>Ga0209060_10000001_pt1 | contig 2091501 bp, 1859 predicted proteins | sample Coa_R1_8_FD_187155 | JGI IMG/M metagenome (GOLD analysis project Ga0209060, IMG submission 187155) | Surface soil microbial communities from Centralia Pennsylvania, which are recovering from an underground coalmine fire - Coalmine... | ecosystem: Environmental > Terrestrial > Soil >...
GATTTGTAACGGAAGAAATTGAGTATAAAATAGCTCCCCTTTTAGATAGAAAACATTTGCCATCAATAAGAGATTATATTGAAACTAAAAATGGAAGAAATTTACCCAAATCAAAATCGTATCAAAATTATGTATTTTTTGGAAGAGGTTACGCTCTATAATGTCTGCTCCCTTTAATACAGATAGCTGATATTAATAATAATCTACTTCCTGGCTTTTCGTCATTTATATATTCTTATGCGTTGCATGTGAATAGGGTTACTTTTAGTTTACCCACTCCGTTGCAAAGGAGTTCGATGACCCCATACATTTCGCTCCTTTACCAGTCTAAAAGATTGAAATATTGTTTAAAAATTTGAAGCCTAAGATTTGCTATTAGTAAATCAGTGCCTAATTATTATCTAGCATTTCACTATTTTCAATATTAACTTCAATCACGCGATCACAATCCTCGTGGGTGAAGCCTTCTCGATTTCAGGACAGCACTAATTTAGACATTCTACTCTTCTGACTCTAGTTAACGAAGAGCTTTAATTGGTAAAGTGGGTTTCTTCCATCTATGGTTATCAACTGAACTTTTAATTGCGAAGGAACTCTATAACTCGAGGATTTTCCCCACTTGACAAAATATTTGCCTGATTTGTCTTCATAAAAAATGTTTTCTTCACTTAACTCACTTAGATCAGTTCTGATCTTGTTGAACCATTTATTTGCATCCTTTTTTTTGTTAAATTTCATAATTACTTCGATGTTTTTTATATCCATTTTATTTTGATTTTTTAAAAATCTATCAAAAGATGTGTAGATTTTAAATTCTCCTTCTTCAATGGGTGCTTCAAAAAAAGGGTGACTTTTGAAAAAATAGGAGTGAGCAATATTAAATTGGATAGTTGAAAATTGTTTCTTTGGGTAAATCGTCCATTCAGTTTGCCTTTCTAATGGCCTAATAAGAGCTGGGGCAAAAGTTTTAATAAAATTTTTAATATTTAAATCTGATATTTCAGAAAAAACATTGAAAAAAATATTGTTTAAGTAAGAATCAAAACTTAGTTGTGAGAACATAGTTGATCTTATTGACAGTGTAACAACCAAAATTATATTTTTTTTCCATCATGCCTCGATTTATGCAGAGCAATTCCCATTGCTTCCGTCCAAGCGCAGCAAGAATTTGACCATGAGGCGCCGATTTGAATAACCATAGTCCGCCGCAAGTATTTGACCATAATAAATAATTAGTGTACAATGAATTCTTTGAAATTGACAAAAATAAACTTACTCGTCAATCCCCTCCAGCATTTGACGGTCAATGTTGCCGGCTCATCCATTAAGGTTTGCGTATTTATAAAAATGAAAACAAAAATCCTTTGCTTTGTACCTTGAAAGACAAAAATTGATAAACTCACCGGTAACTGTCAACCACCTTCGGGATGAGACCACATGTAAGGTATTTTCAAGACAAGACATCAACAAGGTTCGAAAGATTTGGCTTTCCTGCTCTATTCAACAACTACATTGAAAGGCCCACTAAATGTAAATAATTTGTAAGTTGAATTTGGATCTTTATTGTCACACTGAATGGTCAACACGCCCATTAGTCTTTCCCCTTTTCTGTATGAAAGTGATCTGAGTTTGAGCATTTGTCCTTGAACTTCAAGTTTAGTTATCGTTTTACTCGACCAAATATATTCTGCATAAAATTGATCTTTTATTAAATGCAAAATCATTTTGTCCCAATAATAAACTTCTGAGGTATTGGAATAATTGCTCTGAAACTGAATAAGCAATGTATCCTTCTTGAAGTAAGAAATGCAGTTATCAAATCCGAGGTGATGCCGTCCAAGGTCAAGGATTTTACAATTGACTTCCAATTCCGTTTCTTTTATAGGGCTGTAAAAAGTATCAGATTTTCCTGTTTCTTCGTTAGATATAATAGTTGTGCCCCCTGTGGTTTGATGGGCATGCATCGAAAAGTTAAAAAACTGATTACTGAGATTACTATCAATCGTTATAGGACAAAACTTGAGCCCAGTATTCTGGCTAAAAGAATGAATTCCTAAAAACATCAAATTACAGAAAAATATGTAATTTTTCATAATAGAAAAGTTTATTATTGAACTCAATGTTTATCCCCGGGATTTGGTAGATTTTGTCGTGCATTTTAAAAATATCCTTGGGAGTAACTTATTGTAAAATTCTATACTTGCTGAACGGGGAGATAATCAGAAAACATAATGGATAATCAAAAGCTAAAGCCTTCTTAATCTTTTATTGAAATATGCTTTCTATCTTTTTTTCGCTTAATCGAACCCTCTTTCATTAAAATTCCGATGACGCTGTAACTTAGATAATCTTTTGAACCTCCGCCATAATCCGATTGTAATCCAAGATATTTGGAGGCATCAGAATTTTTGATTCCTTCTGGATTTGCTTTCGCTAATTCTACAATTGCAGACTTTATTAATTCAAGCCCCATCTGTGCTCTTTCATAACAACCATCAGGAATATTTGCTTTAACTTTTTTTGATATGTTTTCTGGATTAGGTTTTACTCTATTAGTCAATAGTCCCCCTTGACTAATAATTCCAAACGCAGAAATAAGTTCAGCTTCGATTTTCAATGCTTGATCTTCCGTTAAATCGTCCGCAATAATCGTGTGAATCACTTTAAAACCTTCGTTTAATATTGCAGTAATCAATTTTCCTTTAGCGGAATCATCAATGTTTTGGTGATGTTCCCAAATACGATTTCCAGTACCTTTTCCAATATAAAATGCTTTCGCTGGTTTAAATCGAGGATCTTTCAAGACATAGACATAAAATGGATTTTTTGCCATACTTAAAAAGTGTTATAGTGTTTTCCGCTACTAAGACAAAATCATTCAAAAATTATCATTTCCCTCTTTGAATTAATAATAATAACCATAAACTCGACCTTTTCGTTCTTTAAATATCTTGACAAAAAGATAATAGAAGAAAAAGCCTAAAGTTACCAAAGGTATCGGCTCTATTTTTGAGAAAAGACGGGATAAATAAAGCAAAATATCTAGCATTAAACCGTAAGTTATCACAGCATTTATCTGAAAGATTCTTACGAATTGTGCATTATCGTGGTAATATTCAGAAAGGGGTCGCAAATATTTTTTAGCGAAAAAATAACTAGAGTCTGATTCAATTACAAAGGTTGCTCCTCTTATTTCATCAACATATTCGTTTAGAACAACCAGAATTTTATTTTGTAATATTTGATTTGAAATATCAGAAAAATGAAGCACAAAATTTCTCATTGACCGGTAATGGATGTATTTTTTCTCTTTTGCATTTAAAAGAACATCCCAAGCAAAAATAATTTCTTTTATTTCCTGAATTCCCACTATTAATGATGGTTTTTAAGAACTTTTATTAGGCTCTCAACAAATTCCCTTATTTGCTGAGCATTTTTTGCTGCTTTTTGCAAACTTCTATGTTTTTCGGCTAGGCTTTCCAATTTAACTAGATGAACGGACATATTCATTTTGCCACTGTCAGATGATGAGCCATTTATCTGAGAAATAGTATCTGTAAAATAAGACATTTTTAAAACCTCTTTCCCAATAAGCTTTTTTAAAAATTCTTCCTTCATTTTAATTCATTATTTCATAAATCTAACAAGGTCCTCAATGTCCATTTTACCTTTTCTCATTTCAGCTTGCATAGCAACGGCCATTATTTCAAATAGTTGAAAATTGATTTTGGTGAAGTAAATTGATTTTAGTGACGCCACGGTGAACCAAAAAGCGACGAGAAGTGAAGTAATTCGAAAGTTTACCAAAATTAAAAACCTCACAACCAATTGATTTGTGAGGCTTTGAGACTTTTGAGATTTATCTTGTGATCCCGCTGGGACTCGAACCCAGGACCCCTACATTAAAAGTGTAATGCTCTACCAACTGAGCTACGGAATCATTCTTTTTTGGGAGTGCAAAAATAATGTAAAATATATTGGTGCCAAATTTTTAAAAAATTAATTTACTCATACAAATTTGCTTATTATCAACATTTCATTTTCTCCAGCGCGCCAACTAACGTATTTTTGCTCCATAATCAACAGCAAATGTCTTTTTTTACTAACAAAGTGGTTGTGATAACCGGTGGAAGCGACGGGATTGGCAAGGCATTGATTGACGTATTGGTCCCTCTTGGTGCAAAGATCGCTACCTGCGGTCGCAATTATGATAAATTGTATCATCTGCAAATGCAATATTCTAACATACTGATGCATGCAGTGGTATGTGATGTTAGTAAAGAAGATGAATGTAAAAGATTTATTGAATCTACCATAGAAACTTTTGGCACCATAGATATTCTTATTAATAATGCCGGAGTTAGTATGCGTTCATTATTTGAAGAGGCAAATATTGAAGTAATGAGGAAATTGATGGACACAAATTTTTTCGGTGCTGTTTATTGTACTAAATATGCATTACCTGAAATTTTAAAACAGCAGGGGACTATTGTTGGTATTTCTTCCACAGCTGGTTATAGAGGTCTGCCGGGCAGAAGCGGATATTCAGCTTCAAAATTTGCATTACAGGGCTGGTTGGAATCATTGCGAACCGAATTATTAAAAACAGGGGTTAATGTAATGTGGGTTAGCCCGGGATTTACAGCATCAAATATCCGTAATGCGGCATTGAATGGCAAAGCTGAAAGACAGGGTGAAAGTCCGCTTGATGAGAGCAAATTAATGAGCGCTGAAGAATGTGCCCGGCATATAATTCGTGCTATCGAAAAACGTAAACGTACGCTGACACTTACTTCTACAGGTAGACTCACCATCTTTCTAAATAAATTCTTTCCATCGCTTTCGGACAGGCTGGTGTACAATTTCTTTTTCAAAAAAAATGAACTCATAAAATAATTTTCCTCACTCTTTAACCCGGATTTACTGCAATGGCTTTAATAACCCTGACGTCGGACATTGGTCAGCAAGATTATGTAGTAGGAGCTGTTAAAGGACAATTATTTCACATCAATCCCAATTTCAATATTGTAGATATATCGCATCAATTGTCACCATTCAATTATTCACAGGCGGCTTACGTGTGTCGAAATGCGCTAAAAAATTTCCCGGCATTTACTTATCATCTGATCCTCATTAATTTATTCGAACAAAAACCAGAACAATTATTAATTGCGTTTTATAATCAGCAATATATCCTTTGTGCTGATAACGGTTTTTTAAGCATGATCATTGATGGTAACCCGGAAATGATAATTGGGTTACCCCTCGATAAGTTGGCCATCAAAAACACCTTATACTGTACCGCTGTCATGGGGAATGCTATCAATGAAATCGTGAATGGCAAAGAATTACAGAAGATCGGGGTTCCTGATATTTCTTACAAGCAAAAAAATAATTTACGTCCCTTATTGGGGGATAATTGGATCGAAGGACAGATCATTTTCATTGATAATTTTGAGAATGTAGTAGTGAATATAACGCGCGATGAATTTGAAGAACAGCGCAAGGGCAGAAGTTTTCGGATCGTGTTCAAGCGCGACGAAGTGATAGATAAAATAAGTGAAACGTATGCCGACGTCGCCGAAGGAGAAAAATTGGCTTTATTTAATTCTGCCGGCTATCTCGAAATTGCGATGAATAAAGGGAATGCAGCTGGGTTATTCGGTTTGCAAAAATTCACTGATCAGATGCAGGGACAGTATCAGCAAACCCGATTCTTCTATCAAACGGTGAAAGTGTATTTTGAATAGTAAATTGCCGGATAAACTGCCCTTGGGTGGCGGTTACATAGTCAAGTCTTAGTTAAAATCTTTTATTGAATTTCATCATTCTTCACATAACCTTATATTTGCCCATCTTTTTTAAACCAATACTATATGAACTTCAACAGAGTGAATAATATTGTGGGGTGGATCGTGTGCGTTTTTGCTTGTGCTGTTTACATAATGACAATGGAGCCGACCGGAAGTTTCTGGGATTGCGGCGAATTTGTGTCCAGTTGTTATAAACTGCAAATTCCGCATCCTCCGGGTGCGCCGCTTTTCGTTATTCTCGGCAGATTCTTTATTATATTATTTGGCGATAGCCCGCACACTGCCGCGCGCGGCGTGAATTTCATGAGCGCCATCACCAGTGGATTTTCCATTCTTTTCTTATTTTGGTCCATTACTCATTTTGCGCGCAAAATTGTACAGAAAGACAACGTTGAGTTAAACGGGCAACAATTATTTACCATTATGAGCGCCGGTGTTGTTGGTGCAATTGCTTACACTTTTTGCGATTCATTTTGGTATAGCGCTGTTGAAGGTGAAGTTTACGCATCATCGGCATTTTTTACGGCATTGGTATTTTGGTCAATTTTGAAATGGGAACATAATGCAGATAAACCCGGGGCCGATAAATGGCTTGTTTTTATTTTTTACATGATGGGTTTATCGATTGGCGTGCATCTGTTGAATTTATTAACCATTCCTGCAGTGGTGATGGTTTATTATTTCAAAAGATATAAAACCACAACATGGGGAACTTTCATTGCTTTTATCATTGGATGTGCCATCACCGGATTTGTTCAAAAATTTGTTATTCAATATACCATCAAAGGAGCGGCGTGGTTCGATATTAGATTTGTAAATGATATCGGCTTGCCTTTCTTTTCGGGATTTGCTTTCTTCTTTGTTTTGCTCACCGCATTAATCATCTTCGGAATTCGATTTGCAGTAAAAAGAAAATATTATTTTTTAAAAATAGGTCTTTGGGGTTTTGCATTCATGTTGTTGGGATATTCTACCTATTTCACCACGATGATACGCTCCAATGCAGATCCGGCCGTGGATATGTTTAATGTCGATAACCCAGTAAGTTTGGTAGGATATTTAGCGCGTGATCAATACGGGGACTGGCCAATTCTTTATGGACCGGATTTTACCGATCAGCCCCCGCGCGTTACAGAAGGAGATTTGTATGTAAAAGGAAAAGATAAGTATGAAGTGGCAGGAAAGGTTGTTGGACAGGATTGGAGCAATACACCATCGGCACATTTATTTCCACGTATGTGGAACGCGACAAACGAACGCCATGAAATTGATGCCTATCGTCAGTTTGCTGGACTTAGCGAAGGAGATCAGCCGACAATGGTCGATAATATAAAATATTTTATGAAATACCAGGTTGGCTGGATGTACCTGAGATATTTTATGTGGAATTATTCTGGGAAACAAAACGACCTGGAAGGTTTTGGAAATATCCGAGATGGAAATGCCATCACCGGTATCCCCATTATTGATAATGCTTTTTATGGAGATCAAAGCAAACTTCCAGAAACCATTCACACGAAAAATAAATCCTATAACCGGATGTACATGCTTCCGCTCATCTTAGGATTCATCGGATTGATATTTCAATATAACCGGAGCAGAAAAGATTTTCTTGTTTCCTTTCTGTTATTTTTCTTTACCGGGTTCGCTATTGTAATCTATCTGAACCAGGCCGGTTACCAACCCCGCGAACGTGACTATGCTTATGCAGGTTCATGTTATGCTTATGCGATCTGGATTGGGCTGGGCGTAATTTGGGTAAAAGAAAAATTCGAAAAATTGATTAAAGGCAACGCAGCCAATTATGCTGCGGCAGGTTTGTGTTTTCTTGCGGTCCCGGTATTAATGGGTCAGCAGGAATGGGATGATCATGATCGCAGCAAAAAAACTTTAGCCCGTGATCTTGCAATAGATTATCTCGAAAGCTGCCCACCCAATGCGATGCTTTTTTCTTTTGGAGATAATGATACTTATCCCTTGTGGTATGCGCAGGAAGTGGAGGGGATTCGCCCTGATGTGCGGGTAGTGGTGAACAGTTTATTAGGAACAGATTGGTATATTAATCAATTGCGATATAAAGTAAATGAAAGCGCTCCCTTTGACGTGATATTTACGCCTGAACAAATCCAGGGAAGTAATCGCGATGTTGTTTTCTTTAATAAACTTCCCGGCTTCGATCAAAATAAATATTACGATCTCTATGACATGTTAAAGAATGTGATCGGAAGCAGTGACCCAAAATACACAAGCCCGACCGAAGATGGTCAAACCGTAAATTTATTTCCGGTTCGTAAATTCAGTTTGCCCGTAGATACAAGTTTAGTTAGAACTAACGGTACCGTGCATGCCGGGGATAGTGTGGTAAGTGAACTGCACATCGATATGTCTCAGGGCAAAAATTATTTATTAAAAAATGATTTGGGACTTTATGCAGTGATCGCTGCAAGCAAATGGAAACGCCCGATTTGTTTCACCTCAACTCAGGAATTACGCGATCTTGGTTTAGAAAAATATGTTCGTTTGACAGGATTGGCATATCAATTGGTTCCTGTTGAAAACAGTTATGTTGATAATGATCTGGCATATAAAAATATCATGGAAAAGTTTGCATACGGCGGTGCGGAAAAAGAAGGTGTTTATTATGATGAAGAAAACCGACGTCACTTAAATTCTATTCGGCTTGCTCATGCAGAATTAGCTCAATCACTTGCTGCGGCAGGAAAAAAAGATTCTGCAAGAAAAGTGCTGGAACATTTTGATCAACATGTTCGGGAATCTAATTTTCCTTATGGGATGACAACGAACCAGGGGAATCAGCAGGATGCTATCTCCACACAGTTTTTACTTTCTTGTTACCAGGCAGATGATTTGCCGCTGGCAAAAAAAGTAAAAGAATCTTTGAAAAAAGATCTTCAACAACAAATGCGTTATTATAAATCCCTTGGCGAAGAAACAATGACTGATGATCAAATTGCCAATAATGCTTACGGATTATTGCAAAACAAAGGCGGTAATTTATCAGACAGGCAATTACAGTTTGCAAATGATATTGTGAGCACATATTCCATGCTTATGCGAATCAGCGAATTGGAAAAACAATATGAAGGTTCGGGAAACAATACTCAACAGGGAACAGAAAAATCCTTGCCCATAATCAATAATGCTGCTCCTAAACAGCAAACTGATTCGAAGCCTAAAAAATAATTTTCAAACGAGCAAGTCTAAAGCGTCTGATGAATCAGGCGCTTTTTTTATTTCCAAACAATTTTGTTTGCCATTTGTTCTGTTAATAAAGTATTTTTTCTGCTTCTGAATTTAAGTGCTGGCACAAAATAATATGTAACTTCATAAGATAAATAAAAGTCAACTAATTTAGTAGGATGATAGGGTTTCATTTTGATAAATATGATCCGCGCGAACATGGCAAATCCAAGTTCGAACAATTGCTTGATCTGTTCATGCAATTGCTTACTTATACCAATGGTGATGTAGGGGAAGCGATGCAATGGATGAATCAATTGGATAAAGAATATGATTTGACCAATGATGAGTATGGAATGGGTGACTTTATCCAGGACCTGAAGGACAAAGGTTATATTGATGAGAACAAACAAAAAGGAACGATTGAAATAACCCCAAAAACGGAACAGGGAATTCGCAAACGTTCTCTTGAAGAAATTTTCGGCAAGCTAAAAAAAACAAAACAAGGCAATCACAATACCTTCAAGCCGGGATTGGGGGATGAAATAAATCCGGAGACAAGACCATTTCAGTTTGGCGACCTGTTGGAGCAAATTGATTTTACCGAATCAATTCGTAATGCGCAAATCAATCACGGAGTTGAGAGTTTCAATATGCAGGAGGATGATCTGCAAATTCGCGAAACAGATTTCAAATCGCAAACATCAACGGTGCTGATGATCGATATTTCGCACTCCATGATCCTTTATGGTGAAGACAGAATTACGCCTGCGAAAAAAGTGGCGATGGCTTTGAGTGAATTGATAACGACAAAGTATCCAAAAGACACTTTGGATATTGTGGTGTTTGGTAACGACGCGTGGCCGGTTGAAATAAAAGATCTGCCTTATTTGCAGGTTGGCCCTTATCATACCAACACGGTTGCGGGTCTGGAAATGGCAATGGATATTTTACGCAGAAGAAGAAATCAGAACAAGCAGATTTTTATGATCACAGATGGCAAGCCGACTTGTTTAAAGTTCGGAAAGAAATATTATAAAAACAGTTTTGGTCTTGACAGAAAGATAACCAATCGATGCCTGAACCTTGCTGCACAATGTAAAAAATTAAAAATTCCTATTACCACTTTTATGATTGCCAGCGATCCATATCTTCAACGCTTTGTTAATGAATTTACGGAAACCAATAATGGCAAAGCGTTTTTTGCGTCGCTTGACCGGCTTGGAGCTTTTATCTTTCGCGATTTTGAAAGCGGAAAAAGAAAAACGGTTTATTAAACCCCGTAATCCTCCGGAAGAAAAATTTAGGAATCTTAAGATTGAATTTAGATCGATTGCACATTGAGATTGGAAATGCGCCAAATGGGATTGTTGCCATACAGGAGATTGGGATAGCGCAATTGAAGAAAGGATAAATTTCCCGGTCCAAAAAATCAATAATGGATGAGCAGTAATTAATAATGAGAGATTTAAGACACTTGGTAAATCGTAAATAAAAAAATGAATATCGAAAAAATTAAAACATTAGGCGAATTAAAGAAATCCGGATATGTTCGGAAAACGGTGAAAGAGGAAATTCGGGAAAACCTTATTAAACGTTTGCAGAATAAGGAAACTACTTTTCCGGGAATTGTGGGTTATGAAGATTCTGTGATACCAGACACGGAACGCGCATTATTGTCGCGCCATAATATTTTGTTTTTGGGTTTGCGAGGACAAGCAAAAACCAGAATGGCAAGACAAATGGTTTCCTTGCTGGATGAATATATTCCGGTTGTTGCCGGTAGTGAAGTGAATGATGATCCATTGCATCCGATCTCAAAATTTGCAAAAGATCTGATCGCTGAAAAAGGTGAAGCAACACCGATCAATTGGTTACATCGTGATGAGCGTTATGGTGAGAAACTGGCTACGCCAGATGTTAGCGTTGCTGATTTGATCGGGGATATTGATCCTATCAAGGCAGCAAATCTTCGGTTGAATTTTGCTGATGAACGAGTGATCCATTTTGGTATCATTCCAAAAAGTAACCGGGGCATTTTTGTCATTAATGAGATTCCCGATCTGCAGGCTAGAATTCAGGTATCCTTATTTAATATTTTGGAAGAAGGTGATATCCAGATTCGCGGATTTAAATTGAGAATGCCGCTTGATATTTTATTTGTGTTCACTGCAAATCCTGAAGATTACACCAATCGCGGAGCAATTGTTACCCCATTAAAAGACCGGATCGAAAGTCAGATACTCACACATTACCCCAAAAATATTGATCAGGCTTTGGCAATTACAGAGCAGGAAGCGGATGTGCTTGAAGATCAAAAAGCAAAAGTGAAAGTAAGTGACCTGGTGAAAAGACTAATAGAGCAGGTTGCATTTGAAGCCAGAAGCAGTGAATTTGTTGACAAAAAAAGCGGGGTATCTGCACGATTGACCATTGCAGCATTTGAAAATGCCATCAGCGCCGCAGAGCGGCGAGCCATCATCAACAAAGAAAAGGAAACGCAGGTTTGGATGAGCGACCTGGTTGGCATTATTCCTTCCATCACCGGAAAGATTGAATTGGTTTATGAAGGTGAACAGGAAGGTCCTTACCAGGTTGCCTTTAATTTATTGGAGAAATCATTTCGCGCTCAGTTTGTAAATTATTTTCCCAATCCGGAGCAATTAAAAAAACGTAAAGCCGGAGAAGCGAAAGAAGAAAATCCATTTAAGCCAATTACAAATTGGTTTGATAAAGGCAACCAATTGAATTTATTTTTCAATACAAAAGATGATGATAAGATTCAACATTTATATAAAGTAGATGGATTGCACGCCCTGATTAAGAAATATTTTAAGCATGCTAATGAAAAAGAAACCGCATTGCTGATGGAATTTGTGCTGCATGGGCTTGCTTCTTATTCAATGATCAGCAAAAAAATTGTCGAAGGAAAAATTGAATTTAAAGATCTGATCGGTTCCATGGTCAATCTGGGCTCAGGAACTTATAGTACGGATCAGGATTTTGATAATGACGATTTTAGTTAGTTCCCGATTTTTAATTTGAACGCTACCGTTTTTCATTTGCAGGTCCCTTTACCAGGGGGAACTGCTAGCGCAAAACCTAGGCTAAAAACTGCTAAAGTTTATAGGCAATGCCAACTCTTATCATTCTAGCATAAGTGTTGTTTGAACCGCCTGTAATGCCGGAAAGATAATTTACTAATCCACGGGAATATCCGATATAAGGACTGATTCTTTTATAATTCACCGCAACCTGGAGTCTTCTTCTGAAATCAAAAAGATTTGAATTGCTGAATGTTGAAGGCATGGTAATTTCAACTCCTTTATCTGTTTCTGCTTTTCCGCTTTCCCAGCTTTTTAATTTTAAAGCCAGTTCAAAACCACCGCTTATATCAAATGAAATATTTCCGGTGTTAATGCGAAAGCCGATAAAGGGATAGAAATTTACAAAACCGAAATTCAAAATAGTCTTTCCTTTTGCTGAATAAAAACTGTCAGAATAAATTCCGTTAATGGATACTTTGCTTCGCAATATTTCATAGCCTAAATCAAAGCCATAAATAAAATTCCATTTCGTAATTCTTTTCTTTTGAAATGAGAATCCATAGCATAATCCATTTCTTGAACCATAAGGATTGTTTGCATACCCCAAATTTGTTGTTTTGTCATAATTGACAAATGTGGAGTTATATGCTGAACTGCCAGCGAATGAAAATAATCCAGTGTTAAACAGAATACTCGTTTCCGTTTTTTGTGCGATGGAACTAGTTAACGAAAGAGAAAAAATGAAAACAGTTAAAAGGCGGATTTCCCTTTTCATTTTAATAAGGTGATTTAAGATTACAAAGGACGCACATGCCACTAAAACGCAAAATTACGTACTAATACCTCACCTGCACACTAAATTTTCCTTCAGGTTCGCCAAGTTCGTTTGCCGCTGCATTACTGATGCGGACAGTCAGCCCCTCACTTTCTTTCATATCGGGCAATTGTCCCAACACCTTCGCGTACACGCTTTTTTGTGTGGCAGGAGCAATTACTTTAATAATTGTTCCAACCTGCACATTATTCATCAACGCATAATATTTTCCGTCCTGCCAACCACTGGTGCTTTTGAAAGTGCCGGCAGTTCCATTGGTTGATCTTGTTCCTTCGTTATACTCACCAATAAAAAAACCGCCGCTGCCCCCATGATAAGAACTGTTATTTTTTACCTGTATCTTATTTTCGGCAGTTCCCGTATTGTTTTCAACAACTTGCTTTTTTTCGGGAGCGGCAACAATTTTTTTGATTTCTTTTGGAGGAGTTACAGTCGTTTCATCCCTTACTGATTCCTTAATTGTCGTAGCGGGTGTAATATTTTTTGCATTTGCGGCAAATGAAGAAAGCGAAGTTTTTACTTTAAGATAACCTGCTGTTTTTCGTGTACCGGTTTTTGAACCCTGATAGATCGGTATCAAACTTTCATCAGCATTCTTTTCAGCTGTTTGGGAAAAATTTGTTTCAGTGAGTGGAATTTTTAATTCCTGCCCGATAGTAAGCGGAACTGTAAGGGAAGAGTTATTAAAAGGGGCAATTTCCTTTGGGCTGACATTAAATAATCTGCCAACACTATACCAGTTTTCTTTGGCAACAACTTTGTGCAGCAAATATAGATTCCCTTTTTCTCCCTGTACGAAAAGCTCGGATTGAGAAAAGGCAAATTGAAAGCACGCAGAAGTTAAAAAAAGTATAATAGTCAGTTTTTTCATGAGCATTATTTTAGACAAAACGCAAAGATGCACAAATATCGTGCAAAGGAAATATTAAAAAAAGTGTGAAGAACCATAAGTTCGAAGCTGCAAATCGGAGGGTTGAATATGCCTACTGCTGACCTCGGAACTCAGGTTTTCCTGATCCTCCATTCGGAAGGATAATAATTATTGATCCGGTTCTGTAGAATCTTTACCCAGCCAAGATTTTGGTCCTGATACTTCACGATACACCATCCTTTTGAATTTGTATCGATGCTTATCTCTTCCTTTCTTAAATACTTTAATGCATCTTCTTTTGAAAGCTCAATGGAATTCACACCCTCATTGATAATGGTGCTCAATGCAAGTTCGTGTTCGGGGACCAATTCATCTTTAATTATTTTTCCGATTAATATCCCTGCTTTTTTTATGTATAATGAGGATTGAAGCAGGTTGAGATCATTCATTGAGTTGCTGCGAATGGTAAACACCCGGTCATCTTTCTTAAAGAAAGTATTTTCATCATTATCTGTTATCCATTTTCTTGCGATAGCCTCTTCTTTTCTATTTAATCTTTCAAAATAGGTTTTTGTTGTTTTTAAAATGTAAGAATCAATGCCTCCTTTTTTTCTGAATGCAGCAATAAAAAAGCCTTCGCCTTTTAATTTGTAAGGATAAAAACGGTAGCCATAACCGTTGGACAGATCGGAAAATGTTTCAATAATATTCCAATTTTCATCTACCCGCAATGGCAAACTGTCAACTTCGAACTGTTTTGTGATCCAATCCAAAATATCTTCATCTTCTTCTTTTGAATAGGAACAAGTTGAATAGATCAAAACTCCGTTTTGTTTTAATGAAGGCATTACATCTGCTAAAATCCTTTGCTGGCGTTGATTGCAAAGAATTACATTTTCTTCGCTCCATTCATTGATCGCGTCATGGTCACGACGGAATAATCCGCTTCCACTGCATGGTGCATCAACAATGATCGCATCGAAATAATATGGAAGCCTGCAAAAGTCATGTGGATCATTATTGGTTACCACCACGTTTTCCGCTCCCCATTTGGTCATGTTTTCAGTGAGAATGCCTACTCTTGATTTGATGACCTCATTGGTTACTAATAGACTGTCTTTGCTGATCAATGACTGGATCAATGTTGACTTGCCACCGGGAGCCGCACAGAGATCCAATATGCGCAAAGGTTTTTTCAGGTCAACTGTTTGTCTTAGCACTTCTTCTACAAACATGCTGCTTGCCTCCTGAACATAGTAAGCTCCTGCATGCAATAGTGGATCGAGTGTAAATGATGGACGTTGGGCGAGATAATATCCATATGATGACCAGGGAACTTTTCCGATCAATAATGGCGAATCAGGAATTAATGATTTTCGTGGGTTAAACCTTATAGAAGTTATTTGTTCACCAGAACCATGAACCTGGATAAAAGATTTTTCATCAAAACCTTTTACTTTATTTAATGATTGCAATAATTTTTCCGGCAATCCTGAATTAACCATGGTTCGTGTAATTGGGAATAATTCGGGTTATTGTTCCTTACATTTGTCAAAAGACCAAAATTAATTAAATCATACTCGCTTTCAATTTATTCGTTATGAAAAGAATTTCATTATTCATTTTTGCTTTTTTATTTATCACTTTCGCTGAGGCACAATCATTTCCAGATAGTGAAAAAGACGGGAAATATTATAGGGTTAATGGCGCTAAATTGTGGGTAGTTTCTTTCGGCACCGGCGATCCGCTGATCATTATTCCCGGCGGCCCTGGTGGCGCCCATCCGTCATATCGCTCATTTGATTCGCTTTATAGAACTTCCACACTTGTCTATTTTGACGCGTTTGGTCGAGGTAAATCCGATACCGCCATTGATGTAAAAGAATATACGATCGCTCGGGATATTGAAGACATCGAAGGTTTGCGACAAGCGATGCATTTCGATAAGATCAATGTGCTTGGTCATTCTTACGGCGGTGTTGTTGCGCAAGGTTATGCAATAAAATATCCGCAGCATGTAAAACATCTTATTCTTGCCAACACGTTTCACAGTTTTGTGATGTGGCAGGAAAATGATGACAATAGTAATCGTGAAATCAAAACAAATTACCCTGAAGTTTGGGATACGCTCATGAAGATCCGCAACCAGGGCTATGTTTCAAGTGATCCGCTGCACCAGCAGATTTATGGCCGCGTGCCTTATGGTTTTTTGTATAGCTATAGTCCGGATAATTTCTTGCGCAAAGCAGGTGTAAAATATTATTTCAATTATCCGAATCCGAATAACACAAAACTATATTATCAAATGGTTGGCAAGGATGGAGATTTTATTGTGGGCAGTGACATTGGAAATTTTGATTATAGAAAGGATCTGAAAAACCTAACGATGCCGGTATTGATCTACGGTGGAAGATATGATCGTGTTGCAGTTCCCTGGATGATGGTAAAGTTTAAGGAATATTGCCCGCAGGCGCAGTTTTTGATTTTTGAACGCTCGGGTCATAATCCGCAAGTGGAAGAACCTGTGAAAACAATGAATATTATCAGGGAATTTTTGAAGTAAACAGGTAGCACAAGCTATTGCATGCTCTATAGATTCTTGATCTCACCGATCAAATCCTGCAGTACTTTCTTTGCATCACCAAAAAGCATGGAAGTCTTTGGTTGAAAGAAAAGATCATTTTCAATTCCTGCATAACCCGGTTTCATACTACGCTTATTAACTATACAGGTTTTTGCTAATTCAACATCCAGTATAGGCATGCCGTAAATGGGAGAGGACGGATCTGTTTTTGCTGCGGGATTAACGACATCATTCGCGCCAAGCACAAGTACAACATCAGTTGTCGGAAATTCCTCGTTTGCCTGTTCCATTTCCAATAGATTATCATAGCTCACATCTGCTTCAGCAAGCAATACATTCATGTGCCCCGGCATTCTTCCGGCAACAGGATGAATAGCGTATTTCACTTCAACGCCTTTTTCAGTCAATAATTTTTCAAGTTCATGGCAGGCATGTTGAGCCTGGGCTACGGCCAACCCGTAACCAGGGACGATCATTACTTTATGGGCGTAAGTCATCACCATCGCTGCATCACTCAATGAAATTTCTTTGTAAGCTCCTTGTTCTTTTGTGGTACCGCTGGTGGTTTTGGCTGAACCGCCAAAAGAACCGATCAACACATTGGCGAGAGAACGATTCATGGCTTTGCACATTAATATGGTGAGCAGCGTTCCGGCAGAGCCCACTAAAATTCCGCCAGTGAGCATGGCTTTATTATCATACAAAAATCCGCCGCACGCAGCAGCGACTCCGGTGAAAGAATTTAATAATGAAATTACGACGGGCATGTCTGCGCCGCCAATTGGAAACACAAACAAGATTCCATACGAAATTGCGACAGCCAATACAACATAAAAGAGATAATAATTTGTATCGGAAATATTGAAAATTAAATAAGCGGCAATGGAAACAGCAACCAATAACAAAATGATATTAAATATTTGCTGTCCAGTAAATGCAAAGTCTTTGATGCGACCATTTAATTTTCCCCACGCAATGATACTTCCCGCGAAAGAAACTGAACCGATGATCAATCCAAGAAAGATTATTAATAATTTGGTCTGCCCGCCATCCGGCATTTCCCAACCGGGAGTCGTATTTATACCAAGATTATGAAATTCGCTTATTGAAATCAATGCAGCACAAGCGCCGCCCATTCCGTTAAAAAGACTTACCATTTCCGGCATTGCCGTCATCTTTACTTTTTTTGCAGCAAGTGTACCAACAACGCCTCCGATGAATATGCCGCCAAAAATCCATGCATGATTATGTAGTTTTTCCGCATTGTCCTCGTATAAAAAAATAGTTCCGATGATAGCGATCGTCATTCCTGCCGCGGCGATTAAATTTCCTTTGCGCGCGGAGGCGGGATTGGAAAGCATTTTCAATCCCAAGATGAATGTGACCGAAGCAATCAAATAACAAATCGTAAGTAAGCTGATCCCCATTTTTTTATTTTATTTCAGGCAAAAAATAATTCGTATAATTAGAAATATTTCATGTCTCATTTTTTCTTTTTGAACATTTCCAGCATTCTGTCCGTGACAACAAATCCGCCAACAACATTGATGGTTCCTAAAACAACGGCAAGAAATCCCAATGTCAACGCCAGGTAATTATCACTTTCTGCCTTGCCCATCACGATTATTGCACCAATGATAACAACGCCGTGTATGGCGTTTGCTCCGCTCATTAATGGGGTATGCAAAACGCTGGGAACACGTCCGATCACTTCAACGCCGAGAAAGATCATCAGAATGACGATGTATATCATTTGTTGGTTTGAAGAGATCCAATTAAAGATTGTTTCCATAATATTTGATTTAAAGTCCGAAAGCCAAACGGCAATACATATTCTCACCTACATGAGTGCAGCGCAACAATGAACCGAAAATAAATGTTTGCAACAAAAAACGACAAGCGATCAACTACAAACTTTTTACTCTTTCATTCGTCACCTCGCCTTTTTGCACAATGCAAGCTCCTTTTACTAAATCATCTTCAAAATTCAAATTCAGTTTTCCTTCTTTGTCAATGATCAATTGTAAAAAATTCAAAACATTCTTGCCATACATTTTGCTCGCATCGTATGGCATTTCGGAAGCAAGCGCAGAATTACCGATAATGCTGACCCCATTATATTTCACCGTTTCGTTATTCTTTGTATACTCAGTGTTGCCTCCTGTTGAAGCAGCGAGGTCCACAATTAGCGAACCTTTTTTCATTGCACTCATCATTTCTCCTGTTACCAGTATCGGCGCTTTCTTGCCCGGGATCTGTGCAGTAGTGATGACCACATCTGCTTTTGCAATACTCTCCGCTATTTTCGCTTTTTGTTTTTCTAAAAATTCCTGGGTTTGTTCCACAGCATAACCGCCGGCTTTGGAAGCATCAGCCGCCCCTTCCACTTCAATAAATTTTCCGCCGAGGCTCATTACCTCTTCTTTCACGGCAGGGCGAGTATCGAATACTTCAACAACTGCCCCCAGTCGTCGTGCAGTTGCAATGGCTTGTAATCCAGCAACACCTGCACCGAGTATTAAGACTTTTGCAGGCGGGATACTTCCGGCGGCAGTCATGAGCATTGGAAAATAACGTGGATATGTGGCTGCCGCAAGCAACACGGCTTTGTATCCGGCAATATTAGCCTGCGAACTGAGGACATCCATGCTTTGTGCCCGCGTGGTGCGCGGCAGCATATCAAGGCTGAAGACAGTAATATTTTGTTTTGCCCAGTCACGCATTAATGGCGCGTTAAATAATGGATGATAAATACCAATAATAATGTGTGATGCGAGATGGGAAATGTAAGATGCCTGCGGATGATTGATGGAAAGGATGATATCGGATGATGAAATGATCTCATCTGCAGATTTAATTTCCGCGCCGATCTTCGAATAATCATCATCGTTACAAGACGCGTTTTTGCCTGCGTCTTTTTGAACAAAAACTTGAATTCCTTTTTTTATAAGCGGAGTGATACTTTCTGGCAGGAGCGAAACCCGGTTTTCAAAATCAGGCTCTTTAAGAACACCAATGACCATAAGTATGATAAATGTTTTTTGGAGTACAAACCGTATTTCCGATATTGAAGATAAGGAATTTTAAAAACGCACAACAAAATCTTGCTTCACTTTAAAATCTTTTCTAAAAAAAACAAGCCCCAGAAAAAATAAATCAATTGTTAATGTCACTTTTTCCGAAGCCTTTATAATTTTCCATGCTTCTTCCATTTCTTTGCTCCAGTGAATATCATCAAAAATAAAAATAGATAAAGGCGATGAATGCTCTGTCAACTGATCGAAATATTTTATTGTCGGTAGTTTTCGGTGATTGCCATCGATAAAGGCAAGATCAATAGGGTTGTCAATCTTTAATACTTCCGGCAGAACCTGATCAAAGGTTCCGGTTATCAATTGAATATTTGCCAGATCCAGAAGTTCAAAATTTCTTCTAGCCATTTTGGCGAGCGCTGCAGACCCTTCAATAGTGACTAATTTTGAATTTGAATTTGCAGAAGCCAGATAGGCAGTTGAAATTCCAAGTGAGGTTCCAAGTTCAATCACTCTTTCAGGCTGATAATAATTAACGATGCGAAAAAGTAATTGCGCAAGTTTTTTTTTCTTGGCAGCGTCTTTCGCAATATCCGAGATTTTTCGTTGCTTGTTCTTTGATAATGCAGAACCAGCGCCAAAATCCTCTATTTCAATAACAGTTCCATTACTCAATAATTGTTTCCTGATGTTTTCAATTTGTTGGTAAGAATAGAATTCTCTTCTATCATTCAGTACATTGGTGACAAAATCAAAAACAAATGGAGAGTGGACTCCGTGACCTTTCCCGTTAGAAGCGGTGAAATAATAATGAATATATTTTTGGGTGAGCGTTAATTTAGAATACATCGTTTACTGATTATTCTTAATCCACAACTGAAAACTATATGCATATTGGTGCTTTTCATCAGCGGGAAAATCTGAATTGGATTCGAGCTTCCATTTGCTTTCATCAATTTCCGGGAAAAAGGCATCTCCTTCAATAATGGTATGTACGCGCGTCATATAGATTTTGTCTGCAATTGGAATGGATTCTGCGTACACTTTTCCGCCGCCGATAATGAAGGCTTCTTTGCAATCGGTGTGTTTTGCCAATTCAATCGCTTCTTGTAATGAAGAAGCAGTCTGCGCTTTTTCGCTTTTCGGTTTCCAATCTTTTTGATGGGTAATAACGAAATTGAATCTTCCCGGCAAAGCTTCACCTTGCAACGATTCAAATGTCTTTCTTCCCATGATTACAGGCATCCCCCATGTTGTATTTTTGAAAAATTTGGTGTCGTTGGGCAATCGCCATAAAAGCTGATTATCTTTCCCGATGACATTATTTTCAGAAGCAGCGACGATAAGTGAGATGAGCATGGGTATACATAATTTTTATACTGCAACGGCAGCCTTGATCGCCGGGTGACTTTGATAGTTCTCTAATTTGAAATCTTCAAAATCAAAATCAAAAATATTTTTTATTGAAGGATTAAGATGTATGGTCGGCAGTGTAAATGGCGTTCTTGTCAATTGCAAGTTCGCCTGCTCGAGATGATTATTATACAAATGAACATCACCAAAACTGTGGACAAAATCTCCGGGCCTTAAATCGCAAACCTGGGCGATCATTAAGGTCAACAATGCATAGGAAGCAATGTTAAAAGGTACGCCGAGAAAAACATCCGCACTTCGTTGATACAGCTGGCAACTTAGTTTTCCATCTGCCACATAAAACTGGAACATGGTATGACATGGCATCAACGCCATTTCAGGGAGGTCGGCAACATTCCACGCACTCACAATTAATCGCCTGCTATCCGGCGTCCTTTTTATTTGGTCAACGAGTTGCGAAATCTGATCGGTTGTCTTTCCATCCGCGCCTTCCCAAGCCCTCCATTGTTTCCCGTAGACTGGCCCGAGTTCTCCGTTTTCATCGGCCCATTCATCCCAAATTCTAACGTTGTGATCTTTCAGGTATTTGATATTTGTTTCTCCTTTTAAGAACCAAAGCAATTCGTAAATAATGCTTTTTAAATGAAGTTTCTTGGTCGTGACCAATGGAAACCCTTCATTGAGATTAAAGCGCATTTGATAGCCAAAACAACTTTTCGTTCCTGTTCCTGTTCGATCAGTTTTCGAAACGCCTTTATCAATAATATGCTGAAGTAAATCAAGATATTGCTGCATACATGCAAGTTAAGCCGGAATTTGTGAATGGCGAATAGTCAATGGCGGGTTGTTAGCAAACTGTTGATTAATTTTATTAACTCTGTGTTCATAATTTTTTTTTATGAATTGAACTTCAAAAACGGCTCAGTCGAGCTGGAGAAATGCTCCCGGATTTGATTGCCATTCCTGCATTCTCTTTTCTTTTATTAATTTGCCACATGTTTTTCGTCAAAAGAATTGTTTTATTCAAACCAATAGTGAAAACCTTTTTGGTAATTTTATTCATTTCTTTATTTCTTCAATCATCTTTTGCACAAACTGATTTTTTTCAACCATCAGTAAAGTATAATTCCAGTCGTGGTGCGGGAGTAATCATATCAGAATCTCTTCTTGCGACTGCGGTTACTTTCGGATTAAATTATTTGTGGTACAAGAAATTTCCGCATAGCAGGTTTCATCTTTTTAACGATGACAATGAGTGGTTGAATATGGATAAAGTTGGTCACGCAACAACAGCGTATAATATTGCAGCCATTCAAAGTGATATCTTCCGTTGGGCTGGCGTAAAACCTGCTCCGGCTTCTGCAATCGGAACATTAACAGCTCTTGGCTTTATGACGATGATCGAAATTCTTGACGGACATTCAGCAAAGTGGGGATTTTCGCCGGGCGATATGCTGGCTAATATTTCCGGTTGTTTATTATTCCAGGGTCAGCAATGGATGTGGAATCAACAACGCATCAGCCTAAAATTTTCTTTTCATTATTCGATGTTTGCAAAATTTTATCCGCAGGAATTAGGTAGTAACTGGCGGGAGCGAATAATAAAAGATTATAACGGACAAACCTATTGGCTTTCTTTCAACATCGCCTCATTTCTTCCGGCAAAAGCAAATTTTCCAAATTGGCTGAATGCTTCCTTTGGTTATGGCGCTGAAGGAATGATCGGTGCGGTAAAAAATCCCACGGAGATCAACGGACAGAAAATTCCTGACTTTAAACGTTATCGTCAATTCTATTTTTCATTTGATACAGATTTGTATCGTCTTGATGATGTGTCTTATTTTGGAACAACATTGCTAAAAATTAATCACATTTTTAAAACGATATCACCAACATTGGAATGGAATAAAGAAAATGGGGTGAGATGGCATTGGTTGTATTACTAATCAGCAATCAGTAAAATAACATTAAGCCAACTGTAATGATTTCACAAAAGATCAACTAGACTAATACTTTGCCGCTTCTCCTGGTTTTGGTAATGCGTTTTTGATAAATTCTCGCAACTGGTCATTGGCAGCTGCAAGGTCATCCTTTCTTAAATACATCATATGTCCGCTTCGGAATCCGTGCCAGCTTAAACGGTCTTTTAATCTGCCACTGGGGTCTAATTGCCACAAACTATATTTCGCGTTGAAATAGTCACAAGCGCCATCATAATAACCGGACTGGATCATTAGGTGCAAAAATGGGTTTTGGGCAATTGCCTGTCGCAAATTTTCACCCGTGTTATCATTACTATTATCCCAAGGCCAAACAGAGCCGAACATATTATATTTCAAATCTGTTTTGTAATTCAAATCCTCGCGCAAATAAATATTTATTGCCGGCGTGAAGGCGTGCAGCCATGAAGTGAGTTCTGCATTATAATCCGGACCATCGCCGGCATCCTCGCGGTCTATTCCCCGATAACGCGAATCTAAACGTCCTACCGTAAAACCTTTGTCGCGCAGTAATTCTTTCCAAAAAAATGATGTTGGAATATCAAGATTATGCTGAAGAATGACTTTTTCAGATAATCCGGAATAATGCGACATTTTTTCTGCGATCGCTTTTTTCTGTTCGTCCGTTATAGAGGCGCCTTTTGCCAAGGCAGGAATCAATTGATTGATGGTGAAATCTTCCACTTCCGGCAATATGTTCGTTAAATCCTTTTGCTGTAGGTCCGCCGAAAGCGCTTTGTGAAACCAGGCCGTTGCCGCGTAGTACGGAAGATGCAAAGCTTCATCAACCGGACCACCTCGTTGTATGCCGAGCTCAGTTGGCGAAACAAGAATGACGCCATTCAGATACATCCATTGCGCATTTTGCAACTCCAGTGCGAGACCAGAGACCCGGGTTGTCCCATAACTTTCGCCAATAAGAAATTTGGGAGAGGCCCAGCGGTTTTTTCTGGTCACAAAAGTGTTTATCCATTCTGCGAGATATTTTACATCTTCATTCACACCAAAAAAGGTTGAACCGGGAATGTCTTTACTTATTGCGCGCGAAAAACCTGTGTTCACGGGGTCGACATAAACAATGTCTGCAACATCTAAAATCGAATTTGGATTTTCGCGAACGCCATAAGGTTGCACGGGAAAACCTTCATCGTCCACATTTAAAATGCGCGGACCGGTGTAACCAATTTCCATCCACACAGAAGGAGTGCCGGGGCCGCCATTAAAGGAAATTATAAGCGGACGTGTTGCGCGGTCTTTGATATCGGAACGTTCGTAGTAAGTATAAAAGACGCCGGCAATTGCTTTTCCTGCATCATCCCAAACGGGCATCGTCCCCGCAGTTGCGGTATATGAAATTCGCTGACCTTTTATCGTGACTTCATTTTTTGTAACAACGGCAGTATCCGTAATTACCATTCTGTTCAACGGCGCAGGAGGTTTTGTGTTTTCGTCAACGGGTTTCTTTTGCGCGCTTGAAATGAGTATTGAAAAATTAAGAATACAAAAAAGAATGAATGTCTTCTTCATAAGCGTTTTATTTTGGCAGGTAAAGATAACGGAGTGTTGAGAATGGGAAATTGATAATTGATAAATGGAAAATGAATTATTTTTCAACTATTCCATGTTCTTTGAGCGGGTTCAAAATAAAAAAGGGCCAGGATAAAAATCCAGCCCCGTTTTTAAAATCCAATATCCTATGAAAAACCAATTACATTAACGCAAATGCTGTTCCATTATTATTTTGAGCTTAAAAAAAGATTTTTCTGCTTAAAATCCTTCCCATTTTGAATAAAATTGGTTGCATTTTGGGAATTTGATTCCTCATCTTTATAAAACAGCAATGGACTTCCATTTCTCTTATTACTGCGAAATGATAAAAAAGTACAAGTGTGCGAGGTAGGGACCTTTAATCGACTTAGAATAGTTGGCGGGGGAAAAAATCTAGATCAACTTCCAATCGCTGCGAATATTTGCTTTTACAAAATGATTCGCATCATCATCATTGATAAACTTTTCAGTTGCCGGATTCCATTGCAGCGGACGATTTAACCAGTAGGCGATATTAGCAATGCAGCAAACACTGCTTGTGCGATGGCCGGTTTCCACGTCGCAGATAGGGGGCTTATTATTTCTAATGGCATCGAGCCAATTCTGGTAATGGTCATCGCTCTTGTACAATTGGATTTCATTAGGTTTTATCTCTGCAGTGGCAATATTTGCCGGATCACTGTCAATAAAATCGCGACTGATATCGAGCTTACCTTTTGTGCCAATAAAGCGAACGCCAAAACCTCTCCCGAAATCCTGGTGTTTCAATATTACTCCATTTTCGTAGATCATGGTAAGGTATTTATGTTCCTTTCCATCAGGTGGAAATAATTTTACCGGGCCAGTTCTATCCATTCCCAAACCCCATTGGGCAATATCGAACATATGAGCGCCCCAATCGCTGAGAATGCCGCCGCCATATTCTTTGTAATTACGCCAGTTTGGAAAAATATCCTTTTCCGCTGGCGGAGATAACTCTGCATTAAAAGGTCTGAAAGGAGCCGGACCAACCCACATATCCCAATTTAAATTTTGCGGAATGGGTTCCTGCATTAAATAATCGGGAATGGCGGCTGTGCCAACATTCACAAGTACTTCTCTTACATCACCTATATATCCATTGCGCACCAACTCGCAAGCGTGCCTGAAATTAACCCAGGAGCGTTGCATGCTGCCTGTTTGCAAGATCACTTTGTTCTTATTTACTGCATTGACCATCGCTCTTCCTTCTTCAATGGAATGGGCTAATGGCTTTTCACAGTAAACATGTTTTCCTGCATTTGCGGATGCAATGCTTGCTACCGCATGCCAATGATCGGGCGTTACAACAACTATTGCATCAATATCCTTTCTCAACAACATTTCTCTGAAATCGCCGTAACCGGCAATTTCATTATTGGTTCTTTTGTATTTTTTATAACTGTTGGCGACAACCGTCTTAAAAAGAGTGAGTTTTTGTGAATCTACTTCTGCGGCGGCGATTATTCTTGTCTTTTCTGCAAATCCATCAGCTAATCCCCGCGCCTGTTTGCCGGTGCCGATAAAACCTAAGGTTATTTGATCGCTGGGTGCAGTATAGCCGCTCCCACCCATTACAAAGCGGGGAATGATGCTGAGTGCAACTGATGCTTGTAAACCGTTTTTAAGAAATTGCCGACGGTTGGATTGAAGGATCTTTTTTCTCATGATGGCTGTTTTGCAAAATGAAGTTAATATTTCTGTTTGATGAGATCAGAGATTATTAATGTTTTTTGAAATTGTAAATGATCGAAATGGCTCATTTTTACAATTTTTTAAACAGTTATTCGTTTTACCTTTGCTATACTTTTTATTGTGAATGTTTTTAACCCGTAGCCCTGTTCCGAAGACAGGGCTTTTTTAAAATGTTGTAAGATGAAAAAAGCGCTTGTAATAATCCTTTTTGTCAGTGTTGTTGTCGCGATTTTCTCGGGATGTGCAACATCACAGCGTACCGGCTGCAAGGCCACAAGACAGATGGGTGGATATTAATCAATTCAAATTATTATTTCTGTGGACTGTACTGAACATGAACCTCAACTGAAAATCAGTACTTTGAAATGTTTACTCATGATATACTCACTGTGTGCTTGGTTCGTGTCCTGATTGACCTGATCAGTCCCTGGCAGGATAAATCTAAATCTCAATTTTTCAAGAATCTTGCACCATTGGCTCAACATTGATTTGTGAATTTCGCGGGATGTTTATCTTGATACTTTCCCGTAAAGGCATTACACATTATCCTTGATACCTTGTTACCACTACTAACTCTTTTCCATTAATCATTAACATTATTCTTTAATCCTGTTCATGACAATGTTATTAGTCTAAGTTAAATTAGTTGTATAAACATCTATTATTTAGCATTTGTTATAGGCATATTATATTGGCCCCAAATCAAGCATTCCAAACTCGGGATCAACACCACTTCTAATATTATCACTCACAGTCATATTTTGCTTATGTTTATTCCAGTCTACGATTTGAAAAGTTGGGTTATTTCCACTTCCATCAGGTCTTTGGCTTTCTATCCATAAATGATAAGTCTGCGGGCCAAACTGATAAGAAGCATGAATCTTAGTCTGCCAAATATTGCCGTCTGTCCCTAAATATGTTAACCATTCTGTATGCCCACACTGGTTACCTTTACTGTCATAAATTGTAAAATTTGGGTCGGATGTAAATAAAGCTACGTGTGATGGTTGGTCAAGAGATGCAGATAAATTCTCCCCCTTATCATCGATATAATTAAATCGGGAAACCTGAACTGATGTGCTCATAATAAATTGTTTTGTTTAAGGTAATAAAGAAACTCGCTATTTTTTGTTAAAAGAAAAGATTTTTAAATAGAATTCTCTTTATTGAAATATTTTTTGTTGATAGGATAAGGGTTTGTTATTACGATCAATCAGATTGCTATTTTCATAATTTTGGCTAACCAAACTAACTTTTATGGAGTCAATACTTCAATATATTTCTATTGCTTCGGGTATTATTATTACTATGAGCGTTGGAAGATTAAATCTTTACTTTAGGGAATATGATGCTCCAATTTTCAACTTGATTGTATTTTCTGATATTGTAACCTATTCCTTGGATTTGGTCTATAATCTTTGCCCACTTTTTTTTGCTACGGGTATAGGCTATTTTTTCCTATTAAAACATTCGAATTGGCTACCTACTTCTGAATCTCATACCTATATTGTGATTATTTGGATCATCTTCGTCGTTTCTGTATTTGGAGCAATTTATTCATCAAGATCATTTAAAGAGAGAGCTAAATATATAGTTCCCACACTTTGTACATATACTGCGATTGCATGCCTATTCTTCTTAAACTATTGCTATAATGCCCCGAATCAAAATTTATCTATTTTCTTTGATAAAAAAGTTGACATTTTCTTAATTTTTAGCTTCGCCTTTTTTTACGTTAGAATAGATAGCAAATACGCGGTGTACATGTTAAATAATTCCGGCATCAAAGGGGTATCTATAATAACATTTAAAGACAAAAATCAGCACCCGCATCAATTGAAAACAAATCATGATCGATATATAATTGGCATCTTAACAAATTTCGTTCTGATTTATCATCAGAAAATAAAAAAAACAGAAATCATTCCAATGGACGTGATTGAGAGTATCAAAAGACCCAATTTGAACAAGAAATAACCCGACATTAAATTATGCATTTCTGCGTCAGTCAACATTCTTTGTAATTCCCTATTCATTTCTGATTCATTCATTGGTTCATCAAATTGCATTATTCTGTTGTAATGTTGGATGAAAGTTAGCAGCTTCATTTGCATTAACGATTTTAATGCTTTTTCTTCTCTTGAAGAATATAGGATAAAATCCACTGTATCATTTGCGTTCTTTTCCAGTAATGCAGCAAATGACTTCTCTTTTTGAGAATGATTTTTGATTTCTATTTCCTTTTCCATAAATCTTGATTTTAGGAAGCGAATATAAAGAGAGTTGGTTTTTTTGAAATGGTAATTGATAAAATTTCTAATTGTAGAATTTAATGAGATAGGGGTTTATAATTAAATCAATATGATTGTTGTTATTGATTTTGGAGATTATTATTAACTTCCTGACAATTTTAACCTAAAAGACCCACCGAAATTTATCAAGGCTAATAAAACAAATAATACTCATGAAATTGAACAATCTTAAAAAGATCAATTATGAATCTTATGGAACCTTATTGATTGCCTATGGATCAATTGTTATTTTTATTTCTTGGGTTTTTCATGATGTAATTAATCCGGCATATAAGGATAGAAAGTTAGATCAACAATTTAATTTTTCTAATCTAAGAAATGCGGAATTAGGGGGTTTTGTTTTGGCACATTATTTAACATACCTGAATACTGATAGTTTAAAAATTAAGGAATATAACAGAGAAAAATTATTAGCTGAATTTGGAGCCAATGCAGAAAGAATAGATGGATTCAGATTGCCTATATATAATATTGGAATTGATGATGATAATAAGGATTTGTTGGAGTTTTTAAATGGTCTGTTTGCTGCCAATCAGAAAGCGGCAAAGGATTCAAGTATCAGAGGATTAGATAGTATAAATGCAAAATTGAATTGTCTTCATGATTTGACTTTTGAAAAATTAGATAAGAATCAATATTCAAATATTCAATTAAATTCAAAGAATGAGTACGAATCAGACCTAAAATATATTTTCTGTTATTTATGCGGCTCAGCTTGCTTTGCATGGGGTTTTATTCTTCGTAAACTGAGAGCTATAATTCGATGTTGGAAAATTCTTTTTGATATGAAATGATTTTATTTATTCTTTTTGAACTTTAAGGTATATTCTTCACCGTGTATTTCGCGGATTAATCCTCCTAATATTTCTTCACCGTACTTGATATAATAATTGATCTCATCATCATCAAGGCTAATGATTGAAACTTTCTCGTAATCATCTTCTGATGGTTTCCTGCCTAAATAATGGGTTAGTATGAATTCAACTGTGGCAAATTCTGTCCAAAGCCATTCAGTTTTTTTAACTGAAAAATCAGGCAATTCGTTCTTCTTTGGCGTACAGAGAAATTATTTGACAAATTCATCAAATTTCTCACCCGTATTATAATCTTCAAGATTTATTATTTGTTCCATCGTTTTTATTAATTTAATAATGATACTTCTAATGTTTTGATAGCCTTGATTTCCTTCATTCTATTATCTACGAGAGCAAACAACATTCCTTCGAGTTCATTATTAAAGCATTCAAAAGAAGAATTAATTTCATTTACTGATTCTCGGAGGGAGTTAACATAAGATTCTCTAATTGATTTTGCGTTATTTATGCTCTCATCTGTCAATGAACCATTCTCATATTTAAGTTCAATATCAAATTGCACTTCATCATAGTTGTTATCAGAAGCATCAACTTTTGGGATAGATGCTGTTTGGATTTTAAAAATATTAAGGTCTTCAACATTATATGGTATTGCATAATAAGCCCTTGCTCCATTGTGAACAATTTTTGCTCTTATTTTTTCAAAGTCAATAATGATTAGCGGCAAGTGATTTTCAGAAATTAATTTTGCTATAAAAATTAATTTATTTTCCGTAGTCAGGATGTTTCGTATTTCATTTTCTTGCTCAATTATTCTTTCTCTTTTTGCGTTTAAATAATCTTCAATAGAAATACTGTTAAATAGGAATTTGTCGTGATCTTTCATTTTTCGTCTTTTTGAATAGTTTAATTGTTATGTGCTATCTAATATAATTATCTGGGAATTTGGCCAGGATGGATATTTTTCAATTTTTTTAGCAACTTTATTTTTGAAGGGGGTTTGCTTTGTAAAGTTGTGCAGTTTAACGGAGGGAATGATTTACGAAAGGCCACGCTTTGTCAATTTCCGCGGTTTGTGACATGGTGAATTATAAAGAAAGTTTTAGTTCGCAAATTTCTCATTAATGATAATTTTCAGATTAGGTTCGATATAAATTCTCATTTTCGAGAAAAATTGGTTGTTCTTGTACTATTGTTATTCCTATTTTGTCGTCTGTTTTTGTTTTTTGTTTTTGTTTTTGTTTTTTGTTTTCTGTTTGTGTTTTTGTTTTTTGTTTTTTGTTTTTGTCGTCTGTCGTCTGTTTTCTGTTTGTGTTTTTGTTTCTTTTGTGGTACAAAAAATTTAAAAATTTCTATTACAAAAAAAATTTCTTCAAAATTATTCTTATAGCTTTGTAAAAGAAAAACCGCCTGATGTACACAGACGGTTATTATTTGGTGGAAGGGTCTCTGTTGAAATCAATTAACAAGCATGTTATTGAATAAGGCAGGGACTTCTTCTTTTAACAAAGGTAATTCACCTAAAATTATCAGGCAAATAGATTGTTTTTCTGGTTCTGGCTCACTTTTTATTGATTTGGTAAAGAAACTGTTACTATGGATTACAAGGTCAAAAAAATACTTGAATTTCTTCAGGAAAAGGGAGTTGGAATACAGGCTAACATTGCCCCTATCTTGACAGACTTATTCCCGGTCAATAATCCGGATGATTTAATTCAGAGAAGAAATAGTTGGAATCAGATGTTTAAATTATTGGATGATATTAGAGAAAAAAATTTTGTTTCTTTTCATTTTCAACCAAATACCCTTTCTACTTCATTAATGTATAATACGATTTCAAATTTGCCTTTAAATATCTCAATAAAAACTGATGGAATCACTGCAATTGAAAACGAACACAAGAGGCTGCGAGAAATTCCTATTCAAGAATCAATTAATGAATTAAATGAAATAAATAAAGATGTTTTGCGGTCTACATTAAACTTAAATAATACTGTCATTCCACGTTTCAATAGCGTGCAAAGGTCTTTAACAGTAATTACGATAACAATAGCCTTCATTTCTTTCGTTGCAATTGCATTTTCTGCGTATTATTCTTCTAAAGCTCCTACGTCTACCGACATACAAAAATTGGATAGTACTCTGCAAAAGAATTCAAGGCTGTTGGATAGCCTGCTTAAAAGACTTCATTGATCGTAATCAATTCAATGAGGCTCAATTATTTCTCCATCTAAATTTCTTGCAACTTGCCTTCCGTCTTCAATTGTAATATAATAATGTTCGTCATCATAAAAAGTCCATTGAGGTACTCTTCCTTTCCATTCAATTAATCCATCATCAGAAATTGAATTAGCCCAGTCTAAAACATCAACATTATATTTAGCACCAGCAACGCTTTTGATTTCAATATATTCGACCTCTTTAAATATTAAACTTCCATGATCAACCACAGATTTCTTTATTGCAAAATTATCTGCATTTGCATTCATCTTGATTGTAGGGTAAAATAATCCAGCGAATTGCGCATAATTTTTATCATTTTCTTGAATGTTTTCGGAATGGTGTTTTTCTGCAATTGCAATCGTTAACTTTTTCAATTCTTCTTTATCATTTGGAATCTGTTGGCTAAATGCTTTAGCTAAAAAATTTTGAACCAATTTATTTTCTTCATTTAGCATTTCTTGTGGTTCTACTTCTTCATACCATTTGTGATCTCGATTTGCGTTTAGGTTTTTAAAGTTCTCTTCAGTATATCCAATACTATTAAATAATAATGTTTCAGTTGTTACCCAATAAGAAAGAGCTATTCTATCTCCTGGCTGTAGTCCTAATTCGTAAAAAGGAACCTGTCTATTCCCGGAGCAATAAAAACATTGTTCTCCTTGTCTATTTGCCCGATTCATTTTTGCTTTTTCAATAGGAGGATATGATAACTCACTCAGTTTTTTAGGCTTTTCTTTATAAGGTACTCCTCTATGTAAGATTGTTCCCCTTTCAAAATGTGATGCTGATCCAATGAATCCGGTAAACAGAAGCCTTAATTTTTCTTTTATAGATTCGATAGTTGAAGCTCTCAAATCTGTCTTTTGAATTTCATCAATCCTTTTCATTAGCTCTTCTAATGGCGGTCTATTCATAAATCACTTTATTCTTTTGCAAATGTAAAAAGTATTGGTGTTTATGGATTTAAATTGCATGATTAGTCTTTACTATTACTTTCATGATCACTACTTTATAATACTTGACGATTTTTTGATTCCTTGATATAAGATTTCCTAAAAGGCAATCAAGAATAAAAATTCAGATTACCTCTCAGGAACCTAATTGATACTTGACGCTTCCCGTCATCCCATCAATAAGGAGAGACTTTTGATCTCCCAACTAAGATAATTTCAGTAACCTTAGTCTGTCTCGTCCTGAAAATACCTTACATGTGGTATCGTCCTGAAAGTAGTTGACAGTTTCTAGTGAGTTATTTAATTTCTGTTTTTCTATTTACAAAACAAAGGTTTTTTGCTGTGATTTTTCTCAATATAAAAACCTTAATCCTGATTTAGTTGTCAACACTGGAGGTTGTCTGATTCTTCTCATACTATTAATTATTATATTTTTTGACCAAATTCTTCATCACCAAAATGAAAGGATTTGGTCAAAAAATTCTTTATTCGCGTATTCTTCCATTTCTTTTCTAATTCTCCTTGCTTCAAATGGGCTTGTTCTGGTGTGAGATAATTGCAACTCATGTGTGGGCGTTTTGTATTGTAAGCTTGAATACTCTGGGTAACTGCAATCATTGCTTCATCATGAGACCTAAATGTTCTACTCAAATTAAATTCAGTTTTTAAAATCCCATTCATTCGTTCAGCGATTTGATTTTCGTAACCGGCACCATCCTGTGTCATACTTATTGCAATGCCAGACTCTTTCAATTCTATGATATATTCATAACTGCAGTATTGTGTTCCGCGATCTGAATGGTGGATTAGTTCAGTTTGAAACTTGGACCTACCATTTAATGCCATGTGGAGTGCCTTTAGACAACCCTCCGCCGAAAGATAGGGGTAAAGACAATACCCGACAATTTTTTTGGAATACGCATCAGTTATTAATGATAAATAATTAAAATCAAAACCTACACTGATGTATGTAATATCAGCAACCCAAAGTTGCTCAGATTGTGCTATAACTAAATCCTGTATAAGGTTCGGATATTTTTTCAGCCAGTGTCTGGAATTAGTTGTTTTTGGAGCGCCCCTTTTTTTTCTAATAAGCATTCCATTTTCCCTAAGCACATTGAATAACTTGTCCCTGCCAATTTTTATACCATGCGTTTTGAATGGTTCTATCAAGCACATATACAATTTTCTGGTTCCGAGTCCGGGCAGCTCACGGCGCACCAGAGCTACTAGTTCTATTACAATATTTTGAACCTGGATTTGTTGATTTATATATTCTTCTCTTTTATAAAACGCCTGTCGTGATTTACCAAACAGTTTACAGAGATGACCGACACTCATCTTTGCAAGCTTTTTTTGCTTTATTACTTTTACTGTTTGGTACCACCCTTTTTTCTAATTGAAATTGAATATTCTTTCTCCGCAAAATCAAGTAAATGATTTAAACTGAATATTACTAGATTAGAATATTCAAGCGCTTTTTCGAATTCTTTGATTCGAATGTCTGCTGCCTTTAGGTTTTGTTTTTGTTCGTCAGTCATAGGAGGCAAAACTATTGCACCATTTTGCAATTGTTTCTGAAACTGCTTGATCCAAGATTGAACAACGTAGATACTTGGTAAATCATATTCTTCAACTACTTTTTGAATATCCTTACCCTTGAAATAAACTTCAAAAACAATCTTCTCTTTAAATGCTTGGGTAAACTCGAACCGGTTAAAATGAGCTTCAAAATTTGAATTTTCCATACAATTTTTGTTTGGAAAACTGTCAACTTATATCCGGACAAGACCTGTTATAATCCATGTTCCTTACATGACCACAAAGCGGATTTACCAGACAATCTAAATCTGGTCGGTGTTGATTGATGATTAAATACTGTTCTTGTGTAAGCTTTGCCATATACAGGATATATGGCTTTTTTTAGAGTTGATGTTATGTGTTATGATTTATTTTTCTGATATTCCTACTCTTAACCTTTCATTGATCATTCTTCTAATTTCCTTAAAAATAGGAGCTAATTTTTCGTGCGCCGCAACTCCTTTGAGATAATTTTCGTGAATCTTTGAATCTCTCTCCTTTATCAAATGTGCGATGGTAATGTTTCTTCCTATTTGAATCGAAGGAATTGCATTAATTTCATCATTATAAGATAAAGCTTCAGATAAAGAATTCTTACACATGCTTTCAAAATCGAGTACTTTATCATGAAGGTCAATAAAAGCTTTAATCAAACTTTCATCTTCATTATAATAGATATTTACAACTGCATGTAACTTTATGAATTCATTATAAGATCGGTTGATGATTTGGTTGCCTTCATAAGAATATTGCTCAAGAATGTTTAAAGATGGGAAATTTTCCAAGATGTTTACATACCACGTATTAAAAGCTGAATGATAATCCAATAAGGATTGCCTCATTTCTTTTTCAAAATTCTTTTTCCTATCTGTTAAAAGTTGAATTTCAGACTTGACATTTTCAATTTTCTTTGTGATTTCTGCAATATCTTCTTTTGTGGCAAGATTTTTCCCTTTTTCCTCCGAGTAAGATTTAAAAAAGGCCAAATAGAATCCCAATATTATCAGGGCTGACTCTAAAATTATTTGTGCAATATTCATTGCTATTGAACTATTTTGAAGGTTTATTTTTCCTTGATTCAACTGAATTTATCCAATGTTTTGTCCTCTCCTGTTTATCCAAATCGGAAATAATTAATCCTATCAATTCTTTTAAATCGCTCACATCATATTCTTCAAAGAGTTTTTGATAATGCGATTGATCATTGCCTAACCAAGTTGCTCTTAAGAGAATTGCTTTCAATTCATCTTTGAAATAACTATTGACAACTTCATTGAGCGTAAAAGAAATAATCTTATCTCTATCTTCAGGCTTTTCTTTGATCGCCCAATCCTTAACCAGGAATTCAATTGCTTTTCTGAATCCCATTCCTGCAATTTCATCCAAACCTTTAAACTCTGCGATAAGACTTTGTTCGTAGATTTTTATAAATCTTGAATTTAATTCAACAATAACTTTAGGCCATTTGTCTAATTCAGGTGTTCCATCTAAGAAGCCAACAAACTCCGCTTGGTCGCCATTCACGTGTCTATGTGCTACATATTTTGCAAAAATGTACTTGAAACATTCAGGATTTGGGCATTGCCAGATAGTTATTAAATCCAGCAAAGCATCACTTTCTTTGTTTATTTCAAAAAAAGAACTTTGATAGTTTGCAGCTATATGATTGTGACAGTAGGGACAAAAAGAAATATCCCTTACATAATAAGCATTACTTTGATGTCTTACTTGCGAAACTCTTTCCATAACCCCCAAATATAACAAACTCATTACAGGCCAAACGCGGCCCTGATTATTTCCCCTTATCTTATATTGCCTGGAAAGAGATCGGCCAAATTTGGGCCAAAAGAATTAAATACAGGGCCATTATCGCTAAACGGTTGTATCCTTCCTGGGAGTGCTAACGGTTTTATATATATGTATATACAGATTTGATCCCATTTGGATTATTCCGGGAATTTTTCTTGATCTTTTCTTTTAAAGGAGTGAATCATTTTCTCATTGGAAAAGTTTTGAACCGGGTAAGGGCATTTGGGAAAGGGGAATATCCGTAGTTTGCTTCGTAACCTTTTTGCGGCCTTTGAGTAGAAAATTTCCTTTGAAACCCAGGCCAGACAAAGGGTGTTGATTTGAGAGAGTTTATAGTGGATTGACTATCAATGTTTATAGTCTCAAATCGTGAGTTACGAATATCATCGTAGGTTACTCATGATTTACTCACTGAATCTATTGCATCAAGATAAAGATGTTCGAACATGATGTGATTGAAAATGAATGAAGTAAATATTTCTATTGTACCTATTGGATGGATTTTTAAAGGCGGAGTGGACTGTACTGGGCTCGAACCAGTGACCTCTGCTCTGTCAAAGCAGCGCTCTGAACCAACTGAGCTAACAGTCCGGATTAAATGTTAAATGTAGGGTTTCTTATCCAACGATTAAAGTTTCAGAAATCGTACATCTTATATCTCATCTCTCTAAATTTTTCTTCTCTCAAGTTCTCGCTTTATCAATCCCAATTCTCGTCCTGTTTGTCCCGACATCGAGCTGTTTTCCTGTGCCCGGCGCATTAAATATGGAATAACATCTTTTATGGGTCCAAAAGGTAAATACTTGCTCACACTGCATCCTGCTTTCGCTAAATTAAATGTAATGTTGTCGCTCATTCCATATAACTGTGAAAAATGAATATGCGGATGATCTAATGGCAGGTTTTTTTCTTGCAATAACTGGGTTGCATACAAATTACTGAACTCATTATGCGATGCAACGATCAACGCAATGCGATCGATATGATCAATACAAAAATTTACTCCTTCGTTGTAGTCTTTGTCAGTAGTTTCTTTATTCGGTTGTATCGGTGATACATAACCGAGATCTGCAGCGCGCTTTCTTTCTTTTTCCATATAAGCGCCGCGAACCAATTTAGCACCGAGAACAAAATGGCGAAGCTCAGCTGCTTCTAAGGAATCTTTTAAAAATTTCAATCTGTCGTGCCGATACAATTGCACGGTGTTATACAATATCGCTTTTTCTTTATTGAATTGTTCCATCATTAAAATGGTGATCACATCAACAGGATCCTGGATCCACGTTTCTTCCGCATCAACAAGAACACCAACATTTTTTTCAGCAGCAACTTTGCAAATGCGCAACATTCGTTCTTGCACGCGCTGCCACTCTTCTTTTTCCTGGGCCGTCAATGATTCAAGTGCCTTCGCATATCTTTTCATTAAACTTCCGGCATTCAGCTCAACGGAATGATCTAATTTTTCCAGCAATCCAAAACGCGCAAACCCGGTTACTTTAATACTCATAAAGGGAATGTTGGATTGGGTGGCTGCATAATTTATTACGCGAATGAATTCATCACAGGCGTGATCAAATCCACTTTCACCATCTTCCCCACCTTCTACACCATAATCTAAAATAACCTGCACATTATATTCGCCTAATTTTTTAGCAACGGCGGCGGTCTCTTCCAGCGTTTCACCACCAACAAATTGTGAAAAAATAGTACTGCGAATAATGCCTTTAACCGGGAATTTGTTACGAATAGCCCACGGCGTTAGTCTGGTGCCCAATTTTACCAGCCACGTGCGACCCATTGAAGAAAAAAGAAAATTGGCCTTTTTTAATTCCTTGTCGTTTTTATATTCAAAAGCGTTCTCCGTATTATCAAAAGAAATATTTGCCATATTGTTAGTCATTCAAACATTCGATAGTGGGCAAATGTAAGAAGGAAATTTTTTATGAACCAGAGTTTGGTAAATCCTTCCAAATGCGACATGTTCGATAGTGATGCATTTGCCCGCGATCATTTACCACGGACGATTCACTTTGGAAATGTCCAAATGTGCGAAGCAATGAAATTCAATAGTTGCGATGCCAGGCGACTCACAATAAAAATATTTACTTACATTCGGTTACAATCATTTTTATGAGAAAGTCTTTGGTCTTTTCAACTACAATCTTATTTATTTTCTGCTCCTGTAAAACAAAACAACATTATGACACGATCATCCGTAACGGGATAATTTATGATGGAAGTGGAAATAAATCTTTCAAAGGCGATGTTGGTATAAATGGAGATACCATTGCAGCCATCGGCGATCTTTCAAATGCAAACGCCAGCAATGATATTGATGCAAAAGGAATGGCAGTGAGCCCGGGTTTTATTGATATGCAAAGTCAATCAATGGAATCATTAATACAAGACGGACGTTCAATGGGCGCAATTAAACAAGGAGTGACGCTGGAAGTTTTTGGTGAAGGTGATTCTATGGGTCCGTTAACCGATACACTGAAAAAAATTAACGAAAGACATCAGGGTGATATAAAATATAAAATTGAATGGACATCATTAAAAGATTATTTGGAATACTTGCAGAAAAAAGGCGTCTCCACCAATGTGGCATCTTTTGTAGGTGCAGCGACCATCCGCGAAAACGTTTTATTATTTGCTAACCGCGCCCCGGATTCTGCGGAATTAGATAAGATGAAATCTTTAACGAAGCAGGCAATGGAAAATGGCGCGTTGGGAATTGGATCTGCACTAATTTATGCACCCGGTGCTTATGCAAAAACAGATGAATTGATTGAATTGTGCAAAGTCGCTTCAGCATACAATGGCGCATATATTTCGCACGTTCGAAGTGAAGGAAATCAATTATTGCAAGGAGCAGATGAATTGATAAAAATTTCAAAAGAAGCGAACATTCCGGCAATATTTTATCATCTGAAGGCTGCCGGGAAAAATAATTGGTACAAGATGGATCTGTTGATCGCAAAAATTGATAGCGCAAAAAAAGCAGGGTTGGATATTTCTGCTTGCATGTACCCTTATACTGCAGGAGCAACTGGTTTTGACGCTGCCATGCCACCGGCGGTTCAGGAAGGGGGATTGGATAAATGGGTGGAAAGATTAAAAGATCCATCGATAAGGAAAAAAGTGTTGAAAGAAATGGTGACACCCACCAACGACTGGGAGAATTTGTATCTGGGTTCCGGCGCCGATAATGTCATTTGTATCGGCTTTAAACAGGATTCCCTGAAATACCTAACTGGAAAGCGTTTGAGCGAGATCGCGAAAATGAGAAATAAATCTCCCGAAGAAACCATTATTGATCTGATAATACAGGATCATTCGCGCATTGAAGTAGTTTATTTTTTAATGAGCGAAGAAAATGTAAAAAAAGAGATCAAACTGCCATATACATCCTTGGGCTCGGATGAAGCAAGTATGGCGCCGGAAGGAATTTTTTTAAAGAATAGTGCACACCCGCGCGCCTATGGAACTTTTGCAAAAGTTCTTGGTCAGTATGTACGTGATGAAAAATTGATTTCGCTGGAACAAGCTATTCATAAATTAAGCGGATTGGCAGCGCAGCAATTGCATATAAAAAAAAGGGGAATGTTGAAGGTTGGAAATTATGCGGATGTGATTGTGTTTGATCCGGCAACTGTTAACGCAAACTCAACTTACGATAAACCACACCAGCTGGCAACAGGAATGAATAACGTTTTTGTAAATGGAGTCCAGGTCTTAAAAGATGGAATCCATACGGGTGCCAAGCCAGGACAAGCCGTATTTGGCGAAGGAAAGAAATAATGTGAGCAGAAATGTTTTGTCTTCTGACTTTCAAAAAAATCCAGATGAAGATCACACAAACAGAAATCTATAAATTCAGTATTCCGATGCATCCATTCACGATTGCAACGGGAACGATGCATTTTGCGCAAAATATTTTTATTCGTGTTCATACTGATGCCGGATATTATGGAGTAGGAGAGTGCTCGGCTTTTCCAATGATCGTTGGTGAAACACAATCTACCTGCTTTGAGATGGCAAAAGATTTTGCAGCGCTTTGGAAAAATAAGAACGCTATTTCCATTGAAGAACGCATGAATGAATTGAATGGGTTTACCGCCTTCAATCCCACAATAAAAAGCGCCTTCGATATGGCGTTGTTTGATATTGCTTCAAAAAAGGCAGATCAACCATTGTATAAATTTTTAGGGGGAAGAAAAAAAGAGATAGAAACTGATTTAACGATTGGTATTGATACGCCGCATAAAATGGCGCAGCAGTCCATTGAATTTAAGAAGAAAGGAGTAAGGATAATTAAAATAAAACTTGGGAAAAATGGACAGGAAGATATTGAAAGAGTAAAACAAATTCGTCACGCGGTCGGTATGGAAATGAACTTACGCATTGACGCAAATCAAGGCTGGGACTATGATACGGCCAAAAGCGTCTTGGCGGAGATCTCAACATTCAACATCCAGTTCTGCGAACAACCGTTGCGCCGTTGGGATGATGATAAACTTCCCGAATTAAGAAAAAATTCACCAATAAAAATAATGGCTGACGAAAGTGTTTTCGATCACTATGACGCGCAAAGATTGATAAAAGCGAATGCCTGCGATTATGTGAACATCAAGTTTGCAAAATCTGGTGGAATATCAGAAGCTGAAAAAATCAATTCAGTTTGTATGCAAAATAATATTCCGTGCATGATGGGGGGAATGTTGGAAAGCCGGGTTGCCTTAACCGCTTTTGTTCATTTTGCATTGGCCCATGATAATATTATTTTTTACGACATGGACACCTGCATGCTTGGTCATAAAATTGATCCGGTTGTTGGCGGAGTAAAATATAATGGCTATTTTATTGAAGTGCCCGATGACCCCGGAATTGGTGCTGATGCCGAGCATGTGTTTTTGCAAAGCTGCGAAAAGATTATAATCTAAATAAAAAAGGGAACTACAGGGTTCCCTCTTATTTTTTAGGTTTTTAATTTTACCAATGTCCACGGCGCCATCTATAGCCTCTTGCGCCATGTTCCCAACGCCCCGTTGTCCATGACCTTCCCCCACGCCCGCGAGCCCAGTGACCGGCATGCCATACATAAGCACCGCCGCTCCAGGTCCAATCCCCGCCGATCCAGATATAATCCGGCCCAGGCGCCACGCCTTGAACGTCGACAACATCTGCAGGTTGAGAATCAACATAACCGGCCGCGCATCCTGAAAAAACGATCATTGAACAAATGATCAATGCCGATAAAACATATTTTTTCATGATTGATATTTTTTTTGTTTACGATTATTATTTCTATCAAAATAAAACCAACATCGTGCCATCGCTATAACACAAACATAATGTTGGTTTTACGTTATTTCTGACCAAAAAATTATCCTTGGGGGAACTTAAAATGTTGCATTACTTCCACAAAATAAAATGTGAAAATTTTATATTCGGTTATGCATATCCGATAGTAAGAATTGAATTAAGCTGGTTTTTTTGTCGTTAATCCAACTGATAAGCTTTGATCTTATTGTATAATGTCTTTCGATCTATTTTTAAAATTTCAGCGGCTTTTGTCTTATTGAAATTCACTTGTTTGAGTACGTTCATGATAACGTTATATTCTGCCTGCGCAGCGCTATTCTTAAGATCGGGTTCTTTTGCCACACTAGTATTAGTATGATTGGTTTCCATTGTATAATTCAGGTCGGATTCGTGCTTATGGATTGTGTTGTTGATTATTTCTGCAGGCAGTACCGAATGATGCACTTTGCCTGATAATGTTAACAGGGCCGCACGACGAATAACATTCCTGAATTCTCGCAAGTTACCTGGCCATGAATAATTCAAAAATATCTGCATCACATCATCTTCAAAACCTTCCACCTCCTTATTTAGTTCTCTATTCGATTTTTTAAGGAAGAAATCCGCGAACATCGGAATATCATCTCGTCTTTCATGCAATCGGGGAAGTATAATGGAGAATTCATTAAATCGATGAAAAAGATCTTCGCGGAACCTTCCTTTACGATAAGCATCCTGCAAATTTTCATTCGATGCTACGATAATGCGGACATCAATTTCAAGTTCTTTCACGCCGCCAACACGCTTTATCTTTCTTTCCTGAATAACGCGCAGCAGGGCCGCCTGAATTTCATAAGAAAGATTTGCCACTTCATCCAAAAACAGCGTGCCGCCGTTTGCCAATTCAAAATGCCCTTCTTTATCTGCCAACGCGCCGGTAAATGCGCCCTTTACATGACCGAATAATTCACTGCCTGCAAGATCTTTCGATAATGTTCCGCAATCCATTGCTATAAATGGCTTGTCTTTGCGTAAACTTTTTTGATGGATTGTTCTGGCAATGACTTCTTTTCCTGTTCCGCTTTCGCCATATAAGATGATGCTATAGTTCGTGGGAGCCACAAGATCTATCTGATTATAAATTTCCTTTGTTACTGGCGCAACCCCTACAAGAAACGTATCATTATCAACAAATGATTTATTTGAATGCGAAGCCTGCTTGCCTGAATTATTTTCTGCATCACCAAATTGATCCATTGCCTTGGTAATAACATTCAATACTTCATCAGGAATAAGCGGCTTGGTAATGTAATCGTATGCCCCGGCTTTAATTACATCAACTGCGGTCTTGATGTCGGAGTAACCGGTTATTATAATTACAATGATAGCAGGATTAATCGTTTTTATTTCGCTCAACACCTGGCTTCCTTCTTTATCGCCAAGCCTGAAATCACAAAGGACTACATCAAATTTAGATTCTTTCACTTTGGCAATTCCTTTGGAGCCATTGTGCGCAACATCAACTTCAAATCCTTTTCGTTGTAAGTATCGGCTTAACAAGCCACACATATCTACATCATCATCTATAATTAAAATCCTTTTCATAAAAAATGTAGTTTAAAGTTATTTGAAAAATTCCAATCGGTAACTACAACGCCATATTATTATTCAAACAACACTAAAAACATCTTGCCAAATTGAAAAAACAGAGGAATTGTGAAAAAAATTAACAATGTTCTGCCTAAAAGGTTTATCGGGTATGGAATTTGTGTAGAAAATAGTCATCAATGCGGGGAATTATTTTTACGTCTGGGATTTACATTTTTGTGAAAGATTTTTTTTTAATGTTTTTCCGTACTCAATTGTGCATCACTCACGTTATAGGGTTTGTGGCAGAAAAATTGTTTGGTTAATGTGAATGTGAAAGAATATAAAAATGTTGACTTTGCAAATACAAGAAGAAAATAGTGTTGACAAGAAAGAAGTAAAAGTCCTAATCGTAGATGATGAATTGGACATTTGTTACCTGCTGAGCGGGGTAATGCGGCAACGTAATTTTCGAGCCGGCTTTGTTACTTCATTATCTGATGCGAGCATCGCATTGCGCAACGACACTCCTTCATTGCTTTTTTTGGATAATCGCCTGCCCGATGGCTATGGGCTTGATTTTGTTCCTTACGTAAAGAAAAATTACCCGGATATAAAAATTGTAGTTATTACTGCGCATGATAGTATCAATGACAAAAGCCGCGCCTTTGCCGGCGGAGCAGACCTTTTTCTAGGCAAACCATTAAACCGCGAGATAGTGAATAAGGCAATTGATCAGTTGGTTTAACGGTTATTCAAATTGATTCCGATTACCCGAAATGTTTTTTATTGATTCGCGCCCGCAATTTTGGAGATCATTTGCTTTAGAACTCTTAAAATAAACAACTATGGGAAATTTACTCTATCTGATCGCCGTGATTTTGATAATAGCCTGGTTAATCGGTTTTTTAGGATATCATGCCGGCGGCATCATTCACGTTTTGTTGGTCATCGCCGTAATCGCCATATTACTGCGCATTATCCGCGGCGCCAGTTGATTTGATCGATAAATCATATCGCTATTAATGCTTTTGCTAACCATAATTGAGCGTGATGGTGAACGTTGTTCCAACCCCTACTTCGCTTTCTGCGCTGATTTGTCCGTTATGGGTAAAGATGATGTTTTGGGTATTGGTGAGCCCCAGCCCGGTTCCTTTTGATTTATTGGTAAAATAAGGTTCAAATAGTTTTGACATGGATTCTTTATCAATGCCGGAGCCATTGTCAGAAATTTTTACGATGCACTTATTGTTTTCATGAAGCGTTATTAACGTCAGCACCCCTTTATCATGTTCCATAGATTCTACCGCATTGACAATAATATTTAAAAATGCGATCTTGATTTTTTCCTTATCTACCAAAATGTCGCATATATCTTGTGCATATTGTTTGTTTATAGAGATGTTGTATAATTGAATTCTGTCTTTCGCGAGTTCCAGGGTCTCATCCAAAATATCATTGACCGAAATTCTTTCAGCACTCAATTCTGTTGTCTTTGTGGAATCAAGAAGATCTGTAATGAGTTGATTAATGCGATTACTGTTGCGATGGATCATCTCCAGCATATTTGTCGTGTCGCTGTTATTATTGCCGTTTAATTCGATCTTTATCTGGTCTGCAGCAAGATTTATATTAGTGAGCGGGTTTCTCACCTCGTGAGCGATCGTTCTTGCAATTCTTCCGGTTACAGCAAATTTTTCCATACTGCGCATTTGTATCAGCTCTTTATTCGCAGAAGCCAGCTCGTCAATTCTTTGTTTCAATTGTTCCTGGTAGACATTCACTTTTTCATCAGCTTTTCTTCTCGCTCTGTTTTCTTTAGCATAAGTGTAAAATCCGTAAACAACAAGAAAGAAAGCGAGTAGAAGAGAAGCCATGATGATGTTGTTCATAATGTGAAACTGCGCATTCATCTGTTCTTTTCTTGTTTTCAACAATCCTTCTTCAGAGATTTCAATTTCTTTTCCAATCAATTTAATTCTTTCCATAATGACATGACCGAAATAAGCCTGTATCTTAATGCTATCGTTAATCTCAAAATTTCTATTGGAATAATAATCCATAGAGGAATTAAAAATCTGAAATTTTTTTTCAATCAGCTGATTGATGGTGTTCAGTCTTTGTTGTTGTTGCGGATTATCAATTGTTTCTCTTTTCAGTGCCGAAAAAAACGAATCCGTTAAGAACTTGCTTTGCTGATATGGTCCCAGAAGCGATGAATCTTTTACAACAATATATCCGCGAAATGCTGACTCTGCATCTTTTATTGATGATAATAATCTTTCTGTATTAATAAGTACGCGATGCGTGTGATTCACGAGTTTTGATTCATTCAAAAAATCGTGATTTGCATAAATGGTGAGAAGATAGGAGATCAATAATAAAAAGAAGGCGGTTATGTAGCCGATCCTCACCCGAATATCCGAGGCAAATTTCTTAATAGCTGTCTTCATGCTTTATTAATTAGAACAATTACCTGCAAATTGTGGACTAATTTTCACGTTTGGCGAAAACATTCCTCAGTTTTTGCCTAAAAAATAGTGAATTACTCCGAAAATACAGGGAAAAACAGACTGGTATGACAATTGTAATTATTTATTTGAAACCACGAAAAAGAGAATTGTGCAGAAAGAAGAAAAGTAGTCAGGCAAAGGCTATGCAGAAGCATTAATGTTTCAGATGCTTACCTCCTTTTTTAAAAATTTTGATCGTACTCTTCAGCATAAATAAAATATCGCTCAATAAATAGTAGGTTTCGGTTTTAGGGTTTAAAAGGATGCTATCCGGGCATCCTTTTTTTATTTGTGTAATCATGAAATATTTTTAAAAGGGATAGAAAACAATAAAGATTGAATCAGCTGAACATTTCTGCGTACTGTTTCTTATAATTATTGGTGACCGATAATTTCCCTGCAAAATCCAGGGCGGAAGCAGACCATTGGGTAAATTCTTCCTGAACCATAGCCGCGGCATTATTTAAAGCACAAACAAATTCATGGTGATGGTTTAAGGGAAGATCCCATCCTATTTTTGCCTGTAAGAGATTATGCCATGGCGTTTTATCAGTAATGATTACCGGCCGTCCGGCGCAAAATGATTCTATTATTGAATAACCATAATTTTCCCCCAGGGTAGGTAAAATCATGAAATGATTTTCGAACAAATAATTTTTTATTTTTTCATTTGATACTTCACCGACAAAAGAAACTATAATATTCTCCGGCAAGGACAAGGTAAGTTTTCGGCAATATTGATAATAAGATTTGTCTTCGATCGGGCCAACAACAGTCAGTTCAATTTTTTGTGTAAGCTTTTTTACACATTCAATGATAAAATGCAGGTTTTTTACAGGATGAATTCTGCCTATAAAAACCAATTTCAGTTCGCCCGATTTTTTGTTTAATGGTAAAATATTTTCTTCCGGAGTTGGTGGAATGTCTTGGATCAGGTCAATATTCTCAACATCACCAAAAATTTTTCGGATGTCTTGTTTTTCCTGTTCATCAGTTGCGTGGAAACCAATACCACTGCTTATTTTAAATAGCTTCAACGTCTGTAAAAAAACTTTCTTCTTTGCCGGTTTGAACTGGAGCGCGCTTTCTTTGAGCATTCCTCTTGGAGATAAAATAATTCTTGAATTTATGGATCCGCAACGCCGCATTAATAAAGGGTAGATGGTGAAGTACAATGAGTACATGCTGTTCAGGTAAACATAGTCCGGATTTATTTGACGTAGCTGTTTTGCGATTTTAAACCAGGTTAATTTTTCAGACGACGCGTAATATACTTTTACATTTTTAGAAAAATCAATCCATTGGTTGGAAGTAATGGTTGCATAAGATGATGAACTGTTATGATCCCTGTCTGAAGTGAATATATAAACATCATATTCTTCTTTCAATAACATGGCTAGATTATGACAGGCGCGTATTGGTCCGCCGGCTTTAAAACCAGGATAAAACCATTGGGTCATGATCAAAATCGACTTTCTACTCTGCATATTCTTAATACAAAGATTTTTTTATGCTGCTGATTTGCAGTGTACATAATATGCACAGTATGTGAATAAAGAAGGGTGGAGGAGGGAAGTAAAGAAGGAACGGGACCTACTTTATTATACAATAGCAGTAGCGGAATAACTTTCCCTGGAAATCGAAAGGGGTGGTGGCTTTGGTAATGTCTTTAACAGAACTCGCCGCTATAATTTCTTTATCGAGAATAAATTTGCGGTAGTTAGTGCTGAAATAAAGCACTGCCGATGGTTTCATGGATCTCAATGCCCGGTTAATAAGTGTTGCGTGGTCCCGTTGAATGTCTAGGAAATCTTTCATTCTTTTGCTGTTGCTGAAAGTTGGCGGATCCATAATCACCATGTCAAAAAAATCTTTCGGCAATTCATTAAGATATTCTTTTACATCAGCATGAACAAAATGATGTTTTTTTTCATCGAGCAAATTATTTAGGACCATGTTTTCTTTTGCCCAATTAAGGTATGTTTTGGAAAGGTCAACGGAAGTGACGGTTGCTGCGCCTCCGGCTGCTGCATAAACAGAGAATGATCCGCTATAGCAAAATAGATTCAGCACATTTTTATTTTGCGATTCGCTTCTTACCATGCTCCTTGTTATGCGATGGTCTAAAAATAAACCGGTGTCAAGGTAATCCGTGAGGTTTATTTTGAATTTTAAGTCAGCTTCATTCACTACAAAAAATTCCTGCTCCGCATTCAGTTTTTCATATTGATCAAGCCTGTTCGTTTTTCTTTTTCTTTCGCGTAAATAGATTTTTCCTGGTGAAACTCCTGTTATGTCACTTATTATCTGTAAACATTGCTTCAACCAAATTTCATGTTCTTCATCACTCATTTTGTGATGTCTTCTGTATTCGGCGAGATAGATTTTGTCCTCATACAATTCGATACAAAAAGGGAATTCAGGCAGGTCATGATCATATATACGATAACAGGAAATATTTTGTCGTTTCGCCTGTTTATTAATATGACGAAAGACTTTTGCCAGCCGGTTACGAAACATGGAAAATTTTTCCTGCATTATTTTACTCGTAAGTTTTATTCTTTCTTAACCATCTGAATCCAAAGGAAGCTGAAATACAGACTCCTGCTGCCACCCACCACAACGCTCGAAAGTTGAAATGCTCTGCAATTTGTGCACCTCCTGATGGACCCAATACCTGCGCAGTGGACCAGGCAATGGTATATAAACCGGCATATTGACCGCGATTGTTTGGTGATGTTCGCGAAATCCAAAATGAATTCATAAATGGCATCGAAAGCATTTCACCAATGGTAACGATGATCATACAAATTACTGCCATTGCCGCCGTCGCGGGCAATACATTCAATAATAGATAAGAAATGCCAACCACTAAAATTCCATTGCTTATGTAAAAGAGATTTTCTTTTCTTCCCTCCATTTTAAAAACGATCACCATTTCTATTAGCGCAATGAGTATTCCATTCAATGCCATTAATAAACCGATAAAAAACTCATTGAGGTGTCGGAATTGCTTGTAATAAACAGGAAGTGTTGTGAACAATTGAAAAAAACACATCGCAAACAAAATCGTAAATGCTATAAAGAACAGGTAGCCATAATCGTTATATGCCGATCTGACTATTTTATTCTTGTCATGCTTTTTTTGATGTGTGGCTTCATTGTTTGTTGGCGATAAAAAATAGCGGAGCAGAAAAGCAGCCAACAAATTTGTTCCACCATCGACCCAGAATAACAAGTGATAATTTATTGATGCAAGGATCCCGCCAATGGCGCCACCAACTGCCCAACCCAAATTAATGGCAAGTCTGTTGAGAGAATAGGAACGTGTTCTGTTTTCTTCTTTGCTATAATGGGCGATGGCGGTCGAATTTGCCGGTCGAAAAGCTTCGTTGACGAGACTTAAAATGAAAGTGAACAAACAGATGAGCGGGAAACTTTTCATTTGACCCAATACGATGAACATGATTCCGCCGCCGGTTAATGTGATCAATTGTACCGGATAGAACCCTAGTCTATCCGTAAGCCTTCCCCCAAAAAAACCGCCGCAAACTGCGCCCAGCCCAAACAGACCCATTACTAAGCCGGCCTCCCCAATGCTATAACCCATGGAAGGCTGGGTGAGATAGATGGTCATAAAAGGTATAACCATCGTTCCGCTTCTATTCACCAGCATTACAAAAGATAGTAACCAGGTTGAACGTGATAATCCACTATATGCATTTCGATATAAAGAGTAAGCGCGGGTCAGCATTGTTCCCGCAAATTTACAAAGAAAGAAAATTCAAGTCGCAGGTTTCTGAAGACCGCTAACTGGCAACTGCTAAACGATACTATTTACCGCCAAAAACTTTTTTCAAGAGATCTGTTGCTTGTGCTGCCGGATTTTTCCGGATATTTTTTTCTTCAACAGCAACATAAAAGAAAATGCCTTCGATCGCTTTTTGAGTTGCGTAAGATGTGAGATCTGGGTTTATTTTTTTTACGAACGGGATTTTGTTGTATGTATCAAAAATGTCTTTCCAGTATTTTGTTGCATCTGTTTTTTTAAGCGATGCATCAACAATTGGTTTAAATGCAACGGTTAATTGCGGAGTGGTTGTCTTTTTAAGATAAGAAGTAGCTGCGGTATCCGGTCCACGAAGAATTCCGACTGCATCTCCGATACCCATACTCGTTATTGATTTAATAAAAATGGGCGCCGCCGATTTAGAGGCATCTTCTGCAGCACGGTTCATGCTTAGAATAGCATTGTCGCACATTTGCCCCATTCCCATACCGCGTAATGTCTTCTCTACTTTTTGTGCTTCCGGGGGTAACAAAATTTTTACTGCAGCATCTTTAAAAAAGCCATCGACAGCAGAAAGTTTGTCGGCACTTTTTTGAGCGCCGATTTTCAAAGCGTCTTTCAAACCGTTCGCAATTTCGTCGTTACCTAAATTAATTTGCGCATAAGAAAACACCAGTGAACAAAAAGCCAGAGATAAACAAAGAATTTTTTTCATAGTTACATTTTTAAATTAACGTGCAAATTTAAAACAAATTGTTAAGCGGATTTAGGTATTAATTAATATTTAAGATTTAATAGTCGACAGTTGTCTGTGCCTCAGGATCTTTATAATCCCATAGGTTCATATTTCTCCTCTTTCATTTTTCCACCCATTCAAATTCTTCAGCTTTTGGCATTTTATCAAAGACACTTGCAATTTGTTCAGGTGGAATGGCGAGTTTTCTTTCAATAGTATTCAACCATGCCCCGTCAATATTAATGATCGCAGACAATGTGGTTTCATTTTTATAAATCTGATGACGCATACTCCATCTTGAAAAGTCTCTTCTCGATTTTATCACCTGCACATCAATGGATATATTATCTCCCATTTTTATTTCTCTTTTAAAAATACCTTCTTCGCGAAAAATTATGGGACCAAAATGTAAGGCTTGCATGATAGCAGTTGTTAACCCATGTTCTTCTAAATAACTTAAACGGCAATAAGCTCCATAGTCATAATATACAGAGTGTCGTAAATGAAAATTAGGATCAAGATCTGCCCAACGAACTTCAGGATGTTTAATATATTGCTCCACGAGAATTTGATTTTAAAAAGGCTAAAGTTATTGGATAAAAAATATTTTATGTAACTTTCTGAAAGAATAAAATGAATGCCTAGAAAATTGCTCACCATATTTTGCATGCTGCTAATGATGCTATTTCATTATGGTAGAATGATAAATTACTGGAGTTGTGAGTTGATCCACATTAATAATAATACTGACACGACCTGCGATTGTGAGAAACAATCTAAAGATGCTGCAAACGATACGCAACAATCCTCTTCGCAAAAATGGGTAAAAGAGAGATCGGAAGATTTGTTTTCCGACAAGAAATATTTTTCCATCGCTTTATTGTTTTCGGAAGTAAAAGATCCGATCAGCATTAATAAATCAATTGGTTTGTCTTCAGGTTTTAATTCTTCCGTTTTTCAACCTCCGCGTTGCTGATCAACATATTCATCATCCGTTCTGAAATTTATTTCGGACAATTAACTTTTCTGGTTCCAGGATAAGCCTTGCTGCATGCGAGGCGATCTGCATTTATTTATCACTAAAAATCAATTTATGAAATTCTTATTATCATATTTCATCGGTATTATTTTTATCGTTTCTGATTTTGGATGTCAACCAAAGCTATTCCCGCATACTGCATTTAATAAAGAGTCAACTGACAGTCGTGGAAATTTGATGCTATTAGGTCAATGCAAACGAGAACGATTACAGCAAAAACCATTCAGCGATTGGTTCATAAAAAATTACAATGATTATGTTGTTGACTCATCAACCGCTGATAAATTGAGACCCATGATGCAGGGAAAACATTTTGTTATATTCATGGGAACATGGTGTGGAGATAGTAAGAGAGAAGTGCCACGCATGTTTAAGATATTTGATTATTGCGGTATAAAATCTTCCCAAGTAGATTTAATAATGCTCGACAATCGAGATTCTGCGTACAAACAAAGTCCGGATCATGAAGAACGCGGTTTCAATATTCATCGCGTTCCCGATTTGATCGTCTTCAATGATAAAAAAGAAATAAAAAGGGTCGTGGAATCCCCGGTTGTTTCAATTGAAAAGGATTTATATGCAATTATTAACGGTGATATGTACACGCCAAATTATAAAGCAATTTCATTTTTGATTGGCTTGCTTAATAACAAATCAAGCCGGGATTTGGAGAATGATTTACCTGCATTAACCAATCAAATAAAACCACTGGTCAGCGGACCTGCAGAATTGAATACTTATGGTTATGTGCTAATGGCGGCGAAACAAATGGATAAGGCAAAATGTATTTTTGATCTGAACACACGGCTTTATCCAGATGATGCAAATGTTTTTGACAGCTTTGGGGAATATTATTTTAAGATCGGCGATAAAGTTCATGCTAAAGAAAATTATCAAAAAGTTTTACAACTAAAGCCTGATAATGAAAATGCAAAAAAAATGTTGGGACAACTGTAATAATAAGTTAGCTCAACAAGCGTTTAGGATAAGCAATTATCTTATTTTTGCACTTCAAAAAAAGTTGATAATGAAAAAAGTTCTGGTTTCGATATTGGTAATAACAAACTTGTTCGCCTTTGCCCAGGTTAAGAAAAAAGCCACTGCTACAAATACCCAACCGATTTTAAAAACGGCGAATGATTCATTGAGTTATGCGCTGGGAATGTCTGCAGGTAATTTCTATAAACAGCAAGGCATGGCAAATATTAACACGGCTCTTTGCACAAGAGGTATGAATGATGTGGTCAAAAATGCGAAGCCTTTATTTAGTGATCAGCAGGTCAATTCAATTATCATGGCTTATGTTCAAAAAGAAAATGCGGCAAAAGCAGCAGATAACAAAAAAGCAGGCGCTGCATTTTTGGAAGCAAATAAGAATAAACCGGGCATTATTGCGTTGCCAAGTGGTTTGCAGTATATGGTTTTGAAAGAAGGTACTGGCGCCAAACCAACGGCAACTGATAAAGTAAAATGCAATTATGAAGGTTCGTTGATAGACGGAACTGTTTTTGAAAGCTCGTATAAAAACGGACAACCCGTTGACTTTACTGTAAATGGTGTGATCCATGGCTGGACTGAAGCTTTACAATTGATGCCAGTGGGAAGCAAATGGAGATTGTTCATTCCCTCAGATCTTGCTTATGGAGATCAGCAAGCGAGTCAGTTGATAAAACCAGGTTCAACATTAATTTTTGATGTGGAGCTTCTTGAGATTCTTAAGTGACCATTAATATTGGCTTCGAATAATAAACCCCGGAATTTTTTCGGGGTTTGTTATTTTTGACAACATGCAACAGAAAAAGACATTGATCGTGATTGGCGGCGGAGCAGCTGGATTTTTTTGCGCAGTGAATGCGGCGCGCATGAATGATGGATTGAAAGTTATAATTGTGGAAAGATCTTCCAAATTATTAAGCAAGGTAAAAGTGAGTGGCGGCGGGCGGTGTAACGTTACGCACGCGTGCTTTGACATTAATGATATGATGAAGCGATACCCTCGCGGAAATCATTTTGTAAAGAAATCGTTTCATCAATTTTTTACCAGCGATACCATTGAATGGTTTAATGAAAGGGGCGTCGGGCTTAAAGCTGAAAATGACGGTCGAATGTTTCCCGTCACCAATTCTTCACAAACCATTATTGAATGTCTTATTAAAGAAGCGAATAAATTTGGCGTTGAAATATTAATGAACAAACAAATTGATAAAGTTGAAAAGCTGAAGGATGTTTTTAATCTCACCACCCACGATTCTAAAATTCTGACCTGCGACTTTCTCTGCATTGCGTCCGGCGGCTATCCAAAATCATCCATGTTTGAATGGTTGAAAAATCTAGGTCACTCAATAGAAGAACCTGTTCCTTCTTTATTCACCTTTAATTTGCCCGATGATCCCATCGTAAAATTGATGGGCGTTTCCCTTGCCGACGCGCGTATAAGAATTCTTGGTTCAAAATTATCAGAGCAAGGTCCGTTATTGATCACGCATTGGGGATTGAGCGGGCCGGCAGTCCTGCGACTGTCAGCATGGGGAGCCAGGGAACTTGGTATCAATGATTATCATTTTAAGGTTTCAGTAAATTGGGTCCCAGCATACAATGAAAATCAATTACGTGAATGGTTTCAGGAGCTGAGAATGGATAATGCTTCGCAAAAAATCATTAATAAGAATAATTTTGGAATACCTCAGCGTTTGTGGGAACATCTGGTCAATCGGGCGGGTATAACGGAAAATATGCGTTGGTCCGATTTGCCCGTAAAACTCCAGCATATGCTGATACAAAATTTAACTGCACAGCAATTTGAGGTAAAAGGGAAAACAACTTTCAAGGAAGAATTTGTAACCGCCGGTGGAATTAAACTTTCGGAGATAGATGCCAACACGATGCAAAGCAAAATCATTCCCGATCTGTTCTTCGCTGGCGAAGTAATGGATGTTGATGGAATTACCGGTGGGTTTAATTTTCAACACGCATGGACGAGTGGATTCATTGCGGCAAAAACCATTTCAGGAAAATAGACACAGATCTATACTTTATAAAAAATATCAAACCAATTCTTTCTTTTATTCCTTTTTGCTTGCTGGGTATAGCAGCCTAAACGCATTGAACACTGCCTGGTGCATTATTGTAGCGTGATTTTCCAAAGGCAGATAATCAAAATATATATTCAGGTTCTTTTTGTCAGCAGACTTCAATTTATCGGCTAATAAATTCGCATCAACTTCTGCAACATGAGGGAAATCGCTAGGCGCGAGACCTTCTTTTCCAACTCCGATATACACTTCTGTTTGCCGCATAAAATTTTCTTGCAAAACCTTTGGCGATTGATTTAATAAAGAACCATTATCCCACCAAAGGCTTGGGCTGATGATGATGTATTTATCAAACAAGGATGGCTTTTTGTAAAGAATTTCTGTCGCGAGGAGTCCGCCCAGTGACTCTCCGATTATTGTTTTTGAAGAAGTGGTTTTATAATGCTGTTCAATAAAAGGTTGGAGTTCTGTTTCAATGAACGAAATGAAATTTTCAGATTTTCCGGTTGTAGGATATCTTTTTTTATCTGCTTCAATTGTGGTTGGATAAGTGAAGTCTCTTTTCCTGTCTGTGTTTGCGATTCCGACCACAATTGATTTTGGCATACGATCTATCCAGGGAAAATTATTGAATTGAACAATGCCAGCGACATGAATGAAATCTTCATCAGCAGAACCATCTAATAAATAAATAACAGGGTAACTTATCGTATCTTCTTTATTATATCCCTCAGGGACATAAATATTCAGAATTCTTTTTTCATTGAGAATCTTTGATTGCATTTCGGTGATCACACCAAGAACAAAGGGTTTGGTATTATCCGGTTGATTTTTTTTGTTTGATTGACAAAAAATGTGAGGAGATAAAATGAAAGTCGCAAAAACGATCGCAATTATTTTCATGAGCCTGATCTATAAATTTTTTATTTCTCCTCTTGTTTTTTAAATACGCAAAGAAAATACAGCGGCTTTCCCTTTGTATCAAATGCTTCAGGATAAACGTCTCCTTTAAGATTGTAACAAATCGTCAGCAAGCCATTTTCCAATTTGTAAATAGCGGTAAAATGTTTTCCGGTATTCACACCTTCTTTTCCATAAATATCGAGCCTGCCGTCGTCAAATTTAGCAATGCCTTTGTCAACACTTTCAGCAGTAAAAGTGTAAATGGTGTCGCGGATAACCAATCGCTGAGTGGCAAATGAAGATTCCGGAAGGGCAGCTCCGTTGATTTCCTGCTTTATAGGAGCCCAAGTCCCGTTCAATAGATTTTCCGGAATGGTACTTTTTGGATCAACCAACGAGGCGCAGATGCAAAATAGGAGTGTAGTTAGAAGTCGCATAATGTTTGAAATTTTCGAAAGAAAGTTATGATTTACTGCTGTAATATTCTTAAAAAATCTAAACTTAGACCGGATTCCGGGTCGAATTCAGGCTCGAAACCGGCTAGAAATAAGCCTTCAAAAAACCTAAAAAATCACCTTGTTTTTATTATCTTTGCAACCCCGAATTAAAACCTTCGGGATTTTAAATTTATGTCTGAAAACAATATTATTAACGCGCCTGCCGGACAGGCTGGCGAAAACGCTGAGGCACAGGAACCAACTGCAGTAGCTGCAGAGGTTACAGCGACAACAAATGAACCTGCGCAAACGGTGGTTGAGCAACCGCAAACTGCTCATGACGATTTTGACTGGAGCATTGACAAACGCAATGTTGCCGCTTACAAAAAAGACGAAAAAGAAAAGTATGACAAAGTGTACGAAAACACTTTTGTTACGATCACCGACGGCGAACTTATTAAAGGTTCTGTTGTGGGAATGACAAAAACGGATGTTGTGGTTAATATCGGTTTTAAAAGTGATGGCTTGGTTTCTCTGAATGAGTTTCGCGATTTACAGGGAATGAAGATCGGGGATGAGGTTGAGGTGATGGTTGTTGAAAAAGAAGACCGCGAAGGTCATCTTCATCTCAGCCGCAAACAAGCGCGCATTACGCGTGCATGGGAAAGAATTGTTGAAGTTCATAAGACAGGCGAGGTGGTCACCGGTATTGTTACCAGCAAAACAAAAGGAGGATTGATCGTTGATGTGTTTGGCATGGAAACATTCTTGCCCGGTTCTCAAATTGATGTAAAACCGGTAACGGATTATGATCAGTTTGTTGGAAAAACAATGGAATTCAAGGTGGTGAAAATTAATGAAGCCATTAAGAATGCTGTTGTTTCTCACAAAGCGCTTATTGAAAGTGATATCGAAGCACAACGTGCAGAGATAATGAGCAAACTGGAAAAAGGTCAGGTGCTTGAAGGAACAATCAAGAATATTACCGATTTCGGTGCATTCATGGATCTTGGTGGATTGGACGGATTATTATACATCACCGATATCAGCTGGGGTCGCATCAGTCACCCTAGCGAAGTATTGAAACTGGATCAAAAATTACAGGTTGTTGTATTGGATTTTGACGATGGAAAGAAACGTATCAGTCTCGGTCTAAAACAGCTTACTCCGCATCCTTGGGATGTTCTTTCAGAAAATATAAAAGAAGGTGAAATTGTCAAAGGCAAGGTGGTGAATATTGAAGATTATGGTGCTTTCTTGGAAATATTGCCTGGCGTGGAAGGCTTGGTTCACGTTAGTGAAATAACCTGGGCGAATACACCGATCAACGCAAAAGAATTCTTCAAATTGGGCGATGAGCACAAAGCGAAAATTGTTACGCTTGATAAAGCTGCCCGCAAAATGAGTTTGTCTATTAAACAACTCAGCGAAGATCCATGGAGCACGATCGAAACAAAATTCCCTGTCGGAAGCAAACATACCGGTTTAGTAAAGAACATTACGCCTTATGGTGTGTTTGTTGAATTATCTCCTGGCATCGGCGGAATGATTCACATCAGCGATCTGAGCTGGCTTAAACGTTTCAGTCATCCTTCTGAATACACAAAGGTTGGACAGAACATTGAAGTGATCATTCTCGGCATCGATAAAGAAAATCGCAAATTACAATTAGGTCATAAACAATTGGAAGAAGATCCATGGAATGCGCTTGAGCAAACATTTGCTGTGGGCAGCATTCATGAAGGAACCGTAGTTCGTAAGGACGATAAAGGCGCTTTGGTTCAATTGCCTTATGGTTTGGAAGGATTTGCCCCCAACCGTCATCTTGCAACAGAAGATGGTAAACAGATAGGCGCTGATGAAACTGCACAGTTTATGGTGATTGAATTTGATCGCAATGAAAAACGCATCGTTCTATCTCATACCCGCATCTGGGAACAGGCAAAAGCGGATGAAAAAGAAGCAGCAAGAAAAGAAGAAAGAGCTGATGCTGACAAAACCAGGAAAGCAGTGAAGACAATTCAAAGCAAGGTTGAAAAAACCACATTGGGCGATCTGGGAACTTTAGCTGAGATAAAAGAAAAGTTAAAGCAAGAAGAGAAACAAGGTGGCGAACCTTCATAATTAATGCTAAAAAAATCATAAAAAGCGTCTTGAAAAAGGCGCTTTTTTTATTTAGGGAAAAGTTCATTGCTCAAGAACTCTCAACGATTAACCATCAACTAATTTTCTTTATCTTCATGCACCATGAAAAGAATATTAATCATCGTATTCCTGTTCTCTGCTAAGATTTTGCCTGCGCAAACGGTAACCGGCTCCTGGTTTGGTACTGCAGATGTCGTTCTATCCGGCATTCACAATAATTATCTTACCGAACTGATTATTAAACAAAAAGGAGATGAAGTTGAAGGAACTTTTGGCTATTATTTCAAAGATACTTACCAGAGTTTTTATGTTCACGGAACTTACAATGTGAAAACGAAGGAAGTGATCATTCCCAATATTCCGATCATTTTTTACAATACCAATTCAACGGTCAACAGTATTGATTGCAATACTAATTTCCGCGGAACTTTATTTGTGTCGAAGGTAAAAACGGCATTGAATGGTTTTTTTTATAGCGATGGCAGATATAAATACACTTGTCCTGACCTGCGTGCGAGCTATACCCTGAACATAGACGAAAAGACCGATAGCATTTTGCAAAATACAATTGCCGGGAAAAAATTCTGGCAGCCGCAACCCAACGATTATATCGTATCGGCAACGGAAACAAAAAAAGAGCAACAGGCTCCTCCGGATTCTGCAAGCGCCGGAAAACCCACACTAGCATCCGTTGATAATGCTCCGGTAAAAGAGGATGCAAAAAAGATCACTGAATCATTTGAAAAAAGAAAATCTATATTAAGTAAGGAGATCATCGTTGAATCAGATTCCATCCGCTTGAGTTTTTATGATAACGGAGATATTGATGGGGACAGCATTTCAGTTTTCCTTAATAAACAATTGGTATTGACACACCAGGGATTAACTGCGCGCGCGATAAATATTTTTATGAAATTAGACACTACTAAAGAAATAAACGTGATTGATATGTTTGCAGAAAACCTTGGCACCATTCCCCCAAACACTGCATTAATGGTGGTCACCGACGGAGTAAACCGTTATGAGGTGTACATGAGCAGCAGCCTGACCCAAAACTCAATGGTCAGGGTTAGAAGAAAGAAAAAATAAGTTGGCAGGCTTAGGGCAACTTTGCGTAAACGGTTGCATAAGGGATATCGCAGCATCGCGGCGGCGTGGAAAGAGTCAACAAGTTTCCTTCGATTTTTAAAGAGTCTGTAATATCAGCATAACTTGCTGAATCGAAATCCAAATGCAAGAGATACTTGTTGGTTCCTGGAAAAACATTTATTATCTGGTATTTCCCGGTTGGATCGGGTGGTGTAGGATAGATCATCTTAAAAGTCATATCAGGGCTAAATTGTATAATATTTCCATTGCCTGCGGCATATTTTATGTCTCCATCGAATCCACCAATCACTTCTCTCAATTCCCAATTGCCCGCAACGGATAAATTGGGTTGATTGGTTTTTTTGCAAGAACTTATTAGAATCAATACGATTAAAATTTTCGCTAAGAATTTCATAAGTCTTTTATCGCCTGACAAATTGAAATAGAATTTCGTTGCATTGTTTCATTTTATTTGAATTATATATTAGCTATGGGGCACATCCTCCAAACGATAATAAATTTTCAAACCTCTTTCCCGGGCAATGCGTACATCTTCGTCTGCTCCCTTTGATTTACCCTCAAGACGAAATACCGCATCGCATTTTGTAAGCAGTCTGTGTGCAACGGGATACAAGATTTCTTCATAAGCTTCATCGCCGGGTTTGACAGAACCTGCCAGATGAAGTAATGGCAAGGCGACCCATTCGCCAATCATCGGTATATGTCCTAACCGAAATAATGGCAATGCCATCGATTCCAGTTTGCTTAAATTTTGCTGCATGAGTTTTGGATCATCATTGGTGCCGCTTCTGTATGGACCTGCAATAAGTATTAACATGATTTCTAATTTTCTTTGCAAAGAAAGAAAATTAAAATTTTGAAAAAATTAAGATAGATTAAGAACCTAGACCTTTGCTTTATTTTTTCTCAAGGCACTTAAGAACTCTGGCGTTATGCCTAAATACGATGCGATTTGTTTTTGAGTTATCTTTTGTGCGATCTGGGGATATTTACTCAGGAAGCTATCATATCTTTCTTCTGCGGATTGCGATAAGTTTTGCAGAATTCTTAATTGTTCTCGGATATAAGCATTCTGCATTAATATTCTAAAAAATTTTTCAAATTTAGGCACCTTAACAAAGAGCATATCAAGATTTTGTTTTGTGAGCTGAAACAGGCAACTATCTTCTATAGCTTCAATGTACATCATGGCCGGTTTTTGACCAACAAAACAATACATGTCTGTTATCCACCAGTCAGCTATGGCAAACATAATGGTTGCTTCCTTATCTCCCTTATGGTTATAAAAAGCTCTTAGTGCACCCGAATGAACGTAATTGATATTTTTGCAGATTTCTCCTTCTTTCAACAAGCGATCTTTTTTAGCGATCTCTTTGTATTTCAAAAGCGAAATAAAGTATGCCGTTTCCTCTTCATTCAGCGAGATATGCTTGCTGATATTTTTCAGGATTAGATCTTGCGTCACTATTAATTACATTTTTATTCAAACAATTCTCCCTGTTTATTATCTCCTTTTTTCTTTTCCCATTCCATCTCAATACTCTTTGTAAAATCAACGAGTTTGCTGCCTACTGCTTTCCAGCCCATTACTTCAGCAATTTTTACAACTTTAAATTTAGCTTTGCGAACCTGTGAACCGCGACCGCTCTGTACAACAAGAATGGGTTCATCTACTGTTGTTACTTCTCTCAATTCATTTCCATCACCTTCCTTGATGAAAAGAAATTTATTATGCAATGTTGTCGTTTCAATTTTAAACCGTTTGATGTTGTACTGCAATTTTTCTTTGTCGAGATAAACAGCGGTCACAATTTTTTCCGGATTGAACTTTTCTATCAATTTTATTTTTTCACTTTCGAAACGCTGGGTTAATTCAGCATCCGTGATCTCATAGTTACCGTCATCATAAACCACCAGGATTCTGTCGTCACCTTCAAAGCTGCCAAGAAATTCTCCTTTCTCTTCCGTATTCAACCTTCCGAAAGTATCGTCAAACCAGAGTTTACGCCCGCTTAATGTGGCTTTGCCGGCTTCTTTGAACTTTACGGTTTTTATGGGATATTTGGTCACCTGGTTTCCCATGCTGCTCCTTCCTTTAATTTCAAGGTCAGCAAAATTGAATTCAAATTCTTTAATGCGTGCGGAACAATTCGGGCTTAAAATCACCTTTACAGTTTCAGCCTCACCGTTAGGGTTAACCGTAAAATAATGCACTTTCGTTTTTTCTTCATTTTTTGTGAGATCGTATTCCTTATCCCTGGTAATTCCCGTTACATTAAAACGTTTTGCATAACTAACACCGCTTTTCCCGTCGGTATAGATCATATTGTAGGTGGTGCGCTCATCATTTTTTTGAAAAATGGCGATATGAATAATGTCTTTTCCGATAAAAGTCTTATCGGCCACTTTCACCACTTTCATTTTCCCCGCTTTGGTGAAGGCGATAATGTCATCCAGGTCTGAACAGTCAACAACAAATTCGTCTTTCTTCAAACCGGTGCCTATAAAGCCATCTGCCCGATTCACATATAATTTGGTGTTCGCAATGGCAACTTGTTTAGCCTGTATGGTATCGAATAATTTAATTTCTGTTTTGCGCTCTCTTCCTTTTCCGTATTTCTTTGATAAATTTTCATAATAATCAACAGCAAAATCAACAAGATTATTCAGATCGTGTTTTACCTGTTTGATTTCGCCATCCAACGCTTTTATCTGTGCATTCAGTTCCTCAATATCTAATTTATAAATTCTACGGACAGGCTTCTCTGTTAGTTTGATAACATCTTCTTTGGTGATATCTCTTTTTAATTGTTTTCTGAAAGGAACAAATGCTTTAGCGATAGCGTCTAAAACTTTTTCCCATGTTTCGTGTTTCTTTTCGAGCTCTTTATAAATTTTTTCTTCGAAGAATATCTTTTCTAAAGAAGTGTAATGCCATTTATCCTGTAGCTCTGCTAATTTTATTTCAAGTTCTTTTCTTAATAATTCTTTTGTATTGTCAACAGATATTTTCAAGAGATCATGTGCGCCAAGAAACTGTGGTCTGTTTTCGCTGATCACGCAGGCATTTGGAGAGATGCTCACCTCGCAATCTGTAAATGCATACAATGCATCGATGGTGATGTCGGGTGAAATGCCGGGAGCCAGATCAACCTGAACTTCTACCTCAGCAGCTGTATTATCGGTTACTTTTTTGATTTTTATTTTTCCCTGGTCATTGGCTTTGATGATGGAATCGATCAGTTGCGATGTTGTAATTCCATAAGGCACATCCTTAATAAGTAAAGTCTTTTTATCAACTTCTTCTATATGCGCCCGAACCCTCACTTTGCCGCCACGTTTACTATCGTTATAGTTGGTGATATCGATCATTCCGCCGGTCTGAAAATCGGGATATAATTCAAACTTCCTTCCGCGCAAATGTTTTATGGAAGCTTCACATATCTCGCAGAAATTATGAGGAAGAATTTTTGTTGCCAATCCAACGGCAATTCCTTCTGCGCCTTGGGCAAGCAGCAACGGAAATTTCATTGGCAATACAACTGGCTCATTTTTTCTTCCATCATAACTCAATTGCCATTCGGTTGTTTTTGCGTTGAATGCTACTTCCAAAGCAAATTTTGATAATCTTGCTTCAATATATCGTGATGCTGCTGCTTCATCGCCGGTTCTTACATCACCCCAATTTCCTTGCGTCTCTATTAAGAGGTCTTTCTGACCCAGATTAACTAAAGCATCACCAATGCTGGCATCTCCATGCGGATGATATTGCATTGACTGACCAATTATGTTCGCCACTTTATTGAATCGCCCATCGTCCATTTCTTTCATGGCGTGCAAAATGCGGCGCTGCACGGGTTTCAAGCCATCTTCTACCGCCGGCACAGCACGTTCGAGGATTACGTAGGATGCATAGTCGAGAAACCAGTTCTTGTATTGACCGGTTATCCCTGAATCATTTTGGTGGAAATCTTCTCCTGTATTTTTAGACTTTGCCATAATTATTTTATTGACTTTTTACCGATCTCTCCCAGATGTGTGAATGTAAATCCTGTTTCATATTTCAGCCCATAACCCAGCATTCTATCCATTGATGAGTGACCGAATAAAATGATTCCGGTCAATTGCAGCAGTTCATTGTGTACATAAATCCCTGTAACATATGTTATCAGTGCGATCCCTTTGTGATGAACGATATTATAACCAAATGCCCCGACCCTGTTGCTCACCAGGTATCCGATCATGCTTGCATCCGGCAGTAAAATTAATGCAAGATACCACCACCACGCAAAATGAAGTTGCGAAAAAAGAAAAATGCTGAATAAGAACATGGCTAATTCTTCAATTTTGATGGTGGTTTTCATGGGTTGAGTTTTATTTGATTTTTACTGCAGGAATTTTTTGCTGATATTGATAGAGGATCAAACTTTCTATTTTGCCGTAGATATCTTTGACGAACTCAACTTGGGTATCTGCCAATTTCATAAAAAAGAAATTTTCTCTTTCAGCAAATAACTCATTCTTCTGCTGCCCGGTCGCTTGTAAAATAAGTTGTCCGTTCTCCAACGAAATCATGAGGATGAATTTTGATGACACCTGATATTGTCCGGTGTATTGTTTCAATATTGCAGTATCTACACTGATCTCAGTGCGCGGCTTTGGAAAATCATAAGGCTGCTGATTAAGAATTGAATTGATATTTTCAGCGATTTTAGGAAGCCCCGGCGATTCTTTATTATCTAGCAGGATGATGCATATTCGGTCTGTTGGAATTCTGGCGATAAAACTTGCAAAACCGGGAATTCCTCCTTCATGCATCACCACTTTTTTGCCATACGCTGAATCTATGACCCAACCATACCCGTAATTTGATATGAAAGGAGTGAATGCTTTTTGTAATGAAGAATCATGCATGATTTTACGGGTGTATAAAGCGCGGTCCCATTTATAGAGATCACCAACTGTTGTATAAATAGAACCGGCGGCGTAAGATACAGATGAATCAATAATTGCAGCGGCTTCTGCCTTTTCGGGATTGACCCTGAAATAGCCCGTTGCCTTATTTTGATTTTTTAGTTTTTTAAAATCAAATCCGGATCTTGTCATGCCTAAAGGCTTGAAAATATTTTCCTCAATAATGGTGAAATAAGATTTGCCGGTAATTTTTTCAATGATGTATCCCAGCAATACATATCCTGAATTGCTGTAATTATATTTAGTTCCAGGAGAAAAATCAAGCGGTTTATTTTTGAATAAGGCAATCAGGCTATCTGGTTTCAAGGGATTTGAAGACTTGTTCTTCATGAAATCTTCATCATTGGTATAATTGTAAATTCCCGAAGTATGTGTTAACAAATTTTCAATAGTAATGCTATCACCATGTGGATAATCAGGAATATACTTTGATAATTTATCCTGCAAGGAAATCTTATGTTGTTCCTGTAATTGAAGGATAATTGCTGCAGTGAATTGCTTGGTCAATGAACCGATTTGAAAAGCAGTATTTGTATCATTCAAGGTTCTTGCGGCGATGTTTTTATATCCATATCCTTTTTGCAACAGTACATTTTCTTTTTGGGCAACAAGCACTACGCCATTAAAAGAATTTTGTTTTGCGTACTGCTTCATCATCTCATCAATTTCCTGTGCAGGCGTTTGCGCAGAGATATTAAATGAAATGGCACCGGTCAATAAAAACAATACGATCTTTTTCATGTACGCTACTTAAGCAGACTGGGATTCCGTTTCAGGGATGGTCACTTTTAGCTTTATTTCGAAATCTTTCATCCGTTTTAATTCTCCCTGGACATCATAATTGCCCGAAGCCAATATCAATTTCAATCTCCAGAGAAGAAATGCATCGCCGGTAATAGTGGTTGCCTTATGCAAAAATGTTCCGATCAATTTTTGCGCAGTCTGCCAATTGGCCGTGATGAATTTTTTTATCTCAGCATCATAATAATCATAATCGTATTGAACCAATTTTTTCCCGCCTTCCAGCATGCGAACACCTTTTTCTTCATTGCATAATCTTGTCCATTCATCGGGATCGACTTCAAATTCGCTGAGCGTTATTGGTCTTGCTAATTTTTTTGCCTTCAAAAATTCTTTTCCAGGAATATTAAAAAGATTGACGGGGTAAAAAATATTTCCTTTCTCATTGATGAAAGGGAGATTATTGAGATAGAGAATAAATATTCTTCCCTGGAAATCTTTGAGTTGGCTCATCAGCCAATAATAACCGCTTACATCGTGCTTATTTTGTGCTGCCCATATCCAGATAATTTCTACCGGATCATTTTTTAGTTTTTCAACCAGGGCTTCAACCACTTTCTTATCATCGGGAACTGAACCATTATCAACGGTTCCGGCATAGTCGCCATCAGCTAAAACATCACGCCACCATTGTCTGCGCGACTCCCATCCTTCTGAAGAGAAAATATCTTTCAACGGACCGACCGCAAAATCATCGGCAATTTGTATTATTTCTCCTTGTAAAGAATGATCAAGTTGAATCGCTTCATTCAAAACATCAACATCATTCTTTTGAAAAACTATGTGAATCATTTTTAATCAATAATTATTTTATTCTTAATTTTTTACTGCTACCTCTTCGGCAAGATCAATCTCCACTTTTAAATTATCAATAATAAACTCCTGCCTTTCCTGGGTATTTTTTCCCATGTAATATTCAAGTATTTGCTGAATATGAGTCTCTGGCATTACCAGTACGGGTTCTTTCTTCATATCCGCCCCGATGAATCGCGCAAATTCATCGGGAGAAATTTCTCCCAAACCTTTGAAACGCGTAATCTCCGGTTTGCTCCCTAATTTTTTCATTGCAGTTTGTTTTTCCGTTTCATCATAACAATAGATCGTTTCTTGTTTATTACGGACACGGAATAAAGGTGTTTCTAAAATAAATACATGACCATTTTTTACGAGGTCAGGGAAAAATTGCAAAAAGAAAGTCATCAGCAATAATCGAATATGCATTCCATCAACATCCGCATCGGTGGCAAACACAATATTATTATAACGAAGTCCTTCCAGCCCATCTTCAATATTCAATGCATGTTGCAACAGATTGAATTCTTCATTTTCATAAACCACTTTTTTCGTTAAACCAAAGCAATTCAGTGGCTTTCCCCGCAAACTAAATACAGCCTGCGTTTCAACGTTTCGAGCTTTGGTTATGCTTCCACTTGCAGAATCACCTTCTGTGATAAAAATGGTGCTTTCTTTTTGTCTTTCAATGATCGCGTCTTTATCTCTTCCTGTCGCCTCGTCATTATAATGAAAACGACAGTCACGCAATTTTTTATTATGAAGATTTGCCTTTTTTGCCCTTTCGTTGGCAAGTTTCTTTATTCCCGCTAAATCTTTTCTTTCTTTTTCACTTTGCTCAATTCGTTTTTTTAGTGCATCTGCGGTAGCAGGATTCTTGTGCAGGTAATCATCCAGTTCTTTTGCCAGAAAATCATATACAAAGTTTTTCATGCTTGCACCGCCTTCTTCAACATATTGTGAACCAAGTTTTGTTTTTGTTTGCGATTCAAAAACAGGTTCCACAACACGAACTGAGATCGCAGCCACAATACTTTGCCTGATATCAGAGACATCATAATCTTTTTTATAAAAATCGCGAATGACTTTTACGAATGCTTCACGAAATGCCTGGTGATGCGTGCCTCCTTGTGTAGTAAACTGTCCATTCACAAAACTGAAGATCTCTTCACCATAATCATTATTGTGAGTGATCGCCACTTCTATATCTTCCCCTTTTAAATGAATGATGGGGTATTGCAATTCGTCTTCATTCGATCTGCGTTTCAGCAGGTCAAGCAATCCATTTTTTGAAACATATTTTTTGCCGTTGTAACTGATCACCAACCCGGCATTCAGGTAACAATAGTTCCAAAACTGGTTATCTAAATAATCATTATTGAAATGAAAATTCTTGAACACGGATTCATCGGGAATAAAAGTGATGAGCGTTCCGTTTCCTTCGGTAGTTTTTGTTTCTTTATATTCTTTGATCAGTAGGCCTTTTTGAAACTCTGCTGTTTTTTCTTTGCCTTCTCGAAAAGCGCTCACTTTAAAATAATGGCTGAGGGCATTCACTGCTTTTGTTCCAACGCCATTCAAGCCAACTGATTTCTGAAACGCTTTGCTGTCATACTTTGCGCCGGTATTGATCTTGCTAACAGCATCAACCACTTTCCCTAACGGTATTCCACGTCCATAATCCCGCACAACAACAGTTTTATTATCAATGGTAATGTCAACTTGTTTGCCGTAACCCATCGTGTATTCATCGATGCAATTATCGATCACTTCTTTCAGTAACACGTAAATGCCGTCATCAGCGCTGCTGCCGTCGCCGAGTTTGCCGATATACATTCCCGGTCGCACGCGAATATGCTCGCGCCAGTCAAGACTTTTAATGCTTTCTTCTGTGTATTCAAAAAGGTTTTGTTTCTCTGCCATTCTTCATTTAATTATCAATTAATAATTATGAATTATTAATCTTTGGTAATCAACAATTTTTTGCTCTTCAGCACCCTTGCTTCGGAGTCTTGTCTGAACAAATTCTATTCAGTTTTCGTTCTTAGCGCGAGGCTCATTGCTAATCGCTTTCCCTTAAACGCGCAAATATAAACAAACCGAATCAGAGGCGCATTTTAACATTTATACACAATAGTGAATAAAATTATTGTCGCTAAAACAAAAAAACTCCGCATATATTTTCTGTACTTCAGTGTTCTGAGGTAAAGAAAATCAAACCGTACATTCGCTTATGGCAGAAAAATTTCTGGAATTCGAAAATGTAACCGTTCAGTTTGGAGGAGAAAAAATTCTTGATGATATCAACTTTGCCATTCAAAGCAATGAGCAGTGGGCCATTTTAGGTCCATCGGGAAGCGGAAAAACGCTTTTGGCAAATACAATTGCAGGAAGAAATTTTTATTCAGGGAAAATTCATTATCACTTTCCAGTAAAAAAGAATGATAAAAGCACCATTTTAATTGTTGAGCAACAGCATCGTTTCAAAAATCTTTCCAATACCAATGATCTGTATTATCAGCAGCGATTCAATAGCTACGATTCAGAACAAACCATTACTGTTCAACAAGCATTAAAGGTACATTTTGCAGGGGAAGATTTCATTAATAAGGAATGGATAGACAAACTTCATGTTCGCAGTTTATTGGATGAACCGTTGATACAATTATCAAGTGGCGAAAACAAAAGAGTTCAACTTGTTATGGCGCTTCTTGAAAATCCTGAATTATTGATACTCGATAATCCATTTATCGGATTAGATGTTGAAGGAAGAAAGACGCTTCATCAAATTATTAAGATCATTTCACAAAAGGGGATCCAGGTACTATTGATCAGTTCAAGCAATGAAATTCCGGAAAGCATTACACATATTGCCGGCCTTGAAAAAGGAACGCTGAATTTCGCGGGTCAAAGAGATCAGTTTTCTTTATATAACAGTGCTAAAAATCAAGATCACCGATTAAAGCCAGAATTATTGAATCAGCTTAAACCCTTGACAGAATTCGATTTTAGTATTGCTATAAAAATGATGAACGTAAATATCAAATATGGCGATAAGCAAATTCTTCATAACATAAACTGGGAAGTAAAAAAAGGCGAACGATGGAATTTATCCGGACCGAACGGAGCAGGGAAATCAACATTATTGAGTTTGGTGACCGCAGACAATCCGCAAGCTTATGCCAATGAAATTTATTTATTTGATAAGCGAAGAGGAACCGGCGAAAGCATTTGGGACATCAAACAAAAAATAGGTTTCGTTTCTCCCGAACTGCATTTGTATTTTGATTTTAGCGCGACCTGCTTTGAAGTGATTGCATCGGGCCTTTTTGATACAATCGGATTATTCCGGCAATTGAATGAATTGCAAATAGAAAAAGTTTCTTTGTGGCTGAAATTATTTCGGCTCGAAAATGTAATATCCAAAAGATTACCTCAAATCTCCCTCAGCGAACAGAGAAAAACATTACTTGCGCGGGCGCTTATCAAAACACCACCCCTGCTCATTCTTGACGAGCCCTGTCAGGGATTGGATGATGAACAAACTGAGTATTTCAAAGAGCTTATTGACCAAATTTGTACAGCTTTCAACTCAACCCTTATTTATGTAAGTCATTATCAAAATCAAATTCCGGAATGCGTGAATGATTTTTTGAACCTGGAAAATGGCCGTGTTGTCAATAAATAAATTGAAGCATTTATTCTTTTTGTTTTTCTGTCAATTACTTAAATTTAAGAATGCCAAAGCTTCTGCTCATTAATATCTTTCTTTTATTAATCCTTTGTAATAATGGGATTGCGCGCACTTATACAGATGAAGAAGCAAAATCTGCATGGAACGAATTGAAGAAGAAAACAGTGAATGAAGAAAATTTCCGGCAGTCCTGCGATTTGATCCAGGACGTTGGACAAACCAATATCAGTCTCGCTTATCAATTTCTTGCAGAGTATTATTCCATTATTAAACCAATCGGAAACAAGCATTGGGTGCATGTTTTATTAATGAATTGGGCGAAAGCCAAAGAATCATTAACGGCATTTGATGAAGCCGATTCTTTATACAAATTGGCCAGGGCAAATGCAGCAAATAATTCGAGAGAATTTGATGAAGCTTTGGTCGGAACAGTGCTGATGTACCTGGAATGGGGGAAAGAAGATTCGCTAAAGAAATATCTATCAGCGGCTGAAAATTCCTGCAAAAAAAATAATGATGCTGAAGATCTTTCTTTTGTCTACACTTTCAAAGGCTTGTCGAAAATGGACGATACGGCGTCGTTAAGAAGAAATCTAGATACTGCGATTTCTCTTACGCAAAATCTTTCTGACAAAAATGCGCTGTTCACAGCAAAATATAATCGTGCGGTTTTTTATAGTCAGTTTAATTTGCAGCAACAGGTGATGGAGTTGGATGAATTGCTGGAGTTATCAAAGGATTCTACTTTATCGATAAAGCCAAAACTGTATGAACGGACCGCCTTTTCTTTTCGAAAACCTGTGCCCAGCATTTATTATCAACTAATGCTCGTTAACCTATTATTGACTGATTATGATAATGCAGGAAAATTTGCAGAGCTTTTTTATGATGCAACTGTGAAATCCAATCCTGGCGGGGCTCAGGCGGCGCCGTTCAATTCGGTGATGGCGATGGTGAAAGCATATCAGGGCGAATATGCTGATGCGAAAAATTATCTTTCACAAAGTCTTTCTTTATACAAACTGCCTGAAAATAAAATTTCCTACCCGACTTATCACCTTGCAGCTGGCATGATCGCGGAGCATGAAAATAAATTTGACGATGCTTTAGGACATTATGAAATGGCTTACAAAAACGGCAGCATGGCTTATGGCTTGCATCTGATGCCGCCGGAAGTTTATTATGCGCATGAATTGATCCTGAACAAACAATTGGACTCATCACAAAAACTATTCGCCCAGCTTGAACCCATTTTAAAAACACGCACTTATTCTGCTATCGGTTTTTACTATTACAAATATTTTGCTGAATTGATGAAAGCGAAAGGGGATAATATTGCCTACAATAAAGCGATTGAACGTTTTTATTCAATAAAAGATTCTTTGTCTGGTATCAATCGTTACCGAGCAATACAGGAAGTAGAAACCAGAATGCGCGTGCACGATAAAGAACAGCAAATAAATAGGCTAAATGATGAAAATGCTGCCAAGCAAAGAGAGCTTCGACAACAATGGATCGGGTTAATCATTTTCACTTCGCTTGCTGTGATTATCATTTTATTGTTGATCGCTTATGCCAGAAATCAAAATCACAGAAAATTACAGGCAGAACAGATCGCGAAACAAAATGAAATTCTTCAGCAGGACAAATTAATAGAGATGGAAAAACAGCACCGCATTGAAGTGATGCAACGCGCCATTGACGCGGAAGAAAATGAACGGTATAAAATTGCCGATCAGTTGCATGATGAAGCAGGAGGGATGTTGGCGCTGGCTTCGTTGAATATTTCATCTGCCCTTGAAAAAGGGAAAGATGATGCGCAATCGCGGGAAAAAATTGAAAAAGCCCACGAAATATTGACTGATGTTTCTTCTACCATTCGCGATATCAGCCACAGACTTACTCCGCTCGTGATAGAAAAGTGTGGATTCAAAAAATCAATTGAAGACATGGCGCACAGTGTCAATCTTTCAGGTAAATTAAAAGTGCAAACTGTTATTGTCGGTTTTGAAAATGATCATAAATACCCGATAATATTATTGAATAACCTTTACAGGATTTTACAGGAATTGTTGCATAATATTTTGAAACATGCGCAGGCAAGAAATGCCCTGATCGAAATCGTAGAACACGAAAACGTCATTTCCGTGATGGTTGAAGATGACGGCATTGGCATAACTGATTTGCCCGTCTCCAAAGGCAAAGGACTCGAGTCTATTAAATCGAAAATTGCGTATCTTAACGGAAAGATGGAAATTGAGAAAAGGAAAGATAAAGGAGCACTGATCGTGATGGAAATTAATGTTTGATTGATCAAAGAAAACACCATGCTCAGAATTGTCATTGCAGATGATCATCCGTTACTGGTTGATGGATTAAAAAAAGTGCTTGAAGAAATTGAAGGAGCACAGGTCCTGGCTATTGCCGGTAATGGTAGAGAGCTGATCAATATTCTTCGCACAACTGTTGCCGATATTGTCTTTCTTGACCTGCAAATGCCAAAAATGGATGGAATAGATTCTTTAAAAGTATTGCGAAAAGATTTTCCAAAACTAAAGATCATCATCTTTTCAAATTACGGGCAACCTAAATTAATACGCGAAATAAAAAATCTTGGAGCGAATGGCTATCTTCTGAAAAATGTTCCTTCAACAACATTAAAACAAGCTGTTGTTGAAATTGCGAATGGAAATACCTGGTTTCAGGATCTGCATCCTGAAGTGAAACAATCTGAATTACTCACCAATGAATTCATAAAGAAATACCAGCTCACAGAAAGAGAGACCGAAATAATCGGGAAAATTGCGCAAGGACTTACAACAAGAGAGATCGCTAGTGAACTATTCCTGAGTGAATTCACCATTAACACACATCGAAGAAATATCTGCCGCAAACTCAACATTTACACTCCTGTTGGGCTGATCAATTTTGCCAAAGAGCATGGATTGGTTTCCTGATCTTTTAAATATACTTAGAACTAAGTATTTGACGCAGATGATTTCAATAGGAACTTTAATCTGAAAATTTCGTTTTCCTTTTTTTAACTGTTTTGAACTGCTGACAACAAACAAACCCTTTACTTTATTCTAATATCCTTACAAATCCATTTGCCCAAATGGCAATTAGGCAACGTTAAAAAAATTAAGCAATGAAAAAAATAAAAAAATTCGGACTACTTCTTTTGATCTTAATTGGCCTATTTGTGCAAAATGCGTGTATAGCACAAAGCACTGGCCCGAATCCAGCTCAAGCCAAAATCTTGCAATTTATAGATGCTTCTTTTGATCTGATCAAAATAAACAACAAAGGCGAATCATTTGTGGATGAAAAAGACAAACCTGCGGTAAGTTTTAATATCGGATATAATTTGTGGGTTCCTCTGGTTAACGGTCAACATCTCCAGCAGCTGGGAAAAGATTCAGAAAATTCGCCAGAAAGCATCGCTTTTGACAAAATTGCAAATAACTATAATCCAGAAGCCTCCAATAAAACAAACGGTTATTTCTTTCTCTCATTTTCACCGGAATTCATTGGGAAAAACAGCAATCAAACAGGCGATGGCTATTCCACTCATGTAAGTCTATATTATTTAGAACTACCCATTCTTATTAATTATGCTTTGCCAATGAAAGATAATGATGGGATGATCCATTTTGGAATTGGGGTTTATGCAGCAGCAGGCCTTTTTGGAAAATTTAGTGGTAATGGCTTTAGTCAATCTGTAAAATTCGGAAGCTCTGATAACGATGATTTAAAACGAATGGATTATGGAATTGCCATTAATGCCGGGTACAGTTTCTTGAAAAAATGGGATGCTTCCATTAATTATGATCTCGGTCTAAGGGATGTGAGTGCAACCTCACCGGATCCGTCGACAAAAATAAGCGGATTCTCACTCAATATCGCCTACCGCATTCATTAATATTATTCGATGGATCCATGCTCCCATTTATAACTGCAAGCAAGGTGGTTTCTTTATAAGCTAAGCGTTGGCAATAATGCCTGCGCTTTTTTTATTCATATAAGCCATTGATTATTAGCTCTAAATGCATCTGAATAAATAAATCGTCGTACAAGGTCGTTTTCTTTTTTTCGATAATTGACAAATCCGTAAATTTGATTAATCGTTTTTGTAAATAGCCAATAAATAGCCAACTTACCTAATTACGATTTTGATTAACCCTCACTTACATTCCCATTAGTTCATTACCAACTGCCCGTTAATTCTTTTATTAATTTTTTAAACTGTGAAGTATGTACTCGTATGCATTGCTGGAGAAGAATTGTTATTACCTGGTGCAGGAAAAAGAAGAAGAGGCTATCGCGCTCATTAAAGTAAATTTTGAAACCGACCATTGTCTGCATATCTCAAAATATGATGAAGCAACTGCTTTGGAATGGAGAAAAAAAACTGATCCTATTTTCGATATTCTGGAATTGCTCGATGATGATAAAGTGAAAGCATGGGAGGCACTCTATAAAGATAATCTCGGTACTTATAATTATGAGGAAGACGAAGATTAGATTTACGCTTGATCTTTGATCCCCAATCTTTTTTTGATCGTTTGCCAAACCGGAGCAACATCCGGCGATAGTTTCAAATAAATTATTGCCGGAAGATATATTATTGTAAATGTTGCGCTGCGTAAAATGATCCATAAAATCCCTTCGTGACTACGGAATAAATAATAACAGACCAGAAAATCAACCGCTACCAGCAGTAAGGTATACACTGTTTTTGCATCGAATGGTTGCATCTTGAATTTTCTCAGCAGAAAAATATAGCGGATAAGGTTATAAGTAGCAAATGAAATAAGATTGGCAATCGCCGGACCGATGATGCCGGTTGTTTTTGCAAGAATATAGGTTAATGGCAAATTGATCGCCAGCAAAATAATTCCCGTAATAAAATCAAAACGCCAGAAGGTCGATGTGCCGATGATCTGCGCATTCACTCCTGTACCCATATCAATAATGCAATTTAATCCGAGAAAGAAAAAAACAAAGCGCACATCCAAATAATCTTTCTGCAAATGAAATGCAAAAATGGCATCTGAGAAATTCAACCAGATCAGCACAAATATTCCTGCGGAAAAAATCAGCTGGTTAATGGAAGAGCGGTGATATACGAGATTTATCTTTTTATAATCCTTGTCTTTCCATGCTTTTGATAACGGCGCGAGGGATGCGGCAATAATTCCACGTTGTGGCGCTTGCATTAAACTCGTCATATATTGCGCTAAAATAAACGGAGCTGCATCGGCCAATCCTTTTGGCATCACCGAGGCAAGGACAATAGGCGCGAAAACCGTGGCAATATTATGCAGCAACGCGCCACTCCAGATAAAACCCGCAAGCGTAAAAATTTTTTTCTTGAATTTTTTTGTAACGCGACTTATTGAAAATGTGAAATGAAGTTCTTTTTTGGCGAGAAGATAAATGAAAAGGGTCAATGCAATTATAATGTAACCGATAGAATACAGTTTGATAAAAGGATCAAAACCTTTTAGCACTCCGGTTATAAATAAAATAATCAATATCGTGGTAAATAAACGAAACTGAAATTCTTTTAGATAATTGGTGAAAACCGATTCCTTCAACTGCCAGGCATAGGCTTCAAGTAATGAATAGACCATCAATCCATAGCCGAAAGGAAATATCCAGTAATAATATTTTACCAATTCTGCGGAGTGTTCTCCAAATTTTCTGATCACCAAACTTTTAAAAATAATACCGCCGATTATTACCAGCACAAAACCTGTTTTTGCAATGGTTAATGCCCAGGTCATCAAATCGTTCTTCTTTTTTGGGAGATTATCGTTGTAATAAGGATAGAATTTATAAATGTAAGCTTGCATCCCCAGGTTGGCGACGGAATACATAACATTGGCGATGGATATAAAAAGCCCGGTAAGTCCATATTCTTCCGGCGTAAAGCCCCCCTGCCGAGTAAAAAGGTAAGTGTTCAAAGCGCCTAATGCAAAACCCAAATAAACAATGCCGGAAGAAAGAATGCTTTGGCGCCTGATTGTACTCATGAAAATTTACAAAAATTTACAGCAAAGATGCATTCTTTTATTTAATCCACTTTTTGAACTTTGATGTAGAAATTTTCATCAACGGAAAAATTACCTGCATCAGTTTTTTTCATGCTTTGCCATTTCTCTGTTGGTTTTATCCACGTTGTTTTTGCATCAACCAGTTTTACCGCCATATTAAATCCTGCAACGCAATTTGTCCAGCGATAAGAAATATCATCGGCGCCCACTTTATATTCAAGCACAGGGATTTTTGTCGTTCTTAGATACTCATCAAAGACTTTTGAAAAATCAATTCCCGATTGTTTGCTGATGTAATTTTCGATGTCTTTACTATCAACCGTTTTATGATAAAAAGTGGAATTGATCCCTCTCCATATCTGCCTGAACTTCTCATCATCATTAATAACCTGTCGAATGGTGTGCAACATATTGCCGCCTTTATAATACATATCACCCGACCCTTCTTCATTGACTCCATAATGGGCAATAATGGGTTTATCATTGGCTATGTTTTTTCTTATGCCGATGCAATATTCATTTCCTGCCTTAACGCCGAACACACAAGTTGTGTAAAGCGTTTCCGAATAATTGGTGAAGCCTTCATGCACCCACATGTCGGCGAGATCATTTGTGGTAATGCTGTTGCCCATCCACTCATGACCGCTTTCGTGCACAATAATAAAATCCCATTTCAATCCCCATCCTGTTCCCGAAAGATCTCTGCCGAGATAACCTTCCCTGAAACGATTGCCATAAGCCACGGCACTCTGGTGTTCCATGCCAAGATGCGGCGCCTCAATTAATTTATATCCATCTTCATAAAACGGATAAGGACCATACCAGTATTCAAAACACTTTAACATCGTATCAACTTCCTGGAACTGAATTTTTGCTTTTTCAAGATCATAATCCAGCACCCAATAATCGCAATCTAATTTTCCTTTCTCGCCATTATAATCTTCATGCCAGGTGACATATTTGCCGATGTAGGGAATGATATCATAATTATTTATGGGATTTATCACTTCCCATTTGTAGGTATCTGTTCCGTTATTGTTCGATTTTTTTTCTTTTAATCTTCCATTGGCTACAGCAATCAGGGTATCCGGCACCGTTATACTCAGGGAAGCCCCGTTATCAGGTTCATCGCTTTGATGATCCTTGCATGGATACCAAACACTTGCTCCCAGTCCCTGGCAGGTAACGGTCATCCAGGGTCTTCCTAATTTATCCTTTACAAAACTCCATCCGCCATCCCAAGGAGGGCGTACGGCAAGCCGCGGGAACCCATCATAACTGATATAGATCGTTTCTGTACTTCCCGCCGCTAATGATGAAGGGAATTCAACATGATAGAGATTTCCTTCGCGTGCAAATTTTAATTGTTGATTATTCCAGCTAACTGAATTTATTTTTAAAGGCTCCTGCAGATCGATCTGCATGATCATTCCTGGCTTTATGACTTTGAAGGTGATGGAATTACTGCCGGTAATAAACTTTTTTTCGTAGTCAGGCTTCACCCAAATATCATATCGTAGTACATTCCACCATGCTCTTTCGGGGGTAATGGTCCCGCGCAGGGTATCTGCATGTGTGAATTGCTTGGTATCAGCCTGGGCAAAACAAATCTGAATAATAAGAAGAGATAAAAGGGAAAGAAAAAAATTAATCCTTTTCATTTGCTAAATTTAATTCGTGTTTATTTCAATGAAGATAATAAAACCTTTTGCACGGCACCTTATTAAATACATAAACGGTTGGATATTTTGTGTGTGTTTGATGGCATGTCATTCTGCTGATCATCATGAAAAAAAAGTTTTTCATTATAATGAGCAAACCGGCATTGCCACGCTCGATCCGGCATTTGCAAAAAATCAATCGATCATGTGGGCTGTCCATCAGCTTTATAATACATTGGTCGAAACGGATAATGAGCTTCACATCATGCCGTCATTAGCGAAAAGCTGGGATGTTTCTGCCGACAGATTGGTGTATGTTTTTCATTTGCGCAGCGATGTTTTTTTTCATGATAATGATGCATTTCAAAATGGACGAGGTAGAAAATTGAACGCGCATGATGTTGTCTATAGCTTCAAAAGAATCATTGATAAAAAAACGGCAAGTAGCGGCGCATGGATATTTAATAACAGGATCGACTCTCTTATTCCCTTCAAGGCGATTGATGATTCAACCTTCCAATTAAAATTATCGAAGCCCTTTAACCCGGTGCTTGGATTGTTAAGCATGGAATATTGTTCCATTGTTCCGCATGAAGTGGTAGATCGTTATGGAAAAGATTTTCGCAATCACCCTTGTGGAACCGGGCCTTTTGAATTCAAATCATGGGAAGAAGGTCAGGATATGATCTTATTAAAAAATGAAAATTATTTTGAAAAAGATAGCAGGGGAAACAGGTTGCCCTATCTCGATGCGATCAAAATAACTTTCTACGATAATAAAGCCACGGAGTTTTTGTTATTTCAACAAGGCGAATTGGATTTTATCAATGATATCGATCCATCTTTTAAAGATGAAGTGCTGAATAAGAATGGAGATTTGAAAAAAGAGTGGCAGCGAAAAATAATCTTATCAAAACATCCGTATCTCAACACGGAGTACCTTGGGATTTTGGTTGACACGAGCAATGAGTTACTTAAAAACTCTCCGTTACGATTACAGAAGATCCGTCAGGCCATTAATTGTGGATTTGATCGGAGAAAGATGATGATCTATTTACGAAATTCAATCGGCATTCCGGCCGAGAGCGGGTTTGTGCCGGCAGGTTTGCCATCATACGATTCATCTGCTGTAAGAGGCTATTATTTTAATGTGGACAAAGCGCGCAAACTATTGACTGAGGCGGGTTTTGCTGATGGAAGAAATCTACCGGAAATAAAACTGATGACAATTGATACTTATTCCGGTATCGCATCATTCATTGCCAAACAATTGGAAGAGATCGGTATTAAAGTCCAGGTCGAAGTTGTACAAAAGAGTCTATTGCTGGAAGAGACTGCAAAATCGCAGGTATTATTTTTTCGCGGAAGCTGGATCGCTGATTATCCCGACGCTGAGAATTATTTGAGTGTATTCTATTCAAAAAATCCCGCACCGCCAAATTACACGCGCTATAATAACCCTTTGTTCGATAAATTATATGAACAATCACTGATCGAAAAAAATGATTCTGCAAGAAATAAATTATATCAGCAAATGGATCAGATCATGATCAATGATGCGCCTGTTGTTCCATTATGGTATGATGAAGTAATCCATTTGGTAAATCCATGGGTAAAGGGATTTGAACCCAATGGTTTGAATTTGCTTGAATTGCGGAAAACGAAAATAGAAAAATAAAAGCGGGGCATAATATTTTACACCCCGCTGTGCAAACGATCTAATCTATAAAACTAAAACTTGTTTTTGTCTCCTTGCTTGTTCATCTGTGGAATCTTTCTTTCTGTTTTTCCCGAATCATCATCTTCATGTTTTCCGGGAGTTATTTCATTTTCATCTTTTTGATTCTTCCAGTTTTGATTTGAGCCCTGCTGTTGATCTTTATTTTGCTTTTGTTGCGAACTACCTGATGGATGTTGATTCTGCTGATTCTTTTCCGTCATTGACTTTTGCTGACTCGATGAACCCGACTGATTATTCTGGTTCTTGTCTTTTTTTTCAGTTGCCTGATCTTTCTGCATATTCTCATTCTTTTGCATAATCTGAAATTTTAGTTGTTTGAAAATATTTTCAATAATAAAATTTCAAAAATGATACCAGCGAATATTTAAAGGGGAAGACCGTTAACAACCCTTAAATAAAAAAATGTTAAGTGGCTCATCGTACCCAATGAGTAGATAATTTTCTACGTGGGAAATCTTAAGGGATAGCTTGCGGTCCGATGTCGGAATTCAGAACGAAGAGTTTGTCTCAGCTTCTCTTACCGACTCCGGGTTTGAAGTGTTATGGAAATATTCCTAACTCTGCATAGCTCGTTCCTACTTTATTAATTGCCACGACATAGGCGGCTGTGCGCATATCTGGAATTTCCGTATTTGCTTTCCAGCAATCCATTATTTCTTTAGTTGCTGCGCTCATCGTTTCTTCCAACCCACTGTACACTAAATCCACTTCATCAGCGCCATGCATAATAAATTCTTTTTCTTTCTTTTCAATTTTTTTTCCAGTCAGCTCTTCAATTTGACTGATTATGTGCATGTTCATGTTTTCTGTGAAACGTTTTTCCATTCTTCCGTAACGAACATGACTCAAATTTTTCAGCCATTCAAAATAGGAAACCGTGACGCCTCCGGCATTTAAGTACATATCAGGGACAACCAAAACACCTTTTTGAATGAATACTTCGTCTGCATCCGGGGTGAGCGGACCATTTGCCGCTTCCCCGATTATTTTTGCTTTAACACGTGGAGCATTTTCTCCATTAATAACATTTTCTAAAGCTGCAGGAATCAGAATATCACAATCCAATTCCAGTGCATCGCCGGAGTGTGCAATATTAGTTGCTCCCGGAAAATTTAAAATCGATCCTGTTTTTTTTCTGTGTTGAAAAACTTCTTCTTCATTTAATCCATCAGAATTCATTATCGCGCCTTCATATTCTGCAAGTGCAATAACTTTAGCGCCACCTTCCCGGAAAAATTTTGCGGCATGGTAACCTACATTTCCTAATCCCTGCACAACAACTCTTTTTCCCTTAACGCCGGGTGATAATTTCAATTTATCCATTACGTCTTTCATGCTGCAGACTTCGCGGATGCCGTAAAAAACACCTAGTCCTGTAGCTTCGCGGCGACCACGAACACCACCTTGTGAAACTGGTTTTCCCGTTACACAACCCATCGCGTCAATTTCTCCCGGACGCATGCTCATGTAGGTGTCGAGTATCCATGCCATTTCTCTTTCACCGGTACCATAATCTGGTGCGGGCACATCAGTTCCTGGTCCGATAAAATTTTTCTTTATTAATTCAGAAGTATAGCGACGCGTGATTTTCTCTAATTCATATGGAGTATATTTTTTTGGATCGATGCTGATTCCTCCCTTAGCTCCGCCGAATGGAACATTAACGATAGCGCATTTGTAAGTCATTAAGGCGGCCAAGGCCATCACTTCATCCAGGTTTACAGAAAGTGAAAAGCGAATACCGCCTTTACTTGGAGATTTGTGCTGGGAATGTTGAACACGATATGCTTTTATAACTTCTATCTTATCACCGATCTTAACGGGGAAGAACATGCGGTAAACAGAATTACATTGCTTGATCTGTTCGAGTAGGCCTGAATCCCAGTTGGTGAATTTTGCTGCTTTATCAAAACTTTTTTCAACAGCTTCAAAAAATTTGTATTCGGTTGGTGCTGCCATAAAATATTTATTGGTTAATGATTTTATTTTAATGAAGTCCGGTTTCAGCAGTCATAAGCAACTTCCTGCCTCAGACTATTTTTCCATTTTGGTTATTTTCCTGTCCAGTCTCGCAACATACAAGATCAATCCTGCCAAAATGGTCACCAGAACAGCAATTACAACATAAATTTTTCCATCCGCGCGTAAAGCATCTGCCATCTCTGGTTTTTTATTTGCAGTACTGTCTTGTGCAAATGCAGTGATGCACATCAATAAACTTATAACGGTGATCAGTACACTAAAAATTCTTTTCTGCATTTTGTAATTTTTTTTCTGATAATAATTGTAGGCGTATACGCAAAGTGGTTATCCAAGTTCCTAATAAGGTCCAGCCCGGAATAGCCCCGAACCAAAATATGACGCGCATTCGACTGTCAATATCACCTGTATTCAACGCAGGATTACCCATGCCACCGGGATGCAGACTTTCCACTAATCTTGGAATGATCCAGATCGTGGGAAACAACATGGCAAAGGCAAATATGTTGTACACCGCACCAATGCGCGAGCGTTTATCAATATCGGTAATGGAATTGCGCAATACGAAATAAGCGAGATAAATAAGCAAGGCAATGGCTGCACCAATTTGCTTCGGATCATTGCTCCAGAACGCTCCCCAGGTATACCTCGCCCAGATAGCGCCGGTGGTTAATCCCAATGCGCCAAAAACGATTCCGGCTTTTGCATATTCAACAGCATAAATATCGAAACCGATATTGTTGGTACGAAGATATTTGATGGAATAAACAACGGAGATAATGAAGAATATCATCATGCTGAACCACATGGCAACATGAAAATAGAGGTTGCGGATGGTTTCGTTGAGGATGGGTTTTACAGGAACTCCGCCCAAAAACCCTGCGATAAAGGTGTAGAGTAAAAAGATCACGCACAATATTTTCCACCATGTACTACGAAGCATAAAGTATTCTTGGTGGTGGTCATGATGAACCGGGAAATAGCAAGCAAACCATTACTGCGATTGACCACCGGAATTTGGAACGCAAAAATAGGGTAAAGCGTATCAATTTAATTACAATTCCATAAAAAAACTTACGAGTGTTAGTTTTGGCAAAGGTGGATAATCTGAGAAAATGGTAAGGTAAAATGGGTTCTTGAGAAAAAACGGATTGTCACAACAAAATCAAAATCATGAACATTCTTACATCTAAATAGTCTTTTATTTTCCTCTTCTTGCAATCACTGGTTGATAGATTAATTTATTTTATTCATTCATTGCCATTTGGATGAATAAATGATACCCTCTGAATCTAAGCAGAAGATCTTTACACTGATATGGGGATTGGATTTTTGAGCGACCACATGCAGATAACCATCAGGTCCAGTATATGACTGACCCGGTGTTCCTGAAACTAAAGTATCAATATAAATTAATACTAATCCATTTTTTCCATCAGTATTTATTTTTGACGGATAGCCGTAATGTTGAAGAAGTTCATCCTTCGTCTTTCCGATCCATACCTTCATTATTTTACTTCTGCTTTTACAATTAATAAAAAAGAAGAATATTATTAACAATGATAATGAAATCAGCTTTTTCACGTGACATAAAATTTACATCATCAAATACCTGCAAGTTTTATTTAGATCTCTCAACAAAATTATTCTTTTAATCTTTCCACAAAAAAGGAAAAAGAATGATTGCCAGCACAACAATCATCACATCAAAAGAGGCGAGTAATAAAATAATAAAAGTCAGTCCGCTTTGGAGGACACTTGAAAATGCAATGCTTGATAATTTGATCAATAATAATAATTGCGGAATGATCAATGGAAACCCCATGATGGCCATTAATGCTGCGCTCTGTTGAGCGCGCGCTGCAATGGCTGCTAGAAATGTAAAGACCAAACTTAAACTTATGCCTCCAAAACAACTGATCAATACAAATGTAAACGGACTTTCCAAAGGACTTCCCAATAATAATTGAAAGAGTAAAAAGCTCAGCAAGCTCATCACGATCATCAATGCGCTATTGAACAAGAGTTTGGCAATAATAAACTGCCTTGCGCCGGCAATGGAGTAAAAATACAATAGTCGCCCTCGGCTTTCCTGTAAAAAGCTTTTTGCCACAGCATTAATGCAAATGAATAATTGTATCATCCAGAAAAGCGCTTTCCATATGGTTTCTTCCGGCTGTCCCATCACCATATACAAAACAAAAATGGTTGAAGCAACATACAACAGTACACCATAAAAAGAATACTGCTGGCGGATCTCCAGTAATATGTCTTTTTTAAAAAGAGTGAAAATATGTTTCAGCTGTCCTGGAATAAAAAAGATTTGTGCAAAAATAGTGTATGCCCATCTTATATTTGGATAAGCCAAAAATTAATGAAATGAGATCATTTCCTTATCTATTCTGTATGGGCCCCACCTTTAGAGAAAAAACCGGGTCTGGGAGGGTCAGCAATACTATTCTTCTGAATAAAGCCCTTCTTGAACCCATTTTTTCAAATTTTAACAACTTCAATGCAGCCGGGCAACCGCCAGGTCTTCAAATTATTCACGCTTCTTCTCCTTTGTAATAGCAATTCCTGCATCTGGGTTCGTAAATATTTTTTTCTCCTAAAACGATCTGTGATCCATTATCGGTTTTGCGGTAAGAATAATTGGCGATGTTCCCGCATTTTACACAAATGGCGTGCAATTTGGTAATGTAATCTGCTTTGGCGAGAAGATTAGGAATTTGTCCAAACGGTTTGCAGGTATAGTCCATATCCAAACCTGCAACGATTACGCGAATCCCGCCTAATGCAAGCTGGTCGCAAACATCAGGCAGATCGCTGTCGAAAAACTGTGCTTCATCAATGCCAATCACATCGGCATTTTTCCCAAGCGCCAATATGATCTTTGAATCTGCAATAGGAGTGGAGACGATCGCATTCTCGTCATGCGACACAATATTTTTCTCATGGTAACGTATGTCCATATCCGGCTTGAATATTTCAACATTAAGGCTGGCAATTTTTGCACGTTTCAGCCTGCGGATCAGCTCTTCCGTTTTGCCGGAAAACATGGAGCCGCAAATGACCTCGATCCATCCGCGCCGCTCGTTTTTTATATTTGGTTCAATAAACATAGAGCTTGAGAAATTGTTATAATTTTATGATCCTTATTATTTAATAAAAGCTTGTTGTAAATCATGGAACGATTGCAGGAATTAATCAGCAAATTAAAGGAACAATTTGAAGAAAATGCTCCGGCATCTCAATTGCTTTTAACAACTCAGTTAATTCAGAGCGAATTATTTGCAATGAACCAGCAACCGGCTTCAAGGCTGGGCACCGCCAAAGTAGCTGTGGTAATGCCCACATCAATGAAGATAAATATCACCGAAAATGTGACCGCGGCGAAGCATGAACCTGTGAAAGAAATAAAGGAAGAGAGACCAAAAACCGTGGTACAACCTGTAAACCAGCCGGATGATCATTGGGCCTATAATAAAATGGCTGATGTACCAACGCTTGCACAACATCGTCCTCCCAAAGAACTTAATGATTCCATTGGTAGCGACCATGTTTCTCTAAATGAAAAATTGAAAGCCGATACAAAAGAATTGGCATCATCTCTAAAGCATAGTCCTGTTCAGGATTTAAAAAGAGCGATTGGCATTAATGACCGTTATTTATTTATCAGCGAATTATTTCGTGGAGATGAAGCCGTCTATGAAAGAAGTATTAAGACCATCAACAATTTTGGAGTTTTATCGGAAGCTGAATATTGGATGGAAAGAGAATTAAAAGTGAAATTGGGATGGGACAATAATAAAAATATCACCCAACATTTTTATGATGTCGTTAAAAGACGATTTGCCTGAATATACTGCATTATTTTTTCTGTAGCCCCTCGCTTTGAATACACATAATCTTTTGCCGCTTTACAGGTTTGATAATATTCTTCCGGATCAGTTAGCAAACGATCAAAGGCCGATTCAACTTCCAGCGCGCTATCAACAACAATTCCGCCGCCACAATCTGCAAGCTCAATCGCTTCAATATATTTTTCGATCACTGGCCCATAAACTACGGGTTTGCCATATACTGCGGCCTCAAGTACATTATGAATGCCATCATCACCAAATCCGCCACCAACATAGGTAATGGTAGCATATTTGTATAATCGCGAAAGCATACCAATGTTATCAATGATCAAAACGTTTGCGTCATTTTTCATCAGCCATTTACTATCAGTCATATTTTTTTCAAGCACGGAATAACGAATGCTTCTTCTGAATAAAGATTCAACTTCTCTCAAACGTTCTTCATTTATTTCATGCGGCGCGATAATAAAATTTATTTCAGCATGTGCATTGGCATAATGATCCAGTTCTTCCTCATCTTCTTCCCAAGTACTTCCGGCTATAATAACCGGGTTATTTTTATTGATGAAATTTTCAATTACAGGGAATGAGGTTTCTTTTTGAGCGATCTCAATTACCCGATCAAATCTTGTGTCATTACTGATGGTTATGTTCTCCGAAATCCCGATCATTGATAATATTTTTTTTGAGTCTTCCGTCTGAAGAAAAAAATGGGAAAAGGAATGCATCATCTTTCGATGCAAACTCCCATACCATTTCAAAAAAACATAATCAGGATAAAAAACGGCAGACACGAGTAAAACGGGGATATCTCTTGTTCTTAATACATCCAGATAATAATACCAATATTCATATTTGATCCATAACACCAGCTTTGGATTGATAAGATCAATAAATTGCTTGGCGTTTCTTCTTGAATCTGCAGGCAGATAAGTAATATAATCTGCGCCGGTATAATTTTTCATTACTTCATATCCTGAGGGAGAAAAAAAGCTGATCACAATCTTTGCATTTGGATAGCAAGCTCTTATTTTTTCCAGGACCGGTCTTCCCTGTTCAAATTCGCCAAGCGAAGCGGCATGCATCCAAACGACTTCATTGTTACCGGGAATAAATGAAGAACGCAATTTATCAAAGACATTCTTTCTTCCTTTAAGCAATAGTTTAGCCTTAACATTCCATGGCGAAATAATGTGGGCGCCCGCGCTATATAGCAACAGAAAAATATTATAAAAGAAAATTCCCAAATTGAACATCATTAGGGGCAAATGTAAATCCAATATTTTAAGTTAGCATTAATGTACCATTTTGCCGTTGTGCAAACCGTATTTTTGATTTAGGTTTGTGCCGCAAAAAAACGCGCTTTTATTGAAAAATGTTTCCGGAATTGCGGTTTTTTAGAATCACCCTTTTTGCTCAAACGCATTGCTTTTGAAAGGATTAATTCAAATGGTTGCAATATTTCTGAATAGTTAAGCGTTAGGTTATTTAGTAATTGAAAAACACCTGAAACTGGCTTAGAAAAAGCTTAATCTTAAACCATTAGTATGAAAATTGCTGTTGTAGGTACTGGATATGTAGGTTTGGTTACCGGTACTTGTTTTGCTGAAACTGGGAATGATGTTACTTGTATAGACATCGATGTCAACAAGGTAAAGAAACTTACTTCCGGTCAAATTACCATTTATGAGCCGGGTCTTGAAAAGCTTTTTCTTCGAAATGTAAAAGAAGAAAGACTTCATTTCACTACCAATCTGGAAGAAGGCATTATTGATGCCAAGATCATCTTTCTGGCATTACCAACTCCACCTGGCGAAAACGGGTCTGCAGATTTGAAATATGTGTTGGGTGTTTCTGAGAATATTGGAAAAATCATTAGTTCCTATAAGGTCATAGTTGATAAAAGTACAGTGCCTGTTGGTACTGCAGAAAAAGTGCATGCCGCTATCGCAAAAAATTATGGTGGCGAATTTGATGTGGTATCGAACCCGGAATTTTTACGTGAAGGAGTGGCAGTGGAGGATTTTATGAAACCTGACAGAGTGGTGGTTGGAACCGGCTCTGACCGCGCAAGAAAAGTTTTGGATGAATTATATAATCCTTTTGTTCGCCAGGGCAACCCGATAATCTATATGGATGTTCGTTCGGCAGAACTGACCAAATATGCAGCCAATTCCTTTCTTGCTGCAAAAATTACTTTTATGAATGAGATCGCACAGTTGTGCGAACGTTTGGGGGCTGATGTGGATATGGTTCGTCGCGGTATAGGCAGCGATGAACGGATTGGCAAACGTTTCTTGTTTCCGGGAATCGGATATGGCGGAAGTTGTTTCCCAAAAGATGTGCAGGCATTGGTGAATTCTTCTAAAGAAGCAGGGTACGATTTTAAGATTTTGAACATGGTAATGGATGTGAATGAAAAACAAAAATTGCATCTTGTTCAGAAAATAAAAAAATATTTTAAAGAAGATCTTAAAGGAAAACATTTTGCATTATGGGGATTGGCATTCAAACCCAATACAGATGATATTCGTGAGGCACCCGCATTATACATTATTGATGCGTTACTAAAAGAAGGCGCTACATTGTCTGTTTACGATCCGGAAGCAATGAATAATGTAAAAGAATTATTGGGAGATAAAATTCAATATTGCGACAACCAATACGATGCCTTAAAAAATGCAGACGCATTGATCATTGCCACGGAATGGAATGAATTCCGCACTCCTAATTTTTTAAAGATTGTAACTACGTTAAAGAATAAAGTTATCTTCGATGGTAGAAATGTATTTGACATTAATGCGATCAGGGAACTTGGATTTTACTATGAAAGTATCGGGCGGGCTACTGCCATTCCTTTAAATGGAAATTATCATAAATAATAAATTTGCTCACAGTTTACGCTGATGAACACAGAGATAGATCAAATCGTCAAAATGATCTGTGCATATTCAAATAATCTGTGAGAGCCAAATAAAACTACATGAAGAAAAAACGTGTACTCATTACCGGTGCTGCCGGTTTTTTAGGTTCACATTTATGCGATCGTTTCATCAAAGATGGATTTCATGTTATTGGAATGGACAATCTCATCACCGGCGATCTCAAAAACATTCAGCATCTATTTTCTCTAGAACATTTTGAATTCTATCATCACGACATCACCAAGTTCATCCATATTCCCGGTGAATTGGATTATATTCTTCACTTTGCTTCACCGGCAAGCCCGATCGATTATTTAAAGATTCCCATTCAGACATTGAAAGTTGGGGCAATGGGTACGCACAATTGTCTTGGACTGGCGAAAGCAAAAAAATCAAGAATATTGGTTGCTTCTACCAGTGAAGTGTATGGCGATCCGTTGGTCCATCCACAGAACGAAGAATATTGGGGAAATGTGAATCCAGTTGGGCCCCGTGGCGTTTATGATGAAGCAAAGCGTTACATGGAATCCATCACTATGGCTTACCATTCTTTTCATAATATAGAAACGAGAATTGTTCGCATCTTCAATACCTACGGTCCGCGTATGCGATTGAATGATGGACGGGCACTGCCTGCATTTATTGGTCAGGCATTGCGTGGAGAAGACCTCACCGTTTTTGGCGATGGGAGTCAAACGCGTTCGTTTTGTTATGTTGTTGATCTGGTTGAAGGAATTTATCGTCTATTGATGAGCGAGTATCATTTGCCGGTCAATGTTGGTAATCCGGATGAGATCTCTTTAAAAGAATTTGCCGAAGAGGTGATCGCTTTAACGGGTACGCATCAAAAAATCATTTACAAACCTTTGCCGGTTGACGATCCAAAGCAGCGTCAGCCAGATATTACCAAAGCAAAACAGATTTTAGGATGGCAGCCAAAAGTAAATCGCAAAGAAGGATTGAAGATCACCTATGAATATTTCAAATCATTATCTTCTGAAGAATGGCATAAACTACCGAAAGAATTCGAGAGCAGAAAATAGAAAATGAAAATGGAATGTATCAGGAACTTTTAGATAAGAAAAAAAAACTGGCCGTAATTGGGTTAGGTTATGTTGGACTACCTATTGCGCTTGAATTTGCAAAAAAAATTGCTGTAATTGGTTTTGATATTAATGCAAAACGAATTGAGATGATGCGCAATCATGTTGATCCGAGCAAAGAGCTTGCGGCATCAGCCTTTGAAGGGAAAGATATTTTTTTCACCGATGAAATTGATGCGCTAAGGCAAGCGCATTTTTTTGTTGTAGCAGTTCCTACACCCATCAATAAACACAATCTTCCCGATCTAAAACCTTTGGTGAGCGCCTCGGAAACGATTGGCAAAGTATTAAAAAAAGGCGATTATGTTGTGTATGAATCAACTACCTATCCTGGTTGTACAGAAGAAGATTGTTTGCCGATACTGGAAAAGCTTTCTGCCCTGCAGGTTGGCAGAGATTTTAAGATAGGTTATTCTCCCGAGCGCATTAATCCGGGCGATAAAAAAAATACCATAAGGACAGTGGTAAAAGTGGTCGCAGGCTGTGATGACGAATCGCTGGAGGAAATTGCCAAGATTTACGAGCTGGTTGTTGATGCCGGCGTTCACAGAGCGCCGTCGATAAAGGTTGCAGAAGCAAGTAAAGTGGTAGAGAACACGCAGCGCGACCTGAACATTTCATTAATGAATGAACTGTCATTGATCTTCGATCGCATAGGCATTAATACATTTGATGTCATTGAAGCGGCAAGTACGAAATGGAATTTTTTAAAATTCCAGCCCGGTTTGGTGGGCGGTCACTGTATAGGTGTCGATCCCTATTATCTTACTCACAAAGCGGCTGCTTTAGGTTATGAATCCAAAGTGATCTCTTCCTCCCGATTCATTAATGATGACATGGCAAAATATGTGGCCAGAAAAATAATTACGCACGTCCTTCGCCTGGGCAATAATCCTAAAGTATTGGTTAAAGGTGTTACGTTCAAAGAAAATGTGAGCGATATTCGCAATTCAAAAATTGTTGATACGGTTAAAGAATTATTGGCTTACAATATTAAGGTTGACGTGGAAGATCCATTTGCTGAAGAAGAAGAAGTTTTTGAAGAATATGGGTTGCATCTTTCAGAGAACGGGGCAAAAGATTATGATGCTGTAATCATCACTGTCCCGCACGATCAATACAAAAAATTGGATAATGATTATTTTGCTTCCATTACAAAACCCGAAGCCTTGATTGCCGATCTGAAAGGCATTTATAAAAATAAAATTACAAACAGAAAATACTGGAGCCTATAATGACAGATTTTGCAAAAAAGATAATGATCACTGGCGGCGCAGGTTTCATCGGCTCGCATGTGGTAAGGTTATTCGTTCAGAAATATCCCCAATATTTTGTCGTGAATGTGGATGCACTCACCTACGCCGGCAATCTTGAAAATCTTCGCGATGTTGAAATGGCATCAAATTACAAATTTGAAAAAGCAGATATCAATGATGAAAAAGGCATTACTGCATTGTTTGAAAAATATCGTTTTGATGGAGTTATTCACCTCGCAGCGGAAAGTCATGTCGATCGCTCGATAATCGATCCCTTGTCGTTTGTAAAAACCAATGTGCTTGGCACAGCTTCTTTATTGAACATTTCTTTGAAATTCTGGAAAAATAATTTTGATGGAAAATTGTTTTACCATGTTTCAACCGATGAAGTGTATGGTTCGCTTGGTGCCGATGGTTTTTTTACCGAACATACGGCTTATGATCCGCGATCGCCGTATTCTGCGTCAAAAGCTTCTTCCGATCATTTTGTCATGGCATACCATCATACCTATAATTTACCGGTGATCATGTCCAACTGCTCCAACAATTATGGTTCGCACCATTTCCCGGAAAAATTGATTCCGTTAATGATCAACAATATCAAAAACAATAAACCACTTCCGGTTTATGGCAAAGGAGAAAATGTGCGCGACTGGTTGTGGGTTGATGATCATGCAAGAGCAATAGATACGATTTTTCATAAAGGAAAAATTGGTGATAAATATAATATCGGTGGATTCAACGAATGGAAAAATATTGATATTGTATATTTGTTATGCAGCATTATGGATAATAAATTGGGAAGAAATGCTGGTGAATCTTCAAAATTGATCGAGTTCGTAAAAGATAGGCCTGGTCATGATTTGCGCTATGCCATTGACGCAACAAAATTGCATAAGGAATTAGGATGGGAACCATCCTTGCAATTTGAAGAAGGTCTGGAAAAGACCGTTGATTGGTATTTGCAAAACGAAGATTGGGTGAAACATGTTACCTCAGGTGATTATCAAAAATATTATAATCAGCAGTACGCGAAGAAGTGAGAAGCAGTCAAAATATATCAATTCATCATTCCTGCTTACCGCTAATTGCTAAAAACTAAAAGCTCAAAGTTCAAATGCCATTCATTAAAACAGAATTCCCGGGATTATTAGTGTTTGAGCCGATGGCTTTTGAAGATGAGCGGGGATTTTTTTTTGAAGCTTATAACGAAAAAATTTTTCTGCACGAAAACCTCAATCTCAAATTTGTTCAGGATAATCAGTCGCATTCAAAATATGGCGTTATTCGCGGGTTACATTACCAGCTCGATCCCCATGCACAGGCAAAATTGGTTCGCGCTTTAAGTGGAAAGATATTGGATGTTGTTGTTGATTTGCGCAAAGGTTCGCCAAAATATGGCAAAACATTTGGCATAGAATTGTCTTCCGATAATAAGAAACAATTGTTTATTCCCAAAGGGTTTGCTCACGGATTTTCGGTGCTTAGTGGAAGCGCTGATGTAATGTACAAATGCGACGGATATTATAATAAAGAAAGCGAAGGTGGAATAATCTTTAATGACAGCTTACTTAATATTGATTGGAAATTACCAGGCGATAGTATAATTGTGTCTTCCAAAGATCTTCAACTCCCTGTTTTTGCAGGGTGTAAAAATAATTTTGAATTTGAAGGATAATAATGAAAAGAAAAAAATTATTGTAACCGGCGCTAATGGACAACTTGGACAGGAGCTGAAAATTGCTTCTCTAAATTATCCGCAATTCGAATTTGTTTTTTTATCAAAAGAAGAATTGAATATTAATGATTCACCTGCAGTAATCAGTTTCTTTTTATCAAACCGCCCAGCATTTTGTATTAACTGTGCTGCCTACACTGCAGTGGATAAAGCTGAATCGGAAAAAGAAAAAGCATTTCTCATCAATGCAGATGCGACCGGCGTTCTGGCAAAAGCTTCAAAACAGGTTCATGCAAAATTGATCCACCTATCTACTGATTATGTCTTTGACGGCAATTCATCCACTCCATTAAAAGAAAACGATGCAACCTCGCCCATTAATATTTATGGTGCATCAAAATTGCAAGGAGAAGATAATGCAATAAGGAATAATAATGAGACCATTATCATTCGCACCTCCTGGGTGTATTCTGAGTTTGGCAATAATTTTGTGAAAACGATGATCCGGTTAATGCGCGAAAAAGAATCCATCAATGTAATTAATGATCAGATCGGTTCTCCGACTTATGCTGCCGACCTGGCAAATGCCATTTTGAAAATTATCAGCAGCAACAAATTTGTATCGGGAATTTATAACTTTAGCAATGATGGAGAGATTTCCTGGTTTGATTTTGCAATGGCTATAAAAGAATCTATAAACAGTCCGTGTTTGGTAAATCCAATTCCAACATCTCAATATCCAACTCCGGCAAAACGTCCTCATTTTTCTTTATTGGACAAAACAAAAATCAGGGAAACCTACAATATTGAAATTCCGGACTGGAAAAAAAGCCTTGCTGTTTGTATTGAAAGATTGAAGAAATAATTATTTCGCCATAGTTGTTTTTGGCGAATGTTCGATCTTGATGATCGGCGTCTCCGGTTTTCCCAATAATAGCGATTCATTCAATTCTAATATTTCTTTTTCGAGATCATGTATCGAACGGCGAAGCTTATTTGTCTTTCGTAGCGCAAAACGGTAGCCGATAATCGCAAAGGCGGCACAGGCAAATATTAATTCTAATAAATTGAATTGAAAGTTTTGGAAGATGCTGGTAAAGATTTCCATAGGCCGAATTTTGATTGATGAATAGTAAAATTGCTATTATAAATGTAAACGTTCTGAATATGCCAAGCAAAGTACTTATGCTTGATTATGATTAGTAGAAACACGTGGAAAAATGCAAGTTTCTTCATCAGCCTTTTTTGTGTCCGATCATATTAAGCGTTTATTAAGATTCAATTATTAATCGGGTTAAAATTACAATTCACCGATATTTCCCCGTCTTCCTGAACATTTCAGGTTATTGGTGAGTTAATGAGGTGCTTTTTTTGTTTGCTTTGCGGTATAAATTTTCATTTTGTATTAAAAAATAAAATAAACGAAACCATGAAAAAAAAATTTCTCATCATTATAGCTGTCGGTGTCATTGGCTTGCAATCAATAGCGCAATCCTCAAAGATAGACACAGTAGCAGTTTCCATCCTCGATCATATGAGCGCTGTTATCGGTGACCTGAATTCGTGTTCGGTGACCATAAGGTCAAATTATGATATTCACAGTAAACAGCTTGGATTGATCAAGCATTCCGACGAACAGAAATTATACCTGCATGGGCCGGATAAGTTGATGGTTTCTGCAGAAGGTGATAAAGGAAGCCGCGAATTCTTTTACAACGGAAAAACATTGAGTTATTATTCTTTTGATAAAAATCAGTACGGGCAGATCGCATTAGCTTCTTCTGTGGTTGATATGATCGACACGGTAAGTAAAAATTATGGGGTAGATTTTCCTGCCGCAGATTTTTTCTATCCTTCGTTTGTTGATGACATTCTTGCTGAAGCAAAAGACCTTGTTTTCCTGGGTATTACCAAAGTGAATAATAAAGATTGTTTTCACATTGCGGGCACAGCAAAAGACAAAACTTTTCAATTTTGGGTCTCTGAGGATGCATTTTATTTACCAATGAAAGTGGTGATTGTTTATACCAATAAAGAGATGAACCCGCAGTATGAAGCTGTATTGAGCGATTGGCAGGTTAATCCGAATTTGCCCGATGCATTATTTGAATTTACTGCACCGCCAAAAGCAAAGAAAATAAAATTTTTAGCCTTATCTGTAAAAAAATAAAAATCACTATACCTCAATTTTTTGATCATGAAATACTCCTGTAAAATAAATTTATCGATCGGTGTTGGCATTTTATTGTTGGTGTTAATGAATTTACCGCAACAAGTAAATGCCCAAAGATTTAATCACGCAAATGCTGGCGGCGGAGGCCGCGTAACAATGCCCGTACATATGGAGACGCCAAGACAAAGTCCGGTAATGCGTTCTGCACCAGTAACGCGCACTGCACCTGTTGTTCAGGAAAACAGAACCATTAATGGTGGCGCGCGTAATATTGGCAATCACAATTTTCATCCCGTTACCACGGTTGCTCCGCGGGTTACCGTGAATACACATGAAAGAGTGAACGTCTATCATGCCGGCAATTATCGCGGACTCCATCCCTATGCTTATCACCCATATCATCCATATTATTGGGGACCACGCTGGCATCCAATTGGATATTTTTTATCCGCGCTCACTGCTAATGCTATTCGTTTTGCCATTGGGAGCCAGTGGTATTATTATGATGACGGTTGCTATTATGTTCCTTCTGCGAGTGGTTATTCAGTTGTGCCTCCGCCAATTGGAGCTGTCGTAAGTTATTTGCCTGATGGTTACGAAACCTGCATGGTCGGCAATGATACTTTCTATTATTATGCCGGTGCATTTTATGTTGCTGTTACCCAAGGTTACCAGGTTGTGCAAGCGCCTGTAGGAGCTGTTATAACTGAGCTTCCTGTTGGAGCAGTGGATCAACAAATAAATGGACAAGACCTTCTTGTTTACAACAATGTTTATTATCAACCGATTTCTCAGGATGGTCAAGATGCTTACGAAGTGGTTCAGTCAAATTAACCAGGAAAGAAGGGATTATCGTTCGATTACCATTGTTTGCGTGAATACCGTGATATTGTTTTCATCAGAGACCCTGAGAAAATAGAACCCCTGCGCATTGTAATTGGAAGTGATATTAATGAGTTCAATTTGCAATGACTGAGTGACCCTTACTTTTTTCTGAATAACTCCATTCCCAACAGCATCTGAGAGCTCGATCATATAATTTCCCGCTTTTAAATTATTGAATTGAACATTGAACTGATCATTCATGATTGGATTAGGATAAACTTTGATCTTATTTGAATTATTTGCTTTTACAAATGAATATTTTGAAAATAGTGTATTGCTGTTGGCAAAGTCGGCGCTGTTAAATATCTGCCCCATCATGATGAATGGCGACGCATTCCAGGTTTTTGGATCAACAATAAAATACGAATTTGTGTAAGTTGAACTTCCTATAAACAGATTTCCTTTGTCATCAACCGCTGCCGCATTAGTGGTAAAATTTTGTGGCAAGCCGCTGATTATACCTAAAAACTGAGCACGTTTACTATTCACGTCAATCTTAAATATTTTATTGCTCGCACTAATAAGATAGAGATTGCTATTATCATCGGCAACGATATCACCGCCGGCATTTCCGCAAGGATTGTGAATCGTTTCATTGTTGGAGGCTAAATCCTCGATCGCGCCAAGATCAGTAATAACTGGATTGCCGCTGGTATTGAAACGAAATAAATGATTACCATCATTGGTGATCGTGTATCCATAACCGTCAGGTGCAATAACCATTCTGCTGATGGCATTACCGACTTGAAATTCAATATTGGATGCTTTGCTGAATGATTGTTCGGGAACAACATAAGTCTTCATCGTATTCAAATCAACATATCGGAGCTCATCAACAAGCAACGGCGTATAAAAAAGCCTGTTTGATTGTTTATCGAATGCAAGAGCCGCTGTCCCACTTCCAAAAATCAGTTGGGGTTTATTTTTTAGGATGGTATCGTTTACAAAATGCTCTATTCTTTTTTGTGTGAAAGCATCAAATAAAGGAAGATTTGCATCACTGCCATCAAGCAAAGTGGTGCCGAACTCACCAGTTTGCGTATTGAGTTTGCGCAAGGTCATCCATTCTGTCCCCTCTTTCTTAATCGAAGTGATGGCATAAATGAAATTGTCCGACTGATTTTGTGCAAAACATACTGAGAACGGAAACGCAAAAAATGTAATAAGGATAAAGCGTAGAGATAATTTCATAATGTACTTTTTTATGAGCTTATAGATCAGAAAACAAATAATAGTTCATGTTGTAAAAACACGCTTCTTTTAGTGGTGGAGTTGCTATGAATCCTAGGTAACTGAATTACCTCACGATGGATGTTTATCACTTTCGGTAATTCACGGAATAACAGGGGATTTAAAATGAGACCTAAAAAGATATTAGCCTCTATCGTTCATTCTTTCGTTCAATAAAGATAACAATTTTAAGATTATTGTCAAGCGTTGCGGGTAACATTTTCCAAAGCCCGAAGAATCCCCATAGAAGGAATTTACGAAAACCGAAGAAACAAGAAATCGGGAATACTAAACCTTAAGTGTTAATGAGTAGTCGTACGGCAATCAAATTTCTTAAGGCTGTTGATTTGGCTTTTATTGGTCAGGATATTGATAAAATGCGCAATAATGCAGGTTTTCAAAGCGTTTTATAGATCAATTCTAAATCCAATAACGTGAAAACAATAATTCTATTCGCCTTGGCATTTATCACATTGCTTACCACTAGCCACGCGCAAAACTGTTGCGGCGTCGACAGGATAGTGAGCGTAAGCGGCGGAACACCATTCAATGTTAGCTTTGAAGGCGGAATATCCGGAAATACTTTTGGTGGTTTTGTTGGGGTAAAAAGTTATACAACGACAATTAATAAAGCCAAAGAAGGAACAGTTCAGACTGGCATGAATGTCGCCCCATACGCAAAAGCATCTGTTGAAATCATCAATGCAAATATTTTTCGCGCTTACCTGACTGGTTATTACGGGTTAGGAATTTACGGAACATCCATAAAATTCGGACTGATCATAACTGATGATCTGATGCTTACCATAGAGCCCGGCTACAGCCATGAGAGCAAACAGCAAATGAATGCGGGAATCAGTATGCGATTTTGATCGATACTACGACACCTTTGGCGCTGGCTTTATAAAACGGATGATCTTTTTTTCGATAGGAAACTTATAATTATTCTTCTCACATCTCCATTTGGCAATCTGTTGAAATATCAATTTACCTGTACGTTTCTTGCTCCATGCTAATTCATTGTAAAATTTAAACAGTTCAATTCTTTTTATTTGCTCATCACTGAGCCAATCGCTTTTCCCGGAATTTACATAATCAAAATTGCTCCACGCTTCGAGGCCAGTTGGAAATTGATAGCCTTCCGCTGATAACTCATCTGCAATCTTGTTTCCGGGATAGGGCTTGTAATAATAAATGCTAACGGAAAAATGATCACTCATCTTTCTTAATCGTTTCACCACCGCTAATGTTTCAAAAACACTTTCCGCGCTTTCGTGCGGAAATCCCACTATCACGCTAAAAATAATACCAATATTATGCAGTACACATTTTTCTGCAGTTTCAAAAATATGTTCCAGCTTGATATCTTTTTGCATCCAGTCTAACATTGCTTGCGTTCCGGCTTCCATGCCGATCATTATCTTTTTTAATCCAGATGATTTGCAAAGTTTCCAAGTATCATCATCCAATCGCACGCCCTGATCCGCACGCATGGTGCCAAACCATGTTATCGGTAATTTTCTATTAATAAATTCTCTGGCTACTTCCTGAACTCTTTTCTTGTTGGTGAAAAAAGTTTCATCCTGAAAATGCACATGATCGAATTTATATTTCTTCCAGAGCAACTCGATTTCATTTCCAATTCGTTCTGACGAATATCCATACCATCCTCTTTTGTACATGGCAGGATCCGCGCAAAAAGCACATCGAAAACGGCAGCCTTGTGAGGATATATAATCTATCTGATTTTTCCCGCTTAATTTTTTGTAACCTTTTACATCAATCAAATCATAATTAAAGGGGGGAAAGGAATTTATATCGGTGAGATGACGATCCATATTGATCATCAATTCATCATTTTCTTTGTAACAAATTCCCTTAAGATTGGATAATGGTTGTTTGTTTTCGAATCTTTCCAATAATTCAGAAAAAGTTATTTCTCCCTGACCTTTCACAACAATGTCAATACTTTTTTCCGCTAATGTTTCTGCAGGAAATAAGGAGGGATGCCACCCTCCCCAAATAATGGGAATGTTCGGGAACTCATTTTTTACTGCACGTGAAACTGCTAAAGCGTTTTTTATCGGATCGCCGGTTAAGACCGTCACGCCAAAACAAATGGCATTGGGCAGCAATGAAAATATCTTTGTCACCGGATCATCTTCCAATCTTCCGTCAATAATGATGACATCATACTTATTTTTATCAAGGTAAGAACCAATGGCTAGCAATGCCAATGGCATAGTGTAAAAGACAGCTTTAGGATTGTATAATATTACAACAGGTTTCTGCAAACTACGTTTTTTATGATCGATCAATAATATAAAACGAAAATTTACAGTATTGGTTCCTGTGAAAGGTAAAAAACCATTGATTTAAACAACGGTGCTTAAAAAGAATTGAAAATTATTGTTTGATAACTTTAGCCACATGCCTTTCATTATTCATAATTACTTCCAGGATATAAACTCCGGCGCTGATATTTTTTTGCGAAAGGTCGATGGTCATCGTATTTGAGCTCCCTGATATATTCATACCGTGATAGATCTCCTTTCCGACTATATCAAACAAACGCACATCAGTCGTGCCATCTGCAGGTTTGCCAAAGGAAATATTGATTTGATTAGTGAACGGATTATTCAACACTTTAAAAAACCCGTCTGATGAACTGGCTATTAAAATTGTTTTGCTGAATTGGAATTGCCCGGCAGTGCTGATCTGTTTCAAACGATAATAATTATTTGTATGAACAGCATCAGGATCGGTAAATGAATAATCTTGTTTTGTTGTACTGTTTCCGGCTCCGGAAACATATCCGATTTGTGCAAAATCAATTCCATCATATGAACGCTCGACACCAAATCCGGCGTTATTTGTTTCTGATGATGTACTCCATTCAAGCACTGCATTGTTATTATGTAAATGACCCTGGAAATCCAATAGCTCAACGGGCAACAGAATCCCAACAACACCTGCTCCGAAACCGGAAAAACCGGTAGTGAAGTTATAGGTCAAGCCGGTATTGGTTCCTAAACTACTGATCGTTGGTGCGCCTGTAACCATTGTGCCCGCACCCGTTGGGTTTGCAGGGGTAACCAATGATATTTGATTTGCAGTTTTCACCAATTCAATATTGCTGATATTTTGTCCGGTTGCCGATTGCCATCCGTTTACTTCGGCTTGGGTATAATAAAGCGTGATGTTATAACTTCCTGATGCATTATTATTTGTTGGAATTACGTGAAAAGTCTTATTCATCAGATAATTGGCAGGCTGTGTATTCCAAAATTGCGAAGAGCCTGTTCCTGCCCGGTCAATAACAACTTGTGTGCATCCATAATCAAAACTGCTGAGGTTTTGAATCCGCGCCATCAATTCATTATTTGTCTGGTCGTAAAAATAGATATCTGAATTCGGCCCGAGATATTGTTGTTGTGAAGAATTCAATGCGGTTTGCACTGCCGTTGCAGGAATACCATAAATAAATTTGGCAATGGGTTTTACGCCTGTCCCATAATAGGTGACTGATGAAAAAGACTGACCGCAATTGATACCACTTTGCCAGAATATATTTCCCTGGGAAGCGGAGCCACCATCGCTGTAAGCCAATACCTGGTCTGCTGCATCAGACGCGGATGCTGATCCATTGTCGAAACAAATTTCCACAACGAGGTTGCTTGTTCCATCCCATGTGTACGGCGTGTCGAATGTGAAAGTATTCCACCCGGCAACAGTGTTATAAGTAGCTAATGTTTTAACCACAGTCATTCCCGAACCCTGGGTAATGCTCCCGTTGACCAGATAAGTAGAAGCAGCAGCAGTTGTCCCCAGCTTAATATTGAATCCACTGAAAGCACGGGTACTTAATTTGCTGTTTATGTCAAGGGCAATGGCAGTAATACTTCCTGCAGGCACGCCTGCCGCTGTAAGTTCAGAAGCTTTATACAAAAATTGGACGCGCTGGCTTTGCTGCCGGGCATCAAAGGGACTTGCATTAATGGTATAAGCGGCCGTTCCAATACTTACTGTGCCGGTACTGGTACCATTGGTCGGAGCAATATCATTATCTAAAATAGTTATGGTCAGATTCGGTCGCCCATCCCCAGCGACAGCATTACCCCCGCCATTATTAACAGTGAAGCCCAGCGTAAATGTTTCTGTGCTTTCGACACTGGCATCATCATAAATGCGAACAGTAAAGGGTTGTGAAGCATTTGAACCGGCCGGGAAAGTTAATATTGAGCTTGGCGAACTGAAACTTCCATTGGTGGTAATATCAAAATCAGTTCCTTGCGTGGCTGTACCAGAAACAACATTTAGGGTAGCCGTTGCCGTTACACTCGGGCTGTTTCCAATCACCATGTTATAAGTATAATCCTTATAGCTTCTGCATCCCGAAGTTGCTGCAGTAGTTTCTGTTTGCTGGTCAGCAGTTATCTCAAAATCGATCTTTGGTACGCACTGCGTTGTGCCTGCATTTGGAGCTGTTGCTCCAAGGGAAGTTGACAAACTCAAACGAGGGGTAGTGCCGGCTGAAGCCAGCATTCTTGTTTTTTGCCCTGCCGTAAATAGCGTGTAGCAATTGGTGTAATTCATGTAATTGCTTTCCGTGTTGCTGCTGTATGGAGTGCCGGTGCAACCATTTGTTCCTGATCTACAGGTAAAATCAACGACACCTCCAGATTGATTATAGGTTATTGGGTCAGTATCGCAAACCATATCTCCGTCAACACTGCAACTGGTATTTACCGGGCAGGTGACATTGTCACTTGAACCCTGAAAGGGATGGTATAAATTGAATGCATGGCCTATCTCGTGAGGAAGCGTCTTTTGTCCCGTTATCATTTGTGTTGCCAGCATAATAATTCCATCATAATTTGGATTGCCTCCGGGAAAATAGGCAAAGCCGGCAATGAATTGTCCACTCGTCCCATCGTTTCCGTCAATTTTATCAACGACCCAAATATTATAGTACTGGGTAGGGTCCCAACGACTGAGATTTTTTACATTGATCTCATCTGTTCCTAAAGTTGTATTCACATTGACGCCACCACTTGTGTATCCTGCAACAGCAGATCCGTCGATTCGATTAATACCATTAGTAGGATTACAATTCGGGTCGCGCTGCGCAATAGCAAATTGAATTTGCAGATCACCTACTCCTGCGGTTCCGGGATAAGTTCCATTATAAACCTGGTTGAGATAATCAATTGCGCCAAGTATTTGTGCGTCCGTTGGATTGTAGGTGGTTCCGACTGCGCCGCCGGTATGAATGACATGCACCACAACAGGTATCGTATATAAAGCTGTGCCTAAAGTATGCCCTGAACCTGACAGGCCATTGATTGAATTGGTGGTTTTCTTTCCCTCAACAGGCGTTTTATGTGTTTGTATGTATTGGTTGATGCCGGTTTCGTATTTTAAGACATCACTCCTGTAAGCGGGATCTGCATTCATTCTTTTTTGATGGGCGCCATCAAAGCCACAAATGGGCTGCGCTGCAGCGTATTGGAAGGATAATAATGTACAGGCAGCTAAAATGAAATAAATGGCTTTCATGAATACGGATATTGGATAAATGGGAATAAATATAAACAATTCATTCCGCCATTAAAACGTAAAACTCCTCAATTAATTATCTGATTCAGCGATTTTTCTTGCTGAAAAATGGCTGAAATTCCAGGTGGGCTATTGCAGCAAATAATTTTTCAATTGACCATAATCCGCATTGAGTTTTATGCTTTGCTTTTTGCTGTTCATGATGGATTTCACGGAATCAGGAAGCGATATTTTTTCATTAATGATCGGTTCAACAACATCATAAAACTTAACAGGGTGGGCTGTTTCAAGAAAAATGCCCTTTTGTGAAGGATGGTCATCGAGGTATTTTTGTAACGAAAGAAAACCAACTGCGCCATGAGGATCCAAAAGATACCTGTATTTCGAATATACCTCACCGATAGCTGACTTTGTTTCTTCATCAGAAATACTGTAACTGCTCAACACTTTTTTCAATGAATTGAATTTTTTGTCGAATATTTCCAGGATCCGGACAAAATTACTTGGATTACCGACGTCCATTGCATTTGATAATGTGGAAATGGCTTTTTGGGGCTGGTAATGACCGTTAGACAGGTATTCCGGAACAACTTTATTGGCATTGCAGGCAGCAATAAAATGTTCGGCCGGCAATCCCGAATGATGCGCTAATAATCCTGCGCAGATATTTCCAAAATTTCCGCTGGGTACACAGAACACCGGCGGATTGTTTCTATCTATCCATTTTTGATAGGCAAAGAAATAATAAAACTGTTGCGGTAACCATCTCGCCACATTAATAGAGTTGGCCGATGTAAGAAATAATTTTTTATTCAGATCAATATCAGTAAACGCCTCTTTCACCATTTGCTGACAATCATCAAAAGTGCCATTTACTTCGAGTGCAGCAATATTATTACCCAATGTGGTCAGTTGTAATTCCTGAACGCTGCTTACTTTACCGGAAGGATAAAGGATGACAACATTTACGCCATCCACATTATAAAACCCACTGGCGACAGCCCCGCCCGTATCTCCGGAAGTGGCTACCAGGACGGTTATTGGCTTATTGTTGTTTTGAACAAAATATCCGACACAACGACTCATGAATCTTGCACCGACATCTTTGAAAGCAAGTGTCGGCCCGTGAAATAATTCGAGAGAAAAAATGTTGTCCGTGATTTGTACTAATGGGAAATCAAAGTTGATGGTTTCAGCAATTATTTTTGTCAATTGTTCTATTGGGATTGTTCCTCCTACATAAGGTTGAATCACTTCAATTGCAATTTCTTCTTTGGTTAATGAACTGATGTTGCTGATAAAATCTTTTGATAATGCAGGGATGAATTCTGGGAAATATAATCCTTTATCTGGCGCCTGCCCAAGGATGGTGGCTTCTTTAAAACTTACTTTTTGTGATTGATGATTAAGACTATAATACAACATATTCTATTTGCTGTGTTAGATATACTATTTAATTAATTTCGACTTTACATTATTGTTGGAAGTTGCTATTGCGCAGTTTCTTGTTGTTGTATAATGGTGGGGCCTCGCAATATTTGGTAGTAGTAATGTTGTTTGGTTCATTATCATCTTCCTTTTGGATTTACTCGTTGATTATTTTCACTCCATGATCATTGATCGTTGTAACATAGGTATGATATGTCAATTCGATTTTATTATAGATATTTATCATAACGGCTTCAACAGATCTTGCTGTTGCTTCATTTTTGCTCAACATAAAGATTGATGGACCTGAGCCGGAAATTCCACCGCCCAATGCGCCGGCTTCTTTACATTTAAGTTTCACTTCATCGAATCCGGGAATGAGCATGCTGCGCACCGGTTCAATAATCACGTCTTCAAGCGAGCGGCTGATGAGTTCATAATCGTTTTTGATGAAACCTGCCACCAGCCCGGCAATATTACCCCACTGCCTGATCGCATCTTTTAGTAAGACCTCTTTGCGCAGAATTTGCCGTGCATCTGACGTCCGCACTTCAATTTGTGGATGAACAACGGTGACATATAATTGTGGTGCCGGGATGGAAACGATATCCAAAGGGAATATAGAGCGGATCAAAGTGATGCCACCATAAATACAGGGAGCGATATTATCCGCATGTTTGACACCAGACGCAACTTTTTCTCCAAACATCGCATAGCGGACCAGGTCTTCGTTACCGAATTTATTACCAAGCAGGTGATTTGCGGCAACGACCGCGCCTGCGGCACTTGCCGCGCTTGAGCCGATTCCGCTGCCGGGCTTGATATTTTTTTCTATGGAGATTTCAAAACCGATTTCATCATTAATATCATCAAGCATCGCCAGGATTGACGCTCCTGCTGTGTTTTGTGAAGCATCGGTTGGCAATTGATGATTGTTGATATTATTAATAACGACTTTTTTTTCAGCCAATAATTTCACATGCATCACATCGCAAGGTTCAGCAAGACACATTCCCAGTACATCAAATCCGCAGACAATATTTGCGACAGTTGCTGGTGAATATATTTTTACTTCTTTCATTTTTAGTTAAACATTAACGGGAGACATGAAAAGGCATATCCGGCATCTTCCGTCTCAGGTCATTCATATTTTATACTCTTGCTGTTCTTATGACATCTGCGAAAACCCCGGAAGCAGTGACCTCTGCACCTGCACCCGCGCCTTTGACAACAAGGGGTTGCTCCGGGTAGCGCTCGGTGTAAAACAATACTACATTATCTTTTCCATACAAGTGGTAAAGATTATGTGCCGGGTCGATGTGTTGCAATCCTACGGCGGCTTTGCCGTTTTCGTATTTTGCCACAAATTTTAACTTCTTTCCTTGTGAGGCAGCTTCTGTATATAATTTTTTAAAATGATCCTCTTCTTTGGCCATCGCCTTATAAAAATCATCTACAGTTCCTTTCATACAAGATTCGGGCATGAAAGAATTATTGCTGATGTCTTCCATTTCTATTTTTTCACCGGATTCTCTTGCAAGAATCATAATTTTTCTCATCACATCCGTTCCGCTCAGATCCAATCTTGGATCTGGTTCTGTATATCCTTCATCCTGCGCTTGCTTAACGATCTCTGCAAAACTTTTTTCTCCTTTATAATGATTAAAAACAAAATTAAGTGTACCGCTTAATACAGCTTCGATTTTATTCACTTTGTCGCCACTATGCAATAAATCGTTTAATGTTCCGATAACGGGCAAACCGGCGCCAACATTGGTTTCAAACAGAAATTGCGCATTAAATTCTCTTGCCAGTTCCTTCAATTTTTTATAATAAGCATAATTGGAAGAACATGCCACCTTATTGCAGGCAACTACAGAAATGCTTTTTTGCAAAAGTTTGTCGTAGCATTTAGCTACTTCATCATTTGCCGTAATATCGGCAAAAACAGAATTACTTAAATTTTTGACGCGGATCGTATTCGTAAATTTCTCAATGCTCATGGCTTCCCCGGATTGAAGATCGTCTTTCCAACTATTCAAATTTATTCCTTCATCATTGAACAGCATTTTTTTGCTGTTTGCAATACCGATAACATTGACCTGTAACCGGAGATGCTCGAGTAAATAATTTTTCTGTTGGTTTAATTGCGCAAGAAAACGGCTGCCAACATTTCCAACACCGGTTAAGAAAAGATTCAATTGCCTGTATGTAGTTTCAAAAAACGCTTCATGTAAAACATTAATGGCTTTTTTTACATCAGTTGCCGTAATAACAGCAGAAATATTTCTTTCCGAAGAACCTTGCGCAATTGCGCGAATGTTCACGCCATTTCTTCCTAAGGCGCCAAACATTTTTCCACTTATCCCGGTATGATTTTTCATATTATCCCCCACAAGCGCAACGATCGCCAATCCCTTTTCAACGATCAATGGTTCCACTTTTTTGGTTTTTATTTCGTGCTCAAATGCATTGTCGACAGCTATTTTGGCCTGAGTAATATTTTTTTCATCGATCGCCACACATATAGAATGTTCAGACGAACTTTGGGTGATAAGGATGACATTGATCTTTTTATCAGCGAGCGCTTCAAATAATCTTTTTGAAAAACCCGGAATGCCGACCATGCCGCTTCCTTCCAGACTCAATAAAGCAATTTTATCCATACTCGAAATACCGCGAATGCTGTTGCCATTCCTGGAAGTAATGCTTTCGATAACCGTCCCATAATCATTTGGGGCAAAGGTGTTTTTTATCCAGACCGGAATGTTTTTACTCATGACCGGTTGAATGGTTGGCGGGTAAATCACTTTTGCTCCAAAATGGGAGAGCTCCATTGCCTCCTGGTAAGAAATTTGCGGAATCACTTTTGCGTTATTCACCAATCTTGGATCAGCGGTCATCATCCCGGAAACATCTGTCCATATTTCAGTCGAACTGGCATCAACGGCCGCAGCATAAATAGCAGCTGTATAATCCGAGCCGCCTCTTCCTAATGTAGTAGTCGTACCATTTTCATCGGAAGCGATAAAGCCCGGAACAATGAACAGAGCTTCATTTGCATTGCTGAAATATTCATTGATCTTTTTATTGGTGATGTTGAAATCAACTGCTGCATAGCCAAAATGCGAATCAGTTATGATGAGTTCCCGTGAATCTTTCCATGCATTATTCATTCCTATCGCAGAAAGAAATGCGGCAATGATCTGTGAAGAGAGTAATTCTCCGTAACTCGCAATTTTATCTTTTGTTCGTTCCGATAGTTCACTCAATAAAAAAACGCCATTGCAAATGTCTTCTATTTCGTTGCAGCGTTTTTTAACCGCGCTCAAAATGCTGCTTTGTTGCGTTATGGGAATTAGAGATCTTACCGTTTCAATATGTCTTGTTTCGGCCTGCTGTAATTTTTCTTTATACATTTCATCGCCGGAAGCTGCGAGCATTCCGCATTGAAGCAAAGTGTCCGTAATGCCGCCGAGTGCTGAAACAACCACAATGATCTTATCTTTTTGAACTTTTTCTTTTATGATTGCTGCAACCTTATTTATATTTTCTGCGTTTGCTACTGATGTTCCGCCAAATTTTAGAACCTGCATATAAGCACCGATTTAATAATTAGAATTGATTTTGACTTTTATGAAGCTTTGTAAAGCCCGTGGATGATATGGAAATGTACAACCCCTCACAGGGTTGTTGTGGTTGTAATTGTTGATGACATTGCAGCGCTGATTGCCACAATAACGGTAAATAACTTTGTATGTTGTTTTTGATAAACCACTGGCTGATGTATGTAGCGAAGATAAATAAAGAAATGAAAAAATTAAACAGTTTAGTCATTTTTTTAGTGAAAATGAAGTATTTTCAGCCTTTAGTTTTAATACTTGCTGCTTGCTGTAAAGATTATTGAATTATTTTAAATGGATTATTATGGCTTATTACTCCTCACCGGGATTACAGCAATTCAGAAATCAGGTTGGCATAAAGTTTCAACTTTATAATAGTTTATTCACTTCTCTTCCTTTTCATCGTATTGAAAAAACGGGAATATTATTATCACTCCTTCTGACTATTTGTGAAGATGGCTATAAAAAGAAACAAAGCCCCGAAGAAATTATTGAAGAATTTTTTACCAAACACACGACTTACACAACCGACAGAGATAAAGCCGACCTGCTTTTTCGTTTTGTGCAATACGTGGAAAGACAAATAGTGTTGTTCGATGCATTAGAAGACGCTGCTTTCAAAGATATCAATGATATGGGAGGCACTGGTAGTTTGAAACACCTCGCTTCTGAAGTCATTCAAACAAATAAGCAAAATGAATTGGCTGATAAGCTGAAAGATTATTCAGTACGGCTGGTATTGACAGCACATCCTACGCAGTTTTACCCCGGTGCGGTTCTGGGAATCATTAATGATCTTGCACGCGCGGTGATTGATAATAATTCCAGCCAGATAAATATGTATTTACAGCAATTGGGGAAAACTCCTTTTCTGAAAAAACAAAAGCCAACACCCTATGATGAAGCGATCAGTCTGATATGGTATTTAGAAAATGTCTTTTACCAGGCGGCTGGAAGAATATTTACTTCTTTAAAAGATCAGTTTCCCAATGCGGTGAATGAAAAAAATCCGATTATAAAAATGGGATTTTGGCCTGGCGGCGACAGAGACGGGAATCCTTTTGTAAATGTTCAAACAACATTGAAAGTGGCGGAAGAATTACGCGGCGGCATTATTAAATGTTATTATCTTGACGTACGTAGGCTCAAGCGGCGCCTTACTTTCAAAGGGGTTGACACCATTCTCGCCGACCTTGAAATAAAATTGTATAATAATATTTTCATACCCGACCAAAAAACAAATCTTTCCAAAGATGAAATCCTGTCTGCATTGAAACAGATTAGAGAGATCATCATTTTTCAGCACAATAATTTGTTTCTCCACCTGGTTGATAACCTCATCAGCAAAGTGCAGATCTTCGGATTATATTTTGCAACTTTAGATGTCCGGCAGGATAGTTCAGTACTTTCAAAAGTGATCAGAGATATTATAGAAACAGAAAAATTATTGCCGGCTGATTTTCATAAATTGGATGATCATGAAAAATTTCACGTCCTTACCAATGTAAGTGGTTATGCAAATCCGGATTTGTACACTGATCCACTTTCAAAAGATACATTGCAAACTATTGCTGCCATAAAAACAATTCAACAATTTAATGGAGAAGATGGCTGCGATCGTTACATTATCAGCCAATGTAATTCAGTTCTGAATGTTTTGGAAGTTTACGCTTTGTTTTTATTAAGCGGATGGAAGAAAGAAGAAATGAATATCGATATCGTTCCGCTATTTGAAACAGTTGATGATCTGCAGAATGCTGGTGATGTGATGAAGAAATTGTATAAGAATGAAGATTATCGCGCCCATTTGCTTCGCCGCAAGAACAGGCAAACGATAATGCTTGGATTTTCTGATGGGACAAAAGATGGCGGCTATTTAATGGCCAATTGGGGGATTTATAAGGCAAAAGAGGAGCTGACTAAGATCTCTTCTGAATATAATGTTGATGTTGTTTTCTTTGACGGACGTGGCGGCCCCCCCGCACGTGGTGGTGGTAAAACGCATAAGTTCTATGCCTCCATGGGGAAGAATATTTCTAATAAGGAAATTCAGTTAACGATTCAGGGACAAACAGTGAGTTCTAATTTTGGAACGATCGATTCAGCACAATTTAACATTGAACAATTGTTACACGCTGGTATTTCAAACGATCTGTTTTCTACCCAAAAAGTAACTTTGCAGCCGAAAGAAGAGCATTTGTTGCAGGAAATGGCCAATGAAAGTTACATATCATATTCTGCATTAAAAGATCATCCTTATTTTCTGCAATATCTTAATGAAGTGAGTCCGCTGCGTTTTTACAGCGAAACAAATATTGGGAGTCGTCCTTCCAAACGCAGTAGCGGTGGGCGTTTTCAATTCAAAGACCTGCGCGCCATTCCATATGTTGGTTCATGGAGCCAGTTAAAGCAAAACGTTACCGGTTATTACGGTTTGGGAACGGCATTGCAGACTTTAGATAATAAAGGCAAGTGGACGGAAATAAAAGACCTCTACGAAAATTCTTTGTTCTTTAAAACACTTATTGATAACTGCGAGATGGCAATGAAAAAATGTTTCTTTCCGTTAACTGAGCATTTTTCTTCTCATCCGGTTTACGGTGAAATATGGAGAATGATTTTTGATGAATTTGTATTGACACAAAAATATTTGTTTAAACTTTCAGGCAAGAATGAATTAATGGCTGATTATCCTGTTGAACAATTATCTATTCAAATGCGAGAACGCATTGTGCTTCCCCTTAGCACCATTCAACAATATGCGATTACAAAATTCCGCCAAATAGAAGTTTCATTAATAAATACACCCCTCAAAGAAGTGTATGAAAAATTAATTATCCGGTCTTCTTTTGGCATTATTAATGCAGCGAGAAATTCTGCATAGTTTGAAGCTTTTTCAGCGCAATCGATGCGGCGATTTTAAAACCATAATGATCTTAATTTCGTAGATCAAGCTAAATACCTTCGGTGAAATATTTATTCCTCTCATTTTTGGTTCTATACTTTTTAGGTTCATGCAAAAATCAGAAAAAAAAGATAGTGGACAGTGATTTTATTGATAGTTTGATCACTCACTATGCGCCACCAGCGATCGCCACAAAAAATGACGAAGAAATGCAGTTCTGGAAAAGCAGAATTGATCCGCACTTACCTGGATATCTGAATGAATCGCGATACGCCGGATGTCTTGCTTTTCGCTTTCGTTTCTTTGGGGATATCGCAGATCTGAAGAAAGCAGATAGCGTTTTACAAAAAGTGAATCGAGATTTTAATTTTAAAGAAGCATCGGCAAATATTGCGCTCGCCGCGCATTGCGTAACAGAACATCGTTTTATGCAGGCAGATAGTTTCCTGCAAAAAGCAAAACAAATCGGATTAAGACCCTACGAATCCAACACAACATCCTTTGATATTGATTTTGAATTGGGAAAATATACCAATGCGCAAGCCGAATTAAATGCAATCAATAATCCAAATGATTATGGCTTTTATTTTCGCAAATCAAAAATGGAACATTTGAACGGTCAACTCGACAGTTCAATAAAAAGTATGCTACGAGCTGCTGATTTGGCCGGCGAAAATAAATTTCTAAAAGGAGTGGCATTGGCAAATGCTGCAGATCTATACATCCACAATACCGACCTGCAAAGCGCCAATGATCTCTATATTCAGTGCATTCGAATGAACGGAGGAGATTTTCACAGCATGATGGGATTGGGATGGATAGCCTTGGTGCATGATAATAATGATTCCTTGGCAGAAAAAATATTCCATTTTGTTGAATCAAAAAATAAATTGCCGGATGCATTATTCAAGTTGACCGAGATGGCGGAAACTTTACCTGATAGCACGATACAAATAAAATATGCAGAAGCGTTCGAGAAAACCGCCATAGATAGCTCGTATGGGAGAATGTACAATAAATATTTGCTGCAATTGTACACGGGCATTTTGCAAAAACCTGAGCGCGCTGAGATAATCGCAAAAGATGAATTGAATAATCGTGCAACTCCGCAAACTTACGCATGGTATGCCTGGGCATTATGCAACAACAATAAAAAAGAGGAAGCATATAAAATTTTTGAAGAACATGTTTCCGGAAAACCACTGGAAGGACTCGAACTCTATTGGATGGGCATGATGATGGACAGCTTAAACAAGAAGTATGATGCATTGGCATTTTTTAAAGCTGCATTTAAAAATAAATATGATCTTGATCCAATCACTGTAAAGTCGATTGAAAAAAGATTGGCTGAATAAATTTTGATTTTCAGGTAAACATGACCATAGTTGGAGCAACGCTGCTAAGTATAGATCGTATGATGCCTAGGTAAAAAATATTCTTTGGATCGTCCAAAAAGAGGCTATTAAGGCAATGATCACCGAAGCAGGAATTACCACAAGCTTTGTGTAATAAGGTTTTTTACCAAACCATTTTCCGACCAATAAAAATGCGAGAATAATTACGGTTATCTGACCTAATTCAACGCCAAGATTGAACATGACAAGCGCAAGCAGGTAATGATCCTGCGGCAACCCCAGTTGTCCGAGCGCCCCGGCGAAGCCCATCCCATGCACCAATCCGAACAAAAAGACCACACCAATGCGCGATGGTTTTAGTCGCGGAGAAAAAATATTTTCAAGTGCAACATATACAATAGAAATTGCGATCAATGGCTCGATTATCTGTGTTGGCGGTGTAATGACATGATACATGGCTAATGCAAGTGTTACCGAATGCGCTATGGTAAAGGCAGTCGCCTGTAGCAAAACGGGTTTTAATTTCGGACTCAATAAAAATAAACTCAATACGAAAAGGATATGATCAAATCCCTGAGGAAGAATGTGCTGATAGCCAATTTCAAGATATATAACGGCCGCGTCCACCTTTGACATCTTTTCCAATTCACCGACAATCACATGTGCAAATAATGATTGCGAGAGCAGTAATGCAAAAAATACAATTACTGAAATTTTAAAATAGAATGGTTTATTTATTTGGTGATGATCGTTCATGATTTATGCATTAAAAGAAAACACTGAATTTAAGTTTGGCAAAAAAAGGCGTACCCGGCGTGTAGCTCACTTCATCGACAGGGTGTGGTTCATATTTTAAACGCGATGTATATTCAAATTGCGATTCATTCCAGGTAATGTTCAGGAGGTTCTCAATGGCAACCCCGATCTCATATTTGTTTCGTGTATAGTTTAACGTCAGGTCGGTAATCCAATAACCTGATGCTGTTAATGTATAATTTTCATTTGCTGCGCGGTCATGCAAATAACGATAACTGACCGAGCCATTAATTCCGTTTTTGAATCTGATGTCCAATCCGCCGGTGCTGGTGAAAGTTGGTGCGAGTGGCAAATAATCCTGTCCTTTAGGATTCCCGATACTCCTGGGTCTGGCAAGATCAAGGTTCATATATGCGTAGAGCCAGTGATTGAATTGATAACGCAGAGAAAAATCAATGCCCGCTCTTTTTGTTTTTCCTCCTGGTGATACAGCCTGGTCGCCCAGATCGGCTCCATAAGTGAATTCCTGTTGCAAATACAAATACCACAACGCCGTATTGATGAAAAGGTCAGGAACAGGTTTCCAGTTAACCCCAATATCAGCGCCAAAAGCAGCGGGGAGAATTTGATAGCCTCTATTCGCAATTACAATCCGCGTATCATTGGAGTGAAATCCTTTTCCTGTTTTTATGTAAAATTGGACTTGTTGATTTACTGAATATTGAATATTTATTTTTGGGCTCACAATGGATTTCTGAGATGTTGGATCTGCCCCATTGTAAATATTTGCGGATGTGTCCGAAGCCGGAGCCATGTTAAGATAATAGAAATGCAAATAATCAAGTCGAGCAGACGCATTAAAAAGCCATTTGCCGGATTGATAGGTTTCATCAATAAAACCATTCAAATTCGTTTCGTGAATTTTCCCAAGCTGGATGTAATTGAGTATGGCGCTTCCGTCAATGGTGTGCGCCAAATAGCTTGGTGAGATATCGTCATACCTGATCCCAAATCCCGCGGATGATCTCAGGGCTCCATTGCCAAAAATGGTTTCATGAGAGATTCTGCTGTTGTAACCTACTAAATTCCTGGATTCATGCTGACGAAATTCATCACCGGTTTGCGGATAGAAATAATAGAAAGTAAAATTAGAGACGAGATTAAAAAAATAGTAAGAATAATAAGCTTGATTTTCCCAGGTAAAACTATTTTTTAGATTTGAAATTAGCTTGATGTTCGCATTTGTGCGATTTGTGTAACCACCCTGCGAGCTATCAATAACACCAAAGCGATCTTTAATATATCCTTCAGAAACCGCCCGGTTGGGAATTTCACCGGAAGCGCGCCACCCGGAGCTTAGTGTCGATAAGGTAAATATTAATTTATTGCAGGTATTGATTGGCGTAACGAACTTTCCAAAAAGATTAACACGAGTAAAATGTTCAGGGTAATCAAATGGTCCGTCGGAGTATAAAGCTTCGCCGGCAATATAAGCGCTTCGTTGCTTTTCCTTTGCTTTTTCGCTTAGCAAATTTAACAGAGCAACCACGCGGCCGGTATTAAATTGACCACCTTCAATCTTCACTAAATTTTTGTCCGGAACGTTCAGGGTGTTGTAGGAAACATATCCGGCAGTTGCAAAATCGCCTCGGCTGGCATAATAGGGGCCTTTACCAAAATCATACCCCGCAACGGTTTCGGGAATAAGAAAATGCAAATCCGCATAGCCCTGGCCGTGAGCCTGTGAGACCATGTTCACGGGCATACCGTCAACAGAAATATTTACATCTGTTCCATGATCCGCATCAAAACCCCGAAGAAAAATTTGTTCAGCCTTGCCGCCGCCCTGGTGTTGCGCAATAAATAATCCAGGAACCAGGCGAAGCAGGTCTTGCGCAGATTTCGCGGGCTGCATGTTCAAATCAATGCTGCTTAAAGTATGAAATGTATTAACACCTGCATTATTGGTAACGATCACTTCTTTCATTTCCAGGTCGCCTTTTTCCATTTCAATCATTACTGATGAAGCGTGCGAGGTGATTTTTATTTTTTGTGATTTATATCCAATAAAAGACACGATGACATTTACCGAATCTTTTGTTTTTGCGGTAAAAATAAAATTCCCCTTCTTGTCAGTTAATGTATTCTTCCCTGAGTTTTCATCATGAACAACAGCAAGTTCGAGCGGTTCTTTACTGATCTTATCGATCACTTTTCCTTTTAAAACCGCTTGTGCAATTATTTGAGATGATATACAAAAGAAACTTACAACTAAACCAATAATAAGTTTAGCCCCATATTTCATTATGTGAAATTTAGAATGAGCAATTTTATTTGACAGCCTCTATTATCAAAGCTCACTTGGCTGAAACATGAAATGGTGTTTGCCAAATAGAGAATCCTAAATGCGAAGAATCAAACTCTGGGAGGGGGAAAATTATTTTGAAGGGAAAGCTCAGGAATAAAGAAAGATAATTCCCGGAAATGCTTTTCGGTGAGGGAATGAAACGAAAAATCAAATCTATCACTGAAAAAGAGGTGGTCGCTAATAAAAGTCTCCGTTTTAAAATTGGAAGGATTTTTTCCAGGAAAACTTTTTTGTGCTTCATTCATGTATTGATAATGCACGTGATATTTCCCTTTTTCAAAGTGTACGGTGGCCATATGTTGCGAATACCAGAATGTGTGTGCAATAACATCAGCAATAAAAGGCACTGTTGGTCTTATCAACATTATTGTATAAGAAAAGAAAAGTATGTATATGAACGTCTTCTTCATCTTGCTAAGTCTACCAGGTAAGTTGTTGATAAATTGGTATTCAAAACTGATTAAAATATCATCTGTATAAAAGGAAAGGATGACGATGATCATCCTTTCCTAAATTGAGTTTGATCAATGTGGACTTGCTAAATACGGAAAGTCGGTTAAAAATGGAACATCATTGCCATTTACGTGATCACTCGTCAGCGTCGGATTTGCGCTGCCATCTGGTCCGCCAAATAATAATGTAAGTTCTACATCGATCACATCATCGCCCAATGCTCTCCCGGTGAGCACATTCGTGCCGTCATAAAAAGTAGTAGTGCCTGTAGTAGATGCATTTAATACATCTGTTGATAATACACCGATAAACTGGTCTGCTGTCAATCCCAATAGATTGGTTGTATATCCCGGATTCAATGTGAGCAGGCTTGTTTTCATTTCTGCCCCAAAGACCGAAGGCATCTGTGTAGGTATTGTTTCGTTGAATTTATCTTTATCAGCAGCACCGATAAATACCGTGTTTATAGCCGGTCTTCCCATCTGGTCGGCCTGATCAAAATATGGCGATTGGGGAAAGTTGCTGTTTTTTTTGCATGAGGCGAGGCATGCGATCACCAATATCAATGCTAAATAATTTTTTATTAGCGTTTTCATTTTCTGTTGAGTTTTATTAATGAAAATTCATTTTGTTTTCTATATATCTCTTGTTCTTTATTTGCTGGGTTCTTTGGTGCTTGTTGTAAGCCAAACATTGATCTTCCCGTTTTCAGCATGCAATAGTGATTTGGGAACTTCAACTACAATGCTCAGCACATTCGTTCCGGCAAAAGTATCTTTTCCCGGATTGTTGAAGCCAGTGGCTGTTCCGCCGAGAATTGCATGGAATTGATCAAGATCAAAGAAGAAAGGATCATCACGCGGACCTGCGAAAAATTTTATTCCATAAGCTCCTGTGGACACAATTGGATTAGATGATCCATAAGGAGTTACCGCAACAGAGCCAATAAAATTTGCTTCTTCAATTTTTGTCCTTGTTCCCGTGAGTGATGGTCGAGCAGGACCGAAGAAATTAATTTTCCCATCCTGGTAAATGGCCTGAATGACTAAGTCCTCAACATTATCTCCATTATTATCGATCTTGAACTGGATTAATGTGTTTGGGTCGAATTGTGCAGAAGATGTTGCACTGGGTGCCAGTAATCCCTGAGAATTGGCAACGAAAACAAGGTTGTTTGTGTTTTTTCCCTGGAATACATAAAGGTCAGTAATATCAGTTGTCTGACCTTTTACCGCAGGCGCATCCATATGATCGGCAGCATAAACGATACCGCCAATAGCAATGAGTGCACATGCTAGCATGATGACAATTTTTTTCCGTTTCATTGTTATGAATTTTTAAAGTGAAAGATTTGTTAAGTGAATTACGCAAATGAATTTCTTTCGGATTTTGGAGGCTCGTGTTTTTGAGTTTTATTTTTAAAACACTGATATTTGAAAACAAACCTCACATATTCATGCCTGCTCGCTTCAAGTTAAAAAAGCAATTGTTCAAGCTGACCGCCTGGATACTTGGAATCCTGCTGGCCTTGTTATTGTCTTTTCATATTTGGTTTGTTTATCACTCTGAAAAAATAATTGAAGATATCATCTCATGGCAATCAAATGGCAAACTCAAAGCCGTAATAAAAAAGATCAATATCAGCTATCTAAGCAACTACATAGATATTAAAGACCTTACTATTCTCAATACAGATTCTTCTGAACAATCAACAGCCTATCATTTCAGTACGGAAAATTTTCATTTAAAGATCCGCTCGCGCTGGGCGCTCATCTTCAAAAAACAATTACTCATCGATTCAATCGTTTTTAATTCACCAGATATTGAAGTGACACGGAAATCAAAATCGCAAACGGACACCATTAGAAAAAAAATATTGTTGGCAGAAGAATTAGGAAATATCTATAAAACGATCAGGCAATCGCTGAATGTACTGAACTTGCAACGTTTTGAAATGATGGAAGGGAAAATTACGATCAGAGAAACGGGAAATAATAGTAAACCACCATTCAGGCTTTCACATATTTTTTTATCCATTGATAAATTGAATATTGATTCTGCAAGCATTGTTGATTCGGGCAATTTTATTTTTTCCGACAGGGTTTTGCTGCAAATAAAGGAGCAAAAGATTCTTTTACCTGATAATAAAAGTAACATCACATTCAAAGAACTGATGTTAGATTCAAAAGAAAAACTCATTCGCATTATAAAACCGGGAATTAATATATTACCGGGCACGGGACAAAAGAATAGTCTTATTGCATCCGCGGAAAAATTAAATATCACAGGACTTGATTTTAATGCGCTGTACAAACAACCGTTGATAAAGGTGGACTCTGTTTATATCGAAAGCCCCAATGGTAATCTCCAGATCTACATAAAAGAGAAGACAAATGGGAGCAATAAAAATAAAAAAACGATTACAGATAGTGTGTTGCGTCATTTGCCGGTTGCTGTTAACATCAACCACGTTGTTGTTCAAAATGCAAATGGAGAAATGCTTTTGCACCATGGTGACAAAACAACATCTTTTCAAACAAGAAATGATAATGTGAGCGTGGTTGGTGTACGAATAAGTGATACTGCTGAAAATGCGCTGGATATTGACGGGTTCAACTACACCATCCGCAATTATATTGGTTATACACCGGATAGCATTTATCGATTTCGGTTGGATAGTTTGCAGTTCATTGATAACAAAATTGTGTTGCACCATTTTGCTGCGGTCACGGTTAAAAAGAAACACGCCAATCTGATCAGAAACTATAATGCGCCTCGGTTCGAAATAACCGGTATGGATTGGATATCGTTTATTTTCGATAATCATTTTAAAGCTAAGAATGCTATTTTATTTGACCCGATTCTCAATGTTGAAAAGAATAATGCTTTTAATAAAACGACGGATATAAGTGTCAGCAAAAAATCAATCTACCAAACACTGTCTGTCATGGACAGTCTTCTTGATCTTGATCAGTTGCAAATTATTAATGGTAGCTTTTTCTTTAAGCAAAACGATAATGCCAATCTTCAAATGCAAAAATTAAACTTGAATATTAATGCAAATGAATTGACACAGTCAAAATCAATCAATCAGATTATTAATTCGGTAAAAACTTTATCATTTGATTCGGCAACAATAAAAAATGAAACAATAGTAGCGCAGATCGGCAAATCCAATTTCAATAATAAAGATGGAGAACTGGTGTTGCAAAATGTATTATTGAATACGGCCAATAATAGCATAGTAGCCAATTTGAATGATGTTGCTGTTCGTGATTTTTCCTTTGACAATAACGCGATTGAAGTGAACAACATCCGTTGGAAAGAGGGGATCATCCGTCTCATTGAAAGAAATAAGTTGGTTGATAAAATTTCAATCGGAAATAAAAAACCTGAACTGACGCTCAATAATATTGATGCCAACAATACTTCTCTTTTCTTCGAAAATGAAAAATTGGCGGCTCAAATATTTCTAAAGAACATTTCTGCTAACAGTTTTAAGAAATCTTCTGGCAATCCTTTTGAAATAGGCGGATTATCATTATCGGGGAATAAGGCAGCTGTGAATTTCAAAAATGGAAGAATTGAGTCAAACGATATTTTCGTCCGGGATCAAAAAACATCATATCTTAAAAATATCATTTTTGAATCAAATACAACCGGAGATTCTTCATCAATACAAATTCCATTGGTAAGTTTCATTCCGGATATTAATTCAGTAATCCGTTCCGGCATCATAAAAGATGATTCGGTGGTCATTCAGCAACCGAAAATATTCTACCGTTCGCAAAAAAATATTACCTCCAATGGTGAGCAAAAGAAAATACTGAAACTTCCGAATCTCGATATTAAAAATATTAGTGTCAATGATGCTTCTGTTGATTTGAATATTTTGCGGGATGACAATAGGAATGCTTTTATAAGCAAAAGATTGTCATTGTCTGGTCAAAATGCTTTTTCGAAAAAGGAAAAACTATTTTCTATTGATGATGTTAGCATGAATTCACTTAACACCTTATATGGGTTTAATGATAGCATTGCGGTCAATGGCAAAGGCAACACAAAGCTCGCATTAAAAAGGATTCTGTATTATCCGGAATCGCAATCATGGCAGATGGTGGTAGATGGATTCATTGCTGATGATATTGATTATTCAAATCAAAAAAGAAAAAATCGGGAATCGCTGGATATTAATAATATTAACGCGCAAAATATTTCTGCAAGAAGTGCTGATTTAATACAACCCATGAACTGGCTTATCAATAACCCCAATGCAATTATTCACATTGCTTCCGTACGTTGGAGAACTGATAAAACCAACTTGAGTTTTTTAAATTTTCAGTTCAATCAAAATAAAAAAAGCATAAGTATTGATTCATTTTTAATTGGTCCGGGTAAAAATAAAAATGATTTCATGGCGCAACTTGTTTTCAGAAAAGATTTTATGGAAGCAAAGGCAGATAAGATAAATTTCAGTGGGGTAGAAATGATTGAAAAAAAATTACATGTTCCTTTTTCAGAGATTGACCACGCACAGTTAAATGTTTATAGCGATAAATTAATCCCGCCCGCTGTTGCAAAAACGCAACCGTTGCCGGTTTCCGTGATAAAAAAAATTAAACCTGCTTTACAAATTGACAGTATTCATATTAATAACGCCAGGATTGATTATGAAGAATTAAATGCGGAAACCAAGCAAAAGGGGATTGTCTTCTTTTCAAAGATCAACGGCGAAGTTACCCATGTTCACTCGGATAAAACGGTTACTCAGGACAGTTTGCAGGTTTCTGTAAATGCAGGTTTTTTAGACTCTATGCCCTTGCATTTGGCAATGAAGGAGTCATATTTTGATCCATTGGCCGGGCTGAACCTGCGGCTGGCCTTAGGTAGAGGTGATTTGCGTCTGTTGAATCCATTTTTGATACCTCTTGTTTCAATGCGAATAAAATCCGGCTATCTTGAGATGATGAATATGAATTCTTTTGGAAATGACTCTTCGGCACGTGGGAATATGCAATTGTACTATCGGGGACTGAAACTGGATATATTGGATTCTGGAAACTTGATGCACAAAAAATTCCGGACAAAATTATTGGTGTTCTTTGCAAATCTATTTGCAATAAGAAAAAATAATGATAAACGACAATCGGGGTTTAATTTTGCACGCATCAGGCAAAAATCGGCGATCGCTTATTTTTTGAAAATGATTGTTGAAGGTGCGGCGGGAAATGTTGCGCCGGTAAGCAAATTGATCTTGGAAAAGCAAAATAAAAAGAGCGCGAAAGGACGATAATGCATTAGGAAAATGATTTTTAATAAATAAACGGCATCAGATGAATGTAGTAATAGTAGGCGGTGGGTTTGCAGGAATTAATTTCTCAAAAAAAATAGCAGACGATGATTCAATACAGGTAACATTGGTCGATAAAAATAATTATCACTTTTTCCCTCCTTTGTTATACCAGGTTTCTACGGCATTTATCGAACCTTCAAATATCAGTTATCCTTTTAGGAGAATGTTCCAGGAAAAAAAGAATCTTCATTTTTTTATGGGTTCATTGGTAAAGATAAATGCTGAGGCAAATAATATTGAAACGAGCAACGGCATTTTGAGTTATGATTATTTAGTGCTGGCGATGGGAACGGAAACAAATTATTTCGGAATGAAGAACATTGAACAAAAAGCGCTGCCGATGAAAACCATCGATGATGCATTGAATTTGCGAAATCATATACTGTTGAATATTGAAAAAGCGGTCCGCACAACGGACAAATCGGAAAGAGAAAAATTATTGAATATTGTGATCGCCGGCGGCGGACCAACAGGCGTTGAAATTTCAGGAATGATCGCGGAAATGGGAAGAAATATTGTTGCGAAAGACTATCCTGAAATCAGGAATGAACGCGGCAATATTTATTTGATTGACGCAGCGCCTGCTCTTCTCGGGCCGATGAGTAAAAAATCGCAGGCAGAAGCATTGAAAGTCCTGACCAATCTGGGTGTCAAGATAAAATCGAGTACTGCAGTCAAAGACTATAGTGATGATAAAGTGATGCTGGCAAATGGGGAAACGATTGCTACCTCAACATTAATATGGACCTCAGGAGTTATCGCTCGCGAAGCGCCGGGCCTGCCTAAAGAAAGTATTACACGCGGCAGAAGAATCTTGGTTGATGAATTTAACAAAGTGCTTGGCACACAAAATATTTTTGCCATCGGCGATCAATGTTGTCAAACCTCAGATAAAGATTACCCAAATGGACATCCGCAACTGGCGCAGGTCGCGATTCAACATGGAAAATTGCTCGCGCAAAATCTAAGAAATATTAATGCCGGCAAACCTTTGCTTGCATTTCATTATCACAACAAAGGAACTATGGCGATCATTTCAAAGTTCAAAGCGGTGGTTGATCTGCCTCATGGATTTTTTAAAGGATTTATTGCCTGGTTCGTTTGGCTTTTCATTCACATCATTCCCATTGCAGGTTATAGAAACAAGGCTAAGCTTGCGTTTAACTGGTTTTGGAGTTTTATCACCAATGACCCGACATTGCGATTAATTATTCGTCCGGCGAAAGATTGAAATGAATTATTAATTGATAATTTAGTGATTCTAATCAATGCATAACTGTCTATAATGAATGATCTTTTGGAAATCAGGCATGCTCATAGTCCGGATGAAGTTAAACAAATGAGCACATCGCAATTGCGTGAACATTTTTTGATCAGCAAGGTCTTTAAAGCTGATAAAATTCAGCTGACACTCAGTTATTATGACCGGTTTATCAGCGGCGGGGTGATGCCAGTAAATGAAAAACTTTCTCTGCCTAATCCGGAAAATCTTAAGGCAAATTTTTTTTTGCAAAGAAGAGAGCTCGGTATTATTAATGTTGGTGAAAACGGAAAGATAATCGCTGATGGTGCAATGTATCACCTTGCCAATAAAGAGGCTCTATATATTGGCAAAGAAACAAAGGAGGTTCAATTTGTTTCTGATGATCCGACAAAACCTGCAAAGTTCTATATCAATTCTTCCCCTGCACATCGCCTTTATGAAACAAAAAAAATTTCCCGCGATGAAACTGAAAGGGTCCAGGTCGGTGGTAGCGAAACAGCAAATCTCCGCGTGATCAATAAATATATTGTAAACAGTATTGTTCCTACCTGTCAATTACAAATGGGTATGACGGAATTGAAACAGGGAAGTGTGTGGAATACAATGCCTGCTCATGTCCATGATCGGCGGATGGAAGTCTATTTTTATTTTGATATTAAGGAAGAGCATTCGGTTTGCCATTTTATGGGAGAGCCGGAGGAAACACGGCATATCTGGATGCAAAATGAGCAAGCCGTTATTTCTCCCAACTGGTCAATACATGCAGGCGTGGGAACATCGGGCTATTCATTTATTTGGGGAATGGCAGGAGAGAACCTTGATTATGCGGACATGGATGTTTTTCCGATCCATTTCTTAAAATGATTTGATGACGATCTCCTGTGGAGCATAGAGTGGAAGCTATGCAAGAATGCGACGTAACGATGTTTAATAGTATTAATATCGATTGGCTCAAAAAAATCAAATGAAAAGGATACTTCTCCATTTTCTTTCTGTGATCATTTTCTATTCGTTTAGTAATGCGCAAACTCCGGATTCGGTTTTGCGGATCATGAAAAAAGTAGCCGATTGGCAATTGTCTTCATGGCAAAAAGATGGAATGAAATACAAAAAAAGTAATTGGGTGTATGCTGCGGCTTATACTGGTTTTATGGCGTTGAATGAAGTGGCCAATGATGATCGATATATTAAAGCCATGTATGAAGTGGGGGAGTCGCTTGGCTGGAATACAGGAGAAGAAAGGTTTATGGCCGATGATTATTGTGTAGGGCAACTGTTTTCGATGATGTATGGATTGTACAATGATCCGAGAATGATTGCGCATTTTAAAGAACAGGCGGATTCGATCGTGGCGACTCCGCATACCGAATCACTGGCATGGAAAAACAATATTCAGTTGCGGGAATGGGCCTGGTGCGATGCATTGTATATGGGACCAACTGCCTTGTCATACCTGGCATCGGTAACCAGTAGCCGAAAATATCTTGACATTGCCGACAAGCTTTGGTGGAGAACAACCGATTATCTTTTTGATAAAGATGAAGACCTATACTATCGCGACAGTAGTTTTTTTACAAAACGTGAAGCGAATGGGAAAAAAATGTTCTGGTCGCGTGGAAACGGTTGGGTGATGGCGGGACTGGTTCGCTTATTAAGCAATATGCCTGAAAATTACCCTACACATGACCGGTATATCGATCTGTATAAAAAGATGGCTTCAAAAATTAAATCTTTGCAACATGCAGATGGAACCTGGCATACCGCATTGCTCGATTCAGTTTCTTATCCAAGTAAAGAAACAAGTGGCACTGCCTTTTATTGTTATGCACTTGCGAGGGGTATTAATAAGGGATGGCTAGACTTTCGGGAATATTATCCGGTTGTGTTAAAAGCCTGGAATGCTTTATCCAGCTGCGTTCATACGGATGGCAAATTGGGATTTGTGCAACAGATCGGCGACCGACCGGGCGCGACAGATTATAACAGTACGGAGAGTTATGGCGTTGGCGCTTTTTTATTAGCCGGTGAACAAATGATCGAATTATCGTTGGATCATTTTATGAAATTCCCGGTAATTGAAATTGACAATACATCCGGTATTGAACGAAAAGAAAAAGTTGTTGAGGTGCCTTATTCTTTGATCAATGAAAAAATAAAAAATGCAGGATCAAAACAAATAAAGATTCGGGATATTTTATTGGGAAAAGAGATCCAATATCAATGGGAATTTCGGGGAAATAAAGATCCGGTGAATCTTTTGGTTCAGCTTGAAGTCTCTCCGGGCACAAAATCATTTCTCGAAATAAGTGAAGATTCTCCGACTGCATTTCCGGCAAAAACATATTGCCGTTTTGTGCCGGAACGCAAGGATGATTTTGCCTGGGAGAATGATAAGATCGCTCATCGCATGTACGGAAAAGCAATTGAAGGCAGCAGTGAAGACGCTTATGGTGTCGACGTTTGGGTGAAACGTACGGATCGCTTAATATTAAATGAACGATATAAACGTGGCGAGTATCATATTGATCATGGCGATGGCATGGATTATTATCATGTTGGATATTCGCTTGGTGCGGGGAATGTGATGCCATATATCAATGACAGTATTTGGTACTCAAGAAATTTTCATGCGTATAAAATTTTGGATAATGGCCCATTGCGTTCGACATTTCAATTGATCTATGACACTTGGAATGTAAATGGCAGACAGGTCAGTGTTACCAAGACTATTTCAACGGATGCGGGCAGTCAGTTGGATAAATTTCAGGCAGATTATCAATACGATGATACGGCTGCATTACCACTTGTAGTTGGCATAATCAAAAGAGAGGAGCCGGGTGAGGAATGGTTTGATGAAAAAAAGGAGATCATGGCATATTGGGAGCCGAAAATGGGTGAGGATGGAATTACCGGCGTCGCAAGCATTCTTTTGCAGCCAGTGAAAAAAATGATGATGACTCACCAACACCTGCTTGCATTGTCTCAAACGAAAAATAAGTCCATTGTATATTACACAGGCGCCTGCTGGAATAAGGCAGGGGAGATCACGACGGCAAAGCAATGGTTTGAATATCTAAGTAATTTTCAACAGCAATTGCAAAGACCTTTGCAAATAATGATGAGATGACCGAGCTATGTTAAGGGATTTGCATTTACTAACGTTAATATATAACTTATATTTAAATGTCTGAGCAAGTAATTGGAAAATACAGATGGATTGTTGTTGTGTTGCTTTTTTTTGCAACTTCCATCAATTATGTTGACAGACAGGTGATCGGTTTGCTGAAGCCTATACTGGAAAAGGATTTCAGGTGGAGCGAAAAGGATTACGGATATATAGTAGTGGCATTTCAGACTTCTTACGCCATCGGTTTATTATTATTCGGGAGATTAATAGACAAGATCGGAACAAAGATCGGATATACTATATCGATTATCTTATGGAGCATTGCCGCAATGTTGCACGCTGTCGCAAAAACAACATTTGGATTTGGCTTGGCAAGGGCGGGTTTGGGATTCGGGGAATCGGGAAATTTTCCGGCCGCCATAAAATCAGTCACAGAATGGTTTCCTAAAAAAGAAAGAGCATTCGCAACAGGTCTTTTTAATTCTGGTACAAATATCGGGGCAGTCATAGCTCCAATTATGGTTCCATGGATATTGGGAATTTATGGATGGCAACAGGCATTTATTATTACCGGCTCACTTGGGTTGTTATGGTTGATCTTCTGGCTGATATTTTATGATATTCCTTCAAAACAAAAAAGAGTAAGCGCTTCAGAACTGGTTTACATTAACAGCGATGTTGATGAGAACAGCAACGCCGGTGAAAAAAAATCTTTCTCCTGGTTAAGACTTTTTAAATATCGGCAAACCTGGGTTTTCTTTATCGGTAAATTCTTAACCGATCCGATCTGGTGGTTTTTTCTTTTCTGGTTGCCCGATTATTTCAGTGGCACTTTTCATCTTGATCTTAAAAGACCTGGATGGGCATTGGTGGTCGTATACACGGCCACATCAATCGGAAGCATTGGCGGAGGCTATCTTTCCTCTTACCTTATTAAAAAAGGCTGGTCAGTTTATAAAGCAAGAAAAACTGCGATGTTTATTTTCGCCGTGTGCGTGTTACCGGTAGTGACTGCCCAATATGCAACCAATATGTGGGTTGCGGTTGGCTTAATTAGTTTAGCTGCCGCTGCACACCAGGCATGGAGCGCAAATATTTTTACCACCGCTTCCGATATGTTTCCTAAAAAAGCCATCAGCTCCGTGATAGGGATCGGCGGCATGGCCGGAGCAGTGGGAGGTATCTTATTTCCGCTCATCGTTAGTAATATTCTCCAATATTTTAAAGAGGCCGGAAATAAATCTGCCGGCTACAATATCATTTTTATTATCTGCGGTTGCGCTTATTTGACAGCGTGGATCATCATGCATTTACTCACTCCAAAAATGAAAGAGGTTTCTTTTTGATTTTGAAATAGGATCTGTGGATGTTCTAGATTATTGTTTCTTATCAACAATCTGAAAGTCATTGCGGATAAATATTAATAGGGTATGAGCAAAATTTTCGATAAATTTAAAGGTGATTTTTATTGGTCACCTGATGAAATGCTTTAATTAACTGCCTGAGCAATGACTGAATCGAAAGACATTGATATTACGGGAATTAAAACAGACGGAAAAATGAATACGCCTCTTACAGAAGATAAGGAGCGTTCTTTTTTTAGTTTGATGATTTTGGCCATTAAACTCGCCCGCCCTTATCGGAAATGGGTGATCTTTATTCTGGTCGCAATGCTGATAGAAACAGCAATGAGTTTGCTCACGCCCTGGCCGCTTAAAATAATAATTGATAATGTCGTTGGGCGCCATCCATTACCGGGTTCCTTGAAATGGATGGATGATTTTTTCCCTGCAGAAAGCAAGTTTCAACTGGCAACAGTTTGTGCAATTGTTTTTGTAGGAATTGCCGCAATTGGTTCTGTCGCCGGTTATATTGAAAATTTTTATAACGAAAGTGTGGCGCAATATGTAGCCAATGACCTTCGTCGCAAAATGTATCATCATCTGCAACGACTTTCTCTAGCATATTATGATTCCCACCAAACCGGGAAATTATTGAGCACCATCACCGCAGATGTTTCTACCATTCAGGATTTTGCTTCTTCAACATTATTGAACATTTTGGTCGACGCCCTTACCATTATCGGCATGCTTGGATTGATGTTCTATCTTAATTCAGGATTCACGTTGGTTGCTCTTGGTGTGACTCCATTCTTGCTTTTTTTTGTTGCGCGATTTAAAAAAGCAATGAAAAAAGCCACCCGCGAGGTGAGAAAAGATCAAAGCAATATGTTTACAGTTTTGCAACAGGGATTGGAATCCATTCGGGCTGTGAATGCTTTTGGAAGACAGGAACTTGAAGAAGACAGATTGAAAAAGATCAGTCAACAAACAGTTGATGCCGCGTTGCACGCAAGAAAAGTGAAATCGGCATTGCCTCCTTTTGTCGCTATTGTTGTTTCTGTTTGTACGGCATTGGTGCTTTGGCGCGGCGCTGATCTTGTTCTCACCAAAGCCATGACGGTCGGCGCTCTTACGGTATTTATCTGGTATATGAACAGATTCTTTAGTCCGGTGCAGGATCTGGCCAAACTCACCACTACTGTTGCGCAGGCGACGGTTGCTTTGGAAAGGATACAGGCAATTTTGGAAACAGATACTACCATACCGCAAAAAATTGATGCGCAAGATCCGGGCAAATTATCTGGCAATATCGTTTTTGAAAATGTTTGTTTTGCATATAACCAGGAATCGCCGGTTTTGCATAACGCAAAGTTTGCGATCAGTTGCGGACAAAGAATTGGAATTTGCGGACCAACTGGATCTGGTAAATCGACGGTAGTGAGTTTGATCGCACGTTTTTATGATCCAACCAGCGGAAGAATATTGATAGATGGAAAAGATATTTCGGATATGACCCTTGACGCATTGCGCGGGCAGATTGGTTTTGTATTGCAAGACACTGTGCTTTTTTATGGATCAATTCGTGATAATATCGCTTATGGAAGACCAGGCGCAACGGAAGATGAAATTATTGAGGCCGCTCAATTGGCAAATGCCCATGAGTTCATTTCAAAAATGCCACATGGGTATGATACTTTGGTTGGTGAAAGGGGTGTTACCCTGTCGGGTGGTCAAAAACAACGCATCGGCATTGCGCGGGCAGTTGTACGAAATTCGCCGATCCTAATTCTCGATGAACCTACTGCATCGCTTGATACGGAATCCGAAAAGATTGTGATGGAAGCATTAGAGAAATTAATGATTGGTCGCACGGTAATCACCATCGCACATCGGTTAAGCACTATTCGTGATGCTGATAAGATCATTGTTCTTGAAAATGGATCTGTGGCTGAAGAAGGAACTCACGAAGAGTTGATGGCAAAAGGACAGGTTTACGCAGAGCTTTGTAATTTCCAGGATTGGACAAATCATTCGCTGCGCAATACAGTTAACTAATGATTAGTTATTTTTGAAACAAAAATAATATTAAGCTTATGTCGCACCGTTCTATAATTGTTCTTCCGGATGATACAGGAAGGGAAATTATTAGTGCAATTGAAAATGCGGAGAAATCCATTCTCATTAAGATGTTTTTATTCTCCGACCCCGATCTGATCAACGCAGTTGTGGCTGCAAAAAAACGTGGCATAGATGTGCGGGTAATGCTAAATCCTGCACGGCGCAATGGGGAAGAAGAAAATGAAGAAACAAGAAAAATGCTTGTAGAGGCCGGAATTGAAGTTCGCGATAGCAATCCCAATTTTATCCTCACTCATGAAAAATCAATGGTCGTTGATGAAAAATTAGGGTTCATCAAATCGCTCAACTGGGAAACAAAGAATTTAACGGAAACGAGAGATTATGCCATTATCACCTCGCATCATCGCGAGGTGGAAGAAATAATGTTATGCTTCGAGGCCGATTGGCACAGAAGAAGTTTTGATCCGGGTGAAAACTCTTATTTGATCTGGTGCAGTAATAACGGACGAACAAGAATTGCCAATTTTATTGATGATGCAAAACATTCATTGTTTGTACAAAATGAAAGGTTTCAAGACTTGGTGATAATCGAACGCATCGTACGTGCGGCAAGTCGCGGTGTTAAGGTGCATGTAATGGCGAGGCCGCCGCACACATTAAAAATGGATAAGCTCGTTGAAGGGGTAGGGGGGTTGCGTATCATGGAAGATGTAGGCATCAAAATCCATAAACTCAGGCATCTTAAATTACATGGAAAAATGTTGCTTGCCGATGGTTGCCGCGCAATTGTTGGTTCCATTAATCTTACGCCTGGGAGTTTTGATCATCGTCGAGAACTGGCAATTGAAGTGAATGATGATGCTGTGATAGAAAGATTAAAAGAGATCGCCCATTACGATTGGGAAAATTCACACACACTCGATCTTTCTGATAAAGGAATTTTCGAAGACCTCGAAAATCATGACGTTGGCGGCGTGGATAAGCTTGTTCTTAAAGACGGAGAAAAAAAGAAAAAGCATCACGGCAATTAACCAGCATCTCAAAAGAGCGCTGATAATATATACGCGATCACGGCCAGCGCCGTTCCATACATAAATATGTCATAAGAAATTCGCAGCAAACGAAACTTACGGCCCAAAACTCTTCCTTGCCAGTAAATATCTTTTATTAAACTGGAATACAAAAATTCGCTGTCATCCATCATCTGACGAATCCCATATTCATAATCCTTTAATGGCATCTTATAAAAGCTTCCAAAGAATAATAAATTCACCGTTTTCTTTTCAACCTGTTCTTTGGTGAAAGTTCCTTTCATCACCGTTGGTCTGGTCGCTAATACTGCATAAATGATGGTGATCACATTTACGGAGAGTAATAATATGGTTGGGATGATCAGCTTTGGATTTAAGACAAATTTCCCGATAATCAAACCCAGTGCAACAGAAATGATTATGGAGTTTACCGAGATCATGATGAACGCCTTGTTATCTGCCATCACACTTAATCGCTGGTGATTGGAAGAAGAATTTTTAAACATCGTTTCAACGCCACGGATATGATGCTTGAATTTTTTTGAATTGATGGCAGAAAGATGTCTGGTCTCAGCATCTTTGTCTTCTACCAAATGTAAATTGCCCAAGTGCCTGAAGTCATTTTTGCTATTATGCTTCTCTTTCAAATTTTTTAAATTTTCCCTTTTGGTTTTATCTAAAAGTCCTTGACAATAATCGGTATGATAAGAATGACTTTCAAGCAGGGATATGGAGTTAGCCCGCCAATCTTCTGAACTGATTTTTTTATTACTGAAAGCTTCTATTTCTTTTTTTACCAATTTATTATTCTCATTAAAAGTGTCGGTGCCCAGATTGAACAGGTCCGCGTCACAAACAATCTTTTCGTTCAGGGAATTTGGATGCTGGGGCATTTTTGTAGCGAGAATACATTTTTTTATTTCAGCAATTTCTTCTTCATCGACACCTTCCGTTTTTAAAAAAGATTCTGCGATCTCTATGCTCTTGTTCTCATGCATCTGTAATCCATCTTCAATAATCCCCGTGTCGTGAAACCAGGCAGCTGCACAAACAATAAAATGATTTTTTTCATCCAGTTTGTAGTGGGCGCTTATTCTATTAACCAACTCAACAATTTTAATGGTGTGAGTAAGGTTGTGATAAAATAACCTGTCGTCTGGAAACTGCAAAAAATACTGAACTACGTATTGTGAAATTTTTTTTAATAATTCCCGGTAATTCATGGCAAACGCTTCAAATAGTTAAAATAAATTCGTTAATCAATCCTGCGCAAAAGAAACCGTATTTGAAAGGTAGCAATATATTTTAGCGTAGTTATTCTTTTTCTTTTCTAATTTAATAAAAATTTGATGTAATTTAATTGTAGTGATTGGCTTTGGAATTATTATTAGTGGTCAATTTAAATCCTTCTTAATGCGCAGGCTCTATTTTTTTATCATTATCTTTTTTATTTGCGGCTTTATTAATGCCCAAAATATTAATCAGCGGCCAAAAATTGTTGTCGGCATTGTGGTTGATCAGATGCGGTGGGATTATCTATATCGTTATTACAGCCGTTATCTTGAGGATGGCGGATTCAAGAGATTCTTAAATCAGGGCTTCTCCTGCGAAAACACCATGATCCCGTACACACCAACGATAACAGCTTGCGGCCACACCAGTATATATACTGGGTCGGTTCCGGCCATTGACGGTATAACGGGAAATGACTGGTATGATTATAAGCTTTCTCAAATTGTATATTGTACCGGTGATGATAGTACCAAGACAATCGGGAGTAATACTGATGCCGGACAAATGAGCCCGCACAATCTATTGGTGACCACTATCTGTGACGAGTTACGGCTTGCAACAAATTTTCATAGTAAAGTTATTGGTATCGCATTAAAAGACAGGGCGGCCATTTTGCCTGCAGGCCACAGCGCAAACGGTGCTTATTGGTATGATGATAAAACAGGTGAGTGGATCACCTCATCTTATTACATGAAAGATTTACCGGGATGGGTGAGATCGCTCAATGATCAAAAATTAGTGGATAAATATTTTGAACAGAATTGGAATACGCTTTATCCGCTCAAAACATATACGCAAAGCACTCCGGATGAAGAACCCTATGAATATAGGCCTTTCGGCATTAATGCAAAAGGATTTCCCTACGACCTGAAGCAATTTGTTGGCGAGAATTATGGAATCTTACCGGTGACCCCTTATGGAAACACCTTTACTTTTGATATGGCAAAGGCAGCGATCGAAGGAGAAAAATTAGGCGCCGATTCTATCACGGATTTTTTGGCCATTAGCTTGTCAACGCCAGATTATATTGGCCATACTTTTGGTCCCAATTCAGTTGAAGCAGAAGATGATTTCCTGAGATTGGATAAAGATCTCGGTGATTTTCTGAAATACCTCGATGAAAAAATCGGTAAAGGTTCATATCTTATTTTTTTGTCTGCCGATCACGGCGTTGCTCATGTTCCGGGATTTTTAAAAGAACACAAAATTCCCGCCGGAGGCGTGGAAGAACAAAAACTCACAGATGGAATAAACAAATTGCTTAAAGACAAATTTAATATTGATAAGCTCGTCGTTGGGATCTTCAATTACCAGGTCTATTTAGATAGAGACATTATCAATAAAGGCAAATTAAATAAAGATGCAATTGAACAGGAGGCAATCAATTTCTTATTGCAGCAACCAGGGATTGCGCGGGCATTTTCATCTGAAAAATTGAGTGAAACGACATTAAGCGCTAAAATAAAAAATGCGATTGCCAATGGTTATTATCCGCCCAGAAGTGGCGATATTCAAATTATCCTTCAACCACAATGGATAGCCGGTTTTTTGTCAAGAGGAACAACACACGGCGTTTGGAATCCCTATGATGCACATATCCCATTGCTTTGGTATGGATGGAACATTCGGGCAGGAAAAACAAACAAGGAAGTGTATATGACAGATATTGCACCAACCATCGCTTCAATGTTACATATACAAATGCCAAGTGGTTCAATAGGAAATGTTATTGAAGAGGTGACAAAATAAACCCGGCATTTGTAGTAAATAGGGTCCGGAAACCAGGTGATCAAAGCAGAAGCATTTTATTTAAAATATTTTTTAAAAATAAAAAGTTTCACACAGGTTCTCATCTCAATTACTTAAACACCAAAACAATTATGAAACGTTTTTTTTCTGCAGCATTGTTGCTTTGCATGGTTTCAACCCAATCTGGGTATGCGCAAAATTCATCTGTTGACAGGAAACAATTTTTTGCCGACTCTTCCATCATCAATGCAACCATTGTAACGAATTTAAGCAAGGTTTTTAACAGCAAAATAAGCGCAACCTTCCCCGCAAAATTTGTTACTACACTCCCGGATGGCACTCCCGTTAATGAACCGATTCAACTGCAAATGCGTGGTCATTTCAGACGCGGTTACTGCTATGTCCCCCCATTAAAGGTCATTTTCAAATCAGAAAAGCAATCAATGCTCTCATCGTTAAAGTCATTGAAGCTCGTCAGCGAATGCAAGATGTCGAAGATCTATGATCAGTATTTACTGAAAGAGTATGTGATCTATAAAATCTATAATTTGATCACGGATATGAGTTTTCGTGTCCGGTTATTGAATTTAACTTTTGAAGATAGTCTTGGAAAGAAAAAACCGGTTACCGAACATGCCTTTCTTATGGAAGATATTAAAGACCTCGCAAAAAGAAATGGATGTGTTGAATGGAAAAAAGGTAGTGTAGTTACCGAGACTACCAATCGCAAACACATGACCCTGGTTTCCATTTTTGAATATATGATTGGAAACACAGACTGGGCTGTACCAGTGGATCACAATATAAAATTGATCGTTCCCGAGCAAGATTCGACTGCAAAACCTTATGCCGTCGCTTATGACTTTGATTATTCAGGATTTGTCAATACTGAGTATGCGGTGCCCGATGAAAGACTGGAAATTGAAAATGTGAGGCAGCGACTGTATCGCGGATTCCCCAGATCAATGAGTGAAATAAAGGAAGCCCTGGAAGTGTTCCAGCGACAAAAAGGGAATATATATGCAACCGTAAAGACCTTCGATTTGCTGAGCTCTTCAAGTAAGAGCGAAATCGTTGAGTATCTCGATGATTTTTATGATACCATCAAGGATCCAAAATCGGTAAAATCAGTTTTCATTGACAATGCCCGAACAAAATAATTTTAAGTTATTAGAAAAATGCCGGCATTAACTAAAAATTAGCTAATTAAAATCGGGTGCTAAGAACAATAATAATACTTTTAGAATAGGTTGTGTTATTTAATGCAACTTATTTTGGTTGATCCTGTCTAATAACTCAAAACTCAATTAAATGAAATTAATTGCCTTCTTGTTGACTGCCTCAATATTCATGTCCTTTAATAGCACTAACATTGAACCATACCCTAAGCTGAAGAAAACCGCAAGATTATATGTCTCTCATTATGAAAATGTATTAGGCACCTCACTCGAACTAAAAATTTCTGCCAGTTCTGAGAATGATGCATCGAATGCAGAAACTGCTGTGTTGAATGAGATAAGCAGAATGTCAAAAATATTGAGCGCCTATGATCCAAATAGCGAGTTCAGTCATTGGTTTAAAACTTTGAATGAACCCATTCATGTTTCCAAAGAATTGTTTGAAGTATTAAATCTCTTTGATCAGTGGCGCATGCGCACCCATGGCGCGCTTGATGCTTCAGCAGAAGTAATTGGTAAATTGTGGAAACGGGCTTCGGTTCAGCAACGTATCCCTACGCAGCAGGAACTGGACAGCGTTGTTGGTAAAGTCAAACAAGCTCATTGGAAGCTTGATGCAACAGCACAGGCTGCTACACATCTTGATAACGTACCTCTTATTTTAAATTCGTTTGTCAAAAGTTATATTATAAAGCGGGCCGCCCTTGCAGCAATGGCTACCAAAAATGTAAATACAGCTGTTGTGAATATTGGCGGGGATATGGTAATATCGGGGAATCTCACAGAAACGGTAAGTGTTAGTGATCCAAAAGCCGATGCAGAAAATGATGCACCCATCGATCGGTTGATGGTTAGTAATAAAGCCGTAGCAACCAGTGGTAATTACCGACGCGGAGAATTAATTAATGGGCATTGGTATTCTCATATTGTTGATCCGCGTACCGGACTTCCCGCTGATAATATCCTCAGCGCAACAGTTGTGGCATCCAACGCAACCGATGCAGGAGCATTGGCAACTGCTTTTAATGTAATGAGCCCGTCTGAAAGTATAAAACTTGCCGCCACTTTTCCGGATGTTGAATATTTTATCATCACAAAAAATGGCGAGCGAATAGAAAGCAAAGGATGGAAATCACTGGAGCTGCCTGCGCCAAAACAATTATCTGCTAACACGATCAAAAAAAATAATGAATCTAAAATCGCTAGCGATTTTGAATTGATTGTTAATCTTGAAATTAAATTGCAGAACGAACAGTTCACTAAACGACCGTATGTAGCGGTATGGATAGAAGATCAAAATCATGCGCCGGTAAGAACGGTAGCGCTATGGCATGAAAGGGATCGTTATCTTCCGGAATTAAGAGCCTGGTACCTTAAATACAGGGGCGCTTACAACAGCGATAAGACTTTCTTAGGTTCTGTATCCAGCGCAACGAGGTCTCCGGGTAAGTATACGGTGAAATGGGATGGCAAAGATGATAAAGGGAATATTGTTCCCCCAGGAACATATACTTTAAAAATTGAGGCTTCCAGGGAACATGGCACTTATCAACTCATAAGACAGGATTTGAATCTTAACGAACAACCTCAATTAATTAATCTTACAGGCAATCCAGAAATAGCGTCTGCATCCCTTGATTACAGAAAAAAAACGGGTAACAATTAATCAGGCATTGGCAAAGAACGAAACTAAAAATAATTTACCTCCCAACTTTTTCTGGAAACGACGACTGTCCAGAATTTCCCGGTGGCTGCATATTTATCTGTCCATGTTCAGTTTTGTAATTGTTTTCTTCTTTGCAGTAACTGGATTGACATTGAATCATGCGGAAAAATTTGGGAATGAAGTAAAAACAGTTCAGGGAAAGGGAAAACTAAATGTGAATTTAGTCAACGCTCATGATACCGCATTAATAGCAAAAAAAGAAATAATAGAATACTTGCGAAGCAAACATAAATTAAAAGGTGCTTTAAGCGATTTTAGAATAGATGATGCACAATGCGATATTTCTTTTAAGGGACCCGGTTATGCTGCAGATATATTTATTAATCGGGCAACTGGTGAATATGATATCTCGCAAACAAATGCTGGTTTTGTAGGAGTTTTAAATGATCTGCATAAAGGTCGTGATGCAGGCCCGGTCTGGTCTCTGATTATAGATATTTCGGCAGTGCTCATGACACTGATTTCACTTACCGGTATCATACTATTGCTTTACCTTAAGCGAAAACGGTTAACCGGCTTGATATTAGCTGCATTAGGTTTGATGATCGCTTATATTATTTATGTTCTTTGGGTAAGATAAATTATGATCGAAAAATATACTTAGTACTATTAATGATATTGGGAGACTTTAAATCTTTTAAAAACGAAAATTAAATAACTATGATAAATACTCAAAAGTCACCTGGCAGTAATTTGAATAAACCACTGTTTGGGTTTCACTTTGTCACGCTGATATTTTTATTGATCACCCTGCTAAACACCCCGTATTTGCAGGCACAGGACAATTCAGAAAGTAATGACAATAAAAAGATAATTCAGCTTAATCCAGATCAGCTTAAAGCGTTTGAAGGTTATTTTCAAAACTCACAGAACAAGGACATGGTTGTTCAATTTACTGCAAGGGAAAATTCATTAAACGCCAAATTATCCTGGAACGATGCACAGATTAAACTTTTCCCTGATTCCGCATTTGAGTTTTTTTCAAAAGAAGGTGAACCTATAACGATCCAATTCGGTAAAGGGAAAAATGGAGTCATCGATCACTTTGCTATCCGCAATAATGGGTTGTGGACCAGAGTTGATAACTACAAACCTTTAGTGAGAACAGAAATCTCGCATACACCCGAACAATTAAAAGTCTTCGAAGGTGTTTATCAGTTGCAAAACCAAGATGACAGATTCATTCAATTTTCTGAAAAAGACAATAAACTTATTTTAAAACAACAATGGGACGGAGAACAGGTGGAATTCGTACCCGATTCAGCTTTGAGTTTTTTTTCTAAACAACAAAAATTATTTACACTTCAATTTGTAAAAGGTGATGGAGGAAATATTGCAAAAGTGATCGCCTTCAGAAACGATGTTTGGATCAAACTAAAGAAAACACATCTTTCACCTGAACAATTAAAAATATTTGAAGGAAAATATCGGTTTAAAGATGATCAGGATGATATCATCCAGATAAAAGTCCAGGGAGATAATTTGGTCGTAACACAACTGTGGGATGGAAAAGAAACAACTGTATACCAGCAAACCGAAAATTATTTTTATAATGAGGCTCAGTCTTACCCCGTTGCATTTGCGAAAGATAAGGATGGATCCATCACTCAGGTGGTAGTTCTAGATGGTGATCTTTTTGAAAAGATAAAAAAGTAAATTAGACTTCAAAAGAAAAATATTGCAAATTGGGCTAAGCGTGAATTTCTTTAAGACCGAGCATACCATGGGTCTTGAATTGTGCACGTAAACCTTGCAAACTGCGTGGGATAATACCAACCTTTAAGTCCTCGGTGAAATTCAAAAACTTTCTTATCAATTAAAAGGACAATTCCGCCCTGTCTTACCCTGTTTTCATTTAAGTTAATGTTGACCCCATCAAAATAGATCTCACTTAATAATTTTGACCATCCAGGCAAAGGGAGTCTTAAGATTGCAAATGAAAATATCCTTTGTTTCCCATTTACATTTAACAGACACCAGTAAGTTGAATTTAACTGCATTTCCTTACCCCCGGAATTCATGCATCAACCATTTCAGTTCCGCAATATTTTATTTCTTTTTTCCTGTTCCGCATAGAAAAAGTTTGTTCAGCGATCATTCTCAATAGGGTTCAGGTCATCAGGATGAATGTCATCTTCAGTTATGATGCTTATCATTTTTGTTGATCCAGCTAAGAAATAATTTTATCACCACAATTTTTTTCAATGCAAAAGTACATTTATAGATTTGGGCAATATTCAGCATCAATCTCTTTTTTGGCAGCTCTTGCATATTGTATCGTACAAATATTGCAGGTGGCAGGGGTGATCGTTTATCCGCTAGATGATATACTCATTTACAGCTTTTCTCTTTGTATTGCTCCTCCTTTTTTACTCTCCATTTTGGCGCTTCATTATAGTATTTCCGGAGAAAAAAAAATATGGAGTCATGGTGCACTCCTTTTTGCGCTCATGTATACAATTTTTGTAACCATTATGTATACCGTTCAATTAGCGACGGTAATCCCTCAATCTATGCATGATAAGAGCCCGGGCGTTTTAACTGTTACTCCACATTCATTTTTTTGGACCCTTGATGCATTGGGTTACATATCCATGGGCATTTCCACTTTATTTGCATCATTTGTATTTGAAAATAAAAGACCTCAAAGATTGATTAGAATATTTTTTATTGCGAATGCGGCAGTGGTGCCGCTGATTTCAATGGCATATTTTTACCCTCATTTTTCCGTTGCGTTGCTATTTATTGGCAGCCCGTGGATGATAACTGCGCCTGGTTCTATTTTACTACTTGCTCTTTTTTTCAAAAAACAAGGGTCCGGTGTTTGATGCCTACCCTGCGCGTATGATTTTGTGAAATCTTGCCCATAAACTGATATACTTGCTTTACAATTTTATAAATTTACTTTCAAAGTCTTTTCAGAAATAATATAGTATATCCTTTCTACATCTTCCAATTTGCATAATGAAGTTCCTACATTTAAAGTGGCAGCGGTTCCACAAGCTACGCCGTATTGTGCCGCCTCATATAGTGTCTTTCCTCTCGATAAACTCAGCACAACACCGGCAACCAGGGAATCCCCGGCACCGACAGTGCTTTTAACATTTACAGTAGGTGGAATTATTTTCTCCATGCCACTTTTATTTACGAGTACAGCGCCTGCCGCCCCTAAAGAAACAAGAATAGCTTCGCAGTGCGAGCTGCTGATTACCCGGTTAGCCAGATCGCTTACCGTTTCATTATCATAATCGCTTTTTCCAAATAATGCATTTAATTCTGTTAGGCTTGGTTTTATTAGAAAGACTCCTTCGTCAATAGCAAGCTGCAAAGCTTCGCCAGAAGTATCGACAATAAATTTTGCATTTTTCTTTTTCGCTATAAAGGCAATCCTTGCATAAAAATCTGTTGGTATACCAGGTGATAAACTGCCACTCCCAACGATGAATTCAATGTTTTGAATTTTTTCAATTTTTTGCAATAATTTTTTCCATTCAAATTCAGTGATGACCGGTCCGGGCATTCCAAAACGATATTGAAGGTTTGTGGAGTCATCTGCAATAATCAAATTTTCCCGGGTATGATCCCGAATTTCCACCACGTCTGATTCTATGCCTTCCTTGGTTAATAATTCTTCATAGAATTTTCCGGCATATCCGCCTGCGAAATAAATTGCGGTAGCATTCCCTTTTAATTTTTTGATCGCCCTTGCAACATTAACACCGCCGCCTCCCGGTTCAAAAACCGGACGTGAGCATTTCATTTTTTTTTCGGGTGTGATTGAACTAACAGATGAACTTTTGTCAATCGCCGGATTTGGCGTAATCGTAATAATCGCAGGCATAAGAACTAAATTATTTTTTTGAAGAAAAATTACAATCTGGTGTTCGTTGTATTTAAGGGATAAAAATATTTTTCTCATTTAAATAGATTTATGACCATTATCAGATAATGAAATGACTTTTTTCATTAATTACGATAGAATGTGCTTTTATATTTGTTCGTCAGACTGAGAATTTTATTCTTGTTTTCTGAAAAGATTATAGTAGAAAATATTGCTTAACCGCACAACGCTACTTTATCTCGGAACCGGCGACCGCCGGTTCCATTTGTTTTAGAGATACCATGAGATCCGCATCAATTAATTCTATGAGAGGCTGTCCTCAGCTGAAGCTTACAATTGTCTGTAGAGATAATCCGCATTTTTTAACGTTAATGGCTATCCCGAGAGGTTGCCCGCGTGAGATTATTTGCGCATGGTGTTGTTTATTACAATCTGATTTTTCTTTGTTGTCGTTTGTTGCCTGCAATAGTCAATGGTCCGGAATGCATCTGTTTACGAAGAAGCAGAATGGCGAGGATAATTATCCAAAACAGAAAAACGCCGATATCAATGCGCTCCCAAACGCCTGCATACGGCGTGGGTAGGTTTGCCCTAATATTGGGAGCATCCATTCCGGTTAAGATACCAAATAGAAAGAGTGCAAGAATCGTGAAAATAGAATAGAGACGGAACTGTTTTCCCAAGGCTATTGCGCCAAATGCAATCGAAATAGTCATTAAAAGAACAGTGGTCATAGTCAAGGCCAGATGCAACTTATCCGTCAGCATTTCCCCTTTTGATGCAAGAAATTCACGTTGATGCATCGGAACAAACGGCCAGATTAAGCTGATTACTCCATAGACAATGATTAGATTTCCTGCAGCCCGTAAGGAACGATTTCGATTTGCAGATCGCCTGACGCCGCACCCGAACGCGATAACAAGAACTGTATATAGGTTACCTAACCAGACCCATAGAGTCCTGGTCGGGGCACCAACGGCAGAGAGTTCACTGACTGTTTGAGAAGCGGAGCTATAATTATTGAACTGGAAGGGTACTACAATATTCATTGCGATGTAGAGAAGTGAAGAAATTATACCGCAGATAAGTAAAATCTTTCGACTCATTTAATTTTTTTTAAATGGTGTTAATGAGACCTTTCGGCATCATTATTTCCACACGATCTCAGGATTTTATTATTTCTCTTTATTTTTCCATCGTTTCAAACCCGGAAGCATATGGAGTGAATTTTGTAATATCGCCTCTGGTATTTCTCTTTTTTGCATTTGGTCAGTTATAACCGATCTCATTTCTGCGAGAGTCATTTCGGGATTTATGAACATTCCGCGCTGGTAGCAATATTTGCAATAATCGTCACTGTGAGATCCATCTTTTTCCGTACCTCTATCAATTTCATTATCGATAGGCATGGTACAGCTTTGACAAAACATTTTTGGTTGCATATTTGGGATTTTTATTTGTAGAATCATGGTTCATGTATAGACATTATTGGTGTGTTGGCATGCAGCACGATGCGCCTTGCATGGCTGTGCTTGAAAATTTTAAATAATAAATCGTGGTTTTGAGGGACGATGATCAATAAATCAAGGTCATTTCTTTGCGCGTATGCGATTATTTTTTCATCAACCATTTCGGATTTTATAAAATCGTATTTCGGGTCTAACCCTTCGAACATTTTCCGCATCCATCCGGATTGTTCATTAATATATGCATCAAATAAAAGAGACGATTTATGACTCACAAAGAGTATATGCAATTCGGCATGAAATGTTGTTACAATATTTCTTATTTCATCAACGGTCTCATTGTTGATTATTTCTTTGAAGTCACAAGCAAAGCCTACTTTTCTGAAACCCTCGAATCTTGCACCAGGAGGAACAATAAATATCGGCCAGTTAGACTTTTTCATGGATGCAATTGTTCTTCCTCCAAATAAAAATCGCTCAAATGAATTGCCGGATTCAGATCCCATTACAATAGCATAAGTATTTACCGAATTACAAAAAGCTTCGATTGTTTGAGTTACGCTCCCTTCAATAAGCTCTGAACTGATCGTAACTTCCCTGTTTGTTCTGGCAGCGATTATTTTTTTTAATTCATTCATTTTTTCTTCAGCATCGGAAATTATTTTCTTGATACCATTTGGTTGAACCGCAATTTCTGCAGCACTTACCGGAATTTTATATACATGAATTATGGAAAGCCCTGCTTTCATTGCCAGAGCCATATCTGCGGCATAAATAGCAGCATTCATTGAATTCGTTGAAAAGTTCGTCGGGGCAACAATTAGTTTCATGAAATTTCCATTTCTGATTAATAATATTTTATTAAGGCTATGTGATCATAGTCTTTTAATTGACCATTATCAACAAATTCCACATCGCCTCCATACTCTAATACTTTTTCAATTACGGACCCCACCATATCATTTATATAAAAGAAATGATCAGATTCATTCTTTTCTTTTTCTTCACCACCTGCTACTTTAATCGGGTAACTAAAATCCTTTTCCAGAACAAGCAAGCGACTGTTTTTGTGTATAGCTGCTTCTAACACTTCTTTTATTCCACTGGCGAGTTTATGCTCACCGTTCGCTTTTTCAATTTGTTTGGAAAGAGTAACTTGTTTTATTCTATTCCAATCCACTATATTGGGCTCAATGATTTTGGCAATCTCAGATTCTGTCAAATCTTCATGCCCACCATGCGCGTACTCGATAATTGCTGATTGATTTTTTGTTATTTTTTTAAAATGCCCAAGAATTTTTTCACTCCCGATTACGAAAACGGGTAATGGGAACGCGTTGTGGATAATTGTAAGCCCGTCATCCATCTGATGTAGAAATTTCTCAAGTAAAATTTCTTTATGTTTTTTGGGATCATCAAAATGCGGAACTCTCTCGGGCATGTCTCTTTCATATGAATAAATATTATCGGCGACATTCGTTTTAATGACCTGAATTGTTTTATTGCTGGCTAGATATATTTTTGAACGCTTGCCGGTTAAATGCAAAATGAGATATTCTCTGCTTTGATTTTTGTTGTCTATCAAATCCCGTATTTCAAAGCTATCATCAATAATTATTCTTTCTTTAATAAATATATCCAGGTAATAAACTTTTTCAATTTCAGGAGATATAAATATGGCAATGCTTTTTTTGTGTGTATCGAAATTTAGATGGGCTAAAATATGCTGCAACTTCTTTACCACTTCAATCGCTTTTTCAGCACTAAAGTTTGTAAGTAATTCCTTTTCGATTTTTCCCGCAATTGTCTTTAATTTATGATCCAATTCATGTTTTAATGACATTTTAGGTTCAAAGGGCAAAAGTATTGATATTGCAGGTCCAGTAATTTCATGTATCATTTTCATTTCTTCGACAGGTGATATCTTTTCCATAAATATTTTTTGTATGATTAAAGATATGACCGAAGGGAAGGTTAGGAAATGACTGATGTCAATGGGAATGTTGATTCTACTCACTGGCAATTTTTACCAATTATTGTTTGATCCAACTATTGGTTTTTCGAAGTGGAAATTTCCCCTTATTTGGCTTTTGAATAAGTCAACGCTGGCTTCTTATGAATTTGATTTTTTGCCAGTTCGTTTAGTTTCTTTATGAAATCTATCAAGTGTATCTCTTAATGAATCATGCTCTTCGTGTGAGGTATTTCGTGGAGACGTGTGCGCTGAGTAATCAGCAGGTATTTTTGCGGCAATTAATTTCATCTTTTAAAATGAATCTCAATTACTATCCTAATTTTTCTATGCATTTGGAAATGTAAAACGATTTGCCAATTTTAATGCCTGATCAGCATGCTAAAGCATTTTCAATTGTTTGCAATATTATTATTTGAAATGCATTCCGATACCGGAAGAAAGACTGAATGAAGTTGTTTTCACAGGATCCCCTGCCGTATATGAGGAATTATCCTGCATTATTAATTTGCCAAAATTACCTGATACCGGCAGCGCAAAACTCATGCAATTAGCCAGGTAGAATTTCTTACTGATGTCTATGTTTAGTATTAATTCAAGACCAACTGTCCATACTATATTTTTTTGAAATGAAATTATGCCAAAATGGTTTGTCGTTACGGTATTCATCTCCATACCTATCGGCATTGTTATTCCTGTCCACAAGCCGCTAATAAAATGGACAGTGCTTGTACTGGGACCGGAGAGGGAACTATAATCCATAAGCGCGTGCACTTTCGTCGTTATTATCTGTGCATTAGCCAACAAATACTGTTCATCATCCTGAACATTTGGTGGATTACTCAATGCCATTTTCATTGAATAATAATTTGCGCTAAACTGGAATCTAAATCCTTTATTGTTATCCAATCCTATTGCTAATTCTATAGGCAACTGATTTTTAAAATAGGCGGCATAGTGTTTTGATGAATCAAGGGGTTTATTCTCAAACCCTTGTTTAAGTTGCGCTGAATAAGGATAAGCGTTGAGCGTTGCCTGCCATCCGGCATGCAATTCACCATACCAATTCAGCCCATTTTTATTTTGTGAAAGACAGGTTGTTGACAAAAACAACAGTAGCATTAAAAATGTGCCTGAAAAACTATTTTTCATGTAATGTAGATTCATCTCGAAATTATCAACCTGCAAAGGCATATTTGCTGATAGGCGTCATCAAATAAGATGATAATGGTTTCGTCTCAACTACGGTCAAAAATCAATGTGAAAGCTGAAGTAAATTATTTTTATAACTTAGTATTGCTTATTTTACTACTGATTGACCTTGGAAACTGCCCCTGTATTTAGGATCATAAGAATTTTTAAGTAGTTCTTACTGAGATAACAAATACCATGACCCAGGTTCTATAATTCAAATTGGACGTAAATCCTCGGGCACAACATCCTTGAACAATGATCTTTTTAAAGCCGATTTATGGAAAAAATCCTAATAATCGAAGATAATCTGGAGATAAGAGAAAATTTTGCAGAAATTCTCGAGTTGGAAGGTTACACAGTATTTACGGCTTCCAACGGCCGGCTCGGAGCCGAAAAAGCTTTCGCTGAAAAACCCGATCTTATTTTTTGCGACATCATGATGCCCGAACTGGATGGCTACGGTGTTTTATATCTACTGGCAAAAAACAAGGAAACCATGAACATTCCTTTTATTTACCTTAGTTCCAGGTCGGAAAAAGATGATATTCAAAAAGGATTCGGACTTGGTGCAACAGGATATATTATCAAGCCATTTAGCGGGAACGAAGTCTTGGCTGCGGTAGATAAAGCATTGGCAAAAAGGAATATTACTTCTACATTCTCGAAAAAAAATATTTACGAACAGATCATTGAGTTGATTGGATATGTCAATTCAAATTTCAGTGCCTCTTTAACACTGGAAAACATCGCTAAAAAAAAATTACAGCGGGGAGAAATATTGTTTTCGGAAATGGATATACCGCAAGCAGCATATTTTATTATCAAAGGGAAAATAAAATCTTATCTTATTAATAATTCAGGGAATGAATTTATCACCAATAGACACGAAACAGATGAGTTTTTAGGATATAATGCAATTCTTGAAAACACAAAACATAAAGACAATGCCGTTGCGGAAGAAGAAACAGAATTATTGGTGATCCCACAGGAAATATTTTTACAGTTGATTCACTCGGCGCAGGAGATATCCAGGCAATTCATTAAACTTCTCTCGGGAAATAACCATAATAAAGAAGAAAAGATAACTTCTCTTGTCTATTTTTCATTGAAAAGGATGCTTATTGAAAGTCTGCTTGAAGAACAAATTGAAACAGAAGTTTCAGACGACGAAAATAGCGGGGTTGACTTAATGAAGAGAAAAAATTATCATAAACTGAATTATTCCTCAGAAAATGTTTTTAATATTTTAAATGATTTGCAAAAAGAAAAAATGATCAATATTAAAAACGGAAAAATAATTATTTTAGAAGAAAGGCAATTAAAAAGATTGTCGAAAGTTGATATCTAATTTTCTGCGAGAGAGACCTTTTTGTAAACATCAGGATAAAATCTTACAGTGGCTGCTGAATCTGCCCATGCAGTATGATATAAAACAAATACAGGGATTATTTCAGAGGCCCGGATGACGACAGGGCTTTGATTTTTGAGACAGCCTTTTTGAACCAACGTGTCAATTGCAACGCTATGGTTTTTCAAGACATATCGGGCAACCTCAAATGCTCTTTCCACACGCATGCATCCGTGAGAGTAAAAACGATACTTGGCTTTAAAAAAGCCTTTGAAAGGAGTATCATGCAGATAGACAGTATAAGGATTGTAGAAATTTAATTTAATCAACCCCAAAGAATTATCGCAACCGGTCGATTGCCGGATCGTATACGGGAAATTATTCTTATTCAGCTTCTGCCAGTTTACTTTTGCCGGATCTATTATTTTAGCCTGTTTATCTAAAACCTCGTAATTATTGTCTGCAAGAAATTCTGGATTTTTTTTAATGGCAGGCAACAATTCCGATACGGCAATTTTATTTGGTACGTTCCAGTAAGGATATAGAATCACTTCATTTATTACACTGCATAAGGTTGGTGTCGGAGTACTTTTTTTGCCTGCAACAATTTTTGATTCTAAGACTATTTTGTCCTGTTCGTATAATTGTAATGTAGTTGATGGTATATTCACTACAATAATATGCCTTTCAGTCTTTTTTATGCAACCAATCCATCGAAGTGCGTTTAAAGCACTTTTCAATTCTATAATCCTAGTTGATATCGGAACATTAAGCATTTGAATGGTTGAATAATGAAGTTCACCATCTTCTGCCTGGTTCAAAGTGTTTTGAACTTCCTTTATTTTGTCTTTTATTTGAGTGAGATCCAATTTCTCTGTATCCGACGCGAGTAAACCTAACTGGTATAAACGCGTGATCAGTAGTCGCCGGTTGGCGTCCGTGCTTTCCGATTTCACCTGTGCATCTTTAAAATTTTCAATTGAAATAATTTGCTGAAAGAATTGCAATTTTTCTTTCATTGATTCATATATTTTTTCGTGTGGCTCCAAATCGGATAATAAAAAAGAAAACTTGCCCGTATTTAAATAAACAAAGAGAATGGAATCAATATTAATGCAGCCCGGAAAATAATTCAATCCATTATATAATAAATCCTCAGTCTGATTTCCTTCAGCAACATCATGGAAAAAATGAATTGCTGCATCTGTTATAGCAATATCTGCGTTTATGGAATCATCTTCACTCGAAGCAGTAAGTATTTTATATTTCAATTGGCTACAATATGAATTGACGTGATCATCTTGCTCTAAACCTAAGTTTGCGCTTTGTTTAAAATAAACTAAGAGTATTTGAAAATCGGCGATATTTTGTTTTGAGAGCCACGCATATGCAAACCCATTTCGGACATAAAATCTTTTGGTTTCGGTTGCATAAAATAATTTTTGCTCTATGGCAGAAACGCCCGTAAAGTACCCGTGAATTTTTTGTGACGGTGATTGTGCGATGGCTTGTCCGGCAGAAAAGAATGAACAGAATAAAGTAGCAATTAAGGCATTAAGGATCACATTGATTTTGCAACATTTTTCTAACATGAAGTAAGATTTATCCGTAGTCTCCTATCAATTCTCATAAGTTGAAGTAGTGACGTTTATCTTCTCGTTTTCTCCAGCCATTTTTTTATGTTTCCGGAGATGCTGCCAAGAAATCTCTTATAACCATATGGGCTCTCGCTTCTGGTTTCATTTTTTTCAAATACTTTCGACAAAACCTGCATCGCTACATGAGATGGCTTGAGACTGTCAGTTAAATCCCGCCAGTCATATTTAATGGCTTTTGCCAGTTCGTTACGTCTTTTATGCAACTGGTCTTTTTCTGCCTCTAATTGATTAATACTTTTAATTTTTTTCATGGTCATTGGTTTTAAATAGTTGCTCTAACATAAAATTCATGAGAGGCAACCTTAAAATTTTTTCCTGCAGGCTCCACACCATAAATGCAAGAAATAAATAGATACCTGCCACAATTAGGAACCCCCAATAAAGAGCACCGGTTATTTTCGCAAGCACACAAGCAAGTGCGACACTTGCAAACAAAAAGGCAAATACAAAAACCAGCATTACTATAATCCTCGCCATTATTCCTGCAAAAAGAGCGGAGCTTTTTTCTGCTGTCTTGAGTTTTGCAGTATCGATATTGTTATTTACATATTCCTTTAAGTGGCCAGCCAGTTCTTCTAGCTTAAGAAATGTATTTTCCATAAAAATATAAGTGAATAAATTATGTGGTGCAAGGTAGTTTTCAGTTCAAGTGAAATTGATGACTCCACTCAATAAGCTTACTGATTGTTATCATTTTATTCCATCGACATCAGTGATAAGCTTGAAGAAAGTGGGGGAGCGGATGGACTCAAATAATTGGAGCTGGTGAACTCAGCTTAGCAGAGCGTGCGAAATGTAATGCTTATATGAAAAAATTCAAAGATTGCATAATGTGCAATGCAGATCAAGATGAATAGTTCTAATGATCCATTGATCATTTTCTTTCTGTAGGTAGATTATGCATAAACCGAATCCGTGTGATTTCTCAATGAATTTGGTTTGCTTTTCATCAATGAAAGTAAAAGCAGTATTGATGCTTGCAGCAGTATGATCATTCGAATAGCGCAGGATTGCTTTCTCGTTATATTCCACTCTATGCTCCATCGCTTCATGGGTAGATTGGTTAGCCATTGCATTTAGTAACTCTTTTTTCCCAATAAAATTTTCATGCATCCATTGCAACATAAAATCATTTGGAAGTAATCTGTCCATGGCAGCAGTATCCGCATCATGGAAAATGGTACTAAAACTGAGAGCAATACGCCAAACCAAAGAATCTTCGTTCAATTCCTTTTTTGATTCCGTTACGTTAATTGTCGATTGAGATACAACCGGGATTGTGGATACAAGAAATAAAAATAAAATGATCGATTTTATCATACAATAAAAATACTTGCTTAGCTTTCAAAAAAGCTGATGGGATTCATTATTATAATTGATTTTCATCATTTAAAAATGATCATCCTATCAACCTACAAAACAAATTTCCAGACCGATGTATTGATAATGCTCAGTATAAGATATGACGGTCGTTATCAAAATGCTTCTCACAATCAAATAGTATTGAAATGAAATTGTTACTGTATTCAGGCAACTCAAATAATTCTTGCTCATGAATCAAATTCGGGCTAGAAAATTCATTCTATTGGTATTATTTATTGCATCGGTTCTTCTTAATAGGACAGCATATGCGCAAGGCATTGTTTTTGATAAGAAAATTGTTGCAAAGGATTCTGCAAGATTTCTGTTGGATTCTGGTCACGTCAAAAAGAAATTTTGGCTTGGCGCCGGAGAATTATTAATCTCGGAGACTACGCCATGGCTTGTCGACAATTATATCCGGAAAGTAGATTACACACACATAACATGGCAGACCGTAAAATATAATTTAAGTCCTGCCAGTTGGACCTGGGACAATGATGCTTTTACCACCAACCAGTTTGGCCATCCTTATCACGGAAGTTTATTCTATAATTCATTAAGATCTAATGGTTATAGCTTTTGGCAAGCCGTGCCGGCTTCATTTGCCGGAAGTTATTTATGGGAAACTTTTGCAGAAAACCAGCCGCCTGCTCCTAATGATTTTATCAATACTGGTTTTGGAGGAATTACTCTTGGCGAAATGACGTACAGACTGGCAAATAAAATGGTCAACAATCGAAGTCGGGGCTTGAAAAGACAATTAAGTGAAGTGATTGCACTTCTTATTAATCCGGTAAATGGGTTGACAAGAATTATAGATGGGAGGTGGGGAAGGTTATGGGCAATACTATGGAGCATGATTCATCCAACGTGTATACCGAGTTTGACGTAGGCGTTAGAAAATTTAAAGTTAACAGTAGCGATGGGAATTTTGGTTTTTACGCACACGCTCGGTTTATATATGGAACGCCATTTGAAAAATACGAAATACCATTCAGCAATATTTCAGTTAATGCAGAACTGGGGAAAGATGATAGCTCCAAGCTTAATATCATCAGTGTATATGGATCAATAAGAGGATGGCGGATCAATGAAAAAGAAGATGTGCAACATCTGCTTATGATTTCCATGAATTACGATTATATAAATAATGAGGCTTTCTTTTACAGTGCTCAAAGTATAAAGCTTAATCTGTTCTCATCTTTTAAAATGGCTCATGGTTTTATTATCAATACCATTGTTGGCGCAGGTCCGGTTATTTTAGCGGCTGTGCCCGATAGCATTCTGTACGAAGGAAGAAATTATGATTTCTGCACAGGGCTTGGTTTTCACGCTAATTTTTCATTGAACGTTGCAAATCACCTTTTCTATACAATAAATTACCGGGGTGGATGGCTGAAAACAATCAATGGTAATTCTACCGATTATTTCTTACACACAATAACCAGTGAACTGAGGTACATGTTGGTAGATGGAATTTCAATATGTGTAGAACCAGGTTATTTTAACTTACATGCTAATTACAGAAATTATCCTGATGTCAATAAATCATACCCTTATTTGAGAGTCTCATGCAGGTATAGTTTGAATTTGAATTAGTGTTGCATTACCCAAGACTCTTTATAATGTTGCGGTCAGTTTTATAAGGGTTACAGGCAAGTATTTATCTTCAAAATAAAAAATGGCAAGAGTATCTCGCTTATGTCCTCAAACTTAAGTTATGATCGGACTCATTTTTTTATGTCGTTACAGCCAATTTTTTTTCTGCTTTGATTATGTTGTCGATTCCTTTTAGCAATGCATCCGGGTTGAAGGAAATACTGTCGATGCCCTGCTCAACTAGGAAACTGGCAAATTCCGGAAAATCACTGGGTGCCTGGCCGCACAAACCGGTTTTTCTTCCTGCGTGTTTTGCTCTTTTAATCATCATCGCAATTATTTCTTTGGCAGATTTATTTTGTTCACTGAATAAATCGGCTACAAGCGCTGAATCTCGGTCAATGCCTAATGTTAACTGAGTAAGATCATTTGAACCAATAGAAAACCCGTCGAATATTTCCGCGAATTCACTTGCCTGAAGTACGTTACTGGGAATCTCGGCCATCACGAATATATCAAGATCGAATTCACCCTGGGTAAGTCCGAACTGGTGCATAATATGAATAACTTTTTTTCCTTCTTCAACAGTTCTGCAAAAAGGGATCATCAATTTTACATTGGTCAATCCCATTTCTTCACGCACTACTTTCATAGCTTTGCACTCCAATCGAAAACCATCTTTATACAAATCATTATAGTAGCGTGATGCTCCCCGGAATCCAAGCATTGGATTTTCTTCGACCGGTTCAAATTCTTTGCCGCCCAACAGGCTTGCATATTCATTTGTTTTAAAGTCGCTCATGCGGACGATCACATCTTTCGGATAAAAGGCAGCAGCAATAGTGGCGACACCTTCGGCCAACTTTTCTATGAAATATTGTTCTTTATCAGCATAATGATGCGTTAGTTCCTCGATTTTTTGTTTTGCTTCCTGGTCTTTCAGTTCATTAAATTTCACCAAAGCCATCGGATGAATTCTTACAGAATCATTAATGATGAATTCAAGCCGCATCAATCCGACGCCATCGTTTGGATAGAATGAAAGTTTGAAAGCTTTTTCCGGATCACCAATGATCATCATCACTTCTGTACTTTCCGGCATTGCCATTTGTGAAAAATCGAGTTGTGTTTCCTTGTAGGGCAATTTGCCTTCGTACACAAAACCTTTTTCACCTTCGCAACATGAAACCGTTATCAATTGTCCATCTGTTATAACGCTGGTTGCATTGCTACTGCCAACTATTGCCGGAACACCTATCTCTCTTGCGATGATCGAAGCATGACTAGTTCTGCCGCCTTTATTGGTAATAATAGCAGCCGCTTTCTTTAATATTGGATCCCAGTCGGGGCTTGTAAGATCTGTTACAACTATTTCTCCCTGCTTTAATTTATCGGCATCTCTAGGAGAATCAAGTATTCTGGCAAATCCAGATGCTATTTTGGTCCCTATCGCTTCTCCGCTTACCAAGACTTTTCCTTTTGCTAATAGTTTGTATTCTTTTATTTGCAAAGGATTTTTGCGTGAGTGTACTGTTTCAGGTCTTGCCTGAATAATAAACAATTCATTTGTAATTCCATCTTTGGCCCATTCAATATCCATCGGCTTTTTATAATGTTGTTCAATTTGCAAAGCCCAGGCTGCTAATTTTGCAATCTCATTTTCATTCAAAACAAATTGCTCTTTTTTTTCTTTCGGAGTTTCAATATTGATGACGGTGTCTTTCCCATTGTCGCCATAGATCATGGTTAATGATTTATCCCCTAATTTTTTTTGAACGACTGATTTTTTTCCCTGAAGCAGAGATGGTTTGAAAACCAGAAATTCATCTGGTGTAACTGTTCCCTGCACAATGTTTTCTCCCAAGCCCCAAACACCCGCCAGGTGAATAATATTTCTGAAACCTGATTCCGGCTCAAGGGTAAAACCTACACCGGAACAGGCCTTATCCGAGCGAATCATCTTCTGAACACCTACCGATAATGCAACTCTTTCATGAGCAAAACCATTGTCTTCGCGGTATTTAATTGCCCTGTCGGTAAATAATGAAGCAAAGCATTTTTGGACGGCCTCCAGCAAAGCTTTTTCTCCTTTGATATTGAGAAAGGATTCATGCTGGCCGGCAAAACTCGCTTCAGGAAGATCCTCAGCTGTAGCGCTGCTTCTGACCGCTACTTCTAAATAATCTTTTCCAGATAATTCTTTATATGCACCAATTATTTCATCGGATAATTTTTTTGGCATTTTTGCATTCAATATTAATACTCTTGCCTGCTTACCGATTTCTTTGAGGTTGGAAAAGTTTTTGTTGTCTAACTGCTTTATAATATCCCGCAACGCATATCGCGCTTCATTATAATCTATAAAATCCCAAAACGAAGTTGCAGTTGTGGCAAACCCGTCCGGTACTTTAATTCCTTTTGAAGACAGCTGAGTAAACATTTCTCCCAACGAGGCATTTTTTCCGCCAACAGCAGGTACATCGGTTATACCGATTTCACTAAATTTTTTTATATATACTGACATAATATATCTTTTCTCAAATTTTCTTTTTATTGCTTCTTAATTATATGACGGTCATCAAAAGCATTTATGATTGGTATCATGATGGAAAATGCAGGAAATAAAAAGAGCGTTTTTGATAAAGATCAATTGCTGCCATGACCTGCATCATTCTTTTCTATGCATCGGATCGATAAGTTCACAAAAGGAAGATCACTGATTTGTTTAGATAAGATGGAGTGTGCTCACTTCAATCCTGAAATCAGATTTTTAACTATAATTCAAAAGAAAATTTATGAAGTCAGAAACAATAAATCGCCCATCTTCAGCTCAGGCGATTATCGATGTTATTTATAGAAGAAGAGCTGTTCGCAGCTATACGGACCAGCCTGTAGCAAGAAATATTGTTGAGGAAATAATAGATGCAGGAAGAATGGCGCCGTCGGCTATAAATAAACAACCATGGAAGTTTTATGTGCTGATGGATAAGGCAACAATTAAATCTTTTTCAAAAGAAATTGCTCATGTTGCATTAAAAGATTTCGCGCAATCCGGTATAAAGAAGATAACACAAACAACAAATCATCTTTTACACTTTATGCACGATTTTAATTTTGGAGCATTATCGGATCCGATCTTTCATGGGGCGCCCGTAGTCATTTTCATTACAGCTCCGCGAGATAACGAATGGGCTCCACTCGATATCGGGATGTGCTCTCAGAATATGATGCTCGCAGCAAAAGCATTTGGTTTAGACAGCTGCCCGGTTGGATTTGGCAAATTTGTACAGCATACAAAAATATTTTCGAGATTAAATGTTCCACCTTCTGAAGAAGTTCAAATTTCAATTATTCTTGGATATGGAGATGAGAAGCCCGAATTGCATACGAGAAAGAATGATAATATCATTTTTATCGATTAATAAATATTACAATCATTAAAAAAAATGAACAATGAAAAATTCATCAAAATTGCTCGCTCTTGCCAGCATATCAACAGGCGTTGCACTCGGCGTAATGTTTGCTCCTGCTAAAGGGTCAGAAACCCGCAAAAAATTGGATAAAAGATTAAGGAAACTTTCCACATCAATGAACGGGGAATGCAGCAAAGAAAAACTGATTACGATAAGACAAAAACTTGAAGAGCATAAACATAGATTGGAAAAACATTTGGAAAAAATTAATTTAAAGATCGATTCTTATGATGCTGCAGATACTAATGAAGGGAATTGAAAATTGAAAACTTTTACGGTTGTAACTTTATGGCAAGAACAAGACGAAAATTTACTTGCTCAGGCGGCTTGACAAGCCAAATTCGTTTTTCATCAATATCGGACTATATCTGGCGAAAATGTCTTATCGGGGAGGGTGGGCGTTTTCCAGGCCGGAATCGGGAAGCTGTCCATTCGCTTTTAAAAAGAACCAGGGAAAAGATGAATTTATTTTAGAAAAAATATATCAATCCTGATGTCTGAAATAAAAAGTAAACAAATAAAAAACAGTGTTGATGATTTCGTAAGATAACCAATGAAGAAACTGACTAAAAATGTTCGTGGACCTGCGAAGCGTTGTCGTCGTAATTTTTACACAATCAGAATTTATAATATCACGCAATATTTTTTCTGTATCTCCGCCTAATTTTTTATCACGCACATCCAGATTCAATTCGATGCTTGCATAGGTGCTTATATTATTAACATTGAAGGATCCGATTGTAAGCCATTCTCCGTCGCAGACAGCCATCTTCCCATGCAAAATATTTTTTCCATATTCATACACTTCAATATTATTCCGCAAGAGCCAGGCATACCAAAAACGTTCTGCGTTTTTTGCAAGAGCAATATCAGAACGTCCGGCAGTAATAACGGTTATAAGAACGCCTCGTTGGACTGCTTTTTTCAAATGATGCCTGAATAATTTGCCCGGTATCAAATAGCTGGATAAGATGATGATGTGCGATTCTGCGTTATCAAACATTTCAACATAACTTTTTGAAATTTCAGTTTTTCTTCGCACCCAATCATTACGGCGCATACGCACCAAAGCTTTTTCCTCCGGAGAAAAATTATAAGAAAGCGACTTTTGCTCACAAGGGGTAACGCCCATTTTCGACGGGAAATCTCTCCAGGCTTTCCAGCACAGAACGCATAATTGTTGTGCTATTTCTCCTTCAGCATATAAAGCAAAGTCAAGCCATGCGGAATGTTCATTCCACTCGTTATAATTGTCAGAAATATTTAAACCTCCAACTAATGTATAACGGGTGTCAATTACAACCACTTTATGATGCAATCGTCTTCCCAAATAAAAATGCTTGGTCTTAAAGAAAGTTTCAAAAAAGCGAAAGTGGACACCTGCATCTGTTAATTCCTTTATGAATGTCTTTGATAAAGATTGCGATGCGTAAGCATCAACCAACAGAAAGACATTTATTTTTTTCGTGGCTGCCTGGATTAGCGCATTTCCGATTAGCCTGCCTGTCGCGTCGCTTTCAAAAATATACGTTTGAAGATGAATACTGTCAGTAGCCTGATTGATGAGCTGAATTAATAAATCAAAATAATCTTTCCCTCCACGAATCAATTTTACTTTGTTATTACCGGTATAATTTCCATGGATCATAATATTTGGAATTGCCAAAATTAGTTTTGGTTATTCATGAATGGCAAGAAGGGGCAAATGGGTATGAATTGCCATTTGTTTACTATGACTATGCTGAAATATTTTACTGATGAGGTTGTGGTGCTTTGGAATAATGATCAGCATATCAAGGTTATTATTTATTGCAAAACTACTGATTCCTTCTTCAATACTTGTGCTTTGAACAAATTCATATTTTGGTTCGAGTCCATAGAGCATTTCCTGAAGCCATACGGATTCTTGTCCTATTTGTGAATTTGATGAACCTTCCAGGCTTACATGCAGCACAAATAATTCAGGGTGAAACCTATTCATGAGCTCCTTTATCTTTTCTATCGGGAGAGTGTTAATCACATTTCTAAAATCGCATGCCAAACCAATTTTCTTTATTCCAATAAATTTTCCTTCTGGTGGCACAATGATTAAGGGCCAGGAAACGCGACTTAACGCTGCAATCGTATTATTGCCTGATAGTATTCTTTCTAATCCATTGATACTTTCACTGCCCATTACAACGGCGTAGGGATCTACTGAAGCGCAATAATTGTCAATTTGTGAAATAACTGTTCCCATTTTTGCGACTAAATTGATTTTTATTCTTCCTGCGGTTCTTTCAAGAATTTTCATTTTCATTCTCTCCAGTTCTGTTTTTGCTTCATCGAGCATCTGCTCCAGAGTAAAACCCGGAAAAGGCATCTCGAAGCTTATAGGAACCGGACAAACGTTTAGTATCGTTAGATCAGCATTCATGGAAGAAGCCAAATCAGCCGCATAATCAACGGCATTTCGTGAAGTGCTGGAAAAATCCGTAGGGACAACTATAGTCTTCATAAACTTCTTTTTAAAATTATCTATTGAGGTTACAGTCAGATTTTAACTCTTTCAAAGTTATTCCTGTTGATGATTGTCCCTGATGATTCACATCAGCTTGAGAAATGATCCTGCTCAAAAAAATTTTCTTAATTACATTTTTGAAATCAGTAAATGCCATAAAATCAGTAGTATAAAAATTCGTAAGATTCAAATTGGGATATACCAAAGCCAATTATGATCTTTGATATGGGTTACATTAATTTTGTCCGGTAAAGACGAACTCGGTTTTTAATTCTGGCGATTGCTATTGATGCGGTATTTTGCACAGCCACCGCTTTTATTTAGCAATTCAACCACTCGTTTGAAAATAATTACTTTTCAGAAAAGAACTCTCATTCAGCAGACCTGATTGATTTTCGGAGAAATTCCTGAAAAAATAATTGGAGAATAAATATATATTGGGTGTTCAAAGGAATCCTTCCTAAAATTCCATCAGAACCACAAATCGATCAATTTGTCGACGGAATCAAACTTCTTTGGGGGATCTTGATCATCTCAAAATCTTAACGTGGCAAATACAGGGTAATGGTCGCTTGACTTTGAGCTGCGAACTACATAGGCGCCCACGGCCTTGAATCCCCTGGAAAACAAGTAATCATTTGTTGGTTTTACGATTCCCAACATTGCTTTAGCGGTGCTCCCCACACTCGATGTTGACCAGTCAAATCCGTTGTCTTTGAATCTTGTTACCACGGACTGGGCATAATTTGGAAATACCGTATTAAAATCCCCGCCTATTAAAACATAATCGTAATGCGCCGACTCCTGCTTAGCAAAATGAACAATGGAATCAACCTGGTCCATTCTCATCTTCCTGCTCATCGCTACAGTTTCCGTATGAACACTGAACACCATTATTTTCCTTTGGTGGATATCTACTTCCCCAATGCTAACCGCACGACGCTGTTGATTCTGCCATTTGGCATGAGGGAGTATCAATTTTTCTGGATGTACTATTGTCCCACTTGTTAAAATAGCATTACCAATATTTTTTTCATCCGACTTATCATAGGCAATGGGAATGTATAAGTAATTTAAATTCAGATTTGCTGCAATGGTCTGAACGCCTTTTTCATCCATTTCCTGAAGCAGATAAATATCAACCGGCGATTTTTTCTTTAACTCTTTGAGCTCGGATATCGCCATTTCAATTTTTCTGGCTTTCTTGATGTTAAATGTTACCACGGTAAGCGAGTCAGATGTTTCCTGGCTAGGTATCACTTTATTGCCGGAATAAAAAAAGGGTTTGTCCGCATCGCCGTAAAAAGACAGGGCGCGGCATGAAAACAAAAATGCAAAAAATACAATTTTAGAAAAGATTTTCGTTAGACGACAGAGCATATAGTTGAATAATTTTACTAAAATACCTAACAGAGTGCTGCATTTTAACTTACTGGATGATCGGGCTATATGGGCGACCGATATCATTTCATGAATTTAACAAATAGATTATGTTATGGTTCAGCGTTGCCAAATTAATCCGGGAATGATGTTCCAAGCGGATCGATGCTAAATGGCCCAGCTGATCCCGTCGATTCCAATATTAGTAATTGAGCTGTTTTCAAACAAATTAGATCTATTCCTTAAGATTTTTATTGAAAATCCGGGGTTATAGAATCGTAATATTTTACAACACAGTCCGTTGGAATGAAACAACAACTTTAAGATAATCCTTGAACAGATAGTGGTTTCTTAATTTCTTTTCCCCTGCTTTGCTACTAAAGTCAGTTGGGGCGTGAAACCCAACTTCAGGTCATGCTAACATAAGCCATATGTTTTCAATATATAATCCAGGTTTAAAATAACTGTCTATTGTAGGCTGGTAAATATTTTTGATTTTTATTTAGGCATGCTCGCTTTTTTTGGCAGTGATCGCCGGTTGCGGAATTTGAAAAACTAAGTGACAGGTATCTTCGAGTAAGGAGGACAATATGGGTGATCTGTTTTTGGGAAGTGAACAATCAACATCTCGCCATTACATTTTGCTTTCGCCATTTTGAGATCTGCATCGGATGGTAAAGCAAAAGAAAGATTCAGCTGATGCATGTCGTAGGAAGTACGTCCATTTTCGCAAACAATCTTATCTAAATGTCGTGTATCTGCATTTGAAAAGATGCGTAACATTTTTTTTGCAGTAGTTATTTCAATATTAGTTTTCTTTAAGCCTGTTATAAGCATTGATAAAATATATTCTTCCTTTAAATTTTCAAAGAATATTTCTTCATTGCGATTGTTGCTTTTAAATATAATTTTTTCTGACGACCCCGGCTTGACTTGCATATACACGTTTATTATGATCACTAAAATCAATTCCATTTTAGTAATTGCTCTGTAAGAATAAGATCTTAATTATCTCTTCACAATGATCATCTTCAACTGATGTACTGATTATGATCAATAATGTTTCCCATTACTGATATGTTCTTTGCAGGTCGACATTTAGTGAGCTCCGGAAAAAAATCATTTTATGGCTAATAAGAAGAAAAGAAAAGAAATTCCCGAAATCCCTTCACCTGAAAAAAGACCGCAAGAGGACCCTAAAATTGTTCCCGATAACCCTGCGATACCCAATGAAGACCCCGATACATTCCCCGATGAACCAGGGATAAGCCCGTCACCGTTTGAAATTCCGGAGCCTGGAAAGAATTGAATTATTGAAAATTCCGGGAATATCCAGCCAAGCCTCTCCGGGGGAGGAACGTGGTTTTCATTTTTAATATGCCACAGTAATTATTTGAAAAATAAGCGAGCCAAAATTCAGGAATCACTGAATTTTCTTTGATGACAATTATCATAAGATGTAATAATATTCATCATAAAAATAAATGGAGGTAGGAAATACGTTTGACTAAATTCCAAAAGATGTTACCAAATATAATTGCCAAAAATGAATTTGCTGCTATTAAGCAAATGTCAACGCCATTGGCTAAAGAAAAAGGTTCAGCAAATGAGGAAGAAGACCAGATCTATAGCAAGCAATGTTTGCCACCGCTTCTGGCGCCTTCAGATGCTGCATCGCTCATTTGGGAACAATGGATGCTTTGTAAAATCTTGAAAGATAAAATTGGTAGACATTGAATTCAGTAGTAAGAGTTTCTTTAATTAATCAATCATCATAAATTCTGATTTCGCATTGCTTCTTTAATCCATAGTACAATATGATTTACATTTTATTTTAAAAAGTTCAACGTGGTTTATCCCATAAAACTCCAATAGCTATACGCTTCATCAAAATGAATGTTTGTATCAGGCCAATGTTCCATATCAAAACCCGGTGCTTTTTCAAGCTCCTCTTTTTTTCGATTAAATACAAAAATGCGTTTGTCTTTATCAACACGAAATAGATCAAAAGGAATAGCGAAATATTTTATTCCGATGCCAAGAAAACCTCCAAACTCAACAACAAAGTATTCAATTTTGCCTGTAATAATATTTATCATGATGTCTTTTATTTCACCGAGATGTTCATCATTGTCATTTTGAATTTTTTCTCCGATCATGGAAGATGCAGTCAAATATTTTAATGGAGTGTTAGAGAAAAGTTCTCCATGATTAACTCCTGTCAGGTTGTCTTTTGTAAGTGTATCCATTTCATTTTTATTTAAAATTTTTCTTTAGAGTAAGCCATTGATTTATTTTTTGCCCACTTCGTGAAATATTGATGTTTTAGAAATAAGATTCAATCTGTAAGCAGAAGATTATTCGGTAGAATAAATCTGCTTTTTTTCATCTTTAAGCCTTTTATTTTTTGGACTACCAAGATGTCCACCTTTTACTGCTTTCATGATTCTGATTTTAAGACTGTACTGTTTTCTTTATTCGCTTTTTCCTGGCCTATACCCATCGTCAAGGCCGTTAAGCCTGCCATACTGCCTAATTGCATTGTATCCACAGCAGAGCTCGGTACAATTACGATTGTTGAGTTTTGCTTCAGCCCTTCGTAAAGCATATTCATTGCTCTTAAATGCAAAGCGACCGGGTTGTTGGCATATGTTTTGGCTGCTTCACCAAATTTTTCGGCGACTTGTCGTTCAGAATCTCCCAGAATTACTCTTGCCTGCCTTTCTCGTTCTGCCTGCGCCTGCATCGACATTGCATCTTCTAATGATGAAGGTATCAGAACATCTTTAACTTCTACGGAATTAACCGTAATACCCCATGGTTCCGTGCGTTCATCAATAATTTCTTGCAGCACCCCACTTATTTTATCTCTTCCTTCAAGCATATCAGATAACATTGTTTTCCCTATAACATCCCTTAAGGCGGTTTGAGCAGCCCAACTGATGGCGCTGATATAGTCCGCGACTTCCAGGGCCGCCTTTTTCGGGTCCAGTACTTTCCAGAATAACACGGCATCTACGTCCACCGGTACAGTATCTTTTGTAAGCGTTTTTTCCGCTTTAAAAGAGGTGGTGATTACACGGGTATCAATGCAGTAAGGTATTGTGTCAAGAATGGGAATGATCAAAAATAATCCCGGTCCTCTGAGTGATTTAAATTGACCTAGTCGTAAAACCACAGCTCTGTCCCATGGATCTGCAATTTTGATGGACGAAGAAATTATTAAGGCCGCTACGAATGCCGCTACCGAAATGACTACGCTTTCTGTATAATCTGACGCGTTATAAACAAAATATGCCCCTGCGAGCCCAGCGCCAAAAATTATTACGAAAATAAATCCGCCAAATAAACTTCTGCTTTTCATTGTAAACCTCCTGACTTGTTTATGTAATAATTTGAATTTTGACTTACTATTATGTTGCAAAGGTATTCAGATGGCTTTGCTGGTAAGTTATACAACTTTAGAAATTATTTATACTATTCACACATTCAGCCAGATTCCATATCCTTATTATTTAATCTGTGTGAAAGATGTAGAGTCTTAGATGATATTTATTGATCGTGTTTTTATGCACGGATTAACCGATAATGTTTGAGATTTACCATGAATGCCATCTCATTGAAACATTTTTTGGGTTTGTTGAAACATGGTAAAAACAATTTACGAAAAGACGCGAAGATCAATTCAGGCTAAAAAAAGAAAAGCCTTTAGAATCAATGATTTTAAAGGCTTTCGAAGATTTAAAAAAGAACCAAGCGGACCGGACGGGACTCGAACCCGCGACCTCTGCCGTGACAGGGCAGCATTCTAACCAACTGAACTACCGATCCTTATTTTGCTTGAAATAAAAATAATTCATTTCAAACGCCATTTTTGGGACGGCAAAGATAGCAGAATTTTAATTTTTGCCAACAAAACTTTGCAATAAAAAATATCGTTCCCTTAATTTTACATTTCATCCATCAACATTATGCCCATTAACAAAAACCGGCAGTTTCTCGATTTTGAAAAACCGATTAAGGAACTCTATGATGAAATTGAGAAATTAAAACAAACTTCAGAAAAAACAAAAGTAGATCTCAGCGATTCAATAAAAAAACTCGAAGAACAAGTTATTGAAAGACGGAGAGATATTACAAGCCATTTAACAAGCTGGCAAAAAGTGCAGTTGAGCCGTCATCCGGATCGTCCCTATACCATGAAGTATATTGATAAAATGTGCACCAACTTTGTTGAGCTTTTTGGTGACAGAAATGTGCGTGATGATAAGGCGATGATTGGTGGTTTTGCTCAACTTGGCGGGGAAACAGTAATGATTGTTGGCCAGCAAAAAGGAACAAATACAAAAATGCGACAGATGCGCAATTTTGGAATGGCAAACCCCGAGGGTTACCGAAAAGCTTTACGATTGATGAAGCTTGCAGAAAAATTTGATAAGCCTGTCATCACATTTATAGACACGCCTGGCGCTTACCCTGGCATGGAAGCCGAAGAGCGCGGGCAAGGCGAAGCCATTGCCAGAAATATTTATGAAATGATCCGCCTGCGTGTTCCCATAATCTGCGTAATAATCGGCGAAGGTGCTTCTGGCGGTGCTTTGGGCATTGGCGTAGGCGACAGGGTTTTCATGTTAGAGAACTCATGGTATTCGGTGATCTCTCCGGAAAATTGCAGCTCCATTTTGTGGCGCAGTTGGGATCAAAAAGAAAAAGCTGCAGAAGAATTAAAACTAACTTCAGATTATATGTCTGAATTTGGGTTGGTTGACGGCGTAATTGCCGAACCACTGGGCGGCGCACATTGGGATTACGATGAAGCAGCTGCATTACTAAAGCCAAAGCTCATCGAAACACTTCACGAGCTTCGGCAATTTTCTCCCGAATACAGAATTGATGAAAAAATAAAAAAATTCGGCAAAATGGGTTTTTGGAATGAGGTCAGCGCCTGATATTTTGATAATGATGATGAACCCAGGCTCAAGATTTCTATTGTACTTTTGTCGAATCAAACAATTCTGCTGTTATCATAAAACCAACGAATTACTAACAGTAACGAACAACTGAAAATAAAAAAGAATGGATTTAAGAACCCAACTTCGCGGAACTGGTGTTGCATTGGTTACGCCTTTTAAAGCTGATACGAGCATTGACTACGAAGCGCTCAATCGTGTAATTGATTTGGTTATTAATGATGGTGTGGAATATTTGGTAACCCTTGGTACTACTGGCGAAACGCCAACATTATCAAAAGATGAAAAAATTGCATTGGTAAATTTTACTTACGAAAAAGTTGACAGTCGCGTCCCTGTTGTTGTTGGCATTGGCGGGAATAATACAAAGGAATTGATTGAGGACCTTGAAAAATTTCCTTTACACAATGCCGCCGCAATATTAAGCGCTAGTCCTTACTATAGCAAGCCTTCGCAACAAGGATTATTTGAACATTACAAAGCATTGGCCGCCGCGACTGCTAAACCGATAATATTATATAACGTGCCATCCAGGACCGGGCGCAACATTAATGCATCTACCGTGCTGCGCTTAGCCAATGAAGTGGATAATATTGCCGGTATTAAAGAGGCGAGTGGTGATATGGCGCAATGCATGCAAATCCTGCGGGACAGACCTGCGGATTTTTTGGTTGTAAGCGGTGATGATGCTTTGGCATTTCCCCAGATCGCCTGCGGAATGGATGGTGTGATCAGCGTTGCTGCAAATAGCTTCGCAAAAAAATTTTCTGAAATGGTCCGCTCCGCACTGAGATCAGAAAATAGATCTGCAAAAATGTTAAATGATGAATTGATTGAGGGTTATGAGTTATTATTCGCCGAAAATAATCCTGCAGGCGTCAAAGCTGCACTCGCAGAATTAGGCGTAATTGAAAACTATCTGCGTCTTCCATTAACTCCGCTGAGCAAGGAACTGCACTCGAGGTTAAAAACCTATATCGCTAAACGCTGATTTTTAATGACAAAGCTGTATGAAAAAAACGGCAATTATAGTTTGCTGCATTTTATTTTGCATTGAAAGCATTGGTCAATACAAGATCCGGATAAATATTATCTCGCTTCCAAAAAATTTTAAAACGGATTCAGTATTTATCGCAGGATCATTCAACAATTGGAATCCACATCATGATGATGACAGATTAAGCCAAGACAGCAATGGGAATTTCTTTTTGTATTATCCGGATACATCTCCAGGTTTTTACGAATTTAAATTCACACGCGGTAGCTGGCAAAAAGTAGAATGCAAAAAAGATGGAATGGATATTGAAAACAGAACAGTGAATATTCAATCGGATACGGTATTAAATTTTTCAATCGCAGCATGGAAAGACATGTTTATGGAAAAACCCAGGCAACACACGGCAAGTAAGAATGTGCATATTCTCGATACTGCCTTTTATATGCCGCAATTAAACCGCCATCGGCGTATCTGGATTTATCTTCCCCCGGCATATTCCTCCTCTCATAAAAAATATCCTGTCTTGTATATGCAGGACGGACAGAATTTATTTGATGAGTACACGGCTCCATTTGGCGAATGGGGAGTTGACAAAGCATTGGATACATTATCAAAAAGAATTTTAAACTGCATTGTTGTGGGCATTGATAATGGGGAATCAAAACGCATGAACGAATATAATCCCTATGATTATGAGCGTGCAGGCAAAGGCGAAGGAAAGGAATACATCGATTTTCTAGTTAAAACACTAAAACCATTTATTGATAAAAAATATAGAACATTCAGCGATGCGCCCCATACATTTATTGCCGGAAGTAGCATGGGTGGACTGATCTCTTTATATGCAATCGCTGCACATCCCGATATATTTGGCGGCGCAGGCGTTTTTTCTCCCGCATTATGGACTGCTCCGCAAATGAAAGAAGAACTGAACCATAATGCCGCATTAATAAAAGGTAAAATTTATTTTTATGCAGGTGGCGCCGAAAGTAAAAATATGGTAAGCGATATGCAAAATATCATTGATTTGCTTCGTCATAAATCGAAAGCAAAAATTAAAGTAGATATTCATAAAGAGGGCAAACATAACGAAGCCAATTGGCGCCGGCAGTTCCCGGAATTTTATAAATGGATGGTGCGGGGCTTGTAGATTAAATTCTGTAAGTAACCCCTTCCAGAGCAAGATCAGTATTAGAAAAGATCTCCCTTGCTTCTTGCTCAAATCCTTCCAATGTTTCATACTTCGAGCTGAAATGCCCGATCAATAATCTTGTAACGGATGCTTTTTGAGCAATCCTTGCTGCCTGGGCAGCAGTGCAATGAAAACGTTTGGTGGCGCGTTCTTCAAGGTCTTTCAAATAAGTTGCTTCATGATATAAAACATCTGTGCCAAAAACCTTTTCTGCAATGCGTTCATCATAAATGGTATCGGCAGAATAGGCGTATGATTTTGCTTTAGGGAGAGGATCGGTTACCCATTCATTTTCTATTATCGCACCCTCTTTGGTTACATAATGTTCTCCCCATTTTAACTTGTCAAAATAGGAAGACGGCACTGCATGTAGTTTGGCTTTTTCCGGATTTATTCTGCGAAATGGTTTTACCTGTTTGAAAAGAAATCCCCAACATTCTATGCGATGAAAAACTTTGAAACAACTTACCTCAACTTTATTATCTCTGAAAATAACCCCATCATCGCCCAAACAATGAAAATAAAATGGGAAGGGCAATTGTGTATCCGCTGCTTTTAATTGCAGATCTATCATTTCCTTTAGGGCAGCCGGAGCATGTAAATGCAATTCCTGTAAACGCCCGAGCAAACCCATACTGGTGATCAGGCCTATCAATCCGAAATAATGATCTCCGTGAAGATGTGAGATAAATATATGATTGATCTTGCTTCTCCTGATCTTATATTTGGTCATTTGCGATTGCGTTCCTTCCCCACAATCAACCAAGAAGATATGTTCATCAACCGTAATGATCTGTGCCGTTGGATGACGATCAAATGCAGGTAAAGCAGAATTATTTCCTAAAATGGTAACGGCGAACATTTAGCGGTTTTAAGTTTACGATTCGTGTTAAGACTTCCATCCAATCCATTTAGCTGCTTAACGATACAAAATAGGAAATTAATCCGTTAATATTAAAAACCCTTAATGGTTTGAAGAATATCTAAGCGATAAGTTTCGCCAAAAAGATTGAGATGAATTAATAATGGATACAAGTTGCAAATTTTCCATTGTTCCCGGTGATTTTGCGGGAAAGGAAAATGATGGTTGTAGGTTTCATAAAATTTCTTGTCAAAACCACCGAAAAGCGTTGTCATGGCCAGATCAACACTACGATGACCAAAATAAACTGCAGGATCTATTAAAACAGGTTCATTATTATGGTTGCACAAAAAATTCCCGCTCCATAGATCCCCATGTAATAATGATGGAGATTCTAAGGGAAAGATCTCGGGCAATTTTTTGTATAGATTATTAAAGTGCGAAAGTGATTTGTTATCGAGTAAACGATTGTCCAAGGCCAATCTGATTTGTGGTTCAAGGCGTTGATGAATAAAAAAATCTGTCCAGGTCTTTGAAGGATTATTGCATTGTGTCAATGCGCCCATATAATTGTCTTCATCCAAACCAAAATGATTGTCTGAGATCCTGTGCAGCATTGAAAGCTGCTCACCAAAATTTTCCCAGAATTTCTCAGTTCCAGGTCCATGGTCGATCCATTCGAGAATTAAAATTTGTTTGTCATCAAATTCTTCGCAAGCAATTACGGAAGGTATTTTGATTATATCTTGTTTAGCTAAAAATTCAAGGCCGTTTTTTTCTTTGATAAAAAGAGAGGGGAATTTCTTGGCTGAATTCAGTTTGCAAAAAAACCTTTCTTTTTTGTTAATGATGATCTGATAGCTATCATTGATTGAACCGCCACCGATCGAATTAAATTCCACAGAGATAATGGTGAGATCAATGGAATGAGAAAGAATTTTTTCAACAGATTTTTGTATAATGTCTGAGGTCATTTACACTTAAATTGGTGAACAGCATGATGACTGATCCACGAAACTGGTACCATAAACCACAAGGCTGACTAAAATTATTCCTCGTCCAACAATTCGCGTTCAATTTCCTCCATCATGATTATGTCGCTTGCTTCGCTTTCAGTGGGAATTATGTTCATCATTTCAAGCAGATCAGATTCTTCCAGAAAATCCTCCACCTCGGGCTGAAGCTCGCAAACAACGAATGATGCATTTTGTTCGTAAAAATTTTGTTGCAGTTTTACCAGTTGTTCAGCAGCAGCAATGTCTATGTTTTTAATGTCTTTTAAATTCAATACAAGGTTTTTTACGTCATTTTGCAGTAACGGAATTAAGCAATTACTCAGATCTGCTGTCATATTAGCAGCAAGAAATGGCTGATTGATAGTAATGACATGGAATTTCTCTCTGGTATCAATTTTGACTTGCATAGTTGTAAATGATGAATATCAACACACCGTTGATAAGATTCAGGAAATAGAAATCAAAATTATTCGTTATTATTGTATAAAGCTCAATTACTTAAAAATGGATCATAATTTTTCGGCACAAGTAAAGGAAATTATATCGTTCAGCAGGGAAGAAGCTTTGCGGTTGGGGAATGATTTTATTGGCACCGAACATTTATTGCTGGGTTTGATCCGCGAGGGCGACAACACAGCGGTACGCATTCTTAAAAGCTTCAATGTTGATCTGTATGAACTGCGCAAAGAAGTAGAGATCGCAGTAAAAGATAAAACAGGAAAAAATATTGCAAACATCAACAGCCTTCCGCTGACCAAGCAGGCTGAAAAAGTAATTCGGGTAACTGTGCTCGAAGCAAAAGCATTAAAAAGCCCAACTGTTGAAACAGAACATTTGATGCTTTCGATATTAAAAAACAAGGAAAACATTGCAACACAAATCTTAAATCAATTTGACGTGGATTACGATTTATTCAGAAACGAATTAGGCGTGGTAAAAAGCAACGAAGTTCGCGGTGAATATACCGAAGACAATGATGATGACTTTGATGAAGAGAAAAAATATTCTCAGCAAAAAGCACGCGCCGCAGGAAATGCCAAAAGCAAGACGCCGGTACTCGATAATTTTGGAAGAGACATTACACGACTTGCAGAAACAGGGGCATTGGATCCGATAGTCGGTCGCGAAGAAGAAATTGAAAGAGTATCGCAAATACTTTCCCGCCGCAAAAAAAATAACCCGATATTAATTGGCGAACCAGGTGTTGGCAAAACGGCCATTGTGGAAGGATTGGCATTGCGCATTGTACAAAGAAAGGTTTCGCGCGTATTATTCGATAAGCGCGTTATTTCTCTTGATCTTGCCGCATTGGTTGCCGGAACAAAATATAGAGGACAGTTTGAAGAAAGAATGAAAGCGATAATGAATGAACTTGAAAAAAATCGCGATGTAATTCTTTTTATTGATGAGATACATACCATTGTAGGCGCAGGTGGCGCAAGTGGTTCCCTTGATGCCTCAAATATTTTCAAACCGGCGTTAGCAAGGGGAGAACTACAGTGCATCGGCGCTTCCACCCTGGACGAATACAGAATGTATATTGAAAAAGATGGTGCACTCGATCGTCGTTTTCAAAAAGTGATGGTTGACCCTCCAACTGTTGAAGAAACAATTCAGATCCTGAATAACATCAAGTCAAAATACGAAGATTATCATAATGTCATTTATTCTGATGACGCAATTGATGCATGTGTAAAATTGAGTGACCGTTATATGACGGATCGTTTATTACCGGATAAAGCGATTGATGTACTGGATGAAGTTGGGGCTCGTGTTCACTTAAAAAATATCAATGTTCCGGAAAACATTGTTGAATTGGAGAAGAAGATCGAAGATGTGAAGAATGAAAAAAATAAAGTGGTAAAAAGTCAGAAGTTTGAAGAAGCCGCTTCTTTGCGCGACACAGAAAAACGGTTGCAGGAAGAATTAGAAAAAGCAAAGAACGAATGGGAAGAAGAGAGCAAACACAAACGATATCCGATCGATGAAGAAAATATTGCCGAAGTGGTAAGCATGATGACGGGCATTCCTGTAAAGCGCATGGTTCAAGCCGAAAGCGAGAAACTCCGTAATATGGGTGTTGATATGACTGAAATGGTAGTGGGACAAGATGAAGCTATCCAGAAAATTGTAAAAGCCATTCAACGTAACCGGGTTGGCTTGAAAGATCCGAAAAAGCCAATTGGGACATTTATATTTTTGGGACCCACAGGAGTTGGAAAAACAGAATTGGCGCGCGCATTGGCAAGATATATGTTCGACTCAGAAGATTCTTTGATTCGCATAGATATGAGTGAGTATATGGAAAAATTCACCGTGAGCAGATTGATCGGTGCGCCTCCGGGATATGTTGGCTATGAAGAAGGCGGACAGCTTACAGAAAAAGTTCGTCGCAAGCCCTATTCAGTTATCCTTCTCGACGAAATCGAAAAGGCTCATCCTGATATTTACAATATTTTGTTGCAGGTGCTTGACGATGGTCAATTAACCGACGGATTGGGTAGAAAAGTTAATTTCAAAAATACTTTGATTATCATGACATCCAATATCGGTGTTCGTCAGTTGAAAGATTTTGGTGATGGTGTAGGATTTGCAACTGCCGCAAGAACGCTGAATGCAGAAGAAAATACAAAGGCAGTTATAGAAAAGGCTTTAAAACGCACATTTAGTCCCGAATTTTTGAATCGTATTGATGATGTAGTCATTTTCAATTCTTTGACGAAAGATCATATTTTCCAGATAATTGATATTTTAATGAAAGGGGTGATGAAACGCCTGAGCAATCTTGGATTTTCTCTGGAACTGACTGAATTGGCAAAAAATTTCATAGCAGATAAAGGATATGATCAGCAGTTTGGCGCGCGTCCTTTGCACCGGGCAATTCAAAAATACCTGGAAGATCCGTTAGCTGAAGAAATTTTGAATATGAGCATCAAGAATGGAGATGTGCTGATCGCCGATCTTGATAAGGAAAATTCGAAAATCAAATTTTCTTTACAGGAAAAGACAAAGCAAAAATCAGAAGCATAGATTTTTAATGATATTGTATGAATAAAATGCCAATCTCGTGTTGGCATTTTTTATTTTTGTGAAACAACAGCACTATGCAATCGCCAAAAAAAATCATTATTACTATCGACGGATGGTCTTCTTGCGGTAAAAGTACGCTGGCAAAACAATTGGCCAAGGCATTGGATTACGTTTATATTGACAGCGGTGCTATGTATCGGGCGATCACTTTATATTTTTTGCGTAATCATGTTGACTGGACAAAACAAAAAAAAGTAGAAGAAGCCCTGAGCGAAATTGTGCTTGAATTTATTTACAATCCCCAAAGCAAGCAAAGCGAAATTCATTTGAATGGAGAAAATGTCGAGTACGTTATCCGCGATCTGGTGATCGCAGAAAAGGTAAGTGACATAGCTGCAATAAAATCTGTCCGGGAAACTGCCGTTGCGCAACAACATAAAATCGGTCGCAGGAAAGGGATCGTAATGGATGGAAGAGATATCGGTACGGTTGTCTTTCCCAAAGCAGAATTAAAAATTTTTATGACTGCCGATAATGCGATCAGGGTCGAAAGAAGATTTAAAGAATTGTTCGAAAAAAACCCGAACATTACTTTGGAAGAAGTGAAAGCAAATCTTGAAATGCGCGACTATATTGATTCACATCGTGAAGTAAGTCCTTTGCGAAAAGCAGATGATGCCATCGTCCTTGATAATTCTCATCTTTCCATAAAGCAACAACTGGATATTGCCCTGAAATGGGCAAAAGATAAGATCAATAATCAAAAATAAAAAAGGGCATCACTTATTATAGGGATGCCCTTTGATTAAAAACAATTGGGATTATCTTAAGAATAACATTTCACGATATTTTGGAAGAAGCCACTCTTCATCATCTACCAGTAATTCCAATTTATCAACATGATAACGGATCTCATCAAAGAACGCTTCTTTGACCTGGCTGCAATAAGCAATTGCTTTTGTTCTTGTATCAGTCATGGCATTGGCAATCTTTCTTGCCTCGATCATTTTGGCAACCAATTCACTTACTTTACCGATGTGCTCTGATATTTTTTCCAGTATTTGTTTTTGATTGGAATAAGTGCTCTCTTTCAACCCAATTTCCTTCAGACCTTTAATATTCTCTATCAGCGTATTTTGATATTTAATGGCAGGAGGAAGAATATGGCTTGTTGCCAATTCACCCATTATGCGCGCTTCGATCTGCACTTTCTTGATATATTTTTCCAATTCAATTTCGTGACGGGCTTCCAACTCAGCATGATTGTAAACATTATTGTCTTCAAATAGATGTTTTGCCTTTTCGGTTACCATCGCATCCAAGGCCAATGGGGTGGTGCGTACATTTGGCAATCCGCGTCTTTCTGCTTCATGATGCCACTCGTCGCTGTAGCCATCTCCTTCAAATAGAACCTTTTCACTGCTTACCACATATTCCCTGATCACATGCATCAAGGCAATTTCCTTTTTCTCCCCTTTATCTACCAATGCATCAACCTCTTTTTTAAATGTCTTCAACGTTTCAGCAAGGATCGTATTCAAGGCAATCATGGCATTGGCGCAGTTTGCAGAAGAACCGACAGCGCGGAATTCAAACTTGTTTCCCGTAAAGGCAAAGGGAGAAGTTCTGTTTCTGTCTGTATTATCCAATAAAAGTTCAGGAATGCTTTTGTGCAGGTCCAGTTTCAGGATCGCTTCATCCTGTTCATCAAATTTGGCTCCCACTCTTTCTTTAATATCACCCAATACCTTACTGAGATATTGTCCGATGAAAACAGAAATGATTGCCGGCGGAGCTTCATTAGCGCCTAAACGGAAATCGTTTGGAGCAGAAGCGATAGCCGCTCTCAATATATCTGAATAATCATGCACGGCTTTAATGGTGTTCACAAAAAAAGTAAGGAACATCAAATTTGTTTTTGGCGTCTTGCCGGGCGCAAGAAGATTAACACCCGTGTCAGTGGCCATACTCCAGTTGTTGTGCTTTCCGTTTCCATTAATACCTGCAAAAGGTTTTTCATGCAGAAGAACGCGCAATTTATGCCTGCGGGCAACCCTGTCCATGATGTCCATCATTAACAGATTGTGATCAACACCAACACTAACTTCTTCAAATATCGGGGCACATTCAAATTGTGAAGGAGCAACTTCATTGTGACGGGTGCGTAATGGAATCCCCAATTTATAACCCTCTTCTTCAAAATCTCTCATGAAGGAATAAATGCGTTCAGGAATAGAACCGAAATAATGATCTTCCAATTGCTGTCCTTTTGCCGGAGCATGACCAAAAACCGTTCTTCCACTCATTACCAGATCAGGACGAGCATTAAACAAACCCTCGTCAATCACAAAATATTCCTGTTCCCATCCCAGTGTTGCGGTAACTTTTGTAACGTTTTTATCAAAATAATGACAAACATCAACAGCGGCTTTATCCAGGGATGCCAATGCTTTTAATAACGGAGCCTTATAGTCTAATGATTCGCCCGTATAGGAAACAAATATTGTCGGAATGCAAAGTGTTTTGCCTTGGCCGATTTCCATGATAAAAATCGGAGATGAAGGATCCCAGCCGGTGTAACCACGTGCTTCAAAAGTCGCGCGTAAACCACCACTCGGGAATGATGATGCATCGGGCTCCTGCTGAATTAAAGCAGCGCCGTCAAATTCTTCTATCGCAGTTCCATCGCTTTTTAATGTAAAAAAAGAATCATGTTTTTCAGCGGCAGTACCGGTTAAGGGTTGAAACCAGTGCGTAAAATGGGTTACCCCTTTTCCTTCTGCCCATTGGCGCAAACCAGCAGAAATTTGATTGGCAACTGCCCTGTCAATTCTCTTTCCGCCTTTGATAGAGGAAGCCAGACTCTTGTAAGCTTCGTCACTCAAATATTCGCGGGCAGTTTTTAATGTAAAAACATTCTCACCAAAAATAGCGGTGATTTTTGCCGATCCGGCTACTTTCCCTTCCGGTGTTGTACTTAAATCATTGATTGATTGAAATCGTAAGGATGACATGCTGTTTGTTTTTCGCGAAACTAACTGATTCAAATTAATAAAAAAAATTTTTCAAAAATGTGAATAAAATACGATGAAAAGTGAATATTTTATATGCTTTAAATAATATTATTATCAAAAAAAATGCTTTTTTGACTAAATTGTATAAATTATTAAAAGTTATAATTTGAACAATTTCTTGTAGTCAATGGCTATTGTGATGGCACAAAGGATCAGTAATTCTGCGATGGATTTATATCGCACGATCGCCCCGGGAAATGGCACGATATAGCCAATCAACAGCGTCAAAGTGATCCCATAAAATGAAAATAAAAGCAATAAAGGGTTTGAAAGATAAGTTCTCCAGTCCTTCTCATGAAAGATCAATAGCAATAAAATCAGTATCCAAAAGACAAAAATATCCAAAGCGGAAATGATTTGAAGGAATCCTTTTGATTCCCAGATAAATGGGCGAAAAAAGGTATTTGAAAAAGCCTGGGGTAAGATCTTTATAAAACTTTTAGGGGAAGGTTCAAGCGTATCTAATCTAAATATCGTTTTGCCGGGCAAATGGAAAAAATCCTGCTGACGACTGACAATGCTTGAGGGCAAATTATTTCTTTCAGATAATAATGAACTCCCAAAAAATAATGATGCGGATAATATATACACTAAAAAGAATACAAAAACTGGTTTTCGTTTGTATATGAACGTTAGAATCCAACTGATAAAGGCAGGAATAAAAACCAACAAGTAGACACCCCTGAAAGCAAGCATTCCTAAAATGCCAATCATGGTCAATATCAAAGAAGATATTTTGTGATTGTTAAACCATTTCGCTGAATAATGAATTGATATTGCCATAAAAAGAAACACCAATCCCTCAGCGCGGATTCCGCTTAGCCAGAATGATACCGATGGGAAAAAGAAAATAATCAATATCAAAATATTTCTCTTGGAGGGGAAATATGAAAGCAAGGATTTCAATAAAAGAAACGGTCCCCAGAAAATTACAAAATCAAAAAATAAAGCGTCAATATAATAATTTCCCCGGCTAAAGACATTGAAAAGCGCGAGCAATTTCCGCATCATCCAATATTCAAAATCATACAGATATTCTTTAATGAACTGGAAAAAATTGGACGCGTGATTAAATTCATCAGCCGGTGAAAAATCATTGAGAAATTGCCAGGGATGATGAATTAATTTTTGATATTCCGGTAATGAATCACGAAAGAAGACCCAGGTATCATCGCCACCATAATTGAGGAGAAAAATATATCCATAAGCGCAACCCATCAACACTTTAAAGGAAAACATTGCCGTTATCGTACCAAACTTGATCTCAGGTTCTGTTTTTTTAATAACCCGGCTAATAATGAGCAGCAATAAAAAAAAATAAAACGCAAAAAGGAAAATTGTCATTGATAAACTAATTTTCAAAAGCAATGTAATAATTCAAATCTATAAATTTGAATTTAATATTGTGTCATGAATAACATTGAACCAGTTGAAAAAAAGATGATCGCGTTTGTTTCCAACAGCGCCTGGTCTGTTTATAACTTCAGGCTTGATGTAATTCGCCATCTTCATAAAAAAGGCTATCATATTCTGGTGATCGCACCAGATGATGAATTTTCTGTTTTTCTAATAAAGGAAGGATGCACTTATATTTCTATTGAATTTAACAATCGTTCAGAGAATCCTTTGGACGATCTGAATTTATATCGCCAGTTAAAAGCCATCTACAAGAAGCACAGTCCTGATCTTATTTTTCATTATGTCATCAAACCAAACATCTATGGTTCTTTGGCTGCGGCAAGAACATCTATTAAGTCGATTGCCGTGATCACCGGACTGGGTTATTCTTTCGCAAAAAAAAATTGGTTGTACCAACTCACCAAAGCATTATACAAACGCGCTTTGAAAAAAACAGAAGAAGTTTGGTTTCTGAATAATGAAGACGCAAAAGTGTTTATCACTGATCATATTGTAAACATAAAAAAAATGCGGGTATTGCCCGGCGAAGGCGTGAACACGGATTTTTTTTCTCCTGATCCCAGCGCGAAATCAAGATCAACGAGTGCGTTTACTTTTATTATGAGCACAAGGCTTTTGAAAAGTAAAGGCATTGCTGTATATGCAGACGCTGCCAGGATTCTAAAAAGAAAAAATGACAAGATAAATTTTGAATTGATCGGTTTTTTTGAAAAAAATCATCCTGATTCTATCTCAGAAGCTGAACTTCAGAAATGGCAGGAGGAAGGTTTGGTCAATTATAAAGGTTTTGCAAAAGATGTGCGGCAATATTTGATTAATGCTGATTGTTTTGTTTTCCCTTCCTTTTATAATGAAGGTATTCCTCGATGTCTGATGGAAGCGGCCAGTATGGAATTGCCGATAATAACTTCCCTGAATCGGGGCTGTAAGGAAGTTGTTGTGAATAATTCAAATGGATTTACCTGCCATTTGAACGATCCTTTTGATGTTGCGGATAAAATGGAAAAGATGATCAATCTTTCTGATGAGGAGCGCTCGAAAATGGGAAAAAATGGAAGGGCCCTGGTCATAGAAAAATTCAACATTTCTCAAGTGATTGATCAATATGAAAGAACATTAGCGAAGCTGAAGATCTAATGGATTATCCTGAGCAATAGTTAAGTAAATAAAAGTTCGGGATACGTTGACTGTAAAAATTCCAAGACCCCGGATTTTCTGATTTGTTTTTCCCAGGTCCATTCGGTTAATTGTGGGAATGAATAAGGATGACAGGCAATTTCATTCCAATTAAAATTGGACAGATCATTTTTTAAATAAAAGTATTCGCCGCCATATTGTATTTGAAATTTTTTTATCCATTCATATTCTGTAGAGATGATCGGTATCTTTAACGCTGCGTATTCTAAAAATTTTGTTGATGTTTGTTGATTGAATGGTTCTTTGTCAATAATGAAATTTATTGCAAACCTGGACCGCAAAATATAGTCGCTCACTTCATTTTGGCTGACGGGGCCTTCGAAAAAAATATTTTTACACGATTTGAATTTGTTCTTCAACCATTTGTAATCCTTACTCAAAATCAACAGGGACTTCTGTCTCATCGTTCCCTCGGCAAAACATTTTATCAGTTTTAAAATTTTTCTTTCCTTATTGATGCTCCCTGTATAAATAAAATCAAAATCTTTTTCCTTTTTATTATTTGATTGGAAAAAAGAAAGATCAATTCCCATATCCCGGTAACCAAATGGAACAAGGTCTTTGAAATCGAACTGCTTCCTGACATATTCATTTAAAAACAGGCGATAATCAGGCTTTGCAGTGATTATCTTCTTTATCATGTCTTTTTTATCATTAAAAGGCGGCGCAGATGCGGAAGCATATTCATGAATTTTTACCGCAGTTTTTTTCCCGCCTTTATCAGTACCCATAAAATGCCATTCTACATCTGCCTCAACGGTTGCAATTTCTTTTGGACCTAATACGACCGTATTGATTTGATGATCCGAAAAGAATTTGCAATAGGCATCAACTTCAGGTAAAAACGCTTTATGTGGATGAATAAACGCAATTGTCATTGATATGAATTAACTGGTGATAAAATTATAAATAAGATTAACGCCGCGTTCGTACTTTTGCTTTTTAGTAAATGAAAATGGAAATTACAGTTAAAACCGCTGAGCAACTCAGACTCACTCCCGACGAATTCGAATTAATAAAACAAAAACTTGGACGCACGCCAAACTTCACGGAGTTATGCGCTTTTAGCGCAATGTGGAGCGAACATTGCAGTTATAAAAACTCGATCAAATGGCTAAAAACATTACCGCGCGAAGGTAAAAAAATGTTGGTGGCTGCGGGTGAAGAAAATGCAGGATTAATGGATATCGGCAATGGTTTTGGCGTTGTTTTTAAAATAGAATCGCACAATCACCCCTCTGCAATCGAACCATTTCAGGGCGCGGCAACGGGTGTCGGTGGGATTCATCGCGATATTTTTACCATGGGGGCAAGACCAATTGCTTCATTGAATTCTTTGCGATTTGGAAATTTGAAAGAAACAAAAACACAACGCTTACTGGCAGGAGTGGTGCATGGAATCGGCCATTATGGAAATTGTTTTGGTGTACCTACTGTCGGCGGTGAAATCTATTTTGAAGAGTGCTATCATACCAATCCATTGGTAAATGCAATGAGTGTTGGCATTGTGAAAAGCAACTCGACGATTTCTGCAACAGCAAAAGGAGCCGGCAATCCGGTAATGTTTGTGGGTAGTGCGACAGGTAAGGATGGAATCGGCGGAGCTTCATTTGCATCTGCTAATATTACTGAAGAAAGTACGGAAGAATTGCCAGCCGTTCAGGTTGGTGATCCATTCCAGGAAAAAAAATTATTGGAAGCTTGTCTTGAAGTGGTTAAGACCGGTGCCGTGGTTGGCATGCAGGATATGGGAGCAGCGGGTATTATCTGCTCAACTGCTGAAATGAGCGCCAAAGGAAATGTCGGAATGAGAATAGATCTCGATAAAGTTCCGGCGCGCCAGCAAAACATGAAAGCATGGGAATTATTATTGAGTGAAAGCCAGGAACGCATGTTGATGGTTGTAGAAAAAGGAAGAGAATATGAAGTGATCAATATTTTTGAAAAATGGGATTTACCATGCGCAAATATTGGCGAAGTTACGGATGATGGTTTGTTGAAATTTTTTATGCACGGAGAATTGGAAGCAGATATTCCTGCAGTAGAGTTGGTTCTCGGCGGAGGCGCTCCGCAATATTCGCGCGAATACAAAAAGCCAAAATATCTTGAACAGGTAAAGAGTTTTGATCAAAATGATATCGAAGTTCCCGATGATTTAAAATCAATTGCGGAGCAGATCGTTTCCATCCCGAACATTGCCTCAAAAAAATGGATTGCCGTGCAATATGATAGTACAGTTGGAACGGCAAATTCCTCTACCAACCAACCCAGTGATGCCGCTATCATTTTAGCAAAAGAAGCAAGCAAAGCATTGGCAATAACGACAGATTGTAACAGTCGCTACGTCTTTGCAGACCCTTATAAAGGCGCCATGATCGCTGTTGCCGAGGCTGCGCGTAATATTGTTTGTAGTGGAGGCGCTCCGCTTGGGGTTACCAACTGTTTGAATTTTGGTAATCCTTACGATCCCGAAGTTTATTATCAGTTTGTCGAAGCAATAAAAGGAATGGGCGACGCCTGCAGAAAATTTGATACGCCAGTTACCGGAGGTAATGTTAGTTTTTACAATCAAAACCCCGGCGGTGCCGTATATCCGACGCCCACAATTGGTATGGTTGGATTATTGGATAATGTAAGAGAAAAAATGACCTTGGATTTTAAAGAAGAAGGCGATATCATTTTTCTTATTGGTAAAAGCACAGGCGATATTAATTCGTCTGAATACCTGCATAAAGTTCAAAATGTGGAATACAGCCAGGTTCCTCATTTTGAGATTGAAGAAGAATTTCAACTCCAACAAAAAATCGCTGAACTGATAAAAAGGAAATTGATTGCCTCTGCCCATGATGTAAGCGAAGGTGGTTTATTCATTACTTTGGCAGAATCTGCATTTCCGAACAATCTTGGCTTTGACGTTGTCGCCTCCGATTTTAATATCCGCAAAGATGGTTATTGGTTCGGTGAGTCACAGAGCAGGGTAGTGGTAAGTGTTCAACCTGAAAAAATAAGTGAATTCAAAAAAACGCTTGGCGATCATCCATACGAAGAATTGGGTGTTGTAACGGAAGGTTCGGTTGAAGTTGATGGAATGAATTGGAATAATATTTTTTATTGGAAAGAAAAATATGATTCAGCCATTGAGCATTTGCTTGCAGGTTCAGAAACAGAAAGTGAATTGAGCTCGTTGTAAGATCCTGCATAATCAAACCAAATCATTATTTTTTCGGAACACTTTTATCATGCAAAAAGATTCAAAAATAGTAGTAACTGGAGCCGCTGGGTTCATTGGGAGTTGTCTTGTTGGTTATCTCAATTACAAAGGATATTCAAATATTGTTTTGGTTGATGATTTTAGCAAGAAAGACAAATTGCCCAATCTTGAAAAAAAGCGATTTTCTGACGTCATTGAACGCGATGAATTTTTTGAATGGCTTTTTGAAGAGAAACCGAAAATTGATTTCTTTTTTCATATCGGAGCGAGAACTGACACTACTGAATTCAATTACGCCATTTATCAACAGCTGAATGTCGAATATTCAAAAAAGGTTTGGGATTACTGCACGGTTCATAACATTCCCTTAGTTTACGCTTCATCGGCTGCAACTTATGGCAATGGTGAATATGACTACAACGATGATCACGACATTGTTAATGTATTGCGCCCTTTGAATCCTTATGGCAATTCAAAAAATGAATTTGACAAATGGGTTTTACACCAGCGAGGTCATCCAACATTCTGGGCAGGATTGAAATTTTTCAATGTTTACGGACCGAATGAATATCACAAAGGCAGGATGGCAAGTGTTATTTTTCATTCCTTTAATCAAATCAAAAAAAGCGGACTCGTAAAATTATTCAAGTCAGGTAATCCTCAATACAAGGATGGCCAGCAATTGCGCGATTTCATTTATGTAAAAGATATTTTAAAAGTATGTTTTTGGTTAATGGAACATCAACCAACTTCCGGGATCTATAATTTAGGAACAGGGAAAGCCAGATCATTTGAGGATCTTGCCAAATCTACTTTTAACGGAATGGATATTTCTCCAAAAATACAATTCGTTGATATGCCTGATGACATTCGTTCAACTTATCAGTATTTCACGGAAGCGAAAATGACCAAACTTCGCAGTGTTGGTTATATGGAAGAATTTTATTCCCTGGAAAAAGGGGTGGACGATTATGTTAGAAATTATTTAGCAAAAGGCAAGTTCTATTGATAATTACAAATAGAATTGAAGCCCCGCAAGAGTAATAATAACTTGTCGGGGTTTTTTATTTAATTTTAATTCAATTAATACCGAGCAACGATCATGAATAAAAAAATTGCCATTATCGGCGGCGGAAATCTGGGCACTGCAATAGCCGAAGGTCTGATACAAAGTGGATTTGTTTTGCCTAAGCATATTCTTATCACCAAAAGAAATATTCAAACCCTGCATGAACTGGAGCGAAAAGGTGTTTTGGTAAGTGATAAGAATGAAGAAGCCATTCGATATGCAGATCTGGTTATTCTTGCAGTAAAACCCTTCCAGGTTAATGACATGCTATCTTCTTTAAAAAAGGAGTTTAAAGAGGGAAAACACATCTTGGTTTCCGTTATTACAGGAATCAGTATTGAACATATCTCTGGCATCATCGGTAAGAAAATATCTATTGTGCGCGCAATGCCCAATACGGCAATTGCTATTCAGCAAAGCATGACCTGTATTGCCGCTAAAGATGTCAGCGAGGATCAGCTTCAGTATGTAATGGAAGTTTTTAACCAGCTCGGCAAGTCGGTTAAGATTGATGAGAAGTTGATGGATGCAGCAACTGTGCTGGGCGCTTGCGGAACGGCATTTGCCATGCGATATATTCGTGCCAATATACAGGGTGGGATTGAAATTGGATTTGATGCAGCTACCGCAAACCTCATTGCTGCACAAACAGTGAAAGGCGCAGCGGAACTATTGTTAACAAAAGGTGCTCATCCAGAGCAGGAAATTGACAAGGTTACCACCCCAAAAGGTTGTACAATTGCCGGGTTGAATGAAATGGAACATCGTGGCTTTAGTTCTTCCCTTATCAAAGGATTAGTAGCGAGTTATGATAAGATTGCCAAAGATTAATTATGTGCATTTCTTTTTTTAAAGGCATAAAATAATTACCTTTATTCCACGTTTTGAATACAGAGCATGGCATAAGCGTAAATACTTAGCGTCCATTTATAAGAAAATACTTAAATCCAAACCCTGAACATGAGAAAGCGAATCAGCCTTTTAGTATTAACCCTGGAGATAACCTGTATAATCGTTTTACACGTTTTCAAATTGACGGCTCACTCCGAAAAAGCCAATAATAACATTTCCGCACACTTCAGTAACCCGGTCCATTTAAGCAAAAGTTATACTGTCTCGAGTCTAAAGTAGTTTTCCAAAATTCAGTCGCTACTTTATTCTTGCCTTGAAAAACGCAATCGTGTTCTTGTATGCATCTTCTTTTGCAGCCTTATCAAAAATAGGATTGCTTGGATTGGCAAAAGCATGATCCGCATCGTATCTTTTTAAAATAAGTTTTTTTTCTGCCTTTTTCATATTCTCTGCAAACTCATCGACAACCTTTGGATTTATCCATTGATCCTTATTGGCAAAAATGCCAAGCACATCTGCGTGCAATGATCTCAATTTATCCAGATCTTTTTCCGGCATCCCATAATACATTACACAACCAGCAGCCTGTTTGCCGGCAAGTAAGGAAGCCTGCAAGCTCCATCCACCCCCGAAACACCATCCGATAGTATAAATTTTTGCATCAGGCCCAACATAATTGATAGCGGCTTTAATAATGGTCTGAATTCTTTCCGTTTTTGCAGCCTGCATATATTTTCCAGCATCTTCGCGTGTGGTAGCAACTTTTCCATCATATAAATCAACAGCGATCACATTGACATTTCCAACATCATTCCATAATGCTTCACTTTCCTTTTTCACATAGTCATTCAAACCCCACCATTCCTGGAAAACAAAAATGTAATTATTGGTAGGAGATTTTGATTTTATTTCCCATCCCGAACACACTGATCCGTCTTGGCCTTTGAATGTAATGGATTTACCATTATCACTCTTAAAAATAAAAGGTAAAGGCAATGGGTGGCTGGTGATGAAATCTTTATCGGATGCAAGCTGAGCAAAGGATTCAGTGGCTGACGGTGCGCAACAGCTCATTTTTTGCTGTGCTTGTATTGAAGGGTAAAAAGCAATTGCTAATAAACAAAGGAACCAATTTTTCATATAGATGTTTTTTAATGTAAAAGATTAATACGCAATATAAAGTTCCGAAGAATATTTTTTTAAACATATTTTATCCACATGCAAAAGATGAATTTTTTGCTATCAGAAAATATTGGCGTAGGTTTGTATGACCTCTCGGAATTTGTTTTACTTTAATTTTCCTCAGGTCATAATTAGCAGAATTTAAGGCAAATATTTCATAAGAAATTGTTGAGCAAGAAATTGGCGTCGAAGTGCGCAATTCTTCCAAAGGAAGGATCGAAGACGGCGATGTTGATGTCTTTTTTATTTGCCGAATTAAAATTGAAAATATCTTTTTATGGCTAAATTTATTTTTGTTACCGGTGGTGTTACCTCTTCATTGGGCAAAGGCATTATTGCTGCATCTCTGGCTAAACTCCTGCAGGCCCGCGGACTTCGCGTTACTATTCAAAAATTCGATCCGTATATCAATGTGGATCCTGGAACGCTGAATCCTTATGAGCATGGTGAATGCTATGTTACCGAAGATGGCGCAGAGACCGATCTTGACCTTGGCCATTATGAAAGATTTTTGAGCATCTACACTTCCCAGGCAAATAACGTGACCACAGGAAGAATTTATCAGACTGTTATTAATAAAGAAAGAGAAGGCGCTTACCTGGGAAAAACCGTTCAGGTTGTTCCCCATATCACCGATGAAATAAAACGAAGAATGTTATTGCTCGGACAAACCCAGGAATACGATATTATCATAACAGAGATTGGTGGTACCGTTGGTGATATTGAATCCCTGCCTTTTGTTGAGGCTGTTCGTCAACTGCAGTGGGAAATGGCAGAAGAAGATTGTGTGGTGGTACATCTTACTTTAATTCCTTATTTAAAAGCGGCAAAGGAATTAAAAACAAAACCCACCCAGCATAGCGTGAAATTATTAAGCCAGGAAGGAGTGAATCCCGATATCATCGTTTGCAGAACCGAAGAACCGCTATCCATGGATATTCGCAGGAAGATCGCATTGTTCTGTAACGTAAAGCCTGAAGCGGTAATTGAAGCAGCTGATGCACCCACAATCTATGAAGTGCCATTGGCAATGATGCGGGAGAAACTGGATATCATTTGTTTGAAAAAACTGAATATTGCTGAATATCGAGAACCCGAATTAACCAAGTGGAAAGAGTTCCTGGATAAATTAAAATATCCAAAAAGCAAAGTGACGATCGGATTAATCGGAAAATATATTGAATTACAAGACGCCTATAAATCAATACTCGAATCATTTATTCATGCTGGAGCCATCAATGAATGCAAAGTGCAGGTGGTTAATGTGCACAGCGAATTTATTACCGAAGATAATGTTAGTGAAAAACTGTCCAATCTGGATGGATTGCTTGTTGCGCCTGGCTTTGGACATCGCGGAGTTGAAGGAAAAATCATTGCGGTGAAATATGCACGCGAAAATAATCTTCCATTCTTCGGGATATGTTTGGGTATGCAAATGGCAGTAATTGAATTTGCCCGCAATGTGCTTGGATTGGTTGATGCTCATTCAACAGAGATGAATCCCAGCACACCTGATCCGGTAATTGACCTGATGGAAGAACAAAAAAAGATCACTGCAAAAGGGGGCACCATGCGACTCGGCGCTTACCCTTGCGTCATTCAGGATGGAACTTTAGCAAAGGAAATTTACGGAAAGACCGAAATCACAGAACGTCATCGCCATCGTTGGGAATTTAATAATGCGTATTTACATCGATTTGAAAATGCGGGAATGATACCGAGCGGAAAAAACATAGAAAGTGGGTTGGTAGAAATCGTTGAACTTAATAACCACCCTTTTTTCATTGGAGTTCAATATCATCCCGAATTGAAAAGCACAGTTGAAAATCCACATCCTGTTTTTGTTCATTTCATTAAAGCAGCAAAAGAATTTGCTGAAAAAAGAAGCATGATCAAAAACCCCTTGCTTCAAAGTGAGATGATATAAACACCGAGCTGAATAGAATTTCATTTACGCAGAATACCTTGGTAAATCTTAGATTAAATGAATCTTTCTTCCGAGTTCCGACTATCGGACTTTCCGACTATCTTTGCACCTCTTTAAAATTTAATTAAAAAATATGGGTACGGATAGAAATACCATTATCGGATACGTGCTGCTTGGAATTCTTTTATTATCATACATTTTTCTTTCTACCAAAAACAGCCAGGAATTAGCGAAGCAAAAGAAGCTTTATGACGACTCTGTTGCGATTGCAAAGGCAAAACAGGATTCCATTGTCAGAAAAGCGGATACCGTTAAAACGCATATTGCTGTTTCGGCAGATACAAGCGGCTTTAATAAGGCTATCGGCGGGGTTGAACATTTGTTAACTGTGGAAAATGATGTTTTGAAGATTGTGTTCACCAATAAAGGAGCACAACCAAAGGAAGTTGAGTTGAAAAAATTCAACTCTTTTGACAGCACTGCGGTGAAGATAATCGATTCTTCCAGCAACACCAGGATTTCTTATCCCATTAACACTTCGGCTTCTCAATCCTCACAAATAACTGATCTGTTTTTTGATGACGGGCAATTGGTTAAAAATGCAGACGGAAGTCAGACTGTAAGTTACAGATTACCTGCACCCGGTGGAGAATCTGTTGTGCATCAATATACCATTCCGGCAACAGGATATTTGATCAACTGGGATGTAGTGATCAATAATGCTGAAAAATTATTTACACAGAATGATTTCAATTTAGCCTGGCACGTTCAGTTAAAAAGAATTCAGAAGAATATTATTTACGAAAAACGTTTGTGTAATATTTGTTTTTATGAAGATGAAAATTTCGATTACATCTCTTCTCATACCGATAAAAAATTTGAAAAACCGGTTCAATGGATTTCCGTCTCTCAACAGTTTTTCAATACGACATTAATAGCCAAAAATAATTTCACTTCCGGAAACGTCCATTGGGCGCGTGATGCAACAGATACTTCAACGATACTGGGCAATTCCGATGCAAGTTTTCAATCAAAGATCACCTCAGGAAATTCAGCTACCATTCCTTTTCAGATCTATTACGGGCCTAATGATTATCACATTTTAAAAAGTGAGGCACCCGGAATGGACAGGATCATCAACCTGGGAAGGGATTTTTATTCTTTTGTTCGTCCGGTGAACGTGTATATCATAATGCCTGTTTTTGATTTCTTAAAAAAATTCACTGCCAATTATGGAATCGTGATCATGCTGCTTACTATTTTCATCAGGTTGCTTACATCGCCCTTGGTTTATACCAGTTATTTAAGTGGCGCAAAAATGAAAGCTTTAAAACCTGAAATAGATGCCTTGAAAAAACGACTTAATAATGATCAGCAGCAGGTCGCCGTTGAGCAGATGAAATTATTCAGGGAATCCGGGGTAAATCAGTTCGGCGGTTGTATTCCGGCATTATTACAGATCCCGATCTTCTTTGCGTTATACAGTTTCTTCAATTCAAATGTTGAAATGCGCAGCCAGCCTTTTTTATGGTCCCATGATTTATCCGCTTATGACTCCATAGCAAATTTTGGATTCAGTATTCCTTTGTATGGGGATCATATCAGCCTATTCGGTCTGCTTGCGGTGGCAACAAGCTTTCTTATCACATTATATGGTATGAGTTTAACTCCCGATCAGAGTAATCCAACCATGAAATACATGCCATACATAATGCCGGTAATGTTGCTTTTCTTTTTCAATAATCTTCCATCAGCATTGACCTGGTATTATACGGTTTCCAATCTGATCACCTTGCTTTTGCAATGGGTAATTCAAACCTATATCATCGATCATGATAAGATAATCGCACAACTGGCTGAAAATCGCAAAAAGCCAAAAGCAAAATCAAAATGGCAGGAGCGAATGGAGCAGATGCAGGAATCACAGAAAAAAATGCAACAATTAAAGAATAAAAAATAGTTAATCATTTTCTTTTCTTAAACGTTTCGGTGATAACATAATCCAATCTTGGTTTAAGATTTGACACTATATTATTAGAAATGAAAATTCTCGCCTGCATATTATTAACCTTTTTTTTGTTGAGCGCCTCAGCAATTAGTTCTGCTCAGAAGAAGATCTCCGATTTTAGTATTGTTTATGATTATTCCATTGCGACCAAAAGCTCCGCGAAACCCATAACAGGAACGAATACGATCTATGTGAAAGGGAATATGACCAGATCTGAAGTATCTACTGCTTCCTTTTCTTCTACAATAATTCAGGATGTAACGACCGGAACCGCTGTGATATTAAGAGAAGTGAGCGGGCAAAAGATTTTGATCAGACTTTCATCAACGGATTGGCAACAAATGAACGCCACAAGTGCAGGAATAACTTTTACCAATACTGAGGAAACAAAGACAATCGCGGGATACAAGTGCATAAAAGCAACGGCTAAATCAAAAGATGGTTCAGATTATTCGGTCTTCTATACATCAGAATTGGTGGTTGATAACAAAGAATACAATCCTAAATTCAGTCTTCTTACCGGGTTGCCGTTGGAATATGAATTAACGAAAGATGGGGTCACGATAAAATATACAGTCTCCAAAATAAATCTCAATCCTGTTCCTGCTTCCAAATTCGATATTCCTAAAAGCGGTTACCGCGAAATGACTTACGCGGAAAGCAAGAAACTAAATATCGGAGGATAAAAAAATTATTTGTGCATGGCAATTTTCAGATCAAGCATCTGTAAATTTCCTTTTGCGGGAGTGATACTGAATGTAGCCGTATTGACCTTGTACTTGTAAGGAAGAATATAAGTGGTGTTTCCTTTTTGATAGGTTACAATGGTATTTAATTCAAGGGAAGATCTGTCCTTTTGTTGACTGAATACATGACTACCTGAAAATGCATATCCATTTCTTAGCGTAAAAGGAGAAGTTACTTTGAGCGGTACGAAATTACTCTTGGCCGGCGTGTTTTTCTTTTTGTCTTTATTTCCGCCCTTGCTTGCAAAAGCCAATCCGACGATTATCAATAAAGATGTAAAAACAAAAAGATGCCTCATCAATTCTTTCACTCGTATCGTAGTTGTGGTAATCATTCAGCTGCAAATATAATAAAAAATATTGGGTATTTTTTAACCACTCATCCTAAACTTTAATGTTTCTTTAACGATTGGTTTTTTAGCAGTTATCCAAGACTTTTTTATCAACAAATACCCTTATAATGTGCATTATACGATCCAGATTAAAAAATAGTTGCCAAACGGTTTAAAAAGTTTGTAATAAGAGTTTTATGGTTTACTTTAGAATCAGTTTAATCCATGAAGCAAAATCCTTCACACCAGGACAACGATGAAATAAAAGAATTGCTTAAGCAATTTCAAAACTTGCAGGCAGGTCGCAGTAATTCTTTTTTGAACGAAGATGCCTTCGAAAAAATAATAGATTATTTTGATGAAACTGAAAATCTCAAAAGCGCTATTGAAGCGGTAGAGCTGGGCATTGAGCAATATCCATATTCCTCATTGCTATTGATAAAGAAAGCAGACCTGATGATTGCCACCCGCCGTTATGATAAAGCATTAAAGATTTTAGAGAAGGCTGAACTCCTGGATGGAAGTGATATCAACATCTATATTTTGAAGACCGACGCATACCTGGCACTTGATCAGCAGGAAAAGGCAGTGGCTTTGCTTGAAAATGCATTGCAACATTTCGAAGGAGCGGAAAGAATTGAATTGTTATTTGAACTGGCAGACGTTTATGATGATTATGAAGAATTCGATAAGATCTTTGATTGCCTGAAATTGATCCTTGAACAAGATCCCAATAATGAAGAGGCGTTGTATAAGATCTGCTTTTGGACCGACTTCACCGGAAGAAATGAAGAGAGCATCAAATTGCATCAGAAAATAATAGACGACTATCCTTACAATGAATTGGGATGGTTTAATCTTGCGGCTGCTTACCAGGGTTTGAAATTATATGAAAAAGCAATAGACGCTTATAAATACGCGGTCACCATTGACGAGAAATTAGACTATGCTTACCGCAATATGGCGGATGCATATATTCGATTAAGAAAATACCGTGATGCCATCGAGTCTTTGGAAAAAGTGATCGAACTCTCAAGACCGGAAGATGTGATCTATGAAGCGATCGGGCATTGTTACGACAAATTAAGAAATTATGCGCAAGCCCGATTTTATTATCGTAAAGCATCGCATCTTAATGCCGATGACAGTAAATTATATTACAAAATCGCCTGCACTTATCTGAACGAGCAACAGTGGGCCAATGCCATTAAACAATTGGAAAATGCACTGCGCATCTCTTCCAAACAGCCAGAATACAATTTAGCAATGGGAGAATGTAAAATGCAGTTAGGCAATTTCCGCGATGCCATTCAATTTTTTTCTAATGTCGTAAGAATTCGGCCCAAAAATGTTTCCGGTTGGGATGCTTTGATAAGATGTCTTTATGTTGGCGGCTTTTATGAAGAAGCGCTCGAACAGGCACAGTCCGCAATTCGCATCACAAATGGGAAAGCTGTTTTTATTTTTTATTCAAGCGCAATTTGTTTTGCCCTCGGAAAAACAAAAGAAGGTCTTTTGCAATTGGAAAAAGCAATGGCAAAATCTCCGAAATTGTTAAAAAAACTGATCGAACTCAATCCGGTGATATTGCAGTATCAATCGGTGGTTGATGTTATTGCAGGATACAAAAGAAAAAAATCATTTTAACATATTCACCCCAGATTTACTAGTCTACCTATTTAATAGACTTTAATTGGTAATAGATTCTTCCTTATTTTTGCTTCCCAACCTGTTTTAAAAAGAAATTGAACCAATAATGAATTTTAATTTAACCCAAATTCCTGAACGAATCTCCAAGCCAAGAAAAAGCGGAATAACGATGGTGATGGATAAAGGACTTAGCACGGAAGAGGCAAAGAATTTTTTAAGCATTTCTGGTCCGCACGTAGACATCGTCAAACTGGGCTTTGGAACTTCTTTTGTTACGCCAAATTTGCGAGACAAGATAGATGTTTATGCTTCCCATGATATACCGGTCTATTTTGGCGGTACATTATTCGAAGCGTTCCTGATCAGAAACCAGTTTGACGATTACCTGAATGTTTGTAAAGAATATGGAATCAAATACATGGAAGTTAGTGATGGTTCTATAGATATTCCACATGCTGAAAAATGTGGTTATATTGAAAAACTCACCAAGTACGGAACGGTGCTGAGTGAAGTGGGCAGCAAAGACGCGGAGCATATCATTCCTCCCTATAAATGGATCGAATTAATGCGCGCAGAATTGAATGCAGGTTCTTCATATGTCATCGCAGAAGCACGTGAAGCCGGAACAGTGGGAATTTATCGCGGAAGTGGCGAAGTGCGTGAAGGATTGGTGCAGGAGATCCTTACCCAGATCCCGGAGGAAAAAATACTATGGGAAGCGCCGCAAAAATCTCAACAATTATATTTTATCGAACTGATCGGTTGCAATGTTAACCTTGGGAATATTGCACCCTCAGAAGTGATAGCCCTTGAATCTATGCGTCTTGGTTTGCGCGGCGATACATTTCATTTATTTCTCAATAAAAAGCAATCAAAGTGAAAAAATTTGGCTTGATAGGGTTTCCGTTGAGCCATTCATTTTCCCAAAAATATTTTTCTGAAAAATTCAAAAGGGAAAATATTGCAGATTGTGTTTACGAAAATTTTTCTATCTCCTCGATTAGTGAGTTAGACGTCATTCTTAGCAATAACCCGGAACTCTTGGGCTTAAACGTAACCATTCCTTACAAGCGGGCTGTTATAGATTATTTGGACAATCCTGTCAATACTTTGCCCATCAAGGCTTGCAATTGCATAAAAATAAAAAATGGCAAATTAACCGGCTATAACACGGATATCATTGGTTTCAGAAAATCTTTACTTACCCATCTCCAGCCCATTCATAAAAATGCGCTGATCCTTGGCAATGGCGGCGCTACAGAAGCGGTGAAATATGTACTGGCTGGATTAAATATTGATTTTTCCATTGTGAGCAGAAAAAGGCAAAACGATGCTACCTATACTTATGAAGATCTATCAAAAGAAATCATTCAGAAAAATCTACTGATTGTTAATGCCACGCCCGTTGGAATGTTCCCTCACGTTGATGAATGCCCCAAAATCAATTATGAGTTCTTAACTGAACGCCATTACTTGTTTGACCTCATTTACAATCCTGCTGAAACACTATTCCTCAAAAAAGGGAAGGAGCGTGGTGCGACCATTAAGAACGGTTATGAGATGCTGGTGATTCAGGCTGAAGAAAGCTGGAGGATCTGGAACGAAATGAATTGAATTGTCATTTCAGATGGGTCAGCCTTTCTATAAATTTCTCCGGGACAGCAGTGATTTTCTTGAGTTGATAATCATAACAGACCATTCCGGTTTTGGCTTTAGCAACCAGGACATTTTTTTCGGTTGATCCCTTTTCCAGTTTATAAAAAATATCAAAAGAGACCTTTGAAAATTCGCCCGCTGCCACAGACACCTTTATTTTATCGCCGTAAAAAATTTCGTTTTTAAATTCTATGGCAACATCACTCATGATGAGCCCCTTGCCTTCAATATCGAATTCTTGGTAGCGGTGGTATTGTAAGAACTGCACTCTTGCTTCATGGATAAGCGATAGAAAAACATCATTGCCTACATGATTTCCGTAATTCAGATCAGTTATACGAATAGGTATCTCCGTTATGAATGAAAATTGGTCTGGCATTTCAATTTTAATTCTCCCCATAAGATTGTTGTAAAAATTGGATCAGCTTATCCACTGCTTTTTTGCGATGGCTAAAAAGATTTTTCTCTTCAAGGGTCATTTCAGCAAAGGTTTTGTCCGATCCCTCTGGAATGAAAACAGGATCATATCCAAACCCGTTCTTCCCCATTGCGGTTGAAATTATTTTTCCTTCACAGACCCCTTCAAAAAAATATTCTTTCTCATCAAGTATCAGCGAAATCACCGTTCTGAATCTGGCATCGCGGTTTGGTTCATTTTCTAATTTGCTTAATAACTTTTCAATATTTTTTTCGAACGCCCTGTCTTCCCCCGCATATCGCGCACTTCTCACGCCAGGTTCGCCGTTTAATGCGTCAACTTCCAACCCGGTGTCTTCACTAAAACAATTTTTTCCGGTCATTTGATGAATTGTTCTTGATTTTGCTGTCGCGTTTTCCGGTAATGTGGGATAGGGTTCAGGAATATCAATATCAATCCCTGCTTCTTTCAAACTCATCACTTTAATAACATTCCCGATCACAGATTGTATCTCTTCAACTTTATGTTGATTATTGGTCGCGAAAATTAATGTTATCATTTTAGGTAATCCTCATTTCAAACTTCAAATAGTTGTCTCAGACAAACCCATAATTTGCTTTTCAGCAATTTACTTTCATGTGTTTCCCCATCAAGCTCGTTCAATGAGGGAGCGCAAACATACGTGCAGCCATCATAAGCTTGTAATTTGAATTGGGGGAAATTGAAAGGCAATTTGATATCAACCGATTCCAATCCAAATAAAATAAGTATTTGCGGATGCAGTTGCAGTTTCAATTCATGAATGAGCACGGGGTGTGCAGCATGATTGACGATGGCGATATCAGCAATATTCATTTTACAAGCCTCAAGCATTTTGGTGATAAAAAGCAAATGTTTATCGGCAATAAAAACGGCATCGGCATCCTTTGTAACGAAAGTTATTTTTTTTTGATTGTTGCCAAGAAATTTATACCGCTGTGTTTTATTTTGAATCTCACTTCCATCCACCAAAACATTTTTATATAAGGCTGCAGTAACAATTCCGGGAAGATGAACATTATCAATACTCATAAAAAGCTAACAATTGTTAGTATATTTGTGGCTGATTCTTTGTTCTGAAAAAGAATCTTTTGTTTCTTTGTGATTACAAAAATATGTTTTATGATTGATACGATGGATATGCAAATAACGAAAGTAAAACGGAGTAAAATTAAAGACCTGGATTTTGAAAATCTTCCATTCGGGAAATATTTTTCTGACCACATGCTGGAGGCAGATTATGTAAATGGCGAGTGGCAGAATGTTTCGATCAAACCTTATCAACCAATAATGTTCGAACCTTCTTTAGTCGCCTTGCATTATGGGCAGGCAATTTTTGAAGGAATCAAAGCTTATAAAAATCCTGCGGGGGAAGCATTTATATTTCGCCCCTATGATAATTTCAAAAGGTTCAACCTTTCGGCGGAGCGCATGCAAATGCCAGTGATTCCCGAAGAAATCTTTATTGAAGGGATGCGCACACTCATTGACATTGATAAGGATTGGATTCCTGCAAAAGAAGACTATTCCTTATACATAAGACCGGTAATGTTTGCCACAGATACCGCAATTGGAGTTAAGCCTTCCGAAACTTATAAATTTCTTATTCTCTTAAGTCCAACAGGTCCTTATTATGCTCAACCCATGAAGATCTATGTAGAAGAAAAATATACCCGGGCCGCTCCGGGCGGTGTTGGATTTGCAAAAAACGCCGGTAATTATGGCGGCAGCATGTATGCAACAGCGATCGCAAAAAAACAGGGTTATGACCAGGTTTTATGGACAGATTGTCTTGAACATAAATGGTTGCATGAAGTGGGAACGATGAACATATTTTTTATAATTGGAAATAAGGCCATTACTCCTTCCCTTGATGAAGGAACGATACTTGATGGCGTAACAAGAAGCAGCGCCATGACCATCTTGGAAGAATTGGGATTTACGGTCGAAGAAAGAAGAATCAATATTGATGAAGTGATCGAAGCATACAAGAAAGGAACTTTGACCGAAGTTTTTGGAACAGGAACTGCTGCCACAATTTCGCCAATAAAGGAATTAAAATATAAAGATTTTGTAATGGAGTTTGATACCAATGGCTGGAAAACTGCGCCGCAGGTAAAGAAAATTCTTACCGAGATTCGCGAGGGAAAGAGAGAGGATAAATATGGATGGCTGTTCAAAGTATAGTGGTTAATGTCCGTCACTTTTAGCTCTTTATCCACAATTGGATATTCTTTGCGTTTACCCCTTCATTTTAATTTGGTTTTTACCGATAGGCATTTTACCTTTGCCGTCCTAAAATAAAACAGGTCTTAATGCCTACAATACAGCAATTAGTAAGAAAAGGAAGACAAATCATCCGCGCAAAAAGTAAATCAAGGGCCCTGGATGCATGTCCGCAACGCCGAGGAGTTTGCACCAGAGTGTACACAACTACCCCTAAAAAACCAAACTCAGCTTTACGTAAAGTGGCAAAAGTGCGTTTAACCAACAAAGTAGAGGTGATCGCTTATATTCCGGGTGAAGGACATAATCTTCAGGAACACTCTATCGTGCTGATCCGTGGCGGTCGTGTTAAAGACTTGCCGGGTGTGCGTTATCATATTGTGCGCGGAAGCTTAGATACAGCAGGAGTGAAGGACCGCAAGAAAAGCCGTTCGAAATACGGAACAAAAAGAGAAAAAAAGAACGCAGCAAAAAAATAATAATAAAATAATTTTATAAACAGATGAGGAAGACGCAGGCAAAAAAATTACCACTCGCTCCGGATGCAAAGTATAACGATATACTTGTTACACGCTTTGTTAATAACCTGATGTGGCAAGGCAAAAAAAATGGTGCCTACACCATTTTTTACGATGCACTGGATAAGGTTGCCAAACAAACCAGTGAAAACGGATATGAAGTTTGGAAAAGAGCTTTGGCGAATGTTACTCCGGGTGTGGAAGTACGCAGCCGTCGTATTGGCGGAGCTACATTCCAGATACCAGCTGAAGTTCGTGCAGACAGAAAAATTTCTTTGAGCATCAAATGGCTTGTCCGTTACAGCAGAGAAAGAAATGGGAGAAGCATGGCCGATAAATTGGCGAATGAAATAGTGGCGGCAAGCAAGGGTGAAGGCGGCGCCTTTAAAAAGAAAGAAGATACACATCGTATGGCTGAAGCAAACAAAGCTTTTGCGCATTTCCGAGTGTAGTGATGATAAATCTATTTTTAAAGCCCCGTAAATCTTTCGGGGCTTTTGTTTTTTTAATAATACTTAACACATAATCCGGATTTACTAACAAGCACCATTTTACATCAATAATTTATGTACCTTTGCACACCGAATTTTAAAAATATTTTACCAATGCAGCCGTTAATAGCAGAATAAAGCGATGAATTAAGTTGTTGCAGCACAATATTGCGACGCAACAGCTGTATAATCAGGGCTTAACAGTCCGGTTCAAAAAATCAAAATAACTTTTTAATATAAAAAAATGTCAGACTTAAGATTTCAAAGAAACTTTGGTATTGCGGCTCATATTGATGCCGGAAAAACCACGACCACTGAACGAATATTGTACTATACCGGCGTTAACCACAAAATTGGCGAAGTTCATGATGGGGCAGCTACAATGGACTGGATGGCTCAGGAACAGGAAAGAGGTATTACCATTACTTCAGCCGCGACGACTTGTTTTTGGAATTTTCCAACGACACAGGGTAAGAAAAATGCCGATACAAAGCAATACAAGTTCAACATTATTGATACCCCCGGACACGTTGATTTTACTGTTGAAGTAGAACGTTCTTTGCGTGTACTGGATGGTTTGCTGGCATTATTCTGCGCTGTTTCAGGCGTTGAGCCACAATCAGAAACAGTTTGGCGCCAGGCCAATCGTTATAAAGTTCCACGTATCGGTTTTGTAAATAAAATGGATCGTGCCGGCGCTGACTTTTTAAATGTTGTTAAACAGGTAAAAGAAATGCTGGGCGCAAAAGCAGTGCCTTTACAGTTGCCGATTGGTGCTGAAGATAATTTTAAAGGTGTTGTGGACCTGATCCAGATGAAAGGAATTATTTGGGAAGATGAAACAAAAGGAATGACTTACAAAGAAGTTCCGATCCCGGATGATATGGCCGATGATGTCAAAGAATGGAGACAACACTTAATTGAAGCGGTTGCAGAATACGATGATAAATTACTGGAGAAATTCTTTGATAATCCAGATAGCATTTCAGAAGACGAAATTCATGAAGCGATAAGAAAAGCAACCATTGATATTTCGATCATCCCGATGATGTGTGGCTCGTCCTTTAAGAACAAAGGCGTGCAGACCGCGTTGGATGCGATCGTGCGCTATCTCCCTTCACCACTTGAAATAGAAGCCGTAAAAGGAACAAATCCTGATACCGGTGAAGAGATCAGTCGCAAGCCAGATGCAAAAGAACCATTTGCCGCTTTGGCATTTAAGATTATGACCGATCCATTTGTCGGAAGATTAGCATTCTTCAGGGTTTATAGCGGTCGTTTGGAATCTGGTTCCTATGTATTAAACACCAGAACAGGAAAAAATGAACGCATTTCGCGTATAATGCAAATGCACGCCAATAAGCAAAATCCAGTGGATTTTATCGAAGCAGGTGATATCGGCGCGGCTGTTGGTTTCAAGGATATCAAGACCGGAGATACCTTATGCAATGAAGATGATCCGATAGTACTGGAAAGTATCAATTTCCCCGAACCTGTTATTTCCATTGCGATTGAACCAAAAACGCAGGCTGATGTGGATAAAATGGGAATGGCCATAGCAAAATTGGTTGAAGAAGATCCGACATTAAAAGTGAAGACCGATGAAGAAACAGGGCAGACAATTTTAAGCGGAATGGGTGAATTGCATCTTGAAATTATAGTTGACAGAATGAAGCGCGAATTTAAGGTAGAGATCAATCAGGGTGCACCGCAGGTTGCGTACAAGGAAGCTTTTCAAGCAACAGTTGAGCATAGAGAAGTCTTGAAGAAACAGACCGGTGGTCGTGGAAAGTTCGCTGATATCGTTTTTGAATTAGGACCCGCAGACGCAGAATTTTTGAAAGAAGGAAAAGGACAATATCAATTTGTCAATGATATTTTCGGCGGATCGATCCCGCGTGAATTTGTTCCGGCGATTCAAAAAGGATTTGAGCAATCCATGACAAGTGGGGTATTGGCAAATTACCCGGTTGATAACATGAAGGTTCGTGTTTTCGACGGAAGCTTCCATGCTGTTGACTCTGATTCTATGTCTTTTGAATTATGCGCAAAAGCTGGTTTCCGTGATGCAGCTAAAAAAGCGAAGCCTGTTTTGTTGGAACCGATAATGAAAGTAGAAGTAATAACTCCCGATCAGTATATGGGGGATGTTACCGGTGACCTAAATCGTCGTCGTGGGATTTTGGAAGGAATGGACAGTAAGAACAATGCACAAGTTATTAAAGCAAAAGTTCCATTAAGTGAAATGTTTGGTTATGTAACGCAGCTACGTTCATTAAGTTCTGGTCGCGCTACCTCTACCATGGAATTTTCTCACTATTCTCCGGCGCCTTCAAATATTGCAGAAGAAGTGATTGCAAAGGTGAAAGGTAAAGTGAACGCATAATAACATCTAAGTAACATACAATAACGAGCCCTGTCTCTTTAGGCAGGGTTTTTGTTTTTTTTGGTAGTTGGTATTTTATTTTTAATAATCAATTAAACCTTTTTTCGTTTTGCATTCCAAATGGTTAATCAAAAAAACAACATTTATGAAAAAAAACCTCGGTAGAGTTGCCATTTTATCTCTGATTGTAATGGCATTTTCTTTAGGCGCATCGGCGCAGATTTATGTAAATGTTCGCCCTGAGCCTCCCGTAATTGTAAGAACGACAGCGCCAAGTCCGCAACACGTTTGGATCGGTGAAGAATGGGAAACCCGCAATGGTGCCTATGTTCACACTGGGGGTCATTGGGCCCTTCCTCCGCATCCAGGTTGGAGATGGATTCCAGGTCATTGGGCACACAGAAGAGGTTGGTATTGGATTCCAGGTCATTGGAGAAGAAGATAAATCTATTTATTCCCCTTAACAAAAGGCGCTTCAAAGCGCCTTTTTGCTTTTTATGAATTTTATTTGAGGTGAATGCTGTACTTTCCGTTTCCAAAAATGACGCATATGCTAAAACCGAAAAAAGCGGTTCTCTTTTTTATTTTCCTAATCATTTTTCTTTTTACAGTTAATTATTCTCATGCTCAGTTTGGTCATCCCATAAAATGGAGTAGTGACGGGAATGCCTATTACAGAATTCATTCCGGCAGTATCGTAATGATCACCCTGCCTGAGGGAAAAGAAACGGTAATGGCTCCATCAGATAAACTAATTCCGCAGGGTTCTTCATCAGCATTAACCATTCAAAGTTTTTCTTTCAGTACAGATAATCAAAAAATCCTCATTTACACCAATTCAAAAAAAGTCTGGCGTTATAATACGCGCGGAGATTATTGGGTGTATAATGTTGGCAACAGTTCAATGGTACAATTAGGGAAAACTTTACCCAGTGCTTCATTAATGTTTGCCAAGTTTTCTCCGGACGCAAATAAAGTTGCCTATGTCAGCGAACATAATCTATATGTAGAAGATCTTACAACAAATCAAATTAAACAACTCACTTTCGATGGTACACGAAAATTGATCAATGGAACCTTTGATTGGGTTTATGAAGAAGAGTTCGATTGCCGCGATGGTTTTCGGTGGAGTCCCGACAGTAAAAAAATTGCCTACTGGCAGATTGATGCAAAAAATACAAGAGATTATTTAATGCTGAATACGACCGATTCGGTCTATTCACATATTGTTCCTGTGGAATATCCGGTTGCAGGCGAGCCTCCTTCTCCATTTAAAATTGGTGTGATTGACATCAATAACGCGCAAACAAAATGGATGGATATTTCAACAGATGCCGTTTGGCAGAGTTATTTACCCCGAATGGAATGGGCGGATAATAATGAAGAACTTATTGTTCAGCATCTTAATCGTAAACAAAATCAGAGCGATTTGCTCTTGTGCAATATTGCAGATCGTTCCTCAAAAATTATTTATTCTGAAAAAGATTCTGCATGGATTGATATTCTTCCTGAGTGGGATGATGATTATAAAATGGGCGGTTGGGATTGGTTAGACAATGGAAAAGAATTTCTTTGGGCAAGTGAAAAAGATGGATGGCGTCATTTATACAGGATTAGCAGGGACGGCAAAAAAGAAACATTGATAACATCTGGAAACTTTGATGTATTGAAGATCAATTGCATTGATGAAAAAACGGGTTATATCTATTTCATGGCATCTCCTGACAATGCAACACAATCCTATTTATATCGAACCAGATTAAATGGAAAGGGAAAACCTGAATTGATTTCTCCGTCAAATCAAAAAGGTACTCATACCTATATCATTTCTTCAAATGGAAAATATGCCTCTCATGGTTTTTCAAATTATTACACACAACGTTCACGGGAGTGGATTTCATTGCCTGACCATAAAGGGCTGAATGGAACTGACGATGTAAATGCTGCAATTGCAAAAGCAGATAAGTCAAAGTCAAATACTTCCTTTTTTAAAATAAAGACGGAAGATGGAATCGAAATGGACGGATGGATTGCAAAACCTAAAAACTTTGACAGTACAAAAAAATATCCCATTCTTTTTCATGTATACACTGAGCCTGCGCAGCAATCTGTGGTGGATGAATACGGCATTTCTTATAATAATCTGTATGCGGGAGACATGGCCGCTGACGGATATCTGTATGTAAGTGTTGATAATCGCGGAACCCCGGCTCCAAAAGGAAGGCAATGGCGAAAAAGCATAAGTCACCAGATAGGAAGAATAAATATTCATGATCAGGCAATGGCTGCAAAGGAGATCTTAAAATGGCGTTTTGTTGATACAAGCCGTGTCGCTGTTTCCGGCTGGAGCGGAGGTGGCTCAGCAACATTGAATCTAATGTTCCAGTATCCGGAGATTTACAAAACAGGGATAGCAATTGCTGCAGTCGGTTATCAACTCACTTATGATAATATTTACCAGGAAAGATATATGGGGCAGCCACAGGAAAGTCGTGATGATTTTGTAAAAGGTTCGCCCATTACCTATGCCAAGAACCTTCGTGGCAACTTATTATACATTCACGGAACCGGCGATGATAATGTCCATTTTAATAACGCCGAGATGTTGCTCAATGAATTAATAAAGTACAACAAGCAGTTTCAGTTCATGGAATATCCCAACCGTACGCATAATATCAATGAAGGACCCGGTACTTCCGAGCATTTAGCTACCTTATATACCAGGTATTTACGGGAACACTGTCCTCCGGGCGCAAAATAGCGGGATGATCGGCTGCGCTGATGGCGGTCAATTTTTCGAAGCCAAAGATTCTTGATAATAAGGTGGAAAAAAATATTATAAATCTTTGTCAGTTTGATAGATAGCCCATACCTTTGCACTCCCATTTCAAAAATGGGAAATTGATATATGTCTCAACGCATCAGAATCAAATTACAGTCTTACGATCATAACCTGGTAGATAAATCCGCCGAAAAGATCGTGAAAACTGTTCGCAGTACAGGTGCTGTGGTAACAGGTCCTATTCCTTTACCCACTAATAAAAAAGTGTTCACCGTATTGCGTTCACCGCATGTTAATAAAAAAGCACGCGAACAGTTCCAGTTGCATACACACAAAAGATTATTGGACATCTACACTTCTTCTTCAAGAACTGTAGATGCATTATCCAAGTTGGACCTGCCTTCTGGAGTTGATGTTGAAATAAAAGCATGACCTGCGCCCAAAAGGCTTTGGTAATGTTTTGATAAGTTCTTTTATATAATCTATCTGCAAACCTGGTGATTTTTTCACTGATAAAGCAGCGCTGGATTTAAAAATTAATAAGCTTTCAGCTCGGCAATGGGTTGAAGGTACATATGAACAAGCCGTTCCGGGTTTGTTTACTGCCGGTACTTCCTCTTACGATTTTTTAATGAGAATCAAAAAGACAAAGGAAAAGGTCGGTTGCAAGCGGGGATTGAAATAATGGGGGTCGCGTTAATTCGCGGCTTATCATCAATTGTCCTTATACCCGGAAGCACAAAGCAAAAAAAATGAAAGGTATTATTGGAAAAAAAATTGGGATGACCAGCATCTTCAGTCCTGACGGCAAGCAAACAGCTTGTACGATCATTGAAGCAGGTCCTTGCATTGTAACGCAAGTAAAAACGAAAGATTCAGATGGTTACAACTCTCATCAGTTGGCATTTGGCGATAAAAAGGAAAAACATACCAACGCTTCAGAAAAAAATCACTTCGCCAAATCAAATACTTCTCCCAAAAAATTTATTAAAGAGTTTCGCGATTTTTCGATAGAAAAGAATTTAGGTGAATCTGTAACTGTTGAGATCTTTACCGAAGGTGAAGATGTTGATGTTGTTGGTACATCTAAAGGTAAAGGTTTTCAGGGGGTTGTTAAGCGTCACGGATTTGCCGGTGTTGGTCAGCAATCTCACGGTCAGCACGATCGTCAGCGTGCGCCCGGATCATTGGGTAACTCATCTGATGCCTCACGCGTAATGAAGGGTGTTCGCATGGCAGGAAGAATGGGCGCAGACAGGGTAAAAATCAAAAGCCTGAAAGTAGTAAAAATTTTCCCTGAAAAGAATTACATATTAATCAGTGGCTCGGTTCCCGGTCATAACGGATCGCTCGTGTACATTCAAAAATAATTTCAATTAATTACAATGCAGGTAGACGTATTAAATATAAAAGGAAAAAAGACCGGTCGCTCTGTAGAATTGCCGGATGAAATTTTTGGTATCGAACCCAACAATCATGTCATATACCTCGCGGTAAAACAGCATCTCGCTGCGCAACGCCAGGGAACGCACAAAGTAAAGACACGTTTGGAAGTTAAAGGTTCTTCCAAAAAATTGCATAAACAGAAAGGAACGGGTGGTTCTCGTAAAGGAAATATCCGCAACCCCTTATATAAAGGCGGAGGAACTATTTTCGGACCTAAACCACGCGATTATGATTTCAAACTTAATCGCAAAGTGAAGGACCTCGCAAAAATGTCTGCTTTTGCTCACAAGGCAAAGGACAATTCAATTGTAGTTGTGGAAGAAATCTCTTTCAAAGAACCTAAGACAAAACAATTTGCAGAAGTATTGGAATCATTGAACATTGCCGATAAAAAAGCATTGTTTGTTGCGCCGGAATATAATGATAATGTTTATCTCAGCATCCGCAATTTGCCAAAAGTAAAAGGCTCATTACTTGCTGACGTGAACACGTATGATATTGTAAATGCCGATGTATTGATTTTATCTGAAAACGCCGCTAAAGTTTTTTCAGAAGATGTAGCTGAAGAAGTAAATGCTTAATTGATTAACCAAAAAAATTAAAGAGATGCAACTCTCTGATGTATTAATAAAACCGATTTTGACAGAAAAAGCAAATGCGCAGCAGGAAAAGCTGAGAAGGTATGCATTTAAAGTCAATCGCGCTGCCAACAAACTGGAAATAAAAAAAGCAGTAGAAGGAATGTATGGCATTACCGTGGTTGATGTCAATACTTCTGTTGTCCCGGCAAAAAGTAAATCACGTTTCACAAAAGCGGGTTTCCTTAAAGGACGCAAACCCGCCTATAAAAAGGCTCTGGTGACCATTGCCGAAGGCGAAACAATTGATTTGTATTCGAATATTTAAAACAAATAATTAAAGCAGGCAAAGCTGATAAGTTTGCACAAATAAATAAACGATGGCACTAAAAAAATATAAACCGATTACGGCAGGCACACGCTGGAGAATTGGAAACGCCTACGCTGAAATAACTGCAGATGTTCCTGAAAAAACACTGGTTGAAAAAATAAAATCAACAGGCGGAAGAAATGCGCAGGGAAGAAGAGCGATGCGTTATATCGGTGGCGGACATAAAAAAATGTATCGCATTATTGATTTCAAGCGAAGCAAGAAAAATATTCCTGCTACGGTTGTTTCAATTGAATATGATCCTAACCGTTCAGCGTTCATCGCGTTGGTAAACTATGCTGATGGCGAAAAGAGATATATTATAGCTCCGCAAGGTTTGCAGGTGGGTGGAAAGATTTTATCCGGCGATGATATCGCTCCGGAAGTTGGGAATGCCTTGCAGATGAAAAATATGCCCCTTGGTACAAATGTTCATAACATAGAAACGCAACCCGGGCAGGGTGGAAAATTGGTTCGCAGTGCAGGCACTTCTGCACAGCTGACTAACAAAGAAGATAAATATGCAGTATTGAAAATGCCTTCCGGCGAGTTGAGAAAAATATTGATCAATTGTTATGCAACCGTTGGGGTTGTTTCCAACAGCGATCACAATTTGCAGAGCATGGGTAAAGCAGGACGCAATCGCTGGAGAGGAATTCGTCCGCGCAATCGCGGCGTTGCCATGAACCCGGTTGATCATCCGATGGGTGGCGGTGAAGGAAAAGCATCAGGTGGCCATCCGAGATCAAGAAAAGGATTGTATGCAAAAGGATTAAAAACACGCAGGCATAAGGCAAGTGATAAACTGATCATTCAAAGAAAGAACGGAAAAAAGATAACGCAGTAATCAGCAAATATCTCAATGAGGCAACGGCTCAATTGCATCATTGTTAAAATAAATTGAGCAATTGAGAATTTTCAAATTGTTATATTAATATGGCTCGTTCAATCAAAAAAGGTCCTTATGTAGCAGCAAAGCTTGAAAAAAAAGTTCTTGGTGTTAATGAAGGAAAAATAAAAAAGAGTGTTATAAAAACATGGAGTCGTCGTTCAACCATTACTCCTGATTTTGTCGGGCACACTTTTGCAGTTCATAATGGAAACAAATTCATTCCGGTTTATATCACTGAATTTATGGTTGGTCATAAATTGGGAGAGTTTGCCCCAACACGGCAGTTCAAAGGACATTCGAGCAAAAAAATTGCAGAAGGATAAAAACGGTTTGGAGTTTAAAGTTTGTGGTTCATAGTCTGAATCACCGGCAACAAACAACAAACAACAAATTAATAAAATGGAAGCAGTAGCAAAATTGAAAAATTATCCCACATCACCCCGTAAAATGCGTTTGCTGGCTGATGAGATTCGTGGATTGCATGTAGAAAAAGCATTGTCGCTATTGGAGCATCATCCACAACATTCAGCGACACCATTGCACAAATTGTTATGGTCAGCTGTAAAAAATTGGGAGCAAAAAAATGAAGGTAAAAGTGCGGCAGATGCAGGGCTTGTAGTAAAGACAATTTTTGTAGATGGAGGCGCGGTGTTAAAACGTATGCGTCCTGCACCGCAAGGTCGCGGATATCGCGTGCGCAAACGCAGTAATCATGTAACAATAATTGTTGACGGAAAATTATAACATTATCAAACTAAATACATGGGTCAAAAAACAAATCCAATTGGTGCAAGGTTAGGAATCATCCGCGGATGGGAATCCAACTGGTATGGCAACAAAAAAGATTATGCTACTAAACTGATCGAGGATAATAAGATAAGAACCTATCTGAATGCCCGTATCAGCAAGGGTGGCATTGCGCGGATAATCATTGAGCGCACCTTGAATAAACTGATTGTAACCATTCACACATCAAAACCCGGGATCATCATTGGTAAAGGTGGTGGAGAAGTTGATCGCATTAAGGAAGAATTGAAAAAGCTTACCGGCAAAGAAGATGTGCAGATTAATATATTAGAAATTCGTCGCCCGGAATTGGATGCAAATATTGTCGGAGATACAATTGCCCGTCAAATTGAAAATCGTATCAACTACAAACGCGCAATCAAAATGGCCATTGCCTCTGCATTGAGAATGGGAGCAGAAGGAATTAAAGTAAAAGTAAGCGGTCGTTTAGGCGGTGCCGAGATCGCCCGTAGCGAAGAAATAAAACAAGGTCGTACACCATTGCACACTTTACGTATGGATATTGATTATGCTAGCGTATTTGCCTTAACGGTGTATGGTAAGATAGGTATCAAGGTCTGGATTTGTAAAGGTGAGGTATTAACGAAAAGAGACCTGAATCCGAATTTTGTTGGAGGTAAGAGCGATGTGAGTGACAGAAGAGACAGACGTGATGACCGCCCGGAAAGAAGAGATGACAGAAGAGGTGGTGGAGATCGCAGAAATGAAAGAAGAAGTGGTGGCGGCGGCGGTGGTCGTGGCGGAGATAGAAGAAGATAAGTATTGAATGTGGAAAGATTCATAAAAGTTGAATTTTCACATTCTCCAATTTTCAAATTTTCAAATTAGAATAAATGTTACAGCCAAAAAGATCGAAACATAGAAAAGCGCAAAAGGGTAGGATCAGAGAAGTTGCCAAACGCGGCACAACTATCGCTTTTGGATCTTACGGTTTAAAAGCTTTGGAGAAAATATGGCTTACTAATCGTCAATTGGAAGCAGCACGCCAGGCATTGACACGCCACATGAAACGTGAAGGTAATGTTTGGATCCGAGTATTCCCGGATAAACCAATCACTAAAAAACCGGCAGAAGTGAGAATGGGTAAGGGTAAAGGGAATCCTGAATATTGGGCGGCGGTGGTTGAACCAGGAAGAATTTTATTTGAAGCTGATGGAGTAACCGAACAGATCGCTAAGGAAGCTTTAAAATTGGCTGCCCAGAAATTGCCGATCAAAACAAAATTTGTAGTGCGTCCCGATGTAGTGAAATAGAAAATAAAAAATAATTCAGAATTTTTTCAAATAGGTAATATGTCAAAGAAAAATGATTTTGTAAGAAGTTTGAAAGATTATAGTGAGGTTGATCTGAATGCCCGGATTCATGAAGATGAATTACGCATTAAAAAACTTGAATTTGCTCATGCAATTTCTCCATTGGAAAATCCGATGAGCATTCGTTTTTTGAGAAAGGATATAGCTAGATTAAAAACTGAATTAAGAAAAAGAAAATCATAATGCGATGAATATGAAAATAGCTCAATGTCTCCATTGAGAAATTTTCAAATTTTCAAATTTTCAAATTAAAAAGATGACTGAAAGAAATTTGCGCAAAACAAGAATAGGAGTAGTAAGCGGGAATAAAATGGATAAGACCATTACTGTTGCTGTTGAAAGAAGAGTGAAGCATCCTATCTATGGTAAGTTCGTAAAAAAAACCACCAGGTTTCATGCCCATGATGAAAAAAACGAATGCACCGTTGGTGATATCGTGAAGATCATGGAAACACGTCCGTTAAGTAAGACAAAACGTTGGAGATTGATCGAGGTTGTAGAGAAGGCAAAATAAAATAGTATTAACAATTGCTCGTAGCTCGAAGCTATAAGCTCAAAGCTTAAATAAAATGATTCAGCAGGAAACCAGGTTAAATGTAGCGGATAACAGCGGTGCCAAAGAAGTGCTTTGCATTCGCGTGCTGGGAAACAGCGGACAGGATTATGCAAAGATCGGCGATAAGATTGTTGTGACGGTTAAAGATGCATTGCCTTCCGGAGGTATTAAAAAAGGAACTGTGGCAAAAGCCGTTATCGTTCGTACAAAAAACAAATTGCGTCGCAAAGATGGTTCCTACATCAGGTTCGATGATAATGCTGTCGTATTGCTTACAGCAGGCGATGAACCCCGCGGAACCCGCATTTTTGGACCCGTTGCCAGAGAACTGCGCGATAAAGGTTACATGAAGATTATTTCATTGGCGCCTGAAGTGCTGTAGAAGAATTGTTGGCTATTGGCAATGGGCTGGTAGCAAAAAATAAATTAAACAGGCTGATAGCGATAAGCTAATAGCCAAAAGCAAAGCAAAATGAGTAACAGATTTAAACCAAAATTTAATATCAAGAAAGGCGACAGCGTTGTTGTTATCGCCGGCGATGATAAAGATTTGAAAAAGCCACGCAAAGTGCTTGAAGTTTTTCCGGACAAATCAAGGGTATTGATTGAAGGGGTGAACATCGTTACCAAGCACACAAAGCCATCTGCGCAAAACACAAAGGGTGGCATTCTAAAAAAAGAAGCGGCTGTTCACATCTCAAATGTGATGTTATGGGATGCAAAAGCAGGTGAAGGTTCAAAAATTAAACGCACACGCGAAGGGGGAAAATTAGTTCGCATATCAAAAAAATCAGAGGAGGTAATTAAATAATGAGCACAGAAAAATATATCCCGCGTTTGGCCGGAAAATACAAGAAAGAAGTTGCTCCTGCGCTTGTAAAAAAATTTAATTATACAAGCACGATGCAAGCTCCAAAGCTGGAAAAAATTTGTGTGAACCGTGGGGTGAATGGCGCGACTGCAGACAAGAAATTAGTTGATGTTGCCATCGATGAACTTACACAGATCACCGGGCAGAAAGCCGTTGCAACAATGTCCAAAAAAGATATTTCGAATTTTAAGTTGAGAAAAAATATTCCAATTGGTGCCAAGGTCACCTTGCGCGGAAATAAGATGTATGAATTCCTGGACAGGTTAGTGTCAACGGCATTGCCTCGTGTGCGTGACTTCAGAGGGGTTAACGATAAATCTTTTGATGGGCGTGGTAATTATACCTTAGGTATCACTGAGCAAATTATTTTCCCCGAGATCGATATTGATAAAGTGAATAAGATAACGGGAATGGATATCACATTTGTAACAACGGCAAAAACAAATGAAGAAGCATTTGAGTTGTTGAAAGAATTGGGAATGCCGTTCAGAATTACAAAATAAAAAATTTAAAAAATAAAATCTAAAATCAATAATGGCAAAAGAGTCAGTAAAAGCCAGACAACGAAAAAGAGAAGCGTTAGTAGCAAAATATGCTGCCAAACGCGCAGCACTGAAAGCGGCAGGCGATTATAGAGCGCTTGACCTGCTTCCTAAAAATGCTTCGACGGTTAGATTAAAAAATCGTTGCCAATTGAGCGGTCGTCCGCGTGGATATATGCGTTATTTCGGTGTATCGAGAGTGGTATTCCGTGATATGGCCTTGCAGGGAAAGATTCCGGGAGTTAGAAAAGCAAGTTGGTAAGAGATGATATTGAAGATTTGATATTGAATATTGAAAGCTTAAAAAATATTCGATGTTAAATACTAAATAAAAAATATTAAATAAGTCAATATTAAATAAAATTATGGTTACTGATCCTATTGCAGATTTTTTGACAAGAATAAGAAATGCACAGATGGCTAATCATCGTATCGTGGAAATTCCTGCATCGAATCTGAAGAAGCGTATGACAGAGATCTTGTATGATAAGGGTTATATTTTGAAATACAAGTTTGACGATGATAAAAAGCAAGGTCTTATTAAAATCGCTTTGAAATACGATGCCCAAACGAAAGAACCGGCAATAAAATCTTTAGAAAGAGTTAGCCGTCCGGGTTTGCGTCAGTATTCAGGTCCAACTGAATTTCGTCGTACGAAAAATGGATTGGGCATCGCCATCATTTCAACTTCAAAGGGAGTGATGACCGATAAAGAAGCGAAAGTGCAGAACGTAGGCGGGGAAGTGCTTTGCTATGTTTATTAGGCAATGTGTGCAGTGCGCAGATTTGAAAAATGGGGAAATGGTTTTCAAAACTGTTCAGCGCTGAGAAAGAAGATGGTTTATTTTTTACGTTTCCAAAATTTTCAAAATTTCAAACTAGTGTTATGTCTCGAATAGGAAAAAAGCCGGTTAGTCTTCCCAAAGGAGTTACTGTTTCAATTACAAGCGATAATACATTGACAGTAAAAGGTCCTAAAGGGGAACTGAAACAATCAGTAGACCGTGATATAAAAATTGAAATGAAGGATGATGAAATATCTTTTCTTCGTCCAACAGATCAGATACGTCATCGCGCTTTGCACGGTTTATATCGTTCTATAGCGGCCAATATGGTTAAAGGAGTGACGGAAGGTTATAAAAGGGAATTGGAACTGATTGGTGTTGGTTTCAAAGCTTCTAACCAGGGCAATTTGCTTGACCTTGCATTGGGATACTCTCACAATATTATTTTTGAAATTCCCAAAGAATTAAAATTAGCAACAGCACAGGAAAAAGGAGAAAATCCGAAAATTATTTTGGAAGGAACAGACAAACAATTAATAGGACAGGTAGCAGCCAAGATCCGTGGATTACGCAAACCAGAACCATATAAAGGGAAAGGTGTTCGTTATGTTGGCGAAGTGGTTCGTAAGAAAGCAGGAAAAGCAGCCGGTAAATAGTTCGATCATTTGTAAATATGAGCATGTGAAAATGGCTTTCATATTTACAAAGTACACAACAGAATTTTATTTTACATTTTCAAATCAAGATAGATGGCAACGACTAAAACAGCTAAAAAGCAAAATATCAAATATCGGATCAGAAAGAAAATAAATGGCTCTTCTGATGCTCCGAGGTTAGCGGTATTTAGAAGTAATAGTGAAATATACGTGCAATTGATTGACGACAATAATGGAAAGACCATTGCTTCAGCTTCATCTCGTGATAAAGATATCCTTGCACAAAAAGTGACAAAGACCGAAAAGGGTAAATTAGTCGGTGCCGCAATCGCCCGGAAAGCGGTTGATCTAGGTATCAGTGTTTGTCGTTTTGATCGCGGTGGAAACCTTTACCATGGTCGGGTAAAAGCGGTGGCAGACGGGGCAAGAGAAGGCGGATTGAAATTTTAGAATCTTAAATCTACAATCGTAAATAAAAAAAATGGCAAAAGTAAACGTAATAAAAGTTAAAGCCGGCGATCTTGAATTGAAGGAAAAGGTAGTGGCTATTAACCGCGTTGTAAAAACAACAAAAGGCGGACGTGCATTTAGTTTTTCTGCTCTTGTTGTTGTTGGTAATGAAAGCGGCGTTGTTGGGCATGGGTTAGGGAAAGCAAAAGAGGTGCAGGAAGCAATTACCAAAGGAATTGAAGATGCAAAGAAAAATCTTATTAAGGTTCCTGTAATGCATGGAACTATTCCTCACGATCAGCTCGCTAAAGAAGGTGCAGCAAAAGTGTTGATCAAGCCGGCAGCTCATGGAACAGGTGTAATTGCCGGAGGCAGCATGCGTGCCGTGCTGGAAAGTGCAGGCGTTACCGATGTGCTGGCAAAATCATTGGGTTCTGCAAATCCGCATAATGTGGTTAAAGCAACTTTTAAAGCATTAGCCATGTTAAGAGAGCCTTTGAAAGTGGCTAAAACAAGAAGCGTATCATTAAAGAAAGTTTTTAACGGATAGAAGAGAATTGAGTCATGGATTAAGGTAGTAAAATACCTTCCTCTGTATTGCTCTGAACTTGTATCTCAATTTATAGTATGAAAAAGATAAAAGTAACATTAACAAAAAGTGGGATTGACAGATCTGAGCGCCAGAAATTAACATTGAGGGCCTTGGGTTTAACCAAACTTCATCGTACAAAGGAATTTGAAGCTACTCCACAAGTATTAGGGATGATCCGCAAAGTGGATCATTTGGTTAAAGTGGAAGAAGCTAACTGACAATTTTGAAATCACTCAATTGATCGATTGAGGGATTTCACATTGTTTCATCAATAAAAGCGAGGGTGATTTCCCGTTAAGTAAAAATCAAAAAAATGAAATTACATTTAATTAAGCCCGCAAAAGGCGCTACGCACAAACAAAAAAGATTAGGTCGCGGTGAAGCATCCGGTAAGGGTGGAACTTCTACAAAAGGTAATAAAGGTCATCAATCCCGTAGTGGTTTTAAAAATAGGATCGCCCATGAAGGCGGACAGATGCCGATTCAGAGACGTTTGCCTAAAAGAGGATTCAAGAATATCAATCGCGTAGAATATAAAATTTTCAATCTCGGTCAGATAGACCATCTCACAGAAAAATATAGCATCAAAGAGTTTTCTGTTGAAAATTTATACGCAAGCGGTTTAATCAATCGTACGGACCGGGTAAAGATATTGGGAAACGGAGAAGTAAAGACAAAGCTCATTTTTAGGGTAAATGCTGTAAGCGATAAAGCGAAAGCGGCAATAGAAGAAGCGGGCGGAACTATAGAAATTCTGAAATAAAATTGTGTAACTTGCACAGGCGCATCGTAAATGCGTCTTTTTTTGTTATAGATATTTTGAAAAAAAATCAAGATAATTCGTGAATAAACTTTTTCAAACACTTAGAAATATCTGGAGTATCGAGGAATTAAAAAGCAAGATACTGGTTACACTTTCATTGGTGTTGATATTTCGTTTTGGTGTACACGTCGTGCTACCCGGAATTGATCCCACAAAACTTGCAGCTCTTGCTGGTACAAAAACCGGCGCATTAGGGCTTATCGATGCTTTTTCCGGAGGAGCTTTTTCCCAGGCTTCAATTTTGGCTTTAGGTATCATGCCCTATATTTCTGCTTCTATCTTTATGCAGTTGATGACCATCCTTGTTCCTCAAATGCAAAAAGTGCAAAAAGAAGGAGAAAGCGGTAGAAAGAAGATCAACCAGTGGACAAGATATCTCACCGTTATTGTAACAGCAGTTCAGGCAGGTGCCTATGTTGGATTTTTAAAGAAAATGGGAGAGAACGCCGTTATTGAATCCTACGCTCCTTATTTCTGGTTATCGACAATTATCGTTCTCACCGCAGGAACATTATTTGTTATGTGGCTAGGCGAAAAAATTACCGATAAAGGATTGGGCAATGGAACCTCCTTGATAATCATGATCGGTATCTTAGGTCGCTTACCCAGCGCTTTTAAAAATGAATTGAGCGCTAAGCTAGCGGCCGGCAGTGGTGGCATTTTGATTTTTGTAATCGAAATTGCCATTCTCATCGCGATCATTATGGGATTGATCGTGTTGATACAAGGTGTAAGAAAAGTTCCGGTCAATTATGCAAAACAGATCGTTGGTAATCGTCAGTTCGGCGGCGCCCGTCAATTTTTACCATTAAAAGTGAACAGTGCAGGTGTAATGCCAATCATTTTTGCCCAAGCGATCATGTTCTTACCCACATTGATCTCCTATACCAGTTTTGAAAATAAAGAAGGCATATCACAGGTTTTTTCTGATCCGAAGAATTATCTGCACATGCTTATTTATGCAGTTATCGTAATTGCATTCACTTTTTTATACACGGCATTGATCTTTAATCCAAAGCAAATCGCCGAAGATCTAAAACGCAATAACGGTTTTATTCCCGGCGTAAAACCAGGTCAGCCTACTGTTGATTATATCGGTAATGTAATGGATAAAATCACCTTACCTGGCGCTGTATTACTTGCCGTCGTTGGTATTTTACCCGGCTTCGCACAACGTCTTGGTGTTACGCAGGGGTTCGCTGCCTTTTTTGGAGGAACTTCTCTGCTGATCATGGTCGGGGTGATTTTAGATACGCTTCAACAAATTGAAACGCAGTTATTGATGCGTCAATACGATGGCTTGATGAAAAGCGGTAGAATACAGGGCCGCCAGTCTGTTACAAGCACGGTCATTTAAACCTATTTATCAAAATTTTTGTTTAATAAACCTGTTAGGCCATGACTTAACAGGTTTATTTATAGATAGAAAAGCAATTGCATAATGATCTATTATAAAACGAAGGCAGAAATAGAATTGATTCGCAGCAGCTGTGCCATTGTCGGCATGGCGCTTACCGAAGCTGCTTCGTTTTTAAAACCGGGGGTGACCACCAAACAACTTGATGAAAGACTTGAGCAATTGATTCTTGACAATGGCGCGGTTCCCTCTTTCAAAAATTACCGCGGGTATCCTTTCACCAGTTGTATTTCTGTGAATGAAGCGGTGGTACACGGTTTCCCTTCCGATAAGGAATTGAAAGAAGGCGATATTGTTTCTGTTGATGTTGGCGCTTTTAAGAATGGATATCACGGCGACAGCGCATATACATTCGCGTTAGGAAACCCGGGAGATGGGGTCTTGCAATTGATGCGTGTAACCAAAGAAGCCTTATATAAGGGAATTGAAAAAGCCATTGCGGGTAACCGGGTTGGAGATATTTCCTTTGCAGTGCAGGATTATGCAGAAAAAAAACATGGTTACGGAATTGTTCGTGAACTCGTAGGACATGGACTGGGCAAGCATTTGCACGAAGATCCCCAAGTAGCAAATTATGGAAGACGCGGCACTGGCGCGAAACTGCAGGACGGGTTGGTAATTGCCATTGAGCCCATGGTTAATCTCGGAACAAAAGATGTTTTCTACGATGATGATGGTTGGACGGTCCGCACAAAAGATGGAAAACCGGCTGCTCACTACGAACATACTATTTGCGTACATAAAGTAAAAGCAGAAATATTATCTTCATTTGCCCAAGTGGAAAAAGCCGAGAAAGCTAACGCCAATTTACATGCTGCTTATTATTAAATATTTGCCTCTAACGATAATGAAAAAAGGATTTCTGTTTGGGAAATCCTTTTTGTTTTGAGAGAAAAAAATATTATTTATACAACAACTCGTAATATTCATTCGCCATACGTCCTGCATCAAATTGATAACGAACATCGCGCATGCCATTCTTTACAATATGGCGCCAGGTATGATAATTATCATAGTATAATGGCAATATTTCTTTTTCCAGGATCTCAAACAATTTGAGATAATCATAGTCATCCTGCTGCGTAACATTCATGTTTGCATAGTCTGCTTTTGGCACCACAAATCCATTATGACCATGATTAATGAATTCAGGTATCCATCCATCGTCAGTTGAAAAATTAACAGCGCCATTCATGGCAGCGGTCATGCCACTTGTGCCCGATGCTTCCCGCGGAACGCGTGGATTATTCAACCAGCAATCAGCACCCTGTTTCAATCTTTTTGATAATGCCAGTTCATAACCAATCAGCACAGCAACATTTTTGTATCCTTTACTTAAATGAACAAGATTGTTAAATTCATTGATCGCCGGATAATCCATCGGGTAAGGTTTACCCGCCCAGATAATTTGTACAGGATACTTTGTATCAGATGTGAGTTTATTAAAACGCGCGATATCTCTTGTTAAAAAATCAGCACGTTTATATCCTGCAAATCGTCTCGCCCAAACAATCGTGAATACATCAGGATCAAAGATCTTTCCTGTCTGGTCCGCTACAATTTCAAAAGCTCTTTTCTTTAAATATTTCTTTCTGTCATCCCACCAATAATCATCATTTTCCTCCATCTTTTTGTACAACTGTTTATCTGCCCAGTAACGCCAGTTCTGTGCGTTAGTAATGGAAATGATCGGGCAGATCTTACTGTACTTACTCCACATCGCCCTGGACACATTTCCATGCAATTTCGAAACGCCATTGGCAATATGTGCAAATCGCAACGCTGCTAGTGAATGATTGAAAGCATCATCTTCATTGCCAATCAATTTTTTTGTCTCTTCAACGGATAATCCGCAGAAATAACTCATTTTATGGCAGAGGTAAATATCGTGTTTTTCATTACCAGCTTCTTCTGGCGTGTGCGTTGTGAAAACCATCCGCTTTCTTACTTCATCAAAATTCTTATTGAATTTTTGATATAAATAAAAAGCAGCACTGATCCCATGCGCTTCATTCAAATGATACAAATCCGGATTGAATCCCAATTCATCAATTAATTTTGCACCTCCAACGCCCAGTAAAATAAATTGCGCAACTTTTGTTGCAACGTTTGCATCATATAAACGATGTGTAATGGTTTGCGAAACATAATCATTCTCCGGCAGATCGGTACTCAATAAAAATAGGGGAGCGCTTTTAAAGGTTTCTGGATTCAGGTACCATACCTTTACCCAAACCGGATGTTCGTGAATGGTTACCTGGAATTTTAATCCCGTATCTTCTAAAAAACTATATTGTTTTTCTAACCAGGTAACCTGCAAGGTCTGATCCTGATTTCTAGCCTGATCATAATATCCGTATTTCCATAAAATGCCAACAGAAATCAAATTCTGGCGTAATTCATAAGCGCTGCGTAAATGCGATCCTGCAAGAAATCCTAATCCGCCGCTGTAAATTTTAAGTGGTTGATGAACCGCAAATTCCATGGAGAAATAAGCGACCTTTTTTGTATAGCGTTCATCAATGGGATAGGGTACTGTAAAGTTTTTAAAACTCATAAGCTATCGTTGTTTCTTAACGAGGTTGTTTGTCAATGCGTAAAAAACACGCAATATAACGGATAAAATTGAATTGGATTGTATGAACAGCCTGCAAAGCTTTATTTTTAGGTGCCCGTTTCTAAAAAGAAAATTATTATTTTATTCTTTTGACAGATTTCTTCTTTTGCTCCTTCTTTTTGTAATACATTCCTTCAAATAAGCACTTGATATCACGATGACTTCCACACACAGAGATCTCCTTAATGTAAACGGTATTTCCCTTAAATGAGAACTGAATGCCGCAGGGATCATTATTAGAATGGTATTGGGCTATCGTAGAAGAAATGAATTTTGCCGTTCCTTTCAATTCTCCTTTGCAATCGCCATTGTCTTTTTCAAAATGAATAAAGAACATAAATCGCGAAACATCTTTTCCTGCATCGCGAACGGAAACCAGGTTTTTTTTGTCTTGCAGGTAATCGCCGCTTAATGTGTGTTTGCGCGGCAAGGTATCGATCGGATTAATGAGCGGTAAATTTCTTGCATTCGGTTCGTTTGATTCGGTAAGTATCAAATTGAATTTTCCAACGTCATTATAAACGTAAATATCTTTTTTGTAAAGTAATTCGCCTGAACTGCTTTTGTGCTGATGGGTAATGGTTTCAGTAAATTTTGTGTCGAGGGTTGCAGAAGCATTGTATCCGTCATTATTAAGAGAGAATAAATATTTGCAAGCTGAATATTTTTTTTGCTTTGTGAAGCAACTGAGAAAGGCAATCTCCTTTTCCTGGGAAATGGCATTGAAAAACAAGTAATATTCATTTTTTCCGGCTCTTGTTTTTGCAACAAGATAGATTTTCGGTTTTGTCGTTTTCCCAAAATATCTGTTGAGCACACTGTCTGGAAAAAAAAGGGTAAAGGTTTTGTAATTCACGAACAAAGAATCGTTCTGATCCCGATCCAAAATATCATCAGTTATTTGAAAAGGCAATGCAACGGTTGGAAATGCTTCAAGAAAATCGTCAACATCAGCATGTGTATTTTCATTCAGAGGAACTTTCTTGCTTTTGCACGAAAAAAATGCGGGAAGTATAATAAAGATCAACAAATATTTCTTGAGCATAGAAAAATACACATTGTTTCCAGCTTTAAATATAGCTATTTGACCACAATAACGATAATAATAAATATTTATTTTTTTTAATTATTTTTTTTAGATTTGTCTAAATTTAATTTTAGGCGATTTGAAATATTCAATTAGTAAAGAGAATTATCTTAAAGCGATTTTTCATTTGCAAAATGAAAACGGGGTCGTCACTACCAATGAACTCGCTGCAGCTTTATTGACGAAACCTGCATCAGTAACGGATATGCTCAAGAAATTAAAAGCACAACGATTATTGATCTATGAGAAATACAAAGGATTTAAACTGAATAATGAAGGAAGAAAGGTTGCGTTACAGATCATTCGTAAACACCGGCTCTGGGAATATTTTTTGGTGGAGAAATTACAATTCGGCTGGGATGAAGTGCATGAGATGGCTGAAGAGCTCGAACACTTCACCCATAAAAAACTAATAGACCGGCTAGATACGTTTCTTAATTATCCGAAATCAGATCCACATGGCGATCCAATACCCGACAGTAATGGAAAATTCGATCAACAGCAAAAGCAGATTTCATTACCACATTTGTCTCTTCATAGAACTGCAAAGGTGTTGGCAATAAGCCCACAGACAAAAGAAATATTGGAATTGCTACAACATAAAAATATTCTTATTGGCACAAAAATAGAAGTGAAGAAGAAATTTTCTTTTGATGATTCGTTGGAATTAAAAGTGAATAATCGTACTGCCGTCACTATAAGTGCTGCAGTTGCAAAAAGTATTTTGGTAAATGATGATCAATAGATTTCAAAAAAATGTTTCATTAAGTGAGGTGCACGGAACCATTAACACCAATATAAAGGGCTCATGGTGGAAGCAGGTTTTTGTTTTTTTTGGACCGGCGTATCTGGTCAGTGTGGGATACATGGATCCGGGGAATTGGGCAACGGACCTTGCGGGTGGAAGTCGGTTTGGTTACTCATTGCTATGGGTTTTGTTGATGAGCAATCTGATGGCCATGCTATTACAAAATTTATCAGCACGTCTGGGAATTGTTCGTGGCCGCGATCTTGCACAAGCCAACCGGGAGGCGTATCCAAAATTTATTAATATAGCATTGTACACACTGGCGGAGATTGCGATTGCCGCATGTGATCTTGCCGAAGTGCTCGGCATGGCGATCGGCATTCAATTACTTACGGGTTTGCCTTTGATGTATGGAGTAATGATAACCGTGCTCGATACTTTCCTGCTGCTTTTTCTCCAGCGTTTGGGAATGAGAAAAATGGAGGTCTTTATTTTGGGATTGATCGCTGTGGTGGGCGGTTCATTTTTGATTGAGATAATATTAGCGAAGCCTAACGCTGCAGAAGTCGCGACAGGATTTATTCCCCGGCTGGAAAATAAACAAGCCTTATACATTGCCATTGGTATTATCGGCGCCACGGTGATGCCGCATAATCTTTATTTGCATTCAGCTTTAGTGCAAACACGCAAAATTCAAAAAGGCGATGAGCACGTGCGCCGGGCCTTAAAACTGAACTTTATTGATAGCGCCATTGCGCTTAATCTGGCTTTCCTTGTCAACGCTGCCATATTGATACTTGCTGCAACGGTTTTTTTCAAAACGGGAAACACCAATGTGGCCGAATTGAAGCAGGCCTATATTTTATTACCAGCTCAGTTGGGTGCAAAAATTGCATCTATGGTCTTCGCCATTGCATTAATTGCTGCCGGACAAAGTTCAACCATTACCGGAACCTTGGCAGGTCAAATTGTAATGGAAGGATATTTGCAATTACGCATCAATCCATGGTTGCGCAGATTGATCACCCGATTGCTCGCAATCATTCCCTCGCTGGTGGTAATAATATTTTTTGGTGAAGATAAAGTGGATGGCTTGCTGATATTGAGTCAGGTGATATTAAGTGTGCAATTGGGTTTTGCAATCATCCCGCTTATTCATTTTGTAGGGGAAAAAAGATTGATGGGGAAATTCTCCATCACACCGCTTACGAAAACTTTTGCATGGATTGTTGCTGCAATTCTTATCTACCTGAATATAAAATTGGTTTATCAGGGAATTGAAGAATATTTTTCCCGTGACGGATACTGGTTTTTAAAATCAGTAATTATTGTTTCAACACTTGCGTTGGTCAGCTTGCTGGTTTATATCTTCTTTCATCCATGGATATCAAAGAAGAAAACAGAAAAACCAATACAAATCCATCAGGAGTCTTTAACATTACAACATTTTGATGTTCCCGGAATAAAGACAATCGCCGTTGCGCTCGACTTTACTGTACATGATGAAAAACTGATCGCTTATGCATTGAAGCAAGGTGATAGAGAATCGAAATATATTCTGATCCATGTTGTTGAAAGCGCATCGGCGCGCATACTTGGCAGGCAAAGTGATGATTACGAAACACGCAAGGATCAGGAACGGCTTGAATTCTACAAGAATCAACTTTCTGAAAAAGGATTTAATACCATTGCACGATTGGGTTATCAAAAACGTGCAAAAGAAATTATACGAATTGTTCACGAAGAAAATGTTGACATGCTTGTGATCGGTTCACACGGCCACACCGGTTTGAAAGATTTGATATATGGGGAAACGGTTAATGCGGTCCGGCATGAATTGAACATTCCGGTTTTAGTTATACACCAGTAGGGAATTTTTTTTGCATCAGGTGTTTCAATCTGCTAAATGTCTCTGGTTTGATATTGAGATAGGAAGCCAGGTATTTTTGCGGCACTCTTTGTAAAAGATCAGCATTATTGTTCATGAATTGAATGAAACGCTCACGAACCGTTAATCGCATCTGGTCGTACTCTGATTTTTCTTTTTGTGTGTAAAGAGCGGTTAAGATCAGCCTGGCCAATTTTTCGATCTGTGGTCTTGTCTGATAGAGTTTTTCAAGGTTTTCTTTTGAGATGGAAATGACAGTACTGGGTTCAACCGCTTCTACAAAATAAATAGAAGGAGAATCAGACAAAAAAGAAGAAATGGAATTGATGAGGTGATTTTCCTTGGCGATATAAGTGACTTTTTCTTCACGCCCTTTCATAAAATATTTTCGCACCAAACCTTTTATTATCAGGTTAAGGTATATCTCTTTTTCTCCAGGTCTAATGAGTTTTTGTTTTTTTTCAAAAGTTCTTATCTCCACTAAATTGGCGATTGCGTTGAAATCTTCCTCAGCTAGTTCTGTATATCTCGATACATATTTTTTTAAAGTACTGAGCATTCAATTGGCAATATTTGGAATAGCAAAGTAATTAACTTCAAAAGAAAAAATAAAAATTTTTCGGAATTCGGGCGGTTTATTTTTTCAGTATGCCGTTTTTTATCCTTTTCTAAATGGATTTATAGTAAGAACCCGTTTTTGGCCAGAACTTTTTTAAATTCTGCCAATTCATTAGGTTTGCTGACTTTTGAAATAAAAAATAACGATTATGGCAGGCAAAATCAAAGTAACCAATCCCGTTGTGGAATTAGATGGTGATGAAATGACACGCATCATCTGGGAATTCATTAAAGAAAAATTGATTCTTCCTTATGTTGATGTCGACATAAAATATTATGATCTGGGTATTGAATATCGTGACGAAACAGACGACCAGGTTACAATTGATGCTGCCAATGCAATTAAACAATATGGTGTTGGGATAAAATGTGCGACCATTACTCCGGATGAAGCGCGTGTAAAAGAATTCAATTTAAAGCAAATGTGGAAAAGCCCCAATGGCACAATTCGTAACATCCTTGATGGCACGGTATTTCGAGAACCCATCGTAATAAAAAATATTCCCCGGTTAATTACTAACTGGAAGGCGCCGATAATTGTTGGTCGTCATGCATTTGGTGATCAATATCGGGCAACTGACACCGTTATCAAGGGGAAAGGAAAACTGACGATGACATTCACCCCGGAAGATGGTAGTGCGGCACAAATTTTTGAAGTGTTTAATTTTAAAGGAGATGGTGTTGCATTAAGTATGTATAATACGGATGAGAGCATTAAGGGTTTTGCAAGAAGTTGTTTTAACATGGCGCTAAACAAAAAATGGCCCCTATATCTTTCTACAAAAAATACCATCCTAAAAAAATATGATGGTCGCTTCAAAGATATTTTTGCAGAAATATTTGATGCCGAGTTCAAACAAAAATTTGCAGACGCAGGAATAGTTTACGAGCATCGTTTAATTGACGACATGGTTGCAAGCGCCTTGAAATGGAATGGAAATTTTGTGTGGGCTTGCAAGAATTATGATGGTGATGTCCAAAGTGATTCTGTTGCACAGGGTTTTGGTTCGCTGGGACTGATGACATCTGTTCTCATTACGCCGGATGGAAAAATTATGGAAGCTGAGGCTGCTCACGGGACGGTAACGCGCCACTTTCGTGATCATCAGTCAGGTAAGCCAACTTCTACCAATCCGATCGCGTCCATATTTGCCTGGACGCGCGGTTTGGCGTTTCGCGGCAAACTGGATAATAACCAGGCGCTGATTGATTTTGCGAATGCGCTCGAAGCCGTTTGTATCGAAACTGTTGAAGAAGGAAAAATGACTAAGGACCTTGCCGTTTGCATCCACGGTAATAAAGTGGAGCACGGAAAACATTTTCTATATACCGAGGAATTTCTGGATGCAATAGATTCAAACCTGAAAAAGAAGACGGGCATGTAATTTGATTTACAAAAAAGTGAAATGCTGTTAGCCGGTGACTTTCAATTCCAATTCTTTCGCTTTTTGCATCATAAATTCAAAAGCTGCCTCATAATTATTCGCGATGTCTCCATCTAAGATGGCTTCGCGGATGGCATTTTTCAGGTCGCCAACGATTTTTGATGGAGGTAATCCGAATTTCTCCATGATCATTTCACCTGTAATCGGCGGTTGCCAGTTGCGTATACGGTCTTTTTCTTCAACATCCTGTAATCTGGCGCGAACGAGCTCAAAATTATCTAAATATTTTTTTACCTTTTTCTGATTTTTAGACGTGATATCGGCATTGCACAAGATCATTAATGAATCAATGTCATCACCAGCATCAAATAATAATCTTCGTATAGCCGAGTCCGTTATATTTTCTTTGGTAAGACTTATCGGTCGTAAATGCAATTCAACCATCTTGCGCACAAAACGCATTTTTTCATTTTGCGGTAATTTTAATTTGGTAAAGATTTTTGGAACCATTCTTCCTCCAACCACTTCATGTCCGTGAAATGTCCAGCCATGATCTTTCTCAAACTTCTTTGTCACTGGTTTAGCGATGTCGTGTAAGATGGCTGCCCAACGCAACCACAGATCGTTGGTGTTTGCAGATATATTATCTAACACCTGTAAGGTATGATAGAAATTATCTTTATGACCTTTGCCATCAATATATTCGGCGCCTGCGAGCGCCACCATTTGCGGGAAGATGATCTGCAATAATCCGCTTTTATAAAGTAGGTCAAAACCGATGGAAGGCCTTGAACTAAGAATAATCTTGTTTAATTCTTCGGTGATACGTTCCTGTGAGATTATTTTGATGCGATGGGCATCAGCAATTATGGCGTCAAAAACCTTTGGTTGGATGGAAAAATGTAATTGTGAGGCGAAGCGAATCGCGCGCATCATTCTCAAAGGATCGTCGCTAAACGTTTGCAAGGGGTCGAGCGGAGTGCGGATTATTTTTTTTTTCAGATCATTTAATCCGTCAAAGGGATCGATCAGCTTTCCATAATCTTTTTTGTTTAAACTTATTCCCAATGCATTAATGGTGAAATCCCTGCGTAGCTGATCATCTTCGAGTGTTCCAATCTCTACCGCAGGTTTGCGCGAGTCATAACGATAACTTTCTTTTCGTGCCCCGACAAATTCTATTTCAAAATCATCGATCCTGATCTGGGCTGTACCAAAATTCTTAAAAAAATTAACGGCAGGTTTTGGGTCAAAATACTCGGATACTTTGTTCGCCAGAAGAATTCCGTCGCCGACACAGGTAATGTCAGCATCTTTGGTATTCCTTCCGATTATTTTATCTCGCACAAAGCCGCCAACGATGTAACAAGGCATGGTCAGCGCCTCGGCAGCATGCGCAATTTTTTTGAAAATAAATAATTCTTTTTCTGTGCATTTAATGTCCATGGCTGCAAATGTAAGAAGAAGGACTCAGAGGTTGGAAGCAGCAGCTATTCCCTACAAATAATGGCGTTGGCATCAATTTGATTCAGTTCCTGTTATTGTTGCTAACAACTGCCCGTCCTCAATTTTTTTTGCACACTGAAAATGCTTTTCCGGACAGGCCTGGTAACCATGCAAACCGCAAGGACGGCAGTATAATTTTTCTTTTATTTCAACAACAAAACGCTGATCGGATAATGGACCGTAACCGAAAGCCGGCACAGTAGAGCAATAGACGGCCGTTACCGGCGCATTGACCGCTGAGGCAAAATGCATCGGCGCTGAATCATTTACGTAATTCATCCTTGCATTTTTCATTAATGCACATGATTCCAGAAAGGAAAGTTTACCGGAAAGATCAAGGACTTTTTTGTTGTGCGTCGAATGAATAATTTTTTCGCAGATTTCTTTATCATTTTGTGAACCCAGTAAATAAATGATAAAATCACCAGGAAGTTTATTTATGAAACTAATCCATTTTTCTGCAGGATACTGTTTGGTGAACCATACCGAAGCGGGTGCAACGGTAATGTATACATGGTGTTGATAAGTTTTCACTTTTTCTTCGTCGGCCTTTGATGGATATAATTTGGGACGAACGATGACGTTGTCCGTAATATCTTCTATGAGTGCTAAATTTCTTTCTATTTCATGCCTTTCTGTTAAAGCGTGTTTTATTTTCTTGGTGAACAAAAAACTAAATGGATTTTTATCGAAGCCAATTTTTTGTTTTGCCGAAGAAAATCCAGTAAGGAAACCGGTCGCGCCATATCGTTGCACATTAATGACTGCATCATATTTTGTTTTCCGTATATGTAAAAGCAGCTTCCACAGATTTGAGAACTTGTTTTCTTTTTTAGTCCAGATCAATACTTCGTGCAAAAATGGATGGTTGCTCAATAAAGATTCATTACCCTTCCTTAATAAAAAATCAATCTGCGAATCCGGATGAAGGAGATGTAATTTTTCAACAAGAGAAGTTGCCAAAACAACGTCACCAATAAAAGCTGTTTGTATAATTAAAAATTTTTGCACCATGCAAAGATGCAGAAAGCTAAGTAAAAATTAATGGTGTATTAATTGCGGATGATTTGAACAATTCCATCCTTATTCAATCTTACAATAGCTGAAGGCTGGCGCGGGGATGAATCTTCTCTATTGTGGTAAACCACGTAATCCACGCCAGACTTTATTTGTGGCGATATTTCTGAGAAATTGTTTGGTGATTCTTCTCCTGAAATATTCGCGGAAGTGGAAACGATCGGTTTCCCGAATTGCTGAATAAGTTGTTTGCAAAATTCTTCTTTTACAATCCTTATGGCGATTGAGCCGTCAGCACTGATAACATTTTTTGCCAGGTTCATTGCTCGATCATAAATGACCGTAGTGGGCTTGACAATTGTTCTTAAATATTCAAATATTTTCAAATCCGGATGATCCACGTATTTGAAAATATCCTTCTCCTCTGCAACTAACACGATCAGGCTTTTTGTATCTGACCTTCTTTTTAATTCAAAAATGTTTTTTACCGCCGTTATGTTAGTGGCATCACAGCCGATTCCCCAAATTGTATCTGTTGGATATAATATTAATCCGCCTTTTTGTAATACTTCAAGGCATTCTTTTAAATCTTGCCGAAACAATAAACCAGGATCATTCATAATTGACGATAAAAATACGCGCAATTATTCTTTTATTAATAATGAAATATTTCTAAAATTATTAAAAACTGAATGCGAGACCTATCGTGAAGAAGAAACTATTTTTGAGTTTTTCTTTGGCAATTTTTGTTCGGGTAATTCCACTAAGCGTTGTTAATGTTGCGTGCACAACTGCAGCATTGACCGGCACTGCATAGGTAGGACTAAAACTGATGGTAAATCTTTTTATTGAATAATCCAATGGCATGCTGAATTCATAATCCAAAATTTTGAATTGAGACGCGTTTTCAACATAGGCATTGATTACATAACCGATCACTTTTTTTAACCGAAGCAAAGAATAACGGCGGAATTTGTAATAAGCGTTATAATAATTTTGGGTACTTCCATTGGCAACAATAGTAGGCGTGATTGTAAAATCATTTTGAAATGTATAGAAGGTATGTTCTAATCCAATTGTTCCGCCATAATCTGTTTTTTCAGTAAAATTTAAAGTTGCTTCAAGTGTTGGTTTGATAAAGCCAAGATCATAGGCGCCAAAGATTTGCGCACTCCCTTCAATTTCAGATCGGACATTATAACTTTTTGGGCTAAAAAAATATTTTGATATGGTAAAGGTGCCTTCGAATTTTTTGGTGATGAGACTGTAGCCACCATCAATAGTTGATAAGTCAATTCTGTTTTGTCCTGCCTCGAGAAGGTAAGAAGTTGAGGCATTAATGAATAAACCGGATTTGTGAAAATACCCAACAGAGGCGGTGAGATAAGGCGAGGGAATAGAGTCTTTGCGACCGAGGTAAACGTTGTTGTCTAAAAAATTTACATCAGCAAGCCAAAATGATTGGCGAACTTTCATCAAGCGAAAATCTGCCAATACACTATCAACAGATCTTTCAATGCTGTCCTTAATCGAACCGGCTCGCGCTAAACTATCCTGCGCGAATATTTTGCCTTCAAAAACGATGCAAGCGGAAAATAGATAAACAAGAATAGCTGCATTTCTCATCAGGTTAATTTTATTGCAATTAAAATTCGTTTTTTGGGAATGGATTAATGTAGCGAATATCGTTGAAAATAAATTATAGACTGAACAGGGATTAATATGTTTAATGGCAGGAAATCGTCTGTTGAAAAATCTCATCTGCAAAGCATGTATTATGTTTGCAAAAAAAATTCATGGAATTAAAGCAATTAATAGCTGAGGCCTGGGGTAACCGCGAACTGCTTAAAGATACAAAATATGCAGATGCTGTGCGCAGCGCAATTGGTGCCATCGATAAAGGCAATTTGCGTGTGGCAGAAAATACCCCAAATGGTTGGCAGGTCAATGAATGGGTAAAACAGGCGATACTAATGTATTTTGGAATTCAGCAAATGCAAACATGGGATCTTGCGCCTTTTGAATTTTACGATAAAATGCTGCTTAAAAAAAATTATAAGGAACTCGGGGTTCGCGCTGTGCCGCACGCCGTAGCACGTTATGGAGCGTTTATCGCAAAAAATGTTGTGCTCATGCCGAGTTATGTGAACATCGGCGCTTATGTTGATGAGGGAACGATGGTTGATACCTGGGCAACAGTCGGTAGTTGCGCGCAAATTGGTAAAGGCGTGCATCTCAGCGGAGGTGTGGGAATTGGCGGAGTGCTAGAACCGTTGCAAGCATCACCTGTGATTATTGAAGATGGTTGTTTTATCGGTTCCCGTTGCATTGTGGTTGAAGGCGTGATCGTTGAAAAGGAAGCTGTATTGGGGGCCAATGTCGTGCTCACTCAATCAACAAAAATTATTGACGTGAGCGGGAATGAACCAAAAGAATACAAAGGGCGTGTACCCGCACGTAGCGTTGTTATTCCCGGCACGTATGTAAAAAAATTTCCTGCAGGCGATTATGGAGTAAGTTGTGCGCTGATTATCGGTCAACGAAAAGCATCAACGGATCTAAAAACAAGTTTGAACGATGCGTTGCGCGATTTTAATGTGAGCGCTTAGAAGCTGTTGCCTAAAAAAAATATGATTCCGCCAGCATATGACGATGAAACTCCGTTGGGTCAACATTTTCACCGCTTCCTGTCACATGGCGCACCCCATAAAAAGATATTGGTTTAAAATTTTGAAATAGAAATCTCATCAGCTTTTTTTATTAAATATCAATTATTAAATGGACTGTTCTCAAAAAGCCACTTTAATTTTTCAAAAGTAGTTTTCCACCCCGCAATATAATTATGCGCGGAACCAGTTCCGACCCGTGCGTGTTCAAAAATCATACGTGTGAATTCATTTGCCGACATTAGTTTCACGCTTACAAAAGATTCCGTAGCCGGTTCGCTTTTCCATGTCCAGGTGAAAGAAAGCCTATGGGGTTTCACTACTTCCTTGTAGACTCCGAAACAGGTATGTTGTGTGCCATCGGCATCGGCAAATGTTATTTCAAAATTGCCGCCTTGTCGGATATCAAGTATGGCTTTGATACCGCTGCCATCGGGATCGGAGCCAAACCATTTTAATACGAGATCAGCTTGCGTCCATGCATCCCATACTTTTTCGACCGGTGCGTGAATGATCGTTTCAATGCTGACAGTGTCTGGGGACATTTTTATCTAAAATTAAATAACAACTTGCATTGCAGTAATTCTAATTAGATGCCATTTTAAAAGCATTTACAAAAGAAGGGATGCAATAATTATCAATTATTGATTATCTATTATTAAATTGCGTGCCCGCCCAAGTGGCGAAATTGGTAGACGCACTGTGTTCAGGTCGCAGCGTGGGAAACCATGTGCTGGTTCGAATCCGGTCTTGGGCACAAGCCTTTGCAATTGACTGCAAAGGCTTTTCTTTTACATTTTTCTTTCTAAGTCTTTATTATCTTACAGCAAAGAAAATGATCATGTCAAAGCATTTTTACGTTGATGAAAATATTGCAAAAGCAAAAACGATCGATAAAGAATTTTACACAAGTCCGGATTTATTTGAAACGATAAAGGAGAAATTATTTTCTTCATCATGGCAATTTGTTGGAGACACTGATACGGTTACCAATAGCGGTGATGCATGCCCGATTACTTTATTGGAAAACTATATTGATGAACCCTTGGTTCTTACAAAAGATAAGGACGGGGAAATTCACCTGCTCACGAATGTTTGCACGCATCGTGGAAACATTATAGCCGATAAGCCTTGTAAGGTGAATAATCTTCGCTGCAAATATCATGGACGTCTTTTTCAGCTTAATGGAAAATTTCTTTCCATGCCGGAATTTAAAGAGGTCGAAAATTTTCCATCTGCAGATGATGATCTCAAAATACTTCCGCTACTTCAATGGGGAAAATGGCTTTTCACTTCTTTAAATAATAAATTGTCTCAAGAGTTTTTCTTTCAGGAAATGATGAACAGAGTAGGGTGGCTACCTCTCAACGATTTTGTTTTTCGGGCCGATCTTTCAAAGGATTTTGTTGTAAAAGCAAACTGGGCTCTATATTGCGAGAACTACCTGGAAGGATTTCATATTCCTTTTGTTCACGCGGGATTGAACGCCGTAATTGATTTTGGAAATTACACTACGGAACTTTTTAAATATTCAAATCTTCAATTGGGCATCGCAAAAGATAATGACGATTGTTTTGATTTACCCGTTTCATCAATCGATTTTGGAAAGAAAGTCGCCGCCTATTATTTTTTTGTTTTTCCAAACATGATGTTCAATTTTTACCCATGGGGATTATCCATTAATGTGGTGAAACCGATAAGTATTTCTGCTTCAAAAATTTCTTTTTATACATATGTGTGGAAGGAAAATAAATTAAATACCGGAGCGGGTTCAGGACTTGATGAAGTAGAAATGGAGGACGAAGAAGTTGTAGAAAATGTGCAAAGGGGCATTCGATCAAGGTTTTATGACCACGGTAGATATTCAGTAACACGCGAGCAAGGCACCCATCATTTCCATCGCATTATCGCTGAGCTGATGAAATAATTGCTTTCTTTTTTTTGCTGATAATACTCGTTGATTCTTAGTCGATTAGCAAGAATTAATGCGTGGCGTAAACTGTTTTTAAGTGGTTAATGCATGCTTCTTACATCCTGGAGCAGTATAAGGAAGCTTTATTGTCTATGCCCCCAGAAAAAGCTTGTAGGCCGATCCTTTGGCGTTAACAAAAAAAATAAAACATCTTGTTAAACTTTATTCTCCGTATCCATTCTTAGGTGAAACTAAAAAATCAATTATGAAAACAATGTCTTTATTCCGTATCGCAGTTATCATTACATGCCTCGGTCTCTTCGTAGCGTGTAACAAAAATAGCTCGGGTACCAATTCCACCACCACAACAGTCGATGATTTACAAGCCCAATCAGATGATCAGACAATGGCCAGCAACGAAGATGATGCCATGAATAATGATGCAGATGCAGCCTTAAGCAGTAATGCAAATGTTGCAGGCAGCTCGGTAAATTCTACTCAAAATGGCACAATAAGCGAAATGGGCGTTAACGGTACAGATAGCGCAGCGGTGGTCTGCGATGCCACCATTACCTTCGGCACAACCGACACTACACGTACGGTTACGATCACTTACAATGGCTCCAATTGCTGGGGAAATCGCACACGAACAGGTTCTATCATCATATCAATTCCCCTCACAGTTCATTGGACAGACCAGGGTGCTGTTGTGACCATTACCGTCGATAATTTGAAAATTACCAGAGTACGCGACAATAAATCAATTACGTTTAATGGCGTAAAAACAATCACCAATGTGACAGGGGGATTACTTAAAAATCTTGCCTCTTTACTCACAATCACCCACGATATTTCCAGTACCTTGACTATTACCTATAACAATGGTAAAACGGCTACATGGAACGTATCAAAACATCGTGTTTTCACCTACAATAATGGCGTTGAAATAACCACTACTGGAACTCATAATGACGGAACAAATGCCGATGTTGCTGAATGGGGCACAAACAGATTTGGCGTCAGCTTCGAATCTTTAATTACGGAGCCTAAAGTGATTGATCAATCATGCGATTATAGATTAACAAGCGGAGAAAATGAAATTATTAATAGCAAAGGCGCTACCGCTACGATAACTTATGGTTTGGATTCAACTGGGGCTCCAACCTCATGCCCTGGCACCGGCTCATATTACGCTAAGCTGGTTTATGTTGCGCCTAATGGCAAAGTTTATACCTATATTTTTCCTTATTAGAACAGGCAAATAGATCTACTGTGAAAGCTATCAGCCCCGCAATTGCGGGGCTTTTGTTTATTACCTGCCACTAATCAAATTGTTTCGAAATGATAAACAGAAAAAATTAATTTCAACTACAGATCGCTAACTAAAATAACCTTTATGACTTTCACAAACGCTATTAGTTGGTTTGAAATCCCAACAACAGACATCGACCGCGCACAAAAATTCTATGAAACTATTTTTGATATCCAAATGATTCCGATGGATAACCCACATATACAGATGCGCTTGTTTCCCATAGAAAATCCGGTAAATGTCGGGGGCTCGATTACTTTTAATAATGATTTTTATAAGCCTTCTCCCACGGAGGGACCGTTGGTTTATTTGAACGCCAATCCGGATGTGCAGCTAATTCTTGACAGAATTGAATCTGCAGGAGGAAATATCATTGTACCTAAAACACAAATCTCTCCTGAGTATGGTTATATGGCTATTTTTATTGATTCAGAAGGCAATCGTGTTGGTTTACATGCTGTTCCCCAATAAATCAACAACAGCATCAAACCACGGCACCCTTAAGTTTTTGCCCAATAAGAATTTCTGTTTAGCTTGCTATGGGCTTTGATCATTTATTCATCAATTTCTCCAGTTTATGGCAAATGAACCTTTAAAAAATGAGCAAACTTTTTTTGCTCCCATGCTGGCTCTTCAAGCCAAAGACGGAGCCGCGGCGATAGAATTTTATAAGAATGCATTTGGAGCCATAGAATTGCGTCGTTTCAGTAATGATGACGGAACCGTTCATGTAGGCGAACTATCCATTAATGGCGCTTTATTTCATTTTCATGAAGAATCTTCCCAAACCGATTATCTAAGTCCTGAAAAGCTTGGCGGTTATTCAACCACCATTGGTTTATTTGTTCCAGATCCTGATGCCATGGTGGAACAGGCAACAAAAGCGGGAGCTAAATTGATCCAGGCGCCGCAGGATTTTGAATATGGTTACCGTCAGGCAAGGGTGATGGATCCATTTGGTCACCTTTGGGAAATAAGCAAAAAAATATAAATCCAACTGATCAACTTTTCTCCTCATTTTATTCAACATTCCGGAAAAATTTAATTTTCGAATTAGTCATCGATCAGGATCGTATTGATCCAATCTGCCGGATCATTGCGCGTAAATATTTAACGCGTTTCGTAATACGCGATCGGGTAGGCGGGAGGTAATGTCAATTCCTGAACTGCCCAGAAATTTTCTTATAGAAAATAAAATGATCCCTCAAACCAAGTCAAATTTCTTTACTAATAATTTTATTTTTTTTAGCTTTGGAATTGCATGATTTGATTTTTTTGAAAGTCAATTTTATTAGTAAAAACTGATTGTAATTAAAGAATTGATTATAAAATTTTAATAGGTGCTTAATGAAAATTTAAATATTTATAAATTCAGACAATTTAGGGATCAATAAACGCTTTTTTTTGCACCGCTGACAAAATGCCAACGAAAATTTAATTTAATGAATTTATTAATTGAATATCAATATTTATCCTCGGTTATCTTATTTAAAAATTCGTTTTATTTTTCGCATATAATATTTGAACAATATGAATTCTATCAAAAAATGAGTTTTCGCAATCGTTGCGTTATTGCCGGAGCAAATGGAGTCATCACTTTGAGTATTCCATTGGCAGATGGACGGGATCAAAAAAAAATATCGAAGGACGTCAGAATTGCAAACGCGCATCATTGGCAAGATCAGCATTGGAAAACCATAGTTTCATGCTATAATAAATCGCCCTGGTTTGAATTTTACAAAGAGGAGTTGCATGAGCTTTATCTAAGGAAATTCAGTTTTCTGGTGGACTGGAATCTGGCTTGTTTTGAATGGATAGTTAAAAAACTTGAACTTCCCATTTCTTATTCAGTCAGTTCATATTTTGCAAAGCAATATGATGCAACCGATGATTGGCGCAATAAAATTTTGCCCAGGAATTATACAGATTTTAAAGCGGTAAAGTATCGCCAGGTATTTGAAGAAAGGATAGGATTTCTTCCTAATCTTTCTATTCTTGACCTGCTATTTTGTGAGGGAAAGGGAGCCAGGAGCCTATTGGCTCAAAGTGATATCCCTGAGAAACGGACAAATGGCCTTTAATTACCGCCACTCTTTTTGGGTGCATTGGTGCTGTCCTGTTTCTTTTGATTCTTCAAAGATTGCTCAAGCAATTTTTGCTCATCCGGTTTACCTTCATCATTTAAGATCGTTTTTTCACGGGGAAATTCACCATCTTTCAGCTTAAAATCGAAAACCTTATTAACGTGGACCCATTGTCCTTTTTCCCATTTAAAAGCCTGAAAATCTCCATCAGGAATATAAGTCTCTTTATGTGTTGGTTCATTGGTTTCTGAAACCAGGTCATCAAATAATATCATATCCAGATCGGGATCATAATTAAAAGTAGTTGCCGCTTCTTTCTTGTATTCAATATTAAACCTGAGCTGGACAGGCTTTTTCAACGAATCTTCTTTAAAAGATATATACGGACCACCAAAAACGGGGTCACCATTTTCGTTGAATGTCATTACCTCCATCCATTTCTTTGTGCTTGCAGTGCTGAAATCATCATAACCCAGCAAAGTGTAGTATTTCTTATCGTTAAAAGTTTTTAGAACGATTCGATAATAAATAACGCCGACCCAATTTTTTGGAGTTCTTACAGAATCCAAGAGTTTGTCGCTGAAATCAGCAACATCATGCAAGGCGATCAACTTTAGCGAACCATCGTTGGTGCGCATTTGAATTGCGCCCCGATGAAAATACGTGTATTCATCTTTTTTCAATTGCCAAGTAAAAATGCGGAAAGCGCTGTCTGGCGAGTATAGCCGGGAAATGGTTTGCAGGGAATCAAAAGAATAATTGAAAGAATTTCTAAGTCTCAATGCCCGAACCAGCATGCGCACAAAATTGCTGTCTGCACGAAAACGTTGATCCGTCTCCGGAGCAAAAACGATATTGTAGGCAAAGGTTTTTAGTGAGTCTTCTCTTTTTTTGAACTCTTTTTTTTCGGATGAAGAAAATTTTTGGGCAAATGTTTGTTGCGCTGATAAAATCACAGAAGAGGTGATGAGTGAAGTGATCGCCAATTTTCTTACCGAACAGAGCATAATTTGATTTTTTTCGTACAAAAGTACGGTTAGGAAACAACTTCAAGCCTAACGGAAGAACCCGAGTAAAATTTTGCCGTCATTGTAAAGCTTTTGCAAAATTTATTAACGAATCAAAAGCAAGGTCAATGGAAGGATGTGGAAGTAATTGCCCGGGGTGGGTTGTCTTTAGAAATACGGTGAACATCCCTGCATTTCGTCCAAAATCCATATCGCTGATGTTGTTGCCAACCATGATGGATTGCGAGAAATCAATTTCCGGGAAATCCTTCTTCGCCAGCCAGGCCATGCCGGGATTTGGCTTGCGTAAAGGATCAGCATCATTAATAGAGGTACTGTAATAAATTTTATCAATTTTTCCCCCAGCGGCTGCCAGGTCGCGGAGCATTTTTCGATGAATGTCCAAGAGATCTTCTTCGGTCATCAGCCCTTTGCCTACTCCGCGTTGATTTGAGGTAAGAATAATGCGGGCAAATTTTCCCGTAAATATTCTAACTGCTTCAGGTACGCCGTCATAAAATGTAAATTCTTCGTATGAATAAATATAATCGAATGGTTTTTCGTAATTAAGAACGCCATCGCGATCTAAGAAAAGGGTCCAGTTTTTATTTATTGATTTTAGATCTAACATATCACAACTTTCTTATTTATCATTTCTAATTTCCCATTTCCCTTTGCGCGCGCTCATAATCTTCCGGAATTCCGATGTCAATGAAATATTCATCTTGAATTAAACCAAATAATTTTCTTTGCGAACTAAATCGTTCAAGATAATCTTTTTCAAAAGAAAATATTTCCGGCAAATCTTCATCAAGGAATTTCCCTGTATTTAAAGCATATACTCCACCATTGATCAGTCCTGAAGCATAAAATTTTTTTTCATGAAAATTCGTGATCAGATTATCATTATCCAATTCAACCACTCCATAACGATCAAAATTGATCATCGGTTTCAAGCACAATGTGCAATCGGCATTATGCTGATCACGAAAGGATGAAAGTTGGGAAATATTGATTTTAAAAAATGTGTCGCCATTAATAATGATCGCTAACTTCTCCGTTGCTTTTTTACAAGCAAGCTTTATAGCCCCGCCGGTTCCCAAAGGCTCTTGTTCGATTGATAATTGAAATGTGAATGGGGAATTGGCAACGGGGAATTCTTTATTCAGATACGCTTCAATTATTTCGTGTTTATGGCCTAATGAAAAAATAAATCTTTCAATTCCTTGTTTTTGAAAGTATGATATAACATAATGCAGGAAGGGTTTTCCGCCAACAGGAGCCATGCATTTTGGAAGATCGGGAACTGTTGAACGCAATCTTGTTCCTAAACCACCGGCGAGAATAATGGCTTCTTTTATTAACATGATGATTATGCAGGATTAAAATATTTTTCTTCAACCAGCTGGCAAATGATGTGACCGATCATGATGTGCGACTCCTGAATGCGCGGCGTATCCGTCGAAGGAATATTGATGAGATGATCGCTGAGGGGTTTCATTTTACCGCCGTTTTCGCCGGTAAAACCAACCGTGATAATGTCTTTTTGTTTTGCGGTCTCAAATGCGTTGATGATATTTTTCGAATTGCCGGAAGTGGATAGACCGAGCAGTACATCCCCGCTGTTTGCGATTCCTTTTATCAATCGTGAATAAATTACATCGAAGCTATAATCGTTGGCAACCGCAGTGAGATAGGACGTGTTGCAATGAAGCGCTTCTGCGGGCAGCGCATCACGATCTGTATAAAAACGACCGGAAAATTCAGCGGCCAAATGCTGCGCATCAGCAGCACTTCCGCCATTACCACAAAAATAAATTCGATTCCCGTTTTTTAACGCGAGAACAATCTCATCAGTAATTTTTTCGATGGTTGACAATAATTTCTCATCGGTAAGAATTTTATTTTTAACCGCTACCGATTCACTGATAATGCTTTTTATTTTTTCTTTCATAATTTTTTATAAAACCATTTTAGCAAATTACAACTATTGTGAATTACCGATATCATAATCCTAACGCTTCGCAATTACAAACTAGATCGTCCAGGTTGTTAATCCATGATCAACAAACTGGTAAGGTTTGCAATGACCTCCAAATTTTTCTATTGCCTCCATCACACTGTATTTTGAATTATCCGGGCAATAAAAAATCATAAATCCGCCGCCGCCGGCACCCGAAATTTTTCCGCCGGTCGCCCCCGCTTTTTTTGCAGCGTCATAAATTTCTTCCATTATGTCATTGGAAATGCCATCAGCCATCTGGCGCTTTTGCAAAAAGCCAAAGTCAAGCACATCACCGATCTCATGCAATCTGCCTTTTAATAATGCTTCCTTCATCATTAGCGCCTGGTTCTTTAACTGATGCATCGCTTCGATAGATTTCTCTTTTTTGTCAGTGACATTTTTACTTTGCTTTTCAATGATCTTTGCGGATTCGCGACTGGTAGCCGTATAATATAATAACAAATTATTTTCGAGTTCAAATAGATATTGCTGCTTGACGCGAAGCGGGTTAACGATCACTTTTCCCTCACCAAAAAATTCCATATAATTCACTCCCCCGAAAGTTGCAGCATATTGATCTTGCTTCCCACCGGCCATTTTCAAATCGTTTCTCTCAATTTCATAGGCAAGATGAGCGATGTCGTATTCTCCCAATGGCAGTCGCAACATTTCTGCGAACGCGCCAATGATAGCAACTACCAATGTTGATGATGTTCCCAGGCCAGAGCCTGCTGGTGCATCAACAAAAGTCGATAATTTAAAACCAGTTAAGGGCAGCGAATAATCTTTTTGAATTCTGTTATAAACCCCCTTGAGCAGATCAAGCTTTCCATCAATGGGTAATTGATTGTTCCATTCAAAGCGTTGTTCTTCTTTTCTATCTATTGCCTGTAAAATAATTGCATTTTCCTGTATCGGTTCAATGTTGGCAGATGCAAATAATGAAACGGTAGCATTTAAAATGGCGCCGCCATATAGATCGCTATAAGGACTTACATCTGTTCCGCCGCCTGCTAATCCGATGCGTAATGGAGCTTTACTTCTGTATATCATTCGCTAAATGGGTAATTGTTTTTACCAGGTTTGCCCAGGAGTATTTTTGTTTTTCGGTGCGAAGATGAGGAATAAAATAATTTTCTCCTAATTCATAAAAATCAAGAATAGCGTTCGCGATGGAAGTGGCATCAGGTTCAGCAACCAAGCCTACTTTTTGATGTGGCACCAAAACCGGTAACCCACCTACATTTGAAACGATCATTGGTTTTTCAAAGTGATAGGCGAGGGGAGTAACGCCGCTTTGCGTTGCATTACGATATGGCTGCACAACAGCATCTGCAGCGCATAAATAATATTTTACTTCGCTATCGGCAATGAAATTGGTTTTTAAGATCAATGCGTTTTTAATGTTGAGTTTATTGATCAACTCAGTATACGATCTTTCGTCCTCGTAAAATTCCCCGGCTATTAATAATTTTATTTTTGCCAGCCGAATTCTTTCATCAGACATTGCTTCTAATAAAATATCGAGTCCTTTATACTTTCTTATGAAACCAAAAAATAGAATTATTTTTTCGTCGGGCGGTAATTGCAAATATTTTCTTGCTTCTGCTTTTGATATTATCGCACCAAAATTATCATACAATGGATGCATTACCTGTTGTGCCGGTTTTGTTTTTTCGAATTGCTTCAGATCATTCATCACTTTTTCACTCATTGTAATAAATGCATCACAGGACTTTAGAAAGTATTTGGTGAAAGCCCTATCCCCAGCGCGATTTTCGTGCGGTAAAACATTATCAGTAATGGCGATGATCTTGGTGTGATCATTCTTTTTTACCTGTCGAAGAATTGTCCCCAACGCCGGACCCATGAATGGCAGCCAATAACGAACAACAATAATGTCTGGGTTGATTTTTTTTAATTCTTTTCCAACAGAGAACCAGTTGACGGGATTTAGAGAATTTATTTTTGAAAAAATATTTAAGCCTTCAGGAGCTGCTTCCGTTGAATATTGAGTTTTGCCCGGAAACAATATAGATGGGTATTGAAGTGAGAATGAATAAATGGAACATTCGTAACCTTCATCTAAAAATTCCTTGCATAATCTTTGATCGAAAGTTGCTAATCCCCCACGAAGCGGGTATGCGGGTCCGATTATGATAATTCTGCCAGTTTGCAAATTTGAAAATGTAATGTGATAAATTTGTTTGGGTGTTCTATCAATTTCAAATTGAGTTATATTCAATTTTTCAAATTACTCAATTCCCATTTTCTTTTCAATTAAATAACTATTTCTGCCCGGAGCATTACGCGAAATTAATTCTGCAACGAAACCGGTTAAAAAAAGTTGACTTCCGATTATCATTATGGTGAGTGCAATAAAAAATGGCGGACGATTACTTAATCCGATCGTTGGATGTAATAATCTTGAAATAATAAGATAAATGCTCATTATAAAACCGACAATAAAACAGATCGTTCCCCAGGTTCCAAAAAAATGCATCGGGCGTTTTCCGTATTTACTAACAAAAGTTATGGAAGCGAGATCAAGAAAACCATTGATAAATCTGGAAATGCCGCCAAATTTTGTTGTCCCATATTTACGCGCGCGATGCTCAACGACTTTTTCGCCGATCTTTTTAAATCCCGACCATTTTGCGATCACCGGAATGTATCGATGCATTTCGCCATACACTTCAATGCTCTTTACCACTTTTAAACGATAGGCTTTTAGACCGCAATTAAAATCGTGCAATTTTATTTTTGAAACCTTTGAAGTAACCCAATTAAAAAATTTAGAAGGAATTGTTTTTGAAATCGGATCGTGACGTTGCTTTTTCCATCCACTAACCAAATCAAATCCATCAACCATGATCATTCGACGTAATTCAGGAATTTCATCTGGACTGTCCTGCATATCTGCATCCATTGTTATCACTACATTTCCTTTTGCTACTTTAAAACCTTCATTCAATGCCGCCGATTTGCCGTAATTGCGTTGAAACTTTATTCCTTTAATATTATTATCCAACGCGTTCAAAGATTGAACTACATTCCATGAATTGTCCGAACTTCCATCATCCACAAAAATCACCTCGTAAGAAAAATTATTTTCCTTTACTACGCGCTGAATCCATGCACATAATTCAGGAAGAGATTCATCTTCATTATAGACCGGAACTACTATTGATACATCCATGTTGAATTATGAAGTATAATTTCCTAAATTCAGTTAATTTTTATTTTGCTAAATTCAGTTAAATATTAATCCACTTATTGCATTAAGATAATTACTGAATTTGGTTCTCCTCAAAAAGGTCCTTTTTCTTTCTTAGAATTGCTGCGTAGATCATTCCAAATAAGCTATCAACTACAATCCAAATAGCAATTCCCTGGAGCAATTTCAATGGTTTAAGTTGCGCGTCTACGTCCTTAAAATTATCCAGTTGTTTGTCGATTTGTTCTTGTGTTGCGCCAGCCTTTTCCATCATGCTTCTTGTAGCTTCCTTAAGACTATCAAAAAAAGACGGGTCAATATATTTAAGATAAACAAAATTAAACAGGACATAAACGATCTCAGTAATTACAATTGCAATAAATATCGTTTGAAATATTTCTTGAAACTTAGCAAAGCCACCTTGTTCTTTTCTTCTTGCTATTCCAGCGAATAAATAGAATACAAGAATAATTAAATATGAGACAATCGCAAAAATGCCGAATATTAGTGGGTTTTTCCCAAAGAAATTGTATCGAAGAAATAAAAGGATTATGTAAACTAATCCTATCATCAACCCAAATTTTATTCCTGTTGAATATTTCGATCTGTTTTCCATATGGAGTAGTTTTAGTTAAAAATTAATTATTCAAAAATACTTTCTCTCCGTTAACAATACCAATTACTTTTCCCTGTAATTGTTTATTGATAAAAGGAGTATTTTTTGATTTGGAACGAATGTTTTCTTCTTTTAAAATAAAAGGTCCGGCAGGATCAAACAATGTGATGCGCGATTTACTTCCTGCCGAGATCGAAAATTGATCAAGTCCAAAGATCTTTCTTGGATTATTGCTCAGTAAAGAAATGATCTTTTCTTCTTTCATTTGCGGAAAAATTGTTTTGATCACTGAATACGATGTTTCCAAGCCCGTCATGCCAAATTTTGCATATTCGAACTCTAATATCTTACTGTCATATTCATGCGGCAAATGATGAGACGCGATACAGTCAATAGTTCCATCAATAACAGCATTTTTCAATTCACTGATGCCTGTTTTTGTGCGCAACGGAGGATATACTTTTAGGTTAGTATCATAGTCGAGTAGGTCTTCATCGCAAAAAAATAAATGATAAGGAGTGATTGAGCAGGTTACATTCAAACCCTTGTCCTTGGCACGTTTGATGTGCTCCAGCGATCTTGCAGAAGTGATGCCGGTAAAATGGATTTTCGATTCGGTATATTCCGTGAGTTTAATGTCCCGTTCAATGATCAGTTCTTCTGCGATTATGGGTTTGCCAGGCAATCCAAGTTTTGTCGAAATGATCCCTTCATTGATCAAACCACTGGCGCCAACGCTTTTGTCGTCAGGAATTTGAATGATCACCCCATCAAAAGCTTTTATGTATTGCAAAGCTTTCAATAATAATCCAGCAGATTGTACCGGGTTCATCCCATCACTAAATGCAATGGCTCCGCTGTTTTGCATGTCGTACATTTCAGCGAGTTCTTTTCCGTCTATATTTTTTGTTATGGCGCCGATCGGGAAAATATTTGCCGGCAACGTTTTTGATTTTTGAATGATGTATTCGATCTGAGATTTGGTATCGATGGCCGGTTTAGTATTTGGAATAACGAATACATCTGTGTATCCGCCCGCCGCTGCCGCATTAGCGCCGCTTATCAAAGACTCTTTGTATTCATAACCCGGATCACAGAAGTTGGAAAAAATATCTAGCCAGCCAATAGAAATATGGAGATTTTTATGTTCGATATCAATATCGGCGTTGTCATTAAGCGAAGACTGAATTTTTTTAATAATGCCATCCTCAATTAAAATATCATTTATAGTTCCGTGATGTGGAGATTGCAGGTCAATAATGTGGGCCTGATGAATAAGAATCTTCATTGAAGCAAGAGTTGCGCGAAGATACATTATGTTAGGTGATTTCTTGCAATTGAAATTTTCTGCCTTAACCAAGGCTATTTCAGGGAGTAGCTTTGAAACTTTGTAGTATATTCGCAGCCCTTACCGGATTTAAATTCGGGACGTAGCGCAGCCCGGTAGCGCACTAGCATGGGGTGCTAGGGGTCGCAAGTTCGAATCTTGTCGTCCCGACCAAGAAGCAAATCAATTGAAATTGAATGCCTGTAAAACATAGTGTTTGCGGGCATTTTAGTTTTTAAGCCAATATGTATCATTATTTCCTCATTTCGCAGCCTGAATTCCAAATATGTGAATGATGTAATATCTATTTGATTTTATGTAACATTTTGACTCAGAAGAGACTGACCTTTGGCATTAGTTTAAATACACGTGCTAATGAAAAATGATAAAAGTAGTTCGGGAAATTTGGTTATTAAAGGCAATCAGAAAATTGATGGAGAATTAGAAAAATCAGAAGTACATATCGTTGTTGAAATCATTGAATATGTTCCCCATGCCGTACTCAGCAAAACCATCTTAAAAAAATCAACTGGAAATATTACGGTTTCTTCATTTGCTTTGGGAGAAGAATTAGCAGAAAAAACATCTCCCTTTGATAATTATATTCAAATCATTGACGGAAGCGCCGAAGTGATCATTGATGAAAAAAAACACAGGCTGGAATTGGGAATGGGAATAATAATACCGGCGCATGCACCGCATTGTTTCAATGCCAATGAACAGTTCAAAATGATCTCCACGATCATAAAAAGTGGATATGAATGATTATTCTCAGTGGTTGAATTATTTTTTGGTAACCTTTCATTGATAAAGAATAGCTCATGCTTTAAAGGCAGGCGCCAATTCCTTTTTCAGAAATTGGTTTGGAAAGAAAGTCTTTTTTCCCTGTATCAATGACATATTTTTTTTTAAGGTCAATCCCACTTTTTCTTAATAAAGAGTTTTGTGGCAACTGATATTTTGTAATGCCTATCAGGTCTTTTGCTGAAGTATGCTTTGTTGAAACCCGTTTTTGAAAGCCGGGATCAATGCTTAGTCCTACAATTTTTTTCGATCGCTTTTCAATCTTAAAATTTCCATTGATACTCCACCAGTCGTTGCCACCATAAATGTCGCCGTCTCCCTTTGTCCCTTTTATCAAACTGTCTCCCGCCTCAAAAATATTATTGTAGAAGTAGAAATTTTTCCTGTCACTCAATTCAGAGTAACTTATCGCTGCATTTTTTTCATTATAGATGGTATTGTTATAGAAAAGACAATTATAAAACTGATTTGAATCGCGCGAGCTATTCCAAATGTGTATGCCTGCCTTTGCATCAGAAACCAATCCATCGTTCTCGCTGATATTAAATCGGAAAATATTATTGTACCATGGAGTAGCATATAAATATTGAAAAATGCAATAGCCCGCTCCTTGGTTTTGGTATGAAAAGTTATACTGAACAATAGAATTGGTAACGCCTCCATCAAGATCGAAACCACCACCATCAGCGCCGCCTTTGGAAGTTTTGTTTTTAAATGAAAGACAATGTTGAATGGTTACGCTATCTGCTTCATAAGCCCAAATGCCAACCGGACCATTCCCCATGCGCGGCATATCCCATCCATTGTTAGTTGCCGTACAATATTCGATCATCACTGCTGTGCAATTGGCAACAACAATGCCGTTGCCACTATGATTAGTAAGATTTGTGGGGTCACCAGGATTATTTTCTGCCCTGCAATAACCAAAATAAATTTTATGGTTGCTTTCTTTTTTTGCGTAAGGACCTTCTACTGAGATTCCGGCTGATCCGTTTTCATGCGCATATACATGCCTGTTAGTAATGTTTGATGAAGCATAGATCAATAGTCCTGATTTTTGAAATCCTGAAATATCAATATCATTAACTGAAATATCGCTGCAAGAATCAATCTTTAATCCGTCTTTTGTATTGCCTGTTTTTCGGCCAGCACCTTTGAGCATAAGGTTTTTAATGACAATGAATCTTGTTTTGTGTAATGATAACGCTGTTTCATTCCCGGCATTTATAGTTGCTTTTCCAATTCCATAGGAACCAATAATGATAGCGGAATGAAGAGAGCCTGATTTTGAGGAATCAATAAAAATATTTCCTTTAAAAACCTCACCTCCATGAAAATAAATTCGGTCCCCGGCCTGAAACGATAATGAGTTTAGTTTATCAAGGGTCTTCAATGGATGTCGCCGGGTTCCGTTATTATGATCATTTCCCTTCCCGCTGAAATAATATTGATGAGCAGTTAAAGTATCTTGATTTTGCGAATAAGCAGAATGAACAATGGATATAAAAAGGAAAAAGCAGATTATTTTTTGGATGTACATGATCGTTATTTGGAAAAACAGTTCCGGTGGTCGATTTCTTGCAAAATACAGATAAAATGAGATGATTTTCATTGCTTCATTGCGACTTTTATTTCTAGTGAATTCATAAAATATAAAGACGCAGGATTGAAACATTACTTGCAACTAATTCAGAATGAGATCAGGAGTTTGGAATTTTAGTTTTACACAGATTGTTAATATGTTTTAACTAAATTTGTAGCTGTTCAACACAACTTTTGGCGCAATCCTTGCGTTTAGTTGTACATAAAGTTTGCTCAGCCTTTTTAAAACTTTTGTTGTTCGTATCCTTCTCTTATTTATTATTCCATAAACTACTCATGAAGAAACTTTTTGTTTTCGCCCTATTGATCCCTATTGGGTTGCAGGCTCAGTTTAACCTGGAAAAATTTCATCTTAATTTATTTGGTGGATTTTCAAATTATTCTGGTGATCTGCAAAGTAATAGATTCACTCTTGACCAGTCTTATGGAGCTTTTGGAATAGGCGCTCAGTACGATCTCACCAATCATTTTTCTATACTTTCCGGTTTTAATCTGGGTAAGGTTGGGGCTGCAGACAAATTTAATAAGCCCGATTTAGTTGCCCGTAATTTGAGTTTTCAAAGCAAAATATTCGAATGGAATTTCATTGGCGAATACAATATTTTGGACTTGAATGAGCATCGTTTTACTCCTTATGTTTTTGCAGGATTAGCGGTCTATCATTTTAATCCTTATGCGTACGACACCCTTGGTAATAAGACCTATTTGCGGCCGTTGAGCACCGAAGGTGAGGGGTTTACACGCAAAGAATATAGCTTGACGCAGATAGCTGTTCCGTTTGGCGTGGGCATTAAATTGCGTGTGACCAGTAATGTAGTATTAGCATACGAAATAGGGTTTAGAAAATTATTTACAGATTATCTTGATGACGTAAGCACACGATATGTTGACCAGGCTACATTGCTTGCTGAACGAGGACCATTAGCCGTAGAAATGGCGTATCGTGGTAATGAAATAAAAAATGGCGCTCCTTATCCTGCTGCAAATAGTTTGCGCGGAAATTCAAAATATAACGATTGGTATTATTTTTCCGGCATTAAAGTGAGCATCAGTTTCGGAGATGGTTATCTTGGTGAAGGTTCTTCCCGATCAGGTGGCGGCAGCCGCATTGATTGCCCCAAAAAGGTCTATTAATCTTCTTTTATTTAATATTGTAGCCGTAATATTTAATATTGAAAAACATTTACTCAATATTAAATGTTCAATATTAAATTCATTACATGAGCTATCGTAATCTCCGGGATTTCATCAACAGGTTAGAAAGCGAAGGAGAATTATTGCGCATCAAATCATATGTTGATCCTTATTTGGAAATTGCAGAAATAACCGACAGGATTAGCAAATCATCAAATGGAGGCAAAGCATTACTTTTTGAAAATACCGGTTTTGATTTTCCTGTTTTGATGAATGCATATGGAAGTGAAAAGCGGATGTGCATGGCGCTTGGCGTTGATCAATTGAATGGTGTAGCCAAAGAAATCGAAGATCTTTTCAAATTATTATCTTCTCCGAAAGAAGGCATTGTTGATAAATTGAAACTTCTTCCCAAACTCAGTCAGTTCGCAAGCTGGATGCCGAAAGTAAAAAGCGGCAGAGGAGAATGCCAGGAAATTGTCCTCACAAATCCGGATATTACCAGACTTCCTGTCATCACATGTTGGCCAAAGGATGGAGGACCATTTGTGACCCTGCCGATCATTCACACCAAAGATCCCAATAACGGAATTAGAAACGTCGGCATGTATCGTATGCAGGTCTTTAATTCAACATTAACTGGGATGCACTGGCACAAACATAAAGTGAGTGCAAAACATTTCGCCGAATATAAGAAATTGAATAAACGTATGCCCGTTGCTGTTGCCTTGGGTGGCGATCCGGTTTATGCATATAGTGCAACGGCTCCATTGCCTGAAAACGTGGATGAATACATGCTTGCGGGTTTTTTGCGAAAACAAAAAGTGGAATTGGTGAAATGTATTACCCAACCTGAAATTGAAGTCCCTGCAGACGCTGATTTTATTATTGAAGGTTATGTCGATCCAAACGATGAATTGATCTGGGAAGGACCTTTCGGGGATCACACAGGTTATTATTCATTACCCGATTGGTATCCCCGTTTTCATATTACATGTATTACTCACCGCAAGAACGCCATTTATCCTGCAACCATTGTCGGTATTCCGCCGCAGGAAGATGCGTGGCTTGGAAAAGCAACAGAACGCATTTTTCTTGCACCCATTAAAATGACCCTTGTTCCCGAAATCATTGATATGGAAATGCCGGTTGAAGGGGTGTTTCACAATTTAGTGATCGCTCAAATTAAAAAGGATTATGCAGGACAGGCACAAAAAGTGATGAATGCCATGTGGGGCGCAGGGCAAATGATGTTCAACAAGATTTTAGTGGTTACTGATGAAAAAATAAAGATCACCGATTACCTGCAATTGGCTAAATATGTTTTTCAAAATTTAAATCCGGCAACAGATATCTATTTTTTACAGGGACCGATGGATGTTCTTGATCACAGTTGCAGCAAATTGGGATTTGGCGGAAAAATGTGCATTGATGGAACAACAAAGTTTGAAGAAGAAATAGAGGAGAAAACCGATGTCGGAGGTTGGAACGCGGATGTGGGAATTGAAAATAAATTAACAGAGACCTTTCCCGAGATCAATGAGATAAATGTTGATTTATTAAAGAATGAAATTCCATGTCTTATTATTTCTGTCAAAAAAAATAGAATTGGCCACATTCGCGAATTGCATGACCAAATTGGAAGATATTTGTCAGGGATCAAAATGATTTTATACATTGAACATACCATTGATCCAAATGATCTCCCTGTCGCATTATGGCGTTTTTGTAATAATCTTGATCCGAAACGCGATCATTTTTTCTTTCATCGATCGACAAACGGCGGTCATCGGTACTCCTGCATCGGTTTTGACGGAACACGCAAAACAAAGGAGTTCGATAACTTCAATCGTGATTGGCCAAATATTATCGTTGCCGATGATGAAACCATTAATGCCGTTGATAAAAAATGGAGCGATTTGAATATCGGTAAATTCATTTCTTCGCCATCATTAAAATACAGGGACCAGCTTTATGGCCAAGAAGCCGTTGTGGAATAACGTTTAAATTTTTTCTTTCCATGAAAAATAAATTATTATTCACCGCTGCATTATCATCGCTGATCTTTTATTGCGCGGCGCAAAATGCACCCAGTAATCCTGCCAATCCTTTCCATACCTTATTATGGAAAATTTCGGGGAACAATTTGAATAAACCTTCTTATTTATTTGGCACGATGCACATTTTATGTGCTGATGATGCCCAGTTGAGTGACGGATTAAAAACAGTGATCAAAGACTGTGATGAGATATATTTTGAGATTGATGTCAGCGATATGAAAGCCATGATGAACTCTTTGAAATATCTGCGCATGAATGATGAAACAAAATTATCCGACCTGCTGAATGCAGATGATTATGCCAAAGTGAAAAATTATTTCGCCAAACATAATTCGCTTTTACCTTTTAGTATGCTCGAACGCTTCAAGCCCTTATTGATAAGCAGTATGATTGAAGAACAGGATTTAAGTTGTTCAAAAACCGACGGGATGGAAATGGAGATCCTGAAAGAGTCGCGCAATTATGCTGATAAAAAAATAAATGGTTTGGAAACAGTTGAGTTTCAGGCGCGACTTTTCGATAGTATTCCGTATCAAAAGCAAGCAAAAGATCTGGTAACCTATATTGACAGCGCTACGGAATATTCGAAAATGACGGACACATTGGTACAAGTATATAAACAACAAGATCTCAATAAAATCGATGAGTTAACACGCAAAGGCGATATCACGGTCAGCAATTATCTCGAATTATTATTATACGGGAGAAATAAAAACTGGATCAAACAAATGAAATCATTGCTACCAGAAAAGTCATTTTTATTTGCAGTTGGTGCGGCGCATCTTCCGGGGAATGAGGGTGTGATCGAATTACTTCGGAAAAATGGTTATACAGTCACTCCGGTCAAAAATTGATCGCCTATCAAAATCTTTCTAACACACTAAAGAAAAAATCACTTTCAATTTTTGCATTATCGTCACTATCACTTCCATGAATTGCATTTTCACCAACAGATGCTGCATATAATTTTCTGATCGTACCTTCTGCCGCTTTAGCAGGATCCGTCGCGCCGATCAGGGTTCTGAAATCTGCAACAGCATTATCTTTTTCAAGAATTGCGGCTACAATGGGTCCGCTGCTCATAAAATCAACCAACTCCTGGAAGAAAGGTCTTGCTTTGTGAATGGCATAAAATTCACCCGCTTTTTCTGCCGATAATTTTGTCATCTTCAAAGCAACAATTTTAAATCCAGCCTGAATGATCTTGTCAATAATAGCTCCCGAATATCCTTTTGCAAACGCATCCGGTTTAATCATCGTGAAAGTTCTGTTGTCCATAAAGCCGTTTTTTTTGCCACGCAAAGCTAAGGTAATTAGGTTTATCATTGAAGATTGATAGCGGCTAATCCGCTTTTTTTAACGATTAGCTATGAACTATGGGCTATCAACATTTTCTAAACTGACATTTATTATGCACCTTTGCAGCCGTTTTTCATGAAAAATATACGCGAAATATTTCCACTGCTGGGTCAACCCAAGAAAATGGTCATCGTTATGCATCTTAAACCAGATGCAGACGCCATGGGTTCTTCGCTTGGATTATTTCATTTTCTTTCTCAGTTGGGGCATAGCGTAAATGTAATTTCTCCAACCAACTGGGCGGACTGGCTTAAATGGATGCCGGGTGCTGATTCAGTAATAGATTATGAGTATTCAACGGACAAAGCGAATAAGGTCTTGGATAATGCGGATTGGGTCTTTTGTCTTGACTTCAATACTTTTTTTCGCACACGACATATGGCGCCAAAACTAAAGAAACTGGCGGCTTTAAAAATTCTTATTGATCATCACCAGGAACCTTCCGTTGAAGATTTTGCGTATGGAATAAGCGTTACTTCAAAAAGTTCAACTGCAGAAATGGTTTATGATTTCATTGTTGATTCGGGTCATGCGGACAGGATCAATATCGCTACCGCAGAATGTTTATACGCCGGAGTAATGACAGATACCGGTTCATTCAGGTTTCCGTCAGCAACTGCATCGGTGCATCGAATGGTCGCATTATTGAAAGATCATGGATTACAACACACAAAGATTCATGAAAATCTATTCGATAATTTTTTGGAGAACCGCTTGCGTTTTATCGGGCACGTTTTGCAAAACAGAATGGATATTTATTATGAATACAATACAGCGCTGATTTCTATACCCTGGAAAGACCTGGTGAAATATGAAATTAAAACCGGCGACACAGAGGGATTGGTAAATTACCCGCTAACGATTAAGGGTATAAAATTGGCAGCGTTGATTATCGATCGCGATGAAGAAATAAAATGTTCGTTTCGCAGCAAAGATGATTTTGATGTGAATACTTTCGCAAGAAAATATTTTGAAGGGGGAGGACATTTTAATGCTGCTGGTGGCAGAAGCAGCAATACGCTTGAACAAACTGTTCAACAATTCATTCGTGCCATGAAGGAAAATGAGTCACAACTACAACAATTATAAAATGAAAAAGAACGTTTCGTATTTATTTATTTTTATCGCTGCATTGGTTTTATCATCATGCAATAATAACGGGTTCAAAAAAACCAAAAGTGGTTTGCTATATAAGATCATTTCCGATGGCAAAGGTCCAACTGCAAAAAAAGGACAATTCATAAAATTCACCTACGTACAGAAAGTACGCGATTCTGTCCTGGTAACAACTGCAAATGCGCCGATTCCTATGTACACTCCTGTTGATAGTGTAGGTCCGATCTATAGCCCGCTTGAGGTATTCACATTACTTAGAAAGGGCGATAGTTTAGTTGTTGTTCAATTGGCAGATAGCATAGAAAGTAAATATCATCAGCCACTTCCGCCTTTTATTAAAAAAAGAGATAAGCTCACCTTAACGCTACGCGTGTTGGATGTTTTTACTACCAATGAATCGCTTAATGCAGACAGACAAAAATCAATTGATGCAGAAAAGGATAAAGAAATTGCTTTACTTCAAAATTATTTTAAGCAGAATAATATCACGGATGCACAAAAAACGGACAAGGGAGATTTTTACCAGATCCTCACTCATGGCAGTGGACCAAAAGTTGATTCAGGAAAACAGGTTTCAATCAATTATTCTGGTAGTGATATGCAAGGAAGATATTTCGATTCCAATGTTGACAGCACGAAACAAGCACAAAGACATCCGCTGCAGCCGTTCAGTTTTGTCGCCGGGGTAAGAGGTGCGGTCCCAGGAATGGTTGAGGCTATTACGAATTTTAAAAAAGGGGATAAAGGAAAACTGTTTATTCCGGGAATGATGGGTTATGGACAACAAGGTGCGGGAGGCGTAATTAAACCTTTTGAGAATTTGATTTTTGATATTGAAGTGGTTGATGTTGCTGAGGCTCCCAAACAACCGGCCCGGCAGATGCCTCAACTGAAATTGAACAATAAGGGACAGGTCCAGTTGCCAACTCAGAAAAGTAAATAATGTTATCGATGAGTTGAAAGGTTGATGAGTACTATTTTCAAATCAACCTTTCAACCAATCAACTTCTATTGTATTCCATAAATAAATCAATAGCTTCTTTTGCTTCTTTAACATCATGCGTTCGAATGATGGATGCGCCATTCGTTAATCCAATGGTATGCAAAACGGTGGTGCCGTTAAGGGCTTCCTCAGCAGTTATCTTCAATGTTTTATAAATGGTTGATTTCCTCGAAACACCAAGTAAAATAGGGCATTTCAGCATTGTGAACAGGGAAAGATCTTTAAGCAAAGTAAAATTGTGGCGCATGCCTTTCCCAAAGCCAAAGCCAGGATCGACAATGATATCATTGATGCCTGCTTTTTTGCAAACATCAATGCTGTCAATAAAAAAATCCAGCACTTCCTTTGTCACATTTTCGTAATGCGGTTTTTGCTGCATGGTTTGCGGAGTTCCTTTAATGTGTGTACACACATATGGAACGTTCAAGGATGCGGCAACCGGTATCATTTTTTTATCAAAATTTCCACCACTGATATCATTTATTATTGAAGCCCCTGAATCGATAGCATGTTTAGCCACGTCTGAAAAAAAAGTGTCTACAGAGATTATCAGCTCCGGAAAGTGTTTATGTAATGAAGCAATGACACCCCTTATTCTTTTTAGTTCTTCGTCTATTCCTTCCTGTTGTGCACCAGGTCTGCTGCTTTGTCCGCCAACATCAATAATATCGACGCCTTCTTTTATCATTTTTTCTGCCTGATGCAAAATATCATTTTCGGTGTTGAAGCGACTTCCGGCAAAAAATGAATCGGGCGTTACATTAATAATGCCCATTACCAGCGGATGATCAATCAACAATAGTTTTCCTTTACAATTCAAAGTAAACATTGCGCGTTATCTTTACATTTGATTATAAAATTGATAAATAAAATTGAAAGTAGAAGAAATTCCGGTAATGACAACAACAAACACGCAATACGACGAAGCGGTTCGATCATGCAAAGAAATTTTCATCAGGAAAACAAAAGATTACGGCACATCATGGCGTGTGTTGCGTAATATTTCTATTGTTGACCAGATTTTCATTAAAGCGCAGCGCATTCGAACGATTCAGCAAAAATCTTTACAACGTGTCGGCGATAATATTGCCGATGAATTCAAAGGCATCGTGAATTATGGCGTAATCGGTTTGATTCAGCTTACATTAAATAATGAATCGGTCGAGGACATGCCTGTGGATGAAGTGGAAGATTTGTTTGATAAAAAGATAGATGAAGCAAGAAATACAATGCTCGATAAAAATCACGATTATGGCGAAGCCTGGCGCGAAATGAGCCAGGAAAGTTTTGCTGATCTGATCCTGATGAAGTTATTGCGCGTAAAACAAATTCTGGCCAATGATGGCAAAACCCTTATCAGCGAAGGAATTGACGCAAATTTTATCGACATCATTAATTATTCCGTTTTTGCATTGATATTGATTAACGAAGGGAAACATACAGTTTAGCTGGTCGTTTATGGTTTGTGGTTTTTTATCACAAACAACAAATAAAATACATATGAAACTTTTAGTGAACATTAGCAGGATAATAGTCGGCATCCTTTTTATTTTTTCTGGGTTGATAAAAGCGAACGATCCGCTGGGTCTGAGTTATAAAATGGGAGAATTCTTTGATGTTTGGAATTTTCATTTGCTGGATAATTTCACCTTATTATTTGCTGTGGTCATGATCGTTTTTGAAATTGTTGCAGGCGTCGCCATTTTACTTGGCTGGCAAATGAAACTTTTCAGTTGGCTTTTATTATTGCTGATCATCTTTTTTACTTTCTTAACCGGCTACGCCTATCTATCCGGCAAAATCCATGAATGCGGTTGCTTCGGCAATTGCATTCCGTTGACCTCCGGACAATCTTTTGCCAAAGATCTGGTCTTATTATTACTCATTCTTTTTTTGTTCATCAATCAAAAAAAGATAAAACCATATTTTTCCACCCTCATTAATATTGCTGTTTTGTTTTTGGTAATTGTATTTTCTTTTTCTATTCAATGGTTTGTGCTGCAACAATTGCCGATCGTCGATTGCCTTCCATATAAAATCGGAAATAATATTATCGACAAGATGAATCCTCCCCCTGGCGCGGTTCCAGACAGCACTGCCATTTCTTTTATCTATGAAAAGAATGGGAAACAAACTGAATTTGGCGCTGATAAATTTCCCGCGGATTTTGACAGCACGTACAAATTTATCAAGCGATATGATAAATTGATAAGAAAGGGAAATGCAGAAGCAGAAATCAAAGATTTTAAATTATTTACCCAATCGGGCAATGACACCACCCTTGATATTTTGCAACAAAAAGGGTATAAACTTTTTCTTTTTGCCAAAGAAATACCGGAAACAAATCCTTCATGGAATAAAGAGCTCAGTGTAATTATTTCTATTGCAGAACAAAAAAATGTTCCTATTTATTTAATCACAGCGAATGATCAGGACGGAAAAGATTTTCTGCATAAAAATGATCTTGAGAATAATATCAGCCTGCTCACCTGTGACGCAACGGCAATAAAAACCGCAGCCAGAGCCAACCCTGTACTGTATTTATTGAAGCAAGCGAATGTTTTGAACAAATGGAGTTATGTTGATTTTGAAAATTCATTACCAGATATTAATGCATTGCCAAGTCAAAAAACAGTTCAATAAATCCATCGTATTCACAGAAACCCGTTTTCAATATGCTCAGCTATTTCGCCAAAAAATTATTTTACGGATTGTTGGTCATGCTTGGCGTAATCATAGTGGTGTTTTTTTTATTTCAGGGATTTGGCGATCCATCAAGATTAATTATCGGTCAGCGCGCTGATGCGGCAACGCAGGAAAATATTCGCAAAGAACTTTATCTTGATAAGCCGAAATGGCAACAATTTCTCTTATATCTGGATGATGTTTCTCCCGTTAGCATTTATTCTTCCGCTCAAATTGAAGAAAAAAAGATCAATGGATTATTTATCGGCAAAAAAACAAAATTGGTGTTTAAATTACCATACCTGCGTCGATCTTACCAAACAAAAAAAAATGTGTGGGATGTTCTAATGGAAGCATTACCGGGAACCATCATCCTGGCGGCTACCGCAATTTTATTCGCTACCCTTGTGGGGATTGCTCTTGGAGTGCTTGCTGCAATCAAGAAGAATACATGGATGGATACGTCCACCATTTTTGCCAGCGTTCTGGGCATCTCCGCGCCATCTTTTTTTATGGGAATTCTGATTGCTTATTTGTTTGGATTTGTTTTTAGCCATTTTACCGGCTTACACATGACGGGTAGTTTGTTCGATACAGATCCATTTGCAGGCAGACAATTACAGTTGCAAAATTTGATTTTACCTGCACTCACTTTAGGAATTCGCCCGCTGGCGATCATTGTGCAGTTGACACGTGGCGCAATGCTCGACGTAATGAACCAGGATTATATTCGCACAGCCTATGCAAAAGGATTAAGCAAGAGAGCCGTTATTTGGAAACATGCCCTGCGTAATGCTTTGAACCCTGTTATCACCGCCATTACCGGCTGGTTTGCTGAATTACTCGCAGGCGCGTTTTTTGTGGAATATATTTTTGGTTGGAAAGGAATTGGAAAAACGACCGTTGATGCATTGGAGAAATTGGATTTTCCGGTGGTGATGGGCTCCGTGCTAATTACTTCCGCATTTTTTATTTTGGTAAATATTATTGCCGACTTACTGTATGGAATTGTAGATCCGCGCGTGAGAATTCAGTAGCGGGATTTGCCATTGATTTAATATTGAACCAGTGCAGTATCGTTGCGTTGTATACCCATATTTTAATAGAACCATTTTCCAACGGCGATTCAATCATTTAATGACAACATCTTTCACCACTTTTTCTCCAAGCGCCTCATTAACACGCTCAATGATTTTTTCTTTTTGAAAAAGTAATTCCTGTTTTAAGGGAGCAACGGAAGTGTTGATGTATAATGTGCTTCCGTGGATCTGAATTTTATCCGTGTATCGCGCGATTGTTTTGCCCATTATCTTTTCCCACGCATCTTCAATTTGAAATGCCTGGATCGAGCCTTTTAATTTGCTCTGGTTTAAAAACTGTGTTACCGCCTCTGCTAATGAATATTGACCCATAAAATCAAAAGTAAATTTACATCTTCAAACTCATATACCAATTCATAGTTTTATCAATTGATAAACTACCGATAATTCAGCAAGGTGTTGTTTAATGCGGTCATCATGGGTATCGGTAATAAAGACCTGTCCATTATTTTTAATGCAAACCCAATGCAAAAGGTTTGTCATTCTTTGTTCATCTAATTTTTCAAAGACGTCATCTAGCAATAAAATTGGAGGAAATTGTTTTTCCTGTTTCAAAATCTCAAACTCCGCAAGTTTGAGTGCGAACAATAAGCTCTTTCTTTGTCCCTGCGAAGCAATGTTCTTGAATGCTTGCCCATTAAAAGAAATTTCCATGTCGTCTTTATGGATTCCGGCATTGGTTCTTTGTGAGAAGAGGTCTTTTTCTCTGGATTGCATTAACAATTCCTTCAATGAATTTTGAAACAGTTGGCTGTAATAAGAAACACCAATCGGCTCATCAATGCATGCAATATTGCTGTAAAATTCTTTAATGAATGGCAATAATCTTTGTAATAATGATGTTCGTTTTTCAAAAATATAATTTCCGGTTGTGCATAATTGTTCATCATAAACCAGCAATAAGTTTTTGTCGTAATTTCTTGTTTCAGCCAGAGATTTCAGAAAACTGTTTCGCTGTTGCAGAATGCGATTGTATTCCAAGAGATTTTGCAGGTATTTTGCGTCAAGCTGGCAAATCAATGAATCTAAAAAACGGCGTCGCTCTTCACTACCCTCAGTTATTATCTGCACATCGTCAGGCGCGATGATAATACAAGGAAATTTTCCGATGTGGTAAGAAAATTTTTCATATACTTCATCATTAACCGAAAATTCTTTCTTGCCCGTTTCTCTTAAAATACAAACCGCTTTTTGCGATTCATTATTAAGCTCGAACTCTCCATCAATGCGAAACCCCTGTGCATGATGATATACATTTTGCTGATCGGATTTTACAAAATGGCTCTTCGTAAAACACAGATAATAGATGGCATCAAGCAAATTGGTTTTGCCAACGCCATTATTGCCGCTGATGCAAACTATTCTTTCAGAAAAGCTAAAGGATTTTTGCAGATAGTTCTTAAACTGGATTAACGATATATTTTTTATTTGAAACAAGAACGCAAGGTAAAGAAACAAGTTGCAACTTGCTGGTTACAAGTTGAACATGTTTCCCCGGCAAGCCGAAACCTGCAATGGGCGAACGTTTTAAAGGAGGGCCTAATTTCTTGTGCCTTTCCCTTCTTACCCTTATCTTTGCACACTCAAAATTTAGCAAAGTGGCTTCTAAATTCTCAAAAGAAACTTATTTGTATTGGTATGAGCTAATGCAGCTCATCCGCCAGTTTGAATTGATGGCGGAAGAAAAATATAAAATGGAAGGAAAGATCCGCGGGTTTTTTCATGCCTATGTCGGGCAGGAAGCAATTGCCGCCGGATGTATGACTGCCACAAGGCAGGATGACCCTTTTATTACCGGTTATCGAGATCATGGATTGGCTTTATCAAAAGGAGTTACCGCAAACGCATGTATGGCGGAATTATACGGTAAAGCAACCGGCGTAGCCAAAGGAAAGGGCGGAAGCATGCATTTTTTTGGAATTAAAGAAAGATTTTTTGGTGGTCATGGAATCGTGGGTGGACAAATTGGGGTTGGCGCCGGAATCGCCTTTGCAGAAAAATATAAAGGAACTGATAATGTAGTGTTGACTTTTTTTGGAGATGGCGCTGCAAGACAAGGAGTTTTACACGAAACTTTTAATCTTGCCATGCTGTGGAAATTGCCGGTAATTTTTATTTGTGAAAATAATAATTATGCAATGGGAACATCAGTGGAAAGAACATCAAACGTGGTGGATATTTACAGACTTGCTGATTCTTATGAGATGCCCGGTGATTCCGTTGATGGAATGAATGCAGAAGCTGTTCATGAAGGGGTTTCCCGCGCTGTAACCAGGGCAAGAGAAGGAGGTGGACCGACTTTACTGGAAATAAAGACTTACCGGTATAAAGGGCATTCTATTTCCGATCCACAGAAATACCGTTCAAAAGAAGAGGTGGAAGAATATAAACAGCGAGACCCGATTCAACAAGTACTCGATACCATTCTCGCAAAAAAATACGCAACCAAAGAAGAAATTGAAGCGATAGATAAACGTGTTGCTGGGACCGTTGCCGAATCAGTGAAGTTCGCGGAAGAATCGCCTTGGCCAGATGATAGCGAGGTGCTGAAAGACATTTATATGGATAAGCATTATCCGTTTATAGTGGATTAATTGAAATTGTAAATCATAAATAGAGTATGTCAGAAATTAAACATCCTGCTCATTTGGAAAAAGAAACAAATATTGTGGAGCAGGCACAGCAATACTGGGGAAAATATAGTAAGCAACTAACTTATGCTATCAGTATTCTTGTTCTCATTATTGCAGGGATCTTGGGATACAAATACCTGATCCAGGAGCCGAACGAGCAAAAAGCCACCGATGCGATGTTCCAGGCAGAACAATATTATCGTATGGATTCGGTTAGGCTCGCTTTGAACGGCGACAATATTAATTTGGGGTTTGCGAAGATCGTTTCAAAATACGGGAGCACTAAAGCAGGCAATCTGGCCAAATTTTATGCAGGCAGCTGTTATCTTAAATTAGGCGATTTTAATAATGCCGTGAAAAATCTTAAAGATTTTTCTACACCTGTTTATCAGGTTCAGGCGCGCGCTTACGGATTACTGGGTGATGCTTATTCTGAATTAAATAAAAAAGACGATGCTATCGAACAATATAAAAAGGCAGCTGGTCTTTCCGACAAAGATGATGTGTTCACACCGGAATATCTTTTTCGCGCAGGTTACTTATATGAAAGCATGGGCAAAACAAAAGAAGCAATTGAAATGTACCAGGCTTTGAAAGATAAATTCCCAGGTTCACAAAGAGGACTTGAAATTGATAAATATCTAGCGAGATTGGGCGTAACAAAATAATTTGAAAATCGGTCTGGCTTTTACATTTTCATTTTTCCTTTTATATGTCTCAAAGCAACAGCAAATTATTGAATACAACAGGCATTCTGAAAAATAAGGATGCCTGTGTCGTTATTGTGAGAACGGAATGGAACGCTGCGATCGTTGATGAATTGGAAAAAGGATGCAAAAAAAAATTAACTGAATCAGGAGTAAAAAAAATAAAGATCATCACTGTTCCCGGTGCATTTGAAATTTCTTTTGCCATCAAAAAATATTGGGAGATCAATAAGAACTCAAAAAAGACCCCTGATGCATTTATTGCATTGGGTTGTGTATTGCGCGGAGACACCCCGCATTTTGATTATGTGTGCAAGGCGGTTACAGATGGAATTGTCCAATTGAATTTATTATTACCCGTTCCTTCAATTTTTGGTGTGCTCACTGTAGATAATCAACAGCAGGCTGATGAAAGAATTGGCGGCAAACACGGACATAAAGGTGAAGAAGCAGCCGTCACTGCTTTAAAGATGGTGGCATTATTAAAATCGTTTAAATAATTTAATGCTTCTCAAAACCTTCTTTTTACTCTATTTCTATTTTTTTCTGCAATCCTGTAATGAACCAGCGCAAAATAGAACAGCAATTTCAGTACAAGACAGAGATTCTGCATTTGTATTGCAGGCTGATCGGATAGCTGATTCGTTGGTTCAGGAAAAAGTATTGGACACATTGTCAGGATTACCAGAGATTAAAATCTTGCAAAAAAGAATTGATTCAATGTCTAATCATAAATATCGAATTTCATTTATAATAGATACGCTGATAGAAGATCAATACATGATAAGAGCCGGATATAATGGTGATCTGAGATTTGAAAATTACTTTAATTTTAGTGTTAATTCAGAAACGCTTGAAATTAGGATTGAAGATTATCAAACTGATGGTTTAATAAAGCTGTCTGATTATAGAAGAATAAAAAAATGAATTAAAATTAATGAACGTTCAACTCTTCATACCTTGTTTTGTTGATCAGCTTTATCCACAAACTGCTTTTAATATGATTAAGGTTTTGGAAAAAGTTGGCTGTTCGGTCAAGTACAATGCTGATCAAACTTGTTGCGGACAACCGGCTTTCAACGCAGGTTTTTGGAAAGAAGCGAAAGATGTCTGTACCAAATTTATTAAGGATTTTTCCGGGAGCGATTATATTGTCGCGCCAAGCGCATCCTGCGTTGGCTTTGTAAGAAATTATTATCAGAAATTATTTGACAATTCTTCTTTGCATAACGAGGTGAAAGAATTACAGGGCCGCGTTTATGAGTTTTCAGAATTTTTGGTTAACGTGTTAAAGGTTGAAAATGTAGGAGCGCAACTTTATGGTAAAGCAACATATCACGACTCCTGCGCGGGTCTGCGCGAATGCAAAATAAAACTGGAACCCAGAAAACTATTATCCAATGTAAAAGGTCTGGAATTGATTGAAATGAATGATGTGGAGACCTGTTGTGGCTTTGGTGGAACTTTTGCTGTAAAATTCGAATCTATTTCCATTGCGATGGCAGATCAAAAAGCAAATAATGCCTTGAAAACCGGCGCTGATTTCATTATCTCCACAGATTTATCCTGCCTCATGCACATTGATGGATTCATCCGTAAAAAGGAATATGCCATTCAAACGATGCACATTGCGGATGTGTTAGCCAATTTTTATTGATGAGATCTTCTAAATAAAAAACCATCTGCAATGCAAAAGCATACAGATGGTTGAACCCTTAAAACAACCTGTCGCAAAAGTTGAATGAGTTTGGAAATAGATTCCTGTCATTATATACGGTGAAAAATGGTGAAGGGATGGTTCTAATAAATTTTTTTTATTACAAGCCAGAATAATAATCATACCCTCTTTCAAACCAATAATCGGCAGGGCGATCATTACTAAAAAAAATGGTGCCTATCCGTTTAATACTTTTTATTCCGTATTTGACTGGAATGATCAGTCGTAATGGATAGCCCTGGTTCATTGGCAAAGGCTGGCGGTTCATTTCATAGCACAATAATGTTTGTGGATGAATAGCGCTGGGCATATCAATACCAACATAATATTCTTCATCGGGCGTGCTCATGCCCACATACCTAAGGTTCGCTTCATTTTCAAGATGGTAATACTTGATAAAATCGGCAAATTTTACGCCTCCCCACCAGGTGATCTGATTCCAGCCCTCGATACATTTAAAATTGAAAATGATCTCAGTTTTTGGAAGTTTTTTTATATCGTCTAAAGTGAAGAAAAGAGTATCACCATTTGTTTTAACTACCTGTAATTTCCATTTTGCCGGATCAAAATCATTTCCCATTCCGACATTGCCATTCACGCGCACTTTTCTTGCAGCTTCAGTAACGGGATATGTCTTTGCAAGATGAGTTGAACTTAAGGTTTTATTGAAAATTTTCTCGTTCGCATTAAGGATGGTTCGCAGCGGTTGCTGTATACCACCCTGAATGCCATGATCGAGCGGTTGGACCCATAGCCATTTCCACGACTCGATCCCAACTCCGATAAGAATAAAGAAGAAGAAAAAAGAAATGAAAGTCTTCTTTCTTATTATTTCTTCAACAGAAAGCTTTGCATTTTTTACGAATAATGTTTTTAAGAAGATCATGCAGAGATTTTTTCGTTATCATCTTTTACAACTTCAAATCCGGTAACCACACTTCTGAAATTATTCCAGCCCGCAAGGATCACCTGGACAATATGAATCACAAAAAACAATGAATAGCCGATGGTTAAAGCGAAATGTAAAATGCGCGCAAATGCGTAACCTCCCATTAATTCACAAAGCCACCAAAACTGAACAGGTTTGTAAATGGCCAGTCCGGTAAGCACCGAACCCAATCCCATTACAATTATTGAGGTGTAAGCGATTTTTTGTGCTGCATTATATTTTTTTTGCGGCGGCGCAGTTTTGCGAAGATGCAGATCGTGCAAAACAACCAACCAAGCTTCTTTGAAAGAATGTTTATTGGGAACCAGTTCTCTCCATTCACCGGAAAAAATGGTGTACAGAACGTATAATAATCCATTTAGAAAAAAAATCCACATAAAGACAAAATGAAACGACATGCCTTCTGCGAGTTTGTAATTGAGATGGAGTGCATCGTAAAAGGATTGGGGAAAGAATTTTAAAATGGTAGTGTTTCCCCAGCCAAGTTTGTACACATCATTTGCCCAATAAATAAGCAGTCCACTCCAGGTCATCACTATTAAAATTGGGAAATTTATCCAGTGAAACCAACGCATCGCAAGCGAATGTTTTTTCACTATTTTTTTCATGATTGATTAATGTGAAAGTGTTTGAATGAATCCGAATATTAATGCCGCCTCATCGATAACGCCACACTAATTTACAAAATATAGAAATAAAAAAGCCGGTAATAAATACCGGCTGTGGCTTTGCAATCTTCTTATCTGAAGATTTAGCTTTTCGGAAGTAAAACATGATCAATTACATGGATCACCCCATTGCTTTGATAAACATTTTTAATTGTCACAGTGGCCGTTCCGCCATTCTCATCTTTCAGCATAATTTTATTTCCTTTCATCATCGCCCATAATTTGCCTCCGGCAACAGTTTTTAGTTCAGCCGTTCCATTTCCTGCCTTTATTAATGCAGCAAGCTCTTTGGAATCCAATTTTCCGGCAACGACATGATAAGTAAGAATACCGCTGAGTTTTGCTTTATTTTCAGGTTTGAGTAAAGTCTCAACTGTTCCTTTTGGCAACATATCAAATGCTTCGTTTGTTGGTGCGAATACGGTAAACGGACCAGGTGTTTCTAATGTTTCAACCAAACCTGCAGCTTTTACAGCAGCAACCAAGGTTGTGTGATCTTTTGAATTAACGGCATTTTCAATGATGTTTTTCGATGGATACATAGGAGCGCCGCCCACGTCAACTGTGCTTTCCATTTTTTGAGCGAATGATGTGTTCAGCATGAATGCTGATACAACTAGAAATACAAGAGATTTTAAGTGTTTCATGATGCTTTTTTATGATTTTTTTGTTTTAAATAGAAGTTATTACATGTAATCAACATCAACACATACGAGGACAGATTCTATGTTGGATTTTTAAAACAAAAAATTTTTTTGGTGTTCATGAATTGATAAAGAAATTTACAGCGGCTAAGATCGAATTTCTTAAATCTAAATTATTATCCATGTCACATTGGCTAGTTAAATCAGAACCGGCTACGTATAGTTGGGAGCAATTGCAAAAAGATAAACAAACAACATGGGACGGCGTACGCAACTATGCAGCGCGAATACACTTAAAAGCTATGAAAAAAGGAGATGAAGTATTTTTCTATCACAGCAATGAAGGAACGAGTATCGTTGGCATTGCAAAAGTTTCCAAAGAATTTTTCCAGGACCCAACGACTGAAGATGAAGCCTGGGTTGCTGTTGAATTAAAGCCTTTTAAAAAATTAAAAAACCCTGTTTCATTGGAAATAATAAAAAAAGATAAGCGTCTTGCTAACATGGCGTTGGTAAGGATCGGAAGGTTATCTGTTCAACCGGTGAGCGATGAAGAATGGGAAATAATCTTAAAGATGGCAGGAGAGAAATAAGTGCGGTAATGTGATAATGGCGAAATTGCTGTTGCCGCTGGCCGCTAAAGAACAAATAAAATCCGATAACTTTCATCCCGATGGTTGCCTCTTTCGCTACAACGTTGAGCGCACGCAATTTTATTTTTTTCTTCTCCTTAACTTTTTGCGTGGGTTACTTTATCTATGTTCGAAGCATTAATATCAAATTCACCGCTGCATATGCAATCCTGATTTTTCTGCATCTCAGTTAATAACAAATAAAAAGTATAGTCATGAAAACCTCAAACATGATAACGCTATCCGCGTTGGTGATAAGCTTTTGTCTTTCCTGCAATCATGGATCTAAGAACAATATCGAAAATGAAAAGTCTCCGAATAGTATGGCAAATAAATCTGAAGAATCATATGCTCTGTCAGATTCAACCGTTGCAGGCAATCCAAAGGATGAACAAGATCAAGACAACTCCTCACGCGGAAAAAAAATGACTGCAGATAAAGCCCCTCAAAAAACGGATTGGGATAAGAAAATTATCAAGACCGCCAATTTGAATGTGGAAGTTAAAAATTATGCCTCTTTTAATGACCGGATACATAAAAAAATTAAAGAATTCGGAGGTTACATCTCCCAGGAAGAACAAAATGAATCTGATTACAAAATGGAGAATGCGCTATCTATAAAAGTTCCTGTTGATCGGTTTGACAATGCAATGGCTGAGCTTATCACCAATAATGAAAAGGTAATGGAGAAAAAAATTAATTCAGACGATGTGACAACAGAGATAGTTGACATGAAATCAAGGATAGAAGCCAAAAAACAAGTTCGTCTGCGTTATCTTGATCTGCTGAAACAGGCGAAGAATATGGACGAAATTTTACAGGTTCAAAACGAGATCAATGATATCGAGGAACAACTTGAATCTGCTGCCGGAAGAATTGAATACTTAAATCATTCTACCACATTTAGTACAATTAATCTTACGTTCTATGAGATCATAAATTCGAGTGCACCCAATGAAAAAGAACCAACATATCTGCATCAGGTTACCGAAGCTTTCAAAGAAGGACTGAAATGGGTTGGTAGTTTATTTGTCGCATTAATTTCTTTGTGGCCTTTATGGATCGGAGTAATGGTTATCTGGATTATTATCAGGAAAATGCGCGTTTCTAAAACGAAAGTTTTATCTTAAATGATTAATCACAATAGACAGATAGCCGTGGTGGAGACAAAAAAGAAAATCGTTGTGCTTTCAGGTGCCGGAATCAGTGCGGAAAGTGGACTGAAAACTTTTCGTGACAGCGATGGATTGTGGCAAGGTTATGAAGTTACCGAAGTGGCGACCCCGCGTGCGTGGAAAAAAAACCCCCGGTTGGTTTTGGACTTTTACAACATGCGACGCAAAAATGTGCTCGATGCAAAACCTAATGCTGCGCATTATGGATTAGCGGAACTGGAAAATGATTTTGATGTTCATATCATCACACAGAATATCGACGATTTGCACGAGCGCGCAGGTTCATCCAAAGTAATGCATCTGCATGGCGAAATTTTTAAGATGCGCAGCGAGGATAATCATGAATTGATCTATGAAATAAGAGATGATATAAAATGGGGAGATGTCGCGGCAGACGGAAAACAACTGCGCCCGCATATCGTTTGGTTTGAAGAACCGGTACCTATGATTGAGGCAGCCAGTGCAGTAGTGCGGACCGCAGACATTTTTGTTGTCGTTGGCACATCGTTGGTTGTATATCCGGCCGCAGGATTGGTTAATTATGCTTCTCCGCTTATATCAAAATTCATTATTGATAAACGCATTCCTTACACGTCATCCTTGCAAAATATTAAGGCAATTGAAAAAACGGCGTCAGAAGGAGTGAAGGAACTTCAGCAAATTTTACGGAATTCGCATCTTTAGTTTTTCAGTAACAAACAGTTTTCTATCATTGCACAAATTGGTGTTGATGAAATGGCTCATAGGTGGATTATTGATGTTGATGACTCAGTCAGTTGTGTTTGCGCAGGCTGATCCGAATTTGCAGAAGTTAAAATCGTTTGCCGTAAAATATTATCCCCGTGGATATGATTCGGCTTTGGATAATATCACCCTGCAACCTGCCGGCAACCTACATTATCTGTATCCTCTGTATCAATTTTTTAAACAGGAAAGTAAATTTAGATCTGTGTTTGGCGATGATTACAATAATCAATTGAGCGAGGCCATTTCTTTTACGGAAGATTATCATAGCGTACTGGAGTTTGAAGAACAATCCTACGAAATGGTTGACGAGTTGTCGGAAAAGAAAATTGAAAAAACAGTTAGCGAATTAAAAGGAATCCAGCACGTAGATGCAAGGAGGTATATTTCTTTTCTTGCAAAAAATTACCAGGTGATTATGCTGAATGAAGCGAATGCAAAATCATTGCATCGCGTTTTTGCCATTTCCTTACTCGAAGAGCTATACAATAAAGGATTTCATTACCTGGCTTTGGAAATGCTTAATAATTACTCCAATCATTCATTAAACAAACTCACCAGCAACACCGGTTATTATAGCGCTGAACCAATTGCCGGAGAATTGATAAGACGCGCGCTGGAGATCGGTTTCACTTTGGTTTCCTATGATGATACTTTGGCTTTTAGCAATGAACACAATGCCGCGCAACGCGATTCTGTGCAAGCGCGAAATATTTACGCCGTCATTAAAAAAGATCCGTCAGCAAAAATTTTTGTACTGGCGAGCTATGGTCATATTGCTGAAAAGTCCAGTGACACGAATTATATTCCAATGGCGATGATGTTTAAAAAAATTTCTGGTATTGATCCGTTAACCATTGATCAGACAGAGATGACTGAAGGAAGCAATTTCGGCTATGGGAACGCGTTATATAAAGCATACACCCAAAAGTTCCTGCTAAAAACGCCTTCAGTTGCAATGGTAATTAATGAACCATTGAGCATTACCAATAATGATAGCTATGATATCAGCGTTATACATCCCCAAACTGTTTATCGGGACGGAAGACCAGACTGGCTTTCATTGAACGGTTTACGGCAGCCGGTTTATGTGAATCCAAATCTTAAAGATGTCTTCCTGGTCCAGGCTTATTATCAGTCAGAAGCCAATGAATCGGGGCCGGGAAAAATTGTGCCGGCTGATCAAAGTTATATCCCAACAAGCAAGGGGAATTATTTATTGTACCTGCGAAAGGGCAAATACATCATTGTTTACAGAAGTCTTGGTTATCATCTGATCGGTAAATTAAATATTGATGTCAATTGATCTTTCCTGAAAGATAATCCCGTGTTTTCCCAATTCGCCAAGAACAGGTTCGTAAATTTCGGGTAATATTGGGATATGGATTCCCGTTAGTTTTATTTTTCCTTCCAGGATGAATTTTGCGGCAATCCCCAGTGGCAATCCGACGGTCTTTGCCATCGCCGTTTTAATATTATTTTCTCCAAAGACAATTAAACTGCTTTCAATTTTATGTTTTGAAGGTCCTTCTTCAAACTCCAATTCATGCAGCATCACGATCATGTCCTTATCCTTTGCCTCCATCACTAACCTTGTTTCTAATAAATACTGAAGAATGTCTGCAGAAGTTTTTGCCGAAGATGGAACGATCTCATCATCAAAAAAACCAAGATATTCAAATTGCCGTTTATTCTCCTCACTTATAAATGGAGCGATGGGTGATGACCATTCCTTAAAACTTAATCCGGAATTATTAATGATCAGTTTGTCGTTGGTTAACCCTGCTGAAACAATATTTTTCCACCCATTGCAAAATTCGGGATAACGTAGTGTCGTGCGGATGAAAGTAGTTGCTTCTTTCAAGGCATAGACATCTATATAGTTCAATGAATTTCTGTTGGGATAATAAGCGAGTTCGCCAATGTCCGGCACTGAAACTGTCTTGCAATTTGCAAATAAACTTTCGTAATCCATATTCTTTATCTCTCCATCCTCTTTATACACAGCTCCTGAAGACCCTGATAATACTATATTCCTGGGGTTCCAGCTTATTTTATAATGCCATGGATTATTATCATATTCCGGCGCAATTAATCCGCCGGTGTGCGATTTGAATGATATTATGTTGCCACCTTTATCTTTTATTTTAGTTACCATTTGCATCACGCTCATGTGATCAATGCCGGGATCCAGACCCATTTCACACAAAAAGATCAGGTGATTGTTTTTTATTTCAGTTTCGAGTTTCTTCAGGTTCTCATCAACATAGGATGCCGTGAGCAGATTCTTTTTAAACTCAATACAATCTTTTGCGATCAGGAAGTGTAATGAGGGTGGAAGCAGTGAAATGACGATATCTGCATTTTTGATCAAAAGTCTTCGATCATTTTCATTTTCAATATTAATTGAAACAGCAACTGTTTTTTGGGCATTCCCGGTCTTGGATTGGATCAACGCTAAATTATTATCAGCAATGGTCAGTTGCCAATCCTGCGTTTTGATTTCATCGATCAGGTATTCGATCAAACAGGTTGCTGATTTGCCTGCCCCGAATAATAAAATATTTTTCATGAAAAAATTGAACCGGCAAGATAGTGAAACAAGAATAAAAAAGGCTGACCTGAAAAAGTCAGCCGTTCTAATAAACCGTCCTTATAATAAATTCATTCCAATCTTATTTTACCCAGATCATTGTTGGTTCCTTCAACAGTCTCAATAGTTGGAAAAACAATATTGCTTTTATTTGTTTTAATGATCAGTTTCCAGAAACCCGGCGAAACAGAAGCGCTAAAACTTCCATTTACCACATTGGTTTTGACAGAATCATCACCGGAAATCAACAACACATTTTTTACATTTTTAGCAGGCGATATTTCTCCCTTTATAGCCGGTTTCCTTAAAATTTTGATTGCATGAATACTGATGATGGCAATCAACAACAAAAAAAACTGAATAACTCCTTTCTTCATAAAACAGGTTTAGCGTGAGCACATGTAAAATCGCATGATAAATCTTTATCTGAAAAAATATTAATGAAATCTTGTAGGCGGGTTAGTTCAATAAATTAATCAACTTATATGCCAATGAAAAAAAATGTGCAAAAATTTGAACTTACTTTGAGGTAAATAAATTGTTAACTACCCGAATAGGAAAGTCCGGACTCTTTTGAGTTGATAAGTACAATCTTGTATTCAACTTTTATTCCTCGTGGACTTTTAGGAGCTTCCTGCATTAATGCTGCACCACCATTGATATTGCGGAAATAAACATTTTCAGTTTTAAAGATTTTCTTGTTGGCTTGAACATATTGAACTTCAACAACAACAAGATCGAGCGGGTAAACAGAATGGTTACTAACGGTAAGCTGTAAGTTAGAGATGCCGCCGAAAGTTCCAATAGAATATTTGCCTGCAGTGACACCAACCATATCGGCAATATTTGTTTTTAAAACAGCTTTCTCAGAAATTTCATCTCCGCGATGAGATGATTGTCTGTGCGCGATTCCCGCTTTTTGACTAAGGTCGGAATCAGCAGCCGGCGGAGTATTGACCGGTATCTTTTGAGGCAGGACATTCTTTGATTTCTTTTCTGTGGTCTTTTTGTTTTCAGCGGGCGAATCATTATTCTTCCCGGTTATCGGGTCTATAAGCGGAGTTTTTGTGTTATTGCCGGCGATGTTATTGTCAGTTTTGTTATTATTCAGCTGGTTATTGTTTGCATTATCATCAATGAGTTTATTATCAGAAACAGGCACGGCGGCCACACTTGATTGAGTAGGCTTATTTTCCTGTGTATTACCTATGGACTCAGCTTGCTTATTCGTTTCAATAATTTTTTGTGAGCCAGGAATTGCTGCTGGTTTATTGATGTAAAAACCGATCGCAATGCCGGTTGCTAATAGAGCAACCACGCCTGCGCCTACCATAAAAGGTTTGAGAATATTTTTTCTGACCGGCGAAATCTGTCTTTGATGATTTTTTTCTACATATTGATTCTTTTCTGCCTCAGCAGATTGTAGAAATTCTTTTCCAAAGTTATTTTGATTGACAAATTTTTCTTCACTTAAAATCTCCTGGTCTTTGATTATTATTTTGGATTGCTGAGTATCTGCTTTGATTAAAGGTACCGAAGCGGCGGCAGGTCGTGCACCCGGTAAGGTAACATATACCTTTTTATCGCTGCGGGAAACACTTGCATACTGTTTTTCAATTGGAGCAGGAATTTCTTCCTGCATGACAAGAACTTCTTTTTTGGGAATATTTACGGGTTTATTTTCTGCAACGGGCTTTTTATAAAAACGATCGAACGGCTGCTCTTCAACAACAGGCGCAAACGGTTTTAATTCTTCAATTTCAGAAGGGTAACGCCATGCTGCACTTTTTCCTTCAACCCAAACTAAATCATAGGCTTTTAATCCTTTTTCGGTAAGTTGATCTAAAGTAAGAGGTCCAAGTTGTTTGTTGTCTCGAAGTAACAGGTAAGTAACCATTTGTTTCCGGTTAAGATAAAAAATTTTCTACCTCTTCACGGTGCGGATTAATCAATCATATCAAATTTACTGCCTTTTTTGTGAAAGCTTAGTTATAAATTCAATACTGGTAAGCATTTGCGCCGTAAAAATACTAACAAATTTGTCTTTTTTAAAAATCTTTGTTTGGATTCGATTTCTACAAACAGGTTTAACCAAGCAGATTTGCTAATATTCTCAATCTTACCGAAATTAGTTTTTTGTTCACTTCACCATATCATCTTAAATCATTAAAAATGGACGGCGCTACACAGCTGAAAATAGATACCTGGTTAAATGGAAATTATGACCAGGAAACCAAAGATGAAATTAGACGGTTGCAAAAAGAAAACCCTACTGAATTAACCGAAAGCTTTTACCGGAACCTTGAATTTGGAACCGGTGGTTTGCGCGGAATAATGGGAGTTGGCACTAATCGCATGAATAAATACACCGTGGGAATGGCTACGCAGGGATATGCCAATTATCTCAAACAATCTTTTTCAACGCAGCCAAAAGTGGCCATTGCCTATGATAGCCGCAATAACAGTCGCTTTTTCGCCGAAACTGCGGCTAAGGTTTTTGCAGCAAATGGAATTAAAGTCTATTTGTTTCAGTCACTGAGACCAACGCCGGAATTAAGTTTTACCATCCGTTATCTTGGCTGCCAGGGTGGATTGGTTCTAACGGCTTCTCATAATCCCAAAGAATATAATGGTTACAAAGCTTATTGGAATGACGGCGGACAATTGGTGCCACCTCACGACAAAAATGTCATAAAAGAAGTAGAAAAAATTGCTTCTGTTGATGAAGTGAAATGGGCCGGGGCTGAAAACAATATTACGGTGATTGGAAAAGAAGTTGACGAAGCCTATATGAGCATGGTTAGAAGTTTATCTGTTTATCCAGAGATTATAGAAAAACAACGTAACCTCCGGATTGTGTACACACCGATTCATGGAACGGGAATAAAATTAGTGCCGGAAGTATTGCAACGTTTTGGATTTACCAATGTTCATGTTGTCGATGAGCAGGCAACACCCGATGGAAATTTTCCAACGGTTGTTTATCCAAATCCGGAAGAAAGCGAAGCGATGAGTATCGGCTTAAAAAAAGCAAAAGAACTTGATGCTGATATTTTGTTGGGAACGGATCCGGATGCAGACCGTGTTGGCATTGGCATCAAAGACAATAATGGTGATTGGGTGTTGATGAACGGAAATCAAACTGCCGTTCTCGCATTTAATTATATGATTGAAGCAAGAAAAGCAAAAGGCATTGCCCAGGATAACGACATGGTTGTAAAAACGATCGTTACCACAGACATGATTGATGAAATTGCCAGGCAAAGCGGGATCAAATGTTATAATGTTTTAACCGGATTTAAATGGATCGCGGAATTGATTAAAGAAAAAGAAGCCAATGAAAATTATGTGATTGGTGGAGAAGAAAGTTATGGATTAATGATTGGCTCCAAACTTCGGGATAAAGATGCGGTGAGCGCAGTTGCTTTATTATGCGAAATGGCAGCTTATGAAAAAAATCAGGGAAAAACATTATATAATAAACTCATTCAGCTTTATATCAAATATGGCTTTTATAAGGAGAGCCTTATCTCCATCACCAAAAAAGGCATGAACGGACAAAAAGAAATTGCTGACATGATGGAATCTTATCGCAAAAATCCTCCCACAAATATCAATGGCTCATCAGTTATTCAATTACTCGATTATGAATTACAATCCGGAAAAAATTTACAAACCGGTGAAACATGGGAAATCAAATTACCCGTCTCCAATGTGCTTCAATTTATTTTAGCAGATGGAAGTAAGATCTCTGCACGACCTTCCGGCACCGAGCCGAAAATAAAATTCTATTTCAGCGTCAATACCAAATTGGATAATGCAAATGATTTCGAAGCTGTAAAAAAAGAACTGGATAATCGCATCAATGGAATTATTACTGATCTTAAACTGAAGTGAGTGATTGGTTGAATAAAAGAAAAGTTGATTTATTGAACTGTATTTTATCATTAATGAATCGACGGTTATCGGATTCAACCATTCCGCGTTTCAACCGATCTTCATTCTACATTTCGTCAAAACAATTGCTGTATGAAAAAATCTTTTTTATTTTCTTTATTGCTGTTTATTGCCTGTACATCTTTTGCCAATGTTCGGTTGCCAAAAATTTTTGGCGATAACATGGTATTGCAAAGAAATATTCCAATTCCAATTTGGGGATGGGCAAATGCCGGTGAAAAAATAACGGTGACATTTGAGGAGCAGACCAAAACCGTCAAAGCCGGTAAGGATGGAAAATGGATGATCAAGCTGGATCCGGAGAGTGCCGGGGGCCCTTTCCAACTGATTGTATCCGGGAAAAACGTAGTAGCATTCGTTAATGTTTTGGTGGGAGAGGTTTGGGTTTGCTCGGGGCAATCAAACATGGAAATGCCGATCCAGGGTTGGGGCAAAGTACATAATTATCAACAGGAAATTGCTAATGCGGAATATCCGCAAATCCGACATATTAAGATACCCAATACCGTTAGTCCAACTCCAAAAGATGATATTGATAAAGGGGAGTGGCAGATTTGTTCTTCACAAACTGCCGGTGATTTTACAGCCGCAGGATATTTTTTTGCAAGAGAATTATATAATCAGCTTCATGTGCCGATCGGGTTGATCAATACATCCTGGGGAGGTACAATGGTGGAAACATGGATCAGCAGAAATGCATTCGAACAAGATGAATATTTTAAAAAGATGATTGCAGAGATGTCCACACTTAATCTTGATGAACTTGCAAAAAAAAAGAAAGAAAAAATGATGAACACCATTACATCCCTGCAAGGGGGTTTGGAAAAAAATGAAAATACGGAACTATGGAAAACCAATGATTACGATGATTCAAAATGGCCGCACATGAAATTGCCGGGTTTGTGGGAAGAACAGGGAATGGGATTAGAGGATCTTGATGGGGTGGTTTGGTTTCGCAAAACGATTATTATTGATGATGTCAATGCCGGCGGCAAAACGGCAACAATTGATTTGAGTAAAATTGATGACTCTGATGACACTTATGTCAATGGAGTTAAGATCGGAGAGATGAAGAACAAGTACAGTGATCTTCGTCATTATACAATTCCAAAAGGAGTATTAAAGACCGGGAAAAATGTTATCGCTATTCGCGTAGAAGATACGGGTGGCGGGGGCGGTGTCTATGGTGATGCCGGTGATATGAAATTAACCATCGAAAATAAAGAAATTACAGTAGCAGGAAATTGGTCCTTTAAGATCGAATCTGTTTTTGCCAGCGCGATGGGTGGGGGGCCGAACAGTAATCCAACCTTGCTTTTTAATGCAATGATAAATCCACTAATCCCTTACGGCATTAAAGGTGCAATCTGGTATCAGGGCGAAGCAAATGCAGGGCGCGCTTACGAATACAGAAGATCTTTTCCATTAATGATCAATGACTGGCGCAGTCGCTGGAGTGAAGGAAATTTTCCTTTTTACTTTGTTCAGCTTGCCAGCTTTAATGCAGGTGATGGCAACAGCGAGCGCGGAAGCACATGGGCAGAATTACGCGAAGCACAAACGATGACGCTTTCCTTACCCAATACCGGTATGGCAGTAACTACAGATATTGGAGAATCAAATGATATTCATCCAAAAAATAAACAGGATGTCGGTAAAAGACTTGCGGCTATCGCGCTCGCTAACCTTTATGCACATACGATGGAATACAGCGGACCGATGTATCAATCAATGAAAGTTGATGGGAATAAAATCGTATTGGGTTTTTCACATACCGGTAGTGGATTGATGATAAAAGACAAATATGGGTATTTAAGAGGTTTTGAAATAGCCGGCGCTGATCATCATTTCCATTATGCCAAAGCATATGTTGATGGAGATAAGGTGGTCGTTTATCAGGATGAGGTGAATAACCCTGCTGCGGTCAGGTATGCATGGGCCGATGATGCTTTGGAAGCAAATCTTTTCAATAAGAATGGATTTCCCGCATCTTCCTTTCGTACCGACGATTGGAAAGGAGTTACGGCGGATGCAAAGTATAAGCTGGGGGAGTAAATGGTGATTGGAGGTGTTTGTTTCAATTGTGCGAATTTGTCGTGTATTTGTATTGATCCTCGAGACCTGATCTTATAAGGGAAGAATTATGTTGAACTCTGATTTGAGAAAAATATGATTCGAAATATAAAAAACGTTTACCATTATGTATTCTATCAAAGGGATTTACCTAACTGGATAGTTAATCTGAATTATGGCAGTTTAATGGGAATAATCGCTTGGCCTTTGATATTTTTTGCCTCAATTTTTTTGTTCGATTCACATAATACCCATCAAACCTACCGTGAATTTTTTTTATTGAATTTATATCCATTCATTCTAATCCTGATAACTTTCATAAGCTATAAAGTATTCAAGTTTAATAGAATTATTGCAGCAATTTTGCCATTATCAGTCATAGGGTTTTATATCGTTATAGTTGCGAAATATGTTTTGCCTGCTATTAAATAATTGCATTTCTTACTGTTAAATTAAGAAGATGATACTTGCATTTTTTTTGCAGAATTTAGTCCTTCGGGAATTCTGCAAAATTGCTGCCCTGCCTCCACCCGTCAACTGAAGGAAAGGTCCTTAATAATAATCCCAAGGCGGATCAAAATCTTCTTAAAAAAGAATTCCTATTTTCACAGTAATAATATACCTTTGCGCTCCATTTTATATGGGTGGTTTTTGTTTATTCCTGAATTAAATGAGAACCAACATTGCCCAAACGGCTCCAAAAGATTTCCGCCAGTGTGGAAACGCCAGCAGGGTATAATCAAAATAATGAACTAAAATGCCCAAGGTTAAAACCAATTCCAGCGCTAAAAAAAGGTTTAAAGTGACCGGCACTGGGGAAATTACCTTCCAGCGCGCTTTCAAACGCCACATCTTAACAAAAAAATCAAAAAAACGTAAACGCAATCTTCGTAAAAAAGGTATTGTTAGCAAACCTAACAGCGATTTCGTTAAACGCTTATTGCGCTTAAAATAGACGCAACTTTAAACTTATAACTTACAACTTTAAACTTATTAATATATGCCACGTTCAGTTAATGCAGTTGCTTCAAAAGCACGCAGGAAACGCATCTTAAAGCAAGCAAAAGGTTTTTACGGGAAACGTAAAAATGTTTATACCGTTGCCAAAAACGTACTTGAAAAAGGATTGACCTATCGCTACGTTGGACGCAAGCTCAAGAAAAGAGAATACCGCGCTTTGTGGATCGTCAGAATCAATGCAGCAGTGAGAGAAGAAGGATTGACCTATTCCGAGTTCATTCACAAACTAAATCAAAAAGGCATTGCTTTAGATCGTAAAGTATTGGCTGATCTTGCCATGAATGAGCCGGAATCATTCAAGCAATTGATAGCATCAGTAAAATAATGGAAGATTTTTTGATTCCTAGTTCTTAAATCGTCAGCCGGAAGTTAAAAGCTTCCGGTTTTATTTTGCCGAATTGTTCAAAAAATTACATTTGTATAAATTTTGGTTTTATTCTTAATCATTAATCAATGTCAATTCGCATCTGCCAATGAATAATAATACCTACACCGACCTGGTGCAGCAAACTTTCAACTTTCCACAAGAAGATTTTGAGGTACACGATAATTATCTCCGGTTTAACGGAGTTGACCTGAAAGCATTAATTGACAAGTATGGAACGCCGATGAAGCTGACCTATTTGCCTAAGATCGGAACGCAGATAAAAAAGGCAAAAAAGATGTTTGCAACTGCGTTTAAGCGTCACCGCTATGAAGGAAAATATTTTTATTGTTACTGCACAAAGAGTTCTCACTTTTCTTTTATTCTAGAAGAAGCGTTGAATAATGATATTCATATCGAAACATCTTATGCTTATGATATCGAGATCGTAAAAAAACTATACGAAAAGAAAAAAATAACCAAGGAGACCTATATTATCTGCAATGGCTTCAAACAAAAGCCGTATATAAGCCGCATTGCCGGATTATTGAATAACGGATTTAAGAATGTGGTGCCGGTTCTGGATAATAAGGAAGAATTACAGCAATATAAAAAGTCGGTAAAGGTTCCTTTTAAATTAGGAATAAGGGTTGCTGCAGAAGAAGAACCCACATTTCCATTTTATACGAGCAGATTGGGTTTTAGACCAAGAGATGTATTGGAATTTTATGTAGATAAGATCGAAGGAAATGAAGATCGGTTTCAATTAAAGATGCTTCATATTTTTTTGAACAAAGGAATTAAAGACGATATCTATTATTGGAGTGAATTAAATAAAGTGATCAATCTTTATTGCCAGTTAAAGAAGATCTGTCCTGAATTGGATTCGATAAATATCGGCGGTGGATTTCCGATTAAACATTCATTAGGATTCGAATACAATTATCAGTTCATGATCAATGAAATCGTGAGCAATATTAAGAAAGCCTGCAAGCGAAATAATGTTACCATGCCAAATATCTTCACTGAATTTGGCAGTTATACTGTCGGAGAGAGTATGGCGCATATTTACAGTGTTATTGGCGAAAAAATGCAGAACGATCGCGAGATTTGGTACATGATCGACTCTTCGTTTATCACCACCTTGCCTGACACATGGGGAATCGGTGAGCGGTTTTTAATGTTGCCTATTAATAAATGGGATGTGGAGTATCAGCGTGTGGTGTTGGGAGGATTGACCTGCGATAGTCATGATTATTATGATTCTGAGGAACATATTAATGAAGTATTTCTGCCAAAATTGAATAATGGCGAGCCTTTATATCTTGGATTTTTTCATACAGGAGCCTACCAGGACCAGATCAGTGGTTATGGTGGAATTAAACATTGTTTGATCCCTTCACCAAAACACATTGTTGTGGGCTACGACAAAAATGGAAAACTTACAGATTGGGTCTATGCAAAAGAGCAAACAGCGCAAAGCATGTTGAAGATCCTGGGATATACATAAGTCTGAACATAGATTTGAGATGAAGGACGGGAGATGGAATTCATCATTTGCGGCTATCCTGCTATTTATTTTTCAGTCTGTATTTCTTATTCACTTTCGGATTATCGAAATAAGCATTCAGCTCTTCTTCGGTCATGTTGTTATTCTCATCAATAGGAACATCTATTAACTGAATTTGTGTTTGTCTTAATTCATCTTTCAGTTTCGCCATTTTCTTTACCACATCCATATCTTTATCGCCAAGAAGGCTGTTTTCGTGAACTGTATAATCAAGTCTTTTTATCGCAGAACGTATCAAGGAAGCTGAATTTTGTTCTGCAGTCTGTTGCGGCGCAACAGTTTCTTTGACCGGGACCAATGTTAATCCCGCACTCGGCAATATTTTGCCGGCATTTTGGGCGCCCGCACTGCTTTCAGATGAAAGAACAGTTCCGCTCAATGCAGTTGTTGCGGTGGTAAGATCAAAACCGGTGCGCGTATTTTTTGTCTTTTTTACTTTTTTATCCAATTGCACAAACGCATATTTCAAACGCAGAATGTAGGTATTGATATCTTTTACCGTCTTATTATATTCTCTTAGCATTACCGGGTAGTTCAGCGCGTCTTTTACATAAATTCTTACCACGGCCGTATCCTTCACAAAAAATTTATTTGTTCCCACAAAGCTTAAGATCAATAATTTCTGTTTTGATGAATCTGTCTCTTTTACAAAATCATAGTTGGGCGACCAGGTAAAGTCATCATCGCATTTTTTTACGGTTGTGCTATTTTTGATGGGAATATTTGAAAAGAAATTTATTTCTTCGATCGGAAAACTGCCTGTTTCGCATTCCACCTTAAAACTTAATGTATCACCTTCTTCAATAAATAAGGTGCTGCTCACTGTTGGCTTGACGCGAGAAGGAATTATTTCAGTCGTAAAAAAAACAATGGTGAAAGACGTATCAACACGCTCATTCGGGTTGTTTAGATTTTGTACGCCCAACGCAACCTTGTAAGGATTATCGTATTTCAATTTGCCGGAAAGAAAATAGGATCTTTCTGCTTTGAAAGTGAGTAAACCATTGTCTTTGTTAATCTTTAAACCTATCGGCGAGTTCTTAATGAACCAGAAATATTGTGGGGACTCGCGGTTGATCTCTAATTTATAATTCAGGGTCGAATCAACGTGCAAAGTAAAATATGGATTGAGGTTGCGGATCCTTAAGGTACTGTCTTCGGTTCTTTTCACCGTATCTGGTTTTACTGCCGAAACCGTGAGTGTGGCGTCCTGGGAAAAACTGAACTCTGCAAAATTCATCCCCGCTATTAATAATACAAAATATTTGAGCATTTGTGTAGTAGTCATTATAGTTTGATAATCCAGGACATTTTTAATTGCGCACGAAATTAAAACATTACCATCTAAAAAATAAAAATCCCTCCTTTTTACAAGAGGGATTTTACCAACAAAACCAACTGCTCACGAACTTATTTTGTCGCAAACACTCTTAGCTAATAGTGATTTGCTTTGCGGCTTCTTTAGTTTCTTCTTTTTTTGGAAGATGTAATTTTAACAAACCATTTTCATATTTCGCCTGAATTTTTTCAGCATCAATGCGTTCATCCAAATTAAAACTACGCTTGAAACTGCGATAAGTGAATTCTCTGCGAACGGTCTTGTAATCTTCGTTTTTTGTTTCTTCTTTCTTTTCAAAGCTGATCGTCAACAAACCATTTTCAATATTCACTTTGAAATCTTCCTTGCTGCGACCCGGAACACTTAATTCCAGATGATAAGCATCTGCTGTTTCATGAATGTTTACCGGAGGAAAGCTCCAATTGCTATTCCATTCTCTTGTTGCAACAGAAGGCAATTCATTAAAAAATTCATCGAAGAAACTGCCCAATGATTTTTGCACGGGAGTCTGATTAAATTTTACGATTGACATAATTAATTGTATTTAAGTTTTTCAATTTTTATTATCGGATTAGTCTGAACAAAGCATGTACCATTACAAAAAATGATGGTTATTAATGCAGTTTCGTCAAGAATGATGAAGAATGAAAGACAGAATTACAGGAGGCCATCAATAAAGCTGACTTTTATTCACAAAAAGCTTATCTATTGATCACAACTCCCTTATTCTATTATTAAACTTTTTTGATAATTTTGCGTTATACAATTCAATAAAACAATTATGACAATGTATCCAGAACAGATAGTTTCCCCAATGAAGGAAGAGCTTACAGAGAATGGGTTTTCCGAATTATTGACAGCAGAAGAAGTTGATAAACAACTCCAGGAAAAAGGAACAACGCTAGTGATGATCAATTCAGTTTGTGGTTGTTCAGCAGGTTCTGCTCGCCCCGGCGTATTGATGGCTGTTGCCAACAGTGAAAAAAGACCAGATCACCTTGCCACAAGTTTTGCAGGTTTCGATCTGGAGGCGGTTGAAAAAATTCGTGAGCACTTATTGCCTTATCCGCCATCATCCCCGGCAATCGCTTTGTTCAAAGATGGAGAATTGGTTCACATGATCGAACGCCATCAAATTGAAGGCAGACCAGCTCAGGCGATTGCGCAAAATCTTATTGCTTCGTTTAATTATTATTGCTGATTTTCAGCTTTGTTCATAGTTAGCCCTTCTGTTTTTCAGAAGGGTTTTTTTGTGAATGCTGGAGAAGGATTCATTGGTACAAGACTGGTACGCAGTTAAAGCGGAGTAGAAAATTGCTGTTGGGTGCACCTTTGGATTTAATTAAGCGATTTTGTTTTTTCTTGACATAGACCATTCATCATTAAGTCACGCACGATTAATTGTTTTTCTCCCGAAATTTTCATTAAACTTGCACGCTTATTACGAATTCGGTTTTAGATTTCGAACTTATCAATTCACTATGTATCCCAATCTATATTTTGCTTTTAAAGATCTATTCAATGTTGACTGGGGCTTTTTGCGATTCATTAATTCATTCGGTTTTTTTGTTGCACTGTCTTTTATCGGTGGCGCAGTTGTACTATCGAAAGAACTTCGCCGCAAAGAAAGCGATGGCATTTTAATTAGCGAAGACGAAAAAATTACGGTTGGTAAACCGGCTTCCGGAACAGAATTGTTCATTAATTTCTTAATTGGTTTTTTATTAGGGTATAAATTGATCGGTCTTTTTATTGCCAATAGTTCAGGCGATGTGGATCCGCGACAGTTTATTTTTTCAATGCAAGGAAATTTTGTCGCAGGGATCATCGGCGGATTATTGCTTGGTGGTTTGAAGTGGTGGGAAAAAAACAAACATAAATTGGCCACGCCGGAAGAAAGAACCATAAGAATTTGGCCACATGACCGGGTGGGAGACATCGCTATTTTTGCAGCGATTTTTGGTTTTCTTGGCGCAAAGATTTTTGATATTCTTGAAAGCCCATCAGATTTTGTTGAATCAATAAGAGAAGTGCGTCATGGGTCCCAGGATATTGCTTCCTTAATTTTCAGCGGGCTAACTTTTTATGGCGGCTTGATTTGCGCAGCACTTGCTATTTGGTATTATGCCCGAAAACATCATATCGGTTTTTGGCAGTTGAATGATTCTGCTGCGCCCGGATTAATGCTCGCTTATGCGATCGGACGAATCGGATGCCAGGTCTCAGGTGATGGCGACTGGGGAATTGAAAATTTTCACGCAAAACCATTTAGCTGGTTGCCGGACTGGATGTGGGCTTATCATTATCCGCATAATGTTATCAGCAAAGGCGTAAACATACCTGGTTGTTTGGATCCTCAATACTGCAGTCAATTACCAGTTGGGGTCTTTCCAACACCATTTTATGAGACAGTAATGTGCCTGATCCTTTTCATAATCATTTGGTCAGTTCGCAAGCGTTTTACGGTTCCCGGAACTTTGTTTGCTTTTTATTTGATTGTAAATGGTATTGAACGATTCTTTATCGAAAAAATAAGAGTCAATGTGAAGTATGATATTTTCGGAATCCATCCAACACAGGCAGAAATAATTTCTTTATTATTGGTAGTGGTTGGAATGGTCTTGTGGATCATGCTAAAGAAAAAGCCGGATGTCGGCACTCCCAACGCGGCAGGTTAGGGTGAGATCGGGGAACCGCAAGCATTTTGTTTTTCATTAGCCAATATTTATTTTACTAATTCATTCTTTCATTATCCTCATTACTTCTCCGCCACCGGCGGCAACCTGTATCGTTATCACATCCTTTTTCGTAACTGTTTTTGTTTGTTTTATAAGATGATTTGGATTTTCATTCACATCCGTTGCATCGCTGTAAATTTCTGCAGTATATTTCCCATCCCCCAAAAAACCCAATGGAATATTCAAGAGACGTGACGAATGATCAGTTATCGTTCCAACATACCAATCATTATTTTTTCTGCGGGCAATCGTGATCAATTGGAACGCTTTTGTTTCATCCAGCACTCTTGTTTCATCCCATGTTGTGGGGACTTCTTTTATGAATTCAAAACCAGGTTCTCCTTCATATGCTGCGGGATAATCGCAAACCATTTGTAAATAATTTTCCAGCACCACATACATCGCCAGCATATGACATCGCGTTCCCAGCATCAACGGGCGCGTGTACTGCGCTCTGAATTTTGAGGGAGGAACGGCACGAAACCCACCGAGATGATAGTCTGTAGAGCCGGCAAGCATCCGCGTGAACGGCATATTAATATCGTGGTCGGGGGAAAGCCCTTCATTAGTCCATTTATCTGCTTCATAATTCAATGTTCCTTCCCGCGTAAATTCGTTCGGATAAGTTCGGCTTAACCCCGTCGGTTTATATGCGCCGTGAAATTGGATATGCAAATGATGTGCGGCAGCTTTTTGTAAAATCTCATTTTGCATATTAACCATTTGCTGATCATCGCGGTCCATAAAATCAACCATCATCCCTTTCAATCCCCATTTTTCAAATATAGCGAAAGCCGTATCCAGCTTAGGATACAAAGCGTAGAAATGAACCCAGACCCGAATGCCAACACCTTTTGTTCTCGCGTAATTGCAAATTTCATTCATATCCAATCCCGGAACCGGCGTAGTTACATCCGCATGCGGACCGGGCTGAAAGCTCACACCATCATCCACGTACCATTGATGTAATCCATATTCAACTACAGAATGATATTGAATATTATCTCGCGAGCAGAAATCAATATAATACTGATTGGTGACAAAGTTATTTCCCGGAGCATTCAATGTGTCGGGTGTAACGTTTCCATTCCACCAGGGAAAAGTTGTTTTGCCTGGCTTTAACCAACTAAGATCAGCAATTTTACAAGGCTCATTCAGATCGGTGATCATGTTGCTTTCGATCAGCGCGCCAATTCTATCGCTGATTAAAAAAACACGCCAGGGGCTCTTGTGTGGCAATCTTGCTTTCACTTTGATCGCCTTTTGATTTGGCCAGGGGGAAAGTTTACTGATGAGCTCATCGCCTTTTCTAGACAAATACATTCCTGCATAATCAACCAATTCAGCCTCGGTAATGGCAAGGAAAATATTCTCCGGATATTCAAAGGTCGTTGGCAGATCCAATAATGTATCTTCTTTGATTCTCGAAAAAGGAACGGTTTGATAAACGCCTTCGTGTGAGCTTGTATAATTTCCGAACATCAAAGCGTGAACCGTCGGATCTCCTGCCAACTTAAATGTCGTATTCTCATTCAATAAAGTAAAGGAATTCCAATTTTCTTGTTGAGGAATTTCATACCGAAAAGCAAGTCCATCATTGAAAATACGAACAACAAGATCAATTTCTTTTAATGATGAAATATCCTGTAAAGGAATTATCAATTCTTTAAAATGATCATGAACCTTTTTTGCTTTTCCCACAACCAATTCGTAATCTTCATCGGCTTCGCGGAAGATCGGCTCGTTCATTTTAATATAATTTCCAAAAAGCCCATTATCAAAATCAAGCGTTAATGATGAAGTATTGATGATTGGCCGGTTGTTGAAATCGACACTGTAAAATGCCGCTTTGTTTTTTACAAAAAAAGAAAAAATGATTTTCCCGTTTGGAGAACTCAGACGAATATTTTTTTGTGCTGTTAACAATAAAGGGAAAAAAAGAACGGCAATGGAGAATCGTCTCATAAGCTGAAAGTAAATAATTTCAATTCTAAGAATTCTTGTTATTCATGTACCCATTTGTCTCTTTCATCAGGGCTGAATTTCCAGGGTGCAAAATTATTTTCAACGTTGCTGAACATGGCGTTCCATTCCTGCGGCGCGTTGCTATCCTCCATGATCAATGAGCGACGCATTTGCAAAATAATTTCCAGCGGACTAATACTGACCGGACATTCTTCCACACAGGCATTGCAGGTTGTGCATGCACGCAATTCTTCGACAGAAATATAATTCAGTAGATTTTTCCCATCATCTTTAAATTCTTTATTCGCAGCAATATTTTTCCCAACTTCTTCGAGTCGGTCGCGTGTGTCCATCATTATCTTTCTCGGGGATAATAATTTTCCTGTTTGATTTGCCGGACAAGCTGCGCTGCATCTACCGCATTCTGTGCAGGAGTAGGCATCCAATAAATTTCTCCAGCTCAGGTCAAAAACATCTTTAGCGCCAAATTTTGAAGGAGGTGTTGCCTCTGCCGGCGCAGTTTCCGGCTGCATAGCATATAAAACTTCCTTTTGCACTTCGGGCATATTATGCATTTTCCCTTCAGGCGATAATCGCGCATAATACGCATTTGGAAACGCCAATAATATATGCAGATGTTTTGAATAAGGAAGATAATTGAGAAATGCAAAAATGCCCAGGATATGTAACCACCAGCAACTTCTTTCCAGGATCACTAACTGATGATCGCTTAATGAATTCAACAATGGATGAAGCAATTGCGAAAAAAGAAAATTACCGGTCTGGTGGTCGGCAAAGTGACCGTAACCTCTGGATTGCAGCAAAGTATCCGATGCATTCATCGTGAGAAATAAGGTCATTAGAATGATTTCTGAAATGAGAATATAATTGGCATCACTACGAGGCCATCCGTCCAGATCATGGCTGATAAAGCGTTTCAGCCTGACGATATTTCTTCGGCATAAAAAAATCACACAAGCTGCCAATACGCCGATGGCTAAAAACTCAAATGCGTTTATTAGCACCACATACCAATCACCAAGAACATTTTCAAACAAACGGTGCTTGCCAAAAATTCCATCCAAGAATATTTCAAACACCTCTATATTGATAATGATAAAGCCGGCATAGATCAAAAAATGCATTACGGCCACAAAAGGATTGCGAAACATTTTCTTTTGCCCGAAGGCGAGCAACAAGACATTCTTCCATCGTTGCGACGGATGATCACTGTAATCTTCATCTTTCCCCAACAAAATATTACGTCGGATCTTCACCACGTTTTTACTAAATAAAAAAATAGCAAATGCGGCAAAGAAAATGAATATGATTTGCTGGATGATATGCATTACTATGCAAGATAAAAGATAAATGTTAATCGTGAGGATTGAAAGGGCAATGCTGGGATTTTTTGCGTTTCGTCCCCGGCCTTTCCCGATTAAGTTTATCTTCGCTTTATGGAAAGAAATTACATCCTCACTCAGGAAGCGTCGAAACGAAAAATGCTGCGCATGGCTTATGAGATTCTTGAAAATAATTATGATGAAAATGAATTGATTCTTGCCGGCATCCGTGAAAGCGGAAGCGTCATTGCCAGAAATATTGAAAAATTATTGAAAGAAATAAAAAATATTTCTACCGAACTGATAATGGTCTCGCTGGATAAAAAGCTTCCGGAAGAAGTAGTGCTGAGCAGATCACTTTCTTTCCAGAACAAAGTGGTGATATTGATCGATGATGTAAGCAATAGCGGTAAGACACTTTTATATGCCTTGAAACCTTTCTTAGAATCACATCCGAAAAAAATACAAACATTGGTTTTGGTCGAAAGAACGCATACCGCATTTCCGGTAAAACCTGATTATGTCGGGCTTTCGGTTGCCACCACTTTACAAGAGCACATTTTCGTGGAAGTAGATGGTGATACCGTAAAAGGAGCTTGGCTGGAGTAATTGATAGTCCAGAATTGATAATTGATCATGGTAGGCCGGCAGGCAAAAAAATCTCCTATTTTCACGTGATTTTTATCCCCAAAAAATGTGCAAAAAATAGCATTTTCATTCAGGTTTTCATGCATAAAAACAATAGCTTTGCAAGCCTTTCAAATTACCCGAGAAAATGGATGTTTTTGTAGTTAAAATTCAATATGGAAGATAATATCACACCGCAGGAAACACAGGATAATAATCGTATAGTTCCCGTAAATATTGAGGAGCAAATGAAGACGGCATACATTGATTATTCAATGTCTGTTATTGTTGGTCGTGCTCTTCCCGATGTGCGCGATGGATTGAAGCCCGTACACCGTCGTATCTTATACGCCATGCACGACATGGGCATGAGCTTTAATAAACCCACGAAAAAATGTGCCCGTATTGTCGGAGAGGTATTGGGTAAATATCACCCTCATGGCGACACTGCTGTTTATGATGCACTGGTGCGTATGGCGCAGGAATGGAATATGCGTTATCCGATGATCGACAAGCAGGGGAATTTTGGAAACCAGGATGGGGAAGGTCCCGCGGCGATGCGGTATACGGAAGCAAGATTGCACCGTATTTCAGATTTTATTTTGGCGGATATCGAAAAAGAAACGGTAAACTTTCAATTGAATTTTGATGATTCCCTGGAAGAACCGATGGTTTTGCCCAGTCGCATTCCGCAATTGCTCGTCAATGGTTCATCCGGGATCGCTGTAGGAATGGCAACCAACATGATGCCGCATAATCTTTCTGAAGTTATTGATGGCTGTATTGCGTATATCGATAACCGTGAGATCACCATCGAGGAATTGATGCAATACATTAAAGCGCCGGATTTCCCAACAGGCGGCGTTATATACGGAATTGAAGGAGTGAAGGCAGCGATGCATTTTGGTCGTGGAAGAGTGGTGCTTCGCGGAAAATTGCATGTTGACACAAAACCCAGTGGCAGAGAACAGATCATTATTACTGAAGTTCCCTACCAGGTTAGTCGCGATGTCCTGACAGAAAGAATTGGCCAACTGGTCAATGAAAAAATTGTTGAGGGAATCGCTCACGTTAATAATGAATCGAACGATAAAGAAGGAACACGCGTTGTTATTGATCTGAAACGCGATGCTATTGCAAACGTCGTCATCAACCAGTTGTACAAGAACACGGAGCTACAGACTTCATATGGCATTAATAATGTTGCGTTGGTTAAAGGGCGACCAAGAACTCTGAACGTAAAAGATATGATCAGTGAGTTTGTGGAGTTTCGCCATGAGGTGGTGGTTCGTCGCGCGCAATTTGAATTAAAAGAAGCGGAGAAAAAAGCGCATATTCTTCAAGGTTATCTTATCGCGCTTGATCATTTGGATGAAGTGATTGCGTTGATCCGTTCTTCATCGACACCGGAAGTTGCAAAAGAAAATTTGATAAATGCAGGCTGGGGATTGGATGAGATCCAGGCAAAGGCGATACTGGAACTGCGTTTGCAACGCCTCACCGGAATGGAAAGGGAAAAGATAAAGGCGGAGTTTGATGAGCTGATGAAATTGATCACTGATTTAAAGGAATTGCTTGCTGATGAAGCAAAACGTTTCGCCTTAATAAAAGAAGAATTAAGGGAAGTAAGAGATAAATTCGGCGATGTGCGTAAAACCGAGATCACTTATCTTGATGATGAAGTGCGCATTAAAGACCTTATTAAAGAAGAAGATGTTGTCATTACCATTTCTCATCTTGGTTATATAAAAAGGACTTCTGCCACAGAATATCGCCAGCAACGTCGTGGCGGTCGCGGTGCGATCGGTGGTAAGACGCGCGAAGAAGACCATATCGAACATCTGTTCGTAGCCTCAACGCATCATACCATGTTATTCTTTACTGAAAAAGGAAGATGTTACTGGTTGAATGTGTATGAAATCCCCGAAGGAGATAAAACCAGCAAAGGGCGCGCGATTCAGAATCTCATACAACTTCCGCCAGATGATAAAGTCCGGGCGATCATTGATGTGAAAGATCTGAAAGATGAAGAATTTGTAAAATCGCATCATATTGTGCTGTGCACCAAGAAAGGCATCATCAAAAAAACTTCTTTGGAAGATTTCAGTCGCCCACGGCAAACGGGTGTTATTGCAGTAACGATCATTGAAGGGGATGAACTGCTCGAAGCCAAATTAACCGATGGCAATTGCGAGATAATGATGGCTGTGAAAAGCGGAAGATCAATTCGCTTTGAAGAAGAAAAAGTGCGGCCAACCGGTCGTGGGGCAATCGGTGTTGCGGGAATTGAAGTGGAAAACGCAAATGACGAAGTTGTAGGGATGATCTGCGTGAACAAAGAAGACAAAACGAGAACTGTTCTTGTTGTCAGTGAAAAAGGTTATGGCAAAAGAACATCTATTGAAGAATATCGCATCACCAATCGCGGCGGTAAGGGGGTAAAGACGATAAATGTGACCGATAAGACAGGCAAGCTCGTTGGCGTTTTAGATGTTACAGAAAAGGAAGACCTGATGATAACCTGCAAAAGCGGCGTCACCATTCGCATGCCGGTGAATGGCATAAGCGAGCAAGGCAGGGCAACTCAGGGAGTGAAGCTAATTCGTTTGGATGAAGGCGATGAAATTGCAGCCATTACAAAATTGGATGAGCATGTGGGTAATGGAAATAATCATACAGATGAAACTCAAAATCCCCCAGTAGAAAATAAAAGCGAGGAACCGGGAGTTGAATAAAAATTTTCTGAATAATTCATAAGCGATAATCAAAAAAATTTTACTTTCAATAAATTTTAATTTTTCAATCATGAAATCTATTCTTCTCACGGTATTGATTGCCATTGCAGGCTTTAATTTATCTGCACAAAATGTGGAAAAGGCGAGGGACTTTTTAAAAGCAGGTAAATTAACGGATGCAAAAACACAAATTGATGGCGTTCTCGCCGATGCAAAAAATCAAAAAAGCGGGGATGCATGGTATTATAAGAGCAAGATCTATGAAGCTATTGCTTCCAGCGATCAATTAAAATCTCAGTTTCCCGATGCTCGAGCCCAGGCTTTGGAGGCACTAAAGAATTATGTTCAATATGACGATAAAAAATTGCTTCTGTTGCAGATTGATCAATACAAACCCATTAACGAAATCTATCAAGCCTATTTTCAGGCAGGAGCTGCAAACTACAACTCCGGAAAGTATGATGATGCGGTGACGAATTTTAGGGGTGCAATTGATGCAAGCACTTTTATGTCCAGCAATGGATGGATCGCAATGAAAATTGATACAACAAGTAATTTGTACGCCGGGATTTCATCTGAAAAAGCAAAGAAGAGGGATGATGCAGCCGTTTTTTACGGAAGATTAGCTGATAACAAGATCAAGACCGATAACATGATCGAAGTATACAGATGGCTTGCCAACTATTATTCCACGGATAAAAATGATGAGGCTGATGCAATGAAATATATAAAGTTGGGAAAGGAACTTTATCCAAGCGACACGACATGGAAAGACATTGAATTAAGCATTTATGATGTCGAATTAGAACATTTCAGAAAAAGTGGAAACAAAGATTCACTGTTTGCAAAATATGATGATATCACTACCCGGTTCCCGAATAATCATATCTTCCTGTACAATTATGGATTAGAATTGTACCAGTATGCTTCAGATACAACTGGGGGCAAACGCCTGCCAAATGCAGAGGCACTGACCAATAAAGCAAAAGATATTTTAAATAAATGCCTTCAGGTAAAACCTGATTATGCTCAAGCTGCCCTGGTCCTGGGAGAGATTTCTTACAACCAGGCTGTTGATCTTCAATCCCAGGCAAGAACACTGAAAGGTTCCTCACCAGACATGGTCAAGAAAAAAGCTGATCTGCGCGATCAGGCTATGAAAAAATATGATGAAGCTATTCCGAATTTTCAAAAAGTGGAACAGGATCTAGGCAGCCAGGGTAAATTAAAGATGGATGATAAGAGAGCTTTAAAAGATGCCTATGATAGTTTGATTACGATCTACGAACAGAAAAAGCAAAAGGATAAATCAGACGCTTATACTACTAAATATAATAATGTAGATAAGGATCATTAATCACTAATTTCAAAATATGGTAAAGCCCTGCAATTGCGGGGCTTTTATTTTAAGTTCATCCGCAAGGGGATTGGCCACAAAAGAAAATATTATCTTTCAGCATGGCTTCTACCATAATCACAAACATTAAACAACTCGTAAACGTCCGCGATCAATTCCCCTTGCTTCGGGGAAAGGAATTGTCTGAATTGCCTTGCGTTAATAATGCCTATCTTATTATCGAAGATGATGAAATTGCAGGATATGGAAAGATGAAAGACCTCCCAACGGTAAATGGTCAGGGGACAAGGAAGATAGACGCTTCCGGGCAATTCATTCTTCCCGCATGGTGTGATAGCCATACACATATTGTTTTTGCCGGAAGCCGCGAAAATGAGTTCGTTGATAAAATAAAAGGATTAAGTTATGCGCAGATCAATGCAAATGGGGGCGGTATTTTGAATTCAGCAAAAAAATTAAATGAAACTTCCGAAGATGAATTGTTTGATCAGGCCTGGAAAAGGTTACAAGAAGTTGGTAAACTCGGAACTGGCGCCATTGAGATAAAAAGCGGTTATGGATTATCGTTAGAAGGAGAGATGAAAATGCTTCGCGTGATCAAAAAATTAAAAGACCGGTCAGCGATTTCTATCAGATCAACTTTTCTTGGCGCGCATACTTATCCGCTGGAATACCGGGAAGATCATCAGGGTTACCTTCATATCCTCGTTGAGGAAATGCTTCCGGTGATAGCTAAGGAGAAATTAGCCGATTATATCGATGTTTTTTGTGAAAAAGGGTTTTTCAGTGTTGAAGAAATGGAGATCATATGCAGGTCCGCAATGGGTTTCGGATTAAAGCCGAAATTGCATGTCAATCAACTCAACAGCATTGGCGGGATCCAATCGGCAGTCGGACTGAATGCTGTTTCGGTCGATCACCTGGAAACCATGACTGATGCAGACACTGAGGCGTTAGCCCGATCAAAAACCATCGGCACATTATTACCAACAGCAGCATTTTTTCTTCGAATGAATTACCAACCGGCGAGGCAATTGATCGATTCCAATTGTGCAATCGCCTTGGCAAGTGATTACAATCCCGGTTCATCACCAAGCGGGAATATGAATTTTGTCCTTGCATTATCCTGCATACAAATGAAAATGCTTCCGGAAGAAGCCGTTAATGCTGCTACAATAAACGGCGCCCATGCGTTGCAGCTGGAAAATGAATTAGGAAGTATTACGGTTGGCAAAAAAGCCAATCTTATTTTCACCAAACCGATCCCTGCATTATCATATCTTCCATATTCTTTCGGGACGAATCTAATTGATCAAGTAATGATAAAGGGGAATTTTATATAGCCGACTATCTAAAAAAATCGCGAATGAAAAATTTTTCTTCAGAATTCTTTATCATTATCATCAGTTCGATCATCGTCTTGTCCTATTTGTTTTCTATCCTTTCCAGATATATCCGGATCCCTTCTGTTTTGTTGCTATTATTTGCCGGAATCGGAGCCAAAATCGCAGCAGATTATTATGGGGTTGAATTGGTATTTCCGGCGCACCTGACTGAAATATTGGGCAGTGTAGGTTTGATCATGATCGTGCTGGAAGCCGGACTGGACCTGAAGTTGAACCGTGATAAACTAAAACTCATCCGCAATTCTTTTTTTGCTGCACTTGTTATTTTTGCAATTTCTGTTGCGGGCATCGCAGCTGTGCTTCATTATTGGCTTCATGATGATATGATTAAATGCATTGTATATGCTATCCCGCTTTCCATTATGAGCAGCTCAATCGTGATTCCGAGCCTGCATCATCTTACAGAAGCAAAAAAAGAATTTTTAGTCTATGAAGCTTCTTTCAGCGACATTATCGGCATCCTTGCATTCAATTATTTTATTGGGGGAGAGATACTTTCAGGCAAAGCTGTAGGCATATTTTTCCTGAATATTCTTCTTGCCATTTTTCTTTCGCTTATTTTTTCAATTATCCTATTTGTCATCATCACCAAATCAAAACTCAACATTCGTTTTTTTCTGATCTTCGCGCTACTTCTCATTTTATATGAAGGAGGAAAATTACTCGGGCTTCCTTCGCTTATCATCATTCTCATTTTTGGGTTGCTCATGAACAATTGGGCGCTGGTAAAAATCAGGCGCATTAATGTTTTATTCCCAACAGAAAAAGTGGAAGAGACTACGACCTTGCTTCATTCATTAACGGCAGAAAGTTCATTTCTCATTCGCACATTCTTCTTTATTCTTTTTGGCTTTTCCATTGATATTAAGGCGGCATTACAGTCAGAAGTGGTTATTATCGGTAGCGCTATTGTGCTTGTATTATTTGTCGCGCGATTCTTATACCTGCGTTTCTTTTTGAAAGAAAGTGTTTATCCTGAAGTCATGTTCATACCGCGGGGATTGATCACCATTCTATTATTCTATAAAATCCCCGATACATTTCAATTACAAACATTTAATGGCGGCATTTTATTTTTTGTAGTGCTGCTAAGCAGTTTGATTATGATGCTAGGGATGATCTTTTATAAAAAAGGTCCTGATGAAATTGCCGAGCAAACATAAATTGTCTTTCTTACTTTTGTCAGCGATGAATGGTGAAAATGCAATAGGATCAAATGAATATTAAATAGCTTATATTCTGGTCATCTATTTCGGCTCTTACCATTCACGCCAAAATAATTATCATGCAACAGCTCATCGAATGTGTTCCCAACTTTAGCGAAGGAAATGATTTGAATATCATCAAGCAGATCACCAACGAAATTGAAACAGTTGACGGTGTAAAATTATTGAATGTTGATCCGGGCAAGGCGACAAACAGAACTGTGGTGACTTTTGTGGGTACGCCACAAGCCGTTGTGGATGCAGCTTTCAAGGCTATTAAAAAGGCGGGCGAGCTCATTGATATGAGCAAGCACAAAGGCGAGCATCCGCGGATGGGGGCTACGGATGTCTCCCCCTTGATACCGATCGCTGATATTTCTATGGAAGAGACGGCAAAATTTGCGCAACAGCTTGCGAAAAAAGTAGGAGATGAGCTGCAGATCCCTGTTTATTTATATGAAGCGGCACAACCAAAAAAAGAACGCAACAATTTGTCGGTTATACGTGCCGGTGAGTATGAAGGATTTTTCAAAAAGATAAAACTACCTGAATGGAAGCCAGATTTTGGACCTGCCAGCTTTGATGCAAAACGCGGGGGAACAGTAATCGGGGCAAGAGATTTTTTGGTTGCTTATAATGTCAACTTGAATACGACTTCTGTTCGTCGTGCCAATGCTATTGCTTTTGATGTTCGCGAGGCTGGCAGAAATATTGTGGAAAACGGACAATCAAAAAATATTCCGGGTTCATTAAAAAGCGTAAAAGCGATCGGATGGTTTATTGAAGAATATGGGATCGCGCAAATTTCGATGAACCTAACCAATATTAATGTAACGCCCGTGCACATTGCCTTCGATGAGGTGTGCAAAAAGGCAGAAGCACGCGGGATCCGCGTCACGGGCAGTGAATTGGTCGGATTGATCCCATTAAAGGCAATGCTCGATGCGGGAAAATATTTTTTGCGAAAACAAAAAAGATCGGTTGGGGTCTCTGAAAAAGAATTGATAAAGATCGCCGTAAAATCAATGGGATTGGATGAGCTTTCACCTTTTAAACCTGAAGAAAGAATAATTGAATATATGCTAAAAGATAAATCGGACAATAAATTGGTAAGCATGAGTCTTGCTGATTTCGCAGATGAAACGGCAAGTGAAAGCCCTGCCCCGGGAGGCGGTTCAATTTCCGCATATATGGGAGCGTTAGGAGCATCTCTGGCCACGATGGTTGCCAATCTCTCGTCGCATAAAAAAGGCTGGGATGAGCGTTGGGAAGAATTCAGCAAATGGGCAGAGCAGGGCGAGCAACAAAAAAAAGAATTGATAAAATTAGTAGATGCGGACACCAAAGCATTCAATGCAATAATGAATGCATTTTCGTTACCTAAATCTACAGAGGAAGAAAAGAAATTACGAACAAGCGCAATTCAGGGAGCAACAAGATTGGCGATTGAAATTCCATTTACCGTAATGGAACATGCTTTAGCAAGTATGGATATAATTAAGGCAATGGCCGTAATTGGTAATCCCAACTCGGTCTCAGATGCAGGAGTGGCGGCGCTTTGCGCAAGAAGTGCCGTGATGGGCGCATTTATGAATGTGCGCATTAATGCCGCTGGCTTCAACGACAAAAGTTTTGTTGACGATATTATTGCAAAAGGAAAAGCAATAGAACAAAAAGCAATTGCTTTGGAAGTTGAGATCTTGAAAATAGTCAATGAGCAGATTGGACTTTGATCATTCTTCAAGCAAGGGTCCAAAAAAGAACAAGGCGCCAGGATGCGAAGCAGGGATGTTTAATAGCATCACGGAAAACGGGTAACAACATTTTTTAAGCCTGGGCTAAAAAGTTTCTTCGCGCAACGCTACTTCATAGCCCAGAGCCACCTGTCATCAATTTTTCAGTTTAAAATCGGGATGCCCGCATTGCCACATGGCAAATGCAAATTGATCGGCAAAATTGGAGAAGGTCACAGACTTATCTTCGGTAAAATGCCCGTTGTCATAATTCACCTTCATGATCACCGGCTTGCCGGAGGTAGTCGAGTTTTGCAGCGCAGCGGCAAATTTTCCAGGCTCCCACGCAATTACTCTTGGATCATTCCATCCGCCAACACAAATTACGGCAGGATAATTCGTATTTTTCACGACATGCTGCACGCCATCCATTTCATACAGCGCCCGGCATTCAATACTGTCTTTAACAGTGCCAAATTCCGGAATATTCGCCGGACCATTTGGCGCAAGCTCCATACGCATGGCATTTGCGCAGCCAACATTGCAAATAGCAGCAGCATACAAATCAGGCCTTTCCGTAATCGCCCTGCTTATTAAAACACCACCGGCACTGGTTCCCGTCCCTGCTAATTTTTTCGCAGAAGTATATCCGTTTGCAATTAAATATTCTGCGCAGCTGTTGAAATCTTTCCAGGTATTGGGCTTGGTAGTTTTATATCCTGCCCTGTACCATGCTTCTCCTTTTTCACTTCCGCCACGTACATGCGGTATAGCAATGATGACACCTCTTATTGCCAAAGCATTTTCGAGGTTGTTAAAATAGGGCGACATGCTTATGCCATAAGCCCCGTAGCTATCCATCAAGCATACATTGGTGCCATCTTTTTTCATTCCCTTCTTATAAATAATGGAAAGAGGAATCATCGTTCCATCATGACCTTTTGCCTCCACTTCTTCCACTACCAGATTTGTATATGCTTCGGGATAAACAGGTGGTTTATTGAAAGTGCTGGGCGAAAATGCATCCGTTTCAGCATTTAAATTGAATTCAGTGTATGGTTTGTTCCATGAGGTGATGCCAATATAACAATCATCCGTTTTATTATCCAGGCAAAAAATACCTGCTGATCCGGAATACGGCAATTTTATTTCAGTTGTTTTTTTTGTTTTAAAATTATACTTGAATATAAAATTATTTATGCCGTCACTGTAAGTCAGCAACAAATAATTTTTGCAGTGTGTAATGGATTCAAGCGTTTGATTTGGTTTTTCCGCAGCAATTGTTTCTGCTTTATCCCAATTTAAGTCTGACAAAGTAGTGTGAATGAGTTTATAATTTTTTACATTTTTACTGGTAATGGCATAAACATCATCGCCGATGATCTCTCTGCTTCTTACGATCTTATTTTCAGGTACGCATAAAATCTTCCAATCGATTTTTGAAGAATTTATTTGAGCTACCGGGGCGAAATAAGTAAACATTTCATTGCGAACATTCAAGAGATCTGCAAAAATATAATTCCTTGAATCCTTGTTCAATCCCGCAAAAGGAAGCTCGTTTGGCTGAATGTTCAAGTTGGTATATGTTTCATTACTGAAAAAATCAATGTCATTCTTCACGTCATCACCAAGCTTATGCAATTTTGTCTTGGTGTTCAATTCAAATTCAGGGCTGGTATTATCGCCTGTTTTTTGAGAGAAGTAGGTGAAGGCTTTATTATCAAAGGTCCAGCTAATCGGGCCAAACCAACTTGGGTAAATAGATTCCGGAAGAAAAGTTTTGGTGTCAACATCCATTATTTTTATGGTCGATATTTCTGCGCCTGCTGCTGAATAGGAGATAACGACCTTTTTCCCGTCATAACTTGGCAAAACATTCTGAATGGAAAACTTTTTGCCTTTAATGTATGCAGTGGGATCAAACAATAATTGTTCCTGTCCATTCATGCCTTCGCGGAAATATAGTTTTGCAACATTTTCTCCCGGCATTGTTTTGCGATAAAATATTCTTCCGTTCTCATAATCTCTGCCATTAATGCGAGGTGGCTGCAACTTATCAAGCATTCTCCACTCAGCAATCAATTCGTCGCGGCCTGAAATTTTATTTAAAATAGAATTGCTGAGATCTGCTTGCTGCCTGAACCAGATCACCACGGCAGAATCTTTAAAATTCTCAAGCCAGCGATATGGATCTTTATAATTGACCCCAAAATAAGTGTTGCTGCTATCAACTATTTTCGTAGCCGGATAATTATATTGTGCAAATGAGGATAGTAAACAACAACTTGCAATTACGAGGGTGACTAACTTTCTCATGGTAGTTGAGTTTTGGTGCTCAGGTTAAAAATATATTGGGAAAGGAATTCAAGTTAAGAAATCTGCCCAGATGTCAATGGTTTATTTATGCACCTGAACTTAAAAGTGGCAGCAGAGATGGAAATTACTGCAAATCGGCTGCAGTAAATTTGATCATCAATTAAAACGGTACTCCAATATTCACATAGCCGATTACACGATGAACCTGATCGCAATACATGGCGCTTACTTCAATAGGACCTAATGCAAAATTATAAGAGAAGGTGAGTGCGTAACCCGATAAAAAATCAGGAGCATTAAAAAATGAACTGGTGGTAAAAAAATTATTGAATAGCACATTCGCTTTTGCCGTTAAAAAACTATTGTTGAAAATTTGATAGCGATAACCCAATTGCAACTCAGCTACGGAAGGTGAATAAATTGTTCCTTCACGCAAGCCGGCAAAAGTAATCTGATTATGAAATGTGTTTATTAGCCCGCCAATAACAAATTCATTCATGATATTGTTGGCGTAGTTAAAATTGATCCCTGCCTGCGAATTAGCCAGGATGCTGCTTTTGCGGCTTAACTGAATATAGCCTTCTTCATTAAATAATACCCGCTGATAACGATCGTTTGAAAATGATGAATCGGTGGTTGTTGAAAGATGGATTTTTACTTCGGGATCCTGCGGAAAAACATAATCAACTTCTGCGTCGATCTTTACACCACGTCGCGGGAAGATGACCCTGTCGAGGGTGTTATGTTTGAAGAAAATGTAACTTGTAGCAAAGCGATTGTTTCCCTGGAATTCGAGAGAGGAGGTGAGGGAAGGCTGGTAGCTGATGAATTCCGCTCTTGTTCCACCTCCGAAAGTGATATTTCTGCTTGTTGAATAATCAAATTTGCCGTCAAATTTTAAATAGTTTTCTGCATACAGTCCTGCTTCTTTATACCGGGAATAGGTCGTAATGGAAAGATTATCGAACTGGACAGAAGGAGTGAATGTGAAATTGCTTAATCTTCCAAGATATTGTAAATGTTCAGCCTTAACCCTGAAGTTATTGCCAACACTAACGGTCACCAGACTGCGTGAATTTGGTGTAAACAGATCTCTTGAGGTAACATTAAAAATGGCGGCGATGCCATTAAATTGATCATAATGAATATTGATCTTTGCATAGGTAAGTGCATTTTCAGTGACGTCAAAAATTATTTTACAGCTGCTGTCCGGTAAAGGTTGCAAAGAATAATTGACCCGGCTATAGTAGCGCGTACCGGCAGCGCGCCTCACCATATGTAATAGACTGCTCAATGAATAAAAATGATCGCGGTGAAAATCCATGGAGTGAAGAAAAAAATCTTCTGATGTTCGTTGTAATCCGGTCACTTCAACAGACGAAATTTTGATAGGCTTTTCCTCCGGAATTTCGGGTTTAATGATTTGCTGATCACCGTATATTGCATTCAATGAATCGGCCAATTTTTTGAAAACAGGATATAATCTTCTGCCTTCTGCGATGCCGATATCAATGATTTTATCGGTTTCACTGAAGCTTCCCATCGAATATTTCTCAAGATGAAACGGAATGTAAATATTGCAAAGAGGAACCTCCGCGCGTGTATCTTCGTTTTCCCGAAAAAATGCGATCTGTAATAATACCTGCAGGGCATTATTTACCTTATCTGAAGAGAGCAATTCACCGGTAACATTGCTGCCAATGGTAAAATCGGCGCCCATTTTTTTCACATCTTTTACCGGAAAATTTCTTACTACACCGCCATCAACTAATTTTTTTCCTTTATAATCAACTGCAGTAAAAATCGTGGGAATGGCCATGCTTGCCCGCACGGCGGTGATCAGCTCGCCGGAATCGAGCACCACGGCTTCTCCTGTTGAAATATCGGTAGCGATGCATTTGAATGGGATAGGAAATTGATAGAAGTTTTTTATTTTATACACGGAATGAAAAAGCTCCGCAAATTTTAACCATAATTCCTGTCCTTCTAAATAGCCGGTAGAAATACGAAACCAATTATTCACCCAGGGAAGTTCAACATCATATTTATCATATTCGCTTTTTTCTTCCATGGTGACGTTGCGGAGAGAAAGTTGATTGGACAATAAAAGATCCCAGTCAATTTTTCGTGCCAGTTTTTCAATCGAATCTGCAGAATAACCAACCGCATACATTGCTCCAATAATACCGCCCATACTGGTTCCGGTGATATAGTCCACTTTCAATCCCGCAGAATCAAGCGCTTTAAGGATCCCGATATGTGCTAATCCCTTTGCACCGCCACCACTGAGGGCTAGACCGATCTTCGGCCGTTTATGTACAGCAGAGTCCTGCGCAAAAATATTTGTGGAGAAAAGAAACGATAATGCGTAAGCAAGAAAATATTTCATGAATAAGCTGCTGTGTATTGATTCCGATAAACAAATTAATAAATCAATTCTGAACTATCATTATCAGGATGTTAAACCTTCTTCCAAAGCCACAATTTTTTCAAAAATGTTTTCATATTCTTTATTCGCGGCACTTAATTGGTCAGTGATTTTTTTATAGTCTGCTTCCGCTTGCAGGAATTTATTTTTATCTGAGTACGTTGAGGAATTTCCCAGCGATGCCTCTAACTGCGTTTTTTGTTTTGAAAGCTCAGCAATTTTTTCTTCCAGTTGTTGAAAGATGCGTTGCTGTTTTTGAAGTTCTTTTTTTTGTTCTTTATTGATGGGAGCGTTGGCAGGGGATGCCTGGGGATTGACAGGCTTTGGTTTTTCTTTATTATTATTGACCGGTTTTTCTGTCGCCTGTCGTTTGTCCTCCGCCAATTGAACTTCGCGGCTTTCCATTCTCTTTTTCCATTCAACCCATTCTTCATACCCTCCTTTGAACTCTTTTATCTGGTGATCATCAATCTCCCAGATCTTGTTTGCGGTCTTTGAAATGAAATAACGGTCATGGCTAACCAATATTAAACTGCCTTCATATTTTTTTAAAGCATCAATCAGCAGATCGCAACTATGCATGTCAAGATGGTTGGTCGGTTCATCCAGCATTAAGAAATTAGCCTTGCTCACCATCGTTTTAGCTAATGCAACCCTAGCCTTTTCACCCCCACTCAAGACTTTTATTTTTTTCTCTACATCATCGCCGCTAAATAGAAAACAACCCAGTAATGTACGCAATTCAAGTTCGTTCATCTGGCTTCCGCATTCTTTCATTTCATCAATAACCGTATTATTTACATTCAGCGCTTCCAGCTGGTGCTGAGCATAAAAACTTTCTTCAACATTATGGCCCCATTTTCTTTCACCTTTGCTGAAGTTTTCCACGCCCGCAATTATGCGTAGAAGGGTAGATTTCCCTTTTCCATTGGCACCGATCAATGCAATTTTATCACCGCGGTCGATTTCAACGGAAGAGTTTTTAATGATTACATTTTCGCCAAATGCTTTTGAAACATTTTTTAATTCAACAAGCACTCTTCCTGGCGTTTTATCTACGCGAAAATTGATCTTCATATTGGGACGTTCCAGTGAAACGTCTTCAATGCGCTCGAGTTTATCTAATTTTTTCATGATGCTCTGCGCCATCGCCGCCTTACTTGCTTTTGCGCGGAAACGCTCCACGAGTCTTTCATTCTGACGAATATAATCCTGTTGGTTTTCGTAAGCTTTTTGCTGCAGATCTATTCGAATGGCCTTTTCTTTTTCATAAAAATCAAAATTGCCATTATAAACATGTAACTGTTGCTGGTATAATTCCACGATTTTGGTAACCATTCTATTTAAAAAATATTTATCATGGCTTACGATCACAACCGAGCCCTGGTAATGCTGTAAATATTTTTCGAGCCATTCGATGGAAGGCAGATCGAGGTGGTTTGTCGGTTCATCGAGCAATAATAGATCGGGTTGTTGTAAGATCATTTTCGCCAATAGCACCCGCATGCGCCATCCGCCGCTGAATTCTTTATAGGGTCTTTGCAGATCTGCATTTGAAAAACCCAGTCCCTGCAATACTTCTTCGGTTTTGTGATGAATATTATATCCGTCAAGCAATTCAAGCTCATGCAGTTTGTCGGAGTATTCATGAACGAGATTTTCATCGCCGGTTTTTTCCAATTCCTTTCCCAGGATTTCAATTTCTTTTTCCAGTTGAAGCACTTTTTCAAAAGCGCTCATCGCAACCGTAAGAATAGAATCGTTGGTGTCAAAACTCAACAGGTCCTGGTGAAGATAACCGATGGTGGTTGTTCTGCTCCGCTCAACTGTTCCGGCGGAGGGTTGGTATTCGCCAACAAATAATTTCAATAAGGTAGATTTTCCGGTTCCGTTATATCCAATTAAACCGATCCTTTCATTTGGCTGAATATGCCAGGTAGCATCTTCAACTATGATTCTTGCGCCAAATTCAAACGTAACATTTTGCAAACCCGCGAGCATAAATCCAAAAATTTTTTGTTAAATGAAGCTGTAAAAATAGTACAAACAAAATGGATGGTTTTTAAACGCTAAATTTGCACAAAAGTTAGTAATGAAAAGAACCATTTTATTGCTTATCATTATTTTGATTGCAGGAATAGCAGTATGGAAATTATTTTTTAATAAACCGGAAGTAAAGCCTGAAGTACAAAAAGATCAACCGCTGGCCATCAGCAAAAATTCGGATGCTTTTACCATGGCGTTTTCAAAATTGATGGACAGTTATTATCAATTAAAAGATGCTTTGGTTGATTGGGATACCGCCAGAGCGAACAGCGCTGCCTTGATCATTGCCCAAAATGCAGACAGCCTGCCGACAAAAGAGCTGAAAGCAGACTCTTCCATTGTACTTACCGCGCAAAATCTTGCAGGCAGTATGACCAACGAAGTAAAAGGTTTTATTGGTGAAAATACCATTGATCAAAAACGACACGCATTTAATATGATCACCGATGAATTGTACAATTTGATCAGGACTGTTCGTTACGATGGACAATTGATTTATCATGTTCGTTGTCCGATGGCTTTTGGTGAAGACCAGGAGGGATTTTGGCTGAGCAACACCAATAAAATTATTAACCCTTATCTTGGGAAAAAAGATCCGAAGTATAATGGAAAAATGGTCGGCTGTGGTGAAGTGGTTGATTCGTTGGATTTTGCGAAGAAGTAAAGGACTCAGCATACGGATGTTCGAAGCAGGATTTCGCAAATTGTATAAATTTTCTTCCAACTCCAGACTACCGGCCTTATAAACAACATGAAAAAATTTTTTCTAGCTGCTGGTTTTTGTGCAATAGGTTTTATCACTGCTGCTCAAAATAAATTCACCATTACTGGTTATGTGAAAGATTCTTTGTCTGGCGAAAGCCTCATCGGCGCCACTATTTCCATTAACGGAAAAAATAATGGGGTCGGAAGCAATCAATATGGATTTTTTTCCATCACCTTGCCCGAAGGAAAATATGCTGTTTCTTGTACTTATGTAGGATATGAATCACAACTCATCCATTTCGACCTCTCAAAAAATACGGCCTTTAATTTCTTATTGTTACCGAAGATCAGTACGAATAAGGAAATTATTATTTCTGCCGTAAAAAAAGATGCAAATGTGAAGAATGCACAAATGGGAAAGATCGATCTTTCCATGAACCAGGTAAAATCATTGCCGGTGATCTTTGGTGAAGTGGATATCTTGAAGACGCTGCAACTCTTACCTGGCGTCCAAAATGCGGGAGAAGGCAATATCGGATTGTATGTTCGGGGTGGCGGTCCGGATCAAAATCTTATTTTATTGGATGATGCTATCGTTTACAACACCGGGCATTTGTTTGGTTTCTTTTCTATTTTTAATTCAGATGCGATAAAAAATACTTCATTAATAAAAGGAGGCATGCCAGCGCAATACGGCGGACGACTTTCCTCTGTTCTTGATGTTTCGATGAAAGAGGGTAACATGAATAATCTGCAGGTTGATGGTGGTGTGGGTTTGATCGCTTCGCGGTTTTCCATTCAGGGACCGATAAAAAAAAATAAAGCATCCTTTATTGTTTCGGCCCGCAGAACTTATATTGACCTGTTAATAAAACCGCTCATTCCCAAATCGAGCAATTATTATGGCTCCGGATATTATTTCTATGATCTCAACCTGAAAATGAATTATCAGTTCTCAGAAAAAGATCGTCTATACCTCAGCGGATATTTTGGAAGGGATGTTTTTAATTTCAATAATTCGCAACGATCATTTAGAGCGAATATTCCGTGGGGTAATTCCACTGCAACCTTAAGATGGAATCATGTGTTCAACAGAAAACTTTTCGCCAATACCACATTGGTGTATAACGATTATAAATTTGGTTTTGATGCGCAGCAGCAAGCATTGGAAATCCTGCTTTCTTCCGGCATTCGCGATCTTTCAGCAAAAACGGATTTCGATTATTTTCTTAATCCAAAAAACAAAATAAAATTTGGCGCATTATTTACCTATCACACATTTTCTCCAAACATTTTAAGCGGTCGTTCGGACACAACTGTTTTTAATCCGAACAACACCAATAAAAAATATGCAAATGAAGCTGCTGTATATATTCAGGACGATTGGACGATCAGCGACAAGCTGCAAGCCAATATAGGAATGCGTTTGAGCGGTTTTTCTCAAATCGGGCCTTACACCATTTACAAAACAGATTCCAATGGGAATAAATTAGACAGTACTGTTTATAAACGCGGGCAACCCATAAAAACCTACTGTGGCTTTGAACCAAGATTCACCCTGCGCTATTCTATAAATGATGAAACATCTGTAAAAGCCTCTGTTGTTCACAATCTTCAGTATATACATTTGGTGAGCAATTCCGGAACAACATTACCAACTGATCTCTGGGTTCCGAGCACCTATTTGGTGAAGCCACAAATTGGCTGGCAATATTCAACGGGTATTTTCAAAAATTTCAATGAAAATACTTTTGAAACATCTATTGAGCTGTATTATAAGACGATGCAAAATCAAATTGAATATGCTGCAGGCTATACACCTTCTTTGAAAGATCCGGAGCAATCATTTGTATTTGGAAAGGGCTGGAGTTATGGGGCAGAATTTTACGCTAATAAATCGCGCGGAAGATTTACCGGTTGGATCGGATATACATTATCATGGTCATGGCGGCAATTTCCGCAGTTGAACAATGGAGAAAAATATCCGGCAAAATACGATCGTCGTCACGATTTGAATATTGTCGGCGCTTATGACTTAAATAAACACTGGAAAATTTCTGCCGTATTTGTTTTTGCAACGGGTAATGCAACCACATTACCGACGCAGTTTTATATTATTGACGGCATACTTACGCAGGAGTATAGCAAGATCAATCAATATCGCTTACCTGCCTATCATCGCCTGGATGTTGCGGCAACCTACACGCCAACGTATAAGCCGAATAAAAAAATTCACGGTAGTTGGGTGTTTAGCATTTATAACGTTTACGACCATCTCAATCCCTATTTTATATATTTTGATCAAACCGGGGGCGCATATAGCGGCACACTAAAAGTATCCGCGCGCCAAGTTTCTTTGTTCCCGATCATTCCATCGGTGACCTGGAATTTTCATTTTTAATAAAATATTTTATTGAACACCAGCTTCGGTCTTAGATTGGTTCATCGTGGCCTGGGAATCGCAGGAAAATGTATACGATCTTTATTTATTTGGATTCCGCTCTTGTAGCAGTGAGGGGGAGACTGCAAGTGATTTTAGCAGGAATTAATTTTATAATGAATCAGGGTATCTGCCTCATGCCTTCTATGGCAGGCAGCTGATTCTATTTTAAGTTTTATTCCCCCAATAAGCAAATCATTTTGCCTTTCATCAAACAAATTTATTTTCTACTTTTTTAAATGTGGTAACTTAAGCCTCTTAACTGTTTAAATTATCTACACATGAGAAAATTATTTCTTCTTCCACTTTTATTTATTGCGATCGGAACCTTCGCCCAGGATGAAAAACTGGACATGGATATGATCCAGAAAATACGTCATGAGGGATTGAACAATTCGCAAGTAATGGAAATCGTTTTTTATCTCACCGATGCAAGCGGGCCACGGCTCGAAGGCTCTCCCGGATTTCTTCGCGCAGCAAATTGGGCAAAAAATAAATTGGCATCATGGGGATTGGAAAATGCAAAACTCGAAGCCTGGGGCGATTGGGGCAAGAGCTGGGAGCTTCAGAAATTTTATCTCGCATTGACCGCACCTTACTATAAACCATTAATCGCTTTTCCAAAATCGTGGACTTCGGGCACAAATGGATTGCAGAATGCAGAAGTGATCTTGGTGGATGCAAAAGATTCGGCAGCGCTTGCTGTTTATAGTGGTAAACTTGCAGGGAAGATTATTATCACGCCGCGAACCGATACATTGATCCCCTCTTACAAAGCCGATGCTTCACGCTATGCAGATTCGACGCTGCAAAAAATGGCTGATTATGATCCCAAGAATGTTCCGGAAAGACAGCGTGGTAACCAGCGTGGAAACTTTCGCGCGCAACTGCAATTGACAAACCAATTAAAAGAGATGGCGAGAAAAGAAGGTGCGATCGCAGTATTGACAACAAGTCCGCGTAACGCGGAAGGAACGGTTTTTGTACAAGGCGGGGGACAATTCGCACCGAACACACCAGAAAATTTCTTGGATATAGCCGTGGCTTACGAAGATTATATGACGATACAAAGATTATTACAACATAATATCCCGGTCAAACTGGATGCAGATGTGAAATCAAAATTTATGACTGATGATCTGAAAGGTTATAATGTTGTTGCAGAAATTCCCGGTACAGACAAAAAATTAAAAGAACAATTGGTGATGATTGGCGGACACCTGGATTCTTGGCATGGAGCAACCGGCGCGACGGATAACGCAGCCGGCTGCGCAACGATGATGGAAGCGATAAGGATTTTAAAGACCCTTGGCTTCAAGCCTCGCCGCACCATTCGCATTGCATTATGGGGAGGGGAAGAAACAGGATTATTTGGTTCGCGTAATTATGTAAAAAATCATTTCACGGACACGGCCACAAAAAAATATAACGCGGAAGGAGATAAATTATCCGTGTATTTTAATCTCGATAATGGCAGTGGTAAAATTCGTGGTGTTTATTTGCAGGGGAATGATAATGTAAAATCAATATTTACCCAATGGTTGAAACCGTTCAATGATCTTGGCGCAGCAACGGTTACCCTGCAAAATACAGGCGGAACCGATCATTTATCTTTTGATGGAATCGGATTACCGGGTTTTCAGTTCATCCAGGATCCGATAGAATATGATACCCGAACGCATCACAGCAATATGGATTCATATGATCATTTGCAGGCAGATGACTTAAAACAAGCAGCAACGATCATTGCATCCTTTATTTATAATGCGGCACAACGGGATGAAAAAATTCCGAGAAAAATAATTGCACCGAAGCAATAGAGTGAGGGAAATGAGTTGTTGGCTTATTGTTTCGGGTTATAGATGAATTTCACCGATGCACTTTTTTGCTCACTCGATGAAAGATATACATCATATCTTTTTTCTCCCGCTGTAACTACCATCAATGCAGTGTTTGGAGGGATTGTGCCAAGATTGTCCGCATACATCACCAACTCATATTCTGTTCCGGGAAATGCATTGAAATAAATAGTTAGCGGTTTTTCGGTTAGGCGTTGCTGGTATAATAATAATTTATTGTTGATGAGAACGGTGATCGTGTCGCCGTCAATTTCGGCATCATCATAAAACTGAAGTTTGATACTTGATGTATCCACAACCAATGATTTGGATAGCGCGATCGCTCTTTTTTGCAGATGCAATGTTTGCTGGATGGCAGCGAGTGTATCATTCTGATCAATATCAACCGGGAAATCAGAATGCATTGCTTTTTTCAGTGAGATCTTTCCCGGAGGACATGCATTTTTTCTGTCCATGATATGCCCTTTCCATTCGCCATTAAGTGTTTCATCATTACCTTTTTTTTCATAAATAAGATCGTAGGTTTTTATACAGGGCGCACAATCAACAGGAATATTGTATTGAACAACCTTTGTTTCTATCAATACCAGGCGATGTGTTTGCGGATTATATTTTCCGGTGAAATTCAGCTTTACAAATTTTGTTGTATCGTAATAATCGTAAGCTTTTCCGGTGATGATATTATTGGCAAAATTTATTTGCAGCTCAATAAAATACTGCGGATAACAGCCGCCGGTTCCCTGCGTTAAAATGCCTTTCCAGATTCCGTTCAGATTATCGGCAACAGAGAAAAAAGGGGAGAAGAAAAATAGTATTGCAATGATAAAACGCATCCGCAATTTTAAAATGGAAGTTAGCGGTTCATATTTATAATGCGTGAGAAAATTATTTGGATGGTAGCGGGTGGAATGAATCAGGAATTCCGATTGCTCTTTATTTCTCGTACTTAAAAATGACCGTTGCATTCTTTTGTTCAGTAGAAACAATTCGGACTTCATATCTCTTATCGCCGGCTTTAACAATCATTAATGAAGTGTTTGGCGGAATCGTCCCTTCATTATCGGCAACCATCACCACTTCGTGGTAATCATTATCCTCATCAAGATGGACCTTCATCACAATTGGTTTGTCGGTTAGCATGGCATGCGAGATGACAAGTTTTTTATCGAGATAAACAGACACCGTATCATTATCTATTGTTCCATCGTCGTAAATATCCAATTCAATTTCGTTTGTATTAACGGTGATCGTTTTTACCAACTGATTTTGCCTGTTCAATAGAACTTTTGGTATAATAGCAGGAGCGGTGATCTTTCTTTCCGGTTTTACAGAATCAATCATTATCGGTTTAACCGTTTCTGAGGCAATAGCATTTTTTGAAGGATTATGCGGAACAGGTTTTTTTGCAACAGGCGTTCTGGGTTTATTAACCGAATAAGCCATTTTTTTGGATGAGCTGTCTTTTTTTATTTGAGTCCTTTTTGAAACAACCGCTGGTTTATTCGCAACAGTATTATCGGGTCTTGCCGTTGCAGATTCCCGGTCCGGTCTTTTAATGTCGGGGGACTTTTTTTCAGGTTTTTTATTTTCAGCAATTTCTTTTTCTCTTTTTTCAACGAAGGGTTCAATGTGAAAATCTGAAAAGGCTACCTTTTTTAAAAAAACAGTCCCTTTTCCGCAAAAAGATGAATCGCGTAAATTCATGCTTGTATAGGTTCCTTCCAAAAATTCGGCATCCCCGATTCTTGAATACTGCATGAAACAAGTCATTGCGCATGCATCGCCACCTACGGAACGCACTTCTACCAATTTCAATTCACGCAAGACAACCTTTTTGGTTCCAGCATTAACGGTTCCATCAGCCGTGGCTTTTCCATAAAAAATAGTGGTGAGATAGGAATAAGTTACTGCTTGAAAAGTTTTTTTGTTTTGCGCGATCTGTACTTCGAACTTGTAGCGATCATCGCCGCCAAATAATTGCTGTACTGCACCGTCGGAATGCAAGGTGCCTTGCCAAAAATGCCCACGCCAAACGCCCGTCAGGTCTTGCGTGTATGCGAATGATGTGATAAAAATTACAATAATGCAGGTTAGAGATTTCTTCATAATAAAATTCCAAGGGCAAATTAATTTTTTTTTATTTCTATGAATCATTTCGTAAATGATTATCTGGCAAGAGTTTGTTAAATTTGCAGGTGAAATAAGGGATACAGATTCGCGATACGAGACGAATTCCAAATCTCCAATCCTAAAACACTCTAAAAATCAGGATGATCAAGATCACTTTTCCCGACGGCGCAATTAGAGAATACGCTGAAGGTACAACAGCATTGGACGTTGCCAAATCAATAAGCGAGGGTTTGGCGAGAAAGGTTTTGGCTGCAGACATAAACGGGCAGGTTTGGGATGCAACACGACCGATTAATAATGACGCGCAATTAAAATTATTGACCTGGAATGATGGTGATGGCAAATCAACTTTCTGGCATTCGTCTGCGCATTTGATGGCCGAAGCCGTGGAGTCCATGTTTCCCGGGGTGAAATTTTGGGTCGGCCCGCCGGTTGAAAATGGTTTTTATTATGACATGGATTTGGGCGGAAGACAGATCACCGAAGATGACTTGCATAAGCTGGAATTAAAAATGGCTGAACTCGCCAAGAAAAATGAAGTTTATGAGCGAAAGGAAATTTCAAAATCAGATGCTGTAAGATATTTTACAGAAAAAGGGGATGAATATAAATTGGATCTGTTGCAGGGATTGAATGATGGGGAAATCACTTTTTATTCACAGGGAAATTTTACGGACCTCTGTCGCGGTCCCCATATTCCAAACACCGGGTTTATTAAAGCCATCAAGCTCACCAATATTGCCGGCGCTTATTGGAAAGGGGATGAAAAAAATAAACAGCTTACCAGAATTTACGGAGTTACTTTTCCATCGCAAAAAGAATTGGACGAATACCTGGCCATGCTTGAAGAAGCAAGGAAAAGAGATCACAGAAAACTCGGAAAAGAACTTGGCATTTTTACAATGGATGATGATGTTGGTCCCGGTTTGGCTTTATGGATGCCCAATGGGACGATCATTATTGAAGAGCTGGAAAGATTGGCAAAAGAAACGGAACAAGCTGCCGGATATAAAAGGGTGGTAACGCCGCATATCGGCAAAGAAATTCTTTACATTACCAGCGGGCATTTGCCGTTTTATCAGGATAGCATGTATCCCCCGATGGAATTGGAAGGGCAGAAATATTATCTCAAGGCAATGAACTGCCCTCATCATCATAAAATATTTGCGGCGCAGCCAAAGAGCTATAAAGATATGCCATTGCGGTTAGCCGAATACGGTACTTGTTACCGTTATGAGCAAAGCGGTGAGTTGTTTGGATTAATGCGCGTGCGTTGCCTGCACATGAATGATGCTCACATTTATTGCACCAAAGAACAATTTGCCGCAGAGTTCAAGGCGGTTAATGATATGTATCTGAAGTATTTCAAGATTTTTGGAATAGACAAATACATCATGCGCTTATCGCTTCATGACCCGGAAAAATTGGGACTGAAATACATTAATGAGCCTGAGTTGTGGATCGAAACAGAAAATCTCGTCCGGCAGGTGATGATTGAAAATAAAATCCCCTTTGTTGAAGTAAAAGGCGAAGGTGCATTTTATGGTCCGAAAATTGACGTGCAGATCTGGAGTGCGATTGGTCGTGAATTTACATTGGCTACCAATCAGGTAGACTTCGCACAGGGCAGAAGATTTAAACTGGAGTTCACCAATAAGGACAATCACCCTGAAACGCCATTGATCATTCATCGCGCGCCATTGGGAACGCATGAACGCTTCATTGGTTTTTTGCTTGAACATTATGCCGGGAAATTTCCATTATGGCTTTCGCCGCTGCAGGTAAAAATTTTACCCATTAGCGATAAGTTTATGGATTATGCGCAAACTGTTTTGCAATCTCTGAAAAATGCAGATATTCGTGCAGAGATTGACGACAGGAATGAAAAGATAGGTAAGAAGATAAGAGATACTGAATTGGCAAAAGTTCCGTTTATGTTGGTGGTGGGAGAGAAAGAAATGAACGAAAATAAAGTGGCGATCAGAAAGCAGGGGAAAGGAGATTTGGGAACAAAGGACATTAATGAATTTATTGCTGAGATAGTCAAAGAAATCAAGGATAGAAAATCAGAATAATTGACGGTCAGCGGTTACCGATGATCAGCAACTGATGAATAAAGTTTCTGCTGTATAAAAGTGCGACACAACAGAAGCTGAGTTGAATAGAGTCGCCAATAAAAAAAATATTTTTCATTTAAAAATTTTGAATGGCATTTCCACCGAGACAACCACGTAGTAATTTTAATCCACGTTTTAGAAAAGAACAACAAGCAGAACATCGTATCAATCATTTAATCAGGGTGCCTCAAGTTCGGTTAGTTGGCGACAACGTTGAGGTTGGCGTTTACTCTGTGCAGGAAGCGCTTCGGATGGCGCAGGATCAGGGTCTTGACCTTGTTGAGATTTCCCCGAATGCAGATCCCCCCGTTTGTAAGATCATTGATTACAATAAATTTCTTTACGAAAAGAAGAAAAAGGAAAAAGAAATGAAGGCGAAGAGCAAAGCTTCTGAAGTGAAGGAAATTCGCTTTACGCCAAACACGGATGACCACGACTTTGATTTCAAGGCAAAACACGCTGAGAAATTTCTGAAAGATGGGAATAAGGTAAAAGCTTACGTTCAATTCAAGGGACGTGCGATACAGTTTAAGGAAAGAGGGGAGTTATTATTATTAAAATTCGCTGAAAGGCTCACCGAAACGGGCGTTTTGGAAGGGTTGCCTAAAATGGAAGGCAAACGAATGCTGGCTATTTGGGCGCCTAAGCCACAGAAGAAAAAATGATCTCCGGATAATAAAATATCTGTTTTTGATTTATTATTGCCACACTTGTTGTGGCAATTTTTTTATGTTGCCGCTTTTATGAATATGCTGATATTATCTGCTTTGTCGTTAACTTTATTTCAGAATTAAACGATTGCAAGGCTTATGAACATTCCCCAAAAACTGGTTGCCGGAATATTGATATTGTTTTCGCTGCAAGCCAGCAGTCAGGACAATCAGGTAAAAAGCCTTGATTCTTTAGCAGGACGGTTCATTAAATCTTTACGCAATAATGACCGTGAAAAAATCTTTCTGCAAACAGATAAGTGGTATTATATTGCAGGGGAGGATCTTTGGTTCAATGCATATTGCATTGGCGCATTGTCTCACAAAGTTTACAGTCACAGTAAAATTGTTTTTGCAGATTTGGTCAATGATAAGGATAGCGTGATTGAACAATTGTTATTGAATAATAAACTGCAAAAACTCGAAGGCAAAATTTCACTTTCAACATCCTTGCGCGAAGGCTATTACTGGTTAAGGTTATATACAAGAAATATGCTGAAGGATACAAATTCCATCTGCGTTCAGCCTATATATGTATTTAACAGTAAAAACCCGTCAGATGAGCTGAATTTAAGGAGCAAATCAAAAAAAATAGCCCAAAGCTCCGGCGAATCAGCAAAACCGCAACTGCGTTTTTTCCCTGAAGGCGGCGAACTGATTTCTGGTACAAATGCCGTTGTGGGGTTCCTTGCTGCAGACAATTCAGGAATGCCGATCAATATATCCGGATATGTAACAGACACTCAGGATTCCGTTGTATCGCGATTTGCAACCACCTCACCGGGAATGGGTAAAATCAGTTTTTATGTATGGAAGTCAAGGAAATATACTGTTCATGTAAAAGGGGATAACTCTGGCGAATTTACATATCCATTACCGTTAGTAAATCAGTTCGCCAGCCAGTTGTCGCTGGTTGAACAAACGGACAATTATGTACATGTCCAGGTATCGTTAGGGGATTCGATCTACAAAAAAAACAACTTGTCTTATATTTTGGCGGTGAACAGAGACAGCTTGTGTTTTGCAGCAATTGGTAATGATATGTATGATTTCACAATACCCAAGGCTAATCTTCCGGAAGGGAAAACAACGTTGCTTTTATTTAATAATAAGCAAGAATTAGTAAGTGAGCGAAGCTTTTATGTCAATTCCAACAAACCAGTGATCGATATTACAACGGACAGAGAAAAGTATGGAGCGAGGGAAAAAGTTAAAATCAATATTGCAGCTTCAAATAATGCAAAAAAACCATTGAAGGCCTTGATGTCTGTTTCTGTTGTTGATAATAATCTTGTAAAAGAGGTCAATGGACAAAACGATTTTGACGAACTAAAATATGATAATATACAATTCCCCTTTTCTTACATTCAATCTGACTCTATTCAAAATTTTTCGCCTGAAAAATGGGATCTGATCATGCTGACCCAAAAAAACGCTTTTATCGGTAAGACCTTTAAAGATGAAGCCGATCTTTCTTCTTTTAATGAAGATTATGAAGACAGCAATTTTAATAACGTCAACGGGAAAATTGTAAACAAAAAAAACGAGCTGCTTAAAAAGAAGGTCATCACGCTATTGGGTAAAGGAGACAGACCGATTTTACAGATGGACACCACTGACGATTTAGGAAGATTTCATTTCCCTTTGCCCGAATTTGGAGACACTACACAGTTTGTTCTGCAGGCATCTGATGCAAAAGGAGTGAACCGAAATGAAAAGATCATCATTGACACATTTAGTTTACCTCAATTCCAGACCCCCGAAGCATTGAAAAAAAGATTTCTGGCCCCTCAAAAATTAGTCCTGAATCAATTTAAAAGGCGTCAGTTGGATACTGTAGTGATCGGTACTGGAAAAGGTTGGCTAAAAGCCGTAACGATCAAGGGAGTCAAGAAAAAGGAAGTCACTTATGATGATAGTAAAAGAGTGAGTCAGTTTTCGCAAATAATCGAAGGCGATAAAATTCAATATGGTAGTGGAACAGTGGGTAACGCACTGCTGATGGTTCGTGGAATAACCATAAAAAATGGTTTTTTGGTTATAAGAGGCGGAGGCTACCACTCCGGACAGACCAGTGAGCCGCTTGTAATGATGGATGGGAGCGAAGTCCATATGGATATAGATACCATGGGTAATCCGGTGTCGGGAAGCAGCCCGGTCTTAAATTTTCTAAATTCACTTCCTCCGGACATCATTGATTTTATAGAAATCCTCGAGGGATCAGAAGCAGCTATCTATGGCGTTCAGTCCGGCAATGGCGTGATTTTGATCAATACGACCAGTAGACTAAGAGGAGATAATTTCACCGGCTTATTAAAATATTCGCCAAAGCATTATTATTCGGCTCCTCCTTTTGAACAGCCGGATTACGATAAAAAGGAAATCAAAAAAACGGCTGATCCCGACCTCCGTTCAACCATCTATTGGGATGCGAACTTTCTAACCGATAGCAGCGGACATGCAACACGTCATTTCTTTACAGCGGACCGTCCATCTACATATTCCGTAAACATTACCGGGATTACTGAAACAGGAGAACTGCTTTTTAAAAGGTATAGAATTCAACGACAGTAATGCATCCCCTGTCAATATGGTTTTCATAATTATTATTTCATTTTGCAGCTTTTAAAAAACAATTATCTTTCGAGCGATTATTATTGACTATAAATAAGCGACTCATGGAGATTTCGATAAGACCTTTTTCCGTTAATGGAATAGAATATAGGCCTGCAGCAAAGCCAATCGTGGTGATATGCATGGATGGTTCAGCCGATGAATATTATAATGCAGCACTTGCAAAAGACAGGATTCCGAATTTAAAAAAAATGATCACACAGGGTTACCGCGGATTGGTACGCGATGCCTTACCTTCTTTTACAAACGTTAATAATTCATCCATCGTAACCGGCGTCACTCCTGCCGTTCATGGTATCTGCGGAAATTTTTTTTATGATGAGAAAAAAGACCAGGAAGTGATGATGAACTCCGCCGAATATTTAAGGGCGGAAACCATTTTGGCCACAGCTGCAAGCGCAGGAAGAAAAGTGGCCGTAGTTACGGCGAAAGAAAAATTGCGCGATATCCTCTCTTATAAAATGAATGGCATTGCATTTTCTGCGGAAAAGGCAAATCTTGCACAAATTCAAACGCATGGAATTGATCATGTGGAAGACATAGTAGGTCATCAGACGCCCGAGATTTATAGCGCCGATGCAAGTTTGTTTGTATTTCGCGCCGGTGTTGCATTGATTGAAAAAGGTCTCGCAGATTTTTTGTACTTATCGCTTACCGATTACATGCAACATACCTATGAGCCTGAATCAGCGCAAGCGCTTTCTTTCTATGAAAATATGGACAAAGAATTCGGAAGATTATTGCAGCTTGACGCAATCATCGGGGCAGTTCCGGATCATGGAATGAATGCAAAAATTAATACAGAAGGAAAACCCAATGTGCTATTTATTGAAGATATGCTTGAAGAGAAATTTGGAAAAGGATTTCGGGTCATCTGTCCAATTACAGATCCTTACGTCAAACATCACGGAGCGCTTGGTTCTTATGTTGTGGTGCATGTCAACGATAAGTCAATCATAAATGATGTTCAAAAATGGTTGTTATCACTGCAAGGCATCACTGAAGTCTATGATAAGGAAAGCGCAATACGTAAGTTGGAGCAGCCCGGAGACAGGATCGGCGATCTTGTGGTACTTTCTGGGAGAGATGTAGTGCTTGGGCGTCGTCCGCAATATCACGATCTTTCTGCGCTTGACGGAACATTACGATCCCACGGGGGGAGGTATGAAGAGATGGTCTCGATGATCATTTCTCACCCCCTTAATAATAAATATAAAATGAAAGCATCCCGCGATCCACGAAATTTTCAGATTTTTGATTTTACCATTAACGGGACAAATTATTAATAACCATGAACAATCTGCTTAACAAAACAGGATATGTTGCGGGTTCACCTGTGCACTCTGATAATATTTTAGAAGTTAAGAATCCTTTCAATAATGCTGTTGTTGGTCGGGTGGCTATGGCAAACAAGATACATGCTCAGCAAGCCGTTGAAGCTGCAATTAAAGGCGGCGAAAAATTATCTCGGTATGAGCGATATAATATTCTTGAAAAAACACGTCTGCTATTGATTGAGCGGAAGGAAGAATTTGCAAAAATGATTTCTGCAGAATCCGGACTTGCCATTCGCGAAGCCGTTTATGAAATTGGCCGAGCACATGATGTGTTGATGTTTGCTGCAATTGAGGCTTTGAAAGATGACGGACAAATATTTTCCTGCGATATCTCTCCCAATGGTAAGGCAAGAAAAATATTTACCATGCGAGAGCCTTTATCCCTGGCAGTTTGCATCACGCCATTCAATCATCCGCTTAACCAGGTTGTCCATAAGATCATTCCGGCACTTGCAGCGGGTACCCCGGTTATTTTAAAACCATCCGAGAAAACGCCGCTCACGGCAATAAAATTTGTAGAGTTATTATACGAAGCCGGACTCCCCAATTATTTTTTAAGTGTATTGTTAGGACCTACCCAGGAGGTTGCCGAATATTTGATTAAAGAACCACGCGTTGATATTGTTTCTTTTACCGGTAGTGTCGCAGTTGGCAAACGCATTGCAGCGCTGGCCGGATACAAAAAAACTGTCCTTGAATTGGGAGGCAATGATCCGATCATCATTATGGAAGATGCCGACCTGGACCTTGCTGTATACCTTGCGGCTGAAGGAGCTTACAGAAATAGCGGACAAAGATGCACTGCGGTGAAACGAATACTGGTGCATGAGAAAATTGCTGATGCTTTCACCGGGGAATTTGTAACTAAATCGAAAGAATATATATCCGGAGATCCTGCCGATCCAAAAACAATTGTAGGAACAGTGATTGATGAAGCTTCTGCCATTTATCTGGAAGAAGTTTTGGTAAAAGCAGTTGAACAAGGAGCCAGAATATTGCTGGGAGGAAAAAGGTCCGGCGCATTGATCGAACCAACGGTTATCACCGATGTTCCGCGGAACGCAGATATGGTTGTGCATGAATCTTTTGGTCCATTAGCGCCAATTCTGACTTTTAGAAATATTGATGATGCAATTGCATTATCAAATTCCACTGCTTACGGATTATCATCGGGCGTTGTTACAAAGAATATGGAGTATGCAATCCGGTTCATCAAAGAACTGAAGGTTGGTACCGTTAATATTAATGAAGTCCCGGGATATAGATTGGAAAGCTCACCATTTGGTGGAATAAAAGATTCGGGGCTGGGAGTGAAAGAAGGTGTTATTGAAGCGATGAAGTATTATACCTATGTAAAAACATTTTCATTGCCCTGGTAGATTCATAATTAAAGTTTGCTCTCTTCAAGAATATAATTCAAAACCTTTGCCGATTCATTTTCTTTATTTACCAGATCATAAAGTGTGATTTTATCAAGCAGCTGGTCCACCGTAAATTGAATCATTTGCCAGAGAGAGCGTGCAGAACAATCCACAGAATTCGTGCACAATCTTAATGCGCCGGCATGTGTTCCACAGAAAGAAGCATCGAACAATGCGCCGCCTAAGGCTTTGAGCACATCATTAATAATTATTTTCTGAGATTGCATCGCTAATACGTAGCCGCCCTTATTGCCGGGAGTGCTATTAATAAAGCCAGACATGCGGAGAATACGCGTCAGCTTCGCAATATAATGGCTGCTCAATCCTTCCGCCTCACTGAGCTGCGGGATACTCATGCCTTCATCATCTTTACAGCCTGCAATGCGAATCAAAATGCGCAAGCCATATTCTTCCTGAGCTGTGATTTTCATAAATAATAATTTTATTTTTTTACATCATCCCTAATTCTAATTGTGCGGCCTCACTCATCATGCTTTTATCCCATTTGGGAGTCCAGGTGATCGCCACGTGAACATCATTAACTCCTTCAATCTCCCTCACTTTCTGATCCACTTCAACAGGAATGGTTTGCGCTGCCGGACAACTTGGCGCAGTCAAGGTCATCACAATCTGAACATTGTTTATCGGCAGAATATTTATTTCATAGATAAGTCCAAGCTCATAGATGCTCACCGGAATTTCCGGGTCATAGATTTTTTGCAAACATTCAATCACTTTTTCTTTCAGCGCTTCTGTTTCCATTTTATACCGTAGTTGAATTTTTTATTTTGTATGCCAACGCATAATTCTTCATTTGCTTCACCATCGAAAGCAAGCCATTGGAGCGGGTTTGCGCAAGATGCGTTGTCATTCCGATCTTCTGGATGAAATCTAATTTTGCATTAATGATCTCATCAGCGGTATGCCCCGACAGCACTCTTATCAACAAACTGATCAAACCTTTCACAATCACCGCATCGCTCTCCGCTTTAAAAAAAATCTTCCCATCTTTTTCATCAGCCACCAGCCAAACGGTCGACTGGCAGCCTCTAACTCTATTCTCGTCTTTTTTATATTGCTCTTCCAAAGGCTGCAATTTTTTCCCAAGGTCAATAATATATTCGTACTTGTCATCCCAGGAATCAAACAAAGAGAACTCTTCCACAATTTCAGTTTCCTTTTCTATTATCGTTTTTTCCATGTACTGTGTTTGATCAATGATGCACGATTAAACTCAATTCCGCACCATTATTTATTCTTAATTTTTATTTATATTTTCCCAGTCACATTGCTACAATTAAACATCCTTGAGTCGCACCCTTTTATTGTTGACAGGCTATTCAACCAATATTTTTTGAATGCCATCCAGTGATCCTATTTTAATTTCAAATCAGGCCAACATCTTCACTGCCTTCTGCAATCCGATGATGAGTTCATCAATTTCCTCTTTCGTATTATATAATGAAAATGATGCTCTAACGGTGCCAGGTATCCCAAAACGGTTCATTAACGGTTGCGTACAATGGTGACCCGTTCTTACTGCAATACCACGATTATCCAATAATATCCCAATATCCTGCGGATGTGTTTTGTCAATAATAAAAGAAACCAGGCTGGTTTTTTCTTTTGCTTTTCCAATGATCTTCAGTCCCGGAATCTGCTCTAATTGTGAGGTGGCGTATTGCAACAATTCATTTTCATGCGCGCGGATTTTACTTTTTCCGGTCCTGCTTACAAAATCCAGCGCAGATTTGAATGCCACGGTGTCTGCAATGTTTGGTGTGCCTGCTTCAAACTTATAAGGCAGATCATTGAAGGTTGTTTTCTCAAATGTCACTTCTTTGATCATTTCACCGCCGCCTTGAAAAACAGGCATTGATTCCAGCAAATCTTTCTTGCCATATAAGACGCCAACGCCGGTTGGCCCGTATAATTTGTGCGCGGAGAAAGCAAAGAAATCACAATCCATTTTTTGTACGTCAATATCGAGATGAACCGTTGATTGCGCACCATCTACCATTACAACAGCGCCAACTTTATGGGCAGCATCAATGATTCGCTCCACAGGATTCACTGTTCCCAATGAATTTGACACATGAACAATAGAGACCAGTTTTGTTTTAGGGCTTAACAATCTTTCAAAATCATCCATCAACAGTTCCCCATCATCACTGATTGGAATTATTTTCAGTATCGCATTTTTCTCCTCGCACAAGACCTGCCATGGTACTATGTTTGAGTGATGCTCCATGGTCGAGATCATGATCTCGTCTCCGGCTTTTATATTTTGTCTCCCCCAGGTATAAGCAACAAGATTTATCCCTTCGGTCGTTCCCCTGGTGAAAATAATTTGTTCCCGGGTAGCAGCGTGTATGAATTGTTGGGCCGTGTCCCGTGTTTTTTCAAAAGCCGCAGTCGCCTCTTCTGCAAGTGTGTGAATGCCACGATGGATGTTTGCGTTGTGATTTGAATAATAATTTGATAATGCATCAATAACTATTTGTGGCTTTTGGGAAGTGGCTGCATTGTCAAAATAGACCAATCTCTTTCCTTTCACTTCACGATTCAGGATTGGGAACTGCTCACGAATCGCATATACATCAAAAGAATTTTGTATGGTGGCAATTTCGGTCATGTTTATCAATTTATTTTAAACACGAATTGGAGCGAATTTTCACGAAGGATATTTTTAAATCAATTCACTTCGATTCATGTAGGGTATTTAATTTTAAAGTCTTTCAGCGATCAGCTTTTCAATGTAAGCTTTAATAGGCGCAGGTTTCACATGTTCTAAAATATCGGTGGCAAATGCACGGACCAATAATGAATGTGCTGTCTTTTCACTGATCCCTCTGGATTGCAAATAGAACAATGCATCTTCATCTAACTGCCCAACGGTGCACCCATGGGAACATTTCACATCATCTGCAAATATTTCCAACTGAGGTTTTGTATTTACACTGGCATTATCTGAAAGCAGGACATTTTTGTTGGATTGATAAGCGTTCGTTTTTTGCGCCAACTGTTGCACAAATATTTTTCCGTTGAAAACGCCAGATGCTTCATCATTCATCACGCCCTTGTATAATTCATTACTAAAGCAATTCGGCTTTACATTATCGACCACTGTGTGATTATCAATATGACTTTTGCCTTTTTGAAAATACAATCCATATAAATGAGCTTCGCAGCGTTCCGCATCCAAAATAATGTTCAGATTGTTGCGAACAATTCCACCGTCCAACGAGACCGTAACGGTATGCACATAACTTTTTCCTACTTGACGGATGTGGGTTGTGCTGACCTGGTTGGCATGCGTTGCATCATTTTGAATTTTATAATATTCAACCAATGCATTTTCTTCCACCGCAATTTCCATCACCTGGTTGGTAAAACTCTCGGAGTCGCCAAGGGTGGCATACGTTTCAATGAGTTGCACTTGTGCGTTTTCCCCAACATGGATCAGGCTTCTGGGTTGAGAAAAGATATTTTCAGATCTTGCGTCAGTGATATTATAAATATAAACCGGGTGTTCTGTAATCTTTCCTTTTGATAAATGAACAAAAAGGCCGCCATTTACAAATGCCGTGTTCAGCGCATTGATACCATCTTTTAAATAATTGCTGCTATGACCGAGATGCGTGGCGACAATTTCTTTGTATTCATTAATAGCAGCTTCTTCAAGAGGCAGGGCAACCAGTTCTTTTGAAATGATCTTTGAAAGCGTGGAAGAAAACAGCCCATTTATAAAAAACAATTCATTGGCCTGTTCATGTCCCGGCAAACGAAATGCCTTAATATCATCTGTCGAAAGGGAGATATTTGCATTGATCGAGAATTTATATTCTTTATTGAATAATCCACCAATGCGGGTATATTTCCATTCTTCATGCTTGGCATTGGGTATCCCCAATTTTGTGAAAGTATTGAATGCATTTTCACGAATGGAGGTTAACCCGTTTTTTTCTCCCCTGGACTGTAATTCCTGATAATGTTCTTTATAATATTCAACTGAATTCATTGTAATTAATGCTTTTTAAAATCACCATCAAACCTCTTCTTCAACACTTACTTCATGTTTAATAAAATCATACCCTCTTTCTTCGAGCTCAAGGGCCAATTCTTTTGTACCTGATTTTACGATTCTGCCATTGTATAAAACATGCACAAAATCCGGAACGATATAATCCAATAATCTTTGATAGTGCGTTACCACCAACACCGCATTATCTTTATTTCTCAATTTATTTACTCCATTTGAAACGATTCTTATCGCGTCAATATCAAGGCCTGAGTCAGTTTCATCAAGAATCGCCAATTTTGGTTCAAGCATTGCCATCTGAAAAATTTCATTTCTCTTTTTTTCTCCGCCGGAAAACCCCTCATTCAGCGGACGGCTTAATAATGACTGATCAATATTCATCAAAGCCATTTTTTGTTTCATCATTTTCAAAAAGCTAACCGCATCCAAAGGCTCTTGTCCACGATACTTACGCACTTCATTGATTGCCGTCTTGACAAAATTTGTTGTGCTTAATCCGGGAATTTCGATCGGATATTGAAAAGCGAGAAACAAACCTTCTGCTGCTCTTGCTTCCGGAGACAACTCTAATAAATTCTTACCCAGGAAATCGACAGAGCCATCGGTTACTTCATAAATTTGTTTTCCGGCAAGCACTGATGCCAATGTGCTTTTACCAGAACCGTTCGGCCCCATGATCGCATGTACTTCCCCTGCTTTTATTTCCAGGTTAATTCCTTTTAAAATTTTCCTTCCCTCGATACCTGCTTGTAAATTGTGAATGTTCAACATGATTAATCTATATTTTGTAATTGTTCATTTTGGTGAATGGTCAATTGTTTCATTGCTGATTTTCAGCTTTTATTCTGTGGGCACATTTGCAAATCATCCTACGCTTCCTTCAAGACTGATTGCCAATAATTTTTGCGCCTCAACAGCAAATTCCATCGGCAACTGGTTCATCACTTCTTTTGCAAATCCGTTAACTATGAGCGCCACAGCGGTTTCCGTGTCGATGCCCCTTTGATTGCAATAAAAGATCTGGTCCTCACCAATCTTTGAAGTAGTTGCTTCATGCTCAACAAGTGCTGATTTGTTGCGCACTTCGATGTAAGGGAATGTATGTGCACCGCATTTATCGCCCAGTAATAATGAATCGCATTGAGAGAAATTCCTGGCATTATTTGCTTTCCTGCTCACATGGACAAGCCCACGATAACTATTATTACTAAAGCCCGCTGAAATTCCTTTTGAAACGATCCGGCTTTTGGTATTTTTCCCAAGGTGCTGCATCTTGGTTCCCGTGTCGGCTTGTTGATAATTATTCGTCACAGCGACTGAATAGAATTCTCCAACAGAATTATCGCCCTTCAAAATCACACTCGGATATTTCCATGTAATGGCAGAGCCAGTCTCCACTTGGGTCCATGAAATCTTTGAGTTCGCGCCCTGGCAAATTCCTCTTTTCGTAACGAAATTGTAAATGCCCCCAACACCATTCTTATCTCCCGGGTACCAATTTTGCACCGTTGAATATTTTATTTCGGCATTTTCCATTGCAATCAATTCAACGACAGCAGCGTGCAATTGGTTTTCATCCCGCATTGGCGCGGTGCAGCCTTCGAGATAGCTCACATAACTTCCTTCATCAGCTACGATCAATGTTCTTTCAAACTGCCCTGTATTTTCTGCGTTAATTCGGAAATAAGTGGAAAGTTCCATCGGACAACGAACGCCCTTAGGAATATAACAAAATGAACCATCGCTGAATACCGCAGCATTAAGCGCCGCAAAATAATTATCAGTAACAGGAACAACAGTGCTCAGATATTTTCTTACCAAATCGGGATGCTCCTGGATCGCTTCACTCATTGAACAAAAAATAATTCCAAGTTCTGCCAATTGTTCTTTGAAACTTGTACCTATTGAAATACTATCAATCACCGCATCCACGGCAACACCGGTCAATCTTTTTTGCTCATTTAATGAAATGCCGAGTTTTTCAAAGGTCTTTCTCAACTCCGGATCAATTTCATCAAGATTGTTTGGTTTTATTTTTTGTTTTGGCGCAGAATAATAAATGATATCCTGGTAATTGATCGGCGGGTATTTCAGGTTTGCCCATTTTGGTTCATCGCCCGACATTTTGCACCACTGGCGATAAGCTTTTAACCTCCAATCCAACATCCATTCCGGCTCGTTCTTTTTTGCAGAAATAAAACGGACAATATCTTCGTTTATTCCAACTGGCGCTTCATCAGATTCGATATCAGTTACAAATCCATATTTATAATCGCTGAGAACAGTTTTTTCAATAGTACTGATCTCATTTAGTGAATCTTTTTTTTCCCGTTTGAAAGTTTCCGTTGGCATTATGCAAAGATACGAATCTGTTTATACTAAAAAGTATAAAAAGGGCTTTGTAATTACTAAATCGGGAATTTTTTAAGAGAATTTTAGAAGAAAAGAGCAGATAAAATAGGGGAGAGATTAATCTTTTTCAGGTTTTGTGCCCGGAACAGGAATCGAACCTGCACATTGTTGCCAATACCAGATTTTGAGTCTGGCGCGTCTACCAATTCCGCCATCCGGGCTCCATAAGTTTATGTGTTTCCAAGGAGGATACAATCAAAAACGGGAAGCAATATTACGGAAATGAATGTTTTTGTCCAAAACCTGTTCATGGAATTTGCTCCTGAGGCAATTTGCATCACGCTAAACAATCAATTAAATACCAGGTAAAATATTTTAAAAAATGGGTTGATCTTGTTTGGATGATTGCTGCCATTATTAAAACTAAAATACAATATCTTGCCACCAAACTAACGATTGATGATCACCATTGGATTAATACGCGAAGGGAAAATTCCGGCTGATAACAGGGTAGCGCTTACGCCCGCGCAATGCAAATGGATACATAAGAATTCTGATGAACTTAAAATTGTTGTTCAATCATCCGTGCATCGTTGTTTTTCTGATAAAGAATATCTGCAGGCAGGCGTCGACGTAAGAGAGGATATGCATGACTGTGATATATTATTGGGCATCAAAGAAGTTCCGTCTGCATCATTGATTCCCGATAAGACCTACTTGTTCTTCTCGCACACAAAAAAAATGCAACCGCATAATCGCCAAATGTTTCAAGAAATTATTGAAAAGAGAATTACCCTAATAGACTATGAATGCATGGAACATGAAGACGGCCAGCGGATTCTTGGCTTTGGTTTTTTTGCCGGAGTTGTTGGTGCCCACAACGGCATAATGGCTTTCGGAAAAAGGACCGGAGCCTATGACCTGCAGCGTGTTTATATCCAAAATAGCTTTCGCAAACTCATTCACACTTATTTTGGATTAAAACTTCCGAATATTAAAGTTGTTGTTACTGGCTCAGGTCGAGTCGCTCACGGCGTTCTGGAAGTAATGAATCTCTTGGGAATTATTGAAGTAGAGCCGGATGAATTCCTGCAAAGAAAATTTACATACCCTGTTTTTACACAATTAAAAGGGAATGACCTGTATTCCCACAAACATACGTCAACGTATAATCGTGAGGATTTTCACCAGTTTCCGCAAAACTATGTTTGTAAATTTCTTCCTTACACAAAATGCACGGATATATTAATGAATGGAATTTATTGGGATGAACATATGCCCAGGTTATTCGAATGGAAAGATATGTTGTCGGATGAATTCAATATCAAAACGATTGCCGACATTACCGATGATAAATACGGATCTATTCCCTGTAATATCGGCGACGGAACGCTGGAAGAACCTGTCTATGGGGTTGACAGATCCACCCGGGAAAGAACTTCTCCGTATCTGGAAAATTCAATAGATATAATGGCGGTAGGCAATTTGCCCAATGAGCTGCCGCGTGATGCTTCGCGTTATTTTGGAGAACAATTAATAAAATTTGTTCTTGCTGATTTGGTAAAAGGAGATTCTGAAATTATTGAGAAAGCAACCATGGTAAAAAACGGAAAGCTCACGGCCCACTACGGTTATCTGAAAGAATATGCGGGGGATTGAACAGCATCCCGACTAAGGGTGTTAATCATTTAATCCTTTTCCATGGAGTATATGTGGCGCATATTTTTCGATCCTTGCTTCGCGGGTCCTGGATTGTTTTGGGGCAGAAAAATGTAAAAGGTATGCTCTCTGCCGCCCCGGTGTCAATGCATCAAATGCTTTTTTCAGCGCAGGCTTTTTATTTAATTTGTTTTTAAATTCTTCGGGCATGCTGAATGCTGAAGTCTTTTTTAATTGCACTTTCAATCCAGCTTTTTCTACTTCGATCGCTTCATAGATGTATGCTTTCAGTTTGGCTTCCATCCTCACTATCTCTTTCACATTGGTGAATCGTACCTGGCGCGCAGCCTGTACATTCTCCGTTTGTTGAATCAGCATTCCATCTGTGTCTTTCAATAATATCCCTTTAAAGAACAAGAGAGCACAATATCCTTTAAACACATGTATCAAAACGATATTGCTTTTCTGAAATGTGTAACATGGGCAGCCCCATTTTAATTCTTCGGTGAGTCCACAATCAAGAACGATCGTTCTCAATTGCCCAATTTCTTGCTGCCAGCTTTTGGCTTTGTCAAAATAAAAATCAACTTTGGGATTCATGATGCTGGTTTTTATTGTAAAATTTAAACGCTTAAGGAACCGCGAAAACCCCTGGCTGCATAATAAGATTCTGCACCATTGTGATATAAGAAAACCGTATTGAAGCGGCGATCGCAAAAAAGCGCGCCGCCGAGTTTTCTTATTTCAGGAGGCGTCTTTATCCAGCTCGAAGTTTTCGTGTCGAAATTTCCCAATTGCTGCAAACGCCGGTATTGCTCCTCTGTTAAAATTTCAATACCCATTTCAATTGACATATTGACTGCACTATCAGCCGGCTTGTTTTCTTTTCTTGATTCCAGCGCTTCATCATCGTAGCAAATACTTCTACGACCTTTGGGACTTTCTGAAGCACAATCATAAAAAATATATTCGCCGGTCTTTTTATCGTAATCAACAACATCCGGTTCGCCTCCGGTATTTTCCATTTCATTAAGCGACCAGAGTTTCTGTTTATTTGCTCCCAGCTTTGCTTGTACTTTGCTCCAGTCAATACCCTTATGCCGGCTCATGTTTTTTTCAAAACGTACTTTTAAGATGCCGAGTATGGCAGTACTTTGGGTCGCCGACAATTCCTTTTTCATTTTATTCACTTATAAATTAAAAAATAAAGTGAGGGTATCTCGATTCCATTTCTTTCTTATCTGATCTTAGCCGGATGTTGCCTGATTTCTGCACTTAGGACCATTTCGTAATATTGAACATCCAGCGGATGCCAAAGCGATCTTTGCAAGTACCCCAGTAACCCCAAAACTCATCGTGCGGCGGCACTCCGTCTGCTCCGCCCTCCGATAATTCTTTGTACAACTTATCGGCTTCTTCTTTGCTATCCGGACTCAAATTGATCGTAAAATTATTCCCCTCGACCAATTTATGTCCCATACTTTCCAACATATCGGTTCCCATCAATTGTATACCGGCCAGGATAGGCAAGGCCACATGTGCTATTTTGTTTTTGTCGGCCTCTGACAGTGGGGGCGCGCCGGGCTGTGTCGGCGCATCTTTGAATCGCATGAATGGGTTGGAAAATTCAGTGCCGAAAACTTTTTTGTAATGATTGAACGCTTCTTCAGTATTACCTTGAAAGTTCAAATAAATTGATACGCTGGCCATCGTTATTGTTTTTTTTGGTTAATAAAATAATTCAAATTATAATAATATTTCCGTTTGCATTTGCACTATTGTTAGCCGCGAACAGGAGCCACTTTTCTATCCTCAGGTCTGAAATACCAGGATACTGCAATCAAAATTATGTATAATAATGATGGCGCTATTTCTTTAAAGGAATCATCTCCGGAAGCGATATGTGAAAATGCCGCCCCGGTAACGGTGAAAAAAATGCCGGCATAGGCCCATTCCTTTAGTAAAGGAAATCTGGGAATAAGCAATGCAATAGCGCCCAAAATTTTCCAGGTACCCAATACTGTGAGCATATAGACCGGGTACCCCAAATGTTTAATATTATCTACGCCTCCCACGCCGGTTCCAACATTCATTTTTAAGAGCTGTACGATTCCGGTTGACAGCATACCCAATGTAAGCCAGATGGTGGCGATCCAATAGATTATTTTATTTCTCATAATGTGTTATTTTAATTTACTTAGTATTTCCTGCAATCGGTTATGCGCCCAATTGATACCTTGAGTAAAGGGCAATCGCAGCATCTGGTCTCTCTGTGCTACAGATTCGTATATTGAATGTGTAGTGATCTTGCTGGTGTCCTCAGAGAGTTTTTCAAATTCCGTTACCTCAAGCTGAACACCAAATGGAGTGTTCTCCATTTCAAAAGTTCTTGTGATCTTCTGATTTGGAATAAACGCATGAATTACGCCACTAAACCGATGGACGTTTCCTTTCGGATCAGTTGTTTCAAATTGATAACTGCCATGTTTTTTACTTTCGAGTTTTATCACTTTTGTTCCCATCCATTGCTCAATAATTTCAGGATCCGCAAAAGCTTTAAAAACCAATTCCAGCGGGAGATCAAACTTTCTTGTGATCACCAATTCCTGTCTACCTTCTTCGGCATCGATTTTTGTTTTTTGTTCCATCTTATTTGCTTTTGTATTTTTTCATTATCGTTTCTAATTTGTTGAAGCGGTCATCCCACATTTTGCGGAATGGCTCAATAAAATCTGCTATTTCCTTCATCTTTTTTGGATTTAAATGATAATAAATTTCTCTGCCGTTCTGCTCTTGTTTGATCAATTCGCACTCGGTAAGAATTTGAAGGTGTTTGGAAACGGTTGGTCTTGCCGTATCGAAATTTGAAGCGATCGCACCGGCTGTCAGGGATTGTGAAGCAACCAACAGCAGTATGGCCCTTCTTGTCGGGTCAGCTATGGCTTGAAAAACGTCACGTCTTAAATTCATTGTGTAGCTATTTGACTACAAATATATGTGTAGTTATTTAACTACGCAAATTTTTTTTAGTTTTTTTTAAAATGGGGGAGAAATTATTTTCTATACCCCTGGTATTGTAGCCCCGAATGGAGGACTTTAAAGATGCAGGTAATAATCTTTCATTAATTCCACAAACTCTTCAGTGTAATTACCCAATTCATTTTTAATTATGAGTTCATAAAGAGGAGCTTTTTCATTATTATTTCTTGAAAAATGCAAAACGGCCCTGAAATGATCATGATCAGGAGTTTGTTTTATTAATAATTTTTCCCGCAGATAAAAATTGTTTTGCAAAGCGAGTTGCTCAAAATAAGGGGAGCGATCGAAAGGCAGTAAAACGCCGAAGGTCCCCGTTGGTTTAAGATTGGACAAGATCGCCTTTATTAATTCTTCCAAACTCAATTCATCACCGTGCTTTGCAATATTTTTATTTTTATTAGTTGAACGCAGATCGTTTTCAAAAAAAGGCGGGTTGGCAATTATGAAATCATATTTCTCCGGGAACGAATGTTGCCGGACATCGCCGGGAAAAACTTTCATTCTTTCTTTCCATTCATTTATGCTGATGTTTTCTTTTAATTGTCTGAAACATTCAAGCTCAATTTCGATTCCATGAATTTCAGCCCTGGTTTTTTGCGCGAGCATCAACATCAATAACCCGGTTCCGCTTCCTATGTCGAGTATTAATGAATAAGATGGAATTTTTTCAGCAAACCATGCGCCCAAAATGCAAGCGTCTGTGCAAACCTTCAAGGCGCATGTGTTTTGATGAACAATAAATCTTTTGAATTGGAAGTAGGAGTTGGACATAAAACATTACTGGTTGCTTGTATCCGGTGAGCGGCAACCGGAACTATTTTTTTACCATTCTGCACGGGCGCTTGCACTCACATTTAATGATGCAAAATCATTCGCCAGAAATTTATAGTATCCGGTGATGGCAATCATCGCCGCATTATCAGTGCAATATTCAAACTTCGGAATAAAAGTTCTCCAGTTATTTATTTTTCCCATTTCTGCAAATGCATAACGAAGACCACTATTGGCAGAAACGCCACCGGCAATACAAATATCTTTTACGCCCGTTTGTTCAGCAGCTTTTTTCAATTTGTGCAGGAGAATGGTAATGATCCTTTTTTGAATAGAAGCACAAATATCTTCCATATTTGCTTCAATGAATTTTTCATTGTTCTTTTTATTATCCTGCAAAAAATAAAGAATGGCTGTTTTTAATCCGGAAAAACTAAAATCCAGCCCGGGAATTTGTGGTTCTGGAAATTTGAATTTATCAGGATCTCCCTTCTGGGCATATTTGTCGATCAATGGTCCACCCGGATAGGGGAGGCCTAATAATTTTGCCGATTTATCAAAAGCTTCACCAGCTGCGTCATCGATTGTTTCACCGATCACAGACATGCTCAGCGGGGATTCGCACAAAACAATTTGTGTGTGTCCTCCACTTACTGTCAGGCACAAAAAGGGAAATGAAGGTTTTGGATCATCAATCAAATTTGCTAAAACATGCGCTTGCATGTGATGTACGGCGATCAACGGAATATTCAGTGATACTGCAAGCGATTTCGCAAATTGTGAGCCGACCAATAGTGAACCGATCAACCCCGGCGATTGTGTAAAGGCAATCGCATTTACGGACGATAGTTTGCAATTCGCTGTTGATAATGCATTCTCAACAACTGGTATTATATTTTGAATATGCGCCCTGCTCGCTAATTCAGGAACAACGCCACCATATTGCTCATGAACAGATTGATTAGCGATCTTATTCGATAATATCTTTCCGTCATGGAAAACAGCTGCTGATGTTTCATCGCAGGAAGATTCAATTGCAAGAATGGTAGTTGACAAGTTGATGGTTTATGTTTAACGTCAAATGAATTGCAAAAATAAAGTTCTTGACAACATCATTATTCATTGATCATAATTAAACTTACTTGGTTCTGATAGCAACGACAGGATTCATACGTGCGGCGATGAATGCGGGAATGATGCCGGCCAATACGCCAACAAAAAGACAGATGACAACTGCCAAAATGATAATGCTTAACGGGATAAAAACTTTAAAGCTGAGGAATGCAGAACATATTTGCGTGAGAATAAAAACACCAAACAATCCAATTGCCCCACCAATGATACAAAGAAAGGCGGATTCCAGTAAAAATTCCGTAAGGATGGTTCCGCGTTTTGCGCCAATTGCTTTTTTTAAACCGATCTGGCTGGTGCGTTCGCGAACAGTAACGAACATGATGTTTGCTACACCAAACATACCAACGATCAGCGAAAGTGTTGCAATGGCCCATCCCCCTAAACTGATGTTACCAAAGATATCGTGCATGAATTTGCTGAAAGAATCAATATCATTCAATGCATAATTATCTTCCTGTGTCGGACTTAATTTTCTTATTGATCGCATTGCACCGGTGAGTTCATCTTTTAATTCTGGAATGGTGATGTTTGGTTTTCCTTGTGCAATGATGACTGGTTGTGCGTTTTCATCTTTAACGATCTGCTTTAGAAAGGTATAAGGCATGATCATGCTGTTATCATAATCCCACATTTGCATCATGCTTTGTCCCTGTTTTTTTATTACACCGATAATGATCGCGCGTTTATCATCTTTTAATTTTACAATATTTCCAACAGCGTTCTCGGGTTTGCCAAACATTTTTTCTGCAAGTGTATAACCAACAACTATTGAATTTGCGGATTGATCAAAATCTGCCTGCTGCAAATATCTGCCACTCATTATTTCTATCGTTTGCACATTGGCAAAATCTTCTGTAACGCCATAATAATTCAATCCGCTTAAAATGTCATCGTTATATTCTAAAGTGGAATTGAGGTTGGTTACATAAGTTGCATTCGCTAAGGTGGGCACCGTTTGTTTGAGCAATCTCATTTCTTCATATTTGGGAATTGGACGTTTGATAAAACGCCACCACGGATAATTACTGTCGTTGCGATATTCCCATTTATCAATATAGATAGCGCTTGTGCCAAGCGATTTGATATCGTTTTGAACAGCAGCTTCCATGCTGCTGATGGTCGACAATACACTGATGATGCAGAAAATACCGAAAGTTATCCCGAGTAAAGAAAGAAATGTTCGCAGTTTGTTTGAGCGAAATTCCTGCAGCGCCATTTTAAAACTTGTCCAGATGATTTCAAGATAACGAAACATAATCACCAAAAGTAGAAAATGCGTGCTGACGAGTATGCATTTATTATGTTAAGGGTAATACAAATTGTTGACTGGTCAATGAGTGATAGAAGTTTGATGTTTAAGGTTGTTCTTGGAATTGCAAAGACAAAACGGATTACTTGCTCCTTATGGCTACGACCGGATCAAGCCTTGCGGCGCTCATTGCAGGAATGATGCCTGCAAGAACACCCACCAAGATACAAATGCCAACAGCTAAAGCAATGATATCGGCTGGAACAAAAACGCGGAATGGAAAAATCGCTGAAGCAATAAATGTGACAATGAACACGCCGATCAAACCAATCAATCCGCCAATGACACACAGGAATGCAGACTCTAATAAAAATTCAGTCAATATCGTTGAACGTTTCGCGCCGATCGCTTTTTTTAAACCGATCTGACTGGTGCGTTCGCGGACGGTAACGAACATAATATTGGCTACACCAAACATCCCAACAAGCAGTGATAGTCCTGCAATTGCCCATCCGCCTTTATCCATCCATCCAATCAATGTGCCGAGACTTTGTGTCGCATTGCTAATATCAACCAGGGAAAAATTATCTTCTTGCTTCGGGCTCAATTTTCTTATTGATCTCATGTCGCCGCGCAATTCATCTTTTAATTCTTGCAGTGGGATCGCTTCACTTCCTTTGACCATAATGCTGGGACTTGCAAACGGATTGGAATCATGAATGGCATACATCTGTTTGAAAAATCCATAAGGCATTATTATAGTATGGTCATAATCCCATGCATTCAAAACACTTTGTCCTTGTTTTTCAATCACCCCGATTATTAATGCATCTTTTGCATTTTTTAATCTTACTACTTTTCCCACCGCATTTTGTGCTTTGCCAAATAATTCTTCGGCAATGACATAACCCATGATTATAAAATTAGAACCTTTCTCGAATTCTTCGTTTCTGAAATATCTGCCAAAGCCCATGTTCAAAGGTTGTATCACTGAAAACTGCTCGGAGACCCCATAATAATTTACTCCTGTCAGGACGCCATCACCATATTCAACATTATCACTGCTGTTCATGAAAAAGCAAATATTTGCAGATTCAGGCGCTTTCAATTGCACCAATTTCATTTCCTCATATTTCACTTCCGGTCTTTTGATATATTTCCACCATGGATAATCTGGTCCACCGCCATTTTCCCATTTGCCGATGAATACGGTATGAGAGCCAATCGCATTGAGATCCGATTTCAAAGCCTCCTCCATGCTGCTAATTATTGCCAGCACACTAATGATGCAAAAAATACCAAACGTAATTCCTAATAGTGAAAGGAAAGTGCGCAGTTTATTGGAGCGGAATTCCTGGAAAGCCATTTTCAAACTTGTCCAGATGATCGCAAGATTTCGAAGCATATACAAATGTAAAAAAACAAATGAATTTTATGAGTCTATTTTCATAACAAATAAATGGTTGGATCGGCGGAGTATCAACGAGCGTCATGGGTTGTGATGTTCCATGGTACTTTTTTATTTGATCGTCAGTGATAAATAATAATATTGCAATCAAATTATAAACATGTTTACCATTGAAAATGAATTGCTGCAGGTAACAATTGGCGCAAAAGGAGGGGAGCTGCAAAATATTTTTCACAAAAATCATCAGCTCCAATATTTGTGGAATGGCGACCCTTCATTTTGGGCAAAAAGATCTCCCGTGTTATTCCCAATTGTGGGTACCCTGAAAAAAGATACTTATTTCTATAAGGATAAACCATACCAATTGGGACGGCATGGGTTTGCGCGCGATATGGAATTTGAAATGGAAGCGCTCGGGCAAACCTCAATCACTTTATTGTTAAGAAGTAATGCGGTTACATTATTGAATTTCCCTTTTGAGTTTGAGTTCAGGATAAGATATGCCATCGAAAAAAATAACCTAACGGTGACATATAATGTAAAAAATAGCGGAGAAGATGAAATGTATTTTTCAGTTGGCGGTCATCCGGCTTTCAAAGTTCCATTGATCAGGGAAACCGATTACTCCGACTATTACCTAGAATTCAATGAAGATGAAACTTTGGCCCGTTGGCCAATCTCAAAAGAAGGCCTGATAGAAAAACATCCTGCAATGTTCTTGCAAAGCAGGAGTGTTTTGCCGCTTACCAAAGAATTATTTTATAATGATGCATTGGTTTTTAAGCAGCCAACATCATCCATGGTTTCATTATTGTCAGACAAAACCGAACATGGCTTTGATTTTGATTTTTCAGGATTTCCTTACCTCGGAATCTGGGCTGCAAGAAATGCCGACTTTGTTTGCACTGAGCCATGGTGCGGCATCGCCGACAGCGTTGACAGCGATCAGCAGTTGACCGATAAAGAAGGGATCAATAAATTATCAATGAACCAAATTTTTGAAAAATGCTGGAAGGTTTCATTTTTTTAAAACTCAAATTCCTTTACCAGCGGATCATGGAGAATGTATTCTGCAAACGCTTTGTGATCATCTTCGCAACCTTTTACTGACCATTCGCCGGTAATCATGTTACCCACTTTTGCCTCTTTGCTGCGTTTGAACTTTAAATTGAATTTCTTAAAACAGGCTTCATAACGATGCATGGTTTCATCCTGATACTCGCAAACAATTTTATAATTGCGCACCTGGTTCAATTCGTCGATCCAAATTTCAAGCTTGGCAAATACAAAAAGCATGACCAGTATAATGATGGCTGAAATTACAGATACCAGCTCGTAACCCGCACCAATTCCCATTCCCAATGCAGCAGTTGCCCATATCATGGCAGCGGTGGTAATTCCATTGACACCAAAATCTCCTTTAAAAATTACCCCGGCGCCGACAAACCCGATACCCGTCGCAATATTTGATGCAATGCGATCACGATTTCCCGGATCGCCAATCAGTTGAGAAAAAACAGTGAACAACGTGGCGCCAATACAAATCAGGGTCAATGTACGAAAGCCGGCAGACTTGCTATGGTATTCCCGTTCGGCACCAATCGCTCCGCCGACAAGCAATGATAAAAATATTTTCAGTATAATGTCTTGAGGCAAATGCATAAGCAGTTTTTGTAAAGATAAAAATCATTTGGAGAAAATTCCTTTGGCAAAGTCCTTCATATAGGCTGCATAATCTTTTTTAACCTGTTTTGCGTACTGTGTAGAAAAATCCAAAATGGATTGTTGCCAGTGATTGTCTTTTCCAAAGGCGATAAGATCATCTGCCAGCGCAGAACCTTGCCTGCCCGAACTTCTCAGTTGCGCAGAAGCCGTAAGCAGCGCCATGTCCTGGATAACACGCGAAATATCCTTGGGTTTATCTTTAATGACCATGAAATCAATTTTATCTGCAGTCGGTTGCATTTCTTTTATCACATAACAATCATCCTTAAAGATCTCTGCACTTAATAAGGCAGGTGAGATATTTTGCATGCGCTGTTGAATGGAAACAATTCTATCCGCTTCATTTTCCCATAACGGTTGCTGCACGGTTGTATAAGGTTGTAAAGAAGAGGGTTTTGCCTGTTTCATATCAACCAGGAGGAATTTTTTCGGATTGTCTATGTGTTGCAACAAGAATACATAACGCTTCACGCCGATACTACCGGTTCCGGCTATACGAAAACCTGAATCCAAGACATTAAAGCGGCTTTTGCGATTTTGCTTTAACCATAGCTTCATGAATTTTATCAATTCTCTTTTTAAAGGGTTATCTAATTTAAAAAGACGCGTTTGGTCGATGATAAAATTGAGTTTTCCATCTTTGTTGATCGTTCTTTGTTTTAATATTTGTTTCAATTTCCTGTCAGCAACTTTTTCGAGAAAAAGTTTTACGATTCCCTTTGCTGTTAGATCTTCAATATATCTGGATTTTCCTTTTGATAAAATGGATGAGTAAGTGTTCAAAAAAAGTTTGCCCATCTGCAAGGCTTCCCGGGGGCTGATTCCCAGCGCATCAAATCCTACAAAAATGCTGGTAACGATTCGCGCAACCTCCCAAGTCGCCGGTGCAAGGACCGCTTCATCAAAATCATTGAGATCAAAATAGACAAGACGGTTGTCGCCCTTATAACTTCCGAAATTTTCCAAATGCAGATCACCGCAGACCCATGTTGACGGATATTGCGGAAGTGGGTTGGCTTTACTCAGATCTTCATAAAACAAATGGCAGGTTCCACGAAAAAAGCGAAACGTATTCTGCGACATCATTTTGTACTTCAGCATGGTAAATGCAGGAACACGGTCGCTGTTGAATTCCTTAATGCGTTGGGATATGGCTTGCAAACTGATTATTTTATTTAAAGTAAAACAAGTTTAAGGAAAATAACAAAACCTTGCAGTATTTAACGAACGCTTTGCATGTCGGTTTGTATTTTGCACGATATTTATTTGACAATGATGAAAAGAATATTAGCACCGGCTTTTTGCATTTTGATCGGAATACTAATGGTGGGCGCCTGTAAACAGCCTGTGGCGCCCGATTACCGCGGACTCCAAAGCATTACGATAACGAAACTTGGATTGAATGAATCCCGCGTGGATGCGAATGTGAAATTCTATAATCCGAATAATTTTAAGTTGAAACTTAAACATGCGGATATAATTATTTTAATGAATGATAAATTTGTCGGTCATTGTGTTATTGATTCAACCATCAATATTCCAAAAATGGATAGCTTTTATATTCCTACATCAGTGAATATTGATCTGAAAAATATTATGGGCAATGCCTTTCAGTTATTGTTGAATGGAAAAGTGAGAATCAATGCCGAAGGTTTTGTAAAATTAAAAAAAGAAGGAATAGGTTTTAAAGTTCCGATTCATTTCGAGGAATATCAACAATTGGATGAATTGCTTCAGCAGATACGCTAGCAATTGATAATTGGATAACCGGATGCCGGCTGCAAATATTTAATGCGCCAATCGCCTCTTTTTTATCATCCCCCCTTTAGTGTCTTTGATCGAATGCATAATGATGAATGCTTGTGGATCGATCAATTCAACTTCAGATTTTAATTTTGAAATTTCCAGCCGCGTGACAACAGTATACAAAATATTCAATTCAAGAACATGTCCTTTCTTGCCAAAACCTTCTGTGCCTTTATAAACAGTGATCCCGCGCTGCATGATTTCGGTTACCATTTTATAAATCTCTTCTGATTTTGGTGAAATGATGGTCACACCGGTATATTCTTCAATTCCTTCGATCAAAAAGTCAATTGTTTTTGAAGCTGCGAGATAAGTAAGAATGGAATATAAAGCGGTTTCAACCGAAAATATATAGGCAGCTACAGAAAAAATAATGATGTTGAATATCATAATAATATCACCAACAGAAGCACTGAGCTTTTTGCTGAGAAAGATCGCGAGCACTTCAGTTCCGTCCAAAACCCCGCCTGCGCGCATAGCCAGCCCGATTCCCGCCCCGAGAAAAAAACCGCCAAAGACGGAAACGAGCAATTTGTCTGTGGTAACGATTGGAAAATGGATGAACGTGATGCAAATGGCTAGTCCGCAAATTGCCAGAATTGTTTTGATGCTGAACACTTTGCCGATCTGCGTAAAACCTAGTATTACAAATGGAATATTGATGATGATGAGTAATAGGGGCAAAGGCCATTTGGTGACCTCTGTTATCAATAATGAAATACCGGTCACACCGCCGTCAATAAAATTATTGGGTAATAAAAAACTTTCTAGTCCAAAACCTGCAGAAAAGATTCCGGCAATTAATAAAACAATATCTTTCGCAGTCCGGATGGTAAAAATTCTTTTGCGAAAAAACTTTTTTGCATTTCGATAGCCTGAAGGGCGAGGAATATTTTTTCCTGCATTTGTCATTAATTGAAAATAATGAATTTCGAAGGAATGTGCGAAAGAAAAAGGATTTGAAACGAAAATGCATTTGTATTACTTTGTCTTCATTCATTGCTCATCATATCTTACCTTTGCGCGCGATTTTATAATTTAATATGTTAGCTAAAAGCGCATGGCTGAAGGCTAAAAACTCGATCAATGAAATACGAAAACGAAATAAATAAACGAAGAACATTTGCGATCATCTCGCACCCTGATGCAGGTAAAACGACACTAACGGAAAAATTTCTATTGTTCGGCGGCGCCATTCAAACTGCGGGTGCTGTAAAGAGTAACAAAATAAAAAAATTTGCAACCAGCGATTTCATGGAAATTGAACGTCAGCGCGGAATTTCGGTGGCAACCTCGGTAATGAGCTTTGAATATAAAGGAATCCTTATCAACTTACTTGATACTCCCGGACACAAAGATTTTGCCGAAGATACTTACCGCACCTTAACCGCCGTTGACAGCGTAATATTAGTGATCGATAGCGTGAATGGCGTTGAAGAGCAGACAAGAAGATTAATGGAAGTTTGTCGTATGCGATTGACACCGGTGATCGTTTTTATTAATAAGATGGATCGGGATGGGAAAAACAGATTTGACTTGCTGGAGGAGATTGAAAAAGAATTGAAGATAGAATTACACCCGATGACATGGCCAATCAATAGTGGCAAAGATTTTAAAGGTGTTTATGATCTGCATAATAAAAGTTTGGTCTTATTTACAGCGAACACCAAGGCCACAGATGAAGACACCGTGAAAATTGATGATATCAATAACCCATTACTCGACGATAAACTGGGAGAAAAAGATGCCGCGCTCTTGCGCGAGGATGTCGAATTGGTTGATGGTGTTCACGGGCGATTACAAGTGGATGATTATCTATCCGGAAAAGTTGCGCCGGTTTTTTTCGGTAGCGCCATCAATAATTTTGGCGTGCGGGAAATGCTTGACACATTCATTCAGATCGCCCCAATTCCACAATGCCGCGAAACTTCGGTGAGAGAGATTTGTCCCGATGAAGAAAAACTCAGCGGTTTTATTTTTAAAATTCATGCCAATCTTGACCCGAAACATCGAGACAGGATCGCGTTTTTGCGCGTGTGCAGCGGGAAATTCGAGCGTAATAAATATTTTCATCATGTGCGGTTAGACAAAGATGTTAGATTCAGTAACCCATATACTTTTTTGGCGAGAGATAAAGATGTCATTGAAGAAGCCTATCCGGGGGATGTTGTAGGATTATTTGATACCGGTAATTTTAAGATCGGCGATACTTTAACCGAGGGGGAAGATTTTTATTTTACCGGTATTCCGTCTTTTTCTCCAGAGATATTTAAAGAAGTCCTGAACAAAGACCCGATGAAAACTAAACAATTGGAAAAAGGATTATTGCAATTGACCGATGAAGGTGTTGCGCAACTGTTCACGCAGTTTGGCGGAAATAAAAAAATAATCGGTTGCGTAGGTGAGTTGCAGTTCGAAGTTATTCAATATCGTTTATTGCATGAATATAGCGCGTCCGTTCAGTTTAATACCCTGCCATTTTATAAGGCTTGCTGGATAACGAGCAATGACCCGAAGAAATTGGACGAATTCATTCGGTTTAAACATGCAAATATTGCTGAGGACAAAGACGGGCACCTGGTTTATCTCGCCCAAAGTGAATGGTATTTGAATACGGAGAGAAATAATAACCCGGACATTGAATTTCATTTCACTTCCGAAATTCATAAATAGATCTGTATGATATTTGAAACCGAACGATTGCTGGTGCGTCATTATACAATGGATGATGCCGAAGATTTTTACCTTCTCAACAGCGATCCTGAGGTGATGAAATATATTCGTGCTCCCAAAACACGTCAGCAGGCGCTACAGTTTTTGAGAGAGAACATTGATTACTACCTGGAGTTTCCGCTCTATGGAAGATGGGCTCTGATTGAAAAAAAAGATAACCATTTTGCCGGTTCATTTATGTTGCGACCTTCCGTTGCTGTAAAAGGAAAAATTGAGTTAGGGTATGCATTATTTAAGAATTATTGGGGAAAAGGATTTGCCACAGAAGCGACAAAAGGGGGAATTGACTATGCTTTTGCGAAGTTGAAACTTCATGATCTTATTGCTATCACCCAAACAGAAAATATTTCTTCAAAGCAGGTATTGGTAAAATGCGGATTCAGGCAACTGGATGATTTGCAGGAAACGGACAGAATAGTAAATTTGTTTGCTATTGAAAGCCCGCGTCATGATTGAAACAGCACGATTGCTCATCATTCCTCTTGATCATCGTCAATTATCATTATACCTGGAAGCTGATGGAAAATTCGAAATCGAATTTGGGTTATCCCTTACCGGTCGAAGGGCCGATCCCGGCGTTAAAGAAAGGGTTATCGAATTTATTTTGCCAAGAATCACCTTGGCAACCGGAGACAGTTATCTTTTTTACACATTTTGGATCGTTATTGAAAGATCAACCCAAAGAATTGTTGCAGAGCTGGGATTTAAAGGCGAACCAAATGATAGAGGGGAAATTGAGATCGGTTATGGGACGATGCCTGGATATCGCTCAAAAGGATTGATGACGGAAGCTGTTGGCGCAGTCGTTGATTGGGCAAAAAAACGAAATGATGTAAAATACATCCTTGCCGAAACGGATGAGGACAATACTGCTTCCATCCGGGTCGTTCAAAAAAACTGGTTCACCCATTTCAATACCAAGGGAAAAATGCTTTGGTGGAAGATCGCAGTAAAATAAAAATCATTTTAGCGGAATGCCGGTATAATTATGCGGCGTAATTTTTTTCAATTCTTTTTTTAGTAATGCCGAGATCTTTAAGCCATCAATAAAATGATGAAGTGATTGTTTATTAATGGTGGAATTGCCACGAGTCAGGTCTTTCAACGCTTCGTATGGCTCGGGATAGTTTTCTCTTCGCAGAACGGTTTGGATAGCTTCAGACACAACAGCCCAATTATTTTCAAGGTCCTGATGAATCTTTTCTTCGTTCAAAACCAATTTTGCCAGGCCTTTTTCAACGGATTTAAAAGCCAGGATAGTGTGCGCAAAGGGGACACCGATATTGCGCAATACGGTGGAATCAGTAAGGTCGCGCTGTAATCTTGATATGGGAAGTTTTGCAGAAAAATGTTCAAACAAGGCATTGGCAACGCCGAGATTTCCTTCTGCATTTTCAAAATCAATCGGGTTTACTTTATGCGGCATCGCGGAAGAACCAATTTCTCCCTTTTTTGTTTTTTGTTTGAAGTATTCTGTTGAAATATATGTCCACACATCGCGACAAAAATCAATTAATATATTATTGATCCTTTTCAATGCGTCAAAATGTGCAGCAGCATTATCATAATGTTCAATTTGCGTAGTGTATTGCTGACGATGTAAACCCAATATGCCCTCAACAAATTCATCTGCTAATTTTGTCCAGTTTTTTTTGGGATAAGCAACATAATGCGCATTGAAATTTCCGGTTGCACCTCCAAACTTAGCAGAGAAAGGAATTTGTATCAATTGCTCAACCTGGTTTTCAATTCGCTCTACAAATACTAAGATCTCTTTTCCTAATATGGTTGGAGAGGCAGGCTGACCGTGTGTTTTAGCTAGCATCGCTACATCTTTCCATTGCGTGGCCAGCAATTTTAATTGTTTGTTCAGGTTTAATAATGATGGTAAATATTCCATTTCAACAGCGTGTTTCCATAGCAGTGGGATGGCTGTATTATTAATATCCTGTGAGGTTAATCCAAAATGGATCCACTCTTTAATACTGGGTACTGCGGCTTCCTCTAGTTTCTTTTTTAAAAAATATTCTACGGCTTTTACATCGTGATTGGTGATGCGTTCGGTTTCTTTTATTTGTTGTGCATCTTCTTGACTAAAATTTTCAATGATGTTTTGTAAATGTTTTTTTGCCCCTGAAGGCAATGAAAAAAACCTTTTCTGTGAAAGAAAGATAAAATATTCCACCTCAACGATCACGCGATATTTTATCAATGCGTATTCCGAAAAATATTCATCGAGATGCTGGAGCTGATGGTGGTAACGCCCGTCAATTGGTGATATCGCCGTTAGTGTATTTAATTCCATTCAACAAATAATTAAGTATTGAAATTAATTGTGCTCGCCGTACTTTTGCTGCCAAAATTAACGTAAACGAATTGGACAGAAAAATAAGGGTGGGAGCTGTAAGTTACCTCAACACAAAACCATTACTCTACGGAATTGAACATGCAGCAATTATTAATGATATCGAGCTGATCATTGATTATCCTTCGCGCATCGCCACCATGTTGCTTAATGATGAGATTGATATAGGATTGGTGCCGGTGGCTATAATCCCAAAAATGAAGGAATACCGCATCTATACTGATTATTGCATCGGCTGTGATGGAGAAGTCGCATCAGTTTGTTTGTTCAGCGAAACACCGATTGAACAGGTTGAAAAGGTTTTGCTCGACTATCAAAGCAGAACATCCGTTCAATTGGCGAAAATATTATTGAAGGAATTCTGGAAGATCGAACCTGAATTCATACAAGCAAAAGAAAATTTCCGAAATCAGATCAAAGGGAGTACCGCAGCACTGGTCATTGGTGACAGAGCGCTTGAACAGCGTAAACTCTCTCCTTATTTTTACGATCTTGGAAAAGCATGGAAAGATTTAACGGGGTTGCCTTTTGTTTTTGCTTTGTGGATCAGTAATAAAAGACTGGATGATGTTTTTATAAAAAAATTCAATGAGGCCAATAAGAGCGGAGTTGAAAATATAAGTTCATTATTGTCCACCCTGGATTATGATGTTTTCGATCTGCATCAATATTATACTCAATACATCAACTATGATTTTGATGAAGAAAAAACGAAAGGCCTGAATTTATTTTTAGAGTATTTGAAATAGAGCTACCGGATCAACAATACAACTCCCTTTTTATCGAGATTACCACAAGGAGATGTTGCCTTAATGATGTAAATATAACCGCCGGGTTCTTGTGCAATCCCTTTAAAAGTTCCATCCCAGCAGTCGGAAGGATTTTTTGTTGAGAAAACCAATTGTCCCCATCTGTTATAAATTGAAAATTGCTGAACCGTAATATCAGATCCCCAATTACGGATACCAAAACAATCATTATGTCCATCACCATTTGGTGTGAAAGCATTTGGAATTTGAAATGCATTGATACCTCTTGTACTAACGTTTACAGTAATCGTATCGGAGGCAACGCATCCATTTACATCAGTACCCTGAACAATAAAAGTGGTAGAAGTATCAAGTGTTGCAACTGGACTTTGTTTGGTCGCATCATCTAATCCAAAAGGAGGTGACCACAAATAAGTTAATGCGCCAGTTGCATTCAATGTAACAGGAAATCCAATACAAGTAATAATATCTCCACCCGCATTAACGACGGGAGTTGGATTGACCATAATGTTTCTTATCGCCGAATCTGAACATCCATCCAATGCTACAAAGGTGAAACTGATATAGTGATCGCCAGCCCCTGCTTCAACTGGAGAAAAATTTCCTGCAGAATCAACGCCGGCACCCTGATAATATCCGTAGCCATAAGCCCCGTTCTGCTCTCTTGCTTCCGTAAAAATAAATGGCGGTTGTTGGATACACACAGCCGGAAGTGAATCAAATTGCACCTGTGGTGCACCTTTGGCCGTTACTAAGGCAGTGGGTGCGGTGAAACCAGTTGTTCTTGTACAGCCATTACCATTATGATCGGTTACAGAAAGGAGCGTGATGGTTTCGGTGTTATAAGTTGGCTCAATTTGAAAAGAAGCTCCGGATTGAATTTGATAGTAGGTATTGGTCGTTGTTCCGTTCGATAATTGAATTACATAAGGAGCAACCCCGCTGCTTGCATTAAAAACAATGGTTACAGAATCGCCTGCACAGACGGTATCCCCAACAATCCCACCTTGTGGCAAAGGATTTACATTGATCACTGTTGTTGCATTCACAGTGTCGGTGCAGCCGTTTGCATCTGTTATACTGAACAAATTAAAAGTTGTTGTGTCTGTTACATTGAAAGGAACAGTAAAGGATATGTTATTGCCGATGTTTGATTGATTGTAAATATTTGCACCTACATTATAGACGATATTAAAAGGCGCAGTGCCGATGGAAGCCGTGAATGATAAAAGGGCATTGTCTCCATTGCAAATAGTTTGCCCTGATAGTTCTCCTTGAGGGGAAGGTTCTATGATCAGCGCAACTATATTTGATGCTACCCGACAATTTGGAGAGTTGATATTATTGCCTTCGGCAGTCAACAACCGGTATAGGTACAATTTTTCCAGGTTAGGAGAAGGGACTGCAAAAGGTAATTGGAGAGAATTTGAATTGGGAATATCATTCCATGTTCTTCCGCTATCAGCACTTTGCTGCCATAAATAATTTGGAGTATTATAGCCGGCAGAAACAGTTCCGTAAATGGTTGAAAAACTTGCAGCGCAGACCTTTAAAGTATCAACAGATAAAGTTTGACTAAAGGAGGCAGTGGTTGTTGGTCCACAGGCGCGGAAGGTGATATCATCCAGTGCGAAATCATTTCCACCTCCACCGCCGATATCAGAGTTGTTGTTAATCATTCTTAATACAACGGAAGATACAGTTGAAGGAGTGGTAAAATAAAATCCATAATGATTCCAGGTGAAAGTTGAATTCTCGGGAATATCTCCGGTATTATAAGTGGCTAGAATAGTTCCGTCAGTTTGTTCGATAATAAAAGTGATGTTAGGATCCACTCCAACATAAAATGCCGGATTAACAGCGTTGGCGATCCATGCAGCAAATTCGTATGTAGTGGAACCACAAAGATTATTTACCGTTTGATTATAAAATTCTCCGGGCTGTTGACTGGAATTATAAAAAGCCATAAATCCAGTTCCATTCCCTGAAGTATGATCAGGCGAGCCGGAGAACCACGGCGAAGATGACCGGTATGGAATATTATTGGTGATAGTATATTGCCCATCTTCGAGAGTCGGTGTCGCCGGATTGCCTATTACGGGAACATAAGTAAGTGTTGTTGACGCCCCCGGAACAATTGTTGACAAGGGTTGACCGGGATTACTACCGTTACCAAAAGTAATATTCACTACCGGATCGCCGAGGGAGCCTTTGCAAAGTGAACAAGTATTTACGATTACAGTCGCTGTGTCGCCAGTGATATTTGTAGGGTTGCAACCAGTTGTGTCTTTAATAGAAACTAAAACATATTTTGTAGTTGTTGGGATAGCCGAGATCGGAAATGCTATATTATTTTGTACATTATTTTGAGTGAATGTATCTACTCCGTCAGTAAAGGTTAGCGTGAATGGGCCTGTTGTTGCGGTTGTATTGAAAGTTAGTAGGGGCTGTGAACCATTACAAACAGAGCTTCCAATTAATGTTCCAGTAAGGGGGGTGCAACATGTGTCAGCAATGAAATTTGCGCAAGTTGGATTTGTTTGATTGATAGAAGCTGCACCAACTATGGCTCCATTCCATGCTGCATTTCCTTGTTTATTAGTCAAATCATTGAATTGATAATATGCAAGCAAGCCTGTTTGTGTGGGAGGGCTGGGTAAAGGGGTGTACATATAGGTTCTGATCTGCGATTGAGTTCTTGCAACATTCCAGATTCTTACCTCATCGATATACCCCAGGAAATTTGTATTGAATAACTCTGCAAAATAATAGCCTATTCTTAAAGGCCAGTCGTTTTGAATAAGGTCGCCTGTAGCAGCAACCTGGCTCATCAAAAATCCATTACGGTAAAATTTTAAAGTAGCACCATCATAGACCATTGCCACATGGTAAGTTTTATTGAGTTCAATTTCGCAGATAGGCGGAGTAATAAAATATCCATTAGTAGTTGTGATCTCGGCTTCATTTGGTCTTAGCAAATAATTGGCATCTGTCGGATCTTTATGTTTTGAAACAACATCACCGGCATATAAAGCCCCTCCGGTATACGGAACAGTGCGATTAATTAAAGCTTCAACAGTGATTTGATTACCTGAAACGTCCAAATCACCGCACTCTACAGCCGAAGGTTGGCTCGGTAAGTACAACCAATTGTTACAAGTTGACAGTTTGGGAGTACAAGAGCTATTTATGAGAACATTATTTGTTGAAGAAATAGTGCCAATTATTGAAACTCCAAAAGGATTCCATTGAGCTTCAGCTCCGGAAGGGAGATTATAATATATGCCATTGATATCCTCTTCATCAGCACATTGAATAGTTAATGTGTGCGTTCCCGGGGATAGATTTTCAGTCGTATTTATTATTAATGGGGGACTCAGGCTTGTCCCTCCTGTAGATAATACTATAGCATTAGGAGTTCCCGCATCAATAGTTATATTTAGAGTGTTATCATCAGTCGATATGCTCAAATTAAAAGTTACATCTTCATTATTACTGCTACAGATAAAAAAGCTCCTGGTTATATCCATGCCACAATTGGTGACACTTGTTTGAGGAGGTAATCGTGTATACAGAGTATTAAGAGGAAAACAGCTTACATAAGTCTGGGATTGAATCCATGGAGGAGGGAAGGTTTGCAATACAAAAGGCGATTGTCCGATTGACACTGGTGAAACTGATACCCCTGTAGGTTGTGTCGGCCCTGTAGTATTACTATTGCAAAACGCGTTTTGCATATCTGCGGTCATAGCAGTAACAATCCAATTAGTATCTTTTTGCCCGACTGGAATGGTTGTTTGCGTAGAGGCATTATAGCCTGTATTAATTACTAAACTATTAACTGCGGTACAGCCAAATGTTGCACAAGAATTCTGGGTCTGACCATAACATGTACACAAATAAATATTAAGAGAAAAAAAGAATAGCGCTTTTTTCATTAAGGTTATTAAATATAAATCAGTTGGGTAATTGAATAAGATTTATCAAATTCAATTTACTTCAACTTAACGAAAACAGAATATATTTAATTGCACATCGTAGTCTATAAGCGGATTTTTACTTCTATAAAAGGGTGTTTTATAAATTGAGGCAGCTTCTTTAATGTAAAAATGAAATCCCTCAGTTGTTATCAAAACTATCAGTTTAGATAATTCAATATTTTGATCAAAACTTCCATGATATTCAATAAACAGATTTTTTACCAAGATTAATTTGTCGGCAATGTCATTCAGCACTGCAAATTCTGCTCCTTCAATATCAATTTTCAAAAAATCTATTTCTTTATTTAATAAGTTATAGAGACGAGTTGCCTTTACGGGTGTCACATTTTTATTGTTATTGAATTCAATTTTGCTCGACATCGAACCTTCATTGGAAAATTGCAATGTAGTGTCTTCTACCCACACTGCTTCTTGTCTTAGGATCACATTATTGTAATTAAATGATTGGATATTTTTTGAAAGAAGATTGAAATTTTTTTCATCAGGTTCAAAAGCGACAATATTGGCATCGGGGTAATGTTGCTTCATGTAGATAATGCTTAGCCCAATATTAGCACCACAATCAATAATATAAGGTTGATTGGATAATTGCTGCTTATAGATTTCGTCAACAAATATTTCATCAAATGCGTGAATAAGTTCAGCGGGATTAGAAAAATAAATTGGATGATTAAATAAGTTGTGCTTTCGAATTGTTCCTGCCGGGAGATGTTTATAATATTTCAGCCTAAACCAATTGAGATTAACTTCACGATAGGGATTCTTAAAAATGCTTTGTAGTTTCTTAATTACCCCTGATGAAATTTTTTTGACAAACGAAGAATTATCCATTTATTTTTCTTAAAGCTTGCAATTTACAAATTAGTTGCAGCATCGTATTTTAGTGAGGAAAGTTTTTGTTTTGTTGGGACAGCGCAATAAATTGTTAAGTCGGTTAATAATCTGAAAGTTTTATCCAAGTTTCCGGATAGACGTCTTCGAAATATTTATCTACCATAAAATTTTTTGGAACAATAACTATCTTGTTCTTTTTTTTATTTAGCCAGGAAGACCACCAGCTAAATGAACCATTTGAATTTATATGATGCGAACAATTTGAAATAAGAAACATGTCTTTCCAACTATCATTTGCAGTATTAATATTTACGACGGTAAAATCAGGCTGATTGAAATTGTTTTTCACCCATTCAACATCGTTTGTAAAAAAAAAGAAATGTGGTTCTTTGGTCAGGGTTTTCATTTTTTTAATTGCTTCAACAAAATAATTTAATGTACAGACTGCGCCGAATTTGTTATAATTATTTGAATCCAGGAAGTCACCTCTCCTTACGTGCACAGACACACTAAGGTTTTTCTTTATTTCAGTTAAAGCGTCAACGTTTTTTGCTCCGATTTTCTCTTCGTTAAACTGGAAAGTGTTTAGGACAAGGTCTTTGATATTGCCAAAATATTTTTCTGAATGCCAACCTCCGACATAAAATTTTATTCCTTTAGAAGGTTGTAAATATTCTTGTTTAAAATTATAATCGTCACCTTCGGTAATAATTGCAATTCCCAAAAAATTGAATATGGCAATAATTGGTTTTGATATGAAAGATAATTTTTTGTAATTCACAATTTGATAAATGAAATAAAGAAGCTTGTTAACCAATGAATCTTGATATCTAATTCCAAAAACGTTCTCTAACTCGTATCCATTGTGGATTTTATACGATTTTTTTGAAAATAAAAATCTCGTAGTGCTTGATATCTGCTTTTTTTGTAAATAAAAAGCGTATTGCGACATTTGATTTCCTAAACCATTAAATATAATCACTACATCCATAGCAATAATTAATGAAAATAATTTGTAAATGTAATTATAGAATAGCTAAATTTAATCCTCTTGTTAAAGAAAACAGTTTTTTACCTGTGAATGCCAAAGTATTAGTTATTTGTTTAAAAAAGTAAACGATTTTATATTTGATTCGTAAATTCTAAAATGGCAAATTTCTCAGGTAATCTTATTAAAGGAATCAGGCATAGATTCAATAAATTATTTCATCGGCCTTATGCGGTTTTCAACATCAGTTGGACAAAAGAAAAGATTCTAAAACACCAGGTTGACAAGAAATTAAAATATCATGTATATAGAAATAGGTACAAAGTTGGGTTTACTCACGGACCTACATTCCTACTGTCAATTCAAGAATTATTTGTAAATGAATTTTATAAATTCAGAGCAGATAATGATTCTCCAACAATAATTGATTGTGGCTCTTACATTGGAACAAGCATACTCTATTTTAAAGTAAATTATCCAAATGCAAGAATAATCGGTTTTGAGCCCGACGAAACAAACTTTTCCATTTTAAAATCAAATCTTGAAAATTGGAATTTCTCAAACGCCGAAGTCGTAAACGCAGCAATTTGGATTAATAATGGCAACATTTCTTTTAATTCAGTAGGAGATATGTCAAGCAGAATTGAGGATAATTCTGTTGGAGATAACAAAAAGAATGTACAATGCGTGAGATTGAATGACCTCATTAATGATGAAGTTGATTTTTTAAAAATGGATATCGAAGGCGCAGAATATGCTGTTTTAAAAGACTGTTCTGATAATTTAAAAAATGTAAAAAATCTTTTTGTCGAATATCATGGTAAATATGATGAGATGTTTAAGCTCAACGAAATCTTGGGAATTCTGCTTCAGAATAATTTTAAATATTCAATAAAAGAAGGTGTTTCTATTTATGCAAGACCTTTCTGGGATAGGGAAAAAAAAGGTGAGTATGATATGCTCTTAAATATTTTTGCTTTCAGGGATTAGTAACCTGATTTAAATCCTTCATTTTATTCTTTTATAAATAATATCGTAATAGCTTCCTCCATTGGGATGCGTTGCAAATTTATTTCTGAAGCATTCCTGGTAACCATTAACAGAAAAAAATGATTCCAGGTCTTTTAGTTGGCAGCAACCTTTGTACGATTCGAAATCAGGGGCCTCGGTTTTGATAAATTTAAAGTTAGACAAAATGGGTAAGGCTCCTTTCAAAACCAATAATTCAGAACCTTGCGTATCCATCACTAACATGTCGTAATTAGATAGATCAATATTATGATCTTGTAATAATGTCGGAAGTGTTTTACTGAAAATTTTTATCGTTTTTTCGTAAGTCACTTCTGGCCAAATATCCTTATGAAGATTGAAATCTAAAATTGACGAGGATGCTCCGTTATTACTGGCAATATTAAACTCATACTCTTTATTATTAATGTCAGTAACAAGACCTCTAACGGCGATCTGTCTGGGAAAATTTTTAAGATTGGATTTTAATGTTTCAAAAACATCATCAATTGGTTCAATCCAAATTACATTTAGGTTGTGTTCTGCGTATAATTGTATTTCCTGACCAGTGTTTGCACCCACATGAATCACACCGGTGATCCCTTTAAAAAATTTGTCAGGATTTTTCCTGAATAATGGCGCTATTTGTTTTGCAAATACTTGTGCTATTTTATTTTTCATTCTATTAAGTAATGATCATTGAAGTGTCTATTTCAAAATTCCCAAGATAATTAAAATAGTTTTGTCCAGATTTTGAAGATAACAAATATTACTACGTATTTACGCTTATATCCCGGTAAATTTCTCTTTCTTGTTAACAAAAAACCTGAAATTGTTTTTAGATATTTACACATTTGGATCGCATATTACCAAAACTCTTAAACTGCAGGTTATGAAGAAATCTTTTTCATTTATTTTGATTGCGCTGCTTTTTTTATTTAGTGTTTCATGTTCCAAAACTGTTACAAAAACCAACACTGTAACAATTACCGATACCATTACTGTGACCAAGACTGATACAGTAACCAAACTTGATAGTAATGTTCATCTAACAAATGGTCTTATTGCTTATTATCCATTTAATGGCAATGCTAATGATGTAAGTGGGAATAATCTAAATGGGACGATAAATGGTGGTGTGAGTTTTGGCAATGATGTAAAAGGAAATGCAAATAGTGCTGTAACTTTTGATGGATCAACTGGCTACATTTTAGTATCAGATCCGTCAAATAAGTTTCAAACTAATCAAGTTTCCATTTCTTTTTTGACAAATGTCACTAATGCCTCTGTCAGAAATGCTTTTGTCGCCAGTCTTAATTTTACCAATTCAGGTGGACTGAGTTATGCAGTTCAAATAAGTCAGGCCGGTCTGAATAAGTTTCAATTTGGCGTGGTTTCTAATAGTACTGCCTGTGGAAATGCGCCATATGATCCCAATAATGCGGTTAACGGCGCAAATAATGTGACTGAAAATATTTGGCACAGTGTAGTTGCAATTTTTGCCGACTCATTGCAATCTATATATATTGATGGTATCTTAAATACCGCAATGACAAGAAGTTTTGGAACATTAAATCAATGCAGCAGCAATCAAGATTTTGTAATAGGAGGATGGTGGAGTGGTGATTTAATCTCTCTTGCGGGTTCAATGGATGAAGTGAGGGTTTACAACAGAGTTCTGAATCAAAATGAGATAGCAGAATTGGCCAGCCCTGTACAGTAAAGTATGCTAATTCTTATTGCAGCTTATATGATTTATATGCTCTTCATTATTCAATAGGACTTTTCATATTATCGGGAAGTTCGCTCTCAAGCAACATTTCCTTATTTGTTGAAGGAGGTATAAAGCCGATTGTTTTTGCATGCAATGCATGCCGAGGGCAAATGGCAAAGCAGTTTCTTTCACATTTTTTCGCCGCCTTAAGTATCATTTGCCCCAAATTGCAAATGCGCTCTTGTATGACTTTTAAAAATTCAGTACTTTGGAGAAAAATACTTCTGATGAAAACCATATTTTATTTAATTGGAATTTTCATATTAATAATTTTAAATAGTTGCAAAAAAAGCAGCTCTCCAAGCGACGTTAATTTAAATAATGGACTAATTGCTTATTATCCTTTCAATGGCAATGCCAATGACGAAAGTGGTAATAGTTTAAATGGTGCAATTAATGGCGGCGTAAGTTTTTCTGCTGATCCGGCAGGTAAGGCAAACAGTGCAGTAACATTTGACGGTTCGACGGGCTATATACTTGTTCCAGACCCAACAAATAAGTTTCAAACAAGTCAAGTTTCAATTTCCTTTTTGGTAAATCTGACGAATGCTTCGGTTAGAAATTCATTTATTTCAAATGTAAATTTTAATGATGCTAGTGGAGTAATTTATGGGGTATTAATAAGTCAGCCTGGTATCAATAAATTTCAATTTGGTGTAGAGCCAAACTCGACTGGGTGTACTCCTGTTCCTTACGATCCATCTGTTAATATTACTGCAGCTAATAATATCGTTTTAAATGAATGGCATAGTGTTGTCGCAATTTTTTCAGATTCGCTTCAATCTATTTATGTTGATGGGATTTTAAATACATCCGAAACAAGAAGCTTTGGAGTATTAAATCAATGCAATACTAATCATGATTTAGTGATTGGTGGCTGGTGGAGTGGTGATTTGGTTTCTGTCGCTGGTTCGATGGATGAAGTAAGAATTTATAATCGTGTATTAAATCAGGATGAAATAAGCCAACTTGCAAAGGCAGTTCAATAATATTATAGAGTACTTTTTTATCATTGTATAACCTCTCCATTTTTCAATAAGGTTTTTCATATCATAGGAAATTCGTTCGCAAACAATATTTCTTTGTTTATTGAAGGATGTATAAAGCCGATTGTTTTCGCAAGTAGAAGATCGTGCAAGCAAATGCTAAAACAGTCCCTTTCACAATTTTGTCGCTGCCTTAAGCGTCTTCTGTTACAAATTGTAAATGCGCTGGTCTTGTATAATTTTTAAAAATTCAGTATTTTGGAGAAAATTACTTCTGATGAAAACCATATTTTATTTAATTGGAATTATCATATTAATTATTTCTAATGGTTGCAAAAAAAGTAGCTCTCCAAGTGACGTTAATTTAAATAATGGACTTATTGCTTATTATCCTTTCAATGGAAATGCCAATGACGAAAGTGCCAATAAATTAAATGGAACTATTGCTGGTGGTGTGAGTTTTTCTTCAGACGTTTCAGGGAAGGCAAATAGTGCAGTTACATTTGATGGATCAACAGGGTATATCCTTGTACCAGACCCAACAAATAAATTTCAAACCAGCCAGGTTTCAATTTCTATCTTAATTAACTTGAGAAATGCTTCCGTAAGGAACGAATTCGTATCGAGCATAAATTTCAATGACGCGAGCGGAGTTAACTATGGATTAGGGATCAGCCAGGCCGGAACAAATAAATACCAGTTTGGCGTAGAGTCCAATATAAATGGCTGCTCATCCCCTGTGTACGATCCATCAATCAATATTACTGCTTCAAATAACATAATTACCAATCAATGGCATAGTGTGATAGCTATCTTTTCTGATTCTTTACAATCATTGTACGTTGATGGAATATTGAATAGTGCGGTCACAAGGAATTTTGCCACTCTTAATCAGTGCAGCAGCAATCAAGATTTAGTAATCGGAGGCTGGTGGAGTGGGGACTTAGTATCTGTTGCTGGGTCCTTAGATGAGTTAAGAATTTACAACAGGGTTTTAAACCAGAATGAAATTCTTCAACTTGCCAGCGCTGTCAAATAAATCGCACTATTTCAAATTTTTCGTTGTATAATCCCTCCATTTCTCAATAAGATTTTTCATATCATCGGGAAGTTCGCTCTCAAACAACATTTCTTTGTTTGTTGAGGGATGTATGAAGCCGATTGTTTTTGCGTGCAACGCATGCCGAGGGCAAATGGCAAAACAATTTTCTACAAATTGTTTGTATTTGCTGAAAACAGTTCCTTTGACAATTTTGTCGCCGCCATAAGTGTCATCATTGAACAATGGGTGACCGATATGCTGCATATGCACACGTATCTGGTGCGTACGACCCGTTTCAAGCACACACTGGACAAGCGTTACATATCCAAATCTTTCCAAAACGGTATAATGGGTAATAGCTTCTTTTCCATATTCGCCATCAGGATAGGCAGCGAATAATTTTCGAAAGCGTTTATGTCGCCCGACATGCGCAACAATTGTCCCGCTATCATTGACAATATCACCCCAAACCAAGGCAATGTATTGTCTTTTTACCGTGTGATTAAAAAATTGCTTTGCCAAACTGGTAACCGCTTTTTCTGTTTTTGCAAGAACCATCAACCCGCTTGTATTTTTGTCAATGCGATGCACCAATCCAAATCTGGGTAAAGTTTCTTCATTGATAGAACTGTTTTTTTGTTGAAGATAATAAGCCACGCCATTAATCAATGTGCCCGAATAATTTCCACTGGCCGGATGCACAACCAATCCCGCAGGCTTATTGATGATGAGTACATCATCATCTTCATAAAAAATATTCAGCGGAATTTTTTCAGGAATGATCTCTTCCCCATGTGCTTCCTTATCTGAATAAACAATGATTTCATCGGAAGCTTTTATTTTATAATTGGATTGGACAGATTTGCTGTTCACCAGCACGCGTCCGGCGTCAATTGCTTTTTGTACCTTATTGCGGGATGCATTTTCGATCCGCTGAACAAGAAATTTATCAATGCGCAAAGGTTCTTGCCCTTTGTCAACTTTGATGCTCATTCGTTCATACAACTCTTCAGATACTTCGGCTGAATCTTCTTGATTATCTTCTGGGGGTAATTTATTGCTCAATGTTCCGGTTTTTACAAAAATAAGATAGTTGCGGGTTTGTATTAAATTTGCATTATTATGATGCAGCAAGTGATATTTTCCGATTTAGGCAAGATGGAATACCAGCAGGCGTGGAATTACCAGGAAGAGTTGCTTCAGGAAAACGTTCGGATCAAGTCCGAAGTGCGGACTCAGGCGTCTGAAGTAATTCCGAACCACCAACTACAAACCACAAACTATTTACTCTTTGTTGAACATCCGCCGGTTTATACTCTAGGAAAAAGCGGTCATGCCGAAAATATATTGATGAATGATGAAGAAATGAAAGAACACGGCATTGAATTTTTTAAAACAAATCGCGGAGGTGATATTACTTTTCACGGACCAGAACAAATTGTTGCTTATCCAATTTTGGATCTTGAAAAATTTGGCACCGACATTGGAAAATATTTGCGCAACTTGGAAGAAGTGATCATTAGAACCCTGGCTGAATTTGGAATAAAAGGAGAAAGATCACCCGGTGAAACAGGAGTGTGGATCGAACCTGACATAAAATTCAAAGCAAGGAAAATTTGCGCGATCGGTGTGCGTTGCAGCCGCTGGATCACCATGCACGGATTTGCTTTTAACGTGAATACTGATCTCTCTTATTTTAACAACATCATTCCTTGTGGAATTGCGGATAAGCAGGTGACTTCTTTGGAAAGAGAATTAGGGAAAAAGATTTCCATTGACGAGGTAAAAGAAAAAATCAGGCAAAATTTTGAGAAGGTGTTTGAGTGCAGTCTTGTTTATCTTTCTTAAATCGTAGAAAAGCCCGTTTCAAAACGATAAACCCGTTAAAAATCTTTTGGAATAAAAAATTTGTTCTTTTCTTTCAGTTTTCCGTCTTCATACAATTCAAACCGAAACCAGCCTGAGTGAACAAAATTTGTTTTGTCCACAATCAACAAAACATCTTTCACTTCCTTAATATCGAAAAGGGGAGACAAGTCTAACTCTAAAAATTTCACTGAATATTTTTTTGCATGTGCATCTGGAAGCGCAATATTGATATTACCATCTTTTCCTGCATACACATAACTAGAAACCTTATAAACTTCCTTGGGAACGAATGATTTGATGAGGATCGTATCAGAATCAACGAAGGCCAGTGTATCCTTGGTTTTGCTCATTACCGAATCGCGGAAATGTTTTAATGTTTTTCCGGAGACCTGTCCGATCAATGAATCATTTCTTTTAATAAAAATTGTTTTATCAACCTCAACATTTGCGATCCCATTTATTTTTGTTGGTCCTGAAATTCTTGCGGTCTTATTATTCTGTTGATAAGTTATTCGCTGATCTTCGCCTTTTAATTTTATCTCATTGTTATCCGCAGTTTCATTTTCAGGCGGCGCCTCTGAGGAGGATGCTCTTTTTGATTTGGTAAAAAGATAACTGCCATTTTCCATTACAATAAAAAGACGATAATACATATTGGGGTTTGGCGCTTTTGCATCAACAAAACCATTTTGAGGAATGGATGGATCGGGGACGGTTAACAACGATGTGAAATTTTTCAGGCTGTCGGATGATCGCTGAATACTAATTTGGCTCACGGATTGAAAACTGTTGTGCCAGCTGATAATGACTTTTCCATTTCCTTTAGTGATTGCGGAAAATCGGGGAAGCGTATCCTGCGCGAAGATGGTTGTGGCAGATAATAAGCAAATAAAAAATAAAACCTGTCTGCAATGCATGTTTACAATAACGAATCTTTTATTAAGTTGTTTTGAAGCGGCAAAGATAAAATAATGAAATCCAATTTTCAGTTAAAAATTCAGTGTTCCTTCTGGTAATGAATCATTTCCCTGCAAACCACCACTATGTATAATAAGCAGTTTACTGCCCGCTGCAAAAAAATCATTCTTAATAAGATCGAATGCTCCGTAAAACAGCTTGCCGGTATAAACAAAATCAGTTCTTATCCCGGTTCTTTCATAAAACAAATTCATGAATTTGAAAAGCTCCGTATTTTTTTTCCCGTAACCGCCAAAATCATATGCTGTAATGATTTTGCAATAATTTATTTTTTCAGGTTGGGCAAGATAATGACTGTTTTTTTCAAGCAGATCGCTAATTCCCTTAAGCACTGAAATACCGATTATTTCCTGCGATGTATTGCTGCCATTGGCTAAACCAATGAATGTAGTTGCGGTTCCAGCAGCACACAAGATATGCGTGTATTCATTACTGTTAGCTACTGCCAATATTTCAGCGCTACCTTCTATTCCCTTTATCCCGGCGCCACCTTCAGGTATCATTAATGAGTTTGGATGAAGTTCATTAAGAATATCTTCATTATCTTTTTTTGCATAATCTGCGCGGCTGATAAATTGCAGCTTCATCCCATATTCCTTTGCGCTTTTCAATGTTGCTGATAGTATCTGTGCCTCCTCACCCCGAATTATGCCGATTGATTTCATTCCATATTCCCGGGCCGCGAAAGCGGTGGCAATAATATGGTTGGAATAGGCACCTCCAAAAGTTATTATCGTGCTGATCTTCCGGTCAACTGCATCGTCTAAATAATATTTTAGTTTGAACCATTTATTTCCTGAGATAATGGGATGAATTTTATCTAATCGCAACACATCTGCCTTAATATTCTTTTCTGTAAGTTCCGGTAATTGCAATTGATCGATCGTCGCCAGATTAATATCAATGATTTCTTTTGTGTTCAACATAAAACAAATTCTTTTTCACTCATTTTTTCTATTTTCGTGCGACAAAAATAAATTAATAATGCAGCCAACACTTTTAATTTTGGCAGCCGGGATGGCTTCGCGGTATGGTAGCATGAAACAGGTTCAGGGTTTTGGTCCGAGCGGGGAAACAATAATGGATTATTCAATCTATGATGCGATAAGAGCCGGATTTAAGAAAGTGGTGTTTATTATTCGCAAAGATTTTGCAGATGATTTTAAAGAAATATTTGAGCCGAAATTAAAAGGCAGAATGGAAACCGATTATGTTTACCAGGATCTGCATGCTTTTGTTGATGGATTTAGTGTTCCGGCAGAAAGAACAAAACCATGGGGTACCGCACATGCTGTGCTCTGCGCGGTAGATGCGATCAATGAACCATTTGCTGTTATTAACGCAGATGATTTCTATGGGCGTGATGCATTTGAAAAAGCCCATCTGTTTTTAACAACTGCCTGCAATGCGAAACTGTATTCGATCATCGGATATGAATTGGCAAAAACGCTTTCTGATAATGGTTCGGTTAGCCGCGGTGTCTGCCAGGTCGATTCAAATAATAACCTTGTCTCCATTGCCGAACGAACAAAAATCTATCGCAATGAGCAAAACATAATTACATACGAAGAAGGCGACAAGAAATTTGAAGTTCCATTCGATTCAAAAGTGTCCATGAATTTCTGGTGTTTCGATCCATCTGTTTTTGCGTTCACCAAAGACATTTTTCTTGAATTCTTGGCGGAAAATGCGGGCAATCCAAAATCAGAATTCTTTATACCGATAATCGGCGATCGGTTTATTCATGAAGGAAGAGGCGCTATTAGAGTTATTCCAACCGATGCAAAATGGTTTGGCGTAACCTACAAAGAAGATGCGCCCGAAGTGCAGCAAAGCCTGAATAATCTGATTAATGCGGGACTTTATCCCGATAACCTCTGGAAATAATGCGGTATGATATAAGATTTGTCGGAAAGGAAAATCTAAAATCCCAATTCGCAAATTTTAGTAGCTCTTTACAATAAAAATACAATCGGCTATTTTCTTAACCTGGTCAACACGATCCATTCCTTTCACCGAAGAAGAAGCAGGCATTTTAATGGAAGCATTGATGCTGGTATCTTTGCGTATATCATCAAGGGCTTTATAAATATTCCCCGACTTGCTGGAGAATACAACGCCTTCTGCAGTGGTTTGCTTGCCACTAAGAATTCCAATTACTTCTCCATTCGGATTAAAAATCGGGCCACCTGAGTTTCCAGGATTTGCAGAAATGGCGATCTGATAAGAAGTTGAGTCGCCGTTATAACCGGTATGAGCGCTTAGATAACCTTTACCATAAACGATTTCATTACGCGGAAAACCGAGCGTAAATATTTCTTCCCCCAGATCAGCGGCAGATTTTCTTATGCTATAGGGTAATGATTTTGTTTCGAAACGAGAATCCTGAATTTTAAGAATAGCGACATCCGTTGTATCATTAAAATAAACAGTGGAAGTTTTAAAATATTCTCCTTTATTGTTTTCAACATAAACAGAATCCGCCTTGCTCACCACATGTGCGCTGGTAGCAATATATCCATTGCCGTCAATTAAAAAACCAGTTCCTCCAAATTTTCCGGGTGCAAGCGGACGAATAGACGCAGATTTGAAATTATTGATCACTACTGCCTGATCTATTTGCGTGCGTTTTACTTTATTAATTTCTTGTTTCAACTGGGCAATTTCGGAAACATTGGCCTTAGGAGTAAAATATTCTATCAAGCCGCTAATACCTAATGCAGTGATACCGGCGATACAGGCAGCGATGGCAACAACACGTTTGTATTTGCGCCACAGCACTACCACTCTTGCCTCAGAAGGCTTTTTAATCGCGCCGGTTTCGAATAGTTGATTGTGTATATCCTGTAGATTTGATCTGAAATTCTTTCTTTCTCCAAATTTATTCATCTGGTTTAAGAAAATAGTATGCTCAACCACCATCTGGTCAACCTGCGGATTGCTTTTGCGCAGGTGTTCAAAAAACACCCTTTCTTCAGGAAGCATTTCACCCCTGATATAGCGTTCAATAGCATCCAACATATTAATCTCCTGCATTATTCTGTGTTAGTTTTATATTGATCGAAAAACATTTTCTTTAGCCGCATCAGGCATTTGTATTTCTGATTTTTTGCATTATCTGCGTTGGTGTATCCAAAATTGCCTGCGATTTCGACCATACTTTTCTTCTGCAGATAATAAGCCTCCAACAAACTTTTGCAAGGTTCACCCAAATGATTCATTGCCTTTTCCATCAGCAAAAAATCGCTATTGCGTTGTTCATGCAATTCCAATTCGTCCTCTATGGCAATACTCTCTTCAATATTTTCAATTTCAGGTGCAGACCGTTGAAGCTGATTTAATCTTTTTAACCAAAGCCTCCTGCAAACTGAATATACGTAAGTTTTTATCTGGCAATTCAATTCGAAAGAACCGGTTTTCACTTTTTCATACAACACGATCATTGCTTCCTGAAAAATATCTTTTGCATCATCCGGGCTTCCACTATTATTGATGATAAGTGTTTGAACCATATTATAGTTATCCTTATAAATGGTTTCAATGGCCTGCCTGTTGTTAAGCGCCAATCCGTGTAGCAATTCTTGTTCTTTTGAATCCGTCGTCACCGTTGATGCGTTATTTAATACCGAAATTTAACATTCGTAACCCAAAATTGAACCAAAATTTTATGTAAATGTTCAAATTATTTTATGGGAAGCGATCAGGAGCAAAAAAAGTAAAAAAAAATCTTTTTAACGGTGGGTTACTTTCTTAGGATAATTGTATTAACATGAAACCATTCGTTAACAAACAAAAAAAATGAACACAATGAAAAAGTTCCTCTTAGTTTTAGCAATAGGCGCGTTTGCTGCCTGCAATAGCGGCGGCAGCAGTACTGCTACAGATTCTACTGCAAAAAGTACCGATACATCTAGTAAAATGGCAGGAGACTCTAGCAAAATGAGTTCTGACACTTCAAAAATGAAAATGGATACATCAGCTAAAGCTAAGGATACAACAACTAAGAAGTAAGTTTTTTTCATATGGCAAGCAATCGTTAGAGGCCGTCCTGTTCCCAGGAGGGCTTTCTTTTTTTATCAATTGCCAGCCTCATTGCCAATTGTACTGTTATTCCACGATAATTTTCTGAACCTCTTTACCAGAATCGGTTATTACTATAGCGAGATAAATTCCTTTCGCCACATTATCCAGTGAAAGCGTGTTTTGTAATCCGTTTGTACTTATTGATTTTATAATTCTTCCGGAAACATCGCAGAGCTGAATGCTGTTGCAGTTTACGGAGGTGTTGATGTATAGTAATCCTGTTTTTACAGGATTGGGATATATGTAAATACTGAAACCATTGGCGTTGTAATATAAATTCCTGGTTTGTGAATACTCGATGTTACCGTCGGTATCCGTGATCTCCAAACGATAATAATTATTTCCATTCCACAAATTATTATCTGTGAATTGATAATTGTTGATATTGCTTTGTGCAGTAACCGTACCGATATCCGTGAAACTTATTCCATCGCTGCTTTTTTGTACCACGAATTTGATGATGCCGGACGCTGTTCCTACGCTCCATTTTAATAAACCCTGGTTATTATTTACCAATGAAGCTGTGAAATTCTCTAAGACTATCGGCAACGGCTGGTCTTGTGTAATTCCACCGCCATTGATCCAGAATTCAGAAAATCCGCCAACTTTATACTCAGCATAATAGCCATTATCATTTGGCACAATGCTTACTTGTCGTCGTGGTAAAATAAACCGGTAAGTTCCTGCTCCGTTATTATTTAATGTGCTGTCCTCATGCGGAGCATCGCCACTGTACTGCGTTACGCCGGCTTCATATGCATCACTGATTGTTGTGCAGGATGCACAACCTGTCGCATTGATCAGACTGTCTGCTTCCGCATCAGTAAAATAAAATCTTACCGAAACACTGTCGGCGGGCTGATTGGTTGGCTGAACAACAATATTTCTATCCAAATAATATTGCGTGTAAGTGTGGCGAATTCCTGTCTTGTTTATAAATACTTTCACTGTGGTGCTTCCTAAATCTTGTCCGTTCGGATTGATGGAAGCGATCTTATTATTTCCCACTCCAAAATCTATCCAATTATTACCGCTCACATTTTGCGTTATCCCCGCATCAGTATTTGCGCCGGTATAAACAGAAGCTTTATCAAACACGTGCACATCGTCAATACCAATGCCTTCATAGTTTACACCCGGATCGCTGCTCATCACAATTCTGAATCTCACTTTGCTTGCAGTGGTTGGTACATCATAACTCGAGACATGCCACTTGGTATATGATTTTTGCCATGCTTCTTTCGGGGTATAGTCATACCAGTTGGTTCCATTGCCAACAACACCCAGCTTAAACCAAACAGAATCGTTCAAACTATATTCAACCCAATGATAATCGCAATCACAATCATCTTCAGTTTGGAAAATATGACTGAATGATAATACAGGTTGTGTCAGACTGCTTAGATCGAAACAGGGAGAATAGAGATAGGACAATTCATTATCATTATAGTTCCCGGTAAGATTGGTAACCCATGCTTTATTGCCATTTGCCGCTTTATTAATGATTGTCTTTTGCGGAGCTCCCCATTGCCAGCTGTCATTGACCCCATTTGTGTACCAATAACCGTTATTATTTTCAAATCCTTCCAAATAAGGATAGGTGCTGATTACCGGTGTTGTTTGAAAATTAATATTCAATAAACTGTCGTTAGTATGGTATGTGTCAGAAGGATAACTAACCCATGTATTTAAAATATAATTTTGATAAGCCGACAGATCTGCCGTTTGCGTAAAAGTATAGACAATAGAATCATGGGCTGCAATGGAAGGGATCGTTTCCGTGATCGTATTCCCATTAATGCTATAAGAAACCGGAATATTATTTAATGCTGACGAGCTGTAGTTTTGAACTTTTACAGAAATAACTTCGGCATTGGAAAGATTGCAGAAATTTTTTAATGTCGGCGTTATCAATGCTTTCATGGCAACATCATTTGACGCCCGTGTGATGGTGATATCATCAAAAGAATACCCATCATCAAGATCTCCATCGGTAATAACAGAGTTGGCAGAAGTGTAACCCCCTTCACCAAACTTTATTTGAAAACTGCTGCTGATGGTTTGTGCTGGAGTTGCGCTTGCCAATGTTCCTGAGATATCGATGCTTGGCGATGCCTGGTATACTCCGATAGAAGCTGCATCTATGGGTAAGAGCAAGACCTGGATCCATGGAGCTTTATCATTTCCCCGGATCCAAACTTCATTTGCATAATATAAGAAATCAATTCCCTGGTTCTTATAATAAAAATTCAACCACAGCTGATCTGAGGAAGTGTAATTGGATAAATTGAAAGTGGTGATCAAACTATCTGCAGTTGCGCTGTAACTATATTGAATCTGATCCAATGTTGCACATCTATTGCCGGTTCTCGCAAACCCGGTATTGATAAAGGTTCTCACTCTTCCATTTGAATTATTTGCCAAAAAATCGCAGCGATCCAATCCGGTAAATCCCAAGGTTGGAGAAGTGTATGTTGCCGCCGCAGCACTTTCAAATCCTTCAGTAAAAGATGGATTTAATGTAAGCGGATCATTTTGTAAATTTTTAATAATGGTAGTTAATGTATCATTTCCGTGGAGGGTATCGCTCAGATAACTGACCCAAACTTTTACGTTGTAAGTTCCTGTTGCAGAAAAATCAAATGGCGTTGAAAAAGAATAGGTGTTCGTGGTGTGTGCCGGAATAGACGTTGAAATGTTTTCTGTAACAATGCTGCCATTATTGACCTGGTATGAAATGGGAATGCTACCGCTGGATGCAAGACCCCCCAGATTTTTTAATTCTGCACTAATGGTCACCGCGTTACCGAGTTGCGTTGAAGTAAACATTCTCCCGGTTGTTGGAGCAATTAATGAATCAACCGTAAAATCATTATTTAGGGTGCAGGTATTATTCCCCGTCGGAATGATATTAACAGCAACTGCGCGTCTTCCGGGCGAACCGTTATAATTTGCGCGAACGGTGAACCAATAACTGCTGTCTCTATTTAATTTCTGAACCAAAAAACTGGTGTCTGTTGTTGTGGCGATGGTTTGCATACTATCGCCGATCAATTGCATGACTTCATACTGCGAAGCTGAAGGAATCGTGTTCCATAAGAGTTTTGCATAGCCCTGGCAAGAATCTGTTACCGTTAGCGATGGTTGTCCTAGTATGGTGAAATCATAATCGCTAACATCGCTATAACCAACATTATTTCTTGTTACCCGTATCAATGCATTATTGGTTGCAACATTGGGAACAGTCCATGTATACAAATTTGTTCCGTCAGGAATGTTATTATTGATCGTTGTCCATGATCCGCCGTTATCAGTTGAATATTCAAGTGTAAAACTGTTTCCGCTTCCTCCGAATGCACTCCACCTGATATTTTCTGTTTGCCCGGGAACCCAGGTCTCGCTGCCAAAAGGATATTCAACGGTGACAGAAGGATTGATGATCTGATAAACCACAACATAATCCTGCGAAGAAGATGGAACGCTGGTTCCATTAACGTTGATGGTGAAGTCCCCGGCAGGAGGGTTATAGATTACTACCTGCTCAATATTATTTGTGTTATCAATTCCTTCAACCGCATTATTATTGACGTTTGCTGGACTTGGATCCAATATTAATGGATGATGAACCGTTGCATCGGGAGAAATTACGGTAAGATCGAGATCATTGACCAGAGAGGTTGTCGCATAGGGTGCTGCAGGCGCATCTGCCCAATACAACATGATTTTTATTTGATTTGTTCCTGCAGGAACACCATGAATGGTGTAATTTACCGAACCTCCATTGCTCATCGTTCCGCTAAAGAATTGATTCTTCTCGATCATCTCGACAGCATTTCTTCCGTTCAACCTTCCAAATCCATAACTGAAATCAGGACCCGGATTTCCTTCATCATCTGCGCCATTGCAGGTTACTGCTTTTATCAGAGCACCAGAAGGGTTTAGACCACCATGAAGCTGCCTGTAACGCTGGTACAACAATGCGAGCGTTCCGGTCACCGTGGGCGCTGACATACTTGTGCCCTGATCTGAGCCATACACGTTATTCGGATATGTTGATATAACACCAACACCGCCGGCAACCAATTCTGGTTTTATTCTTCCATCGTTAACAGGTCCGCTGCTTGAAAAACTGGCTACGACATGCGTAGTGCTGTTATCAGCACCAACCGTCAATATATTCTTGCCACATTGAAACCCGGATTTTATGGTTGCAAAAGAGCCGGTGTAAGGAGTGCAATTCGAGCTTCCGTCATTGCCCGAAGCGAATACATGAAGCATTGAATCGTACAGCGTGAGCTGCCAGTCAACATAATTGCTGAGCGGATCATATTCCCCTTCGCCAGGACAACCAGATAGCCCCGAATAATAAGAATTATTGGTGACGATCATTCCATAATCATTTATATAAGTTGGCGCGTTCACTAAAATGTCGCTGTAATATTGACTAACAATTGTTGCCCTAGGCGCCATACCTGCATACATTGGATTTAAGAGTCCGCCCCCGGCTGTGGTTCCGGTTGTATGCGTTCCATGCAAGTTTTGCGGGGCGGGAGTTCTGACAAATAATCTTCCTGTAAAATCAATATGTCCGGAAGGATCGGCGTCATCGCCTACACCCACAGTAACATTTTCCCCACGTAAATTCCTGCCTCCGGTCGCATTAAGCGCATCAATGCTATAAGCCGCATGATTGTTATAGTTCAGCGGAATATCTTTCAGGTATTGCTCACTGATATAAGTCACAAAGGGGAGCGCTGCGATTTTGTTGACGACCTCTTCGGAAGCATTTATAAATATTGTTTTTTGAGGTTGAATTTTTGTATGAACGATCTGCGCACCCAATCCTTCAACTTGTTTTATCACTTCATCCTTCGATATTGAACCATAAAAACAAACAGCGATAAGATCTTCAGTGCTGTTTTTATGCAATGAAATTTGCTGGGATAGTTTGTTTGAAATTTTATACTGCGAGTTCACTTCATATACACCATTTACTCCAAATCTTTTTAATTCAGGAATTGAAGCATTATCGCTGATCTCCGCCATGAATGCATTGTGGGGCAGATAATCAAACAACATAATTCCCTTTGAAGCGAGTTCTTTTTTTTGTGACGAATCAGGAATCTTTTCGAACTGGACCAGTGCGTAAAATTTTTTGCGAAAATGAACTTTTTGTAAACTATTGGTATTGAATTTTCCTTTTTGAATATTCAGGTTTCCGTAAAAGTCTCCGTTCTTAAAACGAACAGGTTTTGGTTTTGTTTGGGCAACAGATTCAGCAATTGAAAAAAAACAAAGCAGGGAGATGAGGTAAAAAATTTTCATTAGGCGGTAATTTAAGGTTAGCCTTTGTTTAGATTATACGGAACTTATTAACAGATGTTGATGCTGTGAAGAATAAATATTTCCTGGAGGAATAGCAGTTCAAAATTTTAGCAGCCATGGTAAAGGATTTGGATTTATGGTTTTTCTCATCACCATAAACGAATTTCTGGTGATATTAGTATAGGTTCCTGCCCTAAAATAACCTTGTTTAACGCCTATTAACAAATGACTTATATAAAAACGCTCATTATGTATTTATCTTTTTTCGGACAGGCACTTCCCATTTTACTTCTTACATAAACATTACCTTTGCACACTTCATTATGAAAGCAAGATCATTAAAGAAAGATAAAGTAAACATTATTACGCTCGGCTGCAGTAAAAATATGGTTGATAGCGAGGTATTAAGCGGTCAGCTGAATGCCAATAATATTGATGTTGTTCATGAAAATAAGAGATCAGACCACAATATTGTAGTAGTAAATACCTGTGGATTTATTGATAAGGCAAAGGAAGAATCAGTTAATACAATAATTGAACAAATTGAATTAAAGAAGAAAGGCAGATTAGACAAAGTTTATGTCACCGGTTGTTTAAGTCAGCGCTATCGTGATGACCTGGAAAAAGAAATTCCCGAAGTGGATGCCTGGTTTGGGACAATGGAATTGCCGTTGATGTTGAAACAATTTGAAGCTGATTATAAATCGGAATTGATTGGGGAAAGACTATTGGCAACCCCTAAGCATTATGCATACCTGAAGATTTCTGAAGGTTGTAATCGCACTTGTGCTTTTTGCGCTATTCCATTAATGCGCGGAAACCATATAAGCAGACCGTTTGAGGAATTGGTCAGAGAAGCAGAGCGATTAGTGAAAATGGGAGTGAAGGAAATTATGTTGATCGCGCAGGAACTTACTTATTACGGATTGGATATCTATAAGAAAAGGATGCTTCCCGATCTTTTAAAACATCTCAGCGATGTCGAAGGATTAGCATGGATCCGCCTGCATTACGCATATCCTTCGAAATTTCCTCTGGAGATCTTAGATGTAATGAAAGAACGTGAGAACATTTGCAATTATCTTGACATGCCCTTACAACATGCCAGCGATCATATGCTTAAAGCCATGCGCAGGCAAATTACCAAAACAGAAATGAATGAGTTGGTAAACGCGATTCGTGAAAAGATCCCGGGAATTTGTTTGAGAACAACATTGATTGCAGGTTTCCCGGGAGAAACAGAAAATGATGTGGATGAGCTGAAAGAATTTTTAGCACATCATCGTTTCGACAGGGTTGGGATTTTTACCTATTCGCATGAAGAAGGAACAAGCGGATTTGAATTGAAAGATGACGTGTCTCCAGCTGAAAAACAAAATAGAGCGGAAGAGATAATGGAAGTGCAGCAGGAAATTTCTTATGAAAAAAATCAAGAGAAGATTGGCCAGGTTTTTAAAACATTAATTGATAAAAAAGAGGCTGGAAGATATTTGGGCAGAACAGAATTTGATTCTGTTGAAGTAGACAATGAAGTGATCATTCATGCAGAAAAAAAATTGCCTGTTGGGGAATTTGTGAACGTAAAAATTACAAAAGCTTACGACTACGATATCGAAGGGGTTGTTATATAAATTTCTCTGATCATTATTTATGACTCATCCTGCTCCCGGCTGCAGTACCACCGGAAGGACCTCCTGGATTTGAATTTCCGCCTCCACCAAAACTCCTGCCAGTATTTTCTGTGCCAAATGCTGAGGGGAATACATTGGTTCTTGCAGGTTGAGAAAAAGAATGATTTACGCTGGCGTTATTATTACTCGAAGGATTATTGATAGGCGCACTATTCAAATTATTTCTGCTGTTCCCACCACCATTTGATGCTGTTTCATTGCTATTGAATTGTCGTAGAGCATGGTGATCGTTGGCAGTCATCATGCCATTCATATTCCCCGGGACAGAAGGATTAGATCTATTTCTGTCATTAACCGAAATGCTGTTATATCCTGCATATGGGTTAAAAGAATGTATCGGGATCTGAGTGTTATAGCTTATATAAGCCGAATTATACATTCCCGAATAATAGTAATATGGATTATAAAAACTGTTCCACATATAGTAATTATTCCAGGCATAGTAATTATGGGTGCCGGTAATTCCAAACGGGCTATAAATATCCGTATAGTAAGGGTTGCCGGAAAAAGGAAGGAAGAAAAAGCCACCAAATCCGCCCATCGAATTATAAAATCCGAAGGGGGCATCTCCCATATGATATAGAGCAATCGTCACTTCTCCACTTGTTGTTGGGTTGGAATTTCTGTCATACTCGTCAAAATAAGCCCACCGTGACCGATTGTGTGCCTTCAATAATAGATATTGATCATGAACATTTGCGTTATAATAATAGTAATTGCTTTTATCATTTTGAGTTGCGCTTTTTGAAGATGAGCAACTATTTAAACTTACTAGTGCAGGTATGAGCAGAACGTAAAAAATTTTCATAACAAGGTTTTTAGAATTTTGCAAATCGGGGAGATCAAAATCTTGCCATTTCTAAGTTACGATCATTTATTCAATCCGGGTATCAAAACCCGAATGCACGGTTTTTTACTTTTTTATAGGGGAATGCTGAAGCATCAATAAAATGTTGTCCTTCTCTCAACAAAAAATCCCGCCGGAGCGGGATTTTTCCTTCTGTCATGGCAATGGACTGTTTGTGATAAGAGAGATTTTTTATCAGTGTTTGTAATAATTTCTTTTTGCAACTTCAATGTCATTATCCCTCTCATGTTTCAGTGCACGTACTTCTTGTCTTCTTTGCTTATGCGTTAAACTTTTGTCTTGTTTTACAGAGGCGATTTTTTCACTGTAGTCATGTTTTATATCGGCAATCTGCATGTCTAATTTGGACATGGGTCTGTATCCATATCCATAAGGCGGATAACCCCAATATGGATAATAAAAGGGATATAAAGGAGCGTAAACGCCCCAGCCTGTTCCTACGATTACTCTTGGACCTCCATAATTAAAGCCACCATGCACAAATTTTTGCGAGGATGCACTGAACACCACTGCTATTGATAACACTGATATTACTAACAACTTTTTCATAAATTATAATTTTTGTTGTGTAATAATTATCCATTCATCAATGATAATGACGCAAAAAATGCACTAAAGTTTGCTTTTCATTTTTACTATAACTATTCTATAACATTATCGTTTTATTGGTTAATTGACTGTTAACCAAATTTGATTTTGTAACTTTTCGTTCACACTTTTTAAATTGATTTCTGATTAGTTTTATTCAACCAAGAAATTATGAGAAAAAAGACCTTCGCCATTTTAATTTTATTGCTCTCTTTATTAAACCTTGATGCTCAGAACAACAGATGGAGTGTTGAGATAGGGGCTGGTGCGGCATTACCGGTGGGAAAATTTGCCAGCAAAAATATTTATGATTCCACAGCGTCTTTTGCCAAAATCGGGCCTGCCCTCAATCTTGCTCTTAACTATAGATTTTCCAGCTATTTTTCCACCACTATTTTACTATCCGGCCAACAAAATAATGTTGATACAAAAAACATTGATAAAAAATGGGACGCAGCTTCACCTGGAAATTATTATCAAACCACCAGTAATAATTGGTTAATAGGAAAATTGATGGCAGGCATTACTGCAAACTTACCGGTCAATAAAAGACTCTTTCTTTCCGGCCGAGTCACTGCAGGGGCGGTGAAAACCAGTACTTACAAATTTACCACTATTGGATACACGGCTATCAATGACAGTTTAAATCTTGGTCCGGGATCATCCCCAACAACCATTACAGAAACCAATGCTAAACAAGCACTCAAATGGGAATTCACTTACCTGATCGGAACAGGAATCAAATACAGTCTAACCAAGCAGGTCCTTTTTTTATGCAATCTTGATTATTCATCATCAACACTCCGTTTCGCGCGCATCTATTATTCAAATTTGTCTACGGGTGTATTAACAGGCTCTGGAAACCCACCCCCTCAAGCTATCCGGGCTTTGCCAAAACAACCAGTTTCTTCTCTGAATCTATCGGTTGGGCTTGCAGTAAATTTGTAAAATATTTTTCGCCTTCAAATTGGTTTATGAAACAAAAATCTTTAGTCGTTATCTATTTGATGTTGATCTTCTGCAATTCATCAGGCAATGCGCAGAATGTGGAGAAGATAATTTTCAATGATAAAGACAGCGCTAACGATTATTATCTTGCCATTCGCCCCCTGTCCGGGAATATAAGGGGAGTGCAGGTATTGTTCAGAAGTTTTATCCAGCCAGAACAGGTATTACCTGAGACAAAATTGCACAATGTCGGATCCAGCAATGATATCCTCACCGTTTATGCTTCGCTAAAACAAGGTTTATGCGCCAATACAATCACACTTGAAAGAATTAATACCATTTTAAAAAATATAACACAAACCTACTCTGTTGATACCGCAAAATTTGCAATTGGCGGATTTGAATATGCTGGAAATATTGTGCTTCGATATACTGAACTTAGTTATCAAAATCCCTCGCAGTTTTTCATACAGCCCAAAGCCGTTTTTGCTATTAATTGCCCGGTTGATCTGATTGGACTATGGCATTGGAGCGAAAAAGCGATCAAAACAAATTTCTTCCCAGGAACTGCCGGAGACGGAAAATACATTATTGATGCGCTGACAAAAGAGAATGGATCACTCAAAGACAACCTAAAGAAATATATTGGGCTTTCCCCCTTTTACAAAGATGCGGAAGAAACGGGCAACGAACTATATTTAAAGAACGTTCCCCTTCGGTTATATTATGATACAGATATAAATTGGTACCTGAAGAATCGCAGACAAAGTTATTACGATACTTATTTAGCGGATGGCTCCGAACTAATTAATCGTTTGTTGTTGATGGGAAATAATGACGCAGAGTTTATCCAAGCCAGGCAACCCGGAGTGCGCAGCAATGGAATGCGAAATCCGGACTCGTGGTCGATCGTGGATGAAGTGGAATGCATTCAATGGATAAAAAGAAAACTGGATATTTTTGACCCGGATTTCTATGCGCCGGCTTACAATTTAGCTTTTCCCAAAGAATGGGATGTGGAACGTTTTCAATTTCCAATTGACTTTGCACGGCAAATTCCATATAAAGGAATTGAAGATGTTCGATTCGCGCCGGGTTGGGGAAATAAGAGCAGTGAGGAATACTGGTCCTATTGTTTTTTGTGGTGGATAGATGCAAATTCAGTTATTGATGCAGTTTCTTTACAGGAAGATCTCAAACTTTATTATACCGGATTGGTGGGAAGAAATATTGAACCCAGAAAAATTCCCAAAGAAAAATGGGTACCGGTGAAAGCCAACATTAAAAAAATAAAAACTTTGCCAGGCGATGCGGAAACCTATAGCGGAACAGTAAATATGCTCGATTATATGGAACAGCAACCCATGACATTAAATGCGTTGATCCATTTACAAAATTGCAACACAAAAAATCATAAAGCGGTGTTTATCGAAATATCGCCGCAACCTGCTACCCATATTATCTGGAAAAAAATGAACGAACTTTATTCGGGATTTCAATGTGGCAATTAAAATGCTCTCATGAAAATATTTATTACAAGATTAATTCCGGAAGCCGGAATTAAGATTTTAAAGAATGCCGGAATTGAATTTGATCAATGGTCCGAAAGGAGAGATGTGCCACAAGACGATCTCATTAAAATTTGCCAGCGTTACGAGGGGTTGATAAGCGTCGGGCAGGATAATATCGATAAAAAATTTCTGAATGCCTGCAAACATCTAAAAGTGATTGCGCAAATGGCAGTTGGTTACGATAACATAGATATTCCCGAAGCTACAAAATTAAAAATACCCATTGGCAACACACCTGGCGTATTAAGCAGCGCAACAGCAGACACCGCTTTTTTATTAATGCTTGCTGTTTCACGCAAGGCGTTTTTCATGCACCAGAAAATTATCAATAATGAATGGGGATTTTATGAGCCCACAGAAAATTTAGGAATTGAATTGCATAATAAAACACTCGGTATTTTTGGTTTGGGCAAAATTGGTTTTGAAATGGCAAAGCGTTGTGCAAAGGCCTTTGGGATGAAAATAATTTATCACAACAGAAGCAACAACATCTTGGCTGAAAAAGAATTGAATGCAAAGAGAGTCAGTTTCGATGAATTGCTTTTGCAAAGCGATGTATTGTCTGTGCATACTGCGTTAACTGCAGAGACAAAAGGCGTGTTCAATATTGATGCATTCAGCAAAATGAAAAGGAATGCTATTTTTATTAATACTGCCCGTGGAGCTATTCATAATGAGACTGATTTGATAAAAGTGTTGGATGAAAAAATGATCTGGGGCGCCGGATTGGATGTTACCAATCCTGAACCGATGCGTGCCGATAATAAATTGTTACAAATGCCCAATGTTGCCGTCTTGCCGCATATCGGCTCTGCAACTGAAGAAACACGAAATGCCATGGCAACTCTTGCTGCGGAAAATATTGATGCTGCATCAAAAGGGAAGCGATTACTTCATGCAGTAAACCCTGAGGTATTTGGATGATGAATACCGTAATATTCAGAATATAATAACGATCATAAACCATGAGGTTATATGAGTATCGGCTTCGCGTTTATTGCCTTGTTCATTTATCATGAAAGCGTTGGTCGATGCCCGTATAATTCAACCTTAAAAAAAATGATAGTGTTTGCCTCGGCAAGGATATTTTATATGTATCTTCTTCAGGTGTTCTGGCAAAAATAACTTGGTATAACGGAAATAATGCGAATGATCCAACTGAAAAAAATCCTGATTCAGATCTGGTCAGCTCAACTATTTATCAGTTAAAAGTAACCAGCAATGGTAGTTGTGAAGCAAATGGTAAGGTAACAGTTATTGTATATGAACCGCTGGCAATGCCGAATGCATTTACGCCAAATGCAGATGGTGAGAATGATGTTTTTCGCGTTCCTTATTCGATGGCAGAGGAAGTAACGAAATTTTCGGTGTACAACCGTTGGGGTGAACTCATATTCTCAACTACTAATCTCAACGAAGGATGGGATGGTACTTTCGGAGGCAAACCGCAATCTCCTGGCACATATGTATGGATGATCGAGTACAAGGATCTTTTATCAAATAAATCTGCCACTGCGAAGGGAACAGTAATTTTGATCAGGTATGGCAGAGCAATTATCAGGCATTAAAAGAATTTTTTATTTTTATTAAAAATTGATGAGCATGGCAAAATCAAAAATTTCACGCGAAGAAATGGTAGAACTCTATAATAAACTCATTGCTACCAATAATAAAATTGAATGCAAGGGAGATACGATACCGTACACTTCGCTTAACGGAAATATGTTCAGCATGCTGACAAAAGGAGATCAGGTGGCACTAAGGCTTCCGGAAGAGGAGAGGGTAAAATTTTTGGATAAATACAAAACAAAGTTACTCGAGCAATACGGAATTGTTCAAAAGGAATATGTTGTTGTGCCAGAGAATCTTTTGAAAAAAACAACAGAACTAAAAAAATATTTTGACCTGAGTTTTAAATATGTAAACTCACTAAGACCGAAACCGGGCAGTAAAAGTAAAAAGAAATAAAAAGAATTTCCGGTCACGGTTAGTGGTGACACATATTCGTAGTGAAACCTGATGACTCGCATATGCCAGAAAGATAAAATGGCTAATGGATATTACTAAAATAAACAAATTGTAAATCTCTTTACCTTAGCAACAAAAAATCATGATAGACTGGAGCGGCGTAATTCCTGCACTCACCACAAAATTCAATAAGGACGATTCACTTGATCTGCAATCATTCAAAAAAAATTTACTGGCACAGATGAATGCCGGCATTAATGGCTTGATTATTGGCGGTTCGTTGGGTGAAGCGAGCACGATATCGACTGAAGAAAAGGAAAGATTAGTAAAATTATCTGCAGAAGTAACAGCCGGGAAAATTCCGGTAATATTAAATATTGCAGAAGGCTCTACAAGAGAAGCAATTCGCCAGGCAGAACTTGCAAAGATTTGGGGCGCAAAAGGAATCATGTTGCTGCCGCCAATGCGCTACAAAAGTGATGACAGAGAAACCGTCATTTTTTTTAAAACAGTCGCGGCGTCAACATCATTGCCAATTTTGATTTATAATAACCCGGTTGATTATAAAATTGAAGTGACTGTGGATATGTTTGAGGAATTGATGGAATGTGAAAATATTCAGGCTGTCAAAGAATCAACACGTGACGTCTCGAATGTGACAAGGTTAAGAAATCGTTTTGGCAGCCGGCTGAAGATCTTATGCGGAGTAGATACGATTGCTATGGAAGAATTATTAATGGGCGCAGACGGATGGATCGCTGGATTGGTAAACGCATTTCCAAATGAAACTGTTGCCATTTATACATTGACGAAAGCGGGGCGAATTGAGGAGGCTGCAAAAATCTATCGTTGGTTCATGCCCTTACTTGAATTGGATATTCATCCGAAATTGGTTCAATACATTAAACTTGCCGAAGCATATGCAGGATTAGGAACTGAATGGGTGAGGGCCCCCAGATTAATTTTAGCAGGGGACGAAAGAAAAAGAGTTGAAAAAATCATTAAAGATGGAATTGATTCCAGACCAACCTTACCAGATTATCATTCAATAAAGATCTGAGTTGAACATTTTAAAAATATTTTATGGCTTTTCAAGACGCCACTACAGCAGAAATAGATATCTCGCTAAAGAAATCCTGGCAAGCATTTCATGAATATCGAAAATATTCTTTGAAACAGAGATCGTCATTTATGAAAGCAATTGCGACTGAACTAAATGATAATGCAAAGAAGTTGGTTGCGACGGCGATGTCAGAAACGAATTTACCCGAAGCGAGATTACAAGGTGAATTGACGAGAACAATTTTTCAATTAAATAGCTATGCCGATGCAGGTGAGCAGGGCAGTTGGCTTGAAGCAAGAATTGATACCGCAATCCCGACCAAGAGTCCGCCAAAACCTGATATACGAAAAATGCTGGTACCGATCGGGCCAGTTGTTGTGTTCGGAGCAAGTAATTTTCCATTTGCGTATTCTACCGCCGGTGGGGACACCGCTTGTGCATTAGCGGCGGGCTGCCCGGTTATTGTAAAGGCGCATCCGGCGCATGCCCAGACTTCTGAATTGGCAGCACAGGCGATTTTAAGTGCGGCAGAAAAATGTAAGATGCCTGCAGGAATTTTTACGCATATTCATGGTAGTGGGTTTGAAGTAGGGAAGAATCTGGTCATGCATGCATGTACCAAGGCAGTTGGATTCACCGGGTCTTTTGCCGGTGGGAAACAGCTATTCGATTGGGCCAATCAACGCAAAGAACCGATCCCTGTCTTTTCTGAAATGGGAAGCATCAATCCGGTTTTTTTGTTGCCGGAAAAACTAAAACAATCTGCAGGCGAGATTGCAAAAATGTATGTATCATCGATTACATTAAGCGTTGGTCAATTTTGTACTAATCCCGGGATCATTATCGGCCTTGAAAATGAAGATCTCGAAAAATTCATTTCATTATTATCATCAGAAATAAGAAATATTGCCCCAGGCACAATGTTGCATCCTGGAATTGCTAAAGCATTTGTTGAAAAAAGAATAAACGCGCTCAAGCAGGAAAATGTGGAGACCCTGGCGGTATCTGAAATAGAGCCCAAAGAAAATCAGGGAATACCAACTATCGCATCAGCTCCTGCAGCAGCTTTCTTTAAAAACCCTGTATTGCACCAGGAAGTCTTCGGTCCTTATTCAATCATTATTCGTTGTAAAAATATTGAGGAAATGATTGAAGTGGCAAAAAACCTGGAAGGTCAGCTTACCTCAACCATAATGGCAACCGAGAACGATATATTACAAAATGAACCATTGGTTGAAGCGGTAAAGAATATTTGTGGCCGGTTTATTTTAAATGGCGTTCCGACAGGTGTTGAAGTGTGTTTGAGCATGCAGCATGGCGGACCATATCCTTCGACTACGGATAGCCGTTATACTTCCGTTGGCGCAGATGGTATTAAACGTTTTGCAAGACCAATTGCTTTTCAGAACTGGACTGATAATTTATTGCCGGATGAATTAAAAAATAGTAATCCACTCAATATCTGGAGAACGATTAATAATGAATTGACCAAAGAGAAGGTCTAAAGTTTTCAAATTGGCGAACTGTCCGTTAGCTGCTTGCAATTAACCGCTGGTTTTCGCCTCGAAAAGAAAACGAAAACCATGCAGAAATAATGGTCGACAAAATAAAATAGGTGATAAAGGCATAATTGAGCATTGGGGAGATCGAGCTTATCCCAAACCAGTCCCCATTTTTTATAATCATTCCAAGTCCAAAAATATTTTTTAGCAATTCCCAAAATATCGCGTTTGGATTTCTATCCATCAATTCAGTAAAACTGTAAACGTTCAAAAAAATGAAAACTCCGTAATAAAAAATATGCGGGCTGCCGATCTTTGCTATATTGCCAAAAAGATAACTGATAATGAGCAACATGATCGAGATCTGTATCCAACTCCAGGTCGTCAGTGCATGATCAGCCTTCGGAGAATATTTTTTAAAGTCATATACATTTTCAATCTTATATACGGGATATTTCTCAGCAACATCTTCTGGCCGCCAGCCGGTTGGCATCATCCAAATCCGAAATTTGTCTTTCCAATTTTTTGTTCGCCATGCATCTTTTATCAATAACCACATATGCTGAAAATTGATCTTTATCGGGTTCCATGTTTGCGATGGCCGGGTGATGCCATACACAGGCCTTACTTCAGGTAATTCTTGTTGATAAGTTCCAAAAAATTTATCCCAGAAAATAAATATTTGCCCGTAATTTCTATCAAGGTATTCGGGGTTGATGGCGTGGTGTACACGATGATGTGATGGGGTAACAATTATCTTTTCCAAAAATCCCATCTTATTGATATGCTGCGTATGATACCAGAATTGTGCAAACAAATGCAATGGTGCAATAATTACAATTACTTTTTCCGGCACCCCTAATAATGCAGCAGGCAACAATAGAAACGCAAATATTTTTACAAATACCGAAATGCTTTGACGAAGCGCACAAGCAAGATTAAATTCCTCGCTGCTGTGATGCACGATATGATTATTCCAGAAAAAATTATACTCATGGGCAATACGATGGACCCAATAGCCGGCAAAGTCTAACGAGATAAATGCAATGACATAAACAAAAATGCTTGACTGGATATGAACGATAGCAATATGTTTAACCAACCACCCATAAGAGAGTATCGTCAAACCCAAGCCCAGCACATCTTTTGTAACATTGGTAATTCCGGAACTTAAACTGGATATCATATCCATATTGCGCACCGTATCTTTGCCTTTGCGCCATCCCCACCATTTTTCAAATAATACCAGCGCTAAAAAAGCAGGCATCGCGATCAATAAGATTTTACCGTAAGCTTCCATACTTAAACAATCTTTACAAAGTTAAAATTTCCTTTAATAACTTGCCAATATTATGTCAACAGGTCCTGTAAATAAAGAAATTGGCAGTATAATAAGTAGGATGGAAAAAAAGACCGGCAACTCTTTTTTTTGCATTGATGCCCACACTTGTGGAAATCCAGTGCGACTTGTAGCCTCCGGCGGTCCCGCATTACAGGGGAATAATATGAGCGAGAAAAGACAACATTTCTTAAAAGAATTTGATTGGATACGAAAGGGATTGATGTTCGAACCTCGCGGTCATGATATGATGAGCGGAAGTATATTATATCCTCCGCACGACGAGCAAAATGATATCGCTGTTTTATTTATTGAAACGAGCGGATGCTTGCCCATGTGCGGACATGGGACGATCGGAACGATCACCATTGGCATTGAAGAAGGATTGATAATTCCAAAAACGCCCGGGATTGTTCGCATGGAAGCACCTGCAGGATTGGTATTGATAGAATATGGACAGGAAGGTAAGAAAGTAAAATGGGTAAGACTCACTAATGTGCCTGCATTTCTTGCAGCAGAAAATATTGAAGTGGATTGCCCTGAATTAGGACCGTTGAATGTGGATGTTTCTTACGGGGGAAATTTTTATGCTATAGTCGATGTGCAGGAAAATTTTTCTGGGTTAGAAAATTATTCGGCGGATAAATTGATCAGTTGGGCACGAGCCTTGCGAAAAGCGATAAACGAAAAATACAACTTTGTCCATCCCGATGATGAAACCATAAACGGATGCTCGCATATTTTGTGGACAGGAAAAGTGATCGATGAAAATGCTACCGCGCGCAACGCTGTTTTTTATGGAGATAAAGCCATAGACCGTTCACCTTGCGGAACAGGAACTTCGGCAAGAATGGCGCAATGGTATGCAAAAGGAAAATTGAAGAGCGGAGATGAATTCATTCATGAAAGCATAATCGGTTCAAAATTTATTGGAAGAATTGAAGAAGAAACAACAGTTGCTGGAAAACCCGCCATCAGACCGAGTATTGAAGGTTGGGCAAGGATTTATGGGTATAATTATATAAATATTGACCCAGGTGATGACCCTTATGCCTATGGGTTTCAGGTGTTGTGATGATTTGATTTATTATTGTCAAAATAACATTTATTCTTACATTAGCAGATTGCCGATTTTTCGTTTTTTTCCGCTGGCAGTCGCTCAATGTATTACCAATATGCCAGTATGCGACCAAACCATGAGGGTTTGAAAAACGGAAGCAGGTAACACAAAATAAACTCTACTATTGCCATGAGAAAAAAATCATTGATCACCCTTCTTCTTTTTTCTTTTTCTTTATCAACATTTTCGCAAGATCTAAAAGCTAGAATCAAAATAGATATTGAGCGGAAGATCGGTGAGATCAATAATCTGCTTTACGGAAATTTTACAGAGCATCTTGGAAGATGTATTTATGGCGGCATTTATGATCCGAGCTCTTCACAGGCAAATGCCGATGGATTTAGAAAAGATGTGATTGACGCGACAAAAAACCTGGGGGTAAGCATTGTTCGTTGGCCGGGGGGAAATTTTTCTTCCGGTTATCACTGGATGGACGGAATTGGGCCAAAACAAAATCGTCCAAAACGAAAAGATCTTGCATGGGGTGACACCGAACCCAATATTGTTGGAACAGATGAATTCATGAAATTCGCTACAGCAGCGAATGTTGAACCATATGTATGTGTTAATCTCGGAACCGGGACATGGGATGAAGCTCGCAATTGGGTTGAATACTGTAATGCTCCTACGGGATTCTATTATTCAGATCTGCGCGCAGCCAACGGGCACCCTCAACCTTATCATGTAAAATACTGGGGACTAGGAAATGAAATAGATGGCGAATGGCAGATGGGTCATCGTAATGCGGAGGATTACAGCAAGTTTGCCCTGGAAGCGGCAAAGCTGATGAAATGGAGTGATGATAGCATTAAATTAATTGCTTCGGGCTCGAGTAACTATGGCGATGACTGGATGAATTGGAATAAAACCGTACTGACCAACCTGCATGACGTGATTGATTATATTTCACTGCACCATTACGCAGGTAATCACAATAAAGATCATTACCGGTTTATGAGTTCAACACTATTTGTTGAAAATGTGATTAAGATAACGGAAGGGCTGATAAATCAGGTGCGTCTGCAATACAAACAGCAAAAACCCATCTACATTGCATTTGATGAGTACAATGTGTGGTACCGCGCATACACCGAACAAAAATTGGAAGAACATTACAACATGCAGGATGTGCTTGTTGTTGCAATGTATCTGAATACATTTCTTCGTCATGCAAATATTGTGAAGATGGCGAATATGGCACAGCTCGTTAATGTTATAGCACCGATGATGGTAACCAATGACAAATTGTGGCTGCAAACAATTTATTATCCTTTACAATTATTTGCCACTAACTGTAAGGGATATTCCATCGATGCATTGGTTCAGTGTGATACCTATGATGAAAAAGATTATAAAGGAATTCCTTATCTCGACGTTTCTTCTTCTTACAATGATAAAACGCAAGAACTTATTATCAATGTGGTTAATCGTAACCAGGAAAAGTCAATCCAAACTGCGATCACCAATCAATTTGGAAGACTGGATAATAAAGCAAAAGTTTACGAGATCAATTCTAAAAACCTGATGGATGAAAATTCTGTGAACGAACAAAAAGTGAAGGCAGTGGAAAAAGAGATCAATATTAAAGGAGATGATTTTGATTATGTTTTTCCTGCGCATTCATTTACGATGATCAAGCTAAAAATAAAATCATAATTCAAGATGAAAAAAATTATTTTTTCTTCATTTATCACCATGCTGTTGTTGGAAGCCGACAATCTAATTGCACAAAATGTTTTGCAGAAAATATCGCCTGTGAATTTTTCGCAGGTTCAAATCAATGATGATTTCTGGAAACCAAGAATTGATAAGATTGCAACCGCAACATTACCTGCCTGTATCTATCAAACAGAAATCGCGACTCCGCGCATCCAGAATTTCATTAATGCTGCAAAAAGAAAAACTGGAAGTTTTAAAGGACTGGTTTACGATGACAGCGATGTTTTCAAAGCACTTGAAGCTATTTCTTATAGCCTTAAAGATAATCCGGATACCGCTTTGGCGCGAAAGGCAGATGAATGGATTGACATTATTGCGGCAGCACAATTGCCAGATGGATATTTGAACACTTATTATACCCTGACAGACATCAATAAACGGTGGACACAAATTCCCAATCACGAAGATTATAATGCAGGTCATTTGATGGAAGCTGCAGTCGCTTATTACAATGCAACGGGAAAACGAAAATTGCTCGAGGTTGCGGAGCGCTATGCCAATCATATTGATTCAACTTTTCGTTTAAAAAATCGCCATTGGATAAGCGGACACGAAGAAATTGAATTGGCGCTGGTAAAATTATATCATGCTACAAATAATGACCGGTATTTAAAACTTGCAGACTGGTATTTGCAACAACGCGGTCAGCAAACGGCGATGGGCTGGTTCACGCCGGCATATTGGCAGGATATAAAACCGGTGAAAGAGCAAACGAAAATTACCGGTCATGCTGTGCGCGCGATGTATCTATATACTGGCGCTGCGGATGTGGCAGCAGCTAACGGCGACACCGGTTATATGAAAGCGATGAAGGCGGTTTGGGAGGATGTGGTTGACAGAAACATGTATTTCACGGGTGGTATCGGATCAAGTGGTGACAATGAAGGGTTTTCAAAAGATTATGATCTTCCGAACGCTGATGCATACTGTGAAACATGTGCAAGCGTGGGAATGGTTTTGTGGAATCAACGAATGAATATTTTAACCGGTGACGCAAAATATATCGATGTGCTGGAAAGAAGTTTGTACAATGCTGCACTTGATGGATTATCATTAACGGGAGATCGTTTTTTTTATGGTAATCCGCTGGCCTCCATTGGCAGGGACACAAGAAGTGAATGGTTTGGCACAGCCTGTTGTCCGGCAAATATCGCCCGCCTCGTTGCTTCACTTGGCAATTATATTTACAATAAATCGGATAATGATATTTGGGTCAATCTTTTTATTGGCAGTGAAACCAATGTTCCAATTGGGAAATCAACCGTTAACATTCAGCAAAAAACAAATTATCCTTGGGATGGAAATGTGAAGATCAATGTTTCACCGGATAAAAAAACAAAAATGATCTTGCATCTGCGCATTCCCGGATGGGCACAAGGGAAACCGGTTCCGGGCGACCTTTATCGTTTTGTAAATAATGAAACACAAAAATTTTCAGTGACCGTAAATGGAAAAGATGTCGCGTTTAATATGGATAAAGGATATGCAGTGATCGATCGTGAATGGAAAAAAGGGGATGTTGTTGAATTGAACTTGCCGATGGAAGTGAAAGAAGTTATTGCCAATGATTCTGTGAAGGCGGATGCCGGAAGAGCTGCATTGCAACGAGGACCCTTGGTCTATTGTATTGAAGGCGCTGACAACAATGATAAAGCCTGGAATGTCTTATTGCCATCGAATGTAATTTTCAAAACGGATTTTCAGAAATCTTTGCTGAATGGGGTCATAACTGTATCCGCTGAACTGCCAGTTTTAACAATAGGCACGGATGGATTATCGGTAATTACCCAAAAAAGGACGATCACGGCAATTCCTTATTATTCATGGGCAAATCGGGGAGGAGATGATATGCAGGTCTGGATTCCACGAAATATAAAAGATATCAAAATAAATTTTTAGTACCGCGAATTTTAAATTAATTGCACCGATTTATCATGTTCATTTCGTGTAATTCGATTTGATTCCCATAACAAAACGCACCATGAAGAAATTTTTTTTACTCATAGCCATTGCGACCCCGCTTACCGTATTCTGCCAGATGCTGAAAGCACCGGCCTATCCATTGATCACCCATGATCCATACTTCAGTATCTGGTCTTTCTCGGATAACCTGAATCAAAGTCAAACCAAACACTGGACTGGAAAAGATCAGCCGTTACAAGGTGTAATTAAAGTTGATGGAAAATTTTATAATTTTTTAGGGACAATTAATGAATCGAAAAATATTATTGCGGCAACACAAAAAAATGTTACCATAACAGCTACTCAGACAACCTATGAGTTTTTATGCGGCCCTGTAAAGCTTGAAGTAGATTTTCTTTCCCCTTTATTAATGAATAATCTGGATCTACTTTCAACTCCGGTTACCTATATAAACTTTAAAGTAACTCCAAATGACGAGGGGATGCATGAGGTTCAGATATTTTTCAGCGCTTCGGCAACTGCTGCCAGCGACAGCGAAGATCAATTGGTCACATCGGCTTCATCGAAAAGCGAAATCCTTTCTATCATAAAAACCGGAACAACGACTCAAAAGATCCTGCAAAAAAAAGGAGATGATGTAAGAATTGATTGGGGATATCTTTATCTGGCTGCGGCAAAGGATAATTCAACATCAGTGCGAATCAGTAATATTCAAGGAGCTTTGCAATCTTTTGAAACAAATAGGGTGGTGTCAAAAATCGAAGAAGCACCTATCCGGGCAAAAGAACTTGCCTTAACGGCTACAATTGGTTTCCAGATAAGCGTGAAACCTGTTGAAAAAAGAGTTCTGCTTGCATATGATGATCTGAATGCGATACAGTACTTCGGGCAAAATCTGCAAGCCTGGTGGAAAAAAGATGGTGGCAAGATCGAAGAAGTTTTAGACCGTGCGTCTTCAGATTACCGTTTGATAAAAAATAAATGCGATGCATTCGACAAGCAATTGTATGATGACGCCGTTGATGCCGGCGGTGAAAAATATGCAAAACTTTGTGTACTCGCTTATCGTCAATCACTCGCTGCCCATAAATTGGTTCGTGGGCCAAATAATGAAATTCTTTTTCCCCAAAAAGAAAATTTCAGCAATGGTTCGATATGGACGGTTGATGTAACCTATCCTTCTGCACCACTCACATTAATTTATAATCCCGATCTTCTGAAAGGGATGTTGAATGGAATTTTTTATTATTCCGAAAGCGGTAAATGGACAAAACCCTTTCCTGCACACGATCTTGGCACATATCCGCTCGCAAACGGGCAAACCTATGGAGAAGATATGCCGGTTGAAGAAGCGGGTAATGTAATGATCCTTACGGCTGCAATTTGCAAAGCAGAGGGCAAAACTGATTACGCAAAACTGCATTGGAAAGAATTGTCGCAATGGGTCGATTTTTTAGTGAATGAAGGAATCGATCCCGCCAATCAATTGTGTACTGATGATTTTGCAGGCCATCTTGCGCGTAACGCCAATCTTTCCATAAAAGCCATAGTGGGCATCGGCGCCTATGCTCAACTTGCGGAATTGAGCGGGCAAAATGCAACTGCCGAAAAATATAAACAGATCGCGCGAAGCGCAGCCATTAAATGGATGCAATTAGCAGATGCCGGCGATCATTATGCTTTAACCTTTGATGATAAAAATACGTGGAGCCAGAAATATAATCTGGTTTGGGATAAATTGCTTGGTTTGAATTTGTTTCCGCAATCTGTTTATGATAAGGAAGTGAAATATTATCTTACCAAGCAAAACGAGTACGGATTGCCATTAGATAGCAGAAAGACATATACAAAATCGGACTGGATATTATGGACCTCGGTTTTGGCCGATAATAAAAATGATTTTGAAGCCATTATTGACCCCGTTTACAAATATGCTACAGAAACGCCAACGCGGGTGCCTTTGAGCGATTGGCATGAAACAACAAATGGCAAGCAGGTTGGCTTTCAGGCCAGGAGCGTTGTAGGCGGATATTTTATTAAACTATTGGAAAAGAAATGGAAAAACAAGTAGGTATTATTGGTGGGGGAGTTATTGGTCTGTGCTGCGCATATTATTTGCAAAAAAAAGGGTTTGATGTTACGGTTATAGAACGTGGTGATATTACTTCAGGCACTTCATTTGGTAATGCAGGTTATGTTTCTCCCAGTCATTTTACACCGCTGGCCTCTCCCGGAATTGTTGCAAAAGGGTTGCGTTGGATGTTGAGTTCATCAAGTCCGTTCTACATAAAACCCAGGCTCAATAAAGATTTGGTAAGATGGGGATTGACGTTCTGGAAATCCGCCAATGAAAAAACGATGCAAAAGAATATTCCGCATCTCAATAATATCCTTCATCTAAGCCGGGAGCTGACTTCAGAGATAAAGAATGATCTCGGAAATCATTTTCGCATGGCTGAAGTCGGCTGCTTCATGTTGTACAAAAGCGCCGCGATTGAAAAGCATGAGATTGAATTGGCAAAGCAGGCAGCAGCTTTGGGGATTGAGACAGAAATTTTTACTGCCGGGCAGATTCAGGAAATGGAATCCGAAGTTGAAGTGAATGTTCGGGGCGGAATTCTGTACCCAATAGATTGCCATCTGCATCCGGGAGATTTTATGCAAACATTAAAAGGACATTTACAAAAAGCTGGCGTCCGTCTTCAATTGAATACCACGGTCACCGGTTTTGAGAAAAATGGAGACAGTATTAATGCAATAGTTACTGATAAAGGAAAATTCAATTGTAATGAATTGATCATTGCTACAGGTTCATGGTTACCTGTTGTTACAAAACAATTAGGCATTCCCGTTATAATGCAGGCTGGGAAAGGCTATAGCATAACTTATGAAAATGTCGGGAAGAATTTACGACATCCTGCAATTTTGGTAGATGATCGCGTAGCGATGACACCAATGGGAAAAGATCTTCGCATGGGCGGAACAATGGAGATCAGCGGCATTAATGATAGGATTTTGATAAAAAGAGTAGAAGCGATTTTTAAAGCTGCTAAAAATTATTATCCAAGCCTCACCGTTCAATTTCCTGCCAAAGAAAAAATATGGAATGGCTTGCGGCCCTTGACTCCTGACGGATTGCCCTATATTGGAAGACACAGTAAATACAATAATCTCACACTTGCCGGTGGTCATGCCATGCTGGGATTATCCCTGGCTGCTGCAACAGGGAAGCTGGTGGAAGAAATCATCAATAAACAAAAAACGACTATTGATTGTTCAGCATTCGATGTGGAACGATTTGGATGAATTTGTTTAAACGGTTGAAGCTGATTTATGCAGACTTCTTACTTTTACTGTTCTTATGAATTGTAAGGCTACTAATTTATCATATCAGCAGACTGGATATTTCTCCCGGATAATAACTGATTATTTACAAAATGATGCATCGTTGCGATCATTTTATGCCCATCCTGTTTCTCTTGAAGGCGTCAAATCGGCTATATATGCCCGTGATCAATTTAAAACGAACAGAAAGATTTTGGTTGAAGAATTAACCAAACAATATCACAACCTGGAATTGTCCGTTGCTGTAAGAGATAATATTGAAAAGCTTTCGCTTGAAAACACCTACACCATCACCACTGCGCATCAACCCGCCATTTTTACCGGGACACTTTTTTTTGTTTATAAGATCCTGCACACAATAAAGATTGCAAAATACCTGTCTGCCGAATTGCCGGAAAAGAATTTCGTGCCTGTCTATTATATGGGAAGTGAAGATGCTGATCTTGATGAACTCGGATATATTTATCTCGATAATGAAAAGATAAGCTGGGAAGCAAAACAAAATGGCGCGGTGGGAAGAATGAAAACAAAGGGACTTGAAAAAATCATTGATCGTATCGAAGGGGAATTTTCTGTTCAGCCTTATGGAAAGGAATTGGCTGCCTTGTTGCGAGATTGCTATCTCAAAAGTCCGGACATACAAACTGCCACTTTTAAACTGATCGACAAATTGTTTGCTGAATATGGATTGATTGTTTTGATTCCAGATAATCCAAACTTCAAAAACCTGATGAAGCCTGTATTTGAAGATGATCTGATAAACCAGACTGCGTCATCAATCGTTGAAAAAACAATTCGGTCATTTCCTGAAAATTATAAAGTGCAGGCAAACCCGCGGGAAATAAATTTATTTTACTTAAAAGATAATATCCGGGAATTGATAGAATTTAAAAATGAGAAGTTCATCGTAAGACATACCGAAATTCAATTTACAAAAGATGAGATCCTCGCTGAACTAAAAAATTCCCCTGAAAGATTTAGCCCCAATGTAATCTTGCGAGGATTATTTCAGTCAACAATTTTGCCGGATATTGCATTCATCGGGGGTGGGGGAGAAACAGCATACTGGCTTGAACTTAAAGATCTCTTTGGTCATTATTCAGTTCCATTTCCGATTTTAATATTGCGAAATTCTTTTCTCATAATTGAAAAAAGGTGGGAAGAGAAGATTACGAATGCCGGGTTGATGGTAACAGATATTTTTAAACCTGCGGAAACATTATTAAGTGAAATAGTTAAGAATGAATCGAAGAACCAAGTGAGCCTGCAAAAGGAAATTACTGTTGCAGAAGATTATTATTCTAATTTAAAAATGATCGCCGGTAATATTGATATTACCTTGCAGCAACATGTTGAAGCCATGCGAGTAAAGGCTTTGAAGCAGCTTAAAGAATTAGAAAAAAAATTACTGCGAAACGAAAAAAGAAAATTTGAAGATATTCACCGGCAAATTCATCAAATCAAATCTTCATTATTCCCTTTAAATAATTTGCAGGAGCGGATTGAAAACTTTATGCCTTATTATGCAAAATGGGGGAAAGCATTCATTGATCTTGTCTATCAAAATTCACTTACGCTCGAACAGGAATTTACTGTGATAGAAGAAAAATAATTGATTATCGGTTATTAGGCTGGTTGGGATCGAATTCCCAAAAATCTTCAAGGGCGCCAGATTCGTTTTCACCACCACCAGTGAATCCACGATTTAATACCGAGAAACTTACACCGCCTTGTCTTGCATCACCTACAAATTGTGTTTTTGGGATCCATAAGTCATTAGCAAAATTATATTCCCATGTCCATTTATTTAATGAGCCATTTATGCCTGTGGTAAGGTAAGCGAAATCGCCACCACCCTCACTTTTAACGTTTAATATTACAAAAGCAGTTGCATTTGCTCTCATGATGGTGGTGTAGATGTCATCATAAGGAGCAGAATCGGAATTATAAATATTTCGTAGCTGTGTCCATGCGTTCGAATCAGGTTGTGAAGGATCGAATTTCCAAAAGTCACCTATCATGCTTCCATTATCTGTGAGACCGGTGACAATATATCCAAATTGATTATGAACGAAAGCTACCGCGCTCCATCTGGCATTGCCTTTTAGATCGGATTTTTGTTTCCATGTGTCCGCATCAGGATTGTATTCCCAGCAATCTCTCAAACTGCTTGTGTCGAAACCAGTTGCTATATAGCCGAGGTTCTGAATTCCAAATGCAACTGCTTCATAACGTTCGCTGCCGGCAAGATTGGACTTTTGAGTCCATGTATTATTTTCTGGATTATACTGCCAGAAATCTTTCAATATATTCGTTCCAGTGTATCCGGTTCCCAGATATCCATAGTTGCTAACAGTTAAACCTACCGCGGAACTTCGCGCAACGCCCGGTAAATTGGCTTCTTGCTCCCAGGAATTTTTCACAGGATCATATTGCCAGAGATCATTCAACCTGTTGAAATTGTTATCTACTCCGGTGCCAACATATGCATAATTACCAACAACAAATGAACTGGATTCACTTCTTGCAACTCCGGGGAAATCTGCGCGCTTGACCCATTTGCCATCATTGGTGACACCGCAACAAGAATTACGATGACATGAACTAAAAATAACTGAAATGAAAAATATAGCGCAATAGATAAAGTTTTGGTTCATGGCTTTTGATTTTTATAAAATTAAAATTTCAAAAAGCCAAAAGATGTTAAATGAATCTTGGGAGAATATAAAAATTTGTGAAAACTATTTCTGATGAAAGCTATCTCCGATAAATTGTAATGCATCTGTAATTCCCGTTCTCCAATAAGTCCAGGTGTGCGCGCCATTACGTACACGAAATTCATGCGGCACTCCTTTTTCTGTCAATGCAATATGTAAAAGACAATTTCCAACAGTTAAAAAATCATCATCGCCGCAATCGATCCAGTAACGAACTTTTTTCAGATCATCCGCAGATTTCGTTTCAACTAATTTTAAAACAGAATTGTCATACCACGTTTTGTTCAACCTGTCATTCCCTTTCAGACCTTTACCAAATAATGGCGCAAAAGTTACATCATAATCATGGTCATTGATTTCAACTAATCTTTTATCAGATATTACTGCCGCGCTTAGCGGCGCAGCGGCGGCGAACAATTCCGGATATTTTAATGAATAAATTAAGGTCCCATATCCACCCATAGATAATCCGGCAATTCCGCGATATCTCTTTTCACCCTTTATGCGATATGTTTTTTCAATTGATGGCATAAATTCTTTCACAAAAAAGTCCTCATATTTTTCCTTGCCATCATAAGAATTGATATAAAAACTGGAATCTCCGTTCGGCATTACGATGATCATTGGCGGAATTGTTCCATCTGCAATTGCTTTATCTGCATAACGATTGATCTCTCCAAACTGAAGCCAGCCTGTATTGTCATCAGTATATCCATGTAATAAATAAACAACAGGATAGCTGCGTTGCGAATAATCATAATCCGGTGGAAAATAAATTGTGTATTTCACATCCCGATTCATGACCGAACTGTGCACGGTCTTTTGCTCAATTACCTTGCCCATTGGTTGTGCAATGGCGAACATGTTAAAAATAAAAATGAATAAAAATGATGCAGATGATTTTTTGATCAGCGTATTCATGATATTAGTTTTGTGAGAATAAATGTAAACAATTTGAAAATGCAGCGGAAAGTATTTTTGGTAAAGACCAATGGCAAAATGACGGGATTAATAAATAATCCTGACGTTTAATAGTAGATCAGGGAATGGAAGTGTTGCGGCCAAAGATGCGGATAGGAGAATTAAAGCCGGAGAGAGAAAATCTTTTGCATTACCACTAAAATACCAGCGACTTCTAAAATTTATTTATCAAAATTATTTTGCCAACCCTCGCTTTTTAATTTTTCAATCTTAGATAGGACATCGCTTTCAAGATTTTTTTTGTAAGCCTCAACCTCAAGGCCAATCACTTCATCAAAAGCGCCGATAATGGAAGCCGCAAGAATGCCGGCATTTTTTGCAGCGTTTAATGCAACGGTTGCAACCGGGATTCCGTTGGGCATTTGTAAAATGGAAAGAACAGAATCCCACCCATCGATTGAGTTAGAAGACTTGATCGGAACGCCGATCACCGGCAAGGATGTAAGGGAAGCAATCATTCCTGGCAAATGCGCGGCACCACCCGCTCCTGCAATGATCACTTTTAACCCGCGCTGCTTTGCTTCGGTTGCATATTGAACCATGCGCAAAGGAGTGCGATGCGCGGACACAACGGTGAGTTCAAATTCAATAGCGAATTCTTTTAAAATATCGGCAGCAGCTTGCATGATTGGCAAGTCGCTATCGCTGCCCATAATGATACCGACTTTTAGCATTTCTTGTTTATTGTTTTTGGTTTAGCGTTTTTAGTTCAGCGTTTATGGACATAAGAACCTTTTGCAATACTAAGAAAATTTATAAATTCAAGACGACTAATTCTGTCAAAACCTTCGGCAATATCATCCATTAAAGAACCGCATGAATCATCTTTTTAGTCTTTCAGTTTATACTCTTTGCCGGACTTTTCTTCTTCAACAATTGTATAGCTCCTGCCAGGTGAATATCTTGTTTTTTTTCACAAGATTAGGTCCTTGAGTTTTTCATTGTATCCATGATACAAGGGCTAAGGCTACCCTAAAGACTCTGTATCGGAAATTAGGTACTGATGACTTTTACAATCTGCTTCACTTTATTTGTTGCGTGAATCAGGTCTATCTTATCGCGGCTTAAAATAGTAACATGTCCCATTTTCCTCCCGGGTTTAGTTCGTTTTTTCCCATAAATATGCACGAAGACATTTTCCATTTTCAACAGATCATTCAATCCTTCATAAATAGGTTCTCCATTAAATCCATCAGCACCTAACAAATTTACAATGGCAGCAGGCATGATGGCTGATGTGTTTCCGAGTGGATAACCAAGAATGATTCTCCATAGCATATCAAATTGTGAACTGAAATTTGCTTCAATGGTATGATGCCCGCTATTATGCACGCGCGGCGCCGTCTCATTAACCAAAACATCCCCATTTTTGTCAATGAATAATTCAACTGCAAAAATGCCAGGACTTTTTAAGTCTCTGGCCACTTTTAATGATACGGCTTCCACTTTCCATAAGATCTCTTTCGGTAGATCGGCAGGACTGATCTGATAATCGAGCAAATTTAGATCCTGATTAAAAACCATATCAACAGACGGAAAAAGCGCCGTTTCCCCTTTTTCATTAACAGCAACGATCTGGGAGATTTCCTTGTGAATAGAAACCAATTTCTCCAGCACACTTGGCGCATCAAAGCCTTTATCAATATCGGCTATTGTCCTAATTATTTGGACTCCGCGACCATCATAGCCACCCATTCCGATTTTATGAACCGCAGGAACAAAATCTTCCTTCGTTTTAAGCTCGGCAAGATTTTGGGTTGTAGTGAACGAAGATGTGGGAATCTGTGCCTGTTTATAGAATTCCTTTTGTGCGATCTTATTCTTAATAATGCGCAGCGCAGCTGGTTTCGGGAAAATTTTCACCCCTTCTTTTTCCAACTGCTCCAAAGCATCTTCATTTACCGACTCAATTTCGATGGTAAGGGCATTAAGTCCTTTGCCGAATTGATAAACATCATCAAAATTTTTTATATCTCCTTTTGTAAAGTGGTGGCATAAATGCGCGGCGGGACAATCTTCGTCGTTTTCCAAAACATAAGTTTCCACAGGATAATTGGCGGCGGACTGCAGCAACATTCTTCCCAATTGACCGCCGCCGAGTATTCCAACTTTTTGCATAAGGGTTTATTTGTGGTGTGAAGATAGGAAAGGGAAAACAAATGGGAATTTTGCGACAACAAATCGATAATGGTTTTTTAACATGATGTGTATTAGTTAATACTCCGATTTATGCAATAAGAATTTTATCTTTATACGAGAATATGATTCCCGATTATCCGCATAAAATATTTGAAGATAAGCGCAGTTGCTATTGCCTGTTAATGGAAGCGCTTGCCATGGGTGCGTTTCTGTAATTTCTGATGATTAATGATTTGTCGCACCTGTGTGCGACGCCAGGATGTTGAGTAAAGATTGACCACTTTAACCATAAATTTAATTCTATGACATTGATAACAGCAACAAAAAATAAACCCATCGTACAAAAAGATTTTTTGCCATTGCAAGGAACAGATTATGTTGAATTTTATGTTGGCAACGCCAAGCAAGCTGCGCATTATTATAAATCAGCATTTGGATTTCAGTCGCTGGCATATGCCGGACCTGAAACTGGAGTAAAAAATAAAGTAAGTTATGTTGTCAGACAAGACAAGCTGACTTTTGTTTTTACTACCTCATTAAGAACCGGAACGCCGATTGCCGATCATGTTTATTTACACGGGGATGGCGTGAAGATGCTCGCTTTACGTGTAGACGACGCCGTTAGTGCCTGGCAGGAAACAACAAATCGGGGCGGAAGAAGTTTCATGGAGCCGATAAGATTAACGGATGAATTCGGTGAAGTTGTATTAAGCGGGATTTTTACCTACGGGGAAACAGTTCATTTGTTTGTTGAGCGTAAGAATTATAAGGGCGCATTCATGCCAGGGTATAAGGAATGGAAAACAAACTATAATCCACCGGCAACGGGATTAAAATATGTTGATCATTGCGTAGGGAATGTCGGTTGGAACCAAATGGATCATTGGGTTCGGTTTTATGAACAGGTGATGGGATTCAGGAATATTCTATCTTTTGATGACAGTGATATTTCAACGGAATACTCTGCATTAATGAGTAAAGTGATGAGTAACGGTAATGGATATGTGAAATTCCCGATCAATGAACCCGCAGAAGGAAAAAAGAAATCGCAGGTGGAGGAATACCTGGAATATTTTAATGGCGAAGGCGTTCAGCACGTGGCGATGGCGACAGACAATATCGTAAAGACAGTTACCGAATTGCAGGATCGGGGAGTGGAGTTTTTAAAAGTGCCGACCTCTTATTATGACGATCTGTTGCTCCGTGTCGGGAAAATTGATGAAGATATCGATCCGCTAAAAGAGTTGGGCATATTGGTTGACAGGGATGATGAAGGGTATCTCTTGCAGATCTTTACAAAACCTGTTGAAGATCGACCGACGCTATTCTTCGAGATCATTCAAAGAAAGGGCGCCAAAAGTTTTGGCAAAGGAAATTTCAAAGCATTATTCGAGGCAATTGAGCGGGAACAAGCCGCCCGGGGCAATTTATAGGTAAAACTACTATTGTTTAATTCGGTAATTTTTCATTTATTAACAGTCTGTTTATATGTTAGCTGGCAGGCTTTTTGCTTTTTCGTACTACCTTTAAGCGCTTCTGAAAACCGCAGATAAAATTATTATTCGTATTGTATGAATCAAAGTTGTATGAATAAAAGCAAACAAATCTTAGCGCCGTTTTTTGTTATTGCATCTTTATTTTTTTCTGCAAGTATTTCCCATGCACAAACTTCTGTCGCTTCCGTTAATTTTTTAAATTATCAGCGTTCTTTTCCGCGCATCAGCGATATGATGAAAAGAAAAGAAGATACATTGATGAAACAATTTCAGCAAAAAGGGTTATCCTGGCCAGCTAAATATGTTTATATCCGTTCTTTCAAATACGATAGCGAAATGGAACTGTGGGTGAAGAATAAGAAGGAAGAAAAGTTTAAATTATTCAAGACCTATAAGATTTGCGCACTCGCGGGAACATTAGGCCCCAAGCGCATGTCCGGCGATTACCAGGTTCCTGAAGGATTTTATTATATAACTGAATTCAATCCAAAAAGTCTTTATCATTTGTCCCTGGAATTAAATTATCCCAATGCTTCCGACAGATTGTTAAGTGATCTTTCGCAACCAGGCGGCGATATTTATATTCATGGAAGTTGCGTAACTACAGGTTGTATTCCGATCACCGATGAACAAATTGAAGAGTTGTACATTATTGCCGCTCATGCAAAAGATCTTGGGCAGGATTTCATTCCCGTTCATATTTTCCCGGTCAATTTCAAAAATCAAAAAAGCGTAATTTATCTGAACAGGTATTTACAGAGTTTTTCTGAAAATACATCTTTCGAAAAGAATATGAAGAATGCTTTTTTCTATTTTGAAAAATACAGGCAGATACCATTGGTACTGGTGAACAATAAGGGCGATTATGTGACAGAAGAAGTAAACCTGAGCGAGCCGCAAGCCGAGATAAAACCCAAAAAGAAGATTGTCCACGCGCCACAACCTATTAAAGATGAGGACCTGCCAAAGGTTGTCGAAAAATTACCTTTATATCCAGGGGGAAATGATGCTTTCCAGGATTTTATTACAAAATTGGGGAAGGATGAAATGAAAGACCTGGAAAGCGGCCAGACCAAAACTTTTGTCCTGGTAGAATACATCATTGATAAAGATGGTTATCCGATCTATTCGCGGGTAATTCGTGGGGGGAATGATGAAATAAACGAAAAAATTGAAGCGGCATTCTTAAAGATGCCTCAATGGACACCTGCTGTCATTTCCGGTAAAAAAGTACCGATAAAACTGAAACAGACCATAATGGTTGGCGTTGATCAATGATTTAAGCTCTCCTTCATTAAGACCTGTACTGTTTCCGGTGACTGTTGTTTTAAGACGATTGCTTTTCCTTCCGTAAGTCTGGTTAATGTTGATTCGTCATAATGGCGGATCGTAAGTAAAGTTAACCCCTTCTCAATTTGCACATCAAAGATCTCCGATGCGGCAGCAGCGAGTTTGTCGAGCTTATCCGGTCTGTCGTCAATGCATACCTGTAAATTGATGGCGCCACTTTGAATAAGATTTGGCTTGATCTTTATCTCAGAAAATAAATTATACAATTGTGCCGTGAGTTTTTCTCCTACAAAAGAAAAGTCTTTTGATTGAAGATGCATCAAAGCCTGGTTTTGTTTTAATACAATGATCGGCGGCAAATGCTTAATTCCTTTCTGATGGATGACTGTCCCCGGCAAAGCCGCATCCAGGAAGCATTTCACAAAAAGAGGAATACCCTTATTCTGCAGGGGTTTGATCGTTTTTGGGTGAATTACCTGTGCGCCATAATATGCCATTTCAATGACTTCATTATAATTCAATTCACTGATGAATTGCGCATCTGGAAATTGTTTTGGATCTGCATTCATTACTCCTTCAACATCTTTCCAAATCGTTTCACTCTCTGCATTTAGCATATTGGCAAAAACAGCGGCAGAATAATCACTGCCCTCACGACCAAGGGTTGTGCTTTCATTTTCATCTGTTGATCCGATGAAACCCTGGGTTACCACGATATCAAATTCAGTAAATAAGGGATAAATGATTTCATTAACTTTTTTTTCAGTATAGTTCCAATCAATACTGGCATCCCGAAAATTGTCGTCTGTGCGGAAAATGTCGCGAACATCAACCCATTTGTTTGCTATTTTCACTTCATTCAAATATGCGCTGAGGATTGTCGTAGATAATAGTTCTCCAACACAAACGATCTGATCATAATAATAATCATAATTACGAACGGGCTTATCATGCAATAGCCATTCAGCCTCTGTAAAGATCGCTGAGAGATCTTTTTCCGTTTCGTTGTAATTTCTTACCAACAAATATTTTGCTGTGGTTATATGGTTTTGTTTTACAACATTAAAAAGCTGTAAGGCGTCCTCTTTCCTATTATCATAAAATGCATCAGCAACTTTTTCAAGTGCATTAGTGGCTTTGCCCATTGCAGAAATAACGATCAGTATTTTTTCTCCTGAGAATAATTTAATAATACCGGGAAGATGTTTTATACGCTCAATCGTGCTTGCGCTGGCTCCTCCAAATTTGAAAACTTTCATCAAAAAAATTATTAGTGGCGCAAAGATAGGAGATAGCGGTGTTACTGTTTGCAGGTTTCCATTGGAAACGATTTGGGATTACCGTGGTCTGCGTGGTCAAAATATATTACCACAGCCGGAGACCTGTAAGATCAAACTTTCTTTTATTTTTGCAGCGCGACTGTAATATTAAATCTTGCCATTATGAATGTAAACCGTAAAGTCTTAACCTTAGATGAATTCACCATTCAGCAACTTCGCAATTTTCCTCATGCTACCGGTGAACTCAGTAATCTTCTTCGCGATATTGGTCTTGCTGCAAAAAGGGTGAATGTTGAAGTTAACAAAGCGGGTTTAGTTGATATTTTAGGAGATGCCGGAACGATCAATGTGCAGGGAGAAGATGTGAAAAAGCTAGATATTTTTGCCAATAATCAATTTGTGGGCGTGTTGCGACATGGAATCAGTTGTGCGGGAATTGCAAGCGAAGAGCTTGATGATGTTGTTGTATTTGATGACGAAGTCAGTAATAACTCAAAATATGTTTGTCTTTTTGATCCGCTGGATGGCAGTGGAAATATTGATGTGAATATTTCGATTGGAACAATTTTCTGTGTGTATCGGAGAATAAGTGAGAAAGGAGGGCCATGCACCAAAGAAGATTTTTTACAAGCCGGTATTAACCAGGTCGCAGCCGGATATATAATTTACGGTTCCTCAACCATGATGGTTTACGCCACGCGCAGGGGAGTGAATGGATTTACGCTGGATCCCTCCATTGGCGAGTTTACACTGAGTCACACAGATATAAAGTGCCCGGAAAACGGGAAAATTTATTCTGTTAACCACGGTAACTTTTTTCAGTATAATGATAATGTGAAAAAGTACATTGATGGTTGTCAGAAAAAAAATAAAACTAACGGCGGACCATACACGCAAAGATATATCGGTAGTATGGTTGCCGACGTGCACCGGAATTTACTCAAAGGCGGAATTTTTATGTATCCGACAACTACGGACAAACCAAACGGCAAACTGAGGTTATTATATGAATGTAATCCCTTTGCTTTCATTGTTGAAGTTGCCGGTGGAAAGGCAACGAATGGTAAGGAAAGGATTTTAGATATTAAACCGACGGAACTTCATCAGCGTTCGGCATTTTTTGTCGGCAGTAAAAATATGATGGAAGAATTAGAAAACGCTTGCCATGAAAATTGACATCATCGAATTTGAAGAAAAATATGCAGCAGATTTTAAGAATTTGAACCTGGAATGGCTGGATAAATACAATCTTACGGAATCCCACGATCTGAAAATATTAAACAATCCCCAAAAAACGATACTCGACACAGGTGGCTATATTTATCTCGCCCTGATGAGTGGCAAGGTTATCGGTACCGCCGCCTTAATAAAAGAAGGAAATGATGAATATGAACTTGCGAAAATGAGTGTTGCTCCCGAATTTCGTGGCAAAGGTATCAGCAAGATATTGATAGAAAGATGTCTCGTCAAAGCAAAGGAAGCCGGCGCAAAAAAAATATTATTGTTTTCCAACTCTAAATTGCAAACGGCATTAAACCTTTATGCCAAATATGGCTTCAAACATGTGCCTGTTATTGATGCGCCATTTACAACTGCAGATGTAAAAATGGAATTTCAATTTTAGGTTTTTGTTCTCAATTATTGGTATAATATTCGTTTCAATAACCTTGTAAATTAAGTATAATGCCCTTTGCGAAACAATTGCGGTTCGTGCTTTGCACAACAATTTGTTTTTCTTTCTTTTCATTTACTAATATTGAATCAGAAAACGCAAAACATATTAATAACGAAGCCCCAGGGGTTTCAGTCATTAATATGACGAATGCCATTCTGTACTATGTAAATCTTCATAGAAGATCTATTGGACTGCAATCATTGCGTCTGAATAATTTCGAGTCTTCACTTGCGCTGCAGCACAGCATTAATATGGCTTCAAATAAAACGCCTTTCGGGCACGATGGTTTTCCCCAACGCGCCAAGACAATATCGCACCAGATAGGAAAGATCTCATTGGCAGCCGAAAATGTGGCAAGTGGAGATATGAGCGCCAAAGAAGTTGTGGATGGTTGGCTCCACAGTCCCGGACACAAGAGAAATATTGAAACGGATTTCACACTCACGGGAATTGGCGTTGCAAAAAATAATAAGGGTGTTATTTATTACACACAGATCTTTACAAAGTAAATTCTCTCCAAAATAAATTCGCAGAACTGATGTAAATTGCCTCATTATGGCACAAACAATCATTTCTGTAAAAAATCTTACAAAAAAATACGGCGATTTTGAAGCAGTGAAAGGCATCAGCTTTGACGTTTTCGAAGGCGAGATTTTTGGATTACTCGGACCAAATGGCGCAGGTAAATCAACCACGCTGGAGATCATTGAAACGCTTCGTGAAAAAACAAGTGGTGAAGTTATTGTCGACGGCATTAATTTGGATAAATCCCCCAACCAGATAAAAAAAATAATCGGTGTTCAGCTGCAAACCTCCGGTTATTATCCCGGGTTGAAGCTGACTGAATTGATAGAGTTATTCGGCGGATTGTATAATGAGCCGGTAAAGCCTTTGGAATTATTGGATATGGTTAATCTTCGGGATAAGGCCAAAGCAAAATTTAAGGAATTAAGCGGCGGTCAAAAACAACGCTTTTCCATAGCAACAACCTTGATCAATCATCCGAAAATAATTTTCTTGGATGAACCAACAACCGGGCTAGATCCGCAGGCCCGAAGAAATTTGTGGGAATTGGTTATAGATATTCGCAAAAAAGGAACAACAGTTATTATTACCACACACTATATGGACGAGGCAGAAGTGCTCTGCGATCGTGTCGCCATAATTGATTCCGGTAAAATTATTGCAATGGATAGTCCGGATAAATTAATTGATAAACTCGTTGCAACTGGTTTTGAACGTCCGAAGGAAGTGAAGCAAGCGAATTTGGAAGATGTATTTATCAACCTTACCGGGCATGGGTTGAGAGAAGAGAATTAATAATTAAAAAATAATGGCTAATGGCCAACAGCGGATAGCTTTTCCAAAAATCGTAAATTCTAATTCATAAATTTTATGACCGATCTTCGATACCCAATTGGCAAGTATGAAGAGCAACCTTTCTCAGAAAAACAAAAGCAAGAATGGTTGAACGACATTAAATTCTTTCCGCAGCTTGTGGAAAATGCAATTATCAATCTTGATGAAGCGCAATTGCAAACACCGTATCGCGAAGGTGGATGGACGGTTCATCAATTGGTGCATCATATTGCCGATAGTCATATGAATGCTTATGTGCGGTTTAAATTAGGATTGACAGAAGACAACCCGACAATAAGACCTTATGAAGAAAAGTTGTGGGCAGAATTGAATGACGTAAAAGCGCTGCCCATAAATATTTCCATCACATTATTATATGCGTTGCACACGCGCTGGTACACAGCAATAAAAGATCTAACTGATCAGGAATGGAAGCGGACGGTTTTTCATCCCGCAAGCCAGAAGACCATGTCATTATGGTTTTTGCTTGGAATGTACGCCTGGCACGGAAAGCATCATGTAGCACATATTACGGAGTTGCGCAAACGAAATAATTGGTAGTCCGGAGAATGTTGTGGTTGGCAGTTCATCCAATCTCAATTCCAAAGCAATTCTTGAAGCACTCTTCCACATCAACAAAATAGGAACAATATACCACAAACAATAAACTGGAAATATGCGAGATCTAAGTTGGAAAACGCTTTCCTCCGAATATTTATACAGAGAAACCTGGTTTACGATCCGAAAAGATACTTGCGAAACACAGGAAGGGAAAATCATTTCGCCTTATTATGTTTATGAATTTCCGACCTGGGTTACCGCCGTTGCATTGACAGAAGAGGGAAAAATAATCCTAGAAAGACAATATCGTCACGCGCTGAATCAAACCAATTATGAAATTCCCGGTGGTTGTGTCGATGATACTGATATAAATTTAGAATCCGCTATTGCGAGAGAACTTTTGGAAGAAACAGGTTACCGGTTTGCGAATTTTGAATATTTGGCGAAGACATCTTCCAATCCATCCACCAACAATAACTGGATGCATATTTTTTTAGCGACCGGGGGGAAACCTGTTCAACAACAGACATTAGACCATAATGAAGATATTGAAGTCCATCTATTTTCAATGGATGAGCTGAAACAATTATTGCGCGAAAATAAGATTGTTCAAAGCATGCACGTTACTGCCCTTTTTTATGCTTTGGAGAAATTGGGAGAACTGAAATATTGATGGTCGTTGGGAGCGTGTTTGTCGACATTCTATGACCAATTTTCGTTTAACTCCACTTCGCCCACCACAAAAACACTTCCGCAAACAATGATCAGGTCTTTTTTCCCTGCCTCTGAGATTGCATATCTTAATGCCGTGTTTACGTCGGGAAAATGATTCCCTTTCAAACCGGCTGCATTTGCTTTCTCCAATAGTTCAATCTCCGGCAAGGCCCGTGGGATCTGGGCCCTGGTGAAATGATAATGCGCATGTTTTGGCAATAATGATAATATCTTTTCAATATTTTTATCTTTAACTAACCCGATAACAATATGCAGCTCTTCATGATCAGTGATTTCAATTTGTTCGACTAACTGTTTTATGCCATCCTCATTATGCGCAACATCAAGGGCAATAGTTGGATGCTCGTGAACGATTTCCCATCGTCCATGAAGACCGGTCAACCTTTTCACCTGCCGTAATGCTTTTTGCAGATGCGATTCATTGATCTTCCAGTCTTTTTGTTGCATTTGATGCACAGCTTCTAAAACAGTTACCAGGTTTTTGATCTGATAAATTCCGGTAAGATCGAGATGATAATAATTCTTTTCATTATTGTGTGTGGAAGTAACTTCAGCAACCAGTTCGGTTTTGTCAAATTTCCATTCCGCAACAAATCTTTTTTTATCAGCAAATATTAGCATCGCATTTTCTTGAGCCGCTTTTTTCTCAAACACTTCATGGGTTGCATTTTGATATTCGCCGATAACAACCGGAATATTTTTCTTGATGATGCCCGCTTTCTCAAAAGCGATATTTTCTAAAGTGCTGCCAAGTAGATTCATGTGATCATAACTGATATTGGTGATCACAGATAATTCCGGAGAAATGATATTGGTGCTGTCCAATCTTCCACCCAATCCCACTTCAACAACGGCAATATCCACTTTTTGCTTAGCAAAATATTGAAAGGCCATAGCAACAGTGATCTCAAAAAACGAAGGTTCAATCTCTTCTATTAATGGTTTTATCTTTTCAACAAAATCAATAATAAAAACTTTGCTTATAAATTCTCCGTTAATGGTAATGCGTTCCCGAAAATCTTTTAAATGCGGCGAAGTGTATAATCCTGTTTTATAACCTGCGGTTTGAAAAATGGCAGCAAGCATGTGACTGACAGAACCTTTTCCATTTGTACCGGCAACATGAACGGATCTGAATTTCGTATGTGGATCACCGATAGCCTGACAAAGTTTTATGGTATTGGTAAGATCTGCTTTGTAGGCAGCAGCGCCAATGCGACTAAACATGGGCAATCGCGTAAAAAGATAATCGATCATTTCCTGATAAGTCATAAAGAAGGCGAAATTAGGAGAACTGCGAGAAATGGGAAAATGCGAAAACGCGGCAATTGCTCAATTGGATGGTGGCAGGAGTCCCGAAATAGCGCGATTACTTAATTATGTACTTTGAAAACGAACACGAGTGTGCCGACAGATTCATCTCCGCCGCTATTAAATCTTACCTGTTTTGCTTTGCGTAATGCAATGGCGACCATGGCGGATTCAGAAGTTGTTGAGCCACGCAATTGATAGTCGGCGCTGGTTACATTACCCGAGGCGTCGACATGAACATCAACGGCAACTTTTGCATTTTCATTAAACTCATCAGTGAAAGACGGGGTACCAACAATTTTTCTTCCCTGTAATCCCCTGGAAATACTTATTCCAGAATGTCCGGTGCCTCCATTACCATTATAATTCTTTGAATCGGGGTTTCCGCCTGGTTTTCCCTGGTCTCCTTTGCCACCCGCAATTCCTTCATTACCGCCCGGCTTAAAATTGTCTGCATCATTACCGCCGGTCCCGTTTCCGTTAACGCCGTGAAAAACTGCTTTGGGTTTGGGTTTCACAGGTTCCGGGCTTGTTTCAGGATGCTTTACCACTACAACTTTTCTCTCCACTTCTTTTTTGGGAATCCGGGTTGCATCTGGTCTGGTAACGGCAGGTTTCTTTACCACAGGGGCTTCTTCATTTTTATTATCATCTGTCTCTACATCTTTTGCCGGAGTTTTTTCCACCACGGTTTGTTTTGGCGGCGTGTATTTTTCTTTATCTTCTGGAGATGGTTTGCCCGGTAAGAAAGGCTGATTGGTTCCCATTCCTTTATCGCTGTTTCCCAAATTGACTTCAATACCTTCATCAACGACTGGAACTTGAATCACCGGTAATGTCCAGGAGACAACCAATAATAATGCAATGATCAGCACACAAATAATTGCTGTGTACACAGAGGCACGTAAATTTTTTTGCGATTCAAAATTGTCAGTCATGTAAGCCACGTTTGCCATGCAAAATTATGTAATTACCCAATGTGAAAATTGCTTAATTCCTCAATGGCCATAAAAGCTATTTTGACATTTTTAAATTTTTGATGCCGGGATTTGCTTCCGCTCCATCATCGTTACGCTGGTTCTTTGTGCGGCAACAATGCCATTGAACTACAAACGTTGTAAGTTACTCGTTGATTGCTTAGATTTTGCTTGAGGAAATGTTAAATTGATGGCTTATAACCTAATAGGGTTGAATTGCGGAAAGGACGATGGGCCTCGAAATTATCACCATCTAATGCGCGAAATCAATTTCAAAATTGCCTTTTATTCTTTCCATCGAAGGATTAAAGTACCCGAATTTTAGTTTAGGAAATTCATCTTTGATCAATTCCATCAACTGCTTAACACCCAGAAATTCTCCGGTTTCTGTTACACCAATTCTGCCCAGGTACCAATCCGGATCAATATTGAAATTGCGCCATTGGATCATTTTCAAATCAGTTTCAGCAATTAATTTTCTTAATGCTTCATATTCTTCAACACTGTCGGTCATTCCGGGAAAGACAAAATAATTAATGGAGGTCCATCCACCATATTCACTTACCATTCTTAAACTTTCAGCAATGTCTTCGAATTTGTAATTATTCGGACGGTAATAAGCTTCGTAAATATTTTTACGCGCAGAATTCGTACTCACCCGGATCGAATTCAAACCAGCTTCGCACAAAGCTTTCACCGCATCAGGTTTGGAACCGTTGGTATTGATATTAATGCTGCCATTATTGGTGTGTTTGCGTATTTCGATGATCGCCTCGCGAATTGTTTCCCACATCAACAGCGGCTCGCCTTCGCAACCCTGTCCAAAACTTATGATTGGAAAGGGAGCAGTTTGTAAATGCGGGACTGTAAATTCAACAATTTCTTCTGCTGCCGGTTTGAAAGTCAATCTGTCTTGTGTCGATGGAATCGATTCTTCCTGCGGTTGAAAAGAAATGCAGCCGATGCAATTGGCATTGCATGCCGGCGAGGAGGGCACCGGGCATTCCCATCTTCCTAAAGCAAAATTTCTTGCGGCGGGACAATTGTAAGTCATGCAGCAATTCTCCATCAAATGTTTTACCAGACGATTATGCGGATAAGATTGTAATAGGTGTGCGGCGCCTGATTTAATTTTTTCGTCGTCATAACCGGCACATTCCTGTCGAATATCCTGTTCAATGCGGACAGCCGGTACATAGAATTTGTTGTTGTGCCAGCCTGCTGCGGTGTAACAAAATAATGGGAGTGTGGGTGCATTTTTTTCTGACTCATACGCCGCAAGATATAATCCGGTGTGCGCAGGCGGAATAAATGCCGCTACGGCAATTCCTTTATTGCATAAACGCATTTCACCGGTGCTAACGTCAATGCCTATCCCAAGGCGACCGGGCAATTCGTACAAAGAGCCGCCATCCGGCAATTCGATCCAGTCCTCTTCCGAAACGGGCAAAGCATCCCATCCACTTCTCCCGGTTGCATAAAGTGACTGGTCTTCAAAAATATTTCCTTTACCGTCGGAATAGAGGAGATATGGTGACATTTTGGAATTTACGATTTACTTGTTAAGGTATTGACTTTTAGTTGTTGTCGATTAGCTATACATCATCATTTTCAATTAATCACGATTCAATATTATTTTTCCTCGGCAATAGTCGTTGAACTCATCCTCATCGGCATCATAATCATCTTCGTCGTCAACGGTTTGTTTTTGTAATAAACGGTTGTTCTTAAAATCCATCGTTAATAACCCGTCTTTCAGTATGATGTTAGTGAAATCATTCCACATGAATTTTTTTCTGAACAAACTATTGATAACCACCACATCTTGGGTAAAGCCAATTTCCAAAGGATATTTTGCCTGGTATTCCAAAAAAGCCAGGAAGAAAAATAACACAGAAAGCCATTGCAGGTATGGCATAACGATCCAGAATATTCCGGCAATAATAAGCCAGTTCTTGTATCGGATGATTTTTTTTTTATTGCGCTGGAAAAAAATATTTATGATCAATCCTGCCATTAACAATGCCGTAGCAAAACTGAAGAACCAATTGAACTTGTGTTGCTGGATTTGTATAAAAAGAAAAGCAAGTATAGAAAGAATACACAAAAAAATACTGGTAGCGTCAATGTATTTTTCATGATCTCTTTTCAAGGTAACTACATAATCGTACCGCATAATAAAAATCTAACTGTTTGCTGCAAGCAGCAAATTACACAACTTCCATAACACGTGGGCGCCCACGTTTGCATCCCATTCTGCTTCACCGGTCCCTACCTCAACCAAATCAAAGCCAATAAACTTTCGACCGCTTTGTGTTATTTTTTTTATAAGATATAATATCTGTTCTGTTTCAAAACCGCCCTGAACCGGAGTTCCGGTATGCGGACATAGTTTTGGATCAAGTCCATCAATATCAAAACTCACATACACTTTATCAGGTAAATGATTTATGATCTCATCGGTAATTTCTTTCCATGTTTGGCCTTCGTATAATCTTTCTTTTACTTCTTTATCAAAATAGGTAATGAGGCGAAAATCACTGTTGCAAATAAATTCCCATTCTTCCTGCGAATAATCGCGAACGCCAACCTGAACAATCTTTTTGAGTTGTGGAATTTCATTCAAGGCATTATACATTACGCTTCCGTGGCTATAATTAAAATCAGCATATGCTTTTCTTAAATCACAATGTGCATCAATTTGTAAAATACCGAATTCATTATGTCTTTCCGCCAGGGCCTTGTAATACCCGAAAGGGGTGCTGTGATCTCCGCCAAGCAGGGCAACTAATTTTCCCTGGTTCAGCAAATCACTGGTTTGTTCATAAACCCATTTGTTAAGGTTTGCTCCACCTTCATTGATTTCTTTCAAGGATTTGCACATGAAGGTATTCTTCTCTACCAACTCATCTTTTGAAATATAATCAAGATATAGTTCCGCTTCTTTGCGCAGGTAATCGCTCTTCATTAAAATCTTTCTGTCGTGGGGTCGCATAAAGAAACCTTTACGCCAGGCATTGTCGGTGTCGTTGTCAAAAACATCGACCTGCATGCTGGCTGTAAAAATATGCTCTGCAGCACGCGCCGTGCCAGCTCCATAGCTAACGGTTACTTCCCAGGGAACCGGTAAAATGACGAGTTTGGATTCTTCTTCTGTGAATGGTAATCCAAAAATATTGTTTTTGGGATTGCTGACGCCGTTGGCGTCAAATTTAGAAAGATCGGTCATAATTAGTAGTAGATATCAATAGTAATGTAACGCAAGTTACTACACGATTTGATTGCTAAGAAATATCTGTTTCAACAATTGACCAAAGCAATTTGTTAACTGAAATGATATTAAATGCCGTTAATTCTGCACTTTGATTTTCATCATTGTTTTTGACCTAACTTTGCCTTGATTTTTTATCAATGAAAAGATTACACATTGTTCTACTGGTTTTTATAGCGATCTCTATTGCTTTGCTAATAAGCTTTATGGGAAATCTGTCTACTTATGAAACGATTGCCTCTGCAAAGCAAAAAGAAGGGAAGAGCGTTACCATCATTGCCAAACTGGACAATACTCAGCCCATAGAATATAATGCCGTTAAAAATCCCAACTATTGCAGTTTTTATGTTTCGGATACTTTGGGAAATAAGGCCAAAGTGGAATATTACTTCGAGAAACCTTATGATATGGAAAAAGCGGAACGGATTGTGTTAAAAGGAAAAATGAAAGGTGATGTTTTTGAGATCACCCAGAAAGATGGAATCCTGATAAAATGCCCTTCCAAGTATAAAGATGATCCGAATGTGGCGAAGAAAAATCTCAGTCAAAACTAATATTAACGATGGATTATTTAGGTGAGCACCTGCTTCCCGGACAAATCGGGCGTTTTTTTGTTACACTCTCTTTTGCTGCTTCATTTGTTGCCACCATTGCTTATTATAAAGCGACAAGATCAAAGAACATTGAAGATGAAAATAGCTGGAAACGTTTAGGCAGAACAGCTTTTGCGCTCAATGTCCTTTCGGTTTTTTCGATTTTTGCAACTGTTTACTATATTATCCGCTCACATTATTTCGAATACAATTTTGCGTGGGAACATTCGAGTCGATCTCTCAGCATAAAATATTTATTAAGCTGCATTTGGGAAGCGCAGGAAGGAAGTTTTTTATTATGGACCATGTGGCAAAGTGTTCTGGGAGTAGCACTGATCTTTACCACGAAAAAATGGGAATCGCCGGTAATGATGGTGATGAGCTTCGCGCAGTTTTGTCTCGCCACCATGATCATCGGCATTTATGTTTTTGGAGTGAAACTTGGATTGAATCCTTTTATATTGATTCGCCAGACTTCCATTTTCGATGGAGCGCCTTTTTTGCATGACGCTGCAACTGGGTTAATTAAAAAGGATTATTTGAATTTTATTAAAGATGGGCAGGGATTGAATGCATTATTACAGAATTATTGGATGGTGATCCACCCTCCAATTCTGTTCCTTGGTTTTGCGTCCACTGTTGTTCCGTTTTCATTTGCTATTGCCGGATTGTGGAAGAAAGATTTTGGCGGTTGGACAAAAATGGCAATTCCATGGACTTTATTTTCTGCCTGCATTCTAGGAACTGGCATAATGATGGGGGCTGCCTGGGCTTATGAATCCTTAAGTTTTGGCGGTTATTGGGCCTGGGACCCGGTTGAAAACGCATCGTTGGTTCCCTGGCTGGTGATGGTAGGGGGGCTGCACACATTGGTCGTATATAATTCAACGGGACATTCTTTGCGTGCAACCTATTTCTTTTTTATCCTGAGTTTTATATTGGTCCTTTATTCAACTTTCCTCACGCGCAGTGGAATTTTAGGAGATACTTCCGTGCACGCATTTGTTGATTCGGGAATGAATTTTCAGTTAATCGCATTAATAGCCGTATTTCTTGGTCCTGCAGTTATCCTGTTTTTAAAAGAATTTAAAAAAATTCCGCACATACAAAAAGAAGAAAACATTTATTCGCGCGAATTCTGGATGTTTATCGGGTCACTCGTTCTGTTTCTATCGGCGGTCTTTATCATAGTCGCAACATCACTACCTGTCCCCAATAAGCTTTTCGGTACAAACTGGACTGTTGGTGAAGATGCAACATTTGCATACAATAGAATTGAGATATTCATCGCCGTTATACTCGGTTTGCTCACGGCGGTTTCGCAGTATCTTAAATACAAAAATACCTCAACTCAATTTTTATTAAAGAAGATATCATTGCCAACAGTTGCAGCAATCATCATTTCTGTTCTTATCAGTGTCTTTGGAAATATTCATTACGACAAATACGGAACTGGATTTCTTGCCGCAATTCATTTGGCTACATTTTGTGCCGTGTACACGATCGTTGCCAATGCATCTTACATCTGGAGCGGGATGCGTGGCAATTTAAAAGCAGCAGGCGCTTCGGTTGCGCATGTTGGATTTGGATTGATGTTACTGGGTATCTTATTATCATCCTCAAAAAAAGAAGTATTGTCCTACAATACAACGGGCATTAATATCAACTTCGACCCATCGGCAAAACAAAATCCGCTTGAAAATATCACACTCATAAAAAATATTAAAACGGATATGGGAAGATATTGGGCAACCTTTGTCAGTGATGATTCAATCAATGAAAAAACCAGAACAACCTTTTATCATATCGTTTTAGAAAAGAAAGACAGCGCTGATCATTTCAATTTATATCCGAACATGATGAAAGCAACAAAAGGGCAGGAGGGATTTATTTTTAACCCGGATATGCATCACTATTGGGATAAAGATATTTTTTCCTATATCAGCGCGGCCTATAATCCCGAGCAACAGAGTGAGCAGGATACGGCATCTTTCAAACGCTATACCATAGGAATAAACGACACGATCTTTTATTCGAAAGGATATATCATTCTTAACAAAATATTGCCAAACCCGAATAATGAAAAATATCATTTTCATGCCGGCGATACAGCTTTGATGGCTGACCTGACCGTGATCAGTAAGGACAGCATTCGTTATAAATCCTATCCATTATTTTTTGTAAAAAACAATCAGATCATTCCGGTTGTTGACACCGTCTTTGCGCAAGACCTCGCCATCGCATTTAATGGAGTAGATGATAATAAAAAGTTGTACTTCGCTGTTAAAGAATCTTCTTCCATGATCCCATTTGTAGCATTGAAAGTCCTTCTTTTCCCACAGATCAATGTTTTATGGACCGGCACCTTTATCATGATCATCGGATTCATCATGAGCATTTTCCGTCGTATCAAACTACTTCGCATTGTTAATTGAATTTTTAATAAATCAATAACAAGCATTTGGGTTACTTTCATTGTCCTGAGAGTATGAATTACTAATGAAATTGATTAATTTTATTCTGCTTTTATGAGGCATTATAAGCAACTATATATCATTATTATTATTTCCGTACTTGCACTGGGAAAACAAGCTGCATTTGCGCAGCAAAATCATTCTTCCAAATACGGAATAAATGATACGCTGATCGTTCCCATCTACGTATACAACGGCGATACGCTTCCATCGAGAACCTTAGAAATGGTTTGGGTCACAGCAAGAATGCCCGAAGCAATGCGCAAGCGTTTGGCTGAATGGACAAGATTACGCAATGCTGTTTATGTCACCTATCCTTACGCGCGCAAAGCCGGCGCAATTATGAATGACATGAATGTAAAGCTCGCAAAAATGAGTACAGATGGTGAAAAAAAAGCTTATATAAAGTCAAGGGAGAAAGAATTGAAAAAAGAATTTGCTGATCCGCTGGAAAATCTTTCCGTTTACCAGGGAAAGATTCTGATGAAATTAATTAACCGGCAGACCGGAAATAATTGCTACGATATAATCAAAGAATATAAAGGCGGATTTACTGCCCGATTCTGGCAAACAGTGGCTTTCTTTTTCGGAACAAGTTTAAAGCAACCATATGATGCAAACGGAGATGACCAGCAAATTGAAGTTATTGTAAAAGAAATTGAGAGAATGTACAGGGGATAATCGGTTATTTGGAAATGCAGTTCTTCAATCCGCAAAGACTATTTGTTACTACCTCTTCCCATTTTGAAATAGGCTTATAACCGGTGTATCTTCTCTATCAAACCAGAGGTTGAAAAACCTGGTAATATCGGATTGATTACTACTTTGCCTCCATTGGCAATCACTTCTTTTGCTCCAACAACTTCATCAATGGAATAATCTCCGCCTTTGACCAATACATCAGGCAGAACAATTTTGATCAATTCAAGCGGAGTGTCTTCTGCAAAAATGATCACAGCATCAACCATTAATAAAGAAGCCAGTAATAAGGATCTTGACTCTTCGGTATTGATCGGACGATCTTTTCCTTTTAGTTTTTTTACGGAAGAATCTGCGTTAACACCAACAATAAGAAAGTCTGCCCCAGCAGCCGCCTGCGACAAAGAAAAAATATGCCCTTCGTGTAGAATATCAAAACAGCCATTGGTAAAAGCAATCGTTTTGTTTAACAGACGCCAACGATTGATCTCCTTTCTTAATTCATCAAGGGAATATATTTTTTGGGAAATGATATCAGCTTTTCTCATTTGCTTTTTTATTTAAAACAGGCAATAATACAAAACTCAAGGTGCCAAAGATGAGTAATATAGCGGTTTGACAGAACCAGATCAATATTCCCAGCGACAGGCCTTTTTCAGCCGAAACTCCATAAATCAACAACACCTGTTGAACTGCATATTGATAAGAACCAATTCCACCGGGCGATGGAACGATCATGCCGATCGCTCCAAATGTTAAGACAGATAAAGCCACTTTAATTCCATATTCTCTCATTCCAGGCATTGCAAAGAAACCAGTGTATGTACTCAATAAATAAAACAACCATATTATGATGCTGTGGAAAATAAACCATCGTTTATTTTTTATTTTTTTTACACTGGTCAGCCCGGACCAAACCCCAACCAAGACCAGTTTTGTTTTTTGAATAAAAGAATGATGGCTGTATTTTTTTAGTAAATATGAAATCAGGAAAATAACCGTGCTGATAAAAATAAGTGCGGCGATGATCCTTGTATAGGAAACATGGCCGGTACGCGATTGGAATATTTTTTTAAACTCATCAATAGTATAAGTGCCGACAATATCGTATTGAACGATTATGGTGATGCCCAAAACAATTAACAGGGTAACAAAATCAAAAGCTCTTTCGGCGACAATCGTACCCACCAGTTTATCGGCAGGAACCTTTTCATAACGGGCGAGCACCGTGCATTTCAGCACTTCACCCAATCGTGGAAAAGCCAGGTTGGCCCAATATCCAATCAGAACAGATAAAAAAGTATTTTGCATGGAAGGCTTGTAACCCAATGGTTCGATCATTATTCTCCATCTTACCGCCCTGAAAAAATGGGCGAATAATAAGAACACGGTAGCCGGAATAAGAAACAGAAAATTGGTGCCGGCAATATTATTTTTAATTTCCTGCCAATTCGATTTTCTTAATGTAAGCCATAACAAAAAAAAACCCAACCCTAAAAACAATAGATATTGCAATAGGTTGCGCATTCTTTTATTCATAAGTCAAGAAATTAAATGCTGTTATAATTAGCAGACCTTTGTAACCCGGTTAAATTTTATTTCCTTCTTTAGGGAACAGAACTTTAGGAGTAAATTTTTTTGCTTCTTCGAAATCCATCCTGGCGTAAGAAATAATGATCACCACATCACCCGCTGCTCCGCGACGTGCTGCCGGTCCATTCAAACAACAAACCCCAGAACCACGCTTGCCTTTAATTAGGTATGTCTCGATTCTCGAGCCATTATTTACATTAACTATCTGAATTTTTTCGTTTTCGATAAAGTTTGCCGCATCCATCAAATCTTCATCTAAGGTAAGACTGCCAATGTAATTCAGGTTCGCTTCCGTAATTACTGCCCTGTGTATCTTTGACTTTAAAACTTCTATTTCCATATGACATGATAATTAAAAAATAGGTTACAAAAGTAACAATCTCCGTTCAGTTGTGTTCACTATTTAAAATCATATTGTCTATCAGCCGGATTTCATCTTGAAATGCGGCAATTAAAGCCACTATTTTTTGTTTTCCATCCCAATTTTTTAATAATTGTAAATCATTAGCGTCAGCAATTTCTACATAATCTATTTTGAAATCTTTGCTTTCAAGGATTGACCTCGCATCTGCAAGTATATTATTGAAATTTTCACTTTCGATATTTTCTTTTATATAAGTCAAGGCCTGATAAATGCCTGTCGCATTTATCCTTTGTTTTTCGTTCAATCTTAAATTCCTGCTGCTCATTGCCAACCCATCGGACTCCCGCAAAGTTGCACAGGTTATAAATTTTGCATTCAATTTCATGATCTGCAATAATCTTTTTACGACCATGCACTGCTGATAATCTTTCTGGCCCATAAATAAGAAATCGGGTTGCACGATGGTTAACAAACGACTCATGACCTGGCAAACTCCCTGAAAATGACCTTGCCGGTATTTCCCTTCCAATATCGATTCCAGGTAACCGAGATCATAATGTTCCAGGTCTTTTGTGCCTGAGGGATAAATTTCCTGAGCCTGCGGTAGAAACAATATATCAGTGCCATTTTTTTCAAGCAGATAGATATCTTTTTCCAGCGTTATCGGATATTTCTGAAAATCTTTGGGATCATTGAATTGCGTCGGATTTACAAAAATGCTGCAAACCGTGATATCGCAGTTTTTTTTCGATTCTGTGATTAATGATATGTGCCCTTGATGAAGTGCACCCATGGTAGGGGCAAAGCCGATTTTCAACTTTGCGTTGACCTTTGCCTGCAGATGGTTTATAAGTTCAAGAGATCGTTTGAAAAGGATCATAGTTTTGGATAAATTTCGTCAAAAGCTGCTACAGTAACTGATTCCGATAAATATTTGTACCTTTGCAAACTAATTTGAAAAGGGTTCAGCCCACTAATTAAGCAATAATGGTTACAAAAAAAAGAATTTTATTTATTGCCAACGAAATTTCTCCTTACCTGGAGCTTACTGAGTTTGCCGAAACAGTGAATAAGCTGGCAATAAAAGCGAATGAAACTTCTTTTGAAGTGCGTTGCATAATGCCAAGATTTGGTGTAATTAATGAAAGAAGACATCGTTTACACGAAGTGGTTCGTTTGTCGGGAATTAATGTTTCCATTGGCAATGACGATTATCCCCTCCAGATAAAAGTGGCTTCTCTGCCCAATGCCCGCCTGCAGGTTTATTTTTTAGATAATGAAGACCTTTTTAAGAGAAAGTTTGTTTTTAATGATGAGCAAGAAAAGTGGTATGATGATAATGGGCTGAGAACAGCATTTTATTGCAAAGGCGCACTGGAAACAGTAAAGAAATTTGGATGGCCGCCGGATATTATTCATTGCAGCGGCTGGATGACGGGATTGATCCCCATGTATTTGAAAACGGTTTATAAAAAAGAACCCGTTTTTTCTCATAGTAAGATTGTTTACACCATTGGTCAAAATACATTCAAAGAAAAGTTAGGCTCTGATTTTTTGAAAATGATCAATATCAATCCGCTTATCAAGCCAAAAGATATTGAGGTTTTTAAGGAATCAAATAATACAGCTATGTTTCGCGGCGGCGCCACTTATGCGGATGCCGTAACATTTGGAACCGACAAACCAGATAAAAAACTTGCCGAAGAGTTTGCAAAAACCCGGGGCAAGCAGGTTTTGCATTATAATGCTGAATCTGATCTGTCGGATTATCTTCATCTGTACACAGAACTTTCCAAATAATGCCATTTCTTTCAAACAAACATCAATCAGATTTTCTTAAAAAAATTGATTTCTGCAATTATCTTTGCGGCGGAAAATAATTTTGTAACGATCATTCCCTATTAATTAAAATTTAAAAACATCATGCCTTATTTATTTACTTCGGAAAGTGTTTCTGAAGGACATCCGGATAAAATAGCCGACCAGATATCAGACGCCTTAATTGATAATTTTCTTGCTTTCGATTCTCAATCAAAAGTGGCATGCGAAACTTTAGTTACCACAGGTCAGGTCGTGCTTGCCGGCGAAGTAAAATCCAAAGCATATCTGGATGTGCAGGAAATTGCCCGCGGTGTCATCCGAAAGATCGGTTATACCAAAAGCGAATATATGTTCGAAGCAAATTCATGCGGTATTTTTTCAGCAATACATGAACAATCATCCGATATTAATCAGGGTGTAGACAAGAAGAAAAAGGAAGAACAGGGAGCCGGAGATCAGGGGATGATGTTTGGATATGCGAGTAATGAAACGGACGATTATATGCCTTTGGCGCTCGATCTTGCCCATAAAATATTGATTGAATTAGCCGCATTAAGAAGGGAAAATAAGGAAATAAAATATTTGCGTCCCGATGCAAAGAGCCAGGTTACTTTAGAATACGATGACAAAAACAAGCCTGTTCGCATAGATGCAATTGTTGTTTCAACACAGCATGATGATTTTGATACAGAAGAAAAAATGCAGGCCAAAATCAAGAAGGATATCATTAGCATCCTGATCCCGCGCGTAAAATCGAAATACAAAAAATATGCTCACTTCTTCAACGAAAAAATAAAATACCATATTAATCCCACAGGAAAATTTGTCATTGGCGGACCACATGGTGACACTGGCCTTACCGGTCGCAAAATTATCGTTGATACTTACGGTGGTAAAGGAGCGCACGGAGGCGGAGCTTTCAGCGGAAAAGATCCTTCAAAAGTGGACCGTTCTGCCGCGTACGCAACTCGTCACATAGCAAAAAATCTGGTAGCAGCGGGCGTTGCAGAGGAAGTGTTGGTGCAGGTTTCATACGCCATCGGCGTCGCGCAGCCAACCAGCATTAATGTCAATACTTTTGGTACGGCTTATGTTGATCTTACTGACGGAGAAATTGCAAAAAAAGTGGAAGCGATATTCGATATGCGTCCTTATTTTATCGAGCAGAGATTGAAATTACGCAACCCCATTTACAGCGAAACAGCGGCTTATGGTCATATGGGACGCAAGAATGAAGTAATTGAAAAGACCTTTGTCTCTCCTGACGGTAAAATTGCAAAGAAAAAGGTGGAGTTATTTACCTGGGAGAAGTTGGATTATGTTTCCAAAGTGAAAAAAGCTTTTGGCATAAAATAAAAGAATTCGATAATGCGATATTGGCTCAATAGCTCAATTGGATTGGGCGATTGGGCTTTTTTATTGCTTGCTTTTTTGAAACATCCTAATTGTAATGCCGGATCGTTTTTCAGGTGCAGCTATTGTAATTTATATAAATTCGCGTAATGAGTGTTATGGAGAATCCATGGAAAATAATTGCTGCAAAAAATATTTACGATAATCCTTGGATTAGCGTGACCGAATTTGATGTGATCAATCCTAACGGAGGCGAAGGAATTTATGGCAAAGTGCATTTCAAAAAAATTGCCGTAGGTATATTGCCGTTAGATGCTGATTTCAATACTTATCTTGTAGGTCAATACCGGTTTGTGATAGATGAATATAGCTGGGAAATTCCGGAAGGCGGAGGTGAGTCGAATGAAGACCCATTGGTTTCTGCAAAAAGAGAACTCTTTGAAGAAACAGGGTTGACCGCAACAGCGTGGAAACAAATATTAATGATGCATCTTTCCAATTCTGTTTCAGATGAGGTGGCAATTTTGTACCTCGCTCAAAATTTACAGCAGCATATTGCTGCACCCGAAGAAACAGAACAATTAATGGTGAGGAAAATATCTTTTGATGAAGTTTGTGAAATGGTGAATAAAGGATCAATAACCGATTCGATGTCGGTTGCTGCTATACAAAAGGTGAAGTTGATGATATTGGAAGGAGCTTTGCAAAAATAAATCCATGTTAAAGAAAAGCGCTTTAATTACAGGACGGCAACCATTGATAGAAGCGATCAATTCCGGTCGTGCAATTGATAAGATCTTATTTCAGAGAAATGTGAGCGGAGAATCAATTGGTGAGATAAGAAAATTGGCGAAACAGTACAATATTCCCATTCAACAGGTTCCGCCCGAAAAACTTTTTTCCATTACAAAGGTCAATCACCAGGGCGTTGTTGCATTTGCGGCGTTAATAGAATATCTCGATCTGCAGCAAGTTATTGATCATATTATCTCAAACGGAATTGTTCCCTTATTCTTAATGCTGGACGGAATCACCGATACACGAAATATTGGCGCGATTGCGCGAAGCGCTTTATGTTGTGGCGCCCAGGCGATGATTATTCCAGATAAAGGTATCGGCGCATTAAATGAAGAGGCGATAAAATCTTCCGCCGGCGCCTTGGAAAAAATTCAGGTATGCCGCGTGCATAGTTTATTAAAGGCGATTGACACCATGCATTTGAATGGCATAAAGGTTTTTACCAGCGAAATGAATGCTAACAAAAAAGTTTTTGAATTGAATCTTATTGAACCCTGCTGCGTTATTATGGGCAGTGAAGACAATGGCGTGCAGCCACATTTGAGGAAAGCGGCAGATGAATCATTTACCATTCCCATGAAAAATAATTTCGATTCATTAAATGTTTCTGTTGCCGCCGGTATCATTTTATTTGAAGCGTTGAAACAGAGGTCCTGATCCTTGTTATTCTTCCTTAGAATTTTCCTTAAAAAATCATAACTGGAACTAAAACTTTTGCAAAGAGTATTTTTTTGCGATTGATTATCCGAGAGGCCAACGTCCCTATTATATTTCCATTATTGCCTCCTGCTATAAAAATTTTAAAATCACCACCTTCTTTCAATAAGTTGAAGAAATCAGGATTTCTGTCGGTGAATAAACTGATAGCACCATTTATAGGAGCAGGAAAAGCGAGGTTTATTAATGCGGTAGAGTCAAATAGTTTAGCTTCTCGGATTAACATAAGAATGTTTTTATCAATTCTGCTGTATAGTCCAAATGATTGCCAAGAGAATAGATCGCATGGTTTGCGCCATCTCTTTCAAATTCTGTATCAATCGGCTGCATAGTTATTGAAGAAGCATTATTTTTTTGCACAGATAGAGAGAGAAAAAAACATGAAATGATAAACAGAATTATCATTTCAAGTTTTTTCCCGGAACGAAACACTATCCTGTGCATTTAAAAATAGTCCGGCGCACAGGACGAGTATGAGTAAAGAGACTGACCATTTCATTTTTATTTATTTAGCTTCATGATATTTACAGTTTGAAAGCTATTTTTAGATCGAGAAAGCCGTCCGTAACGCTCCCATATTTAGTGAGGGAAACGGAGTTGTAGCCAAATATTACCTGGGTTTTTTGTGAGTTAATGCCAATTTGGGGAAAATAGCTGAAGCCGGATGCGCTAAACCCAGATGCTTCCCCCTGGCCAATTATAATTCCCAGCCCGAGCCCAACACCTAAGAAAATGTTCTTGTTCACATAGACCCGTGGGCCTGCCTGGATCGGAATAAACCCTAATGTTCCGCCGCCTTCCGTACTAAATAACAAATTGTACCCTCCGCTGATAAAACCTGAGAATTGCTTGGAGAAATGATTTTCACCCTGGAGACTCAATCCAACGCCAAATACTTTTCCTGCTCCACCATTGTTCATTTCTCCGACTGCTCCCAAACCAATACCAAATTCAAAATTCTTTCCAGTCTTTAAGCTATCCTGTGCGTTTACAAAAAATGCTGATAAAATGATAGCGATAGATAATAAATACTTTTTCATAAATGATTTTTTAAAAATTTGCGCCTACTCTTTTACAGGTTTTCGGCTTCGCCTGTCTTATTTAAATAAAATATTTTTGAAATGATCATTGATTTGATATGGTGAGCTTAGCAATCATTTTGGTTCTCATTTTGTCAAACCTTTCCTTTTTCCCGCGGATAAAAAATGTTTTGTGAGACAAAGCGCCGATAATCGCACCTATTAAAGCACCACCTACCGCTCCAATGAAGACCCCGCCTACCACCTCGACGCCGCCCGTAGAATAACGAAACCCTGTATTAGCAGAAGTACTGCTTGTAGAAATTGCTGCGGCAATGCCGATCAAAAGGCCTCCGGTTAATGATCCAATAAGGACACCTCTGCCCACGTTTCCTTTTCGCTGTAATTGTAACTTTTCAATCTCAGTGAAGCTGAATATTTTGCCCTCTTTCAAATCCACATCAGAGAATTTCAAGGCTACTGCCTTTTTGGTGATCAATACCGATGAGTCAGTAATTGCAAAGAGACGCCCGCTAGTAATTTGGCGGTTTGTCCCTTTTAATATTGCATTAAAAACGACCCGGCGTATTGAAGGGCTGTCTTGCGCGAGCATGGATTTTCCAGACACGATGAAGAGAAAGGCAAGGAGGAGAAAGTTTTTCATTTTTTGATGTTTTGGGGTTAAAAATTATTGTCATCCCAAAACTATTTCCCCGCAAAGCCTTTCCCTAATTGATTCTTAGGCGACATGTTTCCCCAAAAGCATTAGATGCGACTAAATGGATATTTTAGAAAAGGAGAAATCATTTTTTGCAAAAAAAATACAGTATTTTTAGTATCACCGCAAAAACTGCCAAAAGAACTCCTGCCCATTTTCAATTTTTACTAAACTAACTAACCATGGAAAATAATGCAGTAGGTGTTCAGCAATTATTCTTTCAGCATGTAAAAAATAGCCTATTACCACATCTTTCATTGGTGGATGAAGTCGCGGATTTGCTCAATATCAGTAACGATAGTGCTTATCGCCGGATCCGCGGAGAAAAATCCATTGACTTTGAAGAGATACAAAAACTTTCTTCTCATTTTAAAATATCGCTTGACCAGTTACTCCACTTGCAAAATGATTCCTTTATTTTTTCCGGCATGCTGCATGAAAACACGATTGATTTTTTTGGACATTGGATGAAAGACGCCTTGATGAAGGCATCATATATCAGCAGCTTTGAAAAAAAGCATCTTTATTTTAACGCTAAAGATCTTCCGTTCATGAGCTTTTATCAAATACCGGAATTGGTTACATTTAAATCCTTTGTATGGATGAGAACATTTTTGCATTTGGATGATCTGAAATCAAAGAAGCTCTCCCTAAAAAACAGGTTCCCCGAATATGAAGAATTGGGAAAGAAGATCAATCATGTTCTTAACCTTATTCCCACAACAGAATTATGGAATAATGTATGCCTTAATGCAACACTTTCTCAAATTGAGTTTTACGCGGAAGCCAATCTGTTTGAATCAAAGGAAGACATATCCATTATATACGATAAGCTTGAAGAGCTTGTATTGCACTATGAAAAGATGGCTGAAACGGGCAAACGCTTTGGCATTGGCGAAACCCCGCGACCGAATTCTGCCGAGTATAAATTATTTCTTAACGAACTCTTTATTGGCAACAATACATGGGTAGCAGAACTTGACAATGCGAAGTTGTGTATTTTAAATCATAGCGTGTTGCATATCCTGGTTACGCGTGATGAACGTTTTAGTAATTATACTTATGAGGAAATGATAAACATGATTCGAAAATCCATACAAATAAGCACTGTTGGAGAAAAAATCAGAAGCCGATTTTTTACGACTATCCGCCAGAATATATCTCAAAGCAGGAAATCACTTGGTCTTTAATTTTGCTAACAGCTATAAATTATTTTATTCTGTAGTTTCGCTGCATGAATTCATCATTTTCACTTGTTGAATGTCCGCGCGATGCGATGCAGGGATGGAAGAATTTTATTCCCACAAATAAAAAGATCGAATACATCAATTCCTTATTAAAAGTTGGATTCGATACCCTTGATTTCGGAAGTTTTGTTTCTGCCAAAGCCATTCCGCAACTGGCCGATACCGAAGAAGTGTTGCAGGGCTTGGAACTTGATCAGTCTAAATCGAAACTGCTTGCAATAATTGCCAATGTTCGTGGCGCCGAAGAGGCAGCTACCTTTGATGAGATCACTTTTCTTGGTTTTCCCTTTTCTGTTTCTGAGACCTTTCAGTTAAGAAATACCAATAGCACGATCGAAGAATCATTGACCCGCGTGGAAGAAATTCAAAAGATCTGTGAAAGGCGAAGCAAACAATTAGTCATCTATATTTCCATGGGATTTGGAAATCCATACGGTGATGCCTATTCTGAGAAAATTGTGTTTGACTGGGTGAATAGAGTAACTTCCTTAGGTATAAAAATAATTTCATTGGCTGACACAGTCGGATTAGCAACACCTGAACAGGTTTTTTCTATGACCGATTATTTGATAAAAGAACTACCGCAACATCAAATTGGAGTACACCTACATTCGAAGCCCGACCATTGGAAAGCAAAGATCGATGCGGCTTTGCGTGCAGGTTGCAAAAGATTTGACAGCGCGTTAAAGGGAATTGGTGGCTGCCCGATGGCAAATGATGAATTGGTTGGAAATATGAATTCAGAATTATTAATCCCATATTTTCGCCATCTCGGTTTTTTATCCGAATTAAATGATGATGCATTGCAGGAAAGTGTCCGCATTGCTGGTGAAATATTTATTTAAAGTTGATATTGTCTATGAACTTCATGCTCGATATACCGATCGGTTCTCCCAAACAAAAAATAAGTTACCAGGAGCCAATAATGCTTGTCGGTTCTTGCTTTACCGAGCATATTGGTAATAATTTACAGGAATTGAAATTTGATGTCGTTCAAAACCCGAACGGGATATTGTTCGATCCGCATAGCGTTTCATCAAGTATTGTTTCTTATATCCACAACAAGCAGTATGAAGAAAAAGATCTCATTTATTTGAATGAACTCTGGCAGAGTTGGAATCATCACAGTTCTTTTTCAAATATTGATCGGGCTGAATGCTTGAAAACCATCAATGCTTCTCAAAAAAATGCGCATCAGTTTTTGAAAAGAACAAAATGGCTCATCATTACTTTAGGTTCATCTTTCTCTTATCACCTCATTGAAAATAATCAGCCTGTCGCCAATTGTCACCGTGCACCAGCACAATCGTTCAACAAACATCTGATGTCGATCGAAGAGATCAATTCTTGTTTAGATAATTGTATTCACCAATTGTTTCAATTCAACCCTGCAATAAAGATCATATTTACGGTCAGCCCGGTGCGACATATTCGCGACGGAGTAATTGATAATAATCGCAGCAAAGCAAGATTGATCGAAGCTGTTCATCATCTGGTGAATAAATTCGACAATATTCATTATTTTCCGGCATATGAATTGGTCATCGATGTGTTGAGGGATTATCGTTTTTATGATATTGATATGGTTCACCCCAATTATTCCGCAACTGAATTTGTGTTGGAAAAGTTTGCGAAATTTTTTATAGATGATGAATCGCAGTTCATCATGGAAGAAGTAAAAAAGGTGATTATTGCAAGAAAACACCGGGCTTTTCAGCCACTGACGAATGCGCATAAACAATTTATGAGAACCCATAGCGAAAAGGCTAACCAGCTCCAAACGAAATACCCTTTTTTGAATTTTAAAGAGGAAATATCTTTTTTTTCTACTGGTAGCGAGGGGTAATAATGCCCTTAATTTTCTTTGCCAAATATTTGAATAATAGTGTTTTTTAGCTATTTTTGACCTACTACAGATCACTTTTCCTTTTAAAACTAGAGCACCACTTTTTGAATCCACTCCTTTAGCAATTCATCATCCCTGTTAAAGCCTAGATTGTTTACAAAATTTTTATTAAAATGAAACCATTTTTACAATCAGGTTTTTTGTTGCTTTTCATTTTTCTGATGAGTGATTTTGCTTTTTCACAGGATGAACAAACAAAGACGGATGATTATTCCCTAGCGAACAATACATCCCCTTATCCTCGCAAACAATCCAACTTTGTCCGCGCAAATAATAAAGACTCTGTTTCAGGTGCGTTTGATTATGTGAATGATTATGAAAATATTTATACGGAAAGAGAGACACAGTTCTTAAGCATGCTCATAGCAGATTTTGAAAAAGAAACCTCCATCAAAATTGTGATGATCACTTTCGATTCGACGATGATCGAAAGAAATGATTCCGATAATTCTTCATTTTCATTTTTAGGGGATCATATTAACCAGGGTGCAATGGAAAGTGATAAAGTATTTATCGAGATTTGTATTTCTCAAAGGATGATGCAGATTGAAAGTAATGTTGATATGAACAGGTTGATCTCTCCGCACGAATCAAAAAGGATCATCAATAATTCATTTGTTCCGTACTTTAAAAAGAAGCAGATTTTCGAAGGCTCGTTGAATGGGTTAAAAGCCTTGATGAAGCAACTAAAAAATAAAAAGACCGAGCTGACATCTTCGTCAAAATAATTATTGATCGATCAATACGGGTCGAACTTATATTGTTTTTTCAAAAAGTCTTCCAGCTTTTCCAATAATATCAATTGATTCAATGCGCGATTAAGGTTTTGCTCGGGATAATTTATTTTATAGTAAACATCTCCATTCAAAAAGTCAGCAGCAAAACGAAGGGATTGCATAAAGATCAATATCAATCCTGAATAATGAATATTTCTTTTTTCTTCCGCTGAAAAAATATTTCCAATTCCACTTAGATAGCCTTCCAGTATAGATTCATAAAAAGAATTGCGAATGTCGATTTCTTCCCAACTTGTGCTGTTTTCATCCACGGTGCAGGCCATTGAACGGATCATATCCCCCAGGTCAGAAAAATATTTTCCGGGCATTACTGTGTCCAAATCAACCGGACAAATCACTTCTCCATTTGTTTTATCAAAAAGAATATTACTGATCTTGCAATCGTGATGCATTACGCGATCGGGATAATCTGGCGAATGTTTGATCAAATTATAAAAATCTACTAACTTTTTCCGCTGGCGCAGTTCCGCAATAAGATGAGTTGATTTTAATAAGAGATCGATTGAAGAATTTTTTATCGACTCTTCAAATTGGCGGTACCGGAAATCAAGATCGTGAAAGCGGGAAATGATTTCCTTGACTTTCGTTATATCTAATGAAGATAATGCCTGTGTAAATCTTGCAAAACTATTGGCAACTGTGTAAGCAGATTGTTCATCTGCGGCAATTATGGGCGAATAGGAATTATTAATAAATTCAGATGCCCGCCAGAAATTATCTTGTTCATCAATCCAATATAATTTCCCGGTTTTGGCAATCAGCGGAGCGGGAATTAAAACAGCATTGGCTTGTTTCCCCAGACAATCAAAAACCAATTTGTAGTTATGCAGAATGTCTTCCGGCCTGGTAAAAACATTCGTATTGATCGCCTGCAATACAATTGATTTTTGGTGATGCGAATCTGTTATCTTAAAAGTGTGATTGATCAAACCATTGCCAAGCAATTGTATCGAGGTATTTTCACCAGCATCAAACCCAAACGCATCGACTGCTCTTTTTACAATTTCGATATTCAATGCCAAAAAATTTAAAATTCGTCCGTTAACGCAAAATTATTCTTCCGATACATCCATTGTCCGCTCGTGAAGTCAGGGAATTCCACCGTTTGGTTGCCAAGATCAATACTCATTTCACTTAGTGGAGTAATAACGCTCCAGGCAGCTGCATCATAAACATCCATCGGCGTATGGGTCTTTCTTTTTATTGATTCAACAAAAGCATGTAGCACAAAAAAATCCATGCCGCCATGACCAGCGCCTTCAGTTTCTTTACTCCAGCGTTGCCACAAGGGATGATCGTATTTGTCGAGATATGGTTGTGCTTCTTCCCACGCATCTTCTTTTTTACTCAGTCCTTCAATGTAAAGTGATTTGTTGACGTCCATCCATATACCATTTGTTCCCTGCACACGAAATCCTAGTGAATAAGGGCGTGGATTATTGGTGTCGTGCTGTAATAAAATCGTTTCGCCATTGGCGCACCTGATATGTGTGGTTACAATATCGCCCAATTTGAATTCCACTTTTGCATTCGGATGATTTTCTCCACCGTGATCAACAATATATTTATGCAAACCACGCGTTTTTGTTGCGAATGATGATAATGACAAAAAACGGTTCCCGTGATTAATGTTCAGCATTTGCGCAACTGGACCGATTCCATGAGTCGGGTATAGATCACCGTTACGGTGAACGGAATGATTGGTTCTCCATTTGGCTTCAGAGAATCCTTTTTCTCCAAATTCTACGCCATGACCGTATGGATCAACGCCGTTATTGAATTTTACACTGCGCAGATCGTGCTGGTAACCGGCCTGCAAGTGCAGCAATTCGCCAAATAGGCCCTGGCGAACCATATTTAATATGGCAATCACATCCCGGCGATAGCAAACATTTTCAAGCATCATCACATTGGCTTTTTGTTTTTCAGCCTCATGCACTACATTCCAGTGATCGTCCATTGTTATTCCTAAAATAACTTCGGTGGCGACATATTTTATTCCCGCTTGCAGACTGTCAATGACCATTGGCGCATGCCATTCCCAGGGGGTGGCAATCAAAACGCCATCAATATTTTTCAGCTCGAGCATTTTTTTATATGCATAATTATCACCTTTAAAAATTTGTGGCAATGGTTTGTTTGCTTTCTTAAAAAGGTCGGTTGCCATTTGCAACATGCGATCATCGACGTCGCAAATAGCCACGATATCCACATCGCTGCGACGAAGTGCATTATCCAAATGATTTTGTCCGCGCAAACCCGTGCCGATAAATGCTAACCTGACTTTTTGATCGGCAGCAAACAGGCTGCCAGAAGGAAGTATGGCAAAACTCCCTGCAACCAATGCAGAATTCTTTACAAATGTTCTTCTGTTCATATTTAAAGTTTGAAATTTAAATCCTGACCGCCGGCTCACCGGACTTGTCAATGCATTCTGTCACCACGCAATTCAATTTCATTAATGACTTTTGCTTCATATTCCAACCATTCCTTCCAGCGCTTGCGTACTTTTTGTTTTGCAATATATGATTCGCATAATTCAATAAACAAATGATAATGTCCGGCTTCGCTTTCCATGAACTTCCGATAAAAATTGCGCAGGTATTCATCATCCAATCCTTCGCTCAATCGCTTGAACCGCTCGCAGCTTCTCGCTTCAATTAAGGCCATTGTCAGTAATTGATCCAAAAATCTGTCTTCTTCATTACCCCCTTTTCTTTGAAACAGCAATAATTTATTTACATATTCATCCCTGCGTTGTTTGCCCAATTGTAAATTCCGTTTTTGCAATTCTCCAAGTACTTGCCGGAAATGTCCCCATTCTTCAGTAACTATGGGTGAGAGTTCATTTACCAATCTTTGTTTTGATGAATAACGTTGTATTAATGAGATGCAGCTCACCGCGGCCTTTTGTTCGCAATAGGCGTGATCGGTTAGTATATCCTCTATTGAGATACTTGCCAGGTCAACCCAGCGCGGATCCGTCGGAAGATGCAACCCGAGAATATTTTTTTGAACCGTTTGCGTCATCATTTTGGGATTAATAAGATTAAAAGGATATTTGGAGTTTCAAAAATATGAAAGAAGATTTTCTTAATAAGAAATTAAATGAACGTAAAAATCAAAATGCGTATCGTGAGTTGAAATTGGCAGATGATAAAATTGATTTTTGCTCGAACGATTATTTGGGAATTGTGAAACATTCAAAAATCGGCACCCTTCAGCCTAATGTTCTGCGACAGGGTTCAACTGGCTCACGATTATTATCCGGTAATTATTTCTTGATTGAAGAAACAGAAAAATTCATTGCCGATTTCCACAATGCGGAGGCAGGATTGATCTTTAATTCCGGATATGATGCAAACCTTGGATTGTTAAGTTGCGTACCCCAGCGCGGCGACACCATTTTATATGATCAGTTGAGTCATGCCTCCATTCGTGATGGGATACGATTGAGCTTTGCAGAATCATATTCTTTTGCACATAATGACCTGGAAGACCTGGGAAAGAAACTGATAGCTGCAAAAGGAAATATTTTTGTTGTGACCGAATCTGTTTTTTCAATGGATGGAGATATTGCTCCCCTAAAAGATATTGTTGCGCTCTGCGAAGAATATGATGCGCATTTGATCATTGATGAAGCGCATGCAACCGGAGTGATGGGCGAAAAAGGAGAGGGACTGATCCAACAATTGCGATTGGAAAAAAAATGTTTTGCCCGTATGCACACTTTTGGGAAAGCAGTTGGCTGTCATGGAGCCATTGTTTTAGGAACAGCGAAACTGCGGAATTACCTGATCAATTTTGCGCGTCCATTTATTTTTACAACATCATTGCCAGAAGCATCCATCGCTGCAATAAAAAAAGCTTATGAGATTTTTCCCGCAATGAATAATGAAAGAACGCATTTGCAGGAATTGATCCAGCGTTTTCAAAATGCAGGATCATCCTTTGAGCAACTCAAAAGCATAACACCGATTCAAATTTTGATAATTCCGGGTAACGATAATGTAAAGAAGATTGCGGCACATTTACAGAAGAACAATCTGGATGTTCGTCCGATCGTTTACCCTACAGTTCCCAAAGGCGGCGAGCGTCTGCGCATCGTGTTGCATTCGTTTAATGCCATTGGTGAGGTTGATTTATTGGCCGATCTGCTGAAAGCCAATAGCCGATAGCTCTCATTGCCCGCAAGCCTTGTGGCGCAAGACTGTTTAACAGAATTTCGATAGCTGGCTTCATAATCAAAAAAATTATTTTACTTTGAAGATTATTCCCAGTTACGCTAATTGCTTTGCATGAAAATTATTCCTTTTTTTATTTACCTCATTATTACGGTTGGCCTGACTTTTTCTCTTAATCGCCAATGGGGAAGTATTCCGCCGATAGGAAAGTTTATTAGCCCACAACAAGGTTTTTGGCAAAATGCCGACGCGTTGGATAAAGATTATGATGCTGATTTGAAATTTCCTGGTTTGCGGGATAATGTCCAGGTATATATTGACGAAAGACTTGTACCGCATGTTTTTGCCAACAATGAATCGGACGCATATTTCATACAAGGATACCTCCATGCAAAATTCAGATTATGGCAAATGGAGTTTGAAGTATATGCAGCTTCGGGAAGGATCAGTGAATTGATCGGTGAAAAAGCGTTGAATTTTGACAGAGGTAAAAGAAGATTGGGGATGGTATATGCAGCAGAAAAATCGCTGAAAGAAATGGAAGCCGATTCCATCACCAAATATGAATGTGATGCATACACGGCGGGCGTTAATGCTTATATCGATAACTTGCAAGAAAGCGAATTGCCGGTTGAATACAAGCTGCTCAACTACAATCCTGAACATTGGACCAATTTGAAAACAGCTTTGTTTTTGAAATATATGTCTCTTGATCTGGCAGGAAGTGAAAATGATTTCGAATACAATAATGCAAAAAATCATTTTGGATTAAGCGATTTTCAGAAATTATATCCCTACCTGCAAGACTCATTGGATCCGATCGTTCCCAAAGGCACTGTATATCCGGCTCCAGGCATTGCGGTGAAAATACCCCCGACTGCAGATTCGCTATATTTTGCAAAAACGGATTCCACGGATGTTTTTGAAAGCAAACCTGATAAAAGAAATGGCAGCAATAACTGGGCAGTGAGCGGAAAGAAAACAAAAAGTGGCAGACCGATCTTGTGCAATGATCCACATCTTGGATTGAATTTTCCTTCATTGTGGTTTGAAATGCAGATATCCACTCCACAGTTTAGTGCTTACGGCGCTTCATTTCCCTGCGCGCCCGGTATAGTTATCGGCTTCAACGACAGCTGTGCTTTTGGTTTTACCAATGCTGAACGCGATGTTCGGGATTATTATGAAATTCAATTCAAGGATGAAAGCATGAAAGAATATTGGTTTAATGGAGAATGGAAACCATCGACATTCCGATATGACACGATAAAGATAAAAGGGAAACCCGATTTTATTGACACCGTGGCCTACACTGTTTTTGGACCTGTTATGTACGATAAAAAATTTACCGGCGACAGGACAGGGGGAAAAAAATATTATGCAGTAAGATGGAAAGCACATGATGCAAGCAATGAATTAAAAACATTCAATCGTCTTGATCATGCAAAAAATTATGATGACTATTATGATGCCATAAAAAATTTACACACACCTGGACAGAATTGTATTTTCGCCTGCAAGAACGGAGACATTGCAATCTGGGATCAGGGCGAGTTCCCGGCAAAATGGAAAAGGCAAGGTGATTTTATAATGCCTGGCAATGATAGCAGCTATATGTGGCAGGGAAATATACCGCAGGATGAAAACCCACATATGAAGAATCCTGAAAGAGGTTTTGTAAGTAGCGCCAATCAATTTCCTGTGGATCCTTCTGTATATCCTTACTATCTCGGTGGGTATTTCCCAATTTATCGCGGGTTTATTATTAACCGCCGTCTCTCACAGATGAATAATATTACGGTTGATTCAATGCAAACGCTGCAAACAGAAAACTATAATGTGTTCGCGGAAATGGCAACGCCGCTCATTATCAGGAATATTACGGAAAGTGCATTAAACAGAGATGAAATAGAATATTTTGATACACTGAAGAAATGGAACTATCGCAATGATATTAATTTAAGAGGACCAACGATCTTTGTTTTAACCTGGAAGGAACTTGAAGATGCGGTCTGGGCAGATGAGTTTGGTAAATGCCCGGGTCCGACTGTTTATCCCGAATCAAATGACCTGTTAGAAGCGATGCTGAAAGACTCTGCCTATAAATTTTTTGATAATATAAACACGCCGGAAATCGAAACTTTACATGATGATGTAATGACGGCATTTAAAAAAGCAGTCGTAACACTAAAGAAACTGGAAGCAGATAGAAAATTACAATGGGCAGATTATAAAGACACCAAAATCAGCCACCTTGCAAAACTTGCACCATTTAGTCGGCTACATTTATCCGTTGGCGGAGGAGAAAATTGTATCAATGCTGCTGGCGCAGATCATGGACCAAGTTGGCGCATGATCGTTGAGTTGACCGATGTTACCAATGCGTATGGTATTTATCCTGGCGGACAAAGTGGTAATCCAGGAAGTGTTTATTACGACAATTTTGTTGATAAATGGACCATGGGAAAATATTATCAGTTGTGGATGATGAACAAGAATGAAAGAGATGATGGACGAGTAAAATACAGAATGATGTTTGACAAGTGAAGAATTTCGCATGCAGAGTTAAATTTCAAAATGTAATTCATAAATAGGATGAAATTCATTATCGCCATATTATTAACCGCTTTTTTAAGTTTTGTTGCAGGTTTGTATCTGCCATGGTGGGAAATTGCAGTGATCTCCTTTTTGGTGAGTGCAGCAATTCCATTGCCACATCGTGATTCATTCATCGCCGGAGCACTGGGCATTTTTTTTCTATGGGGAATTTTAGCTTGGTGGATAGATTTCAAGAACAACAGTATACTTTCACAAAAAGTTGCACAAATATTGCCTTTGGGCGGTTCATCGTATTTATTGATTTTGGTCACAGCCCTGGTTGGCGCACTCATTGCCGGCTTTGCCGCGTTAGCCGCAAGCTACCTGCGAAAATCATGATCCGGATCGCGCGTGATACCGTTTGATGTTTTTCTTTCACATTTCCATAACTTATTCCCGGGTAAATTTGTTTTTAATCGAATCTATTAATGAGAAAAATTCTACTGCTTATCTTTCCGGCATTACTAACGTTAACGAATATCCGTGGACAAAGAATTTCAGGAACGGTTACAGATGATAAAGGTCATGTTCTCCCATTCGCATCGGTATTATTAAAAGGAACTACAAGAGGCACCACCGCTAACAATGAGGGAAAATATTTTCTCCATGCAGATGCAGGAAAAAAAACGATCATATGTCAATATGTTGGTTACGAGCGGCAGGAAAAGACCATAACAGTGGGAACAGAAGATATCACGCTGAATTTTTCACTTTCTGTTCAACAGCTTTCCATGAAAGAAGTGGTCATAAGACCAGGCGGGGAAGATCCGGCTTATGAAATAATCCGTCACGCCATAAAAAAGAGAAGGGACTATGAAGCTCCGCTGGATTCTTTTACTTGCGAAGCCTATATAAAGACCCTGATGAAAACAAGAAAACTTCCGCAAAAAATATTCGGTCATAAAATCGATTCAAGCGAGAAAAAAGATATGGGAGTTGATTCTGCCGGCAAGGGTATTATTTATCTGTCTGAATCGTTCACCAGGATCTCTTATAAAAAACCAAATAAGTTCAAGCTTGAAGTTGTTTCAGGAAGAGAAAGCGGGTCGAATGGATACGGATTCAATTTTCCGACCTTCATTAATTTTTACAGCAATAACGTGACCGTACTTACTTCAACCTTTAATCCGCGCGGTTTTGTGTCTCCAATTGCAGATGGAGCCCTTAATTATTACCATTATAAATATCTCGGCTCTTTTTTTGAAGACGGAAAAGAGATCAATAAGATACAAGTTATCCCGCGTAGAAAATATGAACCTCTTTTTTCCGGAACAATCAATATTGTTGACGGTGACTGGCGTATCCATAGCCTTGATCTGTTGCTGGTGAAAACGTCTCAATTGGAGATACTTGATACGCTGCAAATTAGACAGATACATGTTCCGGTCAGTCGTGATATCTGGCAAACAAAAGATCAAACCATTTATTTCACCTTCAATTTATTTGGTATCGACGCGATCGGGAATTTTATAAATGTTTATAATAAATATGATATCAACCCCGAATTCGCAAAAAAATATTTCAATAATGTCATTATTAAATATGACACAGCCATCAATAAGAAAACAAAGCAGTATTGGGACTCATTACGACCGGTTCAACTTGAGCCGGAAGAATTGAAAGATTATACGGTAAAGGACAGTATTTATCATTACAATCGTGATTCCCTGGGGACCAAACGGTATCGCGATTCAATGCAAAAGAGCCAGGCGCGTGTTACCTACACAAAGCTTTTGTTTACCGGCTTTACACGCAATCATTATGGATCGAAAAAAACGACAACCTATAATATCGAACCATTACTCGGGAATCTTGAATACAATACGGTGGAAGGTATTGCCATAAACGAAGGGGGCTCGGTTCAAACCTCTGTGTTCAATAGAAAGGAATTGCTCACCTTTAGCCCGCATTTGCGGTACGGTTTCAATAACACGCATTTTAATGCCTGGGCTTCCCTGCAGTTACGAAAAAATAATATAGTAACCGATGATAACCCCTTCGGAGCCGGTTATGATCGGCATTCCTGGGAATTTTCTGGCGGCAAGCGGGTTTCTCAATTCAATAATAATAATCCTATTTCTCCACTGATGAATGGACTCTATACACTTTTTTTCAAAGAGAATTATGAAAAGATTTATGAAAATTATTTCGGCGAACTCAAATATTCACGACGAATGGAAAATGGGTTGCGCATTCATGCAAATGCATTATTTGAAAACCGGTTACCGCTGAATAACAGCACAGAATATTCATTCATTAATTACAAATACCGGCAGTTCACGCCAAATTATCCTTTTGAAAAAATAGATACACAGTTCACGGCCCATCATGCTTTTATTACAGGCGTTGAACTGCAATATCAGCCTGGTCAGCGATTCATCGAGTTCCCCCACCGAAAAGTAAGTGTTGGTTCAAAATACCCAACATTCGAGCTCGCTTATCAGCATGGCTGGAAAAATGTTTTTCAAAGTATCACCGATTTTGATAAATGGAGTTTTTCGGTCTGGGATGATATGAATTTTAAATTAAAAGGCCTGCTGCGTTATCGCTTTACGGTTGGCGGATTTTTAAATGCAAAGTCAGTTCCGATTCAGGATTATCAGCATTTTAACGGCAATCAAACTTTTTTTGCCAGTCAATACCTGAACAGCTTTCAAATTGCGCCATATTATGCAAACAGCACCACGGCGGCGTTTTATGCAACTGGTCATGTCGAACATCATTTCAATGGATTACTTACCAATAAAATTCCTTTGTTCAGAAAATTAAATTGGTATCTCGTCGCCGGCTCAAATGCATTTTATGTCAACAACACCAATAATTATATTGAGGTCTTTGAAGGTGTTGAAAATATTTTCAAATTATTTAGGGTTGATTTCGTTGAATCTTATCTTAATAATCGCAACACCATGTTTGGCGTTCGTTTGGGATTTGGCGGAATAATCGGCGGAAGCATTCACATCAGCGGCAACCAGGCTTCTATTCAATTGTAATTTCGGGTGACCGGCTTTGGTTTGGTATCCGGCAATCCTTGCCTGGCACACCTGCACTAACGCACTGCCAAAGGTTATTTTTTAACATCAATGCTTATCTTTGCCATTCGAAATTTTGTTCACCAGGCATGTGTCCTTAAAATTTCAATAAATGGCAGTATTACACAATCGCATTTCCCAAAAGGAATTAAAACAACGTTTATACCAGGAAGCCGAACCTCGCACAACTGTTTCATTCTATCAGTATTTTTTTATTGAGGATCCCAAAGAATTCCGCGATGAATTTTATAGATCATTACAGGAATTGAATGTTTTCGGCAGAATTTATATTGCAGAAGAAGGTATAAATGCACAACTGAGTGTTCCCCAAAGTAATTTTAAAAAACTGCAAGATTATCTCCATTCCATTGAAGCACTAAAAAATCTTCGGCTAAACGTTGCCGTTAGTGATGACGGGAAATCTTTCTGGGTGTTGAAAGTAAAAGTGAGGGATAAAATTGTGGCGGATGGAATCAACGACCCATTATTCGACATGCGAAATAAAGGGAAATATGTTGATGCAGAAACGTTCAACAAACTTACCGAAGATTCTCAAACAGTAGTGATCGATATGCGCAATCATTATGAATTCGAAGTCGGTCATTTTGAAAACGCCATTGAAATTCCTTCCGACACTTTTCGCCAACAATTGCCAATGGCTGCCGATATGCTGAAAGATAAGGCGGAAAATACCATCATCATGTATTGTACCGGCGGCATTCGCTGTGAAAAAGCAAGCGCTTATCTTTTGCATAAAGGGTTTAAAAACGTATTTCATCTTGAAGGAGGTATAATCCATTATGCCCACACAGTGAAAGAAAAGAACCTTCCTAATAAATTTCATGGTAAGAATTTTGTATTTGATGATCGTTTGGGAGAAAAAGTCAGTGATGAAATAATTGCAATATGTCACCAATGCGGAAAGCCTGCGGATACCCACACGAATTGCAAAAATGAGGGCTGCCATTTGCTATTTATTCAGTGCGAAGAATGCGCAAAAAAATATGATGGCTGTTGCAGCGCTGAATGTCAGCGCGTATATCATTTGCCCATTGAAGAACAAAAGGAATTACGCAAAGGCATTGATAAAGGGAGAAACATTTTCAATAAATCGAAATTAAGACGAAGGCTGAATGGTTGATAACTTCTTCGTAACTTCAGCAAGACTCCAACATAACTGCTATGAGCAATCTTCCATTTTACATCAGTTTTGTTTTTTTGCTGACTGTATTGCTGACCATTTTTATTTTTTATAGTGCAACTAAAAAATCAAAAGCAACATTAATTATTTTATTTGTCTGGTTGTTGATCCAGGGTATCATTAGCTTAACCGGTTTTTACAAGGTCACTGACAATAACCCGCCACGATTTGCCTTATTGGTTTTGCCACCGCTAATTTTTATAATCATGCTTTTTATTTCCCGGAAGGGAAGAAATTTTATTGATAGTCTGGATATTAAAACACTTACTATATTACATGCCGTGCGCATTCCTGTTGAAATCGTTTTGTTATGGTTGTCATTTCAACAAGTTGTTCCTCAGATAATGACATTCGAAGGCAGAAATTTTGATATTCTGGCGGGGTTAACTGCCCCGGTAATATTTTATTTTGGTTTCAATAAAGAACAGTTTGGTCGCAAGATGATCTTGGTATGGAACTTTTTGTGTATCGGATTATTGATAAATATTGTGAGCCTTGCCGTTTTATCGGCTCCATTTCCGTTTCAACGGCTTGCATTTGATCAGCCAAATATTGCCGTTTTGTATTTCCCTTATGTTTGGCTGCCATGCTGCATTGTTCCATTGGTATTATTTTCACATTTAGTTGCAATAAGACAACTGCTAAGAAATAAGAATGCCTAGAGAAGAAATCAAAGACCTGAGGAAATTTTTGAAACCATTTCCGGAAGAGACAAAAGAAATTGTTTTTTGGCTCAGGGAATTTGTATGGGATTTATACCCCAAAACAAATGAATTGATCTACGATAACTATAACGCCGTTGCCTTCGGCTGGTCACCAACCGACAAGGTTGGACATACTTTTTGTTCAATAGCCGTCGGACGAACGAGTCACAATATTCATTTCGGATTTTATTGGGGCAGCGAGATCGCCGATCCTGAAAAAAAATTGATGGGAGAGGGAAATCAATACAGATATATCCTTGTCAAGCAGAAAAAGGACTTTCCAAAGACCTATATCAAAAAATTATTGAAAGAAGCTTATGCAAATTCTCTGGCAAAAGTGAAGGATCAAAAGCAAATAAAGCACGGCGAAACAATGGTAAAATCCATTTCCGCAAAGAAAAGAGAAAAGTAAATGTGATGATGAATGTCTGCTAAACAAAATATTTCATGTGTTTAATAAACAAGATCCAGGTTTCATTTTCCCGGCACTTTAAATTTTTCCCATGCATCATCAATGATCAGGACCCAATCATTACCCGATCCTTTGGTGGGTGGTGAGAATCCCATCGGCGGTTTATTCGCTAACACACCGATTTCTTCGGCAACCCCGGTTTTTGGATTGAACCACCAGGCAACAATCTTGTTGTAATCAATGAATGAAGTTTTGACGATTATGTCTTTACCAACAGGCAGATAGATCATCGCATATTTGTTTCCCGCATCACGAAATGCTTCGATATGTTCCGATTTTTCTCCCGGATCAGAAACGACTATCGTTGAGTCAGGAATGCGATTGATTATTTTCCTTGATTCGATCAATTTTCTTAAATAACCAACCTGGAAAGCGCCAGGTCTGTCAATCGCTTCTTTCCAAAACATTATTTTAGGATGATTGATCGGCGTTTCTCTGGAAGAAAGAAATTGCCAAACGGAATGATGACCATAGGTAACCCCGCAAGCGCCAGCAAATACCGAGCGATACGTCTGCTTGCGAACGTCATAATCATCATAATATCCGTTCGCCGGATCCCATGTCGGCCAAGGGTTTACCGGATGATCCTCATAATTTGGCTCATCATCCAATGTTGGTTTTGCCGGTTGGATATTTCTGTCGCGGGCGATCAGCTTCCAAATTTCAACATCATGCCCGCTTCCATGGCCGCCTTGTATCATATTGATGCCTAGCCAATCTTCAGCATATAAAAATTGGGAACTGGAATAATCACCACCCGAAGGATGATAGGCAAAAATGGCCTTGCCATTTGTCCCCTGATTGATTCCCGCGGCCATGGCTCGCCATATCGGGCGAACGTCAGTAGAGGCATTCATGGCAGGTCTATCGCCGCCCATTATCCAGATAATGTTCGGATAATCCTTATACCTGCTTCCTAAAAAAAATCCATAATCATAAGCATTTTGCACATTAAAAATCTCCGGACCAGTTCCCCATAGTTTATAAACCTTATCGCCCCAGGTTGGCAACAAACCCATGAACATATTTTTTTGTAAGGCGATCTTTATCACCGAATCAACAAACAAAAAATATTTTTCATTTGGTTTTTCCGGATCATTATTCATCAATGGCAGATCACCGTTTTGATTGGGTCGCGTTAATCCGTCAAACTCGGCCAATATCACAGATTGGATTACATTAAAGCCTTTTGCTTTGCGGTTTTCGAGGTAGATTTTTATTTCATCCAGCTGCAAACGATGAAATAATTCCCAACCAGTATCACCAAGCCAGAAAAAAGGCTTGCCATCCTGATACTGCAGGTAATGCCCGTCGGCGGTAACACGCAATCGTCCATGCTGCCAGCTGTTCTGTGCATGCGCTGATAATGAGAGCAGGATAAAACAAACAAAAATATTTTTCATGATTTCTATTGGAGATTATAGGTGCTCTTTAATGACTTCTTACATTCAACCGACAGATTATAGACCTTACTCTGTATAGTATCGATCATCCTGTCAAGCGTTTCTTTATGCAAGTCTATTATCCGGATGCTGTCGTAAGAGTTGATAAGATTGTATAAAGAGTCTGTAAGCTTTTCAAGCGTCGGACTTTGATACAAATTCAGTTTGCCATAATACAATTGATTAAAATTGAATTTAGCCAGGTTATAATTTGCCTGCGAAATTGAATCGTAAGGATTGCTGATGGAAGTAGAAATGCCACCAAGATCACCAAGCAGTTCATCATACACAACGCTTTGCTGATTGAGAAAATTTTTTTCAAAATCTCTTTCGTTATTCACCTTGTATTCATACAGACCAATAAAAATGGGGATCGCTGCAACAAACACACCGGCGAAACCCAATAAGGCAGTTGTTCTTTCAGACATAAATATTTCAATTTGATGAATTACAAAAATCGTAAGTTTTTTATTAAGCGCACCACTTAAAAACAACACCAATCATAATTAGTATTACATTAGTATCACAAATGACCTTCGAACAATATTTTTTAATAACCCCAACTGTTTTATGAAATACTTCCTCGCCATTTTATTGATCGGTACCTGTAGTTTTACAGGTAATGCGCAACAAAGATTCGCGCCTCCCGCAACAAAAGCTATTCCCGTTGTCGATACTTTGCACGGTGTTTTACTTACTGACGATTATCGCTGGCTGGAAGATAAAACGGATCCCAAAGTAATTGAATGGACGAAAGCGCAGCATGATTATGGAATTGAATATTTGAATGCAACACAAAAAACGCATGCTGGTTTGCGCGATGATATTGCCGCATTTATTGATCTTGATTTTGAAGGACCATTGCACAAAGAAGCGAAGCGCGTTTTTCAAAATATAAAGAAGAAAGGCGATAAGCAGAATAAATTATTCACCATTATTGACAATAAGAAAATATTGATCTGGGATCCTGTTAAATTAGATACAACCGGAAACACATCAACAACGAATGTTGCTTACACCTACGATGGCGAGCGCGCGGCAATCAGCGTACAAAAAAGCGGAGCAGAAATTTCTACCACTTATATTATCAATACACGAACTGGGAAAATATTATATCCGCCATTAAATAATACCGAGGATTATCAATGGACAAAAGATCAGCAACACGCTTATTTTACGATTCGAAGTCAGCAGGATGTGGATAAACAAACTCCGCTGAAAACATATTTATGGAAAGTTGGCGATCCCGCCGATAAAGCCGTGTTCATGGGTACTACAAAAGATGCAAAGAATTTTTATTACATATACGATAACCGGTACAGCGATGTAAGTTTCTATGGCGAAGGAGATTTTAATTCGGATAATTGTTACCTACGTAAAACCGGGTCCAGTGATCAGGGCGAGTTGATCTTTGAAAGCAAGAAATTTTCATTATTCCCCGAAGCGATCGGAGATAAGTTGTACATCTTCACAAATGATAATGCTCCGAATTACAAATTAATGATCGCTGACAAAAATAACCCGGAATATAAAAACTGGAAAGTATTGATACCAGAAAGTGAAACGGTCATGCAGGCGTATGTGGTCACCAAGAGCAATATCATCATCCAGGACAAAAAAGATATTCAAAGCAGGTTGACATTATATGATTTGAACGGACAAAAAATCAGACAAATAGAATTACCTGAAACAGGGAATGTTGAATCCATCAGTTACGACAGGGAAGAAGATTCTGTTTATATGGTATTGAATACTTTTACTTCCACTTCAAAGACCTTTGTTGCATCGCCGGCTGATTTTAAGTGGCGTTTATATTATCATCGCATTTTGCCAGTTGACATGAGCAATATCGTTGGGGAAATAAAATTCTACAGATCCAAAGACAGCACAAAAGTTCCCGTGTTTGTTGTTCATAGAAAGGATATGCAGCTTAATGGAAATAATCCAGTATTGTTAACCGCCTATGGAGGGTTTAACATTGGTATTTCGCCGCGCTATTTTGGATTTTATGCGCCATTCATTAATCGGGGAGGTGTTGTGGTTGAGCCCGGGATCCGCGGGGGCGATGAATACGGGGAAAAATGGCACCAATCAGGAATGAGGGCCAATAAGCAAAATTGTTTTGACGACTTTAATGGTTGCGCAGAATGGCTTATCAAAGAAAAATATACAAATCCTTCAAAACTTGTCGCCATGGGTGGCAGTAACGGCGGTTTACTGATGGGCGCCATCGCCACACAAAGACCGGATCTTTACAAAGCTATCGTTTGTGAAGTTCCATTGCTCGATATGTTGCGTTTTCATAAATTTCTGATAGCACGTTATTGGATCCCTGAATATGGTTCATCAGAAAATGAGGAGGAATTTCGCTGGTTGCTTCGTTACTCGCCTTATCAAAATATCAGAAAAGGAATAAACATGCCGACCATGCTCGTTACTGCCGGAGCAAATGATACGCGTGTTGATCCGATGAATGCAAAGAAATTTGTTGCTGCTGCACAAAATAACGAGGGACAAATAAGTCCGATAATCCTGCACATGGATTATAACAGCGGACATGGCAGCGGACAAAGCACAAAACAAATCATTGACAACTGGGATTTTGTTTTTGAGTTCATCATAAATCAGTTAGGAATCCAATGAAATGAAACCAAAAGAAATTGTTGAAAAATGGGTGGCTGCATTTAATGCTATTGATATTGATGTACTTGCCGATCTTTATCATGATGATGCGATCAATCACCAGGTGGTGGCTGACCCGCTCGTTGGAAAATCAGCGATAAAGAAAATGTTTAGTGAGGAATTTGCCCATGCGAAAATGGTTTGCATCATTGAAAATATTTTCGAAGATGGTGACTGGGCAATCCTTGAATGGAGAGATCCGCTTGGATTAAGAGGTTGCGGCTTTTTCCATATTACTGATGATAAAATAAAATTTCAACGTGGTTATTGGGATAAATTATCTTTCCTGCGGCAACAGGGACTGCCCATACCCGAAAGATAATATTTAGGAAAAAATTCCATTATGGGGAAATCCCGTATTGCGAGAACATTAAAACCCAATGCCAAAAATATTCTGGGAAAATAAGCTTAGAAAAAATTGAGATTCAGAAGCGATAAAACTGCAAATCCGATTTTATAGGGTCATATTGATATCAACCCAACACCGGCATTCCTATCAGTGCTTGCAGCAACATCGCAGAAACCAAAATAAAATAGATCACCCCAATAATGATGATCTGCGTTTTTGTTTTGGCAAGATAAAAACCAATCAGCGGTAATATTTGCAATGAATGAATTCCAAAAAAATGTGCAACGCGCAGATCGCCAAAATGCTTGCTCCAGTTTATTAATGGTAATCCCGTTCCGCCATCCGCTGCGCCAACCGTATGCGCCAACCTCGCTGCCATAATTCCTCCTTCAAAAGAAAAGAGCACAAAAAAAATAATTCCCATCTTTATTCCCATTGCATAGGCTTCAGAAATCGTCCATTTTTTCTGTCTGAAGAAAAGAATACCAATATATCCTGTCCACAAGCTGAATACACTAATAGCGATTCCCATTAAAGTAAATAATCTCGCATACAGGACTTCGGAAACATTGAAATGAGAGAGACGTCCGTTTGCAGCCTGCCATACGATTACCGATAATTCAAACAACATGACGATAACGACCACCCGATTATAAACACGAACTTTTTTCTGCTGATCGAGATAATACATATACCAGCTGATCGTCCAGCAAAAAATACCGACAGAAAGAAAAAACTTCAAAGGCTTTATAAACGCGTTGATGCCTAAAACCTGTATGTGCGTGATCTGAATAAGCATGATGCAAATAAGTGCACAAATAAAATTGAACCATCCAAAAAGATATAGTGTACGATTACGTTTTGATAATTCAGTAAAGAGATTCATAATTGCCTTTTAGAAATTATCCGCAAAATATTGTTTAGATATGATAAAACGTATCAGTAAAAACAAAAGCAACCCGATAGGTCCGAGCATAAAGGTCAATAACAAGCAGGGGATCACCAGCCAATGACTGATGCCATATTTCAACGCATTATTCCTTATAAATAATCCGGTCATTAGATCAAAAGCAAGATAGTGAACCCATCCTGCCGTCAATAATAATTTGCTATGAAAAAGATCTTCAACACCTTCCAGGGAGTTGAATTTTTGTATGTCGGAAAAATGAAAGCTTGAAAAGATGAGCCCGGTATAAACGATCGCAAAAAGGGTTATAATCACTCCGATGATGAATTTATCTGACGATCGCCAAAAAGGTAACACAATTAGAATGATCCATCCGATTAATGCAACTGAGCTTGCGATGCTGAAAATATTTTCAGGTGTCATGATTAGCGTTTTGGTTACTATAAAAATAGATAAATATCTTTGCAGAAAGATTTGAGTATGAAAAGATCACTAAAAATTCTTCTTTTTTGTTTTAGCGCATTGGCATTTATCAGTTGGGACAGGGCAAGTAAAGATCTCGCAAAAGAGCATTTAATGAATAAAGAACCGGTTTCTTATTTTCATGACACATTTAGGTTGGAATATGTTGAGAACACAGGAGCGGCGATGAGTTTGGGTGATAATTTGCCGAAGACCGCGAGCCTTTGGTTATTGTCTGTTCTACCCCTTGCTTTTCTTTCAATATTATTTATATACACAATCAGCAGGTCCAAAGAAATGCCATTCATAAAAATGTTTTCGGTATCGATGATTTTTGCGGGCGGAGTTGGTAACATCATTGACCGGTTATTATTCGATAGACATGTTGCTGATTTTATGAATATCGGGATCAAAAATATCCGTACAGGGATTTTTAATTTTGCAGATGTTTGTGTTACAGCTGGTGTAATTTGTTTTCTATTTTCTTATCAAAAAAAGAAGGTTGAAAAATTAACCAGTTAGATCAACCAATAAATTATTCAACCTGTCAATATTTTAATTCTTTACCCAATTTACATTGCGCCCAGTTGTTTAAGATATTTTTCAGAATTTGCTTTTGTTGCTGCGGGTGGATTTAAACTGAGGGATTTTTTAAAATTCGCAATTGCATTTTTCTTATCTCCTTTTATGGCATATCCTTCTCCCAAACTATCCCACACGTTTGCGCTTTTAGGATTCTTTTGCGTGTTCAGGATAAATACCTCGATCGCCTTATCCTGTTGCCCGGCATTTAATAATTGATAGCCGTAAGCATTTAGTTCAATTTCATTACCAATGGGAAGAGCTTCTGCCATTACTTTATTCGCTTCTTCAGGTTTATTCTGCGCGGTCAAGATCCCGGATTTGATATTCAAATACGTAAACGTCTTATTTGCGGCAATAGCTTTATCAATCCATGTCAATGCTTCGTCAAGATTCACTTTATTTTGCAACGCATAATTAGCGGCGGTCGAAAATCCAACCGGTGTAAATCCGGTTTGGCCTTTTAATTCTTCTTCTGCATTTTTCATGACGATATCATCAACAGCAAATTCGATCTTGACGGGAAATTGTTTTTTCTCCCAGTTAAGAACCAGGTCTGCACCGGTTTTGGTAATGTTTGTAAAATCGTAGGTAAGCAATTCTGTTGGCGTGTTATCGCGGAGTTGAATTTTGGCCCTCATCAGGTCTTGCTTTTGATCGTACCAAAAACTTCCCCAGGATCTGTAATCTCTTGACAAAATCACCTCGCCACTGTTATCACTATTAATGACAAAAAACAAACCGTAGGAACCTGCAGGAACTGACTGTCCTTCCACTTTTGCATCGTGAGAAAATGTTATGACGGTATTTTCATTTGCGCCTGCACGCCAGGGTGCTGAATTGCCTGCACCGAAACCCTGCACATTATAGCCGTACGGAACCAGCTTTCCCCATATTTCGCGGCCTTTTACTGATGGGCGGGAATAGTTTACAGTAACTGTGGAAATACCGATTGTTTGCGAAACAATGGCTCCGGGGCTCGGAACACGTGGTGTCTTCACACCTTGTGAAACGGCCGTAAAATAGGATGCTGCAAAAATAATTGTAGCGGTTAGCTTTAATGCAAATGATTTATACATAGATGTAGTTTTGATGAAATAAAATCATTGACATCATTAATTTACGATTTGCGGCATACTGTTGTAATAAATTATACTCAACCGGTAAATAACCATGATAAAGCGCAGGAATTTAATATTGAATATTTAGCAGGACACTGCTAAATACACAATCTTAAATACTAAAGAGAAAGATTGCCCAATGAAAATAAAATGTGCTGGTAAGTTTCTTCATCACTCATTTTGAGGGGAACAAATTTCTCGCCGATGACTTTTTCATACAATTCGATATAACGGTTACTGATGGTGGTAACCCATTCATCTTTCATCTCCGGAACAGTTTGCCCTTCTTTACCCATAAAATCATTTTCTATCAGCCATTCCCGAACGAACTCTTTGCTTAATTGTTTTTGTCTTTCCCCTTTTTGTTGTCTTTCCTGAAATCCTTCTGCATAAAAATATCTTGAAGAATCCGGCGTATGAATTTCATCCATTAGGTAAATGGTATCATCTATCTTCCCAAATTCATATTTCGTATCCACCAGGATCAATCCTCTTTTTGCTGCAATTTCTTTCCCCCGCTGAAATAGTGATAAGGCATATTTTTCTATCAACGCATAATCTTGTTCACTCACTAAGCCGCGGCGAATTATTTCTTCTCTTGAAATATCTTCATCATGGCCAACATCTGCTTTAGTAGACGGAGTGATAATGGGAGAAGAAAAAAAATCATTTTCTTTCATTCCTTCTGCCAGTGGTACGCCGCATAATTTTCTTATGCCACTTGAATATGTTCTCCACGAATGTCCCGTGAGATTGCCTCTAACGACCATCTCTACACGAAAAGGGATGCATTTTTTGCCGATGGCTGCATTGGGAGCCGGAACATCAATAAGCCAGTTTGGGCAAATATCAGATGTAGCCCTGAGCATATATGCAGCAACCTGATTTAATACTTGTCCTTTATAAGGGATAGGTCTCGGTAATATCACGTCAAAAGCGGAAATACGGTCGGAAGCGATCATTACCAGCCATTTCCCGGAAATAGTATAAACATCGCGCACTTTGCCGCGATAATAATCTGTTTGTTTGGGAAATTGCAACTGTTTCATAACCCGAATATACATGTGTACTACGAAACAGTTGAATGTATAATTTCACGAAATATCAACAATTCTGTTGAAATTGTGAATGAAATAAAATTTTTGAGGCGCATTACAATATGTATTTTGCAAATAATTCAAAACGAAAACTTGCACTATGAGGAAGTCCATCACCAAAGTGGCTATTGCTTTTTTCTGTTTATTGGTTTCCACATCTGTTTTTGCACAAACAGTGACAATATCAGGAAATGTTCGAAGCACAAGTAACAAGGAATTTGTGCCGGCTGTATCAGTAACGATCAAAGGAACATCGAGCGGAACTTTTACAGATGATCGCGGTAATTTTAAATTGACCACTATACAAAAATTCCCGATCGTACTTCAAATTTCTTCTATCGGTTACCAAACCCAGGAGATCACCATCAATGATCAGAATTTTGTTCAGGTGGAATTCAACCCATCCAGTTCATTGGGTCAGGAAATCGTGATTTCTGCCTCTCGCGTTCCGCAGAAAATCCTGGAGTCTCCCGTTTCTATAGAAAGGGTAAGTGCAGCCAATATTCGCTCTTCACCTGCCTCAGGTTATTATGATGTGTTGACGAATTTGAAAGGAGTAGATATTACAACATCTTCTCTTACGTTCAAAACGCCAAGCACCAGAGGTTTTAACGCGAGCGGAAATGAAAGACTGAATCAATTGGTTGATGGAATGGATAACCAGGCTCCCGGATTGAATTTTTCGGTTGGCAGCGTAATTGGACTAACTGAATTGGATGTTGACAATATGGAGTTGTTGCCGGGCGCGTCCTCTGCCTTATATGGATCGGGAGGAATGAACGGAACTTTATTGATCAACAGTAAAAATCCTTTTAAATACCAGGGATTCTCTTTTCAGGTTAAAGAAGGTGTGATGAATGTGGATCAAAGACAAAGGTCAGTTTCTGCCTTTAATAATTTTTCCTTTCGTTGGGCAGATAAAATATCTGAAAAATTCGCTTTTAAAATTGGAGCTGAATACACACTCGCAAAAGATTGGCTTGGGGACGATACCAGGGATTATAACAGGACCACGGGGCAGATCGTCAATGGCAATCGCAAGACAGATCCAAACTATGATGGCATAAATATTTACGGAGATGAAACTACAACTGATCTCAGGCAATTTTTGCAGGGCATCGCAGGGCAAGCTCCCTTTCTTGCACCATATATTAATTCAATAAGCGGAAGTCCGATCAATGTTTCCAGAACCGGCTACAACGAAAAAGATGTGATCGCTCCAAATACAATTAATTTTAAGATATCTGGCGCATTGCATTATAAATTAAGCGATAATACAGAAACTGTTTTATCTGGAAATTGGGGAACCGGAAATACAGTTTATACCGGTGCCGATAGGTATTCGCTGCGCGATCTGAAGATCGGTCAGTACAAATTGGAAGTGGACAGTAAGAACTGGTTTTTGAGAGCCTATACGACCCAGGAAAATGCAGGACAATCCTACGATGCAACCGTTACCACCAGATTATTAAACGAAGCATGGAAACCAAGCTACGATCCTAATAATGTAGCGGGAAGCTGGTATATACAGTATGCACAAGCTTATCTGGGTGCACGCGAATCCGGAGAATCCGATATTGACGCACATAACTATGCGCGTTCCATTGCGGATATCGGAAGACCGGCTCCAGGCAGCGCACAGTTCACCCATATCCTTGATTCTGTTCGTTCCATTCCGATTTCCAAAGGCGGCGGATTGTTCATTGACAGAACGGATCTTTATAATGCGGAAGGACAATATAATTTCAGCCAGTTCACCGGCAGTTTTGCGGACATCATAGTTGGAGCAAATTTTAAAAGATATGTGCTGAATTCTCAGGGAACTTTATTTGCTGATTCCACCGGAACGATCGGTATCAACGAAGTAGGCGCCTATGCGCAGATATCAAAAAGTTTTCTGGATAATTTTTTGCACCTGACATTATCCGGTCGTTATGATAAAAGCCAAAATTTCAATGGACACTTTACGCCAAGAGCAACTGCCGTAATTAAGACCGGTGAAAACAGCAATATCAGGTTGTCGTTTCAAACAGCCTATCGATTTCCTACCAACCAAAATCAATGGATCAATCTAGTGGTTGGAGGAAATGAAATATTAATCGGTGGCTTACCGGCGTTGAGAGATTTTTATGACTTTGGTCCGAATAAAAATACAAATCCTGTTTATACTGAATCAAGCGTGCTGGCAGGGTCCCCGAAAGAGGCAACATTCGGAACTTTCAAACCTGAATCTGTGATTTCTTATGAAGCGGGGTATAAAACACTAACTGCAGACAATAGATTATTAATTGACCTGTATGGTTATTATGCACAGAACCACGACCTGTTATCAAGAACAACGGTCATCCAGTCCAAAACAGGTAACCCGGCAGATTTGTCCAATACTTCAGATTGGAACATCTTCTCTGTTTCTGTAAATGCGCCGGGCGTTATTAACTCTTATGGCTATGGATTAAGCCTTGATTATCGCTTACCATCAAATTTTACGATCGGTGTTAACGGCTCTTCAGATGTCCTGGAAAGTCAGCCTGCCAATTTTGTTACCTATTACGATGCTCCGAAATACCGCGCGAACGTGATCTTTGGCAATACCGGTTTTGGTGCACGAAAACTCTGGAGCTTTAATATTGTGCTGAGATGGCAGGATGCCATTCCAAGCTATGAAGCAGATTTTGCAAATGGCAGTCTTCCATCGATCAGAACACTCGATGCGCAGATAAGTTATAAACTGCCCAAGATAAAATCAGTAATTAAAATAGGCGCCACGAACTTATTAAATCAATACTATACTGATGGCGTTGGTAGCTCTGACGTTGGAGGGTTATATTATGTTGGTTTTGCTTATAATGTATTCTAACGTGGATGAGTAACCGATTTTGAAAAAACAAAATTTGTAATTATGAAATATCTAAATAAAGTGAAAATAAATTTTCTGTTTTTTATCTTGCTGGCAGTTATTGTGGTTTCCTGCAACAAAGACTTTGGAGATGTTCCCGCAGCGACGCCACCCGCTTCAGGGAAAACCATTGACGCCATTATTCAAAGCGGGTCTCAATATACCCTGTTAAAAGCGGCTATAGCCAAAGCAGGCATGGATTCAGTGTTAAACACGACCGGCGCCAGCTTTACTTTGTTTGCCCCGGATGATAATGCATTTGCACTTTCCGGCATTACATCAGCAACCATCAGCGCCTTACCTGCAATCGAGATACAACAGATCTTAAGCTATAATATTATTCCCAATGCATTACCCGCTGCGACTATTCCTACAACATTTCCGAACACGCAGATGCCAACCTTATTGCAACTGGATCCAACAAATCCACTGATAAGAATGAGCATTTTCCCATGGAAAACAAGTGGTGGAAATCTATATGCCAATAATATTCCGGTCACTGCTGCCGATCAACTGGCTTCCAATGGGGTGATCCATACCGTCGCCGCAATTGTTGAACCGCCTTCACAGCTGCTTGCACAAATAATTTACGGAGATACGAATCTTACCTATTTATCGGCCGCCATTGCCCGTGCCGACAGCGGTCAGGTTGGATTGAACAGAATTGATTCATTGTTGAAGTATGCTGTCGTTAACATGACGGTTCTTGCGCCAAACAACGCCGCATTTCAAACCATATTATTTGAAGAAATTTATGGAACACTAGTTCAGGAAGGTGTACCGGCGGGAACAGCGTCTGCTGAAGCAAGCGCACTTTCTTCATCGCCAGCTGTATTTACTAATCCTGCATTATACGGCGTGCTCACTGCTGCAACGGTTCGCGGAATTGTGGTCTATCATATTCTCGCTGTGCAGAGTGGGGGATCATTCGAGCCGGTGGACAGGGTTTTTTCCGTGAACTTTCCAACAACGCCGGGCTCATTTGTAACAACACTGGTGAACAGCGCATATCCAACGCATCCAGGAATTATGGCACAGGCAACCTTTACCGGCCCCGTTGTAACGAGTTTACAATTTACCGGACTCGGCACTTTTCCACCAGGAGGAACTCCCTATAGCAGCCCACCGGCAAACACACTTATTCCGGATAGGGTAGCCGTGAATGGGATCGTCCACGAGATCGATCAGGTGTTATTACCTCAATAAAACTTATTTTCAATGACAGACCTGGCCGATTTTCAAACGCTGGGTCTTTTATTTTTAAACACCCCTTGTCCGACAATATAAAATGATCAACCCTGTTTTCATTCCCTTTCCGAATCTAAAGACCGAGCGTTTGATCTTCCGTCAACTTAATGCTGATGATAAAGATGAAATATTCAAACTCCGTTCTGATGAAAGCGTGAATCAATTTCTTGACAGACCAAAGGCAAACTCCATTGATGATGCCTTGCAATTCATCGATAAGATCGATGGCTTTATAAAGAATGGTGAATCGATAATGTGGGCGATCGTTCTAAAAGATGATCCGAAACTAATTGGAACTATTTGCTTATGGAATTTCCAAAATGAAAATACAGAAGCAGAGATTGGTTACGAATTACTTCCCGAATTCCAGGGAAAAAAAATCATGCAGGAAGCAATACCAAAGATCATTGATTATGGTTTTTCGGTAATGAATCTTAGATTCATTGTTGCCGGACTTAGCGCTGACAATTTAAAATCCGCGGCGCTCTTAGAGAAAAACAATTTTGTAAGGAGACCAGTTGAAGGGGAAAATATTGCCGTTGAAAATGTGATTGAATATATTTTGCACAGAGGGATAACGCCAGATCGGGTTAAGTAATCATTCTTCCACAAAAATCCCGATCACACATTAAACCGGAAATGCATCACGTCTCCGTCTTTTACAACATATTCTTTTCCCTCAATTCTTAACCTCCCGTTTTCACGGCAGGCAGCTTCCGAACCATACTGAATAAAATCATTATAGCTTATCACTTCCGCCTTGATAAAACCCTTTTCAAAGTCAGTATGGATAACACTCGCAGCCTGTGGTGCCTTCCATCCTTCATGTATCGTCCAGGCGCGCACTTCCTGTTCGCCTGCAGTGAAATAGGTTAACAGGTTCAGCAATCTATACGTTGAGCGAATGAGTTTATTTAATGCAGGTTCCGTCATTTTATATTCTTCCATAAATAATTTCCGGTCGCCTTCATCTTCCATTTCAGCAATCTGGGCTTCAATGGAATTATTCATAATGATCATTTGCGCATTTTCTCCGGTTATTGATTGACGTAAGATATCAGAGAATTTATTTCCCGTTTGCATACTTGCTTCATCAACATTCGCGACATATAATACAGGTTTTTCTGTAAGCAAAAATAAGTCGGCAATGGCAACTTGATCTTCTTTGCTTAAACTCAACTCGCGGATATTTTTCCCTTTTTCCAAATGCTCTTTGCAACGCTTCAACACTTCATATTCGAGTTTTAATTTCACATCAGCAGTTCTTAATAATTTTTCTGTGCGCTGGAATTTCTTATCTACACTTTCCAGGTCTTTCAACTGCAATTCCGTATCAATAATTTCCTTATCACTGACTGGATTGATCGCCCCTTCATCGCGTAAAATATTTTCGTCTTCAAAACAACGGATCACGTGAACGATCGCGTCTACTTCGCGGATATTGGCCAAAAACTTATTTCCTAATCCTTCTCCTTTGCTTGCCCCTTTTACCAAACCGGCGATATCTACAATTTCAATTTGAGTCGGGACGATGCGTTGCGGATTTACCAATGCCGCTAATTTATCCAAACGTTCGTCTGGAACATTCACTAATCCGACATTTGGTTCAATGGTACAAAAACGATAATTACTTGCCTGTGCTTTAGCGCTGTTACTAACGGCGTTGAATAGGGTAGATTTTCCCACGTTCGGTAATCCTACAATTCCTGCTTGCAAACCCATAAATGGATAATAATTTTTTGAGGCGCAAAGGTAATCAGAATTGACTTACTTCGCTCACAAATTATCTGCGGGAATATTCGTGACAAGATCGTTAAGATATGCGTGATCTTTTATATTACCGGCACGCCAGCGAATGTTGAAAATGCCGCCCATTAATACATACACTTTGGTAAAGCCTTTGTCGGTCAATAATTTTGCTGATGAAAAAGACTCCGGGGAAGTGGAAAAAGCATAAACGACTACCGGTTTATTCTTGTATTGTTCGATCTGGTCCATTTTATCACTAAGTAGCGTATACGGAATATTCACCGCTTGTTTTACATTGCCGATATTTCTCCAATAATTTTTGGCAATATTGTGATAATCCGAATCTGCACGCACATCCAGAACAAGCAGATCTTTTTGAGCTGTCATCTTGCTGAATTCTTCAGGGGTAATCAAACCATAGGCTGCCTTGCGTTCAATGAACTGATCTTTGCCGGACAGTTCGGCAGGATCCGTGGAAGCCCATTCATCCAATCCATTAAACAACACACTTATATTTTTGTATCCTTTCTCTGACAATAAAATGGCCGCTTTCGCACTTTCATTTCCAAAATCATCAACCACTATAATTTTTTTATTTTGCGGAACCTGGCTTAACGAAGAAGATAAATTTTCAAATGGAATGTTTACAGAATTCCGGAATCTGCCATAAGCATTAATTAATTCTATTGAAGCAATGCTTTTATAAGATGAATCTTTTCTCACATCCAGGATAACCACATTTTTGTCTTTGACCAATATCGACCGCATTTCCGCAGGAGACACTAACGCATAAGAAACATTGGATTGATAAACAGATTGTATACAGGGAATATTTGAATTTTTTTGTAAATTAAGTACGGTCATTCCACCATTAATATTCACTACATTTTTAAATCCTTTTTCGCTCAGCAATTTTGATGCGCGTCGGCTACGCTGGCTATGGGAGCAATACACGTATATCGTTTTATTCTTGTAAGGTTCAAGTTTGTCTAGACTATCGGGCAACTGTCTTACATCAATATTGATCGCGCCTTTTAAATGACCGATATTCATACTTGCCATTGTTGAACTGTCTGCAAATTCACCCGGCGAGCGAACATCAAGTAGCAAGTAATCTTTTTGTTGTGATAAGGTTTTGCAGAGATCGTCCCAGAAAATGGTTTGATATAGTTTATTATCGAACCTGAATTGTGCGGATGTTTGCTGGATGAGAAAAATAGCGATAACAAATGGCAATAATCTTTTCATATCGTTAGTTTTAAAATAGAACCATAACAAGAGTAACAAATATCATTATGCACCTTGTGCTAAAAAGGATGAAAGGAAAGTATGCGGTATAGGGAGCAGGATAGAGGCATTAGGGTATAATTTGTTCTTCTTTATTATCAATGATCAATTACAAATTATCAATTATTAATTTACTTTCACATCATGGCATTAAGCAGAATTTGGAGTGCGTTCATTATCATTGCGATCGTAGTTGCATCCATTAAATGTTTCTTCTTCGGCAACACCGAGATTTTTAATTGGATGGTGACGGGCAAAGCTGATGATCCAACCAATCTTACCAGGACTGACGGCATTTTTGAAACCTGCTGGACATCGGTAAATATCGCTTTGAAGCTGATCGGCATCATGGCTTTATTTCTGGGGTTTATGAGTATTGCCGAAAAAGCAGGCGGAGTAAGGCTTTTGTCAAAAATCATCGGCCCATTTTTTTCAAAATTGTTTCCGGAAGTTCCAAAAGGGCATCCGGTTTTTGGTCACATGATGATGAATTTTTCCGCTAATCTTTTGGGATTGGATAATGCGGCAACTCCATTTGGATTAAAAACAATGGAAAGCTTGCAGGAACTGAACCCGAGCAAGACCACAGCATCGAATGCACAGATCATGTTCTTGTGTTTGCATGCTTCGGGCTTTAATATTATCCCTGTTGCAGTTATTGCGGCGCGTGCTTCAATGAAAGCGGCAAACCCGGTCGATATTTTTGTACCCTGTTTGATCGCAACGTTTGCGGCTACCCTGGCAGCGATCATTGTCGTTTCCATAAAGCAAAAAATAAATTTGTTTCAGCCAGTAATAATCGGCTGGCTGTTTGGATTGACATTATTGATATCCTTATTGGTGGTTTACCTAACCACCTTGAATGCAACTGCGGTACAAACGTTTTCGCAACAACTCAGCAACGGTTTGATATTATTGATTTTTTTGTTGATAATACTGGGAGCACTATACAAAAAAATAAATCTGTTTGAAGCATTTGTTGATGGCGCAAAAAATGGGTTTGATATTGCGGTAAGAATAATTCCTTATCTCGTGGGCATGCTGGTGGCGATCAGTATGCTGAGAACAAGCGGAACATTTGATGTGATCATAAACAGCATAAAACAGGTATTTGCATCAATGGGCGCAGATACGCGATTTATTGACGGGTTGCCGACTGCATTGGTGAGACCCCTGAGTGGTGCGGCATCTCGTGGAATGATGTTTGACACCATGAAAACTTTCTCGCCTGATTCTTTTGCCGGCAGATTGAGTTGTATTTTACAGGGCTCCTCCGATACCACGTTTTATGTTATTGCCGTTTATTTTGGTGCAGTCAGCATAAAGAACACGCGCTACTCCATTGGCGCAATGTTACTCGCCGACCTTGTCGGCGTCATCGTTTCTATTTTAGTTTGTTATTTATTTTTTGGATGATCGATATCACCAATTATTTCCAACAACACGAATCATTCATATTCGGTTACCGGATAGTGTTGAATTATTCAGGATCATGCCCTTTCTAAAGTCCACCAGCGTATGGTTCAGAGAATATCAGAAAGTAAATCGAGCAGTCAAACCAAATGCGTCGGGAACGAAATTAATGCTGGGGACAATATCGAGTTCAGGTTTCCAATCGAGTGAAAGATTTATCGGTGCATTTTGAAATTTATAATCAATTCCGATAACACCTGTGGGACCGACAAAGGTCGTATTATCCTGCACACCTATATAAGCGCCACCACCATAAAACCAGGTAAAGGCAGGAGTGGCGCCAATGAGTTGATGCACTTCATATAATCCGCCAATTCCAAAACGGGTTCCAAAAGAGATCAATCCTTCAACGGCGTCACGATCATTCATAAAATATTTTATGGAAACAGAATTGCTTAATGTAGGAGATGGCGAGCTGAAGCGAATGCCGATCGCCACTTTATAATCCTGCGAAAACGCTTTATTGGCAAAGCTTACAGCGATAATGCACGCAAATAAAAGGATTATTTTTCGCATATTTTGTTGATTGTTTGTTTGCATAAGAACGAAAATAATGCCAATGTATTAAACGCATTGTGTTACAAGTTTCTTAATGTTTTAGTTTGTGATCATTATTCGAACAACTCGAATTTCGTTTTTGGTCTTCGCTGTTCCAGCCATTTAAAATTACGCAATCGCAGATCTGCAAGATTGGCGCCTCGAACCGGCATCATTACGCCTTCCACATCATTTCGCAAAACCACTTTATTTAATTTTCTGTCTTCAAAGATCATATCTATCACATCAGCCTTTGTAACTTTATTAATACCCACGAGCGCCTTCTTATCATCGGTTGTATAATAAACACTTTCAGCGTTTCCTTTTGCCCGCATGTAGTCAAGTGTTCCGTCTTTAAAATATCCGTTAATTGTTTTTCCTTTTATCTGGTTGTACATGTTCGAACCGTATTTATCAACAGCCATCGCGTTTTCAAAAACGAATAATCGTTTCGGTTTTTTATTTTTTGTGTATAGATAGATCGTGTCTCCGGTGATCTGATCTCCATTTGCCCATACCACAGGGTCATTGAACAGCTGAAACACAGAATCTCTTCCTGAATAAAATAAACTGTCAGAAACAGCTTGCAGTGAATCGGAGAAGATACGCACGTGATGATACCCCTGGATATATCGCCGACTGGTATCATTTTCTTTTTGCGTATTAATGGTGGTGAAATTTCTTAAGGTATCTTTCTCACGGCGAGCAGTATCCATAAAAACGGAATCAGACAATCTTCCTGAAAATAATGTGTCAGCGGCAACATAAATGGAATCAGCATCCTGTTTTAGTACCATTACCGGTTTTTGGGTGGCAAGAAAAGTGTTTGTTTTCCTGTTGGCGATAAGATAATCTCCGCGAACCGAGACACCTTCAGTTGTGTCAGTGAATATGGCATTCCCGGTGGCAATACTAATTCCGGTGCTATCATCAAAATGAACATCATCGCCGGTTATCATTTGCGCTGCATTGGTAATTACCGTGCGTTTGGTGAAATGCGCACGATGATTTTTCATATCGTATGTTCCATCCCTTGTATGAATGGTATTTCCGGCGCTATCAATAATATTTGTTTCTGAAATAAAAGTGGCCAGTTTTGTGTCTGTATTATATAAAAGAGAATCGGCAGTAAGATTGGATTGCGGATCTTTCATCACCACCTTATCTCTGAAATAAACATCTTTTGTGTCGGCATAATAGGTTCCTCTTTTACTGGTGAGCACACTTGAATCTGTGACCACTTTTCCACCATCTGCATAAATCCCTATTTTCTGATTCAGATCATACTGCAGATCGTTCGTGTAGAGAGAATTCTTTCCATCAAACAACTTCACATCTTTTTTAAAATAAACATATTTCTTATCAACAAGATATTTTAGGTATTGAGAGTTGATGTTGGTGACATTTGAAGAGGTCTTGTTCGCGGAATCCTTGTCAATGATCCTTGCATTGCCGAAAGCTTCCAGATAGTTGTCTTTTTGATCCATTACCATGCTATCACAAAAAAAATCGGTACTGTTTTCCACCAAATGGACATTGCCGATCAGAAATATCAATTCAGAGAGGGAATCTTTTTTCTTGTATTTATAATTGTCGGCATTAATGATCCGGATGATGCGAACAGAATCTTTGCTATTACCGGAACCATGAAATACAACCTGTCCCTGTGCAAACAAATGGTTGATGCCAATAAAGTTTATTAAGAGAAAAAAAAGGAATTGCCTCATGAATTATTTATCTCCCGATTTTGATGTGGAGTCGGCCAGTGGTGAAGTTAGATATCCATTCTTATCTTTTTTCCCGAACACAGAAATATTAACGTAGCGTTTTGGATGTACCCGCAAATCATCCAGCAGGATATTCATACTTCTGGCGGTACTTTCCAGGTTCTGATATAATTTTTTATCGTTCAACAATAATCCGAGTGAACCATTATTGCTGTTGACTTTTGCCAATGTTAGTTTTAGTTCATTCATGGTAGATTTCATGGAAGAAACAGCATCTTCAATTTTTGCATTGGCAAGTTCGGTACTTACCTTTTGCAGATTGTCCAAGGTTTTATTTATTTGCCCGGTATTGTTGGCAAGACTATGGGTGAACGTGTCAACATTTTTCAATGAATGAGCAAGTACACCAGTTTGGGTGTTCAATAATATTTCAAGTGAAGCTGAAGAAGCAGCAAGATGCGCGAACATATTGCTGAAACTATTTTTGAATTTTGGGTCGAACATCGAACCGATCACTTCAACCAGCGAATCGAGAGAGATCAGGGTGCCACTGAGTTTTGTAACGATCGGATTAATATTGTCCTGCACTTGCGATATCAGTCCCGGTTTTTCTTTTGTGTTGATCGTGTCTCCATCCTTTAAATAATCCGTCGCATCCCCTTTTGAGATAATAATGGCTGTAGATGTGATCAATCCGGGATTGACGACAGCCACAGAATTTTTTGGAATATTGACATCTTTCTTCAGTGTAATGGTAACAATGATGCCATCAATATTTTTATCCGTTTCTTTGATGTCAGTAACATTGCCGATGGATAACCCATTTACCAGTACAGCATTGGAAGTTTCCATTCCTTCCACGCTTTTAAAAACGGCATATATTTTTTTGGTGTGATCGAAAAGGCTTTTGCCTTTGAGAAAATTAAAACCTAAAATCAACAAGGTGATGGATACTGCAGTTAATACGCCGATCTTGGTTTCGTTAGAAATTTTCATTCGACAAATGTAATGGATTGGCAGATAAGTTGAAACGTTGGCTAGTCGAAAGTTATAACAAATCAGCTAATCAGCGGTTCAACTATTTACTTGAGTCAGTAGTTGACGAAGTTGAGCTTATTCTTGTACCTTCAATTTGCTGCTTATATCTTTTTAATGCAGCGATAATATCCTGCACCACTTCATTTTGTCCATCATCACTATTCAAATATTCCTCTTCTTCTTTGTTGGTTAAATACCCAGTTTCAATAAGCACGCTTGGCATGCCTGTAGCTTGGAGAACCTGGATGCCTTTATCTCTTTGCTTTACTCCCCAGGTTCTGCGGCCGGCTTTTTGAAATTCGTCATTCACAATTGAGGCGAAAACTGCGCTTTTTCTGAAATATTTTTGTTCGTATAATTGCGCACGCATTTTTGCTTCGGGCGATTCTGTATCCCACTCCACATTGCCGGTGCTATCGTCAAATTCTTCACCACCACTTTCATCATTAATTGCATTCACTTTATCTGATGTTTTTTCGGCTTTCCAGATGTATGGAGTAACACCTGTCATCATGTTTTTTACCCAATAAGATTCATAGATCGGAGCGTTGACCATTTTCTTTCTTTTCTTTTTCCCTTTTCCTACATATTCCAACTTCTTTTTATGACCAATAACACGCTTCAAATAATAGCCCCCAGGAGGTTTCGGGGTTGCATCACAATGTATGCTTATAAATAAATCACCTTTTGCCTGGTTAGCAATTTGAGCGCGATTATGCAAATCTTCTTTTAGAGTTGTAGCATTTTCTACTGAACCGGCGACAGTTCTGGTATAAACAACTTTAACTTCGGGAAATTCTTTTTTGATTGCTTCTCCCAATTTCAATGCAATGTCCAGTGTAACATCTTCTTCTTTTGAAATCAATCCCCTTGTTCCATGAAACTGGCCGCCATGTCCTGCATCAACAATTATGGTATGTAATCCCGGTTTTTGGGCAGCAATAGGTGAAATTTTGTTAAATGAAATCATAAAGCACATCAGCGCGGGAATCATCAGAGCAGCCATTTTTTTAACCATAGTGTCTTTGTTTTAACGGGGTAGTAGTAATATCTTCACAAAATCTTAATGGTCTAATAGTTATTTTTGCGATGCTTTTATAATCAATCAATTGGTGTTTATTTGCAAACGAATTTCGTATATAAAGAATTAACCCAACCTTGAAAACCCATTTACCGATCAACGACCAATATGTACAATAAAGCACGCAAAATTACTTCAAAATATTTTCCGGTATTGATTTTTGGCGTGTTATTCTTTTTTGTAACGCATAGCAGCACTGCAAATTATTCTCCTTATCATAATTTTTATAAAATATTCACTCCTCAGCAGGATACGGTTCCTTTTAAGGATATATCAAACTATGAAATTATTAGAGATACCATTCCTTATAAAAGAACAGACAGCATTGATAATAAACTGTTGCATGAAGTCTTAAATTATTCTTTTGGAGAGACCATAGATACTTTTGAAGTTAAAATATCAAAAGACTCCCTCGACGCGCCGATCAACTACAGCGCAACCGATTCCATTGTGCTGGATGTCCCCACCAATAAGATAACCATGTACAATGCGGCAAATGCCAAGCATAAAGATCTTACCCTCGACGCTTATAAAATCGAAATGGACCAGGAAAAACAAATTGTAACGGCAACCTATATCACCGATACGGCAGGGAAAATCCTTGGTCAACCAAAAATGACCCAGACAGGAACGGAAATGCAGGCGGACTCCATCATCTACAATATGAAAACATCAAAAGGAATTACCCGTTCATCAAATACGAAATCCGGAGAAATGTACGTGTATGGTGAAGTGATGAAGAAAGTTTCGCCAAATGTTTTTTATGCGCTTCACGGAAGGTTTACGACCTGCAATCTGGATACGCCACATTTTGCCTTTCGGGCAAATAAATTAAAAGTGATCAATGGAAAAATGGCCATTTCAGGTCCAATACATCCTGAATTTGAAGGCGTGCCGTTGCCCATTTATATTCCATTCGGTTATTTCCCGATTAGCGAAGGAAGACATTCCGGATTATTACCACCCGTGTTTATTCAAAGCCAGCAATTCGGACTTGGTTTAACGGGGCTCGGCTATTACAAGGTACTCAGCGATAATTTTGATATAACCACAAAGGTTGATCTGTATTCCTATGGCGGATATAATTTCTATTTAACGCCGACCTATAGGGTGCGCTATCATTATAGTGGGCAACTCAATTTTTCATTTCAGGACAGTAAATTATTAAGCAGCAGCGGTAAAACTGAATTCGACGAATCCAAAACATTTAATCTTTCCTGGAGTCACACCATGGATACCAAAGCAAGACCTGGAACAACTTTCACAGCAAGCGTGAACGTGGCATCATCCCAATACAATAAAACACTTTTTACTAACCCAACCGCGAGTTTTAATAACTCATTGAATTCATCGATCAGTTATTCGAAAACATGGAATGGATTATATAATTTATCTATCAGCGGAAGTCATAGTCAGAATAATGTCACAAGACTATACACCGTTAACCTGCCCAATGTTTCTTTTACCGCGACCACTTTTTATCCATTGCAAAAAAAGGATTTTATCGGCACGCCTAAATGGTATGAAAAACTAGGAATCGGGTTAAGCAGCACGTTCCAAAATCAGACCGCGTTTTATGATTCGACATTTAATTTCCAAAAAATTATTGATACCATGCAATTTGGCGCACATCATAGTGTGCCAATTTCGCTGACATTACCTCAATTGGGTGCATTGCAAATTTCACCAGGCGTTTCATTTCAACAAAATTGGTATACCAGAAAAAGTTATTACGCTTGGGATGATAAGACAAACAAGGTCGACACCACTTTAAGCAGGGGATTTTATACGGAGAGCAACGCTTCATTTAGTTTAAGTCTGAGCACCGCTATTTTTGGTACTTTCAATAAATTCGGGAAGGATAGTAAATTGCAAGGCATTCATCATGTAATTCGTCCGACGATCAGCATTTCCTATAGTCCAAATCTTGCGGGTAAAGATTATTATACATTAAAATATTATCCAAACAAATACCTCAATCCCCAGGACACTACCTCGCGAACCATCAGACAGTCCTACTATAGTCAATCCCTTTATGGACCTTTTGGGGAAGGCACTTTTGGCGGGATATCATTTGGATTGGATAATAGTCTTGAGATAAAAGTCCGTAAACCAGAATCCGACACCAGTGATGGCGGAACAAAAAAAATAAAATTAATAGATGGTTTTGGATTTAATGGAAGTTATAATTATCTCGCCGATTCATTTAAACTTTCACCAATTTCATTTTATTTCAGAAGTACATTATTTGATAAAATAAATATTACCGGAGGAGCTATATTAGATCCATATGAAACTGATTCATTGGGATTCAAAAGAAATATCTATGCCTGGAATGAACCGGGAAAGAAGTTTTCTTTAGGCAGGATTACAAGTGGCAACCTGGCTATTTCAACCAGCTTTAAAAGCAAACCCAAGGATCAGAAAAAAGAAGAAGAGAAACAAAAGGCGGTTAGCGACCAAATCCCGATGACCGCTGAAGAAGAACAGGCGCAGTTGGATTATATAAGGAGCCATCCCGCTGAATTTGCGGATTTTAATATCACGTGGTCCCTGAATCTTTCTTACTCCTTAAATTTTAGCAGTGTATTGAAACCAGATTATAGTGGCTATACCACGAACATAATACAATCATTAAACTGGAGCGGGGATTTTAATTTAACAGAAAAATGGAAGCTCGGCATGAATGCGTATTATGATGTCACGCATGCACAAATAAATTCCTTAACCATGTCCATCTCCCGCGATATGCATTGCTGGCAGATGGCAATCAATGTGACACCAGTTGGCCCGTTTCGTTCATTCAGCATCAGCCTGAGTCCTAAATCCGCCATTCTGCGCGATTTGCACATCAATAAAACAAATTATTTTAATGGAGGGTATTGATCAGTTCTTCAGCCCTTTCTCATAATGCACTTTCATTATTTCAAAAACTTTTTTCTTAAGACTTTCAACATTGTCTCTTGATTCAACCTTAACAGGAGGAAGAAAATGCATTTCCATTTTATGTGGCCACATGAAAAATGGTTTGTTAACCGGCAATACCTTTTTTGTATTAAAAATAACTGCGGGGATAATAGACCTGCCCGTGTCAATGGCTAGCTTAAAAGCGCCATTGTGAAAAGATTTGAGGGGTTCATTCGTCCTGTTACGGGTTCCCTCCGGGTAGATGCACATGTGCAAACCCATGTCCAGTACGGCTTTCATCTGCAAAAAACTTTCTGCGCGACTGCGATCGCTTTTTCTGTCCACTAACACGGAGCCCGCTTTGTACACCCAATTGAAAACAGGAATTCTTGCCAATTCAATTTTTGCGATTGTTTTATTTCCGCCGGGAATTCGTGGTGATGCAATGAAAACATCAAAAAAAGAATTGTGATTGCAAACAACAATATAAGTTTCACCCTCCGCAAAATTTTCTTTTCCTTTGACTTTTAGTGAGCAACCGGTGAGAAAAAAAAAGGTGTTCATCCAATATTGTGAGAATCTTACAAACCGAAATGTTTTTAAGGGATCAGGTTTGAAATAACAAAACATCATGAACGGAAACATAAACAATATAAAAGTAACTACGAACACCAATAATGTCCACAAGGCTAATATGCGACCGACTATTTCTTTAAGGAATTTCATCACACGAATTACATGATTTTTTTTGAATTAATAAACGTTTATTGATCACAGTTAGGTACGAATCGATTTTAGATGATCAATTTTTTCAATTGATCAAAGCTTCCAGTCAACAGGGTCAATTCGATGCTGAACCAAATATTCATTGGCCTTTGAAAAATGACGACATCCAAAAAAACCTCGGTCAGCCGAAAAAGGAGATGGGTGTGCCGCTTTTAATACCAGGTGTTTTTCGCTGTCAATCAAGGCTTGTTTTTCCTGCGCGAATTTTCCCCAAAGCAAAAACACAACATTATTTTTTTGCTCAGAAACTTTTTTGATCACAGCGTCGGTAAATTGTGACCAACCGATTTTTGAATGACTCATCGGCTCATTGGCCCTTACCGTCAATGATGCGTTCAATAATAACACACCTTGTTCAGCCCAATGTGTCAGGTTGCCATGATTGGGGATGGCTAAACCAATATCATTATGGAGTTCTTTGAATATATTTATTAACGAAGGTGGTTGAGGGATACAGTTAGGAACAGAGAAACTTAATCCATGAGCCTGTCCCGGTCCATGATACGGGTCTTGGCCGAGCAAAACAATTTTTACCTTGTCGAAAGGAGTTGTATTGAAGGCATTGAAAATAAATTTACCGGGTGGGTAAACAATCTTACCGGATGATTTTTCTGCTTTTAAAAAGGAAACAATACCTGCAAAATAGGGTTGGGAAAATTCTTGGAGCAAAACTTTTTTCCAGCTCTCTTCAATTTGAACATCCATTCAGTTTCAGTTTTGAGTTTGTAGCTTATCGGTGATTGAATTCGTAATGAACTCCTATTTTCCGAAAATTTACGAATAAATAATTTGTATAGTCGATCGGAGCCGATGAACTCGAAACTCAAAACTACAAAACGCAAGATTATGCTGTTTCCAAAACTCCTTCTTTATTATATTCATCAATAAGCTTTCGCTGTATTTCAAAAGAAACTGGCGTGTATTGATAAAATTCCATCCTGAATTTTGCGCGCCCTTGCGTAATTGAACGCAGCGAAGAGGAATAACCATCCATTTCCGAAAGCGGAACTTTGGCGGTCACTTTGGTAAAATGTCCTTCTGCATCCATTCCTTCAATGATTGCGCGACGTGTTTGCAGATCGCCGATAATAAAACCGGTGAGTTCATCCGGGCACAGAACCGAAACTGTATAAATGGGCTCGAGAATTTGCGGATCTGCCTGTTGAAAGGCTTGCTTGAACGCCATCATTCCAGCGATCTTGAATGAAATATCGTTTGAATCAACCGGATGCATTTTCCCATCATATACGCAAACACGCACATCACGCACATAGGAACCCGTCAATGGACCAATATGCATTTTTTCCATGACGCCCTTTAATATTGAGGGAAGAAAACGCTGATCAATTGCGCCACCGACGATACAATTATAAAAAACCAATTTTCCGCCCCAGTCTAATTTGTATTCATCGCGGCCGCGCACAGAAAAACCTTTTGGATCTGGCATTCCTTCATACCATGGTTCTACCTGCATGAACACTTCTCCAAATTGTCCGGCACCCCCGGATTGTTTTTTATGACGATAATTGGATTGCACCGATTTTCTGATTGTCTCCCGGTAAGGGATACGCGTTTTTGTGAATTTTACATTGAGGTTTTTTGCGATGTGTTCCAATCTCCATTTGATTACAGACAGATGTAATTCGCCCTGGCAATGTATAATGGTTTGTTTTAGTTCGGAAGAAACTTCTACAATTACTGTAGGGTCCTCATCCTGTACCTGGTGTAATGCGATCGATAGTTTTTCTTCATCGCCTTTTTGGGCAGGTTCGATGGCAACGCTCATCAATGGTGATGGGAATTCGATAGGAGGTAACTCGTAATTTTTGCCGCGTACATGTAAGGTATTATTAACGTGTGTGTGTTTTAATTTGATGGTGGCTCCGATATCGCCGGCGCTCAATTCATTCACTGCCGTACGCTTCATGCCTTCTACAACGAAAAGCTGATTCAGTTTTTCGGAAACACCATTTGATTCATTCACCAGCTCCATTCCAGATTTTACTATGCCAGAATAGACCTTGAAAAAAGACATTTCACCAATATGAGGTTCTGAAATTGTTTTATAAATAAATAAACAGGCAGGTCCGTTTGCATCGCAGGGTAGTGATTCACCGGATATTGTTTTTTGCGGGGGCATTTCATTGGCGCTCGGACAAACATTGTCAATAAAACCCATTATTCTTCCACTGCCCATATTCTTTTTTGCCGAAACACAAAAAAGTGGAAACAGATCGTGATTGATCATCGCTTTTTTCAAGCCGATCTTCATTTCATCCTCGTCCAGTTCGCCTTTATCAAAATATTTTTCCATTAAAGTTTCGTCATTTTCTGCGATCGCTTCGATCAATTCCTTATGCAAACGATCTGCTTTTTCTCTTTCCTCATCAGGAATTGGCAGTTTCTGCGGTTTGCCGCCAGCTTCCGGAAATTTATACATCGTCATTCGTAAAACATCAATGATGGAGTCAAATCCTTCTCCCTGATTCAAGGGATATTGAACAACCAAAACGTTCTTTCCGAAATGATCCTTTGCCTGCGCAACGGCATTATCGAAATCAGCTTTTTCGTGATCTAATTTATTAACGGCAAATATCATCGGCGTTTTAAAATGCTCGGTATATTCCCAGATAATATCGGTTCCCACTTCAACACCAAAATTGGCGTTTAATAGCATTATGGCTGTGTCGGCGACGCGAAGCGTGGATAAAACTTCGCCTGAAAAATCATCGTAGCCAGGTGTGTCGAGAATATTTATCTTATATCCCCGCCATTGTGTGTGTAATAATTTTGAGAAAATGGAATTGCCGCGCTCTTGTTCCAGTTCATAAAAATCACCAACGGTATTTCTTTCTTCAATGCTTCCGCGGCGATAAATAATGGCGGCTTCGAATAGCATACATTCCGCTAACGTGGTCTTGCCGGAACCGGCATGACCAAGCAGCGCAATATTTTTTACGTGTGATGTATCAAAATTAGTCATGACAAGCAATTTTAGTAGCTTAAGTTAAGAAAAACCAGAGTAATTAAAAAAAGCAATTTTGGGACAAATCCCTTATCAGGTTTCAGTTTTGATTCTGTGTAAACATTGTTTTACTTTTGCAGCCGTTTACTGGTTAGGGTAGTTGCTAAACGGTAAACAATACGGTCCGGTAGCTCAGTTGGATAGAGCAACAGCCTTCTAAGCTGTGGGTCATTGGTTCGAATCCAATCCGGATCACACTTTCACTATCAATGACTACAGTAGTCAAAATTTCACTCCGTTTTAAATGGGAAATAATCTTTCAAAGTTGCCATTTTATGCAATAAAGACATGAGTTACGGTGTAAAATTGGTAAAATTTAGGGGTCATTAGTTTAGCTTACACAAATTTGGATTCAAATGATTGATTGTTATTAGATAGCGTCTTTAATGGGCTAAAAATTATCAAAGATTTAAAATTAGGGATGGTTGGAGAGTAAATTTGCTGATACTTGTTAAAAAACGAAAAATTGGGTCTCTTGTAACCGTTGCCCAGCCTTGATTACAGTGGCTTTACTTCATTAGCTCATTTTCAGATTAGGACATTTTACTTTACCGTCACGCATTTAAGCCTTCTACCCTTTATTGGTTGTGTCCACTTTCTATAGATAAACTACAACGGTAATTAGAATCAGAAAATATACAATTGGTACAGCGAAACAAAGAATCCCTCTTGTGTATTGCCTATGGATAAGATAATACATTCCGGCTATCATTAATAAAATTGAATTTACCCGATTAAACCGTGATAATATCGTTAGAATTCTTTGAAAAGGTAGTGGAAAAGTTGATTTGATCGTTATGTAATAGATAAGGGGAATTATTATGGTTATTGCCAATACGGTAAAAGAAATGCTGGTATATAAATTTAGATTCTTATTCATTCAGGGATTAAGCTAACGAGAGTTTTATGGTTACCGTTACTGCAATTGTTATTTGTTGGAGAGCGTAATATTTTAAGGAGAGTTCTTATCCGGATTTTCATTTTCGTTTTATTTGTGTTTTTGTTATCGTTGTTAGGTTGTTTAGCAACCAATCTTTGCCATTCCAAATATTAAACAAATCATGAATAATAGAATTAATGACCCTCCGGTTATTGCTATTATGGTCAATATTTTTGACCCAACCTTTCTTATAAGTTGAATGATTCCGGCTATAATAGTCAATGTTGGAAGTATGAAAGAACCATATAATAAATAAGCTCCTGAAATAGGTAATTTGAATAAACAGTACAGGCAAATATCGGAAAGGATAAATAGTATTACTGCGGAGTTGATTTTACTCATTGATTGATAAATAATTGGATTACTTATAACCTTCCCATTAATCATAAATATAAAACTCCTTTGGAATGATATTCTCTTTTCTGTTATAAATCGAATTAATTACCATAATAATTATTGACCACAATATTGTGTAATAACCAGCGACCTAGACACCCTTCGACCATTTCAAAATGCCCCCTCAAAACACACTGTCGGATTTGCATTTTCGGGAGCGGATCACTTTAGTCATTCCCACAATTACTTTATTATTTCATTGCGGGTAATGCAAAATCATTAAACAGACTTTTTTGTGCTGTCATTTTTTCAACGTCTTCCCATTTTCGCGGAGCATCCTTAGACAGTAATTCGTAACTGTTTTTGCCAATCACTACATCATCTTCAATACGCACGCCGATATTCCACCATTTTTTATCACATTTACTTCCCGCGGGAATGTAGATTCCAGGCTCAACGGTGATTACCATATTTTCTCTTAGCGGACCATAATTGCTTTTGTCATGAACATCAAGCCCCATGTGATGCGAACATCCATGCGGATAATAAATTCCGACATCACTCGCTTTCGAGATCAAACCCAATTTTATCAATCCTGCAGCCAGCACTTGCTTTGCTTTGCTGTCAAGGCTGTCGAATGGTGTTCCCTCTTTGCATAGTTTAAATATTTCTTCCTGTGCGTCATAAACGATCTTGTAAATGGCTTTTTCTTCGGGAGAATATTTGCCGGTGGCAGGAACGGAACGCGTTACATCTGCAGAATAGCCATGATATTCTGCTGCAACATCCATTACCACCATTTGCCCCTGCATATTGGTAACACTGTTGTCTTCATAATGCAATGTGCATCCATTTGCTCCCGAGCCAACAATCGCTCCATAACCCTCTTCCTCTGCGCCATATTTTTTGTGCACATAGAGAAATATTCCTTCCAATTCTCGTTCAGACATGTTCGCGTTAATGGCTTTCATTACCTCTGCGTGGGCGATGCTCGAGATAAAGACCGCTTTGCGTAATAATGCCAATTCTTCCTGTGTTTTGATTTCACGCATTGTGCAGGTCAACTCGTAATAGATGTCTGGAGCCGATTTTGTTTGCGATGGATTTATCTTCTTTTTTATCGCTTCAAAACTTGTAGAATCCGGATGATTGATCAGTTGTTGAATAAATTCATTGTTTTTATAGGAATCGTCTTTTCTTGCTTTTGCCCTAAGCTGGAAGTATTGAACGTAATCTTCCAGGTATCTGAACTGGGCATATTTTGCAATTATATCAAGGTCGGCCTTTACTCCCCTGAAATCTTCCGGTGAAACCTTTGCTTTTTTTTGCAGCACCTGGTACAAAGTGTACAAATTTCCCGGATCATTATCATATGGTATCCCATCCAGTGCTCCGCTAAAAATCACATTGAGTTTGCTTAGATCTGGACATAGACTATCAAAATCATCACCCAGATAGACCTTATCAAAGCCAAGTTTCGAGCGTGTTCCATCAATACCTAATCTTTTACCCGTAAATATTTCATTTGCTGAATCGCGCTTTTGAACAAAAAATATTTCGTCGTATGAACCCGTTGCATCATGTTGCATTTCTTTAAAGATCAATAACACAGCATTGGGCTCGTTATAACCTGAATAATAATACAGATCAGGGTTTTCGTGATATACATAATTAACGTCTCTGGAAAAAACTCTTTCAGGATACGCAAATACAAACATCACAGAATTATCCGGCATCAATTTTCTTAATGCTTCCCGACGTCCTTTGTGAAAATCTTTTGTCAGGTAATCTGTTGGCTCCATCATGCTTTGAGCATGAGAAACAAAATAATTTGTAATTAATAGAAACGCGATAAGGAATGCCCGCACTTTATTAAAGTGAAAGTTTTGAAAGCAGTACATAATATAAAAGTTGATATTCGTGTTTTGGTTGCTGCTTCAAGATAAACATTTTCAGCAATCAGGAACAAATACTTTTTTAGACGGGACTACATTGCATAATTAGAAAACACTCTTCTTTTTGAATCGGAAAGTAAATTCAATACCTGCTTTTCAGTGCCCATAAATGGACCATAAGATTCGATTTTTACGGTAGCCATTGCCGCGGCAAATTCCCCGGCCTGTTGAAATCCCGCTCCTTTAATTCTTTGATATAAATACCCGGCCATATAAGTATCACCGCAGCCTGTAGCATCAACAACATCGCTGGTGGGAATATAAGCCGGAATATCATAGAAATGAACGCCATCATAGATAACGGAACCATGTTTGCCTAATGTAATTACAATTTCTTTTACCCCCCAGTCGAATAAAATTTTGGCCGCTCTTCTTACATCATTACTTCCGGTTAATGATTCCATTTCAAATTCGTTTGCTTTTAATGTGTGTACACATTGCAATGCTCTTCTTTTTTCAGGCCAATCAATAGCATAAACCTTCTTATTTTCAACTTTTCGTAAATAACCTTGTACATCAAGCGAAACTTTTGCTTTTTTAGACAATGTCTTAATGACATCTACCGGAATATCATCTGCAAGTAGAGGCCCCAAATGAAAAATTTTTGCATCCGTCTCAATAAGCTGATCAACAGTAAACGGATCTGAGAGCTGCAGCACCTGCTGCGTTCTGTGATCGAGATCCTCAGTGTAATTATTTTCAAAGAAAACAGTGTGTGGTGATAATGCCGCAATATTTACTTTGATTCCTTTTACGCGCAAGTCTGATACAAAATGTAATTCTGGTTTTGCAAGAATAGTGATCAGCAAATAATTCAGATCCATATTGCAAATAGCATTTGAAAAATAAAATGAAGTTCCGCCTGGCATGCGGGCGACTCCTTTGGTCGTAACAACTTTGTCTAAAGTAATATGTCCAACGCAGCAGATATCGTACATATGATTATTTTTAAACTGATTCTTAATATTCACCTCAAATAAAAATAAAGAAAAGATTGCATGATTTTATTTTTGTGCAAGCTTATTATACTTGTTTCGGTATTCAATGGGTGTCAGTCCGGTGATTTTTTTAAAGATGGTGCGAAATGCCTTGGTGTCCGTGTATCCGACATTATACATCACTTCATTTATGTTTTTGCGACTGGTTTCAAAACTCCTTTTTGCCGCCTCTATCTTTACCCGATGAATATATTCTAAAACAGAATTGTTGGTTGCACGTTTAAATCTTCTTTCAAAACTCCTTCTGCCAACGGCAACTTTATCTGCCAGTTCATCGACCGTTATTCTTTCGTCAATATTTTGCTCAATATGTTCCTGGGCTTTTTTAATTGCTACATCATCATGCTCTTTTTGTCCCTTGAACATCGCAAAAGCCGATTGACTGTTCCGGTCAATGTCAATAGCAAAATATTTTGAAGCAAGAATTGCCGTTTCGCGATCCGTATATTTTTCAACAAGGTGTAATAATAAGTTCCAGTAAGAATTTGCGCCGCCGCTCGAGTAAATACGATTCTCTTCCGTTACAATACTTCCATCCACCACTTCGACTTCCGGAAACATTTCGCGGAGTTCATCTGAGAATCCCCAATGCGTTGAACATTTCTTCCCATTCAGTAAGCCAGTGGAAGCCAGCAAGAATGCACCCACACATAGTGAAGCAACTTCAGCCCCCTGATTATACTGTTGCAGGATCCAGGGTACAAGCTTTTTATTGGCAGCAAGAGCGCAGGACATATCTCCGAATAAAGCAGGCACCAAGACCAGGTCTGTTTTTTTTACATCGTTCAATAATTTATCAGCATGCACTGTGAACAAGCCATCATTCAATTTGATTTCTTTTTTTGCTCCAACAAGTTGAACATTGAATAATGGCTTTTTTCCAGAAACCGTTAGAAACTGATTGACAGTAGTGAATAAATAACGCGGATCCGCAATCGCCTGCATTACGCTTGATTCCGGAATCAATATCGCAACATTTTTCATTTGGTAAAGGTAAGAAATTGTGATGTCGCAAAACACCTCTTATTTGTCTTTTTTGTACATTTTGTATATGATAGGCTTGTTCTAAGTTTGTGTTATTAAATCACCATTAAAAATTATCAGAATGGAAACATCAAAAGCAAAGATCACCATCGGAAATACCGTGAATGCGCCAGTTGAAAAAGTTTGGAAATTTTGGACTGAGCCAGAACATATCAAACAATGGAACAGCGCGTCACCAGACTGGCATACGCCCAGTGCAGAAAATGATCTGCGGGTCGGCGGAAAGTTTTTATCAAGAATGGAAGCAAAGGACGGAAGTTTTGGATTTGATTTTTGGGGTGTTTACGATGAGGTAGATACTTATAAAAAGATCGCGTACACTTTGGGCGATGATAGAAAAGTGAATGTTGATTTTACCGGGGATGATCATACAACAACTATTGAATCCACTTTTGAAGCAGAAGGAACTAATCCTATTGAAATGCAAAAAAATGGATGGCAGGCAATTCTTGATAATTTTAAAAAGTACGCAGAATCGAATTAATAAAAATCAAAGTTTTATCATGACAACCATAAAAAATCAGCAAAAGATCACTCCATTTCTGTGGTTCAATAATAATGCGGAAGAAGCTGCAAATTTTTATATTTCTATTTTTAAAAATGCAAAGATCAAACAAGTTTCAAAATATGGTGAAAATGCGCCGATGCCGGCCGGGACTGTAATGATCGCTGTTTTTGAAATCGAAGGACAGGAATTTATCGCGCTAAATGGAGGCCCGGTATTTACTCTTTCTCCCGCAATTTCTTTTGTGATCAATTGCGATACGCAGGAAGAGGTAGATCATTTCTGGGAAAATCTTTCATCCGGCGGTGCTCCCAATCAATGCGGATGGGTGCAGGACAAATTTGGAGTGTCCTGGCAGGTTGTGCCAACAGCCTTGGGCAAACTAATGAGTAGCGGCGATCCGGCAAGATCTTCCCGGGTAATGCAGGCGCTTTGGAAGATGAATAAGATCATTATCGCTGATTTACAAAAGGCTTATGATCAACAATGAATATCAATTGCTACTTGACATTCAACGGTAACTGTCGCCAGGCTATGGAATTTTATAAACGATGTCTGGGAGGTAAGCTGCATTTTCAAACCATTGGTGAATCACCCATTGCAGAAAAGATGCCGCGAAAAATGAAAAGTTACATTTTGCACGCAACTTTAATAAATGAACATTTCGTATTAATGGCATCTGACATGGTTAGTGAAAAGGGACTGATAAAAGGAAATGCTGTTTCACTGATGCTTGATTGCAATAGCGAGTCTGATATAAAAAAATATTATGAAAGACTCTCACGCGGCGGCGAACAAACGCATCCGGTAGAAAATACTTTTTGGGGCACGCTGTTTGGAGATCTTACCGATAAATTTGGTAATCATTGGTTGCTGCATTTTGAAAGAAAAGGATGAGATTCTTAATAACTAAAACTATCAATGTATGGAAAATACAAAACCGCAGTCCAAGGCGGCAATTTGGACCGGACGAATCATCAGCATACTATGCATTCTTTTCCTGCTTTTTGATTCAGTAATGAAGATTGTAAAATCAACGCTTTCTATGCAAGGAAGCACGCAACTTGGATGGCCACAAGATGACGTACAGGGAATCGGTATCATTTTATTGGTTTTTACCATTCTTTACGTTATTCCAAAAACTGCAATACTTGGTGCCATACTGATCACGGGATATCTTGGCGGTGCAATTTCTATCATGATGAGAGCGGAGATGCCCGGACACCCATTTTTCTTTCCCCTGATTTTTGGCATTCTGGTTTGGGCAGGTTTGTATTTGCGGGAAGAAAAATTACGGATACTCATTCCCTTAAAAAAGTAAATGATACTGCTAATCTTCAGAAAATGATTGAAGTTTTTAAAACCAATATTACCCAAAAACAAAAAGCAAATAGCATTGCCGAGGAACTTTTGCAAAAAATCCCTGGTGCAAAGATCAATTTTGATCTTACGGACTGCGATAATATTTTAAGAATTGATTGTGGCGCAGATATTATTCAAATGGTAACTGAGCATCTGCATAACCGTGGTTTTCAGTGCGAAGTATTGGAATAATGAAACATTAGATTTTGTATAACACAAAAATCCATCTGCAAGTCCGAGATTTGAGTTCATGAAATTTAATGCTTTCATATGAAAAGAATAACGCCAACGCGAAAGCATTTATCACTCTCTGTTATTTTTCTTTTCATCATATTTTCAGCAAGATCTCAATCAGCATCTGATACAGGCTATAAAGAAATTGATTTTGTAAGCGATACGCAGCAGCCGATGGCGATTGAGAAAATAAAATTGCATGCAAATCATAATACCCTGGCTACTTCCATGATATTCTCGGATATCCTGAAAAACAAGCCGGTTGCTGTTTATATGTTAGGCGACATTGTAGCAGTTGGCTCGAGCGATCATAAATGGAGTACGGTTGATAAATTTCTGGATAGTTGTAGGGAAAATAAAATAGAAGTACATGGATTATTGGGTAATCATGATCTAATGTGGAGCAGAAAAAAAGGAGAGAAGAATTTTCAGAAAAGATTTCCCGATAATAATGATTTAGGATACGTGAGTGTGATAGATTCCCTGGCAATAATAATGCTGAATTCCAATTTTAAAAAACTGACTCAAAAAGAAATAGATCACGAAGTTCAATGGTATAAACAAGAACTCGGGAGTTTAGAGCACGATAATGCGATTCGCGTGATCATCGTTTCTTGTCATCATGCTCCATATTCAAATAGTTTAATCGTTGGCTCTTCCAAAAAAGTGCAACAATATTTTGTCCCTGATTTCCTTCAGTCAAAAAAGGGTAAACTATTTATCACGGGTCATTCACACGCGTTTGAACATTTTCAATTCTCAGGAAAAGATTTCCTTATTATCGGTGGCGGTGGCGGACTTCATCAGCCATTGGATACATCTTCCAAAAAAATTCCAGACATGGCTTTTGATTATAAGCCCATGTTTCATTATTTATCTATAAGGCGCAAAGGCGAAACCTTGTTGATCACTTCGCATTTTTTAAAGCCTGATTTTTCCGGTTTCGAAAACGGATATTCTTTTTCAATTGCAGGTCTTTAGAAAAATCAAAAAAAAATTGTGAAACCATTTGGTTTCATATATATTTGCAACCAAAAGGTTACATAATTATGCGCAGAGATGTTTTCCAGGGAATAGCCGATCCTACACGCCGGGAGATACTAAATATGATTTCGCAGCAACCGCTAAATGTTAATGCAGTGGCTGGTCAATTTGATACCAGTCGCACGGCAATTTACAAGCACATAAAAATTCTTACTGAATGTGGCTTAATTGTAGTCAAACAACAGGGTCGCGAACGCTTCTGCGAAGCACGGCTTCAAAAACTGGGCGAGGTATCTGATTGGATAGAACAATACAGACAATTTTGGAATATCAGACTTGATAGCCTTGAAAATTATTTAAATCAATTACAAACTAAAAAGAAAAAAAATGCAAAGAGAAAAAGAGCACGCTAACGATACTTCAAATCGCGAGTTAAAAATCACCAGACTTTTTAATGCGCCAATAAATTTAGTATGGGAAGTCTGGACAAGACCCGAGCATATCGAGAACTGGTATGGGCCGAATGGATTTACCCTAACCACGCACAAAATGAATTTCAAAACGGCAGGGGAGTGGGAGTTCATTATGCATGGACCCGATTGCACCGATTATTTGAATAAAAATATTTTTGTGGAGATTAGCGAGCCTAATAAAATCGTTTATGATCATTTGGAGGATCCGATTCACAGAACTACGGTAACATTTGAAGAGCAAGGAAATAAAACCTTGATGAATTTTCACATGTTGTTCGAATCTTCGGCATTGAAAGAAGAGACGGTCAAGATATATAAGGCTGATGAAGGATTGATACAAACCGTCAGCCGGTTGGACCATTATGTGTCAAGGATTTTATCACTACAAAAATAATGGACATGAAGAACGAACCGATCATCATGGAAAGAACATTGAACGCAGCGCCCGCAACCATTTGGAAAGCGCTTACCAATAAAGCTGAAATGAAGAAATGGTATTTTGATGTTTCCCATTTTAAACCGGAGGTTGGCTTTGAATTTAGTTTCGAAGGCAATAATGAAGGACGGATATTTGTCCATCTTTGCAAGGTTGTGGAAGTGGTGCCAAATAAAAAACTTTCTTACAGCTGGCGTTATAAGGGATACCCGGGTATTTCATTATTGACTTTTGAATTATTTGCTGAAGGGAATAAAACAAAACTAAAATTAACCCACGAAGGGTTGGAGACATTCCCGCAGGATAATAGAGATTTTGCGAAAAATAATTTTGTTGAAGGATGGACCTATATTCTTGATAAATCACTGACTACTTTCCTGGGAAAAAATGCTGAAACCAATGATGCAATAGGGCAGTAGAGGGAGGAAAAAGAAAAAATGAAAACCATGAAAAAAAAAGCGGCAGCTATCTATTTATGCAGCTAAACCGGAACAAATTCTTTCTTTTAATATTCATCATTTTTATCGGGCCTTTTGTTGCCTATAAAATAATATGGATTATCAGATCCCAGAAAACAATGGGAAGAGTTCTGTTCAGGGGGCGAACCATTGAAGTGCAGGGCACCAGCGATCATTCCGTAATTAAATATTCAGTTGGTAATGACAGCCTGTTTTTTAATACCGAAGATGATCTTGAAATGAAAAAGGGAGAGATCGTACCGGTCTTATATCAAAAGAATAATCCCGCCGATGCATGTATAGATAATTTTACCGGTGTTTGGATCGGAACAATGGTATATGCGCTATTCCCGTTGTTGATTATCCTTGTTTTATATCTTACTCCACAAAGGTTCGACCCAATTATACCCCGCAATGCAAAGATCGTTTTTGGAAAGAAACCCTTTATTAAGATCATTTCTTAAAAAATAAAAGCCCCGCCTATAAAGGCGGGACTTGATTTTCACTAGGTAAAAACCAAAGATTGGATAATTGCTTACTTATAAATACGCAATTATTTACGGGTGGTGCATGGCTTATTTAATATTTTTAATAAAAAACGCCACATCATTTAATGATATGGCGATGATCTTCATTAAAGGCCGGTTGAATGTGAGAAATAAAAATATTCAACGACTACTAACGGTTTTTTTACGTACTTAGATTTTGATTGCCGGGATTGTTTAAACAATATTTTTTTATGGAATGGCGTTATTTACAGACTCATTATCTGTAATCCTTATGAATAGAAAACTACAAACCACTATCGTTTTAGCCGGAATATCCATTTTTGTTCTAATGGGTATAATTGCTAACCTTCTAAAATAGAAAATTCCATCCCTGCCGGATTTAACCCCTGAATTATTAAACATTTAGTTATTTTAGTTTTGATTTTCAAATAACTATGGGAGTATTGATTCTATGTTGAAATACATTCCAATTTTGCTTTTATTCAGCTGTAGTAAATCGGTAATGGTAACTGCCAGTAGCCAGCCTGGGGCAGGAACTGACTCAACAGTAAGCATTCCTCCAAAAACCAATTTAGATGTCGATTATTATATCGAAGCAGGTCAATCCAATTGCGGCAGACCCCAATTTCCCGGTACCGGCAGCACAGGTGATTCGGCAACTCCCGAACAAGTAAGTTTATATGGAAATCCCATAAACGGCTTTCAAATTTATAATCCAGGCTATAGCGCTGTGACTTTTTACAGAATACAAGCCGGAGTAAATACAATGCTTGTAGATCATCTTAGTAATAGGGAGATGGGAAGTGAGGTCTCATTTCTTACATCCTTAAGAAATGCAGGAGTTGATTCCTGCTTTCTTTTGAAATATGGAATTGGGAATACTGATCTTGCGAATGACTGGCTCAATAAATACATTTATCAGCTGTTTATTTATGCTGATAAAAATATAAGGATTATTAAAGCCGCGGGTAATCATCCTGTGCTCAAAGCATTTATTTGGATACAAGGAGAAAATGATGCAGCTGATTCAATAAAAGCCAGATCATACCTGGATAATCTTACCGCTTTCTTTGGAAAGTTTGATAGCTTTTATAATGCAGAAATTGCAACCTATAATTTATCTCCCAATTCAATCAACTATAAAAAAATAATAGGTAGGGTGAACGGAATAGATGATCCTTCTGAAAAATATCGGGAAATCGTCAGGTCCGCACAAGCCGATTATTGCAGCAACAAGTCCAATAATGCCATACTGATCAATACAGACAATTACCCAACATTCAATAATGGACATTATACACTTTCCGGCCAGATACAATTTGGCATTGATATTTTTGATGCGCTGGATGGGAGGTTGATCCTGCAATAAAATAAACCAATCAAAATACTCCTCCTTGCAATCAAAAGCCCAATCATGAATGAGCGGGCTTTGATTTCATTTTTAGAATGAAATGACTAGTAGTGAAATAAATTTATCGCGTATTTTTTTATGTTCTGACAAATGTTTAAACTGTTCATGCAAATCTTACTTAATTATTAAACAAAAAACGCTTCTGTTAGGATGGGGGCTGTTGCGTATTTTTAAGGCGAAACAAATGATTAGTCATTTTACACCGATTAAATTCAATAATTTATTTTATTCGTTTTTGCATGAGGGAATAGGTGTTTTCGTATAGTCAAAGATACCCTGGGCCAGGATGAATAGATGCTGATCAATTAAATAATCAAATGATTAAAAGAAACAATAATTTTAAATGATTTTTCATTATGAAAAAAAATCTTGCGGTATTATTTGCATTAACGGGATGGTTCGCCATCATTGAGCAATTTATTTTAATGCTCGGCAGCAGGGCCCTTGCCATGTCCGAAATTACCATCGAGTTTTTTAGTTATTTCACCATCCTGACCAACATCATTGTTGCAGTTTATTTTACCTGTCTTCTTTTTTCCGGAAGTGATAATTCAAAATTGATTAATAAACCAGGGACACTTACCGCCATCACGGTCTATATATTTATGGTAGGGCTGGTTTATCAGGTCACATTAAGACATCTTTGGAACCCCGAAGGGATGCAGCAAATTGTCGATGAATTGCTCCACACAGTTATTCCGTTATTAGCTGTTGTTTTCTGGATATTGTATGAAAAAAAATCAGCGGTCAAATATTCGCAGATAACCAAATGGTGCATTTATCCCTTAATATACCTGGTTTGCATTTTAATTCGCGGCAGCTTATCTGGCTACTATCCATATCCATTCCTAGATGTAGTAAAGATCGGCATGCCAAAGACCCTCATTAATTGTTCCATATTGGTTTTAGTATTTCTGGTAATTGCCGTACTATTTATTTTTGCAGGGAAAAAAATGAGTAAGAAAGAAAGTCCATAGAAAAATCTTGCTGATAAAAGTAAAAGCCCCACCAAGAATGGAAGGGCTTGCTAACATAATTGCTTTTTAAGTACAAATACATTTACGCAATTCCAGCAGACTTCGATTTTTTTACAAAGAAAAACCTCGTCTTTGAAAAACGAGGCATGAATAAAATTTGCAATAAGCCGGATAGACTTTACAAAGAGAGCTTCAGATCCTGGTCAGCTAATTTTTTCACTTCATCCAATTCCTTATCTGTAACGTTTTTGAAGAAGGAATGCGCTTTTTTGTAAGCATCACTCACTGTCGAGTAAATATCTCTTTTAGTAAAGAATGGATATCTCTGCTCCAATTCAAAGATGATACTTTGAATGCGGCTTTGTTCATTCGATTGCATTACTATTTGTGTTGGTTTGATAGGAAATTTACAATTTTATTGTAAATAGAAAAATTCATTTTTTGTTTTCGACCGGCACCTGGCTTATTCCTTGAATCTTAATGATGTAGGAGAGAGGCTTGGCTAGAAAAAACATCAATTGAATATTCCCTGCGGGTAATTTAATGGCAATAATAGCGCAGCGGTAATAATGCCGATAAAAAACAGGATAGCTAATTTTATTACAAAAGATGCTGTAATGGTGGTCTTGGTTTCAGATCCCTGCATAGTAAGCAAAAATAAGAACATCTGTTTTCAGCCAATGTTAATGACCAATGATGCTTTATTAATTAACAAAAATTTGATCCACTTGAAATTCCCCCGCAAAATAAAAACAGCCCACCACGAATGGACAGGGCTGTCATTTTCACAAGAGTTTTGACTTATAAAAAGCACTACGAGAAATAAGTGCTTGGGGTTTCTTTATTTCTTGGACAAATCAGCAAAATATTTGATGTTATGGATAGTATTGCAATTTGGCATCGATCGCGTCCGTAATTTTTTGTAGCGAATATGAATGATGCAAACTTCCTGCTATCAGGGTCCATTGACCTTTTCGATGTTTTAAACCCTTGGTCTTAAAAATATTTCGGTTTGTCTGCAGCGTTAGTGATTTGTTCTTTGCGGTCACTTCAAATTTTTCAATGCTATCTGATTCGAAAGTTCTTTCAACTTTCAACCGGGTAAGTTTTCCTTCAATTATGGGGGAGATATAGAATTGCATCCGTAAGTCTGTAAGTCTAAGCTAAATAAATAAACCTTTAAAATAAAAGCCCTGTTAAGAATAACAAGGCCTATTTTATTGTCCTTGGAAGAAGACAACTTGAAAAAATCAAGAAAATTGATTAATCGATAAAAATATTCAAGAATGAAAATAAGAGGTTACTTTGAGTCAATTCATGATTATCGTCATGTCGCGGGAAATGCAATCCAAAATAGCTTAACCGACCTGTTTTTATCAAAATTTCAATAACTTCAAGAACTTTATTTCTTTTAAATGAAGAGCAAAATATTTAGAGCTATAATTGAAATGGGTTTTATCATATTCCTGTTTTATTCCAATCTTTTCATGGGCGAGTACGAACGTACGGGCATTGCACAAAAGCGAAACGTTTTATGGGCTTTGGAAGATGTGTTCACCGTCTCTAATTTTGCAATTGCATTAGTGACATCATTTATCGGCTATATCGTTTTTGAATTTCTGAGAAAGAAGTTCTGAATAAACCTGGATTCTGGATACCCGCTATTTTGAACTGGAAATTTGTTAAATATCGAAACCTAGTGGAAATAGCATTCGCACAAGCCATTGGCTGATTAAATTATCCCTTCGAGGCTTTTTTGAAGTTCAGGACAAAAAGAGTAACAGCTACAGAAACCAATAGAATAGCTAAGCTTATTGTACTGCCTATTATTCCATTTTTGTACAGCATCAAATCAATAACTATGATGGCAAGATTGCATATGCGAATTAAAATAGCTTTTTTCATAACCACCAAATTACAAAATTCTTTTTTAAGCGTGGCGAGCGGGCTAGCATCTGTTCAACAGAAATGAAATAATAATTTATAATTTTAGTTCTTGGGGCAAACGCGGATGCAAAATGTCTGCGGCATTTAGTGGCAGTTAAAGAGAAATATTTTTTTAAGAACAGCGACAATGGAAAAATATTACAAGAATATCGGATATTTTTTTCTTATCATATTTGTTTTTGTAGCGCTCGGATTTTATTATCCATATTTTTCATTGTTTCCGGATTTTAAATTAGTAACTCCAATTGTTCATATTCATGCAATAACATTATTCCTTTGGCTTGTTATATTAATCACCCAGCCACTGCTTATTCGCTTTCATAAATTTAGAACACATAAAATCTTAGGGAAGTTCACTTATTTTTTACTGCCCATAGTGATCATTTCAATGATTGGAGTAATAAGACAAGGTTATCTCAGGGGAATTGACGAGAAGATGACTGGTGCGCAAAGTCTTAAAGCCCAATTCACGAATATCGTGGGGATATTTTCTTTTTTGATTTATTACTCATTGGCAATAATAAATATTTTGAAAGGCAATGTTGCTCTGCATATGCGTTACATGATCTGTCTTTTTTTGGAATTCGTTCCTCCGACATTTGGAAGGACATTGGGCTATTGGCTTGATATAAGACAAATTTATACCTACAGCATTTCAATTTTCTTAAGCGCTGTAATACTTGTCTTACTAATAATAAGTGACAAGAAAAGAAGCTTGAATTACTCGCCATATATTGTTGCCCTTTCTATCTATTTTGTAGTTTATGTCACCTGGCAAGCATTAGGTCATCCTCTGTAAATCTAACAAAAATGAATTCTGTATCATGAGTTTGAATGTATAAAAATGATGATGTTTAGTTAACATCTATTGTATTTGGTATGAAGTAATCTTGATTGCAAAAGTGTTGCAACGGGTGGTGTTTATCCAATTCACTTTTACTGTGATAGGGAATCTAATATTTGCTGGAAATTTGAATATATCTTGATTGTCTATTGGGATATTCGCTGTATAAGAAGAGTCTATGAAATGAAAAAATAGATTGCCGCAAACACAAGGGCAATCAATTAAGCAAGCAGATTCACAAGGATTGCGCCCGTCTATTACTGCCAAGTTTTGAAATGGTGCTGCTATTTGAGTGTTATTTTTTTTGCATGAAAAAATCAAAAAGCAAAAGGTAAATATTATATGCACTTTCATACTTTTCATTTATCTATTGGCAAGTTCTACAGATTAAACGTTGCATCCATGCGTAGAAATCGGATCACATTTATTATGACAATATAAATTATAATAGAAAGGCGAACGCTCGACTAAATGTGTCGCGCGATGAAAATTTTGGTATTTTTCGTTAGGAGCTAACCTCTACTCGGGTTTTTATTGGATCGATGTGGTTGTCCCTTGAGCATTAAAAGCTTACTGTTTCACATAATGAAGCAGCACGCTTCCAGATCCAAAAGCCCTTGTTTCAACAAGTTTTAATTGTAATTTCTCCTGCAGATTAATGCCATCCATCAACCGTCTGCCATCTCCCGCAATTATGGGCAAAATCATGAAATAGTATTCATCAATCAGTCCAAGTTCAATGAGTTGCGAGGGAATATCTACACCGCCAACTAAAATATCTTTCCCTGGCTCATTTTTCAACGCAAGTATTTCTTCTTTTAGGCCGGTGCGAACAATTCTCGTGTTATTTCCATCAGCCTGTTCCAAGGTCCTTGAAAAAACAATTTTGTTACAGGCATCAAATGCCAGTGCATACTCGTAGTCTTCTTTGTCTTCTTTGGTCTCGCCAGGAGGATTCTTGGCGATATCGGGCCAATAGGGAACCATTAATTGATAAGTTTTCCGCCCATAGACCATTAGTCCGGTATCACGGACGAGTTTAATATAAAATTCGAACAGGTCAGCGCCAGGAACGCCGATGGTATGGTTGAAGCAGCCGTCGACGCTTAGGTTTATTGGGTAAATTAGCTTTCTCATTTGATTGCTTTTAGGATTTTGGATATAAATTTAGGAGCAAAAACCAGAAAAAAGATTTAAACTTTCAAATCGATTTCAAATTAAAACGAGAGAGTGCGCCACTAAAGATTCTTTTCGCGTATAACTCTATATCATGTTGCGAAGCGAAAAATAGGGATGTGTGCCGCAAGCGATTTTTTAAATTTTGCTACCAAAAAAATCGCAGCGGTGAGGAGTAGGGGAGATGAAGTTTTTAAATTTCTTTTTTATAACAGGAAAAACGAGCGGAACGCGAGTAAAAATATTTCATTATCTGGGTAAACGAATAAACATATCAATTCTATCGTTTAAGCCCAAAGTTGCATCAGTGATTTTGGGCGTGTGTGTGAATGGGGGTTTTTATCTTGCAGTATAAGTAGAAATATTACAAAAAAAAAATGCCAACCTGATTTTAATATCGCCCTATCATCTGTAAGCCGCTCATCTAATGATTCAATTATGTACTGGTCAAAATTGATTCCTGGTCATGTCTATGAATTTCCGTTATCTATTTTTTCAAGATGGTATTGGATCAATTTTTAATGCTTAAAAGCTTTGCAAAAACTTTATCCAATTTTGTAACTCTTCCTAATTCTAGGCTATAATTTTGAGCACTGTAAATCCCTATTAGAGAGGTTACAACTTGTGTATATTGAGTAACCCCGCTTTTTGTAACGAAACTTGAAGCTCGGATAAATACGGGAGAGCCCGACATACCCCCGCGTGTTGTGGCATCAATCCAAAACCATGAAGCGTTTACTTTTTCTAAATTTGGTTCGCTTGCAATTGTGCCTCTTTTCCAAATTGGTAATGGATTAATCTTACCCGCATCTGATGGATAACCGACAATAAATAATTCTTCGGACGGGTAGAGTAGTATTTCAGGGTGCAAATCTATATTACTTAGCCAAACTAATCTTGCTGAATTATTATTCAATGGCAAGGTGTCGATTGGTATTGCTACAACATCAAGAATTGTATTTTTATCATTGTCGTCTTCATAAAATTTTATAAATAAAGGCTCATTTTTAGGTCTGATAAGTATTTTATTAACTGACCATTGATTTAATTTTTCGGAATAACATTTTAATAAAAGAGCATCTGGAATACTATCTGGTGGTAAATCGCGATTGTATAATTGTTTGTATTCGTTTTTTTTGTATTCTTCGCCAACTATATGATTGTTTGTTATTAAATAGATTTTATTGTTTAAATCAATTAGGAAACCCGTACCACTCCATAACCCTTTATCGCCTTTATTTGCTAGTAGTTCTATGCTTGTTTGAGAGTAAATATCAACGTAATCCTTTGTAAACTGAGCGTATGAGAAATTTGAAAAAGTTATTAAAATTAAAACAGAAAAATATTTATTTGACATAGGTTTAATATTTTGCAATTAAGGTAAGAATATTTTATAATGCAAAGGGATAGGAGTTAACATCTATTGGGTGCTATGTTGTTTCGGTGTTACCTTAAGGTAAATTTAGAATTCATGCCTATTCACAAAGCAATCTATTTAAACTGCTTGATATTTTTTTCAATAACTGCTTTTTCGCAACCTTCTTCATCTGGAGAAATATATCTTTTCAAAAAATTAAACTATTTGAAATGGGGGACTGTGGTGATTCAAACAATGCATGGCAATATTGATATGCAAACCGGATCAGCTATAATTGTAAAAAAAGGCGGAAAATTATTTTTGGTTACTTGCTACCATCTTTTATCTGGGAGAAAATTCGCTGATTCATCGTAGGTTGAAGATTCAAGAGGTATAGTGCCCGACTCTGTAAAAGTTTTTTTTCATACACGAGACTTAAAAAAACCTTTTGGTATAGAATATAATTTATATAACAGTTCAGGTACTATGAGAACCTTTTATGTGATTCCAAATGATAAAGAACTAAAATCTGATAGTTTATTAAACCCAAGAGAAGTTTCTGATGTGGTATTTATGCCATTGAACTATGAATCTTTACCAGATTCCATAAAAAATATAATCAAAATTGACCCAATACCCTTATATAACAAGATGCCATCTATGATATATCGCAAAAGCACATTGTCGGTATGGGGGTTCAGACATGGAATGTTTAATGATAAGGATTTCCCAATCTGCGATACGATAACAACTTTGCCGGATTCAAATCAAACAACAAAAAATAAATATTTAAATGCATTAAGCCAAAAAGATTTAAAGGGCGATTCGGGAGCGCCTGTTTATTTGCAAAAAGGCAAGAGTACTTTTTTTATTGGGATAGAAGCCGATGGATTGCGACCGAGTATATTTTTTAGATTTCCGTATTGGAAAAACAAAAATTATAATAATACAATACAATACATTGTTTCAAAAAGCTTTATTAGATATGCTCTTGAGCGTTACGTGAAATGAAGTTTTTTGACTTTTAGTTTTTGTTGTATTCCAAGTGAGATTTTCGATATACAAAAAAGGAGAAATCGCTATTCTATGAATTTCTTTTACATTTCTATTTTTTGGATGAAAACATATGTGGAGGGGGATGGAGTCACTTTTTTGACGGCACGGTATTGGTGCAAAAGAAAGAAAAAAAATTCCATATTTTAAAAGCATCTAACTAATCAAGTGGACATTATACGCCTAACTAATTAGTATGAGTTCATCAGAGTTCTTTTCCCATTAAGTATTGCGATGAAATTAAACATAGTGCCATGATTTTATTTCGCATTTACTTATTTCTAAAAAAGGGTCATAGACCCTTTACCAGAAGCGTGGCTAAAAAAGAATTTAAAAACGCGTAGCGTTTGCTCTGTAATCCTATTTAACATAAAAGTATCTTATCGGTAAAAAAACTTCCTTGCTCGCTGAATTATTGCGCAACGAAATGAGGGGTCAATTACTAAATACATTTTGCGTTTAAATTCTTTAATATATTTCCTTTCTGTATAAGCTGTAATTCCTGCCGATTCTATTGCAACAGATTCATAACCCAGCATATTATCCTTAGAAATTAACCATGTCCAACGAAATTCTTTCGCATCATGCATAATAGGGCACACTTCTCGAAATCTTCTTACGGATATATTTAATTCATCGCAAATTAGGATGAGAGGAATTGTAAATTCTTCCGCTTTTATAAGAGTTCCTTCTGTGGCATCATAAACCTCAATGTATTTTTCATACATCACTTTTAAAATTCGATGTCTAAGCAAATCCTTCATTACTTACTAAGCTACACACAAAATGTATTCAATAGAAGCGTAGCTATGTTTTCTTAAATTACCCGCGAAGCGCTATTTAACATAAAATTACGTTATCAGCAGAACCTAACATATATGTATATGCGAACTGTTGGAATACGAGATTTTTCCCACTAAAAACAATGACCAAACTTATTGGAAAAATCTCGTATTCCAGCAGTTCGCATACCTTAGAAGGTTCTCGATTGATAACGATATATTATGTTAATGTAACTCGGCTTGCGCAGCAAGGATTTCGTAAGTTATTTTCCACGAAATCCGGCTGTGGAGGGCGAAGCGACGAGAGAGCGTTCTTTTGTTTTTTTTTAAAAGGGAAAATTCACGCGACAGCGTGAAAGAACTGTTTGAATTCGAAAAGCTGTTATACGCAGTAAAGTGAGTTTTAGTTTCTATACCGGCTATGGATTCCAAAATAGCTAAATCTAAAGAGCAGATTCAGGCAATTTCATATAAAATAGCAGAACAATTTAACGAATACGATTTATCAATAGACGAAGCGCAACAAGTAGTAGATTACTTACATAAAAGAATATTTCCTTTTCAAATTAATCGAAGCCTCACAGACGTAAATCAAACTCCAAAAAAATTTAAGGTAGTTACTCCGCAGACTTTGAGTTTATCTCAGCAGTAGTTTCTCTAACTCTGATTTCCTTTCCTTGATAGGTAATATACGATTGGTCGTGATGCCTATCTTCTTCGATTTCGCTAATTAACGATTTGTTTATAGTTATTTTCCTTGTTTGAGTATATCCAGATATGTCTTCGTACACTTCGGTTAATTCAATAAAGTCGCTCATTGTTTTTATTTACTAAGTTACACAGAGAATGTATTCAATAGAAGCCTAGCCAAAAAAAACAAATTAGAACGCGAACAGCGTTAAGGCAGGAAGCGTTACTTAACATAATATAAATTATAAGACAAATAAACATTTAATTAATATTCAAGGGCAAGCAAGAAACTTAACCTCCGTTTCGTTAGTTTGCATATTCTTCAAACACAACCACAAAATAATTGCGTTGAAAATTAAACTGTTTAGTTCGTTCTGGTTCCGGTCCGTATTTTTTACGCTACTGAGCAGGTTTTCCTTAACATTTTTTGGAGTTCTTGCATATATTATTCTGGCAAAAAAAGTCTTTCCAACTGCAATTGAAATGGGTATTTGGGGTTTGTTCCAAACCACAATTACGTTGATTGAAACTGTCAAGCAAGGTTTACTCCGTAATCCGATGATAAAATTCTTAAGTGAACCAGAATATAATAATGAGAAAAATAAAGTTCAATCTGTTTCATTTATTACCAACGTTGCGTTCTCGCTGATCATCATCTTGTTTATTATTTTTCTGGGACAAGCATTTTGTAATTGGCTTAATTCAACCAAGCTTTACCCGCTTTGCCTGTGGGGAATATTGCTCATCATTTTATTAATTCCTTTCAATCACTGTGAAGTTCTGCTGCAGGCGCATTTTCATTTCAAGCAAATTTTTTATGGTTACATATTGCGCCAGGGCGTCTTTTTGATCGGAATGCTCATCTTTCTGATCTTTTTTAAAAAAGATCTTGACCTGGTAAGACTGGTGCAATTGCAAATCGCTTCATTATTGATCGCATCGATTGCGATATCCTTTTTTGCTAAAAAATTCTTTTTTAAAGGGTTTGATGTCAATAAAAAACTGTTTATAAAAATGCTGCATTTTGGCAAGTACATTTTTGGCACCAACATATTTGCTGCGCTCTCCCGGGCGGCGGATCAGTTCATAACGGCTAATCAAATTCAGTCAGAAGCTATCGTTGCCTATTATAATATTGTTTCGCGAGTTAACAATTTAATTGATGTGCCGTCAAATGCTGTAGCAGATGTTCTCTTTCCAAAAAATGTTGAGGCAATGGCAAACAGCGGAACAGATAAAGTAAAATACTATTTTGAGCGCATGGTTGGCAGCATTATCAGCATATTAGCTCCAGTAAGCCTGGTCATTTTTTTATTGCCAAGATTGGTTATCAGAATTATTGCCGATCAAAAATATATGATGGCTGTACCGCTTTTACAGATCGTGATTTTATTCAGCGTTGTCCGTCCCTTCATTTACCAGTTTGGTGCAACAATGGATGCGATTGGAAAACCAAAGCTCAATTTTTGGGTAAACCTGCTTACCATGTGCCTGAATTTTACTTTTGTTTTTTTAGGGCTTCATTTTCTTGGCTGGAAAGGTGCAGCCTATGGTTCAGCTGTAGGAATTGTTACCACCTCTTCTATTATGTATGGTGTGTTGGTTAAGACCATTGGCATACGTTGGGATGAAATACTGGCATATATTTTTGAAACTTATGAGGATGTTTTTAAAATCGTGAAAAAATTTTTTCGTCGTGCATGAACCTGAATGAAGCATTACTCCAGGAACATTCAAAAAAGCAATGCGACAGAATTGTTGATTATATTGGTAAGGATAAAAAACGATTTGCCGCATTGATGAAATTATTTTTTGAAGGAGAATATCGCCAGACTCAGCGAGCTGCGTGGCCGATGAGTTATTGCGTTCGCAATTACCCGGAATTGATTGAACCATATTTCAAACCTCTCATTGATAATCTAAGAAAGAGAGGATTGCATAATGCCATAATCCGCAACACCGTCAGGTTATTGCAGGATGTAGAAATTCCAAAAATCTATCATGGAAAATTGATGAGTATTTGTTTTGATTTCATTCAATCGAACGAAATACCGGTGGCTATAAAAGCGTTTTCATTAACCATCTTGCAAAAACTTTCAAGGTCATACCCGGAAATATTGCCTGAGTTGAAATTGATCATTGAAGAAAGATTGCCCCATGAATCGGCAGCATTTCGCTCCCGGGCTAGAAAAATCTTAGCAGGAAAAACAAAATGATTTCCTAATAAAGCAATCTTGTTTTAATCGTGTTCCTCACTTCCTTCAGGAGTTGAAGCGCCTGATCAGATAATTTCTTGTCTACATCTAAAACAACATAACCGATTTCATCATTTGTTTTTAAATACTGGGCCAGAATATTGATGTTATGTTTTGAAAGTTGTGTATTGATTTCCGATAATACTCCCGGCACATTTTTATGTATATGTAAAATCCGATGCGTTCCTTCCTGTGGCGGTAAACTCAATTCCGGAACAGTATGTGAACCCGTCGTAATCCCCATTTCGAGAAATTGAAACAGTTTGTTGCTTACATCTTCCCCAATATTTTGTTGTGCTTCTTCAGTTGAACCGCCAATATGTGGCGTTAATATTACGTTGGAAAGATTTTGTAAGGGAGAAACAAATTTATCTCCATTTTTTTCCGGTTCAACAGGGTAGACGTCAATGGCGGCGCCTGAAATATTGCCTTCCTGGATGGCTTTGGCTAAAGCCTCAAGATCAACGACTTCTCCCCGCGCGTAATTGATTAATATTGAACCTTTTTTAAACTGTTTAATTAAATTTTTATTGATAAGATTTTTGGTTTGATTGGTCTCGGGAACATGTAAGGTAATAATGTCTGCTTCGCTTACAACCTCTTTCAGAGTTCTTCTTGCAGACGCATTACCAAGCGGTAACTTCGTAACCACATCATAGAAAATGACCTTCATGCCTAATGCCTCTGCTAAAATACTCACCTGTGTTCCAATATTTCCATAACCGATGATACCCAGCGTTTTTCCCCTAAGCTCGTAACTTCCTTTTGCCTCCTTTGCCCAAATGCCGTTGTGGGCGGCTTTATTCTTATCAGGGATTCTACGTATAAGCATAACCGATAATCCTATAACTAATTCTGCAACAGAGCGCGTGTTTGAATAAGGTGCATTGAAAACAACAACACCATGGCCAGTCGCCGTTTTCAGATCAACCTGGTTAACACCTATACAAAAGCAACCGATAGCCTGCAATTTTCTTGCAGCGTTCAAAACGGCCGGGGTAATATTGGTCTTTGAACGGATACCCAGTAAATGAACATCTTTAACCTCTTTTATCAATTCTTCTTCAGGCAAAGCGCCATTTAACTTGCGGACAGAAGTGTAACCGGCGTCTCTAAAATTCTTAACTGCAGCGTCGCTAATGTTTTCAAGAAAAAGAATATTTATTTTTTCTTTTGGATAGCTGGTGTTTTTTTTGTCTGCCATAAAATTAAGCCGGTCTTTTTGCGTTATATATTTTGTTAAAAGGAATGCAAATTTCCGCATTAATCACGCAAATAAAAAACAAATATTAAAGGCGGATATTTCGAAAGAAAGAATCGCTTATTTTTGCGCTACTAATTCTTAAAATTTTTCCTTTTGAAAACCATTATAAGCCTCTTGTTATCCGCATCATTACTTTTTGCTTGCGGGCAACAACCACAACAAAAAGCCGCTGTTGAAGTAAAACCCGATACGGCTAATACTAATGTCTCTCCTGCCCTCGCGCAACTTAGTGCGACGGAAGCAAAACATTATGCCAATTCCTCTGCTCATTTCTTTGATTCGCTCTTAGGAAGAGGGTTCAACGGCAGTATTCTTGTGGCCAAAAATAATGAGATCGTTTACGAAAAATATACGGGTTTTAAAAAATTAGAACACAGGCAGGATTCCGTTGATGCCCACACTCCTTTTCATCTCGCTTCGGTTTCAAAAACTTTTACGGCAATGGCTGTTCTAAAATTATGGCAGGATGGCAAACTGAACATAAATGATGAAGTGTCGAAATATCTTGTAAATTTCCCTTTCCCGGGAACAACAATAAAATTATTATTAAGTCATAGAAGCGGATTATTGAATTATGTTCATTTCATGGATCGATCAGGATGGAATAAAAAGAATTTTTTGACCAATAGTGATGTGTTACAATACATCATTGATCATCCGACACAGGTTCATGGCGCTCCACCCGGAAAACATTTTGAATATTCAAACACCAACTATGCTTTATTGGCCCTCATCATTGAAAAAGTTTCCGGGCAATCTTACGCTGATTATATCACCAAGACTTTTTTTCAACCGCTGCAAATGAAGGATAGTTACGTGTTCAATTTAACTGATACAGCCATCGCAGAAAAATCTTACAAACGCAATGGCCGTCCGTTTCGTTTAGAATTTCTCGACCAGGTTTACGGAGATAAAAATATCTTCAGTACAACACACGATCTTTTAAAATGGGATATAGCTCTTCGCTCAGGAAAGTTATTTACACCCGAAGTGTTGGATAGCGCTTATATGCCTTATAGTTTTGAGAGACCGGGAAAAAGAAATTATGGACTTGGGTGGCGCATGCTTTTGATGCCAAATGGGAAAAAATTAATTTATCACAATGGCTGGTGGCATGGCAACCGCACCGTTTTTATTCGCATGCTTGATGAAAACGCAACCATTATCGCATTAAGTAACAACGATTGCTCAAAAGTATATGCATCAAAAAAATTGTGCGACCTCTTTGGTGACTATAAGCAGGGAAGAGAAACTTTTGATGACAGTGAGAATGAAACTACTCCAGCGAAATATGGCGAAAATCCTCCGCCCAAAACAACACGAACTCATCATTACACGCATCGGAGAAAAAAGAAACGCATTGTTGCGTAGTTAGCCTTTTGATGTCTTTGGATAAAAGACCGAGGATATTCAGTCTGGTGATCCTTTCACATTTATTCCGTAAATTCCATCATGCAAATTTTATCTTCAGAACAGATAAGAAAATGGGATGAATTTACCATTCAGGAAGAACCAATTTCTTCTATTGATTTGATGGAACGCGCTGCCGGTAAATGTTTTGACTGGTTAGTGAATAATCATTATCATAACAGGTCGTTTTCCGTTTTCTGCGGCAAAGGAAACAATGGCGGTGATGGATTGGCGATTGCGCGAATGCTTGATGCTGCGGGATATTCCGTTAATGTTTTCATTCTTGAATTTGGTCATAAAGGTACAGACGATTTTCAGGTCAATCTAGCGCGTTTACATGAAACAAAAGTGGAAATAAAATTTATTCAGAACGAAGAAAATTTTCATGCCATTATAAAAAATGACGTGATCATTGATGCATTATTGGGATCAGGATTGAATCGACCGTTAACGGGAGTCACAAAAAATTTAGTTGAGCATATTAACCAATCTGGAAATGAAATTGTCTCTATTGATATTCCATCGGGATTATTTGCGGATATCAGCTCAAAAGGAAATACTATAATTCAGGCGACAGTAACTTTAAGTTTTCAGTGTTATAAAATTGCCTTTTTATTACCAGAAAACGCTTTATTCATTGGCGATGTTCATATTCTCAAAATTGGTTTGAGTCAATCATTTCCAATACTTGCTAATAATGACCTGGTGCTGGTAGAAAAGAAATTTGTTCAATCTTTTTTAAAATCACGAAACAAATTTTCGCATAAGGGGAATTTCGGACATGCATTACTGCTAGTAGGCAGTTATGGGAAAATTGGCGCTGCTGTTCTCGCAGCGAATGCATGTTTGCGAAGCGGTGTGGGATTATTAACTGCTCATGTTCCAAAATGCGGCTATGAAATAATGCAGATCTCGGTACCAGAAGCGATGATCAATGTAGACGATGAAGAAAACATCAACACCAATATCAGCGAAGATATAAGCAAGTACGATGCAATTGGAGTTGGACCGGGAATTGGCACCGATTATAAAACAGCCACATTGATTGATCGCATCCTCCGGCAAAATAAGATTCCAATGGTAATAGATGCAGATGCTTTGAATATTATTTCTGCTGATGCAAAATTATTAGCAGCGCTTCCACCCTACTCTATTATTACGCCACATCCGAAAGAATTTGAACGCCTTTTTGGAGCTTCTGAAAATGATTTTGAAAGAGTGAAGCTTGCCATCATGAAATCGGTTCAACTTCAATGCATCATTATATTGAAGGGGCATTATACTTTTATTGCTACTCCTTCCGGCAAGGGATATTTTAATTCAACTGGAAATGCTGGTATGGCAAAAGGTGGTAGCGGTGATGCACTAACGGGCATCATTACCAGTTTTCTGGCGCAGCATTATTCGCCTGAAAATGCAGCAATACTGGGTGTTTATATTCATGGACTTGCGGGAGACCTTGCTGCAAAAAAAAGGTCAAAGGAAAGTATGCTTGCTTCGGAGCTTATTAATAACCTGGGAGATGCTTTTTTAGATGTTCAAAGAAATTAGATTATTTACTATCTCATTTTGTTAGTTGATTGTTGAAGATTACTTTTGTTTGCAGATTGATATAAAATCTATTTATTTCGGGATGTAGCGCAGCCCGGTAGCGCACTTCGTTCGGGACGAAGGGGCCGCTGGTTCGAATCCAGTCATCCCGACAAGCGTTTGAGCAATCAGACGCTTTTTCATTTTTAAATTTGAGATAACTAAGTATTGGCTGTCTTTATCACATGAGCAGGTTTATGAACTAATCTATTTTTTGTCCAATGTTCCAATCTATAACTGATCGGTTCAAGACAAGCTGCAATAACTACAAAAATCAAAGTTTCCCAAACAGGGCCCTCGTTTGTCCAATTGCTAACGAAGGGATAAAGGAGATCGGTTATAAATTCAAAGAATAACAGCAAACCTACAATTACCAGAAACTCAATTGTGCGGCTTTTTATTTTTGTTCTGCTCAATAGCAATACAAATAAAAAGAAAAGCGGGATGAAAACTGCAATACCCGCTCGCTGTATATTTCTGTTTGATTCTTCCAAATCCTTACTTTTCTGTTCTGCAATTTCCTGTTGGCGGATATTCTCCTGAAATGTCATCTCTTGCACTGCTTTTGATTTTTCCTGGCTCAGAAGGCTATCCCTCACTACAATTACTTGAGATTGATACGCAAAAGCACTGTCAACATTATGGATTGATTTATAATACACGCTCAAAAAATCGCATGCATTCATCACGCTTTCGGGCAAACCCGACACTTGGGCGGTACTTAAAGAGAGCTTCGCATAATACGAACATGAATCATCGTTGACCGATAGCTTAAATAACTTCGCCATATTCAAATATGTTTCACAAAGTGCTAGATTATCATTTACACTTTTTAAGTAGGACAAGCCAGCCCTATAGTAATCCATAGCAATTGCGTCCTGATGCATTTTTAACGAGATGTTCCCAAGATTGGCCAAAGTGTTGCCTATGAGGCTCGGATCATTCAATTGTAGTGACAGTTCATACGCTCCATTGGTAAAATGCCTGGCTGAATCAAGAATGTTCAGTTTTTCATAACTGTCCCCGATGTTCATTAACACGCTTGTAAATTGTCTTTTATCACGTGTGCTCCGAACCATATCAAGCGCTTTGAGATCATAATCTGCGGATGCCCTCATGTCCTTTTGCATAGAATAGGTATTGGCAATAGCCTCATAAATAGCGGCAACCAGATCGCTATCATTGATCGTTTCTGCTTTTTTCAAAGCATTTAATTCGAGCTGCAATGATTTTGGATAATTGCCTAGATCAGCGTAATCATATCCAATCTTCTCCAGACATCTTGCCTCGCCTTTAATAAAACCAGATTGCTTTGCCACTGTAAGGGCTTGTTGCGCGAATGACAATGATGAGTCAAGGCTTAAATTTGAATATGCGTAGCTAAGGTTTAGAAGGACACAAAACCTACTTGTATCTTTTTCTTTAGCAATCAAAGAATTTTTTAAGCTGTCTATATATTTAGTCTGCGCAATGCAGGAAATTGTTACTATGCAAAGGAGAATTACAATCATTTTTTTCATGTCTTAATAAATTAGTAACCGAATTTAAAAAATAATCAGGCAGCATGGAAGTGTAATCGAAAATCAAAAATTCGGAGCAAATCTTCAAATACCAAGTTCGAACCCAGGCTACCCAAGCCGACAAGCGTCTCAGCAATCAGGCGCTTTTTTGTTTACAACCGCATAATAAGAGTCAGGTGATAATACCTTACTTGGCATAACGACGTACCTCGCTTTTGGCAATAGGATTGTTGTGTGCGTATTTCTTCAGCTATTAACTTGCAGAATTCCAAAAAAAATTTAGTCCTTAATAGCCTGACCAATTGGTTCAGGGTCAAATAACTTTCTTTTCATTTTATATTTTACCCAACAAAAGGCATATATACCTGTAAAACTCATAAATAAAGTCGCATTGATGAATACTTTTAATCGTAATGCTGGAGTGGGTGAATTATTGATAAGTGCGTAAATCATTCCACTAATTCCAATGATTTGCGGCAATGGAAACAACGGAGATTTAAAAGAACGAACGTGATTTGAATATTTTTTTCGCAGCACAATTAAATCTATGTGCGCAATAATGTAAGCTAGCAAATAGCAGCTTGCGGCTGAAATAACCAGCATCAATAATGCATCAGGTCGTTTTCCAAAAAGTAAAATAGGAATTGTTGTTAAGGTAGAAAGAACTATTATGCCAAACCACGGTGTTCTCCATTTTGGATGCAGGCGCATAAAAATCGAAGGTAATTGTTTGTGATGTGCCATGCCGTACAATAGCCTGGGCACCGCTGCTAACATGGCACTTATTAAACCACTCGTTGTTGTAATTGACAAGATCAAAATAATGATTTTACCTACATTTCCGAAGATTGCTTTTCCTAAATCCCAATGCGGGATGTCAGTATTGGCCAATTGCGTTGCAGGCACATTTTTCATTGCTGCAAATGCAATTAAACTGTAAGCGCACAACATAACGATGCTTGCAGTAAACATAGCTTTGGGAATGTGTTTTACGGGATTTTTTGCTTCTTCAATTAAGTCACAAAGCATTTCGAAACCGAAAAAAGGCCAAAGGGCTACCAATAGCAATGTAAATACCGAACTTCCGGAGTGAAGAATATCTTGTAGCATTTGTGTAGGAGCTGTTCCTTCCGTGCTGCCTTTGCTTAAACCTACAAATCCAATAACCACAAGTGTAACCAACATCGTGAAAGAAACAATGCTTTGTATTGAAGCAAATAAGTCAATACCTAAAATATTAAGGATGGTGAACAGCCATAATAATATCAAAGCAACATTTGAAAATGTTCCAGGTAATATTGTATCAAGAACGTGCTGCATTAATAGGAGTTCCGCAGGGTTGGCAAATATAGCCGGCGCAACATAGGCTGAAAGTGCAGCAACAATTGCAGGAAAATGTCCAATAGAAACTGCTGTGTACGTGCTGATGCTTCCTGCTTTAGGCATCATCAACGCTAGTTCGGAATAGGTAGATATATAACATAGGGTAATGATAAATGCAATCAATATTGCAATAAAAAAAGTGCTTCCGCCTATGCCTGCGCCCTGCAGAATAGAAACAACAGATGTTTGCGAAACAACAAGTCCAATAGTGATTATAAACAAAGAAGTTAGTCCTAATACTTTTTTTAGTCCTTTGGTTGTTACTTCTTTTTCACTCATAAAGTTTATTTGAACTAAATATATATCGTTGCTCAAAGTAGTTAGGTGTCAAATAATATATCACACAACACTCTAATCTATGATATTTTATGCAATTCCTCGATTTCAAATACTTCTAAAAATCAATGATTTGATATTATACATTTATATTGTTGATTGCGTTAAAGACCATTTACGATATTTATAATATAAGAAGAAACCTTGTTCAAATGCTTATTCATGAAGTTCGAACTCAGGCTACTCAAGCCGACTGAAAAGTGTCTGAGTAATAATAATTTCTTGTCTGGGCCTGTTTGGCTTGCTGCTTTTTCAGCGCAAAAAAGACAAAAAGAAATGAGCATACGAAAAGTTGTTGGCGCATCAACCACCGACTTCGCGGCATTATTGTCTAAAGACTTTTTTAGACTGATATTAGTTGCAATACTTATTTCTTTTCCGCTTTCCTGGCGGGCGATGAATTTGTAGCTTGATAATTTTGGTTATCGGGTAAGCATCAGCGTTAGCATATTTTTCTTTGACATTCCTGTTCATATTTATCATGACACTAATTACAATAAGCTTCCAATCCATAAAGGCAGCGATAACAAATCCGGTAAAAAGTTTGCGTACTGAATAAGATTTATATATAAATACCAATTAAAAGGCTTCATAAACAGAAGGCTTTCAATTTACGCAGTCCGGATTGGCTTTCGGATTTTCTGATCCTCGCAATCATCATCCTTCAGATTGTTATCTTTTCCATCCGAAAAAATTTATTCTGATTCTTGATATAGTTATGACCGTTATATATTACAGAATTTTTTATTCGACTTTAAAAAAGTTACTAACGTTAATAGACACCGAAAGGCATGCAGGTTGTCTTTACAGATAAACCTATTTTATCTTCTTCCATTCAAATAATCCTTTTTGGGAAATGATCGCTTTGGTGATCTGGCCATTTTCGCTTTGAAATTCAATGGTGGCTGGTGGGTTCACTCCTTGCATCGTGAATTTGGTTTCCGTTAATGCGATCATTGGCACGGTAGCGTTTTGGGAAAACCGGATATACATTTGCTGGTTCTCTCTGGCAATAACAATGGTTCGTTTGGGGTCAGAAACCATTTGATAAGTGCCCATGTAATTGCTAAAAAGGCTATCGCTCACGCTTACTGTTCCTTTCAAATGTTTTCCTGAGGCAAGCGCCGCAATGGTATTAGCGAGTAATAGCGTTTTGTCATTTTCAATATTAAATAAAGTAGCAACAAAAATATCCTGGTCGGGCAGGTATATTTCGTTGCTCCTGAAACCATCAATACTTCCCGCGTGCTCAATGGAATGTATCCCTTGTGTCGGATCGATGTACCATCCATATCCATATTTATCGATAGTACCGTCTGAAAGTTTGAACGCGGTGAATGCTTTTTGCAGGGTTTTTTCCGTTACCGCTTTATCAGCATATAAGGCAAGATGCCATTTGAACATGTCATCGACATTTGACATCAGCGCACCCGCAGCATAGGCTTGTGACATCCCTATATATTCAGCATTTTTATAATCAGCGCCATCCTTTTTATAGCCATTGACTTTACCAGGAATTATCCGCGTTTCATCATCATAATACGTGTTTGCCAGTCCCAGTGGCGTGAAAATATTATCCTGCATATACTGCGGATAGGGTTTGCCTGTTACCAATTCTATGATATAACCTAACAGGAAAAAGTTGGAATTACTATACTCGAACTTACTGCCGGGTGTGAATTCCAACGGGTGATCTTTAAGACTGTCAACGATCTGCTTTGGCGGAAGATCAATTCTGAAAGCAAAAGGTATATGTATGTCCAGTGTCTCATAATCCATGATCCCGGAAGTATGCGTAAGCAAATTTTCAATGGTTAGCAGATGACTGTTCGAAGGAAAACCCTTGATAAATTTTTGAATGCTGTCCTGTAAAGTAATCTTTCCCTGTTCGACTAATTGTAAAATGGCGATGGCTGTATATTGTTTCGTACCGGAACCAAGCCTGAAGATCATGTCAGGTCTCATCGGCACTTTTAATTCTAAATCAGCGCTGCCGAATGCCTTCTCATAAACTACCTGTCCATTCTTAGCTATCAAAACAACGCAACCTGGTTCATTCGCATGAAACTGCGCCCCGAGTAAACTATCAACAGATCTTTCCAAACTTTTACTGGTCGTATCCTGGCACTGGGCAAAACTTCCAAAAAATGAAAGCGAAGCGAACAAAAAAATTGATCTTTTCATAATTCAGAGTTTAAACGCAAATCTATCAAAGAAGTTCGGTGGCATATGCTCAATTTGCGATTTGAGTATTATCAGATCGTGATCTGAGTACAACTTCACCTGGTTTTATTGTCGAACCGGAAATGAAGTTGATATGTTATTTTTCAAAACTGTTGGGATAAATTTACCTTTTGAGTAAAGTTCGATTTTGGGACTCTGGGGGCGAGTGTGGTCTTCCTCAGTTAAATAACGAAGCCGCAGGCCGTAATCAGCTAACGGTAATGAATATATAACATCAGCAAATAATTCAGAGTTTCACATACTGATATTTGTATTAAAAGTTCTAAATTCTTTTTGTTTAACACAATTTGAAATATTTGCATCTCTCTTAAGTTCTTTTTCAGTCCACGAACAAAAAGGTGAATATAAAAAAATATTTGTTGCAATCTTTTGTCTGATAAATAACTAAATAAGATTGGTGAGTCCAGTCATCCCGACAAAGCGGTTTCAAATTTGAGACGGCTTTTTATATCTAAAAGAAAGTGCAAAAAATGCTCAATTGAATTATACGAGGAACTCAAACTGAATATTGATATAACGCTGAAGTTAGCAAACCCACATTCCACCCGGTATTGCAAATACTGCAGCAATTGCGGGAATGTCTAAAATGAATGACCATAATATTCCTAATAAAGAATATCCCTTGAATAATTTCTACGAGAATATGCTTTTTGTATTTTACACTAATGGTCACAATGGGGGCGTTTTTTCTTAAGAATTAATTTCAAGCTTATATCCTTTGCCTCGTATAACAGCAATTTTGATATTCGGATCAAATTCCAGTTTTTTTCTAAGTTTTGATATGAACATGTCGAGACTGCGACCTACTATAACACCTTCGTCTTCCCATATCTCTTTTTGCAGGCGGTTTCGCTCTATAGCCATGTTTGGAGACATCGCGAAAATGCGCAATACGCGTGTTTCCGTTTTGGTCAAGTCTATTGTCTCTCCATTTATCATGAGCTTACGAGCCTCTGCATCGAACGACAATGATCCCAAAGTGAATAGATCAGTAAGCGGACCGTCAGGAAAGGTTTTCCGCGGCTTAATAGATCTCCAAAAAATAAATCCAAGACATGCTAAAAATAAAAGTGCACCCAAAAAATATTTATTCTTTGCTGTAGTTATTCCCGTTGGTTTAAATTTAATGTTGATGATGTAACATCCTATGGGCTGCCTTCTTCCTATACAGGCAACAATATCATCTTTCGTATTTTTTGAAATGGCATATCCATAAACTACAAGGGCATTGGCACAGTTCAGTACGTTAACTACGTAATCGCTTGAGAGCGGGTCTTTGGCTAACAAACGCTGGGTAGTATTCACTAGAGCGTTGGGTTGAAAAGTAAATGCATTTTCAAAACTGATTTGGTATTCATTTTCGGCGATCTTTTTTACCGGAAGTACCCGGGATACACTGTCGCCAGACTGTAACAGTATTTCATGTCCGATCCGGCGGAGCAAGACTTCCCTTCTGGCAATATCAAAATCGTCACTGCCAGCAATACTGAAAGCCAGGCAAATTATAACTATAGAGATAAACATGAGTAGTAACAATCCAGACAGGTACTTACGTTTCCCGGAAAGAAGATTTCGGCTATGAAACATATCATTTACCATTTATTTACAAAGGTTACATCTTTATTTACAATCCAAACTCTCGAGCCGAGAAATATCAAAGTATTTTTGTTGCTCCAACTTTAAAAGGATATGAAAAATAAAAAAAATGCCTTAAACGGATCTGATTTATCAGGAGATAGATTTATGTTAATTAAAACTTCACAAATATGAAAAAAGTTATTTATGCGCTGATCCTACCGCTGGTTGTGGTAAGCGGAATAGTATTTGCTAACCGTGAAATCAAAAATGAAACTTCTAAAAAACCGAGCCCAAAGCCACTATCCGCTGAAGAAAGCAAAGCTGAATTGAAAAAATGGGAGGCTACCCCTGCTGGGATAATGTACAAAAATTGGGAAGGGTCTCCCGCAGGTATAAAAGTGTATGCCGCTGAAGCTAAAATATGGGGACACATTAAAGATTATACCAATATGGAAGGAGTGGTAACCTCTCTTTCACTTCCGCCAGGCTCAAGATTAGGTTTCGGAGTGATGGTCAGGATTAATGGTGACGATTATATTCTTGCTTTTGGGGCTGAAAAGGCTGACAAGAATTTTTTGAACTTTGACAATGAATTTGAGCAATTGCATAGCCTGAAAGTAAACGACAAAATAATTATTAAAAGCCATGGCGTATCGCACGCGCCCAAGTATTCATATCCAATAGTAGCGGGCGACTATGTAGAACGAAATGGTAAAATAATTTATAAACGTGCCCCCCACAAAGGCGGTTGCTGAGCAAATAAATTATGAAATACGAACACGCATATGCGTTGTTCTTGACGTTTGTCAATGGATTTACGATTACCTTTTCAAGTTTATAATTTCTCTCTGCATACCTGATGCCAGTGCAGATTGAAAAGTAAATGTTGCATAATTTGCTGTCAACCTGGTGATGGTATATTTTCTGGTAACAGCAGGATTGGGATAGAAAAGCGAACAACAGTTATAATTTTGCGACAAAATTGAAATTGTGATAAGGTTATCCTTCACTATATAATTCGCCGAATCATATGTGGCGCCATACCCGTAAATGCAATCAAAATAAGATGTTAGTAACACCCCATTTGATTTGAAATTAAAAGTTGCCGCACATTTTTCTCCATTGTAATTGCTGCTGCTGATTCCGCTGTCACCTAATAATAAAGTACAAAACTTATCTGTATTTAAAGACGAATCGTTCACAACATTCCAATTACCCAACAACGAACCAATTTCAGAACTGTCTTTAGAGCAAGAAAATAAAAAAATTATCAATAACACTATTATTGGCGATAAGAATATTCTTTTCATCTGTTAATTGGTTTGAAAAGGGAAAAAAGGGATTGGGTTTTCGAAATGCTGACAACCAAATGATGAAAAACGTTGCAGTGGATTATTGAACAGCCAGCATGCCTGCATCCAATATTCTGATGATCAATAGCCGTTCTGAATAGATTTTAAAAAGCTTTTTGTTTGCATTAATCGATGATATTTCATCGAAAGGAATGATATTAATAACTGATATCGCTCTGTCATAGATTCTTGACTCATTGTTTCAGGTAATGGTGCGCAACGCATCCAGATTTAAAAATTTTCGAGTCAACAAGTCTTAATTTCAATTTCTCGTGAAGCTCAATGTCTTCCATCAACCTTTTTCCTTTTCCTGCAATGATTGGGTGCACGACCAAAAGAAATTCATCGACTAGCCCCATCGCTATCAGTTGTGAAGGAAGCGTTACGCCACCGACTAAAATATCTTTTCCTTGTTCTTGTTTCAATTTGAGTATCTCGTCCTGAAGGTTGTCACGAACAATCCTCGTGTTTGTTCCTTCAGCCATATCTAATGTTCTTGAAAAAACAATTTTGTTCACAGACTCAAATGCCAGGGCAAACTCGAAATCTGCTTTTTTCGCACCGATAGGATTTTTTGCGACGTCGGGCCAATAAGGAACCATCAATTGATAGGTCTTTCGCCCGTAAACAATCAGGTCAGCATCTCGCAATAGGCCGGCAAAATATTCAAGCAATTCTTCATTGGCGATCATGCTGGTATGGTCGAAGCAGCCATCAATGGTAAGGTTGATTGCGTAGATTAGATTTCTCATTTGATTGTTTTTAGCTTTAATCTTTCCCGGGAAAACCAATGCTGATTACAATGGCAAAAGTTCATCAATATTCTTATCCCCCAAACTTAAATGCTGTCCATAACTAACGTTTATGGTTACCCGAATTCTGATTCAGCATTTTTGTTTGTCAAGTCTGCTTTGTGAGTTTTTTAGCACGGCTTCCCTGTCGCCTAAATCAAATGCTCTTCTGCCTTGCGGCTTTTTTATTACTTATCTTCCATTTGCCCGGAGAACAGTTATTTCCTTTTTATCATCATCGTCATAAGTTTTTTTCACAATGTAATGCCATTGTTTGTCGGCAACATCGACATAAAACACATCACCGGTCTTATGATTTTTTACAGCATCCTGAAATTCCTTTGGCATCATTTCTTCTCCAAAAAACCAACCTGTGTCGCCATGTGTGGTGTTTCCATCCATCGTAAACTGATCGGAAAGCTGCGTGAATGAAGTGCCATCGGCATATTTTTGTTGAATGATCTTTTTTATGCTATCAATTTGTGTTGGTGACAAAGAGGAACCATCCAGAAAAATATAATTGGCCCTGTAAGCAACTTTTTCAGTTGCCTCAATAACCTTGTAAGTCACATAACCTACAGAAAAAATATCGCCCTTATTCTGCCTCAATAATCTTTTTTCGATCAGTGAAGAATCTTTTTGCGAAGACAATTTTAGCAGCGCCGGCTTCAAAGAAGCATTTGCATCAATGAATTGCTGCGCTTCTGCGACCGTTCCTATTTTTTGAAATTTTTCTGTAACTGTTAGTTGTGAAAAAACGGATGAAGAAAGAAGAAGTAATGCACCCAAAAAAACATTTTTCATATTTTGATTTTTATACTGATTTTCAATTCAAAGAAAACAAAGATAATTAAACGATGAATGAACTGACTTTGATGATTTTCTTATTCGGTGTATTTAAGATTTTAATAGCAAATCCAGATCTTATTTCATTGCCCAAAAGTGGTATTCTCTGCTTTGTTCATAAATTGGATTTCTGTCGGAAATAGAGATTATTTCCATTTTATGGAATCAATATCTGTTCCAAAAAAACGATAATATATTGCTCATCAGTGCATTATATTTCTGGCACTGGAATTGAAATTAGGGTGTACCTCCCATATCTGTGATCTTCCGGTCTAACTATCCAAGAAAAATCATTTTTTAGTCATCAATCCCTTTAAAAATGAAAATGATTTTTACCCTTTTAAGAAAACAGTTTGCTGTCGCATTTTTGTCAATCAGCATACTTACTCTAACCAGCCCTGTCAATGCGCAGGTTTGTTCAAGTCCAGGCACAACCATTTATGGGTTAAACAGCTCTGGCGTTATATACCCGATCACATTATCGAATGCTAATGTTGGAAGCAAAATCAACACAGCAACCGGTTCACCCAACCAGGCAAATGGACTGGGTTATAATAATATGAACGGATTATTCTATTATTTCAATGCTAATCCTGGAACCAGTTCTCAGCAGTTTGTTTCATATGATCCGGTTCACAATACGTATAAAACGCTTGCCAGTTGTCCCACGACCAACACAGTTCATACCGGCTGCGTAAGTTTTGATGGAAGCGGTTACTATTGTATTGATGTTACAGGAACACTATATTACTACAGCATTTTGCTAAATATTTGGACAAAGATTACCACCACCATTAAAAATCAGTCAGGCACAAACATTTCAAGCACGGTAATAGCGGCTGGTCAAACTTCTGGTGATATTGCAATTGATGGATTAGGGAATTTATGGATAATAACTTCCGGAAGCTCCAATTGGGGTCTTTTTGAAATAGCTGCTCCCCTGCCTATTTTAGCTGGTTCGGTCACCGCAAAACAAATTATTGCGCCAACAACGGCAACTCCAAATGGTCAGGCATTTGAAGGAATTGCATTCAATTCATTAGGACAGCTATATCTGTCAACCGCTGATGATTATTTATATGAATTAAAAGGAGGAACTGCTGCGAGTCTTACCACGATTGCCAAATTCAATACAAGTGGTGTGGGGAATGATCTTACTTCTTGTAGTTATCCGATTAGTGTGTTGCCTGTAAGTTGGGTGAGTTTTTCAGCTTCTTTAAATAATAAATTGGTTTCTCTTGAATGGACGATCGCACAGTCGGTTAATAGCAAAGGATTTTATATCCAAAGAAGTTTTGATAACAAAACCTGGCAAACTCTGGGTTTTGTTGAAGATACAACAAACAACGATGTTTACGAAAGTGCTTATTCATTCAGTGATCCAAACCCCGCTCCGGGAAATAATTATTACCGGATTGAACAAGTCGATTATAATAATTCAAATAATTTTTCGGAAACAAAATTTGTATCGGTCAGTTCATCTGAAAAATTAGCTATCTGGCCCAATCCAGCCAAAGACATTATTTATGTTCAGGATAATGAAACTGACGGTAATTCAAAAATGCAGGTTTATGATCTAATGGGAAAAATGATTGCAGTGAATACTTTACATGCCGGAACGAATTCCATCAATGTAAGTAATCTCGCAACGGGAACATATATCGTTCACATTTTAAGGGCTGACGGAGAAACAGAAAATCAAAAAATAATTAAGCATTAATATTTAATTACATCAATTCTTTTCACCAAGCAATAAAGCCTGCTCCGCGCAGGCTTTATTGTTTTATAAATAACGTTGCATTGTTTGATAAAACAGATGAGCATTTGATAAAAAGGTATCATTACGCCATCCAAAAATTATATTTACCTAATAAAATTTTGCAACAACGAAAAAACACTTAAATTGAAAACTTGTAGCTATTCAAAACCAATTGTATTAATCAATGCCAAAACACTGCTTGTCGTTTACGTATATCTCTTTTTTTCTACTTTCTCTTAAACCTGTATCTGCACAGGATTCCGCACTAATCCCCTCTTCATCAGCAAATGCAATCGCCTTCTACAATAACTATATCGGTGAGAATTCTCACTTATATAACGGTACCGAGTACGTGGCATATGATTTCCGGATCAAGGGCAATCAGTACTTTCTTACCAATATTTTGCAAAATGGTGTGATTAATTACGATGAAGTATTGTATAGCAAAGTAAATCTGGCTTATGATATCGTACGTGATGAAGTGACAACAAACAGGTATAGTGAGAACTTCCGGATAAAATTGATAAGTGAAAAAATATCATATTTCATTTTGCAAAATCACTTTTTTATCCGCCTTATGCAGGACAGTTCCAATAAATCCATCATCAATACCGGATTTTATGATCAATTATATAAAGGCAATATGACCTTGTTGGCTAAGCGCCAAAAGAAAGTAAAGGAAAAAGTTACGGCTGAAGACGGAGATCAATTATGGTTTGAAGAAAATGATCAGTTCATTCTTATAAAGAATAATCGGTATTATTCTGTTCAAAGCAAGTCTTTATTATTTGATGTGTTCAAAGAAAGAAAAAAAGAGTTGAAGAAATATCTCAAGAAAAATAAATTAAAATTTAAAAAGGATCCTGAAAATACCATTATTAAAGCAGTTGAATTTTGCGATCAGTTAAAGAAGTAAACATGAAGCATATTTGCCAAAGATTTGCGTTGATTTTTATTTTTTCTCAGATTTTCGTTTTGAAAATATTTGCCCAGCAAGAGCAACTGATTACGGGCGATTTTACAGGAATGTCTTTTGGGCAATTTGTTCATCAAATTGAATCTTCCACTCCATACCATTTTTATTTCGACACTTCGGCAACAGCAAATATCTCGGTCACGCTCAATGTTAGTCAAAAGCCATTGAGAACTGTATTGCAACAGTTATTCAATAAGACCGATTTTCGTTTTGCTATTGATGATGACAAGAATATTTTTATTACTAAAAAAGTGGAGATCCAGACCAAATTACCGACCGGATTTTTCGATCATAATGCAGCAGCAGATACAGTTGCGGAAGCAAATGTCTTTTCAACTGATTATGCTGATGATGCTGAAAAAGAAAAACTCAACACCTCACTAGAAAATAAATTATTTGAAATCGGCATTCGAACAAATAATATCAAGCAAGGTAAAGCGACCATCGCCGGATACGTTCGCGATATGAGATCGGGCGAAGCATTGGTTGGCGCTGCGGTGTATATTGATAACCCGCACATCGGAGTGATCACCGACCAGTTTGGATATTTTTCACTCACGTTATCAAAAGGCAGACATGTTATTAAAATAAGCAGCGTTGGTATGAAAGACACCAAGCGGCAGGTGATATTATATTCAGATGGGAAGCTGAATGTAGAAATGCAGGATTATGTTCAAAGTCTAAAAGCGGTGATCGTCGCGTCAGAAAAAACATCAAATGTAAAAGGCTTGCAGATGGGTGTGGAAAGATTGAATATTAAGATGATTAAACAAGTGCCGGTTGTTTTCGGCGAAGCCGATGTATTGCGCACTGTGCTTACCTTGCCTGGCGTAACCTCTGTTGGTGAAGCCAGCACAGGATTTAATGTTCGTGGCGGATCATCAGACCAGAATCTTATTTTATTTAATGACGCCACCATTTATAACCCTTCGCATTTGTTTGGATTCTTTTCTGCTTTCAATCCTGATGTAATTAAGGATGTTGAATTATATAAAAGCAGTATTCCGGAAAAATATGGCGGAAGACTTTCCTCGGTGCTTGATGTAACCACACGCGATGGCAATAAGAAGAAATTTTCCGGATCCGGTGGAATCGGACCCTTGACCAGCAGGTTAACATTAGAAGGTCCGCTCATTAAAGATAAAACCTCTTTTATAATTGGGGCACGAACAACCTATTCAGATTGGATATTGAAAACAATTCCCAATAGTGAGTATAATAAAAGCAGCGCATCTTTTTACGATTTTAATTTGAATATTAATCATGAAATAAACAATAAGAACACCCTTTATATAACCGGTTATCTAAGTAATGATCAGTTCAGGTTAAGTAGTGACACCTCATACAAATACAGCAATAAAAATGCGAACATAAAATGGAAACACATTTTCAATAATAAATTTTATGGTGTGTTTATGGCAGGATATGATCGTTATCAGTATTCTGTGTCGAGTGTTTTAAATCCTGTTAATGCTTACAAACTTGCTTTTGATATTAATCAATCTGATTTCAAAGCGGACTTTAATTTAACCCCGAATGCAAATCATAGCATTGACTTTGGAATATCTACGATTTATTACAAGTTACATCCAGGCTCTTTCGATCCTGTAGGAAAACAATCATTGGTTGTACCTGATATGGTTCAACCAGAACAGGCATTGGAAAGTGCAATATATCTTGGCGACAAGTTTGAGATCAGCCCGCGATTTTCAATTCAGGGTGGCATCAGGTATTCATTGTTCAATTATCTCGGACCTCATGATGTATATACTTATGCGCCGGGGTTGCCACGGGACGTAAACACGTTGCAGGACACGCTTTCTTACAAACAAAATGCTTTTATCAAAACATACGGTGGTCCTGAATATCGGGCTTCCGCACGTTTTGTTCTAGGAGAAAATTCTTCTTTAAAGGCAAGTTATAACACCTTGCGTCAGTATATTCACCTGCTTACAAATACCACAACAATTTCGCCAACGGATATTTGGAAATTGAGCGACCCCAATATACAACCCCAAACCGGAGATCAGTATTCACTAGGATTTTATCAAAATCTAAAATCCAATACAATAGAAACCTCTGTTGAAGTCTATTACAAAAACATCTGGCATTATCTTGATTACAAGAGTGGCGCTGTGCTGGTCATGAATCATCATATTGAAACAGATGTATTCAACACAAAAGGCAAATCGTATGGTGCTGAATTCATGATCAAGAAATTAACAGGAAAACTGAATGGATGGATAAGCTATACCTATTCACGGACGCTTTTGAGACAGGATGATCCCTTAGCCGGACAAACAATTAACAATGGAAATTTTTATCCTGCAGATTTTGATAAACCACACAATGTAAATTTTATTGGCAATTACCGGTTCTCACACAGGTTCAGTATTTCGCTGGATGTAGTATACAGCACTGGTCGGCCAATTACTTTGCCCGTGGCTGTATATTATCTGGCAGGTTCGGAAAGAGTATATTATTCAGAAAGAAATCAATATCGTGTTCCTGATTATTTCCGGTCAGATCTGTCAATGAATATAGAAGGCAATCATAAAATTAAGAAGTTCAAACATAGTTCATGGACGCTTGGAGTTTATAATCTAACGGGTCGAAAAAATCCTTATTCAATTTATTTTACGGAAGAAAATGGAGTAATCAAGGGTTACAAGTTCTCCATATTCGGAACTGCCATCCCTTTCATTACCTATAATTTTAGATTTTAAGCAATGAAGACACGAATACTTGTTTTATTGGCTTTCGCTTTTTTTTTAATGACCATTTCACGGTGTAAGCAACTCTATAATCCGCCTGCACTGGAAGCAAATCTTGGATATTTGGTTGTCGATGGTGCGATCATTGCTGGTGATTCAACCATTATTAATTTATCGCGCACACAAAACCTTACCGACTCGACATATATTAATAACCCGGAAACAGGTGCGCAGGTTAGCATTATTGGACAAAATGCTGAATCGTATAATTTAATTGAGGAAAATCGCGGTAAATATGTAGTAGCTAATATCGGCTTGAATTTCGGAGAGCTGTATCGTCTTAAAATCATCACAAATAACGGTAAGCAATACCTGTCAGATCCCGTGCCACTGAAACAAACTCCTGCCATTGACAGCATTACCTGGGATACAGCGAATAATTTGTTTGTGCAGGTAAATCTGAACACGCACGATCCTCAGAACAATACCAGGTATTACCGCTGGCAGTATTCGGAAACATGGCAGTTTAATTCGCAGATTGATTCACATCTTATAAATGATAACGGGGTGCTGCGGATGAGGACACCTTTTGAAGATGTTCACACTTGCTGGAATTCTGCAAACTCAACGAATATAATCATTGGCACCTCTGCCAAACTTGCCCAGGATGTAATTTATCAGCAACAAATAGTCAATGACTCTATATATATATCATTATACCCTGTGAAACATCAATTGGTAAATCCATTTGTTTCGCAAAAATTTTCCATTGAATACAGTGTTTTGATCAAGCAATATGCCATGGGGGAAAATGAATATAACTTTTGGCAAAATCTTAAACAAAATACCGAGCAGCTGGGAACGATCTTCGCGCCACAGCCCGGTCAGGTCACCGGGAACGTTCATTGTCAAAATAATCCCAATGAGCCGGTTCTTGGTTATGTAGGGGCATGCAGTATTCAGGAAAAAAGGATATTTATCAAATCTTCTGATTTGTTTCCGGGGACGGTGGGGAATCCTGATATCGGTTGTTCAAAAATACTGATCACCCCAGCTCAAATCAATCAATATCTTGGTTATCCGACATTGTATACGCCGGTGGATAGTGTGTTTGCTCCTGGAACCAGTGTTTTTCTCGGAGTGGATTTTTCGTATAGTTTTTGTGCAGATTGCACGCAGTCCGATGGGCTAACAAATAAACCTGCATTCTGGCCAAATTGAATTTAGTATAACATGAGCAGCATTAACAGATATGGTGTTTTCTTTATTTTGGTAATGATTAATTTATTCTGTTGCACACAGCCTTACAACCCACCCAACATCAAAGGCAATTATAATTATTTGGTAGTGGATGGAATTGTAATAAACGGACCGACGCAAACAGTCATAAACCTATCAAGATCACAAAACATAAATGATTCATCTTACTATACCTTGATTCCGGAAACAGGTGCTATCATTAATGTTGTAGGTTCCTTGGGTGACACGTATGCGTTGCAGGAACAAGGTGCTGGCGCCTATGTGGCAGATAGCCTTAATCTCAATCCAGGGGAAACCTATCAAATTAAAATAGTGACTGCAAACGGCAGCCAATATCAGTCAGATTCATCAACACTGAGTTCCTCCCCACCTATTGATACTGTAAATTGGCAATTGACAAGCAATGGCTTGCAGATCTATGTAAACACGCACGATCCGTTAAATAATACACATTTCTATCTTTGGCAGTATGCCGAGACCTGGGAATATCATTCGGCTTATGATGCATCATTTGAATACGTTAATCAGTTGGTGGTACCACGGGATTCTGCTCAGCGTGTATATAAATGCTGGCAAAGCGATCAATCAACAAACCTCATCATCGGTTCATCTGCAAAACTGCAGCAGGATATAATTTATGAACAGCCGCTCGTATTTATTCCTTCCAGTTCAGAAAAACTAGGAGTAGAATACAGCATTCTTGTCAAGCAATTCGCATTAACCGAGAAGGCATATAATTTTTGGCAAACCTTACAAAAAAATACGGAACAGCTCGGGTCTTTATTCGACGCGCAACCATCCCAGCTCACCGGTAATGTGCATAATCTTAGCAATCCTAACGAACCAGTCTTGGGGTTTGTTAGTTTTTCATCATTACAGCAACAAAGAATCTTTATTTACAATAGTGAACTTTCCACGTGGGGGTATAATCCTTTAGCCTGTGAGGAGATCGTAGTCGTTAATAATCCGGACAGCTTTGCATTTTATTATGGTGCAGGATATATTCCGGTAAGCGAAGATTATCCTCCGTCAGGTTTTGTCGGATATTATTCTGCATTATCAAGTTGTGTGGACTGTACTTTGCACGGAGGAACCACGCTTAAACCGTCCTTTTGGCCATAATAACTGACTAAATATTTTATAAACATGATCAAGCGTCAAACAAAAATATCAGCCAGGTTTTCGAGAAAAATATTCTGTTGTCTTATTTTATTTTCTATATCATGGAGCAAGATTTTTTGCCAGTCCGAAGTTTTGGAAAACATAAAAAATGCATTCGATAAATATCATAAAGATCTTAACGAAAAGATCTTCGTTCATACCGATAAATCATTTTATGTGGCTGGAGAAATTGTTTGGTTTAAATTATATAATGTTGATGCCAACGTCAATGTTCTTCTTAACGTGAGCAAAGTTGCTTATGTTGAAATCATAGGCAAGGATCAAAAACCTGTTTTGCAGGCAAAAGTTTTATTAAAGAATGGATTAGGCAGCGGATCTTTCTACCTCCCTTTTACAGTAGCGTCCGGGAATTTCAAATTGCGTGCTTATACAAGCTGGATGAAAAATTTTAGTGCGGATTATTTTTTTGAAAAGGATATAACCATCATCAATACTGTAAAAAAGTTAGGATTGAAACCGAGAATTGATTCAGTTGATTATGATCTTCAGTTTTTCCCCGAAGGGGGTAATTTGGTTAATGGTATTGAAAGCAAGGTTGCTTTTAGAATGGTGGATCGTTTTGGCAGAGGTGTTGATTTTGATGGAGTGCTCATCAATCAGCATAATGACACGGTGTCAAGGTTCCATCCATTAAAATTTGGAATCGGAACCTTTAGGTTCACTCCTTCTGATAGTAACCAATATAAAGCCATCGTTAAAATACCCGATGGCAAGATCGTGAATGCGGGATTGCCAAAAATATTCAATAGCGGCTATGTAATGACAGTGACCGACACAACCAATAACCGGTTATTCATCACTGTTAGTGCAAGGAATGTTGCAGAAAACCCGGCGAATTTTCTTATTATTCATTGCAAACAACAAATTCAGGTCGCACAAATGGAGAATGTAAGAGATAATAAAACAGCATTTACCATCAATAAAGATAGTTTGGGTGAAGGCGTTTCTTATTTGACCATCTTTGACGCAAGAAGACAGCCTGTTTGTGAACGATTATATTTTAAGAGACCGGCGCAGCAATTAATGATAGAGGCAAAGACAGAAAAGCAAAACTTTGAGTTAAGAAAAAGAATAAGTATAGACATTGCCTCTGCAGACAAGTCTGGCAATGCTATTCCCGCGAATTTGTCGATCTCGGTTTATAAGCGGGATTCATTACAACAGATTGATGAAAATAATATTCTCACTTATTTATGGTTGACATCGAATCTGTCGGGAAATATTGAATCACCGGCGTATTATTTGAAAGCGTCCGACTCTTTTGTCGATGAGGCTACTGATAACCTGATGCTGACTCACGGCTGGCGCAGGTTTCGTTGGGAAGAAGCTTTTCAGAACAAAACTCCTTCATTTGAATTTGCGCCTGAGTATGAAGGGCATATTATTGTTGGAAAAGTTATTGATAAAAATTCCGGCCGGGCGGGTATTGATATTGCCACCTATCTGGCAGTTCCTGCAAAAAATTATCAATTGGCAAGTTCTGTCAGCGATGCTCAGGGGGTCGTAAAGTTTGATATAAAGGATTTTTTTAGCACCGATGGAATTACCATTCAAACAGCAGAACTGAAAGACACCAATTACAGCATTGATATTTTAAACCCTTTTTCTGAGAAAATTTCTGCTGATAAAATTCCCGAATTTGATCCGGGCAATAATAATGAAAAACTGTTATTACATCATAGTGTTAACACCCAGGTTCAAAATGTTTATTCCGCTGCCGGACTTCAAACTTTTGATGCATTTCAGACAAAAGATACAACTGCATTTTATGGGAAGCCCGATCAAAAATATTATCTCGATGATTATACACGGTTTAATACTATGGAAGAAGTGATGCGCGAATACATTGCTGATATTACCGTAAGAAAACATGACGGGCATTTTCATTATAAGGTGTTGAATTATCCCTACAAATTATTTTTTGAATCCGATCCGCTTGTATTATTTGACGGAGTGCCGGCAACTGATATTAATAAGATCATGGCATTCGATCCATTAAAAATCAGAAAGATCGAAGTGATGAATCGCAGGTATTTTTTAGGACCTCTGGTTGCGGACGGGATAATAAGTTATAGCACATATAATGGCGATCTTGCCGGTTTTCAGTTTGATCCGAATGTTCTTGTGTTAAAATATGATGGCTTGCAATTGCAACGGGAATTTTATTCCCCCGTTTATGAAACGCAGGACCAGCTTGACAGCAGGTTGCCGGATTTCAGAAATGTTTTATACTGGTCGCCGAATGTGAATACCAATGATACAGGAAAGAAACAAATTTCATTTTATACATCAGATCTGAAAGGAAAATATATTGGAGTTATTCAGGGAATTACTGCTGATGGAAAAGCGGGCGTCCAGACATTTTCTTTTGCTGTAGGGAATTAGATTCTTATTTATCTCAATTCAATGCCAAGTCCGGGTCTGTCAGAAATAATGATCTTTCCATAATCGTAATCAATTCCCCTTGCGATATCCTCTGCAAGTAAAAGCGGTCCATCCATATCAACATAATCCAATTGTGGTAGAAAATGCGCTACGGCTGCGCTTCCTATGGTACTTTCATTCATGCAACCCATCATCACCCGCATATTTAAACTCCTTGCTTTTTCAATCATTCTTAGTGCGGGTGTTATCCCGCTGCATTTGGTCAGTTTGATATTAATGCCATGAAAATGCTCAAAACATTTTTCAACATCATTTTCTCCAACACAGGACTCGTCTGCTATCAATGGCAATGAGGATTTCTGAAATAATATTCTCATTCCATCCCAGTCATCTTTCGCTAAAGGCTGTTCAATCAACTCCACTCCTGCTTTTTGTAAATAAGGAATTTTTTGCAATGCTTCCTCTGTTGTCCATGCTGCATTCGCATCCACACGAAAAACGGCATTTGTATTTTTTCTTAGCGCTTCAATGATTTCAAGATCATGGGTTGTTCCTAATTTTATTTTATAGATGGGCCATGGTTTTTCTTTCATTTTTTCAATCATTCGCTCAATGGAATCAATGCCGATCGTATAATCAGTCAAAACATCTTTTGTAAAAGCGGTTTGCCACAATTTATAAAGTGGTTTTTGTCTTAGTTTACCATAAATGTCCCAGGCGGCAATGTCCAATGCGCAAACTAAAAAAGAATTTTTTGGAAATAAATGATGCAGATAATGCCAGAAACGAGATGGGTCATTGAATGCAAATTTTTCTACAAATATTTTTTTGCTTTCAAGATCTTCAATCATTTTTTCAACAGGGATATCATAATAACTTATTGCAGGAGCTTCCCCATAGCCTATAATTCCAAAATGTTCAAGGGCTACAACAAATGTCGGTTGGTGTGTTTTTGTACCCTTTGAAATGGTGAATGGGTGTTTGAATGGCAGATTATATGACCAATACCGGACTTTCATGCGTGGATAATGAAGTCAGCAATCAGCATTCCGAAGCCTGGGGATGGATCTTTTTTCATTCTTCATGGTTGATTAATGGACCAATGGCTACCTTCCCGATGCATGTACATAATCTTTCAATTCTTCGTTGAATTTCTTCTCGCTTATCAAATCTTCAAGGAACAAGTGCATTCGGTATTTCCAGAAATTTTTTGGATTAGCCGGAACATTGATTCTTTCATCAAAGGGGTTTTCTCTTCGCAAATCGGCATTCATTCCCAACAGATCCTGCAATTGAAAAATGCTCCACATTGCCGGTGAATATAAATGTTGTATGATGATGGCTTTGTTTATCCAGGGCTCACAAAAAAATGGTGCATCTCCCCATTGACCTAATTCATAATTAAAAAATTGCTGCGTTTTTGCCCGGTCCTCTTCCCACCAGCCTCTTATCGTGCTCATGTCGTGGGTTGATGGTGTCACGACGGATAAATAGGGCGCATCTGCAGGATGGAAAAATTCCTTTTTCGGATCTTTCGGCATTCGCTGAATTTCAAGACTCAGGATCCCGGTTTGTTTCATCACATCCGGAACGCAATGCGGAACCATTCCCAGATCTTCACCGCAAACCAGCATATTTGTCGCGCGTTTTAACGCCGGTAATTTTTTCATCGCTTCTTCCATCCAGAAATGATCCTGGCGTTGAAAGAAATAATTTACATACAGCTCTTTCAATTGTTGCTGAACGTGCCAATCAAGATAACGGAATGAAAAAGTTGTTTCCATGGAAAAGCGAAAATGAAATTGCTGACCCTGCGAACCAGGGACTTCAAACAAGATCACATTGGAAACGAGATTAAATAATCCGTATTTTATTTTATTATTAAGATCGGTTTTTTCCTTCGTCAAAAAATGATCCTCTAATTTTCGCTGCGTGTCAAAATTTTCTTTCAATTCATAAAAACCGTTGTTTGTCGAATTAAGATATGTTGATTTTATTTCTTCAGCATCATGTTCAAAAACCTCCCACAACACAGCGTCATTGACAAAGGGTTTTATGTAACGATGATAATTGAATGGAATATTTCTCTGGCTGAATTCATTGATGTGAACAGGAATCGCAGAAACAAAATATCCAAGTATTCCTTCCACAGCATTCATCGGGATACTCCAGATCCGAAAGAACCCCAGGATATGATCAATGCGAAAAGCATCGAAGTAATGCGACATTTGCTCAAGTCTTTTTTTCCACCAGCTAAATCCATCTTTGGCCATTTCTTCCCAATTGTAAGTGGGAAATCCCCAATTCTGCCCTTTGACAGCAAAGCCATCAGGGGGCGCGCCAGCCTGAAAATCCATATGATATAATTCTGGCTCGATCCAGGCATCGCAACTGTAGCGATAGATGCCAATCGGAATATCGCCTTTTACAATAATGCCGTGTTTGTGAGCGTATTCTACAGCATCCCGTAATTGACAGTGCAGGTGATATTGCGTGAAATAATGAATGGTGACAGAATCATAATGTCTTGCTTTTGGCGAAACAAATTTTTCTATCGAATCTTTATTGTACTTGCTTTGTTGTTTCCATTTGGTAAAATCGCAGGTGCCGTATCTGTCACGAAGGCAACAAAACGCGGCATAAGGAACAAGCCAATGCTTATTCTTTTCAAAGAACTGCAGATAATCCTCATTATCAAAAAAACTCTCTTTTTCTGTAGCGAATAATTCTTTGATGACTGATAATTTCAAATTGGTAACACGCGCATAATCTACATCCGGTAATTCATTAAGCTCTTTGTATTTTTTGTGCAATGCTTTTATTAACCCGGCGTTTTTTTTGCCTGCAAGGTCTTCGAGGTTGATATAGATCGGGTGCAATGCAAAGGCCGATATTGCAGCATAAGGATAAGAATCAATCCAGGTATGGGTGGCAATCGTATCGTTGATCGGTAAAAGTTGGATGAGTTTCATGCCAGTCTTGGTTGCCCAATCAACCAATAATTTCAAATCGCAGAATTCACCCACACCAAAAGAATTTTTGCTTCGCAAACTAAAAACCGGAATGGAAATGCCCGCGCCACGCCAGTTATTATTTGGCAATTGTGCAAAGCCATCATGCACAATGGTGATCTTGTTTTCTAAGGCATCCCCATAAACTATTCTGTTATCACCACTTTCGAAATGCAGAAATTTTTTTTCTTTTGCGCTGTATACGCCATATTTATAAGCAACAGGAAAAGATTCTTTTGGAAGATCAACTTTGCAGGTCCACCAATTATCGTGCAGGGACATTATTAAGACTAAATCCGTATTCCATTCACCCAAAGCTGTATTGCTGCCTGCAAGGCAAAGCGCTTCATTCTTTTTTAATAGCGGCGCTTTTACTTTGAAGATATGCGTGAAGTGTTTTACTGCTTTTTGTTTCGCCGTTTTTTTATGGTGCTTTAATAAGGTTTGTTGAAAAGGTGCGGTAAAAAATACATTCTCAAATTCACCGGCATGGTTCCAAGTGTCAATGGTTTGAATTTCTTCAACACCTGATTTTGAGATATCAATAACGCGGTCATTACCCCATTCCATTACAATGGTACCGTCTTCGTTCTTCAATAAATAGTTGTATTGAACTTTTGGATGAAGAGCCGAATCTGTTTCCAGCGATGCTACCCAAAAATCATTATTAAGATATTGAAGGGGAAAAGCCTTCTCCACTTCACCGTTCCCCAACTCTTTAATATTACCTGTAATAAATAGATTCTGTCCGTTTTGTGTATGAAACCTTAAGTAAAACTGTATTTTCATCTAAAAGCAATTATTTGTGTAAACCAAGGCCAATGATAGCGTTAGTTTTACACAATCTTTCGGGCGAATTTAATAAAACCTTCTTTGATTGCAGATAATTTATTTGATTTTAATCTTTTTGGCGATTAACATCGTAATCTATTTTAAAAGAATATGCCTGCGATATTCATAACCGGCGGCACCGGCTATATGGGGAAAAGATTGATAAAGATTCTACTGCTTAAGGGATACCCGGTAAAAGCATTGGTGCGAGCGGGTTCTGAAAGAAAATTACCCCCAGGCTGTGATTTTGTAATTGCCGATCCTTTTGATGAAAAGACCTTTGCAGCAGCAATTCCTGCTCAATCCATATTTGTCCAGTTACTTGGTGTACCGCATCCCGGACCCCGTAAAAAGGAACTGTTTAAAACAGTTGACCTTGCCTCTGTAAAAACAGCTGTAAAAGCTGCTCATCAAGCGGGAGTCGCTCATTTTATTTATGTGAGTGTGGCCCAAATGCCAACTAAAATAATGCGCGATTATCAACTATGCCGGGCGCAAGGGGAAGAATCAATAAAAGAAAAAGGCTTGCATTATACTTTTATTCGTCCCTGGTATGTAATTGGACCAGGACATTATTGGCCATTATTAATGACTCCATTTTTTCCCATATTGGAAATGATTCCTTCAACCTCCAAGACTGCAAAGGCATTGCGATTGGTTTCTTTAAAACAGATGCTGCATGCATTATTATTTGCCATTGAAAACCCGGCTGCAGCAAATAGCGTTCTTGAAATCGAACAAATAAGAAAATTTTAAATAGAGAAGAGAACTGCTTTGTTGATTAATTCATTTGCCCTAATTTCGTTGAAAATTTTGAAAATGGAAGAAACAAAAAAATCAACCGGGCTTTATTGGATTCTTTTTATTTTATCTGTTATTGCCTTTTTTTGGTTGTACACAATCATTGGTGGAGTTTGTATTTTGACGCTTCCATTTATATGCACCTTTTTCGGAAAAGCTTTAGATATCATTTGATCATTCAAACATATTGTAAATAAAAATGCTACCGCTCGCGGTAGCATTTTTATTATAGAACAATATTTATTATAAAGAATTTCTTTTAGAAATTTTTCTTGCAGATTTCATGTTGCGTTGGATATTCCAAAGGTCAACGATCCCAAATGCACGGTTTTGATTTTTTGCGAAATTTACGTCCGTTGCAATAGTTTCTTTTACGTCTGCTGTTGATAATAATTGTTCTAATACTTCTTGTTCCATTTTTACAATGGAAGGCATAACATTACTGTTCATAATCTATCTGTTTTTTATTAATTACGATTATATTTTTTGAGCAACCCGAGGGGAACACGTAAGAATCGTAGAAAGAAGTGTTTCAGTTAAAGACCCTGTTGTAAGTACTGTACAAATGCTCAATTTGACGCTGCAAAGGTACAACAAATTTGCCTATTTGCAAACTTATACCTTAATGAAATGTTAAAGAGACATTTATTATTTTACAACTTAGTGTATGCTATACTGTTAGTGAGTAATGGCACCCAGTAGTTATATGCGGCCTTATCGGGAAAATGTTTTCTTCGCAATTTATTTTAATTGAAAATGAATGTATTAATAAATCCTTTCATCGATGGTGACGCCAATGAAGATCATCATGTTCAATAGGCATTACGAAATAAAAAAGCTCTCTAAAAGGTAGAGAGCTTTGAGAATATATTGAGGGTAAAATATTATTTTACTTCTTCAAACTCTGCATCCGTTACATTTTCAGAACCAGTACCTGCATTAGCTTGTTGTCCTCCTGCATTGGCATCTGCATGTGGTTGTTCACCACCGGCAGCTTGCGTTGCTTTGTACATTTCTTCACTAGCAGCTGTCCATGCATTATTCATTTCAGCGACTGCTGTATCAATAGCATTTACATCCTGGCTTTTATGTGCTTCTTTCAATTTGCTTAATGCATTTTCAATCGGTGCTTTTTTATCAGCAGGGATCTTATCTCCGTATTCTTTCAATTGTTTTTCCGTTTGGAAAATCAAACTGTCCGCCTGATTTACTTTGTCCACTTTCTCACGGGCCGCCTTATCCGTAGATTCGTTTGCTTTTGCTTCTGCTTTCATTTTTTCAACCTCGTCCTTGCTTAATCCACTGCCTGCTTCAATCCGTATTTTTTGTTCTTTGCCCGTTCCTTTATCCTTTGCGGTAACATGTAAAATTCCATTTGCATCGATATCAAAAATCACTTCGATCTGCGGAACCCCGCGCGGAGCTGGCGGAATGCCATCGAGATTAAACATTCCTAAACTCTTATTTTGATTTGCCATCGGACGTTCACCCTGTAATACATGAATTTGCACCCCAGGTTGATTATCGCTCGCTGTTGAGAATGTTTCTGATTTTTTTGTCGGGATAGTGGTGTTGCTATCGATCAATCTTGTCATTACGCCTCCCATAGTTTCAATACCTAAAGAAAGCGGGGTGACGTCTAGCAACAATACGTCTTTCACTTCACCGGTTAATACTGCACCCTGAATTGCTGCACCAACGGCAACTACTTCATCGGGATTAACTCCCTTATTTGGTTTCTTGCCAAAAAATTTCTCAACAATTTCCTGCACTTTCGGAATGCGTGTACTTCCCCCTACCAATATCACTTCATCAATTTGTGATGCGTTCAAGCCCGCATCTTTCAATGCCTGTTCGCAAGGCTTCAAACATCTTTCAAATAATGTATCTGCAAGCTGTTCAAATTTTGCGCGCGTCAATTTCTTTACCAAATGTTTTGGAACACCATCAACCGCCGTAATGTACGGGAGATTGATCTCTGTTTCGCTGGAAGATGATAATTCGATCTTTGCTTTTTCAGCGGCCTCTTTCAAACGCTGCAATGCCATCGGGTCTTTTCTCAGGTCAATATTCTCATCTTTCTTGAATTCTTCCGCAAGCCAATCCATGATCAGCTTGTCAAAATCATCACCACCAAGGTGTGTATCACCATTTGTTGATTTCACTTCAAATACGCCATCCCCTAATTCAAGAACGGAAATATCAAATGTTCCGCCACCCAAATCGAAAACGGCGATCTTTTCATCCTTATGTTTTTTATCCAATCCATAAGCCAAAGCCGCTGCTGTTGGTTCATTGACAATTCTGCGAACATTAAGCCCGGCAATTTCACCAGCTTCTTTTGTCGCCTGGCGTTGTGCATCATTAAAATAAGCCGGAACAGTGATAACTGCTTCGGTCACTTCCTGACCCAGATAATCTTCCGCCGTTTTCTTCATTTTCTGCAAAATCATTGCAGAAATTTCCTGTGGCGTATATTGCCTGCCGTCAATGTCAATACGGCAAGTATTATTGTCACCTTTTACTACGTTATAGCTCCAGTGACTGATCTCATTGGTCACCTCATCATATCTGCGACCCATAAAACGCTTTACTGACATGATTGTGTTCCTCGGATTGGTGATCGCCTGGCGCTTTGCCGGATCACCGACCTTGCGTTCCCCATTCTTAAGAAAAGCCACGACAGACGGCGTAGTGCGACGACCTTCATCGTTTGCAATCACCACCGGTTCATTGCCTTCCATGACGGAAACGCAACTATTGGTTGTCCCTAAATCAATTCCTATAATCTTACTCATATATTTTTCTCCTTTTTGGTTGGTATAATGTGTACAGATGATTGTCAATCATTATGCCACGCAGAATAAAATGAAAAATTGTCAGAGTTCAGACCGGGGCTGCCCGATTAAATTAATTACCTTTCTGCGTAAAATGCCAATTATGAAAAAGTTCATATTTCTATTCATACTTACCAGTTTGTGCAGTGCTATTCATGCACAACCTGACCAGCAACAAAAAATAGATTCGGTCTGCCAGCTTGTGAGAAAATTTTTCAACGATAAAAATGTGGACCAGCTTTATTCGCTCAGTGGAAAATTGTTTAGAAAAGAACTTTCACCCGATGCGTTCAAAAATGTTTGTGAAAACAACTTATTTCCTCTCGGAGAAATGAAAGAGGTGACATTCGAAACTTTTGCCAACGGTATCAGCGATTACAAAACAGTATTCAGTTCCGCCACACTTTCCCTTTTCATCAGTCTTGATGATATGGATAAGCTGCAAACTTTTCTATTTAAACCCTATGTTGATTCAAAGGCAAAAAAAGACTATCAAGTTCCCTCAACCAATAATCTGCAGTCTGCGTTGGATAAAAAAGTTGATTCAGCAGTACAGCCCTATATTGATCTAAAAGTAACAACAGGATTAAGTATCGCCATCTTAAAAGACGGGAAAGTTTTTTATTATGGTTATGGAGAAACAGCCAAAGGAAATAAGCAAATACCAAATGACCAGACAATATTTGAAATAGGTTCGATCTCAAAAACATTTACCTCTATTTTGTTTGCTGAAGCAGTCAATGCCGGCAAAATGAAATTAGACGATCCAGTAAATAAATACCTGCCGGATTCTATTCCGCAACTTATCTATGCAGGAACGCCGGTGACGCTGAAGACCTTGTCTAATCATTCTTCCGGAATCCCAAGGATGCCAACAAATTTTCATCCCGCAGAAAATGCAAATCCTTATAAGGATTATACCGATAATGATCTATTCAGCTTCTATAAAAATTTTACACCAACGCGTAAGCCCGGCGATAAATATGAATATTCCAATCTTGCTGCCGGCACCCTGGGGGTAATACTGGAAAAACTGTACAAGAAAAGTTATGAGGATCTATTGGTGGGAAATATATGCAACCCGCTTGGCATGAATGATACCAGGCAATTTATAAAGAAAAATGACTCCGCACGTTTTGCAAAAGGATATACCGAAGATGGCAGCTACAGTTCACAATGGGATTTTGATGCCCTCGCTCCTGCCGGTGCCATTCGGTCCACGGCTGCAGACCTGGTAAAATATGCAGAAGCAAATTTGGGAGATGCGCCGCCGCCTTTGAAACGCGCAATAACACTTACTCATGAAATTACATTCGACAAGAGCGGAACAAAAATTGGACTGGCATGGCATTACATAAAACCCGGAAATGATCCTGTTCTTTTTCATAACGGGGGAACCGGCGGATACAGAAGTTATCTTGCCATCAATCTAAAGAAAAAATTTGCTGTGATCATTTTGTCAAACACCTCTGTTGGCGTAGAAGAACCAGGGAACGCTTTAATGAAATGGCTTGAGACCAATTTTTGAAATCTTTGAATCTGCCATTATTTAAAAGTATCAAATCCTTCAATTTTTCTATAAGGGTTTTTAAAGAAATCCCTGATGAGCGGGTTGAATTGATCTTTTTTAAATATTGGCGTTGAATGACCGGAGTTGGGTATTATCCATAAATAAGACTGCGAAATATTTTGAGCGATCAGCACTGTATGTAAAACAGGAATTGCATCATGATCTCCCCCGATTACCAATGTCGGGCATTTTATGGTATGCAGTTGTTCCAAACTGATGTGCGGCTGGAATAGATCAAGATCAGAAATTTTTAAATCGTTTTTTACTTTTTGTGTTTGTTCTTTCTTTCTCAATTCCGCGCTTCCATTTTTTATTAAATTAAAAACAAATGGGGTAAGTCCGGTCGTGTCTGGCCAAAGATTGGCGCCGGTAATGGCCAGTTTTTTTACCTTGTCCGGATGACGAATGGCCAATAACAATCCATTTATGCCACCATCGCTCCAGCCGATCACAAAAGCACTATCTGCGTGCAGCGAATCGAGCAAGGCGTTGAAATCATCCGCCATCATTTCAAAAGATAATGAATCATTATTGTCAACAGATTTTCCATGTGCCCGACTATCAACGGCAATCACTTTATAATAATGAGCGAAATAAGGTATGTTATTTGAAAAACTTGCCAGTGAGCCACCGTTACCATGGATAAAAAGTAACGGTGATCCCTGTCCGTAGACTTCGTAATATAAATTTATCCCTCTCGTGCGCAAGTAATGGCCAGCAGCTTTATTATCGCCATAATTTATTTTTGGGCTTTGCTGGGCTTTTATATTTATACAGAAGAAGCATGTAAAGAGCAAGGAAATAAAGATGCGCATGGTGTTGATTTATTGATTTTAAAAATACTTAACTTTAGGAATATCGCTGCTTATGAGAAATTATATTTCAATATTTCTTGCATGGCTTTTTTGTTTATCTGCCTGCAAAAAAACGCAGGATATACACTCCCCTCAAATTATAAGCATTAGTCCCGGTCAGGGTCCGGTCAAATCATTTGTTTACATAACGGGACTTTATTTTGATTCCGTTGCCACTGCTGTTACCGTAACATTTAATGGAGTGCAGGCCACAATAGCGTCTATCAATGACAGTGCAATTACCGTGATCGTTCCCAATAACGCCACTACAGGAAAGATTACCATAACCGTGCAGGGCAGAACAACCACCAGTATGCAGGACTTTGTGATATTGGATCTTCCCGGGGCATGGTTACAGAAGGCCAATATGATCAGGGGCAATACCTATATCGGTACGGCCTATTGTTGCGGAGCGGGATTTGATATTGGTAGTTACGGCTATGTTTGTCTTGGATATAACGGCGGAGGCGGCACAAATCAACTGTTTCAATATGACCCCGGCTCCGACACCTGGACCCAAATGGCCAACGCACCGGTCAGTCGGTATCTTCCGAATTGGTTTGTCATCAATAATATTGCCTATGTCGGATTGGGCGTGAATGACCAGCAGGATTCGACATCGAAAAATATCTATGCTTATGATCCAAGTACCAATACATGGAGCCAGAAAAGCTCATTTCCGGGAATTGTGCTAAACGGCAATGCAAATTTCGCCATCGGAAATAAAGGGTATTTGGTCGGTTTTCCATCCGGGTCCTCCGGTCCATCTTCCGCTCAAGTATGGGAGTATGATCAAAACGCTGATGGATGGACTCAAAAGAATAATTTTCCCGGGTCATATCTGGATCCGATCGTTGCCTTCTCGATCGACAGTCTTGCTTTTCTGTGTGGCTGGACAAAGGATCAAAATCAAACTGGGGAATGCTGGCAATATTATCCTTCCACCGATTCCTGGCTGCAAAAAAATACATTTCCCGGTACTTACACCTATCCTCCCGTAGCGATAACGATCAATAAGCACGGATATGTAATGGGAGGTGATAACTGGCAATACGACCCGGCAAGCGATACCTGGGCACGCATGGCTTTTTTCACTTTTTTCAGGAATGGAGGATATGGTTTTACCATTGATAATAGAGGTTATTTTGCAGCCGGCCAGGGTGATTATGGATTTGATTGTTTTGCTTGCTCAGATCTATGGCAGTTTACACCTCCAAACTAAAACCAATTTTCAACATGGATATTGCAACAGAAGTCTATCAAAGAATTGTTTCGGCAAAGATTTTCATTGACGAAAATTTCGATCAGCAACTGGATCTTGATATTATCTCGCGCCAATCATGTATCTCAAGATTCCATTTTCATAGATTGTTCACGCGCATTTACCGCAAAACTCCCCATCAATACCTCACCAAAAAAAGAATTGATAATGCGAAACTGATGCTGGCTGATGATGATCTGTCCGTAAGTGAGATCTGCAATAATGTTGGCTTTGAAAGTATCGGTTCTTTTAGCATCTTATTCAAAAGACAAATTGGATTTGCACCCCAATATTATCGCAACCTTGCGTTTGCAAAAAAACAATTGGCTAAAAAACAGCCGAAAGCCTTCATTCCGCATTGTTTCATCGAAACATACAAATTGGACAGATAAAAGCAATTTTCAATAAATTTTTTTGCGCGCTCTTACGTATTTTAGTGAAAACGAATTCTCATGCCAAACGAGATCAGCCAAAAATTAAAGATCAGGGATGACTATACTTTGCTTATCATTAATGCTCCATCCGATTTTAAGAAAAATCTTGAGCCCGCCCCACGCGGGTTAAAAATTTCTACAAGCACAAAAAATTATCAGCAATTGCATTGGTTTGTTGCCAATAAAAAGCAAATGGATGATGAATTGGAAAAAGTTTTGACATTAATGAAAGATGATGTTGTGTGCTGGATCTATTATCCAAAGGGAACTTCAAAAATGCAGACAGACCTGACCCGGGATAAAGGCTGGGAAAACCTGTTGAAGCATGATGAATTGCAATGGATAAATCTTATTTCATTTAATGAAACCTGGTCTGCTTTTGGTTGTCGTTTGAAAACAGAAGCCGACAAGAATAAAACATCAGAACCCAAAGTAAGAGAGATCTTCAAATACATTAATGCAGAGAAGAAAACCATCCGCTTGCCTGAAGAATTGGCTGCAGCTCTAAAGAAGAACAAAACTGCTGAAGCATTTTTTAACTCACTTTCTTTTAGTAATAGAAAAGAATATGTAGAGTGGATCGTTACCGCAAAAAGAGAAGAAACAAGATTTGAACGAATAAAAGGGACCATCGAACGATTAAACAAAAAATGGAAAAACCCGAGAAACATTTAGGTTTTCAGAAAAGCAATTTTCGAGAATTGATTTCTGCTCATTAAAAATAGATTTGATCAACTAAAATATTTTTTATGGTAACAAAAATGTCACATGTGTCTTTATTTGTAAGCGATCAAAATAAAGCGTACGATTTTTATGTCAACAAACTGGGTTTTAAAGTTAACACAGATGTAACGATGGAAAATGGAATGCGCTGGCTTACATTAAATCCACCGGAACAACCCGATCTGGAGATAGCCTTGCTGGATGGAAGTAATGCAATGTATGATCAGGATGAGGAAGTAGGTAAGGCATTAAGATTGCTACTCGATAAAGGGGTGATGGGCGCTGGAGTTATGTACACTCCTGATTGTCGCGCAACCTATGAAGAACTAAAGGCAAAAGGTGTTGAGTTCAAATGCGAACCACGGGAACAGTTCTATGGCACTGAAGCGATCATTACCGATGGCGTGGGAAACTGGTTCAGCATGACGCAGCCAAAAGAAGAGTTTTAATGGAAGATCCAAGATAGGTTTGACCATTATCCGTTATTGGTCTCTACTTTAAAAGTGAATTTTTTTTGCGTCAGATAACTGAATGTCACAACGATCAATGTGGTGATGACCTTTGCAATGGTCGGGTAAATATGAAACTGTTCAACGAATAATTTTATAAAGAAATAATTCAGCACTATACAAATTATCACCAACACAAAATACCGGAATAACTGCACTCTTCTGTGTAATGTTGATTCGGTAAAAACCACATTGCGCATCAATAAAAAGCCAACGGGGAAACTTACACAAAATGCAATGATGAATGCGGCGATATGCGGTTTAAAAACAAAAAGTCCCAGGTCGAGGTTTTGTTTATCCAGAATATAATTATAGCTGATAAAAAAAATAAAAATATCAAGCAAGGTGTTCGCGCCGCCGCAGGCAGCATAGCGGAAGGTCTGCAAAGGCATCAGCTTTCTGAAAGGCGGATAAAAAAAATCTATAAACGATATTATATTTTTCCTGACCATCTTAAAATAGCCGCGAAGATAATATAAACACTTGTTGCGTGTTCGTTAAAAATATCATTTCACTAATTTTTTATTGCCCAGCTTTCATAGCTTACTTTTGCGCCAACTAAAATATTTGAATGACGGTTATTGATCAAATAGAATCTATTGCACAACAGGCGCTTAAAAATTTGTATTCCTTGGACGCTGTGGGGAAAAATATTCTCATCAACGAAACAAAACCTGAATTCGAAGGCGATTATACGATTGTATTGTTCTCCCTGGTGAAGCCATTAAAAAGATCTCCTGAAATTATAGGAAAGGAATTGGGGGATTTTCTGATCAATGGACATCCTCAATTTTTTTCTTCTTACAATGTTATCAAAGGGTTTTTAAATCTGGTTGTCGCCGAGAAGGTGTGGACAAATTTTCTTTTTCAAAATTTCAACAATGAAAATTTTGGTAATAAGGAAAAAACAGGCAGGAAAGTAATGGTTGAATATTCATCGCCCAATACCAATAAGCCCCTGCATCTGGGACACCTTCGCAATAATTTTTTAGGATGGAGTGTTGCAGAAATTTATAAAGCCAATGGTTTCGATATTGTAAAAACATGCATTGCCAACGATCGGGGCATTCATATTTGCAAGAGCATGATCGCTTGGCAGCTTTTTGCCAAAGGTGCTTCGCCACAGAGCACAGGAATAAAGGGCGATCATTTTGTTGGGGATTATTATGTGCTGTTTGGCAATGAACTAAAAAAACAAGTGGATGAAATGGTCGCCAACGGCGTCAATAAGGAGCAAGCAGAAAAAGAGGCGCCATTAATGAAGGCTGCGCAGCAAATGTTGATTGACTGGGAAGCCGGAAAGCCAGATGTCCTTGAATTGTGGAAGACAATGAACAGCTGGGTGTATGCCGGCTTTGATGAAACATACAAAAGAATCGGTACCGATTTTGACAAGATATATTATGAGAGTAACACTTACCTTCTCGGAAAAGACCTGGTAGAATATGGGTTGAAAAAAAATGTTTTTTTTCAAAAAGATGATGGCAGTGTCTGGATCGATCTGACAAAAGAGGGATTGGATGAAAAAATAGTTCGTAGAAAAGATGGAACCGCTGTTTACATCACCCAGGATATTGGTTTGGCTCAGCAAAAATATGAACAATATAAATGTGACTTGAGCATTTATGTGGTGGGTGATGAACAGAATTATCATTTTAAAGTATTGAAACTAATTTGTGAGAAGCTCCAGATCCCTTCGGCGGAGAATATTTTTCATTTGAGTTACGGAATGGTTGAATTGCCCAGTGGACGGATGAAAACAAGAGAAGGTTCTGTCGTTGATGCGGATGATCTGTTGGATGAAATGCATAACGAAGCTGAAAAGAAAACAAAAGAACAAGGAAAAACAGAGGGATTCTCCAACGATGAGTTGAATGAACTTTATGAAACCATTGGTGTTGGCGGATTGAAATTTTTTCTTTTACGCGTTGATCCTAAAAAAAGAATGCTATTCAATCCGGAAGAATCAATCGACCTGCATGGATACACGGCCACTTTTATTCAATATGCTTATGCAAGACTGAAAAGTATTTTGAGAAAAGAAGCGGCGAATGTTACAAGGTCAATGACCGATGACACTGAAAACACGTTGTTCCCGCTCGAAAAAATGCTGATCACGATTGCTGAAAAATATCCCGTAATCATAAACCAGGCCTGCGAAGAAATGAATCCTTCCGTAATTGCCAATTACATCTATAATCTTGCGAAAACTTTCAACTCGTTTTATGCAGAACATTCTGTTGCCAATGCTGAAAGCCAGGAGAAAAAAACACTCAGACTGCAATTGTGCAATCTAACGGCAATAACTATACGAAACGCTATGACATTACTGGGAATAAAAGTTCCGGAGAGAATGTGATAAGGATCTATGACTTTAGATGCCGGCTGGATAATATCGTTCTCAAAACGCCCAGTACCAAACCACTTACCCCAAACATCCAATCACATATCCATCTTTATTTCGTGTTTGAGATTCTTTAACGAAGGATCCATTTCAATGGCTTTATCACAAAGCTGTCTGCCTTTGTCTGTATCGCCCTTCTTTTGATAAGCCATACCGATCATATAAAGCGCCTTTGCATTGTCTTTATCATAAAATAAGATCTTATCCCAATAATCGATCGCTTCCTGGTATTTTTTCAAGTGATAATAAGCATCAGCAACGCTATATAATAAAACAAGATCTGCAGGTTTTTTCTCCAGGACCTTCAACATTAACTCCACCCCTTTTTCGGGTTGACCAACGGCGATGTACGAATCAGATAGATTCTCCCAATAGTCATTATCGGTTTTATATCCTTTTTGTGCTGCCAATAAATAATATTGGATTGCAGATTTGTCATCAGGAATAGTTGCATAGGTTAATGCACATTCGTATGTCCATTGAAATTTAGTCGAATCCAGCTGTATCGCACGCTTAAAAAATGCGATCGCTGCTTTATAATTATTCATATCAACAAAACTGCGCGCCTGCAAATAAGGGATTTCTGCATTTGCCGTATCATCTTTTGCTGCAGCCTGCAGGTATTTAAACGAGTTGCCGTAATCTTCCTGTTGATAATAGCATTTGCCAATTATATAATTCCAGTTTTTTCCTGCATTGAGTTGTTGTGCTTTTTTTGCATATTCAATCGCTTGCGGCCATTGATGCGTCCAGAAATACAGATTCGCCAGATTTTCGATCGCAACAGCATCGTCTTTTTTTATTTCTTCCACTTTTTGAAAAGCAATCTCCGCGTTATCATATTTTTTCAATTCAAGCGATGTCAGGCCCAGCGCCCGTTGCGCATCTACATTATCACCTTTGAAAAAAGTCGATTTTTGCAGATCGTTAAATGCAACCATGTAAAGCCGGCTATCTTTTTCTGCCATGCCTTTCTGATAATAAAAAGCGGAACTATCATTTGTTTGTGAAGTAGCGAGCTGAATAAAAAACACAGAGGAAACCAGCAAGAGTACGTTTTTCATAAAATTGGAATTAGGACTTGTCAAATTTACACAATGTGTGTCATTTTTCAAATGGCGTTGACAATAAAAAATGCAAGAAAAAAAGTAAGTAAATACCCGTATACTCTTTATTTCAACACTATAGCTCCTAACGCTGGCAGATGAACATTTATTTCATACATCTCTTCTTTTTTATCTACCAGTTTTACTTCCGGATCAGGGTTAAAAACATCACCAGTTCCCCAATATTTTTTGTCATCACTGTTAAAGATCTCTTTCCACGATGTTTTGCCATGCGTGTACACTTTCCAGTCACGACGAACGATCGGGGTCATATTCAGGATGATGAGCACATCATCTTTCGATTTTTTCCCTTTGCGGCGATAAACAATAACACTTTCTGCACGATGATTCAGGTCGACCCATTCAAATCCATAAATGTTGAATTGGTTTTGATAGAGCGCCGGCTCATCTTTTAATAAATGGTTCAGATCACGAACACAATCCTTTAATAATCGATGCGGATCGAACTTCAGCAGATCCCATTGCAATTCACTTTTATAGTTCCATTCGCTTGTTGCGCCGAACTCATCACCCATAAACAGCAATTTGCCTCCGGGGTGTGTAAACATATACGTATATAAAAGACGAAGGTTGGCAAATTTCTGCCATTCATCTCCGGGCATTTTATACAGCATCGGCGATTTGCCATGCACCACTTCATCATGGCTTAATGGCAACATGAAGTTTTCATCATAGTAGTACATCATGCTAAAACCAAATTTATCCTGATGATGTTGGCGATGAATGGGATCAAGTTTGAAATAATCAAGGGTATCGTGCATCCAGCCCATCATCCATTTCATGCCAAATCCCAAACCCCCTGCATAGGTCGGTTTGCTGATGCCCGGCCAATCTGTTGCCTCTTCGGCGATGGTCTGTATGTCAGGAAAATCCCTGAACAATGTTTCATTAAAATCTTTAATAAACGCGATGGCCTCCAAATTTCCATCACCGCCGAATTCGTTTGGTTCCCACTGCCCTTTTTTTCTTGAATAATTCAATTTTAATATTGAACTCACTGCATCAACGCGAATTCCGTCGATATGAAATTTATCCATCCAAATTCTTGCGCTGCTGATGAGAAAAGATTTTACTTCTCCTCTTTTATAATTGAAAATATAGCTATTCCAATCCGGGTGAAAGCCTTTGCGCATGTCCGCATACTCATAGGTGTTGGTTCCATCAAACATGAACAGTCCATGGGCGTCATAAGGAAAGTGTGAAGGAACCCAATCCAAAACAACGCCGATGCCTTGCTGATGAAATGCATCAACCAATGCCATAAACTGCTGCGGGTCACCAAAACGAGAGGTGGGTGCAAAGTAGCCTGTTCCCTGGTAGCCCCAGCTCCCGTCAAAAGGGTGTTCCATTACTGGCATTAACTCAACATGGGTGTATGCCATTTCTTTTACATAAGGGACTAAATTTTCGCGAAAGAAATCATAAGTATTATAAGTCTCTTCATCATTCTTATCGGGTCGCATCCAACTGGCGAGGTGAACTTCGTATACGCTCCACGGCGCGTCAAGAGAATTATTCTTCTTTCTCGTTTTCATCCACTGGTCATCATTCCAGCTATAACCAAGTTCCCAGGTAATGGATGCTGTCTTCGGCCTTTTTTCCCAAAAATTTGCGTAGGGATCACCTTTATCCAGTTTTGCTCCCTTGTAACCGTGAATATGATATTTGTATGCTTCACCTTTTTGCATGTTAGGAATGAATCCCTCCCATATGCCCGATTTATCGAGCCTCACAAATAAGGGATGCGATGTTTTATTCCAGTCGTTAAAATTCCCGATGACCGAAACAAAAGTGGCGTTGGGGGCCCAGACAGAAAAATAATAACCCTGTACGCCAAGTACCTCGCGCTGATGAGCGCCGAAAAAATGGTACAAACTATAGTGTGTTCCGTTTTGAAAATTGTGAACATCGTCATCAGAAAATAATGAGTAATTCCAAACCGGTTTGGTTGAATCTACAAAATGGATCTCCTCGTAACGTTTATGTGTATCCACAGTTTTCTTTTTTATTTTGTCGGCTTTTTTCTCCGATTCACCGATTTCTGCTTTTTTTTCTTTATCAAGATTTATGGATTTTTTTTTGTTTTCACTCATAACGCAATGGCTTTATCAATCGTTGAAGAAAATTCTCTTTAACGTAAAATTAAGAGTTCATCACTGCATATTCATTATTTTTTAATTGACATTTGATATGCCTGAAGATTCAATATCCCTGCATCAAAGATTCAACGTCACATTTAACCCTGACTAATGCTAAAACTAATCGCTTCATTCCTCCTGTTGCTTATTTGTTTTCATGGTTCTTTTGCACAAACCGCCGTTATAAAAGGAGTGATCAGCGATACCATCGAAAAGAAAAATCTTTCCAATAGTGTCGTGATGGTGCTTCGCCAAAAAGATTCCATAATGGTGGGGTATACCCGTTCGGACAAATCCGGGAATTTTAAACTGAATAATCTTCCCTCCGGCAAATTATTGATATTGGTAACATATCCGAAATATGCAGATTATGTTGATCAGATTGAACTGAAAGATTCTTCAATTCTGGATCTTCATCAAATAATGCTCACCTTAAAGAGCCAGTTATTAAAAGCATTTGTTGTAAACGGAAATGCGGCTATCCGGTTAAAAGGCGATACCACGGAATTTAAGGCAGATAGTTTTAAGGTGCAACCAAATGCCAGTGTGGAAGATCTTTTAAAAAAATTGCCGGGGATACAGGTTGATAAAAATGGAACCATTACCGCACAAGGGGAAACGGTGCAAAAGGTGTTGGTGGACGGCGAAGAATTTTTTGGAGATGACCCTACCCTGGTAACAAAAAATCTGCGCGCCGATATGGTTGATAAAGTGCAGGTGTTCGATAAGAAAAGTGACCAGGCAGCCTTTACGGGCATCGATGACGGGCAAAAACAAAAAACGATCAACCTGAAACTGAAAGACGATAAGAAAAACGGATATTTCGGGAAACTCAGTGTGGGCGCAGCTACCGACGGTTATCATGATAATCAGCTCATGTTCAATAAATTTCAAAAGAAAGAAAAATTATCGCTGTATGGAATTGTTTCAAATACCGGAACGGCGGGGCTTAACTGGCAGGATCAAAGCTCTTTTGGCGGAGGCAATGGAATAGTTTCTGTTGATGCAAATGGAAACATTATCGGCGCAGACGACATCAGCGGATGGAACGGTAATTATAACGGTCAGGGATATCCGTTGGTGCAAACCGGCGGTGTTCATTATAATAATAAATGGGATAATGATAATCAATCTATCAATGGCAATTACAAAATAATGCAGCTATTTGTGCACGGAAACAGCGCCACCAATTCGGAATACATTCTTCCTGATTCATTATCCTCCTATTATCAAAGTCAAAAGCAAAAATTTACCAACCAGGTATTGCGGAGCAAACTTTTCGGGAATTATGAATTGCAGTTCGATTCTTCTTCTTCTTCAATAAAATTTTCATTTGACGGCACCCTGGTCCACAAGATCACCAACAACATCGACAGCACACAGTCTTTGTTGGTCCATGACAGTTCAATGCTTAATAATGGCAATAATAAAACGACGACGACCGGTGATAACAATTCATTTAATAGTGAATTGCTCTGGAAGAAAAAATTAAAGAAGAAAGGAAGAACCATTTCTGTAGATGTAACTGAAAATTATGCGAAGAATATCTCTAATGGATTTCTTTTTTCAGCGAATAACTTTTTTACCAATGACACACTTTCTCTTGCACAAATAACCGATCAATACAAAACCAATAGCAGCCAAACTTTTACACTCAATACGAACGCAACATATACTGAACCATTGTCCGCGGCTTCATCATTAGTAGCAAACTATGGGGTTATTATCAATAACAGTGCTGCAGATAAACTATCGTATAATAAATCGCAAGGCGGCAAATATGATTCGCTTGATAATATTTACAGCAGCAATTATTCATTCAACACCTTTACACAAAAAGGCGGATTATATTATTCACTCACCAAAAAGAAGTATAGGATTTATGCGGGAACCAATGTCGGACTCACCGATTTTAAACAAACCGATTTGTTTAAAGACACTGTTGGCAAGAGAAATTTTGTGAACTGGTATCCGCAGGCACGTCTGAGTTTTGATATTGCTCCGCAAAACTCTATTTATGTTCAATACAACGGCTCAACCATTCAACCCACATTACAGCAAATTCAGCCGATCCAAAATAACGAAGATCCTTTGAATGTTGTAGTGGGCAACGCCGCATTAAAACCAGCATTTCAAAATAATATCCGGCTGCAATATTTTTTCTTCCGGGCCCTCACGGGTAAAAATCTTTGGACCAATGTCAACTACACCTTTACGGAAAATGCCATCAGCACGAGCAGTTATGTTGATACGATCGGGAGAAAGATCACCCAATCAATCAATGTAGGCGGAAATTATAGTTTATCTGCGAACATCAACTATGGATTCAAATGGAAGAAACCGGATATTTTTATTAATGTTAATGCAAATGTTGGTGAAAACAGAAATAACAGTATTGTAAATAATGAAATGAACACCACCAACAGCGGTGATTATACTTTTGGTTTTTACGTGGGAAAATATAAAGAAAAGAAAATTGATTGCAGCTTCAGGGCTTCTGCCACTTACACAACAAGCACATCTTCTATTCAAACCGATTTCATCACCAAATACTGGTCCTATAATTTGCATCCTGATCTGGATTTCTTTTTGCCCTTAAATACACAGATCCACACCGATCTGGATTACACATTTCGTCAGCGCACATCAGCTTTCGACAATAATACCAACGTGGCTTTGTGGAATGCTTGGTTTGGAAAAAAGTTTCTTAAAAATGATGCATTGTTGATAAAGGTTTCTGCCAACGATATCCTGAATCAGAACAAAGGCATTACGAGAAATGTAAGTTCTAACTTTATCTCTCAAAACACCTATACAACCATTCAAAGATATTTTATGATTACGGCAGTTTGGAATTTCACAAAGGCAGGAACAAAAGCTCCGTCGGGTGGAGGAATGATGTTCATCAGTAATTAAAATGAAATAAATCCATGAATCGTATCGAGTCAATCATCATTTGCTGCGCATTATTGTTTTTTCAAAATGCAAAAAGTCAAAACACCGTTTTTATCACACGGGGTAAAATTGAATTTGAGTATAAAGTAAATATCTATGCCCAGATGCAGGATTTCAATGATGACGGATGGAAAGATTGGGTAAAGAAGAACATGCAGCAATTTAAGACAACTTACTTTGATTTGACCTTTGATAATAACAGGGCGCTTTATCGGCCGGGAAGAGAAAACCCCGATAATAATAAAATGTGGTTTGGCAATGACGTTGCAGATGGGAACGTTGTTTATTCCGATTTTGATAAACAGCAATCCATTGCTCAGAAAAAAGCGTTTGAAAAAATATTTCTTGTCCAGGATAGCCTTCGAAAAATAAATTGGAAAATAACAAACGAAACAAGAACGATCGCCGGCTTTGAATGCAGAAGAGCAAATGCATTGATATTGGATTCAATTTATGTGGTTGCCTTCTATACTGATGAGATCACTACGCCGGGCGGACCTGAATCTTTTAGCGGATTACCCGGCATGATACTGGGCGTTGCCCTTCCTCATCAACACGTGACCTGGTTTGCCACAAAATTAGAAACGGAAGCGGTAAAAGAAACCGATCTCAAAGCGCCAACCAAGGGCAAGATCACCACAAATGCTTCTTTAAAAGATAACCTGAAAGAAAGCCTGAAGGACTGGGGCAAATATGCAGATAAGTATGTTTTACAGATCCTGCTATAGAATTCTTTTCTCATTTCCAATCGTTAATATTAGTTCAAGCTTCTGTCAACCTGTCACAGCACATCATTTTTGCGTATATTTGCCATCCGAATTTTAAACAAAAATGCTGGATCTGTTTATCGATAAAACGCATGACGAAAACCGACAGGGTGAGCGCTTTATGTCCACTTCTACGGAGGAGATCGTTTATACCAAAAGGTTCTACATAGAAAGCTATGGTTGTCAAATGAATTTTTCTGACAGCGAAATTGTTGCCTCTATTCTAAATAAGAGTGGATTTGGCCCTACAAGCAATTTTGAAGATGCCGACGTGGTCTTGTTGAATACCTGCTCCATCCGCGAAAAAGCGGAGCAAACAATTCGCAACCGACTTCAAACCTTCAGACAAATAAAAAAGCAAAAACCGGCTATGCTCATTGGTGTTTTAGGTTGCATGGCCGAAAGGTTGAAGTCGAAATTTTTGGAAGAAGAAAAGCTGGTTGATATTGTCATTGGACCGGATGCATACCGGGCTTTACCTGCCCTGATCGAAGAAGCAGGAGAAGGTCAAAGAGCGGTCAATGTTTTATTGAGCCGCGAAGAGACCTATGCCGACATCTCTCCTGTTCGCTTGAACAGCAACGGCGTTACAGGCTTTGTAAGCATCATGCGCGGTTGTAATAATATGTGTTCATTTTGTGTGGTTCCGTTTACAAGAGGCCGGGAAAGAAGCAGGGATGCTCACTCTATCATTAATGAATGTGCGGAACTTTTTAACGATGGTTATCGTGAAGTTACCCTGCTGGGTCAAAATGTGGATAGCTATTATTGGATTGACGAATCAAAAGATGAGATTGTGACATTTGCAAAATTGCTGGAAAAGGTTGCGCTCATCAATCCGTTATTAAGAGTTCGTTTTTCCACCTCGCATCCGAAAGACATCACGGATGAGGTCCTGTTCACCATTTCGAAATACGAAAATATCTGCGACTATATCCATCTTCCGGTGCAAAGCGGCTCAACAAGGATTCTTCAGTTGATGAACAGAACCTACACCCGCGAATGGTACCTGGCTAAAATAAAACGCATTCGGGAAATAATCCCTGACTGTGGAATTAGCTCAGATATAATTACCGGTTTTTGCACTGAAACTGAAGATGATCATGGTGATACCTTAACATTAATGGAATATGCACGTTATGATATGAGTTATATGTTTTTTTATAGCGAGAGACCGGGAACATTAGCGGCCAGAAGATATGCAGACGACATTCCCGAAGAAACGAAAAGAAGAAGATTAAGCGAAGTGGTGAAATTGCAAAATCAACTTTCGCAGGCTAGCAATAAAAATGATGTCGGAAAGATTTTTAAAGTATTGATAGAAGGCGACTCAAAAAAAAGTGATGAAAATTGGATGGGCAGAAGCTCACAAAATAAAGTAGTGATTTTTCCCAAAGCCGAAAATGATTTTAGAAAAGGCGATTATGCCTTTGTGAAAATAAATGATTGCACCGGCGCAACATTGATCGGCAGAACAGTTTCTACAATTTAATGATTAAGTAAACCAATCAAACGCTGTTATTGTTTTAACGGCAAACCAGTTTAGCATGGCAGATATTCAGGCAATAAAAAATCGTTTTGGAATTATCGGCAATTCTCCGGCATTGTCTTATGCATTGCAGGTTGCCTCCCAGGTTGCCAACACGGATTTGGCCGTATTGATCATCGGCGAAAGTGGCGTCGGAAAAGAGGCGTTCTCACAAATCATTCATGCATTGTCCGCACGCAAACACAATCCCTTCATCGCGGTGAATTGCGGCGCAATTCCGGAAGGAACCATTGATTCGGAATTATTTGGTCACGAAAAAGGTTCTTTCACAGGCGCAGTTGATTCACGAAAGGGATATTTTGAAACTGTAAACGGAGGAACGATTTTCTTAGATGAGATCGGTGAACTACCTCTTGGCACCCAGGCGAGATTGTTGCGCGTTTTGGAAGCCGGTGAATTTATCCGGGTGGGTTCATCCAAGGTTCAAAAAACGGATGTTCGCGTAATAGCCGCTACCAACAAGGATTTGCTCGAATTGACCGATAGGGGCAGATTTAGAGAAGATCTTTATTATCGTTTAAGCACCGTTCCGATTCGTGTTCCGGCACTCCGCGACAGGAAAGAAGATATTCCGTTATTATTTAGAAAGTTTGCCGTTGATTTTGCAGAAAAATATAAATCCACACCAGTCCAATTAGATGAAGAAGCAAGAAATCTGTTAATTAACTATTCATGGCCGGGTAATGTTCGCGAATTGAAGAATATTGCAGAACAGATTTCAGTGTTGTCGCAGGATAAACAGGTAACGGGCGCCGAGATCAGCAGATTCATTCCTGCCGGAAATAACAATCGTTTGCCAATGTTGATTTCAAATAATAGTGCAGCTACGACAAATGGTCACGAATTTGCAAATGAACGTGATATTCTGTACAAACTTTTTTTCGACATGAAAAAAGACGTTACGGAATTGAAAAAGATGTTTGTTGAAATCTTGAAAAACCCTTCGCTCACTTCCACTTTGCAACATTCAACCTTCGCCAATGAATTGAAAGATTTACAACCTCAGGAAACCTTTCAACAATCTGTATTGCAACCGGCGATCAATAATGCACAGCCAATGGTTTTGCATAATCACACGCCGATACAAGATCACGTGGAAGTGGAAGAATCGTTGAATATAATGGATAAGGAAAAAGAGCTTATCATCAAAGCGCTAAAAAAACATAAAAGCAAAAGAAAGGATGCGGCCTCCGACCTGGGCATCAGTGAAAGAACATTATACCGCAAGTTGAAAGAATATGATATTGAGGATTTATAATCGGTAATGATAAACGAAATAATGAACAATGAAAATTGAAGAATTAAAAAGAGAAAAGGGATCTGTCTTAAACATATTCACTGTTTTTTGCTTTTCGCTTTGCATTTTTTTCTTCTCCGCCTGCGGCGTTTATTCATTTAAGGATGTGTCCATACAGCCACCCAATGCAAAAACAATTCATATCGGTTATATTGAAAACAAGGCACGCTACGTCAATCCGCTTTTAAGTCCGCAGTTGACCGATCAGTTAAAACTAAAGATCAGTAGCCGAGTTTCAAAACTTACACAACTGCCCACCAGCGATGCCGATTTTGATGTGAGTGCTTATGTTACCGGCTACGATCCCAGTACCTCGGGTGTTTCCGGCCAACAGGCTGCGACCAATCGTTTAACGGTGACTGTTCATATTGATTTTAAGAACAGGCTCGATGATAAAAGAAATTTCTCGGCAGACGTTACGCGAAATTTTGATTACTCGGCAACACTTACTTTAAGTCAGGCGGAAGGCTCTTTGCTTAGTACGATCGTAAGCAATGTGACTGATGAAATGTTCAATCGTATTTTTTCTAACTGGTAAGATTTTCATTAATGGATAATAATATCAACAATATCGTTCAAAATATTTTTCAGGTAGAATCTTTCGAAGATCTTTCTTTAAAACAATTGCGTGAATTTGCCGAACAATATCCTTCCTTCAATTTCGCGCATTATATGCTTACAAAAAAACTGCAGTTGGAAAATTCAAATGTGCTTGAAAACGAGATCCATAAGACGGCTTTGTATTTCACCAATCCTTTCTGGCTAAAATGGTTGTTGCAGCAACCAGATAAAAAACCTGAAGCCGGTGAGAAAAAAGAAGATCCTTCAACGCCGGAAAATCATTTCGTTGAGAATATTACCAATAAGACCGCGGAAGTAGTTGCGACAGAAGAAAAGGCTGAACCCATTGTCAGTAAGCAGGAGGAAGCCATAATTTTCGAACCTTATCACACCATTGATTATTTCGCCTCACAGGGAATTAAAATTACGCAGGAAGAAAATCCGAATGATAAATTCGGTCGACAGTTAAAAAGTTTTACGGAATGGCTTAAAACAATGAAAAAGTTACCACGGCAAACAGCTGAAATTGAAGCAGAGCCCGAACAGGATGCTGCAATCGAAGATTTCGCATCCCATTCCATTGAAGAAAAAGAAGTGCTTACAGAAACAATGGCTGAAGTGTTGGTGAAACAAGGCAGAAATGAGCGTGCTATTGAATTATATCATAAATTAAGTTTGCTTAATCCCGCTAAAAACGCTTACTTTGCAGCCAAAATTGAGCATTTAAAATAGATTGATATGGTTATTCTCTTTGTTATATTATTATTTGTGGCTTGTATCTTTTTAGGATTGATCGTGCTTATACAAAACCCTAAAGGGGGTGGTTTGGCTGGTAATGTTGCTGGTTTCAGCAATCAGTTCATGGGTGTAAAACAAACAACCGATGTGCTGGAAAAAGGAACATGGACCCTGGCTATTATTGTTGGTGTGTTGTGTCTGTTTTCTGCTTTGTTTATCCCGCGCGCTTCAGCAATTCAGGTTCGTGATGTAAAGGCAAACAGCAACACTTCTGCACCATTGCCTTCTACCAATCAACAACAAGCGCCAACAACAAATCAACCGACCCAACAACCTGCCAAATAAAAAATTATTTGTTTAAAATTCATTGCCCTGTCTTCTTAATGACAGGGTTTTTATTTATTTTGATAGCCCAATATGTTTACCTATGAAGAAGAAAATCTTTCTTATCGTTATCATTGTGATTTTTGCCACTGCGGTCACCGCAGCATGGGCGTTCTTTGGTTCCTGCACCACATTCAAAAGCGATGAATACTATCTCTATATTAAAACGGGAATGACCTACCCGCAAGTCGTGCAATCCCTCGATGAAAATAATGTGATCAGAAACATTTCATTTTTTAAGTGGATCGCAAAAAGAGTTGATTATCCCGCAAATGTAAAAGCGGGAAAGTATGAAATAAAAAAAGGGATTAACCTGGTCGAGTTAATTCGTATGCTGCGTAATGGAAGACAGGTCCCTGTCAATCTCATCATTACCAAATTGAGGACCAAAGAAGATCTGGCGGCACTTGTAGGAAGGCATTTTGAGTGTGATTCAATTTCGTTCCTGAATTTCCTTGATAACAATGACTCCTTGAAACATTATGGACTTGACTCCAATATGGTGATGACTGCTATCTTCCCCAATACGTATACCTATTTCTGGAACACCACTCCAACAAGAATTTTCAAGAAATTTTTCGCAGCCTATAATGAATATTGGACCCCTGAAAAAAAACAATTTGCCACAGAACATAAATTGACGCCGGCGACTGCTTATATTCTTGCTTCCATCATTGAAGAAGAAACAAATAAGCAGGAAGATAAAAGCAAGATTGCAAGCGTTTATTTGAATAGACTTGATAAAAAAATGAAACTCGCTGCCGATCCAACAATAAAATATGCGATGCACAATTTTGAATTGAAGCGTATCTACGATAAATATCTCTCCTTTGAGTCCCCTTACAATACTTATGTTCACGAAGGATTGCCACCCGGACCTATTTGCACGCCAAGTGAAGAAACTTTAAATGCGGTTTTAAACGCGCCAAAAACAAACTATTTGTACTTTGTGGCGAAACCGGATTTCTCTGGCTATTCAAATTTTTCCGAAACTTTTGAACAGCACATGAAATTTGCAAAACAATATCAAGAAGCGCTAGACAGCGAAATGATAAAAGCGAAAGGTCTGTCAAAATAATAATGGCAATTCATTTTTTCAATGACAAAGTTTGAAAGATTTTTTTACGATTCATCAATTGTCCGATTTGCTGCTGCAAAAAGCAAACAGATCATTTTGCCGGGCTTTGATCATGTCCCTTTGTATGATGTGGTAAAATTTTTTATTAACCAGGTAAAAAAGGTCGGACTCAATGATCGTGCGCGTTCCATTTCGTTTAGTTTTTTGACAGCAATTCCTGCGGCGGCCATTTTCCTTTGCACCCTGATTCCGTATTTCCCTATCTCAAAAGAAATTACCAAACAATTGCTTCTGCTCACCAAAGAAATCACGCCCAATCAAAACACCTATGTAATGGTGAGCGATTTTTTGAAAGATTTCTTAAATAAACCCAGAAGTGGATTATTATCCTTTGGCTTTGTGCTGGCGATATTTTATTCTTCAAACGCAATGCTGGGCATCATGCGCTCATTTAATAAATCGCTTATCTATAATACAAGACAGAATTTTTTTCAAACAAGATGGATGGCCATAAAACTTACGGTGCTTGTGGTCTTGCTGGTCATCGGTTCAATGATCATTCTTGTTACACAAGACGAAGTGTTGAAGAATCTATTGGAATGGCTGAACATAAAACGACATAATGCGCGATGGCTTTTCAAAACATTTCGATGGGTAATCATCATCCCGTTATTTTATTATTCGATCGCTTTTATTTATAAATACGCGCCTGCTGTTCATAAACGATGGAAGCTATCTTCGCCAGGGACGATCCTGGCAACATTCCTGATCATTCTCACCACCTTATTTTTTTCTTTTTGGGTGAATAAATTCGGGACCTATAATAAAGTGTATGGTTCCATTGGGACGATTTTGATCCTCATGCTTGTTATGTATTTTAACTCGCTGATCTTATTAATCGGGTACGAATTGAATGTCAGCATTCACCATTTAAAAGTGGTTGCGGATGAGCGAGCGACTGAAAAGAAATCCCAGGATAAGCATACCAGACCGCTTAAATAAAAGAGATTCATATCTGCCGAAAAATATTTGTCCGGCATTTTTTTTGCGCAACCATTTAAAATGAATTTTATGAAAAAATTACTTTCATTCTTTCCGGTAATCCTTTTCGCTTCTTCATATGGAGTATTGCCGATCGGTTCTTCTATTCCAAAAGCGGCGATGAAATTAAAAGATGTTTCTGGCAAAGAAATATCCTTGGGTGAGGCAAAAAAAGATAATGGATTATTGGTGATGTTCAGTTGCAACACTTGCCCGGTGGTCATCAGGAATCAATCGCGTACAAAAGAGATTTGTCAATATGCATCGGATAAAAAAATCGGTGTTGTTCTTTTAAATGCAAATGAAGGTGATCGTAGCGGCGGAAATTCCTTTGAAGAAATGCAGTCATATGCGCATAACCAGGATTACCATTGGTTTTATGCGTTAGACAAGAACAGCGAGCTCGCTGATGCCTTCGGCGCAAATAAAACACCAGAATGTTTTTTGTTTGACAAGAATGGAAGATTGGTTTATCATGGCGCAATTGATGATAATCCCGGCGATGTTAATCATGTAAAACGTCATCATCTCCAAGAGGCGATCAATGAAATTGTTGCAGGCAAAGAAGTGAGTGTTAAAGAAACGCGTTCAATTGGATGTTCAATAAGTCGCGCCAATTAGGATTATAAAGGCGTCTATCCCCAATGACAGGGGTTATATTATTTTATCAAGGCTTTAATATTTTCTTCCACTTGTGGTTCGGTTAATTGGCGTTCAAAGAATTTCCGATAATGCGTTTTGTTATTAATAAAAAGCGTTGATGGAATCCCTCCTGTCCATTGCTTATCAATTTTCGGACAAAAATAATCTGCGTTCGTTTCATTCAGCCAAACGATAGACGCTGAAAAATTTTCCTTTTTTACAAAAGAAGAAATCCTGGCGGGATAATAATCTGGCAGATCCAGGCTTACCAACATTAATTCAACTCCATCATTTTTATATTTCTCTGCGTCAGTTTGAAAATATGGAATTTCATGGATACACGGAACACAATAGGTTGCCCAAAAATTTATTATGAGAGGATGGTCGCTTTTTTCAATATAATTCTTCAATTCGTCGATCTTCATTTTTTTAATTTCCTGTTCAAATGAATTGGTATGGAGAACCATCAAAGAGAAAAAGCAACAAAAAAGCTTTACCATAAAAACATTTATTAAATAATGCTAATCATCGTTATTGATACTCCATTTCGTGAACAGGCTTTGATAGTGCTCGGATGAAATGCTTCTGTTATCATAATGTCCGACCAATTTTTTTTGCCTGAACGCTTCGTACAGAGTAACAGCGCATGCAACAGAAATGTTCAGCGATCTGATAATACCCACCTGTGGAATAATAAAATTCCCATCGGCTAAGTTCCTTATTTCTTCACTCACGCCTTCATGTTCGTTGCCAAATACAAGCGCCACACTTTGGGTAAAATCAATTTCGTACAAGCTCATTGAATCATGGCCAAGAAAGGTGGTGAAAATTTTTTCGTATTTATTTCTTAAAGCGCTATAACAATCTTTCACATCACTGTATTGATGGACAGTAAGCCATTTTGCGGCACTACTGCTGCTTTTTGTGCCCCATTTTTTATGACGGGGAATCCTTGTATTCAACACATGAATTTCCTGCACGCCAACGGCATCGCAGGTACGCATCACCGCTGAAATATTATGCGGATCAAATACATTTTCAAGCACAATGGTGAGATTGGGTTGGCGATTGTTCAATACATACCTTAGTCTTTCTTCTCTTTCCGGCGTCATTTATTTTTTGATTGTGAGCGAAAGTAATTAAGATTTAGGTGCGATGGATTTATTCATTACCGGAAATTATTTCCGCTGATGGGAAAGATCTTTGCGGTGCCTTTTTTCAAGAGTATTAATAACCAACCAATTACATTAGTGGCATCTTATTCGCAATAAGACAGGCAGGATATGTAATCACTAAACCCTGAAACGCAAAAAGAATTGGTAATAAAATGAGATGGTAAGATTTGAAAAATTGAGGGCCATCAATAGTAAAATATATTCCTCATTTTATCACCGAATTGTTGATCAAAAAAGTTCTCTCATCGCAGAGAACTTTTTTATTTGAAGCAGCATAGTTATCTGATTAATACAGAAGTTCCTTTGAGGAAAAATCTCTTTCCCGTATCCCCATCGGTATATTGCAGTGTCCAGACAAATGTTCCGCTATCCTGCGGTTTGCCATTTAAAGTTCCGTCCCATTTTTTGGTCCAGTCCCTGGATTCAAAGATGAGTTGCCCGTAACGATTATATACCCTGAATTCAAGATTGGTTGCCTTAAAGGCATTTAACGGGTATAGATAATCGTTATGTCCATCGCCATTGGGAGTGAAACCAGTCGGGACAGTAATGTAACAGCTTACCACTTTTGTTATCACTTTTGTTGCGGTATCATAGCAACCCAAATTGTTCCCGATAATTAGTTGAACGGTATATTTTATTTCCTGGTTAGTGGTAGTGGGAAAAGTATGCTGTACCGGATTTTGATCAGTAGAATTTGTACCATCGCCAAAATCCCAATACCAGGAAGAAATATTTCCTGAACTATTATTTTGAAACAACACCTTATCAGTTGGACAAATATTATCCGGTGCCGTGAAAGCCGCATTGATTGCATTATCTAAAGAGACCGTTGCGTTTGACGTGTCACTGCAAACCCCATTTGTTACAATCAACTGCGCATGTTTGTCCCCAAATACCGAATAAGTTTCCAGGGGATTTTGTAAGGAGCTGGTGCTGCTATCAAATGTCCATTGCCATTGATAAATGCCATTTCCACCAGCATTGGAAAATTGGATGCTGTCTGCTTTACATCCTAAAAAAACCTGGTAATTGAACTGTGCAGAAACCGTATCCTTTGTCGAGAAATTGACCGTTTGCCCTGCTGGAGTCGCCTGGTTACATTGATCAATAATTGTATTCCGGTCATTGCCGGTTACTAATTTGATTTGATAAGAACCTGTTGTAAGAATGGGTGAATTTAATTTTACAAAAATGATGTTGCTTTCATTATTATTATCGCAATTGGCAAATGCGGATTGAATAGTAACCGGCGTTGATCCTGTTATTACAAAATCACTTCCGTCAGCAGCAATGCTGCTGCATTGGATCGGCTTTCGAAAAACCAATTGCAGCAACCCGGGCGCGCATCCTACAGGCGCAATGCTATCAAATGGCGTTGGGGCTTGCGGAAAAATAGTGAAAGAAACATTGGCTCCGACAGGCAGACTATTATCACAATCGTCTAGCAGAGTATTACCATCAGTGCCTATTTTCGCCGTAACCGAATAATTGCCCGGCGGCAAAGGATTGTTCAATTTCAAAATTATTGAATCAAGATCAAAAGCATTATTGCAATTAACCCCTACGGCAGAAATCACTGAACTCAGCGGGGATGAAATGGTAAAATCGCTTCCATCCAAAGCAAGAGAACTGCACCTTACCTGTTTGTCCAATTTTATTGAAATTGTTGCATCATCACATTGTATGGCGGCACTTTTTAATCCGGGAGTTATGGGGTTGTTGATACTTGCAGTTCCGCCACCAAATGATAATTGATATCCGCTTTGCGATTGCGTATAATGACTTACGAGTAGTAAATAAGTATGCCCTTGAATGATCTGCGGCATGCTATCGATCGTCTGAGCATCGGTATATGGTGGAGGCCCTCCCAGCTCCATCGGATTTGTTGCACATGCAAAATCGATTGTACCCGCTGGTGAGGCGCCTGTTTTGCCGGTATACCCTCTGCTGCTCTCCAGAGATGAATTTCCTGACCAATTATAACTGACCACAAAACTGCTGCTATCGTATACATTAACAGGATTGCGATTGGTAATATCAAACAATTCCCAGTCATAATCATCATCAAGGTTATTCGGGGTTATTAAAAAACCAAGCGTTCCACTTTTATAACAGGTGAATTGATACCAGAAAGGATTTGTGTCCGGATAATAGCCGCAATTGCCGGCAGGTAATTGTTTATTTACGCATTCCGGTACTGTTTTCTGACTAAAAATAGTGGTGCCGCATATGGGGAAAGCGGTTGATGGCGTTTGCCCAATTGTCGTGCATGTTGATTGAGATTTGACATCATTCATTAGCAACAAGACAATAGATAAAAAAGATATAATCTTCACCATCATTTTTATTAAGACGGAAGTATTCATCACTTCGTTGCAATAGTAAAAAATAAAACTTATGTTGATCAATTAATACGGCAATATTAATAAGATAGAAGTGAAATTCAATCTTGCAATTTTTTTCCAATTCGGGGAAGAAAAATCGAAGGCAAAAAAACTTTAAATTTTGGTAATCAATATTTTAAAAAATCGGCGTGTTGTTGGGACAAGATACCCTGAATCATAATTAATCCGTAACCTTACCATTAGTCATTACAGCCTTATTCAAGAGTTGATGTATTAATTGGGTAAGCTGGAAGAAGAATTTTTTTCACGGGTTATCAAAATAATGCAAAAGCAAATCCTCCTGGAAGAGAGGATTTTTTTATGTCATAACGCTACCAAAATAATGGCGATTCATTTTCCTAATAAAAAACCAATGGGAAGCGGCGAATGTAAATTGTAATAATGAGTTTCTTTTCTTAGATTTTTGGCTGTTTTACCCTATTTTTGCCCTCCCTGAAAATTTTATTCAGGCACTAAGCTTATGGACAAATTGATATACCTCGTTCCTGTTACAGGAGTTATCGGCTTGCTTTACACTCTTATTAAATTTTCATGGGTATCAAAACAAGATGCGGGAACCGAACGCATGCAAGAAATAAGTAGGTACATTGCCGAAGGCGCCATGGCTTTCTTAAAAGCAGAATGGAAAATACTTTCATATTTCGTAGTGATTGCTGCATTGTTTCTCGGAATAATGGGCAATAGCAATTCGCATTCGCATTGGTCAATTGCCATTGCGTTTATTCTTGGCGCTGTCTTAAGTGCGACAGCAGGCTATATCGGCATGCGCAGCGCTACAAAAGCGAATGTGCGCACCGCGCAGGCTGCACGTACAAGTCTTAGCAAAGCACTATCCGTTTCTTTTACCGGCGGTTCTGTTATGGGACTTGGTGTGGCGGGATTAGCAGTATTGGGATTGGGAGGATTATTTATCATCCTGAAATCCATATTCGCATCTGGAGCAGCAGTAGATTCCGATGAAATGGTCAGGACGATCGAAGTGCTCACCGGATTTTCACTGGGCGCAGAATCAATCGCATTGTTTGCAAGAGTGGGTGGAGGAATATATACCAAAGCCGCTGATGTGGGAGCTGATCTGGTTGGAAAAGTAGAAGCAGGCATTCCCGAAGATGACCCGCGCAACCCGGCAACTATCGCCGATAATGTAGGTGATAATGTTGGGGACGTTGCAGGAATGGGAGCCGATCTTTTTGGCTCTTATGTTGCCACCGTTTTAGCGACGATGGTCTTGGGACAGGAAACAAAATCTGTTGATCATTTTGGAGGACTGGCTCCCATTTTATTACCCATGCTTATTGCAAGTGTTGGAATCATTTTTTCAATCGTTGGCACTTTATTCGTTCGGGTGAGCGATTCTGCAGCCATCAATACTTCCAGTGTGCAGAAAGCCCTTAATATGGGTAACTGGGGGTCGATTATCTTAACTGCGTTGGCCTGTATTGGTCTTGTTTATTATATCCTTCCTGATACGATGGTACTTCGTCATCATGAATTCACAAAATGGGGAGTACTGGGGGCCATTGCCGTTGGATTGTTGGTCGGGACCTTAATGAGCATCATTACCGAATACTATACGGCAATGGGAAAACGCCCGGTGTTGACCATTATCCGGCAATCCTCAACCGGTCATGCTACAAATGTGATCGGTGGTTTGGCGATAGGCATGGAATCTACCTGCTTACCCATTCTTGTGCTGGCTGCCGGAATTTGGGGCTCGCACGAATGCGCAGGTTTATATGGGGTGGCTATCGCTGCTGCAGGAATGATGGCAACTACTGCCATGCAGCTGGCAATTGACGCTTTTGGTCCAATTGCTGATAACGCAGGCGGTATTGCCGAAATGAGCGAGCTGCCTAAAGATGTCCGGGAAAAAACAGATGTGCTGGATGCTGTTGGAAACACCACCGCTGCAACCGGAAAAGGTTTTGCCATTGCTTCGGCTGCGTTGACCGCATTGGCATTATTTGCAGCCTTTGTTGGCGTTGCCGGAATTGGCGGAATCGATATTTATAAGGCAAAAGTTCTTGCCAGTTTATTTGTGGGTGGCATGATACCGTTCATTTTTTCTTCATTAGCTATTCGTGCTGTTGGACAGGCAGCGATGGCGATGGTAGAAGAGGTAAGAAGACAATTCAAAGTGATTCCGGGTATCATGGAAGGAACAGGAAAACCAGAATACGATAAATGTGTCGCCATATCTACTGAAGCATCGATTAAAAAAATGATCTTGCCTGGCGCCATCACCATTTTATCTCCTTTGATTATTGGTTTTTGTTTGGGGCCTGAAGCCCTGGGGGGATTCCTTGCCGGAGCAACAGTTTGTGGCGTGTTAATGGGCATGTTTCAAAATAATGCCGGAGGTGCTTGGGACAATGCAAAAAAATCCTTTGAAAAAGGCGTTGAAATAAACGGACAGGTCTATTATAAAAAATCAGAACCGCATAAAGCTTCCGTAACCGGCGATACTGTTGGCGATCCGTTCAAGGATACTTCCGGACCCTCAATGAATATTTTGATAAAATTGATGTCGATCGTTTCTTTGGTGATTGCGCCAACGCTGGCCAGTTTGTATCATACAAAAGGGATAGCACAGGAAGGAAAAATTGTTGAAATGAAAATTACAGCCAGTGCCAATGATAAGGATAGTTCGAATATTGATCTAACGATCAATGGCAATAAAGCGGAAGAAGAATTTAAAGATTTAATTGATGCGTTGAAGAAAGATAAAATGGATAATAATGGAAATCTTTCCGTGGAATATAATAACGGCTCATTAATCATTAATGGGAAAAAGCAATCTGAAGATGTAGAAAAAAAGTACCAGGAATTTTTCGGGGACAAAAAAGAATTTAATTTTTCCATTCGGATAGCAGAGAAATAATTATTTTAGCAACAGAACTAATCAGATCCAAATACCTTAAGTCCCGATGTTTCCACATCGGGGCTTTTTATTTTTAGTATAAATAAGATGGCAAAATTCCGTTCAATTTATATTCCGGTGATCCAAACTGCCAAGCCATGATCAGGTCATGAAATAAAAATGATGGTTAAAAAATACTTTGCTCAAGTTTTCTGAATAAGCCACTTGTAAATATTTTTCTTTTTTTAACTTTTTATTACGAAAATCATCGTAAATTGGCTGAAACATTTTTTTATGTCCGTAACTAAGTATATAAAACCAACTGAAAGTGAGTTGGAAATTTTGCAGGTTTTGTGGAACAGAGAAACCGCAAGCGTTCGCGATGTGCATGAAGAACTGGCAAAGACCAAAGACGTTGGGTATACCACTACTTTGAAATTGATGCAGATAATGCATGAAAAAGGATTGGTAAAACGCGATGACACTTTTAAGACGCATATTTACCAGCCTTCGGTCAGTAAAGAAAAAACCCAGAAGCATTTATTGAGTAAAATGATTGATAATCTTTTTGGCGGTTCATCAACTGAACTGGTGATGCAGGCTTTGGGAAATCATAAGGCCTCTGCACAGGAGCTGGAAGAAATTCAACAGTTGCTTAATAATCTTAAAAAGCATTAATATGCAAATGCTGGCACAATCTGCATTCCTTAAAGCATTAGGCTGGAGCTTGCTTAATAGTCTTTGGCAAATGTCATTTTTGTGGCTGGTTTATTTTGTAATAAATTTTTCTTCAAAAAAGATCACTGCAAATGCAAAACACAATCTTGCGGTAGTATTGTTGTGTGCAGGCTTTGGGTGGTTCTTATTTTCATTTCTGAATTATTATATCCAATCAGAAAATGGTGTTTCATTTTTTACTTTTTCCGTTATGGGTGATGGCAATTTGCCCGCGATCTTTTTTAATAATGTAAAGATCTTCGTTGAGCAGGCCTTGCCTTATCTTACTTGTGTTTATTTGGTGGTTCTTGCTTTTCAGCTTTCCCAATATTCAAAGGATTACCTGGCATCAAAAAGATTAATGAACGATGGGTTGCATAAAATAAATGCAGACCTCAGACTGTTCTCACAGGAAATTGCCTATCGCCTGGGCATTAATAAAAAAGTAAAAATCTATTTATCTTCTTTGGTCGATAGTCCGATGACACTTGGATTCTTTAAATACATTATTCTTATTCCGCTGGCAACAATAAATAATTTGTCAACGCAACAGATAGAAGCGATCTTATTGCATGAACTGGCTCATATAAAACGCAACGATTACCTGCTGAATCTATTAATGACGATCGTTGAAATAATATTTTTCTTCAATCCTTTTTCCCGGTTATTCATCAACGTTATCAAAAAAGAAAGAGAGAACAGTTGTGATGATTTGGTGATGCAGTTCAATTACGACCCTCATCTTTATGTGATGGCATTGCTGTCTCTTGAAAAATCGAGACATACAGCTCATCAGCTGGCCATGGCTGCCATTGGGAAAAATAATAAACTCTTGCTGCAAAGAGTCAAAAGAATAACGGGACAAAAACATGCGCAGACGCCTGTTAAACCAAAATTATTTTTTTTCTTTTTTATTTCAATTGTCCTTTGCGGTGTCGTGCAATTTAAGGTTTTGCAAACAACGCTTCAGTCCACCATTACAAAAGCATCGAATAAAAATGGTTTGATTAATACGGAAACGCAGCAACCCGTTTTTTTTAGTGCTTTGTCGCTAATGAATAATAAAAGTGATAACCTGCCGCCAAGGGCAAAGACCAAAAATAAATCTGCTGCAGTAAATAAGGATGACGCAAATGTTTCGGAAGATGATCAGACTATGCCCGGTGAGGTAAGTCCTGATCTTGCAGAAGATCAGCAATCAACTGATAATGCTGTTGCTGTTGCACAATCACAGCCTGTAGCAATGGATTTCTCAATTCAAACACAAAAGCCAAATAATATCGCTGAAGAAAATATTGTTCAGTCTCAATCCGATTATCCATATGTTCCTTCAGCGAGTTTTAGCTATCAGGCCATACAGGATACCAGCCTCGTGAAAGAGTTTAGTGTTAGCCCGAATGATATGGGGGAAGGGAATTCAAAGACGACCACAATAAAAATCTTAACCCCGAACGAGTGGAAAAAAATTGAAAAAGAGATGAAAGTAAATAGTAAAGATATTGTGATCAATCTGCATAAAATAAATACTGAATTGCAAAAGGCCGTTGGTACCATAGATTTGGAAAAAATAAACAATGAGGTGGTATCATCTTCCAGTGAACAGGAAGCCAATCGCATAAAAAATGATATCCAGGTTCAGGTGCAAGCGCTGGTCAGTGTGAAAACAAACCAGTCGCAATCGAAAAAATTGTTTGGTGAAATAAAACTGAACCAATTAAAGCTCCAACAAAAGTTTATTCAGCAGCAACAAGAAATTCTTAAAAAGCTCAAAGAAACAAAGCGCAGGTCGAAAGTGATCTATATCTGATAAAAAAAGCGGAGATTATATAAAAAGGGAAAGCACCAAGTTTTGTTTTTTATACACTTGCCTGATTGCTCAAACTCATGTACTCTTACTAACCCGATGCTTTCGACATTGAGTCACTTCCATCTTTTTACGGACTTCCGTTTCTCAATTGTTGTACAGTGAAGATACGTTTATGAAACAGGCGAATCCAAATTTTTTTCTATTTTGTTATTAACGCGTTTTGCACTTGGTTATCCACAATCATTTTGTCCAGCATATCCCCAATGCTTTTTAATATTTTGGTTTTGGCTCCGGGGTAATGATCTCCCAAAATTGCTCAACCCTAGATGCCCATGTGTTTTGACGGGCTACTGCGATTCTATCTTTTATTTTTTCATCATTGTTTTCTTTGATGGCAATATCTATGGCTTTCAAAAACTCATTATTATCTTCAGCAACATAAATTACATTTTTAAATGAATAGATGTCCTCAGAAAAATGTGTGGTAATAACAGGTTTGCCAGCTGCCAGATATTCGTTGATCTTTAAAGGATAGATGCTTTTGGTAAGAATATTTTTTTTGAAAGGCACGATCACGCAATCAAAATATTGTAAATAAGAAGCGAGTTCATTCACTTTTTTCGGGCCTGCAAAAATCACATTATCCATTTCGTGTAATCCCACTTCTTTGTAATCATTTCCATGTACAGGTCCTACAAAAAATAAAATTTTGTCCTGGTGGTAGGTTGCTATTTCGCGCAGCAATTCGAAATCCGATCTGTATTCTATGCTTCCCATATACCCGATTATCTTTTTACTGATATTGGCCATTTCTTCCGGCTTTGCTAATTTTTCGGTAGCAGCTTTTACAAAAATATCAATATCGGCACCATTGGGGTGGTAATGAACATTGGGTGAGAATGGCTGCTTCAGCCTGGTCAATTCTTTGGAAGTGCATAATGTATAATCGCTGTTGCGGATCACTTCTTCTTCCAGTCTTTCTCCATGTCTTCTTGAATACTTTACTTGTGAAATATCATCCATTGATTGATATACTGTTCGCAATGGTTTTATATCAGGGGGCAATTGTTGAATGAAATACGGGTCAAAAAAGTTTATGTAAATAAAATCCTTTACTGCATAATCCTTTATAAGCCTTCGAATGACCTTTAAGACGATCTTATTGTTGAAGTGCAGGAACTGGTTATATATGAAGCCTGAAGGCAAAAAATTGATCGGAAGGGTGACACCTGGGGTTACGATGGTAATATTGGCAGGCAAAGAAGCTGGATTACTATAGATGTTCTTGCTATGTAATAAGGCTTTCTTACGCGTTTGAACGAAGGAGGTATCCCGATAAGTAAGAAAGTCTTTCCATGAAAAAGGATGTTCTACGTAAAAAACCCTGTTTGTTTTGGCAAATTCCTTCACAAGCCACAAGGATGGAGAAGATATTTCCGAATCCCACCTGGAAAGCGCAAAACAAATGATGTCACAATCTTTTTTCATCCCGAGCAAATTAACATATTTTGTACCAAAAAAAACAGCACAGCTAAACTTATTGCTTTATTTATAATTATCTCGCCCACAGCCCGGTAATACTGCTCTATCTAAACGGCTTTTTTTCAAAATTATTTATTACCGGTCCGTAAATCAACATAATAACTTTAAAATAACTAAAAGTTCAAATTAAACTTTCAATTAACTTTGCGCCCTATGACTCAAGAACAAATCAAGACTATGAGGGATCGCGTTGCCGTCCTGAGGAGGTTTCTTTGACGTTGAGAATCGTCAATATAAAATTACTGAAGAAAAGCAATTATCAGTTAGCCCGGGGTTTTGGAATGATAATAAGCGGGCGACCGAGATACTGAAAAACATTAAGCTAAACGAGTATTGGGTAAAATTATTCGATTCGGTGCAAAACGCCGTAGAGGATTTTGTTGTATTATTTGATTTCTGGAAAGCGGGCGAAGCAAGCGAAGAAGAGACTAAATCGGCTTACACCAAAGCGTTAGATTTGATTGAAGAAGCAGAATTCAAAAGCACACTGAATCAGCCAGAGGATGAATTGCCAGCCGTTTTGCAGATTAACAGTGGTGCGGGCGGGACCGAAAGCCAGGATTGGGCGGAAATGCTGATGCGCATGTACAGAATGTATGGCGAAAAACATGGCTGGGGCGTTACCGAACTGGATATCCAGGATGGTGAAGGCGCAGGGATAAAAAGCGCTACTTTACAATTTGACGGACCCTTTGCTTATGGTTTCCTAAAAGCAGAAAGTGGAGTTCATCGGTTGGTTCGGATCTCCCCTTTTGACAGCAATGCGCGCCGGCATACGTCCTTTGCCAGTGTTTATGTATATCCTTTGGTTGATGACTCGATTGAAATTGAAGTAAGTCCGGCAGACCTGGAATGGGAGTTTTATCGCAGTGGGGGTAAAGGCGGACAAAATGTAAATAAGGTTGAAACTGCCGTGAGGCTGAAACATATTCCCAGCGGCATCATCGTCGAATGCCAGCAAGCGCGAACCCAGGGTGAGAATCGGGAAAAGGCGCTGAAAATGCTCAAGAGCAGGCTGTATGAAGAGGAATTGCGCAGGCGCGAAGAAATTAAAAATGCCGCCAACTCTACCAAGAAAAAAATCGAATGGGGTTCTCAGATACGCAGTTATGTTTTTCATCCTTATAAGATGATCAAAGATCACCGAACGGATTATGAAGTAGGAAATGTGCAGCCGGTGATGGATGGCGAATTGGACGGCTTTATCAAGGCTTACCTGATGAATGAAAAAGAAACCGCCTGATTAATCATTTGCATTTCTTCATCTCCCAGTTTATAAATGATGTAACGAATACGCCGCATGAACGTATAATATCAAACCCTTCTCATGCATCGGTTGAAACTCTTATTCTTATTTTCATTTCTCTTTAGTACTGGTTTTTGTCAACGTAATAAAGAGCTCCATGGTATTGTCTTAGATAATCACTCCAAAGCGGTTTTAGCGGGCGCAAGCATTCTCCTTTATCATTCAGGGAATATAACCGGACTGGTAGCAAACAAGGAAGGAAGATTTGAAATTGGCGGCACAGCTCCATTTGATTCAATTCGCGTTTCGATGATCGGTTATCATTCTGCAGTTCTTTCTTTCGAAAATTTGAATAACTCCGATTTGTCGGAAATTTTGTTGGTCGCTGCTCCTTCCCTGCTGAATGAAGTCGTAATAAAACCCGTCAATCCAATTGAAGTAGTCAAAAAAGTGATAGCAAATATACCTGCTAATCAGCCTCAGACTAATTTTGAGAATAATGGTTTCTATCGTGAGATCATTAAAGACAAAGAAAATTATTTTTCGATTGCGGAAGCCGTTTTTCAATCGCAGTATTTTCCTGCTGCAAAAAATTATAAACTAAAACTCATTCGTGGCAGAAGCAAAGAGGATGTTTCCTACACCCGCTTGTTTGAAGACTTTCATCCCGGCGGTGGACCACAGGCAGTTGCCGGAAGTGGTTTTGTAATCAATGTTCCTTCATTCCTGAATAATAAAGACATCAATAAGTTCAATTACAAAATTGATTCCGTTGTTGAATTTGATGGCAGGCAATTATACCATATTAGCTTTGATCAGAAGGATGGCGTGAAAGAAGCACTGGACAAAGGTTACATGTTGATCGATATGGATGATTATGCAGTTGTATGTTACGAAATACATAATAGCCCGGAAGGAACTCCCTACATCAAGAACCTTACCGGCACCGACAAGATCTTTGCAGCGCTTTTGAATATTGATCTTAAAAGGAAAGGATGGCATACCCGTGTTGATTTCACGAAGATTGATGACAAGTGGATAATGAGTCATGCAGAAACAGAATACGCCATCAGTTATAAACAACCCAAAAAACATCTTGATCTTGATCTCACCGTTAATATTGAACTGCTGTATACCGATCTGTTTAAAACTGTCAATAAAGAAATATCAAAAGAGGAAGAATGGAAGAAAAAAGATATTGTTGCCGATTTGCCAACTGCATTTGACGAAACGTTCTGGGGAAATAAAAATATCATTTCACCAACACAAAAAGTGAAGGATATTATTGCTGCAATCTCAAAAAACAATAATGATCTTCCGGTTGCAAATACATTATCTGACTGGAAATACCTTAACCCAAATCTTTTCCTTACCTATAAACAAAATGATACAATTATATTGATTCCAATAATGAAGTGTTACTGGAAAGATGAGGCTCAGGGGGGAATGATTTTTCATGAATTGGATGATGACTTTGTTATTGAATCAAAAATCACGGTAACAAAGAATTCCGCCGATAGCGATCTTCCAGACAGAGGTTTCCAGCAGGCAGGCATTATGGTGAGAAGCGCCGATGGTCCCAAAGAAAATTATATTATGCTTTCATTGGGGACAGGAGGTAATTCAAATCCAAAAATATTTTTAAAAAGAACAAGTGATAGTAAAAGCAAAACAGAGGTTAATAAACTCGACAATATGACTGAATGGTTACGCATAGAAAAATCGGGGAATAAAATAACCGCCTTTTTCAGAGCCGAAAATGATATGAGGTACAAAAAAATAGATGAGTATGATTTAGCATGGTTAGGTGGAAAATTGGAGGTTGGATTGGCCACTTTTGCGGCTTTTTCAGGAGACGGACCCAAAATGAAACCCGATATGAAAGCAGTCTTCTCACAATTCATTATTCATGCAAAGTAAAATTCCTGATTTGATCATGCGGTTCAACTGAAGATGGTAAGCTTAATAGTGATTATCTTTGCACCCTAAAATTTTACTATGAGTATTGGTACGTTTTCATATCCTTTGCCGGCTAACGAACCTGTCTTACATTATATGCCCGGAAGTGCTGAAAAGAAGAGATTAAAAGAAGTGGTTGCGGAGCTAAAAAAGCAGGAAGCCGATATACCTATGTTTATTGGAAATAAGGAAGTAAGAACCGGTAAAAGAACGGCAATTCATCCGCCCCATGAAATTGCACACACACTTGGATATTTTCACGAAGGCAATGAAAAACATGTTCAGCAGGCAATCGATGCTGCGTTAAACGCAAAGAAAAACTGGGAGAACCTAAGCTGGGAAAATCGGGCAAATATATTTCTAAAAGCCGCTGATCTGATCGCCACAAAATATCGTCCTTATATGAATGGGACAACCATGCTCGGACAAAGTAAAAACGCATACCAGGCGGAAATTGATTCTGCATGCGAGATAATAGATTTTCTTCGCTTTAATGTTCATTTTCTCAGTGAAATATATAAACAACAACCGATCAGTGCTACGGGCATCCATAACCGTATGGAATATCGCCCGCTCGAAGGTTTTGTCCTTGCCATTACTCCATTTAATTTCACCGCGATCGGCGGTAATTTGCCAACTTCGGCGGCAATGTGCGGCAATGTTGTTGTGTGGAAACCCGCACATACACAGATCTTCGCGGCTCAAATGTTCATGCGTATTTTAAAAGAAGCAGGATTGCCCGATGGTGTCATCAATTTAATTTATGTCGATGGACCCACACTCGGTAATATTTGTTTCCGTCATCGTGATTTTGCAGGAATACATTTCACGGGGTCAACAGGCGTATTCAACAATATCTGGAAAACCATTGGAGAAAATATTCATCTTTTTAAATCATATCCGCGGATCGTCGGGGAAACAGGCGGAAAAGATTTTGTCCTTGCTCATAAAAGCGCCGATGTTGATGTTTTAGTAACAGCATTATTGCGGGGCGCTTTTGAATACCAGGGACAAAAATGTTCTGCTGCCTCACGCGCATATATCCCGTCCAATATCGCGGAAGAAGTGAAGAAGAAATTGATTGCGGGAGCAAAAAGTTTTAAGATGGGTAATGTTGAAGATTTCTCCAACTTTATTAATGCCGTGATCGATGAAAAAAGTTTTGATAAGATCAAAGCATATATCGACGCCGCGAAAAAAGACAAAAAGGCTGAAATATGGGTTGGTGGCAAATGTGATAAATCGAAAGGATATTTTATTCAGCCAACCGTTATCGAAGCCAAAGATCCAAAATATGTGACCATGTGTGAAGAAATTTTTGGACCTGTTTTAACTGTATATGTCTATCCTGCAAATGGATTTGAAAGGATAATGGATATTGTTGATTCAACTTCTTCTTATGCATTGACAGGTTCAATAATCGCGCAGGATAGAAATGCCGTTGAACTTGCGACGAACAGACTTCGCAATTGCGCCGGAAATTTTTACATTAATGATAAACCCACGGGCGCCGTTGTCGGACAACAACCTTTCGGCGGGGCAAGGGGAAGCGGAACCAATGACAAAGCGGGCTCAATCCTAAATTTATATCGCTGGCTTAGTGCAAGGACAATAAAGGAAACTTTTGTTGCCGCTACTGACTATAAATATCCCTTTTTGATGGAAGATTAGACTACCCATTAATGTAGTGAATTTAAGTGAATGTAGCTTAAATAATTACCTGATTGTACTATTGTTAATACGAAAAATGAAGCATATCTTAGCGCATCTTTAAACCAAAAAATAAAACTTATGAAGAAGCTATTGTTGATTCTTGCCGTTTTTACCACTTCAATTATTTCTGTTAATGCTCAATCAAAAACAAGCGATGGTGTTGTTTTTGGAGGAGGTGTAAATTTAGGACTTCCTACAGGTAATTTTGGTACTTATTGGTCACTTGGCATTGGAGTAAAACTACAGGCTGAAAAAATGTTTACTGATCAAATTTCCGGGGTTGGATCTATTGGATATGCTGACTTTTTTGGAAAATCATATGGCGACGGAACGGGTAATGCGCCAAGTGTTGGACTTATTCCTATTTTGGTTGGTGCAAGATTTTATCCTTCTGAGAATTTCTTCGTCGGGATTCAATTGGGATACGGAGTTTTTACCAATACTGGTAGCAGCAGTGGCAATAGTGGACTTGATTATTTTCCGCAAGTTGGATATAATGCAGATAAATTCCAGGTAGCTCTTGGGTATAACGGTGTTTCAGTAACGGGCGGAAGTCTAAATCATCTTGATCTTTCCTTTATTTATAAATTTAATAGCGGCAAGTAATATTTAAGAAAATAATTTCAGGAGCTGATATATTCTCATATCGGCTCTTTCTTTTACAACTACTCCGTTGTAATAATATCAAAATCACGCTTAACTTTTTTTATTCCTAACACAAAAATATGACTTATGAAAAAATCAATTTTATTGTTGATCGCAGCCATTTCATTTTCTCTCACCCAAGCGCAGGTTAATTTTGGTGCAAAAGCCGGTTTTAATCTCGCTAATCTCTCCGGTTCTGATGCATCTGGAAACTCGATCAGAGTCAGTTTCCATGTAGGAGCATTGGCTCAATTTTCCGTTACAGATGCATTTAGTGTTCAACCAGAAGTTTACTATTCTGATCAAGGTGCAAAATTTAATCAGAACAGCGAAACGGGTGCATACAAACTGGGATATATTAATGTGCCTGTCCTGCTGAAGTACACAACATCCTCCGGCTTTTTCGTTCAGACAGGTCCACAAATTGGGTTTTTATTAAGCGCTAAAGCTGAATCACAGGGTGTAAGCGTTGATCTCAAATCACAAGCCCAATCCGTAGATTTTTCATGGGCTTTCGGTGTTGGCTTTTTAACCACTGCAAATGTTGGTATTGATGCAAGATATAATCTTGGATTAACCAATATTGAAAAAACCACAAGTGGCGGAAGTACCGGAACGCTAAAGAACGGGGTTATCCAAATTGGGTTATTCTATTTATTTGGTCAATCGAAGAAAAAATAAAATCACCTGAATTTTTATTGTATTGTAAAAGCTGCTATCCAATAGCAGCTTTTTTATTTGTTTATATTAAAAGCGTTTGAATTATTTTTATACAAATTTTCATTTTTGAAAACCATTCTCAGCGAACAACAATTGGCTTTTACCATTCAGCGGTTAAGCAATCAATTGCTCGAAAATCATATTGATCTTGCAAACACCGTCTTAATCGGGCTTCAGCCAAGAGGAATATTTTTTTCTGACAGAATTGTCGCAGAAATAAAAAAACAACTGCCTGGCGAAAAGATCTGTTATGGCAAATTAGATATCACTTTTTACCGTGATGATGTGCGACAGGGTTTGCATAATGTCAATCAAACCAATATTCCTTTTTCGATCGAAAATAAAAATGTCATCTTAATTGATGATGTATTATATACGGGCAGAACCATCCGCGCGGCGCTTGACGCACTGCTCGATTATGGCAGACCATCCAAAGTTGAATTGTGTATTTTAATTGACAGAAGATTTAGTCGCCAATTACCCATACAGGCAGATTATATCGGCAAATCCATCGATTCGATCATTTCACAAAAAGTAAAAGTCTTTTGGAAAGAAAAAGATGGAGAAGAGCAGGTGGCATTAGTATAAAAAAATCATGATTGCCGGTTACCGGTGACCAGCATGCAGAAATGGGCATCTCCCGACTTTTGGGTAGTGACGCATTTTGAAATTATCCAGCGGCAAACCGAATGTTGTGCGTTCGTGCTTTTCTTCATTCATTTCCGTAATTAGTTTGTAATAAGGAAAGCAGTTTTTTTGTTGCAGGGAGGTAATAATTCGCTACCCAATCTAATATAACCAGATTCAAGGTATAATAGCGGTTAAGACGAGCCAGATACTGATTAAAATCTTTTGTGTCGAACTTGGTAAATGAAGGGTTTCCAGTGATGGTTAGCAATTTGTACGGTCTCTTCTGCTTTGTTTGAAAAAGAGTGTAACTGTCGAAAATCAGGTATTCATCTTTTATCAATTGTTCATGAGTTCCACTAAAAAGGGCTCTAAATTCATCGAGCCTCCTGATGCTATTATAATAATTCGTAATTGCATTTGCTATTGCTGCCTTTCGTATGAGCGTGAGACTCCCTGAATTTTTCATTTGCTCAAATGTGCGACTATTGTAAAATGGTAGAGTAATATTGCGAGTAGCTACTCTTTCCAGATTATAGATACGTCCTGATTTATTTTTAATATCGGCATTAGTTAATAAGGCCACCAATGTATCTATCTGGATTGTGTTTCCATACCAGTTATCAATGTTTTGGCGAAATATGATAGTATCTGACTTCAAGTCTTCAATCATTGATAAAATAAACTGCTTTTCCTTATTCTGTTCCACTAAAGATTCGCGTATATTCTCTGCAAAAAAACCAAGTGTCACAGCAAGAAATATCATTAAGAATTCTAATAGATATTCCTTCCATTTTTTGGGTCTATGATGCAGGTCAGGGTGGTGGTGTACTTCCATATTCTAGTTTCTTGTTTTGGTTATTTGTTGGTGTGTTTATATTTATCTCTTTTCTTAGATGCTTCAATAACAACTAAGTTAGCAATATTGTATCGACCCCTTAATTCTTGGACAGAATTAGGTTAAAATTTTCGGCAAATTCTGATAATTTTTCAGTTCTATTGGGTTCGAGTTAGCGCCGGAGGACCTTGACCACCTGGCGCCGATTTGCATGATCATGATCCGCCGGAAGTATTTGACCACAATAAATAGTTAGTGCCCATCATTTACATAATTAACGGAAATGCGTATCCCCATTCAGGTTTTGAAATAAGAATCAATTTTTGATATGCAGTCCCTCTTTGTAGAAGTAGATATCAACTTCTTCTCTGCTTTTAATGTAACCGCTTTTTATCGCCCAATCGATATAAAAAATTGTTGTGAGAGTGTCAACTTTAAATTGGTCGAGCTTAATCCCTTTTCCAACTCCGGAAATCTTCTGTAATGCAGAAAGCTTACAATAGTTCACGGTCATTCCCTTAAACCTAAAATCTGTCGACATTCTCGGGTCTAAGATTTTCGTTAATAATAGTTTCACCGCGGCAGTATCCTTTATTTCTCCCAACTTAAAACAAGCATTATCAATGAGGTCTTTGTTATCAGAAAGCAAATCTTTTCTATATGCACGCAAGGAAAAACAAGTATTGCACAAAATTCCAACTGCTACTGGAAGTGAAGCTAAAAATAAAATTGTCATTTTTTTCAGTCGCATAGTTTCCGCAACATAGATTTATTGATAGAATGACAGAAGGAAAAATTGTTTCCTTATAAAAATTATAACATCAAAGCGCTAGTTGAATATAGACTAATTCTATTCTGCCTAAAATACAGGCAGTTTTTTCTTAAAAGTAACGACTTTTGAAGATATTGCTAACTTAGTTCCAGTCGAAGCGCCTAATAAAAGAGGCTCATACAAGAAAATAAGTGAAACTAAATAATTGCTAACTTTAATTGCCACATTTAACCAACCCGACAAAATATTGATCTATGAGGCGATTCCTTATCCTTATTATTGTTGGCATTATTTGGTTTGGGTATTGGGTGAATCGGTGGGGTATAGAACGTGCTCGAAACAAATCATCATTCGAACAAACTCATCTTATTTTTTCGGGTGTAATAACAAAGATTATAGAGATTCCCAGCAACCATAATTATGGCATTCTTAGATTAGAGATTCTGAATTCGAATGTGCAAAATTATGATCCTAGAGATTCTGTAGAATTTTATTTCTGTATAATTAAAGGCAAGAGTGCTGAAGTCTATGATTATGCCTCCCCAAGAAAACTAGGTGATACGCTAAACATCAATGCATCTCAAAGTATAGAATGGGTAGGAAGCAAAGGGCATGCAAGAGACTCCGGCTCGGCCGGCATAAATCCTGATCGCGGATATTATGACTATATCAAAGAACATACAATATTTAAAAGGTAGACGAACATATTTCAAATAATTTCAAAACGCGTCATTACCGACTTTTGAGATTTTAAAATAAATTCAATCTTTTCCCCTAATTTCGCTTTTTAATGCAACTAAGCACCAGACATCTTCTTGGCATTAGAGATCTCGCGCCTACCGATATTCAACTCATTTTAGATACTGCCACTCAATTCAAAGAAGTTTTACAGCGACCGATAAAGAAAGTGCCAACCTTACGCGATGTGACCATCGTAAACTTGTTTTATGAAAATTCCACGCGCACCAGGATTTCTTTTGAGTTGGCTGAAAAAAGATTGTCTGCAGACACGATTAATTTTACCGCATCTGCATCGTCCGTCTCCAAAGGCGAAACATTATTGGATACGGTGAATAATATTTTATCCATGAAAGTGGATATGGTGGTGATGCGCCACAGCGCAAGCGGCGCTCCCCATTTTTTGGCCAAACACATTCCTGCAGCCATTGTAAATGCCGGCGACGGGATCAATGAGCATCCAACGCAGGCATTGCTCGATGCATTCTCCATTCGTGAAAAATTAGGAACGCTGGAAGGGAAAAAAGTAGCGATCATCGGCGATATTATGCACTCGCGCGTGGCCTTAAGCAATATTCATCTGCTAAAAAAAATGGGTGCTGAAATAACTGTTGCCGGACCTCCAACCTTAATTCCCAAATATATTCAGCAGGCTTTTGATATTCGCGTAGAATACGATCTTAAAAAAGCTTTGGAATGGTGTGATGTTGCAAACGTATTGCGCATTCAGTTAGAAAGACAAAACCAGGTTTTGTTTTCTTCACTGCGCGAATACAGTCTGGCATATGGTGTTAATAAGAAATTGCTCGATAGCCTGAAAAAAGAGATCATTATTATGCATCCTGGTCCGATCAATCGTGGTGTTGAATTAGATAGTGATGCCGCCGATAGTAAACAATCAATAATTTTGCAGCAGGTAGAAAATGGGGTTGCCGTTAGAATGGCTGTCTTGTATTTGCTTGCCGGTGGAAAAACGGAAAACTAACGCAGAATAGCTGATTTTTTTTTCATATTTCCGGCAATTGTTGCCTAAACGGTATCGTGACCAACGCTGCCGAAATCGGGACAATGGTTGACAATAAATAAATCAATGATTAGCAATTAAGAATTTGTGGGGTTAAATCGGAAACCAGAGATCACATACCTAAAATCGTAAATTAAATCGCATGCGCATTGCATTATTTCCGGGTACTTTTGATCCGATCACGATCGGGCATTTGGATATTATAAATCGTTCCCTTCCATTGTTCGATAAATTAGTCATCGGCATCGGACGAAACGCAAATAAGCAGGCTATGTTTTCGGAAGAACAAAGATTGGGATGGGTGAAAGAGATTTATAAAGACAACCCGAAAGTGGATGCCATAGTTTACGACGGCTTGACGATCAATGCTTGCATAAATGTTGATGCTCATTTTATTTTGCGCGGCATCCGTTACGTGAATGATTTTGAATATGAAAAAGCAATTGCAGATATGAACAGGAGTTTGAATAAAAATATAGAAACAATCTTTCTCACCTGTCTTCCACAATATACCTCGGTGGCCTCTACCCTAGTGCGGGATGTACTGCGTAATGGCGGCGATGCTTCTCAGTTTCTTCCAAAAGTTGTTGCAGATTCTTTAAACAAAAAAAGCTGAACATGTCAATATGGTTTGATAAATCGATAAATACAGAACAACTTCAATCATTCGGCAACCAAACCATGATTGAATATATTGGTATCAAATTCACCGAAGTCGGTGAAAATTTTTTAAAAGCAACAATGCCCGTTGATAATCGTACAATTCAATCCTATGGCTTGTTACATGGTGGCGCTTCTGTAACACTGGCAGAGACGATTGGCAGCATTGCCTCTGCATCGGTCGTTGATAAAGAAAAATATTATTGCGTGGGGTTGGAGATCAACGCAAATCATATCCGCAGTGCAAAAAGTGGTTTTGTGGTTGGCACTGTTACCCCGGTTCATCTCGGTAATAAAACACATGTCTGGGAAATAAAAATTGTTGATAATCAAGAAAAGTTGGTTTGCATCAGCCGGCTGACTGTTGCCATTTTACCGCGTAACGAAAATGATCATTTTAATAATAACCCCCGGCGATCAGCACATCTATAATTGAGGGGTAGGTATTTTTTAAAAGCCCGGCGATCTTATTTTCGGTTACCCATTGCAGTTGGGTTATTTGCTCTTCCTGTTGTGGTACCAGCGACTGCTCCCCTCTTGTTGACATATTGAACCAATGCGATTCTTTCAAACAGTGTTTTCCATTTTCGTTATAAGTGTGATAAGTTACTGTTAAATTTTTTTTCAGTTTGATATTTTTCACTCCTGTTTCTTCCTCAACCTCGCGCACAGCACACTGCTCTAATGTTTCGCCCTTATCTAATTTGCCTTTTGGCAGGTCCCATTTGCCTCTTCTGAAAATAAAAAGCAATTCGCCTTCTTCGTTCTTTACCAGTCCTCCTGCAGCCTGGATGATTGTAAATTTTCTCCAGAAAGCATTTTGTAATTTTTTTAAATTATTATGATATAAAACGCCCGCATGAATTTTTGGTGAACGCATTTCGTGAATGATAGAATTGATGGCAGGCGAAGAGAATTCATCAATAAAGATGGCATCGTCATGATGAATATATTGATTGATCTCATCAGTAATTTCATCACACAAAAAAAGCGGACGGTTGTCAAAATAAATTTTCACTTGCATAATATCAGACAGCAGTTAGATGATAAGACACAAGGTACAGGATTCAGTGCAGAAGAGAAAAGGGCAAACTAAAAAGGCAACGCAATAGAAAACGAAACGACTTTTTGATTCTTGTACTTTGTTCTTTGAATCTTTATCTTCGCAGCATGACAAACGAAAAGGCAGTAGCTGAAAAATTATTGCAGATCAATGCGGTAAAATTAAACCCTAATCAGCCATTCACCTGGGCTTCGGGCTGGAAAAGCCCGGTGTATTGTGACAATCGCAAAGCGCTTTCTTTTCCTTACATACGCGATTTCATCAAATCCGAAATGTGCAATGTTATCTTTGAAAAATTCCCGGAGGCAGCATTGTTGGCTGGCGTCGCAACGGCGGGAATACCTTGGGGCGCGATGGCAGCCGACCAGCTAAAATTGCCGTATATATATGTGCGCTCAAAACCAAAGGAACACGGACTGGGGAACCAGGTTGAAGGCTTTTATGAAAAGGGACAAAAGACGGTCGTTATTGAAGATCTTGTATCTACAGGGAAAAGCAGTTTGCAGGTTGTTGATGTTTTAAAGGAATCGGGATTGGATGTTATCGGAATGGTTTCTATTTTTACATACGGATTTGATGTAGCGCAAAAGGCTTTTGATGAAGCGAAACTTGATTACGCGTCATTAACAAACTATGGAACATTAGTTGAACTGGCGATAGAAAAAGGAATTGTTTCTGCAGAACAGGAAATGATCTTACTAAACTGGAGAAGTAATCCGGCGGCATGGCAAGGCGTTTAATGCTTTTAATTTTAAAATAAATATCATGAAAAAGATAAAACTGTTGATTGTGTCACTCTTGTGCATGACCTTTTTTGCCTCCGCCCAAGTAATCAAAACAGCTACCATAAAAGTTCCTACGGTTCAATGCCAGGAATGCAAAGAAAGAATTGAAAATTATTTGCAGAAAGAAGATGGTATTCAAAAAATAGTTGTTGATTATAAAAGAAAAACAGCAAAAGTCACTTATATCACCGACAGGATTAATATCGAAACAATAAAATCAGACATTGCCAATGCAGGTTATGATGCGGATGATGTAATTGCTAATCCTGAAGCCTATCAAAAACTACCAACATGTTGTAAAAAGCCAGAGGATGGCGGTGGTCATACAAAGAAGAATTAATACCTATTGATCAGGCCTTCTTTTTCTTTTTTACTTTCGATGATTTTGCTTTTTCATTAAAGTCAAGACAAAGATCTACCCAGAAATCAAAATCTTTTTTTGACCTGAATCCTTCTTTACTTACAAATAAAAATCCATTCATTGTTTTGCCGCGCATGATCATGGGTCTGACGCCATTTCTTTCCATGGCTTCATCATATTTCTCCGGATCGATCCTGCACATCAGATCATCCCCACTAACGCAAATGCACATCTTACCCTTAACCATAAAGCAGACGCCACTGAACATCCTTTTTTCTTCAACTTTTTTTATGCGTCCAAGCGCTTCTCTTATTTTGTTGGCCAATTCTTCGTTATAAGCCATGGTATCTTCATTTCAACAAATTTCTTAAAATTATTGATGTTGAACGCAGGAAGAATAAAATAGAGAAGATAGCATTAAGGCAATGGCTCTTCCTTGCGCGGCGTATTCTTAAAATTGGCAAAGATGAATTTGTATCCAATAGAAGCGCTGAGTGAGAATATTCTGCTGGTACTGTAAGTAATACCGCGAAAATCGTTCAAGTATTTGATATAATCCTTCATCGCTGTGCTCCTGATTGGAACATAAACAGTTACAGTAATATAGCCAAACTTTGAATTACCGGGACGAAAATCAATGCCTGCACCCACAGTGGCTCCATAAAACACCTTACTCCATTGATTATAATTGGGAATTAACACCGTTGCATTGTATCCATACATGCCAACGAGAAAGGGCATGAACTTATATGCAGATTGATCCGAAACGATTCTTAATTTAACCCCTGCGTTATAGCCAAAGCCGGTCAGTGGATAACCAGCGCCGAAAAAAATGCCAACACCCCGGGTGGCATAATAAGTTACATTTCCCCCTATTCCCCCGAATTCATATCCGCCGCCTACCCCTACTGAAATTTTATCGGCCGGGATACTGTCGGAATTATTGCTCAGATCTAAAAAGGAACTGTCCTGCGCACTTGCGGCAATGGAGAAAAGCAGTGTAATGGTAACGATAAGAAATTTGCTCATAGAAAAATAAAGATAATTAACAAACTTAGTGTCAATAGTTAATTGAATGCAAAATTATTTTTTTGATTTTTTATCAACGCTTAAAGCGATAAAGATACACTGACTGTCCAAAACGATAAAACAATATTCATTCACCAACAAACCTTTAATTCTTTTATGCGTATGTTTTTAAAAGGATTTGCTGACTATTAAAATTTCGGTGTATGAAAAACAAGTTTGCTGCTTTTTCGGGCTGTATAATATTGGTGAGTTTGATTTCCTGCGGTAAGACAAATTCAAACGCTTCATCGAATATTCCTTCCACGACGGTAAATTATGCCGGGAATTTTATGAAAACTGATTCTTCAACTACATCCGCAAATGGAAAGGTTAGCGTTGTTTTTAATCCTTCTACATTGACCTTATCCTACACCATAACCTGGCATTCGTTGAGCAGCGAGCCAATTGCTATGCACTTCCATGACAATGGGCCCGTTATCGTTAGTATTACTGGTTATCCTGTGGCCACCGATCAAACTTTTTCCGGTACGGCAAAATTTACAAGTACACAGGCCTCCGATCTCGCTTCCGGTTACATTTATGTAATGATCCACACCACAAAATATTCAGGGGGTGAAATTATGGCTCCCTTATCAAAACAATAAAATTCCTTAAAATTTTATATTGATAAATCTACTTCATTAATACCTTCGTATTATTGAATTGTAAAGTTATCAATCAATTTTTATGAAAAGGACCCATATTCACCTGCTCCCTTTATTATTAATATTCATCGCCAGTTTTAGTTTTGCTCAAACAAAAAATAAAAAATATCCCGATCCTCCTGTTGGGGATAGCAAAACGGTTTATCCAATGAAATTGACGGATGCAGAATGGAAAGAAAAATTAACAACAGCACAATATTATATTCTTCGCCAGCAGGGAACGGAAAGATCTTTTTCGGGAAAGTATGATCATTTTTATGAAAAAGGAACTTACTATTCTGCAGCTTCCTTGCAACCGGTTTTTAGCTCTGAAACAAAATTTAATTCGGGAACTGGCTGGCCGAGTTTTTATGCGCCCATCACCCCGGATGCTGTGCGATTGGTGAAAGATAATAGTTATGGAATGGAAAGATGGGAAGTTGTTGATAGCAAAAGTGGCTCCCATCTCGGTCATGTTTTTGATGATGGACCTGCTCCAACCGGCAAGCGATACTGCCTGAATTCCGATGCATTGATATTTGTGCCCGAAGGCGGAAAACCACCGACAAAATCTAAATAATTACAAAAATGAGATCTTATTTTTTTGCTGCTCTCTGTTTTATGTCATTGATGTCTTGTGCCCAAACATCGCCGGTGAAAATTCCCTTGGGCGTAAAAGGGAATGCGTCAAAAAATGAAGCTGTTGCAACCTTTGCAGAAGGATGTTTTTGGCATTCAGAAATTGTTTTTCAAAGTCTGGTTGGCGTCCGCGATGCGGTGAGTGGTTACGCTGGCGGAACCGACGCTAATCCTGACTATGAAAAAGTCTGTACCGGATCCACCGGTCATGCAGAAACGGTGCAGGTCTATTATGACCCTGCTAAAATATCATTTCAAACCTTGGTTGAAGCTTTTTTTGCCAGCCAGGATCCAACGGAATTAAATCGCCAGGGTAATGATGAGGGCACTCAATACCGTTCAATTGCATTTTACAGGAACGCACAGGAAAAACAGATCATTGAATCAGAGATAAAAAAATTGACCGATTCAAAAAAATACCGTGATAAAATTGTGACCGAAGTTATTCCCTTCACTAAATTTTATCCGGCGGAAGATTATCACCAGGAATATATATTCCATCATCCCGATAACCCATATGTGGCGCATGTTTCCATTCCGGATTTCTTGCGCTTCAAAAAAGAATTTAACGGAAATTTTAAACAATAAGACGCTGGTCAATAAATACAAAAGCAGCATTGCCATGCTGCTTTGTACATTGGAATATTCCATTACAACTAAACCATGCTCATTTTTCCAATTTGATTTCACCCGCATCGGCAGCTTGTCCGTCATTAACGGTCACATTTTCTTTCGCAGCATTCCTGTATGGCGGTTTTGCTTCAATAATCACCCGGTAAGAACCAGGTTTTACATTAGTGATTTCATAACTGCCATTGATTACATCAGCCTTTAAAGTATCTGATGAAGATTCAGCCCAGGCACGCACCGCACCATCTGAAGGTGAAACCGTTCCTTTTATTGAACCCGATTGTAAACCAGTAAAAGCAAATAACCCCGCAGCCATAATGCCTAATATAACCATCCTGATTTTAGATAATTTCATAAATAAAATTTTAAAGATTAAATAAAAACCTGCTTCCTTAATTGATATCAGGAAAACCACGCATTAGAGAGGGGAACATTTTTGTTGATGACAAGTACTGTGCCATTTTTTTTGATGAGGGTGTGTAAATTATTCTACATTCAAAACCTACGTGTGCGTATTACTGTTAGTTTTTAGGATTTGTTTTATTATTCGCGATAAAAAGATTTAATTATATTAATTTTAGCATTCACAAACTTTTATTATGGATAATACATTGTTCGAAAATGTCGACAAATATATCGGCGACCTGCTCGCTGTCGAAGACAGCGCGCTAAAAAAAACCATACAATCTATCTCCGATAATGATATACCATCCATTAGTGTGTCGGCAAACCAGGGAAAGTTCCTGCATATCATGGCCTTACTTTGCCACGCAAACCGCATCCTTGAATTAGGCACACTTGCCGGTTACAGTACCATTTGGATGGCCAGAGCTTTGCCGGTAAATGGGAAACTGGTCACCGTTGAATTTAATGAACAGCATGCAAAAGTTGCGCAAAAAAATATTGACGGAGCTGGATTGACCGCCAGAATTGAATTGCGCGTTGGTAAAGCTGCAGATATATTGGCCAAAATGATAGCGGATAAAGAAGAAGCTTTTGATATGATCTTTATTGATGCCGATAAACCGCCTTATGCCGAATATTTCGGGTATGCATTATCATTGGCAAAACCAGGCACTCTGATCATTTGTGATAATGTAATTCGTGACGGGAAGATACTGGATAAAAACAGCACTGACGAAAATGTAAAAGGCGCACAACGTTTTAATAAGATGCTTTCTCAAAATGCAAAAGTGACCGCAACCATTGTGGCAACCGTTGGGGTAAAAGAATTCGATGGTATGGCGATTGCCGTGGTTAAATGATCAGCGCGATAATGATCCGCTCCACTCGCTGCGCAAAATGCTGTACACTACTGTATTTCGCCTGAAGCCATCCGGCATTAATGTGTGACTCCTTAATCTGCCTTCAAATACTCCGCCGATTTTTTCAATGGCAGTTCTTGACTGAATATTTCTTTCATCAGTTCTGAATTCTACCCTTTCTACTTCCAGTTTATTAAAAGCAAAATCGAGCAATAAAAATTTGCAGTTCCTGTTCAATCCTGTTTTTTGGAAATTTCTGCCTATCCATGTAGATCCTATTTCAAGCCTGCTGTCGGCATTGGCAATATTCATGAAACTGGTGCATCCCCCATAAGCATTTTGCTTTTTATCGAATATGATAAAGGCATAACGAATTCGTTTTGCTCTTTCCTCAACAGCTTTTTCGATATATTCCCGCAATAATTTCTCTGAATGAATTTGTGAAGGCGAATATTGAATCAATTTTAAATCTGCTAATGCAATGCCCAGGAGATTTTCAAGGTCAGTAGTTTGCAAAGCTCTTATATGCGCTCTTTCATTTTCAAGAATAATATCTTCGGCAAAAGGGAAGTTCATGGATGTCATTTTCTATTATAAAAATATCGCATTACTGCTTAACCTGTACTTGCAAAGAATATTGTTTTTTCTTTAATAACTTTTCCCTGAGTTTTAAAAAAGGTCTTTCAATTGCTTTATTCATTAATAATGCGGCGAGGGTGGCAATAACGATGCACAAAATAAACATCAATGTTCCATCTGTGGGGATGCCCAACTTTACCAATTGTTGTTGCGCGACATGAATGACTCCTTTATGCGTAAGATAAGTTGCGTATGACAACATGGCCAGGTTCGTGGTAATTTTAGAATTAGTCTTATACAGGAAAGTAGACGGGCAAATTGCCGCAATGACAATCAACCCGTAGGAAATAGAAATTAGTGGAAAGCCAAAAACGGATGCGATAAAACTTTGTTCATGAATGCAAATAAAATAAGAACAGATTAAAAGAATAATGCCCGCAACAAAAAAAAGCATTGCATGGTCAGTGATCCATTTTTTCATGTTTGGTCTGAATTGGAAAATTGCGGCAATGCTAACGCCCGTCAAAAGCCCGTCCAGCCTGTTATAGGTTGGATAATAAATAAATTCATCCCAGGCAACCCAATAATTTTCGGAATCATGTAATGGATTAACCAAAAGATACCAACTGGCTATTCTGGCTATGAAACCTGCAACAAATAAAACAATTAAAATGATGTAGCCTTTTTTAATTTTCTTAAAATAAACCAGCCCTATCAGTATCAGCGGAAGTAACAAATAAAATTGTTCTTCAATGCATAATGACCAGGAATGAGAAAATGTTCCGCGAGTACTTAAATCAAGTCCAAAATTTTGAGTAAAGGTTAAAAATCGCCAGAGCGGAGAAAGCGCCTCTCTTTCGTGAAATGCAGGAACACAGAAATAAATAATAACAACAACGATATACGCCGGTATTATCCTGAAAAATCTTTTAAGAAAAAATTCCGGAAAGGAAATTTGGTTTCCTTTTGCTATTGCGAAGAATAGTTGGGAAGCGATAAGATAGCCACTCAATACAAAAAAAAGATCAACACCTGTCCAGCCAAATTTGCCTGCTGCTTCGATCCATTTCGGGTGACTGAATATCTGATAGTGAAAAAGAAGAACAAGCGTAATGGCCAGCGCACGAAGATGATCAAGCCCATAAAGTTTTTTATCTGGAAGATCAATTGATCCGGGCTGTTGGTTCATAAAAATTGGAAGTCAGATTATATCCAGGTGAAAGCATTACCAGATGCGATGTGTGTGACCTTTAATTCAGGTATCTTTGGTTGAAGCCAATCCACGAGCCATTCCATTCCAGGCTCTTCGCTTTGTGAATGACCCAAGACGATCAACGAAGTCTTCTTGCCGAATGCCAATGAATCGCGAATATATTCCGCAGTTTCCCATTCCCGAAGCTCTCCTACTATCAATACATCCGGTTTTTCTTTTTCAACCAAACCTATTTGCATTTCAGCGCCGGCGGCGCCAGGGATCATGATGATCCGCTCGCATGATTGGTTCAGATTTCCTTCTACCTGGACCTGCTCGATTCCCAGTGACGATTTTAAATGCGCAACAATTTCTTTCAAACTCGCTGTGGGGATCTTCATCACCGGTTTTCCCGGTTCATAATATGGCAGCCAATTGGCATTTTTTAAAACTCCATGTAAAATTCCATCTGGTTTGTAAACATGCCACCCATCGTGAAAGCGCCATACCGTAATATTGTGTTGTTGCAACAATTGTTGCTTTTGTTTCACTACCTCGTTGTTGGGAACAAAATTGATATTGTCCTCATGATTATAGAATATAGGCTCATGCGCAACGATGAAATTTGCATTTAGTTTTGCTGCCGCTTCGATTACCGGAACGGTGGTAAACATGGTGGTAACAATTCCTGATACTTTGTTATTCGCGTTTCCACTTTTTATCGTATCCACGGTTCCTTTGAAAGGAGCGCCCGGAATTTCTTTCAAAATAATGTCAATAACATCCTGCACCGTATAATCTTTTCGGATAGCGAAGACCGCAGCGGCATTACTGAGATGCGGAAGATTCAAAAGCGCGGCCGATCCCGCGAGTTTTAGGGAAGTGTTGATAAATTGTCTTCTTCCATTTTGTGGAGGTAATAAATCTTTATTCATCAATAATTTTTAAGGATGAATAAATGTATCATTTTTTCTTTGAGCAATAGAAAAGAAAAACCAGATAATTATAAAAGAAAACGGTGGAACTTTCAACTTTTACATGAAGTCGGTCTTATCTATTTTTTTGGAAATGCGCGATACGGCATTGATAAGGCCGACATGACTATATGTTTGTGGAAAATTTCCCCATTGCGATCCGTCAGTAGTTACATCTTCACTAAAAATTCCGAGATGATTACTGAATGTAAATAACTGCTCAAGGTTTTTTCTCGCGTCGTCGACTCTTCCTACACAGGCAAGCGCATCTACATACCAAAATGCGCAAACTAAAAATGTACTCTCAGGAAAACCAAAATCATCGTAATGTTTGTAACGATAAAAAAGTCCGTGTTCTGCGAGTAATTCCTTTTCAAGGGCGGCAATATGATTCTTTGCTTTTTCCGAATCGTGATCAAGGTAATCCATGGTTATCATTGCCAAAGTGCTTGCATCAAGATTATTGCTGCCAATGGCCTGGGTGTATAGTTTTCTTTCCGGGTCGTAAGCTTTATCAATCAGGGCATCTGCAGCAGCAGCAAGTTTTTGAGCTTTCTCCATCAATTCCTGATCATTGAACATTGATCCGATCTTGTAGGCCGCCTTCGCCCCGGCCCAATGAAACAATAAGGTGTAGGTATGAACCTGCACATGGCTTCGAAATTCCCACAGCCCCGAATCCGGTTCATTCATTGTTCGCTCAATTTGTTTTAATAACCACGGAACAATTTGCTGATAGCTGTTTTTCTTGGTAAATATTAAACGTTTGTCTGTATACAATGGTAATAAACTCACCAATACCTGACCATATACATCGTGCTGCAATTGAATGTAGGCTTTATTGCCAACGCGCACCGGTTTGTTCCCCATGTAGCCATTCAAACTCAACGTGCGTTCAAATAATTTTCTGTCGCCGGTAATGGAATAAAGCGGCTGCAAAAAATCTTCAGCATTTCGAAGAATATTGTGGATGAAATCGAAATATTTTTCGAGTTCCTGGAAATGCCCGATCTGATTGAATGCCTTCAAGGTATAATATGCATCGCGAAACCAGCAATAGCGATAATCCCAGTTACGGGTACTGTCGTGAAATTCAGGAAGACTTGTTGAGCCCGAAGCGATGATCCCGCCTGTATCTTCGTACTGATGCAATTTTAAAACCAATGCAGATCGAATTACTTCATCCTGGTAAATATCCGGTATGTAAGAACTTTTTACCCAGTGCTGCCAATACTGAACGGTTTTTCTAATGAATTCTTCGGCGGTCTCCTGCAAAGCTGCTTCCAAGGGTTCGCCATAGGCCAAAACAAGATAGCGATCCTGATCGAGGATAAATGATTGTTCTTTCTGAATATAGGTGAGCGGGACATCCGTGGTGAGGCGCACTTGCTGACCAAGATTAAGATAACGGATATGGTTACTTGCAATTACGGTTTCCGGAATAATATTGCCATAATCTCCACGCGGGCTGCAATTGATTTTTATGGCAGGGGCGCCACTTAATAATTCAATTTTACGAACCAGCATTAAAGGACGAAATTGTCTTTCATAAATAAGCATCCGCGGTGCGCAGTCCTTCACTACAAAACTTCCATCAGAGGCAGTGAATTCTGTGCATAATACATTGGTGTTGGGAATATAATATTGATGTGAGCTGTATTGTTCTGCAGTAGGGCTGATTGAAAAATGACCGCCATTTTCCTCATCTAATAGTGAACCAAAAAGAAAACTACTGTCGAAGCGCGGAAGACACATCCATTTAACATCAGCTTTTGTGTCAATATAAGCGAGGTAAGAACAGTTGCCGATAATGCCGAGATTATATTTGTGAGGCTGCATATTTTTTTTCGGTTAGGTGATTCAATAATGGTAAGACCTGTGCTTGCGAAACGATTGTATACTTTGCTGTTGTCGAACCATAACCAACTTTAATGGTATATGCTTTTGATTTTTGTTCAAGTGCCTTGAACATATCTTCGTCGGTAATATCATCTCCAATGCACAAAATAAAGTCCGGCGATAGTTCATTTATGATTTTCAGGGTCGTTGCACCTTTATCAAATCCGGATAACCTGACCTCGATCACTTTATTGCCATCAATTACCTGCAGTGATGTGTTTTGTATAAGTTGGGTAAGGTTGTTCAACAACTCTCTTGAGCGGGTAAAGCCGAGCCCGGCCTGCGTGTTACGATAATGCCAGGCAATAGTGTTCTTTTTTTCTTCGATAAAAGAACCTGCGCAACGGCTCACAAAAAATTTTAATATAGGGCGGATCTGCTCTTTCCATTTATCTGATGCAGAGACTTCCAGTTTCCATTGCTCACCTTTTTTCCTGATGCTTGCCCCATGTTCTGCAACCAAGGTCAAAGGCATATTACCAAACCATTTTTCAAGAACGTCGGCCTCCCTCCCACTGATAATGGTTACATTATTATTATTATCTGCGGCAATGCGATTCAAAAAACTTAATAATTGTGCTGAAGGAATGGCCTGTGAAGGTATTCGCGCAATCGGAGCCAGCGTGCCATCGTAATCCAACAGCAAACATCTTTTCTCAGATTCTTCGTAACGCTGTTTCAACATCTCGATGATCTTTTCATCAACCATTCTTACTTCAAATTTCTGCTGTTCGCGTTTTATGGCATATAACTGCTCCAGAAAATCATTGACCCATTTAACGACATCATAATCCTGCAAGCGTTTTTGCATTATCGTTATCCGGTTCTTTTGTTCTGCAATAGGCATGATCAACGCCTTGTTGATTGCGCCGGCGATATCAACTATATCGGTTGGATTGACGAGTAATGCTTCATTTAATTCGCTTGCAGCGCCAGCCAATTCACTCAAAATTAAAACGCCACCATTGATGCAGGTGGCAACATATTCCTTGGCAACAAGATTCATTCCATCACGCAGAGGCGTTACCAACGCTGCGTCAGCAGCCTGAAACAATGCCATCAGTTCATTAAAGGCAAGATGATTATAGCGATAAACGATCGGTTGCCAGCTAATGGTTGAAAATTTTCCATTAATGGTTCCCACCCTTTCTTCAATTGCTTTTTTTCTCTCATCGTACGCTTTTATCGTATCCCGTGAAGGAACAACATTCAATATGAAAGCCACTTTTTCGCGCCATTGCGGATATTTATCCAAGAAATATTCTATGGCTTCCAACCTCGACATTAATCCTTTTGTATAATCCAACCGGTCAACAGAAAAAATGATCTTTTTGTTTTCGAAATTCTTCCTCAGATCGTCGCGCATTTGAATGATCGATGGATCATTACCGGTGGAATGGAATTTTTTGAAATCAATTCCGATAGGAAACAGATCAACCTTGACTAATCTATCCTGGTATTGAAGACTTTGAAAATAATTATCAACTCCCAGCACCATTTTCACGGATTGAATAAAATGCTGAACGTAATCGTGGGTGTGAAAACCGATAAGATCTGCGCCCATTATGCCTTGCAGCAAGGTTTTTTTCCATTCAGTTGGCAACAATCTGAATATTTCATAAGATGGAAATGGGATATGCAGAAAGAAGCCGATGCTTAATTCAGGATTTTCGCCCCGCAATAATTGCGGCAATAGCATGAGTTGGTAATCGTGAATCCAGATGATGTCATCAGGATGTAGCATCGGCGTCAACTGATCGGCAAAAAACAAATTCACTTTCAGGTATGCTTCAAAATAACTGGTTTTATATTCAGCCAGGGAAGAAAAATAATGAAACAGAGGCCATAAAACGGAATTAGAAAAACCGTTGTAATAATCCTCGTACAACTGTTTATCATTGAACGCAAATAAGGGCAGCACCTTAAAATCGCCGCGTTGGTTCTGTTCTTCTTCTACTGCCTGCCAGTCTTCTTGTGGAAAATCCGCCACACCAACCCATAATTTTTCAGTGATGATTTTTTCAGAATCATGCGTATTCTCAAAATAACTTTTGATAGCCGATACCAAACCGCCGGAACTCTGGCGCACGCTTACTTTGTCTCCGTCCCGATCAACCGAAAAGGGAAGTCTATTAGATATGATTATCAGGCGCGCCATTAATTTAGGATTTAAAAGGTCAGTAACCGACTGATTACTCACGAAAACTGGGCCACATTTTTATAAAACGCGCATATATTCTATTTAGTGCAGTAAATGTGAATTGTTGTGGTCAATGGATAATCCGAGACCCCCCACTACTCATTTTTTGGCTACCACCGTTAATGTAATGGTAACATTATCTGAAACGGTGCTGGAGCCGCCGACATGAAAATCCTTACGATTGATTTTAAATTCACCCTGGAAAACATAATCAGCATTGGATTGTACGACGGTAAATGGAAAGCTTATGTCTTTTGTTACATCTTTGATCGTAAGTTTCCCTGAAATGATGAACGAGCCTTGTTTTGATGTTGATTTGACATTCGTAGAAACAAAATGAATGCGTGGATATTTTTTTACATCGAAATAATCTTCCTCGCGCAAATGATTATCACGCATATCAATACCCGTATTTACGGAATTTGCATCGATGCTAACGTCAAAACTTGCGGTGGCAGGATCGTTTTCTTCAAAATGAATATTACCCTGCAAACCTGAAAAAGTTCCGCCGGTATTGAATCCAAAATTTTTTAGTTTGAATTTAATCGAAGATCCATCATCAACAACCTTATAATCCTGTGCAAAGGCGGTCATCATACTGAAAAGAAAAAGAAAAGAAAAGGTAATTTTTTTCATGCTGGGATGTTCCGTCAAAAATAAATACGTAGAAATTGACTTGTGGTATTTACAATGTTAAATTTATTAAGCGGCTTCAATGCGTTGCTGTAATTTTTTTACATCCAGAAAGCAAATTTGCTGGCGGTTGTAGGAAACGATTTTTTCGTGCTCCAGTTCATTAAGCATTGTGGTAACTGTTTGCCGGCTTGAACCAATTAGATTGGCAATATCTTCGTGAGTCAGGTAATTGGGAATACAAAAGCCTTCGGGCATTGATCTGCCTAATTTCTGTTCGACCAGTTGCCACAAAAAATTTTCCAATCGCGTTTTTACATCTTTATTAAGCAGGTTGACCAACCGGTTTTCAATATTGCGCAATTTCGCGCCCACCTGTTTACTGTATTTCAAAGCCAGGTCTGGTCTGCGTTTCAGCAATTTTTCAAAATCGTCAATGGTAAAAGCACAAATGCTTACTTTGTTTTTATATGCCTGCGCAAATTCTCCGTGCAAATTATTTCTCTCCAAAGTAAATTGCCCGAACAGTTCACCTTTTTGAATAATTTCTTTCACAATTTCCTTTCCTTCATTATCAATATATCCGATCTTGATATAACCATTCTTTACAAAATAAATCTTATTATGATTCTGCGCTTCAAAATAAATGTATTCACCCTTTGGCACTTCCATATAATGATGCTCTATTTTCAGATCCGCATATTCTTCATCACTCAAATGGCACCAGAGATCGTAATTTCTTACCAGCAACATTTCGTCTTCAATAGCCATATTCGTTTTTTTGTGAAGTTACATAATGTTGAATAGAAAACTAAAGCGCCCGAGTACGATCCAGCCAAAAGTGCAATCTTAGCAGTAGGGTTTTGTGCATAAAAAAAAGAAAAATCAACCCACTTTAAAACTCCTAATGCCTAAATCTTAAAGTCCTTAACTTTACCCAAACTCTATCTCATGGTCGTTCGAACAATGGCTGAATTTGCTGCAAGCGGTGAAACACCTGAAATTTTATTTTGGGTTGGTTGCTCCGGAAGTTTTGATCAAAGGGCTCAAAAAATTACCAGGGCTTTTGCCAGTATTTTGAATAAAGTCGGTATCAAATACGCCATTCTGGGCAAGGAAGAAATGTGTACCGGTGATCCTGTTCGTCGCGCCGGTAATGAATTTATGTTTCAGATGATGGCGTACCAAAACATTCAAACCTTAAATAATTACGGCATAAAAAAAATGGTAACAGCATGTCCGCATTGCTTTAACATTTTTAAAAATGAATATCCCGAATTAGGGGGAAACTATGAAGTGCTTCATCACACCGTATTCCTCCAACAACTTATTGATGAAGGGAAAATAAAACTAAAGGATGGCGGAGATTATAAAGGCAAAAAAATAACCTATCATGACAGTTGTTATCTCGGCCGGTCCAATAATATTTATGAAGCGCCGCGAAAAGTTTTGGAAGCCCTGGATGCGGAATTGGTAGAGATGAAACGCTGTGGAAGTAAAGGTTTGTGTTGCGGGGCGGGCGGAGCCCAAATGTTTAAGGAAGAAGAAAAAGGGGCAACACGGATAAATTTTGAACGAAGTGATGAAGCGATCGATACGGGAGCAAATATTATAGCGGCGGCCTGTCCGTTCTGTAATACGATGCTAACCGACGGTGTAAAGCATAAAGAAAAAGAAGACCAGGTTAAAGTGATGGATGTTGCGGAACTGATCGCAGCATCAATTTAACGTTATCTTTGTCCCTTATTTACGTTTTTTATTACAACAATCTTATACCGCCAATTGTATGGATCTTTACAAAATGACCGGGAAACTTTAAAAGAAATGAATTCGTGTAATTAGTAATTGTTTGTGTCACCCATTTTTAATGATCAAATGAACTTAGATTATAAAGATTTACTCCCCTTAGATTTTGCAGAGGATAGTCGTGTCTGGATCTATCAATGCAACAGATTATTCACCATCAGTGAGGTTTTGCAGGTTGAAGATAAGCTGAATGAATTTGTAAAGACCTGGAACTCCCATGGGACTCCGGTCAAAGGATTTGCCACTGTATTTTTTGGTCAGTTTATTATTTTAATGGCAGATGAGACGGCAAGTGGGGTGAGTGGTTGCAGCACGGACAGCTCTGTTCGATTGATAAAAGAAATTGAAAAACAATTTTCAGTAGCTCTTTTTGACAGACAATTGCTGGCATTTGTGATAAAAGACAAGATTCAATTATTGCCATTGTCACAATTGAACTACGCCGCAGAAAATAATTTTATCAATGAAGAAACTTTGTACTTCAATAATACCGTTTCAAACAAAGTGGAATTGGAAAATCACTGGATCATTACGGTTAAACAGAGTTGGCTTTTTAAAAAGATAATCCTTGTGCTAAAAAATAACCTAGCACAAAAAGATTAGTATTTACAAATTATCTTACATTCATTCCCTAAATTATTTTATTATGAGAAAAACACTTTCATTATTGTTTGCTTTATTCTTCTTAACGATTGCAACAAACAGTTTTGCACAAACTTCAGCTGCCAAAGATTCTGCAAAAGCTGCAAAAAAAGCTGCGCGCGCACAGGAAAAAGCAGAAAAGAAAGCTGCAGCAGATGCAGCTAAGGCAAAAGATGTAAAAAACCCGACAACAACGACAACAACACCAACCACAACCACTCCTGCCACTCCAAAAACAACAACACCGAAAACACAGCCTGTAAACAAATCTGCTGATAAAGCGGTAGGGACGGATGCAAAGGGAAGGACCATTTATGAAGGGCCTCGCGGCGGACGATATACTTTATCGCCAAGCGGAAACAAAGAATATATAAAGAAAGAGAAGTAAGATCTTTGGGGAACTTAGAAGATGGAATTTAAAGAAATCTTTAAATCCCATCTTCTAACTCCTGTTTTTCATAATAAGCGGCAGTAGCTCAGTTGGTAGAGCATCAGCTTCCCAAGCTGAGGGTCGAGAGTTCGAGCCTCTTTTGCCGCTCTCCTCTAATATATATCTAGATAAAAGGCTAATCTGCCTTATTATCTGCAAGTTGAAGAAAAATATTTTTGAGAATTTAATCATCATCTTGTAAATAAGAAAGGTTAATCACATTTCTTTTAATTAACTTTAGAAGCCCAGCAAATAAACCCTGCCTATCTAATTAAATTGAAAATTATTCCCTCCTTATTTGAACTCAAATCATTTCAACAACCCTTAATTATCGAAATTTATGAGTTCCATTTCAAACATCAGCACAGTGCCTGTCGGTGGCGCAACCTACTATTTGCCAAAAAATATTGATGAACTGACCGCACTTGTTTCGGATGCTATTACCAACAATAAAAAAATAAGCGTCCGGGGTTCAGGGCATTCTTTCCCATTGACCACTTACCAGGAATCGGGTAATTTTGCTGCCTGTACTTATATCTTATTATCGTATTTTAATACGGTTAGCTTCAACGACGCCAACAACCAGGTGACTGTTGGAGGCGGCTGCCATCTAGGGTATGATCCGATGGACCCGACTCCTGAATCCACTGGCGTTAAATCAACAGATGCCAATAGTTTGTTTACCCAGGTTTGGGAGCATAAATGGTCTATTCCTGAAATGGGTGGTATTAAGCACCAAACGGTGGGTGGATTTCTGTCAACGGGCTCATCGGGGGGGTCTTTGAAATATTCCTTTGATGAAATGTTGCAAAGCATTACGGTAATGACAGCAGAAACTACGCCGCAGCTCCGCACTTTTTCAAAGTCTGATGCAAATACGGATAATTTCTATGCTGCAGGAATTGCGATGGGCATGTTTGGAATTATCGTATCGGCAACATTCAATTGTCTCCCTACATTTAATATTCAGGGAACCGAAACAACAACCTATGCAAAAGACTGTCCTATTGACCTGTTTGGATCAGGATCAAATAACATTCAGAATTTCTTTCAGAATGTAGATTATTCCCGTCTGTTTTGGTATCCACAACTCAATGTTCAAAAGGTGGTGGTTTGGCAGGCTACAAAAATTGAGGCAGAGCCGGGATTTGTCAGGCACCCCTATGAAGAAGTTCCACCTTTATTAGGTTCGGAAATGCCCGCAACAGTGGGCGCAGATATTCTTTATTCAGCGATCGGTTATTGGCCGGATTGGTTTTTAAAAGTGTTTAAAGACTGGGATGGCGCAAAAACAATTGCCGACCTGATCACAGCTGCTTTTTATCCGGTTATTCTGCCCGCGATTCTTTCTCAGTTTGTGACGATCGGAGAAGATCAGAAGTTCCAGGATTACTGGTACACCGGACTGTGCATGGATAATAATATCAGCGATAAATTATTGCCGATGAAATTCACAGAAATGTGGATTCCGATCGATCAGGCACAGCAAGTAATGTTAGCATTACAAAACTTTTATGGAGTGAATGGAGAAAATACAGATCATACCGGTTATTTTAATATCGAAATTTATGGAGCGAAAGCCAGCGACTTCTGGATGAGCCCATCGTATGGCAGCAATAATATGATCCGTCTGGATGTCCTTTGGTTCGCCAATACGAATAAAGATCCGGTTCAGTCCCTGTTTCAAAATTATTGGAACGCTTTTGAAAGTTTTAATTTCAGATGTCATTGGGGGAAATACCTTCCTTTGACAATAAATGGAAAACCAGGCGGAACATATCTCCTACAACAATTTCCGAATTTTGACAAGTGGAATGCGATTAGAAAAACACTTGATCCCAATAATGTTTTCGTTACTGAGTATTGGCAGAATCAATTGAGCCCTTTGTTATAAATTGCTTTTGTAAATACTAAAATGAGAGCTTACATGTCGCAGAAACGCAATATTGTTTTCGTATTTCCATTAATTATTTCTGTGCTGAATTGTTTTGCGCAACCGGTCATTGTGCCGGAAGCAGCGCAGCAAAACATCAATATCGGGAAAATGATCTCCGTATTCTCCGATACTTCATCGCAACTTTCATACGCAGCTATTTCTGCTGCGGGTTTTCAAAATAAATTTGTACAAAGCAATCAAAATGTCCCGGATTTTGGTACGGACTCTACTCCGGTATGGTGCAGGTTCTCCATAAAAAACAGCTTCGGTGAAAAGCTTGCGCTTACAATTGAGAATACCGAACTGGAGTGGATTGATCTGTATATCCCTAAAAAGGATTCGCTTATCATCAAATCACTTAGCGTTTATAACCCCTTTAGGAAAAGAGAGATTTCTGTAAATGAGAATTTATTTCTTCTCGATATTCCCAAAGACAGTATTCAGCTATTCTATCTCAGAGTAAAAACGGCAACCGGATTGCAATTTCCGATGCATGTTTCATCACTGGAGCTTTCGCTGAGTTCGATTCAACATACCAATATTCTTTACGGGATTTATGTTGGATTTATGATCCTGATGATCCTATACAATTTATTTATTTATGCTTCACTTAAGGATTCTGCTTATCTTTTTTATGTTTTGTATGTTACCTTCATTACACTTACAAACGTAATCGAAGAAGGGTTGGCCTTTGAATATCTTTGGCCCACCGTCCCGCACCTGAATCATTACGTGAATATAGTTGCCTGTCTTGCCGGCAGCTTCGCCATTATGTTTTCTGCTTCGTTTTTGCATACCAGTGAAAATGCAAAACGCATGCACCGGTTTTTTTATGTTTTGATCTCCTTTTACATCGCCAGCATCATTACCATCCTTATTGGCTACCGCTTTTTAGGAATGATCGCTACGGAAGTTGTGTCACTTGTTTCAATTATCCTGCTTTTTATCACCGGCGTGTTTGTATACAGCAGGGGATTTAAGCCGGCAAAATATTATCTCATTGGCTGGGCAACCTTGCTAATCGGCGTTTCGGTCTTTATATTAAAGGACTTTAATGTTGTTCCCTACAATCAGCTTACGGTAAATGCGCTGCGTATTGGCTCGGGCATTGAAGCATTGTTGCTATCCTTCGCTCTTGCCAATAAAATAAATATTTACCGGGAAGAAAAGGAAGAGGCAAAAGCCGAAGCCTTTAATCAGCTCAAGGCAAATGAAAAACTGGTCCTCGAACAAAATGTGATATTGGAAACAAAAGTGACTGAACGCACCAAAGAACTTGAACATTTACTTAAAGAATTGAATGAAACACAAGCACAGTTGATCCAAAGGGAAAAATTGGCTTCGCTTGGTGAGCTTACCGCGGGCATTGCCCACGAAATTCAAAACCCGTTGAATTTTGTAAATAATTTTTCTGAAGTAAGCAGGGAATTAATGCATGAGATGAAAGAGGAAATTGATAAAGGAAATACCGATGAAGCAAAAACAATAGCCGGTAGTATAGAACAAAATCTTGAAAAAATAACACATCATGGCAAACGCGCCGACGCTATTGTTAAAAGCATGTTGCAGCATTCGGGATCGAGTGTTGGACAAAAAGAAGAAACAGACATCAATGTTTTGGCCGATGAATATCTGAAATTGTCATATCGGGGAATATTAACCAAGCACAAGGATTTCAATACAACCATACACCTGGATTTTGACAGATCAATCGGAACGATAAATATTATTCAGCAAGATATCGCGAAAGTGATTCTGAATATTTGCAACAATGCGTTTTATTCCCTTTCAGAAAAACAAAAAAATAGTTCGCAGGAATACAAGCCAGTTATTGTGGTAACTACCAAAAAACTCGCGGACAAAAATGAGATAAGCATTAGTATAAAAGACAATGGGTACGGTATCTCAAGAAAAGTTATGGATAAGATATTTCAGCCTTTCTTCACTACAAAACCTACGGGACAAGGAACCGGATTGGGACTGAGTTTGAGTTACGATATTATTAAAGCACATGGCGGTGAAATAAAAGTAAATAGTGTTGAAGGAGAATCTGCAGAGTTTGTCATTATATTGCCAACAAGTAATAATTAGCCATTCAATTACTTCAACTCGAGCACCCACAAGTGTTTTGAAGGGATAGTAATTTTTTCTGCAATCTTATAAACCGTATTATCCACGATATTTTTTGCGGTCGCAAATCCCTTTGTTCGTTCTGCATATTTACTAAAATCAATTGTTTTTTCGTCATCGGCAGAGTTCATGATGCACATTAAAGTTTGATTCTTATCATACCGAAAATAAACATACACCGCATTGTCCGGAACAAATTGCATGAACCTGCCTGATTTGATCGCCGAAGAATTTTGTCTGAAATGCGCTAAGGTTTTTACATAATTGTATGCTTCGTTTTCCTGAGCTGTTCTTCCTGAAGCGATAAATTTATTGGCAGAATCTTCTTTCCATCCTCCTGGAAAATCTCGGCGCACTTCTGCATCACTGGGATTCTTAAAATTCTTCATCAATATTTCCGTTCCATAATAGATCTGGGGAATGCCGCGCTGGGTAAGTAATAAGGCGATTGCCATTTTGTATTTATCAAAGTTTTCGCCGATCACCGAATAAAAGCGATCCTGATCATGATTATCCAAAAATATTTCGTTACGCATTGGATCTTTATACAAAATATCCTGAATCAATTTGTTGTACAAACGATTCACTCCATTGCTCCACCCGTAATTTTCATTCAATGCGGCAAGCGCGCCGCCAAACCATTCGTAATCAGTAACGCCTTGCAAATTGCTTTTCCAGGCCACGTTCAGATTATTCTGCATGAAATAAGCTTGTTCCGTCACAGATTGTGTTGTGGTTTCTCCAAAAATGCTGATATGGGGAAACTCATCATATAACGCTTTGTTGATTTTATTCAAAAAGTCGCGGTCACTGTAATAGTAAGTGTCAACGCGCCACCCATCAATTCCAAATTCTTCAACAGCCCATATCGCATATTGAATAAGAAAATTGGCTACATATGGATTACGCTGATTGACATCCGGCATGAATGGGGTAAACCAACCATTCACCGAAATATTATAGTCATATTTTGATGCATATTCATCAACCAGCGGTTGGTCCTTATAAGTGGTGTTGGTATATTTTGGCCATTGATTGAACCAATCCTTTGCCGGCGGGTCAAGAAATAGAAAATGCTTATTTCCGAAATGATTGTATACCGCATCCTGAATGATCTTCAGCCCATGACCATGGGCTTCGGTGACGAATTTTTTATAGACTTCGTTGCCGCCAAAACGTCTATCGATTTTATATTGATTGGTGAATGCATAACCATGATAAGCGCTGCGCTTGGCTCCGCCTTCATTTGTCAGGAACTGGTCATTTTCAATTACCGGGGTGAGCCATAATGCAGTGACGCCAAGATCATTAAAGTAATCAAGATGATTAATGATACCCTGTAAATCGCCACCATGGCGTAGAAACGGATTATTACGATCGCTTGCTGTATCATTCATGTCAGCAAATTTATCGTTGGAGGGATCGCCATTGCTGAAGCGATCTGGCATGATGAGATAGATCAGATCTGCAGCCGTTACCCCTTTCGCATACTCATTGCCGTTAGCCTTTCTTCTTTCCTTTAATTCATAAGTTATTACCGTATTTTTATCGTGCTGATGAATTTCGATTTTTATTTTGCCGGGTTTTGCGGCTGACGAAATCACCAGATTCAAAAAAAGATAATTTGGGTTCTCTGTTTTGTCTGTTTTTAGCAATTGAACTCCTGGGTAAGATAAGTGGACGTTTGCCTCGGTAGCAATATTCTTTCCACGAATCAATACCTGCACTTTATTCCATTTCATTCCGACCCACCAATGGGTGGGATATACCTCAACGCTGGATTGAGAAAATGAGAAATAGGAAATAAAAAATAAGAAATTAAAAAGTATAAATATCTTTTTCATTTTATTGATGATTAAACTGAACGTTCTCCTTCAATTTCAAGAAAGGCAATTTTTGCGTCGTCACTACTCTCCTGTTTTTCACTCACTATTAAATAGCAGATCACGGCTGCGAGTATCATTAATCCGCCACCGATCTGCACGGCAAGCATCCGGTTATTATTTAACAAATGCTCCATTATCCATCCAAAGAATAATGAGGCGATTATTTCCGGCAGTACGATAAAGAAATTAAATATGCCCATGTACACGCCGATCTTGTCTTCTGGCAAAGCCCCGGCCAGCATGGCATACGGCATAGAAAGAATGCTGCTCCATGCAATGCCAACGCCGATCATACACAAATACAATTCAAATTTTTGTGTTACAAAACCCACCGATAATAATCCCAGGGCGCCGCAAAACAGGCAAATAGAATGCGTTAATTTCCTGCCCATTTTATTGGCAGCAATTGGAATGATCAGTGCGAACACAAATGCAACGACATTATAAAACGATAAGGTTAAACCAGCAAATTCAACTCCTTTTGTATAAACAGCATCTGATTCACTGGTTGCATGAAAAACATTCCGTGCAACGGCGGTGCTATAATAAAACCACATCAAAAACAACCCGGGCCAGGTAAAAAATTGTACCAGCGCCAACTGCCGCATTTTCTTAGGCATGTTAAAGATCGCATGGTTGATCTCTTTTATTCCTCCACCAAATCCTTTGTTACTTTCTTTCACTTTTTCTTTAAATCCTAAATCCGCGGGAGGATATTCTTTAGTGCTTAAAATGGTATATAATATCGCTGCAAAAAAAATTGAAGCGCCGATATAAAAGGAAAATTTTACTGAATGGGGTATGCTTCCGTTTTCTGATACTCTGGAAACATCAAAAACATTGGACATTATCCAGGGCAATGCAGAGGCAATGCTTCCGCCTAAACCAATCATCAAACTCTGCATGGCAAATCCCCGCGTGCGCTGACTATCGGGCAATTTATCTGCAACAAATGCGCGAAATGGTTCCATGGCTATATTGCCTGATGTATCTAATATCCATAACAATCCTGCAGCCATCCATAAGGATCCGCTGTTTGGCATCAGGAATAAACAGATCGTACTTAATACAGCCCCGACAAAAAAATATGGTCTTCTTCTGCCCCACCAAGGGTGCCAGGTTCTGTCGCTCATATAACCGATGATCGGCTGTACCAACAATCCGGTTAATGGCGCAGCAAGAAACAACAATGGTATTTGATCGGGGGAAGCTTTGAGATATTCATAGATCGGTCCCATGTTTGCTCGTTGCAAGTCCCATCCAAATTGGATTCCAAAGAATCCAAAACTCATATTGAATATTTGTAAAAAAGAAAGTTTTGGTTTGAATGTTGCGCCTGCAGCGGAAGATAAACTTGCAGAAGAAGCCATAGCAATCGTTTTGATTAACATGTAAAAATTACATGTCTTTAAAAGTAAATAAAAAATCCCGCGTACCGCGGGATTTCTACAATTAAAAATAAAATCAGATCACGAATCCGTTTGGTAAGATGGCGCCTTTTTTCACAACCACAATTCCATCTTTAATGGTGTATAAACTGTGGTCAGCATTTTCCAAATGATTACCGCCATTGATGCGCACATCATTACCGATCCTGCAATTCTTATCTACGATAGCGTTGCGTATATAGCAGCGGTGCCCGATGCCAACAGTGGGCATGCCGTGCGAATTAGCTTGTTCTATTTCCTGCAATGTTTCATAATAATCGTTACCCATCAAATAACTGCTGACAATGGTTGTTCCGCTGCCGACTCGTGTGCGAATACCGATCACACTGTTTTCAATTCTTGATGCATTGATGATACAACCTTCTGCAATAATTGTTTTTTCTAAAGTTGTTCCACTGATCTTGGCCGGTGGCAACATGCGTGCGCGGGTGTAAATTGCATTGCTGTTATCAAACAAATTGAAATCCGGGATTTCGTCCGTTAATCCCAAATTGGCTTCAAAGAAAGAATAAATATTCCCGATGTCTGTCCAGTAGCCATTGTATTGATAACTGACCACTCTATATTCACTCAAGGACTGCGGAATAATTTCTTTTCCAAAATCAGTTGCTTCAACATACACATTCTGTAAAAGATCTGCCAGCAGTTTTCTGTTGAAAACATAGATCCCCATTGAGGCAAGATAATGTTTGCCCTTGCTTTGCATTTCCGCGCCGGTATCGCTCATCCATTGAGGCAGAATATCTTTTTTAGGTTTTTCAATGAAAGAAGTTATCAAACCATTTTCATCTTTTTTCATAATACCGAAATCAGATGCTTCTCTGTCGGGAACCGGAATGGTAGCGATGGAAATATCCGCCTTCAGTTCTTTGTGGTGATTGATCATTTCCATGAAATCCATCTGGTACAACTGATCGCCTGAAAGTATCAACACATATTCGCTATCGAAAGGGCCCAGATGCCGTAAACATTGGCGCACCGCATCTGCAGTTCCCTGGTACCATGTTGGATTATCAGGTGTTTGTTCTGCCGCAAGAATATCCACAAACGCGGAACTGAACGCACTGAAATGATAGGTGTTTTTGATGTGCCGATTTAATGAAGCAGAATTGAATTGCGTTAATACAAACATTCGGTTAATACCGGAATTCAGGCAATTTGAAATCGGTATATCAACCAAACGATATTTACCCGCAATTGGTACTGCTGGTTTTGAACGACTTGCTGTAAGCGGATACAACCTGGTACCAGCGCCACCTCCGAGGATTACTGCTAAAACATCTTTTGACATGGTTTGCAATTTGAAAATGTGAAAATATTTATTGCTATGAGCTGTTAACGATTGCTTTGAACCTACGGGGTTCTGCTATACCACCCCTTTTCTCACAAACTTTTATACAAATCTATATATTGTTTTACACTCGATTCCCAACTAAAATCCAACTCCATCATCTGCTTTCTAATTTCTTCCATTTTCTCTGAATCATGATACAATTCCACTGCACGCCAGATGGATTGAGTGATATCTCCCACGATCGCATTATTAAATCTTATTCCATAACCACCCGCCTCACCATAATCAATTACGGTGTCGCGCAATCCGCCTGTGTTACGAACCATTGGCACTGTCCCATAACGCATGGCATACATCTGGTTCAAACCGCAGGGTTCAACACGCGATGGCATTAATATAAAATCTGAGCCTGCATACATTAGATGACTCAGGCTTTCATTATAACCTGCATAAAAATTGTAGTCGCCCTGGCTTAATGATTTCAAATGCTCCAACTCAATTTCAACCTGCGGAAAGCCACTGCCAAGGATTAAAAAATTCATTTTTCTTCCGATATAATAATAAGAATCGCCAATTGCCGCCGGTAACAAATCTGCGCCTTTTTCTCCAACCAGTCTTCCAATAAATACAATTAATGGTTTATTAATGTCAAGATCAAAAGTCTCGCAAAGCAATTTTTTGTTTTTCAGTTTTCCTTCTTCAACGGTCTTCACCGAGTAATGGTCATTAATATATTTATCCGTTGAGGGATCCCAAACTATATTATCAATTCCATTCAATATCCCAACGCATTTTCCTTTTTCGTACTCAAATAAAGCTTCCATTCCATTTGCTGTAACCCGTAATTCATCCAGATAACTATGACTTACCGTGGTTACTTTCCACGCGCATTTCACCCCACTTGCCAACGGGTTTATCATTTCTTTCCAGTCAAGCATTCCTCTTTTCCATGGATCCCAGGCTGGAATATATGAACTCTTATCCCATCCCATCCAACCTTGGTATTGTGCGTTGTGAATGGTTAATACGGTGGGAATATTTTGCAAATGCTGATAACGATAGCAATATTTCACCATGAAAGGAATTAATCCTGCATGATGGTCGTGAACATGAATTACATCCGGACGATGTGACCAGGAAGAGATCCAGTCCACCACTGCGATTTGAAATGAAGTGAAGCGTTGCGCATCGTCCTCGTAGCCATAGATCATTGTTCTGTCGAGCAATCCGAAGATATCGACAAGATAAAGATCGAAACCGAGTATGTTTGTTCTTTCCTTAATAATGGTATAGGTGAACCAATAGCTTCCAAGATTAGTATAACCCTTGTGCACCACCTCCCAATCGTTATCGTTCAGAAATTTAGTGCGGTACATGGGCATGACCACCTTTGCAATATGACCGGCTTCATTCAAATATTTGGGTAATGCACCAACAACATCGCCTAATCCTCCGGCTTTTGCTACAGGATAACATTCGGCGCTAACGTGTATTATTTCCATTCGGCAATTTGAAAAGATGATTATTAACTGAGGCGGAAGCCAGGAGTTCCAAGTTAGAGGTCTGAAGTAGGAAATTTATCTTCTGACATCTGACATCCGACATCTTCGGACTTCCGACTTCTTAATTGCAATTCAATTTAGCAAGGTTTTTTAATTCTATCATCAAGGAATGAAAAAATTTTTAAGTTCACAAAAACTTTCTATTTTGGATGCCTAATCACCAAAACTACGATTGCACATGAACCAACCAAAACAACCAACCAATACGGGAGCGCTTGCTACATTAGTGCTTGTATTTTTTTTCTGGGGATTTATAGCTGCATCATCCAGTGTGTTCATTCCATTTTGCCGAACGCAATTCAATTTAACCCAATTTGAATCGCAATTGATAGGTTCCGCTTTTTATGGGGCTTATTTCGTTGGTTCCCTGATCTTATATTTATTATCAAGTGCGGTGGGCTATGATATCCTCAATAAAATGGGTTATAAAAGAGGTATCATTGTTGGGATATGGATATCCGTTATAGGTGCATTGGCGGTGATCCCTTCTGCGAACGCGCATTCGTTTCCGCTGATATTGGTTTCTTATTTTATTGTTGCATTGGGATTTTCATTGCAGCAAACAGCGGCACAACCGTTTGCTGTTGCACTTGGTGATCCTTCTACTGGTTCCCATAGATTGAATTTGGCCGGCGGCGTTAATTCTTTAGGAACAACACTCGGGCCACTCATCATCAGTTTCTTTTTATTTGGAAGTGTTGGCAGCGGCGCCAGTAAAATCGTAACTGTTGCCAATATTGATAACTTCTATATCCTGGTCGCCTGTGTGTTCGCCGCAGTGGCTTTATTTTTTACATTTTCTAAACTTCCTTCCGGTAAGGATGATTCAATATTTGAAAGCTCTCGAAAAGCATCTTTGTCCTTGTCCTTAATGACCGGGTTTTTAATTGTTATCATCATTATCGGACAACTCACCAATATTGGCAAAGTAGAATTATTAGCAGTTACGCTCGTCATGATATTAATAATTTTATTTTCATCTTATTCCAGCGCATCAAAGAACAGTGAAGGTTGGGGGGCGATGAAATATCAGCAACTGATATTGGGAATGATTGGCATCTTTTTATATGTTGGTGTCGAAGTAACCATCGATAATAATTTTGGCGCCCTGCTGAAAACGCCGGGTTATATTACTGAGGCGGGTCTTCATGACAACGAAATATCAAAATATATTTCATTGTATTGGGGAAGTTTAATGATCGGAAGATGGACCGGGGCGATCAGCGTTTTTAATTTATCTAAAATGGGAAAACGGATAGCTACCATTGTTGTTCCTTTCATCGCATTTGGCGTAGTGTTGGTTGCCAATGTTCTCAAAGGAAATGATATTCATGATCTTTGGGCCTACGCTGTTTGCATTATTATTGCAATAATTGCCTTCTTTTACGGTCAGGAAAAGCCTGTTAAAACATTACTTACACTTGCCCTGCTCGCCGCATTTGCAATGGTATTCGGAGTCGCAACAAAAGGAATTGTTTCGGTTTACGCATTTATGAGTGGCGGACTTTGTTGCTCTATAATGTGGCCTTGTATTTTTTCTTTAGGCATCGCAGGGTTAGGAAAATATACAAGCCAGGGATCAGCATTTTTAATCATGATGATCCTTGGTGGAGCAGTCATTCCGCCATTGCAGGGATCGGTTGGAGATAAAACAAATAACATGCATATTTCGTATTTGGTGGCTGCCTGTTGTTTTGCTGCCCTAGCATTTCTTGCATTAAGATTGAGAACGGTATTAAAATCGCAAGGATTGAATTTTGATGAGCAGATCGGCGGAGGACATTGATTATTCAATTTAAAAATGGCTCAATGTTTCGATCGAGGGATTGAGCTATTTTCACAGTTTCACATTTTTCTTCATGGCAAAAACAAAATCAACATCATCATTACAACCGCTCGCAATTGGAATTGATATTGGTGGAACGGGAACGAAATTCGGGATCGTCGATCGCAACGGAAACGTTTTGTTTTCAAGCGAAATCTCATCCCGGAATCATTCAGAGATCGATGGGTTCATAAATGAATTATACGAAGCATTATTGCCATTGATCGAAAACGCAGGTGGCTCAGGAAGAATTCGCGGTATTGGGGTTGGCGCTCCAAATGGAAATTATTACAGTGGCACAGTCGAATATGCTCCGAATCTTCCCTGGAAAGGAATTCTTCCCCTGGCCAAATTGATAGAAAATAAATTTCAATTGCCAACTGTATTAACCAACGATGCAAACGCAGCAGCGATTGGCGAAATGATGTACGGCGCTGCAAAAGGAATGAAAGACTTTATTATGATCACGCTGGGTACCGGCGTTGGCAGCGGCATTGTGGCAAACGGAAAATTGATCTATGGTCACGATGGGTTTGCCGGTGAACTTGGGCACACCATTATTATCCCCAATGGGAGATTGCATGAAGGAACAGGAAAACGCGGACCGCTTGAAGTATATGCATCGGCAACCGGAGTTCGATTGAATGCAATTGAAGTTTTGCAAAACAGTAATGAGCCTAGTTTATTACGCGATATCCCGCCGGATCAATTGGATTCCAAAAAAGTTTATGATGCGGCAATGCAGGGCGATAAATTAGCCAAAGAAATTTTTGATTACACCGGAAATATTTTAGGGATTGCACTTGCCAATTTTGTGATGTTCAGCAGCCCCGAAGCGATCATATTATTTGGCGGACTTACCAAAGCAGGCGATCTCATTTTAAAACCAACGCGCGAGCACATGGAAGCAAATCTCATCCAGGTCTTCCAAAATAAAATAAAAATATTGGTCAGTCATTTAAAGGAATCAGACGCTGCAATACTTGGCGCCAGCGCATTGGTTTGGGAAATGAAAAGTTAGTGGTGGGTTGCAAGGACCAAGACGTAAATAGATTGTAAAAATATTCAGATTGACGATTGCCCCACCCCGCTCAGGTCGCACCAGTCTGCATTTATATCAATGGCAACCCGTATGTCCAAGCAACCAATAAATAACAAAGAAAATAACAATAGTGCTGAAACAGCCACCGCCTAATTTATGTGCGCCATATGCTGCAATTAATGCTCTGAGCCAATCTCGCATGGTAATACAATTTGTTTTTGGGTTTTACGTAAAGTAAATATCAAAAAAATTGCTGTAACTGCCACTGCTTGTGAAAAAATAATTTAGTTTGATTTTATTAAAAAAACCGCCGGTAAAGCCCGGGCTCCGTTTGCATCTGAAGGTCGAATAGTCTCCTTGCCATTAATAAGCATATAACTATTTGCGCCTCCATCTAAGTTAAGTGCTTCATAACAACCGAGTGATTTCAATATACTTGCTTCGTCATCAAATGTTGCGCCTTGGGCTACTCTGGAAATCCCACCTTGAATAACCAGTATGATCAACCGATTATCTTTTGTATAGCCCATGGCTGTTCGTGCTTCCTGATTATCTTCCCTGCCAACGATTTGTTCTTCTTTGTCTGTAATATTGATCTCCCCTTCATGTACAAGGGTTGGGCCGCCGCCAACTGCCGTTTGCATTCTCCACCATTTCCATTCTACATTTTTCAGATCGAAAATATCCGGTTTGATATATTCATTTTTCGCCAGAACCGGAGCGGATTCAAAAGCATAAACTTTCTTTTTTGAAGGATGCGTAAAGGTCCAGGCAACATCTGCATTTCCCTTCTTATCAATTCCAAGGGCACTTCTTGTTACATAATAATAAAGCATGGAATCTTTACCGGCGCCATGCAATGAAGTAACATTGCGGGAGACTATCTTTCCATTTTTTATTATTACACTAAGATTTTGGTTATTGATAATTGAAAAAAAACTACAGTTAACGACAACCAATGGAAATCGCTCCTGCTGATAATACTGTAAAGGGGTATAACGGTTACCACTACCTGTTTGCGTGGTAAAAAAAAGCTTTTTGTCTTTTAATTTCGCTGAAATATAATAAGCAATAAATGCTTTGCCGTTTATTGAATCAGCTGTCTTGAAGATATGTATGGAAGACGGAAGCGGCTGATATAAAGAATCGACTTTTTTCCAATGAACCTGCGAAAAGGAAAATGAACTTAAAAACAAGCATGCAGAAAATAATGAAACCAGACGGTAAGTTCGTTTTGAATTTTGAAATTGGAGTTTATGTCTTTGATGAACGGAATTCATTATTCATTTTTGGGAACTGCTTTTGAAAGCAATTTTACTTTCTCCGAACTCAAAACTATAAATTTTCGTTCAACCATTCTTTTCTTCCCAATCCCGCAAAGACATGACGCTCGCTATGATACGATGAGCGCACCAAAGGACCGCTTTCCACATAATCAAAACCAAGTTCGTAGCCAATATTTCGAAGTTCCTTAAATTCATCCGGATGCACAAAACGCATAACCGGCAAATGTTTTTTTGAAGGCTGCAAATACTGTCCCAATGTAATTACATCGACGCCATTATTACGCAGATCGGTCAGGGTTTGAACCACTTCATCTTTGTGCTCACCCAGCCCAAGCATAATGCCGCTTTTTGTGCGCATGTTTCCTTGTTTCAAGAATTTAAGCGTTTCCATACTGCGCCAATATTTTGCCTGGATGCGAACCTGTTTGGTAAGTCTTTCCACGGTTTCGATATTGTGTGATACCACTTCCGGCGCAACATCAATAATGCGTTGGATATTTTCGCGTTCGGCTTTAAAATCGGGAATAAGCGTTTCTAAAGTCGTGTCATTGTTCAATGCTTTTACTGCACGAATGGTGTTTTGCCAAATAATGCTCCCTCCATCCTTCAGTTCATCTCTGTCGACAGAAGTGATAACCGCATGTTTCACTTTCATTAAATAAATTGCTTCAGCAACGCGCTGCGGTTCATCCCAATCAACGGCTTCCGGTCTTCCGGTAGCAACGGCGCAAAATCCACAACTGCGGGTGCAGATGTTTCCCAGAATCATAAATGTTGCCGTGCCTGCGCCCCAGCATTCACCCATATTTGGGCAATTGCCGCTCTCACAAATCGTATGCAGCTTGTGGGTATCCACCAAACCGCGAACGTGCTTATAGCTTTCACCGATAGGCAATTTTACACGAAGCCAGTTTGGCTTTTTTATTTTTGATTCTGTTTCGTTTGAATTTGTTATTGACAGTTCTTCGATCATGGTTTTCTTATCCGGTTTACATTAACAACTTGTGCCATCGGAAAGTTCAATAATGAACAACACTTCAAGAAAGCAACGCAAACGACTCAATGGCATTGCTATCGTCGACCACAAGAAAGTTATCGCAAAAATACATCACTTTCTGCTGCCAAACATGATGGCTACATAAGCATTGAAGAAAAAGTTTTTGTAAGGGACAATATAAACGAGGGGAATCTTGCTGAAATAATATTCTCCGGTAAGTCCAACCTCAATGGCAGTGATGGTTTCATTAAATCGTCCATAATCGAATCGAAGCGCCGTTTTTGCGTTAATTCCGGGTTTTAGGGTTACATGTCCCCAGCCAACAAAAACGCCTGAGCCGCCGGATATTGTCGCATTGTAATTATAGGGATCGTTAAGAAATTGGGTCCAGGTTTGTTGTGTTTGATTCCCCGTACTGTCAACTACATTAATATAATAAGGTTTCAAAATACCCAGGGATAATCCGCCTGTATAAATTGCGGTAACAGCAACTCCATTTTTGTTTCCTTTTCCGCCAATAAGAAATTGCTCGCCCATTGCCACTTTGAATTGGTAAAAATTATTAAGCTTGTACGCAACAACAGAGCTAAAATCGCCGGCAGACAATCTCTTTTCTTTTTGACTTTTCTTTTCGTTGAGTTCAAACTGAAACAGTAAAGTTTTTGAGGGGGTTTTGAATTTTCCTTTTTCAAATGAAATCCCATAGCCATCGGTGGCTACATGAATGCCAAAAATATTATGCTTATTAAAGATGAGGTCGCCTTCTTCTTCCATTCGTAATAAACGGTTTACGCGTTCTCTCTTTTCGTTCTTTTTATCTTTGACGCTTTGGGAAGGTGCCCTATAGGCTGAATCCTGTGCCCATAAACTAACGGTAAAAATGCAAATGAGCGCTGATAAGAAAAATTTCTTCACGGTAACGATTTAAATTATCTGGCGTAAATTTATGTAAAAAATACAGAATGACATCTACAGTTATTTACGAAGGTGATTTACGTACGGTTGCCACGCATTTACAATCCGGTTCAGTAATTGAAACAGATGCGCCCCTGGATAACCAGGGAAAGGCTGAACGGTTTTCCCCTACCGATCTTGTTGCTACGGCCCTTGGAAGCTGTATGTTGACGATAATGGGCATTAAAGCAAGAGACATGCAAATTGATCTGAGAGGAACAAAAATAGAGATTCAAAAATTGATGAAAGCGGATCCGCGTCGTATCGGCGGCATTAATTTAACATTTCACTTTCCTGAAAGCCTTTCGCTTAATGAAAAAGAAAGAATAATTTTTGAAAGAGCCGCACACAGCTGTCCGGTTATCTTTAGCATCAATCCTGAAATTGAGGTTAACGTCGTTTTTAACTGGCAGATAGAAGCCAGAATATAGTCAGAACCGGTCACTCGAACAGCGCCGGTGGTATTTCTTTTTAAAAAGAATATTTTCTTGATAATTGCAATTGATCATCTTCGAAAAGCTCCAAATTCCTACAAACCATTTCCTACTTGCTGGCTGTTAAAGTGCCCAATTCCATCACGACCCTGCTAACAGGTAATCCCATTACATTATAAAAATCGCCGTTGATTTTTTTTATTCCGATAACACCGATCCATTCTTGGATGGCATAAGCACCGGCCTTATCGAAAGGTTGGTATTTGTCGACGTAGTATTCAATTTGCCAGGGTGATAATTCATTAAACCAAACTTCAGTGGTATCTGAAAACGCAATTTCTTTTTGCTGATGCAGTATTACAACCCCGGTAATGACCAAGTGTTTTTTGTTTGATAAAAAAGAAAGGGTTTTAATTGCGGCTTCTTTATTTTCCGGCTTGCCGATTATTTTATTATCTGCTACCACAACAGTGTCGGCAGCAAGAATAATTGATTCAGCTGGCAGATCTTTTTTGACAGCAAACGCTTTATTGCGTGCGATATGTATGGGAATTTCTTCAACTGATAAGTTATCAGGATACGATTCATCAGTTGATTGAACGATAATTTCGAAATTAATTTCAGCCCATTCCAATAATTGTTTTCTTCTCGGTGATTGTGATGCTAAAATTATTTTTTGCATGAAATTTCAATTAGAAAAATAACATGGATAGAACTCCGGAAATCATGATCGCTTTTATAAAATTACTGAGTTGATGATAATCTTTCACAGATGAAGCGCGGTATAAATTCCGCAACACCAGCAATAATGGTAAAATGATAAACACGCCACAATAGACAACCGCCCACCACCAGCTATATTGCAGTACATAAAATTCGATGACCACCAGTGATGCAATTAAAACGATCAGCCAAGTTGCGGCAAATACCTTTGATACATTAATACCCCAAACGATCGGCATCGTGCGGCAATCATAGGCTGCGTCCCCTTCCATGTCTTCGATATCTTTCACCACTTCGCGAACCAAGGAAATGATAAATGCAAAGCCGGCATATAAAATAGCAAATTTGAAAATTCTTGCTAACACGTGATGGTAGACGGGATCAAGGAAAATCGTTCGCCTGAATTCGCAAAAATATAAAACCATGACCGTCCATGAAGTGAGTAATGAAACAATGATATTGCCGATCAATATCTTTCTTTTGAATGTCGTGCTGTAGACCCAAAGTAAAAATGTGCAACCGATGTGAGAAAGTATTATGATTAGATTATGCAATTTCCAACTGATATATGCGCCGATGATTATTCCGAGTCCTGACAGGATCCAATGCCATACGATGGTCCAACGACGCTTGATTATTTTTTCGACCACCAATTTTTCAGGTTTATTGACCCGATCAATATTAAGATCAAAATAGTCATTAATAATATAACCCGCTGCAGCGATCAAAACAGACGAAAGGCAGAGCAGATAAAAATAAAATGGGGTGAGCACATTCTTATAATTAATAATCTTTTCTTCATTAAATGCAGGGATCATTAGGAAAAAATAAAAAAGAAATTGAGTGAGAATAATGAAGATCAGATTAGTCCAGCGTATAAGGCGAAAAAAAGCAACGATTAATTTCATAGCGCTATTGGGAGATTACTACCTGCAATATAAGTTATCGCCTTAAGAAATAAATTAAAACCGCGTAAACTTTTTCTTAAATCGATTTGCCGGACTGCTGAGATTGAATACTTTCCGTGAACAATTGGTATATTTTTTTTAATTCGTGAAAGCCATTTAATAATTCAAGATGAGTCTGAATGGTTCTTTCATCACGCCGGATCGCCGGACCTGTCTGCATTTCCGCTGGCCGAAAGTGCTCAAGCCTGTCGGCTGTTTCCTTTATTAATGGTAATAATAATCCAAAATCGACATTTTGTTGTTTGCAAAAATCTGCTGTGAGTGTATATAAATGATTGGTGAAATTATTAACGATAATGGCTGCAATATGTAATTGTAGCCTTGCATAATCATCGGCGAACTGAACTTCTGCAGAGATGGTTTTCGCAAAATCAGTGATGAAGGTTAATGTTTCTTCAGTGTTTGCATCTGTCAGTAGCGGAATTTTTACATTGATGTTTGTCTCCTTCCGGAGACTTTGCAATGGATAAAGAACACCATAATTCTTGCTTGTTCTTTGTAAAATATTTTTTGAAACAGAACCGGCAGTGTGCACCATGATTTTGTTCGATAATGAAATTGAATGGGCAATGTCTTCAATTGCATTATCTGAAACGGCGATAATATAAAGGTCAGCCAAGAGACTGATCTTTGAAAGATCGGTTGCATAGTCGCACCCCAATTCAGCAGCAAGTGGTTTTGCATGTAACTCATTTCGGCTAATGACCTGAATTATTTCATGTTCGGCTTTTAAGATCCTTCTACCCAAAATTGTTGCCACATTCCCCGAACCGATGATTACCACTTTCATAATACAAGGAATTTAGTTTTTTGAAAAATGTATGATCTTGTCAAAGACTTTGTCTGCGATACTTTGGGCGATCTTTTTATTCATCATCGGTGAGTAATGAATGTTATCAATAAAGGGATAGTCTTTTTCGTTCTGAAGCATGTCACCTAAAAAAAACATATCATTTGCTTCTTTGCTTTTTTGCTGCAAGGCAGGATAAACATAATTGAATTGCGGAAGATCATTCTTGATACATATCGGATCTTTAGCGCGATTGGGATAATGATAATATGGGACAGGTTGAATAAAGAAAAAAGGCTTTGTGTTAAATGCGCTGCTGATTTTTTTGATTGATGAAAAGTTTTCCAGAAGATTAACAACAATCCTCTCTGAAAAACCAGGTATATCCGTTGACGCAGGTGGCGCATACATGATTACGGAGGAATCATTGAAATGCGTGTCTTTATCGTTATTCAAAAACAATTGCTCAAATGCTGATGTATAATATGGCTGGCGATTAACGGATGAATTTGCCTGCAGACAATCATTCAACCCGTCCAAAAAAATAACCAGGGAAGGTTGGTTGCCTTTATACAGTAAATTAGTAAGCAATAATAATTCTTGGTAGCTGTAATAATATGGAATCCCATAATTGAAAACTTTTATGGGTCGTTCATTGGGAAACTGTTGTTGATACAGCTCAGTAAAAAAAGAAGGAATGGTTTCATTATCAGCAACATTAAATCCATACATGGTTGAACCGCCGAAGAAGAAAATGGTTACCGCATCTGGACGATCAGTGCTACCAGCTTTGGATGGCTGGGTCAACCGGTTCAATCCCTTTACATTTACAAACTGCCCCGCAAAATCAGCATTTCGATATTCAAGCCAAGGCTCGTAAACCAATCGGTTGGCATCTGCATTTTCATCGCTTATTTGCTGATTCGTTTTTTGTGATGAGTCCTTACGAACCGATTCTTCATGTTCGTAATTTCTTTTTTTTACTTTTTGATCATGAACTGTTTTCTCCGCACCTTTAAAAAGACCGATTGTGGCTAATGCATATTTGCCGTCAATTTGATACTCCGCAATACTTGCGATCGCTTCAACCAAAAAAATAAAAAAAATTACGGCTATTGTTCCGTATCCTATTTTTTTTGCTGTTGAATATTTTTTCATTGACTTGATCAAACATTATTTTTTCCTTCGAGCATGGGAACAAAAGAAAAATTATCGAATATTTCTTCTGTTACCGTATTATTTTCATTTTTTGTAAGCCGGATCATTCTTTGCACTTTTCCTTCGCCCAAAGGGATAACCATTTTGCCGCCCGGTTTCAATTGCTCAATTAATTTGGGAGGAATATGCGGGGCTGCTGCCGTGACAACTATTTTATCAAATGGTGAATAAGTTGGTAATCCCTCATACCCATCGCCAAAAAAAATTTTTATGGACGGATATTTTTTCAGGAACGTGAACTGCTTGTTCAGGTCAAACAATTTTTTTTGTCGTTCAATGGTATAAACCTGCGCTCCCATTTCGGCTAAGATACAAGCCTGGTAAGCACTTCCCGTTCCAATCTCCAATATTTTTTCATAGGGTTTCACTTCCAATAATTGTGATTGGTAGGCGACCGTATAGGGCTGCGAGATCGTTTGTCCTTCGGCAATCGGGAAAGCCCTGTCTTCATAGGCCAATTTGTCGAATGCAGAATCCATAAAGTAATGTCGCGGCAAATGCAGGATCGCATCAAGTACGCGCTGGTCGGTAATGCCTTTGCCTTTAATCGTCTCAACCAATTGCATGCGTAAGCCTTTATGCCGGTATGTGTCAGAAAATGTTCTCATATTCGCGTGCAAGATAATTGCTTTAAGAAATATTTAGCCGGTACATTTTTCTTTCGTAAATTTTCGCCCTGCAAATAAAACTAACGGCAACAAATCTTAAACTAACAATTAACATGAAAACCGGCACAAGAGTCTCTCTATCATTGATGATGTTCCTGGAATATTTCATCTGGGGTTCCTGGTATGTGACCATGGGCACATATATGGGCGAAAAATTGCAATCTTCCGGGTTGCAAATTGGCGCGGCATACAGCGCATTGGCTATTGCTACCATGATATCGCCGTTTTTTATTGGCATGATCGCTGATCGTTTTTTTGCAGCCCAGCGCATTATGGGCGTATTGCATTTGGTTGGCGGCGTATTACTGTTTCTTGCCACCACCATTGTTGACAATACCGCTTTTTATTGGGTGATCCTGATTTATTCATTATTGTACATGCCAACGATCGCATTATCCAATAGCGTTGCATTTCATCAAATGACGGATGCCGGAAAACAATTTCCCTGGATCCGGGTGTTCGGCACTCTTGGATGGATCGTTGCAGGACTGATAATCGGGAATCTTGGCTTAGAAAAAACAGCAACGACATTTCATATTGCAGCCGGTGCTTCGGCAGGATTAGGATTGATCAGTTTTATTTTGCCCAATACACCGCCTAAAGGAAAATCATCCGATGCATCTGCATCAAAGGCATTGGGAACGGATGCATTTGTTCTTTTTAAAAACAAACCTTACCTGATATTTTTTATTGCTGCAATTCTTGTGTGTATCCCCTTGTCTTTTTATTATGGATTTGCAAATCCGTTTTTGAACGAACTCCATTTTCCAAATGCTGCAGCTAAAATGACCCTGGGACAAGTGAGTGAAGCACTGTTCATTCTTGCCATTCCATTTTTATTCAACAGTATCGGTGTCAAGAAAATGCTGTTGATGGGAATGACTGCGTGGATACTACGTTACATTTGCTTTGCTTATGGAAATATTGAAGCAGGTGCATGGATGCTATACGCAGGAATAATATTACACGGGGTCTGTTACGATTTCTTTTTTGTAACAGGATATATGTACACCGAAAAAAAAGCGGGAGAAAAAATCAAAAATGCAGCGCAAGGGCTTTTTACTTTTGCCACCTATGGGGTTGGAATGTTCATCGGAACCTGGGTTTCAGGAGTGGTGGTGGATAAATATAAATTGACTGATGGATCGCACAACTGGACCAGCATTTGGTATGTGCCTGCATTTATTGCCGTTGCTGTGTTGATCTATTTTATTTTATTTTTTAGAGAAAAGAAAGAAATAGTCGTTAGGTAATAGCTATAAATAAAGATCAGAAAATATTTTCAAAACTAAAATCATCATCAAATCATGAAACGTATTGCTATGCTTGGCTCGGGTTTTATCGGGCGTTTTTATGCAGATTCATTACAAGGTCAGAGAAGTAAGGACAAAATCGTAAGCGTGTATTCGCGCAGAGAAGAAAGTGCAAAAAAGTTTGCGCAGGATTATAATTGCCAGCATTGGACACTAAATATGGAAGAATCCATTGCGCACCCGAGTGTAGACGTAGTGTGCATTTCATTGCCTAATAATTTGCATGAGGCCGCCGTAATGCTCTGTTGTAAACACAAAAAAGCGGTTATTACTACAAAGCCATTAGGAAGAAATGCTGTTGAAGCAAAACGGATGTTGGAAGCAGTAGAAGCGGCCGGTATTTTTAACGGTTATCTCGAGGATCTGGTTTACACGCCAAAATTCCTGAAAGCGCATGAAAGTGTAAAGAATGGCGCACTTGGAAGAATCTTATGGTCGAAATCCAGAGAAACTCACCCTGGACCGCACAGCGATTGGTTTTGGGATATTGAACAAGCAGGTGGCGGATGTATTTTGGATCTTGGTTGTCATTGCGTCGAAATCGGAAGAAATTTTATTGGTAAAGATATTAGGCCCGTTGAAGTCATGTGTTGGGCAGATACTCAGGTTAAACCAATTGAGGCCGAAGATCACGCGATCGCACTGGTGAAATATGAAAATGGGGCCATCGGGCAATTTGAAGTGAGCTGGACTTTTCGCGGCGGACTCGACCTGCGCGATGAAGTGATGGGAACCGAAGGCACCATCTGGATCAATAATTTTTTACGCACCGGATTTGAAATGTTCACTACCGGCAAAGGGGCGGATTATGTTGCAGAAAAAGCAGAAAGTAACACCGGTTGGCTTTTCCCCGTTGGGGATGAAATGAATGATCTAGGATACAATCACATGTTCACCGATATGTTCAACTCAATGGAAAAAGGAATTCAGCCGAAAGAAACTTTTTATGATGGTTATGTGGTCAATGCTATTCTCGACGCTGCTTACCGCTCTGCAAAATCAAAATTATGGGAGCCGGTTAAATTAGATATCTGGCGTGGAAAAATCGGCGTGACCAAAGACAGCCATTTAGTGGAATATGATGCAGACAACTATTTGGTAAAAGAAGAAGTGACGCATTATGGCGCCAAGAAAGTCATTATCAAGAATAAGAAAACAGGAAAAATTTCTGAGAAGGTGCTGAACTGAAATCTTGACTTGAAAATTACAGAATAACTAACGATCATGCATAAGTTATTTTTTTCATCCTTTTTTGTTCTTGTTATTTTTTCCTGTAAACAAAAAAAGCAATATACGCGGTGGGAAGTCTTTGGCGGAAGCAAGGAAAACATTCATTATTCCACCCTCACCCAGATTGATACCTCTAATGTAAATCATTTACAGGTTGCCTGGGTTTATCATACAGGAGATGCAGATACTGCCAATCATTCTCAAATACAATGTAACCCGATAATCATTGATGGCATCATGTATGCCACTTCTCCCCGATTAAAATTGCTTGCCGTAGATGCCTCGACAGGAAAAGAAAAATGGGTTTTCAATCCGCAGGATTCAAATCAAAATAGATCCTTTGCAGATTTTATCATGAATAATAATCGCGGCGTCACCTATTGGGAAGATGGAAATGACAAAAGGATATTTTACACTGCCGGTTCACTATTATATGCTATTGATGCGAATACCGGGAAGATGATCACTTCGTTTGGAAATAGTGGCCGCATTGATTTACATGATGACCTGGGAAGGGACGTGCACAATTTGTATGTCACGGCAACATCGCCAGGGATTATTTATAAAGATATGATCATCATGGGATCCCGGGTATCGGAAGAAAGCGACGCAGCTCCTGGTCATATTCGTGCTTATGATGTACATACAGGTAAATTGCGATGGATATTTCACACCATTCCACAGCCGGGAGAATTTGGATATGAAACCTGGAAGGACACGGTCGCCTATAAAAATATCGGTGGTGCGAATTGCTGGTCGGGATTTGCGTTGGATGAAGAACGTGGAATTTTATTTGCGCCCACAGGTTCGGCATCTTATGATTTTTATGGTGGAAAAAGAAAAGGCGCCGGGCTTTTCGCTGATTGCTTACTAGCGATCGATGCGGCCACCGGCAAATATAAATGGCATTTCCAGGATGTTCACCACGATGTCTGGGATAAAGATCTTCCTACGCCACCTGCATTAGTTTCGGTTATGCATGAGGGTAAGTTGGTTGATGCCGTTGCTCAATGCGGTAAAACCGGATTTGTCTATTTATTGGACAGAGAAACAGGCAAACCTATTTTCCCCATTGAAGAAAAAAACGTCCCAACGAATTCAGAATTGGTCGGTGAAGAAATATTACCCACGCAACCTTTTCCAACTTTACCGAGATCATTTATGCGACAAAGTTTTACAGAAGCCGATATCAATGATCTGCTACCAGATTCTTCCTACCAGGATTTAAAAAAAAGATTTGAATCCTATAAGACAGGCAACGTGTTCAACCCACTTTCTCGTGAAGGAACTATTGTTTATCCCGGGCTGGATGGCGGTGCGGAATGGGGAGGCGAAGCTTTTGACCCTGAAACGGGATTGCTATATGTAAATGCAAATGAAATTCCCTGGATCCTATCTATTGCAGAAAGAAAAACAGAAAGTCCAAAAAATGAAACATACCTCCAGGCAGGAACCAGATTGTATCAATCAAGCTGCATGTCTTGTCACGGACCCGACAGAAAAGGTTCCGGCAACTATCCCTCATTGGTAGAGGTAAATAAAAAATATGATCAACAACGATTTACAGAACTTGTTTCAACAGGACGCAGAATGATGCCCGCTTTTAAACAATTAAGTGATGAAGAAAAAAATGCCATCGCATCATTCATTTTAAACATCAGCTCATCACAACAAAAGAAATTTATTGCACCGGCAAAACCGGTTGACAGTTTCAGAAATCTTCCATACACGATCACCGGGTATAATAAATTTGTCAGTAAAGAAGGCTACCCGGCAATCAAGCCACCTTGGGGTACATTGAATGCAGTGAATTTGAACACTGGTGAAATCGCCTGGCGCATTCCGCTTGGTGAATATCCTGAATTCAAACAAAGGGGGATTATTACCGGAACAGAAAATTACGGAGGAGCAATTGTCACTGCCGGCGGACTGGTGTTCATTGCGGCGACACGCGATGGAAAATTCAGAGCGTTTAACAAAAGCAATGGGAAATTATTGTGGGAAACGGATCTTCCTTCTGCCGGATTTGCAACGCCCGCAATGTATGCGTTGAATGGCAAACAGTATATCGTTATTGCCTGTGGCGGCGGAAAATTAAAAACGCAGTCTGGTGACGCTTATGTAGCTTTCGCATTGCCCGACAAATAAGAATATTTCCAGATTTTTTATGAACAGTAAACCATTTCCGCTGAACGCAGCGATCACTTTATGTCGAAGGATTGTAAGGGCGAAAATTTGAATCCGGTTTCCGCATTGCCTGATAATTGATATTGTATCACTCTTTTCCCTCCGGTCGGCTTGTCGGTATCTTCGGCTTTGTATATGGGATATTTGCGCATTAATGTTCCTTCCACTAATGAAAACTCATCTTGGCCGCGATAACCTTCTTTATATTTTGCATCGAGTTGCACATCGGGAAGTCCTACCGGTACGAATCGTTTATTTCCTGCGGAAACTATAGCATATGCATCACCGTAAGCACCTTTTGGGCCGCTCATCGTAAAAATCAACATATCCGGAAAACCATCGCCATTTAAATCATCGATCTCACAGGTGGTAACTCTTCCTTTAATATATACCATCGTTTCGCGAGCTTCATTGTCGAATCCCAGGGGTTTAATATCCAATTCATTTCTTACTGCATCTTTGTTGCTGCAAATTACATGGTATCCTACTTTGCCGATTTTCAAAGTGGTATCTGTTCTTTTCTGCGCGTTGGTATCATTCGCAGAAAAAATCAGGACACTGAAAACCGAAAAGGCTAAATTGAGTTTCATGCAATAAAATTAATTGAAAAAACAATTAAACATGAAGCATTTGTGCTGAACTATTTTTTGTTTTGTAAATTTATCATGTTTGCATTTTCGTACACTGCATTCTTTAATTGTTGAGACTTGGCAGGCCCTGCGCTCCAAAACCTACATTATTAAATCCGGATAAAAAGGACTATGACAAAGCTCAAATTTTTTTTACAAATTCATAAGGCGATAATAATCTATGGTATCAGCCTCGCATTGCTGCTGTTAATTCTTAAATGGTTGGAGCTTCGTTTCATCATTTTTGATTATTCACTTGAAATTTACATTGGTGCCATTGCCTTTATTTTTACTGGTCTGGGAATATGGCTCGCATTGAAACTTTCAAAACCGAAAATCAAGACCCTGGTAGTGGAAAAAGAAGTATTTGTACCGCGGAGCGAAAACTTTATTCTCAATACCTCCCTGATCGCAGAACTGGAACTCAGCAAAAGGGAGTTAGAAATTCTTAACTTAATGGCACTTGGACTCAGCAACGATGAAATAGCTGCAAAAATTTTCGTTTCCTTGAGCACCGTAAAAACGCATAACCAAAATCTTTTCGTAAAATTAGATGTGAAAAGACGCACACAGGCCATTGAAAAAGCGAAACGTTTAAACCTCATTCCTTAAAAATGATACTTTGGTATGAAAATAAGTGTCAAAGTAAAAAATAGCCGAAAGTATGAGTGAAAATAGGCTGGCAATAGTCAGATTTGCATGAATAAATAATTAAAAAATGAAAAAAAATATTGTCATCTACGGAATCATTGCAGGCGTTGTGGTTTCTGGTTTGATGTTGGTTTCTATGAGTATTAAAATGGATTATGACATAAGTCTGTTTGTTGGATATGCTTCCATGCTGATTGCTTTTTCGCTGGTATTTGTCGGCATCCGCAATTACAGGGATAAATATAATAACGGGGTCATCAGTTTTGGCAAAGCATTCAAAATCGGGATAGTGATTGTTTTGATCGCTTCCACTATTTATGTGATTGTATGGCTTATTGACTATTTTTATTTCGTGCCCGATTATTTAGAGAAATATGCGGCCCACATGCTTGACAGACTGAAAGCAGGCGGAGCAAGTCAGATAGAAATAGATAAACAGGCAAAAGAAATGGCAGAACAGGTAAGGATGTACAAAAATCCACTGTTTAATGCGTTGATGACCTACGTGGAGATTTTGCCTGTCGGCCTGATCGTAACGCTTATCAGTGCATTAATTCTAAAAAGAAAAAAAGCAAAATTTTCAACCAATTAAAAAAATAAGAATGAAAAAAGTAACGGGTATCGGCGGCATTTTTTTCAAATGCAAAGATCCCAAAAAAATGAAAGAGTGGTATAATACTCATCTTGGTATAATCGATAACGGGTACGGAGCCACTTTTGAATGGTGCGAAGCAGACGACCCATCCAAGAAAGGGTCTACAACATGGAGCCCATTTTCTGAAACAACAAAATATTTTGAGCCTTCTACAAAAGACTATATGATAAACTATATAGTTGAGAATTTGGATTCGCTTGTTGAAGGACTAAAAAAAGAAGGGGTGACAATTGTTGACAATATCGAAGATTCTGATTACGGAAAATTTGTACACATTACGGACTTGGAAGGAAACAAAATTCAACTTTGGGAACCCAAAGTTTAATGCATAGATTTTGATTTTCACTGCAAATGCCCATTTCTGATATCAATGATAATCAAACAACTCATTAAGATCGGTCGGTTTTTTTATGGTATTGGCATTATTGCTTTCGGGATTGAACAAATCATAATTAAAGATTTTCGCCCGGAAATTTTGCCTCCGTTTCCCGCATGGGCGCATAGGTATTCTATCTTCCCAATACTAACCGGGATTGCTTTGGTATTTGCCGGAACTGTTATTTCAGGATTGATCAGACTTATAAAGGTCAGCACCAAAAAGATATGTCTTTTTTTAGGCTTTTGCTTACTTGCACTTGTCATTACCTGTCAACTGCCTTACACTTTATTCATTAGCCCTGGTAACATATCGGATTGGCAATCATGGATTGAGCCGCTGGAGGCATTGGCCTGTTGCGGTGGCGCTTTTGTTATGGCAGGTTCATTTTCAGCAAATGATCTTCGTGGAGACAACTTTAATTTCTTTGAATTGATGCTGGAAAAACTGATTCCAGTTGGAAGAATTTTTTTCTCCGCACTCATGATATTATTTGGATGCAGTCATTTTATCATTACTGATTTTGTATCTGCAATGATACCCAAATGGTTTGGGGCTCCTTTGTTTTGGACATATCTGTGCGGCTTAGCACTCATTTGTTCAGGCATCGCTATTATTTTTAAAATCCGGATCAGGACGGTTTCCTTTCTGTTGGCAATACTGCTTTTTATTTTTTTTATTTTTGTTCATGTGCCTCTAGCTGTTGCAAGACCTTTTGGAGCTGAACAGAACGAAACTGTACGTGCTTTGGAAGCTTTGCTTTTCAGCGGGACTGCATTGGTTATTGCCTTTTCAAATAATACCAAAAAAGAGATTAATTAATGCAATTCAAACGAAACTGATTCTTTTGCAGATGAACAATCAACCTTTCATAACTACCGACCGGCTTTTCATAACGCCATTGAGTATAATGGATGATCAGTTCATTTTTGAATTGGTAAATACAGAAGGCTGGATCAGGTTTATTGGAAACCGGAACATAGCCTCTTGCGATGATGCACGTTCTTACATCCAAAAAATTTTAGAAAATAGAAACATATCTTATTGGGTCGTGCAACTAAAGGACAATAACCATAAAATTGGAATAATAACCTGCATTAAAAGAAATTATTTGGAACATCATGATATCGGGTTTGCTTTTTTGCCGGGTTTTGGTAACAAGGGATATGCTTTTGAAGCTACGCACGCTGTTTTGCAAAAATTGATCCCTATCCAAAAGCTCACTCATATTCTTGCGACAACAATTCCTGAAAATCTGAATTCCATTAAACTGCTCAAAAAAATCGGATTGGTTTTTGAAAAAGAAATTGAAATAGAAAATGAAATTTTACATGTCTATGGGAATTCAACGGATAAATTAATAGAGAAGCATCCAACATACAAAATATGAGCGCTGATATTCTGATCGCCAACATTTCAAAACATATTTCATTGTCCGCGGAAGAAAAAGAATTCTTTATTTCTCTCTTGCAGCCTAGGTCTCTAAAAGCTGGAGAATTTTTATTGCGCGAAGGAGATATTTGCCGGTACGAAACTTTTGTTACCAAAGGATGCTTGATAACCTATTACCTCGACAAAAATGGGCTGGAGCATATCATTGATTTTTCAATTGAAGAATGGTGGGCCGATGATTTGTATAGTTTTTTTACCCAAACATCATCAAGAGCATATATCAAAGCCATTGAAAACGCTGACATATTACAGATCAGTAAAAATAACCTGGAGATCTTATTTCAAAAGATCCCCAAATTCGAGCGCTTTTTCAGACTGCTTTTTCAAAATGCATACATCGCGCAGCGCGAACAAATTAATTCAACACTATCAGATTCTGCTGAAGAGCGCTATATTTCCTTTATAAAAAAGAAACCATACGCTGAAAAAAGATTCTCTCAAAAGGATATCGCCTCTTACCTGGGCATAACTCCGCAATTTTTAAGCGTTTTAAAGAAAAAATTGCGACGGATTAATGTAGATTAACTTTCAAATCATTTTGATTCATTTTTTTTGTTGCAAACAATTATTATAAAGCAACCTGAAAATGACAAAGACAAAACTTTTCGATGCTGAAAAGATCGCGGTTCAATTATTCGATGCTGTTGAAAAGAATAATTTAATTGTTGCGGGCAAATCAGAGGAACAGCTTAATGCCGAGATCAATTATCTCGCACTCAAAAAATTCGGGATTGAAAGACATTGGCACAAGAAAATTGTAAGAACCGGTATTAACACTTTGTCGGTGTATAATGAGAATCCGCCAAACAGGATGATACAGGATAATGATATCCTATTTATTGATTACGGACCAATAGTAGATGGCTATGAAGCGGATCTGGGAAGAACCTATGTCTTGGGTAACGATGAAAGAAAAATGAAATTAAAAAATGATGTTGAAAAAGCCTGGTACGAATTAAAGGAATGGTTTGATAAACAGACCACTATAAAAGCATCGGATCTCTATCGATCAGCAGTTGAAAAAGCAAGACAATACGGCTGGACCTTTACCGGCGAAATTGCCGGGCATATCGTTGGGGAGTTCCCCCACGAACAACCCGATGATCCAAAAAGTGTTGAATTGGATGTTCATCCTGAAAATCATAATGACATGTTCCTGCCAGATTCAAAAGGGAATAAAAGGCATTGGATCTTAGAATTGCAGTTTGTTGACCAGGAAAATAAAATCGGCGCTTATTTTGAGCAATTATTATGCTGATTGAAAATGCTTTTTAATGTTTGAAAAATAAACATGAATATTTCAAGAACTGATAGACCAGCGTTGATACTCATCGACATTCAAAAAGGCTTTGAAGATATTGATTATTGGGGCGGACAACGAAACAATCCAAACGCAGAAGTAAACGCCAGTGAACTTTTGAAGATCTGGAGAAAAATGGCGCTTCCTGTTTTTCATATTCAACACTGTTCAACCAATCCAAGGTCTCCGTTAAATGAAACGAATATTGGCAACGAATTCATAGATATTGTCAAACCACTTTCTACGGAAATCATCATTAAAAAAAAGGTAAACAGCGCTTTTATCGGTACCGACTTAATGCAACAACTTCACCATTTAAGAATCACAAAAGTGGTTATTGTAGGTTTAACAACAGATCATTGCATTTCCACAACAACCAGAATGTGCGGAAATCTAGGCTTCGATACTTTTTTAGTTTCTGACGCAACCGCTACTTTTAGCAAAAAAGGAATGGACGGAATGAATTATACTGCAGAACTAATACATGAAATCTCATTAGCCAGTTTGAACGAAGAATTTGCAACCGTAATCACAACATCTTTCTTGAAACAAAGCATATAAAGCCGCTCTCCCTCTTTGCATTCCTAAAATGTCAACTCATTGTTTTGGTAAGATCATCTACCCATCAACGATGGTCTTTGTTTGAGGTTATTAATTTAGAGATGATAAAACACGCGTTACTTTTGTACATTCAATACGCAGATTTGTAACAACATAAAATGTAAACAATGCCGAACTTAACTTACATATCCCCATCTTTTATCGTTACAAACTTAAAAGATTCCCTATCCTTTTATCAAGAGAAACTGGGATTTGAAATCCGGCATATTGGTCCGGAGGAAGATGCTTTTTGGGCAATAGTCGGGCGGGATAATATTTCCATTTTTCTTAAAGCCATTGCTCCAGGTGTAAATCCTATCCCGAATCATACTCGTCATGCATGGGCACGGTGGGACGCCTATATTTCTGCTTCGGATCCCGACGCATTATTTGAAGAATATAAGTCTCGTGGACTGACCTTCCATCAATCGATCACAAATGATGGAGATGGTTTGCGTGGATTTGAAATCAAGGATGCCGATGGATATGTTTTATTTTTCGGTCGCCCCAAGTCATAGCAACAATTAATTTCTATAAATTTGATAAGCATTTGTTCTCTACCCATACGTATTGGTAATATATTTGGAGAAAAGTTTCGCTTTAACAATATACCCATATAAACCAACTGCCAAAATCTTGTAAAGAAAATAAAATGAAGAACATACCAACCGTGCAACTGCTATCTTTGACTTTCCTATTATTCTTTTTATTGTCCTGCACGTCAGATCCAAAAACCGAGGCCAATAATGCTAACCACAATAGCCCCGATACATCTTCTTATCCATTCAAAGCAACTTACTCTTCAGATGTTGCCATTTCAGCCCACGCGGAAAATTTGCAAGAAGTATTAACCATTTGGAAAATGTTCGAAACAAAGCAAATCGCCGCAATGAAAAAATATTATGCAGATACGGTAAAATATGAAGACGCAAGCGGGTTTACATTTTATGGTAAATCCGATTCACTTTTGAGTTTTGCCAAACAAGATATTGAGGGTCTTGATTCATTACGTTTTGATATATCAATGTGGCAAAATATACATATTAATGACAAAAATGAAGATTGGGTTTATATATGGGCTGTCGAAAGGAGATATCCTATGAAAGGTAATGCGGACACGTCTTTGATACATGAACAATGGAAAATTGATAATGGCAAGGTTTCTTACTTTAATCAGTATAAATCAAAACACACGCATTAATACTAGCAAAAATGAAATCTTCATCATGGTATTCCCACCAAAGACAGAAGACCAAAATCACTTAATATACGACATGGCATTTGCAAACCAAAACTTTTAATTGATGCAGGATGCGAAAATCAAACAATACATTTTAAATCAGTCTGCAGACAGACAAAATATTTTGACCGGTATTCATTCAATAATTATGGAAGAAGATATGACAATTGCTGCTTCCGTAGAACAAATGATGGGAAAGGATATGATTGTTTATAAAGGACGCGGATTGATGAAGTATGGACTTTCCAGCGTAAAAAATTACATGTCCTTACACGTTCTGCCCATATATGGTTCCGCGGCTTTATTTTCAAAATACAAATCACTTTTGGACAAAGCCAATTTTCAAAAAGGGTGTATCAATTTTAAAACAGTCGAAGAAATGCCTTTAGATATCACCCGGCAGTTGATCGCTGATTGTTCCACTATTGATCTGCTTAAAATTCGCGAGGATCATTTGAAAAAAAGTAAAGGATCAAAAAAAAAATGAGTTATTGATTTTTAAATTTCCGTTATACTTTTATGAGAAGACTAATTTTAGTTGCTCACACCTCACTCGATGGATTTGTCGCTGGTATGAATGGAGAGCTCGACGGCTTTGAAGCCAGCGAAGAAAATTTGCAATTCGTATGCACACTAACTGAAGATGCAGATACAGCTTTGTTTGGAAGAGTCACCTATGAATTATTGAATGGATATTGGCCAACTGCAGCGAATATTCCCCATGCAACTGTTGGACAAGTGGCATATTCAAATTGGTATAATAACGCGCGCAAAATAGTTATTTCTGGAAAAATAATGGATGACAATCTTGCCAACACGATCATCATTCGAAAAGACATATTAAATGAGATCGCTAAGCTCAAAGAACAAGAAGGCAAAAATATATTGATCTTTGGAAGCCCGACCATTTTTCAATTGGTGCAGCCTGACTTGATCGATAGTTATTGGATCTTCATTAATCCGGCTATTTTCGGGAAAGGTATTTCATTGTTTGCCCCAACAGCCAATAACATAAAACTTAAACTGATGGCTTCAAAAGAATTTAGAAATGGAGAGATCGCATTACATTATCAAAGAATTAATTAATACAATTGTCAAAATTCAGCATTAATACGATGTTATTATGTCCTACTGCAGCGCAATAGAATTCATGGCAGACGAGAAAAAGATCCTGCATAAAAATTATCACGATAATCATTATGGTTTTCCGATCAATGATGATAATGAATTATTCGGCAGATTAATAATGGAGATCAATCAGGCAGGGCTTAGTTGGGAAACTATTTTAAAGAAAGAAGACGGTTTTAGAAAAGCATACCACAACTTCAATATAAGAAAAGTGGCTGCTTATGCAGAGAAAGACAGAGGGCGGCTTTTAGCAGACGCAAACATCATTCGCAACCGTCTAAAGGTTAATGCAGCGATTGAAAATGCCAAAGCAATTGTTGCTTTACAAAAAGAATTTGGTTCCTTTCAAAAATGGCTGGAACATCATCATCCAAAAACAAAAGATGAATGGGTGAAATTGTTCAAACAGACTTTCAAATTCACCGGCGGAGAGATCGTGAATGAATTTTTAATGAGCATTGGTTTTTTGCCCGGTGCACACACAACCGATTGTAAGATTTATAAAAGAATATTGAAAGCGAAACCAATGTGGGCGAAAACAAAATAATAGATCGTTAACCATAAACTCAGGAAAATGAAAAAGGAATTCATGTTGTATATCAAAAACGCCGGCGATGCAAAAGCTGCATTATCAGAAGAACAACATCTGGCCTTCATAAAAAAGTGCGAGGTTTATATTGCGCAGCTTAAATCTCGGGAGAGTTTGATTGCCGCGCAACCCATTGTCAGGGAGGGTTTCGTGATCAAAAAAAATGAAAATGAATGGAGTAAGACCTCCGTTGACCCTTTAAAAGAAGTGCAGGTCGGTTACTATCATATTGTGGCAAATGATATGGATGAAGCCATTGAAATTGCAAAACAGAATCCTGAATTTGAATTTGTTCCTTCAGCAAGTATTGAGGTTAGGCCCATAAAGACGAAAGAAGAAAAAACAAATTTTGTTTACCCAAAATAAAATGATGGTTGTGGCAAATGGTTAAATGGAGATGCTAAGTACTGCCATCGCCCTTTTTCATAAGCAGGATTCAAAAAAACCCACAAGGCACTTATTGAAACTTATTTTCGACAAGAACCAAAGCCCGGTAAAGCGATCAAGATTTATTAAGATCAATAAGTAAAAAAATGTTTTTCAAACCTCTGTTCATTCGGCAGATTTCAATTTTCAGCTTTCATAAAAATTCTGATAACTTTGAAACAAATGATACAATTACTCAGAACGAATTCGGATAATAAGGATTTCACTGATCTGGTTGTGCTGCTCGACGCTTATTTGGCTGTATTGGATGGAGACGAGCATGAGTTTTATCATCAATTCAACAAAACAGATAAATTGAATCATGTTCTTGTCGCCTATGAAAATGATCAAGCGGTTGGTTGCGGGGCTATTCGTCCATACCTGCCGGGCATCATGGAAGTAAAACGGATGTACACCCTGCCCGAAAAAAGAGGTAAAGGCATTGCAACAGCCATTTTAAAAGAATTGGAAAAATGGGCCCAGGAATTGAATTATGGTAAATGCGTTTTGGAAACAGGGAAACGTCAACCAGAAGCCATTGAGTTATACAAAAAAAACGGTTATGAATTAATTGCCAATTACGGTCAATATGCTGAAATGGAGAACAGCATCTGTTTTGAAAAGGCAATGCAATAAGGTACAATTAAAAATCATTCAACACCATGTTTCAGTCAGCCATCGAAAAAATATTGGAATTTACCCGTCCGCTTCATACGATCTCCAGAACTTACTCCGGGCTTGTATTACCAGGAACTGCAACTTTTTTTTTCGTTAATGATTCAGGAGTGGCCATTACCTGCAAACATGTTTCCCAACTTATTCCGGCAACAGAAAACATCAATCAGCATTTTCTAAAGTTCAAAGCAGAGCGAGATAAGCTGCCCAGGGATAACAAATACAAACAAACCCTATTACAACTAGAGAGAAAATATCAATACACAAAAGAAACGACTGTTCAGCAAAGAAATAATTTTCTAAATTGCTTTGATAAGATTGAAGCAATAACTTTTCATGAGCATCCGAGTTTGGATTTGGCGATATTGGAATTTAAGGGCTTTAATAAAATATTTTACACATCCCACGCGAAGTTTGTAAAAAACACGAGCAATATTAAGCAGGGAAAATATTTGTGCCGTACTGGTTTTCCGTTTCCGGAGTTTAACAATTTCAAACATAATCCAAATACCGATGACATTGAATGGACCAATAGCGGAAATCAAAATTCACCTTCATTCCCCATTGATGGAATTCTAACGCGTTTTGTCGGCGATCCTGTCAATGGCGCAATTACCGGAATCGAAATGAGCACGCCAGGATTAAGGGGACAAAGCGGCGGACCTCTTTTTGACGTGGATGGAAATATTTACGGGATGCAATCGGCCACCAATCATCTTCATTTGGGATTTGATATCAAGAACAAAAAAATCATAAACAACGGGAAAGAAACTTCGGTTTCCAATTATCCATTTTTACACGTTGGTATTTGTGTTCATGCAGAAAAAATAAAAGAATTTCTTACAGAACACAATATTGAATTTTCGGAATCCGATCAATAAAACAGTTTCATTTTATTGCTATGAAATTTTCCTTTACTGCCATAATTTATAAGGTGGGTATTAATCCCTGCGTCGCGGTTCCATTTCGCATCACCAGTAAAATGACAGCCAGAAAGGGATATATTCCCATAAAAGGGAAAATAAAAAATCACTTATTTAGTCAAACACTCGTCCCAATAAGCAATGCCGAGTATCGTCTTTATGTCAATGGTTTAATGTTGAAAGGCGCCAATGCAAAAATCGGAGACAGTATCAAATTTATCATCGAACAAGATGAAACTCCGCGAACGGTGGACCGGCTTGGGATCCCGAAAGAATTTCAAAAGCAACTAGAAGAAAACGAACTGATCCAGGCGTTTAGAAACCAGACAGAATACCGCCAGAAAGAAATTTTAAAATACCTGAATCATTTAAAAACCAAAGACGCACTTTTAAGAAATATTGCCAAAGTGATTCAGCAATTAAAAAATAAATGAGCGTTAACAAACAGCGAAATAATAATTACTAAAGAATTATTTTATTTTCTTCAACATCCTTAGCTTCGTTCTCAATTTATTGCAATCAACATTTAACTCAAATAAATTAAATTGTATTATGCGAAAATTGGTCTCATTCATGCATATAAGCTTAGATGGTTTTGTTGGGGGACTAAATGGTGAACTTGACTGGATTACGCATGGCGGAGAAATCTTTGATTATGCTCAAGATCGCACAAGCCAGTCTGACACTGCTTTATATGGAAGAGCAACCTACCAGATCATGCAAGATTATTGGCCGACGGCGGCTGATGCGCCAGACGCATCCAAACATGATATCGAACATGCGAAATGGTATGCCAAAGTCAAGAAAGTTATTTTGTCGCGCACATGGCAGGGAAGAGAAATCCCGAACACAACCATTATCAGCAACAGCCTTGCGGAAAATATAAATGCTGTAAAAAATCAGGAGGGAAAAGAAATAGTAATATTTGGGAGTCCCGGGGCTACGCATTCGTTGATGCTGCAGGATCTGATTGACGAATATTGGTTCTTCGTCAACCCCATTATTCTAGGTAAAGGCATAACACTGTTCAGAGGCAATGAAGAAAGAATAAATTTAAGACTCATAAAAACCCGGGCTTTTTCATCCGGAGTTGTTTGTCTGCATTACGAAAGAAAAAAATAATTCGTTCAAAAAATTTGGGAATGGACAACAAGTTAGTGGTAACAAATACGATTGCCATCAATGCTGCTGCACATAAAGTTTGGGATGCATTGGTTAATCCTGAACAAACAAAAAAATACATGTTTGGTTGCGAAGCGATTTCGGACTGGAAACCTGGCAGCGCTCTATTGTGGAAAGGAACCTACGCAGGAAAAGAAATGGTTTTTGTGAAAGGAAATATTGTAGACATTCAACCCGAAAAACTCTTAAAATTTACAGTCATCGACCCAAACGCAGATATGGAGGACATTCCCCAAAATTATCTTGATGTTACTTACACGCTCAGCCAGAAAAATGCAGAAACCTTATTGACTGTTGTTCAGGATGGTTTTGAAGGTGCCGCAGATGGCGAGAAAAGATATAAAGACACTTATAATAATGGGGAGGGCTGGAATCCTATCTTGATCCAAATAAAAAAGCTCGTGGAAGAAAACGGATGAATTGACCTGGTGATTAATCTTAAAAAGAAATAATATCTGGATCATATACAAGGTTTATTTTCACCTCAGATTTTAAATTATTAAACCATGCTTCTTCATCGTAACACAAAACTCATTTTGTTGATCGTTGTGTTCGCTGCAAAATCTGTAATTGCACAGGACACCGCCCAACATATCATTCCTGGTCGTTTTAACAGCGTTGAACAACAAACCAAACCATACATCATTTTAATTTCGGCTGATGGTTTCCGTTATGATCTTGCTGAAAAATATAATGCTGTTAATTTGTTGCGTTTACGAAGCGAAGGAGTAAATGCCGCTTACATGCAACCAAGTTATCCATCCCTCACTTTTCCCAATCATTATAGCATAATAACGGGGCTTTACCCCTCCCATCATGGGATCGTTGACAATACATTTTACGATAAACAAAAAAATGAGACCTACGCAATCAGAAATAAAAAAGCAGTGGGCGACAGTTCATGGTATGGCGGAACGCCGCTGTGGGTTCTTGCTGAAAAGCAACAAATGGTAACTGCCAGTTTTTATTGGGTCGCTTCTGAAAGCGCAATTCAAGGTATTCGCCCGACCTATTATTACGTGTTTAACGATCTTATTCCAATAGATCAAAGAATTGAAACAGTAAAGAACTGGCTGCAGTTGCCAGGAGACAGACGCCCGCATTTTATTACATTCTATTTTCCACAGGTAGATCATCAGGAACACAGTTTTGGGCCGGATTCAAAAGAAGCGGAGGAAGCCGTTCATTTGATTGACGAAAGCGTCGGAAAATTGGTTCGCACCGTGGATTCTCTTGGATTGAACGTCAGTTTTATTTTTCTCGCCGATCATGGCATGATAAAAGTTGATAATAAGAATACATTATCATTGCCTGCAGCGGTCGACACCAATAAATTCATTGTTCCATTTGGAGCTGCATTACTGCATTTATATGCAAAAGATAAAAAAGATATTCAGCCCACCTATCAGGCACTGAAGAGTGAAGCGAAAGATTATGATGTTTACCTGGCTTCAAAGATGCCAAAGAGATGGCATTACAGCAAAAAAGATGATAGATATGATAGGATCGGCGATATTATTTTGGTGCCGCATCTGCCTAAGGTTTTTAATATTGGTAATGGGCATGTGCCAATTGGGGAACACGGGTTTGATCCGGCTATCCCTGAAATGCGCGCTTCGTTTTATGCATGGGGACCGGCTTTTCAGAAACATCGGACAATTGAGGGTTTTGAAAACGTTAATGTATATCCAGTGATCGCAAAAATTTTAGGATTGGAGGTGACAGATAAAATTGATGGTAAATTGAAGGTGCTGCATAGCATAATACGTAAATAGTGTAAAGAAAGTTCAACTGCCGGAATGAAAAAATAATCGTTGCAGTCTTCGCAAATAACTCCTTTAATAAATATTATTATTCGGATCCTGGTTTAGCTGAACAATATCCGGAGCATTTACATAATTATTGTTGTACTTAAACAATAGGTTATTGTTATAGATACTTTTGAACGGTTCGTTTTGTGCTACATTGTTGGGAAAATAGACAAAACGAAGTTCTATGGTTCCGAAAATAAAATTTTCATTGCGCGCACGTAATCCAAAACCGATACCATAATAAAGGGAGGATTTTGTAAAGCTTTCATTTTCGGGAGTAAGAACGGCAGCATCCCCAAAAACAAAAGGAGCGAATTTAAAACCGAGCAATTTGAATTTTAAAAAGAATGAAGTTTCGGTACTGATGTTTATTCGTTGATTTCCAATCGTAGAATCCGAACTGAAATAGCGAATGCCAAAAGGATTATCAATTCTCAAAGCGTCCAGGCCAATACGATTGAACTGACGAGTATAACTAAGGCGCAGGTATTGTCGCACATGAACAGATCCCAATGTAAATAATCTGCTGAACATACTTGTTCCAAATAAAATACTCGCATCCTGAAATTGTCCATCATGTAAGAAAGTTCCACTGCGTAAGAAATATTCTATGAAATCGCCTCTTCTTGTTCCAATATATCTATACACTTCGATACCGGCATAAGGTCTTCCTAAATATAATTGTTTGTACCAGCCGGCGGTTAGAGCAATATTATACCCATAAGGAACATCTTCTGTTGTCCCGAAATTATAAATGTAATTTGTCTTAAAATAATTTTGCCGGAAGAAAACAAACTGCGCAAGTATTGCCTGCCTGTTATTAAATTTGAAATTGAACTCATCTCCTATTTGAAAGGGCTTTATGATGAAATCATTTCGGAAATAGCGCAAACTTAAAAACTCACGCATTCCTTTTGAATTATTATTTAGCGTCTTATCTGCCCCAAAATTATATCCGATCCAGGTATCAAAAATGTTGTAATTATATTTATAAAAATTAGTGTCGGGAACAAGATAGGTATTGAAGGATTGATTTCTTCCAAAGGTAATATCTCCGGCAAACCGCGAGTACTGCGATACAAGTGGCTTATCCAGTTTGATATTCCATGCCTTTTCATCGGGAGCGGAATTGTACAGATCAGGGTTGATCGTAGAATAATAAGTAGAGCCGTTAATAAAGCTATGTGCAATATTTGTTTTTGAATATAATGATTGAAATCCAAAAACGGGGTCACGGAATTTATTCCATAATGCAGTGAATGCAAGCTTTTGTCCTAAACCTCCGAGATTTGACTCGCTGACTCCCGCTTTCGAAGTAGATGGTTCAAGATCGCTGATCTCGCCGGAAAGACTGAACAGATCTTTTGTGATGACAAGAACATCAACAGAATCCTTATCACCGGGAATTGTCTTTATTAATATGCGCGCATCTTGTATGAATTCCAGCGAACGTAAATATCTTTCATTATCGGCCATTCTATAGGCATCAACAGGTTTTCCTTCTTGAATAAATAAGTTGTCCCGAATGACCCATTCCCGGGAGTCAGTATGGAAAAGATTCAAAAGTTTGGTTCCGGCATAATTGATCCCCGTAGATGTGTCACTAAAAACTTTTTCAAAAGTGTAACGGTTGATGAAAATATGCCTTATAATCTTTCCGTAATAGGGAAGAAAAGGCGCTTCACTTAATCCGTTTATTGGAGTGGTTGTATCTGAAGAATGCCCGATGGTGATCGCATTGAGCGCCAGTTTAAAAATATCATTATTTTTTTTGGGAGTGGCATTAGCGGAATCTGCATTTTGTGATTGCGAGAACAAACAACACAAAATAAAAAGTACGATTAAAGCGGCTCGCAATTTCGTTTTAGACAATTTATAATCCAATTTAATGAACGATTTGTATGATAAATTGACGGCCAAAAAATAAAAATAGCAAGAAAAAATCAAAAGAATGGCATAAGTTTTAGCATGCTTCGCTTTATTTGCAGATATTACTGGACAAATATTAAGTTGATTTCAATTTGACATAAATTGCTGCATCATGAATCATAAATTTTCTGTAAAAATAATTCCTTCTCTCCTGCTTTTTATTTTCATTTTATCAATGCATGTGCATTCGCAAGATCGGTTGACAGGGAAAAATTTTGCTACCAGGTCTGCGGTGATTGCGCAACATGGAATGGCATGCACCAGCCATCCATTATCTACACAGGCGGCCATCGATGTTTTGAAAAAAGGGGGGAATGCTATTGATGCAGCGATTGCGGCAAATGCTGTGCTGGGCGTTGTTGAACCGGAAATGAATGGAATTGGCGGAGATATTTTTGCCATTGTTTATGATGCAAAAACAAAAAAACTATATGGACTAAATGGATCTGGTCGCTCGCCTTTTAGTTTAACGCTTGATGAATTTAAAAAACGCGGATTGAATTATATCCCGCAAAATGGGCCGCTTGCTGTTTCAGTACCCGGTTGTGTTGATGGCTGGTTTGAGTTGCATAAAAAATTCGGTAAACTTTCCATGCAACAAATACTGTCGTATGCCATCGATTATGCCCGCAATGGTTTTCCAGTTGCTGATGAAGCTGCTTTTTATTGGGCCGATCTTAAAAAAAGGTACGGCAATAATCCAAATATTGAAAACGTTTACCTACCCAATGGCCATGCACTCCAACGGGGTGAAATTTTTAAAAACCCTTTGCTCGCCAATACACTGGAAAAAATTGCAACGAATGGACGTGATTATTTTTACAAAGGCGAGATAGCAAAATCCATCGACGCATTCATGAAAAAGAATGGCGGATTTCTTTCTTATAAAGATCTGGCAGAACATTCTTCTACCTGGGTAGAACCTGTTTCAACAAATTATCGTGGTTATGATGTTTGGGAATTGCCACCAAACGGACAAGGGATAGCTGTTCTGCAAATGCTTAATATTTTAGAAGGTTTTGATTTTAGCAAGATCCAGTATGGAAGCGCAGAGCATATCCATTTATTTGTGGAAGCAAAAAAACTGGCTTATGAGGATCGCGCGAAATATTATGCTGATATGGACTTTGCAAAAATCCCGGTGCAGCGATTGATATCAAAAGAATATGCAGCAGAAAGGAGAAAACTGATTGACGTTAATCATGCTTCGGATAATTTTAATGCCGGCGATTCATTATTAAAAACAGGAGAAACAGTTTATCTCACCGTTGCAGATGATGAAGGGAATATGGTTTCCCTCATTCAAAGCAATTATTCGGTATTTGGCTCTGGAATGGCTCCTGATGGACTGGGTTTTGTCCTGCAAAATCGGGGCAGGTTATTTACATTACAAGAAGGACAAAATAACTCTTATGCTCCCCACAAGCGTCCGTTTCATACCATCATTCCTGCGTTTGTTACAAAAAATGGAAAACCGTATTTGAGTTTTGGCGTGATGGGTGGAGGCTTTCAGCCGATTGGTCAAGTACAGGTTTTAATGAATATGATCGATTTTGGAATGAATGAACAGGAAGCCGGCGATGCTCCGCGAATCGATCACCAGGGTTCTTCTGAACCAATTGGCGAAAAAAGAAACGGGACAGGAATGATTTATATGGAATCAGGATATTCTCCAGAAACAATACGACGATTAATCGAAATGGGGCATAAAATTGGTTTTCAGACTCCGGGGAATTATGGAGGATATCAATGCATTCGTTTCGATGCTGATCATAAAATTTATTTTGGCGCGTCTGATCCGCGAAAAGATGGAATGGCCGCAGGCTACTAGATCCTTTCATTTTTAAATACAAAAATGCCCGCTTTTGGCGGGACATTTTTCACACTACTACGGTATGCTTCAAAAATCTTATTTAATGTCTTTTTTTGTTTTCTTATATACACTCCATTCATTGGAGTCTGTAGCGTTCAATATCAATTTTTGATCTGCATTTTCAAGTGTTACATAATAATGAGTTTGTCCGTGTGCAGCAGTTTCAAACAGATCCGAGATCCAATAATCGCTGTAATTATTTTTCAAATCAACTTGTAAATTGATCGGTAAATTATCTGAAGTGATATTGCGCGCAACTGCAACCAGCATTCCGGAAGGATCGTAATAGGCAAACATGATCTGATCATTGATGTTAAATGTTGCTTTGCTGAAATCTTTTTCCTTTTCCCATTGAATATTTTTTGCGCTGCGAAAATCGTGAGTAAAAGAAGATCTTACACTTTTTGTAATGTTGTCATTGTCGTTTGCCAATGAAACGCTGATGCCTGCGCTAAGAATGAGTGCGATTGCCAAAAATGTCTTTTTCATAATTATATTTTTTAAGGATTGATAAATTGAATAAAAAAATTAACGACACAAAAGTATGGTCCGTATAGAGCGAATGCAAGCCAATTGGGGACTAACGGCGAAGAAGAAAAAATAGAGATGATTTCGTCGCAGAAAAATTTTAGTTCGTCTCAACATTTTTGCCGTTGCGGCTTTTGCGCCAAAATCCTGCTTATTTTAGCGGTATGAAACGTTCATGGTATTCAAAAAAATGGGTGATCATTTTAATTCATGTTGCAGCTTGGGCATTATTATTTTCCTTACCACATCTGCTCAGTTCTTCGGGAAACGAAAAACAAGCGCCGCCGAGAGATTCAAATAACAGCAATGCAGGAATTTACTTTCAGGTAGTAATGAGTTTAATCTGGGTTTCTTTTTTCTATTTCAATGCATACTTTCTTGTTCCCAAATTCATTTATCAAAAAAAGTACTGGAGATTTGCATTATTGCAATTATTTTCTGTTGCCTTCCTGGTCACGGTCGCCACTTTATTTTTTAAACTGTTCATTTCCCCCCAGCATTTTAATCCGAGAGGCTTAGTATTCATTAACTTTTTCATTTATCTTTTCTTTTTGGCATTAAGTACCGCCTACCAGCTGATCAACGAAAAAGTAAGAACCGATAAGCTTGCTTCTGAAAAAGAAAATGAAAATTTAAAAACCGAGTTATCATTATTGCGTTCGCAGGTAAGTCCACACTTTATGTTCAACGTATTGAATAATATGGTGGCATTGGCAAGAAAACAATCTGATCAACTCGAGCCTTCCCTGATAAAATTATCTTCATTGATGCGCTACATGTTATATGAGGCAGATGAAGACAAAGTACCGCTGGAAAAAGAAATTGAATATTTGCAGAGTTATATTGACTTGCAACAACAGCGGTTTGGTAAAAAAGTAAAAGTGAATGTAACGGTTGATGCGCCAGACAATTCATTGGAAATCGAACCGATGTTACTTATACCTTTTGTTGAAAATGCTTTCAAACATGGGACAGGGTTGATTGAAGATGCTCAAATTGATATTGATCTGCGCGCCAAAAACAATGTCTTACAATTTATGGTTCGCAATAAATATAATGAAGCGTCAAGTGAAGTGAAAGACAAAACTTCCGGAATTGGATTGACAAATGTAAAAAGAAGGCTAAATTTATTATACGGAGGAAACCATGGTCTGCTTATTACCAAAAAAGACGATTGGTTCGTTGTTTCATTACAATTAAATCTTCATTAATGCTTCGTTGTATCGCTGTTGATGATGAGCCGCTGGCACTTGAATTACTGGAAGATAATATCAGCAAGGTTCCCTATTTGCAGTTGGTGGCAAAATGCTCCGATGCGATGGAAGCGATGAAAGTATTGCAACAGCAATCTGTTGATCTTATCTTCCTCGACATTCAAATGCCGGGGTTGACCGGTTTGCAATTCATACAGAGCATGGCTAACAAACCGATGATCATCTTAATCACTGCCTATGAAAAATATGCATTGCAGGGATTTAATCTTGATGTAACAGATTACCTGGTTAAGCCCGTTTCCCTGGACCGTTTTGTAAAAGCTTGTAACAAAGCTTGGGAATTACATCAACTAAAAGCGAAGCCAGCAGGAAATAACCTGGCTGCCTCCACCACACCTGATTATTTTTTCGTGAACGTAGATTATAGTTTGCTGAAGGTTAATTTTTCCGATATCATCTGGATCGAAGGACTGAAAGACTATGTGAAGATCCACTTAAAAAGCAGCAGCAGATCTATTATTACAAGAATTAGCATGAAATCAATAGAAGAACAACTACCATCTTCCCGTTTTTTACGTATTCATAAATCATATGTCGTTTCCATTGAGCAGATAACCGCTGTTCGGAAAAACAGCATTTTTATTAAAGAGCTGGAATTGCCGGTGGGCGAAAATTATCGTGAAATTGTGAATACTTTAACTGGTAAGCCGTCCTGATGATAAAATTGCCGTATGTCTCATTATTTTGTTGTTTTGTCGCAAATTTGAAAACTGGTATTGAGTTTGCTTATAGATTTGCTTCCATCTTATTCCCTATTAAATATCTATTCAATTTACTTTAAATTTAAAAATTAAAACTTCATGAAAAAGAGTATTTATCCAATTGCAGCATTGATAATCCTTGTTGCCTCTGCTTTTACCTTTGTAAAATCACAGGACTGGAAATTCGGTGACGATTACGCCATCAAATTCACCAGCGGCGATCCATCAGGTGAGTTCAAAGGGTTAAAAGGAACGGTTAGTTTTGATCCTGCAAACCTCGCAGCGTCAAAATTTGATGTTTCGGTTGATGCTTCTACGATCAATACCGGTAATGGTATGAAGAATACGCACGCCAAAAGTGAAAAATGGTTTGATGTAACAAAATACCCAACCATCACTTTTACATCGACATCGATTACAAAATCAGCAAGCGGTTATGATGCAAAGGGAAGTTTAACGATCCACGGAGTTACAAAAGACTTCACTATTCCTTTCACATTTACCCCTTCGGCAACGGGTGGTGTATTTACTGCAAGCTTTGATATCAACAGGCTTGATTTTAACATCAACACCGCAGAACCCAACCACGGTGCAAGTACACTCAAGGTTGATTTGAATATTCCAGTTACCAAAGCATAAATTGGATGTTTAAGAAAATATTTTTATTAAGTATCAGTGCAGGCATCTTTTCATCTGTTGCCTGCATTGTCTATTATAAAGTATATTATTTTGCCTTGGAAACAGATTTTTCAAAAATCGTGAATCCCGGTAGTATGATAAGCGTATGTTTGATTGCTTGTATACTTGCCGGTACTTTATACTATTTTATCAAGAAATGGTTTTTGAAAAAAGGCAAAGCAGTCTTCAACCTCGTATTTGTTCTGCTCTCATTTGCCAGTATCATTGTTCCATTTTATGTAGATATCCCGGTTGATATTAAGAACCCTGAACTCTTTTATGGATTGGTGATACCCATGCATTTTTTTCCTGCGGTTTCATGGTTGGCATTAAAAGAGCTTTTTATAAAAGAATAATTTATCTTCATCAAAATTTTTTAAATCACAATTTGTAATTCTTAAATATTAAAAAATGAAAACCTTAAAGTTTTATCTGTTGTCAATGATCGCTGTCTTTGCCATATTTTCTGCCAGCGCTCAATCGGTTGACGACATTATTGCAAAGCATATAAGTGCGGTCGGGGGCAAAGATCTGGTAAGCAAACTAAATTCAATTCATTTGGATGCAACCATGACGGTAATGGGAAATGAAGCTCCTAATTCCGTTACGATCGTAAATGGAAAAGGATATAAAAGCGAAAGTGATTTCCAGGGACAAAAGATCATTCAATGTGTTACCGATAAAGGCGGCTGGATGGTAAATCCAATGGCTGGTGCAGCTGATGCCACGGCAATGCAGGCAGATGAGTTAAAAAATTTTAAAGAACAATTATACATTGGCGGGCCTATTTTAAATTATGCTGCGCTCGGCTACAAAGCTGAATTGCAAGGACAGGAAAAAGTTGGGAACGTAAACGCTTATAAAATAAAACTCACTTCTCCTGATGGAATAGCCACAAATTATTATATTGATCCCACCACTTACTATCTTATCAAGGCTGTCAGACATGGAAACGCGATGGGACAGGATGTAGAGATTTCGGTAACTTATTCTGATTTCAAGAAAACAGATTTCGGTTACACAATGGCCAATACCATTGATACAGATTTTGGCGGGCAGTTTCAATTATCTGCAACAGTAAAGAAAGTGGAGATCAATCAGCCAGTGGATCCAAAAGCATTTGATATGCCATCAAAATAATTTCTAAAATTTTCATCTACAAAAAAAGCATGGACAAAAAAGTCCATGCTTTTTGATTTTAAAGATCTAATATTCAATGATCGAAATTTCACTTCATCTTCCCGATCAAAAAATCCAATTGCTGTTTTGTAGGTAAAGATTGTAGTTTCGATTTTTCATCAAATAACATTACTTTATTGTCTTTGGTGTTGTATGGCTGCCAGTCGGGAAGTCCGCTGCCATTGGGGTTTCCGCGCGTCGCAAAATTTACCCAATAGGAAGACATTAATTTAGAAAGATCATTATCTAAGGGATCCCAGGGGCGATTTTCATATTTTAAATTATCATAAGCATAAACAACCTCGCCCGTGTGAAAGGCTCCGTATTTTACAAAATCACCCAATGCAGGGACCTTACGGTTGAAATTATAAACATAAATTTTCTTTTTCCCTTTTTCGCTTTGCGTAATGGCCCAGGTATAGTTCTGAATTCCGAAAAGCAAATCGCGACTCATTTTAATTTGCGATGTATAAGCCTGATCATCTGTGGAAGATGGATAATATTTTAATACAGTTGGCGCGTCGGCTCCGTACTGCTCTTCAATTTGTTTTTTAAATTCTGTGGCCGTTTTAGGCCCGCTGAATAGAAACCCGTCATCGGCGTTCCAGCCTGTTATCACATCAACATCATTTTGTTTGCCGGCAGCAAAAATATTGGCAACCTGATCAGGCAAAACATATCCATCGATAATGACATTGTTGAATCCTTGTGCTTTTTTTAGTAATTCATCTGCAGAGACCCTTCTCAGATCATTAATGGTAGAAACATTAAAGGACTGCATCAAACGCTCGCCATTTTTTTCTGCCTGGCTCAAGGTAATATTGGATCTGATCATTCCATTGAGAAACATCGCTCCGCTTTCTGCAATGGCGTGTTGAAATAATCCTTCACAAAGTGGTGATGCCACCAAACAATTTACACTGACCGCTCCGGCAGACTGCCCGGCAATCGTTATGTTATCCGGGTTCCCACCGAATGCAGCAATATTCCTTTTTACCCATTTTATTGCGGCGATCTGATCCATCAGTCCATAATTTCCTGAAGCATTGCGACCAAATTCTTTGGACAATTCAGGATGCGAAAAAAATCCAAAGACACCAACCCGATAATTGAAGCTCACAAACACGACTCCTTTTCTTGCCATCGCCTCTCCATCATAAATTGGGCATGCGCTTCCGCCGCTGGCAAAACCTCCCCCATAGATCCAAACGATAACCGGTCTTTTTTCTTTAGCCGTCCTTGCACCTGTCCAAACATTTAAATACAGACAATCTTCATTGATCGGCGTATCAGGAATTAAAAATTCCGGAGTATAAACTCCAAAGGGAACAGGCTTATTTTGCATGGGGCTAGCAGAAAAAACGTCGCACTTTTTTATTTTCTTCCATGGACTGACAGGCTGTGGTTCTCTCCAACGTAAAAAGCCAACAGGTGGTGCAGCAAAAGGAATGCCCTTATAAACATGAATATCATCATCACCCGCATTTTCAACTCCGGAAATAAATCCACCATCTACCTTAATAATGTCCGGAAATCTTTCGTGCTGCCCATAGCAAATTGTTGTGATCAATAAAAAAAATAGGAACGTAATTTTTTTTGGTTGAAGAATACCCATCATAAATTTTATTTTGAAACCTTCAAATGTAGAAAAATATCAGGAAGAAAATATTTAAAAAAGACTTTCAGTTGAAATAAATAAAAAAGCTGCAGTATGTTCTAAAAACAGTACTACAGCCTTCGGTAATCTGGATTTATTTTTTCAATTCATTAATGTCAACCTGTGGTGACAATTGATTTTTATCTTTTTCAGTAACGATGTCTTTGGCAAGATCAAATGAAGCCGTTCGTTTGATATTGACAGAAGAGGCGCCCAGATTTACTGTGTATTTTCCGGACTCTGCGATCCATGACGCAGATCTCGTGTCGTAAGAAGAAAGATCGGCTGCATCAATGGTAAATGTCAGTGTCTGTGATTCCCCCGGCTTTAATAATCTGGTTTTTGCAAATGCCTTTAATTCTTCTGCAGGTTTATCTAATTTTTTTGATGGTGCGCTGATATATAATTCGGCGACTTCTTTTCCCGCGACATTTCCTTTATTGGTAATGGTTATCGTTGCCGTTATTTTATTGATAAAGGCTGAAGAGCTGAGTTTGAGATCACCGTAACCAAAATCAGTATACGATAATCCATAACCAAATTCATAAGCAGGCTTTATGTTGAATGTAGAATAATAGCGGTAGCCGACATAAATTCCCTCTTCATAGATCACTTCAGAAGGCTTGCTGGAAAAGGGTCCAGCATTCGCCGGTTGATTACCTGTTTGCGGCAATTCTTTTCCGGGAAAATTCTTTGCAGAAGGGACATCCGTGTATGCAACTGGAAAAGTTGTTGCCAATTTACCAGATGGATTTATTTTTCCGCTGATAATGTCGGCAATTGAATTCCCCGCTTCTAATCCGGGTTGCCAGGCAAGGAGGATCGCATCCACATCATCTTTCCAACTTGCAACTTCGATCACCCCGCCAATATTCAATACTACCAGAACCTTTTTTCCTTTTGCATGGAAAGCAGTGGCGATATTTTTAATTAAAATATGCTCTGTATCGGAAATATTAAAATCGTTTTCCAGTTTTCTGTCTGCCCCTTCCCCGGCATTTCTTCCTAAAGTAATGATTGCTACATCTGCATCATTGACCTGCTGTTGCAGATTATTATGATCGATGATCAATTCAGGAATCGGCGGCGGAAGCATGAAGAAGAACCGCGGCTTTGGTCTTTTTGATTTTTGCTCGTTGATATATGTCGTATAGGCATTTTTGAGATAGGCATTAACGTTATACCCGGCATTTATCAGACCTTCTTCCAAAGAAATTTTATAGGCTTTATTAACATCGCCGCTGCCGGTGCCACCTGCAATTATATCGTAAGAGGTGTTTCCAAACAACGCGATGTTTTTTGCCTGTTTAAAAGGAAGCGTGTTTGATTCATTTTTCAAAAGAACCATACCTTCAGCTGCTGCCGTGCGCGTTATTTGAGCGTCTTTCTTGAGATCGGGTTTATCAGAATTCTTATATTTCTTGAATGATGGCGATTTGAGAATGATCGTTAAGATTCGTTCAACATTCTTATCGATCTGTTCCTTGCTTATGGTGCCGTTATTGATTGCATCGGTTACCGCTTTTATCTGATTTGGATTTCCGGGCATGAGCAGATCATTGCCGGCGTTCATTTGAGCAACGGCGTCCTTTCCCCCAAACCAATCCGTCATTACAAACCCTTTAAAACCCCATTCATTATGCAATATGGAAGTCAGCAGATCGCGGCGTTCGGAAGTATATATTCCATTCACTTTGTTGTAAGAAGACATCACTGTCCAGGGTTGTGATTTTTTTACCGCGATCTCAAATCCTTTCAAATAAATCTCTCTCATCGCTCGTTCACTGACGATTGTATTCACCGAATTTCTGTTTGTTTCCTGGTTGTTTGCAGCAAAATGTTTTATAGAAGTGCCCACACCATTGGATTGAATGCCATTCACGATGGCTGCAGTCATATAGCCAGCAACCAACGGATCTTCAGAATAATACTCAAAATTTCTTCCGCCAAGCGGATTGCGATGAATATTCAATGCAGGTGCGAGTAAGATGTCAATTCCATATTCATGCACTTCACTGCCGAATGCGACTCCGACCTTTCTTACCAGTGCGGTGTCCCACGATGATGCCAGTAATGTGGCAACAGGAAATGCGGTAGCATAAAAGGTCTTAGAGCTATCTCCATTTCTTATAGGTGAAATGCGAACTCCGGCTGGTCCATCAGAAACGGTGATGGAAGGAATTCCTAAACGCGGGATCGGATGAGTTCTTCCCGCAGCGCCCGGAACCTTTTCGGGAAATTTATCCGCATCCGGATCTGAAGGGGGTAGCTTAAATCCAGCAGTTACCAGTGTTGTGTCTCTTTTTTTATTGGTTGAATCATTTCTCCTATTATTGGCGGGCGCTCCGGGAAACTTAAACCCCATACCCACCACCAATTTTGCTTTTTCTTCCACCGTCATTGCGGCAATGACCTCTTTAATCGAATTCTTACCTAATTGCGGAAGTGTTTGTTGTGCTGTTGCTGAAAAACAAAGAAGCGAGAGAAAAATCAATAGTCTTGAATGTTTCATTGCAATTGTTTTTTGGAAATGAAAAGTTTTATTATGCGATGACCAGATAGGGCATCCGAAATGCTTAATTCCGGATGCCTGAATTATAAATGCTCAACTATTTATTATTGCATTCCCTGAGTCGCATCACCGGTCCCGCTGCTGTTCATGTTCTTACGTTTAAAGAGGGATACATCTAATTTCCCAAAACGATAAGTGAAATTCAATCTTATCATTTGCGGGTCGCGGATACGGCTGTAATTCTGCACAAAGAATTCGCTTGAAGAATATTGATCGTTGATGCGCGTTCTGAAAATATCACTAAAGCTAAGACTTATTGTTGCAGCATCTTTTTTCAAAAAACTTCTGCTGATGGCTGCGTCAATCCCGTAGAATGGCTTGATATACCCCTGTGATGCGCTCTGAGCTGTCATTTGAGGAGGTCCCATTTGTCCGGAATTGGTATTGACCGGCAGGTTCGTTTTTGACTGGTAAGTTGCTGTTAGTTGCAATTTGAATTTTCCGGGCAGCTTGAAATTACTGTTGAATTTTCCAAACCAGCTCCATAGTGCCGGCTGCACCTCATCGGTTGAAATATTACTGGTATTGATTTTTGAATTATAAAGATTAACATTCACGGTAATGTCCAGCCACCTGGTAATGGTGTTTATGGTCGTCAGCTCGGCTCCCATTGTCCTGCTTGAATTCGCATTTACAAAAGTGTTTAGCAGATCTTCTTTATTCGCTACCGGGTTAAAAAACGTATCGATCGTGCTGGTGATAAGATTGGTGGTGTATTTGTAATATACCGAAGCCAAAAATGTGTTGTTGCCTTTCATTGTTTTCATATAAGAGAACTCGAAGGAATTGGTAAATTCAGGAACAAGATTTGGATTACCTCTTCTTATATTTAAACTGTCAGAATAATCAACAAAGGGAATCAACTGGAAAAACCCCGGGCGATTGACACGACGCGTATAACTCAATTGTAATTCTTGTTTACCTCCCAATTTCTGGCTTAAGAACACTGAAGGAAATAAGCTTACCGGGTATTTGTTGCTAAAATTTCCAAGCGTATCGTTGAATGACCCATCTTTTTCCTGAGTCATGTAATGATCTTCTCCCTTGTAATTGGAGCTCTCTGCTCTTAACCCAACCTGGTAGCCAAAATTTTTAATAGCGCTTGTCAATGAAACATATGCAGCATAAACATTATTGCTATTGTTGTAATTGCTTGAAGCTAATGGCGAGATCAGGTATTCCTGTGCCGAATCATTATACAAATAGTTATTGCTTACGTTGGCAAGCTTTTGCATGGAGGCGCGCAAACCCGTTTCCAGCTTGGTCTTGCTGCTGAAGGGTTTTACATAATCTGTTTGAATGGTCATGAACTGATTATTCCCGCTTCCCAATGTTCTCTGAAAGGTCGTGCCATCAATATTGCTTCCAATTCCATTGTCATAATAATTGGTGGTGTACAAAGAATTGTTACTGTTCTTGCCTGAGAAGAAATTAAAATCGGCAGTCAGGGTTTCTCCTTCTGTCGGGAAAAGATGTTTGAATCCGAATTGCACACCATTGGCATTAAAGATTCGATCCGTATTTGATAATCGTTGACTAAAACTTGATGTTGTTCCGGTATTATATAAACTATCGGTGGTAAGATTCAATATTTGGGTTGGCTTAAATTCACCGTGTACTTTAATTCCGGCAAGTGAAAATGTGGTTCGGTTGCTTGCAAAAAAATCAATGCCAACTCTGCCAAAAACAAAGGCCCCTTTATTTCTGTCAAGATTTGTTTGATTAATGGAAGTTTGAGGGGTATCCACAAAATTTGTTCTGTCGGTCGTCCCGGTCGTTTTTCCATTCATCCGATTCATGAAAGCACTTGCAGAAAAATTAATCTTTCCTTCGCGAACGTTAAAATCGCCGCCACCGTTGAAGGCGCCGTATTTGTCAATGCCCGCACGGAGATTACCATTGTAACCGGCTTTACGATTCTTTTTAAGAATTATATTTAAAATGCCCGAACCTCCGCCAGAAGCATCATATTTTGCAGATGGATTGGTGATCACTTCAACACTTTCAATGGCATCAGCCGGAATTTGATCAAGCGTCAATGTAGTGGGTCTTCCTTCAATATAAATTTGCGGCGTCGCATTTCGCAGCGTTACATTTCCATCAATATCAACATTCACCGAAGGAACATTTCTCATCACATCCAACGCGGTGCCCCCCTGACTCACTATATCTTTTTCAACATTGTATGTTTTTTTATCAATATCCATTTTTAAAGTTGGCTTGCTTCCGGTAACAGTTATCGCCTCCAGTTGCTTTACATCCGTTGCCAGTTTTATATTACCCAGGTCTTTATCAAATGCATTTATCATTCCTGACATTGCTGCCATTGGATTTGATGATTGCGATTGTGATGGGGTCGCGTTAGCGGCCGGCATCTTCATCTGAAAACTGATCGCTTGTTCGTAAGGTTTATAACCGGTTGCAGAAATTTTTAATTTGAGTCCACCGAACAAAGGCAATTCTTCCAGACTAAATTCACCATTGGCTTTGGTGATCAGAGCCTTGAAAAGAATGTCCTTTCTTTTTTTAGAAACGGAGTCATACTTGTTTTGCAATAGGACAACAGATACATCAGAAATTGGTTTTCCGACACTATCTACTACCTTACCATAAACGTGACCGATGTTTTGCGCAGCCTGGTTTCCACCATTCCCGCCCATTGGAAATTGTGCCGAAGCGCATATCGTAAAAAAGGAAGCAGCGATTATTAATAAAAATTTTTTCATAGCAATTCTTTTTTATTTCGGGCACAAAAATATTCTGCTATGATTAATGATACCTTGCAAAAGAGACAAGATCGAAAAATGCTGCGACGAAATGGATGTTTGCCAGAGGGCTATTGGCTGTTCGCTTTCTTATCTACCAAGACCTGTATTTTTCTTAGATCGGAGATATCTGCTGCCGAAAGCGGTTCATTGTTATCGTATTTCGCTTTAAGAAACAGAACCCGCTTGTGCTGAGGAAGTTTGGTCAGAATTTCATTAATGGTATGAATCGTGCTTTCATCCTTTTGGTATAATGGTTTTGGAGCGGGCTTTTCTGATTTATACCTTGTCGGCATTCTTTTTATCAGCGCTTCTAAAGTTGCCAGTTTGCCGGGGGGAAGCGTTGATATTTTGGAAGCTTTTCCATACAAACCCTGTAACTGTTTTTTGCTTAGGCTTCCACGCTGAAGGTATTGTTTGTAAAGACTAATGATAAAAGAAGAAACAGGATAAGCCAAAATGCATTCTTCCAGTATTTCATTGACGATATCTATTTTGGACTTTGATTTTGCATCTTTCATCAAAATAAATTTATTGATCTTTTCTTTCTAAATTAAACAGACTGTCAACAAATTCATGTTTATCAAAAACCAAGAGATCTTCCATTTTTTCGCCAACACCAATATATTTTACCGGAATCTTAAACTGACTGGCGATCGCCAGTACAACGCCGCCTTTAGCTGTTCCATCCAATTTTGTAATAGCCAATGCAGAGACCTGGGTTGCAGTGGTAAAATGTTTTGCCTGTTCCAATGCGTTTTGTCCGGTAGAACCGTCCAAGACCAGCAACACCTCATGCGGGGCATCGGGCATTATTTTTTTTATTACCCGACTGATCTTTGCAAGTTCTTCCATTAAATGCGCCTTATTATGCAATCGCCCGGCTGTATCAATGATTATTACATCACTGCCTTTGGAAATTCCACTTTGAATGGTGTCAAAGGCAACGGCGCCGGGATCAGAGCCCATGGCCTGCTTTACAATGGGCACACCCACGCGTTCACTCCAGATTGTCAATTGATCCACTGCTGCTGCACGAAAAGTATCCGCAGCGCCCAATAAAACCGATTTGCCGGCTTTTTTAAAATTGTATGCGAGCTTGCCAATTGTCGTCGTTTTACCAACTCCGTTCACCCCTACTACCAAAATCACGTAGGGCTTTTTGGGAAGATCAGATTCGAAAGCGATTGGAGATTCGGGCTGTGTGAGAATGGATTCAATTTCCTGCTGAAGGATTTTATTGAGTTCACCGGTACCCAGGTATTTATCCTTTGAAACACGAGCCTCGATATTTTTAATAATAGCAATGGTGGTATCAATTCCAACGTCTGCACTTACCAATGCTTCTTCGAGATTATCAAGGACTTCTTCATCTACTGTTCCCTTGCCCGCAATCGCCTTGGTGATTTTCGCAAAAAACCCTTCTCTGGTCTTTTGTAAACCCTGGTCCAAGGTTTCTTTTTCTTTCTTACCGAAAATTTTATTGAAGATCCCCATACTTTTTAATTCAATTGATTAACTAAAATAATAAAAGCTGCCACATAGGACAGCTTTTCATTTTACTAACCCGTAATAATTATTTCTGAGCAAGGAATTGTTTGATCTTATCCTTGTGTACAATTGCTTCTTTGAATGTGTAAGCGCCCGTTTTAGGACTACGAACCGCGCGAATGACTTTAGTCCAGTTTTTTGCTTCTGCTGCTGCTTTGGCATCTTTACTCTTGATCGCCGTTTTTGCTTGCTTTGCCATAAGATTATTTTGAAGATATTAGAATTGCTCAACCAGCTTGTTAAGCAACCTGACAGTTATTTAATTTCTTTATGAACAGTGTATTTCTTTAAGACCGCATTGTATTTTTTTAATTCAAGGCGCTCAGGGGTGTTCTTTTTGTTTTTAGTACTGATATATCTGCTAGTGCCGGGCAATCCGGTCTTTTTGTGCTCGGTACATTCTAAAATCACCTGAACTCGGTTTCCTTTCTTTGCCATTTTATCTTACTTTAAAAATGAAATTATATTTTTTCTCCTCTCGCTTTCAATTCTTTAACCACAGTGTACAATCCTCTTTTATTAATAGTACGCAATCCTTCAGATGACACTTTTAATGTGATCCACCTGTCTTCTTCTGCCAGAAAAAAACGTTTGGTCTGCAGATTAGGTAAAAACCTGCGTTTGGTTTTGATATTTGAATGCGATACGCTGTGTCCACTCACCGGAACCTTACCCGTTATCTGACATACTCTAGCCATGACTATTAAAATTTAGGACGGCAAAGGTCGTAAAATCCTGCTAATAATCAAAAACAAAAATAAGTTTTTTCAGCCCCCGTTTATGCACAATGGTTAATAACCTCCGGTTTCCATTTAGTTCTGGAAGAAATAACGGCAGCATTTAATAATTACTTAATTTACCGACTCCCCGGCGGGAGATACATTTGTAAGAAAGCAGCCGGATGAAAATCATGAAACGCAAAACAATTGCAAGGGATATCAGTTGGTTATCATTCAATGGACGGGTTTTACAGGAAGCTGCAGACCAATCAGTTCCATTGCGTGAACGTATAAAATTCCTTGGGATTTTTTCAAATAATATGGATGAGTTTTTCAGGGTTCGTGTGGCAACTTTGAAACGCATGATCGAATATGAGGGGAAAGCCAAGATAAATATGCATTTTGAATTGGCCCCGAACAAGATCCTGGATGAAATTCAGTCCATTGTCCTGGAGCAACAAGGCGAATTCAACTATATCTGGGAATCCATAGTGAAAGAATTGGAAAAAGAAAGGATCTACCTGGTAAACGAGAGACAGCTCAATAAAGACCAGCAAAAATTTGTTCAGAACTATTTTGAAGAAGAAGTTCGCTCAAACATTATCCCCTTGATGATCGAAAGCATTCCGCAATTTCCTTATTTACGCGACAAGTCAATATATCTGGGTGTTGTTCTTTCCAGACGGGACGGAGCAATGAAAAGAAAATATGCGCTTATTGAAATTCCAAGCAGGGTATTGGGAAGATTTGTACTGTTGCCTTCAAGTCCCGATGAGTACAGTATTATTTTATTGGAAGACATCATTCGTTATAACCTGCGCAATATTTTTTCCTATTTCGGTTATGACAGGTATCAATCGTGGATTTTTAAAGTTACCAAGGATGCAGAAATAGATATTGACAATGATATTTCCACCACCTTTATTCAAAAAATTGAAAAGGGATTACGTAACCGAAGAAAAGGGAAACCCGTGCGTTTTGTTTATGATAAGGAAATGGACGAAGGCTTGTTGCAATATCTTATCAAACGACTCAACATTGATAAAAAAGGAGACCTGATCCCGGGGGGAAGAATTCACAACTTTAAGCACTTCATGGATTTTCCCGATGTGTTTTCCAAAAAAGGTCAACGAAAAAGACCATTTGTTCACCCGCTATTGGTAAAAGCACCGCGGGTAACCGATGTTATCCTGGACCAGGATATCATGCTGCATTTTCCGTATCATTCTTTTAACCCTGTCATTGATATGTTGCGCGAAGCAGCAATAGATCCAAACGTTACGGCAATTAAGATCACCTGTTACCGGCTTTCTTCCAATTCAAAGATCATCAATGCCCTTATTAACGCTGTGCGAAACGGGAAAAGTGTCACCGTTATGCTGGAACTGCGTGCCCGTTTTGATGAAGAAGCGAATCTCGAATGGAAAACAAGATTGGAAGATGACGGGGTGAAAGTGTTATTCGGCATTCCTAACGTCAAAGTACATGCGAAAATATGTTTGATAAAGAAAAGGATTAATAACAGAACCATCCATTATGGGTTTGTAAGCACAGGGAATCTGAATGAACGCACAGCCATGTTCTATGGTGATCATTGTTTGCTTACTTCCAACAGAAACATTATGGCTGATGTGAACCGGATGTTTACCTATATCGAAAAATGGAAGGATGGGATCGCCCAGTTAAAGTCCTGCAAGACCCTTATTCCATGCCCGGTATCATTGAGGAAGGAATTGATGAAAATGATCTCCAAAGAGATCAAAATCGCAAAAAGCAAAAAGCCGGCCGGCATCACTTTGAAAATGAATTCCCTTTCTGACGAAGAACTGATCTATAAATTATACGATGCTGCTCGCGCGGGGGTGGAAATAAAATTGATCATCCGCGGCATATTCTGCATGTTTTCAGAAAATAAAAAATTCCTGAAACCCATCACTGCGATCAGTATCCTGGACGAATATTTGGAACATGCGAGAGTTCTTATCTTTCATAATGCTGGAAAAGAAAGAGTGTTTATCTCTTCGGCAGACTGGATGGTCCGCAATCTCGATCACCGCGTGGAAGCAACATGCCCGATTTTAGATGTGGCCATTCAAAAAGAGTTGAAAGATATTCTGAACATTCAGCTCTCAGACAATGTGAAAGCAAGATGGCTCGATAATGAACTGAGTAATGAATATAAAAGAGACCGATCTCAAAAAAAAATACGCGCACAAATAGAAATTTATAGTTACTTACATCAGAAAAATTTGCGATCGACAGAATCGATCAATCAGCAACAGGCTGCCGAGACAGCCGTTGCAAACTGAAAACCTGATTCATTAAATGAGACTTGCAGCAATTGATATTGGAAGTAATGCAGCACGATTACTTATTTCTGACGTTAGTATTGTTGACGATAAGCCGGAATTTAATAAAGTAAATCTCGTGCGTGTACCCTTGCGACTTGGTTTTGACGTTTTTGATAAACAAAGGATCTCTGCCGAGAAAACAGAGATGATCATCAATACCATTAAGGCTTATAAATTCTTACTCGATGCCTATGAGGTCAAGCATATAAAAGCCGCGGCTACATCTGCCATGCGCGATGCAATAAATGCGCCTGAAATAATTGAAATGGTCCAGAAAGAAACGGGAATTAGAATAGAGGTGATCAGCGGCGGCGACGAAGCATCGCTGATCTATGAAAACCATATTGCGGAGAACATGGATAAAGATCATGCTTATCTCTACATTGATGTCGGGGGCGGAAGTACAGAACTTACTTTTTTTGCTGAAAATAAACTGGTGTTCAAAGAATCTTTTAATATCGGTACGATTCGTTTACTCAAAGACCAGGTGAACGAAAAGCAATGGGAAATAATGAAAGATTTTATAAAAAAAGAGACCAAGGAATTTTCTGACAAATTGATCGCCATCGGATCAGGCGGAAACATCAACAAAATATTCTCTCTGTCAAAACGAAAAGACGGTAAGCCTTTGCCAATAGAGCTTTTAAAAGATTATTATAAGGAGATCGGAAGTTTTTCTGTTGAAGACAGAATTCGATTGTACAAATTCCGCGAAGATCGGGCAGATGTCATCATTCCCGCTTTACAGATATACATCAACGTTATGAGATGGGCAAACGCCCAGGAAATTTATGTCCCTAAAATCGGCTTAGCCGATGGATTGATCCAGCATCTATACAACGAACTAAATGAAAAGGTTAAATAATCATTATTACTTACCCTAAAGGCAAATAAATTTCACCGGCAGCCTAATAAGTCTTACCTTCTGCGCCTATTAATATCAACCCGGAGTGATTGAAATTGATATTCGAACAAAACCCATTCAGTAATTAAATCGAACATCTACATGGCCCTGCTAATCTTCTTTATTTGTCATTGGTATATCTCTTTGTTTTTTCAATCATTTTTCCATCATCGTTACGCGGCGCACAACATGTACTCCATGTCAAAAACATGGGAAAAAATATTTCATGTATGTTGTTATTTTACCCAGGGATCTTCGTACATAAGCGCATCTTCCTATGGTATCATGCACCGGCTTCACCATGCACATACCGATAAAGAAGATGATCCTCATTCACCCAAATTTACCCCGAATCCATTTATGCTTATGTGGAAGACCAGAAATTATTATCACAGAATTTATAAAAGCTATGCCACCAACGATTCAAAATATAAAAAAGATTTGCCGGAATGGGAAGCTTTTGATCGACTTGCGCACACTTGGGTTTCCAGGCTGGCCTGGGGTTTGATCTACCTGGTCATTTACCTCAACCTTGCGACAGCTTGGTGGATGTATCTATTCTTACCCATTACATTTGCCATGGGCGCATTACAGGGCACGGTAGTAAATTGGTGGGCGCATAAATTTGGATATGAGAATTATCATTTGAACAATACTTCAAAAAATATCATTCCGGTAGATCTATTCTTTGTTGGTGAATCATATCATAATAATCATCACAAATTTCCAGGCAGACCAAACAACGCAATAAAGTGGTTTGAGATTGATATAACCTATCAAATTGCAAGAGTGCTGCAAGGACTTCGCATTTTGCGGATCAATCATGCGGCGACTGCATAAAAAATGTTGACGCTTAATGCGGGAATAAGAATTTCGGAGATTTATATTTTCATTTTTACTTTATCATTTCATTCTCCTATCTTAGCGCACGCTTTCAAACATACAATCTAGCGAGGAGAAACCTGGGTATGTTTTATTCTAACGCAGAGCCATATTCTCTCCCCTTTCGCTTGCATACCCAAAAAAGCATATCATGTCAATCAATAAGGAAGTAAAAAAAATTACGACCAACACTTTACAGAAAATGAAGGAGAATGGAGAAAAAATCAGTATGATCACTGCATACGATTTCTCTTTCGCAAAAATTTTTGATGCTGCCGGCATTGATGTAATATTAGTCGGTGACTCTGCATCCAATGTAATGGCAGGACATGAAACAACCTTGCCCATTACGTTGGATCAAATGATCTACCACGCGTCTTCCGTTATCCGGGGCGTTAACAGAAGTCTTGTTGTTGTTGATATGCCATTCGGCTCTTACCAATCCAATTCAAAAGAAGCATTAATATCTGCATTTCGCATCATGAAAGAAACCGGCGCGCATGCAGTAAAACTGGAAGGTGGTGAAGAAGTGTTGGAATCTGTTAAAAGAATTGTCGCCGCTGGTGTTCCGGTCATGGGACATTTGGGATTAACTCCGCAATCTATTTATAAATTCGGTACATACACCGTTCGCGCAAAGGAAATAGAAGAAGCAGAAAAGCTGAGACGAGACGCCAAATTATTGGAAGAAGCAGGGTGCTTTGGAATTGTTCTTGAAAAAATTCCAGCAGCACTGGCAAAAGAAGTTTCGGAGAGCTTGTCTATTCCGACAATTGGTATTGGCGCAGGAAAATATTGTGATGGACAAGTGTTGGTAATGCACGATATGCTTGGACTGACATCAGAATTTAAACCTCGTTTTTTGCGTCAGTATCTTAAGCTCGAGGAATTGGTTACCGGAGCAGTGAAGCAATACATTACCGATGTGAAGAAGAAAGATTTTCCCAATGAACACGAACAATATTGATGAGCAACTAACGCCTTACGTCGGCGTCAAGAATATCATATAAGATGAGCGACCTTTGCTTTTTTTTCATCTTGAAGAACAAACTTCTACAGTCGCTGACCTCTACAAAATCATTGATCACATCTAATTTGTCGTAAAAGAAATCGGAAAGATGCTTCTTTTCTTTTTCAATGATCCATTTTGCTTTATGCGCATCATAAGCATAACTGCGCATATTGGTGCGCTCAGCCAGTAACACGTAATTACGTGGTTTATGATTTGCAGATTGAAATGCCAGAATCTGGCAAGCGCATATCTTCATACCATGTTTCAAACTGTCTCTTAATAAAGAAGAATCATATTTGGGCAAACAAACCGCAGTCGAGGCAAAAGATTTATTACCACAGATCAGAGCGATCACCACAATAATAAAGAGTATAGATCTTTTCATGAAAAATAATTAAATAGACCAAATCAATCCTGGTGTTTTTGCAGAATTATTGGAGGTTTATATCCAGGATGATGAACAGAGCGTAAGAAATTGGAGAATTGCTGAAGAACTCAGCGAAGCTTAAAATAGAATAATGTGCAACAAAGAACATAAAAAAAATCAATAGTTCATAATTTTATCAGGTATTTTAATAATATGTAAAAGAAAATTGAGTTTTTTTTCTGCATAGCCGGATTTAATCCCACCACAGATAAAACATTTGCTTTTTTCTAATCGGTTAGCATTTTTGTAAGCATTTTATTGCTAATTTTAGAAGATTACAAAAACTAATTAATTATGAGAAAATTGGCCTTGCTTATGGGCTTTATGGTTATTTCATGCATGCTATTTGCCCAAACTACAATTTCAGGAAAGATCACAGATTCAAAAACAGGAGCTGCTCTCTCAGCGGCATCCATACGCGTAAAATCCACCAAAAAGGGAACTGTCACCGGCAACGATGGTGCTTTTAAACTCCAGGTTAATGTTGGTGACCAGATAGAAATTACCAGTGTTGGCTATAAAACGATAACATACACGATAAGCAACGCTTCTGACCTTAACCTAAATTTCAGCCTTGAAGCATCTTCCACTGAATTACAGGAAATTGTTTTTGTTGGTACACGTGGAGGGTCGAGGGTAAAAACAGAGAGCCCCGTACCTGTTGATGTCATCAAAATCAACCAGGTTGGGCAAACTACAGCAAGAATGGATCTAACCTCAATTCTAAATGTAGCTGCACCTTCATTTAACTATAATAAACAGAGTGGTGCCGATGGGGCCGACGCGATAGATCTAGGCACACTAAGAGGCCTTGGCCCAGATCAGACCTTGGTGTTGATCAATGGGAAACGGAGGCACCAAACGGCATTTGTTGCGTTATTTGGAACGCGTGGTCGTGGGAATTCAGGAACAGATCTGAATGCTATTCCCGAGTCAGAAATTGACCATATAGAGATATTGCGTGATGGGGCTTCAGCGCAATATGGTTCTGATGCGATCGCCGGCGTCATCAATATCGTGCTAAAAAAAGATGTGAATCATCTTACCTTAAACACAGGCTGGAGCGGATATTATGATCATAAATACAATTCGCTTGATGCTGCAGACCCCTCTCAATATGTCACCGGCCACAAATTGGACGGCAATGCGGTTACAGTAGGATTAAATTATGGACTGCCGATTGGAAAAAATGGTGGGTTTATCAATTTTGGAGGCAACTTCTTATCGCAGGGAAAGACTTTTAGGGAAGAGCCCGATACCAATATTTCCAAGAACACGCAAGCATTGCCTATAAATTCCGTACGAAGGGCTTTTGGTGATGCTTCTGTAACAGAAGGCGGCGGAATGTTCAACGCAGAAATTCCAATTGCCGGCACAAAAACAACTTTTTATTCTTTTGGCGGATACAATTATAAAAACTCAAATGCTTACGCCTTTTCCAGAAACTCCGATGCGGCTCCTGAAAAATTTCCGACGGATGGCAGTGGTAATATTATTTCAGTTCCCGGAATAATGCATACAACAAGCGATGGAGTCACTTTCTACAACCCTATTGAAGATGTTCATATTACTGACTTGTCATTAGCCGCTGGGCTGCGCGGCAGCACAGACAGCAAATGGGATTGGGATATCAGTAATACCATTGGTTACAATAATTTTCATTATTTCGGAGAAAAAACTTTTAATGCTTCGTTCCCGGTGGGCTCACAGACAGCCCAAACGCATTTTGATGACGGAGGGTTTTCGTTTCTTCAAAATACTTTCAACGCGGATATAAGTAAACATTTCGCAACGGTTGCAGAAGGAATGACCCTTGCATTTGGAGCAGAATATCGTTTCGAGCAGTATAAAATTTATGCTGGCGAAGACGCTTCGTGGAAAAATTTCGGTTCTTATTTTGTTTCCGGAGGAGATACCACATTTAAAGTTTCAGGGGCACAGGGATTCCCGGGCTTCACCCCCGCGACGATTCCAGGAAGTAATATACCCGGCGATGCCGTAAACGCAAACAGGTCCAATATTGGGGCTTATGCGGATCTGGAACTGGATGTTACCAGAGAATGGCTGGTTGATCTTGCAGTGCGCGCTGAGAACTATAATGACTTTGGATTTTTGAGCACTTATAAATTTGCAACAAGATATAAGGTAAGCGACAATTTCAACCTCCGCGGATCTGCAAGTACTGGATTCAGGGCTCCATCATTACAACAAATTAATTTTAGCAACACCTTTACAACAGCCGGTGTTGCAGGAATAAGTTATGTAAAAATTGCACCGAACTATGGTCCTATTGCCAAGGCCGTTGGCATCCCCAATTTAAAGCAGGAAAACTCAGTTAATGCCAGCATTGGTTTTGCCTGGAAACCAGTCAGCGGACTAACGATAACCACTGATGGGTATATGGTGAAGATCAAGAACCGTGTTGTATTATCCGGAGAATTTGATGCAACTGTACCTGCATTGACCAATATTCTGACTCAATTAAATATCAGCAATGCGGAATTCTTTACCAATGCCGTGAACACCACAAACCTTGGGGTTGACATTGTAGCAGATTACACCAAGAGATGGAACAAGCAATCTTTTAAAGTTTTGTTAGCCGGGAATATTCAACATATGAATATTGATAAGATCAATATTCCTGCAGCATTGAATAATTCATATCTGAATCAACAACAATTTTACAGCACTAGAGAACAGGCATTCCTATTGGCATCTGCCCCTACCTTTAAATTTGCCCTGTCGCTGGATTACACGATCAAGGATTTTGGAGTAGGCGTTCACTTTACTTATTTCGGAAAATTGAGAACCCAGGGCTTTGGATATGATACACTGGCAGGAGCGGCTCCGGGAGGACCTGGTGGAACTGGTATTTCTGATGCTGCTGCTGGTTACGACCCTTATGTTGGAACAGATAATGGCAATTCTTCCGTACCGGAGAATTTTATTTTTCATCCAAAAATGACGACGGATATTTATGTGTCATACAAATTCTGTAAGAACTTTACTCTCTTTGCGGGCGTAGACAATATCTTCAATGTACATCCTGATCAATCGGTAACTACGGGCGCAAGATTATCATCCGCGTATGATAGTGAATCTGGCGGTCCCTTTGATGCAGTGCAAATGGGTTATAATGGCATGCGATTGTTTACCAAACTTGCATTTAATTTCTAAACTCTTATAATCAATAATCAAAAGCCGAAGCATTTTGCCTCGGCTTTTTTTATTAAAAAATTGAATTCACCGATTATAAAACCGAATTCATCTAATTCCATAATAAAAACGAATGTTCCTATCCGTTTTAACTTTGCCATTTTTGAAAGTACAATAGTTTTGATGTAATATTATTTCATTACATTTCCTGTGATTTGATAACCGGCGAATTATTTTATGAAATCAAATAAATTCATTTTACAGATCATTATTCACATCGCAGCATGGGGATGTTTTTTACTGCTGCCATTCGCCTTTTTACCAAGACCAAAAGATGGTGCATTTATTCCCGAACAAAGTTTTTCTTTTTATTTCGTTTTGATCAATTGCTTTTATATCGGGTTTTATTACTTCAATTTTTATTTTCTTATTCCAAAATTACTCACCCGAAAAAAAGTCCTTCCGTATATTTTGATTAGTATCGCTTTCTTTCTTTTCTTCGGTTTATTCCCGCGATTGTATCATTATCTCAGCGACACATTGCAAATACTTCCGCCAATTTTGAGACGCTCCCTTCGCCCGCGAAATCTTCTTCCACCCCTCCTTTCACCAGGATCCATCGCTATTTTTTCCATGGTCTTTGCCATTAGTACAGGATTACGGGTGATCACACAATGGTTTGAAACAGAAAGAAGAAATAAAGAAATTGAGAATGAAAAATTAAATACAGAATTATCTTTTCTTAAATCACAGATCAATCCGCATTTTTTATTCAACACGCTCAATAATATTTATTCGCTGGCAGCGGACGGTTCCAGACATACAGCAGAAGCGGTAATGAAACTTTCAAGTATTATGCGTTATGTTTTGACAGAAGCAAAAAACGACGCCGTTCCGGTTGAAAAGGAAATCCAGTTCATCACTCACTATATTGAACTGCAAAAATTAAGATTAACGGATAAATCGACGGTTGACTTTTCCGTAATCGGCGATCCCTTTGGTAAAAAAATTTCTCCTTTATTACTTTTGCCTTTTGTTGAAAATGCCTTTAAATACGGAATAAGCACGAGAGAAGTCTCTCCCATCATTATCAAATTAGATGTATCAACAAATGAGTTCTTCTTCTTTGTAAAAAATAATAAGCATAACAGTTCTATATTGAAGCCCGCAGACAACACAGGCATCGGCATTAATAATAGTCGCAGAAGGCTTGAATTATTATATCACGACCATTATTCACTTGATATCAAAAACGCCGAGAACGATTTTACCGTTAAATTAAATATCCATTTACAATGATCACCTGTATAGCCATCGACGACGAACCCCTCGCATTGGAACTAATAAAAAAATATATTGCGAAAATATATTTTCTTGAATTGAAGGGCACTTTCACCGATGCATTCGAAGCAAAAAAATTATTGGATACAAGTCCGGTTGATTTGGTTTTTCTCGATATTCAAATGCCCGACATCAATGGAATTGAATTCTCCAAACTCATTAATAAGAAAACAACAGCCGTTATTTTTACAACTGCGTTCAGTGAATATGCAGTTGAAGGATTTACCGTTGATGCGATAGATTATTTATTAAAGCCTATCGAGTATGATCGCTTTTTGAAATCAGTTTATAAAGCCAAAGAATATCTTGATTATGCAAACAGCCAGGAATTGGCGGAAGGTTACATTTTTGTAAAATCAGATTATCAAATGGTGAAAATAAATTTAAAAGATATTTTGTATATCGAAGGTCTGGATGATTATATAAAAATCTATTTACAGCAAAAGTCGGTGCTCACCTTAATGACCCTTAAAACCATCACCCAAAAATTACCTCCGAAAGAATTCATTCGGGTACATCGCTCCTATATTGTTCCGATAAGTAAGATCGTTAATGTAAGCAAGAGCAAGATCAAAATCGCTGATAAGGAAATCCCGATCGGCATCAGCTATAGTGAAAGTTTCTTTGCGGAAATGGACAAGAAAATGAACTAATCTGATATACTCCGACATTTTTTTCTTATTCGCCTAAATTAATTCGTGTATAAATGACATGTAAATATCTTTAACCTGGATTTGTTCAACGGGCAACAGATAAGGTGTTTTTTTCGTACAATTAGTACGCTTTTTTCATAGTAGATTTTAAGTTTAGGTTAGGAATTAAGGTTAGCAGTTAATTTCCTAACTTGCTTGCGGTTTTTTTAAACCGCAAGTTTTTTTTTATGGATATACTCAAACAACTAAAAATAAGCGAAACCAATCCTGGAACTTCAACAGGAAAAAGTTGGATGGATTCTTCCTCATCAGTGATCGGGTCCTTCTCTCCTGTTGATGGGAAACTCATCGGGTCCGTTGGCACCACTTCAAAGCAGGATTATGAGACCGTAATTGCAAAAGCACAGTCAGCTTTTGTTGAATGGCGATTGTGGCCGGCGCCAAAACGTGGTGAAGTCGTTCGTCAAATAGGAGAAGCATTAAGAAAAAACAAGGAGTCTCTTGGCAGACTGGTCTCTTATGAAATGGGAAAAAGTTTGCAGGAAGGTTATGGCGAAGTTCAGGAAATGATAGATATCTGCGATCTGGCAGTCGGTTTATCCAGACAACTGCATGGATTGACCATGCACAGTGAGCGCTCTGCACACCGCATGTACGAACAGTGGCACCCATTGGGAATTGTTGGAATTATTTCCGCTTTTAATTTCCCCGTTGCAGTATGGAGCTGGAATAGCATGTTGGCCTGGGTCTGCGGTGATGTATGTGTTTGGAAGCCGTCTGAAAAAACGCCCTTATGCGGAGTTGCCTGCCAGCAAATTGTTGCAGAAGTTTTTGAAAACAATAATGTTCCGGAAGGGGTCAGCGGATTAATAGTCGGCAACAGAGAAGTTGGCGAATGGATGGCCAAGGATGTGCGGATTCCATTGGTCTCCGCAACCGGATCAACGCGAATGGGCAAAGCTGTTGGAACTGCTGTTGGTGCGCGTTTGGGAAGATCCTTATTGGAGCTCGGCGGTAATAATGCGATAATTATTTCTGAACATGCAGATCTGGACATTGCCGTTCGTGGTTCGATATTCGGCGCTGTGGGAACAGCCGGACAACGCTGCACAACAACACGCAGATTGATCATTCATGAAAGTATTTATGAAAAAATAAAAGAAAAATTAATTGCAGCCTATAAACAATTAAGAATCGGGGATCCGTTGCAAGAAAAGAACCATGTTGGTCCTTTAATTGACAGAGATGCGGTGCAGCTTTATCTTAATTCGATTGAGGCTTGCAAAAAAGAAGGTGGAAATTTTATTGTTGAAGGCGGCGTCTTGCAGGGCGATGGTTATGAAAGTGGTTGCTATGTCAGGCCCTGTATTGCTGAAGCCAAACCTGAATTCAAAATTGTTCAGCACGAGACTTTTGCCCCGATCCTATATTTGTTGAAATACAAAACCATCGATGAAGCAATTACCATTCAAAATAATGTCCCTCAAGGTTTGTCTTCATCTATTATGACACTCAACTTGCGTGAGGCTGAAAAATTTCTTTCACAGGCTGGCAGCGATTGTGGAATTGCAAACGTAAACATCGGCACTTCCGGGGCTGAAATTGGCGGCGCTTTTGGAGGTGAAAAAGAAACAGGTGGGGGTCGTGAAAGTGGCAGCGATGCATGGAAAGCCTATATGCGCAGACAAACAAATACAATCAATTATTCTACAAATTTGCCCTTAGCCCAGGGAATCAAGTTCGATCTTTGATTCTTTCAAACCTGATTTTTCAATAATGTTGAGTTGAATTAACTAATTCGACCCAAAATAATAGCTGTTTTCTAACGTTATATACCATAATCATTCAGGAAGAGATTCTATGAAAACAGCCAAATTATGAGAAAAAATTTACTGCTGATACTTCTTTTCATTTCCGGATTTCTTAAACTAAATGCCCAAATCAAATTAGGTGCGGAAATAGGTTTTCATTCTGCAAGTGTCATTGAAAATAATAATCTGCCCGGATGGGATACTGCATACAAACCTTTTTATTCATCCCGGACCGCCATACACGCAGGTATTATTTTGGAAATCCCTTTAAGCAGAAGATTATTTTTTCAACCGGCGATCAATTATACATCAAAAGGCCGTCAGTACTTAAAGAATAATGATACAGTTGGCAATGTTTCCTTTGATACGGTTTATTCAAAAAGCACACTGAGTATCGGTTATATTGAAATTCCTTTTTATCTCCTTTACAAAATCCCGCTTAGCGCAAATCATAAAAATAATTTCTTTATCGGTGCAGGTCCGTATTTTTCTTTTATATACAACGGATCATTGACAAATCAAATGCTTACAGCGCAGGATACCGTGAATTCATTTTCAACTCAAACCACTAAACTGGATGTAGGTAATGCGACAAATAAATACAAGACATTTGATTTTGGCGTGAATGCAAAAGCTGGTTTTGAATTTGGAAGCGTAACGCTGAGTGGCTATATAAGCAGGGGATTAAGTAATTTTTATACGGCGCCTTATACGGGAACCTTTCACCATCAGGTTATGGGTGTTACATTAGGCATATGGCTTGCGAAAACCTCATCACCCATTCCGCAAAAGCCGATCGTGAAAGACACTGATAAAGACGGAGTGCCGGATGACCAGGACCTTTGCCCAACTATACCCGGATTGAAAAAATATAATGGTTGCCCTGTTCCGGATACAGATCACGATGGTATCGATGATGAACACGACTCTTGCAAGACCATTCCGGGCTTGGCAAAATACCATGGTTGTCCCGTTCCGGATACCGATCATGATGGCATTGATGATGAACATGATTCTTGCAAAACTGTTCCTGGTGTTGCAAAATATCATGGCTGCCCAATTCCCGACAGAGACGGGGACGGTATCAATGATGAAGAAGATAAATGCCCGGATGTTCCGGGAACTGCTGCCAATAACGGATGTCCGGAAATTAAAAAAGAGATCAAAGAAAAAGTGAATTATACAGCCAAAAACATTTTGTTTGCGACCGCCAGCGATAAATTATCTCCAACCTCTTACGCAGCACTGGATGACCTCGCGAAAATGCTGATAGCACATAAAGAGTTGCATTTGATGATTGAAGGGCACACGGATAACGTGGGAACGGATGAGCATAACCTTACATTATCGCAGATGAGAGCAGACGCTGTAAAAAATTATCTTATTAACAAAGGAGTGAACGAAAGAAATATCACAGCGACCGGATTTGGCGCAGCACATCCCGTTGCAGATAATAATACTGCCATAGGAAAATCAATGAACAGAAGAGTTGAAATGAGAGTTTCGAACCATTAGGAATAATTCCACAAAATAATTTTAACAACTTCATTAAACCATCCATGTAAAATATCCTGCAGGGATGGTTTTTGTTTAATTATTTTCGCTAATTGATTTTTCTACTAAATAAAAATTTCTAACAAAAAACAAAAGCGATGCGCATTTCGAAATTGGTGTTGTTGGTGATATTCATGCTTGCCCTTAGTCCGTCCATTTTTGCACAGGGAACTTCAGCAAAACAAGAACTGCCAAATAATTGGTATTTATTGGATAAGCAGCAGGATGGTTTTTACGGGATCAGTTTGAACAAAGCTTACGAATTTCTGCATTCAAAGAATCTAAAAAGTAAAAATGTCCTGGTTGCAGTGATCGATTCCGGTGTTGATACCTTACATGAAGATCTTAAAGATATCTTATGGACCAATCCAAAAGAAATTCCTGGGAATGGCATTGATGACGATCATAATGGTTATGTGGATGATGTGCATGGGTGGAATTTTCTTGGCGGAAAAAATGGAGAAAATGTTAATGATGATTCCGGTGAAGACCCACGAGTTTATTACAAATTCAAAAAAAGATTTGAAGCTGCTGACTTCGATCCTAAAAAACTGACCGGTGATGATCTCGAAGATTATAAGATGTGGACCAAGGCAAAAAAAAGAGTGATGGGTGATGGCAGTGATAATGCAATTGATCTTGTTCTATTAAAAAGGGTATTGAAAGCATCAATCATCAGCGATAGCGTTTTGCAAAATGCGATGGGCAAAAGAGAATATACCGGCAATGAGTTGGATACTTTTTCTGTGAAATCGACAGAGACGAGAAGAGCAAAGGAAGTGATGATGTTCTCTTTTCGTGAAAATAAAATCATGGACGTAACCAATAAAGCATTTTTGAACGACTTTAATGAATATGTCGATATGCAGGAAAAGAAATCCGAAGCAAGGGAAAAAGCGCCGGAAGATATTCGCAAAAAAATAGTTCAGGATGATGAAACAAATATTGATGACCGTTATTATGGAAATAACAATGTAATGGCAGGCGATCCGATGCATGGTACGCATGTTTCGGGAATCATCGGGGCAGAAAGAAATAACGGAAAAGGAATTGACGGCATTGCCGATAATGTGAAAATCATGATGATCCGCGCATTGCCTAACGGTGATGAGCACGATAAGGATATTGCGTTAGCGATCAGGTATGCGGTTGATAACGGCGCAAAAGTGGTGAACATGAGTTTTGGCAAAGATCTTTCTCCGGACAAACAATGGGTTGATGATGCCGTGAAATATGCGGAGAAAAAAGGGGTATTATTAATTCATGCCGCCGGCAATGATGCAGAAAATGTGGATTCTGTTGACAATTTTCCAACCCCTGTTTTTAAAGATTCAAAACAAAGAGCGGGTAACTGGATAACCGTTGGGGCAAGTAGTGACCCGGCAGCAGAGGCTGGATTTAAAAGTTATACCGCGTCTTTTTCCAATTATGGAAAAAAAGAAGTTGATGTTTTTGCACCCGGGACAAAAATTTATTCCACTCTGCCTGGAGGCAACAATTACGGGAACCTCCAGGGCACCAGCATGTCAGCGCCAATTGTCACGGGAGTCGCAGCGTTGATCATGGAATATTTTCCCAACCTTACCGTGCAGCAGGTAAAATATTGTATTGAAAAATCAGCAACACCCCTTCCCAGTAAAGTAAAAAAACCAGGAAGTGAAGATGAATTGGTTAATCTCTCTGATCTCAGTTCATCGGGTGGCATCATTAATGCATACGGCGCCGTAAAGCTTGCCTATACATTAAGCAATGAACCAAAAAAGAAAGACGATCTTCCTAGGTCAACATTGAAAAGCAAAAGCGAATAATTCATTTTGCAGAATTAATAAAATGCCAGACAATTTGTCCGGCATTCTTTTTTACATTTACACAAAAAAATGGTAACCAGAAAAGATTGCGTTGCTGCCGATTTTTACAAGAACTATATCAATCTTCCAAAAGAAGAAACTCCTGTAAAAGCAATTAAAAAAAATACGGAGCAATTCAAAAAATTTTTAAAAACGATCCCACAAAAAAAAGTCAATTATGCTTATGCAGCAGGCAAATGGACTATCAAAGAACTGCTGCAACATATAATTGATGCAGAACGTGTGTTCAGCTATCGTGCGTTGACTTTCGCACGAAAGGATCTTGCACATCTACCAAGTTTTGATGAAAACAGTTGGGCGATTAATGCAAAAATTAAAAACCGGAAATGGAAAGACCTGGTTGAAGAATTTAAGTCCTTGCGCAGTGCTACCGAATTACTGTTCGAATCATTTGACGATGAACAATTATTATCCGTAGGAATTGCCAGTGAAAAGAACATCAATGTTGTTGCATTGGGTTTTATTTGTGCCGGGCATGCAGCCCATCATATTAACGTTATTAAGGATAGATATTTGTAATTTGCTCACCCTTAATTTAAGTAGCATTTGATTCAACTTAAGAATAAACTGTTGTGGAAGATCGTCAGAAAAAAATTCATCGGCTCGCGGTAAGTAGTTTCTTTTTTTTAGCCGGCTTGTGTTTTTCAAGCTGGGCTTCACGCATTCCTGACATTCAAACAAAACTACACTTAACGAATGCAGCGCTGGGAGCAGTTTTATTAGGATTGCCGACCGGCCTGATGATATCTTTACCATTTGCAGGGCTATTGGTTGCCAAATTTGGAAGCAAACACATTTTAATGGGCGCTGCTGTTTTGTATTCATTTACATTGCCCCTCTTAGGACTTGTCGCCTATACATGGCAGTTAGTCATTTGTTTGTTCATCTTTGGATTTGGCGGAAACATGCTTAATATTTCTGTGAACACCCAGGCAGTAAGCACAGAAGCTATTTATGGTCGATCCATTATGGCGTCATACCATGGTGTTTGGAGTCTGGCGGGGTTCACCGGCGCCGCGATCGGGACATTGATGATTGGGCTTAAACTGCTTCCCTATCAGCATTTTTTGATCATCATGTTCCTCGCTGCAATGATTATGATCTCTGCCTCACGCCATTTGCTGGTGACGGATATCAATAAAAATGAACAACAACCCATTTTTGCCATACCGGATCGATCGCTTATCAGTCTTGGCTTTATTGCATTATGCAGCATGATCTGTGAGGGTGCGATGTTCGACTGGAGTGGAGTGTATTTCCAAAAAGTTATTCAACCGCCGAAGGAATTGGTTGCCGCAGGGTATACAGCGTTCATGGCAACAATGGCGACCGGTCGATTTGTTGGCGATTGGTTTGCGACCCGCGTGGGGGTTAAAAAAATATTACAGATCAGCGGAGCGCTTACTGCTGTTGGTTTATTTACAGCGATAATATTTCCTTACTTTTTTACTGCAATAATTGGATTTTTATTTGTTGGGGCCGGCGTATCGTCGGTTATTCCTTTTGTTTACAGTGCAGCAGGAAAATCAAAAATTCTTTCACCCGGAGTTGCTTTAGCTGCAGTTTCTACGATTGGATATTTGGGGTTTTTATTTGGTCCGCCTTTTATTGGTTTTATCGCACAAGTGAGCAGTTTGCGTGTCTCACTGGGCTTAATAGCGATTCTGGGCATCGGTATAACGGTAATATCTACTCGTACAAAGTTCGATTAGTCATCCTGCATAATAAAAATCTCAACACGCATATTTTTTCTGGCTTCATCTTCTGTTCGGGCATAAGGGTTTATCATTTCTGAATTGCCCATTCCTCGGTATGTCATCTTTTCTTTTGGAATTCCATTATCGCTCAGTATTTCATATACGACTCTTGCTCTGTCATCGGATAGTTTATTCATCGCGTTCATATAACCGGAACCGGCAGGAACATTTAAGGGACAATTTACATGACCCCGGATTTCAAATCTTGCGTTTGTATAGTTTTTTAAAATTGCCACCACTTTTTTCAAATAATCAAGAGAGTAACCTTCCAAAATAGCAAGATCAGGCTTGAAATAGAGTTTATCAAGAACAAGTTTTTTGATTATAGCCGGTTGAGGGCTTTTCTTTACACTATCCGCATGAGGCGTTACTACCTGAATAGAGATCTCTACCCTTCTATTCAAAAAATTATCTGTTTGGCTCACGGTGTTTGATTCTCCAAAATATTTAACAGAATAATCCTGATTAAATTGAGTATTCTTTTTGAAATAACGGGCGATCGACAGGCTTCTTTTTTTTGAAAGGAGGATATTGCTTTTTGTGGAACCTACCGTATCTGTAAATCCTGAGATATTCTTTATTATCAAGTACCGGGAGTTAATAAAAAAAGAATCCAACCTCGCCTGTTCAATTTTATTTAATGCGAATTGGTTATTATCAAAATATACAATAAGGGTGGTGTCTTTTTCTTTCTGGGCAAAAACGGAAGAAACGATTAACAGCGAAAATAAAATCAGTTGTATAAATTGGCGCAGCATCATTGTGCAAAGAAATGAAAATAAAAAATCCGGATCAGTTTATTAATCCGGATTCGCATTATTTCAATAAGAATTTTATTTATTGTAAACAAGACTCTTTGAGGCGACCATATCATCAACCACTTTCACTGCTTCACCTAGCCAAATATCTTTTTGCAAACTTTTCGTCCATTTTGCATAACGATCAGCTTTGTCTTTATCATTATCATATTTATGGGCGTCCACTTCCATCGTTTCAACTTTTAATTCTTTCGATGATTTACTAAGTGTCTCAATTTCTTTTATTTTACTTCTGAATTTTTTTTGTTCTTCGCGGTATTTGTCAACATTCAATGAATGTACGGGCTTATCTGTTTGCTGATTCAAGATGGCGGCGTCAGCGCGGATAATATTAAAGACTGAATCATTCTTCAGGCGTTGTTCGCTTGCACTGATGATCGGATTAAGATTATACGCATATTTCCAAGGCGTATAATTCGCTTTTTGAATTTCATCCCATGGCAACGCATCCGGATTGTCTTTTTCACGCACTTTAGAATATTCAAGAATATCGGGAAGCACAACATCTGAGGCAACTCCGCGTAATTGTGTCGAGCCTCCATTAATGCGATAGAATTTTTGCAGGGTAAGTTTGATGGTCCCAAGATCATTACTTGCATCCGCAAAACCAAGTGTTTTGTCCAGGTCAATATTTCGTTGTACGGTCCCTTTGCCATAAGTAGAACTGCTTCCAATAATTACTCCTCTTTTGTAATCCTGAATTGCCGCCGCAAAGATCTCAGAAGCAGATGCACTATATTCATTCACCATTACCGCCAGGGGTCCATCATACAAAACCGTTTTATCGTGATCGCTTAGTATTTGTGGTTTACCATCTCTGTCACGAACCTGGACAACCGGACCCTGATCTACAAATAATCCAACCATTTGAACAACATCGTACAGGGATCCGCCCCCATTGTTGCGAAGATCAATTACGATGCCGTCAACTTTTTCATTTTTTAATTTAATAAGTTCATTTGCCACGTCAATGGAGCAGCGATTTGCTTTTTGATTATCAAAGTCGGCATAGAACTCAGGTAAATAGATATAGCCGATCTTTCCTTTGGCCTCATTCACGATAACACTTTTTGCAAAAGTTTCGTCCTGCACGATTTCATCACGCATCATCGGAACAACTTTTATTGATCCATCCGGTTTTCTGATCGTAAGACGGACCTCAGTTCCCTTCCCGCCACGAATCAATTTAATTGCATCTTCAGTTTCATAACCCGTTAGATCTACCGGTTCCTGGTTACCCTGCCCCACTTTTAATATGATATCACCACTTGCAATCTGACCGGATTTCCATGCGGGCATACCTGTTATTAACTCTCCTATCTTAATATTTCCATCTTCTTCTCTCAGCGTTGCACCGATTCCAAAAAAGCGGCCGCTCATTTGTTCATCAAAATATCTTTTGTCAACAGGCGGAAAATAATCTGTGTGCGGATCCATTGCCTGAACTATCGTTTCTACGAACATGTTGAAACGATCATCATCACTGTATTTAAATTTCAATCTTTCGTAAAACCTGTCCATCAATTTGGAGACCTTATCGCGGGCCTCTTTTTCCAATTGGGCGTTTGTTTTTTCTACATAGCCTTCCTTGCCCTTGCTGTTTTCCTGTTGTTCCAGCAAATCTGAATAACGTTGCAGGGTGATATATTTCAGCCTTTTTCTCCAGGCTTCTTTTCTCTCGGTGTCATTTTTTGGGAAATCCATTTTGTCGTAATCGGTATTAATGGATTCATCTTTTGAAAAATCGAAAGGATGAGATAATATTTCTTTATAAATAAGTTCTGTCTCCGGGATTCTTTTTTTCAATATTTCAGCAACTGCAGGTTCAAACTGAACAGGCGCTTTACCCAGAATTTCATCATCTATTTTTGTTGAATACTTGCTGCTCAGCAGATCAATATCCGATTTGAGCAAAATATCTTTTTCATCATCAATTTCGCCAAGATATTTATTGAAGACCTCTTTTGAAAATTTATCATCAATGTTTTTGGGACTGTAATGAACGTCTTCTAACATCACACCAACATTGCGTAAAATCTTTTCGTATTTAGTGGCGGGCGGATTTCCTCCAAAACCAAGCGAGCGAAACGCGACAAAAATTCCACATCCCAATACCATCAGGATGATGGGCAGATTTCTTTTATTGAACATATGATTTAAAACTTTTAACATGCTTCCAAAAATAACGATAAAACAGGTGTGTTGTTGCACGATTTACACTTTTAACGAGCTATTTTGATGGATGGTCATTAAAGAGTTTTTTGAAAAACAACCGATTTTTCCGGGTGTTGGTAAATCAGTAATCAGAAAATTTCCAAACACATTATCAAGGAGGGAATAAAAAAAGAAATCCCGGATTTACTCCGGGATCCAGGGTGACTGAAGGGTCTCGAACCCTCGACCCTCAGAACCACAATCTGATGCTCTAACCAACTGAGCTACAGTCACCGATTAAGCGGCAAAAATAGTTGAAATCTTTTTTTCATCAAAACTATATTTACAACTCTTTACCGTTTCTTTACAACCTGTATAATGCATCATTTATGAACCCATGGTTATATACGATCCCATTTATTTCTGCCTTCATTCATTGGCTTACCATTTGGATGGCTTTGAAATTATTATTTCATCCCCGTGTGCCCCGAAGAATATTATGGTTTCGTCTGCAGGGAATTTTTCCCAAACGTCAAAAACAAATAGCAGAAAGTCTGGGAAGAATTGTGGGGCAGGAATTATTATCATTCAAGGATATTGAAGAAACCATTACGCATCCTGAAAACGTTCAAAAAATTCTACCAGCTGCCGAGCAACATGTCGATCATTTTTTACGGGTTCGCTTAAAAGAGAATATGCCGGTGATTTCCATGTTTATCGGAGATAAAACGATCAATCAGCTGAAGGAAGTTTTTATGCAGGAATTGGCAGAACTATTTCCGGTGATAATGAAGAGTTATATCAACAACTTGAAAAATGATCTTGATCTTGAGAAAATAGTAGTTGAAAAAGTGGCTGCATTTTCATCAGAGAAACTAGAAAAAATGTTAAACCAGATATTGACAAAGGAATTTCGGTTTGTAGAGATCATCGGTGCAGCATTGGGTTTTTTTATTGGCGTTTTACAAATCCTGCTGACTTTATTAATGAAATAAACCGCTAAAAAGCTCGCCCTCTCATAGCTAAATTATGCCGCTAATAAATAATGAATTCCATTAGTGAATATTTGAACGACCTTTGCGTTCAAACATGAAATTTTTTTACATGAGAAAGTTATTGCTGATAATTGGACTGACTGGCTTAATTACAGGAGTTTATGCACAGTTTCCGGCGGGTGGAAGACAAGGTGGCGGGCAGGCGCCCAGTATTGGCCATTTCTATGGTAGAATTGTGGACTCTAAAACCAATAAAGGAATTGACGGAGTTTCTGTTCAACTGATCGGAAGTAAGTTTGATACAGCAACCAAAAAAAGAAAAGATGTTCCTGTTGCCGGGATGATCACCGCTGCCAAGGGCAATTTCAGTTTCGAGAATTTGGCCATCATGGGTAGTTACCATTTGAAGATAACAGCGATAGGGTATAAACCATATGATCAAAAAGTAAACTTCGATCTAAAATTTAGTCAGGGTGGCGACATTCAGCAAGCTTTAGCCGGAGTGGATAAAGATTTGGGAAATATAAAATTAGAAGCGGATGCTCAAACTTTAGGTGAGGTCACTGTCGTGGCATCCAAACCATTGATACAACTTGGCGCAGACAGAAAAATTTACAACGTAGAAAAAGATATTTCCGCACAAGGCGGTACGGCTACCGATGTAATGAAAAATGTCCCTTCCGTTGCAGTGGATATAGATGGCAACGTAACCTTGCGCAATGCCTCTCCAACTATTTTGGTCGATGGGCTACCTACGACATTAACGCTTGATCAAATTCCAGCGGACGCCATTCAAAGTGTGGAGATCATCACTAACCCCGGTGCAAAATATGATGCATCCGGCGGAACATCAGGAATTTTAAATATCGTGCTGAAGAAAAACAGGAAAGCAGGCTATAACGGAAATGTAAGAGCAGGAATTGATGAGCGGGGAAAAGTGAATCTGGGTGGAGACATTAACGTAAAGCAGGGGAAATTCAATGTATTTGCAGCCGGAAATTTTGGCCAACGTAAATCAATATCGCCTGGAGTTACAAGCCGGTATTCATTCTTCTCGCAACCTTTTGATAGTTTGCAACAATTCGATAATAGCGTGAGCAAGGGTTATTTTGCTTTTGGAAGAGCCGGAATTGATTTCTTTCTCGACAACAGAAATACCATTTCCGTTTCAGGAACCCTGGTTCACGGAAAATTCTCCCCTTATATTAACAGCGATTTGTATGTTGACACACTCTATCCTTCCGGAACGGTTTCTTCTTATACAAACCGGTATTCAACAACCGATGCGGTTTTTAATAATCACGGAGCAATGCTCAGTTTCAAACATACTTTTCCAAGAGCCGGCGAAGAATGGACCGCCAATGCTAATTACAGTAAAGGAACCAATCAAAACGACAATCTCATTGCCTCAAATATATATGAGCAAAAAGGCGGAAGCTTAAGCAGTGTGTATACACAACAACAGATTGGAAGCGGCAACAATGAATTTATCACCGCGCAAACTGATTTCTCCAATCCGATCTCAGATAAATCAAAATTTGAAACCGGTGCGCGCATCGCAGCTAGAAATGTATCGAGCCTGAATGATATTAACGTATACGATCCTGCAAGCAATACTTTTATTCCTGAACCGCTGTTGTCTTCCAATTATACCTATCATGATAAGGTTTATGCAGGTTATGTGACTTACACCAATGCAATAAAAGATTTTAATTATCAATTGGGATTACGCGCAGAAGGCTCAACATATAACGGAACTTCAAATTATGCTGTGAAAGATAACCCGGATACAGTTGGAAATTTCAGCAACAAATATCCAATCAATCTTTTTCCCAGTATATTCTTGACCCAAAAATTAGGCGGTGAACAGGAATTGCAGTTGAGTTACACAAGAAGAATTGATCGTCCGAATTTCTTTCAGCTTTTTCCTTTTACCAATTATTCAGATTCTTTGAATTTAACACAGGGCAATCCGAATTTGAAACCGCAATTCACCAATTCATTTGAATTGACCTATCAAAAAACATTTCCCGGGAATAACACTTTCATTGCTTCTGTATATTACAAGCACACCACCGATCTGATCACCGGATTTTCTGACACCACTAAAAATCCACTCAATGACTCGACAGTTATATTAAGCACTTTTGTAAATGCCAATTCAAGTTTTGTCGGTGGGTTTGAATTGATCGGGAGGAACAGCATTACCAAATGGTGGGACATTACCAGCAACATCAACATTTTTACATCGAAGATCAATGCGAATAATATCAGTATTCCAACAATCGGGCAAACATACAGCTGGTTTGGCAAAATCAATAATTCCTTCAAAGTATCAAAACATTTTACACTCCAGGTAAGCGGTGACTATACTTCTAAAACAGTATTGCCTCCCGGCGGAAGTGCCGGCTCAAGCAGTAATACAAGCGGAAGAGGTTTTGGCGTTGCGGTGAGTGGAAATGCCCAGGGATATACAAAACCCAATGGCGGTGTGGATGCTGCGCTTAAATATGAATTCCTGAAAAACAAAGTGGCTTCATTGACACTGAGTGTAAATGATATTTTTCGCAGCAGAGTAGCTGATGTTTATACCTCATCTCCCTATTTTACGCAAGAATATAACAGAAGGAGAGATCCGCAATTTTTCCGTTTGCAATTCAATTATCGTTTTGGAAAATTTGATGCATCATTATTCAAACGTAAAAACATAAAAGCAGATTCAGATAGCATGCAAAACAGCATGCAGGGTGTACAGTAACTAATTTCAAAATTACTCAATGGTTCAGCCGGACCATTGAGTAATTGCCTGATCGGTTAGTTATAAAATATTTTCCTCTTTAAAATCGTATTGATTTTTTATTTTCTTCAGTAGCTCATCAATTGCCATCTTATCATTGCTCGTTCTTTCCCCTCTTTCCCATCGGTCTAGTTCGTTGTTAATGTGTTTTTGTTGCAGTGAAGAAATTCTTTGCGTCAATTCATCCGACATTTCCTTTTTCTTTTCATACAGTCCATTCATTTTGTCGAATAACAATTCCTTATCCCGACGCATTTCATTTTCCGTTGTCGCCATTTGCAATAATTCGGTCTTTGCCAATGCAATATCATAAGGGCCTACAGTCATTATCAGCTTGGATAAAATCGGGCCGATCTCAATCAGGATTATTAATAATGAAATGAAAAGATCTGCCCAAAAAACGCTGCTTTCTTGCGTACTGAGATCAGATAAGGCTTTGTTCCTTTCCAAAAAACCAACATTGGCGGTGACCGCTTCTTCGTATTGCTTTCTTTTTATTTCATTATTTGCTGCCGTGTTATTTAAAATGCTATCCTGGTAATTTAATTGCAGTGAAAGTTTTTGCAATTCGGGAGTGAATTGCTGTAGTGCGATATTATAAGCCTGCTGCTTCAGTAAAGTAAGTTTTTCAATTCCGCGTTGTAATGAACCGCCAGTTCCATCTGCTTCCTGAATATAGGCCTGTTGCAAACGGTGTAATGTATCTTCAATAAGCGATTTTCTTTCCATTAATTTACTTCTCTCCTGTTGAGCGTTTAACAGAACCGTTTTATTTTCTGCCTGCAGCAAACTGTCATTCAGTAAAATCTTATGATGACGATTTTCTGCCACTTTGGTATCAATTTCTTTTTCAAAAATTTTCAATTCCAGTGGTCTTGCAATTGTTATTCCGATCAATAATGCAAGAATGATTCTGGGAACAGCGATCCAGATTTGTTTTCGGGTTGAAACACCATATTTGCGCATGGTTGACACAAGGAACCGGTCGAAATTAAATATGATCAATCCCCAGATCATTGCAAATGCAATCGCCCAACCCGCATTATTAAACACACTATAAATTGCATAGCCTGCGGATAAAGAGGCAAGCACAAATGTGGCCAATAGCACACCGCCGAGTCCGGCGTATTTTGTATGTTCAGAGGGATAGTCTTTTAATAATTGCTGATGTGCGCCCGCACACCACCACAAGAAATGAGAATCTGTTTTTTTAGTATTCCCGCTAAATGAATCATAGGAATACAATCCATTTTGCTTGCCATTAATAGCAGACATAATTTTGAAATTATTGAATGATTAAAATAGAGGTTGAAGCAGGAACACTGTTAGAACGGCGTTTTTTTCAGGAAATTGTAAAAGAAAAGCTAAAGAAAATCAATTGATCGCTTTTACAGCAATTTGATTTTTAACCAATGCTTTATTGATCTCTTTTGCGAATGTAATCGCATTTATTCCATCGCCATGAATACAGATCGTTTCCGCTTTGAGAGGAACGACCATATTTTCAACAGAGGTCACGGTTTGTCTTTCTATCATTTGCAAGACCTGGGTTAATAACTGATCAACAGAATTGATTAAAGCATTGGATCGATCGCGCGGAGTGAGACTTCCATCGCTGTGATATGTTCTATCAGGAAAAACTTCACTTGCGGTTTTAAGAGAATATTTCTTTGCCTCGGTGATGGAATGACTTCCACTCAGTCCATAGAGAATTAAATTCCGATCAAAATCATAAACTGCATTTGCGATAACCCGGGCAACCGATTTATTTTTTGCGCTTATATTATATAGTGCGCCATGCGGTTTGATATGATGCAAAGCAGTTCCGCACTTGGTCGCAGCCTCCTGAATAATAGTTAACTGTTCCCTAATGAGTAAATAATATTCATCTTCCGGTAAATCAAATTCTTTTCTGCCAAAATTTTCTTTATCAAGAAATGAAGGATGCGCGCCAATAGCAACATTATTTTGCAGGGCGAGTTCAATTGTTCTTGTTATCGTATGCTCATCCCCCGCATGATAACCACAGGCAATATTTGCAGAACTGATCAAAGGCATTATTGCTGCATCATTTCCACGACCTTCGCCAAGATCACAATTCAGATCAATGGTTAACATACAATCGCGTTTAAATGATCAGTGCATGAACGTTGAAGGATTTGTAAATCGCGTTGTTGTTCGAATAATAACTTTTCGGCAGTTTCAATATTGGTCATTATAAAATGAATGCAATCACTTTGCCTAAGTTGGGCAAGTTTTGGTAAATGAGCAGAGATTACATGGGCAATGCGCGGATAACCCCCTGTTGTTTGATGATCTGCCATTAATAATATCATTTGTCCGTTGGGTAATAATTGAACGGTGCCGAAACTTACACCAGTTGAAATAAGTTCGAAATTATTTTTTAATGATATTGAATCACCGCTTAACTGGTAGCCCATTCTGTCTGATGAAGGATGAATGATAAAATTATTTTCCAAAAAAATATTTTTCGACGAATCGGTAAGTTCATTCCATTCATTACCCGGGATCATCAAAATTTCATGCATATGTTTATACACTTTTTTTGAATCTGCCTGCCATGGTAATTCTCGTTTATTCTGTGCCTCATTCAATAATCCCGCGAAATAAATTGTATTTTCTTTAAAAGACAATTCATCTCCTTTTCTTAGTTGTCTCCCAAACCAGCCGCCAGCAGCCGCTTTCAGGTTAGTGCTATAACTGTTCAGCCACTTTTTCAAACAAATTCCACCGTGAACTGCGATATAGCACCGCGCACCGGATTGAAGTTTTGGAAAATGCAGTACCGTATTTCTTCTGACCACGACCGGCTGCCATGGTTTTAAGATTTCATCGTTAATCGTTGGAGAAAAATCTGCACCTGTTATCGCGATCAACGCATTTTGCTCAAAAAGAATTTGCGGACCGGGAAAATGAATTTCAATAACCGCTTCATGGGCACAATTGCCAACCAGCATATTGGCAACTTTTGAAGCGTACACATCCATTGCGCCGCCAGGGTTGATTCCCCACTTTGCAAAACCTGGTCTGCCATTATCCTGTATGGTATCAAGTACTCCTGGCTTTATAATGGATAGTGACATAATGAATATTAGCGATTAGGGGTTTGTTCCAGGATGCTGTTAAATTCTTCTTCGGATATGGGATAAAAATTTACCTGAGCGCCAAGCGTTAGTTTTATTGGAATCTCAGCTGCAGGTTCAAATAATTTTATGGGCGTTCTTCCAATAATATGCCAACCACCCGGGCAAGTGGTTGGATAGATCGCTGTCTGGCTTCCTGTAATACCCACGCTTCCGGATATAACCTGCTGTGGGCGCAGCTTTCGCGAGACTATTAATTGCTCATCAACTTTTCCCATATACGCAAAACCAGGTAAAAACCCCACCATATACACTTTGTAGGATCTGGAAGTATGCAAATGAATGATGTCCTGCTTGGATAATTGCTTTTCTTCTGCAATAAAATTCAGATCATATCCAAATTTATCGTCGTAGCAAACCGGTATGTCAATGATTTCATGCCGTTGTTCAATATTATAATTGGATGCCTGACCTGCGGCTTCATTCAATTTATCTTTTACCGCGTCATAAGCAGTGGAAAAATCGGGATAATTTTTCTTGACTGTGCATGGATCATAAAAAACAGAAAGCGAACTATAAGCGATAATAATGTCTTTGATTCCAGCGAATGGATTTTGCAATAACCATTCGTTCATGGAAAGAATTTTTTGGTTCACATCATCATTAATGCAATTACCCAATTCAATTGTTGCAGAGGAATCTCCGATGGAAAATATTTTTGTGCTGGCAGTCAATATGTTTCGAAATGAGTTGTTAAGTTAAATTTTTTATAACAAAGTATATAACTGAATATGAAAAATAATGTTGTCGTTGCTTGTAAATATCTCTTTAGAAAACTGATGAGCAATGAGCTAAACGCTCGAGTAAGCGTGGCAACAATGTTGATTAAAGCGCTGATGCGGGTTGCATGATACTGGTCAAATGAACACAAAACCGGCACAATTGTTTAATGTACCAATTTTTTAGTTTCGCCGTTATACTGTAAACTTGCACGCCGGCGAACCTATTGTAAACCGCTTAATGAAAGTATGGCAAAGAATTTATTGATCGTTGAGTCTCCTGCGAAAGCGAAGACAATCGAAAAGATTTTAGGAAAGGATTTTGAAGTAAAAAGTTGCTATGGGCACATTCGCGACCTCGAAAAAGAGGACATGGGAATTAACGTAGAAAAAAATTACGAGCCTCGTTATATCGTTCCGGATGATAAACAGAAAGTCGTAAAAGAACTTAAATCTCTCGCAAAAAAATCTGATGAAGTTTGGCTCGCAACCGATGAGGACCGTGAAGGCGAAGCCATTAGCTGGCATTTATGTGAGGTGCTGGGATTAGATCCAAAAACAACCAAGCGAATTGTTTTTCATGAAATAACAAAACCAGCGATACAATCCGCGGTTTTGCATCCACGGACGGTTGATATGAATTTGGTCAATGCCCAACAGGCCAGAAGAATCCTGGACAGAATAGTTGGTTTTGAATTGAGTCCGGTTTTGTGGCGTAAGATAAGTGTGAAGAATAATCTCAGCGCTGGTCGGGTACAAAGCGTCGCTGTTAGAATAATAGCAGAAAGAGAAAGAGAGATCAATGCATTTAATGCAATAAGTCATTTTAAAGTAGAAGCCCAGTTTACCGCAAAAGATATTTCCAACAATCAGGTCACTTTCTCTGCAGAAGGGAAAAAATATTCATCCTCTGATAATGCCGAAGACTTCCTGAAAAGTTGTATTGGCGCCAATTATGCGGTAAACGATATCCAGGTCAAGCCGGCTCGAAAATCTCCTTCGGCTCCTTTCACAACATCAACATTGCAACAGGAAGCAAGCAGAAAATTAGGCTATTCGGTAAGCAGAACAATGGTACTTGCGCAAAGACTATATGAAAGCGGTAATATAACGTACATGCGTACCGACAGTGTTAATCTGAGCCAGACGGCGGTTGATGCAATAAAGAAACAGATCAGCAGTCAATATGGAAATGATTATTTTCAGCCAAGAAGATTCAAAAATAAAAACGAATCTGCGCAGGAGGCCCATGAAGCCATTCGGCCAACTTACATGGAAAATACGACTGTTGAAGATTTTGATTGTAAAAGACTATACGATCTGATCTGGAAAAGAACAATGGCAAGCCAGATGGCGGATGCTGAATTAGAAAAAACGACCGCAAAAATTCAAATATCAACGAATAAAGAAGAATTGACAGCACAAGGTGAAGTGTTGAAATTCGATGGTTTTTTGAAGGTTTACCGGGAAGATAGAGACGATGATGACATCAATGATGATGAACAACAGGAAGGTGTTTTGCCACCATTAACTGTTGGGCAGCAATTGCCATTAAAAGAAATGAAAGCGATCGAACGATTTAGTCGTCCATTGCCAAGATATACAGAAGCCTCTCTAGTAAAAAAGCTGGAAGAGCTGGGAATTGGTCGCCCCTCGACCTATGCGCCCACGATCTCGACAATTTTAAAACGAGGCTATGTGGAAAAAAGAGATAAAGAGGGCGTACGCAGAGATTTCAGAATCCTGCAACTGAAAAATAATACCATTAATAAAATAGTCGAGCAGGAAAATACAGGTGCGGAAAAATCTAAATTATTTCCAACCGATCTGGGGTTGGTTGTCACGGATTTTTTGAAACAGTATTTTGATGATATCATGGATTATAATTTTACTGCGCGGATTGAGGAAGAATTTGATGAAGTGGCAGAGGGTAAAATAAAATGGAATAAAATGATTGATGAATTTTATACTCCATTCAAAAAAGATGTTGAGAACACCATAGAAAATGCAGAACGAATAAGTGGCGAAAGAGAATTGGGCGTTGATCCCACCAGTGGTAAAAAGGTGATTGCAAGGATGGGACGCTACGGTCCGATGGTTCAGATTGGAGAATCAAATGAGGAAGAAAAGCCACGTTTTGCAAAATTAAAGAACACCCAAAGCATCGAGACCATCAGGTTCGACGAAGCGATGGAACTTTTCAAATTAGGCGCTCCGCTGGGTGAATACGAAGGACAGGAAATTTCGGTCAATATCGGCCGGTTTGGCCCCTATGTAAAATTCGGTGACCAGTTTGTTTCCATTCCCCGTGGTCAGGAAGCTTCGTCCGTTGACCTGGAAAAGGCAATTGAAATCATTGAAGCGAAAAAAATCGAAGATGCACCGATCGGTTATTATGAGCAAAAACCAATTACAAAAGGCAAAGGCCGTTTTGGTCCCTATATAAAATGGAATGATCTGTTCATTAATGTTCCCCGCGCCTATAATTTCGACAATCTCACACAAAAAGATTGTGATGAATTAATAAAGAAGAAATTAGAAAAAGAAGCCAATCGTTTCATTCAACAATGGCCGGCAGAGAAAATTGCCATTGAGAACGGACGATGGGGACCTTTTATCCGGTTCGGGAAAAAGATGTTGAAAATTACCGGCGGTGGCGCTTCGGGAAAATACACAGCAGATGAATTGGCTGTCATTAGTTTGGAGGAGATCAAAAAAATGATCTTATCGCAAGATCCAAAAGCCTTTGATAAAAAAACTTCTTCCAATAAAAAATCAGGATCGAAGAAAGCTCCTGCAAAAAAATCAGCTCCAAAAAAATCACCCAAAAAAAAATGATCTACAACCCGGCAGATAATTAAAAAACACAAGATTTCTTGCGTTGAATCGTTATTAATAAAGCAAGGTTGTGGATTTGTGGAAAACATTTTTATCAATAGTTTTCTAACATCCACGAATATTACTTTTTAATTGTGCTTACACACCACTAAATCATTTACCCGATGCAGGAAAACAAAGAGATAAAGGCCTTATTTCATCTTATTGACGACCCCGACGAAGAAATATTCAGTTCAATTAGTGATCGCATTGTAAGTTATGGACGAGGTATCATCCCTAATCTTGAAAACCTGTGGGAGAATACCATCAGCGAAGATGTACAGGAAAGAATTGAATTACTCATCCATAAATTACATTTCACAGATCTGACAGAAGACTTTCAAAGATGGAAAATGAGCAGTTACCAGGATTTATTGACGGCTTCATTATTGGTAGCCAAGTTTCAATATCCTGATCTGGTAACTGCAAATGTTTTGCAGGAAATCGAGAAACTCCGCCGCAGTGTCTGGCTTGAGTTGAATAATTATCTCACTCCACTTGAACAGGTGAATGTTTTGACCAGCATCCTCTATAATTACTATGGACTTAAAGGAACTGAAGTTGGCTACCAGCACCCGGAAGAATTTTTAATTAATAAGGTAATTGAAACAAAAAGAGGAAATGCGATCACTAACGGGGTGCTGTACCTCCTATTAAGTGAATTGCTTGATATTCCAGTAAAAGCCATTAATATTCCCAAACAGTTCGTATTGGCATATATAAAACCAGACTATACGCAAAGTATAGTCGAAAATGAGAATCTTATCAATAAAATTGATTTTTTTATTGACCCGATGAGCGGTCAGATTTTTACCCATAAAGATGTAGAGAATTATTTCAAGCGTATATCGGTTCCCCCGGTCGCTTCCTATTTCAAACCTATATCACATATACGCGTTATTCAAACGATGCTGGAAGAATTTAGTAAGTGTTTTGATAATGAAAAGACCTCCTACAAACAACAAGAATTGCTGGCACTTGCCGCTTCGATTATTGAATAATTTCAAAAAAATCTATGCGATTATCCTTGCATAAAACACAGGTTCTTAGACCTTAAATTGAATTATTGAAAATTATTTTGAAAAAAATACCTAATGGTATTGCATTATTCAAAAGCGGGTATTAGCTTTACGTTTCAATTCGTAATCCCTTTTCCTTTCTGAATGGCCGCTTATATCTAACATAAGCAATTGTTGATCCATACTTATTGATTAAAGCCTCCTCCAATATTTGCATTTCATTACGATTTTCAAAAATATTACAGCAAGAGCTGTTTAAAAATTCCTCCTTTGAATGATCACGAAGAGTGCAAACTCATGTGCTGATTATTATTTTCTACTTATTCTGAACCACATTTCCTGATTAACCATTTCATTTTCCAGCTCCTCAAAAACCCCTGCGCTTTTGTGCGGGATAGCTATGCGTTTTTCGAAACCCGATTATAAACAAAAAGAAAGTAAAATGAAACGGTTTTTACTCGTTATTCTTACCCTTGTTGCGATCTCAACAGGTAAATTATTTGCTCAAAGTTTTTCTAACAGCGCGACACCAAATTCAGTTTCGGTTTCTGCGTTGCCAACAACGATAAGCTTGAGTTCAACAATCAGCGGTACGTTCGGTACCAGCAGTTATCAATTTGCCAGCGTAACATCTTGGGCTGGACCAGGAAGTGGTATCACTGTTGGTAGTACATCTATCAGCGGTAGCAATAAGGTTGCTTCTGCAACAGCAACTTTGCCGGCAGGTCTTTCTGCAGGCACTTATACTTTTACACTTTCCTACAACACCAATAGAAGTGGTCATAGCGGTACACAAACCGTTAGTGTAACAGTTACGCCTGCTGCCTCAGTATCGTTGAATCCCTCCCCTTCTACAGTGGCTGCGGGTTCTTCATTAAGTGTGACGGCAACGACAAATAATTTTTCAGGGTCAGGCAATTACAGTTATAGCTGGGCTTCATCACCCTCAACTGGCGTGACATTACCTGGCAACAGTAGCTCCAGCAGCAGTTCAACAACGCAGAGCATCACTTTTGCAAATACAGGTACGTATATTATAACATTAACGACAACCAGAGGAAGTTCTACAGCAACAGCAAATGATACGGTTTATGTAATTAATAGCAAGTCAAAAGCATATAACAGCCCGGTGTATTCGGCAAACATTCCCGGAGGACATACGATGATCGGTAATACGATCATGGCATCGTCTTCTTTCAAGAACAGCAATGCCAGTACAAGCACCATCATGAATTATTTTACGGTAGGCTCTGACGGAACAACAAGTATTTATGGTAATGATAATTCTGACATGGAATTTGTAAATATTGATAATGGAGCCACGGCAGGTATTGTTAGCTCATCTGCTTCCACTTTGAGTCTGCCTTCTGGAACAAACACGATAAAATTTGCGCGTTTGTATTGGGGCGGTCATATTACGGCAAGTGATCTTGCCTCAGCCAATCTTACAACTGTAAAAATAAAAGGACCATCTGGTACCTATCAAACAGTAAATATTCCGGCAAATCAGATTTATGCACTTCCTTCAACCAATGATAACGGGAATACATATTATAACTACCAGGCTTATGCTGATATCAGCAGTTTCGTACAATCAAAAGGACAAGGAACTTATACTGTAGCAAATATTCCTGCATCAACCGGTACTTATAGTAATAGTGAAGGTGGAGCATACGCAGGATGGGGAATCGTAGTGGCATATGAAAATGATGCGATGTCTTATTATAGCATTCGTATCTATGATGCGTTTCTTATGATCGCGCAAAACTCAGCAGCACAAACGCTCACATTAACCAATTTGAACGCGCCGAACAATACATTACTGACCACCGATGCTTATTTATCAACTTTTGCATGGGAAGGTGATGCTAACCTTGCTGCGTCAGGTTCTAATGCCGCAGGTGATTACTTACAGATCAACGGTTATACTTATAGCGATGCAGTAAATCCGGCAACAAATATGTGGAACGGAACTATCTCAAATAACGGAAATTTCGTGACCACCAATAACCCGAGTTATAAAAATCAGATGGGTATAGATATTGATCAGATAAATGTAGGAGCAAGTTATGGCATCACCCCTAACGCCACTTCTGCAACCGTAACATTTGGTACTGAAGCTGACCAGTATTTTCCCAGTGTATTTGCATTCAGCATCAAAATGAAGGATCCTTTGGTTACCATTACTAAAACAGTAACCGGAAGCAAGGCTCCTACAAACCAGCTTTTGGCAAATGAAAATTTAACCTATGTGATCGCCGGCCAAAATACGGGGCAAGGTAATCTTGCAAACGCGGTGATCGTGGATTCACTTCCTGCCGGAATCACTTATGTTCCCGGTTCAATGCAAATCTATAACTTCACTACCAACACGATGGTTCCACAATCGGATGCTCCAGGTGATGATAAAGCCTTTGTTGCCACAGCAACTGATGGGGTGCAGTATCTTACATTTTATATTGGAACAGGTGCAACCAATAATGCTGGCGGAACATTATCTGCTAACGATCAGTATAAAGTTCAGTTCCTCGCGACGACTCCGGCTGATGTAAACTCCCTCGGAACAGTTTCCAACACAGCTTATGTTTCAGGGACAGGATCTCAGGCTGGTAATTTATCAACCAACATTACCAACCAGTCAACAGCCATCATCACTCCTCAAAATTCATTACCTGTTACATTACTCAGTTTCACAGCAGTATTGTCAGGGAATAATGCGCAATTGAATTGGACTACCACTACTGAAAAAGACAATGACCATTTCGATATCGAAAGAAGTACTGATGGTATAAACTTTACAAAAGTTGGCACCGTTGAGGGTAATGGAACAACATCACTTCTTCATAACTATAGTTACACCGATCCAGTAAGTGGATTATCAGGAGTTGTTTATTACCGGTTGAAGGATGTTGATGTTGATGGTAAATTTGGATACAGCAAAATTGTTGCTTTACGATTAGATGGATCAGCAATCTCTGCAAGCTTCTCGGCTTACCCCAATCCATTTACATCGAACATCAAATTAAACCTGACAAGTACCAGAACAACAAATGCAATGGTAAGTCTCACAAATACTGCCGGTCAGCGTTTAGTTAGTCAGTCAGTTCAGTTACAAAATGGAGAAAATGTTGTTGTGTTGCAAAACCTTGCTGCACTTCAACCCGGAATTTATGTCGTGGAACTGGTAACAGAAGATGGTAAAAACTATCAAAAAGTAATTAAACAATAAACGAAGTAAGTTCCCTAATGAAACAAAACCCCTCTTGCTTGATAGCGGAGGGGTTCTTGTTTTGAGACCATAGCACCATCCTCCAAATGCGAAAGTTCAAAACACCCTTCCCTCTATCACCATAAAAATCATTCCTTCAATAAAAAAATTTGTTTACTACTTCGCAAAACCATTAAATTTAGCCTTTAATAATCTTTCACAATTTTGTAAAGCCATATGGGAGATATACAGGTTAAAAAACAAACAAAACAGTACGATGCAATTATTGTTGGTTCAGGCGCCGGCGGCGGAATGGCAGCTTACGTGTTAGCTAATGCCGGATTAAAAGTTTGCCTTATTGAAGCCGGTCCGATGTTTGACCCCAAAACAGATTCTAACCAATTAAAAAATCCGTGGGAATCTCCTAGACGCGGCGCCAGCACTAAATTCCGGCCTTTCGGTGATTTTGACGGGTGTTACTGGGGATGGGATATTGACGGCGAACCTTACACACATGTTGGTGATACAAAATGGGAATGGTGGCGCGCAAGAATGTTGGGGGGAAGAACAAACCACTGGGGGAGAATTTCATTGCGCTTTGGTCCAAAAGATTTCAAACGCAAAAGTATTGACGGACTGGGAGATGATTGGCCTATTGGTTATGAAGACGTAAAACCCTATTACGACAAAATAGATAAAATGCTTGGTGTCTTCGGAACCAATGAAGGACTTGAAAATGATCCTGATGGATTTTTTCTTCCTCCGCCAAAACCAAGATTACACGAATTATTTATCAAAAAGGCCGGAAATAGTATAGGCATACCCGTTATACCTTCAAGACTTTCAATTTTAACTAAGCCTATGCAATTGCCCGGCGGTGGTGACAGAAGTTGTATTTTTTGTGCGCAATGTGGCCGTAGTTGTAAATTTTATGGTGATTTTTCATCTTCATCAGTGCTGGTTCTTCCTGCTGTTAGAACAGGTAATGTAGACCTGGTAACAAATGCGATGGCGCGGGAAGTATTGACTAACAATGAAGGTCTTGCCACAGGAATTTCTTATGTGAGCAAAGATGATATGCAGGAATACCAGGTCAGTGGAAGAACGGTAATTCTTGCCGCAAGTGCATGTGAAAGTGCAAGATTATTGATGAACTCAAAATCTTCCCGGCATCCAAACGGATTAGCAAACAGCAGCAATGTTGTTGGAAAATATTTGCATGATTCTACCGGCGCGGACATGGGCGGAATCATTCCCGAACTTTTCGACAGAAAAAGATATAATGAGGATGGCGTTGGCGGAATGCATGTTTACACGCCTTGGTGGCTTGATAATAAAAAGCTTGATTTTCCGCGTGGTTATCATATTGAATATGGCGGTGGATTTGGCATGCCGATGTATGGTTTCAACTGGGGCATCGAAAAAATGCAGGAGATGTTTAAAATCAAGGGCAAACAAAAAGAGCCGGGCGGTTATGGAGCTTCTTTGAAAGAAGACTATCGCTATTTCTTTGGCTCTCATGTGGGCATGGCTGGTCGCGGGGAAGCCATTGCACGTGAAGATAGTTATTGCGAAATTGATCCTGAGGTTGTTGATAAATATGGAATCCCTGTTCTTCGTTTCAACACCACATATACCGATTATGAAATAAAACAGGCAAAGCACATGAAGGAAACTTTTAAAGAGATCCTGCATGCAATGGGCGCAGTGGTAACCTGGGGCGGCGATGATGGTCCGCATAATAATTATGGTTTGCATAATCCCGGAAATATTATTCATGAAGCGGGCACCGTTCGGATGGGCAATGATGCGAAACGCTCACCATTAAACAAGTACAGCCAGGCCCACGATTGCAAGAATTTGTTTTGCGTTGACGGCGGCCCCTTTGTTTCACAGGCTGATAAGAATATTACATGGACGATTCTTGCATTATCTATGCGCACCAGCGAATATATTGTTGATGAAATGAAGAAAAGAAATATTTAATACGCTTTGAGCAATTAGCTATGAGCCATGCGTTTTTTGCTCCGGTTTATAGCCCAACGCTCGCGGCAAAAACCAAATTATTATAATAATTATGGACAGAAGAAAATCGATCAAAGCATTATTAATCGGAGGAGTTTCAACCGGGGTTTTGATTGAAGCTTGTCAACCGACGGATAAAAAAACAGAAGAAACAAATCCTGCGGAAACTGCCAATGCCAGCGACATCAATCGAATGAAGGAAGAGCAGGCGCATGAAAAAGAATTACTATCGCAGACTTTCTTTACACCGCATGAAATGGCAACGATCACTATCCTCGCCGACATCATCATTCCAAAAGATGATGTAAGCGGAAGCGCGAGTGATGCAAAAGTTCCGGATTTTATCGAATTCATCGTAAAAGATATGCCGGAACATCAAACGCCCATGCGCGGGGGTTTACGCTGGCTTGATATGCAATGTTTGAAGCGGTTTGAGAACTCATTCCGTGATTGCTCCCACGAGCAACAAATGCAAATGGTTGATGAAATCGCCTGGATTAAGAAATCAAAACCGGAAATGGCGCAAGGCGTTTCGTTTTTTAATTTGATGCGTAATCTGACGGCAACTGGCTTTTATACTTCTCAAATTGGGGTGAAGGATGTTGGTTACATGGGCAATGTTCCTAATCAATGGAATGGTGTGCCAGCCGACGTTTTAAAGCAATACAATATGGCTTACACAGAAAAAGAATTGAAAGAGTGTGTGAGTTTTTGAGAAATGAAATTAATTTTCAATCACAGAAAAATAAAAACCCTCTTCACTCAGAACAAATGTATTGGGAACAAAAGAAAGAAGCGATTTGGCGATCATGGATGAAGCTTCTTTTTGATAATGAGTACCCATTTCAGGAGTTCGCATTGCATAACGCCAGCTTTGAATCTTCAGCAAAGCAATTTTGCTTTCCTGCATTACCTGGTTTTCCGATTGAATAAAAATTTCAGCAAGATGATCCTGTTGGTTTTGGGTATTGGGTTTCATGGGATATGAAATTATTATTGGATTTTAAAACTTACTCAACAAACAACGCGAAGTCTTTCTGAAAATTGTATTGGGGGAAAAACTCTGCAAAAAATATTGATTTTGCCGGGAATTATCCGGTATTGGTATCCCTATTTTCTCGCTATTTGACTGCCAGAAACCAATTTTTCTGTCCTTGAAATCCTCGATCCTGATCTTCTGTACTTAAATTCTTCAATCTTCCCTATTATTGTATTAGCACATTAACTTTTCAACTGTTGCATCAAAATTTGAAATGATTAATTTTGCATAAAGAATAAGGTCAATAACAATGCAACAAAAACCGGGAACGATAACGCAGGAAGAAATTGACGTGGAAGTGCTCGAAAAAAATGACGAGCCACGCAGCCTTATTGTGTGGAATGATGAAGTGAATACTTTTGAATGGGTGATTGAAACATTGATTGAGGTTTGTAAACATTCCTTGGAGCAAGCCGAACAATGCGCGATGATCATTCATACGCAGGGAAAATACGCGGTAAAACAAGGCAGCTATAAAGAATTAAAACCGATGCGTGATGCCATTACCGAACGCGGAATTGGAGCAACAATAGAAGTCTTATCGGAATCCTGAATCTAGATACTTGTTCCTTGAAATCTTTATCAAATTTTTTCTTCAAATGCAAACCTCATATTTGTTTCATGCCTTTATTTGCACTAGATAAGGAACTCATATTCCCGCCTGTCCGTTTATCCGAACCTGACGGATTACTTGCTGTGGGCGGTGATCTCTCAACAGAGCGATTATTACTCGCGTATCGCAACGGAATTTTTCCATGGTATGAGGGTGAGCATATTTTATGGTGGTGCCCGGATCCCAGGTTTGTTTTGTTTCCGCAGGAATTACGGGTGAGCAAGAGCATGAAACAATTATTGAAGAAAAATGCTTTTGATTTCAGCATTAACAATGCTTTTGAAGAAGTGATCAATAACTGCAAAACAGTTTCCAGGCGTGGACAGGAAAGTACCTGGATCAGTGAAGAAATAAAAACGGCATATACAAATCTGTATAGGTTAGGTTACGCGCACAGCGCTGAAGCATGGCTTAATGGTGAATTGGTCGGCGGATTATATGGCGTGCGATTAGGAAATGTTTTTTTTGGCGAAAGTATGTTCAGTAAAATTAGTAACGCCAGCAAATTTGCCTTTATAAAATACGTATATGCATTAATGTTAGAAGGAATCAGGTTAATTGATTGCCAGGTATACACAGAGCACCTCGAAAGTCTTGGTGCGAAAATGATCGAGCGGCAAAAATTCATTGAATTGCTCAACCAATATATTTGAGTAGCGGGAGAAGTCAGTGACGCGAAGTTAAGAGTTCAGGAGTTGGATAGCGGATCGGTATTGAACTGCGACGCTATAAAAACCCGGTCCAAAATACTAAAATCTTGTTCCCAAATAATGTGGTAAGATTGCCCGCCATGTCGGCCAATCATGTCTCCACTCCTGTCCCCAAATATCCAGTTCATACCAAATATTTTTGCTGTACAGTACACCCGCGAATCTTCTGTTTGCATCCGGGTCCTCATGGTCGCCGCTGCCGGTGACCAAATGAATATGTCCGCTTCGCCTGATCTGCTCCAGCACATGGTGATCGCTAAGATTTGGCATATAATGGATCGGGCTGTTGAAATAAACATTATCATCGAAATATCCTTTTGTATATTCCGTCAGATCATAAACACCGCTCATGGCAATGCAACCATTAATGATGTCCGGTCTTTTAAGAAATAAATTGGCGCTGTGCAACGCGCCGAATGAGGCACCGCAAGTAATTATCGGCGTTTCCCAACTGGTGTTATTTCGGATAAAAGGAACCACTTCATTAAAAACATAGTCGTTGAATTGTTGATGACGGATCGCTTTGTCTCGCGGATCCATATTATTATTCAACCAGCTTTCATTATTTATGCTGTTGATTGAAAAAACTTTAACCTTACCGGCATCAATAAATGGGGCGATTGAATCCATCAATTGAAATCTTTCATATTCCAAATAATCGGCAGCTGCAGTGGGAATTAACAATAATGCAAAGCCATAATTTCCATAAACGGCAATTGGCATTTCTTTATTTAAAGATGGACTATACCAGGAAGTGAGATTACGCTCCATAAATATCTTTTTGATTCAAAATTAAATACCGAAATAAAAAATGAAAATACGATTTTATTATTTTGTGTAAACCGCGCCATAATAATGTTTCAGCGTGGTTAGTTTTATATCACCCTTTTCAACATGCACTAATTTATATTCGTTGAATTTGTTTTGCACATCCATGAAACCCAAAACACAAGAATATTTATCCTTCCCTTTTTCAATGGCAGGTTTAGGCATAAGACCAAGATTAGGCAGCTTTAATGTATCCTCGGCTTTCAATTCTTCATATTCCATCCTGATCAGGTAATAAAAAGTCTTTTTTGTTTCATACAGCTTCACGGAAAAATGCCAGTCGTTTAAATTATCATTGACCTTCTCGCTGTATTCGGCGATCGGATCAGGTTTAATATCGCTTCGATAGGGCGAAACCGTATTCAAAGGGTTTTGGTTTGCCGAATCTGTCTCTGCGATTGCCGGCTGATTATTTGAGTGGCATGAAAAAAGAAAAACAGTAATTATGATTTTTGGGGAAATATTTTTCATAGAACCAGCATTTTTTTTCGATGCAAATATGCGGATTTATTGGAAGGCAGAAACACCAAAATCAATTTTTTTATTCGGCCAACGGGCAGCGTGTTGATAGACCAATCCGCGCATATAATCGTTCTCCGGATATGGGGTGAGATAGTTTTTCAATTCATCCATTGCGACAATTCCCGGATGATCTGATGGCAAATATCCCATTCCGTAAAACTTTCCGCGTTCAATTAAAATACAACTTTGCTCATCTGCATTTCTTCCCTCGCCGATTAATGTGAACGACGGCAAACGGTTTTTTAATGAAGCAATTGCCTTTTCCACGCGTTCATTATACGCAGCAGGAGATTCATTATGTTCACAAGCGCCAAGACAATAATTTTCTATTATCCCCTGGCACGTATCCTCATCAATTTGTAAAAAACAAAATTTTGGACAGAGATTGAATTCGCGAATCAATTTGCGCAACATATTTTGTCCTTCGAATAATAATGAAAAAGTATACAAGGGGGTAAGATTTCTTTTTCTTTTTTCAATCGCCAATCGGTTATACCCGTTAATATCTTCGAACATATATAATCCATAAACCTGTTCAAATCTTTTTAAGCTACGATTATATTGCGGCCACAAACGTTTTATTTCAATGCATTCTAATAAGAATGCCATTAATTCTGTACCGCAATTTTGAAAAGAAATCGAATAGATATTTCTCAAAAACTCCTGTTTTTGCCGATTTGGTTTATTGTTTGAAAAATGACTGCTCACCCGCTTTCTCAAATTTTTTGCCTTGCCTACATAAACCACTTTACCTTTTTCATTGTGGAAATAATATACGCCGGGAGTGTATGGCAATTGCTCAATTTGATCTGCAGACAGGTTTGGCGGTAAATATTGTTCCCGACTTTTTCCTTTTAGCATTTCCTGCACAAATCTGTTTGCATCATTGTCCAGGATTTTTCTTAAGAGTTGAACTGTCGCATCAACATCTCCGCCTGCACGATGTCTATTTGAAATTGAAATTTCCAGGGTGCGGCACAAATTGCCAAGACTATAACTGACAAAACCGGGAAATACTTTTCTGCTCAATCTTACCGTACAAAGTTTTTTGCAATTAAGATCAAGACCGGAAAGTCTTAAATGATGTTTGAGAAAAGAATAATCGAAGTTCACATTATGAGCAACAAAAATTTTATCATTTAGTAATTCAAAAATAGTAGAAGCGACTTCATTAAAAGATGGGGCACTGGCAACCAGTTCATCGTTGATTCCCGTTAACGCCTGAACATATCTTGGAATTGGAATCCCGGGATTAACCAATGTTTCGTAACGCCTGATTTCATTTTTTCCATCATGCAATACAATAGCAACTTCAGTAATTGCGTTATTAGCAGCATAACCGCCAGTGGTTTCTATATCTACAATAGCGTACAAATTTCAAAATTGTACATTAAAGATATGTAGAGATGGCGAAATCCTTTTAATCCCTCCCACTGAAAACGCGCAGAAAAATTCTGTCTGCGATCGTTTAACCCTATAAATCCAATTTGTATGAAAAAAAATTACGCATTAGCTTCTTTGAAGAAGAACACATTGGCAACACTTACCGTGATCATTTATTTCTTCGCTGTATTGATGTTTGCTTATGTTTTTACAATGTCTTGATAATCAGTAGTTTTAAAGATCAATTTTTTTTTGATTTTATGCCAGAATATATTATATTTGTTCTGGTGTAATTCATCATTTTTTGATCGTCTCTTAACTACAGTTCGGAAATCTCTTCTAAAATCGTAGGAAAAACTAAGTTATTCTCTGATCCATTCCGTCCTTTTGAAGCCCTATTAACTAACATGGTTTCACTTTAAAATTTTCGTTATGAAAAAGGAAATGAATCATTGGCACCTCGGAGAAACAGCAAAAACTGCTTTAATAGCAGGAGGTTTTCTAGGTTTAGTAATGCTTTTATCTTACCTGTATTGGTTTGCATAAGAGTTTTATTTTGTCACGTTTAAAATTTTAGTTTATTGAGATTAAATTTTACTCTCGATTATCAGATTTTTTAGCAACAAATCAAAACATTTTAAATTCCCCTTTCGGGGAATTTTTTTTGCGGTTATTTTGGAACATCATCAATGCACTTCGTGGCTTATTCACTCCATCATTTATTCATACCTTTGCAGTCCATTAAATTTCGCAATCGAATTTTTCAATAAAAATGGAATTAAGTAAACATTACAATCCTGCAACAACAGAAGAAAAATGGTATAAACACTGGCTTGAGAAAGGGTATTTTAAAAGCGAGCCTGACCAAAATAAAAAACCATTTACCATCGTCATTCCTCCCCCAAATGTAACGGGTGTTTTGCACATGGGTCATACACTGAATGAAACGGTGCAGGACATTCTTGCCCGCAAGGCAAGAATGAATGGCTTCAATGTATGCTGGGTTCCCGGAAGCGACCACGCATCCATTGCCACAGAGGCAAGAGTGGTGAACATGCTTAAAGAAAAAGGGATCGACAAAAATGATTTAACGCGCGAAGAATTTTTGAAATATGCTTTTGAATGGAAAGAAAAATACGGCAATATTATTTACAACCAGATCGAACGGTTGGGATGCAGTGTTGATTGGGACAAGGTCACTTTTACGATGGATGAGCATTATTATAAAGCAGTGATGAAAGTCTTTGTCGATCTGTATAAGAAAGGATTGATCTATCGTGGAGCAAGAATGATTAATTGGGACCCATCTGCAAAAACCGCGCTTAGCGATGAAGAAGTTGAATACAAGGAAGTGCAGGGGAAATTGTATTATGTAAAATATAAGATAGCTGACAGTCCTGCTGACTCCGATCTTTCAAATTCAAACGAATATATCGTAATCGCAACGCAACGGCCGGAAACCATAATGGGTGACACCGCGGTATGTGTTAACCCCAATGATCAGCGATATGGGCATTTGAAAAACAAAAAAGTAATTGTTCCTTTAGTCGATCGGAAAGTGCCGGTTATTTTCGATGATTATGTTGACATGAATTTTGGAACTGGCGCGTTAAAAATTACACCCGCACATGATATTAACGATTACAACCTTGGAATAAAATATAATCTTCCTGTAATTGATACATTAAATGATGATGGTACATTAAGCAAAGCTGCGGAAGTATTTGTCGGGCTGGACCGTTTTGAGGCAAGAAAAAAAGCTGTAGCACAATTGAACGCCGAAGGGTTATTGATCAAGGAAGAAGACTATCAGACAAGAATTGGTTTTTCGCAACGCACCAACGCAATCGTTGAGCCCAGAATTTCAACACAATGGTTTGTCAAGATGAAGGAACTTGCCCAACCTGCTTTAAAAGCGGTTGTTGATGGGGATATTAAGATTCATCCCGAAGAGAAATTTATAAATACATACAAATACTGGCTTGAAAATGTAAAAGACTGGTGCATCTCACGTCAGTTATGGTGGGGGCAACAGATCCCCGCATGGTATGATGCTAACGGTAATGTATATGTGGGAGAAACAAAGGAAGCCGCGTGCAAAGAAGGTTCACTGCTTAACGCTGATGGCTTGGAGATTACTCAGGACGAAGACGTGCTCGACACCTGGTTTTCTTCCTGGCTATGGCCATTGGAAGTCTTTAAAGGCATAACAGAACCGAATAATCCCGACATCAATTATTACTACCCTACTGCAGTTCTGGTTACAGGACAGGATATCATTTTCTTTTGGGTAGCCAGGATGATCATGGCGGGTTATGAATTTAAAAATCAAAAACCATTTAGCGATGTTTATTTCACCGGAATGGTTCGCGATAAACTGGGGAGAAAAATGAGTAAGAGTCTGGGTAATTCACCTGACTTATTGGAATTGATTGAAAAATATGGTGCAGACGCGGTTCGCTTCGGTATCATGATCTCCTCTCCTGCCGGCAATGATCTATTATTTGATGAAGCCGCCCTGGAGCAGGGAAGAAATTTCAATAATAAGATTTGGAATGCGCTGAAGCTGGTAAAAATGTGGGAAGGAAAGCTGGAAACGGGTGCCAAGCAATCGGATGAAGGTTTTGCAGTTGATTGGTTTGAAAACAGGCTGAACGAAGCAAAAATTCAGGTTGATGCCTTATACAAGGATTTTAAGCTCAGTGAGGCACTAAAAACAATTTACTCATTAATATGGGATGATTTCTGCAGTTGGTATCTGGAATGGATCAAGCCGGAATTTCAAGAACCCATGGATAGAAGCATTTACGAAAAGACAATTTATCTTTTTGAAGAATTATTGCAATTGCTTCATCCATTCATGCCCTTTATTACTGAAGATATCTATCATATATTAAGAGAGCGAAGCGATGATTTATGCATCAGGCAATCGGGTGAGGTCGGAAAAATTAATTATAGGATCATTGAAGAAGGCGCAGCCTTGAGAAAGGCAATTACAGAAATGAGAGAGTTAAGAATCAAATTCAATCTGAAATCATTTAATGTTTGGCTGACCAAGCAACGGCAGATTTATATGACCGATATCTTTAGGAAAAGCATTAAGGCGGCAAAAGTCGCATATGTTGAAAGTCCATCAGAAGGATTAATGAGTTTGTTGATTGGCGAAGACAAATTTTATATTGAATCAGAAAACAAAGTTGAGACTTCAGCACAAAAAGATGATCTGTTAAAAAACATCGAATATCAAAAAGGGTTTCTCAATGCAGTATTAAAAAAACTCAACAACGAGCGCTTTGTGCAAAATGCAAAACCAGATGTAATCGCACTGGAAGAAAAAAAGAAAACTGATGCAGAAGCTAAAATAAAGGCGCTAGAGGAAAGTCTGGCTAATCTTCAATAATAATCTTTTGAAAAATATTTTTATAATCGTTTTATTTTCATTTGTCGCTTCATTTTCCTGCGCACAAAATTTTGAACAACGGATACTGGAATCCTTAAGTAAGAACAGGACGCCCGGCATGACGCATTTTATGCAAGGCATATCAAACACTACAAGCTATATCTCCGTTGCAACACCCGTTACAATATTTATAATCGGGGCTGCACAGAACAATAAACAGACAAAACAAAAATCTTACGTTATTGCCGGAAGCCTGGTGGTTGCAACAGTTCTGACCGAAGGATTGAAGTATATTGTTAATCGCGCCCGGCCTTCAACGAGAGATTCATTGATAATCCCGGCAAGCGATTTAGGCAGCCCTTCATTTCCATCAGGACATACATCAATTGCGTTTTCTACGGCAACAGCGATCAGTCTCGCATTTCCAAAATGGTATGTTATTGCCCCTTCTTTTCTTTGGGCAGGCACGGTTGGCTTTTCAAGAATGTATCTTGGCGTCCATTATCCGAGTGATGTTTTAGCAGGGGCAATTGTTGGCTCAGGAAGTGCGTGGATTTCATATAAGATCAATCAATGGTGGCAAAAGAAACAAACGCATAAGAATTTGATGATGTTGAATTGAAAATGATCATTATTCTTACTTACAACTCACCCGTTGCCATTCCGTTTTCATTTACTCAATATATTGATCGGCAAAATGAATTCCCATTCATTCGGTCCTCTCCCTTCAAAGTCAGGATCCAGCAGTCGACTATACCGAATGCCAAAACTTACCGGTAATTCATTCCACCATTTTGTATCGAAAAAAAGCTCTGTCCCCAACGACCGATATCGTTGTTGAAATCTTACATGACCAAAATAATCCAGGGCTTGCGTGTAATCATAAAATACATTTGCGCGAATCCTAAGAAAATAAACTATTCCTGCAAAACCCCAATCCGGATAGGCAAGCGGAAAATGATAGTTTCCGCTAAACCGATATAACCGATAAAAATTCTCTGCACTATAACCACGGGAAAAGGGAAAACCGTTTGAGAAACTGACATTATGCAAACTGTCATGCTGTTGAAATGCCGCAGCCAATACCAGGTTATTGGTTAAAAATATACCTGGTAAATACAAATAGGCAGAAGTAAGCAATTGATTTGCCTGGAATGTAGAAATTGCCCGGTTATAGCTGATGGTAAGTGTTTGCGCAAATCTTGGATATATCTGCATTTGCGTTTGCTGGACCTGGTTATAAAAATTGATAAAAGGATTAACATAAGCAAAGCCGCGACTGTCGAATGAATCTTTATACGCTCCTTGAAAATAGCGTTGGTTATAGATTACGTCGCTTCCCAATTGGATGCTGGTCGTGGTTTTCGCTTTAGAAATGGTTAACGGGACACTCATGCCTGCGCTTATCTGAGCCTCATTCCAAAATATTTTTTTATCGTTGTATAGGGCATTTCTGTCGAAAGTGTAATTGGCACCGGCATCTATCCATGGAAATAACTGAGCGTACGTTGCATCAGCGCCAACCTGTTTGTATTTCTCGTTACGGTTATAATCAACAAATAATTCTGATTGCAAAGTATTCAAAACGTTCTCGCTTACTAAGGAAAAATTATAGTCAGGATCGTTAACATATGGACGAAGACTATGGAAATTCAACAAATGAAATGATTGGGAATAATGCGAAACCGGATAAGCATTGAAATTGATCTTATTCAAAAGATCCGCAGAATTGCTCTCCAATGCGTGGATTCCCTGACCTGATGGAGCCTTTATCCATTCATCAACTGAAACAATATCGAATTTTGCCTTTTCTGAACCCTTAATATTCATTTTATAGCCTACTGCAGTAAAGGTTGTATATACATATCTGCCATGGGCTGATTGTAGCTGATAATTCCCGCTTGACAAATCTGAAAAAGGAAATGAAATGCTGTACAATTTATTGTTGGCAAAAGCATATAAACGATCTTGACTTTTTTGCGCTGCGCTGAAATAAATCGTGTCCCCTTTCACAGAAGGGAAGCCGATCACGTTCATACTAAACGGTGTGACGTAGACCACGCTTCCATCGTGAAGATCAAAAATTCCCAGGGCCATTTCGCCGTTTTGGTTTCGCACTGCGCTCACTGCATGATGATCATCGTAGAACTTTGGATAGGTATAAAATAATTGTTCCTTATTTGGAACAGCATATTCCAGTGCACCGGTTTCGCCATTAAGAATATGTAATTGTGATTCTCCATTCACTGTAACATTAACCGCGATAATACGCTTGCCATTTTCGGAAATATCTGGCGCAAAATATCTTGATCGAAAAGTGAGTCTTCTATCCTCTCCTGTTTTGATATCCAACAATCTGATGACGCTGTAATCTCTCCAATTCCAACGCAGGTCTGATTCGTAGGCGGCGTATACAATTTTGCTATTATGGTAGGAAAAATAATTATCAAGAGAAATTGCCCGGGTAGAAACTTTTTTTTTCTCTCCTGTATTTAGGTTATAAACGATAAAGGCTGGGATTTTTTTGTAAGTACTGTTCATGAAAACGATATGATTATCATCCACAAACTGCGGAAATTCTTCGCTCGCTGCAAAATGTTTATGCTCACGGGCATATATGACCGAAGAATCAATCAAGGCATTTTCCTTCACCTGTCTCTTGAAGAAATCAAATGCACTCTCTCTGAATCGTTGGAAAGATAGTCCCGAATATCTTTTGATCGCTGTTTGTAAAGGATAAAATAATCCCTTAAAAGCTGCGGCATCGTGTGCAACTTTTCTCCAAAAATCGTCACCGAATTTTTCTCGTCCGTAAGCGACCATCATATAACCCAGGGGATAATGATCCGGCACGAAATCGCGCAGAGAACCATTACGCAATTTCAAGTACGAATAATTTTTATTTGATGCCCACAATGAATGATACCCGTCAAAGAAATAAGGCAGTCTTCCTCTACCCTGTTTGCTCACTAAAGTTTCCTGGAAAACAGCATCTCCCTCCCAAAACCAATTTGGTAAGGCAAGGCTATTGCCCAATTCCTGACCGCTTTCTCCAAATACGTAAAATAATGCCTTGGATAAACCGACCCGAAAATTATTATACTGCTCAACATGGCGATATTCATGAATGGCGAGTTGCTGATGCCAGGGCAAACTACCCAGGTCGAAACTATTTTGTTCAGGTGTCAATTCAAATTCGCTGCGAAACGGCGCCAGCGCCACATATCCGTTTGAGATGGTCGTTTGATTTTGAAAAACGATATTCACCTTTCTTTTGACCGATCCGATGGTAGGAACCGTATTTCTGCTCAGTGCATAAACAATGGATGCGACCTGCTGCGCTTGTTTTTCCATTCCAGAAGGGAAAATAATTCTTGCAGTATCAGAATTGATTTGCCGCCATTTTAATGATGGCGGATTGCCACCGAATTGTTGTGCAAAAAGAGGAAAGCTAAAAAATAGAAAATAAATAAGTAAAAAAAATCGGGTTCGTGTCATAGTAATATGGCTAAGATGAGAAAAGTGATATGATTCATCTTTTTATCTATCACTTTTCATATCCCAAGTTACACAATTACCTGACTGCTTTTGCATCGGCAAGGAATTTTGCCAGTCCGATATCTGTCAAAGGATGTTTCAATAAACCGAGGATCGCTTCTAACGGGCATGTACATACGTCAGCACCGGCTTCTGCGCATTTAACAATGTGCAATGAGCTGCGAATAGAAGCCGCGAGAATTTCTGTTTCAAATCCCTGTATGGTATAAATTTCTGCGATCTGGGCGATGAGATCAACGCCATCCCAGTTGCTGTCATCAATTCGGCCAATAAATGGTGAAACATAAGCTGCGCCGGCTTTTGCGGCAAGTATCGCCTGCCCTGCAGAAAATACCAAGGTGCAGTTTGTTCGGATCCCATTATCCGTAAACCATTTCATTGCTTTCACCCCGTCTTTTATCATTGGAACTTTTACGACGATATTTTTGTGTATCGCCGCCAATTTTTTCCCTTCCGCAATAATGCCATCAAAGTCGGTAGAAATTACTTCTGCACTGATATCACCATTTACTACTGTTTCACAAATTGTTTTATAATGTTTCATCACCGCCTCTTCACCTTTGATTCCTTCCTTGGCCATGAGCGTTGGATTGGTTGTAACGCCATCTAAAATTCCCAGATCATTCGCTTCTTTTATCTGGTCGAGATTCGCTGTGTCAATAAAGAATTTCATTGTTATATAAAATTTAAGTATGAATATTTAATAAAAAAAGGCAAGTTACTTACATCGCACCGCTACGACCACCTACCCTTGCTGCCTTCCGGCCCTGGGGGATTCAGCAGGAGCTGGTCGTATAAGACTTGCCGCCGCAAAGATAATAAAAAGACCGAAGTTAGCCGAAAGAACTTGGCATCAATACAATTACCTTTTCCGGAAATTACGAACACTTGACTGATAAAATACGATTGTTGAGCAAATCCATTTTTTCAGCAATAATTGGCATATAGCTTGCGCGATAAAAAGTGAACTCTTCAAAATTTACCAAAATGAACAAAATTATTTCTCTTGTTCTGTTCCTGCTTATTGCATCTTCAGTCCTTGGACAAGCCATCGGCACCGTCGATAAAAAAACCAAAGAGTTCTATATACCGGGCAACCTCAAAATAGAATTTAGAGTTTTCGGTTACCAGTTCGCTAATGATGCGACAAGAAAAATGATTTGTTTTTCCTCACATGTTGGTGATGTCAGAGCCAATTATAATCAATGTCCATTAGGCTCTTATTTTGATACCGGAAAGATGAAACCAGAAGATAAGATTCTTTATCTCGGCCCGACAGGGAGTTTTGCTAAAATGAGCTTTGTTTCAGGAGATGGTAAGAAAACAGTCTTCTATTTACCCAAATCGAGCTTTACCATGAAGTAATCGATCGATCAGGCCTCCTTTACTTTCCGGTCACTGTGTTCAAAGTAGATATCCCAACCAACTCATCGGCACGACCGCTTAAGGAGCGATAGTAAATGAGAATCGTGTAATCGTTTTCAGTTTCATTATGATTTCCTTCGGTAATTTCGAAAGAAGGTTTTTTTAGCGGATCGTTCTTATCTACCGTTACAAAATCGTAATTGTAATATCCCATCTTTAAATATAAATACGTTTCATACATTCCTCTTTCAGCATTGAATTGCATGTGCGTAGAATCGTTATAAGAATAGTCCGTAAGCTGACCGATGATATAAACATCTTTATCAGGAAAGGGGTTGTTGTTCGGTGGAACATAACTAAACCGAACCCGTGCATAATCGCCCTGCCAATATGCATTAATGCTTTCCGTTGTCTGCACAAAAAAATGGCCATTATAATCCTTGAAATAAAAATATGGCAGTTGAGACCTGTCTACATCCGGTTTTACATAAATGGTTGTGCTTTCTTTTAAATAATCTGCACGTTGAATTCTGTCACTCTGATAACGAAAGCTGCGCAGATCGAGCCAACGCCACTCTGTTCCACCCGGAAAGACAAAATCTTCATCACGGTTATATTGAACGGTATTGCCGGAATAAAAAGTTGGCGGAATATCATGAATGGCATTATCCCAGCGATCATTTTGCAATATCCACACTTTGATTTGTTGGGCAGGATCCATAATGTTTAATTCCCGCGTATTAATATTCAATTGGAGTTTTTGATGAGAACGGGAAATGAGCGGATTATAAGGTTGAAGTAATTGCGGGGAAACATTAACGCGATTGTCTACGACAAGAAAACGTCTCGTTAATGCCACTTTAGAGGTATCGCCATCAAGAAAAACTTTGAGTATATAATTTCCTGAACGAGAGGGGATGCAATTTTGATCAGGGATCATTGCGGTATAGTGTGTATAACGGACAAGCGCATCCGAAGATAATCTGTAGTTGGAAATATTAACCTGCGAAAACCCTTTTATAAAATCAAAGCCGCTCAATTGTGTAGCCGTCCAGTCAGCATTGCACAATTGATAGGTGTAATAATAGTTTTTTACATCCGCATCAATATCGTCAAAACTAAGTTGTAACTGTTCATTTCCGTTTAAAGGTAAAATAGGATACGCCAATTGATTTCCTCTTAAAAATAATTGTGGGGTTTTGATGGAAGTAAGATAAATTGAATCGGGAGTTTGAGAGAATCCGGTAAGGGAGATCATAATCAAACCGAAAAATAAAAATCGTTTTGTGGGCATGGCTTGTATGTGGGTGATTAATCGGATACAATGTTAGCATAAAATTGCAAAAAACTTTTATTACTATTGGTTTCAACTCTATTTTTGATCAATAAATCATAATGAGTGAATGTAGCCGCATTTATAGCAAAACGAATTGCCTTTAACCAACAACGATCTTTTTCACGATTTATCATCAGGCTTGCCATTGCTGCAACAATCATCAGTGTTGCTGCAATGATCGTTACAGTAGCATTCACCAACGGTTTTCAGTTTGCGGTAAGTCAAAAAGTTTTCAGTTTCTGGGGAAATATCCGCGTTCAGCATTATCAGGCCGACAAACCCTCCATCGCTGAAGAATTACCGATTAGTAAAAACGATACGGTGCTGAAAGTGTTGCAGGCCGATAAAGGAATCAAAACCGTTCAGGCATTTGCCACCAAATATGCTATTGTAAAAGGAAAAGAAAGCATTGAAGGTGTTTTATTAAAGGGCGTTGAAAAAGATTATGACTTTTCCAACATCAACTCTTTTTTGCAAGAAGGGAGATGGCTGCATTTTTCGGACACTGGCTACAGCAGCGAGATAAATTTATCCGCATACACGGCTAATCAATTAAAATTAAAAGTGAATGATAAGATATTGATCTATTTTATACAGCCGGATGGTTCACATCGTGTACGGCCGATGATGGTTGCAGGGATCTTCAAGACCGGTATTGAAGATTATGACAAGCTCATGGCGATTGGCGACATCAAACTGATTCAGCGATTGAACGATTGGAAAGAAGATCAGATCGGCGGTTACGAAATTTTTGTTAATGATTATCGGAAGACAGTTACCGTTAATAATGCACTATTTTATAAACTTCCCGAGCAGTGGAATTGCGAAACGATAAGTCAGGTATATCCGAATATTTTTGATTGGCTGAATCTGCAGGATCAAACCATTGTTATTGTTTTCATCATCATGATCATTGTGGCCACACTCAATCTGGTAACCTGTTTAATAATTCTTGTGCTTGAACGTACACAAATGATCGGCATACTAAAGGCAGTTGGTTCCCCGAATCTCACGATTCAAAATACATTCCTGTATCACGGAGCAATAATTGCAGTGACCGGAATTTTGGCAGGAGATATTTTAGGATTACTGATTTGCTGGCTTCAACAACATTATGGACTAATATCACTGCCTGAAGATGCCTATTTTATTTCAAAAGCGGTGGTAAAATTCCAATGGTGGCATATTGCATTAATCGATATCATTACATTTATCGTTTGCTTTTTAGTCTTACTGATTCCAAGTTTGATCATAAGAGGGATTCGTCCAACGCGTGCGATCAGATTTGAGTAGCAGCAGCATTGAGCAGACGGTTGTCAGGACTCCAGCCGCTATACCAGGACTGCCATCACAATCGCCGCAGCCACCGCGGCATTCAGCGATTCCGCATCACCTGACTTTGGTATGGTTATTTGATGAGTTGCTAATGATAATAATTCTTCACATATCCCCTTGGACTCATTACCGATCAGGATAAATCCATTTTTTATTTTCTCTATCTTGAAAATATCATCTCCATGTAACGTGGTAGCATAAACCGGAACTTCAGGATGTCCATGAATAAAAGATCTCAGATCTTCATAAACAATTTTCACGTGTGCGATGCTTCCCATTGATGATTGCACAACCTTTGGATTAAAAACATCCGCACTATTATTGCTGCAAATTATTTTTTTTATGCCAAACCAGTCAGCTGTTCTTATCAGCGTTCCCATATTGCCCGGATCCTGAATTTCATCCAGCAATAACATGATCTTGGCATCGTCAAAATCAGCATTGAAAATAGGTTTGGCGAAAATGCCTAAAACCTGGTTTGGTGTTTGCAAAAAAGAAATTCGTTCAAGTTCGGAATCGCTGATCTTAACAATATCATCTGAAGAAAAATTCTTTATCAACGATCTATTCGTCTCCATCCATTCTTCAACCGCAAAAACATTTATAAGTCTTGTATTCTCCGATGCCAATAGCTCCTTGATTATCTTTGGACCTTCGGCGATAAACACACCTTCGGCATCCCGAAATTTTTTCTGGCCTAAACTTTGAATATATTTGATTTTCAATTTTACCAACATCGGTCTATTTGCATGAATAATTTAATGAGCAATGTATTTCCTGAAAAAAATTCCTTTCTGCGTTTGCATCTAATTGCTAATCGTAAACCCACTAAAGCCTAATATGCAAAATCGCCGGCAAGTTACAGCAACTTTTTTCAACCCCGCAGTTGCGCTGCCTGCAATATTGGTGTTGCTGTTATTTGGATTTGGATGCATAGTACCTGTTAATTTTCAAAAAGGCAAACCTTTCGTTTACAAAACAGAAATAAAAGTTTCTGGCGATTTGCCTAACGATAAAAAAGAAGAAATGCAGTTGCGGCTGAACAATCAGCTTGATGACAGTTTGCGCGCAAGAACAGTGACCGGCATCTTCTTTAGCAATAAACCTTTAATATATTTTGACAGATTATCTAATCCGCCCGTATTTGATACGGCGAATTTAGCACGCTCCGTGCAGTTTATGATTGACTTGCTTAATTCTGTTGGTTATTATGCTCCCACTGTAAAAGACAGTTTCAGAATCGATACCGTGAAAGGTCAATACCGAGCGATAATCAAGTTCAACGTTAATCCGGGCAAGAATTTAAAATTTGATTCCATTGGCTTTGCCCTCTCCACACCGGCATTGCAAGCCTTGGTAACGAAAAACAAAAATCAATCCTTGTTAAAGAGGAATAATCCCTATTCGAAGCAAATTGTTTCGGCAGAATTGGACAGAATGGTCGACCTATTCCGAAATAACGGATATTACAAAATTTCCCGCGATGATTTCTTTGCCGAAAGAGACACGGTTGTGGCCGCATTGATAGACCCTGCACTGGATCCATTCCAACAGGCAAAACTCCTGGAAGAATTAGCGAAGAAACGGGAGAAGCCGACCATTAATATAATTTTTAAGCAGCGTCCGGTCGAAGATTCTGACAGGATAAAAAAATATTATATAGGCAATATCACCATTTTTCCGGATTTGCCGGTATTGGAAGATACTGCAGTGACCTATAAAAATGATACAGCCGTTTATAAGAATGGATTTACCATTATTTCACGTTCTAATAAATTCAATCAGCCCTTTCTTATCAATAATGTCTTTTTGCGACCGGGAAATCAATACAGACAAGATGGTTTTAACAGAACAATTACGCGATTCAATAATCAGCTTGGCGCATGGCAACAGGCGGCGATTGATTTTAGAGAATCCGATTCATCAGATTCGGTAATCGATGCCACATTGCGATTATATCCAACGCCAAAACAGGAAGCGCGTGTCAGTCTGGAAGCAAGCCGGAATACCAACGATATTCTTACCGGAACAAATTTATTTGGTAGCGATGTAAGTTTTGGTTTGCGGAATTATAATGCATTTAAAAAGTCTGTTCAAACTACAACTACTGTTAGCGGAGGGGTTGAATTTGGACCAAACTTTATTCAGACAACCCAGGCAAGTTTTTCGCATACGATTTATCTGCCGCGATTAAATGCACCAAAACCTTTTGACGTAAAAAACAGGTTGTGGCAACTTTCAAATACACATACTGTGATCAACCTGAGCGCGTCTTATACCGACAGACGAGAATTATTCACGCTACGATCTATTGACGGATCTTTTGGATACGAATGGACGATCACTGATAAAAATAAAAACACTTCTCACTCATTTTTATGGCGCCCATTGAATATTGAATATGGCGTGCTGTCAAAAACAGACAGTTTTCAAAAGTTTTTTCTTGATGTTTATCCTTCCTTAAAAGAAGCTTTTAAGACAGGAATAGTGGTGGGTGCCGGCTTTGGACAGGTTGTTTATACGCGAATTCAGCAAAGTGGAATTCATACCAATCATTTTCGGGTAAGTGCTGAAGAGAGCGGTACATTACTTGGATTGATCAATAATTTTGATAAAGGTGAATTGTGGAGATTCATTAAGGCAGATGTTGATTACTGGCATCACTTTGATTACAGAAAAACACAATTGGCTTTGCATGTTTATGCTGGCGCCGGCCGGGAATATGGCGAAGGGAAAGGGGTGAACCAGATTCTGCCTTTTTATAAAGCATTCTGGGCCGGTGGTCCAAACAGCATGCGCGGCTGGTCTGTACGTCAGTTGGGACTCGGGTCAGACACCGCAACCTTCGGCGGTTTTGATCGTTTCGGCGATATTCAGTTGGAAGGAAATATCGAATATAGGTTCCCGTTAGGTACACTTTTTACGGTGAAACTCAAGAGCGCTCTTTTTACCGACTTCGGCAATATTTGGGATTGGACTGATTCGCTTGGAACTGGAAGTAATTTCAAAATAGACAGGTTTTACAAAGAATTGGCTGTCGATGTGGGAACAGGCCTCAGATTAGACTTTGATTATTTTTTAATAAGATTGGATTGGGCATACAAGGTTAGGGATCCTCAAAGCAAACTTTATCCTAACCGATGGTTCTATGATTTCAATTGGAAAAAGGGACAATTTCAACTGGGAATTGGATATCCTTTCTAATGTTTCATGATCTATGGATCATTTACGATGAACTTCTCCGTTTCTTCCATCGTCATTGACTGATTGATTGAAAATGCTCCGATACGTGTACGGCATAGTGCACTCAGATAGGCGCCGCATCCAAGCGCTTCACCAAAATCATTAGCCAGACTACGTATATATGTTCCCGTTGAGCATACAACGCGAAATCTTATTTCAGGCAGTGAAATGCCCGTTATTTCAAACTCTTTAATAAATATTTTTCGTGGTTCCAATTTCACAGCAATGCCTTGGCGCGCCAGTTCATAAACCCGTCTTCCGTCTTTTTTTATTGCAGAATGGATCGGCGGAGTCTGAAGAATTTCTCCCTTAAATTCTTTTGTTGCTGCTTCAATCAAGGATTCATTGATCAATGCGATGTCTTTAAAATTTTCCGGCTCACTTTCCAAATCGTAAGTGGGGGTCCTTGCACCAAGGATCATGGAACCGGTATATTCTTTTTCCTGAGCCATAAATTCATTGATGCGCTTGGTGAATTTTCCGGTACAAAGAATCAATAAGCCGGTAGCTAATGGATCAAGGGTTCCGGCATGACCAACTTTTTTTATTTTTATAAGATTACGGATCTTTCTCACCACATCAAATGATGTCCAGTGAAGCGGTTTATTGATCAAGAGTACTTGTCCTTCTTCGAAGCGGCTCATGGTTGGAAATGAATAGTGAATAGTTAATGATCGATCATGGAATCTGAATCTTGAATCAAACCGCTGAAATCCTGCATTAAATTGCCTGCCTTGCTTTTAATTCAAGATATTTATTAACGGTATTTACCGTAACATTCTGCGGAGCAGTCAATATGCTGATAATGCCATATTGTTGTAATTCCTTTACAATCCTTTTTTTCTCCAATGCAAATTTTTCTGCAATGGTTTTTGTGTAAATGCCCTCAATGTCGGTTGCCTCTTTTTCCAGCAGCTTTTTTAATTCTGTATTTTCAAAAAAAACTACCAATAATAAATGATGTTTTGCCATACTCCGTAAAAAGGGTAATTGTCGTTCTAATCCTGAAAATGATTCGAAATTGGTAAACAAGACAATTAAACTTCTTTGCGATATTTTTTTCCGGATGATTGTGTACAATTTTTCAAAATCACTTTCCAGGTAACGCGTTTTCTGCTTATACAATGTTTCAAGAACAGCTTGCATTTGAGTCGATTTTTTTTCTGCAGGCAAAAAAGTCCCTATTTGTTCTGCAAAAGTGATCAACCCGGCTTTGTCCTGCTTCAACAAAGCCACATTACTTAAAACCAACGATGCATTGATGGCATAATCAAGCAAACTCACCCCATCAAAGGGCATTTTCATGATTCTTCCTTTATCAATAACGCAATATATCTGCTGACTTTTTTCATCAGTGTAATGATTGACCATTAGTTGTGCGCGACGAGCAGTGGCTTTCCAATTCAGGGTTCGATAATCATCACCAATAACATATTCTTTTATCTGTTCGAATTCCATGCTGTGACCAATGCGCCTTATCTTCTTCACTCCCACTTCGCTCAAACGATTACTGATCGCCATTAACTGATATTTACGCATTTGCAAATAAGATGGATAAACAGGCACTATAACGTTGATGCCAAACCGAAATCTTTTTTTGACCAGGGACAAGGGACTTAGGACATAAACATTGATGGTTCCAAATTCATATTCGCCGCGCTTTACCGGGCACAAATTGTATTGAATAATCGTTGATGCCCTTGCAGAAATCCTCGCATTAAACAAAACGTCTCTGCGCTGAAACTGTTCGGGAACTTCGTCAATCACTTCAACATGGATCGGGAAATCATAAAAACTCTGAACATCGATACGTACCGGGTTTTTATCGCCATTACTAAATCTTTCCGCATGCGTCCTTGTTGCAAAAACCCCGTTTTGATTAAAGAAAAGAAACAAATAATCAACAATGAATAACATCATGATCACCCCAACGACCAGGAAGGGAATATTGCCCAGCCAGCTAAAGAAGAAGCGAAAAAGAAAAAGCAGACTGCAAATAACAAGTGCGCTGTATGCCCGCTTGCTAAAAAAAAGATTGCCGATATATTCTTTAAAGAAATTCTTCACGGTAATTGTTTATCGCGGTACTTCAATCTTTTTCAGTATCGCGTCAATGGTTTCATCAATTGTAATTCCTTCCATTTCTTTTTCCGGAGTAAGAATTAAACGATGACGCAGAACTGCGTGTGCTACGGAAATGACATCATCAGGTGTTACAAAATCCCGCCCGTTTATTGCTGCAATTGCTTTGGCACTCTTCAGCATCGCTACCGAAGCGCGTGGGGAAGCGCCCAGGTACAATGATTTATTATTGCGTGTTTCCTGAACGATCCCGGCGATGAATTCCATGATCTTGGTTTCAATGTGTAAACCATTTATCTGCGCGCGATACATGGCAATATCGTTTGCAGAAAGTATCGGATGCACGATATTTTTAAAATTGACAGTTCTTCCTTCATGCGCATATTCCAGGATCTTCACTTCTTCCTGCGGGGATGGATATTTTATTTCAATTTTGAACATGAACCTGTCCAATTGCGCTTCCGGCAAGCGATAAGTACCTTCGTGCTCTACCGGATTTTGCGTCGCCAATACCATAAATGGGGTTGGCATCTGATAAGTAACTCCATCAAATGTCACCTGCTTTTCTTCCATTACTTCAAATAGGGCAGCTTGGGTTTTTGCCGGAGAACGGTTGATCTCATCAATCAAAATAATATTGCTGAAAATGGGTCCGTATTTGTATTGAAAACTTGTTGTTTGCGGATTGAATACCGAGGTTCCCAGTACATCACTTGGCATCAGATCTGGCGTAAACTGAATTCTCGAAAATTGCACATCAATGGTTCTTGCCAGCAATTTTGCCGCAAGCGTTTTCGCCACACCCGGCACACCTTCTATTAATATATGTCCGTCGGCAAATACGCCTGCAAGCAACATATCAACCAGTTGATGTTGCCCAACAATAACTTTTCCAATTTCTTCGCGAATGCGCTGAACCGCTCCATTCAAATTCGTTAGATCAGTTCGCGGAGTGTTTAATGATTCTTCCATAATTGTTATTTGGCTGTTTTATAAAAAGAGTCAATTCTGGTATTGAGTTCCAATAATTCACTGTCGGCAATGCTTTCACTTGCCGAGACCAAACTTACATAATTGATCAGATCCCTGGCTCCAGATTCAGTGATCCCGCTTTTTTTACTCAAGGATCTGATGAATTCATCATCAAGGTAAACTGTTGATAAATAAAAATGTGATCGTATGAATTCAAAAAAATACTGGATCTTTTTTTCGGCGATGTTTTTATTATTATGCTGATGGAAATAAACCCCGCCAACAGTTCGCACAAAATCCAGGGTACTATTTCGCAATGGCTCGATCACCGGGATGATGCGTTGTCTGCGCTTCATTTCAAAGAACACAAAAATGATCACGGTTATCAATGCGATCCGGTAAGCCCATTTTAAATACCTGTTTGTAAGAATAAAACGCAAAGGATTTTGCGAACCTTCAGGGCCCAATTTATAATATTCATCCCAAAAAATCTGTTTTACGTTTTGCGGAAGATAGGATAAAGCTTTTGCAGAATAATCCGCATTATTTTGCGTAAGCATAAAATAATTACTGAAACAAATGGGCGCAGCATGAACAAAAAATGCGCCGTTGCCGTAATTGATGCGAAGAAAATCAGCGTCATTAAATTGATTACTCCCCAGCACGATGGCTGTAGTCGTGTCAAACTTGTCAAAATACCCATCAATCGTAAAGCGATGGAATTTATAATCGTCTGAGGCATGCAGATGCGGATTACTAAAATTTAGGCGAACAGAATCGAAATTTTTTGAAGTGAGGCGCCGGCTGGTATTGATGTGCAATGAATCTAAAAAATTTTTGTTCATTGCCTCCGCTGAAATAAAAACATAATTTCCATTTGCTGCATAACTCAATATTGCGTCAACATCCGGCTCAGAAAATGTCAACTCCGGATCGATTAATAGATAAGCTGAATTCGAATCAGAAAAATTATTCAACTGGTTATAAACAGGTAAACGGTATGAGTTGATAACCACATTAGGAAATATATCCTTTAGCTGATGGAACAAAATATAGCTTCCATAAGGGTTCTTGTCTTCTTTGGAAAGCGTTTCTGACCAATCAATCGGTTTTGGTTTTGTAATTTCAAAAACGATATACAAAACCAAAAGGATTGAAAAAAAGAATATAAAAGATTTGTATCCCTTCAAACTATTAATTTAACTGGTTATTAAAATTTGCAAAAGATTGACGCAAAGTTCCAAATTCAAGGTCTGCCACCGGAATATTTCCATACCAGTTTCTTTCAAATTGCCTGGTAAGCCGCGCAAATTCCGGATGATGCGATGTGCCATACAATTCCCGCAGATAGTGGTGATTGGTTTTATTCAGTTGCCAATTTATCTTTCGGTTATCGGCAAGATATTTTAGCGATTGCAAATACAATAATCGTACGGCTAGCCTAAAATTTTTATCATCGACGGCTTGTTGGATTGCTTCCTCAAAATTCATGGAGTGAATATCTTCTGTGCCAACCGTATATTCCAAGCCCTTTGAAGATCTTTTCTTAAAAAACCCGCCGTCTCCCATTCCACTTATCTTAATAATAAAAAAGACAATTACGGCAATCGCTCCGATGGCAAATACCCAGGTGACCAAGGAACCCGAACCCAATTTACTAAACAGCCTCACAATCAATGAATTTATCCAATTCCTGAAACGGTCCCACAATGATTGCGGAGGTTCATGAACACTTTCATACTGAAACTCCCTTCTGTTTTTGTATTCTGACAAATTTTTTGCAGAAAACGCACGGGTATGGATAACCGAACTATCATATTGCGGTTTTTGCTGAGCAAATGATGAATAAAAAAGGATCGTGGTTAGTATGCTGAGAAATAGAATGCGCATCAAAAAACTTAATAATTTTCCTGGATGTTATCGAAATTGTTTTGATCGTTACCCATATTTTCAACGCGCTGCATTATACCCGTTCCATCATGCCTTTCGACGAGATTATAATAATGCAATGCCGCAGAAACAAAGAAGATAATATAAAACACTCTGGATACGACAAGCAAAAAGGAAGTGGCAATGCCCGCAGTTGTGCCAATATTATTGGTAGATATAAAAGTAGCGGCGGCAACAATAACACCAACGATTATACCAATGATACCTGAACTGAAAGAGTAGATCAATGCGGCTACAAAATAAATGGCAAGCGAGATCCAGAAATTCTCTCTTATCAGTGTAAAGCTTCTTAAAAAAGCAGATTCAAAAGAGGCCTCTTCTATGATTAAGATCAAATCAAATGGCATGAGAACCACAAGCAGCCAAATACCCGGAGCAACACAGAATAATGTTCCGGCTAGGATCAAAAGAAAAATAGGGATACTGAATATGAGAACTTTAAAAAAATATTTTATAAAGATATTCCAGACTTGTTCAATGGTTGGCGCGGTATTATTATTTTCCACATAAAATTTTATGAAAGCGCCAAGCACCACACGCATGGAAACATAAAATAAAAAGCCAAGAAAGATCATCAAGAAATATTCAGGAGTGAATATATTTTCGAAACCATTCCGCTGCCCGATTATCCCGCCTTTGCGCAATTCATCAAAAATGCTGAATGCCCGGGATTGATATATTCCATTGAAGATGGCATAACCAATCATAAACACCCCGCAAATCGCAAAAAAGCTTTTTATCAAAGGCAGAAAGTTTTGCCGGATGAATAAAAAGGTGTCACTGAGATTTTCTCCAAAATCTCTTACTTTTCTAAATTCAATTTTTTGTTCAGCCATGATTGAAAGTTTTGATCTTCGGAATCAGTATTGTTGTTTTTTGCCATTTCAATTCGTTTATGCAATCGAATAGGATAAATAATAAAATACCAAATAATAAATGCAAGGGATAATAATAATATGGATGATTTCAATGCAACAGACATTTGCTGATAATGCCGAGTTACAAATCCTTCAAAAAATGCGGCGATCAAAAAGAAAGGAACCAAGCCGATCACGATCTTCATTCCATCTTTCCCGCCCAATAGAATTGAATTCCACCTGCTGTATGTTTTTGGAAACAAAATGCTGCTCCCCAATATCAATCCGGCGCAGCCAGCAATAATGATGGCAGAAATTTCAATGGTCCCGTGAATGAATATGGCAAGGATAGATTGCATTCCCAATCCTTTTGAAAAAAAATAATATTCAAATGAGCCGAGCATTAATCCGTTCTGCACCAATAACAACACTGTACCGATGGAAAATAAGATGCCCCCAACATAGGCGACAAATGCAACCTTTATATTATTGGCGGCTATAAATAAGAACATCGACATTTGGTCGCCCTGCTTGTATACCCCAAAGGGATCCCCTTTTTGAATGTTTTCATTCGTCATATTCACATAACCATCACCGAGAATGACGCGGAGAAAATTATCATCATATTTTGCGGACAATGCACCCAAAAAACAAAACATGATCGTAATCAAAAAAGAATAAAAGAGCTGCTTATGATATTGTTTAAAAAGATAAGGCAGTTCAAATTGCCAGAAATTCCAGATGCGTGAAGATTTCTCTTTTTTGTTGCGATAAATTTTTTGATGAAACTGTGCCGCCAACCCATTTAAGTATTTGGTGGTATGGCTTGCCGGATAAAAGGTCCTGGAGTAAGCGAGATCATCAGTCAGGTCTATGAAATGATCTGCAAAAATATCAGGGTTATTTTGCAAGCGAAGGTCCTGCTCAAATTGCTGCCACTTTTCGGCGTTTTGTCTTAAAAAAAGTGCCTCTCGCATAAATTATTGGATGGAAGATACCATAAAATTTTATTCATTTACAAACTTGATGGCGGGCAGCCTGATATTTCTTGGATTCGGATGAATTGTCATGGGATAGCATTGGCATCTCAGGGATTACAGCTTCGGCGGGATGATGAATCTCTCAAAATTCCAGTTCGATCTCACTGACTGCTTTCATTTTCTCTTTTGGTTTGTTTTTCAATGGTTATCCATTACTTTTATTGGAATGAATACCATCAAAATATCCACAACACAAAATATCGAACTGGAGTACGAACTTGCCGGTTTGGGTGAACGCATTGTGGGAAGGATACTTGATTTTGTATTTATCATCGCTTATGGAATTGTTTTTCTTGTGATCATGGGCGTCGGCGATTTCGGAAGGATCATCAATACCAATCAGTGGCTATTGCTAATATTTTTTCTCCCCGTTATTTTTTATGACCTGGTGTGCGAGGTATTATTCAACGGCCAGAGTTTGGGTAAAAGAATTATGAAAATAAAAGTGATAAGCATTGATGGCAGCCAGCCATCCTTGGGGCAATACATAATCCGATGGTTATTTCGATTGGTTGATTTTAGCTTGACAGGAAGCATATGTGCACTGGTCAGTGTTGCCGTAAGTGAAAAAAAACAAAGAGTCGGCGACATGGTCGCAGGGACAACGCTTATCAAAACTTCACCACGCACCTTTTTTAATCAGACCATATATGCACCAACACCAGAAGTCAATTATACGGTTTCATTTCCTGAAGTAGTGAATCTTACTGATGCAGATATACAATTGATCCGTGAAGTGATCGTGCATATCAGCAAAACAGGAAATTTATATCTTGCCTATCCCACTGCAGAAAAAGTAAAAAAATTACTGAATGTCCAGACCAATCTGGAAGCATCACACTTTTTAAATGTGGTGATTGCGGATTATAATTATCTAACTGCAAAATTATAAAACCGGCGCGAGCAGATTAAAGGGAGAAAGGTTTATGTTACGCAAAACGGCAAAAGCTATCAAGAGCAGCAGAAAACTTTTTACAAAAGCCGGTGAATAAAAAAAACGTTGTCGCTTTTTTTGTTGATGAAATGTATTCCAGGTAAAAATATAGGCTGAATAAATCAATAATGGAATAGAGCAGACCATCAATAAATTATCGTGCAAGGCCAGCAAGAGATCGCCATGTAATAATGCTGAAAATGCGCGCTGGGAGCCGCAACCGGGGCAATATAATCCGGTTAACTCATGAAAAATACATTTTGGAAAAAAACGATAATTCGCAACAGGGAACAAAAAATATAGCAGTGATAATATTACCACTGCTATTGTCACTATCATGAATTGAATTTTCAATTTGTTATTCATCAATAACATCAATAGTTATTATTGAGCACTGCTCTGTGAGTCCAGAATGCAGTAAACCCTAAGCCAAATACCGCAATCAGGTATAACACGGTAACACCTATGCCTATAAAGAATCCGATTTTTGTCCATTTACCTGCATCTTTAGAAGCTTGTTGCGCGCCAAGATAATCTCCGGCAGCCCATTTGGAATTTACCTGAGATGCAAAAACAATACCTGCAATACCAAAAGGAAGACAACAAAAAATAGTCACCAAAATAGACTCTACTAACCAGTTTTTGGGTTGTGTTTGTGGCAATTGCGGTTGGGGAGTTTGTTCCATAATTCAGTTGTTTAGGTTATAAAAGAATGATAACACAAGTTATTAATTTAATTGAATATGGAAAACCTCATAATAAAGACATAATATCAATATGCACGCGCAAACAAAACTCTTTCCCTGCTTGGCTTTCCGGTGAAGATGCATTTGCCTTCTTCCTGAGGGTTATTGAGCGGAATGCACCGGATGGTTGCTTTTGTTTCTTCTTTTATCGCTTCCTCTGTTTCAGCAGCGCCATCCCAATGTGCAGCAATAAAACCACCTTTTTCATCAAGCAGGTTTTTAAATTCTTCCCAGCTGTCTGCCTTTGTTATGTGCGCATCCCGATAAGCAAGTGCCCTGTTATATATGTTCAACTGAATTTCATCAAGCAATTTTATCATATGATCTGCAAGTGATTCCATACTAATAACCGCTTTTTGTTTTGTGTCCCGGCGAACGACTTCCACCGTATTATTATCCAGATCTCTTAGTCCAACAGCGATCCGAACCGGGACACCCTTCATTTCATATTCAGCAAATTTCCAGCCCGGGCGAGCATTTTCATTATCATCGAACTTTATCCTTATTCCTGCATGCTTAAATTGCTGAACAAACTCTTTGCATTTTGCATCCAGCAGCTCTTTCTTTTCAGTTCCTTTATAGATCGGAACGATGACAACTTGTAAGGGCGCGATCTTCGGCGGAAGGATCAGACCATCATCATCGCTGTGTGCCATTACAAGCGCGCCAATCAGTCTTGTGCTGACGCCCCAGCTTGTTGCCCACACATAATCAAGCTTATTATCTTTATCAGAAAATTTCACATCGAATGCCTTTGCGAAATTTTGTCCAAGAAAATGCGAGGTGCCTGCCTGTAAAGCTTTTCCATCCTGCATCAATGCTTCGATGCAATAGGTGTCCACAGCGCCCGCAAAACGTTCTCCAGGCGTTTTTACCCCTTTAATCACAGGCAAAGCCATATAGTTTTCAGCGAATTCTGCATACACATTTAGCATCTGGATCGTTTCTGAAACAGCCTCCTGCGCAGTCGCATGCGCAGTATGACCTTCCTGCCACAAAAACTCTGCGGTTCGCAGGAACAATCGCGTCCTCATTTCCCAACGAACCACATTCGCCCATTGATTAATCAGCAATGGTAGGTCGCGGTAAGATTGAATCCAGCCTTTGTAGGTATTCCAGATTATGGCCTCGCTCGTCGGGCGAATGATCAATTCTTCCTCCAGTTTTGCTTCTGGATCAACAATCAATTTGCCCTTATTATCCGGATCATTTATTAAGCGATAATGCGTGACTACAGCACACTCTTTGGCGAATCCTTCGGCATTTTTCTCTTCGGCCTCAAATAAACTTTTGGGCACGAACAAAGGAAAATAAGCGTTTTCGTGACCTGTATCCTTGAACATTTTATCAAGCTGATCGCGCATCTTTTCCCAAAGTGCAAATCCGTATGGCTTGATCACCATGCACCCGCGGACGGCGGAATAATCAGCTAAACTCCCCTTAATAACGAGGTCATTGTACCATTGTGAATAATCCGCCTGCCTGCTTGTAATTTCTTTGCTCATAATCAATGTTTGCCGGATTGGTTTCATTAACAATCCGATAAAATAATTTTCTTAATTCCGACAATTTTTTGTTGTAACTTTATGTTCAATAATTTGAAGCGCAAAAGTAATGACTTCAATTTAAAAAAATTTAAAAGCATTTATATGAAAACTATATACCCGATCTTAATTTGTGGGATAGTTTTTTTAAGCAGTTGTTCCTCTGCCTATAAAACCGCACAAACCCCTGACGATGTTTATTATTCTCCGGGTTCCTCAAAAGGCGCCAATGTAAGTTCAGGAAGCAATGATTATTACAACGCAAATTCTGACGATCAGTATTTAATGATGAAATCACAATCATCAGATCCGTCAAGATGGGCTTATTTTGATGATTATTCTTACGACAATTTTTATTATCCTGCATATAGCCCTTATGGTGCTTTTTACAACCCATACTTTATGTATGGATTTTCACCATTTGGCTTTTCTCCGTTCATGAGTTTCGGTTTTGGATATGGATTCGGGTATCCCAGCTATTATCTTAACAATTATTACATGTGGAATGGATTTTATAATCCTTATTACAGCGGCGTAATTGTTGCAACAAAATATCCGACATATAATTATTACACGCAGATGCACCCGTTTATTTTATCAGGATATACCGGTATGGCAATTAATAATAACAATCGTTTCCGGGCATATAATCCAAACGGTGTAAGAACCACATCTTTCAGCAACAATACCAATAACAGGTTTTCTCCCAATACTTTTCATACTACAAATTCGACAAGATTTAATAGTCCCAATAACAGTTTCTTCCGTACACAAAGTACTCAGTCTACGAGATCCTTTAGCCCTTCATCATTTGGAGGAGGTGGAGGCGGCGGTGGAAGAAGTTTTGGAAGAATAGGAAGATGATCCGCCAAACTTCAAGAAGCAATTTATTAAGAAGATATTAAAGTTAAGGAAGATGATGATTTAGTTTCGGCAAATCACATCTTCCTTTTTAATTTAGTAAGAATAACCTAACAGACCACCCATGATCTACTCCAAAAAAATATGCCTTTGCGGGCTTATGCTGCTATTGATTTGCCAATACTCGTTTGCCCAACTGCCGGAAGATGCTTTGCGATTATCATGGAATACCCCAAGCGGAACTGCCCGCCAGCAAGCCATTGGCGGCGCAATAGGTTCATTGGGTGGAGAAATATCTGCTGTCTTTGTCAATCCCGCCGGTTTAGGCATGTATAAGAATAGTGAATTTGTGATAAGCCCGGGCTTTCGCTTCTTAAAAAACAATACCGGTTTTCGTGGAACTGATGTGTCCGGATCAACCACGGGTAATTTTAATTTGGGTACTTCTGGCCTTGTGGCTGCGTTTACCAATGAAAATGGTTCCAGTAACGCATTCAGCATAGCAGTAAATCAAACCAGCAGTTTTAAAAACAACTTATATTACCAGGGACAGAATGATTACAGTTCTTTTTCCGAACAATTTGCTGAGGAATTTGCCAATTCAGGTCTTAGTATTAATGATGCCATAAACAGTTCAGCAGTTTCCTATGGGACAAGAATGGCATTATATAGTTATCTGATCGACACCGCAACCATCAATGGGACAAATAAGATCATTGCCATGCCGGAAAAGGCAGGTTTATTGAATCAACAGAACAGCATTAACTCACGGGGAAGTATAACTGAGATTGCATTCGCATATGCAGGGAACTTTAGCAGTTTGAGAAAATGGTATTTTGGAGGTACGCTTGGTATTCCCATTGTTGTTTATAAGCACGAACAGACTTTTGTTGAAACGGATGCAACAGGAAACACCAATAATGATTTCGCTTCAATGATCTATCAGGAATCCTACTCATCAAGCGGTTTTGGCCTTAATTTTAAAGCAGGCGCAATTTTCAAGGCCGCAGACAATCTGCAATTTGGAGCATCCATTATTTCACCTTCAGGACTTTTTCTAAAAGATCATATCAGTTCATCCATGATAACCAACACCGAAAATTATGCGCATGTAATTTCCATCAGTTCCACCCAACTGGATGCCGGTTCCGGGTTCTCAGCAAACCAGGTCAAATACATATTAAACACGAATTGGAAATTTCTATTAAGTGGATCATACATCTTCGGCGGTGGAGAACAAAACATAAAACAACAAAAAGGTTTTATTACAGCAGATATCGGATGGATAACCAATAGAACCATGAAATATTCCGGAGACGTTGACGAAAACGGGAACAGCACAGTACCCAATGGCTATTTTGATGGCGTAAACTCAGCCATAAAAAGCATTTATAAAAATAGTTTTGATGTTCATGTGGGCGGAGAATTGAAATTTAATTTGTTTGCGGCAAGACTGGGATTTGCGTACTACACCAATCCCAACAAACAAGGTGAACTTAAGACCAATCGCATGTACTTCAGTGGCGGCGTGGGTTACAGGAATAAAGGAATGTTTATTGACCTGACTTACGTGGAAAGCATTGCAAACGATATCAACTTTCCTTACCGCTTGTCGGATAAATCCAACACTTATGCCACCATCAAACAAACTGCAGGAACTATTTTAGTAACTGTCGGTTTCAAGTTGCTCTGAAAAATATTTTCATTTTTTTTATGCCTTATATTCGCAGTATTTAATTATATAATGAATGCTGAAAAGAATTTTGCAATCCTGGTTTCCAAAAAATAATCTTGATGCAATTGTTCCGGCAGCTGTTGGTTTTGCGATCATCTTTATTTACACCCGGCATAGCGGTATCGGCATTTCTCCAGATTCAGTAATGTATGTAAGCGCTGCGAGAAATGTTCACCAACACGGCGCGTTAATGGATTTTGATAATCGCCCGTTGGTAATGTTCCCTGCTTTTTATCCCCTTTTTTTAAGCTCCTTGATTTTCGTAAGTGGAACCGATCCTTTAATATTTGGGGCCCTCTTGAATAGTTTTTTATTTTTTTTAGTGGTATACGTATGTGGATGGATGTTAGAAAAATTCCCGCTCAGGTCAAAGTGGTACAAACATATCATTTTAAGTTGCATCGTACTTAGTCCCTGCTTGCTGGAAGTATATTCAATGCTGTGGTCTGAAACCTTATTTATTTTGTTGCTACTTTTCTTTTTTATTGCGCTTAGAAAATATTTTCAGACATTATCGGTCTCTTCGTTACTCATTGCAGCAGCTGTTGCTGCATTGGCCTGCATTACCAGGTACGCAGGTGTCACTTTGATCGGCGCGGGTTGTTTATTGCTCTTATTCGACCCGCAAATCCGGATTAAAAAGAAACTTTTTCACATCATGGTTTTTGGAATCGGTTCATCATCATTGCTCATCATGAATCTGATCAGAAACAATATGGTGAGCACCACCTTGACGGGACTTCGCGAGTCCAGTCTCACTTCTGTGAATGATAATATTTTTTATATCGGAGATGTCCTGTGCGACTGGCTTCCATTGCCCAATGGCAACTACCCGTTGACATATTGCATTGCCTTACTCGTTATCATGGGATGTGCCGCAACTCTGTTTTATTATGTGATGAAAAAAAATGAATTCTCGTCTCTTGAAAACATCCTCACTGCTTATTTTTTGGTCTATGCGCTTTTCATTATCATTACTGCAACCCTTTCCAGGTATGAACAGATCACAAGCCGTTTATTATCTCCTTCATTCATTCCCTTTACCATCGGGTGCAGTTATTGGTTTTTGATGTTCATCACTAAATTCACCGGAAAATGGCGCATCATCATCACCGTGATAGCCATCATTGTTGCATTGGGATTTCAAACCAATCAATACCTGGCAGATTATGAAAACTATGATGGCATCAAAGATGCCGGAATTCCCGGATATACCGAAGATCCATGGAACAAGGATTCAGAAGTGGCGAATTTTCTGAAAAACAATTACAAACGGTTTCTTCCGAATTATACCATTTATTCCAACGGAGATGATGGCGTTTATTTTTTTACCGGGCTCCGTTGTGACATATTACCACATAGAGAAAACGCAAAAGAAATACAGGATTTTTATCAAAAGAGATATTGCTATTTGGTTTGGATGGACGAATCGGAAAATCCGGAATTAATAACGTTGCAGGAAGTACTCGCCCACAAAAAAATGATCTGTCTTCGTCAGTTTGGAAATGGCGGAATTTATATCACCGACGAAATCCCTGCCAACACCCGGCCCTGGTAAATCTTATTCCTTCCGCAAAAAATCCCTGAACCAATATCCGGAATTTTTGATTGTCCGCAATTGTGTTTTAAAATCAACATGTATCAACCCAAATCTGGCATGATACCCTTCGCTCCACTCAAAATTATCAGTGATTGTCCAGGCAAAATAACCTTTGATCTTCACTCCTTCTTTTTTTGCCTGCAATAACGCATTTAGGTGCTGATGAAAATATCTTATTCTTTCTTCATCGTTCACTTCACCGTTCACCAGTTTGTCTTTGAACGACGCACCATTTTCAGTAATGATGATCTCTTTTACATTATGGTATGCGGCAAATTGTTTAATGATCTCATAAAAACTTTGGGGATTGATCTCCCATCCCATATCGGTAAGCGGTACATTTCTTTTTCCAGGTTTCACCTGAGAAGCTTTGATCATCGGTATTATGGGATTGTATCTCACCACCAGGGGGAAATAATTTTGTAAACCGATAAAATCAAAATCGAACTGAAGCCTTTCGCGGTATTTCCATTCGCGGCTATGCATCTCCAGTTTATCTAAGAAAATGAAATCATCTTTGGGGTATCCATTGCCAAAAGTGGGTTCAATGAATAAGCGATTGAATAAGATATCCACGCGTTGCGCCGCAAACACATCTTCTTGTTTATCTGAATTAGGGATTATTTTAGAACAGGAAAAAGTAGTGCCGATATAGGCCTTGGGAACCAGCTTGCGTATGATACGACCCCCTTCAGCCTGAGCCATCGCTGCATGATGAACCGCAGAAAAGAAATTATTTAATCCTCTTTTTCCCGGCGCATGTTTACCCAACATATATCCCAGCGAAGTAAATCCGAATGGCTCATTTAAAATGATCCAGTTTTTCACTTTACCCCCGAACTCGTCAGCACAAATAGTTACATAACGGGCAAACCATTTCAACATTAAGTGACTTGTCCATCCGCCTTCTTTTTCAAGAGCAGCGGGCAGATCCCAATGATATAAAGTGATAAATGGAGTAAGTCCAAGCGCTAAGCATTCATCAATCACGCGATGATAGAATAGAATTCCTTCTTTATTTATCTTGCCAGTCCCTTCGGGCAAAATCCGAGGCCAGGAAATGGAAAATCGGAAAACAGTGAAGCCGAGGGCTTTTACCAATAACAGATCATTTTTATACCGATGATAAAAATCAGCGGCAACAAAATGTTTGTGACCGCTTTTTATTTTACCATTCTTTTTGGCATATACATCCCAGATGGATTCACCTTTTCCATAATCTTGGTAAGCGCCTTCATTTTGTGCTGCAGCCATGGCTACTCCCCACAAAAAATCGTCTCCAAAATCCTTTGCTGAAATTTGTTGAAAATAATTTGTCACAAAATAATGTTGCGCAAAATTCACTTCAAACGGTGTTATGCCAACATTAAGATTCTGTTATTTTTTTTAGTAATGCATGATGGCCTGGCTGTATCCATTGAATGGAGCCATCTTTTCTAAACCATGTCATTTGCCTTTTTGCATAATGACGCGTATTTTTTTTGATCGCCTCAACCGCTTCATCAATGGTCAATTTTTTTTCTAGATAATCAAAAAGCTCAGTGTAGCCAACGGTTTGAAGCGCATTCAGGTCTTTGTATTCTACCAATCGGTTGACTTCATCCAATAACCCCCGGTTCATCATTTCATCCACACGATGATGAATGTGGCGATGTAATTCTTCCTTTGGCAAATGCAACCCTACCTTAATTGTATTAAAAGGTCTTTGCTTTTTTTGTGTTGTTCTGAATGAAAAAAAACTCTTTCCGGTTGAAAGTTTTACTTCAAGCGCGCGCATTACGCGTTGTGGATTGAATATCTCGCCCTTTTGATAAAATTCGGGATCATGTTTCTTTATTTCTTCCTGCAACCAGCTTAATCCGTGAGCGTCATATTTTTCCTTTATTGAATCGCGAATATTTTTTTCAACTGCCGGTATTTCATCCAATCCTTCACAAAAAGCCTTTATATAAAGTCCGGTTCCACCGACCATCACCAGTTTATCATGATCACGAAATATTTCTTCTGCATATTGCAAGGCAAGTTGCTCGAACATGGCAGCATTAACCTCTTCAACAATACTGTGTGTATTGATGAAATAGTGGGGTACCTCCCGCAATTCGCTGTTGCCCGGTTTGGCTACACCAATATTTAATTCTTTAAAACATTGACGGGAGTCGGCTGAAATTATTTTTGTTTGAATATCAAGTGCAAGCCGGATAGCTGCAGCAGTCTTGCCAACGGCCGTTGGCCCGAGAATTATTATGACTGTTTTGTCTTTCAATTTTCATGAGTTTGTAAAGAACTCATCAAATATCATTGCGCATTTTATTACCCTTCAACATCACACTTCATCTTCCGATAACTCTTCATCCGTACTTTCTTCTTCACTAGTTTCGTCCGTGTCGGCTTCTGCATCATCACCCCCTTCCACGACAAAACCCTCCGTTACTTTTGCAAGATCATATTTCTCTTCAACTTCTGTCAGCTTATCACCCACCAATCCTTTTGTACCATATTGTGATGGGCCGATTCCTTCCACTTTCGTTATTGCCGGATAATCTAATCTACCTTCTTCATCCTTACTCACATTGATCAACTCAACCAAAAACGACCAGTTCTTCACAAAATCATATACGTAGATAAATTTCTGATTCGGGTTCTTGATTTCCGTTCCGATAACAGTGGCGGACATTATGAGGGGTTCTGCCTTATAGGGCTTATCATATTTTTCCAGAGAGATCTCACGTCCCCGCTGCCACTGATCGTTACTGCGATAAAAAGTTGCCTGATGTTTATTATCAAACTCAAATGCCCTCAGGATTATTTCATGCAATTGCAAAAAATTCTGCGTGTGTTTTACCGCCACATCGCGATAAACGCTGTCGTCTTCTTCAAAATAGATCCTGAATTTTAAAATGGCCATGATTATCTTTTGTAAATTTTATGTTTTTTTGTGCGCTCAATGACAATCGAACATCAAAAATAACCCAAATAAATGAGATGAGATTTTTTGTAGTTGATATTTATTGATCAACCAAAATTGACCTGTTTTATTTCTTTTTCTTTGTCAATTTTATTTCTTCTTTGTGTAAATTTTCCTGCATTCTGAATTTCACGATCTTGGTAATCAAACCCAATGGAAGCGGCTTATCCAATGGGAAACGTACAGTGCCTTTTGCGATCTCGTATTTTTCCAGTTCCTTTTTGAAAAGTGAAATCCCCGAAGCCGTGGGATAAAATCCGATATGTTTTTTTTGCGCTGCATAAAATACCAAAACGCCATGAAATTTAAAAGCAGGAATATTATAGCTTATAACTTCCTCTGCTTTTGGCGCGGCTTTTTTTATTGTTTGTCTTAGTTTTTGTAAAATGATTTTCGAATCGTTCGGCAAGTCTTCGAAATATTCTTCAACGGTCTTGAATTTCTTTCCGGCGTACATTCCCATTAATTTATATTTTGAATCATTATTATTTAATGCGAATATATTTTTCGATGATCTGTCTGTCTATATTTTCATTTTCCACTTTCTCCAGTCCCTTTTGTATAAGCGTATCATTATTGATGGAAACAGTAAAAGTAAAGGGTTTACCTTCCCAATTTTTATCGCTGTAATAATCCAGGTGCTCCGTGTATTGGTCACCGTTAAGGGTATAACTCCCGCCGCCGGCATCAAATTGATTGGATGAATCTTTTGCTACATTGATCGCATGTTTTAAGAAAGCAAAATGATTGTCATTAATGACCTTGATCATACTTTGATCTTTTGTGTAATCAGTTATGGTGCTCACGCCTTTGGTAATCGTAGTTCCCGACAATAATTTCCAAGTGCCATTGAGCTGAAGCGTTTCGGGTTTGCTATTACAAGCTATCAGCAGCATCACTGCTGAAATGGTCATTAATGTGTTTTTCATAGATTGAAAATAAGTAATTTAAAAGTTCTCCCCTGCATCAACCAGAGATTTTTTTTGAATATACGGTTTAAAAAATGGCGAATAAAGATCCCTGGGAACCAGAAAATAAATTAGTGTACAACTCAGCAATCCGGCTGTTTTTTATTTTCTTGTTGAAAATGATTATTGAATCATTTGAGCTGTTTTTTTCAAATGACATTTCTAAACAAGGGAATGCCTGACTGAAATCAAACGCTGTCCACGGTGCCGTCCACGGTCATTAATCGGGATTTCCTCATCGGCAAACAGATACTCTTACTGTTGGTCTGTAGTTTTCTCCAACACAGCTATCAAAGGTTACTTATAACGCTACCGGAACTCACCATCTAATATGAGTTGCTGGCGAGTCATTCGGAAGTTCGCCAATCTATGGTGAAACTGATCATTTCCTTCTTGGATATCGCGAAGAACTGAAAAGACGTCATCCCGGAGATTATTTCAAACACAACGACACAGGACGAGGTAAAAGATCTTCTCTTAAAAAAAACAAAAGAAATTCCTATTGCAGACCTTAGTTGGTGAAACCACCGTCAATTAATAATTCCGTCCCAATGCCTTTCATTTTTTTTGAGTTTGCAAATTTAAAAACCATACATACGACCCGAGACGGAAATTCGCGATAATGATTCATCAGTCAAACTTGGTTAAATCCTGAAAGATGAGGTTACCCCAGCTATTTCCGTGCGCTTGCACAAGCAGTCCACCTTCCGATAGTCCGCCAAGTTTGATTGGTGCGAAACCAAGATTTTCCGCAAGCTTACTAATCTCCACTGCTGAGCCGTCATCGTCGCTCGCCAGGAACACAACTCTCCTACCACCATGGACAGCCGGGTCCTGGGCAAGAATGGCGGCGCCCAAATGGTTGAAGCCCTTAACCAGTTTTCCGTCAGTGAAGGACTGCGCCACGAACCTGGCAGAGGGCAGTCCTCCCATCTTCTCAGTGGGCACGCCGTAGGCATTGGTCACATCCACGATGGTCTTCCCCTGCCAGGTGGGCAGCGCTTTGGCGACATCCGGGTGCGATTCAAAACGGACAGCCAAAAAGATGACGTCCGCCTTGACAGCCTCGGCCAGGGTAGTGGGAATGATCTCTGGTCCTATCGCGGCTGCGACGGATGCAAAGCTTTCTGGGTCACGTGTGGTGGCAACGGATACTTCGATGCTCTTGCGGGAAAACGCCCTAGCCAGGGCTTGTCCGATTTTGCCGAAGCCGATAATTGCGTAGCTCGCTGCTTTGTTTTTTGAATTGCTCATTTTGAAGAATATATTTTAATTATTAATGATTAGAGTTACAAATTCGCGCCATGGTGAAGTTGATTAGTTTGCCAAATAGGTCATGCCACCATCAACAAGGAGTTCAGCACCAAGCATAAACGAAGAATCATCAGAAGCCAGAAAAACTGCCGTTTTACCGATGTCAGAAGGTTGCCCAATCCTGCCGGTCGGCATTACACTTGCAAATTGTGTTTTTACCGCTTTAATTTGTTCTGCGGGAATAAACTTTTCAAATGCTGGAGTATCTGTTGTACCTGGGGTTATTACATTTACTCTGATTTTTCTATCTAAAAGGTCGCTTGAAAACCCTTTTGCAAAATAGATAACGGCTGCTTTTGAAGCGCCATAGAGCGTAAAATTAGCATATGCCCGATGTGCAGCATTTGACCCGATGAGAATAACAGAACCTCCTTCATTTATATAGGGCAGTCCTTTCTGAACAGTGAAGTAAACACTTTTCAGGTTTAGATCCATTGTTTTGTCGTAGTCGGCTTCGTCAATAGTTGCCACAGTTCCTACAGCTCCACCACCCGCGTTGGCAACAATTACGTCTATTTTACCAAATTTTTCAGACGTTTCTTTAAACACTCTTTCCAGGTCGGCAACCTTGGTTACATCGGCATTTATAGCTATAAAATTATTGCCAAGTTGAGCCACAGCACTAGCTAAAGTTTCTTGATTTCTGCCGATAATAGCTCCTTTGGCACCTTCATTTTTAAAAGCTTGAGCGATCCCAAACCCGATACCGCTATTGCCACCTGTAATCACGGCTACTTTGTTTTTTAGTTTGCTCATTTTTTCTATAATTATGTTACTTTTTAATAATATCGCTTCTGCTAAAAAATGCTTTTTGCATTTACTTTTTAGCAGCTTGTACGTTCGCAACCAAATTTATGTTTTCGCTTAAAGTTAATCCACCAGATTCGGATAAGGCGTTACACGTTAGTCCGAAATCTTTGCTCTTAATGGTGCCAGTTAGTGGAAATCATAAAGTGTCTCGCTTTGAATGGAAGTAATTGCTGTTACTTTATTTAATTTATTTGTTTACGATGCAAAGGTGATTACAATATAAGCGGAAAGCGTTACACAACTTTTAAATTACTTACATCATTCACACATATTGCTGATAATTTGTTTAACGATGCAAACTTAATTAGATTTGCTAACTAAAAGTAAGTACTAACCTTTTTGAAAGTACTAACCTTTGGGAAAGTATCATTTAAAAAAATAAAATGGCTACCACAACAAGGACATCGAAACCTACTTTGAGTGAATGTTTACAATCAACAATGGCGGTAAGAGACGCTCTTGATGTTTTGAATGGAAGGTGGAAACTTCCAATCATTGTTTCGTTAACTTTTGGTATAAAGCGATTCAAGGAAATTTCAAGAGAAGTGAATGGCATTTCTGACAAAGTTCTTGCGAAAGAATTAAAGGATATGGAAATGAATAAGCTCATAACAAGAACGGTTTATGATACCTTTCCTCCAACCGTGGAATATTGCATTACAGAACATGGAAAATCATTATCCACCGTAATTGGAGAATTAAAAAAGTGGGGCATTCTTCACCGAAAAAAAATTACGGGCAGGTAAGGAAAAGAAAGAGTCGGGAAAAACGCTGCTGTTTAATTTTGCCTTTTGTATTTGCCAGTATGTTGGGAACTTTCAATTTAAAGATACATTTTCTGTGAAGCGGTTAAAGCATTGGCGGGTTGGTATATAAAATATGTTGAAAGAATGATAAGTTTTAGTGTCTTCTAACAAGGTCTTTTTCCTGTTCTCATCAAAAATCGTCCGCGAGGTGGTAAATCTGTCGACTTTAAATCATCCGCAGCTTCCGAAGTTCATAGACTCAAACTCCCACCACTATTGAGACCATGCCTATAAGCTTTTCTTTAAAACGTAGCCCAGACGGGAGGCAAATCTGAATTTGACAACTCGAAAAATAGTGGAACAATAAAAAACAGAGTGAACCCTAAAACGGCCCCTAAAATCAAAAACCCCCGTCAAACTCAATGCTGACAAGGGTTTTATATTCTAATGGTGACCCCGATAGGATTCAAACCTATAACCTTCTGATCCGTAGTCAGATACTCTATTCAGTTGAGCTACGGGGCCATAAAGGAGCGCAAAGATAATTCAAAAAATAAAATGAACGCTTAATAACCAGGCTAAATTGTCGATTTGAGACATAAAGCAATGAACGATCAACCCTCAATTGTATTTATTCATAAATTTTCATGGCTGTTTTTTCAACCAATGATTTAGGCATCAACCAAACCATGAAGGCACCCAATTTATTAATGAGTCCGGTAATTACTTCTGCTTTGCCTGCAAACATGCTATCTACGGCAATTTTGGCTACCACTTGCGGTTGCATATTCACTTTCTCTGCAGTCTTCAATCCTTTCTCCCCGATTTGCGCGCGATTCGCAAAATCTGTATCAGTTGAGCCCGGTGAAATACAGGTTACAGATACTGAAGTTTTTCTTAACTCCTGCCTTAGTCCTCTGCTGAAACTCAATACAAAAGATTTGCTTGCAGAGTATAATGACAAATAGGGTACTGCCTGGTAGGCAGCGGAACTGGCGATATTTAAAATGTAAGATTCTGATTGATTTTTTAATTGCGGCAAGAACAATTGGCACATTTGGGAAAGCGCGATAATATTAAGCTGGAGCATATTGGTGTTTTCGGCAACACTGTATTTATCAAATAGTCCGCTTAGACCGTAACCTGCATTATTTACCAATACATTAATACTGTATTTTTTTTCAGCGCACCAGTCAAAGATCCTTTGTGGGGAATCTGAAAGGGACAGATCAATGGCAAAATAATCGACTTCAACTTTATATTTTTCTCTTAATTCGACGGCTACACTTTGCAGTAAAGCAGCGGATCGGGCGACCAGCACCAAATCATATTTTCGGGCAGCCAATTCAATGGCTATGGCTTTACCAATCCCTTTGCTCGCACCAGTTATTAACGCTACACTCATAATTCATTTATTGTTTTCACAAAAATAAAGAGGTCAACCTTAGTTGACCTTCTTTAAAAATAAAATTTTGATTTATTGTCTTAGGGATCGCTTAGTTCTGGACTTTGCCGGCAAGGCGATGGTAAAAAGGTGTCTTGCTGTTCTCATCTTTTGGCTTGTATTTGCCGGTAATAATGGGAACATACATTACACGTCTGCGGCTTTGCTCACCAAAATGAGGCGATTGTTGTGCGCGGTGCCATAAACGACCATCATGCACAGTAAGATCGCCAGCACTTACATCAAAGCCAATTTCACGATCATCAGGGTTATTATCTATAAAATATTTTTTACCGAATAGTAGTTTTATCATGTTTTGTTTATGTGTTCCGGGCAGCACACGCAAACCCCCGTTCTCAAAAGGGCAATCATCCAAATGTATTCCTACATTCAGCATAGGCATTATCTTTTGTCCCAAAAAAAGATCGCGCGGACTGTCGGTATGCCAGCCCATTTGAGTAAATGCGCTGTTGGGCATGCGCACATAATGATTGAGAATTAACCCGTCCTTTTCATTTTCGGCGATACGTCCATCATATGGAGATAAAAATTCTATTAATGCTTTCAGGCGTGGATCTTGCAATAACTCACGAAATACATCGCTGAATAAAGAAAGAAAGCACATACGCTGAATCATTGTTTTACCATTTTCATCTTTACCAAATTTCAAAGGAACCCCGTTCACTTTGTCTCTGCCTTCATCAAGCCATTGCTTTTCAATCCTGTCAATTTCACTGATAAAGAGTTGAACAGTTTCTTTTGAAATAAAGTTTCTGAAAATAATAACGCCATTTTTATCAAAATAATCAAGCTGTTCCGGAGTCAGCTTATCTTTTAAAGGAAAGTTGAGAGAATCTATTTTTTTCATGATGTTAGCGTTTATGCCAAGGGATAAATAGACTTTATTCCATTAACAGAGCCAATAAATAAATTTAATGAATTCAATTTTAACAAATTATAATCTTTCAACGAATTTGCAAAAATACAAAAATTAAATTTTCCGTGTTAATTTACCTTGCATTTATTCTTGAAAGTTAATTACTATTGTAATATTGCGCGTGGAATTTCATAGAAAAACGCCATCTTTAACGGTTTCATTGCTTATTGGGCTTATTTGCTCATGTACACAGGCACATTCACAAAAAGATAGCAGCGGGTTTATTATTTTTCCTGTTTTGGCACGCTCCATTGAAACAGGATGGTCTATTGGGGCAGCGGGATCGTTCACTTTTCATTTCAAAGATAGTAAACATACGGCACGTACATCAAATATTCAGGCACTTACTATATATTCAACTCATCGTCAACTGGTAGCAGCAGTAAATGGCTCTATCTATTTTCCGGCAGAGAAATTAATACTAAATCAGCAATTATCATACAGTTATTTTCCCGACAAATTCTGGGGGATCGGAAAGATCGCGCCGCACAGCAATGAAGAAGAGTATAGTTATCACCAGTATTACATCTATTTACACCCGCAATTATTACTTGCAAAAAGCTTTTTCGTAGGATTATTGTACGAATACCAGAACGTTGCTAATGTAAAATATGATTCCGGTGGATTATTCGATAAGGAAAATGTTATTGGCAGATACGGCTATCATGTTTCGGGATTGGGCCTGAGTTTTACTTACGACACGCGTAACAATGCATTTTCCCCCAATGGCGGAATGTTAATGCAGTTTTATTTTAATCACTTCGCTCCTTTTTTTGCGTCAAACTATACCTACACCAATTTTGTGATCGATGTAAGAAAATTTTTTAGGATATATAACCAACAGGTTTTGGCCTTGCAGGCTTATGGGTTTTTTAATGAAGGAGTGGTACCACTAAGAAGTCTAGCTTCATTGGGTGGAGCATCTGAAATGCGCGGTTATTACGCAGGTCGTTACCGGGATAAGAATATGTACGTTTTTCAAACAGAATATCGCACTCCTTTATTCTGGAAAGTAGGTGCTGTCGCTTTTGGCGGTATTGGCAATGTTGGATCTGATCTTAAAGAGATAAATTTTCAATACCTGAAATACTCCTATGGATTAGGCTTGCGCTTTGCACTCAATAAAGCGGAAAAATTAAATCTCCGGCTTGATTACGGGGTTGGGGGGAATTCCACAAGCGGACTTTATTTACAAATCGGAGAATCGTTTTGATCTTAGATCGGCGAAATGGGGTCTTTTCCCAATGCAATTCTCTTCCCGATCAAATAAGAAATATAAGTGAAAACTGGCGCCGCAACTATGTCGATAACATAATGAATATGCTGAATCATCAATAATACTGCCAAAATGAAGGTAGCCGTTAACGTTAGTATTTTGTCTCCTTTATTTTTCATGCACAGAAACATTAAGAAGATGGTAGAAGTGTGCCCTGAAAAAAACAGGTCTTTTGTTATTACCGCATTTCCATAAAAAGTATTGCTCAAGGGATCTATCAATTCTACCAATCCGACCGGTGGATTGAGTGGAATGAATATGATTGACGCAGCCCGAAAAATGCTTACAAAAATATATGACCAGCAGAAAACAAGATAGATATATGGATCCCGAAACGCCCGCATTATTGAAATCAAACCCATCAACCATATTACAATAAAAATGGGAACAGATAAATTATAAGAAGGCAACTTGCTCAAAATCCAATCATTCAATAATGTTCCGTTCCTTTTTTCAATTGCGGGAAAGAAAAATGGCATCGCAGACAAGATCGCTGCAACAATAATTGTTCCGGGAATTACCTTTTTGCTGAATGAAGGCCGGCGCAGCGCAGCCAGCCAGTTTTTTTTGCTTTGAGAAAGAAATTCAAACATAAAATTCATCAGATCAAAATAAGCATCAATAATGCCATCTTACAAAAGCCTCTATGGCTGCATATTTCGTCAGGCCGAGTTGTGCATATAGATCAGCAGTATTAGCATTCCTGTCTTCAGCACGTTGCCAAAACTCTCTGCTATCTGAACCCTGGAATGGCACCATATCCTTTTGAGATTGGTGAATGAAAATGCCATGCCTTTTTTTCAAGACCTGGTCGGGGCTCATCGGTATGGCCATTTCAATTTCGCTGATGTCCCACTCCTGCCATGCGCCCTTATATAACCATACCCAGCAATCTTTAACCCAGGGTTCATTAGCTGCTTTTAACCTGCGCAATGATTCAAAAACAATATCCAAACACACTTTATGGGTGCCGTGAGGATCGGCCAGATCGCCTGCGCAATAAATCTGGTGCGGTTTTATTTTTTTCAACAACTCAAGGGTTATTTGCACATCTTCTTCGCCCATTGGTTTCTTTTCTATTGCCCCTGTTTCGTAAAATGGAAGATTGAGAAAATGGATATTATCATCACCAATGCCTACATAATGACAGGTTGCTTTTGCTTCGCATCTTCTTATTAACCCTTTAATACTTCTGATCTGGGCCGTGTCAATATTGCTTATCCGCTTATTTTTTAAAAATTCAGTGGCATCCTTTAATATTTGAGAAGATTTTTTACTGTCAATTCCACTCAACTCTTCAAATCCGACAGCAAAATCCAAAAAGCGGGTAACGAATTCATCGGTCACGGCAATATTTCCTGATGTTTGATAAGCAACATGAACATCGTGTCCCTGATCATGCAAACGCATAAATGTTCCGCCCATTGAAATAATATCGTCATCGGGATGCGGAGAAAAGATCAATGATCGTTTTGGAAAAGGTTCCGGTCTTTCGATCAGTGAAGGATTCCCACCCTTTGGTTTTCCACCCGGCCAACCGGTGATGCTATCCCGCATCATATAAAAGACCTGTAAATTGATTTCGTATGCATCCCCTTTTTCTACCAGCAGATCGCTAAGTCCATTATCATTATAATCTGTGTTCGTCAAACTGAGAATTGGCTTTCCCAATTTCAGCGCCATATTCACAACAGCTTTTCTTATGATCTGCGGGGTCCATTCACAATCGCCGGTGAGCCATGGAGACTTGAAACGTGTTAACTCGGATGCGGCCAAGGTGTCAACAACAAAAACACAATCATTATGTTGTTGCAATAGTGATGCAGGAATTTGCTCTGTGAGATTTTCTTCAACCGCTTTCTGCAAAACCGGCGCCTTGATCTGCCCCCAGGCCATCAACAAAATCCTTTTCGCTTTTAATATTGTGCTGATGCCAACGGTGATGGCTAATCGAGGAACATCGGCGATGTTTTGAAAATCATGTGCATTGGCGATACGTGTAGAGTTTTCCAGGGGAACCAATCTTGTTTTAGAATAAATACTTGAACCAGGTTCATTAAAACCAATATGCCCGTTTGTGCCAATTCCTAATATCTGTAAGTCAATACCGCCGAGCTTTTCAAGCACTTCTTCATAAGCCGCACAATGCTTTTTTATATCTTCTTTCTTCCACTCTCCATTGGGTATGTAACAGTTGACCGGATCAATATCTATCTTATCAAACAAATAGTATTTCATGAACCGGTTGTAACTCTGTAAGGCATTATTGTCAATCGGATAATATTCATCAAGATTAAATGCGATGACATTCTTGAAACTCAAACCTTCTTCCTTGTGCATCCGGACCAATTCTGCATATAATGTCTTGGGTGAAGAACCCGTTGCCAAACCAAGCACGCAGTTTTCACCTTTTGCTGCTTTTTCGCGAATTAAGGCAGCGATTTCCTGCGCCATGAACCTGGAACCGTCATTGATAGAATCGAATATTTTGACAGGAATTTTCTCGAACGAATCAACCATACTCATAAACATTAATCAATTTAGTTTTGTAAGAATGGTGCGAAGGTAATTGCTATTTTGATAAAATGAAACTTTGAAATCTAAACAGTTCCTTACAAAATATCAATGATTAATATGGTAGTTTTTCAAATCTTCAGCAAACTGTAAATAAAAACTGCCACTCTGATTTAATACATAATGTTCGATCCTCACAAAGCCAAACCCGTATTGCACGTAATAAACCCATTGCTCGAAGTTGAACCCTGTGCAGTTGTTGACGTAAACAACATTGCGCAGGCAACTGTAGCCATCAATGTTCGTTGTTCCGGTAAAACCATATAAATAATTATGCCCTTTACATTGGCTGGTCACCGTATCAGCCCAAGAATCAATTGCAGTGCTGTCTGTGCTAACTCTTTTGAAAAAAGTGTAGGTGGTGGAGCTATCGATTTTTTCGAGCGTATTGCTATCCACATTTACAAAAAAACTGCTTGAATTTATATTGGTAATGGATGTTTGATTTTGTTGATAATAAATCACTCCATTAATTCCTGTTTCGCCCAAAATATCAATTTCGTCCGTTGTGGTATCTATTGGTGATCCTGTACTGTCGTAGCTAATTTTGTTATACTGCCAATAATTCCCCACAGAAAGTGGTATTACCCCACTGGTTGTTAGAGGCAGTCCGGAACCGGTATTATTATTTTTACTGCATGAAAAAAACATGATAAGACTGCTGACAATTAGAATAACTCTGTTCATTTCTGATGATTAAGTGTAATAAAACGATTTTGCAAAATTATAGATTCATTTAGGTATTGCAGCTATTTAGATTATTGAAGTGGCATGCTGCTAACTAAAATAACATACCACTAACAAATGATAAAGTCGTCTATCAATATTGGGTTATTTTAAATACCGCTGCATAATTGCCAGCCGATCTGTTTTGCAGGGAAGAAGGAATTGAAATTACCAATTCATTATTCACTATTTGCCATTTTAAATTTTTGGAGGAGCCAAGCAAAATGATCCTTGCTTTTTTAGTGATGAAAATATTCCCAATTCTTATTTCTGCCGGAAGAACAACTTCATTTTTATCACTCAAATAAAATGCATAAACCTCTTTTCCACTCTTAGACTGTGTAAAGAAGATATTATTTGAAGAGTATGGAGCAACAGGTTTACTGTTGTATATTCCTTCACTATTTATTTTCATCCAAGCACCTACATCTTTTAAACGGGCATAAGCAGCGGTATCCCAATCACCATCTGGTCCTGGTCCGATATTCAATAAAAAATTTCCGCCACGGGAAACGATCTTTATCAATAAATGTATAAGATCGTGAGCAGATTTGTAATGATCATGCGGTACATAACTCCAGGAATTCCCCATCGTCATACAGGTTTCCCATGGAAATGACAATGGTTTATCGGGAACCTGCTGTTCAGGCGTCTGGTAATTTTCAAATTCTCCGCCAACACTCCTATCAACAACGATCAATCCGGGTTGATGGTTTCTTGCCATCCTTGAAATCTTTCCCATGTCAATATCCTGGTCAAATACGATGCCTTTCTGCCACTCTACATTTCTATCAACAGTCGATAAAGGACGAACCCACCCACCATCAAGCCATAGAATATCCATCTTTCCATAATCACTCATCAATTCTTCAATTTGATTGTAAGTGAATTGTTTGAAAGCGCTCCATTTCTCCGGATATTTTTTAGGATCATAATTTACATTTCTGTCTTTCGGTGGAAAGTAAGGCCACCAGTAGTTTTCATTGTGCCAATCCGGTTTGGAAAAGTATGCACCAATCAAAAAATTCTCTTTTCTAAATGCGTTAAATATTTCTTTGGCCACATTGCTTCTTGCATTTGATGAAAAAGGAGTTTTGGAAGAAGTGATCTTATAGTCAGTCTGTTTTGTGTCAAACATGCAAAATCCGTCATGATGTTTGGTCGTGAAAACCACATATTTCATTCCGGCATTTTTTGCGGCTTCAACCCAATTCTCCGGGTGAAAATTTTGCGGGTTAAACGTTGTCTGCAAATTTTCATAAGCTTTCTTGTATTCAAAATAATTGGAAGCATATGGCCCGCGCCGTTGTGTCCAGCCTTCATCTTCAGGACAAATACTCCAGCTTTCTACCACTCCCCACTGACTATAAGTTCCCCAATGCATGAATAATCCAAATTTGTAATCATGCCATTGATTTAACTTCTGCTGGACCAATGTATCGGTGGGCGCAACATAATTATTTTGCGCGCTGATAAAACAAAAAGTGAAAAGTAAAAAAACAAAAAAGGAATTTTTTTTCATAATCTTCAAATATAAAACTGATCATCAAAATTTAATTCACGCCGATCTCATCGCAGAATAACCATGGGGTGCCACCTGCGCCCGGCTGCCCATCCGGGATTTTACCATAGTTTTTTGCAAACACTTTTATATATCGGGTATTGACAGACGAAAACTGGATATTCATCGTCGCCATATTAGAGGTTTGTGAAATGGTTTCGGAAGTTTTCCCCAAAGAACTGAAATTAATTCCATCAGCAGAAGAAAATGCTTCCAGGTATGCCGGCGCATACACCTGGCTTCGCTTCTGATCAAGCACATGTGCATTAACGTTAGTAACCAGCTCATTTTTTCCTAAATCAATGACCGCTTCCATATCTGCGCCATTCCATCCAAGCCATTCATCGGAATTAATGCCTGTTTCAGAGACTGCGCCATTCACCAAACCAAAAGCCCCGCCATTACCAGGATACCGGTCTGCTGGAGGTGTTTTTAAAGAAATTTTTTTTGCAGTGGCTTTATTGAAAGAAAATTCCTGCCACAGCCAGCCACTTAATATTTTTCCCCCATTATATAAGGCCGCCCCATATTCACCATTATCTTTTATCAGTATCGGACTTGCGTAATCATCCAATGAAGAAGAAGTTTTTGACCTTGTATATTTTGCTATTCCAGCGTCGGGTCGCGCTTCTAATTTCCACAAAACGCCTTGATTATCCGGCGTCGGCAAAATGCTTGCTTTCAGATCATAATATGCCTTGCTGTAACTCAGGTTCCAAAATTCATATCTTTTAAATATTGCCGGTATTCGTTTTTGAAAATCTTCCCAGTTCTTATTTTCTCTAGGTGTCCATAGTACTTCACACAAAGCCGTCAACCGGGGAAAGATCGCGTACTCCACTTTATTTGGATTGCTCATGTATTCTGTCCAGACATTGGCTTGCGCACCGATGATATATTTTGCATCTGCTTCACTCAATTCTTTTGGGAAAGGTTCATAATTATATACTTTTTCCAAAGGTAAGAACCCGCCGATCACCAAGGAATCATCATGGTGTGTTTGTGAATAATCAAAATATACGTAAGTGGTCGGGGTCATTACAACGGTGTGATGTTGCTTTGCTGCTTCAATGCCACCTTTTTCTCCGCGCCAGCTCATTACTGTCGCATTGGGAGCAACGCCACCTTCTAAAATTTCATCCCAGCCAATTATGTTTCTGCCTTTGCTGTTCAAATATTTTTCAATTCGTTGAATGAAATAACTCTGCAACCCTTCCTCATCTTTCAATCCTTTTTCTTTAATGAGGTTTTGACAAAACGAAGATTCTTTCCAGAAAACTTTCGGGCATTCATCTCCTCCGATATGAATATATTTTGATGGAAATAATTGCATCACTTCATCCAATACATCTTCCAAGAATTGAAAAGTGTAATCGCTTGGACAATAGACATCTCGATAAACTCCCCAAGATTGCTGTACTTGCTTTCCACTATCGCTTCCAGCCCAAACAACACCTTTTGCGATTTGTGTTGATGAATCTGGAAAACAGCTGAGTTGCGGGTAAGCAGCAATCGCTGCAGATGAATGTCCGGGCATTTCAATTTCAGGAATAATGGTAACGTAACGATCGGCAGCATATTTTACCACCTCTCTTATCTGTTCCTGCGAATAATAGCCGCAATTCTTTGTGTTATCATTACCCGTTCCCGGATGATGACCGATTATTGTTCCGTTTCTACAGCTTCCTATCTCTGTTAGTTTAGGATATTTTTTTATTTCAATGCGCCATCCCTGGTCTTCCGTAAGATGCCAATGGAATGTATTCATCTTGTGCAAGGCAATGAGGTCAATATACTGTTTGATGAAATCGACCGGGAAAAAATGACGGCCGCAATCGAGCATGAGTCCGCGATATGCAAAACGCGGATAATCTTCCACCATTACCGCCGGTATTGGTAATGATAAAGATTTCTCCAATGGCAATAATTGAATTAATGTCTGCATGCCATAAAAAACGGCTGTATCATTGCTGCCAACTATCCTTGCATTTGCTTTATCAATACTGAGTATATACCCATCAGGATGTTTTGGTTCGCCATTGATTTTTTTTAAGGTGGTGAACGCAATAGAGTTACTTTCCGCTTTTTTTACGATTGCTAATTTGAATCCATAAAATTTTTGGAGATAATCGTTAAAGAACCTGGCGCTGCTTTCTAATGTGGGTCTTTCAAGAAAAATTTTGGTATCCGGTGTAATGCTAAAAACTCCTTCTTTGACAGTAACTGAAACAGGCTTTGGCGTGATATTGATTTGTTGTGCATTTGCTGAAAAGGCATAGCACCATAAAATAAAGGCAAGAATTGATTTCATTGATGAAATAATTAATGAATAATGTTTAGTTTGAATTTGCGTACAAGTTAATAAAACCTCAATAATGAAAAATGAATTTAATTTTTATTCAGCAGCGTTGCGACAGATAAAAGGATTGTAACAAAAGGTTACGCACCTGCCTTGCTGAATCCCTAATCAAAAAAAATAACGACATAAAAGTAAATACCCGGAATGCAGGGGTTGCATTATCTTTGCCCATCTTTTTAGTTTTCACTTTTGAATTAAGATTTACATGAGTTTAAAAACAAAGACAGCTAAGGAATCGCATATTATAATGACGGAATTGGTTTTGCCCAATGATACCAATGTACACGGAAATCTAATGGGCGGACGATTAATGTATTGGATGGATATTGCTGCTGCGCTCGCTGCCGGCAAGCATTGTAACGCGCCTGTAGTGACAGCATCGGTTGATAATATTTCATTTGAGAACCCGATAAAACTGGGGAATGTTGTGCATATTGAAGCGAAGGTGAGCCGCGCTTTTAATACTTCAATGGAAGTACACATGAAGGTTTGGGGAGAAGACATGGCCCAACAATACAAATACAAAAGCAATGAAGCCTATTATACTTTTGTTGCCCTGGATCCAAATCGCAAACCGAGGCCGGTTCCGGAATTGATAACAGAAACTGAAGAAGAAAAAAAATTGTTTGATGGCGCTTTGCGAAGAAGACAATTGAGATTAATACTGGGTGGAAAAATGAAACCGGAAGATGCTGTTGAGCTAAAAGCGTTTTTTAGAAATGAGTAGAAAACAAATGCGCAAACAAATTCTTGAAGAAATCAGACTGCTTCCGCATTTTGCCAATGATGAGCGCCTTGCAACATAAACTCTTTACTCTGCTCGATGGCATCCATGATCTGTTTTAAAATTGTTTCTGCAGGAGCATCGTAATCGATCTGGAGTGGCTTTTTAAAATTGACCGAGAGTAATGTTCCTTTCTTTTTAAACTTCAACCCTTTTTTATTAAAGGCACGCCAAAAACCGTTAATCACAACCGGCACAACTATCGGTTTGGTTTGCTTAATGATCAATGCAGTTCCCTTTCTTCCCGGAGCAAATGGTTTTGTTGTTCCTTGGGGAAACGTGATCACCCAGCTTTCTTCCAATGCACGGGTTATTTTTCTTGTGTCTGAAGGGTCGAGTCCGCGCCTGATTTCTTTGCTCCCGTTATTCCAGGTGCGCTTTACCGTTAGTGCGCCCGCAACGGTAAATAAACGGCTTATCCAACTGCCGCGCATCGTTTCTTCAGCGGCAACATAATATACGTTGGTAAATGAATTAAAAAGATAATAAGGAATACCAAGTTTGTTTTTCTTTCCCCATTTTACCGCTGAAAAAATGTGCAGAAAGGTGATGACATCTGCAAAATAAGTTTGATGGTTACTTACAAACAGCACATTGTTAGGGGGAAGATCCTTGATATTTTCTGTTCCAGAGATCTTCAGTTTATTAATAATCATTAATCCGGGATAAGAAACAACGCCGATAATGAAGTAAATTATTTTTCGAAATAAATGAAAGCCCTTTAATCGTTCTGAAAATGAACCCATGGAATATTATTTAGTCAGCAATCGTATCCGAAAATACAAAATTGTACAGACATTTCAAGGTATGGGTGAGATGCAGGATGCAGGGTTTTTATTTCAAATGGCGTTTCATTTCCCGTTCTGCATCGCGGTTTTTTATGGATTCCCGTTTATCGTACATTTTTTTTCCTTTGCCCAAACCGATCTCCATTTTCGCATAACCGCTATCGTTAAAAAAAATGCGAAGCGGCACAATGGTGTAGCCTTTTTCTTTCATTTTATTTTCCAGTTTGCGCAGTTCATTTTTTGTGAGCAATAATTTTCTATCGTGGACGGCTATATGATTATTGGTTGTGCCAAAACGATATTCGGCAATATGCATATTCTTCACCCATAATTCTCCTTTATGAAAAACGCAAAAACTATCGACAAAACTCACCTTGCCTTCGCGGATCGATTTCACTTCCGTTCCGACCAACACCATACCCGCATCGTATTTATCTTCGATGAAATAATCGTGATATGCAGAGCGGTTTTTTATATCAGACATGTAAATGGTGAATTGTGATGATTTACCAGTTGCGGGTTCCCGGTCTCCGGTTACTGAAAACCAGTAACCAATAATTATTTTTAATTCTTAAACAAGGTAAGTAATGTCGCAATTTTTTCTTTCAGTTCTTTTCTATTAACGATGAAATCGAGAAAGCCATGTTCCAATAAAAATTCGCTGCGCTGAAATCCTTCGGGCAGATCTTTTTTAATCGTTTCGCGAATAACGCGCGGACCGGCAAACCCGATGAGAGCGCCGGGTTCAGCAATATTCAAATCGCCAAGCATTCCGAAAGAAGCGGATATTCCGCCGAATGAAGGATCTGTCAATAATGATATATATGGGATTTTGGCATCGGTAAGCTGTGATAATTTCCCTGAAACCTTTGCCAGCTGCATCAATGAGAACGCGCTTTCCATCATGCGTGCGCCACCTGATTTACAAATGATCAATAATGCGGCATGATGTGCCAGGCAATAATCAACTGCACGCGAAATTCTTTCCCCCATTACACTTCCTAATGAGCCGCCGATGAATTCAAAATCCATGCAGCCAACCACAATATGATGCTCTTTCAAGTCACCTGCTGCGATGCGAATAGAATCGGTAATATCTGTTTTGCCCCAGGTTTCTTCCAATCTTGTTTGATAAGATTTTAGATCAGTGAAATGCAAAAAATCTTTTGAACGGATATTTTCAAACATCACTTCATACTTGTTGTCGTTAAAAAGAATTTCAAAATATTCGTCGCTCCCAATGCGGTGATGATGATTGCATTTCGGGCAAACAAACAGGTTGTCGCGCAATTCTGTGACCGTGCAGATAAAATTGCAATTGGGGCATTTTGTCCAAAGCCCTTCGGGAGTTTCTTTCTTCTCGGCAGTGCTTGTTAGGATTCCTTTTTTTATTCTTTTGAACCACCGGGTTTTACTCTCCTCGCTCTTGCCCTCATCGCCAGCCAGGTTGGCTTCAAAATCCTCATCTTGTTTCATCATTGAAATTTTTGTTGGTTGTTGGTTCATCGCCCCATAGTTGATTGAGAGACCCCGGAAGCCATGAACCAAGAACAATTATCCATTAACCTTATGCATGAACCAACGAAGATAGTAAACTGCGCGCATTCATAAACGGTTTTAAAACCCACTGAAATAAAAAATAAATCAGAATATATTTTGAACATTTCCTGTAGTATTTTTGCGCACGTTTCAGTTTGCTATTTTTCAATAATCAACGCTTCGTATGAAATGGTCTGAATTTTTTACTTCTTCTGTAGGGAAAAAACTGGTTATGGGTTTAACAGGTTTATTCCTGATCTCTTTTTTGATCGTTCATGTCGGCGTTAATGCCTGCATCTGGGCAAATGATAATGGCGAAATGTTCAATAAAGCCGCGCATTTCATGGGTTCAACAATTGTGATCAGGATTTTAGAAGTTGGTTTATTTGCCGGATTTTTCGTACACATTATTCAAGGTTTGGTCCTCGAATTTCAAAACAGAAAAAAACGCAAAATCGGTTATAATGTGAGTATGGGAAATAAAGGAAGCAAATGGTATTCCCGCTCCATGGGGCTGCTGGGTACACTGATCCTGCTTTTTTTGATCATGCACATTTACCATTTTTGGACGCCAAGCAGACTCGGCGGTTATTGGAGTATTCACGAACTCGAGCCCGTTGCTTACGATAATGGAAAAGAAATTCATAATCTCTATGCAGAGATATTAAAAGTATTCCAGGATAATCTATTGATCGTGATATTATATGTCCTTGGCTGTATTTCGTTAGCCTGGCATTTGATGCATGGATTTCAAAGTGCATTTCGTTCCATCGGATTATATAATAACCGGTATTTAAATCTGGCGAATGCCGTGGGGATTGGTTTTTCAATAATCGTTCCGCTTGCATTTGCCATGATGCCCATTTCAGTGTATTTGGGATGGATCGGATGAGCATTGTTCTGGTCAAAAGCGAGTTGAATGGAATTATTGCTGAACGGGTGGGTAACACCGCGACATTGCCAATAGATTAAATGCGGCAACAAAAATAAATGGTCAATTGCTTTCAGCTAAAATAAAAATTGTAAATAGATAATTCATGTTGAATTCCAAAATCCCCGACGGGCCACTAGATCAGAAATGGAATGAATATAAAGGTCATGTGAAACTGGTTAATCCCGCGAACAAACGAAATATTGAGATAATCATTGTGGGAACTGGATTGGCGGGTGCATCAGCAGCGGCATCCCTTGGTGAGCTGGGATATAAAGTGAAAGCATTTTGTTTTCAGGATTCGCCACGCCGCGCCCATAGCATTGCCGCGCAAGGTGGCATCAATGCGGCAAAAAATTACCAGAACGATGGCGATAGTGTTTTCAGGTTGTTTTACGATACGATAAAAGGAGGTGACTACCGTTCCCGGGAAGGTAATGTTCATCGCCTTGCAGAAGTTAGTGTAAATATTATTGATCAATGTGTAGCGCAGGGTGTTCCCTTTGCCCGCGAATATGGCGGTTTATTAAGTAACCGCTCATTTGGGGGGACGCAGGTACAGCGCACTTTTTACGCAGCCGGACAAACGGGTCAGCAATTATTGATCGGCGCTTACCAGGCTTTGGAAAGACAAGTTGCCCTCGGCAATGTAAAAATGTACACGCGCCACGAAATGCTGGATGTGGTTATTATTGATGGGAAAGCGCGTGGCATAATCGTTCGCAACTTAATTACAGGACAGTTGGAAAGACATTTCGGTCATGCCGTTTTACTTTGCAGCGGCGGTTATGGTAATGTATTTTATCTTTCTACGAATGCAATGGGAAGCAACGTGACCGCGGCCTGGAAGGCACATAAGAAAGGCGCTTTCTTTGGCAATCCTTGTTTCACCCAAATTCACCCAACCTGTATTCCGGTTACCGGCGATCATCAGTCGAAACTAACGTTGATGAGTGAGTCATTACGCAATGACGGAAGAATCTGGGTTCCGAAAAAGCAAGGCGATCCGAGAAAAGCAAATGAGATTCCCGAAGAGGAAAGAGATTATTATTTAGAAAGAAGATATCCTGCATTCGGCAATCTGGTTCCACGCGATGTCGCATCGCGCGCCGCAAAAGAAAGATGCGATGCTGGCTTTGGTGTAGGCTCTTCGAGGCAGGCAGTTTACCTTGACTACGCATCCGCCTTAGAAAGATATGGAGAAATAGAATGCAACAAACACGGCATCAATAATCCTTCTAAAGAAGAAATTATTCATCACGGCAAAGAAGTCGTGAAAGAAAAATATGGAAATCTTTTTGACATGTATGAAAAGATCACCGGCGAAAATCCTTATGAAGTTCCGATGCGCATTTATCCTGCCGTGCACTATACAATGGGTGGACTTTGGGTAGATTATGAATTGATGACGAACGTCCCCGGATTATATGCATTGGGCGAAGCAAACTTCAGCGATCACGGTGCAAACCGCCTTGGCGCATCAGCACTCATGCAGGGATTAGCTGACGGATATTTTGTCATCCCCTATACCATCGGAAATTATCTCGCCGATGAAATTCGCACAAAACCTATTCCCACTTCACATCCTGCATTTGCCGATGCCGAAAAAAATGTTGCAGACAGGATTCATCAACTCAAAAATATCAATGGTTCCCAGACAGTGGAAAGTTTTCACAAACGGTTGGGAAAAATAATGTGGGATAAATGTGGAATGGCCCGTAATGAACAGGGATTGACCGAAGCGATGGAAGAGATTAGACAACTGAAGAAAGAATTCTGGAGTGATGTAAAGATCCCCGGGGATATTAATGAGATGAACCCGGAATTGGATAAAGCCAATCGTGTTGCCGATTTTATTGAGTTGGGAGAACTGATGTGCCTGGATGCCTTAATGCGAAGAGAAAGTTGCGGAGGACATTTTCGTGAAGAAATGCAAACTGAAGAAGGTGAAGCAAAGCGTGACGATGAGCATTTCTGCTATGTTGCAGCCTGGGAATTTAAAGGGGATGGTTTTTGGGAATTGCATAAAGAAGACCTGGTTTTTGAAGTAGCACATCCTAGCCAGAGAAGTTATAAATAATTTGAAATATGGAAAGCTGATGACTGTCGAGAATTCATCACCTTTCCAGATTCACCACATTTTCACATTAGTCTATGGAGCATTACATGATGAATTTAACATTAAAAGTATGGCGTCAGAAAAACGCTGATAGCAATGGAAGTTTCGAAACTTATGAAGCAAAAGATATTTCTTCGGAAATGTCTTTTCTCGAAATGTTTGATGTGTTGAATGAAAAATTAATTCGTGAAGGAAAAGATCCGATTGCATTTGATCACGATTGTCGTGAAGGCATTTGCGGTATGTGCTCTATGTATATTAATGGAAGACCGCATGGCCCCTGGCATGGAACTACAACTTGTCAGCTTCATATGCGCGCCTTCAAAGATGGGGATACTATTGTTATTGAACCATGGCGGGCCAATGCATTTCCTGTCATTAAAGATTTGATGGTAGACAGAACAGCATTCGATCGCATCATCCAGGCGGGAGGATATATTTCAGTTAACACAGGCAATGCCGTTGATGCAAATGCAACACCGATCGAAAAAGATAAAGCTGATGCCTCTTTTGCTGCTGCCGCTTGTATCGGTTGCGGAGCATGCGTTGCAGCATGCAAAAACAGTTCAGCCATGTTGTTTGTTTCGGCAAAAGTTGCACATCTTGCATTATTGCCACAGGGCGGACCTGAACGCAAATCACGCGTGATCGGCATGATCGCTCAAATGGATAAGGAAGGATTTGGGGCATGTACTGCCACGGGCGCCTGCGAAGCTGTTTGTCCCAAAGAAATTTCAATCAGTAATATTGCTAGATTAAATACAGAATATATCTCGTCCGGCTTGATGGCAGATAAATAATTTATGCTGCGCCTTTTCTTTAATCGAAAATGGTGATCAAAAAAAAGCCCGACATTTTAAATACCGGGCTGACCAAAAAAGCGAAATATCTTTATCAATAATCATCCTCATCAAAACCTGTCCTTGCCGTTCCGGCAATTGTAAAAGTATCGGTCAAATCATCTGAAAATATTGCCTGCATGTAAAGACTGTCTGTAATATTCCCTGCACGCGAATGCCCGGCTTTTGGCAACACCTTCCCATTAAGTATGTTCACTGTCTCTGCGCTATCGTATATATTAATAGAATTCGTTGCACTAAAAGTAAGCGCCGGATAGTTGACCGCCGCTACGCACTTGAAAACATATCCGTTTCCCAGATCATCGAGCCACATTGAGTCCGGACTATTTGCTGCAGTGTTATATGTCGAAAAGAAAACCGGGGTGGGCGTAAGATTACCTAATCCGGGTAAAGATATATTTACCCACCACCCATTGGACATTTTTACGGTTGCCGTATTTCCAAATTGCGTGCTTGCATAACCATTGGCCTGCATGCTAGTTTTTTTACATGCTGCTAAAAAGATCAATGCTGCAAGAATGGTAAAAGATATTCGAGCTAATTTTTTCGTCATAAAAATTTATTGAATGTTCGGTAATGAATAAATTGATTTATTGTTTCTGCCAATGTTTTGTCACCGTTAATGGACCACTTGGAAAATCAAGACGCGTTACAGTCCAGGTTATAAGTCCCCCTACATAAGTTCCGGGAGTCTGCGTTTCTATATGTCCGGCAGGTCCATTTTGAAGCGGAATAAATGGTGCGGTTCCATCTGTACAAACAAAATAAGCAGGTATTATTGCCAGACTACCATCACCCCAACAGTTTGGCGTATAATATACACCGGGAGCGACTTTATTAATGGTAACATTTGTTTCTCCGGCAGATGAATAGGTGCCGGAAAGGTCAACCCCAGGTAATTCGGCTGATGGGATGACGACTACTATTCGTTGCGCGGAAGCAGAAAAACCTTTGCTAGTTGTCGCGGAATAAGTAATGATGTATAAGCCTACCTGAGTAGCATCTACATTACCGGAAGCAGTAACGGTAATTGGATTTCCGTTTTCGGTAGCAGTGGCGCCCGGGTCAGTATAAGTCCCCCCCTGCACTACGGACATTACCGGATCCCCTTGTAATGTCATTATCGGGAAATACACAATTGTTGAGATACCAACTTTTCCGGGAGGATAATTAAAATTGTCATTTTTACTGCATGAAATTGCAGCGAACATGGCTAATAGAATAATCGAAATCGAACTTATTTTTATCTTCATTTTTTTGTTTTGTAAAATGAACAAATTGTTTTTTTTATTTTCCCCACCATACGGGAGTAGTTTCCGGAACCAATGCCGGAGCATTTGTATTTCGGGATGTTTCATTATATGGAAACACAAATCTCTTTGGAACCAGACCAGCGCCCAGATCAGAATTTTTTCCAATAACAAGTTGTCCGGGAATATAACTTGGGCTTGTTGAATACACCGCGCTTCTTACAGGATAACCTGTCCTGTTCTGTTCAAAAAATCCTTCAATGCCGTGACATCCGTATACACATGATGCCCATTTCTGCACGATGATGGCTTCAATTTTTTGATCCATGGTTCCTGCGGTGGGAAACGCATATGCTCCGCCAGGGGCAACAAATGATGAGCCATCCATGCCCAGTTGCGCGAATGCGGCAAGCACACCCTGGTTATATAAGTTTTGGGTATTTGTTCCACCAAAATATCTCAGGTCGGCTTCCGCCTGTAAGAAATAAGATTCAGGAAGTGATATAAATTCTACAGGATCTGTTTGCGCTTGGGCAAATACAGGAGCTGCAGAATAAGTGGGGTTGATATTCGTATAATCTCCCTGGTTTATGGAAGCAGGCGTTGTAGAACCAAACCAGTATACAATCCGGGGATCACTATTTGCTTCAAGCCAGGTAACAAATGTAGTGCTGGCCTTAATGTTGGCGCTTGTATTATTTGCGCGGATATTGATTTCATACATCGGGTTATCATTCGAAGGTGTGGTTGAGAAGTTCGTTACACTTGCATCCACAGAAAGAAATGTTGCTCCGCTATTATACAGTGCTTGTATTCCTGCTTGTGCAACGTCGGGATGCGCGTTGATCATGCGTAAATACATTTTTAATTTCAGTGTGTTTGCGAAAGCTTTCCACTTGCCGATATCACCATTGAAAATCAGATCCTGTGCGCCGGCGACAGTATTTGTACTCGCCGTGAAATCCTTACTCAAAGCAGTATCAATGCTACTTAATAATGCAGTATAAATGGCATAGCCGCTATCAAACTTTGGATTTAAATTACCCGATCCCTGCAAAGCTTCTGTATAAGGGATCTGATCATACAAATCAACCAGAACTTCGGTCGTATATGCTTTCATTACAGTACCCATCAAGAAGAAATTCCAATCGCCGGTGGAGGCAGCTTTATCCATCACGAACTTGTAATTTTCTAAACCTGCTGTGAACATATTGTCGTATGAGACATTGACCACTAAATCTGTTGTCGGTAAATTATAGGATTCGATGTTGACATATTGTTGAGCCAATGCAGCCTGTGTAAAATATTGTGACCACATTCCCCCAACAATGGCAAGGTTGCCCCCTACTTCACCTGTCGTAGCCAGCACCGCAACCGGAAATACCAGTGCCGGTGTGCCCTGGCTAAGTGTCGGGAAGTTTGGATCCTGATTGATGCTGAGTTGTTTTTTACATCCGAAAACAACCATCATCATGATTATTAAACAACTTCCTGTAATTGAATTTTTATTTACAATTTTCATTTGATGACCTTTTAGAATTATTTTAAAAAACGATTTTTAATATTGCACCAAAACTTTTTGTAAGTGGTGTTCCTTCAAATTCACCTAGCTGTCCGGCAAGATCATTACCCAAATTGGTAGCTTCTGGATCCACATACATGTTTGATTTTGGTGTCCACAAAAGGAAGTTTCGGGCATAAATCCCAAATGAAAGATTCTTTGCTTTTATCTTACTTGCCAATGATGTAGGAAGTGTATATGATAAATTTATATCCCGCAATTTCAGGAAGGATCTGTCAATTATTCTCATCGCGTCAGATCCGGCGGTAAAGCTGCTTCCTTCCCCATAATAGTTATAGGTTACATCTGATTCATTCAGGGTGCCACCTGGAGTAATGCTTGGCGAACCTATATAAGTGGTATTGGGAGAATATGTTGTTTTGCCGCTTCCGTCTGTTGTACCAACAACTGAATTTGGAATTATGAAAGGACGACGGTCATTATAGGTCGTTGCTTTTGCATTACCATCGAACAACAAAATATTTGCTGTTTCACTATACATCACTCCGCCATATCTGAAGTCCAATGAAAAATTTAATGAGAAATCTTTATACGTAAATGTGTTGGATAAACCCATTGTATAATCGTACAATCCGCTTCCCATATATGCTTTGACGAGTCCGTTCTTATCCAATGGCGTAGTATTGGGTAAGGGCATTCCTGTTTGAGGATTAACAACAATTTGACCTGTTGGTGATCGCTGGGGGACAATTGTATAAATCGAAGCAACAGATTTTCCGACAACAGCCCGCATTTCCGCATCAAATGCTGAATTCAGCAGTGGATCCTGAGAGGCACCGGTAAGACTCAATACTTTGTTTATATTTTTTGAGAAGACATAAGAGATGCTCCAGGTGAAATTCTTGCTTTCCACCGGTTTTAAATTCACAGCCAATTCGATTCCTTTGTTATTCACCTTTCCAAGATTTTCAACTATACTGGCATATCCTGTGGAAGGTGCAATGGGAACTGTAAATATTTGTCCGTTCGTTGTCTTATCATATAAGGTAACATCAATGCCTATCCTATCCTTGAAAAATCTTGCTTCTGCTCCCACTTCAAATTCATCGGTGAATATTGGTTTGAGATCCGGGTTTCCGATCGTGCTATTGACTCCAAAACCGCTCACTCCATTAAATGGAAAAGTCAACTGAGCGCCGGCGATTTGTGTGAATGTAATGGTGCCCGGGCCCAATTGCGGAAGCACCAGGTATGGGGCCGGATCAGATCCGGTTCTGCCATATGCCGCCCGTAATTTCAAGAAAGAGAGCGCTGAATTCGGATTCAGCAATTGTGAAGCGACCCAGGACAGATTTGCTCCCGGATAAAAAATGGAATTAGCAGCAATGGGTAATGTTGAAGACCAATCATTTCTTACATTACCTGTTAAATACAACTGATCTTTATATCCCAAAGTAACCTGTCCATAAATCCCCACTCGTTTTCTTTCAGCACTTTGGTCATTTGTTACGGGTGGCTTGCTGGTATTGCTCAAATTAAAGAAGCCGGGTACAACTAGATTGGTAACAACGGTCCCTTCCGATCTGGCAGAGTTCTGATAATAATTTGCGCCTGCCAGTACATCAAGTGTTAGATCGTGAGTAAGTTCTCTGTTATATTTTAAAATAAAATCCGCATTGATCACACCCAAATAATCCGAGCCTTGCGCAACTTCTCCAATATCCGGGGTCCGGGGAAATCCTTCCGGGTTAGTCGCATGTTGACCGTCCCAGGTAAAAGGATCTGCTGCAGCTGGTTGTTTCCAAATAAATGTACGTGCATTGGAAAAATCACCGCCAAGTCTGAATTCGGCATTGAAATGTGGAGTGAATTTGTAGGACACATCCACATTGCCAAATATTCTGTCCAGACTTTGTCTGTCTCCATTTTCTATTAAAGCGAAATAGGGATTTTCTGCATAGGGGGTGAAATAATTATTGGTGTTGAAGAATTTATTGTTAATGTCTCTGAAATCGGTGATGGGAAGATCAACAGGTACTTGGATTACAGAATTGAAAACACCGCCACCACTGGAACTTCCATATCCGGTACTTGGCGCTGTTAATTTCTGATTGACGTAATTTATGGATGTATTGATTGCAAAGTTTCCGAAATTACTGTTTGTCCTTAATGCAAAAGTATTGCGATCAAGATAATTTGACTTATAGGGGAGAATTCCGTTGCTGGTCACATTTCCATAAGAAAAATAAAATCGCGTGATTTCACTTCCGCCAGATAAGGATAGGGAATTATTATATTCATTGCCTGTATTAAAAAAGTTGCGAAGATTATTTGGGATAAATGAAAATGGTTTTTGCAACTGAGAATTATCAACTACCGATCCCCATAATCTTTCTTTGCCATCAAGTTTTGGTCCCCAACTTCCATTCTCATCAGATACAAATAGGCCGCCCCATCCTTGTCCAAACTCATTTTGATAATCGGGAAGTTTGCCAACTTTGCTAAGATTTGCAGAACCGCTGTATTCCACTTTTAATTGCCCGGTACGCCCTTTTTTTGTGGTGATCATAATAACGCCATTCTTAGCCAGCCCACCATACAAGGAAGATGCTGCAGTGCCTTTTAATACGCTGATGCTTTCTATATCGTTTGGATTAATATTATTCATTCCATTACCGAAATCCACTCCATCTACACCACCGATGTTGTTTTCAAATTGTCCGTCACTCAACGGTACACCATCAACAACATACAGGGGCTGATTATTACCACCTGCTATTACCCCATAGCCCCTGAGTACAACTTTTGAAGAAGCACCGGGTCCTCCAATATTGGAAATTTCGGCGCCTGCGACCTTTCCTTCCAATCCATCCAATGCGCCAACAGCGCCATTTTTATTTATCGCATCAGATTTAAAAGTTGTGGTAGAGTAACCTACTTTAGCTTTACTCTGCGATTGACCCAATGCGGTGACCACTACTTCTGTCAGTGCGCCCTGCTTGAGCTCAAGTGTGATCGCTAATGTATTATCGTTAATGACCACTTCCCGGTTTGCATAATCAACTGCAGAAACAACCAGCGTTTGACCTTTTGTCGCACTTATTGTAAACGCACCTTCAACGTCTGCAGAAACAGTGGCTTTTTTGCCTTTAACTTTTACAGTGGCAAAAGAAACGGGTTCGCCTTTTGCATTTGTAATTTTACCAGAAATGGTTTGTGCTTGTGCAATGGCACAATACATCAATGAACATAAAAAGAATAAAATTAAAGTTCGCATGGAAACTGTTTTGGTTTGATGTAATTTTTTTGACGTGATTATAAATTCTTTATTGGTTTTTTATGATTTTATTCATTAAAAACATCTGGTTTTCTGAGAATTGATTTGACGTGATGACAAGACAAGTTGCGTAATTGCTGTTCGAGATATACTTATAAATTACTTAAGCAGGAAAATCGAATACTGAAGACGTAAATTATAGAAGTGAAATCTTTTGGAAATGAATGATGCTTATAAAAAAAGAAACCGCAATTGCTTGCGGTTCTTTGTCCCTGTGATCTGTGTTCTCGGTTTAGTGTTCCTGTACAATTATTGTTTTACCAGCTTGGTGGTATAATTATCAGTTCCGTTAATGATGTGAAGAATATATACTCCACGCGAAAGCATCATCAAATTATTGACCTGGTAAATATTTACACCAATACCCACTCTGATGTTTTGATGATTGATTTGTTTCCCATTGATGTCAAACAATTCCATTGAGCCAAGATTTTCTTTTAATGAATTCAATCTTACTGTAAATGAATTGGTAAAAGGATTGGTGATCTTTACGCCAGCCGCGAAGGCTTCATTGTTATTGATCTCTCTGGTTTCACTATAAAAAATTTCAGGACTAATATCAACTTGTTGCAGGCGATAATAACTTATTCCTACATAGGGATTTTCATCAACTGCAGTATAATTTGTCGTGCTTGCTGTAGAATGTGTTGCTGCAACGGTGGTTATTTTTTCCCAATCGACACCATCAACGCTTCGTTGCACCACATATTCATTGACTTCCGCGTCGGCAGTTGTCTGCCATGATAATGAAACGGTTTGATTTGATTGCATCACTGCATTGAATTGAGTGATGACCAATGGTAATGACTGCGGCGTTCCACAAAGTTGCGCATCAAATTCGTAAGCTTTTCCAACGCCATTATCACCGGCAACCAACCCAAATAGCGTTCCCAATGTGTTACCCAGATTTAACAGGCCAGTTCCAAAATCAAGGGTGCGACCCGGCGCTCCTACTAAGATTTTGTTTGAATTTAATTGTCCTTTTATTTTCCCGGCGCCTGCAACACTATAGCCTATGAGAGAAGTTACATTTACACCAAGGGTTGCATCATAAGTCGCAGTAGCGGTCCATGAAGGCGTTGATTGGTAAGTACCGTCTGATTTTCCTAAAAATACATAAGCAGAACCACCGGCGACATTGGCACCGATCAATTGAGCTCCTGAAGATGCGGGTTCGCCGATTATAATGTCGCCTATACCATCACAATTAACATCGGAAACATTGTCAATGGAAAATCCAAACAACAGGCTGCTTTGAATAAGACCAAGAATATTATTGTCATTTCTTGGCGAGCTTAATTGCTGGTCCGGCGTAACGGAAACAACAGGTGATGATGATTTCCTTTTGAAAACACTCACCGTTCCTGTTTTCACCTGCAAACCCCCAAGAAGATTGGTTAAGGTTCCGCCCAATGGCGCACCAACCAAAATATTTCCTGTATGGGTCCCAGCTGCATCCCTCACCCCTTTCACAGCATATCCAAAGAGATTTGCGATGTTAGCGATCGTTCCACTTAAATTAGTAAGCAATCCACCAGCGGATGCAACAAGGGTTGCACCCGGCTGTGTAGAAATGCCTGAACCTGTTCCATAATATACTGTAGCGGTACCTTGTAATAATTGTCCGGTCAATAAGCTGCTCACAGAACTCAAATCAACGCCGGCTGGAGCGCCGACCACAATGTCCGGTTGTCCATCACCGTTATAATCGCCAACTCCATCAACACTGATCCCAAACAAAAGCCCATTTATATTTGCAGAAAGTAATCCAAGTCCTAATAAAGAAGTTGAGGGTGGATTTAATTTTGTAAGACTATAACCACCAGAACCATTTGATAAAAAGACAAATGCTGCACCGGACTGGACATCCACCGTGCTTCCGAATAATCCGGTTTTAATCCCTGCATACATGGGCGAACCAATGATAATATCGTTCAAGCCATCATTATTCAAATCATCGGTTACCGCTAATGAAAATCCAAAAAGCGCATTTACACTTAGATTTATTCCTTTTTCTAAAATGCCATTTCCGCTTAATTGCAAGCTCAGCAAAGGCGTTGTTACGGAAGAGGTCAAATGTGCTCCGCTAAATGCATATACTTTACCGACCATTCCTGAGGCCGTAGAACTTCCACCAGTTGATATGGTCACTTTATCCAGTGGCGCACCAACGATAATATCACTCTTGCCGTCGCCATCAATATCTCCTCCGGCAATACTAAAACCAAATAATGCACCTGCAACACAGGTAGAAGGCTGCAATTTTGCATTTGGCGTAGTTGACAAGCCATTTGAGCTTCCATAATAGACAAACACCGCCCCAACACTAGCTAGTGTTCCGGTTCCTGAAATCACGTCGATCAATCCAGGAGCACCGATCGCTACGTCGGCGTATCCATCGCCATTAACATCGCCAACACCTGCCACGGAATAACCATAAGCCGCATCAATTGCCGTTTGATTGATAATGGTCGGTAAAATTCCGACCGCAGTTCCCGTCCATTCTGCGGTATGATTTAAAGGATCAATAGTAACCGGGTAAACTGCATTACTATCATTAACTATGATCTCCAATGTATTTTTTTTGTTAAGCTCCATGTGTGCAGATAACAAATTATTTTTTGCATCCCATACTTTCAGTCCATCATAGCGAAGGATCGTTTTTCCTTGTTTATCTTTTAATTTCAGTGTTTGTTCATCATCTAATGATGCATAAAGATCCTTGTTGTCTAAATGGATCTTCACCTCGAGATTTTTATTGCCCACCGGCTTTTTGTTTATGATGAAATTTTGCCGTAACCCGTTTTCATCATTTTTATATTCAACATTAAAAAAAGTATGATGTTGTATTAAATGATCATTATTTACACTTGCAGAAGGGATTTCGTTGGGGATAAAAGAGGCAGCTCCCTTATTGACACTTAGCATGTGAAATGAAGATGTCCAGTGATTACCTGGGGACCCTGTCGAAGAAAAATTTACAGGTTCAATAGAATATCCATTTGCCTGAATATGGTAAACGACCTGTTGGGCGCGGTTTGCACCTGCAAAAGAAACAGCAGAGAATTTTTTAAAATAGTATTCGCTTTTTTGAATGTAGCGTTGCGCTTCATTTAACCATGCCGATTCAGAAGCCTGCGGATCTTTTGGGTTTGTTTTTGAGAGAGGTGTAAATTGTCCAATCTGATTTTGTGCATGCGCGATCTGTAAGACTGATGCGATGAGCAAAGCCACTAAAGTTGATTTCATAAAAGGTACTTTTTTGTAAAAAATAAAAACCAATCAATGTGGATTTTCTATGGATAATGAAAGCTCTTTTTTTCGCGCAAAAACCTGCCAGCTCTCCATACGGAGAGAATTTTTAATTCATTGTTATGAATGATTTCCTTGCTCGCGCTAAAGAGTATGCGCAGCATTTACAGGATAATGAATAAAGGATAAGGTTAAAATAAGATTCGAAAAATACTTTATTGCTAAAAAATCAGAAATAATAATAAGAAAGAAAAAATGGTGTGGAATTTTCGTGGATAAAGGGCACAACGATCAAAAAACGGCAACGTTTTTCAGGAGGATTTTGAACCATTTTCAATTGCAGAGCCAAAGTAGAAATCAATGTAGCTTTTTGCAAGTATTTAGGTAAATAAATGAGCGCCCTAAATATAAATATGTAGTTGTTTCTAAATGATAAACGCAGATAAAGCCTATCAATGAAGGTTGTTTTTAATGGTATCAGCCAGCATCTTTGCCCAAATTGCATATTCCTTTCCGGAAAAATGAAGACTGTCGTAGGTAATGAGCGATTTGTCTGCAGCGGCTTTGCGGCTTTCATCTGTAATATTGATATAACTCGCTTTATATTCGATCGATATGGCTTTATTGATCAAATTGAATGAATCAATTTGTCTGGCAATTAAGACGGTGTCGCTGTTCTGTGCAAAAGGAGTTACGGAATAGTCAGGAATTGAAAGAACAATAACACGTGATGGAATATTATCAGCCAATTGAATTGCCCGTTTTAACAAAGCTTCAAACTGTGATTTATATTCTGTTTGACTCCTCCCCTGGTATTGATTATTCACCCCGATCAATAGTGATACGATATCGTAGCTTGAGTGAGCAAAAGGATGATTGTTCATTGCATTCTGAAGATCGGCAGTTGTCCATCCCGTGGTTGCAATGATTTCAGGTGAACTGAAATCTATATTTTGGGTTTTTAGAATAGCGACAGTTTGGGCAGGATATGTTTCGTTTTCATTGACCGATTGCCCGATCGTGTAAGAATCACCCAGTGCGAGGTAGGTTTTTAATGTATCGTATGGTGATGGCGAACTCATCAATGAATTGTTTTTTGAACAAGAAGCGCTAATGTTCATTATTCCTAAGTACAAGATCACAAAAGCTGCAATAAAGAAATTTCTATTTAAGAAACGCATATCCGATTTTTAGGGATATACGATTTCATCATAGATTTAGTTTAGCAAATGATCCAAACTCCGCATAAATTATTCTTATAGTCCACCCTCCTCTCAGTACAAAATTCAATTTTCCCAAAACCGCTCACTGCATAATCCCTCGGTGTCTAACTAAAAATATCTCCTGAATAACCCCCACATGGTTGCGCAGTCAGGTGAATGAGACAATCAATCAAACCCGGCAATACCGTAGCTTTTGAGAGACCTTTGATCGTCGCCCTTTTGGAAAGGGGAGATTGGAACCGACTTGCTTTATTATCACACCGTCACTAATGATAAGCTGGTTGTTCAACACTTTTCCATTTTCCGTATCAATTGGCTTTCCTGCTTTTATTATTGTTATTTTATTTGAGCAAAAGAAAAAAAACCTGCCATAATAATAAGAAGCGAAAATATTTTTCTCATAAATTATTTTTATTGGAAGATACAGATTAGTGATGAGTAAAAAACCATGAATGCAGCAGCTTCATAAAAAATGTTGACATGAATTGTTAGCATACCTAACGGGACGCAAGATGAAATAAATAAAGTTTACACTCTTTGGTTCAAAAAAAATTAATGCTCCGCAACGGTGTAATTGGATGGTGGAGTAAAAACATCTTTTCTCGGTTTTCCTGGCTGATAATTGACCAATGTACAAACATGAGGCTGATTGGAGATCGGATCTGTTATTTGCCACTTAACAACAATGCCTGTACCGCCAGCGCTTGCTAATTTTGTTGCCTGGTAACTGCCGAGCGGAATATATAAATAGGGACTTATAAAATACAGGTTGCCTTTACCCAGATCGTTTGTTATCCAGATCTCTTTTTTTGAGGGTGGAAAATTTTTATTTTTCGAGCTGGTGGTCGTCATTACATAATGTGTGCAATGATATCCACTGACGGTTTCTGTTCCGATGGTTTGAACAACATAATCTGTTCCCATCATAGACATCATGCGATTTTCCGTAGTCACAATCAAAAAAGGCATGACCACTGCCCGGTTTTGGCTTGCAATCAGGTGCGTTTCTTTCTGCGCAGTAAAATCGTATATCAATATATTTTGACTTGCTGTATTTGGAGTACCGATGGCGCTCGCTGTCTGTGCATTTGTTGATTCCACACGTGCTTTGTTCTGCGATTCATAAATAATGGTGGTTACTTTCCCGGTGCCTAATTTGTCTGAGTAGTTATCTTCATAAGTAAGAATGGCATCATTTTGTGCAAAACAAATATGCAATGTTGATATGCAAAGTGCAAAGCCAATGATCTTTTTCATAGATGAATATTTTAGGCTAACCAATATACAAATATTTTGAATTGACAATTGCCGAATTTATGAACATTAGCGTATTCCAGGATCCTCGCTTTTTCCAAATTTGCTGACAAGAAAATCAATACCAAAAGCAATAAGGATAAAAAGAAAAACAAGCGCTGGCAGCATAAACCGATTCACCCAATCTGCACAAAACAAAAGATTCGGTAAAACAAAAAGCAGAAGCCCCAGAATCAGGTAAGCATTTTTAAAAAATATCTTCTTTCTAAAAAATGAAATTGCGCCGGTAATTGACAATATATAATAAGGGGTCAAACACAAAACAATAAAAAAATTATGTTTTGCAGAATAATAAGGACGTGTCATCCAAAAAGATTTGAGGAAACGATGCAATACCAAACGCCATGTCATTTCAGGGTTTGCGACAAAAAAATGAAACATGCTTTTGGAAACATCATAGGGTTCTTTAATATATTTTGTCAGATCACTTGGATAGCCGCAAATGATATTGGCTTCACTATTGTGCTGGGGGTAAAAGAAATAATTGGAATGGGTGAGACAATACCATGAAAAAAAACAAAGCAAAATAAAATAACCCGAAAACAAAATGATCCGGTTGATATTCTTTTTGGGTTGATGGGAAGCCCAATAAAAAATGGCGACAGGAAGAAATAAAAATCCAACAGGTCGAAAAAATGGTAGCAGTATCAAAGCGATCATTAACCAAATTTTGTGTTTCAACGAAGAATTTATTAAATAATAGAGTGTAATGATAATAAGGTTTGCAAAAATGGAATCTGTTGACAAAAAACTTGTCCAGGGTTGAAAAAAAGGACAAGTAGCAAACAGCAACGCTGCAATAATTATTGAAACAGCACGTGAAAGATTTCTTTGCAAGAATTTAATAAAACAAACAAATGCCATTGCGGCTACAAGCAATTGTACAAGATAAATCCAATTGTATGCAATGCCCGCCACTTTGAAAAAAAGGATGGTAATGATATTGCCTGAATAGAAATAATTATTGAGTTCAATATTGAAATTGCCAGAACTTATTTGATTGGCCGCCTGAATAAAATCTGATTCGCCGAGAATGGTAATGCCATTAACATAGAGAAAGATCATTTGGGAAAAAAGCCAGGTGATCAAAAGAAATAGCCATTGTTTTTTATTTAACCTGGTTCCCATAATTTTTTGCTGAACCTGCCAAGCAGCGTGGCTCATAATGTTTTGGTGTGATGAATGACAAAGTTGAAATATTTCCAGCAAAAAAGGGTTTGAGAAACATAAATACATTTCCCCTTCCCGATTTCCATTTCAGACAGATTGAAAGTACTACCATCTGCTTTTTTCAAGGTAAATGCAATGATCGCTTTCTCAGATGACAGTACCATTTTCTTGAAGCTTGATGAAAAGTACGCTGTGACACAAAGAGGGGAAAAGATTCTCCCTGAAAATTTTATCAAACCGGGTTTTTGAACGATCATCAGTGAATATTCCTTTTAAATATAAAGTTTACTTGATTTATCAGACCATTTTGATAAACAAATATTTATAACAAAAAATCCCGCCGCAAAAATTTGCAACGGGATTTTTTTTATATGAGTTGACGATTGTCAACTGTCCACTTTCTTAGTAATCCATTCCGCCCATTCCTGGTGCGCCACCCGGATGTGCATGTGCTTCTTCTTTCTTAGGTTTGTCGGCGATCACACATTCTGTGGTGAGCAACATTCCTGCTATGGAAGCCGCATTTTCTAAAGCGATACGGGTAACTTTGGTAGGATCGATAACCCCGGCTTTCAACAAATTCTCATACACTTCTGTGCGTGCGTTGAAACCATAATCCGCTTTGCCTTCTTTAACTTTCTGCACTACTATGGAACCTTCAATTCCGCAGTTCACAACGATCTGACGGATTGGTTCTTCAAGTGCTCTCTTTACAATAGCAACGCCCGTTGTTTCATCTTCATTGGCGCCTTTTAATTTTTCTATAGATTCGATTGCGCGAATATAGGCAACTCCACCACCTGGTACGATTCCTTCTTCCACAGCTGCGCGGGTTGCATGCAATGCATCATCAACGCGATCTTTCTTTTCTTTCATTTCAACTTCAGTTGCCGCACCAACATAAAGAACTGCAACACCTCCACTTAATTTTGCAAGGCGTTCCTGCAATTTTTCTTTATCGTAATCAGATGTTGTTGTTTCAATTTGAGATTTGATCTGATTAACACGTGCAATAATATCTTCTTTCTTTCCTTTTCCACCAACAATAGTGGTGTTGTCTTTATCGATAGTTACAGAGGTTGCCGAACCCAGATAATTCAGATCTGCATTTTCTAATTTGTAGCCCTGTTCTTCGCTGATAACAATGCCTTTGGTCAATGTAGCGATATCCTGCAACATTTCTTTTCTTCTGTCACCAAAGCCAGGAGCTTTGACAGCGGCCACTTTAATGGTTCCGCGTAATTTATTTACAACCAAAGTTGCTAATGCTTCACCTTCGAGATCTTCAGAGATGATCAATAATGGACGACCGCCCTGAGCGACTTTTTCGAGAATGTGGAGAATGTCTTTCATCGCAGAGATCTTTTTATCATAGATCAGGATGTAAGGATTCTGCAATTCAGCCTCCATTTTTTCGCTGTTGGTAACGAAGTAGGCAGAAAGATAGCCGCGATCAAATTGCATACCTTCAACAACATCAACTGTTGTGTCGGTCCCTTTCGCTTCTTCAACAGTGATAACGCCTTCTTTACCGACTTTGCCAAATGCTTCAGCGATAAGTTTTCCGATTGTTTCATCGTTATTGGAAGAGATGGACGCAACCTGCTGAATTTTTTTGCTGTCACTACCTACAGTTTGAGATTGTTTTTTTAGGTTTTCAACAACTGCATCAACTGCTTTCTCAATACCACGTTTGAGATCCATTGGATTTGCACCGGCAGCTACATTTTTTAAACCTTCTGCAATGATGCTTTGAGCAAGAACTGTAGCCGTGGTAGTTCCATCACCAGCAATGTCTGCGGTTTTAGAAGCTACTTCCTTTACCATCTGTGCGCCCATATTTTCAATCGGATCTTCGAGTTCAATCTCTTTGGCGACGGTAACACCATCCTTAGTGACTGTCGGAGCGCCGAATTTTTTTTCAAGAACAACATTGCGACCTTTTGGTCCAAGTGTCACTTTAACAGCATTCGCTAGAACATCAACGCCTCTTTTCATTTTATTGCGAGCGTCAATGTCAAAAAACAATTGTTTAGCCATAATTATTTAATTTGAAAATTTGATAATTTAATGATTAGAGTTTTGCGATAATGTCAGATTCTCTCATACTTAAGAAATCCTGACCTTCATAACTGATTTCTGTACCGGCATATTTGCCATATAAAACAACATCACCGATTTTAAGAGCTGGTTTTTTACCATCTTCATCAACTTCGCTGATAGCAACAACCTCGCCTCGCTGAGGTTTTTCTTTAGCTGTGTCCGGGATAATTATACCGCCTGAAGTTCTTTCTTCGGCTGGAGCAGGTTTTACAAAAACCCTGTTTTTTGTGCCTGCAATTGGCAAAATCGCTAACTTCTTAGCCATAATTGAATTGATTTTATTGATTAAAAGAAATTTAAGCCCATAGTAAGGGGCAGCAAAGGTACTCGAATATTATACCAAATGGTTTAAAATGACTAAAAATTGAATTGTTGTCAGGAATACTTTAACAGTTGTCAGATTATGGTTCATCCTTGAGCAGTTAATAAGCAAACCTGTGACAGAATTTCATTCAGCATTTTCCATTGGAGAAGGGTAAAGAGTGAACCGCAAGCGGGAAACCATAAACTGGGAACTCATGTCTTCTTTTCCCCTATCTTCGCAGCCGCAAAACAAGTTCTTAATAATGATCAGCAGAAGAAATATCCGGATAAAGGTGATGCAAACTTTGTATGCGCTTGAATCCGGCGAACAGGCAATTACACCCGAAGAATCAGTTAAAATTTTACAGAAGCATTTTACCCAAACCCGGCAACTCTTTATTTACCTTATTTATTTTATTACCGAACTAGCCCGTTACGCCGAAACGCATTCACGAATCCGTTCGGGGAAGCATCTGCCGACAACCGAAGATCGCAACATCAATGTTAAGTTGGCCGGCAATGAAATAATGATGAAAATCCTGGAAGATGCCTCTTTTCAAAAAGCATTAAAAACAGATAAGCCGCAACTGCTCCTCAATACGGAGGTCGTAAAAAAACTTTACCTGGAATTAATCGAGACCGAAGAGTACAAAAAATATATCTCCGTTGATGAGCGGGATAGGAAATCAGAAAAAGAAATTCTGGAATTCATCATCATCTCGCTTTTACTGCCAAACGATCTATTCGAAACGCATATTGAAGAAAATTTTACCAACTGGAACGACGATATCGACATGATGGTTCAGTTATTACCCGGGTATTTACACAAACCGCAATCTGTGAATTTGCAGGAAATAATGAGCAAAGAGAAATGGGATTTTGCCAAAAACTTGTTATTGACCGCGCAGGAGAAGAAAGAACTGACGATGGAATTGATAAAGCCAAAACTCAAAAACTGGGAAGCCGATAGAATTGCCGTTTTGGATATGATATTAATGCGAATGGGCGTTTGCGAGTTTTTGTTTTTTGAGACCATTCCCCCCAAAGTAACCATCAATGAATATATCGACCTGGCCAAAGAATACAGTACCCAACAAAGCGGACAGTTTGTAAACGGTATTTTAGATAATATTCATAAGGATCTGCTGCGGGAAAATAAATTACATAAAGTGAGTTTTAAGTAAGTACAGCAAGGGAACCATTGACGCTAAAAACATACATTTGCAAAAAATAAAAATGCGTGCTTTAATCATTTCATGTTTGGTTGCCATTAGTTTTGCCAGTTGTAAAAACAACGATAAACCTGCAACTGCCAGTGATGCCGCATTAAAAGATTCTGCAAATTTTACCAGTATCCAATGGCTCGATTCCACAAACAAAGATTTTGGTAAAATTGCAGAGGGACAAAAACTGGAGGTATCTTTTCATTTTAAGAATTCCGGGGAAAAACCGCTGGTCATTGCAAGTGTTCACCCCAGTTGTGGATGTACGGTTGCAGAACAGCCCAAAGAACCGGTCGCTCCCGGAAATGAAGGACTGATCAAAGCGGTATTCAATAGTGAAGGGCATACCGGAGTGAACCATAAAACACTTTATGTTTTTGCAAACACAAAAGGAACTCAGGAAAGCCAATTGAATTTTTCTGTGATCGTTGAAAAGAAAAAATGGTAATAAGATAACCCGGATTGAACCATGTAATTTAATCAGGGGAATAAATTCGTGTAATTTGTTTTAATTCGCGTAATAAAAATAAAAACAACAAAATAAAATGAACCAGTTAGTAATTTTCTTACAAGCGGCAGGCGCAGGACAAAGCAGCAGCACATTTATCATATTAATGGGCGCAATGATTTTGGTCTTTTGGTTATTTATGATTCGTCCACAAGCTAAAAAGGCGAAACAGGCAAAACAATTCCAGGAAGGAATGCAAAAAGGCGATAAAATTGTTACGATTGCCGGCATCCACGGAACGGTTAACAAAGTGAATGACGATGGCACATTAATGATCGAGACCAGTCCGGGAAGTTATTTGAAAATTGAAAAAACGGCCATTTCAATGGAGTGGACACAGAACATCAATAAAGCAGCCACTGCTGATAAGAAATAATTTAGAAATAAATACCAGGAACTAAATTCTAAATCTGAAATTCGTGATGAGTTTCAGATTTTTTAGTTTTTGGAAATTTTAGAATTGAATGCTTATGCTGAGAATTGGATTAACGGGCGGAATAGGTTCAGGGAAGAGCACCGTTGCAAAAATTTTTGAAGTGCTTGGCATTCCGGTATATTATGCTGATGATGCAGCAAAACAATTAATGAATACAGATGATGAATTAAAAAAAGAGATCATCAAAAATTTTGGCGCGGAAGCTTACCATAACCATACGCTCGATAGAAAATATATTGCCCGCAAAGTTTTTGATAATAAGGAAAATCTTGCCTTGCTGAATTCGATAACACATCCGGCAACCATTCGCGATGCGGAAAATTGGATGAAAAAACAAACAACACCCTACGCCATTAAGGAAGCGGCATTGATTTTTGAAAGTGGTTCAGAGAAATTTTTGGATTATGTTATTGGCGTTTCCTCTCCCGAATCTTTGCGTATCGATAGAACGATGGCTCGCGATAATATCAGTATTGATGAGGTGAGAAACCGGATGAAAAATCAGATGGATGAAGAAAAAAAGATCAGTTTGTGTAATTTTAAGATCATGAATGATGAAAAGCAATCCCTATTGCAACAGGTACTTGCATTACACAGCCAATTTCTCCAGCTTGCAGAAAAATAATCTTGTTCATGAGTAGAAAATATAGTCAGCTAAAAGCATCTTTCGCAATTGCAAGAGCAAGTTTTCTGGCTATGTTTCGTAGTCCGACCTCCGTTGTTTTTTCTTTATTATTTCCAATCATTTTTATCCTTGTTTTCGGTGAATTGGTCGATCCCGGGGCATTATCCATTAAAGTGGGAGTTTCGCCCCTCTGCGATACGGCCAGCCCGGTTTACAAAGCGATCATGTCTGTTCACATTGTCTCACCGCAAACGGACATGAGCGAAGCTGCAATGACCGAGGCATTGCAAAAAGGGAAAATCACAGCGATACTCAATATTAAAAATGACAATGGCGGATTTCTTATTCCGCATTTTCTTGTTGAACTGGAAACATCAAATTCTTCCATTAATAAATTACCATTGCTCCAATCCATCATTAAACAATCTGTTGACGGGGTAAATGAGAAATTATTTCCTAAAAATTTCTCCGCTGCAAAAATATCGGTCACCACTATTCCCGGAAGAGCTTACAAACAAATTGATTTTATTTTGCCCGGACAGTTGGGGTTTTCTTTGCTAATGGCTGGGGTTTTTAGTTCCGCATTTTTATTATTCAGTCTACGGCAAAGCCTGGTGCTGAAACGGTTTTTTGCCACTCCAATCACCAGGTTTTATCTTATTCTGGGTGAATTATTAAGTCGTCTTTTTTTTCAGGTCGTGGGTTTTATTATCATGGTGTTGCTAGGATATTTTTTATTTCAATTTACATTGGTAAATGGCTTGCTCACGTTTTTGGAAATGCTTTTATTTTCAGTTTTCGGATTGATTATTTTCATGGGAATCGGGTTTGTTATCAGCAGTATCATTGAAAATGAAAGCTCGATTGCGCCGGTGGCAAATACGATCACCCTCCCCCAAATATTGTTGTGCGGGTTATTTTTCCCGATAGAAGGGTATCCGGCATGGCTGCAATCCTTCTGCAAAATTTTACCCCTTACCTATCTTGTTGATGGATTGAGAAAAATAGCTTTTGAAGGAACACATATCTGGCAAATGCCGACACAATCCCTGGGATTATGTTGCTGGACCATCATCAGTTGTATTGTTACCGTAAAAGTTTTTCGCTGGGAGTGAAACTGTTTTTACTATTTCAGCTTTGCGAGTGCATCTTTAATTCTTGCCCAGGCCTTTTCAATATTTTGCATGCTGTTGGCAAATGAAAAACGAACACATTTACCATCACCGAACGCATCGCCCATCACGGAGGACACATGCGCTGTATTTAATAAATACATGGAAAAATCTGCGGAATTATTAATGACCGTCGTGCCGTCCGATTTTCCATAATAGTAAGAGACATCAGGAAAAATATAAAAAGCACCTTGTGGTTCAAAACATTTTATTCCCGGGATTTCTTTCACCAACTCCATGGTTCTTTTCCTGCGGCGTGTAAATTCTGCGACCATTTCAAAAGAAGGTTTTAGATCTGAAGTAAGGGCGACGACTCCGGCCTTCTGCGTAATGGAATTTGTCCCGCTGGTAAATTGACCTTGCAATTTTTCGCAAGCCTTTGCTACATCTGCATTTGCCGCAATGTATCCGAGTCGCCAGCCCGTCATCGCAAAGCCTTTGCTCAATCCATTGATGATGATCACGCGGTCTTTCAGATCACTAAATTGTGCAATGCTTTCGTGCTTACCAATAAAATTAATGTACTCATAGATTTCATCGGAGATAATAAAAATGTCCGGATATTTTCTGAAAACCTCAGCAAGTTCTGCCAATTCATTTTTGGTATAAACTGCGCCGGATGGATTACAGGGTGAAGAAAATAAAAATGCTTTTGTCTTATCAGTAATGGTTTTTTCCAGTTGGGCCGCAGTAATTTTAAAACCACTCTCCAATGTTGTATGCACTTCAACAACTTTTCCTTTGGCGATCTTGACTAATTCAGAATAAGTGACCCAATACGGAGTCGGGATAATCACTTCTTCCCCTTCATCAACTATTGCCAATATAGCATTGGCAAGACTTTGCTTTGCTCCGGTTGAGGCAACAATATTTTCTGGTTTATAATCAAGGTTATTATCGCGTTTAAATTTCTGACAAATAGCTTCCCGCAAATCCAAAAAACCGGGAACAGGTGTGTAATGGCTCCAGTTGTCATCAATTGCCTTTTTTGCAGCATCCTTGATATGTTGTGGCGTGTCAAAATCAGGTTCCCCAAGACTAAGATCAATAACATCGACGCCTTTTGCTCTAAGTTCCCGACCCAGTTTGGCCATTTTTAAGGTTTCAGGTTCGTTAAAACGGGTAAGAATGGAAGATAGCTGCATGTAGATAATTTTAAATTTTGCGCAAAAGTATTAAAATCAAATTTTATTTGAAAAAAGAAAAGCTTCAGTAAAGACTGAAGCTTTCTGAACATCTTATCTTAAAAATTTCATGGTTTGTATAAAATAACGCCTACATCCATTGTATTAATGCCTACTCCAGACACGAATCCCATCGCATAAATAGTGGCAACACTTTGGGGAGGAATTATCAGACCACCTTCAAGCAAAATATTGGAAGTACCCGCAATGGTTGCTATAAAATAATATGGTCCTGATTTTATTTGCGAAAATGATTCTGCGGCTATCAACGAATTATAATCGTTTGGAAGATAAGCGCAGCCAGAAAAAATCTTATAGCCATTCGGGCCGGCGTTAGGAAATGCGTAAAGATCAAGTGGCGGAGAATCCGGAGATAGATTAAAAAACCGGATCTGACCATGGGTGGTATCCGAACTGCCAACTTTATCCTGCAAGACCACATATTGTGTTTGTCCATGGGCGATGGTATCGGTAATAAAAATTGAATAGTTGGCTCCTGGTTGAAAATATTCGTTGGCTGTAAAAGATGCGCTTGGGTAAGTTGATGCAAAAGAAAGCTGCCTGTATCCGGCTGCAATGCCGATATATGGCAGTTGCTTAATAACCGGATTTATTTCATTATTGCTGTTCACATAGGTAGTAAACGTTGTATTGCCATACGCGAATGGCGAATCCGGAAGGGAGATTTTTTTATTATCTACGTATAATAAAAGATTTGATACTGCCGGCGAAGCATTGGTGATCGAGACACGTGCAGAATCTACGACTGTATTTCGATAGACGACAGTTGTTTGTTTCTTACAGGAGAAAAAAATGATACTCAGTAAAAATAAAAAAAGGATGATGAATATTGAAGAATTCTTTCTCATAATGCAGTAAACAATTATAACTAAAGAGCCATTTGAAAGTTACGAAAACTATTTATCATATTGCATTTTAAAACTGTTCAGGTTAGGTTGATTCGTTCGGACTCTATTTAGTTCAAAATCGTAAATGACCCTGCCAAGCTGCTTCAAAAAGGGTAAACCAACAGAATCGTAATCATATTTATCATCGTTCAATACACCATCGGCATTGCAATAAATGGTAGCACTCAACATAAACTCAATGTGCTTGTCAAAATCGGCAAAATAGCTCACATCGGTAAGAAACCCATAAGCATCGCCTTCCTTATTAAAAATACGGATGTTTTTAGGCAAGGTTACTTTTTCACTTCCCCAATATAAAAGTTTACCAAATGCATCCCAATAATTTGCTGAGTCATACGGGGGGTTCTTTGTTTCAGGGGGATATTGTGACAAATATTGATAGACGAAACGATAATCTGCATCTGTCAAATTGAATCGCTGATCAGGGGGAACCGAACCGGGAAAGAGAACACTTCGCAAAATATTATGTAAGTCGGCAAGACAGATTCTGTTCTTTTTTGAAAAATTCATCGGCTTACCGACCAGCTGATCATCATTATTGTAATAAGCTGCACCCACAGAATCATTCCTTGGTGAAAATGGTTGCCGGCTGAACTGCATCGGTTGCCCATATAATATTTTCCCAGCGCCATTGTAAAAACCGACAGCGTTTGTGTGCCGGTTCTCATCTTCATTAAGGGGAATAGACAAGCGATGCAAGATCTGCGCATCGGCATATCCCATTTTTTTTAGCTGCTGATTAATATATTCCTGACCCAGAAATTCATACAAGCGGTTAAAGGCATCGTTATCGCTAACTAAAAATATTTTTTTTACATAATTGGCCACCGATGGTCGTCCATCCTCTGTTGAAGGATCGTTGTATACAGCGGTTTCTCCGCTATAACTATTTTCAGTGATCATGGTACTTTTTTTATCTAGTCCCGGTAACCTTAATTCATTGATTTTTTGAAGAGATAACAATGCTGTCGGAAGTTTTACCGTAGATGCAGGATAGAAATATTTCAGCGAATCGACATTGAAATAATAGTTTTTGAAAGAAGGATTATTGTGCGCATCACGATCAATTTGAGTATATATGATCTGCACCTTAAATGAATCTCGCTTTTGCAGGATCTTGCTGAAATATTCGGGGTATTTTTTCAGGAGGTTTTCCAGCAAAACATCGGTTTTGGCAGATGAAGAGGCTGGTTGGGAAATGCCAGAATATTGATCCATGAATATGAAAACAAGAAGAAATAATGGAAACAAAAATGATTTCATACTAAGATATTGATTCAAAATTAAGTAATCATTATCCCCAACCAAGATTTTGTGCGTCCGATCAGCCTTTAAATATTATCCATTAAGGTTTGATTAATTATCAATTCAACCTATCTTTGCCGTCCTTAAAAAAAAATAAATCAAAAGCTAATGAGAGCATTGGTTAGCATTTTTGCTGCTTTACTAATAGTTATTTCTTTGTACCAGCTTTCCTTTACGTGGTTTGTAAACAAGCACGAGTCCGCCATGGACACGAAGGCAAAGCAGTATGTAAACAGATTATACCCTGCTGCACAAAAAGTATATCCCGGCAACAAGGAAGCGCAAGCTTTATACCAGGATACGTTGGATGGAGTTTATAATGCCCGTTTAAAGAGATTATTAGACAGTACAAAGGAAACAAAGATCACCTGGTGGGGAACTACGTACCAGAAATCCAAAGAAAGCGAACTCTTATTGGGGTTGGATTTGCAGGGGGGTATCAACGTTACCATGGATATTGCCTTGGATGGATTAATAAAAGGATTGGCCAATAACCAGCATGATCCGGTGATTCTAAAGGCAATCCAGACTGCGACCCAAAAAAAGTTAAGCAGTGATGCAAATTTTATCGACCTTTTTGCGCAAAGTTTTAAAGAAGGTAATCCAAATACAACGTTGGCGCCTTTCTTTGCCAATGCAAGCCGTAACAAATTAAAGTTTGATGCATCAGATAATGCCGTTATCAGTTATATCCATGATCAGGCAAATGCTGCGATGAATCAAACCTTGCTGGTTCTTACCAAACGTATTGACAAATTCGGGGTTGTCCAGCCATCAATCAATCTTGATGAAGCAAAAGGTTTGATAACGGTTGAATTGGCCGGCGCGACGGATCCTGATCGTGTTAATAAATATCTTCAGTCAACGGCTAACCTGCAATTTTGGGAATTGTATAATATCCACGACCTGCAGAATTCTGTGATCAATGCAGACAAAACATTACAAAATTATTTGAACGGGGTAAAAGATACCGCATTAACTGCCAAGCATGATTCTACTGCTAGCGACACCACAACAAGTGCCCTGAATCAAAATCCGCTTTTGCGTAAGCTTCAGTTCTTGCAACCGACGCAGGATCAAAAAACAGGGGCTCAACAATTTCCTGCACCAATTGCACAAGCGCTTTTGCGTGACACTGGACTTGTAAACAGCTATCTTGATATTCCTGCCGTAAGAAATAACTTTCCGGCAAACCTGAAATTCCTTTGGGGTAAACTGGAAAGAGATGATAACGATAAACCGGTAAACTATCTTTTCCTCTATGCGATCAAAACTGTTCCCGGAAAGGAAACGGCAAAACTCGAAGGCGGTTCAGTCGTTGATGCAAGACAGGACTATGATCCTGTTACCAGCGATGTGGTTGTGGAAATGAGCATGGACAATCAAGGCGCTGACATATGGGCAACCATGACGAAAAATAATGTGGGTAAGCCAATTGCAATCGTACTGGATGATATCGTTTATTCTGCTCCATTTGTAAATGGACCCATTACTGGCGGAAACTCACAAATCACCATGGGTCGTGGAAAAGGCAGTTCGTCCCAGACGATCATCGAAGCGCAAGATTTGGCGAATATATTAAAATCAGGAAAGCTCGAAGCGCCTGCAAAGATCGTTCACGAAGAAATTGTGGGTCCGACGCTTGGTAAAGAGGCTGTTCACGGCGGCATGATGGCATTTGGTATTTCATTCCTCGTCATATTTGTTTTGATGCTCGTGTATTTTAATACCGCTGGATGGGTTGCCAATATTGCCTTGATATTTAACCTGCTTTTTACGATCGGTGTCTTAAGCGCGTTGGGCGCGACATTAACGGCGCCAGGTATCGCGGGTTTGGTATTGACCATCGGTATGGCGGTGGACACCAACGTAATTATTTTTGAGCGCATCAAAGAAGAACTTACCAAAGGTAAAGCCTATGTGCTTGCCTTTAGGGATGGATACCTGCGGTCCCTTTCGCCGGTATTGGATGCACACGTTACCACTTTTTTGACTGCCGCCATTCTTTTCTATTTTGGATTGGGCCCGGTAAAAGGATTTGCCACAACGCAAATGCTGGGTATTGCCTTATCCCTTTTCTGCGGAATATTGATCTCTTGGCTTATCACCGATTTCTGGACCAATAAGAACCGTCACTTCCAATATTTCACCTCTGTTTCGAGAAAGGTTTTCCAGAAGGCACATTTTAAATTTATCGAATACCGAAAAGTGGCTTATGGAATTTCGGTTGTCGTTTTGATTCTTGGGGTCAGCTCATTCTTCCATGGATTTAATGAAGGGGTTGAATTTAGCGGTGGAAGAAGTTATGTTGTAAAATTCAACAAGCCAGTCCCGCACGATCCATTATTAAATGAATTGAATAAGGCTTTTGGAAAATTTCCTGTCATTAAAACCTACGGTTCAAACGATCAGTGGGAGATCACTACCGATTATTTAATAAAACAAACCGGAGAAGGAACTGATTCGATGGTCATGGGAAAATTGTACGAAGGGTTAAAAACCTTTATCCCGCCAGGAACAACATTGCAGGAATTTGAGATCCCCAATAAATACATTCGGGAAAGGAAAAAAGTGGAGCCGACCATTTCCGATGACCTGAAGACGGGGGCTATCCAGGCTACCATTTTCGCGATGATCATTATCTTCCTTTATATATTCATTCGTTTCCGCGATTGGAGATATTCATTGGGAACCATCGTTTCATTATTACACGACGTATTTGTTACGCTTACTGTTTTCTCATTTTTAAGGAACGTCGTTCCATTCCCCATGGAAATAGACCAGCATTTTATTGCGGCTATTCTAACCGTGATCGGCTTCTCCATGAATGATACCGTAATTGTGTTCGACAGAATTCGTGAATACAGTAAACAAATGACCGGCGCGAGCAATGGAGAAATAATAAATAAAGCCATCAATGATACGCTGAGCAGAACAATAATGACTTCCCTAACTGTATTTTTGACCTTGCTTATCTTATTTTTTGTAGGTGGGGAAGTGACAAAGGGTTTTGCATTTGCTATGTTGATTGGTGTTATCACCGGAACATATTCTTCCATCTTTGTTGCAGCACCAATATTGGTCGATTTTGCTAAAACCAGGGGTCTTGGCAAAAAATCATCGACAACCCCAGCTGTAAAAAAGAAGGCAGCACTCAGCAAATAAAATAATAATCGTCAGGTAAATAAAAAGTCCCGCAAATGCGGGACTTAATTTTTTCTGTTAAAACAATAAATACTATTTATGGTGATGAACAGGATGATGATGTTTGTGATGATGACGCTTATGATGTTTAACCGGTCTGTGAGTCTGTGCAAAGCTCATACTGGCAAAAGCGATCATTACTAAAGATAACAGGAAGAATTTTTTCATGGTGATATTTTTTTGTGGTAATAATTCTCAGCAATTTATAAAAATTAATTAACGATGAGAAATTGTTAATGATTTTTTAACTGCCACTTAACTCAAAAAAAAATGCCACAATTTGTGGCATTTTACATTAAAAGTTATTCTCCTCTATTTTGTAGGGGGTTTCTTATTTTCTTTAAATCTTTTGTCGGCAGTACCGTCTTTTTTCAGATGGGTTGTTTTAGGAGCTTCTTTATTTGCTTTGTAACGCATGTCAGGAGTGCCATCTTTTTTTGTAGGTCCGGCTGCAGTTTTTGTAGTAGTCGCTTTCTTTTTAGAATCCTGAGTTGGGCTCGTTTGAGCAAAAGTGAAGCCTGTAAAGGCCAACAAAAACGCAAATGCAAGAACAAGTTTTTTCATACTAGCAAAATTTAAGTTTTTAAATGAATAACCTTATAAAGCTATTTAATAAAAAAATCCTGACAAAAAATCTTTAGTTGCTTTCTCGTATATTAATGGTCGCTTTTGAACCTGAAATAACTAGAAAAGTTCTTAACGACTGTTTAACCTTTTAAATGCAGGTATAAAGGCAATTTTGTAAACTTATTTATGTTATGAAAACATGCGTTCATCAACTTTAAAATTGATTGTTTTATTAGCGACAGTACTGACTACGATAATTGTGCTTGTTCAGTTGTACTGGCTCAAAAAAGTATATTCTTTTGAAGAAAAACAATTCAATAATAATGTGGTCAAAAGCATTCGTGGTGTTTTTGAAGACCTGGAAATGAACGATAATCCTTCAATGATCTTTCAACAACTTATTGCCAACCCAAGTCCGGATTACATTGTTTTTAAAGCCGACACACTTCCTGAAAAAGATTCATTGACCTTTTATCTGCAACGCGAATTTGCCGATTTTGATGTGCTCACCGATTGTAAACTGGGCGCTTTTAGCAAGGACAAAAAAAAATATATTTACGCTGAATATGTCCCTGCCGCCGCTTCTAGTTATCCTGTTCAACAAGTAACGGACCTGCCGATCTTTGATGATAATTTCGATCATATACTGCTGTATTTCCCCCATCGAAGCAACTATATTCTGGGACAGATGAATTTTTGGATATTCAGTAGCGTGGCGCTTATTATTACGCTGATCGGGCTGGCGATAAGTCTGTTTTATTTTTACCGGCAGAAATTTCTTACGGAAATACAAAAGGATTTCGTGAACAATTTTACGCATGAATTTAAAACGCCACTAGCGGTGATGAAGATCGCTTCGGATGTTCTCTCCCAGGATAGAATCATCAATCAACCCGGAAAATTGCAGCGATATGCAGAGATTATCAAAAACCAAACAGAACATTTGCAAAATCAGGTGGGAAGATTGTTAAAAGCCGCATCAACAGAAAACAGTCATTTGCCTATTGAAAAAGAAAATATTGACGCTCATCTTTTGATTGAAGAAGCGCTTAATAAGGTACAACCGCTAATTGAAGAAAAGAAGGCAAAGATCGAATTGAAAATGGAAGAAAATAACGGTCATGTATATGCCGACAGAGCTCATCTTGAACTTGCCGTGGTCAATCTCTTAGAGAATGCACTGAAGTATTCTCCCAACCCTCATATTATTGTTGAGACCGGAAATTCGGAACATGACTTTTTTATTACCGTAAAAGATAATGGCATCGGCATTGAAAAGAAATATCTTAAAAATATTTTCAAAAAATTTTATCGCATACCAACAGGGGACGTGCATAATGTTAAAGGATTTGGACTAGGATTGAATTTCGTAAAACGCATTATCGACGCCCATGATGGTAAAATAAAAGTAAACAGTTTGCCAGGAATTGGCACCGAATTCAAACTATTGATACCAGTTAATTAATTTGTATGCAAAATTCAAAAGCAAAAATTTTGTTGGCAGAAGACGACCTTTCGCTTGGTTACGTGATCAAAGACAATCTCACTGAGGCCGGGTACGAGGTGATATTATGTCCCGATGGACAGACCGCCATTGAAAAATTTGATAAGGATGAATTTGATATTTGTCTGCTTGATGTGATGATGCCCAACAAAGACGGATTTGCTGTTGCAAAAAAGATCAGGCAATCAAGTGATTTGGTCCCCATCATTTTTCTCACTGCAAAATCTCTGGAAGAAGACAAGATAAAGGGCTTTTTGACCGGAGGCGATGATTACATTATTAAGCCATTCAGCATGCAGGAATTGCTGATGCGCCTCGATGTTTTTCTGAGAAGAAGCAAAAAAATGTACTCAGAAAAAACGCTCACCTACGATATCGGTGATCTTCACTTTTCATATACGAATCTTAAACTCACCATCGGTCAGGAAGCATTCAATCTTACACAAAAAGAAGCAGACCTGCTCAAATTTCTCTGCGAACATTCGAACCGGATCTTAAAGCGGGAAGAGGTCTTATTGAATGTTTGGGGAAAGGACGACTACTTTTTAGGAAGAAGCATGGATGTCTTCATCACCAAGCTCAGAAAATACTTCAAATCCGATCCCAAAGTAAACCTCGAAACAATACATGGCGTGGGCTTTCGTTTTAATATTCCTTTGCAGGTCCAATAACCATTTGTTAACCCTAAAATAATAATAAAATCACAGTTTTGCGTTTGTGTTGTTTGCCCTGCATAACATCTTTGCTTTAACTGCTGATTAACCGAAGGTTTTAGCAAAAATAAATATACGTACGATAGCTTTGCCAAAATTTAAACTCTTATGATCACCCCATGGCTGATAAAAAAATGATAATTTTTGTTGCTTATTTCTTTATTCAATCAGCAATAAATGCGCAGACGACTGTCGATACGGTGCGCATGCGGTTACCAGAAGCGGAAAAGATTTTTATTGACAGCAATTTGCAATTGCTCGCCCAAAAATATAATGTAGATGCACAAAAGGCGCTTATTATCCAGGCAAGATTATGGCCCAATCCCAATCTCGGTGTTTCGCACGGATTGTATTCCGGCACCTTAAAACAATTTTTTCCAACTGGCGCAAATGATGAAACCACTGCAACATTATCGCAGCTTATTTTATTGGCAGGCAAACGCAACAAGCAGATAAAATTGGCTGAAGCGAATGTTACCCTGAGCGAATACCAGTTCTTCGATCTGTTACGAACTTTGAAATATACACTGAGAACAGACTTTTTTAATATTTATTATTTACAACAATCAGCAAAAGTCTATGACACAGAAATAAAAGCCCTGCAACAAATCGTCGATGCTTTTGCGCAGCAGGAAGGCAAAGGTTATATTTCTGAAAAAGAAGTGGTGCGTATCAAAGCGCAGTTATACAGTTTTCAAAGTGAATACAATGATCTTATTAACCAGATCAATGATGTGCAGAGTGAATTGAAGCTGATCCTCCAACTAAAACCAAATAAATACATCGCTCCCGATATCGATGCCACCAACATTTCAAATCTTGATCCCAATAAATATTCTTTAAATACACTGGTGGATTCTGCCTACAAGAACAGAACCGATCTGCAAATTGCACGCACCAATACGACCATCAATAAACTAAATTATAATTATCAGAAAGCCCTGGCAGTTCCTGATCTTACTTTATCACTGGGATATGATGAACAGGGAAGTTTCCTGGCAAATTTTCTGGGCATCGGCGCTTCTATTGACCTCCCGCTGTTTAATCGCAACCAGGGGAATATCAAATCGGCAAAAGCAATGATCGAATTCAGCAACATCAATGAGAAGAGTACCATGGCAACAGTAGAAGAAAATGTCAATCGCTCATTACAGAAAGCATTCACACAAAATAAAATGGCGCAAAGCATCGATAATAAATTTGCAACCGATTTTGAAAGGTTAATGCATGAAATGCTCATCAATTATCAAAAAAGAAATATCAGCATCCTTGAATTTCTCGACTTTTATGATTCATACAAACAAAATATTCTTCAGATAAATTCAATACAATTCAACAGGGTTAGCGCTTTTGAAGATATCAATTATTACACAGGAACTAATTTTTTTAATTAGAAAATGACATCCTATTGTTTATGTTTACAATAAAAAAAATAAAAGTCACAGCATTCTCCGGTTTCTTTTACTTACTTGTTTGTTGTGCATTCATTCAATCCTGCAGCACGAACGCGGAAAAAAAACCTGACGAAAAACAGAAATACACCATTCCTGATTCTATTTTCAAAACAATCGTTATTGACACGGTAACAAAATGCCAGCTCATCAATTCGATCACACTGACCGGACAAGTGGATTTCAACCAGGACCATATTGTAAAAATATTTCCGATGATCAGTGGAATTGTTGACAACATTAATGTTGTGCTTGGCGATTATATAAAACAAGGGCAAGTGCTGGGTTCTATTAAAAGCTCTGAAATGGCGGGCTACAGTAATGATTTGATAAATGCAGAAACGAATCTTGAAGTACAGAAAAAGAATCTTGATAAAACAAAGGATATGTACAAAAGCGGTTTAGCCTCCCTCACAGATTCGATAAGCGCTGAAGCATCCTACAGGCAGGCTCAATCTGAATTGAACCGCATTCAAAGAGTTTTGAAAATAAATGGAAACAGCACGCAGGGTGATTTTGAAATCAAAGCGCCGATCAGTGGTTTTCTGGTCGAGAAGAATGTCAACAACAACACCACCATTCGTGCAGATAATGGCGGTAATCTTTTCACCATATCCGACCTGAAAAATGTTTGGGTCTGGGCAAATGTTTATGAATCAAACATCAATGCCATCAAAATGGGTGACATCGTGAATGTGACCACGCTCTCCTATCCGGATAGAATATTTAAAGGTAAAGTTGACAAGATCATGAACGTTCTTGACCCGACAAACAAAGTAATGAAAGTGCGCGTTTCATTGAACAATACGGATTATGCCTTAAAACCGCAGATGTTTGCGAGTGTTACGGTTACCAATCCTGAAAACAAGCAATCCATTTGCATTTCATCGCACGCATTAATATTCGATCACAGCCAGTATTTTGTTTTATTGTACAAAGGCAAAGATGATATACGCATAACGCCGGTTACCGTGATCAGTTCCATTGGCGACAAAACATATGTTTCTGCCGGTGTAGATGAAGGAGATAAAATAATTGCATCGCAAGCAATTTTGATTTATGAAGCATTGAACAGTTAGAATTTCTTTAGATAGCGAAAATTTGGTTGCATTCAGAAAAAAATGATTAATGAACAAAGTATTAAAAGGAATATTATCTTTTTCACTTAAAAGCAAATACTTTATTTTATTTGCTACGGTTGTTTTGCTCATTGCAGGCATCATCACTTTTAAAACGATGCCCATTGAAGCGTTTCCTGATGTAACCAACACGGAAGTCACCATCATCACTCAATGGCCTGGAAGAAGTGCTGAAGAAATTGAAAAATTCGTTACTATTCCTATTGAAGTAGCGCTAAATCCGGTTCAAAATAAAATCAGTTTACGCTCAACCAGCATCTTTGGACTTTCTTACATCAAACTTGTTTTCGAAGATAATATAACCAATAATGAAGCACGTTTACAGGTCAATAATTTGTTGGGTGGTGCCGATCTACCGCAAAGTGTAAATCCTGATGTGCAGCCCCCTACCGGCCCAACAGGAGAAATATTTCGTTACACTTTAAGAAGCAGTTTTCGGGATGCCAGGGAACTAAAAACAATTCAGGACTGGGTCATTGACCGTCAAATACGCGCCGTTCCCGGCGTTGCCGATCTGGTGAGTTTTGGCGGTATGACAAAGATCTATGAAATAAAAGTCGATCCTGGAAAACTCAGCACACTTGGAATTTCTGCACTGGATGTTTTTTCTGCAGTGCAAAAAAGCAATATCAATATCGGCGGGGATATCATCGTCAAAAATAATCAGGCCTATGTTGTGCGCGGCGTGGGATTGTTAAATGACATCAATGAAATCAAGAATATCATCATTCAAAATATTAATGGCGTTCCGATCCTTGTAAAAAATGTTGCGGAGGTTACGATATCAAATGTGCCGCGATTGGGCCTTGTGGGCAGATCAGATGCCATCGATAGTTCAAACAAAAGAGAAATTAAAAATGAAGAAGATGTAGTTGAAGGAATTGTAGTCATGCGCAAAGGCGAAAATCCAAGTAAAGTAATTGCCGGATTAAAAGCAAAAATTGCAAAACTCAATAACTCAGTTTTACCAAAAGACACTAAAATCGTTCCGTTTTATGATCGTGATGATCTGATTCATTTTGCAACGCACACCGTCTTGCATAATATGATCGAAGGGATCATTTTTGTAACGATCATCGTTTCCCTATTCATGTTCAACTGGCGAACAACATTGATCGTTTCCATCGTTATTCCGTTATCATTATTGTTTGCATTTATATGCCTGCGCATGATGGGCATGTCTGCAAATTTATTATCACTTGGCGCAATAGATTTCGGGATCATCATTGATGGTGCCGTGGTGATGGTCGAAGGCATTTACGTGATCCTGGATCGCAAATCCCATGAAATGGGAATGGCGCGATTTAATAAGATCGCAAAAATGGGATTAATAAAAAAGAATGGGGCTGAATTAGGCAAGGCGATCTTCTTTGCCAAATTAATAATCATTGCTGCCCTGCTTCCCATTTTTTCATTTGAAAAAGTAGAAGGCAAAATGTTCTCCCCGTTGGCATATACGCTGGGTTTCGCCTTGCTTGGCGCTTTGATAACAACACTCACTTTAGTCCCGGTTTTGATCCATCTTCTGCTGAATAAAAACGTTCGGGAGAAACACAATCCGGTCGTGCATTTTTTAATCAAGTCAATGACCAATGGTTTTTCCTTTACTTATCGAAATAAAATATCCACGGTCGGGCTTTCATTTATCATTATCATCATCGGCTTGTTTTCCTTTAAATTTTTAGGAAGCGAATTTTTGCCTGAATTGGATGAAGGTTCGATATGGCTGCGCGTGCAATTGCCTTATAGCATTTCCTTGGATAAATCCGTTGAAGTAGCAAAGCGCGTGAGAGGTATCTTAATGGATTTTCCGCAGGTAAAAAATGTGATCTCACAAACCGGTAGACCAGATGATGGAACCGATGTCGCCGGTTTTTATAATAATGAATTTGATGTGATGTTATATCCGGAAGATGACTGGAAGCCGCTGATCACCAAAGATGAATTGATTGATCGGATGAATGAAAAACTTTCCGTTATTCCTGGAGCAGAATTAAATTTTTCACAACCGATCACAGATAATATCGAAGAAGCCGTTTCAGGGGTCAAAGGTTCTATATGCGTAAAAATATTTGGCGACTCCCTGGATTATATGGAGAACAGGTCTACGGAAGTTTATAAAATTTTAAAATCAGTTCGTGGAATTGAAGATCTCGGCGTAATCAAGAATATCGGCCAGCCCGAAATTGACATCGATCTCAATCAACAAAAAATGGCTTTGTATGGCGTCGCTACTGCCGACGCCAATGCTGTCATTGAGATGGCGATCGGTGGTAAGGCCGCGTCAACCTTATATGAAAACAACCGGAAGTTTGACATTCGTCTACGTTTTCCTGAAGAATATCGCAAGACCGAAAATGATATTGGCGATCTGATGGTTCCTACTGAAAGCGGTTCCAAAGTTCCGGTCAAAGAAATTGCCACCATTACTACCAAAACCGGCCCCTGTTTGATTTTCAGAGATGATAATGAGCGATATTCTGCAGTCAAATTTTCGGTGCGCGGCAGGGATATGGGAAGCGCAATCGCGGAAGCGCAGGATAAAGTTGACAAGGCCATTACCCTGAAAAAAGGATACACCATGGTTTGGCAGGGCGATTTTGAAAATCAGCAACGCGCAACAAAAAGATTGGCCGAAGTAGTTCCGATAAGTTTATTGCTCATATTTATTTTACTGTTTACCATGTTCGGAAATTTGAAAGATGCTGCGCTTGTATTTATTAATGTTCCATTTGCCATTGTCGGGGGCATTGTCGCGTTGTTTGTAACCGGCACAAATTTTAGTATTTCTGCGGGTATAGGATTCATCGCACTGTTTGGCATTTGCATTTTATTCGGTGTTTTATTAATAACCGTGTTCAAAGAGAATCTGGAAAAAGTAAAAGGAAGAAAAAATGTTTTGTACCGCGCCATTAAAGAAGGCGTTGAATCGCGGGTGAGACCGGTAATGATGACAGCATTCATGGCGGCTATCGGATTATTGCCGGCGGCAATGTCGCATGGAATTGGTTCGGAAAGTTCAAGACCACTGGCAAGAGTGGTAATTGGTGGCATCCTTTGTGCGATGATATTTTCATTGCTTGTTTTCCCTCTTATCTTTGCAAGAGCATATAGAAAATTCGATGCTATTTACGGAGACAGGATGACTGATAAAGATCTTAATGCAGTATAGCAATCAAAACTTTTCTGCAACAACATCTTACGTCATTATCATTACATTTGCACATTAAAGATAAAATCATGTCTCTTTCTCCAACTGAACTAATTTGGTCACTTGCCATTGCCGGAGTGCTTGCCGGCGCCCTTGTAATTTTATTCATCCGTCAAAGAAAAGAAGCAAAGCTTGGCAAGACCAATCAACCTGCAGATGTGAACACCAAGCAAATGCAATTGCAGGCATACGAAAGATTGATATTATTAACGGATCGGATTGCCCTGCCCAATCTGATTAATCGGGTAAATCAACCGGGACTAAATGCAAAAGACATGCAGTTGATCCTTACCCAAAACATCCGCCACGAATTTGATCATAACATCACTCAACGCATTTATGTTTCGCCCGAATCCTGGGATGCAGTGAGTAAATTAAAAGAACAAAATTTATTGATCATTAATCAGGTTGCTTCTTTTTTACCGGTCGAAGCAAGCGGACACGATCTGAATAAAAGTATTCTTGAATTGATCATGCAGAACCCAAAAGCATCTTTGCATAACATTGTTGCTGATGCATTGAGTTACGAAGCAAAAAATTTGATGCGATAAAACAGTTTGTAGTTTAGGGTTTGCAATTCATTAGACAGTAAACCACAAACTAAAAACTACAAACCTTCCATATGAGTGAAAATAAAATCAGGACAGATTCGGGGATTGAAATTAAAAAAGTTTATACACCAGCAGATATTCATTCAGCAAATCAGGAAATGCCCGGAGAATTTCCGTTCACACGCGGCATCCAAGCCGATATGTATCGAGGAAAATTCTGGACAATGCGGCAATACGCGGGCTTCAGCACTGCAGAAGAAAGCAACAAGCGATATCATTATTTATTATCGCAGGGAGTAATGGGACTAAGTGTGGCTTTCGATCTTCCAACACAAATTGGCTACGACAGCGATCATCCTTTATCAGAAGGCGAGGTTGGAAAAGTGGGCGTTGCCATCGATTCACTTCAGGATATCCAATCTCTTTTTAACGGAATCAAATTAGAAGATATTTCAACTTCCATGACCATCAATGCGACAGCATTTATCTTACTTGCATTTTATGTCGCATTGGCAAAACAACAAGGCGCTGATCTAAAAAAAATATCAGGCACCATTCAAAATGATATCTTAAAAGAATATGCCGCGCGCGGAACCTATATCTATCCGCCAAAACCTTCTATGAAGATCATTACCGACATTTTTGAATGGTGTAGTAATGAATTACCCAAATGGAATACGATTTCAATTTCCGGTTATCATATCCGCGAAGCAGGCAGTACAGCCGTTCAGGAAATCGCATTTACGCTGAGTAACGGTAAAGCCTATGTGAAATCTGCTTTAGAAAAAGGTCTTGACATTAACGTTTTTGGAAAAAGACTTTCATTTTTTTTTAATGCACATAACAATCTCTTTGAGGAGATCGCAAAATTTCGTGCCGCAAGAAGAATGTGGGCTAAAATAATGAAAGAGCTTGGTTCAACTGACGATAAGGCGATGATGATGCGTTTTCACACGCAAACTGGCGGAAGCACATTGACGGCGCAACAGCCATTGAACAATATCGCCAGAGTTACCACACAAACTTTAGCAGCAGTACTAGGCGGAACGCAATCCTTACATACCAATGGTTATGATGAAGCGCTGAGTTTACCATCCGAAGAAGCGGCAAAAATTGCTTTGCGCACACAACAGATCATCGCTTATGAGACCGGAGTAGCCAACACTGTCGACCCGCTTGCAGGCAGTTATTTTATAGAAAGCCTGACAGACGAAATAGAGAATGAGGCCTGGAAACTGATAAATAAAATCGACGAAATGGGAGGAAGCGTTCGCGCGATTGAACAAGAATTCATACAAAATGAAATTGCCAAAAGTGCATACGATTACCAGCATAAAATTGAAACAAAAGAAAAAATAATCGTTGGGATAAATAAATTTGAAGAAAAAGAAAATAACCCCTCTGTAGTATTTAAGATCGATGATTCCATCCGCAACGTGCAAATACAAAAATTAAATCAGCTGCGCAGCAGCAGGGATAATGCCTTATGTGATCGGCTGATTAAAGGCTTATCGCAAAAAGCTACTGCAAATGAAAACATAATTCCTACTGTTATTGAATCTGTTGAAAGCCTTTGCACGCTTGGAGAGATCGCTGATGCGCTGAGATCAGTCTACGGCGAACACCATTAATTTTTATAAAAATCTTTCTAAAAAAAATCATTAATAAATATTTCTCCTATTTTTGCCCTGTCGAAAACCTTAACCTTATCTGTGAATTTTTCTCTCCAACCAACCAATAGCATTCCAGCTAGATCTGTTTTGCCAAGCGTATTATCAATAGAAGATATTATTTAAAAACATTAGTTTTGAATGGCTACAGTAATGTAGCGTGGGGATGATCTCTATCATCCCCTTTTTATTCTAAATCAAAGAGCATTAGCATTAAAAAAAATTGTTTTCACCGATACATCCGCGAATTATCCCTTCTACATAAAACCTATTTTCCAATTTTTCTTTTTGGCATCAATTTGGTCTATATTATCATTAGCTTGCTAATTGGCAAAGTAATTTTAAAATTAAAAAAGATTAACAATGAAAAAAATTATCGCAGGTATTGCAGTTGTAATTGCAATCTGTTTTGTTTCTACTTCATATGCACAACAAGGCGGCGGCAGGATGGGCATGGATCCCGCAACCATGAAACAAAAATTAAAAGACGATTTGAAATTTACGGATGTTCAGGCTGATTCTGTTGTTGCCATCAGCCAGGAATTTCGTCCAAAAATGCGCGACATTTTCATGGATCAAACTTTAAGTCAGGACGACAAGAGAGCGAAGGTTGGAGACTTGAGAAACCTGCAGAATAAAAGAATACAAGCCGCTTTAGGCGATGATCTTTTCAAAAAATATCAGGATTGGCAGGAAAAAAATCGCCCCCAACGAAGTGGTGGCGGTAATGGTGGCGGCGGTGGAAATCAGTAGTTGAATGTTTACAAAATAAAAAAGAGGCATTTCGCCTCTTTTTTATTCTATACTTTTTTCTGTTCTTTTGCCCAGGTGTCTTTCAAGGTGACCGTCCGGTTAAAAACTATTTTCTCTTCCGAGCTTGTTTTATCAAGGCAAAAATATCCTTTGCGCATAAACTGATAGCGCTGATCAAACTTTGCATTTTTCAACGAAGGTTCGCAAAATGCGGATTTAATGACCTGCAAAGAATCAGGGTTGATGTAATTTTTAAAATCGCCTTCTTCGTTTGATGGGTCTTCCACCCGGAATAAACGATCGTACAGACAAATTTCAGCCGTGATCGCGTGCTTGATGCTTACCCATTGCAGGGTTCCCTGAACTTTTAGTCCGGAGGTATCTGCGCCACTTTTACTTTCAGGAATATACGTGCATCTGACTTCGGTAATATTTCCAGCTTCATCTTTTACCACTTCATTGCATTGAATAATGTAAGCGCTTTTTAAACGCACTTTTTGCCCGGGCGCCAGGCGGAAGAATTTCTTTGGCGGATTTTCCATGAAATCTTCTTTCTCAATATACAATTCTGCACTGAAAGGGATTTCACGATGAGACGTATTATCATCTTCCGGATTGTCTTCGCTCTTCACCAGCTCATGATCATCGGTATAATTTGTGATCACCACTTTTAATGGGTCAAAGACAACCATCTTCCGCATGGCAATCTTATTAAGATGCTCACGAATGCAAAACTCAAGCAAGGAAAGGTCAATAAGATTTTCTCTTTTCTGAACTCCTATTTTATCTGCAAAATTTTTGATGCTCTCTGGCGTATACCCTCTCCGGCGATAACCGCTGATCGTTGGCATTCTCGGGTCATCCCAACTGGTTACAAATTTTTCATTTACCAGTTGCAGCAATTTACGTTTGCTCATTACGGTGTAATTCAAATTCAAACGAGCAAATTCATACTGACGTGATGGAAAAATTTCCAGCTCATTAATAAACCAATCATATAATGGCCGATGGGGTATAAATTCAAGCGTGCATATGGAATGGGTGATATTCTCGATAGAATCGCTTTGCCCATGTGCAAAATCATACATCGGATAGATACACCACTTATCGCCGGTTCGGTGATGATGCGCGTGTTTGATGCGATATATTATCGGATCGCGCATGTGCATATTTGGCGAGGTCATATCAATTTTTGCGCGCAACACTTTTTCACCGTCCTTGAATTTCCCTTCTCGCATTTCAGAAAATAACTGCAGGTTTTCTTCAACGGTCCTTTCAGCAAATTTATTACGTATCCCAGCTTCTGTAGGAGTTCCTTTTTGTTTAGCAATTTCTTCACTGTTGCTGTCATCAACGTAGGCCAGCCCTTTCTTGATCAGCTTCACTGCAAACTCATAGAGGTTCTCAAAATAATCTGATGCGTATAATTCATTGGCCCATTCAAAACCAAGCCAGCGAATATCATCTTTGATGCTATCAACATATTCCGTTTCTTCTGTTGTTGGGTTGGTATCGTCAAATCGCAAATTTGTTTTACCTCCATATTTTAATGCCAGCCCAAAATTTAAACAAATGGATTTTGAATGCCCAATATGTAAATAACCGTTTGGCTCGGGTGGAAACCGCGTGCGTATTGATTCGTATTTTCCCGATTGCAGATCCTGTTCAACGATCTCTTCGAGAAAATTTAATGATTTTTCTTCCTCTTTTTTAACTTCTGCCATAAACTACACTTTTATGATTATGCCACATCATCAAGACGTGGCATAATTTCAAACACAAATTTACTGTTTGTTGAATAAGTAGCCAAAGTGAAACCAAATGAATAATTGATGATCAGTTGCACCCAAGAACTTCACAAAGTTTCGATTGCAACTCGGCTCCATGCAAATTTTTTGCTACGATCTTGCCAGACGGATCAATCAGCAGGTTATTGGGGATAGCTTGTATGTGATATTTCAGCGCAACGTCATTATTCCAGAATTTAAGATCACTGACGTGCGTCCATGTTAAATTATCATCTTTGATTGCCTGTATCCAGGGATTTTTCTCCTTGTCGAGTGAAACACTGAGCACAGTAAAATTCTTTTTTTTGAACTTATTATAAGCCGATACAACATTGGGGTTTTCCAGACGGCAGGGATGACACCAACTTGCCCAAAAATCCACCAGCACATATTTTCCTTTGAAAGATGATAATGTTACCGGTTTTCCGGTTGTATCATTTTGGGTAAAATCGATCGCATCAGTCCCAATTGCGCCAATTTTTTGCTTGGAAATTTCCTGCTGTAAATATTTACCGAAAAAACTATTTTGCGTTTCAGGCGATAATGAATTATATCTTTTCTCCGTTAAGAAGACATCCTCTGATAATTGCAATAAAACAACCATCATGAACGGACTTACATAAGACGATTTATTTTGTTGAACAAACTGGTCTTCGGCAATCTCAATTTGATTAACGACTTTTTTATATTCCGCGATCAAAGAATCGCGAGATGGCCCAAATTGGGTAGCATTGATGTTTTGACCCATGCTATTTAATTGCACCATATACGGGTTGAAGATTTTCTGAAACTCATTAAAGTCATCATTGGATCGCGAGCCTGTTATTTTGAGCTCTTTAAGATCATTTACGTCACCGCTTAATTCGATCGCGTCATTCCCAATAAATAATGGCGCTTTCTTTTTGACGGCTGAAAAATTGATTTCATAAAGGTTAGGCTCAGATACATGTCCCGTCAAAGAAAACTTTCCATCCAGAACAAGACCTCTTACCACAGTATCGGTAGTATTATTATAAATATTCACTACAAAAACCTCGGATTTTTCCTGCAAACCTTTCACATTTCCATGAATGATCAATTGTGACTGAGCCGGGTTTTGTGCAGATGAAAAAAGCGGGAAAAATGATATAAGTAGAAATCTGAACTTCATGTTTTGATATTATTTGAATGACGCTTCTCTAAAACGCTAATAACGTCGCGTAAATTATATTCTTTTGCGTTAAGTAAAATTAAAAAATGAAAAAGAAGGTCGGCAGCCTCATTCAAAAATAATTCTTCGTTATTATCTTTCGCCTCGATAACCATTTCAACTGCTTCTTCTCCAACTTTTTGAGCGATTTTATTGATCCCTTTGGCAAATAACCGGGCCACACGCGATTCTTCGGGAGAAGCTTTTTTTCTGCGATTGATCACATCTTCCAGGTAAAACAAAAAATCGTCGTTATCGTTTTTTTCGTTCCAACAGGTATCAGCGCCCGTGTGACAAACAGGTCCCAGCGGTTCCGCTTTTATTAATAAAGTGTCATTGTCGCAATCAATCAGCATATTTTTCAACAATAAAAAATTTCCACTCTCCTCCCCTTTTGTCCATAAGCGATTTTTTGAGCGACTGAAAAAAGTCACCTTACCAGATTCCTTTGTTTTTTGCACAGCCTCTTCATTCATAAAACCCAGCATCAACACTTTATTGGTTGAGCTGTCCTGGATTATCGCTGGAACTAATCCATCTGCATATTTCTTAAAATTTATCTCCATATTTCGTATTTCACTAATTCGAAAGTATTTTGTTTCTCAATAATGTCATTAATAGTACATTAAATAGCTTCATTTATTTATATGGATGCGAGCAACTTATCAAAAAATATCTTATTTCATTTAGCAAATCTTAGCCGACACCAATCTTTCGTCTCACCCGCCACACATACATAGGCCTTTCGATAAATTTATAGCTCAAGTAAGCACATAAAAACATACAAACAAAGTTAATTGGAAATTTAGTTATTATTTGTGATCCCAAAATGGAAGAAGGGTAAAACAGTTGTTGCAGCAAATAAAGACTGTAACTAATTTTTCCAATGTTTACAATCGCTCTATAATTTAAGAATTTGTAAAGGATAGTTTCGCTTTTTAGTGATCGCTTAATGAGTATTACCACTGATAAAGAAAAAAGTGTAGGAGAAAAAGGAACGGTCAAAAAACCGGTATACGGGATAGTCATTTTTAGGGAAAAAATACAAAAAAGTGTAACTGCCAGAATTAAGTTTTCGATTAGCGTGTTTTTATATTCTTTTATTTTATCTGAATAAATGGCGAAGAGAGAACCAACAAAAAGCGTATCAATGCGTGTAATGTAAAATGAAAAATCTCCTATTAAGTACGGGTATTTATATTTTATGGCTCTCAAAATTGGGGAAATACCAATAACAATTAAAGGAATCAATAATCGCAATCTTTTTTTTCTGAAGATAAATGGCCAAATTAAATAATATTGCTCTTCGAATGACAAAGACCCTAAATGACTCAATGACCATGTCCATGTATTCCAATAATTCAAGTTGGTAATTAAAAAAATTGCTGTGATCCAATTCAAACATGATATTTTTTCATGATGAAAAAATACGGAGAGCATGTAAACGACTAAGAGGAAAACAAAGAATGGTGGAATAATTCTAAAAAATCTTCGCAAATAGAAATTTTTAATATTGACATCACCATTTTTATTTTCCTCATGTAGAAATAATTGAGTGATTATATACCCACTGATTACATAAAAAATATCGACTCCGTAACCGCTCCAAATAAAAAATTTTAAGATTTTAGGACTAAGGGAAAGCCCAAATTGAATGCCATCAGTTATTTCGTGCCCGCTAATAACTAAGAGAATAGAAATACATCTCCATCCATCAAGACTTGGAATTCTATTAACACTCATTACAGACTCTTATCTTCGTTATGAATTTTTTCAAATAAATATATATTCGATAATAAAATGCGTAAAATGAATATGAATGCTTGCTATTTTTTTACCGGTTGATGCATGATCAGTTTATCGATCAAAGTCTGCACTTTTTCATGGGGCTCAGCCTCTACTAAATAAGCCTGCATAGTTTCATTCGGATCCCAACTATCTTTTCCATCATCAGCCACTTTGATCCCTCCATACTGCAATGTATAATACGGCTCAAAACCTTTCACTGCGACCAAGACTGCCGTTTCATCCCAACTCATTCTTCCGGCGCTGTCTTCTTTTGATAATGGTATGGAAATGCGAAAAACATCTTTCACCGGACTGTTCTGAATTTTGTCATCATTGATCAATGGCAACCCAACTTTTATTTTCATCCCGATTTCAAAACCACTGAATAAAATTTTTGTTGGCCAACTAGAATAAACATTTTGCGAAGCAGGAATATCTTTATCAACGTTAAATTCAAATCCTTCCGGAAATTTCCCTGCCATGCAAATCAAATGTTTCACTTTTTGAGAAACCAATTCTTTTCCATTTAAAGAAGAATATTTATCGGGATCTGATTTTAATAGATTGGAAAGATTTGTCAAAAACCCAACGGTGACAATGGTTACGCTTCGCGAAGGCTGCTGCGATAATATTTTCCGATATAATTCAACAGCATCTTCAGCTTCAGCATTGCTTTTTATTCTGTGCGGGTATTTTGCGATCAAGGTATCCGTCCAATGTTGCCAATCACGCAACGTTAAAGCATTTCCTTTAGGCACTCCGATTGGAATATCGGCGCGATTAAAATAGGTATTGAACACGTCCAAGACGCAGGCTACACAATCATATTTTGTGCTTGCCATTGTTGCCAAAATCTTTATATCATCACTATCAGCGAATGCGTGAAGCAAAGTAATAGCCCCTACGTCGTCATAATCCGGACCCATGTCGCTGTCAAAAATGATCGAAACAGGTTTCTTATTTTGAGACCAGAGTAATAATGAACAAGATAAAAAAAGAAATAAGAAAAGAGCTTTTTTAAACATTACATCATCTTTTACCAAGGAAAAAAATAGTAAACATTGTTTTGGCGCACGTTTGCACAGTTAATATCTATTCAAAAAATTCATCTTCTCCAACGTCGCCGCCTGGCGATTATAATGATAACCACCGCACATATTGCCGCGATCATTACTGTTGTCATATTCGAACTGTTATATTATTTCTGCTTAAATAATTTTTCAAATCAGGGATTGAAATTTCTTTGAAATGAAAAATGCTTGCAGCCAGAGCCGCATCAACACCGGTCTTTTCAAACACATCCACAAAATGCTGCATTGTTCCGCCACCGCCACTTGCTATCACAGGCACAGGCAATCCGGCAGTCAAAGTTCGTGTAATATCCAAAGCAAAACCTTGTTTTGTTCCGTCATGGTTCATTGACGTTAATAGAATTTCCCCGGCACCCAAATCAACGGCCTGCTTTGCCCAGTCAAAACAGCTAGAATCCGTTTTCGTTCTGCCCCCGTTCAAATAAACATACCATTCATTATCCTCTTCTTTCTTGGTGTCAATCGCCAACACCACACACTGGCTTCCAAATTCTTTGGCAAGATCGTTTATTAAAGAAGGTTTTTTAAATGCAGATGTATTTACCGAAATTTTATCAGCGCCATTTTGCAGCAGAACGCTTACATCTTCTACAGATGAAATTCCACCGCCGACAGTAAATGGAATATTAATGTGGTGAGCGATTCTATTGACCAATTCACTCAATGTCTTTCTTTTTTCAACCGTTGCAGTAATATCAAGAAACACCAATTCATCAGCGCCTTGTTGGGCATACAATGTACCAAGTTCAACCGGATCACCTGCATCGCGCAGGTCAACAAAATGGGTACCCTTGACGGTTCTGCCGTCTTTTATATCAAGACATGGTATTATTCTTTTAGTAAGCATAATTTTGCATTAGCTGTTTAACCTGACCAACTCTTTCAACCCAATCCTTCCTTCATAGATCGCTTTGCCGACAATTACTCCTTTGCAACCAATCTCGTTCAAATCCTCCAAATCCTTAACAGAACTCACTCCCCCGCTTGCTATAAGATCCAATTCAGGGAATTTATTAATAATGTTTTTGTATAGTTCAGTGGAAGGACCTTCCAGTTTCCCATCTTTACTGACATCTGTACAAAAAATGTGTTTAATTCCATGACCAATATATTTTTCAATAAAATCATAAAGCCACACATCTGTTTTTACCAACCACCCATTGATCGCAATTTTTTCTTCTTTCACATCTGCACCCAATAAGAACTTTGCAGCCCCAAATGTCAATAACCATTTCACAAATTCTGCTTCATCTTTTATAGCAATGCTCCCAACTGTTGCCAAGGCAGCGCCCGAATTGAAAACAATTTTTACATGCTCTTCTTTTTTTATGCCGCCACCAAAATCGATTATCAAAGACGTTTTACCGGCAATCGTCTCCAAGACCTTCCAGTTCTTTACTGCGCCAGTCTTTGCGCCATCGAGATCAACCAAATGCAAACGGTCCAGTCCTACAGCTTCAAATTGCTTGGCTACTTCCAAAGGATGCTCATTATAAATCTTTTTTTGACCATAATCACCTTCGGTAAGCCGAACACATTTGCCATCTATAATGTCTATTGCAGGAATAATTTGCATTTTACCAATGACGATTTATAATTCAAGAAAATTCTTTAATATTTTTTCGCCGGTCACGGCGCTTTTTTCCGGATGAAATTGAACTCCGTAAAAATTATTTTTATGCAAAGCCGAACTGTACGGCTGAACATAATCAGTTGTTGCAATGGTATGGTTGCCTAATGCCGCATAATAGCCATGAACAAAATAACAATAACTTTTTTCCTCAATATTCTTGAACAAACCCGATTTTAGATCATAAATATTATTCCATCCGATTTGTGGGATTTTTAATGAGGGCAATGGGGAGTTTGCTGCCCGATCCGGAGCTTTAAATTTCTTCACATATTCATCAAATATGCCCAGACATTCAGTATTATTTTCTTCAGAATATGTACACATCAACTGCATGCCCAGGCAAATGCCCAGTACAGGTTGCTTAAGATTTTTGATCAGTTCATCTAATTTTTTCTCCTTTAGGTATTTCATTGCAGAACTGGCTTCTCCAACTCCGGGAAATATTACTTTATCTGCCTTTCCAATTTCTTCATGATCGTTTGTGACCATTGCCGAAACACCGATCCGCTCGAGTGCATAAAGAACCGATTGGATATTACCGGCATTATATTTTATTATTGTCAGTGCCACGATCTTTTATTTCAAAATGGTTTCGAGGAATTTTTTTGTTGAACTTTCAATATCATTTGTATTTTCCAATGCTTTAACAAAGGCAGTCCCGATGATCGCTCCGTTTGCATGCTTGCATGCAGATTCAAATGTCTGTTTGTCTTTGATCCCAAAACCGACAAGAATTGCATTTTTCAATTTCATTGTCTGCAATCGCTGCAGGTATTTTTCGACAAGAGAAAAATCCTTGTCTTTGCCCGTGATGGATGAAGATGAAACAGCATATAAAAACCCGGTACTTAATGAATCCAGTTTTTTTATTCTTTCTTCAGCAGTTTCTGGAGTAACTAAAAAAATAAAATCGAGATCATGTTTGTTGATGATTGCCCGGTATTCTGTTTCAAATTCATGTTCTGGTAAATCCGGAAGAATTAATCCATCAATTCCGGTTTCAGCACTGGTCTTACAAAATCTTTCAAATCCAAATTGGAGAATAGGGTTCATGTAACCCATTAATATAACCGGGATATGAATTTGTTTTCTGAATTCTTTCAATTGTTCAAACAGTTTGGCAATTGACATGCCATTGTGCAAAGCTCTGCTGCCACTGGATTGTATCACTGGCCCGTCTGCAAGCGGATCGCTATAAGGGATGCCGAGTTCTATGATATCAGCGCCATTTTGTTGTAATGATTTCATTACTGCCAGCGTGCTATCTAATTCCGGGTAGCCTGCTGTACAATAAATATTAAGAACATTATTTTTTTTCTTTTGAAATAGTTCCTCCAGTCTGTTCATTTTTCTTCAGTTTATTAATTCAGATTCGCGCCTTTGCGGGAATGAAATACCTGCATCTCATCGTTTTTTAGACTTCCGATTATCCTACCACGAGGTTGCCAGGCAAGAGTATTCAATACCAATCACAGGCTGACAACTTAAATGACTAATGACTTTCATTAAAAGCATTCATATAAGTGCTCAGATCCTTATCTCCTCTTCCACTCAAACACAAAACCGTTATTTCATTTGCTTTAAAATGAATTTGCTTTAAAGCAGCGAGTGCATGCGCGCTCTCCAGCGCAGGAATAATTCCTTCGAGTCTTGTCAATTCGAATGCTGCCTGAATTGCTTCATCATCCGTTGCGCTTAAAAATTTTGCACGCCCGCTTTCAAACAGATGCGCATGCAAAGGACCAATTCCGGGATAATCCAAACCCGCTGAAATGCTGTGAGGCTCTATAACCTGGCCATCATCAGTTTGCATTACCAAACTTTTACTGCCATGCAATACCCCTGGTTTGCCAAGTTGTGTCGTTGCCGCGCTGTGCCCGCTCTTCACTCCAAGTCCCGCTGCTTCAACAGCAATCAATTCAACATTCAAATCTTCCAGGAAATGATAGAAAGCACCTGCCGCATTACTACCACCACCAACACAGGCAATTATTTTAGAAGGCATTTCATTTCCGGTTTGCTCCTTCAACTGCCCGCGCATTTCTTCACTGATTACGCTTTGAAAACGGGCAACCATATCAGGATAGGGATGCGGACCAACCACGCTCCCGATCACATAATGAGTATCTGTGGGATTATTGATCCAGTCTCTGATCGCTTCATTAGTTGCATCTTTCAATGTCTGGCTGCCGCTTCTTGCCGGAACAACAGTTGCCCCAAGCATTTTCATCCGTGCAACATTGGGCGCCTGCCGTTCGATATCTTTCACACCCATGTACACCACGCATTCAATTCCTTTCAACGCACAGACAGTTGCAGTCGCCACCCCATGCTGACCGGCTCCTGTTTCAGCAATGATGCGTTTTTTGCCCAATCGTTGGGCCAACAATACCTGACCGATAGCGTTGTTGATCTTATGCGCTCCCGTGTGATTCAGATCCTCACGCTTGAGATAAATTTTCGTGTTATAATGTGCACTCAGCCGCGTTGCAAAGTATAACGGTGATGGCCGCCCGACATAATCTTTCAGTAATGCATGAAATTCTTTTTGGAAAGATTCCTCATACATGATATTTATGTATTTCTCGCGCAGTTCTTCCACATTTCGGTGAAGCATCTCTGGAATATATGCACCACCAAAATTTCCGTAATACCCGAAAATATTCGGCTGCTTATAGGTTCCTTTATTAAGAGATATATTTCTGTTGATCATTACTCGCTGATTATTTTAATTTTTATTTCTGGCAATTATTTTGATTCTATTCAACATACCTGCCCCGCAGACTTGCGAGACTATCAACAGCCGCAATTCAGAGCATCAACTGTAAGAATTTTAAATCAAGCCATCTGTCAAACTTATAGCCCACTTCCTTAAAATGCGCCACTTCAACAAACCCGAATTGCTTGTGCATGGCAATGCTCGTTTCGTTGCTTGCATCAATACCTGCAATTATGGTGTGCATTTTCATCTCTCTTGCAGCATCAATTGTCGCCTTTAATAATAATTTTCCTATTCCTTTTCCACGCAAATCACTTCTCACATAAACTGAATTTTCTACCGAATATTTATAAGCCTGCCAGTTTCTGAAAGCTCCGATGGTACTGAATCCTACCACTTCATTATTTTCTTCTGCCACAAAAACAGGAAAGCCCTCCTTTTGTTTTTGCGCGAACCACTCTTTGCGCATCTCCAAAGTATGCAAGTCGTACTGGAATACAGCAGTTGTGCTGGCAATGATGTCGTTGTATATATCGAGCATCTGTTGTAAATCACTTTCTATTGCTCTGCGAATGATCACCGCTACGTTATTTATTGGTTTTGTATAGAATTGTGCCCATAAAAGAGCGCCAAACGACGATGGATAATAGGAACACCAGAGTTCGGAACACAAAATTCTTCTCATCATTCTATAGCCAATCAACCATTCAGCTTTTCCAGGAACTCTTTTACCTTCTTCAGGTCCTTCACTCCTGCACTTGTTTCAAATTTGCTATTAATATCTATTGAAAATAATTTTTTTGCAATGGGTTCTTCACCAAAAATTTTCAATTTTTCTGTATCGTTCGGCTCAATGCCTCCGCTTAAAAAAAACAGCTTATTGACAGACGAATTTTTTAGTATCTCCCAATTGAATTTTTTTCCCGTACCCCCATAGCCTGCGCCTTCCGTATCAAATAAAAACATATCACTCGAATCTTCGAAGGGCTTGCTGATCCAGTCTATGGGATCGTTATCGCCCATTCGAAAAACTTTTATCACTGAAATATAATTTGCTACGCGCTCGCAAAAACGTGGATTTTCATCACCATGCAACTGAACCATATCCAATCCATATTCGTCAACATTCTTCATCAGTTCTTCATAAGTGGGATTGACGAACACCCCAACCTTACCGAGACGAAGTTTTTCTTTTTTTAATTTATCGCCAGTCAGATGTCGCCCAACATATCGCGGCGATCTGTGATAAAAAATAAAACCGGCGAAATCAACTCCCATCTCGTCAAGTTGCCGAACTTGCTCGATTTGAGTCATGCCACAAACTTTCACCCTCATGAAGAAACAGTTTTTAATTTGTTTACGAATGAGGCAAACGCAATCGCAGGATTTTCTTCCTTCATGAAATTTTCACCAATCAGAAACCCGCGAAAATCATGTTGTTTGAATAAGGTAATATTTTCTACTGAACTAATTCCGCTTTCTGTAACCTTGATTTTATCGGCAGGGATTTTTTTTGCCATCTGCAAACTCCGGTCAATATCCACTTCAAAAGTTCTCAGATTGCGATTATTGATCCCAACAATTTCCGTTTCATCACAAATATGAGCTAACTCCGTTTCATCGTGTAATTCAAGCAAAACTTCAAGTTGCAGACTCCTGGCAAATTTCGCTAAAGTTCTTACTTGTTGCGGAGATAAACATGCTGCGATCAATAAAATAATATCTGCGCCGATCGATCTTGCTTCAGTGATCTGGTACTCATCAATAATAAAATCCTTTCGTAAAATCGGAATTTGATTGATTCTTGATCTTACCAGGTCATGATTGCTCCCACCAAAAAATGCTTCGTCAGTTAACACAGATAGGGCTGCCGCGCCATTATTTGCATAAGCAGATGTTATTTCAACAACATCTGCATTGCCATTAATAATTCCCCTTGACGGAGATTTTCTTTTGAATTCAGCAATGATTCCTGTCCTTGATTCATCGAGTAAAAATTTTTTGAGGGATAGGGTTTCTCGATTGAAGAAATCACTTTTCTCTAAATCAGAAATACTCATTTCCGATCGCTTATTTTTTATTTCTAACTTCTTATTTTCTATTATCGTTTCTAAAATGTTCATATTTCATTTTCACCATTAGAAGATCGGAGCTACTCGCTTAATTTTGTAAAGCAATCAACTTTTTCATCGCACTCTTTGCTTTCCCGCTTTCCAAACTTTCTACTGCTGCATGATAAGCATCCTCATAATTATTATAATTGCCTGTGCAATGCAAGGCCATCGCTGCATTGGCAAGCACAACGGCATTCTGCGCCCATGTCCCATCGCCATGTAAAATCTTTGAAAATATTTTCGCTGCCTCCTCAACGGTGCTGCCGCCATAAATATCACTTGCTTCAACAGAGCGCTTTCCCAATTGTTCAGGAGTCATGATCTTTTCTCCTTCGTTGGTGATCACTTTTGTATCATTTGTCAAAGAAATTTCATCGTAACCATCCAAACTATGGATGATCGTAAATGTCCCTGCTGTTTGTTGCAATAGATAATTGTAAATTCTTGCCATTTCCAGATTATAAACGCCAACCAGCTGAAACTTCGGAAATGCGGGGTTGACCATGGGTCCGAGCATATTAAAGAACGTGCGGACGCCAAGATTTTTTCTGATGGGTCCAACTGTTTTCAAAGCGGGATGAAAAAGTGGGGCATGCAGGAAACAGATATTTGCTTCTTCCACTTCCTTTTTTAATTGTGATTTATCATTTTTGAATTTATACCCCAATTGCTCCATTACATTCGATGCGCCGCTGATCGATGATGCTCCATAATTTCCGTGTTTGGCAACTTTTTGGCCGGTGCCTGCAACAATAAAACAGGCTAGTGTAGATATATTAAATGTGTTTTTGCCGTCGCCTCCGGTTCCGACAATATCAATGGTTTCATTGCCGTTGAGGTCAACACGAACACAGAGCTCCAATAATGCATCGCGAAAACCATGCAGTTCATCAATCGTAATACTGCGCATCAGGAAGACCGTTATAAAAGAAGCAATTTCACTTTCATTATAAATTCCCTTGGAAATATTCATCAATACTTCTTTGGCCGATTCCCGGGGCAATGTCTTGTATTCAAATAAATATTGTAGAATCTTTTTCATACAGTTTATTTTAGCCAGTTCCGCATTATTTTTTCTCCATCTGGTGTTAAAACACTTTCAGGATGGAACTGCAGGCCCTGAACATCATATTTTTTATGTTGCAATGCCATGATATAATTATTGTCGTCACGTGCTGTGACTTCCAAGTCTTCCGGAAAATCTTCACTGCTGATGATCCAGCTGTGATATCTTCCCACTTCAAAGCGCACTGGCAACCCATCAAATAAATTTTGCGAATGGTGAGTAGTGAACGGCGCATTTTTCTCATTGATCAGCGCGGAATCTTCATTGACGATACTTACCTCAGTCGCCACTCCGTGATAAACGGTGGAAAGATTAATGAGCTTTCCGCCAAATGCTTCGCCGATAGCCTGATGTCCGAGGCATACACCCAGTATGGATTTTGTAGCTGCATATTCTCTTATCAATGGCAATAGCAATCCCGCTTCCTCAGGGATTCCGGGTCCCGGTGACAATATAATTTTATCGTAGTCTTTCACTTTTCCCAAATCAATCTTGTCATTTCTGTATACCTCAACTTTCTGATGCAAAATCTTTTCAACCAAATGCACCAGATTGTAAGTAAACGAATCGTAATTATCGAATACAAGAATTTTCATCGTTTTATTATTTTTTTAAGCCGGGAGCTTTGGGCTAACCACCCTGAAGCCATCAGTCAATTGCACTTGCCGATTCAATCGCTTTCTTCAACGCTCCCAATTTATTATTTACCTCCTGTAATTCACTTGCCGGCTGCGATGCCGCAACAATGCCTGCACCAGCCTGGTAATACAAAGTATTTTGTTTACTCAGAAAAGTCCTTATCATAATGGCATGAACACAACTTCCGTCAAAACCCATGAAGCCAATGCAACCTCCATAATAACTTCTTGATGTTGGTTCATAAGCATCAATCAAATTCATCGCTTTGAATTTTGGTGCACCGCTCAAAGTTCCCGCAGGAAAAGTAACGGCCAGCAGTTCAAATGGATTTGCATTCGTTTTCACTTTGCCTTTTACTTCGCTCACCAAATGAATCACATGCGAATAGTACTGAACCTGACGGTAATGCACAACCGAAACCTCATCGCACATGCGGCTGAGGTCATTTCTCGCCAAATCGACGAGCATCACGTGCTCCGCATTTTCTTTTGCATCTTTTAATAGTTTTTCTGCCATTACCTGGTCTGTTTCATCATCGCCGCTTCTTTTAAAAGTGCCTGCGATCGGGTGGACTACCGCTTTCCCATTTTGGATCAGTAACTGTGATTCCGGCGACGACCCGAGCAGTTTGTAATCGCCATAATCAAAGAAAAATAAATAGGGCGATGGATTAATATTGCGCAAAGCACGGTAAACATTGAATTCATCACCAGTAAAGCTTTGCTGAAATCTTCTGCTCAATACGATCTGAAAAACATCCCCGCGATAGCAACTTGCAATTCCCTTTTTCACCATCTCCATGTAATCATCATCAGTCATGTTTGAGGTCTCTTTTCCTTTCGGCGAAAATGGATAAGCAGGCACATCTTTACTTTTGATCAATGATTCTACTATCCCCAGTTCACTTTCCATTCCCGCAATTTTATTTTCGCAGACAAACAACTCATCCTTAAAATGATTGATCGCAATTACGTACTGGTATAACCGGTAACGCATAAGCGGGATAGCATTGGGCTGTGAGCTTCGGGCTTTAAACTCGATGGTATCAAAAAATTGAACAGCATCAAATGTTGTATATCCGAATAATCCCTGGGCGGTGCGTACGGATTTTTCTAAAGCAAGCGCAATATCGAACCGCTGCATAAATTCCCACAATAATTTCGGTACTTGGTCGGGATGATTGATCGCAATTTTTTCCGGATGCTGATTGGGCAATTTAAATTCAATATTTTTTGTGTCGGTAATTTCTATCCCTGCGATCGCATTAATGCCAATAAAGGAATAACTATTTTCTGCCACATGATAATCGGTACTCTCCAGCAAAATCGTGTCGCGGAACCGATCGCGCAGTCGAAGGTAAATTCCGACAGGCGTGTACACGTCAGATAAAATTTTCTTATACTCCGTTTTAATTTCTATTTTTTTCATATCCGAATTTCTGGTACAAGTTTTTATTGTTTTTATTCATCATTTGCTCTTTCTTTAACTTCTTTGCCCCGGTCTTTGCCTTATAGATCTGATTTGCCCTAAGCAAGCCTTTGAAGGATAATCTTTAGCCTCAGTTCAAAATCACCTTCCAAAATCATGGTAATAAAAAAGCCCCGATTTTACATCGAGGCTTGAATATGATTAATTCAATAAACAACAATAGCTGCTTACAAGCCCCGAATCAGGTTTGTATGCCACCACCACTGAATATTGATTTGAATTTGTTTCATTACTCTGCAAATATGAAAGCTTTTTTGAAAACTACCAATTTTATTCTTACATTTTCTTTAATAATTAAATGGTATGACTTCCCTTCAACCCAACCAACAATCTTCACCGCGGCTGCTTTCACTTGATTTTTTGCGTGGCTTTATTATGGTGCTGCTCGCGCTCGAAAGTACCGGATTATACGAACACTTATTCGATGCCACCAAGGATCAGCCATTGCTAAATAATATTTTTTTGGAGTTTTTCCATCATCCGTGGAACGGCTTAAGATTTTGGGATCTCGTGCAACCTTCATTCATGTTTATGGCTGGTGTTGCCATGGCATTTTCACTCACTAAACAATATGGCAAGGGCGTAACTTGGAACCAATCTTTCAGAAAAATTTTGAAAAGATGTTTTTGGCTTTTTTTTTGGGGCGTGCTGGATTATGCTGTTCGCCCTTCAGGACTATCCTTTGAATTATGGGATGTATTAACGCAGCTTTCATTCACCACATTGGTTGCATTCTTAATTTTCCGATGGAATGCAACTGCCCAGATCATTACCTGCATCGGATTGTTATTACTAACAGAAATCTTATATCGATTTACAAAGGTTCCGAATTTTGATCAGCCCTTTGTTGATCAGCACAATTTTGGAAATTATGTTGACACTTTATTAATGAATAAGATCAATAAAGGCGGATGGGTCGCTATCAATTGCATTCCAACAGCTGTTCATACCATTGCCGGAGCATTGGCTGGAAAATTATTGATTGCCGGAAAAAATAAGATCAAAATATTGTTGATCTGGGCTGTTGTATGTTTCATTGTTGGTTATGGATTGGATTATGCACATATAACGCCCATTATCAAACGAATTGCGACCTCATCTTTTACGCTTGCCTCATTGGGATGGTGTTTGTGTTTTTTATCAGCAAGCTATTGGTGGATTGATATTAAAGATCACAGAAAATATTTGCGATTCTTCACGATCGTTGGGATGAACTCGATCTTTATTTACTTGTTTTTTGAAATTGTTGGTGACAGATGGTTTACCGGTTACATTACGGCTATCAGCAGTGGATTACTTTCCATTATCAATACGCCGGAGACATTGAAGTTAATACTGAGTTCATTATCGGTGTTCGCCCTGGAATGGCTGCTATGTTATTTTCTTTACAAGAAGAAAATCTTCTTTAAGCTGTAAAAGAATTTGCAAATATGAAAATGTTCAATCTTTCCATCCAGGTATTGGACCATTTTTGATTGCATTATTAACGAATTCATCTTTCGTCGGCACTCGGTCCGTACATTCCAGGCACAGCAATATCAAGTATGCGCAGGTATACAGATAATTGTCCGCGATGGTGAACGGTGTGACTAAAGCCCCATCCGCGGATAGCCACTTTTTTGGGAATCGAAAAGACGATTTGCTGCCCCCGTTTCACTGTCCATTTTTTTTCAAATTCTTCATCACTGGCATTTTCAAGAGCCTCCAACGACCTGCGAATATTATCATCCAGGATCTCCAGTAGTTCTTTTGTAGAAGCCGCAACACGGGGCGTGAAACTTTGAACGGCAAAATCAAATTCATCTCCTTCAAGAATTACATAAATCCAATGGCTGGTTTCTGCAATATGCGTCGCGAGCCTTCCGATGCTCATTGATTTTTCATGGGGTTTCCATTCTGCCTTTTCTAAAGGAACTTTTGCAAGAATCCTTTTTGTGTTCGCAGCTTCATTTTTCAATTCGCCGATAAATGATGTTTTAAGAGACATAAAAAAATATTGATCTTGATTTATGAATTATAAGATTCCTTTCGTGCTTGGTAAATAATTACTCATCGGGTCACGTTTAACAGCCATGCGTATCGCCTTCGCAAATGCTTTAAAAATGGCTTCAATTTTATGGTGTTCATTTTCTCCTCTGCATTCAATATTCAAATTGCATTTTGCGGCATCGGAAAATGATTTAAAGAAATGAAAAAACATTTCTGTCGGCATCTCTCCTATTTTTTCTCTTTTGAATTCTGCATTCCATACCAGCCAATTTCTTCCACCAAAATCAATCAGCACTTTTGCATCAGCTTCATCCATTGGCAATGCAAAACCATAACGTTCCATGCCGCGTTTGTCTGCGAGCGCTTTTGCAAATGTTTCGCCCAATGCGATCCCGGTGTCTTCTATCGTGTGATGTTCGTCAATATGCAAATCACCATCCACCGTTATGATCATATCCATTTTCCCGTGTCGCGGAATTTGTTCGAGCATATGATCAAAAAACCCGATGCCGGTCTTTATTTCTGCCTTCCCGCTTCCATCAATATTCAGATCGATTTTTATTCTTGTTTCGTTTGTGTTGCGCTCGTGAACAACCTGACGCAGTCCCAATTTTAGGTATTCATAGATCCTGCTCCATTCTGTTGTTTCCAACGCGATCGCCGATTGGAGCTCATGAACAGAGTCACTGATTTCCTTTCCACCAAGCTCCGGATCATTATTAAGCCAGAAAGCTTTACAGCCAAGATTCTTAGCGAGTTGCACGTCTGTAACCCGGTCTCCGATCACAAATGAATTCTTGATATCGTATTTGTCCGTGTTCAAGTATTGAAGCAACATCCCAATTCCGGGTTTCCGCGTTGGCGCATTTTCCAAAGCATATGTTTTGTCGATATGAACTGCACTAAAACGAATGCCTTCATTTTCCAATGCTTTTATCACAAAATGTTGAACCTCCAAAAATGTATTTTCGGGAAATGAAGAAGTCCCTAATCCATCCTGGTTGGTAACCATCACCAATTCATAATCAAATTCACGGGCAATTTTTCCCATATATTCAAAAACATGGGGATAGAACTCCAGTTTTTCAAAGGAATCAATCTGGTAAGTTGGAGGCGATTCTTTTATTAAGGTTCCATCGCGATCAATAAATAAAATCCGTTTCATTAGTTTGGTTTATAAATTCAATCCTACCGTTTTTGCTTGGCCAAGAGGGGCGCAACAAAGGCGATCAGAAAAAGAGGAATGCAGGTTTTTCAAAGCTGCTTCCATCCGGTTCTTATAATATTGGAGTCAACAACTATTGCTGCATTTATTGCTCACCATCACTTTTTTCATCGTCCAATAGAATGTTTATCGTACAATTTCATGAACCACCGAAGCCCAATAATAGTAAAAGCGTTCACTCACAATATTATTTCATCTTAGCACGAACTGCTTTTACCTCTGCTTCGGTGATTGCCTTTGCTTTATTGCCAAAACTATTGCGCACATAGGTGAGCACATCGGCAATTTGGAGATCAGTTAAGTCTTTATGCGATGCCATCACGTTGTGATACTCAACATCATCAATAGTAACACCTGTATTTAATCCATTCAATACGATTTGGATTAACTGCGCTTTATCGCCAAGCACCCATTTTGTTTTCGTTAATGGCGGATTCATATTTTGAACACCGCCTCCGTCGAGCTGATGACAAGTAAGGCAACGATCAGCATAAACTTTCTTACCACGCTCGATGGATGCCTTCAAAGTATTTTGCGCAGGTTTCGTCTGCGACATCATCAATATTGAGACTAAAAATAGGCTTCCCGTTACTGTTAGTAAGCGATTTATTTTCATTATCAATTACTGTTTATTTCCCGTAAGATATTTTCCAGATGGTTCCCTTGGCATCGTCAGAAACATATATTGAACCATCGGGCGCTTGTGCAATGCCGCATGGACGATGTTTTGCACGGCCTGAAGCAGTGAAATCCGGACCGCCTGAAAACCCATCTGCAAAGACTTCCCAATTACCGCTTGGTTTTCCGTCTTTAAATGGAACAAAAACGACATAATAACCTTCCTGCGGCTCAGGTGCTCGATTCCATGAACCATGAAAGACCACAAACGCTCCGTTTTTATATTTTTCAGGAAATTGATTTCCAGTATAAAATAATAAGCCATTGGGCGCCAGATGACCGGGGAATGCAACCACCGGATCTTGCGCATCTTCGCCGCCCGTCTTTTTGCCATCTCCGCCAAACTCTGGAGCCAATATTTTTTTGTGTTGTAATTGATCATAATAGATATATGGCCAACCACAATTTGAGCCTTTATGCAATTCGTACATGCATTCCGCCGGTAACTCTGCGCTTTGTTTTGTATCATACATATCCGGGAAGAGATCGTGCAATTGATCGCGACCATGTTGCATTACGAATAACGTGTTTGTTGAAGTATTCCAATCAAGACCTACAACATTGCGCAAACCTGTGGCATAGCGAGTACCATCACCATAAGTCTGATTTAATTTATCTGCTTTGAATTGCCAGATACCTCCTGCAGAATCCAGTATGGGACAAGGTTTCATGCCTGGCGAACCTTTTTGTCTGTCATCAACCTGGCAGGCATTTGAATAAGCCCCGATATTCACATATAGATTGCCGTTATTATCAAGGGCAATCGCCTTTGCTTCATGTTCATGACGGGACAACAACCCTGTTACCACTTTTTCAGGTTTATCGGGGTTGACGATATTATTATTCGCATCTAATTTGAAACGAAAAACTTCTTCATCCGAAGAGGCATACAAATAACCATTCTTTATCGCAATTCCTGTTCCTCCAAAATTTCCAAAGCCGGAAATATCTTCAGCTTTACCATCGCCGTTTGTATCGCGCAAGCGATAAATGCCTTTACCGTTCTTTAATCTGGATAGTTTAACATATACATCGCCGTTAGCATTGACAGTAAGATGCCTTGTTCCCCCAAGATTTTCTGCAAATACAACGGCTTTAAACCCGGAAGGAAGGGTTAGGGTAACATCATCAGGATTTGTTTCTGATTTCTTTGTGGAATCTTCACTTGTATTATTCGCGCATGCAACTAATGAAAGTGTGCACAATGCTAATATTGAATAAAAAGATTTCGAAAATAAGTGTGACATAAATATATATTGAGTTTTAAATGGAAATTGAAAGTTACACCATCTTATATTTAGAATTGCTCCAATGCCGTTATCAATTCCTTATTTTCCTTTTCAGTGCCGACGGTGATCCGCAAACAATCCGCACATAATTCCACTCGGCTGCGGTCTCGCACCACAATTTCTTTTTCCAATAAAAAATCATATACCGCTTTTGCATCAACAACTTTCACTAATAAAAAGTTTGCATCGCTGGGGTAAACTTTTTTAACGACCGGCAATGCTGACAACGATTCTTTGAGTTCATCTCGCATCATCACAAGCGCACGAATCATATCATTGACCTGGCCAACTTCTTCCAGCGCTTTTAGCGCAAGGTCCTGCGTGGCCTGACCGATATTATAAGGCGGCTTTACTTTATTATATACATCAATAATGGGTTCGGCTGCAAAAGACATGCCCAGCCTCAATCCAGCAAGCCCCCACGCTTTACTCAGGGTTTGCATTACTATTAAATTCGGGTATTCCCCGAGTTCCTGGATAAAAGATCTGTGCCGGGAGAAATTTATATACGCTTCATCGATCACGACTAAACCGTTGAAATTATTCAACACTGTTTCCACATCTTCCCGGTTCATTGAATTTGCCGTTGGATTATTTGGCGAACAGATCCAGATGATTTTGGTGTGCTCATCAACCAAGGTTTCCAGATGAACCAGGTCCAGCTGAAAATCATCCAGCAACGTTGCTCTGCGCACCTCCACATCATTAATGTTTGCACTCACTTCATACATTCCATAAGTTGGCGGATTGATGATCACATTATCCTTACCCGGTTCGCAAAATGCACGGAATAAAATATCAATGCATTCATCACTCCCATTTCCTAAAAAAATATTCGCAACCGGAACTCCTTTTATTTTGCCTATCGCCTCTTTCAATTTCCATTGATGGGGGTCAGGATAACGATTATACCATTTCATTAATGGTGAACCAAGGCTATTTTCATTCGCATCCAGGAACACTTTTGCTTCACCTTTAAAATCATCCCGCGCAGATGAATATGGGATTAGTTTTTTGATGTTCTGGCGGAGTAAATTTTCAATATTGAACATAGAAAAAAGAAGTTAGGATTTCCTAGATAAGATTCGCACTCTCACCGCGTTCGCGTGGCCACTCAACCCTTCAGCTTCGGCCATCGTTTCCACGGTTTTCCCAATTCCCGTTAACCCATTGGGGGAGAGCTGCTGAAAGGTGATCTTCTTTACAAAACTATCCACACTTACACCACTGTAATTTTTGGCATACCCATTTGTTGGTAATGTGTGATTGGTACCGCTGGCGTAATCGCCTACACTTTCCGGCGAATAATTTCCCAAGAAAACAGAGCCCGCATTAATCACTTTCTCAGACAATTCCGCTGCATTCTTACAACTCAATATCAAATGTTCGGGAGCATAATCATTGAGTATTTGCATTGCTTCGGTTTCATTATTTACCAAAATGATCTTGCTTTTCTCCAACGCTTTTTTTGCGATTGCTCTTCTTGGCAATTTTTGCAATTGGTGTTTGATCTCTTTTTTGACGCTCTGTGCTATGTCCTCAGAACTGGTCACTAGCAAGACCTGGCTATCTGGGCCATGTTCTGCCTGCGATAATAAATCTGCAGCAACAAAAGATGCATCAGCAGTCTTATCAGCAAACACGGCAACCTCGCTGGGGCCGGCAGGCATATCTATGGCAATACCGCCTTTTTGAATCAACTGTTTTGCACAAGTAATAAATTGATTTCCCGGCCCAAAAATTTTATATACAGAAGAAATGGTCTCCGTTCCATAAGCCATTACCGCGATCGCCTGAACTCCTCCAATTTTGTAGACTTCAGTAAGTCCGAGTAAATTGGCCGTAAACAAAATCGCCGGATGAAGATTACCTTCCTTATCCGGTGGTGAACAAACAATGATTCTTTTGCATCCCGCAATGGTAGCTGGTATTCCAAGCATTAATAATGTGGAAAAAAGGGGCGCGCTCCCTCCGGGAATGTATAATCCTACTTTTTCAATCGCTACATTTTTGCGCCAGCAATTAACCCCTGGCATGGTTTCAATTATTTCGGCTGGCTGCAACTGAACCGAATGAAATTTTTCAATATTATTCTTTGCAATCAAAATCGCCTGTTTCAATTCATCACTGATCAATTTTTCGGATTCTTTAAATTCATTTGGAGTCACCAAGAAATTTTTCAACTTAACGCTATCAAATTCTTCAGTGAATTTTATAACCGCCCGGTCGCCTTTTTTCTTTACGATATTCAAGATCTTCTTCACTTTTTTTTCCAATGCCGAAGAATCCAAAGCAGGTCTTTGCAAAATTTTATGCCAGTCTTTATTCTTGGAATATTTTATTGTCTGCATTTTATTTTTCTAATTCCGATTAAATGATCATCTTCTCGATCGGTACTACCAAAATTCCCTGGGCACCGGAAGATTTTAATTTTTCGATGATGTCCCAAAAATCATTTTCATTCAGGACACTATGAACACTGCTCCAGCCCGGCTCAGCCAAAGGCAATACTGTCGGGCTTTTCATACCTGGCAACAATCCAATGATCTCTTTCAGCTTATCATTGGGTGCATTGAGCAAAATATATTTATTATTCTTTGCTTTTTTTACCGATTGTATCCTGAATAATAATTTCTTCAGCAAATTTTCTTTTTCATCGCTCAATCTATTATTCTTGATAAGAACGGTTCTTGATCTTAGTATTGTCTCCGCTTCCTGCAATCCATTCATGAATAATGTTGAACCGCTGCTTACAAGGTCGCAGATCGCATCTGCCAATCCGATACCCGGCGCAATTTCCACACTGCCACTGATTTCGTGGATCTCTGCTTTAATATTATTCTTATCTAAAAATTGTTGCAACAAAATGGGGTAAGAAGTAGCGATCTTTTTTCCATTCAGATAAGAAGCATTGTGGTAATGTTCGCCTTTTCTCACTGCAATGCTCAACCGGCAAGTTGCGAAACCCAGTTCTTCTACAAAAACAACCTTCTTATTGCTCTCATACATTACGTTTTCACCAACAATACCAATATCTGCAACGGCATCTTCAACATATTGCGGAATATCGTCATCGCGGAAGAAATAGACTTCCAGTGGAAAATTATTGGCTTCAGCCTTCAATTTATTTACGCCGTTGACAACATCAATGCCACACTCCTGGAGCAGGCTAACCGAGCCTTCATGCAGTCTTCCATTTTTTTGTATCGCAATTTTTAATTTTTCGCTCATACTTATTGTTTACAGATCTTCGATAATATCAATTAAAAAAGGCTTACAAAGTAAGCCCTTATTAGTTTATTGTTCTTGCACAACGTACCACCGGCTTACCTTGTAGGGCAAGTATGATGATGATGAATATGCAAATTGAATTTCATAATTGAGCTGCAAAAATAATGTCAATACCGGTAACGCCAAAATTTTTTATGGTATAATATGAATTTTAGGGAATTAAGCGAATAAATTAATACTATAACTTCGTGGAATTGGAAATTATTCTGTTTTTAATTTCACCAATAAATCCTTCAAGATGAATCTCATTAAAAAGGCTCTTATATTTTTTGCGATTGTTATTTTATTTGCCGGTTTTTCTAAACATAAAAAATCAGATTGGAAATTGGTTTGGAGCGACGAATTCAATTATACCGGTTTGCCGGATTCAACAAAATGGAATTATGATGTTGGCGGAGATGGATGGGGAAATAATGAGTTGGAATATTATACAAAAAAAAGAGCAGAAAATGCCCGTGTGGAAAATGGGAACCTGATCATTGAATTAAGAAAAGAAAAATGGGAGAACAAAGATTATACTTCTGCACGATTAATAACAAAAGGCAAAGGTGACTGGAAATACGGAAAAATTGAAGTGCGCGCTAAGTTGCCGAAAGGATTGGGCACCTGGCCAGCGATATGGATGCTTGGTTCAACAACTCCTTTGAAATGGCCCGATGATGGTGAGATAGATATCATGGAGCATGTTGGCTTTGATCCCGGAGTTATTCACGCATCCATTCACTGTAAAAAATATAATCACATCATTCACACCCAAAAAACAGCTGTTATTACGGTGCCGGATTTTGCTGATGCTTATCATGTTTATGGGGTGGTGTGGAATGCAGACAGCATGAGCATTTGGATCGATGACAAGAAATATTTTTCATTTTCAAATGAGCATAGCAGTTATGATTCATGGCCTTTTGATAATCCGATGCACCTTTTATTGAATGTTGCATATGGCGGAAACTGGGGTGGAGCAAAAGGCATTGATGATTCAATCCTACCAAAACAAATGCTGGTAGATTATGTTAGGGTTTATCAGAAAAAATAATTCACCTATCTCTAAAACTATTACACACTTCTAATCTTTTTACTTTTTAAAATTTGCTACATGAAAAAACTAATCGCTTTATTAATTCCCATTTCATTATTATTCTTCAATGCAGTGGCGCAACAAATAAAAACACCGCCGCCTTCACCTCCGCAATATGTAAAACAAGATTTTGGATTATCGTCCATCGAGCTCTCCTATTCACGACCGGGCGTTAAAGGCAGAACAATTTTTGGAGATCTAGTTCCATTTGGAAAAGTTTGGCGTACCGGCGCGAACTCAGCAACCACGCTTACTTTCGGCGATGATGTAACAATCGGCGGAACCAAAATTGCTGCGGGAAAATATGGTTTACTGACCATACCCGGTGAAAAAGAATGGACGATTATCGTTACCAAGCAATTGGATGTTACGAACCCCGCTGCCTATAAACAGGACCAGGATGTGGTTCGCATAACTACACAGATACAAACTCTTCCTTTTTCGATTGAAAATTTCACTATCGTCTTTGATAATATCACCAATTCTTCCTGTAATCTTATACTGTTTTGGGATAAAACAGCAGTTGCATTACCCATTCAAACAGATGTTGATTCACGCATCATGAAGCAGATCGATGAGACGATGAATAATGACAACAAACCTTATTTCAACGCAGCAATGTATTATCTGGATAATGGAAAGGATCTGAACAAAGCACTGGGCTGGTTCAATAAAGCGATCGATCAACAACCTGACGGATTTTTTATTTATTATCAAAAAGCGCGTTGCCTGGCAAAACTTGGAAAAAAGGATGACGCAATCGCTACAGCAAAAAAAGGAATTGAATCTGCGAAAATGGCAAAGAATGATGATTATGTTGCGTTGAATGAAAAGCTGATAGCTTCGTTGAAATGATTGGTACGCCTCGTTTTTGAATTTCCATAAAGCTTATGGATTGAGCAATTGGAATCTTTCCTTTATTGCTTGGGGATCTCCGTTTGCCATTGTTTCACTATAGCCAAAAGTAAGTTCTTTTTTCCCCTGTTGCAGTTGGGTGAAAATAGATTCAACAAAATCACTTACCGCCGGTTGTCCATCGTGTAATCCTTTGCCACCAAGATCCGTATTCAAAGCCGGGGGTATTATTTCTATCACTTCAATATTTTTATCTTTCATCAGGTGTCTCAAGGACATAGTAAAAGAATGAAAGAACGCCTTGGTGGCGCAATAAACAGGCACTTTTGAGAATTGCACGAATGCCAAACCCGATGTAACATTCATTATCGTATTCAGTGATGGTAATTTGGTAAACATCGTTGTTAAGTGCACAGGCGCTAAGACATTCGTGGTGATTTCATCATTGGCTCTTTTGTAAAAATCATCGTCGGATATCTTCATCCAATTTTGAATACCCGCATTATTGATCAATACATTCAAATCATTATGTTCTGCTGCGATCCAATTATACAAGGCAATGCGATCCTCTTCCGATAGCAGGTCGCAAACTTTTGTGATCACTGCCGGATATTTGTCAGCCACCTCTTTTAAAACATCGGCACGTCTGCCACAAATAATGACCGTATTCTTTTCTTTAAGAAATCTTTCTGTAAGCCCAAGTCCGATCCCGCTTGCTCCTCCTGTGATGAGAATTTTATTATTGGTTAGTTTCATTTTAGTAAAGTTGATTCTATTTGTTATCAGGAACGAATGGTCAATTCGATTTCGTCCGCCAGCATTGGACAAAACTTTTGCGGGCTGCAATATCAATCGCGCAGGGAAGCCTCGACTCCATATCGTATTGCGGCTTCAAGAATATCAATGTTTATGTCTTTTAGCGTTTTGAATTTAATGCAATATCCGGTTACGCTCGCCTTGCCTAGTTTTTTTCCACACGTCTGGACTAAGTATTTCTTATCTTTTATCCCAAGTATATATACAGAGATCCCGGTCGTGTTCGCACTCATCCCGATCTGATAAAACTCCCTGGTTGTCCCATCAGCATATTTTATGTTATAAGATCCGTATCCTACGTTAGGATTAGACACCGTTTTATTTTCACTGTTTTTCCCATCCTGGAACCATAATTTAAATCCCGGTAATACCTGCAGTATGAACCTGTGCAAAGCTTCCATTTCGCTGCGTTTGGGTTCAGGCTGGCTCGCAATATACTTTTTGATTTCTTCTTTTACGCTCATATTGAATTTATTTGTGCCGACTTTACAGGGTTTGATTGACCCCTTTTGATTTTAATTCGAAACATTCTTAGGGCAAGTGGTCACTTGAATTCCTAAAGCTAATTAAATATTTCATTGATCAATCCTCGGTTTTACCATGACCATATTGAGCAAAGCGCTCATCAATATCACGCCGATTGCCCCAACAGCATTGAGCCATAAAAAACTCAGGCTGATCAGTCCTTTTTGATTCAGGATATATAAAGAAATTATTCCTATTTCAATAATGATGGCGCTGACGAACACGGAGTTGCCGCGGATTTTTTTCATATAAAACGCAACTAGAAAAATTCCGAGTATCACGCCATAGAATAAAGAACCGAGTACATTCACCGCTTCAATCAAACTGTTGCCGATATTATAAGCAAGTTGCGCAACGGCTACACAGAAGACACCCCATAAGAACGTGTACCACTTCGACAAATTATATTCCCGTTTTTCAGATAGCTCTTTTTTTGAAAAACGTTTGTGAAAATCCACAATGGTTGCTGATGAGAGTGAATTCAGGGCGGCGGCGATCGAACCCCAGGCGGCTAAAAAAATAACAGCTATCAATAATCCAATTAATCCCTTCGGCAAATAATCAACAACGAAGCGGAGAAAAATATAGTTGGTGTCGTTATCATCGCCATTAACATCCTTATCTTTTAGCCAGCGTTTGATGGTGCTTCGATAGCTCGTTTTTTTCTTTTCGATTTCATTTAAGGAAGATTGATTCACTGAATTATTGGTATTCATCAAACTGACTTTCGCCGTTTGCAGAGAATCATACTGATTGCGCAGATACGTAACAGAATCTTTATATTTTGAATGCGATAAAAGTTCTATCTGCGATTGGTTGAAAAAAACAGGCTCTTTGGCATACTGATAAAACGCAAAAACCAAGACTCCCAATAATAATATCAAAAATTGCATGGGAATTTTTACAAGCCCGTTCATTAATAATCCCAGCCTGCTCTCGCTCACTGATTTTGCAGTGAGATAGCGACCGACCTGCGATTGATCGGTACCAAAATAAGATAATGAAAGAAAAAAACCGCCGATGATACCACTGAAAATATTATAGCGATCATTCCAGTTGAAATGATTCTTTTCAACTCCGGTCGTAATGATATTCAATTTACCGGCCTTGCCTCCAAGATGCAATACATCCGAAAGCCCAACATGAGCAGGGAGCAAATGCACAACGATATATCCTGCAGCGATCATCCCTCCAAAAATGATAATGAGTTGCAATTGCTGCGTATATGCAACTGCTTTCGCCCCACCTGTAACGGTGTAAATGATCAATAATCCCCCCATAAAAATATTAGTCCAGATAATATTCCACCCCAGTAAAGAAGATAAAATGATGGCAGGCGCTGAAATACTGATGCCCGTTGATAATCCGCGTTGTAATAAAAATAAAAAAGACGTAAGGGTTCGTGTTTTAAGATCAAATCTTTTCTCTAAAAATTCATAGGCAGTATAAATTTTCAGTTTGCGGAATGCCGGTACGAAAGTGATACACAGCACAACCATTGCAATGGGTAATCCAAAATAATATTGAACGAAACGCATTCCATCCGTATAAGCCTGCCCGGGTGCAGACAAAAATGTAACTGCGCTTGCCTGTGTTCCCATTATACTCAGTAGAACCAAATACCAGGGCATAGAACGGTTGGAAAGAAAATAACCATCAAGGTTTTTACTTGTACGACTTTTATACAAACCATAACTGATAATGGCAAGCAGGGTTACAATAAGCACTATCCAGTCGGCAAGGCTCATGAAAAGTGTTTGGTAAGAAAATAAAAGAAGATGATCAGTAATGCCAAGGCGCCAATGATAAATGCATACCAATAGCTCCATTTGGGAAATAATGGCACATGTTCATCATCCTTGGATTGCTTCGGCATTATGATTTGCGAATTACGATTTTAGATTCTTTTGACAACGGATAAGCGCTTAGCGATCAATAATTCACTACCCATTCCTGTTTTTTCTTCCGGAGATCATCAACGCGATAAAAAGTCCAAATATCAACCCGATCAATAAACCAACCGTGACTTGTTTTAAAAATCTTCCGATAACCAATCCAATTATTATCGCTGCAATCAATGCAACATCCCGTCTGTTCATTTGAATTATTTATTTACTATTCGCATTTCGTATAAACGGTTTTTAAAAACCCCGCTTATGATTCAATGCAATGATATTTGCAAATAATCTATAAGCGCCGGGAACCCCTGCAGGCAATTCACGGAAAAAAACCAATCCCGTGTACACAAATTTCCCCTTGCCATAATCAGCAATGATCAAACTTCCTTTTTGAGGAGATTCGCCGGCATCATTCATCGCCAGAACAGATTGAAAATTGGCATCTATATTTCCAGCAAAATAAATTCCGCGCTCCTGTATCCATCCTGCAAAATCCTGATCAGTGATCTTGTTTGGGAAATTCAGCACCGGATGATCGGGAAGTAAAAAATCAACCTTTGCTTCCTCATCGGTAACCCTTGCATTGGCAATACTAAAATGAAATGGACTTATTTTCCCATTATCAGTTCCAATCCTGCTGCTGCGATTGTACTGCACAATAAGATTGCCACCGTTTTTCACATAATCCATAAACACGTCGTACTTATTGAAAAGCCAGTCATGCACTTCATAAGCGCGAATACCGGTAATGATCGCATCAAACTGAGCGAGATAAGAATTATTGATGTCTTTTTCTTTCAGCAACACAACATCATAACCCATCTGCTGCAAACATTCCGGAACTTTGTCGCCTGCACCTTCAATATATCCAATGCGTTTCCCCAAAGTCTTAATATCGGCGATGACAAATCTTGCTTTGGTATTTCGGAAATAATCTATTCGCGGAATATGATCATAACTGATCGTTTTTAACTCCTTTGCCGTGTCTGCTTTTCCATTCATTTTAAATTCAAGATTAGAATAAAAAGCAGCGGTGGCTGTTGAGGCAGGTTTTGCCGAATAATTGAAGCTGGAGCCATTGATATTTGCCGGCGGAGTCAATTGCAATTTGTTAGTGTTCGTCAATAATATTTCCGGTTGAGCATCACCGTTACCATGACGTTGAGTATGCACATCGAAACTTTTTTGTTCCCCATCAGTAAAAACGATCAACCCAGGATCAAATGATGCCGTGAGCGGCGGCAATACAGTCAATGGCTGGTAAAGATCTCCTTTCACCGGATCAGTGAAACGGTATTGAATTGGTCGCGAAAAAACAAAATCCTGTCCTTCAATATTAATATGAAACTTCACTTCGAACGCAGGTTTGCTTTGCGGATCACCGATCAGTGTCTGGTCTTTTACATTAAAAGATCCGGGCGACATTTCTTCTGCAAGCCAATATGGCTGCGTTATCGGTTTGCTTGATGAAACATTGATCTGCTGGGTGAAAAAATAATTCTTATCGTGAGCGAGATTTTGTTTGTACAATGAATCATATCCATCAACGCTGATCTCAGTAACGGCAGCCCGGGTGTTCAGACGATCGAGCATAGTGAAAGTTACAGGCATAGATTCCCCCTGAACAACATATCCATTCTTCACTGTTGCTTCAAGCCATAATCCGCTGCAGTCTTCAATAAGCTGTTGGACTTCCTTCATCTTCTCATTTTTCCAGTACCCCTCTTTCAGCTTCATCATTTCTCTATATACATTTACCAATCCCGGAACAGATTGCTCCGGATTGCTTAATGAATAATTTTTTATCAGCTCATTTATGGATGCTTGAATTATTTCTCCTCCTTCCACTCTACTCCAAGACGAATTAATTCCATCCATCAGATCCGTATGCGGTGCATCGCCGGCAACGGTTGCAAAATATTCGGTCGATTCACCGCGCGTTCTTGTTAATGCAGCACCCTGACTTTTGTGGTTGGTACGACTTTCCGCTGCGATCTCACCATAACTTTTTCCAAGAATTGCATTATACACGCCATCATCAATCTTTAACTGATCCTCACTTGTTGTATTTGTGTTCCCGAAATTAAAAGTGTTCCAGAGCAAACGCTTTGCCTGCCATGGTTTCACTCCATATTTGAATTGTTCAGGAAAACGGCTGGGGTCTGCTGCTGCCGCAAACGCTTCGTGAGCCAACACAGCGGAACCAGAATGATGTCCATGACCTGCACGCGCATCCTCCGGAAATCGTGTAATGATAACATCGGGTTGAAATTTTCTTATCACCCAAACCACATCGCTCAGAATTTTTTCTTTTCCCCATGTTCGCAAAGCTTCATCGGTTGATTTAGAGAACCCAAAATCGAAAGCCCTGGTAAAAAATTGTTCAGCGTGGTCAACCCTGCGCGCAGCAAGCATTTCCTGCGTTCTTATTAATCCCAGTTCAACACCCTGCTCGTCACCTATTAAATTTTGGCCACCATCCCCGCGCGTCATGGATAAATATCCTGTGCGATACAAACGGTCTTCAGAAAGATATGCGATGAGCCTTGAATTCTCGTCATCAGGATGTGCAGCTATATATAATGCTGTTCCCAAAACGTTTAATTTCTTTAGCCTCAAAAATATTTCCGAAGAAGTGATCACTTCTGGGTTCTGCGCAAACGAGAAACAAAAAAATAAAATTGATACCAATAATAACAAGCCGGACTTTTTCTTCATTCAATAATATTTAAATAAAATAAAGCAGGGCAAATTAGCAAATCATTTTTAACTGCATCCAAAATAAACCACAATGGGCAGCTAATCCAACCGTTTGTATAATTTTTGGCTGCAAATACTTTGAACGGTTATCAATTATCGTTGCATTCCAAATAGGTGTCGCAACAATTCCGTACAGCACTTTTGAACCATAAAAACATGCGCAACTCAATGTTCTGTTTTTCAAATCACGCTATGCATTGACCTGCTGCAAACCGAAAATTCGTATTTTACACAAAATTTTTCCAATGCTTCAAAAAGTCATCCATAGATTTTTATTTATTAACCTCGTTTGTTTTTTATGTTTTACTGCCACCGCTCAAAATGCAATTGATGCATTTCATTATTCACCACAAAAAAAAGTGGAATGCACTCATGGAGCTGTTGTTTCTGCTCATCCCCTGGCAAGTAAGGTCGGCCTTCAAATCCTAAGACAAGGAGGTAACGCAGTTGATGCCGCTATTGCCACGCAACTTGCGCTGGCAGTGGTTTATCCGGGAGCAGGCAATATTGGCGGCGGCGGATTTATGGTAGCACACCTGGCAAACGGGAAAAACATTACACTCGATTTCCGTGAAAAAGCGGCCGGGCATGCCTCGCGCGATATGTATCTCGATACTAACGGTAATGTGCAACCGGGATTAAGCGAGAACGGTCATCTTTCTGCCGGCGTCCCGGGAACTGTTGCCGGAATTTTTGATGAATTAAAATATGCAAAACTTCCTTTTAAGAAATTGATTCAACCGGCGATTGATCTTGCAGAAAAAGGGTTTGCGGTTTCTGAATCCGAAGCCAGAAGTTTGAATTATACGCAAAAAGATTTTAAAAAATACAATACCATAATGCCTGTTTTTGTAAAAGCAGGTGGCTGGAAAGCCGGTGATACGCTTTATCAGAAAGACCTTGCAAGGACATTGATGCGTATTCGTGATAATGGGGCCAAAGGTTTTTATGAAGGGGAAACGGCGAAGCTGATCATTGATGAAATGAAACGTGGTAAAGGAATCATTACACTCGATGATCTTAAGGATTACGAAGCAAAGGAGCGTGAGCCGGTTTCTTTCGTTTATAAGAACAATTACACCATCATTACCATGCCCTTGCCAAGCAGTGGCGGCGTCTTATTGCCATTAATGATGAATATGGTGGAAGATCAGCCGCTGAGCAGTTACGGATATGGGACCTTGCAATCAGTGCATTTAATGACAGAAGTGGAACGACTCGCTTACGCAGACCGTGCAAAATATCTCGGCGATAACGATTTTTATAAAGTACCGATCAGCACCTTGACCAGCCGCGATTATGCAAAAGAAAGAATGAAATTATATGATCCAAACAAAGCAGGCAACAGTAAGGATATCCAGGCTGGAGAAATTCCAAAAGAAAGCACACAGACCACGCATTTCGAGGTGTATGACAGTGAGGGGAATGCGGTTTCAATCACTACCACCCTAAATAATTCCTATGGAAGTAAGACCGTTGTTGCCGGGGCCGGTTTTATATTGAATGATGAAATGGATGATTTTAGCATTAAGCCGGGCGTACCGAATATGTATGGCGCAGTTGGAGGAGATGCCAATGCGATCGCCCCTGGAAAAAGAATGTTGAGTTCCATGACGCCGACAATCGTTTTGAAAAATAATAGACCCTATATCGTTGTCGGAACGCCGGGGGGTACAACCATCACCACCTCCGTGTTTCAAACGATAGTAGATGTTTTGGAATTTGGATTGAATACGCAGGATGCAGTGAATAAACCAAAATTCCATCATCAATGGTTACCTGACCAGATATTGATGGAGCGCGATTTTGATGCGAATGTAAAATCGCAATTGCAACAAATGGGGTATAAAATTTCACCAACATCACAAATTGGAAGAACTGAACTGATTCAAATTTTTTCGGACGGAAAAATCATTGCCGTTGGTGATAAACGTGGTGAAGATACGGCAGAAGGATATTAGCAGTGGACGGATGGACCCGGCATGCGATCCAACTGTGCATGAACCAAAATTTTAAATCTAGAATCTTATATATTAAATCTTATGACGCTTGCAAAAACATATATCGATTCAGCAATAAAAAAATTAGCATCATACAAGGTTCTTGGCGATAAAACCTTTGAGCAGTTGGAGGAAAAAGACTTTCATTATTCACCAAATGAAGAATCCAACAGTATTGCCATAATTATCCAGCATGTTAGTGGTAATATGCTGAGTCGGTGGACAAATTTCTTGACAGAAGATGGAGAAAAGGTATGGCGTTTGCGCGATGAGGAATTTGAAATTCACCAATATTCAAAACAACAACTTATCGATATGTGGGAGAAAGGATGGATTTGCACTTTCAATGCGCTGCAATCATTAAAAGACGATGACCTGATGAAAACAATAACCATCCGCGATGAAGCGATGCCGGCAATCGATGCCATTAATCGCCAGTTAGCGCATTATCCTTATCATGTTGGACAGATCATCTATATCGGCAAGATTTTGAAGAATCAGGATTGGAGAAACCTTTCAGTACCAAAAAAGAAAAGTTGATCGATTATTCAATGGTTGGTGGAAAAGCAAATGGCTGGTTAAATTTCAGATAATGAATTGTTTGGTACTGATTTTGCACATCCTTCAGTGCGATTTAGTACTTTTGCAAATCCTAATTCCAATCTACTGAAAAAGGTTTTAAAAATACTCCTTGAAATAATATTGACGCTGTTGTTCTTTCTGGCAGCGCTTTGGTTAATAGCACAAACGATCAATCAAAAATCGATCCTTTATGGTCTTCTGTTTGTCGCGGCGGTTGCCTTACTCGTTAAGGTAGTAACAAAAACTTCAGCCATTACCGTTGTTTTACTGCTTATTTCCCTATGGTTCTTGGTTCAAACCTCTCCGGTACAAACCTGGCTTGTTGGAAAACTGAGCAAGGAATTTTCAAAAAGATTAAATACAAATATCAGCATCAGTCATGTTGATTTTGCCTTATTCAACAAAGTGATCTTGCAGGATGTGCTGGTTGAAGACAGAAGCAAGGACACCATTTTGTATGCCGGCGAATTGAGAATCTTAATAACAGATTGGTTTTTTCTGAAAGATAGTGCCCACCTAAGTTATCTCGGATTAAATCATGCAACAATAAAATTGCAACGCAGCGATTCGGTCTGGAATTATCAATTCATTGTCGATTATTTCGCAAAGCCACACACAGACACCAGTTCCCAGGGAATAGAGTTAAATCTTACCCGGATTGATCTGTCGAATATTCATGTGCTAAAAAAAGATGCCTGGCGCGGTGAGGACATGAATCTTGAATTGCAGTCGCTGCAGTTAGATGCCGAGAAATTTAATCTTTCCAAAAAGATTGCGCGCATCAATTTACTGCAATTCATTCGCCCGGAATTCTCCATAACCAATTATGCCGGTAAGCGCATTGCTCCTCCAAGAGATTCAAATGCGGTGATAAAAAATGATCCTCTGCATTTGCGTCTCAACTCCGCTGACTGGGATATCATGGCAAAATCGGTAGTGATCGAAGATGGATTTTTTAAAGATGATAAACTCACCGGAAAGCCAGCTACCTCTTATTTCGATGGTGAACATATTTTTTTCCACTCCGTTAACCTCGATGGAAAAAATGTTCGATTGAACCAAGACACCATTTCTGCAGAACTCACCTTAAGCACAATAGAACGAAGCGGGATACAGGTAAAAAAATTAAGCAGCCATATTAAATTCTTTCCGGAAGCGATGGAGTTTTATAAAATGGATCTCCAGACCAATAACAGCCGATTACGCAATTTTTTTGCGATGAGGTTCAAAAGTCTTGATGATATGTCAGACTTTCTTACCAAAATAAAAATGGAAGGAAATTTCACCAATGCAGATATCAATAGTGATGATATCGCTTTTTTTGCACCAGATCTGAAAACATGGAAAAAAAACATACGCATTACCGGTAGCATAAAAGGAACAGTGAGTGATCTTAATGGGAAAAATCTTATTATCACTGCGGGAAAGAATTCCTTATTGAATGGAAACATTCACATGACCGGATTGCCAGACATTGATAGAACTTATATTGATTTTCAATCGAACGATTTTCGCACCACCTATAATGATATGGTTGCTTTAATCCCTTCTTTAAAAAATATAGATCAGCCAAGAATTGATAAAATAGAATTCCTGCGATTCATTGGAAGTTTCAAAGGAACGATCCACGATTTTGTTACAACCGGAACGATTCAAACAAATCTTGGCAATATCGTTTCCGATGTAAATATGAAACTCAACAGCAGGAATTCTGTTTACTCCGGAACGATCACTACAGATAGTTTTGATCTTGGAAGATTTTTAGATAATGATGAGTTAGGCAGAATTGGTTTTCGCGGAAAGGTGAATGGTACGGGACTCAGGTCCCAGACAATCAACGCAACGCTCGATGGAACGATCAACCAACTTGACTTTAACGGCTACTCCTATCATGATATCTCAGTTAATGGAGTTATTGCCAAAAGTAAATTCAACGGGCAAATCATTTCAAAAGACACCAATCTTGATGCAACGCTGAACGGGTTGATAGATTTCAGCAAGCATCCTTACACTTTTAATTTTGATGCGCAGGTTAATAAGGCTGATTTTGCAAAACTCAATTTTATCAAACAACCGATAGAATTCAACGGTAAATTATCTTTCAATTTTACAGGCGATAATATTGATGATTTCGTAGGGACTGCCCGCGTTTACAATGCAACAATTTTAAAAAGCAGGCAACGGATCTCATTCGATTCGCTGATCGTAAATTCGACCATTAGTGATAATAATAAAACCATCACCTTGGAAAGTAATGAATTCAGCGGCGCCTTTGCCGGTGAATTCTCACTCAAAGACCTGCCTGCTGCATTTCAAACCTTTTTGAATAAATATTATCCGGCCTATATCAGTCCGGCAAAAACAATTCCTGCCAACCAGGATTTTAGTTTTGTCATCTCTACAAAAAAAATTCAGGATTATATTGACCTCTTTGATAAAAAATTAAAAGGTTTTGATAATACAACCATCAGCGGAAGAATCAGCAGCAAAGAAAACTTGCTTGATTTGAATGTGGATGTTCCCCAATTCAGCTACAACAATATTTCTTTTACCAATGTGAGCGTAAAAGCCAGAGGAAATTTAGACAGCTTATCCATGCAAACAGACATAGGCAATGTCGCTGTAAATGATAGTTTGCATTTTCCTGGAACGCATATTCATTTGCGCTCTTCGAACGATTTTTCCGATGTGCAGATCATTACGAGCGCCAATCAAACATTGAACTCAGCAAATCTTTCTGCCCAGGTGCAAACATTACCAACCGGTATGAAGATCAAATTCAATCCTTCTACTTTTGATGTCAACAGCAAGACCTGGGCCATTGATAAAAATGGAGAATTGACGATAAGCAGAAATCTGGTGGCGGCTTCCGATCTTCGAATTCATAGCGGTGATCAGCAACTATTAATAACCACACACCCATCCGCCCTGGGAAATGGGAACGACATTCACCTGGATCTTAAGAAAATAAATATGGGTGATATCACTCCGTTCCTTGTCAAGAGCGATCGCATTGAAGGGTTATTGACCGGAAGTGCCGAGATCGCTAACCCTTACGGCCAACCGGGCATTACCTTTTCCGGGCAGGCAGAACAATTTCGTTTGGATAATGATTCAATTGGAAGAATTGATGTGACCGCAGATTATGATAAAAAAACAGGAATGATCAACGGACATGTAAATTCAGACAATAAAAATTACCATTTCGATGTAAAAGGCATTTTCAATACGTCCGACAGTGCAAACACACAGCCCGTAAATGTCAGCATCAATCTAAGCGACACAAAAATTGGCCTGCTGGAAAAATACCTCAGTGGGATCTTCAGCAACATCAAAGGGCAGGCAACCGGGCTTTTGCAAATTATCAAAACAGGCAACGACACAAAATATCTCGGTAATATCCAGTTAAAGAATGGCGAATTGAAAGTCAATTATACCCAATGCACGTATCGCATTCCATTAATGAATGTCTCGCTCAAAGACAGCCTGATTGATTTTGGGACATTCAGGATCACCGATAAACTTGATTCCATCCATCACACAGCCGATATTACCCAGGCAAGATTATATCATCATGCATTCAATAATTTGCGTTTTGATTTTGCGATGAATACAAACCGCTTATTGCTGATTGATACGAAAATAAGCGACAATAACTTATTTTATGGAAGAGTGATTGGGAAAGCTTCTTTGCGATTTACGGGGCCGCAGGAAAATATGCAGTTGTATATTAAAGGGGAACCAACAGACAGTTCAAATATTTATTTACCATTAACATCGAGCAGAGAGAATGACGATGCGGATTTTATTGTTTGGAAAATATATGGCAAGGAAATGCAGTCGCAAGGTCTTGATAAGAAATCATCAAACATTACTGTCAGATTAGATCTAACCGCAAATAATTATGCCAATGTGAATGTTATCCTTGATCCATTAACCGGCGATATCATTAAAACCAACGGTCATGGACAGATGCAAATTGCCGTTGGCACGACAGAAGACATGACCATTCGCGGCCGGTATGATATCGACAGGGGAACATACAATTTTAATTTACAGTCCCTCATTCGCAAACCATTTGTTTTTAAACGAGATGCAGATAATTATATTTCCTGGACGGGCGATCCCTATGATGCAGACATCAACATACAGGCTGTTTACGAAGCGGAAAATGTGCACTTCACCGATCTGGGCATTAATCCCAATAGTTACCAGAGCGCCAATGTGAAAGCATACAGGGGTCCCATTTGGGTAATTGCCACCCTGCGGAACAAATTAGTGAAACCAGATATTTCATTTCAAATTGAATTGCCTCCGAATAGCCCGCTGAGAAATGATCTTGATGCCAATAGTATTTTGCAGACCATTGCCAATGATCCCAATGAGTTAAACAAACAGGCTTCCCTGCTCGTTGCCTTCGACCAATTCGGACCCATGTCCAATAGCACGAGCTCCTTTGATCCAACGACCGCAGTAACCGGTATTTTTGTCAATAGCATTTCCGGATTTGTATCTAACCAGCTGACAAAACAAATCAGGGGTTTTTTAAATAAGGTCGATCCTTCTTTACATTTCAATTTCAACACCAGTTTTTATAATGGCTATAATGCGGCTGCAGAAAGTGTTGGAGGAGCTACGGATCCGACAAGGGCAACTTATGATCGCACCAACCTGAACCTGTCTGTCGGGAAGAGTTTTCTTAAAGAACGCTTGACATTTACATTGGGAAGCGCATTAGATGTAGGGTTATCAGCACAACAAGCACAAACATCGTCATTTCAATTCTTGCCGGATATTACCATGGAATACAAAATAACGAATGATGGAAGAGTCACGGCAAGTTTGTTTTACAGAGATTCATACAATTATCTTTCCACGGCAAGCCATACAGAAAATCGTTCTGGCGGAAGTATTTCCTATCAGCGAACTTTTGACAGGTTCAGCGAATTATTTAGAAAGAAGAAAAAGAAAAAAGAAAAGCCAAAACCACAAACCACCGGTGCCGCTGACACCAGGACCAGTGATGACCTGAAAGTGAGTAATGATAAATGATCACATTATCACTAAGGACCCATCTGTGACGATCCGGTTTCATTTCAAGATCTCGTGTCCCAGTTTATCTCTTTTGGTCTGAAGATATTTTTCATTATGCGGATTGGGTTGCACTTCAATTGGAATGGTTTCAATGATCTCCAAACCATACCCAAGAAGCCCAGCGCGTTTTTTTGGATTATTGCTGATGAGTTTGAGTTTAGTGATACCCAGATAACGCATGATCTGCGCGCCAACGCCGTAATCCCTTTTATCCATCGGGAAACCGAGATGCAGGTTGGCTTCAACAGTATCCATTCCTTTTTCCTGGAGTTTATACGCCTTTAATTTATTTACCAGGCCAATGCCCCGGCCTTCCTGATTCATGTATAAAATAGCTCCTTTCCCATTTGCTTCCACCATTTGCATGGCCTTATGCAATTGCTCGCCGCAATCACAACGCAAGGAGCCGAGAATGTCTCCGGTGAAACAGGATGAATGAACGCGAACCAAAACTGGTTCATCTTTTTCCCACTCTCCTTTTATTAAGGCAAGGTGTTCGTTCGTGGAATTTTTTTCCGCGAATGCTATCAGTTTGAAATGACCATAACGGGTAGGCATATCCACTCTCACGATTTCTTCTATCAGCGAATCCGTCTTTAAACGATATTCAATGAGATCCTTTATTGAAACAATCTTAAAATCAAATTTTTCCGCGATCTTCATTAATTCCGGCAACCTTGCCATTGTTCCGTCTTCATTCATTATCTCCACCAGAACGCCCACTGGTTCAAAGCCGGCTAATCTTGCAAGATCAATGGTTGCTTCTGTGTGACCGGCCCTGCGTAATACGCCACCCTTTTTCGCACGTAATGGAAAAATATGTCCGGGTCTTCCCAGATCTTCTGGTTTTGTTGAATGATCAATCAATGCCTGAACCGTTTTTGCACGGTCCTGCGCTGAAATTCCGGTTGTGCAGCCATGACCCAATAAATCGACAGATACAGTAAAGGCTGTTTCGTGTAATGCCGTATTATTATTCACCATCAATTCCAATCCCAGTTCATCGCATCTTTCTTCGATCATCGGCGCACAGATCAGTCCGCGTCCGTGCTTGCTCATGAAATTGATCACTTGGGGTGTAACATTGGCAGCAGCAGTAATAAAGTCGCCTTCATTTTCGCGGTCCTCATCATCAACCACGATCACGAGTTTACCTTGTTTAATATCCTCAATCGCACTTTCTATAGAATTCAGCATCGATATTTATTTTTACAAAGTTAACAATTATCCTTTAAGCAGTAAACAGCGGGTCGCACCTTTGCATAAGTGATTCTCTATGCAACTCATAACCTGCTCCTATTCATGCTCCACCAATAACAATACGAAATAATTAAAGTTCGGTTGCGATCTTCCATTTCAAATTTTCAAATTGGCTAATTATCAAATTAGTTACATTTGCAGCGCAAAAATTTTTCTCATCATAAAATATTTTTCTCATGAAAGTTACGGTTGTAGGCGCGGGCGCAGTAGGCGCAACTTGTGCCGATAATATTGCCAGGAAAGAATTAGCGCAGGAATTGGTTTTGTTGGATATCAAAGAAGGATTGGCCGAAGGCAAAGCCCAGGACATGATGCAAACGGCGGCGCTATTGGGTTTTGATACCAAGATCACCGGAAGCACGAATGATTATGCGAAGACCGCGGGCTCTGATGTGGTGATCATTACCTCCGGATTACCGCGCAAACCAGGAATGACGCGTGAAGAATTGATTGGCACGAATGCCGGAATTGTAAAAGGGGTTACTGAAAATATTTTAAAATTTTCTCCCGACGCGATCATCATCATCATCAGCAATCCGATGGATACGATGACCTATCTCACCTTGACAACAAGCGGATTACCAAAAAATCGCATTATAGGAATGGGTGGAACCCTGGACAGCGCAAGATTCAAGTATCAACTCAGTCAGCAATTGAATTGCAGTGCCGCTGATTTAAATGCGATTGTTGTTGGCGGACACGGCGACACAACAATGATCCCATTGATAAGCATCGCAACCTGGAACAGTGTACCGGTAACAAAATTTTTAAGCACCGATCAGCAAAAACAAATCGTAGCAGATACCATGGTTGGCGGAGCTACTTTGACCAAGTTGATCGGAACCAGCGCCTGGTATGCTCCGGGTGCGGCTGGCGCGGCTTTGGTAGAGGCTATTGTTCGCGATGAGAAGAAATTATTTACTTGTTGCGTTTCACTGGATGGCGAATACGGACAGAAAGATATTTGTCTTGGCGTTCCTGTGGTGATCGGCAAAAATGGATGGGAAAAAATTGTTGAATTCAAATTGAGTGATGAAGAACAAGCCTCATTCAATAAAAGCGCTGATGCCGTGAGAAGTATGAATGATGTGTTGAAAACATTGTAGAGCTGAAGACAGGAATCAGCAGTTGGCAGCGATTAATTTTCGGTTATACATGGCTGTTATTCCCTGTTTTTGATTTTTTGATTTATCATTGATTATCAGTATTGATCCCCAATTGGACCGCAGTTTCTTTTATGATCAGGTCAATATCTTGCAAATGCATACATTTAAAATGTCCCCGCGGGCATTTTTTTGTGCCGAAATTTGAACAAGGTTGGCAGGATAATCCCGCTACAAAAATATTCTTATAAGGGCTCCTTTTTTGCGTTGATAAAAAACGATCTCCGTAAAATGGCTCTACATCAAGTTTTGGCGATGTCCCGCCCCAAACAGCCAAGGTGGGTTTATTAAACGCAGAAGCGATGTATTGCAAACCGGTATCGTGGGAAATAACCAGTTTTGCATTTTTTACGATGTGGGCAGATTCATTCAAACTAAATTTCCCGCAGGCATTATACACTTTTACATTATCTACTGCAGCAACAGCATTTCCTTCTTCTGTATCATTTTTGCCGCCAACAAGAACGATCGGATAATTCAATGTCGAACACAATTCACGCAATTTATAAACAGGAAGTTTTTTTGTATAGTAAGATGCACCGATGACAATGGCAACATATCCCATCGAATGTGATGCTGGGAGATCCTCTACGCGAACATTTTCTTTTTCCCCAATAAAATAATCCAGCCCAAACCCATCGTCTTTTACCCCAAGCCTTGCCACTGCATCCAGATTACGCAAAACAATATGACGCTTGCGCATGATATTAATATGCAGTTTGGTCAACAAGAATTTTTCAATGCTTTCTTTTTTATACGATAATGTTTTGCATCGCAGCGCCCATCGGATACGATAAGAGCGAATGTTTTTATGGAGGTCAATAATATAATCGTATTTCTCTTCTTTCAGTTCTTTTATCAATGAAACAAGATTGTCATCATAATAAAAGAACTTGTCAACGTAAGGATTATGCTCTGTAACTGTTTTGAAAGAAATCTTTGTCAAGAAATGTACTTCTGCGTTCTCCATTTGCTTTTTGACGCAACGAACCACAGGAGTTGTTAGCACAATATCACCAATTGAAGAAAAACGAATGATGAGGAATTTCATAACAGGGATTACCAGAATTTTTTTATACGAATTACATGCATTTTTGTGAATCACTTTCCGAAGGACTCAATTCAAATTTCTGTTTTGATCGCACTAAAGGCATTTGAAATGATGCATTGTCAAATACCCGTTAGCAATATTAGTCCGGTTCAATATAATTGAGGTCTTTATTGAAGGTTTCTTCGGTCAATGCCAAACAGGTAAATGCGATGACAAATACCACTATACCTGTAATCCAGCCACTTTTTAGATAGCCTTGTGAGGATTGCAATGAAACGAACAACAAAGACACCAGGTTCAAAGAACCTCTGGCCATATTCGGGGCGGTGGTGGCCACGGTTGCACGGATATTGGTTCCGAATTGTTCGGCAGCCATTGTTACAAACATAGCCCAGAATCCAGTGCCGAAACCCATCAAAGCAGCTACAATATAAACCATCGTCGCCGATTGCCCCTGCAGATTAAAATACCAGACAACAGCGATCACGGTGATAATATGAAACAGGTACAATGATTTTTTTCTGCTTTTGAACCATTGACTGATGAATCCTATAAGAATATCCCCTATGGAGATGGCCGCATAAGCCACCATGATTGCTTTGCCCGGATCTACAGGTCCGACAATATTCATTTCTTTAGAAAATTTATCAGAAAAAGTAATCAAAATTCCGATCACGTACCAATTCGGTAATGCGATCAAAATTGCAGTGAGGTATTTTTTTAAGCGTTTACCATTGGTGAACAGCATAATAAAATTTCCTTTCCTAACTTTCACACTCTGCTCAATGCTTTTGAACATCCCGGATTCCAAAACGCCCACACGAAGAAATAATAATAAAAAACCAAGCCCTCCCCCAATAAAATAGCAATTGCGCCATCCGTCGCCGGAGGCAGTTACGAATTGCTGACGAACAAAATAAGCGAACACAGCACCGCTTAATCCAATACCGGCAACTAAGGAAGTAGCGATACCTCTTTTTTCTTTTGGCATCAATTCACTGACCAACGTGATGCCGGCGCCCAATTCTCCCGCAAGACCAAGCCCTGTAATGAACCGAACCAAAGCATATTGGTCAACGCTATGCACAAAACCATTTGCAATATTTCCCAGAGAATATAATATGATGGAAGCAAACAACACTTTTAATCTTCCCTTTTTATCACCCAGAATTCCCCAGATTATGCCGCCGATCAATAACCCGATCATTTGAATATTGAGAATGTGTAAGCCTTGTCTTGCAATTTCATCTGTGCTCAAACCAAGCGATCTCAATGAAGGAACGCGGATAATGCTAAACAGCAGGAGATCGTATATATCGACAAAATAACCAAGTGCACCAACGATCACGGCGATGTTAAAAAGCGAGATTTTTTTATGCTCCATATTTTTCCAATAATTATCCGGGAGATTTTTTTTGCTTTCTGCTCGAAGCCCTCCTGCCGAAAAATAATTTTATCAAAACGGGGAATCCTGTTACCAGCGCAAGTCCTATCACAATAACTTCCAGATGATCCTTTAAATCAAAATGCCATTCCCGCAAAATTAATTTTTGTAAATAATGACCGGCAAATAACATTAAACTCACCCAGGAAACACAACCGATAACATTATAAAACGAGAATTTCTTTCTGTCCATTTTTACAACTCCGGCAATGATGGGCACGAAAGTTCTTATGATCGGTAAAAAGCGGGCGAACACAATTGCCGAGCCGCCATGTTTTTCATAAAAACCTTTTGCATCATCGATATAATGTCTTTTAAAGAAGAAAGAATCTTTGCGATGGTACAAAAACGGGCCGCTTTTTGCACCAAACCAGTACCCAACAGTATTACCAAGAACACCACAGAAGGTAACCATGACCGTTATCAATAAGAGATTGGCAAAGTCACTCCCGGTATTAAAAAAATAAGAGGCGAGTTCGTTGGTATAGATCCCTGCGACAAACAATAAGCTATCGCCGGGAAGAAAAAAACCAAGTAACAATCCGGTTTCGGCAAAAATGATAAAAAGCAAAACCCATAATCCTCCATTATTAATGTAAAATTCCGGGCTTAATAGATCTTTCCAGGTTATTGCTAAAAATTCGATCATACTTTGAGATATTAATCACAGGTTATAAGGTCCCAAGATAATAAAATTTAAATGAGCAGATCCTGACCGGTTATCACCGCCTCAAACATCGCCATGCTCCAACTCTTCTGTCAATTCTCCTTCCCATTTACTGACAACACTGGTTGCCAGGGCATTTCCCAAGACATTGGTCATGCTCCTGAACATGTCGCAGAAATGATCTATCGGTAATATCAATGCAACACCTTCAACGGGAATCTTAAACATGGTCGATGTTGCCGTAATCACAACAAGCGCTGCACGCGGTACTCCCGCAATGCCCTTGCTCATCAGCATCAACACCAATAACATGGTGAGTTGGGTTCCGGTATCCATTTTTATTCCATAAGCCTGTGCAATGGCAATACTGGCAAAGGTCATGTACATCATGCTCCCGTCTAAATTAAAACTATAACCGAGGGGAAGAATGAATGAGACGATCTTATCTCTGCATCCAAAATTTTCCAATTCTTTGGTAAGCTTTGGGAAAACAGCCTCGCTGCTGGTCGTGCTGAATGCAACCAATAAGGGCTGTGCAATTCTTTTCAACAATCCACCGATTCGTTTTTGTAGGATCAAAAAACCAACCGCAATCAATACGATCCATAATAAAGCGATCCCCATGATAAAATACAAAAGGTATTGCCCGTAAAATCCGAATACTTCTAATCCTTTGGTAGCAATGATCGCAGCGATAGCACCGAATACACCCAGCGGCGCAAATGCCATCACATAGCTCACCATTTTTAAAATGACATGCGAAACCGCATCGAGCGCCTTAACGATTGGCCTGCCCTTTTCACCGATCGCCGCTGTTGCCACACCAAAAAAAATGCTGAAGACAACGATCTGTAAAATGGAATTATCAGCCATAGCTTCAACCACACTTTTTGGGAAAACATGTTCGACAAAAGCTTCCAAAGAAAATTCCTGCGTTTTCCCGGCAAGATCTTTCGCACCAGCAACATCTGCATTACTTAGATCGATTGCAGTACCGGGGTGAAAAAAATTGACCAGCAACATGCCCAGTAAAAGACTGACAAAAGACGCAGATACAAACCACAGCAAGGCCTTCCCCCCGACTCTTCCCACTGTTTTCAGATCGCCGAGTTTTGCAATGCCGACAACCAATGTTGAAAATACCAAGGGCGCAATGATCATCTGAACAAGAAGAAGAAATATTTTGGTCAGAAGCCTTATGTTGAAAGCAAACTTGTTGATGAAAATTGCCGATGAATTGTGATGAACGATATAGCCCACAATGATGCCCATTGCCATGGCAATTAAGATCCACGCGGTGAGACCAATTTTCTTCATGAGCAGCTGAATGATGTTGCAAACAATCGAAAAATATTGATTTCACAAAACTTTGAGGCGATTAAATGATTCTTCATCAAAAGAATTCGAAGTGTATCATTAATTTGATTATTTTACAAACGGAAAATTTCTACCAACCAAACTATAACCAAATCTGTATGAGTTTATTCAGAAAAAAATCTTTAAATATCTTATTGGCACAAGCTGCCGATTCAGAAAAAGGATTAAAAAGAACGCTTGGAGCCTGGAGTCTTATAGCTCTTGGCATAGGAGCAATCATCGGAGCCGGATTATTTGTAAGAACTGCAGCAGCAGCTGGTGGAAATGCGGGACCTGCTGTTACCATATCATTTATCATTGCCGCAATTGGATGCGCTTTTGCAGGATTGTGCTACGCTGAATTTGCTTCTGTCATTCCCATTGCAGGGAGCGCATATACCTACGCGTATGCAACCATGGGAGAACTGGTAGCATGGATAATCGGATGGGCTTTAGTACTTGAGTATGCACTTGGCGCGGCAACAGTTTCTATAAGTTGGAGTGAATATGCAAACAAGCTTTTAGGAGGTTCAATTCCATATGAATGGTGCCATTCCCCTTTTGAATCCATTAAGGATGCCTCGGGCATCTTGCATCATGGAATAATAAATATTCCTGCTTTGGTTATCCTATTGGCTCTTTCATTGCTATTGATCAAAGGAACCCAGGAATCCGCAACCGTAAACGCAATCATCGTTACCATAAAAGTGGCAATCGTATTGGTATTTATTGCCATTGGCTGGAAATTCATTAACCCGGCCAATCATACACCATATTTAATTCCTGCAAATGCACCCGATGCCATTTTACCAAATGGAAAAACATATTCTTATTTGGATTTCTTCAGACATGGATGGGGGGGCGTTCTCCGGGGAGCTGGAATAGTGTTTTTTGCATTTATTGGTTTTGATGCCGTTTCCACTGCTGCTCAGGAATGCAAGAACCCAAAGAAGGATATGCCGGTAGGCATTCTTGGCTCCCTGTTGATCTGTACGATTCTGTATATTTTATTTTCATGGGTGTTAACAGGAGTTGCCCCATATACTGATTTTGTAAAAAGCGGAAAAGAAGCCTCCGTTGCTTATGCTATTTCAACTTATATGAGTGGATATGGATGGCTCGCAACGCTGGTAACTGTTGCCATCCTTGCCGGTTTTTCATCGGTGATTCTGGTGATGCTCCTTGGTCAGTCAAGGGTCTTCTATACCATGTCAACGGACGGATTGCTCCCCAAGATCTTCTCAGATCTTCACCCAAAATTCCGCACGCCTTATAAAAGCAATATCGTGTTATTTGTTTTTGTTGGATTATTTGCCGCCTTTCTTCCGGAAAGCGTAGCAGGAGATCTTACTTCAATAGGAACATTATTTGCGTTTGTGCTGGTATGCTTAGGGGTATGGATTTTGCGAAAGAAAGATCCGGGATTAGCAAGACCGTTCAAAACTCCACTTGTGCCTCTTGTTCCTATCTTAGGGATGATTATCTGTGCGACCATGATCATCAGCCTTCCGGGACAAACACTGTTAAGCGCTTTGGTATGGATGGTTGCCGGTTTGCTCATTTATTTTGGCTATAGCAAAAACAACAGCAAGTTAAAATCTTAAAGACATCTTTTATAATATTAACCGTCTTCAGTTTGAAGGCGGTTTTTTATTTCGCATAGTTCGTTTAATTTTGCAACCCTGAATTAAAAATAGAAAATCCAAAAAGGAAGATCGATCTCAGGCAAGAAAATAATATAAACTAAAAATAATGGGAAGGATTTTTGAAGTAAGAAAGTCAACCATGTTTGCGCGATGGGACCGCATGGCAAAGCAATTTACGCGCATTGGAAAAGAAATTGCGATTGCCGTTAAGACCGGCGGCCCCGATCCCAATAATAATCCCGCCTTGCGTCGTTGCTTTCAAAATGCGAAGAGCGTCAACATGCCCAAAGACCGTGTAGAAGCGGCCATTAAAAGAGCAATGGGCAAAGAGATGGACAACTTCGAAGAGATCTTGTATGAAGGCTATGCCCCACACGGTGTTGCTGTATTGATTGAAACAGCAACTGATAATCCGACAAGAACAATCGCAAATTTGCGCAGCTATTTCACCAAAGGGAATGGCAATATGGGAACCAGTGGCAGTGTGAGTTTTCAATTTAAAAAAATGGGCGTCTTTAAATTAAAAATTGAAGGATTGAACCAGGAAGAATTAGAACTTGATCTGATTGACGCAGGATTAGAGGAGATGGGCGAAGGATCCGGCGAAAATAATGAAACGATCTTGATACTGCGTACTGCTTTTAATGACTTTGGCAATATGCAGAAAGCCCTGGAAGAAAAAGGCATAACGCCAATCACTGCTGAAGTAGAGTGGATACCGACCACAACCGTTGAGCTTCCGGACAACCAGGCCGAGGATGTGTTGAAACTGGTAGATAAATTGGAACAGGATGAAGACGTGCAAAAGGTATTTCACAATCTGAAATAAGAACATTCACTGTAAGATGATTGTTATTAAGCGGACTGAGGTATCAGCCGCTTTTATTTTTTATCATGAATATTCCCAACGACAAGAAAATTGTCTTATTCGACGGACTTTGCAATTTATGCAGCCGGGGAGTTCAATTCATCATAGAGCGGGATAAGAAAAATCAGTTTCTTTTTGCCTCTCTACAAAGCAATGCAGCATCTGAAATCTTAAAAAAATTCAATCAACAGACCAATGAGCTCCATTCATTTGTGCTCATTGATGATGATAAGATCTACACACGCTCTTCAGCAACGCTACGCGTTTTAAAATATCTTTCCCGGGGTTGGAGACTCTGCTATGCATTGATCATTATTCCAAAATTCATTCGAGACGCTGTCTATGATTACATTGCCCGACATCGTTATAAATGGTTTGGAAAAAAATCAGCCTGCTGGATTCCCACAGATCAGCTGAAGCAAAAATTTCTAGATCAAATCTGAACTCTTATTTGCCTTTTCCACATCAAATTTTCCACTTATCAAGTAAGGTGCAATTTCTGTAACCATCGTTTCTTCTAAGCGTCTCATCACTCAATCGGGTCGATTATCAATAAAATTTGCCATCCAACACAAAACAATGTTCTATGTAATATACAGTACTTAATTTTGAGTTGTAATAAACAAAAGAAAGTACTAAATAAAGTATAAATTAAATAAAATGAAAAACAAAATAATCATCATAACTGCTTTAATATTAACTAGTTTATATGCATTTAGCCAGTCTTCAAAAACGAAGAATATTTCTGGTAGCTTGCAGGATGAAAGCCAGAAACCGCTGGAAGCAGCCAGTGTTTCTCTGTTAAAATCAAATGATTCATCCATTATCAAAACCATTGCCTCGGATAAAAAAGGAAATTTTGGCTTTTATGACCTAAGAAAGGGGAAGTATATCGTAAGCATTAGTTCTGTTGGTCATGTTTCATATTATTCATCAATTCTGGAAATAACTTCACCTCAAACGGCGATCAATCTTCAATCGATCGTTTTAAAATCACAAACCCAGGAACTGAAATCAGTTGCCGTGGTTGGAACAAAGCCTTTTATTGAACAAAAGGCCGACAGAATGATCGTCAACGTGGATGCCTCACCAAGCAATACCGGCTCAAGCGTGATGGATGTTTTGGAAAAATCTCCCGGAGTTACCATTGACAAAGACGGCAACATCAGTTTGAAAGGCAAACAGGGTGTTACTGTCATGATTGATGATAAACCAACGTATTTGAATGCAACGCAGCTGGCAAGTTATTTAAAGAGCCTTCCCTCCTCTGCGATCAGCCAACTGGAAATAATGACAAATCCTTCCGCAAAATATGATGCTGCCGGTAATTCGGGTATCATTAATATCAAAACAAAAAAGAACAAGACAAAAGGATTTAATGGCAGTGTTACCCTAACGCATACCCAAGGCGTTTATCCAAAACCCAGCGGAAGCATCAATCTGAATTATAGAACGGGCAAGGCCAATTTCTTTTTCAATGCAGGATATTCACACTGGGAGGGTTTTCAGGATTTGGATATCAATAGAAATTACCTGGCCCAAAATGGAAAAGATGTCACTTCTATTTTTAGCCAGCATACCGATATGAAATTTACGAATCCAGAATTGAATGCTAAATTAGGAATGGATTATTATCTCTCAGACAAAACAACATTTGGATTTGTACTGAGTGGCTTTAAAAACAATGAAGATGACAGGTCGTCAAGTACGATCTTCCTGAAAAATCCCGATAATATTATTGACTCGATTGTTTATTCTCCATCTACCAATAATGGAAAATGGAAGAATGGGGCAGTGAATTTAAATTTCAGACATCAATTTGATTCCGCAGGTACCGAAATAACAGCTGACGCGGATTTCATGAATTACACCTCCGGCAGCAGCCAATATTTCAATAACATTAATTACACCCCCGACTGGCAGGAAAAATATGCAACCATATTGACTGGAAATCTGCCGAGCAATATCAATATCTATACTTTGAAAACGGATTTTTCTCATCCATTCAAAAATCAACTAAAATTCGAAGCGGGATTTAAAACTAGTTATGTAACAACTGATAACACGGCTAATTATTTCAACATTATAAATAATACGCCCCAAGTAGATACGACAAAGACCAATCGCTTTCTTTATTATGAGAATATAAACGCTGCCTATTTGAATCTAAATAAACAATTTAAGAAAATAAGTATTCAGGCCGGGCTAAGACTTGAAAACACCAATTATAACGGGCACCAGCTTGGAAACAGTTATACCGTTAATAATAATGATTCATCATTCAAAAGAAGTTATGTAAATCTGTTCCCCACGATTTACATCAGCTACCAGGCGAATGCAAAAAATCAATTTTCCATAAATTATGGAAGAAGAATTGACAGACCCGCTTACCAGGATTTGAATCCATTCTTATTCTTTTTGGACGAATACACTTACCAGGCTGGCAATCCGTATTTACAACCGCAATTTTCAGACAATATTGAACTGTCTCATACCTATAACAATTGGCTGACGACAACCCTTAATTACAGTCACACGAACAATTTTTTTGCTGAAACATTTCAGCAGCAAGGTCAGGCAACAATCGTCCGTAACGGGAATATTGGCGTCAGAGAAAATATGGGAGTTGCAGTAAGTGCTCAAATTCCAGTTCGGAAATGGTGGACTTCCATTTGGTATGCAAACTATACCTACAATAAGTTCACCGGAATGCTCTACGGTTCTGATATTAATATCAGCTCACCAACGGTCTTACTCAATGTCAACAATCAATTTAGGTTTAGTCATGGATGGGGTGCTGAGCTTTCCGGATTTTATCGCAGCAAAGGAGTTGAAGGACAAATTCTCTTACAGCCATTCGGACAGATGTCTGCTGCGCTATCCAAACAAATCCTGAAAGAAAAAGGAAGTTTGAAACTGGGTGTTCGCGATATGCTGCATACCCAGATCATAAAAGGCACTATCGATTTTCAACAAACAGACGCAACTTTCAAAAATTCCCGCGATAGCAGACAGGTCAGCCTGACCTTTACCTATCGTTTTGGAAAGCCGATCAAAGGTAGTCAGCCCCGCAGAAATACCGGTGGCGCAAACGACGAATCAAATCGTGTAAAAACAGGTGGTAATAATTAAATCAAATCAAATTAAACATTTCATCACCAATAAAACAATCAACATGAAACAGTTCCTGATGATAATTATTTGTCTTGTTACAGGCGCAGCATCCCTAAATGCACAATGCACGAAGAAAATAACATGGACTGGAGCAAAGGCAGAATTCCTGGACGCTAGTGGAGCAGTAACCAAAACACTGGATGAAAAAGTGGTGGTAATAAGCTCAAAAACCGATGTCAAATTAATGCACAGCGATAAAGAAGATGATGCGCTGACTGGAAAAGTCAAAGATTTCTCCTGTGATTGGAGCGATGCATTCAAGAATGGGAAGACCGTCATCAAATCAGATCTGAGTGAGAATAATGGGGAAACAAAAAATAGTGTCATTACCATCGAAGCCAAAGATGGAAAAATTACTGTGCTCTTAACGATGGATGATGCGGATGCAAAAACGATCAAGCTTTATATTGACAGCTATAAAGAAAGCGACCAATAATGTTCTCCATCATCAACCAGGACGGGATATAATTTTCGTAACGTTTAAAAAGATCTTATGAGAGCAATAAGAATTAATTCATTGATGATTGTCGCCATAATAACCTGGGTATTTATTTCCATCATTATCGTTGAAAGCGTCTATGCCCAGGCAAACCCGGATTCATCAATAAATAAAAAACTGTTTAATGAACTTATTCATAAGGACAGTCTAATATTCAATACCGTATTCAACACCTGCAATCTTAGAGATCTTGAAGAAGTGTTTTCCGATGATTTTGAATTCTATCCCGACAATGGTGATGCAATATATACTTCCCATCAAACACATGCCGAATTCATCGCAAGCCTGCAAAAGAATTTTTGTGATAAAAAAGGATCTGATAAACCGAAAATGAGAAGAGAAGTTGACTTGACCAATTTGCAGATCTATCCGCTGAGCAGCAATGAAATTGTACAAACAGGAGTTCAGCGCTTTTATATTGTTAATCCAGGGGAACAGGATAAACTGGTTGAGGTTTCAAAATTCACCAGAACCTGGCAAAGAAAAAATGGCAAATGGAAAATGTCCAAAGAATTTGATGCGTTTTCAAATACCTTTTCAAATCATCCCCAGGATTCATTGTATTACACCATTGCTCAGGAAGACAGTCTGCTGTTCACCGCTTATAACGCCCATGATCTGGCGAAAATAAAAACATTTTTTACCAGCGATCTTGAATTTTATCATGATAAAGGCGGCTTGACAACCTATGTGCAGAACATGCAGGCATTCAAAGAAAATTTTGAAAAAAATAATGGAATCCAGCGGGAACTCGTTCCTGGAAGCCTAGAAGTCTATCCCGTAAAAAATTACGGAGCGATGGAAATCGGCGAGCACAAATTTTGTCATGAAGAAAATGGCAAGAAGGATTGCGGGACTTTCAAATTCGCCATGGTTTGGGAAAAAACCATCGAGGGATGGAAAATATCGCGCGTACTTAGTTACGGGCATTAATATAATATTTATCCCCCTGATGGGGAAAATATAGCCCTGAACCTTTCCGGTCAAAGACCTGTTTCAAATGAAGTTTGGGCAGGTCTTTTTGTTTTTTACATTTGCAAGATTAATCATTGTATATGCCATCATTCGATATCGTTAGTAAAGTCGATCAGCAAACCTTGGACAACGCTGTTAATGTTGTAAAAAAAGAAATAACCAATCGTTTCGATTTTAAAGATTCGCATGTAAAGATCGAACTGAATAAGAAGGATTTCCTCATTAATCTGGAGGCCGAAAGTGATATGAAGATGAAACAGATCATCGATGTTATCATCAGCCGCTCAATAAAACAAGGATTGGACCCCCTGGCTTTTGATTTTTCAAAAGAGATTCAGCCAAGTGGTAAAATTGTAAAAAAAGATGTGCCGGTGATGAACGGGTTAAAACAGGAAGATGCAAAAAAAGTGGTAAAGATCATTAAGGATTCCGGACTAAAAGTACAGGCTCAGATAATGGATGATCTGGTGCGGGTGACGGCAAAAAAAATTGATGACCTTCAGGCAGTAATTCAATTATGCAGGAATGCAAATGCCGGACTTCCATTGCAATACATCAATATGAGAAACTAAAACTTTACTAATAGACTTATAAACAAATATTTGGATAACAGACCGCCGATATTTACCTTTGCGCATTATTTTTCAAAATGTACGGCAAAATCCGTGCAGCCTTAAATTAAAATTATGAAGAAAGGTCTCCACCCCGAAAATTACCGGTTTGTAATTTTTAAAGACATGAGTAACGGCATTTCATTCATCAGCCGTTCTACGGCTCCGTCACGCGAAACAGCAAAATGGGAAGATGGTAATGAATATCCATTAATTAAGCTTGAAATTTCCAATACATCACATCCATTTTTTACTGGTAAGAATATGCTGGTAGATACTGCCGGACGTATTGACAAATTCAAAAAACGTTACGAAAAGAAAACAAAATAATTCGAATTGCTGTTTAACTATTACAGCATGCACGATTTGTTTTTCATGGCTATACTTTCCCCTTGCCGGGTTGCCGGAAGGGGATTTTTGTTTTGAAGATTGATTTGTCTTGTAATAATCATTTGTAGTTTTATTCCATGAACCTGATAACACTTAATGATAAAAATATAAAGGATGATCTTTGGCCTTTTACATTAACTCGTTCAATACTTGACATCAGGATCGGCATTCTCACGCTACGTGAAAAATGGGAATTATTATCAGGCAGCAAAATAGAAATTGACGATAAAGCGCCTTCCCTGCCAGCGAATATTATTCCAACTCCTACCACGATTGAAAGCTGGAATAATCATGATAAACGCTTCATTCTGTCTTCAGAAAATAAAATCACTTATGCCTGGGATATTCTCAAAATTAACCAGGACCAGATAAAGGAAGATTTTGCGATCATTACCAAAGGAAAAATTTCTAAGCCGATTCCATCTACCAATAAAATAATTGCTGCTGAAAATATTTTTGTAGAAGAAGGTGCGAAAATTGAGTTTGCAATGCTTAATGCCTCCGGCGGGCCAATTTACATTGGAAAGAATGCAGAAGTAATGGAGGGTTCCCTTATTCGGGGCCCTTTCGCCTTGTGCCAAAACAGTGTGGTGAAAATGGGTACAAGAATTTATGGTGCAACAACTGTTGGCAAAAATTGCGTTGTTGGAGGAGAAATAAAGAACTCCCTTATCGGTGACTATTCAAACAAAGCACACGATGGCTATTTGGGCGATTCCATGATTGGCGAATGGTGTAATATTGGCGCGGGTACTTCCAATTCAAACATAAAAAATACCGGCAGTGATGTCATGGTTTGGAATGATCCAGCAAAACAATTTATCAATGCCGGACAGAAATGTGGATTGATCATGGGAGATTATTCGCGTTGCGCCATTAATACTTCCTTTAATACCGGCACCATTGCCGGAGTTTGCAGTAACATCTTCGGCGATGGGCTAACGCCGAAGCTTATCCCAAGTTTTAGCTGGGGCTTTGGCGAATCAACCTACGAATTTGAAAAAGCAATAGAAGATATCAGAAGATGGAAAAAATTAAAGGACCAATCATTATCAGATTCCGAAATTCAGGTTTTGAAGCATATTTTTGAACAAGCAAAATCAAACAATAAATAAATGAGAAAACAAATAGCAGCTGCAAACTGGAAAATGAATCTTACTTATCCGCAAGCGGAAAACCTGCTTACGGATGTTTTAAATGCCCAAATTGAGTTAAAAGAAGATCAACAGGCAATTTTCGCTGTCCCTTCTCCATATCTCATGATGGCAAATGCTGCCGTTGCTTCAAAAGATAATTATTTTATTGCTGCCCAAAATTGCTACAACAAAAAATCAGGCGCATATACGGGAGAAATTTCTACAGAAATGCTGCACTCCCTGAATATCGAATATTGCGTCATTGGTCATAGTGAAAGAAGGGAATATTTTGGTGAAAGCAATCAGATGCTGGCAGAGAAAATCAATTTATGTCTTGAATTTGAAATCACCCCCATATTTTGTTGCGGCGAACCATTAACAATAAGAGAAGCAGCAACCCAAAATAATTATGTCGAAAATCAGCTCAGAGAATCATTATTTCATCTGACGCCTGATCAGTTACAAAAAATCGTTATCGCCTATGAACCGATCTGGGCAATAGGAACTGGCAAAACAGCCAGTACCGAACAGGCACAGGAAATGCATGCTTACCTCCGCTCCGTTCTAGCAAAACAATATGGACAAAATCTTGCGGACAATATTTCAATTCTGTATGGCGGAAGTGTAAAATCAGGCAATGCAAAAGAATTATTTAGTTGCGAAGATGTGGATGGGGGTTTGGTTGGCGGAGCTTCCTTGATCGCTGCAGATTTTATAAAAATAATTCAATCCCTTAAATAGTTGCTTTCGCTTTCAATAATGGAAACAATGTGCATTGCCAATGAAAACAATTCTCATCATTAAAACGGGCGCAGCCGGAGATATAGTAAGAACAACTGTTTTATTGAATGCACTGCAAGGCGAAATAACCTGGATAGCTGACAAAAAATATCATGCTATTCTCCCCGCCCATCATCCCCATCTCAAAAATATAATTGCTCCCGCTGATGCTGTTGAGTTGCTAAAGGAAAAGAAATTCGATCTCACGATTTCTCTTGAAGAAAATATTGAATGCGCAAACCTTGCAATCACCATCCCTACAAATAAAATTATTGGCATTTACGCGCTTCAAAATGAAATAAAATATACAGCGGATTCCTCGGGCTGGTTTGATATGAGTTTACTATCCGCAAAAGGATCTGAATACGCCAACAGGATAAAATTAGAAAATAAACTCTCCTTTCAATACTGGTTATTCAATATGCTCGGATTATCATTCAACAAGGAGGAATATTGTATCTATAAAAATGAAATAATCAGGACTAATAAAAAATTGGTTGGCATAGAAAAAAGAGCAGGAGACAGATGGCCAAATAAATTGTGGGGCGGATATGATTCATTGATAGATAAAATATCAAACCGGGGCTTCGAAATTAAAATATTATCTCAGCGTGATTCCGTAAAAGAATATCTGGATGACATCGCGGAGTGCAGTTATATAATTTCAGGCGACACGCTAGCCATGCATGCAGCAATTGCCTATAAAAAACCATGCCTGGCAATTTTCAATTGCACCAGCCCTTCGGAAATTTACGATTATGGGATTTTAAAAAAAATCATTAATCCACTATTATCACAGGCATTTTATAAAACGGAATTTAACGAGCAAATAATAAATGCTCTCGGAGTTAATGAAGTAGAAAATGTCTTTAATTCATTATTGGACTAAAAGCAGGTCCTGATTCCTTTTTCTAACGTTTTCAGCTGTGTAATTTTCTGAATTCAACAAAGCTTTTTTGCAAAGTTGATAGTACAAGGAAGGTTCATTAATAAACCGGCGTATATATTCAATGATGTCATTGGTATTTTGATAGCAGAATGAACTGGATTGTAAATACTCATCAAATCTCAATTGCGCAGGGACTATAAATGGTTTTGCGTGCTTGATTATATCAAATAAATTGCCTGACGCCATCGTTTCACCATAAATTTCTCTTACCTCATCATTGATAATGGTAGTAATTACCGAAGGGATCCAAACAAAATGAGATTCGTTCATCACTTTGTCAAATTCAGGCTGGTCAACGATTTTTGCGTTATAGAACTGAAGATTATCAAACTGCAAAATATATTTTTCACATGCTTCAATAATTCTTTTTCCTGCGTCGCCATAATATCCGCCAAGCAGGGTTATGACAATGGGTAAATCCAGGTTATTGCACGCATAAAGCAGATCAAATACTTTTTGGTAATCTCTTCTCCGAACATCAACCGTTCCCGGAACAACAATTTTCAATTGTTGTCCACGAATCAAGTTTACCGCATTTATCTTTTCTTTTTCAAATACTGCACCGGGAATACAGTGAACTTTTTTAAAAGAAGGCAATCGCTTTTGCAAACTTTCAATCATCGTAAGGGATACAACATTGAATTCCCTAGTGTTTTTTATCAGCCTTTTTTTCCCACCATTTCGTATAAATCTGCGAAGGCTAAATGCCGGTATAAATTGAAAATAATTGTTGATGTTATGGATCGTTACAATTGTCCTCACATTTTTTAGCATTTTTATCAATAGAGCATAAGAATGAAAATTATTAGAGATGGTGTTTAGATAAAGGATTTCCATTTTCCCTTTTTTAATTTCTTGATACATCCTGTATATAAAATGATTCTTTGACTCATCATCTTGTTTCACCACCCATTTATATTTGGAAAAATCTTCTTTGAATAAAAACTGAAACTGCCGGAAAGATTGCTCGTAACAAAAAACAGTGATTGCATTTTCTCCATTATCAAACAACCTGATAACGGGATAGGCTCCTTCAAAATGCTCCGTCTCAAAAATCGCGATTTTCATATTTTATTTCAGTAGCAAAGGCATTATCAAGTTCTGCTAAATATACTTATGTTTGTAACACCCGTCTGTTGCGTTTATTTTCAAAAATAACTGCCTTTGTCGAGTTTAAAGAAAAATCTGGTTTATAATTTCCTGTTATCGAGCAGCCAGCTTTTGCTGCCTTTGATTTCCATACCCTATATTTCGCGCGTATTGCATCCAGATGGCATTGGCCGGGTGAGTTTTATTGATTCGTTCACTTATTATTTTATTACCGTCGCTGAATTTGGAATAATGGTTTACGGGACCCGTGAAATTGCACGTGTAAAAGGCAATATGGAAGAAAGAAAAAAACTGGTGTCCGAATTGCTCGCCCTTCATGTCATGTCATCCCTGTGCGCGCTTGTCCTTTATCTAATATCAGTTTATTTTGTCTGGAATAAAATCAATGATGTAAGGTTATTGTTATTTTCCCTTTCATTTCTTTTGGTAAACTTTTTTGCTTGCGAATGGTATTTTTTCGGAATGGAAGAATTCAAATACATTACCCTGCGCTCTTTAATTACCCGTTTTGCAGGACTGATTTCTATTTTCATTTTGATAAAATCCTCCAACGACTATTATATTTATTATGCCATCATTGTCTTAAGTGCAATCGCAAACAGCATTTGGAATAATATTTTATTATTCCGACAACTACCCATCTCTTTTAAAGGAATTAATTGGAAAAAACATATCAAATACACATGGGTGACGTATCTGATCAGCATTATTTCCAGCATTACATTATTGCTTGATAACGTGTTGCTTCGGCTGATGAGCACGGTCGACGCAGTCGGGCTCTATGCATTTTCAATAAAGATGGCCAAAGTCTCTTCCATACTAATGACAGATACTTTGCTCGTTTTTTTCCCAAGAATTGTCATGTTGCTCAAAGAAGAAAATAAAGATGAGTTGCAAAATGTAGTCCTTAGGAATATTCAATTGCTGATTCTATTTTCATTACCCATTTGCACTGGACTTTTTCTTTTATCCGATCAACTGATAGTGGTTTTTTTAGGCAAAGGCTTTTTGCTGGCGATAACAGACCTGAAAATCTTAGCGATATATCCTTTTCTCAAATCCTATAATCTTTTTCTCAGCAAACAAATATTGATTCCGCATAACAAGGAAAGGCTTTTCTTAAAAAGCCTCGCAATAAGCGCCGTCATATTCGTTGCGTTGGCCCTCCCACTTTCTTATTATTATGCGGATAAAGGTACCTGCTATGCAATAGTGTGCTCAGAGATAATTGCCCTTGTCATCAACTATTACTATGCAAAATCAGTGAATAATTTTTTAAAAATATTTGCATGGAAAAGTTTTTTTCACGCACTTATTGGCGTCATCGTTTTTATCCCGGTTATTTATTTGATAAGAAGAGCCGGATTTTCAGAAATCGTAAGTCTTGTCCTGTCGGTCTTGACATGCTTTGTATTGTACCTTATTCTTGAAGTATTTGTCATCAGGAATGAGTTTATGGTATCTGCAAAGAATATTTTCTTTGTCTATTTTACAAAAAAAGAAAAACAGTAAGAAAGTGTTTGAAGAAAAAAGAAATATCTTTTTTATCCAGGAACATCTCGAAAAAAAAATCTTTCACGGGGGTATTGGCAATGTAGATATTGAGAAGATCCTGATGCAACATAATTTCAAACCGCTATTATTTCCTTATCACTATGATTTTTCCATAAGGGCAAAACTTTCAAGATTTTATTTCCTGGTAAAAACAATACTCAACTTAAAACCAGCTTCATTGATCGTTATTCAGTTTCCGCTTTATGCAAGAATGAACAAGTTGCTTGTTCAACTATTGCCATTGCTAAAGCGGGCAAAGATCATCTATATCATTGCTGATATTGATGGATTGAAAGATGATGATCATTCCCTTTTGCAAAAAGAAATCAGATCTTTTAAAAAGGTCCGCTATTTTATTGTACATAATAACAATATGAGGCAATGGTTTTTGAGTACTGTACCTGAAGGAAAATTTTCTTTGTTGTACTTCTTTGATTTTATGGCACCCTATTGTTTTAAACCAAGATCTAAGACCAACATCATTGCTTTCGCCGGTAATCTTTCAAAAAGTCTTTTTCTGGAACAACTGCATCAAATTAATAGTGAACCATTGCAATTCAATTTGTATGGTCCCGGGTTCACGGCATTAATGAACGACCAAAAAAATATTTCCTATAAAGGACAATTCGAACCATACACATTACCACAATTATTACAGGGTTCATTTGGCTTGGTTTGGGATGGAAATAGTATTGATGGAGAAGGCGGCTCAATTGGGAACTACATGAGATATATCACACACCACAAAGTGTCTTTATATATTCTAGCCGGTTTGCCGATCATTATTTATGAAAAAGCAGGAGCCGCTGAATTGATCAAACAATATAATATTGGTTTTACGATCAGCAATCTTTTTGAAATTGAGCAGAAAATAAAATTATTGACGGATAACGATTATCAGCAAATGATTCTCAATATGCGTGGTTTAGCAGAAAAGATTTCAACCGGAAAATTTCTTGAAAATGCGCTAAATGAAATCATCCGGCAAATAGTTGACTAATGCACTACTTTAATATAACCCCAGTCCTCCTTTTGTTTGCTGATGATCTCATAGATACCGTCGGGAACGATCTGGACAAAAGGCAATAGATCCTCTTTTTCGACATGATTGTTCTTCATCGCAACGGCACACACGATAAAACTGACGTTTTTATTGTCCGCCAATTTGGTGACCGCATCCCTGTAAACAGATTTGTCTTTTAAAACCAGATTAAACCCTTGTCCATACATCACGACTTCAAATTTTCCATCAGGATGCGGAATGGCAATCTCGTTAAGCCAACGAATTACCGCCCTTTGATCAAGTGTATCCTTGCTGGTAAGATCGAAGACCACTTTATAATCTTTTTGTTGCGCAGACAGCAAAACAGGGGAAAACATTAACAAAGCAGCGATAAAAAAATTGTTTTTCATCATAATTAGTTTTGGGCTAAAAAAGTTACATCTTTTAAATAATACTGAAAAATTTTTTCGCGACGGAGAATGGATACATTCTCGGATAGCTCGCTGCTTTTCATTACCTTTGCGCATCAATTTAAAGACCATAAGAAATTAATGAAGAATATCAGGAATTTTTGCATTATCGCCCACATTGATCATGGAAAATCTACCCTTGCTGACAGACTTTTGCAGATCACCAATACCATCAGTGATCGCGATATGATGGACCAGGTTTTGGATGACATGGATCTTGAAAGAGAAAAAGGGATTACGATCAAAAGTCATGCGATACAGATAAATTATAATCATAACGGCGAAGCATATACGCTAAATTTAATTGACACGCCGGGACACGTCGATTTTAGTTATGAAGTGAGCCGTGCACTTGCCGCCTGTGAAGGGGCATTATTGCTTGTCGACGCATCACAGGGAATTCAGGCGCAAACCATTTCCAATTTATATCTCGCCATTGAAAATGACCTGGAGATAATTCCGGTCATTAATAAAATTGACATGGACGGCGCAATGGTGGATGAAGTGAAGGATCAGATCATTGAACTGATTGGCTGCAAGCCCGAAGAAATCCTATTGGCCAGTGCAAGAACAGGATTGGGCGTTCAGGAAATTTTGGATGCCATAGTTGATAAGATACCAGCGCCAAAAGGAAATGCAGATGCACCATTGCAGGCATTGATATTTGACAGCGTATTCAATTCCTTTCGGGGCATTATTGTCTATTACCGGATATTGAATGGAAGCTTAAAAAAGGGCGACAAAGTAAAATTTGTTTCTACCGGGTTAGAATATGAAGCCGATGAAGTGGGTATTTTGAAACTGACATTAGAGCCAAAAAGCGAGGTACTGACTGGCGATGTCGGCTACATTATTACCGGGATAAAAAATGCAAAAGAAGTTAAAGTGGGCGACACGATAACGCTTTCGAACAATACAAACCCACAAATGATACAGGGTTTTCAGGAAGTGAAGCCAATGGTATTCGCCGGCATTTTCCCGGTTAACACGGACGATTTTGAGGAGCTTCGCGATTGCATGGACAAGTTACAGCTAAATGATGCATCCTTAACCTATGAATTGGAAACCTCTCAGGCATTGGGTTTCGGCTTTCGCTGCGGATTCCTGGGAATGCTGCACATGGAGATCATCCAGGAACGGTTGGAAAGAGAATTCAATCAAACCGTAATCACAACAGTTCCCAACGTAAGTTTTATCGCCCATACAACAAAAGGCGAAATAATAAATGTGAACAATCCAACCGAAATGCCTGATCCGGTACGCACGGAAAGGATCGAAGAGCCTTATATCAAAGCGCAGATCATTTCCAAACCTGAATATATCGGTAATATCATGACATTGTGTTTGGGCAAACGTGGCATCCTGCTCAACCAGAGTTATCTCACCACAACCCGCGTTGAATTGCTTTTTGAGATGCCGCTCACGGAAATCGTTTTTGATTTTTATGATAAATTAAAAAGTCAGACCCGCGGTTATGCTTCCTTCGATTATCATCCTATCGGTTATCGGGATAGCGATATTGCGAAGATGGATATTTTATTAAACGGCGATAAAGTGGATGCACTCAGCGCATTGATACATCGCAGTCGCGCGCAGGATTTCGGCAGAAAACTTTGCGAAAAATTGAAGGAATTATTACCGCGTCAGCAATTCCAGATTGCGATACAAGCCGCCATCGGCGCTAAAGTTATTGCCCGCGAGACCATCAGCGCATTACGCAAGGATGTAACCGCAAAATGTTACGGTGGCGATATCAGTCGCAAAAGAAAATTACTGGAAAAACAAAAAGAAGGTAAAAAGCGCATGCGCCAGATCGGTAATGTCGAAATTCCGCAAGAAGCATTTCTAGCGGTGCTGAAATTGGATGAATGACGTGTTTTATGATTTTTATGAAAAAAATCTCACTACTTATTTCGCTTATTCTTCTGTTTCAAATTCTATTCAGCCAATTGAAAAAAGATTCGGCGGTAAAAGTCATCGCACATATAAACTATCAAAGTGATGATAAAAACCTAATTCCTTTTTCTCTAAATAATCCGCTCACTTTAAATGATTTCGCCGGACCGGTAAATTCAAATGTAACTGGAGACGCTGAAACGTACAGCGGTATCCTTCTTAAATACTATTTTTCGCATGAGCATGGTCAATTATTGATTTCAGTAGATGTCTTTCCATTTTTCGATAAATCAAAATCCTGGTGCCGAAAAGAAAGCAGAAATGATAAGACATTATCGCATGAACAAATCCATTTTTACATCACGGCAATTAAAGCCTGCGAAATGATTGAGGAGATTGAAAAATATCATTTCAGTATCAGAGGCTATAAAATGGAATTACAAAAAATAAGTAACGACAAAAATCTAGAAGCCGAAGAATATCAAAATAAGTATGATTTTGAAACCAAGCATGGTCGGAAAATCGAAATGCAACAAAAATGGAATGAAAAAATAACCCAATCTTTATCAGAACAGTTGTGTTTTAAATAATTGCGTTTAATTAGCCACAAATCCTGTTCTATTCAATGCAATTATTCATTTTTCATAATTAATTACTAATTTAGTCTCATGCGCACGCCATTGCAAAAAGGAGAGAAAATATTACTGGTCACCTACACAAACTGGGTCTCATTAATTGGTCCGTCATTTTTCACTTTGATTTTTTTTGTCGGCGGATTATGGCTGATGAAATACAATAGTTACACATGGATCATCTCATTAATCGCGATAATTTACTTTTTGATAAAGTATTTTGAATGGAGAGTAAACATCTGGGTTGTCACGAGCGGCCGCGTAATTGACGAATCAGGATTATTCAGGCATTATGCAAAGGAGAGCCCGCTTGAAAAAATAAACAATGTTTCTTACGATCAAACTTTATGGGGCAGGATTTTGAATTTCGGTCATGTAGAAATACAAACCGCCGCAGAAGCTGGCGCAACGGATTATTATAATGTTAATCACCCAAAAAGATTAAAGGATACGATAACACAGGCGCAATCTGATTTTGAAAATTTTAAAGCGGTTAACCAGGCAACACAAATGGCAACAGCCCTGGGCGTTCGTGGAGGAAATTCCTCTCAAAATATTTCTGCTGAATTGGAAAAATTATTTGAACTAAAACAAAAAGGAGTTTTATCCGAAGACGAATATGCAAAAGCAAAAAATAAATTGCTGAATACCTGATTATCGTTCTTCCATAATTCGTATCCAATCTCCCGCGCTTAATTCGAACCTTATTTCTCCATTTGGTCTTTGTCCTGTCTCCTTCCATCCCGCTTTGCGGTAGAATTTTTCTGCCCTTGTATTTGGACTTGTTCCTAACCATATTGGTGTGTCGGTCTGCGCAAAATACCATTCAAGCATCTCATCGTGCAATCTTTTGCCAATCCCTTTTCCATCAAATTCAGGGTGAACAAAGAGCGCCCAAACATTATTATCTCTTAGGTCCACGATAGCAAAGCCAACAATGGCATCCTCAATTTCACAAACCCATCCTTTGCCGCGGTGCATTAAAAATTCTTCATAATCCTTTGCGCTGATCATGTTCGGGTCAGGTAAAATATTTTCCTGAACAGCAACACGCACAACGTGCATCGCATGAAAATCTTTTATTTCTGCTTCCCGAAATATCATGCCCAGGGTTTATTTATGAAAAGAAAGTACTTCATGTAAAATCGACTTTATTTTCTTTACCGGAATATCTTTATGGGGATCGATCAGTAGTATTTTCATCTTCGTTCTTTTTTCTTTTAATAATTCATCATGATTGATTTTATTCCCTTCTACAATGCCCAAATAAGGTTGCTTGAATTTTTTGTGAACCCAGAGATAACAAAATCGTTTCCCATCATAATCATAAAATGGCATTCCGTATTTCCAGGATTCAGTAATGTTTTTATCCTGTTTCATAATATACTCACGCAAAAATTGCAAACAACTTTTTACAGGTTCATCGTGGTTTAAAAAATAATCATCGATTGGCCGAAGCATGAAAATTATTTAGACGACCTCTTTTGAGGTCCGATAAGCAGTGCCTTTGAATAAACATACCAATTCATTTTTTTCGTTTGTTGTCCGTATATCATAAACACTGATCTTGTTTCCAAGGTGAATTTCCTTTGCTTCAACCCTCAATAGCTCTCCCGATTTTACGGGACGAACAAAACTGATATTTGCGTCCAGTGCGACACTGAGAATTCCGTGAGAGTTACAGGCAAAGGCAAGGGCCGAGTCAGAAGCAGAAAACAAAACACCCCCGTGGATAATATCAAATCCATTCATCATATCATCGGTCACCGTGAAATGAAGTTTGCAAAAACCTATCCCATGCTCATCAATCTTTAATCCAAGCCACTGGGTGAACTTATCTTTCTTCAACATGTTTTCAAGGACTTGTTCCGGTGATACCTTTTGTTTTTCCATAATGATTCAAGTTAATACATTATTTGGTTTCAGGAGAAATGCCAACGGTTAAAAGTTATTAGGAAAAAAATCCTATTTTCAATAAGAGAAATTCACTGATCATTCAAAAACGACTCGTGAAAAACATTTTTATCATTTTTTGCATTTGCCTTTCAAATATCTGCGGGGCGCAAAATCCACAATTCAAGGTAATCGCATTTTATACTGCAAGAAACGACCTTGCACACATCAGTTTCGTGCATGAAGCCAACCGATTCTTTCCCAAGATCGCGAAGCAATACAATTTTACCTATGATTCGACCAACAATTGGAATAATTTAAATGCAGATTTTCTCTCCCATTACCAGGTTGTTCTTTTTTTAGATACACGCCCAGACTCGCTTCCACAAAGACAGGCATTTGAAAAGTACATGAAGCAGGGCGGTGCATGGATGGGCTTTCATTTTGCGGGATTTGCACTCACCCCTTCAGATTTTCCACAGAATTGGGATTGGTATCATAATGAGTTTATAGGCGCTGGTCAATACAAAGGGAATACCTGGCATCCAACATCGGCAATTTTGAGGGTTGAAGATAGTACGCATCCAACAATGAAAAGATTGCCCCATCTTTTTAAGTCCTCACCAAACGAATGGTACAGTTGGGAAAAAGACCTAACGAAAAATCCTGACATTGATATCTTGCTTGCGGTTGATTCATCCAGTTTTCCGCTTGGTAACGGTCCGAAATTATATGAGATATGGCATAGCGGCTACTACCCTGTTGTGTGGACAAATAGAAAATATAAAATGATTTATGCGAATATGGGACATAATGATATGGACTATGACAACCATACCAATAAGGAATTGTCCTTTCAATTCGACAATGAAATATATGACAGGTTTATTGTTGATGCACTATTGTGGCTTGGCGGAGTAAAAAAATAAAATCGTTGAACTTTATTTATTTTTGATGTTCTATGGCATTATTCATCGCATCATTGAATTCAGGAAGCAACGGAAACTGTTATTATATAGGAAATGATACTGAAGCTGTTTTAGTTGACGCCGGCATTTCTTGCAGGGAAACTGAAAGACGAATGAAGAAGATCAATCTTTCCATGCAAAAAGTAAAAGGGATCTTTGTTTCTCACGAACATTCAGATCATATCACCGGAGTTCCGGGACTTTCAAAAAAGTATCAAATCCCGGTTTACATTACAGAACCTACATTAAGGTCAGGCAATATACCAATAGAAGAAAAATTGGTTTGTTCATTTCGTGCGCATGAAGAAATTAAGATCGGCCAATTGTCCATTATTCCATTTCCAAAATTTCATGATGCGAGCGACCCATATAGCTTTGTCATCAATGGGAATGAGATTAATATTGGAGTCTTTACGGATATTGGGCACCCATGCAAACAGGTAATAAAATATTTTAAACAATGCCATGCCGCTTTTCTTGAATCAAATTATTGTGAAGACATGTTAGAGAACGGAAATTATCCTTTCTTTTTGAAAAAGCGCATCAGCAGCGATAATGGGCATCTATCAAACACACAGGCTTTGGATCTTTTTCTGAAATACAGAAATAAGAATCTTAGTCATTTGATATTATCCCATCTTTCAAAAAATAATAATCGCGTATCATTAGTGAAAGAGATCTTTGAAGAACATGCAAGCAACACAAAGATTATTGTTGCCAGCAGATACAAGGAAACTGCAGTCTTTGAAATTAATGATACCCAAAAATCAAAAAAAAATAAGCAGGCTGCACAAACTCAACTTTCGCTTTTTTGAATGTATTGTCAATGTAGTTCTTTCAAAACCGCTCTCATAAATGGCAATAATTCACTTGCCAATGTTTCGTGTTCCTTCAGGGAAGGATGACCCGCACAGCCGGTTGCATTCATTGGCCTGAATTCGAAAATTTTTATTTCGTTCGGTGAAATCGAATGTTTGGAAATTGAATTTTTGATCGCCTGCAAACAGGATAATAATTTTTTGGCGTTGTATCCATTCAGCATCGCGCTAGTTAGCAATACAATTTGGGTTGAAGGGTAATGAGCATAGATTGTTTTCAGAAAACCAATGTATGTATCAACAAAAATAGTTGAATCGAAATCTTTGCGTGGGGTTTTACCATCGCCACCACTTAAATCATTCGTGCCTAAAGCAATTACAACCACATCAGGAATAAAAGTCCTGAAATTCCATCTCTCGGCACTATCTATTCGCAAATATGCACTTTCATATTGTTGCGGGACCGTAGGACCATCACTATTCCAATTCCGATAAATTCCGGTGCCGCTAATCGTACTCAACATAAAATTGGCATCAAGACTTCTCGCGACGCGCGCTGCGTAACTCCAGTAAGCATTATGCTGATCGTACCATTTGCTTCCATTACCACAGGGAATTTCCTTATCATCATCTCCAAATCCACTGGTAATGCTATTACCGATAAACTCAATCTTTTTTTTGTACAATTTTGGAGATGACCTTACTTGAAAAGCTTTAATATAACGCACACCAATTAAGCCGGTAAGCGCTTCCGTCGCTTTATAAATCCGCAACAAATGCCATTTTATCTTTTTGGTGGCAACAATTGTAAAATTTGTCGGATAATTATTGGCAACTCTGATCCTTCCTTTATATTCATTGTCCAGTTCAATAGCAGCGTAATTATAGTCGCCGGGCGTTGCGGTGTTTGTAAGAGCGACAATGCAGGAATCCCCTTCAAATTCAAATTCCGCATATGATGCCGAGCTTATCAGCTCAACTTCAGCACTTTTTTTTACAAGAGTTCTCCCATGGTAAGTGATCAAAGGATTATTAGCCGCAGTTGCACTGAATTGAGCGCGTGCGGTATCACAAAGACAAAAGATCAATACCGTATAAAAAAATAATTTCATGATTATATTTTAGTGAATTCTTTAATAAAAAAAAGTAAAGGTAAAATTTTTCCTACCTTAATATTCTAAAAACAACACAATATGAAAAGCACATTCAAATTAGCGTCATGCTGCCTGCTGATTTTTTCATTTTCTTTTTTCGCCAAGACCTATGCGCAATCGTTAAGTTCCGAAGACATTAAAGCGCAATATGTAAAAGAGTGGGAACGTGCAAAAGCTTACACCGTTGACTATCTTAACACGATGCCTGCCGGAAAGTATTCATTCAAGGCTGTCGACAGCATTCGTAGCTTTGCCCAACAAATGCTTCATCTTGCGCAAGGCAATTTGTTTTTAATGGCAAAAGCCACTGGCACTGAATCACCAGCCTGGGGCAATTCCAATCTTGAAGGAAGTGCTACTGCACAGAGTAAGGATTCAGTAATGTACTATGTCACCGCAAGCTATGATTATTGCGCCAATGCAGTTAAAAACATGGATGTAACCAAGTGGGGAGAAAATGTAAAAATATTTGGCATGGAAACAACAAGATTTGCCATGATGATAAAAACATTTGAACATCAAACTCACCATCGCGGGCAAACTACAATTTATATTCGTCTGCAAGGCATCAAACCTCCACAGGAAAGATTATTCTAATGATTATTTGCTCAAAAAAGCCGCTTCGCAATGAAGCGGTTTTTTATTTATATTCATGTGGATTGATCAGTTACTGCGAAGGGTGAAATGGGGCACCCTAACAAACCCTGCTTAACGATAAATGATGTCGCCTGTATCCATATCTAAAAAGCAATGTCTGAAATTATTTTCTTTAAATATCGGAACAGCGTTCTTCGCAGCCGACTTTTCTGTTTTTGAGTTGTTCTTTTTAATGACCTTAATGATTGACTCCACTATTACAAATGTAATCGCCACAGCTACTATCACACCAAGAAAGATCACCGCTCCTTTTGCGTCCATCCCGCTCAGAACAGGCGTAAAACCGTTACCCAGTCCTCCATAGATCGGTCCCAGTTGAATCATCGTACGCATATCGGGCATAGTTTTCGGCAGATCAAAATAAAATGTGTTGCCTCTTTTATTAAGAGGCAGAAGGTATTTGCCCAATAGCAAAAGGTACAACTGTCCATTGCAGCAAACGCCCCAGAAATGATATAAGGACTCAGATTGCCCGGTATTGTATATGCTCTGTTTTGGAAAAGCGATGTGGTAGGCACTGTCATTACCAAACTGTAAATTGAATTGAACGGACGAATCTATTTTATCTTCCCGAAAATCATTAAATGTTTTGTAAACGCCATCCTTTGTATTATCATAACTGAAGATTGAATAAGATGCCCATCCCGCCGTTACATTTCTGTCCAAATCTTTCATTGAACTTGTATCGGTATGTTTTTCCCGATAAAAGCGATCACTAAGTTGTTGTAGAAATTTATCAAGCGTGCTTGCGATTGTATGATTAAAACTTCTTCGAATCCCATATTCGTTTTTCAAAGAATAAACTTTAATCAGTTTCCCCTCCTCAGCAATATATGCATCAGCAGAAAAGAACATTTTACCGGACAAACCAGGAATATTCCCAAATCGTAATTGTTTGAGATTTATATAAAGCGTTCTTTTATCTTTCGGCAAAGGGGTAATTCTTCCTTTAATATAAAATTCGATTTCCTGTGATGCAGGTCTGGAAAAACTGTCTATTTCAACCCCATTGAAATTTAGTGCGACAAGAAAATTGGTAGTATCGAACCGATTGTCAAACACGACGACTTCATTAAATGGCACCCTTTGGATTTGTTTTAGTTTCTTTTTGTTTGTAATCGCAATGGAGCCATAAGAAAATTGTGCTTGCGGGGAGAATACTTCCAGTAATGCAAGAAGGAGTAAAATGTACTTCATTTTGTTAAGGGTTTATTTCCGAACCCCTACGTAATAAACGATAAAAAAGAAGTGCAATGATTTTGTTAATTTCTTTTAAAGAAGCGGAGGTATGATATAATGATATCAGGGGCGAATTATTTCCTTTTTTTTATTTTTTTATAGTAAGCACATACCGTGTTCATCACACATATTTCACATTTTGGATTTGTTGGTCGGCAAATTTCTCTCCCCAAAAAGGACATGGCCATGCCGGCTTTCCATTCCTTTTGCGGGAGCGCATCCATTATTTGTTTTTCAATTTTCTTAGGATCCGCACCTGAGGCAATTCCCAATCGTGGTGCAACACGAACTACATGCAGATCTACGATCACCCCTTTGGCAGGTTTTCCGGCTTCCCGCAAAATTACATTTGCAGATTTTCTTCCAATACCAGGCAATGCGACTAATTCATCAAGTCTAAGCGGGATATTTTTATCGGATTTCACCTTTTCCCCGATCTCTGAAAGCCATTTTGCTTTATTAACAAAATTGCGAACGTCATTAATTGACCGGGATAAAATTTCCGGGGTTGATTTCGACAATGCTTTCATATCCGGAAATGTTTGAAAAAATCTAGGGGCTATGGCATTGATGTGCTTGTCTGAATCCTGCGCGGATAGAACAACCATCACCATCAATTGATAGATACTTTTATATTCCAGCGGGTGCTTGGTGTCTTTATATTTTTTCAGTAAGGGTTTTATTGCAAGAGACCAATTGACAGAAGCCATCAGTAATTGTTTATAACTCCGAATTTACATTAAATGATCATTTCCCGATCATAACATCATCATCGGATCATCGCAAATCCGGAAGTTTTCATTAAACCCATCAATTGCTAACATATCTTCTGCCGTTAAGGAAAAATTGAGTGAATCATAATTCTCTTGCAACCTTATTTTGTTTGAAGATTTAGGAATTGCGGAAATTCCATGGTCAATATTCCATCGCAAAACAATTTGAGCCGGCGACCGATCGTATTTATTAGCGAGTTGCAGCAATCGTTCATCATCAAATTTTTTCCCGCGTGCCAGGGGAGAATATGATTGAAGCTGAATATTTCTTTGAACACAATAATCTAAAAGATCTTTTTGAAAAAGCCATGGTGTAAATTCGACCTGGTTAACCATGGGAATTATTTTCGCGTAATCGGACAGCTCATCCAAAAAAGGAATCAGATAATTCGCTACCCCAATTGCTTTCACCCTTTTTTCATCGTATAACTTTTCAAGGGCAAGCCAGGTTTGCTTTCTTTTATTTTTTATAGGCCAATGGATTAGATAAAGATCAATGTAATCAACGTTGAGTTTTTTCAGGCTCGCGTCAAAGGCGCGCAAAGTTGGATCATAACCCTGGTCAATATTATTCACTTTCGTGGTGACAAAAATTTCGCTGCGTGGAACATTGCTTTTTCTAATGGCATTGCCGATTTCTTTTTCGTTCCCATACATGGATGCAGTATCAATCAACCGATAACCGATTGCCAACCCATCAATCGTTGCTTGTTCGGCCTCTTTGCCATACATATCCCATGCACCCAAACCAAGCATCGGCATTTTAACTCCATTATTTAATGTTGCGAAATGCTGAGAATGATTCATAATTAGATCGCATTACCATTTTTCCAATCCCAATAATTTTTTTCCCAGATCGGACAATTGAGCTGTTGCATATTTTGTTTTTTCCCAATTACGCGGATCACCGGGAAATGCATAACCTTCCGGAGCAATTCTATCCCGCCACGAATTGATTCGCCACTCACGCAATGCACCATTATCCTCTTCAGCAGGCATCATTGAAATATATTGGGCGATGCGAACTTTATTGCCACTCAGATTTGGCCTTATCCCATGCGGCTGTAGGCTGTTAAAGATCAGCAAATCGCCGGCTTCCATTTTCACTTTCTTTAATTCAAAACCACTTATATCTGGTTTGAAATGATCACGATCTTCAGGTTGCGTTAATTTCCAACTATCGTAATTGCGAAATAATTCAGGCACGCACTGAAATCCACCCATATTCTCATCCGTCTGATCTGCGAGTGCGAGCACACCCTGAACATTAACTGGTTTTGTTTCCGGATCATAATCCCAATGAATAAATCCTTTGTATTCAAAACCCGGGCGAATGGGGAAATTCAAATTCGCACGATCAATGGTAACCCACAATTTTTCTGTTCCCCAAATATCAACAAAAGCATCGTAGACACGCGGCATCTGGCGGTTATTCCATAGAAATTGATTATTATATACTTCGACCATTCCGGTATTGGTTAGTTCCTTCATTTGCATTTCTGCTCGCGGGGGCGCGTACCATGTTTCGGCATCATTCGGATCTTTTTCTTCAAACTCCCACAAGAATTTTGCCGTTGCCTGCGCTTGCTCCCGCGACACTGCATTCTTAATAACGATGTAACCGTTCTCTTTCCAAAATTTCCAATCTTCTTCGCTCAACACGCGCAGAGGTTTGCCATTACTGCGGTCATTTAGTTTTGTTGCACTGCTTTTTGCAGTGGAGGGATTGCCGGGAATATCTTTATGAGCATTACTCAGCGCCATCGTCGGCGTCATGGTGGGAGCCATTGTTTTTTGTTCCATATAGCATTCGTTTTAATGAATGATCAAAATTAGCTTATTGAAATAGCGCTTTTCTACATTTATACTATCCAGTTTTTGTTCTGTATTGATATTTTTTAGGAAATTTAGCCATAATAAGAATAATAAGAGACAAATGAAGGTAAAACATGAAGCCATCAAGCCCGATGCCGACAGCTCATTTAAGATTTTACTTACCCCCAATCTGAATGATTTGTTTTACTGGCATTTTCACGCCGAATATGAAATTGTGTACGTGGAAGCAGACAAAGGCATCCGGCATATTGATCACCATATTTCTCAATATAAAGAAAGCGACCTGGCTTTTATTGGTCCAAATATTCCACATTTGAATTTTGACTACGGCGTGAAAGCAACCGCAGAAACCGTTGTAGTGCAGATGAAAGAAAATTTTTTGGGAGAAGTATTTTTTGCCTTACCTGAAATTTCTCCGATACATGATTTGTTCGAACGGGCGAAAAAAGGACTTGCGTTTCATGGTATTACAAAAAAGATAGTCGGTGAAAAATTAAAGCAGCTTATATCAATGCCGCATTTTGAGCAGTTGATCTCTTTGTTACAAATATTTCAATTGCTCGCAAATAGTAAAGAAGTCGTGGAGCTAAAAAGTGAACCTGTCACTAACGCAAAGATTTTTAAAGAACAACAGCGTCTTCAGAGAATATATCAATTCATCGAAACGAATTACCAGGGAAAGATTGATATCAATGAAGTGGCGAAAATTGCTTTTCTTACCAAGCCTGCATTCTGCCGGTATTTCAAAAAAGCAACTCACCTTACCTTTACTCATTTTGTTAACCAATTTCGCATTAATCAATCAAAAAAAATATTGCTTCAAAACAAAACAATTACGGAAGCCTGTTATGATTGTGGTTTTGAAAATCTATCCTATTTCAATAAAACATTTAAAAGGATCTGCGGAGAAAATCCTTCTTCTTTTAAAAGAAGGATCAGCAATAAAAACGTTCCCGCAAATTGAACTTAATTGCGGGAACAAGGTTGGTATTAATGGAATAATGGTTACCGGATATCTACATTGAAGTCAACACCAGCAGGAGGTGGCGTATGATGACGATCGTACCAGTCACGCGTATGGTGATGATATCGATGATAATAATGCGTTTCATAACAGCTGGAGAAAAATACCGCCATAGCCAGACAAAGAATTAAGCTGAGCTTGTTTTTAATAATGTACTTCATGTTGTATTGATTTTCCTAAAGGAAAATCCAAAACCCTGCCAATAAAAAAGGCAGGCGATCGCCATTTTTTTACCTAAAAAATCAACAAATTGTGGAGATAATTACCCGGCTTTATAATTATTTAGCCGGAGTGATAATGATATTACGGTAATCAACCGGTCCATGATCTCCCTGTATCAATAATGGTCCGGGGTCTTCTTCTCTGCTATTAATTGCGCCTCCGGTAATGCCGGGGATCTCCCGGTTACATATCACCGTTATACCGTTGGCAACAACAGTGACCATTCTTCCTGTTAAAGTAATATCGTAAGATTGCCATTCCCCGGGATCTTTTGCAACCTGCTCTGTCGGCGCAATAAAGCCGTAAATCGCGCCGAGATAATCCTTTGTGGCCTCCTTGCCTTTGCTGTCTTCTATTTGGACTTCGTATCGACCACGAAGATATACACCGCTATTACTTTCTTTTGGATAACGAAATTCTATGTGCAATTTAAAATCGGTAAAAGTTAGATCTGTTAAAAGATTTGATCCGGAGTGCGGGCTTCGTAAAATGCCATCTTCTGCTATCCACTGATTTTGTTTTCCTTCTGCATGCCATCCGGTTAAATCTTTTCCATTGAACAATTGAATGGGATCTCCCCAAACTGGTTCTTTGGTGCGTTTGAGTTTTGGCGCTCGATGCGCAGTCCAGGTGAAACTTTTCCCATCGCTGGTAACGCCGCTGCCGGATAAACTGTCGCCTTGAAAACTGGCTTCAAAAGTGAAATCGCCATCACCCCTATCCCACTGTGGTGGGATGGTAAAACTCATTTTATTATCCTTGAAATTTACTTTTGAGATCGGGCGTGCACTTCCCCCCGGACCAACATATTGTCCAACCAACGCACGAGTACCGGAATGTGTTACCTCCAACCATGATGGCATGTCCCTTCCGCCATTTGCAGAATGCAATGTCATATCCCATCTCCCTTCGAGTGGTGAACCTTCCTGCGCAAACAAATTATTTTTTGTTGAAAATGAAATAAAAAAAATCATGACTGTTGCCACTATTAAATGGCGATGCATCTTTAGCTTCTTCATATGACTCTATTTGTGTTGAAAGAATTATTACTGAACTAATGTACTAAAGAAATGGATATACAAATACTGATTTATTACTTAAATTGTAACACCATAAATTTACGCTTATGAAAAAGCTGGTCGTTTCTGCTATATTATTATCTTTTAGCTTCTTTCTTTTTGCACAACCTGCTGGGGATATAATCCAGAAAATAAAGGATGAGGAAAAAACAAATTCACAAATAGTGATGATCGCCCATAACATCACCGATGTTTGCGGGCCAAGATTGACAAACTCGCCAGGCTATAGACGTGCGCTGGCATGGGTAACACAGACATTAAAAGAATGGGGTTTACAAAATGCGGGACCAGAAGCATGGGGCGAATTTGGTAGAGGCTGGAGTACTGAGACATCTTATCTTGCTATGAAAGAACCCTATTATCAACCATTGATAGCCTATCCTGTTGCATGGACAAACGGAACCAAAGGACAAATAACTGCGCAGGTTGTTCTTCTGGATAAATTAGATTCATCGACAATTGATAAAGCAGGCGACCTGACCGGGAAAATTGTGATGGAAAAAGCGACCAGCACAAGAATCAAAGATGCATTCAAAGCTTATGCAACAAGGTATGAAGATTCAGTTCTAAACAAACTGCCAAACTCCTATATGCTAGGCAAACAAATGCTCGATTATTATCTCCCGATTTTATTGCACGAATATCAAACATCAATGTATCTGCAATCAAAAGGCGCAGCAGCGCTTTTAAAAGAGGTAACGGCGGGAAGGGACGGAACATTATTTGTTGACGGCACTCAGGGATATGCAAAAGGATATGGAGCACCATTACCTGAAATGGTTGTATCAACAGAAGACTATTTACGATTGCAACGTTTGCTGCAAGACAATAAGCCCGTACAGCTTGAAATAAATGTGCAGAATAAATTTTATGATGACGACCTTACCGGTTATAATGTGGTGGGCGAAATCCCCGGAACTGATCCAAAATTGAAAAGCCAGGTGGTGATGCTTGGCGGCCATTTAGACTCATGGCATAGCGGAACAGGCGCAACTGATAATGGAGCAGGATGTATCGTGATGATGGAAGCGATTAGGATACTAAAAGCATTAAACATCCAGCCACGCCGCACGATCCGCATCGCTTTATGGGGCGGTGAGGAAGAAGGTTTGTATGGTTCATTCGGTTATGTAAAAAAACATTTCGGTGATCCAAAAGACATGAATCTAAAACCCGAGCAAAAATTAGTATCTGCCTATTATAACCTTGATAACGGTTCAGGGAAGATCCGGGGCATTTATTTACAGAATAATGAAAAAGTGCGCGATATATTTACGCAATGGCTCGCACCCTTTGCAGATATGGGCGCAACGGGAGTTACAAGCAGCAATACCGGTTCAACAGATCATCTTTCTTTTGATGCAGTGGGAATTCCAGGATTTCAGTTCATACAGGACCCGCTGGAGTATGAAACGCGCACGCACCACAGCAACATGGATAACTATGATCATCTATCCATAGAAGATCTAAAACAGGCTGCTGCAATTGTTGCAGCATTCGTTTATAACACAGCCATGCGCGATGAAATGCTCCCACGTAAACCGTTGCCGAAACCGGAAAGATTTATTTTTGATACGGATATACCATTGTAGGTTGAGCGGTTAAAAGAAGAATTTTGAAGAATTTCTCGGCTATCATTCCTCCATTCTTTTGTAAAACCAGGATAACTATCATTGAGGGTAAATATTTATCCATCCACATTGGTATATTATTCCTTATATCTTTTCTCCGAAGCAATAACACAATCCATCGGGTGCAACAACAAAAAAAACTTTCCATTTTGTTTCTCCGTACTGCTGGATATCGATATCAGCAATTTCTTTTTGCAAACCCCTTTCCTTTAATTCCGCAAAAGTTGTTTCCACATTATCTACCTCAAAAAAACATCCTTCCTGGGATGGGTCGCCGCCATTTTCTGATAATCCGATCTGCATTCCATCTTTTTCCAAAATAACAGAATTGAATGGTTCATTCTTTCGCATCACCAATGCGAAGCCCATGATGTTTTGATAAAATGGAATAGCAGTTTCTACATCAGCAACAGGCAAATTCATTTTGTCTTGCTGATAAGGGCTGGCATTTTTGATCATCGTTTATTTTTGATTGACTCAAATATAATGGAAGAAACTTTAAAAATTCGAAAAGTCATTTTGCCCAGCAACATCTAATTGTTGTGGTCGCTGCATAAAAAAAGCATCGGTGTTCCGATGCTTTTTTCGCTTTAACTATTGCGTTAATTATTTAACCATGACATAGAGATTACCATTGCCTACTACCGAACTATTTCTTAACACAGAGTAAGGCAAATAAAAATGTCCATAGTAACCCCATGGTGTGCCCCATGAATTTTGAACGATGAAATAGCCACCGCCGGTCGCGCTTGTGGATGCAGTTCCATCGTCAACATATCCTACCAATGGGACAGCATGACCTCCAAGTAAACTTAGTCTTCTATTCAAAACATATGTCGTAGTGCCGCGAGATGTTTGTGCAACGAGCGGATTATAGATATAGCTCGTAGTATTCAACCCTTCAAATACTGTATAGGAAGAGTTATCATATACATTAAAGCCCATCATAACTGGCTTATTATTCAAGAGGGCATATTTTACATTGTTAACTTCGGCAACATCTCCCGTGCCGCTGATCGTATAATAGCCGGCAAGAGTAGTGGAGCCAGACGCAGATGTTGAACCACTTTGAGAGGCTAAAGTGAAATTAGCAGCATTGCTGATTGCAGACGAGCTTGGCGCAGTTTTGAATTGCGTTGAAGAAGAGGTAGCTATATTATAGCCCTGAGAGTTGATTTGAGAAGGATAGGGATAGAGATCTTCTGTGCATTCTCCTTTATCAGCAAGAGATTTACCTGTTCCTGTATTGTTGCTCAATCCCTGTAGGGCTTCTCCGATATTGACCATATTGGCTCCGGGGTCCGAAGTGATGGAATATTTTTCGATCAAAACTCTTTCTACATAATATAAGAAAAGAGGGGAAAGCGCTCCATCAGTACCAAAATAACTTGTTGCACTTGAGAATTTATTATTGTTGACTGCTGATATGCCGCTAGCCACTGTCAAAGAGGTTTGAGGATAAACTGAACCTCCACCGGCATAATATTTCAGGATCTCATTTGTCTCTGTACCGCAAAAGCCAGTACAGGCACCCATTTGGCCTTGATCCCTGATCGGCGGGGTAGTTAATAAATAGCTTGAAGGAAGAGTTCCTGAATAAGTTAATCCAAGATTTGTTCTTTCGCCGTTGAATATCTCTGGCGTAAATACCGGAATGCTTTGCAACTCTTCTGGTGATACTGGCAACAAACCATATTTGTGCGGCGTGATGGAATTCGTTCCAGTTGACGGGGGAACATTGTTCAAGTTTGATTTTTGGCAGCTGTAAAGTATTACAGCAATAAAAAGCAGGTAGACAACAGGGTTGATAGTTGTTCTCATATGTGATTAAGTTTTATTGAAAATAAGAAAAAATTTAATTCGGTCAAAAAATCGCTTACTCACATCAATGTTCACAAACCGGTTTTCACTCTGTCGCTATCAGATCAGGTTCAATGAACAGATGCGCCAATTTTAAAAAAGTGGCGGGATTTGTTCAGCTTTTTTTACTTTCGGGAATGAGAATCATTATCGCTTCGTTTTTATTAATCGCATTATCTACCACCATTTGTTTCGCCCAGTTAAAAACTTATTATATCGATCCTGACAGTACTTATGCAGGAATCAAAAAAATTCATACAGGTCATTACATCACCATTAATACAAACAACAGATCCCCGAAAAGATTACTCATCAGCATTCCCGGAACTACAGGGCCGGGTGATGTAATGAGATCTTTCGACAGTGTTGCCGCATTGGAGGGGTATCACACAGTCAGCATTGATTATCCCAACAACCGCAACACCGCGACCTTTATTAACAGTGTCGATAAACAAGCTTTTGATAAATTCAGGCAAGAACTCGATTTCGGAACGCCCGTTTCAGATTCCGTAGATGTAGATTCACTGAACAGCATCGTCAATCGCATTACCCAACTCCTTGTTTATCTGGCAAAAACAAGACCGCAGGAAGGATGGAATAATTTTTTGAATAAAGGAAAAATAATCTGGGCGCGTGTCACGCTTGCGGGTCACTCCCAAGGCGCGGGACATGTAAGTTATATCGCGCATGTTTTCAGCGTTCATCAGGTAATTATGCTTTCCGGTCCGCAGGATTTCTTACAAAATTATGATATACCCGCGCCATGGTTATCGGCCGCATCAAAAACAGCGTATAACAATTATTATTCATTCCTACACGAAGATGACGCCTACAACACATCCCACCAGATACGTAACGACCTTGCCTCGATGCGTGCAGATACATCGGTCATTTATCATTTTCAAAACATGAATGCATTTCCAAAACAGGCAAGGATATTTATTTCAAGCATTCAAATAACACCGACTCAAAAAAATACCGGCATGCAAAATCACATGTCAACCATAATGCCGATGCATACCAAAGTTTGGAAATTCTTATTGAAGAATTAGTAAAACCAATTAATTTACATAAGCAATAAACGAATGATGAAGTTTACATTAACAAACAAAACAAAAATTGTTATCGTAGTAATCTGTTTTATTGTTTCTGTAATTGGCTTTCTTGCAAAATTACCTTCCGCGTTCAGGCATATTGATAAGGAGCTTCATTTTGCTTATTATTTTCTGGCTGCAGCATTTCTGAACATTTTATTCAATATCAGAAATTTCTTGAAGCATGTCTTGGTTTCAGCAGCTCTCTATTTATTTGGAATCCTTATTGAATTTGCACAGGAAAATTATAACAAAGTATTTCATGTAAGGTTTCATGGCCGTTTTGACCCAAAGGACGTAAGGGCGAATCTTACCGGGTTGATCGCTTTTTCAATATTGTGGGCATTAATAATATTGTTTACACTCGCGTTTCAATCCGTTAAAAAAACAACCCAGAGTTCCTGAACTATTAATTCTGTTGAGCAGGCTTGTTTTGCAATTGATATATCGGGACATTATAGCATGCTCCAAAAAATATTTCACTTAAAAAAATAGATATTGAAATTGAATTGTTACATTTAACAGATACAAGGTTTCCTTTCCCTTTTATTTTCTCTTACGACAATTAGAAACAGTAACACCGCACTTTATTGAAACTAAATTACCACGGCCTTTTCCTATAATACCAGATATCAAACAACACCCTGAGATTAATTCTTTGGAACGGGTAAGCCGAAAACCGAAAAGAGTAGGCACAATAAAAATCATCATTACAAATGAAACAAACATTTTTAGCCGCTGCAATTTTGGCTATGCTTGCCATTTTGAGCTGTAATGGCTCGGGTGGAAGTACATCTGCCACTGACAGCACAAAAACATCATCTGTCGACAGCGCAAAAGCAGACAGTACAGCAAAAGCGAAAGTACCTGAATTTAAACCGTTCGATGTGGCAGAAATTAAACATGCGGTGAAGAGCTATGAAAAATGGAAACCAGGCTTTGATACTGATTCTACCGCCCGCAAAGCAAGCGGTTTGGAACTTCTCGTGATCGGAAGGGCCATAGATAATCCCAATAATTTATTGGTTGTGCTGCAGGCATCTGATGTGGCAAAGGCAAAGGCTTTTGCAAAGGATCCAAGATTAAAACAAGTGATGCAAAAAAATGGCGTTTCATCAAAGGCAGAAGTGAACTATTATCATGTGGTGCGGTTCAACCCGAATTCGAATGAAAAACAGTGGGTAGTTATAAACCATAAAGTAAAAGACTTTGATGCATGGCTTAAAGTATTCGATTCAGAAGGCACGGACAAAAGAGCAACGTTCGGACTTGTAGACGTGGCATTGGCGCGCGATATTGATGACTCCAGTATGGTGCATATTGTTTTTGATATTAAAGACATGGCAAAAGCAAAAGCAAGAATAAATGACCCTGAACTTAAGAAATTAATGATGGACGGAGGCGTGATCGGTGCGCCGAAAATTGAATTCTATACTTCCGCTCAATAAGAATAGAAGTGATAATTTGATACTAACACGAAGGGCGCATGAACATGCGCCCTTTTTTATTTGGCAAAAAATAACCCTCATTACCATTGAGCAATGAGGGTCTGGGCAATTGGTTATTACTTCCTATTTCTGAGGCCGGTTTACTTCCACCAGCAATACTTTGGTAGTTTCTTTACTCATATTTTTTACGCTGTGGGTAGAGGCAGGTGTAACGGAAGCCATCCCGGACTTCATTTGCATCATTTGTTTCTTTCCATCCTTACCTGTAAATTCCGTATTGCTCCCTCCTGATATGACATACAATGCAAGATCAGGATGCGAGTGCATTACAGATGATTCACCGGGTTTGTAAGTTGCTTCAATAATGCGTAAGCCCAAAGAATCCTTAATAAGTTTGTAGCGGTTGGCTGCAACCTTGGTCGCATCCAAAGGATCGGCGACGGGGGCGGCGCCTTGTGGCCGGGTAGTCTCTACAAGCAAAACCTTTACTGTTGTTTTGCCAACATTTTTTACGCTGTGCACTTCTGCAGCTCTTATATTTTCCATGCCGGTCTTCATGTCCTGTGTCATTTTTGTGCCGTCTTTTCCGGTGAATTCTGCGGTACCTCCTTCGATCACATAAATGGCATAATCTGCATGTGAATGCAATGCAGATGAATCGCCGGGATTATAAGTGGCCTCAATAATTTGAATGCCCATTGTGTCTGTCAAAAGTTTGTAGAGATTTGGCGCGACTTTAACCGCTCCGCCAACAGTTTCTTGCATGGCTGGTTTTGTGCTGTCCATTTTTGTAGCGCTGCTGTCGGCAGTGCTGTCTGCTTTTTTCTCATTCGATCCGCAGGCAGTAAAGATGAATGAAATGGCAATTGCCAAAATAAATTGGCTCGTTAGCTTGGTGTTCATAAATTGTTTTTTTAAAGATTGAAGAAAATGGAAACAGGGCAAGAAGTTTTGCGCAGGTGCAAATTGTAACTAAATATAAGATTAATTAATTTACCGCAAGAAATAGATTTGCGCAGAATTGGCTTGGAGGGGCTTTTCATTGGAATTAGAATCATTAATCCGAAGTTTATTTTATTTAATTGTAACTTGAAGCATCTCACTTGCATTAATGAGTTATCACTAATTGATTTTTATTGCTCACTACCAAACTAAAAGTTTATGAAAAAGTTTATTCCCGCAATCTTTCTATGCATCATCTTTTTTAGCTGCAGCAATCCGGCAAAAACAGACGATGTCAAAACCGACAGCACCGCCAAAAAAGAAGTATTAAATTATCCTTTCACCCCCAAATATTCCATCAACTGGCAACCAGGTGATGAAAAAAATGCAGTGATCGCCCTCACTTCTTTTAAAAAATATCTCGATGGCGATGTAAAAGGATGTTTCGATTCCTTTGCCGACTCGATTGAATTCATCGCAGATAAATTTCATTACAAGGGAAAGAAAGACAGCCTGATGGCAATGATGATTCCGATGCGCGCATCCTTAAGTTCCACGTCTGCAGTGGTAGACACATGGCTCGCTGCTTATTATCCTGATCAAAAAGATACATGGGTCACAGTCTGGTCAACCCAAACATGGACAGACAAAAAAGGGAAGACTGATTCCGTCTATTTAGTTGACGATATCCAGCTAAAAGATGGAAAGATATTGCAGATAGATGAAAAACAAAGATTGTTCCCGGAAGCACCGAAGAAAAAATAATTACTTTATCCCTTAAATAAAAAGGTCCTGTCAGTAACGACAGGACCTTTTATTTATGAATGATTTGATATATCAGATAGCCCGATCGCACATACATTCAAATCAACGCTTCATTTTTGCAATGATGTTTATTCTTTTTTAAATAAAGTAAGCGATTCAGCTTATCTCACCTTCAACATACAAGCTGATTATTTCTTCTTCATCAATACATTTATAAAATCCTTTCCACTGTTATTTTTAAAATGCTCCGTACATTTTACTGAGCCGTCACCCAGGATTTCAAAATCAAAAGTGTGCAGCATTCCTTCAGGAAGCCAAGGAGAAGCGAATTTATTATCACCAACATATTTGGTAACGCGTCCGAAAGGATCTAATTTTTTTCCAAACACAAGATTATACCACAACCTTTTTTCGTGCACAAAGAAAGTGCAGTTAATAGTGTCGTCATCGGGATTAACATAAAATCCTGCAAGTTTATCTAAAGAAGCCGGTTCAACATCAAGTTTTTCTGCAATACTAATATCATAGACAACTTTTTTCTTTCCATCTCCTCCCGTTTGCACTTCGAGTATTCTTTTTTTCGCATTGGGAGAATTGGAGTATGGATCTGAAATAAGATACGGATCACCAGTAAAATAAAGTTGTGTGATCAGTGGCATATACCCTTCAGCACTTATCATCAAATGAAAATGTGCCGGACGATATGGTCCTCCTCCATCATTATATGGCACAGGTAAAATGGTATTGAAAACATAATGACCCTCATTATCGGTAAATGTCGTACCACGGTAGCGGAACTCGTTGGATGATTTATCATAGAGTCCATCGCTCGCGCAATGCCATAATTCCACTTTCGCTTTCTTGTAAGGAGTCGTGCAATCATCGTGTCTGACAATGCCACTTAATTCAACAAGGGTGCCGGGCTCTCCGGGTATCACCAAATTATTCCGCACCGGAGCATCTGGGCGATAATAGGGTCCGATGATATCTGTTGTGGTTTCGCAATCACCAATATATTTTTCTCCGTCAAATCGAATAAATCCGGAAGCGCTTACAGCTACTGCCCCCAATGCGGTATTTTTAATAAAGGACCTGCGTTGCATACAAGTATGTTTAATAATGATGAAAAAATCCGGTAACGGTGAGGTACAGAAGAAGGTTATTCAGAAAAGAGTGTGTGCAATATACTCTTTTTGTAATTTTTAAGAAACAGGAAGTGCTGATTTCTAACGCTCGGCAAGAAATTGTTATCCTTCTTTCTCATTTTCTAATCTTGCCACTGTTTTCTTTGCTGCTTCGAGTTTTAGTTTCTTGTTTTTCATGATCACCTTGTGGGTTATCCAATGTTCGATCCGGTTGTGAATGGGTTCAAGAATTACAGCAATGAGCAAAAGGCAAAGTAACATCCAAAGCGGAGATTCATTGGTGATTTTTACGACATACGGATCTACCAAAATATAGAAGTATTCAAACACCACCAGCAATCCGAGAATGCCAAGAAATTTGAGCCATCTTTCATGCACGATCACACTGCGGCTCATCACAAAAAAGAGGCTGATCAAAATAATAAGCCCTGCCGTAATTCCGATTAACTCCAGATTGTTTTTTCGTGCATGTTCTTCCGCCATTTTGTTAGCCGCAATTTCCTGCTGTCGCATATTTTCATCAAAGCTTAGGTTTTCCATTTCTTTTGATTTCTCCTCGCTGAAGATAGAATCTCTTATCGCTACCATGCCTGACAAATAGGTATAAGCGCTGTCGATATTTATATGTTTATAGTACGCAGCTAAAAAATCAGTTGCATTCAGCTGCATTTGAGAAATATGATTTTCTTTTGCCACCTGCAAAGCTTCTTTAGCATAATACAAACAGGAATCATTCCTGCCACCCTCCTGAAATATTTTGGCCATCCCCAGCAAGCATTCGCCTACAGATGCATAATCCTTGAATTGCCTGATATATGGCAAACTCAATTTGTAATTATCCATGGCGATCGCTGGCTGGTGCATAGCAGCATAAATTTTCCCGAGAATATTAAGGGCGCTTCCCATATTAACAGTATCCTTCAATTTAACAGAAAGATCATATCCTCTTTCAGTATAGAATCTTGCCGAATCCAGCTGGTTTAATTTTTCATAAATGTCCCCGAGATTTTCAAAAGTAATGGCGATATAGTTGGTATCGAGTGCCAGGTCTTTTGTTTTTAATTCATAATAAAGAGCCTTATTGAAATCACGCTGAAAATAATAGCTTGCATCAATGTTCGTGAGTGCTATGTATAATAGTTGCGTATCATTAATCTTCTCCGCTTTTTTCAGTGCCCGCAAACTCAAGTCCAATGATTTTGCGTTGTTACCGGTCTGAGAAAAGACGGTTGCCATGACGAGAAGACAGGCAGCTTCGCCGCGGGGATACCCGATAGCATGCGCCAGCGAAAAACCTTGTTGAGCAATTTTAATAGCAGTATCCGGGTTTAGATAACTATATTCCTGGCAAAGATTTGCCATTATAATCGTGCGTGAGGTATCTTGCTTTGCCGATGATAGCAACCGGTTGAGACTATCGATTGCCGGCGTTTGGGCAAAAGAGATTTGCTCAATAAACAGTAAGAGCAATAAAAGAAGGATTTTTTTCATAAAAAAATTATGAAGTGAGTTGCATGAAATAAATGCGTTACCTGTTATTGAGATTTAACCCGAACTCCGGAGAATCTACTCTTGAATATTCGACAAAATTCAACTCTTCAATCTCCCCTCGATGTCCAAATCAAATTTCTTCGCAGTCTCTTGTGCGATTTCATAACCTGCGTCGGCATGCCGGATCACACCCATTCCGGGATCATTGCGTAATACCCGTTTTAATCTTAGCCCGGCATCATCGCTTCCATCAGCAACGATCACCATTCCGGCATGAATACTGTAGCCCATTCCTACTCCGCCACCATGGTGCAAACTCACCCAACTTGCTCCGCCGGCAGTATTAACCAATGCATTTAATATGGGCCAATCGGCAACAGCATCACTTCCATCAAGCATCGCTTCGGTTTCGCGATTAGGAGAAGCAACAGAACCGGTGTCGAGATGATCGCGACCGATCACAATGGGCGCTTTTACTTTTCCGGTCCTTACCAAATCATTAAAAGCAAGTCCTGCTTTTTCGCGCTCGCCTTGTCCGAGCCAGCAAATGCGTGCTGGCAATCCCTGAAATGCAATTTTTTGTTGTGCTAATTTTAGCCATCGCTGCAATGATGCATTCTGTGGAAACATATTGGCGATGACTTCATCAGTCACGCCAATATCATTTGGATCACCGCTCAAAGCTGCCCATCGAAACGGACCTTTGCCTTCGCAGAATAAGGGCCTAATATATGCGGGAACAAATCCGGGGAAATCAAACGGTGAATGTTGATTAGTGAATAATGAGTGGGTGCGTTCTGCATATTCTTTGGCCCTGGCGCGGATATTATTGCCGTAATCAAAAACGATGGAACCCTTATCCATTAATTGTAACATCAGGTCAACATGATGGAACATACTTCTGTAAGCATACTCGATATATTGCTGGGGATTTTCCTGGCGAAGAATTTTTGCCTGTTCGTAGCTGAGTTCATGGGGCCAATAACCGATCAGTGGATCGTGTGCTGATGTTTGGTCGGTGACTGTATCGGGAATAATATTTCTTTTGATCAATTTTTCCAATAATGTTACAGCATTGCACAGTACGCCAATACTTTTGGCTATACCTTGTGATTTGTATTTCACTGCCTTGTCTATCGCCTCATCAATATCTAAGAATTTTTCATCGAGATATTTTGTTTCTATGCGTTTATCAATGCGCCATTGTTCCACTTCTGCTATCAAGGCAACACCTTCATTCATCGTAATGGCAAGTGGTTGCGCGCCGCCCATGCCACCGAGTCCGGCAGTAACGTTGAGCGTACCTTTCAAAGAACCATTCGCAGATGGGATTGAGCTACTGGTGGAAGAAAAATGTTTATTGGCAAGCGCGGCATAAGTTTCATACGTTCCCTGCACAATTCCCTGCGAGCCAATGTAAATCCAGCTGCCCGCGGTCATTTGTCCATACATCATCAACCCTTTTTTTTCCAGTTCGTCGAAATGTTCCCAGGTTGCCCAATTCGGAACGAGTTGCGAATTTGATATCAGTACACGCGGAGCGTCTTTATGTGTTTTTAATATGCCAACGGGTTTCCCACTCTGTATCAATAAAGATTCATCGTTCTCTAAAATTTTTAATGCGGCAATGATATTGTCAAGCGCTTCAAAATTTCTTGCCGCTTTTCCACGACCTCCATAGACAATCAGCTCATCGGGGCGTTCTGCCACTTCCGGATCGAGGTTGTTCAGTAACATCCTCAATGCCGCTTCCTGGATCCAGCCTTTGCAACTGCGAGTGGTTCCCGTCGGTGTCTTGTATCTGATGGCATCGTATCGTTTATCAATTGTTGTACTCATAAATTGTTTTTTGTAACCAGCAATCTTGATTCGGATAAATGAAATGACTCGGTGTTCAAACCATTTTCATATTCTGAAATCTGCAAAATTTTCATTCAATTCAACATTTCTACCCATAGCAAATCCGTTCACTTTCTCCACAAAAGAAAAATCCTTGATGATGTTGGTGATGCTATTGATGTCATCAGCAAAAATTCTGTCTTCTTCTGCAAAACCAACGAACTCACGAACATGCTTATGCGCAAATTCGAGAATGGCGCTGCTCTTTAGCGGCCGCCTGAATTCAATAGCCTGGCATGCCGTCAATAATTCTATCGCTAAAATATATTCCAGATTATCCAGCACGCGATTCACTTTTCTTCCGCTGATGCTGCCCATGCTCACATGATCTTCCTGTCCGAGCGAAGTTGGAATACTGTCCGCACTTGAAGGGAAACATAATGTCTTGTTCTCGCTCACCAAGGCAGCTGTCGTGTATTGCGGGATCATAAAGCCACTGTTCAGCCCTACATTATTCATTAATAATAATGGTAAACCCCATTTACCCTCTAATAATAAATAACAACGACGATCAGAAATATTACCAATTTCCGCAGATGCAAAACAGGCATAATCCAAAACCAGCGCCAATGGCTGTCCGTGGAAATTGCCGCCGCTGATTGTATCATTCTCTCCTAAAATGATGGGATTATCAGTTACAGCGTTCAATTCAATTTCAGTCAGTTCTTTTAAATGAAGCCAGGCATTCCGGCTTGCGCCATGTACCTGCGGCATGCAACGCAGAGAATAAGGATCCTGCACTCTCCCACAATCAATATGGCTCTGCATGATGTCACTATCAGTGAGCAATAACCGTAAACGCTGCGCGACCAATTTGTTCCCCGCAAAAGGCCGAAGATCATGCAAACGTTCATCGAAGGGTGCTTTGGTGCCTGTCAGCGATTCAAGGCTCATGGCCCCGATAATATCTGCGGCTTCCAAACAATTATGCATCCGCTGAACCGCCTTGACAGCAAACGATAAAATGAATTGAGTGCCATTTATTAATGCAAGTCCTTCTTTGGGGCCAAGTTGTATCGCAGATAACTCGAATCGTTCAAGCAGCTCGTGGGTCTTATATTTTTGTCCCTTATAGAAAACTTCACCCAATCCGATCAATGGCAAAAATAAATGCGCAAGTGGCGCCAGATCGCCAGATGCACCAACAGAACCTTTTTCAGGAACAACGGGAATGACATCATTTTCAATATGCCACAAAATTCTATGCAGGGTTTTTATTTGTACACCTGAAAATCCTTGCGCTAAGGCATGCACTTTTGTGATGAGCATGATCTTCGCCACCTGGATCGGGATCGGATCGCCAACACCAACGCTGTGACTTTGTAAGATTTTGTGCTGAAGCGTAATGGTATCTTCTTCCGAAATTTTTGTGTTGGCAAGAATTCCAAATCCGGTGTTTACTCCATATACTGTAGTGTTGTGTTCAACAATATTCTGAACGTGTTGCTGACTAGAATTTATTTTTTGAATTGCCTGGGCAGATAGAATTCCTTTGGCAGAACCATTTGCTAATGCAATCGTTTTTGCGACGGTTAGTTGGTCAATACCGTAATTGAAAGTTGGATTCATAATTTAAGCATCAAAAATAAGTCGATTAGTTGAAAAGTAGCTAAGATGAGATCGTAAGCCCTTCGCTGAATACAAAGCATTGCTTCATTCACTGCGGTGACGTTTATTTTTTATGGGCGATGAAGCCATTTATCAATTGTCCAATTCAACGCTTCAATCATTCAACTTATCAGCCATTCATATATACTGATTAATCATATTCTCCAGCCACTCTTGTTTACCGCTGACCTGTTTTGGTTCTCCATGAGCGATGGCAAACGTGCGCAGATCTTCAAGAGATAGGTTCCCATTTTCAAAATCTTTTCCTTCCCCACTGTTAAATGAAGCATATCGTTGTTCGCGGAATTGTTTGTAAGAAGATTTTTGCAAAACATGATCAGCAATAATAAATGCACGGGCGAATGCATCCATGCCGCCAATATGCGCCAAAAAAATATCTTCAAGATCGGTTGAATTTCTCCTCGTTTTTGCATCGAAGTTTACGCCGCCGCCTCCAAATCCGCCGGCTTCAAGAATGATCAATGCAGACTCAATCAATTCATTTAGGTTGATCGGAAACTGATCAGTGTCCCATCCATTCTGATAATCGCCCCGGTTTGCATCGATGCTGCCGAGCATATTTGCATCTGCAGCAACCTGCAGTTCATGCTGAAATGTGTGACCGGCAAGCGTCGCATGATTCACTTCAATATTCAATTTAAAATCCTTTTCCAATCCGTAATGACGAAGGAAACCGATCACCGTTGCAGCATCGTAATCATATTGATGTTTTGTTGGCTCGCAGGGTTTTGGCTCGATAAAAAATGTTCCTTTAAATCCATGCTTGCGCGCGTAATCACGAGCGATCGATAAGAACCTTGCGAGATGATCTAGTTCGCGTTTCATATTGGTATTAAGCAAACTCATGTAACCTTCTCTCCCGCCCCAAAAAACATAATTCTCTCCCCCAAGTTCAATGGTTGCATCCATTGCATTTTTGATTTGCGTTCCGGCATAAGCCACTGCAGCAAAATCAGGATTGGTAGAAGCGCCATTCATGTAACGCGGATTTGAAAAGACATTTGCGGTCCCCCACAACAGCCTTACCCCGCTCGCCGATTGTTTTTGTCTTGCATATTCGACAATCGTCTGTAACCGCAATTCATATTCACCAATAGAATTGCCTTCATCGATCAGGTCAATATCGTGAAAACAATAATATGGAGCGCCAAGCTTGGTGATAAGTTCGAAAGCCGCATCCATCTTATCCTTGGCGCGTTGAACAGGATCCCCGGATTGATTCCATTCAAAATTTTTTGTTCCGGGACCGAAAGGGTCTCCGCCTGTATTACAGAAGGTATGCCAGTAACAAACGGCAAACCGCAGATATTCTTTCAAGGTTTTCCCCGCAACGATTTTATTTTCATCGTACCATTTGTAAGCAAGTGGATTATTGGATTGAACGCCTTCAAATTTTATTTGTCCAATGCCCTTAAAAAATTCTTTGTCGCCTGTAACGATGGTCATAGTGTATATTTTTATTAGTACAAATTAGGTATTTTCAATACTCGATTTTTATAACAATGATAATAATTCCTTCTTCCAACCCTGATAAATGTCCCCCGTTTGCTGAAGTGATTTTGTTTCCGGTTCAATTTTTTTCACCATTTCCATTCCTCTGAAACTTTCAGCAAAATTTTTATAGTACCCTGAACCAACCCCCGCTGCGCGAGCTGCACCGACCGCACCATCGGTGCTATACAATTCGATCGAACAATTTGAAACATTTGAAAAGGTTTGGGCAAACACTTCACTCAAAAACATATTTGCGTAACCTGCCCGAATTGTCTTTAATTCCATTTTCATTTCTTTCATTATTTCCATTCCATAATTCAGTGCAAAAACAATTCCCTCCTGCGCTGCACGCGCAACATGGGTACGATCATGTGTGTTGAATTGCAAACCTTTCAAATTTGCGCCAGGGTTCTTATTCTCTAAAATTCTTTCCGCGCCATTTCCAAAAGGGAAGAATTGTAACCCTTCGGCGCCCATTTTACTTTTGGCAGCTAAATTATTTATTTGATCATATGACAGACCGACAAAGACGTTTTTGCGCAGCCAGCTATTGAGAATCCCGGTTCCATTCACACACAATAGTATTCCATAACGTTTATCGATGTCCGTATTGTTGACATGAACAAATGGATTCACTCTTGATCTTCTGTCGTACTCGACACGATCCGTTACGCCATAAACCACTCCTGAAGTGCCTGCCGTTGCGGCAATTTCCCCGGGTTGCAGGACATTCAATGAGTAGGCATTATTGGGTTGATCGCCGGCGCGATAACAAACGGGAGTACCTTTTGCGATTCCTAAAATCACACTTGCTTCATTATTTATTCTTGCCTGTTCACCAAAAGTGGGAACAACTGAGGATAAAAGATCTTCATCAATTTGGTAATAATCCAATAATTCCTTTGCAATGGAATTGCTCTGATAATTCCAAAAGATGCCTTCCGACAATCCTGAAATTGTTGTAGCCGGTTGGCCGGTTAATTTTAGCGCAATATAATCTCCCGGCAACATTATCTTAAAGATCTGCTCATAAATTTCCGGCTCATTTTCTTTTACCCATTTTAATTTTGATGCCGTAAAATTTCCGGGAGAGTTAAGAAAATGCTGAAGACAAAATTCTTCTCCCAAAGCACTAAAAGCCTTTTCTCCAAATTCGACTCCGCGACTATCACACCATATTATTGATGGTCGCAATGTTTTTAAATTTCGATCAACACAAACCAACCCATGCATTTGGTAAGAAATGCCAATGGCCATTATATCGTTTGGCTTATACGACACCTGTTGTTGCAATTGTCTTGTTGCATTAATCAATTCACTCCACCATTTTTCAGGGTGCTGTTCGGCAAAACCCGGTTTAACTGAAATGATCTCCATTTCATGGGAAGGAGAAAATGCTGAGGCAATTATTTTTCCTGAATCCGCTTGCAGCAATGCAGCTTTTATTGAAGATGAGCCAATATCGTATCCTAATAAATATTTCATCGCAGTTTAAGCAGTAGGCAATTTAGTAAATCTATTCATTAACCATATTTATTACTTTATGAAAAACAAACTTGCTATTTTTAAGGCAATAAAAGAAACAATATGTATGAAAATAAACGTCAGCCTTTAGCTCCAAAAAGAATTTTTTACCGCCGGATGGCAAGAAATGCTATAATCGGGTTCTTCATCATTTTTATTTGCCTCATGATCGGCGTAATTGGTTATCATTATACCGCAAAAATTGAATGGCTGGATTCATTGCATAACGCCTCGATGATTTTAAGCGGCATGGGACCCGTTGTGGATATTAAGACGGATATCGGTAAATGGTTCTCTTCTTTTTATGCCCTATTTAGCGGAGTTGTTTTTATTACTAACATAGGAGTTATTCTTGCGCCAGCAGTGCATCGTTTTTTTCATCGCCTGCACGTGGAAGCAAAACAATAGAGGTGATCGGCAAAAGGACATGACGAATGTTGTACCCATCATTACCAGGAAATTGTTCGCACCATCAACATACTTATTCTTTTTTCACCAGAACAATTTTTGAGCGGTCGGATTTGTATATTTTATCGTAGTAGTTGACCAGATCCGTATAATCTGCTGCGGGGAACTCGCCGCTATATTGTTCCCGGTAGCGATAATATAGAATTTTATCAGCAGTGATTTTCACCGAACAAAAATACTTCCCAAATTTACTTTCAATTTTTGTGTCGGCAGGAAATGCTTCGGGTTGATAACCTGAAGGCACTTTTATTTCCACAGTATCCACGTCTTTATATTCTGACCGGAGTTCAATGGGATACTTTCTTTCTTCTTCGGTTTTTAATTTTGTTTCGGAGCGATTTAATATGTTCGGATTGATAAATAATCTTTTTCCACTTACCTGCGCATAGTTATTGGCTGTCAGTTCGATTGATTCATCAATAGATGGCGGAATGTTATTCTTCTGTTCTTTATAGTCAAACTTCGTCACATCGTAAGTGGGAAGATCGATTTCTGATTTTAATTTTTTAAGTAACTCATCCTTGGATCTGTATTCCAGGTCCATTTCCAGTTCATCTTGTTGTTCGGCTTTATAATTTGTATTTATAAAAGCAGATAGGTTTCCATCACCATTTAATGTGGCAGAAATTCTCCGGATTTGTAAATTATCGTTAACACCATATTTCGGAGTGTGCACCAATGTACCTCCACTTTGATCAACCAATAACCCCCAGCGATCTGCAGTAAAGCTGCTCAGATAACCTGCCGGCAACTCATGATCTGTACACTCCAGCCAAACCGTATCTTTCAAGAGCGGCACACAACAAATAACATGATTGAATTGTGATTCTGAGAAATCGCTCACAATTTGTTGCGCATTTTTGCCTGCACGAATGATCACATATTTACCATCAATGCCAGCCTCTTTTAATAGTGCAACCATAAAATTGGAAAGCGCTTTGCAATCGCCATATTTTTTTGTAGAGACATAGGTCGCATCAAAAGGTTGCCAGCCGCCAATACCAAATTGAATGCTTACGTAGCGCGTATTTTTTTGAAGATAATTATACAGTGCAGCGATCTTCTCTTTTTGGGTTTTTAGGTTATCCGTTAATTCATGCACTTCTTTTTTTACGTTATCGGGCAATGCATCTCTTGATTTGGTAAGCTGATAAAAAAAAGCGCCGAAGTTTTTCCAGGTGGACATATTCCCGGCATATCCTTCTGCCTCAAAATCAGAAGGCGCGATCAACACGTGAGGCGTCAAGGTTACAAAAGAAGGCGCCAGTGATTCAGTCAGTTTTGCGGGGAGATTACTTATTTGCCAGGTGTAAGTTCTCTTATCTCCATTTTCAGTGATGACCGGCGGTTGAGAAAAATTAAATTCTTTATAGCGGATCATATAATTTTTTGGAGCGATGATCACGTATTTGCTTTGTTGCACTGCCATACGATGCGCATTTTGCGGGATCCAGTCTTCAAAATTTCTGATCCCATTTATTTCGTCTTCTTCTTCATATTGCACGGTATATGGATAGACCCTGTAATAGAATCGATTTATCTTATATCGTGCATCCGTTATTAGATTTTCGTCGCCGGTCCCGCTAAAATCCTGCATGTCTTTCTTTTTGACATGTTTTATTTCTTTTCCATTCTGATCATATAATGTTCCGGAAACTGAATTCACTGAAACGAACTTGTCATAATAAGCAATATAGTCTCCATGTTCGTTTCCGTCTTCATTGAGAACAGTATACGCGATACGCGTATTTATTAAAGCTTTTGCCGGCGATTTTATTTCAATGGTGATTTCTTCATTTCGTTTTACAACATCAGCATTCTTTTTTAATGAATCCGGAATTGATGCAACACTGTAAGTTTGTGCAGACAGTGCAAGCGGAAGGCTTACCACTATGAATCCGATAAAATTTTTCATAGCATTATTTTTTCTTTTTAAAAACGATTTGTTCATTTTCTAATTTGATAGCCCTTGCAAAAAAATCGCGAAGGTTGGGATATTCTGCAGGCTCAAATGTTGCCTTATTCAGTTTCATGCGCCACCGTAATTGAATATTCGAATCACTTTTCCCTATCATGTACTCAAAAAACCCGTCCTTATCATTCAAGGTGATTTTTTCAGATTTTGGCATCTCATCAACGATATAACCCGAAGGAATTTCCATATCCAATATATACACCTCGTCTGACGTGTAAGGCATTTCTACAGGGTATCTCCGTTCACTGGACTTTAAAGGATTCTCTTTATATCTCTCGCCAATGATCGGGCTGAAATAAATGATATCCGAGTTGGTGGCATTTTTGAATGCAAAGTCATAATGAAGCGTAACCGGATCGTCCAATTGTGTTAATGAATCAATACCTATATTCTGAATATCGATCTCATTTTCAAAAGAGTTTTTCACGTCTTTTATAAAATCATCCTGTTTTTTTTCAGAAACTTTTTTTCGAATGGTATTGGATTGATAAAATCCATACTGACATTGGAAACTTCCGGAAATATCATGTGGTGATTTGTCGTCATTTACAATAAATACAGATGTCATTTTCTTTTCTGCAAGAGAGTCAGCAACCAGATAAACCGGCGTTGTGTTGCCTTTTTGAATAATTCTCAATTCGCCATTATAACAATACTCCGGCAAATGATTGAAACTTAAAAATTTTTCGCTCGCATCCAAAAAATAAACCTTCGAATCTATGGAGGCGGCGCAGACAACATAATTGAACTTGCTGATTACCGGGTAAACCATGTTGGCGAACCCGTGATTGCGGGTACTTAAAATTACCGGGTCAGATTGTATTTCTTCATGGTTAAGCATTGCAGCCAGTAATAGATTTATTTCAGCAACATTACCGCTTCTGTTTTCAAAAATTGTTTTTAAGGAGGTCGTAAGTCCATTCCCCTGCTGCAGGGTACATTTAAAATTGTCCCTGACAAATGAATAGATTTTTTTTGCTTTTTCTAATTTCGAATCCGAACGCTGAACAATTTTTTGCAGGTCTTCGTCCAGCCACCTGTTATTTTTATTTAGATCGGCTCCAAAACTTTCGAAGCCCATTAATGATTCTGAAAGCTTTGGCCAACCCGGCAGTACATCCTGTGTTATATTGGTGCTGAGATTGGTAACATACGATAACTGAAATTCCACTTTGGCTACATAGTTGTCGATCGTCGTGGTAAAATTTTCCCGTTTTAATGGATCAACGTCTTTCATGACCCAGTGATGTTTTTGCACAACAAATCCAAACTCATTTTCGTAAGTTTCATCATCAATATAAAAAGGATTATACCCCTGTTTCAGGGTCAGATAATTGTAAGCCTTAGGAATAGACACCGAATACTCGCTCCACATGCACGGATATTCTTCCTGAAATTGCCATGGATAAAGCTGAAGAAGGACCCCCGATTCAATGGCGAAAGAAAATTCAATAATAGATCCTTCTTTGACGTCGGGGAATGTGAATTTTTTTAATAGAATATCTTTTGTATAATTTTCGGTAAAGATCGATTTCCCGTCCAGTTTGGTGGTTATTATCTTGCCATTTTCCAAATTGTAGGTATTGGCTTTTATATCATAAACATGTTGCCCCCCTGTTCCCTTGTCATTGTAGGGTATCGTTATATTGGCTGCATTGAAGCCAGCTTTGTTTAAGATTCTGATCCGTTTATAATGTGTAAAATGGACTTTGAACTGAAGACCTACGGATTCAAAGTGGCACTCGCCAATATCTGAAATGACAATCGCCGCAGTGCTTGTATCTACTTTAGAAGTGGAAAGATTAAAATCAGCAATACTGATCTTGCCAAATTTGGCGTCGGGCTTTTCCTGTGCGCATAGGCAGGTGCCCAAAAAAATCAATAGGCTTAAAAGCGTGGTTGATTTAAACATGGATTTTCTTTTTGTTCAGTGGTTTTTAATTCACACAATAAGGCAAAGCCCAATGCTTACTTTTTCTTTTTGAATACAATTTGCTCACTTTGTTTTTTTACGATGTCAGCAAAAAAATTGCGAAGCGTATTATAATCATCAGGATTAAAATTTGCTTTATTTAATTTAATGCGTGAGCGCAATTGAACATTTGTCTCATTTTTTACAATTAAATATTCAAAATAGCCATCGTTACCATTTAACAGGACTTTTGCCGATTTTGGTAGTTCATCAACAATGTATCCGTTGGGGATTTCCATATTAAACACATAAGTTTCATCCATGATGTAAGGCATTTCAACGGGATATTTTCTTTCTGCAGATTTAAATGGATTTTCTTTTAATCCTTCAGACATCATTGGATTAAAATATAAAATGTCCTCATCGGCAGCTATTTTAAAATCAAAATCGTAACTTATTTTTGCGGGCATTTCAAATTGCGTGAGCGAATCGATGCTGGTGTTGACAATATTATAATCGGGATTATATGATTTGATATTTTTAAAATAATCGTCTTCAGATTTTTTTGAAATTTTCTCTCGCAAATTGTAAGATTCGATATTTCCGAATGTGGATCCATATGATCCGCTTAGGAATCCCCCGCCTTTTTCATCATTAATGATCATTACACTGGTAATCTTTGATTCTTTAAGCGAGTCCGGGCTTAAATTTATTATATAAGGGTGCTCAGCATTTATCATTCTTGCTCCGCCGTTGTAGCACTCATCATTAAGTTTGTTAAAACCCAATTTCGGCCAACTTGCGTCGAGCAGGTAATTTTTATTATTATCTTTCGCCGTACATATTACGTAATTGAATTTATACATCAGCGGATACATATCATTAGTATAACCGTGATCGCGGGTACTGAGAAGGACCGGATCTGCCTCAATATTTTCATGGCGAAGCATGGCTACGAGCAATAAATTTATTTCCGCAATATTTCCACTTTTGGCTTTAAAGACATTTTTTAGAGAGGTCTTCGTATAAATGCCCCAATGATCGGTACAGGTAAAATGATCTCGGATATAGGTGTATATTTTTTGCATTTTTTCCAGTGATGATGCAGAACCGGCAGTTATGGAATTTATTTCGCTATTCATCCACCCATTATCATTATTTAGCGCTGCTCCGAAATCCTCATCCTTCATCAGTTTTTCACTGGCTTTAAAATAATTGCCCAGGACGTCACGGCGCTCACTGGTTTCTGTGAATTGAATATAATGTAACTGAAATTGAATACGGGAAACGTAATTTTTCAGGGTAGTGACAAAACTTTCATCATTCAATACGGGTACGTCTTTCATTACCCAACGCCGGTCGGTGGCGGTGCTGTTTATGTGGTACACATCATCACTTTCTGTTCCTCCGGATTCGCGCACCGTATAGTTAGCCGCTACGTCTTTGGATGCGTCAATAAAAAAATGCTGATCACCCTGGGTCAGAAAGATATAATGAAAGAATTGCGGCACCACCACTTCATATTCACTCCATAAACAGGGATATTCCCCCTGAAAATTCCATGACCGCAAAGCATTATAATAATCGGATTTGATCGTGTAGGCAATATCCACTATCGAGCCTTCTTTCACGCCAGGCATCGTAAATTTTTTATCCGAATAATTCTTGTCTACTTTATCGGTAAATACCGACTTGTCGTCCAGCTTCGTTTCCACTATATTACCATTCTCAAGATTGAAAGTAGACCCTTTTACTTCTGCGAGCTTCTCTCCGTTTTGCCCATCATTATAAAGCGAAATTTCTTCGGAAGCGGCATCAAACCCTCTTTTACTAAGAATTTTAATCCTTTTAAATCTTTTAAAAACAAGCGTAAAATCTCCTTTCGAGTTTCCTTCAAATGACGTATTGCCGATATCAGCAATGATCACCGCAGCAGCGCCGGAATCAATTTTATTTTTGGAGAGATCAAAATCAGCTGCCGTAATTTTGCCAAACTTGATATTTAGCTTTTCTTGCGCAGAGAGATAACTTTGTAATAATAAAATGCAAGCAAGTATGCAGGCAATCTTTTTGGGACTCATAGGTTATTTTGTGGTTAGGGTTAAAATGAGAAATTAAAATAAGAAAAAAAATTGTAATTACAATGGGTCAACACCAAAATTCATGTCGCTGAATTTAAAAAATCATACCGCAACAATAAAAAACCTTGCACAAACATTGGGATTTGATTATTGCGGAATCGCGCCAGCTCAGGTTCTCAATGAAGATGCACGCCGGTTGGAGTTTTGGCTATCTAAGGGTTTCCATGGAGGGATGAAATATATGGAGAATTATTTTGATTTAAGAGTTGATCCAACCAAACTTGTTCCCGGTGCGAAATCTGTAATCACTTTACTATTGAACTATTTTCCTTCTCAACATCAACAGGAAGATTCTCCCAAAATATCGAAATATGCTTTTGGGAAAGATTATCACGAAGTGATCAAAGAAAAATTGAACGGGCTCATCCAGTTGATCAAATCAACTATAGGAGAAATTCATGGTCGGGGGTTTGTTGACAGCGCCCCCGTGCTAGAAAGAACCTGGGCACAAAAAAGCGGATTGGGCTGGATCGGCAAGAATGGAAATCTGATCAATAAAAAATCGGGCTCTTACTTTTTTATTGCCACATTGATCGTTGATCTGAAATTAGATTACGATGATCCATTTGTGAAAGATTACTGCGGAACATGTACAAAATGCATTGATGCCTGTCCAACAAATGCAATTCTTGATGAAAAGATCATCGATGGAAGTAAATGCATTTCTTATTTCACCATTGAATTGAAAGATGCGTTGATTCCCGATGATATGAAAAACAAATTCGACAACTGGATGTTTGGCTGTGATGTTTGCCAGGATGTTTGTCCGTGGAATCGTTTTTCCAGCCCAACAAATGAAATTGAATTCACCCCAATACCAGAAGTCCTGAATTTTTCTGCAAACGATTGGGAAGAGTTAACAGAGGAGAGTTTCAAAAAGATCTTTCAAAACTCTCCATTGAAAAGAGCAAAGTTTAATGGTATAAAAAGAAATTTAAAATTTATCGGCCGCATCTAAAATTCAAAACCCGCTTTGATAACAAATCGATTCAAATGATAACTGATTTTTGAATCTTTGACCGGCATCGCTTCAGCCCCATAACCAATATAGGTGTAATTGCTACCAAATTCTGTCAATGTTTTATAACTGTATCCAAGACTGAATGATAAATTATTAACCGGGCTTAGTCTGAAAGTGTACCCTGCCCCTGCCTGGGCATAAAATCCGTTTTTCAGTTTATCATTGACCGGAAATTGTTTGGTTTCTTTATCCGTTCTCCATCCAAAATCTATTCCCGCATCTCCAAATAGAAAAAATCTATTGACTGTTTTACCAAATTCCTTTCTTATGTGAGCAAATAAGGGAACAGTCCTTATCCGGTAAAAATCAAGTCCAAGACCAACTCCTGCAAACCAGCTCTTGTATTTTAAGCCATTAATGGTTTCAAGCTGAAAGGCAGATCCCGCCTCCCCTTCGATCAATCCGACATTATTAATAGAGTAAAGGTTTGCGATTGCATTTTGTTTTTGTTGTTGCGCAAAACAATTCATTGAACAAACAATTATTATTGTCGCACACAAAATTTTTTTCGCTGTCATGATAATAAAGATTTAAAGTTTGCCTATTAAATGGATATTGCTGATGTCTGAATAATCATATTCATACAATCCATTTTTTGCCAATACAATCGCCAACCCGTTCATTGCAATTACATCATACACTTCCGCATCTTTCAAATCAGCGATCATCTGCAAATTGTTTACATCATTTGCATTAAACACTTTCAGTCCATCTTTTCCGTCGCATACAAATAAATTATTGCTGTCTTTTGACAAGCCGATGGGATGGGTAAGTTGATATGATTGCACCAAAAATGAATTGTTCAGGTCCTGGATGTTCACAACCTGCAATTCATTATTGAATCCAAGACAAGCGCTCGAATCATTGATGGTTACATACGCATAGTTATTATCGGCGATCACGGGGTCACAGCCACGCATATGCGTAAACTCACCATTCAAAACGGGATTACCGGGCGAAGCCTGTATGTCATACATGTAGACACCGTTGTTGGTTCCCACAAATAATTTGTCTTTGAAGGGATAAATAGTTTCTACATGGTAGTCAACCATCACCTGATTTGAATAAGATGGTTGAAAAGGATTAGCGATACTATAAGTATTTAAATTACTATAATCAACGGTGTACAGATAATCATTAATAATTGTAAATCGCGATAAAGAGCCATTTGTTCCTGTTACAACACCGCTGCTCACCGTAGAAGAATATGCAGTGGGTACGGCAGCCAGCGTATAACAGTTGGGACATCCGCTGAAAACAACCGGATAAACCCTTCCACTATTATTCGGAGAGTAATCAACTGTCGTATCACGCGTAGACCAGCCCACAATCGCGTTGATGGAATCGGGGTCTGTTGAACTACCATAAAAATAGATGCTGTTATAGGGAAAAACATTTGCGTCAAAATTTTTGGTGATCACCTTTGTCGGGTCGCTGATGTCAAATGATACCAAATCGCTGTAAGCATCGGCGTACATTGCATTTCCGCGGATCGCAAAATCCTGGTTACCGGGAATATTTATAAAAGAGATATTTTTTGGGTTTGACGGATCGCTATTATCAATGATATGAATTCCCACTCCTGTTTCACTCATAAAAATATATTTCCCGAATACACCGATCTTTCCCGGAGTGGATATGGAAATTGCGGGAGTACTCTTGATCGATTCTCTGAATTTGGTGAGCGGTTCATAAATCGGCGTGCTAATTTGGTAGGTATACCTGATCTTATCTTTCATGCAACCGGTGAAGGCGATAATGAGGGTGAGCAAAACCATCACAGAGCAATTGGTTGAAAGCAGTCTTTTCATAAAATGAATAATTTTAAACGCTGACTGTCAAACAAAAGCTATCGTTGCATCCACGAATTATTTTTTTTGTGGAATGAAGCTGAATTTTAATCCGGCATAAAAAATATGTTGCTTCGTATTGGCCTGATTATTTAAAACATTTGTTGCTCCATATTGAACTTCAGGTCCGATTAGAAAAAGATTTTTCTTCTGGTAAAAACCAACCGAAAAGCCGGTAATGGCATTGAGCTGCATCTTATTGAACAGTGAATTATTATTATAATAAACTCCTGAAATTTTATCATATTGAAGTGCATCGGCGCTGAGGAGATATGAAATGGAAAATCCTGCCTGCCAGTTTATCAGTAATTTTTTGCTGCTATTTAATTGCAGCTTCAGTAATAAAGGCAACTCAATAAAATGATAGTGATTGACATAGGTTCTTGATGAACCACTGGTATAGTAAGAACCCTGCGCTACACTTACCGGAGTTATGCTTCCAATAGTATAATTGTTGGAGGAGTAAACATATGCTACCGTGTCACCAGGTTTACCTGTGGTGATACTGGTTGAATAATAATGGTAATTCAATCCTGCAGATACTGAAACAGTTGAGGATAAAGATCTCTTAAAAAAAACACCCGCATAATAGGAAAGGCCCGATCGCATGGATGATGGAGTATGAATGGTAACTGGATTTCCAGTCGCAGAGGCGGGAACATTGGCATAATAGGTACTTCCTAAAGTATTATTAATACCGGAACTCCCAAAACCCGCCGTGAATCCAACTTTGATTGATTTTGAATTTTGAGAAACCGGATCATTGAATGCTGATTTCATGGCAACAACTGAATCCGTAGTCTTTTTTTCTGATTTAACTTCCTGATCATTTTTTTTGTTGAAAGAATCAGTTGCGTTTATAGTTTGTTGGGATCTGCTTTGGGGTTTCCCAATTTCTTCATCATTATTTTTCTCGATCGATTTGTCATGATCATTGTTATTCACAATATCATTGGCGTTCTTCTCTTTGATATCTTTATCCTTACTGGAAACTGAATTAAGATAAAGGGATCCATCGGCATTACTGCTTTTTGGTTTCCCATTTTTAGTTCTTTGGTGCAGAGATCTGCCTTGGACTAACCCTGATTTTATTTCTGCATTAGCATCTATGGCAACTTTACCCGCCCGATCTGTTATGCTATTTGTTATGGTCTTCCTCTTTTTTAAATCTTCTTTAGGAGCTTCTGTTGACCTATTTATTGCAGTATGATCACTATTTTTCTTTGGAGGAACTGCAGCAGCTTTCTCTGTTATATCTTTCTTGCTGATATTTTCTGTGCCGCTTGCTGCTTTTTCATTTTTGACATTTAAATTTTCTTGCTCAGCAATCTTGGTAGCCTTCGAAATATTTTTATCTCTGTTGAGAAATACCCAGTAACCGGCTCCCAGCAATAAGCCGCTCAATAAAAAGATCCACAGCATGGGCAGTCTGCGTTTCTTTTCCTTTTTCATTTCGTCCTCCACTTTTTTCCACACCTCGGCTGAAGGACTAAATTGTAGTTCCTCCATCTTGCGCTGCACATGCTTTTCAAATTCAGGGTCGTGCATAAAATTCTGTTTTATTATCCAACGAGTTTTTTTTTATCCAACTGATCAGCAATGCTCTCGCCCGGGCATATTGTGACCTTGAGGTTCCTTCATTGATGCCCAATATTTTCCCTATTTCTACGTGACTATATCCTTCCACCGCATGTAAATTGAAAATGGTTTGATAACCCGAAGGCAATTGGCGTATTAAATCGGCAAGTTCTTTTGCATTAAGCTTCAATTGCGGATCATCATCAGAAACCGGGTGTAAGCCACTATCGGCAAATGAAAGATCATATTGATACCGGCTCTGACTTTTTAAGTAATTGATTGCGGTGTTTACCATAATGCGCCTTATCCAGGCACCCAACTCTCCTTCTCCTTTATATTGATTCAAGTTCTTGAACACTTTGATAAAACCTTCCTGCAACACATCTTCGGCATCGGTCATGGACTTCGTGTAACGATAACAAACACCAAGCATCGGATTGGCAAAAAAATCATAGAGCTCCCGCTGGGCGGCAGCTTTGCCCTTTAAACAATCTTTCACCAATTGATTTTGATCCATGTTCCGTTATGCTGACAATGCCAATATACAAATCGTTGCATCATTATTAAAGATGTCTGCCATTAATTTCCCCATTTATCTGGACCCTTTCAATAATGCTACCAACCATGCCTGTTCGCATATTTCTGCTAAGGCAAGGCGACCAGCTAATGGGTTTTATCGACATTTTCCTATTTTCACACTCTCATTATGTCTTCATCATTATCAGATCGCGACCAGCAAGTAATCTGGCATCCCTATACGCAACACAAAAACATGCTACCGCCGATTCCCATAACAAAAGGCGAGGGCACATTATTGTTCGATGAAAACAACAACAGCTATATTGATGCGATCAGTAGCTGGTGGGTAAATGTTCACGGTCATGCACATCCCTATATTGCCCAAAAAATATATGAGCAGGCGAAAAAATTAGAGCATGTTATCTTCACCGGATTTACGCATGAACCGGCGGTAAGTCTGGCTGAAAGATTATTGAAGATCTTACCTGGCAATTTCTCAAGAATATTCTATTCGGATAATGGTTCCACAGCAGTTGAAGTGGCCATTAAAATGGCTATTCAATTCTGGAGTCAGCAGGCGGATGCCGGAGACCAGAAATCAGCAAACGATAATCATCATGTAAAATACCGTCATCGGATCCTGGCTTTCCGCAACTCCTATCACGGCGACACCTTTGGCGCAATGAGTGTGAGCGAACGTGGTGTTTTTACTTTGCCATTTCATGATCATTTATTTGAGGTGATCTTTATTGACACCCCGACTAAAGCAAATTTCGGGCATATAAAATCAGTCATTGATCTTTATGCAAATGAAATTGCCTGTTTTATCTATGAACCCTTATTGCAGGCTGCCGGTGGAATGTTGATGCATGAGGCAGAAATGCTGGATGAACTATTGACAGAAATAAAATCAAAAAATATTATTTGCATTGCCGATGAAGTGATGACCGGTTTTTATAGGACGGGAAAATTTTTTGCCAGCGAATATTTACAAAACAAAGCCGATATTATCTGTTTGAGCAAAGGATTAACAGGCGGAACAATGGCTCTCGGCGTTACAGCAGCTTCACAAAAAATATTTGATGCTTTTTTAAGTGATGACAGAACCAAAACCTTTTTTCACGGGCATTCATTCACCGCAAACCCAATTGCCTGCGCTTCCGCCCTTGCGAGTCTGGATCTGATAGAAAAAGAAGATTGCGTCTTACGCATAAATAACATGGTAAAGAAAAATAAAGAATTTATTGCAGGATTTGCCATCCACCATTCCCCCTCCAACATAAAAAATCATCGCCAGCTGGGAACTATTATTGCTTTTGAAATAATTTCCGGCAATGATTCATATCTAAATAATATCAGTGCAACAATAACAAAACAAGCGATGCAGAATGGAATCTATATACGTCCGCTTGGCAATACGGTTTATATCATGCCGCCATATTGCATCACTGATGAACAGTTGAATAAACTCTATGATTTCCTGATGGCTATTGGCTGATAATATTATCCCGGCACGAATGCGCCGGGCGAGAATGCCCAATAGTATTGCTGGAACGGGCATCAAATTAAAAAACCCGACGAATTTTACAATTTGTCGGGTTCAAAAATCATTGCGGCGCACCAAAATCCCTTAATTAGAAACTAACAGGAATGGATACACCCGTTTTATCCCATTCGATAATCATATCATGACCGGCAAAATGAATGGTCAGCTGATCCACCACCGAACCAAGATTCTTAACAGGAACATCCACATGCAATACATCTTTAGCTTTATGCTCTTCATATTGTGTTCCCCAGAAATGCGGATCTCCATTTATAATGATGGTCCATGATTTTTCATTGGGTATTACAAATAAAGTATAAGAGCCCGCTTTAATTGCTTTGCCACCAAAAGTACCGTCTTTTGCAAACGTAATCTCAGTTGCTTCATCAGCACCGCAACGCCACACTTCTCCATATTTTTGCAGTCCACCAAAAATTACCCTGCCTTTTTTATAAGGCCTGCCATAAGTGACTTTTATATTTTTTGTCGATACTGTATCGTGCGGGCTTATCTTATGATCTGGTTGTGCGCTCACTGCCAGAGACATCAAAAAAACAGTAGATAATAACATTAACTTTTTCATACGTGCAATTTTTATTTTTTATAGTGAATGAAAATAATACGCGAAGTTAAGGATTGTTTTCAACCAGCCGCTTTAGATCTGTTAAAGATTTCTCTATTATCGGTTGCATTTGTTTATCGTAAACAAGGCTGCTGAATTTTTCCCAGGGATACCATTTAAAACTGAAGTCAAAATACCACTGAACAGTGATTTCGTCCGAATGTACTTTTATTAAATTGAATCCCCCGGTGAATTCTTTACCGCTCGGTTGTTTCCAAAATAAGATGATTGAGCCGGAACTGTCTCTTTTTAAAGTAACGGTCACCTGGTCTGAAATTAAGACGGTGGCATTACTGTCCGGCAGAATATTTTTATTGGTGAGCAATGAATCATCTAAGAAATGATTCCATTTATTCCATGTGTGCAAGTCGCTGATCACAGAATCGATTTTTTCTTTTGAAGATGAAATGCTGATGTTTCTTGCAATATGCAGATGTGGTGGGAACAATAAAGATAATGTAGTCAATAATAATGAAAGGACGATAATGCTTATGAAGACTAATTTTATAAAACGCATAACAAATCTGAAAGTATGAAAAGGTGAAAATGAAAGTTGAAATTGTTTACGCTGGTTTTTAATTATCCCTGTTAAAAAACGCTCACTCCCATTTAAAAACCTTGATGGCAATTGCATAGACAACAATTCCCCAAACAGCCAGAATGCCCAGTTGCTTTGCGCATTCTGTCAAATGGGCCCCTTCGAAAGAAACTTTACGCATGGCATCATTTAGTGCGGTTAAGGGCAATATATTTATTAACCACTGTATACTTTCTGGCAATGCCGTTTTCGGAAAAAATGTGCCGGATAAAAAATACTGCGGGAACATGAAAAGGTTTGCGTAAATAGGAATGACATTTTGATTTTTTGCCACGCTGCTAATGATGTAACCAAAACCCATAAAAACGACAAGTCCCATTACGCTGAGAAACATGAGTTCAAGAAAAGTGATTATTCCGTCGGACAACGTGAACTGGTAAAAAAATCTACCGAATAAAATAAGAACCGTTGCTGTGGTTAAATTAAAAAGTACCCTGCCGATTCCATCACCCAACACAATATAGGTCTTGCTTACAGGCGAAGCAAACATTCTTTTTAAGACCAATGTATCGCGCAGTGAAAAAAACAAGAATGAAACGCCGAATATCGCAGAGCCGATCAATGAAAATCCGAGCATGCCCGGCAAATAAAAATCAATCATACGATAGATACGACCCGGGACTTCTTCCTGCGAAATGGTTGCATAACTGTTCTGCAAAGGATTCGTCTGAGTATTGATGGAATTAACGATGTCGCGCAAAATGGTTTTTAGAACCGGCAGATCCTTTTGCGCAGCAGATGTTGTTTTTAAGTGAATATCATACTGCGGTTTACCGGTATCACTGCCTTTCTTTTTTATGTCAAGGATCGCTGTAATTCTTCCTTTTTTTAATTTATCATCAATATCCCCCTGGTCGGATCTGGTGATGGTGAAAACAGATGCATGCTGAATGGCCTGGTAGACCGCATTTGTCGTATCGGTATTGCTGTCGAAAGCGATATCAAGTGAGATACCGCCGCCGCCGCCAAGTGATCCAAATATGACAATGAGCACTACAGGAAAAAACAAGCTAAAAAAAACGGACTGCGGGCTGCGAAAAATTGCACGCATGGTGGCCTTGCCGATAGACCACATCGCTTTAAAATTATTATATTTTTCAGCCATGATATAAAAAATGAAAAATTAAGCTACTAAGAATACGCAAGATACACGCATGAACTTAATTTACGAATTAGGATTTCGTTTCTGGCGATCCTATTCAATTGAAAAATCAAAAGGTAACCTTGTTTGCGGAATTCCGATGAATGATTTTAGTCTTTTTGTTGCGGTAAAAGTTTTATAGCCATCTTCCCCCAATTCATCTTTAATGGCTTTGATACTTGTTGAGTTTTTATAACTGCCCAATAATGCCTCCAGAAAACTTTTTGGTTCAGGATATTCCTTCAGCCGGTAATCAGAAACTTTAGCCATCCGGGCCGCGCAATCAATGGCATCCTGTAATCCGCCAAGGCGGTCTACCAATCCTAATTTCAACGCTTCCTCCCCTATCCATACCCTTCCCTGCGCAATACTGTCAATATATTCAACCGATTTTCCTCTTCCGTTTGCGACCCGCGTTTTAAAATCCAAATAAATACTGTCAACTGAATTTTGAAAATATTTTTTTTGCATTTCTGTCAATGGTTTGGTGCTGGATAATTCATCGGCATCGGGAGCTGTTTTTACCACATCGAAGGTAACGCCCAGTTTATTCTTAAGAAACTGTTGCATATTCACCAGGACACTGAACACACCGATAGAGCCGGTAATGGTATTGGGTTGGGCAAAAATGCTATCCGCATTACAAGACAAATAATAGCCCCCCGAGGCAGCAACATCACCAAAACTGAGGATAACCGGTTTTTCTTTTCTGGTGATTGCGATCTCTCTCCACAAATTTTCACTGGCAAGTGAACTTCCTCCGCCAGAATTAATACGGATGACGACTGCCTTAATGTCTTTATCCAATCTCGCATTGCGAATCAATGAACGATAACTATCACTTCCGATCAGGTCCTGATCGCCTTTACCATCAATAATGTCTCCCTGTGCATATATCAAGGCAATCCTATTGTTACCATTCTGTTTATAATTAACAGCCGCCGCATATTTTGCAAGAGAAACAAAATTTATGTTTTTTGACCGGTCAATGCCCAGTTTCGATTTGATCTTATCTTTCACCTCATCATCATATTTCAAACCATCCACCAATCTGTATTTTAATGCATCATTGGCATATTGAATGGAATGATCATTAACGCAATGACGAAGCGTTGCTGTATCTATATCTCTTGCAGCGGCCGTTTTGTATAAAAGCATATTATAAAACTGACCAAGCAATTCGGATAATTGCAACCGGTTTGCATCAGTCATTTTTTCTTCACGCAAAGGTTCGGTGGCACTCTTGAATTTTCCCGCATAAAAAATTTGTGGCTCTATCTCCAACTTTTGCAGCGTTCCCTTCAAAAACATTTCTTCAATGGCAAAACCTTTCCAATCAACACCGCCTTTGGGATTGCAATAAATTTTATCAGCGACATTCGCGACATAATAAGCCTTCTGTGAAATAATATCGCCATAAGCATAAATAAATTTTCCCGATTGCCTGAAATCGATCAATGCATTTCTAATTTCTTCACTTGTGGCAAAACCGTTTGCATTATTTATACATTTTATATAAATGCCTTTTACGGAAGAATCCCGCTTGGCATAATGCAATATCCTCACCACATCATAAACTCCGGGTTTATCATATTGATCCTCGCTTCCCAGATCTGCCAAAGCATTTGTCTGCATCTGTTCATGGAAAGATTGGTTCAAGTCCAGCACGATCACTGCCTTCGCATCGATCTCCGGTCTTTTGGAAGAAAAGATTCCGCTAATAAAAACACCGATGATCAATATCGCAACGATAGAAAAAACAATCAAGGCCAACATCGAGGCTAAAAATGATCGTAGAAAACTAAGCATGAAAAAATCTGTTTTAATGATTTCAAAAGTAAAGATATTTGAGCGATGGAAACGATTCAATTCACAAACAAGGCTTATTTACTGACAGGCGGCAACATGGGCGACAGAATGGGCAATTTAATGGCGGCAAAAAAGAATATTGAAATTTTTTGCGGCAATATTGTTAAGGATTCTTCCATTTACGAAACTGAAGCATGGGGGAAAACCGACCAACGAAATTTTTTGAACCAGGTGTTATTGATCGAAACGAAGCTTACTCCAGCTTCATTAATGAAAGAAATTTTATTGATAGAAGGAAGAATGGGGAGACAAAGAAAAGAGAAATACGGAGAAAGAACGATTGATATTGATATTCTTTTTTTCAACAACAACATTATTAATGAGGAGGATCTGATTATTCCGCATCCGGAAATTCAAAACCGCAGGTTTGTCCTTGAACCCATGAATGAGATCGCACCCGAATTCATCCACCCTGTTTTTTCAAAGAAAATAAGCGCATTGTTGAAAGAATGTGGAGATAATTTAGGTGTGAAAAAAATATGAAGCGAGTTTAAAGAATAATTTGAAAATTTGAAGATGTGCCGATTTGGAAATGATCGATCAACGACCAGTCATCAGGTAGCGCTACATGGTCAGATTTTCAAATTTTAGCATTTTCAGATTAACCATGAACTATCATTACATAACCATAGAAGGAAATATCGGCGCCGGCAAAACAACGCTTGCCCATTTGCTGGCAAAGCATTTTAACGCGCGACTGATCTTAGAGCAATTTGCTGACAATCCTTTTCTTGCCAAGTTTTATGAAAACCCCAGGCAGTACGCATTTCCGCTTGAGTTATTTTTTATGGCTGAAAGATACAAACAGCTTAAAGAATTGGTCCACACAAAAGATATGTTTCAGAGCATTACTGTCTCTGATTATCTTTTTACAAAATGCTTGTTGTTTGCTAAAGTAAATTTGCCCGAAGAAGAGTTCCGGCTTTATCAAAAATTATTTGAAATAATCAATCAACAGCTTGTTCAACCCGATATCATTATTTACTTACATTCTCCGGTGAGCAGGCTGCAGCACAATATCAAAAAAAGAAACCGGGTGTACGAGCAAACCATTGCCGATGAATATTTATTCAACATACAGCAAGCATATACCAATTATATAAAACAGCATAATATCAAAACGCTTTATATTGATGCAGCTAACGCAGATTTTTTGAGCAATAAAAAACACTTCCAGGTTATTCTTGATGCGCTTGAAAAAGATTATGATAACGGACAACATTTTTTCACGTTGCCGTAAATGTTTCCGGTTTGTAGTTTCTAAAATTATTTTTATTTCAATACAACAAACTACAAACCCAGAACTACAAACCAATTTGAATGACAATTGAACAATTAAAAACTGATCCGTTTGCAGCAGTGAGGATTAATGAATTCAGAAATTTGATTGCAGCAAGATTTACTTTCGTTATGGGTCTGCGCATGATGAGCACTACGGTCGGCTGGTGGATATATAATTTAACCAATGCCCCGCTCGCCATTGGCATTGTGGGTTTATCAGAATTTGTCCCGGCTATTTCATTTGCTTTGTATGCCGGCCACGTTATTGACATCAGTGAAAAAAGAAGCATGGTCTTGCGTGGAATGTCTTTGTATTTAACTGCCGCGGTCATTCTGCTTTTTTTATCAACATCAGTCTCAACCTCGCGTCTGAGTAATCACATGATTGCCATTTGTATCTATGCCGTAATTTTTTGTACAGGAATTGTTCGTTCATTCACCGGTCCTGTTTTCAATGTGATACTTGCCAACATTGTTCCAAAGAATATCTTACAAAATGCAACCACCTGGAACCAGGGCGCATTTCTTTCAGCATCCGTGGTTGGCCATGCAACTGCAGGATTTCTCATTGCCGGATTTGGAAATTCAGGAACATTAATCACCATTTGCATCCTGATGGCATCATCATTAATTATTCTATTTCAACTCAAACCAAAACCTGCAGCAAATGAACGTGGCGAAAAGAAGACATGGGACAGTGTAAAAGAAGGTCTTTCATTTGTTTTTAAAACAAAAGAATTATTGGGGGCAATCTCACTGGATCTTTTCGCGGTCCTGTTTGGTGGTGCAGTAGCGATGGTTCCGGTATACGCGCGCGATATATTGAATGTCGGCGCACGCGGTTTCGGATTTCTGAATGGTGCTTCGGACATGGGTTCGATCATTATCGTCATCATGCTGACGTTCTTTCCCATCCGTGCAAAACAAGGCATAAAATTATTATTTGCTGTCGCCGGGTTTGGAACCTGCATTATCATTTTCGGATTATCAAAGGTCTTCTGGCTATCGTTCGGAGCACTTATGATCAGCGGAATGCTTGATGGCATCAGTGTGGTGACGCGCGGCACCATCATGCAGTTGAAAACGCCCGATAATATGCGTGGCAGGGTGATGAGCGTAAATTCCATGTTCATCAACTCCAGTAATGAACTCGGGCAATTTGAAAGTGGCGTCGCGGCAAAAATCTTGGGGGTCGTTCCTTCGGTCGTCTTTGGCGGTTGCATGACTTTATTGGTTGTAGTAACGACATGGCTTAAAGCGCCGAGTTTAAGAAAGATGGAATATTGAGCAATCGATCGTTGGTGAGTATTTTTTTTTACTTGTCAACTTTTCTGACTTTCCGACGTATTACTTAACTTACCATTACAAAATTAAAACATATGCAACGCAGAATTTTTCTTCGCAATAGCTCACTTACGCTCGGAGCATTATCTTTACTAAACACAAGACTTTTTGCAAACATGCATGCAGAGGATCCCTGGAAAATGAAAATGCTTCGTAATGATGTTGGCATCTTTACTGAAAAAGGCGGAACGATCGCGTATCTGCTCAGTAAAGACGGAATTGTGGTGGTTGACGCTGAATTTCCTGAGCAGTCACAACATCTCATTACTGAATTAAAGAAGCAAAGTGATAAATCTTTTGAACTGCTTATCAATACTCATCATCACGGCGATCATACTTCGGGAAATATTTCTTTTAAAGGGATTGTGAAAAAAGTGGCGGCCCATGCCAATTCATTGGCGAATCAACAAAAAGTTGCCATCGCTCAAAAAACGGAAGACAAACAATTATATCCTGATACCACTTACAATGATTCCTGGGAATACAAGATCGGCAAGGAACAAATCAAAACATATTATTTCGGGCCGGCGCACACAAATGGCGACAGCATCATTCATTTTCAACATGCAAATATTGCACATATGGGCGACCTGATGTTCAATCGTCGCTGGGCTTTCATTGACCGCAGCGCAGGCGCTTCTGTAAAAAACTGGATAAATGTTTTAGATAGGTCATTAAGCAGTTTTGATAATGATACCATTTTTGTTTTCGGTCATGCTTTCGATCCCGAGAAGGTTACCGGTAATAAAGAAGATCTGAAAGCCATGCAGGATTATCTTACCAAATTACTCGACTTTGTTGGCAAAGAAATCAAAGCAGGGAAATCAAAAGATGATATCCTGAAAGAAAAATCAATCCCCGGAGTCACCGAATGGCAGGGAGATGGCATTGAACGAGGCTTACAAGCGACATACGAAGAATTAACTTCATAGCATTCCAGACCAGGGCAACTAAAGCCCTGCATAACCAGGATTACCAGGCGCCGCGGATTTCGCCCTTTACTGACTTGCTGGCTTCTTTACAATTTTCGATGCGATCAGACAAACCAGCCCGAGCACCACGCCAAATATTGCACCAAAAGGCAATCCCAATATGATCATGGAACTCCTTTCATGTTGTTGCATGATCAACGGCAGGTTTCCATTCATTTGTTCCATCTGCGGATGATTGGGCAAATAGGTCGATGCGAAGAGCACGTGGGCAATGGTGATCCAAACGCTATTGACGATGCTTATCAAAAATCCATGCAAAAAATATTTTGACGAAACATTTTTTGCAACAATGTAGGCGCATACAATAATAATAGCGACCCAGAAAAATGGCTCGACATTTTGTGGGATCAATGAAATTGTAGCAACGGCCATAACCAATCCAAAAAGAGAGAGCTGGAAAATGAGCTTCCAATTGATGGTATTCATATCGCAAGTTTTTGGTGAGGAAAGTTACGCAATTCATTGACGTGGAATATTTTTTTTGTTTGCAGCCTACTTTCTGAATTGAATTGCCCTGAGCTCCGTACTCCCGACTGCTAGATTAAAATCATTTATAGGACATCGCCGGTAATCCAAGATATTTTCTTATCAAACTCATTTGACCAATATGATATACTTCATGGCTCGACAAAAAACCAAAAAAGCCAAGCATTGATTTATCGCCGATCGGTGTGCCGAAAGGCAGTTCTGTCAGCACTTGTGCGTCGCTAAGTTTTGAAACACCATCGACAAAATCAGCTGCCAGCGCATTCCATAAGGTCGAAATCTCCGTAAGAGAAGGATATTTTAGTGAACCATCAATTTCCCTGTTGCCTGGCGGTGGTTTTGTAGGATCCATATATAGCTCTTTATAGGGGAAAGTCTTATTCAGGCCAATCATCGAAGTATAATTATATCGCGCATTGGTCAAATGACCGGCGATCCACTGAAGATGATTAACATGATCGGTAACGCGTTTGTCGCCAAGCAAATCTTCGACATCCTCAAGGACATTATTAAATAGGCGGGTGTGCAATGCGAATTGTTCTGCAAGAATTTTTATATATGACATGATGATGAGTTTGAATGGTCATTTAAGCATTCGGATAGCAAGGAGGAAGTAGAGAGAGGGGGATCTTCCTACTTCCTGCATGCCCGAAAATTACATGGCTGGCATCGGAGCTATTTCTCTTACTTCGATATTTCCTTCATTGGCAATATGCGGACAATCTTTTGCCAATGCCGCAGCTTTTTCAAGACTGTCGGCTTTCAAAATAAGATATCCGCCAACGATCCCTTCCTTTGCGGAAGTTACCGCATCGCCAGTTATTCCATTTGCTGAAACGGTTTTGCCCCCGCCCACTAACGGAAGTCCTCCCACAAGCGTTCCGCTTTGCATCAAACTGCCCATATATACGCCCCAGGCTTGCATCTCAGCCTTGTTCTCGGCCTCGGTTTTGTTTGCCATGGGTATTCCGCCTCTTAATAATAACAAATACTCTTTCATTGTAAATATTTTTTGGTGAATCAATCTGGACAAATGTAGTTTCATAATCAATACCGCAGGGTGTGTTGATACGGCAATATGAGGGGTTGGTTGCGACAGGAGGAAAGACTACTTTTATGATGGGTCGTCAATTGAACCTGATCAATAATGAAAGCAATTTCACCATTGACTATTCTGAGTTACGAACAATGGCGATCCACCAATAAAATTCTCGAGCATGAAAAAAACCAATTCAAAAAAAAAATCTACTCCTCCTTCAGCGAGTAAACAGATAGCCATTTTCGTTCCTGCGGGAAATTGCATCTTAAGCAGCATTATCGGCACCTATAAGATCTTTACTGAGGTAAACAAAACATTGCACCGGCAAAATCCGGGAAAACCTTTGCCATTCAATATCCAACTCGTTGGCATTAATAATGAGACCAATTTGTACGAGGGTGCTTTCAACATCAAGCCGCACACAACAATTGATAAAGTTGATAAAACCGATCTGCTGATCATTCCCGCGATCTTTGGCGATTTTGCTGCGGAAGTAAAAAACAATGAAGCAGTGATCCCCTGGATCATTAAGCATTACAAACAAGGCGCTGAAATTGCCAGTCTTTGCACTGGCGCTTTTTTGGTTGCTGCGACTGGATTATTAAAAGGCAAAAAATGTGCGACGCATTGGATCGCCTTTAATGCTTTCAGGGCATTATACCCCGATGTGGAGCCACTTAAATCGGTGATCCATGAAGAGCAGGGGATTTGCAGCAGTGGTGGTGCTTACTCCTTCCTGAATTTGATATTGCACCTGGTTGAAAAATATGTTAATCACGAAATGGCAGTTTATTGTTCTAAAGTTTTTGAGATAGAGATCAATCGCTACAGCCAGGCATCTTTTTCCATTTTTAACGGGTTTAAGATGCACGAAGATGCAGCAGTGATGCAAGCGCAGGAATTCATAGAAAAAAACTATGCGGTGAAAATAAGTGTTGCCGATTTGGCAAATCATTGTTTATTGAGCCGGCGAAATTTCGAAAGACGTTTTAAAAAAGCAACACAATATTCTCCTGCAGAATACATTCAATATCTAAAGATCGAAGCCGCACGCAAACAATTGGAAAGTTCGCGGTATCATGTCAATGAAGTGATGTATTCGGTGGGGTATAATGACGACAAGGCTTTTAGGACAACATTTAAAAAAATCACCGGACTCTCCCCGTTAGAATATAGAAATAGGTTTCAGTCCTATGGCTCATAGCAAGTGGAATTCTGAAAAGGACAAAGTCCGGATCTTTACTGACGTTCTGGTTTTACTAACTTTTCCAGCACATAATATACGATGGGGCAAAATGTAGAATTCTTTAGCGTGAGATTTTGACGTTTTATGATCACATCTTCATCTGTATATGGGAAGCGATGGCAATCCGACGGGCGTTGATCATAAATGCTGCAATAATTATTTTCCCCTAAAAACGGGCATGGTGTCGACCTTGCAACATAATCACCTTCTTCATCGATCTTTAAATAAGTTTCAATAAAATCACCTTCTTTCATTTTCAGGTGTTTTGAAATCCTTTTAATATCCGGGGTTTTAAATCGGGGAGAATAATTCTTACAGCAATTTGCGCATTTCAGACAATCAATTCTTGCAAATGCTTCTTCGTGCAGATCTGGCAATTGTTTCAGCACTTTGTTTTTATCGGCACGCTGCAAGTAATTTTTATAAAGCTTTTGACGCTCAGCAGATTTTTTTTCCCAATTATTCAACAGGTCATCTTTCATTTAAGCAAAGGTATAAGGTTTATCTATACCGTATCGTGCGTGAAATTTGAATTCATTTGTTTTGTAGTTAATGTCGGGACTTATTTGCTGCTCACCACCGACAATGCATTCACTCTCCCGGCGCCCACATAATGATGGTAATAGTAATCATCCTCCAGACTACTGATCATCACTCCCGAAACCGAAGCATGAACAAATTTATTGTTGCGTAGGTAAACGCCCACATGGGTAATTGTTTTTTTCTTTCTTCCATAGGTGTGAAAAAAAACAAGGTCGCCTTCCTGCAAATTATTTTTGGAAATTCTTGATGTCGCTACATATTGATCTTTGGACATACGCGGTAAACCATTAATGCCATAAACTGTAGCCATCAATAATGAAACGAAGGCCGAACAATCAATTCCGTCTTTATCCGTTCCGCCGTAATGATATCTTGCGCCGTACCACTCGTCCATGAACTGCAATAATTTTTCATTGTCCATTTGCTCGACCGGGGCATCAATCAAAATGGCATATTTGAATTGCAAAGGCGAATATGTTTCAATGGCAGACGGATATTTATTATTGTAAACATAATTGGACTGACGAACTTGGTTATCAGATCTCCCAGCAGAAGATCCGGTCCTATCTGTATGCGACTGAGGGTTAATTGCGATATTATCTATGAATTTGATTGAAGAAGATCCCGACTGCCTGGTATTTGAATTGGAATTTGATGTAGCCGGCTTTACACCGCTGCAGCTGAGCAGAAAACAGAACACAGCTAATATGAAAAACAGATTTTTCACCATTTGTTTTAAGATATTGGGCACTACTTACAAATATAATCAATAGTTCTAATTCTTTGTGGAAAGAATGTGATTTTAGTGAACGAATTTTATTGTGTTTTGTTTGTTAATTGCGAAAGATTTTTTGGTTTGTAGTTTGTTGTTTATAGTTTGAAGTAATCAGATTATTGAATCATAACTGCTAACCGCCAGCTTCAAACAACAGACCGCAATGCCTAAATTTTCTCACTTACACGTTCACACGCAATTTTCACTGCTTGATGGAGCAGCTTCCATTCCCAGTTTATATAAAAAGGCCATTGCTGATAATATGCCTGCGATCGCCATTACGGACCATGGCAATATGTTTGGCGCATTTGAATTTGTTGCCGAAGCCCATAAACATAAAAATGAAGATGGCTCATTAAAAGTGAAACCCATTGTTGGCTGCGAATTTTATGTAGTCGAAGACAGGCATCGGAAAATATTTACTAAAGATCAAAAAGACGACCGGTATCATCAGGTGCTCCTTGCAAAAAACAAGATCGGGTATCAAAATCTCATCAAACTGACTTCTCTTGGCTACATTGAAGGCTTGTACAGCAAATATCCACGCATTGATAAAGAACTTATCGAAAGATACCACGAAGGGTTGATCGCTACAACCTGCTGCATCGGCGCTTACGTTCCTCAAAAAATCTTACATGAAAGTGAAGAAAAGGCAGAGAAAGAATTTCAATGGTGGTTGGATATGTTTGGCGAAGATTATTTCATCGAATTGCAAAGACATGAAATAAAAGAACAGGAAAAGATCAATGAACAACTATTAAAGTTCGCTAAGAAATATAATGTTCCTGTCATTGCAACCAATGATAGTCATTATACAGATAAAGAGGATTTCAATGCGCACGACATCTTGCTTTGCATCAACACGGGTGAAAAACAAAGCACACCCGGTTATGATGATTTTGTAAATGATGATGCGCACATCAAGAACCGTCGTTTTAAATTTCCCAATAATAATTTTTATTTCAAGACATCCGAAGAAATGAAATCACTCTTCAGCGATGTACCCCAGGCAATTGATAATACCAATCTGGTTGCCGATAAAATTGAAGTACTCAATTTAAAAAAGGATGTGTTGCTGCCGGCATTTACCGTCCCCAAAGAATTCCAGGTTCATGCAGATACCAATTTGAATCAATGGGAATATTTAAAACACACCACTTACGAGGGAGCCAAAATTCGTTATAAGGAAATAACCCCTGAAATACAGGAACGCATCGACTTTGAACTGTTCACGGTAAAAACAATGGGCTTTGCCGGGTATTTTTTGATCGTAAGTGATTTCATCAAAGCGGGACGAGAAATGGGCGTTTTTGTCGGACCCGGTCGCGGTTCAGCCGCCGGAAGCGTTGTTGCTTATTGCATAGGCATTACCAATATTGATCCGATAAAATACAATTTGCTTTTTGAAAGATTCTTAAATCCAGACAGGAAAACAATGCCCGATATCGATACGGATTTTGATGATGAAGGCAGGCAAAAAGTAATTGATTACGTGGTGAAGAAATATGGAACAAATCAGGTTGCTCAAATTGTAACGTATGGAACAATGGCCGCCAAATCGAGCATTAAAGATGTCGCAAGAGTGATGGATCTCCCGCTGCCCGAATCGAATGCATTGGCAAAACTTGTTCCCGAAAGAATTGGCATAACATTAAAACGGGTCTTGCATGCGCCGATGACTTTCAAGGACGGCGAAAAATCGCTGGAAGAAAAAGAAGGAACGAATCCGGATGATCTGGAAGGCGTAAAAAAATTAAGAGCCATCTACAATGCAAAGGAAGACCTGCGAAGCAAGGTCCTGCATGAAGCCGAACGCCTGGAGGGTTCAGTAAGGAATACAGGTTTGCATGCTGCAGGAATCATTATTGCGCCGGATGATCTTTTCAATATCATTCCGGTTTGTAAGGTAAAGGATTCAGAATTATTGGTAACCCAAATTGAAGGCAGCATTATTGAAGATGCGGGCGTATTAAAAATGGACTTCCTGGGATTAAGAACGCTGAATATTTTAAAAACGGCACTTGAACTCATCAAAGAAAATCATGGAATTGAAATTGATATTGACGCTTTCCCATTAAATGATAAGAAAACTTTTGAATTATATCAGCGCGCGGAGACCATTGGCACCTTTCAGTTTGAAAGCCCGGGCATGCAAAAATATCTGCGCGACCTGAAGCCGGATGTTTTCAATGATCTTATTGCCATGAATGCGTTATATCGCCCTGGACCAATGGCCTATATCCCCAATTATATAGACCGTAAAAATGGGCGAGAACCAATTTCTTTTGATTTGCCCGAGATGGAAGAGTATTTAAAAGATACTTACGGCATCACTGTTTACCAGGAACAGGTCATGTTGCTCGCCCAAAAATTAGCAGGCTTTACAAAAGGCGAAGCCGACGTGTTGCGCAAAGCCATGGGAAAGAAAGATCGCAAAACGCTGGATAAAATGAAAAGCAGTTTCATTAACGGAGCTACTGCAAAGAATCATCCGAAAGAGATTTTGGAAAAGATATGGACGGACTGGGAAGCTTTTGCGCAATATGCGTTCAACAAATCGCATTCCACATGCTACGCTTATGTCGCTTATCAAACGGCATATCTCAAAGCGCATTATCCTGCAGAATATATGGCCGCGGTTTTAAATCACTCCGGAAGCATCGAGAAGATCACTTTTTTCATGGAAGAATGCAAACGGATGGGATTGAAAGTGCTGGGTCCGGATATCAATGAATCGCAAAAAGGATTTGCAGCTAACCATAACCGTGAGATACGTGTCGGTCTGGGCGGCTTAAAAGGAGTCGGCGAAGCTGCGGTAGAGACCATCATCGCAGAGCGAAAAAAATCCGGTCACTTTTCTACGATCTTCGATCTGATAAAACGGGTTAATCAAAGATCCGTTAATAAGAAAACCCTGGAAAGCCTTGCCAATGCCGGTGCATTTGATTGTTTTAAAGAATTACATCGGGCTCAGTATTTTTTTGTGCCTCCGGGCGATACTTCAACCGGACTTGAAAAAATCATCCGATTTGGAAATATTTATCAGAACAACTCCAATCAAAATGGCAATAGTTTGTTTGGTGAATTGACCATGCCGGACATTGCCACACCTAAAATTCCCAATTGCGAACCGTGGATATTGACAGAAGTCCTCGATCGTGAAAAAGAAGTGATCGGCATTTTCATGAGCGGTCATCCCCTGGATCATTTTAAATTCGAAATAAATCATTATGGCATCACAAAGCTGAATGAATTCAATGAAATAAAAGAATCATTCACCTTGCTTTCCCAATCGGGAAAACCATATCGCGTGGCGGGCTTGGTCATAGATGCTCAGCACCGCACCTCAAAGACAGGCAAACAATTTGGTTCATTTACCATTGAAGATTATACTGGGAAGAGTGAGTTTATTTTATGGAGCGAGGATTACGCGAAATATTCCAACTACCTGGAAAAAGGAAAAAATCTTTTCATGACAGGTTCTTTCCGCCAGCGCTTCAATAAATCTGAATTTGAATTTAAGGTAGATAGAATCATGTTGCTGGAAAGCATCAAACAGATGCTGACAAGACAAATTATTGTTGACATAGAAGCAAGATTCCTGAATGAAGAAAAAATAAAATTTATTGAAAGAAACGTTAAAAAATATCCCGGAAAATCATCGTTAAAATTCAATATTGCAGAGGCAAAGACCAATTTCAGAATAAGCATGTATACCCTCGATAATGGTTTTGAGATGAATGACGAAATGGCTGCCTTTCTTGAAAGCGCACCCGAGCTTGAAGTACAGGTCGTGACAGCTTAAATTTATTTAATGTCAGAACAACATATATCCTGTTTTGGAAGTATTTTTGCAATCTTTTAATAGTGTCGTGTAAACGACGAACCAAATCGAAAAAATATTTGAACTTCACATAAAATTAAAACACTTATTATGGCTTTAGAATTAACAGATACAAACTTCCAGGAAAAAGTAATTTCCTCTGATAAATTAACCGTGGTAGATTTTTGGGCAGAATGGTGTGGACCTTGCCGCGCTATCGGTCCGGTCATCGAAGAATTATCAAAAGAATATAATGGCAAGATTAACGTGGGTAAAGTGAATGTTGACCATAATCCGCAATTATCCATTAACTATGGCATCACTTCAATTCCCGCAATTTTATTTATCAAAGGAGGCAAAGTGGTTGATAAATTAGTAGGCGCGCAACCCAAAGGAAACTTTGTAAAGAAGATCGAAGCGCATATTTAATTTCGATATCACGCTTAATATTAGTGCTGCGCCTGCCGGATTTTATCCGGCAGGTTTTTTATTTTTGCTTTAACATATCTATTTACTACCAATGAATAATCCCATACGAGCAATTATTACCGGCGCTACCGGCATGGTCGGCGAAGGAGTTTTGTATGAATCGTTGCTGCATCCAGATATTGAATCTGTTTTGGTGATCAACAGAAAACCTTGTGGCGTTTCTCATCCAAAACTGAAAGAGATCATTCATCAAAATTTTTTTGATATCTCATCGATCCAAGATCAGCTCATCGGTTATAATGCCTGCTTCTTTTGTCTGGGTGTTTCATCGGTTGGAATGAAAGAACCTGAGTATTATAAAATGACCTATATCCTGGCGCTTCATGTCGCAGAAATATTATGCAAACAAAATCGCGATATGACTTTCTGTTATATTTCCGGCAAATCAACCGATAGCTCAGAAAAAGGAAGAATGATGTGGGCGCGGGTAAAAGGCAAAACGGAGAACGATCTCTTCAAATTACCATTCAAAAAAGTATTCGCTTTCCGCCCGGGGTATATACATCCCACAAAAGGGTTAAGAAATACCCTGAAAAGTTACCAATATATCAGCTGGATGTATCCTTTTTTCCGGATCGTTTTTCCCAGATCTGTTTCTACCCTTAAAGAATTGGGTTTGGCAATGATCAACGCCGCGATCTATGGCTATGATAAAAAAATTCTTGAGGTCAAAGACATTATCGCGCTCTCCAAACATGATCAATGATGAATATTTTCCATTGCTTTTTGATCATGCTTATACCTGAACACCAATGGGAAAACAATGCCTAGCAGTAATGCATATGCGGAGAATGTGAACCAGATACTCTGCCAGTTTCTTACACCATCCACCGTAAAATGATCTACTACTCTCCCACTTAATAATCCGCCCAAATAGGCGCCCAGTCCGTTTGTCATCAGCATGAACAATCCCTGCGCGCTTGCTCTTATCTTCATATCCGCCTCTTTTTCTACAAATAAAGAACCGGAAATATTAAAAAAGTCAAATGCCATTCCATAGATGATCATAGACAATATCAACAAAAATAATCCGCTGCCGGGATTGCCAATTCCAAACAGGCCGAAGCGGAAAACCCATGCGAAAATGCTCATCAGCATTACCCGTTTGATACCAAATCTTCGCAGGAAAAATGGAATGGTCAAAATAAAAAGTGTTTCTGAGATTTGGGAAACAGACAATAGCACGCTCGGATGTTTTACCGCAAATGAATCGGCATAATTGTTTTTAAAATCCTGAAGAAATGTCCCCCCAAAAGTGTTGGTGATCTGCAATGCAGCGCCAAGCAACATCGCGAAAATAAAAAAGGTCAACATTTTTCTTTGTTTAAATAACACAAATGCATCCAATCCCAATGAAGAAAGCAAGGAAGCCTTTTTGTTTGTTTTTGCCGGCGGGCATTTTGGCATCGAAAACGCATAAACACCCAACAATAATCCCGATGCAGCGCTGATATACAATTGCAGGGGGCTGATCGTCCAGCCGCATATATCAACCAGCCACATCGCACATATAAAACCAACTGTTCCCCAAACCCGTATAGGAGGAAAATCCTTGACAATGTGATAACCTTTTTGTTCAAGCACGATGTAGGAAACCGTATTATTCAACGCAATGGTAGGCATAAACACCATTGAGTTCAATAACATGACCCAATACATGGTTGTATGATCGGTTACTTTGGACGCGCAGAATAATAATATCGCACCAAGAATATGACATGCCCCCAAAACACGTTCTGCATTGATCCACCTGTCGGCTACAATGCCCAAGAGTGCGGGCATGAACAAGGAAGCCAAACCCATCGTTCCGTAAATGCTACCTACTTCCGTACCATTAAATTTCAGTACCACGATCATATAACCGCCAAGTGAAATCAGCCACGAACCCCATACGAAAAATTCTAAAAAATTCATCAGGATAAGACGAAACTTGATATTCATCCGCAAATAATTTGATTTATGATCTAAGATAAACAAATCAGCAATCACTAAAACTCAAAATGAAGATTTATCCTGCTTATCTTTGCAATATGACAGCGGCAAAAAGTTCCATTGAAGAAATCATAGAAAGCGAAAAAAATAATTCGCTTCAGCAGATTGGCGAAAAAATTTTCAACAGTCAACGAATAAATGAAGAAGAAGGGTTATTGCTTTTTGAACAGGCAAGTCTTCCTTATATTGGTGCACTGGCCAATTTTGTACGGGAAAGATTGCATGGGAATAAAACTTACTTCAACAGAAATTTCCATATCGAACCGACAAATGTTTGTGTCTTCTCCTGTGCTTTTTGCGCATACTCACGATTATATGCTCATCGTGAGGAAGGCTGGGAATTGAGTTCGGAACAAATGATGCACATCATTAAAAGTTATGACGGCAAACCGGTAACCGAAGTTCATATTGTCGGGGGTGTTCATCCAAAACTGAACATGGCATTCTTCGCAGACCTCATGAAACAGATCAAAACGCATCGCCCCGATCTGCACATAAAGGGTTATACCGCTGTTGAGCTCGATTATATGTTCCGCAAAGCAAAAGTTTCTGCAAAGGAGGGGCTGGGCATTTTACATGAAGCCGGACTCGATTCTTTGCCCGGTGGCGGAGCAGAAATTTTTCATCCCGAAATACGTGAACAGATCTGCGCAGATAAAGTTGATGCAAACGGATGGCTGAATATTCACAAGACCGCGCATCAGTTGGGAATGCATAGCAATGCGACCATGCTCTATGGTCATATCGAAAAATATTGGCATCGCATCGATCACATGGAAAGACTGAGAAAATTGCAGGATGAAACACATGGCTTCAATACTTTTATTCCGTTAAAATTCCGCAATAAAGACAATGACATGCGTAATGTGCCTGAAAGTACGGTCGTCGAAGACATGAAATTATATTCAGTGGCAAGATTGTACATGGATAATTTCCCCCACCTCAAAGCATATTGGCCCATGCTTGGAAGACAAAATGCACAGCTTACTTTATCATTTGGTGTCAATGACCTGGACGGAACAATTGATGATTCAACAAAAATTTATTCGATGGCGGGAAGCGAAGAACAACATCCATCGTTAACGACCTCACAATTGGTTTCATTAATAAAACAGGTAAACCGTGAGCCTGTTGAAAGAGACACCTTATACCATGAAATAAAAAATTACAAAGACATTGATGTTATGGAATTGGAAACCAACGCGCTTTATAATTGATCTCAGATCAATTTATTCTTTGTTGCAATTTTTATTGCCTGCGCTTTTGAAGTCACATGCAGTTTATGATAAATGTTGGCGATGTGCTTGCGAACAGTGTGACTACTTAAAAATAATTTCTCCGCAATATGTTTGTAACCGTAACCATCGACGGTAAGCTTCAGGATCTCAACCTCTCTTTCAGACAATTCATAATCATATTTGTCTTCATTTTCCTTTTTCACTTCAGGGAAAGAAGCCTTCATTAACAGGTCAAGTGTTTTTCTGGCTATGCGTGGACTCATTGGCGCGCTGCCCGATTCGGACAACTGCACAATACAATCTATAATCAAAGAAATTTTCTCGTTCTTTAATAAATATCCGTCCGCTCCTGCCTTTATCGCTTCAAATATTTTATCATCATCATCAAAGACAGTGAGCATCAAAAAATGAACATCGGGATATAATAATTTCGCATCACGCACTGTTTCAATTCCATCCATCAATGGCATTTCTACGTCCATGAGCACAACCGCAGGATGCTGTGTGTAATTTAACTGCTTCATTTGATCCAGAAAATCTTTTCCATCTGCAGCGGTGAGCATAACGTTAATATCGTCTGAATAATTCAGTCGCTCAGCAAATGATATTCTGTTTTGCGCCTTATCGTCGACTATGCCAACAGTGATTTTCATGATTGTATTACAAAACTCCCATTCGAAAGACCAGAAATCAATAACCCATTTGTGCTATTCTCTTTTTACCGAAGTATCAGGCATTACGCGAAAAATTAATCTTAGTGCCTTTCCCTGTGTTAGAGGAAATTTGCAATGAAGCGCCAAGTTCATCAGCGCGGTGTTTCATGTTCTCCATTCCATAATGTCCATCAATATGACCATTTAGTTTAAATCCTTTTCCATCATCCTCTATCACAAAATCGAAATCATGTATTTTATCCGAGCGGATACTCAATGAAATTTTTCCGGCGTTGGAATGCTTGATGCTATTCATTATGGCTTCCTGACAAACCCGGAAAATATTCAATGCTTCGGTGGGAGAAAGTTTGACATTCTTTTCAATATTTTCCTTTACAAACATTTCCAGTTGCGGTTGTACAATACATTGCGATTGTAAAAAAGATTTGACCTTATCTGCCAGTTCATCCAATTGAATAGATTCTTTTTTTATTGCCCAAATCGTTTCACGCAGGTCGCTAACCAGGTTTTTTGCCGTATCATTAACCACAGACAATCGTTTCCTTTCTTCTTCTTTACTGAATTCTACAGGCGCTTCCAAAAGCCAGTCAACATTACTGTTTATGTAACTTAATTGGGTGCCGATATTATCATGCAACTCACGTGAGATCCTTTCCCTGTCCTTTTGTAATTCATTTTGTAACTGAAGGGAGCGAATTTTGTCCTGAAACTTCTGATGATTGTATTGCCATACCACGAATGATACCAGCGACACCAGGGTAACAAAAGCCATTGCACGAAACCACCAGGTTTGCCACCATGGCGGGGTAATGATGATAAATATTTTTTTGAACACGACACTATTTGAAGAAAGGATCGGGCTGCAATAAATTTCTAAAATGTATTTTCCGGGTTCCAGCGTATAGCGAATATCAGTTGGATGATTAGAGGTCTGCCATGTTTGTTCAAAATTGTTTACGCGATATTTATAATTGTATTCATTGGTGTTCAATAGTCCAAGCGCCGCAAAATCGAACTGCAAATGATCCTGATCATAATTCAACAGGATCGAGTCGCTATTCCAGAAACCTTTCTGAAAATCAAATACAATATCATTGATCACCAAACGCGTGATATTCAGTATTGGCGTATCTTTTATTGCAGAAAGATCTTCGGGATAAAATGCTGTGATGCCATTCACTCCCCCAAAATAAAATTTGCCGGAACGGGTTTTTATGCATGCATTGGTGTTGAACTCATTTTCTTGCAAACCCATTTCTTTTGTAAAATTTTTTACAACGCCACTGGAAGAAATATATGCCAGTCCCAAATTGCTGCTGGAAAAAACAGCGGGCTGGTTGCTTAATGGCAACAACGCGTATTCGCAATCATTGAGTAATCCCGATTCCCGGGTAACAGCGCGGATCAATTTCCCGGTCGATGAAAAAATGTAGACGCCCTTATCCGCTCCCATCCAGATGTTATGATCAATATCCTCAGTAGAGCTTCTCACTGCATAATTTTCAGGGATCTGGTTAGTATGAAAATCACCTTTCTTGCTGAGGAAATATATCAGCCCCTTTCTGGTTCCGGCCCATAATGTACTGTCGGAAGCAAAGTAAAAGCTGGTGATATTATTAGACATGTTTGGCAAGACGGGCAATAATGGTTTTGCCTGGACCAATTTTTCTTTTCGAAAGACGCAACGATAAACGTTATCGTAGGAAGCAAAATAAATTGTGCTGTCGTTGATGCGCTGGCAATTGTCAGGATATTGATTGTTGTCAATACTCGGTAAATAAACTCCATTCGCAAATAATACTTTCTCCAGTTTTTGCTCTTTAAGGCGTAACCACCAAAACCCTTTGCGCAGCGTTATGATGAGATAAAGATTTTCATCAAATTTTTCGATCCCCATAATATCCTTTACACTATCAGTGATCAGCGATTTTTGCCAGAGTTCATTGCCAAGCGTATCGTATAACTGTATTCCGCCATTATAACATCCGGCGAAAAGAATATGCTTTTTTTCATCGAAATACAGGCAACGGACAAAATTGTTTTTTTCATTCTTGTATAAGAAATGCTGGAAAGGGATTTCAATATTCTTCACCCGTTTTATATCGTCATTGGTCAATAGCCATAATCGTTTGAATTTATCGGCATAGGTAAAATTTAGTCCGCCTGCAGCAACAATCGGTTTTCTGTCGAGGGTTATAAACTCTGTGAAATGATTGAATGAGGTATCCATTTCAACCAAATGGCCATTCACACCTACCAGCAATTGTTTTGAATCATTTACTTCAAGAGACAAATAACCGACAGGGTCGCTCGTGATCTCCGAGACAGGTTTTCGCTTTTTAATTTCCCCGGAGTTTGGTTCAATGGCAAAGAGCGAAGTTGGCGAAATGACATAGACCCATTGATCGCTGCACGCGATATTGACAATATCATCGGTATTAAGATCAAACATTTTTTCTTCCCGCGTATGCAGGTCGATTCTCAAAAGATTTTTTTTATGATTTTGAATGAAAATAAAATTATCGTTACTCGCGGTGGCGTGAGTGAGCAAACTTATTCCATAGTGTGTGACTGTATCACAAAACGGAATGATATTCACCGATAACCTGCTGACGATGGCACCTTCATGATTATAAATGACAACGCCCTTCCCTTCTTGCAGACACCAGATGCCTTCGGCAGTTTCTTTTAAAGGAATGGTCGAATAATACCCGTCAACCCTGTAAGAATTTATTTGTGAAATTTTTTTGAACGAATTGGTAATGGGTGAATATTCCAAAATTCCATGCTTATGGCAGATCCAAATATTATTATTATTGAGTCCAAAAAAGAAGGCAGGTGAATTGATATTGATCGTATCCTTGTTATTAATGACCGGTAAGACTTTTTCAAAATTGTATCCATTATAACGTTGAATGCCCGTTTCAGTGGAAACCCAGGTAAAACCTTTTACATCGGTGATGATGTTATAGGTTCCATTGTTCATCAGACCTTGCTCAAAATTCAATGTTTTTACAAGACATCTCCTAAACGCAGGCTGCACTTGCTGTTGCGCAAAAAGACAAAATGAAAAAAACAGGAACAGACAAAAGAAAGCTATCTGCTTGGAATATTTGAAATGAAAAACCACTATTAATTACTTAACCAATTGCTTTAAAATGAATAATATCTTCAATTTAAGACAAAAAAAACTCTGCAGCAAGCAATGAAAAAAATAACGCAAATGGAGTATTGCGCCTGGTCCTTTACGCATTTAGTTTTGAAAATGCCGCTTTTGATTGTCCATCCGGTTATTTTGGTTCATCATAAAATTCATCATAGCGTTCACCAAGTTTGTTTTGGTTTTTTTTTCATAAGCAGAAATGGCTCCCCAAGAGCCATTTTCTTTTAAAATAAATCCTAATAATAAATCGTATAATTGAGCATACAATTATTCGTAATGGAGCTGATTCGTTCTTCCTTTTTTATATGGCTGTTATTTTGTGCGCATCTTTCATTTGCACAAAATAATAAAGCAGACTTTAAAGTAATTCCTCTCGGCGTTCTGGGAGGGGGCGATGAAAGCAATTTATCCGCTTACATGATCGCACCGGAAAATTCAAACCATTATGCTTGTCTTGATGCGGGAACAGTACGGTTTGGGATCCAACAGGCCATCCACGATAATTTATTTAAACAAAGCGTAGCAACTGTCTTACGAACCAACATTAAAGGATATCTGATTTCACATCCGCATCTTGATCATGTAGCCGGATTGATCATCAATTCCCCGGATGATACTGCCAAAAATATCTATGCCTTACCTTTTTGTATTGATGTATTAAAAGGGAATTATTTTACCTGGAAAAGCTGGTCGAATTTTGCCAACGAGGGTGAGAAACCTACACTAAATAAATATCGATATATTGCTTTGGACACGGCCAAAGAAACGGGCATTGATAACACAGAATTGTTTGTTCGACCATTTCTGTTAAGCCATTCAAATCCCAATCAAAGCACGGCTTTTTTGGTTCGATATAAAGAGGCGTATATACTGTATTTGGGAGATACAGGAGCTGATGAAATTGAAAAAACAGACCATCTTTCTTTATTGTGGCAGCATATTGCACCATTGATAAAAGCAAAAAGACTTAAAGCCATTTTTATTGAGACCTCTTTCCCGGATGAGCAACCCGTAAAGCAGCTTTTTGGACATCTTACCCCCTCTTTATTAATGAAAGAAATGGATGCACTGGGTGGGTTAGCAGGAAAAGAAAATCTAAGCCATCTTTCAATTGTCATAACGCATATAAAGCCCATTAAGGGGGATAGTCAGGAGATAATAAAAAAGGAGTTGCAGCAATTGAATTCGCTCAAATTAAAGCTGGTATTTCCGCAGCAGGCAAGAGAGCTGGATCTCTGATCCAATCCTCCGGTACCCGGATACTAACAGGAACCTGTAACCGAAAAATATCTAGCATTCACTCAGACTGATGGGAATATGAACGGCCAGCCCGCCATCAGAAGTCTCTTTGTATTTACTGTTCATGTCAAGCGCAGTCTCCCACATGGTTTTAATTACCGCATCAAGGGAGACCTTGGCAAAATCCGGTGTGCTCTGCAAGGCAAGTTGTGAGGCTGTGATCGCCTTTATGGCGCCCATCGTATTTCTTTCAATACAGGGAACCTGCACCAATCCTCCTATTGGATCGCATGTCATTCCCAAATGATGCTCCATGGCAATTTCTGCCGCCATCAATGCTTGTCGTTGCGTGCCGCCCGAACACTCTGTTAATGCGGCGGCTGCCATGGCTGATGAAACGCCGATCTCCGCCTGGCAGCCACCCATCGCCGCGGAAATAGTAGCCCCTTTTTTAAAGATGCTGCCCACTTCTGATGCAGTCAATAAAAATTGAATTATTTTTTCAGTTTTGTCGCCTCCACAAAAAATAATATAGTATTGCAGCACAGCGGGAATCACGCCGGCAGCGCCATTGGTAGGCGCAGTCACCACCCTGCCGAAAGAGGCATTTTCTTCATTGACTGCCAAGGCAAAACAACTCACCCAATCCAGGATATACCTGAAATCATTGCCGCCTTCGCCAATTATCTTTATCCAGGACTGATAGTCGGTATAATGCTTGTCATTGATGAGTTTCTTATTCAGATCGGCGGCGCGTCTTTTTACTTCCAGACCGCCGGGCAATAATCCTTTGGTATGACATCCGCGATAAATACATTCACTCATTGTCTTCCAGATATTCAACACCCCATTCTTTGTTTCCGCTTCCGGGCGCCATGCATTTTCATTTTCCATCACAATTTCATGAATGCCCATTCCTGTCATCATACACCAATGCAATAGATCATTGGCAGTATTGATGGGAAAAGGCAATTGAACAGCGGAATTCCCGGAAAGATCCTCCCCTTCTTTTTTTACAAATCCGCCACCAACAGAATAATAGGTTTCCGCCGTATTTTCTCCATTGACCAAAGAGGCAAGAAAAGTGACTGCATTGGGATGATAAGGCAAGGATTCCGAAAACAAAAAGTCGATATCCTGCTGCGGATCGAAATGGATTAGGTGAGCGCCATTCAGGATTAATTTCTTTGATTCATTGATGCTGTTGATTTTCAGACCAATCTTGTTCACGTCGAAAGTAACAGGATCATCGCCGCTCAAACCCAGTTGAATGGCAATATCAGTCCCATGACCTTTGCCGGTTTTAGCCAATGAACCATAGAGCAAGACCTGTACTCGTTGTACATCCGTCAATTTATTCTTTTGAGATAGGGACAAAATAAAGCGCTGAGCGGCGCGCCAAGGACCCAATGTGTGTGAGCTGGATGGGCCCACGCCTATTTTAAACATGTCGAATACAGAAATTGCTTCGTGTGGCAAGTAATAAAGATTTATGCGAAAGTAAAACAAAAAAGCCCCGAAATTGATTCGAGGCCAGGTAGCAGGTAGTTTGCAGTTACGGTTATTGAACGTCAAGAAGGCTAATGTCAAAAATCAAGATCGAATTTGGAGGCACCACTACATTGTTAATGCCGGTAAATCCATTATTTGAATATCCCAATGATGGTGGAATATATAGTTTTATTTCTCCGCCGGATTGAATTAACGGTAGTCCTTTTTTCCAACCATCGATCAAATCACCCAGCGTAAAGATCTGGTCTGTCTCCTGATCGAAGGTCTTACCTGAAGTTAATTGTCCGGTATAGCTTACAGTGATCTGAGAACAAAGATTTGGCGTTGTCCCGGTACCCTCGCTTACGATCTTGTAATAAAATCCACTCTGATGTAAAGTGGCTGTAATGCCATTTGAATCGAGGTAAGCCTTAACTGCCTGTTGTTCTGTTTTGGGCGCCACTAAATTATCCTGCACCCCACAACCATTATTCTTCTTGAAACAGGAAGATAAACACACATACAGCCACAATAAACAAAATATGGATCTCCGCATGTAAATAATTTCCTCAAAACTAATACTTCATATGAAAGACAACCAGGAAATAACAATAGCTGCAATTATCATTATTATTTTTCGGTCGCTTCATTAACAGTCGTCTTGTTTTCTTTTAATTGTTTAGCAAGAAGTTCGCGATATTTCTGCTCGTGCATATCCCATTTATGCTGCTGCGAAAAAACAGCGACAAAGATAATGATCAGTAAAAAAGAAATGATCAACATCAACCCACCAGAAGTGATGACCATTTCGGCACGCTTGTACCAGCCTGAGAAAAAATTAATGATAATGGGAATAACGAATAAAAAACCAACCGGAATCCCGATTAACAATTGCCAAAAAAATTTCTTTCGTTTTTCGCGGTTTTGTTCCCAATAAATGATAAAGTCTTTCTCTGGCTGTGTTAACATATAAACCTCCTGGCTGCAAAGTTACAACAGGCGATTTTAATGGCCGGAAGGGCAATAATTTATTTAATTCAGCGTATTTGACTAACATTTTATTATTATTAACTTGCGGTAAAATCCATTGCCTTGAAACTACCTTTACTGCTTGCACAATTTCTTTACGAGCACAAAACTTTAAGCCTGCCGGGTATCGGCATTTTTACGCTAGATCCTTCCGTCATTATTCCAGATGAAAAAAATAATAAAGAAACGCAGTTCATCCCTACCGTTGAATTCAAAAACGCGGCTGTTAAAGAAGCTGATGAGGAATTGATTGAATTTATTAAACGCAATACAGGAAAGATCAGACCACTGGCAATTTCTGATCTTGATTCATATCTCACGCTGGGCCAGCAAATGCTGAATATTGGCAAGCCTTTCTATATTGAAGGTGTGGGTACCTTATTAAAAGGAAAAGATGGCAAATTTGATTTTGTTTCCGGGCAACATGATGTTGCGGGGATTCAGAACAATGAGATCAATAAAGAAAATCAGTCGCCAAAAAAACAAAGTTTGTATGAAGAAACAGCGCATCCCTATCAATCACAAAATAACACAGGCAGAAAAGTAATTATCGCATTGGCTTTTATCGCCGGATTGGCAATCCTTGTCTGGGGTGCTTATAAATTGTACCAAAAAAACATTACCCCGGAAACCAATACGGTTTCTACACCACTAACAAACAATAATGACACAAGCGCGGTTAAGATAGATTCACAAAAGGTCTCTGCACCACCTATTGATTCTTCTCAACTAAAAAAACCGGTGACAAAACAAATAACCAAGCCGAATAAAGATTCTCTTCAATACAAATTCGTCATTCTTTCCACCAATAATAAAGACAAAGCATTAAAAAGATATAATCAGTTGCTTTCTTATCTTCTCAAAATAAAAATGCAAACAAGGGATTCTTCGTCCTTCAAATTGTATTTTACTTTTCCGGCTTCGCCAAAAGATACCGTTCATATCAAAGACTCCCTGAACATGGTTTACGCAACCCATACCATTATTGAACTCGCAATGAATAATTGATGAATGCAAGCGCCGATTATTGGATAGCAAAACTGCAAATGACCAAACACCCTGAAGGTGGCGCGTTTCGGGAAGTATACCGTTCTTCTTTAAATATAGAAAAGGAAAATCTGCCGGGAAATTTTAAAGGCTCCAGAAATGTTTGCACAAGCATCTATTTCTTGCTGAAAAGAAATGAATTCTCGGCATTCCATCGCATTGCTTCTGATGAGTTATGGCATTTTTATTTCGGTAATGCATTGATGATTTATGAAATTGAATCGCTGACCGGAACACTGAAGACACATAAGCTGGGAAACAATTTTGAAAACGGAGAAGTTTTTCAAACCGTTATTAAAGCCGGAAACTGGTTTGCATCTGCCGTTAATGATAATGGAGAATATGCCCTGGTAGGATGTACCGTTGCACCTGGTTTTGATTTTGCCGATTTTGAATTGGCTGAGAGAAATAAATTGATAAAAGACCATCCGCAACATAAGGATCTCATTATATCGCTGACGAGATGAAATCATTATTTGTAGATCGCCCCGTTTTTCATCACCAATTTTGTCTTGCGCAGATCCGAAATATTTCCCGATGGATCTCCTTCAACAATAATAATATCAGCAAATAATTTTTCTCTTATTCTGCCAACCTGATTATTTATTTTAAAAACATCTGCGTTGATGGAAGTCGCGGAACGCAAGACATCAATGGCTTTCATTCCATATTCCACCATATCTTCCATTTCCCGGACATTATCGCCATGTCTAAAAACCCCAACATCACCTCCCATACAAATGGTAACTCCCGCATCCAGCGCAGCTTTGAAGCTTTTATGTTTTTCTGTCACCCGTTCCGGTTCCTTGCCAGTTCCTTTCCGCCATCCGCGATATTGTTCAACGGCTTCACCAGCCGCAATCGTTGGACATAATGCCACTCCTTTTTCTTTCATCATTTTAAATATCTCAGGCGTCCCGTTATCGCCGTGTTCAATGGTGGTGACACCCGCCAATATGGATCTTCGCATTCCTTCTGCAGTAGTTGCATGAACGGCGACAATTCTTCCGCTGCTGCTTGCTGCTTCAACGGCCTTTTTTAATTCACTCATTGTAAAAGTGGGTTCTGCCTCATTGTCTTCTCCCCAGTAATAATCAGCATAAATTTTAATGATGTCTGCCCCCTTTCCAATTTGGGTGCGCACTTCACGAACAATTCCTTCTTCTCCATCCGCTTCAGCCGCGCCCTTTAAAACATTGATGTCATAGTTGAGATTTTTTGGTCCGTATGTTCCTGTCGCCACGATTGCTTTTGTAGAGGCAAGAATTCGCGGACCAGGAATGATTTTTTTTTCGATGGCTTCTTTCAATCCGACATCATCATAACCAGCTCCCTCAGTCCCAAGATCGCGGACCGTAGTGAATCCTGCCATCAGGGTGTTTTTTGCATGCACGGTAGCGCGTGCAATTCGTTCCGCCCTGGATTCTTTCAATACCTGGTCGTTCCAGGATGTTTCATTATAGGGATGTAAAAACAAGTGACTATGACCTTCGATCAATCCGGGCAATAATGTGCAACCTGGAAATTCAAGCACAATTGTATTTGCAGGAACCTGAATTGATTTTGCATCGCCGACCGCGCTGATCGTATTTCTGTAAACCAACACCTGCCAGCCCGCATGCATTTGTTCGCCATCAAACACCCGATCGGGTTTGAGAAGATAAAACGAATCTGTTCTGAAGTCTTGAGAGAAAGAAAATTGGAAACAAAACAATAAAGAAGTAAAAAATATTTTGTGGATATTTTTCATAAGCGATTTGTCATTTATAAATTGAAATCATTCCAACACTCTTTCCACCCCTCTGAAAAATCCTTCAGATTCTGCAATCCCCGGCAAAGGATCTTTCATCAAATTTTCATATTCCAGACTGCATTTGCCAGAATATTTGATCTTCTTTAATTCTTTTATCAAGGAAGGATAATCAATAATTCCTCTGCCAACCTCAATTGATCTGCCTTCGGCAACTGCGGCGGAAACATCTTTAATATGCATATCAAAAATACGCGGTCCATAATCTGCTACTGCTTTTGCCGGTACAATACCTGCGCGCATTGCATGACCGATATCAAGACATAACCCTATGCGATCATCAAGACCTTTTATTCTGTCATAAACGTCTTTTGGACCGGGATAGAGCTTGTCTTCCGGCCCGTGATTGTGTATAGCGGCACGAATATTACTTGCTTTCACCTGTTGTTCAAGTTGGGGCAATAATGCATAATCGGGCGCACAAACGATTAAATTGACACCTACTCTTTTTGCATATTCAAAAGCATTACTGACTTCCGCTTCGCTTTTCATATAAATCACACCGACAGCATAAATGGAAATATCTGCGGCCTGAAATTTTGCTTTCACCTCATCAATCTGCTGCTGCGAACTGTTCAAAGGCAAATGAAAATCTTTTATGGATAATGTTTTTATTTCAACTCTTTTCATCACCTCAATCGATTGTTCTATGGTCAAATTCAAAAAAGAATAACCAGCGATTCCCAATTGCAAAAAATCGTTGCTCGCATTTTTTTGTTTTGTGGGAAAATTCTTGCTGTTAAGGGATGATAAAACATCGGGAGCAGATAAGCCGATAGCGCTTAGCTTCAGAAAATTTCTTCTTGATGACATAGTAATGGTTAGAAAGTTCAATAAAGAAATTAAGGTACGACAAATAATAATCCCTTAGCTATACAAGGGTTCTGAAGAATTTAAAGAAAGCAATACCGGCGGAGAATTTCCGTGAATGAAGAAGCAAAAGATCGTCGGAATAATATTAAAAGCCTAACTGCAAAATATATCCGAAAATCAGAACAGCAACAGTGATACCTGCAATAAAGCAGAGGGCGAGTTTTGTTATCGGCATAGCCGCAACTTTTCTTACGGTTTTCATAAGCACCAAATTTTAGGGTCTACCCTACTAAAACGCTTATTGGATTTGAATATTGCGTCTGCCGTTATTTTTATTAGCTATTGTTTTTCAAATTGTTCGAAAGACAAATTCAGGACTTCATATTTTTCAGGATCCGGCAAACTATAATGCCACCATTCTGTAGCGAATTCCCTGAATCCGAATTTCTCCATCGTTTCTTTCAATAATTTTCTGTTCAGCAAAACATCTTCAGGCAGATCCACAAAATCGTGATGAGCAGAATCAGTAAAATTATCAAAGCCAGTTGGCATTTTTATTTCTTTACCTGTTTTCAAATCAATGATCGTCAGATCAACAGCGATTCCGCGATTATGCCCGCTCCCTTTTTTGGGATCAGCGACATAACGATCATCATGAACCAGTTCCCAAAATTTTTCTGTCACAAAATATGGACGGTATGCATCAAAAATCTTCAATCCCAATCCTTTTTTATTTAATTCTTTTTGAACCTGCGCCAACGCTCTTATAGCTGGTAATCTCAAAAAAGTATTTTTTGGCAATTCAGGATACATGATACGATGCATAAAATTATCTGTGGTTTCATAGCGCAGGTCGAGTATAATGTTTGGGATTGATCGTTGCACATCGATCATTCGCATATTGCTGTCTTCTTTTGTTGTTTTAATATAGGATTCAACGGAATTAATTACATGAAGTGAATTATTTACAGCGTCTTGCGCAGCACAAACAAAAGCAGAGGTGGAAAAAATAGTAGTAATGATTAATAAAATATTGAAGCGTTGTGTTATATTGTATCGCATATTGATTCGCGGATTATTTACTTTGAAGAAAGTTAGGAATTTGCGATGAATAAACCGTAATTAATACATGAGTTACCAAAGAACCCTGACAAAGATTTTATCGCTAACCTGTGCCTGTTTTATTCTAGTTTGTTGCAATAATGCCAATAAAAAACCTGCTGACAAAGATATCGTCAGCAAGCCCGAAAAAATGCCCGAGCATATCAGCAACGACCTGGAAAAAACACTCGATTACATCAATAAAAACAGTGGCAAACTAAATGACACGGTTACTTTGGATTATGCAAAGCTTGATGACAGTTTTTATAATGTAAAAAACTATGCCTCCATTTGGAACGACCATGAAAAATGGTTGCCGCTTGCCGATTCATTATACAAATTCATAGAAAACGCCAAAAATTACGGACTGTTTCCTTCAGATTACTATTATAAGCCCATTTCATTCATACGAAGAGTGCTCGTTGAAGATTCTGTGGCAAGAAAAAATGCAGTTCTCTGGGCCCGCGCTGATATTTTATTGACGGATGCTTTTTTTAAATTAGTAAAAGATCTCAGGCAGGGTCGTTTGCAATACGACAGCGTAACATTAAGAGCAGATACCGTATTGCATGATTCCATCTTTACGCAAACATTGGCCCAGGCGGCACAATTAGGAAGCGTTGATTCTGCATTGAGAAGTCTTGAACCAAGAATAAAAGGGTACGATTCATTACGAACATATTTGAAAGAGTTCCTGGCAACGGCAAAATTCAAACCATTTACTTATTTGGTTTATCCATACAAGGACTCCATTTCATTTTTCACCACGCTCCAAAAAAGGTTGTATGAAACGGGAATTGTCAGTTCTGATTCAACAGCAATGGACACGACACAGTTCATCAGCGCATTGAAAAAATACCAGAAAAAAACGGGACTAAAAATAACCGGACATATTTCGGAAGAAGTGGTGAACAAACTCAATAACACGGACATCGAAAAATTCAAACGGATTGCGGTTAACCTTGACCGTTATAAATTATTACCGGATACTTTGCCGCGGACCTATATTTGGGTAAATCTCCCTTCTTTTTATTTGGATGTTTACGACGCTGATACCCTGGTTTTTGAATCAAGAATTATTTGCGGCGATCCAAAGACAAGAACTCCCTTGTTAACAAGTCAGGTTTCTAATTTTATCACCTACCCGCAATGGACGGTTCCCTACAGCATCATTTTTAAAGAAATGCTTCCAAAAATTCAAAAGAACATCGATTTTCTGAAAAAAGAAAACCTGATGGTTGTTGACAGAAATGATAATATTCTGGATCCAAAAAAAATAAACTGGGCAAAGCTGAGTAAAAAACATTTCCCTTATTTTTTGAAACAGGAACAGGGGGATAATAATTCTCTGGGGGTGATCAAATTCAATTTCAGAAATAAATACAGTGTTTACATGCATGACACCAATGTGAGATGGATGTTCGGCAAAGCATTTCGTGCATTGAGTCATGGTTGCGTGCGCGTAAAAGAATGGCAAAAAATGTCTGATTTTTTGGTTCGCAATGATACAATGCGATATCATACCGATACATTACGCGCCTGGATAAAAAGACAGGAAAAGCATGTGGTTAGCGGGTTCCAGAAGGTCCCGGTTTTTATCAGGTATTTTGACTGTGAAGGCAAGAATGGCCGCATAAAGTTTTACGACGACATCTATGACGAAGATAAATTCCTTTGCGAAAAATACTTTGCCAATAAGAGCGTTAACTAATATCTATGAATAAATACATTATTGCTTCCTTGCTTGCGGGCATGGCAGTGCCATGTATGATTTCTGCGCAGCATAAAACAAAGACCGCTGTAGTCGTAAAAAAGAAAAATTCAAAAGTACGATATGGAATTGCCAGTTTTTATGCCAATAAATTCAATGGCAGAAGAACGGCGAATGGTGAAATTTTCAGTCAGCAAAAATTAACGGCAGCAAGCAATAAGATTCCCCTCAACACATGGGTCAGGGTTACCAATCTAAAAAATAAAAAAAAGGTGGTTTTGCGGGTAACAGACCGGATGCATCATCTTAATAAGAGATTGATCGATCTTAGTCGCGCAGCTGCCAAACAATTGGGCTACACCGGGTGGGGATTAGCAAAAGTAAAAGTGGAGATACTGGGGAAGAAAAAAATGACCGAACAAGAATTGATCTCTGAAAATGAAAAATAATTTTTATCAAAGCGTGTGCTTGGATATATCTGCAATTGTTTTCTTTTCCAGAATCCGCAGATTGGCATCACGAACCTGCGTCATAACATCATGCAGACCGCAACTTTTTTCATCACAATTCCTGCACTTTTCGTAAAAATATAAACTAACGCAGGAGACGAGCGATATCGGGCCATCCAGCAATCGCATGATCGTGGCGAGTTGAACATCTTTTGGATTCTTTGCCAAAAAATAACCACCTCCTTTCCCTTTTTTGCTATCCAGCACACCGGCTTTCTTCAGTTCCAGCAAGATATTCTCTAAAAACTTTAATGGGATTTTTTTCTTTTTTGAGATTTCTGCGATCAATACCGGCTTTTCCTTCCCTTTATCAGCGAGATACATGAGCGCCTGAAAAGCATACTGCGTTTTTTTCGATAGCATTCAATTTGATTTTATAAATGCAAATTTAAACTTATTTTCTTAGCGCATCATAATCAAGGACTCAAGGATCATAATCCCAAAACATCCTTCATGCTAAAAACGCCTTTTTTATCATATAGAAATTCAGCAGCCAATACTGCGCCAAGCGCAAACCCTTTACGGTTATGCGCTTCATGGATTATCTCGATGTCGTCAATGTCCGAACTGTATTTTACTTTATGGGTTCCTGCAGCAGGATCTATTCTTTCACTTATTATTTCCAATTCCTCCGGATTTTCGGCAATATGATTAACCCAATTTTTCTTTCGTGGAATATACGCTGTTATTTCTTCAGCGAGGGTAATCGCTGTTCCGCTGGGCGCATCTCTTTTTTCGGTATGATGGGTCTCTGTGATACGGATAGCATAATCTTCCTGTTTTGCCATCAATTGCGCAAGACGTTTATTGATCTCAAAAAAAATATTCACGCCCACGCTAAAATTACTGGCGTACAAAAAAGCCCCATTATTCTCAACGCAATATTTTTTTACATCGTCGTATTTTTTTAGCCAGCCGGTAGTGCCGCATACAACAGGGGTTTTTGCCTGGAGGCATGTCATCACATTTTGAAAGGCCGTGTGGGGCGTTGTGAATTCAATAGCGACATTTGCCTTGGCCAGGGTAACATCGTTAAACTGACTAATATTCCCGATATCAATTTTTAAAACAACTTCATGACCGCGTTGTACCGCAATCTCTTTGATGGCTTTGCCCATCTTACCATAGCCAATCAGCGCTATTTTCATACCTCAGAATTTTCAGGAAAATTAACACAAACTGATCAATGCCCAAATAATTTTAAAACGCTAATAGGACGTATTAAATACTTTGAACTGTGGTCTATGAATATCAAAAACCAGACTGACGCCGGAGATATTTGAGGAACAGGGCGCAATACGAATAGAAAGATCTCTGCTCACGTCAAATAATTTCAAATGAGCATCAACGGTAGCATCCACGATATTCAATGCATAAAAAAGCAGGAAGAACAGCACAGAATAATCTTCATTACTTCGAAAATAGTTTCGATATTTCTGAAGTCCGGTAATGCCATAAGAATTTATGGAGCTATCCTGATTAAAAATAAACGGCAGCAATTTAGGATCCACCTTCGAAATACTGTCTTTATTATTATAACTTCCGTTTGCCAGCACGGCTAAAGCATATCTGGTCTTATTATACCATTTCTTATTGTCAAAATAGGTGTAGGTAGGAAAGCCTACTGCAAACCAAACGATCGGCACTTTCCAGTATTTTTTATTATAGATCTGGCCGAGTCCGGGAAATACGGCTGAATAAATTGTTGCTCTTGTCGGATCAAAGGCTTTTTTCTTTTGCGTTGAATCGGATTTCTTTGAAGCGGGGCTTGTGGAATCTTTTTTTGCAACAATGCTGGTGTCCTGCGATGAGGTCCTTACATGCAGGCTGTCCTGAGCCATGACGGCCTGCATCGAAAAACAAAAAATGAACAATATAGTGATTGAAAAAAACCGCATTAATAATTTTAATTCACCTGAACGTTCATTAACGACAAAATCTTATTCAATTCCTGCATCGAATAATATTCTATGTTAATGCTGCCATGCCCGTTTTTATTGTGGCTAAACTTTACACGGGTGCTGAAATGCGATGCTAAGTTATCCTCTATTTTTTTGAAAGCCTGTGGCAGCAAAGGTTTTACGGAATTTTTAACAGCAGTGTTGCCTTTGTATAATTTGCGAACCAGTTCTTCTGTTTGTCTGACAGATAATCCTTTCGTCTTAATATCATTAAAAATATACAATTGCTTATCGACGGTATCAACATTGATCAATGCCCTTGCATGACCCATACTCAATTGATTATTCCGAACGGCAACTTGTATGTCCGGTGGCAATTTTAATAATCGGACATAATTGGCTACTGTGCTTCTCTCCTTGCCCATCCGCTCAGAGACTTCTTCCTGCGTGTAGTTCAATTCATCCATCATTCTTTTGTAACTAAGGGCAATTTCGATGGCGTTCAGGTCCTCGCGCTGCAAATTTTCAAGCAGTGCCAGCTCCAGCAATTGCTGATCGTTGGCAGAACGGATATAAACAGGAATATCTTTTATGCCGGCAATTTTCGCCGCGCGAAAACGACGTTCACCGGAGATGATACGATATCTTCCGGTTGGAAGCTTGGAAACAGTTATAGGTTGTATGATATCGTGCAGTCTAATAGATGCAGCCAGTTCATTTAGCGCCAGCTCATCAAAATCGCGGCGAGGTTGTTTTGGATTTGTTTCTATCTGGTCAAGTACGATTCGCAAAATGCCGGTTACATTTTCGACAACAGATGTTTTTAATGTTCCCGAAGAAGTTTTAAGATCATCATCGATGCTTTGCAATAGGGATCTTATTCCTTTACCTAATGCTTCTTTATTTTGCTTGGGAGTGGTCATAAATTTAGATTTAAGGCTTCAGGCTTGAGGTGTGAGACATTTCAACATATGCCCTGACCATTGCCTTAGACCTTATTCAAGAATTCTTTCTTCCTGCTTGATCTTTGTTTTGTTGTTTTTTTGAAGGACCTCTTTTGCAAGATTCAAATAGTTTGCCGCGCCCTTACTGTAAGCATCGTAGAGTATTACCGGTTTCCCTACACTCGGGGCTTCACTTATTTTTGTATTACGATGAATGATCGTATCAAAAACCATCTCATCAAAATGTTTTCTCAGTTCACTGACTACCTGGTTACATAATCGCAATCGACCATCATACATCGTCATCAAAATTCCTTCAATGGATAATTCGGGGTTAAGCCGGTTTTGAACGATCTTGATGGTGTTTAATAATTTCCCCAATCCTTCGAGGGCAAAAAATTCTGTTTGAACCGGAACAATGACCGAATCCGATGCAGTCAAGGCATTTACCGTAATCAATCCCAAAGACGGGGAACAGTCGATTATGATAAATTCATAATCGTTTTTTATCGGCTCAAGAATATTTTTAAGAACACGTTCGCGATTGGGATAATTTATCATTTCAATTTCAGCGCCGACCAAATCAATATGCGAAGGGATTACATCCAGATTGGGGATCTCAGATTTCAATATTACATCTTTGGCAAGGGTGTTGTTTACCATGCAATCGTACAAGCTATGCGTGATATTGTGCAGGTCGAAACCCACGCCAGTCGTGCTATTTGCCTGCGGATCCGCATCAACCAGCAAGGTCCGAAATTCAAGCACAGCCAAACTTGCCGCCAAATTGATGGCAGATGTGGTTTTCCCAACTCCTCCTTTCTGATTTGCTACACCAATTGTTTTTGCCATAAGGTAATCAAAGCCGTGTTTATTATTCACAACTATTTAAAATCGTAAAGAAATCTGGAAATCATCATTCATGGTAAAATTGTGCCCAATTAATAAAATTGCAAAATTTAGTTTTCCAATATTTATCAACTTATAATTACAATTGGCAAAAATACAGCTTAGGCATAAATTGTGGCCAACATTAGCCATTCTTTAATGTTATACATTCTTTTGAAAAAATGTACACGATAATTTCAGGGACCAACCGACCAAAAAGCAATACCATCAATGTAGCCCGGCAGTACCAGCAACTATTGAAGCAGCAAGGCATTAGCGCAAATTTGCTTTCCCTGGAAAAATTGAATGTGCTGGAGCGTAATGCTGAATTTGAAAAAATCGAATCGGATATTTTGGTCCCCGCGCAAAAATTCATTTTTATTTCACCGGAATACAACGGGAGCATTCCGGGTGTTTTAAAATGTGTGTTTGATATCTCAGACATTACCAAAACCTGGTGGAATAAAAAAGCGCTGCTCACCGGCGTTTCAACGGGAAGGGCCGGAAACCTACGCGGCATGGACGACCTTACCGGCATCCTGCATTACCTGAAAGTGGTTGTCCATCCCAATAAATTACCCATTTCATTGGTTGCGGGATTGATGGATGCAAATGGTGAAATTGTAGATGCACCAACCCTTGCCGCCGTAAATGCTCAAATAAAGGAATTTATTGAGTTCTGAATGAATGAATAATGTTTTATAATCTTTGCAAAAATTAATTACATGCGCATCGGAAAATTTGTTTGGCTACTTCTCGTAATCATGTTTCTACTGGATCTCTATGTTTACCAGGCATTGAAACTGGTGAGCAATAACCTTTCTCAAAAAACAAAAATGTTTGTTTATGGCGGCTACTGGACAATCTCGGTCATAGTGCTCCTGTTCATTTTCATCTTACCTTTTATAAATTTTGTCGAGCTGCCGGCAGCGGTCAGAAATTATGTGTTTGCCATTGTTCTGGGTTTATTTTTTGCAAAATTGCTTGCTTCTGTTTTCTTTTTGATCGATGATATCAGAAGATTGATCCAATGGGCGAGCGGAAAATTGTTTTTTCAAAATACGGAAGGTGAAAACATGAGCAGTGAGGGTATTTCCCGGTCTGTTTTTTTAAGCTGGGTCGGATTGGGAATCGGCGGTGGTTTATTTTCTACCCTGCTTTATGGCTTCACCAATAAATATAATTACAGGATCAAGCGCGTAAAATTATCTTTTGATAATTTACCCGCGTCATTCAAAGGATTGAAAATTGTCCAGATCTCCGATATTCATTCAGGGAGTTTCACCAATAAAAAAGCGGTCAATCGCGGAGTGGATATGATATTGAATGAAAACGCGGACCTGATCTTATTTACGGGTGATCTGGTCAATGACCGGGCAATAGAAATGACCAACTATATGGACGTCTTCAACCGGCTGAAAGCGCCGATGGGCGTATATTCCACGCTGGGCAATCATGATTACGGGGATTATCTTTATGGCGCTCATCCTACCGGTGAAAAAGCGATTGCGAAAGCAGAGAATTTAGAACACCTCAAACGAATTCATGGTGAATTAGGATGGAGATTATTGCTCGACGAAAATGTGGCCCTGGAAAAAAACAATGAAAAAATTGCACTCATCGGGGTGCAGAATATCAGCGGCCGAAAGTCCTTTCATAGTTATGGGGATCTTGCAAAAGCTTCTGCTGGCACCGAACAGTATCCATTCAAAATTTTAATGAGCCATGATCCCAGCCACTGGGACAAGGAAGTAACCAGTAAATACAAAGATATCGACCTCACCTTATCGGGGCACACGCACGGTATGCAATTTGGGGTAGAAATTCCGGGATTTAAATGGAGCCCCGTTGAGTATGTGTATAAAGAATGGGCCGGACTTTATGAAGAAGGAAAACAAAAAATTTATGTAAACCGGGGTTATGGTTTTATCGGCTATCCCGGAAGAGTTGGCATATTGCCTGAAATTACCGTGGTTGAATTGGCCTGACAGGATCGTTTTATAACGTTGATGTATACCCGCAATTTAAGACCGCATCCTCATTTGTAGAATTTATTTCCCGCTTAAACCTTCCCGCAAAAAAATTATCTAACTCTTAACGAACAATTAAATCATTTTAACATATCTCATAAAATATTAGCACGTAATTTTCGTCATATTTTGAATCATTATTTTCAACCCAAAAGGAAAAAACATGAAAACTAAGTCAGTTATTTTATCGGTAATGCTGATCATGATTATGGCAGTTGGTGCAAATGCACAAGGATTTGAATTAGGAATAAAAGGCGGCGCAAATTTTTCTAAAGTGACAGACAACGGCAATTACCAGTCGGCTTTAACCAATGAATTTAAATTTGGCTACAGCCTTGGGGCATTCGCCATTTTGAATTTTAACAAACACATTGGCATTCAACCGGAACTTTTATGGAATGAATATCAAACGCACACAACAGTCAATGCCAATGATGTTTATACTGATCTGTGGAACGATAAAAATATTAACCTGAACTATTTAACCGTTCCTGTTCTATTGAATTTATCGCCGAGCAAAATAATCACTTTTCAGGTCGGCCCGCAATTCGGGATTTTGATCAATCAATCCCAGACCCTTGTGAACAATGCCAAAGACGCATTTAAGAAGGGAGACTTTTCCATGGTCGGCGGTGTCCAATTAAATCTTGGATGGGTAAAGCTTGGGGCACGCTATGTAGTTGGTTTAAATAATATTTCTGATCTGCCCAGTACCAATTCATGGAAAAATCAGGGTGCACAGGCCTATCTTGGATTCAAGATCTTATAAAAAATATACCTCTTTTAAAAAAGCTTTCCCCCAAAAGGAGGGCTTTTTTATTGTCGCAAAACGGTTACCGGCACCCAGATGCTGGCACCATAATTGACCTATATTGACTTCACTAAAAAATAGTAGGATTATCCCTAAACAGGTGTTATTTTGTCACCTAATAATAATATGAAAGAGGCGAATTTTTTTCTGCGCACTGAAGATGAAATGGAGTTCATGCCAATCATTCCCTTAAACGAGAGTGATAATGACACCCTTAATGAGGTTGAGTTCCCCAAGGAGTTGCCGGTACTTCCTTTGAGAAATACTGTGCTTTTCCCCGGCGTTGTTCTGCCCATCACCGTTGGCAGGGATAAGAGTATAAAGGCAGTGAACGATGTTTACGCTGCTGACAAATTGATAGGCGTTTTAGCGCAAAAAGACAGTAGCATAGAAGAGCCCAAAGTTGGCGACCTGGAAGATGTTGGGACAGTTGCACGGATCATTAAGTTGATAAAAATGCCTGATGGCGGAACTACGGTGATCATTCAGGGCAAGAGAAGATTTAAAGTGGGTGCTATTACTGCCGACGATCCCTATTTTAAGGCCCAGGTTGTTTTATTACAGGAGGAAGAAGCTCCCACAGATCAGGATTTTGAGGCCTACGTTTCAAACATTAAAGATATTGCCACGCAGATAATCCAGCTTTCACCCAATATTCCATCGGAAGCTGCCATCATTTTAAAAAATATAGAGAATCCTTCCTTTCTTATCCATTTTATTTCCAGCAATCTAAATGCAGAGTTACACGAAAAACAACAGGTGCTTAAACTCAATCATATCAAAGCGCGTGCAGATCTGCTCATGCAATTATTACAAAGAGAATTGCAGTTTGCTGAATTAAAAAACAAGCTCACTACAAAGACAAAAACAGAACTTGATAAGCAACAGCGCGAATATTTTTTACAGCAGCAATTAAAAAGTATCAAAGATGAATTGGGCGGAGATACCAATGAGCGCGAAATAAAAGAGATGCAGAAAAAGGCGGAAGCAAAAAAATGGCCGGCTGCTGCAAAAGAACTTTTTAAAAAAGGAACAGAGAAATTGGAAAGAATGCATCCGTCAACTCCGGATTATTCGGTGATCTATAATCATCTCGACCTGATGCTCGACTTACCCTGGAATGAATACACAGAAGACGGATATGATCTGAAGAGAGCAAAAAAGATACTTGATGCAGATAATTACGGATTGCATAAAGTGAAAAGCCGCATCATAGAATATCTTGCTGTGCTGAAATTAAAAGGTGATATGAAAAGCCCGATATTATGTTTTATCGGACCGCCGGGGATTGGTAAAACATCCCTGGGTAAAAGTATTGCCAATGCGATCGGAAGAAAATATGTGCGTATTAGTCTGGGTGGGCTGCATGATGAAAGTGAAATACGCGGACATCGCAAAACCTATATCGGCGCAATGCCCGGAAGAATTTTGCAGGCAATAAGAAAAGTGAAATCATCAAATCCGGTTATTGTTTTGGATGAAATTGATAAAGTGGGAACCGATTTTAGAGGAGATCCATCGTCTGCATTACTGGAGGTGCTGGATCCTGAACAGAATAATACTTTCTACGATAATTATCTTGAGCTGGAATATGACCTGAGCAAAACACTCTTCATCGCAACGGCAAATGACATCAATCATATTCAGCCTGCATTGCGCGACAGGCTTGAGATCATTGATCTGAGCGGATATGCTGTCGAAGAAAAAATTCAAATCGCAAAACGTCATCTTCTCCCAAAACAAAAAGAAGCGCATGGATTGGGCAATATCAACTTTGGAATGAGCGATAAGGTTTTGGAAAAAATAATTCAGGACTATACCAGGGAAAGTGGTGTTCGCGAATTGGATAGGCAACTTGCTTCAATCATGCGTTTCCAGGCAAAGGAATTTGCAACAAAAGGAAAATTAAAACCATTATTTTCCGCAGGAAATGTCGAAAAAGTGCTGGGCAAACCAAAATATAGCAATGATCTGTATAAAGTGGCCAATTTGCCCGGTGTTGCCGTCGGACTTGCCTGGACCTATGTAGGTGGGGATATTTTATTTGTTGAAACTTCTTTAAGCGAAGGAAAGGGTGAATTGAAATTGACCGGCAATCTGGGCAATGTGATGAAAGAAAGTGCGATCACAGCGCTTACTTATTTACAATCTAATGCAAAGAAATACGGGATTGATTCCTCTGTTTTCAATAAAAATACCATTCACGTGCATGTGCCGGAAGGTGCAGTACCCAAAGACGGACCGAGCGCGGGCATTACCATGATGACTTCAATCGCATCAGCAATCACCGGAAAGCGCGTAAAGCCATATTTAGCCATGACCGGTGAAATCACCTTGCGCGGTCAGGTATTGCCTGTCGGCGGAATCAAAGAAAAAATTCTTGCAGCAAAACGTGCCGGATTAAAAGAAATAATTCTTTGCTCACAAAACGAAAAAGATATTCTTGAAATTGATTCTGCTTTTATCAAAGGCATCAAATTTCATTATGTTAAAACAATGCAGCAGGTACTTGATACAGCATTGGTTTAAACATAAACGCTAGCCGGATCTATTCAGGCAAAGCTTTCACAAAACTTTAGTGAACTGTTAACCCGCATTGGATGTTATTAATGAAGTCAACCAGATTTTCATGTTGGTTGTTTTAAGGGTTAAAAAGGTTCCCCCATGTCAATGGGGGAATTTTTTTTCTTTGTTGCCCCTCATAGCATATTTATTGGGCATCCTTGAGTATTTCAAGCTTTCCACTCCTCAGCCATTTCTTTTTCGTTCTTGAATGCTTCACGCGGTTTTAGTCCCAGTAGATCAAACATCAAATTGTCTTCTTCAAAAGAAGGATTTGGTGTGGTTAATAATTTATCTCCGCCAAAAATAGAATTGGCGCCAGCCATAAAACATAAAGCTTGTTCGGCAACACTCATATCCGTTCTTCCAGCGCTCAATCGCACCATGGTTTTAGGCATTAATATTCTCGCCGTTGCAATCATGCGCACCATGTCCCAGATATCAACCTTAGGATTGTTTTCCAACGGCGTTCCTTTGATTCTCACCAACGCATTGATGGGAACGCTTTCGGGATGTTCCGGAAGTGTTGCCAAAGTGTGCAACATTTTTATTCTGTCACTATGCGTTTCGCCCAATCCGATGATTCCGCCGCAACAAACCGTTACGCCGGCTTTGCGAACATTGTCGAGTGTTTGCAAACGATCATCATAGGTTCGCGTAGTAATAATCTCATTGTAATATTCCGCAGAAGTATCGAGATTATGATTGTATGCATACAATCCCGCGTCCGCCAATTTTTTTGCCTGTGAATCGGTAAGCATCCCCAATGTGCAACAAACCTCCATTCCTATTTCATTGACAGCCGTTACCATTTCCAGCACCCGGTCAAAGTCTTTATTGTCTCTTACCTCACGCCAGGCTGCGCCCATGCAAAATCTTGTAGAACCAGCCGCTTTTGCTTTCGCAGCATATTCAACAACCTGCTCTTTCTGTAAGAGCGCATGAACATCAACGTTAGTATGGTAACGCGCGGCCTGCGGACAATAGGCGCAGTCTTCCGGGCAGCCCCCGGTCTTGATTGATAACAAAGTGCAAACCTGAACCTCTGCCGTATCATTATATTCGCGATGAACAGTTGCAGCGCGATAGATCAACTCTAATAATGAAGTGTTGTATAAATTTTGCACTTCTGTAATTGCCCAGTTATTTCTGATCATAACAATCACTGTTTATCGTGTAAATATATGGAGGTATCGTTTAGTAAAGGAATATTTTGCTTAAACATTTTATTGAAAACAACACGAAACATATTTACGTTCGTAATGCTATCGTAAAATAAATGATAATCTTTATCCGGAAAAAAAACCGCGTTCTGATTCTGAAAAAAATTGATCGGATATTTTTCTTTGGTGTCGTATCTGAATCCATGATCTCCCATAAAAATGATCACCGCAGAATCGTTTGTGTTTTTTCGAATGGCGTTTATTAATTCTTTTACGCGGTCATTCGTATAGGGGATATAATCAAGATAAGGCTGGGTAAGTTTATTGATCACACTCTCCTTATAAATGGTTGCCTTATCTTTTCTGTTTCCATTTTTATCAAAAAAGAAAGGTGGATGCGGCATATATACATGTCCATAGATAAATCGAGGATGATTGGATCTTATTTCACTTTCTCTTTCAACACTGGCAATTATCTTATCGTTATTGATGACCTGGTTGAAAAAAGTATTTTCGGTAAGCCATTTGATTTCCCATTTACCCGTGTAAAACATCCAACCAATATCCCTGCGCAAATAAGCAAATAAGGTCCTGTCGGTGATCAGCTTTGTTTTCAAGGGCAAAAAAGATTGCTCAACCTTTGAAGGATTGCCGGCAAGATCGAACACCGAATAATTAACGATATCATATCCCTGGTAAGACAAGAATTTTATAACCTGGTCATTTTTGATGAGGTTATTGCAATACGCATAGTCATCCGCAGTACATGCGTCAGGATTAAAAAATCCGTGCAGGTACGACATGTTCAAAACCGATGACATGGAAAATGGAGTGAAATTATAATTGCTCCTGCTTTTTGTTTGAATGTGAAACCCGCTGTTGATCAGGAATGTATCGAGATCGCTATTGTCGTAATTGAATTTTTCTTTCAAAGAAAGTGAACTTGCATATTCATCAAAAAGCAAAAAATAAATATCAGGTTTAGGGCAATCACTGCATACCGAGTAAGTATTATGTTCGGCAAAAGAATACACCGCAAGTTTATTCGGTGGGGGAAAGATCAGTTTCCATAATATTCCGCCACCATCCACGACCAGATATATTATCAATAAGAGGTTAATGAATAAACTCAGTTTAATAAAAGGATGTTTGGTTCTTTTTAAAAAGAAGAACAAAAATAAACCGGCAATGAGAAAAAGAGGGATCAGTTCAACGTATTTGTAAAAAAGACCCAACTGTAATTTGAAGAAATCGTGAACGGCTCCAAAAAAGCAATAGAAGGCCATCAGATAAGTTGCCATTAATGCGGCTCGCACATAATTCTTGATCAATGGCATTATCAAAAAATATAACAAAGCGGCCGCGCCGGTATAAGTGATCATTAACAACAAACAATCGGGAACATTGATATAACCAAAGTTTTCATTGACACCGTGCAACACAAAAAAAACAGGTAATAAGAATAAGAACAACGGGGTATGCTGCAGCAGTTTCTTCATTAATTACTGATTATTGTTTTGCAATTGAATTTTAATGAAGATGTTCTTGAAAATATAATTGATTTTATCACAAATAAGAAAGATTGGTTTGAGGGGTAAGGTTCAATAGCGTTTCATACATCAATTTAATGGTTTGTTCAATATCATTTTTATGCAACATTTCCACAGTGGTGTGCATATAGCGAAGCGGAATAGAAATGAGCACCGACGGGCATCCGTCATTTGCATAAGCGAAAGAATCAGTGTCCGTTCCTGTGCTCCGCGAAACCGTGCGCAACTGAACAGGGATATTTTTCTTTTCTGCCGTTTGCTGTACCAGCGCGAGTAGTTTATTATGAACAGCCGGCCCAAATGCCAATGATGGCCCTTTTCCGCAAACAACATCTCCTTCAATGATCTTGTTGATCATTGGCGTTGCCGTGTCGTGTGTCACATCAGTAATAATGGCAACATCAGGTTTAATGCGCCTGGCGATCATTTCAGCGCCGCGCAATCCAATTTCTTCCTGCACTGCATTAACAATGTACAGGGCAAAAGGAAGTTTCTTTTTATTCTCTTTTAATAATCTTGCCACTTCTGCGATCATAAAGCCGCCAATCCGATTATCAAAAGCGCGACCGACAAAATAATCATAAGGCATTTCATCGAAGCCATCCTGGTATGTAACCACGGCACCAATGTGAATGCCCAATTCTTCCACTTCTTTTTTATTTCTGGCCCCACAATCCAGGAACAAATTATCAACGCGCGGTTGTGGCTCTTTTGTATCAGCATTGCCCATTCGCGTGTGAATGGCAGGCCATCCAAAAACGCCTTTCACCACATTTTTTTTGCCATGGATCAAAACGCGTTGTCCCGGAGCGATCTGATGATCTACTCCTCCATTACGTTTCAGGTATAACAAACCTTCCGGCGTAATATAATTGACAAACCAACTGATTTCATCTGCATGCGCCTCAATAACCACTTTAAATTTTGCATCGGGGTTAATGATGCCAACGGCGGTGCCATAGGGATCGGAAAAATGTTTGTCAATATAAGGTTTGAGATATTCGAGCCATAATTTCTGTCCGCTGGTTTCAAAGCCAACCGGTGAGGCATTGTTAATGTATGTTTTTAAAAAACCGAGAGAGTGTGGAGTAAGAATGGATTTCTTTTTTGGAATCGACCTTGTGCTTTTTGCCATGTAATGTTTTATTAAAATTCAAAAATAACTAAATCCTGAAAACAAGCATTAATAAACCCGAAAGCATCATTAATCCATCAAGAATAAAGTAATAGAGGTAATCAGAGAAATTTTTTTTTGCATAATTATATAAGAATCCAAGGAGGATTCCGGGAATCAATATGATTACACTTAAAAAAACGGAGTGGCTGAACCAATAAAGCGCGATAGAGGAAACGCCAAAAAGCATTAATGAAGCAGCAAACAGATTATTAATTCCTCTTTCATTGAAATAAGTGATCATGCTGCGGATATTATCGCGTTTGTCGTCTTCCCTGTCGCGATAATCGAATAATATACAAATGCTGTAAATCAAAAAAAAGCGGCTAACAGAAAATAAGAAGAATTCATTTTCCCATTTAACCCCTTCAATGATGATGGGCAAAATGGTGGTTACATACATCCACACAAAAGCGAGAAAAATCGTTTTTCCCACTGCAATTTTTTTCAGGTCTTTGAAAAATGGTTGCGGCAATTTGGGGGCTGAATATAAAAAAGTAAAAAAAACGCCGAAAATAATAGCAAACCAATGATCTATTAGCAGATAGAAATAAAATGCGGAGCCGGATAGCCCGACCAGGTAGAGTATAAGATGTAAAGTTTTATGGTGCCGCGTCCATTGTACCCTTGTTGACGATATGGTAGCATCGGCGGAGAGATACCAATGAAAATTATAGCTGCAAATGGTTGAAAAGAAAATAAAAAGGATAAGATTGAGGGAAGGCTGACGATGACCGGTCAATTGAAGCGTTTGAAAAGTCATCAACACAGCGCATAAAGAAATATACAGGCTGCTGAAAATAAAAAAATCAAATGCTTTTTTAAACACTGCAATAAATTAAATGCAATTTATTGATAAAGCGCAACAATCAAAGGGGTGGTTATCGTATCGCTTACATTATTTGCCTTGTCAATAACCACAAACTTCATGATCAGCGAATCATTTCTAAAGGTTTGTTTCTGAAAAGTAGTCGGAGTCAGTGTAAAATCGAATTCGCCAGAAGTGTATTTAGGGAAATCAGGAATGGTATCCGTTATTGAAGTGATGACCGGAAATCTTCCGTTTGTATCCAGGTTAACCGGGTTTATTATCGCTACAAAAGTGCCGCCTGCCAAGTCGCCTTGCTTATCGGTGAATTTCAATATCGCATCAAAGTTACTTCCAAAAGGGATGAGGGTGGTGATGGATTTGATCGTTATTTGTGGCTTCGATGCCCCACTTTTGCCACAAGAAACAAAGAGCACTAAAATGGCAAGGATTACGAAAATGGAAGCCTTCATGTTGATGATTTAGTATTACACGAAACTACGTGATTTTTAAGGAAAAGGTTTACTATTGCATGTTTTTTTGCAAATCGTTAATGAACATTTATAAAAAATCCAATTCTTTTGGACTCCGATATTGAACATAAAATCTTTCTCGCACAAAGGGAAAATTTCGATGAAATAGCGATTGAAATTTTCAGGTTTCAATATGCAAACAATGCTGTTTACAAAAAATATATTGACGAATTAAAAATCAACCCGCAGCAAATATCCGAGATCACGCAGATTCCATTCCTGCCGATCGGTTTTTTTAAAACACACAGCATTCAGACCACCGCTTTTTTGCCTGAGGTCATTTTTAACAGCAGCGGCACCACGCAAACGATCAACAGTAATCATTTAATAAAAGATATTTCTTTGTACAGGAAAAGCTTTGTCGAAGGTTTTACCAGATTCTATGGAAGGCCGGATGACTGGTGTATCATTGGCTTGCTGCCCTCCTATCTGGAAAGAAAAAATTCATCGCTGGTGCTGATGGTTGATGAATTAATCAAAATGAGCAGGCATCCCAAAAGCAATTTCTATTTGCATGAGTTTGAAAAATTGCACGAGGAATTGAAAGAACTGGAAAAACGAAATCAGAAAACATTATTGCTCGGCGTTTCTTTTGCCTTACTTGATTTTGCAGAAAAATATCCCATGCAATTGAATAATACCATTATCATGGAAACGGGCGGGATGAAGGGAAGACGAGAAGAAATTACACGAAAAGCATTACACGATTTTTTAAAAAAGCAATTTGGACTATCCTCAATTCATTCAGAATATGGCATGACTGAATTATTATCGCAGGCATATTCAAAAAAAGAGGGAATATTTGAAAGTGTAAGCTGGATGAAATTTTTGATCAGAAGTGAAGAAGATCCTTTTGATGTAAAACGAACAGGCGCAGGCATTATTAATATTATTGACCTTGCCAACATTTATTCCTGTTGTTTTATTGCCACAGATGATGTTGGGAAAGTTTTTGAAAACGAAAGTGTTGAAATTTTCGGAAGAGTTGATAATAGTGATATTCGCGGATGCAGCCTACTGGTAATCTGATGGAATCAATCCCACACAATCCACCGTACATTTTTTTGCAGCGCTTTCAAAAGCAAGCTCAATTATTCTAATGGTGTTATAACCGTGCTCAGGCTTTACTTTCAATGTCGCCTTGTTCACCAGGGTCTCATATAGATCCAGATAATAAAATCCATAGTTACCGGGTAATGAAGGAAATTTTTCCTTGATTATTTTTCCGTTGATCTCAGTATGCAATAAGCCCCATTGTTCCTCCGGTTCTTCGCCCCATTTAGGAATATTTGGCATCACTCCGGCTTTAAGCAGGGCTTCCTGGGGATCCTCACCGCATTTTATATAAGAACCATTTACGCCATGGATCATATAACGCGGACCGGACTCACGGACAAGCATACCCGATTCCAGGATCACTTTCGTAAATCCGTAATCCAGACGAAGATCAAAATAATCATCAACAATGGAATGCGGTCGCTGTTTTCGAATATCAGCAGTTATGGTTTTTGGAATACCAAATAGCGTCAGCGCCTGGTCAATCAAATGAGCGCCAAGATCAAATAGAATTCCACTCCCTGGTTTATTCTCCTCGCGCCAGGCATTGGGCTTGGGTGCCGGGCGATAACGATCATAGTGCGCTTCAAATTCAACGATGGGCCCCAGTAAATCCTCTGCTAAGATCTTCTTCATGGTAAGAAAGTCATTTACATATCTTCTGTTTTGAAAAATGCTCAGTACAAGGTTGGTTTGCCTAGCAAGGTCAATCAGGGTAAGGGCGTCCTGGGAAGTATTGGTGAAAGGTTTTTCTACCACTACGTTTTTGCCGGCAATTAAAGATTTGGAAGCATATTCAAGATGTGTATCATTGGGTGTAGTGATGACGATAAGATCCAGTGCGGCATCTGCCAACATTTCTTCCAGGGAGCGAACTACTTTGACATAAGGGTATTTTTCCTGGGATAAATTTTTATTTCTTTCCAGAATACTTTTTAATTGGTATTGACTTAATGTGGCCAGAAATGGTGCGTGCATTACCTGCGCAGCGATGCCATAACCAACCAGACCAACCTTTATGGGTGAATTCACAGCAATAAATTTTTCTTTAATAATGAGAGCCGATCAAGAAAAGAAGCTAAAATTCTTGAATAATGTGATAATAAAAAAATTGAAGGCAATAAAATAAAAAGGCCCTCTGTGGAAACAGAAGGCCGTCTAACGATTGCTTGCCATATGAAAATCTTAGAATAAATTAGTTTTTGCTCCCAAATTAATATTAATTTTAATAATAATGTAATGAATAAATCTAAAAAATATTATTTGTTTATATTAATGATCTATTAATGGGTGCAAATTACAAAAAAAATCAATAATAAATCATATATATTTTTTAATAATATTAATTTAATCTTTGTATTGCTCCAATGCTTTCTCCAGACAGTCCATCGCTTTATTGAGATCATTGACGTTTAGGACATAGGCTAACCTGACTTCATTTTTTCCCAGATGAGCTGAACTATAAAAACCACTTGCCGGTGCCAGCATCAGGGTCTGATTATTGTATGAAAATGATTCCAGGAGCCATTGGCAAAAAGCATCTGCATCTTTGACCGGCAGCCTCGCCATAGCATAAAAAGCTCCTCCGGGTCTTGGGCAATAGACACCTGGCATTTTATTTAAGCGCGCTACCAATACATCGCAGCGTTTCTGGTATTCTTCTTTTGTAGCATCAAAATAATTATCAGGCAGATCAACTGCAGCCTCACCCAAAATTTGGGCAAATGAAGGAGGGCTTAACCTTGCCTGCGCAAATTTTAAGGCGATATTCAGCAAAGTCCTGTTTCTTGTAATAAATGCACCGATTCTTCCCCCACATGCACTGTATCTTTTAGAGATCGTGTCCATCAATATGACATTATCCTCGATCCCACTCAAACGCATTGCGCTAAAATGAGCGCCTGTGTAACAAAACTCACGATAAGCCTCATCCGCAAACAAATAAAGATCATGTTTCAGTGTAATTTCTTTTAGCACCTGCATTTCTTTTTCGCTATATAGATATCCCGTCGGGTTATTTGGATTGCAGATCAATATCGCCTTGGTCTTTGAAGTAATGGCTTTTTCAAATTCCGCGATGGGGGGCAATGCAAATCCGGTTTCAATAGAAGAGGTAACCGGTTTTATGATTACCCCTGCCTCTACAGCAAAACCATTGTAATTCGCATAAAATGGTTCGGGAACAATCACTTCATCACCGGCATCAAGACAACTCATAAATCCAAATAAAATGGCTTCGGATCCTCCTGTAGTAATGATGATATTGTCGTAGCTGATATCGATGCCATTCTTTTTATAATATTGAACCAGTTTTCTGCGATAGCTTTCATTTCCGGCGCTATGGCTGTATTCCAGAATTTTAAAATCCGAATTGCGCACGGCATTTAAAATCTGTGGCGGCGTCTCAATATCAGGTTGCCCAATATTTAGGTGATAAACTTTGATCCCTCTTTTTTTTGCAGCTTCTGCATAAGGAACCAATTTTCTTATCGGAGATGGTGGCATTAATTGCCCGCGATTGCTGATGGTTAACATGGCGCAAAAATAAGCACCATCATTCAGATAGAATTAATAAAAGTAGAATGCGCTTTAAATAAAAATCCCCTCGGCATAACCTCGGGGATCCTAAAATTTATTTGATAAGCAAGTTTATTAACTGCCCGATTTGGTGGGCTGAGAAGTTTTGTCTTTGCCTGCCTGGTATTTTGCATAATCATCTGCGCTCAAAACCTCACCAGTAATGGTGAGCTGAACCGGCAAATCCGTTCCGGCAACTTTTATTGTGATCGTCTTGTTGAACGCGCCTACTGAAGGAGCAGAAAATCCTGCAGTGATTTTATCGGTCTGTCCTTTTGCAACAGCGCCCTGCGGTTTAACTGGAGTGGTGCAGCCACAAGAAGCAATCGCAGATTCAATGATTATAGGCGCATCACTGATATTGGTAAAAGCAAAATTGTGTGTTACCGTAACACTCTGTTTTATTTTGCCAAAATTATAGGTGAGTTCCTGAAATTTTATGACATCAACTGCCTTTTTTTGTTGGGAAAACCCAAATGCTGAAATACTGATAGCGGCTACGAATAAAAGAAACTGTTTCATTGTTATTTAATTTGATTGTTTTAATAATTGTACAGAAGAATTTTCCGGGGATGAAGTTGTTGCTGTTTTATATACTTCACCCGTTATCGTTAACACTTTTGTTTGTTTATTGTTATAAAAAATGGTCACTGTTTTTGTAAAATGACCTTCTGCATAAGCATTATAGCCAACTTTTATCTGAGAATTGGTTCCCGGAGCAATCGCCTCTTTTGTCCATTCGGGAGTTGTGCAACCACAGGAAGCCTGAACATTCTCCAAACGCAACGGGTCACTGCCTGTATTGCTGATCTCAAAAACATAAGTAACGGGGCGTCCTTGGGGTATCTTGCCAAAATCGTGCAATGTTTCTTTTAGCTGTAAAACATCTGTTTTAATACCAGCAACGACATTAGTAGAATTTTGAGCTTTACTAATCATCACCGAAACAAGAAGAACCGCGCCCAGCATTAATTTTTTCATCGAAATAGTATAAAGATATCAGGGTAAAAATATATAGTAAACGTAAGTTTTCCTAATAAATTTCGCTAAATCATTTTTTTTCACAATCCCTGTAGGATTGAATTATGGATAGACTTATACCCCTAATTTTGTCACATGACTGAGAAAATCCATGCCGACGAGATTGCTGCAATGGAAAAATTATCGTTTGATAATTTTCGACTCGAAATTCTAAAAGATTACCGGATTGCCTGCGAAAGCCGGGAAGCCAGTCTTTTAGGAAGAAAAGAGGTGTTGACCGGCAAGGCTAAGTTTGGGATTTTCGGCGATGGCAAAGAAGTGCCACAGGTTGCAATGGCAAAGTTCTTTAAGAAAGGAGATTTTTACGCCGGCTATTATCGCGATCAGACATTTGCTTTTGCCACCGGCGCCGCCACCATTGAAGAGTTCTTTTCCCAGTTATATGCCGATCCCGATCCCGTCAATGATCCCCATAGCGCCGGAAGACAGATGAATTCACACTTCGCCACTCCCATTATTGATGAAAACGGCGAAATCCTGGATCTTATCAATAGGAAAAATCTGACCGCAGGCCTGGCCCCCACTGCCGCCCAAATGCCAAAAGCATTGGGATTGGCGCTTGCCTCAAAATCTTTTCGCCATATTGAATTATTAAAACAATTCACACAGCTTTCCGACAATGGAAACGAAGTTTGCTTCTGCACGATCGGTGATGCCTCAACCAGTGAAGGTCATTTTTGGGAAACAATAAATGCTGCAGGTGTTTTGCAGGTCCCGCTTGCTGTCTTTGTCTGGGATGATGGATATGGGATATCTGTTCCTAAAAAATTTCAGACGACCAAGGGTTCTATATCCGAAGCACTTAAAGGTTTTCAAATAAAAGAAGGTACCAACGGCATCGATATTTATAAAGTGAAAGGCTGGGATTACGCCGGCATGTGCGAAGTGTTTGAACCCGCAATACAAAAAATAAGGGAAACACATATTCCTGCTCTTTTTCACGTTGAGGAAGTTACGCAGCCACAAGGTCATTCGACTTCAGGTAGCCATGAACGTTATAAATCACCCGAAAGACTGGAATGGGAACGGGAATGGGACAGCATTAAGAAAATGAAAGAGTGGATACTCGATAATGCATTAGCAAGTGAAGAAGAACTCGATGAAATTGAAATTGAATCCAAAGACCTGATCAGAAGAAGTAAGATTGATGCCTGGGAAAAATACCAGCAACCGATAAAACAACAGGCTGCAAAAACAATCGACATGATCAATGCAGCCATTAACGATCTGCCCGATGAATCAGAAGCTTTGCAAATCCTTTCCGCAGAATTATATGCCAATCGCGAACCCAACCGTCGCGACATTATGCAGACACTCTACCAGGCAACATTAATTACCGGAAATCATGCTGCCGGTGATCCCATCAAAGCATACTACCGGGAATTAATGCAAGAGAACAATCGACTTTATAATACGCACTTGTATCATGAAGGGGCAAGAAGTCCGGTAAAGGTTGCCGAGATAAAGCCTTTTTACAACGATGATTCGCCAACGGTTAATGCTTACGAGATTTTAAATAAGTATTTTGATGAGCTGTTTACAAATAATCCAAAAGCGATTGCCTTTGGTGAAGACCTGGGAAAGATCGGCGACGTGAATCAGGGATTTGCCGGCCTCCAGCAAAAACACGGCAGCGACAGAATATTTGATACCGGCATTCGGGAATTAACCATCATGGGGCAGGGCATCGGCATGTCTGTTCGCGGCTTGCGGCCAATTGCAGAAATTCAATACATAGATTATTTGTTATACGCACTTCAACCATTAAGCGACGACCTGGCTTCTTTACAATACAGAACGGCTGGAAAGCAAACTGCCCCGGTCATTATCCGCACTCGCGGTCATCGTCTCGAAGGCATATGGCATAGCGGTTCGCCAATGGGGGTGATCATTAATTCACTACGGGGATTGCACGTCTGCGTACCAAGAAACATGACGCAGGCTGTAGGGATGTACAATACATTATTGCAGGGAGTTGATCCGGCAATTGTCGTTGAATGTCTGAATGGCTATCGTTTAAAAGAAAAATTACCGGAGAATTTACTGGAGTTCACCGTTCCTTTAGGAATTCCGGAAATTATTCAAGAAGGAACCGACGTAACTATTGTCTCTTATGGCTCAACACTGCGCATCATCAATGATGCAATGCAGGTATTGGAAAAAATGAATATCAGCTGCGAAATAATAGATGTACAAACATTATTGCCTTTTGATATTGATCATAAAATTCTCGAGTCGCTGAAAAAAACAAATCGGATTGTTTTCATTGATGAAGATGTTCCGGGAGGTGCTGCAGGTTACATGTTCAACAAAGTGATGGAAGAACAAAATGGTTACAAATGGCTGGATGTTGCTCCCAGAACAATAACCGGCAAGGCCCATCGTCCGGCCTATGCCAGCGATGGCGATTATTTCAGCAAGCCAAACGTTGAAGAAATCATGGAGACCATTATCTCGATGATGCAAGAATAAATAGACCCGCTTCCGTTTTTCATATCATTATCCATTCATCGGCGCATAAGGATTGAGTTGCGGTCTTAACATTGATTAGACCAATTCCATTTGGACAAAATGGTCGCAATATTCTTTTATCTCGTTTCGGGTATCAATAAATGCTTTCTTTATTTCTGTTGGCGAACCTATTTTCTTGGATGGGTCTGTAAAGTTCTGGTGAAACATTTTTGCTTTGGAAGGAAAATATGGACAATTTTCTTTGGCATTATCGCAAACCGTAATCACATAATCAAAAGGAATATTCCCGTATTCATTAATATTATTTGAAGTGTGATGGGAAATATCAATTCCATCTTCCTTCATCACTGCTACCGCCATTGGGTTTACTCCATGGGTCTCGATCCCTGCGCTATAAATGTTCGCTTTATCCCCGGCAAAATGCCTTAAATAGCCTTCTGCCATCTGACTGCGACAGCTATTGCCCGTGCATAGAACCAAAATATTTTTCATTTTTCCTAAATAATATTTATCAGGATCCACAATAGGTTGATGAGTGTAAATTTTATATCAAATCCATAGAAAAAATCCAATAGAATAACCCCGAAAATGATCACGCCGAAACGAATATGTTTTCTTGAATGATTTAATATTTTCTCCTTCATGGTTAATTACAACAATTGGCGCCGCAACAGGTCTTTTCTGCGTACACAGTTATACTGCGTATTGTTTTTCCTGAATCTTTAAACGCTTGAATCTGTTCCGGGGATAAATACTTTGAAAGGATATCATCCGGAATAATGATTGGTCTGTCTTTTTGGACGGTAACATTGGTGAATCCATTATTTTCTATCAGTTCTAAATAGACCTGCTTTTGTATGGCTCCCGCAACGCAGCCAGCATACATTTCTGCCGCCTCTCTTAATTCCGTTGGCAAAATCCCTTCCAGTACGATATCAGATATGGAAAAATGTCCGTTTGGTTTTAATACACGAAATATTTCACTAAATACTTTGTTCTTGTTGGGTACAAGATTTAAGACACAATTGCTAACGATCACATCAGCCGTATTTGCTGATACGGGTATTTGTTCAATATCGCCCTGTCTGAATTCAACATTGTTAAACCCCCGCATTTCCGCATTCTTTCGCGCTTTCTCGATCATTGCAGGAGTAAAATCAATACCAATAACTTTCCCCGTTTCGCCTGTTTCATGTCTGGCAATAAATGCATCATTTCCCGCGCCACTACCCAGATCAATCACAAGATCTCCTTTTTTTATTTTTGCAAATTGCGTCGGCAATCCGCAACCCAATCCCAGATCCGAATCAGCATGATATCCTTCCAGCGTTGAATAATCCTCGTTCATGATGTTGTACACTTCGCTTGAGCAGCAACCGGAGCCGCAACAGGATGTCTCATTTTCTTCTTTGGTCTGCAAGGCAATGTCAGCGTATTTTTTCTGCACCATTTCCTTTATTTGTTCTTCTGTCTGCATATAAATAGTATTTTATTAACAACAATTATTTTCCTGTTTCTCCAGTTTATCAAAAACAGTCGTCAGATATTTTTGAAACTCGATGAATGTTTTTTTATTGATGCAATAACAAATCGCATTCCCCTCAATATTCCCTTTTATTAAACCCACGTTTTTCAGCTCTTTCAAATGTTGCGAAATCGTCGGCTGCGCCAATGGCAACTCTTCTACGATATCTCCGCAAATGCACTTGTCGGTCTTTAGCAAGAAATCAATGATCGCAATACGCGCAGGATGTCCCAACGCCTTCATAATAGAAGCTGTTTTATTCTGTTTTTCAGTAAAGAACTCGGTTCTTGTCAAGCCCATAGTTAATTATTATATTGCAATATTACGATAAAGATTGCAATTACAAAAAAAATAATCCTGGCTGCTTTTATCCTCCGATGCAGGAGCCATGTTCAGGAAAGGATAAAATAATGGTTCTTGTAAATTATTGAGCTCCGTATCAGTACCGATGCAAGAAATACGACCCGAATATGCTCAATATCATTCCAAATGATCTTTACCAAAACAATTTCCAATTAATAACCATTAATTAATAATTGATAACCCTTCACACAATCTTTGCACTTGGTTTTCTTTTTTGGCAAGGTTATTGAAAATTTATAACCGATAACATGATTACTAACTTTTAAAATAAATTTTATGAGTGCACAAAAAGTATTGATTGGTATGATGACCGGAATAGTAGCAGGAGTTGCTTTGGGGCTGCTTGTTGCGCCTGCAAAAGGAAGCGACACCCGTCAGAAAATTACCGATGCAGCAGATAATCTCAAAAGAAAGTTGAAACATTTGCGCGGAACTACTGCAGATGAATTAGATGAGCTTAAAGAAATTTTTGAAAAAGAAACCACAGGTTTAAAAGAAGATGTTAAAGAGAGAGTGTTGAATCTAATCAAAGCGGCGAAAACAAGCACCAACAATATAAAAGAAGAAGCGTTTTCGTAAGAGTAAAGTGAGATTGTGACGTAAAAAAAGAACTCGTTAACCGGGTTCTTTTTTTTATTGAAAAAATTTATTGCACAATCCGGGGAATTTTTTGCTCAAGCATCATCAGGTCCGCAAGTACCATTGCCGTTACGGCTTCAAGAATAACGGGCACCCGCAGGGCAATGCATAAATCGTGACGGCCCTTCACTGAAAATGGCTCGACTTGTTTGGTTTCCCAATTGAGGGTTTGTTGTTCTTTGGGTGTCGATGAAGTTGGTTTAATGGCAATGCGAAAAACCAATTCATTTCCATTGGTGATGCCGCCAACGACTCCGCCCGCGTGATTCGTCAGGGTTTTGCCTTTCACATCTTCAATGGCGTCGTTGTGCTCGCTCCCAAACATTTTTGCGGCCGCAAAACCGGTCCCGAATTCAATTCCCCGCACCGCCGGAATGGCAAATACAAGATGGGATAAAACAGATTCAACACTATCAAAAAACGGTTCCCCTAACCCCGTAGGTAAACCATCCACTCGACATTCAATGATTCCACCGATAGAATCCTTTGCATCAATTGCTTTTTGCAATCCCTTTTCGATATCGGCTTCTCCACCAACTTCAAGAATGGTTGATCTCACAGAAATACCTTTGAGCATTTTTTTGGCGATCACTCCTGCGGCAACCACAGCAACCGTTAATCTTCCGCTGAAATGGCCGCCACCACGATAATCTTCATAGCCCCCGAATTTTTCATGCGCAACAAAATCGGCATGCCCGGGACGAGGAACGGCACGCTGCTTTTCATAATCCCCGCTTCTGGTATTTTTATTTTCAAATAAGATCGTGACCGGCGCACCGGTTGTCTTATCATTAAAAATCCCGCTCTTAAAAATCGGCAGATCATCCTCTTTCCGGGGCGTTGTCCCTTTTTGCATGCCGCCCTTTCTTCTTTCCAGGTCCTCTAAAAAATCTTCCCCAGTTAAAGATAATCCTGCCGGACATCCATCCACAATAACGCCGACACCATCTCCGTGAGATTCTCCGAAAATGCTTGCCCGAAATATGCGACCGAATGAATTCAAGGTGAAAAATTTATTGGTTGATTAGTTGTTTTGTCTGAATTAAGGCACCTAAGGATTTCAAATGCGCATAAAAATCAGGATATGATTTATCGATCGCCTCGGCCTCTTCAATGATTGTCTCGCCTCTTGCTGTTAATGCCGCCACCGCACAGGCCATCGCAATGCGATGATCATGATGTGAATGAACCTTTGCCCCTTTTATTTCATTTGCTCCCTTCACGATCATGTCATCATCCTGCAAAATGATTTCTACCTCCATTTTTCCAAACTCATCCTGTAATGTTATTGCGCGATTACTCTCTTTATGCGTTAATCTTTTCGCCCCTTTTATCCTTGTTTCCCCTTTACAGTTTGCGGCGAGTGCGACCAGAGGCGGAAATAGATCCGGGCAGTCCGTTGCATCAAAATTAAAGGATTTCAGCTCGCTTTGCTGCAGCTGAATTTCGTTATAGTTAAGAATCATTTTTGCATTTGATTCTTTCAATGCGTCAATGATTTTTTTATCAGCCTGGGTTGAATGCACATCCAATCCCTTCACCACAATATTTCCGGCGATAGCGCCGGCGACCAATAAGAATGCACCTCCGCTCCAATCGCCTTCGACAATATAGTTTGTCGTCTGGGGTTGGCTGTTTGTGACTGAATAAAAATAAAATTCCTGATAATTTCTATTTTCCGGGACGCGCAAACCGAAATCACGCATAACCTTCAGGGTTAGATCAATATAGGGTTTGCTTTTGAGATTGTTCACTTCAATCCTGACATCATTGGTGTCGCTTGCCGAAAATGCAAATAGCAATCCGGTTAAGAATTGCGAACTCAGGGAACCATCAATTTCAATATTTTTTGGCTGCAGCGGCCCTTTGATTTTCAGCGGCAGCTTCCCATTGTTTGAAATAATTTCCACTCCCAATTGCGGAAGCACATCATCAAAGAAATCCATCGGACGGCTCAGTAGACTCCCCTGCCCGTCAATAATGATCTGATTTTTACTCAATGCCAATATCGGCGCAAACATGCGGATGCCAAGACCACTTTCACCGCAATTTACCCTGAGCGGTGCGTGGTGAGCGACCGGTATCGGGTTCAAAAAAGTATTGCCAGGCTCAACCACCAATTCACCATTCACCATCGACCATGCACACCCCAACGACCTTAATATGCCAAGAGCTGCTTTATCATCATTTGAATGGCCGGGATTATGGATAATACTTTTATTTTTTGAGATCAATGCTGCGGCGCATGCACGCTGCATCGAACTCTTGGAAGCTGGCGCCTGTATTGTTCCCGTTAATATAGATGGATGAATAATCGCTTGCATGCTTTACAATTTTTCAAAAAACCGGGGATCTTAAATATGAAACCCGATGATCATATTCTCCGTCTCCGCTCTGGACCACCTGGTGTGATCATCTCGCCCTGATAATCGAATAAATGATTTTCTCCAGATCATTAATGGCGATTGATTTTGTTTGTGCCTCCCCTATTTTTTTCAGCAGAACATAATTGATAGACTCTTTCACTTTTTTCTTGTCCATCTTCATCATATCAAAAACCTTTTTGGGTTCAAATTCCGCTAATGTTGGCAAACCGTATTTATCAAGTGTTGATATTATTCTGGAAGTTTCTTTAAAGTCGAGGTAGTGCTCTGAAAGGATGCATGCCGTGGCCATACCGATCGAAATAGCCTGACCATGCGGGAGATCATAAATTTTTTCGATAGCATGACCCAGTGTGTGACCGAAATTCAACAATTGCCTTTCGCCCGTTTCAAACTCATCCTTTTGAACAATAATTGATTTCAACAATGCATTGCGTTGGATAAGACCCACCAAGGCCGGTTTGTTTTTTTGATAATGTGCAAGTTTGTTCTTTTCCAGCTCTTTAAAAAGTTTCGCATCTTTTATACACGCGTGCTTGATGATCTCTGCAAATCCATTTGCCCATTCGTGTTGCGGCAAAGATTTTAAAAAAGAAATATCATACAACAAAAAATCAGGTTGGTTGATGGTGCCGACTAAATTTTTATATACGCCAACATCTATCCCGTTTTTTCCACCGATGGATGCATCCACCATGGCGAGCAATGAGGTGGGCACAAATCCAAATTTGATGCCGCGCATATATACCGAACCGACATAACCGGTGATATCGGTAACGATTCCGCCACCGACGCCGATCAAAAAGGTCTTACGATCAGCTTCCATACCGATCAGCTGATTGACGATCTTGTCAACAGTATCCTGCACTTTATATTCTTCCCCGGCTTTGATCAAAATCACATTCCAGCCGTCAAATTTCTTTTTAAAAGTTTTGAAGATATTTTCGTCAGTAATGATCGCTGCATATTTTTTGTCAACAATTTTTTCCAGGAAGCTAAAATCTGCATCGAAATAATAGCTGACTCTTTTTGATGAAAATTGAAGTATTTTTTTTTGCATTGGCAATTGTTTCGTCAATGGTCAGTCGCGAGTGGAAGGGCACTATTCCCGATTGACCATTCACCATTCACGAATTCAGGATCTTGTTCTGATGATTAATGCTTTCCATATGCACGGCGTCAAAATATTTGGTGATGAACTCTTTACTTAATCCGAGCTTTTCACCTTTTGCATAAGCCCGCTCCAATATTGCGTTCCACCTGTTGGTTTGCAAAATGGTGATGTTATTGTCTTTTTTATACTGTCCGATCTTTTCAGACACTTTCATCCTGGTGCTCAGGATTTGCATCAACTCATCATCCAGCTGATTGATCTGCTGGCGCATCTTTTCCATTGCCGCATGATATTCTTCGGAGGCAATATCTTCTTTTCTCCAGCGAATGCTACTGAGCATTTCAGCCAGACGCTCCGGAGTGATCTGTTGTTTTGCGTCGCTCCAGGCATTGTCGGGGTCAATATGACTTTCGATGATCAATCCATCATAATCAAGGTCGATCGCCTCCTGTGCGACATCCTGCAGGATATCCCTGCGTCCGCAAATATGAGATGGGTCATTGATAAAAAGCAATCCGGGATTGCGGCGTTTCATTTCAATGGCCAGGTGCCACATCGGTGCATTGCGATATTCGGTATTCCCGTAAGAAGAAAATCCACGATGTATCAATCCGATTTGTTTGATGCCCGCTTTTGCTACACGCTCTACCGCTCCGGTCCACAATTCCAGGTCTGGATTGATCGGGTTTTTTATGAGCACCGGAACATCAACACCACGAAGGGCATCTGCAACTTCCTGCACGCTAAAAGGATTCACGGTGGTGCGCGCGCCAATCCAGAGTACATCTACTTCAAAGGTCAATGCATCTTCCACTTGCTTGCCGGTTGCAACTTCCACAGCGACCGGAATGCCGGTGAGTTTTTTCGCATGCTGCAGCCAGGGCAAGCCCTTTGCGCCCACGCCTTCAAAACTTCCGGGGCGCGTGCGCGGCTTCCAAATTCCTGCACGCATAATATCCACTTTACCGGTCTTATGTAAACGAACTGCAGTTTCAACCACCTGTTCTTCCGTCTCCGCACTACATGGTCCCGAAATGATTAATGGGCGTTTCTTCCATTTTTCCTGAACCACTTCCTTCATTTTTGATGCTGTTGCTTCCATGATAACAATTTAAGATTTACGATTATGAGATGTAGGATCTGTTCAAATCTTACATCCATTTTAATTATTAATTATTTCCCTTGGGGTCAGTTTGATATCAGAACCATAAGCTGAACGGAAAAACCGAAATGCTATCTGCTGTTCGCTTCATTCATCCTGATCCTTCTACCTTTATAATTTTTCCCATCGATCGACCGGATCATTTGCGTTGCCGCATTTCTGTCCACTTCGATCCAACTGTTCATTTCTTTCATGTCAATTCTTCCGAGCACTTCTTTTCTCAGATCGCTCATGTCAAGAATGAACTGTAAAAAGCTTGCTTTATAAAAACCGTCCTTCGTTCCAAGGTTCACGAACAGTTTGGTGTAATCACCATTACCATTGAATTCTCGTCCTCTGGTGTCTCTGAAACTTCTTGCCTGCGAGGATGCCGGTTCTCTCCTTTGTCTTGCCCCTGCCCTCTCCTCGGTTCTGAATTCGCGAACACGTTCTCTCACATTCAGGTCTTCCGCATTTTCATAGGATTTTAAGAACCTGTTGAATTCCATCGCTGCCATTCGCTTCAGCACCTCTTCCTTACTGATGTCTGCAAATTTTTCTTCCAGCATCGGCACATAAGATTCATAATCTCCATGACTGATATCTGCCTGTAATAACTTCTCCATAAAATAGAAGAACTGTTTTCGACAAACATCTTTTCCACTGGGTATTTCCAATTTGTGAAAAGGAACCTGTACAATCCTTTCTATCTGTCGGAGCTTCCCGATCTCCCGGCTATGTATGATCGATAAACAAATTCCGGTGTTGCCGGCTCTTCCCGTTCTTCCGCTGCGATGCGTATACACTTCCACATCATCCGGCAATTCATAATTGATAACATGCGTGATCCCCTGCACATCAATTCCTCTTGCTGCCACATCCGTGGCGATCAATAACTGCAAAGCTCTTTCCCGGAATTCTCCCATCACTTTATCGCGCTGCTGCTGCGTCAAATCGCCGTGGAGCGCATCAATATCATATCCTTCCCTGGTCAATTTTTCCGCAATGTTTTGAGCGTCTGCTTTTGTCCGGGTAAAAATGATCCCATAAATACCCGGGTTGAAATCAATGATTCTTTTTAGTGTATCATAACGGTGATGCGCAGACGTAACATAAAATTGATGGTCAATATTCTTATTTGCGGTATTTACTTTGCCAACCGTGATCTCGATCGGCTGCTTCATGTATTTTCTGCTTACCCGCTTGATCTCAGCCGGCATGGTGGCGCTGAAAAGCCATGTTGCCTCTCTTTTTGGCGTATTCTGCAAAATAAATTCGATGTCGTCCTGGAAACCCATGTTCAGCATTTCATCGGCCTCATCAAGCACAACATATTTTATCTGTTCAAGATTGATCGCTTTTCTTTCTATCAAATCAATCAGTCTACCCGGCGTCGCCACAACGATCTGAACGCCTCTTTTCAAATCTCTTATCTGCATGCCAATGGAAGCGCCGCCATAAACGGCAACAACATGCATTCCCGGCAAAAACTTTTTAAACAATTCCACTTCACTTACGATCTGCAGACACAGTTCTCTCGTTGGACAAACCACCAACGCCTGCGGAAATTTTTGCTCCACCGAGATCAATTGCAGCAATGGTAATCCGAATGCTGCTGTTTTACCGGTGCCTGTTTGAGCGAGACCAACCAGGTCTTTTGTACCACTTAATAAAACAGGGATCGCCTGTTCCTGGATTGGCGTTGGATTCTTATATCCCAGCGCATCCGTTGCCTGAACTAATTTTGCATCCAATCCAAGCCCTTCAAAAGTCATCATATATTTTTAAAATTTTGCGCAAAGGTACGATTAATGTACGATGTCTGATTTTAGCGGTCTGCCGAGCGTTCCCAGCATACTATCCAGCCAGACATCCCATCCCGCACCCCATGTAGAACTTCTTTCACCATTGATCAATCCCCGGATCATCCCTCATTTTATTAACTTCTTGATCTTATTTGCATTTACCATTAACTCCCACAAGTATTCGTAATTCTCTTTTTCCAGACAGCTCTTAAATTTCCGCAACTGAGAAATATGTTCATTCAAGACATCCAAAACATTTTCTCTGTTTTGCATAAAAACAGGAGCCCACATTGCCGGACTACTTTTCGCCAAACGCACCGTGCTTTCAAAGCCGCCCCCTGCCAATTCAAAGATCGCATCTTCCTCTTTTTCTTTTTCCAGGACCGTGTTTGCCAGCGCAAAAGAAGTGATGTGAGAAATATGGCTCACATAAGCAGCATGCACGTCATGCGCGTATGCATCCATGTATACCAAATGCATCCCCAGTTGCCGGTAAATATTTTCAATGGTTTCGACAGCATCTTTATCACTTTTTTCTTTTTCACAGATGACGCAGCTACGACCAACGAAGGCATCTTTCACCGCAGCTTCCGGTCCGCTATACTCAGTTCCCCACATCGGGTGGGTGGCAACAAACCTGCTGCGCATCGGATGATCAGCCAAGGATGAACATAGCGCGTATTTTGTCGAACCGGCATCCGCAACAATTTGTTTTTCATTGATCATGTCCATTATTTCACGCATAACCGTTATCGTTACATCCACCGGGATCGCCACATAGATCAAATCACTTTTTTCCACTGCTTCTTTTAAAGGCAAAGACTCGTCTATCAGTCCAAGTTCCAATGCTTTTTTGATGCTGGCTTCGGTGCGGCTGATGCCAATCACATTTTTCACCAGGCCTTTCTGCTTTAAGGCCAGACTGAATGAACCACTTATCAATCCAACACCAACAATGGTAATCGAATCAAACATTTGCTGTTGTTTTAATGGCTAGAAATTCTTTTACTCTTCTTATACTTTCGGAAAACTTCTCTTCTGTGGTACAAAGACTTACCCTCACATATTTTTCCCCGGCACTTCCAAATATGCCGCCAGGTGTGATGAACACATTTGCATGGTATAACACTTCATCACTCAGCTCAAACCCGGTTTTATATTTCGCCGGGATCTTTGCCCACACAAACATCCCAACTTGCTGGGTCGAATAAACACAATGAATCAGGTCTAGCAATTCAAAGACCTTTTCTCTTCTTTTTCTGTATATGACATTAACGCTGTCGTACCAATCCTTACCAAGCGAAAGAGCTTTTGCTGCCGCCAGCTGAACAGGTAAAAACATGCCGCTATCCATATTGCTTTTGAAGCGCAAAACTTCGTCTACTCTTTGTTTTGCGCCAACGAGCATTCCTACGCGCCAGCCCGCCATATTTTGCGACTTACTGAGTGAGTTTAATTCAATCACCACCTCTTTTGCTCCATCAACACTCAATAAACTCATCGGTTCTTCATTTAAAATAAAACTGTATGGATTATCATGAATGACCAAAATATTATTTGCTTTTGCAAATGCAACCAGCTCTTCAAAAAATTGCTTTGTCGGCAGTTGTCCCGTGGGCATTTGCGGATAATTGACAAAAATCCCTTTTATTGGACTTGACCGGGCATGTTCTACAATCAGCTTTTTAAGCTCTATAAAATCGGGGAAATAATTCTGCTCTTCCTGTAATTCATAATAGACCGGCGTTGCTCCTGAGAGTTTGATCGCACTTGAATAAGTCGGATAACCGGGATTGGGAACGAGCACGCCAACTCCCCCTTCAAAATAAGTCATGCAGATATGCATAATGCCTTCCTTGCTTCCGATCAGGGGTAAAATTTCTGCATCTGGATTCAATTCCACGCCATACCATTTTTTATACCAGTCGGCAATGGCATTTCGTAAAATTGGCGAGCCCTTATAACTCTGGTATGCATGCACGTTAGTCTTTGCACTTTCCTCCTGCAATGTCCTGATCACCTCCGGATGCGGCGGCAGATCGGGGCTGCCAATGCCGAGATTGATAATATTTTTTCCCTGCTTGTTGAGATCGTCGATCTCTCGCAGCTTTTGAGAGAAATAATATTCCCCGATGCCATCGAGCCTGCTGGAAGTCTTTAATTCATTCATTTTATTATCTGAATTTTTACTCATTTCAAGAATTTGGTTTCCTTATCAACCTACCCTTTGCCTGGTTGAATTCGAGGATCAGACCGTTTTTCCTTTTTTATATACACCATAAATTTTCAAACCTGCTGTAATCGGTTTGATATTTTCAATTACGTTGTTGAATTGTTCCATCGTGTCAAATTCCATATCTGCGTGAAAAGAATATTCCCAGTCACTGCCGGGAATTGGAAAAGATTGCAGTTTGCTGAGATTAATGCCGGCATCCGCAATCTTGGTGAGCACCCTTGCCAGACTTCCGCGCGAATGATCCGTATGAAAATTGACAGAAGCTTTATCAGCATTATCAATTTTTGCTGCCGCAGCTTCTGGTTGTACAATTAAAAAACGGGTGTAATTTTTTTTCATCGTTTGAATATTTGGCGCGATCAATTGCAGGTGGAAAAGCTCTGCAGCCAACTTACTGGCGATGGCAGCAATATGTTTGCTCCGGTGTTGATGCACCTGTTTTGCGCTCAGGGCAGTATCTTCTGTTTCTACCAATTTCCAATCAAATTTATCAAGATATTCGAGGCATTGCTGAATCGCCATCGGATGAGAGTGCACTTCCCGTATATCCTTCAACGTTACACCCGGGTTCACCATCAGGTTCTGGCTGATATGCAAATAAATTTCACCGATGATCTTCAAATTGCTTTTTTGCAGCAGGTTGTAATTGGGCAATATGCTTCCGGCAATGGAGTTTTCAATGGCCATTACTCCTCCATCACTTTCTTTTTTATTAGCAGCGATCTTTACTACTTCTCGAAAAGTGGCACAGGGAATCACCGCTACCTGTTTACCGAAAAACTGACGAGCCGCTTCCTGGTGAAAACTTCCTTCGTAACCTTGTATGGAGACTTTCTTGCTCATAGTAAAAATAAAAATCCCGGCTTTTGACCGGGATTCTGTATTTGTTAAGTTATAAATTTATTTAGTTGTTAACAAAAGCATTCCCGGTTTACTGGTAAAGTAAAAAAAATAATAAAAGTAAAAATAACGGTATGCCTTTGTTGTAATCATTCCATCAAAAATATAGACTTATTTTAAAACCAAAAATTATTTTTTTAAATAATTACGTTCACCAACAACCGCCCATACTCATAAGATCTTCTGCCGGGGCGGGTTCCGGCTTACTCAAAATGTGTTGGTCAGTCCCGGTTCAGGTGTCAGGCGATTTCTTCGGAATGATCATTTTTTTGCATCGAAGTCTAACCCGCAGGCCGATTGCCCCCAATCAATTTCCTCCGGTCTGCAAAAAACAATATACGCTGCGACTGAGCTCCCCTTCTCACTACTGCAAACGCTTGGTGATCTGTTCATCAATTTTTCTGAACAAATGAATCGGTCTGTAAACGCGCCAGTTTTCGATCTCAACCAATTCAATAAAACGATTCAGTTTTGCACGCCGGAAATCATATTGTGTCTGTTCAGGCATATTCAGACAGGCGATCCATCCGCCGGATTCGCTCACTTCATCATACCATTCTTCGTAATAATCTCTGTCGCCGCTGTGAAAATTCAGGACATTCTCAGCAATCAAAATAAATTTATTAATACCTTCTGCAGAAAAAACATCCATCACTTCGCGTTTCAATTCCATAATATCATTTTCGATCGCATCATTCCATTCACCGATCATTTCAATGACCACATAATGTTCTTCATAATCCGCCATCAGCACTTTCATATATAAAGTGCGGGAACCAAAGTCATCCCACTGCGGATGGATATAATAATTGTAGATCGTTTGCGTGAATTGAAATTCCGAATATACGCGACCGTAGAATGGCGAGCGCTCATCTTCTTCGCTCACGTAAATATGACGCCAGTTATAAAATGGTTCTATATCATGCATAATTAGTGTTCATAGTTGCTGGTTAAATGCAGATCGCAATTACTCATCCCGGTCCTTAAAACAGCAATTTACAATAACACGAAAACCATTTCCAAATAAAATTTATTGTGTAATGGTGAAGAAAAATGGTGGACAATCTCTCCTGCTGATAGCCTGCCGCTGATGGTTAACTAATTATCATTTCACAGACTCTTCCGCTTTCTTCACGCTCCCATATTTCAACAAAAGCTCTTTTGCTTTTTGATAATCTTTGATGCCGGCTTTTTCCATCAGCATTTTTGTGCCCCGATCGATGAGCTTGCTGTTGGTCAGTTGCATGTTCACCATCTTATTATCCTCCACTCTTCCGATTTGGATCATCACCGTCGTTGAAATCATATTCAACACCAATTTTTGTGCTGTGCCGCTTTTCATACGGGTGCTTGCTGTGACAAATTCTGGACCGACAACCACTTCGATCGGGTAATCTGCCTGCTTTGATATGGGGGAACCGGGATTACAGGTAATGCATCCCGTAATAATCTTGTTTTTTCTGCTTTCTTCCAGTGCGCCGATAACATAAGGAGTAGTTCCGCTTGCGGCAATTCCGATCACCACATCTTTTTCACTGACAGAATATTCCTGCAAGTCAAGCCATCCTTGTTCTTTATCATCTTCAGCATTTTCAACAGGCTTTTGAATGGCTTCTTCACCACCGGCAATAATGCCGATTATTAATCCATACGGCATCCCGTAAGTCGGCGGGATCTCACTGGCATCAAGTATTCCCAGTCTCCCACTAGTTCCTGCGCCGACATAGAACAGCCTTCCTCCTTTCAGCATTTTATCGCTGATAACACTCACTAATTTTTCAATTTGTGGAATCGCTTTGCCCACGGCTGCAGGCACTTCGTTATCCTCATGATTGATGTTCGTGAGAATTTCATGTATGGTCATTTTTTCCAAATGACGATACCTGCCCGGTTCTTCTGTAATTTTCTCGAAAGACATTTTATTTATTAAGAATCATTAAATAAGAATTGAGCGGCCCATAAATTATCGATAATGACCGAAAATTCTATTTCTCCTGATGATATTCGATCAATCCTTCCATCGGTTTCTGTAAAATCTTTCCCAGTTGAAATTCATAAGCACTGCACAATTCTTTTATCACGTCACCAAAGCCACCTGCAACCCCGCCAACAAAATGAACGGGATATTTCCAAATCTCACTGAACTTGCAGAGATGCACAAAGAAAAAATCATTCAATCCATCTTCAATAATATTCTCGATCATATAATGTCCGCGATTTTCTGCAAGAAAGATAGTGAACGATGCGAGATAACGATTGGGCAATGGCTTTTTGTAAACATTCTCTAAAATCTCGGAACGATCAGTAACATATTTCGCATCGAAACGATAGCGAAGATCTTCATCAAAAGTATTATACAAATAATATTGCAAAACCTTTTTGCCGAGATAAGCGCCGCTTCCTTCATCGCCGAGCACATAGCCTAATCCCGGAATTTGACTCACTATTCTTTTCCCATTATAAAAACATGCAAAAGAACCGGTCCCTAAATTAGCCACAATGCCTTTTTCTTTACCACATACACCCCTTGCAGCGGCGGTCAGGTCATCAGTAGCTTCCACTTTTGCCTCTGTAAAAACTTTTTTTAAAACTTTCTTTAGCATGCTAACATTGGCAGCGCTTGCCAAACCAGTGCCGTAATAAAACACCTTGTCAACCTGCCATTTTTTTAATTTCGGAAGCAACTCATTTCTTAATAAACTTTCAATTTGCAAGTCGCTTAAAAAATAGGGGCTGATGCCTTGTGTACTAATAATTTTTTTCTTGCCGTTTTGTAACAGGCACCATTCACATTTTGTTGCCCCGCTGTCTGCGATCAGGATATTCATGAAGCGAAGATAGCAGAGTTTTGAGTTTGTAGTTTATGGTTCTTTTAAAGCATCACTCATCACAATAATTACTAGTCATTTTGAATCATGAGTTCCCTATACTCAACCGGAAATGGGCAAGCAAAGCTGCCAATTATCACTTATTCATCATTCATTATTGACCATTCACTACCATTGCTTAATTTGCGGGTTGTTTATTTAATGAAATTCAAATGAAGAAATTACAAGTTTGGCTACCGCTGCTCTTCGCAATGGTGATGGTGTTCGGAATGTTGATCGGTTATCGGTTGTATCCTGAAATTGGCACTGCCGGTTTTTTTAAGACCGCCAAGCGCGTGCCGGTGCAACAGGTAATTGACCTGGTCAATCAAAAATATGTTGACCCCGTTAATATGGATTCCCTGAGTGACGAGGCTATAGAAGGTATGCTGGCGCATCTTGATCCGCATTCCGTTTTCATTCCAGCGACTGACCTGGGTGAAATAAACGAAGACCTTGAAGGAAATTTTGAAGGCATCGGCGTGGAGTTTCAGATTTTTGATGATACCGTGAATGTCACGAGCGTTTTGGCAAACGGACCAAGCGATAAGGCAGGATTGGCCGTGGGCGACAAGTTCATTAAAGTAAATGATTCGGTGGTGGCAGGAAATGGCATCACCTCAGAAAGAATAAAAAAGTTTTTACGGGGGCCTGGCGCCAGTAACGTGACCGCAACGGTTATGCGTAATAACGTTCTAAAACAATTTACGATCTCCCGTGGTTCCATCCCGCTCCTTTCCATTGACGCATTTTATATGGTCGATAAAGAAACGGGATATATCCGGATCAATAAATTTTCAGAGACCACGCATAGCGAATTTGTAAATGCCGTCACAAAATTGCAGCAGCAGGGTTTAAAGAAACTGATTCTTGATCTGCGTGATAATGGCGGTGGGATTTTACAGGAGGCCGTTGATATTGCCGATGACTTTTTGGATGAGGACAAATTGATCGTTTACACCCAGGGATTGCATTCCCAAAAAACAGAATATCGCTGCATGCGTGATGGGCTTTTTGAAAAAGGCAAGTTGATCGTCTTGGTTGACGAGCGCACCGCCTCTGCCAGCGAAATTCTCGTCGGTGCTTTGCAGGATTGGGATCGTGCCACGATCATTGGCAGAAGAACATTTGGTAAGGGGTTAGTGCAGGAACAATATCCTTTGAGTGATGGCTCGGCCCTGCGGCTGACGATCGCCAGGTATTACACACCCATCGGTCGCAGCATTCAAAAGCCTTATAATAAAGATGACCATGAAGCCTATAATGAAGAATTATTGAAACGTTTTCACGATGGTGAAGTATTGCATGGCGATACCACCACCAACCATTTGGGGATCGCCTACAAAACAAAAGGCGGAAGAACGGTGTATGGTGGCGGCGGCATCACACCAGATATTTTTGTTCCCTTCGATACCAATACCATTTCAAAAAGTCTTACATCCTTATATGTAACAGGCATGCTTACTCGATTTGTGTATTTGTATTATATGCAGAATCAATCAACACTAAACCAATATAAAACCCCTGAAGATTTTGTCTCTAATTTTAACAGCAATGATAATTTATGGGGCAGTCTGGTGAACTATGCCGCCAAGGACACCATCAACATAAAAAATATTCCGGCAGGCGATAAGACAATCCTGCAACAACAGACCAAGGCGCTGCTCGCACGGCAAATGTGGCAGTTACAAGGATATTTTCAAGTGGTGAATTCTTTCGATCCTGCAATTAAAAAAGCGCTTGAAGTAATGACCAAAGAAGATCCGCTTCCCATGGCAAAAAAGCGTTAAAGATCATTTTACGTTATTCACCATTCCTTCAATCATCTTCTTTCCGAAAGAAGTTTTTTCTGCGAAAAATAAGAAAAGAACAAGTCCTGTAATACCGCAAAAAATGCCGGCCAAAATATCAAGCACATAATGGTGACTGTTATATACCGCAGCAAACCAGATCCCCGTCATGATGATAAAGAAAAAAATATTCCAAAGCCCGAACTTGTATTTGAGCCCGTAGAAAAATACCAGCAAGGGATATGATGCGTGCAATGAAGGCATCGCAGCGAAAACATTTGAGCTTTTGCTATAGATCCCGGCAAAAATATGGGTGTGAAAAAAAACATCAAATCTTCCCAGACCCGCCGTGTTACCCGGTGTTGAAGGAATAAAATCAAAGCCATATTGTTGAACATACCAGGGAGGCGCCGCCGGGTATGCATAATAAACAATGAACCCGAGAAAGTTGACGAGCAGAAAACTCAATGAAAAATAAAAAAAATATTTGCGGTTCTTAAAAAACAAAATAGCGGAAAATATCAACGGTAAGGGAACCCAGCACAAATAAAAAAAACCGGTGAGCACATTCAACCAGGTTTGTTGATGAATTAATAAAAATTCATTGGGCGTTAATAAATTATGCTGATAATGAATTCCAAAAAGAGATTTCTCGGCGTTGTACAGAGAGCCGATATGAACAGCGTTGTATTTATAATTGGGAAATGCTTTCATGTAATCGAAAATGATCCAGTAAATGATAAAGACAGAAAATGCCAATATGAATTTTCTTGTCAGCGATGAAAGAAAATACATGGCATTGAATAATGCGATCAGGATTAACTGGTCTGATCTAAAACCGAGCAGGAAAATGGAGAGCAATAAATAAATACTGGATGTGCCAATGGCGAAAGCAATGCTGCGCGATGAATATAGATCAGCAGAGATCTTAGCAGAAGAATGATTTATTTTATCAGGCATTATTGATCAGAGCGCTTTTACTCTTTGCATTTTTACAGGCTGTTCTGGTTTTTGCCTTTCTTTATCTTTTTTATCAAGTTCTTTTTTTGCATCCCGCAATCTGCCAACTGCCGTGATATTGGTGAGCACCGCCATCACCGCGATAGGAATCGTAAAAATTGACATCGGTTCAAAAACGTGAAAAGGAATTCCTTTGATGAACAACTTGTAATTCCCGCCGATGTAATGAGCGGTGATGCCACAGGCAAGCGCTGCAACACCAATCAACACTACTCTTTCAGGTCTTTGCATCAATCCGTTCTTGCATTCAATGCCGAGACTTTCTGCGCGGGCGCGCGTATAGCTCACCATCATTGAGCCGATCAGTGCAATAAATGCAATGAGCGAGCTCATGAAATAGTGATGTGCGATGAGATAATAACAAATACCGAGAAATAAAAATAGTTCGCTGTACCTGTCCAAAACAGAATCGAATAAGGCGCCGAAAGAGGAACTCATTTTCCCCAGTCTTGCCACCTGGCCATCCAGCATATCAAACAATCCGGCAAAAAGAATCAACGCACCAGCCCACCCAACATAAGAAAAATCGCCGCGATTTCCTTCTTCACCACCCATTATAAAAATAATGGCCACCCCGATGTTCAATAAAAAACCAGTTGCAGTAACAGTGTTTGGAGTAAATCCTATTTTCAATAATAATCTTACAAAAGGATCGATCACCTTATAGATCCCCTGCTGCAAGCCATCACGAAAAGTTTTTTTGTTCATACCAAAGTCTAAATACAAATTAAAAATCAAATCTTACCAATGCACGAACGCCCCATTTTACGGCAAAAGGATCGTTCAGGTAAGTAAATCTTCTAACCAGGTCCACGCGCAAAAGTTTAAATATATTGGATACTCCAACACTTCCTTCAACATAGGGTCCGTGGTTTAAAGAATAAGTTTCTGACTGTCCAATATACTGCCCGCTCGAATACTTCGAAAATTGATACAGCGAAGGGTTTTTTGAAGGATCATTTTCACTACGTAAACCTCCGAACAGGACTTTTGCTGATACCACTTCCCTTAATTTCAGTTTCCTCAACAAAGGTACTCTGTTAAAAATAAATCCATTGAAATGATGATCTAATGTTGCACTTGCGTAGTGATCGCTCACAAATTCAAGGAAATTCATGAGGTTATAGGAATTCAGCTGGTAGGCATAGGTTTGGTTGGCACGATGGATGGTAAGCAACGGATAAGGCAATTGATTGAAAATATAGCCACCTTCAAAAATCGCGTCCGTATAACCGATCTGCGGATAATAGAACCTCTTTTCAACGCGCAAATTGATATCCTGATAATTATATTCTCCGCCAAATAATCCCTTTACACCGGCGATATACCGGAGTGTAAATATCGGATATTTATTAATGATGGGGGTGCGATACACCCTGCCCTGGTAAAATTGTTCGTTAGGCGCCCAGCGTAATGAAAACGACAATTCAGAGGTGGTCAAGGACTGGACATTGATCGAATCCGCGTTGACGATCTTTGTGTATTGAATATCTCCTGCGGGTGTTTGTCTCCAATTTTTAAATCCCAGTGTATAGGACAAATGATTGGAAAACTCGTGCACGTAATCAACACGATAATAATCATTGTACAGCCATTTTTTATTATCGCCATGTTTGAATGACAAAAAGAAATTGTCCTCTTCAACAAACTGCAGCTCTTCGCCGGGGATCTTGGTCTCCCGTTGCGCACTTACCCGAATATAATTTAAGGGATAGGAATAAATTGATTTATCATTTAATGAATAAGTCACGCCCAGATAACCTTTCCATTTTTCATCTTTAAATCCATAAGCGCCGTAGGTCTCAAAATAAAGGCGTTTACTTAAACCGGTTGTTGTTCTTCCGCCAAACCGCAACCGAAAACCTTCGACAGGGTTAAAACTATAAAACGAACCTGCAGGTCCTATTTCAAACTTGTCAAAAGTGGCATAGCCGGCTAAAAACAGGTTGATATAAAGCAGTAATCTTTTGTAGGATGACATCCCGGTAAGACTGTCTATATTTTTGTACACTTTCGATTCGGCAAGCGTCAGTGTATCGTGGCGATTATTAAGCCAGAAGCTATCGTTCTTTTTTTCCGCACCGTCCATTATAATTTCGTTGGCTCCATTATAAAAATCTTCGGGATGAGGAGTGTTGAATCTATAATTTTTGTAGGAAATACTTCGCTCTCCAAAAATACCACCGCCTCTTTGTTTACTGATCCCCGCCTCTGCCAGCACATCGCTTTTGGTAATATTATACCTGCCGTCAAAACCCCGTTCAAAGTTTTGTTCAACGCGCAATTCGCGAACAAAATTCAAATTGCTGTTCTTACTAACGGTCATGCTTAAACGGGTAATGGCATAAGTGCTGTCAAGGGTAACATACATAGTTCCGCGAAATAACATGTCACCGGTATTTCTGGGTGTGAAATACATTTGAAGAAGTTTGTGTCCCGAATCATCAACAATGGTATCGCGTATGAAAAACATGTAGAATGAAGGAGCACTTTCTGCGATGGGACTCAGGAATGTATTGGTGAATAAGGAAATATTGTTTTCGTAGATATCAATATTCTCATAAAATCTTTTCAAAAAAGTACCAACCCCTTTGGTATCTATGAACTGACCATAATCCACTTTTTTACTTGCAAGGACAAAGGATTTTTCACGTTCAGGATTTTTCTTGTAATAATCATTTGACAATCTTTCTTCCAGATAAACCGGCACCAGGGACTTACCTTCAACTTTTGACGTGTCGACATTCTCCAGCAAAAAACGATAATTCTTAAACAGTTTACTGTTGGTTATTTTGACTGAGACCTTACTTAAAGAGACCTGTAATTTTTCGTAGCGTTCGTATTCGAGAAAATCATAATGGGTGGGGCGGTTCTTTTCCTTGTTTTCAATTACGTGACGAATGAATTCAACCGCCGGATTATCCTTGTTGTGATATTTCGGTTTCTTCTTTGAAGTCACCACGAAGTTTTTTAAGGTCGTTGTGCTCGGGTCCATGAAAACATCCAGCTGTTTTATCGCCCTGTTCTCATTTTTTTTCACCATTATCGTTTGAGCACGGTAATCAACTATCGAAAATACCAGGGGGATCATTTCCCTTTCAGTGGTGATCGTATAAATTCCCGAAGAATCAGTGCTGACTCCTTTACCACCGCGAATGTAAACACTGACGCCAGACATAGGTTGCTTGGTAACGGCATCTTTTACCGTACCGGTAATAGTAATGGTTTGAGCAATGCCGTTAAGCCCGATACATAAACAAATAACAGCCAGTGCGATGAACTTGATCTTCTTCATTATTAATACTGTCTTTTTAACTAAGCCTTGTTTTTTTACTAATGACGATAAGGCTGACTAAATATTTTATGTTACACACTATTTTATGTGTTGATAATATACTTACGTTACTAACCATATAAAAAGTTGTATCGAAAAGTAAATGGTGTCTTAGCATAGATTAAACTTTGCAATAAGCTGCAAAAGCAGATTACTGCAAATACCTGCAAGCAGATCGTCGATCATTACTCCCCATCCGCCGGGCAAAGCTTCTGATTTACGGATATAGAATGGTTTGGCAATATCAAAAAAGCGGAACAATATAAAGCCAATAAAAATATACGGTAAACAAACGGGCACCAAAAACAAACACACACACATCCCGCCCATTTCATCAATTACAACACGGCTGCTGTCCTTTCCCCATATTTTTTCTACTACATTAGCCGACCAGATTCCCATTATAAAAATCGCAACGATAACAGCTGCGATCAAAATATTGTTCGTGCTTTGATTGTGTAACGCAAAATACCAGACCAGACAAGTAACCAGGGCCGCCACCGAGCCGGAACCTTTTTTTATGTAGCCGATCCCCGCACAGCTGGAAATGATTTTGGCTAAAGACAAAATCATAGAGCCTCGATGAGTTCCTGGTAATAGTCCAAACCTAAATGCGTTATCAGATCTTCGCCCATTAAATGGCGCAACGTATTCTGAAGCTTTATTAATTGTTTAAAAATATCATGCTCTGGTCTTAATCCCGGAGCTGTTTGCGGCGATTTAAAATAAAAAGACAACCATTCCTGAATTCCATACATTCCCGATCTTTTTGCCAGATCAATAAATAATGCAAGATCAAGAACGATCGGCGCAGCAAGAATGGAATCGCGGCAAAGGAAATTTATTTTTATCTGCATCTGGTAACCAAGCCATCCGAAGATGTCAATATTATCCCAGCTTTCCTTATTATCACCGTGAGGAGGATAGTAATTGATGCGCACTTTATGATATAGATCCCCGTATAATTCCGGATTGATGTCGGGTTGAAGAATATCTTCCAGTACACTCAATTTGGAAACTTCCTTTGTTTTGAAATTATCCGGATGATCTAAGACCAGACCATCTCGATTCCCCAGGATATTTGAAGAAAACCAACCACGGATCCCCAATGCGCGTGCAGCCAAACCCGGAGCCAGTATCGTTTTCATCAATGTCTGTCCGGTTTTGAAATCCTTGCCGCCAATGGGTGTTTCCGTTTCTTTTGCCAATTCAAGCAATGCGTCAATATCGCAGGTGAGATTGGGAGCACCGTTGGCAAATGGTATCCCCAGTTTTAACGCTGCATAAGCGTAGATCATACTCGGAGAAATTTCCGGATCATTACTATGCAATCCTTTTTCAAATTTTTCCAATGAGCTATGTACATCACCTGCTTCGATATATTTTTCTGTAGAACCGCACCAGACCATCACAATGCGGTCACAATCGTTGGCGTCTTTAAAATTCTCAATATCATTCATCACGGCTTCTGCCAGATCATATTTTGTAGTGGCTTGCTTGACGTTGGTTCCATCAAGATTGGCGACGAAAGATTTATCAAAAACCGCTTTCATCGGCTTGATGGCTTCCAGTTCCGGCTTCACTGCCTGCAGTAAGGCCGGTTCGAGAACGCGGGCCTTGCTTGCAGCCTCATAGACATTGTCTGAATAAAGATCCCATCCTCCAAACTTAATCTGGTCCAGTTCTGCCAGCGGCACAAATTCTTTGATTTTCGGAAACCTGTTTTCGGTTCTTTTGCCCAGCCTGATATTGCTCATTTGGGTTAATGAGCCAAAAGGTTGCGCCAATCCTTTTTTTACAGCCTCAACGCCGGCAATAAATGTTGTAGCCACAGCACCTAAGCCCGGAATCAGGATCCCCAGCGTGCCATCGGCTTTTTGCGGTAAATTTTTCATGTCAAAATAATTTCAAAATGAATCAATATGTTTAAAGTCAAGTATGAGTGCTGCAAAAATCTGTCATTATCAGCAATTTTACCGAAAAAAGTTAAACTGATTGTTGAGCGGGTCAAAAAGATACAGAACATTTAACACTGCGGTTTGTTCACCAAAACAAAAAGCCCCGCAAAGAGCGGGGCCTTAGTTATATAGATGGAGAATGGATATTATTCTTTGTTCTGTTTATCCAATAATTCTCTTTTTTCGATGCGGTATGAGCTTATTAAGCCAAATCCGCCGCCGACCGCAATGAGTGCGAAGTAAATGGCAACATTTGCGTCGTTATCAAATCCGTTATGAATTCGATAGAAAACAAAATTGTCTAACAAATAGGCTGCAAACAGACCCAGCCCTGCGCCAAGTAATAACAGACCCCATTTCAGGTTACGGTAAGGGGTAGGTCTTTTTTCAATCAACTTGGGATTCATCCCTTTTTCGATCATGGCAATATTTTCCTTGTTTTGAAAATATCTTATTCCAAATACCATGGCAAATGCTCCCAGACCTAATAAGATCGGTATAAACACGCCAATAACTTCCGGTCCCATAAAAATTGTTTTATTGTTTAATGTATGTTGTTTAATAAGACTACTGAAATTGTTTTCGGGTTACATGGTTGAAATTTTCCTTTCGAACTTCATTTCAGCGTCATTTCACAAACTATGACTAATGAAGATCAGAACAGGTTACAGGTTCCCTCATCAATTTTTCTGGCAGAAGATATTGTCCGGGGGATTCCCCGGTCAGTATATATGGTATCCAGATGTGAAAATCGGCGAAATCCCTGCAAAACGGAGACAATATAATAATGTATCTTCCCTGTAACCTCAGGCAGCGGGGACTAGTCTTATTAACGTCATGCACACCGGACTGACAGATACAGAAATCATTGGCAGAGTTCTTAAAGGCGAGCGACAGCTTTTCAGTGAGCTGGTTACCCGTTATCAGAATTATGTGTTCACGCTGGTCTTACGTTTCACCGATAACCGGGAGGACGCAGAAGAAGTTTCGCAGGATGTGTTTGTGAAAACCTATCGCTCTCTGGCTGATTTCAGAGGCGATTCAAAATTCACCACCTGGCTTTATACCATTGCCAGGACGACCTGCATCACATTTTTGAGAAAAAAGAAATTGGAAACCACTTCCATTGATAACGAGAGGACCATGGTTCAGCTGGAAAATCAGGAATCCTCATTCAAGGCCAATATCATCGAGCAAAAATCGAGAACAGCAATGGTCAATGAAGCCATTCAATTATTGAGTCCCGATGATGCACAGATAATAACGTTATTCTATAAGGCCGAACAATCACTGGAAGAAATGGGGCAGATCTTAGGCATGGAACCGAATACCATAAAAGTAAAATTGCATCGTGCCAGGCATAGATTAAAAGAAAAAATGGAAAAACATTTTAGCAATGAAGTACGGGAATTACAAAACGATTAATAATTTAACGGATGACCAAAATAATTGGGCAGAACTTGGCAACAATAATATTCAATTAATTAAACAAAAGATTATGGACACGCTACAGGATACCGAAGAAAGATTGTGGAATTATATTGATGGTGTTTGCAACGCTGAAGAAAAATCGGCCATTGAAAAGCTTATTGACAGCAATATAGAATGGCAGCACAAATACCGCGAGCTGCTTCAGCTCAATGAAATCATCAATAGTTCTGACCTGGAAGTTCCCTCGATGCGTTTTACAAAAAATGTGATGGAAGAAATTGCCAGATTCCAGGTCGCCCCGGCTGCAAAGAACTATATCGATAAGAAAATCATCTGGGGGATCGGAACATTTTTTCTCACCATGATAATCGGCATTCTTATTTATGCTTTTGTGCAGATTCATTTGACTTCATCTGGCGGAGACTCCGGTGTATCAGGAGTCATCAACAAATACAACCCTGGCAATGTGCCATGGACCAAATACTTTTCAAATACTTATGTAAATGTTTTTATCATGATCAATGTCGTTTTGGGATTGTTGTTCTTTGATAAATATTTACATCGCAAAAAAGATCAATCCAAACAAAAAGAAGCTTGATGATCATGTATCATTAAGTCCGGTAACCTCTCCTGCTGCCAAGTTTGGAGAGGTTTTTTGTTTTTCCCTTTTTAGAAAATGTAAAGGGTAAATGAATTTACAAGGCCATTCCGTGAAAATATAATTTCGATTCTATTGATCACTGCTTTGGGCTCCCTCGTTTATTCGCAAACCAATCATGTTCCTTTATCAAAAACAGATGTAGTAAAAATATTGCAGTTACCCGCGCGCAGTTAACGGAAAAATCTTCTGCAATAAAAAATGATACCAAAGAATACCAACCCACTTATTGTGCTAAAGCAACAGAAGATAAGATCAGTAACCTGTACTACATGCCTGAAGAAGACAAAAAATGATGAAGCCTAACAGCTGCTGAGGAAATGAAAAAAAATGGCAAAGAAATTACTTTGAAACCGGCAATGGTAAGCGGGGATCCGTCGCCGGTGACCGGATTAAATCCTAACTTCGCGGCAATAAATTATTTATGGACATTAAGAACAATATTCTTGAAACAATCGGCAACACCCCGCTCATCCGCCTAAATAAAATCACCAAGGATTTTCCCTGCACCGTGCTTGCAAAGGTGGATTATTTTAATCCCGGCAATTCCATTAAAGACCGCATGGCTTTGAAGATGATCGAAGTGGCTGAACAGGAAGGAAAATTAAAACCGGGTGGAACCATTATAGAAGGCACCAGCGGCAATACCGGAATGGGACTTGCGCTGGCAGCATGTGTAAAAGGATACAAATGCATTTTCGTAACAACAGATAAACAGTCAAAGGAAAAAGCGGATATACTGAAAGCCGTGGGTGCCGAAGTTATTGTATGTCCAACCAATGTTACACCGGAAGACCCCAGAAGCTATTACAGCGTGGCTAAAAGACTGGCGACCGAAGTGCCTAACTCCTATCACATGAACCAATATGATAATCTTGCCAATCGATTGGCGCATTATGAAACAACAGGTCCCGAGATCTGGAATCAGACTGATGGAAAGATCACCCATCTGGTTTGCACCGCAGGAACAGGGGGAACCATTACCGGGACAGCCATGTTCTTAAAAGAAAAAAATCCGGACATCCAGGTCTGGGCGATTGACGTCTACGGCTCATTACTCACCAAATATTTTAGAACCGGCGAGATCGATATGAACGAAGTTCATCCCTATATATCCGAAGGTTTTGGTGAAGATTTTGTGCCCAAAAATTATGACATGAGCGTAATCGATCATTTCGAGCAGGTAACGGATAAGGATGGGGCAATCATGGCCAGGCGTTTGGCAAAAGAAGAAGGATTGTTTTGCGGATACAGTGCAGGAAGTTGTTTGCAGGGATTGATGCAATTGAAAGACAAATTAAAGAAAGGCGACCTGGTTGTTTGCATTTTCCACGATCATGGCAGCCGGTATGTCGCCAAGATTTATAACGATCAGTGGATGATGGAGCGCGGATTCCTGGACGTAAAGACTTTCAAGGACATCGTAAGCGGAAGGGGAACAAAAAAACTCATCACCATCGAGCCGGAATTAACGGTGAGCGAGGCGGTGGACCTGATGCAGAAATACAATATTGAAAATTTGCCGGTCATTAAGAACAATAATGTCGTAGGCGCAATCAGCGAAAGCGGATTATTCAATAAGATGCTGAACAACGGACAAGATATTAAAGCAAAAAAGATCGCCGATGTGCTGGAACCTGCATATCCCATTGTTGCTTTTGATACCCCCGTTGAACGATTGAGCTCGCTCATCAACAAAGAAAACGGCGCCGTTCTTTCAAAAGATGACAGCGGTAATTATCACATAGTTACCAAATACGACGTAATACAAGCACTTGGTAATTGATAGATATTTACTTCTACCAAAATTATCCAGGTGATTCGAAACAATACGAAATACTGTTCGTAACATTACTAGGATTGCAGTAATTACTGTAAAAGAAAATAGAGCAAAACCGCTCTTGTCTAAATATGCTCCGCAGTATACTTTTGTCTAAGAGTTGATTGATATAATCAATCACCAATATCCAAAGAAAACCGAACTAAGACTATCCAATCCTAAGAAATTCCGGACTTAAAAAATCCAATATCAATCAACTCATTTTTAGTTCATATCCTTGTAAAGCTGTTTGATTAGTCCCGGTGTTTTTCCAATATCTAAAGAAACCATAAAATCCAAATTCCAAACAAAACCAGCAGTATCCAATAACCTTTCCAAAGCCTACTGCTAAATTCCAATGCCCTCCTGCTAAATGTAAAAAAGTTATTTAGCAGGGGGTATTAACGACGGAACTTCCACTTCTTCCACACAATTCTCTTCTCTTTATCTTGCATGAAAATTTTTAAATGCCTGTTTTTATCGATCAATTAGGCAGAAACATTTCGTTAAAGGATTTTCCCCAGCGCATCATTTCTTTGGTCCCTTCGCAAACGGAATTATTATTTGACCTGGGATTAGATGAACAAGTGGTTGGCATTACCAAATTTTGCGTGCACCCGGAAAAATGGATCAGAAATAAGACCAGGGTTGGCGGAACAAAACAAATCAACTTTAAAACCATTGCTGAATTAGATCCTGATCTGATCATTGCCAATAAAGAGGAAAATACAAAAGAACAAATCGCTGAATTAGCTGGATCCTTTCCGGTTTGGGTGAGTGATATTTCAACTTTGAATGATGCACTTGAAATGATAGGATCAGTTGGACAGATCACAAACAAAGAAGGGGGCGCAAAAAAAATAATCGCGGAAATAATAGATAATTTCAGCTCATTTATAAAACAACAAGATGCGAACAACATACGCAGAACAGCTTATTTGATTTGGCAGGATCCCTACATGTCTGTTGGCGGAGATACATTCATCCATGAGATGATGACATGCTGCGGGATGAAGAATATTTTTGAAGATCGGGATCGTTATCCAACCATTACGGAGGCAGATCTATCCAGGGAAAACTGCGAATTGCTATTGTTATCATCTGAGCCATTCCCATTTAAAGAGAACCACCTGAAAGAATTACAGAACAAATTACAAAAGGTAAAAATAATTTTGGTTGATGGAGAAATGTTCAGTTGGTATGGAAGCAGATTAATCAAAGCGCCTCAATATTTCCGGCAACTAATGACCGAAATAGGAAAATAACAAACTAAATGTATCTTTGCGGCCTTTAAAAACAACTACCATAGCTATCAGCCAACAGCTATTAGCTAATTGCTATTAAAATCGTAAATAAAACAAACATGGCTTCAAAGAAAATCCTTGATCTTTTAGGCGACAAAGCCGAATTTCTGTTAAATCATCAATGTAAAACAGTTGATAAGACCACACTCACCCTGCCATCTCCAAATCATGTGGAAGAAATCTGGATCAATTCCAATAGGAGCAACCAGGTTTTAAGAAGTTTGCAAACACTTATTTGCAATGGACGTTTGGCAAACACCGGTTATATTTCAATTTTTCCTGTAGACCAGGGCATTGAACATAGCGCTGGCTCTGCATTTTCGCCCAATCCGATCTATTTTGATCCTGAAAATATTATCAAACTTGCCATTGAAGGAGGCTGTAATGCCGTGGCTTCAACTTTCGGCGTTTTAGGGATCATGAGTCGTAAATATGCACACCGAATTCCTTTTGTGGTAAAAATAAATCATAATGAATTATTAAGTATTCCTAACAGGTATGATCAAACGCTTTTTGGAACAGTGAGAAGTGCATGGAACATGGGAGCGGTTGCTGTGGGGGCAACTGTGTATTGGGGTTCCGAAGAAAGTATCCGTCAATTAAAAGAAATTGCCGAAGCATTTGAACTGGCCCATGAACTGGGAATGGCAACCATTTTATGGTGCTACACCCGTAATAATGGTTTTAAAGTCGATGGCGTGGATTATCATACCTCAGCGGATCTGACCGGGCAGGCGAATCATCTTGGTGTCACCATCCAGGCGGATATCATCAAACAGAAGTTGCCTACTAATAATGGTGGTTATCTTGCAATCAAGCAGGGGAAAACCTCTCCCCTGGTTTATGAAAAATTGACAACGGATCATCCCATTGATCTTTGTCGTTACCAGGTCCTGAATTGTTATAGCGGAAGAGTTGGATTAATAAACAGCGGCGGTGAAAGTAAAGGCGCTTCTGATCTTGCAGATTCCGTTTACACGGCCGTTATCAATAAACGCGCAGGTGGTATGGGTTTGATATTGGGAAGAAAGGCATTTCAGCGTCCTTTTAATGAAGGCGTTCAACTGCTGAATGCGACACAGGATGTATATTTAGATAATGAAATCACGGTTGCCTGATCCCGGGCAAACGCTAAATAACAAGATGCCATGTTGAGAATACATGGCATCTTTATTTTTAACCCTGCTAAAAGATTATTTCTCCGGATACAATACGGCCTTTATATAATTCTGCATGTTGAGATATTTTTTTGCGGCATCCTGAATATCCTGGGTGGTGAGTGCTTCCACTTTTTTTGAATAGTCCAGGATCCAGATGGGGTCATATCGTTCAATCCAGGAGTAAGTAAGCCCGTCCAGCCAATGATCATTATCTTTCATGGCATCTTCATTTTGCTTTTTCAAGGTTTCTTTTACTTTATCCAGATCTTTTTGTTCGACTCCCTTTTCCTGCGCATTCTTAATGATATCAAATGCTGCAGCAATCAATTTGTCAACATTCTCCGGTCCACAGGGAAAACTCAGCACCACGGAATAATGATTATATGGCCGGTTAATTAAGGAACCGCGCATCCCGCCTCCATAAATGCCGCTCATATCTTCACGCAGTTTTTCTGTGATCTTTATATTAAGTACTTCATCGAGCACTTGTAGTTTTAACGCATCTTCCGGACTATACTGCGCTTCGCCATTAAATATCACATTGACGAGACTTTTTTTCTCGGCACCTTTCTTAATGGCAACATTGAGGATTCCTTTCACCGGTCTTAATCCTTCATCAGTAAACTTATTTTCTTTTTGTGAAGATGGGAGACCACCAAGATAGGTTGCAAGAAGTGGTTTTATTTTTTCTACATCGATATTACCGACAAAAGTAAAATGCCAGCCATAAACGTTCCCGAATATATTCTTGTAAATCGATAAAACGGTGTCGAGATTGATTTTATCAAAATCGCTTGCTTTTGGAAATGCGCCTGCCCATGGATTATTGTTATACTCGATCTTTGCCACCGTATCGGCAAAATACGCATTTGGGTTTGCCGAAATATTCTGCAGGAAACTTTTCTGCGTGGTGATAAATGACTGAAACAATTTTTCGTCTCGTCGCGGTTGGGTAAAATACAAATACACCAATTGCAAAAACGTTTCAAAATCTTTTACACTGCTGCTGCCCTGAATTCCTTCATCGTATTCGTTGAGATAGGGCGTAGCTGAAATGGTCTTGCCCGCCATGAATTTTCGCAGATCCATGGCCGACATATCTTTCACTCCCATTTGACTCACTATCGTTCCGGCATTTTGCGCATCCATCTTTTTATTAATTCCATAATTCGTAAAGCCACCCCATCGCCATGAATCCATGCTTATTTCGTCGTTTTTAAAATCAGTAGGACGAAGCGTTATCGTTACTCCATTGCTTAGGGCAAGGTTAATGGTGCCCAGGGCAGCATTTGTTGTTTCTTCGGTTATCGTACCGGCAAGCGGCATCTTATCGATTAATGATTTTGCAACAGCTTTTTCTTCATAAGCTTTTACCGGGATCTTATGCGCAGCCGCCAAATCATCCAGTAATTGTTTGTCGCCCGGTAATTTTGAAAGATCTTTTTGCGGCGCGGTGAGTAATACAAATTTTCCCTGCGCGTTTTCCATCTTTGAAGCCAGCGCGTTCACTTCCTGTAAAGTGATCGTCGGCAATACCTGCTGAATAAATTTATAACGGTTATCAATACCCGTGACCGGGCTACTTTCCAAAAAATTATTTACATAGCCCTGCACATAGCGGTCAGATTCTGTTTTATCCTTGTCTTTGAATGCGCGTTCAGTCTGATTCATCAAATTACTTTTTGCCCGATCAAGTTCAGATTGAAGAAATCCGAATTTGCGTACAGCTTCAGTAGTGGTTATCAATGCATCCACAGCAGCCTTTGCAGGTTTATCACCAAGAAAAGCAAAGGAATTGAATGAACGATAGCCGCGTAAAAAATTACCAAATCCGGCATTCCCAAATATAAAAGGCGGATCTGCCTGCTCCGTTAATTCAGTTAATCGCTGATTAATGATGGCAGAGAATAACCCTTCAATAATTGTCTCGCGGTAATCTGCCCAGGTTAAAACAGGTTTCTCTTTTTCGATGTAATTATAGATCTGAAGGATCGTGTTTGTCTCTTCTTTATCTGTAAGCACCATGCCTTCACTTATGGTTCTGTTGGCAATTGGAATTATCGATGGCCGCTTTCTTTCATTGACCGGATTTTTAAAATGACTGAAATGTTTTATTACCTCCTGTTCGGCAACTGCCGGATCGATATCACCAACTACGATCACGGCTTCCAAATCCGGGCGGTACCAATCATGATAAAAATGTTTTAATGTTTTGTATTTGAAATATCTTATCGTGTCATCTTTTCCAATCGGTAATCGTTCTGCATATTTCGACCCATTCATTAATTTCGGAAAATATTTATTGCGCATCCTTTCACTTGCTCCTTTTCCAAGCCGCGATTCCTCCAGCACCACTCCCCTCTCTTTATTTATTTCTGTGGTATCCAGCAACGCATTACCAGACCAATCTTCGAGGATGGTAAAGCCTTTATCGATCTTATCTGCATTATCTGATGGAATTGGCAGGATATAAACAGTTTCATCAAATCCGGTATAGGCATTAAGATCCGCGCCAAATTCAACACCGATAGACTGCAGATAATTCACCAGTTCATTTTTAGGAAAATGCTGCAGCCCGTTAAAGTTCATGTGTTCCATCATATGCGCCAGTCCTTGCTGGTCCTTGTCCTCCAGTATCGATCCGGCATTCACCACAAGACGCAGCTGAACTTTTTTTTCCGGCTTCGCATTTTTTCGGATGTAATAAGTTAATCCGTTTGGAAGTTTACCGATTTTAATATTCGGATCTACAGGCAATTTATCGGTAAGATTGAATTGTGAGAAAAGCGACTGCGAAAGCATGAACATCAATAGCGGCAATAGCAAATGAGGTATGGATAAGGTGCGTATCTTTTTCATAAAGATTTTTTTAGATTACAAATATACCGGCAATTGATAAACGAAGAATTGCAAATAGTTAAAGTTTGAAAAAATATTTACTTTACGCTGAACATTGGATCTGCTGCGTGAAAACATGGATGTTCCGGCGTAAGATTCGAAGGCAATAATGTTCAATGAACAATTAAACTCAGGTAAAAATAATCGTAATGAAGATCAGGCTGAACAAAAAAATAAAAGCCGCTTTCTATTTATTAATAGCGTGGTTTGTTTTGCATACCGCTTATGTTTGTTACGATGGATTGCATAATTACAGAGGCAATGCTGAGGTGGCGATTATTTTAGGTAATGAAGTCTATGCCGACAGCTCATTATCACCCTGGCTGAAAGGCAGAGTGGACAAAGCTTTGGAGCTTTATCAGCAAAAGCGTGTAAAAAAGATCTTTGCCAGTGGCGGTCCCGGTGAATTTGGTGTTGCAGAAGGTGATGCCATGAAGGCTTATCTGATAAAAAGAAATGTTCCTGCTGAAGATATTATTGCTGACAACAAAGGGAAGAACACTTATTTTACGGCGAAGGACTTTTTAGCATTGAATGATTCTCTGCATTTTTTATCGGCAATTGCGGTGACCAGTTTTTATCACATCACCCGAACAAAATATATTATTAAAAAACTTGGATTTAAAAATGTGCGTGGTGTTTCCTCTGATGCGATTTTTTTAAGCAAGGACTGGTTTGCTGTGATCCGGGAATTTTTTGCATTTTATAAGTATATGGTATTTTACTGAACCCGAGAGAAATTCAACGGATCAACTTATCTTCCAATCAACAATATGATTAACCAGCTCTTCCCGGTAAGGAACAGTTACTTTAATATAATTATCAGAATATCCTTCCATCATCCCGTTTTTATTTTGCGATTCAAATAAAATCTTTCGTGTTTGCCCCAGATGCAGACCAGTAAAGTATTGCATTTTCATATAAGAGAGATTGCGCAGGATCTTATTTCTTTGATGACGAACATTCATCGATACAACAGGTTTTATTTCGAGCGCTTTGGTATTGTCTCTTTCAGAATAAGTGAACACATGCAGGTAGGAAATATCAAGGGAGTGCAGAAAATCGTAGGTCTCCTTGAAATCATTTTCCGATTCGCCCGGGAAACCAACGATCACATCAACACCAATTGCGCAATGTGGCATTAATGTTTTGATAAGATTAACACGCTCGGTGTACAGTTCTCTTTTATATCTTCTGCGCATCAATCCAAGAATGCGGTTACTTCCACTTTGCAAAGGAATATGAAAATGCGGCATGAACTTCTTGCTGTTCGCCACAAATTCAATGATCTCATTGGTTAATAGATTAGGTTCTATAGAAGAAATGCGATAACGATCAATGCCATCAACTTTTTCCAACTCCTGGATCAGGTCAAAAAAGTTTTGCTTTTCTCCTGCCAGATCGCTGGTACGGAAATCACCAAGATTGACACCTGTCAGCACAATTTCTTTCACTCCCGTTCCGGACAGGGTCTGAACATTTTGCAGCACATTATTAATGGAATCGCTTCTGCTTTTCCCCCTGGCCATCGGAATGGTGCAAAATGAACAATTATAATCACAGCCATCCTGCACTTTTAAAAATGTTCTTGTCCGGTCAGCAATTGAAAAAGAAGAATGAAACGAATCCACTTCATCAATATCGCAACTGCAAATTTTTGCAGAGTTCCCTTTTGAAAGTTCCTTTAGGTGATGGGTGATATTGAATTTTTCAGCAGCCCCCAATACCAGGTCAACACCCGGAATTTCCGCAATTTCCTTTGGTTTAAGTTGCGCATAGCAACCGGTGATCACCACCAAACTTTCCGGGGACTTCCGTTGAATTCTTCTCACCAATTGCCTGCATTCTTTATCCGCATTATCTGTGACAGAACAAGTATTAATGACATACACATCAGCGATCTCATCAAATTCTTTTTTCGCAAAACCTTCATTCTGCAACAATCGCGAGATGGTTGAAGTTTCTGAGTAATTTAATTTACAGCCCAACGTATGAAATGCAACTGATCTCGTTTCTGACATAGCCCGCAAAGATACGGTTTCACCGTTATTGGCTAAAAGCTTAACACCAAAAGCCAAACAAATTTCCTGTTCCGCCTCCATTGCTACCCTCAGACACCATGGTATCGCAGCCTTCAGCCACGTCAATACGATTGAACAAAGGATAAAGTATCTTTGAAAAAATAACCCGGTGTTCAGACAGCTTAGATTTTTTTCCTTACTGCTCATCATAATTGGTTGCGGACAAATAACCAATAATGCAACCCAACCGATCAACCGTCATGAAACGCATTTGATCTATACAAAGCACGCGCACTGCAGAATGGATTGCCGGCACATCACTGAAAACGAGATCAGGGAGATCTTAGAAAAAGGCGAGATCAATTATAATAAAAGCGAACCCAATAGTCACCCCGATCCGAAATATGCATTGGACGGATACACAAATGAAGGACAGCATTTACGTGTGGTATTTGCCACTGGTGAACGGGGATTGGTGGTGGTTACCTGTATTGACCTTGGCGTAGAATGGCAATGCGATTGCAATTAGTTTTTTTAGTTAGCCCTTGTTAGTATGATAAAAATTATTTTGGCCCCTTTTCGATTGCTTTATTGCCTTTATGCCTTTATTTCATTTGTGGTGATCATGCTATTTATCTTTCCGGCGGTAATCATCGCATCCTTTTGGGGAAAAGTAAAAGGCGGCCATTTTATTTATCGCGCATCACGATTCTGGGCAGATGCCTGGATGTTTTCGGTCGGCATTCAACACAAGAATATTTTTTTATCGCCGCCGGAAATGAATAAACAATATATTTTCATCGCCAATCACATTTCTTATCTGGATATTCCGATGATATTTAAAACGATCCGGAAAAGAAAAATAAGGGTGCTGGGAAAAATAGAAATGAAAAATGTTCCGGTATTTGGCTTCATCTATAAAAATGCTGTGATAATGGTCGACAGAAGCAATCATACTACGCGGGCAAAAAGTGTGCGGCAATTAAAATCGGTCTTACAAAAAGGTATCTCCATTTTTATTTTTCCTGAAGGAACTTTTAATGAGACCCATCATCCATTAAAAGATTTTTATGACGGCGCTTTTCGCATTGCCATTGAAACGAAGACAGCGATAAAGCCAATTTTGTTTTTGGATACTTACGACAGAATGCACTATAAAAGCCTGCTCACCCTAAATCCCGGAAAATGCAACGCTGTTTTTCTGGAAGAGATTGATGTGCGTGAATATTCCCTGAGTGATCTGCAGGGATTAAAACAAAAAGTTTACCAACAAATGGAGACTGCATTGACGAAATATAATGCAACATGGATCACAACATAATCATGATGATAATTGTATATTGAGCAGGAATATTCAATAATTCAATTTGTACGCCGAAATTATCATACCGTTAGCATTACCGAAAAATTACACCTGGGCTATTCCTGAAAAATTTCGATCCCTTGTTAAACCCGGCTGCCGTGCGGAAGTTTCTTTAAAAAACAAAAAATATGCCGGCATCATAAAAAAAATTCACGCCGATAAACCTCATGCATTTGATCCAAAAGAGATTTTAAATCTATTGGATACTGAGCCTGTTATTTTTCCTCACCAATTACTATTGTGGGAATGGATCGCCAATTATTATTTGTGCAGCGAAGGTGAAGTAATGGCTGCCGCATTGCCTGCACATTTTAAATTGAGCAGTGAATCCATTTTAATCTTTAATGAAGAATATGGCGATGAATTTTCTGCGCTCGGTCATGATGAATACCTGGTTGCAGAAGCATTATTATTAAAAAAAGAATTGAAACTGGCAGAAGTGCAGCAAATCCTGGACTCCTCGCATGTCTATCCTATAATCAAAAAACTCATAGACAAAAAAGTTTGTTTTGTCTGGGAAGCATTGAAAGAAACATATTCGCCAAAAAAAGAAACCTATGTATTACTGAATCAGCAATATGATAATGAAGAAAATCTGAGCGCATTACTGAATGAAGATAAAAAATTACAGCGCGCAGAAAAGCAAATGGAATTGCTCCTTGCCTATTTGCATTTATCAAAGGCGGAAGGGCTGGTAACAAAAGCAGAACTATTAAAAAAATCTGGTGCCAGTGATGCACAGTTAAAAGGACTTGCCGATAAAAATATTCTGCTTATCGAAAAAAGAAATATCGACCGGCTCAAATATTTGCCCCGAAATATAGAGATTGATTTCACATTGACTCCGGCACAGCAGGAAACATACGATGCAATTACCAGATCATTCAAAGAAAAACAGGTTTGTTTACTGCACGGCGTGACATCCAGCGGAAAGACACAGATATACATTACACTGATCAATGAATTTATTAAAAATGGAAAGCAGGTTTTGTACTTATTGCCTGAAATTGCGCTCACATCACAGATCATTCGTCGCTTACAAAAACATTTTGGTGGTTATATCGGAATCTACCACAGCAAATTCAGCCAAAATGAAAGAATAGAAATATGGAATAAAATAAAAAGCAGTGAATTAAAGATTGTCCTTGGCGTCCGGTCTTCCTTATTTCTCCCTTTTGAAAATTTGGGGCTGATCATCGTTGATGAGGAACACGATGCATCATATAAGCAACAGGAACCGGCGCCACGTTATCATGCTCGCGACGCTGCTGTTTATTATGCTTCGCTATTCCATGCAAAAACTTTATTGGGAAGCGCTACTCCCTCTGTCGAAAGTTATTTTAATGCAACAACCAATAAATATGCTTTGGTTGAATTGAATGAACGGTTCGGAAATATTGAATTACCGGTTATTGAGATCGCCGACACAAAAAAATTAGTGACCAAAGAAAAAAATAAGGTCATTATTACCCCTCAGTTAAGAGAATCGATGGTTGAGACATTATCCAATAATAAACAGGTAATTCTTTTTCAAAATCGACGTGGATATTCCCCCTACCAGATCTGTCAAATATGCGGATGGATCCCGCATTGTGAAAACTGCGATGTATCACTGACCTATCATAAGTTATCCAACAAATTACAATGCCATTATTGCGGAACCACTTATCCACCGGTGAATACCTGCCTTGCCTGTGGCAATCATCAATTCATGCAGCGGAATTTCGGAACCGAAAAGATCGAAGAGCACCTGGAAGAAATTTTCCCCGATGCGAAAGTTGCACGAATGGATATTGACAGTGTCCGCGGAAAATCCGCACATGACAATCTCATTCAATTGTTCGAACAAAAGAGAATCGACATACTTGTTGGCACCCAAATGGTGGTGAAAGGTCTGGACTTTGACAATGTAGAGCTCGTCGGCATTGTAGATGCCGACAGCATCCTGAGTTTTGCAGACTTTCGTGTTAATGAAAGAGGATTCCAGGTGATGGAGCAGGTCAGCGGTCGGGCGGGAAGAAAAGATAAACAGGGAAAAGTATTGATTCAGGCTGCCAATACCAAGCATCCCGTTTTAGAATATGTACAGAAACATGATTACAGGCTTTTTTACGATCACGAGATCGAAGGCAGAAAAAATTTCTTCTATCCCCCCTATTCAAGAATTATCTTAATAACCTTCAAGCATAAAATAAAAGATATTGTTGAAACGGCTGCGAATGTTTTCGCGAATAATATTAAAAATGATTTTGGAAAATATATATCCGGTCCGGCAGAACCAATTGTAAATCGAATCCGGAATCAATACATCATGGAACTACTCTTCAAATTGCCGAAAGATACTGCCACGATTAATTTTGCAAAACAAGTGATACAACAACAAACCATTATTTTGCATGCCAATAAAAAATTTCGAAGTGTAGTGATTATTGCTGATGTGGACGCCGTTTAATAGCTAATATTGCTGAAGAAATATTGAATATAGAAGAAAGGCTCCTCATAAAATTTTACTGATCAAATCGTAAATATCAAATGATCCAGGAAAATGTCCCCCTAAAGAAGTTTAACACATTCGGCATCGATGTGTCAGCAAGATATTTTGCCACATTTTCAAATACAGACGAACTCACTGAATGCTTAACTCAAAATGCCGGATACAGGTCAATTATTCTCGGCGGTGGCAGCAATATTCTTTTTACAAAGAATTTTGACGGAATTGTTCTAAAAAATGAAATCGGCGGAATTGATTTGATTGATGAGGATCAGGATCATATTTACGTAAAAGCAGGCGCGGGCGAAAACTGGCACCAGCTTGTGTTGTATTGTATTGGCAGAAACTGGGCGGGAATTGAAAACCTGTCATTGATCCCCGGAAATGTTGGGGCAACCCCCATGCAGAATATCGGCGCTTATGGAGTGGAAATCAAAGAAGTGTTCTTTGAACTGGAAGCATATAGCATTGCGGAGAAAAAAGTGTATACATTCAGCGTTAATGATTGCGAGTTTGGTTATCGCGACAGCGTTTTTAAGAATAGGTTCAAAGATCAGTTCGTGATTTTGAGCGTTACCTATTGTTTAAACAAATTCCCAAAATTCAATATTGGTTATGGAGCTATCGAACAGGAATTACAAAAGATGAATGTTAAAGAATTGAACATCCAATCCATTTCGCAGGCAGTCATTAATATCCGGACCTCAAAACTTGCCGATCCGGCGGTTATTGGCAATGCTGGAAGCTTTTTCAAAAACCCTTCGGTATCTCGTCAGACATTCACCGAACTAAAGAATAATTTTCCAAATATTATCGGATATGATAATGAAGACGGCAGTGTTAAACTTGCTGCTGGCTGGCTTATAGAGCAATGTGGCTGGAAAGGTTATCGCAAAGGTGATGCGGGTTGTTACGAGAGGCAGGCCCTGGTGTTGGTAAATTACGGAAAGGCACCAGGAAAAGAAATTTACGATCTCAGTGAAGAGATCCTGCAAAGTGTAAAAAACAAATTTGGCGTTCAATTAGAAAGAGAAGTGAATATCAGGTAAGAATCTAAGGCCTCCATCCCCTCAGAAACTCATCGATCATCATTTTCTTTTTCCCTTCCAGTTGAATTTCTTTTACGACAATATATCCGTCGGCAGCAGGAAATTTCAAATAGGACCTGCCATCAGTTTCATACTCACGTTCATCATTAACCGAAATAATTTCTTTTTCGGCTCGGTATATTTTTAACATCCTTCCGTTTAGGTAGGTAAATGCTGTCGGATAAGGAGAAAGTCCGCGAATCAGATTGTAAATTTCGTCAACAGGCTTATGCCAATCTATTTTACAGGTTTCCGTAAAAATCTTTGGTGCCAGTCGGAGCTGTGGATCTTGAATCGGTGATCCATTCACCACTGAGGATTGACTGACTTCTTTCAAACTGCCGTCCGTTAATCCTTTCACGGCCCTGACCAAAAGACGCGCTCCTGTAATTTTCATTTCGTCATGTAATTCTCCCGCCGTTTCATCATCCCTGATCTTGATTTTTTCCTGCAACAAAATATTACCGGTATCAATTTCTTGTTGCAATTTGAAAACCGTTGCGCCGGTTTCCTTTTCTCCATTAATAATCGCCCAGTTAATAGGCGCTGCACCCCGATATTGAGGTAATAATGATGCATGAAGATTAATCGTTCCCATTGGTGGCATGTTCCAGACCAGTTCCGGCAACATACGAAATGCAACTACAACCTGCAGATCTGCATTAAGCGATTTTAATTCTTTCAAGAATTCTTCATTCTTTAATTTTTCGGGTTGCAGTACTTTCAATCCTTTTTCCAGGGCGTATTTTTTTACTGCACTTTGACTCACCTGCATTCCACGACCGGCGGGCTTATCCGGAGAAGTGATTACCGCAACAATATTGCAACCTGCATTCACCAGGGCATCCAGTGATGCAACGGCAAATTCCGGCGTACCCATAAAAACTATTTTGACCGTTGAATTCATTATCAACTATTGATTATTCATTATTCAAAATCATCGTACATCAGATATTTCTTTCTGATCTTCTTAAAATCGCTTAACGCAGGTTCCCAGGTTCTTCTGATCTCAATTGCTGTCCTTCCTTCTTTTATTTCCTGCATTAATGTATCGGTTCCGGCGAGCTTGTTAAAATAATTTGACGCTAAGAAAAATTTATCCTTATCTGGAAAAAGCCCGTACGCTTTTAATAACCATTTTAATTGCAGATGTCCGTCAATATCTTTTTCAATATCAGGGGTACTCAGATCAAATCCATAACAGGTTTGATTTAACAAGGGCGGGTTTTTTGCGCCCGGCGTGGACTGTGGCGTAAAACTGTATAGGTTTTTAGGAAAGGACGGATGGCCGAACTGTTCAAAAGGTTTGTCAGTTCCTCTTCCCAAACTGACTGCCGTGCCTTCAAAAAAACATAATGAAGGATACAGGTAAACGGCCTGCATGTTCTGCAAATTCGGGGATGGGTTTACTGGCAATGTATACCTGCTCTTGTGCGAATAGTTCCCGCATTTTATCACTAAAAAATGGAATGGCGTATCTGCGGAATTCTCTGCCGTTTTATAATAGCTATACACTTCATTTGCTTTCTCCGATAACCATTTTTCTCCCGCGATCATCATGGCATATTCCCCGATCGTCATTCCATATACAACCGGAACGGGTTGCATACCGACAAAAGATGCAAACTTTTTTTCGAGCACCGGGCCATCGACATAAAATCCATTGGGATTCGGGCGGTCAAGGATCAACAATGGCTTGTGATTTTCCATCGCCGCCTCCATATATTTTTGCAATGAAGAAATATAGGTGTAAAACCGAACACCAACATCCTGGATATCGAAGATCATGATGTCAACATCTTTCAGATCATCTGCGGAAGGTTTTACCTTATCACCATAAAGAGAAATGACCGCAACTCCGGTTGCTGAATCAACGGCATTCTTCATATTCTCTCCCGCATCACCAGCACCACGAAAACCATGCTCCGGAGCAAAAATCTTCTTCACCAAAATTCGCTGCTTTATTAATGCATCAACCAAATGCATTTTTCCGACCATCGAGGTCTGATTGGCAAAAACTGCCACTGTTCTGCCTTTCAGCAAAGGGATATAAACGTTCATCCGTTCTGCACCCGCAACAATGGGGGTTGATTGGGAAAAACAATTCCCATTCGCTAATAATAAAAAGAAAAAAAGAAAATTTTTCATTCGCTGTTTTTTTATGAGCCGCCCATAATTACACCTGCCATCATTCCGTCCTCGCAATCTTGAGCAGTTAATGCAATATTCAACCCTCCTCCATTGCACCAATCAACATCATTATCAAAGTTGTGCCCTTTCTCACAGATTTCACAGATTCTTTTTTTTTCGATAAATCCTTTCCAGAGAATCTGCGCAGCAAGAGAGAGAATAATCTTCAAATTTCCTTAAAAACTTTTATTGGAGAAAGACCATTTATGTATTTACTTTGTCGGGTAACTATTATTACAGAAAAGTTGAAAATTATAAACAATGGCACAAGTAAAAAAAGGAGATACGGTAAAAGTTCATTATCATGGCAAGTTAACTGACGGCACCACTTTCGATTCTTCTACAGGCCGCGACCCGCTTGAATTTGAAGTTGGCGCCGGAATGATGATAAAAGGATTTGATGATGGCGTGATAGACATGACTGTTGGAGAAAAGAAAACAATTTCTATTCCTGCAGAAGATGCTTATGGCGCTTCTGATCCGGAAAATATTATTGAATTCCCCATTGTTAATTTTCCGGAAGATATGAAGCCCGAAGTAGGCATGCAATTAAATATGCGTGATAATGCCGGTCATAGTTTTCCGGTGGTGATCACTGAAGTGAAAGAAGAGAGCGTCTTACTCGATGCAAATCATCCTTTAGCAGGCAAAGAATTGATATTTGATATTGAACTGGTAGAGATCAAAGGCGCATCCAGAATTATTATGCCGTAGTAAGGGAAGCTGTTTTGTATTTTTTTTCATAAACAAAATACAAAACACTGACCGTGAGCAGTAATAATAAAATATTTACGATGGATGCTTCAAATCCAAAATCACCGCCCGTGATCATAGCATCTCCCTTTATTTCAGTTTGCAACAATGATGGAAGATTGAGCCCGCTTACTTTGTAACCAAGTAATGGACCTTGCAGAAAATTCCAGCATAAATGAAATAAGATAGCAAACCAAAGGTTTTTTGTGTAGATATAATTTATTCCCAATAAAATTCCCGCGAGAAGCAATCCCAAAACAGAGAGCAGGTTTGCATTCGGATTAAGACTGTGGGCCAATGCAAACAAAATTGCAGAAATGATCAGGGCAGTCCATTTATTAAAAGACTGTAACAGGTTGTTCAGAATATAGCCGCGGAAAACAAGCTCTTCACTGAAGGCAACAATGACCAACATTCCAAAAGCAATGAAAAGATTATTGGCGTCAAAGTTCATATCAACCCATTGCAAATGCCCCGAAAAGAAAAGTATGACCGAACCGACACCTAAAATTACCGGCGCAAGAAAAAAACCGGCTGCCGCATCCGAAAAATAGCCGTCAATGCCAAATCCAATACTGGCAAGGCTTTGGCGGTCAACAAATTTTCTAAAAATAAAAACAGTAATAAAAGATGCCAGCGCGGTCATTATTAAGGTGAGCCACAAGAAGCTCCCGCTCATCAATGAAGCAATATCTGTTACAGGTTCATTCTTTAATAAGGAAATGACCAATACAACCGGTATGGCGATAAAAAAGCCAACCAGGAAATAGGCGATACAGAATAACAAAGTGCGAAGCCAGCCTTGTTTAATAAGCGGTTTTTTATTCTCGATATCCGTCATACATTTATTAATTGAATCGTTCTGCAATTTTGCGACAAAAAATAATCACTAAAATCATTAATCACGAATCATGTTTCAAAGTTACAATTTTACTGTTGCCGAAAAATTTATGCATTATGTGCAGATTGATACGCAAAGCGATCCGCATTCCACCAGTTTTCCATCCACAGAAAAACAAAAGGATCTTAGCCGTGTCCTGGTAAAAGAATTATTGGAACTGGGCATTACCGATGCTCACCTCGATGATTATGGTTATGTGTATGCGACAATTCCATCCAATACGCAAAAAAATGTTCCCGTCATTTGTTTCTGCTCGCATGTCGATACCTCGCCGGACTGCAGCGGCACAAATGTTAAACCCATCGTGCATAAGCATTATGATGGACAGGATATCATACTACCCGATGACCATACACAAATCATTTCTTCAAATGATCATCCGTACTTAAAAGAAAAAATCGGCGAGGATATCATTACGGCATCTGGCACAACCTTACTTGGCGCTGACGATAAATCCGGCATTGCGGCGATCATGGATGCGGCCAATTTCTTGATGACAAATCCTGAAATAAAACACGGCACCATAAAGATTTTGTTTACGCCTGATGAAGAAATTGGCCGGGGTGTTAATAAGGTCGACCTGCAAAAACTTGGCGCAAACTTTGGTTACACCCTCGATGCGGGGGAACGTGGAAGTTTTGAGGATGAAACTTTTTCCGCTGATGAAGTAACCATCACTTTCTATGGAGTTAGCGCGCATCCCGGTTATGCAAAGGATAAACTGATCAATGCTATAAAGGTCGCCTCTTCTTTTTTGCAATCCTTGCCAAAAGAGGAGCTGTCGCCGGAAACCACCGATGGGCGATATGGTTTTGTTCATCCGATAAATATCAATGGTATTGCTGAAAAAACAACATTGCAATTCATCATCCGCGATTTTATTACCGGCAAGCTCGAAGCCTATGAAAATTATCTGCGCGACAAATTGGAAGATGCATTAAAAAAATATCCCGGCGCAAGAGCCGATTTCACCGTTAAAGAACAATACCGGAATATGAAGGAAGTGCTGGATGATTTCCCACAGGTTTCCGAATATGCAGTTGAAGCCATACAACGATCAGGGGTAAGCGTAAAACGTTCAAGTGCGCGGGGCGGAACAGACGGTTCAAGGTTATCTTTTATGGGATTACCTTGTCCGAATATTTTTACGGGCGAAATGGCTTTTCATGGAAAACATGAATACGTAAGCATCCGGGACATGCAAAAAAGCGTGGAAACGATCGTATATCTTTCCCTGATCTGGGAAGAAAAAACCGATTAAAAAAAGAACGATTCACGATGCGATATTTTCTGATCTTTATTTTTTTGCCCTTTATCGCTTCCGCTCAAAATTTGCTTCCCAACGGCGGCTTTGAAGATGAAAATATTTGCACTGAATATGGAAAGAATTGTGCGCCTGAAGCGTGGATCGCTACATCACTTCGCGCAAATTATTATTTTGATGACCAGGCGCACGCCCACACTGGCAGCCATTTTACCGGCTTAATCATCGGCAACGAGGTGCAACGGGGGGTGCGAAGTTTTATCCGAACACAGTTGTTGTGTCGCTTGCAGCAGGGACATCAATATTATGTAGAATTTTTTCTTCGGTCCACCCATACCGTTTTCGACAGTATCGCTGTCTATTTTTCGACGAACGATTTTTTGTATGAAAGAAGAAATTTTAAAGATATATCTCCACAGCTTTATGTAAAGGACGGACTTGAGTCAAAATTGTATGATCCATCGTTGTGGCAGAAAGTTCATTTTATTTACACCGCAAATGGAACTGAGCAATACATTACCATCGGCAATTTTAAGCATGGCGAATATACATTGACCGGACATGCCGAATTTGAATACAATTTTTATTTTTTCCTGGATGATGTTTCTTTGATTCCCGTGGATCCGAATGAACATTTGTGCGCCGAAGCCGATAGTGTGAAGAAGGTCATTTATGATGAAAATGACCGCCACGATCTGATGGAAAGGAAAATGTATTACTACAAAAAAAATCCGCCGGCTATAATACATTTAACGCGTACGATTAATATTCGGGTAGATACACTACTGATACCCGATATCTTTTTTGCAACGGCGAAGTATGAACTCACACAAAAAAATATTGAATTGCTGGACAGCTTTTGCAATAAAATAAGAACGCGAATGGTTGATTCTTTAATTATTGAAGGACATACAGACAGCATTGGCAGGATCGTTTATAATGAAAAGCTTTCTGAAAATCGGGCAAAGTCTGTGAAAGAATATATCCAGCAAAAAACATTTCTTACCAATGATAAGATTACCACGAGATTTTTTGCAAGCACCAAACCAGTTGCCTCAAATAGCACAGACGAAGGAAGACAAAAAAACAGAAGAGTGGAAGTGTATTTGTATTCGCACTATTGAACAAAAGTTACCATCTAATTTCTTTTGAAAGAATCATTTCAGGACTTGTTGTATCTAATTTTTCCTGAAGAATCATATTTTTTTTTGATTGTATTATCTCCGGTTCTAGTTCCTTAATGAGTTTTGAATATGCTTCACATTGATAATTCCGAATTACATATCCAATTTCATTTTTCAAATCTGAAGAATCAGAATGTAAAAAAGGCCTTTTATTTATAATCCTGTTTAATATCTGAGCGCTTCTTTCGTTTTCATAAGCCGCAACAGTCCGCAAGAAAAGGTCGGCTGCGGAAGCTCCGTTATTTCGAATTTCTTTGTATAGCCCATGCTGAGAATACTTATCCAAGACATCCAGATAAGCTGAATCAGGATAGTTTTTCATTAATAGGAAAGATCGGGTGTTCATCCGCCCGGTATTTTGGATTAAAATATTTTTAATGATTCTGATGTCATCTTTTCGTTGATACTGAGCAAGAGCATAAAGAGCATCCTCTTTTTCTTCAAAAGGGCAATCTCTTTGTACCATTTCCTTAATAACATCATGATATTTTGGAATCGCCTCAAGTTCGTGCATTACGTTATATGCGGATTTTAAAGACTTATGGTTAAAGAGAACCTCATCTATTGTTTTATTTTTATAAGTCTGATTTTCCCATTCACTTTGTGAGATTAAATAATCTGAGACTGTCTGATAGAAAATCCCCCATTCTCCTCCATCAGTATTTACAATTGCTGTGTCATCCAAGTGTGACATTAGGACGTCGAAAGAATTAAAAGTTTTTCTTTTTATCATAGAAGTTAATGCCACTGCGCGTAATATAGGATGTTCGGAAAGACTTAATCTTTTCAACTCCTCATCTGTGGCATTATCTTGCAAATATGATATTGAAGTGTCGAAACCTGCGATATTCTTAGCAACAATATTGACCAGGACTGGATGAAGGGAAGTTCTAAAATCTTTTATTGCATAACTATATTTTTCTTTTGTAGTACAAGAACTTACAATAATTAAAAAGAAAAATATAGCTATTCGCATTTTTAGAGTTTTATGGAGATTTGATCTTTCTCAGTATCTTTTCTGCATGTTCTCTTGAATTTTCGATGAACCAGACATGCGTGTTCATTCCGCCACAAACCACGCCGGCGAGGTAAATATTCTTCATGTTCGTTTCCATCGTTTCAGGATTGTAGGCTGGTTGCAGCAATTCATCATTTGACAATTGAATTCCAGCTTTTCTCAAAAAATCAAAATTGGGTTGGTAACCGGTCATTGCAATTACATAATCATTGGGAATAGTAACTATTCCATCAGGCGTTTTAATATCGACGTCATTTTCACGGATAGCCATCACCGTTGAGTTGGTGTAGGCTTTGATGCTCCCTTCTTTGATCCGGTTTTCAATATCAGGCTTCACCCAGTATTTTACACGCTTGCCGATTCCTTCTCCTTTGATTACCATCGTTACAGTCGCCCCTTTGCGCCATGTTTCCAGTGCAGCATCGACAGCGGAGTTGCTCGCTCCAACCACCATCACTTTTTGCATGGCATAAAAATGCGGTTCTTTGTAATAATGGGTAACCTTCGGGAGTTCTTCGCCGGGGACATTCATCAAAACCGGGATATCATAAAACCCGGTTGCGATAATAATGTTTGTGGTAAGATATTTTCGGGCCGAAGTGACCAGTTCATATTTTCCATTAACCGAGGAAATTGATTTCACTTCTTCTTTCAAATGAATATTCAGATGGTTTGAAACGGCAATCCTTCTGTAGTATTCAAGTGCTTCGGGTCTCGTTGGCTTTGGATTATTACTCACAAAAGGAACGCCGCCGATCTCAATTCTTTCTGAGGTAGAAAAAAATGTCATGTTTGCTGGATAATTATATAGGGAGTTCACCAAACTTCCTTTTTCAATAATCAAATAATTGAATCCGGCTTTCTTGGCCTCCAGTCCGCAGGCAAGACCAATTGGTCCCCCTCCGATAATGACAATATCATAAGTTGTTTCCATTGAGATAAATTTACGAACAAATTAATTGATAATGGATAATAAAGAATGGATGTTACGCACTAACATTTATGTATACCCGAAAATAGTAAGGTGCTCACAGCAGCAAAACCGATCAACGGACTGTCACGCCAGGATTATGGTGATGCTGGGAACAAAAAAAAGAAACGAGCCACTTTGAAAATTACGCAAGAGCACAATTGAGTCATTTTGAAATGGAATAATTAAAAAGTACTACTTTCATTGTCTAAATTTTAAATGCATGGACCAGTTGGTTAATTATTGGTGGATCATTGTGATCGTCCTTCTTTTGTTCAGCGGGTTTGTGACCGTAACGCAAGGTTACGTTAACGTGATCACGATGTTTGGAAAATACCGGCGCATTATGTTGCCTGGTTTGAATTTCAAAATTCCCTGGCTTGAACAGGTTTCCAAACGCATTAGTATTCAAAATCGTTCTGTTGAGCTCGAATTCCAAGCCGTTACTGTAGATCAGGCCAATGTGTATTTTAAAAGTATGCTGCTATATGCAGTTCAAAATGCCGATGAAGAAACAATAAAAAAAGTTGCGTTCAAATTCATCAGTGATAAGGATCTGATGCAGGCACTCACCAGGACCATCGAAGGGAGTATTCGCGCATTTGTGGCAACAAAAAAACAGGCGGAGATCCTGGGATTAAGAAAAGATATCGTTGAATTTGTAAAAGACCAGATCGATCATTCACTGGAAGAATGGGGATACCATTTGCTGGATCTTCAGATCAATGACATCACTTTTGACAAAGTGATCATGGACTCGATGAGCAAAGTTGTTGCGAGCAATAATTTAAAAGCGGCTGCGGAAAACGAAGGGCAGGCCTTATTGATCACCAAGACAAAGGGCGCTGAAGCCGAAGGCAATGCCATTAGAATTTCTGCAGAAGCCGAGAAGGAGGCAGCACGCCTGCGCGGACAAGGTGTTGCGTTATTCCGTGAAGAAGTGGCAAAAGGCATGAGCGAAGCTGCGGAGCAAATGAAAAAAGCAAATCTGGATACCAACGTAATATTATTTAGCATGTGGACCGAAGCATTGAAAAATTTTGCAGAGGTGGGAAAAGGGAATGTAATATTTCTTGACGGTAGCGCACAAGGCATGGAAGCCACGATGAAACAAATTCAGGCCCTGATGCTCAAACAGGATTCACAATAAGAATGGGGCAAAAGAAATAATTAATTAAAAATGAGAAAGTGACTTTTACTTTCTCATTTTTATTTTTATTTTTAATCAGGCAACCCAAAAATTTTATGTCATCCTCCAAAATCACGCAAAGGCTGTCTTATTTCATCGGGTGTACGGCCATTTTGCCATTCTTATTTTCTTCCTGTTCTAAAAACAGCGCCCCTCCAAAACCTATCCTTCAAGACACCACAAAAACATGGATTGTAAGTACGCTGGCAGGTACAGGACACGCTGGCTTTGTTGACAGTATTGGACCATTTGCCCAATTTAACAGACCGCAATGCATAGCGGTTGATGATTTGGGAAATGTTTACGTTGGAGACGTGAATAATTATGCCATCAGAAAAATTGACAGTTCAGGAATTGTCTCAACCTATGCGGGAAAAACAATAGCAAATCCAGGATTTGGCTGGGGAAATATTTATGGAATGGCTTTCGACGAGCAGAACAACCTGTTCATTGTCGAGTATGATCTGGTTGCAAGAATCAGTTCTCCAACGAATATTTTAGATTTCGCCGGGAGCATGAGTGTTGATTATATTGACGCGCAGGGCACCAGCGCGGCATTCAATATGATCGCCAATATGACCATTGATGCGCACGGAAATCTTTTTCTTCCGGATTATGATAAAAACTATCATGCGCAGATACGCAAAATAACTCCAACCGGCGAGGTATCGACCCTTGCCCTGAATGACAGTTCCGGATATTCAGGAGATCCGACAACAAGTAATTTTTATCTGTATGCCATTGCAGCAGATCCTTCAGGCAATTTATATATGACGACCGATTACAATCAGAAGATTAAAAAAATTGATCCGCAAGGCAATGCCACTTTATTTGCCAATACCATTCAATTTGACAATATACTCGGAATGGCAACCGATCCTTCCGGTAATTTATGGGTTGTAGATGCCGGAAGAAATGCGATACTAAAAATAACTCCCGGCGGAACGGCTGCTACTATTTTGGGCGAATTGGGAACCGGCCTTGAACAAGACGGAGATAGCAGCAGGGCAACTTTTTATCAACCAGCAGGAATTGCAGTGGGGAAAAATGGGATTGTTTATGTGGCAGATAATGGTATCAACAAGATCCGGAAGATCGAATACAAATAAGAATCCCTGCTTGTTTTTCCTCTTCTTATTCTACAGTAAAATCAATGTTTCCACACACTTTAGCATTTTGTTAAAAAATAGATGCGTGCATCAGCCGTTATTACTCAATATCTTTACTTTACTTAATTAAACTCTTCTGGATGAACTTATTTTTTCTGCAGATCACCGTCGATTCTTCAAAAATAAAAGACAGTCTTGCTTTAGCTGCACAAGCAACAGCGCCAAAAGAAGAAAGTTTGTGGGATATTTTTCATCGCGGGGGGCCGTTGATGATTCCGCTGGCCTTACTATTGGTAGTTGCCATCTTCTTTTTCATTGAAAGATTAATGGCAATCAATAAAGCATCAAAAGTTGATGATAACTTCATGAGCATCATCCGCGATCACATCATTACCGGAAATGTTAGTGCAGCAAGAAGTTTGGCAAAAAATACTAATAATGCTGTTGCGCGAATGATTGACAAGGGTATTCAGCGTATTGGAAAACCCATTGATGCCATCGAACGGAGTATGGAAAATGTGGGCAAACTCGAATTATATAAAATGGAACGAAACGTGTCCATTCTTTCGGTCATCGGTTATATCGCACCATTATTCGGATTCCTGGGAACGATCATCGGGATGTTCCAGTTATTCTATAGCATCGCATCAACTGGAGAATATAGCATTGCCAATATCGCCGGGGGTATTTACGTAAAAATGATCTCCTCAGCTTCCGGATTGATCATCGGCATCATCGCGTATGTGGGTTACCGTTATCTCAATTCGCAAATTGATAAAACAACAAACAAAATGGAGGCGGCAAGCGCTGAGTTTGTGGATATTTTGCAGGAACCAACGAGATGATCTGAATCTGATCGGAAAAATCAGATGCGTGGCGTAACGGATTTGGCGAGGTCGAGATATTGAAATTTAATTCGTATAGTCCGAAAAAATTCCTGATACAAAAATGAATCTAAGAAAAAGACATAAGGATGAAGGGGAAGTGCACACAGGCCCACTGAATGACATTCTTTTTATATTATTATTATTCTTTTTGATCGTCTCTACGCTGGCAAATCCGAACGTAATAAAACTTTCTCAACCCAAATCAAAAAGCGACACCAAATCAAAACAAACGGTTGTCGTTTCCATCGATGCCAACAAACAGTTTTACGTTGGTACAAATAAAGTTTCACTCGACGAACTCAAAGCGAAGCTTCAACCATTTCTGGCCAAGGAACCTGATCAGCCTTCGATCGTAATTAATGCGGACAAATCTGTTCCGGTTGAAGACGTCGTGGCTGTAATGCGCATTGCCCGCGACCTCGGGGCAAAAAGTGTTTTGGCTGTAGATAAAAACGGGGTGAAATAATACTTGTGATTTGAAATTTAATATTTTGGAAATAACACTGCTAATTAAAATTCAATATGAGTTCGCAATCCAAACACATTAACAGGTCCTGCTCTGTCTTTATTATATCCAGGATTTTCCACAAGCTGATAATCAACACTGAGCCAAAGTGAATTAAAAAGTCTGGCATTGTAAAACAACTCTAAAATTGCTTCATGACCGTAATTTAAATTTCCATCACCAATTATAAAACCATAACCACCAGCTTTTAAAAAAGTGCGGTGCTCTGAAGAGATGCCATTGACAACGCCAGCAATCCCAAGAACATCATTGCTCCTGCTCCATTTGGTTCCTTTTATTGAGAACCCTAGTTGTGCCGTCTGATCTATTTCAGTAAATGCCCACGATACGTGTTTTCCATCGTTCCATCCCAATCTCGCAAAAACGCCAAAATCATCTGTGAGTTCCTGTTCAGCATTAAGACAGACTGCGGTCTTGTTTCCACCATAATCAGGATTTCGGGCATTACCAGATATTATATTCAGTAAGGTCGTATCATGATCGGTGATGGCATTCAAACCCTGCTGGTAGGACGGAGCCCGTGAGGCCGTATAACTAAATAAGAGTCGTAAAATGCCATGCCTTTTATTAAAGACCATATTTTTTTCAAATTCAGCAGTCTCCGAATGCGCTTTACCAAATACATATTCCATCGCAGAATGATTAGCAACCACAGGTACGGCAACACTCGATATTCGGAAAGCCCACTTGTGTTTTCTGAGTTCTATAACAACACCCTCGGTATACCCTTTTGTATTGGCCGGATAGTCCCATGTTCCATTGCTCATCAGGCTCCAGTTCATGAATTGGGTCCGGGGATCATGACTATAGTTATTGTTGTCAAAAAAATCCGACATCGAAAATTTTCCGATCGTGATGATTATCCTGTTTGTTGGCACTTTTTTATTGAGCACGATGTTCTTATTATCTTCTTCGGTCTCATAGTCCGCGTCTTTTAGGGGAATATATTGTTGAATATACGCACGCGCCACGGACGCTACTGGAGAAGGATCACCGATCCGATAGGTTTCTCCGTTCAATGCGCCAGCCACACCGAGCGAATAACTTAAACCGGCGCCACCGGAAATTTCCGGATCAAAATAAACTGCAGCGCCACTCCATAATCTTCTTCCCAAAAATAAAGTTGAGGTGACACTGGTGGCTCCGGATTCTGCCTGGTTTGATAAACTGTTTGCACCACTGTAAGCTGCTTTAAAACCTGCGTGCGCCTGGCCAATTACGGTTAGCTGAAAATGACAACTGTACGCAGAGTCCTGGATGAACATTTTATTGTCCTGGGCAACCAGTGATATCTTATTCACCAAAATCAAAAAACAAATAAATGATATCTTTTTGTGCATATTATTTTTTCAAGCTGCGCAAAAATAAAATGGAGTGCAAGTTTTCGCAAATTAATTATAGCAACATTGTTGCTTTTAGCATTCTGTCTTTACCGTAAATGTCTTTTTTTATTGTTACCTCATCGAATCCTTTTTGAAGAAACAATTTCTTAACATTGCCAGCGAGCTCTTCGTGCGTTTCAACGTAGATCCTGCCGGGGAGTAATAATTTTTCGGCGGCAAAATCCGCAATGGCCTTGTAAAAGACCAGGGGGTCATTATCGTTCACAAAAAGCGCGGTGTGCGGTTCAAAATTTTTAACATGTTCCGCCAGGGAATTTTTTTCGAGCAAAGGAATGTAAGGCGGATTGCTAACGATGATGTGGCAAGACGGTAATTGGGATCTGTCTTCTTTATTTAAAAAATCGAGATCAATAAAATGCACATCAGCAGCATTGGATGATGCATTTTGTTTTGCAACCTGCAGCGCATTTTTGCTGATGTCGCAGGAATAAATAATTGCATGATCCAATTTCTTTTTTAAAGCAATCGGAACAGAGCCACTGCCCGTGCCGATATCAAGCATAATGAGCGGGGGATCCTGTTTATTATTTCCCATTCCCCGCTGTTCACTGCTGAGTTCCTGTACTATCCAATCCACCAATTCTTCCGTTTCTGGTCTTGGTATCAATACGTTCTCATCAACATAGAATTTCATTCCGCAGAACCAGGCCTCATGCAGGACATATTGAACCGGTTCGTGCATCATTAATGCTGCGCTATATTTTTCAAATAATTCCAGTTGAGGGTTCGATAAGGGGACATTTTTATTTAATATCCTGTCAACCTTTTTCCAGTCAGTAATATTTTCCATAACTAAATTCACAATAGCAGCAGCTTCAGCGTTATCATAAATATGGTACAACTGAAACAAAAGTTTTTGCTGGGCTTCGTGAATTGTCATGCAACAAACTTAATTCAATTACATTTGTATTTATTCAATTACCAGCGTGAATATTGATGAAACATACATGCATCGTTGTCTGCAACTCGCAAGACTGGGCGCTGGTCATGTTGCGCCAAACCCAATGGTAGGTGCTGTCCTGGTACATCATGATAAAATTATTGGCGAAGGATATCATAAACATTTTGGACACGAACATGCGGAAGTGAACTGCATCAATTCCGTTAAAGAGGAAGACAAACCATTTATACATCGATCCACTTTATATGTTTCGCTCGAGCCCTGCGCGCACCATGGTAAAACGCCGCCTTGTGCGGACCTGATCATTGAAAAAAAAATCCCGAGAGTGGTGATCGGCTGCAGAGATCCATATGTTAAAGTCAATGGAAGAGGAATTGAAAAACTTAAAAGTGCCGGCCTTACAGTTGATCTGAATATTCTGGAAAAAGAATCGATTGATCTGAATAAACGATTTTTCAATTTTCATCTGCAACATCGTCCCTATATCATTTTAAAATGGGCGCAAAGCAATAATGCAAGAATTGCCAACGCTGATCTTAGCAGAGTTTTTATCAGTAATGAATTTACCGATCGTTTGGTGCATCAATGGAGAAGCGAGGAAGCCGCCATACTTATCGGCACCAATACGGCATTGCATGATGATCCCGAACTGACCGTTCGTTTATGGAAAGGAAAAAACCCGGTTCGTTTGGTCATCGACATGGATCTTAGTTTACCGCCGGCATTGAAGATCTTTAACGGCAAGGCACACACGATAATATTCAATACGATTAGACATGGAAAAGAAAATAACCTCACCTATTACCAGCTGACCGGTGATCTGAGCATTGTACGCCAGGTCGTCAATGCACTTTATCATTTGCAATTACAGAGTGTAATTGTTGAAGGCGGCGCCAAATTGCTGCAGTCCTTTATTGATGAAGGCATGTGGGATGAAGCACGGATCATTACCAATGAGGAATTGATGATCGACCATGGATTATCGTCTCCAACACTAATTCATTACAACAAGTTTTCTTCCGAAAAATTGAATACCGATAGCATACAGTACTATCATCATGCCTGATAAAAATTTGAGACCTTTGCTATTTATCACACATCTTCAATGATATAGGTACGGAAATTAAATTTTAATAATAGATAATAAACTACTAAATTAGTAGGGATTGCTTGTCATTTCTAACCAAAACTTTTGTTTATGAACTCCAACAAATTTGTCCTTTCCGGCATTGCCGGAAGTGTAGTCTTTTTTCTCCTTGGCTATTTAATTTATGGAATTCTCCTTGGTGATTTTATGAAAAATCATGCAGGTACAGCCACCGGTGTCGCTAAAAACCCGAATGAATATATGTTATGGCTTATCGCTGTTGCAAATGTTCTTTATGGATTTCTGTTGGCTTATATTTTTGGAAGAGCAGGCGTTGCCTCAATCGGGGCAGGATTTGGCATGGGCGCAACGATTGGATTGTTGACCAGTGCCTCTACCGATTTTATTGTTTATGCAACCGCCAACACCATTACAGGTGCAGGCATGGGTGCCGATATTGTTGCTTTTACAATACTGGCTGGCATTGCCGGCGCCGTCATTGGCTGGGTTAAAGGAATGGGAAAAAAGACAGCTTAAAACAAACAGGGTTCAGTAAAGGGTTTATATTGTGTAAACCCTTTTTTATTTACACTATTTAATCAAGACTCCCTCCCCTTTCGAAACCGCTCACTCACCAGTAAGTCTTTACTGTCGGCAACATATTTGTAAAAACCTTCCCCCGTTTTTACGCCAAGGTGTCCTGCATCGACCATGCTGACCAATAAAGGACAAGGCGCATATTTGGGATTACCGAAACCATGATACAAAACTTGAAGAATGGAATGACAAACATCCAATCCGATAAAATCGGCCAGTTGCAAAGGACCCATAGGATGAGCAATACCGAGTTTCATTATGGTATCAATTTCTTCCACACCGGCAACCCCTTCATGCAAACTGTAAATAGCTTCATTGATCATCGGCATCAATATTCGATTGGCAATAAACCCGGGATAATCATTGACAACACAAGGGACCTTTTTTAACTGCTTGCATAATTCAACAATGATCTCAGTGACCTCTTTTTTTGTGGAATACCCATTGATCACTTCAACCAGTTTCATTACCGGAACCGGATTCATAAAATGCATGCCGATCACCAGTTCCGGGCGAGCAGTTATGGATGCGATTTTGGTGATCGAAATAGAGGAAGTATTTGTAGCAAGAATACAATTTGCCGGGGCTGTTTGGCTGAGCTGTTCAAAGATCTTTAATTTAAGCGCTGTATTTTCTGTTGCCGCTTCGATTATCAATTCGGCATGCTTAACGCCACTTTCCAGATCGGTCTGGGAAGATATCTTTTCTAAAGTTTTCTTTTTTTGATCCGCATTAATAATGCCTTTGCTGATCTGGCGCTCAAGGTTCTTATCAATGGTTTGAATTGCTTTTTCTAACTGTAGTTTATTTACATCGATCAGCGTAACAAAAAAACCATTTTCCGCAAACACATGTGCGATGCCGTTTCCCATTGTGCCCGCGCCTATAACAGAAACATGTTGAATCATGGTACCAAGAAATTTAGTAAGAAGGATTGAAGCAATTTAGAAAGAATTATCAGGTTCATGAATGTTTTATCATGCATAATTCTTCATTGCTCAATATTAATTTATCAGTTGCTGCTTTTAAAATCGCCGCGTTTCCAGGCTTGTATAAAATCTGCCCAGGCAAGCGGATTAAAAATATTTTGCGGCGGAGCCTGACCCTGGTAATAGTAGCGCGTTGCGCTATTTCTTAAATATGTATTGGCAGCCTCTCTGGCATCGGCAGGCAACGCCCTAGCCAGAATTCTTCGTTTGGCTTCACTGGTATTTTGTCGGGCAATCTCGATCTGATCATCAGGCACGGGCGTATTGATAAAATCCCGGTCAAACTGCGCTCGTGTCGGTCTAGGTTTGATGATGGTTGCCTGAAGATATATTGCCGTATCGGTCATTAATTGAATCATGCTGTACTGATTGCCCTGGATATTTCGCGGAATCGTTATCACCACCGGTTTATAACCGATGCTTGTAAATTCGACGACATCTCCCTTCAGCAAGACAATAGAAAATACCCCCTGATCATTGGTAAAAGCTCCCTGATTTCGACCCTTAACAGCGACCGTAACGCCAGGTAGTCCTTTAAGACTATCGGAAGTCATTACGAACCCATAAACCTCAACAACGGAATCACGCAACTTATCAAATTGTGCATGCGCAACAAACGGAGAGGACAATACAATGATATACAGTAAAACTTTCTTCATTCGGTCAACTTTTGAAATTCTTTTAAACTTTTGTTGTCACGACTGCCTGCCATTGGGTTCCACTTCAACCATTGTAATTCTATTCAATCAAAGCCCTCCTTAGAATTACCCGCTGTTGAAATATGCAGCAACAATGCCAAATTTCTTAATCCAAAATCGGGTTCAAAAATAAACTTTATAAACCGAAAATAGTAAACAAAGTACAGTGGTCATTAGTTAATTTTGCAGCGGATAAATTTTTAACAAATAATTGAGCATGAGCAAAGAAAAAGTACTGGAGGCATTGAGTAATGTTCAGGAACCAGATCTGGGAAAAGATATTGTTACATTGAACATGGTCAAGGATGTTCAAGTGGAAGGGAATTATATTTCATTCACCGTTGTCCTGACAACTCCCGCCTGTCCCATGAAGGATATGATCAAGAATGCCTGCATAAACGCGATAAAATTATTGGTCAATAAAGAGGCGGTGGTGAATGTAAAATTTACTGCCAACACCACAACAGCAAGAAAAGACGGACACGCATTATTACCCAAAGTCCAGAACATTATTGCTGTCGTCAGCGGAAAAGGTGGAGTCGGAAAAAGTACAGTCGCTGCAAATTTTGCATTGGCCTTAGCGAAAGGCGGGGCATCGGTGGGGTTGATGGACGCTGATATTTACGGACCAAGTCTGCCGATCATGTTTGGCCTTCGCGGCGAAAGACCAAAAATGATGGACGTGGATGGAAAAGGCAAGATCATTCCGATAGAGAAGTTTGGAATTAAACTGATGAGTATCGGTTTATTGGTTGATGAAAAAAGCGCTGTTGTCTGGCGCGGACCCATGGTGAGCAGCGCCATTCGTCAATTCGTTTCGGACGTATATTGGGATGAACTGGATTACCTGGTCATTGATATGCCTCCCGGCACCGGCGATATTCACTTGACACTGGTGCAAACTGTTCCGGTTACCGGAGTGATCATCGTAACAACCCCGCAGGATGTTGCACTCGCTGATGCAAAAAAAGGAATTGCGATGTTCGGTCAAACGCAGTTGAAAGTTCCCTTGATAGGATTGGTAGAAAATATGAGTTACTTCACGCCGGCAGAATTACCGGGTAATAAATATTTTATTTTCGGAAAAGATGGCGGAAAGAAACTCGCCGATGAATACGATATCCCTTTCCTCGGCCAAATCCCGCTGGTGCAAAGTATTCGTGAAGGAGGAGATATGGGAATACCGGCGATGGTCAGTAATGACGAAGTCTCAAAAAATGCATTCATCGAATTTGCCGGCAATGCGGTGCGCAGTGCAGCCATGATAAACGCACATATCAACACGGCAAAAGTTGCCGAGGTCATTTAGTGTTGAGCTCCTGGTTTCAGGAACTCAGGATTGTAAACCCTAAAGATTTTTATGTACAATATCCCATATTTCAAAGCAAGCGATGAAAAGGAAGTGATCGAGTTTATGCATGCTCATCCCTTTATTATCCTCTGCGGAATCGATAAGACTGAAAAGCCTGTTGCGACACATATTCCTGTTCTTTTTGAAGAAAGAGATGATAAATTATTTCTGCTCGCCCATGTCATGAAAAAACAAACGCACACCAGTGCCTTTGAACAAAATCAAAATGTACTCGCCATTTTTCACGGGGCACATACTTATGTAAGCGCCAGTTGGTATGAAAATAAAAAAACAGCCAGCACCTGGAATTATCAGGCTGTCCATGCACACGGAATTTTAAAGTTTTTGGATCAGGAAAAATTATTGGAGGTATTGACCCGGCTGACCGAAAAATTTGAAAGCAATCCGCATTCACCTTCCCTAGTGCATAAAATGGAAAAGGATTATGTTGAAAAACTCATGCAGGCGATCGTTGCATTTGAAATAGAGATCACTGCTGTTGAACATGTTTTTAAGTTGAGTCAGAATCGGGACAAAAAAAGCTATCAAAACATCATTGAAGAATTGAGCAGACAGGATGAGGATGCAAAAAATATTGCATCGGTCATGCACCAAAGAGAAAAATTTGTTTTTGGCGATGAAAAAAATGACAATAATGACAATTGACGGATGATTATCATTTTTCAATTATCAATTCTTTATTTCTTTTCTTTGCAAAAATTTATTAATGACGCGTTCGCAATTGATTGAAAACATCAGGCAAAAAAAATCCTATCTCTGCGTTGGATTGGATACAGATATTACCAGGATCCCCCGTCATCTTCTCTCCTATAGCGACCCTGTCTTTGAATTCAATAAAAGAATAATTGACGCGACTAAAAATCATTGCGTCGGGTATAAACTCAACACTGCTTTTTATGAAGCTTTGGGGCTGATCGGCTGGGAAGCGATGGAAAAAACGATCGCTCATATCCCTTCAACTCATTTTAAGATCGCTGACGCCAAACGCGGTGATATTGGCAATACATCGGCTCAATATGCGAAGGCCTTTTTTGAGACCTTGAATTTTGATGCAATAACCGTTGCCCCTTATATGGGGGAAGACAGCGTAAGACCATTTTTAGAATATGAAAATAAATGGGCGATTGTTCTGGGGTTAACATCCAACGCCGGCGCAAAAGATTTTGAACTACAAAAGACCGGCGATGAATTTTTATACGAAAAAGTTATTTCAACCATCTCCCGGTGGGGCACCCCTGAAAATACCATGTTTGTGATTGGCGCTACCCAGTCCAGTCAGTTTGAAAAGATCAGGCAACTAAGTCCCGATCATTTTTATCTTGTTCCCGGCGTTGGCGCCCAAGGCGGAAGTTTGAAAGAAATTTCCGAAAAAGCCATAACAAAAGACTGTGGGATACTGGTCAACGTTAGTCGAGATATCATCTATAGCTCCGATAAAGAAGATTTCATAGAAAGAGCGGCAATAAAAGCCCTGCAATATCATCAGGAAATGATGATCTATGTAACATAAGTGTTTTTACCTAGCTGATGATAAAGAAAAGTTTGCTATTTTCAAGCATTAACCTCTAAAACTGCTTAGCTAATATGAAACGCATTACTATCACTGTGCTGTTAATCGCCATTTCATTTTCTTCTTTCGCCCAAACTTTCTCTCCAGGTTTTATTGTAAAAACAAATGGAGACACCCTCAATGGATATCTTCAGGAAGAATTGAGAGCGGATATTGTAAATACCATAAAATTCAAAACGGATAATAGCAGTTCATCCATTCAGACATTCACTCCCCAAGAAGTGACTGCATTCCGATACGGATCAGGAGATCTTTATAAATCAATTTCTTTCAAAAATACACTATCGGATTCCGCCTCCAGCAGAACATGCTATGCGCTGCAATTGGTGACTGGTTTTTACAATCTGTACTGTTATATTGAAAATGAACAGACGTATTTTGTCGTATTGGGGAATAATATTTCCAACTTTCTTTACAATAGTGTTGAAAATACCAATGGCGAAACAAAGATTGAAGGCAACTATATCTCCCGTCTTCAATTGCTAGCAGCGTCCTGCAGCGAGCGCAGTTTGCATTCGCTGGAGATCACCTATAGTGAAAAAGAAATTTCATCATTCGTCAATAAGCTCAATAATTGCATTGCTCCGAACACATCATCAACAAATTATTATCAAAAAGCAAAGACCCGCATGGGGGTTACGTTTTTTGCTGGCGGCATTGTTTTAGGGAAGAACCGGAGCCAGTTTACCGCCGATGCAGCCCTGAGCATAACGTATCCGCAATTATCTAAAAATCTATCCATAAATATTGGCGCTCATTATTCATACACTTCCCATGATGATAGAGAAAAAGGTTTTGGCAGCTCGGTTGATCTTAGCGTAACCAAAGATGAAATTTTTAGTATCCCTTTAACCGTCCAGTATAATCTTCTTCGTGGGATCGTTCAGCCATTTGTCTATGGAGGCTTTGCCGCAGCTTATTTGATGGAGCAATCTACCTACAGTGTCTACTCTGGTATTCCCGGCTCTACCAGCTCAAATAAATTTGGAATATCTGCAATTGGGGCTGTGGGAATCGAAGGGCATTTTAGCAAAAATTTCTATGTTAAAGCCGAATGGAGATACGAGCTACTGGGTCAATACCCGGCCATTGGTCTTGCCTGTAATTTCTGACAAGCCACGCTCAATTTATTTGGTACCATTAACTATTCTCCGATAATTATTGGTTTGATTTTTGATTTATTTGCTGCAAATCCGCTTATGAAACCACTCAAGATCCTGATATTATTCCTATTCGTCTTTGCTGTCTTTTTCTATTCCTGTAAAAAAGATACCTCCTTACCAGCAAACACGAAATCCGATTCCAGTTCCACCAATAATAGTCAGCCATTAATGTTGCAATTGGTAAATGCAGCGCGGGCAAAAGGTTGCACTTGCGGAACAACCCTGATGCCTCCAGTAGGTGCCCTCAAGTGGAATGATACATTGGCGCAAGTGGCTCTGGCCCACAGCATGGATATGCTCACCAATAATTATTTCAGCCACACCGGGCTTGACGGCTCTTCTCCCGGTGATCGCATCACGGCTGCTGGTTATATCTGGACTTCATATGGAGAAAATATTGCAGAAGGTTATCCGGATGAACAATCCGTAATGAACGCCTGGCTGCAAAGTGAAGGACATTGCATGAATATTATGGATGCCGGCTTCAGAGAGATGGGATCGGGAAAAGATGGAACTTATTGGACGCAGGATTTTGGCAGCAGATAAAATGATGCGCCATTATTTCTTTTCAGTAAAATCATTTTCGCTCTTGGCAATGACTAATGTTGCAACTCCATTACCAATAATATTGGTGATCGCTCTTGCCTCACTCATGAATTTATCGATCGCCAACAGGAACGCTAATCCTTCGACGGGAATTTTTTGGATCGCCGTCAATGTGGAGGCAAGCACAATAAACCCGCTGCCAGTAACACCGGCAGCGCCTTTTGATGTGATCATCAAAATGCCAAGAATAGAAATCAACTCTCCTGCTGAAAGATGTACATTATACAACTGCGCCAAAAAAATCGTCGCCATCGAAAGATAAATGGAAGTGCCATCAAGGTTAAAAGAATAACCGGTCGGCACTACGAGACCAACCACAGACTTGCTGCATCCCATTTGCTCAAGCTTATTCATTAATGATGGCAGCGCAGCTTCTGATGAAGAAGTGCCCAGCACAAACAATATCTCTTCTTTAATTCTTTTTAAATAAGTCCAGATATTCAATTTATAATAACGAAGAACGGATCCGAGAACGAGAAAAATAAAGACAGCCATCGTGCAATAAACCGTAAGCATCAATTTCAATAATGGCAATAAAGTATTGATTCCGTATTTGCCGATGGTAAATGCCATTCCGCCAAAAGCGCCAACCGGCGCGAGATACATCACATATTTTAAAGCTTTAAAAACAAACTTGGTAGCAAGATCCAGATAAAAGATCATTTTCCCTTTTTCTTTCACCAGACTGAGAATTATTCCAGCAATAATCGCAGCTACCAAAACCTGTAGGGTAAGATTTGAAAGAAAAAATGCCGTCCAGTCAATGCCTTTGGCAGCATGCTTGGTATAATTTGACGCGTCCTGAATCGGCAAACCGGACTTCCCGATCTTTCCGGGCTTAATAATATTGGCCAGTAAAATTCCAATAGCAAGAGAAATGGTGGTCACTATTTCAAAATACAATAATGATTTTACGCCGATCCTTCCAACTTTTTTCAGGTCGCTCATACCGCTTATACCAAGAACGATCGTTAAAAAAATGATCGGCGGAATAAAAAACTTGATCACTTTTACAAACCATGTTCCGAGTGGCTCCATTTTAATGGCGACAGCCGGAAAAAAATATCCCAGAAAAATCGCCAGCACCAATGCAATGAGTACATAGAAAGTCAAATGCTTAAAAAAATCAGGAATTTTCTTTTTCACCTTATTATTAAAATGTTTGTGAACCAAACTGCTCGACTACGATTAAATATCCGGGTCTTACTTAAAGTTCTTCAAAATCTCATAAAAGCGATATACATCTTCAAATGAATTATAAAGTGGTGCCGGCGCTACACGGATCACCCCTGGTTCACGGTAATCAAGGACAATTCCGTCATCAATCATTTTTTGATGGATAGCTTTCCCGTCTTCTTTAAAAAATAGGGATAATTGTGCTCCCCTTTTTTCTTTGTCTGCCGGCGTTATTATTTCGAAATCAAGATTATCCAAACTGTTCAATAGAAATTCAAGATAGGCTGTCAGCTCTTCACTTTTAACCCTTAAGGATTGGATGTCGGTTTGCTCAAATATTTCCAAAGATGCTTTTAATGAGACCATATTAAATACCTGGGCTGTGCTAATGTTCCAGCCACTCGCATCAGGTTTTGCAACAAATCCTTTCTCCATTTTGAACCGCGTCTTTTCATCATTACCCCACCAGCCCGCCAGCCTGATATGATCCTTGTTTTGAGTATAACGTTCATGCACATACGCCCCGCCTACTGCACCCGGCCCACCATTGAGATATTTATATGAACACCAAACGGCAAAATCGATATCCCAATCGTGCAATTGCAATGGAATATTACCAACAGCGTGTGCCAGATCAAATCCGGCGATCGCGCCCGCCCTATGTGCTGCGCCGGTAATTTCTTTCATATCAAATACCTGCCCGGAATAATAATTGATGCCGCCAAATAATATTAATGCCAGGGATTCTTTGTTTTTTTCGATCGCTGCAAGAATATCTTCATCGCCGATCAATTTTTCTCCATCGCGTGGTGTGATCTCAATTATTGCCTCATCGGGATCCAACCCATAAAATCTTACCTGCGTTTCTATCGCATATTGATCGGAAGGAAAAGCGCCCGCTTCCATCATGATCTTAAACCTATTTTTTGTTGGATGATAAAAAGACAGTAAGATCAAATGCAGGTTAACGGTTAGTGTATTCATCACCGTTACTTCCTTTTCCTTCGATCCCACTATTCCGGCAAGTGGTTGACTAAAATTATGTTGATAATAAAGCCATGGGTTCTTGGCATGCAGATATCCGCCAACGCCAAGGTTTTGCCAGTCTTTCAATTCCTGTTGGATTGCAGATGCAACATTTTTAGGTTGCAATCCAAGTGAGTTGCCGCAAAAATAAATTGCGTTTCTGTTATTATGCTGGGGGAAATAAAATTCATTGCTGAATTTCCTTAATTCGTCCTGCGCATCTTTTTGCTGCGCAAATGATAATGTTGCGTTGAACATGTATTGGTGATCTTATTTAAACAAACAATTTTTTCCGGTGAGCCAGGGATGGATCTCATAAGCCAGTCTCCCTGCAGCGACGGCCGGATCCGTTTTTAAATATTCCTCCACCTCTTCTTTTGTTTTGCAATCGAAAATAAAAATACCTCGCCAGTTGATATCATCTCCAAAGGGGCCGGCAACCAGGATCTTACCCATGCCTGCAAGCCTGCGAATATTGGCCATATGCCCATTCTGTATTTTTTCAGCGGTCACAGAATCCTGATCGCGGTGAAGTCCCCGGGTGAGCATTACAAAAAAATATTGTTTTATCTCCACTCCTCCAGCCGGTTTATTTCCCGTGCTGTCCTGCGCCGTAGAGCAGTTAATAAAAGCGAAAGCCGACAGCAGGATCAAAATCATTTTTTTCATGACAGTTCGTTTTAAAAAGAAAAGAGACAACAATTTAAGTTGTTGTCTCTTGTTTGCAAATAAAATTTAAAATATGTCGGGAGTCAGTATGTAAAGTTTGACGATACTGCTAATTTTTAAGATTCATTGTCTTCCTCTTTTTCTTTCTTTTCTTTCTTTTCCTTTCTTTCTTTGCGTTCTTTCTTCTCCGCATGTTCTTTCTGTTCCTCGCTTTGCTTCATAAAATCATGCGATAACTTTACTTCACCAAAACTGCTTTTAATTTTAATTTTTGCTTTTCCATCGCCTGCCATTCCTTTCCAATCTTTATCAAACTTGGGACCATTGTTATCATCGTCATCATCCCCTTGTTCTTTAATGGTAAAATCCGTCTTATTATTAAAATCACCAAAACTGTTGTGAATATTAAAGCTTGCCGATAAATTTTTCGTTACGATCAAATTAACTGAGGAATAGGAATTATTAAGAGAAAGTTCATCGATATTATCAGACACCCCAAACTGGGCTTCTGAAAACTCCACATTCAATTTTACAGAACCGCTGACATTTTTAACCAGTGAACTTCCATCAAACTTAAAACTGACTTTACCATTATGTACATTGCCGATCTGTCCTTTTCCAAATTCGACATCTACCTGTTCAACATTATCGAGGTTACCTGCAGTCAATTCTCCGAACTTGCTTGTTATATCTGCATTTCCTTTGAAATCCGGAACAGTTGTTTTACCAAACTGATTTATAATTTTAAGCGGATTTGTGGATGGCATGTACACAACATAGTTGATATGAAATTCCTGGTCCTTTCCATTAGAATCGTGATTGGAATTGCCCCCATCATCATCGTCGTCATCGCCATCATTCTTATTGTGTTTGGAACCGATATTTCCAACAGTGGTTTTAAAAGACACCTCGCCCCCGGATTGAGAATCATCAACTTTTATTTTATCAAGAATTTTTTGTGCCTGTTCATCTGTTTTTGCTTTTGCATAAATTTCAATATCAACTTTGAATTCACTTTTGTCCCAGGTGTTGATGATGACGCTGCCAAACGAATTTTCAATTGATAATTTGTCGCTGCCTCCGACATTATAGGATTTGCTGATGTTTTTCTTTTTCTCTCCACCATCACCGGTTCCCGCAAAACTGAATGCGGGCACAGACAATAATGCAATGAGGGAAACAATATTAAGCAGATTTGTAAGCTTGTTCATACGCTGATTTTTTTGAATTGTTTATTTGTTTGATAATGTTTAACTGGCGATTCAATAATTCCATCTGCAGTTGTAAATTTTGAATCATAGCTTCCAGCAGTTGTTCGCGATTGGGGTTTTTAGGCAATTGTTTCTTTAATGACTGGTATACGCTGTCAAGTTTATAAACATCGCCCGCAAACTGTTTATATAATAACGGTTCATCTTTTTTGATCTTTTTTAATTCGTCATGTTTTATCTCTACAATTTTTGCATAGTAGAACATTTCCTTTTTTACCTCAGATTCCATACCGCCTGCATCAGCACCACTTCTTTTTGTCTGAGCAGGTCGTTGTTTATCAACCTGCGCTAATTGCTGTTGATTTTGTTTATTGCTGGTAGTATCAATTTGCGGAAGATTATTGGTAGGCTTGGTTTGCGCTTTTTCAGTCGGTTTATTTTGTGCAATGGTATTTGTTGTGTCAGCAGGAATAACCTTGCCATTACTCAAAAAATACCAGGTACCTGCTCCGAGTAACACCACTACTGATGCTGCTGCGCTCCACCGCATAAAGTTGAATCGCACAACGCGGGTCTGCGTTTTTACTTCTGGTTCCAGTTTTTGCCGGATATCATCCCAAATTTTGTTTGCTGGTTCATCAGCATCAAACTCATCGCGATGATCATTAATGAATTGTTCTAATTGGCCGCTCATGATAAGCCTCCTTGTTTAATTAAGCTCAATAATTTTTGTTTTGCACGCATATATTGCGTCCTTACTGTAGCATGAGAAACGCGTAAAATTTCCGCTATCTCTTCGTGATCGTATCCTTCAAATAAATACAAACTCAACACTGTCCGGTAACCATTTGGCAACTGCTTCACTGCTTTTTTCACTTCATCTACTTTTAGTTGCACCTCTTTTTCATCAAGCGATTCTTCTTCCGGCAGATAGCCAACATTTGTTTTTTCAATCTCTATCAGATCCATTTTTCTTTTTCGCAATTGATTGATGGATTTATTGATAACGATCTTTTTCAGCCATGCACCAAATGTTGATTTATATTGAAATGCTTCCAAAGAACCGAACGCATCCACAAATGCTTCCTGCAGTACGTCTTCTGCATCACCTGTATTGTTCACGATCCGCAGGCTGGTATTATACATCGCCTTTGCATATTTCTGGTAGATCTCCGCATAGCCCTTGGCATCGCCGTGCTTGCATCTTTCAACCAGTTCATCGTGTAGTATTGGTGCAGTTTGTTCCAAAAAAGTCTGCATTTTTGAATGTTGTATAATAAAGTCACCGATTTCTCAACCTTGTTGCATCCCAAGGTAAAATATTTTTAACAAGTGAATTTGTTGTTAATAAGTAGGTTATAATGGCATCTTTGCGGCTTCCCAGCACATTATGATCATGGACGAGGGGGATTCGTCCATCTCTTGTGTTAGGGTCAAACCATCGTTGTTCAATAGCAAATTCAACAAGATATATTGGTTGTTGGATTGCAGTCTACCCTTTTGCCTTTTATGATTTTATTAAGCAGCATTCTTATACAAAACAAACTCTTCTATCAAATTCATTTGCAAAAGAGAAATTATCGAATGAAAAAAATGGCAGACGCTATACCCATTCAAATTCATTTGGTAATACTATTGACAGCAAGCTCCTGCGCCTCGATCTTAAATTCCAGGAACAAAGAAATTGACATTATAACAACCTCAAATGCCCGGGTAATTTTTAAAAAAGATACTTTATCAAATACGGACTGCACAACAAGGCTGTTTGTTGAGCGCAGCCAGTATCCCCTCTTAATAAAGGTATTTAACGACAGCATCTCAAAAAACATTGAAATAAGATCAACAAACTCTTTCGCATATTGGCTGAATGTTTATCCCTGGTTTTTGCCTGGGTTTTTCATTGACAAAAAAAACCCAAAACGATATGGATATCCTGATAAAATCTATATTAACCCAAGGGATATTTTACAAAAATATTTTCATTATGATCCGCGAAGTAACAAGGGAAAATGGCTCTTACAGATTTCGGTGCCATACTTTAATAATTTTCTGTTAAGGCCAGACAAAGAAAAAAAATATAAAATCAATAGCGGTTTTTTTGGCGCATCCCTTGGGCTTGATCACTATTACAGCAGCAAGCAATTCATCAATATTACAGCAGGCGCTGCCACTGATCTTTTATTACCGGTACCTGTTGGTGTTGATTATTTTGGGGATCATGAAATAATGAGCTCTTCATATCTGGGGATTTCAAATAATCATAAAATAAAAAATATTATTGTAGGCTACGGTCTGCATTTTTCACGAAACAATTGGTCGGTCATGCATGCCGACCCGCAAAGCAATCCAACCATTTCAAAGACGAGCAATGCTGCGGGCTTTATTATCCAATCATACTATGCAGTAAAGAAAAATTTTCATATTGGGCTCATATACCGCCCAACCATATATCAGTTTTCAAATTCATCCCGTTTCATCTACGAACATTTGATAAGCATTGACCTTGCCTGGAAAATAAAGTTAAAATGAGAGCATTGGTCTGCTAATGTCCTGTTGCTCCATCCGGAATCCTGTCACCGCTGTCTTCCATCTTTTTTTCCTTACTTTAGTGGCAATTTAAAAACGCTTGTCATGGCTGCAAAAACAGATAATTTTCAAAGTCCGGATTATTTTTTGGTAGATGAATTATTGACAGAAGAACACAAACTCATTCGCGAATCGGTAAGGAATTATGTAAAAAAAGAAATTTCGCCCATAATAGAAGATTATGCGCAGCGCGCAGCATTCCCGCAGCAAATTGTGAAGCAACTCGGTGATCTGGGTTGTTTCGGGCCGACTATCCCTGAACAATATGGCGGCGGCGGATTGGATTATATCAGCTACGGATTAATGATGCAGGAACTGGAGCGCGGCGATAGTGGCGTGCGCTCTACCGCCTCTGTGCAGGGCTCGCTGGTGATGTTCCCGATTTATGAATACGGAAGTGAGGAACAACGAAAAAAATATCTTCCCCGGTTAGCCAGCGGGGAATGGCTCGGATGTTTTGGACTGACGGAACCCAATCATGGAAGTGATCCATCAAGCATGCTCTCTAATTTCAAAGATAACGGTGATGGGTATGTGATTTTGAACGGCTCTAAAATGTGGATCAGTAATGCGCCTTATTCACAGGTGGCTGTCGTTTGGGCAAAAAATGAAAACGGTGAAATTCAGGGATTGATCGTGGAAAGAGGAATGGAAGGTTTCACTACACCAACAACTCATGGCAAATGGAGTTTACGCGCTTCTGCAACAGGCGAGCTGGTTTTTGACAATGTAAAAGTTCCTAAAGAAAATATTTTACCAAAAGTAAAAGGACTGAAAGGTCCCCTGAGTTGTTTAACAAAAGCACGCTACGGTATTGCCTGGGGGTCGATCGGCGCAGCGATGGATTGTTATGATACCGCATTGCACTATAGCAAAGAAAGAATTCAGTTTGACCGGCCGATCGGTGGATTTCAGTTGCAGCAAAAAAAATTAGCGGAGATGATCACCGAGATCACCAAAGCGCAATTATTGAATTGGCGTCTGGGTTCATTGATGAATGAAGGGAGAGCTACTCCGGCCCAGGTTTCGATGGCAAAGCGAAACGGCTGTGAAGTAGCCGCCAATATTGCCCGTGATGCCCGGCAGATCTTGGGTGGCATGGGTATCACCGGTGAATATTCCATCATGCGGCATATGATGAATATCGAAAGTGTGATCACTTATGAAGGAACACATGATGTTCACCTGTTAATAACGGGCATGGATATCACCGGATTGAATGCATTTAAATAATTTGAATATCAAATGAAAATTTTTCTGATCGGCTTTATGGGTTCGGGTAAGACTCACTGGGGTAAATTGATCGGTGAGAAATTGGCTTTGCCATTTTTTGATCTTGATTCCGTGATAACAGAAACGGAGAATAAATCCATCTCGAAGATCTTTGCAGAAAAAGGGGAAGAATTTTTTCGCTATAAAGAAAAAGAAGTACTCGAAGAAATTGTGAACGATCATAACAAATTCATTCTTTCCTGCGGCGGCGGGACTCCCTGCTTTTTTAATAATATTGAATTCATGAAAGATAATGGGATCGTCATCTGGCTCAACACTTCCATAAATATTTTAAAAGAAAGATTGTTTAAAGAACGTGCAACAAGGCCGTTGATAAAAGCCATCGGTGACGCTGAATTGAAAACCTATATTATCCGGAAATTAGGAGAAAGAAAAATGTACTATGAACAAGCCGATTTTATTATAAACGAAGAGACTGCCACCTTGAATTCAATCATTGAACTATTACATAATGAATAAGATTTTTTTAAACGTCGCGGCGATATCAGGCTGCTTGTGCGTTCTATTGGGAGCGTTTGCTGCACATAAATTAAAAGAAACACTTCCCGCAGATGCGGTAAGCGTTTTTGATACCGGGGTGCGTTACCAGTTCTATCACACATTTGCATTATTGTTCACGGCAATTCTGTTTGAGAAATTTCCAAACAAACTCATGCGGTGGTCAGGTATTTGTTTTATCGCGGGCATCATTTTATTTTCTGGTTCTTTATATGCCCTCACCGTCCTGCGCATTTATGATATAACGGGATTTGACAAGATCGGCATCATCACCCCTTTTGGCGGCACTTTTTTTATTGCCGGCTGGCTACTTATTTTTATAGGCGTGACGAAAAAATCCTGAAGGATGAATTGCATTTAAAATGCGGTGCGATGCAGCAAAAAAAAGTCACGCCCAAAAGCGTGACTTATATATTATTCATCAGTTAGCGGAGTCAATTAATCAAACTTCAAATCCAATCCCAGACCTCTTAATTCATGCACCAACACATTGAATGATTCCGGAACGCCTGCGCGTGGGATATTATCTCCCTTCACGATAGATTCGTAAGTTTTTGCACGACCGATGATATCATCAGATTTTAAGGTCAGCAATTCCTGCAAAATATTTGATGCGCCATAAGCTTCAAGCGCCCAAACTTCCATTTCACCAAAACGCTGTCCTCCAAACTGAGCCTTACCACCGAGCGGTTGCTGCGTGATCAAACTGTAAGGTCCGATACTTCTTGCGTGCATTTTATCATCGACCATATGGTGCAACTTGATGATATAGATGATACCTACGGTCGCTTTTTGGTCAAAGCGATCACCGGTTTCACCATCATATAAGTAGGTATGACCGAAACTTGGCAATCCGGCTCTTTCGATGTGTTCTGCAATTTCTTCCACGGAAGCTCCGTCAAAAATCGGCGTTGCAAATTTCAACCCTAATTTTTCACCAGCCCAGCCAAGAACTGTTTCATAGATCTGGCCGAGGTTCATACGTGAAGGCACACCAAGCGGGTTCAATACAACGTCTACCGGAGTTCCATCCTCAAGGAAAGGCATGTCTTCTGCACGAACGATCTTGGCTACGATACCTTTGTTACCATGACGACCAGCCATCTTATCTCCCACTTTCAACTTACGTTTTACGGCCAGATAAACTTTTGCCAGTTTCAACACACCAGCAGGTAATTCATCCCCGATGGAAATGTTGAATTTTTCTCTCTTGTATCTACCTAGTTCCTCGTTGTATTTGATGCTGTAGTTATGCAGCAGGACATTGATAAGTTCATCCGTTTTTGCATCACCTGTCCATCCCAGGGGATTGACATTGAGGTAATCAATACCGGTCAGGTTTTTTGCAGTGAACTTAGCGCCTTTGCCGATCAGTACTTCGCCGAAATTATTGTTAACACCAGCTGAAGTATGATCTTTTAATAATACCTGCAATTTGCTGATCAACACTTCCATCAAATCAGAAACATTCTTTTCATGAATTTTTTCTATTTTATCAAGAACTGTCTTTTCACGCACTTTTGCATTCTTATCTTTTTTCGCGCGTTGAAATAATTTCTTGCTGATCACGACACCTTCCGTTCCACTCGGTGCTTTTAAAGAGGCGTCTTTAGCATCGCCGGCTTTATCACCGAATATCGCGCGCAATAATTTTTCTTCCGGTGTTGGATCGCTCTCTCCTTTTGGGGTGATCTTTCCAATCAAAATATCGCCTTCTTTTATTTGCGCACCAACACGAATGATCCCGTTCTCATCCAGATCTTTTGTCGCTTCCTCAGAAACGTTTGGAATATCCGGAGTCAATTCTTCTTCACCCAGTTTTGTATCGCGCACTTCTAATTCGTATTCAGAAATATGCACTGAAGTGAACAGGTCTTCACGGACAACTTTTTCACTGATCACGATCGCATCTTCAAAGTTGTAACCTTTCCATGGCATGAACGCCACTTTAAGATTGCGACCCAGTGCCATCTCACCCGCTTGCACCGCATAGCCTTCGGTCAGGAAATCCCCTTCTTTAACATGCTGTCCTTTTTTTACTGCAGGTTTAAGATTAATGCAGGTCTCCTGGTTTGTTTTTATGAATTTAGTGAGCTTGTAGATCTTCAGATCTTCTTCAAAGCTTACCAATTTTTGAGTTTCGTTTCTGTCGTAACGAACATGAATTTCATTGGCGTCAACAAATTCAATTACGCCTTCACCTTCAGAGTGAATCTGAATACGCGCATCGCGTGCAGCTTTCGCTTCAAGTCCGGTCCCTACGATCGGCATTTCTGGGCGGATCAAAGGAACAGCCTGGCGTTGCATGTTTGAACCCATCAAGGCACGGTTGGCATCATCATGTTCAAGAAATGGAATCAAGGATGCACTCAATCCAACGATCTGGTTGGGCGCAACATCCATATATTCCACTTCGTTCTTGTCAAGGATCGGGAAGTCACCGGTCTGACGGGAAGTGATCTTTTCTTCTTTGAAATTGCCTTTATCGTCAAGCGGCACATTTGCCTGGGCGATCTTTGCAATGTCTTCTTCTTCTGCACTGAGGTAAGTCAATCTTTTCAAATCGACCTTTCCATCATGCACTTTATGATATGGAGTTTCGATGAAACCCATTTCATTGATTTTTGCATGAACACAAAGTGTAGAGATCAAACCGATATTGGGTCCTTCCGGTGTTTCAATTGTACACAAACGGCCGTAGTGAGAATAATGCACGTCACGTACTTCAAAACCTGCACGCTCACGGCTTAAACCACCGGGTCCGAGTGCAGAGATACGACGCTTATGTGTTATCTCACTCAATGGATTTGTCTGATCCAGGAATTGAGACAATTGGGAAGTACCGAAGAATGAGTTGATGACAGAAGACAATGTTCTGGCGTTGATCAGGTCAACGGGAGTGAATACTTCATTATCGCGAACATTCATTCTTTCACGGATCGTTCTTGCCATACGGGCAAGACCAACACCAAACTGGGCATACAATTGTTCACCCACAGTACGAACGCGACGATTACTTAAATGATCGATATCATCAATTTCTGCTTTTGCATTTGTCAAACGAACCAAATACTTAATGATCTCGATCATATCTTCTTTGGTCAGTGTTTTCTGATCCAGGGGTTGGTTCAATCCTAATTTGCGATTGATCTTATAGCGACCAACTTCACCAAGATCATATCTTTTATCGCTGAAGAATAATTTGTCAATGATGCCGCGTGCTGTTTCGTTATCCGGAGCATCAGCGCCGCGCAATTGGCGATAGATATGTTGAACGGCTTCCAATTCAGAATTGGAAGTGTCTTTATTGAGCGTGTTGTAGATGATCGCATAATCACCCCCGACATCTTCGCGTTGAATGAAAATACTTTTTATATCCATTTCAACAACCATGCTGATCGCTTCTTCATCTAAGATGGTATCGCGTTCAAGCACCACTTCGTTGCGTTCAATAGAAACCACTTCGCCGGTATCTTCGTCAACAAAATCTTCAACCCATGTTCTTAAAACACGAGCTGCTAATTTTCTTCCGATATATTTTTGTAAAGTTTTTTTATCCACTTTCACTTCGTCTGCCATACCAAACAACTCAAGAATATCTTTATCCGTTTCGTAGCCGATGGAACGAAGTAATGTTGTTACCGGGAATTTTTTCTTGCGATCAATATAGGCAAACATTACATTGTTAATGTCTGTGGCAAATTCCATCCACGCTCCTTTGAAAGGAATGACGCGTGCAGAATAGATTTTTGTTCCGTTTGGATGGATGGATTGACCGAAGAACACACCGGGGGAACGATGCAATTGCGAAACAACCACGCGTTCAGCGCCGTTGATCACGAATGTCCCGCGCGGGGTCATATAAGGAATATTGCCCAGGAATACATCCTGAACGATGGTTTGAAAATCCACGTGTTCTTCATCGTTACAACTCAAACGCAATTTTGCTTTGAGCGGAACAGCGTAAGTCAATCCACGTTCCATACATTCTTCAATGGTGTAACGAGGCGGGTCAATGAAATAATCAAGAAACTCCAGCATGAAAATATTTCGCGTATCCGTGATCGGAAAATTTTCTTTGAACACCCTGAACAAACCTTCGATATTGCGTTTGTCGGGCGTTGTTTCCAACTGGAAAAATTCTTTGAATGATTGAATCTGTACTTCGAGTAGATCAGGAGTTTCGGCAAGATGTTTGATTTTACCGAAATTGATCCTGTGGTGTAATTTTGTTGAAGACATATTGATTAAGACCGGTTTAATTTATTCGAACTAATGATCGTCTTTCAATCTATACAAAAAAAAGCCAGGGAACTTTTAGTACCCGGTTGATTATTCAGTAATAGTCAAGCTTTTTTAGTCATTAAGTGATTGAAGTTTTTGTAATGCGCACTTACAAAAAACGGACTGCAAAGTTAGGTAATAATGATCAATTAACAATAAAACTTATTACCCATCTGTGGAAACCGAAAAAACCCCGCGAAACGCGGGGTCAATGTATTCAGGAAAAAGCCAATTCTTATTGAATTTCAACGTCAGCGCCAGCTTCTTTCAATTTAGCCAGGATTCCTTCAGCATCAGCTTTGCTGATACCTTCTTTGATCGGTTTTGGAGCGCCGTCAACCAGGTCCTTAGCTTCTTTCAAACCTAAACCAGTCAGATCTTTTACGATCTTAACCACATTAAGTTTGTTTGCGCCGCCGCTTTTCAAAATTACGTTAAAAGCCGTTTTTTCTTCAGCAGCAGGAGCGCCAGCACCAGCAGCCGGACCAGCAGCAACAGCCACTGCAGCAGCAGCCGGTTCAATGCCGTATTCTTCTTTTAAGATTTTAGCTAATTCGTTTACTTCTTTTACAGTTAATCCTACTAACTGTTCTGCGAATGATTTTAAGTCTGCCATGTTTGTTAATTTTTCCCGCCTTCACAGTTTTTGACTCCGGCGGATAGTTTAAAAAAATTGTTTTAATGCGAAAATTCGACAATTGCCTAATTTAAAAAAAACACGGGCAATTGAATATTTTTATTCTGTTCAATTAATTTGCCGCGGCTCTTTCTTCCAGGGCCTTTATCAATCCTGCCAGTTTGTTTCCAGCATTCAGGGCACTGATCACATTTTTTGCTGGCGATTGTAACAATCCAATGATCTCTCCGATGAGGTCCTGTTTGCTCTTCAATGTGGTCAGTACTTTCAACTGATCATCACCGGCAAAAACATCGCCATCAATGAAAGCTGCTTTCAGCACAGGTTTATCCTGATTGGAATCCTTGCGGAAAGTCGTCAGGATCAACGCCGGATCTTTAGCACTCTCTGAAAATAATAAAGCGGTAACGCCATTCAACGATTCATAGACATTGGCATATTTATCACCGTTTAAACTTTCCAAAGCTTTTTTGATGAGTGTATTCTTGGCTACCCTCATTTCCACTTTCTTACTGAAGCAAATGCGTCGAAGTTTACCAACCTGTTCCACAGTTAAAGATTCTGTGTTGGTAACATAAAAGTTATTGTATTGAGAGAATTTATCTTTCAACACTTCAATCACTTCGTTTTTTTGATCTTTGGTCATAAAACTTTTTTTTGTTCGGAATCTGCATAAGCGCAGATTCTTTATTTATTAATGAACAAATGTTTTTGTATCAATGGAAATTCCAGGGCTCATGCTGCTTGCCATAAAAACACTTTTCAGATATGTGCCTTTTGCACTTGCCGGCTTTGCTTTTATGATTGCGTTGATCAGTTCCTGGCTGTTCTCTACGATCTTGTCGGGAGCAAAGCTCACCCTTCCGATCGATGCATGAATGATCCCTGCTTTATCGATCTTGAAAGCGATCTTTCCACCTTTTACTTCATTGATCGCTGCGGCAACATCATTGGTGACGGTGCCGGTCTTGGGGTTGGGCATCAGGTTTCTTGGTCCCAATACTTTACCCAGCTTACCGATCTTAGGCATAACCGAGGGAGTGGCGATGATCACATCAATATCAACCCAGCCGCCTTCGATCTTTTGGATGAATTCATCCAGACCAACAAAATCAGCGCCGGCAGCTTTTGCTTCCCCTTCTTTATCCGGTGTGCAAAGAACCAATACTTTTTTTGTTTTACCTGTTCCGTGCGGAAGACTTACCGTGCCACGAATGGACTGATCCGCTTTTTTAGGATCAACGCCAAGTCGAACATGCAGATCCACAGATGCGTCAAATTTTGTGGTGTTCACTTCTTTTACCAATGAAGATGCTTCACGAAGTGTGTACGCTTTATTATTATCAACTTTTGCAGTTGCTATCTTTCTTTTTTTAGTGATTGCCATTTCGGAAAAATTTAAGTTAGAATTAATTTGCCCATGGAGCTTTTCCATCAACCGTAATACCCATACTGCGTGCAGTACCTGCTACCATGCGCATGGCGCTTTCCACAGTAAAGCAATTCAGATCGGGCATTTTATCTTTTGCGATCTCTTCGACCTGCGCCCATGAAACTTTTCCTACTTTGTTGCGATTGGATTCTTTCGACCCGCTTTGCACCTTCGCTGCTTCCATTAACTGAACGGCAGCCGGTGGGGTCTTGATGATAAAAGTGAAAGATTTGTCGCTGAAAACAGTGATCAGGACAGGGAGAACTTTTCCCATTTTGTCCTGCGTTCTTGCATTGAACTGCTTGCAGAACTCCATAATATTGATACCCTTTGAACCTAATGCAGGTCCGATGGGTGGTGCAGGATTGGCTTGACCGCCTTTAACCTGCAACTTAACAAAACCTGAGATTTCTTTTGCCATGTTGCTTCATTTTTTGGTGATAGCGTTCCGCGTTAAGCGGAACTCCCAAATTCAGTCGAAAAAAAGAACTATTTCTTTGGGGTTGCAAAGGTAATAGAAATCTTTAGAATAAATATTTAATTACAATTGTTTTTTTTGAAGATTTTAAAGCATCTTTAAATCTTAATGCGCTGTCTTTAGATTTATCTATTCTTCATTTTAAACCATTACTTGCCATTGTTTTTTCTCAAAAAATACCTTTTTCTTCTTTGGATAGGCTTTCCCGCTCTTGCATTTGCGCAGCAGATAGAATTGAAAGGTGAGGTCCACGACTTCGACACAAAGGAAGCGATTTCCGGCGCAACAATAAGCTTTCAATTGTCCAAAAAAGGAACAGTAACCAATGAGGATGGCAAATTCAGCATTCTCTTACCCGTTGACAGATACGAGCTTATTTGCAGTTCTGCCGGTTATCAGACCACGACAAAAACAGTATATCTTTTTGATGAGAACAATGTCCATATTGAATTAAAGAAGCGCCCGCCGGCCGAGTTGCCCGAAATTGTGGTGGAATCCAGAAGGAAGGACGCCAATATCGCCGAGGCAAAAATGAGCGTGATCAATATAAACGTCGCTCAATTGAGAAAGACCCCGATGGTCTTTGGGGAAGCAGATCTTATCAAGGCGCTCACCTTGCAAAGTGGTGTCAGCACGGTCGGAGAAGGAGCAAGTGGTTTTAATGTCCGTGGTGGTAATGTAGATCAAAACCTGGTGTTGCTTGATGGCGCTCCGCTCTTTAATACCTCGCATCTGCTCGGTTTTTATTCAGTGATCAGCACAGATGCCGTTCAGAATTTCACCTTGTATAAAGGCACCATTCCTGCTTCATACGGAGGAAGGTTGTCTTCCCTGGCGGCAATAAATATAAAGCCCGGTAATGAACAAAAAACCCGATACAACACGGGCATGGGTCCGATAAGCGCTCATATTTTTGTGGATGGACCCCTGAATGATAAACTTACTTTTCTTGCCGGGGGTCGCATTGCCTATCCCCGATTCATGATGAGTTTCTTTCCCGGTTCTGTGGGCAGCAGCAATGCTTTTTTTTATGACCTGACGGGAAAATTAAATTACAAGATCAACAGTAAGAATCGCGTATCCTTATCGCTTTACCGGAGTTATGATTATTTCAAATTTCCCGGCGACACAACCTATGGATGGCAGACAAATATTGCCACATTGAACTGGAGATCGGAATTAAGCAAGAAATTAGTTTTCAATCTTAATGCAAATTATAGCTTCTATATTTCCGACATCAATGGCATTGAGCCAAACTATCAATTCCGGTTACGAAACACCATTCAACATCAGCAGGCAAAAGCAAACTTTGCCTTTCAGTCCACCGATAATAATTATGTCGAATTTGGAGGAGATTTCATTAAGTATACCGTAGATCCGGGGGAACTAAATCCATCCGCGGCGAATTCAAAAATCAATAACATTGGTTTGCAAAAAGAATACGGGGATGAAATTGCCGGCTACCTGCTCGACAGGTATGAGATCAGCTCCCTGTTTTCCATCGAAGCCGGAATAAGGCATTCGACTTTTTTGTATCGTGGTGGCCACACCATCTATAATTATGCGGCGGGGCAGCCTGAATCACCCGAAACAATTACCGACAGTATTAATTATCCAAAAGGAAAAACAATTCAGTCCTATAGTGGATGGGAACCCCGATTGCTGTTAAAGATTGGATTTGACGATCAAACTTCTCTCAAATTAAGTTATGATCGCACCTACCAATATCTTCAGCTCATCTCAAATACGATTGCCATCACTCCCGTTGATTATTGGAAACTCAGTGACCCGCAGGTCAAGCCGGCGCGGGGAGATCAGTTTGCTGCCGGGATCTTCAGAAACTTCAGCAATGACATTTTTGAAACTTCTATTGAAGGCTTTTATAAAAAATCCCGCAATCTGGTCGATTATAAAAATGGCGCTAGCCTCTCCATGAACACATACATTGATGCAGATCTGCTTGAAGCAAATGGAAAATCTTATGGACTTGAATTCAATGTGCGAAAGACAAAGGGAAAAGTGACCGGGCAAATTGCTTATACCTGGTCAAGGTCTTATATCGCTGACCTGACATCCTTTGCCACCGAACAGGTAAACGGAGGCGCCTATTATCCTTCCAATTTCGACCGTCCTTCCAATCTCAGTATCACCGGAGGAATTAAATTAGGAGATGGTTGGAATCTCAACTGCAATTTTGTTTATGTCAGCGGCAGACCGGCAACTTATCCGGACGGAACCTACGTCATCAATAATACGGTAGTGACAAATTATTCCTTGAGAAATGAAGACCGCTTGCCGGATTACAACAGGTTGGATATTTCTTTTTCGCGCGATTCGCGCAGATTTCCGGAGCAGAGAAAATACACGATAATCAATTTTTCGATCTATAATGTATATGCCAGAAAAAATCCATATTCAATCTATTTTCAGCGTGATGAAAGTGGTTTGAATTCCTATGAACTTTCCGTGTTGGGAACAATTGTGCCTTCTTTTACTTTATATTATTTTTTCTAACAGTAACAGATATACGTTTTTATCAGTAAATGATAATTATGGATGTGCATTGTTCATTTCAACAATCAGGGCGGGGAAATAAAGAGGCCTTTCAATTTTAATTTTTTATACAAATGACTCATAAACCAGGGATAAAGTTTTTACTTGCATTTTTATTTTTACTCTTTGCTTTTTCGTGCGTCAGAAGAATACAACCACCTATCCGGGAGTCAACGCCGAGGCTTGTTGTAGAAGGATTATTGACCACGGACTCCACCCCCTATACGGTCAAATTAAGTTATACCGGACAATTGACCAATGCAAGCAGCAGGGTAGACTCAAACCAGAATTTTATCAATGATGCCACTGTCTTTATTAAAGATGATGCCGGTGATTCCAGTCTGTGCACCCTGATCTCTCCGGGAACCTATCAAAGCACCGATATCAGTTTCGTTGGGAAGGTGGGCAGCATTTATACACTTAATATTCGTCTCTCCAATGGCAAGACCTATGTTTCCACTCCGGAAAAAATAGATCCTGTTCCCGCCATCGATAGTATCAGCATAGTATATGACAGCACCTATGATTATGATACACGCCCGACGCAATTAATAATATCTGTAAATGCTCATGATCCCGGCAACACACAAAATTTTTACCGGTGGATGAGTCTGGGATGGGTGCCACGCAAAGCCTGGGGCAATCCTTGTGCATTCGGAAGCCCTCCTCCCACCGATCCGTTTCAAAATGCTTGCGGTGCCCTTTGCCTGCAGTATCAGGGTTACAATACTTTAAATGTATTATCGGATCAGTATATAAATGGACAAGAAATTATACAACCTGTTTTTTATTCTCCCGTTTATTGGGTGGGCAAGCATTATATAGAAGTGCAGCAATTGTCTTTGAATAAAGACATTTATGTATTTTGGCAGCAGTACCTGCAGCAAACCAACAGGACAGGAAGTATATTGGATCCCTTACCATCCTCATTGGTAGGAAATATCCATAATCTATCCGATAGCAATGATGTCGCCTTAGGATATTTCGAGGTCTCCGATGTGATGACAAAAAAAATCATCATCATTCCCCATTCCATTCCTTTATACTATATAGAAAGCACGGCCGCGCAATTCATACCATCACCTGCAGGTCCGGGAGGCGGGGATTGCCATGGCTCAATCCCCAACACCCTTGATGATAATGCTTTTCCACCGGGCTGGGAAAACGCCGAGATCATTGATTTTTATTAACCTGATTTTCCAGACAGCAAAGCAAGCTGCCAGAATAGTTTCTGCTTGCCTTTCATCCGATAGATCCCAATCAAAATTCATTAATGGCGATGGAAATGGGAAAGATGATCAGGATAAGCATCCGGACTTCTCTCTGCGATTATTTTTTTGTCGGCTCGCGTTTGTACTACGCTGGCCGGAAAGCTACACAAAGAGTGGAGATCATCAATGCAAAGAATTTATTTTTCATTTTTCCAATTAAAAAAAAACGATAAAAAAATAAGCAAGATTTTTATTTATAATTTTAAATTAGTTAAATTTCCGTATTCAAAATTCTAATCGCTTCCTTTTACTTAAAGCAAACATTAATAACTATGGCAAAGTCAAAGAAAAAAGCAGCGAAAAAAGCAGCTCCTAAAAAAGTTGCGAAAAAACCTGCAAAGAAAAAAGCAGCGAAAAAAGCTGCACCTAAAAAAGTTGCGAAAAAACCTGCAAAGAAAAAAGCGGCTCCCAAGAAAGCTGTAAAAAAAGCACCTGCAAAAAAGGCAGCTCCTAAAAAAGCAGTGAAAAAAGCACCTGCAAAAAAAGCGGCTCCTAAAAAAGCAGCTCCCAAAAAGGTTGCCCCAAAACCTGCAGCGGTTCCCCCTCCGCCACCTCCTGTTGTTGAAGCACCCGCTCCGGCAGAACCAATGGCTGACGCAGGAAGCAGTAATTAAGTGATATTGCAGTTGCATAAAAAATTTTAAACCCTTTAAAAAAGGGTTTTTATTTTTTATACAGGATCTGCGTAATTTTTCTTTTTTAAATTATACGGCGTGAGATTCGCTTTTATATTTTGCCGGAACATGATGCTCGGTTGATTTATCCAGCAGATCGAAAATATTTGCGTCGACTTCGCTATCGAATTTTCTGGCAAAATAGCAACAGGATTTATCCAGGGCCTCGAAATCATCGGAGGTCAAAATTTTCGGATTGCTTCCGCCCTGCGACCAATCGACGTACAAAAAATCATTATCGATCACGACTGATTTTTTGAATTCGGAATTCATGATGATCGTTGGAAAAATAAATTCATCAGCTCCCCAGGTGTAGTAAAAGAAATTCTTTACCCTGCGATTTTCATTTATAAAATGGATGAGGAATTGCGCACATTGGGGGGTAATGGTAAACCAGGCTGCCCTCGGCCCGCCATAAAGAACATAGCGTAGGGGAAATCTTTTTGCCGGTAAAAAAAAATTGGCAAGCAACTGCACTTTATATTTCCCCGGAAACGAAAAATTGACCATATCATATTTCTGGATCCGTTTCATCCCATGGATCCACCAGGGAGACACCAGCGATTCCAGATACAGAAAATTTTTCCCCTTGCGTTTATCAAAATAACAATAGATCTCCTGGGCTGTCTTTAGCATATAATCCTGACCACTGATCAGGGTAATAAAATCATAGCGTTGTTCATTGGAGATGATTTCTTTCATGGAGGAAAGAACCGCCTCGGTCAAGGAGAACGAGCCCCAGGAAACTTTGATCCTGTTCTTGATGAAACGAACGCCGGGGATCTTTGCAAGCGGATAATATTCTTCTATATCCGTTTTCAGGTCGAGGTGAATAAATAGATCAAATTGAGGATGACTGAGTCTTTTTATCAGTCTTTCCATTTGCGACGGATTCTTATGAGCCATGATGATGAAGGCTATCCGCATAAAAAGCTTTTGTGGTTTGGAGAATAAAAAAGGCTACTCTGTTCATAGGGTAGCCTTTATGTTTTTATCTAAAATTAAAGTTAAGCTATTTTTTCTACTTGCATGTAATTTAATTCAACCGGCGTCGAACGACCAAAGATCTTAACTGTTACTTTCAGTTTCTTCTTTTCGTCGTTGACCTCTTCAATGATACCATTAAAGTCGTTGAAAGGTCCTTCAATGATCTTGATCGTTTCGCCGATGATGAATGGCTCGCTCATACTCATACCTCCTCCGCTTTCAGCCATTTCATCCATTTTGCCAAGCATCTTGTTTACTTCTGCTTTACGCAGAGCAATGGGATTTTCCTTGCCCAAAAAATGAATGACATTGGTTGTATTTTTTACTGCATCGCGCAAGTCATCGCTTAATTTCCCGTCCTTCACCTCGATCATCACATAGCCCGGATAATAATTTCTTTCGCGCATTACCTTTTTGCCGTTCTGAACTTTGTAAACCTTTTCTACCGGAAGAAAAACCTGTTTGACGACTTCTCCCCAGCCACCACGGGTAACTTCTTTATCAAGGTATTCTTTCACTTTGCGCTCCTTGCCACTTACAACACGCAGCACATACCATTTGGTTTCTGTTTGATTTGCTGTTTCCATTATTATTTAGAAAAGAATGAATAAATAAATTTCAAGACACCACTAGCCACCAGGTCCATCATCCAAACGATCAGGGTGATCACCAGGGTAGCCACTAATACGATCACCGTGGATTGCTGGAGCTGGCTCCAATTTGGCCAGGTCACTTTCTCTAATAATTCTTTGTAAGACTCTCTGAAATATGTTGCGACTTTGTTCATACGATTAATATAAAATGTAAAAAATCAGCACGGGCACAAGGATTCGAACCCTGATCTAAGGTTTTGGAGACCTCTATTCTACCTTTGAACTATGCCCGTAAGAAAGCTAAAAGCTATCCCGCAAGGCGAGACAGCTTTTAGAACTATGTTGCAAAGATAATAATCTTTTGCAAAGCCGGTACGGCTCAGAGCTAAAAGCTCGTTGCTCGCAGCTTTATTATTTAATGATCTCCGTAACCTGTCCCGCACCTACCGTACGACCGCCTTCACGAATAGCGAATTTCAACCCTTTTTCCATCGCGATCGGCTGGATCAATTTTACAGAAAGTGATGTATTATCACCAGGCATCACCATTTCAGTTCCTGCCGGCAACTCAACTTCCCCGGTAACATCCGTTGTACGGAAATAGAATTGAGGACGATATTTATTGAAGAATGGAGTATGACGTCCACCTTCTTCTTTGCTCAATACATAAACTTCACCTTTGAATTCAGTGTGTGGAGTGATCGAACCTGGTTTGCAAAGAACCATACCGCGACGGATCTGTGTTTTTTCAATACCGCGGAGTAAAAGTCCTGCATTATCTCCAGCTTCACCTTCATCCAGCAATTTGCGGAACATCTCAACACCAGTAACAGTGGATGTCAAAGGAGCTTCCATCAATCCGACAATTTCAATTCCTTCGCCCACTTTGATGCGACCTCTTTCGATACGGCCAGTTGCTACCGTTCCGCGACCGGTGATAGAAAATACATCTTCCACAGACATCAGGAATGGCTGATCAACCGGACGAGGAGGTAATGGAATATAGCTGTCCACAGCTGCCATCAATTCATCGATCGCGCTAATCCATTTTTCGTCGCCTGCCAAAGCACCCGTTGCTGAGCCTTTAATGATCGGGGTATTGTCTCCGTCGAATCCGTAGAAAGTCAGTAATTCGCGGATCTCCATTTCAACAAGTTCCAATAATTCAGGATCATCAACCAGATCGACCTTATTCATAAACACCACCATGCGGGGAACGCCAACCTGGCGAGCCAGCAAGATGTGTTCTTTTGTTTGAGGCATCGGACCATCGGTAGCAGCAACAACCAGTATTGCTCCGTCCATCTGGGCAGCACCTGTGATCATATTTTTTACGTAATCGGCGTGGCCAGGGCAGTCTACGTGCGCGTAGTGCCTGTTCGCTGTTTGATATTCGACGTGAGCAGTGTTAATGGTGATACCACGCTCTTTCTCTTCAGGAGCGGCATCAATTTCATCATATTTTTTAGCTGTAGCCAACCCTTTCTTGGAAAGAATAGTGGTAATAGCTGCAGTTAAAGTTGTTTTACCATGGTCAATGTGACCGATAGTTCCAACATTCACGTGAGGTTTGTCCCTCTTGAAGGTCTCTTTTGACATCGTTATTCTGTTTTAAATTGTAATTTTTAAATTATTCACTAACTCACCAATGGAGCATAGTTTATTTTGTTTGATCAACAGTTGATCCTTCTTTGTGTTGCCTCTCCCCCTCCAACTTTAACAAATCTGCCCGACAATCTCGAATACCCATTAACGTTAAGCGCAATTTTAATCAGTAATTCACCATTATCAATTAAAAAAGAGCCGTTGATGAGAATTGAACTCACGACCTCTTCCTTACCAAGGAAGTGCTCTACCACTGAGCTACAACGGCGTACTCAGTTAGTGGTCTTTAGCGGGCAGTTTGCAATTGCGATATCTAACCACAAACCAGAAACTACAAACTAAAGAGAGCGGAAGACGAGGTTCGAACCCGCGACCTACAGCTTGGAAGGCTGTCGCTCTACCAACTGAGCTACTTCCGCAAATCTGAATTTGCCTTGTGAAAATCAGCAAATCCGAAAATGAAAAGAACTTTACAATCTTATATCCCTACAATTCGCAAATTTTCACCTTTGCTCATTGCGCTATCCATTGATCAGTGGGCAAGGATGGATTCGAACCACCGAACTCCGAAGAGGACAGATTTACAGTCTGTTGCCGTTGGCCACTTGGCTACTTGCCCAATCAGAGCCACTTGTCGGAATCGAACCAACGACCTACTGATTACAAATCAGTTGCTCTACCAGCTGAGCTAAAGTGGCATTTTTTAAATTCATGCCTATGCCAGCAAATTTTTCTGGCAACTGATGATTTCCCACCCACAAAGAACTTTACAAAACACACATTATCACTCAATTTTTGAGGAAGGCAAAGGTAAGCGAATTTGTTAAATTCAAAAATTTTGTGTAGTTTTTTTTCCCACCGCAGTGTGGGTAACATAATGTGGGCGAATTAAACCTAAAAAATAAGGTCTTCAATTGATGAAGACCTTGAGAGATTCGGGGGTTATGCAATTTTTTTCTCTTTGTTTCGCTTCATTTGTATCACCAGCGATTCAAATGCGCAATCAAAAGATTCCTCAAAAGATTTACAGCTGTGCTTTGCAAAAAAACGGTGATGCGGAATATGTACACTGATTTCTGCAACCTTATCTTTTATAGCATGAGCTACATTATCCAGTTTCAAAAAAACGTCTATCGTAATTATTCCATCCTGAAAAGTATTTAGTTTATTTATTTTTTTAACCACATAATTTTTCAATTTAACATCTGCATTAAAATGCACGGCATGAATGTTAACCTTCATATTCTATCTCGTTTTAAACAAAAAAATAAATTAAAGAACTAAACTGCGCCCGATCAAATTCTGAGGTAATGAAGATAATAATTCCGGCGCGTTATTCCAAATAAATTATGCCCTACCATTCCCTGCTACAGGTATTTTTTTTATCGTCATTATTTGAGGCTGCCGGGACCGATGTCCGGTAGATGCTCGATATCTTTCAATAGCGTATTATAGGTTTTTACGGCATTCTGATTGCGGATATAATATCTGTCCCAGTACAATAAACGCAGGGACAGCGTAATTTTCAAAACAAGGAATAAAGAGATCAGCAAGGTCGCCTTTCTGAAAAAATATTTTTTAAAAAGATCCATGCAAACATTGATAAAAGCAATGTTCAAAAATAAAGCCCAGGAACAGAAAAGCCGTTCGTAAGGATAAACTTTTTTGTACAATGTCAAAATTAGAAATGACAGGACTGTAGCAATAAAGTAGATCGCAGACAAATCATAAAAATTTCCTTTCAGGCGATCGGTGAAATATAAAAAGAGCGAAGCAATGATCAGCCCGAAGCCGATAAAGATACCAGCCCGGCTTAGGTTAAAAACATAATTCATACCATATTGAAAATAGGAAAAGCTGTTGAAGAATTCCGTCCAGTCCTTTCCGCCGCTCACATATTCATTATGCATGAAGGCATCCCAGCTGCTGGCAATTATCAAAGGCAGGTAAAGCAATAGCACCATTGCAAATATGATCAGAACAGCTCTTGCAAAAATGAGGATATGCTGATAGTCCTTTCTTTTGAACAGCACAAAAAATGCCATCAGCAATAATGCAAAGAATTGATAGGCGAAAGTGGGATTGATGTAAAAACCTAAAATGGACGAACAAATGAATAATGGATACCCGAATTGCTGCCGCAGCCCGTTTGAAAGAAAATAGCTCCAGCAAGCAATGACAGAAACCAGCGTACAGACCTCCTGCCACTGGTAGCCGCGACCCTGTGTGGCATAGAATGAAAGCATAAAACAAAATGCGGTTCCCGCGACGACTGCAAATGCGCGTTGAAAATTTCCAAAACGTTTGAACAGACAGAAGACGGCCCAAAAAAGAAAAAGGTCGCCGATCATACTTGGCAGTCGCATGACCAGCATGGGAGTAAAAAAAGGAAGCCGGTTTATTAAAGAACAAACCAAATTGTAGAGGACATGATTGTTGGTTGTGGGATAACTTACTGCAGATAAAAAAAATCCCTGTCTGGCGAAATACAGATAAGAAAAGGATTCATCGTTCAGCGGAGGATAGGAAAGAAAAAAATATACCCGGTAACCAATGATGCAACCAAAGAGAATGAGGATGAATATCCTCTCCCTAAAACCGCAGTCTGTAAAAGTCCTGACCATGAAACGCAGTGACCTTTTTATTTCCTGTAAGAGCGCCGTGAAAAAGGTCCATATTTTTTTTGCGTAGAAAATATAAACCAGCAATACAAATGATACCAGTACCATCAATAACAAATGATGTGCTGTTATCCACTGGTACCACGCAGGGGTAAAACATTTTTGTGCTATCGTCTCCCTGTCGACGGCATTTGGCCAGTGCTCACTGTACCAATCCAGGATATTATTCCAGCTATGCGTGGATATAAGCCACAACATCATTATGGAACAAAGCAAATATGCAAGCGGGATCATGAACAGGAAAGAACATAATATCATTGGAATACCTGCAAAAAAATATTCGCTGCGTTTATGGAACATTCCTTTAGGCTTTGGGGTGAGCTTTTTTATAAACGTCTTTTAATTTCTCAATGGTATTGTGTGTATAGATCTGCGTTGCTGCCAAACTTGAATGCCCAAGCAATTCCTTCACAGAATTCAGATCAGCTCCGTTATTGGTAAGATGTGTGGCAAAAGTGTGGCGAAGTACATGCGGGCTTTTTTTATCAATGGTGGTAACGCTAAGCAAATATTTTTTTACGGCGAGATAAACATATTTAGCATAAAGTTTTTTCCCCTTTCCGTTAACCAGCAAATAAACATGGTCAAAACTCTCCAGTTCCTTTCTCTTATTCTGAAGATACTCTTTTACGGCGTTCTTTAGTTCTGTGCTGATCGGGATTATTCTTTCTTTATTTCCTTTTCCCAAAACTTTTATGGTGTTGCTGATAAGATCAATATGACTTTCACGCAAATTCACCAATTCACTGAGGCGCATTCCCGTATTATAAAAAATGGATAATAATAATCTATCGGTTTGTCCTCTCCAATCATCTCCAAATTCAATTTGCGAAAACAAAGTGCTGATGTCTTTTTGTTCAACAAAAACGGGTAATCGCCTTTTATTTTTTGGTAAAACAATATTCAAGACCGGAGTGATGTCCAGAACCCCTGTTCGCAATTGATATTTAAAAAAAGATTTCAAAACCGAAATTTTTCTGTTGATGGATTTTGAAGAAAGATCATTATTCTTCAAAGACGCAAGCCAGCTTCTGATAAAAGAGGAATTGATCTGTTTTAAAGAGAGTTCTCCAAAATCATTCTGCAGGAACTGGAAGAATTGATTAAGATCGTCCTCGTATCCGCGAACGGTATGCTGGGAGTATCTTTTTTCAAATTTCAGGTAATCAATAAAGGGTTGAACAGCAGGATTCAAAATTAACGGGTTATGTTCTGCCAAAATTATCGAAATTAATTTGCTCGCCTGCCTATTATTAAAAAGAAAAAGCTGCAGTAAATGCAGCTCTTAAAATATATATCTGGAAGAATTGGTCTTAATCAATTTTGCCACTGGCAATTTGCTGGCGATAAACAGCCTTCAAAACCTCTCCCCTGCGTTTTACAGAAGGTTTTGTATAAGACTGGCGCTCTCTTAATTGGATAAGCACTTTTGCTTTCTCAAATTTTTTCTTATACTTTTTAAGCGCTTTATCAATATTTTCGCAGTCTTTTGAATCAATAATCAACATAAATTAATCCTTTGTTTTAATAAGGAGCCGCAAAGTTAAAACGAAAATCCGAAATTAGAAAATGGAATTTTAAACTCAATTTTAAGCATGTTTACCGGTATTATTGAAGATATGGGCTTGATAAAAGAGGTGTTGGTCGACAATGAGAATAAGACCTTCTGGATAGAATCCACCATTTCAAAGGACCTAAAAGTCGATCAAAGCCTTTCCCATAGCGGAGTCTGCCTTACCATTGAAGAAATAAGGGACAATCAGCACCGGGTGACCGCCATCCAGGAAACCCTAAAAAAAACCAATCTTGACCAATGGAAACCAGGCGAATACGTCAACCTGGAGCGCTGTTTACCCATGAACGGGCGGTTGGATGGTCATCTGGTACAGGGCCATGCGGACGCAACCGCGATCTGTAAGGATAGAAAAGAAACCCATGGCAGTTGGGAATTCAGTTTTGATTTCCCCAAAAAATTCAGTCACCTGGTGATAGAAAAAGGATCCGTAAGTCTCAATGGGATCAGCCTCACCCTTTTTAATGTGAAGAAAAGATCGTTCAGCGTCGCCATTATTCCGTACACATTTGAACACACCAATATCAAAAACGTTTTGCCCGGTGACAAAGTGAATCTTGAATTTGATATGATCGGCAAATACATTTCCCGTTTCCTGGAACTGAAATAGTCAAAGCATTTGAATCTATGATCTCAAAATACTTTATCAATAAATACAAATCCTTGCGCAAACAATCCTATTTAAATAAAATAGTCAGTTACCAGTATAAATATGCTTTTATAGGTGCCGGCTCACACAGCATCGCTAACCTGTATCCATGCATAAAATATCTCAACGTTCCATTAAAATATATCTGCACCAGGAATAAAAAAAATGCAGTCGCCATGGCTGCTGGTTTTATTGGCTGCAGCGGAACAGATGACATGAATTCCATTTTAAATGATGAGGAGATAAAAGGCGTTTTTATTTGCACGCAAGCTTCCTCGCATTATGAGCTTACCAAAAAATGTTTACAGGCCAATAAAAATGTTTTTGTAGAAAAGCCAATTTGTTTTTCTTTAGAAGAGCTAAAAGACCTGATCAAAATCCAGGCAAATAATATTTGCATGACCGGACTGCAAAGACGTTTTTCGGTCATTAATCGATCATTGGTTGATCAAAAATTACAAACGCAACACTACCATTACCGATACCTCACCGGGGCATATCCTGATGGCGACCTTGCCTATGAATTATTCATCCATCCCATTGATAACGTCGTTCAATTATTTGGGAATGCGGTGGTATCACAGATCACCAAAATAAAGGCGGGCGATAATGCGACCTATTTCATCCATCTGTTGCATAACCATAAGATCATGGGTGCGCTGGAATTATCAACCAACTATACATGGTCATCGGCTGCTGAATTTTTGGAGATCAATACTGAAAAAGAAATTTTTCAATGCCATTATCCCAATAGATTGACCGGCATAAAAAAAACGCAGACCCTGCTGAATATTCCGGTTGAAAAAATATTTCATAAACCGATCACGCAAAATATTTATTTCGACAACAGCGGTTTTTCTCCGATCCTGAATAACAATAATCTTTTTGTACAGGGATTCTATGGAGAGATAGAGCATTTTGTAGCCAGCACGGAAGAAAATAAAAAAGACGAGTTCACTCATTTGAACAGCCTGCTCAATACATATGCTGTTCTTGACCAGATCAAGTCCGCGAAATAAGCAGGGTTATTTTTTGAGTTCGATGTTCTCAAAATATTGTTTGTAAGTGACGCGGGCATCTTTTTCCCACTGGTAATATCCGAACATTTTGGAAGTAATATTTTTCCCGAAGAATTTTTCAAAACTGCGATACAGGATCACATCATATTTCCGGTGAAAGTTAAGCCAGCATTGATTGCAATTGTGTACATAGTTTTTTTGCAGTTCCTGTGTTTCTTTGCTATTAAAGATCTCGTCAAGATTTTTCCGGAAGACATTCCCAATTTTAAGATCCAGGTTTTGACAGATCGGAACATCGCCATTGGGTAATATCACCAGGCTGTCCAATATACTGTAGCATCGCATCTTCAGATCATTTTGCCGCCACTCGTTATACAAAACCAAGAAGTCGTAGTTCTCTTTGAATTCTTTGATGATGGAAGGGATCTCGGGGGTGAAATTCTTATACTGCTTAAAAAGATCATGTTTGGGCAGAGAAATATCGCCGCTGATCTCAGATTCTTTCAAGGCCTTTGTCTTTTCAAAGACACCTTCTTTCACCAGTTGTTTTACGTCACCAAACTGCAAAGGCTCTTCATTTTTGTGACTGCCGATCTCCGTTTCATGCGCTTTATCGATCGTATCAAAAAAAGCAATATCATTATAGATACCCACACGCATATCTATCCCATATTTCTTGCAGACTTCCGCCACATGCTGCATGTCTGCGAAATTATTGTAAGGCGACAGGGTGAACATCACCGAGATCGGTACAATATCTTTTAGGTCTTCGATGACTTTTATCACGCTGTCATAGCCTGGTTTGCCCCGCATGTACAAATATGTTTCGGCGGTACCGTCCAATGATACCAATAATCTTTTTGGAGGGAATTTTTTCACGGCTTCGATCAAACCCTCTGGTTTAAGACAATTGGAGAGCAGGTCATAATTCGGATGATTATGATAAAACCATTCCATTATCTTTTCGGCATCCGGATGCAGCATGAATTCGCCGCCTTCCAGACCAATATTGGTTGTCTTGGTAATGCATTTGCTCTTCATTATCTCCACGATCTTGTCGAAGGAGAGAAAATTTACCGGGCGTTTTGCCCAGATCAGACAATGTTTACACGCCGAATCGCACAAATCCGTTGCATAGATCATCAGGGTGGATAGTTTCTTATTGCCGGGGAAGAACTGATTATTTAAAAAAGTAAGTCCCCGGCTTATATAAGTTTCAGCTTTGTACATTCAGTTTCAAATTTCTATTACCGCAACAATTTCATTTGCTGTTTATTCCAGTATAATATTACACTTTCTTTGGCATTAGCCTCATACAGGCGATCACCGGCAGTTAAAGTCAATGAGTCATTCCTGCTTATGGTAATATTGACCATGGGCGAAATAAAGATCCGGTCATCTGTTCTTTGGGGAACGATGATCTCCGGCAGTGGCAACATTTCATCCCGCATCAGGTGATTAACAATCTTCACCCGCTCCCTGTTCATTCCATTTATCTGCAGGGCCTCATCAAATCCGGTTCTGAAAATAAAGGCGCCATCTGATTCATCGGGAAGGTTGATGATAAAAATATTTTTCCCATCCTGGTTTGCCGCAACCTGGGTCAGAATATCATGACTAGTGTCTGATGCTTTTATCCAATTGAAATTATTTTTTTCCAAAAAGAAAATATTATAGACGATCAAAATTGATGTCACCGCGAAAAAGACAAATTTGTTTTCCAATAAATTCACCAACAGGAAAGCGATCGCTGAACAAAGAAAAAAGGAGGGAAAATAAAGGAACCTGTCGCTCTCGGAAGTCTTGGTGCTCACAGAAAAAAGAACAGGGATCACCGCAGTGATCAAAATCAAACCAAGCAATTTCAAAAAAAATATCCTCCGCGGGTCAGCAAGCCTGATCTTTTTAAAAAAGAAGATCAGCGCAATGATGATCAGCGCTACCACCAACGCAAATAACAGGATCAATAGATCTGCGTTTTGAACAGGAGGAAGAAAAAATCGACCGGTGACTTTAAAAATATTGACCGAATAATGAATTATTTTTTGTGTGAAGAACGACCTGCCATAGGTTCCAAAAAAACCACCTGTCATGTAGATGCGTACAGCAAGATGCAATACAAATGTTGCAGTCAATGCAAGGATCCAGTAACCATTTCTTTTGATGATCCCCCGACGCTTATCATCATTGATCAGGAGAACCATCACCGGTAAAAAAAATATTGATTCGTAGGATGCCAAGCCAATGAACCAGCACAAACAAACCAAAAATATTCTGAGGGGCTGAGCAATCCCGCTCACCAGGATTACCAAGGCCAGTATCCCGAAAGTCGCTGCCAGCAAGGATGCGCGACCAAGCATCCAGACCACGGATTCATTATGAAAGGGATAGGTCAAAAAAAGTAGACCAGCTACAAATGCAAATAGCTGTTGTCTGGCCATATTTTCCGTCCATTTCCATTGCAGGCAAAACCGAAAAAGTAAAAAGCTGTTAATGCCGTGAATTAAAATATTGAATACATAATATCCTTTGGCATTGAATCCGCCGAGTAAATAATTAAAATAAATGGCGATGTCTGAAAGTGGCCGAAAAAAATCCGGGATCCAAAGCGTCTTGTCTACAACAACTCTCTTCAACACGATATAATCGTCACAAACAAATCCGCGATTGATGGTTACAAAATAAAATAGAAATGAAAGTCCGCAAAAAAACAATACTTGTATCCAGGGTTTTTTCATTTTCAGATTTGCATTATCAAAATTATGGTAAGATGATCTCACCAGGGATGCTCAAAGTCTTTCTTTGTGTATTCGTGATCGCGTTCAATAAAATAGGTTTCTTTTCCTCCTTCCAACTTCATATTGATCCGCTTTCTTCTTTTTGCAAAAAAAGCAGTTGGGATCACGATCAGGACAAAAACAATGGTCAGCAATATTTTTCCGGAAATAAATCCCAGGATCTCGGCAAGCTTCATCCACCAGAAATATAATTTTTCTCTGAACCATTTCCATGAAAAGCCCAGCAAGGCAATAAGTCCGGAGAGATATACATCATTCCATGACCTGCTGATACGACCCAGCAGCAATAGAAAAACACAGATCACGATGATGGTTTCAACATGTTTTCTTTTCATCCGTTATCAAAATAAAGTGTAAATGAATGGAGCAATCGCAGAACTTCCCGCAAACACGATCAGCAACCCGATTATCAATAAGACAACGATCAATGGTGCAAGCCACCATTTCTTTCTTTCTTTCAGAAAATTCCAGAGATCTTTTAAAAATTCCATACGGGTTTCAAAACTTGATAATTTCAACTGCAAGATACTTTATTTGTCCTGCGCCAGCTTTTGAAAAAGATAATTTCCCATCACCAAAAAATCCATATCTGTTTTTTGGAAACAACGATAAGCATCTTCTGGCGTATTTACTATCGGTTCATCGCGCACATTAAAACTGGTGTTCACTAAAACAGCACAACCGGTAATTCTTTTGAAAGCCTGCAGCAAATTCCATAATCGCAAATTGGTATGGCGATCCACGGTCTGCAGGCGCGCTGAATAATCAATATGGGTAACTGCCGGAATATCGCTGCGAACAAAATTTAATTTCTCCTCCATCGTCCAGGATTCATAATCTGCCGGTTTGGAAATACAGCGCTCCTTTTTTATTTTTTGAACCAGGAGCATATATGGGGATGATCCCGAGAATTCAAAATATTCTCCGACATCTTCCGCCAAAACAACGGGTGCAAAGGGCCGGAAACCTTCTCTGAATTTGATTTTCAAGTTTAGCTTTTTTTGCATTTCGGGGTTTCGCGCGTCTGCCAAGATACTTCTTGCACCCAATGCCCGCGGACCGAATTCCATTCTTCCCTGGTGCCAGCCAACAACATTCCCCACTGCGATCAACGATGCCACTTTTTCTAATAACTCATTTTCGTTTTGATAATAGGTATGCCCAGCATTATTTTTTTTTATTAAGGAAGAAATGTCCGCATCAAAAAATCCTGTCCCCAAAAAGCTTCCTTTCATTTTATCAGGCTCGTCTCCCATTTCCCTTTCTTTGGAAAAATAAATATAATAGGTCGCCAAAGCCGCTCCCAGTGAGCCTCCTGCGTCACCTGCCGCCGGTTGAATAAAAATGTCTTTAAACAATTTTAAGTCGTGCAGTTTTCCATTGGCCACGCAATTCAACGCAACGCCGCCTGCGAGGCAAAGAAAATCAGCGCCGGTGATTCGCTTTGCCTCCATAGCCATATTAATGACGATTTCTTCGGTCACCTCTTGGATCGCCAGGGCGAGATTACAATGCGATGGTGTGATCATATCGCCCGGTTTTCTTCTCGTAATGCCGAAAAGTTTTTCCCATTGATGATCATTAACCATTCGCAAACCTGTCGCGTAGCTAAAATATTTTTGATTTAAAAAAACCGAGCCATCTTTTTTTATTTCCGTTAATTCGTTTTTAATGATATGCATCATTCTTTTTGTCTCTTCGCCATTAATATTTCCATAAGGCGCTAGTCCCATTAGTTTATATTCACCGGCATTGACCTCAAATCCGCAATAATAAGTAAATGCAGAATACAGCAGGCCCACCGAATGGGGGAAGTGTAATTCCTTTAAAACGGTGATTCCATTTTTTTCTCCTGAACTAATGGAAGCGGTTGACCACTCCCCGACCCCATCAATGGTTAAGATCGCAGCTTTATCAAATGAAGATGGAAAGAATGCGCTTGCGGCATGTGATAAATGATGCTCCGGGAAAAGCAAGAGCGTTTTTTTTCTGTCGAATTTTCCGATCTTCTTTAATGCATCGTAAATGATCTTTTTTAGAAATAATTTTTCTTTGATCCAGACCGGCATCGCCGTTAAAAAAGAGAGCAGGCCTTTTGGGGCGAACGCATAATATGTTTCCAGCAAGCGTTCGAATTTCAATAAAGGTTTATCATAAAATGCGATGGCATCCAGATCATTTATGGAACATGCTGCAAATTCAAGACAAAACCGGATCGCATTTTCAGGGAATGAGGGATCATTTTTTTTCCCGCTAAACCTTTCTTCCTGCGCTGCGGCAATTATTTCTCCATCCCGGATTATAGCTGCAGCAGAATCATGATAAAATGCAGAGATGCCAAGAATTGTCATTAAGCCGAAATTAAATCTTTTCCCGTGAAATTTATTGTGGTGATGCGTTCAACGAATAAGATGGAAAATCTTTTTCCAAAATATTCTTCAATTGCTGAGCGATGATATCGGCCACTTTTTGCGCGCCTGCATTGGTAAAATGCGAAGCATCATAAAAATAAATACTGTTCTTGGGCATCAGGTGAGCGAGATCGATGAGGGGTATATTTTTTTGTGCACAAACTTTCCTGGTAACATCATTATATTCTTCCAGGATCTTCCATAATAATCTTCCGCTCAGCCCCGGTTCGACTTTAAATGTTTCAAGGTTAACACCAGATGCACTGTCAGTGCCAATGCCAAATAAATTGGGTTGCGTGATCAATACCGGTTCAATGCCATGTTTAATGCAAGTGTCCATTAACTGCTCAATTCTTTTTTGATAATTGGGCAGATATTTATTTTGATCATTCAATCTTTGCTGGTAAACAGAATCCGGCAATACAATATCGTTGTCTTTTTTCAGCACGAGCAATTTTTGCGTGGTGTTATTTAATTTTTGCGCGCGCCATCCGCGTGAAAAATTAATTACCAGGTTGATCACTTCACTGTTTTCTGCAATAAAATGTTTGAGATCCGGATAAGCTCCTTTGGTATTTAATTTATCATGAAAGGAAGGCTGATCGCTTTCGACATCATTTATTCCCACTAAGAAGGTGACTATTTTGGGATGCAGTCTAATGATATAATCATTCAGCAAGACCTGGTGCCCAAATGTAGAATGTCCATCGAGCCCCGCATTGTTGAGCCAGATATTCTTGAAGCCATGGCCTAGCGCTACACCCAGTAAAAAAGGCCAGGTCTTATTGTCATTTAGAAATTTACATTCAGTGGTGCTCCCGCCAACAGTGATAATGGAAAGATGATCTTCAAAATTTAGCGGTTTATCAGGACCGCGGAATCCCAGTGCATTTCTTGTATTGACAATGATTGAATCGAGTTTGGGATTGATCGAATTATAGATCGTGGTTTTTTGATCTACCGGTAAAATGATCCTATCGCCTTTCAATCGAAAATGAAAGGGATTGTAAAGACGCAGAAATATTTCCAGGGCAATGAAAACGAACCCAAAAAAATAAAGTATGTACAGCAATTTTCTGACATACTTTACTATTTTCTTTTCAGCTTTCTTATTATTGTTGGTCATTACATGGTATGCGACAACAAAAATAACGTGTTTAAAATTTATTTACCCATCAGATACATTTTACCGTATCCATTTACAAAATATTGGGCAGTATTATCCCCTGTAGCCGTGTATTTATCAAGCGATTTACCATTTAGGTTCGTCACCACACGATAGATGTAAACGCCATTTGCCAAGCGTTGTCCATAGCCGTCGGTTCCATTCCATTTGAATTCGGTGATATTCCTTCCGATATGCAATGGACCCAATTCATCTTCGGTGATTTCACGTACAACCTTACCCGTTATGGTCAAAATTTCAATCTTGATATTCTGCGGCACCTGGCTTCCGGTTATCGTGAATACAAATGCTGTTGATGTGGTGAATGGATTTGGATAATTGAGCATGTTCGAGATCATGGGCTTGGTGATGATGGTGAAGGCGACTTCAAATTGTATGGCGCCTGCCGGGTTACCATAAGCATTCTTACCCGTAACGATCAATTCATAAACATCCCCCTGGGGATTGTATTGTTTGGTGAATGCTGGCGTGAAATCGACTGTTGCCGTATTATCAGCGCTGCTCGCTGCCGGTGTAAATCGCAGCGTATCTGTCCCGTAATTGAAGGCATGCAGTGATCCATCCGGGTATCGCAGCTGTACGTTCACCTCGGAAGTATCCGTTAATAATAAATATTGAGACTGATCTTTTAACTTGATGAGAATATGCGGTTTTGCGGAAACGATATCCTGGTTGAGGATATGTACGCCATCGAATGTCACATCGAGCAAAGGATTTGAATTTTCCGATCGCACATAGAAATTCCTATACACAAAATTATTGAAGAAATATTCTTCGGGTTGTGTGTGCGGATTGACATTCAGATAGATCGTATTCAATCCCGGATAAGCTTTTGTGTCGATCGTATAGGTGATCATTAAGGTATCCCCGCTTATCAGTGGTTTTCTTTTTGGCAATGGGATGACATGGGTGACATTATTGTGATCAATAATGGACATGCTTACCGTCATGCTGTCAAATGCCGTGATGCTGACATTTTTAAAGGCAATTCCAAATTGAAATTGTTGTCCCTGGCTGACGGTATCCTTGGATACAAAAAATAGATTAGGCGCGATCGCTCCTTCCGGAACAGGATCGTAATTAAGACGCCAATATTGCAATTGATAAGGTGTGGCATGCACCGAGTCAATAGCCGTGAGTTTTAATTGTACATAAGGGTATTGAACTGCGCTGATCGCAGAAATATCAAAATCCTGGTTTGCGAGATTCAGATTATAAAGCGGATTTGCGTTTCCTAAAGTATCAATGCCGATGACCTGCAGACCGACTGAGTCTGTGGAAGGGCTTTCAAGGCTATATCCGCGCCAATGAACCTGCTTCCATGCTTTGGCCGGCCCGAATTTTGGAGACACCACATAACCCAACAGATCCGGGGACGGGCAATTGGCTGACACTACTATCCTGTCGTAAATACTGGCGGTAAATGCCTGCTGGGGAACAAAACTCGGATCTCCTTTTTTATACACAAGCGCCCATGCCCTGGGTTGATTGATTGAATCAATTTGTGTAAACCCTGCCTGCAATAATCTACTATATAAAGAATTGTTAGAACCGTATAACGTGGTATCACCTTCCCATGTACTTGAAAAAGAATTGTTGTAATCATAGTCAAAACTTCTTACAACGACCCAGTATCCGGCGGGAATGGAATCCATAAAATTCATGATGGTCTTTCTGCTCGCCGGTGTCATATATGAAAACTCAAAATTGTTTTGTCTGCCGCCACCACAACTTGCGCTGGCACTGCCGTACAGATACAGACTGTTTCCATTGGCATCAACATTGCTCCAGGGTTGAAAGGTGATCGGATTGAATACATTAAATACAAGAGACTGACCAAGACAGGCACTTTCAATACTCATGTTGTTATTTACCGTCACAGAAAAATCCTGTGCTTCGTTACCACCATAACCATACATCGTTTGTCGTATGTACAGGTTATTGATCTGGGTTCCGAAATGCCATTGACGATCTGTTAATAAAGAAATACTGTCTCCTACAGATTGCAGGTGCTGATAATAATGTGATTGATTAAATCCGGGAACACTGGCGTTGATATAGATAAAAGAAAATTCATTCCAAAGGTATTGACCGCCCTGAGCCGGAACTATGGAAACTCTCCAGTAATAAACGGTACTGTCATGATAGGAGATTCCTGGATCGAATTCCAGCACGCCACCAACCTGCGTCAGGAATTTTGAGATCAGTAATGGAGAATTAAACGCCTCGGTGGTATCGATCTCCATCACGTATTGTGTTGAAAGCGCAAATGGATTTGCGGTAGAAGCATACAACTTCTGTGTTGAATTGCTTACAATTGCATAATTGTAAGGATAGATCGGAGTAGCTTCATCCTGATAAATGAATACATTGGTTGTCGCGGAATTATTTTGATAAGTGATCTCAGGAACCACATTGGGAATATTAACGGAAACGGTGATGGCATTTTGTCCCTTGTCCCTGGTAGCCACGATCGGCAATACAACCTGTATGGAATCATTATAAAGAATGCCGGCGATTTTTTTATTGTAAACTACGGCCTTGCTTCCGTCAGGATAGGTGCGCGTGATCGTAACAATAATAGAATCCGAAACCGCTTTCCCCAGATTATATATCGTGGCATTAACCGTGAAACTATTATTGGAGACAGAAACAAAGGCAGGCGAAACAGAGACCTGCGCAGATTCTACATCATAATCCGGCAAGAGCTCCTGATTCAGTTTTAATGCAGGATCACCATGGAGTGTCATCTCTTCTGCGTGCAGCCTTGCGTAATAATCTGTTGGCGCTACATTAATAAGATTCTGCACTGCGTCTGCCTGGATCTTACCCATTGATTTTCCATAATCGGTTATGCCGATATAATTATATAAACCATTTAAAAGAATGTTGAGGTAATTTACGATTCCAAAATGCGTGCTCGCTACAAAGGCTATTGCGCCTTTCTCTTTTGCCAACACCCATGTTTCTGATAAGGTCTTGCTTCCCCCCAGGATCCTTCCCTGGTCAAAAATGAAAAAATCTCCGGCATTACATCCATTCACATAGAATGCAGGATATTTCCCCTGCGAAGTAGCATAGTTTGCGGGATCGTCAAGATTATCTTGTAATGTGGATGCGGAAGAGTGCCCAAAATAATTGAGTATACTGATCCCGCTGGAAAATAGATTTGCCAGCTGTGTGTTTGAAAAATTGCTCACCTGAACGTTACCGTTACAAAAAGTGGAAACGGTGGCGCCGAATAAAGTATCCTGAATAATCTGCTGATAGCTGGCCATGTAATTACACAATACAGCGCCAAGATAAGGATCACTGGCACCGGTCACATGCACCACATTTTTCATCCAGGCTCTGCCTGCAATGGTATTTGGAGAAGTTTGCTGAAGCAGCTCATATTCCTGAACTTTTGCAAGATATGTTTCAACCTCGATGCCACTTATGGCAGATAGTCTCCCGATGGGCGTCAATGGCATTGTCTGAACAGCATCCAGGGAACTCAGTTTATTATCAGATGCGGGATAACCAAAAGTAGGTACGAGTTCGAGCTGTTGAAGAAGGGGACTATTTTCATTACCCCTGCACTCATCATAAGTTACGCCGTGACCAATCAAGAAAACAAATTGAGGTTTTACTGCAAAAGTATTTCTGGCATAATTCAAAAAGTTCTTTATAGACGAAGGATGAAATTTTATGCCAAATGAAAATTGATCCAGCAGCTCGTTGATGTCCACAACCGTCGCACTGAATCCTCCGCCGGCTGCTGAACTTCTATAATTTTTGTATTCAACGATCGGGTTACCGTTCGCGCCTGTATATAGCAATGGATTGCTGATAATAATATAATTGCCCTGGTTTGCGCTGTTGGCGAAGTTCACAAATGTTTTTGGGGTCAGCGAGGTAACCGTACTGATGTTCGAGGCATCTTCGCTCACCATCACAAAATTTCTCGTGGAAGCAGATGCTGGCAATTCGAAATAAAATATATTACCTGCAGCAACAATTGCTGCATATCTGGCGCCTGTCGTCATATCATACAATACCGGAGTGCTGGCAGAATTGAACCCGGTGATCTTTAAAAGATATCCGGTTCCTCTCCCTGGTAACTGGAAAGGAAAATTTGCTGCACCGTTGAAATTAAAAAACCGCGGGTAGGTAAGCTCGAAAAAAGAACTGACTATCCAGTCATTCGGATTGGTGCAATTATTTTGAAACTGAACACTGGCATTACCGGAAGAAAGATTACTGAGCGGAACATTTTCTGTAGTAAGCAGATCACTGAAATTATCCATTTCCGTATCCACCAGTACAAAATTATTTATGCTTGCCTGCACGGTCCTCAAATTGGATGCATCTCCAACAAGTCCGAATTTCAGTGAAGCGTTGGGACCACCCGGATACACATTGAGGTTGGTCAATGTATTATCAGTAACAGAGGAGGTGCCGTTGATATTACCACCAGCCCAGAATTCACCAATATCATAGGAGGACGAATAAACATATTCCCCTACATCCGCTGCATAACCAGGATTTATCTGGTATTTATTATAAACCCCTGCCGTGTACATCAGATAAGGTTCTACCGGCAATACATTTCCGGTGGTATCATTGGTCGCATTTAAATAATGAAATGGTGTAACGGTGGTATTGACAGTTAAAAAATAAACTGCTGTATCTGTCTCTAAACTCCATTGTGTTGTATGCTGGGATGTTGGACTTCTGTACAAAGCTTTGTCCGGCTTTCCATCGTTCATTTGTCCCCAAAACTCGATATAGTCTGTAGGTCCCATCAGTCCGCTTGCCACAGACGTGTAAATAGGAACTTCCTGCCCGTTCCTGAATAATTGAAAGGACTGTGCCTGCACATTTGCCAGTCCCGCACCCGATAATACGGATTCAGGAATTCTGTAGACTCCGTTTGTCGCAACTTTAAATTTAAAATATTGCTTGCTGAAATCTATCCACTCATTGTTGTAAGGTTGCGCCTCGACAACGAAGGCAGCAAGTAACAATAATATGGTAAAAATTTTCTTCATAATATTTTGGCTTCGTTCCAAAGGGTAAACGATTATTTTTTAATTGTTCTGCTCCTCAGATCAACTTTCAATGAAAACACATGTGTATACAATGGATTTGATTGATTGGCCAGGTTCGTGAACGCATAATCGATTTGCACGTCTCCGATCTTAAATCCTGCGCCGACACTTGGCTGATAGATCCATATCTTTTTTTGATTTGTCGTGTCCTTGTCGTCAAGCACTTTTTGAAAATTATCCATACCGGCGCGCACAAAAAAAACATTGTTGTAAGATAATTCCAAACCAATCCTGGGATCGATACTCACGGGGTTGGAACTCACTACTTCATTTCTTGGTCCGTCAAAAGTGATGTCCAGGTCTGCTTCTGCCAATAAATTAAGTTTCTTACTCAGTTTGAAATTATAGGAACCCCCCAGCACCAATTGCGGCGCAGTTAATTCTGTCGATTTGATCGGTATATCGTTATTGGTCACATAGAACACTTCACGCATCTGCTCGTCGATACTATAACTCCACGCGTTGAATGTGGTGGTAACGTCCTTTGCCATGATCCCCAACTTCCAGCGACTTCCGCTGAACAGGGCGCCGGCATCGAATCCAAAACCCCAGGCAGAAGCAAAATTCCCGGCAATGCGATGGATTACCTTTGCATTGATGCCAAAGCTGATATTGGTGCTGCCAGACGATTTTATTTGTTGCGCCAGAGAAAGAAGAAAAGCATAGTCAGCAGAAGAAAAAGTAGTGATATTGCTGAAGTTGATGCTTCCATCGGGCTGCACAAGAAAAACAGTATTGGGAATATCGTCAACAGCAAAACGCAATAAGGTAAGCGCTAAAACTCTTTTATTGTCTTTTAAAGGAAGAACAAGATTTGCAAAATCGTATTTGCCGATGCCTGCAAAATATTCGGAGTGCATCAAATTTAGTTGCGGTTGATCTTTTACAAAGGTCAACGCCGCAGGATTCCAATACCCGGCAGTTCCATCAGTAACCGAAGCTACCTGGGCATTGCCCATCGACATACCGCGGGCACCCGCGCCTATATTGAGAAATTCATTGGAATATTTTTCGAATTGTGCAGATGCAGCAAAGCACAGCATGACGCCGGTAAGGGTTAAAAAGAGGTAAAGTTTTTTCATCCGGTTTATATTTACTCGCTCAACTGCCAGATGAAACGAATCGCTTGTTTGGAACATGCCGCATCAATTTAAACATAAGCTTTTTTGTTTTCAAACGGTACAGCGTTCATTTCATCATAGAATTCTGGTAATGTCTATGATATTTTTTTGCATTTTATAATACGTGAAAAAACACATTTTTGTTGCTATTTCAACGTCATATGCTAATTTTCTCTAACGGTCTTTTAGTCAGAATATTGCGCATATTAACAAAGTACATGCTAATACTTTATTTTTGCACAAATTGATGAACAACGAGTTATGAATCTGATCGAAGAATTACGCTGGCGCGGCATGATACAGGATATTATGCCGGGTACCGAAGAACAATTAAATAAGGAGATCACCACCGCTTATATCGGCTTTGACCCCACTGCAGAAAGTCTGCATATTGGCAGCTTGGTTCCTATCTTATTACTGGTGCATTTGCAAAAGGCAGGTCACAAACCGATCGCGCTTGTCGGCGGGGCAACCGGAATGGTCGGCGATCCGAGCGGCAAAAGCGAAGAAAGAAATTTACTGGACGAGGATACCCTGAACAGAAATCTTGCAGGCGTAAAAAAACAATTGGAAAAATATCTTGATTTCGATCCTTCAAAAAAAAATGCTGCAGAAATTGCCAACAACTATGACTGGTTCAAAGAGATGAGCTTTCTTCATTTCATCCGTGATGTCGGCAAACACATTACCGTGAATTACATGACTGCAAAAGACAGCGTCAAAAAAAGACTGGAGAGTGAAAATGGAATGAGCTTCACGGAATTCACTTATCAGCTGGTGCAGGGTTATGATTTTTATTGGCTCTATAAAAATAAAAATTGCAAACTGCAGATGGGCGGAAGCGATCAATGGGGAAATATCACAACCGGAACAGAATTGATAAGAAGAAAAGATGGCGGTGAAGCATTCGCGTTCACCTGTCCGCTGATCACCAAAGCAGACGGAGGAAAATTCGGCAAAACAGAAAAAGGAAATGTCTGGCTTGATAAAGAAAAAACATCCCCCTATCAGTTCTTTCAATTTTGGCTCAATGCAAGCGATGCAGATGCGCAAAAGTGGATAAAGATCTTTAGTTTTCTTAAAAAGGAGGAGATCGATACCTTAATAGCAAAACATCAGGAAAACCTTGCTGCACGGGAATTACAGAAGGCGCTGGCAAAAGCCGTGACCGTTTTTGTACATGGTGAAGAAGAATATTTAAATGCGATCAAAACAACAGAGAAACTTTTTGCAAATCAATCTGCTCCCGCCGAATCATTAAGCGAAGAGGATCTGATGAATCTTGAAGGCCTTGTACAATGCGATTATTCTTCCGAGAAAATAAATGCGGGTGTCGACATCATCAGTTTTCTCGCAGAGACAAATATTTTATCAAGCAAGGGGGAAGCAAGAAAAATAATCCAGGGTGGCGGAATCAGCATCAACAGAAAAAAGATCGAGAACCTGCAATTGATGGTTGATCGTTCATTATTACTCCACAACAAATATCTGCTTGTTCAAAAAGGAAAGAAGAATTATTATCTGGTGAAAACAGTTTAAAAAAAATGATGCGCTGCCAAATTTGATACAGTGGATCCCGGCAGGATCGCATTCTGGAGAAATCTGCCATCGATTCATCCTGGGATCTGCAATAAGATCAGCCCAGCAGGTGCTTTTTTTCTCTATAGATCTTCAGCACAAATTCTCCAAACAAGGTATTTGCCCAGGCAAACCATTTGCGCGTAAATTTAGTGGGGTCGTCCTTAAAAAAACTCTCGTGCATAAAACCAGTGCCGGCATGTGTTCTCTGCAACATGCTCAAACAGCTTTTTATTTCTTTATCATCAATGCTGGTTAATCCACGCATGATAATGCTCAGCGGCCAGATCATATCTTTACCCGCATGTGGTCCGCCGGTTCCTTCACCAGCGGCGCCGCTAAAGAAAAATGGATTATCTGCTGATAAAACAAATTGACGCGTATTCCGATAAACAGGATCTGTGCTCGCCGCAAAATGTAAATAGGAAAGAGATAATAAGCTTGGCACATTGGCATCATCCATTAAATTATGACTACCGAGGCCATTTGTCTCATACACATACATCGTTCCATATTGCGGATGATTTATGATCCCATAATTACTGATCGCCTCTCCAAGCGCATAATATAGACTTTGCGATTGCTTGTAGATCTCATTATTCTTCATTACCTCTTTTGCGATCTCGCTGAGATAGTTCAGGGCAACCATCGCAAAACAATTCGAGGGAATTAAAAATGGAAATATGGTCGCATCATCACTCGGACGAAACATCGAATGAATCAATCCGACTTTTTTTGTGGGATAACCATAGCCTCCCAGCGGAACACCGTCGGTGGCCCAACTTGTCGTTCTTTCAAAGTGATAAGGTCCCTCATTCTCCAATCTTTGCTGCTCTTTGAAGGTTTTCAATACTGATCGCATCGCCTCTTTCCAGTCATCATCAAAAACAGAAACATCACTGGTGATCTTCCAATAGAAATAACTCAAGCGGATCGGATAACACAGACTGTCTATCTCCCACTTACGTTCATGTATACCGGCTTTCATATCTGTAATGTCCGTTTTCTTCCATTCACTGATCTTGCTTGCATCTTTATAAAAAGCATTTGCGTATGGATCAAGCAAAATACATTTCACCTGGCGATTGATAACACCTTTTATCAACTGCCGCAGATCCTTATCCGCATTACAAAATGGCAGATAAGGAAAGACCTGTGCGCTGCTATCGCGAAGCCACATGGCATCGATATCGCCGGTGATGACATAGGTATCCGGTTTGCCATCCACAGTATCAAAATCAACAGTGGTGTCTAATGTATTGGGGAAACAGTTTTCAAAAAGCCAGGCAATTTCTTTATTGCCGATATTGTTTTTTACTTCATCAATTGTTTTTTCAATCACGGGGCTTTTGAACCTGCGCTGCGATTCAGGGATTCGGACGAGCGGAAAATCTTTTGAAAAACCCAATGGATATCTGGCGACAAAAAAACCTGCTGATGCCAAGGAACTTTGATGAATAAATTTTCTGCGCTGCATAATGGTTAATGGTCGGTGCTGAATGGTGAATGACAATTGCGCAAACTTACACATTCTGGTGCTTGAGGTCTCCCCTATTCTACATCAACTTGTTTGCGAATAAGTGCTCCGTCTTTGGCTTCCATCAAAAATTTTCTTTCTGCGATATCATAACCATTTCCTTTTTCACAAAAATGCACCCTCAGGTTTTCGATGCTGATGGGATTGCCGTCGGGGATATCAGCGATATTGGAATGAAGAATATTATGCCCGTCAATGATAATGATAAGACCGCTGCCAATCGCTTCCAAACGATTGCCATTGGTGAGCAACATGCCCGTGTCCTCGCTTAATCCGATACCAATGCATGATGGATTTGTGGCCACTGCCTGCGCCAAACGATTAAACCTTCCGCGTTTTTCAAAATGAGAATCGATGATGACGGTATCAATAAAACCCAACCCGGTCGTGATCTTGACCTCTCCTTTCAAATGTGCCCTTGCTGCATTGCCTTCATAGATCATCGTGTTGCTCATGGCCATGGCACCAGCAGAAGTCCCCGCGATCACAAAACTTTCCCTGCGGTAACGATCATGCAGGGTTTTTAAAAAATCGGTGCCGCCGAAGGTTGCACTCAGCCGTAACTGGTTACCGCCGCTGAACATAACACCATTGCATACACGTATTCTTTCGAGATATTCTTCTTTCATCGCATCTTCGCGGTTGCGGATATGCATCACGCCGATATTGGTGCAGCCGATCTTTCCAAAAGCATTGAGGTAATTGTTGCCCACTTCGTAAGGGATGGTCGATGCTGTAGTAATGACCTCTATCTGTGAAAGCGGACCACCAGCTTCTTCAACAATCCGGCGCAGGATTCCCAATTCAAAAAAATTGAGATTGCTTCTGTGCACATCCCCATTCTCATCAGAGCCCTTATCTTCCGCACCGCCAATAGCAATCAACTTTCCAACAGGTAAAGACATGCGATTTAATGTTTAGTATCAAACAAAAATAACGGAAATGAGCTATTAAGAATTGTTTTAAGAGCATTATTTATGAAGTCAGCTGATTGGAATTATTGAATTTCATCACACCAAACTTTATTTTGTTTTATCAGTCAAAAAATCTTCTATCGTTTCTTCCCATTTTTCAGGTTCATTTTCATAAAGATTTTCATGACCGCTTTTTTCATAAACCACTAATTTTTTTGCAGAGGGTATGTTTTTATATATTTCTTGGATTTCAGTTTCGGTGACGCCTTTGTCTTTTTTGCCCCACTGCAAAAGAACGGAGCATTTAATTTTTTTTACATACTCTTTTGGCTCTATGTTAAATGCCCAAAAACCATTGATAGCTCCTCCCCAAAAGGTTAACAGACCACCTAGTGGCTCTGAAGGGAAACCTGCCATTCTCATTTTGCCTTCAACGGTTGCCGGTAAAGAAGCAAAAGGCATTTCCAGGATTATTTTCTGAGGATTTAAATCATAATCGGCAATGGCTTTTGTAATGGTCGCAGCGCCTAAAGAAATTCCATAAAGGATTATCGTTCTTTCTCCGTTATTCTTTAAATAGTCAAAAGCAGCCTTTACATCTTTAGCTTCGCGGTATCCAATCGTACAGGTATTGCCCTGACTTTGGCCGTGTGCACGAAAATCGACCAAGAGCGTCGAGTAACCCATTTCATTAAAAAAATTACTTTGCGAGAGATTTGATGATTTCTCACCGCCGTGTCCATGAAACAAAGCAACGGTACCTTTCGCATTGGGAACACGGATAAGCCATGCATCTAAAATCAATTCGTCGTCTGTTTTTAACTTGAAGTGCGTAAATGCAGAATCAGGGGTAGCGCCGTTTAATTTTTCCAGCTTAAACCCCAACAAAGCCACTTTTATTTTCCCAAAAAAACCTGCTGTTTGCTCTGACAATGGTTTCACGGTACCATGCTCATAAAAATGAGTGAGATGATATGCTTGATTAATTACAATGATATTAATCAAAACGAAAAGCGACAGTACAATTAGGTAAAATTTCCTGAAACGTTTAGGCTTTTTATTTTTCATTCGGATAAATATGCGTGATTTTAAAAGTCACACGGATAGCAAGGTCAAAGATCGAACAAATTATTTTCCTATCAGACACTTCACATCATTCAACCTATATTCTAAAAGCGCCGGGGATTTCAATCTGCACCTAAACAAGTTATTTTGCCAGTCGTAATGTCAACGCTTGCAAAGTCGTGCTTTCCATACACCACAGATATTTTGTCATGTTCAAGTTTAAGATAGCGGATTGAAGGATTTCCAACAAATGGTGTACCACAGGTCTTAATTATGTCAGCTCTCCATTTTACTTGTCCATTTTGTAATGCGATCAATGTTTGCATATTTTCATCTACATAAAAAATTTCTTTGGTGCTGCTTTCAATTCCTCGCATGCTCGTTTTGTAGAAATTCACTTCAGTGTCTTTGGAAATTTTTGTAGAGTCAACCGTAATGGTGGTTTGTCCACATACATTAATTGTAGTCAAACTAAAAGCAACAATACAAATGATCAGTTTTGTCATAATAATTATGAAGCGCTCAGGTTCAATTGTCATCAACAATCTGATTTATGACAATAGATATCCTGGTACAAAAAATATAATTATTCAAAATCAAAAATTAAAATTTGCCACATTCAATTTTCATAGCACTAATACAATATTTAAAATTGTTATCGATAAGCAGATGGTAAAATACAATAATTTTTATTGCGGATATCTTGTATTTTCTTCAAATTATAAAACTGAAGTTCGAATACTGGCTACTCATTCCGGCAATCGGATTGAAATGAAAATCCTGAATAGAAATTCGGCTCATCGCTTAATAAGAAAGCCATTCTTTTGTTAACGTATTATTATTTGTTTCAAAATTCTTGAAATTTGCCAATAGTCGGTGCAACGCTTGGTGATGTATCAATGTCAGAGATTAACAATATGAAACAAGAAACTTTATGAAAAAGATAATCAGTGTATGCGTTTTGATTTCAACCATGATCATTTTTATTGCATCATGCAACAAAAATAACAGTACAACAAGTAAATCAGGCTTGACCTTATCAAATGCTACCGTAAAAAAAGGGCAGCCACTTGTTGTTACTTCAAATGTTTCGGGCGGATTTGTTAAATGGACGGTCAACCCTTCCTCTGCGGGCACCTGGGTAAATGCTTCTGGAAATAAATCGGTGATATTGTTTTCAAATGCAGGCTCATATACGATTACCGCAAATTATTTTACAGATTCAGTTGCGCCTGTGCCATACGACAGCAGTTCTTCCGGGGTTGTTGTCACCGACAGCATTTACAACGATTCATCCGGACAATGGGCGCATTGTGATGCATTGGAGCAGGTTCCTATAGCGAATAATGACCAAATATTTTTAACGCCCATTTCCTATTCTGATACCGGTCTGGTATTATTGGCCCATACCTTACAAACCTATGGGAATTATTATCCAACACTCGGCTTTCCGCAGATAACGGATAGTGCGGATGGCACATATATTTTTGGATTTGGCGAGGTCACAGAATCGCCATGCAATAATTCTACAAGCACCCCTACACCGGCAGCAGGCACGCTATCGCTTGCGGGATTGACCAACGGTGTTCATAATTTTACGCTTACCCTTAATAATGCAATTTATCAGGGCACATTAACTGTGACAGATACTGAATGCACTTTCATTTGGAATTATACTTCCGGGATAATAATATCACCATTGACCATAACAAAACAATAATTATCCGAACCATTAAAAAAAAGTGAGCGTCGATACGGCTCACTTTTTTATTTTCATCCCTGTTTGCTGAATTATTTTCCCGGTATTGAGGGTCTCACTTCTATTTTACTCGGTAATGTTCGTGGAGGCATTTTTAAGAGATCAGCAACGATCTGACCGATATCTTCCGGTTGTATTTTCCAGGTATCCATCTCCGTTACTGTGTGATTATTAAAATTCGTAGCCACAGATCCGGGCATAATGGTAGTGACCTTAATTCCATACTGCCGCAGGTCGAGCATGATCGCCTGGCTGAATCCAACCAATCCGAATTTACTGGCATTATACGCAGAACCATTTGCGAAAAAATTAGCGCCCGCAAGGCTGGCAATGGTAATTATATATCCCTTTGATTCTTTCAGCGCATTAATACTTGCTTTTACACTATTAAAAACTCCGGTAAGATTGGTATCCATGGTTTCTTTCCATTGCGCTGCAGATAGATTTTCAATGGAGGCAAGATGACCAACCCCCGCATTAGCCACAAGCACATCCAGCTGTCCAAAATGACTGATAACAGATTCAACGGATCTTATTTCAGATTCGAGGGAACTGACGTCTGATGCCAGAGCCAGTATTCTGGAAGGATCTTTGCTTAATGATTCAGCGGCTTTCTTTGCAGACTGCAAACTGCGGCTGGTGATGGCCACTCTCATCCCATTGTTGATCAGGACCTGAGCAATACCTAGTCCTATTCCTTTGGAGCCTCCGGTTATATAGGCAACTTTATTATTGATGTCGTTCATAACACTATTTTTTATTGATGAATTTGAATACGAATTTATCCTGTTCTGTTAATTTAACCGGTAAAATAATTCCTCAGTTCCGAAACCTCTTTGCGAAATAAAAAATAATGACTCCTACAGAAATAAATACCAATGCAAATATGGAAGCAAACCCTGTAGAAAGGAAAATCCAAATCCACATGCTGATGGAAACGATCACCGGCAAGGGATAAAGCCACATTTTGAAAGGAAGATCTTTAGATCCATATTTTTTTCGCAATAGCACAACGCCAATTGCCTGCGCAACAAACTGAAGCAAAATTCGCATGGCTAAAATGCCGTCAATGGCATATTTCATTTTAAATAATAAACTGAACAAGAAAGCAATGGCGCCCAAAAAGAGTAGTGAGACATAAGGGAAATTTTTTGTCGGATGCAGTTTGGCAAATTCCGGGAAGAATGCGCCATCTTTTGCAGCAGCATAAGGAACGCGGCTGTAGCCCAGTGTTGAAGAGAATAAAGAGGCGAAAGCTACAAATAAGATCACTCCTGTTGCAATGCCTGCTGCTTTGCCGCCCGAAATATTTCTGATGAATTCACTCACCACAAATTTATTTTTCATCGCATCCTGCCAGGGGATTACGCTGGTCACGCTCATATTCATCAATAGATAAAGTATGGTGATGCCAAAAACAGAGATGAGCATGCTGCGTGGAATATTTTTTTGGGGATTTATTATTTCTCCTCCAAGGTGACAGACATTATAATATCCGAGAAAAGAATAAATGGTCTTTACGGATGCTTGTCCCAGTGCGACAAAGAATAGTTGGTTCAGTGCAATGTTATCATTAATATGCTTGAGTGGTTCCAATATCTTTCCGTGTGCAATGCCACCGGCAATGATCCAGGTAAATATAACGATGATGCCTATCCACAAAACAATACTCAGCTTTCCGATCTGTTCAATTTTTCGATATAATAAAATAATCACAAAAACGATGACGGCTCCGGAAATCGCTTTTTCTTCAAAAGAACTAAGGGGAACAAAAAAACTTAGGTATTCCGAAAATCCAATTGCTGCAGAAGCCATTACCAGCGGGGCCTGTATCAGGGTTTGCCACACGTACAAGAAAGAAAATAATTTACCCCATTTATGTTCGCCGTATGCCACTTTCAAAAAATTATAACTGCCTCCGGCTAATGGATAGGCAGCACCAAGCTCGCTCCATATCAATGCGTCAGCAAAAGATAAAAATGCGCCGACAAACCACGCATACAAAAAACCGGGCCCTTTTGAGATTTGAATGACCAGGTATAAGACGACGAACGGACCGATACCCACCATATCGATCATGTTGATGGCCGTAGCCTGAAGGAGGGTTATTTTTCGACTGAGAGACTGAGACAAATTGATTATTGATTTATTTTTCAGTAAACAGCAAACGGCGAGCAGTAAACAAATCGTAGTTTATATATCGTACTTTATCCTTGTTTTGCAAATTTTTCAATCGCTTCCACCAGCAGGTCCAGGTTTTTTGTTGTTGTATAAACATTTGGAGTCACACGCACTCCGTGAATATTTTCCCATTCAATCCCGACCGCATGAATCTTGTATTTATCAAACAAAAATGAATCGAGTTCGCCCGGCTTTTTACCTTCAACATTAACGGTACCGATGGCGCAGCTAAATCCTGGTTTTAACGATGTTCCGATTTTCACTTTCGGGATATCTTTCACTTTACTCATCCAGTAATTCTTCAGATAAAACAATCGTTTTTCTTTTCTTTCCGGTCCGATCATGTCGAAGAATTCAATGGCCTTTCCCGTTGCCTCTTCGATAAAAAACGGTCTTGTTCCGAGATTCTCAAACTTGCGTATGTTATCACTTTTGGGTTCGCCGCCGGCAAACAAGGGATACAAATTTTTTATTTTTTCTTTCTTTACAAAAAGCAAACCGGTGCCAATGCAGGCTGCAAGCCATTTGTGAAGACTCGTTCCAAAATAATCGCAGCCCAGGTCAGGAATGGTAAATTGAAAATGGGCGAAGCTATGCGCGCCGTCAACGAGCACTTCAATTCCGCGCTGATGCGCGGCATCGGCAATTTTTCGCACCGGCATTATTTGTCCGTTCCAGTTTATGATGTGCGTAATATGAACAATCTTTGTTTTTGAGTTAAAGGCGTTGATGTATTGATTGGCGAGATAATCGTTGTCTTCACTGGGTAATTCCAAATTCAGCCAGACCAATTTTATTCCATCGCGCAGTTCGCGTTGTTTCCATGCGTTGATCATGTTGGGGTAATCCTGTTTGGTCAGCACCACTTCATCTCCTGCTTTTAGGTCCAGACCAAAAATCACTGTCTCCAGTGCTTCTGATGCATTTCTTTGCATGGCAATTTCTTCGTTGGAGCAGCCTGCAAGCTTCGCTAAATTCTGCCGCAGTGGTTCGCGCCCCTGATCAAGGATTCTCCACATATAATAACTCGGACCTTCATTGGAAAGATCAAAATATTTTTTCATCGCATCCTGGACAATCTTTGGCGAGGGAGAAACGCCTCCGTTGTTGAGGTAAATAAGATTCGGAGAAACGGTGAAAGATTCCTGCACATAATACCAAAAATCTTCATCGCCCGCGAGCTCTTGCGCGGACCGGTTTTCTGCGCTCATTATTGTTTTTTGCAGATTACGGCTCCATGCAGGTTGTGTCAGTGAACTAAGAAATGCCGAAGCTGATAATGTACCAAATGTGTTGAGAAAAGAACGGCGATTATAGTCTCTCATGTAAGTGGGTTTGAAGAAATAAATATAAGAATAAGCGGTGAGCTATGAGCATCGGGCAAACAGAAGACCAAGAGCTCATCGTTGAGATCAGGCAAAGCGTGTGAGGTGATGACGCTGAATCAGGAACAAAAGTTGGTAACAAAAAAGAAAAAAACTAAATTACCTATCCAACTAATTTTTTATGAAGATTATTGAAATCAAAGTATTGAAAGGCCCGAATTATTGGAGCATTCGCCGTCCTAAACTTATCCAGATGAAACTCGATCTTGAGGAAATGGAACAACGCCCAACGAATTCCATTGCAGAATTCAGAGAAAGGTTGGAGAAATTATTCCCTTCCATGTATGCACATCGTTGCAGTGTTGGCGAGCCTGGTGGTTTTTTTCAACGTGTAGAGGAAGGAACCTGGATGGGACATGTTATCGAGCATATTGCACTGGAATTGCAAACGCTTGCCGGAATGGACACAGGTTTTGGCCGCACCCGCGGGACAGGCAAAGAAGGGGAATATTATGTGGTGTTTAGTTATATGGAAGAAGATGCGGGCGTTTATGCTGCTCGCGCTGCCGTGAGGATCTCACAAGCGCTCGCTGATAATATAGATTATGATCTGCAGGAAGATATTCAGCAGTTGCGTGAAATTCGCGAGGACACCAGACTGGGTCCATCTACCGCCTGCATTGTTGATGAAGCCGTGAAGCGCGGCATTCCCTTTATTCGACTGAATAAGCAATCGCTGGTGCAATTGGGTTATGGCGTGAATCAAAAAAGAATTCGTGCAACGATTGCCAGCACTACCTCTTCTATTGCTGTGGATATCGCCTGCGATAAAGAGGAAACAAAAAATCTCCTGGAAGCAGCCGAGATCCCTGTACCCCGCGGCACGATAATAAGAAATGAAGAAGGGTTGAAAGATGCCATTGACAGAATCAGTTACCCCATCGTCTTAAAGCCGATCGATGGTAACCATGGGAAAGGCGCTACCACAAATATCATGAATTGGGAGCAAGCTGTGACCGCGCTTGCCGCCGCACAAAAATATTCACGTAGTGTTATCTGCGAAAAATTCATTACCGGTTTTGATTTTCGTGTACTGGTGATCAACTCCAAATTTATTTGCGCGGCATTGAGAACACCGGCATCAGTAGTTGGAGACGGGGTTCACGATATTCAATGGCTGGTTGATGAAACAAATAAAGACCCGCGCCGCGGTTATGGTCATGAAAAAGTACTAACGCAAATAAAAATCGATGAGTTCACCCAAAAGATGCTGGTTGATAAAGGATATACATTGCAAACAATTCCTGCAAAAAATGAATTGGTATTATTAAAACCGACAGCCAATCTCAGCACCGGCGGCACTTCCACGGATGTAACGGATGAAGTTCACCCGGTGAATATTTTTATGGCAGAAAGAATCGCCAGGATTATCGGGCTGGATATCTGTGGGATCGATATCATGGCACCGGACTTACGGTTACCCATAACCGAAAATGGCGGCGCCGTGCTGGAAGTGAATGCAGCCCCCGGTTTCCGCATGCATATTGAACCCTCAGAAGGGCTGCCCAGAAATGTCGCGGAACCGGTTGTTGACATGCTTTATCCAAAAGGGACAAATGGCAGGATCCCGATCATCGCCATTACCGGAACAAATGGAAAAACGACGACAGCGAGGTTAACGGCGCATATTGTGAAAACGGCAGGATACAAGGTTGGTTATACGACCTCCGATGGTGTATATATTCAAAATCAAATGATGATGAAAGGTGATTGTACGGGCCCATTAAGTTCTTTGTTTGTATTGAAGGATCCCACGGTTGATTTCGCCGTGCTGGAATGCGCGCGTGGCGGGATATTAAAATCAGGCCTGGCATTTTCAAATTGTGATATAGCGGTTGTCACCAACGTAACTGCCGATCATCTCGGCCTCGGCGGCATTGATAATCTGGAACAAATGGCGAAAGTAAAAAGTGTTGTTCCCGAAACGGTCTATAAACATGGCTTTGCCATTTTAAATGCTGATGATGATCTGGTTTATGCAATGAAGGATAATGTAGAATGTAATATCGCATTGTTCAGTATGGATGAAAACAATCCGCGCATAAAAAAACATTGTGGCGATGGTGGTATCGCAGCGGTCTACGAAAATGGATATATATCGCTTTTAAAAGGAACATGGAAAATCCGTATCGAAAAAGTATCAGAAATTCCTTTGACCTTCGGCGGCAAGGCGATCCATAATGTGATGAACACATTGCCTTCGGTCCTTTCTACCTATCTTTTTAGAAATATTAAAGTAGAGGACATTCGGTTGGCGCTGCAAACTTTTATTCCTTCGCCGGTGCAGACTCCGGGGAGACTGAATTTATTTCAGTTCAAACATTTTCAGTTTCTGGTTGACTTTGCGCATAATCCTGCCGGACTTGAACTGCTCTGTGATTTTGTGAGCAAGATGGATGGCGCTCCGAAGATCGGCATCATCAGCGGTACGGGTGACAGGCGCGATGATGATATTCGGGAACTCGGAAGGATCTCCGCAAGACATTTTGATGAGATAATAATCCGTCAGGATAAAAACTTACGGGGACGCACAGCCGAAGAGATCGTATCCTTATTGGTTGAAGGAATAAATGAGACAAAGCAGAAAGAAATTCCCTTAACGATCATTCACAAGGAAAAAGATGCGATCATCCATGCTTATAAAAATGCAATACCCGGATCATTAATCACCATCATGTGTGATGTCGTTCCTGATGCACTTGAATTCATTAAAAATTTAAAAGAAGAAGAAGATACAAGATCAGCTCAACAACCATCGGTCAACGGGCAGCAGCTAGTGCACGATAAAGCATAACCAGCGCTTTGACTTATCAAACTTTCCTTAGATTCTTTTGGAACATGGCTCGCCAAATCCTAATTTTGCAATCCATTTTAAGGATTGCCCGATAGTATAATGGTAGTACGACAGATTTTGGTTCTGTTTGTCGAGGTTCGAATCCTCGTCGGGCAACGATGATTACAAGCAAACTATTGTAATACAACATTTTACAATAGTTTTTTATTTTAGGGGACAAGCAAGAAGGGACCGTTTAGTTCGATGTTACAAAAAATCTAGATAATCTTGTCGCGGCTAACACTGAGATTAGTGGGTGATATTATAATTACGGAAGTAAGATTGACAGGAACACAGTTTTTTTGCATTTCATTCATGGCAGGGTGCTCCAAATTTTTATGTGCCGGAATATTGTCCAGGAGCGGAGACTTTTAATTTTTGAAGCCAACAGCCTACTATATTGGTTAATTAGTTGGAGGTATTTGGCGATTAGTTCCACTATTTAATCCGATAAATTTTCTCCAAAAGTTTCCCTAAGTCAGTTGAGCCTTTAAGTATTATTATTTGATTTAGGCCAATGTTCTCATTTTGTTTCATAAGATTTCTGGCAGATTGCGCAATAAAGTTTTGGTGAGAATGATCCATCATCGTTTTGCGATGAGATATTAATCAGAGGACTACCACAGGTGGGACAGTTACTTTTGAATGTAGGCAAAAAATTTGCTGAAAGTCCTGGATGAAATTCTGAAGAATAAATTGTGTAGGGCTCTGGAGAATAGCCTGTAGAAGCGCTGTTCTGGTTGGCAATGCCGTATATATCGAAGCCAGTGGATCCGATGTATCCGCTGTACCCACTGTAACCACTACCACGGGGAGAAAGTGTAAATATATCATTGCTGAATGGGTACTTCTTTGGGATATTAGTTTCTTCATTTTTGATTTTCGTTAACTCTGTCGCGTTGGGCAAGGATGCTACTGCTTCGGAATTATTGAATGAGCTCAATCCAGAAGACAATGTATTGTAACATTCAACAATAATGGATGGATTATTTTTTTTTAATTCTTCGAGCAAAAACGTATTTAAGTAGCATTTTTCTTTAAATTGAAACATATAATCTTTGTCGTTAGCAATGATCCATAAATGCTTAATTGTTTTCGTTTCTTCGAGTAATTGTTCCCAATTCAGTTGGTCACCGATAGGATCGTTTTTTTTCCCCGGTGGATTACCTAAACCTTTCCGATTCTTGGCACGAGACACTTGTTCTTCAGTAGGCGGCAGAGCTTTCGCAAAAATTTTATGAAGAGTTTTAGAAACTTTATCTGTAGAATTGCTTATTTTGTCAATGAGATGTGTGGTAATGTGTTGCAATGTTTGTTGCTGTTGAGAAATTTGTGTGTTCAATGTTTTCGTTTTTTTGTTCCACTGTTTAATTGTTGGATTAGTATCAGTATTTAAATGTTCCGGCAACTGAACGTTTAAGGTTTTAATTTGTCCAGTATAATTGGCAAATGATGCACGAAAAACATCCAATTTATTTCTTGTAACCTCATTTTTTATTTGGTCAGTTATAAAAATGTATGACTTTATTTCTTTCACTGATTTAAGAAGTTTTTTGAATTCTTGGGAATTAGTATCGAAAAACCTCAAATAAATATTAGCGTCTATGAAAATCAATTTTAATTTTTGCGGAAAGGGTTTGTTTTTTGGAGCAACCATATTAAATCGCGGAGATTTTTTTAAATTCAAATTTACAAAGTCTTCTCCTTTAGATTTTTAATTATATAATCAGATACTTCTTTTGCCAGACTTAGTGACCAAGCGGCAGGCGCAGACACTTCAGAAACAAACAACTTATCATCGGATGCAAGCCCTGCCATTAAGAAATTTCTAACCGACACAACATCAGCAATTGTCCAAATCATACAAGAGTTATTTGTGATAAAAGCGTAAGTACCATATCTTCTAATCAAATCCTTGAATTGGATTGTCTTTTGATTGTTTATAAGCTTAAATTCAAAAACTATAATTATTTGCTTCATCTTGTTTGTATCATTTTGTGAATTTCAGATGAAATAAGTTTGACAAGTTTAATGCAATCCTCTGCATCCTTGACCGATATTTTATTCTCTTTTGGTTCCGTTTGAGTAAGATCGTGGTCCCCACAGTGTACAATGGAATGTCTCATATTGGTAAACCTTTCTAAATCACTTTGAAGATTATCAGGACTTATATTAGCACTCCTTGAAATCTTCTTGAAAATCTGATCAAATCCTGCAAGCTTCATATGTTTGTCTATAGATTTTTGTCCTTGAAAAGATTTTTTTTCAAAATCTTCATCAAATTTTGCAATTATTATCTCAATAAAATTTGATTCAAAAATAACTTGATAAAGAGAATCTTTGTCCTTATTATACAAATCTTCCTTAATATATGCCTTTAATTCTACGGATAAATTCCTTTCTGTAAGTCTCTGTTTTATTTCAACTGTTAAAAATGTTTTTACATAAGCATCTAATGCTGAAATGGACAAAACTATTACAGCACGATAAGAGTCAAGAATCTTGTTTTCAGGAATTGCTAGAAGCTTTCCATCCTTATCAATATTTATAGACAATAAGTTCTCCGCCCGCCTAATACTACTATTAAAAAATTTAAAGGCTCTTTCTGATTTTTCCAAATCCTTAGATTCAGGTACATTATTTTGTGCTTCAATTGAGCTTAATAATGAAATATTTACGTTATCGGAGTTTTTATTTTCTTCCATTTCTATTTGTTCAAAGTATTTTCAAGATATATAAAAATTATATTAAACCAATTCATTTCATAATTAAGGAGCAATTATTCAGAAATTTATTAAGGGTTTGCATTTAGCAAAATGATATTAATAGAAATATTGTAAGCTCCCCTTATTTTCGTGCCAATCAAAATTAGAGTTTTCTAGTTTTTAGTAATTCTAGGGAAACTGATTATTTATATTCAGTCAGTGGTACAAAACCGAGCGATGGATGTGGTCTTGAAAAGTTGTAAACATGTCTCCAATCCTCAGCCATCTCTCTTACTTCTGCGAGACTAAAAAACAAATAAGCATCGAGCAACTCTTTTCTCATCGATCCATTGTTTCTTTCAATAAAAGCATTTTGCACTGGTTTTCCTAGGTGGATAAATTGCAAATGGATTTGTTGATCATCGCACCATAGTTGCAATTTGTCGCTGATAAATTCAGTCCCATTATCCACTCTGATAGATTTGGGTTTTCCTCTCGTTTCAACAATTTGTTGCAATACTCAGATCACTCTGAGCAATGGCAGTGAAGTATCTATTTCAATACGCAAAGACTCCCGGTTATGGCCATCAATGATATTCATATTGAAGTTGGGCTTAGATCTCCAAGATCCAATCTGGAGGTGGGTCAATTTGGTGCGCAATCTCTGGCTCATATTCGAGCGCAATTAGTGGGTCAACATCAGCGTTTTTTCCGGCTGCAGCGGGCTTTTTCATTCTTTGGCTTTTGTTGGATTTCCTTGGTCTATGGAAATTCATTTACATCTTCATTTACACTTAAGTTTACATTTTTTTGGTAAGTTCTTTTTATGTATTTCCCTTGTATAAACCCCTGTGGAATTTGCCCGTCAAATAAAATCAAAATGGACTTTATCCAAGTCTACAATGTCCTTTGGAATGAAAATGATTATTGCCCACAGTAATGGATAATATCTCGCGTAAAGTATCCATTTTTCCCGATTTTGCTTTCTAAAGAGCCTAACGTTAATGATTATGTGAAGTTTGGATCGGCAATTGCGGCAGGCGGCCTAAAATAATTGCACTATGCTCATTTGTGACCGAGTTCCTGCGCTAATCCGATCAGGAGCCCCTCGGTTCCGCGGATATAGCATAGCTTATATGAGTTTTCGAATTGGACCACTTCGCCAACGAGCTGGGCGCCATGTTTGCTGAGCCTGGATACCATTTCATCAATGTCTTCAACGGTAAACATGACCCTCAGGTAACCCAGTGAGTTCACCGGAGCGGTCCGGTGATCGGCGATAATAGAAGGCGTTAGAAATTGGGAGATCTCGAGACGGCTGTGACCATCGGGAGTGATCATCATCGCGATCTCTGCGCAATGGGAGGCGATCCCGGTAATCTTACCAACCCATTCTCCTTCGACCCTGGTCCGCCCTTCGAGTTTCAGACCTATCACCTCAAAAAAAGAGATGGCTTCATCGAGGGATTCAACAACGATGCCGACATTGTCCATGCGTAGTAGCCTATTTTTTGCCACAATTTTGCTTATTTATTAGTATTCATGATTGCCTCCCAGCAGCTATATGCCTATCAATCTCTATAATTTAATGCAGGCTTTCTGTCACCGAGTAATGCTTTGTATTGGTAATCCCCTTTTGATGCAGTGAATTCGGCTTTTGCTTTTTGAATAAGGCTGGGCGTTAAAAATAGATCGATGGCAGTAAAGGTCATTGTTTTTGCCGCGACGATCATTCCTTTTATACCGATATCTCCGCCACTGCAGGCTACTGCTTGCCAGCTGTGTGCAGATGTTCCCGGTACCCAGGTAGCCGTTTGAACCCCCACGGTGGGGACAGCATAACTGACGTCTCCCACATCGGTAGACGCGAGGGCATTTGATATATACAAAGGCTTGATGGTAGCTGCTGATTCTACAGAAGCTGTTTTACCCAAAAAGCTCGTCTGCAATTTTTTCGCAAAATTAATTTCCTCTGGTGTGTAGGATACCCCGCCCACTTTTCCCAGGTTTGCTTCCATATCCATTGCCAGCGTTTTATTGATCAGTAGGTCATGTGAGCCGCTGATCACTTCGTATTCCATCCTTGTTCCTGTTCCCAGTGCAGCACCCTGGGCCGTTCTCACCACCCAGTTAAATAGACTGTCCACTTCCACCTTGTCCGGATGGCGTACATAATAAAAAGACTCTGCGAAGTCGGGGACGATATTGGGGGCTTTACCGCCATTGGTGATGATATAATGAATGCGGGATTCCTGCGGAATATGTTCACGCATCATATTGACCATATAATCCATGGCTTCAACAGCATCCAGGGCAGAGCGACCTTTATCGGGCGCCATAGCCGCATGGGAAGCAATACCATAAAACCGGAATTTGGCTGTTTTAATCGCGAGAGAGCTGGTATAAGTAACGGTATTTTCGTCCGCCGGATGCCAGTGCAAAACCACATCCACGTCATTAAACAACCCTGCACGCACGAGGTACACCTTCCCGTCGCCACCTTCTTCGGCGGGGCATCCAAATACCTTTATCGTCCCCTTGATCTTTCCCTCCTCCATCAATTTCTTGATGGCGATTCCAGAAGCAACAGAACCGGTCCCGAATAAATTATGTCCGCAACCATGGCCGCTGTTTTTACCCGCGACAGGTATCTTAGCAGAAGAACTGTCCTGCGAAAGTCCCGGCAAGGCATCGAATTCAGCGAGTATGCCGATGACCGGTTTCCCGCTGCCGTAAGATGCCACGAAGGACGTTGGCATACCGGCAACCCCTGCCTCTATGCTAAATCCATTTTCCTTCAGCGTATTTTGTAAGAGCAATGAGCTCTTGGTTTCTTTAAAACCGAGTTCCGCATAATCCCAGATACTCAGTGCTATTTTTTTATAGGCTTCATAACCGGATTGAATATTTTTTTCAGCTTCATTTTTCAAAGCATCAATGGATTTGCTATTGGTTTGTCCCAGGCAATTGCATGCAAGCGCCAGCAATAAAATAGAGAGTATAAATAATTTCATACCATAAATTTATGGTATTGGAAGTTACGGTTCAAAAAAAGCAGTAACTGAAAATCAAGGGGCTGATCCGCTCATTTTTAAATAATAACGTCAATCGATATCCGAAATAACCATCTCCCATTTTTTACGATCGGGACTCTGCGTTAATGTTATTCAGGTAAAAAACCGGAACTCCTTTATTTCATGACATAAGTATTTAATGGATGATGAAATAAAATGCTGGGCGTAAATAATCATTTTATCAATCGCGCTTTTAGGATGTTCTTATTATTGATGCTAAGGGAAAGAGATCTCCCACCATTTTTTTCACTTATTTGCAAAACCATTTTTTTGTCTCGGGAAAAACTGAAAGGAGAAAAGGCAATCACAAGTAATTTTTTCTTTTTCCCGGGCACTGTTTCTAAAAAAGTTGCGGGATATAGCAGGGTGATCCCAATCTCCTGGATGGCACTCCGCGCGGCCTTTTTTTTATCCGTTATATAACAACGTAGATAATCCGGATGATAATCCAGGTAGGAATAATTTTCTGCTTCAAACAAAAACCAAATTGTGTTGTCTTTGATATAAATTCCATGCATGGTCAGTTTCATTCCATCAGCAGAGATCCGGGCATGCAAAAAATGCTTTTGTTTTAGCATGATCCGCGCATCATTATCTAAAATAAGATCATTCAACTTTTCTGCAGTAAGTTGAATTTGCCTGTAGTTCGCCTTTTCTAAGATAAGATTTGAATCGCTCGCAAAAGAAATATTAAGTGGGGATGGATCGGGGTTATAATGAATAATAAATGAAAATAATTTTCCATCCGAAGTGATCACTGATAGATTTGTCGGATGAAAATTTTCTCTTGCCGCCTTTATCTGCAAAATATTTTCTGCTCCAATTGCCTTTTGTGCGATCACATCCCTTGATCCGCGGTCAACGCTTTTGACCCGATAAGAAAAAATAATATTGGTGGTCTTGTTGCAACAAACAGCAATAGGGAATGATTCAATGGTTGTTTGACAAATTGAATGCGGGACCATTCCAAAAAGAAAGACAAAGAGGGTAAGCATTTTCATAAAGTGATTTTTTGAGTGATCTTATTTTTGATTGCTGTCCTTGAGCAGTACTTTATATCCTGATCTAACCAGGACGCGTATCAATTTTATTTTCCGGGTGGCTAAGGTTTTTGCTGCCTGTATTCCGGCGCTCGTTGCCTGCGCGCCGATAGAAGGATCAATGGTCGTCAGCCCGATAGAACTGATCGCATCATCGGCAGATTGTTTACTGACATCGCGATCAATGGAACCTGGAATATAGATCCCCTGCATTCCATCCATATCGTACACTTCCAGAGAAACAGGAAGGATATTATCTTGATAGCGAAGGGAATTGATCGCAATTCTTAATCGTTCATTGCTCAGCGCAGCAGTTCCATATACCAGTTCATCCCTGGGGATTTTAATCCCATTCACGAAAATATCGTTGAGCAAACGCAGCTTTACTGTTGAGCCGCTCACTAAGGTTTGTGATTCCGGGATGACCGCTTCAATGGCATTTTGTTTTTGGGTTGATGTATCGCTATCCTCCTGCAGACCATAGAAAGAATTTGGGGCCTGGGTCTGCTGGTCCGCCGTATCCATCAGGCTGATATTATTTTCAGATCGGCTCCTGGTCACAACAAAGGTTTGCGTTTTATTTTTTTCAGAAAGTCTTTTCATACTGTCCTGCATTTTTTCAGGGTGTTGAATGAGCATCACTTTATCCAGCATTTTATCCAGTTGGTTTACCTCGGGATCAGGTTCCGCATTTTTTGCATCGAGCATTTGCATCATGCTTTTTAATTTCTGAACCCCGGGATCTGCCGAAGACCTGTCTTTCCCGTTGTCATCATTGGTATAAGGTCGAGCTGGATAATCATCTGTTGGTTTTTTAATGAGCGCCTTTTTTAATAGTTCTAATTTCCTCATTACCCTTTGTTCATTTGAATCCGGAGAAAGATTCGTTGCTGATGTTTGCAGTTTTGAATAATTCGGCTGATCATATTTGGCAGCATTGCGCTCTAAAATTTTCTCCAATTGCGCAGCCTTATTTTTGATCGTATCATTTTGATGTTCCAAATAATAATAGGGGTCATTTTTCATAGCTTCCCGGATCTTTGCAGAGTCCTGCGCGGTCTCTTCATAGATGCCGAGTTTATCTTTCTCTCTTCCCTTTTTAAAATGCGCATCCGGGAGTATGGTATTGAATCCCGTCTGCTGCGGGATCCTATTTTCAGTGTTTCGCTTGCCGCCGCCAAGCGCAATAAAAAATATAGTGACAAACGGAATAACCAGGAGCGGCAATAACATCATGAATCTTCTTTGCCTTAAGAATTTTTGAGAGTGTTCGACAACTTTAGTGTTCATATTTATTTTTTTGATTGGGAAGAGTAAATTTTTTCAAAAGCAAGAATGCTGTCATAGAGGTGTGGGCGTGTGTTCATGATCTCCGTATAACGCCCCGGGCTATTCATTTTAAGACTGTCCAGATAATGTTTGAAATTTTCGACGCGCTTATAAGTTTCCCCATCGATCACCGCGCCAGGCTGGTGGAAATTTCTCCCGATATGATAAGGGATAGTGATCGGCGCTTCCTGGAGTTCCGATGCAGAATATCTTTTGGTGATCGCCGCAATGATCACATATATGCTGCAGACCCCAAACAGAAAACAAAAAAGTACCAGCATTAATTTCTTTTTCCGGGATGAAAGTTTCGATTCGCGGTCAGCAAGTTTAGCGGCAAATTGTTTTTGGGTGCCAATAATTTTTGATTTCAGATTTTTAATAAGCATGATCAATTCTTTTAGCGGTTTTACTTCCAGCCATTTATTTCTATCGCAATTCTGTTTTTAGATCCTTATTCTCGATGATCGCCCATCTTTCGATTAGAAAACCATGAGGGTTATTATCTGATCTTTCGATATTACGCAGGTAACCTTCTGTTACCAGGCTTCGTGTGACGACAGCTGTTGTGCGTATCAATTTTTCTCTTGCCACACAGCGGAAATAAAATGGATAGGAATCCATGTTCACTGAAACACTGTCTATGATTATCTGCTGGGAGATATTTCCGCTGATCAGATTGGTGTAGTAGCCATTCTCCTTTAAATTGTCATATTGCTTTTTCGCGGATGCATCAGCGAGATAAAGCGCTCGCGTGATATTTGCCGTAATTATTTTTTCATCCGGGTCAAGGGAGAAAAAATAATGATGGAACATCGTGATATGATCTCTTGCTTCCACGGGGATATTGTCTTTACGGTCTGCTCCATAAGCTTCCAGGGCTTTGCCGTTGGCAAGAATAAAAATATGCTGTTGTGTCTCCCTTATTATCTTGTGATTTTCATAGAGCGCAAAGACAGCAATAAAAAAAGAACAGATTATTAGGAATACCGAAAACATTTTGATGTGCCGGAATGCTGAGTCAATATTTTTTGTTTGGGTGAACATGAATGATAAAATGAATTTTAACTGTTATCTCTTTTCCCACTTAACTTATCTGCCATAAATCCTTCTGTTTTTTTTGCCCCGCCGGAAGAGCTGCTCTCCTGTTTCCCAAAATATCCATAGACTGATCTGCCGGCGCCCCGGATTGTTTCTTTGGTAATCTTCCCGCCTTCACCGGCAATGTGCGAAGCTGCATCAACAGTTGAGCTGGCGGCGGAACTGAATAGGTTTGTTGTTCTAAAAAGCAATGTGTTTCCACCTCCTGCATGAATAATGTAGTTCGCCACTGAGGGAACGGTGAAATAGCCGATGATGCCGATGATCAAAAAGATCAAATACGCTGTATCTGTAGAGCTAAAAAAACTGTCCCCGTTGGCCTGGATCTGGTTGATATCAAGCTGGATCATGTTCTGCTGGATCTTCCCGATGATGCTACCGAAGATATTGGCAACGGGAAGCCAGAGAAAGACATTGATATAGCGCGCTATCCATGATATGAGGGTATGATGAAGCCCATCGAAAACGGAAATGCCAAAGACGATGGGCCCCAGTATGGCAAGAACGATCAGATAAAAAGTTCGGATCGTATTGATGCAAAGGGCAGCCGCTTCATAAAGAACCTCCAGCACTTCACTCATCCATTCTTTGATGGCGTTGCGAAAATTGTAACTCATTTTCGCCATGGCAAATTTGATATCGTTACCTATACTTTCGAACATGCCTTCATTTACGCCGCTCGGATCATCGGGATGCGTATACTCATACCATTTTTCCCGGTCGCCGTTCCCATCTGGACCTACATACATTTTATAGAAATCAGAATTTTGAACTGCCTGTTGCTTTTGAGCAAGGAGTTGTGCGATGGCAGCATCGGAATCTGTCACCATTGAATTTGTTGCGGTGACCGTTGGTTGCAACACTCCATTCATCAGGGAGATCACCGAAGGAAATATCAGCACAGAAAATCCGATCACAAATGGACGGAACAAAGGATAAAAATCGATCGGCTCTGCATTGGCGATATGCCTCCACACACGGTATGCGATATACCAGGTTGCGGCGAATCCGGCAAGACCTCGTCCTACGCCGATCAGACTGGAACAGAGGGGAAGCATTTGCGAATAAATATTATCCAGCTCCGATTGCAAACCCTTGATATCACCGGCAATTCCGCTTTGCGCTAAAATGATACCGGGTAGCAAAAACAGTGTACCCATCAACGTTATATATTTCACTCTGCACATTTTCATACGCTCGTTTTGAACCAAAATCACTGGATTCCGTACAATCTCATTGCAGTTCCGACATCATTTGCCGCTGTTGCCCTGTCGATCGCGAGCAGGGTCGTGGAATTATTAAAACTTCTTAGAAACATCAGCTGATTTTTAGTTGAAGAATAAATTCCATCAATGGCATGCAATCGTTCCTCATCACTCATGCGCATCTTGTTTGCGGTCAAAACATTTGTCAGATTGATGATGTCATTCAGACTCTGGTTGAACAGATTCCCATATACCGTTCCCAGATAAGCAATTTCATCGGGCGTAAAATGCTCATCCTGCTTGAACCGGGAGAACGCAGACCTGTATTCTGAGACAATGCTTGACTGGTAAGAAATGATATCGGCAACATGGGAATAATTTCTCACAGCAGGATTTATCGCAAGCAGTGCGCTTAAGAATGCATTATGCAAATTGAAATTGCCTGCTGAAATGTTTCGGATCGTTTCATAACCGCTGCTTAATAGCTGATAACCGGTTTTCAATTCACTTAAGATGCTTTTTAACTCAGTAAGTTTTTGATAGTCCAGGATCAGTTGCTCCACTTCAAAACTTTGTGCTTTTGACTGGGTGACCCCAGAACCAAAAAGAAAAATAAATAGTAAGCATTTGTATTTCATAAAAATTTATTGTAGTCCATTATTGATAAGTGATTCATTGATGTCATCGGATCTGCTTTGGCGCTGAGCACTCAGCAGCAAGGCCTCGGAGGTAAAACTTTGCGAGAATGCATATTTATCTTTCATATCGTAATAGATACGGTCAATTCTTTTGATGCGCTGATCATCTTTCATCGTATAGGTGTTGTCCGTCAAAATATCAATCAATTCATCCAGGGATCTGTTGCATTCATTATTCATCTTGTTATAGACCGCATTCAGATAATTCATTTCAGCAGCATTCATATTTTTTGCCTGTAATATCCTTTTGAAATTGCTCATGATCGCATGCTCATCGGTGATGATGTCATTGATCCTGGAATATTTCAAAACAGCAGTGCTGACTAACTTGAGTGAATTAAAATAAGTCCTGTGCAGGTCAAATTCTTCATTTTTCATTGCTCCAATAAAAGTCAAATCCGTTTGCGCGATCTTGTAACCATTGGTGGTATAATCAAGCAACAGTTCATAGGCAGCAATCTGCTGGGTCAGGTATTTGATCTGCGTTTTATTTTGCCTGAACCACTCGTCGAATGTTTGAGAGTGTGCAGAAATAGTAGATAAAATACCCATGATGATGGATAAGAATGCTTTTTTCATGGTGTATATTTAATTCACCCATTAAATTTTGCCTGCCCGTCGTAATCTGGCCTGAGCCAAAAAGGTACCGGATCGGCGGGTGGGCTTACTGCAGCCCGTAAAGGGCTTTCACAGTTCCCAAATCTTTATTTTCTGCAGCCCTTTGAAGACTCAGTTGAATATTCTGCGAATTGAATTGCCTGAGGTCATTGTAATTCTTTTGCATACCTGCGTTTGCATCATCAATAATTTTCATTCGCTCTTCATCGCTCATCTGTGTGATGAATGCATTGACCACAAGCATCGCCTGCTCGACATTTTTCAGGCTCTCGCTGATGATTCCGGAATAGACATTGTACATCCAGCTGATCTCAGCGGCAGAAAAATTTTTATCCTGTTTGAATAATGCATATGCTGAATTATATTCGTTGAGAATCTTTGTCTGCAGGGTAATGATATGTTGCACTTTATCATAACCTGCGATCACCTCCTTCACCTGCCAGAGTTCATTGTAATATGCTGTATAGAGATCTTTTTGTTTTTGCACCCAATCAGCAATTTCATCAAGCTTGAGCGCGGTCATCGCATTCTCCATTTCTTTTTGCGCAATCTGCAGCCAGATGGTCTGCGTTTGCAGACGCTGAATTTTTAAGTCAACTGCCCTGATCACCCTGGTGATCCCTTCCTGGATGACAGCGATGATCTCGGCAGGTTGCGCAAGAGCCGTTATTGTAAAACTCAAGGTGCATATCATGAGTATGATCATCTTTTTTGTCATGCGAAAACATTTTTTATTAAGAGCTTGTTGAAAACTCTTCCGGTCGTTTCTAACCCGCCAGATTATATTTGCCTTTGTCAATCTATTATCAAAAGAGCATTTCTGTGCCCTTCATGTGACTGGCATTTCGGCCTTAAGCGCCGAAATGCCTTTTTCAATTGAGCCATATTTTTTTGCATATTCCGTCACTTTCATTTTTTCTGTTTCTTCTGTCGTGTAAGCCAGATATTCTTCCGCAGAGACCTCCGTGCGGTAGACACGCGATAGGGTTCCACCAAGGGAAATAAAAACTTCCTTATATTTTTTTGTCGGATCGTTCGCTTTGTTGATAGAAAGCACAAGCGCTTTTTCTTTTTCGGTGAGACCGAGCAATTCCTGGACCTGGTCAAACTTGTTTTGATATTTGGATTGATCGAGTAATATTTTGCAATCGCTGTTATTGATGATCGCCTGTTTCACCACGGGTGAGGAAATGATGTCTTCCACTTCCTGGGTTACTACAATGGCTTCCCCAAAAAATTTACGCACCGTCTTGAAAAGGTATTTGATGTATTCCGCCATTCCTTCTTTGGCGATGGCTTTCCAGGCTTCTTCAATGAGTATCATTTTACGCAAGCCTTTTAGTTTTCTCATCTTGGAGATAAACACTTCCATGATGATGAGGGTGACGACGGGAAATAAGATCGGGTGATCTTTGATATTGTCCAGTTCAAAGACAATGAATCGCTGATGGAGAAGATCAAGATTTTTGGTGGCGTTAAGCAAATAATCAAATTCTCCGCCCTTATAGTAAGGTCTGAGCACGTAGAGAAAATTAGAGACATCAAAATCTTTTTCTTTGACCTGATCTGATATTAAGATGGGGACGAAATCATTTTTCAGGAATTCATAGAAGGAGTTGAAACAGGGAAATAGCTTATCGTGCTGAGCTAATTTTTCATAATATAGTTGCAGTGCATTTGAAAGCGCCACATATTCGGAACGGTTGAAGGTTTCGTTGTCTTTTTTCCAAAGCGCAAGCAGCAAAGTTTTGATGCTTTCCTTTTTTTCGGTGTCGAGTGTGTCGCCATCTGCGATATAAAATGGATTGAATTTTATCGGACTCGCTTCACTGTAGGTGAAATAATATCCACCCACCATATCACATAATCCCTTATAGGAATGACCGACATCCACCAAAACGATATGCGTTCCCTGCTCGTAATAAGTCCTCACCATATGATTGGTGAAAAAACTTTTGCCGCTGCCGGATGGGCCAAGGATAAATTTATTTCGATTGGTGATGATCCCCTTTTTTACCGGCTCATCCGAGATGTCTACGTGGATAGGCCTGCCCGTTAGACGGTCGCCAAGACGAATGCCGATCGGTGAAAGCGAAGAACGGTAATTGGATTCCAGGTTAAAAAAACAGGTCGCCTGCTCAACAAATGTGTCAAAGCAGTCATTCATCGGGAAATCTGCCTCGTTCCCCGGTATCCCCGCCCAGTGGATCTGGGGCGCGCCGTCCACCTCCAGTTTGGGCACGCTGTCCATCCGGGCAAGGGCTGATGATACCAGGTTCCGCAGGTCCTTCTCTTCGGGCTTATTGTCAGTCCAGACCAGCACATTGAAATGGGCTTTCACCGGCATACGCCCTTCGCCGATCGCCTCATTTAAAAAATCATTTGTCGCATCATGGGCTATGCTATTCTCCCTTGAGTACGCCGAAAGCGATTGTAACCTTAGGCGTTTGGCTTCCAGCTGCCTGATGGTTTTCTGCGCGTCTTCGATAAAAATATATTGGTTGTAGATATGATTGCAGGAAAGTAATTGTCCGAGCTCGGAAGCGAATCCAACAGAGAATTTTGTGTTGTCGGTAGAATATTTATCAAAATTTATTCTTGACCCGCAGAGCGATGGAAGATCGTCCGGATTAGATAAAGTATAAAGCTGGCAAAAATTATCTCCGACACGGATGCCATCGGCAAAAGAAATGTCTTTTATCATCAGCGCATCTGAGTCAAGCAGGAAACAATATTTTTCGATCACCCCAGCGCGCTCTTTCACGCTTGCGAGCTCTTTGTTTTTTAGCCTGCGCATTTTTACAAAGCCGGAGTCTTCCATGATGCGTTTGAACTGCCCCGCGCTGTCTAAGAACTCCTGCAATAGATTTGCATTCAGGGTTTCCTGCGGCACGATGGATCTTCTCAAAAGATTTGAAACAACCGAAGATGATAATTTTCGGTTCGCCGGTTTTTTAGTTAGAAAAATATAACAGTGATGATCAAGATATGGTCGCTCATTAAAAAATCGCTCGCTGCTGCGCGTAAGAAAACTTTTGTCCTCTTTTAAAAAATCAGCGGCGAATTTATTTTCGGTGAACCAGTCCTGCTTGTGAAGAACAGACTGACGCGAAAGTATTTTTATTGCCTTGATCCATATCTGGTGAAAGGATTCGTATTCCTCATTGGACAAAGTGAATATTTCCGGGAGCAGGACAGAAAACCCCAGGGTCACATCTCCCATCTTGGAAAGGATGGCATCATGCTCAACGCCCAGAATAGGCAATATGTCCCGTAAATTTCTTTCCATCACTAATCACTCTTCACGTTAAAAAAAACCGGCGCTTATCAATAAATAATAAATGCCATCGCTATTTCTTGCTCCTGGTGAACTTTATATGCGTTTGCTCAAAACCGTATTTCCGGTAAAACTCTGGCGACTCAACACGCGCCGCGTTGGTCGTTACTTCGAGAGATTGATAATCTCTTTTGGCCAGCCTTTCTTCAAGCGCCGCCATCAATAATTTTCCGATTCCCTGCCGCCTGTATTTTTTTATGACGAACATTTCCTGGATCTCGTAGACCATGCCCCCATGATGCAGCAGCGTCTGTCCGTGACAACTGATATATCCTACCACTTCATCTTTTTTATCTGTGGCAACGAGATAAACATTATTGTTAAAAAATATATTGTTCCGATAGTTGAGATAAAATTCCTGGTAGTCAAAAACCTTATCTTCCAGCTCACATAGAAATTCAAATATCTTGTTTGAGTCACTGGTCTCGGCGGCCCGGATGAGAAATTCATTTGTTTCCATTAGGCAAAAATAGCTAACTCCTTTGTCATTCTATTTTTCATGTACCATTTTTACATGCGTCATCGCAAAACCATTATTCTTGTAAAATTGGATAAGATCGCTTCTTTTGTTATTCACAGCAATTTCCAGCCTTTGATACAATCTTTTTGCAAGCGTCTCCTGCAATTGTTTTATCAGCATTTTTCCAATCCCCGCTTTGCGATATTTTTTTTCAATAAAGAGTTCCTTTATTTCGTATACAAAACCACCTTCATGCAAGACAGTTGCGCCATGACAGCTGATAAAACCGGCGGCATCATTTTTTTCATCCACCGCCACCAGGTAGATATTGTCTCCGTTTGAAATGCAAAGGCGGTAGTTGATCTCAAAATCGCGGAAGTCAAATAAGAACTCTTCTTTCTCACATAGAAATTCATAGATCTTTCGCGCGTCATGATTTTTTGCAGGTCTTATCTTCATTATTGCCTTCATGGGGTCGTTCAATTTCTTTTCTGACCACAAATTTGAAGTGGTGGGCAGGTAAAAACCTATTGCGAAAGCATTTTTTTCCGACTGTGGTTTCTTGAAGAAGAGCAACCGCGATCCGAAGAGAGCCATTCTTCCAATAAAAAAACCTGCTCCGGTATGGAACAGGTCAATTCATTCGGGCGCAACAAGCAATAGCTAACCCTTATGCTTGTGGGCTTCTATTGGTCTGCCGTCCTTTACAAACGAAGGGATGCCGTAATAGGTCTTGCTATCCGCGTTGTAAGAAACGATACCCCCCTGTTTACGGAACTTATTCATATGTTTACTGAACCTTCTTCTGATCTTCTCTACTTTTTGCCCCGGTTCCACTTTCTTCACTGCGTCACCGATCTCAGCGATGCTCAGGAATCGTTTCGCCTGACCGATCACGTGGACAAGCTTTTCCTGGATCGATCCGCTAAGCGGGTAGCCGCCGGGACCTTTCTTGACCGGTACTACCTTTTTTGGCGCTGCTTTTTTTGGGGCTGCTTTTTTAGCAGGAGCTTTCTTCGCTGCGCTCTTCTTCTTTGGCGCTGCCTTTTTTACCGCTTTTTTCACTGCTTTTTTCACCGGGGAAGGATGGCTTATAGCTGCCCCCAGCTGTTTGAGTGCCTGATCGAGGATCCCGATCTCTTTATCAAATGCCTGTGACGCTTTTGCCACAGCTTCGGCGCGGCTTTTGACCGCCTTATCCCTCGCTGACTTCAGAAGGGAGATCGCCTGGTTACTCATGTAATGTATATTTTGGGTTAATAATGCAGCAAAATTAACCAAGTTTTCGCTGACCCACCAAAATAAATATGATCTCCCCCATCTGCAAAAAGCTGGTCCATCATCTTGTTTACTAAACTATATTCGCATAATAAACCAATAAGCAATGTCTATATATTCTGTTAAAGTTCTTGGAATGAGCTGCCTGCTGGCAGCCCTCCTGTTATATTCCTGCTCTGGAAATAAGACCAACCAACTATCTGACCAGGAGCGAAAGGATGGCTGGTCCCTTCTTTTTGACGGTAAATCAACCGATGGCTGGCATTTATACAATCAGGGGAAAACCCCTTCAAAATGGATGGTAAGGGACGGCGAGCTCTACAGCGATACATCGGATCAGTACCTGCAGGGGGACCTGGTGACAGATAAAGAATACCATGATTTTGACCTCTCCTTCGAATGGAAGATAGCAGAAGGGGGCAACAGCGGGGTGTTCATCGACGTACAGGAAAGACCCGAGCTTCGTGCAGCCTGGTCCTCGGGACCGGAATACCAGCTCCTGGATAAAAACCACCCGGATAATGCAGTTCCCTCCAAAAGATCAGGCGCCATGTTCGGACTGGATCCCCCGGCAGATACTTCTGGTCCAAAGGCTGCAGGGCAATGGAATCTCTCCCGGATAAAACAGGTGAAAGGCAAAATAGAATATTACCTTAATGGTGCCTTGACGGTAAATGAAGACCTGGGGTCACCCGGATGGTTGGCAAAGGTCGCACAGAGCAATTTTAAAGACTTCCCCGAATTTGGAAGACATGACAGCGGTCATATCGCCCTGCAATACTGGTCAAAATCTGTTTCTTTCAGGAATATAAAGATACGAGCGCTGTAGCCGGGGACTTGCAGGCACTAACGTGAATGGGTACACGTGTAATCACCGATTTTTCAGACCGGCATTAAAAATGTGAATTGGAGTCAAATGAATTTCCCGAAAACGATTGCCTGTATCGCAATCTAAATCGTCAGGTCCGCGAAATAAAAATATTCGTTGAGGTCGGGGTTTGGGGTTTTATTAGGTTTGATAGGAATTAGTGACTTATTAACGACGAGGGCCCTTTCTTCCCGATTCATTATTTTTGGGGCAATTCAATAATGAAAACAGTTCCCTCATTTTCTTTCGTCTCTAACTTTATTTGACCACCATGCGCTTTGATAATATCGTAGCTCATACTTAATCCCAGGCCGGTACCCTGTCCGCTCGGTTTTGTGGTGAAGAATGGCTGGAATATTTTGTCAATTACTTTCTGCGGGATGCCGTTGCCGTTGTCACTAACGCTTATGGATACCTTATTTGCCGATCTTTTTGTGGTGACCGAGATGGTCGGCTCATAATTTTCCGGTGCTTGCTTCTTTTTTTCCGCCACCGCATAAAATGCATTGTTATAGAGGTTCAACAGTACTCTTCCGAAATCCTGCGGTATGATATTTATTTTTCCGAGCGTCTTATCAAGATCAGTTTCAAATCTCGCATTAAAGGATTTATCTTTTGCGCGCAGACCGTGATAACTCAAGCGTAAATATTCATCGGCTAGCGCATTGATATCCGTCGATTCTTTCTGACCTGAGCTTGACCGTGAGTGCTGCAACATTCCTTTGACAATGGCATCAGCTCGTTTGCCATGATGATTTATTTTTTCCAGATTTTGTCTTATATCTTCTGCGATCGCTTTTGCTTCAGCGGTATTTCCATTACTGACTTCTTCAACCAATTCACCCATCAATTCATTACTTACTTCAGAAAAATTATTGACAAAGTTCAGCGGGTTCTGGATCTCATGGGCGATGCCGGCGGTGAGCTCGCCCAGCGATGCCATTTTTTCCGCCTGGATTAGCTGCGCCTGCGTCAGCTGCAGGTCTTCCAGCGCATTTTCTGCTTTTGTTTTTTGAATGCCGATCTCCTGCTTTTGCTCATTGAGCAATTCATTGGCCTTTTGTTTCTGGCGGTTATTACGCAGTAGAATGATCACGATGACCAGGATCGCCGCTATTGCGCCGAAAAGAATATAGATACTGATCCGGCTTCGATATCTCCCTTCTTCTTCTTTAAGTTCCTGCTGGCGCATTTGTTCGGAAAAAGAAATATTTTGGAATTCCAGGATCTTTTGAGCACTGAAAAGGGAGTCCTTCGCCTGGATGCTTAAATGCTGGTATGCAAAGGCGCTGTCAAATATCTTCTTATCCTGGTAATAGTCCGCAAGGAACTGGGCAGCGTTCAGGATCTGCCGGGTGAATTTTCTCTGGCTGGCGATCTGGAGCGATCTTTTGGCATAATACAAACAGGAATCAGGTTTATTCTCTTTTTTATATATCACGGCGATCCCCAGGTTTGCATTGGCGAGTGCCAGGTTATCCTTGAGTATACCAGATCCCAACACGTCCTTTATTTTGCCGGAATAAACAAGACTCAACCTGTAAGATGACATCGCGAGCGTTAAATTTCCGGACTTGGTATAAATATCACCCAGCAGGCTCAATGCTTTTCCAACCATGAAGGCATCGGCATAAGGGTCGCATAAAGCATAACCCTGGTTGGCATAGAAAATTGCGGAATCCAGTTGATTCAATTGTTCATAATCGTGACCGATATTGGAAAGAATCTGAATCAAACTCTTTTTCTCGTGAATGGATTCTGCGATCACCCTTGCTTTTTGATCATAGAGGAGCGACTGACGGTAATCCCCCTGGAGATTGAATACTTCAGCAATAAAATAGAGGTTGATCGCCTTTTCAGATGGCACATTGATGCGTTCAAATATGTCCAGAGACTGCAACGCCGTTTGCAGCGATTTGGAATAGTTCCCGATATTCATGAATATTTTGGCGATGGAGAGGATGCAAAGTGCTTCGCCTTCTTCAAATTTTAATTCCCGGGCAAAAGCAAGCCCCTTTTGTGCAAATACCAAGGCAGAATCCGGGGCGGTAGTGTTGTGAATTTCGCTCTGATACCAGAGAAAATAGAGCTCACTATCCGCCGCTTTGGATTTGAGCAGGTGTCCTGTGATAAAATTACTGGTCGGGTCATCCTGCGCATATCCAGCAAAACAAGAGGCAATCAAGATCCATAGAAGAAAAAACAATTTCATGCTGCAGCGCTTTGGTCAATACTGGTGTGAATATAACGCTTCTGTTAATTTATTAGCTACCCGGTCTTTGCGCGAATAAAAATATTTTATTGGATGGGTTGGTTTTTTCGTAAATTCATCAGCTGGTAATTCCCCCCTAGTAAATAATGTCCTCTGATCCGCAAATGCGTTGAATTGTGCGTCACGGAAAATAGTTAGTCACATAGAGCCTTAAAACTTTAAAATAATATCATGCAAAATTTTAAGATCAGGGACCTGATGGTCACCATTCAACCCCAAAACGCTTTCGGCAACACCTTCCATAACTGTGACCAGCATTCAAAACCCGGTGACACGACCGGCTGCACCAGTTGCACCCACGTGACTTCCGGCGACGAGACCAATTGCACGAGTTGCACGCATGTGACCACCGGTGACGGCACCAATTGCACCAGCTGCACGCACCAGACATCAGTCACCTGTAAACCCCATAGCAAGCACGAACAAAAACAGGACAGCCGCGATGCTTTTAAAGTGATGGAACTAGACAAACTGAAAAAAGCAGTTGCGCGCCTGCAGGAAGAAAAATATTTCTAATGCGGGTCATCTCTTTTGCAAAAAAGAAATTCAGACCAGGGCATTCCTACCGCCTGGCGGAATGGAATCAATTACCCCCATCGGACCAGGAAATGCTTTCAGGACTATATGATGAAGAAGAAGTGTATGGAATTTTCCAACCCTTGACCTCTTCTACGCATCTTACCAAGAAAGTAGCGTATAAAGAAGTGGCTTTATTATACATGCATCTTAAAGAGACAGATCAGCTGCCCCATTACTTATTTTTAAATGGCGGTGAAAAATTAAATGAAACCATAACGCAGTTGGTCCTCGATGAGATCCTTGAAATTGAGTGTGAAGGAAATTTTGCAAGTGGGACCGCAGCCATAAAAGTAATTTTTGGAGAAACGATTTTTGATGATGGACTTATTCCGGATCATCTATCAAAATTATCCATGGACGCGATTCAATACGCGCTGCTGATCAAAAACCCGGATCTGCGTTCACTCTCACAACAGCTTTACACTTTTAACACCATACCATGGGATGCCCATACAAAATCAAAATTTTATGCGGCGCATTCCATCCCGCAATTTTTGTTCCCCGAAGAAAGTGGTAAATTGAATGATCTGCTCAGCAAAAGCTGGGAATCAAATAATGTATCAGAAAAAAAATACTGGCTTTCCTGGTGGAAAAAAAAGCGCGGAGACCCTTACGGTATTGCTTTAAATAAACCCACTTTTAAGTTGTATATCAGTTCAGTGATCGATGAACTGCCAATTTTACTTAAGATAGCGATTCCTATCCTCTCTGCTTCGCCCGCATTCAGTTTTAAGGTTGGAGGAAATATAGAAGCACTGTTAAGACCGGACAAAATGGTTGTCTATTTCGAGAATTACGAGGAGCTTATGGAAACAGCGCTCTTGCTGAAAACAGCATTATCCGGAATCTCCGCCCACGGCGTCCCCTTCACCGCACAGATCGATGAAGCAGGCATATTGTCATGGGGTGTTGACCCGGCTGGAGCGGATGTTCTTTCTATCATAGAATCCGGTAGCTGGCGCATGAAAGTGGCCGATCAGCTGGCGCTGGCGATCTTGCAGGCCAAAAAGGATGGTTTGGATTTTCAAGAGTCTATTCCATTTATCCGGGCAAAACTCTTCTCTGCCGGCATAAATATCGCAGACTGGACCGCTATTGCATTTGCAAAGATCCCTCATCATAAAATCATTTCATGAGCGATGCCCCACTTTTTATTTTGGCGCCTGATGTCCATTTTATTCCGGTCGATGCCATACATGAAAAGACAACAAGCAGTTTTCAGCACGATGAGCAGGATGTGGTACTAACGCATAGGCATACCCGAAAATCAAGTAAGGTTTTGGCGCATGAAGCAGCGGCATTGCTGAAAGAATTTGAAACGCCCAGATCATGGGCACAGGTAATATTGGATTATTCGCTGGCAAGTAAAAAGGATCCGCAGGAGCTGGCAGAAGAAGCGATCGATCTGCTGATGGAAATGCAGGAACAGGGATTTCTCGTTCCTTACCAAAATGCAGATCAACCTGCCCCGACCCCGCTTTTTGCAATCAATGATCAGTTCAAAGGATATACGATCAAAGAAAACCTACAGTTCTTTGATGATTCAGAAGTATACAGAGTGCAGGATGCAGCAGGCAATTACTGCGCGTTCAAATTACTAAAGAACGGCACCGATCAATTGGTTGCCGCCCAATTTGCCAACGAGACCCGAATCTTAGGTATACTGGACGGAAAAGTAAATCCGCGCCTCATCCAGGAAGGCGTGGAACCGGGTTTTCAATTCATCATCACCGAGTGGTGCAGTGGGGAACTCTGCGAATCCAAAGCAAAGAAGATCCGCAACCTGACGACGCGGGAAAATGTCATCAGTATGTTGGATCTCTGCATCTCTATTGTGAACGCCTACGATCATCTTCATGAACAAGGCATCATCCATGCCGATGTATATCCAAAAAATATCCTGATCACCGACTCCGGGCATTGCATGATCATTGACTATGGCATCGCTGTTTCCACCGATAGCGTAAAAATAAATGGCCGCGGAGGTGGGGTGTGCTTTTATTTTGAACCCGAATATGCGGCGGCGATGCTGGAGAAAAAAACGGCGCCGGTCGCCACGAAAAAAGGGGAACAATATGCGGTCGCGACCTTACTGTATTACCTGGTCACCGGCCGCCATTATCTTGATTTTTCCATCGAAAGGGAAAAGCTATTTCTGCAGATCCTGCAGGGGGAGCCGATTTCTTTTCAGGATCAGGATCTTGATCTGCCTGTTGTCCTGGATGATATTTTTGCAACGGCCCTTGCCAAAGACCCGGATAAAAGGTACGCTTCACTCAGCGCTTTTGCCCAAAAGTTAAGGGAAGTGCGTAATGGTCTTTACACCGGTTCCGGTCTTTTTATTGGGGGAAAAGAAAATGCACCATCTGCATTTGCGGAGTTCATCATCCACAAGTTTGGATTGGATTCCCCTTTTATCCGGAGAGGAATTATCCTTGCCCCCCATGCAAGCATAAATTACGGGTCGGCGGGTATTGCCTATATGTTCTACCGGATGGCCTGCGTGCGGGAAGAACCGAAACTGCTTGATCTGGCGCAGGTATGGGCAGATCATGCCGGCAGTTACCAGGCTGGGGACGGACTGGCGTTTTATGCCCCGGAGATGGGGTTAAGTGAGAGAACCATCGGAAAGCGGTCCATATATTATTCCGAAACGGGGGTTCACCTGCTGAAAGCGCTGATCAGTCGCGCCCGCGGAGATGATCTGTCTGTCGACAAAGCCATAGCGCAATTTCTCACAGCCGCCGTGAGACCCTGCGATAAAATCGATGTGACAACCGGAAGAGCTGGTATACTGATCGGTTGCGCCATGCTCTTAGATGAATGGAATATAAATGAGGATCAGCAGACAATCGCGATCCGGCAGCTTGCAGCCAGGATACTGGATGAATTGTGGCAGGAACTGGAGCGCTATCCGGATCTGGCGCAGCCAAACGCCATCAATTATTTTGGCATCGCCCATGGCTGGGCAGGGATATTATACGCTACCCTACAGTGGTGCCAAATATCGGGACAGAAATTGCCAGAAGATTTTATGAGACGGGTAGGAGAAATGGAAAATTTATTTGCCGTGGACGGAAAAGCTGCAAAGTACCCGGTTTCAATAACCGATAACAGCTCCTGGACCGGATGGTGCAATGGCAGTGCAGGTCATATATTTCTCTGGTCGCTTTTATACCGGTCATCTAAAGAAGAAAAATATTTATCCCTCGCGGTTCGCCTGGCAAATACGCTGGTGAATGACACCGACCATCGGATCAACAATCTTTGCTGCGGAATGGCGGGCGAAGCCTATGCCTTCCTCAATCTCTACCGGATTAGCCAGGAAAAACAATGGCTGCTCACCTCTCAACAGATCGCCCGCAAGATCATGAGCCAGATATCGATGCCGCCACTTCGTAACAACAGTCTATATAAGGGAGACCCCGGGCTTGCCCTTTTGTTCTGTGAAATGGAATTCCCGGAACGCGCTCAAATGCCGTTCTTCGAGATCAGGCAGGGATGATTTTTCTGTGGACTTATATCCTGGCTAAATACAATCATATTTTCGCTTATACATTCACGTTATATTCTATCCTTGAATAAACCCATCAAATTCAGGATACCTGGAGCCCTCCTTTACGACTTTGGAAAAATTCATTTATTCTTCCTGAATACCTTGGCACTCACTCCCACTCTCCTTCTGAACTCGAGTGAAAAATTATCGGCATGTTCATAACCGAGTGTATAGGCTATGGAAGAAATTTTTTCGTCGGTGGTGAGGAGTAATTTTTTTGCATGCTCGATCTTTAGCTGCAACTGGTACTGCCTGACGGAAACACCAAACATTTTTTTGAAACCGACCCTGAGGTTGTTCTCATTAAGCCCGGTTTTTATGCAGAGAAACCGATAAGAGATTTTTTCATCAAAATGCTCTTCAATGATCTTTTTTGCCAGCTGAAGAGATCGTTCATTTATATATATTCCCATCTCCTTTTTTGGTCAGCATCTTTTGTCAGTTTGTTTTCAGAGGGTACAGAAGATCCGGCGGTCATCAATTTTGATGACCCTGGGGATCGCACGACGCGCAATCTTTTTTTTCATGCCATGTTCACCGTATTTATTGCTGAGGCGGTATATATACATGAATACAAAACCGCCGGCAGGAAGTATAACGGCAAGGCACAGGTAAGAATTGATCCCCGCGATATACATCAGAGCAAACAGGATCAGGAGCGCAATAATGGCTCCGCCGAGCCACCAGATATACTGGGCTTTGAGTCCTTTGAACTCGATCGGCTTATTGATGCCCTTATTGATCCTGTATACACTGTTTGCCATAATGATCTCATTTATTATCTGCAGCAGGAATCCATACCCGGCGGTGGAATTGACACTGTATCTTTTTTACAACGCGGATCATCGGACTTGCCGTTACCGGGTTTTGCAGGAGCTGGAGGCCATTTACTGCAATCCACTCCCCGCAAGGGGTCATAGGTAGAGCTTGCCTGGACCATGCCGTTTGGTCTCCTGGGTTGGGGACCCAGGGCTGTCTGGGGTACATCTTTCTGGCAGGCGAAAATAGCCGCGAAGAGAACTGCGATCAAAAAGCTTTGTTTCATGATAGTATATTTTAAAGTGAATAAAAACTATAGACCGAAGAAAGATTTGAGCACCGTGGCAACGATGACAAGGAAAATGCAGGAGCCAAACCAGGCTGCTGCGACCTTGCCCGTGTCATGATCCCCATGATTCCATTTCTGGTAGACTTTGATTGCACCGATGAGCCCCAGTATCGCGCCGACCGCATACATCAGGTTTGTGCCGGCATCGAAATAACTGCGGACCGTTGTGTTCGCCTGGTTGATGCCGGCATTGCCATCCGCGGTTTGTGCCCGGGCAATACCGGCTATTATAAACTGCACGACTAACGTGCATGTATACCTGCTTATATTTCTTTTACTCCTCATATTCCTTCTTCACTGCTTTACCCCGCAGCAGCCTGCCTTTCCGTAAAAAGGCAGGACTTATTCTGCAGGGAACAAACCAACTGCTAACAACCGATGCGAACTGCTATGATGGTACCAGAGGTTCCAGCCTTGACGCTCCATTCACCCTACTACTTCCGCACTTGACTACACTGCTGTTCGACATGAATGGAGCTATTATTTATTATCGTTTATTTTTTTTACGGAGCACTCTTTTCTTTCACGCCTCGGGCATTAATTCCGGGAGTACCGGTTTTTTTCCCGGTGATCCGGTTCACAAACCGGAAAATGTCCTTGCGGTAATAGGTAATCGCGACGATCAAATAATAAATACCCAATACCATCGAGAAAAATATGATGAACTGGTTCCAGGAAATTTCTTTTAGCATCTTGCACGATTGACCATGCAAATATGCTATCACAAAAAAGGGAAATGGTTATGCTGAACGGAGAGAGAATTATGGCGGACGGAATGATTGGAGAAAGATGATCTTCCTAAATGAAAAGGATTAAACTCAAACTGACAGCAATATTTTTTTTTAATCTGGAGATAGGATTGCGATAAGTCGCTTTAATTTTTATTAGGGAGTTCAGGGCAAAAATCTAACAGCAATGAATAGGGTAAATGAACTAATCGTGTTGCTACAAATGATCATTGAATTCACCAGATCTTACCAATAATATTGCAGGACTTATCCGTTAACATTTCATTAGTGTCAGAAATTTTTTTTATTATTTCATTGAATATACCTTTCATTTATTATTTACGAACCTGCTTACATGCGAAACAATTGCTTCAAAGAAATGCTGTTTTTTTTGCTTTTCTTTTTTCTATTTGCCGCCTCCTCTTTCTCTCAAAAAAGCGAAATAGAAAAGGCGAGGATTTACACAGACGACGGAAAACGAATTTCTGTAGTTGACCTTACGATGGATTCAGTGAAAATAACTTATCACACGGAGGGATCTAGCGATCTCCGTGAAAGCGCATTGACCAATGTTTTAAAAATCGAAGAGCAATCAGGAAACGAAGCTGCGGTCTGGGGTCTTGCATTTGGAGGAAGCGCGCTGCTCGGATCATTACTGGGTGTCGCAGAAGCAAAAGCGTCCATGCCACCCGGCACGACCAGTACAGCCAAACCCGTCGTGATCGTCAGCTCCATTACCGGTGTATCTGCACTCATCGGAGTTCTTATCGGCCTTGGCCAGAAAAAATATCATACTGTTTATACCAATTCCGGTTTAAGATCCTTTTTGAATTCAAGAATGAGCTTGCAACTGGCAGGGTCGGGAAATATGCGCATGGTAGGGATAAAAATTCTGTTTTGATATGCTCTAATATAAAATCACATTTTTATGAATCAGTCTCCAAAGCGAAAACCAGTATTGATAATGATTGCAATGGTGATCGCCATTTTCTTCAGCTGTTCAACCACCAAGATTGCGCAGGATGACCTGGAAAAATTAAAAAATCTACAACCTCCTCCGGAAAAGGCACTGGTCTATCTGGCAAGACCGGGTACACTGGGCGGGCTGATCACATTTGATATTACCTGTGATGATCAAAATATCGGCAGCCTCCCCGCCAAGCGATTCATCTATGTGATGCTTGATTCAGGCGCTCATCGTTTCGTAGGCGTTGCGGAAAAAAATTCAGAGTTATTACTCAGGGTAGAACCGGGCAAAATTTATTATATTGAAGAAAGGGCGAAAATGGGAATCATGTCTGCTCGCAATGAACTTACGATCCTCACCCCTGAGGATGGACAACAGGCATTGAAGAAATGCAAGCTTTCCGGAAACTGTCCCGCTTACCAGCAATCGTCAAAATAATAATATTGATTTTAGGTCCCGATGGAGACCTCATTGGAGTGAATGTGTTTGGATGATGCATGGGAATTTGACCAGACCAAAGATTGGCAACAAAGTTCTAGCTAACGGTAATGAGTAATTGTTTTTTTACATTTATAAAATGAAAATTTTTATAAATTCATTTGAACTTTGCTTTAATCATCATATTTCTAAAAATCAAAACCTCACTCGGTCGCTCTTACGCAGCTATTTAAAAAGATAGAACAATCCAGCCTGGAAAACCCGGTTTTTCAGATCTGAAATATTGTTTGCTTCATAAATACTGTTGATCCCCAAATTATAATGAAAATCAATTCCAATTTCTTTAGATAAGAGCAACCCCGCTCCCATTTCCCATGAGTAATCGATTGCGGAAAAACCGTTTGTCCCATGAAAGGTGCTTCCATTTTCAGAGACCGCAGCGCTGATCAATATACTTGCGCGGGGTCCTGTTTGAAAAAAAATTTTTGAACTCAGATCATATCTAAGCTGAATCGGCACTGCAATGTATTGAAGGCTGAAATTGCCGTTTCCCACAAAAAAATTGGAATTATCTGTTACCGTACCCCCCTGCATAGCATATTCAATACCCGGAGTGATTGAAAAATGCCTGCCCACGGGCAGATTAACGCAGGCGCCGATGTAAAATGATATTTTCGAAGTGGTTTGTAAACCCTGGTCTGCATTTTTGCTGCCAAAAGAAGCATCGTTGATCCCTGCTCTTGCTTCCCATGTCGACTGTCCATGGGCACCACGGATCTGAAAAATAAATAGTAAGAATAAGATAAAATATTTCAAGGCAGCAGGTATTGGTAATTAATTGAACTTTACATCGGTCTTGGTGGGGAAAAGATAAGAAAAATGATCAATAACCAGGCTTTAGGTGCGAACAGTTTTCTCAATAAGAATTTATTCACTGCACTGCTGTTTTAAGGAGAACCAGATTTCACCCGCCATTGATTCAATAACTGAAATCAACCCATGATAATCCCTCACCTTTGCATCCAGGTCCTGAAGACTTGATCCCGAATGGTCAGCCGAGAATGCGTCAATGGCCGATATCTCTATTACAATTAGGATCGATTTGGTTGGAGTCTTTTTAGAAGCATTTCTTTTCTGCTTCGTGAAACATCAATATTACTGCCATCACTCATTATAAGATAACCGCCTTCGCCTTTAACGTATTTGTCTATTTCATTTAAACTAACCATGTATGAATGATGAACACGCAGAAAAGAATATTCTTCCAGCATCTCTTCCACTTCTTTCAGGGTGCGCGATACGATAATTTTTTGTTTGTTCTTTAAATGCAGCACTGTGTAATTGCTGTCGGAAGCGCAACTGATGATCGAATCAAGCGAGATCATTTGCAAGCCTTCCATGGTGGGGATGGCTATTTTTGATACAGTTGTTGCCGGCTGGTGTATCTTTTGTAATAATATTTCGAGTTGCTGTGGCAAAGTGGACTTTTGCTTTTGAGTTAATTTTTGAACTGCTTTTTGCAGTTCTTCACGATCAATGGGTTTCAACAAATAATCCAGGGCGCTGAAACGAATTGCTTTGATGGCGTATTGATCATAGCTGGTCGTGAATATCAATTCGAAATTCACCGCAGGCAGTTTTTCCAACATTTCAAAACCGTTCATGTGCGGCATTTCAATGTCTAAAAAAAGTATTTGCGGCTCCTGCTCTCGAATGGATTTTAAGGCCGCGGCAGCAGAATAGCAGATATCCAGCACTTTTACTCCAGGACAATAACGCTCCAGTAATGTCGCGAGGCTTTCACAACAAAAAGGCTCATCGTCGACGATTGTTGCGGTGATCATTTATTTATTTTTATTTAAGCAGACAGTTCCGTGAAATCCCGGTACTGAATTTTTAGGGTCACTTTTGTGCCTGCCAGGTTACCTGCTTCATCAATGATATCTTCAAAATCGAAATAGGTTTCTTGATGCATATTACTATTGACCAATGCCAGTCGTTTTGTGGTGATCGCCAGCCCCATGGATTTTTGTTTTTCTGCCGATTTACTCTTTAATAAAGCGGATTGTTTTCTGCCGATACCGTTATCTGTAATAATGCAGGTCAGTATTTTATTTTCGATGCTCAATGCAATCTCAAGATGTCCGGGTCCTTCTTTATGCATTAATCCGTGCCAGATGGCATTCTCGGCAAATGGTTGTAATAATAAGGGCGGGACAAAAACATTATTGTCATCAATTGAATTGATAAAAGTTATTTTATAATCAAAGGAATTTTTAAACCGCAGTCTTTCCATATCCAGGTATAGCTTGAACATATCCAGTTCATCTTCCAGCGTAATAAATGTTTTGTTGGAGTTGGAAAGAACCATTCTTATCAGGCGTGAGAATTTTGTGAGGTAATCTGATGCTTCTTCCGTTTCGTGTTTGAGGATAAAACGGTTGATCGAACTGAGACAATTAAAAATAAAATGCGGATTCATTTGTGCGCGAAGCGCCTGCATTTCCAGTTCTGCCGAATGCTTTTGGAGCTCAGCCTGCTTGTTCTCGTTTTGAAGCTTCTCATTTTTCCTTTGCAGCATGATGTTTCTAAATACGATGATCACGAATATCAAAAAAACAATAATGCCGGCGATGAGTATCTTTTTTATCAAAGATTCCTTTTGCAGCTGCTCCTGCTTAATCTGGTTATCCTTGTTTAGTAGATCGATCCTTGATTGTTTTTTTTCATCACTGCTCTTCATTTCTGCAACGGCAATATTTTTGGCGAGATCGTCTCTGAAAACGGAATCATTCATATCGTCAAACAGCAGCCGGTATTTGTATGCGCTGTCCGTTCTTTTTTGCTGGTCATATATTTTCCATATTAAACTATACCCGTCTTTGGTGAATTGCCTGGCATGAACTGATCTTGCTGTTTTTAGCAAGCTTGCAGAATAGCGTAAGGATGTCTCTATTTTTTTTTTGCCCAGGTACGTTTTTGCGATGTCTTCTGATAATGCCATTTCAGTATAAATATTATTCCGGCGTTTTTCTGATGCAATATCATTCATAAAGTAGGGCAATGCCTTATCATATTCTTTTTTTAGAATATACATCTCCCCCATCTTGGTATTCTTAGCGGAAGGGTTGGCTAGATGATAATAATAAATTGCAGAATCATAATTGTTACGAAGAAAATGGATGTCGCCCATTGTTTCCCAGTACTGGCAAATATTGTATGCTCTTGAATAGGGAATACTTTGGCTAAAATAGGTTAATGCCATAAGGCTGTCTCCGGCAGCAAGATACAATTCGGCAATGCGAAGCCGGATGATTATGGGATCACTATGGTATTTGATATTACTTTGAAGAATGGAAATATCTTTCAGGCAATAGCCAATTGCATCTTTATAATAGCCTTGCATGATATAACTTCTTGCGATCAGTCCATAGGCCCGCGCCTGCCTGGGTTCATTATTCATTTGCAAATAGTAAGATAAAGCTTTATGATATGCTTCTCTCGCCTCGTCAAACCTGCATTGAAACATAAGGTAATAACCCAGCCATAAATAAGACCAGTTCAGGTTTTCAAAATCATGAACCTTGATATACAGCGCAATTGCTTGTCTGAAATCATTTTCTCCTTCGTGAAAGTCATGGTTTGTTGCCATTTCACCGAGATTTTCAAAAGCATTTGCCATGCCTTCAGGGTAATTTATTCTTTTTGATTCTGTCAGCGCGAGCGCCGCAAATCGTATCGCAGAATCATTATCGACGGGATGAAATAGATTATCAGAATCACCATTTGCGTGACCATATTCAAAACTGATCTTCAGTAAAGAATCAACCCTGGCATTATCCAGAAAAGAAGGCAGATGTTTTTTTAAACCGTCAATTTTTTGAGTTCTTGGATCTTGTGAAAAAGTATGAGAAGAAAATAATGTGCTAATTGCAGAGATCATTATTATTCTTGCCAACAACATTTTTATAGGTTTGAAATTTTAGCCAGCACTGAAATGGGTTTTCTAATTTTTGTTTCCGGAAGAACATTTATTAATCGGTCTCTTTTAAAATTACCAATAATAGGCGATTAAAAATGGTTTATATGGTCAAATCTAATTTATATCTGCCTGCCGTTTTATCAATAACGAGTAAATGCATGTCTGAAAACGCAGTTTGCCAGTTTCATTGAGTACTCCGTAACTGACCTGGTCTTTTGATCATTTGGTAAGCGGCGATACCATTTCCCCCAATTACCATCCAATAACGCAAACTAATCATTCTGACTTCCTGGTTAATGCGTGTAATAATAATTTTAGAACGGGTTACCACCAGTCCTTTGGTTTTAGCGGACGATAAGGACAAAGCTTAATCTTAATTATAAAAAAACAATGACCCGAAAATAAAATATCAAAATTTAAAACTTGAACTGAAATGAGAAACTTACAAACAAGGAAGATTGTGGTTTTAATGATCATACTGGCAACGATCTTTATTTTCAACGAATGCAAAAAAACAAATGCGATGAGCACTGTCCCGGTGAATACCGTGACAGGTTCGGTTGCAGGCCTGGTGGTTGATCAGAATAATGATCCTGCGGCCAATGTTGCTGTTACTGCAGGCAAGTCCAGCACCTCCACCGGCAGTGACGGAAAATTCGACTTGCAGCACGCAGAGCTGAATTCAGATGCGGGTTTTGTAATCGTCAACAAAGACGGCTATTTCAATGGTTCGAGAACTTTTTTGGTGAATACCACGACCACCAATAATGTTAAGATCATGCTGATACCCAAAACCGTTTCCGGAATTTTTCCATCCTCCTCCGGTGGCAAGGTCAATATAGCTGGTGGCGGTTCAGTTAATTTCAGTTCCGGTGCTGTGGTCAACGCCACATCAAACAGTTCTTATAGCGGTGATGTTTCCGTATCGACTTTTTATCTCAATCCCACGGATTCAAATTTCAAAAATTATATGCCGGGCAACAAACTTGGCATCGGTCAAAATAATATGAAGGGGATCATTCGTTTTTTTGGAATGGCTACGATTGAATTAAATGATGGAAATGGCCAAAAGCTACAATTAGCCAGTGGTAAATCTGCTACGATTACATTGCCTATTCCAGCTGCGCTGCAGGCCACAGCACCGGCTAGCATTCCCCTATGGTATTTTGATGAAACAAGCGGGATCTGGAAACAGCAGGGCAGCGCAACTAAAAATGGCACTGATTATGTTGGCACAGTTGCCCACTTTTCCTTTTGGGCTGCAGGCGATCTGCTACAGGATATAACGCTTACTGCCACATTCAAAGATTCAAGCGGAAATGCGCTGGCGAACAAATTAGTTACCATTAATAGCGCGACTTATGGAGCAACAAATGGATATACGGACAGCGCAGGAATGGTGAGTGGTTTTGTTCCGGCAAATGATAACCTGGCGATCTTTTTATACAGTGATTGCGGAGTACAGATAAATTACCAGGATTTTAATACAAGTACTGTTGACATAAATCTTGGTATTATCATTGTCAGCAGCAACGGTTCCTGTGCAGTTAATGATTCTTCTTACATCAATCTTACTTTTAACGGTTCCAGCTACTCATGGACATCTGCTGTTGCTTCCAGTATCGATTCTGGGTCACAGTTTATCACAGACATCACCGCCCTTAATAATAACTATATCAATCTTGGGTTCTATAGTCAGGATGTTCCCGGCACTTATATTTTAAATATGAGCATGCAGATAAATAATATAAGCTACGCCATATATTCAGACAGTTCCTATGCTACGGTATCAGACTATGGAGCGGTAGGCGGATATATATCAGGCACGGCTTCGGGTTGGGTGAGAAACTATACCGGGGGAGCTTTTTCAGGGGCTGCGCTTCCAATTTCCTGCACCTATCGGGTGACCCGAACGCAATAAGATCATTTGACAAAAAATATTTACTTTGAAAATACCCGCCTCCAGGATAGTTTATTTCTTTCCTATTCGATTCTATAATTTGTTCGTCCAGCGGGGAATTTTTTCAACCTTCTGGGGTAAGGCAGGAATAGATAACCAATAACTTAGATGTCCTGGCACCGGCAGGTCAAAACTGCGCGGTTTTTGCAACAGGTAAGCGATGAACAATTCATTTCGCCGGTGGTCAGGATTTTTTTATGGCAAAAGGTTCAGGAAGTTACTTAAATGGACCGCCCTTGCAGTACTTGTTTTTTTTGTTGTTATCATTGTATTCATCTCTCCTATCGCCAAATGGCTGATCCAAAAATATGGCGAAAAATATACAGGCAGAAAGATCACCATCGGCTGGGCCTATGTGAACCCGTTTACCGGATATGTGCACCTGGAGAACCTGAAGATCCACGAATATAAAAGCGACAGCCTTTTTCTTTCGACCAGCGGACTCAGCATAGATTTTGGGTTGACAAAATTCCTGCACCACGGTTTTGAGATCAGTTCTCTGACGCTGGATCACCCCGTGATCAAAGTGATCAAAGACGGAAAGACCTTCAATTTTGATGATGTCATTGATAAATTAAGGGGTAGCGATACCTCTGAAAAAAAACCATCAAATCAACCAAGGACAAAGGTGAATCTCTTAAATCTAAAGGTCATTGACGCCGAGATCCATTATACGGATAAGAAGATACCCTTTGACTATTTTATCAGGCAGGCAAATTTTGAGACTCACGGGAAACACTGGGACGAGGACACGATGGCATTCAGTTATTCTTTCTTATCCGGCCCGACCGCGGGCGGATTCAAGGGTCAGTTCAATATGAATTTTAAGACAAGCGATTACCTGATCAAAGCGCGGATCACCGAGCTTGACCTAAAACCCCTGGAACAATACGTGAAGGATCTGACCAATTATGGTACAGTAAGGGCAAACCTTGACGCTGATCTTGTGGCGAAGGGAAATTTTCATAGTGCGGAGAACCTGCTGGCAAACGGACGGGTGACGATCGATCATTTTCACTTTGGGAAAACGGAGAAGGAAGATTATATGGCTTTTGACAAGCTGAATATCATGATCCATGAGCTAAGCCCTTTGCGTAAGCTTTACCTGCTTGGCGATGTTTCGCTCATTCATCCCTATATCCGCTACGAGGTCTATGACCATGGAAATAACGTCCAAACGATGTTCGACAAAAATGGAGGGAGCTCATTCGGTGAAGGTAGTGGGGACAACCTCAATATCCTGGTCGCCATTGGGCGCTATATCCGTTCCCTCTCTCATGATTTTTTCCGTAGTGATTATAAGGTGGATAACCTCGCTATCCTGCAAGGAGAACTGAGGTATAATGATTTTTCCCTGGCGGAAGAATTCTCAACCGGGCTCAGCGGGCTGGACATCACCGCCGATTCCATCAATAAGCACCATGCCCGGGCAAAAGTTTTTTTAAAGGGGGGATTGAGACCCTATGGCAATCTTACAATAGGACTAAGCATCGATCCAAGGGATAGTTCCAATTTCGATCTGGATTACCACCTCCGGGACGTCCCGGTATCTATGTTCAATCCCTATACCATCACCTATACTTCTTATCCTCTGGATCGCGGTAGTCTCGAGTTCAACGGATCCTCCCATGTGCGCGGAGGGATGATCGCAAGTGATAACCATCTGCTTATCACCGATCCCCGCGCCACCAAGAGGATACGCGGCAAAGACAAAAAATGGATACCGCTGCCCCTGATATTCGCCTTCATCCGCGAGCGGGGCGATGTCATCGACTACCAGTTACCCATCACCGGCAACCTGAAAGATCCGAAATTTCATTTTCATGATGTCCTCATGCACACGCTCGAAAATATATTTGTCAAACCTGCCACGACCCCCTATCGTTTCGAAGTAAAGAATACCGAGCAGACGATTGAAAAATTGCTCATGGTGAAATGGCCGCTGATGGGGAGCGCCCTTCTTTCCAGCCAGGAAAAATTCCTCTCCCATATCTCAGATTTCCTAAAGAAAAATAAAGATGCCCACATGCGGGTTCAGCCTTTTGAGTACACGGCAAAAGAAAGAGAGTACCTGCTCTTTTTTGAAGCAAAGAAAAAATATTACCTGGATACCCATAACATGGACCCCGGATCTTTTTCAGTGGGAGACTCCCTGAACGTCGTTAATATGTCCGTTCGGGATAAGGGATTTCTGAGTTATCTGCATCATAAAGTGAGGGACACACTATTATTCACGATCCAGGAACGCTGCACGCGTCTCGTAGGTGCAAACCTCATCGAAGCGCGTTTACGCCAGCTGGGAAAAAACAGGAATACCGTATTTGAAAATTTCTTTAGCCAGAAACAGGTAGCTGATCGCCTGGAGATACTGCCCAAAAAAACGACCATCCCCTTTGACGGTTTTTCCTATTTCCAGATCGGCTACCAGGGTGTCATGCCCGCCGACCTTGCCGCTGCATACCGAAAAATGAATGAACTTGATGAAGAGAACCCGAGAAAAAAATATCTGAAAGAGCATAAAAAGACCCTTCCATAGCAAGTCCGGCTTATTCATGACCATACAATAACCAAAGAACTCCGACATAGCCGGAGTTCTTTGGTTTAATGATCAAAAAGCAGGTTGTTGTCGCCCGATAATTCTTATGCTTTTTCCAGGATCCAATAGGTGGCGTGCCCAGGACGGTAACAGCAGATATGGTCTTTTCTTCCGCTTCGGTCATAGTCAAAGGCGAATAAAAGATCCTTTGTATCAGCAAGGTTATACCCCCCTATGCCGTAGCCTTCGTCCCCCTGGTGGTAAACCGCCGTGAATACAGCGCCATTGTTCTGAAGGATCCAGATCGTTCCGGTGCCGGGTCTGTATAAGGCAAGATGGTCTGCAATTCCCGATCTGTCGAAGTCGAATGGGAATATAAGATCATCCGCAGACAGAAGGTCGTAATTGCCCACCCCGTTGAAGGATTGAAATACGGGTTGAAATACGCCATTATTATTTTTTAAAATAAATAGAACCCCGCCTCCCGGTCTGTATAAGGCCAGGTGGTCGGCCCTGCCGCTTCCGTCAAAGTCAAATGCAAAGACCTTGTCATCCGTGGACAAGAGATCATAGCCCCCGATCCCATTGAAGGTCTGGAATACGGGCTGGAAATTGCCGCCATTATTTGATAGGATGAAAAGCACCCCAGCGCCCGGTCTGTACAATACCAGGTGATCCTCTATACCAGATCCATTAAAATCAAACGCAAATATTCTGTCATCGGTGGATTTCAGGTCATAGCCCCCGATGCCATTAAAGGACTGCAGGGCAGGTTGGAAATTTCCGCCGTTATTGGCCAAAATGAAGATCACCTGCTGCCCAGGCCGGTAAAAGACAAGATGGTCAGCCTTGCCGTTGCCGTTATAATCAAAAGCAAAAGCCCTGTCATCCGTGGATTTCAGATCATATCCGCCGATGCCATTGCCCTGATCGCCTTGCGCATAGACCGCAGTGAACGTGAAGAGCGGAGGCGTTGGAAAGGTTGGGGTTTGATTTCTGCCGGTATTGCTCATGATGAAAATGGCACCGCTTCCGGGTCTGTAGCAAACCAGGTGATCGTTAAATCCGCTGCTGTCATAGTCAAAGGCGAAGGACCTGTCGGCTTCAGAAGCAAGATCATAACCACCAATGCCCAGACCTGGGTCGCCCTGCTGGTAAACTGGTCTGAATTCGCCTGTCGGTGAGTCGTTATAAAAAATTTCGACTACTCCTCCCGCATTGGCATCGCTGATGATTTTTGTACTCTCACCAAATCTAGCCCAGGGGAAATTGACAGGAGCCCAGAAGGTTGCCGGGTTTTCGTTCCCGCCAAGGGGTGATTCTATCTGTAGATTTAGGTTAAAAAAGGCGGTAAAATCAGCTCCAGGATATTCTGCCGGGGCGCTGATATTATACGCTTCCAGGGTTGCGACGCTCACAAACATTTCCGGCTGGCTGCGAACGGTCATCTCTGTTCCCGGTATACCTACGAATCGGCAGTCGTAGTCAAAACCACCATTGGTATTGCCGATAAGGGTCATGACCCCGGTCAGCAGATCGCCAGGGTTCACCCGCACATAATCCGAATGACTGCTGTCATCAGAACTCATGCCGGCATACCAGCTCGCCACCTGCCAGTAGTTTCCTCCGCTGTCGCCATTATTTCCCCATTGCAAAACAGGTTGCAGGATCTTGATGGAGTTCAATAGTCCGTTGAAAAGATAGATCAACTGGCCGTTTTGAGAAATGGGTTCAGGGGGCACCACCCACTGGCATTCAAATTGAGAGATATTCTGACCCTGTGCATTGGTGAATTGCGCAGAACTAACCCATCCGCCGTTGGGACCCGGCACCTTCAGCCTGTTGAAATGATGGATAGTATCCCGGAGTGCCAAATGTTTTGAGGTATGAACGGATGGTACTTCGCCATACTGCTCCAGGATGCGCCCGCTTTTGTGTTTTTTTACCATCCTGCCTTTTTCTGTTTCCAAGTAAGCGTCACGTTCCACGTGGTGGACCTGCGATTTTTCTCTGGGACCTCCCGGTGTGAGGATCTTGTTCTTACGGTCATGATTTTCATCAATAATGCGGTCCCCAAGGATCGCCTGACCAGGTTTTACATGATGAACTTTTGATTTTGGCTTTTCTCCGCCAGGAGCTAGAATTTTTCCAGGTGACATCGACTTACGATTGGCAATTTTTTCTGTCATAAAATTCATTTTAATTGTTAGAGAATTGAGAAGGAGTCTTGCAAGAACCTGGTAATTGTCGTAAATGATTGGATTGAAGTAAACATACCGGTGCAGGTATTATCCCCAACTAAAGGAGAACAGTTACTTTTTTGTTTATAGTGGATGATGATGCAATTCCCTCATGATCGCCCACAACATCGATTATTGATTTCCTGGTTCCCTAACAGTCATTTTCATATGCCTAAAAAGCTTTTTCATCTTTTTACGGATACCAAAACAAGTTCGATGCGAATCCCATTCATTTCCTATTTTTAATCCACTAATTGCTAAAAAATGGAAGTCCATCACCACCCCCAAGTAGAAAAGAAATCTTTCAAAGAATATTTTTTAGAATTCCTGATGATATTTCTTGCGGTGACGATGGGTTTTTTTGCCGAGAGCCTTCGCGAACATTTAGTGGATATCAAAAAAGAAAAAGAGTATATCGTTTCCTTAAAAGAAGATCTGGCAACCGACACCGCCTCTTTGGGCAGGGTAATTCCTTTGGCGCAGTTACAATATGAGAAACTGGACAGCCTTTGCCTCTTGCTCAAACTGGCAGCCAGTGGCAACATTTATAATATTCACCGGCTCTATTATCTCAATTTCAAATACAGTTTTGGTCTGATCCTGTTCGACGAGAATGAAAGAACCATTTCACAAATCAAGAGCACCGGTGCTTTTAACCTGATCGGAAATAAACAGTGCAAAGACAATATCACCGCTTATGACAATTTTTTTCGGGGAGCCATTAAGAACGAAATGGGTGACGTGGCTAATTGGATGAATGACTGCAATAAGATGTCGCAGAAGATATTTGATTATTCCCTGATTGAAGCATTCGGCTTTCGCGGAGGTGCGGAAATATTCTTGAATGATTCCCTGCCATTGAAATTAATGAGCACGGACAGTATGCTATTAAAAGAATACATCAATAAGATAAAATCACTGCGCATGATGCTGGATAGTCATTTAGGCCTGGAAACAAAACAATTGGAGGACGGTAAAAAATTGATCGGGCTCTTAAATAACGAATATCATCTGGAATAAATAATAGATCATGGAAGTACACCACCACCCCCACGTAGAGAAGAAAAATTTTAAAGAGTATTTTTTGGAGTTCATCATGATATTCCTTGCGGTAACTCTTGGTTTTTTTGCTGAGAATTTAAGGGAATATTTTAAAGATAAATCAGAAATACAAAATGATATGCAATCGATGGTTGCAGATCTGCGGGCAGACGTCTCCATGTACAATTACTACATATCTGAAAATCAATTGAGCGACCGGAAAATAGATACGCTGATAACATTATTAAAAACAAATCGCTCGAACAGTTCCGATATTTATTTTCTGGCAAGGTATATTACAGCCAGTAATAACACCTACACACCAAGCACCAAAACGTTTGATCAGATGAAAAGTTCCGCGGCATTGAAATTAATTGAGCCCAGAGACCTGCTGGACAGCATTTCGGACTACTATCAATCACTTCAATGGTTTCCGGGAGTGAACACGCTTCAAAACGAAAAGTTATCGGAAGTTCATTTAGCCAATAGCCAATTATTCGACGGATATGTTTTTCAAAAAATGTTTGAGGTTGTTTCTACGAAATTCGGGGCAAAAGGAAACTTAAAAAAACCTGAAGGTAACCCAGCATTCCTCTCAGACAATCTGAATGTTATTAATTCGGTGATCATGGCATACCACTATTTATTTTCAGTAACGGAAGTAAATAATAAAGGAGCTATCGTGCGATATGAAAATGCCAAAAGATTAATCGATCTTTTGAAAAAAGAATATAACCTCCAATAAACAGGGAAGTACACCACCGTCCTGAGGTGGGGAAGAAAATCTTAAAGAATATTTCCTGGAGTTCATCATGATCTTCCTGAAAATGAATAATGATCAGCACGGCAATTCAACGATGAACGCGGTACTTTCGCCCGCCGTTGAATTCACTTTTATTTCTCCGCCATGCGCTTTGATGATATCATAGCTCAGACTTAAGCCCAAACCGGTTCCTTCCCCCGTGGGTTTTGTGGTGAAGAATGGTTGAAATATTTTATCGATGATATTTTGCGGAATGCCGTTTCCATTATCAGTAATGGTAATGGATACATGATTCCCCGTTTTTTTTGTATTAACTGAAACAGCCGCTTCATAGCCTATCCTTTCTTCTTTTCGCTTTTCTGTAACCGCATAAAATGCGTTGTTGAATAAATTGATCAGCACACGAACTATGTCTTGCTGAATGAGAGAAATCTTATCAGCGCTTTCGTCAAAATTTGTTTTTAAGGCAGCATTGAAGGATTTATCTCTTGCACGGAAACCGTGGTAACTTAACCTCATGCATTCATCAGCTATGGCATTAATGTTTACAGCTTCCTTTTGACTAGCGCCCGCCCGCGAGTGCTGCAACATTCCTTTTACAATTGCATCAGCACGTTTGCCATGATGATTTATTTTTTCTGAATTCTCTTTTATATTGTTCAATATTTCATTTTCCATTTTCTCATTTCTTGCTCCTTGTTCCTTGTTTCTTTCTTCCTGTAGCTCTTCGATCAATTCCTTATTTACTTCCGAAAAATTATTCACGAAGTTTAACGGGTTTTGGATTTCATGTGCGATGCCTGCAGTGAGTTCTCCCAGACTTGCCATTTTTTCGGATTGGATCAATTGCGCCTGTGTTGATTTCAAGGTTCTGTAAGCATCCGCATTATCCAATGCCACGGCGGTATAGGTAGCAAGGCTTCTAAGAATATTCAAATGGTTATTGTTGTACGCATTTTTGCTGAAACTTTGTGCAGTTATAACCCCAATCGATCTGTCTTTGTAGATCAGCGGCAAATAAATTATTGACTCAGTGTTCTGACCTTCCGTTGGTTCGGGTATATCTGATATATATGCCTGGTGCTCTTTTTCAAAGTCATTCATAAAAATCTCTTTCTTGTGGTTGAAGCACCAGCTCGCCGGTCTTTTTTTATCATCGAGATAATAACTGTATGCAGGCAGGGTTTCTCCTTTTTCTTTGGTCGCAGGGAAGTCCAGTTTTTGTTTATCCTTATCAATAATGCCGATGCCGAATATGGAAGCATCCATCAGCTTGTTCACATGTGCATAAACCGTATCGATGATATGCCCGATAGAAAGCGAAGCAGTGATCTCCTTTCCCATCTCGCTGATCAGCTCAATATTTTTGCGCTGCTCATTCTCTGCTTCCGCCTTTAATTTTGCTTCCCTGAATTCTGCCATTTGTCTTTCATTCGCAATCACTCTGTGGCGCAGCCAGCGAACCATAACGATAGTCGCCAGCACAAACGCCAATGCATACAGGCAATATGCCCACCATGTTCTGTACCATGGCGGAAGTATCTCAAATGAGTAAACTCCTTCGCTGCTCGCCATGCCAAGCGCATTTTTTGCAGTTACGCGAAAACTATATTTACCCGGAGGCAGATTGGTATAATTTTTTACTGTTTCTGTTGACCATGCAGACCAGCCTTTATCAAAGCCTTCTAAAAATATTTTGAACTGGTTGCTGTTCTTGCTTTCATAGCTTGTTGCAGAATAACTGAATTTTACCGAATTGTTTTTATAATCAATTTTCGGAATGGAAGCGCTATCCAATCCATCGCCAAAATAAATTGTTGAGTCGCCACCGATCTGCACGTTGCGCACCAGCGCAGGGAAATTTATTTTGCCCTCATTTTCTTTTGTAAAATCATACCGCACCAATCCGCTGCCGGTGCCGACCCATGTAGTGCCGTTTTTTTCAGAATAGACTTTAGTCACTACCTGGTCAGCAAAACTGTTGAAAGGCTCAGATATCCATGTATAAGATCCATCAGCCTCTACTTTGGCCATGTACAACTTGCTAATGTCTGACATCCATATCCGCCCGAGGCTATCTTGCGGATATTCCGATGCCAGGCTCAGGTTAAAATTCTTTACAGAGGCAATAAATTTGTCTGATTTATCGCTGTTAAATATTTTTTTATTCTCATCAAATTTGTATACGCTATCGGTAGCAAAAAAGTAGTTTGTGCCGTTGAATGTATATGGAATTATCTGTCCGCTTTCTAGACCGCTTGTTTTATCAAAATGCTTAATAAGAGGCTCTGCCAATATGATATTCCCTTTATCATCTTTTCGAAAGCTGATCGCGAATAAACCATTTATATAAGTGCCTACAAGCAGGTTGCCGTTTGCATCTTCCAGGATGTTGGTAACAATATCACCGAAATCCAAAATTTTCCCCTCATCTACCCATCCATCAGCAGTTTTTAACACGGACCATATTCCGCTTGTAACGCCCAGATATATCCTGTTTGGGTTTAGCGACGATTGTTTCATCCCACGAACTGTATATTCATTGCCCGTTGATTTTTTTATCGTAGATAATTTATCATTTTCTATCTTGAATAACCCATCAAATTTTCCTACCAACAGATCGTTCCCTATTTCAAGAAAGCACCAGGATTGGGTATTAGCATCCTGCACCTGATGAAAATCTGAAGTGCGGGGATCGAGGTAATACGTGCCTTCCTGGGCAGCAATATATATGATGCCGTTGTGCCGGATGATATCATTTACAGCAGTTGAGAAATTATTCGCTGAGCCAAAATAAGCTACGGGCGATGTATAATCCACTCTTGAAATGCCATTAGCTGTAGCCAGCCAGATAGCACCCGAGCGATCCTGGAATGCAAAATCGATTGCGTTGTTTATGATGCCGGTTTGCCGGTTATACCTGCGGATTTCTTTACCGTTACGATCGATCAATATTGCGCCGCCATGCAGTGTGCCCAACAAAATATTATCGTCGGAAAGTATTAAGCCATTATAGATCACGTTATCTTTTATAAATTGATCCGCCTCCGTTTTGAATGGAATAAAATTGGCGCCATCGTATTTGAACATACCCATCGTTCTTGTAACGATCAGGTAGGTTCCCTTTTCGCCCGGAAACGGGAGCATAACGTATATTCTTTCATCTGCAAATTTTTCGCTTCCTTTTATAAACATCAAAGAATCGCCATTCAACAATTCCAAACCTTTTTTCCATTCGCGCACATAGATGTTCCCGTTCGCCTTAAACATAATGTGAAACTTCTCTTTGCTTTCGATGATCCTGAATTCTTTTTTTTGTATGTCCCAGATAAAAATATATTTGACGGCATTGAAATACACTTTGCCGTTAGAGACGATGGTGTGGAACACGTCTGCAAAATCTCTTTTGTCTTTTGGTAAAAGATTTGCCAGGCTGTGAAAGGCTAGTTTGCCCGCAGAATCCTGCAAAAAATAACCGATATCGCCTTGTCCGCCTACATATATTTTTCCTCCCTCGCCGTTTGCTAAGGAGCGGGGCGCTGTTGCTGCATTTGGCAACGGGTAAAGCTGCCACTTTGCGCCGTCAAACTCCAGCATGCCTGCGCCATTCCCAAAATACATAATGCCTTTTTCGTTTTGCATGATCGCGAAATCTTCTTGCCCCGCGCCATACTCCTTTGCCGTATAATTATTGATAAGCTGGTAGCCGCTTTCCATTTTGTTTTGGGCAAAAGCGGCAGTAGCAAAAAAACAGCCGCAGATAATCTGCGTAAATGATTTTCTCATTTTCGGTTGAATGTTGAGCAGGGTTTAATGCGATGAACCAGATCTTGGTCTATTAAAAATAACGCATTTTGGGAGTCATACCCTTTTCTTCCCGTTTTATTTCTGGCTGGAGCATTTCTCCGGCTATTTTATTATGCCCGTCGCTGTTCCGTCAAAAGATCTTTTTTGGGTTTGTGTTCTGGTAAAATTCCTCGTACTAACGGTGATGAGTAAATTAAATGTTTTACTTAATTTTAAAGTATGGAAGTTCATCATCATCCCGACCTGCTCCATAAACCGAAAAAATGGAAAGAATACTTTCTCGAATTTCTGATGATATTCCTGGCGGTGACGATGGGTTTTTTTGCAGAAAGCTTAAGAGAACATTTTGGCGATAAGGAAAAGGAAAAACAGTCCATCAAAAGCCTTGTAAAATGTTTGTCATCAGATACAGCCCAATTGCGCAGCATCATTTATTCCAACAACTTTATCGCGCAGAACCTGGACAGTTTTATCGGGCTCAAAAATTCCGATCTGACAACAGCAGTGAACAAAAGAAGGTTTTATCAATACGGCACAAACGGGTTTATCCAAGACTGGTATTTTAAGACCAATGATGCCGCCATGCAACAACTCAAATCATCGGGTATGCTGCGTTTAATAGACAATCAAACAACGGTCGACTCTATATTAGGCTACGAGCTAAAAAATAAAATAACGGCTGCACAAGAAGCTGACTGCTATTTTTTCTACAAAGAATCCCTGCTTGACTTTAAAAAGACATCCGATTTTACCTATTTTCAGGATACCAGCATCGTGGACATGGAGATAACCCCGCATCTTGTTTTATTCAATTATAAGAATGCGGACATACTTCCCCTAAGCAATGACAAAGAAAAACTAACTGCCGTTTTCAATAATGCTTCACAGATGTCAACCTCTTTAAAAGGGTATGTACAGTACATGCAGGATCAATTGGATTATGCAAAAAACCTGATCAGCTTGCTTAATACCGAATACGATTTAAAGTAGGTCTGATCTAAAGCACAAAGAAACAAAATTAAGTTTGCCACTGGATAATTTCAAAATGCATCTCTACCGAATCCTGATACTAAACTGTCACTAATTCTTTTGCGAAATAATGAGCCCTGCGCTTGCAGGATAACGGTGATGGATAACTGTTTTTTATTGGATTGGTTCTGCAGGATTTTCTGCCTCGCGAACCTCCTTTTCCTTTTGGATATTTTCCAGGATCTTCCGGCATTTTTTTTCACGGGATGCACAGTTGACAAGGGCCACCAGACCGGTGATGAACATCGAGATGCCGAACAAAAAAAATATGCGCGTGTGAATAGAGATATTGAGCGTTATGATAAAAAGCAAAAGACCGGTGACCAGCAGTACCCAGCCTGCGATCCTTTGGGTCTTTATCGATTCAAGCTCCTCCTGCATTTTGGGGCCAATGCTTTCAATCAGCATATGCGCATACTCCGGGCTGATATGTTTTTGAACCAACGCTACCATGAGTTCAGGCTCGGTTGCACCATGCAGTTTTTGATCCAGGGCAAATTTCCAGATGCTTTGGGTAAAAGCATCAGCTGTGGTGCGCTCGAATTCAGAGAGCTTTGTTGCCTCCAGCAGGTCACGGTCAACCGCAGCGCTCTGGATAACAGATGCATCCAATCCTCTCCGCTCAAATTCAGCCATAAGCAGGCCAAAAGCGCCCGGCGTGATAGTCTGCGATTCATTGTTTGCAAACCAGACCAGTTCCTGGTCATTCATCCGGCGGTATTGTTCTTTTATCAGTTGAAAATCGGCATCCATACTTCATTAAAAATAAACTAAAAAAAGTAGTTCCACAAGAAAGGACGAGGCTAACGGTGACGGGTAAGTAAAATGTTTTGCTTATTTTAGTTACCTAATTGCTTAACATGGAAGTCCACCACCACCCCCAGGTTGAAAAAAAATCATTCAAAGAATATTTTCTGGAATTCTTAATGATATTCCTTGCGGTCACCCTTGGATTTATTGCAGAAAATGTAAGAGAGCGCATCAAAGAGGGTGAACAGGGAGAGCAGTATATCCGCTCGCTGGTCGAAGACCTAGAAGCAGACACCGCGAGGATGAACAATATCATCCGCTTTGATGAAGCCAAAATAACGGCGCTTGGGAGCATGTATTCCTGTTATGATACTGTGTCGGGCGATCTCAAAGCAACATCCTGCATGGGTATACTCATCAAATATTCCAAAGTGAATAGACCTTTTATCATAAATGACCGCACCCTTACGCAGCTCGCCAACGCCGGGGGCTACCGGTTATTGGAAAAAGAGGATGCCGACAGTATTCTTTCCTATGAAGAGATGTACCGGAGCACCTATAATTTTGAAACGACGATCTACCAGGACGCGCAAAATAATGTCCGCAACACTCTCAATGAACTGGCAAGCTTTAAAGTGGTCTCGCCGCTGATGAACGTTTCCTCGCTGTCGGGCGGTGATACCGGCATCAGCGAACTGAACGGACCCTTACTATTTTCGGGGGACAAGGCTTTACTCAACAAATGGTTCAACCAGTTGCAACTTTACCTCAGGATCACCAAAGCACAAAGAACATTGTTGAACGCTTTAGATGCAAAAGCTGCTAGCCTCATTATCTTTTACCGGAACAACCATCATCTGGGGTAAAATATTTTTCCCATAGTTTATTATTACGGGGTAGACTTATGACGCAGGATCTGAGGGCGCGAACAATGAGCTGCCAGCTGGACTATACTTGTTTTTCTTCTTAATTTTCTCTTTGCGCTTCTGAGTTTGCCGGGTTCTCCAGTCTTTCCACGATTCTTTTCGCTGCAGCAAGCCGCAGTTCCCTGTTCTTCGCAATTACCTGATGGCTTATCCAATGCTCGATCCGGTTATGGATAGGCTCAAGGATCAGGGCGATTAGGATCAGCAGCAGGAGCATCCAAAGCGGGGATTCATTGGTGATCCGGATTACCAGGGGGTCGATCAGGATGTAGATATATTCAAAGCTGACCAGCAACCCAAGGATACCCAGGAATTTTATCCATCTTTCGTGGACGATTCCGATTTACAAAATAAAAAAAATGAATGCTGGAACTCGTGGGGATGAAATAAAAATTAAATATAGATTATTTGAAAATATTGTGACTGGAAATTTTTAAATAAATATTTTTTTTGTGAGGGTTTTTGTGAAGGGATACGGGGCTAGGCAAATGTGACGCGGCGGAAAGAGAGGGTGATGGTTTGGCAAAAATGATGTGGAGCTAACGTCGATGCACAAGTATTTATTCATGCAAAAACTTCATCGCAAGATCTTATTGAGAACACTGGAACCGATTGTCTTCATTTATTCTAAATTTTCACCAGACCGTTCTTGATGGCATAAATAGCAAGACCAACCCGGGAAGTAATATTCAGCTTATTGAACAGCGACTCCCGGTATCCGTCCACAGTCCTTTCGCTAACAAACATTTCTTTGGCAATCTGCATGTACGTTTTTTCACTACATGCCAGTTTCAGAAAAGCCATTTCCCGCTCACTGAGCCTCGTAAAGATTCCGAGATCATTCTTGTCATCTGTGAGCAAATTCACGGACTGAATAATTTTTCGGGAGATCAGGTCATTGTAATAGTATCCACGACTTATCACCGCATCAAATGCCAGTTTGAGCTCGGCAGGTTCGGCATCTTTCAGCAGGTAGCCTTTTGCGCCATTCCTTATCATTTTAATTATCGCACTATCCGACTCCATGGTACTTAGAGCCAGTACTTTTATTTCCGGATGATTGACCCTCACCCAATGGGCAGTAGTATATCCGTCCATCTCTGGCATCGCTACGTCCAGCAGCAAGATATCAGGCGGGTGTTTTGACTGCAGTTGTCTGATGAAATCCTGTCCATTTGCAGCATCGAATAGAACCCTGTAATCAGGAAATAAGTTGATCAATGCGGTAAGTCCTTTCCGGAACATCGTGTGATCATCAACAATGGATATATATTTTGTATCACTCATGTGGGATCTTTATGATGAATGTGCTGCCTTTACTTATTGTGCTTTCAATTAAAAGTTCGCCGCCGATCAATGAAACTCTTGTCCTGATATTTTGAAGCCCGAGCCCGTCACTATCAGATAGCGCTTTGTCCACGTCAAATCCTTTGCCATTATCACGTACGAACACCTCCATTTTTTCCGGCAAATAGCAAAAATCGATCTCGAGTCTTGAACACTCTGCATGCTTAATAACATTTTGCAGACATTCCTGAATGATACGAAAAAGCATTTGCTTTTTTTGTTCATCCATTTTTCTTTCATCCCCCTTGACCGAAACGTTGGCATTTATGATCCCTGTCTTATTTATCGGTTCGGTTTCAATACGAACAGCATCAAGTATGCTCAGGTCACGGATCCTTTCATTGCTGAGTCTTTTTGCGATCCCGCGGAGATCGCTAAGCGCTTTCCCAATATTTTCCTTGACCTGATCTAACATTGGGTTATTTACGTTCACACTTTCGTTCATAATATTGATCTGCACTTTTGCGAGACTAAGAATTTGTCCCACGTTGTCGTGAATTTCCTGGCTGATATAGTTAAATGTCTGTTCCTGCATCTCAATTTTTGATTGCAGCAATTCGCGTTCAAAAACTGTTTTTAAAGCTTGCTGGTCCAGGAAATTTTTTCTTTCTTTTTTACGATAATGATTGAAAAAATATATGATGCAAAAGATAAAAGCCGCAAATAAAATTATACTTGCAAAGATCAGGAAATAGATATCTGCTGTTGGAGTCTTAGCCATGATCACCTACACTTGTTTTTGGATTGTCTAAAATTATGGAAATTCCCAGCGCCGTATAGAACAAGATCGAAATGATCAGGCCAAACATGATCAGCGGCGTGACGTCCTTGTCATTGGTGATCAGATAATTCATAATCCCCCAAATAAATAATTGTAAAGAAAAATAAACAAGAACAGATATATTGAACCAAAATAAACTGTTTTTCCTAAGTGGTTCAAACGGATTATGATCGATTGAAATCTTTAAATAAAAAAGACTAAGAAAAACAAGGATGACATCGCTTATCGTAAGATTAATTGAAGGGAAACTGTCAAGCTTCTGATAGAATAGCGAATTGATAACACTAAAAAAAGTAAAAAGAATTGCTGCAATAATAACTGCAAACTTAAGTCTCACAGATCGTAGGATCTGGAAGTAGATCATCACGTAAAGCCAAAATGCCAGGATTACATAAAAATGATAGACCTGGGTATTATTATTTATCTTGTGACTTAGGTATTCTGCGACTGACTCGCACAGAAATATGATCCAAACCAAAATGGAAAGGATTTTAATCGGAACAGTTAGATTTTTAAATCTAACTGCACCGATCAAGCCACTTATCAATACGGTCAGCAGATATATATAAAGACAAAATTTCATGCGCGAAGATTCGGAGCATCAATTTTAAATTAATTTACATCGGACAACAACCTTTGCCATTAACACAGGGGCAAGCTACATCATATGCTGAACCAGAAATATTAGTTCCTCCCACTGTTTGGCTATTTGTGATCGGATGCCATGATTTATCAAGAGGTACAATCATAATTGTATATGTGTATTGAACTTGCCCGTGTTCATCGATCGTGGAATCTTTGATGCCGAATTTGACATAGACATTATCAATATTTTTCAGCTTTTTGATGGTCAAAAAATCAATGGCATTACCTTGCGCATCTTTTGCTGTATCAAGCATAAATCCCCAAATATCTCCACCCAAATTATCCTTGAACACGGGATGTTGTACATAGATACTTCTATATTTTTCCTCTGTTTCGGGCGTTATGATCTGATCAGCGGAGTTCGTTGAAAATACCAGCCCCAAACGTTGTGGTTTCATACGTGCGGTGCTTGTATCAGTGGACACCTTCGATGTATCGGATGAGCCGGCATTCTTCCCGGATTGATTACAAGAAATAAAAATAATGACTGCTACCAGTACAGCCATCAATGAAAATAAATTTCGTTTCATCTTGTGTTAAGTTTAAAGATTAAAAAAAAGTTTGACTAAATCTAATCTGAAATCTTAAGTGATCGGACAAAAAAAACTTCAACATCTATGTTTCCCCTTACGAAAATTTTAAAATACGGGAAAAATCACGTGCCCGTTACCGTTAAAGGCACCTCATAGAAAACGTTTCTTTTCCCGTTGACTTCAGTTTGCTAATGCTACCATCTTTACATCGCGCTGAAATTTCAAGTAACGCTTTTCAATCTTATATAAAATCGGGGTCGCCGAAAACCGGATCAAAGAGTAGGCAAAAAATTTAAAGATATGGCAAGAGAAATCAGATCGCAGGTTCAACTCCTCGCAGCAAATTCTCCGATCCCCGTAAGTGATTTTAAAGATAGGCTCGTAAAATTGATCCCTTCGGAAATTGTGACAGCTTATGTCACTTTATATGGGCTTATTGGTGATTCAAAAGTGAGCGGAAAAAAAGATATCCTTTTATGGATTGTCGTTGGAATACTTTTTTTATTAAATCCCATCTATTTATACTTTATTTCAAACGTCAAAAAATCGGGGCAGATAATTTTTACGACTGTCGCATTTGCTATTTGGGTTCTGGCGATCGGAAGTCCTTCTCCGCCCATTTTGGATTTTCCTGCCACTTTCGTTGGATCCATTCTTTTGATATTATACACCCTCTTCATCCCATTTATATACAAAGGATAAAACACCGGTTCGCCGAAAACGGAACAACAGAGTAGGCACAAATTAATTTTTTATGAAACCAATCATTTTTTTCTGCACATTTATTTTCTTTTGCAGCATTGCATATTCGCAAAGTTCCAGGAACATAAACTTTGGCAACAAGGTGACCATAGAAAAAGCGCTATCCACCGGGAAAACACTTTTGGGAGCAAGTTTAGGTTCAGACAATTTTAATATACAGGATCTCCCTACATTCGGAATTTACGGCATCGGCAACACGAATACAGAAACATTTTCAAATATCAATGCATCCGGAAAGTTGGCAGGCTATATCCGGCCGAGAAAAAATAGCGATGATTACTGGCAGGTCGATTTTTCATTTGATGTCAATGCCTCCAACACAGACAGTGCGCTTACACAGACGTTCTTATTCCCTGATGTAGGCACAAGATCATTTTACACCGGCTTCAGTTGGAACCGGAAATTAGGCACCTGCTGGTCCTCGGGTAATAACATTTATTTTTTCTCGCCATTTTTTGAATTCTCGCTAAAGACAATAAAGGGGTCAAATCAGGATTCAGCGAGGACCTTTAATACCCTTAATTATATTGTGGGCACCAGGTTACAATACATGTTCCTGAATGATAAGGATCAGGTCTCCTTCAGTATTGCCCCATATTATTCAATCGTATATGTTCCCAAGCAAAACCAAATTGATTATGATTATTTATTTAACGCCTCAGCGGGCGGTGTATTCAAATCCACGATCAGTTCCTTTGGCGGGAAGATCATTTTTCAATATAATTCTTTCCAGATTTTTGCAGATTTGAAAACGGTTATCGCTTCCAACGGCATACCTTCTATTTTATGCGGATTTCATCCCAACATTGGTATAATCTTTAACAGCGATCTTCTTGAGAAATAAATTAAAACATTAAAAAGTAAAACTATGCCTTCCATTCAATTCGGAAAAAATCCTGCCAAGCATGATTACCGGACATTAAGAATAAAAAATTATTTATCTGGGGCAATTGCTCCGCCTCCCACCAGTTACGACGTTTTGCCTGCAGTATACCAAGAACTTGGTGTAACGGATCCAAAAATTTTGTTCCCTATGGACGGAAATGATTCTTTGCAAGATTGTACGATCGCTGCGGTAGCCCATGCTACCACGATCTTTCAAGGCTTATCCGGCGTTAATAATATTATGAGCGTTCAGAACGTGATCAAACTTTACTATCAGTTTACCAAAGGCCTCAATGTCGGGCTCAATGAATTAGATGTGCTGAACTATTGGAAAGACAACTCCGTATCCGGCGAACAAATACTCGCATTTGTTTCCATTGACCCGAAAAATCATATTCATGTAGAGCAATCAATAAAGCTCTTTGGCGGAGTTTATCTTGGGTTCCATGTACAGCAGGCTTGTGAGAATGATTTCAAAAATGGAAGAAACTGGACACCCGGCCCCTTGATCAACGAAGGACATGCAGTATTTGCGACAGGGTATGATCTGAACCAGGTTACTGTTCTGACCTGGGGACAAACACAAAATGGAACTTGGGATTGGTGGGATGAATGCGTCGATGAGGTGTATGCTGTTGTACCCGCAAGTGCGAGGTCATGGACATTTCCTATAGGCTTTGATTTCGAACAGCTGCTGAGCGACCTGGCAGAGGTTTCGAATTAACCCAAATAATAGGAACCGAAAAAAGGGAATTGCATTCTATTTTTTTGATCACTTCGCCTCCACATTCACCACTTTATACCCATCATTATCAATAATACTTGGAGCAGCTCAGATATCGTCCGCTGCAATGACAGGGCTTCCTGCAAACTCAGTGCAGAGGAATAAGGGTTTTGGTTTTTGATTTGGCCATGATGGTTTGTTTTTTAATATGGCTAAAGTAAGATGATTTGCAGGATCATGCGTTAAATCGGGGTTTTCTGTTGAATTATTTTAGGAAAATATTTTTTGCGGGAAAGTTATTATTATGGGGGACAGGGGACGCGGCTTGGAAAAATGGAGTGGTATGAAACGAGAATGACGGTTTGGTGAAAGTAGGACTGTCTTGTTTAAGGAGGACAATTAACGGTTATGCATAAGTATTTTGGTTTACTAAAACATAAACGTACAGGATACTCGCATGGACAACTTTTTCTTTTATCTATGGTATCCGCGACCAATCGCTTAGCGCCATATTTTGTTTGAGTATTTTATTTCAAGTTGTCGCAACAATAATAGCGACTTTATTTTCTTTTGAAATCAAAATTTACCTTGTAAATATTTTTGATTTAGGGATTCATAATTATTGGAATTTTTTAAACATTCTAGGGGTTTGTATTTTAATGATTTCGGCTACATATTCTTTACTCCTCACTCCATATGTAGTGGCCAATATCTTTTCCTTAAGCCAGCTTAATAATCTTTATTTGACCATCGAAAATTATTCGCCACCGTCAAACGAGACCATAGATGAAAATGGACCTAAATAGAGTTCTACAAACCAATAGGGGTTAACATCTATTGGGTGCTATGGGATTACATTTGCTATAACTTAGCGAATAAAAAATAGTATGGATGGTTTAATGCTGAAGCTAATTAGATTGTACAATGAAGCAATGAAAATTCCGCCAAGAGTCGCCCATTTAAGAGTTCACAATTTTGTTAGGTGAGTCTAAGTTGTATTTTGAAGGGTTGAGAATTTTTAAAATTTTTTCAGTTTGTTTTTATAATAATCATTTTTGCCTTAGAGTTTGCATCTTGTAAATAAACCCATAAACTATGTACTTATTTTTTTCTTCTGATAGCAACGAATTATATAGAAAGGACATTATTTCAACCCTTGCATTACCTGAAAATTATTGCATCCATTTTAGATACGATAAAGCATTTGTTAGCTCTGATGTATTTCTGAATTATCGCAAAGCCAGGGGCAAGGACGGAATCATTGTGTATGTGCAAGGGAATAGAGGAGAGCCCGCAGAGGATCGAAATTTAAAATTTCTTCCTATTCGCAATGTTTTAGTAGAAGATTGTTATTTTGAAGAAAGCACTAATCTTATTCACTACTTTTTGAGACTGGGCAAGATTGTCGATGCAGATGGCATTCCATTAAATAATTCAAGTCATGATATAGATTTGCCCCCAAATAACTTTGTCTCGTCCGTGCAGACCTGTGGATCAGTAGTGATTCCGTGGCATTTGAAGATTAAAAAACTTATTGAATTTGATTCTAAATTCAAAAATTCATTGCTCTTTAATATTAATATCCGTAACAGAGAAAAATGGGATAATTTGCAAACACTGATCGACTTTGATTTTGCTGACAAATCAAGTTCATTTAGAATGTATGAGGGTAAAATCTATGTTTTAGAGCTTTCAATATTTAATTCGGCTGAGGATGGGCAAACTCACGAAAATTATTTTTTAGATATAAATAATAAATCAGAAGATATTTTTATTTCGAATCCAGAAAGAATAATGATCGGAGCCGAAGCAGACAATAGATCATATAAAATAATTACGAAAGAGATAAAATCTTCAAAAGCATTGGAGTTTATTAAGTTCAGATCATTAACGATGGATTCAGATAAGGAGATTGAATTATTTTCTGAAATTCTTCAATTGAATATCCGTAGAAACATTTCAATTTTAAATAAAAGAGTCGGATTCGCAATTTTAGGTTTAATGTCGACAGGTGGAATCGCAGTACTTTCAAGCGAGTTTGGAAAGGATCATATTTCGTCTGGTGCATTTATACCATGCTTATTTATTGCCCTGATCTTTTACCTCTTCAGCATGAAAGGGCAATTCTATTATACAGGTAATAAAAATTAATGCAGCGAAACAGGTAACGTCGACTCCAGTCGTTTAACTCTTTTCTTTAAAAGTTCGTACCTAGCTTTAGTACGTTGTCTGTCAGCTGATTCAGAATTAAGAAGCGCTTGTCTTGTGACTGTAGAATCGATATTAAGTCTTGGGATACTTTTAAATTGATTTTTTGTGAGATCAATTTCTTCTCCGTCAGATAAGATATTCCAAAAATGATTGTAAGTTTTATTAAATGCGATATCGCCCCCCAAATAATCCTGGACTAAAAGTGCCGTAACTGCACATTGGCCTAATTCTGGCAAAGATTCGTTCCATTCCTTTGTTTGAACAGGAAAGCAGGTTTTAGCATCCCATGCTTTTTTTATCAGATTTTGAATTGTCGAAAAGGATAAATTAGAATTCATACTGCCACAAATTTACTAATAAAGTTAGCGATAAAACAAATTGTTTATAAGTTTTTATGGCAAAATGATTTAGAAATCAAACGATGGTTGACTACTAATTACTTGATTAAGAGGAACTCTTGCTCCATGCGATATGGGATAGGAAAGTGAATGAGAGGCTACTTTTATCAACACCTCTGAATTATTGATTCGCTTCAACAGCCAACGTTTTATCCAGTAGTTAGCGATCATTTGGGTCTTAATTTGTGGTCTTGCCTGATGGATAAAATATTTAGGTGTATTGCTCAATCCCAATAACAATTCTCCAAAATTTTCTGCAAGAGCAACACCGTAAACAATTCTTCTATTTCGATGCTTTAAAATTGGATCGCTGTCCAATCCAAAAAAATCAAAAGCATCCCGCAATTTTCTGATTAATGGGTTTGAACCCTCGCCAAATATGCTGTTTACCCTTACACGGCCATTTTCACGTCCAATTACTGCATCGGCTAAGGAAGTTGTATCGTTGCTGAAATGGAACGACCCAAACCCCTCGCTAAAACCCAATTCTTTATATTCAATATTGAATTTATTATCGCCTTCAATTTCATCAACAGGAAGTTTAATACGATTATATTGACTGCTTCCAATTCCGTACAAACTCGTTGTTCCTAAGAGGACTAGTTGAGGTTTTCGTTTTATAGGTTTACCGCTCATAGATGATGCAATTAAACTAATTGCATCTTTGTATTTTTCACCATAATATTTTGTGATTTCTGGACTGGTAAGTAACAAGCATACCAGTTTGCCACCAAGCAAATGATTGTAGGGAGCTATCGAACCGCAAACGATTATATCCATCATATTTATGCCAACATGAATTGCCTTTACTTTTCGAACAAGTTTTTGAATCGCATCACAAAATATTTTTTGAGCCAGCGCAGATTCAAACTTCTTTTTTGATTTTACAAATTCATAATTCTTAAGAATCATTTTGATCTCCAATAATTCTGCAAGTAATGCCGTTCTTTTGCTTTTAAACAAAAATGTTTCGGCACGTTGTGACCAACTCAAGTTGCTATTTTCCGCAGAAAATTTTGCCGAGTGGGGGTTGTTGATATGCTTTACCTTATAGTAACCGGACAGCTTTTTTAGATCAACGATTCTTTCTTTCGTCGGATTTTTAATATCGGAACGATTAATTATTTTTTCTTTTAAAAAATCTTTTAAATAAATCTCGTCTAGCATTTGATGCAAGGAAGAGTCAATCCATTTTGCATACTTAAGATTAGATTCATGTTTAATTTTTTCCAAGAAAGTATTTCCCTCCCATCCAATCCACCTATCTCTACAGGTTTGTTGTGCAACAGAACTTCCAAGCGCAGCGATCCCGATGACCGGATGCCCTGCCACCGCCGCATCTCTAACTAAAATTGAAATTGAGCGCCCGGGAAGAGATTTGTATTCATTTACCCAAGTGTGTCGAAAATATCTCCAAATATCGGAAAGCATTAACCCGGTTTCTGAACAGATTTTTCCGGGTTCAACAACCTGAATGTATGGTTTGACGGCGAGTTTCAGTAACTCGATTTTTCTATCATCATCCGTGATTGAAATGATATCTTGCAAATGTTTTGAAAGATTGCCACCATCTCGCATTACCGAAAAAATAGAATGCCAGCCATCCTTTGTTAGTCTTTTTTTCTCCATGCTTCGTATGAAATCCCTGACGGAAGCGCTGTTAAGTTGAACATCTCGGGCAAACAAATGCCTACGTCTCGTTTTAGATTTTACTTCGTTAATGTCGGTGCTTTTTTCGCCAATCGCTTGAAGTTCGATTTGTACTTTATTTTTATTTATTTTGACGTCCCAATCCTGAAGCATTAAATCAATTAAAAGGTTTTCAACAAATGCCAAATCCGTATTGGCATGAAAATGTTTCCCACTGTATTTCTTATTTACTAGTTCTTTCTCTTCGGAAAGAATATTGAATCTTTCTTGAGACCCTTTCTTTTTAAGTCGAACGCTCAGCTTTTTGCAGAATTTAAGAAATTCCAGTTTATGTTTTTTATTGAGCCTTGGATCGAATCCTATTATTTCGCTTTTCATTAACTGATAAAAGTTTTCAATTGTGCACTCCATTCCCTTTTAAAATTCGAAATTACCTCGACTTCCTTGCTGGAATTAAACGAAAGTTCAGATCGGGCCGCGGCAAACATCACTAATTCCATCACTTTGATAAACTCTGCAACACTTTTAATTTTCTTGTCGTGCAAGGCACGGAAAATTCTTTCATGGAATAAATGGTTCGTGTTTATGATAAGAACCATGTTATCGTCTATTCTTTCAATATCAAAAAAAATATTATCCGTTAATGCTTGGGACAAAATCTCGTACTTGAATCCTTTTATATCGCTAATCACGATATTATTCTTAGGGCTTTTTCGCAGGTATTTTAATTCAGGTTGATAAATATCTGTTCGCTCCAGTTGGGTTTTTGCATAGCTCGATGGATGATTTTTTTTCAGCTCAATAAATTTAAGTCTAACTCTTTTGTTTAATTCCCTCGCAATTTGTTCTAAGTCCGACACAATTATCTTATTCAAAAATTCTGTTTGCTTTATTTCTTGCTTGGTATGAGTTACTCCAAATAATTCATCCAACTCCGGCGTAAAAAGTATTTCACAGCGCCACCAATCGTCATAGTTTTCTTTTCGCTTATCTCCGAAAAAAAACCAACCATAGTCTATTTCCCTTTCAGAGCGCAGCACACTGACGCCTGCACTTTTTGTAATTTGGTTTCTTCTTTTTTCATCATTAGACAGCATTGCCCAATTTTTTATTGGCAATTCAACAAATCGAACTTTTACAGTTGAAGTTTTTTGTTCATTGCCGGGTATCCTCACTTCGTAATTAATTTCCTGTCCGAAAGGCTTCGCACCCACTAAATTCAGCCCTTTTCGCAAAAACATTGGATCAAATGCAATTATTGATTGATTTTCGATTCTAATTTGCACGCCGCGCCACAATGCATATCTGAAAATCCTCGCCAGTTCGAATTTAATGTGCTTTAAAAGGTTTTTAGAATATTTAAATGACAATCGATCACATTTTTTCCAAGTCACAATTGTTCCGGATTTAGTAGTCACAGAATAATCAATGGAACTGATTCCCTGCGATGTATTTGCATAGCTTTGATTATTTTCAATGATTTCGTCGATATCAAGATAGTTTTTAAAAATTTCGGACTTATTTTTCCATGAGATAACTTCCACCCTTCTGCATTGACTCAAAGAACTGTTTGGAAGGCCCATTCCGTAACGTCCAAAATTGTTTCGCGAATTAAACCTAGTGGTTCCTCCAAATTGTAGTGATAAATCAAGTTCGTCTTTCGTCATCCCAAGGCCGTTATCAACAATAATTACCTCATAGTCTCTGACGGAATTCTCAACATTTTTTTTTATTTCGATATCGACGATTGATGCATTCGCTTCGATCGCGTTATCAATTAATTCCGCTAACGCAGAAGCAGTTGTTTTATATCCCGAATCTCTCGTTACAACCACAAAATTCTTAAAATCAATTAAACTATTTTCGCTCATTAACATAAATCAAAAATTGTCAAATATTAAATCTTATAATTAAGCAGTTTATCAATTTGTAGCGAAAAAATCTACTTAGATACCTATATTACTATGCTGAATTTCCGTCGGACGGAATTTAAGATCTATGATGGCAACTGAATGTCAATTCCGAATTATTCTTTCACCTTAATAAATTCCTTCCATGTCAATGGAAATGCTTTTTTGATTTCTTCAATCAATTCTTCCGATGATGGGTTGTGAAGAGCCATAATGCGTTTAAAATCCACGGCAAAATGTTTCTTTTTTGAGTTAGATCCCCGAAATTCGGAAAGCCCCAATTGAATTCTCTTGGTTTCATTGTATGCATCCTGCAAACTCAACTTTCCTGTTTCATACAAAGAGTATATTTCGGGATTTGCATTTTTAATCATTTGTATTTTGAATTGTTTATCCATATTAGAAACAATTATTCTAAGCTCGCAAAGTTAGTTTTAAAATAGTGAGCATTTTTTTAGTTACGGAAAAATGACAGAAATAATATTCACGAGCCAACATTTTTTTATAAACCGGTTTACAAAAGCAGTCTACCGATAAAACTATTTTGACATAAGGTAAAAATCTTACTAAATGAGGAATATTTATGCATTTTGTTTGCGTTTTATATATATTTAGATTTAGTCATCAACCAACACTACTTTGCGATGAAGCAAACGCCGCATGAATCGTTCTACCATATCAAAGAATCGCTGATTCAGTACCTCGAAACCCAATACAAGATTGCAGATACTACTATTTATAATGAAAGGGCCGAGATGTTACGGTTGGCCGACAAAATTGTTCAGATTCCCTTTATCGAGGCAACTCCTAATTTTACAGTCAGCAATTTTCTATTGGAATTAGAAAAAGAGCATCAGTTTATCCCATCCGGTATTTCAGATTTAGTCAGATATGGTGTTCCGGTGGACCGTCATAAATTATATAAACACCAGGAAGAAGCTTTGTTGTCGACGTTCGGCAAAAAGCCGAACCTCTTGGTAGCCACAGGAACGGGATCGGGAAAAACCGAGGCTTTCTTACTACCGATCCTTGCAAAAATTATAACCGAGTCCAAGCAATGGCAGGCACCCGACAATGACAATCTTCAAAGCAGTTATAATCCAAAGACCGAACAATGGCTACACTCCAGAAGAAATGAAAATCGACCCGCTGCCCTTCGGAGTATTATTTTATATCCAATGAATGCATTGGTGAACGATCAATTGACCAGACTCCGACGAATTCTTTCTCTGGGAAATTCTCCTTCTTGGCAAAGAGCGAATCTTAATGGCAACCTAATTCATTTTGGGATGTATACCAGTCTCACGCCCGTAGCAGGAAGTTGGGAAAACGATCATAAAAGGAGAACCATTGCCGATTATCTTTCAGAGATACAGCGCGATTGGAACGATTTACCGGAAAGGCACCGAGAATTAGGCGGTTGGCCAAGACCATTGGCCTCAGAAATGCTAACTCGCTGGGATATGCAAAGCGCTCCGCCCGACATTCTAGTGACCAACTACTCAATGTTGGAATATATGCTGATGCGCCCAATCGAGGGCATCATTTTTGACCAAACAAGAGAATGGCTACAATCTGATCCCCATGCTCATTTTACTTTGGTATTAGATGAAGCACATACCTATTCGGGTGCGAAGGGCACAGAAGTTGCTCACCTGATTCGCAGACTTAAAGAACGACTAGGAATCGTCAAAAGCAAAAAGTTTCAAGCGATCGCGACAACGGCTTCAGTTCCACAAGGAAGTGATGAGAAATTAATATCTTTCACAAGCACTCTTTTTGGGGTAACAGAGAATTCTTTTTCGCTTATACGAGCATCAACTGTTACCGATGGAATTGATAGACGAGAATCTGATAAACTATCTCAAACTGCGTTCGAAAATTTTCAAAAAAATTTTGAATTAAATAATCCCCGGCCGGCGATAGAGAATCTTGCCCGAGATCTTAATGCGCACGATCCGGATTTTACCAATGGCGAGGAAGTCGCTCTTTATGATTTAATTAGGGAAAACCCGTTTGTTGAATGGCTTCGAAATAATATTGCGAGGAACGCAACTCCGCTAGATGAAATAGAAAAGCGTTGCTGGTTTCAGGAAACGACAACCGGTTCGCGCCAACTATCCACGGCAGGTCTTTTAGCAGCAGGAAGTTTTGCAAGAGCCGATCAAAATAAAAGCACCCCGCCCCTGCTATCGTTAAGACTTCATGCTTTTTTCCGGGGATTGCCGGGTCTTTGGGCTTGCATGGATCCAAAATGTGAATGCGCAAATCAAAATGTTCCCAGACAAATTGGTAAAATTTATTCTGAACCCAGGCCTTGGTGTGACTGCGGCTCAAGAGTACTTGAAATTTTTACGTGCCGGCATTGCGGGTTAATGTTCCTGGGTGGAATTCCAGACTCGCATGTCAACAGTTTGTGGCCCTGGAGCGATTCACTCACTGGTGAACGCGAAGATATTCGGCAGTTCCGTGTGTTTGGCGTAGAAAAACCAGATGATAACTTTTTAGTAACTCACAGGTCAACGAGAACGACCTTGCCTTGTGTTGATAATGCTGACAATGCAAGAGATGTTTTTGAGGTAAATCCCACGGTGGACAATGGGATCATGATAAGTCCATTTCCAGGGCAATGTCCGCGATGTCAGAGATGGCGTCAACCCGGCGTCGAAGGTAGGGAGGTTATCGAACCATTACGAACGAAGGGTATTCAGTCTTTCGCTACAATTGTTGAAGAAAACTACAGATTCCAACCTCCTCAAACCACAATTGAACCCAATTACGGCAGAAAGTCGATGGTTTTTAGCGATTCGAGAAGGGAAGCCTCTAAACTTGCCAGTGATTTGAAACAGAACCATCATAATGAACTATTTCGACAATGTCTATATTTCGTTTTGTATGCGTGTAAAGTATGTCATGGGTCGGGAGTAGAAAAAATTGAGCAAGACTCTCCACCAAAAATTGGAAGGAAATCAGAAAAGCGGGAAATAACTTGTCGCACTTGCAATGGTTCTAAAATGGACCCAGCGCCATCATCTTTAAATTATCAACAAGTTAAGACTGCGGTACTTGATTTACAGATAAAAAGAGGAATCGATCCTTCAAGACAAAGAATCACAAATATTTTCACGCAACTTGAGGAGAATTGGGATAATACTTATACGAGAGCAGAATTATTTTTTAATGCAGACTTGTTTAGAGAGGTCACTGACGAAGTTTTTTCTTTGGAACCACTTGGGTTGGCAAAATGGGAAGTTCCAATTTTATATCAAGGGCAGGTTGTAGCTGACATTGGAAATTTCCCTGGACTAAATACTGAGCAATCGTATCAGCTTCTTCAAGCGTCGATACGATTACTGGCATTTGAGCGGATAGTTACAGCAGCAGAGCCCGCCAGTCCATGGGAATGGGGAAAAGATAGCGAAGGAGAATTAATTTTACCGAGTGAAAGACGAAATACTACTCAACGTATTTACAAAGTTTTTCAATCAGATCATGGTAGAATCATTCCTTTCAACGTTTCTCAAAACAGAAGGCTTGGAAGATATATCAATGCTATTTCATTTCGGCTATTGGAGTCTGGCACTCTGCCAGATGAAAATGGAAGGGCACAATGGGTGCAGGAGATGGATAATACGCTTTGGAGTACGTTGACAAATAATCTCAACATTCTTACACCTGCTGGTGCCAAAGTAAGCATGGGTACTCGTCCACTCGTACCATTTGGAATTCGATTAAGCAGATTTGCCCTGTCACCATTACCGCAGGATCAGATTCATCAATGTAACGCGTGCAAGTACATCATGTCAGTTCCATTATTTAATGTTTGTATGCGCTGCGGCCAGCGGACTTCGCCGATTGCGTTCGAACAAATAAGGACTTATTTTAAGACAGGTGCATTGTATGCCAATCCCACAAACGATCAGCCCGATCCATATCCATTCAAAGCAAGTGAGCATACTGCGCAAGTTGAAAGCAAAGAAGCAAGAAATGAAGAGCGATGGTTCCAGGATATTTTTCACGGTAATCAGAATCCATACGACCATCGTGTCGATGCGCTGTCAGTTACGACTACCATGGAGATGGGAATAGACATAGGAAGTCTGCTTTTTGTAGGCCTAAGAAATGTTCCGCCCGCTGTTGCTAATTATCAACAAAGAGCAGGTCGCGCCGGTCGACGTGGAAGTGCACTTGCATCTGTCTACACATTCTGCCAGCCACGCGGTCACGACCAGTACTATTTTAAAAAACCTAAAGCTATAGTTAGCGATCCGCCGCGCGTTCCGTCCCTGCATTTCGCAAATGAAGTAATTGCACGGCGTCATTTTAGGGCATTGATTCTACAATCATTTTTTGAAGAAGTTGATTTAGGAGAACAGCAACTATTTAAGATTTGGGGAACAATAAAATATTATCTGGACAATAATCTTAACCGGAGGCTCGAGAGTTTTATACATTCCAACAGAAAAGAATTAAATGGAAGAATACAGTTTATTGTTAGTACTACGCTGTATAATCAAGTTGCAGGCTGGATCCAAGAGTTGCCAAGGGAAATTCATAATTATTGCCAATCCAAAGACAACAACGATGAATTATTTGTCTCTCTTCTCAATAGCGGGATGCTACCTAAATATGCATTTCCGGTTGATGTAGTATCATTGTCTATTCCAAATGAAAACATAGATCATCCAGCAGATGATTTTACTGAAACAATGCAGCGAGATTTGAAGATTGCAATCTCAGAGTATGCACCCGGGGCAGAAATAACAAAGCAGACAGCCCAGCGTACTTATAAATATACAAGCGTTGGCATTCATGACCCGTTTGACGCTGACCCTAATTATGTCTCGCAAGGTGCTATCGTCGAGTGCAGACAATGTCAGAATATTATTGTTATGGACGGCGTTAATCCTGCTGTTCCAACCATGTGCCCAATTTGTCAATCAGCGGAGTTGTCTGTCATGCAATTCATAAGACCCCGTGGATTTACGGTGGACGGGGCATTACCCAATGCAGGCAGGGTTGCTTATAATTCGTTAGACGGATTGGAAAGAGGGCCAGAAGCTTCTGCAGTCAAACTGATGATGGGCGAAAATACTTTGGTAGCTGCTGGCAAACGAACTTTCTTCGATGACCGACTAGATGCACTTATCAATATTGGAGATTTAGTGATAGTTAACAAAGGGCGAGATCGCGGTAACCCTGGTTTCTACATTTGCCGTGATTGCGGAAGAGAACTTGATCCAAGTAATCCAAATAGACATACTAGACCGGCAGACGTACCTCCGACTGTTGGCTTCCGTCATGGTCCACGTAAAGGATCCTACTGTCCCAATCAACCTCCATACAGCAACGACAAATTGGTATTGTCGCATAAGTTTCATTCCGAGATACTTCTGCTCGGTGTCAAACTTCCACCAGAACTCGATGCTCCTTTCCGCGAGACGTCTGGTTTTGCAATTTGGTATTCATTTGGAACGCTCGTAGCCATTGCTGCAGCAAGAGTATTACAGATCGATCCTTCAGAAATTAAAGTTGGCGTGCGCCCATTGAACCGAGGAAATCACAAAATCCATGGCGAAATATTTTTGTACGATGATGTCCCCGGAGGCGCAGGTTATGCAAGATCTATACTAGCAAATCTCAATGAGATTTTGCAATTAGCGCACAGAATTGCCAGTGAATGTTTAAATCCTGATTGTACGGGTGCATGTTATCAATGTCTCCTTGATTATAAAAATCAGTCATTTCATCATATTCTGAGCCGTGACTTAGCACTAGGTTTGCTTAATTATGTATTAGAGGGGACTATTCCTCAAATCACTGAAGAGGAAATAAAAATGTCTATTAACGGTCTTTCAGATTATACAAAAGCAGATTTTGAACAGTTAGGCCCACAAAACATTGGAGGTATCCATGCAAATATCACGTTAAGAGATACTGATGGTAACAATTTTGCGTTGGTTATAGTTCATCCATTACGCGCAAGATTGTCCGATGCCGAAATAAAAAGGATACACAACCAGTCTGGATTTACAATGAAGATCTTTACAAGTTTTGACCTGATAAAGCGTCCTTTCTGGGTTTTGAATCAACTAACAATTTGAATAATAATTTCGATAAATTCCTGCACGTGGCAAACCATCTTTTTCTTTTACCATATTCCGGATTAAAAAATTTAATAGAGAATATTTTGCTTGGAGCGGGTAAAATCTATTAGCAAATTTCAATTTTGTTATTTCATCAACAGTTTCGTCGAAACAAAACTTCCCGCAAAGACAAGGTTTAACAAGTGCATTGCGAACGCGAGATTATAGCGGATATTGCGCAGCACACTCCGCAGCTTTAATTGCCAGATATTCAACTAACACGTTCCCAGCAATTTTCTTTACAAATTCAAACAATTGTACAAACTTTTTTGGCTTAACGTAATTACTGCTGTCATTATTTAGTTTGTCGACATGAGTCTCAATCACCGGATATAATTCATCAAACGCAAACATAATATTTGATTGCTCAAGTTCAACAATTTCTACACCCGTTGCGTCCTGATTTTCGAGCTTGAAAAAAAGCACAAAGGGAAACTGTCTATGAGCAGGGATGTTGAATAGCCGAAGAAAAATATCATTGGAAGCTTTAATTAGACCTATATTTTCAGAATGTAAATAAAAAATAGAAAGATCATTACCTGCTAAGCGATCAAGTCTTGAAAACCCGCGCTGATTTTTCAAACATTTTTTGAACTATCGTTATGAAAATTATAAAGGATCAGAGCAAGCGCTTTCGCCTTATCTTGCAGTAAATGCTCCCCGCAAATTTCAATAAAACGAGTAAGGAAATATTGAAGTTGTATCCTATGCCTTGACCATGTGCTTGTTCAAAAATAGCCACCATTGAAATGTAATTTTAAAGGACGTTAATGAACACAAATTTAGTTATTTGAACAACCAACAGGTTTAACTATAGTCACGATAGTATTTACTAATTCCCGCTATCACATATAATCATTTTTCTGCAATATCCAAATTTGAGGTCCCCATATTCGAAGCAGTTTAAATTGCAGATTCGGGGTTGATGACCCAAATGCTCAGCAAAATGACCATAGATAGTTTGTTGATAATAGTTTTCGAAACTGTATCGAGTTTTATTTCTGCAGAAAAAAAATCGCGAGATTCGTTAGGCATAAAGGCATAGGCTTTTTGAACGTCCCGCATCGCAACAACTCTATAATGATGATCATAGAGATATTTCATATATCGTTTAAAAACATCAACCGGCGTATTCACCCAGGGATGAAGTTCATCAGGAACTCCATGAATCGTAAGTATGGTTATTTTATTTGCGGCAGCTTCCGCTATTGCATGATAAAAATAATTGCTGTTATTGTCTTTTATAGTGAAGCTCGGAACAAACATAGGGTTATCGTTTGACGGATTGTAAGCTCGATCTCCACCTATTCGTGCAGTAAGATATCCGTGGGAGTATAAAACAGGTAGTTTTGCCGAATCTATTACGTAAGCAGGATACGCAAAATTCACCGGTTTGGGGATACCTAGTGATTTGCATTTATTTTCAATGTACGAAAGTTCGTGGCTCAAACTATCTACGCTGATCGAATTGATGTTGGTATGATGCCAGGTGTGATTTCCTATCTCAAAACCCATCTCCGATAATTGTTTTATCTGATGCCAGCTTAAATATTTTGTAGTATCTCCAAAATTTCCGTCAGGGAATTCACAAACAAAAAATGTTGCTCCGAAACCGTATTGTTTTAAAATTGGAGCAACAATATTATAATGACTTTCACAGGCGTCATCAAAAGTTAATATTACAGTTCCATTCCTGCGAGAATTATCTTTTTGTGCAATTGCAACGCAAGAATAGATGAGAAAAAATATTATGATAAATTTTTTCATTCTGAAATTTTGAATTTATATGATCCGGATGATAACTTCTGCAGTTTGTGTTTGGTGATTATCAAACTTGCCTTTGATTTTTTTGGGATTACAACAGAATAAATGATCTCATTATTTTTTCTTTTCCATGAAGAAATTATTTTTCCATATTTCGTTTTATGTTCACAATAAAAACTATCCAGCCCCTTTACAAAATGCGGTTCAAGCAAAACATTTTTAAACCCAGGAGTATGTTCATCAATTTTTATTCCACCGAGTACTTTATAAAACCACGCGCCAATCTCTCCAAAAAAAATATGGTTGAGCGATGATGACATATTCCATGTCTCAGGCAGGGTTGTCATGCCTGATTTCATCCAATATCCAAATGATGGGTAAGTTGTTTTTGAAGCCAACTTGTAAGCTATTTCCGCATACCCGTTATCGCTAAGTGCATTGAGTAAAGTTTTAGAGCCCAGCACGCCAATATCAAAATGAATGCTGTCTTTACTGCACGCATCTGCAAGATTTTTCGCAACTATTCTTTTTATTTCTACTGGCACCAATCCCCAATATAGAGCAGAACTTAGTTCGGTTTGATAACCCTTTCCGTAAATCCCACTATCATGATAAAATCTTTTATTGAATGCTGTTCTTATCTTTTTCGCAAGGTTTCTGTATTTTATTTCGTCGTTTTTCTTGTTCAGCAATCTCGTCATCTTAGTAAGTATCGTTGCATCAGCGTAGTAGTAACAGGTGGAAGTCAGTTCGATTGAAGTATGTGAATTAATCGCTTCGCGGTCCCCAAGACCTTCAGGTATTAGACCATCAGGATAAATTTTATCAAGATGATCAAAATATAATTTCATAGCGTCATAATTTTTTCTCAATGGTTCTAGATCCCCATAAAATAAATAGAGTTCCCAAGGAATAATAATTAGTGCGCTTAACCAATCCACTGGATTAAAATGTTCATATCCCCATCCTGATGAGGGAATGATTGCAGGAAGCATTCCGTTGGCATTTTGTTCATCACGCATATCTGCGAGCCATTTTTCGTAAATCGCTTTTGAATCAAAATTGTATAAGGCAGTTTCAATCACTAAGTGAGCATCCCCTGTCCATCCGTTTTTTTCGCGTTGCGGACAATCAGTAGGATAACCAAAAAGATTTGACAAGTATGAATTATTTGTTGCCTTCCAAATATTATTAATGATAGAATTTGAGCACGAAGTCTTTCCAATTGCTTTCACATCGCTATGCAAAAAAATTCCGGTTAAACTTTCTTTGGTAAGTAATATGGGTTTATCACTTGTCACTTCCACGTACTGAAATCCCTTGTAATTAAAATGAGGCTGAAATGTTTCTCTGCCTTTGCCGTTCAGAAAATAGATGTCTGCCTGGAATGGATCGTTCCCATCAGGAGGGTGATAATGGACATTGATATTAGACTGGTCAACATGACCAAAAGAATCTAATTTTTCTCCGTGTTTCAATTTGACGACTGTTCCTTCCGTCCCATCAAGTATTATCCGACTTATCCCCGCAATATTTCTTCCGATATCGAACAGATAATCAGTATCATTAATTTTACGCATATCCATAGCAGGTAGTTCCTCGCAATCGCGAATTGGAGGAATTTTTTGTTCAATGATATTCCTGGAAGGAGTTCCACGGATGATCACATTTTTCCATGCGGTATCAATAAATCCTGGCTGATCCCAACCTTCAATTTCTTTTCTTGCGTCATAATGTTCTCCTGTATAAATGCTATTAAATATGATTGGGCTTAAAGTTGTTTTCCAGGATTTGTCAGTTGAGATTACTTCACTTGTTCCATCAGCGAAATTTATTTCCAGGTCTAAGCAAAAACACGGTCTTGCGCGCCAGGGAGCCTTATCAAAATACCAGACTGCCGTAGATTGCAAATTAAACCAACCATTTCCTAAAAGCACACCGATGATATTTTCTCCTATTTGTAATGAAGGGGTAACATCATAAGTCACATATAAATTTCGTCTATCAAATCTTGTGTACATAGGATCGAGAAGGTGATCGCCCACTTTTTTTCCATTCAAGTAGAACTCGTATAATCCAGCACCAACCATATAAACTCTTGCAGAGCGAATCTTCTTATTAACTAAAAAATCTTTTCGAAAATATGGAGCAGGTCTTAAATTAATATCTTTCGTATCGCTAATCCATGAACCTTCCCAGTTTCGCGAATCTTTTTTTCCTACTCGGAAATACGCATGCTTCATCTGAAGTTGTGAAAATAAAAAACCATACCCAAATAGATTAGTAATTGCAAGTATAAAGGTCAATCTTTTCATCATTTTATTGCATGGTACGCCTCGCTTCCAGAATATTTTTTATTTGTGATTCCAAATCTTGTAAATGATACTTGCTTAAACTATCAGATTCACTAGGTATGGCAGAATGGATTTCAGCCTGTAACTTTATCAGATCTGCTCTTACGATCGAATGTGCGTCAGTTTCTGTTACATCTTGTTTGTTTGAAGTGGTGATATCGCCTAGTGCTCCGACATAAGATTTCTGTAAGTTTCTTCTATACGGTTCAATGGCTTTACCAGTCCACAGTTCTTTCCAGATGATTTTATGGATTTCGCTGATATATTCATCTACTCTATATCCTAGGTCTCCATATTTACGCATATTAGCGAGTAGCGCATTTATTTTTTTGATGCCAAGTAATGAATTGAGAACCCTGACTTGCAAATCTTCTACAAAATCCGGCTGGGTTGCTACCGCAACTTTTTGAGTTATGTTTTTATCCAGTATCCAAAGTGGAGTTGTAAAAAGCTCTTTATCAAAAAAAGCAAGATCTTCTTTTTGTTTTGCGGAAGGGACAGGCGCATAAACCTGCTTCTGACCGGCAATTAAGACAGTGCTGTCCTGGTCTTCCCCTCTTAGAGTTGTGTACTCTCCACCAATATTTCGCAATACCTGATTCATGTAGGTGAAGAACTGATCTTTTAGCATCCGGTAAGTCAGGTCGAGGTTTTGATATTCGCCATCTTCCTGGTGTTCCCATGCAGGAAGATTTGGCAATATTCTTTTTAGATTTTTGATGCCGTATATACCGGCCTTTGCAGCATCATCTCCCAAGTCCTCATTTTGCACTCTCGGGTCAAGGCTTCCTTGTGCACCATACCATAATCTCGGATTTTTGCTGAGTGAATCAGAGATCAATTTGCTCATTATTTTCTTGTCCTCTTCTGAAGTTTTTGCATCGCTGCATTTATATCCCCATTCTATTGCCCATTTATCGTATTCCCCAATCCTTGGGAATAGATCATATTCAGGAATATTGTCTTCGGGTTGAGCCACATAATTAAACCTTGCATAGTCCATGATACTGGAAGTATGGCCATGGATGTTTAAGTAATGTCTACTTCTTAATGAATCTACTGGTGTTTGACTGCTCGCACCCCAGTTATGTGTTAGCCCCAACGTGTGACCAACTTCATGGCTGCTGACAAACCTGATGAGTTGTCCCATTAGCTCTTCATCAAATATAGCATGTCTTGCTTTTGGATCTGTTGCACCTGCCTGGATAATATACCACTCATGCAATAATTGCATCACATTATGATACCAGTATATGTGGGTCTGTATGATCTCCCCGCTCCTGGGGTCATGCGCGTTCGGACCCATTGCATTCCATATTTCTGATGGCATATAGTTAATAAAAGAATATCGAGCATCGTCCATTTGCATGGACGAATCTTGCTCCGGCCACTCTTTACCGAAGATTGCGTTTTTAAAACCAGCTTGTTCAAAAGCTTTTTGCCAGTCATTTATGCCGGCAATTAAGTATTTTCTCCACTGTTTGGGAGTTGCCGGATCAATATAAATGATGATTGGCTTTTTGGGCTCAACGAGTACTCCATTTTTCCATTTTTGTTTGTCCTCATCTTTCGGCTCAAGTCTCCAACGAAGGATAAATCTCCGGTCTTCCATTTTCTGCTGAAGATCACCGAATACGTTAACCTGGTCTGCAAAATAACCTACTCGTGGATCAGCGATTCTTTGTTGCAATGCCTGCGCAGGCAGCTCAATAAAACTGGTATGGCTCACTACAGTTGCAGGAGTATTTGGAGGTATTCCCCTTGCATTCTTGATAACGCCATTACGAGAAATTTCTATTTCTACATTGATTGGATAAGCATGAATAAAATCAATGGCAATGTCTTTTTTGGCATCCACCTTGTTGTTCAGACTACTCGCATCCATACCACTCAGTAAGCTATTTCCGTCTTTCAGGTATTTACTTACGTCAATTATCCAACTCATTGAATCAACACCGTAAGCTTTAATTGGAAATGAAATTAAGACTGGATTATCATTTGACTTTGTTACAGCTTTAAAGATATCACTTGTGCTGTCAGCCTGGCTAATTACTAAATCATACCGTATTCTGATTGTTGAATCAGCTAGGTTTCGATCAAAGTGAATTGTTTTTTCATCAAGCTCCTCACCTGAATATACCTGAGTTCCGCCAGGACCTTTTACCAACCGGTTGATCACTTCAATATCCCTGTGCAGAATTGCAAATGGTATCTCAAAATAGACTGTGTCCCGGCATTGATATACATTAAATAATCCTTTTTTGATTGTGTATCTGGGTGTAATAAGCTCTCCAAATTCTTTGATGCCGTCTCGAGGTCGATTTGCTTTACGGATCGAATCTAGTTTGGCAATGGCCGAGTCCGTAGCAGTGACCTGAGCTACTACACGACTGCTGCCCAATAGAATTAGACAAAAAATGAATAAATACCAATTACACTTATTGTTTCTTAACCCAGAATAAATCATAGTTGTGATTTAAAAGTTTTCGATTGGGTTGATTTAGTGTCAGGAAACTGAAAACAATTTTCAGTCGAATATGATTTCGCACTTCCTCCTTCATTTCCTGCTACGATAGTGCATTTAAAGCCATGCAATTCGTTGATCCTATTTATGAATTCAGCAGTGCGGATTCGCGATGCATTGTCCCATATTAAAACTACAGGCAAGGAAAATTCGTCTTTGCATTTAACATCCAAATCCGTTCTCTGCTGCTGATCTTGACTGGTGCAAAGATTTATAACCACACCTTTATCCCCTACCTTTTTCATGGCATCATATAAAATCCTGGCAAGAGGCTTATAAATTTGCAACATTGCCCAGCTCAAAGAATCTGAAGAAGCGTCAGGGACTGAGATGCAAAAAAAATGTTCAGCATTGATTGTTGTATCTGTCACAATAAACGTTTCCTTTTCTGAGGCTGCGGACCCCTCATCAAACTGTCCAGTCAAATTAGAGAACTCCGGCATTTTTTTCCTGTCCGGCCTTCCACAAGAAGTGGCAAGAGAAAGAATGAGGGCCAAAACCAGACATGGCAAAATCAATTTATTCATTGAATCCTTCTTTGTTTTGGGTGTTGTTCTAAATGTTGTTAGAAGTTATTGATAATCATGGTGCTTTGTGGCACCACCGCATTTAACCCAGGTTGACCGATTAAAGCAATCGTTATGTTTTTGAATGTGAGTAGATCTCCTGTGTACTGAAAATCAGCAAGGCCATAGCCATTATTAGTATCGCCCACTAAATTAAAGTCAAACTGAGTTAGCGAATCACCAGTAGCAGCATCCCTTATCACAAAAAAATAGTCGAGCGTTGTAGAATTGTTGGGATATTGCTTAAATCCGGTAATACCCTTGTATGTAAGACTGCTCACTTCAGAACCGTTAGGACTGCCTTCCAAGTTAATACTTATCGGACCCGAGCCTGTCGAAAGGTTCACGAACCTGATACCCATCACACTGTCTGAAGTTGGATAATAAGGCACTGAATCCTTTATGAATAAATAATCAGGAGAGGTAGTATCAGATCCAGAAAGGAACAAAGTATAGATACCCCCTTTCTCTAAATTAAGAATACTATAGAAAATCTTGCCAGTCGCTTTGGGGCCGACGTCCAGCGTATCCTGACTGTTATATTGCACCGTATAAACAGTATCCATTCCCCCTACTGGGGAATATTCCTGAAAGTTGCCATAACCAATAATTGGATAAATGTAACCAAACCACATAATCGCTTGCGAGGTATTGATAATAGGTGCGATTCCGTTTACTGTATTAGGTACTGCGTTTACGACAGTAAAAGCTGTAGCTCCTGAAACATTGGGCACCATGCTTGTTTTCTGGCAACTACATTCTGTAATCACAATTACCACGATAAGCATTACTGAGAAGAATTTCCTAAATTTATAAGTATTTATATAACATTTCATAATTTCCAGTTTTGGATTTGCCTGCTTAATATAAAAACTTTCAATAACCCTTATTTTGAGTCAGATTAGGGTCCGTTTGAATCTCCAATATCGGAATAGGGTACAACAATTGGGTGGAGTCAATATTGGGTCTCTTATAAGGAATCGTATCCAAAGTCTGAATGGCAATACCCCAACGCTTTATATCCAGCCATCGGTGTCCCCATTCCGCAAAGAACTCAATTCTTTTTTCGTGCTGTATAGCTTGCATCAAAGGGCCATTGGCTGAATCAGAATAATTTGGAAGCCCCGCCCTGTTTCGAATTACATTAAGGTCATTAATTGCATCAGATCGATTTCCAAGATTCGTTTCTGCTTCAGCCCGTATCAGGTATTGCTCTGCGAATCGCAGCAGCGTGTAGTTTTCAGGACTCGGTGTGCCTGGGCTACCTTGCCGAATTTTATACTTGTAAGGATAATAATACAAATTGCCGCGCCTAACTTCGCTAGCTACCCACTGCGACCAACGAAAGTCCCCGGGTTCAAATGCATTTACCAGTTGCGAGCTTAACCACTCATTTGGGTTGAACACTGGGATAAACCAATTACCTTCCCATGTACACCACGGGGAAGAATTAACTGTTTGCAATTGCAATATTGCCTCCCTACTATTTGCGCTGAACGCATCACTATCAGAATTCACGTTGGGTGGAACCTCCGGAACAACAGGCAAAGGCACCAGATTAAAAAGCCCTGAACTTATAACCGCATTAGCTGCTGAGTCTGCACTCTGCCACTTCCCCAAGTATTCATAGACTCTTGCGAGCAATGCAGTTGCCGCCCATTTATTCGCCCGGATAGGCATTCCGCCAGATAATGAAAAATCACTTATCATCAAATTCTGAGCATCCTGCAAATCGTTCACAATTTGATTATATACTTCCGCTTGGGGTGACTTATGAAGCAATACAGTTTGATTAAAATCAGTTGATAGGTTAAGCGGAACGTCACCGAATATATTTGTAAGATAGAAATAGCAGAAAGCCCGAATAAATTTAGCTTCTCCGGTAAGTTGATTTTTAGTGCCGGAGCTCACGTTAGCAGTAGACGATTGCACACCCGAGATCACCGCATTTGCGCTATATATTTCAAAATAGGCTGGTTGCCAAAAAGCTTGTAAAACCCTGGTACTATTTTGTATAGTAGATAGGTCATTGGACAGAAACTGATCATACTTTTCTCCTCCGCTTGGTTGGTCCGTCAATTCATCGGCAGACAACGCCAAATAGATGCTCGTATAAGAATTCGACCATGATCGACTAGTGTTCATATAGCTATAAATCCCCAGCATTGCTGCGGTTGCCGTCGGATCTGAGCTGTAAACTTGACCCGTTGTAACGCTGCTGATAGGAAGCGGAACTGAGACAAGCTTGTTACAACTCAAACTAGGCAGCAAAAGAAAAAGACAACATAAAGCAAAATAAAAATCATTATTTTTTCTGCGATTGGCTACCATATAAAAAAGTTTATAGATTAAAGCTTATTCCCCCTACAATTACTTTTACCGGGGGCAACCCACCAAAATTCTGTGTCTCCGGGTCAAGACCTTTATACTTGGTTATAATAAATAAATTGTTGGTGTGAAAGAACAGACTGCAAGATCCAATACCCATCTTTTTAAAATATTTTGCTGGCAGACTATAAGAAATCGCCAAACTCGAAAGCCGGACAAAACTGGCATCAGTAAATGAACCGTCTGAAATTGTAAAATAATTGAAGCTATTAGTATTTATCGTGGAAAACTTGGAATAAGTAGCGGCATGGTCACCTGTATGCTGCCATTGCTTACCCAGAATATAAGACGGCTCATTATAATTGACTTCTCCGGGTTGACCTGTAAGATTTTCAACGGCATTTCGCCCAATCTGATCTTTGATATTGAAAAAAAGGCTGACATATAGTCCCGAAAAGTTAAAGTTCATCCCTAGTCCGCCAAAGAACTTTGGAGCAAGTACTAACGGATAACTGTCATCGGGTAACTGACCCGGGTTATATTCGACTTGACCATCATGATTTTTATCCAAGTAGCTGGATTGACCCGTTTGAGGGTCAACACCCGTATAATGCAAGACATTCGATATATTGAGGGGTTGACCTACTTTTAAAATAGTTGTGTAGGGAGATTGGGCAAAATTCGGATACGAAACCAATTTATTCTGATTGATCGCTGTATTAAAATTAATCGACCAGCTAAATTTCCTAGTTTGGATCAAGGTGGCGCTAAAGGTGAATTCCCATCCAACATTTTGCACTAAAGCCGGGCTGTTTTCGATCACAGTCGGAAAACCAGTAAAATAAGGCGTGGGAAACGCCACAAGTTGATTACCGCAGCGATCGCGGTACCAAGCAACTTGCGAGCTGATCCGATCCTTTAAAAATCCCAGGTTAATTGCGCCCTCCAGCTTTCTATTGGATTGCCACCGGAAATTGGGGTTGGGATCTATTTGCGATACCAATGACGTGCTATTATCATAGGGTGGAATATGCAAAGAGGAATACTGGCTTAAATAACTGTAATTTGGCACTCCGTCGCTACCTGTCGTTCCATAGCTGCCCCGCAACTTTACAAAACTCACATAAGAAGGTAAGATTCTCTTTACCCATCCCTCTTCCGACACGATCCAGGCCGCGCCTACTGATCCAAAATTCCCATATTGATTCCCCAGCCCGAACCGGCTGCTTCCGTCGCGTCGCCCGTTAATATTCAAAACATATTTATTTTCCCAATTGTAAGAAACCCGCGCAAATCCCCCGAAGTACCGATATTCACCATAAAGATCAAATGCTGACCAGGATGCAGCATTGGTAACGCTATTAATTAATAGGTCGCTGATAAACCCGGTTCCGTTTGTACTCAGAGATGCTGTATTATTCTGGCTAGATGATAGTCCTACAAGAGCGCTTAATCGCCCTCTGCCAAGCTGTAGATCATATTTCACTTGGGGCTCGATAATAAAATTGGTATTATGATTGTTGCCGAAGCTGAGGCTACCGAGAGGATTCTGCAATGGGTTTTGGGCTGCAATTGGATAGATCCTTGTTTGATTCTGCTGCCCGATATTGTATCCAAAGCTGATAGAAATCTGAAGACCGCGGATGATCTCGTAGCTAATCACAAGGTTACTATTCAAGAAATTCGTTTTGGCTGTATAAGGCTGTTTCAGCGAGGCGAATGGAAATACGTTTTCTGCCATAGTATTTTGATTTTTGCCCGCCCAGCCTGCCCAATTGAGATTGCCAAGAGAATCATAAATGGCCGGTGCATCCGGAGCAAGAGTAATGGAACCCGGAAGATTTATCAAATTAGATTGAGCATAGGAGAATGCGTTGCTGAATCCAATACTCAGTCGTTGATCAGGAGAGTGATGTGTCAGGTTGAATGAAACGCTTCCGCGCTGATCAGCTCCGCTGACTGTAGTAATTCCCGTAGTCCGATTGTATCCACCACTAATCCGGAACGTCGTATGAGCATCGCCGCCGGAAAAACTGCTCTGAAAATCGTAAGTCCGGCCTATTCCACCATACAACATTTTTTGCCAGTTAGTATAGCGCGTAGTATCCCATGTTCCGTTAACATCAAAGTCATTAAGGGGGTTAGGTGCCAGTCCATCATTGAATAAGGCCTGCCTCCGCATAGTGAGGTATTGGGTTGTATTCATAATATTCCAGAACCTGTCGACACGCTCCGTACCTTCTTGCACATGCATATCAAATTTCGTTTTTCCAGCTTTGCCTTTTTTTGTCGTGATAAGGATCACTCCATTGGCCCCACGTGATCCATATATCGCAGTAGCATCTGCGTCTTTCAATACTTCGATCGACTCGATATCCGCTGGGTTAATACTAAAGAAGGGACTTTGTCCACCGGCAGGCGACAATCCGGTTTGATCGAAACCAGGTGAACCCGTAGCATATTGGTTAACAGGATTGCCAAGAACTGTTGCTTGATAATCCCTACTAACTTCGTTAACGGTGAGCGGTACCCCATCGATTATATACAACGGGTCTGAAGTAAATAATGGATTTATACTCGCTCTACCTCTTAACTCTACTTTGAAAGGCGCACTGGCATAGCCGCTAGTCTGCGATATATCGAGACCAGCAACTTTCCCCTGCATCGCTTCCAATACATTCATTACCGGCTGCTTTTCAATATCTGCAGCTGTCACTGTTCCGATGTCGCCTGTAGCAAAACGTTGAGTGGTCTTGCCATATGCTTGCACTACAGCCTTGTCAAGTTCATTGGTAGCAACTTTTAGGTAAATGACAAGTTGTTTACGGTTGCCGATCTTTTTTATAGTTTCATTTTCGTAGCCCACAAAACTAATCGTGATTTCGTCGTCGGGTCGTACATCTTTCAGAGTGAATTCGCCGTTGGCATTCGTGATGGTACCTTTCTTTGTTCGCTTGATAAGGATGTTCGCGTTTTCTAGGGGTTCGCCCTGTTCGGTGCTGACGCGACCGCTGATTTCTCCGGGAGGTAGATTGTTGTTTTCTGAAATTTCGTCCTTGGCTTTTACCGCGATGATCCTTTCGAATATTTTGTAAGTTAGTGGTTGATTCTCGAAACAGATTTGAAGGACGGTTTCAAGTGCTGCGTCTCTTACATCTATATCAATTCTTTTTGCTTTTTGAAGCAGGTCACTCTTGTAAACAAAAGTGTATCCTGTCTGATTTTTGATCTCGTTGAATATTCGTTCCAGCGGTGCATTTTTTTCTGATAGGGTCACTGTTTGAGTATATCCACGTGCACTTACCTGAAGAAAAGCTGCGAGTAATATGATCGCTGTAAGTTTCATTATCCGCAAGGTTTTGGTGATTCCCGGCGGTTGCGGGATACAAAGAGGCCGTAAATCCATAACTTTGTTTTGTTTGGGTTTTGACTTGAAAAGCAGTTTCGCAATTGTTATTATGGGTTAAGCCCGAACGATTCACAGGGAAGTGGCTTCAACACTTTCCTGTTTTTGTTTTTCCTTAACCAGTGAAAATCATTCTAAGGCCTGACGATTATTTTGTTCCTTTCTATTGTAAAATTCGCTCCGGTATATTGTAAAACTTTTAAAACGGCGGATGCATTGGCTGTCCTTGGTACATCGCCATTATAGAGTTCTTCGGGGATATTTCCTTCATAGCTTACTTCCACATCATACCATCTTGCCATTTCGCGCATGATCACTTTCAGGTCGGTATGATCAAATTTGAAAAGCCCGTTCTTCCAAGCCATGACCTCTTCGATGTTTACGCTTTTTGCTATCTCTATTTGATGCTCTTTTACTATTCCTTGTTCTCCGGGTTTTAGGATTTCTTCAGAGGATAAGTTTTCGTTCCTGAGTTTTATCGATCCTTCCAGTAAGGTCACTTTTATGTTCGGTTCGTCTTCGTAAGCATTCACATTAAAGTGCGTTCCCAATACTTCAACATTAGTATACCCCTTGGAAACACTAAACGGTCTTGATGCATCATGAGCAACCTCGAAGTATGCTTCACCGGTGATCTCAACATTTCTTTTTTCTTTTAAAAAAGACACCGGGTATCTCAAAGAAGATGCTGCGTTCAGCCAAACTCTCGTACCGTCGTTCAACGTGATGTCAATTACTCTACTTCCTCTTGGGTTAGTTAGCACATTATAGGTTAATTCTGTTTTCGGTTGTGTGTTACCGCTATATACGATAGCGCCACTTGAATTTTTATTGATCCGGACATTTTTTTGCGTCGCGATGGTTCCGGTTCGGACGCTGTCCAGGAATATTTTTTGCCCGTTGGCTAATGTTATGGTAGCACGATTTTTTATTGGCGCCGCAACGTCCTGACGCGCCAGTTGGTTTTTCTGTTCGGTTAATGATTTATGATGCTCAAAACTCCAATAAAAATAAACGCCTGAACCAAAAAACGCGATCACTGCTGCGGCGGCAGCCACCCTAAACCAAATTCTTTTAATTTTTGTTTCTCCTTTAAAAGCATTCGCAAATTGCGCTTCTATTGTTGTGCGCACGGATTGTTCGTCGTATGCCTGTAGTTGTTTAAGGTGCGCTTTGATATGATCCGGATCCGTTAATTCAAAAAAAAGTCGCTGGTTTTCTTCAGACTGGCTGATCCAGTTATCCAGTTCAAATTGCTCATCATCAGCCAATGCTGACTGATTGTGTTTTACGATTAAAAAGCTGATTCGGCTCACCATATGCTAACAAATACAAACTGGTATTCATTTCATCCAAAGAAATGTCAAAAAAAATAAAAATAAATGTTGAACCCCTTCAGTTAGGTGCAGAAAAACAGGAGACCAGGTAAATAAGCGCGATGATATTCCCTTTTTTTAAGAGTGTTGTTCTTAATAGTTGCAGTGCCCTTGCTTTTTGGCTTCTTACTGTTTGTATCTCGATACCCAATTGACGGGCGATCTCTTCGTTGGAAAGTCCTTCGGTGAAGATCAGTTTAAATACGGTTTTTGCCCGGTCGGGTAAATTCTCTACTTCGGTGTAGATGGCATTGATTACTTCAGCGCGGATGATCTCGTCTTCAAAAAGACCTGCTTTACCGGCATCGCTTTTTAGCAGGTAATGCATCTGGCGGTGTGCATTGGCATGTCTTTGCCCAGCTTTGAAACTGTTAATGCAGGCGTTGCGGGTGGTGACAAATAAAAAGGCCTTGATGTTCTGGAGATTCTCAAAGCTTTCTTTTCGTTGCAGCATCTTGACAAAGCTGTCGGCGACGAGGTCCTCCGCTGTTTCTTTGCTCCCGCTCAGGCGTTCGGCAAAAAAACAGAGTTCGCGGAAGTGGTCAGAAAATATTTTTTCCGAAGCCTTCGGCTCCCCTTTTTTGAATGCGTTAAACAGGTCGTTATCGTCAATATAGATGCTCAAAAAATAAATAGATGTTTCTGCTTACAAACTTAGTAAAAATTAATCCCACAAAATTTTTTCATCAATAATTTTCATCGAAAACAAAAAAAATAAATACACAAATTCATAAGGGAATTTCGAAAAAAATATTCTCGTTTTTGTTTGGATGAAACGCAATTCAATTTGTATTAAATATGAATCAAACAACTTTTATTTTTTTTATTAACGATTCCTAATATCTAAGCAGAGTCGTGTTCCGTGAGGTTCACTGCTCACGGGGAGTATATCCATACTTCCCTCTTTTTAGAAAATTTTTCTCATGTGATGTAGCTATTGGTTTTGGTAGTTACGAACCAGGATGTATTTCTATACAACCTGTTTTTAAATAACTAAAGTTTGAACTCGTGGGTGATGACCACCCGCTTACCGGCCGGGGTTTTTACCCCGGCCTTATAAAATAAATTTCTTTTAATGGGATACCTCTCGGTTGAATTCGTAAAAAAAAATTTTGCCCTTGCGATGCTGGTCGAAGACCCGCTGAAGACGGTGGAAAGGTTAATGGAATTTTTTACATCGAGGAGGATATATGTCGATTCTATCCACCTGCAATCTGTGGAAGATGGTCAGGCAAAGATCCTGATCTACTGTCTTATAGAAAAAGACCGTGCTGCCCATACCCGCAATGCCCTTGAGCGGTTAAAGGGCATTTTGGAATTGCAGGTCCTGGAACACAAAGAACACCATACTGTCCATCCATGAACACCAACTATCTCGGACAATATGAAAGAATGGTCACTGGGCTGAATGAGATCTTAAAAAAAGAAATTAATGATAAAGAAAAAATGGAACTCTGTTTCAGGTGCTGCATCGATAACTGGAACATCCTGAAAGAAAAAATAATCAGCAGAGGTTTTGAAAGTGATGCAAATGAGATTCTTTTTTTTAAATCCACCAAGCCAAGATTCACAGGTGAGATCGAATATTATATACAGCGCTATCATGCGCTACAGTTCCTGCCGGAAAAAGAAAAACAGTTGCAGATAAATTTCTGGCATGGGGAGTTATCCAGACTTGATAAATTCTTTGCAGCATGGCAGGAGTTCTTTACATACCATAAGAGCGGGAAGACCGACCGGGACGAATTGTATTTTCTGCGTCGCAATAACGATGGCAGCAATATCAATCATGCGGCGGTATATGATTTGGATCAAAGAGCAGCAAGTTCGCATGACTGGCTTCTCAGTTGCATGATCGCCTATGAGAAATACAAATGCCATATTGATAAAGAACTGCAAAGGATCTTTTGACGTTCGGGAGTTTTTCACAAGTGACGGACTCTTTTTATAGCAAGCAGTTTTAGAGTGCCGCCAGGAGAGATGTTTTTACATCTCCCCTTTCTTATTAAGAAAAAGGAACTCAGGAAGGAAGACCGAAGGTCTGGAAACTGGTATTTTTTTGGATTTGGTAGAACTCTTTTTCCAGGATAGAATTCAATATGACAGCGTTGCGATGCGGACCCATACCAAGATCGGCAGCATTAAAACCATGGGTGTCTAATTCAGCATTCTGAACAAAAATTGAATTGTCCAGATCTATTGAATAATTTTCGTTGACATCATAGGATCCGTCCCGGTTAAAACATATACGCTCTTTGACATAGCGCAAAAATTCCGGGAAGACGTATTTATATCCTGTCGCAAGCACGATCGCTTCCGTCTCATGTTGAAATTCTCTTTCCATCTCCACATGTTCAAATTTTAAAAGAAAAGCATCATTATTTATTTTCCTGATATTTTTTAATGCACAAGCGGGATAAATGTTGATATGGTTTTTTCGACCTGATAAATTGAGCGTGTAGAGACGATCATATATCTCTGCTATCAGGGAATAATTAATGCCCTTATAGAGTACTTCTTGGCTAGCAAGAATTTTAGATTTCTTGTGTTTTGGCAATTTATAGAAATAGTCAATATAGTCAGGGGAGGTCATTTCTACGGTGAGCTTGGAAAAATCCATCGGGTAAAAACGCTCTGACCGAGTAAACCAACAGAGTGACGAGAATTTTTGTTCATTCTCCAGCAGGTCATTGAATATCTCAGCAGCGCTTTGACCAGAACCGATTATCGCTATTGATCTTTTTGCCAGTAATTTCTCTCTGCTGATTAGATAATTGGAAGAATGAATGACATTCTCTGATCCTAGGTTCATCGCAAATGCAGGAATCGCCGGAACCGTCCCCACTCCTACAACAACATGTTTTGCATAGAATTTTAAAGTTGATTCGGAAGAATTTTCTTTAATCAGTACTTCATATATCTTTTTGCTTTTCAGGAATCGAACTGATTCGCAGGCGCAACCAAAACGTAATTTGGGAACTTGTGAAACGACCCATTTACAATAATCGTTATATTCTTTTCTTAGGATATAGTACTGCTCGTGAATCCCAAATGGGATGATTCTGCCCTTTGAATGGACATAATTCAAATAAGAAAATCTGGAACATGGATTTGCAAGAGTGACAAGATCGGCAAGAAAAGGGACCTGGAGTCTTGCATTATCCAATAACATTCCTCCGTGCCAGTTAAATTCATTTTGCTTATCAAAGAAAATGCAAGAGAGCTCTGAAATATCATGGGAAAGCGCTGCAAGACCTAAATTAAAAGGGCCGATCCCGATACCAATGACGTCGTATACCTTTTGAGATCTCATTTTAATTTCTTTTTAAATAAAAATGAAATGGTAAACGTGAGAAAACCGGTTAGCGCGATCGCACAAACGGAAGCGTCGGTCCCTAGACGCTGGTAGCCAAAAACAGGGAGCAACCAAAAAATAATAATCCATTGGATAATATATATTGAAGTGATGTTCCGGCTCATATAGACCAGCACATCAAAAAAATAATTGTGGGCAACATTTTCTTCTATCCACTGCCATACGCTTAACCAGACAAGAACAATCCCAACATGTATAATTGTTCCATTAAAATCAGATCGGTAAAAACTGGTACCAGTGTCCTGATTTAAGATCCGGGATAGCAGATTGCCAAGGATTATAAGTACCCATCCCATATCTCGACAGAGCCAGAATGGATATTTCAGTTCCTTTGATCTCTTAATAAAAACTCCAATGGATAATCCTACAAGCGGATAAACGATCCAAGGAAAGAAAGGGAAAAACACCTCCGGAGGCGAGCCACCAAAAAGAAGGAACAAATAATCGGCAACTGCATACCGGCTATGGATATCCCAAAAATAGGGAGAAAGAACAGTGTAGATAGAGGCAAGACCAATCGCGGTAAACCCCGGATATTTCATTTTTGAAACAGCATATAACGAAAGTGTTGCAAGTGCCGCGAAATGAAGGATGTCACCAATGGAGAATAACGTTAAATAATCTTTTGATCCAGCATCAATATTTAGATCATGTAATAGTGAAGCTGGCAACCAGCCAAAATAATTCGGGATGACAAATTTTACAATATTTAAAAAATAACCAGCAACTAACAAATAAAAAGCTCTTTTACAAATAAGGAAAAAACTTTTCTGTGCAGAAAGTGCGAAGAAAATTCCCATTATCATCATAAAAAGTTGCGCGCCTGGACCTTCGGCGATGAAAGCAAGGAGTTTTCCAATAAGCGTTTCTCTTACAGAAAGTTTAGAGTACAATAAAACAGTATGAATAGGTGCGATCATGAGTACAGTGAAGCCTCTTGCGAAATCAAGAGATCTTATTTTTTGCATAAAAATTTTCTTTAGTAAGGGAATAGAGGTTTGCAGTTTTGTAGGATAGCTGAATAGTGTTTTGAAATTGAAATCCCGTTTTTAGCGCTAGCTTATTTGCCAAAATATTTTTGCAGTCCGGCTCAACGTATAGGGTCGTTGCGACAGGAAAAGAAAAAATATAAGCAACAAATTCCCTGAGAGCATAATAACTTAAATTCTTAAGGAGTAATCTAGGGGGAGCCATAAGCAGGTGTAACCCACAATCGTCGGCGTTAACATATATATGGACCTTCAATTCATCTATGATCACCAGGTAAACATCGATTAGACAAATAGGAACATTATCAAGAGTACCGATAAAAGAATGTGTATACGAAGAGGACAAAATATTTGTGTAAGTATTATATAGGAGATCAATATCTCCTTGCATTTGCCAAAAGCGTTTTGAATAAGGTTGGTTCACCCAGTTATGGATGAGCGAAAGGTCAGTCTGAAGATCAAATGAACGAAAGCCGATGGTTTGGCCAAGTTCTTCGATCGAATACTCATACAATACTTCATGCCGGTGAAAAACCGGCACAGGTTTACAAAAGAGATGATTACCACTTTGCATAGCAGAAACGATAATTGTTACTGCAAACTAACAGTAATGAATAGGTTACAATTATGGCGGTTGGATAAAAAATAATGGTAAAAGGAATAATATGGAAATGGATTTTGAATTATCAGCAGAAGGGTTTGGTGAAATAGAGATTATTAAAATATCTCCGGAGGACCTCAGGCTTTTCAAAAAATTGAAACCAAAATGCATGATCGCTCGCGGGGAATTTGGTCAAACCCTATTCTATGAAATCATTACTGAAGGTGTTGTGATCCAGTACAGCATTTATGAGATATTCAAACCTGTCGTATTAAAAGTTCGTGCGGACGAACCAGTACTTGAACTTCGCATTGCATTAAAAAATCAAATAGATGGTGTTTGGGAATCCATCGCGTCTCCAAGCTTGGAAGAGAATTATTTTTCCATCTCTTATACTTCATTTGTGAAAACCGCTGCAGATTTTTACAAGGCCCCTGTTTATACCACCTGCGATTTTCATTACAACCTTCCATTCCTGGAAAGACTTGCCAAAGATTTCCCGGTCATTGACGAATTCCTTGAGCATGTCGCAAAAGAGGAATCCATGCACATCGCATCTAAAAAATATATCTGTTCCCCAGTGATGAAAGAAACGATCGAATATATTGGTAAAAATCCATACGGAGTGCAATCACAATCACATATTGCCGAAGATTGCTCAAAAGAGGTCTTGCTGGCAGCTCTAGAAATAATACTTGAACCCGAAGAACTGAACAGGAAATTTATTCTGACCGACTTGCATATTGACAAACTGAAAAAAGCGAGATCAATAATTGAAGAAACGGTCAAGGAAGAGAGATTCGATGAAAGGATCTCGCTTAGCTTTCTTTGCCGCAAATGTGAGCTCAATGAATTTGTCCTAAAGAAAGGATTTAAAATACTTTTTGGGTACGCGCCGATAAAATATTTTACCAAGCTTAAAATGCTCCACGCCGAACAGTTACTTCTTGAGAACAAACTTTCCATTGCAGAGATCGCATATACTCTTGGATACCATTCACCTGGCAACTTCACTATTGAATTCAAAAAACATGCAAAATGCACACCGCTTGAATACAAGGCAAAAAATAGATCATGAAATCAGTTTTGCTTTATTTTCCCTATGATATTTTTTAAGTAAGAATATTCCGCGGTTATGGTGGTTGCGAACAGTTGATATTGACTTGTTCATGACCATGCATATTTCTTTCAGCGAAAGTTTACTGTCATAGTGAAGCCGGAGGACTTTAGCAGTTTCAGATGGAAGTATTTCTATAGATGTTAATAATATGAACATCTCTTTTTCATTTTGTTTTTTATTAATCATAAAACAAAATTATTCAAAAGTCAACATATATGTTTACCTAAAATCAATTCAATTTATGCACTTTTCCAACTATGCGAAAAGTGAACAAAGAACAGCAAGACCTATTAAAAAAGATAGGTGCTCGAATTGTAGAAATTCGCAAAGAACAAAATCTTACGCAGGTTGAACTCGGGCACCTATTTGACGCAGACAAACAAACAATTCAAAGATTAGAGGCGGGCAGAACAAACGCGACGATTCTCACCTTGCATAAGATTGCAAAAGCCTTTAATGTTACCATCAGTGATCTTTTAGATATTGATTAATTCTCCAATTTTGTCGAGAACTTTAATGTGGATAATAGCTATTCAATTCACGGTTCGCAATTTTGAGAATTAAAGGTTATAATCAAAGGATAATAAAAGAAACCATCATGCGGAGGTACATGCTTTGTAAAAATTCCGAATTGGAATTGCAATCTCCACTCGAAAAGAGCATGCTTACATATCAAATCAACTCCTGCTCCGTTTTGCCATTCTACTAGTACAAAATTTCAGGCAAAAATCTTCTGACCGCAAATTTTTCAGAGGTGAAACCCGATTTGGTGCCTTCCTCGAAAGTTTTCTTAGGTTAATCGTTTTAAAGATCGGACTTATTATAAGGATATCAAATAAACAAAATAGCCTGATTCAAATTGCATTTCCCATTAAACGAAAGCATCAAATGAAAAACTATTCCGTTAAATTTATACCCATACAAGAAAAATCTACTTATGGAAAAATTGAGTCTTTTTTTTGCCAAGATCCGGGAGCTAAGCTTTTGGCAGAGATTATTCTCCTGGCGGTTCTTGCGGAACTTGAGTTACGATGCGTTTGAAGAATTCAGAGCACTTCAAAAAGAAATGCAAAAAGGCAAAGATGATCTTGTCCGCGCGGATAAAGAGTTGACTCAAGTAACCGCCCAAAATGAAACTGTAAAGAGAACATTAGCCCAAATGGATTCCTCTATTAGCAGGAAGGATGAAAAGATCGCTGAACTTAATAAATTTGTTTCAGATCACAAGGCTATAAAAGAACAGCAGGAACAAGCCTATAATAAAAAGGTTGCAGAATTAAATCAGCTGAAAGAAACTTTGGATTCAGAGATCAAAAGACTCAATGACCAGAGAGTAGAAGAACAACAAAGGAATTTTGAAAAAATGAAATTGCAATGGTCAGCACATGAATCCGCTGTCGAACAAAAACTTAAAATAATTTGTCAAACCCATTTGGTACAATATCTGGATGAAGTGCCGTTCAAAGGTAGTCCCGACAACACCATAGAAATCTGCGATGAGTATATCATATTCGATGCGAAGAGTCCGTCAAATGATGACCTGACCAATTTTCCAAAATATATAAAAGCGCAAACTGAAAATGTAAAAAAGTATGCGAATCAGGAAAAGGTCAAGAAAGATATTTTTCTGGTCGTTCCAACAAATACAATTGAGGCAATCGGGCAGCTGACCTATCGAATGGGCGATTATGACGTTTATGTGATCACCATTGATGCTCTTGAACCAATCATCCTGTCACTGAAAAAAATTGAACAATATGAATTTGTCAAACAATTAAGCCCGGAAGAAAGGGATAATATATGCAGGGTGATCGGCAAGTTTGCGCACACCACAAAAAGAAAGATACAGATCGATCAGTTTTTTGCTGCTGAATTCTTAGAGATTCTGGTAAGATGCAAAAATGATCTGCCGGCAGAAATATTGAACCAGGTAATAGAATATGAAAAGGCTGAAAGACTGAATCCACCTTCTGAACAAAAGTCAAAACAAATACTCACCAAAGAGTTGCAGGACAAGCATGCGTTAATAAATGCTGAAGCTGGAATAAGAGATGTAATAATCCCTTCAAATTTCGATGATATAAAAAAAATGGGGTAGATATAAATTTGATCAATATACGCTCTGCGATTAAATGATGATCTGTCCCGGGCGACCTTATCTCCTTTTCAGATGCCGCTACCTTTGATATTCGCTCCGCGCTTGCATTGTTTCAGGTTTTCCTTACATTGAGTGCGATCTCTTAAAGAAATTCCAATGAAAAGAAAAACATTTTTAAAACTATCTTACGCTATGGCTACAGCGCCGTTATTCTCTCCGCTAACGGGTTGGGATCAACCGGAAAAATTAAGGAACTGGGCAGGGAATGTGGAATACAGTACGAGCAATGTGTTCTACCCAAAGTCTGTTCCAGAGGTTCTGCAATTGATCAAAAAATGTAGTCATCTTCGAACGCTTGGCACCCGCCATTGTTTTAATAGGATCGCTGATAGCAAGTTCAATTTGGTGTCCACCCGTGACTTGAATCAAGTAGTCCTGCTGGATGAAAAAAATCATACAGTAACCGTGGAAGGCGGAATCAAGTACGGAGAGCTTTGTCCATGGCTCGATAAAAAAGGTTTTGCCCTGGCAAACCTTGCCTCATTGCCGCATATTTCTGTCGCGGGATCCTGCGCTACGGCAACCCATGGATCGGGCATGGGTAACGGCAACCTGCCTTCGGCTGTTCGCGCGCTGGAACTCGTGACCGCAGGCGGGGACATTGTTCAACTCTCAAAGGATAAGGACGGCGAAAATTTCTTAGGCGCAGTAGTCGGACTGGGGGCATTAGGACTAGTCACCAAAGTCACCCTTGCGATCGAACCGGCATACCAGATGAGACAGAATGTGTATGAAAAATTGCCAGTTGCGCAGCTCAGAGAAAACTTTGAAAAGATCATGTCCGCGGCCTACAGCGTGAGCCTGTTCACAGACTGGGCCTCAGACGAGGTAAATGAAGTATGGATAAAAAGCCGCGTGGATGGGGGAATCGATTTTAATAAGAGACCGGATATTTTTGGAGCGACCTCGGCTACAAGGAACATGCATCCCATTGCAGCCCTGTCGGCAGAAAACTGTACGCCTCAGATGGGCGTCCCTGGCCCCTGGTATGAAAGACTACCCCATTTTAAAATGGGTTTTACTCCCAGCAGCGGCAAAGAATTACAAGCAGAATATTTTGTACCCCGGCATAATGCGGTGGAAGCCTTTATGGCTGTCGCCCGTTTGGGTAAACAGATCAGCCCGCATCTGCTGATCTCCGAGATACGCGCCATTGCGAAAGACCAATTCTGGATGAGCCCCTGCCGCAACCAGGATTCCGTAACCATTCACTTTACCTGGAAACCTGAATGGGATGCAGTCAGCAAATTATTGCCGGTCATTGAGAATGAACTTGCATCATTCACAGTCAGACCACACTGGGGTAAATTATTTTCTATTCCTCCAAAAATCCTGGAATCACGATATGAAAAGCTTGCCGATTTTAAAAAACTGGTCGCCTTATACGACCCGCATGGAAAATTCCGGAACGACTTTTTAGACCTAAATATCTATTCATAAAAATGCCTTTCCTATATTAAAAATCGATCCTGTGTCTATGGAATATAAGAACAAACGACGATCGTGTCATTGATCAAAGATCCACTGGAAAGTTCTGCGATATTACCATTTTCGTCAGGCCCGCTTAAAGAAAGGGCTCGATCCGGAAAAACATTTCCTTTATCAGTGTGATATGCGCTTACCGAATCGAAAATGACCGCTCCGTATTTACCGAGAAGGGACACATTGTTATCATCATTTACGTTTCCAACCATCCAACCTGCCCAGTTCGCAGCTAAGGCTACTCCGCTCTCTTTCTCGCTATAGGTCCACCTGCTGAATTCTCCGGTGGTTTCGTTCCATACCGTACAAGTAATGTCCGGCGATTGCGGCGTTGTGCAGATCATGGCAAAAACAGCGTCTCCCGGCGAAACTGAAATATTGGTGAGCACCTGATAAGCGAACTGGAAAGGGGAATAAAAGTAGAAATTATAATTGCTGACGGCGAGACCTCCGGCGGGAACGGACTGAAAAAGCACCCCCACCTGGAACATGTATTCGGCATTGATCCCTCCATCGTCCCCGACCTCCCCTTCGCCCAAACCTATCCATGTCGCGAGAGAAGCTGCGCTATTTATATCCGGGAAGATTACGTTGGGCACGACCCACCTGCCATAAATAGATCTGAAATAACCGTTCTTACTGTCCGTCGGCGCGCTCACGCCGCCTGAAGAATTGGATGAGTCAAATGTAGGCATGATTATATTTTTTTAAATTCAGGAATGATACACTTAAGCTTCTTATTTTTTAATTTGTCCCACAGTTTCATATGCTCTTTGTTCTCTACCGGCTTTTTGGGAAAACCATACCTGATGAGTTCACTATCCGTGGCCTTCCATATATCGAAATCGGCAGGTGGTGATTGGTGGGTTCTGATTTTTTTGGTCATGATTATCCTATTTATTTGTTTTTATTTAATTAAATGTTGTCAACGTTCAAAGTACAATTCATTGACGCTCCCGTCATCTGCAGCAATGATGCAATGCATATCATCATCATCTCCTGAAAAAAATCCGCCGATATCTGCATTTCCTACCTGCGTGATGAGCAGTGTTTTGATAACGCCTTCATTTAGCCCATATCGAAATTCATAGAGGCTGCCTGCATCATCCAGTACCTGGATACGCCGGTTAAAGAAATTATCACCAGGCGCGTAAAACGCAGTGACCTTTAGAAGACCTGGGACATTGCCGATCACCGTGCTGCTTGTCCCATACTTTGGACTGTAATAGATCTCCGTGATGGTTCCATCAGTTGTCCCGACGATAACATGGCGGTATCCGTCATCGTCTGAATAGAAGCAACCAATATCTGCAACTCCATCGATTTGCGTGATCTGGGTCTGCCCCTGGCCCGCTGTACCATAAAATATTTCAATTATACTTCCGTCTGTGGTGAGTACGATCGCATGCCGGTAATTATCGTCACCGCTATAGAATCCGCAGATACGGACGGCACCATCGATATTGCCGAGAGGGGCAATGCCGAGCCCGGCGACCGGGTTATAAAAAATCTCAGCAATATTACCACTATCGTCCAGTACGAGAACGTGGCGATATTGATCATCGGGAGTATAAAAAGCCCCCAGGTCGATGATATTATCCCGGTTTGCCAGGACTGTTTGTCCTTGTCCCTGGTCCGGGTTAAAGAATATTTCAGTGATATTTCCGTCATCTGTGCCAATGATCGCATGGCGGAACTGATCGTCATCTGAGAAAAAACCATCACAGGAGACGATCCCCTGCAGGTTTCCCAGATCGCTGAGCCCTTTGGGATTGCCCCCTAGCCTGTCTATAACATTTTTTGTGATCTGTCCTGTTCTGGGTTCCCCTTCCCATGCCACCCGCGGCCAGTCGGTAGTCGCGCCAGTAAAGACGGTGCCGACTCTTGAATACATGCCCATGGTTGCGTAGAGGTTCCCAGGGTTACGCCAATCGATCCCATTAAAATTTTTGGTGCTGCCATAGCCAAGTATATTAAAGTTTGCAGGCGTCAACCATGTGGGGTCGTTTGAAACCTTGTAGGGTTTATTGCTGGTGTCGTCAAAGACGGCCCCATCCGCTTCGTACCCGACGAGTCCTTGCTTATCACCAAATACATCACCATCATTAAGCCCTGAATTTTCGAAGGCCCATGTTTTGGCATATTGTATTGTGTAACCGACATTGGGAAAATTATCTGCTTTACCGTCCCCGGAAGCGCCGTTCGCATTTCTTTCACCGCCGTTCCAGAAAGATACGCCGGTAAGATATCCTTCCGGCCTCACGGTGTTGCCGGCAGCCGCATTACCTGGGTTTCCCCATTCAATATCCCTGTCAATGGTTAGCAAATCACCGTTTGGGAAATACAGGCGCCAATAGCAGGTATTGCCGCTGAAAAAAGCAATGTTTCCTCCTTGTCCAACATAAGCTTCCAGGTTGTCACGCATCTCAGTAGTATAGTATTCATCATGGCCAGAACTGATCATCACGGAATAACTGCTGAGCAGGTTAAGACCCTTGTCAAGATGGATATCCATGTCAGTACAATAATCCATCCTGTAACCCTCGCCCTCCAGCCAAGATATGAATTTTGCTTCCCAGTGTTCGAAGACCTGTCTCGGTGACCCTTTGATCGGGTCAGCTGCATAATCATCATAGGGGTCCCAGTTGCCGTAGGCGCCATTGAACATCGAGTTCGGACCTGAAATCGAATCCCATGGAACCCCGCCAGTCCCTCCTCCCGGGCGCTGCAATGTGACCGCCTGACCAGGATTGCCCTGGTAAACGCTCCCTCCACCGGCATAGTTATAGGCCTGGTAAGTGAAATAAGGAAGTTTGAACAGGAGCTGGGTATTGTAACCTGGCACCGGGTTCTTCACGACAAAAAGTGCCTTGGCGGTCGGCGTGTAACTCGTACCCATATTGGTAACGGCATTTGCAGTGGGGTTGCCGTTCTGATCGAGTTCAATGAACATGGCGATATACACGCCCCCGTTAAAATCCTCCGGGACATTGAACGGGTAGGCGGGCCAACCTGGAGCCTGCATTCCGTTGTTTTGCATAGCGGTCACTCTCCAGTCCTTGTCAAAATCATGGTCTGGCACAAATACACCGGCCTGGGCTGCGATAGTGGATACCAACTCCAGGTTCACGCCTTGCCTGTACAATTCGATCTTAAATTGCGGTGCGTCCGTAGAAATGTAGAAGTTGATCGTGTCGCCAGGGAAAACGCTGGCATTGTCCGGAAATCCTTGGATCATGTTTTAATGTTTTAAAAGTGATTTATTTTGGGTTACCGTTGTTGTCGGTATTAAGAGTCTGATTGAGAAACATGCCGAGGTATGCGGAGAGGGTTCCATCAGCTTTAAGCGCGAAAACAGCGCCGTCCTGCCAGATTCCGTTGGCAGGTCCCCACTGTGAAGCAACCGGGTCGCCCTGGTTCAGATGGATATCATGAACCCCGTAACCGCCTTTGGTATACCGCGCACCAAATACAAAGACATCAATATTGGGCTGCATCATCGCGGCAAGCGCATTGCCGGCTTCATCGCCGGTGACTATATTCCAAACTGTTTTCTTTGTCCCAAAAATGGCGTTCAGGATCAGGTCGCCCAATGCGAGACAACCAAACCTGTTCTGAAGAAGCGGGCTGCGGACATAATCAATGGCTCCTGAATTTGCATTGGGGGCAAGGTCATGCCACCCGTAAGGCAGTGCGAGTACAGTGGCGAACAGGGTCTGGTCAAGATTGTCCATCACCTGGTATTGAAACCCGAGGTTGGGTTCGTTGACATCGGCTGCGCATTCCCAGCTCGTACCGTTGACGTCGAGATATAATAGTTCATGCAACCACTGACCGACATGGGAACCGGAACGCTGGTATTTGCCGCGGACAACTCCATAAGCAGGTAACATAAGAGGTGTTTTTGATTTGTAAGGATTGGTCGTGAAAAGTTATCTATTGGAAACAACCATAACCAGAAGAATTGAGCATTCTTACAAAAATGAAGGACAGATTGCATGATCAACCAGGTAAATGGGAAAATTGAAAATCATTTGAGAGATGGGGAGGCGCATGAATACTAAGAACAAACATTTATTCAGTCCCGTTCCCACAGAATATATTTCCCAAACACCAATGCGTAAACGTCAAGACCTGATGAATTCATGTACAATGAGGTTTCATTATAAATGTCATCAATTCAAAAAAAATAAATCCACATAAAAAAATGAAACTAACGGTGAACCATAGACGAAACTTAATACATTACATCAGATCAATGAATTTACTCCCGATCGGGTTCACTTGTCTGAAATAGGATGTAGGATCAGTGCCCGTGATCTTTCGGAAGTCTTTAAATAAATGAGATGCATCTGTATACTGCAGCTGATCGGCGATTTTGCAAAAAGAGGTTATTCCTGATTGATATGATTTACAAAATGATTTCACGCGCACGATGGAAGCATATTTTTTTGGTGGCAGTCCAACATATTCATGGAACTTTCTTCTAAAGTTCCTTTCACTCATAAAATGATCCATGCTCAACCGCTTCATTGATGCATGCCCTTTCAGCAAATGTATCTGATCAAGTACAAGCATAAGCTTATTGATCGTATAGCTATCTTTTGATTTTTGCAACCTGGCATAGAGAAACCTTTCCAAGATCTGGTGTTTCTCTTTTTCTGTCCGCAACCCGCACATTTGTTCCATCAGATTGGCGAAAACATTTCCAAAGATCAATTCTGCATTGCAGGTATTTGCCTGGAATGCGGACAATTTATCCCTGAGGAACAAGTGTGCGAATCCGGGATTAAAGACCACGCCGACCAGATGTAGATCACCTCGATAGTATTGAAATTTCTTGTCTTTATAAAGACCTGTCAGGGAGATATCAGGCATGCCTGCATAAGCATCTCCATTGTCAGATAGATACACCCCACCCCCAAAATTCAATATAATATCCAGGGTCCCATCCGGCAGACGGCGCTGGATGGCTTGACCATGTTCCGCTTCTTTCGCCAGAATAGAATAAAAGAATTTTATTTCTTTTTGCAAACAGACGGGATATGTTTTTATGATCTCCAAAATGTCCGCTTTTTACAAAATGGGTGATAAAAAAATAAACTAAACTTGCAGATAAAGATAAACGAATGTTTTCGTAAATATCGAGGTCTGCAAATTTTAACAACATGAAAATGATCAAACCGATAATTTGCCTAGCAATAATTTTTTTCGCAATAAAAGGACAAGCACAGCAGGATAGCTCATCCCGCTCCAAAGTTTCATCGTTGCATATCACCCCGGAAATAACGCGCCAGCTCATTGACAGCATTCGTAAGGTAATGGTCGCAAAATATATTTTCCCGGACACCGCAACCCGAATGGTAGATCATCTTGAAAAAGAATATGAAAGCGGTATGTATAGCAGCATCACAGATCCGGTTGAACTGGAGAGGAAATTATACCAGGACATGAGATCTGTTCACCGCGATGTGCATTTCAGGCTGATCTACGCACCCGCGATGGCAAATAGCCTGTCGGCGCCATTTGATTCACTCACGCAAAAGAAGACGGATTCCACAAACGCAGTGAATATGCGAAATGACAATTATTTTTTTCGCAAGGTTGAAATCCTTCCCGGAAATATCGGTTACATCAAATTCAATGGCTTTACTGAATTAATTCCTGAGGCCAAACCTACTCTTGAAGCCGCATTCCGATTTGTGATCAACACAAAGGCGCTCATCATTGATCTGCGCGAAAACCGGGGAGGCAGCCCGGATATGGTAAACCAGGTGGAAAGCTATTTTTTCACCAGCAGAATGCATATGAATGACATCGTCACCCGCTCCCCGGATTCAACGATCGTATTTTGGGCAGACCCGAAAAATGCTGATGGAATCTTGCTTAATATGCCTGTATATATGCTGACCAGCAAGGCGACGGTTTCCGGCGCAGAAGACCTGGCATACGCGATGCAGAGTGTGCATCGCGCTGTCATTATCGGCGACACTACTGCCGGCGGCGCTCACCCTACCGGTATGTACAATATAGGTTTCGGATATATAGGCGCCATCCCCGTGGCGCGTACACTCAATCCATATACACATATCGACTGGGAAGGAACAGGAGTATATCCTGACATCGCAATTTCATCGGAAGAGGCACTCCGAACAGCCGAAAGAATATTTTTTAAAGAAGAAATTGCTAAAGCAGGGACTGAGATCAAGAAGCGGCAACTGGAATGGACAATGAAAGATCTCCTGGCTTCCCAGTCAGAAGAGATACAAGACTCCCAGTCTTTAGTAATTTACACCGGCACTTACACAGGGGGGTTGGTCTTTTATGTTCAGGGGCACTTTTTATATTGCAAAAATAAAGAGAGAGGAAACAGGTTATTTAAATTGAAGCATATTGATGGCGACGAATTTGTCCTGGATGACAGGAATGAAGTGCAATTTCTAAAAAATGAAAACGGAAAAGTTGTAGCGAGCAAGATATTTACCAGTAGCGGAGAAGTTCGCGAGAAAGCGAAACAATAATTACTTTAACTGTCAGGTCCACGCGCCAAATCCCAAGTAAAAACATCTGGCCCCTTTGAAAAAACATTTCGTTTTTTTGCGCGATCTTCCTTGCGTCTTCTATTCTTCATTCACCAATTCTTCATTCACCAATCATTTCAGTGACGATCTTCAAATAGATTTACGTGGAAAGTCCCGCGTACAAAATGATAATTATGCACGGAACACTAACTCGGTTATCCGGCATTTATAGTTTTTCGATTATGCATGACCGTTACCTTTATTTTTCATTCCGTCCTCAAACTCTTTACCGGGTTTGCCATCGCAGCTTTGATCGCCTGAAAGCTTACCGTTAGCCACGCAATGGCAATGGATGACGCAATGGTGATCACAAAGACACCCGGACCCATGGTGATGCGGAAAGAAAAATTATTCAGCCAGTTGTGCATAAAATAATAAGCAAGCGGAGCTGCGATCGCAAAAGCCACGGCGATCAGTAGCATAAATTCTTTGGAGAAAAGTGTGACGATGCTTGTGGCAGATGCCCCCAAAACTTTTCGTATCCCGATCTCCTTTGTCCGCTGCACGGCCATGAACGATACCAGCCCATAAAGCCCCAGGCAGGATATGAAAATAGCGATGGCTGCAAATATTTTATAAAGCTCGGATAACTGGCTCTCCTGCTCGTAAAAGCTGGCTATCTTATCATCGAGGAACTGGAACTTGTAAACGTACTCAGGGTAAGCAACGTTCCAGGTCTTTTCAATAAAAGAGAGCGTTTGTTGCATATTTTCGGGCTCCATCCTGACTGCCATCGTCCCATATACATTTTTCCAGGGTGCCATCACCACCGGGTATAGCGCATCCTTCATCGAGGAAGCATTAAAATTCCTCACCACGCCAACCACCGGTCCCTTTAATGACCCACCCCAAAAATCCATTTTTTTGCCGATGATATCCTGCGGGTTACGGAAGCCGAGCTGCTTAACCAGCTCCTCGTTCACCACGAATTCCCTCACCGTATCAGATGGGCGGTAAGGACTACCCGCTACCAGTTGCAGTCCATATGTTTTAAATACATCGGCATCAGCCCATTTCAGGTCGGCATTGAAATCAACAGGCTTTGCCGCATTGTCAAAAGTGAAGGGACTGCCCCAATGCGATTCGTCCGTGATCGCAAAAGTGCCATAACTGACGCTTTTTATAGAAGGCTGTGCCAAGAGTGCTGCTTTCAGCGCCTCTCTTTTGGTCATGCTCACACTATCTCCGGGGATATTGATATTCACAATGGCATTTTTGTCAAAACCCATCGGTGCGCTTTTAAAATAATTCATCTGGGCGACAACGATCAGGGTGCCGATGATCAAAGTCTGTGCGATGCTGAACTGCAATACCACCAGCACCCGCCTCAGTGAAATGCCGCCAACAGTTTTACTGGTCAGCTTGCTTTTAAGCGCCGTAATAGGATTAAAGCCGGCGAGAACAACTGCGGGATAAAGACCGGATAACAGGGTCACGATGATCAATAGACCAGCCATGAAAAGCATAATATTTATATTGAAGGGGACGGTGATACCGGTTTTAAGCAACTGGTTCAATAATGGCAGGGCGCTATAGGCGAGTATAGCAGCAAGGATCACGGCAAAAACCGTGATGATAAAAGTTTCACTAAGCAACTGCCATACCAGTTGTTTTTTTCTGCTGCCAAGAACTTTGCGCACACCTATTTCCTTTGCCCGGTTAACCGCCTGCGCAGTTGCCATATTGATAAAGTTGATGCAGGCAATGATCGTAAGAAAAAGTCCGATCAACCCCAAAGAGGTGATCAGTTCTTTACTAAAAGTATGGTTATTATAATTTCCAAACCGGCTATCGTAATGGATGGTGGTGAGCGGCTGAGCATAAAAAATCCTTCGGCTAGCGTAGTCCGTGGTTTCATGCCTTTTGGTAAAATCAACCAGATCCTTATTCAGTTGAGCATAGGTCATGCCGGATGGTACCCTCACAAAAGTATTGAGGTAGCCATTATTGCTTGCCCAGTTGTCCGATGCTGCGTCGTCGCTAGTTTTTAAAGAAAGGGCCAGAGCGATCGGAAAGTCAGTATTGACCGGCATATTTTTTAATATGCCGGTTATCTTGCAGATCTTATTGTCCTTGTACCTTATGGAGCGTCCTATCGCATTGTGCCAGTCGCCGAAATAGCGCTCTGCCGTCCCCTGCGTCAGGACTGCCGTGTTTGGCTCTGCAAGAGCTGTTTTGGGGTCGCCGGCAAGAAATGGGAAATTGAACATCTCAAAGAAATGCGGCTCTATGAAAAAAAGCCCCTGCTCATCAAATTTTTTAGTCGTCGGTTTATTACCATCATCCAATACGGTTACCTGGTCCCCCGCAGAAGCATAGATCGTGGAGACATTTTCCAGTTGCGGGTAATCAAGCCTTAATTGTTTAGCCGCGGGAAAACAGGTACCGGCGGAGTAATGGATGCCATCCGGAGATTTAAACTGGCTGGCTATGCGATAGATGCGTTCCCTGCCCGGATGAAAATTATCGAAACTGGTTTCAAACTGGATCACCAGGAATATCAGCAGGCAAGCTGCCACCCCGATCGCAAGACCTGTAATATTGATAATGGCATATGCCTTGTTGTTTTGAATATTCCTCCATGCGGTTTTTAGATAGTTTTTAATCATACAATGTTGATTTACGAACCTGGATTTACGAAATCTTTATTTTTACTTATGCATTACTGTTAGTATCATTCATCATCACATAATCATATTTTCTGAGTATCAGGTTAGCTATTCCGTTCTCAAACTCTCGGCAGGATTTGCTATCGCTACCTTGATGGCTTGGTAGATCACCGTGATCAATGCGATGAAAATGGCACCGGCGCCCGCTTCTGCAAATACCCACCCCGACACATCTATCCTGTAAGCAAAACCTTCGAGCCATTTATTCATCGCCCACCAGGAAAGTGGTGACGCTAGAAGAAAAGCGATCGCTACCAGTTTGATAAAATCTTTTGATAGCATCTGGATGATACCGGGAACAGTAGCCCCCAATATTTTTCTTACACTGATCTCTTTTTTACGGCGTTCTGCAGTAAAGATGGATAATCCAAAAAGGCCAAGACAGGCGACAAAGATCGAAAGGCCGGTGAATACACTAAACACGGAACCCATGCGATGTTCCGAGCGATACAAGGCATCAAATTCCGCATCCATGAAACTGTAATCAAATGGAATATCCGGCGCGAAGTTTTTCCATTTGTCTTCGATCTCATGCATGCTCGTATTTATCTTTCCTGATGGCAATCTCACAGAAATAAAAGAACTGTTCATATAATATGTCTTCGATGCCGCATTGAACAAGGCAAAAGGCTGCACCACCTCACGCAATGATTCAACATTAAAATCTTTCACAACGCCGATCACTTTGAAGCGCTGGTTATTTCCAGGATAATCAAGATATTTTCCAACAGGATCTTTCCAGCCTATTTGTCTGGCAGCTGTTTCATTTAAGATCACCGAGGCAGAATCGTTGAAGGCCTTTGAAAAATTTCTTCCCTGCACAACATGCAGATCTAGTGTCGGCACAAAATCTTCATCTATCATGTAAGATGAAAGGTCAATATTTTTTATCAGGGGTTTGTCGGTTTCTGTTTCCTGCGGATTGTACGAATCCTCAAAATTATTCTTGGTAGGTATGCTCGTAGAGGCAGATGCATCTATCACACCATGCAGTTTTTTTATTTCCTGCCGAAAGGTCTCCTCACTATTTGCCAATCGCTTTGTGTTGGCAATGACAAGAACATTCTCTTTATTTAATCCCAGGTCCTTGCTCTGTGTGTATTTCAGTTGTTGGAATACAATGATGGTACATACGATGAGCGCTATTGAAATAGTGAATTGAAACACGACCAATCCGTCTCTGATGAGCAGATTACTGATACTATTCCTAAACTGTTTCATCCCCTTTAAAACCTCGGCAGGATTGAACCGGGTAAGATAAAATGCCGGGTATAAGCCTGCAAGTAATGCCGTGAGGACGCATAAACACAATACAAAGATCCAGGTCGATGTGGTGAATATTGAAGGGAACAAAAAGGATTTACCAGCGATATTGTTGAATGGCTCTAATAAGCCAGCCACCATGATCAGCGCAATCATGGTGGCGATAAAACTGTATAAGATGGCTTCTGCAAGAAATTGTTTTATGAGCTGGGTTCTTAATGAGCCCAACACTTTGCGGATACCAACTTCTTTTGCCCTTGTTGCGGACTGAGCCGTTGAAAGGTTCATGAAGTTCACACAGGCAAGGATCATAATGAACAGCCCAATGGCTGAAAAAATATAGACATATTTAATATCGCTTAAGGTGGACAGTCGCGCCGGAACCTGCATGGGTATTGCATGTAAGTGCAAGGAGGTAAAAGGCATCAGGCTAAACCAAAGCCTGCTCCCTTTTTTTTCAAAATCCTCATATGACTGACCATTACCGAACACATGCTCTTTGACCATTGCCGGAAATTTTGCCTCAAGCGCGGCAATCGATGCTTTATCAACCGCAATATTTTTCTTCAGTTTTATATAGGTATTCACCTGCAGCCAGAACCAATTCCAGCTTCTTTTTTTTACCTCATGATAGGCGACAATTGGCGCAAGCATATCAAACTGGAAAGTAGAATTGGAAGGGCTGTTTTTTACGACGGCAGTTACAATAAATGGTTTTTTCTCCGTATCCAGCAATAAGGTCTTACCCATTGCATTGCTGCTGCCAAAATATTTTTTTGCTGTCGCCTCGGTGATGACAAGCGAGTTTGGTTTTTCCAGGCAGGTAGCAGCATTCCCCGTAAGGAGTTCATAATTGAATGCCTGCAGGAAATTTGAATCAACGGCCAGCACTTTTTTTTCTGTATAAAAATCCGGTGAACTTTTGTTTTCCTGATAACGTACCAGCACATCTCCGGGACGATAGATCCTCACGTATGATTCCACTTCCGGATACATACTTTGAACTGTCGGCCCAGCAATTGGCGCCGTGTTTCCGCCGCTGGTACTTTCCACACCCTTATCAGTACCGCTCATATTCAATTGGAAGATATGATCTGCTCCGGCAAAAAACTGATCATAGCTAAATTCATCCTGCACGTACATGATAATCATGATCACACAAGCAATCGCAATGGCGAGTCCCGAGATATTGATCATGCTGTTGGTCTTGTTTCGCCTCATGTTGCGCCAGGCAGTCTTGAAATAGTTCTTGAGCATATAAAAAAATATTCGTTTTACATTTTACAAAAAGACCGGTGCCGGATATTTTCGGTTATCCATTACCGTTATCCGTTATCTATCACCCGACTATTTCCTTCACGATCTCATCAACTACTCCGTTCTCAGACTCTTTACCGGGTTGGCCACTGCTGCTTTGATTGCATGAAAACTTACGGTTATCAAACCAACAGATATAGCGGAAAGCCCAGCAACAAAAAATACCCACCAGCTGATATTGGTTCGGTATGCATAGTCCTGTAACCACTGACTCATCAAATACCAGGCAAGCGGCGAAGCGATCAGGATCGCAATGATTATGAGAAGAACAAAGTCCCGGCTCAGCATGGCAGCAATATTGGTTGCACTTGCTCCCAGTACTTTTCTTATTCCAATTTCCTTTGTCCTACGCTCCGCGGTGAACATGCCAAGCCCGAATAATCCCATGCAGGAAATAAATATGGTTAATCCCATCGACACATTCACGAGCCAGGCAGTCTTATCTTCCTGACCGTAGAGAAACCCGATGGATTCATTCATGAAATGATATTCAAATGCTTCATCGGGAAATAATTTCTTCCATTGCTTTTCTACTGCAGCCAGAATTGTTTTTACATCCCTGGCATTTTTTTCCTGCCCCGAAAGCTTAATAGCAATACTGTGCCGGAAGATCTTTTTATTGGTGATGACTGCCGGCTGGATCGCATCATGGAATGAACCCTGGTGAAAATCGGCAACGACCCCAACGATCGTCTCATCACTCAGTTGCTTGCCCACGGCATCAGCGGGTTTTTTGAAGCCGATTGCTCTTGCCAGGGCCTCGTTTATGATCAATTCATTCACGCTGTCGCTATGCACCATATTTCTGCCGGCGATCAGTTTCATCCCGTAGAATGGTATGTACTGGTCATCCCCTTCCTCAATAACAGGATTAATAGAAATCTCCTCTTTCCCTTTGAATTTATAGGTGCTGGTCATTTTGGCAAAGCCCATCGGGTTATTTCCCTGCCATATCGCTTTATCAACGCCCCGAATATGCCGGACATCCTCTGCCAGAATTTTAAGTTTATTATCGCTGTCGCGCCATTTGTTAACAGTGATGATCGCATCTGAATTAAAGCCTTTGTCAGCACCCTTCATAAAATTCATCTGTTTACCCATGATGATGGCAGTGATAATAAAGACCATGGAAATGGTGAACTGAAAAATGATCAATGCTTTGCGAAGACTGATCTTTTCCCTTCCTGGCCGAAGATTCCCTCCTTTCAGACTTAGAACAGGCAGATAGGATGCAAGGACCCTTGAAGGATAAAATCCCGCGCAAATCGTGGTAATAATGATGATACTGCCCAGGAAAATCAGGGTGGTTGTGTTGAAAAAATGAAATTCAATGCCTTCCGGAATATAATCTTTAAAAAGAGCAAGGACAGGGTTAACGAGTATGACCGATATGGCAGCCGCCAGTAAGGTCAATACAAAGGTTTCGATCAGAAATTGAAAGGTGATATTGCCCTTGTTGCCCCCCAACACTTTGCGGACACCATTTTCTTTTGCCCTTTGAATGGACTGGGCAGTCGATAAATTGATAAAATTAACTGCAGCAATGAGCAAAATGAACAGCGCTACCCCCATCAGGGAATATAATGTCGGCATATAGGCTTTGCGAAAATCATCCCCGTCATCCCCCCTGCGAAATTCTTTTGTGAAATGGATATCGCTCAGTGGTTGCAGGTACATATTAAGTTTTGTACCGGGCTGTTGAAATTGTACGTGATCTTTTATATATGCAGCGAATCTCTTGTTAACCTCACTGGCACTGACATGTTCATCCAGTTTTACCATGACCAGTGAGTTATGGGGCTGAAGGCTGCTCCAGTCCTCGGCTTTTATTCTTTGGTTCAGGAAACTATGGGTTGCGGTGGAAATGGAAATAAAATCAGTATACCCAAAATCGGTGTTTTCTGTCCAGTCTTTCACAATCCCTGAAACGTTCACCCTCAGCGAATCCTGGTAGATCACCGTTTTTCCGATCATATCAGCAAGGGGAATATCGCCAAAATATTGCTTTGCCCTTTTTTCTGTCAGCACGACCTTGAAGGGCTTACTCAGCTCCTGCGGATTTCCCAGGAGCCATTTATATTTGAATATATCAAAATATTCCGGCCAGGTGATGATGGTAGATGTGTTGTAAGATCCGGCGATCCTGCTTTCAAATTTTTTCGGATGTTTATTGCCATCAGGAATAGTGACATCCTCTCCAAAATCAATAAGCCCCGCTTTCGCTTCAAACCCGGAAATTTGATTTTGAAATGCGGCGACATCATTGATAATGCTGTTCAAAAACTCTTTATCCCCGCGATCGTTTTGCAAGTCTCCAACAATTCTATAAATCCGGTTTCCATCAGGATGGAATTTATCGAAACTAAGATCGAACTTTGTTATCAGGTAAATGGTGATACAGGCACATATCCCCAAGGCCAGCCCAAAGACATTGATGACAGTGTATATTTTGTGCCTTATTATATTCCGCCACGCGATTTTGAAATAGTTTTTGAGCATAGCTTTTGATTTACGATATAAGACCTCTTTATTTTTAGTTACACATTACTGTTAGTATATGGTCTTAGTGTACGGATTCTGATTTTTATACTCAGGCCTCATGTCTGACCGCCCCAGCATTTCATTTTCAAATTACACTCACTCTGTTCGCAGATTCCTGACCGGGTTTGCAAGGGCTGCCCTGATGGATTGAAAACTTACGGTAATCAATGCGATCAAAATCGAAATGACACCAGCGAGCGCAAACATCCACCAGCTGATGTCTACACGATATGAAAAAGATTGCAGCCACTTATTCATTACCCACCAGGCGATCGGTGTTGCGATGAGAATGGATAAGCCGATTAATTTGATAAAATCTTTTGAAAGGAGTTGCACCAGACTGGCAACGCTTGCTCCCAGCACTTTGCGCACACCAATCTCTTTTTTTCTTTGCTCTGCACTAAAGGCCGCAAGACCAAATAGACCAAGACATGAAATGAGGATCGCCATCAGTGTAAAGGAATTGATGATGTTGGAGAAGATGATCTCAGATTGATATTGCTTCTGCACTGCCTCATCAAGAAAGGAATATTCAAAAGGCTCGGATGGCAGGTCCTTGCGCCATATGGTTTCAATCTTTGCCATCATCGTCTTATAATCATTACTGTTCACATTCACGATCACATCATGTATATCATCTCGGTTGGGTTCGCAGATGATCATAAAAGGATTTATGTTATTATGCAATGAACTATAGTTAAAATCTTTCATCACGCCGGCAACCTCATAGTTTCTTTCATCACCCGTAAAGAGTTTTGTACCCGGCGCATTTTTCAGATTTAATCCCAGGCGGCTCATTAGTGTTTCATTGATCAGCACTTTTGCAGAATCATGAAACCGGAAATCCCTGCCGCTGATGATCTGAATGCCGGTGGCTTTTACAAAGTTCTCATCAGATGATAAATTCGCCTGGTCTATTCCCGTAGCCAGGTTACCGCCTTGCAAATAAACGATCCAGTCATGGTAGGCTTCCTGTCCCATGTAATTATCTGCCAGGCTTACCGCCTTTGTTTCCGGCATCGCTCTAAGATCATTGGCGAAGGCCTGCATCCTGGATCTTGCATGATCTGTATAAAAGCTGAAGATCAGCTTTTGATTCTTCTCAAAGCCAAGGTCTTTATTTTTTATATAATTAAGCTGACTGTAAATAATAATGATGCTGGCGATAAGTACAATGGACAGCACGAACTGGAACACAACGAGCGATCGCCTGATACCTGCTGCCGAAACATGGTTTGTAAAGTTCCCCTTGATCACTTTTATCGCCTGGAAGGCGGAGAGATAAAAAGCAGGATAACTACCCGCGACAAGACTGGTAAGTACAATGATCCCGCATAGCAAAAGCCAGATGCTATAATCTGATAGCGATGAAACTTCGATATTGGCATGGGTGATCTGGTTGAGCAAGGGAAGCGCAAGGATCAATAAAGGAACGGCGATGAATACGCTGAATAAAGAGAGCAGAAAAGATTCCGTCAGAAATTGAATTCTCAGGTTGCTTTTTTGAGCACCGATTACTTTTCTTACGCCAACTTCCTTTGCGCGCTTAGAGGCTTTTGCCGTGGAGAGGTTCATAAAATTGATGCAGGCAATTATTTGAATAAGGGCCGCGATCAATATTAAAACGTTCAGGAATGAACTGCTTACTGTTGGCGTCATGTCATGATCCCGGCGGGCCTCACTGGTGTGAATGGCAGTTAACGGCTGCAGGTGTAACTGTTTTTCCATCCCAAGGTTCTTCAGTTGTTCGCCGCCATATTTTTTTAAAAATGCAGGAAGCTTTCTTTCAACTGCCGCCGCATCTGCACCCGGCCTTAATTTTATGAATGAATAGGTAAAGTTGTTGCCAGACCAGGTTGTGTTCTTCAAAATAAAATTACCATATCCGTTTGCACTCATGCCAATGAACATGCTGGCATGGATATTTGATTTACCCAGGCTTTCATCAATTACACCGGTTACCGTAAAATCATTTTTTCCATCAGCATCTTCGATCGTAATTACTTTACCGGTCGGATCTTCTTTATCAAATAGCTTGTCAGCAACCGGCTTTAATAATACAATAGAGTTTGGCGCTGTGAAGGCGTTTGCCGGATTGCCATAATCAAAATGAAAATCAAAAACACGGAAGAAGGTGGTATCCACCAAAAAAGCATCCTCATTATAAAATGACCTGTCTCTGTAACGAAGCAAATGATTATCTGCACCCAGGGTCGGCACGATACGAGTAAACTCCGCTACTTCAGGGAAATCATTTTTTAAGGCAGGTGCTATTGGTGGAGAGCATGTCGACATATTGTGTATGTCTCCGCTGAGATTGGTAAGTGTCACAATACGAAAAATATCTTTTGCACCCCGGTGTTGTTTATCATAACTATATTGGTCTTTTACATAGAGCACAATATATAAACAACATAGGGTTCCAATTGCCAGCCCAATAATATTGATAAAGCTGAAGGTTTTGTTCTTTAAAAGAAAGCGCCAGGCGGTTTTAAAATAGTTCTTGAGCATATAAAAAAATTATTCGTTTTTTATAAAAACAAAAAGAAGAGAATCGGGTATTTTCGGTTATCCATTGACGTTATATCCATTCTCTGGCGGTCATTCTGTCCTCAGGCTTTTTACCGGGTTTGCCAGCGCTGTCCTGATCGCCTGGAAACTGACCGTGACAGTGGCGATCGCTATTACCAGTACTCCCGCAATGGCAAACATCCACCAGGCAATATGAATGCTGTACACATAATCCTCCAGCCAGTTGTTCATCACCATCCAGGCAACCGGCGATGCGATCAGCATGGCGATCAATACCAGGATTAAAAAATCCCTGGAGAGCAAACCAAATAATACCATAGGACTAGCTCCAAGCACTTTGCGGATCCCGAACTCCTTTGTTCTCTGCTCAGCAGTGAACATGATAAGCCCCAACAGTCCCAGGCAGGAAATGAATATGGCCAGAAATGCAAAATAATCCGCGAGTTTGCTGATCACGCTTTCACTCTTATAGAGCCTTGCATATTCCTCATCAGAAAATTTGTAGGTGAACGGAAATTTTGGATTAAGTTCCGTGCAAACCTTTTTAAGGGCTGCGAGCGCTTCATTTGTTTTTCCGGGCATTATCCTGATAAGCGCCTGCCCCCAATCAAAATTTTCTCCCAGCCGAAGGACCAGCGGGCTGATGGGCGTATGCACGGAGCTGAAATGAAAATCTTTCAGGACGCCGATGATCGCACCTGGTTTTTTCCAGAAGGTAAGCGGCTTGCCTATCGGATCCTTATATCCGATGATTTTCAGGGCGGATTCATTGATGAGGTATCCCACGGAATCGGATGCGAAATCTTTTGAAAAATCTCTCCCCTCAGCGAGCTGAAGGTGCATCGTTTTTACAAAGTCATAACCAACCGCGGACTCCGTGAATTCAATATCCGCATTGGGATCTTTGCCTGTCCACTGCACCCCACCTGTTCCGTTAGCTATTTCGGTCGGGTTATCCGTGATGCGCGAAACGAATTCTATACCGGGTACCTGTGAAATCTCGGTCTTGAATAATTTATACTTGGGGATCAGATCCCCTTCCATGGGCACATAGATGAGATTATCCCTGTCATAGCCCAGGTTCATTTTTTGAATATAGTCTACCTGGCCCCGCACAACAATGGTACCGATGATCAGCACGATCGACAGCGTGAACTGCAAAACGACCAGGCCTTTTCGTAGCCAGACAGCGCTATTGGAGAATTTGGGGAGGCCCTTCAGCACTTTGACCGGTTGAAATGAAGACAAATACAGAGCCGGGTAACTTCCGGAAATGAATCCGGTGAGCACCAGCAAAGCGGTGATGATAAGCCAGAAACCAGGCTGACCAAATGGCATCACGATCTGTTTTTGCGTAAGCAGGTTGAACGCTGGCAAAACAGCAGTAGCAAGAACCAATGCGATAACGATAGCCATGGTCACGATCAATAGAGCCTCGCCAATGAATTGACGGATCAGGCTAAAGCGTTCAGCGCCGACTACTTTCCTGATCCCGATTTCCTTAGCCCGCTTTATAGAGCGTGCGGTTGTAAGGTTCATGAAATTGATACAGGCTATCAGCAGGATAAACACGGCAACAATGCTGAACAATTTCACGTATTGGATCCTGCCCCCCGAAATATTCCCCTGCTTGTCAAAATTGGAGTTCAGGTATACATCCTTGAATCTCGACATACCCAGACGGATATAAGAGCGCGGGGTCTGATCCTTATTATAAGCATCCAAAAAACGCTCGATTTTCTTTTCAAATGCCTTGACGTTAGTACCTTCCTTAAGCATGATAAAACAGCTGGGACCATTGTTGGTCCAATCCTGAGCCCATGTTTGCGTACTCAGGAACTGTTGCCAGCTCAGGAGATAATCGAAGTGGAGCGAACTGTTTTGAGGGAGGTCATCAAAAACCGCTGACACTTTAAAATTGGTTGAGTTCTGGTACCGGAGCGTCTGCCCGATCGCTTTTGCCGGAGAGCCAAAAAAGCCAACAGCCATCTTTTTTGAGATAGCGATATCAGATGGCGAGCTGAGAGCAGTAGATGCACTGCCTTCCAGCATGCGGAAGGAGAACATCTGAAAAAAATCTGCGCCGGCATGGTTTCCCTCCTCTTTGATGATCTTATTGTTTGCTTCGAAGGTTGCCATCTCATTCCATGCGTAGTTGGAAGCCAATTGCACCGGTGATAATACTCGTTTCATCTCATCGGCCATTACCCCCGGTCCACCAAAAAAAGCATTCACCGGGCCCTCCCGGAACTGTTTTTCATAAATGCTGAATAGCTGCCTGCCATTTTTATGGAAACCATCCACATTGAATTCATCAGCCACCCAGAGCATGATCAAAAGACTGCAGGTAAGACCAAGCGCAAGACCCATGATATTAATGGCGGAAAAAACTTTGTTTTTAGCCATATTCCGAAAAGCTGTTTTGAAATAATGCTTAATCATAATAAAAGGGTTGGCTTTTATCTCGCAACAAAAAGACCAAAATCATTTTTTATTGTTGCATAATGAATTAGGAAACCAATAGACAAAACAAATTGCCCGTTTTTGATACAAATGTTGTGCGTAAACGGTCAATATTTTTTGGATCAACGATCAAAAAACTCGGGACGCAGCATATGGTAAAATTCTTACCTTTCAATGATCAATTCTTTCTTATTATTAAAGCATATGGTAAAACTTACTCTACTATCATTGGTGTCTTTGATTTGCTTATCGACAAAGGCACAAAACCCACCACAAAAAAACTGGAAGCTGGCGGTGCAATTATGGACCTTTAATAAATTCACTTTTGTGGAAGGAGTGAATAAAGCAGATAGTTGCGGATTTAAATATATTGAAGCCTATCCCGGGCAAAAACTCGGCGGAGATTTTACCGGGGAAATGGGACCGTCCATGTCCGGCGACGAAAGAAAAAAGCTAAAAGAATTTTTGAAAAGAAAAGGAATTACATTTTTAGCCTATGGTGCAGTGGATGGATCTGATGATGCCAAAGAAGACAAGGACTGGGTCAACTGTTTTGAATTCGCAAAAGAAATGGGAATAAAGGAAATCATTGCTATGCCCACTCCGGCACAGCTTGACCTGGTAAATGAGCTGGCAGGAAAATATCATATCCGGGTCGGCATTCACGATGAGCCGGGAAAAAATCCTTACGATCATCCGGATTCTGTTGTCCGAGCAATAAAGAACAGACCCAACCTTGATGCATGCGTGGACATTGGCAACTGGGTACGTAACGGCGTGGATATTGTATCTGCGTTGAAATATCAGCTGCACGGACGTGTCGTTTCCGTACATCTTAAAGATGTGCAAGTGTCCGGAGATGAACATAGCCCTGAAACAAATTTAGGACGTGGTGTTTGCAATATTCCGGGAATTTTGCAGGAATTGAAACGCGAAGGATTTACGGGATTTTTCTCTATAGAGCAGCCCGAAGAGGGGGCAACAGGAATTAAATCAATCAAAGAAGATGCAGCCTATTTTCATCAACAGGTCGCAAAACTCTAAAAATTCTTAGGACATAGAAACTAAGATATCCGTAATACTTCTGTTTTTTTTGACCTCCGAAAAATTTTCGATTGCACAATCCCCTGCAGGCACTTGGAAAGGCACATCTTTGTGCCAGATCAAAAATTCCTCCTGCAGGGATGAACAGGTGATTTACCATATCCTAAATGATAAAGGCAGTGATTCATACCAAATTGATGCTGGCAAAATAATTGATGGAAGAGAAATTGACATGGGGACCCTGCACTTCAATTTTGACCCGCGGCAGCAAATCCTATTTTTAAACGAAAACTTAAGCAGGTAAAATGGAAATTTAAATTGGCCGGCGATCAAATTCATGGCACCTTGTTTTCTAGCGGCAAATTATTCCGAGTAATTGATATAAAAAAAGAAAATTCCTGAAAAAACTATTTAAGATAAAGCCGCTTATTTCAACAGAATTGAATGAACTGTTGCCTTGAGGATAACTTGCGATTTGAAGGGAAATAAAAAACCCCGCTGGGTTGCGGGGTCAGAGAATTATTTTTAATCATCAATTTTTCAAATTGCTGATCAGTCCCCTGATCTGTTTCAGGTCATTCAGGGTTTGCCTTTCTGCATTGACCAGGATCGCCCGGGAGAATCTTTTCAGCGTGAACGTGTTTTTAAGTGGATCCCATTGCCATAATTCCGGATCCCAGCGGTACCAGGGAATGGGTATGGGTCCATTATTTTTGTTCCGGCAAAAAAATGCTATCGCACCGGCAGTAAATGTCGTGATGGGATTTATCTGCCTGGTCTTTGAAATCTGCAACCCGTCATTGAAATAAATATCAACATGCAGCGTAAGATCGGCAGAAAGATTTGTTATGGACAGGTTGGTCCCGTTTAAGGGTTCACCAGCAGGTACATCAGCCCCTGTAACGGTCCATACGGCACGGTATCCGTCATTGTCAATCGGATTGTTAAGCGTGTAACTGACATTGATCGTAGATCCCTGCAGCGGTAAAATAATATCCCCACAGTCGTCCCTCGTCGTTGGAATATTGATGGTAATGCCCGGAACCTTAGTCGGGTCTAGCACATTAGAAAGGGAAGTATGGTATATGCCGCGGCCATACAAAGCAGCAAAGAGTAATTGCTGGGGAGCAAAATACTGGATATCTGTTACCCATCCTTTTGGCAGGTTAAAGGAGAAATTCACCCAGCTCTGCCCGCCATCGAAACTCGCAAAGATCCCTCCCCCATTCCTCATGCCGACGAAGATCCCTTTGACAGTTCCTAAAGATGCGGGGACAAGACATATTTTCTGGATCGCACCTGTAGTCAAAGTATAAAGATCGGAAGTGATATTTACCCAGTTGAATTTCTGCGTAGCGGGACTATATTGAAAAACCCATACAGCCGTCGTTGTGGTGCAATACACTTGCCCCGAGGACTGATCCACTGCGATCGAATTGATCGCACCTCCAAAACTAATGCCGTTATTCATGAGCGTCCAGTTGCCGGCGGTTCCATCGCCGCCGTCATTCACCGACTGGAAGATACTACCGCCATAAGCAACCCAGATGGAGTGATTAACGCCGTAAGCGATGGCTCCAGCCTGGTTACCAAAGGGCTGGCCGGTACCAGTGCGGGTGCCGGCAGGGCTAAAGATCGGACTGATCTGATTAGTCCAGTGATCCCCCCTGTCATGGGTCTCATAAACGCGGTCAATTCCGAGTACGATTCTGGTGTGATCGAGGGGGTCAATGGCAAAGGGAGCATAGGGCGCTGAGCCTGCATATTGATTGAAAGCATCGGGCGGCGTATCGTCGTTCCAGCTATGACCCCCATCTGTGGACCGTTGAAAGACATTAATGGTTTTGGCATCGCTGGCGTATTGAGGCTCTCCATTGGTTGCATAGGCGTATAAACCATTGCCTGCGGGGTCAGGATCGAATAGCACCGGCCCGTTATCACCTCCGGACCCAGAGGTCCAGCTTTGATTTACTCCATAGGAAATCCCGTTGTCCTGGCTGCCGCAGAGGAGGATCTGCGGATTTGTTGGATGTACACTCACGCCCTGAGCAAGAATGCTCTGAAGGGTGAGTGAATTGAGCGATTCCCAGACACTACTACCAGGAGTGGTGAGACCGACCGGGTTGAAACGGTAGATCCCCCCATCCGTGCCCATATAGACCTTTCCTGCGTAGAATGCAAAGCAATGCACATCGGTATGAGGACGAAAGTTACCGGTCGTGCTGTTTTCAATTGAGATCCAGCTAGCTCCCTGATTAGCGGTTTGATAAACATGACTCCATTGGGGATCACCTGCTGCCTCATAGAGCATATTTGATTCAGAGAGCCCGATTGCCTGGAAGGTCGATGAGGCGGAAAGTCCATGACCGGATTCATAATTTACCGCACCTTTTAAAAAGGTGCCGATCGCTGTCCAACCATTACTTTTTAAAGCATAGGTATTCATGATCTGCGCAGTAGCGCTGTTATACATGAAGGCGAAGATCCCGCCCGGACTTGTGGGCGTGTGATCGGCTGCAAAACTGATCATACCGATATTTCCCGTTCCGGTTGGAGATCCGGTGAGAACATCAACCAGCCCGATAGCCATAATGGTCCAGGTGCTCCCTCCGTCGGTGCTTTGCCAGATGCCGGACTGTCCAACGGCTGCATAGAGTATGAGTTTGTTTGCAGACGTTAAGGTATAGTCAAGATCCCAGATCGTACCTCCAAAAGGCAGGGATAAGGGGAACCAGTTGTTTCCCCCATCAGTGCTTTTGAAGATATTACTGCTTCCCCGATAGCTTCCATCCAGCCCGTACAGGGTATTACTTGTTCCAGAAGTCGGATCGATGAACAACTTTCTTTGCGGGCCGTTACCCCCGAATACTTTTTTGCCGAGCGTATCCCAGGTATTTCCGTTATCCTCCGAAACCAACACCATCTGCTGACCAGCGGGTACTAGGAGCCTGTTTGGGTTATTGGGATCAAGCGCTATCATCTCTGCATAGAAAAGCCTGTCCCATTTATCCGCAATAGGGAACCAGGTCGGCTGAGCCGTCGTAAAATCAGGGCTTTTCCAGATCCCACCCTGGTCAACTGCAATGAAGATGCTTGGCGGTATGAGCGTGGAACCCAAAGTATGTAGTGGCACGATCGTTATGCCCCAGACTCGGCCGGAAACCCCTGCAAATTGTGGATCACTGATCGGTGCTGGTCCTGCCGGCCCCCAGATATAAGGCTGGCTATATACCACATCTATAAATAAAATTAATACCAAAACGGTAACGATATAGACTTTTCTCATAAACAAAATATAAATGGTTGTAAATAGGTTTGGTTCCTTGTCTGCTGACAAGAAATTCTGCCGTTGTCTTAGTCGCAAGATTTTAGGGAACAGAAACACTTCCCCGAAATATTTTAGGTCAATTTCGGACTCAATCTATTTTTGTTCAAATGAAAAAAGAAGCGCCAATGAGTATCCGGCTATATTGAAGAATAAATCGCAGCATTGAATGAGCAATTTCCTTAAAGATCATTGGCGATTTGAGGTGAAATAAAAAACCCCGCTATGCCGCGGGGTTTTTTTTGACTTATACTTGATTTCTATTTTTGGAGTTTTTTGTAGAAGTACCAGCCACTGCCTTCGGATTTAAGCGAAATTTTCTGGTCAGCATTTTCCAAAGTGACGCAATAAGCTTTCCCGCCATTTACCGAATATTCAAAAAGATCACTGATCCAATAAGAAGAATAATCTTTGGATAGTTCATTTTTTAATTTGACCGGCAGTGAAGTTGAAAGGATATTTTTTCCTGTACCCATAAGGTCAGCATCTGCAGAATAAAAAGCATAGAGGACAGTTCCCCTTACCATAAATGTTGCTTTGTAATAACTACTGTAGTCATCCCAACGCACCCTTCTGGCGTGCTGAAAGTTTTTAGAGAATGCAGAACTGACAGTTTCTGGAATTTTACCGTCGTTATCATTTGCATATGCAGACAAACCAAAAAAGGCTGCTACAAGGATCGTTAAGGTGAAGATTATCTTTTTCATGTTATTTATTTTTATCGTTTTAAAATTAATTGCAGCACAAAATTATTCCCCGATTTCACATTTATCGGACAATTGCGTCCAAGTAAAGATTTTCAGAGACGAATACCGGTAATTTTGGTGATTAGTGATAAAGAAAAAGAAGAAACTACGATCAATGCAGATCTATTTCCTGTGCATCACCCCATCCGGCCGGGTCTGCATCGTTACTCAGAGAGTTGGGATAAAGAAGATGACAATCTCCAATGACAGCTTCCTCCCTGGATCTATCTGGTATGTATTGCCCGGCCACACTTTCGAGATAATATTCCTGCAGAAAGAAAAGCACAACAACAATTTTCTTAGTTACAATTGCCGATGTTTCAAAGTAGCCGAGTGCAATATCATTACTATCCGTTGCATTATGGATATTACCGACAACCAACGAAGGCAGGGGATCAAGAATGCTTCCCGTTCGGTTTGTTTGTTGCAGATACTGCTGCCAGAACAGGTAGATGTCCTGGTTTAATGAATACTGTTTCACTTCAATAAAATGCTTGCCAAACCAATAAATGGGAGAATAGAAAACGGGTTGGATGATCTCATTTCCGTTGATCAGTTTATCGGAAAGAATGTTTATCTGGCTTGTAGTAAGATATTGTTCGCAGAGAGCGTCGCAGGAACATGAATACGGATCAGTACACATGGGGTAAGGAGACGGAGGCTGACAATTATTTCCCCAGGATTTGCGGGGTATATATCCCAAAGCTGTCCAGCGGTAGTAGTTCTGCGTATTTACGGGGTCACGAACATTTGCTGAAATGATCAGCTGTGTTGGTCTTATGTCGGTGATGAATGTACTGTCGTACAAAACCGATATGCTGTCGATAGGCGGTACCGGATTTATTTTTTCTGGAGTGGAAACATATGTTTTACCGTTTGATAAATAAATCATCAAAGTATAGGTTCTCCCGACGATTCCTACAAAATTCGAATCGGTGGTTTGATAGGTCCCGGGAGAGACCAGGCTGCATAATGCAGAATCTCCCGCATCATCTTTGATGACAACTCTCGCATCGTTTATATAATCTTGATTTGAATCGATTCTTGCACTTGCATTAAGAAAACTTCCTGTGTAACTTAATTTAACTGCATAAGGCGTTGTATCGGTTGTAACCAATCCTTCAACTACCAGCATCGGCAATCCTTCACGAATAGTAGGTATAATACTTCTTACACAAGCGGAGAATAGTATAAGGAAAAGACATAAATAATATTTCCACAGATTTTTGATCACTATATAATGGGGAATGTCAGCCGCGTTGGCATTTTACAAATTTACAGTGCGGTATAAATATTTTGAGGATGTTTTTTATTAGTACCCATTTTAAATACCGCAGACAAAAGTAGATTCTCCCTTTCCTACCTTAAAATCTTCTTTCGGAAATTTAATGATTGATCGGTGCAACCTTGATTCCCAGAAGATAAATAGCGCGATCTGTCAAGAATTAAACGTAGCATATGAATTTACCTGGTGATTGTTGTTCTTAAAAATGCGAACCAAATCAATTTCATCTTGGTCATTCCGTCCTCAGACTCTTGACCGGATTTGCCAGCGCTGCTTTTATTGCCTGCAAACTTATTGTTGCCATCGCCACTACAACAACAGCTGCACCCGCAAACAAGAATATAGTCCAGCTCATGTTTATTCGGTTGGCATATTCCTCCAGCCATCTGTTCATCAGATACCAGGCTAAAGGTGATGCAATAAAAAAAGCGATCAGGACCAGTTTCATAAAATCTTTTGAGATAAGAGCGATTATATCCTGCGCAGATGCTCCCAGCACTTTTCTGACCCCTATTTCCTTGGTGCGGTTCACTGCTGCAAGAGCCGCAAGCCCTAAGAGACCGAGGCAGGCAAGAAAAATTGAAATGCCCCCAGCCCAGCCTACGATGCTGCTCCATCTCTGCTCTGCATTATAATAGTTATTGACATCTTCGTCAACAAAACTATATTTCAGCGGAGTACCGGGCATGGCGCTGTTCCAGGCCTTTTGAATGGCGCCGATGGCCGGTGACGGGTTCCCCGGATGGATACGGACATAGAAATATTGGTATCCTTTGTTCGCTGAGGATTCAAATGCCTGGTTTTTGATCCCTTCACTCAAAGGGCGGTAATTAAAATTCTTCACCACCCCGCTGATGATAACTGTGCCTCCCTGGAAATTTTTTATTTGCTGCCCGATGGCATTTCGCGCGTTCCACCCGAATGCCCGCATCATGGTCTCATTGATCAGGATCGGCTTTATAGAATCACCAGCGACTTCTGGTGGTAAATTTTTACCTGCTATCAGTTGCATACCCATTACATTGATATAATTGGTATCGATGATATTGAGCTCTGCAGAGATCCCCTTATCTGTATAGCCTAAAAAATCGTGACCTGCGCCAAGACCTGCTGCCGCACTCGCTATTCCCACAACAGCGGGTTGCTTGAGCAGCTCTTGTTTGAACAGCGGGAAGATCTTATTTGGGTCTGTCTCAGAAGCATCAACGGCGATCACATTTTCCTTTTGAAAACCAGGGTTCTTTTTGATCAGAAAACTGGTTTGTTGAAGGATGACGATAGTTGAAACGATGAGCATGATCGATAGGGCAAACTGAAAGGTGACCAGCGATCTGGTAAACAAATTGGATCCTCCGATCCTAATCTTATTTTTTAATACTTCAACCGGCTTGAAATTCGATAACACCAGCGAAGGATAGCTACCTGCCAATAATCCCGCCACCACCACCACGCCCGTCAGCAATAAAATGACCCGCAGATTCAACACAGCAGCAAATTGCAAATTTCTGCCGGATAACTGGTTGAACCAGGGCAAGAGCAGGTCCGCCAGCAGCAAGGCGAGGATCGCTGAAGCAAAGGACATCAGTAAGGCCTCTGAAAGGAATTGAAAAATGATCTGCTTTCTCTCTGCCCCGATCACTTTTCTGACCCCGACCTCCTTACTCCTGCCGGCTGAACGCCCGATAGCCAGGGTGGTAAAATTGATACAGGCGATAAGCAGTATACCGCCAGCAATAACAAGCAATATCCAAAGCGTTTCTGGGGCTATCCTGGCGTAATCGCTAAACCCCCATCCGCGAAACCAGGTATCGGTATGGATCGATAATAAAGGCTGCAGTCTTAGAAGCAAGGGCTCTTCTCCCTGCTTCCATGTCGCACCAAAATTTTTCATTTCTGTGATAAAACCGGGAGTATACAGGTGCAGGAAGCCAGATAATCTTTTTGCATCCGACGGCAGTTTACTGTCCGCTCTTAACTGCACGAATGTCTCGCGTGCGATGGGATGCCAGTTATTACCCACATAAAAATTATTGTTATTGTTTAGTGCAAACTGAAAATTTCCCAACAGGGCAAAACGGATGGTTGAATTCTCCGGCACATCTGTCGCGACCGCCCTCACGCGGAACGGCTGAAAAATCCCGCCGATACTTATTTCAATTGTTTTGCCAACCACATCGTCGTCTCCGAAAAACGCTTTTGCAACCGATTCAGTCAAGACGATATCGTTAAGATTGCGCAAAGCATCACTTGCCTTTCCATGCTTTAAAGGGAAAGTGAACACGGAAAAAAAAGACGGGTCGGCATAGGTCACCTCGGAACGGTGAATGGTATTGCCGACACGGATAAGGTTTTCCCCCCATGGCAATTGTACGCGCACATAATCGCTGACATCAGGCAGGTTCTTTTTCATCGCTGCACCCAGCGGCTCAGGGCTGGCTCCTGAATAACTTAAATAATCGGTGTTTTGAAAATCGTCCGACCCGCCTGCCGTATTATTGATCACATAAGGACGAAAGATCACTGAGGCGTTCTTATGAAAACCATCAAAGCCAAATTCATTCAATACGAAAAGCAAGAGCAGACCGAAACAGGCGATGCCAATTGAAAGTCCGGCAATATTGATCGCAGCAAAGATCTTTTGTTTTTGAAGGTTGCGCAGGGTGATTTTTAAATAACTTCTCAGCATAAAAAATAATTTATATTGAATGATGCGAGATCGCTGATCTATTTTTTCAGCTATACATTACTGTTAGCCCCAATTCAATTTCACATTTCTGGCGATATCATTGTAAGATCAATTTTATTCTGTCCTTAAACTTTTCACCGGGTTTGCGATCGCTGCCCTGATGGACTGAAAACTTATTGTAATCAAGGCGATCATCATGGACGCTAAACCTGCAATCATGAATATCCACCAGCTTATTTCGATCCTGTATTCATAATGCTGCAGCCAGTTATGCATGATCCACCATGCCAGGGGATAAGCGATTAGGCAGGCGATCGCAACCAATTTCAAAAAATCCTTCGATAATAAAGTGGTGATGCCGGCAACGCTTGCTCCCAGTACTTTGCGGATGCCGATCTCTTTTATCCTCCTTTCTGCAGTGTAGGTTGCCAGACCAAAAAGACCCAAACAAGAAATAATGATCGCCAGCATTGCGAACACGCCTGACACCTTACTGGTAAGCGTTTCGTCTTGATACATCTGGTTGAACTGATCATCCACAAACCTATATTCTATGGGGTAGGCCGGGTTGGCCTTTTTCATGACTGCAGCGATCGTTGAGAGGGCCTGTCCAATATTACCCACCGGTTTTAACCTTGCATAAATAAAATTTTGATATTCCGCGGGTTTGCAGAAAATGATCAGCGGTGCTGCCCCGCCATCATAAATGTTTCCATAGATATAATCTTTTACTACACCAATGACCCTTACGTTTGTGAACTCACCATCCCGGTTGCCGCGGGGGGATTGAATGATCTTTCCAACAGCGGATCCCTTTCCCATCAGTTTTGCCAGTGATTGATTGATGATAACATTTGACTTTTCGGATGCCGTATCACTGCTGAAATCTCTCCCGTCAATGATCTGCATTCGGGAAGTAGAAATAAAATCCGGGCTTACATTTCTGTGCGCGATGGATACCTGGCTGTTTTCCGGTTTATCCTTCCACCTGAATCCATCGTCGGTATTTCCGCCGTATAGTGTTGAATGATCTGCCATGGCCGCGTTTTCTATCAGACCCGTGTGCAAGAGCTCTTGTTTTATGAGTGTGAAAGTTTTTGCAATATCATGCTGGGGATCTATCTCGATCAGGTTATTCTTATTAAAACCCAGGTCTCTTGATTTTATATGTTGGATCTGGAGATAAACAACCACGGTGCTGATGATAAATACAACCGATACGGCGAACTGAATCACCACCAATCCTTTTCTGATCAGCGCAGCACTGCCGGTCTTCAACCTCGATCCTTTTAAAACCTGGATGGCATTGAATGAGGATAAATAAAACGAAGGATAGCTGCCGGCGATCAATCCACAAATAAGGGTAATGGAAAAGAGAAATATAATGTGAACAGGGTTGCCAGGATCCAATGCGAGTCTTTTTTGCATCAGCATATTGAACGCGGGAAGAGAAATACGAATAATGATCACTGCGCATAATGCCGCGAGCAGTGACATCATCATTGCCTCACCAAAAAATTGAAATACAAGTGCTCTTTTGCCGGAACCCAGTACTTTACGCACGCCAACCTCCTTTGCTCTTTTTTCACTGCTCGCGGTCGCCAGGTTCATAAAATTGATACAGGCGATCAAAAGAATGATCCATGCGATCAGTGAAAGCAGACGCACCTGCGCTATCTGTCCGCCCCCCGTTTGTTTTCCATTTACAAACTCATCGTACAAATGCCAGTCGCGCATCGGGAATAAAAATGCATGTGTTGTCTGACCAGCATTTTTTGAATGAATGTAATTGTATAATTGCTTATTGATCGTCCCTGCATCTGCAGCAGAATTTAACTCGACAAAAGTGAATGGTCCATAACTTGCCCAGTCCGAAGCGTCTCCGCTCGCATAGGAATTGTTTTCGATCAGATTTACCTCATAAGGTATCAGCCATTCAAATTTGAGGGTGGAATTTTCAGGCAGGTCCTTTAAGACACCCGTGACAATATAATTTTGTTTATTATCTACACGAACCGTTTTGCCAATAACGGTTTTGTCATCACCAAAAAATTTCTTGGCAGCGCTTTCTGTGATCACCACAGAGTGCAATTGCGAAAAAGCCGTTGCTGCCCCGCCTTCTGCAAAAGCCAGCGTGAACATGCTGAATACTGAAGGGTCTGCATACTTGCCCGCCGAATACAAAGATCTGCCGCCGATCGTGAACAAAAGGTTTTGCGATTCATCAGACATCCGGCATACATTCACCACACCAGGGATCTCCGCCTTAACAGCAGCAGCCATTGGGCGGGGCGTCGACCAGTTGGTAAAAGTATTGCCGTCATAACTTGCGTTTTCACGTATCGCATAAATCCTGCTCTTATTGGCATAACTGCTGTCCCATTTCAATTCATTTTCTGCCCATAAAAAGATCAGCCCCGCACAGGCAATGCCAATTGCCAGACCGAAAACATTGAGAAAGCTGTACCCTTTATTTCTTGCCAGGTTTCTCAGGGTGGTTTTTACATAATTACTGAGCATAAAATAAGATTTAAGTGATCCTATTCCGTCCTTAGACTTTTCACCGGGTTTGCGATCGCTGCCTTAAATGCCTGGTAGCCGGTTGTCAATAATGCGATCGCCATGGAAATTATCCCTGCTGCAAAAAATATCCACCAGGATATATCGATCCGGTAGGCGAAATCAGCGAGCCAGGAATGCATTGCCATCCAGGATACTGGCGCTGCGATCAAAAATGCGATCAGTATCAATTGCAGGAAATCTTTTGCGAAAAGGGTAAAGATCTGTGAGGCTGATGCACCAAGCACTTTGCGGACTCCGATCTCTTTTACCCTTTGTTCTGCGGAGAACATGACCAGACCAAGTAAGCCCAGGCAGGAGATCAGGATCGCAAGAGAAGCAAATAACACAGACAGCTTGGAGATCACCTCTTCATTACTATAGAGTTTTTGATATTCCTCATCGACGAACTGATAGGTGAACGGATAATTGGGATTGATCTTATTATAAACTGCTGCAAGACTGGCGAGCGCCTCTTTTGTTTTCCCCGGTTGTGTCCGCGCAATGATCACCCCGAAATATTCATATTCTTTTACATCAAGAATCACGGGTTTTATCGGTTCCCGCAATGACTGTGTATGATAATCCTTGAGCACCCCGATGATATGTCCTTTTTTATTCCATGCAGATATCCATTTGCCAACGGGATCTTTCATCCCCATTTCTTTTACCGCCTCCTCATTCACTAAAAAAGCATCAGTGGAGTCGGTGGAAACGGTGCTGGAGAAATCACGACCTTCTACTATCTGCAGGTTCATCAGTTTCACAAAATCAAAGCCTACAGAAGCCGGTTTGAATCCGACCACATCATTTTTTTGTTTTCCCTGCCAGTTGATCGGGTCGGTCACCACAAAGTCCATGGTGTGGGGCGCTTCCGTACTACGATCTACCATGGCGATCCCCGGCATTTTTGAAGCCTCCTCCTTGAACAACAAATATTTTTTCTGATCGGAAAGTTCTCCCTCAATCCTTGTATACACCAGGTTTTCTTTGTCATAGCCGAGTTTGACATGCTGGACATAACTGGTTTGACGGGTGATCACGATCGTTGAAACAAGAAGCAGTATCGAAAGACCAAATTGAAAAACCGTCAGGCTTTTTCTGAACAGGATGGCGCCGCGAGTAAAACTGATGACCCCCTTTAATACCCGGACAGGTTTTAATGAGGAGAGGTATAATGCCGGGTAGCTGCCCGCGATCATACCCGTCAGGATACCGGTTAAAACAATGCAGATCCAAAATGAATACTGGCTGAGTGGTAAGATGATATGCTTATCCGTAAAATGGTTGAAAAACGGCAGGAAGACACCCAACAGCAGTACAGAGATCATCATGGAAACCAGTGCAAATATCAATGACTCCCCATAAAAAAGCCGGATCAGCCCCGCCCTGTCCGATCCCACTACTTTTCTTAACCCCACTTCTTTTGCACGCTTCAGTGACCTGGCGGTAGCAAGATTCATAAAATTGATGCAGGCAATGATCAAAATAAAGATCGCCACACCGCTAAAAATTTTTATGTATTCAATTCTTCCTTCAGTTGGTCTTCCATTTACAAATTGGCTATGTAAATATTTGTCGCCAAAATCTTGTAAACCGATCTGAATCCTGACTCCTGTATTTTTATCCAGTCTCGTCTCCAGGTATTTATTTATTTTAGTTTCCGTGACTGAAGGGCTGGCGCCGGGCGCCAGTTCAACATAAGAGGCAAAATCGTTTGAAGACCATTCGAGTATTTTCTTTTGAGCCTCCCAGCTCAAAAGAAAATCAAAATGAAAAGAGCTTTTTTCAGGGATATCTTCAAAGACGGCATTAACCGTAAAATTTTGTTTGTTCTCATAACGCAATGTTTTTCCCATCGCTTCCTGCGGGCTTGAAAAAAACAGGTCGGACATCCTCCTGGATATCGCTATTCCGCCAAGGTCCTTTAATGCGGTCTCCGCATTTCCCGCGATCAGGGGGTAGCTGAAAATTTTAAAAAAATCCTTACCCGCACGAGAGCCGTCCAATTTTAATTTTTTTTCACCGAATTGTATTGTCTCCGGGTGACCCCAGGGAAGTTCATAGCCGGTAGCATAATAAGCCTGGTGGGTGATCTCCGGAACCGATTCATTTATATTTTCCAGTAAGAATGTCGGGGATGTCTGTCCGGTTATCAGTCGAAGCGGCGTAGAATAAGAGCCATCTGTTTTCCCATTGGCAGTCGTGGTCTGATAAACCGCGTACACATTTTTTTTGCTGCCAGGTAAATGGTCAATACTTTTTTCGTCCTGTATCCATAGAAAAATAAATAGACAGCAGGTCATCCCCAAAGCGAGTCCAAACACATTGATCAGTGTATATACTTTATTGCGGATCATATTCCGCCATGCCGTTTTCAAATAGTTCTTTAGCATAAAAAGGAGATTATCTGGTTTTCACAACAACATAAAGACCAAATTCATTTTTGATTGTTGCATAATGTATTAGGCAAAACCACGCGAAGAAAAATTGAACGGTTTTGATACAAAACTCGTGCGATAGCGGACGAATTTTTTTTAGAATTAAAAAGGGAGAAGCCCTCCCTCGCCCAAAAATTTTTCACTCCGTTCTCAGACTCTTGACCGGGTTAGCTATCGCTGCTCTAATGGTCTGCAGGCTGACGGTAATTAATGCGATCAGGATTGCAAGAAGACCCGCAATAGCGATCATCCACCAGCTGACATCAATTCTGTAAGCAAAATCCTCGAGCCATTTATTCATGATGAACCATGCGAGTGGTGAGCCGATCACCGTCGCCAGTAATACAAGCTTTATAAAATCTTTTGAAAGCAGGGATGCAACATTCGTTGCGGAAGCGCCCAGCACTTTGCGAATGCCGATTTCGCGCGTTCTTTGCTCTGCAGAAAAAGCGGATAATCCAAACAGACCCAGACAGGCGATGCCAATGGCTACCATGGTAAAATAACTAAGGATCGCAGCGGCCCGTTGATCTTTCTGATAATTTTTCTGCAGCTCATTATCCAGAAATGAATATTCAAATGGTATACCCGGATTGACCCGCCCCCAGGCGTTTTCCATTTCTTTGATCAATCCTGTGTAGTGGCTTGTCCGCACATTGGCGATCACATAGCTGTGCGGGTTGTCAAGCGAAGTAGTAAAACCAAAAGGTTTAATGGTATTATATAGACTTTCAAAATTAAAATCCTTTACTACTCCCCTTATGACCATTCCGCTGTGTACACCCTGGAAGTCTGTATTTATTTTTTTTCCGACAACGGTCTTGGTATCATATCCCAGTTCTCTTACCGCAGTTTCGTTGAGCACGATGCTGTTTGAATCTCCAGTAAACTCTTTTGAAAAGCCTCTTCCTGCAATAATGGAAAGCCCCAGCGTTTTGAAATAATCATTTTCAACCGTGGCGAGGTGAATATCAACCTGGTCACTTTTTGTCTTACCCTCAGCGTAAAACAGCAGGTCTTCAACATTGGGAATTCCAGGATAAGTCGAAGCAGCAGTGACGTTTATTATGTCCGGGTTTTTTAATAGCTCGTCTTTCAATACCGCATAATTTTTCATTGCCTGCTGATCCTGCAGCGGCAGAATGACCTGTTGATCCTTATTAAAGCCCAATTGCTGATCATTCATATACTGCAGCTGACTGGCAATGACGATCGCTCCCACGATAAGGCAAATAGAAATCGTGAACTGAAATACCACCAGCCCTTTGCGGATCGTAACCGCTGAAAAGCTATTTAATATTTTCCCTTTCAGTACCGAGATCGGTTTGAATGAAGATAGGTAAACGGCGGGATAAAGACCGGAAACGACACCAGTGAATAAAGCAAGTATGGCGATCCACAACCAGATCTGCGGGTCATCAAAAAGGAGCAGGTTTTTTTGAGTGAGGTTGTTGAAGACGGGCAGAAAGAGGGAAGCGGTGACCATTGAAAGGAGTAAGGCAAAAAAACTCATCATCACCGACTCTCCGAGGAATTGATATACCAATGATTTTTTATTGGCACCCATTACCTTTCTTACGCCAACTTCTTTTGCTCTTTTGGCCGAACGTGCCGTCGAAAGATTCATAAAATTGATACACGCGATAACAAGGACAAATAATGCGATGCTTCCCAGAATATAAAGGAATTTGATATTCCCATTTATCGCGATCTCGCCGTCAAGGTCCGAATGCAGGTGGATGCTCAGCAAGGGCTGGAGAAAAAGTTGCCTGGCTATTCCAAGCGCTTTCAGGTCTGCACCCCCTCTTCGATCCATAAATGGTTTTAGCTTTTTTTCAAAACTTTCCGGATCTACCCCAGCTTTTAATTTTACATAGGTATGAAAGATATTATTGGTCGCCCAATTGCTTTGTTGATCTACCCATCCGCCAATATCCCCATTACGCATAGAAAGAAATAAATGAGCGGGGATATGCGATTTTATATGCGCATCTTTGAAAACACCCTTTACCGTATACTTAAAATTGCCAAAAGGAAGCCCGATATCTATTGTTTTTCCAACAGGATTTTCATTACCAAACATTTTATCAGAGACCTCTTCCGAAATCACCACGCTGTTGGCCTCGTTGAGTGCGGCTCCGGAAACACCATATTTAAAGTCATAGGTAAAGACCTGGAAAAAAGTAGAATCAACATAATAACCGTTGGTTTCATAAAATTGACCGGTCTTTTTATCATGTTCATATTTCAAAAGCATTTTGTCAAAAGAGGGAAACTTTAAAAGTCTCGTGGTTTGCTCCACTCCAGGCATATCCGACTTCAGACCCCAGGCCAGCGGCGCAGCCGTAGCTGCCCATGATTTTTCTTTCGCATTCACTTTTTCATCAGCCCGGTAGGCGACCCTGAATATCCGGTCGGCATTCTTATTTTGAACATCATACCCTGTCTCACTGTCTATGTAGATCATGATGAGCATGCAGGTAGCAAGACCAATCGATAAACCGATAATATTAATGAATGAAAAAACTTTATTCCTTACTACATTCCGCCAGGCGGTTTTGAAATAATTTTTGAGCATAAGAAGAAATTTATGTTTCGGACATTGTTGATCTCTTAATTTTTCGGTTAGCCATTACAGTTAGCTTTCTTCATTCTCACATGGCCGGACTATTATATTTGCTATTCTGTTCTCAGACTCTTCACCGGGTTTGCAAGCGCCGCTTTGATGGCCTGGAACCCCACCGTTAGCAGCGCAACGATAATGACCACAATGGCAGCCAGCGCAAACATCCACCAGCTCAGATCAATTCTGTAGGCAAAGCTTTGCAACCATTTGTTCATCGCCCACCATGAAAGCGGAAAAGCAATGAGAATAGAAATAATGATCAATTTCAAAAAATCTTTCGACAACATTAAAGCAATATTATTTGCAGATGCGCCTACTACTTTCCTGATGCCAATTTCTTTTGTGCGTCTTACAATAATAAAAGCGGCAAGACTAAATAATCCGAGACAAGCGATTAGGATGACCAGGCCGCCAATGATAGTGACCATGGTTCCCGCCTGCCTTTCGTTATTGTACACTTCTTTAAAATGCTCATCAAGGAATTGAAAACCGATGTTTGTATCTCCTGAAATTGATTTTAACTTAGCTTCAACTTCTTTTAATGTTTGAAATATTTCTGTAGTTGAAAGTTTGATATATAATTGAGTTTCCCAAATAGGAAAATCAACGGAGCTCATTAATAAAGGCGCAATTTTTTCATGTAATGAACTGTAATTAAAATCTTTTACAACCCCAACTATGATACCGGGGGGGAAACCGCCCGCTAAATTGATCTCTTTTCCTATCGGATCATTATAGCCAATCTGTTTTGCAAGCGTTTCATTAATGAGGTATTCATTTGCCGGGTTATCTTTATTGAAATTGCGGCCAGCAATAATTTTCATTCCAAAAAAGGGTACATAATTGGTTGCAGCATCTTCCGTATTCACCGATATATGTTTCTTCTCGCCATCAGGTGCCACGTAATCAATTCCAAAAAGCAGACCGTTACCACCCAATTCCATGTATCCACGTGTAATATCATTAACTCCCTTGATTTTTAATAATTCAGAACGCAACACCGGTAATTTTTCAGCAGTTTGCGGATTCATTGATACTCTTATTACCTGGTTATAAGAGTAACCCAAGTCTCTATTTTGTAAAAAATGCAATTGTTTTAAAAATACAATTGGACTGATAATAAATATTACAGCAATAGTGAACTGACCGGTTACCATAATATTGCGAAGAGTCGCACGTGAACCCCTGAATAAAATTTTGCTTTTTAAAATCTCGTTTACTTTAGAAGATGAAATTAACCACGCCGGATAAATTCCCGCGAGAAAGGTTGTGACGAGGAGGATTATTATATAAACACCAACCAGCTTTGGTTGATATAAAATATTCGGTTCTAACTCGCGGTTTAAGATATTATTGAGAAATGGCAGAAAAGCAGCACCTAATATAATAGAAAATACTACCGCAAAAAAAACGGAAAGAAATGCTTCTGATAATACCTGCAGCAGAATATGAAAACGTTTTGCTCCGATGATTTTTTTTACCGCTATTTCTTTGCCGCGATAACCTGCGATTGCTATAGTAAGATTTATAAAATTAATACATGCTATGATAAATATGGCAAGGGCAATTGCGATAAAAATGTTGATGTATTTACCGTCAATTTTATTATAATTAAAAAAGTCATAATTGATATCTGTTGAATGTGCGTGCACTTCTTCTATCGGTTGCAATCGCATGTCAATACCGATATTTTTCGTGTGTATTGTTTTAGTAAGTTTTGCTTCAATGTCTCGAATATTTATTCCGGGTTTTAACCGTAGATAGGTTGGACCTAATAATACTCCGTAATTGGTTTCTAAATTATGATTAAAATGATCGGGCAAAGGAAGCAAACCTTCAAATTGCAGATGAGAAGTTTTCGGTAAATCGGCAATTACATTGCTCACTGAAACATTTAGAGTAGTATCAAACGTATGCATGGCAATCCTTTTATTCAGTGCAGATTCATTACCGAAAATTTTATTAGCCATGCTTTGAGTAAGAACAATACTATTTGGATTCAGAATAAAATTGCTTTTATTCCCTTCAATCATCTCAACTCCGAACATATTGGCAAAAGAAGAATCAGTGCATGCCATGTTATTGGCCGTGATTTTTTTGCCATTATATTCTAATGTTATGGTTGGATAGATATATGGTGTTGCCGGAAAAACGCGGGTGTACTGTTCAATTTCGGAATGGTTTTCTTTTAGAAAAGATGGTATCGGTGGTCCGATAGCTGCAGAGAGTTGCGGAGCAGTTCCGGGATAATGAATATATTCATTTAGCCGGTAGACATTTTTATTGTCAGGAATATTTTTATCAAAACTGATCTCATTATTGACAAATAATCCGATCAATATACATGCTGCCATGCCTATCCCTAGTCCGGCAATATTTATAATGGAATAACTCTTATTGCGGAGCAGGTTTCGCCACGCAAGTAAGAAATAATTTTTTAGCATATAGAATAGATTTCCAGATAGACACCAACAAAAAGACCAAACTCGTTTCTTATTGTTGCATAATGTATTAGTAAAAAAGCACTACAGGGAAAATGAACGCTTTTGATACAAAAGTCGTGCGAATACGAACTATCCCATGCAAAAACTGGTTGCGGATTTCAAACGGGCCTTTGAAACCCTCCCACCGTTACCATCCAATTCCGGTTTTCTGTTGGCAGTGCAGCCTATTCAATCATCCGTTGTTAACCATCAATGATCTCACTCCGTCCTCAGACTCTTCACCGGATTGGCGATCGCTGCTTTTATGGTTTGCACACTTAACACTGCAAGAGCGATCAGGATCATACCAAGACCACTTATCGCAAACACCCACCAGCTGACTTGTGTTTTGAATGCGAAATTATCCAGCCATTTATTTATTGCCCAGAACGCGAGGGGTGTGGCGATCAGAAAAGCGATGCCTACCAGTATGAGAAAATCTTTGGAGAGTATCGATATGATCTGTATAACTGAGGCGCCGAGAACTTTACGAACGCCGATCTCCTTCGTGCGGTTTGTCGTGATGTAGATCACCAACCCAAGCAGACCAAGGCAGCTGATCAAAATGGTTAGTCCGGTAGCCCACCGGAGCAGGCGCGATATCTTTTGTTCATTATTATAAGCCTTGGCGAGGGTCTCATCTAAAAAAGTGTAATTAAACTCTTCCTGGGGATAGTCCTGCTTAAACGCTTTTTCTATTTGGGCGATAGCCGGAGTCCATGCGTTTTTTTGGTTTGGTTGAAGTGCGACGATCATGGTTCGGCATCCCGACATATCGTGCCAAAAGACCATGGGGTTAATTTTACTGTTGAGGGTGTGTGCGTGAAAATCTTTCATTACTCCAACGATCGGAATACTTTTAGCATCCAGGAAAAGTGTTTTCCCGATGGCATCCGCGGGTTGCTTAAAACCAAGCAAGTGCAGGTAGGTCTCGTTGATGACAACCTCTTTGACCGTGTCCGCCGGCAGCAGGTCGCGGCCAGCGAGCAGCGGGATATGAAACAGCGTAAGATAATTGGAGTCACCGGCTTTGAGCTCGACGATTGTCTCTATTTCTTTTTTGCCTTCCTTATACTTGAATGATGTTTCCCACCAGCCCCAGGAAAAAATGATATCACTGCCCAAACTGGTTTTGGCTACACCCGGAATCTTTTGCAATTCGCTTACAAAATAACGGCGATGCGTATACGAAGTATCCATATTGGATGTATTGAAGCTAAGAATAGCTTCCTTACTGAATCCCGGGTCCTGGTCTGCCATAAAACGGATCTGTTTGGAAACAAGCAGGGTTCCCATAATAAAGAATTGTGCGATCACAAACTGAGAGACCGTCAGCGTCTGGCGCATCAGGGCCTTTCTCGTTTTACCACCCCCACCCCGGTAAGCTTGGTTCTTCAGCACTGAAATAGCCTTCCATGAAGAGAGCACCAGCGAGGGATAGGCGCCGGCAAGAAAAGTGACTGTTATTGTCAGCAGGCACAGGAAAATAATCAGCGATGGCTGGCCAAAAGTGAGATGCAATCCTTCCGGAATATAATCTGCAAAAGCCTTCAACAACAATGGGGTGAGGGCAAGAGATAGAATAGTGGCAATACAAGTCACTAAAAATGTTTCACTTAAAAATTGCAAAACGAGCTGCCATTTTGAGCCGCCGAGGGTCTTCCGGACGCCGATCTCTTTTGCCCGGGCAGTTGCCTGTGCTGTCATCAGGTTGATGAAATTGATACAACCCAAAAACAATAGAAAGCCTGCGATCAGCATCAATCCATAAAGCATCTGTCTGCTCACAACAGCGGTGGTGAAAGTTCCGTATTGTTCGTTGAACTGAATATCCTTCAATGGCTGGAGCCGATAGACCCAGCCATAATGATTCTTTTTTTCATCATCGCCCTTATACTTATCGTTTAGTACTTTAAGTTTTGCTTCAATGGAAGCAACCGAAACGTTTTTACCCAGCCGTAGAAAGAGCTGCTGATCGCTTGTGGTGGCGCCCCATTCGTCCCAGTAAAAGCTCTTCCTCATGTTATGATTATCCAGGATGGTAGACAGAGATATGAATTCTTTGAACTGGAAGTCTGTGTTGCCCTGCTTATCAAAATCCTGAACTACTCCGGACACCACCACTTCCACGGTATCGTCATAGATCATTGTTTTTCCAATAAGCTGATCGAATGGGACAGATGGAAAATATAATTTTGCGCGGCTTTCGCTTAAGACAACCTGACCCGGGGATGCGACTGCGTTTACAGCAGAGCCGGCAAGCCAATGATACGTAAACATCTGAAAATATTCCGGGCCTGCGAAGATGACATTGTCTTTTGGTTTAAAAAGCGTTGGTTTGTTTTCTATTTTTCCCGGAACCGCAATTTTAAGGGCGTTATAATAGCGGTAGGCTACTACCAGTTCCGATCCGCTTACTTCTTTTTTAACCGCCTCTGCCAGTGGTCCCTGAACACCACGTGTATGACCTTCTCCATCCTGGCTTTTAATATCACTGACCACACGGAAAATCCGATCACCATCTTTTTCAAAGCGATCAAAGCTATAATGGTATTGTACGATCAGGAAAATTACCAGGGATGCGCTGATGCCGATGGAAAGCCCAAGTATGTTGATCAGCGAAAAGATCTTATTGCGTCTTATATTGCGCAGCGCAACGATCAGGTAGTTTTTTATCATCTTTGCAAGATTTGGTCACTGACTCGCTTCAATGATAATGCCAGAGCACACCCACTTATGGATCAATATTTTAGGCATTGACCTCTTTTCGGGACCGTACGTTTTTTTTGCGTATCGTTCGTTTTCGATACAGGGTTTGGATAAAATGGACAAAACTTCTCAATAAGATCGCGATATCAGAAAAGGATCTGCGCCGGATATTCCGCTCATGAATCGATACCGGCCTTTTCCAAAGGAATCCTATTTTTGCCTGATCGGCCGCAGGGCATATTGTCTGTTTCGGCATCAAGCACTGCAACCGTTCTCTCATAAAAAGAATAGGCCTCTTCCCGGGATTCGCCGATACATACAACGCCTATTTTGCCAAATTGAGATAAGGCGCCGATCATGTGGAACATCACCCCTTTTTGCGCCGATCCGTCGAAATGCAGGCCATGGAACATGGCGATATCCAGCAGGTCCGGAGGCGTAAGCCCTTTATAAGCATTGCGCTGCAGGTTGTCCGATGCAAAATAATAACGGAGATGGTTTTGCGGGGTCAGGAACTGACCCCCTGCTTCATCATAGTACCCATTGGTCAGGAATTGGAGCATCAGGTATGGGTGTGTCGTTCCGCCCTTGCGCATGTTGATCTCAATGGCATAATGATCCCAGCCTTCATCCCGCTTGACCGAGATAAAATCAATGCTGAACCTGCCCATCACCCCCTTTTTCTTTAATTCCTCCGCAATTGTCTTTCCCAGGGCCGCGATATTTGCCTGGTAAACCTCACTGCAGGGGAAGTGCGCCCCCACAAAGACCTGGTCACTCTCTCCTGCCAACAACTGGTCGTGGGTGGATATGACTTCCACCTTGCCCAAAGGATTTATCCGGCATTGGACAGATGGCGATGACTTGGTCTCCCCTTCTATAAATGCTTCTACCACACCCCCCATCTGCTCAAATTTTTTAAAAAAAACTTCTGTGGTCATATCCCTGGCAACAGGGACGATCTTTTTATCCAGATTGACCTGGATCCACTCAAATAATTCTTTATTGGTCAGGTGTTGCGGGAATTCGAGCACGGCATTGCCATCACCGGAAAAACCTTCGTTGAGTTTTAAAATAGCCTTTCTGAGTCCGGGGTACATATCCTTCAGCGCCGCCACCGCATGCACAATATGCTCATATGAATAAAGATCGCCGACACCGGGTGGCATATGCACGCAGGCATCCAAAAAGATCTTCCGGCAACCGCTCTTGGTACCCCAATAGTTCAAAGCGGGGTCGCAACCATATACTGGTACCCCCAGCCTTACGGCGAGGGTCCGTTCAAGCTCTGTAGTATTGAAACAGGCGATATGGGCCACATGATCGGCCGGGATACTTTTTTTTATGCGTTCAACCAAGCTCGGTCTTTGCAGGATCTTATCGGTGAGCGATACCGGTGACATATCATAACAACTGAGCATCGTCAGTCTTTCCCGTGCATGATGACCCGTAATTCCCGGCAACAATGAAAGATAATAATCAATGATGACCGGATCGATGGGCATGCTGCTGACATAGATGACATGTGTGCGGGGCATCCGGAGCAGCATCAAAAGACATAAAAGCCTCTCTTCATAATACAATGCCCCATCAATTTTTGCCAGGACCTGCTGGTCAAGGCTCAGGCTCGGGATCACGATGATCGTTTTATGCGCCAGGTTATCCGGAAAGAATAATTCAAACTGGTTGGAGAATCCTTTTTGGATCTTTTTGAATTTGCGTAATTCTTCGTCTGATCCGGGCGCGGGATCGCTGTTGAGCGACCGACCGGATAACAATTCTGTTAGTGTTGAAACTTGTTCATCCATCTTTTACCTGTTTACAAATAAGTTGACAGGCAAGTTGCTTCAAAACCACGGAGAAAATCCTGAGAATTGTCATGGGATAAAATGACCTGGGTCATGATCCTCCACCCGGCACCTGCACGAATCACTGTTCCTTCATGCGTCCACGGGCAATAAGCAAGGCCAGCAGGGTGATGATCGCCGCTGCGCATAGATAGTAACCCACATAGGCAAGTCCATGGGATGTAGCGATCGAAGTCGCTAAATAGGGCGCGAGTGAGGCCCCCAGGATACCCGCCAGGGTGAATGAAACAGAAGCCCCCGTATAACGCACTGGCGTTGGAAATATCTCGGCGAGCGCAGTTCCTAGCGGGCCGTAGGTCAGCCCCATCAGGAATAGACCCAGGACAAGGAAAATAACGGTGAGTGTCCAGTCACCGCTCCGGAACAAAACCTGAAAAAATAAACCGAATAGGAATATGCCTGCAGTGGCAAGGATCAGGATATTATTCCTCCCGAAGCGGTCAGCAAGTGAGGCGGAAAGGGGAATACCAATCGCAAAAAACAGGACCCCGACCATTTGGGCTGTCAGAAATCCGGAGCGATCATAATGCAGGGCGCTGGTCCCCCAGCTCAGCGCAAATACGGTCATCAGGTAGAATAATAAAAAAGTGGTCAGCGCTATCAGGGTGGAGAGGATCACCGTCGGAGTATATCTCGAAAAGACCGTCTTCATGGGGATGGACACCCTTTGTTCTTTCTCCATCGCACGCAGGAAATCGGGTGTTTCAGTGAGTCTCAGCCGGACATACATCCCCACCCATACCAGCACAGCGCTCGCGATAAAAGGAATGCGCCAGCCCCAGTCAGCAAAACTATTATCGCTCATGGTCTTACTCAGGACCAGGAAAGTGCCGCTGGAGAGGATAAAGCCCGCGGGTGCGCCGAGCTGCGGGAACATGCCATAACGTGCTCTCTTGTTTGCCGGAGCATTCTCTGTCGCCAGCAGTACCGCCCCTCCCCACTCCCCGCCAAGACCAAGTCCCTGCCCGAAGCGGAAAACGGCGAGCAGGATGGGGGCAGCGATCCCAATGGAATGATAGCCGGGCAAAAGCCCGATCGCCACTGTAGAAGGTCCCATGGTCATCAGCGCAGCGACCAGGGTCGCCTTCCGGCCAATACGGTCGCCGAAATGACCGAACAATAGGGCGCCGACAGGTCTGGCAAAAAAAGCAAGGGCGAAAGTGGCAAGAGACTGCAGTGTCGCCGTCGCAGGATCAGCACCGGGAAAAAATAATTTGGGAAATACGAGGACGGCAGCGGTGGAATAGATATAAAAATCGAAGAACTCAATGGTGGTGCCGATCATGCTTGCGACCAGTACCCGCCTGGCAGAATTTACGTTATGTCCTCGTAGTTCCATCAAAAAGAATTTTTTTTGAATATAGTAAAAATTATATAACCCACCACGCCCGCTTATCACCATCAGATCCTCCAGAAATTGTATAACGTCGATGCATATTCGAAGAACAAGGCTGGTCCGTTTTGCATTTGCAACATGTACCCCATGGCTAAAATGTTTCGCCAAGATTCAGGTATAGCGCCCGGTAACTAAGGCTGACAGCGTAGTCCAGGGAGATATTGGTGCCGGAGTGTTTATTGAATTTTATCCTTAGACCGGTGCCGACAGCAGGATGCAGATAGGAGAACTGGTTGGTGAGCGGTTCCGATACACTATTGACATTTGCGAAAAGGACAAATCCCAATAGACCATCACGGGTGATATCACGACGGTATTCGCTCTCAAAATAAAGCAACCTGTTCCCGCGGTAACGGTTCTGCGGGAAGCCTCTGCCCGACCGTTGCCCATAAGGATCCCACCCGATACTGGGCAGATCAAGATAAGGCGTATGACTTTGCAGTGCCGTCCAATAATAAGCCCAGACCGCGATCATATTCTGACCCGTACGGCTGAAAGAGATATATCTTCTCAGGTCCAGGTACAAGGATTGCCAGTTCTGGTTGCTACCAAAAAAATGCGGATTAAAGCGGTAGACAGCATTGGCATAAAAACCCGGAAATGGATTGAAATCGTTCCTTCTTGAATCATATAAAAGATTCAGGGCAAGTCCGGAAGAAAAAGAATTTTCGCTGGCTGAAGTACCATAAGGGTAACCGGTGAACTTGGCAACGCTTGGTGAGTCATTGAATGTATCAATGTCAAAATGCGCGTCCGCATAATAACCTATGCCTGCAAGAAAATAAGGTTTTATCGCCCTCAGGAATGACTGATAGAAGCGGACATATTGATAATTGACCAATAGCCTATGTCCGTCCGCTGAATTCCCGCCGAGCCCCCAGGTATACTGCGGATAATACAGGAATCGCGAATCACCCATTATCTCCCAGCGATTCGCCGGTAACCAAAGACCGGACCGGAGGGCGAAACCGATGCGACCAGAAAAAGTAATATACGGGGAGAAAGCGACAGTTGACAGCGAAGTGTTCTCTCTGCTTCCCATATAAAATCCGGCCGTCGTCGTTGTGATCAGGGCGATACCCGCCCCGGGAACCTGGGAGCTTACGGGTAAAAATGAATAATATATCTTTTTGCTATTGGTCGGCGTGGCATGCTGATCTGCCCGCTTATGGAAGACCAACCTGATCAGTCCCAGCAAATCTCTTTTATTGACGCTATCCTCTTTGTTGAAATTTCCCTGGCCAAGACCCAAAAAAGGAAGGGTAGAAAATGTTACCGGTAAGAGCCATTTATAAAAGATTTTGAAACAGGTTTGCAAATCAGCCGGGTTTTTTGTTGAGATAAGTATTCGGCCTACGCATTTTTATAAGGTATGGATGCCTTCTATTTTTTAATAGTAAAAAACTTCCTTTTAAGACTAAGGCCCCGCCAAGAATAGCGGGGCCGACTAAATTGTCCTTGAAGAAGACAACTTGAAAAACCAAAATAAAAATCGACCGATAAATACGTTCAGCACTTAAATATCGGTAACCGATTTGGAAAAAAACATGATCCTGATCAGCCTGCAGTGCAGCCATTGCTATGGGAGAATGCAAAAAGAGGGAAATAACGGTCATGCATAACTGAGAAAAGAAGAAATGTCATCATATTGCGGATATTTCTTCCATTATGCTCGCCCTGCAGCGAGTTCCGCATTCCAGATTATAGGTTGATGCCAGCAGCGCCAGCTGCCAGTCATTCTGTTCTGAGACTTTTCGCCGGGTTTGCCATTGCAGCTTTGATCGCCTGGAAGCTGACCGTTAACAACGCGATAAGGATCGATAGCAGGCCTGCACCAATAAACACCAATGCACTGATCGCGATCCGGTATGGATAACTCTCAAGCCAGGCGTGCATGGCAAGCCAGGCGACGGGTGTGGCGATCAGTAAAGAGATCAGCACAAGAATGATAAAATCCTTTGATAAGAGTGTCGCGATATTCGTGATGCTCGCGCCCAGAACCTTTCTTACGCCAATTTCTTTGATCCTTGCCGATGCCATATAGGTCGCAAGTCCAAATAAGCCGAGACAGGAAATAAGTATGGTGAGCCCGGCAAAGAGACCGGAAAGAATTCCAGTGCGTTTTTCATTTTCAAATTTGCGAGCATATTCCTCATCCACAAAATTGCTAACAAAAAGATAGTTGGGGTCATAGCGGAGCACCAGCTTTTGGGTCATGTCCATATACTGGGAAATTGTCTTTTCTTTATTGAGTTTGACAAGCACGATATTAAACCAGGCCTTGGGACCATAGATCAGCATGGGTTTTGTCGGTTCATAGGGAGATTCCAAAATAAAGTCTTTGATCACGCCCACCACATGCCAGGTCTTTCCGTTGTCTTTAACGAACTGCCCAATGGGGTTTTTGAATTTCATGACCTTCAGCGCTGACTCATTGATCACCATCGCGAGTGAATCATTGGGATAGGCGGAGGGGTCAATGTCGCGGCCTGCGACAAAGGTCAGTCCGGCAGTCTTCCCCAGACCCCCGTCTTCGTTATATCGACGGAAATCGGTACGGTCACTGGGATCCTTTCCTTCCCAGTCCTGCCCCCACCCATCGCTCCAGCTCTGCGTGAGCGGCGCGCTGATCTTGGTGACCGAGGCTGCGATCCCGGATTGCACCAGGTCGGTCCTCAGCGCAGTATATTTTTTTTCGATATTATCACTTAAATAAAAATAAATGAGGTTGCTGCGGTTATAGCCTGTCTGCCTGTTCTTCGCGTAATCGATCTGCTGGGTGACAATGATCGTGCAAATGATCAGGATGATCGCAAAGGTGAACTGCAATACGACAAGGACCTTCCTCGGCGTTACCAGCGCACTCACTTTTTTGAAAGTTCCTTTGAGTACACTCACCGGTTTAAAAGCAGACAGAAAAAAAGCGGGATAACTCCCGGCAAGAAGACCGGTAAATAAAACGAACGCGATCCCTGAAAACCAGAAATAGATACTACCGAAAGGGATATAGAGGGTTTTATCCGTGAGCTGGTTAAATCCGGGAATGGAAAGCTGGACGATCCCAATTGCGATGACCCCTGCTATAAAAGCAAGCAATACCGATTCCCCGATGAATTGCGTGATGAGGGAGGATCTTTGTGCACCCACTACTTTTCTGATGCCTACTTCTTTGGCACGCCGCTCACTTCTGGCTGTACTTAAATTCATAAAATTGATGCAGGCGATCAGCAGGATGAAGGAAGCGACGATGGTAAATAACCGGACAAAACTGATGCGACCACCGGTCTCCACCCCATTTTCAAAATTGGAGTAAAGGCGCCAGTGGCTCAGCGGATAAAGGAACATCTCCCATTTATCGTGTTTTGCTTCATCGTCGTAATGCTGTTTGATCACTTTCATTTTTTCCTGCGCGTGGGCAATACTGGCACCCTGCTTCAACAAAACATAGGTCGTAGTGCTGTTATTTCCCCAGTAGCTGTCATCTTCACCGTTCTTTCTGAGGTATGACCAGGGCGTCAGCCACTCAAAATCAAAACGCGTATCGTTGGGCAGATTTTTTAGGATACCCGTCACCGTTAGATTATCCTTGGAATTGACACGGATCGTTTTTCCCATCGGATCCTCTTTTCCAAAAATAGTGGTCGCCATTTTCTCGGTGATCACAATAGAATATAATTCCTTTAGTGCCGTCTTTGGGTTACCCTTGATCATGGGAAAAGAGAATACATCAAGGAAATTGGAATCAACCTGGCTCCCATGTATCAGCCATTTCTTTTCGCCCAGGTTAAATAAAAAAGTTCCCCAATGATTCACCCGCACGGCTTGCTCCACTTCCGGAAGATCACGCTCCAGCGTCCGGGCAAGGATCTTGGGCGTAGTGTTCCAGCACATCAGTTTTCCGTCAAACCTTGCCTTGTTCCATGCCTCATAGATCCGATCTTTTTTTTCATGGAACTGATCATAACTGATCTCATTTTGCAACCATAACAGGATAATGATGGCACTCGCCATCCCGATCGCCAGTCCGATGAGGTTGATGGCAGAATACCCTTTACTGCGCCAGAGGCTGCGGAAAGCAACTTTGAAAAAATTGCGGATCATGATAAAAATTATTTTGGTGAATGCTAGTCCCGATAAGGTCTGCAGAAAAAGGCAAAATGTTGCATCGGGCAAATGAACCCGTCCATTTTCGTCAAAATATTTTTTAGAAATACTTGCAGGAACAGATCCGTTCTTTAAATTGTTTTCACTCTGTTCTCAAACTCTTGACCGGGTTTGCCACGGCTGCTTTAATTGCCTGGAAACCCACCGTTAATAATGCAATGACGACCGTTAACGCAGCTGCCAATATAAAGATCCACCAGCTGATATCCGTTCTGAACGCGAAGCTCTCCAACCATTTATTCATCGCCCACCAGGCGATGGGGAATGCGATCACCGCCGCGATCAAGACCAGTTTTAAAAAATCCTTTGAGATCATCGTCACGATGCCGCTGATATTTGCACCAAGCACTTTGCGGATGCCAATTTCTTTTGTTCTCTGCTCTGCAGCATAGGTTACCAAACCAAATAACCCAAGACAGGCAATGAAGATCGCGAATACGGCAAACGTGATAAATAATTTGCCGGTTTGTTGTTCTGCTTTGTAAATATCATTGAAGTCATTATCTAAAAACGTATAGTTAAATGGTTGTCCCGTAGTCATGCTATTCCATTTAGCTTCAACCTGGTTAATTAGTGAAGGAATATTTTTTGTATTAATCCGAACGGCGATGCCTCCCCAATATTCGTCTTTTGTAATTACAAGCGGGCCTACTTTTTCGTGCATGGAACTAAAATTAAAATCTTTCACTATACCCACGATATGATATGCTTTTGTCCTGAGCGCGCTATTATCCCCTATAGGGCGATACAATATTTGATTTAGTGCGTCTTTATATCCTAAAAGTTTTACCGCTGCCTGGTTTAAAATAATGGCAGTGGAGTCAGAAGGGAAATCGCGGGAAAAATTTCTTCCGCTATCCATTTGCATGCCCAGTGTCGGAATATAATTTTCGTCAACATCAAATTCCGTTAAAATGGCAGCCTGCTTTGGATCGAGGGTAGCATTGCGGAACCATCCGTTCTGATTAAAACTGCCTGCGGTAGGAAGAGCGCCACATATTGTTGCATTTTCCACTCCTGAAATTTTCAGCAGATCCTGCCGGAAGGGTCTTATTTGTTTGTCAAGCGACCATGCATTGCGTATGACTAACACCTGATCGCGGTTAAACCCAATTTTTCGGTTGTGTATAAAATTAAGCTGGTTATAAATGACAATGGTTCCGATGATCAATATTATTGAAATGCAAAATTGAAAAACAACCAGGCTGCTGCGCAGCCAGCTGCTTTTGAACCCTTTTGCTATTGAACCTTTCAGAACCTGAATCGGCTGAAATGAAGAAAGATAAAATGCAGGATAGCTTCCTGCAATACAGCCCACCACCAACACCAATGCGATCAACACAGGCATCATCCATGAAGAGAATAAGGTGCTCACCAGCATTTGCTTTCCCGCAAGCTGGTTGAACAATGGAAGTAATACCATTGCCAATCCCAATGCAATTAATAATGAAAAGAAACTTATTAGAACTGATTCAGTTAAGAATTGAAAGATCAGATTTGATCTTGTAGAGCCGGCAACTTTTCTTATACCAACTTCCTTTGCACGGTTTGCAGAACGCGCGGTAGAAAGATTCATGAAATTTACACAGGCAATGAGCAAAATTAAAACAGCGATCACGGAAAAAATATACACGTAATTAATATTTCCATTTGCTTCAAACTCGGAAGATTTATCTGAATGCAAATGAATATCTGTAAGGGGCATCGCATGATAAAGAAAATGATTCCCGTTTTGATGGACTTCTTTTTCCGTTGTATGCAAGGCGGTCTGCAGTTCCCGCATGACGTAAATATTTATAATTCCATCCACACTTTTTTGAACAGTTGCCATTGTAGCGGTCGGTCTCGCCAAGATATAAGTGTAGGTATTATTACTCAACCAGTCACCCGCATTTTCTCTTTGTGTGCCATGCTTGCGTATAAAATTGAAATGAAAATGAGAATTCGAAGGCATGTCTTTTATCACTGCGGATATTTTGCAGTAGGTATTGTTGTCAACATATAATGATTTTCCAACAACATCTATGCTGCCAAAATATTTTTTGGCTGTGGTTTCGTTGACTACAATGGAATTCGGTTCATTCAATGCAGTTGCTTTGTTTCCCGCCAATACCGGAATATCAAATACTTTAAAAAACGTGGAGTCTGCAAAAACCGAACGATGATCCTGTATATTCTGATTGTCTTTTCTTACGAGAATATCGTTTTGATAATAAAGTCTTACCATTTGCTCTACCTGTGGCGATTCGCTCACCAGCGTTGGTCCCAGCGGATCCGGAGAATCGGCAGCAAAATAACTTGTCCCGTTAAAATAAAGATCCGCTTCGATGCGATATATCCTGTCTGCATTCGGAACATATTTATCATAGCCCAGTTCATCCACGACAAATAAAACGATAAGGAGACAGACGCCTAATCCGGCAGATAATCCAATAATATTGATCGAGGAAAAGGCTTTGTTCTTCCATAAATTCCGGATCGCCACTTTCAGATAGTTCTTAAGCATTGAATGGTTTTCCTGTAAGATGCTTCGAACGAAACTTTTGTTACTGCAAATCGCAATTATTTTTTTGCTTTATTTTCTGTTGAGACTTTATTGATTGAAATCCCTGCTCATTCCGTCCTCAGGCTCTTTACCGGGTTGGCAATGGCTGCTTTGATCGCCTGCCCGCTTACCGTTATTAATGCGATCAGCAGGGTCAAAATTGCGGCGACAGCAAATACCCACCAACTCAAATCTGTACGGTAAGCATAACCTTCCAAATATTTATTCAGTCCATACCAGGTCAGGGGAAAAGCAATAGCAGCAGCGAGAAGCACCAGTATCAAAAAGTTTTTTGACAGCATGGTAACGATATCCAGTACATCAGCACCGAGCACTTTGCGCACGCCGATCTCTTTAACCTTGCTTTCAGCGGTAAAAGTTACCAGCCCAAACAAACCCAGGCAGGATATTAATATGGTTACCATCGCAAAGCAATTGAACAGCTGCCCCAGATGCGTGTCCGTTTTGTAGAGATCATCGAATTGGCTGTCCAAAAAATTGTAGTCAAAATCGTGATCAGCATTATATTCCTTCCACAAATGTTCGGCTGCAGCTACCGCACGCGGCGCATCTTTGCCAGTAGTTTTAATGTATATCCATCCGCGCCAGTTCTTGTTGTATTGCATGAGCAAAGGCTGGATTTTATAGTGCATGTCCTGGTATTGAAAATCTTTTACAATACCGGCAATCATCCCTTTGGTGCCCTGAAAAGTGATTCTTTTTCCTACTGCAGGTTCTCCTATCCCCATTTCTTTGATCGCGGTTTCATTCAATATAAAATTGGCACTGTCGGCAGGAGAACCAGTAAAACCTTTTCCTTCTACCAGCTGCATACCCATCACCTGCAAGAAATTTCTTTCAACAGGCAATTGACCGATCGCAAATGATTGCTGATCGGCACGCTTGCCATCCCAATTTATATCTGTGCTTCCCGAACTGGTATTTATGATGTTCCCCACACTCCCCGTAACGCCCAATATTCCCGGCTCTTTCAGTAATTCTGCAACTGCCGCATCATAATGGCTGTTCATATTGCGTCCCGAAAAAATAAAGACATTTTGTTTGTTATAACCCAGATCCTTTTCCCTTATATATTTTAATTGTTTACCGATAATGATCGTAGCAGTAATAAGTATAATGGAAAAAGAAAATTGGACTACTACCAGCACTTTTCGAAAATTGCCTTTACTGCCAATGCCGCTCAACTTGCCTTTCATAGCTTCGAGCGGTTTGAACGCCGAGAGCGTTAAAGCTGGATAGATACCTGCAAGCACCAATGTTGCCAGCATCGTAATTCCATAAACCGCGAGGACACTGGGTTGCCAGGGTTCAAACACAATATTTTTCCCGGAGATATTATTATACAAAGGCATCACTAAATAAATGAGGACAGTTGCCAACAACAATGCTATAAAAAAGGTAAGCAACGACTCACTCAAGAACTGCATGAACAAACTCATCTTGCCCGCACCAACAATCTTGCGCAAACTTATTTCTTTACTGCGCTTCATCGCCCTTGCCGTAATAAGATTCACATAGTTGATGCAGGCTATCAGCAGCACGATCACTGCTACTAACAAGAATACCTGCACGACCATCATCCCCTGTGCTTTGCCGTCCAGAGAGTACAAGTGTAATTGAGTGAGCGGAGCAAGCAGGTAAGTGAGATGTTCGTTAGCTTGTATATTATAGTTATGACGATGTACAAGACTCAGCTTTTGAGCCGCCAAAGCCTTGTTGGCATTGGGTTTCAGCATTACAAAAGTCTCGTAACTATACATGTCCCAATTGGTGTTGAGCGTTTTAAAATGGTTGCTCGTATCATATTCTTCTTCGAGCTGCTTGAAATTAAAAACGATGTTGTAATGAATGTATGAGTTGGCCGGCATGTCTTTTATAATTCCTGTTACCCGATACAATTTTTTATCGTCAGCTCTTAATACTTTGCCCATAGGATCTTCGCTACCAAAAAATTTCTTCGCTGTTGTTTCAGACAAAACAATTGAATGCGCATCCGTAAATGGTTCTCGCGGATTGCCTTCAATAAAAGGGAAGGTAAACATGCTGAATAAAGAAGCATCAGCCAGGCAGTTGTGCGTTTCAGTAAATTTTTTACCATTATATTCAAATATGGAAACATTTCCTTTTTCTGTAATGCGGCAGGCATCCTGCACTTCAGGCACTTCCTTTTTTGCATACACAGCGATCGGAGCCGGCGTCATGTACCAAATATTTTGTTCATCAAACTTCGGCGCCAGCTTATAAATGTTAGAAGCATTTACGTTAAAGCGGTCAAAGCTCAACTCATCGCTTACCCACAGTAATAACAATATACTTACCGCTAAACTTACAGCAAGCCCGGTAATATTGATAAACGAGTAGGTTTTATTTCTGCGCAGACTGCGGATTGCAATTTTGAAATAATTTTTTAGCATACAGAGGGATTATTTCTATTATTCAACAACAAAGAGACCAAAATCTTTTTTGATTGTTGCATAATGAATTAGCCAAAAAATAGCGGAGGGAATTGCACGATTTTGATACAGTGTTGTCCGTTAGCGCCCGAAATATTTTCATAAAAATCAAAAAGAAAACCGGCATGGCTGCTGGTGATCAATACAAAATTTGAAAGACCACTGCTATCCTCAGTAAAAAAATCAATTCCGCCAACGATCTCTTTTTTGAATCAGGCTATCAAGCTGAAAATATCGCTTATCTTCTTCTTTATTAAGAAAACTGCTATCTGACTGAAATGCTTTTTTCAGGTTTGCCATTTTTGAAAACTCTCCGCCAACCACACCAATAAGATCGATTCTTTTCATTAGTTCACTCCGGAATGAACCATCAATCAGTCCCGGAAATCCTTCGATCATATGATGTTTTTCGATCGGAGAAAAAAAGGCGAATCCTGTAAAGATATCTGAATAAGTAAAGTCTGTTTTGAAAGGCCATAGGTCAAAGCTGTCTTTACCAAAAGGAGTATTTTTTAAATCGAAACCAATATTTTCTTTGTCGAGAACTTTGAAAGCCCCATCCCATCTGCCTTCCTGTAATAGGGTGAACCCGTCCTTGTTCATTCCAACGGTGTTCAGCATTACATTGGCAACCTGATTTCCATACTGCCTGAACAGAAAATAAGCTGTATTCTTTAACGAGCGCCCACTTATAAAAAACTCCTGGTTGAAAGCATGGCGAAAGTTCATGATCACGAGTGCCTTTTTTCTTTTTTGATTCGAGTTCTTTATTTGGTTAAATTTTAAAATGATTTGAGATGCCATTATGCTGTCTCTATTGCCGATCATGGTTCTTAATTGTAACATGCTAGACGTGTCAGCGCCAGCCCATGTGAATGGCAGGTCGGAAGGATAAGCGTTGATGGCTTTGTCAGCGGGAAGGTTGTTGTTGAGCGAATACAGTGTGTTTAAAAGAAAGGAATAATTTTTATTGCTCCACAAAGGCCAAAAGCTGCAGTTTCGCTGAAAGTTGATGATCCGCTCGAGGACAGTATCGGCAGCTATATTCCTGGTATGCAAAAACGTATTCAATGCAGGATCCAATGAGCTCACTCCTATTTCAGTAAAAATATTTCCGACCTTGTCTATAAATCGTTTGTCAGAAATAATATCAGTGATCAGATCATATTGAGACATCTCTCCATGATTTCTTTCACAAATAATAACGATGTCGTGGTTGTCAAACAGGTCAAGAATATAATCCTTTGCTGTTTTATTTTGGCTTTTGAGAAATGAGGTATACGGTTGGATCGCTGTTGCCGTTTGAGCCTTGCTGAGGCCCATATTGAGAAATACAATCGTAAAAAACAAAAGGAAAAACTTTGTCATAACAGTGAATTTTAAGAGAAAAAATCGATGGGCAAAGAAAGATCATTGATCAGAACGCAGCCATGACGAAAATCAGTGGTCGATCTGATTGTTGAACAGGAATCGGCATTTGTTGAAGCCGATGCAAACGCCTTATTGCCGATCAAACTACCATTCACTTCATATAAATTTAATAGTCTACTAATTTTGTAGGTTAATATCATTCCCTTATTTTCGCTGACAACCACTAAACTCACCGCTGCAATGAGTGCAAGTACAATCGAAACAACGCCCGTCAACAAGGCATCCGGCTGGCAGGAATTCTGGTCCAAAGAAGACTGGTGGGCGGTCTGGCTTGGACTGGGCATCGTAATACTGGCCTACGTTTTTTATCTCGGCGGTTCAAGTATTTCCTGGATCGCAGTATCGCCTTCCAAATGGTCGAGCTGGTCGCAGCTGGCTGCGCAATTTTCTTCCAATGGTCTAAGATACCTTGCACTGCTTGCAGCCTTTGTTTTCTTTTTCTCTATCGTGGTTTCATTCATCGGGCAAAAAGCAAAAGCATTTATCCCTTCTTTTATTTTCCTGTTCATACTTTCAACGATCATCTATGTGATCGGCAATTGGGACCAGGCTAGTAAATATAATTTAGAGCCACCGCTGGTCGCACTCGTTACGGGTCTGATCATTTCAAATGTGATCGGCTTGCCGCGATGGCTTGATGCCGGGTTCCGCGTTGAATTTTATATAAAGCTTGGCATTGTGCTTTTGGGGGCGACCCTTCCATTCACCCTGATCATCTGGGCGGGACCTATTGCGATTTTACAAGCATCGATCGTTTCCATCGTTACCTTCTTAGTCATCTTTTTTACCGCGCGAAAACTGGGTCTTGATCAACGACTGGCAGCCGTATTGGGAGCAGGCGGCGCCGTTTGCGGTGTCTCTGCCTCCATTGCAGTTGCCGGTGCTGTGCGGGCAAAAAAAGAATACCCGCCAATAGCCATAAGCCTGGTAGTCTTTTGGGCGATCGTGCTGATTTTTGCATTACCCCTGGTTTCACGTTCGCTGCATCTGCCAACAGGCGTTGGCGGCGCCTGGATCGGGACTTCCGAGTTTGCAGACGCCGCAGGACTTGCTGCCGCCCAAAGCTATGGCGGTTATGCCGGAACGAGTGTTGGCATATCGGGGACGCCCGACCAGGCACTCGCCTCCTATACGCTGATCAAAGTTATCGGAAGAGATATCTGGATCGGCATCTGGGCATTTGCCCTGGCCCTGATAGCGATCACAGTTTGGGAGCGCAATGAAACAAATTCAAAAGTGCCTCTGGGCCAGATCTGGTGGCGTTTTCCAAAATTTGTGATCGGGTTTCTTGTCGCTTCCATCCTGACCACGCTGATCGTACACGGAAATACGCTTACAGACTATAATAAATTAGTGAAGCCCTCACTCATTGCACCCATCACCTCACTGCGTACATGGGCGTTCACCTTTAGCTTTTTAAGTATCGGACTCACCACCAGATTTCGGGAATTGTCCAAGTCCGGCGTCAAACCCATTATCGCATTTACTGCAGGGGTCATCGTCAATGTGATCTTAGGATATATTCTTTCCGTCATCGTTTTCGGGCATTACTGGTCATCCATCGCAACACATTAAGACATGAATATCTTGGATTCAATACAAGTGGTCAAAGTAAAGGCAGGATGCGGGAACTGCATCCATTTTCAAAACGATCCTGCCATCATCGAAGAGATGTATCCGGGTCTCAGGATCATGAGCTCGGGATATGCATCGGTGCGCGATAAAGACGGTCTCTGCAATCTTTATCAGCTTTATCTTTCTGCCCGCGATAATTGCCCGCACTTTTCATCACGCAGAACCGGATCAAAATCACCCCGGTAAAACACCAGGCGGATATTTTATTTTTAGAAAGGCAACTCAATCATGAACTGTGTCCACTTATTTTCTTTGGTCTCCACTTTTATCTCACCACCGTGCGCCTTGATGATATCATAACTCAAACTCAATCCGAGTCCGGTTCCCTGTCCCGTGGGTTTTGTGGTGAAAAAAGGCTGAAAGATCTTGTCAACTACTTTTTGAGGAATCCCATTTCCATTATCCATCACCGTTAGAAAGACTTTTTCATTTATCTTTCTTGTACTGATTGAAATTGTTGGTTCATATCCTTGCCCTTCCAGTTTTCGCCGTTCATGCACGGCATAAAAAGCATTGTTGTAAAGATTTACCAGGACACGTGCGATATCCTGCGGTACGATATTTATTTTTCCGATAGTATCATCAAAATCAGTTTTGATAATTGCATGAAATGAATTGTCCTTTGTCCTTAAGCCATGATAAGCCAATCGCAGATATTCATCGGCAAGTCCATTGATATCTGTGGATTCTTTTACACCTATACCTGACCGTGAGTGCAGCAACATTCCTTTTACGATGGCGTCGGCACGTTTGCCGTGATGATTTATTTTTTCTTCGTTCTTCTTAATCACTTTCAGTATGTCATTTTCCAGCTCTTCATCCCTATCACCATTCCCCTTTGCCCTTTCCCCTTCCAGTTCTTCGATCAATTCTTTATTCACTTCCGAAAAATTGTTTACAAAATTCAACGGATTTTGAATTTCGTGCGCAATGCCGGCAGTAAGTTCGCCCAGCGAAGCCATCTTTTCGGACTGGATGAGCTTTGATTGAGTGGATCTCAAATCTGATAAAGCCTGCTCGGCCTTTGATTTTTGAATGTCGGTCTCTTTTTTTTGTTTCATCAGGGTCGAAAAAGCTTTCTGCTTCTGCCGGTTATTGCGATACAAAAAAAAGGCAATGATAAAAAGGGTAGCAAGGCTGCCGAAAAGCGCATTCAGCTTTAGCTGGGTATGCGCCTGCTCTCTTGCTTCTTCTATCTGCTGTTGCCGCATGGCCTCATCAAATTTCAGGGTTTGAATTTCTTTTGCTTTTTCCTGGCTGAATAAACTGTCTTTGGCGACTATGGCTGCCGATTGATAAACAAATGCGCTGTCGATATTATGCATCGAATTGTAGTAGAGCGTCAGAAAATGACAGGCCTTCATGACCTCATCGGCGAAGCCCGCATCTTTTGCCATTTGCAATGCGCGCTTTGCATAGAATAAACAGGAATCCATTTCTTTTGTCCTTTCAAATATCCTGGACATACCCAGATAGGTCTCGCAAAGATCATCATTGTCTTCAGACTCCCTGAGGAATAGGAAATCATCCCTGTAATTTTTTAGAGCGAGCTCATCTTTGCTCATTTTAGCATAAATATTGCCGAAATTATTCAGCGCTATCCCGATCAGATTGCTGTCCTTTATTTGCCTTGAAAGAACATAACAATGATCTGTATAAAAAATGGCAGAATCCAAAACGCCGAGCTTTTCATAATTATCGCCAAGATCCAACAATACAATTGCTGTATTATGCTGCAGGCTCAACTCCTTTACAATAGGTAAGGCTTGCAGTTGGTAATTGATGCCCAGCCGGTAATCACTTTGCGAGGAATAAACAACACCGATATTGATAAGAGTTGTTGCAATCACCCGTTTGTCGCTTATCGCTTCTGATTTTTTTAATGACGCTAATAGATATTCCAATGCCTTGGGATAATTGCCTATTGTCATGAATGCAAGCCCGATCATATTCAAACTGGATATTTCTCCGGCGGCGTAATTATTTTTTTTGGAAAGCATCAACCCCTGGTCTGCAAGCAGCAATGATGAATCGGGTCTTGAGTTCTCGTATTCGTAACTGATCTGGCTTAAGAGAGATACCCGGGCAGTATCTTTTTTTTCGTTGGTTAATAAATTCTTTAAGCTGTCAATCTTATTGGTTTGAGCTATATTGAACTTGCAGAAAATCACCACCAGGAAAAAGAAAATAATTTTTTTCATGATCCTTTGTTGAGGCGGAAATTTATTTTTTCTGAAAGATCCGGTCTCATTTTATAATTTATCAGAATTTAAACCAATTGTTCTTGTGCGCCATTTGTATGATCTGCGCCTTGGATTGCACATGCAGTTTCTCGTAAATATTGGCAATATGTTTTCTTACCGTGAGAACACTTATATTCAATATGGTGGCAATTTGTTTTGAATCCTTGCCATTGATGGTATGCTCCAAAATTTCTTTTTCTCTCTCCGTAATGATGGAAGGCATTGGGGTTGATCTTTTTTTATCACCGATCAACTGAACCCGGTTCAAAAGCTGCAAAGCTTTTCTTGCAATGGCAGGACTCATCGGCGCTCCCTTATGTTCCAGCACGGTGACAATGGCATCTTCGATTCCTGATTGCGCCTCATGTTTGAGTAAATAACCCGATGCGCCCGCTTTGATCGCTTCAAATATTTTTTCATCATCATCAAAAACAGTGAGCACGACAAAATGAATGTCGGGATAGATCGATTTGGCGATCCCAATGGTCTCAATGCCATTAAGCAGGGGCATTTCGATATCCACAAAAATGATCTGCGGCATAAGCGCAAGAGGTCTTCCTTCTAATTCCGCAAGACATTCGTTACCGTTTGTTGCAACAAAGATCAGTTTGTATTTAGCATTGTGCTGCACACTTTGTTTAAAAGTGTTTCTGTTCACAGGATTGTCCTCAACAAGTGCAATTCGTATATGTTCCGTTTCCTGCATGCCGCTAAGATGAGACATTAAATAAAGTGTTACAATAATTAATTTATAGTACGCCGTCAGATCCTGGGATTATGGTGAATTTTGTGCCCTGCGGTCTTGCTTCCTCCCATTGAATATTCCATCCCGCTTCGGCAGCCCTCAGCTTCATATTTCTTAAACCATTGCCTGAACCTTTTTGGTCTGTATATCTTATCCCGGTTCCATCATCTTCAATGCATACCAGCCAGCTTGAATTACTCTTGATATATACATTCATCACGCGGCAATCGCTGTGGCGCACCGCATTATTGGTGGCCTCCTGCATGATCCTGAACAAATGCAACGCATGTACCGGTGAAAAATTAAGATCTGTCTGGATCGATTCGGTAACATTGATATTGATTTGGGGATAGCTAGGTTGTATTTTTTGTAAAAAGATCTTGAACCTGTCGCTGATAGAAGTCAGCGAGATCGCCTCACGGTTCAATGTCCAGATGGTATCATTTAATTGCGTGATGATCGACTGGGAATTGTGCTGCAGTTCGGCAACCATTTTAGAGACCTGTGAATCTTCTTTGACCTTGCTCACATTCGCTGCAATCGCAGCGGCATAGGCTCCCAAATTATCATGCAGATCGCGACTGATGCGTTCCCGTTCATGTTGCACTTCCTGCTGCACCTGCATTGCTCTTAATTTTTTTATGTAGAGGCGCCGGTTATATTGCCATATCGGAATTAATAAAAAAATAACTCCCACAAGTACCATAAGCGCTTTGAACCACCACGTTTGCCAGAAAGGAGGGGTAATGATAATTTCAACGGTCTTGATGCTTTTTGGATTCTCCTCATATACCTTACCTGCATGTACCTGGAAGATATAATTGCCGGGTTGCAGCACATACCTGGCATTACGCACTTCATCATTTCTTATCCAGCTTTTATCGACTTCCGCAATTTTATATTGATATAAATATTCTTCAGGATTTCGTTTGCCCATCGCCGTAAATTCAAAATTCAAATTGTTACCCGTGTAAGGCAGGATTATTTTTTTCAGATCCCATATCGAAGAATCTTTAAAAATGGCTTCGTCATTCACTTTAATATTGGTAATCACCACCCTGGGTGAATCGTTTATCCTGGTTATTTGAGAAGGATAGAAACTGTTCACTCCTTTCACGCCGCCAAAGAATAATTCTCCGTCTTCTTCCGAGCTTACTACATTGGTGTTGAATTCATTTTCCTGGAGACCGTCTTCTTTTTTTAATTGAAGCAGACTCCCGTCTTTCCCGATCCTGATGATCCCTTTATTGGTGCTGCACCAGGTATTTTCTGCACTGTCTATCGAAACCGCATAAATATAATCATCAGGTAGTCCATCTGCTCTTGTCAGAACAGAAAGGATCTTGCCATCGCTGTTCAATTTGAACAAGCCGCGATTGCAACCTGCAAAAATATAATTGTTGTGGGTCGTGACGCAACGGATCTCACCGCAATCGGGCAGATGGATTTCTCTGCTGACAGCATAATCTTTCCGATCCAGGAATTGAAGATTCTCCGCAGCGCCGGTTAAAATATAATTTTGAAAGAGGCATAAACCCTTGGTACGGTAAGGACGGACCATCAATTCAATTTCCAGCCTCGGAGATAAATTCAATTCATACAAATTGTTATCCAGCGCAACGAGTTCTTTAGTACTGCTTAATTTTACATTTGCAGAATAATAAGGAACAGAATGAGCAGGGATTTTGGCTGATTTCATTTTCACGGGAATTTCTTTCATCTTCCCCGTCTTTGCATTCCATAAGACACAATTTGAATTGAACCTTGGAAACAACAGGTATTCATCGCCGCTGATATGAACTATATCTGAAATGGTCAGCAAACCCGGTCTTTGCAGTTTTCCCAGTTGAGTGACGTGGTTTTGCAACTGCTGCAATGTGTCAAATACAAGCAATCCTCCATTTAAAGTGCCAGCAAGTACCCGGTTATTTTTTTTATCCACTTCCATACACGCAACAAAATTTGATTCTTTTTGCGGCGACCCATAATAACTAACGGGAAAAGTGGAAGCAAGCAATTTTACAAATCCTTCGTTGCGGGTGAGCAGATAAATATTTCCAAACTCATCGAATCGTATATACTGAATGGCAAAATGAGAAAAAGATTGGTTTTGAAAATTAACAAAATGCTCAAGCAGCTGCATCGTTTTGGTGTCGAAGGAATACAGATCATTATCTACAGTGACCAGGATATGAGTTTCATTGAGACGCTGAAAAGAAGAAACATCGATGTTTTGCCTGTTAATGGCATGTTTAAAAAATGGAGAATAGTTTCCCTTTAGAAAATCGTAATGGATCAAGCGCCCGTTATTAAAAAAAATACATTCATGATCGCTGATCACGCAAAATTCATTTCCACTAATGGATTCTGGCAATTTACAGATCTTGGTAGCAACTCCTTTTTTCAGATTCCATATCACCAGCGTGTACTGATCAAAACAAATGGCCACTTCATGACTGCCTGGCAAGGATGATGTGGTAAAAACCGCATCCAGATCTACAGTATAAGCCGTAAGCGGAAATTTATTTTTGCTTTCAACCTGCAAAGAATTGGTATTGATGCCGATGACCATGCCGTTGGCGCTGTAAAAATAAACAACACCTTCATCTTCTTCTACCGGGTACACATCAGGACCAACACTTTTTGATGCATAGGGATAAGCAAGAACAAACTTATTGGTAATCCCGTTATAAACGCTCACCCCTTTTGAGTGAAACATCCATAACAAACCATTCCTGCTTTTTAAAAAAACAATGTATTGGTTATCCGGCAATCCTTCCTGTACCGGGATATTGATAAAGTTGTGCCCATCGTAACGCTGAAGTCCGGTCTCAAAACTCAGCCACATAAATCCGGCGGCGTCAAAACCCATATCCATTACATGGCTTTGCAACAATCCGTCATTGACATTATAGGTGAAACTGTTCAGTCGCCTTAGCGGTTGCGCATCCGACATGGAAGCGACGCTTAACGCAAGAACAAAGCAGGTTATAAATGCATTTCTCATTTGCAATGGAATAAAAGCATTATAAGTTACATAGAAAATAAAAAAACATCAAAGGTTTCAGGAATGATAACATAAATCTGTATAGGATGATGCCTTTGATTTATACAAATTAAAAAGATTTAAACCAAGGGCGAAAGATCCTTCGCATGTATTTTTCTCTTGTACTACAAATTATGTATTGAATGTGCACGAATGGAAAAGCATTTTTGCATAATTAAAAAAGCATCAGCTAAAATTTATTTTTTCTTTTAAACCAACCAATCTAAATAAACAAACCCAATCTTTTAAATCGTTATAAAATCATTATTATGAAAAAGATATTCTTTAGTTTGAATCTTGTTACTGCAATTTGTTTCTGTTTATTGAGCAGCTGTTCAAAATCCAGTTCATCCGGCAATAACGGCGGCGGAGGCGGCGGCGGCACCACAGTAAGTGACCTCGTTGCCAGTTTTAGCAATAACAACAGCAGCACCGGAGTGACGACGGTGTATACTTTCACCTATGATTCGCAGAACCGCCTGATAGAGGAGCAAATTTCCGATGGCACGCCGACAGCTTCTTTTTCTTACGGCACAGATACGGTAACAAAAACGCAGGGCACTACCACAACAGTTTATGCGCTTAATAACGCGGGATATGCCGCATCAGACAACCAGGGCAATACCTATACATATGATGGGAATGGATTCATGACCAACGAAACCAACCCCAACGGTTCATCGACAGTAAATACCATAAGCAATAATAATATTGTCAGCACGGTTCAGACTACAGCCGGCGGCGCATCCACAACCACCTATACTTTCACTTTTGGCACCAAGCCCAACTCATTAAAATACGGGCTCACTTTTCTGGGTGCACCTGATGCAGACGTTATCCAGTCAGAAGGGATAAATGGCGTAAATTATCCATTTACCTATACCTATGATAGCCATGGCAGAGTGCAGACTGAAAAGATCGTGAGCGGATCTACAACGCTTCTTCGCACCTATACTTATATAAATTGACAGCTATACTAAAAGATCAATCGGGTAAAAAGATCCATGCACTTCCGACCGGGCTTTCAATAGGTTTATGGTAAACGCTTTTTGCTATACAGAAAATGAAGAGCCTTGATTTTAGCTGATTTGCCAGGAAATAGCATCAGACCAGCGACATGAATCTTTCGTTGCGGTTCATGATTTCAAAGGCAATTCAATGATAAATTCAGTTCCTTCATTTTCTTTTGTATTTACTTTTATCTCTCCGCCATGCGCTTTGATGATATCGTAACTTAAACTAAGACCCAGTCCAGTTCCTTGCCCTGTTGGTTTTGTCGTAAAGAATGGTTGAAAGATCTTATCGATCACTTTTTGCGAGATACCATTTCCATTATCCATCACCGTTAGCAGGATCTTATCGTCACTCTTTTTTGAATTCACCGAAACGGTTGGTTCATACCTTTGAATCTGTTGTTTACTTTTTTCATTCACCGCATAAAATGCATTGTTGTATAAATTCAACAGCACTCTTCCGATATCCTGCGGAACGATATTTATCTTTCCTATACTACTATCAAAATCTGTATTCATTGTTGCGTTGAAAGATTTATCTTTTGCTCGAAGACCGTGATAACTTAATCTTAAATATTCATCCGCGAGCGTGTTGATATCTGACAGCTCTTTTTGACCTGTACTTGACCGTGAGTGCTGCAGCATGCCCTTCACAATGGCATCTGCACGCTTGCCATGATGGTTTATTTTTTCCTCATTCTGTATAACATCATTTGCAATCGCTTTTACTTCTTCCATATTCCCCTGATCCACCACTTCCTTCAATTCTGCAAGCAATTCTTTATTCACATCAGAAAAATTATTCACGAAATTCAACGGGTTTTGAATTTCGTGTGCAATGCCTGCAGTGAGCTCACCAAGCGAAGCCATTTTTTCTGACTGGATAAGCTGGGATTGTGTTGCTTTTAATTCTTCCAATGATCTTTTTAATTGCTCCGTTCGATGAGTAACCTTTTCCTCGAGCAGCCGGTTTGCCTTTCTCAAGCTCACAGACCGGTAATAGATAAAAGACCAGACTGCACTGATGAATAATATGGCGAACAAGGTATACGCCCACCATTTCTGCCACCAGGGAGGAGAGATCGCGATTGAAATATCTTTTTCTACGCTTATTCCGTCAGCGTTGATCGCTTTTACAAGCAATCGATATTTACCAGGAGGGACATTGAAAAAATATGCTTTGTGCTCAGTGCCGATCTCGCGCCAGTTGTTGTCATAATTTTCCATCATATAAAGATATCTTGTAGCCCCTGTGCCGGCATAATCTGTTGCGCTGAAATCAACTGAAAAAGTTGTCTGTTTATATGTTAGGTTGATCTCTGTAACCTTCCATATTGCCGTATTCAAGACACTCCCCTGCCCCGGATGAATTTCCTCGTCATTGATCCGGAAACCGGTAAAATTGAGAAATAAAACCCCGCTATTTATATGAAGGGCATCCGGATCAAGAAGATAAAAGCCATTTTGATCGCCGATCAGGAGCCGTCCGTTTGCGAGTTTCAAATTATCGCAATCATAGTAATTATTGTAATGGATGCCATAGTTTTTCCCGAACACATTTACGATCCTGGCTTGTCTGTCGATCCTGATCATCACATTACTGGTCGTCAGCCAAAGGTTATGGCTATTGTCTTCAAGCACGTGGAGGACGTTGGAAATTTTTATCGGAGAATTATAATTGACATATTCTGCAAATGTGTTCTTAATGGAATCGAAATAATAAAAACCATCTGTTGCCCCTACCCAGATCTCTCCACGGCTGTCAACACAAATGCACAATACTTCGGATTGTTTTAGATAGCGTGTAAATTTATTTGTCGCATGATCCCACTTACATAATCCCTTAAATGTGCCGATCCAGATATCACCTTTATTGTCTTTGGTTATTACATTTATTATTTTGTTGCTGATGCTATTGCTGTCATTTTTGTTAAAGATATAATGTTCAATATGTCCATTGGATATATCCATTCTGTCAAGCCCGGATCCATAAGTTCCGATCCAAAGATTCTGTTTATCGATCTCAATACATTGAATGCTGTCCGTGGCCACGCTATTATTGTTCCTGCTATCGTGCGTGTACCTTGAAAAAGCATTTCCCGATGGATTGAATTTATAGAGTCCGTTAAATGTCGAGAACCATAAGTTCCGGGACTCATCAGCACGCAAACCGGTTATATCATGATCGGGTGGAATGCTTAGGTCGCCTTTTTTACCTGCGATCCATTGATCTTTTCCTGTTTTCATATTTCTCCTGTCAATCCCCTTAACAGAAGTTGCGATCCATATTATGCTGTCATTTTGTTCGTAAAAAGAATTGGCCCCCGATCGAATATTGAAGTAGGGTATACCGGTATGGGATGAGATTGCCTTATAGACATCACCTCCAATGATCCCCACCCAAAATGTGCCATCTCTTGAGCAAAATCCCGATAAGGCATCGGGTGATTCATAACCTGAAACGGTATCCTGGTTCATATAGGTTACTCCTCCGGGATTCTGCTGGCTTCCATAGTGGTTTCTTTTATGGTTCACCGGGTCATAACGATTAATACCGTGACCCGCGCTGCCTACCCATACATATCCCAACTTGTCCGTCTTAATAAAGGGCATCACTTCTGAAATTGCAGTATCGGCTTTTTCAGACATGGATGGATCGAATGGAAAGCGCGTGAATTTACCGGTTCTCCTATCCAGCATCTGGAGTTCATGCTCTTCCATGCCCAGCCACAGATTTCCGCTGGAGTCTTCAGATATTGCATAGGCTATGTCATTGGCTAGTTTGTTACTGTGGTCCTTATTAAAATAATTGGTGCATTTACCGGTCGCCGGGTCCAGGCTGTTCAATCCCCCGATCGCTTTTTTATGATAGGCCTCACCAAGGTAAAAGTGCCCGTAACTGAACCAAATAATATTTTGGCTGTCCTCATAAAGAGCGAAAATAGAATTGTCGGTTTGATGAATTGGATCACCTTTATCAACGGGATAGTGAACAAAGCTTCCGGTCGATCTATCTAATCTGTCTAGCCCGTTAAAAGTGCCGACCCAGAGATTACCCAGATGATCGGTCATTATGGATAAAATGGTGTCGCTGACTAATGAAGATACGTCCCTTGCGTTATGGCGAAAAGAGGTATAGATACCCGTCGCGGGATCAAGTTTTTCAATTCCTGCTCCCCAGGTTCCTGCCCAAATCATATCTGTCGAGTCAATGGTAATACAGGTCAGGTCATTGAGTGTTGCTGCATCACCATTTCCACCTGGATTTGGAAAACTTTTAAAAGAAGTGCCATCATAACGATATAAACCTACCGAAGAGCATACCCAGATATAGCCCTGCTTGTCCTGGGAAATGCCTCTTATATATCTTACGCTGTTAAGCGGTCCATCAAGCACTTTTTCGAAATGAATATCCTGTGAGAAACCCCAGCTGAGCCGGCAGATAAAAAAAATGAGCGCAAGGATCTTAATGAGAAAGCAATGAAACTTTCGGCGAATATCCATCAGGCAGCAGTTTTGGAGTTGCTTAAAGTTAAAGATATTTTCTATTTACGCCTAAATAATCAAATCTATGAAAAGCCAGAGCCTTCACCATTTGTAGATGATCAACCCTGAATCCCGGAGAGAATATCCAGTGAGGTGATGCGATCAGGGAAATTCCAAAAGGATCAGATATTGTGGTTGTCATATTTTAGATACTCATAAACGTTAGTAATACTGGGGTATTCGTTGATTGCAAGAAATAGAATGCTCCGGGGCTTTTTGTGTATATTTTTTGAAAACCTATCCTGATTTCAATAACTTTCATGAATGAAACAAAAGATAATTTATTACGGTTTAATTATGATGCTATTATTGAGCTCAGCCCTGCATGCGCAAAGCTATCCCAGGTTTAAAGTGCTGGCTTTCTTCAGTACATCAGTCGAGAAGGCGCATGTGGATTTTGCCCATGATGCGATACAGTTCTTCAAAGAGCTTACCGTGGGCAACGGCTTTGTCTTTGATACAACAAGCAATATGGCAGATCTCAATGAAAAAAAGATCAAGGATTACCAGCTGCTGGTATGGATAAACGATTTTCCGCACACCGACTCCCAGCGGGTAGCTTTTGAAAAATATATGGAAGGGGGTGGCGGCTGGCTGGGTTTTCATGTTGCCGGCTATAATGACAAAACCACCAAATGGCCGTGGTTCGTGAACTTTTTAGGCGGGGCTGTTTTTTATAATAATAATTGGCCTCCCCTGCCGGCAAAACTTACTGTCGACGACAGCTTGCATCCGGTCACCAGGGCGATCCCCCAGACCTTCATCTCTCCGGTAGGCGAATGGTACCAATGGAAGCCGAGCCCGCGGGAAAACAAAAGAGTAAGAGTGCTGGTGAGTCTATCGCCCGAAAATTTCCCGATGGGAATCAAAGATATCATCGCCGGTGGGGACATGCCGGTTGTCTGGACGAACATGGATTACCGCATGATATATCTTAACATGGGACACGGACCACATATACTTTCTGATGCTACTCAAAATAAATTGATCATTAACGCCTTTCGCTGGGTGGTCACCTCGGATAAAAAAGGAAACCCCATTGATAAATAGCCATCATAAAAAAGCGACCAGGGCAACCGATACCATGAGCTAATGCAATACCACAAAAGCAATATTCGCGGCAGACTGGGTACTGCTGATCTTCATGATATACACCCCGTTCTTTAATGAATAAATATTAAAAGGAAGCTGACCGAAGCTGATCGTATGTTTCCCCTTGGGCTGCTGTCCCAAATTAAAAGAACCCAGATTTTGTCCCACAAAATTAAATATGGAAAGCCCAATATTGCTTTGTGCAGGCAGATCATATTCAATGACGGAACTGCTGCTTGCCACCGGGTTGGGATTGATCTTTGCCAAAAAGCTGCTTACCGTCGTGGTATCTGGTGGTGGTTTTGATGACGTATCATTGAGGTTCTTGTTGATGTAAACTTTATACTCACCCGGTGATAACGTAATGCTCTGGCTATTTCCGGATGCAACAATGGTATCAGTTCCAAGATAGTTATACCAGGTGCCCGCAGTTTGGAATGTGACATTTGCAGATGCCTGATTGACATCAAAATTGCCCATAACGGTGATGGATATCCCAGTATCTGCCAGCTGCAGGGTTCTGAAAGAGCCGGATAAAGAATAAGTATAATTGGTTGAAGTTGCTAACAAAGGATGCGTTGCATTTAACTTAAATAAAGATGTATACACATCATGCAAATGCTTTCTTCTTGCATCCTGCAGATAATCCCATCTTGGCGGTTTGGGAACAAGCCTGCAGGTACCTGTTTGATCAACCGTTCCGTTGGTACACCAGTTTATAGAATAATCATAGCCTAATTCATCAAACTCATACAACATTTTTGGACCTGGAATCATCGCCCAAAAAGCAGCAGCCATTTCATTGCGCTGTAAACCTGTGGTGGTGTCTTTAATATTGTAAGATCCGCTTGTGTTACCATATTGTTCATTCTTATACATCAGCCTTTCATCATCATGACTTCCCTGGTAATTGATCAGGCCTTTTTGCGCAATGCCCGATGCTGCCGCAGTGGATCCGCTCAGATCCCAACCCGTGGAATAACCCATGGTCGATTGCTCATAATTATAACTCATGTCATTCCAAACCATCATCCCGCTGTTTGCATATACCGCTCTTTCCGTGTTTGTTGAAAATATTTCCAGTATACAATAACTACCTGCAGAAGCAGCCTGCTCCGTTGCGTATAAATTATTCCAGATATTTATTCTTGTCGTATCATAGGCATCCCAGATATTATCATTGCATGAACCACCGGTCGCATTGCATGAATTTACTTTTGTAAATCCGGTCGCCAGATCAAAGCGATAACCGTCAATATGATAGTTCTTCAGCCAGTAGGCAATCACTCTTTGTCTGAAATTTTGTGTTGCCGCGCTTGCATTATTGAACTGATATCCCACATCATAATCATGCGTATAATATTGGCTGAACCAGGGATTATTTGCGGCTGGAATATTGTTGGTGGGATCCCAGTACATTTGCACCATGGGCGAGGATCCAAAGGAATGATTCAACACCATATCCATAATGACCGCAAATCCCTGCTGGTGACAAGCATCGATAAATTGTTTGAGTGCGGTGGCTGTCCCATAGACCTTATCGGGAGCGAAATAAAAATTCGGATTATATCCCCAGCTGCTCGCTCCTTCAAAATTGTTGAATGGCATCACTTCAATAGCATTGATACCGAGGGATTTTAAATAACTTAGTGTATCCATCAACGTTAGCCAGTTGCCTGTTGCCAGAAAATCCCTTACCAGTAATTCATAGATCCTCAGATTGCTGTTGGCCGGCCTTTGAAAATTGGTCACCTGCCAGTTGTATTGGGGTTTTGCTGTTTGAATGATGCTTGCCAGCGTCCCGCTGGCACCAGATGGAAAAGACTTGAGGTTTGGATAGGTTGCCGGAGAAATCGACGGGTCAACACTTGCATCCAAAACCTTTTCTGTATTGTAATCAGCCAGTGTCAGCGCATCATCGATCACATACTGATATGCATATTCCACGCCAGCGGTCAATCCATTGATTTGGATCCAGAAATAATTGCTGTCGGGCGTTTCATTCATCTGGTAATTCGTCGACTGAGTCCAGTTGTTAAAATCACCAACCACCACGATCTTATTTTTATGTGGTGCAAATAAGACCAGGATCGCCGAGGTATCACCCGGAAGATAATTGATGCCTTCTGTAGCCCCAGCCGGGACAGGAGCGATATTTGTAGCCCCTCCCACATAAAAATTGACGGTATCGGCAAGGGTGCTGGTGCCACTATTCGCCGTGGCGATGATCTGTTGATTTCCGGGAGCCGTTATACTGAGCGTTGCTGAAATGGAATCGATCGCATTGCCGGAGTTAATTGGGGTGCCGTTAAAATATAAATTCATCGAACCATTTTGGTTGGATACAAAGGTGACGGGAAGGGAATTGCCAACTGACTTTACGATCGGCTCCGGAGCCGGTGTATACAAGGGCTGGAACGGAGGTTGAATGAATTTACCTGAGAACGCACTGCTGAAAACATTAATGTACATATCGCTGCCATCGCTGTTGGCCTGCTTGGATGAGCCATTTCCATTGCGAAACAATATGGCAACTTTTAAAATGGTTTCACCAGCCGGAACTGCAAAAAAACTGCGAATATCATTTATCGTGTATTGATACCTGTTATTCCCCAATGAAATAGCCTGAGCTGCAGCATTTGTTGTCCCCCATGTAAATGGAGCATATCGCCAGTCCGAAGAACTGGTACTTAAATTGGTGATCACCCCAACATGAACATATACATCACTTGTATTTGCATAATTGTACAGACCTTGATTTCCTTTGGAGCAATCAACGATCACCGAGATCGGACTGGTGTCAACAGGAAAATATGGGGAGACCGTAAGCTCCTGTGCCTGCAGAAAAAAAACAAAAAAAAATAATCCAGTAAAAACAGACAATTTTTTCATACTACGCGATCATAATTTTACAAAATATATTTCAGAAAACCTTTTGAATAAAAAAAGGCGCTTTAACGCCTCCTTTTATTTTCTTAGAAAGATTTTTATTTGAGCCTATCATTTTTTATTGAGTCACCGTAAACTGATAATTTAAGAAATCCGCTATGATGGTATAAGTCCCGTCTGCTGCAGGCCCGGTAAAATTCGAATTAAAGGTACCATTGCCTCCATTATAGCCGAATGCTCCGCCAGTGGCAGGAACATTACCGCTAGCAACGGCGAATTTATTTGTCCAGTCTCCGTTCACCGGTAAGAAAAGATATTGCTGTCCGCCCGTCAAAGGAAGGGTGATGGAAAATTGTGATGAATTAATTTGTGTGAAAGCCTGTGCAGGAGTGGGAACCGGATTATTCCAACCACCTGCTGTAGCACTTCCTACGATGAATAAACTGTCAGGCAGAAATTGTGTATATGGTGTAACGCTGAACAGACCCGTCTGAAAGTTTATGATGATAGAATATAGACCTGATGTTGTGGGTCCTGTGAAATTGCTGTTGTAGGTAGCATCATTTCCATTGTATCCAAAAGGGCCTCCTGTTGCCGGCACATTACCGTCCGTAACAGCATATTTGTTCGTCCAGTCTCCGTTGACCGGTAAGAGTAGATATTGCTGTCCCCCGATTAAATTGAATACACCGCCGTAGTCAACGGAGTCGATTTTTTCAAATTGCTGTGTTGGTACAGGAACCGGATTGCTCCAGCCACCCTGTGTTGCGGAACCGACCAGGAACAATACCCCCGAAGCAGGTGGTGTCACTTTCGGCGGTACAACATATGGCGTTACACTAAGCGTCAGCACATTTGAAGTGAGCTGCTGATTATTATTGGCATAAGAGGAGATCAGTCTGACATCCATTGGATAGGCTACATTATAGGAGAAACCAAAACCAAGCGCAATGTTGTTGATCTGTTTTGCCGTAAATGAATCAACAAGGGCACCAGAGACCGTAATGCTTACCGCCTTGCTAAAATTGCGACCAGATGAATCGATCTGAATAACATATTTCTCAGAAGCAGAATCGGTTTCATATTTCGGATTGGTCCATTTCAAAACAAGCGCATTATTCAACGAATCGGCAGGCGCAGCAGCAATGGTCGTCGTTGAACTGGTTAACACCGGAGCATGCTGATCATTGGAATAATAAGTGACAGCATTCTTTTTATCGCAAGCAAAAAATATTGCTGAAGATAGCATTATCGCAACAGCGATAGATTTTAAATGGTGTGTCATGATAATTTATTTATTCAAAAAACTTTTTTCATTATTGGGCGATCGTGTACGTTCCTGTTTGAAAATTAAAGGTTACGGTATAGGTTCCTGAAGAAGCCGGTCCCGTAAAATTGTTTGATGCATTATAACCAAAAGTGCCCCCGCTGGTGGTTCCGCCCGTTCCATCCGCAGTTGCGTATTTATTACTCCAATCGCCGGCTGCCGGAACCAACAAAAATTGTTGTCCGCCAATCATGGGCATGGTAATTGTCCAAATCAGACCGTTGCTTCCGGGAACTACTGTCAGTTCCTGGTTGACCGGGGTGGTAACAGAAGTGGCATCTCCACCAACCATCCAACTATCCGGCGTCGCACTGCCAGTGATAAATAAAGTCCCAGTAGATGGCGGATTTACCTGCGGAGGGATTGCATAAGGCGTCACAATATAGTTTAGCTTATTGGAGTACAACGGAGTGCTCCCTTCATTTAAAAAGCTTTCAACTCTTACTTCGATATTATGCTGAACGCCCGTCTGCAATTGCATAGAGCCAAACAAAATAAAATTCAGTGCACTGATCGTAAAAGTTTTTGACAGGTCAGATGATATGCCGATCTGCACTTTGTTGGGACTGGTAAAATTAGCGCCCACGGTATCGATCTGAAGACTGTAGTTGACATTCAATGAACTGATCCCATTGCTGAATGCGTAATTGGGATTGGTCCACGAAAAGGTGATCGCGGTGTTCGTTGAATCTGCAGCGCTTAATGGAATAGAATCAGCGCTGGCAACAGTTGCCGATAACACCGGCGGCGTAGCATCGCCGGAATAAGTTATCTCTGCCACATTCTTTTTGCAGGATGCAAAAACAAGAAGCACACATATGGCAACTATGATTTTATTGAAATGCTTTTTCATAATGAGTTTTTTTCACGTTTTTAATATCCTGAATTTTGAATAAGATTATGGTTAGCAGAAATATCAAATGCCGGTATTGGAAATAAATTCAGATTACTACTTACTGCCGTTCCATTGGCTACCCCTCCTTTCCATGCCCACAAATAATCACTGGTCGTGAACTGACTAAATCTTACCAGGTCGGTTCTCCTGAACCCTTCCCACATCAATTCGCGACCTCTTTCATTCAGGATATCCTGCAAAGTGATGCTTGAAACAACCCCGCTGCTGTCACCATAAGCTCTTACCCGAAGCGCATTGAAATAGTTCAGTGCCTGCGTTTGTGAGCCCGTGCTCGCGCCACGCAATACCGATTCGGCATAGATCAAATACGTTTCTGCAAGTCTGAACAGGGGAAGATCAATACTCGAAAAAGTGGTCGTTGGATCAGTATCCGGATCCTCTGCCCCGGTTCTGGTGACATTCCTGAACTTAAATGATGAGAACCCATCAGTTGGGGCATCTAGCAACTGGGTCATATCCAAAGTCTGACCCGTCGTCCAGAATTGTCCCCGCGAATCATGCGCAGTATCAAAAAGCCCGACAAACTGCTGGGTGATGCGAATACAATTCCATGAACCTGTTTGCGCGCCACCAGAAACGGTGTGAGGAACGCCGGCAGGGCCATTTACCAGAACAGTCGTTCCACCATAAGTCTGTGTGTGCGTTCCATCATAAGGAATGGTGAATATGAATTCATCGGTATTCAAATTATTATCAGCAAGCATCAATTCTGAAAATTTCGGATGCAGTGTGTAACCCACACCGATCACCTTATTGCAATAGGCAACAGCGCTATCGTATTGAGGGGTCCCGGTATAAACCTGAGCGTTTAAATATACACGGGATAACAAAGCCCAGGCTGCTGCCTGGTCTGCACGACCATATTGATTTTGTTTTGGCGGAACAAGGTCCGAATTGATTGCCTTTAGCTCAGAGGTCACATAATTAAACAGATCCGCGCGCTTTATTTGTTTGGGAAGCGTGCTTCCGATCACCGTATTCTCGTCAACAAAGGGAGGATTGCCATAGAGATCCATCAACACCCAATATTGATATGCCCTGATAAATCTCGCTTCAGCCCTGTACTGCCGGATCGTATCGGCACTGGCACCACCAATACCTCTTGAACTTAAATTAGCATCGGATGATTGTTTTATAAAATCATTGCATAAAGTGATCTGGAAAAATGAACGGTAATATAAACCACCAACAACTTCGTTGTTTGCATCCCACTGCATTTCATGGATCAGCAATGGATCCGTAGAACTATGGTAATTCCAGCCAGCTTCATCGGTCGTCAAACACTGCAGATACCAGAAATCACGATAAAAATCGGAGTTACCTTCATCTGCGATGATCTGTGTCGGAAGATCCGCCTGTCCCGCCCCACCCTGATTCCCGGTAAGTGCCCAGGCACTGTAAACCTTCGCCATTGCCTGTTGATAACCGGCAGGAGTACTATATAATTGAACCGGAGTCAAATTATTAGTGGGTGACAGATCAAGCTTCTTAAGACAGCCTGAGATCGTCGCTCCGACAAAGACAAGAAATATTATTATTTTGAAAGCTCTCATATACTTTGATTGTATTGTTATCAGTTATTTTGTTGATCGAAATCTTGCTTTAATTTATATACGATGAAAATCATAAACAGCGCTATAATAAATTAAGATTTAAGCCCAGAGAAAAAATTCTCGGTCTTGGATAATTGTTATTATCAATGCCGCTGCTCACCTCAGGATCTATACCCGTATATTTTGTGATCACAAAAACATTTTGAATATTAAATGTGGCTCTCAGTGAACCGATGTTCTTGATTACCTTACCGAAATCATATCCTATATTGAAATTGTCCATCTTGAGGAAGGATGCATTCTGTAAAAAATAATTACTGAGGAATTGCGTCGTGGTATTTCCCTGGAACTTGGTGGTAAGATAACTCGTAGACACATTACTTATCACTGAGCCGCCGATGATATTGGACAAGCTACCATCCGTTGCCAGGAACTGATCGTATACATAATTATTGAAGCTTGCGCGCAATACAAATCCTGCACTCCATCTTTTGTAAGAGACATTTGTGCTGAATCCGAGAAATAAATTCGGGTCAGCTCTCTTGTCTTTCACTGCATCGCTGCTGTTAATGATGCCGTCTCTGTTCACGTCATTGAATAATCCTTCAATGGGCAAACCAGTCTTGGAATCATAGATCTGTTGATATAGGTTGAAGGTATTCTTGCTGTAGCCAACGGCATTTAAAAATGCAAAACCCTGTGCACCTGTTCCGGTGATTTGTCCGCTGGGGAAACCCTGGTATGTCGGGTCATCAGGTATCACGGTCAGGTTGGTGATATTATTCTTGTTGTATGCTATGTTGAAATTGAAATCCCAATTGATGTCCCTGCTTCTGACCGCCTGCACATTGGTGTTGAATTCTATCCCTTTATTTTCCATATTACCCACATTGGATAAAATGAATGCAGAGAAATTGGTTCCTGCAGGTTCAGGGATACTTTCCAATAGTCTGGATGTTTTCTTATCGTAGAGATCAATGCTTCCCGTAATGCGATTATTTAATATGCCAAAATCCAATCCAAGATTTGCAGTGGCTGTTTGTTCCCAGGTTAATCCGGCATCATAACCACCAGGCCGGTAACCTTGGATGAACAGGTTGCCGAATTGATAAGCTGCCGTTGACGTAGCCAAAGCATAGCTCGGCAAATAAGCATAATCACCAATTCCATCCTGCTGGCCGGTAATGCCATAACCGACACGAAGACCCAGATCAGAAATAATATTATTGCCTTTCAAAAATTGCTCCTGACTTATTTTCCATTTGAATGCCCCCGAAGGAAATATTCCCCATTTGTTTCCTTTATTGATCGTACCGATGGTCGTGCCCAAACCGTATGGACCAAATCGTGAAGAGCCATCATCGCGAATCGTACCTGTCAAATAAAAACGATCATCATAAGAGTAGGCAGCCCTTCCAAAAAAAGAAATAATGGTATTCTCGGGCTTATCAAAAGGAGCAGTGGAGTCCCCATCATTTATTTTAAAACGGGTGGCGCTGTAATTGGCATATTCATAATTTGTAGTCAGATAATTGTTGTAAGAATATCCGATAACAGCATCTATTTTACTTTTGATTGACTTGATGTCTTTGACGTAATTCAAATAATATTCAAGAACGGTATTTTGCGTTGTCGATTTGTACTGATTGTTTGATCCGCCATGCGCCGGAGTGGCAACATTATAATTGGAGGCAGCGCTGTCTGGTATGAACGTAGTCCCTTTCCCCGTTGAAATATCATAACCCGCATTGACCTTGACATGGAGCTCAGGGAAGAAAGGGAAATTATAATCCAGCTGAATATTGCCAATGCTTCTGTATGGATTTGAAACGTTTTTGTTTTCGTAAAGTAACCCGAGTGGGTTATAGGGAATATTGGAAAGAAGATTGCCGCTGGTGTCCACCCACTCAAAATAACCACCGAATCTTTTGCTTTTCCTGGTCGAATACACCGGCTGAGTAGGATCAAATCCTATTGCTGCGCCGATGGCTCCCTGGTTTGCAAATCTTGTATTCTCAAAACTGCCTTTTACATTCAGATCGACCTTTAAGTGATTATCAAAAAAAGTAGGATTGAGCGCGAGTGAGACGCTGGTCTTTTTCAGATCATCTGTTTTCAAAATACCATTCTGATCCTGGTATCCGATCGATAGTCTGTATGGAACATGGGGAATGCCCCCGCTAATGCTGATATCATTGGTTGTACCGAATGCAGGATGAAAGATCTGACTTTGCCAGTCCGTATTTGCATCACCAAGCAAGGCGATCTTTTTTGCTCCTCCGTCTGCATTTACCACAGAACGCATCTGAGGACCATTTAAAACACTCACTTTTTTTGCAATGGTGGATAATGAATTCACCGTATTGAAATTAATGCGCAATCCACCGCTCTTTCCTTTTTTGGTGGTGATGATTATTACCCCGTTCGATGCACGCGAACCATAAATGGCCGTTGCAGATGCATCTTTGAGGACGGTGAAAGATTCGATATCATCCGAATTGATCATGCTCATCGGGTTTGCAGCGCCTGCTATAGAAGAGCCCGATAAAGGAACTCCGTCGATGACATATAAAGGATCATTGCTGGCATTCAAAGATGACCCGCCGCGAATCCTGATGGTGCTGCCTGCACCGGGAGCGCCCCCATTTGAAATGACGGATACACCGGCCACTTTTCCTGCGATCATTTGATCGGGGGTGGTAATAACACCCTTTTGAAAATCTTTTTCTGATATAACTGAAATGGATCCTGTCAGGTCTTTTTTCCTTGTCGTTCCATAACCAATGACCACTACTTCATTCAAGGAAGAATTCGAGGCGACCAGTGACAAGGATAAATTATCTCCGGTTATCGGCACTTCCTGGGAAAGAAAACCCACGGAGGAAAAAATAAGAACAGCAGCGTTATTACCTACGCTGATGCGATAAGTCCCGTCCGCGCCCGTTGTTGTTCCCTTGGTAGAACCCTTTGGCACAACAGACACCCCTTGCAAAGGAGAACCATCTTTTGCATCGGTGATCTTACCGGTAACGATTTTGTTTTGTGCTGTGGTGACAAGACTGGCGAATAACAGGAAGATAGAGAAATAGATTATTCTCTGAAGCAGTCGTTTTTTTCTCATACTAATGGCAGTTAATAAAATTTAAAAAGAATATATCCCTGATTCAAAAATTTTAGCGCAATCGTTTGCATAAAGTTCATAAAATCATTTCAAATACACCAAATTTATTTTCCGGTCTTTTTGAAAAATGAACCGCTACGCAACCCTGAAAATCTATAATCGTGTAAAATTTACACAATATCAGAAAAAAAAGAATTCCTAACCAAATTTTTTTAAGACTTTTTTTTAAACGGTAACCCCTCCCCTCTCAAAATCAATCACAGCTTAACAATCCCGATAAAATCAGATTTCAAAAGCCCATCGCAATTATCAAAGACCCGCAGAATAATAAAAAAGCTGCACCTGAAATAATCTTACCGACCCTTAATATCGGACCATGGATCGAAGTCTCGAAAAATCTATTTTTTTTTACGGATTGATATTTTTTGGCTAGTCTTGCAAAACAAACGATTACACCAATTGTCTAACCAGATCACTATTTCTACTATTGCCACTGAGTTGAATATTACGCCTGCTACCGTATCCAGAGCGTTGCGTGACCATCCAAAGATCAGCGCCAAGACCAAGAAATCTGTATTGAGAGTGGCAGACCGCCTGAATTATAAAAGAAATAAAATTGCATCATCACTTCGGTCAGGGAAAACACACACCATCGGTGTGATCATTCCCAGCGCAGAAATTAATTTCTTTGGCTCGGTAGTCCATGGAATTGAAAGTTTGGCTAATGCGCATGGTTATAATGTGCTGATCTATCAATCCAATGAAACTCATCAGCAGGAAGTGAAAGGAATGGAAACTTTAATCGCCGCAAGGGTTGACGGAATTCTGGTTTCCATTGCAAAAGACACCACCGATAATTCTCATTTTGTAGAAGCCAAAGAAAAAAATATTCCTCTTGTCTTTTTTGACAGGGCCAATGATGATATTGGTATACCATCGGTAGTGATCGATGATTACCGGGGCGCTTTTTTAGCAACAGATCATCTCATCAAGCAAGGATACAAACGCATTGCTCATGTTGCAGGTCCGCAGAATATCAAGGTCTTCAGGGATCGGTTAGAAGGCTATTCAAATGCATTGCAGGCGAACAATATGCAAAAAAACACCAGGTACATCTATCAGGGAAATATCTCCATCGAGTCGGGCAGAAAAGCGGCAAGTTATTTTCTCTCCCAAAAGATCAAACCCGATGCCGTTTTTGCCGCAGAAGATTTTACTGCCCTGGGTGTAATAAAAGAAATAAAAAATAATAAAATAAAAATACCCGGAGAATTTGGCGTTTTTGGATTTGCCAATGAATTATTCGGCGAACATATTTCACCCACTCTTTCAACCATTGACCAGCAAACCGTTTTAATGGGCAAGGAAGCATTTAAACTCTTATTGCAGTTTATTGAAGAAAAAGAGGTATCGGTCATCACGCAAAAAAAAATCGTACTTGAACCATTGCTGATTTTTCGGGAGTCGTCTTCCAGAAAAAAAATCAAATAAATTTCAATTAATAAGATTAAAAAATTATTTTGCAATGCAAACGATTGCATCGTTCAATGGCAATACCGCCATCATTAAATGAATACGGTTATGAAAGGAATTTATCTGGCAGCATTTCTTATTTTTTGCCTGAATGTGAACTGCAAAAAATCCGATTCCCCTACTTCCACCATTCCCAATGACAGTACCAATAATAATTCATCCATTATTAAAGGGGCGGACATAAGCTGGCTCACCCAAATGGAAGCAAGTGGATACAAATTTTATACGAGCGCTGGCGCGCAGGAAGATTGCATGCAAATATTAAAAGACCTCGGCATGAATGCCATCAGGCTCCGCGCCTGGGTGAATCCCGCCGACGGATGGTGCAATACCCATGATCTGGTCATTAAAGCAGTTCGAGCAAAGAACCTGGGATTCAAGATCATGATCGATTTCCACTACAGCGATGTCTGGGCTGACCCCGGACATCAAACCAAACCAGTTGCATGGACCAATTACAATATCGACAGTCTACAAACTGCAGTTTATAATTATACGACCCAGGTCATGGATACACTAAAAACGAATGGCATTATTCCGGAGTGGGCACAGGTCGGCAACGAGACCAATGACGGCATGCTATGGGAAGATGGACGCGCATCGACCAATATGCAAAACTTTGCATTATTGATAAACGCTGGATATAACGCCGTAAAAGCAGTGAGTGATTCCACAAAAGTGATCGTGCACATATCCAATGGATATGACAACAGTTTGTTTCGATGGGTCTTCGACGGACTCAGCTCCAACAATGCGAAATGGGATATTATCGGTATGTCATTATATCCTTCCACCACCAACTGGCAAACGCTGGATGCACAATGTCTAACCAATATGAATGATATGGTGTCGCGCTATCATAAACAGGTCATGATCTGTGAAGTAGGGATGCCTGTAACGGCAATGGATACCTGTAAATCATTTTTGCTGGATATCATCAGTAAAACAAAATCCCTTGCGGGAAATAATGGACTGGGTGTTTTTTATTGGGAACCGGAATCATATAATTGGCAGGGTTATACATTGGGAGCATTCGATAATACCGGCAAACCAACCGTCGCATTAAATGCATTTGCAAACTGAAGACCTTTTTTATCTTTTTTGCAAATATTTTTTACTGATCTCATCATATAATCTGATAAAATGATTTGCCTTTCCATCCTTATCAAAGATAGATTCCCAGGTACTCAAAGGTTCCCAAATGCAAGTGCCCATTCCCTTCCCACCGGGCAAACCAAATGCGATATTATTCACTTCTTCTTTTAAAGCAGAATATTCAACAACGATGATATCTTTATTGTATCGCCTGATCAGATCATTCATATTATCACGAAGATCATCAAGGGTTCCATGCCATTTTGGATAATAAGAAAGACCGATCACATCAAAATGGATTCTTCTTTCAAGCACCTGGTGGATGAAAAATACAGATTCATCATTTTGTCCACCCAATGCGATATGCAACATGATGACGATCGATGGATCCACGGCTTTCACGCCGGCAATCCCAGCCGAGATAAGCTGAGCCATGCTATCCACATTATTTATTCTGCCTTCAGGCCAAACAAGTCCATGATTGATCTCATTACCCACCTGCACCATATCGGGAACCGTACCCTGATCTTTCAATTCCTGAATGACTTTTCGTGTATAATCATACAATGCTTTCTTAAGTTCATTAAAAGATAAATTACACCAGGCCGCCGGCTTATATTGTTTTCCCGGATCCGCCCAATAATCACTGTAATGCAAATCGAGAAGGAATTTCATCCCGGCCGCTTTTATTCTTTTTGCCATTTGCTTTGTATGTTCCAGATCACAGAAACCTTTTTTGGGAGAGTATCCACTATCGGTTGCGGGATTAAGGAATGTTCTTAATCTTATATAATTGAATCCATGATCTTTCATGATAGCGATCGCATCTTTTTGTACGCCATTATCTGAAAATTTTATTCCTCTTTCTTCCAGCTGTGGTAAAAAAGAAATATCGGCACCCAACATTTTGGTTGTTTGGCGCGGCTGAAGGGCTTCCCCTTTCAACGCATAATTTTCATCAACATCGATAGTGGAGACGCTGCCGGGTGAAACAGTAATGATATCTGTCGAGCCGCTGTACAGGTTCGATGCTTTTGCTTCAAAGTGAATTGCCCCAACTTCACTGGTCGATTGAACAAGCACCTGGCATCTGCCATTGAACAAACTGCGTTGCCAGGCTCCATCCATGCATTTATCCGGTTCATGACTGCTTGGATCTCCATTTCCAACGCCAATTATTTTTCCGGGTCCTGAGATCTCAAAGCGGACCATATTATCTGCATCAGGAACTTCAAGTCCTTCACGATCGACCACACTCAAATTAATTACACATACATCTTTCCCGTCCGCAAGCATGGTCGTTTTATAGGGAGTCATTACCACTTCAACGGGCACTCCCGTTGTCTCCACTTTTGCATTTAATTGTCGTCCATTTTTAAAACCAACCGCTTCTAATTTCCCGGGTTGATAATTCACTGTCCACTGCAAATGACTGTTGCGGGGCATATCTTTCTTACCCAAACTTTTTCCATTCAAAAATAATTCTATATTATCAGCATTGGAATTTACCCAAACATCAACGGGCTGATTGATCTTATTCCTCCAATTCCAATGCGGCGAGATATGCAGCACATCCTTGTCGGTCCACCAACTCTGATAATAGTAATAAATATTTTTTGGGAAACCGCAGATATCCATTATACCAAAATGCGAATTGATATTTGGCCAACTAAAAGGAGTTGGTTCACCACGGTAATCAAAACCTGTCCATACAAATCCGCCCATCCAGTAAGCATTATTTGCAGCGAGCTTCCACCATTCCTCTGCCGTGCTCGCCCACCAGGGAGCCGTGATATCCTCATCCGGCAAATACGCCCTGATACTGTCTTTTTCATAAATCCCTCTGGTGGTAACCGTGCTGCCCATCTCCGTTCCAACAATGGGTTGGTCCGGATGATCGCGATGATAATCTGCTACTCCATACTGGCGGTAGTTGAACCCGCGAACCGGAATCACTTCATTCACGCCATGATACACATTCGCTACATCGGCAGCATATGTACTGGTCCGACTTGGATCCAATTGTTTTTGTTTTTGTAATAATGTTTGAGCGATCCGTTTTCCATTACTATTGGTTTGGATCCATCCTTCTTCATTTCCTATTGACCACAAAAAAATGGAGGGATGATTTCTATCACGCATGATCATTCTTTCAAACTGGCTCAGGTATTCAGGGCTGCTATTCAATAACCTGTTTTCATCCAACACCAACATGCCCAGACTATCGCAGGCATCGAGCAATTCAGGAGTCGGCGGATTATGACTGGTGCGATAGGCATTCACACCCATATTTTTTAAGAGTCTTATCCTGTAATATTGAAGATAGTCCGGCAATCCGCTACCCACGCCCGCATGATCCTGGTGATTATTTGTTCCAAAAATCTTTATGTGTTTGCCATTTAGAAAAAATCCTTCAGCTCCATCGAACCGAAGCGTTCGTATTCCGAATCTGCTTTTAACAATATCCACAATCTTATTTTGGGATCTTACAACCGATACTATTCTGTACAAATAAGGATCCTCAAGCGACCATAGATTTGGATCCTTTATGGCAACTTTTTGTTTCAGTTTTAATTTTCCATTCGCCTCCACGGAAATGGATTGCTCCTTGGTCTGAACAATCTGCTTTCCTTCGCGGTCAGTGACATAAACATAAACAGTACAATTTTCTATTGCATTATTTTCATTGGCAACAGTTGTTTCAATATTGATACTTGCATTTTTATTTTGTAGGTCGGTATAAACAAAAAGCCCCCCGTCCGCGATATGCAGGTTGTTGTATTCATTCAACCAGACATGGCGATAGATTCCTGCTCCTTCATAGAACCATCCTTCATATTGCGTGGCATCAACGCGCACGACTAAAATATTATCCCGGTCAAATCTTATATAATCAGTGATATCGTATGCCGCTCCGATATATCCACTCAGATTATTACCAACATAAAAACCATTTATCCAGATACTGGCGTTGCGAAAAATTCCGTCAAACTGAATTTGAAAGCGCGATCCTGAATCTTTTTCCGCAACAGTAAAATGTTTTCGATACCAACCGATACTGGTTTCAGGAAAAAGGCCGCCCACCGGTTTATATCCATGCGACATCACCTCTGCATCCGGCACATTGATAAAGGGCAACTCGACCGCCCAATCGTGAGGCAGACTCAAGGTTCTCCAGCCGCTGTCATTGAACCGCGCACCGACCGGAGTCCCCAGTCCACTTCCCGATTTTGAAAAAATAGTTGCCACGCTGTAGTTGAAATCTTTTTCAGGGTCCGCAGCATTGCCAAAATGAAATTTCCAGTTGTCATCCAAATTTATTGTTTTGCGAAAAGTGGTCTGGGCCTTACTAAAGAAACCCGCACAAAAAAGGGTGATAATAAGAAGAGGAATTCTGAAAGTTTGCATAAAAAAAATATTACGCGGTAGAATTGAGAATTATTGAAGATAATGATTTTAGAAAAATCAGCCAGTCTAACTGAAAATTCATTAACTTACAGCAGGATCACGTTCATGAGAAAAATGTTCAGCCCTTTATAGCAAAAAATAAGATTTTCATCCCTAACTCTAACAGCCCACTCCAATAACTTTATTGGGTGGGTTTTTGTTTTAAAATAATCAACTGCGATCCAAATATTCATTCAACGCACAGAGCTTTTCGGGTCTTGCAATTGCGCTATAAGAATGCTAATGCGCAAAATAAAACCAATAGCAAAATCAGGATACATTAATTTTGACATTCAACAAAAGATCCATCTCATGTCATATACAGTAGGATTACTGGAGATCATCAACCGAACGCATAATGTCAATTCATATAGAGTAGAAAAACCAAAAGGCTTCATTTTCACTCCCGGACAGGCAACAGATTTTTCAATATTAAAAACAGGATGGGAAAATGAAAAAAGACCTTTCACTTTCACCGGGCTTCCCTCAGATGATTATCTTGAGTTCACCATTAAAAGTTACGACGATCATCCCGGAGTAACACATTATTTACGTTCCGCAAGAAAAGGAGATAAATTTGAGATAAGCGATGCCTGGGGAGCGATCTCCTACAAAGGGGAAGGCGTTTTTATTGCAGGAGGAGCGGGCGTGACCCCATTCATTGCCATTCTGCGTTTTTTAAAACAGCAGAACAAGATCGAGAACAACAAATTATTCTTTTCAAACAAAACCGAAGATGATATTATCCTTCACGAAGAATTCACTGAAATGCTCGGAAATAATTTCATCAATATCATCACCCGACAACCAGGCACGAAATATCTGACATCAAAAATCGATAAGACCTTTTTGAAAAAAAATATTACTGATTTTAGCCAGTCATTTTATGTTTGCGGACCAGATGCCTTTAACACAGCTATCTTAAAAGACCTGGAAGAATTGGGCGCGCATCCCGATACGCTGGTATTTGAAAAATAAATTTAATCCCTGCTAATCAACCAGATATTTTTGCATTTTCAGCAAATGATATTTTCTGTAAAATGCTTGCATTTGTCATAAAAAATCTCAATCTTTATCTCACCATTCTCTGTTTCGCGTACCCAATCTCCTATTCATTTAATCACTAAGACTTCAGATTCAACGCTGCTTTCATCGTTTTATAACGATTGCACTTTCACATGCGATACAGACCTTAAAATCCTGCACTATCCTGTATCAATAAAAGTAAAAATAGATCATTATGCTTCCTCATCTTTTAATTTGTACCTCCTTTATCGGGTTATGGATCTTATATGCAGCCCTGATAGAGAAAAAAGAAAACAACAATGAAATTGCACAATAAACATAAAATTTTAATTGTGGCAATCATCTCATTGTATTGGTTGTTTTGGTTGTTCACGGTGCGGACAACAGGCTAAGTACTTGATGAAGGTTCGGCAGAATAAATGTTTGTTGCCATTACATTATCAAATTTTTTATTCCCCCACTTTCTATTGATGAACTTCCTACTGGGATTTTCAATAAAATAATAAGTGATCGAAGAAACGGCGATCAACAAAAGCAAATAAATTATGCAATACATCAATCCATTCCAGAATTCAATATTTTGTTTTCCTCTTCCCAGACCGGTAACACCGGGCAATCTCAATCCTTTTGAAAAAGGATCCTGAAAAAAGATCTGCATTAAATAAATGGAATAAGAGATCAGTCCGAGATATTGCAAAACACGATTGTTGCAGATTTTATGTACATACCCGCTATTGCATCCGAAACAAAGAACGATCCCCGCAAATAAAATCACACAGAAGCCGTCATTGATGGCAAAATGCATTGCAGCGATCAATAGCAAAATGGCAATGAATGTGAAAATATCCCTGCTGAAGATATTCTTTATTTTATTTGACTGATAAAGCAAATACATCATCATGCCGGTTATAAAACCAGCAATGCCGCGCAGAAAACCATAGTCATACGTTGTATTGATATTATGAGGAACAGGAATTGATGGATACAATGGGTTTTTCCGCGGTAATAGATACATGATGGATAGATAGGAAGCAACAATAAATATGATCAGCACAACTATAGATAGTTTTCTTTTTCTGGAAATGAATAATGCCAGCAATGGAAAGATGATGTATGCGGCCCACTCCGAACTTATACTCCAGGATGGGATATTCCAGGTGTATATTTTATGAATGTAAAATGATTGAAGCAAAAATATATTTGTTGGAATGGCTGCAGGAAATTGCATGGCATTGGGATACATGCCCACGGGAGAAAAAACGATCACCAGGATGATCAGCAGCGTTGTTGAAAAAAAATGCAAGGGGTAGATTCTTGCAAATCTTGCAACAAAAAAATTTCTTAATAAATGCTTTGAAATGCTTTGCGAGAAATCTTTCCCGTAAACATGCAGCATAATGAATCCGCTCATTACAAAAAAAAGATCAACCATCAAATAGCACTTCTCAAAAAACATGGTCTGTGCAGCAGGAACAAAGCGGGCAATCGCCATTTCAAAATGAAATATGGCAACCAACAGGGCGGCTATACCACGCAAGGGTGTTAGGTTTGAAAGGTATTGGGCTTTTGATGGCATTATTCGTTTTGAATGTCAATAATACCACAACTTAATAAGATTATTCTATTTTTTAAAACAGCATTGTGCTTTCGTCAGCCCAACGTCAACAGCTTTCAATGATCAGTCACCCTCACTCCGATCTCAAACTCTTCACCGGATTGGCAACTGCGGCTTTTATCGCCTGATAACTTATGGCAATGATCGCGATCAACACCGACACTATTCCTGACCATGCAAAAATCCACCAGTGGATATCCACCCGGTAGGTATAATTCTGCAACCACAAATTCATGATATACCAGGCAAGCGGCGATGCAATGAAGAATGAAATAACCACCAGCTTCAAAAAATCCTTTGATAATAAAATGGTGATGCCTGAGACACTTGCACCCAAAACCTTCCGCACACCAATTTCCTTTGTCTTGTTTTCCGCCATATAACTGGCAAGTCCGAACAATCCCAGACAGGAAATAAAAATCGTGAGTCCTGCAAATAATATTGACAGTTTCCCGGTACGGTTTATGTCACGGAAATTTCTGTCGTAAGATTCATCGGCGAAATAATATTCAAATGGATATTGCGGATTGTATTTTTTAAAAATCGCTTCTGCTTTGGCAATATCCATTGCCGTAGCGTTTGCCGGATTTAATTTTATATGTATCACATAGAAAAAATTGGAAGGACCCCTAATGATCATCGGGTTGATATTTGCTTCCATTGGCGATTCATAAATAAAATCTTTCACCACGCCAACCACATGCCACACATCATCATAACCCGTTCTCCTGATGATTTGCCCCACCGGATTTTTTAGCCGCATCGCTCTTACTGCCGATTCATTTAATAATACCGCCATCGAATCACTTGGATAATTATATACGTCAATATCTCGACCCTGCAGAATTTTTAATCCGACTGTCTTCGCCAGGTCTGCGTCAGCGCCCATGCTGACAAATTCAGTTCTGCCATCAGCAGCGTTGCTGCCCTCCCATTTATAGGCTGAGCCACTGTTCCACCTTTGCGTTATCGGATTTGCGGTTCGTGTGACAGAAATGGCAGCGCCGGTTTTTAGCAGTTCATTTTTGATAAGCTGGTAATGCCGGTCAACATCTCCCTGCGCAAATGTGAAGACGAGATTATCTTTATTAAAGCCAATATCCCTGGACCGCGTATAATCAATCTGGTTTCGCACGATCATGGTAGAAATGATCAGCACGATGGCAAAACAGAATTGAATGACCACAAGGATTTTTCTCGGCGTTACCAATGCGCCGGCTTTTTTAAAAGTTCCTTTTAAAACATTCACCGGTTTGAATGAGGATAAATAAATGGCAGGATAACTGCCGGCGACAAGACCGGTGATCAATACAAAGGGGATCGAAACAAGCCAGAATGAAGCATCAGCAAAATTGATGGTAACGGGGTTTCTTCCATCAATCAGCAGGTTAAATGCAGGTAAAAAAAGTTGGACAAGCAAGACTGCAATAACAAAAGCAATAAAAGAGAGCAAAATGCTTTCACCAATGAATTGCAAAATCAGGCTTTCCCTGTATGCTCCGGAAACTTTTCTGATGCCAACTTCCTTTGCCCGTTTTTCACTGCGTGCTGTAGAAAGATTCATGAAGTTGATACAGGCGATCAATAAGGTAAAAGCAGCGATAATGGTGAATAGCCGAACCATCTCAATTCTGCCGCCGACTAATTTTCCGTTTTCGGACCTACCATACAAATATGCCCTTTTGATGGGTTGTGTAAATAATTTTGCAGTCGATTCATATGCCGCGCCTTTGGTATGGTTGATAATAAGATCTTCTACCTTCGCATCAAATGTAGCTTGAGTGGTCCCGGGCTTGAGCAAAATATAGGTGAAGGCAAAGTTATTTGTCCAGTTTTTCTCATCTTCCCATCCGAGTCGTTTCATAAAACTCCAGGGCAGTAAATATTGAAAATCAAAACTGGTATTGCCAGGAAGATCGTCCAGCACCCCGGTCACCTTAAAATTCTCATTACTGTCAATGCGAACCGTTTTCCCGTAAGCGTCTTCATCGCCAAACAATCTTTTTGCAAGATCTTTGGTCAGTACAATGCTAGACGGATCACTCAAAGCTCTTGCCGCATCCCCTTTCACCAAAGGGAAAGTGAACATGGTAAGACAAGCACTATCGGCAAAGGCACCCCGGACATTAAAATGCTTTTCGCCGGCGCTCACTAAAAATGTAACATTATTGAATCTTGTCACAGACTCCACCTCGGGGAAATCATGCTGCAGCGTGCCCGCCAGTATAGGCGGGGTTTGACTTATCGCATACACTTCTCCGTTTACTTTATTCCGGTTATACATCCAGTAAAGTCTGTCAAGTTTCTTATGAAATCTGTCTGTACTTATTTCACTTTGTATCCAAAGCAAAATGAGCATGGCGCTTGCCATACCGATGGTGAGCCCGAGAATATTAATTGCTGATGTGCCCTTATTGCGAAGCAATTTGCGGAGGGTGATCTTTAAAAAATTTCCAGCCATAGAGGAAAATTTATGATTTTGTGATCTGTGATTCCCTTATTTTCGGTTATGCATTAAGGTTAGTTATCGTTTTTTTATGCCACGGCATCTGTAATTCTCTTCGAGATCGCTGGATCACTTGGTTGCGGACTGCGTTCTTCCTTTCATCGATCCCACTGCGATTCATAATCCGTCCCTATACCAAATCTTTTTCATGATCAATTACACTACTCCGATCTCAAACTATTCACCGGGTTTGCGATGGCTGCTTTTATCGCCTGGAAACTTACTGTCAGTAACGCAATAAATAATGCTGACAGACCAGCGACCGCGAACACCAGCCAGCTGATATTAATTCTATAGGCAAAACTCTGCAACCATTTATTCATTAAGAACCAGGCTACAGGAAATGCTATCAGCGAGGCGATGAGCACGAGTTTCAGAAACTCCTTTGAAAGCATTTGTGTTACCTGTGACACACTTGCACCCAATACCTTTCTGATGCCTATTTCCTTTGTACGTTGCTCTGCAGTATAGGTAGCTAAACCAAATAATCCAAGACAGGCAACAAAGATGGTCAATACCGAAAAGATATTGAGAATGGTTCCTGTTTTCTGCTCTGCATAATAGGTCTTGTTGTACAGATCGTCCATAAAAGCGTAGGTGAACGGCTCGTCTGTATTGAATGCATTCCATTGCTTTTTCATGGTTGCAAGTAATCCGGGAATGTCTGCTGTTTTTATCTTAAAGATCAGACCACCTTCCGGTTCCAATGCCATCAGCAGCGGAGTGATCGGTTCATGCAATGATTGAAAGTTGAAATCTTTTACAACACCTATAATATGAAAAGCAACATTATTTCCACGGACACTGTTCACGCGGATCACATTTTTTCCAACTGCATTCATGGTGTTCCAGCCAAAAGCTTTTGCAGCGGTTTCATTGACGATCAGTCCCAAAGAATCGGTGGCAAAATCTTTTGAAAAATTTCTTCCTGCCAATATCTTCATTCCAAAGGTGGGGATATATTGTTCATCCACATGGTATTCTAATGTTTTCATAGTCTGGTCATCATGCCCCTGGGGATATGCCATGGCATTATTGTTATTTGATGGACCGGCAGGTCGATAATAAGAGGAAGTGGCATTGAGGATACGCGGATCCTTTAATAGATCCTGTTTGTACACCTCTTCGTTTTTCCCCAATACATAAGAGTTCTGTATAGTTAATAATTGTTCCTTATCATATCCAAGGTCTTTGTTTTGTATGTATTTCATTTGCTGATAAACAACAATGGTACAAATGATCAATCCTACAGAAATAAAAAATTGAAAAACGACAAGACTGCTTCTCAATCCAAAATTTTTATTATTAGCGGCGATCTTTCCTTTTAAGACAGCGATCGGTTTAAATGACGAAAGATAAAAAGCAGGATAAATGCCGGCGATTATTCCCACCAATAATCCGGAAATAATAAATGCGAATATTGGTTTGGTATCGAAGACTAAATTTTTACCGGATATATTATTGAAGGCAGGTAAAGAGGTCTTCACCAACACAAATGCGATGAGCAATGCAAGCGATGCGATCAAGGTCGATTCGGACAAAAATTGTTTGATCAGTTGAAATTTATCCGAGCCGATCACTTTGCGAACACCAACTTCTTTTGCACGTTTTGATGCGCTTGCTGTAGAAAGATTAATGAAGTTGATGCATGCGACTAGCAGCATGAATACAGCGATCACACCGAAAATATAAACATAGGTCGTGCTGCCGCCTGCCTCAAATTCAGTGGTCGTAATGGGATGAAGATGAATTGCTGTCAAAGGTTGCAATGCAAATCCAAGATCATTGCCCTTGGTCCTGAATTGCGATAGGCTCAATCCCATCTCCTTTTGTATCTGCGGCCCCATATACTTCTCCACCATGTCAGGAAATTTCGATTCTGTTTTTTTATAATCAGCTCCTGGCTTTAGCAGTAAATAAGTATGGAAATTCCCGTACATCCATGAGTCTGATTTAGCATCGTCTATACTGGACAAAGAGCCGAACATATCAAAATGAAAATGCGAATTGGAGGGAACATCATCAATGACCCCTGTTATTTTATATGCATCAGTATTGTTGTTTAACCCAATTGTTTTACCCATGGCATCCTCGGCACCAAAATATCTTTCTGCCGTGCTCTTGGTGATCACCGCTGTTTTGGGTTGCAACAAGGCGGTCTTTGCATCGCCTTCAACAAAATGAAGTGTGAAGACATTAAAAAACTCGGGATCTGCAAAAGCAAACCGGTCGTCTTTGAATATTTTGTCTTTATAAAAGATCTTTGATTTGCCAATTTGTAGAAGTCTTGCTGCATCCTGCACCTCCGGAAAATCTTTTTTCATGGTTGCTGCCACCGGCGCCATGATCCCACTTTCACTGATCTTTCCCCCATTCATATTTGAATTGAAAACGACACGGACAATGTTGCCGGCATTCTTGTTAAAACGGTCATAGCTCAGCTCATCCTGAACATAGAGCATGATCATAAAACATAAGGCAATGCCAATTGACAATCCGAGTATATTGATCGCAGAAAACAATTTATTCTTCCTGATATTTCTCCATGCGGTCTTTAAATAATTTTTGAACATAAAATGAAATTTGTGATTTTTTGATCCGACTACTCCGTTCTCAAACTTTTCACCGGATTGGCAATTGCCGCTTTGATGGACTGATAGCTCACGGTCAGCAAGGCAATGAATAAAGCAATTGCACCTGCAAACAAAAATGTCAGCCAACTGATATCAATTCTGTAATTATAATTCAAGAGCCATTTGTTCATGACCCACCATGCAATGGGCGCTGCAATTAAAAATGCCAGTGCAACCAGTTTCAGGAAATCTTTTGATAATAGTGTTGTTATGCTGGTAACCGATGCGCCAAGTACTTTGCGAACGCCAATCTCCTTGATCCTGTTTTCTGCCATATAAGTGGCAAGTCCGAATAATCCGAGACAGGAAATAAAAATAGTGAGCATAGCAAATAAGGATGCAAGAGTTCCGGTCAATTGCTCGTCGCTGAATTTGCGCGCATATTCTTCATCAATAAAGTGAAACTCGAAGGGATAAGCAGGGGCATATTTTTTAAAAACCTTTTCCGCCTTTGCCAGACTTTGTGCAGTGGAATTTGCATCGCTGAACTTAATATGCATAACACCGCCGTTATATTTCGGACCTTTTACCATAAAGGGTTTTATGGTCTCATAAGGAGACTCCAAAATAAAATCTTTAATGACTCCCACAACATGCCAGTTTACGGGATCATCAAAAATCATTTTGCCGATAGGATCTTTAAAGCCCATTGCTTTTACTGCTGACTCGCTGATCAGGCATGCTGTGGAATCCGAAGGGTAATTTTTTGCATCAATATCTCTACCCTGCACCAATTTCATGCCGGCCGTTTTTACCAGGTCTGCATCTGCCGTGTAACGATTGATCTGAATCCTGGTGCCGGGATCCTTTCCTTCCCAGTTCATGCTCATGCCCGCGCTCCAGTTCTGGGTTAGTGGCGCCGATGTTTTTGTTACTGAAAAAGCAATACCGGAATTCAGCAGGTCGCTTTTGATCAGCTGATACTTATTGAAACTTTCTCCCTGCAACATCACATAGCCCAGGTTTTTTTTATTATACCCTGTCTCTCTTTGCTGTGCATATTTTATTTGTTGGGTAATGATCAGCGTGCAAATAATAAGCGAGATCGCAAAAGTAAACTGCATGATCACGAGCACTTTTCGCGGGGTGACCAAGGCATTCATTTTCTTAAAGGTTCCCTTTAAAACAGATACGGGTTTGAAGGCAGAGAGGAAAAATGCCGGATAGCTCCCCGCTACAATTCCAGTGAACAAGATAAATCCGACAGCGATCCCCCAGAAATAGATATGCTGATATTCGATGAACAACTGTTTTTGTACGAGCTGATTGAATGCAGGCAGACAGATCTGCACAACTATAATTGCAAAAAAACCGGCAATGAACGCCATCAGGATCGATTCGCCGAGAAACTGACTCACCAGCGAGCCTTTGCGCGCACCCACTACTTTTCTGATGCCGACTTCCTTTGCGCGTTTTTCACTGCGCGCCGTAGAAAGGTTCATGAAATTGATGCAGGCGATCAGTAAAATGAGTCCCGCGATAATACTGAAGATTTTTACGCGCGTGATCAGCCCCCCGACCGGAACTCCATTTTCAAAATTTGAATAGAGACGCAATTTATCTACCGGGTAAAGAAATTCAGTTGTCTTTGACCTGCCACCGGAATGCTGAACAACGACATTTTTTATTTTTTCATTGGCAGCATCAAAAGTAGTATTGGGTTTTATTTTTACAAATGTGCGGATAGAAACATCAGTCCAGTCACTATCTATATATCCTTTCATCGTCTTATAAGCGTAAGACATCAGCCATTCAAAATCAAACCCGGTATTATTGGGAAGATCTTTTAAAACACCGGTCACTTTATAATTCTCCTGGTTATCTATCCTGAGGACCTTTCCAACCGGATTCTCATTTCCAAAAATTTTCTTAGCCATTTTCTCAGTCAGCACGAGTGAATAAGGATCATTCAAAACCGTTTTTACATCTCCACTTAAGAGAGGAAAGCTGAATATGGATAAAAAATCAGGATCAACAAGATTCCCATGCGTTTTTAAACTTTTTTCTCCAAAAGCAAAAAGAAGATCATTGCCCCAATCGCAGCGCGACACCATATCAATTTGCGGAACATCATTTTTTAAAATTGGAGCCATTATTTCCGGGGTTGGTGTCCCTGACTGTATTTGCCCATTATAGTTATCATGCCCCCAGACTTCATACAAACGATCCTGGTCTTTATAAAAACGATCATAACTGACTTCATTTTGTATCCACAGCAAAATAAGAATCGCACTCGCCATCCCGATAACCAGTCCGCTGATATTAATAATCGAAAACCCCTTGTTGCGAAAGAGGTTTCTAAAAGCTACTTTGAAAAAATTTTTTATCATAAAAGGAAATTTCGATTGCTGATTTTATGACCTTACTCTCTTTATTCTCAGTTATAGATTAATATTAGTTCAATATTTGTTTTTCCTCATTATCAAATTTTTATTATTGTTTATTCTCATTCCGTTCTCAAACTCTTCGTTGGGTTTGCTATTGCCGCTTTTATTGCCTGAAAACTTACCGTTGCAAGCGCAATGACGATTACCAAAACCCCCGCTGTCGCAAAAATTTTCCATGTTAGGGTTATCCGATAGGGATAATTTTCGAGCCATTTATTGGCTGCCATCCAGGCAAGCGGAATTGACACCAGCAAGGAAATAAAAACAAGCTTCAAAAAATCTTTGGACAGAATGGTTACCACATTACTCACCGAAGCACCCAACACTTTGCGAATGCCAACTTCTTTTGTTCTTTTTTCTGCAGACAACACTGACAATCCAAATAATCCGATACAGGAAATAAAAATGGTCAGAATGGCGCTGTATAACATGATCTGTTTCCATTTTTGTTCTGCTTCATAATTTTTCAGATTTTCTTCATTCTTAAACTGATAACTATAGGGGTTAAATGGAAATAAATTCTTGGTTACTTTTTCTATATATTTCAGGCTGGCTGTTTCGCTCTTGGGTTTGATTTTAACGTAAGCCACACCAATACCATTATCCTGCATCGTGAACAATTGCGGGTCGATAGTTTGTCCCAAGGACTGGTAATGATAATCCTTTACCACACCGATAACCTTATATTTCTTATTGTTTCTGTACCAAAAATTCACTTCCTGCCCGATCGGGTTTTTCCATCCGGCTTTTCTCACAAATGCTTCATTGACCAAGATTGACTGGGACGAATCGGAAGGATAAGCTGCAGAGAAATTCCTTCCCTGCACAATGGGGATCTTTAGTAAAGGAATATAGGTTTCATCAACAGTTTCATAAGCAAACTGTATTGTGGAATCGCCGTTTACTTTTGCAATGGTGCCCCACATACCCCCATTTTTTGGAGAAACAGCAACAATGGACGGGCTTTTCATCAATTCATTTTTAAATACCGCAAACTGGCTTTGCTTCATTTGATCGCTCACGATGACCAGGTTGCTGTCATCATATCCTAATTTCTCTGTAGTGAGATAATTGAATTGCGAAAAAATAGTGAAGGTGGCGATAATCAAAAACGATGCGAGCGTGAATTGCAAAACGACCAGTGATTTTTGCAAATAATTTTTCCCGGCATAACGAAAACGACTATATAAAGTTTGCACCGGGTTATATTTTGACAATACCAGCGCCGGATAAAACCCTGCAAGCAGCCCGGTGACCAGGAACAAAGCGATATATCCGGCAATTAATTTTGCATCGAAGAGATAAGAAATTTCAAGGGCTTTGTTGGAAAGCTCATTGAAGACCGGCAACACCAGTTTCACCAGTAATAACCCGAATAAAAATGCGATAAGACAAAGAATAAAAGATTCTCCTAAAAACTGGATAATAAGTTGTTTTCTTTCTCCGCCAACAACTTTGCGGATACCGATCTCCTTTGCCCTTTTTAGGGAACGCGCAATGGTGAGATTAACAAAATTGATGCAGGCAATAAGCAAAATAAAGATCGCGATGCCGCTGAGTATATATGAATAGACCGGGTTGCTGGCGCCGGTAAGTCCGTTGCTTGCGCTAAGATCCTTATTTAAATGCATGTCGGTAAATGGCTGCAGCAGGAATTCCTGTTTGCTTTTGATGTCATATTTCTCTGCCATTTCTTTAATGGTCGTTGCAGCCTCCGACTCATAGACCTTTTTCATTTGCGCCTCTACCGTTTTAATATTGGCTTTCGCATCAACCACGACAAAACTGTTTAAAAAGAAATTGAACCAATTTTCGTTATTGGCAGCATCTTGTTTTGAAACCTGCATGGGCAACAGCATGTCAAACTTGATAGAAGAATTTTGTGGACATCTTTTTGCAACTGCGGTGACCGTGTATGGAACGAACTGATCATTATCTTTCACCATCACCGTTTTGTTTAATGCGGATGCATTACCAAATAATTTTTTTGCCAGGTCTTCTGAAACGACAACAGACCTTGGTTGCAATAATGCTGTTTTGGGATTCCCGCTGATCAGGGGAAAAGAGAATATATTGAAGAAAGAAGAATCCACATAAAATGCCGGTTGTGACTGTACATCCCCACCATTTTTGATATCGACCCGATTATCTTGATAGCGCACAAAGGATTTTATCCCCGGTACACTTGCCGCAAAATGCGGTCCCTGGAAATAACCGGTGTTGCCATCTACACGCCCTACGCTCCCATCGGGGTTGATTTCTCTTGTGACAATGCGATAAATATTGTGCGCGTTCGCATGGAAACGATCATAACTGGTTTCATCTTTCACATACAAAATGATCAGCATCGCGCAGGCTAGGCCAAGGCTGAGCCCCAAAATATTGATAAAGGAATAAACTTTGTTTCGCCTTAGATTTCTGAGCGCTGTGGTCAAATAATTTCTGAACATAATGTGCTATTAATGATGTTGATAATGCCTTGCCCCACTTATCACTACTGCAAACTCACAATACATGCCATATTATAAAATAATGAGACACAAACCCTTTGAATAATAAAATATACGAAGCTGTTCGTTTTCGGACATTTGTTGTTTGCTTTTGATACAGGAATCTGCCCTTATTTTTTAAAGAAAGGTGTTGATTTTCAGATTATATTTGCAAACTCAAAAATGACGAATGAATATTGCCCGATAGTATAATGGTAGTACGACAGATTCTGGCTCTGTATGTTGGGGTTCGAGCCCTCATCGGGCAACAGTATATAATAATTAAGACATTGTAAAATAATAAATTATAATGTCTGATTTATTTTGAGGGATATCTTAGGGGATGGAATTGATAAAAAAATACCGCCATTCTCACAGCATGTCGCTCATTATATTTGTTGCTAGGAATATTTAGTTTCACCAACCTGGTAATCCAACACTTCACATTACACCCGATGGGGTATAAAATTTATTATTTTATTGTTTTTATACCCGATAGGGTGTGAAATTGATATTTTTTGTATATTTATACCTGAAAGGGTATAAACATGGCAACATTATCAAATCAAGTTTCAAATTTTGTAAAGTACAACAGGAACAAACTGCAGATGACGCAGGAAGAACTTGCCGAAAAAGCAGGTGTGGGATTACGCTTTATAAGAGAACTGGAACAGGGAAAAGAAACTTTACGAATGGATAAGGTGAACCAAGTATTGGCTTTATTTGGTTACCAATTAGTGCCGGGGACTGAAAGAGTAAAAGACCCGTATGAAATATTGATGAACCATTTCAATAAAAAAGTACAAGTTTTTTTAAATAATAAAACGGTGTTGCCAGGAATTATAATAGAACCGATAATGGAAAACAATGAAATAAAAGCATGGAAATTTATATCTGACAATAATGCCAGAGAACACCAAAAAACAAAGGATCCAAAACTGGAACAGATTATTGAACATGGAGATATTGAAAACATAGAAAATCTCTAATATTTATGAAACGCTCAGGTAAAGTTTTATTTAAAAATAAACCGGCAGGAATTGTATGGCAAGATGAAAACGGATATGGATTTGAATACGACAAGAATTATCTGCAATTAAAAGATGCAGCTGCGATAAGCCTTACATTACCCTTGAGAAAAGAACCTTACCTGAAGGATACAATGCTGCCATTTTTTGATGGCCTGATACCAGAAGGTTGGTTGTTAGATATAACAGTGAAAAACTGGAAAGTGAATCCCAATGACAGAATGCAATTATTATTAATAGCATGTAAAGATTGTGTCGGCGCTGTAAGTGTTGAGCCGATAGAAAATAAAGAAGAAGAATAATGAAAGAGAAGCGTTGTTTATATTGTTATGAGCCTTTGCCGGGAGATACTACAGATTTTCATGAAAAATGTAGCCGGAAATTTTTTGGAACAACTATCCCACCACAATTAGATTATGGCAATGATCAAATGCAGGAGTTGGCCAAAGAAATTGTTATAAGAAGTTTAGCGGTAACCGGTGTACAGCCTAAACTTTCATTGACAATAGAAAAAGTATCGAATGATCCAAAGCATTCACGTTTTACTATTGTTGGGTTGTGGGGCAATTACATTTTGAAACCGCCTATAGGAACTTTTCATCATCTCCCGGAAAATGAAGACCTGACCATGCATCTTGCCGAAGTTTTCGACATTCCTGCAGCCATGCATAGTTTAATCAGATTAAAGTCTGGGGAATTAGCGTATATCACTAAACGATTTGACAGAATAAAAAAAGAGAAACTGCCCTTGGAAGATATGTGCCAACTTACCGAGACCTTGACAAATGATAAATACAGAAGCTCGATGGAGAAGATCGGAAAATGTATTGAAAAGTATTCGACAAGGCCAGGATTTGATAAAACCATTTTTTTTGAAACTGCCCTATTTAGTTTTTTAACCGGAAATGCTGATATGCATTTAAAAAATTTCTCTCTGCTTACTACAAAAGAAAATGATATCGTATTGTCTCCTGCATACGACTTAGTTTGTACTAAAATAGTAATACCAGATGATAAAGAAGAAATGGCGCTAACCATTAATGGAAGAAAAAATAAATTAAAAAGAAGTGATTTTGACAACCTGGCGAAAAATCTAAAGATACCTGCCAAGGCGATGGAGAATAGTTATACAAAATTTGCTAATAGAATAAATCAAGCAAACAGATGGATTGAGATTTCTTTTCTGCCGGCGAAGCTGAAAAAAGAATACAAAAGGGTAATTACCGAAAATGCTAAAAAAATCGAATTGATATAGAAGATATATCTTTCGGATATGAAGGGATCTCGAAAGTTTGTTTTAATACTTATGAGTGGTGGAATAGATTCCACCGCTTGCATCAATTTTTATAAAAAAATGGAATTTAATGTTGAAGGAATTTTCTTTGACTATGGTCTGGCTTCAAATAAAATTAACTTTAACGAGCTTTGATTATCTGCTGACATTTTTCAAATTCCGCCACATCGCCAATGCGAAAAAGTTATGCGAAATTATATGCGACAGACATTATTTGTTACGTCAATTATCCTTTTAACGAGTTTCAAAACGCAAGACAGTGCAGCTCGTAAAGTACACATTAATGACATTGGTTGGACATTTGAAATTCCGTCATCATTGAAGTTTACAGATTCTTCTTTTAATGCAAAAGGTGACATAGACCCAAAACATTTTCAAACAACTTTTGGACAATTTTCATTGAAAGTCTTTTCGATAAACAATTTTCACAATGGTAGTTTAGATGCATACTTGTGGAACAATGAGCAGGATTCAATTCAATGGAATGAATATTTTCGAAAAGACGCAAGCTTTTACTTTCAGTCCTTTGCAAAAGTACCAAGTTATAAATTGCTTGACTCAACTTACTCCGAGGAAATAATAAACCAAAAAAAATTCAAAAGGCAGTACGTCAGATATTATGATAAGAAAGACAACGACACTATCAATCTGTTTCATTATTATTTATTACGCAGTGGTAAATCCAAATGCAGTTTTACATTGGACATAAGTTTTGCATTTGCAGATTCAAATTATGGAAAAAAATATTTTAAATTATTGAAGAGTTCAAAGTTCAATGACGACTAATGCGCATAACATTGCATTGGCGCTATGTTGGCGTACCGTACTGCTGGCTTTGGCTTGGGCTAACTATCCAACGTTAATTCCAGCTTGACGTTGGAAATTTAGGTGTGAATTTATTAATGAACTTTTGTAATTTTATTCAGCATCGGTTGTGGGCTAACGTTTTTCAAATTCCGCCACAAACGCCAATCCGCTAACGTTGGCTGCCATTTTTTTATGCAATTCTAAAATTAAATGAAACTCATCTTTCTTACATTTTCTTTCATGTGTTTAGCGCTGATTAGTACCAAAAGTCTTGCACAAAAATCAATTCATAAAATTATTATCAAATCCGCTGTTATACCTGGAAATATTGACACAAACGAAATCAAAAAACTTGATGAGCCTTTAAAAGGATTATTAGCACTTTATAGTTCAATGGGTGGGACAAATTGCGATGGAGAAAATTGTGATTTAACGACTGCATTGGGATTGGGTAAGCAGGGGTCCGATGCTCATAAATCCTTAATTAAAAAATATTTTCCTGATGACAAAGTTGCAAAAGAGGTTCTTGCTCAAGACTGTTATTTAAGACCAAGTGGTGCCTCCACATTTACTGAATATGAATATTTGACTTTATCAGTCTCGAGTGACACAGTGAAAGTTTATTATCAAAGGTGCTATTATGATCACGGCAAGAGTGGCTGTGTTAAAGGTCCAGATATATATTATTTCCATGACAACAAATATAAAATGCTGAGACGAATATTGTGGAGTCAGTATGACAAATGAATCCTGCAGCCAACATTGCGTTGGCGTTACGTCGGCGGACACTAATGCTTACTTCAACTTCAGCTAACTGTGATTGTTAGTTCCAGTTTGACATTAAAGATTGAGCGAGAATAATATTAATGAACTTTTGTAATTTTATTCTGCATTGGTTGTCGGCAGACGTTTACCAATCCAACAAATGACAAAACAAAAAGTTTTACTTCTTATTCCTTTGGCAATTATTGCTGGACTTTTGATTTTTTGTTGGATGACAATTTTATTTACAGACGAAGTTGCGACTTGGCGAAATTATATGGCACTTGCACTTTTTTTTGGACTAATTTATTTATTCTTTAAGAGTTTCAAAAAGACTCTTCTTGCGACTGGAATTTATTTAATATTTGGCACTTGCAATTTGTTGACAATTACCCCATCAGTTACTACAAATTCTTATGGATTGAGAATCGGTTCTATAGAATTGTGGACACCGACATTTCAACCTTTGTCTTTTGGTATTTTGGTACTTTTTTTCGTTCTTAATTTTGACACACTAATCAATATCCGACTCGACTATTTAGAAGCTAGACGAGCAAAAAAAGGAAAACAATAATTTGACAAATCTGCAATGAGACATTACGTTATAATTTGAAAATTGATTTTTTAGATCTATCACTTTCGGAATCGGTCAATTAATTTCCCAAAAGAAAAGATTCGGTGTGCCACTTTATTAGCGAAGCTACTCTTGGGGAAGCTTACAAATGACTTTTATTAAGCAAGCTGGCACTATCAAAGCTAAAATTGACGGTTTTTGGTCGGACTAAACCTGCTTGTAATTTCAGGTCATTAACTTCCCGAAAACGGGGTACCTACTGATTTACTGGTTTTGGTATCTGTCTTCCAAAATATCATTAATAATTGTTCTAAAATCCTATTTTCAACTTCTATATCTTTAATGCTCTCTTTTATCGACCAATGATTTTTAAAACCAACTGCAAACAACTTTTCATCAATGAGAACTGATGCACTGATCACCAAACCTCATTATGCTATTCTTGACGGACTTCGGGGTGTAGCATCCATAATGGTGGTCGCCTTTCATATTTTTGAAGCTCATTCTACGAGTCACCTTGACCAAATAATAAATCATGGTTACCTGGCAGTAGATTTTTTCTTTGTCCTTTCAGGTTTTGTTGTCGGATATGCTTATGATGATCGCTGGAATAAGATGACGATAAAGGATTTTTTTAAGATCCGCCTGATCAGACTTCAACCAATGGTGGTGATCGGCATGATAATAGGCGCAGCCTGTTTTTATTTTCAGGATTCCGCAATGTGGCCAACCATACACCAGGTGCCTGTATGGAAGATGCTCCTGATCATGTTGATCGGATTTACTTTGATCCCTGTGCCGATATCGATGGATAACCGTGGGTGGCAGGAAATGCATCCATTAAATGGCCCCGGCTGGTCTTTGTTCTTTGAATATATCGCAAATATTCTCTACGGCCTTTTTATAAAGAATTTTTCCCGGACCGCACTTTCCATATTGGTCTTTGTGTCTGCTTGCGCATTGATACATTTAGCTGTAACCAGTCCGGCCGGCGATATTATTGGCGGATGGTCAATCGATGCCACACAATTGCGCATCGGCATTACCCGCGTGATGTATCCTTTTTTTGCAGGCTTGCTGCTTTCCCGAACCGTTAAACTGATACAGTTCAGCAATGCTTTTTTATGGACCAGTCTCTTAGTGATCATTGTTTTTTCTATTCCAAGAATCGGCGGCAGCGAACATTTATGGCTCAATGGCCTCTATGATTCTCTCACTGTTATTTTGATCTTTCCTTTGATTGTTTTTTTAGGAGCAAGCGGAACAATTACCGGGAAAATATCATCCCGCATATGTAAGTTAGTCGGGGACATCTCCTATCCAATATATATCACGCATTATCCGCTGATATATATTTATACAGGATGGGTGAGTAATCACAAAACCACAATAGCCCAAGCATTGCCTTTCGCCCTGCTGACTTTTGTGTCAAGCATCTTACTCGGCTATGTTTGCCTGAAGTTTTATGATGAACCGATTAGACGATGGCTAAAAAAGAAAGTCCTGATTAAGAGTAAATAAGAATTGAAACCAAAAACCAAAGCCGATCATTGGATAAGCTTTGGTTTTTGGTTGAAAACAATATTATCGATCTTAGAAATTAAATCCTATTCTGACTGCTGCCAGACCTCCAAAATTGCTCTTGGTAAAAACTTCATACCGCAAACTTATTTCAAATGCATTGGCCTGAACGCCTATCGCGGGAGCAAAAAGCCCGCTACCGGTACTGATGTTGTGTACAGAACCGCCGCTGCCATAATAGGTGTTAAAATCAGCATAACCCAATTCACCCATTACAAAAAAATGATGCTGGATAATATATTTATATCCTGCTTTTACAGGAATCTGCAACCCTACTTTTTCTGAAACTCCCGCAACTTTTTTTGGCGCAAAACCGACTCCACCGGTTGTTAAGGTTACAAAACCAGGACCAACATGATATGAAAAACGAATGGTCAGCCCGGCTGCAAAAGTGTAAGCATTTGAAATATTTCCGGTGGGCACGCCTGCTTCTATACCCAAACCCACGCTGAAATTTTTTGTTTCTTTTTGTGCCATCGCAGTTATCGCACAAAATGAAATCAGTGAAAAAAGAATGATTGTTTTTTTCATACATTTTATATTTTAGTAGGTGTTAAAAAAATTCTTTCTTAAACGATCTGCCATAAACCACGAAATCTTTTTCAAGATTGATTTTCCGATTAGCTTAATATGTCAAAACTATTTTTATGTCCAAGGCAAAACAATAACTCCTTTGTATTATTTTTTAGGGAAACATGTAGAAAAAAAAATCTATCTTGAATCCAGAGGCGAAGGGATTTTTCCTTTGATTCGTATGGCAAGGTCTAAAACAACTTTGAGCTTTAACTGGCTGCTTAATATATCTGTTACGTGCGCTCTTGTAATATTTTATTTCAACTCATTCGCGCAAATTAACAATCGAATTCAGGTCAAACGATGCCCGGTCAAGACCATTAACTACGATCAGGACCTGATGAATAATTCAATCCGCGGAATTATTACAGACGCATTGGGTTTTACCTGGGTCTCAACTTCTACCGGTATGCAACGCTATAATGGATATTCGCTCCAAACGATAAAACCGATCATAGATAAAGACACCATCCAGATCAATTACCCGGTATATTTTTTAGAAAGTAAGAGCCATTCAATCCTGATTGGCTACAAGAACGGGATCCTTGAATACATCCCAGAAAATAATTCTTTTAAAAAAATTGTTTCATTATCAAATCCGATGAGTTCTCATTTTGTGCTCATGCCAATAAAAGAGACGGGGGAAGGTATCTGGTGCTTTGAGGCAAACAAAGGAATTGTCATTTACAATAGAAATGGAATTGCGGTCAGCCAGTTTCCTTCGACAGAAACCGCAAACGTGGCGGACCTTATCCGCTCAGAAGACTATACCATTACCAGAAAACTGGTTGCTGCCAATGACAATTTCATTTTCATCCGCATAGCACCAAACAAGATATTACAGATCAATACCGCTAACCATCAATCAAAAAAATGGGACTATCCCGGCGCCGGTATTATCGGGCTGGAATCCAATAACGATAAAATATTCGTAGCATCCGGTGATGGAATTGCATTTATTAAAATAGCTGACGGCGCCGTTTCAAAAAAGTTCTTATTCAATCAAATTATTGAGGAGCAGGTAACGAGAAGTTCAATTGAATTGTCCGGCGATGATCGTTTATTGGTTAGCGTGGAAAAACGTCTTTTTGAATTTGATACTGCGGGTGTATGTCTGAAAGAAATCATTTCCCTTAACCGGGAGCCTCTTCTCAATACCGGCTATATTCAAATTGCTTATGAAGATAAATTCCGCCGCATTTGGTTGCTCACCCATGAAGATATCAAACGGATTCAAAATGTTGAAACGCCTTTTTCACAGTTGATCTATTCGAAGGAGAAAGATAATTTCATGCGATGTGTTTATTATGATAAAGAGAAAAACATCTTGCTTGGCGGTGGCTTTGTTGGTCTTATTCAATTATACGATTCGGCGGGAAAAGCATTGTGGGATAAGTCGCTGGTCAACGAAAAGATCAAACATATAATTGCCATTGAAAAGATTTCAGACGATCATTACCTGTTAATGACTCTTGGAAACGGATTACTCATGTTCCATCTTAAATCAAAACAATTCTCTTCCGTTGATCTGAGTAATTTTCCCTCTCTTCAATCAGCAATAAAGGACAATTCTTATTCCAGTAATCTTCAGCGAATTGATGACAGCACCATTTTTATCAGTACCAGATCAAATGTTTTTCGTTGCCATATTCGCCATAACAATATTGTATCTGCCTTTTCTATATTGGAAAAATCACAGCTCGCTGGAAATTCGCTTTCTTGTTTTAATTATTCATCAAACAAAATATTATGGGTTAGTACATCATCGGGGGCGGTCTTGAGGATAGACCCATCTGGGATATTACAAACGATCAATATTCCTGAAAATTATTTGGTGCGATGTATGGCCGAAGATGCCATGCATCGCATGTGGATCGGAACAGAAAGAGGACTTTTTATCTATGACTCGTTGGGGAAATTCGTTAAACATTTTGACAGGGATTCCGGGTTGCTTAATGATTTCATCTATGCATTACTCCCCACGGATGACCAGGGTTTTTTTGCAAGCACTAATTTCGGACTCTCTTTTATTTCCAAAGAGGGCAAAATAAAAAATTATACAAGAGATCTTGGATTGCAGGAGAATGAATTCAATACTCAATCCAGTGCAATGTCGCCATCAGGAAAATTATTTTTTGGCGGAATAAATGGCATCACGGCATTTTACCCTTCTGCCCTTGCGGTTGTTCGGGATTCTTCCCTAATTAATATTACGCGTCTTGTGGTGAACGATTCCCTGTATAATTCATTTGGCAGCGCGTGGAAAGGGGATTCTATTGCACTTGCCTACAATCAAAACCATCTTCAGTTCGATATTGCGGCGACCGGGCTTTTGGATCCGAATGAATATCTTTACAGGTATCGCCTGAAAAATTTTGAAGAAGCCTGGCAAACGACCAATCAGCCAACCAATATCAGGTACACCTTAAATCCCGGTACTTATCTGCTCGAAATAATTTGCAGCCCAACCCTTTTTTCTAACACCCTTTTCCATAAAAACATAACGATAATAATAAATGAACCATGGTGGAAAACATGGTGGTTTATTATTGGTGCAATATGTATTGCATCAGCGCTTATTTTTTTCATCAGTTATTATATTATATGGCAGCGATACCAGTTGAAATTGGAAAAGCTGGAAGTAAAGCAACAATTGACCAGCGAACGGGAACGTATTTCCAGAGAGCTGCATGATAATATCGGGTCACAGTTGAGTTATATCAGCAGCAACATCGATTGGTTGGTTGAAGCGCCGGAATCTTTCAGTAAGGAAGAAGAATCAAAAAGATTATCAATCGTTAATGATACAGCAAAAAATCTGGTGACCGATCTGCGCGAAACGATCTGGGCGATGAAAAAAGAGTCTATCGGACTGGATGAACTAGCAGATAAAATGAAATCATTTTTACAATCGCAATGCATTTTACAACCACAAATAGAAATGACGATCACAGAGGAAATCCGGAAAAAATACAGCTTCTCTCCAACGGAAGCCCTGAACGTTTTCCGAATTTGCCAGGAAGCGATTGTGAACAGCATTCGTCATGCCCAGGCTAGAAAAATTTTCTTCAACATTCAATCAAATACCAATGAGGATTTTTCATTTACTGTGGAAGATAATGGGAAAGGCTTTGTCCGGGAAAAACAATACAAAGATCACTATGGGCTGGAGAACATGATGCATCGTGCGGCTGAAGTCGGAGCAGATCTGCTGATCAGTTCAGAACCGGGCAAAGGCACCAAAGTCACCATCACAAAACATACACAATCCAATTGACCATCGCAGCCAAAGAAAAATAACCCAAAAGAGTTATTGTTTAATTGATCATAAAATGAAAAGCTTGCAGTTTATTTAATGAAGAAGATACCTGTTGGCATAGTAGACGATAAATCGCAAAACCGATTGCTGTTCACAGAAAGACTGAATTCTTCTGATGAAATAACCGTGGTATTAACGGCATCCGACGGAAAGGATTTCCTGGATCAAATGAAGGCGCTGAGTTTCGCCGAACATCCTGCTGTAATATTGATGGATATTGAAATGCCGGAGATGGATGGTATTACTGCGGTCCAGGCAGGAAAATTATTATACCCCCAAGTGCATTTTTTAATGCTTACTGTCTTTGATGATGATGATAAAATATTTGAAGCCATCAAAGCAGGGGCAGATGGATATTTACTAAAGAATGAAAAAATTTCATTGATCATCGATTGCATTATCCAATTGTCTGAATCCGGAAGTGCGCCCATGAGTCCGCGCATCGCAAGAAAAACGCTTGATCTTTTAATGTCCGCATCCATGCCCAAAACAGAGCAAGAAATTACAGAGAAACACGACTATGCATTGTCGGCGCGGGAAATAGAAATCTTAAAACTCACTGTTGACGGCTATGGGTATAAACAAGTCGCAGACAAATTATTTATCAGCAGCCATACCGTAAAAAAGCATATTGCCAATATCTATATTAAACTGCACGTAACATCCAAAGCACAGGCAATAAAAATTGCTACCAGGAACAAATTGATCTAAGGACCTGGATCATTAATTAAAGAAGACGACTTCCATGATTCATTCGAACCATCGATGAATCTTATCTCTATTTGCATGCAATAAATTCTCTTCTTCATTTACCAGTCCCATTTTCAAAAAAAATAATACTTATGAGTTATTGCCGTGATATCTGAGCTGAAATAATTTTAAGCCCTGAAAAATTCACAATACTAAAACCATATTTTAAAATTATTCGAAAATGAAAACGATCAAACAGCACATGCTTCTTTTATTGGTGATTGCCCTTGCTATTGGCTTTTCTTCTTGCAGTAAAAGTGGTACCGCGAAGTCAAACAAATCAACCGTTACCGTCTCTACATTTGCAGGCAGTGGTACAATGGGTTCTGCCAACGGTACCGGTACCGCCGCAAGCTTTCTCTATCCTTCCGGAATAGTCAGCAGCGGAAATGGCGCTTTGTATATCGGTGACTTTGGAAATAACCTGATTCGCACCATCAATATCAGCAGTGCCGCTGTAAATATTGTGGCCGGCACAGGAACTGCCGGTTTGATCAATGGATCTGTCACGGCAGCAGAATTCAACGGACCAGCAAACATTGCCTTGGATGCAAGCGGTGACCTGTTTATCTCAGATGAAGAAAATAATGTTATTCGTGAAATTACGAGCGCAGGCAATGTAAGCACGGTTGCCGGCGCCGGCATAGCCGGGTACCAGGATGGTGCTGCGGGTACGGCGGAATTCAACTTTCCCGAAGGCATCGTCGTTGATGCTAACGGTGATCTATATGTGGCCGACGGGCATAATAGCGTCATTCGCAAGATCACCATGTCAACCGGGATGGTAAGCACCTATGCAGGCATCGCAGGCACGACCGGTTTTGCAAATGGTGCGGCGAGCAGCGCCACTTTCAATGAGCCCTACGGGTTAGCATTGGATAATAGCGGAAATCTTTATGTCACAGACATTCTAAATAATAGTATCCGCAAGATCACGGTATCCACAAACACGGTAAGTACTTATGCCGGTACCGGAACCAAAGGTTTCAGTAATGGAACTGCAGCGACCGCCACTTTTTATTACCCGCTGGGTTGTGTATTAGATTCACAGGGCAACTTATATGTGAGTGACACCTACAATAATGTTATCCGTAAAGTTTCAACAAGCGGGAACGTTACCACTTTTGCAGGGACCGGAGCACAGGGCTCAGCAGATGGTGACGCCGCCTCTGCAACGTTTAATTTTCCAATTGGCATATCGGTTTATGGAAACGCCGTTTTCGTAGCAGATACCCACAATAATGTAATTCGTAAAATCACCATCGGTCAGTGATCTGATAAAATTTTTATTATAGATCCTTGATGGCAAGATCGCAATAATAAATGGTTCATAAGCACCAAATGGAGAAGCCCGCTGTTTAGCGGGCTTTATCGTTTCATAAGATCAATGAAATGACCAGTCGGGAATAAAAGCGAAAATCAGTTTCTCCCCCAATGACCATTAATAATATCTTCCGATCAAATGATTATCAATGATCGTCTTTTTCAGTTCCGCAGCATCAACAGCGCCATCTTTTGCATAAACAATTTTTCCCCCCGGTTCAACCAGCATGGTATAAGGCAGCGCGCCCTTCCAATTCGGATCAATGGCTTCAATCAATTTATATTTATCATCGATGGTAAAAAGATAATTTTTGTTTGATGCTTCCTGTTTTTTTAAGAACTCCAATACTTTATCTTTTTTCTCCATCACATCAGCACTCACGCTGATGAATTCAAAATCCCTGTCGCGATACATTCTGTGTATGGTCACCAGATCCGGGAACTCAGTAACACAAGGACCGCACCAGGTCGCCCACACATTGATCAACCGCAATTTGTCCGAATTATTCTTCATCAACTCTTTCAAACCAGCTTCATCAAGGGTGTCAATTTTCACCGGTTCTTTCGCCCATTGTTCCTGCGCTTTTTCAATCCAGTTTCTTTTTTCCTTCCATTTGATGGAGCATCCAAAGACTTTTGTCGTCTTCACTTCAACTTCTTTATTATTCAGCAACGCCTCGATCGCATTTCGCGCATCAAAAACATGCGGCGTCTTTGCATGGCGATCCTCATCATCAATCCTTCCCTGGTAACGAAGTTTTCTTTGCTTGTCAAATATAAAAATGTGGGGCGTGGCCACCGGACCATAAGCTTTTGAGATCTTTTCCGTTTCCCCGTCATACAAATAGGGAAAATTAAATCCCCTTTCTTTAGCCCTTATCTTCATTTCATCAAAGGAATCGCCGATATCGCTAAAATCCAGTTCATCCGGTCTCAGGGATTGCGGATCATTTGGATTTATCGCTACCAGTCCAAGACCTTTGCTTTTGTAATCATCGACAAGTTTTATTATTCGCTCTTCATAGGACTGCGCTGTCGGGCAATGATTGCAGGTAAAAACGATGGCGAGAACCTTCGCTTCCTTGAAAGAAGAAAGACCATATGTTTTCCCGTCAACACCAGGTAAAGAAAAATCAGGAGCGCTCGCCCCTATCGATAATGTAGGATAATCATCGGAACCTGGTTCGCCCATTTTAAAGTGAAATAGTGTCAGCAGATTGGCGATCAAAACGAACTTGAAAAAGGCCATAGAACAGAGTTTATGAAAAGTTACACATTTTTAAGAAGTGGCGACTCATGAAATTTCATTTGCATTTTTTTAAATTGAAGGCTCTTTATCCTAAACAATTAGGATCAGATCAGAAATTTATTTCGTCATCATTTAAGAATCCTCCGATGAAATCATTTATTCGCCCGACAAAAAAAATAGTTCCGTCAATTGTCGTTTCTCATCTTGGAGATACCCTAATTTTATAGGACAAACCTACAATTATGGAATTCGATAATGACCGTAAAATTCGTCCCACCTACAAAACAGAAATTTATTTTTGGATCGTGTTCATATTATTGAATCCGATGGTGAACATGATCACTTTCTTTTGGTTCGACTCGGTTTTTCTTATCGCATTATTATTCATCCATGTGATTGCATTCCCATTCTATATTTTGTACGCACGCATTATCATTCCAAAATTTCTTTTTTCAAAGAAGCAGATCAGTTTCATACTTTTTACAACAGGCTTTTTCATTTTTATGTTATTGCTGGTAACAAGTACCAATGCATTCATTTCACTGTTCTCTTTAAAACTTCCCGAGCGTTTTTATTTATCCTATTCCCTCAGGTCATTTGTCCGCGATGGACTATGGATCTTCATCAATATGTTTTTGTGCGTCATGGTCGCTTTCCTGAAAAAATCCTTTGATGAACAGGAACTGGTCAGCAATCTTCAAAAAGACAATACCCTGTTCCGGCTGAAATATCTACAGTCCCAGTTGAATCCACATTTTCTTTTTAATACACTAAACAGCATTTATTCCCTCAGTTTACAAAAGTCAGATCAGGCGCCGGATGTGATCATCAAACTTGCCGACATCATGCGCTATCTTATTTATGAATGCAATGAATCCAAAATATTATTAGACAAAGAAATCGCCTTCATCCAAAATTATATTGAGATTGAAAAAATAAGATACAAAGCAGATGTTCGCTTTACGGTTGAAGGAGACACAAAGAATATCATGATAGAGCCTTTTCTTTTTATTTCTTTTATTGAAAATGGCTTCAAACATGCCATGAATGATGCCAGTGAAAATCCATTTATTTATATCACCATTAAAATAAGAGAAAAACAAATTGTGTTGAACGTGGTCAATAACACCAACCTCGATCTGGAGACGCAGGCAAAACGGATCAACGGTACAGGGATGAGGAACAGCAAAAGCCTGCTGGAGATCTTATACCCGGAATCACATGCCCTCAATATCATCCAAACTGACGTTCAGCCAAAACAAAAAAGCGGCTTGAGACTAAAAAATGCCAAAGAAAGGCTGATGATGTTCTACCCCGATGCACATACCCTTGACGTAATTTTGAATAATAATGCATTCACTGTTTCATTGGTTGTAAATCCGGGCGCGCAATGATAAAATGTATTATAGTAGAAGATGAAAAACTGGCGCAACAGGTTATTCAAAATCATTTGCAAAAAATTCCAGGATTTGAGATTGTAGCAATATGTAATAATGCGACAGAAGCATCTTGGGCGCTAAAAAAAAATGATGTTGATCTTATTTTTCTTGACATACAATTACCGGGGATCACCGGGCTTAATTTCTTACGATCCCTGCCAAACCCGCCCCTCGTAATACTGACAACCGCCTATGCAGAATACGCACTGGAGAGTTATGAATTCAGCGTGATAGATTATCTGCTAAAACCCATATCTTTTGAACGTTTCCATAAGGCGATCAATAAAATAACAGACGGACGCCTGTTCTCCCAGCTTGCCGTTGAAAAAGAAAATATACTGGCAGATCATATTTTCATCAAATCCAGTAATAAGTTCTTTAAAGTAAATTTTTCAGAGATCGTTTTTATCGAAGCAATGAAAGATTATCTGAAGATCCATACCAACGATTATAGACTGGTGACCCTGCAAACGATGAGCGAAATGGAAAGGATCTTACCGCAAAAACAATTTTTGCGTGTTCACAAATCTTTTATTGTGGCGGTCTCCCATATTAGAACGGTTTACGGAAACAGCATTGAAATGGAAAAGGAGACCATCCCCATTGGCATCAGTTATAAAAATGCGGTGATGAATTTTATTTCAGGAAAATAATCTTATCTCGACCAAAATTATTTGATCGACCAAAGAAAAAGAAGACAGGATTATTAGCTAATGGAAACTTCCTGGCTACGCAAGAATTTGCTCAGCAATTTTAACTGGAGTGTCGTACACATAATACCATTCATCTGGTATTGAATAATCTTCTTAAGACTGTTATTTATTACCGGCTGCCGCAAAATTTTACGATACAATTTTATTATCGGATATTCTACTTTGCTGCAAATATTCAAAGTCTCTTTTTGAATATTGAACGTTTTAGTGTCTGCATTATTCATAGTTTCGTCATGGTGACTATCCCAGTCAATATCATTAAATTCTCCACCCAGGCTGCGAATCTGAGAATGCAACTCGCGCGCATACTGAACATTTAATTGTTCAAGATTAATGATCGTTTTGCGCAATTGCTCATTGCCAATTTTACGGGCAAGATCCTCACATTTTTTCTTTCCCTCCAATAATGCAGCACACAATTCGTGTAAAGTGGTAATGGCAACTGAAACAGTTTGATATTTTAAAGCCTTCATAAAACAGATTTTGTGATCAAAGAATAGTAAGTGAATAAACAAGCGCATCATTAATACAACAACTGTTATACCAAGATCTCCTGGTCATTTATCATTACAGTTAAAAAATAATTAATAATGAATGATTTATGATTTCATGCAGAAAGTCCGATCCGGGTAATTAATCATCCTTACAGTAAAACAATAAATGCATTCAGATAACATTTGCATTAACAATTCGTTTACATTCAATGGAAGCCAATGTACGTTTGCATTAGCGGAGATTCACCGAATATTCAGGAGCAAAACCGGGAGGCATTATAAATTGTAGAAAACTTTTCTTATTTTGTTACGAAATAACCCTAAACCATTGTAAATGAAATTATTTCTGCTTTATATTGATCCGGGAAGCGGTAGCTATCTTGTTCAAATGATCATCGCCGGCGTATTGGCCGGGCTTTTTTACTTCAAAAACTTATGGTTTAAGGTTAGATCTTTTTTCGTAAAAGCCAAAAAAGATGAATCAGCGGAAAATGATATGCAGAACCCCTGATCATTTAAAATCTGCCTTGTTGCAATTACACCTTTGAAAATAATTAGGTACCAGAAGGAACATCCGAATAAATCTTGTTTAAATCTTAATGCGATGTTTTTTAACTAATTTCTATGCAAGTCTTAAAAAAAACAGCAATTGTAGCTGTGTTGTTGCTACCTGCTTTTTTTCTGTTGCACAATTATAACGAGCTGTTCGGGTTTATTAAAATAAGCCAGTTATTGGTTTATGGAGCCATTATTTACACCCCGGTTTTTATTTGCTTGCTGACCATGTATTTGACCAGGAAATGGAACATAAAATCTTCGCTCATTCTTTTCTCCATTTTATTTTTACTCCTGCTTTTTGGACCGATCAATAATTACGCACGCCATATTACTCATTCTGGAATTTTTGGCAGCCGTTATACAATATTGATCATCTGCATTATTCTGCTCATGTTAATAATCCGGAAAATTATTAAGTCCAAAACGATATCCTCCCAGACCGTTTTTTTTGTGAACCTCGCGGTCGTCTGCCTGATTACCACCGAAGTAGTAATGGTTTTTTTAAATGCACAGGAGTTAAAAAGAACAAAAAACCTCATCTATCCTGATAAAACCTTATCACAACAATTTGTTTCTCCTAATTTGCCCGACAGCGCAAAGCCCGATATCTATTTCTTTGTCTTCGATGAATACACCAATAACGAAACACTACAAAAATTATGGAATTATAATAACGATACCATCACCAACTGGCTTTTGTCAAGCGGATTTCATTTGCCGGCGAAACCAAGTGCCAATTATAGCTTCACGATTTATTCGGTGAGTTCTACATTTAATATGAATTATATTGATCCGAAAAAAGGATCGGATGGGACTATCCCGCTGAATGTACTACAGGCCAATGAATCATTGAGCGATAATGAAACATTCAACATTTTGAAAAAAGAAAATTATGATATTCATTTTCTGGCACCTTTTGATAATAAGATCGAAACTACACCCACTCATTTTTTCGATTATATAAGCAATAAACAGATACAGGCACAAACACTACCCGGTGTTTTTGCTGAAAGTGAATTGTGGTCCTCGATCGCTGCAAAATTTTTTAACGGTGAAGATAAAAGTTCCCTCTATGCCAAAAGCCTGCAGGAAAAATATCAAATAATAAGATCCACTGTTGAAAAAATTAAAAGTACAACCGACTCCAACGTGAACAGAAAACCTCATTTTGTATACGGACATTTAATGGTGCCCCATGAGCCACATATGTTTGATAAAGCCGGAAAATTCTTAACCTACGATGAATATTTAAAGTCGAACGCATTCAACACCTACACACCTCAAATAACTTACGGTAACAGTCTGATGAAAGAAATCGTTTCTTACATCAAGCAACACAATAAACGAAACACCATTATTATCATCGAAGGCGATCACGGGTTCAGGGGATTTATTGAAGATGGCATTGACTGGTTTAACCGAACACCCGATTCTCTAAAACGCTATTTCCTGCCAAACTTTAATGCGGTATATTTTCCGGACGGTAATTATTCAAAGATTTACGATCACATCAGTCCCATCAATACATTCCGGGTCCTATTTGACCAGTTTTTTCATCAGAATTTTCCAATGCTTAAAGACACCGGCACAGTAGTAAAAGATACCATCTACTAAAAACAGGTGCGCAATCCACTATTGATCTTTTTTTATCTTGGCCGCCATCTTCACCAATGAGTCATAAGTAAATACCTTATCGCCAATACTCATCACTCTTTGTTTGCTATCCACAAAAGAACTCCGATCGATACACTTTGCAGAATCCTGTAAAGGGAAATGTATATCACACATATCGGTAATCGTATGCAGAACATCTTCAGCTCCGATCTTATTATTCTTATGATCCAGCAGCATCGATATTTTTTGGGGAGATGCGTTTTTTACGGAATCATTATACCAAATAAAAAAAGGAACGTGAGCGCCATACATGGTTGCTTCAAAATCGCCATGCAAAAACCGGTGATTGGCATCATCAAACAAATCTTCACCGTGATCAGAAATAAAATACACCATTGAATGGGCTCGCTGATGATCTACCACCCTGTAGATACTGTCAAGGGTTGCATCATTGAACAATATGCAATTATCATAAGTATTGATCAGAACCTGTTTTTGTGAAAAATCACTCGGCCTTGCAAATACTGTTTTCTCTGAAGGTTTATAAACATCATAGTTTATCGGATAACGTTCTTTATAATCCCAATGACTTCCCATGGTGTGCATCACGATGAATTTCTTATCACCCGGTTCATTCAATACCTTTCGTAAAGTAGAAATCAGTTGCATATCCGTATTATCCAGGGTTACATTTTCTTCAGGTGAAATAACAAGGCGATAAACGTAATCCGCTTCTTCCTCATGCATTTTTATATGCCCCCTGTCTATCTGGTCGGTGATCCAATAGGTAGTAAACCCGGACTCTTTAAATGCACTGATGATACCTTTTTGCCTATAATGATCATCAAAATCATCAGGACCGACATTAGTGATGATCTGCGGTACCGCATATTCTGTTTCGCATGCCCCGGCAACCGTGTTTGGGAAAGAGATCAGGTTCTCCCGTTTATCAATATGTGGAGATGTGTTTCTTTCATAACCATTGATGTGCCAGTGATCCGCCCTCGATGTTTCTCCAATTACCAGAACATATACCTGCTTTTTTGCATTATTCACCGTTTGTTTCGCATTGAATCTGAAATCATCTCTTTCCTGTTTGGTGTCCTTTATCAACCGGAAATCCTGGTAAACCGATTTGGCGCAATAAGCAACCGAAAACGGAAATGTGGTATATATATTCCCCCGTAAGCGCTCAGGATAACTGTTCTTAAGCCTGATATAATCCTGTTGAAAAAAAGGCAGTATCAGAAAAACAACCAAACTGCAACCGCTTATCAGTAATCCCAGTCTGGCAGAGATTTTAGACGGCGTTTTCTTTACCAGAAATAGATAAACTGCAATGGACAAAAAAAACACAATTACCACCGGGATGATATACTGGTGAAGCAATTCGAGCGCCTCTCTTTTTGTGGTGTTGACAATCGATAATACAAGGCTGGTCGTAACCGGCAAATGAAAAAAGATTATTCCGCAAATGGAAAAAGGAACAAGCAGCATGACCGGGAATAATAACCAGGCATATAATTTAAGCCGGTTTCGAAATAAATAGACCGGGATGAGAAAAGCACAAAAACAAGTGGTGATCCTCATGGTTGCTTCGAAAAATTCAGCATCAAAAAGAAAATACAAAAAGTCGGAAGCAGCTATCAGGAAAATGATCAATAAAAAATAAATCAGCGCAGTTTTTGTTCGTTTTGAATGCAGATTCATAGCAACACAAGTAACGACTTTTATTATAAATAATTGCCGTTTTTTCCAATTTAACAACTCAATTTTAATTAATATCCCGAAAGGGTCAATTCTCTGATAATTGGCATGCAGCTTAACTAAAATTCAATTTTCCTGTGCTAAATCCAAATAAAATACCGGGGAATTCGTTATGGGAACAGCATCGCGGATGATCGCTTTCAAAGCGGATTGAAACAATTATTCCGGCTTTGCTTATCTTGATCCTTATATAAATTTTAAACCATTTCTTTAATGAAACTATTCTTACTTTACATCGATCCGGGGAGCGGCAGCTATCTTGTGCAGATGATCATCGCAGGCGTTCTAGCCGGATTGTTTTATTTCAAGAATCTGTGGTTTAAAATAAAATCTTTCTTTAGCAAACCAAAAAAAGACGATTCCTCAGAGAACGACAATGTAAATGGCTGATTATTTTCAACACCCCGCTTCCTTTAAAGATCCATCTGGCTTTGTATTCCGTGCAAACGATAAATTCTACAGGCAGGTGAACCAATCCTATGCCGATGATTACCATTTATTGATGTCATCCGGACTCTATAAGATCCTTACCGATAAAAAATTATTGGTACCTCATTCAGAAGTGAACGAGAATTTTACCCAATCCAAAGATTGGTACAAAACATTATTACCCGAGCAGCTTTCATTTATAAGCTATCCTTATGAATGGAGTTTTGATGAATTGAAGGATGCAGCCTTACTGACCCTGCGGGTAATGAAAATTGCCGTAAATCATGGAATGATCCTCAAAGACGCAACTTCATTTAATATCCAGTTCTACCAGGGCAAACCCATTTTTATCGATACGCTTTCTTTCGAAAAATATGATGCTTCAAAACCATGGATAGCTTATCGCCAGTTTTGCGAATGTTTTTTATTTCCGCTCCTCATTGAACATTACCGGCAAATTGATGTGCAAAAATTACTTTCTGTTTATCTTGAAGGAATTCCCGCACAGACAACAGCAAAATTATTACCACGCAAAAGCAAGTTCAAACTGAATATATGGCTCCATGTTTTTTTGCAAAGCAAAGTGGGCGCAAATAACAATAAGCCTTCAAACAGGACCATCAGCTTCAGCAAAGAAAAATTGTTGCGATTACTCGATAGTCTGGAAAGCACCATCAAGCCACTGCGCATCGTTACTTCCGTGCAAACAACATGGAATAACTATTATGATGAAACGATCCTGAGCAAAGATTATCTCGATGCGAAAGAAAAAATATTCCGCGATTTTATCAATGATATTAACAATGGTCGCGTGATGGACGTTGGATGTAACGATGGATATTTCTCAAAGATCCTTGCAGAAAAAAACAACAATGTCATCGCCGTTGATTTCGATAGCCAGTGCATCAACAGGTTATATGTTTCCGCAAAAAGCAATAATATAACCAGTATTTTACCATTTTGCATTGACCTTACCAACCCCTCTCCTGCTGTGGGTTTCAACCATTCAGAAAGACAGTCTTTTGCAGAAAGGGCAAAAGCAGAAACGGTTACTGCATTAGCGCTCATCCATCATCTGGTACTCAGCAAAAATGTTCCCTTGCCGGATGTTGCCAATATGTTAGCCGGTCTGACAAAAAAATATCTCGTCATAGAATTTGTTCCGTTAAGTGATGAAAAATCGCAACAACTCATCGCCAACAAAACAAATTATCATACCCCTTACGATCCGCCGGCATTTGAAAAATACTTTAGTCAATATTTTGAAATAGAAAGACAACAGGTGATCCCTACAACAGACCGGATATTATACCGAATGAAGAAAAAATGACGAAGGAGCATCAAGGAAATTGATCTGCTCTATTTGCCAATGATGGGCGACGCTTCCGATATATTCCCCAGCCATTTGAAAACTATTGATCTTCCAGTCCTGATCCGAATGGAGAACATTTGTTTCCAAATGATGATCCCCATGCAGACTGGGAATAAGATGCAGGTCATCATCAATACCTTTTGCCGTAGCTTTTAACAATGCTTCTTTCCTTGTCCATAATAAATAAAAATCCTGCTGAGGCTGTTTTGAACGCTGAACAAATTCCTTTTCTTCAGTATTAAAATTGGTTGCGAGAATTTCCTGATAAGAAAAACCATGATCCATCTTCTCCACATCGACGCCGATCTCCGTTTTTGCAATAGCGATCAAAATGCATGCGCCGGAATGCGCAACATTAAAATGCAAATCACCTTTTTGGTGATGCTGCAATATTGGTTTTTTATTCAACCCGGTAATCAATTTAATTTTCGCCGGCGATTGATTTAAATATTTCGCCAATATAAATTTTAATATTCCTTTTGAGATAATAAATCGTTGCCGGTCATTTTCCTGGTGATAGCGATCGGCTCGCTCCATTTCATCTTTTGATAGAATTTTATCAAAATGATTGAACATCCAAAGATCTGGTGATAATGTCGCGCGCCATATATCTATAGTGAAGTCCGATAAAGAGGAAACTGCATGTTCTTTTTTCCAAAAAATATTTTCAATGTTATTGCAAAGAACAGCAGGCATATTTAAACTGCTTTTAATTCTGTTTGGTCCCGCAATGCGTTCTTAAGAAATTCTTTTTGTGATGTGCGCTCGTCAAGCACTTTTTGCAGAATACGGGCAAAGGCTTTGTCGTAAGGGGGATACAAGAATGTTTTGTGATCGCCGGGAGTTATATGCGTTGAAATTCCTTTTTTGGCAAAAGGTTTCCAGCCAAGATATTCCATATCATCAAGATAATATAGTCGCGTCTTTACTTTGAACAGATCAATTAGTCCATCATATGGTGTCATTTTATAATTGCGATACGCATAATCATATCGTTCTGCCAGTTTATCATCATTCCCTTTTTCTTCATTCGGGTTTTCTTTTTTCATGGGTCCGAAAAGCTTTTTAAACTTTCGTCCAAAAAACTCGGCCTGGTAGGAGAATGTTGGTCCCGGATTTCTAAAGAATGAACGCAGAATGAATATCATCTTCGGAACCTGACGACTGATCTTTTTCCTGATCTTAACCACTCTTTCGTCAAAATAATCAGAGTTGTCTGCATTGGTGTCGAACATGGCCAGCATTTTGATCTCTTTTCCCAAAGCCTTCAGTTGCTTGGCCATTTCAAAAGCGATAATGCCCCCAAAAGAATATCCTGCCAGTGCAAATGAATCGCCCGGATTGCGTGCCAATATCTCAGAAATATAATGCGCAGCGATGTCTTCCATTTTATCAAAGGATTCATCTGCACTTTTTAATCCCCGCGCTTGTAAAGCATAAACCGGTTGATCCTCATCCATATTTTTTGCAAGTGTATTGAATAACAACACATTCATTCCAAATCCATGAACAATGTAAATGGGCATTTTATTGCCGCTCGGTTTAACAGGAACCAATGAATCCCAGGTAATGGATTTTTCATCTTTCTCAACAAGCAAGGATAATTTTTCGATAGTAGGCGCTTCGAGCAAACTGGCGAGCGGCATGCGCCTGCCGGTTTCTTTTTCCAGGCGCGTCATTGCCTGTACAGCAATCAGGGAATGCCCTCCCAATTCAAAAAAATCATCATTGACACCGACTTGTTTTAAATTCAACACATCCGCCCAAATGTTCGCAATTATTTTTTCTGTTTCAGTTCGCGGAGCAACATATTTTCTTTCTCCGCCTTCTGAGACCTGCGTTGGTTTTGGTAACGCATTTCTGTCGATTTTTCCATTGGGGGTCAAGGGAAGTTTTTCCAACAATATGAAATCTGCAGGGATCATATAATCCGGCACCAATTCCTTCAGTGCTTTTTTCCATTTATTGAACTGCTCCAATTGCAATTTCGGATCCCCCATCAGTTTTTGGGTATGATCACCAACAATATAAGCATACAGCCTTTCATTCCATGCAAGAACAACAGCCTCTTTGATGCCGCTCTGATTAATAAGCCCCTGCTCTATCTCTCCCAATTCAATTCTATAACCCCGGATTTTTACCTGGTGATCTATTCTGCCCAGACATTGGATTTCTCCATTCTCCAAGAATTTTCCCAGATCACCGGTGCGATACATTTTTTCTCCTGCCTTATCAGAAAATGAATTATTGAGAAATCTTTCGCGCGTAAGTTCATCGCGATTCAAATAACCCCTTGCAACACCATCACCCGCAATAAATATTTCTCCTATCGCAGCCTCCGGAAGCGCATTCAGATCCTCATCAAGAATATAAACCTGCGTATTGTCAATCGGCCTTCCGATGGTGATGATCTCATCATCAGCCTTGATCTGTTTTAGCGTTGACCAAATGGTGGTCTCTGTTGGTCCATACATATTCCAAAAAGAACTGCATCGGACAATCAATTTATCTGCAATATCTTTTGGTAATCCCTCACCCCCACATAAAATTTTCAGATCAAATTTTTTCTGCCAGTCTGCATTCAGCATCATTCGCCAAGTTGAGGGAGTTGCCTGCATCACCGTGATATTGTCATCTTCTATCACTTCTAGCAATTGACGCCCGTCTTTGGCTGTCTCTGCATCAGCAATTATTAATTCTGCTCCACTTATTAAAGGCAGGTATAGTTCGAGCCCGGCGATATCAAAAGAAATAGTAGTGATCGCAAGCAGTTTATCCTCGGCTTTTATCCCGGGCGCTTTTTGCATGCTCAATAGAAAATTAACCAGGCTGTGATGTTCGATCTGCACCCCTTTGGGATTTCCTGTCGAGCCGGATGTGTACAAGATGTAAGCAAGATCCTTTCCGTTGAGAGAAACCTTTACCTCCTGGTTTGAAATGGAATTTGTTTTTTTCCAAACATCCTCGATGAGTATTTCTTTTGTTTTTGCATGAAAACGTCCCTTATATTTTTGAGATGTCAATAAGATCTTGGTAGAAGAATCATTGAGCATGAACTCAATTCTTTTTTGCGGAAACCCCGGATCCATTGGAATATACGCCGCACCTGATTTCATTATGGCCAATAATGAAATCAACATTTCCAGCGATCTGTCAACAGCAAGTCCGATGACATCTCCCCGTTGAATATTGTTCTCCAATAATACCAGGGCAACCTTATTGGTGATGTCCTCCAGTTCCTGGTAGGTAATGCTGCGATCGCCAAAGCGGGCAGCAATCTTTTTTGGAAATTTTTTTACCGTTTCACTGATAATATCGGTCAATGATTTTTCTTTGGGATAATCAACTTCCGTATCATTCCATTTTTTGAGTTTGGCGCCCAATTCATTTTGAGTACGCCGCGGAATATCCTTTACATGAACCTGCGGATTTTGAACGATCGCTTCCAACAAGAATTCAAAATCATCCATCATCCTTTTTATTGAGGATGGTTTGAATAATTGGGTGTTGTATGACCATTCCAGCGTGAGCGCTTGCTCCGAACCGCTTGCATTCAGAAATATTTCAAAATTCTCATACTCGCGCGGATTATAGACCAGTTTGTGTCGCAATTCATAAAAGCCCACTCCGTCATCCAAACCCATATCGATATTAAATATCACCGGGACCAGCGGCATGCGCGATGGATCACGTTGAATATTGAGTTTCTTTAATAGACTTCCGAATGTGAATTGCTGATGATCGTAGTCATTGAGCACTTTTGATTTCCTTTGCTTCAGATATTCAATAAAGGACTGTTCCCCTTCATGATAACTTCTTAATGGAAGAAGGTTCACGCAATGACCGACCAATGCATAATGACCGGTTGCGGATTGCCCGGCAGTGGGCAGCCCGATCACAATATCATTCTGAGATGTCAGCCGGTACATGAAAACTTCAAATGCAGTAAGCAATGTGGTGACAAAACTGCAACCGGCCTTCGCCCCTATTTTTTTTACTGCATTAACCAATTCGACATTTAACTGATAATCGTCGCGCTGACTTTTATAGGTTCTTAATGGAGGGCGGGGAAAATCTGTTGGCACATTTAGTACGGGGACATTATGTTTATATTCATCGACCCAATACTGTTCCGTTTTTTTGTACTCCGGCGTCTCAGAAAATTTCAAATACTCACTGGCATATTCACTGAATTGAAATGCCTGGGGTAAATTGGGAGTTTCTTTTTTTGCATAAGCAGAATAGATCTTACTAAGATCCTGTAACAAAATACCCAGGGACCATCCATCGCATACGATATGATGCGCCGTGATTTTTAGATAATGTTCTTTTTCAGATAATTTGAATAATGCGATCCTGAATAACGGCCCATTTAAAAGATCAAAACAAGTGGATGCATCATTTTTTGAAAAAGCATTAATGAAGGCTTGCTGATCGCTCTCATTCTTTGAAGAAAGATCTTCAAAAGTGAGATTCACCGGTAATTCCTTGTAAATGCATATCTGTTTCCCATCGCCACTGAATGAAGAACGCAATGCCTCATGACGATTAACAATATCCTGCAATGCTGATTCCATCGCCTGCTGGTAAAAAGTTCCTGACAAGCGAAGCGAAACAGATTCGTTGTACGCACGGTTAGCATCTTCGCCACCTATTGCACAGGAAACCCAAATCTCCAATTGTGATTCTGTGGCGGGGGCGAGCTTGGTGATCTCGGGACCTCCGAATGGGTCGAAATCAACGGGCTGAAACACTTCTATATTTTCTTTTTTCTTCAAACGATTTTTTTTAATTCACCTGCAAATATTTTCCTGGCCGATTTGGATCCATAATGAACCATGCCGGATTGCCATCTTTGTCTTTACCCAGTTTGGCTCCGGGTACCGGTGGTGCATCCAAGGTCTTGTGCGCACCGTTTGTTGCGCCATTGGTCTTGGAAGACGGAAAAAATTCTCCCTTCACTAATTCATTCAAACTCTCTTCAAATTTTTGAACGATCATATGCACATCATCGGTCGTGTGCGCTTCGGTAAGAAAACAAGGAAATCCATCCTGAATATGAATTCCTTTGTGTCGCATTAATGTAAAGAGCAACTCGCTATAAGGAATCTCCTCTTTAAATTTTATTTTCCATAACGAACCGAACTGTGCAATATAGATCGGTAATTCCATTTTATAACAAATGGCATTGAGTGCATCAGCCATTTTCTTTGTTTTGTCACTTAATGCCTGCTGTAATGCGGGACCTTTCGCCTTCATATATTCCAGGGAAGCTTTCGCCGTGGCCAATGCCAAAGGATGGCGAACAAAAGTCCCTGCGAAATAGGTTACCCCCACTTCCGGCGTAGAGGAGTCGCCAAAACTCCAGAAGCCACCATCAAGTGCATCCATAAATTGCTTTTTACCCGCAATAATGCCGATGGAAATTCCCGCGCCAACCACTTTCCCATAGGTCCCCAGATCAGCTTTTACCCCAAATAATTCCTGCGCTCCACCCGGATGCATCCTGAATCCGGTGATCACTTCATCAAATATCAACGCGGTTCCTGACTCTTCGGTTATCTCTCTCACTTTCTTTAAAAAATCAACCGGCTGGAATTCCGGTCTGCGACTCTGAACTGGCTCAACCAGCACCGCCGCCAATTCGTGCGCACGTTCTTTGATGATCTTCAGACTTTCATCTGTGCCGTAGTCTAAAATAAGCATATTTTGAACAGCCTCCGGCATTATACCCGGTGCAGCAGGAAAGGATTTTAACTTTTTTGTCCCGCGAACGATCACTTCATCAACAATGCCATGATAGGACCCTGAAAACGCAACAATGGTTGAGCGACCGGTTACCGTCCTGGCGATACGCATCGCACCGAGCACGGCTTCCGAACCCGTGTTGCACAATGCCGCTCTGTCAGAATTCGTGAACTCGCAGATAAGTTTGCTCACATCGCCAGCCAACTCATGCTGCGGACCTACTTCATATCCTTTTTCGATTTGCTGTTTTAGAGCACTGGTAATAAAGTCAGGTTGGTATCCAAACATGTTTGAACCAAAACCATTCAGCGCATCAACATATTCATTGCCGTCAATATCCCAAAGACGAGAACCCTTCGAACGGTTCACCACCAGCGGATAAACAACTTCTTTCGTTAATGGCCGGAAGCCGGAGACCACGCGTGGATCTGCCATATATGCGCGATGCTGTTGCGTATAGGTTTTGCTGTTTTTTGTTTTTTGATTATAGTTCCTGATGAGATCATCAAGAAAGGTTTGCTGCGTTGCATTCAATTTTGTCGCCTGCTTTTCGATCTTTGCCGTTGCACCAAATGGCTTTTTTAATTCCACCATTTCTTCTGCAGATAATCCTGCCTCTGTCATTTTCTTTTCAAGTGGCGGTTTACTCGATTGTGGAGCGGGGGTGGCAACGGAATTAACCGGAGCTGCATTATTTCCCTGCAATAAGGCTACCTGCTGCGCAAGTAACTGTATCTGTTGCGTAATAAGATTGATCGCGTTGTTATTGCCAGCGACAGGTGCAGCTGAAATCTGCGCTGCAACGGGCTGCTGGGCTTGCGCTTTTTCTTTGGGAAGATTAGCATCAAGATAATCGGCAAGCAGATCCAGACTTCCATATTCTTCCGTAAGTTGTCTGAAGGTTATGGGTAGCCCAAACTCTTTTTTCAGATTCAATGCAATTTGGGTTAATAGCAATGAATCAAGCCCGATCTCAATAAAGGTCATATCCGGAGTCACGCCTTCCATTTCAATACCGGAAGCATTCTCCAATATTCCTTTCACCTGTTCAATCAATGCGTCTTTTCTCATAATATTATTTTGTGTAGATGTGTTTTCAAGATGATTATTGGCCTGTGGGTTTTGAATATCCGTTGAAATATCAAGGATCGGCTGTGCATTACCGTTAGTAACATTATTTACAACCGGGTTTACCCAATAAACATTTTTCTCGAATGCATAATTCGGTAAATGCAATTTAAGCCGTTGCTGACCTTTATAAAATGATTCCCAGTCCAACCCAATTCCATTAAGCCATAATTGGCCAACCGCTTTTAAAATAGAATAATATTCAGACTGACCTTCTGAAATATCCAGACTTGGAATGGCAACAGATATTTTCTTTGCAGCCTGCTGGCGAACCAAGGATGCAGTGACATTTTTCGGACCCATTTCCAGGATCAGTTTATTATCTTCTTCTAAAACTGTCGCCACAGCGTCAGCAAAGCGAACCGTGGAACGAAGATGGGCAGCCCAGTATGCCGGATCGGTGGCATCCGCATCTGTCAGCCATTTTCCGGTAACAGTGGATACGATCGGTAATCGGGGTAAACTCAATTTAACTTGTTTCACTATTTCTTCAAATGGTTTCACGATCGGATCCATCATGGAAGAATGAAACGCATGACTTGTTAATAGTACCCTGTTCGAAATATTTTTTTCAGAAAGCAATTTTGAAAAATCAGCGATCGAATCAATGGGTCCCGCAATTACACATGAACCAGGACTATTAATGACTGCAAGAGACAGATCATTGGTTAATAAATTTGAGATCCTTTCATAATCAGACCGAACGGCAAGCATGCTTCCACGAGGTAATGCTGCCATCATCCGCCCGCGGGTCGCGATCAATTTCAGTCCATCTCTTAAACTGAAAACGCCTGCAAAATGAGCGGCGACAAATTCACCGATGCTATGCCCGACAAATGCATTGGGCTGCAAGCCCCAACTCATCCAGAGTCTGGCAGTCGCATATTCGATCACAAAGATTGCCGGCTGCGTATAATAAGTGTTATTTATCTTTTCTTCAGCTTCTTTATCACTATTTTTTGGATATATAATATCCCGGATATCTTCATTCAGGGTTTCTTCCAGCAATGATGCACACTCGTCAACGGCATCGCGAAAGACAGGTTCATCTCGGTACAATTCAATCCCCATATTCACATATTGCGACCCCTGTCCCGGGAACATGAAAACAATCTCACTTAGATTATCTTTTAACTGTTTGGATTCTGTTGGAAGAACTGCAGATGAATTCAATATCCCGATCAACTCTTTATTATCAGCAGCAATTACAAAACGACGGAAATTAAAATCCTGGCGGGTGGTGTTTAGCGTATAGGCGATATCAGCTGTATTGACGTTTGGATCTTTTTCGACCCAGCCTGCAAGTCTTTTTGCAAAAGCTTCCCTGCTGTTTGCGGTCTTTGCCGACCAGTTTATTAATTGCCAATGCCGTGATCCTCCGGATTGCCGGGGGATATTTTCATATTCTTCCACTACAACATGCACATTTGTTCCACCCACACCGAATGAACTTACTCCCGCAATTCTCTTATTCTTCACATTCCAATCCCGGAATTTATCATTTACAAAAAATGAACTGTTCGCAAAGTCAATATTTGGATTTGGTTTTTTGAAATTGATCGAAGGCAGTAATTTTTTATTATGCAACGAAAGAACGGTCTTGATGAAACCCGCTACACCGGAAGCTGCCGTAAGATGCCCCATATTGCTTTTGACAGAGCCGATCGCACAAAATTGTTTTTTTTCCTGATTGCCAAAGGCAATATTCAGTCCTTCAATTTCAATCGGATCGCCGAGAGGGGTCGCCGTTCCATGGGTCTCCACATAACTGATGTCCGCAGCAGGAATTCCTGAATCCTGGATCGCCAAGGCAATCGCCCCAGCTTGTCCTTCTGCACTGGGCGCAGTGAAACTTCCTTTCCCGCCACCGTCATTATTAACACCGATACCTTTGATGATCGCATAGATCTTATCGCCGTCACGTTCCGCATCCTCCCTGCTTTTTAATAAAACAGCGCCAGCTCCATCGCTAAATACTGTTCCTTGCGCATCGATATCAAAAGACCGGCAATGCCCATCCCGGCTAAGCATCGCACCATCCTGGTAAATATGCCCGCTCTTAAGGGGAGAGGTAATGGCAACGCCGCCGGCGATGGCGACATCACATTTGCCACCGCGAATATTTTCAACAGCCTGCGTAATGGCCAATAAAGAAGTTGAACACGCAGAATATACACTCACTGCAGGCCCATTTAAATTTAGCTGATAAGCAGTGCGGGAAGCAACATAGTCTTTTTCGTTAAATGTCATTACCTGGAAACTTCCCATTCTTTCAACAAGCACTTTATTTGAAAGCACATTATTGAGATAATAAGAATTATTTCCCGAGCCGGCGAATATCCCAATGGAACCCGAATATCTCTGTGGAAGATAACCGGTGTTTTCCAAGAGTTCCCAAACCACTTCCAAAAATATTCTTTGTTGCGGATCCATCAACTCAGCCAATTTTGGATTGATACCAAAAAAAGCAGGATCAAATTTGTCCGCATCATCTATCAATCCGCGTGCGCTGACGTAATCAGGATCGTTCTTTATTTCAGTTGGGATAAATGGATCAAGTTCTTCTTTGGTAAAAAAAGAAATTGTTTCTTTTCCTTCTTTTAAAATATTCCATAGCTCCGCAATTGTGTTCGCGCCGGGAAAACGACCCGCCATCCCAATTACCGCAACATCGCCATTTTGATTTGATCTTGATTTTTTCTGGTTGATTTTTGATTCCGGTCTTTTTGAACCTTCAAGATGTTTTACAATTTCATGTATGGTCGGATATTGATATAATTTTGTGATAGGCAAATTGATTTTATGATGCAATTTGAGATCGGCCACTGTTTTGACAGCAAGCAAAGAATTACCGCCCAGTTCAAAAAAATTATCATTGACGCCGACTTTATCCAACTGCAATAGTGAAGCCCACAAGGACGCCATTATTTTTTCTGTCTTACCGACAGGCGCTTTGTACAGAACGGCCAATTCAGGTCTTTTGATCTCTGGTTTTGGCAATGCTTTCTTATCAATCTTTCCGCTCGTCGTTTTCGGCAATACCTCCATCCACACAAAAGCAGAAGGAATCATATAATCAGGCAGATGTTGCTCTACAGATTTTCTTAATGACGCGGTATCTTTTTTATTATCCGAAGAAACAAGATAGGCAACAAGGCGTTTTTGCCCGGGGATATCCTCCCGTGCAACAACAACAGCCTGCTGAATATTTTTTTGATGATTCAATAAGACTTCGATTTCTCCCAACTCAACCCGGTAACCGCGGATCTTTACCTGGTCATCTTTTCTTCCTAAAAATTCAATATTGCCATCAGGCATATAACGGGCATGGTCACCTGTTCTATAGATCTTTTGAAAGTTGTTATTGGCATTTTTCCAGTCAATGAATTTTTCTGCAGTTAACTCGGGGCGATTAAGATAACCATCTGCCAAACAGATCCCCGCAATACATAATTCGCCGATCTCGCCCTTGGGTAATGCATTTAAATGCTCATCGAGAATGAGCATCTCGGTATTATCAATTGCTTTACCAATAGAAGGCAAAGCCGGCCAGGAAGCAGGATCACCCTCGAGTTTTAATTCAGTGACCACATGACATTCGGTTGGCCCGTATTGATTATACAAAATTGCATCAGGTAAAGCTTTAAAGAAACCAATAACCTGCGGCGTGATCTTTAATTGCTCGCCGGCTGTCATTACTTCCTGTAATGAAGAAGGAAAGAACTGGTTTGCATCTGCAGCTTCGGTCAGGTATTGCAAAGCGACGAAAGGAACAAAAATCCTGTTTATTTTTTCTTGCTGAATAAAATTCAAAAGACTTTGCGGATCAAGACGAAGATCATCTTCTATCAATACCAGCGTTCCTCCTGTTGTTAATGTCGCAAATATTTCCTGGAAGGAAACATCAAAACTCAAAGGTGCAAACTGTAAGGTCTTGGTGCCGATGCCAGCGCTTGAATGCTTTTGTTGCCACAACAATAAATTTACCAGGGGCCGGTGCCCCATGCAAACCCCTTTTGGTTTTCCGGTTGAACCTGAGGTATAAAGAACGTAAGCAAGATGCGCATCTGGCTGTTGGTTCTTCCCAACAGTTTTATAACCATCATCCAAATTCAAAACAGACACACCAAAAGATTTGAATAATGATGATTCTTTTTTTAATGATAGACAAGAGTCAATTCCGGAGTCACTCACAATTTGTTGCAATCGATCTTCCGGATAGGTCGGATCGAGGGGTAAATAGGCTTTGCCTGATTTTAAGATGGCCAGAACGCCGATGATTGTTTCAATACTCCGCGTCGTGCTTATTCCAATGATCGAAGAAACGGGAGAATTCTTTGAAATATTCTCAGCAAGTAGGTTTGCTTGTTCATTCAACTCGTCATAGCTTATCGTCTTTTGGCCAAAACAAATAGCCACCAAATCCTTTACTTCTGAAAGCCTATGCTCAAAAAGCTCATGGATGAGGCCAATATTTTCATTATTCCCAAAAGATATCTTTTCAAATGAACTATTCATGGATAACAGGAGTAATACAAATTTAACGTTTAGGATAAGGTCATCTAGAAAACATATAAGTAGCTGATATTATTGCGCATAATGGTGAATAAGATCAAAAAAATATAATCAAATCCAATGCAATCAAAACACCACGCGCAGCAATAAAGTTCGGCAAAACCAAGCAGTTGTCAATATCTCTTAAGAATCCATTCAAAAAACTGGAATAATCAGTTGGCGAGCAATACTTTATCAATAAAACGGATGTTTCAGTAAATAACCAGACCAAACGGGCTTTTTCCGGATGGTTGAAATTACCGGAAACTGGATTTAGCTTAGTCTTGATTTTAAGAATCCAAAGCCTTTCAGATAAAGCGAAAATAAGGAGGCAAGTTTGGGATGATTGCTGTTTTTCTCCAGATAACCAATCAGCTCATTCCAATTGGAAGAATTGGAAACGCTGATCACAGTCGATAAAGAAGTTCCTGGAACTTTTGTCGTATGCCACCACCCGCAAGGCATGAACACGCTTTCCCCCGCGTGCAGTACAACACGGATCGCTTTTGCTTTTGCAAACAATGGAAATTTTTCCAGATCCGGATTGTCAACATCTTTTATTTGAGAGAAGCGGTCCTCATTAACGCGGTACAGATATGGTTCCTGATCGGGAGGATAAACGATAAATTCCTTATCGCCATAATGCTGGGTGATGAATGCATGGACGCCCAGGTCATCAACATGGAGGTATGGAAAGATTCTGCGACCGCAGAAATTGACTTCGATAAAAGATTCCCTGTTCAGTCTTTCATTGATGCGCCCAACAAAATAATTTCCGCCAAGCCAGTTGGGAAGAACATATGATGGCGTTGGTTCAACATTGTCGATCAGATCCGGGAAAACATCTTTCAGTGGTTGTTCACGCAAAAATGGCCCGGGTCTATCACTATTTTCTGTAATCGCATCAATAAATTCATCCATGCGCATCTCACCCTGATCTGTACTCACCATTTTATCTGGGTAGGTTTCTTTGAACCATTGCGGCGTCCAGTTAGAAGCTTTCCATTTTGCCGTAGCATCGGTGATAATCACCGGCTTTCGGGGGAACAAATACTTGCTTTTAAATTCTTCATAAGACAAATTGCTTCGTCTTTCTATTACTATATCATTTGTATTTGAAGTGGTGTTGTTAGGAGTTACTGAGGTTTCCATTTTGAAATTATTAGTCTTGAAGCGATTTTATATTTAGCATTTTTAATTATTCGCCATTTTGCATGTCTGTCCGGCCAACCAGGCATAGCTGTAAAATGCAATCGCTTTCATTTTACCTTCACGACTTTTAAAGTCCCATACATCTTTCATAAAATCCTTGAAATTCTTTTTATTCAATTGGTCGAAGGCCACCGAAATTGTTGGACTCAATGAATAAGCCGTATGCCAGGTTCCAAAAGGAATGAATAAAGTTTCGCCGGCATGCACGGTAAAATTGATTGGCGTTGCATTCTTATATTTCGGATATTTCTCGAAATCGGGGTTGAAGATATTGATGTCTGATTGCCAGGGGTCATTTGCTTTTGGATATAGAAATTCTTCCTGCCCGCGGGGGAAAACAGTGAATCGCTTGTCGCCGTATAACTGTGTAACCCATGCGTTCAAATGATAATAATCAAGATGCAAATAAGGGAATTTACCGCCGGGTCCGCCGATAAAAACCTCCGTCGCGCTTCCCCAATAACCGCGTTTGAACCATTTACTTTCCATCCAGTTTGGGCGCGCATAATTTAAATTCAAAGGACTTATTAACGGCAATATCTCAGGTAATTTTTCTGGAATATTAAAAATGAAAGGATATGGCGCAGGGTTACTCTCAGTGCTGGTCTCCACCAAATCCAGGATCTCAGACATGGTATAGGTCTTATCCCCTTTCTCAATCGTTCTTTCACCAAAATTTTTTCTAAACCAATCCGGGGTAAACAAGCCATTGGCCTTCCAGACCTTTGAAGCATTTTTAAAAACAACCGGAACTCCGGGGTTGTAGAAATTGTCCATGAATTCCTGGTAGGAAATATCATCTACTTTCTGAATTTCAGGTAGTGACATAGAGTTCGTTTTATTCATTAATTTAAAAAATAGAAAGCGACAATAATAATATAAAAAAACAGGAGTTCCTATTTTTTTTAAGCACTTTCACAGGCAAAAACGTTATATGCATCGTTTTATTTCTCATAATCAGAAATATCAATTCCCGCGTTCGAATTAACCAAGGAAAATCCGATTAAACCATGACCAACGTCATGTTTTGAATCAGCTTTAAGTCTTTTAAACTTACGATTTTTAGTTTAGATTTGCAGCAATGAATGTATCCGTTTTTGCGTTGTTAAGGCCTGAAAGATCAGCATTCATCATATTTACTGCTACACTATGATTAAAGAGAAAGAGCAACAAGAGACAAAAATCGCGAGAATGACCACCAGCTCGATTGACCGGCGTGAAAAGCTATCACGTAAGGAATTAATTAAGGAATACATTGAACCAGAGTTGCCGGTAATCATTACTGATGCCGTCAACAATTGGCCGGCGCTAGGTACCATAACTCCGGAATTTTTTAAAAATAAATACGGTCATTTTACCAAGGAGGTAAAAGGCGTTACCTATACTTTTGCAGAATTTATTGACCTGATGCTTTCATCAAGCGCTGAAAGACCCTGCCCCTATCCTTTCAACCTGAATATCGATAATTATTTTCCCGAGCTGCGAAAATTAATAAAGCCGGAAATAGTTTATGGCAAGATAGACCGGGTGAATCATCCGCTGATGCCTCGTTTTATGATGAATCATACTGAACCCTATGAGTTTTTTCTTGGTGGCGCGGGATCAGCTTTCCCTTTTCTGCACATCGATGAATTATACCTGCATAACCAGGCAACACAATTGTATGGTCAAAAAGATTTCATTCTTTTCTCACCAGACCAGGTAGATTATCTCTACCCGACAAATGAAAATCCAAAAGTTTCTCCGATAAATATTTTCAATCCCGATTACGATAAATATCCCCTGTTCAAAGAAGCAAGGCCTCTGCGCATAACCTTAAAAAAAGGGGAAACACTTTTATTTCCAACCGGATGGTGGCATACCACCCAAAGTTTTGTACCCAGTATTTCAGTGGGCAGAATCCAGCTTAATGGCTCTAACTGGAATAAATATCTTCATGATGAATATCGATACTGGAAAAAAAGAGCTCCGCTCAAAGCTGCCATCATACTGGCTTACGGAACAGCCTTAGGCAAAGTAATGGATTTGCAGGATGCCTTTGTTTAGCGATTATTCCTTATTCAAGATGGCTTTTGAGTTTTTAAAGAACTCGGGGTAAAACCGTGCAGCATAAATGAATGTATTGAGTACATTGACCCCCAACTCTTTTTTCAATATAATTACCTGCGCGATAAAAATAACTACATCTGCAATCAGTGTTGCATATACCGCCCCCATTATACCATCTGCTTTTATCATGAAGAAATTCAGCACCAGTTTCAAAATGGTAAACAAAATCAAAATAATAAAATTGATCTTTGGTCTCCCGATCGAATCCAGGATCGTTCCGAACAAAAGTCCAAAAGGATTGAATATACATACCATGGCAAATACCCTAACCACAGGAATTGAATCGTTATAATTGCTGCCAGCAACAATATGCACGACAAATCCCGGAAAGAGCACCAGGAAGATCAAACAGGGGATCAAAACAGCCAAAATAGTTCCGACAGATTTTTCATACAGATATTTGATGGCGTCGTGACCTTCTGCTGCAAACCTTTTTGCACTTTGCGGAAATACAATTGTACTCAATGCGGTGGTGGGAATGTCTACAAGGTTGGTGATCCTGGAGGCAACATTGAAAACACCAGCTGCATCAACAGACAATAACGCGCCTAACATCATTTGATTGATGGTATTGGCGAGAATAGAGCTGATGGAAGTGCCAAAAACAAATTTGCCATAGTTGAACAATTTCTTTACCCAATCCATATTTATCTTGAAAGAAAAGAAAAGATATTTCCTGATAAAGAAATATTCAAGCAATGCTCCCAAAAAAGCAAATATTGCCTGCACATAGATCAGTCGCATCAAAGAAAGATCGAAATGAAAAATAAAACAGGCAAGGACATAAAAAAAGAAACCACCCTGCTTGACCGCATTGGTGATCAAAATTCCGCTGAAGCTCAGATTGGCCTGTTCTATCCATTGAAACTGCGAAAGAATGCCCTGCAATAAATAAACAATATTGTACAGATAGAACATCTGCACCAATCCCGGATAATGCCAGATATCCGCAAAATAACCGGCGAGACTTACATTGATGACCATGCAAACGATCATGAGTATCCCACTTAAAAAATATGATGCAGAAAGTATATCCCGCCTTTCTTCTTCTGAACTATGCGAAAGGAATTTAATCAGCGCATTTTGAATCAAACCACTCCGCGCCATATCAAAGATGGTGGTAGTAGCCACAAATAACACCCACACGCCAAAGCTGTGCTTGTCTAAAATACGTACCAGCAAATAAAAAGAGCCAAAGCCAAACAAAAGACTCTGAACATTACTCATCAAAGTGTAAGATCCTGACTTGAACCAGTAATTTCGGTTTGCTGACTGCATAATTGATTTGGTGAAGATAATATGTGTTTTGTAAACGCCTGGCTATTATCTCGTGGCTATAAGCTCATTTGGATTAGAACGCTTTACCAGAACAATTATTTGCTTTTTTCAGAGACAATTTTTGAAAGAATAATCATATGGTTTTTGAAAAATGATGACTGCTCAAGGTGAATCCATTATTAAGATACAAACGATGTGCATCGAGACGCTGATAACCGGAATCAAGCGTTATTGTTTTAAACCCTTTTGACCTTGCATAATCAGTTACATAATCCAGCAATTCCCCGCCGTATCCGCGTCCCCGATAGGTAGACAATGTCGCCAGATCATCAATATAAATATGCTTGCCATTATACAAAAATTGCAAATAGCGAAAACCGACAGCAGCTGCGGCCTTACCGTCCTGTTCAATAAATGCCAAGACATATCCTTCCCCAAACATTTCCTGTATGGTCAAAACAAAATTATTTTTATCAAGATGTGGTCTTAGTTCAAAAAGTACATCCCAGCATTTTAAAATGTCTTCCTCCGTTTTTGCAATTTTGATTTCCATTTTATGATTGATTAATGAATGATGTATCGGACCAAAATTATAATTCTTTCCAAACCTCCTGGGCAAATAGTTCAAGCGAGGGATCTCTCGCTCCCATTAATAATAGGACGCAATCATCGGTTAAATGCGAACGGACATTGTTGATAAAATCATTTCTTTGTTCTACAAAAAATGCCGGTTTATTTAAAGCAATGAGATCATGGACCAGATCACCGGAAGAAATATTTTTTGTCGTTGTTCCACCGGCATAAAAGATCTCGCTCATCCATATCTCATCCCCGGCCCGAAGCGCGCCGGCGATCTCATGAACAAAATCATTTCGCAAAAATCGCGTCGGACCATATCCATGCGGTTGAAACCACGCGATAACCTTCGGCGCTATATGCTGACAGGCCCTGATCGATGCTGCGCATTTGGCAGGATTATGCGCATAATCATCGATCAGCAAAACCCCATGCTTCTTTCCGATCACCTGATGCCGGCGATAAATTCCCTGATAGTTTTTCAAAGATTCAGCGCAAGTCTTTAAATCAACACCCAACTGACTGGCAACAGCAGTCGCGGCAAGCGCATTTTCCATATTATGCTCGCCAAGGGTATTCAGTAAAAAATCAACATTATTTATTTTAAAAGAGATCACTAATTCGTTTTGATGAAAATCGGTAGCTATATAACCTGCCTTTGAATTTGGGTCCACAGAAAAATCGTGAAGGATGTTTTGTGAAAATTTTTTTGAAAGGGCATTGGATTGGTTTACGACAAATAATTTCCGTGTATTATTCTTAAAGATTTGAAAGATCCGCATCAGTTCATCTATCTCCTGGTGATCCTTATCAATATTCAATAATAATCCGATCTCAGGTTCATATTGAATGATCGATCCATCGCTCTCATCCGCCTCGATAACCAGTAATTCTCCATTTCCAACTTTCGCATTACCGATTTTCCCTTCATTGATAATGCTGACCAAACCGGCGCCGCTGATGACCCCTGGCTCCAGTCCGGCATATTGCAATATCTCAAATAACATGGCGCTTGTGGTGCTCTTACCGGATGTCCCACCAACGGCGATCGTCCTTTTACTTTTTGCAATCAGCGCAAGCAATTCAGAACGTTTTATGATCGGTATACCAAGTTGCTTTGCCTTTTGAACTTCCGCAACAGTATCTTCAACCGCCGTGGAAACAACAACCAGATCAGTTTCTTTGGAGATACCTTCACCGTTTTGTAAAAAACAACGTATGCCCGCTTCCGTTAATTTCTTCTTTGTATCATTATCTGCGCCGGCAGAAAAATAGCGATCCGAACCGCTCACCTTTTTTCCGACACCGGAAAGCCACTGCGCAACTGCGCTCATTCCCGTTCCGGCAATACCGATAAAAAAAATATCATTGAAATCTGCAATATCCAAAATCATGTGGGCTAATTATTCACAAATAAAAGAAATAAAAAGACGGCGATCACGAACAGAACGAAAAAACCAGGTTTGAAGTGTTGGTAGGGAATATTTATTTATGTAGATTAATTTTTAACTTAGATAATGAGAATCGTTTGAAATTGATCTTTACAAAAAGCATGAGCATAAAAGTTTTAAAAGTTGAGCTTTCCGAAATTTTATCCCTGCGAAATTTATTTTTGCAGGAAAATAATTTTCAGATCAGGTATAATGCCTGCCACGAACGGGGTTGGACGGATAGCTATATTTTAATTCATAACAATAAAAAAATCGGCTATGGATCCGTAAGAGGAAAAGAAAACCACGCTGACAGAGATTCTGTTTTTGAATTTTATATAGTTCCCCCTTACCGAAACATTGCTTCAATTGCTTTTCAAGAATTATTACATGTTTGTGCCGCAACTTTTATCGAATGCCAGAGCAATGATTTTTTACTGACATCATTATTGTATCAATTTGGAGAAAATATAAATGCAGAGGTGATCTTATTTGGCGATAATACAAAGACCTTGCTCAAGAGTGAAAATGTCATTTTCAGAAAAGCAAAGGATGATGACATTATGTTTGAACATAAAGCAGAACCGGAGGGTGATTATGTTTTAGCAATGAATAATGAAATTATAGCAAGCGGTGGCTTTCTTCTTCATTACAATAAGCCATTTGCAGATCTGTACATGGAAGTAAAAGAAGATCATCGCAAAAAAGGGTATGGCAGTTTTTTGATCCAGGAAATCAAGAATGAATGTTACATCGCGGGAAGAGTGCCGGCCGCCCGTTGTAATATTGACAACGTAGCATCGAGATCGACACTTTTAAAAGCAGGATTGAGCATTGCGGGTTACCTGCTTTTAGGAAAAGTAAGGGCCTGATAAATGTTCCTTGCAAAAAATAATTTATTTTTCCATTATAAAATCTTCATCAAAAAAATTCGATATGAAAAAGACCAATATCATCTTTTGGGTTGTTACCACCTTGTTCCTCGCGTTCACGCTTTTTTCTGCGACTACCGAAATAATGAACGGGCCCGATGCAAGAAAGATCATAGACCATTTGAGATTCCCGGATTATATTAATCCATTCATCGGCGTAATGAAAATATTTGGACTGATCGCCATTCTTGTTCCGGGATTCCCAAGAATTAAAGAATGGGCATATGCAGGATTCTTTTTTGATCTTATCGCCGCCACTTATGCTCAAATTGCCACCGATGGCTTCATGCCACAAATCGCATTTATGCTGGTCTTCTTTGCCTTTCTCTTTATTTCCTATATCTATTATCATAAAAGAGTGAATAATTCCCGGTCGGGGGTATTGTAATTGCCCGGGGATTGGGAGTAATTAATGCCTTAACCGATTGCTATTTAATATTATATAAAAAAATAACCAGAAGCTGTTGCAAATCTTGAAGTCAACGATTATCTTGTGGCAGTATTTGATTCTTACATAAGGTCTATTCCTCTTGAAATACCCATGATTTAGTTCGTAGTATTTCATTTGCAAAATAGACTCTATGATACACACAAAAGAACTCCGCTTCGGAAACAAAGTACAAACTCGCCAGGGCGAGATCATCAGCATCCAGCAAATACTCAGCAACACTATTGTCTGCGAAACACAGATTGAAGTAAATTCAGAAGCCCTTGCATTAAGCGGCCCTTCTTCGGAAACAGAATATATGTTCGAATTGAATGAAGTCGTCAGAGAATTCGATGCGGATGAGATTTACCCGATCGCTTTAACTCCGGAAATATTAAAACAATGTGGATTCAGAAACTTCGTACGCGAAGAATGGATCATTAGTGTTGGGAATAGTCATATTGACTTTGTATACGTTGATAATGTATTAAAATTAAGATGCCCCGCTCCTTCACTTTCTAATATCAGATACCTGCACCAATTGCAAAACCTGCTTTTTGCAATAACAAGCCAGGAGTTGGAAGTTGAATTGGAAAGAGCATAAAAAACAAAACACATACTAAAAGTTTTTATTTTCTTTCGGGATTATTAGGATCTGTTGATATACTATTTACCAACAATTCCCAAAATCGTGTAAGATCATTTTCTCTCACCTATTCTTTCCCATCGAACCTGTGCGCAGGTATTTTTTGTGGCTATAGCAAAAATATAGTTACCACAGTCCCATTACCGTTAGACTCTTTTACATTTCAGCTGCAATGCTGATATTGGCGCCTGGAAAAAATACCAGCAGCCAGCCTCATTTTTTTGGGCGCAATTGCGCCGTCAATCCCGTTTTTTGAGCGCCTGCACATAATATCAATCATATCTATCAATGACGTAAATCATGGTTCGCATAAGAACCAGCCTATAATTTTACTACCTGAATTTGTTTCAACGCATTTAATTCAATTTTAAATCTTTGTTTATGTTTATACAATCATTTCGCGCAAATTTTTCCCGATTCATAGTGTTGCTTTGTCTTATCATTCTGCTCACACCGCTTCATCGTGCAAATGCCCAATCAAAACCCTGGGTTGCACCAAAAGAATTCACCAGTTTAAAGAACCCGGCTGTTGGAGACCCTCAAACGATCAAGGAGGGAAAGACCCTATATACATCGTACTGCACGCCCTGCCATGGCGATAAAGGAAAAGGAGATGGAGTTGCTGCAGCAGCGCTCAACCCCAAGCCCGCAGATCATTCATCGGCGGCGATGTTGAATGAACCCGATGGCTCAATATTTTATAAGATCTCTGAAGGCAGAACTCCGATGCCACAATATAAGGGCTCACTTTCAGAAAAACAACGGTGGGAGCTCGTGAGCTATATACGCACACTTTGTAAAGCAGGAAAAAAATAATTTATTTTTCGTTTACTCATATACGTTAGTTCATCTATGAATAAAGGAAGAAGCATCAGAATCTGATCTCAATCAAAATTGACTTTTTATGACACAACAAAAAAATATCATCAGAACGTCTTTCATGCTCCTGTTGATCATACTGCAACAGACAGCCATCAAGGCCCAACAGACAGTTGTTGATTCCTCAGTGCTTGACCGGATCACAGAACTTGAAAAACAAGTCTCTTATAAAAAATCTGGAGAAGAACATTTTCTTGTAGTGGGTGTCGCAACGATGGGATTCGCAGCATATAAAACAACCAATACAATAGGTGGAATTGCTTCTACCTCCAAAACCAATAGTTTTCCGGACGCAGATAATTTTGAATTCAGCCCCATGTTATTGTGGAGACATGGTAGTAAATTCTTAATGGAATTTGAACCATCTTTTAACAATAATGGACTGAGCGTAAACTGGGCCGATGTATCTTATTTCGCTGCGCCCGGATTGATAATAAGGGCGGGGTATTTTGTATTGCCATTTGGCACTTATGCCAAAAGAGAAGCAGCAGGCTGGATCGACAAATTAGCTACTGATCCAATGGGTATTGCAGACATGACGCCAACGGACTACGGAGTAGAAGTGGAAGGCGGACTGCCATTGGGGAATATGAAAATGAATTATGACCTTGCTTTGACCAATGGTAATCAGCTTAATCCTGACGGAACATTAACAAATGGGAACATTGTTGATAACAACAATAATAAAACAGTAACAGGAAGATTGGGTCTTCTGCCTTTCTCAAATTCTTCCTTGGAAATTGGTGTCTCTGGAATGTTTGGAAAGGTCGGGGATCAGGGTGCACTCGTTCAAAACACCAGCGGCAACTTGTATGCCTTTGATCTTAATTATGTGAAAACCCTGAGCCCTATTCTCTTAAATATAAAATCACAATACAATATCCAAAACATCGGTAATGTAAATTATTTAAACCCTGCTGATTCTTCCACCTACACATTCAACAATCACACCAGTTCATTCTTTGCCCAGTGTTCAATCAGACCCGTGGGCGCAGAAGGGTTTTTAAAGAATCTGGAATTGGCAGGCAGATACACCACCTTCAATACCCCATCCAATTCTACGTTCGGGGCTAACCAGCATTCCGTTACCATTGGCTTGGATTACTGGTTAAATTGGAGAAGCGTTTTCAAAATCACTTATGATTCCTATACCAATAATAGTACTGCCAGTAAGAATCTGGGAGCCTTTACGGGTACCACTAATATCAATACTTTCTATCTGCAATTTTCTATTCAACTATAAATACATTTTATATGAAAAGGCCAAAATTTAAGAATATATCACTCCTCATAGCAACAGCATTTAGCATTTTTATTGTTGTTTCTCTCATTGATAGTTGTAAAGTGAGTCAGCAAGTCGCTGCCAAATCCGGCGCACAATTATGGGCGGAAAATTGCCAGCGCTGCCACAATACGCCATCACCATCCACTTTTTCTGCAGAACAATGGGAAACGATCGGGCTGCACATGCAAACACGTGCTTTGATCACTGATGATGAAAGAAAAAAGATTGTGGATTTCCTGAAACAATAGGTAGTATGGAATCTTAAATTTTGTTTGAAGCAAGGAATTGCATGATAGAATTATAGTCCCCCGGCATTCCTTGCTTCTTCAATTACCTTCGCATTTTGCATCAAAACATTTCTGAAATTCCATCTCTGGAATATTTAATTCATTTCTGCTGAAATTATATTAATAAAATATAAAATCGAGATTTAAATTTTTATTATAACAATATGATTTTCAATTAAATAATATTTTTATTTTATATTAATAAAATAAATATTTGTAATTTTTTATATTTTGTTTATAATTTTTATTTAAAATTGTCATTTCATATCAAATATTTTTTTTTATAATTTGTAAAACTGAAGCGATGAAAAAAATCAGGCTACAAAATACTTTCCCCTTTTTTATCCTGCTGATCTTAGCTGTTTTAGCTGTTTTCATTCCCTCCCTCCCCAATTTTGATGAGGGTAAGTATAATGGAGCAGATACTGCCTGGATGATCGTGGCCACCGCGCTGGTTTTCATCATGACGCCTGGTCTTGCTTTTTTTTATGGTGGCATGGTCCACAGAAAGAATGTGATCTCTACAATGATCAAAAGTCTTATCGCAGCGGGTATCGTAAGCGTGCTATGGCTCATCATCGGTTACAGCCTGTGTTTTGGAGAAAGCTTTCACGGTATTATCGGGAATCCCCTGACCCATCTATTTTTCAAAGGGGTCAATTCAGGTAAGCCCTGGACCGGTGCTCCTACCATTCCCCTGACCCTGTTTGCCATGTTCCAACTGATGTTTGCGATCATCACTCCCGGGCTGGTCGTAGGCGCAGTTGCCGAGAGGATACGTTTCAGCTCCTTTATATTGTTTGTGATCCTCTTTAGCCTGTTAGTATATGCCCCACTTGCCCACTGGAGCTGGCACCCCCAGGGCTTCCTCGCCAAAATGGGCGTTCTTGATTTTGCAGGGGGAACCGTTGTACACATTTCCGCAGGCTGTGCAGCGCTGGCAGGGGCAATGGTACTGAAACGACGGAAAGTTCATATCGAACAAAAAGAGATTCCACCGGCAAATATACCTTATGTACTTATTGGTACCGGGCTGTTATGGTTTGGATGGTTTGGTTTTAATGCGGGTTCGGCAGGCGCAGCTTCCAGCCTTTCGGTATCCGCCTTTGCAACCACCAATACAGCCGCCGCAGCCGCCGGTCTTTCCTGGATGTTCTTTGAAGTTTTGAAAGGGAAAAAACCCTCCGTACTCGGATTTTGTATCGGCGCTGTAGTCGGACTTGTAGCCATTACTCCCGCTGCTGGTTTTGTCGCCATTCCGCAGAGCATCTTTATTGGTGTTGTGGCAGCAATTATTTCCAACACAGCAGTCCATATCCGCTCCAGGACAAGGCTCGATGATACCCTTGATGTCTTTCCCTGCCACGGTATCGGCGGAATGGTAGGTATGTTGATGACCGGTATTTTTGCGACCAAGACAGTTAATGCCGGAGGGAATGACGGCTGGCTTTACGGAAATTTCTCTTTTTTTCTGATCCAGCTCAAAGCCCTCGTCATCGTGGTAGGGTATAGTTTTCTGGTCTCTTATGCTATTTTCCGTCTGATCAATGCCATACTGCCCTTGCGTGTAAGTTCACGTGACGAAGAAGAAGGTCTGGATGCGAGTCAGCACGCAGAAAAATACCTGCAGGGAACCCTGCTTGTATCTACCCCGCAGGGGATACAGGAAGAAATGGTATCGGATTAAAAATAATAAAATTTTGGTTTTAATTGGCAAGGGGAAGCATGGTTCTAGCTTCCCTTGCTGCGTTAAGCCCGGTATATGACAAAACATCGAGTAGTAAAATAGATTTGTTCATGCAGTGGCTGGATCTATTATTAAGAAAACCTAAAAAACCTTTTGACACTGAAAAAAAATCAGTTTATCCATTTTGTATTGAATAGAAAACCAGCCAAAAAAATGCAGTTCTTGCTATCTGGGTTGGCAATCGGGGGTGTATCCCTGGTCGCTTTTCTCTTCTCGGCCTATATCGGCCAAGAGGGGGTCGCCTTTATTCTGCTGGTCACCCTTTCCGTGATCGGGATGTTCTTTGATATCGTGCCGGTCCTGGTTGCAGCGGTCCTCAGTGCTCTCATCTGGGACTACTTTTTCTTATTGCCCCGCTTTAATTTTCGTGTTGGAAACACCGAAGACAAGATCATGCTTTCAATGTATTTTATCATCGCCCTGGTCAGCGGGGTCCTAACCTTTAAGATCCGGCAGCATGAAATGATTGCCCGCACACAACAGGAGCAAGAAAAGACCCTTGTCCTGTATGACGCCGTACTCAACTCTCTTTCTCATGAATTCAGGACCCCGATCGCTGCGATCATTGGGGCATCAGATAACCTGATCGCTGACCAACCCCTGCTTTCTCCAAGTGACCGGAAGGATCTTTTGTCTGAGATTTCCAAAGCCGCAATACGTCTCAATCAACAGGTCGAAAACCTCCTGGATATGTCAAGACTGGAATCGGGGATCATTGCAGTAAAAAAAGATTGGTGCGATATCAGCGAACTGATCTATACGGTTACCCTACGACTGGAAAATGAATTAAAGCATTTCGAACTCAAGGTCGACACTGCCAATAACCTGCCCCTGTTTATGCTCGATTACGGACTGATTGAACAAGTTCTCTTTAATCTACTGCAGAATGCGACCCGGTATACCCCTGAAGGCTCGTCCATTCGGATCAGCGCAAATGTAACGGATCCTGGTTTGCAACTTATCGTTACAGATGACGGCCATGGATTCCCACAGGGCTCGATGCAAAAGGTATTTGAAAAATTCTATCGCCTTGAAAGCAGCGGAACCGGTGGGATAGGTCTCGGACTTTCCATTGTCAAAGGCTTTGTTGAATCTCACCGGGGTACGGTGATCTTGGAAAACCAATCGCCACGGGGCGCAAAGTTTATCATAGAGATTCCTACAGACAAATATTACGCATGAAAGAAATATTGGTTATCGATGACGAGATCCAGATTCGCAGGTTGCTGGAAATTACGCTGCAGTCCAGCGGGTACAAAGTAATATCGCAAGCAACAGGTTTACAAGGTCTCGAGACTGCGGCCAATCACCAACCTGACCTGATCATCCTCGACCTGGGTTTGCCAGATGAGAGTGGGCATTCGGTGCTTGAAAAACTGCGGGAATGGTACATTAATCCCATATTGATATTGTCGGTGCAAAAAAATGAAAAAGATATTATAAGGTCCCTGGACCGCGGCGCAAACGATTACCTGGTCAAACCTTTTCGTACAGGAGAATTGTTGGCCAGGATCAGATCCGCGCTGAGGAGTAATACCCAGGCAGAAAATACCCCGCTGATCCAATTCAAAGAATTGCAGATCGATCTTGCTGCCCGGACAGTAACCATCAATAAGGAAACGGTCCGATTTACCGCAACCCAATATGCCCTGCTCATTCTTTTAGCCAGGAACGAAGGAAAAGTATTGACCTATGACTATTTATTAAAAGAGATCTGGGGTGATGCCTATATCGGACAATTAGAATACTTGCGGGTCTATATCGCGCAGTTGAGAAACAAGATCGAAAAAGATGCCAATCATCCTGCTTATATCATTACAGAACCAAAAGTAGGATATCGCTTTGTTTCCGGAGAATGATTAAAAAAATGCAGGATAATGAGAACGAAGTCACAGGTAATGAATCAGACTCCGTTATTGGCTGGTTCAACCTGAGATCGTGCTAAACCAACCAGGGCCCAATCATCTGCAAAATTTATATCTGAATAATGAATACGGACCCCTCACCTTCCCTTGTCTTCACGTTTATTTCTCCGCCATGTGCTTTTACAATATCATAGCTTAGACTGAGTCCCAGGCCGGTCCCCTGTCCTGTTGGTTTTGTGGTAAAGAAAGGCTGAAAGATCTTATCTACTATTTTTTGCGGGATGCCGTTTCCATTATCCATCACCGTGAGCTCGACGGTATCATTCACTTTTTTTGTTTGCACCGAAACTGTTGGCTGATAGCTTGAATCGGCAGTTTTCTTTTTTTCACTGACCGCATAGAAGGCGTTGTTGTATAAATTCAGCAAGACCCTGCCAATATCCTGTGGAATGATATTTATTTTCCCGATCCTTGCATCAAAATCGGTTTTCATTATTGCATTGAATGAATTGTCTTTTGCTCTCAATCCGTGATAAGCCAACCTCATATATTCATCGGCCAATGCGTTAATGTCCGCCGGTTCTTTTACGCCTGCGCCTGAACGTGAATGCTGTAACATTCCTTTTACAATTGCATCGGCGCGCCTGCCGTGATGGATTATTTTTTCTTCGTTGGCAGCAATAGTATCCAATAGTTCATCTGCTTCTTCAGTCTTTAATTTTGACTTTTGACTTTTTAATTCCTCGATCATCTCTTTGTTCACTTCAGAAAAATTATTCACGAAGTTCAACGGGTTTTGTATCTCGTGAGCGATGCCGGCAGTGAGCTCGCCAAGTGAAGCCATTTTTTCCGCGTGGATGAGTTGGGACTGCGTTGACCTTAATTCCGATAAAGCAGATTCGATCTTTTGTTTCTGTTCCTGCAGTAACAGATTTGCCTTTTTCTTTTGCCGGTTATTTTTCCATTGTATAAAAACGACCACCAGGATAACAACTAAGAGTACCGCAAGACCGGCAATCGTGAAATATTGAATATTTTTTATTCTTTTTTGCTCGGCATCTTTTTTTTCCTGCTCTGCTTTTGCGATCGCCTGTTTTTTATCAAACTCATATTGCATTTTCGCCTTGAGTTCTTTTTGCTCTGTTTCTTTTTTTTGCAAACTGTCGCGGTACAGGGTGTAAAGTTTAAAATTTTCGTAAGCTCCTTTATAGTTACCACGAATAGAATCAATGGTTGAAAGTTTGCGGTAACCTCCGGTAAGTTTATAGATGTCGCCGGCGGATCTTGCGACCCGCATATTCTTGTTCAGCTCCTTGAACAGCGAACCCAGATCAACAGGAGATTTTCCGCTCAGATCCGGTAGGCTGTCGGAATAATATTTTGTAACTCCTTTTTGTTTTAGATCTTTCTGAACGGACTCGAGTATTGATTTTTGAAATGAATCCACATCTGGAACCTGCGCATGCGCTATAAAGAAAAAATTCAGGGCAACTGCGAGCAATAGTATTTGGAGAAACCTCAATTTCATGGTAGTCAATTGTCCATAAATATACTTCGTTTACAAAATATGATATCCACCTTATTCATTTCTTATTCTTAATCATTGTTGTTACTCAATTTTTACCAAAATTGAATTTCTTTTATGGCAGTCCAGCATCACCCACAAGTAGAAAAGAAATAATTTAAAGAATATTTTCTGGTACTCTTATTACTATTTCTCGTCGTGTCTCTTGGTTCATTTGAATTCCGGAGCCTTTCGTTTTGAAATATTATGATTTCAAATGAATGAAGGATTATCCTCAGGAAGGCAATTCAAAGATAAATTGACTTCCTTCTCCTTCTTTTGTGTTTACTTTAATTTCGCCACCATGGGTCTTAATGATATCATAGCTCAGGCTGAGTCCCAGACCGGTCCCCTGACCGGTTGGCTTTGTAGTAAAGAACGGTTGAAAGATCTTGTCAACAATATTCTGGGGAATGCCATTTCCATTATCCATCACCGTTAGTACGACTTTCCCGTTTATCTTTTTTGTTTGTACGGAAACCAACGGATCATAACTCACGTCTGATAACTCATTGCTTTTCTTCTTTTCATCAACAGCATAAAACGCATTGTTATAAAGATTGAGTAATACCCTTCCAATATCCTGCGGGATCATATTGATGGTACCGATGCTTTTATCAAAATCAGTCTTTAAGGTCACCTTGAATGATTTTTCCTTTGCTCTGAGACCATGATAAGCCAATCGCAGGTATTCATCAGCCAGCGCATTGATATCTATCGGTTCTTTTACTGCGGTGCTCGACCTTGAATGCTGCAGCATACCTTTTACAATCGCATCAGCACGCCTTCCGTGAAGATTTATTTTTTCATTGTTTTGAAATATATTTTTCAGTATTTCATCTTGTTCCTCATTTTTTAATTTTGACTTTTGGTTTTTTAATTCTTCGATGAGTTCATTATTCACTTCGGAAAAATTATTCACAAAGTTCAGTGGGTTTTGAATCTCATGTGCAATGCCCGCTGTAAGTTCTCCGAGTGAAGCCATTTTTTCTGAATGAATAAGTTGGGACTGAGTGGATTTTAATTCCACCAGCGTTTTTTCCAGATTGTCCCGCTGTTGGGTCAGTTCTTCCTTTTGCTGCATTACCTGGGTGGTGCGTATTTTTATTTTCTGTTCCAGCATCCTGTTTTCTTTGATCAGCCTTCTGCCGCGCAGGTAAATAAACGCCCATAATGCTCCTATAAACGCTGCTACATATAACACGTAAGCCCACCAGGTTCGCCACCAGGGTGGCGATATCACAAGGGTGATTTCATCATCTTTTGTCCCCCAGATGCCATCGCTGTTGGCCGCTTTGACATGAAACGTGTAGGTGCCGGGGGCCAGGTTGTTATAAGTGACTGTACGCTCGGATCCTGCTTGCACCCAGTCTTTGTCGTAACCATCTAATTTGTATGCATACTGATTTAATTCGCTGTACTGGTATTGCAGGCCCGTATAATGAAAGCTTAATTTATTTTCATCATGTTTGAGCTGAATGGTATTTTTTTCAATTACCGAAAGTATAGAATCCCTTGGCCGGTCTGCCCTGGTATTTTGAAAACTCAACGTTTCAATATGGATGATTGGCGCAGCAGTATCAGGAAAGAACTGCTGCGGATCAAATACAATAAATCCATCGTCGCAACCGATCAGGAATTTCCCCTCTCTGGTTTTGTAAAATTTGGTGAACCCGCCTGCCGAGAAATCCGGCAGACCATTTTTTGTGGAGAGTATACTGAAACTATTGGTTTTGGGGTCCAAGATGGTCAACCTGTCGGATGATAATAGCCATTTTCTTTTAAACCCATCCTGGTAAATTCCGAGTACATCATTGCTTGGCAGCCCATCCCTGATACTGATGCGGCTGAGGGTCTTGCTTTTCTTGTCTACCATGATCACCCCCGCCCCGAGGTGGGTGCCCACCCATAACCGCTCCGCATCTTCATGGATACATATGGTTTCCCCAAAATCCTCGTAAGGATTCGCTAAAGGGGTAAAATTGTTTTGCCCGGGCAATAAAAAAAACAAGTTGCCGTAGACACCCGCCCAGATGGTTCCGCTGCTATCTTCATGGATACAATTGATCTGCAGATTGTTTAATGAAGGATAGCGGGTGAACCTACCTGTCTTTGGGTTGTAACTGCAGATGCCCGACTCATTTGTACCGATCCAGATTCTCCCAAGATGATCTTCAAAGACATAACGCACGATTTTGCCACATACCGAATTGGAGTCCTTCATATCATAGCTGAAATGAACGATCCTATTATGCGCAGGATCATACCTCAGAAGCCCATTGCCCAACAAGCTGACCCAGAGATTTCCCTGGTGGTCTGTCGTGATGCCTCTGAAAGGAAGATCATATTTGAAGCGGTGCTTAAAATCGTTTACAATTTTCACCGCCGCAAATGAATCTGCGCTCGGAAACCAATGGTAAAGCCCTCTATCACTGGCGAGCCAAAAACTGCTATCAGTCCCCTGGGCAAAGCATTCAATTTTACCCAGGTTATATTTATTGTCAATATCATTGGTCACCTGGTAGCGGCTAAATTTTGACCGGTTACGGTTAAGCCAATGTACGCCGAAACCCCTCATCCCCACCCAAAGGCTCCCATCCTTACTGATCAAAAGGTCGTTGATGAGATTGGGAAAAATAGAAATGGGTAGACGGTCAGGAGCATTTTTATTGCTTAGGCTATGGATGAATTTCTTTGTGCTCTTATTGAAGAAATACAGATCAGTGGATGTTTTATACCAGATGTTTCCTTCCTTATCCGCGATCAGTCCGGGCAAGGGGTCACCACCAGTTTCAAAAAAAACAAAACTGTCTTTTTTGTCTGCCGGCTCATAATTGATGAAATGACTGGAAGCGTTGTCAAATTCGCAAAGACCTGCAGGCGAGCCAACCCAGAGATTGCCCATGCTATCTTTTTGAAATGCTGTAAATTTTTCGCCATCAATGCTATTCTTGTCTTTTGCGTCATGTTGAAAAATGTCAAAACTGTTTTTTGGGATATTGTACCTTACTATCGAAGCGCCCCCTTTTAGAGGGTTTTGATCAAGATAACTGGCCCTGCTGCGAGAAAACATCCAGATTTGGTTTTTGTCTCCCGGATCCTCAAACAAGCCCCAAAAAACCTGCTGATCTTTCTGTTGAGCAGTGGGGAGCATTTTGGTGAGTTTACCCGATCGGTATTGATACCGGTACATACCACTGTCCGTTCCTATCCAGGCCTGCCCGTCTTTTTGGACGAGGTAGTCTAATATCGTAACACCGGGATACAAGCCCTCGTCGCTTTCCCTGGTCTTGGTCTGTAAATGTTTTGCTGTTCGGTTCGCAGTTATTATTACATCAATAAAATATTTGTTGCTCTGTGCATTATATGAAATAAGCCAAATATTATTAAGTGTGTCAGATTTGAGGTAAAATACACTGTTCCCAGAGATCATCGGCATATCACCGCCATAATACGCGAAACGTGTAAAGCTGTCGGCAGCGCGATCGTAGGTAAAAAGACCGTTGCCGTCTGTGCCGATCCATAACCTGCCTTTGGCATCCTGGTGAATGGTATTGACTTGAGAGGGAAGTTTTCCCGGCATATTCAAACCATACGCTTTGGTGCTGTAACCATCAAAGCGTACCAGACCACTTTGCGTCCCGATCCAGATATAGCCTTCCTTATCTTGCAGCATGGCTATTTCCGTATTTTCCGGCAAACCATTCTTGATCGTCAGATGATTGAAATGAAATTCCCTGAACTGGGCGCCGCAATGCAGGGACAGTAATAAAAGAAGCAGAAAATATATTTTTTTCATCCTTTCAAAATTAATAGCCTGTATTTTGTTCTGACGCAATGCTGGGATTGGCTTCTATTTCCGTCAGCGGTATAGGTGCTATCCTCCGGTAATCAGCATAAGGAATGACCAGATTTATATTGCCTGGACCGGCAGGTAGAGCAGCTGGGTTTGCCCCACGGGCAACAGGCAATTTAAGCCTGTTCAGGTCGCTCAAACGGTCGCCCTCAAATGCGAGCTCCTTTCTTCTTTCCTGCACAATGTCACTGAGCAGATCCTTGCCTGTACTATTATAGACAAAGCTGGGGTCACGCTCCGCCATCAGCGCATTGAGATATTGTCTCGCGTCTGCCTCATTGCCAGGCAGTGATGCCTCCGCTGCGATAAGGTATACTTCAGAGAGCCTGATCACCTTATAATTATCAGGATCTGCATTCAGCGCATTTGGAAATTTATTATTGAGATAAACAGAAGCCCCGCCGGGTGTAATGTAGGGAACAAAAAGGGTCCTCCTTATATCTGTAGCGCTATACAGATCATATAACTGGGAAGAAACGAAGAAATCCTGGAGCCCGTTTATATAGACACCCCCAATGCTTACAGATCCATTATTATTCAGGGGGTCTGCATCTACTTCAAACATGACTTCTGTCTGATCACTTTGAGGAGCAGGATTTGCCCAAAAAGCATTAAAGTCTGCAGGTGCAACCAGCGAGAACCCGCTATGATTGATCACATCGAGAGCTGCGATTTTTGCATCTTGTTTATCCCCTTCATATAAATAGACCCTCGCCATCAATCCTTCTATCGCGTATTTGCTTAAATGCACAGAATTGAAATAATCGGGGGCGTTTCTAAGAGCGGCTTTTAGATCATTCAGGATCTGGCCGTAAACTTCTTTAACAGCGCTTCGGGCAGGCAAGAGGTAAGGATTATAGGTCAAAACAAGGGGAACGCCGGGTGCTGTTGAATCATCGGTATAAGGTCTTGCATAAATATTCGCCAACTTAAAATACAGCAGCGCCCTGATAGCATATGCCTGCGCTTTGATCGTGTCAGCCGCTGGGGTGCTCACCGTTGCATTGATGATCTCGTTGGCATTTAATATTCCGGTGTAAGCGGCAGCCCACATCTCTAATGCCACTCCGTCTGCAGCACTTACGGAATAAGTATATTGAGCGATAAATAAATTGTGATTTTGCATTTGCACATAACAATTGTCCGCCTGCAGGTCACCCAGTATGGTAAAATCCAGGCCAAATAGGGTCGTAGATCTTAATGAAGCATATGCTCCGTTCAATGCACTCTGTAGTTCATCCACCGTATTCAGAGCCTCGCTTAGCGGTATAGAATCGCTGGGTGTTTGCACCGTGAAATTTTTTGAACAGCCGAGCATTAGCATGAATAACCCGGGGACGATGAACAGCAGCTGTCTGATCAATTTTTTCATATTAAAATCCAATTTTAATTCCTCCCGTTAAAGTTCTGGGGGTGTAAACATCAAATCCGTTTATGCTAATCAGACCCTTTTCAGGATCGAAGGGCAAATTCCGGTCTGCAACAAACGTCAATAAATTAGTTCCGCGCACATAAACCACAAGGTTCAGGATATGCCAACTTTTCAGAACCCGGTTTATGATCGAATAACTCAATTCGAAATTTCTAAGCCTTGCATAATCACCCTTATAGAGGTAACGGGTGGACATTTTGAAGGAGTTATTGTTCCCGCCATAAATGATCTGGGGAATACTGGTCTTGTCGCCAGGTTTCTGCCAGGCGGATAATTCATCGGTTGACTGGTTTTCAAAGCCCAGGTACGCCCCTTCGGTACTTTTATATTTACCCCAATAATCATAGATATAATTTCCAAGATTGTAATATATCTGTATCTGCAGGGAAATCCCCTTATAGGTGAACGAATTGGTGATAGCACCAAAAATTTTCGGAGAAGCGGACTTGCCGGTTAATGCATACTGGGCCTGGTTATAATCACCAGTTGTTTTGGAATGGGTGCCATCAGTGTACCAGAGCGGCGTACCATCTGCCGGGTTTGCACCGATCCACTCGGGCAGATAGAACTCCTGGAAATCATGACCTATCGAAGCGTTGAATATAATGTCCGGGATCGGGTTGCCAAGGTATAATTGAGTAACCCTGTTCTTATTATAGGAAAAATTAAAATTGATATCCCAAGTTAAACTACTGTTCATAACAGGCTTGCCCCCCAATGTAAGTTCTACCCCCTTATTGGATATCGCTCCCGCATTCCTGTTTTGCGTAGATACCCCTGAAGTTAAAGACAGGGGCACAGCAATAAGGAGACCTGATGTGGTACGCTCATAATATTCGATCGTTCCGTACAGGCGGTTTTTGAATAATCCAAGGTCTACCCCCAGGTTGAATATGGCATTCTTCTCCCAGGTAAGGTCGGGATTGCCGATATTGGTGAGGGCGCTGCCGGGGTTTCCGGTATAATTGAATCCGTAACCAAATGTTGCCAGGGCGGTATAATTGCCGATGGACTGATTGCCATTCTGTCCATAAGAGCCCCTTAATTTTAATAGATTGACAATCCTGCTGTCCTTTAAGAAATATTCTTCATTGATATTCCATGACAGTCCCGCTGAATAAAAATTTCCCCATTTATGGTCTGCTCCAAAGCGTGACGAGGCATCACGGCGATAACTCCCGCTGAGTATATAACGCTCCTTATAGTTCAGATCTGCAACAGAAAATAATGAACTGGTTGTATTATCATTGATGATTGAGTTAGCAAGGAGCGGCATCGCAGCGGTGGCAAGCCATTGCAGAGCAAGAGTTGGCGGGAAGGACTGACCGGCAGCCTGTAGCTGGTATACCTTCTGCTGGTAGGCCTCATATCCCGCCTTGAGGTCAAAGTAAAAGTCTCTATCCTTGCTTAACCATTTACGGTAGTCCGCAAAATTGCTCCATGTCCAGTCAAATATTCTTTGATAGGAACTCTGCGCGTACCCAAAAGGATAACCCGTACCATATAAGGGATTATTGTATTGATCCTCGCTGATATCAAAATATTCGGCGCTATACCGGCTGGTCAATTCCAGGTTACTCAATATCCTGTATTCGCCCGACAAATTTCCCCTGATAACTGTTTGTTTGGAATTGTATTTGTCCCAGGCGGCGATGATAACCGGGTTATACGCGGCAGTGCCCCCACCTGCGGGGAATTCACCCTGTGGGTCATTATATCTAAAAGAACCGTCGGCGTTATAAGGCGAATACCAGGGAAGCAAAAAGGACTGCGCGAGTACCGGGTTATCTGAAGCCCCCACATGGTTTGGTGTATTCTGGTTACTGGTTCCGCCTCTAAGACCTGCATTAAAAGTGAATTGCTCATTCGGTTTATGCGTAACCGATATGCTGCCGTTATAGCGTTGAAACCCTGATCCAATGGTATTGCCTAACTGATTAAACAACCCTCCTGATGCATAGAACTGCGTTTTCTCATCTCCACCACTCAGGCTCAGGTTATATTGTGCCTGTCTGCCCGCCCTGGTAACAACTTTGAGCCAGTCGGTATTTGTTTTTGTGTAGTTGGGATCGATACCCAGGCCATTTACCGGATTGCTGATCAGCGCATCAGCACTGGCATCATCTGTTGCCAGTCCTGCATTGATGACCCCCTCGCGGAGCAGGGTTTGGCTTTGAATACTGTTTACCGGTTTGTTCCTGGGATGAAATGCCAAGGTATTGCTCCCATCTTCGGCAGTAAAGGCAAAAGTGGTTCTGCCGCCCTTTCCTTTTTTTGTGGTAACCAATATAACGCCGTTCGCAGCACGAGAACCATAGACCGATGCGGTAGCAGCATCTTTTAAAACGGTGATGGATTCAATGTCATCCGGGTTCAAAGAACTTAGTGCGTTAGCGGTAGTGGTCTGGATGGTAGGTTCACCGGTAGTGGCGATTGCTCCATCGATCACCCATAAGGGGCTTGCATCGGCCGTGATCGATCCTATACCACGTATACGTATATCCGTAATTGCGCCCGGAGCCCCAGATTGTGAAGTGGACTGCAGACCTGCCACCGCTCCCTGCAATGCCTTATCCACTGAAGTGAAGGGTTTATTTTCCACATCACCACTCTTGACAATCGCAAGAGATCCTGTAAGATTCGTTTTTTTGAGTTGTCCGTAAGCGACTACCAGCACTTCAGAAAGGTTTCCGGCTAATGACTGCAGGGTGATGGACAAGTTATCAGCAATGCGAACCTCCCTTGTCATAAAATTGACGGATGAAATGATCAGGGTATCTGCTGTACTTGGCACAGCGAGCGAATAACTGCCGTCTGCGCTTGAAACTGTCCCTATTTTCGAGCCCTTGACCATGATGGATGCCCCGGAAATACCAATGTTCTTTTCACCCATGACTTTGCCCGTGATCATGCGCTTTTGCGAATAGGCATGTGTGACCCATAAGAAAAAGAATATAAAGAATATGATATTTCTCATCAGTGGCTGGTTCTGGTTTGTATTAAATGATAAATCAAATAGCCGATATAATGATTTTGAGGTCGATTTTGTTTCCGTCCATTAAACAATTTTTCCTTTTATTGCTTTTACTACAGCTTCTGATTTAGAGCTCACATGCAGTTTTTCATAGATGTTGCGGATATGAAACCTCACTGTGTCGATACTTATTTTACGAGCGGATGCGATCATTTTATAACTCATCCCTTCAACCAGGCATTCCAAGATCTCTTTTTCACGCTGAGAAAGATCATCGAGTTCTTCTGATGATACAGGGGAATTGCTCCTGAATTTTTCGAGCACTTTCTGAGCAATGGAAGGGGTCATCGGAGCGCCCCCTTCATTCACTTCCACGATCGACTGCAATAACCTGGAAGGGGCAGTGTTCTTTAGCAGGTAGCCGGACGCACCGTTGCAGATAGAGGCAAATATCCTGTTCTCATCCTCTACCACCGTCTGCATGATGATCTTTATTCCCGGAAAATTTTCCCTTATTATTTTCACGGCGTCAACCCCGTTTGTCCCTGGCATCTGGATATCCATCAGCACTACATTAGGTTTTGATTTTTCCAAATTGAAGATAAGATCATCACAGCTGGGGAATGCCCCCGTGCAGTGCAAACCTGCCGTGCCATTGATCAGTTGATACAGGCTTTCCCGGAGCAACAGATTATCTTCAAAGATCGCAACACCTATGTCCATGTTCAGTCATTTTTAAATTCAAGTTCAATCGTTGTGCCTTTGCCTGGGATGGATTCAACGTTAAAAAAAGCTTTCATCCCTTCTGCCCGCTGCTGCATATTGAGCAGCCCGTTTCCTGGTCTTACCGAACTCAAGTCAAAACCGTTGCCATCATCGCGTATCGTCATCTTTAGGTTATTATCCCTGTTCCAGATCATTACAAATGCATTCGCTGCGCCGGAATACTTGGCGACATTGTTCACCGCTTCTTTAAAGACCAGGTAAAAATCTCTTCGCATGTCCATCTTTAGTTTTGACTGCAAGAGATTTCTGTCGAAATCGAAATGAAAAGCAATGTCTTTTGCAGCGAGGATCTCCGAACCAAATGTCCGCATTCGTTTGATGATATTTTCAAAACTGTCATTTTTCGGATTTATCGCCCAGACCATATCATTCACTGATTCGATCATATTGCGCGAGCTGATCCCGATCTTTTCAAGCAGTGAACTCGATTGCGGAGAATGGTCTTTTATCTGTTGATTGACCAGTTCACTCATAATAGAAATGCTGCTTAGTGTTGCTCCAAGATCATCGTGCAGGTCACTGGCTATTTTGTTTCGTATGCGAAGGATCTCGCGAAATTTCTGCATGCGGTAATGATAAACCGAATACAAGATTATGCCAAGAACAATCAAACATAGCAATCTGAACCACCATGTCTGCCAATATGGAGGTCTGATGATGAGTTTAACGGTAGCTCCCTGCTCATTCCAGAGACCATCGTTATTGCTCGCTTTTACCATGAATGTATAAGTCCCTGCATTAAGATTGGTGTAATTGGCAAAACGTTTGTCCGAATGTGTATAGATCCAATCCTTATCAAATCCTTGCAGCATATAAGCATACTGATTTTTTTCAGGATGAATGTAGCTCAGTGCCGAGAAAGTAAATGAAAATGCGTTTTGACGGTAAGAAAGTTCTATCACTTTTGCTTCATCCGGAAAAATAGGCAAGATGCCAGTAGAGTCCCCTGGTAAAATTGATTTGTTGAATATACTGAAATCTGTGATCGCAACAGGCGGTATGTATGGGTTGTCCTTTAGATCTTCGGGGTCAAAACCAACAAGACCGGCGCTGCCCGCGAAATATAAAATTCCATCATCGCTTTTTACGCTGGCATTGAACCCAAATTCGTCGCCTGGCAACCCATCGCTCATGTTGTAATTGCGGCAAACCGGTTTTTTAATTTCAGGGGATGGGGGAGTGAACTTGCAGATACCTTTATTGCTGCTCAGCCAAAGGTTCCCAAGCCCATCACTAAGTATTCCCCTTATCGAATTATCCGGCAAGCCATCCTTTACCGTGAAAGCAATGAACTGCTGGCTTTTCTTATCAAAAAGGCTGAGACCTGCATTCGTACCGATCCAGACCTTGCCCTTATTATCGTCAAAAAAATAATTGAGCGTATTATTATTGATGGAATTTGGATTGTTCTCATCATGCCTGAAAACCTTGATTTCGCCCGTTATCGTATTAAACAAAGTCAACCCTCCCTCGCTTCCGGCGATCCACAAAACCGATTCAGGGTCAAAATATAGGTCAGCTATCCCATCGGTACTCAGCTGGTTGGTATCCCGAAAAATCTTTTCAAACCCGGAGAATTTTCTTGTTTTCAGGTTATAGCATTTCAATCCGTGGTTGGTGCCGATCCATAGTCTCTTATTGCCGTCTTCGACAATACAATTGCAGGCATTGCCTGAGTTCGGGAACTGGTTGGAGGCGATATGAGCACTGGTGAACTTTTTTGTTTTCAGGTCAAAGCTGTGCAAGGCTTCAGCATAACCTATCATCCAGAAATTTCCGTCTGAAGCTTCAACTGTACCGTGGCTGACGTTCTCAAAGCCCAATGAGTCGTTGGGCAAAACAATATTGTGCGATATGAATTTTCCAGCCACAGGGTCAAATTCCTGCAGCCCCGCTCCCCGCGTTGTCATATAGATCTTACCCGTGCTGTTCTTATACAAAGAAGTTGGACGATGCGTTATATAGTCCTTATCCCAGTTTTGATATATGAAAAATTTCGCCGGTGCCAGGTAACAATTGTTCAGCCCTGCCCCCCCCGTGCCGATCCACAATACACCACCCGCATCTTCAAAAAGATTTTCGATCTCGTTTGTGCCCAATGAGTGTATATCATTTACGTCGGACTTCCATGTCCTGAAATTGTCTGTGGAGGGCTGGTAAATGCTTAAACCCCCAAAGGTAGTGCCAGCCCATATCCGGTTATAGCTGTCCACGAGCAATACGCGTACCATGTCTGAACCAAGCGAGCTGGGGTCGCTGGCCGAATGCCGGTAAGTTTTAAAGTTCCCGGTAGCCGGGTCATAGCGGCAGATCCCGCTGTTCCATAAACTGATCCAGATCTTTCCTGCTTGATCTTCGACCAGGCTGGTAACGGCTTTGTTCAATCCCGCAAGATCTTTACCTGGAAGGATAAGTCGTTTTAATTTCCGATTTGTGGGATCATATACATTTATCCCATCCGAGGTCCCGATCCACAACAGTCCATTATGATCGGTCATCATACAGCGAACGCTTTGGCTGTTTAAAGAATCGGGATGGATAATTTCAGAAATATTGACAAATCTATTTGAATCCTTTTCATAATAACATAATCCGGCATCTCCTGTGCCAACCCATAGCCTCCCCTGTTTATCGGTCTTCAAACAAGTCACATTGTTGGAAGGAAGTGAATATTTGCTTGCTGTATCATGGCTCCAGTTGGTGAACCTGCCCGTGTGTAAATCGTATTTGCTTAATCCATCTCCTCCAGCCCATATATTGCCTTCTTTGTCTTCGCTCAGTGATTTCACAAAGTCCGATGCGAGTAGATTCTTATTGGATTGATCTGCCGCGAAACTGGTAAAGGTGTAACCATCATATTTTATCAGACCGTTTAAAGTGCCAAACCAGATATATCCCTTACTGTCCTGCAATATGGATTCAAAAACGGTCTGCGATAACCCATGATCTGCGCTGAAATGATTGAACTGGATATTTCCCGGTATTTGTTGTCCCACACAAAAAAAAGGAACCAAAACGGTAAGGATAATATTGGACTGTTTTAAATACAACAGTTCGCTAAAATATTTTTTAATAAAGCAGAGAATTTTCAACAGCTCAATTTTCAAATAAAGTTAACTATTAGAAGCTAAGAAAGGTACCTGCATAAATATGCAGGTGGTTAGCTATAATCGCTGATCAAACTCTCTTGGCAGCATGTTTATGCAGTTGATGGATCTGTTTGTAAAGTGGACTTTTATGTTTCAGAATCTCCTACAAACCAAAACCAAGGCAAAATGAAACATAAAAAATTAAAAAAGCTTTGCGCATTCTTTATCACCCTGATGCTTTTTTCTTGCTCTATTCTATTTGCAAAGGCACAAAAAACTTCAGCATATTTATGCAAATGCGGTGCACGACAATATGGTTGCTCACCCACTAATTCAGGATGTGTTGCTGCCTGCGCCTCAAGGTGCCGGATCACCGATTCAGTGGCAGAAAAATCTTTAAATGATAGTCTCTTCGCCATATCTGCCGATACAGCCTTTACGCCTAAAATTAATATTGCACCTGGAAATGATCCTTCAACACTTTTTTACCCAACAGAAAATGCCGCGGGCTATAGCTGCAATTGTTTTATTCGAGGTTATGGTTGTCCGCGGTTTGATACCAAATGCGTTGGAATTTGCGGTGCAAAATGCGGAAGGCTCAGTGACAAAGAAAAAAAAACTTCAATTACTCTTGACCAGGACAACAATTCTTCTCCGGTTTTTGAAAATGAAAGTCCCTTTATAAAACTGAATGATAATCCCCTGAACTATCCTTTGATAAAATGGAATTGGAATTTGCCATCAGAACTATAAAGGCATCTTGTTTTTATCACCAGAGTCTACAAAATTATTTGTTCAATTAAAAAACTAACATGTATGAAAACCTTACTCCTCAAAATTTTGATGTTGACGTTCATCGCATATCTCTTCGACGCGTCAGCTAAAGCTCAGTTACCAAATCCGCAATTAAAAATTAAGGATTTCAAATTCAAAAATAATCCATTGATGCGCATCAAAGGGGCGCAAGTAAACCCGGGACAAAACTTTGGAATAAAGATCAATGCTTTCTGGGAAGATATATATGCTCCGCACACTTATAACAGCCATATTACGCAGATAAAAGTACCAACCACAAACGCAGTATGGGCAAAAGTAGATTATGATTCTTCAGATTACGATGCAAACAGTTTTTTGCGTAGTGCAGACGGCGGCAGGACCTGGCGTCTTGACTCAGTCGATGCGCCAGCCGGCTATGGATTAAGCGGTATTTCCCCTGTCGATGCCAACACTTGCTATGCTGCCATGTATAATGCGTATGCCGGCATAGGCGGGGGCATCTTTAAAACTACAGATGGCGGGGACACTTGGAAACAGATTAAAGCCGGCAGTCTTTTTGGTGAAAACTCATTCCCTGATATTGTTTATTTTTTTGATGCGCTGCATGGGATAGCCATCGGCGATGATGACGGCACCGATATTTCAAGGCTAGAGATCTATACAACCGGTGATGCCGGCAGAACATGGCAGCGTGTACCTGATAAGAATATTCCGCCAACTGCAGGTTACGCTTTCAGCTCGAACTTCAATTCCTACGCAGTTTTTCAGAATAGATTTTGGTTTACTGCAGGTGATAGCTATGGCAATAATTATTTTTATCGTTCCGATGATCTTGGGCAGCACTGGCAGCAATTCCCATATAATTTGGCCACGGTCATCTCAGGTTTTGCGTTTGCCGACAACCAAAATGGTCTTGGTGTCTCCTTTGATTTTGGCGTTGGACCTCATGAAGTAGAGACACATGACGGCGGCAAAACATGGAAAGATAAAAGCTATACCGGCTACCCCATGGGGCTGTCTATTTCCGTCATTCCATCAACTCACACTTTCGTAAGCGTCATTCCTTATGATGTGACACCGGTTGCCGGATCTTCTTATAGCAATGATTTCGGGGCAAGCTGGAAGCTGATTGATTCGAGCGCAGGCTTCAGACCTTTCTCAGTAGCATTTCTGGATCCTTTTGATGGATGGGCGGGAAGAGCTGATGCCCAGGATCCCAAAGGCGGCATGTATAGATGGAAATATCAGTTTCCATTGGATAATACCCCTGCCCTTGCTTCAGCAGATGGAATACCCCAGACAAAAAGTAATATAACAGGCTTGTCGGTTTATCCCAATCCTTCAAAAAGCATAGTAAACATTTCATTCTCGAATCCACAAAATCAGAAAGTTTCAGTTACTGTCTATGAAATGAATGGAAGACTCATTAAAACACTCGCCAGTGAACAAATGCTGGAAGGTTTTCACCAGCTGTCCTGGAATACAAGAGATGAAAATGGGAACGCAATAAATACCGGTGTCTACTTTTTAAGAATTGATACCTGGAATCATGCGGAAATAAGAAAATTACTAATTGAAAAATAAACAATACAAACCAATGAAAAAAAATCAATTCAAAACCGCAGTGATCATTTCGATCCTTTCTCAGCTGATATTTGTTGGTGCTGTTCGTTCACAGAATGACATCAATGATACGACAAATGGCAAAGCAGATTATGCTGACAGATTTCCTTGTATTCCATACCTGGCACCACCTTCAAACCTGGTTGCAGATTCAATTACCAGCAATTCGGCTCAGTTGCATGCAAGCGGCTCAGGTCTTATAACAATATACTATAAACTACTTGCCGCACCAACCTGGACATTTGCGCCTGGTGGAATAGCAAGTTCACTTCTTCCAAATACAGAATACGAGTTTTATGCAACAGCTTACAAATATGTCTGTAATAAATACTTGACGAGTAAATCTTCAGCCTTCGCTTATTTCACAACACTTCATGCTGCAAGCCATTCTTCTATCAACACCATTTTTTTTCCAAATCCGAGTCACGGTCTGGGAATGCTTTCCTTTACCCTTCCCCAACCTGGCTATGTTTTAATCAAATTATTTGATAAAACCGGAAGGACAATATCTACCATTAACAAAGGGAATATGCCAGAAGGCGAGCACCATATGTCAATAGTGCTGGATAACGGCTCCACGCCCGCTGGCTTATATTTTGTGAGCATAGAAACTTCATTCGGACTAACGGAAACAAAAAAAATCATATTGATAAAATAGAAAAATTATGTATTGAAAAACAAAAGATTCATCAATAACATCCTAGGCGGCTTATTCAAATGAATTCATATGAAAAAGAACTGGTCAACAATTATTTTCTTGTCAGGTATAATATTTTGCTCATGTCAGAAAGGGAATAATTCCCCTCCTTCCAACACTCCGGTGGATGTTTATGTAGCGGGATACGAAGCAAACAACGCAAACAATAATGTGGCCAAGTATTGGAAAAATGGTGCCCCCTATGTCCTTAGCGATGGCTTATATCCTGCCGTTGCGACATCCGTTTATATTTCAGGAAATGATGTATATATATCCGGGTATGAATCCAATGCCGCCGGCAACAATGTCGCAGGGTATTGGGAAAATGGCACCAAGGTCATTCTTGGTGATGGCACAATAAATACAACGGCCTGGTCAATCGTTGTTTCAAACAATGATGTTTATGTAGCAGGAGCTTCTTATGATAGCAGCGTTGGTATATCAAAAGCAATTTATTGGAAAAACGGTACACCCTTTTACCTTGATTCAGCAAGTAATTACGGAGGCGCTTATCGAATAGCGGTTTCGGGAACTGATGTGTATGTAGCCGGAAATGATGATTATGGCAATGCAGTATATTGGAAAAATGGTAACATAATGATTCTTCAGGGTAATGCTTTGGTAAGATCCATGGTCATTTCAGGAAATGATGTATATATAACAGGAATTGTTCTCCCCCCGACTGGCGTTCGTGCAAAGGTGAAAGCAAGGATCTGGATAAATGGCTCTGTTCCGACATATCTGTCGGATAATGCAAATGCAACCTATGGAGAAGGCATTGCCATTTCCGGGAATGATATATATGTCGCTGGCTTTAGTGTTGATGGAACCGGTAACCATCCTGTATACTGGAAGAATGATTCGATTAATTATTTGCCTTCAAATGGTACTGGTCCGGGCGCAATAGGCTTGGGGGCGGCAGGTGCAATCTCAGCTTTTGGAAATGATATATATATAGCAGGAGAAGACGGAAGTGCCACCAATAAAATTGCTGCCTATTGGAAAAACGGCAAACTGGTGGATCTGACCGACGGCTCTCACAATGCGGAAAGCCTCGCAATATTCATTTCAAAACAATAGACTAAACGGGGAAACGCCAATAATAAAATTTGGCTCCGGAACGCTATCGAGACTACCTGGCACTAATCCATTTTCGGTCATGAAATAGTCTTCGGTTGTGCATATACGTTAGTATAACAGAATCTATTGTGTGTGCTGTTCTTTTCCTTCACCCATAAATGAAATTTTTTAATACTGTGGAATTTGCGTATATTCAAAAAGTCAATTCCTGATTTCTGGAAAATCTCTTCTTAGCATTGTTATCCTGACATATAACTTTACCTGGAATCTTTCAGACTTTTTAGCAGATCAGCTTTTTTATTTTTAAAAATTCGCACATGCAAAATATTTTGATCGCAGATGATTCTGCCGATCTGCCGGCGATCGTCAGGTCCATTTATTCCAGGCGCAATATATTTATCTCCGAAGCCACATCCAAAGCGGAATTGCTCTCTTCTCTGTCACGCATGAGACCGGATCTTATCCTGCTTGACGTTATACTAGACAGCGATGACGGCAGGGTGCTCTGCAAAGAACTAAAGCTTTCCGATGATTATAAGACGATCCCCATCATACTGATATCCGGCGACCCGGAAAAACTGCTTGATCCCCAGGAAGTTTTTGCCGATGGGATCCTTCAAAAACCTTTCAGGGTTGAATCGGTGCTTTCAAAAATTAAGGAAGTGATCAATAAATATGCATCTTGAAAAAAAGATCGAACCAGCCGCTTACCTGCCGAACCAAAATGTAATGAATCATCCTTACAATTTAAACAATCCAGTTTCAATTGTCTTAATGGTTTTCTCTCCCGATCAATGAACCTTCCATATTGAAAATCTCGCGTAAGATCATTTTTCTTTGCCGGTCATAAACGGTCCTGGTTAAGTACAGGTCCTTAGCATTGTTTTGACACTGGTAATATTTTAATTCGGTCACCAGCGAATCGTACTTGTCAAATGAGCGGAAGGTCAAATAGCAACCCGTCATATTCGAATCAGTTCTTACAATTCCTTCTAGCAAACTTTCAATGGTGTCATTTTGGAAATAGTCAAAATAATCAGTCTTTTGTGCTGACCGCTGACCCGCCTTTTGCCTGGCAGAATTGTCGCACGCAAAGGAAATCAAAAGGCAAAGTATAATAAGATACCTCATTTAGCGATCACATTCTTTTGCGAACAAAATAGTCAAGCATGCGTGCAGGTATCACCCGCGGCAGGAACCAGTTAGTAAAGACTCCCTGCACGATCGCATACCTCGTCCGTGGTCGGCGGCTCTCAATGATGTCTGCAAGACGCCTGGAAAATTCATCCAGTGGCATTCCCTGCTTTCCCAGGGTCACAAAAAGTTTAAAAAAACGGGCTAGAGAAGCGATATAAGGCGTGTTCTTGTATAGATCCAACGAGCCCTTATCCCAGATCGGTGTCTGCACGGCGCCCGGGCCGATAATGATCACTTTGATCCCAAATAGCAAAAGCTCACGGCGGAGGCATTGAGATATCCCTTCCACAGCGTGCTTGGTGCCGGTATAGGGGGCCATATAGGGCGGGGCGATCTTTCCGTTAACTGAACTGATGTTGAGGATCCTCCCGGGAGTCAAAGAATACTCCGGTACTGCACCCAGCAGCGGGAGAAAGGCCTGGGTCACCTGCACCAGACCAAAGACATTCACTTCAAAATTTTTGCGCAGATCTGCTATCGGAATATATTGCAATGGACCGGTGACCGAGATACCAGAATTATTGACTAGGGCATCAAGCCCTTCCCCATTTAGTTTTTGTTTGACTTCCTCCGCTGCCAGGAGGATCGCAGCATTATCTGTTACATCAAAGACCAGGGGGACAAAATTCTCGCCCAGTTCTCCGCGCAGGCGGTTTGCATCCTCTATTTTGCGCACACTGCCAAAGACCCGCCACCCCCTTTTCAATAGTTCCTTGGTCGCTCCATAACCTAGCCCGGTCGAAACGCCGGTAATGACTATATTTTTTGACATTTTCATCAGGCTAAGATAAGACTGATACTTAATCATCAAGAAAAACAATTTTTTTTATCGGGTGGATCTCCCAGGAAGTAGTTGGTTTGTAATTGGGAAAACCCACTTTCCCCGAAGGATGGTCGATATCGAAAAAAATCGATCCTTCTATGGTGATGGGGATCAGCTGACCCAGGGGCTTATAGGCTCCGCTGCCACAGGTGATATCACCGAATTTCTCCTTGATCTGCTGGCGCACCGCATCCAGAGCTGTGCCTGAAGCAGGGAGGCCGGAAACCTCGACATTTAGCAGTTTTCTGGCTGATCCGGTCATCCCGTTCCCGATGATCATATGAAAATCATTATCATTTTCCCGGTAAATACCGCATATATAGACCTTGGTGATGCGGACATTTTTTTTCTCTTCGGCGACTCTCGGGCTGGTCGCGCTTTCCGATATAGCGGGGACATGGGAGCGCATTGTCGTATCGTCCACCAGCAGCCCGGAGCCGAACAGATCGTCAAGGGTGGCGAAGACATGCGATGCCCCCTGAACCAGGTGCGTCTTTGCCTGGGCGCGGTCGGTCCCAGCGTATTCGTCGCCGGAACAACTGGTAGCTCCGGGATAAAATGAACCTCCTGCCCCCGCAACCGCCTTTTCGCTTACAGCGGGCATGTGTGGGGTGACGACTGCAGTTTTTTTACGCTCACTAAAAGTGATCAGCCGCGACGGGTAGCGCTTGAATTTATAATATTTTTTATCGTTGAATTTTAAATAAGCGGTGTCCGTTTTGAATTCGGTCAGTTTTCCAAGTGTATCATATATTGGACGTACAGGCTTTTGCGCGCTGCATAAGACCGGCGCCAGCGCTAAGGCAATGATCAGTCCATTACCGGAAAATCGGCTGCGTATTTTAGGTGTCATGTTAGCAGGATTTAAGTGATCCCTGCTTAAAGCTATGCGAAAATCAGCTGACCGCGCTCCAAGCCCTATTATTTTCCGGTTCTATACAGGAATACATGTATTTACACTTTGAAACAGAAAAATTTTTGGAATAACGGCCCTGCACTTGTAGATTAGGACTATACTTCTAAAATATCTTTATGGCAACCAACCTGGCAAACCCCGCCATCACCCATGTCTTTGTCCTGATGCTCGAGAACCGTTCCTTTGATCATATGCTAGGGTTTTCGGGAATTTCAGGGGAAGATGCCGCTACTGGAAAACCGACAACCATTAATGGTACAAACAAGTCCTTCCTCAATACTTACCAGAATATCCCTTATTCCGCCATGACGCCGGCAGATAATATTATGGCATATGACCCCGGTCATGAATTCCAGGATGTCGCTGAGCAACTATGCGGCGAAGGCATTAGCTACAAAGGAGGCAGTTACCCTGCCATTCACAACAACGGATTTGTGGCAAACTACGCCGGGACCAAATCGCCGGGCGAGGGAGGAGCCACTAAAAATTTTGGCGATATCATGAAATGTTATGCCTCACCATCTCAACTGCCTGTGCTAACGCAGCTGGCAACAACATTTGCGGTATGCGACAATTGGTTCGCTTCCTTGCCGGGACCGACCTGGCCAAACCGGTTTTTTGTCCACGCCGCTACTTCGGGTGGACTGGACCACAGCCCGAAGACAACTGAATTGCTCAAATGGTCAATGATCAGCGGGTTCAGCTTCCCCGGCGGATCGATCTATGACCAGATGAATAAGTATCCGGGGAATAATAAAGGATGGCGCATCTATCATGGGGTAAACCTACCGCTCGTCGGGGCAATCGCAGGGGTCGCGGCGCTGAAAGGAATTCAACTATCGGATACGCATAGCTATGAAAATTTTGCGTCCGATATCAAGGGAGCATATCCCTGGTCATACACTTTTATTGAACCCAATTATGGGGACATCATCAATAATTCCTATTCAGGCGGCCAATCGCAGCACCCGATGGATGACGTGCGAAGAGGTGAAGCGCTCATTAAATCAACCTATGAAGCGATTCGTAATTCTCCGCTCTGGCTGAGCAGCATGCTTGTCATCACCTATGATGAACACGGCGGATTTTGTGACCATGTCGCTCCGCCGCCGGCGGTGGCACCGGGGGACACCAAACCCTATGACCCATTCAATGATTTCGGATTTGATTTTAAGCAGTACGGCGTGCGGGTTCCTGCCGTGATCATATCCCCCTACACGAAAAAAAACATCATCAGTCATACCCTCTATGACCACGCCTCGGTTCCCGCGACCCTGGAAAGGATGTTCGGAATGCCTGCGCTTACGGCAAGAGATGCTGCAGCAAATGACCTAACGGGATTGGCAAACCTACCCAAAGCAAGAACCGACGCACCGGTCCAGCTTAAAACAGTCACCGCTCCCACAGCGGATGAAGTGGCAGCAGCAAAAGCAATCCAAAAACCACCGGACGAAACAGGCACTGTGGAAGAGGGAAACCTACCGGGTTTTTTGCATATTGTCATGAAAAGCCATATGGAAAAGCATGAACAATCCACCAGAATGCAGCTCATGGATACCTTTAACCACCAAGTAAAGACCAAGGCAGATGCAAGAGCATACGTAGAATCTACTTTACCTGGCCTATTGGCTGAATAAAGGGTAGCGACATTTTTTCTTTAGTTTCAGGTGCCCCTATTTCCTTGAGTAAAATATCCAATGCAGCGCTCCCGTCGACCATAAAGCGAGAACTATTAGTACCGGCTGGAAAAAGAGCCGGATCAGCCTAGAGCGGTCTGTGCTCAAACCAAAGGCGCTCCGGTGACCTGTGTATTGTGCAATATTGCCGGGAAAGATCAGTACAAAAAAAACAGCCAGCGCAAGACCTACCAATGTTTTTTCCTTTACCCAAAAGATCATCGCAAGACCCAGTACCGCCTCCACTACACCTGAAAGAACCACGGTAAGATCTTTGGAGAGCGGAACCCAGTCCGGAACCTGCGCCTGGAACGAATTGCGGCCAAAGGTGCAATGCGCTATCGCAGCAAAAATCATCAGCAGTCCCAGACTTACTCTGAAAATGCTCTGAAGCGCGGTGGTCGGCATGTTCTCTATCATACAAGTACCGTTTACGGCATCTGAAGATTACCCTATTTATTTTTTGAAACTTTATTGATGGTAATTGCGATGCTCTCCCCGCTGATCAAGGTACACAGTCCTGTATTTCTTTTTATGCATGAACCTGGCCTTATACACCGGTTCATTTTCCCTGCGATCGATCCGGGTATATTCATAATGATCCGACCCTGGATATTGTTTGCGCAGGTTATCCTTCACTACCACCGGGACGTCGCCGTCATCATAAGGAATTTGTGTATCCAGATGCCTGCCACGGGAATCAAAATGAGCAGTAGCATCGCCGTTATCAAAATCCCTGTCTTCAAATTCTACGCTCCAGCCTCCCGCAGAATGGGTCCAGCGGGATGGACTCGAATGTGGGTATTCTTTCTGGAAGGATTCACTCACTGCCTTTGGCGGGTGGCGACTGGTTTGCGCGAATACCGGAATCACCATCACACCAATCAAAAAGGTCATTAGAAACTTTTTCATATGTTTTTTTATATACTATCTCAATTATGCTGCCATGATCACCAGCACATGATTTATTAGAATAGGCTGCCTGAAAAGTAGCAACCGGGTTCCCGCTGTATAATAAAATCTACAAAATGAGGCATGGGTGAACAGGAAAACCGGTGGCACGATTTTTAGACCAACATTGAACAGACCCTCCTTTACATTGAAAACAATGATAAAGACGTGTTTTGGCAAGTCCATTGAGTTCACAAGATAAGCATGAATATAATGTATAAAAGAAAATGGCAAAGACCCAGATGGCTTTCGGGTTTTTTGATCCTCGCTGTCACCCTTCTTCTGGTGGTCATTATTTTAATTTATAATAGCCGTTTTTCTTATTAAATAAAAGTTGTTGGAGGTAAACAATAATCCGGTGCTGAACCATAGATTTATCTTACACTGCATCATCAGCATCTGCCGGATAATTTACCCTGATCAGAGCATCCTAAGATAAATTACTACCGGTTATGTATAACCGATGTTTTATAAAGATTTTATTAACCGTTTGTGTATCTTCTCAAAGGTTGGGCTTTGCATTTTCTTCTACAAGTGCGTGAAGTTTTTTCATCGATATGGTGATCAAGGGCTATTATCTTTTGGTATAATCACCAAAAAAATATTGGCCTGGTTTTAGCCTCTGATAAAAAAACATACTATATGACGAATTCCAAATTTTCCTTTTTTTTAAAAGGGGCCTTATTAGGTACATTCATTGGGATCCTGATCGCACCACGCAAAGGTTCTAAGACCAGAAAAAGAATTGCAAATGCAAGCCGGGATATATTTGATACCGCAAAAGATAAAGCATCGGAACTTAGATCAAAAGTGAAAGAAGATCTGAGTTCGATTGGCTAATTTATTTTTTAATTAGGCATGCCTCTCCATTTCTCAAAATAAATATTTCTCTGGCGTTTTTCCATTCCGACTTCATTAATGATTAAGCGATCGTTTCATGCAAAATATCTGGTCATCACCTGAGGATATGAATCACAAAAATATCTTTCTAATAGAGTTGAAACCCAGTAATTTTGCATTGCCGGCGAACCTCTCGCCACAAACAGGATATGGAATGAATAACAAAGGACAAAAAAATAATCATTGGTGGCAAAGATGAAAGACATTTAAGTGCAATAGATGGGATTGAAAGATTCATGCAAAAACAAAAATGCCCGGAAAATCTTTCTCCAAATTGTTACCGGAAATAATATTCAAAACCGATTTTAATCGGTCAGGCATTTTTGCCACTACAAAAGGTGGACTGTCTTTTATAGGATGTGTAAGGCAGAGACCACGGACTTATTTTGCATTAGGATTAGGAGGCAAGGGAATTGCATACAGCGTAATTACAGCCTAGGCAACAACAAAAAAAACTTCGGCAAAGATCATAATGCCTTTAATTTATTTTCCTTCGACCGCAAAGCGATCTTATTTTCACCAAATTGCTTTGCTTAACCAATATTGAAATTGATAATAAAATGAAAATCCCTATCTGGTTTTCTATCAAAAACCAAAGCCGATCTGTAAACCACCTGTATGGTGAAATATACTGGTGTCAAATTCTTTAGAATTTCCTGTCTGGTAATATTCCAGGAAAACTCCTTTTAAAATGATTACCAGCCCATAACGGTATTGAAAGACCAGCCTTCGAATATGTCGGGCGGAGATTGTGTAGGGACTGCTGCGGTCAAAGAATCCACCTTGCAGAGTGGCATCATATCCTATCAGGTTCAGGAGAGATTGTCCATAGAGATACCAATGGATTTTCTTTTGTTGTGGATAGGTGTTCTCTCGATTATATGGAGATAAAAAATCTCCCGTCATCATCGAAATACCTGCGGAACTCTTATCGCTGAGCGTTCCTACCCGCGCGCTGGTATAAACTGAGAAACAAAGATTATTTTTTACAGCATATAACTGTTTTTCATAATTGACCTGGTAATTGAGAACGATATCATTACTTATCTGGTTATGCCATCCCTCGGGTTGGGTATAATGAATCCAGTGATGAATCGCTCTTTGCATCTGTTCTCCACCAGCGCCCGGGCCTATGATGCCTGTGCTCAGGCTCACGCTTATCCTCTGATCCCTGGCATCATCTGAAGCAGCCAGGAAGGTTTTTAGAAAAAGAGCGGCCGCATAGGGTCTGTCCCCATACTGGATTTCCGGCGGAGCAATCTCATTTGGGGTATAGGCATCATGCTCGAGCGCCATCCCGTATCTGATTTTAAATAAATGAGGATGCCAGAGTAGCTTTACCAAGGGGAAATTTCGGATGCAGGGTTTTACCTTTTCAATATAAATACCTTGGGTGTAGTCTCGGTCGGTACCCGAAAAGAAATCATTCTCATAGAATATTCGGAAATATTTTTCAGAATGAATATCGCGGAAAGAGACGAGGTTATCGACCGCCTGGGCAATCACACAGCGACAGGAAAAAATACATGCAAACAGTAAAAGAAGCTTTTTGCTACGCATGCATGATTTACGTTCCCGCTGAGTACACAGATTGGAGCGCATATAAAATTCAGGCGGTTCAACCTATTGCTTTTCTTTCACTGGTTTTTTGCGTGGCAACATCCGGATAGCATGAATTGCTTTACTTCAATTTTGTTTTTGTTTTATAAGCAAGTAAAACCTCCTTGATGGCACCGATCACCGTCACAGGATCTTCTAGATGAATATTATGACCGCTGTTTTTATCAATGATGAATTTGCTGTTCGTCGATAAATGTGCCAGGTCCTTTTGCAGTGCTACCCTTTGCTTCTCCAGATCAGCAGAATCTGCCAAACCCGGATAATACCCCTTCCCTTTTGCCAGCACGATCAGGGGAATATTGCCCAGCTTGTAAGCTGTCTTATTTTTGTTTTTATACATATCAGCAACATCCTCCGGAGACCAGTCCATTTCGCTGCTGGCTGCTTTAAAATAACTGATCTGTGTTTGCGCCCATAATTGTCTTTGCTGATCTTTTGCCGGAAGTTTATCAAGTGGTGGCTCGATGCTTGTATCGGATGCGACCGGATTATCCTGCTTCGATGAATCCTTATCATTATCTCTTTTCATCCTGGTTTGAATCTCCGGTACCCTTCTTCCTTGCGCCATGTCCCGCACCCTGACCGCTTTATCATTAATCAATATCTTTTCATTTTCATTTAGTGCATCCACCAACACCATACCGACTACTTCATTTTTATAAATTCTTGCAAAGGATCTGACAAGGAAACCACCATATGACTGACCCACCAAAATATAGGGGCCGCTTATTCCTGCATTGCGCAGGGCGGTATGCAGTTCATAGGCTATTTGCCTGCCTGTCCTGGGAAAAGGACCTTCCTGGCTCCAGGCATAACCTGCCCTGTCATAAGAAACCGTAGCCGCAATTTTGGCTATCGATGGTTGCACAAGATCCCAGACAAAGGAAAAATCACCACTGCCATTCTCAAAGACCACCACAGGTTTTCCTTTTCCCAATACGTGTATGTGCAGGTGGTGACCTCCTGCATCAATGAGCTTTCCTGTTGGTGGATATTTATAATCGGATTGACCATAACCAATGGATATGAATAGATAAAAAAATATAATTAACTCAATAGGCAGGGCAACCACTTTCATGGTGAAAAGTTTTTTCATGATCATCTGTTTTGGATTTGTCTGGAGCATATTCGAAAGTAGAACGCGAAGGTTTGAAATAGGTTACGGTAATAATGATTCAAAACCCTGAAACAGTAAAATTTGATGCTGAAAGTGATTTTTATGAGACAAGATCTTCGCATTCTTGCAGCTATAGCATGCATTCGTTTTATTTTGGAAAATCATAGCATGTTAGCAGATACATGAGCTACACTGACAAAGCTAACGACAATGCCTATCCGTAATTAAAGATACGATCATCGCCACTGACCTTATAAATTTTTCTCCATAAAAATTGTCCCGGGTATCCCGTTATCGAAATAAGCCGGGATCTCATAAAATCCAATGGCATAATAAATCTCCTGTGCTCTTTTCATCTCCGGGAGGGAATTGAGTTTTATTTTATTATAACCAAGATCGCTGGCAAACTGAATGGATAACTGGATCATTGCAAGCCCTATCTTACGACCTCTGAAAGCCGGCCGCACATAATACCGCTTGAGCTCCGCAACGCCTGGTTCTAATTTTTTTATACCAGAACATCCCAGTGACAGCCCATCTTCATGAGCCAATACAATACCACCTTCCGGCAAGCCATATATTGACCGGATATTGATCAGTTCTTCATCAAAATTTTGGAGAGCAAGCTCATTGTTCAATGAATTCCCATATTCCCGAAACAAGACACGAGCGACCTCATAATCCTCGTCCGTATTTGCAAACCTGTAGCCAGCCATCTGCCGTTTATTTTGGGTAATCTGAATCAATTTTTAATCTTCTTGTACGTAAAATCGTAACTCGGTGTCCATGTTTTTCCTCCATCGGCAGAAGTCTCGTTGAATTGCCTCACCTGGTCCGGTCCCTGGTTAAAAAAGATGAACCTGCCGATTATCTTATTTCCTTTCGGGTCGGTGGTTTCAAAATCAAAACGCATAGCACTATCCTGGTATCTGCCGTTGACGAATTCCTGGATCCCGCCGCTATATGAACCCGCCCAGCTCTGTTTCCATCGATTGGTTACTGGGTCTACAAAATTAATACTCTTGCCTGTGCTGTTCTGGCTATCCCAATTCTCCAAAATTGCGCAACCACCGGCGATCCTTTGAATGAGACTGTGACCTGCGTAGTTTTTCGTTCCCGTCTGGTAAACATCCCACTCGCCGACCCAGAAGTCGAATTCCCTTGCGTGCGGATCTGTCATGCAGGGATACAGAATGGTGTAAACCTTTTGCCTGAGCTCCTTAAAATGGGCTTCATTACGCACAGAATTAAAATCAGGGAGCGAATCGATCTCATGCAAATTTAAGTATGACATGGCTACCGCGCTGTCCAGGCTGGCAAGAGACTTGGTCCTGTTTTTTTGAATGGCGTAAATTCTTGCGATTCTTGAATACACAATTGCCTTTAAGGGGACAGGAGGATCCTGCAAAAGAGATCTGCTGAAACATTTCAGGGCTTCATTATACATCCCGAGATTTAAATCGCAAAAGCCAAGCCTGTTCCATTCCAAAGGATTAATTGAAGAATCCTTTAGCGTCATCTCATAAATTCTTTTTGCCTTGGCCCAGTCCTTGGCAACAAACAAAGAATCCGCAGTTCCAAAATCGGATTTGTTCAGCGCTTGGCCTGCACTTGGAACATAACTGAGCAACGAAAATATTATCAATGGAAAAAAGATCCGGTGAGGATTATTTAGAGATTTCATTATTTCATTTTTTTTATTTTACAATTATGGTTCAAAAAAAATAAAACTGCTTGGTTAAAATTGACTTTTTAATTTTTACCACTTATATAAATTCAAATGTCGTCTCCGCGAGCATGCATTAATTTTTCAGTCTTATCAGCAATCTGCATGGCAAAAATTCCTTTAAAGATCATTGATTCCTTCCCGGACCCCGATGCGGCAAAATATGATGAGAATCTCTGGTACAGCCAGCATGATGATGCGATCGTGATATTGAATTGCCGGTCAAAGAATATTTATTACTCCAGGCATTGGACCCCGCTTTCAGTAAAATGCGCCTTCCAGGGAACCGAACACTATCACTTTGAGAAAAACAGTTTTTGCGTTTCAGACGGAAATTTTTTGATACTCAATGAAGGATCAGAATACAGCAGCTCGATCAGCTCGGACTCGCCCACAAATTCCTTTACCATAAATTTTACGGTCCAAAACATCAAAGAGGTTTTTAGCGGAATCGTTCACGGGGCAGGCGATCAACTCGACAATCCTTTCAAGAACTATGACGGTTCACCAAGGTTCATTGAAAAACTATACCCCCTTAACAGTTCTTTTCCCCACTTACTGGAAATCAGAAATATTGTTCAGCAAAAGGAAATTGAACAGGCTTATCTTATTGAATTGATCTACCTGTCGCTTGGGGAGATGATCAGGCTCTATAACAGAACCTCCGCAGAAATAGATGAGATGAAAGCAAAAAAAAGAGCGACCCGAGAAGAATTGTATAAACGGCTACACCGGTCAAAAGATTATATGGACTCCTGTTATCAGGAAGATATTTCTTTGCAGAAGTTGTCTGAAATAAGCCTGATGAATCCATTTTACCTGCTCAGGGAATTCAGAAATCTATTTAAGATAACACCCTATCAATACCTTACTGAAAGGCGATTAAAAAAAGCAATGGATTTGCTCATCACCACCGCATTGCCGGTTGATGAAATAAGAACGGAAGTGGGCTTTCAGGATCCAAGCTCATTCAGTAAACTCTTTAAGAAAGTTCATGGTCACCCTCCTGCCATTTTCAGAACCACGCATGTCAATGGTATAGATCGAATGAAAATCCACACATCAAAAAATCCGTTGCCCCAAAAGATATTCCAATAACTAACTGTAACGTATACACGAAAATTTTCAGGCGACCTGAACAGCTGCCAGGTCCTGCAACCCCTCGATATTGATCTGTTCAAGGACCTTGTCAGGGATCATGATCTCAAAATCAAACTCCGGTAGTAAAAGCCTGACCCGTGGCATGGCGACCAGCGAATCAAATACCTTGATAAAGTCGCGCGCGACGAAGGGAAGACTAATGGAAAGGTCTCCTTTTAAATTACGCTCTGAACCAAATGGATGGATCCCTGTACCCGTTACCGATACATCCGGGAATAGATCCCGGAGGGCAAGAGCGATAGCACAGTTCTCGCCGATGGACTCCTCTTGTTTCTGCCCGCAGTATTTTGCGCGGTCAAGGATCTCTTTGGTGACGCGGATGGTAAATGGTACCGCCATGGACGAATCTTTATATTTCTTTCAATTTAAGTAGTTCTTTGGAATGAGTCTGAATTTTTTTTAGAAGAGCCCACAGCATATAATGCCGCAACTCCGATCTCTGAAAATTCGTATGCTAACCAACATTTAATTACATCGTTTTTTTATTCCATGGTCAGGATTTTTTCAGTTTGTGGATTTCGCCAATCGCTGGTGCACGCATATCAACCGCTCTTTGAATTTACCAATTGCTCAATACCGCTTTCTTTTAAAAATGAACATTGATAGTTTCGAAAATTAATTCGGGTCTTGGGATATATTCTAAAGATCAGATCGATTTTTCAAGAACTATAAATAAAGCAATTATGAGACAAATCAAAACTAATCTAATGCACCAGCAGACAATCACATTAAAACAGATTTCAGTTTTATTGGTGGTTGCTTCCCTTTTGTTCATTACAGCCTGCCAAAAAGGAAATTTTCCAAAGTATTACGATGGCAAGGGAGGGGTGATCCCTTCCAGGGATAATGCCAGTGTTGCCACAAACTGGTACAAACTGCAATTGCAAATGATATTGCAGTCAAATCCTGCAAAATCAAATCTGGCCGCTAACCGTTTGTTTGCCTACACGGGTGTTTCCCTATTCGAAGCTTCGCGGTTTGAAATTCCGGACTCAAAAAGCCTGCAAGGGCAATTATACCAGATGCCGGCGATGCCCCAGCCTGACTACACCCGGAAATACTCATGGGTTATCGCTGCAAATGCAGCGCTGGCAAGCATTACCAGGGATTTGTTTCCCGGTCTGAATGCAGCAGATTCTGCATCGGTCGATTCCTTGGAAAAGGTCTATACCGATAAGATCACTCTTTCAGAAGGTGCAGATGTGGTTGCACGTTCTGCCGCATTTGGAGATTCTGTAGCTTCTGCCATTTTCAACTGGTCGAAATCTGACCTCTTCAACCATGCCAGTGATCCATACACTGCTCCTGTTTTTCCGGGAGCCTGGGTGCCTACACCACCAGCGTTTGCGGCAGCCGCAGGCCCCTATTTCGGAAATTGCAGAACCTTCCTGAATATATTTTCCACAGGGACAACAACTCCTCCACCCTTTCCCTATTCGGAAGACACCAGCTCTGCTTTTTATAAAATGGTCGACAATGATTATACGGTATCCAAGTCACTCACCACAGACCAAAAGAACATCGCCCTTTTTTGGAACGACGTCGGAGTTGGCATTGGCTATACCCCAATGGGACATTGTCTTTCCATACTTACACAGATTCTCGATAATACCAATGCTTCACTGGCTACCGCCGCCATTGCCTATTCCAAATCGGGGATCGCGATCTGGGATGCAACCATTGTTTGCTGGAGATCGAAATATAAATATAATCAGCTCAGACCTGTTACCTATATCCAGGCGCATATAGACAATACATGGCTTCCCTTAATCGGCACTCCGCCACATCCAGAATTTCCGGCTGCTCATGCTTTCATCACCTCTTCCATTATGGAAGTATTGAGTTCGGTATTTGGCAGCCAATATGGTTTTACCGACCACACCTATGATTTTAGGGGATTCGCAGCGAGAACCTATTCTTCCTTTGAGGATGCCGCACTGGAATGTGGTGAATCTCGCGTCTACGGAGGTATCCATTATCAACAATCCGTTGATGTCGGCCATTCCTACGGTACCTTGATCGGCAAAGCGGTTGCCGCAATCGATGTAACAAAATGAGCGCGAAGCACAAAATATTTTAAGCAATACGGCCTCTTTTTCCAGAGCGGCCTTTTTCTCTTTGGGTTCTTTTTTCAACATTCAAAAAACAAAATGAAAAAAAATCCAATCGTACATCATTATGCTTTACTCATAATCGTCACTTTGTATTTTACGACTCAAGGCCTTCATCAATTCGAATGGAACGCATCCGTATAGACGATCAGCCACGGAATCTATTTTTTAAAGATCATGACAGCGGAGTATGCTGAAATAAGAAAATTAATGGTCCTCAGATAATAAAAAATCGAAAATTTATTTGAAACCCAAGACTGGCGATATCGAAGTGGCATGGAAAAAAATATCATAATGATAAAGCAGTCTGTAATTCGCCGTTATCGTTTCCAAGAGGCGGCAGGTTCGGCCAAGCAAAGAATTCATTTTTTAATTTACCATCCGGTCTTGGTTTGGTGGTGCGGATCGACCAAACGGGAGTAGTTATCAATTTTTCAGAAGGCATCTCAAAAGAAAGAATTGCTGCGATCTGATCATCCTTGAGATCCGGGTCAAGCCATTTCAATTCCATTTCTTTTGGCAGGAATAAGGGCATGCGCCATTTATTATCGCCATCGTTATGAATTTGTTTCATCACCGTATTCGCATCTCGCGTGACCAGGGTGAACATGCCCACTGCTTCACCCGTCTCTATATTGGTCGGAACATTTGGATTATAATAATAGAGCGCGGGTATGCAAAACATGTTGCGTCCTTCCTGTTGCACGAGATAGGGAACCTTATTTTTCCATCCATCAATATGCCGATGCTCATAGATTCCCGTGACGGGCACAAGACAACGATTCTTCCGGATGCGGTGCCAGAAAGATTTTTTATCCGCGATTATTTTTTCTGCTCTTGCGTTCGCCATCTTTGGCCTTTGCATTTTTATTTTTTCCGGCGTATCCATATAGCCCGCGATGATGGACCATTCAAAATAATTGCGGTGGAAAGCCCCATCCTTAAACAGCACAACGGGGAATTTCTTATAACTCATTGCAAGCACATGGATATTGGCGTCCATATCAAAATCGATCGCCTGGTCATGGGCGAGCCCGGGAAAATAATCATCCAGCAATTCCAGCGCGGAATAATAAGAAATGTCCAGGCACATATTTAATATTTTTCGATCTCGTCAAAAACAATTTTATCCTCTTCCTCTTCAAAATTAAATTTAAGAAATAATTCGCCCCACTCTTCATAAAGACCTACCATCACTTTATTTTTTCCTCTCGCTGTTCTCCAGCGCGGATGAAGTTTTTGAATATAATTTTTTATTTTGTTCTGATAGACCGGCGGGGGTCTCCACTCCCATTTTGTCTTGCCGACATAATAGATCTTAAAACCGGAAGGCTGTCTTGCCGCCATTTTCAATTTTTCCAGATGCTCCTCATTTTTTGTGTCGTATAAAAATCTATTGGGATCACGCAGAAGGTCTTTAAAATGTTCTTCAGCCATACTTTTTTCTTCTTCCATGTACCCGCGAAATAAAAATGCAGCCTTTAATGCTGGCTGCATCCCTCGAAGAAAAGTCTGCCGCACAAAAAAACGCTTGCCTTTTGCTTCCGAGATCTGGGCGAGCAAAAGAGAGGGTGAGAATAAAGGAAAAGGATTATACATACGGATAACATTATTGTTTATCCAAAAAGCTCTCCCTGCACCGTGGTCACCGGCAGGTTCTGAAACTCAAAGCGCGCAGCGATCTGGAAGGCCTTCTCTCCCACATTTCTTTTCAGGAGCAGCATGCTGTCTGCGATGAACCTACCGGTAAAATGCTTGTGCTGGTACTCTGCCCATGCGCTTTCAAATTGCCAGGGTTTTAGTTGACGGGCGATCGTGAAAGCAGGATCATCTAAGAAATGTGGCTTGTTATCTTCATCGAGTTTCAATAATTTCTGCCAGGGTTTTATTTGCTTGACGAGGTTCTTGATGGGTTCCTTGGTCGTGACATTGATAAAAATGGTATGTGATGGATAAGAACCAAAATTAGAGAGCTCGACCTTAAAAGGGAAATATCCCATCGCGACCATTTTTAAATTATTCATGATGCGTTCTTCCATCATCGCGAATTGCCTGAACCGCGCGAGCACCAGAAATGGCTTGCCCCAGCGTGCTCCCGGTGCCTGGAATTTTAAGGCGAACTCCTCTTTTACAGCCGTTATCTTTTTTCTGAGGTCCTCATGCGGATTTAAAATGATCAGGTATTCATACTGCCGGTAACCTGCGTTCTGTATGAGCATGGACTGGACCTGCTGCACTTTCTTTGTCATTGGTCAAATATTTAGTATAAAGATACTAAAAAATTTAGTATTCAAAAACATTTGTTCAATGCTTAACATTATTTTAAAAACAAAAAGCCAGCCAATAGCCCATCCGCCATTCTTAAACATGGGTAAGCTTATCCGGATCCCGCGTCTGCCAATAAAGAATTCCTTCGGACAATGGATCTGGTCTGCGAAAAGGAAATTGAAATCCTCAGCATGCATTTATCATTGTAGAAATTTTTCCAGCCAGGAGTAAAAATTTACTCATTTTTTACTGAAATAATGAATGCGGACAATAGAAATCGATTGGCACCATTTTTTATTAAATGATGATTAGGGCGTAGATATTCTTTAATCATTATTTTTTTTCTTTGACGGAATTTAAATAAAACGCAAAAAGAGTAAGCGTCAGCAAAGAGCTGTATTTTTTTAAGAATACAGCTTTCTTATTTATCCCTCAACCGATCATTCCTATTGCTTTATTTTTAAATCAGCACCCAAAGCATTTTTTAAAAAATCCAAACCATTACGGCCACGAGCATGAAAGGAGTTCCCAGGTCGCAAGAATAAAAAACCCCGCAAAGAAATGCAGGGCGTGACTGATGCAAATAATCTTCTGTTAACTGAATACAGATAATAAATCAAAGCAGATGCCAATTTTAATATTTAATTGCCTTAAAATTGAAAGTACGTATAGGTTCAATTATGAAATCATTTTTTTTGATCCGCGGTCTTCAATTTCAGGTTGCTGATTGAATCTTTGATGCGCTTTTGATTGTTTATCGAATCTTTTATCCGCTGTTTTTCTTTTTTTCTAAAATACCCCCTCAATAAGAAATTATGTTTTGCAGCCTCCATATTTTCATTGAAATTGTTTGCACTCTTTTTTACAACGTTTACGGTTTCGTTCGCTTCCGCAACGGTAGTTTGTAATCTTTTTGCAAGGGTATCATTCTTCAATAACATTCCAATTGAACCCTGTCCTTTGTTGATCCTGTCAGCAATCCCAGCAAGACTATTGGTCAGCGCCTCGGCATTGTCCGTGATCCTTGAAACCTTTAATATTATTTTGTCCATGTCGACCGGATCAATGGTCTTCATTTGCCCTCCTTCTTTCAATAATGTTGCCGAATCACTTCCGGGAGAAATCTGCACCAGCTTATCTCCCATCAGTCCCTCAGAACTTATACTCACAACAGCATCATCTTTTAAAAAAGGTTTCATCCTCGGCTCGAGTCTGAAGTCGACAGTCACCGTGGTATCGTTGGTAATATTGATGCCGTCAACAATACCTACATTGATGCCGCCGAACCTTACATAATTGCCAATCTGCAATCCATTTACATTTCTGAAATGGGCGTGCATCGTCAGTGACCGTGAAAACAATTTTTGTTGTTTGCCGATCAGCACAATGATTGCCAGAAATAGCAATACCCCAACGACGACAAAAATTCCGGTTTTAATTTTCTCCGGTATGGTGGCTTTCATGATTATTATTTAAAAAATGATTGAATGAATTTATCCGGAGAATGCTGCAACTCCTCGTATGAACCTTCTCCGATACATTCGCCTTCGTTGATCAACACCATGCGATCCCCGGTTATTTTTGCGCATTGCATGTCGTGAGTAATGATTATCGAAGACGCATTGTTCTTTTTTTGAATCGCTAAGATCAATTCGCTTATTTCTGCGGAAGTTATGGGATCAAGGCCGGTCGTTGGTTCATCATATAATATAATCTCCGGTTTCACGATGAGTGTCCTGGCAAGTCCGATTCTTTTACGCATACCGCCCGAGAGATCGCTGGGCATTTTATCCACGGTATCCTCTAAACCTACACTATCAAGTGTTTCATGAATTCTAGTTTTTATCTCCTCCGCATTTTTTATTTTCAATACCCTTGTCAGCGGAAATGCAAGATTTTCAGCAACCGTCATTGAATCGTACAAAGCAGCATTTTGAAAAAGAAAACCAACCTTGGTCCGCATCTCTTTTAACTCATTCTCAGTCATTTCTTTTACTTCTTTGCCAAATACCTTTACTGATCCCTCATCCTGCCAAATCAGCCCGACAATGCATTTAATGGTAACCGACTTTCCTTCACCTGATCTGCCCATAACAATCATATTCTCTCCTTTTTTTACGGAGAAACTCACACTTTTCAGCACTTCCTTGTCGCCGAAATTTTTTTTTAACCCTTTTATATCAATAACATTCTCTTCCATAACAAACTAGTTATATACAAAAGCGCTGGTGATCTGCACGGCAATTGCATCAATGATGATTATCCAAACAGAAGCAGAGACAACGGCAGCATTTGCGGCAAGCCCTACGCTTTCGGTTCCACGATTTGAATGCAGTCCCTGGTAACAACCAACAAAACCAATCACAAAACCAAAAAGAACAGATTTGATGAACGATGGAAAAATATCTGAAAATACCAATGCAGCGATGGATTTTCTGAAATAAAGAGACAGACTCATATCTCCCGAAATATTCGTTCCAATAAAACCGCCGATGATCGCAACGCCATCAGCAAAAATGGTCAGCAATGGAATCATTAAAGTACTGGCTAAAATGCGGGTAACAACAAGGTATTGGATTGGGTTTGCGCCGGAGACTTCCATAGCATCAATTTGCTCAGTAACATTCATGCTTCCCAATTCTGCACCGATACCCGAAGAAATCTTTCCGGCACATATCAGCGCTATGATTACCGGGCAAATTTCCCGGATGGCAGAAATTGAGACCATTCCGGGGACCATGTTCTGTGCCCCGAATTCTTTCATCGATGGATTTGTCTGCAACGTGAGAACAAATCCCAGCACAAAACCCGTTAACGCGACAATAGGAAAAGAGCGGTACCCAATAAGATAACACTGTCTTATTAATTCATTCCATTCGAAATCGCGCCGGAAGATATTTCGAAAGAAGGAGCCAAGAAATAGCGCCTGCTCTCCAAGACTTTCAAATGCCTTCTTGGATAGGGAAATAAAATTGCTGTACATATTTTTTATATGATTACGCCAATAGTATTGAATAAAAACTGTTCCATTAATTCCATCCTTGGTTTTAATATGAATTGTAGAAGTTTTTCCCCCGACTGTACTGATTTACTTAAGTAATGCTGAATAATCTTATCATCATGATGAGAAACAAAAAAGATGCTGATATCAGAAAGGATATCCAATACCAAGATTGTAAACCAAATTATCTCTTCTCCATGTTCCGCTTCCAAAATCTATCTTATCAATTATCCAGCGGTGACCATCTGGCAAATAGGGTATGCGCAGCGGAAAAGCCACATCTAACCTTATGATCAGAATTGAAATGTCGAAACGCAATCCAAGACCTGCACCAATTGCGAGTTGGTTTAAAAATGCGCTGCTGAATTTACCGCCCGGTTTTAACGTATCACTGTTAAAGAGCCATACATTCCCGGCATCAATAAAGATCGCTCCATTTACGATGCTGAATAGTTTTGCGCGCAACTCCGTGTTCATTTCCAGTTTAATGTCCCCTGCTTGATCGGGTAGAAAATTATTATCTGATGGAGGTTGATATGTTCCCGGGCCAACCGACCGGCTTCTGAATGCGCGTACACTATTGGTCCCTCCAACAAAAAATTGCTTTACAAATGGAAGTGCGGTGGAATTTCCGTAAGGAATACCGACGCCAATATCTATCCGGTTTGCCCATGTCGTATTTCCCATATTGTGATAATACCGAAAATCGGTTTCCGTGCGTATGTATTGAGAAAAATCCAAACCAAACAAATAAACAGTATGACCGGCTTTCGCATCAGCACCGGTGATCAGTCCTGCTATATTACCGGAGAGATCAAGATTACCATTAAAATAAAACGCATCAATGGGTTGCTTCCCGCTAAGCTGATTGAATGTGAAAGTATAATTGGAGCCCAGAATAAATTGCTTTTGTATCGCATCAAGCAGGGTAGGATTTTTTTTTGCGCTGTCTTTATATTCCTGGGTGATGTTCAAGGGCTGAACATAAGTGATACTGATCGGATTCAGCTGATGTTCTTTGGTTTTATTTTCCTTCCAATCGTAACCAAATGCGGTATGAAAAGAATTCAAGGTATATAGATGGATCTTATTTAGAAAATCATACCCCAGATCAATATTTGTTTTGGGCATAAATTCTCCAACAGTATTGATGTTCACAAAAGGAACGATGAATCTGGGGAATGATAATTTATTATCCAGCCCTGCACGATAGGTATTGTAACCTTTCAGATCAGCGCTGTACTGCACTTCAAAGCCTCCGTATGCATCAATGCTCAGCAGTTCACCGGCACCAAATATATTCCTGTCCTTCCAACCCAATGTAATTTGGCTTCCCACCAGGTTATCCGATTTTGATGTTCCTACTATTTCTGCCTGTAATGATTTTTTTGGAAGCGGCGTCAGGTAATAATATGTATTCAACATTGGCGAATCTGTCCCCTTTGCCATTTCAAACCTGTTCTTTACGAACTTGAATAATCCAAGGTTGATTAATCGGCTTAAAGTTAAATTATGATCGCTGCGCGTATAGGTATCCCCCGGTTGAAAACGCAATGCTTCATCAAAGAGTGTTGGCTTGAACAATTTTGCGGAATCAACGAGATAAAAATTTTTATAATGAATGGCCTTTTTCTTACTGGTATCATCTGCCGATCCGCGCAAACTATAGTTTGCAAAAATAAATACCTCATTGATATCAAATGTGTGTTGCGCTTCTGCAGGAATTGCCGGCTTCACTTTTACATATAAATTCACCGTGTGATTGCCCATATTACTGTCAACATTTACGATCAGCAATTCAGGGCTAAAAAAATAAAATCCATTTTCTTTCAGATCTGCATCTATTCTTTGTCTTTCCAATTTAATGATGTCAAGATCAAAGGGATTCCCTTTCCGCAATAAGGTTTCGGAGAAATCGGCTGCGATCGTTTTATTAACGGCGGAGCTATCCTTTTCCAAAATCACTCCACCAATTGTATAGCGCAAACCCGGCTGCACATGGTACACAGCAGTTGCCTTTTTATGTTTGATCGTCGAGTCCCCGTAAACAAGTGCCTGAAAATATCCTTTATCCTGCAAATAGCTTGCTAACACTTTTGCATTATGCTCAAGATCAACATCACTGGCAAGTACAGGAGCCTGTCCAAATTTATTCTTAAGCCATCCTCTCAGGGAATGTTGTTTGCTGGGATTACCAGCAATATTATATGCGAATAATTTCAGGCGCAGTCCCAATATCCTGGTATTGGGTTTAGGGCGAACCAATGTCAACAGATCAGCCGATATTTTTTTGTTTTGACGATGACCAAGTTTAGAACTGTCGATCTTGATCTTTGCGCCAATATATAAAGCTTCATTGGGAGACAAATATTTTGTATTGCTGCATGAAACTGCAAAAAATAAAATGAGCGTGATGAAAATAAGATATAGCAACCTGTAAAGCATGCAAGATTTATTTTTTTGATTCAGCTTGTCCGCGCTTTTTCTTACCCTCAAATATTTCCCTGAAATGATTGTAATCAAGGGTAATGATAAATCCCATCCCCGTTTCAATAACATAACCTTCCACTACATCATCATAATCGTTCTTGCGATAGGCGCGCAACATATAACGACCATCCTTACTCAATTTATAATTCAGTGCAATATTGCCTGCCAGATTATTGGATTGATTATTTGCATTCACATTTTGGGGGCCTTCCAATTCAAAATCCGAACCCACACTTACCGTTAAACGATCATTGAGCAATCTTTTGGAGATACCAACATTCAGGTCAGTGCGATTTTGCAACTGCCCGGTAGTATAATCATCCGTTGATTGCAGATCAAAATTTATATCTACACCATGAACCAGGTTCGATGCCAGCTGATTCAATTGCTCAGTTAATATTTTGCTCACACTTGAACGTGCCAGGCTTTCTGCATTTAATGCGGCGGTGCTGGTTGAGAACGGATCTTCCCCAACAAAACGATTCAGCAACAATAAAGCAAACACCTGCTTGTTCATTTCACCCTGATCTTGCCGAAGCATATCTAATTTTGCATCTACTGTGGTGAGAATATCTTTTGAAACAACATAACTCTTGTCATCAGGTAAGATGATATCAAAACTGATATCCGGTTTTAGTAATTCGCCTTTCATTTTTAAATGCACTTCAAAAGGAAGTTTTTGCAGGTAGGTATTTCTCACCGTGGCAACAGACTGAGCGAGCTGGTCATCCACCAGGTCAATGGGCGAAGTGTTGGCGATATAGACCGCATTGATATTCAGGTTAGCCTTGGTGGCTTCACCCGTCCAGGTAATCGAACTTCCATTTTGTATTTTGAATTGTTTATGCAATAGACTGAATGAAAGATCATAGGATCCGCGCGATAGCCGGTAATCACCGGACAAGGTGATTTTTCCGCTACGATCGATTCCGGCCGTTAATGTAGCATCGCCCTTTGTAGTAAGATGGTCGCCATTATTTTCATCGATCACTAAAGTAAGCTCAGCGCTGCTGTCAATAATAATATTCGTTGAAATATCAAATCCTTTCAGCGAAGAGGTGCTGAATGAATCAACTCCAGCATTATTGATAGAATCCTGCGCAGGTAATTTCATATTTACAAATTGAATAATGCCCTGGCGATCGGATATGCCTGGCTCTTCCTGTGGAAGCACCACCGTCAATTTTGTTTTTGGATCGATCTTTATGGTCCCGTCAATAGAAGGTTGTTCTGCCGTCCCTTTTACAACCAGATTGGCATTGAAAAATAATTTCCCGTAGTATAATTTATTATCGCGTTTTGTGCTGTTTAATGCCTGGAAGTTTTTCGCGTTGATGGCAAGATCAAAATCATAATTCCTGAAATCAATTGTTTTTATTGACCCGTTTAAAACAAGTTTATTTTTTGCTGAATCAAGAACGGTAAAATTGGAAAAATGAATTCCATCACTATTGAACCCGATATTTTCTTTATCAATACTGAAATAATTGTTCAGCATGGATGGTGTAATGCCTGCCGCGTCAAAGGTAAGGCTTCCATCAATTCTTGGTTTTGCCGCTGAGCCCCTGATGCTGAACTTTCCGTTGACCGAACCTGATGCGCTTTTTAAGACGCCCATGGAAATTCCTGTGATTGAGGCCAGTTGCAGCTTTCGGATATCAAGCGACAAATTGAAATTGTCATTGTCCTGCTTTGCCAAATAATTACCGGTCAATGCAAGATCGTTACCGCGCCCCGTAATATGAACATCCGCTGAAAACTTATCAGGTTCTATATTATTAATTTTTATGGCAACATCTCCGATCGTATCAAGACGAATACTCAGATTGCGAATATTCAGATCACTGGTGAAGGATGGGTTTGACTTAATATTGTTCAAGGTGAACTTCCCGTTTATCTCTCCATTTGCAAGCAATGAATCAGACCCGGCAAAAGCAGTCAAGGTTGATAATAAAAAATGGGTAAACCCAATTTCAAGCGCTGCAATGCTGTTTGCAGAAACACTGCGAATACTTAACTCTTCCGGGCCTTTGGAGAGAGAAAAATTATTTGCATTGATATTACCTGACGAAAAGTGTATCGCATTATTCTCTGACACATTCCATTTCCCATAATTCAATAATAATTGATCCGGCTTTAAGTTGAATGTGTAATCCCCGGAATCCTGACGCATCAAAGATCCTTCAAGATGATATTTGTCTTTTGCAGACCTATCCTGGATGTTCAAGGCAAAATTGATTTTCCGATCAGCGACAGATGCGTCGATTGAACTATTATAAAAACCAATGCTGCCGCCATTCGTAAATTCCTGAAGCATCATACGCATGTCAATTGATTTGGAATTGGGTTGTACATGCACCTGAAAATTCCGGATCCTGTTATTGCCATAAATGATAAAGGGAGAATTCAGATCTGCACTCCATCCATTTTCCGAGTTGAATTTCCCTTTGAAATGAATAGGATCCACTCTTTGCAAAGAGGGCAATAGCGTTTTTAAGATCGGCTTATCGGTAATGTTGGCTGAGAACGTAAAATCGTATTTGTCGATCTTCTCTGATGGCGTTTTTTTATTGCCGGAAAAATAGGTGGTGCCAAGCTGATTGAAGACCTCTCCCAATTCCGTCAGCCTGTAATGTCCATCCAGAGTAAAATTCATGGCATCTGAATTCAAATGGATGTATTGTCCTGTATCATTTTGTCCCGCGACGATCCTTAAGGAATCCATCGCGATCTTTTGATCATCTTTCTCCAGCAATGAATTCGAAACAACCAGTTCTCCCTGCAAATGATCAGGATCGCCATTTGAAAAATTTACAGATATCCTTCCCCGGTAGGAAATATTTTCTTCTGTAAGATGCAGGGACCTCGGCTTGAGGCTGTCTATGACGGCGACCATATTTATTGCAGGATATTTTGCGTGTATATCCGCTGAGCCATTCAATGTAAAATAAAGACCCGGATCTTGTGAACGGATATCTATTTTAGCGACCTGGTCACTTAAAGACGCTTTAATGCTCGCAGCCCGGTAATCATATTTTTTGAAGATCACTGAGGAGATGGTGCAATCTATATTTGCCTGCGCGACCTTAGGATCAAATCCCCGGCCCCTTGCAATTAGTTGAAGGCTTACATTTCCAAAATCACTTTCTTTGATGAATATGGAACCGATGTCTAAATTTTTTGCCGATAACGATGCATCGTAGACCACATTTTTAATATCATCCGGGTGTTTCACATTTCCTTTGATGGTCAATTCGCCGGATGTAGATTGAATGAGAAGATTGGCCGTCACATCGTTCATATTCCCGGTGATCGTTCCATTCGTTACAAAATTTTCAGGAATGGAAATATCCGGTGGCACTAGTCTGGCAGGAATCAAAGAGAGTAGATCTTTTCGACCACTACTGAATTGTTTTATGACAAGATTTACTTTTAATTCCATTATCGCGGGTAGTCCACTCACATCGCCCGAAACATCTATGCGCGTACCCTGCAAACCCGACAATTGAAGGTGATCAATTTTCAAATGGGCTACCGTCCCCTTCATCCTGGCATTTATTAAAAAAACCTGCTGTTTATTTCTGAATGAGGGTTGTGTGCGCAATGAGGGGACAAATTGGAGAATATCTTTGACCTGTATCCTGCTGTTATTGAGATCAGCATCTATTGACAACTCACCAATATGTTTTTTTAGTCTTTCTATGGAAGGATAATGTAGCACAACCGAATGCTGCAACAGAGTACCCGGTGTTTGTAGTCTTAAATTCTTTAGGTAAGCCTGGTTATTTGCAAACAGAAAACTTCCCTGGAGACCTTGTAAGTCAAATCCACTTTTCTCCGAAAAATTTCCTTTCCTGATATCTCCGGAAATAGAATCGTTGCTGATTAGCAGATCATTTACATACAGAGATAGGTCTTTTGCATCCAGATGCGCATAATCCATTCCCGCTACCTGATGCGGGGCATTATCGTCATCAAATGAAATATGATCATCATCAAACCGCAACTGATCGGCCGCGATATACCATCTACTGCCATGATCCGTATCTTTCTGTTCTGCAATGTCTTTTTTATTACTAACGGTACTACCTAACCGTAGAGAAGCAGTCGTTTTGGATAGCGCTAATTTTTCCAGCATAATGATCCGCTTTGACAGATCAATTTGACGAACTTGGGTGGCCAGGCTGTCCAGATATATCCTTGAATAAATTTCACCAGGCTTGTCTTGATAATCCAGATCAATATTGGTTAAAGAAATATTTTTTAATTCAAATTGCGGCAATGAGTAGCCTGATGTATCAGTGGTAACAGCTTGTTTGAGCATTTGGGCATGTTGTTCGATTTTGCCTGCCAGCCCATTGAGAACTATCAAGGGAATATTAAACCTTCCCTTTGTTAGGTCAACCTGATCAATACGCGTTTCAAAATGACCTAAAAAAACGTCCACCTCGTTTCCACTGATTACATCATCGTAAACCAATCGTATCTTATCGAGCATGATATCATGCACAGCGATTTGCATAGATGAAGTATCTTTTTTATTTGGCTGTTTATTTGGGGGTGCCTGAAACGCGTCCACGATAAATTGAAAATTAAAAACAGTGTCGGGCAATGATCTTTTTATTTTCAGCGTAGCAGATTCCAGCCGAAGTTCATTGATATCAATGTTCCCGCGGACCAACTTAAAAAGCGCAAGGTCCGCGGATAATTTATTAAAATATACTAAGGTGTCCTGACGTTTGTCCTCCAAAAAGATTTTTTTGAGAATAATTGTTCCAGGCAAACCCACATAGACATTGCCAATAACAACCTTAGTATGCAATTTCGAGATCAGGTATGATTCTGCTTTTTTTCGAAGGAAGTTTTGAACCGGCGCAGTTTGAACAAGTAATATTAAAATGATGAGGACAGCGATCAGTATGCCAATTGTTTTGACAAGTATACGCAAAGCCTTTTTAAGAACTGGTGTTTTAAGTTTTGTGTGTGCCGCCATAGCATATACTTTTCCATCTGAAATTTTAAAAAATGATTGTAGGTGCTTCGCCTGCCAGCCAGACCATCATTCCCAAATATTAATCCAATATCTTTTTCACAATGATATCCCGGACCGGGTTACCGGGCCATCTGGCTCTTATCAGATACAATACAAGGCATATCAAGGCCCACAAACCCGCAACAATGAGAAATCCCCATTCGTATTTGCCGAGTAAATGACCTATAAAAAGAGAAAGCGCAATACTTGCCATGAAAACGAATACTAGCCCAGCCGCAAAAATGAGCAGTGCAGTAAAAAGCGATGAAGCGAGATCAGATGCTTTATCAACCGCTTTTAATTTTGTGAGTTCAACATCCGTTCTTATATAATCTGAAAAATCCTTGAACAATGTTATGATATTATTTATCTGGCTTATCATGATAATGATTTTGTACTTTATATTCCCGGTTCATTTTTTTTACTCATCATAAAGAGCAATCCAAAAAGCCTGCCTTTTATTTCTGAAAACCAACAGGGGAAATTTTCTGTTGAGCAGAAATTCCCCCATCACCGCTGATGGCGGTATGAATTTTGTTTTTGCTAAGGCTATGAAAGAGCAAAATGTATACGATGAATTTGAGGTGACCTTTAACTATAAGAATGTATTATACATCTGCCAGGTCAGGCTCATGAAAGAAAAACAAGATGATTCCTATTTTAATATCACCTATTATTCTCCAAATGAAAAAGGGGATATCCAACGGCTGGTAGCTATTCCAGGTAAAGATGGAAGTGAAAAAACGACATGGCAAGAACAAGATCATAAACACGATCCGGAATTTTTGCAGGCCTTGGGTGCAGCCATAGAAAAACGCGAATTGTAATGATCAGTACACCCCTGCCCAGCGATTTTTCAAGTCCACCAACTACAATTTAATGGCACGATTTTGATTTTATTTTGATGGAAGAACAAGAAAATCTTACGATCATGACCATGCACAGATTTAATCGACTAAACCGTAAATACAAACTACTCGTCATCTATTTCTTTGGAGTTCCGCTGCTCAAAAGAAAAGAAGAAGAAAAAACATTACAAATTTTCCAGGTGGACAATTTCTATGTAGAATGCGCTTACCTCAGTTCCCGGTTTATTTTTAAGGTCTTGAGAAGTTTTAAAGACACTGCAGGATTAGATCCTTATCTCGAGCAAATCGATATCTCATCGGTATGCGGTGTGTAATGATTCTTCCATTATGTGTATTTTTTTGCCCAACTGCTATTGTTCGCAGTCTTAATGCAGATCATTTATCGCCTTTTTTGCTGGCATATTTTTCGAACTACCAATAAAAAATAAATATTATGATCAGATCATCAAAAAGAAGCACCAAGAGCTCAATCAGTTTTGATCAGCCACTCGATATTATTTATTGGACAAAAAAATGGGAGATCTCCCCACACCAATTACTTGCCGCGGTAAAAAATACAAAAAGTACATCCGTGGCTAGAATAGCAACCTACCTAAAACAATTCGGGTTTGCCAACCTGTCTATCGAAAGATAAATTCAATTCACAAAAAAATGGGGAACTATTTGGTCTGCATCAACCAACCTGATTTTGTGGAGTAGATCTTGGTGAACGCCGCACCAAAATAAAGTATGATGGAAGAATAATAGACCCAAAGCATAAGCACTACTACTGAAGCGGCAGTACCGTACATGAGCCCGATGCGTGAGTTGCCGAGATAAAAGCCGATCAAAAATTTTCCTGCCAAAAAAAGCAATGCGGTGAACACAGCTCCGGTTATCGCATCCTTCCAGCGGATAGCTGCATTTGGCAATACTTTAAAAATGACTGCAAACAAAATGGTCAGTGCAAAAAGAATGATCAGGATATTGACTCCGTAAAACAAATAGATGCTATATTCAGGAAATTGCATTTTTAAGCGGTCGCTCAACAAATCGGTTGCAGCATTGACGAGCAGAGACACGATCAGAATAAAACCCATGCCGATGAGTAATGAAAAAGATAATAATTTCCGGATCAAAATATTCAGCCATCCTTGTTGTTTTTTATTATTGACAGCCCACATAAAATTGATGGATTCCTGTATCTCTGAAAAGACTGCCGATGCCCCGAACATCAGTACGACAAATCCAACGATACCGCCAATGATCCCGTGATTGGAATGTTGAATGTATTGAATGATATCTTTTATTTGATCGCTTCCCTGCTTGCCGATCAATCCACTGAGCTGAACGAATACTTTACCCTCCACTTCATTTTTCCCAAGAAAAATGCCGGCAACAGAAATAACAACGATCAAAAATGGCGCAAGTGAAAAAACAGTATAAAAAGAAAGAGAGGCACTTAATTTTAGCCCGTTGTACCGGTTAAACAAATTAAATGATTTTTTACACCAGGCAAATAAATTCCGAAATCCTTTCATCATAACTGAATTCTTTTATAAACATGAATGCAATTTCGTGCCACACAATTTAGCAAGGCGAGTTGTCAATTTGATTCAGCACGTGGAAGATTTTTCTCATTCTGGTATAAGTTTTCATCAATGAGATTGATTTTATCCTGCAAAATCATTTCATAAATAGTGGTATTTTTTTTGAAATATCATTATTCAAAATGACGTCTATGAGAATTTCTTTACCCTTTCGAATGATCCATGAAAAAATATACGAGCTGGGTTCCGCTCTTTTCTTTGACACAGGAAGTTCCTTGTTGAAAATGCCGGTGAGCATTATCAAGGTAAGATCCATTGATGAGATCGGACAGATCTGGTTCATTGTTCCGGCACCCCGGCAGCACATTCATTCCTTTGAAAAAGAATTCCGGTCACAACTGAATTTCTTCAAGAAAAATGCGGGTTTTCATTTGAATATAACCGGTAAAGCATTTATCGTTCATGATCCTGAAGAGATCAACAATGTTTTTTTCATAGCAGCAAATGAAAAAATAGATTTGAGAGAAAACAAGAGCATATTGATAAAAGTTAAAATAGAAACCGCAGATTATTTCGAGCATTATCACTCCGCAAAAAATAATTCAAATAAAAAATTTGCCGATGATCTTATCACCTACCTGTTTCCGGACACGCGGTTTCATTACCCTTCTTTAAATGATTCATTGCGTGTAGCCTCAGTAATGGTCAATTTTAAAAAACTTTTTAAGGCGATCAGGCATATGCTGCCTGTCCATTCCGATCTCCAGTGAAAGCTTGATCCCGTTAAGAGGCTGTCTTCCATCATCCATGAATTAAGGGATAATTTTCCTGTTTCAGATCATCAAGCCTCTTTATTGATCGGCTCGCGGATTTATTTTTAAGGATTGATATCCTGCATCATGCATTGCCGACAGCTTTCAAGCCACAAAATGATCGGGTAATAAGTTGATCGATTCAAAGTCTGTACCTTTAGATCAAAGCGATCGTTTCGCCATCATCGTTTCTGTTCCCCGCACAAGATCCCGGGGAAATGAGCCAGGATAGCAATGACAGCAAATGCTCATAAATAATGGCACGGTTATTCTTTATTATGATATTATGAAAGCAATATGGACGGGCGCAATAGGATTTGGATTGGTGAATATCCCCATAAGGATATTCAGCGCCGTAAATGAGCATGAAATTGATCTTGATATGCTTGATAAAAAGGATCATGCCAGGATAAAATATCAACGAATCAATGAACGAACGGGGCGCGAAGTTCCCTGGGAGAATATTGTAAAAGGTTTCGATTACGAGGGTAAGTATATCGTACTTACAGATGAGGATTTTGAAAAGGCAAGTCCTGAAAAGTCAAAGATAATTTCCATTCATGAGTTCGCCAATGAAAAAGAAATTGAAAGCATTTTCTTTGAAACACCGTATTTTCTTGAGCCGCAAAAATCGGGTGAACATGCTTATGCACTTTTGCACGAAGCATTAAAAAAATCCGGTAAGGTCGGGATCAGCACTTATGTACTCCGCAACAAGGAGAATCTCGCAATAATAAAATCCGCGAAAGAGGGACTGATCCTGAACAAGCTGAGATTCGCCCATGAAATAAAAAGCATGAAGGACCTGAATATCCCTGGGAATAAATCCATCAAACCAGGCGAACTAAAAATGGCCATCTCCCTGATAAACCAATTGAGCGCCTCGTTTGATCCGGAAAAATATAAAGACACCTATACCGATGAATTGATGAAGCTGATCAGGTTGAAAGCAAAAGGCAAAAAAGTACAAACGCCAACACTGCGTATCGTGCACAGCAAGACAAGAGATCTCATGTCTCAATTAAAAGCAAGCATTGCTCAGAAAAAGAAAAAGATTTCTTAAATGAGTCTATCATTATATAATAAAAAAAGAAATTTCAAAAATACTCCCGAGCCTTTCAAAGGAGCTAAAAGATCATCGTCAAAAAAAATCTTCGTCGTACAGCGTCATGATGCATCCCACCTTCATTATGATTTCAGGCTTGAAGTGGATGGAGTGCTGAAGAGTTGGGCTGTCCCCAAAGGACCTTCCATGAACCCCCGTGACAAACGTTTGGCCGTAATGGTAGAAGATCATCCACTGGGCTATGCAAAATTTCATGGAACCATTCCCAAAGGAAATTACGGAGCAGGCACAGTGGAGATTTGGGATAATGGGGTTTATGAACCTGTTGAAAATAATGGATCGGCAGATAAAGAAGTCAATAAAGAAATAAAAGAAGGCAGCCTTAAATTCATTTTGCATGGCAAGAAGTTAAAAGGCTCATTTGCCCTGGTAAGATTAAAAGATGCAGATGAAAAAAACTGGTTACTCATTAAACACAAAGATGAGTTTTCAAATGATGAAGAAACCAATGATAAAGGCAAAATCCCATCTTCATCAAAAAAAAAAGTTGAAGCCGGATCAATTAAAAGATCAACCGGATTCATAAAACCCATGCTGGCTTATTCAGCCGAAAAAGCTTTTAATGATCCGGAATGGTTGTTTGAAATAAAATGGGATGGTTATCGTGCCATTGCCGAAATAAATAAGAAAGAAATTCTGCTATATTCTAGAAATAATATTTCTTTTGTTTCAAAATATCCGCTGATCGCGGAAGCATTAAAAAAAATAAAGCACGATGCAATATTCGATGGGGAAATTGTAGCGTTGGATGAAAATAATAAACCCAATTTTCAACTGTTACAGAATTATGAAAAAGATTCTTCTCTCCCATTACTTTACTATGTTTTTGACTGCTTGAATATTGACGGTAAGGATATAAAGGATATCCCGCTTATCCAAAGAAAAAAACTGCTCAAAAAGATCATACTTCCAAAAAGCATCATAAAATATTGCGACCACGTGATGGAAAAAGGAAAAGATTTTTTTTCTGCCATTATCCAAAATGATCTTGAAGGAATGATGGCAAAAAAGAAAGACAGTTTGTACTCCCCCGGGGTCAGGACAAATCAGTGGCTTAAAATAAAACATCATCATATACAGGAGGCAGTCATTGCAGGTTTTACCGAACCCAGGAACAGCAGAAAATATTTTGGAGCGCTGATACTCGGCATCTATGAAAAAAAACGGCTGCATTATGTTGGACATACGGGTACAGGATTTACAGAGCAGACATTAAAAGATCTGCATCAGAAGATGCAACCCCATATCCGCCTTACCTCTCCGTTTTCAGAAAAAATAAAAACCAATGCGCCGGTAACATGGGTAGATCCGGTACTGGTGTGCAATATAAAATTCACGGAAAAAACAAAAAGCGATCAATTACGACATCCCGTTTTTATGGGCTTAAGAATTGACAAAGCAGCAAAAGAAACAACTATGGAAGAAACAAATGCGGTGAATACAAAAAAACAAAAAACACAAAAAAAAGAAAGTGAAGTGATCACTGTGGGAGACCACCAGCTGACCCTGACTCACGGAGATAAGCTTTACTGGCCTAAAGACAAGATCACCAAAGCAGACATGATCAATTATTACTCCAGTATGTCGAAATACATACTTCCCTATTTGAAAGGCCGTCCTCAATCCTTAAAAAGAAATCCTAACGGAATAATTGATGAGGGATTTTATCATAAGGATGCGGGTGATATTGCCCCAAAATGGATCAACACGGTAAAATTGTATTCGGATTCAGCAGATAAAAAAATAAATTATATAATCTGCGACGATGAGGCCACCTTGTTCTTCCTGAATAATCTGGGCTGTATTGAGATCAATCCCTGGAATTCTACCGTAAAACACCTGGACGAACCCGATTACCTGGTCATGGATATCGATCCTTCAGAAAAAAATGCCTTTGACGATGTTGTGGACGTGGCGCTGGTATTGAAAGAGATATTTGATAAGGCAGCGGCAAAATCTTATTGCAAGACATCGGGTGCAACGGGCTTGCACGTATATGTTCCTTTCCATGCCGCATACGATTATGAGCAGGTGCGTTCTTTTGCAAACGCAATTGCTTTAATGACCCAGGAAAAATTACCGGCAACAACGACCATGGAAAGATCACTCAATAAAAGAAATGGAAAGATCTATCTAGACTATCTGCAAAATAAAAAAGGTCAGACCCTTGCCTCCGTTTATAGTCTTCGTCCAAGACCCGGTGCACCGGTTTCCACCCCTCTTTTATGGAAAGAAGTGCGGCATGGTTTGGATCCACACGCATTTAACATCCATACCATTAAAAGAAGAGTAGAAAAAAAGGGGGATCTTTTTGCAGGTATATTAACAGAAAAAACAAACCTGCGCCAATGCCTGAAAAAATTAAATTTTTAAAAGTAATCACCAATGGAAAAAATACATTCAGCGATTGAACTGAAAAATGCGATCCTTCAACTCGAAGAAGAAAAAAGAAAAAAACAATTGGCCCTGGAAATTCAATTTGAAAATACTTACCAAAGCTTAAGTCCGGTCAACCTCGTCAAAACTGCTTTCTCCGGGTTGACAAAGTCAACCCTGATAAGGTCTGTTCTCATCAATGCTGCCATTGGATTGGGTGCGGGCGTCATCTCAAAAAAAATAATTGTGGGTCATTCCACAAACCTCGCAAGAAAAATCCTCGGAACAGGACTTGAATTTGCTATTGCCGGGATCTTTGGGAAAAACGCTGAAAAAATAAAATCAAAGATCGGCTCCATTTTCACCAAACAAAATGAACCGGCAGGAGCGTCAAAAATCTCATCCGGGAAATTGATCTGAACTGCAAAATGAATGACATCACGCATGATGAATATTATCCTGCACAGGCTTTTGATTTCTCTTGGATGATATCGCAGCCATTAATGATGCAAATGCAGTGGCAAATACATTGACGATCGTTGCATCCAGGAAAAGCACACTCCATAATCCATTTTTTTTGCCATTGATCATCTCTCCCGGCGCCTGCAGCAAGCTCTTATCCTTATTGGCAAAATACAATATGACCAAAATAAGGCAGGAAATAATTATGCTTATCAAAGCGGTCTTTAACCCAGCCATGATCATGGCACTTAAAGAGGCATTCCCGCCAAATATCCTGTTGTATTGTATCACAGAAAAAAACACCATCATCAGCAAAAGAAAATTGCCAATATACAGCATCCACTGATCAGCAAACCTGACGGTAGCGATGAACAGGACCACCGGCAGAGAATACAATATTGCTCCCAGAATACCATAAGCATAATAAAATGTAGAAAAACTTTTTTTCATATCGAATAAATTTAAAAGAATCAATAATAGATTTTTTCTGCCTTTTCATTTTCTTCATCACGCGCATTAATGATACCCTCCGTCTCCTCAAATGCATTCGCAGAACCCACAGATATAAATTCATCACTTGTTTTGTTCTTTAATGTCCGATTTGTATTTGTCTTGACCATAACGGGATGATGTCGGAAAATTTTTTTTCTTTGGCGGCCATTTCTATTTTTCATATGCCCTTTTCATTATTTCTGCTCAAAAAAAATGCTATCTTTTTTTGAGCAATAGCCGGCGCTGAGGCTACCATTTTGCCCCTTTTATTCTACATAATTCGTTCTTTTGTAGATAATTTTTCCGGCGCGCTTATGCCACAAGTCCGGAGATTTCAGGCAGGTTTTTTGAAAAATGAAATAAAAAAGAATATGCAAAAAAAGAAAATGAAAAAGAACAACAGTTCCGGAAAGCAACATGAAATATCACAGGTTACACCCGAAGAAAAAAAATTATTGGAAGATGCTGCTAATATAGAATTCCCGGAAGAGGATGAAGAATTAAAAAAGAGCATTCCCGATAATGTTGATGAGGATGGCGATCCCTTAAACGAAAATATCTCTTACAAAGACCTTTCTGCAAGTGATCTGGATATCCCGGATGATTACGAAGATGATGAAGACGAAGAATTGGGTAAGTTGCCGAAGGATGATTATTGAACGGAAAAAATATTTAAATATTCTTTTTGAGCTCTTCAATTGCCTCCGGCAATTCAGAAGCATCCAGGTAAGGACTTGAATTATTAAAGACGATCTCGCCTTCTTTTGAGAGGGTCAGTATATAATGATCATCCAGATAAACTTCATAATTGATCGAGTCATCCATGTCCTTTTCTTTGATATTGAAGGTTACCATTTTGCCTTTGAGTTCATATTTTATCCCGACTGACCGAAGTTCTTGCATCGTTTTATTTTTTGCGTGTGCTATCCATTTTGCTTTTCGCCGTGTCCGCAAGCGAAGGATTTGTTGCATCGCTGTTATCGGGCACCGTGATTGATGAAGGATCATTTTTCTCGCCCTTGTCATAGTCGCTGTTTGATTTCCCATGACAGGCTGCCGCAAAAACGAAGAGCAAAAAAACGGTGAGAAAAAACGGAAATCGTTTCATTATTTGATGGTTTAGTTTCATTATAAAATGAAATTTCATCTAAATGGTAGTTCAAATTTATTGCCATAAAACCCCGCTGATCTCTGCCTGGACAATTATCAATTCAAAAAAATGGGTACCCGATGGCATGGACTTTGAATTTCTAAGAGTCAGGCATGAATTCATTCATTAATAATTCAGCGTTATGAAAAAGATATTTTATTCATTATCCATCTTCCTCTTTATATGCGTATTTATTTCCTGCAATAATGGTGGACAGGAAGAAGACAGCGCAAAAAAGGCTCAGGACAGCAATAATGTAAAGATTGATTCACAGAAGAACGATCCTTCCAGTGGAAGCATCGCGCCTGCCATCAATACAGCAGATACCAAATTCATGGTGGATATTGCCAAAGCAGGTATGATGGAAATTGAATTGGGAAAGATCGCAGAGGAAAGATCAGGTGATGAAACGATAAAACGTTTTGGCGCCATGATGGTTACTGACCATACGAAGGCCGCGGCGGCATTACAAAAATTAGCGAGTCAGAAAAAAGTATCTCTGCCATCAGCGCTTGACATCGACGAGCAAAAGCAAATGGATTCTCTAAAAAACAAATCCGGCAAAGCCTTTGACCAGCCTTACATGAAAATGATGGTAGACGGTCATAAAAAAGTTCTTTCTGAACTAAATGATGAAAAAATAAATGGCTCTGATGCAGATGTAAGAGATTTTGCATCCAATACGATCGCAACTGTTCAAATGCATCTCGATTCAGCCCGGAAAGATCAGCAATACATTTCAAAAAAATAATGAAGAGGAATCAACCCGTCCAGGAATCTAACAGTATGGGTTACCCTAAAAAAAAGGGAAGTGACCATCCATTGATTTCGGAGAATTCATGAGGCCTTTAAACGGGTTCAAAAAAAATCGGATGGCAGGATGGTTAGGCTCATTTGAGTCAACTGGTTTTCTGTTTTTTTGATCAAAATCTTATTCTATCCTTACTTGTTAATGAAATTTATTTTAATCATAAACTACTTATCCTGTACAAATAATCCAGTTTTAAATTATATTACATCTGGAAAAGCATATGATATCGGAAGACTAGTAGTACGCTTTACTCATTTAAAATAATCAATCCAGATTCATGCTATCCTCATCAGTAATAAAGATTCTGATCATTGATGATGATGAAGATGATTTTTTTATTATCCGCGATCTCATGACGGATATTCGCGAATACAATTTCAAAATAGACTGGTGCTATCAGTACACAGAGGCACTGCATCATGTCTGCGGAAGCGAATACGATCTTTATTTTATTGATTACCGCCTCGGTGCAAAAACAGGACTGGACTTTTTACACGAGGCGATAAAAAATCATTGCGAAGAACCCATGATCCTGCTTACCGGGAAAGGGAATCGTGAAATCGATACCCTTGCCATGCAGGCTGGCGCAGTGGATTACCTGGTGAAAGGAGAATTGAATGTCGAGAAATTAGAACGCTGTATCCGTTACTCCCTGGAAAGAGCAGCCTCGATGAAAGCCTTAAGGCTCAATGAGAAAAAGTATCGTAATATCTTTGAAAGCTCCCAGGATGCCATATTTGTTACCGATGAACACTTCTTTTTTAAAAATGTCAATAAAGCTGCATCCACACTTTTTGAATACAGTACTGAAGAATTGCTGAGCATGCGAATTACTGATCTGTTTGTTGATGAAAAAGAGAAAAATATATTCATACAAAGCATAGAGTCCCTGACCGAGATCAGGGATTTGGAAGTTCAACTGATCACCAAAAATCAGGAGACAAAACCCTGTATCATTTCAATTTCAAAATATTCTGAAAATATTGATCAGCATTATTTACAAGGCATCATTCATGATATCACCAGCCTGAAAAAGGCAGAGAAGATGGCACATGAGGCCCAAAAACAAGAAGCCATCGAAAGACTCGTCCGTATGATAGCCCACGAGGTTAGAAACCCCTTGAGTAATATCAATCTTTCTATGGAAGTCTTGCAGGAAAAGGACGGCGATCAAAAAAATACTGAGCTGCTGAATATCATCAGCCGCAATGCCAACCGTATCAATGATCTTATTTCGGAACTGCTTAATTTTTCACGCACCTCAGATATGTTCCGGCAAAAAGTAATATTACAGGATATCATCCGGGAGACCATTGAAGCAGCAAATGACCGGATCATCTTAAAAAAAATAAACATAAAGCTTTCGATTGAAGAAGAACCTTTCTATATAGAGGGTGATAAAGAAAAATTAAAGATCGCCTTTCTCAATATTATTATCAATGCCATCGAAGCCATGGAATTTGAGAAAGGAGAATTACAGGTCAATGGCGTCAAAAAAAATCAGGAATTCATTCTGACCTTTACTGATAATGGGATCGGTATCCCGCAGGAAAATATCCCTCGTCTTTTTGAACAATACTTTACCTCCAAAAAAAATGGGATGGGTCTGGGACTTTCTTCCACATTCAATATTCTCCGCCTGCATAATGGTTCGATAGCCGTTCGTTCTGCTCCGGGAATCGGCACATCATTTATCGTCACGATAAGATCCTCATGACCGCCTTTGCCGATTTTTTAATATAATAATTGGATAACGGCATTATTTTTTCAGGTAATGCTTAAAACTGTATGAAGAGGATATTGATCGTTGATGATGATAAAGATCTTTTATACAACCTGGAACATATACTTTCCAAAAAAGGATATGAGATTTTTACTGCTGCAAATGGAGAAGATGCCATTACATCCCTCACTGATATCCGCCCTGACCTGGTTTTGCTTGATATTCATGCCGGAAAAATGGACGGACCACAGGTATGCATGCTGGTTAAAGCAAACCCACTAACAAACCATACCCCAGTTATTCTGATCTCTGCCGATATAGGAAACAAAGAAATAAGAAAGATCTGTAAAGCCGATGACTTCATTGAAAAACCATTCAAACTTGCCCTGTTATTTTTAAAGATCAGCGCACTGATCGGATAGCTTTCAAATGATAATCCCATTATTTATTTTCATTGTCCCTTTTAACTGTAAGATCCCCGTTGAATTCCCATAATAAGATTGGGCATGAATCTCATCAATTCAATACAATTGCTGCAAACTTTCCTCACTTTTTGGGAGATCGCTGCTTGCTTGTCATATTAACCGGCAATTTTGAGAAGCCAAATGTGGCCGAATTGTTGTTGTAATCTTGAAAGTAAACATATTCTATTTTGAAAAGATCGCTTAAGAAATACACTATCTTAATTATTGATGATGATATTGATCTTGGTCATATGCTGACCTTCCTTTTAAAAAGTGAATATGAGGTCGGCGTGGTGCATACATTAAAAGATGCAGAAGTATACTTGGGTAGTCACAACCCCATCTGCATATTTCTTGACAAAGATCTACCGGATGGAAACGGCATCCAATTCATTCCCAAACTCATCTCAGAAAATAAAAAAGCAAAAATAATCATGATGACCTCCGATGACACCATCTTAACACGTCAACTCGCAATTCAAAAAGGCGCCATCGGGTTTTTAGCAAAACCCTTCTCTTCCAAAAATTTTCATAACATCATTGCTTCGGTTTTGATAGCCTAGCAGGCTTGCGCTGGGTTGATGATCTTCCGGCAGGAAGCAATCCAGATATCAGGTCAACTTAAATTCGATTGCTGATATGCGTAAGTCCGGTTCCTTTTCATTTGTGGAGAAATGTCTCAGTAACCAATTTTGGGTTATTGCTGTAATGCGTGTACACTTCCTGAGCGAATCGCATGATCTCATTTTCGATGAATTCTTTCAGGTAATCAAATTTAATAAAGGTGACAAGAAATTTTCCTTTTATTTCTTTTGAAGATATGTCACTGATAAAAGGAACGAATTTTACGGTTTCCGGCAAGGCGTCATTTTTTTCCGAATCAATCGTATAGATGTCTGAGTTCACAATAACGAGATTAAAGAAGAGTCTGCAATTCTTGCCTGTTCCTGCCGAATTTTGCGATTCCTTCACCCAGGCGTCTTTTGAAATGATCAATGGCAGGAGCAGATCCTTTAAGAACCCATCGTGCTGCACTTCTAATTTCTTATTATTCCCAATTATCTTGCAGATCTGAACCGCTTTTTTATCCTGCTTTGTCGCAAAATGGATTTGTGACAAATTCATGTAATCGAAAGCATCAATATTGATGGTCAGGTTTTGAACATACATGGGTTGTGCAAGAAATATTCCATCGGGTTTATACAACGAATCAAGAATGCCTTTTTTGCGCATAATAAATACAAGAGGATTTGTAGTATTCTTACATGCACAATTCAGAAAACAGATTATTTTCAAAGCCGGATCTTCCATTTTATATACCAGTTTCTGGGCAAAAACATCAATTTCTTTTGGCTTGTTTTCGCTTATATCATTGAACACTCTTTTTGTGGTAGCGGTAAATCCCATTTCTTCAATAGCAGAAGCTGCCTTTTGTTCAAACAGGTAACCACTTTTTTCAAGTGCTTTCTTTATTTCTTCCGGTGTCAATTCCATTTGAACTTAGAATAGATTCACTACAAATATACTTATCAATTTAAAATCATGGAATCAGGCATTTGGTGTGATTATAAACAGGAATAAATTGATGGTGTTTTATTTTTTGACAGGAACTATAAGCTCAATTTTAATGATATCACCGACAGAGCCTCCCTTTTTACCAATATGGTAGTCTTCACGGTTAATGCTAAAATCTCCCTGAAAAACTCCGGCAGATTCGCCTTTTTCAGCAAAAGTGAAAGGTATTTCAATGGATTTGACAATCCCCTTCAGGGTAAGCACACCGATTGCTTTATAACCTTTGTCAGTCTTTTCAATTTTGTTGGAGCGAAAACTAATTTCAGGATACTCATCTGTGTCTAACCAGATCTTTTTGGATCGCAAATCATGATTGCGCAGCCCGATACCCGTGCTCACGGTCTTTGCATCAATTCTTGCAGAAATAGAACTTTGGGATAATTTATTTGGATCAAAATTTATCGATGCTTTAATACCCGAGAAATTTCCATGCACCGACCCAAAAGGGCCTTTTACTGTAAATTTTATCTTTGCATTTGCCGTATCGACATTCCAGTTAAACCCAGAAGCAATTGCAATTGCAAATCCAGCTGCTGTAATTAATTTTTTCAATTTCATGGTTGTTGTGTTTTACTTGAATTATTTTTTATTATTGCGAAAAAATGGATGCCGGAATAAAAATCAATCCCTCCCGTCCATGCATTACTATGTATAGTGCACTTGATATTGCCATCAGCCCATCGCATTCAATTCCATAGTTAGCATTTCTCCATAGTTCAATCATCTTAAATAAATGAAACAGCTCCAGGAAAAGACCGGGGGATAAAAGAAGATTTCGATCGGGGTCACTAATATATACGAGAAAAAAATTATAGAGTTGTACGAGAATAAATTTCTACAACCTGCCACGATCCATGTGAAATTAAATATCCAGACAAACAATGCCCTTCCCGCTAAAAGAGAGCAAAAAAATACCCATTAAGAAAAGAATGCAACGGCCGGGGAAAAAATCACGCATAAATAATTTGTTCTTCGCTTCATCAGGATCTTTACAAAAAATTATTAAGGGAGAAAATGTTCTTGATAATAGCCAAGATCTAATTCCGATGATCCGGACCGGATATCATTTTTGAGGCATGTGTTTTGGAATACTCAAATGGTGAATTCCATTTATAAATTTTAAAACCAATAAAATGAATTCCGAAATGTCAGCCAATAATTCAAAACTCTTTCAATTTTTTGAAACTGAATTGCAGGAGATATACTGGGCGGAAAATGCGTTGGTAAGAGCTATTCCCAAGATGATCGGGAATGCCAGTTCCCAAGAATTGAAAGACGCCCTTGTACATCATTTGGGAGAAACAAAAGAGCATGTAGAAAGACTCGATGAGGTTTTCAGTATTATCGGTGAGGATTCAAGGCCCAGAAAATGTGAGGCCATGAACGGACTGATAAGCGAAGCATGGGATATCATGGATAGTTGCGAAAAAGGAGCGATGATGGACGCAGGTATTATCGCTGCCGGACAAAAAGTGGAACATTACGAGATCGCCTCATACGGAACTTTGAGAAATTATGCCGATACATTGGGATATGCAGATGCCGTGTCTGTTTTGGAAGCCACCCTGCGTGAAGAGAAGAATGCTGATAAAAAACTTACCGAGATCGCCGTTTCATCAGTAAATGAAAATGCTGCCCATGAAATTGCCCAGGCATAATGACAGGAATTCAGGAGACATCTCATGAATCATACAAAAATCTTTATTTAACTAAATTTAATTTTATGCTACGTTGGACACTCATTTTTCTGATCATCGCCATTGTCGCGGGTATTTTTGGTTTTTTCGGCATCGCTGCCAGTGCGGCCTATATCGCCAAGGTCTTGTTTTTTATTTTTATCGTCTTATTCATAGTTTCACTGATTTTCGGAAAAAAACGACCGGAGGTTTAAATACAACAGTAATGCGTATATAATTTTTTCGTATACGCATTACTGTTATGAATTTACTTTATTATACGCTCAGCATTTTAGGGAGATCGATGAAATTCTTTGGTAAAGAGAGTATGAAAGTGCTGCCCTCGCCCACCTTGCTCCGGGCATAGATATATCCATTGTTTTTCTCAATGATCTTTTTGCAAAGTGCAAGACCAATTCCTGTTCCCTCTACTTCCACCTTGGGGTGCAGCCTTCTGAACATGTCAAAAATTTCTTCAGCATATTTTTGTTCAAAACCGATACCATTATCTTCGATGAAGATGCGATGATATCTTATGGCTTTATTATCCAGCTGATCTTTGTCTTTTTCCAAATCTATTTCAGTATATATCCTTATCAGCGGCGGTACATCTTTTTTGCTGTATTTCAAAGCATTGGTGATCAGATTGTGAAATAAGGGACGCACCAGAACAGGATTGATGAACAGCGGCGGAAGCACATCGATGATGATGCGGGCACTTTTTGCGCTTATCATTTCTTCGAGTTCTGTTACCACATCCTGGATCAGGTCGTTGAGGTCAACGATTTCAGGTGCCCGCTTCTCACCAGATATCTTTGAAAAATCCAATAGGTCGCTGATCAGATCCTGCATTTGCCTGGTGACACGTTGAATGCGGTCTATATAATTCATTTCGGTCTCCCCCAATTTATCGCTCCGGTTCACCAGCAGCTCACTGAATATCCTGATCTTTCGAAGTGGCGCCTGCAGGTCATGAGAGGCCATCAATGCAAAAAGATCAAGATCCCTGTTTGCGGATTCAAGCCTTGAAATATTTTCCAGCAATTCTTTATTCAGCTGAGTGACCCTTTCTTCTGAATTTTTTCTTTCATTGATCTCGATCTCCAGGCTTTTATTAATTGCCACCAATTTCTGCTCCTGTTGCAAAAGCTGTGAGTTCTTTTTGTAAAGATCTATGAAGACAGAAACCTTCGCTCTGAGCAATTCGGGATTGATGGGTTTATAAATATAATCAAGTGCACCTGCCTGGTATCCCTTAAAAATATTCTCTTCCCCAAAATTGTGAGCGGTGATAAAGATGATGGGGATATTGCGGAGTTTTTCACGTTGATAAATGAGTGAAGCTGTTTCAAATCCATTCAGGTTTGGCATTTGTACATCCATCAATATCAGGGCGAAATCAAATTCTGCCAGTAATACTTTCAGCGCCTGCCTGCCCGAATTGGCTTTTACTATTCTATAACCATCCGGTTCCAGAATGCTTTCAAGCGACAAAAGATTGTCCTCCCTGTCATCAACAAGCAAAATTTTTGGATGCATTGATCAATTCTGTTTGAAAGATTTTAATTGCCGCCTCATATCTTATTTATAAAACCACATCCGCATCAAAGAAAGCAACTGATCGATCTTTAATGGTTTGGTAATGTAATCAGAAGCACCAGCCTCAATACATTTCTGCCTGTCTCCCTTCATGGCTTTTGCTGTTACCGCAATGATCGGTAATGTACTGTTCTTATGTTCTCTTCTGATTTTTTGCGTTGTTTCGTATCCATCCATTTCAGGCATCATGATATCCATGAGCACCATATCAATCTTTTCCCTGTCTTCATTGATAATGCTGATCGCTTCCTTACCACTTTCTGCGGTGATGACATTAATATTATATCTTTCAAAAACGGTGGTAAGCGCGAAAAGGTTACGAACATCATCATCCACGACCAGGATATTTTTTCCCGTAAGAATATCATTTTTTAAGCGAATACCTTCGATGATCTTTCTTTTTTCCGGTGCGAGATCCTTGTGATCAATGTGCATCAGCAATATCGTTTCCTCAAGCAAATTCTCCAGTGAGTTCACTCCTTTCAAAAGAATGGAATTAGAAGTGCGGTTTAATTGCTGCATCTCTTTTTTGTTGAAATCCTTTGCAGAATACACGATTATCGGAGTAAGCTTATTTTTTTCAATTGATACCTTATTCACAAGCTCCGCTCCTGAAATATCCGGTAAATTATAATCAAGAATAATGCAATCAAAATCCTTTACATTATTTTCCAAAAGCGCTTTAGCCCCTGTTGAAGCAATGGTCACATCTACCACACCATTCCCAAGCATCTTCACGATCTGAGAAGAATCCACCTCATTGTCCTCCACAACCAAAATTTTCTTCACCGTTTTCTGCTCGAAGGAAATGATATCATCAAAAAGTTCTTTCAATGCTTCATTCTCCAAAGGCTTTAAAAGAAAACTTCTCGCCCCACGTTTCATAGCCAGGTCGCGATTTTCTTCTCCGGAGATCAAATGAATTGGAATATGACGATAATTCAGATCATTCCGCAAAAGATCCAACACTTTCCATCCGCTGGTGTCGGGTAACTTCACATCAAGGGTAATAGCGATCGGCTTAAATCTGTTGATGAAATCAAATACTTCGATATAAGTCGTGGCGACCACCGCTTTGAGGTCGTATTCATGAGCGCGCTCGATCAGTATCTTTCCAAAACGAAGATCATCTTCAATGATCAAAATAATCTTATCGCTTGCCTGAGTATGCGCCCTGTCATCACCGGTATCATTGATCATCTCATTGACAATATTGAGATTTTCAGAATCACTGGTCACGCGAAGTGAGTTCAATAAATTATCAATTGAACTGTTATCGCCACCAAGCTGCAATTGTTGATAGGCACTCAGGTTATCCGTTGTTTCTTTGGTGATGGTTCCTGAAGGACTTTCGATGGGAAGGAATAATGTAAATGTGCTGCCTTGTGTAGGATAACTTTCCAGTTCAATATTGCCCCCCAATAATTCAGCAAGACCGCGGCTGATGGATAATCCCAGACCCGTGCCCCCATATTTACGGCTGGTCGAACCTTCTGCCTGTTGAAAAGCTTCAAAGATGATATTTTGTTTTTCCTGCGGTATCCCAATTCCGGTATCGCTGATCGCAAAAGCAACCACTTCGTTCGCATTATCTAGAGAATTGTTTCCTTGCTTCCAATTCTTATGCGCCTCATATATCTTAAGTTTTACCTCTCCTTTTTCAGTAAACTTGAATGAATTGGACAAAAGATTCTTCAATATCTGATTTAGTCTCTGAAGATCAGTGTTCATACACTCAGGAAGCTTGGGATCGGTCTCAATGGTGAAGCGCAGATGCCTTGCTTCCGAAATGGGTTTGAATGTTGTTTCCACAAATGAAGCGATCTCCCCAAAACGAACCGAAGATATATTTGCGGTGATAAAGCCCGATTCAATTTTTGAAAGATCAAGTATATCATTGATCAGTTGTATCAGGTCATCTCCACAGGAATGGATGGTTTTTGCATAACGAATTTGTTTATCATTAAGATTCCCCTCTGCATTTTCATATAATTGCTGGGCAAGAATAAGCAAGCTGTTCAATGGGGTTCTCAACTCATGAGACATATTCGCAAGAAACTCTGACTTGTATTTTGAGGTGAGGGTGAGCTGTTCTGCTTTTTCTTCAAGCGATCTTCTTGCTTCTTCCACTTCCTTATTTTTCGCTTCCACTTCATTTTTCTGTTTCACCAATAAGAGCGCTTTATCCTGCAATTCATCATTCGTCCTTCTCAGTTCTTCCTGCTGAATCTTCAGCTCACCAGCCAGTGATTGAGACTGAGCCAGCAGCTCTTCCGTTCTTGTATTCGCCTCGATCGTGTTCAAGACGATACCGATACTTTCAGTCAGTTGTCCCAAAAAGTTAAGATGTGTCTGACTAAATGCATCGAGTGATGCCAGTTCAATAACTGCTTTCACTTTATTTTCGAACAGCACCGGCAGGATGATCAGATTAGCGGGCTTTGACCTGCCTAACCCTGAATTGATTTTTATATAATTGCCGGGCACATTGGAAAGAATGATCCTTTCTTTTTCAAAAGCAACCTGTCCCACCAGACCCTCGCCGATAGCAAACTCTGTAGGAATATTTCTTTCGGATTTATATCCATAGGCAGAGAACAGACTGAGCGTGACTTTTTGGGTGTCTTCATCTTGCCTCAATACATAGAATGCGCCGTAATGCGCCATTACCACCTGCGCAAGCTCGGACAAGATTCTTTGGGTAACCGTTTTCAGATCTTTTTGTCCCTGTAACATCTGCGTGAATTTCGCAAGGTTTGATTTCAGCCAGTCTTGTTCCTGGTTGCGCAATGTTGTTTCTTTCAGGTTCGCGATCATCTGATTGATCGTATCTTTCAAAGCTTCCACTTCACCTTTTGCTTCCACACGAATGGTTCTTGTCAAATCCCCTTTGGTCACTGCAGAGGCAACTTCAGAAATTGATCGCACCTGCGTCGTAAGATTTTGTGCAAGCTGGTTCACATTTTCCGTAAGATTTTTCCAGATACCCGAAGCGCCAGGCACACTTGCCTGCCCCCCCAATCTTCCGTCAACCCCCACTTCACGGGCAACCGTCGTCACCTGATCTGCAAATAAGGCAAGGGTATCAATCATTTCGTTGATCGTATCAATCAGTTGTGCAACCTCACCCCTGGAAACGATCGCTAATTTTTGTTTTAAGTTTCCTGTTGCAACGGCAGTAACCACTTTGGCGATACCGCGCACCTGGTTGGTAAGATTCGAAGCCATCATATTCACCGAGTCTGTCAGATCCTTCCAGGTTCCTGCCACACCGCGCACTTCAGCCTGTCCCCCGAGCTTACCTTCCGTTCCTACTTCACGTGCAACGCGCGTTACTTCAAATGCAAATGAATTCAACTGTTCCACCATCGTGTTGATGGTATTTTTCAGATCAAGGATTTCACCCTTGACATCAATCGCCACTGTCTTTGATAGGTCACCGCTTGCGACCGCCTTTGTCACTTCTGCAATATTTCTTACCTGCGCGGTAAGATTTCCGGTCATTTGATTTACAGAGTCGGTCAGATCCTTCCATGTTCCGGCAACACCGGGTACAAAGGCCTGCCCACCAAGCTTTCCATCGGTCCCCACTTCACGCGCAACACGTGTTACTTCCGAAGCAAATGCACGCAACTGATCCACCATCGTATTGAGTGTCTCTTTCAACTGCAAAATCTCGCCACGCACATCCACGGTAATTTTTTTCGACATATCCCCATTGGCAACGGCAATAGCAACTTCGGCGATATTGCGCACCTGCGCCGTGAGATTCCCAGCCATCATATTCACAGAGTCCGTCAGGTCTTTCCATGTTCCAGCAACACCAGGCACACTTGCCTGTCCGCCCAATTTGCCCTCAGTTCCCACTTCACGCGCAACACGGGTTACTTCAGACGCAAATCCACGAAGCTGATCGACCATCGTATTAATCGTATTTTTCAATTCAAGAATTTCTCCCTGAACATCCACTGTGATTTTTCTTGACAGATCTCCATTGGCAACAGCCGTTGTTACTTCAGCGATATTGCGCACCTGTGAAGTGAGATTACTTGCCATTTTATTTACACTGTCTGTCAGATCCTTCCATGTTCCGCCAACCCCGGGTACGTCCGCTTGTCCGCCGAGCTTTCCCTCCGAGCCTACTTCGCGGGCCACACGTGTTACTTCTGACCCAAATGAATTCAACTGATCCACCATGGTGTTGATGGTATTCTTTAACTCAAGGATTTCTCCTTTCACGTCCACCGTGATCTTTCTTGACAAGTCCCCTTTGGCAACTGCCGTTGTTACTTCAGCAATATTTCTCACCTGACCGGTAAGATTACTGGCCATTCCATTGACAGAGTCGGTCAGGTCTTTCCATACGCCACCGACACCTTCAACAGCCGCCTGCCCCCCCAGTTTTCCTTCCGAACCAACTTCACGGGCAACACGCGTTACTTCAGAAGCGAAGCCGCGCAATTGTTCCACCATGGTATTGATCGTATTTTTTAATTCAAGGATCTCTCCTTTTACATCCACATCAATTTTTCGTGAAAGGTCACCGGTTGCCACCGCGGTTGTCACTTCCGCAATATTTCTCACCTGAGAGGTAAGATTACTTGCCATCTTATTTACTGAATCCGTCAGGTCTTTCCATGTACCGCCAACACCCGGCACATCAGCTTGTCCTCCCAGTTTTCCTTCCGAACCCACTTCACGGGCAACACGGGTAACTTCCGAACCAAAGGAATTTAGCTGGTCCACCATCGTGTTGATGGTATTTTTTAGTTCTAGAATTTCTCCTTTCACATCCACGGTAATTTTTCTGGACAGGTCACCTTTGGCAACGGCGGTCGTTACCTCCGCAATATTTCTTACCTGCCCGGTCAGATTACTTGCCATACCATTCACAGAGTCCGTCAGATCTTTCCATGTTCCCGCAACCCCTTTCACCTGCGCCTGTCCGCCAAGCTTGCCTTCTGTTCCCACTTCAAGCGCCACACGTGTCACTTCTGATGAGAATGAGTTAAGCTGATCGACCATCGTGTTGATGGTGTTTTTTAATTCAAGGATTTCTCCTTTTACGTCCACGGTAATTTTTCTGGACAGGTCCCCTTTTGCAACGGCTGTTGTCACCTCAGCAATATTTCTCACCTGTCCGGTAAGATTACTTGCCATTTGATTCACGGAATCGGTCAGGTCTTTCCAAACCCCGCCGACGCCTTTCACTTTTGCCTGACCACCGAGCTTTCCTTCTGATCCCACTTCACGTGCAACACGCGTTACTTCCGATGAAAATGAATTGAGCTGATCTACCATCGTGTTGATGGTATTTTTTAGTTCAAGAATTTCTCCTTTTACATCCACCGTAATTTGCCTGGAGAGATCCCCTTTTGCAACCGCTGTTGTCACTTCGGCGATATTCCTTACCTGTCCGGTCAGGTTACTTGCCATTTGATTCACGGAGTCCGTTAAATCTTTCCAGGTTCCCGCAACACCCTTCACCTGAGCCTGCCCCCCGAGTTTACCCTCCGTTCCCACTTCAAGTGCAACACGGGTTACTTCGGAAGAAAAAGAATTGAGCTGATCCACCATCGTGTTGATGGTATTTTTTAGTTCAAGAATTTCTCCTTTCACATCTACTGTGATCTTTTTGGACAGATCACCTTTTGCAACGGCAGTTGTTACTTCGGCAATATTTCTTACCTGGGCAGTGAGGTTACTTCCCATTTGATTCACAGAATCGGTAAGGTCTTTCCACACTCCGTCAACGCCTTTCACTTTTGCCTGTCCTCCAAGTTTTCCTTCTGATCCCACTTCACGGGCCACACGTGTCACTTCCATCGAAAACAGATTCAACTGCTTCACCATATCATTTACTTCCTTTGCTATCCTGGAAAATTCTCCCTGCAGCGTGTGACCGCCGATCTCCAGCGGCATCTGTTGTGAAAGATTTCCTTTTGCAACCGAACTGATCACATGGGCGATCTCGATGGTCGGGTGAACAAGATCTGAAATCAGCGAATTCAGTGATTCAACACCAGTACTCCAGGATCCTTTCGCGCTGGGGGATTCTATGCGTTGCGTAAGCTTTCCCTGCTTGCCAATAATATTTCCCGCACGCGTAAATTCAAGCATCATCTGTTCATTCAAAGAAATGATATCGTTTAGGGTATCATAAACTTTACCCTGCACACCCATTTTGTCAATGGGCATTCTTACGGTGAAATTTCCTTTCTTTACCTCGGTGAGAATGGCAAGCAGTGTCTTGTAATCATCGCTTTCTATGGCGATACCATTTTTCTCATGCCCATTGCCGTTATATGGTCCGCTTTTTGAATTGCTTTTACCATTAGGCTTTGATTCCTTTGATTTGGAAATATTTGATTCTTTTGATTTGGAAATAACAGAAGCGTGATCTTTGTAGGTTCCCATGGTTACCGTTTTTGAATTTGGATATAGTTGTGCCTTCTGTCCTTTGTGACAGAATGCGAGTGTGTAAATGCTCAACTATAGATTCCGGTAAATGAGGGTAATAACAAAAATAATATTTTTGAAGTAATTAATAAATAAAAAATGATTAATACTTTTATTGAGGGAAAACTCGGGCCGGTCAAGTAAAAATTATTCGATGAAATCAAAATCACAAAACCTTATTTTTATCGTCGATGATGATCCGGATGATCGCCAGATAATTTTAGAGGCTTTTTTGGAAAATCATCCGACCATTGATTATATCTTCATAGAAACCGCCGGCGAATTATTGCATAATCTCAACGATGAACAATCCAGTTTCCCAAATCTTATCTTGCTGGATCTGAACATGCCGGGGATTACCGGAATGCAGGCATTAAAGGAAATAAGAGCTAATAAAAAATTTGCGCAGGTACCCATTGTTGTGCTGACGACGTCAAACCTGGGTCGTGACAAAACAATGTCCTATGAACTGGGCGCAAGTTGTTTTCTGACAAAACCGGATTCTTACCAAAAACTCACAGACATCGTTAATGCGATAGTCCGGCTCTGGTTTTTCGAAAACTAAGACAGCAAAAGCTTTCATTGGCTTTAAATAATGATCTTATTTCATCATCCGATAAGCCCGGAAATGTCTATGTCTTCCAGATAATAATCAATCCCTGAACTTTCCTTAAAACACCTGATCATTTTGATCCTGCACTGCCCTACATGGCAATATATTTCTGCATAAAATCCGTCTATTTGAAAAAGATTGATGGCAAAACAACCTTCCTGTCTCTTGGCCAGCAGAACGCCCTTTTCAGCAAGTATCCCGATCTGTTTTGAGGACTCCATTATATTAAAATCACTCATTCTCATGTTATTTACTTTCTTATGGTACTGCAAGAGGAAAGCCACAAATCTTTTTTTGCAGTGGAATTATTTCAACGCGACATTAACATCTGACCAATATATTCAGCAATTCAGCAAAAAATTTCACATCTGTTTTCCTTGTTGCCTTTACATTTTCTCAGGCCTGAGGTTTGATTTGAATCTTATTGAAACATTTTTTAATAACAAAAAGAAAAACGTATGAGATCGTCAGAAAAAAAATCGCTGTTCAGGAACTGTGTGCCGGTTATCGCAGTTTTTTTAATTTTTTTAACAGCGTCGTGTAGCAAGAAAAATAATTCCGGCTCTGGAACAACAAACCCGGGTACAGCAAACATTGCATTCGTTAATGCATCGCCCACAACATCTTCCTATAATATTTATTCCGGATCTACCAACCTGACCCCGGCAGGCGGGATCGCTTATGGATCGGTCTCTGGCGCCAGTGGTGGCAGTCCTTACCTGGGGTTGGTACCGGGTACTGATTCCATCAGGGTAAGTGCGAATGGAACTACCTATGTTGTGGATACAGCCGTTAATATTTCAAATAATGGCTACTATACCCTCTTTGTTTATGACACTGTAAATTCATCGGGACATTTAAAAGCTTTACTGCTGAATGATCCATCTACACTGCCCACTTCTGGTCAGGCTGAAGTAAGATTTATCAACCTGTCATCAAATTCAGCACCGTTATTCGTTTCGCTGATCAACGGTACCGATACCATTCATGATAATAACCTGACCTATGTCGGTTCAGGATTATTAAGTGCCGATTCGTTGTCGGCATTCATGAGCATCAATCCCGGAACTTACACGGTAGCCGTTCAAAATAATGAAGGCACTCGTATTGCCGATACAAGCTCCTTCTCCTTTGCCGCCAACAGTGTATATACACTTTATGCAAAAGGTTATCAAAACGGATTGAACGGAACGGATAGCCTTTCGGTGGGCATCATCAAAAATTATTGACACTTTCATGCTGAAGCAAAATCTGGTCCCGCCCTCGCGCGGGACCTTTTATCTGAAAGGCATAGTCAGTGTATAACGCATATCAATATACGTAGATGCTCGACTTTATTATAAGGATTTGTACATTATTACTTACGGTAAAAATATCCCACTTTCGATTATTCATACACGTTAGTACTATACCGCATTTTCTATTCGCCGCTGCAGGGTTGATAAAAATATTATCCATACATTCCGATATTTGATAAATTTGGAATATGGATAAGTCTCCTGTTCGGATCCTTCTTGCTGATGACGATATAGATGACTGCGATTTCTTTTCGCAGGCTCTTCAGGAGTTGCCTTTTTCATCTGAACTCCAGATCGTTCACAATGGGGAAGAGCTTCTTAAGACACTGAAGGGTCTGACTGAGCATTTAGCAATGCTTTTTCTTGATCTCAACCTGCCCCGACGTAATGGTATTGAATGTATGGAGGAGATCAAACGTATTCCTGCACTAACGGATCTGCCTGTTGTCATTTTCTCTACCTCTTTTGAATTGAAGGTCATTAACCAGTTATATGAAAAGGGAGCCCGGTATTATGCTCGCAAACCGGCAACATTTACAGAATTAAAACAGGTCATATTCAATGTTACCCGCCTGACTTTGGAAACCAGTGAGCCAAAGACATCGCGACATCAATTTGTATTAAATAGTTAAAGCAGATCAATGAGCCCTGATTATTCAATACGAACACTTAAGTTTCTCGAAGGAGACGGTGAAATGGCCGGACTAATCCGTTCAAAAGACTGGAGTAAAACTGCAATTGGAGACCCTGAAAAATGGCCACAAAGTCTGCGCACTACTTTAAGTATAGTTCTTAACTCAAAATTCCCCATGTTCCTTTGGTGGGGAGCTGAAATGATACAGTTTTATAATGACGCCTATCGCCCAAGTCTCGGAAATGAAGGCAAACATCCCAAAGCTTTAGGACAGCGTGCTGAAGATTGCTGGGGTGAAATATGGCATATCATCAAACCCTTGATTGACCAGGTAAGGAATACCGGACAAGCTACATGGAGTGAAGATCAACTCATACCCATATTCAGAAACGGATCTGTCGAGGATGTTTACTGGACATTTAGTTATAGCCCGGTGCGAAATGAAAAAGATGAAATTGAAGCTGTCCTTGTAGTATGCCAGGAAACGACAAAACAGGTAAGCGTACTAAAAAAACTTGAAGAGAGTGAAAACCGGTTCCGTCACCTGATACTGGAATCTCCCATTGCCACAGCGCTTTTGACCGGACCTGAATTCAGCATCGATATTGCAAATGACCAAGCCCTTAATCTGTGGGGCAAAACCAAAGGTATCATCGGGAAAAAGTTGATTGACGCCCTTCCGGAACTAAAGGACCAACCGTACCTGGAAATACTAGAAAATGTATATAAGACGGGGCAGGAATATTTCGGAAATGAAAGTCTCGCTTATCTTAATCAGGGAGGAAAACTACAGGAGGTGTATGTAAATTTCATCTTTAAACCTCTGTATAACAGCAACAGCAAGTCCAATGAAATATTATGCATGGGATATGATGTTACCGATCAGATCGAAGCAAGGAAAAAACTTGCGGATAGTGAAGAACGTTTAAGGCTGGCAATTGAGTCCGGTTTGCTAGGCACTTTTGATCTGAACATTGTAACCGATAGGTTCATATGTTCAAAAAGATTCTGTGAAATTTTTGGACTTGACCAGGGAGAGATTTCCCATCAGCAGGTCATCAACACCATCCACCCCGAAGACATGCGTATCCGTGAGCAAGCATTTAAGCAGGTGATTGAAAATGGAAAGATTGATTACGAAGTGCGTATCATTTGGCCCGACAAAAGCATTCACTGGATAAATGCAAGAGGCAAGCTTTTCTTTGATGAAAATAAAAAGCCCTTTAGAATGCTGGGTATCGTTAGAGATATTTCTGAGCAAAAAATAATTTCACAGTCATTAGAGGACCAGATATTAAATCGGACACGGGAACTGAGCCGGATCAATGCCGAACTGAAAAGAAGTGAGGAAAGATATCACTTGATGATCGATGAAGTCCAGGATTATGCTATATTATTTCTTAATACCAGCGGGATCATTGAGAACTGGAATAAAGGGGCTGAAAAAATAAAAGGATATAAGGCTGATGAGATCATCGGAAAAAGTTTTTCTGTTTTCTATACGCCGCAGGACAAACAAAATTTGATTCCGGAAAAAATACTAAAAGAGGCCATGGAAAATGGAAGAGCGGCACATGAAGGATGGCGGGTAAGAAAGAACGGAACTTTATTTTGGGGTAATATCGTACTTACGGCATTACATGACGACCAAAAAAATATCGTCGGCTTTTCAAAATTCATACGTGATCTTACAGAAAAGAAAAAAGCCGATGACGCCATAAAGGCCAATGCAAAGCAGCTAGAGGAGAAAAATAAGGAGCTTGAAAAAATGAATAAAGAACTCGAATCATTTGCTTATGTAGCCAGCCACGACCTCCAGGAGCCACTGCGTAAGATACAAACCTATGCAAGTCTGCTGACCGAAAAAGAAAAACAAAATCTCTCGGAAAAAGGCAAGGAATATTTTGACCGGATGCAACTCACAGCCAAACGCATGCAAATGCTCATTGATGATCTGCTTGCTTATTCAAGATTTAGTCTGATCGCGGGTTCATTCGTTCTCACGGATCTCGGTGAGATCATAGAGAACGTAAAAAACGAAATGAATGAATCATTTGTAGAGAAAAATGCCAGCATTGAAACGGGAACATTATGCAAGATTAACATCATACCATTTCAGTTCAGGCAATTGCTCATGAACCTTTTCAGTAATTCACTCAAATTTATCAAGCCAGGCACGGCCCCGCATATCAGGGTCAGTAGTGAGATGATAAGTGGCGGGAAAATAAATTTCGGAGCGGCTTCATTTGAAAAAATGTATTGCCATATCACCATCGCTGATAACGGAATCGGTTTTGATCCCCAGTATCGTTACCGGATATTCGAAATGTTCCAGCGCTTGCATGGTAAAGAGGAATTCCCGGGCACCGGTATCGGGCTTGCCATCGTAAAAAAAATAGTGGAGAATCATAACGGGTTCATTTCGGCGGTCGGCGAACCGGGCATAGGAGCAGAATTTCATATTTACATACCGGAATAAGAAGACCAGACACTATTTTCACTGAGGAAAGGCACGGCTTTTGAAAGATATATTCCGGAAGCAGTTTTCAAAACTGAAGTACATAGGCAGAAACGAAAAACCTCACTGAAACGGAGGTTTTGATCCTGAGTGAAATGCACGGCGTCGTGCATTTTGCTTTTGCCCCCGATAATCGAACAATACTTTCATCGCGTGGAATCTTCTCAACACAAAAGAAATGAGGACATATTTTGTGAATTTATTTTCACAGCTTGCTGACGCCACGCCATTATCAAGAACGAGAGATATCTAAATTTATTCAGGGCGCTATCCAGCACCTAAATAAGCCGGAAAGGTTCCTAAGAAAAAACAGAAATTTTCCTCCCTTAATATTATTGCTGTTCATTGTATTCTTCCATCATTTTTAATTCGCCATCATGATATTCCAGCAAACGGTTGATTTGATGATTAAAGATGGTCAATCCATAAACCTCTTCTGTTCCATCAAATAATGCTACCGCATTTTTTATTGCAAAACCGGGATAATAAACGGCAGTTATTTTTTTGATTTCCGCAGGACAATCCTTCCCTTCATAATAAGTAAAAGAAAAAAGGAATGAACCGTTTTTAGATTAGCAAATTCTATGGAAAGCAGAATTGTATACGAATGAAGCAACAATTCCCTGGGAGGTCATCGTCCATTTCTCGTCATTGATCTGGGGGAAGGTTTTTAAGAAATGCCTGAAAGCCCTGGGGCTGATCTCATTGAGAGGCACATTACTGGTAAATATCCCGTTTGAGAAGGGATACCTGTAGCTAAATGGCTGAAAGCGATGATCTACAACCGTCAGCGATTGTGTAGCTGCATCCGCTGTGATGAGCAGCAGGCAGCAGGTTAAAAATGAAAATAAACATGTTTTCATGATCTTTTTTTAAAAAGGTGTATATGCAGACAGGCGATGCGGGAGTAAGTACCGGTAGGAATAAAAAAATATATTTCAACTATAATGCCATCTTTATACGGGTCTGCTGCTGAATGCGACACTTTAGTATTGATCTCTGAATATATAACGGTCATGTATAAGTTAAGCCTACGCTCTTGGTCCATCCAGTTTGGAACCAGGTTTTGTTTACAATAACGGAAATAAGCTTTTGAACCGGCTGCACAAAAAATTACCGGCTACTGTGGATTTGATTACTCGATTTTTTGATCATGGCGCGTAGTTTGAACTCAGATGGGATTGGCATGAAATTTCAGTAACATATTATAATAACAAATAAAAAGATTGCGTATGAAAAGCAAAACAACCGATTCCCAAAAAAATTCTCATACTCGTATGAATAATTCACGGGGAAAAAATGATTCGATGCTTGGACAATTCTTTAAAGATGAATTAAAAGACATTTACTGGGCCGAAAAACACCTGGTAAAAACATTACCCAAAATGCAGAAAGCAGCACATTCCAAGGAACTAAGACATGCTTTTGGCGATCATCTTGAAGTGACAAGGCAACATGTAACAAGACTCGAACAGGTTTTTGATATCCTGGGTGAAAAACCGCAGGCAAAAAAATGTGAAGCCATTGAAGGAATCACCAAAGAGGGAAAAAGCATCATTGAAGAAACCGAAGCGGGAACCTCAACACGAGACGTTGGTCTTATTCTCGCGGGTCAAAAAGCAGAACATTATGAAATATCAACTTATGGAGGTCTTGCGCAACTTGCGCGTACCCTTTCATTGAATAATATTGCCGATATTTTAGAAACAACACTTGATGAAGAAAAAAAGGCCGACCAATTACTGAGTGATGTTGCGGAAAATGGGATCAATTACCAGTCGGCTGAAGAAATTAGATAGTGCGGGAAAACCACGAAGAGAGAAGTCAGGTCATATGATCTGACTTTTATTTTTCAATTTAAAATTCTGATCATGAAAGGAACTATTTTATTTTTTTTCACCTGCTTGAGTTTGTTGATGTTTTCTGGCTGTGCGGTAATTGGAGGCATCTTTAAAGCCGGCGTATGGGTCGGTGTATTGGCAGTTGTCCTGGTGATCGTTGTTGTCATTTTTATCATCCGCTCCATTTCAGGCAAGTCATAAAAAAACCAAACTCCTCCGATGAAAAATCAATACCCAAGGGATTAATTTCTCCTAGCATCACCGATTCCGGGAAAAATACATGCTATTCACTTTTGCAAAAGATCATGATAAGAATTCAGGACAATAAATACCCCTTCTTCATTGACAGAGACTAAGCTGCTCCGTTCCCTGCGTGCTGAATTGAATCAGCTTCACCTTTCCCTTATCATAGTGCAGGACAAGGGTCCCATATTGCATCTGGAAGGCATCCCAATCCGTATCCTTTATTTTTGGATTTCCGAGCCACTTGAACAAAACGTCACGGTTTGCACCGATCAGGGGGATGCTGAGTTTTCCTTTGAAATCCGGACCGATCTCCACATATTTACGTTGGAGGAAGATCTTCACATCGCGGTCCGTAAATAAAAGCGTGCGGCCGCATGTACTATCCTTTTTGGGATCGCTGCTATAACAGGGAAGCTGTTCTCTGATCTCCTGTTCATTGAGATTTGGCCTGAGATTATTGATGGTGCCATTCAGGATGTCTACAGTAAACAGTCCGCAGGCAGGCTTGGCAGTGAGTTGTCCCTGAACCTGCAGAGCAAGCAGGGAGAAAAGAGTAAGGGTAAGAAAGATATTTCTCATAAAAAATGGTTGTGGTCTCTCATTATGCAGCAAAATCCTTGCTACAATTATCACAAAGGTCAGGATCGCCCGCTTCTCGCTATCTTTGATGTTTTTATCGCATGAATGAAGATATGAAGTCCATTAATGAAATACAGAAAGACTCCTGGAACAAGGTTTCCGCTGCCTGGAAGAAATGGGATTCCTTCACCATGAACTTTTTAAAGCCGATGGGTGAAGGGATCATCGGGGCGCTGGAAATCAAAGCGGATGATATCGTGCTGGACATCGCCTCAGGGACAGGAGAGCCGGCTTTTTCGATAGCTGCGCTCGCTACTAACGGTCAGGTGTATGCGACCGATCTGTCAGAAGAGATGCTTGCCATTGCACGAGGGTATGCGGCGGAACGGCGGATAAATAATATTTCATTTACAACAGCCGATGTTTCTGATCTTCCTTTCCCCGACAATTTTTTTAATAAGTTGAGTTGCCGTATGGGTTTTATGTTCTTCCCGGATATGGCTCTTGCTGCGGGGGAAATGTTCCGGGTCTGCAAGACCGGGGCTAAGGTAGCAGTCAGTGTCTGGAACCTTGCGGAAAAAAATGACTGGTATACGACCATGACAAAGGTCCTGTCCAGACACCTGGATCTTGCGCCATCTTCCCCGGATGCACCTGGTATGTTCCGTTGCGCAAATCAGGGTCTAATGCAAAATTTATTTGAACAGGCGCGTTTTAAAAATATTGTCGTGGAAGAAATCTCGGGCACCGTGGATTTTGGAAATGCGGAAAATTACTGGCTGAACAGGACAGAGATATCCGAATCTGTGATAAGCCTTTTGAGCAAAACCAATGATGCGACACGAGAAAAAATAAAAGAAGAGGTCATCAGAGAATGCAATAAAAATGAGGTCAGCAAAAGCCTGCCCATGAACTATTCCTCCCTGGTCATTTCAGCCGAAAAATAATTTTCTATTTTGATTTCGATTTCTAACGTAAACGTATATACGTAGTGTAAATGGAATAAGGTCAAACTTTTAATGCAATCTGACTATTTTCACCCAATGAAAGTGATCAAACTCCTTCAATATTATCTTCCGCTTCTGCCAAAAAATAGTTGGAAAACGCTTTAGACAGTTACTAAATAAGAAAGTATCGGGATCCCCTATTTTTTCTTAAATGAAAGTCTGCTTTCAAATCTCTAACTTTAATCATTCTCATGCTAAAATAATTTACTCATAAATGCAACCTGTATCTTCATCTTCTCCCTTGGAACATTTTTGGAACCTTAAGCAGGAAGATGCATTTAAGAATCTTTCCTGCCCGGCAAAAGGTTTATCAAATGCAGAAGCGGAATCGAGGCTGAAACAATATGGCTATAATGTTTTCAAGCCTCGTTCAAAATCATCAGCGATCATTCTTTTTTTATCGCAGTTCAAAAGTCCGATCACCATTTTATTGATAGGTGCAGCATTGCTCTCCATGGGCCTGGGAGATTTTACAGATGCTGTTATCATACTGATCATTATTTTAATTAGCAGCATCCTCGGTTTTTGGCAAGAGCGGGGAGCGGCCAATGCTGTGGATGAATTATTAAAAATGGTGCAGATACGTTGCCGAATCATCAGAGAAGGAAAGGAAGTTGAATTGCCTGTTGAAAATGCAGTTCCAGGTGATGTGGTCATTTTGTCGGCAGGTGATGTAATTCCCGGAGATAGTTTACTGTTAGAATCCCAGGAATTATTTACAGATGAGGCAGCATTTACCGGCGAGACATTCCCGGTGGAAAAAAATCCGGGCATCGTTCCGGCGGACGCACCACTTTCTAAAAGAAGCAATTCTTTATTTATGGGTTCGCATGTTATCAGCGGCAAAGGAACTGCATTGATAATTAAAACAGGCAAGGAAACAGAGTTTGGAAAAATCTCAGATCGCCTGAGAACAAAATCCCCCGAAACAGATTTCGAAAAAGGAATCCGCCACTTTGGCTACATGCTGATGGAAATAACTTTGGTCCTTGTCCTCATCATTTTCGCGTTCAATATTTTATTGCATAAACCAGCCCTCGATTCCTTTTTATTCTCCCTGGCACTGGCAGTTGGATTGACACCGCAACTACTTCCTGCAATCATTACCGTTAACCTTGCCACAGGGGCAAGATCAATGGCCAAACAACAAGTTATCGTAAAACGATTATCGTCGATCGAAAATTTTGGCAGCATGAATATTCTGTGCTCCGATAAAACCGGAACAATCACAGAAGGGATCGTAACATTAAAAGATGCTTTGGATATTGAAGGAAATCATTCGGAAAAAACGCTCCAATTTGCTTGGCTAAATGCTTCTTTACAGCAAGGTTTTCACAACCCGATCGACGAAGCCATCTGTTCACAATATAAAAACAAGGAGAATACTTTTTCCATCCAATGCGAAATACCCTATGATTTTATCCGAAAACGCTTAACCATACAGGTTAGAAATGAAAAAGAAAATTTTGCGGTCACCAAAGGTGCATTAAGCTCCATCATTGATATATGCGATAAGGCGGAAACAGTGAGCGGACAAGTCATACCGATGAATGATAAGCTCGCCGCCATAAACCAGGAATATCACAAATTAAGCTCGGACGGTTATCGCGTCCTGGGTGTTGCATATAAAAATGGCAGCAACGAAAAAGATTTTACGCGCAATGACGAAAAAGATATGACCTTTCTTGGCTTCATCACTTTATTCGACCCTCCTAAAAAAGATGCAGGACAAACGATCGCTAACCTTCGAAAACTTGGGGTGCAATTAAAAATAATTACAGGCGATAACGCTCTGGTCGCCGATAGCCTTGCCAAACAGATCGGGTTTGAGAACGCAGTAATACTTACCGGTAAACAAATACACGAGATGAGTGACAATGCACTTATGCAGCAGGCAACAAGGACAGATATTTTTGCCGAAATAGAGCCCAATCAGAAAGAAAGGATCATTATGTTTTTAAAAAAGAGCGGCAATGTGGTTGGCTTCATGGGAGATGGTATCAACGATGCGCCAGCATTACATACCGCTGATGTAGGCATTTCGGTTGACAGCGCCGTTGATGTGGCCAAAGAAGCAGCTGATATTGTTTTATTGACCCAGGATCTGAATGTGCTCAGCGCAGGTATTGTTGCCGGACGAAAAACATTTGCCAATACCATGAAATATATTTTTATGGCGACCAGCGCAAACTTCGGCAATATGTTCAGTATGGCAGGAGCATCTTTATTCCTGCCCTTTCTACCATTGTTGCCCAAACAAATATTGCTTACCAATTTACTGACGGATTTTCCGGAAATGACGATCGCAACAGATCGTGTCGATCCCATTTCAGTGGATAAACCGCATCGCTGGGATATAAAATTCATTCAACGTTTTATGATTGTTTTCGGTTTGCTCAGTTCAGTATTTGATTACCTGACATTTGGTGTCCTGATATTTTTTATGAAAGCGAACGAAAAAACATTTCAAACAGGTTGGTTCGTTGAATCTGTTATTTCTGCAACCTTGATCGTGCTTGTTGTTCGTACAAGATTACATTTCTTTAAAAGTCTGCCGGGCAAATATTTATTAATCGCGACAAGTCTTATTTTATTATTTGTATTTACACTGCCATTTCTGCCATATTCAAATTTATTTGGTTTCGTCAAATTACCGCTTAGCTTTTACGGATGGATGTTGCTCATTGTAAGCGCTTATATTATTTCGGCGGAGATAACCAAAAGATGGTTTTACCTGAGATTGCAAAATCGGACCTAAAATGTCCACTGCAAAATGATATATTCTTACTGTGGTTATGAAAAAATATTTCCCTTACTTATTAAAATATAAAAAGGCTTTATGGCTCGCTCCCCTGCTGGTTATTGTGGATGTTGTCTGTGAGATTTTTCAGCCTGCACTCATGTCAAAAATTGTTGATCAGGGAATCAGCCAAAAAAACCTGCATTATATTCTCACAACAGGTGGCCTGATGGTTGGACTATCCATTATCGCTATTGCTGCAAATGTTGGTAATATTTATTATTCGTCAACAGCATCCGTCGGCTTTTCAGCAGAACTCAGGAAAGGCATGTTCAATAAGATCCAGCAATTTTCTTTTTCTAACCTGGATAAGTTCAGTTCTTCATCATTAACGACCAGACTGACCAACGATGTAAACATCTTACAGGATGTCATCGTGATGTTGCTCCGTTTATTGATTCGTGCACCTCTGATGTTATTATTCGCTGCCATTATCGCAGTTCAGATCAATGCCGGGCTGGCTACCGTTATTGCAATAGCCATCCCTGTATTATCCACTTGTATCTATTTTCTCCTGCGTCGCGGGTTCCCCTTTTTTGAGAAGATGCAGAAAAGACTTGATAAAGTAAACGCAGTTGTACAGGAAAACCTGATCAACGTGCGTGTTATAAAATCATTTGTGCGAGAAGATTTTGAAAAGAAAAAATTTGGTGGCGCCAATGAAGACTTAAGAGAAATGTCAGTGAAAGCTTCAGGCATTGTGGTACTTATTATGCCGGTGATGCAGCTGGTCATGAATGTTTCCATCGTGGCGATCGTTTGGTTCGGGGGAAATAAAATCATCGCGGGCACATTCCAGGTTGGGCAGTTGATGTCGTTCATTACCTATATCACACAAATATTAATGTCGCTCACCATGCTCTCTATGACAATCATGACTTTTTCCAGAGCAGGCGCGTCTTCTGAAAGAATATTGGAAGTTTTGAATACAGAGCCGGATATTATTGATTCCCCGCTGGCCAAAGAAAAAGACTTACATGTACATAAAGGGAAGGTTGAATTCAAAAATGTTTTTTTTAAATATCATGCAGACGGCAGTGAATATGTATTAAAAAATATTAATGTAATTATTAACCCCGGCGAAACCGTTGCCATCATTGGAGCAACAGGATCTTCTAAAAGTACACTCGTGCAATTAATCCCAAGACTCTACGATGTCACCCGGGGAAATATTTTGGTAGATGATGCTGACGTGCGTAATTACACTTTGCAAAACCTCCGCAACGGAGTAAGCATGGTGCTGCAGCAAAATGAATTGTTTTCCGGCACCATCAGACAAAATTTAAAATGGGGAGACATCAATGCAACTGATGAAGAAATTATTGCTGCTGCAAAAGATGCGCAGGCACATGATTTCATCATGTCGTTTCCAAAACAATATGAATCTATTTTAGGGCAAAGTGGCGTAAATGTATCCGGCGGACAAAAGCAAAGGCTTTGTATTGCGCGTGCCATTTTAAAAAAACCACCAATATTGATTTTGGATGATAGCACAAGCGCCGTAGACACTGCTACTGATGCAAAAATAAGAGCAGCTTTAAAACTACATCTCCATGGCACCACCACTTTTGTTATTGCACAAAGAATTAGCTCGATACAATCTGCAGATAAGATCATCTTATTGGATAATGGTGAAATAATTGGCAGCGGTACACACAATGAATTAATAAAGACAAGCTCCATTTACCAGGAAATTTATTTTTCACAACAATTAAAAGAAGTGGATCAGGTATGAGTGAGCCTACAAATATTAAATCAATACCGGCGGGACTTCCCGGAAGGCGGGGAAAGATTTTCGTGGAGAAACCCCGAAACTCAAAACAGGTTATTTTTCGTTTGTGGAAATATCTGAGAAAGCAAAAAATTTTGTTGTTGATCATTGTTGCGCTGTTGCTGATTAACACGACAACCACACTCGTGGGTTCTTATTTATTGCGCCCCATCATTAATAAATATATTCTCCCACATAATATACCCGGATTGGCAAGGATGATCTTTTTATTGTTAGGCATTTATCTTTTGGGTTCAATTGCTGGCATCTTTCAAAATCGTCTGATGATCGTTGTTGCACAAAAAACGATCAGCATTATCCGAATAGATCTCTTTAACCGTATACAATCTTTACCATTAAAATTCTTCGACACGCATGTTCACGGAGAACTGATGAGCCGCTTCACCAATGATATCGATAATATCAGCGATTCACTCAATACAAGTGTTACACAATTTCTTGCTAGTGCACTGACCTTGTCCGGCATCATCGTCATGATGATCTATATAAGCCCGTTACTTACACTGGTTACATTGGTTATAGTACCATTAATGTTACTGGTAGCTTCCCAAATTATAAAAAGAAGTAAAAAGTTTTTTACAAGCCAGCAGGTTGCATTGGGAGCGGTAAATGGTTTTGTGGAAGAGATGATAACCGGGCAAAAAGTAGTCAAGGTTTTTTGTTATGAAGAAAATATCGCAAAAGAATTTGAAGCGATCAACTATGATCTTCGCTACAAAGCCACACAGGCACAATTATATTCCGGCGTGATGATGCCGGTGATCCAAAATCTGAATACAATAAATTTTGCGCTAACCGCTGCAGTGGGTGGTCTATTGGCGGTGTTAAAGGGACTCGATATCGGCGGCTTAGCTGCATTCTTGCAATATTCCCGTCAATTTGGCCGACCAGTCAATGAAATTTCCAGCGAATACAATAGCCTGCAATCCGCGCTGGCCGGCGCTGAGCGCATCTTCGAAATTTTGGACGAAATACCCGAGATCCCGGATTTGCCGGACGCGATCCCCCTAAAGAATGTAAAGGGCGACATTCAATTCAGCAACGTGATGTTTGGATACGATCCGGACAAGATCATCTTAAAAAATATTTCCTTAAGAGCAAAAGCCGGACAAAAAATTGCTTTCGTAGGTTCTACCGGCGCAGGTAAAACGACCATCACCAATCTGCTTCCGCGTTTTTATGATATTCAATCCGGGCTAATTACGGTTGATGGAATTGATATAAAAAAATTACAGCGAAACAGTTTGCGCAGCTCACTCGCCATGGTGTTGCAGGATACCCATTTGTTTACGGCAACGGTGATGGAAAATATCCGATACGGAAAATTAGAAGCAACAGATAAAGAAGTTATTGATGCAGCCATTCTCGCCGGCGCTGATTCTTTTATCACCCGTTTGCCAAAGGGCTACCAGTCCATTTTAGAAAACGATGGCGGTAATCTCAGCCAGGGACAAAGACAATTACTCAACATTGCCCGCGCAACGGTCGCAAAACCTGCCATACTGATTCTAGATGAAGCAACAAGTTCCATCGACACACGCACAGAACAAATTATACAAAAAGGAATGGACCAATTGATGCAGGGAAGAACAAGCCTGGTGATCGCGCATCGCTTGTCAACCGTGCACAATGCTGATGAAATAATGGTTTTGGAAAACGGTGAAATAATTGAACGCGGGACCCACGAAGCATTATTGAAACAAAAAGGAAGATATTACGAACTCTATACCGGTCAGTTTGACTAAGTTTCTTTTGTCATATTGATCTTGGTATTTTATCTGCAATTCAAAAATCAACTCACCGCTTTTGCTAATAAAAATGCGGCAGCGGCAGCCACAATGCCCGTTATTGTTACTTTAATGGTTCCTTTTAGAACGGGTTGACGGCTAACTCTACTTTTGAAATATCCGAATATCATTAAAGCAAGTATGGTAACGATACATGAAACATACAATGCGTGTTTGCTGTCCTGAATAATGATATAAGGGAAAAGGGGAATAAATCCTCCTACCAAGTATGAAAGCGCGATGGTAGTTGCGCTCTTAGCAGCACGGTTCTTTGCAGGTCTTTCCATTTCCAGTTCAAGCTTCATCATAAAATCTGCCCAGCGGTTTTTGTCTTTGCTGATTTGCAATGCCACCTGTTTACTCAAGGTCTCTTCCACACCCATATCATTGAGAATGTCTTCTACTTCCTTCAATTCAAGTTCGGGAACAGTTTCAATTTCACTAAATTCTCTTTTCAATTCTGAATCGTAATGTTCTACTTCCGATTCTCCCGCAAGATAACCACCGAGTCCCATGGAAATACAACCAGCTGCAATCTCAGATAAACCAGAAATGATGATCAGATGGGTGGTGTTGAGCACACCGCTTAATCCGGCGGTTAACGCAAATGGAACGGTCAGTCCATCAGACATGCCAATGATAATGTCTTTAACCAAATTGGAATTCGTGCTATGTGTTTCTTTTTTCAAATAATATTATTATTCCCATATCCAATTTCGAATCTCCGGCATATCCATTCCGTTTGCGCGAATATAATTCTTATGCTCAACCAATTTGTCCTGCATTTCCTGTTTCAGATAAGCTGCGGTACCACCGAATTGTGGGATCCTGTCAATCACGTCAATAACCAAATGAAACCGATCCAGATCATTGAGTACCGTCATGTCAAATGCCGTGGTGATCGTGCCTTCTTCTTTATAGCCGCGTACATGAATGTTGCTGTGATTTGTTCTTCGGTAAGTCAGTCTGTGAATAAGCCATGGATAAGCATGAAAAGCAAACATCACCGGTTTGTTCTTCGTGAACAACATATCAAAATCAGTATCGCTTAATCCGTGGGGATGTTCTGATTGTGGTTGCAGTTTCATCAGGTCTACCACATTGACCACACGTATTTTTAAACCAGGTATTTTTTTTCTGAGTATGGAAACTGCAGCGAGTGTTTCGAGCGTTGGTACATCCCCCGCACAGGCCATCACCACATCGGGTTCGGCATTTTCATCACTGCTCGCCCATTTCCAAATGCCGATTCCTTCCGTGCAATGAATAACGGCTTCATCCATCGAAAGCCACTGCGGCGAAGGATGTTTACCTGCTACAACAACATTTACATAATGCCTGCTGCGCAAACAATGATCCATCACCGATAAAAGGCAATTCGCATCTGGCGGCAAATACACACGGACTATTTCTGCTTTTTTATTGATCACAAGATCAATAAATCCCGGATCCTGGTGAGTGAATCCGTTGTGATCTTGTCTCCATACATGAGAGGTGAGAAGAATATTTAGAGAAGCGATCTTTCTTCGCCACGGAAGTTGCGATGTAACCTTCAGCCATTTTGCATGCTGATTGAACATGGAATCAATGATGTGAATAAAAGCTTCGTAACAATTAAATAACCCATGCCTGCCCGTTAGCAAATAACCTTCAAGCCATCCTTCGCACTGATGCTCGCTCAGCATTTCCATGACGCGCCCGTCCTTATTGAGAAACTGATCTATTTCAATCGTCTCTGCTTCCCACTGGCGATCGGTGGCTTCAAAAACGGAATTTAGATTATTCGACAATGTTTCATCAGGACTGAACATCCGGAAATTTCTTTTCTCTCTGTTGGCAGCAACAATATCCCTGATGAATGCTCCTAAAACCTTGGTATCACCCGGTCCAACACTTCCCCTGTTCGGCAATTCAATTCCATAACTTTGAAAATTCGGCATGTGAAGATCTTTCAGTAAAATACCACCATTCGTATGTGGATTAGCGCCCATTCTATTATCGCCCTGAGGCGCCAGATCAGATAATTCAGCAAGCAGTCGGCCTTTTGCATCAAAAAGCTCTTCGGGTTTATAGCTCTTCAACCAATCCTCCAGTAGTTTAAGATGCTCTGGATTTTTTCCAGGGTCTGTTATCGGTACCTGGTGCGAACGAAATGTTCCTTCAACGGGCAACCCATTTACAAACTTTGGCCCAGTCCAACCTTTCGGCGTTTTTAAAATGATCATCGGCCAGCGCGGCCGCCCCAAAGAACTATCTTTCAATGCATCCGCCTTTATGGTTTTTATTTCTTCGATCACCGTATCAAGAACAGCAGCCATCTTCTGATGCATCTGCTTCGGGTCGTCCCCTTCGAGAAAATATGGGTTCCACCCATAACCAAAGAATAATTGTTCCAGTTCCTCATTACTTATTCGCGCAAGTATCGTCGGATTAGAGATTTTATACCCGTTCAAATGCAAAATAGGCAGTACAACTCCATCTGTTACGGGATTCAGAAATTTATTAGAATGCCATGAAGTAGCGAGCGCACCGGTTTCTGCTTCACCATCACCCACTACGCAGGATACGATCAGATCAGGATTATCAAAGACAGCTCCAAATGCATGACTGAGTGAATATCCCAACTCCCCACCTTCATGCATCGAGCCGGGACATTCAGGAGAAACATGGCTCGGAATTCCGCCGGGGAAAGAAAATTGCATGAACAATTTTCTTAGCCCTTCTTCATCCTGGCTGATATTTGGATATACTTCACTGTAAGTTCCTTCAAGATAAGTGTTCCCAACGAGGGCCGGGCCGCCATGCCCCGGACCTGAAATGTAGAACATATTCAGTCCGTATTTTTTTATTATTCTGTTTAGGTGCACATAAATAAAATTTTGTCCTGGCGTTGTTCCCCAATGCCCCAGCAACATTGCTTTGATGTGTTCCGGTCTTAATGGCTCTTTTAAAAGAGGGTTATCGCGCAGATAGATTTGACCGACGGAAATATAATTGGCAGCACGCCAGTAAGCGTTTATCTTTTGCAACAGATCTGTTGATAAAGTTTGGGTTTCTATATCGAGCGTTTCAAGTCCCATAATAAAATGATTTTAGTCTTTGATGGAATAATCCAATACTTGACAAGTCAATTTTGCTATCATCAGTTCCTCATTTGTCTTCATAACACGAACCGTGACCCGGCAATGGTCAGCAGAAATAATTGCTTCATTATTTTCATTTCTTTTTTCATCCAGCTCAATGCCCAATATTTGAAGTCCGTTGCATATTCGTTTCCTGATCTCGGGCGCATTTTCCCCGATACCTCCCGAAAATACCAAGGTGTTCAACTCACCGAGTGCAGCGGCAAATGAGCCGATCCATTTTTTTGTCTGGTAGCAAAATAATTCTATCGCTTCAGCGGCACGATGGTCAGCAGACTGCAGCATCAATAGTTCGTGCATATCCGAATTTGTTTCAGATATACCAAGCAGACCAGACTCATGATTGATCAAATGGTTGAATTGTTTTGCACTTAATTTCTCTTCCTGGATTAAATACCACGCAATACCCGGATCCAGATCGCCGGTGCGTGTGCTCATTGGTATTCCTGCTGTTGGTGTAAAACTCATGCTCGTGTCAACGCTTATTCCCTCTTTTATTGCAGCAAGACTCGCACCATTTCCAAGATGCGCCAGTATTATTTTTTCTTTATCAATCTTATCTCCACCCAATTTGTACAGCTCTTCCATCAGGTAGGAATAAGAAAGACCATGAAAGCCATACCGGTGAATGCCCATGGAAAAATATTTTCGCGGAATGGGCAACATTTTAGCAACAGTTGGCATTGAAGTATGAAATGAAGTATCAAAGCAGGCCACTTGTGGTATCGCGGGATAACGTTTCTTAAAAATTTCTATCAACAAAATTTCTTCAGGTAAATGTTCAGGATCGTATGCGCTGATCTTTTTTAATTCTTCCAACAAGGCAGGAGATATCTTTTCAGGTGCGGAATGTTTCATACCATGCACGATCCGGTGACCGATCGCCGTGATACAGTCAAAATTTTTTTGCTTTTCAAGCCAGCTGATAAGGGAATTTGCTGCATCACGATAATCAGCCGCATTAATGTTGATGCTATTTGTTTGATGAGAGTCAGTTTCAGTAAAACTAAGTCTTGAATGCTCATTGCCAATGTTGGCAACTTCGCCGTGCAATAACTGAATCAATGAATCTTCTATCTTATATATGGCAAACTTAATGCTCGATGAACCACCATTGATGATCAAAATATGAGTTTCATTCAATTTCATAATTATTTATCATCTGTTATGCAAGTAAAAACAACCCAATTTGGAATTTGCTAACCTGGTCAGAAAAAAGCCATCCTCAATTTACTCCTTATTTATCTCATGGTGACCGAATGTTTGGAGCGCAGGCATAGTTAGGAAATAAGTTTTTTCCAAAATCAATATTCAGCCCAAGTACGGTTCAAAAAGAGCTATCATTAAAAAGCCATCAGCTTGCCTATTTCCAATTAAATCGCTAGATATTTCTTCAATTACCTCCAAATCATCAGAGCATTTGCTTTTTTAGACTAAATAGGAATTGGTGATTTTTGGTGGTAGGACTGATCATCCATTTTTTATTATCGCTTTTGCCCTTCTGAGGAATTGCGGACCATAACGGTATTTCACGCTGTCGATAGCCTGATAAAGTTTGATCGTCTCCTCGGTATCCTCAAATAAATTGATCTGGTAATTCCCCGGGATGAGATGCGTGAAACGGATGCCGAGTAAACGAATGAGCATTCTTCTTTCAAATAATCTGTCAAAGAGTTCCCGCGCGACCTTCAGCAGGATATGATCTGCTGCGGTATAAGCAATGACCGATTGTTTGGAGACCGTGTCAAAATTCGCGTAACGGAGTTTTACCGAGACGCAGCCCGCGAGTTTATTTTGTTTACGCAATTCAAAAGCAATTTCTTCTGTCATGCGAACAAGCACGCTGTGTAAAAATTCTATGTTGATCGTGTCTGTCTGGAATGTTCTTTCTGTTGAAATGGACTTTTGCTCACGGTAAGGGATAACCGGAGTTTCATCAATACCGTTTGCTTTACGCGAAAATTCAATACCATCCTTTCCGAGCGCTTTGAATAAAGCTTCCACCGGTATCCTGCTCAGGGTCTCGATTTTTTCTACGCCCATCTGGTAAAGCATCTCTGCCCGCTCCCGCCCGATGCCTGGAAGTTTTTCCACACCCAGCGGCGCGATAAAATTTTTTTCTTCCCCAAACGGGATTTCAATTTGTCCATTTGGTTTTACTTCATTGGTGGCAACTTTACTGATCAGTTTATTACTCGCCAGCCCAAAGCTTATCGAAAGCCCGGTTTCCTGGGTGATCTTCGCTTTTAATTCTTCTGAAAATAACTGGCAGCCAAAAAATCTATCCATACCCGTTAGATCAATATAAAATTCATCAATGGAAGATTTTTCATAGAGCGGAACACTTTCAGCAATGATGTCGGTGACAGCACGCGAATGCCGGGAATAACTTTCCATATCGCCTGAAATAATGATCGCTTCCGGGCAGAGTTTTTTTGCAAGCCGCATCGGCATGGCAGAATAGATCCCGAACTTCCGCGCCTCATAACTGCAGGCGGCAACGACCGCCCGATCACCACTCCCGCCAACAAGCAGGGGTTTATTTTTGAACTTCGCATTTTTTAAACATTCTACCGCGACAAAAAATGCGTCGAGATCAAAATGGGTGATATGACGACCGGAGACATTCATTTTTTTGTGAGCAGGGTTGATCTTCTTTTTTTTATCGCGGCCCTTTCCAGATTGATTACTTCGAGACTGCATACTCCAAAATCACTCGTCACTTTCCCGGTAATTTTATAAAACCCTGACTTGGGAGGCATTCTTTTATGCACTTCTGGGAAATGTACCGAATCTATCCAGTCACCGTATACATCAATGAATGTCCCGAAACTCATTGCATCGCCGTAGACGGTGCTGACCGGCTTGTGCGTGATATGATAGCCAAGCAGGGTCACTACCTTCCCCACATGATCCTTCATTGCTGCTGCCCGTAAAAATTGGTAAGGATCCTCCTGGACCAGGTCAAAGGGATTTCCCACCGGGAATTCCAATATCTCTATTTCATCATAGACATCATCCATTTCGTAAACGGGCAAGCGAGGCAGATCAATTTTTTTTTCATCCTGCACAAAAAGTGATTCAAGTGGATGAATATGTTTTGCATTTTTATTTTCAAAGAGCACTGCTTCCCAGAGCAGCGTCTTTTTATTTTTCCCGGTGAAGCGCAGAGCACCGACCCGGATCAGGATTTTTAATTGCTCGGGACTTACATTGGTCCGCTCAACAAAATCCTGCAAGTGCAAAAAATTTCCATTCGCATTGCGCTCTTCCACAATTTTTTCTGCCACCACGCCTCGCAGGGATTTGATATGGTGAAAACCGACATGGACATCGATGCCTTTGATGTTTGTTTCGATATCACTGTTGTTGACACATGGCGCATGAATGACCGCACCCGCTTTATGGAGTTCATAGAAATACAATTCTCTTCCGTAGAATCCGCCAAAATTATTGATGACCGCGACCATAAACTCGCGGGGATAATAAGTCTTTAAATGGAGACTTTGATAACTCTCGACCGCAAAGGATGCGGAATGTGCTTTACAAAAACTGAATTCCGCGAAACTTTCGATCTGGCGCCATACTTCGGCGACAGTCGCATCCGGATACCCGAGCGTTTTACAATTGGAAAAAAACTTTTCGCGCAAAAAACCCATCTGATCCTTCACGCGGTATTTAAAACTCGTAGCACGCCTGAGCAGATCCGCTTCAGCCATCGTGAGCCCCGCCCACTCATGCACGACACGGATGATGTCTTCCTGGTAGACCATCACTTCATAAGTGGATCGTAATATTTCTGCGAGTCTGGGATGAAGGCTTTGGTAGGGTTTGTTATTGTGGCGGGCGATATAAGCGGTCATCATACCGCTGCGACCCACACCGGGCCGGATAATGGAACTTGCCGCAACAAGGGTCTCGTAATCCGAACAATGCAGTTTTTGATTCACGTGACGCATCGAAGGCGACTCGATATAGAAACAACCGATGGTATTCCCGACACTTAAATTCTGATTGAGGTTTTTATCCTTTTTAAATGTGGAAATGGCATGGATATCAATATCGACCCCACGGTTTTTCTTAACGATGTCGAGCGAATCTTTGATATGACCGAGCCCACGCTGGCTTAAAATATCCAGCTTGTACAGACCAATATCATCGCCGTAATACATATCGAGCTGCGCGGTCGCAAACCCCTTGGGGGGCATGAACAGCGCCGTATACTCATAAATGGGGGCGTCTGAAATAATTACGCCGCCCGCATGGATGCCGATATAATCCGGGAAGCCGTTTAAAAATTTTTCATAGTAAACAATATGATGTTGAATGGAATTTTCTGCGATGGTCATCCCCGGGTTTTCAGAGAGTTGTTTGCGCTCCTGCTCAGGCAATCCAAATACTTTTCCCAGCGCCTGCACCACCGATCTGTATTTAAAAGTTGCATACACCCCCAGCAGCGCGACATGATCCTTCCCATAACGCTTGAAAATATAATCAAAGACATCGTCCCGCACGGCGTGTGAAAAATCAATATCAAAATCAGGTGGGGAAGTCCGGTGGGGATTTAAAAAACGCTCAAAAAAAAGATCAAGCTCGACCGGATCGACGTCCGTAATGCCCAGACAATAGGCCACAATGGAGTTAGCGCCGCTGCCGCGACCGACATGATAATAACCACGGCTCTGGGCATATCGAATGATATCCCGGGTAATAAGAAAATACGCATTGAAATCTAATTTATCGATGATGGAAAGTTCTTTCTCGACCCTTTGTTTTGCCTGGGTGTGATGCCCGCCATAACGCGTGATGAGCCCGTCATAAGCAAACTTGGATAGCAGTACGCGATCATCTTCGCGGGAAGAAGAAAATATCTTTTTGGTCTTGTCTTTACCAAACTCGATCTCGACCGAACACAAATCCAGTAATCTATAGGTATTCATCACGATCTGCGGGTGTTTGGAAAAATATTGCAGCAATTTTTCAGGGGAAATAAAATATTCATGCGCGCCGCAAACGCTTTCCGGTTTTAATTTGGAGAGCAGCACATTATTATCAATGGCACGCAAAAGTTTGTGCAGGTTGAAATATCCTTTACGCTGAAAGGTCACGGGCTGACGAACGATGAGTTTTTGATTGATCAGGTCTTTATTTAATCCATAGAATCTATTGATCTCTGTGTATTGCACACCAATAAACTCATCGGCAGATAATTCCTCAAATGCTTTGCCGCCTAAAGGATACAAGATATAACAGTCATGAATATACGAAGATGGAAATTCAGGAAATGATTCATCGCGCATGAGATGAAAAGACAAAAAATAATTGATCGCACTAAAGCCGGAATTATTCTTTGCCAGCAGTATATAAAGCAACTGCTCTCCGTTGCGGATCTCCGCTCCCACTACAGGTTTTATATTCGCAGCATTACAGCATTTGACAAATTCCCAGGCGTCACAGGTGGTATTGATATTGGTGAGGGCAAGGGTATGCACACCCTGCTCTACGGCCACTTTTACCAGTTCCTCAGTGGCAAAAGTACCGTAGTGCAGACTGAAATATGTTTTACAGTTTACGTACATAACTCGTGGGCGAAAGAACTAAGATAAATACTATACTAATTATTTTAGCATTAATTATACTAATTATTTTAGTTTATTCATTTCCAGTGCGATATTGTCGGATGAGCCGACTCGTAACAACCTGTTTTTTTTAAATTAACATTGAAAGGCGCTTTTAAAAGCATAACTTACTGAACTACCCATTTGGTTATGATGCATATTTTGGAATTAGAAGGAATGATGGCTTTAAGAAAATATAAAGCTAAAGATGGTTCTCATATTATAATATGCCCCTTTAAGAAGTTTGACAGAGTAGGATATGTGGGATTTATCAGAACGACCTTTCTCGATGGTCAACAAAAAGGCGATGAATATAAATTTACAATCGATTTAAACGATTACATTCTTAATATTGCTGGAACTCAATACGAACTGAAGCTAACAAAAATTGGTATTTCTGAAATACTGTCCTTTGACTTAATGAAAGGACTTTTGGTACACGACAGCTTCACCTTCGCTAAAGATTAATATTCACTAACTTTTCAACCGGGGAACAACAATTGTTTTTTTGCCTGGAACGGCCGCGATAGCCATTAAGTGATTAACTTTTTTGATCGGCGAGCTTTATATTATAGCGTATCGCATCCCAATATTCTTTCCCATACGCAACAAGGATCTCCTTGCCTGGCTGAATATCTTTTGTCGCTTCAATAAAAACTCTTAAACCGTCTTCGACATATTTTGAATTATTACCAATTCCTTTTACAGAATAAATCCCCCTGGCGTCATTGGCATAACGAGCAAGTGCTTTTTTAAATGGCCGGGCGTCGATGACATGGTTGCGATGTATACTGTAGACGAAAGGATTGTCCGCGTCAAAATCCTTCCAGGTTATGATCCTTCCTTTATATTCAATGATACGCGTTCCTTTGGGAATAAATATCCTGGTGAACAGTCCTTTTCCCGTACCTGGCAAGGAAGAAGGTTTTACCACCAGGTCTTTTTTTGAGATTTTCATTATTCTAAGATAACATTACCCATTAACTTAAATCCCGGATTGTTGAACGGCCTTGTTGCTGCTCAGTTTTAAAAGCACCGCGATCGGCGCATCAGCTCCCTTTTGTAGTATAGCGTCCCATTAAACTTCTTTGTATAATTTTTCGCTTAGCTATGATCGTTAGTATAGATAATCGTTATTTTTTGCCGCTAATCTTTTACCAATTGCTCTGAATACAACCAGAATTAAGCTTTTTTTTTCTGTCAGATGAAAGGCATTTCAAAGAATGATTTCCGGGAAAATAATTTTTTTTTGAATGGACCAATAAAAAAAACTATCTTAAAAATCTCCTTTAACCGATAATAAGCCAGGACTGCTTATGAAGATTCTTCTCTTCTCGTTATTATTATTATTGCGCACACCATGCATGCTGGCGCAAAACAAGACCATTGATTCACTCAAAAAAATTTTGCTCAGGGAAAAAGAAGATACGGGTAAAGTGAATACATTAAGTAAACTCAGTGATGCGCTGTTCGATATTTTTGACCCGGAAAATGCATTGAAATATGGAAACGAAGCTCTATCACTGGCGAAGAAGATCGATTTTCAAAAAGGGGAAATAGACGGGCTTAATGATATTGGCGGGGCCTATGTCCTGCAGGGAAATGATTCAGCGGCATACAAATCGTTCATTGCCGCTCTAAAAATAGCTGAAGAGATCATGGATAAACCTGCTATGGCCAAAGTGAACAGTAGTCTTGCCTGGCTTTATTCAAAACAGACCAATTATCCAGAGCAAATAAAAAGGCAGCTTATTTCATTAAAATTATGGGAAGATGCTGGGGACAAATGGCAGATCGCCAATGCGTATGCCTCTGTTGCTAATGCCTATTATAACCTGGAAAATTACCCGGAAGCGTTAAAATATCAATATGACGCCTTGAAACGATTTGAAGATTTGGGTGACAGAAGCCAGATTGGAAATATGCATCAATATTTAGCAGCCATGTATATGGATCAGAATAACGATTCTGAAGCGCTGAAAAATCTTCAGATCGCTTTGAAAATCCGGGAAGAAGTTGGCGATAAATGGAAAATTGCTCAATCTTATAATGGCATTGGCCAGATTTATACGGACCGCGGAAAATATACTGAGGCATTAGATATGGTAAGTAAGGCATTAAGAATATTTAAGGAATTGGGCAGCAATGCACCCAGCTGGGGGATGCCATTTACTTATAGTAGCATCGGGACGATATATGAGGACCAAGGAAAACTTGCTGGTGCTTCTGGAAATAAATCGGTTGCCAGAGATAAATTCAAACTCGCCCTGGATAATTACCTACTCGCTTTGGAACTATGGGAAAAAATCGGGAGAAAGGACGCGATATTAGAAACAGATATTACACTCGGAAATCTTTATTTGGAACTGCAAGACCTTCATGCCGCATACAATTACTTAAACAAAGGCCTCGCAATAAATAAAAAGCTGCAGCTAAAATCAGAATTTTCCTACTACTACCTTTCACTCTCCACACTTGACAGCATAGATGGCAATTTTAAAAAGGCTTACGTGGACTACAAGAAATATATTATATACCGCGATAGTGTTACCAATGAGGAAGACACAAAAAAAATACTGGAATCAAAAATGCAATATGAATCGGAGAAAAAAGATGCTGTTGCCAAAGCAGAACAGGAGAAAAAAGATGCCGAAACAACGAGAACCCGGAATACGCAATACCTGGTAATCGCTTCCCTCAGTATTTTGGTGCTCGCTGTCTTCATCATTGCATTTATACAGACTCGCAGTAACAGGCAAAAACAAAAAGCAAATAAAGAGTTGGAGAGTACCCTTACTCATTTAAAATCCACCCAATCTCAGCTCATTCAATCTGAAAAAATGGCTTCGCTAGGCGAACTCACTGCCGGCATTGCCCACGAAATTCAAAACCCCCTGAACTTTGTCAATAATTTTTCTGAAATAAACAAGGAGTTGGTTGATGAATTACAAAGCGAGTTAATATCCGGCAATACAAAAGAAGCAATTGCTATTTCAAATGAGATAAAAGAAAATGAAGAAAAAATAAATCATCACGGCAGGCGTGCAGACGCGATCGTAAAAGGAATGTTACAGCACTCCCGATCTGGCTCGGGGATAAAAGAATCACTAAACATTAATGCCATAGCGGATGAATGCCTTAGATTAAGTTACCATGGATTCCGGGCTAAAGACAAGTCCTTTCAGGCTAATCTGAAAACAGATTTTGACGAAAGCATTGATAAAATGCCGCTGATCCAACAAGATATAGTTCGTGTCCTTATTAATGTATACAATAACGCGTTCTACGCTGTGAATGAAAAAAGCAAAGAAAATGCTGCAGGGTATGAACCAACCGTTTCGGTGAGTACAAAAAAATTAATAAATCAGGTTATCATTACCGTCAGTGATAACGGCAGCGGCATTCCGCCAAAAATAGTAGATAAGATCTTTCAACCGTTCTTTACCACCAAACCGACGGGTCAGGGCACGGGACTTGGACTTAGTTTAAGTTATGATATTATCAATGCCCACGGCGGGGAGATAAGGGTCAGGATCAAGGAAGCGGGCGGAACCGAATTTTTAATTTCGCTCCCAGCATAAAAAAACAATATCCTTGTGCTGCCATAAGGAATCTCCCATCACCACGGGTGAAATAGAAACCCAGAGGACCTGTTTCGCTTTTATACTGATCCAAATGCTATATTTGAGGATTGCAGAAATGACTTAAAAATATTTTTTAGATACAGATCACCGTTAGTTTTATAAGATGAGCAAGGAACAACAAAAAAACGCAGTCCCTCCATTTAGCCGCTATCAGAAATTCGCCATTTTTGTACTGGCCCTTACCCAGTTCACCGTGATCCTGGATTTTATGGTGATGTCCCCACTCGGGGATATGCTGATGAAGTCCCTGGACATCAAACCACATCATTTTGGACTTGCTGTTTCGGCTTATGCCTTCAGCGCAGGCATTTCCGGCTTGCTGACCGCCGGCTTTGCTGACAAGTTCGACCGGAAAAAACTGCTGCTGTTCTTCTATACGGGTTTTATAGCCGGCACCATCTGTTGCGGGATCGCAGGCTCATACCCACTGCTGGTATGCGCAAGGATCATTACCGGTCTTTTTGGTGGCGTGATCGGTTCGGTATCCATGGCGATCATCGCCGACCTCTTTTCTATCGAACAAAGGGGAAGGGTCATGGGTTTTGTGCAAATGGGATTTGGAGCAAGCCAGGTGCTCGGTATACCGGTCGGCCTTTTCCTGGCCAATACCTGGGGCTGGCATTCCCCTTTTTTGTGGGTCGCCGCAATGGCAATTGTCATTGCTTTTTTGATTGCAGCGAAATTGCAACCCCTGACCAAACATCTGGCAGTGCAGCAGGATAAAACGGCCTTTACCCACCTGCTCCACACCATTTCCAAAAAAGATTACCGGATCGCTTTTAGCGCAACGGCCTTGCTGGCGATCGGCGGTTTTATGATGATGCCCTTCGGGAGTGCCTTTGCCATCAATAATTTAGGGATCACCCAAAAGCAGCTGCCCATTATATTCATGGTCGCCGGACTCAGCACCCTGATCGTCATGCCGCTGATCGGAAAGCTGAGCGACAAAGTGGATAAGTTCAGGATCTTCACCTTTGCCTGTGCATGGATGGTCGTCATGGTGACGCTCTATACCAATCTCGCGGTCACCCCACTATGGCTGGTCGTTATCTTTAATGTGCTGATGATGGCTGGGATCATGAGCCGCATGGTTCCTTCGACAGCGCTGGTCAGCGCTGTTCCTGTCCTGCGGGACCGCGGCGCATTCATGAGTATCAATTCATCACTGCAACAGATCGCGGGCGGCATAGCAGCCGCCTTTGCCGGCATGATCGTGGTTCAGAAAAATAAGTTCAGCCCGCTGGAACATTATAATACCCTCGGCTATATCATTGTGGGGATCACATCGCTTAGCGTACTGCTGATCTACCGCGTGAGCAAGATGATAAAAAACAGAAGCCGGATGCAGCCAGAAATGTAATTTTGCTTCCGGGATAAGAAATTTTTTTCACCACTAAAATCTTCCATATGATCATTGTACACGATATTTTTATTGCCAAACCAGGTAACGCTTCCAAACTAGCAAAATTATTTAAAGAGGCCATGGAGATCGGCGATGACAAGGTCCAGATCATGACCGACATGACCGGTCAGTTCAATAAGGTAGTCATGGTCAGCCACTATGAGAGCCTGACCGATTATGAAAAGAGCTGGGAGAAATATAGCCAGGACTCTGAAGAAATGAAAAAGATGAAAGAGAAAATGAAAGGCTATACGGACCTCTACCTGACGGGGTCTCGCGAGATCTACAAGGCCTGGTAAAAAAGCGAGGAGATCATTTTCCGGTTTTCAAGACAGGTTCCAAATCTGTTTTCAAATATATATTGCCGTTAGTCCTGCGGAAACCATTGCGGGATAAAGTTCCTTCCGACAGGTGGTCATACTTGTTTATTTTTCTCGTTTATTTCTTTTTCAATAATCTTACAGGAGATGTTTTATATCCTGATTTTAGACCGCACAAAAAAAAATCTGTACTCTTCCCTTCCTTTCATAAAATTTTCCAAAAACCTGGCTCCAGGCACAATATTTTCGATTTTAAATGAAAAATAAAATCTTCGCTTTCCTTGTCGGGACACCTGCAATAAAAACATTTGCTCTGCTGTTTTTCCCATTGTCACTCCTTGCTCAGGAAAATCCAATAGAAGTAAAAATTCAGCAAAAACTTGATTCTCTCCGGGCAGCCGGCAATTTTCCGGGAATGGTGATCGCCGTCCGGCTCGCAAATAATAAGGGGATGGCATTTGCTTCAGGTTATGCAGACACGACAAAAAAAACAAAAATCACCCCTGGTGATTATCTGATGCAGGGCAGCGTCGGAAAAACCTATGTTGCGGCAATTGCATTCCAATTATATAAAGAAGGGAAGCTCAACTTTGATGCGAAGATATCTGAATACCTCGGCAGCGAATCCTGGTTTCAGCGCCTGCCCAATGCAAAGGATATTACAGTGAGAATGCTCATGCGACATACCAGCGGGGTCATGCGCTATGAATTCAAAGACGCTTTTACAAAAGACCTGACCAACCAACCGGACAAAACCTGGAAGCCGGTAGAACTGCTCTCCTATATATTTGATGAGAAGCCAAGCTTCGTCGCCGGAAAAGGTTGGGATTACGCAGATACCAATTATATTATTTTAGGAATGATCATTGAAAAAATTACCGGGGAAAAATATTATGATTTATTATTTGAAAGAATTTTAAACCCATTCCAATTAAGGCAGACCCGCCCTTCAAATAAACGAAAACTTCCCGGTCTGGTGCAAGGGTATGCAGGAAACGATAATCCATTTGGGAAAAAAAGCGAAGTGATTGACGAGAATGGAGATTTTATAATCAATCCGCAGTTTGAATGGACAGGAGGTGGTATATATTCAACGACCCCGGATTTGGCCCTTTGGGGTAAATTATTATATGAAGGAAAGGTCTTCGACTCTTCATTATTGTCCCTGATGCTCGATACTGTTTCTGCAGAGGAACTGGGACCGCACACAGGATATGGAATGGGGGTGATCGTCCATTCGTCCCAAAGCCTCGGCGTGTTTTATGGTCATAGCGGATTTTTCCCGGGTTACCTGGCAGAGATGTATTATTTTCCCCAATACAAGACAGTGATCGCGTTGCAGACAAATTCCAGCGATTTTAAAACGATGAAAATATATGATCTGAAAATCCTGGTGGAAATAGCCAAATTGATATTATTGCCGGGTGATAAATGATCTTCAATTATACCAGTTAAGATATGTTCAAAAATTATATCAAAACATCATGGAGAAGTTTTTTGCAGCATAAAGGCTTTTCACTAATCAATATAAGCGGTCTGGCTGTCGGGATGACCTGCAGTATGCTGATCCTTATTTATATAAAGGATGAACTATCTTTTAATACATTTAATGATCAGCTCCAAAATATTTACCGCATCAATTGGATCAGTAAAGACAATAGCCGGGTAAATCTCGAATCCACCACTCCGATCCCTTTTTCCAAATCTTTGGAAACAAAGATCCCCGGGATCCAAAAAATGGCAAAATTATACCAGCGCAACGGGGAAATGGAGGCAAAAGAAAATCCGCAGGATACCAAACACACTGAAAAGCGATTCCAGGAAAATGGAGTTTATTTCAGCGACCAGGACCTGTTCTCAGTCTTTTCCATCGCTTTTTTACATGGCGATAAAAATGCCTGCCTTGCAGCGCCTAATTCCGTTGTGTTGACAGATGAAATGGCAAAAAAATATTTTGGGTCGGCGGATCCCCTTGGAAAATTCTTGTTCTATGACAATAAAGCGCTGCTGAAGATAACCGGGGTCGTGAAGAAAATGCCCCCTAATTCTGATCTCCGTTTTGATTTTTTGATCTCGTTTGAAACCCTCTATCATGTCGAAGCGCCCGCATTTGCAGATTTTGTAAAGAACGACTGGACCTTCAATCCAAGCGAGACCTGGATCGTCCTGGATCCCAAACAAAAGCCGGGGATCGTACAACAATTACTCAACCGCCACCTGCAGCAGAACGGCACCCTCCGGAATCATCAAATGAACAGCGTTGTTCTGCAGCCTTTGCGTGATATACATTTATATGCGTCCGCTGTCAGCGGTAACGAAAGTGCAAGCGACATAAAGTATATTTTCATTTTTGTAGCGATCGCACTGCTGATACTGGTCATCGCTAATGTAAATTTTATAAATCTTTCTGTGGCGCGCGCGATGCGTAAAATAAAAGAGGTCGGCGTGCGCAAGGTTCTTGGTGCAGGTAAACGGCAATTGGTCGTCCAGTTCTTAGGAGCCACCATGCTCACCAGCCTGGTGTCTTTTTTTATCGCCTGCATCCTAACTGCTTTTTTATTCCCTTTATTGAATGATCTCACCGGCAAACAATTCCATCTTTTTTCCTGGATGGATCCGGCGAATATGCTATTTTTTATTTTACTTTTTTTTGTTTCAGGAATTGCCGCCGGATTATATCCTGCATTTTTTATCGCGCGGTTTAAAATGACCGAGGCACTGCAGGGCAGATCCGGAGATCATAAAAGAAGAAACCTGATCCAAAAAACGCTGCTGGTCTTCCAGTTCACTATTTCTGTTGTCCTGATCATTACAGCTACGATCATTTACCAGCAATTGCAATTTTTGAGAGATAAGCCATTGGGGTTTCAAAAACACGGTGTCCTTGTTGTGCCGATCTTTGGCTCTGGCGCATTCAGTTATGGGAACCAGGTCGATTCTTCCATGCGTAGGCGGATGAACCAGTTTTCCGGGGAATTAAAAGATTATAGCAAAATAAACGGGGTTACTTCTTCTTCTGAAATGCCAGGTCAGGGTTTTTTACGGGGTCTGGTTATCCCGCAAGGCGCCCATGAGGAAGATAATATTTTTGCTCCCTGGCTTTCGGTTGATTATAATTTTATCGCGACCATGAAAATGCAGGTAATCGCCGGCCGCGATTTTTCCAAAAATACCGGGACAGATTTTTTAAATGCATTTATTATCAATGAATCGGCGGTTCGGGCGTTTGGCTGGAGAACTCCTGAAAACGCAATCGGAAAAAACTTTGTCAGGGGGAAAATAGCGGATGGCAAAAAGGGGCAGATCATCGGGGTGATCAAAGATTTTGATTTTAATTCGCTCACAAGCCCCATGGAACCCCTGGTGATGGATGTGAACCCGCCAAGATTTACCGAGTTCGCGATAAACATAAAAACGGATCATCTAAATGCCACCATTGAACACATAAAGCAATTATGGGACAGGACTTTTCCTGAACGCGTTTTTGAATATAGTTTTCTTGATAAAGACATAGACGCCCAGTATAAGGACAAAGAAAATTTTAGCAAGATGATCGGTTATTTTGCCTTCTGCGCTATCTTACTTTGTTGCTCGGGTTTATTCAGCCTTAGTTTTTTTCTCGCCCTGAAACGATCAAGAGAAATAAGTATACGTAAAGTGCTTGGCGCAAATGTCCGTTCAATAATTGGTTTGCTTGCAATGGATTTTATCAAAATGGTCTTGATCGCTGTCGTGATCGGCTCGCCGCTGGCCTGGTTGCTATCGCATAATTGGTTGCAGTCATTTGCCTACCATGTGGGTGTCGCGTGGTGGGTCTTTATCATTGCCGCGATCCTTGTTATATTTATTTCATTCCTCACGATTTCTCTGCAGTCAATAAAAGCAGCATTGGAAAATCCTGTAAAAAATTTAAGGAACGAATAGAAAATGGAACAGTTTTAAAAAATACTGTTATAATTTTATGTTCCAACTATTTCCATGGACGAACTCCAGAACATAACCGCATTCTCTCCCCTCGAAATAATCCAGCTTGGTGCGGACCGCGTTGAAATATTTCAGAACATTTCGCCAAAGGAAAAAAATGATTTTCCACTGCCGGGCTTTAGGCGGATGCATGCGGGTGGTGGTTATGGCTCAATGCAATTTTCACATTTTGCGGGAGCGGGATTTGACATATGGTACAGCACCTATGGGATAAAAAATAGATCTAGTTTCGCTGCGCGTGGAAACTTCGCGGCACTCGAACTACACGTCCCTTTCAACGCACGAACAATATCCTGGTGGGATGGAAAAAAAGAAAATCTCTTGCGCGATAAAGAATTCGAGATCTCCTTTTTTCCGTTCATCGACAGCCGCACAGAATTTTCATCCGCGGATTCATACAAGACTTTCGACATTCATTACTCCCCGGCCTACCTCAAAAAATTTTCCAACCATTCGGCATTGCTTGCCAAATTTTTAGAAAAAGTTGAGCGCGGGGAACGCGCAGACTTGCTCGACCGCGCACAATTCCTGAGCCCTGCCATGATCAGTTTGGTGAACGGCGTGCTGCGTTGCGAAATGGCGCCAGAACTCGCGGAATATTATTATGAAAGCTGCGTGCAGCTCATGCTGATCGAAGTGCTAAGCAGGGCAAATGAATTGTATTCAGAACAGAAGATAAAATATTCATCCTTCGATATCGAAAGGGCGATCGCCGCAAAAGAGATCATTATTTCCGACCTGAGCGTAAAATACAGTATCGCAGAACTCGCGCGGGCAACAGGTTTCAACGAATGGAAATTACAACACACTTTCAAACACCTTTTCAACGCGACGATCTTTGATTATAGCCAGTCAGCAAGACTGGATCACGCGAAATATTTACTCCGCGAAACAAAAGATCCGATCCACCTCATCGCCGCGCATTGCGGCTATCCCGACCATGCTAACCTCACCGCAGCCTTCAAAAAAAGATTCGGTTTTACACCCGAACGATTCCGCGAACAGAAAAAATAATACAGGAATTCATAAATTAAACTTTTGATTTCATAAGGGTGCTCTTTGGATTGGGAAATAATTTTATTGTACCAAACCAAACAGCACATGGAAAAAACAAACTACGAGTTCCTGACCGAGGAACTAAAATATCTGGGCTTCGGTGATTCACTAAATCTTTCACTCGAAGAAAAAATAAAAGAAAATTCAGGAAATTTCGAACTGTATTATTCCGGTAATATCAATGACAAGCCAATTGATGCCATACTCTATTTCGCAAGACCGGTTCCAGATGGCTTTTATTTTTTTTCGGATTACCAGCTCGCATTGGGAGATAAATTGCAACACTTCAAAATTTTCAAAGGCAGGGGAGTCACTTTAAAAGAAGGTTATAACCTGCTCTCGGGACGCGCGGTCCTTAAACAACTTATCGGGAAGAACGGGCAGAAATATAACGCATGGATACAGCTCGACCTGGATAAAAAAGAAGGCGAAAATTTTAAAGTGATCACTTACCATGATAGTTACGGATATGACCTTTCAGCCGCACTTGACTCATTTCAGATCGAAACACCTTCCTCCAACTGGGATCGTTCGATGCTGCTCAAATCCTTGCAGCGCGGGAACCTGCAGTCTGCATTCCTAAGAGACAACAGCGGGATGAAAAGAATCTTGATCGAGGCAAATCCAAAACAAAAAACAATCACCATCCGGGAAGATGAGATATTTAGCGGGACAGCCGATACCAGGAATGTGCAGACCGAGGCAGCCCACGCCGAAACGGATGATATTGAAAACGTACTGAATAAAAAAAATCCCGGCACAAAAAGACTAAAAGATATATGAGCCATGCACATCAAATTATTATCGCGCATGATCACCATTGCATCTGTTTGCATACTCATATCAAAATCATTCGCGCAATCCTCAACAAATGAAAAACCGTTAACCAATAAAGATATTGTTTCCATGGTGAGTGGCGGAATAAGCTCTGGTATCATTAAAGCGGCAATCGAAAGATCAAAAACGAGTTTTGATCTTTCTCCCGAAGCGATGATAGAGTTAAAAAGATTCCACACTCCCGACGAAATTGTGCTCGCCATGATTAGTAAGGCGCGCATAAAAGCTGCCGATGCCCCCGAGGATAGTTTGATGCGGATGCCGACCGGGATATATAATAGGTCGGAGAAGGGATATACGCCCGTGGCATCCCATCTGTTGTTGAGCCCTGTTACCAGAGGGGCGGTCGGCATGCTGAAAAAAACGATCGGATCACTGATAAACCAAACAATAAAAACTACAATGGCTGGTGATCACGCATCAATGAAAATCTCCGGGATGAGACCAATATTTATTTTCATTCTGGATTTTCCCGCAAGAAGCCCGGAAGAATTTTTCTTGATCAGGTTCTCCCCATCTGTGAATGCAAGAGCTTTCCATTTTCAAAAAATTTCAAATACAAACGGGTTCATCAATGTAAACGACACATCAAAAGTTGAGTTCAGCAGCAAAAAGATCCAGGAAGGTGTTTACGAAGTGATCCCCACTCGTGCACTGCAACCCGGAGAATATTGTTTCATCTATAATTCGGCTGAACGCTATAAAGGAACTGTATTCAGGGCCTTTGACTTCTCCATTATTCCACCAGCTAACGGTAATCCATGAGTAAATTATTTAGAAAATAAACCTCTTCAAAAGGTTTCGGTATAAAATATCATACTCATTTTCTTAGACATATAACGGTGACCAATACCCGATTATTCACGAATGAAGTCACCGTCCTGAAAATGCCGTAATGAATATGATCGTAAAAGATATTGCAGAAATAAGAATCAAATAGCGCGATAAAATCAGTCGGGCGAATAAACGTTTAAAAACGCTAGCGATACATTAGTTTAAAAATGAATGTTATGGAAAATTCAATGAATCAACACGAATGGACAGAAATTGCAGAAGTGGAATTGATATACAAATCAAACATCAAAGCCTCACTACGTCCGAACCTTTGCAGTTCAAAAGATGTCTACGAATTATTATTACAGTCATGGGATAAAAACAGGATCGAATTACAGGAACAGTTTAAGGTTCTCTTGCTCAATCGGGCAAATAAGGTCGTTGGAATTTTTGAGGTCTCCTCTGGTGGAGTTAGCGGGACAATTGCGGATCCAAAGTTAATTTTTACAGCTGCCCTAAAAACCAATGCCTGCCAGATAATTCTTGCTCATAATCATCCTTCCTCCAATCTAAGACCGAGCAAAGCCGATCAGGATTTAACAGAGAAAATGAAGGCAGGAGGAGAATTATTGGAGATCAGAGTTCTTGACCATTTGATAATTTCCATGGAAGGCTTCTTTTCATTCGCCGATGAAGGATTGCTATGAATATAATTTATGATATTTTCAGTCTTCTCTCACATCTAGCCCTGCTTTTGAGACCATGTTTGTTACCAAAACTTCCACCATTTGTCTTTTGTTGTCAAGGCTGTAACCATAATTTTCTTTGCTGGCTTTGAGTTACCCTTTTCGTGTTCAAATTGTAGTTTAGCTGCTAATTTTGAGATACCCCAGTCAGCAACATAACCAAACTTATTTCTATCTGGGTTATATTCTTTGTCAACTTTTATTTTGCCAACAAGTTCAAAGAATTTTGAGAACATTTTTTTGAAACTGCCGGGGTATGTCCAGACTATAATTGGATCATCCTTCCAATTTGCATAATTCCTAATCAGAATTTCAGCATTTTCAAAATCTTTTATTGTGGGTTTGTTCGGCTGGTTTATCCTTGTCCCTGCCACTAAATTAAATCCAGTTTCGTTGTCGTTAATTTCTCCTAAAATAATAATTCCACCATAGTTGCCATTTTCGTGAACAAATGCTAAGCAGTCACCAATTGCAAAAATTGGTTTTACATTTTTTACTTTTTCTTTTGCTCTTGGTTTTGCTTTACCTTTTTCAGTTTGAATTTTTGTCAAAAAATTTTGCAAATCCACTTTTCTGCTTTGAATGTCTTTTTCATCAGCATCAAGGTCCTTCCATATTTTCAAATCATTACCGCTTTCAATGATTGCTTTAACTTTTTCCAGTATATCAGTTTGTAATGATTTTGTCTCCCATTGTGCCAAAGCAAGGGCGAACCAAAAATTATTGCAATCGTCTGGATTATCAATTAACTCCGAATTATCTGAAATAAGTTTTGCAGATATCTCAATTGGATTTTGTCCAGCGTCGTATAGTTCAAAAAAACTATCGTAGATGTCGCCCGAAGTATCGTTCTCTTTTATGTTAGTTCCCCAAGTTCCCATTGATTAAGATTATATTAAGTTGCCAAAATGGATTGGGCGGTGGGACAGATTTATTCATTGTGCTTAACAACCAATCAATTTCTCCATTTGGCCCACCAACAAATCCGTCGTCAGAAACAGACATTATTAAAACAAATTTTCTCATTTGTTCCTTATTAAAACTCAAATTTATATTGCTGCAAATTTATTAGCAAAAAGTATGTCCTGATCTTAGAGATCTTTTGCAACGACCGCCAACATTTCGCATTGAAGTTTGTGGCGGAATTTGAAGTCAACCTATTTCAGGACGAGACACAAGACCAAATCCGATAAAACTTCCTCTGTTTTGAAAATGATAATTTCTTTGAGCACAATCCCTGGCAACCAAAATCATTTTGTCACAGATAATCACATAAATTATATTAAATTAGCTGCAATGCCACAATTTTATTGCGTCATTAAATATGTTAGGTGCCATTTTACAAACTGCACTACTCCAATAGAAACCGAATGAATAAACAGACTAAACTAACCATCCTATTTTTTTGTATTTTAGGCCTAACCCTTCATTTAATTGCAGATAGCCATTCTGGTTTTCATAGCGATGAATTTTTGTATATGGAATCGGGTCGCCATCTTGCTTTTGGATATATGGAATTTCCTCCCTTGACAGGTTTGTTAGCCTTTATTCAAAATCTGTTCCATTCCCATTCCGTTTTCGTTTACCATATTTTTCCACATATTGCTATGCTGCTCATTGTAATTTATGTGGGCAAAATAACGGTAGAACTCGGCGGTAAAAATGTAGCGGTATTTATTACATTATCTTGTCTTTTGATTGCACCTGGATTTGAAGAGTCTCAACAACCATTTGAACCTGTTGTTTTCAATCAATTGTTTTGGATACTTTGCTTTTACCAACTCACAAGGTTCATAAAACACGGCAACAGAAAATATCTATGGCATTTGTCTTTATTGACCGCTCTATTTTTTCTGACTAAATATGACGCATTATTTTTCGCTTTTGGTTTATTGTCTTTATTGTTCTTTGTGAAAACAAGGGTTGCGTTAATCCAAAGTAAATATTGGCAATGTTTGATTATCGCATTTTTGATTTTATTGCCGAATATTATTTGGCAGTATTTAAATGATTGGCCTGCACTACAAATGTTTCATCGATTGTATGAAACCCAATTGGATGATCTAGCACCAATGCACGTACTCCGCGATTTATTTTTATCCGTTAATCCGGTAACTTTTATCCTGATGCTGCCCGCTTTTATTTTTATGTTTGTCAATAAAAGAAATAGAAGCCTTTATTTACCACTTGCCTGTTCAATTTTATTTTCCATATTATTTCTCATTTATAGTAAAGGGAAAGCCTATTATTTCTTTCCGATTGTTATTACCATAGTTCCATTCTGCGGTATCTTTTGGGAGGGTCTTTTACTACCGCAAAGAAAATGGTTATTATATCCTCTAAGCTTTATTTTATTAATCGGAGCAATATTGATTCCTTTCGGAATGCCTGTCTATTCTTTTCCTCATTATATTAATTCGGTTTTTAAATACTCACCAAAAGAAAAGAAGAACGGAAAAGACGTACTTCCTATTCAAGAATATAATGCAAAAGAAAAATGGAAAACGATGATGCAACAATTACAAGCTGTATATGACAGCCTACCTGAAAATGAAAAAAAGAATTGCTTAATCTGGGGGAAACATTATTCGCAAGCAGGGGCAGTTGAATTGTTTAAAGACGAATATAGACTGCCAAATGCCTTTTCATATCACGGAAGTTTTTATACCTGGGCACCTACGGATAAAATGCCCGAAACGGTTATTGCTTTTTGCTATAACGACGCGGGTGATGATTTTTTTAATCCTTTTTTTGAAGAAGTAACTACTGTTAGAAAAATCTACAGCGATTATGCAAGCAGCGAAGGCTGGGTCGTGCAAACAATTTTCATTTGCCATAAACCGAAACAGAGCTTTGATAAAATGAAGGAAATGTTTAAGAAAAGAATATTTGAATAGAAACGGCAATTCTTCTCATTTTTGCTACTCCTCTTCTAATCTTCTAAAATTGGGTCCAATTTCAAAAACCCGTAAATATGATACTCTTTAAAAATCGGAAAATGTTATAAAATCATTGATTAATCCGTTCTGCGAGGCCTGGAGTACATTGACCATCTGTTGCCGATTTACCCAATCACAGTCCGCCGTAAATCATTGACCACATTAATTAATTGGTGCACCATGAATTCATTGAAATTCGTAAAAATAAACTTCCTGATCAATCCGCTCCGGCTTTTGGTGGGCAATGTCACCGGCTCATCCACACAGCCGTATATCGTTTTATGTTTTTTTTGTTACGGACAAAAGCCTTGATTGTTAAATTCCAATCAAAGCATGAGGAAATTTTATTACCAGTAAGGGTAGGCTATTTTTTATTCGTCATATTTATATCATCAAACTTTAAATAAGTCAATGTGGCGCTAACTAAAGAAGCATTCGAGGACATTTTTGTGAATTATTACGAATCGCTTTATGGCTATGCTTTCACTATTTTAAAAAATGAGCTGTTTGCGGAAGAAATAGTTTCCGATGTATTTTATAGACTATGGCTAAAAAAAGATACAATAAAGATCGATGCTTCATTAGCAGGCTATTTATACAAATCGGTATATAACGCATGTATGGATAAAATCAGGCATAACAAAACAAGAGAAGCATTCAAGCGTAATTTTCTATATCGATCAACTGAAAACATATTAGACGCGGCAAATGAAATAAATGCAAAGGATTTTGAAAAAAAATTCTATGCCGCCTTGTTGAAATTGCCTGAACAATGCAGAACAGTTTTCCAGTTAAACCGTATGGAAGAATTAAGCTACAAAGATATTGCAATCCGTCTGGGCATTTCGGTAAAAACGGTAGAGGCGCACATGAGTAAAGCGCTGAGAAGGTTGCGTATTTCACTGGTGGAATTTTTAACCGCATTAATTTTTTTGATATGGCATTAAGTGATAAAGGTGGTTCTCCCGATAACATGCATATTTTACTTGCAAAATATCTAAGCAGGGAAACGGATGTGCATGAAACCTCAATCATTACAGCTTGGATTGAGCAAGACGAAGCCAATAAAAAATACCTGGAACAACTTGAATGGATCTGGTCGGAAAGCAAGAAGCTTGGACATAATAAGAAACCAGATGTGCAGAAAGCGTTAGCAGATCTACGCATAAGGATAAAGTCAAAGACGAAAAATACGTTTTTCAAAAGAGGATGGCTGCAGGTTGCTGCAACTTTTTTACTGATCGCGGGAATGGCAACCATTCTCAGGCTACCCGATCATTCAGATACAAAACCACCTGCTCTTTTGAAATTCAGCGCAGACAAGACCCTGCGGTCAGATACATTGCCTGATGGTTCTGTTGTGCAATTGCAACCACATTCAGAGCTAATTTATCCGGCCCGGTTTGCAGCTAAACAACGGAGTGTTGAACTGAATGGCAATGCTTATTTCTCGGTGATGCATGACAGCAGCCGCCCCTTTCAAATTGCTGTTAACGATATAAAGGTGACGGTGCTTGGCACCTCTTTCAAAATAGCCGATTCATCGGGCAATACCGAAGTTGTTGTCATCTCAGGCGTAGTGCAGGTGACAAGGGAAGGTCGGAGCATAAAAGTCTTCCCGCATGAAAAACTCGTTGTTCCCGCACTCGGCAATCTATGGATCAAACAGACCGATACCTTATCCAATAACCGCTTGCCAGAAAAAGCTGCACAAAAAATTTCACATAGTACGTCCGCACAGAACCGGGCTGACAGCACTGTAGATGATTACTTCTATCGCCGGCGGATAATGGCGTCAATTCTTGATGATGTAGTCAATGAAGGTTTGATAGCGGATAGGAAACATATTATTTGGGCAGCGCTTACAGATTCAATATTGATGGTGAATGATCAAGCTGAACCAGGGACCTTACAACAAAAATTGAAGACAAAATATCGCGTTGCACATGAGGGTGGGTATTATTATGGCCCCGTAAAAATAACTGGAAAAGGATATTTTTTTGACAACAATGATTTCAAAAAATAGACATGAAAAAGATAACCTTCTTTTACTTTGTAAGTATTTGCTGTTTGTGTGCACAGGCGCAAAGTGTGACTGAACGTCTTGACAGCCTGTTTACTGCCCCGGGCAATTTTGAATCCCTCAATGGAAGTGTATTGATCGCGGAAAATGGCAAAGTAATTTATCAACGTTCATTTGGCTTTGCCGATGTCAAGGAAAAAAAACCGAATGCTGTGAATCGTTCTTTCAACATCGCATCGGTCACCAAAACATTTACATCAACAGCAATTCTGCAGTTGTTTGAAAAAGGCAAATTTCATCTTGATGACAAGTATCAAAAATATTTTCCATCTTTTCCATACCCGGATATTACGATTCGCAACTTGCTTACGCATACATCCGGTTTAACAGACCTGGAGACCTATTTCCGCATTCTTGATTCGTTGCCCGATAAGATCTTTACCGATGCTGATATTATTCCGAGCATAATTCATTTACATCGCGCACTAAAATTTAAACCCGGGGATGATTTTGAGTACTGCAACATCAACTTTGAACTGCTGGCTTTATTGATTGAGCACTTAACCAATACCTCATACCCGGAATATATCCGTCAGCACATTTTTAAACCTGCCGGCATGGTGCATAGTTATTTTGATGTCTTGCGCCCTGCTACTGCCGACACAAACAGAGTGACTAATTATATGCTGCCTGCTTCCTATTCCTCCGATTATATACCGAGCGATTCTGTACATAACAAGAGGTTAACGCAAGTGAGGCGAAACTTGAAAAACCTGATGGGCGATGGCAATATCATCAGCACAGAAGAAGATTTGCTGCTGTATTCCGAAGCATTGAGCAGCGGTCAATTGTTAAGCTCCACAACGCTTGCCAAGGTTTTTACCCCTAACCGGTTAAATAATGACAAAGATTATTCCGCTTTTTCAAACCCAAAAATGGGGAAGATACAGTATGGGCTTGGTTGGGAGATCCCTGCAGATACTTCATGTGGAAAAATAGTATCTCATGGTGGCCACTACCCGGGGATATGGATTTCTTTTCTCCGAAATATTACCCGGAACCAAACCATTATTGTTTATGACAATAACGAATGGAGCGGGGCCGACCTGCTGGCGAGAATGTCCGTTGGTATTTTGAACAACAAGCCTGCAGCCAATATGCTATCAAGAAAAATGCTGGCGCGAGTATACGGTCAAACACTGATGAAAGAAGGTGCCGATGCAGCCCTCAGTAAATTGATCGAACTCAAAGATGATACGGTTCATTTTATTTTGCGTGAACGGGATATGAATACGCTTGGCTATCAATTCCTGCTCGATCATCTTGGTTCACAATCGCTGGAAACCTTCAAGGTAAATATACTCTTATTCCCGGCCAGTTCCAATGCTTGTGACAGCTATGCAGATGCTCTTGCTGAGAATAATAGAAAGGGCGATGCGATTATTATGTACAAAAAATCAATTCTGCTCGATCCCAAAAACACGGAGTCGATCGATAAATTAAAAAAATTGGAGGAAAAACATTAATGCTACCAGTTGGAATAATTAATTCGTGGAATGCTTTTTACCAAGGTACCTGTGCTTGCTGTTATACTTGCCGACGGTGGGCGGCTCAATCTTCGTGTTGAGTGATTTAGTAAGCCTCTGACGCATCTCGCAAATAACTCCATCGCTAATTCAAAAAGAACACTGGGATTACTTTACCCACAACTTGATCCCCTCCTAATTACCCTCCTTTAGGTTGAATTTTGGATTCTTCTGTCCTTTTATTGATGCTAATGCCAGCGCCGGGTGACATTGACCACCTGGAACCGATTTGCATACTCAAAGTTCGCCTGAAGTATTTGACCACAATAAATAGTTAGTGCCAATGAATTCATTGAAATTCGTAAAAAATAAACTTACTGGTCCGTCCTATTCCGCATTATATGGTCAAAGGGTATGGCTGATCGACAGTTACTGCATAATCTCAAAAAAAAGAAGACCATTTTAATTTATAAAAAAACAGGCGGCGGTATAAAGATGATGAAATGCAGGTATCAGGTTACGAATACCTTTTGAATGATTTTGATCGTTATTTGTTGATTTATCGGAATACGTATTTCTTAACTGACTTAAATTGGATAATTATTCAAATAAATTCATCACTTAAACAAACCATGATCATGAAACAGCTTAAAGGATGCTTTATTGCATTGCCATTTATGTTGATCCTGCTGGACTGTATCAGTTTCAGGACTGCAGCACAGGACACAGAGAAAGAAAAAGCCGTAAAAGCATATTATGCAGGTTTCCAAAAGCACGATTGGAGTTCGGTGGCCGGTCAGCTTACCGATGATTTCACATTTACGAGCCCCGCGGGAGATGATCATATCAGCGTAGAGAGATACAAGGAGAAATGCTGGCCCACCAATAAATTCTTCAAATCGGTGACCTTCGTAAAAATGATTGAAAAAGGCGATGACCTGATCCTCCTGGTAGAGATAAATACGACGGACGACAAGGTTGTGCGAAACATCGATCTCTTTAGTTTTAACGGATCGGGGAAGATTCGGTCCCATGAATGTTTTTTTGGAGCGGGTGAATCCTATCCGGGACATTCAAGCGACAAGAAATAGAAAGAAATTGCATAGACCTATCCAGAAATTTGAATAAACATTCAAAAACAAAATTATGAAATTGACAACCACCCAAATTTATCAAAATATGAAAGTCCTCGTGTTTGCATTTCTTGCATGCGTGACTACATGCAGCTTTGCGCAGAGCACGAAAAATGAAAAAGCAGTCAAAGCATATTATTCAGGATTTGAAACGCACAACTGGGATCTGGTAGAGGCACAGCTCGCTGAAGGTTTTACGTTTACCACCCCTGTCAATGATCATATCGCCATCCAGGAATTCAAAGAGAACTGCTGGCCAACTACCAAGTTTACCAAAAATATCAAATTCATTAAAATGGTAGAAAGCGGTGATGACCTGATAGTCCTGGTTGAAATAAATACAACCGATAATAAGATCGCACGCAACGTCGATATCTATACTTTCAGTAAAGGAAAGATTAAAACCATTGAGGTCTTTTTTGGACAGGGAATATCCTTTCCTGGTAATTCAAAATAACAAAAATGTTCCCGCAAATTTCTCAATGAAAATCAGCCTCCGCATGCAAACGGTCTTTCTTTGGGTATGAATGACAGCAACTGAAGTGTAAATGATTTATGTCAGGCGGTGACTGCATTTTGTTGATTTTGCGAAATAGGGTCACTCAACTGGATTAATTTACAATTTGAAAATCTTTTATTCTAATGCGAATCTATAAGGGGAAATACCCTTTATTAAAATTCGCTGTCCAATCTAAATGAATTAAGGATGCTTTGCATTTTATTGATCAATCAAAATGTCGATATTACAGAGACCCTGGTTGAACAGATCCGGAAGGTCAATCATGAATTCGAGATAGCAGGAATAACCAGGGGGGTAAGGGATAGTCTCCAATGGATCAACCTTTACGGAGCCCCCGATCTGATCATTTGTTCTCCTCGGTTTGCAGACGGTTCCTGCTGCGATATTTTTCGTCAGTGTAACTTGTCCTGCCCGGTAATTTTCATTCCAGTCTGCGAAAAAAATGACCAGAACCATATTCCTGATGGAAGAAATACAGCCAGTATGACCTTAACCAAAAACTCTCCAAACCTTACCAGGATACTTACAAAATTTCAGTCCCTGAAGGAACGAACCCGCATGCCTGATAGCTCCCTAATGGTCAGCGACTCGGAATGCAGATCAAAAAAAACAAGGGTGATAATCAAAAAAGGACGCGAATATTGCCCGGTTCAATTAAGTGATGTTTGTCTGTTCTATTTTGAAAATGGTCTTATATTTCTAGTGGATAAAGATAATCGGAAATTCATGGTTGAAGATGAAAGCCTGAACCAGGTTTACGATAACCTTGACAGATCAGTATTTTACCGTGCGAATAGGAAATATATTTTCAACGTGGATTACCTTCTTCATTACAAGCCGGCAGGTAAGAATCGTATCCTGGTAGAATTAACCATTTCCGTACCTGAAGCGATCATCATCAGTCAATACCGCACAAGTGAATTCAGGACCTGGATTGACCAGCTGTGATCTGCTTGCAAGATAAAAAAATTGGAAAACAATGTTTATGAAAAAGATAGCCTTGGCTGGCGTTTTACTTGCAACACACTGCAGCACATTCTCCCAGCAAGAAAATTCAGCAATGGCAGATGAATTCAAAGAGATCTCAAAATTCGGCTCCAGGCAATCAGGTTTTGAGGGTATCCAAACCTATAGTTCCGGCATTGTAAATGGAAGTCCTTTTTTTTCCCCCGAATGGTCATCTGGAAGCGTCACAACGGTCTTTAATGAGACCTTCGGCAAAAACTACCTTTTCCTTTTCGATAAGGTAAGACAGGAACTTTTCATGAAACAGAGCGATTCGCCATCCATATTTCTCATTGATACAAAACAGATCAATTCTTTTACTTTAAATACCGGCAAGTCCCATATTTTTATTTCTTCTTCCTTTTATGACTCTTCAGGCGTTGGATCTTTTTTTGAGGTCCTTGTAAAAAATGACAAAGGTTACTCTTTGCTAAAGAAAATAAAGACGAAGTTCGTACCTGGGGACCCCCGCGACATAGAAAAACAAAGGCTTGGTGAAGTTTATGACTCATTCCAGGATGATATAAAATATTTTATCAGTTTGCAAGATGGTCGCACGCAACAGATCAACCTGAAAGAAAAAAGCATAATCCATTCGCTCAGTCAACAGAAAAATAAAGTAGAGACTTATCTGGCTGTACATAAAGAAGACCTCATCGATGAAGAGTTTTTAAAGAAGCTTATTGAATTTATCAATCAATAGACAAAGGCTCATGGTCAATGAATAAAAAAGGGGGTTCTTCTAAGAACCCCTTTAAAAAACCCTGACTTATCCTTGTAGAACTATTGCTTTACATATTTATCAACGATGACCCTGCTCGCCCCCGCGGAGTTCACATAGGGGAAATATATTTCATATACGCCATTTACGGCGTCAGCCCTGATCAGGGTCGGGCTCCCGACTGTGATGCCGGTCACTGGAGGTATGCTAACCGAAAAATTGCTTAATACTCCGCCAACTGAGGTGAAATCGATGATATCGGTCTCTCCCGTTCCCTGACTTACCACTGCGATTTCCGTCGGGCTGTTGGGGGCGAAGGTGACTGCTCCTACATCAGTCTGGTAATAAAGGGCGCCGGCTGCTCCGCTGCTTGAATCCGCGGCATTCCACCTTGACCAGTATTCTTCATAGGTACCAGCGATTGGGTTACCGATCAGGTGATAGTAGATCGTACCATAATTGGCGCTGATCGTCGAGCCAGGGGGAACCGAACTTACCCTTATGGGGAGCATATAGTTCTTGGTGGGATCGACCTTTGAAGGATAGACAACAAAGGGGATGGCGCCAGTATAATTGTCGCCCTTTTTCACCGTCACCGTGGTGGATGTGAAGGAAAATAGGCTGTCGGGCAAAGCTTCGTACTGGATCGCATTGGAAGCGTTGTAGGTTGCGATCGCTGCAGTGTCAATGGCAAGACCGATGGTCTCATCATTTGGCGCAACGTTCACTGCAGCATAATTGACATGAAAGTTGGCGGTATCCGAAGCGTCTGAGGCGGGAAAGACAAGCGCCTCGCTTGAAAATGTTGCCAGCCCTCCTTCCGGGATCAGTACCGTGGGCTTTAAGTTACTAAAATCCGTCTCCCCGGATCTGTTCTTTACGCATGAGGAGCCCAGTAAGATTGTAGCGAGGAGCAGCATGCATCCCCGAACTGAAGATCTATATTGAATGATAGCTAATTTCATGAATTTTATTTTTAAAGTTAGACTGCCTAAAATATTTTACTGGTTCCAAAAAATCGGTGAACTATGGTAGTCGATCGTCCCCTGCGCATTGACGTTCGCGGGATTTGTCTGGTATTCATTGGTCGGGTATAGGAGCCGGATGGGTATCGCCGCCGGTGCCTGGTCAAGGAAGGGAGAGATGGACAGCGGTATATCCGCCGGCAGCTTCAGCCTGCGATAATCGCACCAGGCTTCAAAAGGTGTCACCTGGTCAAAAGCGATCCACTTCTGCCGGATGATGCAGGCCAGTTTCTCGGCCATGGTGGTACAGGCGCCATAATTGGTTTGTTTATTATTCTGGCTCATGTAGGCAGTAGGATCCCCTGCACCCAGGAAATTAAAAGAGGCGGCGACCCCGCTAGCGAAAGCCGCGGAGTCACTTCCTGGCAGCCATCCGCGGAGTATCGCTTCAGCTTGCAGCAAATAACTTTCTGCAGCACTCAGGATGACGGCCGACTGGCTCACCGATTTGAGGATACCCGGACCAAAAGAAGAGGCGTCGCTTCCCGGTGGATTGGACACTGCCCCCAGTACACTGCCGAGATAGGTTGAACCCGTGCCCCCACTATCGGGGGAATAAATGAATTGGTAACGCGGGTCATTATTATTCTGCATCCAGGTGATAGCATATTGTGCCGCCTTCCAGAGATCTGCATGCCCCCCGCTTACGGGTAGACCGGTAAGGGTGACATAAAACCCCCAGACCGGGTTCTGCTGACCGGAGTTGTTCGCATAGCCAGGGTTCACCGCGGCATCTGTAGAGAGGAAGCCCGCACCCGTTGCGACGATCTTGGCGATCTCGGCCTGTATGAAGGAAGCGTTCCCGCTCACCTGCGACTGGCGGATCAGTATCCTTAGTTTCAGGGTGTTGGCAAACTGGATCCAAAGGCTGTTATTCGCGCCGAAAAGCACATCGCTTTTTGCAGAGCCGATCGCATCTGCCCTGCTCATCAGGATGATTGCGGTATCGATCTGGGTGGTGATCGCATTATAGACGCTTTGGGCGCTGTCATATTTGGGGGTGATATTGTTGGTACCCTGGAAAGCCTGGCTATATGGGACATTATTGAAACAATCCACCAAGTGCTGGAACACATAAGCCTTCATGATCTTTGCTGCAGCGGCGTAAAAATATTGTTGTTGCGACATGGCGGACCTTTCGACATAATCATAATCCTCCAGGTTATGATAGTCATAGAGCCAGTTGGGGTTCCCGAAATTTGTGGTTTGCTTATATGAGGCGACATCGCCGACGTTGGTAGCATAGCTGCCACTCTGCCCAATATAACCCATCCATGCGCTGATGAAAATATTATAGTTTACCGCGTTGCCGACCACCAGCGGGGATGCCGTGGTGACCAACGCATTTGACAATACCAGATCGGGGGTGGCCGATGTTGCGCTGTTGGGATTATTATTAATATCAAAATAGCTTTTTGAACAGGCGCAAAACCCGAAGATCAGTACTGCCATGATCGCTATAGCAATTTGTTTTTTCATTTCTGCTGATTTTATAATTAACATATTTATTTTCGGTAAGGATCAGAAGGTCAGCGACAGGTTGAAACCTACGAATCTTGTGGGGGGCAACTGGTTTATATCCGTATTACCCGAAGCATTCCCGTTAGTATTACTGAATTCCGGGTCTGACCATACATTATCCTTTGCCCTTTTGGTGATCAGGTTCCTGCCGGTGATCCCAAACCTTGCTTCTTTGATCATCTTCAATGAACCAATCACAGATTTGGGGATATTATAACTGAGGGATATTTCCCTTAGTTTCCAGGAATCGGCGCTATTGATATAATTGCTGCCTACCTGGTTCCAGGTGCCTGCCCAAAATCCGTTTGCCCCGTTCACATAACCTCCCGCAGTCACATTGGTATTGGCTACATATTTACCGCCCTGCAGAATTACAGAATTGGGAATCACAAAAGGCTGTCTGCCCGAAGAGGCAGAATAGGCCGAAACGCCAGTGAAATCAAGCTCCGGACCGATGCCATTGAGGATCACGGCTCCGAAACGGCCGTCTGCCACTGCATTTAAAGTGAACCCTTTGTACGAGACCGTCGTGGTGAGTCCAACTTTTGTCGGGGGTACAGTCGTTCCAAAAGTCTTCAAGTTAGGGTCAATGGAAGGTAGCCCTGTCGTGGCGTCAACGATTATCCTTCCGGAAGGGTCCCTAACCCAGTCGTTTGTCTGAGCCTGGGCATAGGGCTTGCCGATAACAGCAAGGGATGAAATGGGCACCCCATTCTGGGTGGCAAGCGCATTGGGTAATACCACATAAGATAATCCATAACCTAAGGATTTGACCGTATTTTTATTATAAGCAAAATTCACCCCGATATCCCACCTGAATCCGCCAGGGGTCTTAAGCAGAGGGGTGAGCTTAAGGTCCAGCTCGATCCCCTGGTTCTGCATCTCGCCGGAATTCACAAAAGCCGTAGAGTAACCGGTAGTGGAAGAGATATTTATTGGGATGGTCTGGTTCTTGGTAATCGTATTATATACAGCGACTGAAAAATTGATCCTGTTCCTGAAAAATCCCAGGTCAAGACCGATCTCATCATCTGTGCTCAGTTCAGGCTTGATATTCGGGTTGGCATAGGCCGGGTTCACGCTGAAGCCCGGTACCCCTCCGAATGGGAAACCTCCACCGGTATTGAATGTATTCTGCAGAGCATATGCGCCGATACTCACCTGTGCCGTGCGGCTATGCGCCGCCCGAATCTTTCCATAACTCAAAAGGTCCTGGCCTTTCATACTGCTGATGGCATCGGTGAAGATGAACGCAAGGTCAACAGCCGGGTAAAGATAGGACCGGTTAGCTGCGGAAAGCAGAGAGTTCCAATCATTTCTTAAGGAACCGTGCAGGAACAGGAAACTGTTGTAGCCTATTGTGAGATCGCCATAGACTCCGACCACGCGCGTCTCTTCCAGGTATTCACTCACATTTGGCTGGCCGAGCCTGTTGCTGATATTGTAAAAATCAGGTATCACCAGCGTGCTTGCTGAGCCGCTGAAAAGGCGGATCCGGTTGTCAATGAGGGAAGTACCCCCGATAAAACGGATATCAAAATCATTGATGGTTTTATGGATGGAAGCGAGGAAGTCGCTAGTAATTCTCTGGTTGAAACTCACCGCATCACCCTCTGCCGGAGAATAGGTCTGAACCGAGGAGGGGATATTTCCTGAACCCAAGGTATCGGCGATCGCCCAGGGGGCGAAACTGAATCCGGCTTGGGTGAATTTATTGCTGTAATCGTCCCTGGCGATCCCTGCCCTATACTGAAAATCAAGCCAGGTCGTCGGTTTGAGCGTCAGCGCAAGTGTGGCCAGCAGGTCGTTGCTTTTTTCATCAAGCCTGTCCTGGTCTATCTGCCACCAAGGGTTGCCGTAATAGGCATTAAAATAGCCATTGGGGTTGGCAAAGGGATCTGTCTGCCAGTTCTGGTAATTCTTCAGGTTTACGTCTGCCGGTGAATTGATGATCGTAAAATAAAGCGGTCTGTTCTGGAAATAAGACCCCCCGCCCGCATAACCCCCGGTATAGGGAGTAGTGCCCCAAGAGAAGGGGACGCCGGATCCTGCAGTAGTATTGGTATGGGTGATGGTATAGCCGATACTATAGTCAGCCCGGAATATCCCGCTTTCCCGGGTACCGTTGATGCGTATAGCGTCTCTCCTGCTCACGTCCTTAGGTATGATACCACTGTGATTTACATCCTGAAAAGACAAATAGAATTTACTTTTTTCATCTCCGCTGGAATAGGACAGCTGGTTCTGCGTCTCCACTCCATGGTTGAAAAAACCGCTTTTGGCATTTGGAACTGCTGAATAGGAGGTAGAATCCTGTTTTATAATAAAACTCCCGCCAGGCTGGTATATCCTGATCGGCGCTCCTATCGGGACCTTCTCACCATTGAACCTTGGTCCAAAATTCTGGTTCTCGTAAGGCACATACCAGATATAGGGGTTGTCACCGATGTGTACGAGACCTGCGTAGCCCCCCGCCGGTGTCTCCCCTCCGAATTGCCCAAATTGATTTTGGAAATCCGGCATATAGGCAATGGATTCTATATTGACCGTACTACTCACTTTTACCTGTGGCTTGCCCCTGCCTTTTTTGGTCGTGACGATGATCACCCCATTGGAAGCGGATGAACCGTATAAAGCCGATGCTGATGCGCCTTTTAATACGGAAACATTGGCAACATCATCCGGATTGATGGTGGCGAGGTAAGTGATCGGGAGCTGTATATCATCCACGACAAGCAATGCCTGGTTATTACCCAGTATCGACCGGTTGCCACGCAGGGTAATCCGCACATCGGGTTTTACTCCATTATTGATGAGGTTGACCTGTAGTCCGGATACTTTAGCCGCAAGACCGGTACCGATATTGGTCACTTTAGCCTGCGTGAGCTCATCGGTATTGATCTTGGCGGTAGAATACCCAAGATCTTTAGCCTGCCGCTGAACCCCGAGAGCCGTGGTCACGACCACTTCCGTCAGGTTTCCTTCTTTGCGCTTGAGTTCAATATTGATCGAGGAAGTATTATCGACCATCACTTCTTTTTCACTGAAGCCGGTCCCGGAGACCACGAGAATGTCTCCCTGTTTTGCCTTGATCGAAAAATTACCTTCAGCGTCAGCGCTGGTTCCCGTTTTTGTGCCCTTGACCCTGATGCTCCCGAATGCAGCCGGCTGACCGGTCTGGTCAGTGATCTTCCCCGAGATCGTCTTTACCTGCGCAAAGGCTGCAACAGCACTTAAAAAAATGACCCACAGCAGAAAAATTTGTTTTCTCATACAGTAGTTGTTTTGATTTAAAAGAAATTAATGATGACTGGTCCTTTCTCACATGTTTCCAAAGAAACAGACAAGCACAAATGACTGGAAAAGCGTAGAAGCGGGTACCCCGTGAAGCAGGTGCAGTGAATTTTGGGTTGAGTAATAGAAAAAGCCCTATGAATAATTTTTTGCAATGCAGCGCACTAAGAAAAATCGGCCAGCCTTCTATTGCTTTTTGCAAACCAGGGGACTGTCCTCATTTAGAATTGTATGGGGTTTAAAAATCCGGATATTAATCCAACTTTCTTTTTCTCGGGCTCATGAATTTAATAACTGTATTCAACTAGAAACAGCATTTTTAGGAGGTCATAACCTCATACATTAGTGCAAGCAAAACTCTTTAGCTGAGTTTTCTCATGTGAAGCGGGTATTTTCCAATACCTGCTTTTGTTTTTTCAATCTTGCGGAGAATCAAAGTAGATCATCAATTGGCAGTAAAAAATTTGAAGTAGCTACATAATTATTGAACGTTCGGTCAGAAGAGCATTTCTATTCAAACTCATTTTTTTTCCAGGATCGCGAGCACCAGTTCTTTATAGCTTCTTCCAATCGGTATCTGCTTATTGTTTATCTCTAGTTCTGTGGCGCTGAATGCTTCAATTTTTTCCCTGGATACTATAAAGGATCGATGAACACGCAAGAATCCATTGTCCTTTAGCATTTCTTCCACTTTTGTAAGTTGGAATTTTGTCAGAATCGATTTGGTCTTTGTTGTTATTCTGATATACTCTTTTACACTCTCGATATACAGGATATCCTCCAGGAATACCTTCACCTTCTTATTGCCTGCGTTGAAGAAAAGATGGAGTCTTTCATTTCCAATTTTTAAAGGCATCGGAATTTGATGGATCTGGGTAGATATGAATAATTTATTTACCGCGGTCAAGAACCTGCTGAACCCGATTGGCTTCACCAGGTAGTCAACAGCATTCAATTCAAAGCCCTGTACTGCATAATCACGGTAGGCAGTCGTTATGATTATTTTTGGCGGGTTGGTGAGAGTCCGGATCAGATCGAGCCCTTTTAGCTTTGGAAGGTGTATGTCCAGGAAGATGAGGTCAACCTGTTTTTTATTCAGGACGTCCATGGCTTCCATTGCGTTTGAACATTCGGCTTCCAGGGAGAGGAATGGCACTTCATGGATGTACCGATGCAGTACCTCTGCTGCAAGCGGCTCATCTTCCACGATGATGCAATTATATTTTTGCATGGCTGTTCAGGTTGATCATTAAATTTACTTTAAATAACTCTTTTTTATCCATTACATCCAGATTATAATCTGTATATAACAGTTCGATCTGCCTCCTTGCATTCACAAGCCCGATATTGCCATTGGCCGGGGATTTTTCCCATTGCTCCTTGGTATTCTCAATCTCGAATTGCAGGATACCTGACCTTAGTCTTATATCAATGTGGATATATGAATCAAGCTGGCTCTCACTCACTCCATGCTTGAACGCATTTTCCACAAAAGGTAGCAAAAGCAGCGGTGTCAGTTCCTCTTTTTCGTTGTCGATCTCCAGGGTGATATTTAATTCAAGTCTATTGGCATAGCGTATCCTCTCCAGCTCTATATAATCTTCTAGGATTTGCATTTCATCCCCGATAGAGATCCTTTCTTTCCCAGATTCATAAATCATGAAGTTGAGAAGCTTGGTTAATTTCTTCACTACTGCTGGGGTGTCATCGGATTTCTTCAGCGCCAGCGCATAGATATTGTTCAAAGTGTTGAAAAGAAAATGCGGGTTCGTCTGGTTTCTGAGAAATTCCAGTTCGCTCTCTAATTTTTCTTTCATTAACAAGCGCTCTTTTTCCATGCTCTGAAATTGTGCCCGTACAAATTTTATTATTATGGCAATACAGGCAACCGACAATATCTCAAAAAATGCTTTCCAGATGTCCATAAAACCAAAAAGGGTGGTTCGCACCCCCCTTCCGTGATAAATAAAAGGATCAATGTAATAATAATGAGCGGCACGGTACATTATCGCTGCAAGAACGATGACCAAAATCAAGAAGGTCAAAGGTATGATGAACCGTTTCTTTTCTTCTACTACCGATTTCTGAAAAAAGTAAAGCGCTGCGTACGTCACCATCATTTTCAAGGGCAGTACAATGAGTGCTGATCTGATCGCCATCCATAATTGATCTTGACCTGAGATCCCATCTAAAAAAAGCCGCCAATAGGACAATTGCAAAAAAGTATCATAGGTGAAATACACAATCCAAAAGATGATATGGAGTCGTGATTTTTTCACATGATCCGAAGAATGGGAAAGATCAAATTTTTGCATAGCTTTTGAGGTTTATGACCAGGTCCACTTTAAAATATTCTTTTTGATCGTCAATATCCAAATGGTAATCAGTATACAAAAGCTCGATCTGTCTCCTTGAACTACTTATGTTGTCATAGCAACCAGATGCATTCCTGGTGTCCACATCAAGGATATGCTCAATATTAAAGCGAAGGATTCCCGACTGAAGTTTGATGTCAATAAGCGCTCGGGTTCCGCTGTGCCCCCTGCTTGCTGCATGCTCAAAAACATTGTCTACAAATGAAAGAAGCAGCGAGGGGGGGATCTGTTCCATCTCATTATCGATCTCGCAGATGAAATCGATCTCCGGTGTACCATCACGCCATATTCTTTCCAGCCCAATATAGTCATCAAGTATCCTCATTTCATCCCCAATAATGATCATTTCCTTTCTTGATTCATACAGCATGAAATTCAGGAATTTGGATAACTCCATGATCACCTCCGGCGTATCATCTGACCTCTTCAAGGAGAGCGCGTATATATTATCCAACGTATTGAACAAAAAACGGGGATTTATCTGGTTGCGGAGGAGTCTTAATTCCGCCTCTAATTTTTCCTTCACCAGTGTCCGCTCTTTTTCCCGATTCCCGAATTGGATGCGCACAAATTTTATGATTAGTGCGATCACTGCCGCTGGCCCGATGTCGAAGAGTGCGTACCATATATTCATGACCCCAAAAAGCGTACTGGGTCCAGCTGACCCATGATAAATAAAGGTACTGACGAGGTAATGATCAACAATTCTGTATAACACGACGCAGACTGCCGTTAGTGCAAGTAATCGCAGGAAGGGGAAAATGAAATGCTTTTTTTCATTGAGTACTTCTTTTAGGAATACATAGAGAGCATAGTAAGTGAGTACCAGTTTAAGAGGAATCATGACCAGCTCTGTTTCGGCGCTCATCAACAATTGGCCGACCGGGGAGACCCCATTTGCGACAGATCTTGTATAAATGAACTGGAGCAGGATATCCTGTGCACAATACACCAGCCAAAATATGATATGAAGCGAGATCCTTTTCAACTGTGTAAAAGTCGAAAAAAATTGCGGCATTCTTATCAATGAGTACCAACAGCCATTTCATGACAACCAACGACAAAAAACGGTCAATAAGATTATTGGGAGTGCCGTTTGTATTGAGCATGAAATACCGGTCGTCATTGACCATTCACATTAAATTGTAATGTTAAAATAAAGCAAGTATGAAAAAATTGAGTGGTCAATCCGCTTCGGATTTATATGATCTACGCTTCCGACCATCCAATAGCGAATTTTTGAGAGACATTTTACGAATCGCAAAAAAAATGGAGCGCAAATAAAACTGCTGGTTAGATACAAGAAGCCTTGAGTACTCCACGTCTTAGAAGAAATAATTAATGCTTTAGTGTTTTAAGTGTTCGGTATGGGGCTTTTGCCCGCGTTTGCCTTACCAAAAATGCCTACAAATCTGGCTTTCAAAAGGTAACGCAAAGATAAAATAAACAAAGCCTCTTTATGAGGCTTTGTTATTTCGAGATGGCATAAATTTATCTCCTTCTCAATTTTCTTTTCATAAAATAATACATTGCAAACGAAAAGATAATTGTTGGAATAATTGAATTGCTTATTATCTTATTCCAACTCAAGTTTTCGTTTATCTTCAAATAGTTTTTGAAAGTAAAGTTTACCAATACAAAAACAAAAAAGAAGATAACAGTAGAAACCAGTACAACTGAAAAAAGTTTCTTATTTTTCATTTTGATTAATTAACCAAATAAATGATTCCATACTTGTTTGGCAGCATTTTGAACAGATGCTCCCACTCCACCTATTAAGGCACCTCCTGCTGCACCTGGTAGAGCTCCTACACCGCCAGCCAAAGAACCACCGATAGCACCGCCTGCTGCTCCTCCCAATGCTCCAGCAACATCATCACCCAAAGTATCTTTCCAATTAAACCAACCTCCTGTAGTCGCCTTCATTGGAGTCTGCCTTAAAGAATTCACCTGAACATTGGCACTAGATAGCCCGGATGATTGACTATTATAATAATTCATCCAGTAATTAGCACTATATCTAGCTACTGAATGTGCGGATAATAAAATATTCTTTTCATTAGTCGTTAGCGAATTATCATTTATAATTTGATTTTCATACACTATAACCTGATTTGCAAAACTTGTATACACTGCACTGGTGGCAGAATCCAAAAGAGAAGAAATCAAGTTTGCTAAACGAAATGCATAATTTTCAGCAGTTGTAGAAAGATTATTGTCATTATGTTCTCTTACGGCTACAGAATCTATTGAAGGCATTGACGAAAAACTATAATAATTGTGTTGAATAGAATAATTATATGCATATACAAGTGTTGCTGAATCATAGTGGTTTTGTATCATAAACGTTTTCGTAAATGAAAAAACATTTTGTTGAGTAGCTTGCAAACTTCCACTATTATAATTTGGCATGATTGAAATCATCCCATTATTATGCATTTTACCAACAGTTTCTTCTGGATTCTTGGAATTTGTAATAACCGCGATTGTATCAGACCCAGAACCAGTACCGCAATATCCATTTAGATAAGCCTTACAACGAGTATCCGTACAAGGGTAAGGGCATGATCCTGGTAGAAGATCAGGGACTCGCTGCGACTGGTCCTGCGATAGAACTTCATGTTTCGCACAACCAGTTAAGATTGATGAACCAATGAAAACAAAAGAAATGATCACCAAAAAAAGAGAGTTTTTTCTCATAAATTAAAAATTAATATTTAAAAATTAAAGTTAGTTGCGAAGGAGGGGTCGAACCTCCAACCTTCGGGTTATTAGTCCGACGAGCTACCACTACTCTATTTCGCGATTTGGGTTGCGAAAATAGCGGAATAATTGACCTGCCCAAATATCATTTGCAAATAAAAATGATTTAATTATTCACGTAAATGTATATACGTAAATGTAACTACGTATGTGGAGACGTTAGCGATAACAAGTGACAACATATTGTTGTAGTATTTCATCCGAAATATTTCCATTCTTCAACGTCAAATTCTTTCTTCAAAAAAATAATACAATTTGTCCCTTCCGTGCAAGAGCTGGAGTACACTGAAAACCTGTTGCCGTTTTGCACAGTCATAGTCTTCCGGAAGTATTTGACTATAATAAATAGTTAGTGCATAATGAATTCATTGAAATTCGTATAAATAAACTTCCGCATCAATCCGTTCCGGATTTTGGTGGTCAAGTCACTGGCTCATCCACCAAATAATGACAAAGTAATTATTTGTGATAAAGTCACAGTCATTTATATTAGAAGTGGAAGTTTGTGCCAGGGTTACTGCCAACGGTTTCGGTTTAGCGATCGGGCGTGAATTTGGAAAACGTCCGCCGACAACTGAAACCGATTTAAAAACCATTGATTTTTGCGGCGGCGTTTGGAAATCGCCTGTCGAGAGTCAATGCTTGATAAAGTTACTGAGGCCGGCCTAAATCCTATGGCTCAATTTATAATCCTCAGCAGTCTAACGTCAATGCATAGCCGCAATCAATGTTTGCTTTTATCCATCGATATCAGGCGAATATCAAGCAAGCGGCAAAACCAAGAACTATTGCTCGCAAACAGGTCGGTGAGAGGTTCCTTATTCTTTTCTCCGCGCTACGAATATCCATGGGACACCATATCTATCGCTAAATTGTCCGTACGTGCCGAAAGGCATATCGCGCAGCTCAATGAAAGTCTCTTTGTTATTGTCTGCTCCTTCAGCAAGCTTGTCAAAAACTTCTTTCAGCTCACCGTATGTGTCGGCGACAACATATATGCTAAAAGTATTTCCTTGTTTGGGGATAAGCGAATCAGAATGCCAATCTGTTGCAGAGAACTCTATAGCTCCGCTCTTTAGGTGGGCATTTATAATCTTGTTGTGCTTCTCTGGCGGGAACTGGTCTTTCATTGGAGTGTCTCCGGTCTTTGTCAATGTTAATTCTCCGCCAAGACAATTTTTATAAAATGTCATAGCCTCAGCGCAGTTGCCATCAAATAGAAGAAATGGTGTACAATGTAGCATCTTGTAATTTTTGTCTAAAAAAATAATCCGTTTTTTTTAGCAAATTGAAGTTGGCATGATTTCACAAGGTGCGCCAACGCCATCGGCTTGCTGCTGTCCCGGCATTTTATAATGTCAAGCAGGGAAGCGAAACCGAATAAAATTGCCGATGATGAAGTTAATAACAAATGCTCACTAAAATTAGGTCTGCTCGATAATAGTTGATAGTTATTCAAAAGGCGATTGCTCTGCCGTCCGCCAGCACAGCAACAAACTGAATGTTGGAGTCAAGCATTTATTATTTTCAATATCATCAATTAATTCAAAGTCTTTTCTAAATTCGCTAAGTACTGTGTCCAGGCAGATGCACATCCTTCATAACTCTCAATTTTCGGGATTAATCCTTTGTGCGTGAAAATAACGCGTGTTTTGTTCCCCTCTTTTGAAATGTCAAAACAAATTTTTGTATTTACCCATTCCGAAGTGTTGTCTAAAAAATTCAGATTGCTTTCTGTGACTAGCCAAGCAATTTTTTTGTTGGGGGCAAGTTCTACAAGTTTTTGTTTTGAATAATGTGCACCGCCACCCGCGCTAAAAGTAAATTCATCATTTACTTTCTTGCTTTTCCCTTTTATAGTTTCAGAATATAATCCAGACCACCATTTCTTAATGTTGAGCAGTAAATTATAAACTGTTTCAGGTGTTTTTTCCGTCGTAAAACTTTTAGTAAAATGTTTATTGCTTTTTATATTCCATTTTGAAATTAATGACTCATTAAATTCCCATTCTGTATCTTTTGGCGTAGGCAGCCCCTTGCCTGTCGTGATCAGTTTTTTCAAACTATTGGTAATAAACCCGGTCCAGGCATCATAGCATACATTGTAACACTCGTGAGCAGGAGTTAATCCTATTTGAGTAAATGTGAGTTGTGTTTTATTTTTCAGTTTTGAAATTTCAAAAACGATATCATTACCTACCCATTCATTTTTATCTTGTGTAAAACTGAATTCATTTTTCAATACTTTCCAAACTATTTTTTTATCAGGGATCAATTCAGTTATTTTCATTTTACACAAGTGAATATCCTTATAATGATAAAGGTATTCGGCATTGAGTTTGTCTGTACCGCCTTCGATGTTTTCCGACCACCAGCCACGTACATTATTGACGGCATCGAATACTTCTTTCGGAGTTTGGTCAACCAAAATGGTTGTTGAATAATTTGAGGGTGTCATTTTGCTTTGTTTTAATGTTTTAAAAATTAATTGAGCATTTCTTTCATACCAAAGGCAGTCATAAAATTTTCAAATTGTTCTTTTATTTGTCTATTAGCCGTTTCTGAAAATGAACCAGTAGTTGGGTCAACTACTGTTCTAAGAGGTCTTTTGCCTTTAGGTGTATTGATAAGGGCTACAATTGCATCAGCAACCAATTGTGGATCAGGTTTCATGTTTTCAAACATTTGCTTGACTCCTGCTCCAATTTGTTCAGGAACTTTTGCTAAATCACCATAACCCGCAAGTACAGAAGTGTCTGACCCTATTCCTATTTTTCCCCAAATTTCTGTTGGAAACGCACCAGGTTGTATCATCACAACATCCACACCCAAAGGCCTTACTTCATAATGTAATCCTTCTGTTAAACCTTCAATGGCAAATTTAGCTCCATTATAAACGGTTTGAAATGGAAAAGAGAAACGGCCTGCAACACTTGAAATATTTATGACTAAGCCTTCTTCTTGTTTGCGCATTTGAGGTAATGCAGCACGAATTACTCTCCAGGGCCCTATCACATCTACATCCATAACTTTTTCCAAATCGCCTTCTGTAAATGTTTCCGCTATCCCAGTAACATATAAACCAGCGTTATTTACCACAACATCAATTCTACCCTCTTTTTTGATGATAGTTGCAACGGCATCGTTAACAGATTTCCCATTTGTAACATCTACATCTAAAACTTCAATGTTTGTTTGATGCTCCAATAATTTTGCCTTATCACCATTGCGGCTTTTTGTATTACGCATTGTAGCATATACCTTTTGTCCCATTGCTGCACAGCTGTTAGCTGCAAGCCAGCCGAAGCCGCTGTTTGTTCCAGTGATTAAGATGATTTTCTTTTTCATGTTCTTAAATTTTAGAGCTTTTAAATTTTGTAAGCTTTATGCCTCAAAGATATTGTCCAAATATTCCTTTAAGGGGGTGCTAAATAGACTTTATAATGGGTTGATTTGGACAGAACAATTATATAACTTTGCCCAAAATGTAAACATGAAACACCTTACCATAATAGTTCCTGACGGGCAAGGCAACAACCTTAGCAGCATTGTAGGCGCCTACAAAATATTTACAAGAGCTAATGAACATTGGAAACAAAATGGCAGAGGTGAATTGTTTAAAATTCAGTTGGCGGGTCTATCAAAAGCAGTAGAATTTTATGATGGTTTGTTTGCCGTGAGGCCGCATACATTTATTTCAGCTATCGCAAAAACTGATCTTATCATTATTCCTTCATTGAATCATAATTATGAAAAAGCACTGAAGGGAAACAAATCACTGATTGGTTGGATTGAGAAACAATATAAAGATGGTGCTGAAATAGCAAGTATTTGCACCGGCGCATTTTTGCTGGCATCAACTGGTTTGCTGGATGGAAAAAATTGCTCCACACATTGGGCTGCTGCAGAAAACTTCCGGATAATGTTTCCCAACGTAATCCTACAAACAGATGCGCTAATCACAGATGAAAATGGGATTTATACTAACGGTGGCGCCTATTCTTTTCTGAACCTGATGATTTATTTGGTAGAGAAATATTTTGATAGGAAAACAGCCATTTTTTGTTCTAAAGTTTTTCAGATTGAAATAGACAGGAACAGCCAATCAGCATTTACCATTTTTAATGGTCATAAAAAACATGAGGATGAAGATATATTAAAAGCTCAAAATTATATTGAGAAGAATTATCAAGATAAAATTTCTATTGATTCTCTTTCAACGAAGTTAAATATCGGGAGAAGAAATTTTGATAGGCGATTTATAAAATCCACCGGTATGACACCCCTTGATTACTTGCAAAGAGTAAAAATTGAAATGGCAAAAAAGTCGTTCGAGAACACAAGGAAAACTGTTAATGAAGTAATGTATGATGTTGGCTATAATGACACTAAATCTTTTAGAGAAGTATTTGGTAGGATAACGGGAATGTCACCCTTAAGTTATAAGTCAAAGTATAACAAAGGAAGTTGGTGAAGTTTAATGCACTTGGCGTTTCGCTTGCCACAAAAGCTTCGCTTTTTATGTTGTGCCCAAAGCAGGTATTTGAGTCAACCCAGTTTTGACAAATGTAACTAGTGTTCTTCATTCCAAGTGACTGAAATACTTTTTCCTGTGCTATGGTGCAAGTGCCGGGCGACATTGACCACCTGGAGCCGATTTGCATACGCAAAGTTCGCCGGAAGCATTTGAACACAATAAATAGTTAGCGCCCAATGAATTCATTGAAATCGGTAAAAATAAACTTACAGGTCAATCCGCTTCGGATTTATATGATCTACTCTTCCGACTATCCAATAGTGAATTTTGAGAGCCATTTTGCGAATCGCAAAAAAAATGGAGCGCAAATAAAACTGCTGGTTAGATGCAAGAAGTCTTGAATACTCCACGTCTTAGAAGAAATAATTAATGCTATAGTGTTTTAAGTGTTCGGTATGGGGCTTTTGCCCGCGTTGGCCTTACCAAAAATGCCTGCAAATCCTGCTTTCAAAAGGGAACGCAAAGATAAAATAAACAAAGCCTCTTTATGAGGCTTTGTTATTTCGAGATGGCATAAATTTATCGCTTCTCAATTTTCTTTTCATAAAATAATACATTGCAAACGAAAAGATAATTGTTGGAATAATTGAATTGCTTATTATCTTATTCCAACTCAAGTTTTCGTTTATCTTCAAATAGTTTTTGAAAGTAAAGTTTACCAATACAAAAACAAAAAAGAAGATAACAGTAGAAACCAGTACAACTGAAAAAAGTTTCTTATTTTTCATTTTGATTAATTAACCAAATAAGTAATTCCATACTTGTTTGGCAGCATTTTGAACAGATGCCCCCACTCCTCCTACTAAAGCCCCTGCTGCTGCGCCAGGTAGAGCTCCTACACGAAGAAAATAAAAAATTATATGAAAAACTGTTGCAAAGTGAAAGAGAAAAAGTGGAATTGTATAAACCATACTGAAAAATAAAAACTAATTTCCGGGTTTTACCTCAGGCGAAAATATTCTTGAATTTTGGATAAATAATCTAAAAAAATCCAACGACTCCACCTTAGCACATTTATTTGTATTAATTTTTTTATTCATTTGCTTTTTCAAATGCGCTTGCCATTAACTCCTGCTCACTTCTGGGAATCGAAAGTTGAATAGCTATTTTTTGCCATCCTAAGACTGCTTTTTTTATTTCACTGATTATTGTTTGCGATCTTTGCTCATTCAGACGAAAATATTTTGCTACCGAAAGCGCAAGATCAAAATCCAGAGAATTGTCATTCTCCGAAATATTTAATGTCAGTCCTGTTCCATGATGAACAGGATTGACATCATAAGCCGGTGAAAGTATCCATCCACTTCCCGGCACAAGGATAAATCCATGATTACGCAGGTGGTCATCCGTATTTTTTACAGCAATAAAAAAAACGATCCTTCGCCAGAGCTCTTCCAGATCATTATCTGTATTCGCGCCTTGCTGGATGATAAAGGCGGCAAGGTCAAGATAAGAAGCGCCCTCTTCGCCATCACTCTTTCCGAGTAATGTCATGGCAGAAGCAAAATGAATTCTTGCGCCAGATGTGGTTCGATCAAATCTTTTCGAAAGATAAGTGTGATAAGGGCTGTTGAATTTTCGGACAATTCCATTCGCGGTCCGTAGCCCTGCTTTTTTTGCAAGTATTTGAGTGACTACTTCCCATCCCCCAATATCCGTTCCGTCTATTAGGCTTGGAAATTTGGCGATCCATAGACCATCCGGCCTGGTGATACTTGCTTTTGGTCTTGCGCCCCCGAGCGATCCTCCGGGATTGATCAGGATATTTATCCATTTTAGTGAGTCCTTGTCATTTTTCAGATCCTTTTCTAGTTGGAGGCTTGCATACTCAAGTTCTCTGAGAGAGGTCATAGGAGGTGCTGCAAACATCGTATCATCATTCAGGAACTGCTCACTAGGTTCTGTTTTGAATCTTATAGCCCCCATCCTGTGCAGGTCTAATACACCCAGCAGATAATCCTCTTCAAAGAGCGTTTTTGCTTTTTTCCCTTCCATCCTTGCTTTGATTGCTTCCCTTCTTGCCATTAGCACACGTCCCCAGCGGTCGGGGGAAGAGTCCAGGAAAATTCCAAAATTCTTTTTTCCTTCCGGCAGATATTGTGGTCCTTCAAAAAATTGTAGATCTGGATCAAGTCCCAAGGCATTTCCTTTTTTCAGCCATTCTTTATCATAGGCAAATGAAAACACTTCCCGTCCCTTTGTATGGAAGACAGAAAGCGTTCCCATCAGTACGGGTTTACTCAATTGAGCCCAATCCGCATATACAAAAATGTCCATGGCTTATTGTCTTTTTTTAGGTCCTCTTTTTTTTGTTTCCAGTCCGGCATCCTGTAATTTTCTTCCAAGCGGGTCCTCACCGGCGAGTTTCAGCAGGTCCTTTTCTAGTCCTAAAGTGAACAATACATTGGCGTAAGCGCCCATAGCAACATTTGATCCGCCTTTTTCGATGCTCCAAAGCGTGTTTCGGCCAATACCAGCCCTTTCGCAGACCTGTTCTGCAGTAAGCTGGCGTCTGAGCCTTGCCAGCTTTATATTTTCCCCTGCTTCTGACAAAATCCTTGCAATTTTGGGCAGCAGGACGACTGTTCTGTTTTCCATAACGTTTATTATAATAAACAAATATAGGATAAAATGTTTGTTATAATAAACATTATTAAAAATATAATTATTAAAATAAAACAACCCAATAGTGTGCGTATTATATAATAATACACACACTATTGGAAAGCGCCGATTGACTTGACCACCTGACGCCGATTTTCGTGATCATAATTCGCAGGAAGTATTTGACCACAATAAATAGTTAGTGTCCAATGAATTCATTGAATTTCGTAAAAATGAACTCACTGGACAATCTGCCCCAGCTTTTGGTGGTCAATGTCCCCAGCTCACCGAGGATGAAATAGAAAAAGAAGAAACTGATTTTTTAGCTATACACAAAGGAGGCCCAATAGGAACCAATATAAAATTGAAAAATAATACGTTACAATTCGAAATTTACAGCGACAAACTTGTTGAAAAAATGAAAGGTTGCTTTACTGAAGATGACAATCTTGTATTAGCGGACAGGCTGCAAAATGCTTTGAGCTTTCTTAATTGAGGTAAGTTTAATATTCACATAATTATCCCGTTCCGCTTTCCCCGGATAAGGCAAGAAAGACTTAAGATTGGTTTTTTTATGAATTTTAGCAATTTTTGAAAAACACATGTTGCCCCTTCATGTTAGTTGATGCGCATAATCACTAATTTGTAGAAGTTTGTTATTCAGTGATCTGCTGAAATCTGCATCGGACTGCTGCGTTAAAAAGCGGAGGGAGAGGGATTCGAACCCCCGGACCTGTTACAGTCAACGGTTTTCAAGACCGCCTCATTAAACCGCTCTGACATCCCTCCGGCGCAAAAATACATTCCACATCGGTTTTTCAAAAAAAATTAATTGATAATTACCAGTTTAATTTTTGTTATATGCATTTTCTTCCAAATCATTAAATTTATTTCAGTAAATTCACTAAAACTTGCTGAAATGAAAAAAGTAAACGACATTCTTTCTCACAAAGGAAAAAGGGTAACATCAGTAACGCCTTCCACTACCGTGCTTGATGCGCTCAAAATCATGGCTGAGCAGAACATCGGTTCAGTAATGGTCATGGAAGGACCCCGTTATCTTGGCATTATGACCGAAAGAGATTACTCAAGGAAGGTTATTTTAAAAGGCAAATCTTCTACAGATACTGAAGTTTCAGAAATTATGACTAACGATCTTCCCATCGTTACACTTTCTGATACGGTTGAGTTTTGTATGCAGTTAATGGCAGATAAAAACATACGCTATCTTCCTGTTTTTGATAATGAGGTTATTTGTGGAATTGTCTCTATTAATGACCTGGTGAAAGAAACTATCCTTACTCAACAAGAAACAATTACGCATTTGAAAGAATATCTACACTCATAAGAAATATTATTTCCTTCGAACCCTTAACAATCACATACATTATTTCAAATAAAAAGAGTGATCATAATGATCACTCTTTTTTTGGCATTACATGAATTGAATTTTATAGTTTGATAAACTTAGCCGTCATCTTTTTATTTCCGATAATAACCTGCATGACATAAACACCACTTGCCAATTGGGAAATATTTATTGGACTGTTAAAATACGGTTGTTGTTTTTCTGTTTGCTGGGTCATTGATAGCTTACCAAGCATATCAAATATATTGATGCGCATGGTGCCGGTGCTATCGCTGGTCAATTGCAGATTGATCGTGCTTTGTGCCGGATTCGGGTACAACAACAGCGCACTGGTTGAACTGGTCCGGAGATCACTCATTACAGAAACATTTACCGTTGCCTGGGCAGTTGCACCATGACTATCGGTTACAGTCAATTGGAAAGTGTATTCTCCCAAGGATAATCCACTCACCGTCGTAATTGATGAATCTGAAGTTGATATAGTTGCGCTTGCAGGTCCACTCATTTCAACCCATTGGTATGATACCAAGCTTCCGGATTGTGCCCTTGATGCACTACCATTTAATATCGTGCTGCTTGCAGGTACAACGATGGTTGTATCATTTCCTGCATTGGCGATCGGAAGTGATTGCGCTGAGGTTACCACGTTAACAGTTACTTCATCTGTACCCGTCGCTCCTTTATTATCCGTAACTGTTAATTTGAAAATATATTGACCAGCAATTAATCCCGAAATGGTCGGTGTTGCAGTTTTATAATTACTGATAACAGCATTGCCGGGACCTGAAACCTGTGACCAACTGTATGATGCTATTGTTCCATCGGGATCATATGATTTGCTTCCGTTCAATGAAGCAGAATTGGTAGGTAATACAATTGTAGTATCATTACCCGCAATCGCCACAGGCGGATAGTTAGTTGGAACAGCGTTAACCGTAAGCGTTACCTGCGCCGTTCCGCTGGCTCCGTTATTATCTGTTACCACAAGCTGAATAACGAACTGACCGGATGTCAATCCCTGAACCGTTGGTGTTGGGGTATTTGAATTCAGAATTGTTATTGCCCCATTGCCGGAGATCTTCGTCCAGGCATAACTTACAATTGTTCCATCAGGGTCATAGGATTTGCTACCATTTAATGCAACTGAATTTGCAGGTAATGTGATGGTCTGATTTGTTCCTGCATTCGCGACCGGCGGTTGATTAGGCGCAGCCACAACCGTTATTTTAACTGATGCCGTGGATGTCGCTCCACTATTATCTGTCACCGTTAGTTGGAAAATATATTGACCTGCGATCAATCCGGATACAGCCGGCGTTGCGGTTTTATTTCCGGAAATAGTTGCTGTATTGGGTCCCGATAATTCTGTCCAGCTATATGATGCGATCGTTCCATCAGGATCTGATGATGCCGACCCATTTAACGATGCTGTATTGGTTGGCAACGTAATGGTTTGACTTGTTCCAGCATTCGCAACCGGCGGTTTATTGGCCGCTGCATTTACCGTAACAGTAACTGTATCAGAAGAAGTCGCTCCACTGTTATCCCTCACCGTTAGCTTATATGTGTACGTTCCCTGAACGAGTTTATCTACAACCGTGTTTGCGCTGGAAGCACTGACAATTGCTCCGGTTGCAGGACCTGATATTTTTGTCCATGTATAACTTACTATTGTTCCATCTGGATCTATCGAAGCGCTGCCATTCAATGTAGCAGAATCAAGTGGCAATGTTATGGTTTGATTTGCCCCGGCATTAGCTACCGGAGGTTGGTTCGCAGCCGGCGCTACTGTAATTCTTACTGTTGCAGTTGCAGTCGCTCCGCTATTATCAGTTACCGTTAATTGGAAAGTATATCTTCCAACGGCCAATCCTGAAATAGTTGGTGTTGCTGTAGTTGCTCCTGTGATCGTTGCAGCAGAGGGACCAGTTAATTGCGCCCAACTGTATGAGGCGATCGTTCCATCAGGATCATATGAGCCAGTTCCATTCAAGGTGCCTGTATTCGGTAATGTTATGGTTTGTGCTGTTCCCGCATTGGCAACCGGTGGCTTATTGATTGCGCCGCTGACAGTTACGGTCACTGTATCTGAAGAACTTGCTCCTCGGTTATCCGTTACCGTTAGCACATAAGTATATGTTCCCTGCACAAGATTATGTACAATGGTTTTAGCAGTTGATGAACTCACGATCGTCCCGCTTGATGGACCCGATAACTGTGCCCAGCTATAAGATGAAATCGTTCCATCAGGATCAACAGATGCACTACCATCCAATGTAGCTGAATCAAGTGGCAATGTTATTGCCTGATTTGCACCCGCATTTGCAATCGGTGGTTGATTTGCGGCCGCAACAACGGTTATTCTTACGGTCGCCGTCGCAGTCGCCCCGCTATTATCAGTTACCGTTAATTGGAAAGTATATCTCCCGGCAACCAATCCAGATACGGTCGGAGTCGCAGTGGCAGATCCGGTGATCGTTGTTGTAGAAGGGCCGGTCAACTGCGTCCAGCTATACGAAGCGATCGTTCCATCAGGATCGTATGACGCGCTTCCATTTAATGATGCAGTATTCGGTAATGTAATTGTTTGCGCTGTCCCCGCATTTGCAACCGGAGGTTTATTTACTGCTGCATTTACAGTGATATTTACGGTATCCGAACCAGTCAAGCCAGTATTATCTGTCACCGTCAGTACATAAGTATAGGTTCCCACAACAAGATTGCGCGCAATTGTAACTGAACTTGTATTATTAACTATGGTACTCCCTGACGGACCAGATAACTGCGTCCAGCTATAACCCACAATTGTTCCATCAGGATCGGTCGAAGAACTTCCGTCCAGCGTTACAGAGTCAAGCGGTAATGTAATCGTTTGATCTGGTCCCGCATCAGCATTTGGATTTACAGCAGCAGCTGCATTAACAGTAATTCTGACAGTTGCGGTTGCTGTTGCTCCACTATTATCCGTCACCGTTAATTGAAACGTATACCTTCCGGCAACTAATCCTGATATGGATGGGGTTGCAGTTGTAGCTCCGGTGATCGTTGCTGTAGATGGTCCTGATAATTCCTTCCAGCTATAAGAAGCGATCGTTCCGTCAGGATCATAAGATGCACTTCCATTTAAAGATGCAGTGCTTGTAGGTAATGTTATGGTTTGACTTGTCCCTGCATTTGCAACCGGTGGCTTATTCACGGCAGCATTCACGATAACCGTTACTGTATCTGAAGCGCTCGCTCCTCCATTATCCGTCACCGTTAGTTTGAATGAATATGTTCCCTGAACAAGATTATTCGCAATTGTTATCGCACTGGAAGCACTAACAATTGTTCCTGTTGTAGGTCCTGAGATCTTGGTCCAGCTATAAGTCACAATTGTTCCATCAGGATCTGATGATGCGCTACCATTTAAGGTAACTGAATCCAGGGGTAATGTTATCGTTTGATTTGAGCCTGCATTTGCTGTTGGGGGTTGGTTGACCGGAGCGGTTACCGTAATTTTTACAGATGCCGTCGCAGTCGCTCCGCTATTATCGGTCACCGTCAACTGGAATGTATATTGACCAGCAACCAAACCTGAAACTGTTGGCGTTGCCGTCTTAGCTCCCGTGATCGTTGCGGTAGATGGTCCTGATAATTCCTTCCAGCTATAAGAAGCGATCGTTCCGTCAGGATCATAAGATGCACTTCCATTTAAAGATGTAGTGCTTGTAGGTAATGTTATGGTTTGACTTGTCCCTGCATTTGCTACCGGTGGCTGATTCGCCGCTGCATTCACGATGACCGTTACCGTATCTGAAGCGCTCGCTCCTCCATTATCCGTCACCGTTAGTTTGAATGAATATGTTCCCTGAACAAGATTATTCGCAATTGTTATCGCACTGGAAGCACTAACAATTGTTCCTGTTGCAGGTCCTGAGATCTTTGTCCAGCTATAAGTGACAATTGTTCCATCAGGATCTGATGATGCGCTACCATTTAAGGTAACTGAATCCAGTGGTAATGTTATCGTTTGATTTGAGCCTGCATTCGCTGTTGGGGGTTGGTTGACCGGAGCGGTTACCGTAATTTTTACAGATGCCGTCGCAGTCGCTCCGCTATTATCGGTCACCGTCAACTGGAAGGTATATTGACCAGCAACCAAACCTGAAACTGTTGGCGTTGCCGTCTTAGCTCCTGTGATCGTTGCGGTAGATGGTCCTGATAATTCCTTCCAGCTATAAGAAGCGATCGTTCCATCGGGATCATAAGATGCACTTCCATTTAAAGATGCAGTGCTTGTAGGTAATGTTATGGTTTGACTTGTCCCTGCATTTGCTACCGGTGGCTGATTCGCTGCTGCATTCACGATAATATTTATATTATCAGAAGCAGTTGCTCCACCATTATCCGTTACGGTCAGTTTGAATACATAAGTACCCTGCACTAAATTGCCTGCAATGGTAGTGACCCCGCTTGCTGTGTTTATTGTGGCAGTGCTTGGTCCGGAAACTTCTGTCCAGCTATATTTTGAAATCGTACCGTCAGGGTCTTTCGAAGCACTTCCGTTTAAGGTAACTGAATCGAGTGGTAATGTTATTGTTTGATCAGCGCCCGCATTCGCAATGGGCGGTTGATTGGTTGCTGCATTAACGGTTATGGTAACTGTTGCCGTTGCCGATAATCCATTATTATCGGTAACTTTTAATTGAAATACATAAGTACCGGCGATCAATCCGGTTATTGTCGTTGTCAATGAAGAAGGCGTTGTAATGGATGCTGTATTGGGCCCGGAAACCTGGGTCCATGCATAGGTTGTAATGGTCCCAGTTAAATCACTTGCCGTACCCACAAGGGATGCAGAACTTGTAGGCAAAGTAATTGTCAGAGCGCTTCCTGCGCTTACCGTTGGTGGAGTAAGAGCAGCATTCACGGTTACCTGCACAGTGCTGCTGCAGGAATCATTATTGGCATCTTTTACTTTTACCTGAAAAGAATAAGTACCCGCAATTAAATTTCCGACCGTTGGAGACACCGTATTTGCTCCGCTGAATGTGGCCGTATTTGGTCCTGAGACCTGCGACCAGGCATAAGAACTTATCGTAGAATTTGTGGCCGTTGAACCCGCAGCACTAAGGCTGGCAGAATTTGTTGGCAACTGTACATTTTGATTAGCTCCGGCATTACAATTTACTGATGATATACTTCCACTTGTCTGAACCAGAATATATGGGTCACCGATAAGAGAAACGGTACCACTCACTGTCCCGGACAAAGTACCATTCCACAAATATTTTTTAAAATTCGAACCCGCAGGTAAGGTGTAGGACCCCGACGCAGTTTCTGAGGTGTCGGTCATTGTTTGCGCCCATATCACATAAACTTTATTTCCCGCACTATCAAATCGCACCCCATCGACCCCTGATGAAAACGTAGGCTGTGTTCCATCGACCTTATAATTGCCGAATAGACTCTGCATTGTTCTTATGGCAATTCCCTGATCAGTGATCACCGTGTTTCCCGGCGAAGCTTTTATAAGGTTTTTATACATGCCCATGGCATCTATTTCACTGCTCGTCGGTCCATCATTTGTCCCACTATCAGCTGTTTCACCAGTCTGATAGAGATACAACATTTGCAAACCATTCTGGACCATTTTTGTAAAACCCTTTATGGTAAAATTTCTTTGAGCGTGGTCACTCCCCCATGCTTTATTGTTAGGAAAGACTTCCATATTTGCAGCGGAAACATAATTCCACCGGGGAATATTCCCTTCTGTTTGGATCACCGGTTTATGGGCGACGCCTGCCTGTGTTTCGATGGCTCTGAAATTATTTAGGTTCTGCAGCAGAGACTGAGAAGCGCCATCTGAATTCCGGTGAAACCCTGCTGGTCCGCAGGCCGAACCAGTCCACGCGCAACTTACCCAGTTAAAATATGGATAACAGTGAATGCTTAAGGCATCGATCCATTGACCACCGCCTTTACGCAGGAACCATTGATAGAACCAGGGATAACCCAATCCGCCCGTGGTAATTTGCGCATTAGGCTGATATTTTTTAATGACCTGACTTGTTATTTTACACAGCTGCACATAATCTTCCAATGGTGCATTTAAGTTCTGAAGTTCTGTAGCTAATGGTTCTGTTTTTTGCCATGAGGTTGAGGACACGGTCGAATCATTATAAGCATCAGGGCTACCCGACAGATCCGGTTCATTCCAAACTTCAAAATAGGTATAGTCTGCCCCTATCGCAGTTACTACATCATAACAATATTTTGCCCAGAGATTGCTGGTATTGATTGAGCCGTCGGAGTTAAAGGCAGGAAGCCAGATGCCTTGTGGAATCCAGGACTGTGCGCCATTTGAAAGGACGGAGTCACTACGTCCCGGGTAATCCGGACCAGGGGACGCAAAAAGGAAGAAGGTATTATTTCTCATCCCCTTCGAATATACATATTGCAAGGCGGGCTGAAAATCAGTTATCCCTCCATATTGGACATACATCTGATATGGTACGGTAGTGCGTGCGGAACGAGCTCCGGCAGCATACATCAGATCATAAATCTGCTGATCCGTAAATTGCGCTCCGTAATAACCGGGATTTTCTCCCAATTGAAACTGAGCATCGGCAGTCAGATGATTTGTGACAATAATAATTAGTAAGGAAAAAAGACGAATTGAGGTTGCCGCAGCTTTGAAAGACGTAAGAAGGCTGCTTCTAATAGGGTATAGAATTAGTCTCATAGTATTGGAAATGGTTTTTCAAATGATACGATATTGGATAGAACAATCTTCATAAACAAATTGCTTGCCAAAGAATTTTTTTAGCCGTTAATGAAAAAAAAGATTAAAAAAATGTAGCAATCTACTTAGTGTGGATCAGAGTTTTGGTCAAATGCTTTGGTAAAAGCACTGTGTTCCTTATGTTGACAAAATATTTGCCAAAAAAATAGATGTGAATTAAATGTTGATAACCCGGTGAAAAACTGCAAAAACAAAAGTAAAACTACGCGATACAAGTATATTTACTCTTGGAGTCGAAAGAAAATTTACAATTGTAAAAATGACAATTAATAAAGTATGGTAAGGATCTAACGCGCAAGACCATTCGAAAATTTATACTATTCCATTTTAATTGTGCGAGGTCTTGGTATCGTGATGCGGGTGAATCTTAATATAATCTGCTAAACGCCTTAATTCTTTAACGACCCGTAATTTCATTGCTCTGAAGATGCTCCCATCTTTATCCAGTGTGCGTGTTCCAGTCCATACCCGGAGACTATTGTTTTTAACGTAAACTATTTTTCCGTACCTCATCAAATCAAAACACATGCGCCCATCTTCTCCGCGAACGTCTCTTCTTACAAAACCGACTTTCTGCATATATTCTTTTATGAAACCCATATTCAGCCCCACACTATTCATATGCGGTCGCTTATAGTTTCTTAATTCAGCTATCACGTCTTTTATCTTTTCATATAAGAATAATTTTAGCCGGGACGTTTTGTTATTGCCAATAAATGAATATCGCCCGTACACACAAACTGCATTGGTTTGCTTGAGTTTTTTGATCATTCCATCAATCCAGGTCTCTGGATATAAGCAATCTGCATCGGCAGTTAATATATACTGTCCGCGGGCATTTTCAAGCCCCAACTGGCGGGTCGGGCCGCATCCCTGCATAGGCTGAACCAGGCTTTTAACATGTAACTTCTTAATAATGTCCGGAGTTCTATCCGTTGAATTATTATCGACAACAATGATTTCAATGGGAATCCTTGTTTTATTATTGGCAATTGAACTGATGGTGGAGAGCAAATTTGCTTCTTCATTTTTTGCGGCAATGATAATGCTCACCAGCGGAAAATTCCTGGAGAGAAAATCTAATTTCCTGTTAATCGAAGAAAATACATAGTTTGGGATGTACTCAATATCAGGATAATGGAAATTGTATTTTTTAATCCATTGGGGATTATGAAAGGCATTCATAGCAATTAGCAATTAAGCAGTAGTTTTAAAAATATGGTCTTGTTTTTCGCCGGATTATGAAAAATTCAAATACGGAAAAATACGTAAATGAAATAATCGTAAAATTCGTGCCAAAAAATAATTTTAATATTGCCGGTCAATAAATTTTTTTGCATTTTGCGTTACTTTATTTTTCGGGTCAGTTTATATTTCTTCTTTATTCAAGGTATTAATCAGCACAGCAATGTTATTTAGTTCAGTAGAATTTTTAGGCGCTTTTTTACCCATTACCTTACTCGGATATTTTCTTTTAAATAGATATAAATTTTATACTGCGGGAAAGATCTGGTTGTTATTCTGCTCGCTGTTTTTTTATGCCTGGTGGAAACCCATTTACCTGATATTGATCGTGAGTTTGCTGCTCTTCAATTATTTTGCCGGTCAAAAGCTCAATTATATAGAAAATAAAAGGCTTAGAAAATTATTCTGCATTTTATGCCTCCTGGTCAATGTCTCGGTTCTTCTTTACTATAAGTATGCGAATTTTATGGTGGCCAACATCAATTTCATTTTGCCGAAAGGACATGAGATCATTTTGGAAAAGATCGCGCTGCCACTCGCTATCAGTTTTTTCACTTTTCAAAAAATCGCTTACATTATCGATAGCTACAAGGGGGAAACGAAGGGATATAATTTTTTAGACTTTTCTTTATTTGTAGCTTTTTTCCCTCAACTCATCGCCGGCCCTATCGTTCATCATAAAAAGATCGTTCCGCAGTTCAAGGACCGGTCCAATAAAAGATTTCAACTTGCCAATTTTTTACCCGGTACTTACCTTTTTTTGATGGGATTGGTAAAAAAAATAGTCATCGCCGATACTTTTTCTTTGCTCGTCAATTCAGGATATGCAAATGCATCACATTTATCATTTATTGACAGCTGGTTTGCTTCCATATCCTACGCCATTCAGCTTTATTTTGACTTTAGTGGTTATTCGGATATGGCTATCGGCGCTGCACTGATGTTCAACATTCAATTGCCAGTGAATTTTAATTCCCCGTACCAATCAACCAATATTCAGGATTTTTGGAGAAGATGGCATATTACCCTTGGAAACTTTTTGCGACAATATATATATATACCGCTTGGTGGAAACAGGCAAGGTGAAATTAGAACCTGTATAAATCTTTTCATTACCTTTTTGGTCGGCGGAATTTGGCACGGTGCTAACTGGACATTTGTTATATGGGGAATGCTACACGGCATCGCTTTAGTGGTCCACCGTTTGTGGCAAAGAACAAGAATACAAATGAGCAATGCTTTAGGCATAATCATCACTTTCTTATTTGTGAATTTTGCATGGGTATTTTTCCGGGCAACCTCCTTTAAAGATGCCATCGCTGTGATCAAAAGCATGCTGGGGCTAAACCATTTTCATTATTCATCTTCAAATGTCTCATCAGATATTTACCTGGCTCCCGTTCTAATTGCAGGTGTATTATTATTGTTTTGGAAAAATCCCAATCAACTCGTTAGCGAATTTTCGCCAAACAAAAAACATCTTTTGTATATGTTGGCCCTGACGCTGATCAGCTTACTGTATCTTAATTCCATCACTTCAAACGATTTTCTATATTTTGACTTTTAACCTATGAGCAATAAAAAATTCTTACTCACTTATATAGTCGTTACTTTCTTTGCTGTTGCACTGATAGCTGGCATTAATTACTATATTGATATTTACGGTCTGTTCAGAGGGAAAAAAGAAAGAAAAGTTTACATCAACGAACACACAACAAAATACCTTTTTTCATTTCGCTATATTCCTGAAAATTTTGATGGCGTTATTTTTGGTCCATCACTTTCGGATAACCTCAATCCTCAAGAACTTAAAGGGTTTAACGTCTATAATGCCAGCATAATGGGCGTCAACATATCCGAATTGGATTACCTGGTCGATAATATTGTTGCCAAAGGGCATATCAAATTTGCAATTATCTGCCTTTCGCCCTATCTCACAAAAGATCACGGCAATAAAAGCGCGAATATCAATCCCAAAGAATATTACGGTGCTTTAGGTTCGACAAATCTTCTCAGGACATATCTATTATATTTCATTAGAAAATATAATCTAGCACCTTACCGGTACGCCCAAAATATTTCAAATGCAAACGGTTGGAACAATTTCGAATTGGAAATGCATAACATTGATCCAAAAGATTCTATTGAGCAAAGGGCCATCAGGAAAGAGTTTGACAGTACCCGCATAGACCCCGTCGCATACGAGGAATTGAAGAATACCATAATAAAATTCCGGCAGCATGATATTAAAGTGATCGCTTACTTCACTCCTGTTCCCTACCAGTTATATCAGCTAAACATTGACAATAACAACAAATTTGTTGATAGCATCAGCGCATTATTTGGTAAGAATGATGTTTTGTTGAACTTTAATGATGAGAAGTATAAATTTTTGAATGACGATTATAATTCTTTTATAGATCATGGTCATTTGAGTGCATCGGGACAGAAAGTCGTATTGCAGGTATTGGACAGCGCCTTGGAGCGAATGAAATAAAAAAGCTCTTAGAAATTATAGTGATAAATGATCTTTCCCAACATTTCGGTCCTTTTATTAAAGCACATCTCTTCTAACTTCAGGCCTTTATCATTGTATTTATAAACCCATTTTTGATAATCGCTGCTCCCTTCAGGTACCACGATCATTGAGGTCAAAACACCTTTATCATCATAGGTAAAAATAAAATCGGGCAATAATCGCTTCGCTGCCGCATTATAGCGAACAATATCCGTTAGCTGACTATTGGTATTATAATAATAAAAGACAGTCGGCATGTCGATCTTATTATGAACCGATCTTTCTTCTGCAACATTTCCTTTCTCATCAATCACAAAATGAAAAAAAGTGGTGTCATTGCCATTTTTTATTTTCATCATTTCAAATGGCTTCCCGTTCTTGTCATACTGCCATCGATGTTCTTCCACATCCTTTAATTGGTTATCTGTTTGAATTGATGTGTTGATGAGATTTATCAATCGCCCGTCGTCATCAAATTGGTAATCGGTGGAAGTTGAATAGGACTTGCTCGTGTCAATTGTTCTTTTTAATAATCCGCGTTCATTGTATAGGGTGGTCTGAAAGGATTCAGGCGTAAATTTTGATTTACTGTAAGTGATGATCGTCATAAAATTATTTACAACATGCTGTTCACAGACAAAACCATCTTCCGCTTGATCATTTCCATCTTTACTGCTTAATTCAACAGATTTCACTCCGTTGGTCCTGTAAATTTTTTCTTTATCAGCTGCCTGCTGCGCTGCAAGAATATCCTTATAATAATATTGCGCGAATGTGGTTTGGCAAACCAGCAGCAGCGAAATTAATTTGATCGAAACCTTCATTATTGAATTTATGTTGACTTGTCTATTAAAAAGCAAAACTACGTAACGAAAAAACAATCCTCTTAATGCGCAAAGAATTCTAAAATTTTGTGAACCTTGGCAAAATTCAATGCGCGGAAACGATTGAATTCTATGTCATCCGTAAAAAAGATGCGATCTGAGTACGAAGTTTAGATGGCCATTTAGGATCCATGCACGGTTTTTCAATTCCCAGAAAAAACAATACGCATACCACAAACAAAATCGGAAGAATCAAAATCAACCCAATGATATAATTTGTCACAAACCACGGCGTCAAAAGAATAAAATGAGAAAATTTTCCGACAATAAATTCTGCTAAACCCAGGTGCAGTAAATAAATGGTATAACACATCCCTCCCAGTGCAGTTATCCAATTGTTTCTAAAAAAATGATTGACCGTAACACTGCGAAAACAGCTATAAACTGTTAGAAATAATGAGGTGGCAAAAATCAGCTTCAGCAACACATTTTGTTCCCATGTCCAGCTGGAGAATAGGACGATGATGCTGATGATAGCAATAAAATCAAATTTCCTTTGCTTGGAAACGCCATCCTTCCATTCCGACAAATAAAGATCTGCAAATAAGATCCCCAACATAAAATATTCAATATAGTACGGAAGTGTAAGCGAAAATGAAGTGAAAAATGGGGTAGTATTTGCGATAATCAATTTGGCAAGGATCAATCCGATCAGCACCGCTCTTCTTCTGATCTTGGCAAATGAAAAATAAAAAAGAGTAAGCAATGGCGCAAACACATAAAACTGAACTTCTACCTCTAATGTCCATGCCAATGGATTAATTGGCGACCAATTCCCGTAAATCAGCCGGTGTAAATAAAAACAACTGGCGAGATAATGAGGAAAAAGCTCGCCGAATTTTTGATGATAAACGCCAACCAATAAAAAAAGGAATAATGTCATACAAACCAGGTAAGGTGGCTCAAGTCTCGTTAATCGTCGCAAATAATATTTTGAAATGGAAACACGTGGTGCATTAAGCAATTTTTGCTTCCCAAATGGAAGCGTTAAAATAAAACCACTAATAAAAAAAAATATGAGCACGCCGATATGTCCATTTGATAAAACCCGAACCAATAACCCATTAAAGCCGGTTGGCGTGGGTCCTTTCCTACTGATGCGTTCGCTGAAATGCTGAAGGATCACAGGGAAGATAGCCAGGAACCGCAGCCCATCTATTTCCGGAATAAACGCTGAGCCACTGGTTACACGCCTGAGGCTTTGTGGAAGATTTAAAAAGGGGTTTTTACCATTCGCCATAATAATTTCACAAGATAAAAAGGCTATTGTTCTAATTTGTATTTCTCCGTTAATTACATCTAATCAAAACCAGTTAACAAACGAAAAAACAGCAGCTTTATTACGCAACAATTTTAAAGTTTGTCAAGCTGCGCAGGTTACTTATTTTTAGCGAAATTTTTTTGTGTCGCATTTAAAAGAACGAAAAGAAAAAAACTGCTTAAACTGCAATGCCAGCCTGCACGGAAGGTATTGCCATATTTGTGGACAAGAGAACCTTGAACCAAAGGAAACGGTTTGGCATCTCATAACTCATTTCTTTAACGATATCACTCATTTTGACGGAAAATTTTTCAATACGGTAAAATATCTTATCACCAAACCCGGATTTCTTTCAAAAGAATATGTGGTTGGCCGGCGAGCGAGTTATCTCAACCCCATCCGCATGTATGTTTTTACATCGGCTATTTTCTTCTTGGTATTTTTCTCCTTAAATGGCGGCGACAAGATCGTGAATCTGAACGAGACGCCAGATAAGAATGCAAAAACCACGGAAATAAAAGAAAGTGTGGGCGATTGGGAGAACCAGAAAAAAGAACTCGAAAAAAAAATATTGTTGACAAAAGATCAGGGAGATATTGAAGATCTAAAAGACAGCATTGGTGAACTCGCCGGCAGAATTGCTGCTGCAAAAAAAATATATGGGGATACTACCACAAAAAAATTCAATCTGCAGGAAATATCATTACTGTCCCTGGAAGCAAATATGGATAGCTTAAAAGCGCAGGGAATGCCACCGGCGGTGGCCGCCGAAATTGACAGTTCAGTGAAAGCCCATTCCAGGCTCAAATCAGACACAAACGATATTACCAATAGATATAAAACCGTTGCAGCATACGATTCGGCACAACAAAAACTTCCGGAAAATAAAAGGGACGGATGGTTTTCGAAATTGATGAACAGGAAAATCATTTTGATCGGTGAACAATGGCACAAAGACAAAAAAAGTTATCTTGAGCATATCAAAGAAAATTTCGTTCATTCTTTCCCCAAGATCTTATTTTTCTTGCTTCCATTTTTTGCGCTCATTTTAAAATTGGTTTACGTCCGTCGCAAACAATTTTATTATACCGATCATGCCATTTTCACCATTCATCTTTATTGCGCCGTATTCATCTTTTTATTGATCTTAATAATTCTTAATAAATTATTGGATTCTATGCCATGGCATTGGGCATCTGTTGTTGAAACGATAATAAATTTCATCGTATGGATTTACCTCGGGATATATACTTACAAAGCCATGCGTACATTTTATCAACAAAAAAGACTGAAAACGATTATCAAACTTTGTATTGTAAGTTTACTGGCGTTTATAATAAATGTTATTTTATTAGCGATATTTTTACTGATCTCCGCAATTTCTACTTAGTCTAAAAAAAATTTATGAATGAAGCTGCAGTATCTTTTACCCGTTTGGTTGAAATAATGAATGATTTGCGCGAAAAATGTCCATGGGATAAAAAACAAACCATCGACACCTTGCGCTCTATGACGATCGAAGAAACATACGAACTTGCAGATGCGATTACGATGCACGATTGGAAAGATATTCAGGAAGAAGCCGGCGATCTTTTGTTGCATATCGTTTTCTATGCAAAGATCGGAGAAGAACAAAATCAGTTTACCCTCACAGATGTCATCAACGGCATTTGCGAAAAACTAATTGTGAGGCATCCCCATATTTATGGCGATGTAAAAGTCAATGATGATGAGGATGTAAAAAAAAATTGGGAAAAAATAAAACTAAAGGAAGGGAAAAAATCGGTTTTGAGCGGAGTCCCGGTTTCATTACCGGCAACTGTAAAAGCGATGCGGCTGCAGGAAAAAGCCAAACAGGTCGGATTTGAATGGAACAATACCGAAGAAGTATGGGAGAAAGTGAAAGAAGAAATGAGTGAATTGCTGGAAGCCGTAACCAGCAAAGATAAATCGAAAATGGAAGAAGAATTCGGAGACCTGGTCTTTTCGTTAATCAATTACGCACGATTTTTGCAAATAGATGCCGAGAACTCACTGGAAAAAACGAACAAAAAGTTCATATCCCGGTTTAGCCAAATGGAGCAACAGGCAATAGCACAAGGCAAAACATTATCTGATATGAGCTTGGAAGAAATGGACGCCATCTGGAATTCCATCAAAAAACAAAAATTGCAGGATTGAGCCCTTTTTTAAAAACCATCTTACAAAAGAACATTTACATTGTTATAGCAGCGATAATACTATTGATCGCCGCTTTTGGCGTGAATCTGTATTTAGGAAGCAGCGCATCCGTAAAATTTTTCAGTCGCTCCATTGAATCTTTTCTGCAAAAACGTGAACGCGATTTTAATGATCTTGCAAAAGACACCGCCTTCATCAATAAACTGGCAAACCAGGAATATTCTCAGGAAGACCTGGATGAACTGATCGAAAAGAAATATGCCGTCCTTGTTTATAAAAAAAATAATGGTTATCAATTAAAATTCTGGAACAATCAGCAAACATCAATGCCCCCGGATTCATTATTGAAAAAAAATGACGGGAGCTATTATTGTAATCTGGGTAACGGTCAATATGAATTTATTAAGGTCACCTTACCCCCAGATAGGCAAACAAACCTTATTCTGGTTGCCCTCATACCTATACACTGGCAGTATTTTATTGCCAACGAAAACCTCCAACCTCAATTTGTCAATTTTTCAAACGCTGAAGCAAAGGTTAGGATCGCCGCACACATAACTGAATTTCCTGTAAAAAATTCGCAAGGGATTGCTTTATTTTATCTTGAAAAAAAAGCAGGTTATAATATTATTCAGGATAACTGGATCTCGCAACTGCTGGCGGTAATAGTCATTTTTTTATTGCTGTTGATCTTGCACAACCTCGCAAATGCAATATCAGCAAGGTTTGGCGCAATAAAAGGAATTATTTTTTTGATCAGCATTGTGCTGCTGCTTCGCATAATCGTTTATGTCAATCCATCATTATTAAATCTCCGGCAATACGAATTATTCGATCCGCGTATATACGGTTCCAATTTCGTCTTACGTTCATTAGGCGACTTGCTGATCAACTCACTGCTGTTTTGCTGGATCATTTTTTTTGTCAAGCGCACCATCGGCGCATACAGTTTTCCACCATCGCCAAGCGGATGGCTGAACTGGCTGCAATCAATCATAGTGCTTTTTTTACTGGTAGTCGCCACATTTGTGTTTGCCAACATCGTCCAAAGTCTTGTTGCCGATGCACGCATATCCTTCAGCGTTACCAATTTTTTCAGTTTGACCGTTTATAGTTTTATCGGCTTCATTGTTCTCGCAGCGCTGGCATTGGGTTATTTCTTTCTCTCGCAAACATTATTGCAACTCATCAGTGGTCTATTAAACAAGAACAATCTTCTCATCAATATCATTATCGCCCTGATCGGATTATCATTACTCACGCTGAGCAAAAATTCCGAGGTCATACAACTAGACATATTCGTGTTGGTCTGGCTGCTCATTTACATCTGGCTGATGAAAAGGCAGCTTTTTTCCGGGCTCAATCTGCGATTGAATGTATCGGAGGTTTTGTTCTGGTTATTCATCTTTTCTGTTTCCATTTCAACAGTGATCATTTTTGAAAATCACAAAATTGAATTGGAACAAAGGATGAGAACTGCAGAAAGACTGTCAGAAGAAGCTGATCCTTCCAGCGAAAAAGTGTTGAGTATTGCGCTGACTTATATTGATAACGATTTTCTTTATCACAATTTTAATCGTTTCAAAATAGCCTCTGCAAATACCTATCTTAAGGACAGCATCATCAACAACAACTACATTGCTTACCGAAATAATTACGACACAAAAATCTATACTTATGACTCTTCTGAAAAGCCTTTATATAATGAAGAGCCCGTATCATACGATACGCTGAATACTATTTTTAATATTCAGGGAAAGGATCTGAATATTCAGGGAAAAGACACGAACATTACGGGTTTGCGCTATTATACCAAATCCTTTGACAAATTAATTTACCTCTACAAAAAAACGGTGAAGGACTTGCAGAAGAGGACGATGGGCTATTTTTTTATTATTTCAGAACCGAAGAATTATAAAGGCGATGCCTTACTGGTGCCCGAATTATTTCAGCAACAAAAAGAATTGCTGCCGGAATATTCCCAGGTTTATTCTTACGCTGTATATAATGAATACAAACTGATCTACTATTACAACAATTATCAGTTTCCCACGCAACTTTCGGAAAGCGAGATTCCAAAAACAGATTTTGTGCAAAGAAAAAATGGCGCCTACGATGAATTGTGGCATCTTATTTCCGATAACAAAATCGTGGTGATCGCCAAAAAAGATAATTCTGTTCTTGAGGCAATAACATTATTCGCCTATTTATTCAGCGCATTTTTATTTTTGTTGTCCATCTTCCGCGTTGCCTCGATCCTCATCCGAACAAGATTACAATGGAGCCGCATAAAATCATATGTTCAGCTGAATATCCGTTCCCAGATCCACACCACCATCATTTTTGTGAGTCTATTTTCTTTTATCGTTATTGGTGTGGCAACAATCTTATTTTTTATCAACCGATACAATCGCACGAACCAGGAACAACTGAGCCGGTCCAAACAAATAATGGTTGGAGAAATTCAGACCAAACTGGAGGACCTCGTAACCTATAATGACTCCGCCCAAACCTATAATTATGGCTCAAAAGAAACATTGACAAAATTGATCGATAACATTTCATCCATACACAGCATTGACGTAAATATTTATGACGTGAATGGCGACCTGAAAGTTTCTTCAAACCCCTTTGTCTATAACAAGGGAATATTAAGCGAAAAAATGAACCCGGTCGCCTACTATAACCTTCATGATCGAAATTCAATTGAATTTTTTAATAGTGAAGAAATTGGGAAGGTTTCTTACTTAAGTATCTACTGCCCGTTGCGTGATGAAAACGGCGATGCCTATGCTTATCTTAATATTCCCTCTTTCAGAACGGAAGATGAATTGAAAGACGAGATCTCAAAATTTCTTGTCACGATCATCAATCTTAATGCGTTTATTTTCTTAGTCGCCGGAACGATCGCCCTTTTTCTCACAAACAAGATCACTTCCTCATTTACCTTGATATCTGAAAAGATGCGCGAAATCAATCTGGGAAAAACAAATGAAGAAATTGTTTGGAAACGAAATGATGAGATCGGCGAGTTGGTGAAAGAATACAATAAGATGGTGCGGAAGCTGGAAGAAAGCGCTGCTGTATTTGCCAGAAGTGAACGCGAAGGCGCGTGGCGGGAAATGGCAAGACAGGTCGCGCATGAGATAAAAAATCCGCTCACACCCATGAAGCTGAGTATTCAATATTTACAAAAAGCGATCGATAATAATTCTGCCAACATAAAAGAATTGACTGCTGGGGTTGCCAATACTTTGGTTGAACAGATAGATCACTTATCAAAGATTGCCGCAGACTTTTCGCAGTTTGCAAATATTGGTAATCCGAAAAACGAGGTTTTTGATTTGCATGATATGCTATATCCGCTCACTGCATTGTATGAAACAACAGAAAATATTTTGTTCAAATGGGTCCCCGTTCATGAAAAAGTCATGGTAGACGCCGACAAAACACAGCTAAACCGATTATTCACCAATCTGCTGCAAAACGCGCTGGAAGCCTGTCACAAAGACAAACGTATCATCAGCATTTCCGAAGAATTGACCAATGATTCCATTATTGTAAAAGTCAGCGACAATGGAGAAGGTATTCCGTTAAGCACACAATCAAAAATCTTCATTCCCAATTTTACTACAAAATCTTCCGGCACCGGATTGGGATTGGCAATGAGTAAGACGATCGTTGAACAAGCAAAAGGGAAGATCTGGTTTACTACTGAAGTTGGCGAAGGAACTACTTTCTTTGTAGAGTTGCCGATCATAAAAGAAGTTAGCTGATCCCTTTTTTCTTTTTTCTATCCGCAAGAAAACCTTCAAATTGTTGCAAGGAAAAACTGCTAAGATTTCTTTCTTTTGTCAAGCCCGCTTTTTGCGCAACCAGGGTTCCGTATTTTACATCATCGTATCCTTGCAAAGCGTGCGCGTCCGGATCAATGGAGATCAATACATTTTTCTCCAACGCATAATCTATCCACCGCCAGTCTATATCCAGTCTCCGTGGATGCGCATTGAGCTCGATAACGACATGGTTGGCAGCACAGGCATCAATAATTTTCTTATGATCGACCGGAAAACCCGGGCGGCTTAGTAATAACCTTCCTGTCATATGCCCGAGAATAGTGGTGTAAGGGTTTTCGATCGCTTTTAGCAATCGCATCATGGCTTTATCCTCCGTCATTTTCAGATTGGAATGGACCGAAGCGATGACCAGGTCGAAAGTGGAAAGAATATTATCCGTGTAATCCAAAGCGCCATCATTTAAAATATCACTTTCAATACTTTTAAAAATCTTAAAAGGAGCCAGTTTCTTGTTTAACTCATCGATATAATGATGTTGTTCTTTAATACGCTCTTCACTTAATCCGTTTGCGTAAAATGCGCTTTTGCTGTGGTCGCTTAATACCAGGTATTCGATCTTTTTTTCGATACAATGCTTCGCCATTTCTTCCACCGTATTGGAGCCATCGCTCCAATTGCTGTGACTATGGATGATAGCCCGGATATCTTTTTCATTAATGACTGATGGGATCGCTTCTTTTTTCGCTTTTTCCAATACTGATTTTTTTTCGCGCAAAAAGGAGGGAATGAAATTGATGTTAACGGAAGAAAAAATATCTTCCTCTGATTCAAAATTCCCGGCGTCGTTCCATTCTGCAGTTTCTTTCCATGCATGCAAAAACTCATCGCTGCCACTATTTGTAAAAAGATCGCTGTAAAATGATTTTTCATTACTGAAATGAAAAAGCAATTTAAGTCCGGCGCTATGCTTGGCAGTTAAGTTTCTTTCATTTTCATCGTCAATGGCAAAGCCGTTCCCGGCAAAAAAATCTTTTAATTTTTCTGCTTTTGCGGTAGTTACCCACTCCAGTTTATTGATAATTTCGGATTGTCGCCTGAATTCACCCGCCAATTGAAATTTGGCAGTGGGGAGATTTTCTTTCAGTTTTTGATCAATTTCCTTCGCAGTATGCTCCGCTTCTGCATACAAATAACTTCCCTGATTCTTGAAAAAGAATTCAATTGACTCCTGAATATTCTTCTGTGTTTTTTCTCCAAACCCTTTATATAATAATAATCGGTTTTCATTACAGGCATATAATAATTCGCCGATGGTTTCAATACCCATGTCCTTCCAGACAATGGCAATTTTTTTCGGACCCAGATTTTTTATCGCCAGCATTTCAATTAATCCGGGCGGCGTTTTTTGAATATATTCTTTTAATAAAGGAAGCTCGCCGGTTTCTATAATTTGGATTATTTTTTTCCCGATAGCATCGCCAATCCCTTTCACAGCAAAGATCTTGTCATGTTGCAGGGTTGTCAGTTGCTCCGGCAATTTTTCAATATTGAATGCGGCAATGGAATAAGATTTTGTTTTAAATGAATTTTCTCCATGAATATCCATGAGCTTGGAAAGAAGAGAAAATTGGTCGGCGATAAAGTAATTATCAATGGTCATATGCAGGTGTGTAGATCAAATTACATGCAATATATAAAAATGAAAAGTCCCGAAGTTATTCGGGACTTTGATATTTTCTGCCTAAAAGAAAAAAGAACTATTTCTTTTTCTTTGCAGCTTTTTTCTTTGGAGCTGCTTTCTTTTTTGGAGCTGCTTTTTTCTTAGCGGCTTTTTTTGCTGTTGCCATTTTTTTAGAATTTAATTGGTTAGTAAATTAATTTACGATAGTAAAAATAAAAACTTCTTTTGAACAACCAAAAAAAATTTTTTAATTGTTACAAATTCTTTTTAAGCGTTTACTTTCACTTCATTCACATTTACAAAAGTTCTGTCGCTTTTTCCCTTCTTAAATTCTACGATTCCGTCAGTAAGTGCAAACAATGTAAAGTCTTTTCCTACACCAACATTTTTTCCCGGATGATAAACAGTGCCGCGTTGACGAATAATAATATTACCTGCAATAGCCGGTTGACCGCCAAAAATTTTAACACCAAGTCTTTTACTCTGCGAGTCGCGACCATTCTTTACACTGCCCTCTCCTTTTTTATGTGCCATATATTATTAAGTTTTTGAGTTTGTAGTTTTGTTTTTAACCAATCACTTATTACTTGCAAATTTAAGCAATAGCAGTTACTTTGATTTTTGTGTAATGAGAACGATGCCCGTGTTTTTTGCGATACCCTTTTCTTCTTTTCATTTTAAACGCGATTACTTTATCGCCTTTAACATGATTGACGATTTCGGCCTTAACGGTTGCTTTGATTTTATCACCAACTGATAACTTATCATTATCACTCAACAATAACACTTCTGCAAATTCGACTTTGTCTCCGGCATTACCTTCAATGTGAGGCACAAACAGTGTTTGATCTTTCTGAACTTTAAACTGCTGACCGGATATTTTTACTACTGCAAACATATAATTCAATATTAGGGCTGCAAAGGTAAGGGGATTAAGCGAAAATGAGAAAGATAAAGCCAAAAAATCTTATCCAGAGCCAGGTTGGCAATATTAACAGGCTCCGCCCATTTATCCATTCAGCTGAGTTTAAACGCATTTATCAAAATTGCAACAGGCATTGAGGCTTTTTTCGCGTAGGTTTGTTGCGGATTTACTGGTAATAATTCCATATGAAAATCAAATCTTTCTTAGCAAAGCCTTTTGCTTCATATATATATAAGAATGTAGGAAAAGAGATAGCCACGGCTATTAACGACCAGGATAGTATTTTTAAGAATTTACTCAAGGTTGGAAGCAAAACCACATTTGGGCAGGATCACAAGCTTCAGGAAATAAAAAACTATGAAGAATACAGATCCGCTATTCCCTTAAGAGATTATGAGCAATTCAAAATTTATGTTGACCAGATAAAAGAGGGCAAGCATAATGTGTTGTGGAAAGGCCGCCCGATCTATTTTGCAAAGACTTCCGGCACCACAAGCGGCACAAAATATATACCCATAACAAAGGATTCCATTTCAAATCATATTTCCACTGCGCGCAATGCATTATTATGTTATATGGCCGAAACGGGTAATTCTCAATTTGCAGATGGAAAAATGATCTTTTTATCAGGATCACCCGAACTGGAAAGAATAAAAGATATTCCTACCGGAAGGTTAAGCGGCATCGTTAATCATCATGTGCCAAGATATTTACGGACAAATCAATTGCCCTCTTATGAAACGAATTGTATCGAAGATTGGGAGACGAAGCTGGATAAGATCGTTGAAGAAACGATGAACCAAAGAATGACCTTGATAAGCGGCATCCCCCCCTGGATGCAAATGTATTTTGACCGATTGATTGAAGTGAGCGGGAAAAAAATAAAAGACCTGTTTCCAGATTTCTCGGTAATGGTTCATGGTGGCGTAAATTTTGAACCCTATAAAAAAAGATTGTTTGAAGTCATCGGGAAAAAAATTGATACTATTGAAACTTATCCTGCATCCGAAGGTTTTTTTGCATTCCAGGATTCTCAAAAAGAGGAAGGATTATTATTAAATACAAACAGCGGAATATTTTTTGAATTCATTCCAGCCAACGAAACCTTCTCTAAAAATCCTCAGCGCTTATCTTTGAAAGATGTTAAAGTTGGAGAGAACTATGCAATCGTTGTCAGTAGTAACGCCGGTTTGTGGGCTTATAATATTGGTGATACCATCAAATTTGTTTCTACAAACCCCTATCGCATTGTAGTGACGGGAAGAACGAAACATTTTATTTCGGCTTTTGGAGAACATGTGATCGGTGAAGAAGTGGAATACAGCTTAATAAAAGCTGCCGAAGAAGAAGGCGTTCATATCACAGAATTCACTGTCGCGCCCATGATTCAACAGGAAAAAGGAAAATCCTATCATGAGTGGTTTATAGAATTTGAAAATTCGCCGGGAAATATGCGCGAGTTTGCCAAAAAGATCGATGAAAATCTCCGCAGAAAAAATATTTATTACGATGACCTGATCAGCGGAAATATTCTAAAACCTTTGGAGATAAGAGCAATTAAAAAGAATGGATTTATAGATTATATGAAATCCGTTGGCAAATTGGGCGGGCAAAATAAAGTCCCGCGATTGAGCAACGATCGGAAATTAGCTGAAGAACTTGAAAAATATACTGAATGATTTTTCGTTTTAAATAAAGCAGAGCCGGTCCGTAACCCTTTTAACAATAACTTCTGCACTAAAAATGATTTCTGCTTTAAGCAAAATCCTTTACTAAATTGAATTTCGTTACTTTTAAATTTTGATTTAGCAACTGACCATGACAAACGTCCAACCAGTTAAACGAATTGCTTTGTTTGGTTCCACCGGTTCAATCGGCAGGCAGGCATTGGAAGTGATAGCAGCAAATGCGGATAAATTTACGGTTGCTGTTCTTACTGCACAAAACAGCGAAGACCTGCTCATAAAACAAGCCCTTCAATTCAATCCTGACATCGTGGTTATTGGAGATGAAAAAAAATACAATAAAGTAAAGGATGCCTTATCCTCTACACTCATAAAAGTATTTGCCGGAGAAAAAGCATTGGAAGAAACGGCAGCATTGGATGTCTATGACATTATGCTTGCTGGCATCGTTGGATTTGCCGGATTAAAACCAACCATCAAGGCAGTTGAAAATGGTAAGGCGATCGCGTTGGCAAATAAAGAAACACTGGTAGTCGCCGGCGATATTGTAATGAACAAAGCAGTTGAAAAAATTGCCCCGATCATCCCTGTTGATTCTGAACATTCCGCAATATTTCAATGTCTTGTTGGTGAAACAAGAAACAGGATTGAAAAAATAATCCTTACGGCATCCGGAGGACCCTTCCTTGGTAAAAAACCAAACTTCCTGGTTAATGTAAAAAGAGACCATGCATTGCAGCATCCAAACTGGAAAATGGGTGCAAAGATCACCGTTGATTCCGCAACCTTAATGAATAAAGGTCTGGAAATGATCGAAGCAAAATGGTTGTTCAATCTTGATCCCGAGCAGGTCAAAGTGGTCATTCACCCGCAAAGCATCATTCACAGCATGATCCAGTTTGAAGATGGAAGCATTAAAGCGCAAATGGGACTGCCGGATATGAAACTGCCGATCCAGTATGCATTGGGTTTCCCAAAAAGAATTGCCAATAAATTTCCACGTTACGACTTCAAAAAACCCTCAACACTCACTTTCGAAGAGCCTGACGTAAAAACATTCCGCAATCTATTGTTAGCCACCGACGCCTTATATAAAGGCGGAAATTTGCCATGTATTTTAAATGCAGCGAACGAAATTGCTGTTTATGCGTTTTTACATAATCGCATTGGCTTTTTAGATATGACCGATCTCATCGAAAAAACCATGCAATACGTCACTTTTATCAAGCAACCCTCGCTGGAAGAATATTTTGACAGCGATGCCGAGGCGCGTAATTTTGCCGCTTCCTTAATAAAATTATAAATTTTACGTTTGGTAGTTAGGTTTAAACCCTAATGAAGAACTTTTGCAACTTGAAACTATAATATGACATTACTAGCAATTGATTGGGCCCTGGTAGGAAGCAAAGCTGCACAACTGATCCTATCCTTATCCATTATCGTTATTTTACACGAGTTTGGACATTTCATTCCGGCTAAATTATTCAAATGCCGCGTGGAAAAATTCTTCCTCTTCTTCGATCCCTGGTTCGCGTTAATAAAAAAGAAGGTTGGCGACACCGTTTATGGTATCGGCTGGCTTCCCCTTGGCGGATATGTGAAAATATCGGGGATGATCGATGAGAGCATGGACAAAGAACAATTGAGCAAACCTGCCGAACCCTGGGAATTCAGGAGCAAACCAGCATGGCAGCGATTAATAATAATGATCGGCGGAGTTACCGTGAATGTTTTTTTATCATTCATTATTTATGGAATGGTTTTGTTTGTTTGGGGAGAAAAAAAGATTCCCATGTCCAGCATCACCAATGGAATTTCGGTAACTGACAGCATTATGTATGAACTGGGATTTAAAGATGGCGATAAGATTTTAGCGGTTAATGGCGAGCCCGTCACTTATTTTGATGATGCTACAAAAAAATTGATCCTTGGTGAGAACGTGACCGTTGAAAGAGAAGGGAAACAAGAAACAATAAATCTGCCCGTGAACCTTATCGGGAAATTGGTTGAAAAGAAAAGAAGCGGAAACCCATTATTCATTCCGCGCATTCCGGTGATTGCCGATTTGATCCCGGATACATCTAATGCAGCGAAAGCCGGATTAAAAAGATATGACCAGGTTTTGAGCATCAACTCAGAAAAAATTACATTTTTTGATGAATACAAAAACGTCATTAATAAATATAAGAACGAGCCGGTGCATATGGTTGTAAAAAGGAATGGACAATTGGATACACTTAAAGTACAGGTTGACGCAGCTGGCGCGATTGGATTTTACCGTTTTTACGATTCGGAAAGTTTGGATAGCCTTGGATTGATAAAAATTGAAAAAAAACAATACGGATTCTTTGAGTCATTTCCGGCAGGTGTAAAATTAGCCGGGCAAACTTTAAGCACCTATATAGATAATTTCAAAAAGATTCTGTCCCCAAAAACAGAAGCATACAAAGGATTGGGTGGATTTAAAGGAATGAGTTCACTTTTTCCAAGAGCCTGGGACTGGCAATCATTCTGGACGATCACCGCCTTTTTTTCCATTGCACTTGCATTCATGAATTTACTTCCCATTCCCGCTTTAGACGGAGGACATGTATTATTCACTTTGATTGAAATAATAACCAAACGCAAACCAAGCCAGAAGTTTTTGGAATATGCGCAGGTGGTTGGAATGATATTATTACTGGGATTGTTGATATACGCCAACGGCAATGATTGGTTTGGCTGGGGAAGAGGAAAGTGATCATTATTAATAATGAAACTACCGGTGATGATCAGGTCAAGTATATAATGTGGTGATTAAAATTTCTCTTGTACAAGTGTGCAACGAAAGAAAAGACCGTTGGAGTCAGTGCTGCGGTTACTAAATGCAGACCCAATAATAAAGCAAGAAAAAAAATATAATTAATTTTGCCTTCAAGGCATTGGTAATTTTCCGGGGGTGCCTGGTTTTGACAGCGTAGATCTTTGAAAGTATAAGCATGTCGTGCGTTGGATAATTAGCACGTTAATCTGAATATTCAAAACTCAAATGGCAATACTCAGTATGCCATGGCTGCCTAATCAGTGATTAAGTAGTCATTAGGGCCGCGTTGAGCAGGTTGTTCTGTTACCAAGCTCCGCCGCCGACTAAAAAACAAATACAGAATGCTGCAACCGAAGGCTGTGACGGTTGCTTAAGACCATGCAGCTAAGGAGTTGATTGGTTTGCTGATTTCCTGTTTTCTCCCGACAAATAATAATCAAATAAACATGTAGAAAGCTTTTGAAGAATATGTTTGGACAGGAGTTCGACTCTCCTCACCTCCACTGAAAATCACGCAGATTTCTGCAAAATGATGGAAATCAACATTTTTCAAATTATGGAAAATGCTGATTCTCGCAGGCTAAAGCAGACTTTTTGGTGTAATTTTAGAGACCAAAGAATTTTGAACCCCTCTTTCTTCTTCTATGCGCGGTTTTGCGCATCTCTGCATTCTTTAGAAATCCTGCGTCAAGTAATTTGCATTTAAAGCCTTATTAACCTTCTAATGCTATCAACGGATGATAAAGTTCACGTACAGATTCATTGATCGTTGAGTCAGCCAAGCAAGGCAATAGCGATTGGTGAGCCGGTACAAATGCTTAATTGAAAAACTGATGTTGAAAATAATTACAAATTTTCAATAGCGTGATGTCTGACGATAACTAAAGATGATTAGAATTACTGATGTATAAATGCGGCTTGTCAAACCATGCTTTTACAAATGCATTTGTTGTGTGCAGTTATTATTTTGATTGGTTTGATTTTGCCTTCATTTGCTTTTTCAAGTTTATTTCATCCCAGAATCCCCATTGTTCAACGATTTTGCCATTTTCAAGGCGATAGATTGATGCCTCGTAAATGTCTACTTTATTTCCTGTTGAATCGATGCCGTCCCAAGTGCCAAGCTGGGTACCTGTGGAATGAAATCTGGTAACAACTTTATCACCTTGGGCGATAATATCGACAGGCTGCTCTCTCCAATCTGGAAAGGCTTTCCTGGTCTCAAGCACAGATTCCTTTGCGCCATCTATTCCTTTGTATTCAAATCCGCCTATAAAGTGACTTATAAAATTTGGAGCTATAATGGTGTCAAGTTCTTCTATATTTCCATTTGACCAAACTTCATGGTATTTTTTTACTGTTTCAATATTCTTGTTAATGTCAACTTTTTGTGAGTTTGAATTACAGCTCCACAAAGCAATAGTCAGAATTGAAAAACAGAAAGCGATTTGAGCAGTCTTTTGTAGTGATGTTGTCATTTTGGTTTGTGTTAAATATTGCACACAACAACCGAGGCTTGCCGCAGTGCTGGGATTTTATATTCGTCCGCAGATTGTTGAAGCCCGGTCAATGATTTTATGTTGAAGTTAAAACAAATGTTCAATAGAATAATGTCCGCCGGAGCCGAAGCCCATTTCAATGCACACATCCACACCTGTTGCAATAAATGATTGCCACAACAGCCCCTGATAAGTCCCTGTATTTTCCAACACAAAAATGGTTTGCCCATTAAGACGAATACTCATTTGTACAAGCCATTTTTCAATTTGCTTTATTCCACTACCGGAATTTTCAAATTGTTTCCATTAGGGATTGGTAAGTTCATCATCATTGCGGACTACAAAAGCGTCATTAAGTGTGTGTGTTGATACATCAACTCCTACAAACTTTTTTGGTTCATGAATTTTACTTTTAGCAATTCAAAAAATGTTAATCATATTGCTTCGGTTCTAGTCCTTTATATTGGGCCTTTAATCCCTAATTTCTATATGAACACAATGGCAATTAAGGTGGCATCAGATTATATCGGCAGATGGGCAATTAACCCTACATAATGCCTAATGAGTTGTTGCCACCATTGATTAGTTTATTCACAAAAAATTGTGAATTGTAAAAAAAGAAGCAAAAAAAGAAAGGGTAAAAATAGTAATGTTGAACTTGTCTTTAACAAACCTAAAGGACATAGCGCCATTGCAATGTTGTGTGCAGTACTTCTTTGTCAAGTTACAGAATGAGTCAGTTTATAAACCTCTTTTTGAGTCCAACCATTCTGCAGCATTCCATAAGACTGAACTTGATCCTACGGGATCAGTTTGATATTTTGGATTGTCAACTTGAACAAGTGTTAATAGCCTTTTGCCAAATAAATAATGCAGTCGCGAATTACGAGCAAAGATGTCAAGCAAACTGTGAGCAAGGTCTTTGTCAACAATTTGAAAGTGTCGAAATGCAATAACAAGTCCTGCGTCTTTTATTTCAAGTTCAGAAAGGCAATCATTTAAAGCGTTGAAATTATCTCCATAATAGTCTGGAAAGTCAAGTTGCTTTTTGAGGTCTTTATGAATTTGATTTGTGACTGCCCAGTTTGTGCAATCAATGTCAATGATATTGTATTTTTCTTTTTTAAACCAGTCAATGTCGTTGTCTAAAATACTTTGTCGCCAATATAAACTTGTCCAGCCATTTTGTAAAATCTGCCAGTCAAGTCTTTGCCATTCGTCAGGATTATTTTCAAAAACTGCCATATGGTTTGAGGTTTGTCAACGCATAGTAAACAACGTTCAGGGCTCTATGCTGTTGGGATATTTACCAATGTTCTGCCCAGTACTACTGCTAAATTTATAATTAAATGTTCATTGTTTTTACTAAATTTCAAAGGTGTTTGTCCAGCTATAACTAAAGACTGGTTTTGTTTTTAGATGAAGATTGTTGGTCAAGCCCCAATAGCATAAAACCCCATTTTGTGCGTAGCATTTATTCGCCAAGTCTTGTTACTATTGAATAAAATCCCTTTTTGTCTGGCAAATAAAACTGCAAAGACTCTTCACCTAAATACCCTTTTTGTCTTCTTGCAATAAGCCCTTTTATTATAAATATTTTTTTTGACTTTGAATAAACCATAAACCTTCCGTTTAAAATAAACCCTGCACAAAGGAAATAAAATTCTTCGTTAAGTTTTTCGGTCAAAATATTTTCTGGCTGCTGTCTGAATATACTGTCACGTTGACGTTGATCATAGGAAAAGTAAATGTCAGTTATTTTAATTCTTCCAGCTGTTTTAGCTAACGTGTCTTGCAATGCTTGATATCCATAATTTGCCAATATATTTTTATTTTCTGGATTATCAATGAAGCTTTTTATGTCGTCCTGTCTAAAGTAGAGAATTGCGTTAGGAACTTCATAAATAATGATTTTTTCCTTTGTCGTATCAATGAATGTAGGTTTAAGTTTCTGCTTACGAATTCTAAAGTCAACCTGAGAGTATAATTGAAGAGTCAACACTAGAAACAATAATGATATTGAAAATCGTAAGGTCATAATATTGCGCACAACGACCGAGGCTTGCTGCAGTGCTGGCGTTTTATTTCCGTCAGCCAAAAGAAAAGCCACGTCAATGGTTTTATGCTGAAGCTAATACAAATGCCTAATAGAATAATGTCCGCTGGAACCAAAGCTGCTTAAAAATTTGCCGATGATTGTTATCTTAACTGCCAGCATTGCGGCAAACCTAGTGTTGACTGCTGCTCCGTAAAATAGTATGCTCAGTTTTTCTGATGATTCATTCGTAATATTTCGTCAACTTTTTTTAATGCTTCTTTATATGTAATCCCATTGTCTTGGTCAATTTTTAGCGGATGATTTTCTTCTATAACCTGAATATTTGGAATTAGTCCAACTTCTTGTTCGATTGCAATTGTCTTAGTATTTAGTGTGTCACCATAAGTTGGGACAATTGTTTGTAACCAACCAAAATACGGTTCTTGGTAAACTCTTTTTGGGTCTTCCCAAAAGTCCATTCTAATTCCGAAATTGTCTTCGCTTATAGAAGTCCAAACGTTGAAAATTAAATTCTCTGTGTGGTCAATGATTGGGATTGTCAACCTTCCACGATGAAAAAAATGTGTTTTGTCAACGACACAAAGGCTTGGTTGTAATTCGATTCTTTCATTTCTTTCTTCAGGTGGAACAGAAAAATAATAGTCTGGAAAATCTCCGCCAAAACAAAGAGGAACACTGTCATATTCTTGTCCACAACAAGAACATTTGTAAACTATTTTATTGTCCTTCTTTTTTAAAAATGGAAAGAGTTTCATTTTGTTACTTTAGATTAGCAGGTTCAATTTTAGTACACCAATACTGTCGCAAATTGTCACTTTCATACTTGTCTTTAATGAGTGTCCTTGGAGTGAATTTTGTTGTCACAGTAATAAAAAAAGTTGAGTCTTTGTATAATCTAAAATTATAGCTGTCTTCAAAACATCTGATGTAAACTCCAATTATTTTGTCTTTTAGTTTCATAGAGTCTGGACAAATAATAACCTTAAATCGTACGTTGTCAAAACAGATACATTCTGCGTATCTGCTGCACTCCGTATTAAAACTGTCTACGGCAACCCCGGTAAATGAAAATACAGTGTCCAGACGAATCAACCTTTTGGCAATGCTTGTCTTATCCCTGAGCTCAATTATGTCATGACGCAACTCCGTTGGCTTGCAAAAACTATTTGCTGTTAGAATTAAAGAATATATGAGTAGTAATCGCATAGAAAACCATTATAGCAGCCAACACGCTAATTTATGATATTGCACGTCCTTACCCAATGGCATAGTAAATAAATTTAGGTGAAGTGTCTTAATTGTTTTGTCGATTTTAAAAACTTTCTTTGCTAATTGCCGCCAACGTTTTCGCATTGGCGTTTGTGGCGGAATTTGAAAAACGTCAGCCGACAACCGATGCTGAATAAAATTACAAAAGATGGAGATAAGAACCAGAGCTAAATTAATAACGTCGAGCTGGAACAAAAGATGATAGATAGCTGAAGCTGAAGTTTATTAATCTGTCCGCCGACATAACGCCAATGCAATGTTGCCTGCTGCCATACTCTCTGGTGTTATTAAATTGTCAGTTTAAGTTTTTGTTTAAAATAAGTTGTCAAGCGTCGTAGAATATAAAATAACAAGAGCCCGAATACAAAACCTCCCAAAAGCCCAGATATTGTTCCCGAAATAATTGATGTCTTTAGTGTCCACCAATGATTGATTTTATGTATTAACAGAAAAGTTAAGCCACCAATTAAAAATCCAGCAATTGTCGTTGCAAGAAGTATAAATGTTTTGAAACCTTTTGTAAATGATTTTTTATTTAATCCTACAATTATTGAAGTTGATAAAATGCCAACTGAAACAAGACCGAACAAAATGAACAGTATTAATATTGTCAAACCAATACCTAACAAAACAACTGCTAATAAAATCAGGACAAAGAATAATTGCATTGGTGAAAAGTCGTCAGTCCCAGCAAATTGGTCAGTCTTTGTTGCAGTCGTTAATGTGTCTGCCTGAACTGAATGAATAGCTTGTGTTGAAGTGTCAATTGTCTGCCCAAAGATTGTCAAACTTGTTAACAAGAAAAGTGCAAATGTCGTGGTAAAAATTTTTAGTTTCATTGGTATCGTACTGTTGTCAAATGGTTGCAGGCAACGAGCAGGTATTTGCGAATGCTGGGGAATTGTATTCCGTCCGCCCGGCTACCTGAAGCTAAATTTATAAATAAAAGTTGATGATATGCTCATAGCTAAATTAGTAACGTCCTGCCCGATATGACGCCAAATTGAAAAACAAAAGTTGAAACACAGCATACGTCTGCCCAGCTTTTGCAAATACCAATGTTATAGGCTGTGGGCATTGGTCACCTGCTTTCAAATCGTTTTAATGACCTTTGCTGGAATACCGCCAACAATCGTATTAGCGGGAACATCTTTAGAGACTACTGCTCCTGCAGCTACAACTGCATTTTCACCTATCGTCACGCCTTGCAAAATGGTAGCGTTTGCACCTATCCACGCATTTTTCTTGATGTGAATATGTCCCACTATTAACGAATGCCTGCTTTCTGGCGAAACAGGATGCCCCTCCGAAAGCAAACTAACTTTCGGAGCAATCAGTACACCATCCTCAATAGTAATTCCACCCAAGTCCAAAAATGTACAATCGAAATTAATGAATACATTTTTGCCAATTTTGATATGCTTTCCGTAGTTGATGTATAATGGTGTAAATATGGTTGTGCTTTTATCAATTTCAAGACCTGTAATTTGGCTTAATAAATTTCTTACTTCGGTCGGGTCGTCTGTACTATTCATGCGAACAAGTAATTTTTTTGTAGCGAACGAAGTTTCTATCATTTTGTATGCTTCAGGGTCGTTTGGTGGAATAGTTTCTCCGCTTCGCAACCGCTCAAAGATGTCAACTGTTTTTATTTCCGTTTGCATTGTCTTAGTTTTTGTCCGTCGTGGCGTGAGATGTCGCCCTATCATAGCCTATAACGTTCGCGCATTGGCGTTTGTGGCGGAATTTGAAAAACATCAGCCGACAAACAATGCCGAATAAAATTACAAAAGATGAAGATAACAATCGCAGCTAAATTAATAATGTTCAGCCCGAACTAAAGATGATAGACAGCTACAGTTGAAGTTAATTAATCTGTCCGCCGACATAACGCCAATGCAATGTTGTGTGCAGGCTTCAGTCACGCCGCTTTAAAAAATATCTTTTCATGTACCAATGTTTTCCGAACAAAATATATTTTCTGTGCCCTGAATAACCCCATTGTCGTTTAACTCTAAAACCATTTTTATCTGTCAAAAAGAGTTTATTGTGTCCAGCCAAATACTTAGTAGGTTCACGAAGATTATGATTGCCTGTTATTGCCTCATGAATAGAAAATGATTCTTTCATTGTTTGATACTCCGAAGATGTATCAATTGTCAGAGGCTTATAAATTAAAATGACAGAGTTTTTAGAAATTTTGAAATGTCCTGCGGCTGTGTCATAAGCTAAATCGCCACTCATTCGAAAAGTAAAACTGGAGTCTGAATATAATCTCACTGTTGTTCCGAAAAAGCCACCGACAGCAAAATTTGATTTGTAAACACCAAATATGTTTTTCGTCGAATTACATGAAAACAATAAACATAATAAGAAAGAGTATGTAATGGCAGATAGTATTTTTCTCATTGTCGCTTATATTTTTATCTTGATGCAACAATATTAAATTTTGCATAAATGTCATGCCTGAAAATAAAGAAGGGTTGATACTGGCTTGCACACAACGTTGAAGCATTGGCGATGTGGCGGAATTTGAAAAACGTCAGCCGACAACCGATGCTTGGTTAAAGGTATAAAAGTTCATTGTTATTACTAAGGCTAAATTCATAACGTCCAGCCTGAACTAAAGATGATAAATATTTTGAAGTTGAGGTTTATTAATCTGTCCGCCGACATAACGCCAATGCAATGTTGCAAGCAGTTTTAGTCTGACCAAAAACCTTCAATTTTAGCTTTAACAGTGTCGACTTGCATAACAAAAGTCATCGACATACCACCACCACACAAACCACCAGATGTACATTTAGAATAATTATGTCTCTGCATAAACGCAGAGTCAAACAATTGCTTACCATTTTTGTCAAACAAAGGCATTACACATTGATTTTGCAAAAAGACTTTGTATGTGCTGTCAACTTTTTTAAAGCTGTCAAGTTTGAGGAAAGAACAGGAATGATTTGCGTCATAGCAATGCAGCCTGGCAAGTGAACAAATCTCATCTTGTGTCAAAAGCTTATACTTTAAGTTTGTTGGCAAATGTCCAACAAGAATGCTGTCAAACTTAAAAATAATTGTGTCGCCAAATGGATTGTTGCGAGTTAAAAAGCCAAAGTCAGGCAATCTTTCGTGATAAAGCGCACTGTCAATTAAAATTTTTAAAATATCTGTCGTATCATTTTTTACAATTTTGGAATTTGTATTGTCAACATTGCAACCTGTGTCAAACAATAAGGTTAATGTCAAAGTAATAATTGAGATTATACGAAGTGTCATTGAAAATTGCTTGCAACGTTTTCGCATTGGCGATGTGGCGGAATTTGAAAAACGTCAGCCGACAACCAATGCCGAATAAAATTACAAAAGTTGAAGATAAAAACTGCAGCTAAATTGATAACGTCCAGCCCGAACTGAATGTGATAGATAGCTGAAGTCGAAGTTTATTAATCTGTCCGCCGACATAATGCCAATGCAATGTTGGTTGCTGTTTTGTCCAAGGAGTTTATTGCAATTCTATTCTAACACTGTCAAACTTTAATAAATTTGGTGGAACATTAAATTTTATTTCTCTGTCAGTAAATGAAAGATGTGGGTCGAAGTTGAAACCTTTCATGTCGTCTTGAAATGGCATAAAGTGTCCGCCTGTTTGACTTTGAAATAAATGTCCAAACACAATGTCATAGTCATTATTGGATGTACCGACTGGTCTGCCAATCCATTTTTCTTTTAAGTCAACATTGAAAAATTTAAACATACCCAAACTGTCAAACTCTTTCAAACTTATAATATAGTCGTCCGCCTTTGCGGTTGTGTCCCAATATTTGTTAGTGTGATAAACTTTAATGTCCTTGTTAACTCTTCCGTTTGTATAAACTGTTGCATTTATTGGTTTACCAATTTGTCTTGCTGAACCAATTACGAACTTTAAAAGAATGGGACAAGTTTTGTATGTCAAAATACAGATAGCTGCACCAAACAAAAGCAGTCCAACAAATATTTTTAAAAATTTAGAGAGTGTCATTTTAAAATAGCAACCAACGTTGACGCATTCGCGTTTCCGGCGGAATTTGAAAATCGTCAGCCGACATCCGATGCTTAATTAAAATTACAAAAAGTTCATTGCTATTTCTATCGCTCAATACAAAAAGTCCAAACCGAACTAAAGATGATAGATAGCTGAAGCCGAAGTTTATTAATCTGTCCGCCGACATAACGCCAATGCAATGTTGCAAGCAGTTTTTGTCAAGCATCGCCATTTACCATTAAGTCATAATATTTCTTCGTTGTTAAGTTAATTTTGAAGTTGAAATAACAATTACCTCCATCTTGCACAAGCAAAATTTCTTTTTTCCAATTCTTGTCCCAAGTGTCACAAAAACAATTCACCCATACTTCCTTTTCGCCTTTATTATTTGTCACAACAACTAATTGTTTTCTGTAATTCTTTTTTGTCAAGTCTATGCTTAATTGCTTGTAAGGTTGCTGCAATGAATTATTGTAGTCTGTCACGCACTTAATTAATAAACTGTCAATATTATTAATATCAGTCTGTGTCAATGTTGATTGCTTATATGTATTGCCAAACGGATAATTTACCTGTTTGTCAAACTGAATTATTGTCGTAGCTGAAGTATCAAACTTTAGATTGTTATTTTGTTGAGATTGAGTTTTGTCAATTGATTTAGGTTTTGTTACTTGTCCACAACCAACAATTGAGGATAAGAAAAAAGTAACAATTGTCAAACTGTAAATTACGGAGCGAACTGTCATTTTAAAATTTCTTGCAACGTTTTCGCATTTGTGTTGTCGTCGGAATTTGAAATTCGTCAGCCGATTACAAATGCTTAATAAATTTAAAAAAAGATCATTGATATTAATAATGTCTAATTCTCAATTGTCTGCTGAAACTAACGTTAATAGATAGCTGAAGCTGATGTCGGCATTTTCGTCCGCCGACGTAACACAAATGCACAAGTTGGCTGCTGGCTTTTATATTTTGTCAACATAAAACTGTCCATTCATATGCCATTGTCATTTCAACTGGAACAGGAATAAAAACCCAGCCAAGTATAATAATTATTAAACGCCAATAAAACTTTCCAAACTTATTTTTGTCTTTATTTATAATTTTCTGAATCAATTGTCCAGTTGCAATTGCTGTCAACGTTGTCGCAAAAAGTAGTAATAAAATGTCCCATTGACCGCCAGTCCATGTACAAGGTGCAACATTATGCTCTGCCATCAAGTAACTTCCAGGGATATATAATGGTGTCTCGAAAGCCCAATTTATACCCCCGAAATGAGTTTTAAAAACTGGTTCTTCTGGATGATATGTAATCCCTCCCGCAAGTTCAAACAACCAATATCCAATTCCTAAGTCATAAAATATATGTCCGAGGAAAAAGAAAGGAATAAAAAAAGTATTCCTAATTAAGTTGGATATTTTGATTTTGGAACCTCTCATTTAAGCTTGCAGCCAACGTTTCGCATTGGCGTTTGTGGCGGAATTTGAAAAACGTCAGCCGACAACCGATGCTTGGTTAAATGTACAAAAGTTCATTGTTATTCCTATCGCTCAATTCATAATGTCCAGCCCGGACTAAAGATGATAGATAGCTGAAGCCGAGGTTTATTAATCTGTCCGCCGACATAACCCCAACGCAATGTTGGTGGCAGGCTTTTCAGATTCCCTTATTAAATAGCATTCCTATTTTATCTTGGAAATTATAGTCAAATGTCCCAAGATAACTTACGCCGGTTATAGCACTTAATAATTCTTTATAGTTAGAATTATATTCACTGGAAATTATGCCAATAACTTTATTGTTTTGTATAAATAATATTTCTTTATGAGAACCATAACTGGACCTTCTTACAAAGCTCAATTGAATAATGGCCGCCGGAACCGAAGATTATTAATGATTTGCCGCTGATTGCTATTGTGCCCGCCAGCATTGCGGTAAACCTAATGCTGGCTGGAGGCATAAAGGTGTATTTAATTCTTTTGTTCAATTCTCCAATAGTTGTTTTTACAAATTCTCCAAAATCTTTTGCGTCTTTTTCAAGTTTATCTGTGCTATAGTCAATGTAGAACTTTCTTATTGTAGTGTCTTGCCGAAGTTCAAAATAAATTCCACAACCATCCGTGCAGTCTGGGCACCCAAAAGTCAGCTCTGTTTTGACTGTCGTAAAAAATGCTTTTGGTATGTGTTGAACAAGTTTGTCGATTGCCTCGAATTCGCTGGTATCACTTATTTGTGTTTTACAAAGAACCTTGCCAAAATTTTTAAAATAGCTATCAGTAGTGTCAACGTATAATGTTTTAGAACTACCTATTATGTTGTAACGATACATAGTTGCACAGTGCCCTATACATTCCCCACAAAATATTCCAAAAATTATAGAAGAAGGATTGTCCCGCTTTACATTTAAACGTTTTGATTGTGTCCTATTTGTTGATTGCCCGAAGGTTGTAAAAGTAATTATTAAGATTCCCGCTATGAGTTTTAGGTATGTCATATTTATTTGCAGCCAACGTTGACGGCTTGCTGCTGTGCTGGGATCTTATAATTGTCAGCCAGAACTGAAGCCGATTGAAAATATTTATTTGAAGTTAACAACAATACTTAAAAGAATTCCGTCTGCCGGAACAAAAGCGAGATAATGATTTGCCGCCGAAGTCATTTTCGCCGCGCAAGCATAGCTGCAAACCGAATGTTGTGTGCCGCAATCGTCAATATAGATTATTTCCGATTTCAACGAGAATTTTGTATCCAGCTTTAGTGATAGTCTTTGTGCCATTTTTTGTTGGCATGATATATGTTTTGCCAAGAGAATAATCGGTAGCTAAAATGATTTGAATATTACTATAATACTTGTCACAATTTTTATCTGTGAATTCAACTTTGTCAATTCCTTGTTGTGATGTTATTCTTTTAAGGACATTAAAACTTGAAAATGTGTCAACCAATTGCGAAAAAGATTTTCTCGCGTCATCTTTAGTGTCGAATTCAAACCAAAGTTCAATGTCCGTAATATCGCTCCATTTTTTTTCAGAATAAATCTTTTGGGTTATTGCTAATTGTCCAGATTTAAAATGTCCGTTAAAATATGGATGCTTGTTAAAAATATACGAGTTAGTCACTTTATAATATTCTGGTTCTTTGATTGAAACTTTAGGATATACTGTCCACTTCATGTTGCTGTCAAATTTTTTAAAAACAACTGGAACGTATTTCACCAGAAATTCATTTATCGAAGTATCAGGATGCAAAGAAAGCATACCAAGATAAAGCTGGTCTGCATATTTGTCCAATGTCTGCGCTGGAGAATTATGAAATGTCATTAGAAAAAAACCTATGAATAAATAGCGAGTCATATTATGGCACACAACTTTGACGCATTTGTGTTTCGGCGTAATTTGAAATTCGTCATCCGATTACAAATACTTAATAAATTTACAAAAGATAATTGATATTAATAATTCCAAATTCTTAATAGTCTACTGAACCTAACGTTAATAGGTAGCTGAAGTTGAAGTCAGTATTAGCATCCGCCCAAATAACGTCAATGCAATGTTTGCTGCTGCTCTATGTCACGAGTTCAGTGCGTTTACTCATTAATGTGCCCACTACTGTTTCAACCATTCCTTTGTCTTCAATATCCGTCAAAATAAGCCTTTCGTCAGGCTGGTTTGCTTCTGCGAAAACTGTACCTTTTAAATAAATCTCTAAAATTGTTTGTGGTGTCCGTCCACTTCTATCTTCAATTACTTGTGCCTTCGTTACATTATTCCAATCAACAAAACCTAATTTTTTTGTCCAAATCCCTTTTTTTGCAAGTTTCAACTTTGCAGTCTTGTCGAGCAATCCTTTAATACCTATGTAAGCTAAAAACAGTCCACCAATTACAGTTACAATTGGAACAAGAATTGTCTTTGCACCTATAGCTGCAACCCAAATTCCAATGCCGACCATTAATAACCCAAGAAGAGCCGAAGTCGCCTTTTCTTTTTTAGAATAAAAATATTCGGCTTCATATTCTATCGGCTCATTTACGGTCACTGTGTTTGTTTGGGAAATACCTTTGATGTTGTGATAAGTTCCGTCAGGCATTTTTAACCAGTTTCGCTTGTTAAACGCATAAAGTAAAAGTGCTGGCGTAAGTGAAAAAACATAGCCATAAGTTGTATCAGTTCTTGTCAGGTAATTTGCCTTTGAAGCCGAATAAACGAGTCCACAAATTATAGCCACCGCCGCTATTGGCAAAACATAAACTGTTAGATAAAAGTTTTTCTGTCTTATTGATTTGTCAGCTTCGTCGTTTGTATAAATCATTTTTAAAAAATTTAGGATAGTCCGAAAGAGTAGCAGCCAACGTCAGGGATTGGCAAATTTGCGGTAAATGGATTTCTGTCCGCCCGTCTTGCTAAACTAGATTTTTGTTTATAGTTCAAGTTAAGATATTTAGCTCAATAGAATATTGTCTGCCGGAACAAATGCTGAAACAAAGAACTGAAGTTAAAGAACGTTGTTCGTCAGCAAGTTTTTTGCCAAACCTACTTTTCGCTGTAGTTATATTTCACGATTATTTGTTGTTAAATGAATATCTCCTTTAGCTCATCGACGTAACTGAACTTCTCAAACCCCAAATTTTTTAATTTGCTTTCTATTTCGGCTTTCATGTCCAAATAATTTTTGTGATAGAAGTCTGAAATTTTTCCAATCTTTTTACCGTTCTGCATAAAATATAAATATTCATTGTTTGTCGCCGATGAACGAAGAACTGATATTTTAAAGCCGTCAAGATCTTGATACAAATATTTTTTTGAAAAAGAAAGTCCTCCGAATTTTTTAATTGTCAAGAATGTGTTATGAAGTTCAACTTTAATCATTTTGTTTCTGAATTCTCCAAAGAATAACAAGATTAAAGTAAATGTCAATAATAAAATTAGTGGTATCCCATGCAATGGTGTTGGAGTTTTAGTTTTGTCAAACGAGAAGTAAGTATAAAATGAAAGTCCAAATATTAAAGGGATAATACAAACTAAAGGAAAGACAGATTTTAGAGTAAATTTTGATATCATGAGAGTCTGTCAATAATTACAGCCAACGTTCGAGCATTGGCGATGTGGTGGATTTTGAAATAAGTCAGCTCACAAACGATGCTTGGATAAAGATATAAAAGTTCATTGTTATTCCTACGGTTTCCCTAGAATTACTAAAAACTAGAAAACTCTAATTGTTAGTGGCATCAAATTCAGGGGAGCTTACAGAAAATCTTGTGATATTGTCTTCTCCTATAATAGAGGCGATTTGCGTTGACCTTTTATGACAAACAATCGCAAAGCAAATATTTCGTAAATAAAGTTTATTATTTATTTTATCAGACTGAAAAAGAATATCAGTCTTCAATAAATGATTCTTATGAAAAACAAATTTCAGTGGATGCAAAAATCATTTTAGAAAGACTTGCATTCTTCCTGTGCTGGATTACGGGGACCGGCTAGCTGGGTTTCTATTGATGCAAACTTTTTTTGCTATCCAATTTGGCCAAGGAATCCATTGTAAGTCCCTTGCTATTCTCCTTGCTATCTATTTTAGAAGCCCTGACGGCTTCTTGATGGGAAAGCTTACCCGGAATAATTTTGTCATTCGGACGGTACTTATAATAGGCCGTTGCCAATGCGATGCTCAATAATAAAAACAAAGCAGCCAATGCATAAATTACTTTGTTTGATTTCCGTTTGGGAGCAATTGGGCTGTGGTCAATTGTCCCATGAAAACTATAACCGGTCTTGGGGAGTGTTTCTATGATACGCTTTTCATTGTCATTGAGTAATTTCCGTAAAACTGAAATAGCCTGGTTTAACCCCTCGTCACCGCCGGGATAATCATTCCAGATTTCTGTAACAATCTTTTCTCTTGAAACTGTTCTTCCCTCGTTTTCTACCATAAGGCATAAAAGCTTCATCAGCCTTGGCTCTACACGTTCAAGCTTGCCCTTTTGCTTATCGGTAACCTCATTGCGTAATGGGTCAACATAAAATCGGTCATTAATCAGCATATCCAGTAAATATTTATTAAAATTAAGCTTTCTTGATGTTTTCTAAAGCTTTTCTCAAGACACAGTTTTTGCCATTAGGTTACATTCGTAACATGAAAAAAACGCTTTTGATCTTTGCCATGGCGGTGTCGCTTGCACCGGGCTGCTTTTTAACTGTACTTGCTCAAGGAATTACCGGTTCGCCCGGTGAAAAAACAGGTCAGTATATCCGGTTGATGATGTCAAAAAAACACATACCCGGGCTTTCAGTTGCCATTTTGAAAGAGGGGAAAATCCTGAAGATGCAAAGTTATGGACTGGCTAATATAGAAACAGGCACCGCTGTTACTTCACAGACTGTGTACAAACTTGGATCCCTCAGTAAACAATTTATTGCAGCAGCAGTTATGCTACTGGAGCAGTGCGGAAAGTTACACCTTGATTCACCGGTCAGCGCCTACCTTGACAGCTTGCCCCAGACCTGGCAAAGCATCACTGTGCAAAACCTGCTTAGCCACACTTCGGGGCTGATTAGAGATGCCCCTGATTTTGATCCCCTCAAAGTACGAACGCTTAACGAAGATATACAAGCCATCTATCATTTGCCGCTTGATTTTCCTCCGGGAACACAATGGGACTATAGTAATATGAACTATTATGTACTTGCTGCCATTATTGAAAAAGTTGCCGATACAAATTGGGTCGGGTGGATCAGGAAGCATGTTTTTGAGCCGTGCGGCATGAGCCAAACCCGCGCATACAGCATTTCCGATATCATCCCAAACCGTGCAGACGGCTATGAAAAAGCAAGTGCAGGCTGGAAAAATGCAGATATATGGCTCGCCTTGCGACCAAGCGGGGCCTTTGTTTCCAGCATAACGGACCTGGCAAAATGGGATCGAATGCTTTATAGCGGTACGCTTTTAACCGCAAGCAGCAAAAAACAAATGTGGGCGGCGAGTAAACTGAAAGACGGAACAAACGCGCCATATGGACTCGGTTGGTTTATCGATTCCGTTAATACTCATTTGCGTGTACATCATGATGGAGGCGTTCCGGGGTTCAGGTCGGATTTTGAACACTATCCTGATTACGGATTCTCGGTGATTGTGCTGACTAATGTTGGCAGTGCAAATGCGGAACGGATAGCGCAAAATGTTGCAGGATTTTATATGCCTGTACTAAAACCACTGCCTGCGCCAGCCCTGCCTGATACAGAACCGGGAATTACAACTAAAGTAAAAAACTTCATTTATACGCTGCAACACCAATCTGCAATCGATACCAGCACCTTAGCAGGGAATATTGCTAAGGATTATACCAAAGCGCACACAAGCGCGTTGGCCGGTGCTATTGACGGCAAGATCAACTCAATAACACTGATCGCACGGAGGGAAAGAAATGGGCGACGAACCTATCGTTACCGATTAGACTATGGGTACGACTATATTGACCTGGTAATACAATTTGATCCCGCGGACAAAATTGTTGGCTACGGCATTGATGATTGACCAAGCTATGCGACGCAAGGCGCAGTTAGGATGGAAGTCAATGTAAAACAGATTGGCTACCCCCTTCCACAACTTTGCCGTCCACCGGAATACTGTCTGCCTGACGGGTAAGTTCTTTGTCCACCGTAACGGTAGCGGTAGTAAAAGAGTTTTGTACAAATGGAATGCAGACCGCAAATATCGAAAAAAATAAGGATGGCTAAATTTAAAAAGTATCAATGGCCAAAACAAAACTATCAAAAAGCGAATTTAGAAGCACCTTCGATAAAATAAATAAATTAGACGCCACGGGCACAAGCGAAAATGAAATAAAGCGTGAAGAGAGCGCTCGGAATTCTTTCGACCGTCTTGAATAATCTAATAAGATTGTCATTATGAAAAAAGCAATCTATTTGTTGACTTTGAATATTTTATTTACCCTATTGATTCTGAATGGGGAGTTAAGAATACAAATCCTTCATGCCCGCGCTTAAATGATTCCCTGCACGTGACAAATTATTTACAAGAACATTTAATGAAATTGCATACTCTTATAAAATTATTATGTTCATTTGGAATTCTGTAGAAGTAAAAAATGGCCATTCACTTTTCAAAGTCGCCTTTTCGCAAAATTTGCAGGATAGCGGATTAGCCGGCTTTTCATCGGCATAAAGAAATGGCCATTGGTCTTTTCATCGAATTTGAATCTGAAATTTTTCATAAGATACAGTTCAGAGGTAATCACCGTTCGGATTTGTGGCTAAGGTATCTGGACAATTGGCATTGGGATTCTATTAAAATCAAAATTGGCCTTTCATTAATTTCGGTAATCCATGAAATTTACCAGTGCTGCCGTGTTTTTAAGATTTAATTTTTTTAAAATATTATGGCGGTGAACTTCGACAGTTCGTTCAGAAATTTTCAGTGCCTCCGCGATTTCTTTTGAAGAGCTTCCGTTTTTAACAAGAAAAGCAATCTCAATTTCTCTTTCTGACAAGGATTCTATATCCTTTTGAGGATCTTTTCCTGTTTCAAATTGTTCTTTCAAAACATTTTTTATTTCCGGACAAACATATTTTTCTCCCTCCTGAATTGCAATTATGGCTTTAATCATTTCTTCGACGGATGAATTTTTAGTTACATAACCAGCTGCACCTTTCTGAAACATCTTCTTCACATAAAATAATCCGTTATGCATCGATACTCCTAAAACTTTTGTGTCGGGAGAATATTTTCTTATAAAATCAGTGGCTTCAAAGCCGCTTATACCGGGCAGATTGATATCCATAATTACAACCTGGGGATGAAGTTTGCGGCACAATTCAACAGCGGTCTCCCCGTTGCTGCATTCACCAACTACCTGAAATCTCTCATCATTATTCAGTAAAAAACTATAAGTCTCTCTGATTAATTTGTGGTCATCTGCAATAAGGATTTTAACTTTTTTCATTGTAGGATTCAATTTTTTATTTTGAAAGATTAAATGTAACCTGCATCGTACATCCCTTTCCGGGCGAAGAAATGAATTCAACATTGCCGTTATATGTTTCCGCCCTGCTAATAATATTTTTAAGTCCTATCCCTTTTCTCTTTACTGCCATATCAAAGCCCTTCCCGTTATCTTTTATCAGTAAAATCAAATCATCTTTTGTAGAAATTAACTTTATCAACACGGCTGTAGCTTCTGCATGTTTCAAGATATTATTAAACTGCTCCTGAATAATTCTGTAGATAATTACTTTCAAACCTGCATTGGTTTTTTCTTCGCAATAAGCTGAATAGTTGAATTTGATTTTCATCTTCTTTACAAGTACAATATCATTGACGAGGTCAGTTACCGTTTTTATAAGACCGATTGTTTCTGCCTTTGCCGGACCGACCAATTCCTTTGAAAGTTTCCTAATCTCTTCAATGGCTTCGTTAACGCATGCTCTGCCTTTCATAATGAATGGTTTATAATCGTCAGTATTAAGACTATGCCCAAGAAATAGATTGGATGCCGACAACAACTGATTTATGTTATCATGTAATTCTTCGCCAATCTTGTTGCGTTCTATTTCTTGCGCGCTTAATGCAGCCTTAGCAATTTCTTTTTGTTTATTCATTTGTTCATTCATCAACTGCTGCTGCAATATTACTTTGTCGGTAATGTCCGAAACCATTGCCAGCGCACCTTTATATTCTCCTTCTTCATTAAAAATTGGATTGGCGGACATATTTGTCCAGATATGTTTCCCGCTTTTTGTGATAAATTTTTTAAATAGGGTTTCTATTATACCTTTTTTTCTTCGCCTAAGGGACTGCTGAGACAATTCCCTCTCATCTTCATCCATAAAATAATTGTTCTCTTTCCCCATCATTTCATCGATTGAATATTCCAGTATATCGCACATCTTCTGATTAACGAATACGGTTTTATTGTTTTCATCAATCATCCATATTCCTTCCTGTGCAGTTTCAACGATCTGCCGGTATTGTTCGCGAGTTGCTGCAAGTGCCAGTTCGGTTTTCTTCCTCTCAGTAATATCCTGCATATAAACCGATAAACCTCCGGGAGAAGGATACATCGTTGTCATAAGCCAGATCCCCAGTGGTCTGCAATAATCTTCTTTTGTCAGTGTTTCCTGTTCTTTCATTGCAGTGAAAAATGATTGATAAAATAAATCATCTTTCTTTTCAGGAAATTCTTCCCATATGTTTTTCCCGATAAGGTTTTCAGGGGGACGGCCTATAATCTCTGCAGCCTTTTTGTTTAAATAAATATAATTCCAAAGGGGATCAAAAGCCACGAACGCATCAGTTATCCGTTCAAAAACATTCTTAAGTTCGTTCACATTTATATTGTCGTTGAAATCGGTATTAACATTTGCATGGTCAGTTTCTCTATCCACCACCATCCCGAATCTTTGTTCATTACTGTCGGAATTTGAATTCTCATCCCTTGCCTGCGGTGTATTTGCTTGACTATTCATACTACTATCGCTTTATTCTAAAAGAAATTGAATTTTTATTTTGTAATTACCGATTCGTTATTGGTAATTTTACTTATGCAAAGCTGGGGCAGATATTTTTTTCATGCAATGATAAAAAGCTCTTTTTATTGGATAATAAAGACTTCTTTTAATGGATTTATATGAAAAATAAAGTTCTACCTGTTTATGATATTGCTCAGTTTCAACACTCAGGTAATGAATTGGATTTTTATGCAAATGATTTCAAATCGCATTTAAAAGAACACGATCGTTTAGTTCTTTTACCGCATAGGCACAATTTTTATATGGGCTTGCTTTTTTCCGCTGGCAGCGGCACTCACGATATAGAATTCAACCATTATGTTATAGCACCTGGCAGGGTTTTTATGTTGGGCCCAGGTAAAGTACATACCTGGGATTTATCGGATGATATTGACGGCTATATTTTCTTTCATACAAAGGAGTTTTATGACTTGAGTTTTACTTACGAAAAAGTTGAAAATTATCCATTTTTCAGTTCATTGCGTAATTCGCCATTGATCACCTTAAAAAAATCAGCGCGAAAAAAAATTGAGCCAATCTTCAAAGAAATAGTGGAAGAATACCGGGGAAATGAATTGATGAAATTTAAGAAACTATCCTCCCTTCTAAATATTTTGTACATCGAATTGTCCAGAGAATATCTGCCTGAAAAAATGCGGGCCAAACAAAATCTTCCCTATCTGGCAAAAGTGCAGCAGCTCGAAAACCTGATTGATAAAAACTTCGTTGATGTAAAATCTCCTGGAAAATATGCAAAGCTCATGTTCGTAAGTGAAAAACATCTCAACAGGATGGTAAAAGTTAGCCTGAATAAAACCACTTCAGATCTTATAACAGAAAGGATTATTCTTGAAGCAAAAAGATTGCTGGTATTTTCAGAAAAAACCATCGCTGAAATCATCATTGAACTTGGATATACAGACAGCGCTTATTTTTTTCGTTTTTTTAAAAAAAAGACCGCATTAACTCCGACAGCCTTTATGGAGATGTTCAGGAAGATTTGATGCTCATTCTAAGAGAGGTCGAAAGATTTTTAATTTTTGAACTTCTTTTTAATTTTTGCGCAACTTCAAAAAAGTTATCCCTAAAATTTTCTTCTATCGATAGATTTTAGAAAATCATTTTTGAATTTTTCGCCGATCGGTATGCGTTTATCAGCTACAAAAACATGGTTATCTTCAATCTTGGTGATGGCGCTAATTTTTACGATATATGAATTGTGAATTCGGACGAATTCGGTCAAGAGTTGTTCCTCAATATCTTTCATGCGGCGATATACCAATAGTTGTTCTTGTGCAGTGACCAGGCGTACATATTCCTTTTCGCCTTCGAAATAAAAGATGTCTTTCAAAAGTATCTTTCTTATGACTTTGCCCGATTTTACAAAAAAATATTCTGCAGATGGTATTTGGCCAGATTGCTTCGTCTCAGATGCATGAAAATAAGATTCGATTTTTTGAACTGCTCCCAGGAAACGTTTTAATGTGATAGGCTTTACCAAATAGTCGATCGTCTGAAATGTGTAGCTCTCTGCAGCATATTCGGAATAGGCTGTGGTAAAAATAATTTTTGTTTGTGCTGGCAATAAACCAGCGAGATCAATTCCAGACAGTAGTGGCATATTGATATCAAGAAAAATGAAATCTACTTTATGCGTTTTCAAAAATTCCAATGCCTCCAGTCCATTATAGCATTTGGCAAGTACTCTCCATTCTGTTGATTGACTGATCAGCATCTCAAGTAAATTGACGGCATTGGGTTCGTCATCAATAATGATGCAATTCAAATTCATGGCAGGGGGATTTTTAAGTAGGCGGTAAAAGATTTTTCTCCTCTTTCAACATACATGTCAAAATCTGAACTGTATAGCATACAAAGTCGTTTGCGCAGGTTTTCTATCCCAAAACCATTGTGCACTTTGGATTCTCCCAAATCAAAAATAGTATTGATTGTCTTGAAATACAGATATCCGTTTTGCTGGTAAAGGGAAACATCAATTCTATTGTATGTGCTTGATTTGTCGATGCCATGTTTAAAAATATTTTCTATAAATGTCATGAGTAGCATAGGCGGAATTTGCAGGTCTGCATCAACGTCCCTTTTAAAATTGATCTCTATTTCGTAGCGCAGGCGGATTTTTTCCAATGAAATATAATTTTCAAGAAATTGCACTTCTGTTGTTATGGGGACGAGGTCCTTGGGGCTTTCGTCAACGAAGTAGTGCATGATGCCCGACAGTTTTTCGACCAATACCGCCGTGCGTGGTGATTCCTTATAGGCTTCGTAATAGATATTATTCAAAGTGTTGAAAAGAAAGTGCGGCTGCACCTGCGATTTTAATAAATTCAGTTCGGCTGTGCTTTTTTGTACAAGCATTTCATCCGCATGTTGCTTCAGCGTAAAATAGGCAATCGCCACACGAAAAATCAGACTAAGCACGAAAACAAGAATAGCTGCGGGAATATAACTAATAAGCACGCCGAAGTTTACTGGTCTGGGGGCATCATGCAAAAAATGATTGTAAGCGACAATGGTGATATAGCCACGCAAGATCCCCGCGCCAGAAATAAAAACGATGACGAGAATGATATAAGTAAGCCATTTTCCGCGCACATAAAATTCGGTATACAAAAACAAGATATTGCCGTAGATTATAAGGGCATAAACAACTGAATTCACCAAAGTATATATCAGCGCCTTTGTCATTCCATCCATCGGAAGCATGGAAAAAAAGATCAGCAATACAGCAGATGCCCAAACGGACAACTGAAGATAGATCACCTTGGGGGTGCCTTTAATTAATTCCATTATTAAAACTACTGCGCTTTTTTCTTACAGCCGATTGATTTAAACGGATTGCCCATTTTATTCAACGAATGTATGGTTGAAGAAACACCGCTGCATGTTAAAAATAATTCCAAAATAATTGAATTGATTTTTAAGGGCATGAAATAAAGGAAAGCTTTGCTCCAACAAAACTTAAAAATATGAATATTATCAAACACCTGTTTACGCTGCTGATTGCAGCAGCTGCCAGTACTATCGCATTTTCGCAAACGGCAAAACCACGTGTGAGCCCACCTGCATCTGTTAGTGGAGTGGTGAATGGCGCAACCATCACTATTCATTATAGCAGCCCCTCAGTTAAAGACAGAAAGATCTGGGGCGGATTGGTAAAATATGATAGCGTATGGCGCGCAGGAGCTAACGAAGCGACAACATTCGAAACCGACAGGGACATTAGCGTTGCCGGTAAGCCACTACCGAAAGGAAAGTATGGTTTTTTTCTTATCCCTTCATCTGGGGGAGAATGGATTGCCATTTTCAATAAAGTATGGAATCAATGGGGAGCATTTAAGTATGACCAATCAAAAGATCAGTTACGCATAGAGGTCAAAGCAAAAATGAGGGCAAGCGTCCAGGAACAACTTTTATATAAGATTTCTTCAGCAGGATTTTCGATGGATTGGGAAATGATTTCAGTTCTTGTACCCGTGAATTAGAAAAAAGTTATTGTCACAACAATCAGATCAATTCGATGAAGACATTCGCCAGAAAATGCTTTCTGTTGTCCTTATTTGCGCCAGTCTTTCTTATAACAGTATCAGCACAAAACAATTCGTCCATCACCCTTCGATTAGCAGATAAACAAACTGGCCTGCCCATTGCTTTTGCCAACGCCGTCTTAACAGCCAAAAAAACAAATCGTGTTTTCAAAGGCTCGCAGTCAGACACCAACGGAATTGTAATCATCAGGAATATACCGGCGGGTGTATTCAAAATGGAGATCAGTTATACAGGCTATCAATCCATTTACAGGGACAGTTTATTTATTGATACAAATTATACAAAATTAGACCTGGGAAATTTATCAATGAATCGAAGCATGATCAGGCTGTTGAAAGAAGTAACTGTGACTGCGGCAAAAACAAATCCAGAGACCGGAATAAGTAAAAAGAAATTCTCCGTTGAACAAAGTCTGGTGAGCAAAGGCGGCACAGCCACCGATCTTTTGCAAAATATACCAACAGTGACCATTGACGGCAGCGGTGCTGTTAACCTGCGCGGTTCTTCCGGGGTGCAGGTTCTTATTGACGGAAAACCATCGCTGATCGGTAGTGGTGATGTCATCCAGATCCTCTCTTCTATCCCTGTAAATTCGATTGAGAGTATTGAAATAATTACCAATCCTTCTGTAAAATATGATGCACAAGGATCCGCGGGCATTATTAATATCATACTCAAGAAAAATAAAAAATTGGGCTTTACTGGTTCATTCAATTCGACTGCGGGAACCCGGAATAATTATAACGCAGGCACTGCGTTAAGTTTTGAAAACAGCAAAATAAATGTATTTGCGAATTACGATTACAAGTACAGTGATGTCTACAGCACGGGGTACCAAAACATAGAATATGCAAAACCTTCAGATTCCATTGTCTATTCCAATGAAATCTTTCCTTCAACAACCGTGAACAGTTCTCATAACTTAAAAGGAGGCATGGAATATTATCTCAACCCTAAGAACCTCTTGAGCTTTTCTGGAGGTCTTAATATTACCAAAAATCACCGCAGGGAAGATCTGGATATTCAACAGTTGGATGCCGCGCAATCACTGCTTCAAAGAATCAAGAGTATGAATTTCTTTAACGGAGATGGATATACGTATAATTTAAACCTGGATTATGTCAGGACATTCCATAAGCCAAAAGAGGAACTTGACTTCAGTATTGGCTATGCTCACGGATTTAATAAATCGGATCTTGATTTTAGATCTGATATCAATAACCTGAATGGCTACCCCGATTTTTTTGATACCACGATTATTCGTCCTTTTATCAATAATCACAATGCTTATTATAATATTCAAGCCGACTATTCATTGCCCCTGGGCAAAGGCATTTTCGCTGCTGGCTATCGCAGTCATTTGCGTATTGACGACAGGGGTCAATTGGTTTACAACTTTGATAAATCTTCCGGAATATATACCCAATTTTATCCTTTCACTGCCTACTTCCATAGCAATAGTCAAATACACGCGCTTTATATGAACTATCAAAATCAGATAAGCAATTTTGAATATCAGCTTGGGCTTCGCATGGAAGCAGCTAATTTAAAAGGATATGTCGCTGGGTTTGAAAGTAGCGGCACACCGCTAATCACCCCAGTGAGTGTGGTAATTAACAGACTTTATCCCGCAATTACCCTCATACAGAAATACGATGCGGGTCAGCAGCTTCAATTCAATTATACGAGAAGGGTTGCCAGACCCACACCGCGCAATTACAGCCCGATCCCGGATATTTCTGATCCGGTGAATTATGATCTCGGCAACCCTAATATTTTACCAGAGGACATTCATAGTTTCGAGTTGGGCTATTCCAAAGTCGGAAACAAAATGAATTTGACGACAAGCATCTATTATCGTATCACAAAAGATTTCATAGATCATATAGAAACCGCACCAGTTAACGGTGTAATAACCACCATTTCAGAAAATCTTCCTCATGAATATGTTGGTGGACTGGAAATCATCAGCAGGGTCAGTGTCCTTAAATCATGGAATTCCATTATCAACGCAAATTTGTTTCAAACAGAAACCGAGGGAGCACCAGAATATGGAGTAATAAACACCAACGGGTTTAGCTGGAACGTTAATGTGACCAACAATTTTTTCTTGTTCCAAAATATGTCCCTACAGGTGCGTTGCGATTACCACGCGCCGGGAGTGACCGGGCAAGATAGGGACCGCGGAAGTTTTGAGGTTGACGCCGGCGCAAAAATAAAGCTGCTTAATAATAAGGCTTCATTGACCCTTAATGGCAGAGATATTTTTAATACCCTGAAATGGGCTTTCGTTCGCGACGGTAACGGTGTTTTTTTAAACTTTGAAAGGACAAGGATCGCAGCGAGGGTTTCCCTCAGTTTTTCTTATGATTTCGGGAAAGATATTTTTCAGGCAAAGAAAATTGAACATAGCACTGAAAGACAGGAAAACTAATTTTTCAAGTCGATGCGATCTTGATTTTACCTCTACCTTTAATTATTCAAATCTTATTTTTCGAAATAAGGTATCGGGTTCATCAGGAGTTCGATTGGATTCCCCCCACTCCCACTTGATGCATAGCGCCTGATTTCTTCAATCATCCATTTTCTCCGCGTTTCTGGCATTCAGGTAGCCGTCAGCGTTAGCTGAGAGAAACCATTGCAGCATGCGATATGCGTACTTCTCCTTTAATCTTTGAATAGTAGATTTACCTTTTCGCTAATCGCTTAAAACAATTGATAAAATAAATTATTGGATTTAAATATTTTGGCACGTTTTTCGCGACATTATTCTCGTAATAATTTTTATCCGTTCACCCAATTCAAATTTTATGAAAACTAAAAAACTTCTCTTCACGCTGAATGAAAATGGCAGAATCGCTTTAATGGCTGTAGGTTTATTAAGCGCTATCTTTTTACTAAACTTCATCATCTTTTTTGCTTAGTTGATTCTCGTTAATGTCAATTTGATGCTGCTGAATCGCAGGATCCATTCATTGCTGACTCTAATGCCTTGTTGCAGCATTCATCAGAATATGCATTGATCTTAGGCTATCAGCATGATAAAGAATACAGAAAATAGCTTTCGCGTATTTTCAATAGTTATTATTGTTTCATTTCCGGTAGTTCACGATTTTTAAGAGATCTTCTGTTCAGGAATTCTTATTTCAGGATAACCGACAACTGTTCCCGGCGATCAATGTCTACGATGACCCAGGTCACCAGGAACAATCATTTGATGATAAGAACTTTATTGCCATTTTCTCTTCGTATTGTCAGCAGTCCGCCCTCTTTCATTGCTTTCCATGAATATCCTTCGCCGATTTTATTTTCAGAAAGGGATCTATAATCCAATAATATCCCCGAAGGTTTATTTTTTAATTTTATCTTTTCTACACCGCGCAGATCAAAGGTGCGATAAAACAATTTTACTTTATTGCTATCTGTTTTTTCAAAATTGAGGTAAATGAATTTTTTAAAATTGCCTGCATAATCTGCTTGCTGAATAACTGAAGTGGAAGAAATAATATGGTCTTCATTTGGCGCCAGCTCGGGAGCTTCATCCATCGCTCTTAAGAAATGCCGAACATAATCGCCATAACCATCCGTGAGCCAGGGTTCATCTGTAGGAAATCGGTTTGTACCATTAAAGTCCACCATGTAAGTTGCCCAGTTCAATTCCCGAACCGCATTTTCGTACAGGGAACTATCCCCGCTCATACTTACAAACAACAATTCGTCAGCGGCTTGCCTTGATGAATGACTGTTTGCTGGTGTTGGATAGACGCTTTGCTCATTGGTAACAACAACCCCATATTTTTTCCAACTATCATTTGCAAAATTTTGATGCACCCAGGAAATGATTTTTTGTACATCTTTTTTCCAGTCAGGAAAATATTCACGATGCTCCATAATAAAACGCGCCCAGGTCATTGCATTGATCTGCGTTTCACTCCACTCATCAACGTCTTCAAAAAAAGGTCCCCATTTATTTTCTTTCATAGGAAAGGATTTCATCCAGGACAACAATTTATTAAAACTCGCTGTGTAAACTTTCACATCTCCTTTTCCCAATGCTGCTAGATCGAGCAGCAATTGCATGGTCGGCGCCCAGTTGCTGGTGTAACCAGCAGTGTCTTTCCATATGCCGGTGTGAAAATGTTTCAGCAACCCGATCGTGTCCGTGTAGGGATTAACTTTAAAAGGCAGTGGCGAATAATTAATATTGCCCTCTTTAATATGCGCACAAAGTGTATTGGCAATTTTAACTGCTGCATCTAAATAAAGATAGTTCTCCCCGATTTTATATAAATGCACCAATTCGAGCCCAAACGATCCGGCTTTATCTGGCTGCAAAATATTTTCTCCAGCACGCATATCGCCATTATAAAAACCTGAATAGATAAAACTATTATAGGGAAAGGGGAGATCCGGCCATTTTGCATCTGCTGCGGACAAAGAATGCGTGAGATAATAATCTGCAATAAAATTCATATTCGCTTTCACCCTTTCATTACCCGTATATGCATAATATAAACGCCAAGAGGAAAGCGCCATTGCAAACTGATCGCCACCAATTCCGCGCGGGTCATTAAAGTCCGGATTCCACACCTGATGATTCATATAATACGGAAGGCCATTCATATCGTGGCGCATCGTATCCCAGAAATTCCAAACGATATCGATGATATGATTATAGGCCGTGCCCGGATCTTTATCATACCAGGGAATGATTTTGCCTTTATCATCAGTTTGAATGGGATGATAGATCAATATCTCTTTTTGTTGTGCAATGATTGAGAAAGAAAAAAAGAAGCAAACAGCTATTAATAAAGTTCTGGCCAACATAGTTTCAAAATTTTAGAAGCGCTTGAATTAAATATTTTTTAAACGGCTTATTTTCATTCATACACGACACTTTTGCCAAATGGCATAAGGGAAAGCTCCATCAATTTAAGATGTTGTCTTGCAAATGGAATACCGATGATGGTGATAAATAAAATAGCAGCAAAAATCAAATGAATGAAAGCGGTATATAAACCGCCGCTCAGCAACCAGATAATATTGCAAAAAGTGGATAAGCAACCCACGCCCCGATTGGAGGACACTATTTTTTTTCCAAATGGCGATAGTTCAAGTCCTGCAATTTTAAAACACTGCATTCCCCATGGCAATCCAACGATGGAAATACAAAGGATAAAACTGCCAAATATATAACCAAGCGCTGCCAGAAAACCGCCGAATACCAGCCAGATAATGTTGCCGAGGAAATTCATAACGTGAAATGATTATTCAGTAATTAATGAACATTTTTGATTTCCGGGGAACCAACAGTTAGGTATAATCGCATTCCGTCCAGCCGACTGTGTATTCCTTACTAAAATCATCATTGCAAGGCCTGTTGGGCCTGCTTAAACATAGAAATGAACATTTTATATTTATCATCCGTTTTTTCAATCTTTATTTTATGCATCACCAAAACATCTTCCATCATTTCATTGGCTTTCTTACAATCCGCTTCATCAAAAAAGTAAGCCTTCCATTCATCCGGTAAATTTTCAAATGTTCTCAGTACAAAACCGTTCCCATATATTTTTAGCAAGGTAGGTGTACTTCTTACATCAACATAGTCAATTTTATTTTTCAGTGCCCAGGTAAAATAGATTTGCCAAAAATGACAATGATTGACCAGGCGGCTTTTTATTTCTTTTTCGGATTCTTTGTGAGTAGCTGCTAATCTCCATTGATTATTTTGTAAACAGTAAGGGTCTTTACCCGGAGAAGAAAACATTGAAGGCTGACCTTCAAAACCTACGATAAAACCATCCTCCGCAATGATCTTTAATGAATTCGGCCAAATGAATTTTATTCCATAGGCTTTTGTTTTATTCTTATAGTTCGTCAATTCAATCCTAGAATTGCTCGCTTTCCATCTTCCATATTCAAATGTTCCAAAATCACTTGTATAAGTTCCATTTGAGTAAAACGATATAAAACTCACCGGATTCAATTGCAAAGAATCGAAATCAGGCGCCTTCATCTCATCACCATACATCCATATCCTGCATAATACATCCTTATCAAGAAAAACACAGCCCAGGAATTGACCAGTAAAGAATATAAAGAAAATATAAAAAAGAATTCTTTTCATTCAGGTTAAATAAAATGAATCAGCAAAAAAATCATAAAACAAGGGTTGCAATGGAATGAGGCAACGCACTTACATCTGCAGCTTTGCCTGCTATCCAAAGTTTATAATCAATTTTTTTGTTTGATTGATTCATGACAACTACAACCAATTTTCCATCTTCATTTAAAAAAGCGGTTGTCAATAATTGGCTTCTGCTCGATGCACTAATGACTCTTTTTGCGCCTGGTTTTATAAACTTTGAAAAATGCCCGATATAATAATAAGCATTGGTATAAATCAGCTTCCCTGTTCTCGAATCTGCATGTACCGGAGCAAAACAAAAGTTCTGCACATGATTTGGTCCCCCGGTCTGGTCGAGTAATACATTCCAATCTGTCCAGGCAACGGTACCATTATTAAAATCGTTGATCATACTGCGCCCGTAACGTTCGCCAAGATCCCAGTTCTTAATACTATCCATATTAAACGGACCATTACAGCCTTCAGAAAAAACCAGATTTTTTCGGGGAAAGGATTCCTTAACGCGTCTTACATTTTCAAACATCTGCGTTCCGCCGCTCCAGTCTTCATACCAATGAAAAGCCACGCCCCACACATATTTCGCCGCATCCGGGTCGCTCAAGATCGTTGTTGCCCGCTGATAGATCAAATCGCGGTTATGATCCCAGACCATTATTTTTTTATCTCCCAGCCCTTCCTTTTCAAATGTAGGCCCGAGATTATTTTTCAGGAAATCCCTCTCCTCTTCAGCACTGAAAATACAGGATTCCCATTTTTGCGTTGCCATCGGCTCATTCTGAATAGTAGTACCCCAAATAGGTATGCCTTCATCTTTATAAGCATTAATGAATTTCACATAATAATTTGCCCAAGCCTGATAATATTGAGGTTTTAATTTTCCCCCATGAAGGATATCATTATTGGTTTTCATCCAGGCAGGAGGGCTCCATGGACTACAATATAAAATGAGCTTGTTGCCCGCAGCAGCAATAACCTGTTTAATAAAAGGAATACGGTACTTTCTGTCGTGCTCAATTGAAAATGATTGCAGCGTGCTGTCATTATCTTTAACATATGTATAAGTGTCGCTGGAAAAATCACAACTGTGAATATTGGTTCTTCCCAAGTTATAGCCGATACCTTTTTCCGGATCATAATATGCGGTTAAGAATTCCTGCTGCCTGTCCTTTGGCAATTTTGCAAAAGTCTCTGCGGATGCATCCGTTAATGCACCGCCGATCCCCAATACCTTCTGAAACGATTTTGTCGGATCAACAAAAACACAAACCTGCGTTTCTACTGGCTGCGTAAGGTCCTTAAAAGAGAGTGTATCGGTAATGGATAACCGAAGATCGGTGCTGTCTGCAGTTGTATAAACAGTAACTTTTTTCCCTTCCGTGGTAAAATCCGGCGATGCCTCATTTTTTCTCTCGGCGAGCTTGCAGGCGAAAGCTGTTATAAAGAAAACGGCAAGTGTTAATTTTCTCATTTGGCAATTTTAGTAGATTAAATTTATACATTAAACGAGAATATTTCCCCCCGAAAAGAAAATCTTTTTAAAATAACCTTTCGGATTTGGATGGTCAAAAAAAGACAGCCTTCTTATTCTTTAGCCCATTGAATTTTGAAGTGATGCAAATCCTCTCTAAAGAAATAAGAAATCTCAAACCCGTAATTATCACAGATCTGTTTGACAATAGCAAGCCCAAGCCCAATTCCTTCTGAGGTTTCGCCTTTTTTGAAACGCTCAAAAATATTATTGGTATCGAAGCTGAAAACAGCTCCTGTATTACTTATTATGAGTGCTTCGTTGTTTAGCAAGATATTCATGGCGCCATCATCATCATTATGACGAATGGAATTGCTCAATAAATTATTAAGCAAAATATCCGCGAGATAGTCATTCATATATACAATTTTCCCTCCCAGGTCCGTAGACAGATGAATGCGCTTTGCGATTATCAGATCCTCAAGTTGGTTTAGTTTTTCTTTTATTAAAATATTGAGTTGAATCGCACGAGCATTGGCAAATTGATTATTCTCGATTTTGGTAAGTAATAATAATGACTGATTCAATTTCGCCAACCTGTTCATCGCATCATACATCGACTGCAATTGTTTTGTTTGAAATTCATTCAGGTTTGGCTCCTGGATAAGCAGATCCAGTTTGGAATTTAATATAGCAAGCGGAGTCTGCATTTCATGTGAAGCATTATCAGCAAAATTTTTCAGGGTTTCATAATCTTTTATGATCCTTGCCTGCATGGAGTTGACGGCAGTGTCCAGGTCCTTAAACTCTGCAATATCCGTTTCCTGCGAGGGGGAAATCTGCTTGTTTGAAAAATTAAATTGCTTGATCGATTGTAAGGTATTGTAAAACGGTTCCCACAATCGTCGCAATAGGAACCGATTTGCGATGAATAAGGTCAGCAATAATAAAATGACGATACCAATTGTCACCAATACGATCTTTTCAATGAGATCTTCCACTTCATCTTCGGACTTGGTTACGGATGCTTTGTATAGTTTATCATCAATAGTGACCGGAAAAGAAAGGACGCGGTAAATATTATCTTCATGATGCCGGTCTTCATATAACCTGACATTGGTAAAGTTTCTTTTAAACAATTCTCTTACGGCTTCAAAACTGGTATGTTGATCGCGATAATTTGTTGGGTCAGGCAGTTTATTATTATTCTTTACATAATTCAAAATTTCCGCTTCTTCCACTTTCAATGTATTATCCAACTGGTGAATCAGTACGTAACGCACAATGAAATAATAACAGATGCTCGCGATCAGCATCACCACAATTGTGGCGACAATATTGATACGATTGTATTTTGTAATGAGTTTCATAATGGCAATATTTCCGGCTGATCAACTTTTCAACTAATGAATTTGTAGCCCATTCCATAAACGGATTGAATGTAGTCTCCGCAACCAGCTATAATTAATTTTTTTCGCAGGTTCTTTACATGTGTGTAAATAAAATCAAAGTTGCCCGCGCTTTCTGTTTCATCTCCCCACAAATGTTCTGCTATTGCATTTTTCGAGATCACCCGATTCTTATTATACGCAAAATATAACAAGAGTTGATATTCTTTCCTGGTAAGCTCAACCAATTTATTATTAACAGAAACAGTCTTTGCCAATGTGTCAATAAGCAGCTCATTGAACTGGAGCATGTTATTCCCACCGGAATTTCTTCGTCTAATGATTGCCGTTATACGGGCAACAAGTTCTGACAAATGGAATGGCTTGGGCAGATAATCATCGGCGCCAAGTTGCAAGCCGGTTATTTTATCTTCCAATGAATTTCTTGCTGAAATGATCAGCACGCCATCAAGTTTTTTATTCTTTTTGAGCTGATTCAAAATATCCAGTCCGCTGCCACCGGGTAAATTGATGTCAAGCAATATGCAATCATAATCGAACGATTCAATTTTTTGAATAGCTAGTTTATAGTGGTCGGCTGCTTCACATACAAAACCCTCTTGCCGGAGACAAGTGATAATGCTTTCGCTCAATAATTTTTCATCTTCGACGATTAATACTTTCACGATACAAGTTGATTGTCCATGGTTAATGGTTATAGTAAGAATATGCAAGTTTAAAATTTATTCAACATATTGTTGAATAGAAATTTTGCTGTACAAGTTTGCGATATATCGGGCGCTTACTGGTTTTATTTAAGCCGGGTTACCATTAAATGCGCATTAATGCTAAATTCTGATACAAACTTCAGTATTTCTTCAGAATCGGTTTTCAGCTTTGAGTTAAGTTCTGTATTAACCATTTCAAAATTAAAATACAATGAAATCTTTAAAGACAAGTTTGATCATCAGTCTGCTACTAATAAGTATTGAAGCAATTCAGGCTCAGGGTGCAAGCGGGTTTGCTGTCGCAAAAACTTTTCATATTGTGAGCAGCGGCGGCTGGGACTATATTGCTGCCGGACCGGGCAATAATATGATCTATGTAAGCCACGGCACGCAGGTGAATATTCTAAACCAGGAAACCGGAGATTCTGTTGGCGTCATTCCCGGTACAACAGGGGTCCATGGAATTGCCTTTGCAGCGACGCTGAATAAAGGCTATACGAGCAACGGAAGATTGAATAACGTTACCGTTTTTGATCTAAAGACAAATCAGATTATTACTCAGATTTCCACCGGGCAAAATCCGGATGCCATTATGTATGATGGATTTTCGAAAAAAATCATCACCTGCAATGGAAGAAGTAAAGATCTTTCTGTTATTGATCCGGCAACGGATAAAGTGGTGGCAACAATAGTGGTGGGTGGCAAACCGGAGACCGCCGTCTCCGACAATGAGGGAAAGATATTTGTGAACATTGAAGATAAAAATCAAATTGACGTAGTTGATATCACCAACAATAAAGTTGTAGCAAGCTGGAGCATTGCACCGGGCGAAGGTCCGACCGGATTGGCTATAGATACAAAAACAAAAAGATTATTTGCTGGTTGTGATAAATTGCTGATGGTGATTGACGCAACTAACGGAAAAATTGTTGACAAATTGCCCATTGCGGATGGTTGCGATGGTGTTGGTTTTGATAAAGGTTTGAAATATGTTTTTGCATCCTGCGGTGAGGGAAAGCTCAGCATTATTGAAGAATTAAACGCAGATAAATTCAAGGTGATTGATAATGTTGAAACAAAAAGGAGCGCCAGAACAATTGCAGTTGATGATACAAAACACGAGGTTTATTTGCCTGCAGCAGATACCCAACCGGCCGCAGCGGGAGAAAGACCAAAAATGATTCCGGGAACTTTCCAGGTGTTGGTTGTAAAGAAAAAATAAGTCGGTGAAAAAAATATTCTTCGCTCAATTATTATTTGCGAGCGCTTCGATGCAAGCCCAAATAAAAACACCAAACGCGGTAACCACCGCGTTTACGAAGCAATTTCCACATGCTACCCATATAAAATGGGGCAAAGAAAATTCGCAGGAATACGAAGCAAATTTTAAATTAAATGGGACGACCATGTCGGCCAATTATGACCTGAATGGCCACTGGAAAGAAACAGAAACAGCAATTGCCGTTAAAGATTTGCCTGAAGCTGTGACAAGATCAATCCAAACAAAATATCCAACTTCAATTATTTCCGGTGCCGACAAAATTGAACAACCTAATGGAAAAATAATTTTTGAAGCAGACATTAAACTAAAGGGCAGGAAAAAAGAAATTGAACTTTTTCCAGATGGCAGGTCCGTGAAATGAATTCTATGTTCTACTACTTCAAACCGGGATCAGATCGTTCCCGGTTTTTTTATTTTCATTGCGAAACAAAACCCTGATCATACTTGGTAACACGATCAATAATAATGGCAAGGCACCAATAAAACCGCCAATTACCGCAATGGCTAAAGGCTGATGCAATTGAGCGCCGGTCCCAATACCCAGGGCAATGGGCAATAAGGCAATGATTGCCCCAAGTGCTGTCATTAGTTTCGGGCGAAGGCGTGTTGAGATGGAATAGATGATGGCATTGTCAATATTATTGGAGGTTCTCAAAGATTCGCGGAACTGCAGAAATGTAAAAATGGAATTTTCTCCAATGATACCCACGATCATTATCAACCCGGTGTAAGAACCAACATTTAGCGGCGTTTTGGTCAGATATAATGCCAGGTAACTTCCCCCAATGCCAAACATCGCAATCAGCAAGATCAAAAATGCAATCCGAAAATCCCTAAACAGAAATAATATCACACCAAAAACCAACAGACTTGAAGTGATTAATATCATCAACAATTCTTTGAAAGATTGCTGTTGTTCTGCATAAGCGCCACCATACTCAACAACATATCCCTGCGGCAATATTAATTTGGCAGAAATTTCTTTTTGGATATCTTTTATAGCGCCTCCGAGATCCCGGTTGTCAAGTCTTGCCGTGATCACGCCCATTGTTTGTAAGTCTTCGCGTTGAATTTCTGCGTCTCCCGGGTTTACATGAATGTCAACCAATTCATTTATCGGTTGCAGTTTGCCACCAGGAAGAAAAACCGGGACTTTATTGATATCTGCAACACTTAAGGCACGATTGCCGGGATAGACCATTCTAACATTAGAAAGTTGTTGTTTATCATAAACAACACCGGCCACATTTCCTTCCAGTGCACACTGCAACTGGAATTGAAGGTTTGCCGGACTCACCCCGAATTGTGCAAGTTTTGTGTAATTGGGTTCAATATCAACAGAAGGTCCGGCGATCACGATCCCGTCAAAAACATCCGCAGTTCCCTCCACTTTTGAAATAATATCTGCAGCCTGCCTGGATAATCTTTGTAAGGTCTGCTGGTCACTACCAAAAATTTTTACTTCTATCGGCTGAACGGAGGTCATCAAATCTCCAAGCATATCAGTGATCACTTGCCCGAAATCTATGCGCAGTGAAGGTTGTGTTGCGTTTATTTTTTTCCGTATGTCATCACTTACCTCGTCGGTCGTACGTGACCGTGATTTTCTTAATTGAATAAGATAATCCCCGCGGTTTGGTTCAGTAATAAAAAAACCCATTTCCGTTCCTGTCCTTCGAGAATATGCTTCTACTTCCGGAACGGTCATTAATATCTTCTCCACTTCGCGAAGTTGCCTGTCAGTTTCTTCCAAAGAAGTTCCAGGTAAAGAATTGTAATCAAGCACGATACTGCCTTCATCCATCTCAGGCAAAAAACCCGTTTCCAATTTTGGAAGAATGAAATAAATCGCGAACCCGAATGCAAGAAGAATGATAATGCTGATATACGGTTTTGTGATGAAGAATTTTACCCAGCGTTGATTTTTTACCGCATGTGGCCTTCTCTTGGATGACTCGGGATCGCCGGGCTTAGGCCGTTTTGAGAACAATAAATATATAACGGGCAAACATATCCAGGTAACCAGAAACGAACAAACCAGGGTAATGATCATCGTATTGGTCATCACATTAAAATAAGCGCCCGCTACGCCACTCATTAAGGCAAAAGGAATAAAGATCACAATTGTACTTAACGATGACCCGATCATCGCTGGTAATAAATAATGAATAGCTTGCTGAACCAAGGACCTTGATGATTCATTCGGGTTTTCTTCATGTGTACGATGGATCTGTTCAACCACGACAATGGCATCGTCAATGATCAATCCAATCGCCGCTGCCATTGCGCCAAGCGTCATGATATTAAATGTCTGTCCGAATGCATAGATGCAGATGATCGTCATCAATAAGGTTATGGGAATAGTAATGAGGATCACAGCGCTTGCTTTGAATGAACGCAGAAAAATGATCGCAACAAATATTGCCAGTGCGAGCCCGATCCATAGGCTATCTGTAACACTTTTAATGGAATCTTTTACAAAATCTGCCTGCACATAATAAGGCTCGATGGTCACGTCTTTGGGAAGAATTCTTTTCAGGTCCTGCAATTTTGCTTGCATCTTATCTGAAATATCAATCAGATTTGCGTTGGGCTGTTTGATCACAGCAAGCAAAATCCCTTCACGGCCGTTTGCATTGATCCTGATATATTCTTTCGCTTCCTGAATTTGCACATCGGCAATATCTTTTAGCAACACAATCCTTTTCCCGTTATTGTTGATCACAATATTTTCCAATTGATCTTTTGATGAAACGGATGCATCAGTAACGGTGAGATATAATAAATTATAATCGCTGATATAGCCATTCGATTTTATAAAATTTGTTTGGCTAAGTGCAGTATTGATATTGTCAGGCGTAATGCCAAGCGTGCTCATTTTTCGCGTGTCGAGTACAAGCCAGTATTCTTTTGTTTTGCCACCGATCACGCGTACCTCAGAAACACCTTCGACCTGTGAAAGAAATGGTTTGATTGTATATTGTGCGAGCAGCTTCATTTCTATCGGTGACCGGGTCTTGCTTTCCAATGAATATCCGATGATCGGAAGAATTGAAGGATTCATTCGTTCAACCGTGATCTGAATATCCGGTGGAAGATCATTTCTTACCTCATTGATCTTTGATTCGATACGCTGAAGGCTGATGTCAACATTGGCCTTCCAATCCATAAACGCAGATATCTCGCAACTGCCGCGGCTGGTCGTGCTGCGGATCATTTTCAGGTCAGGGACTTGCTTGACCGCATTTTCCAATTCACGGGTAACCGTGATCATCATCTTTTTTACCGGCTGCTGACCCGCGTCCGCAATGATCTTGATTTTCGGAAAAGTGATCTCGGGGAAAAGGGATGTCTGCATTTTGCTGTATACAAACATTCCCCCGAGGATAATAATTACAATAACAAGGGTTACCGGGTTTTTATAGGAAGTAAAAAAATTACGATTAAGCATGAACATTATTTTTGGATAGACACTTTTGCAGTATCAGATAATCCGTAATTGCCGCTAACCAGTATCTGGTCTGCTGGCGATAAAACCGGTGATAATATTTCTACAGCAGTATTTGTCTCAATTCCTTTTTGCACCGGCACTTTCACCGCAGTAGTGCTGTCAATCAATTTCATGATCCAGAACTGGCTTTGCGTCTCATCGGTGAGCACCGCCGATTTAGGAACAGAGACCGTGTTCTGTTTTGCCGTTTTTATCAGGCTCACTTTTGCGATGAGGTTTTCCGGAATTTGTTTATCAGTATTCACTTTGATAACATAATTCTGTGTTTGTGAAACGGCATCAACGGTTGGCAAAGCAGCATCTATATAGCCATTTAAAACAGTTCCGTCAGGGAGTTTCAATTGCACATTTTTATTATTGGGCAAATACGGTTTCAACTCATAAGGGAGATCAAGTAAGAACACGAAGCTTTTTGTATCCGTGATAATGGCGAGTTGTTCATTGTCCTGAACATAATCTCCGACCTGATAGGTGAGTTGGGTGATGTAGCCGCTTCCCGGGGCCTTGATATGAATCACCCCTTCAAAATGTAAAGAGGTATCCAGTGAGGTTACGGTATTACCAAGGCTTTGGGCCTCTTTTGTCTTAATAATAAATAAATCCTGCCCTTTGCTCACATATTTTCCCAATTGGGCATTTACCATCTGCAGGTATCCATTGGCGTTAGCCTTGACATAGGTTTTTAATAAAAAAGAAGAAACTGCATTTACTTCAACTGTTTCATTCATTGATCCGGACTGAATGTGAGCAACGGTTACCGGGGTTCCTTCACTTGTTGAATCAGCATCTTTTGCAGGCGTTTCTTTTTCAGCGGGTTTGGATTGGCAGGATGCCGAGACAAAAGCCACCAGCAACGCCGCAAATACATAATTTATAAAAATTTTAATTTTCATTTTTTGTTCCAGTAGTTCAGTTGATTAATGATTTGCCATTTGCTGACCGTATTTTGCGTAATGGTATTTCTTGCTGTAAGATAATTGCCAATCGCGATAATATAATCGGCAATTCTTGCGTCTCCAGTCTCTAACAATTTTTTATTCGCGTCAATTAATCCTTGTGTAAACCGCAACTGCTCTGTACTCTGCTCAATGAGTGATTGCGTCGATTGCAATTGTTGCAGCAGTTGAGCGATCTGTTGATTGTATTGTGTTTTATAAAAGTCTCTGTACTCCTGGCGAGTCAATTCGGCAATCGCGATCTTATCATGCTGCATTTTTTTTTGACGACCATCATAAATCGGGACAGCAACATTCACCCCAAAACTCGCTCCGAAATTTTTGTATGGCAGATACATCAAAGAAGAGACATAACCGGCATCTGCAAATAATTTCACTTTTGGTTTATAGATAAAATCAATTTGCGCATCATTGTTCCGAAGTTTTAAACTGTCCAGTTCAAACAGATGATAAAAAACCGTGTTTTCCAATCCCGGAATGCTTACCGAATCAAGCGCCGGTGATGCCAATGCGTTAAAAGAAGTATCCACCACTCCACTCAAATAATTGAGTGTGGCAAATTCGTTTTGATATTGAAGGTGTATTTGATTGATCAATACTTCCTGCTGTTGAATGGCGACCAAGAATGTGAGATAATCTGTTTGCCGGTAAATGCCACGCTCGGTCATTTGTTTTAAAACGGCTCCTTCTTTCTTTAGCAGATCGAGCATTTCTTTATTATAACTGAATTGTTGCCAAATGCCAAATGCATTTATATATTGCCCCGTGATGGTCTTCTTTAAATCCTGCTCACTTATTTTTCCGGTAATACTCAATCTTTCATTTTGCAAACGAATGGCCTCATATTGATTTTGCAAATTTTGCCTGCTCACCAAGGATTGCGTAACCCCAACCAATTCGCTGATATTTGCTCCGTTTGTGATCGCATTATCATAACCCCATCCATTAATGACTGGCGCGTATGAATTAGTGCTATTGCCTCCAACCTGCGGCTTGTATGATGCGCGAATACGCATACTATCTATCAAATTTGATCGAGCCTGGTTATTGTAATCCTTCAACAATGGACTGTTGTGCATTGCCGTGCTGACATAGTAATCCAGCGATTTATCCTGCGCAGATATTCGGTTACTGATAATCGTTACAAAAAGAAATAAACCGATTAGCTTCATGTTTGCTTGCGGGACATAATGACCCGGCTACAAATAAATACAATGATTCTGAAGAAAATCTGAAGAAAATTTTTTAGCATTAAAAATAGGAATATCTTTGTTTTAACCATTTGGTTAAACTATATGGTTAAAATACAAAAACAAGACACAACCGAACAGAAAATCCTGGGCGCCGCCAAAAGCGTTTTTTTGGAAAAAGGAATGGCTGGCGCACGCATGCAGGACATCGCGGACAAAGCAGGTATCAATAAAGCGTTGCTGCATTATTATTTTAAGAGCAAAGAAAAATTGTTTGAGATGATCTTTAAAGAAGCTTCTGCGCTGTTCTTCTCAAAGATCAATGGCATCATTGACGCGGATATTCCCTTGTTTGATAAAATTGAAAATTTTTGTTCCGCATACATTGATATGTTGTTACAAAACCCCTACCTGCCTTTATTTGTATTGAATGAAGCAACCAAACAACCACAACGTTTCAAACAAAAGCTTTGGAAGAACCGGGAGCAAATTTTTATAAAATTCGCCCATGAGATCGCAAGCGAAACTCAAAAACGAAAAATAAAATCGATCGATCCGGCGCATTTGTTCATGAATATGATCTCCATGTGCATATTTCCTTTTATTGCAAGACCTGTGTGGATGATCTCAACCGGAATGGATGAGAATGAGTTCAGAGCATTTGTCGAAGAAAGAAAGAAAACCATTCCACAGTTTATCATCGAGTCCTTAAATAAATAATTTCTTATGGCAAAGTCAATGACAAGGTTTCAAAGGTGCTCCAGGCGAATATTGTGCTGGTGCCTGCTATTTATGCCTTCCTTATTATTTGCGCAACAATCAACACAGCTTAATATCGATCAGGTCTACCAACTGGCAAGAAAAAATTATCCATTAATAAAGCAAAGAGATCTTATTAAAAAATCCCGCGATTATGCGGTGAGCAATGCAGCAAAAGGCTATCTGCCCTCTTTCAGCATAAATGGTCAGGCAACTTATCAATCGGATGTAACCAATTTCCCTTTCAAAATTCCAATCACCGGTTTTACACTTCCCTCTTATAGCAAAGATCAATATAAGGTTTATGCAGAAGCGGACCAGGTTATTTATGATGGTGGCGCAATTAAAAATCAAAAACAAACTGCCGAAGTAAATGAGATCATTCAAGAACAAAATCTCGAAGTGGAGTTATACGCTTTATATGATCGTGTCAATCAATTGTTTTTTGGTTCTTTATTGATTGATGAACAATTAAAACAAAATGATCTGTTGAAAAAAGATATTCAGAATGGTCTCGATAAGGTCAAAGCGCAAGTTGCCAATGGAGTTGCCTACCGAAGCAGCGCAGATGAATTGTCGGCACAACTTTTACAAGCAGATCAATCGCGTGTGGAACTGCTCGCGATGCGAAAAGCCTATATGGATATGCTTGGTTTATTTATTAATCTTTCGCTGGATGAAAAGACTGCTCTTGAAAAGCCTTCCTCACCCAATATTACGGATTCGGTTAGTCGCCACGAATTGACCTTGTATGATTATCAAAAAAGGAATTATGACCTGCAGGATAGATTATTGGATGTTCAGCTAAGACCGAAATTCAGTCTTTTTATCCAGGGAGGTTATGGAAGACCCGGCTTGAATTTCTTGAACAATAATTTCCAATGGTATTATATCGGAGGTCTTCGATTGAATTGGAATCTTGGGAGTTTATATACCTTAAAGAATCAGCGGCAGATTTTAGACATTAACCGAAAAACGCTCGATATACAAAAAGAAACATTTCTGTTCAACACACATATCGCGCAAAAACAGCAAAATGCAGAAATAGCAAAATATGCAGCATTAATGAAAAAAGACGATGAAATCATTTCTTTGCGTGAATCCGTGAAGAATGCAGCCAATGCTCAATTAGAAAATGGTGTCTTAAGCGCCCATGATTATATAACGCAGGTAAATGCAGAAGACCAGGCGCGACAGAATCTGATTCTTCATGAAACACAATTGTTGCAATCTCAATATAACTATCAAAACACAATAGGGAATATCAAAATTCAATAATCGTTCAAAATCAATAAACATGAAATCTCCGGTATTTATATACGCCAGTATGCTGGTATTAGCTGCCACCAGTTGTAACATGAATGATAAGATTTCCGACGCTTCGGGAACTTTTGAGGCAGACGAGGTGATCGTATCATCAGAAGTGAGTGGAAAGATTTTAAAGATGGACCTGCAGGAAGGCTCAATTCTGGCTAAAGACAGCGTCGCCGCCGTTATTGATTCGTCGCAACTTGTTTTACAAAAAGAACAGGTAGAAGCTACTATCGGGGCGCTCCACCAGAAAACAATGGATGTAAAACCACAAATAAAATTATTACAAGATCAGATCGCAGTCCAGAGAGTTCAGTTAGAAAATGCAGAATATGAAAAAGCAAGAACAGAAAAACTCGTGAAAGCAGATGCAGCCACCACAAAACAGTTGGATGATCTGAATAACCAGATTGATCTGATCAAAAAGCAAATTGATGTTAATGAGCAACAAATAAAAGTGCAGGAAACGGCAACAGGAACACAGAACAGCACGGTGATGAGTGAAGTGAAGCCGTTAAAAAGATCCATCGCTCAAATTCAGGACCAGGTAAATCGGGCAAATGTCATTAATCCAATCAGCGGAACAGTGCTTACAAAATATGCAATGGCCGGGGAAATCACAAACCCTGGTAAAGCATTGTACAAGATCGCCGATCTTTCTGTTATTACCTTACGCGCATACATTACCGGTAGTCAGCTATCGCAGGTGAAATTGAATCAAAATGTAAGAGTGCTGGTAGATAATGGCGCAACAAAATACCGGGATTATGATGGTGTCATAACCTGGATATCGGGTAAGGCGGAGTTCACCCCGAAAACAATTCAAACAAAAGATGAAAGAGCAAATTTGGTGTACGCCATTAAGATACACGTAAAGAATGATGGATATTTAAAAATTGGAATGTACGGAGAAGTGAAATTTAACTGATAATGCAAGCTGTAGTCGTAGAAAATATCGTGAAGAAATATGTCGTCAAGAAAAATACGGTTGATGCACTAAAAGGTGTCTCCTTTTCTGTAGATAAGGGAGAGATATTTGGGATCATCGGTCCCGACGGCGCAGGCAAAACATCGCTGTTCAGAATTCTTACCACCTTACTCATTGCAGAAAGTGGCAAAGCTACAGTTGATGGATTTGACGTGGTGAAAGATTACAAACAGATCCGTAATCGTGTTGGCTATATGCCCGGAAAATTTTCTTTGTACCAGGATTTATCCGTTCAGGAAAATTTAGAATTTTTTGCCGCCATATTCAATACTTCGATCAATGAAAATTATGCCCTGATAAAAGACATCTATCAACAGATCGAACCGTTTAAAACTAGAAGAGCGGGACAACTGTCCGGCGGGATGAAACAGAAGCTGGCATTGAGTTGCGCGCTTATTCATAAACCTACCGTCTTGTTCCTGGATGAACCGACAACAGGTGTTGATGCCGTTTCGCGAAAAGAGTTTTGGGAAATGCTTCACCGGTTAAAAACAGAAGGGATAACCATTTTAGTTTCCACTCCTTATATGGATGAAGCGGGTCTTTGCGATCGCGTTGCATTGATACAAAAAGGAGGAATTCTTTCAATCAATACTCCCAAAGGCGTAACGAAGGAATTTAAAAAACCACTGTGGGCTGTGAGAGCCAGCGAAATGTTTCACCTGATGAACGCGATTAAAAATGATAACGCCGTTGAAAGTTGTTATCCGTTCGGTCAATACCACCACGTTGTATTTAAGAACCCGGGAGACGATAAAAAAAGGCTGGAAGAAATTATTCAAACAAATCATTTTTCGCAAACTGAAATTCATTCTATTGAACCCAATATCGAAGATTGTTTTATGGCATTAATGAAAGAATAATGATAAGCAACGAAAAAGTAATTACTGCAGATAAGCTCACCAAAAAATTTGGTCCCTTCGTGGCAGTGGACCAGATCTCTTTTGAAGTAAACAAAGGAGAAATTTTTGGTTTTCTCGGAGCCAATGGTGCCGGCAAGACAACTGCCATGCGCATGTTATGCGGGCTTTCCTTACCCACTTCAGGAACTGCGACTGTAGCAGGTTTTGACGTTTATAAAGAAAATGAGTTGATCAAGAGAAATATTGGCTATATGAGCCAGAAATTTTCCTTGTATGAAGATCTGACGATCCGCGAGAACATCCGTTTTTATGCTGGCATTTATGGATTGTCTGACCAGCGCATCAAAGAGAAAACGAATCTGCTGCTGAAACAATTAAGTCTTGAAGGAAAAGAAAAAACACTGGTTCGTGAGCTTCCGCTCGGGTGGAAACAAAAACTTGCATTTTCAATCGCGATCGTTCATGATCCAGCCATTGTTTTCTTAGATGAGCCGACCGGCGGCGTTGATCCGATCACAAGAAGAGAATTCTGGAGTCTGATCTACGAGGCATCCGAAAAAGGAATCACCATTTTTGTGACCACACATTATATGGATGAAGCGGAATATTGCAATCGTGTTTCGATAATGGTCGATGGAAGAATCGATGCGCTTGATTCTCCGGCGAACCTGATGAAGAATTTTTCTGCAGACTCGATGGATGGCGTGTTTTTGCAACTGGCGAGAAAAGCAGTGAGGAATGAATAGCGATCAGAGAAAAAGCAAAATAAAATGAAACAATTTTTCATATTCGTTAAGAAAGAATGCCTTCATATCTGGAGAGACAGGCGAACACTGTTCATTCTGATATGGATGCCGATCGTGCAAATTATTTTGTATGGATTTGCATTGACCAATGAAGTGAAGAATTCGAAGATCGCGATTTTTGATCAGTCCAAAGATGATGCAACGAGGGAAATTTCAAATAAGATCGCAGCAAGCAGGTATTTTAATCTGGTGAAAAATGTCTATTCATATAATGATATTGAAGCCACATTTAAACAGGGCAAAATCAGGCTGGCCGTGGTCTTTCCAAAAAACTTCCGCGATGACCTTTTGCACACCAATCACGCGCAGATACAATTGATCGCCGATGCTTCAGATCCCAATACGGCAAATACACTTACCAATTACGCAGCGGCGATCATCAATGATTACCAGCAATCCCTTAATAATAATGAAAAGCTGCCATACACCATCAACACGCAATTGCGCATGTTGTATAACCCTGAATTAAAAGGAGCATACAATTTCGTTCCCGGCGTGATGGCGCTGGTATTGATGTTGGTCTGCGCGATGATGACATCCATCGCAATTGTACGTGAAAAAGAATTGGGGACCATGGAAGTGATCTTGGTTTCACCATTGAGACCATTCCTGATCATCATTGCAAAAACGATTCCTTATTTATTGGTTTCCGTCCTGAACATTGCGTGCATCTTATTATTGAGTGTTTATGTATTGGATGTACCGATCACCGGAAATTTAGGTTTGCTGATCGGAGAGAGCATTTTGTTTACCATCACCTCATTATCAATCGGCATTTTAATTTCAAACGGAGCGAAGACACAACAAACGGCGATGTTCACCTCCATGATGAGTCTTTTTTTACCAACATTATTATTCAGCGGCTTTTTGTTTCCGGTAGAAAATATGCCGCTGCCCTTGCAGATCATTTCCAATATAGTCCCGGCAAAATGGTATTACATAATCGTCAAGTCCGTGATGATAAAAGGTCTTGGCTTTACAGCCGTGTGGAAGGAAACATTGATATTAATAGGAATGACATTGGTGTTATTGTTCGTCAGTATCAGAAATTTTAAAATCAGGCTGGCATGAGAGCATTAAAATTTTTATTGCAGAAAGAGCTTCGCCAGATATTTCGCGATCCATCGATCTTTTTCATCTTGTTCATCATGCCGATGATACAATTGATAATACTGCCACTTGCTGCAGACTATGAAATCAAGAATATCAATCTTGGTGTAGTAGATCATGATCACAGTGAATATTCTCAGAAACTCATCAACAAAATTGTCTCATCCGGTTATTTCAGGTTAAGAGATTATAGCGCCACATTTCCACAAGGATTACATGCGATTGAATTGGATAAGACAGATCTGATTTTAGAAATCCCGGCACAGTTTGAAAGAATACTCGTAAAAGAAAATGAAGCCACGCTCTTTGTCGCCGCCAATTCCATCAACGGCGTGAAAGCCGGACTGGGCAGCGCTTACATTCAAGGCATCATTCAAGATTTTAACCAGGATGTACGCATGCAATGGATCCAGCTTCCGCGACTCAGCCCGCAACCAACCATTGAAGTAACATCATCGAATTGGTATAATGAGAACATGAATTACAAAGTATTTATGGTCCCGGGTATACTGGTGATGCTGGTAACGATGATCGGTTCCTCATTTGCATCCAATAATATTGTTCGTGAAAAAGAAATCGGAACGATAGAACAGATCAATGTGAGCCCCCTCAAAAAAACACAATTTATCCTGGGGAAATTAATCCCATTCTGGATGCTTGCGTTATCGGTGCTCACTGTTGGATTATTAATTGCAAGAATAATTTATGGCATTGTCCCCCTCGGGCATTATCTGACAATTTATGTATTCGCTGCCATCTATCTTCTTGCCATACTCGGTCTGGGCTTATTGATGTCAACCTATGCACAAACGCAACAGCAATCCATGCTTGTTTCATTTTTCGTCACCATGATTTTTAATTTGCTAAGCGGATTATATACGCCTATTGAAAGCATGCCGCAATGGGCACAGATCATCACCAAACTCAACCCGGTATCCTATTTTATTGAGGTAATGCGAATGGTTGTATTGAAAGGAAGTGGCCTGGTTGATATCAAATATCATATCCTTGCATTACTTGGCTTTGCGGTTTTCTTCAATACCTGGGCTATTTTAAATTATAAAAAGAGATCCGGATAGAATTCGTTGTTAACGCTCATTAATTCTTTGAATTTATTTTTACGACATCCTCTCTGAATCCAAAAATATAAAGCACGGCAACAATTGATGCAAACAATAATGGGATGATCCAGAATATTTGCCATTGATGCAATGAATTATCGTGCTTCATTAAACCATTAAATATCCAACCGGCGCCCAGAGCGCCAAGCCCCTGTCCTACTCCGTAAGAAACCAATACAAAGAGACCTTGCGCTTGTGCCCGAATCTCCGGAGTCGCCTTCTTATCAATATAAATTTGGGAAGCCACATACACAAAATCATAGCAACATCCATGCAACCATATTCCGCCGATGATCATCCAGGTTATCGACTCCGGCGCTGCCAATGCAAATAATGCATAGCGACAAACCCATGCGAGCATCCCAATAACCAGGACCCACTTCAATCCAAAACGGGCAAAGAACCAGGGTAAGGAGAGCAAAAAAATGATCTCCGACATTTGACCGAAGGTCATTTTGAATCCCGGATCTTCGATACCCGCTTTTTGTAAGAAAACAGGAACGTAGGGAAAATAAATGGCAAAAGGCAAACTGATCAGCAGTAAGCTGATGATGAAAATGATGAACGATCTTGATTTCAGTTTTGCAAAAACATCTGCACCGATCACATCACGAAAAGATATTCTTTTCCCAGTGCCCGTAGCCGGAATATTGGGAAGTGAAAAACTATAAACGCCCATTACTATTCCGCCAATACCGGAAACACGCATAGGCATGGCTGTTATATCTCCATGCAATAATTTGCTTACGACTATACCCGCGGTTATCCAGCCAACAGTGCCAAACAACCGGATTATTGGAAATTCTTTCTCCCGGTCATTTAAAATATGAAAAGCGGTTGCCGCCGCCAGGTTAACGGTAGGCATATAACAAAGCATATGCAGTAATAAAAAAACAAGAAATAATGGAGTAGAAACAAAACTTCCTTCTGCAAAAAAAGGCGCACAAAAAACAAAAATGCCGCTGAGGATATGCATTACACCCAGCACTTTTTGCACGGGGAAAAAGCGATCAGCGATCATTCCTAAAAAGAAAGGAGCAACGATAGAACCCACCGAACTCGCCATATAAGCGAGATAGATGACATTCGTCATGCCATGGGTATTCATATAATTTCCGGCAGTAGCATACCACGCGCCCCAAATAAAAAATTGCAAAAACATCATTACACTCAGGCGCGCTTTTGCATATAGAATCATAAGCAACCGATAGTTTAAAACTATGCCAGCACCGCCTGCTGCACAAGTTGTTTCATATATTGAAGTGAAATACGTGTGGCGTGATCAACTTCTTCTATTCCCGCGAGCTGATGATCTTTCACGACAGGCAAACAATATTCAGAAGTAAGATATCCTTTGTAACCATTATGGTAAAGCGCTTCGATGAAAGCAGGATAATTAATAAGGTTGCCGCTCGATGGCGAAGGCTCTTGGATTATCTCTCCATTCTTTTTCTGGGTAAAATTCCATGCGCCATAATGCGTATGTACAATATGATCCTTGCAATGCTCCACTGCTTCGTGGATATATTCATCGCTTTGCCTTTCATAAAATAAAGGGACATCAATACAGAGCTCAACATTCTTTCTGTTGACCTCCTGCATCATGGTCAATGTATCTTCATATCCTTTGGCCAAGACCGGTGCGTGATTTTGCAAGGCCAAGGTTATCCCCATATCCGCAGCAATATCGGCTACTTCCCGAATACCTTCCACACAACGATTCCATTTACGAAGGTCTGCCGGCCATAACCTTTTATAATACTCGCCCCTTTCAAATTGACCATATAAGGAAATTTCTTCTTCATCATTAATAATACCCGGCCATGCTGCAAATATTTTCACCAGTTGAACGCCCAGATCTTTAGCCAACTGAAATACATAAAGCATCATTGCTAAATTATTCTCCCGTTCTTCCATATGCCTTCCGGCAAAATTCGACATGCTTTCTACAGCGCACAACGCAATGCCTTCATCAGCGGCAAGCTTTTTAATTCGATCACGATCTGTTTTGGTAAGATCAAGTGGAGATGCAACAGGACGTTTGGTTTCGATAGCAAGCCCATCAAATCCAAATTCTTTAGCGCGATGGACTTGTTGTTCGAGCGTTAATGCGGCTCCTTTATAGAATAATCCTCCGTAGGTAACAGTTAATAATGCAAATTTCATTTGTCAGATTTTTTGGCAACTGTAATTTAAACATTTTTCAGGATCAAGTTTCGGCTAAAAAAGGGGAGCTCAAGAATAGGCTTTTTTATCGTTGGTATTTTGCCGGATAAATCCTTTGTAAAACTGGACAAAAGCAGTCACTAAAAGACTTAGACCAATGACCCAATTCAACATCGTTTGTTTTTGTCTTAAAAATTCAATCAGAATATTGCCCAATGTTCCATAAATAAGAAATGCCGCTGTGGTGCCTACCCCGATTCCAAACACAAAAATATTATAAGATGAGCGTGAATGCCAGAATATTCCTTTTGATTGAAGGATGGCTGTCCAGCCGATCCAGAAAGGCAAGTGCAGCGGGTTAAGAACACTCAAAATAAGTCCGGACAAGAAAGGATGTTGAGATGTAAGGGGTAATGTTGTTTCAAGCTTTTGCATTCTTAAAGCAGCATATAAGATCATCCCCGCAAATAAGAACAGGATTAAGCAAGTTATTCCGTTAAAAAATTTATACAAATGCTTCAGGGCTTTTAATTTTTTTACCGTTGCCAGGGCAATTCGCACTACGATCATTTCAACCAAAATTGCGCCCAGCGCAAACGCAAAAGCATCAGGAATCCTTTTATTGATGACCAGTCCCGCAACATTAATATTTAATGTTCCAACTGGCAATGAGCCGAGAAAACTTATCGTTAGCACATAGCCAAACAATTTCAGATAGCGGATCATTTTATTTGCTAATTAATCTTAAGTATTGATTATTATCATTGAACATTTTCAATCCTTTATTTGTGCTCATGAATCTTATCCCTTTTTGTTTTGCATTGAGTTTGCTGATTCGATAAAGTAATCTCCAGTGACCAACAATTTCTTTCCAAACAAAAAAAAGAGAATGCTTAGGATCATAAATATGGGTCGGTTCACTTCCAGCCCCGTTCAATTCAATGATTGAAAAATGTAGGCCTGCGCATAGGTCTTCCCATGATTTGAATTTAATGTCAAGCCTTCCATAATAAAACTCAGGGATCTGTTTACAAATATTGTCGATGGTATCGTTCAATCGCTGATTCGCCCTTTGAGTCAGGTCAATGAATTTGGCGCCGCGGCGGTGATTGCCATAATGGGCCAATATCTTACCTACTTTTGCCGGAAGTATTGCCTGTAAATCATCTCCAAAACAAGCTCGGAGATTATCTAATTGCAGTATGTACCGCTCTTCTTTTAATAATAACTCTTCAATAGTTGATCGCCCATCGCCGGTAACCTGGATAAATTCTTTCCCAACAATTCCCGAAATCTTCCCTCGCTTCTCGCCGGGAATACGATAATAAAATATCCCTGCCTCATTTTCATAATCCACGAATTCCTGCAAAAGAAAATCGACCTTATTCTTTTTAGAATAGGCCATCAGATCCTTTTCATCATGCAATAACTCCACTTGAAATCCTTGCAAACCAATATCAGGTTTGGCGATTATGGGAAAACGAAGATCATTATCCTGCATCATTTTTATTAAATCGCGCATATCCGTATTGAATTGGCAAAAAATGGTCTTGGGGTATAGTGCTGCTGGCATCAGATCATAAATCTCTTTTTTACTCTCCATTAAAAAGCCCCCGTTTTTTATTAATGGATTTGAAGCGTTGAAAAAAAAGAAGGACCGCGCTCTTAAACTAAGCCAGAACCAGTACAAATAAAGCGGCGCATATACCAAATGGTGCGGCCAATATTCGCGATTGAATGTTCTTATCAATAATTTCCTGATGAAAAGGTCTCGATTTGTACGAATCATTTTGCTCGATGACAAAACGTGAATGCTTTCAGACGATCGTTTTTTATTTCTCAGATCCAGATAAGTCATCCTTGCTTTTGACCGGGATAACTTTATCGATGTTATGCTAACCGTTTGCATCTCTCCGTTTCGATTGATCACCAATCCATTTTCCACATCATCGTTTCCTGCGTGTTGATGAAAATCAAGAATATTCTTTGTATCGATTTCATTTGTTTTCTGTTGCCAGTTGACAAACCATTTTTTTCTTTCTTTTCGCGCAGCTTCATCATACAAGGTGGATGATGACCAGATATGCGCCTTTGCAGGGTTGAGTTGAGAAGAATATTTTCTTTTTCCATCCCAGATACATTCATGCAGCTGTTGCCCAAAAAATACAATGACCGTGAATGGTTCAATTCCACTAAGATCCATTTGCTGAAAACTACCTATTGGGTCCTTTGCTTTGATGATATCAACAAAGATCAACCCCCTGCTTTTACGGTATGGACCGATGCGCTCATGTTTTTCAAAAGCGCCATTCAGCAAAACAGCCGCGTCACCAGTGCTTTTCATTGCAACCCAGCTACCCCCTTTGTCTTTATCTTTTGGATAAATGATTTTGCCGAAGGGTTCAGCATATTTCTCCGGGAAAATGGCGGAACTGCGTGTATAATGTTCATCCCGGTTTGAAGTGAGATAAACCTTTTCTTTTGCCGGAACGAAAGTTACTGTGCACATGTTTGCCTGTATTTTATGGTGGAAGCAGCAACACCAAATTCTTCCGGCACGACCAGGTCGGTGATCGCAGAAATGCCGATCCGCATCAATGCCATATGATGAACTGTATGCTCGAGGTTGTAGATCAGTTCACGAGAATAGTTTGTGGGCACTTTCACCGGCGCTTCGCTGGCGCTCAATTCTGCAGCCAATAACAGATCTTTATCTTCTTTAAAAAGCGCGCGCCTTATCGTATTCAATTTTTCAATGGCACAATCTCTATTGGATTCAATGGCATAATCTCTTTTTCTTCTGTCGTAATTAACAGTTCCATCATCATAGCCATTATTGAGCTCCAAATAGAATTCAATGATATGACGAAGGTGTTGACCGATCGTCGAATTTGATAAAATATAAACTGGCGTGACGTATTGCTCATCAGATAGCTCTTCAATAACAAATTGAAGCTGCTCTATTAAATTCATTATCGGTTGTTGTGATAACATAATTGAAGTAGTTAATAAGTTTTGCTTTATTTGTTTGAAAGAATCAACGAAAACAATTGTTTCCTGTAAGTAATTGCAAGAATGAAACAACTGATAAATACCAACAGGGCATAAATAAATAATTGTCCGTGGTCATCCTTTACCACAATTCCCAATTTTGTAAGATGAAAAAATAGAGCCCCGCTCATAACCCCCAAACCCAATACAGCGCCTATTGCTGTCGTGCGGGGAATAAGGATGCAGATCGATGCGATCAATTCAACTACCCCACTCCCGATGCGCCCCCATGGTTCCATGCCAATCGTAGAAAAGATATATACTGATTCTTCCGAAGCGGAGAATTTGAAATACAAGGTTTGCAACATAATTACAGCAGCTATTAATCGCAAGATCCAAAGCATAGTCGTTTTTTGTTTTAGTGTCATGATTGATTTATTTGAGAATTAAAAATTATTGAGGATGATTAATGAACATATTTTTTCCAATTGTCATCAGCTTTCTCTTTCAATTTTATTTCGTCTTTGTTCCACGATTCGAGCGTATTATTAAAAAACTTATTGTAGAACAGATATAATTTTCCATCCAGTATTTTAAAAGTTTCAGGATCGACATCAACTTTGCTGCCATTGGTTCCCATGGCATAAGCACACCAGCCGCCATATTGCGGCTGAAATTTTGAAGGATTTGATTTGAAAGTTTCTCTGTTTTGGGGATTTGCGAACTGATAAGTAAGTCCGTTAAATAAGCACTGTATTTCTTTTTTCCCTTTTATGGCTTTATTAGCAGAGAAATAGGCAACCGGATCGTAGCCGTTAATGGCGATTCCATCTTTATGGATATTACATTGTTTAGCCATTGCATTTTCGTTTTGCGCAGGCAGTTTTTGGGATAACCCCAGTCCGATGATCGCCAGGTAAAATAACTTTTTCATTGTCTGTCCTGATTAATAATAATGTTGATTTAGCGATTAGTCGCTGCACATTTGTTAACCTGACAAAAACCTAAAAAAAAAATTATCTATTGATTGAGCCCAATATCTTTTTTTGCAGAGAAACCACTTCTTGGTCAGGGAAATCTTGCCCGGAGGGGGTTTGGGATGGGTCATGTTTAAGGACTTCATCAAGGAACACAACTTGCTTTTCGTAAATAGTGCAAGCGTCGCAAACGCTCTTATGCCATTTAAGCTGAACATTTTCCCGAATAGAAAGCTTTGTATGAAGTTTTTTTTCAATCAGGCGCGTTGCCGTTTTGCAAGAAAGTATGATAATATGTACGATTTTTTTCTTCACTTATCGGATAAACCAGTTTTTTTCGATGCAGGCGCGGACATGCAATTTCGCTCTACAGAGTATTTGCCAAAAATTAGACGATGAAATCCCCAAATCCTGACAAATTTCTTTCCCATCTTTTTGCTCAAGATATTTTAATTGCATGGCTGACAATGATGTGGCGGGTAATTTATTCATACAATCCCTGAGCGTTCTTCTAAATTCCTGATCATCCAAAAGATGCGCTGAGTCAATACTCCAATCAATCGGCACAGATTCCTCCTTCCATTCTCCATGCTCATCAAAAAAAATATCTTCTGTATAGCTAACTGAAAAATTTGCGTTCCTTGCCTGTTTGCGGTAATGATCAACGATCTTATTATTAAGAATAGCCAACAACCAGGTCTGCGGTTCACTTTTATTTTGGAATTTATGGAAAGATTGAACAGCTGCAAGAAAAGTATCCTGGACCAGGTCTTCCGCCAGCGCTTTGTCCGAAACTTTATAAAAAGCCCATGATAATAATTTACCCGTGTAGAGTCCCACCCACTCCTTAATAATAGTTGAAGCTGATACCGGAGTTGAACTTTCCAATTCCATATAATAAAAATAAGGAAAGAGGGGAGTTTTGATCTAAAAAATTTTACACTTACAATTACTCACTGAATATTTACCTGTGCAGCATTATCAATTTGCAAATTGTTCCTGTTTTGAGAAAAGACAATTACTGTAAAATCTTTTTTCGTCATTCCGCCGGGCAAAATAAAATTTATGGAAGGTTGTTTCGTGGATGGATCAATTGTTTTTAATTCCCGCACAATATTGATATGGTGAAGTTGCCGTCCACTGTTTTCACCTCGCTTAACACTGCTCTGCGCCTGTAATTGAACCAGCGCGATATTAATAATATCATTTGGAGAAGAAGGCATTTTAACATCCACCGTAATCGTTTTGTCATCGAGAGCCCTTGCACTAACATCAAATGGCCTCATCATTACCATACTAAGCTCTTTGGCGATTGTTTGTTGCAGTTTATTCTTATCTGATCCTACAAATTCCGTTTTCCCATTCACCACAATTTGTGGCGTGTAGATGCTATTGAGCCGAAAGACATTTGCATATTGTTTTTGACGATCCGAATAAGCGCTATTGCTAAAAGCATCTTTCCAGCCAAGATAATTCCAATAATCAACGTGATAACCGAGAATAAAAACATTGTTTTTAGATTGCTTGGCAATTTCTGCAACTGCATCATCGGCGGCGGGGCAACTGGAACATCCTTCAGACGTAAATAACTCAATAACCGCAAACCCCTGACCACTCTTATTTTCAGGATTTTTAGAAAAACGGAATGCAAAGAATGATAATGTCAGCAAGATGGCGGGAACAAGAAAATATTTTTTCATAATGACGCTTTTATTATTTAATGAACCGCAAGGCCTTCCATCCGGGAAAAAAAGGCGCGTTATCGATTTTCGGGAGGCGACCAAAAGCCGCCATCAAATAAATACGGATACAAAGTTATAAAGAGATTATGCGGATTTTGTCGTCATCATGACATGTTGTGCTAAAAAAATACTAATTGTATTTTATTTTATACACCAAAATAATGCTGGCAAATATCAATGTTATCGCATTGGCAATAATAACCGGAATGTTGGCAGAGAGCGACCCATAAATTAACCACATGAACGTCCCCACGGTAAAAAGTGAATACATAGAAACGGAGATACTTGAGGTATCTTTTGTTCGAATGGTCTTTATTGCCTGTGGCAGAAAAGAAATGGTAGTACAAAAAGCGGCAATAAGACCGATAATGGTAATACTAAGTGAATTCATGGTAATGTTGATTCGGTTAGAAAATGCTGGCAGGCAATGAATGACTTGAAAGATAATGAAATATTTTTTGCCTCAATTGGTTTGACAAAATAAAACCGTGGATTGGGAGGATTGAAAAAAAATGGTAAATTTAGTTTTATTAAATACGCTTTATGAAAGAGCAAAATTCATTTTCTGAAAAAGAAATCAATCCACTCCACAATATTGAACAATGGGATGAAGACGTGCTGGAAAGATATACTGAAGATGGGAAAACAAAGAATGAGTATCGGAATTATGACAATCCGCAACGCGATACCGTACGTGAGTTTTATCGATTGAACCATACTTACCAGAGCTACGATTTTGTACAGCAAAAAAGAGAGGAATTTTTGCAATTCAAACGCAAACAAATGCGGGTCTGGGATGCCATGGATTTTTTAAACACCTTGGTTGATGATTCAGATCCGGACATTGAATTAGATCAATTGCAGCATTTATTACAAACCGGTGAAGCCATTCGCGCGGACGGACATCCGGATTGGTTTGTGTTGACGGGATTTATTCATGATATGGGCAAAGTATTGTGCTTATTCGGGGAACCGCAATGGGCCGTTGTCGGCGATACGTTCCCGGTAGGTTGTGCATATTCTGATAAAATTGTTTACCCGGAATTCTTTGCCAATAATCCTGATTACAGCGATGATCGTTTCAATACTAAATATGGAATTTACGCCGAAAGCTGCGGCTTGCGCAACGTCACCATGAGCTGGGGACACGATGAATATCTTTATCATATCATGAAAGACTATTTACCCGAACCTGCGTTATACATGATTCGTTATCATTCATTTTATTCCCAACACAGAGAACATGGCTACGAACATCTGATGGATGATCATGATCGTGAAATGTTCGAGTGGGTAAAAAAATTCAACCCATACGACCTGTATTCAAAAAGTCCGAAACCGCCTGTGGTTGCAGAACTGAAGCCCTATTATGAAGGCCTTATCCGCAAATATCTTCCTGAAACGATAAGGTTGTAAAAGGTCTTGATTAGTTACTCCAACTGTAGATTCGGGGGCTGCGCTTTATCTTCTTCATTTTCTTCGCGTTCCAATTCCCGGAGATAAAACGTTTTTAAGTGATCATAGAAAGAATGTTTATCTACAACAATGGAAACAAGTGATGCAACCATCCCCGCAAGCATCAAATGAAAAATAACATTATGCCTGTCGGTCATTTCCAAAACAAGAATAGCAGAGGTAAAAGGGGTGCGGGTTACCCCCGTAAGAAAGGCAACCATTCCCGATAAGATGAGCAGGTTTGTATTTGAATCAGAAAAATGAAACCAACTTGAAAAAACCGCGCCGACACTGGCTCCCGCACTTAATGAGGGTGCAAAAACGCCGCCCGCTGCGCCTGTGGTAAATGAAAGTATGGGGCCGGCGATCCTGAATAATGGCATATACCAGGGCAAAGATTTATTGGCGGTGAATAAGGTGGTCGCCATTATTTCTTTTCCCGAACCAAACATTCTTTCATTAATGAAAAAAGCCAGTCCTGCGATCAATAAAGCACAAGCTGTTACATACAGGACATGCTGGTAATTGAATTTGAATTTATTTTTCCATCGAAAGATCAATAAAATTATTTTCGACATTATACTACCTCCCAATCCCGAGATAATCGCCACCGCAATAACTCCTAAAAAAATAAACGGAGAAAGATTATTGATGTTTGGATAACCTAGATATAAATAAGGACCCAATAATGCCTGGGCAGTCAATCCGGCAATAATAACAGCCGTGAAAAGCGCTGTTTTAAAATAACTAATATGGGTTTTGGTGAGTTCTTCCACAGCAAAAACTATCCCCCCGAGTGGTGTGTTAAATGCCGCAGCCAGCCCGGCTGCCGCGCCGGTCATGATCATATTTCTTCTTGAAACATTCGGCCACCATCTGGGCAGCCACTGATTTATTTTTCTGAAGATGGAACCAGCGATCTGAATGGTTGGGCCTTCCCTCCCAATTACGCCGCCGCCAAAAACCATGACCAGACTTGAGAGCACCTTGATAAAAATCACGCGCAAACTTAATAGCTTATTTATTTTTTGATGTTGCTTTGGCGTGGCCAGCTCAATGGATGCGATTACCTGAGGTATTCCGCTGCCACGCGCAAAAGGCGAAAATTTTTTTACCAGCCACCAGGCAACAATAAAACATAATGGAGTAAGCAGAAAAAAGACCCAGGCTATGTGTTGAAACAAATAAGCTGTTCCATGTTCAGCATAGGAAAAAAGCCTGGTGTATAATACCGCCAGCAAACCGGTGATCAACGAGGCCACCCAGAAAGGAATTGCCTGGAGCAAATTCTTTTTTAACCGTTCATTTCTAATGCTGTCAAAAGATAATTTCAAATGACGCCTGACCTTACCTAAGAATTCAACCATCTCAGTAATAAATTTTTAGAAAAGAAATATTTTATTAAATGCGATGTGTTTTTGATTAGCAGAAAGAAGAGCAAAGATAATGAGAGAAAGAATCATTGTCGATGGAAATCTGAATATTAAAACTGCGATCTCCATGCTGTAAACAAATCATTAACATCACGATAATCTGCAAATGAAAATTTCAAACTAACATTGCGTGATGAAATAAACGCAGCAGGACATCGGTGTAATGGGTCACAATGATTGAATTTTTGCAATTGGCTAACTTAAAAAATATTATCAGTACTGACATGAAAAACATTATTTCATTCTTGCTTCTCACCTTCGTCACGGGCAGCATTTTTGCTCAGAGCAATGACATTGAAACGCTTAAAAAAACCGAGGAAGCACGTGTTGGCACTTTTGTTACAAAAGATACTTCAACTTTAAATAAAATCCTTGCTGAAGACCTGGTTTTTGTCAATACACTCGGCGAGACACTTGACAAAAAGAAAATTCTCACCCTGATAATGGATCCGGACAGAAAATATATTAGCGCAAAAATTGATTCAATAACGAGCGCAAGAATAATCGGCAATACCGGAATATTAATGGTTAAAACATCTTTGGTAAGAAATCTTCATGGAGTAATCTCAAATCTCCATAACAGTTATATGTCCGTTTATGAAAAAAGAAAAAACAAATGGATGCTTGTTGCCCTGCATATTACTTTACTAAGTGCAAAATAAATGTATGCTTGCTACATAACGGCCGATAACCGCTCACCACATTAGATTCGTTTTCGCATTTGTTTTGGTAAATTCGCAAAAATTCTTCTTTTGCGCTATTTAAAATCACTCAATAAATATTTATGGAAGTATCGCTGGCGATTTCTGCTCGGTATTGTTTTTATTGTTCTTTCCAACTACTTCCGAATACTGGCGCCACAGGTTACGGGTTATGTCGTGAATCTCGCTGAAAAACAAAATATCACGTCAGATTCAACAAACAATATCAGTCCTGCCAGACGTGCTCAAACTGAAAAAAGAGATAGCGCAAATTATGATATTCTCGTAAGAAAATTCATCAGCAAGATCAATGAAACAAAACCTTCTTTTAATAAGAAAATATTCATTTGCGGGATTACATTATTGATACTTGCCTTGATCAGCGGCTTTTTTACCTTTCTTATGCGACAGACCATTATAGTAATGAGTCGGCATATTGAATACGATCAAAAAAATGCGGTCTATACCCATTATCAAAAACTTCATGCCAATTTTTATAAAACACACAGCACCGGCGACCTGATGAACAGAATTGCCGAAGACGTAAGCCGCGTGCGCATGTACACCGGTCCGGCGATGATGTATCTCATCAATCTGCTGGCAGGAATCGGGTTCAGTTTATTTTTTATGCTGCGCAAAGATGCCTTGCTATCTCTTTATGTGCTGACACCATTACCCATTCTTGCCATCACCATTTATTATGTAAATACCATTATTCATAAAAAAAGCGAACGCATACAGGCATTGCTCAGTAGTCTCACCACCAATGCCCAGGAATCTTACAGCGGCATTCGCGTCATAAAATCTTATGTGCAGGAAAAAGCAATGTTGCGGGTCTTTGATACTAACAGTGAAGACTACCGGAAAAATGCGACCAATCTTGCTAAAGTTGAATCTGTTTATTTCCCTTCGATGGGGTTAATGATCGGTCTTAGCACGCTGTTGACCATCATGATCGGTGGATTATATGTGATCTACGGAAAACACAATACTGATCTGGGAACGGTCACTGAATTTGTGATCTATATTACCATGCTTACCTTCCCCGTAAGTGCCATCGGCTGGGTCGCCAGCATGATTCAACGAGCCGCTGCATCTCAAAAAAGATTAAATGAATTTTTAGATACCGTTCCTGAAATAAGAAATCCACCATCACCGATAATAAAAAAATTTGAAGGAAATATTTCCTTTAAAAATGTGGAATTCATTTATCCAAATACAGGAATTCATGCCCTGAAAAATTTTAACCTTCATATTGAAAAAGGACAAAAGATCGCGATAATCGGAAGGACCGGCAGCGGCAAAACCACCGTCGCACAATTGTTGTTGCGTATGTATGATCCGGATAAAGGAAATATTGATATTGATGGTACAGATCTCAAACAACTCGATCTTCAGGATCTGCGAAAACAAATAAGTTATGTTCCCCAAGATGTTTTTCTGTTCAGTGACACTGTCACCAACAATATCAGGTTTGGTGTAGAAAATGCAGATGATAAAATGGTCCAGAAAGCCGCACAGTATGCCAGCGTTGAAAAGGAAATCCAGGGATTTTCTGAAAAATATGAAACAATGATCGGTGAGCGCGGCGTGACATTGAGCGGAGGGCAAAAGCAGCGAATTTCGATCGCCCGGGCCTTAATAAAAGATCCGGAAATCGTAATCTTTGACGATTGCCTGAGCGCAGTGGATACTAAAACCGAAAAAGAGATCATCGAAAACCTGTACAATTATCTTCAGCATAAAACCGCTATAATCATTACCCATCGCATATTTTCAATGTTCAATTTCGACAATATTATCGTAATGGATGATGGAAAGATTGTTGAAACCGGAACTCATCTACAGCTACTTGCTCGCAACGGTTATTATACATATCTTTATGAACAACAGCAACAGGAGAAAGAAGAAGACGTCCAATCCTGAGCAATGCCAGATCTGCTGCATACTTTATCCTCCTGATTTTTCGCATTGCAAATTTTGTCAGTTCAAAAACAATATTATATTTGTGACTTCTTGAAAAACTGTATTGATTAATCGTTAAAAATTTTATTTGTGGCGTACGACAACAATGAAAAAAGAATGGAAAGCGTTTATAGCAAACGCATAAGAGCCGGTAAAAGAAGAACCTATTTTTTTGACGTTAGGGCAACCAGGAGCAATGATTATTACTTGACTATTACCGAAAGCCGAAAAAAATTTAATGAAGATGGCTACGACAGGCATAAAATATTCCTGTACAAAGAAGACTTCAACAAATTTATTAAGGCATTGAACGAAACAGTTGATTATGTAAAAACTGACCTGATGCCGGACTTTGATTTTGATGCCTACAATCACGATACAGTTCCCGAAACAGAACATGTCAGCAGTGAAAACGGCATTGAAAAAACCGAAACTATTGCAGAAGTGGAAGCGGTTGTTCCTGAAAAAATCGAAGAAACACCACCACCTGCAGCAACAACTAACGCTAATGAAGAGGTTGACAAATGGTAGGACCAAAAACTCTTTTAAAAAGATCCCTGCATCCCGCAGGGATTTTTTATTGTGCTAACGAAAGCACATTCATTAAACCTCCGCCGGATACAAAAGAAACAACCAACGGCAAAGCATAGCCCAAACTCGTGATCCCGAAACATCGGTCTTATGTATTTTCCTCGATATTTGATGAAGCCTGTTCCTTTAATTCTTCCAGTTTTGCTTTACCGTAGGATAGTTTGGTTATGACCACAAACAAAACCGGAACGATAAATATCGCCAGACCGGTCGCTGCGACCATTCCGCCCAATACGGTCCAGCCAATTGTATTACGCGCCACAGAACTCGCGCCGGTAGCCAGCGCAAGTGGGAGAACTCCCAGTATAAATGCGATGGATGTCATTAATATTGGCCGAAGACGCAGTCGCACGGCTTCGAGTGTCCCGGCAATAACATCCATGCCGCGATCCACTCTTTCTTTGGCAAACTCGACAATCAGGATGGCATTTTTTGCAGACAGACCGATCAGCGTTATCAACCCGATTTGCGCATATACATTATTGGATAGTCTTGTCACAATTGTCAGCGCAATAATTGCACCCAACACACCGATAGGAACTGCCAGCAACACAGAAAATGGGACAGACCAGCTTTCGTACAATGCCGCAAGAAACAGAAATACAAACACGACAGACAATGCAAAAATATACACAGAGCTGGAGCCCGATTTTATTTCCTGCAAACTAAGTCCGGAAAATTCGTAACCATAGCCTTCTGGCAAAACTTTTGCAGCCGCACGCTGTAAGGCTTCAAGCGCCTGACCGCTGCTAAATCCCTGTCTTGCATTTCCATCGACTTCAGCGCTTCTGTAAATATTAAAATGAGAAATAAGAGGGGCGGATTCAGTCAATTTATAACTCACCACGGCGCTGAGTGGAATCATTTCACCTCCTGAATTTTTTACATAATATTTCCCGATACTCTGGATATCGTTTCTGAAATTGGTATCTGCTTGTGCAACAACATAAAAATTTCTGCCATAGATCGTCAACTGATTAATGTATGTGCTTCCCATATACATCTGCATCGTGTTGTACACATCAGCCAGATTCAACCCGAGCTTTTTTGCCTTATCCCGGTCAACGTCCACTTCATAGCCTGGCGTTCTGGCACTAAAGAAAGTAAACGCACCCGCTATCTCCGGTTGCTTGTTTGCTTCGGCAACAAAACCATTCACCACTCTTTCAAAAGTTTTGATGTCATCATTGGATTGTCGTTGCTCTATCTGAATGCTGAAACCACCCGCATTTCCCAAGCCAGGGATCGCAGGAGGCGGAATCACAACGATTCTTGCTTCCTTGATAACAGAAAGGCGTTTGGTTAACTCTGCCATTATTTTTTGCGAGGTATTATCCCCCCTTTCATCCCATGGCTTCAATTGCATGAAGATGGTTCCGCTATTTGATTTGATCCCAAAAGTGAGCACATTCAGTCCACCCAAGGCAGCGTAGTGACCAACTCCCGGAACATCCTTGATAATATGCATCATACTATCAAGAACATTCAGACTTCTTGTTGTTGAAGCGGCTTCTGGAATTTCAAAAGTGATATAAATACGACCCTCATCTTCAGTAGGAATAAATCCTGTGGGCTTGTTTTTGAATAATAGTACGTCTCCAACAACTATACAAGCCAGGAGGACAATGACCAATGGTGCTTTTCTTATCGATCCTCTTACTCCCGAAGTATATTTCTTATTGAACCAGTTAAATCCTTTATCAAACAAATAAAAAAACCTGTTCAGCCCCCGGGATTTTTCATTGATGTTCTGTGGTTTTAATAATAGAGAACACAAGGCCGGGGTCAATGACAGGGCAACAAATGCAGAAATCAAAACAGAGATCGCAATAGTGATAGCGAACTGTTGATATAATCTTCCCACAATACCGGGAATAAATCCTACGGGAACAAATACAGCTGCAAGGATCAATGCAATGGCGATCACCGGTCCGGTTATATCTGACAAAGCCCGGGCGGTAGCCTCTTTCGCAGATAAGCCTTCTTCATCAATATAATGTTGCACGGCTTCCACTACGACAATGGCATCATCGACCACGATCCCGATCGCCAGTACAAAACCAAACATGGTTAATGTATTGATCGTAAAACCAAGTGGGATAAAAAAGATGAATGTCCCTACAATAGAGACAGGTATGGCCAGCACCGGAATCAATGTTGAACGCCAGTTTTGCAAAAACAAAAACACCACGATTGTCACCAGTAATAAAGCGATCATTAAAGTTTTCACCACATCATCGATAGACACTTTTACAACAGATACCGATTCGAATGGAACTTTATAGTCTATATCCGCAGGGAAATATTTTTTCATATCGGCCATGGCCTTATATACCCCGTCCGCAGTAGCTAAGGCATTACTTCCAGGCGCCTGATAAACCAACAGGTATGATGCCCGTTTTCCATCTACAAAGGAATTAGCCGTATAGCTTACTTTCCCCAACTGGATACGCGCAACATCTTTTAGATAAACAATTGATCCCTGCTGTGGATTTGCTCGAACGATAATATTTCCGAATTCACTTTCTGTCGTAAGACGGCTATTGGTGAACACAGTAAATTCAAAAGCTGAAGAAGAATTCTGCGGGGGCGATGCCACTGAGCCCGCAGCAACTTGCAAATTCTGTTCGTTGATCGCATTTTGGACATCGTTCACTGTTAATCCCAGCTGTGCAAGTTTATCTGTTTGGAGCCAAACACGCATACTGAAATTATCAGCTCTGCTGAATACATCACCAACACCCGGCACACGCAACAACTGATCACGCACATAAATATTTGCATAGTTATCCGTGAACGGGACGCTGTGAGTCCCATCGGGTGAATAAATAGCTACCAGCATTAAAATACTCGGATTACGTTTTAATGTGGTAATCCCCAAACGCTGCACCTGCGCTGGTAATGCAGGGGTAGCAATTCCCACGCGATTTTGAATGTCAAGGGCGACGACATTTGGATCCGCATCCACATTTAATGTTGCCGTAATCGTTGATACGCCATTGTTGGCGCTATTGCTTTGTATATAAGCCATCCCCGGCACACCATTAACCTGCGTTTCGATGGCGGTGGTGGTGGTTTGTTCAACGGTTTGAGCATCTGCCCCGGTAAAGTTGCTCGTAATCTGCACCGTTGGCGGTGTAATATTCGGATACTGGCTAACGGGCATATTAATGATCGCAAGCGTTCCAACCATTAATATTACGATTGAAATTACGATCGCTGTTACCGGTCTTCTCAGAAATATGTTTGTAGACTTCATTATTTATGTACGATTTACGATGTGCCGCTATTCACTAATAGCGATTAAAAATTTTGATCCGGGCCTCATGAATTCTATTGATCATTCCTAATTGGGTTATACCTTACTGTTAGTTACTCGATTATCAATTATTTGGCTGCAGCAGGTTTCGGAGCACCTATCTGAATGGCAACGCTGTCTCTCACTTTTTGCACACCTTCGGTAATGACACTGTCGCCGGCCTCTAATCCGCTTTTTACAACCACGCTGGCGTTGATCTTTGTACCTAAAGCCACTTTATGTTGTTTTGCCCGTCCATTATTTGCAGTATACACAAAATATTCTCCCAGCTGCTCAACGACCGCCTTATAAGGGATCAAAAGACTGTTTTCACTCGCACTGTGTTTAACCCGAATATTTGTGGTGATCCCCGGTTTCAACATTTTCTTCCCATTGGCAAAGACCAATCTTGCTTTGATGGTTCCTGTTTGCGGATCAACGGCGCGATCCAGCAAAACAAGATGACCCGGCTTTTCGTAAATCGATCCATCGGGCAAGACCAATGTAAAAATGGAATCCTTATCATTGGCTCCTTTATCTAAATATTGACTAAACTTCGGGATTTCGATCTGATCAACGGCAATATCAACTGCCATCGGATCATCAGAGGAAATGGTATTTAATAATGTTTGCTGGTAAACCGCTGTCCCGATCTTCACTTGTGAAATTCCGATCGTGCCCTCAAAGGGTGCATTGATAATGGAATATTTGAGATTTGTTTCAACACTATTCACATTGGCTTTTGCGGCCTCAACCTGCTTCTTGCTGCTTTCCAGATCGGCAACTGCATGATCCAAAGTTTGTTTTGCAATCGCATCATTTTTTGCAAGGTCAGCGTAACGGTCAGCATCCTGCTGTGCCTTTGATTCATTGGCTTCTGCCACGTGCACATTTGCGATGGCTTGTTCATAGGCAGCTTTGTATTGTTGCTGATCTATTTCATACAACTTCATTCCTTTTCTCACAACCTGTCCGTCCTTAAAAAAAATACCGGTAATATTTCCCGAAACCTGGGGCTTGATATCAACCTGGTTTAATGCAGTAACCGTTGCAGGATAAAGATCAAAATAGGTCGCGCTTCCTTCTTTGGCCACCTGCACGCCGACCGCAACCGGCGGCGGCGGCGGCACTACGGTCTTGCTTGCACATGAGGCCATCTCCATTATCAACACCACTAAGCCGATCAAGCGAATATTATTTCTCATAAAAAAAATTTTCCTTTTATTAATATTGAATTGTTCCCAAAGATTTTTCCACATCCAGTTTGCTGCTTAACACCTGGTATAAGGCGTTGGTATAATTTACCTGCGTCGTCCGCAAATTGGTCTCCGCAGTAATAACATCCAGATATGCTTTAACACCTGATCTGTATTGCAACTCAACGGTGTTATACACTTCTTTTGCAAGGTCAAGGTTTTCTTTCAGCACATTATAATCATTCAGATTGCTTTTATAAACTGCCATTGCCTGCGCATATTGCGAATTGATATTTGTCTGCAGGGAAGTAATATCCCAATCAATACTCTTCACCTGCAGTTCCGCTGTGCGTATTTCATGAATTCTTTTTCCACCCTGAAAAATCGGGAATGCCAATTGAATACCAGCATAAGAATTGGGATAATTATTGGAATAAAGTCCAGAAAACTGATTGTTCAGATAACTAAAATTATAATCGCCATATGCAGAAACGCTTGGCAGAAAACTCCACTTATTATATTTGAGATTAGCGATCTGCAATTTTTTTTCTGTCTGCAAGAGCTGATATTCAATTCTCGAATTATAGTTAACAGTTTGGTTGGTGTCAATGAACGCTTCCTTTTCCATTTGTGCACTGTCGTAGACAATGTTCACCCCATTAGCGGCAACATAACCCATCTGTTGTTTCAGATAGACCAACTTTGCTTTTAATAATTCCATGTTGGATTTTCTTTCTGCTTTGGAATTGTTTAAAGTGATGGTTGCCGTTTTGTAATCTGTTTTATCCACTATTCCACTGCGATATTGATTGTAGGCATCTTTTAAATTGCGCTCCAATCTCACAATATCGTCATCCAGCAAAGCAATTTGTTGTTGCGTAAGCAGCACATCATAAAAAGCTTTGCTTACGTTAACCACCACATCAATTTTATTGGCAACGGTGGTTTGTTTTGCCTGGTTACGGACATCATTTGCAGAATTACTGGCGAGTAAAACATCCCGGTTAAAAATATTTTGAGTTAACCCAAGGCCAATTGTTGAAGTATTACTGGTACCGGCAGGCACTACATTTCCATTGAAAAAAGCTTTCGGTACCTGAAAATAGTACTGATAAAAAGCGTTCATATTGAGTTGCGGATACCAGTCGGCAAGTTTGCTTTTTATCTGGTGCTCCGTGATCTCTTCATTCAATAGTGATTGTTGGACCAAAGGAAAATGTTTCAAGGCGTATTGCACGCAATTTTGCAGGGTTGCATTTTGCAATAATGAATCCTGCGAATCTTGAGCATTAAGGAACGATGAGAACAACATAAACACAATGCCTGCAGCCAAAGAATAGAATATTTTTCTTTTAGGATTGTTCATCGTAAAAAATTTAATAGACCCGATAACAAGTCAAAAAATAAGAGGGCAAAAATCGTTAAAAAAAATTAATAGATATAATGATGCGGTATTAACTTATCTACAGGTACTGATCGACATACCGGACCGGGAAAGCAAATTTAAACAAACGTTTGAATTAAACAAATGTTTAATTTTCCACTAAAATAAATGAATACAATTAATCGGGCCAGAATAAATGATGAATGGGCTAATTGCAAAGACACAATCATTGACAGGAAGCCGGCATTTGCAGATCAACGGCTTCTTTGAACTTTTTATAAAAATCTTTGGGGGGGTCGCTCAAAATATTCTTGGTAAAAAAAACAGCTGCATAATTGCGACATTTATCAATATACACAAAAGAACCTTCAAAATCCGGACAGCTGATAATGGATGCTTCGCTTTTGGAATCTACTTCCTGTATCCACTCTCCCAGCCCATAATGCCAACCCGTTGCCGGTTTTGGGATATTCTTCACCGGTAGTTCCGCAAATTGCATTTTTTCCATTTCTGCGATTGCCTGTTCACTCAACACCCGTTTGCCTTCAAACAATCCTTTGCTTAAAAGCATGGATAAGAAATTCAGGTAATCATTCACCGTGGATTTTCCGCCAAGAGCGGGATCAATGGCGCCGCCTTCATCATTGGTAAAAGTTGTCCCACGCATTTTCAGTACACGGGTTATTCTTTCCTGCATTAACCGGTCAAATGGTTTCTTTCCAACAATTTCTAAAACTCTTCCGACAATGTTCGGTCCGATATTACTGTAAAAGAATTCCGTACCGGGGTTGGATTGTATCTCATGCTTCGATGCAAAGCTATTTACCTGGTCTTCGAGTGTTTCAAATTTGGTACTTCTGAGGGCTTTGATTCCCCCATCTGTTTGTATGCCGCTTGTGTTGGTAAGACAGTTTCGAATGGTTATGTATCCTTTCATATAAGTAGAAAAGATCGGAATGTACTTGCTCACTTTATCATCAAGCGATAACTTTCCCTGGTCAACAAAGGTCATTACCAGCGCAGCAGTAAGCCAGTTGCCGCAGGCAGATATCGATGTTTGTGTCTTGAGATTAAAATCACCTTGTTCCTTTTCAATCTGCTTTTGATAAATGATCTTCCCGTCTTTCCAGATTGCCGTTGCCAGGTTGTTTCCGAGCGCTTTTTGATCCTGTTTTAACAATTGCTCCAATTCATTGAAATCGCTTTGCGCATCAACAGGCAGCCAGAATAGCAGTAACAAACTTAACAGGCTGCATAACAGGCAGATTGACCTAAATTTATGTGACATTCTTACTAATTTATTTCTTTTGGATTATTGTTTGAAGCATTAAAGATATTATAAGGAGAAAATAATTATGAATTTAAACAACTTTACCATAAAAGCTGCCGAACTTATTCAACAGGCCCAGCAACTTGCTTTTAATTTACAAAATCCGAATATAGAAACGGAACATATTTTAAAAGCGTTGCTTGAACAACAGGATTCCCCCATCGAATATTTATTGAAGAAAAATAATGTGACCGTTAATCTTGTTGACAATAAGCTCGACGAATTGATCAATAAACTTCCAAAGACTTCCGGTGAACCGGCACAATCGATCAGTCGCGATGGAAATAATGTTATGCTGCGCGCGGGCTCCGCATTAAAAACTTTTGGTGATGAATTTGTTACACCTGAACATTTACTGCTTGCCATCGTACAAGGAAATGATAATGCTGCCAAATTGCTTAAAGACGCCGGACTTTCAGAGAAAGGATTGATCGCTGCAGTCAGGGAATTGCGCAAAGGCGAAACGGTCCAGTCCCAAACCCAGGAAACGCAGACAAATGCGTTGAACAAATACGCGCGCAATCTCAATGAAATGGCAAGACAAGGAAAACTGGATCCCGTGATTGGTCGTGATGAAGAGATCCGGAGAACCCTACATATACTTTCGCGCAGAAGCAAAAATAATCCGATCCTTGTTGGTGAACCTGGTGTGGGTAAAACTGCGATAGCAGAAGGATTAGCGCATCGGATCGTCAATGGCGATGTGCCTGAAAATTTAAAATCGAAGATAATTTTTGCGCTCGATATGGGTCAACTTATTGCGGGGGCAAAATATAAAGGTGAATTTGAAGAACGTTTGAAAAGCGTCGTGAAAGAAGTTGCATCGAGCGATGGAGAGATCATTTTATTCATTGATGAAATTCATACCCTCGTCGGCGCAGGCGGCGGCGAAGGCGCAATGGATGCAGCCAATATTTTGAAACCTGCATTGGCGCGCGGCGAACTCAGGGCCATAGGTGCGACCACCCTTAATGAGTACCAGAAATTCTTTGAAAAAGATAAAGCGCTTGAGCGCCGTTTTCAAAAAGTGATGATTGATGAACCCAATGTTGAAGATGCCATTTCCATTCTTCGTGGATTGAAAGATCGTTATGAAACACATCATCATGTTCGCATTAAAGACGAGGCCATCATCGCAGCTGTGGAATTATCGCATCGTTATATCACCGACAGATTTTTGCCGGATAAGGCTATTGACCTAATTGATGAAAGCGCTGCAAAACTCAGACTCGAAATGAATTCCATGCCCGAAGAACTCGATCAGCTGGAAAGACAGATCCGCCAGTTGGAGATAGAACGCGAAGCCATCAAACGTGAGAATGACGAGTCCAAACTAAAAGAACTGAGCGTTGAGATCGGAAACTTATCTGTAGAAAGAGATACGTTAAAATCGAAATGGAAACAGGAAAAGGAATTGGTGGAAAAAGTGCAAAACGCGAAGTCCGAAATAGAAAATTTAAAAGTTCAGGCAGAAAAAGCGGAGCGCGAAGGGAATTACGGATTGGTCGCCGAAATTCGTTATGGCAAAATGAAACAACAGGAAAAAATCATTGACGACTATTCATCGCAGTTAGCTTCCATCAGTGAAAACTCACGATTAATGAAAGAAGAGGTGGATGCAGAAGATATTGCCGAAGCCGTTGCTAAAACAACCGGAATACCCGTTACAAAGATGCTTCAAAGCGAAAAAGAAAAACTGCTTAATCTCGAAGATGAACTGCATAAACGTGTTATTGGACAAGATGAAGCAATTATCGCCGTCGCAGATGCCATTCGTCGAAGTCGCGCCGGATTGCACGATCCCAAAAAACCGATCGGCTCTTTTATTTTTCTCGGAACTACGGGAGTTGGAAAAACAGAGCTCGCGAAAGCTTTGGCCGCTTATCTTTTCGACGATGAAAGCATGATGACGCGTATTGACATGAGCGAATACCAGGAAAAACATACCGTATCCAGGTTAGTGGGCGCGCCTCCGGGATATGTTGGTTATGATGAAGGCGGCCAACTAACGGAGTCGGTTAGACGCAAACCATACAGTGTTGTGTTGCTTGATGAAATCGAAAAAGCACATCCTGATGTTTGGAATATTCTATTGCAGGTTTTGGATGATGGAAGGCTGACTGATAATAAAGGCCGTGTGGTGAATTTTAAGAACACGATCATTATCATGACAAGCAACATCGGCAGTAATATCATACAGGATGCGTTTGAAAATGTAAATGAAAATAACGTTGAAAAAGTAACGGAAAAAGCAAAAGTTGAAGTGATGAATTTGTTGAGACAGACCATTCGTCCGGAATTTTTGAATCGTGTCGACGACATCATCATGTTCCGTCCGCTAATGAAAAATGAGATCAAGGACATCGTGAATATTCAATTGAACAGTTTGAAACAACTGGTGCTGCCCAGCGGAATTCAATTGTTATTCAGTGATTATGTTATTGATTTCCTTGCCGATACCGGTTTTGATCCGCAGTTTGGGGCAAGACCGTTAAAACGCCTGATCCAAAAAGAAATTGTAAACCAATTATCGAAGAAAATTCTTGCTGGTGATATTGACAAATCTCATCCGGTACTTGTAGACGTATTTGACGGCGTTGTGGTTTTCAGAAATGAAGGGACCCATACGGCTCCACCAAGAACAAAGGACAAGAAAGTTCCTACAAAATAAAAAACGAATAATAATATTTTAAGCCCCGGTAAATCCGGGGCTTTTGTATTTTTATCTCCTCAAAACCAATATATGCCGATCAAGCTTTTTGTTGCAGCAACACTAAATTGCTTTATCATGTTCGCTTGCAATTATACAACCAGCAAAAATAACTCTCAGGCTCCTGCCGAAACAAAAAAACAACTCGGCTTTAATGTTCAATTTGATTCGAGCATGAATAATGCCGACAAACAAATGATAAAAAATAAAGACAGTATCATTCTCCGTTCTTCAAAAGAAACCGATTTTTTTATTGAACCCGGCGGAGTCTACGAAAAATCAGATGCACCTTTACTGCTCAAAAGAGTGGATAACACCAAGCCTTTCACTTTTACTGCAGCGTTAGAACCCGAACACAATGTAAAATATGATGCCGGAATGCTTTTCATTTTTATTGATGAAAAACACTGGTTGAAATTTGCCTACGAAGCTGATGAAAGAATGAATACAAGAGTTGTCACGGTAAGAACGAATGAAACATCTGATGACAATAACCACGAAATCCTAAAAGATTCAGTGATCTTTTTAAAGATTTCTTCAGACACAAAATCGATCGGTTTTTATTATTCAACCGATAATATTTCGTGGAATTTGGTAAGGGTTTTTAAAAATGAATATCCGCAAAAAATTTTTGTTGGCGTGGGCACACAATCGCCGGCGGGCAATGGAAACAAAACGATTTTTTATGGGATTGAATTCTTGGATTCGGCAGTTAAAGATTTCAGAAGCGGGTTATAGATAATTTGAATTTTTTAGATGCTTACTGCTGATAAAATACAGCGTAATCGCAGCACCAGCCATCTATGGATCGCAACCAAATCGTGATGCTATGAAAAACCAAAGCAGGCATAAAAACATAATTTTAAATCATCGCTATGGTTGAATTTACAACAGTGCTAAAACAATTTGGTGAACAGGGTGAAAAAACCGGTTGGACCTATATTGAAATCCCCATTGACCTTGCACAAAAAATAAAACCAGACAATAAAAAATCCTTTCGGGTAAAAGGCAAGCTGGACGATTATCCCATCAAAAGTGTTGCATTGATGCCGATGGGGGGCGGCAAATTTATCATGGCAGTTAATGCAACCATGAGAAAAGGAATAGGCAAACGCAAAGGCGCCATGTTGAAAGTTCAAATGCAGCTTGATAATAAAAAGCCCGTGCTTTCAAAAGAATTGATCAAATGCTTAACCGATGAACCAAACGCACTTGCCTATTTCAAAAAATTGCCGCCCTCGCACCAGCATTATTACAGCAAATGGATCGAAGAAGCAAAGACAGAACAAACAAAAATAAAAAGAATCTCCAACGCAGTGAATGCATTATCGAAAGGATTGCATTATGGTTTGATGATTCGCGCATTGAAAGAAAACAGAAATGATGAGATGATGTAAGTGCCTTACACATCAGCAACCTTATACGGATGCAGTTCAAATTTTTCCCAAACTTTCCCCGTAATATAAGGTTCAGTATCGAGCCATTGCTGCAGTTCATCCCTTGTTTCAAATTGCATGATCATATTTGAACCGATCATCTTTCCTTTATCATCCAAAATCGCTCCCCCAAAAATAAAATTTCCCGATTCCTTTAATCTTTTCGCGTTTTTAAAATGAGCCGGGCGGACGGCCATTCTTCTTTCCAAAGCATTTTCGTCTGTCCCATCCCAACCGAACAAAATATATTGTTGCATAAAATTGATTGTGGCATAAATGTGAGCAAAGAATTCTACAAAAAATAGTTTTTTTTACCAGCTCCAGCCTGAAAACCTGCAAAAATTCGCTGGCACTCAATTTGGTTTATCATTAATAGCATTTATCAATAAAATCAAATAGTATGAATAAGAGATTAACAGGAATGGCATTTGGCGCAGCATTATTAGTATACAGCTCAATCATGACCATATCTTACACCTCATGTAATTCGGACAGTAATGATAAAGGGGTAACGACAGCAGCAACAGACAGCAGCAATATGACGGCGGATTCCACCAATAAGACGGTTACAAAAAAAACAAAAAAAGGCAAGGCATCCGTTGGAATGACGGCTAACAACTCCCATTCAAAAATCGCCAAAGACAAAAACGGCGTTTATACGCAGCCTGAAATGATGCCGGAATATCCGGGAGGAGAATCAGCTCTTTCTCAATATGTAGAAAATCATCTCGACTATCCACAACAAGCGCTTGATGATAATAAAGAAGGAACGGTAAAGGTTTCTTTTGTGGTTGACGAAAATGGCAAAGTCTCTGATCCAGTGGTGATCGGAAATAAGGTGGGAGACGGCTTGGATGAAGAAGCCATTCGTGTCATCAATAACATGCCAAAATGGAAACCCGGTATGGTAAAAGGGAAGAATGTAAAAACACGACTCGATCTTCCAATCACATTCCAGGTTGCTACAGAATCTTAAATAAAATTTTAAACCAATTAATTATGACCAAGTATTCTAAAAAAGCGCAGGAATATGTAAAAGAAAATATGAAAGAAATGGAAAGTGGTAAATTAAAAAGCAGCAGCGGTCAAAAAGTGACCAATCCAAAACAAGCAATAGCGATTGGTTTGTCCGAGGCCCGAGAAGATGGATTAAAAGTGCCGAAGAAAGCGGGATCGCGTAATAAAAAAAGCACGCGATGATTTAATCCAAGACATGACAGATCGATTCTTTAACATAAAACCTTTGTTATGAAAAAAGATCAGGCACCCAAGTCATCATCGAAAAAAGATGAAGCAGATAATCGCAAAATGAAAACGGCTGCAAAGAACTCTATTGAAACAGGTGATGAAGACATCGGCAAAATGAAGATCGGGAAAGCACATTCAACAAAAAATGAGGGTAAAGTAAAGATATACGAAAAAAAGAAGTTGTGATTCTATGAAAAGATTGAAACCAGGGGTTGAAAACGACAACGGCTCATCTTTAAATGAGCCGTTCTGTTTTATTGAAAATTAATGAATATTATTTATCATTGTCGCTGCTCAAAGAAGCAGTGACCTTTGGAGAGACTTCCTCGGTTTTTGATTTGTTATAAGAAGGTAGGATGCTTTTATCATGCTTTACTCCGATAAAAGATCTTACCCCGATTATTATGGCTACCAAAATAACAAGCGTTGTTGCCGCCTTTAACCCCCTTTTAGCCATATGACTTTCGCCGCTTTCATAGCGTTCTTCCTGGTAAGAATTTATCCCTTTATCAGATAGCTGAACCAACATTCCATATGGCTCAAAATCATCGCCCCAAATATCAACATCAGCATTTTCCTTCAATAAATAGCAGGCATCTTTTAATTCGGAAATATCAAAAATATCCGACACCAGTGAAATATCAACAAGGGGAATAAAATGGTATTTTCTTTCAAAGTCTTTTCTGCCAGCGAGTCTCACTTCATCAAACCATGCGGTGTTGGTGTATAGAGATTTTAAGATCCAGGCAGCAGCATGTTCTGTTTGGTTTTTCTTTTCTGGGTAGGTGCTCATTTTTCTGAAATTGGATTATTGGATTATCTAAATCTTAATGACTCTAACGGGTCATTGCTATATTTATTGTTTTAATTGAAAAAACTTATCCACAGAAACCCTTATAACTTCTTTGAGTCCTTGGCACCTGGGATTTCTTTCTTTTTTGTAGCTTCATATTTTATTAAGGCAATGATCATTTTCAGAATTGATTTTAAAAATCGCGGCGAAAACCTGCCGCTGACAAACCAACTGCTTAGATTATTAGTTGCATTGTATATTATAGCGGCTTCTGGTTATTTATTGTACAAATTGTTCACTTTACCGCAACAGCATAATGTATCTTCTAAAGAATGGGCTGCTGTGATCATCAACGCAATAATCATTGTTGTTTTAGGCCGGCAGCTATTACGCCTGAACAACAAAAAATTTATCGTGATTACCGATGAATTCGTAAAGTACAGTATAAAATTTCCGTGGCCACTGCAACTTAGCTGGACCAAAATAAAAACAATTCAGTTCGGTTATTCAAGTGTGCGGTTCATTACAAAAACGGAAAAAAAACACCGGTTTTATTATTCCAATGCAACGGAAGAAGAAAAAATAAATTTGCGGGAAGCGCTCACCACAGTTGCAAAAAAACATGATATTGAATTTATGCAGCCTATTTAAGAATTCTTCAGGATGATTCTATCTAAACAAACTCTTCAGCACTTTCAAAGAAATGATAACCTTCCCACGGCAGCATATTTTCAGCTTCCTGAAAAAATATTACAATTCGGAACAGGTATTCTGTTGCGCGGCCTACCTGATTATTTTGTTGATAAGGCCAATAAACAAAATATTTTTAACGGAAGGATTGTTGTGGTAAAGTCCACTGCCCAGGGCGATATCGATGCATTCAAAAATCAAGACGGCTTATACACACTCTGCGTAAAAGGAATTGAAAACGGTAAAACCATCGACTCCACAAATATCATTGCTTCAATTAGCCGGGTCCTTACCGCCAATATGGAATGGGAAAACATTTTGCAATGCGCAACAAACGATAAACTTGAAATTATCATTTCCAACACCACTGAAGTTGGTTTGACATTGATCGACAACGATAATATTTTTGCCAAACCCCCAACCTCTTTTCCTGGAAAATTGTTGGCATTCTTATATGAACGATTCATGTTTTTTGACGGAACGGACAAAAGCGGACTGATAATCATCCCAACTGAATTGATCGTTGGTAATGCAGACAAGCTGAAATCCATTCTCATTACATTATCTCATCAAAATAAATTAAGCAATCAATTTATCGAATGGCTCAATGACCATAATCAGTTTTGCAATTCGTTGGTAGACAGAATTGTTCCCGGCAAATTAAAACCTGATGAAAAAAAATCAATAGAAGAAAAATTGGGCTATGAGGATGAACTGATGATAATGGCCGAACCTTACCGCCTGTGGGCAATTGAATCAGCTGCGGACACTGTGCAAAAAAAATTATCATTCGCCCTAGGCGATGCAGGCGTGATCATTGCCCCCGACATCACTAAATTCAGGGAACTAAAATTGCGTTTGTTGAATGGCACCCACACGCTCAATTGCGGACTCGCTACCCTCGCAGGTTTTCAAACTGTAAAACAAGCCATGCAAAATACTGATTTCAAAAAATTCACTGCCCATTTAATGCTTGACGAAATTGCGCCTTCCATCATAAATGACCAAATTACGGCTGATGATGCGCTGCAATTTGGCAACCAGGTCATTGAACGTTTTAGCAATCCATTCATAGAACATCTTTGGCTCAGTATCACCTTGCAATTCACCTCAAAAATGTTGATGCGCAATATTCCCATACTGCAAAAACATTATCAGCGAAGCAATGATGTTCCGCCATGTATTGCCCTCGGTTTTGCAGGTTATATTTTATTTATGAAAAGCAAATTAAATAACGATAATCAGTTTGTGGGCAGCACCGGCAATTCAACATATATCATCAATGATGATAAAGCAGCGGTACTGAACAAGAAATGGAACGAAAAAAATATTCCCGAAACAGTGATGAATATCTTAGGCGATAAGGATCTCTGGAATGCCGATCTGACCAAATATCCAGGCTTTGCAGAGAAAGTTTCAGATAATGTAGATTTATTGATCAATACGGGGGCGGAGAAAACAATAAAAGATTTAGTTCGTAATTATCCCGCTACATTGCAACATGAATGAAACAGCTTTTTTAATGCAAGAAACCATGCGCTGGTTTGGGCCAAATGATCCTGTTGGGCTTTGGGATATAAGGCAGGCCGGATGCGAAGGAGTAGTCACGGCACTGCACCAGGTCCCTAACGGTGAAGTATGGCCGAAAGAAAAAATACTTAAAAGGAAAAAAATAATCGAAGCTGCAGGATTATCCTGGAATGTGGTGGAAAGCGTTCCTGTTCATGAGGATATCAAAATACAAAAAAAGAATTTCAAAAGGTATATAAAGAATTACCAACAAACAATTACAAATCTTTCCGACTGCGGCATTAGGACCGTAACCTATAACTTCATGCCTGTCCTTGATTGGACGAGAACGGATTTGAGTTACACGCTTCCTGACAGATCCAAGGCTTTACGATTTGAAAATGCAGCTTTCGTCGCCTTTGACCTTTTTTTGCTGAAAAGAAAAAATGCTGATCTGGATTATTCCAGGGATGAAATAAAAAGAGCCGAAAAAAGATTTTCCTCAATGAGTGATGCAGAAAAAAAGCAGCTCAAACAAAATATTCTCGCGGGTCTTCCGGGAAGCGAAGAAAGTTTTTCCATCAGCCAATTTCGATCTGCGTTAAACACCTACAAAAATATTGACGCGGAAAAACTACGGGAACACCTGATTTACTTTTTAAAAGAGATCATTCCCGTCGCCGAAAAATGCGGAGTGAAAATGGTTATTCATCCTGACGATCCGCCCAACCCCATTTTCAATTTACCAAGAATTGTAAGCACAGCAAGTGATGTAAAAAAAATTCTGGAGGTCGTGCCATCGCCCAATAATGGCTTATGTTTTTGTACTGGTTCATTTGGTGTACGGGCAGATAATGATCTGCCAGTGATGGTAAGAGAATTCGGCGACCGCATCAATTTCATTCACCTGCGAAGCACCAAGCGAAATGAAAACGGAGATTTTTTTGAAGCAGACCATTTGGACGGAGATGCAGATATGTATGCAGTGATAAAAGAATTGCTGCACATCATGCAAACAAGAAAGACCGCCATTCCGATGCGACCGGATCATGGGCATCAAATGCTTGATGACCTGAAGAAAAAAACGAATCCCGGCTATTCCGCTATCGGAAGATTACGAGGATTAGCAGAATTAAGGGGACTGGAGTCGGGCATTTATAAATCTTTATTTCAATGAAAAAATTTCTCGACGAAAATTTTTTATTGCGATCTGAAACAGCAAAACATTTGTATCATGATGTTGCGGCAAATATGCCCATTATAGATTACCACTGTCATTTGAGTCCGGAACAGATCGCAAACGATATCAATTTTAAAAACCTCACCGACATATGGCTGTCCGGCGATCATTATAAATGGCGCGCCATGCGCACCAATGGAATTGATGAAGCTTTTTGCACCGGCAGCAGAACGGATTACGAAAAATTTGAAAAATGGGCTGAGACCGTTCCCTACACTTTACGCAATCCACTTTATCATTGGACGCACCTTGAATTGAAACGATATTTTGGCATTGATGAATTATTGAATCCTGCTTCTGCGAAAAGAATTTATGATGAATGTAATCAGGCATTGTCAAAACCTGAATTTTCCGTTCGCGCACTCTTAAAAAAAATGAAAGTTGAAGTAATATGCACCACGGACGATCCGATCGATTCATTAAATCATCATAAAAAAATAAGCGAAGACAGATTTGAAATAAAAGTTTTACCCGCTTTCCGCCCGGATAAAGCGATGAATACTGATGACATAAGATCATTCAACGATTATCTTTCCGCATTAGAAACGATATCGAATATCTCCATTATACATTATTCCGATTACCTGGATGCCTTAAAAATGCGTCATGATCATTTTGCTGCAAATGGTTGCACGGTCTCAGATCATGGATTGGAATTTGTTTATGCGGAAGATTACACGGACCAGGAGATCAGGAACATTTTTTCAAAACTCCGATCGCAAAAGGCATTGAATAAGGAAGAAAATCTAAAATTCAGATCTGCTTTGCTTTTTGAATTTGCATTATGGGATCATGAAAAAAATTGGGTGCAGCAATTTCATCTCGGGGCAATGCGGAATAATAACTCAAGAATGATGCGGTCACTCGGTGCAGATACTGGCTGGGATTCAATTGGCGATTTTCCCCAGGCAAGATCGCTGCAAAAATTTCTGAACAAACTCGATGCAAATAATCAGCTTACAAAAACAATTCTCTACAATCTAAACCCCTCCGATAATGCAATAATGTCAACCATGATCGGGAATTTTAATGATGGCTCAATGGCAGGAAAAATTCAGTGGGGCTCTGCATGGTGGTTTTTAGATCAACAGGAGGGGATGAAAGAGCAATTGAACACATTATCAAATATGGGTTTATTAAGCAGATTTGTCGGAATGCTCACCGATTCAAGAAGCTTTATGTCATACCCCCGGCACGAATATTTCCGAAGGATCCTGTGCGGTCTTTTTGGTGAAGAAATTGAGCGCGGAGAATTGCCCAATGACCTGGATTGGACAGGAAAAATAATTAGTGATATTTGCTATCATAATGCGAAGAATTATTTCCAATGGTGAGCGTCAAGCAATAAACCTGGATTCGATAACGGGCCAGTATACGGTTTGCGAGGCAACCCGGATCAATAGCATTATCAAAGCGGATCTAAAAAGATTAACTAACCGAAATGTTTAATCCCAATAGAAATTATTTATGAAAGCGGTTCTATGTTTTGGGGAACTATTGCTTCGCCTCTCGCCTGATCTAGAGGGCAAATGGCTCGACAAAAATTCGATTACTTTTTATGTTGGAGGCGCAGAAGCCAATGTGGCAGCAGCCTTGGCGAAATGGGATGTTCCAGTCAAATATTGCACCGCAATACCTGAAAATTACCTGTCAAAGCAAATGGCGGATTATTTGGCGAAAAAAAATATCGATGTAACAAGAATAATCTATTGCGGCGATAAACTCGGTCTGTACTATTTACCTGAAAATGCGGATCTCAAACATCATAGTGTTATCTACGACAGAAATAATTCTTCATTTGCAACACTAAAAAAAGGAACGATAGACTGGCATAAAGTGTTGGATGGAATTGACTGGTTTCATTTTAGCGCAATTTCTCCGGCGATCAGCAGAGATGTTGCTGAAATTTGTAAAGAAGCGCTGACCACCGCAAACAAAAAAAATATTACGGTTTCAGTTGATCTTAATTACCGCAGCAAACTCTGGCAATATGGCGATCAGCCTGCCCAAATAATGCCCGGATTGGTTGAGCATTGTGATATCATCATGGGAAATGTTTGGGCTGCATCGACCATGCTAAATATGCCTTTAGACGGACGATTAAGAGAAAAAGATAAGAAGGAAATTTATCTCGAACAGTCAAAACTAACCTCAGAAGCGATCATTCGGCAATTCCCGCGATGCAAGGCAGTTGCCAACACCTTTCGGTTTGAAGAGGAAAAAAAAATAAAATATTACGCCACCTTGTTTACGAATAATTCATTATTCGTTTCAAAGGAGCATTTCGCAGAGCAGGTGACCGATAAAGTTGGCAGCGGAGATTGTTTTATGGCAGGATTGATCTATGGTTTTCATCATGGTCTGCAACCTCAAAATATATTGGATTTTGCGACGGCGGCGGCTTTTGAAAAATTGTTTGTCAAAGGAGATTTTACTGACAAAACCACAACAGAAATAAACGCAACAATTAAGAAATGAACAGAAAAGAAGATATAAAGAAATCCATAATCACACAAGGTCTATTACCATTATTTTATAACGACAGCAGCGATGTGAGCGCAAGTATATTGTGGGCCCTATACAATGCAGGGATAAGAATTGTCGAATATACCAATCGTGGCGAGAACGCATTGGATAATTTTCTGTTCCTGCGCAAGTTGGTAAGCGCTGAGATGAGCGATCTGAAATTGGGAACCGGAACAATAAAAACAAAAACGGATGCAGAAGTTTTTATCGCTGCCGGAGCGGACTTTATTGTTTGTCCGGTTGTTGATCCATCAATTGCTGAAATGGTGCATAAAGCACAACTGCTATGGATCCCAGGGTGTATGACGGCAACAGAAATCAATACAGCTGAGCTGAACGGCGCTTCATTGGTAAAAATTTTCCCGGGCAATATTTTGGGTCCAACTTATATTACTGCGATCAAAGAGATTTTTCCAGGTCTTTTATTCATGCCAACGGGCGGTGTAGAAGTGAATAAAGAAAATATACAGTCGTGGTTTGATGCCGGGGTAAGCGCCGTAGGCATGGGCAGCAGGCTCATTACCCGATCAATCATCAACAATCAGGATTTCGATAAGTTAACAGCAGACTGCATACATGCATTAGCGTTAGTGCAGCAAGCAAAACAGAAGAAGTAATCATTTTTTTACAGGTACTCATTCTTTAAATTTTCTTCCGTAAATGATCAATGGAATCAATAGAATTAATCCATTTGCTAAAAAGACAGGCAAATGAATTGAGTCAGGGTATCTGTACCAAAGTGCAGCACCAAAAAGGGTCAATGCAAGCCCTATTAAGAATGCCTGCATCCATGCTTTGCTTTTATATTTCTTTAATTCGCCGGCAAGAAATAATAACCAAACTGCGACCATGAATAATAACATGCTACTCAATATCCAATCTATCAATACAGAAGTAGCATAATGTTTGCTGATGTCCCCGGTGCTTGCCGCAATAATAAGATTATTGGTACTGAATCCACGTAAAGCAGCAGCTATGATCAACAAGATCGCGGTAACTAACGAGCACCGATATACGATGATATTGGGTTTCATCAATTCATTTTCATTCACTTAAAGATAACGCAGAAAAACCAATTGCCGTCCATCAAGTGGATCGAATATCGTAAACTTGCAATGTTTACAAACCGGTGCGGGAAAAAAATATTTGAAGAATGGAAATTGAAAAATAATAGAACTCTGTATTAATATTATATTCAGCAAAAAATCAAAAACGTGAAAGCAGCAGTATTACATCATTTAGGAGAAATACCGAGATATGAAGATATCGATGAGCCGCTTCGGCTCAATGACCAGCAGCTTTTGCTCACTGTCAGAGCAGCATCTATTAAGAATATTGACAAATCACTGGCGAATGGATCGCACTACGACAGTTATAAAAACCTTCCTGCAATTGTTGGAATTGACGGAGTCGGGATTTTGGAAGATGGCAAAAGAGTTTATGCCGGAGGTATGAGCGGCATGATGGCAGACAAAGCATTGATCTCTAAAAACAGATATATTGCTCTTCCCGAAAATATAGATGATATCACTGCTGCAGCGCTTCCTAATCCCGGAATATCAGCATGGCTCTCTTTATATTATCGTGCCTCCATTAGACCAGGTGAAACAGTTCTGATCAATGGAGCAACCGGAGTAGCAGGAAAAATAGCTGTGCAACTCTCAAAACATTTTGGTGCGGCAAAAGTAATTGCAACCGGAAGAAATAAAAAAATATTAGAAACACTCCCCGATCTGGGTGCAGATGAAATCATTTCGTTGACCCAATCTGATGCTGATCTGAAAAAAGCCTTTACAACAGAATTAATTAAAAATTCCTTTGACATCATTATTGATTATACCTGGGGCCATCCGGCAGAAATTATCCTGGATTCACTTACCGGAAATGATCTTTTTGCAGAAACACACAGAACCCGCTACGTATCGGTGGGAGCAATGGCAGGGCCCACCATTCAATTTTCATCGGCTACATTAAGAAGTTCTGCTATCGAAATGTATGGATCCGGCGGCGGAAGTGTGTCCAAAGAAATAATGATGAAGATACCGGAACTGCTTTTGGAATTATACCAACTTGCGGCTGCCGGAAAGATAAAGATCGAAACCGAAGTGATGCGCTTGAAAGATATTGAAACAGCTTGGACACTTATCGAAGCCGGCAAAAGAATTGTAATGGTTCCTTAATATTTCTTACCATGAACATATTGAATTTTGAATTCAAAGCAAAGACTGACAACATAGAAAAAGCAGAAAAAAAATTGCTTGAACTTGACCCAAGATTTGCAGGGGAAGATCTTCAAACCGATACCTATTTTAATGTCAATAACGGACGACTAAAACTCCGGGAAGGGAATATTGAAAATGCTTTGATACATTATGAAAGAGAGAATACACCAAATGCAAAACAGTCCAGGGTCTTACTATATAAACACGATCCTGATAAATCCCTGAAAGACATTCTTACCCGGTCGTTGGGCATTAAGGTGATTGTAAGCAAGAAAAGAAAAATCTATTTCATAGATAATATAAAATTCCATTTCGATTCCATAAAAGAATTGGGAACATTTATTGAAGTGGAAGCGATCAGTGAGAATGGAAAATTTTCACCCGAGGAATTAAAAGATCAATGCGATAAATATATGGTGTTTTTTGAAATAAAGTCAACGGATTTTATGAGTCTTTCTTACAGCGATCTGCTTTTGAAATCATGATCAGTAAAAAATTATTGAATTGCTTCGGAACTTTTATCCTGAATAAGCGTGATGTCGTTAATATTTACGGTCATCGGCATTAAGCCAACCTGCACAACAGCTTTCTTATTCCGGATCTCTTTTATCAATCCAACTTGGTGATTTTTTTTCATCATCACCTTATCTCCCACTTTCGCCTCGCCTTTGATCTCAATATATTTTGAATCGAATTTCTTTTTTACTTTTTCGTTAACCTGTTTCTCTTTTTGTTTGAAAAGAAGAGCCTGCATTTGTTTTATCACTTCATTTTTATTGTCGGCTTTTCGCCAGTCGAATATTATTTGTTTGAGCTTTCTTTCCATTTCTTTTAAATAAGCAATCCTTTCTTCAGATATCTTATTTTGATGTTTTAATAATTCCAGGCGCTGCTGATGTTGTTCTTTATTCATTAGTATTTCCATTTCCCGCTTCAGTCGTTCATTCTCTTTCATCAGTTTTTGCAGTTCTCTTTTTTCTTTTTCAATGGTTTGAAGATCCTGTTCGGTTCGGTTGAGTAACTTGTCCAACCTGAAATGATCATCATCAACCAAACTTCTCGCACGCGCAACCAATTTATTATCCAAGCCGATCCTTTCTGCAATAGAAAATGTATATGAACTGCCCGGTTTTCCGATGATAAGTTTATACAATGGCTGCAAATTTTTTTCGTCGAAAGACATAGCACCATTGATGATCCCCGGCGTCTTGTTCGCCATCACTTTCAAATTCAGGTAATGGGTGGTAACTATTCCAATGGCATGTTTTTTTACCAATTCTTCCAAAATCACTTCAGCAAAGGCTCCGCCGAGGTTAGGATCGCTGCCGCTTCCAAGTTCATCAATAAAAAAAAGCGTTCGTCCGTTTGCATGCTCAATAAAATATTTCATATTCATCAAATGTGAACTATACGTGCTTAGTTCAAACTCCAGACTCTGCGTATCACCGATGTGAATCATGATCTGTTTGAAAATCCCCAGTTCCGAATTGGGATCCACCGGGATCAATAATCCGCTTTGTAACATCAACTGCAATAACCCCACGGTCTTTAATGTAACAGTTTTTCCCCCCGCATTTGGGCCGGATATTACCAGGATCCTCCCTTTTTCATTCAACTCTATATTGGTTGGAATGGTTTGCTTTTTATTTTTTTGATTGTAGAGATATAATAATGGGTGAAATGCCTGAACCAAATGAATAAGCGCTTTATCAGTCAACAACGGAAAGTTACCGTTTATGTCCACGGCCAATTTTGCTTTGGCCTGAATAAAATCAAACTCCCCGAGGACATCATGATAGGTTGATAGCAGTGAAGTATAAACGGAAAGTTTGCCGGTAAGCTCGCGCAGGATGCGATATACCTCACGACTTTCTTCATTTTCCAATGAAAAAATCTCATTGTTCAACTCGATCGTTTCTTCAGGTTCAATAAAAGAAGTTTTGCGCGTGTCGCTTTCGCCATGCAAAATCCCTTTTACCTGCCTTTTATGTTCAGCAAAAATCGCAACCACCCTCCTTCCATTTAAAAATGATTCTTCAATATCAGCAACATATCCTGATTTGTTCAGTTTAGAGAGAATTCTGTCAAACATTCTCCTCAATTCATTTCTTTTGCGAAATAATTTCGTCCGCACATCGCTCAATTTTTCTGATGCATTATCGCGTACATTCCCATTGTCATCAAGTACATCATCAATTAATTGAAGAATCACCTTCTCATAATAAGTGTCGGCGATTACTCTTGTGAGCGCCGGATAAGCAATGCGTTTTTCCTTATCAAACCAGCGAAAAATATTTTGCATGCTTTCAGCCAGCTTGCGCAATTGCAAAAATTGCTCACCGCTTAAGACTGCGCCCGGAATACCCAATAATTTTAATTCTTTCGCCAAATTCAGCACATGATCATTTGGAAAATATTGCCCGCTCTGCAGCAATGACTTAAACTCACTGCTTTGCCGTAATTCAACTTCAATAAATTCGATTTTTGTATGAATACGAAGGTCATCTGCTTTTGATCTTGCATATTCTGTATTGCAATGCGCTGCCAGCAGGGCTTTCACCTTATCAAACTCTAATTGCACCAATGCGGATTCAGGAAAAAATTTCATGCCTTAATAACTGAATGATTTTTTAAACCGGCAGACCGAAGCGGAATTCGGCTTTAATGGCGGGGTCCCTTTCAACATTTGTTGGCTATTTGAAATAGGATTCAGGAATTGTCTTCCACATGTCGTGCGACAAATGACCGCTAAGCAATTCATAAATCAAATAGATAGGCCAAAAGATATAATGAATAATCGCCAGAATGATCGAGTGGTTATAATACCAACTGATCATTATAGAATATATGCCAAGAATGAAATAAAGAATGCTGCCATCTCTGCCTTTCATAATAATTGATTTATTACTAAAGCTACAAAAAAAATAGACCCGACAAATATTATCCCTTCAATTGAGCATATCCGTAGGATCAAACTGTTAATGAACAATTAAAAGCCGTCATTTGTCATATACATTACAAATGCAGCTTCAAGCCTATATTAACTTGCGTCAACATTAAAGAATGAGATCATGATAGCATTATCTATATTAACTTCATTATTATTTCTCTCCTCACCAAATAATCAAACCATCAATCAACATAAAATTATGAGCGAAGACATGTTAACCGACTACGGAACAAAAACGGATACAGCAACATTTGGCACCGGCTGCTTTTGGTGCACCGAGGCGATTTTCCAGGAATTGAAAGGGGTTATAAAAGTAACTTCCGGATATTCGGGAGGATCTGTGAATAACCCTTCTTACGAGCAGGTTTGCAGCGGTACAACCGGGCATGCAGAATGCTTGCAAATCATTTATGATCCCAAAATAATAAGCTTTGATGAATTACTGGAAGTGTTTTGGGAAAGTCATGATCCAACAAGTTTGAACAGACAGGGAAATGATGTCGGAACTCAATATCGGAGCGTAATTTTTTATCACAATGAAGAACAAAAACAAAAAGCCGAGCATTATAAAGAGGAATTAAATAAAAGTAAAGCTTACAACAAACCGATTGTAACAGAAATCACGAAATTTTTGAAGTTTTACGCAGCAGAAAATTACCACCAGGACTATTTTCGCCTGCACGGATCGCAACCATACTGCTCTTTTGTAATCCGCCCGAAAGTGGAAAAGTTTGAAAAGGTCTTTAAAGATAAACTGAAGAAGAAAAACTAAACAAATGCAGTTTTTATAAGAATCTTCCTTAAGCCCCAAAAAAATGGGGCTTTTATATCCCCTCACTTTTGTGGCACCTTCCCTATTTCTCCATTTAGTACGGTAAAAAGCGTTAGAAGTCCGCCTTTATTACAAAATGTAAATCGAAAGCACTGCCATCATTATTGGTAGATTTTACTCTTCACACGGTCCCCATATCAGGTCGGTTAACAAAAAGCCAATTTCAGGACTGTCAAATAAACAATGAAATTGAATTACCCAACTGCGTTTTATGATTAACATCAATATTACGAATGATTGGCATCAGCTCTGAAAATTGAACCGCCATTACCTTTAATTTTATTTCAATAATTTTACGCTAATGGCCTTTTCAAAATCCCATGCTATTTCACTACAACAATGACTAATAATATTCAGCAGTTCGAAGCGCTATTTAACCACGCAACAATCGGCATTGTGGTTACCGATAAAGAAGGGAAGATTATCAATTTCAACAATTATGCTGAAACACAGTTCGGTTTTACAAAAGATGAAGTAATGGGCAAAACCGTTGACATACTTGTTCCATCAAACGTTTATAGAATGCATCACAAACATAGAGAAGATTTTTATAAACATCCTGAGCCGCGGCGAATGGGGGAAGGCAGAGATCTTTTTGCACAACGTAAAGACGGAACTGAATTTCCGGTTGAAATTAGTTTAAGCAATTATGATATTAATGGCGAAATATTTGTCATTGCCTTTGTGATAGACATTTCTGTTCGAAAGAAAAGTGAAGCGCTCGTACTTGAACAAAAAGACGAACTTGAAAGAGTTACTGTTGAAGTAAAAAAATTAAATGGCGAGCTCGAACAAAAAGTGGATTACCGTACAAGGATGTTGCGCGAAACATTATCGGAACTTGAAAAATCAAAAGAGGAATTAAATCAGGCGCTGGAAAAAGAAAAAGAACTGAACGAACTTAAGTCAAGGTTCGTCACCACTGCTTCGCATGAATTCCGTACACCACTCAGCACAATTCTTTCTTCATCATTCCTTTTGGAAAAATACAATGATATCAATGAGCCTGCCAAAAGAGAAAAGCATATTGAGCGGATCAAAGCAGCCGTTGGGGATATGAAGGAAATTCTCGAAGATTTTCTTTCTCTGGGCAAGCTGGAAGAAGGTATTTTGAAAGCGGATATGCAGGCTATTCCTCCCGGAGAACTGCTAAATGAAATCTCAAAAATCATCGCTGATTTGAAGTTAATGCTCAAGCAAGGCCAAAAATTAAAATTTGAAGAGAAGATCAGCGATGAAGTTTTTGTTGATAGGCAATTATTGAAGCATATCTTGATCAATCTTATCAATAACGCAATAAAATTTAGCGGGGAAAATGGAACGATCTCCGTACGATATGAAACATCAGGTGAGGGGTTAATGATTACTGTGAAAGACAATGGCATTGGTATTTCCGAAGAAGATCAGCAGCATTTGTTTGAACGATTCTTTCGAGCAAAAAACGCAACCAATATACAAGGAACCGGACTAGGACTGCATATAGTAGCAAAATACCTAGAACTAATGAATGGGAATATTACCTTGGAAAGCAAATTGAACGAAGGCTCTTTGTTTACGATTACTATACCTCAAAAAAATTAAAATGAAAAAAATCTTAGTGATTGAAGACAATACAGACGTAAGAGAAAATATCGTTGAAATTCTCGAGCTTTCCGAATACACCGTTTTGCAGGCTCCCGATGGCAAAGCCGGTGTTGAACTGGCAATTAAAGAAAGCCCCGATTTGATCATCTGTGACATCATGATGCCTGTTTTGGATGGTTATGGCGTCCTTCATTTATTAAATAAACATAAAGAAACCTATGGTGTGCCTTTTATTTTTCTCACAGCAAAATCAGAAAAGTCTGATTTCAGAAAAGGGATGGAACTCGGGGCTGACGATTACATCACAAAACCATTCGATGGAATTGAATTATTAAATGCGGTGGAAATAAGATTAAAGAAAACAGAATTGCTCAGAAAAGCTTCAGGCGAAGCAAGCGATAAGATTAAGGAGTTTATCAGCTCGGCAAAACAATCCGCAAGCATTTCACTTGTTTCGGATGAAAGAGAAGTCTACGATTTCAGGAAAAAGCAAATGGTGTACACAGAAGGACAAAAACCCAAAGCAGTGTACCATGTCATCAGCGGCAAAATAAAAATTTACAAGTCAAGCAAAGAAGGAAAAGAACTGATCACAGACATTAAAAGCGCTGGAGATTTCTTCGGTTATACCTACATATTGGAGGAAACCAATTATGCAGAAACTGCACAGGTACTTGAAGATGCACAATTGATGCTCATTCCAAGAGAAGATTTTCTAACGCTTGTAACAAATGATCAGCAGATTTCAAAACAGTTCATTAAAATCATAACCAAGAACATTCTGGAAAAAGAGGAGAGTCTTGTAAATCTTGCCTATAATTCATTGCGCAGAAAAGTAGCTTACGGTTTGGTACAAGTGCTGGACAAATATAAAATCGAGCATACAAAAAACATAATCCCTGAATTGTCAAGAGAGAACCTGGCCCAGATAACAGGCGTAGCCACCGAATCACTCATCAGAACACTGGCAGACTTTAAATCAGAAAAATTAATTGAAATTGAACCCGGGAAAATTATCATTGTTAATGAAAAAAAACTAAGAGACCTTCCCTATTGACTTTCTTACTCACGCATTACATCAAAAAATCTGCTGATAAAAATCATATCCGTCTGTGTGGATGATCATATCCATTGAAATGAAAAACCCGGATTTTCGTATCATGCATACTGACATTTCCAGAAGGCTTATTGAGAAATACAATATTGCCGTTCCGAGATACACCAGCTATCCAACAGTTCCGTTTTGGGAAGATGATTTGGATAAAATTGAATGGAAGGAAAATTTCAAAAAACAATTCAACCTGAATAATAAAAATAGGGGCATTAGCCTTTATATACACCTTCCTTTTTGCGAATCGCTCTGCACCTATTGCGGATGCAATAAAAAGATAACAAAAGACCATCGTCAGGAAGACAAGTACCTGGATGCGGTGATCGGCGAATGGAAATTGTATCTGGCTCTCATGCCGGAAAAACCACTCATAAGAGAGCTTCATCTTGGTGGCGGCACGCCAACTTTTTTTTCTCCAAAAAATCTGGAACGACTATTAAAGACAATCTATGCGGATTCGATCATAGATCCAGAACACGAATTTAGTGTGGAAGGCCATCCCAATAATACGACGAGCGAACATCTGCAAACCTTAGCGGATTTGGGTTTTAAAAGGATCAGTTATGGGGTTCAGGATAATGACCCTGAAGTGCAGCGCATCATAAATCGGGTTCAGCCACTGGAAAATGTTAAAAATGCCACGCGGTTGGCAAGAGCAAAAGGATTCAGATCTGTTAATTTCGATTTGATTTATGGTTTGCCAAGACAAACATTGCAGAGCATGGAAAAAACCATACACCAAACACTGGAACTAAAACCTGACCGCATCGCATTTTACAGTTATGCGCATGTGCCCTGGACTAGTCGCGGACAAAGATTATTCAATGAAAAGGATCTGCCTGCTGCTGATTTAAAAATGCAATTGTATCTGTTGGCAAAGAAGATTTTTACAGACAATGGTTACATTGATATTGGCATGGATCATTTTGCATTGGCTTCAGATGATCTATACAAAGCGAAAATAAATGGATCGCTGCATCGAAACTTTATGGGCTACACCACCCAGCAAACTTCGATGTTACTTGGCCTGGGAGTATCGGCTATAAGCGATACCGGGACCGCATTTGCACAAAATCACAAGACCCTTCATGACTATTATGACAGCATCGCTCACCATGAAATTGCGGTTACCAAAGGATTTTTTTTGAGCGAAGAAGACATTTCTTTCAAACATTATATTCTTGACATCAGTTGCACTGGAAATACAAAATTCAACGAGGAAGATGTATTTGCCTTAAATCAATTCACTTTTAAAGAACTGAAAAAAATGGAGATCGATGGCTTGGTGAAATGGAACAAAAAAATGGTGAGTGTAACAGATGTCGGTCGTCATTTTATAAGGAATATCTGCAGCGCCTTTGACTTGCACATGTTAAGAAATACCGGATCATTTACAAAACCAATATATAGTAAGTCTGTTTAGACCGGAATTCATTTTTTCAATTTGGTGTCCACGATACAGTGATAAACTGTTTTCTTCGCTGCATCAACTTTGGGGCTCAGATAAGGTATTCCCAATCCCATACCGCGAACGATTAGCATACACGCCATTACCATCATGACATACGGATAGGCCTTCCTTACTCTTTGGCGGATGTCCATGGTAATGAAATTTCCAAAAAAAGCAATGCTCCACATTACTGGCAATGTGCCCAGACCAAAAAACGCCATGAATAAAGCCCCTTTAAAGACATCACCTGTAGCTGTGGCGCCTGCCGTTGCCATGTATACAAATCCACAAGGCAGTAATCCATTTAATAAACCGATTGAAAATAAAGATGAATAATTCCGCTGAGAAAAAAGTCTTCCCAATCTTTCACGCAGCCTTCTCAACTGAATCAGCAGAAAATCGTTGCTTTTGAAAATGGTGATCTTTTTTGGCATGGTGATGAATACGATAATTAAAATACCAAGAATGATTGAAAGCCATTGCTGGTAACCAAAGAAAGCAACCGTTTTTCCAATACTGCCAAATACAAGTCCGAAAGCAGAATAGGTAACAATTCTGCCTAAATTATACAAAAATGCCCCTGAGAATTTTCCCCAATAACTATCCTTTCTGAGTGGTAATGATAATGCCAATGGCCCACACATGCCTATGCAATGAAAGCTTCCAATGAAGCCCATAGCAATGGCGGTTAATAAGACAGGCATCATATCAAATAATTATTCTTTTTTCAAAATAATAGGTGATGCCGTCGACTTTCCAGAAGATATGCAATTCATTAAGTCCTCTATTGGCTGGCGTAATTGGCATCTTTAATAAAGTATCCTGCAGCGAGATAATTTGATTTACGTCTTTGTTTTCATCAGCAGGGCAATATAGTTCTGCCGTGCCAGTAATTTTCTTTCCTGAGAAGTCTTTTGGGAATTTTATCAATATCTGGTCGCTCTTTATTTCGTACCGGATATTTTCAGACAATGCATCCGCACGTTTTGTTTCATCTATCTGCTGCTGAAATTTTAATTCTTTCCCGTAATAATCTGTTGTTACCAGATCCATTTTTTGTGAAGATGATTTAAAGACCAGGAACAATATTCCTGCTACAAAAATTATGTAAACAACCAGTATCCGATATCCCCAGTTCATAAAAAAATGTTTTGTTAGTTATAAATCTCAGGTCCAATAAAATTGGCAGTGAATGTCTTTATCTTTTTATTCTTTTCATACATGCCGATCTTCAGTTCGGTCTTCCATCCTTTTATATCATTGCGGTTGAGCTTTACAAAGAATTGCAGGTGAGAATAATCTTCCTTCTTTACCATCATATTGCTGTTTCCAATGTATTCGATCTCGCCTTTGATATTTTCCAATCGTAAAGTAAATGGAATGTCTTTGTGTGTTTTATTGGTCAGCTTTAGGTTGTATAGGTTGCTGATCCTCCCATCCGACAAAGAAGTATAGGTCATGCCTGCTGTTCGCATCAACCTTGCATCCAGGTCAGTTCGGCTTATTAATAAGAAACCAAGAAGAGATAATAACAATGAAAGAACAGCAATATATCCTTTTATCCTCGTTGTAAGTCTTAGTCGCACCCCCTTGGTTATACTGTTCTCTGATGCATATCTTATTAATCCGGCAGGTTTGTGAATACTCGTCATGATAGCATCGCAGGCATCGATACATGCCGTACAATTGATGCATTCCAGTTGTGTGCCATTTCTTATATCAATTCCTGTTGGGCAAACTCTGACACAAGCCATGCAATCAATGCAATCACCCTGTGTAGCATATGCTTCAAATTTTGCAGCTAAATCTTTACAGCCCCCATTGCCTTTACAATCGGTGCATTTGCAATCATCATCATTTTGAGCTGTTTTTTTTGATTGTTTGGCAAGCTTTCCTCTTGGCTCCCCACGTTTATGATCATATGCAACTACGATAGAATTTTTATCGAGCAGCACTCCCTGCAATCTTCCATATGGACACACCACCAGGCAGGCCTGTTCTCTAAACCACCAATACACAAAGAAAAATACGGAAGTAAATACGAGAAGTGAAACCAGTGTGGCAATATGCGCTCCTGGGTTCTTGACATATCCCAGGACCTGATCCATGCTAATAAGATAGGCCAAAAAGAAATTGGCAATCACGAACGATATCAAAAAAAATATAGTGAACTTGAAAACTCTTTTTATGATTTTTTTCCGATCCCAAGGCTGTGCTCTTAGTTTTTTTTGCTGAGCTGCATCACCATCTATCCAGTATTCGATTTTGCGAAAAACCATTTCCATGAAAATAGTTTGAGGACAGGCCCATCCGCAAAAAATACGGCCAAACACTACCGTGAACAAGATAATAAATACAACAAAAGTAAGCATGGCAATGCCAAAAATGAAGAAATCCTGCGGCCAAAAAATCATTCCAAAAATGATGAACTTACGATCCAGTATATTCAGCATGAACAAAGGCTCATCATTGACTTTTATGAAGGGAAGTGTAAAAAAAACGAATAGATAAAAAATACTGAACCAGGTACGCAGATTATAAAGCCTGCCCTGAGGTTTTTTTGGATTAATATAATTCCTTCGCCCTTCCTTTGAAATGGTGGCAACAGAATCCCGGTAGGTCCCTTTTTTATCCAGAGCAATAACATCTCCCATAATATAATTTTCTTGAGGTACTAATTTTTGAAATCTTCTTTGTTCAGATCTTTTCTGTTGTCGATCATTGCCGTTTTCGTATTTGCTGAAGAACCTGGTTTAACCAATTTGGAAGAATCTCCCACTGCAGATGCTGAAGTTGAATCTTTATAAAGGTCTCCCTGTGGTGCTTTCGCATTGGGAGGATTGGTTCCGTGCAATGATTTTACATAGTTGGCGAGATAACTCATTTCTTTCGGACTATAAACGCTCGCCCATGCCTGCATCCCTTTATCTGAGTAACCAAATTTGATGGTGCGATAGATATCATTTAATGAGCCTTTATGCAACCAGTAATCGTCGGTAAGATTGGGTCCTGCTCCCCCCTCTCCCGATTTGCCGTGGCAAGCCCAACATACATTGCCAAAAATCTCTTTCCCTTTTGCGATCCCTGCCGCGTCGGCCACAGGGACATTATTCTCATCAATCTGGTCCTTATTTTTAGCTTCATAGATCTGTTTTTCAATTCTGGCCTTTTCCATTTCAGCGGCATATTCCTGCGTAGGATTCTTACCAGTTCCCAATACATGAAAATTCAAAAGATAGATTATTGCAACAACAATGGTGATGTAAAATCCATATTTCCACCAGGGCGGTAAGGCATTATCCAATTCCTGAATACCATCGTAATTATGATCTAATAAATAATCGGACTCTCTTTCAAGAGGAACTGCCCTGGTCAGTATCTTTTTATCTATTTTCGACCACCACAATTTCAACCTCGATACCCGGGGAGCAGCTCCTATTTCCTGTTCCAGTTCCTTATATACATTTCGGATACTGAAATAAAGAAAGAAGATGGCAATTACTTCAACAAAAATCACTGCAGTAAAAAAATAAAATGCGGTTGGAGACAGTCCGCCATAATTTGAAATTACTTTTGTCGCTTCTGCAGTAGTACTGCTTTGTGCAGATGAATTTTGTGATGCTAATAACAGCGCTATTACTATGATCGTCCCCGCAACTTTAGTAGCCTCTTTTCCTTTTTTTAGTAATTGTCTGCTCAACACCAGCAACACCTGTCCAAGCCCCCAAATTACAAAGGCAAGAACAAGCATTGCTAAGAGCAGCAGCATTTCTAATAGATTATTGCCTGATGTAACCGTCTTCTCTGCAGACGCTGTATCGCTTTGTGCCATTGTCGTTAATACAATCAATAGTACAATTGAGCAAAGAATAAATTTTTTCTTTATTGAATTAATGAGATTCATACTGATTTGATTTATAATGATGAGTTAGTTGGTTCGTCATTATGAAGGGGAATGTTCGATAATTCCACTACCCTTTCTTTGGCCATTTTTTTTACAAAAACCAAGAGCACAACAAAAAAAAGAAAGAAAATGAACAACGATATAAGGGGATATATATCCGCATTCTTCATTGTTTCGGCATATTGCTTTATGAATTTGAACATGATTTATCTATTTATGGTTGCGGTTTTATTTTTTCCAATATCGACTCCCAGGCGTTGTATGTAAGCGATCAGGGCAATCACCTCTTTTTTGGGTGACACACGAATGCTGTCATTTAACAGGTTATCCGAAATTTGTTTTGCCTGATCATTCAAATCATCCAATGCCCGGTTTTCATACCCCTTTTCATAAGGCACGCCTAATTTTCTCATCGCATTGATTTTCGCAGCCATCGTAGAAACATCAAGATCCTGCTCAAGCATGAAAGAATAAGAAGGCATGATTGACCCCTCACTCATCGAAGAGGGCTCGCGAAAATGACGGAAATGCCATCCATTGGTTTTTTTAAGATTGCCGGTTCCTTCTCTTGCCAAATCAGGGCCGATGCGTTTGCTTCCCCATTGGAAAGGATGATCATAGACGAATTCCCCTGCTTTGGAATATTCACCATAACGTTCTGTTTCGCTTCTGAAAGGACGAATCATTTGAGAATGGCAGGTATAACATCCTTCGCGAACATAAATATCGCGCCCTTCCAGTTCCAGTGGCGTGTATGGTTTTACACTGCTGATGGTTGGAATATTTGATTTGATCAAAAATGTCGGCACCAATTCAATAATGCCGCCAATCAGGATCACCACAAGGCTAATGATCATAAATTTTACCGGACGCCTTTCAATCCAGCGATGCCAGTGTTCTCCCGGATGTTTCACGTAATTCTTTTCCAGCGGTGCGGCTTCTGCTTCCTCGTTGGGAACTAATTTTCCTGCTTTCGCCGTCTTGTAAATATTATATACCATGATTATTACCCCGACCAAATACAATGTGCCGCCCAATGAGCGCATGGCATAAAATGGTTTCATGTAGGTGACCGTTTCAAGAAAGGTATATTTCAACTGACCTGATTCAGTAAATTGTTTCCACATGGAACTTTCCTGAAACCCTGCCCAGTACATCGGTATCGCATAAAACAAAATCCCCAGTGTTCCTAACCAGAAATGGACATTCGCCAATTTCTTTGAATACAAATCCGTTTTATAAATGCGGGGAATAAGCCAGTATAACACACCAAATGTCAGCATGCCATTCCAGCCTAAAGCGCCAATATGAACGTGTGCAATAATCCAATCTGTGTAATGACTAATCGCGCTCACACTTTTTAATGAAAGCATCGGTCCCTCGAATGTTGCCATACCATAAGCAGTTACGGCCACCACCATGAATTTTAGGATCACATCATCTCTTACTCTGTCCCAGGCACCACGCAGCGTCAGTAATCCATTGATCATGCCCCCCCAACTTGGAAAAATGAGCATGAATGAAAAAACAATTCCCAATGATTGAGCCCAGTTAGGCAGCGCAGTATATAACAAATGATGCGGCCCGGCCCAGATGTATAAAAAGATCAGGGCCCAAAAATGAATGATAGAAAGACGATAAGAATATATCGGGCGGTTAGCAGCTTTGGGAAGAAAATAATACATCAATCCCAAGTATGGTGTGGTCAGAAAAAAAGCTACGGCATTATGACCGTACCACCATTGCACCAATGCATCCTGAACACCGGAATAAATGCTGTAACTCTTTAGCCATGTATAGGGCAATTCACCAGAACGTACGATGTGCAGGACGGCTACGGTAACAAATGTTGCTATATAGAACCAGATGGCAACGTACAAATGTTTTTCTCTTCTCTTGATGATCGTTCCGAACATATTCCATCCAAAAACAACCCAAATGATGGTAATTGCAATATCGATTGGCCAAATCAATTCGGCATATTCTGCTCCCTGCGAAAGTCCAAGAGGAAGGGTAATAGCAGCGCCAACAATGATCAACTGCCAACCCCAGAAATGAATCTTACTTAATGTATCACTGAACATTCTTGCCTTGCAAAGACGTTGCAAAGAATAATATACACCCATAAAAATACCATTGCCTACAAAGGCAAAAATCACGGCATTGGTATGCAATGGGCGTAATCTTCCAAAAGATCCATATTGGGTAATGTTCAGAGAAGGAAAAACCAATTGCAAGGCCACGAACAATCCGGCGAGCATACCAACGACTCCCCAAACAATAGTAGCCACTGCAAAATTTTTTACTATTCTGTTGTCGTAATAGAATTTTTCTACCTGCATTTTTTTATTATTTGATTTTGGTTAAAGTTTTAGAAGCAGAAGCAGTATCTGAAGGCTCCGTGTCATCAAACAACATTCTTATGGAAGGTGTATAATCATCGTCAAATTGACCTGATCTTACGCTGATTAAAAAGGCAACTAAAAATCCGCCGGCTACAAGTATGCTAACACAGATCAAAAGAAAAAATACACTCATTAATTTTGTTTTTAATCGGATTTAAAAGTAGCAGAAGAATTTTTTTTTGATAATGATGTGCATCAAATAAAAAGCTGATTGTAATCAGCCGAAATTATAAGCCTTTGAAACGTGCACTGGCAGATGATAATACTGACACGAGTAATACAATACTGATGCTGCTTGCAGGCATCAGTATTGCGGCTACCATGGGTGAAAGAATTCCCTGCACCGCAAATGACAGCCCAACCACATTGTACAGGATCGATAAGACAAAACTTGCAGTAACAATTTTCTTACCTGATTTTGCAAATGCCAGGAATTTGTCTAAGAGCCGGACATTTTTTCCATCCAATATAGCATCACAGGCAGGGGAAAATCGCGATGTATTATCACTCACGGCAACACCAACATTACTTTGCATCAAAGCGCCTGCATCGTTCAAACCATCACCAAGCATCAATACATTTTTATGATCTTGTTGAAGCTTTGCAATAAAATCTAGTTTTTGTTGTGGCGACTGTTCGAATTTTAAATTGGCAGAATCGCCAAATATTTTTCTGAGGTTTCCATTTTCTGAATCATTGTCTCCGGACAGAACCTGCAGTTCGAAATTATTTTTTTGAAGCGCCTTTACTAATTGCTTTAATCCGTCCCGATATTGATTGGTCACATTAAATTTTCCCATGTACACGTTGTTCATCAGCACGTTTACCTGGGAGCCATTGCCGAACGGAGCCGAGCCGGGATTCGATTGATTGATAAAACCGGACGACCCCAATTTGATATTCAGATTGTTTGCGCGCGCCTCCAGGCCCTTGCCGGCATATTCCTTGAATTCCTCAACCGCAATGTCATTTTGCCCATCAATCAATATGGATGAAGCGACCATTTTACTTAACGGATGCGACGATTGCTTGACAACACTTTTTACAGCGATCAATTCACGCTCGGTAAGCGGGGTACCCTCGTAGCTCATATTCGACATATTATGTTGGGTGAGGGTTCCTGTTTTATCAAAAACAATGGTGTCAATTTTTGATAATGATTCAATAACGTTCGCATTTTTCAAGTACATTTTATTTTTTCCAAAAATGCGGAGCATGTTCCCATAAGTGAATGTGGCGGAAAGTAAGAGCGAGCACGGGCAGGCAATAATTAAAACGGAGGAGACAGCCGGCAATATTTTTGCCGGATTCTCAATCCACCAAAATATTAAGGTTGCAGCGGCAACAGTGAATAATGCCAAAGTAAAATACCTGCTCCATGGATGAATGAAAGATTTATCTTCATTCTTTTTTTGATGAAAAATATCGTTATTCCAAAGCTGTGTAATATAATTCTGTGAAACTTCACCGGCAACCTGTAGTTGTATTGCCCTACCCATTTGCTTGCCGCCAGCGTAAATGAGATCTCCGTTTTTTTTATGGACAGGCGTATTTTCACCGCTGACAAAACTGTAATCAACATTTGCATTACCACCGATCAAAATGGCATCGGCAGGGATCATTTCCTCATTTCGTATTACTATCGTATCCCCTTTTTTTAATTGGGTAACAGGAATGTTTTTTTCCGTCCCGTTATTGGTGACTGTAACACCAAGGGGGAAATAAGAACGGTAATTGCGATCAAAAGAAAATGAATCATACGTTTTATCCTGAAACCATCTCCCAATCAGCATAAAAAAAACAATGCCCGCTCCCGAATCTAAATAACCTGCCCCATGACCGCTAATGATCTCAACATAACTTCTGGCATAAGTGACCAATATGGCTATTGCAATCGGTGCGTCTATATTCAGATATTTTTGTTGCAAACCCTTCCATGCGGAAATAAAAAACCCGGATGCGCTGAAAAATAGAACAGGCAGCGACAAAACAAGATTTAACCAGGTAAAAGTTTCTTTTAATCCTGCTTGCTCAATCTTCCCTGAAGAAAAATATTCAGGAAAACTGAGCATCATAATATTTGCAAAACAAAATCCCGCAACCCCGATCTTATAAATACGCTGATGATTGAAATTTGATTTTTTTTGAGTGGTAGTGCTTTCCAGATTGATATTCGGTTCATAGCCAATGAATGAAAGCAGCTCCACCACCTTACGTAAAGAAATCTTTTGCGGATCGAAAATGATAAATACTTCTCTACGCTGAAAATTGGTTTGCGATTTAATGATACCCGGATCAATCCGATGCAGATTCTCCAGTAAGTAAACGCATGAGGAGCAATGCATCTGCGGCAGCGAAAAAGTGACGTTGACCTGCGAATCGCTATTGAATTGCACCAACTTTGCCATTATGGAGACATCATCGAGATAAGCAAAACGCGCGCTGATAAATTTGCCCTTTGTTTTGATCCCAGGAGCTTTGTCGAATTCATAATAGATACAGAGATCATTTTCATTCAATAATAAGTAGACTTGTTTGCAACTTTCACAGCAAAAATATTTCTCATCAACGCTTATATTGTCATCGTTACAAACTTCGCCACAATGAAAACACTTTATTCTTTCGTTCGCGGATTTTGTTTTTATCATTGCGCTTGCTTAAAATTAATTACTGGCAACTTTTTTTGAGCAGGTGCTTAATCCTATGATACTGTAAAGCGGACAAAACGATACGGATGCAGTGAGAAACGGCACTATTGCCAAAAGGCCCCACCAGCTTTTATAGTGAATACCCATTACGGCAATTGCTATTGTTAGCATAAAGCGAATGAATTGATCTGCGGTCCCAACATTACTTTTCATAAATTATTATTTTATTTTGGTTTATAGCGGATCGTTTTTCCTTCCTCGCAAATAACCTGTAGGCTCTTCAGGCATGATCCATTTTTTAAAATCATTCTTATCGTTCACCATTCTTTTGGTTTTTCTTTCTCCCTCTCTACTCATGATATCATTTATGAGAAGATCAATTTTTCTATGCGATAATTTCGGCATTTCTCTATAGCCAATTTGTTTATGTATGATCATACAATGGCTTTTAAAAAATTTTCAAATTATTTTGCTAATTGAAATGGCTGCTTATTTGCTTTCCTTCTTCATTAGCCTCATCCAGGGACCATTCATTTGTTAGGGTAGTTTCTACCCAAACATTCCCTGATTTTCTAAACACGCGGGCTGTTAATCCCAATATTTTTTCAAGTTCTTTTTCCACTGCTGTAACTGATCTTTTCCTGCTTATATCAATCATTGCAATCCCGTCATAAAAACCTTCAAGGTATTTTCTTGACTCACTGATGGAATATGAGTCCGTTTTATACAAAAGATGATGAGATGGTATTTGCTTAAAGAATTCAATCTTCAAAAAAGGATAATAAGCATTAAAATCACTTTGAATACTTTTTAGCGAACTACTCTGATCGATCTTCAATATCATAAATAAATTTTACCAGCTGTTTTCAAAAAAGCCCGCCGCATTTGCGACGGGTGTCCTCGGATACGTTAACGAGATAAACATCCCTTACTTTACTGCAATGGTTTTTGCAGTTACCTTTTTAGTTTCTTCTTTTTTGGGCAGCGTCATTTTCAAAATACCATTATCATAGGTTGCCTCAATCTTTTCTGCATTTACTCCGTCCGGCAAAGTGAATGTGCGGGAAAAAGAAGAATAGTTATATTCTCTTCTTGTGTAATGTTCATCCTTTTCATTCTTGCTTTCTTCTTTTTCAGCACTAAGTGTCATCAGGTTTCCTTCAACATGGATCTTAAAATCATCCTTCTTTAATCCGGGGACAGCAAGCGCGATTTTATAATCTTCCTTATTTTCTGTTACGTTCACTGCGGGTACTGAAAATGTCCTTTCAAACCTGTCATCAAATACTTCATTCCACGGACTGAAAAAATTATTGAAAACAGATGGCAGGAATTCATTTTTTCTGCTCAATGATTTCGTTGACATATAACCTCCTTGTTTTTTATAATTATCTAAGTGTTTTTTACGGTACAAATGTATCCTGGGCGAACCGCCAAATAAAGAACGACGGTCATGCTGAAAGATGAGTTTCATCAGTATGCCTCATCTTCTTTTTGTCTTCGCCGTTTCCCTTGAATTTATTGGTTGAATCGGGGCGATCACCCATTTCAATGTGATTGCTGTTCTGCTTTGCATTAGTTGCAAAAACAGATAATACGGGGACTTGTGAATGAAGAATGATCTGTTTGGAATTACTTTTTCTGAATAATGATTCCAGAAAACCATGATTCTCCGGAATAACAATCAGTAAATCTGGTTTATTTTCTGCAATGAAACTGTTGATGCCTTCGTCCACTCCTTTTTCATACCTGAAATAAAACTTAGGTGAAAATTCTGCAAGGTTATCCTGTAAAGTCTTAATACCGCCTCCAATTTCACTTTGACCATTCTCCTCTTTTCTTACATGGATGATATCCGGCGAGACCCCAAAAGCGTTGAGCCATTCTTTTGTAAATAATAAGGATATATCTTTTTCTTCGCTATCCAGATCAGAAGCTATCGCAATACTTTTTATTTTTTTAAAAGATACATCTTCCGGAACGATCAGAACCGGGTATAATGAATGATGAATGAGCTTTAGCATATTACTCCCCATAAAGAATCTTTTTGCGTTGTTGTTTTTAAAGCCCATGATAATAGCAAATGGTTTTTTCCGGTAACTTAATTTTTCTATTTCAAATTCAACTGTCCCGTATTGAATCTCTGAATGTATATTTATTTTATTTTTTGTTCTGGCTATCAGTTTTTTCTGCAAATCATCCATATTTGATCGTTCGATGCTTTCAATTTCATTATATTCAAATTCCGTCATTGGCACCTGAAATGGGGTTGCCGGGATCTCAATAACATGAACCAAAATAAGATCTGTTCTTAAGAACATGGCAATGTCTGCGGCATAATTTGCTGCATTCTGAGAGGCTGGTGAAAAATCTGTGGCGACAATTATCGGTTTCATAAAAATATTTTGATCTATTGAAATTATATGCTCCAAATAGAGATAATGATGATGCCGGTCAACCTCACTCATGATAATCATCAGTTAATTTGAGCGATGATAAAAGTCATAACTATAAATGAGCATTGTCAGTAAAAGCAGATTCACTGACCTATAGATTTACACGAAACAAAAAATTATGTTTGGAAGCTTAACCAATAAAGAAATTGAGGAATTGCTAAAAAGACAATTCCTTGGACGCATCGGTTGTCATACAGATGATCTGACATATGTAGTGCCTATCAGCTATGCTTATGACGGTGAAAATATCTATTGCCATACGCACGAAGGGATGAAGACAAAAATGATGAGGAAAAACCCCAACCTGTGTTTTGAGGTAGATTCGCTGGAAAATATGGCAACATGGAAAAGTGTCATCGCCTGGGGAAAATTTGAGGAAGTGACAGAGGAAGCCGAACGCGCAAAGGCATTAAGAGTCTTATTAAGTCGGGTATATCCTTTTATTAGTTCTAAAAAGATGCACCTGGGAGAACAATGGCCATTTGTGCCGGATGATCTGAATTCTATTAAAGGAATTGTGTTTAAGATCAAGTTGACAGAAAAAACAGGACGATACGAAGTGAACGATGAACCCTGGTACTATAATAATATTAAAGGATGATTCTTAAATAAGCTTATTCAAATATGATCCTATCAAAAAGAAAAGCACGATATTTCTTTTTATCTTTTATTAAATATGATTTCAGAGCCAGTATCACGGTTTTCTTTGTTGCCTTGCCACTTTGCCTGGGCGTCGCCCTGGCTTCCAATGCCCCCGTTTATTCCGGACTAATCGCCGGTATTATCGGTGGACTCCTTGTTTCAATAATAAGCAAATCAGAATTGAGTGTTAGTGGACCGGCTGCAGGTCTTACGGCAATATGCGCGGCTGCCATTGCGCATCTTGGTTCCCTGGAAGTATTTTTTTTATCCGTATCCGTCGCTGGTCTGCTGCAAATAATTTTAGGCGCTTTTCGCCTCGGCAGCTTCACGCATTTCATACCATCATCTGTTATTAAAGGGATGCTCGTGGCAATTGGTATAATCCTGATCTCAAAACAGATTCCGCCCTTAATTGGCTACGATAAGCCTGAGTTCTGGTCAAATGAATTATTCAACATCATTACCTTAAATCATGTCTTCAGCAATGTGCACAGCTTATCTGATCACCTCAGCTATGGTACTATAATTATCGCTTTGCTTTCTGTTTTTGTTTTAATGTTATGGAAAAGATTTTTTGCCCTCAAATTTAATTTTCTTCCTACATCCTTTATTGTAGTGTTGTTTGGAGCCGCCCTCGCTATATTGTTCAATGCTTATTTTCCGGTTCTTGCTTTAAGACCCACACAATTTGTGAATATTCCGGCGCATGTTTTTTCACAGTTGAAATCCCCTGATTTTAAATCGCTGTTCAGCACCACTGAAATATGGAGAAATGGAGTTGTTATTTGCTTTGTAGCAACACTCGAAACATTATTAAGTATTACTGCCATTGACAAGCTCGATCCATATAATCGCATATCGCCACAAAACCGTGAGCTGGTTGCCCAGGGGACTGGAAATTTCTTGAGCGGCTTATTAGGTGGGCTTCCGATCACTGCAGTTATTGTTCGGAGCTCTGCCAATGCGGAGGCAGGAGCAAAAACAAAACTTTCAACTTTTACTCACGGGCTTTGGCTTTTGCTTTCTATTCTGTTTGCTGTTCCCTTAATCAACCATATTCCCTATTGCGTTCTTGCTGTTGTCCTTATCCGTACAGGTTATAATCTTGCGAAACCAAAAATGATCTTTGCCGTGTACAAACAAGGCAGAGAGCAATTTCTTCCCTTTATTGTAACGGTTGTAGCTATTTTGTTTACAGACCTGCTTATTGGTGTGCTCATTGGCATTGGATATGCTATCTATTTTTTGATAAAACATACCTACCGCGCAGGTTTTACCATCAAGGAAAAAGAGATCAGAGAAGTAAAATATGTTTGGATTGAACTTGCACTCAACGTAAGTTTTTTGAACAAGAAACGATTTATTGAAATGCTTGACAATCTACCCGAATATTCTGTTGTTGAGATCAATGGCGCAGATAGTGTTTACATTGACCGGGATATCCTGGAAATATTTCACGATTATAAATCAAAAGCAAAACGAAAACACATTCAACTGATACTAAAAGATATTCCGGATGTAGAAACCATTGAACTGCATTAATCAACCCCGCAGATGAAATTTCAAAATCTAAAATGGCTGCTTTTGTTTTAATTAATGGCGTGATATTAATCATACCTTACAGTAATCTCTGTCAATGAAAATGATTTCACAAGCAGATATTTTGCGCTCAAATTAAAACAATATGAAAGCATTAGTATATCACGGTCCGGGCAAGAAATCATGGGAAGAGAAACCGAAACCGACCATTCAGCAACCGACAGATGCATTGGTCCGCATTACCAAGACCACTATTTGCGGGACCGACCTGCATATTCTAAAAGGAGATGTGCCAGAAGTAATCGATGGGAGAATTCTTGGACATGAGGGAGTTGGCGTGATCGAAGAAACGGGAAACGCGGTGACCAGTTTTAAGAAAGGTGACCGGGTGATCATTTCCTGTATCACTTCTTGTGGCAAGTGTGATTACTGCAAGAAAGGGATGTACTCTCATTGTGAAAATGGCGGATGGATATTAGGTCATTTGATCGATGGAACACAGGCAGAATATGTCAGGATTCCTCATGCAGATAATAGTTTGTATCACATTCCCCCAGGAAGTGATGAAGAGGCACTCGTAATGCTGAGCGATATTTTGCCTACGGGTTTTGAATGCGGAGTGCTTAACGGGAAAGTTCAACCGGGGAACACAGTTGCCATCGTTGGTTCCGGACCCATAGGGTTGGCATCCTTACTGACAGCACAATTTTATGCACCTGCTGAGATAATCATGATCGATCCGGATGATAATCGCCTGGAAGTTGCAAAAAAATTTGGCGCAACACAAACCATTAATAACAGTAAACAAAATGCAATAGAAAAAGTGAAACAACTCACCAGTGGGAAAGGGGTGGACACCGCCATTGAAGCGGTGGGGATTCCTGCAACATTTGAATTGTGTGAATTCATTGTTGCACCAGGCGGAGTTATTGCCAATATTGGTGTGCATGGAAAAAGCGCTGTACTTCATTTGGAAACACTCTGGGCCCAAAATATTACCATCACTACAAGATTGGTCGACACCGTTACGACCCCGATGTTGCTCAAAACAATTCAATCCAAGAAATTGGATTCAAAAAAACTCATTACACATAATTTCAAATTATCAGACATCATCAATGCGTATGAAACTTTCGGTAATGCTGCAAGAGAAAGAGCGTTGAAAGTTATCCTGACCAATGAATAGAATTGATAGAAGAGAAATTTAATTTAGCATTTGCTGAAAAGAATCTCCATTAGATTGCGTGACTCTTTTCCCCTTTCATAAAAAGAAAACTATGTATTCAACTATTGGCGATGCAGTAGGCATCATCGGATCAAATAGCAATATTTTTATACAAACCGCTGCTGCAGCACCACAGCGCCTCATTAATGCAATGACCAAAAGGGCCCGTGAATTGAATAATGTTACCATCTATGAGATGCATACAGAAGGCGATGCGCCTTATGCTGCCCGGGAATTTGAAGGTATATTTAATGTCAATTGTTTTTTTATAGGCGCCAATCTCCGTAATGCAGTGCAAGAAGGAAGAGCACAATACATTCCTGTTTTTCTAAGTGAGATACCTTCGCTGTTCAGAAAAAAAGTTATTGAGATTGATTACGCGCTGATACATGTTTCCCCTCCGGATGCACATGGATATTGTTCACTTGGGGTATCTGTTGATATAGCGCCTGCTGTTTTGGAAACAGCAAAGCACATTATTGCACAAGTCAACCCCAATATGCCCAGAACCCATGGAAACGGATTTATTCATGTAAGTAAGATAGATAGACTGGTAGAAGTGAATGATCCGATTCCCCAAGTGGAAATCGGGTCAGCCGATGAAGTTACCATCAAGATCGCAGAATATGTTGCCTCACTGATTGAGGATGGAGCAACGCTTCAAATGGGAATCGGCAATATTCCAAATGCAGTGCTAAGCATGCTTGGAGGACACAGAAAATTAGGGGTCCATACAGAGATGTTTTCCGACGGCGTGATCAATCTGATAGAACGCGGCGTGATTACCGGTGAATTGAAAAAGAAACATCCTCATAAAATTGTTTCCAGCTTCATGCTTGGCACAAAACGATTGTATGATTTTGTAAATGATAATCCGTTGATCGAAATGCTTGATATCGGGTATGTGAATGATACCCATGTGATCAGGCAAAATCCAAAAGTGACCGCGATCAATAGCGCTATTGAAGTGGATATAACAGGTCAGATATGCGCAGATTCGATTGGTAATAAAATGTATTCAGGAGTCGGCGGCCAAATGGATTTCATGCGCGGCGCTTCATTATCAGAAGGTGGCAAACCAATCATTGCGATGCCTTCAATAACTGCAAAAGGATTAAGCAAAATCGTGAGTTTTTTAAAGCCCGGCGCCGGCGTCACTACAACAAGAGCTCATGTTCATTATATCGTAACGGAATATGGTATCGCTTATTTATATGGAAAGAATTTGAAAGAACGTGCAGAATCGCTAATTAAAATAGCTCACCCCATTCACAGGGAAAAATTGGAAGAAGACGCATTTTCTCTTTTCAAAAAGAATGCTCCATTGATCTGAGGCAGAAATTCCATCCGTATTTCATTGCTGAATTTATAACACCGCAAAGTAATTTTTCTGATCAATCGCTGATCAACCACCAGAATAGTTGAATTTAAAAAAGCCGGAAGTGATATCACTCCCGGCAATTGAACAGCAATCGCTATTTTATTTGATAATAAAACTCGCAACAACAACTGCAATATTTGTTAAGACGCCCAGAAAGAAAAACGGGATAGTATATTTTGTAGATAATGCAGCAAGATTAGTAATAACCACCAGTGCCAGAGATGCCATAGCAACAATGATGAGACCAAATGCTCCGCCATTTATTAAGATAGCAGCCATCGTTAATGGGAAAAAAACGGCAGTCATCGATGTTACAGTGGCTCCCACCCATCCGATATGATGTTCCGCATCTTCTTTGGCAGCCCATTGAAAAAAGCGGGAAATAGCTGATTTCCTTCTGGCAGCCATGTGATACACATAAGCTGATTCCGGATTCCGGGTTATATATTCCATAAAATTTATTTTAGGATACAAAGATTGTGTTCAGGCAAAAAAAATTCTATGATGGCAGTCACCGCAATAAATGATAATAATCATCACTGAATCAAACGTTGATCATTGATAAAGCTGAATTCATGAAATACATTTGGCTAAATTATTCTTATGCGAAAAATATTATTGGCAATCGATGCCCAGCATCTCAGCAATAAAACAATAGATTTTGCATGCTATGTTGCCGCATTAACAAAATCAAAACTCACCGGAATATTTCTCGAAAACTTATTAATCGAAGAAATGAGTGAGTTGGCGCAGGCTTCATCCTACAATAATGATGTCCCACTTTCATACGAAAGAAATAAAATAACAGATGAGAATATCCGGTCCTTTCGGGAAGCATGCGAAAAAAGGGGAGTGAATACAAATATCCACCGCAAAAGAGGAGCACCTGCTCAAGAAATGATTGAAGAAAGCAGGTTCGCAGACCTGATCATTACAAATGCAGAAACATCTTTCAAGAAAAAAATGGAAAACACGCCTTCTGAATTTGTGAAAGAAATACTGGAAAAGGCAGAATGCCCGGTCATTATTGCTCCCGGAAGCTTTGACGGTATTGACGAAATCATATTCTCCTATAACAAGAGCCGATCCTCAGTTTTAGCGATCAAACAATTCGTTTATCTATTTCCTGAATTTCAAAATAAGAAAATAACCCTGCTTGAAGTAAATAAAGAAAATGAAATTGGTGTCAGAGCAAAACCAAGAATATCCGAATGGTTAAAAACCTATTATGACGAAGTTGATTTCAAATTGCTTACTGGAGATTGTGAAGAAGAGCTTTTCAAATATCTTTTAAACAAAAAAAACCTTTTCCTGGTAATGGGAGCTTATGGCAGAAATGCGTTTTCTTCCCTGATCAAACCGAGCCGGGCGAGTTTAATTGTAAAAACAACTGATTTCCCCATTTTTATTGCTCATCATTAAACACAGATTTCAATTTAGAATTAGCTAAAAAAAAATTATGAAAAAGATACTTTTTGTCTGCGATGGCGACAACTTCTCAATCGGTGCATTTGCATTAATAAAATTACTCCAGGAAAAAGAGCCGATATCCGTTAAGGGAATCTTCTTTACCCCTGTTGATTTTCAGGAACTCATTCCAATAAGTTATATACCAACAGCCGAACCCTATGTTAAATTGAAGAGTAAAGAAAGAATGATCGTTAAAAAAAGTAAAGAAAGCTTTATTAAGAACTGCGACTCATTAAACATCAGTTTTGACATCCATGATGAGAATGAAGAATGGACTGTTGAGTCTTTTGCAAAGGAAACGCGATTTGCTGATTTAGCGATTATTAGCGAAGAACTTTTCTGCGCCGATCTATCCCAGCATCAACCGAATATTTTTATGCAGGAAGCTTTACGTCATGCAGAATGCGCGGTGATATTAGTGCCGGAAAATTTCAAATCAATTGATCGCATCGTGGTTGCATACGATGGTAAAAAAGAATCCATGTTTGCCTTAAGACAGTTTTCACACCTATTATCTCAATTTACGGATATTCCCAGTGAATTTGTTTTCTTAAAAAATGAGGAAAATGATGAAATACCTGATGCCGATCTTTTAAAAGAATATGCCCGGCTTCATTTTAATAGTATTAGCATTACAAAATTGCACATTGATCCAAAAAAATATTTTGCCTCCTGGACAAACGACAAGAAAAACATCTTGCTGGTTGCAGGATCATTTAGCCGTTCGGTTGTTTCAGAGCTTTTTAAATCTAGTTTTAGTGCAGAGATAATCCATGGTCACCAACTGCCTGTGTTCATTGCACATCATTCGTAATTGCAGCATAAGCGATAAATGAGCAAATCAACGCGTAACAAGATGGTAAAGCCAAAAGTGTGAATTATGTAAGAAAACAGTTTAATTGTGTAATGGTTAATCCGGGGTTCTCATTTATTTTTATGAATCGGGTCAACTCATGTCCCAGAATTCCTGAACAGGCGAAGCGGTTCACAAAACCAAGCTTCAAATTACAGATCTTAAACATAATACCAGGGGGCTGGTTGACGACCAGGTTTGTCGGCTCCTGTTCAAAAGGTTTTCTTATGTTTATTTTTATCCAAATCACAGGTTCTCTTATTTTTAAGCGAACTTGTGTATTCGTAAAAATCCTAAATGTTATAAATAAGAATGTCCTTTATTGATGAGGTGCTCCAACAACCTGCATATGGCTGGAAAAATGAAAAAGGCGAACTCGTGAAGCCGACTCTGAGGGAATTATTCAGTGAAATGTTTTCCCGAATTAATATTTTCTCCACACGAAAAAACTGGATCTCAGTAATGAGCCTGCTGATGTCTGTATGTTTGCTTCCATTTTTTATTCTTTTTATCTTCTATTTTTTTTCTATTAAATTACTCATTGTCTTTATTATCTACAGTATGATCATTATGAGTACTCATGGTACAATTTGGTTCCACCGGTATTGCACGCATAAGGCTTACACTTTCAGTCACAGGATCTGGCGTTTCTTAGTTCAGAATCTTGTAATCAAGACATTCCCCGAAGAGCTTTACGTCGTATCCCACCATGTTCATCACGTTAAATCCGATCAGCCCGGCGATCCTTATAATTCACAAGCTGGTCTTATGTATTGTATGCTGGCAGAAGTGAATCACCAGAGTATCGCAAGAGATCTTTCAGAAAAGGATTATAATAAAGCAGCTCATTTTATTCGCCACTCGGGTGTGCATATCAATTCCTACACTCAATATCTCAAATGGGGATCGATTGCTTCTCCGGCTTATACAATAATGTTATGGCTTACCAACTGGATTTTTTGGTATGGCATCTTTTATTTAATCGGGGGTAATGCCCTCGCCTGTACATTCTTTAGCGCAACGCTTTTCTGGACCGTTTTTGTGCGGGCTTTCAATTATACCGGGCATGGCAGCGGCAAAAAAAAACATGTTGATGGTATAGACTTTGATCGCAGCAATTTATCCATCAATCAAACGCGCCCAGGTTTATTTTCAGGTGAGTGGCATAATAATCATCATCTTTTTCCGGTAAGTGCGCGGGCGGGATTCTTACCCTATCAGCTCGATCTGGCCTGGATCTTCATTTACTGCATGTATAAGATAGGGGTAGTATCCTCCTACCACGATTCGAAAAAAGAATTCCTACGCAAATACCAGCACCATAAAACCATTTACAAGGTTAATCAATAGTTCCCTGCTGATTTACTGATCCGATGGATATTCCAACCCAACTGCATTGCATCTGCAATTGAATAATTTTCGCAGACAATATCCTTGAATCTTTTTCTTATTTATGACTTGTTGCATATCAGGAAAATTCGGGTAGCTGAAGTCCTGCGAAATTATTTTAAGGCAATGGTCAAATTTCAAAACTCCCTATCAAAACGAAATAATTGCCTGAACAAAATGTTCCCTATTATCATTTACAAGATGAATCACATTATCGGGTTGGTCATTACCATCAACACTCATTTTTGAGCCTTTATTTTCATCCGCATTTAAAATCGTAATGTGATATATCGTTTGTTCGTAACGATAATCAACATTAAAAGATCTCCATTGTGCAGGCACACAGGGTTCAATACGCAAAATCTTTTCTTCCCGTTTCAATCCCAAAAAAGACTCAATGATCAGCTGATACATCCATCCGGCTGATCCGGTGTACCAGGTCCAGCCACCGCGACCAGCATGCTTTTCAGCGGCATATACATCTGCTGCAATAACATAAGGCTCCGCCTTGTAAACAACAGCTTCATTAATGGATTTGGAATGATTAACCGGGTTGATCATTGACACTAATTCCCATGTGCGATCATTCTTGCCCATAGCAGCAAATGCCATGGTCAACCAAACTGCTGCGTGCGTATATTGTCCACCATTTTCGCGCACGCCGGCAACATACCCTTTTATGTATCCCGGATTCAAATCTGATTTATCAAAAGCAGGATTTAATAATTGAATTAATGAAATGTCTTTTCTCACCAGGTTTTTATAAGCAGACTCCATCGCGATTTCAGACCGCGTATTATTGCCTGCACCCGAAAGCACCGACCAGCTTTGCGAAATAGAATCTATCCGGCATTCTTCATTAACATGCGAACCAAGCGGGCTACCGTCATCAAAATAAGCGCGCCTGTACCATTCGCCATCCCATCCATTTTCTTCGATATTAATTCGCAGTTTCTCCGCTTCGGCTTTACATTTTTCTGAAAAGCCGGGATCATTTTGTGTCGCTGAAATTTTTGAAAATTTCACTAACACATCATACAAGAAAAATGCAAGCCAGACACTTTCTCCTTTGCCATGAACGCCGACTTTATCCATTCCGTCATTCCAATCTCCCGAGCCCATCAATGGCAGACCATGAATACCAAAACGCAAACAATTATCAATGGCACGAACGCAGTGATTATATAATGTATCGGATAGTCCGGAGTTTGAGGGCAGATCATAACAAGATTCTTCATCGGCATTTAATAATCGCCCCTCCAAAAAACTTACCTGCTCTTTTAAAATTAAAATATCTCCTGTGTGATCGATATAGCGGTTAGTCACAAAGGGCAGCCACAAAAAATCATCGGAGCACTTTGTACGTACACCCCTTCCCAATGGAGGATGCCACCAATGCTGCACATCCCCCTCTTTAAATTGCCTCGATGCATGAAGAAGAATCTGCGAACGCACAAGTTCGGGTTGGGTATGAATAAGCGAAAGCACATCCTGCAGCTGATCGCGAAACCCAAATGCACCGCCGGACTGATAGTAACCACTCCTCGCCCAGATGCGGCATGCAAGCGCCTGGTAATTCAACCATCCATTCGCAATGAAATTCAATGCACTGTCCGGGGTTTGTATGTGCACCGCTCCCAACACTTTGTTCCAATAAGCATATACCTTCTGAAGCGCCTCGTAAGCTGCACTGCTGCCACGAAATTTTCGCACAATTTCAACCGCTTCATGATGATCTTTTGCAGCACCAACACGAAAAACAATTTCATGTTCCTGCCTTCCCGCAATGTTAAAGGAAACCTGCAATGCCGTACATGCATCTAAACCTGCGCCGATTCTACCAGAGAGTCTTGCACGGCTCATTGCATCCGGATTTGCAAGCGTCCCGTTTCGACCGATAAATTCGGTGCGGTCCGTGGTGAAGGTTCGTGAAACATCATCGGTATCAAAAAATGAAACATATTCGGAGAATTCAGCGCTGTAAGGATTGGTTGTGAAGACGGCGCCACTTTCAGCATCTAAATCTGAAATAAGATGCATTGCAGATTTTGAACGCAGATCACCAAGCACCCATTCCATGTACCCGGTAACAGATAATTTTCTGGCTCTCTCCGACTGATTTTTGATTTTCAACACAACAAATTTCACGGATGCTTCCATATCAACAAATACTTTTACTTCAGATTCAATATTGTCTTCACTATATTCAAACACACTGTAGCCGAAGCCATGCCTTGTGATGTAAGCGTTTCTCCCTTTTGCATACGAGGGCATCGGTGTCCAAAAATGACCGCTCTCTTCGTCGCGCAAATAAAAAACTTCACCGCTGCAATCGCTAACGGGATCATTGCTCCATGGCGTCAATCTGAATTCGTGCGCATTTTCCAGCCATGTATATGCTTGCCCGCTTTCTGAGATAACCGTTCCGAAATTCGGGTTGGCAATAACATTCACCCAGGGCAAAGGGGTGCTCTTTTTATTGTCAGTAGTGATAACATATTCCCTGCCATCATTGGTGAATCCCCCGAAACCATTTAAAAAAATAAGATCATTACGGAGTTGTACAGATGTTGATACAGATGCATAAAATTTTTGCGGAGTGAAGGCGGGCATCAGCGTTTTTACCTTGCCTCTTTTGTTAACCTGTTCTTCCAGTGTGCCCCAACTATCGGTAATGATCATACGTGAAACTGCCTGGAACAAAATTCTGTCTTCGTTTGATATCTGATCAGAATTTCTAATAAAAATGCCACCCGGCCTGTCTCTGAGGTCGGCAGCAATGCCGGGAGATAACAATGCAAGTATCTGGTTTTGTAAGATTTGCCTATAGCCTCCGTGATCCTCATTCCATATGACAAGATCAACCATTAATCCTTTTAAACGCCAGTAAGCGTGGGCCTGTACCAGTTGTTTTACGAGTTCAATATTTGAAGGGTCTTCAATGCGCAATAATACGATCGGCAGGTCTCCCGATATGGAGTAGCTCCATAATGCTGACTGCCCGCGATGATTTTTTATTATTATGGATGGATCTGCGCGTAATAAAGGATTAGCATATATTACCGAGCTGGCAAGCTTTCCGTAAAGTTGAGCATCGGATTCTGCAGCATTAATTTGCCGGAGCATCACTTGCCCGTGTGTCCATGATAATTCAAAAACACGATCGGTGAGCGCGCGGTCCTGGAACTTTTCAATAAGCCCGCTACAAATTTCTTTTGTTTCACTGATGCCGAAGACCATGTCAACGATTGCCGAGTGTTGCGGCTCAATTATTATTTTATATTTCATAGCAACGATCGGGTAAAGTACAGCCCCTTCCGTATCTGATAATACCGTGTTGTTATTAATGGCATGGGGATTTGCAATGGTATTTCCTCTGCCGATAAATTGCATGCGGTCTGTTTCATAAGAAATATGTTTTATTTCTGCACCGTGCGCTTTCATCAAATGAAACATCCACGGTGGCTGCTCATCTATTGATCTTGGTCTTCGCGTGCAAATGATCGCATTGCGTTGTTTCACGATTTCCGTTTCAACAAAAAGTTCGCTGAATACCGGGTGCAGATCATCGGAAATAGCAGAAGCGAGCACTACTTCCGCATAGCTTGTAATCTCCAGCTGTCGCGGTTTTCGCGAGCGGTTGGTGAGATGCACACGTCTTATCTCAATATCATCTTCGGGTGACACCACTATTTCCGTATGTGTTTCTATATCGTGATCACGTCGCCGGAATTCTGCTCGCCCTTGCGAAAAAACAACTTCATAATTTTTGCTTTGTTTTAAAGTTGGCTGAAATGCCGATGACCACAATGCATCGTTATCAAGATCCCGTATGAAACAAAAATTTCCCCAGTTATCGCAAGTGGGATCTTCCCGCCATCTGGTTATCGCTATATTATTCCATTTACTGTAGCCTCCGCCGGCATTGGTTATCATCACATGGTATCTTCCGTTTGACAATAGCTGCACCTCTGGTATTGGCGTGTTCGGCGTAGTAATAATGCGCATTTCAGGATTACCCGGAGCAACGCTCGCGTCAGCAGCATGTGTGTATATGGTATAAGAAGGAATAGCCAGCGGTATCCTTTCCTGAAGTAATAATATAGTGGCCTGAAACTGTGCTTCTGCTTCAAATCTTTTTTGCATCGGCTGATCCAGCAGTAAATAACTTATTGCAAGAAAACTCATTCCCTGATGATGTATCATGAATGATCTCACAACCGCTTCAGATTGTCCGCGAGGCAATCGTGAAGGTGAATAATCTATTGCTTCAAAAAATCCATACCTTCCTTCATAACCGTCTGCCGAAAGTTTCTCCAGATTTCTGCATGCCTCTTCCGGGGCAATCATGAGTGCCATGGCTGACGCATACGGTGCTACTACCAAATCCTCTCCCAGTCCACGTTTCAGTCCAAGTCCCGGCACGCCGAACGCACGATACTGATAATTAAGAAGCGAATCGAACATATTGTATCCCGACTCAGAAACACCCCATGCAACATCATGTTGTCTTCCATATTCAATTTGCTTTTGTACAGTTGATTTATAGGTTTGATCAAGTAAAGTATTTCTGTAAGTAGGCATCACCAGCAGGGGCATGAGGTATTCAAACATAGATCCGCTCCACGAAAGAAGAATGGGTGCGCCGGCTGTGTTGGTGAGTTGTCTTCCTAATGCGAACCAGCTTTCCTGCGGGATCTTTCCCTGCGCTATGGCAACAAAAACACCAAGCCGCTCTTCGGATGCCAACAGATCGTAAAAACTTGCATCACGGCGATTCTCATCTACATTATATCCGATAGATAACAGATTCTGTGATTTATCAAAAAGGAAATCATAATCCATGTTTACTAATTCTGCACACTGCTCCGCCAGGCGCTTTGCTATTTCAATACGATTTCTTGCATTCTTACCCGCTTCAGCAATTTGCGTTATGAGGGTGCCGAGCCATTCATTTTCTTCTTTGCTGTTGTCATCGGAATAATGTTGTTTGATCACCGGCAATAAATTCATTTCCAGACTTGCAATATCTTCTATAGTCGGGATCCCCAGTATTCCCGGCAGATCATGAAATTTTGATGAGAGAAGGTTTTTTAATACCAGCCAGGGAGCAAAAAGAATCAGTTCATCATGCACATTGCGGCATTGGGTAACAAGCGCCAGCGCCCATTTGTATGTCTCAATTGGCAAGTCATGATCTTTGAATTCTCTCAAAATATTTTCTGCATGCGATAAAAAGCGTACAACATACAGATAGTGCGTTTCGAGCGTTATGATCTGAAGTTCGTTTGCAGATTCAACATCCTTTTCAAATTGTTTTATTGTTTTATGGTCGCTGGTCTTGTCTGCCAGAATTCTTATGGTATCCGTTAATCCATGCAAAAATTCCGGGCTGATGATTTTTTGATTGGGTATTGCAACTAAACCCTGTCTTAAGGTGAGCAAATGCCCTGCAAGATTGCCACTGTCAACAGTTGAAACATATCTGGGGGTCAGCGGTCTCAAAGAATGTGTATCGTACCAGTTTAAAAAATGACCATTGTATTTTTCAAGAGCAGTCATTGTGCTGATGGTGTTTGCTGTTCGCTCCACCAGTTGTCCGTTTGTAATATATCCAAAATCGAATGCCGTAAGATTGGCAAGCAGAGCAAGCCCCATATTGGTAGGGGAAGTACGGTGAGCAATTCTTTCAACAGGATGTTCCTGGTAATTGTCCGGCGGCAACCAGTTATCTTCCAGTGAAACAAAATTTTCAAAATAAGCCCATGTTTTCCTGGCGATCCTGCGCAAAAAGATATTTTGCTTCTCCGATATTTTCGCTTCCTGCTTGGTCAGTGGTAAACTAAGCCACCACGAAATCCCAGGCGATAGTATCCATGAAATTAAAAATGGCAAAGCCACAATTAGAGTGATGGAGGAATGGGTGACGAGGTAAAACAGAGTGATCAATGATAACAGGATCGGAAACCACATGGAAAAATAAGTCGCCACCAAGCTTTTATTTTTATGGTTAGATCTTGCCAGTGAATGATCCCACTCGAGCAATTTCTTGTGCGAGAATAATATACGCCAGCCGGTACGAATGATAGCATCACAATTGACATATGCCTCGTAAGGAAGGCATATTAAGATAAAAATATTCTGAATGAACTGGTTTGCCACGGAGCGGATGGAAATAAACAGATGCTGCCGGAATTGCGCTTCCTCGGGTCTTTTCCAAATAATTTCCCAGCTGAAATTGATTAATGAAGGCAGAATAATGATTGCCGTAATGATTAACGACCACAGCCATGATGATTGTAATATCGTCCATCCAAAAATCAGTAGTGCAACCATTGCCGGCGGCACGAGGCTTCTGCGGAGGTTGTCAAATATTTTCCATTTCGACAATAATGATAAAGAATTGCGCTGTAGTTTCTTATTTCCACCTGGAACAAAAGGCAATATCCAGGTTGCGATTTGCCAATCACCGCGAATCCAGCGGTGGCGGCGTTTCATATCAGCGATATAACGTGTCGGATATTTTTCATATAGCTGCACATCACTTACTAAACCTGATCGTGCATAACAACCTTCAAGCAGATCGTGGCTCAGTATCCGGTTTTCAGGGAAACGACCGCCAAGCACTTTTTCAAACATATCAATTTCATAAATTCCTTTGCCGATAAATGAGCCTTCCTGAAAAAGATCCTGATATACATCGGAAGTGGTGCGTGTGTAAGGATCTATCCCCGGTTCATTGCCATGCATCTGCGCAAACATAGAGCCATCTTCATCGGGCAAACTAACGGAAACGCGTGGTTGAAGAATAGTGTAACCCTCTGTTACACGTTTCTTTTTTTCGTTGTACAAAGCGCTATTTAAGGGATGCGCCATAGAAGCAATCAATTTCCGTGCAGCATCACGCGGCAATTGCGTATCGGTATCCAGCGTGATCACATATTTTACCTGGTGAAGAATATTTTCCTCGCCAATGATCGCACTGAAAAAAAACTTTGCTCCCTCTTTATTTTTCAACAATGCATTCAGGTCACCAAGTTTCCCGCGCTTGCGCTCATACCCCATCCACCTTTTTTCCAACCCATTCCATTTTCGCGGACGATGGAAAAGAAAAAACTTGTCATTTCCCTCCCTCCTGTATTTTTTATTGAGGTCTTCGATTTTCGTTGTAGCCATTTCAAGAAGCCCTTCATCCTGTGGCAAGACTTCTTCGGCCGCATCTGCGAAATCAGTCAGCAATCCAAAGTGCAGGTTATCATCTTTATTGGCAAGAAAACGCACTTCAATGCCTTCAACCAATTTATCTAATTCTTCAAAACTTGTCAGCAATGTTGGAATCACTATCAATGTGCGGCAATTACCAGGTATCCCTTTTGAAAAATCCATGCGTGGCAGTGCGTCCGGTTTAACAATTAATGCAGAGAACCAATTGACAATCGTTACAGCCAGCTGACTTGAACATATAAGAGAAAGAAATATCAGGGATAGTAAAAGCCAGTCGCGCAATCCGTCTGCATGTGCTTTAGCAATGATGAATCCTGCAAATACAAATGTGATCAGTCCCATTGATATGAAATAAAAAGCAAACGAGAACCGGCTGAAAATTTTTTGAATGATATCTGCGACAGAAAATTTTAATCCTATTGATCTTTCTAATAGGGGCAGCCCTTTGTTAATAAGAAAATACCCCACATGAGATTTACGGTAGTCCTCACCCTCAGATGCATGATTTTTGATTGTTAGATCAAGTGCAATCTGAGCAACTTCTTTTTCTGATATTTCGGTTCTTGTCGCCAGCTTTTCAACCACGTGCCGGTAGTGATCGCGTGTAAAAAAATCCATTTTCGCATAAACTTCTGCAGCATCCAGGCGAAGTGTTTGCTCAACAACACTTGTCGCTTCAACAAATTCGCGCCAGTCTGTTGTACCCAAGAAACGGAGACTTCCGATACTGTTACTCATGGAAACCTGCTCTGCAGCCTGTTTCTGATTTTCGAGATGAACCAATTCATCCGTGGTCACCCCATTTTCAGAAAGACGCTGCTCTATCCAGTTGAGCGGTAAGGAAAGTGTAGAACCTTTGCCCTGCAAGCGACGTGTTAACTCCGCAACAAATGAACTTTCCAGAGGAGGCCCCGAACGCGCCATATCTGCGATCACCAGTATTAGACTTTTGGGATCCTTTTCCGCAGTCTCCGTCATTTCATCCGCCCAGTAATCTGCCATATTCTTATTAATGCGACTGATCGCGATCTGCGCTGCAAGCCGACGGAGATTTTCTATCAATGCCAGGCGAAGCATGATCGGAATTGCCCACAGCTCGCCCAGTTTAAGATCATTGACTGTCTGGTAAGAGGTGATAAAATTACTCAGTCCTTTTATGTCAACCCGCCCATCACTGTGGGAAATAATTTCAAGCGCAATGTCATAAACGCGTGGCAATCCCATGGATGGTCCTTCCGAAAGCTGCGGCAGATCTGAGCTGTAGCCTTTTGGTAAATGCCGTTTACCAGTTCGTATCTGTTCTTCAATCAAATAAAAATTATCCAACAGCCACTCGCCGGCCGGTGATATCCTGCTTGTTTCTTTCACTGATTCTGTCAGCAGGTTGTGCACTTCAATGAGCAATTCCTCATTGTCAGCAAGTCTTTTTAAGAGTTGCTCTGTTTTCTGCCCTGAAAATAAACTGTGACTTTTCGCAACCGTTTTTGCATATTGATCCATCTGCTCTGCACTGAAAAGCTCAGCCCGGATGGGCGGTTTTTCGCCCGCATATTTTTTTACCAGGTTTTGTCCGGGAAAAGATACCCGCAAATGAGACAGCATTTCCTGTATCGGGTTATTCTTCAATATATCTTGTATCGGGTTATTTTTCACGTGTAATTTTTTCCCCAAAAATTATTTTCCGGAGCGTTTATTTTAAATACTGTGATTAATGCAAGATTCAAACCGAAGTTTTTTCAAGAAATTACGCCTTAATTAAATCCACTTCCATTGTCAAATTAAAATATAGAATCACTGGATTCATATGCTGAGTAAACGATGGTGCTGACTAATAACCACAAAACGAGGTCATAACATTAATATGGTTAAAGGTAAACAAAGAATAAAGAAATGATAATATTAAAATCGTATCGAAAAAAACCTGAATAAAAATGGCATTTATTATAAACATAAATATTAATAAATCTAACAGTAATGACTAGACGAAGAATTAATCCCGGTTTTCTTTACTGATACGGCAAATAAAAAACCATCCCGGAAATATCCGGAATGGTTGAATAATGATCTTACGATCCAATTATTTTTTTATCATTACTTCTTCAAGCGAATGAATCACCCCATTGGATGCCTGCACATCACTATTTTGAATTTTAGCGCCTTCAATGGTTACTGTGCCATTTTTTTCATGTACATGTAACTCTTTACCACTAACTGTTTTCAATTTTTCGCCATCTTTCAAATCTTTGAAATTTATTTTCCCGGAAACAATGTGATAATTTAATAAATCCGCAAGTTTGACTTTATTTTCCGGTTTCAGCAAATCATCCAACACGCCTTTTTCGAGTTTACTAAAAGCAAGATCAGAGGGTGCGAAAATGGTGAAAGGGCCTGTACCGCTCAGCGTCTGGTCCAAACCTGAAGCGATAACACCTTTCTTTAATGTTGTCATGTTTTTGTCGACGTTGACAACCTGTGTAATATTTGACATTTTTTGAAATTTATTTACCGGTAGAATAACCAGCAACGGATGTAAGGTAGACCTAATTAAAAGCTGCCGCTGTTAATGTTTAGCTTTTGCTTTTAATGTGCGTAAAAATATCATCCCCGACTGGAAATTATGGTCAGCTTAAGCCTGCTCTCGGGCCGTGTAAATGATAAGATTTGCAATTATCTGCGAAACGAAAGACATGTGCAGAACCTGTAAAATCCATCATAAAGATTGCAGCCTGCATTAGCAATTGCAAATAAGAAAATGTGTTAATTATGTAATTTCTTCTGACATTTTGTAAGAATTACAAAGACCATGTTTTTAATTTTGAAACAGAAACTGATTCGAAATAATCGTCACAGGAATAGTAGGTTTTGGTTAAGCCTCTTTTATTAAGGGGCTTTTTTATTGAGCTACTTTTTAATGAACAGATACATATAATTTACTCCTGTCCATGATGCCGGATTTTATATATCATCAACAATTCGCACCTTGGGGTTTCTTTCGACATCATCAAGAATCTTGTAAGTTATTTTCGGAATTATATAAGATCCCCAATCTGAATAAAATGAACTTTGCAGATTAATTATCCTTTTATCAATTCCGCAATACAATGAATATAATCGAACCGGCTGCTCCGGTAATTCTTAGAAAGCATGATCATTTAAGAGAAACAAAAAATAGTTCTGCGGATCTACAAGGAAGATTCGCCAGTAATGATATTATTTTAAACGTAAGTATTAAAGATGCGCTGATCCGCTTTGGTATCATGATCATCTTACCAATATTGGCACTCGTTTTTGACAAGCATTTGGTCATTTACACGGCACCCCCAATGACTTATCTTTTTGTATCAGCGATAACTCATTTTTGTATTATTAAATATCTATGGCATCATTTTGTTAAGCACGAAGCTTCGCCAGCATTAAAAGGATATGGGCAAGATCCAAACTACCCCGAAGAATCCATTTGAAAATAACTGACACTTAGATAAAAATGAAAATAATATTTTCAGCTTAAGCAAGTATGAACGATGCAAATGTTGTAAACATTGATATCGCAAAAAAGAAACAATTAAGAGCTTACCGGAATCCTTTTAGATCAAAGACCGGTTGTTTTTTTAAGCCTTTTTTTCAACATCTCTCTTTTATGATAAACGGGTATTTCATTTCCCAGCAACTTGCCCCATGGTTTTAATTCTTCTATCCGGTCAAATATAATTTTTAATACCCCAACAAAAGGGATTGCCAAGAACATTCCGGCAATTCCCCATAAAACTCCACCTAATAAAACCACAATGATAGAAATCAATGCATTAATTTTTACTTTGGAAGAAACGATAAAGGGAATTAAGACATGGTTATCGGTAAACTGTATCAGGATATATGCCGCTATAATCAATATCTGAGTCTGAATTCCATCTTTCGTGATAGTAGCAATGATGATCGGAAAAATAAGGGCAAGTATTCCACCGATAAAAGGCAGCACATTAACGATTGCTCCGATTACGCCCAGCAATATGGCGTATTTTACTCCCAATATTAATAAAGCCACGCTGTTCAACGTGGCCACAATAATTCCTTCCAGTAATAAACCAACCATATAATTTTGTATAGCACCCTTCGTTTTCAAAAGCATCTCATTGATATTATTTGCGTTGGACTCCGAAAAAATTTCAAATAGAAAATTAAGAATGAGTTTTTTATAATAGAGAAGAAGGATAGTAAATATGGGCAACAAAATACCAACGCTTAAGATCCCGAAAAAATTTCCCATCAGTTTGCCGATTACCGGAGTAATATCCGATTGTGTTTCACTTAACCATTTATTTTGTTGTTTGAGCGAAATGCCTAGATGGTCTTGCAATCCTGTCTGCATACTGGTGAACAATGCAGAAAATTTCTCCTTTAATACAGGAAGATCCGATCCGAAATTGACTATCTGGGATGCTAAAAAATAACCCAGCCCTAAAAAAATGATGGTAGCTATCAATATGGCACAAACAATGGCGAGTATTTGCGTCATGCCCCACCGTTGGAATTTATTCACAAGCGGATTGAGTAAAATGGCAATCATGGATGACAGTGATAATGGAACTAAAATATCGCGAAGCTCAACTAAAATAAATGTTACCACCACCAACCCCAAAAGAGTTATAGTACTTCTTATGTAAAAGGGATATTTATTTGTCATTAAAAAACCCAATTGAAGGGTGATTGAATATTATATTCAAGATACTCATTAGATGACAGAAATAAAAAAACCATTTCTGGATGTAGTGGATCAAACTGAAATAAATAAAAAAGGGCCAGGATGAAAATCCAGCCCGTTTGAAATTCATGAACCCTAACATCTATGTATGATAAAGTTAAATGGCTATTGCAGTTTCTGAACTACAAAATTTCAAATTCAATTTACATTATTCACACTTTTAGCTTCTCGAATCAATAAATGCCTGAGGTCTTTAGGTGCAAGGGAAGTTCTGATCACGATTTACATGTGAAATTTATATTGAGTTGGTCAAATTCCCGGTTGAAAAAAGGAAATATTTTATAGCACACACCAAAAATAAGTATCGCATAATCTCAAATATGCATTATTAAAGAATAAGACCTTCGCGATTTTGATAATGCTGAGATCGGCTTTCATTATATATGTGAATTATGTAATTCTTTTACAATGTTGTATAACAGTTTGGGCAAAAAGGAACTTAACTTTGATAAATAATTCCACGAGATGCTTTCTAAAATCAGTTTACAAGTCTTTGACTAAGAACTTTCGCTTGCAATAATTTATGCCGATCAGCTCCAATAAAGCCTTTAGTAAAAACCGAAATCAGTGCATTTGAAATAGTTATTTCAAATAATGCGGGACAGGGCGGGAGATTTGTATTAGCTAATATTTGTCCAAATCATTTATGCAAAATCTGTTATATCAACTTATCATTTTCTTAATAATCCCCACTTTCAGATGGAACTAACCTCTATACCAGAAAAGTCTTCTTCAAATAAAGTATTTGTTTGCGATGACACCGCACCTGAATTCACGATCAAAGAAAATAAAATAGAACAAAATGGCGGGTTCTATTATATCGGGAAAAACGAACGAATTGTCGAACATTTGACAAAGACATTTACGACGGGATCCACATTCGATAGCCTCGCAAGTGCAAAATCTGCATTAATGCATTGCTTCAGCCACGATGATTTTAATATTCCCGCAGTTATTTTTTTTGACAGTGCACAGGAGATTATTCCCATAAAAGGCTTTCGCCAATTTCTGGCTAACAACTTATTGTCATCACCAATACCTTTTATTTTAAACGGATCCGGTCTGTCTGAACAAAAACTCAATTATTACAGAAAAAATAAACTTTCTGATGATATTGTCTGGTTGGATGATTTTGATGAAAAAAATATCACAGCAAAAGTCCTGTTTCTTAAAAAAGTGAAATCAAGATCAAATCAACTAAAAGACAATTCCAGAACAAATTACTCGACAGTAGTTCAAGATATTCTTAAAAGAATTTTTGATATTATCATGTCTGCGATCATAATGATCCTTTTAACTCCGGTATTTCTTCTGATTGCCCTGGCAGTTAAGGCTGAATCCGGTGATCCGGTTTTCTATATTTCCAAAAGAGCAGGCAAAGGATATAAGATCTTTAATTTCTACAAATTCCGAACGATGTTTACTGGTGCGGACGAAAAGATAGGCGACCTTGCTCATCTTAATTTATACAATACTGATCTAGAAAAAAAAGGTCCTGTGTTCATCAAGATCAACAATGATCCAAGAGTCACCAGGGTGGGGTCATTTTTAAGAAAGACAAGCCTCGATGAATTGCCCCAGCTGGTTAATGTGTTGCGGGGTGATATGTCTTTTGTCGGTAATCGCCCTCTGCCCCTCTACGAGGCCGAAACCATGACAACCAACGAATGGGCTTCTCGCTTTATGGCTCCAGCCGGTATAACCGGTCTATGGCAAATAAAAAAAAGAGGCAGGGAAGATATGTCTGCAGAAGAAAGAATTGAGCTTGACATTGCCTATGCATCCAATTCCAATTTTGCCTACGATTTATGGATAATGGCAAAAACACCGTCAGCTCTTTTTCAAAAAATAAATTCTTAAAAATTCCCGGCGCAAAATCAAATCAGGTTTCGAGATGCAGATCAAAATGAAATATTATTCAAAAAAAGATATGCAATTATTTAAATGGAAATCATATTTCAATTCTTCGCTAAAAATAATAAGCTGTATTTTATTTATCTCCTTTACGCTAATCGCACATTCACAAACTTCAAAAGATTATATTAAATTATTGACAGCTGAGCGGGAACAACTTTGGAGGCTGGATAGCATCACCCTGAATAGCAATTATGCCGAATTAAAAAAAGAAATGGTCGTGTTATTCAAATTGAATAACAAGGCAATTGTATTTGATGGCGCTTCTCAAAAAAAAGATACGATTTCCTGGTACCTGACAAAAAAAGAAAGGTATGCCATACTTAGTTTAGGAGAGATCGGGCAATATGAAATTGATTTTTTGCGAAAGAATAATTTAAGATACATGCGATTACGGAATGAAATCACCATCCAAAAAAATATTAATATCACCGAATATTTTTTTACCCCTTCAAAATTGTAAACGCCTGCATAAGAATGAAGAACGAAAAAATAATAAAGATAACCGCATTTTCCGTCATGGGAATGATCGCCATCAGCATGTGCATAGCATGGTTCATTAGCGAAAGAAAATTTCGCTTATCTGAAATGAACAAGCGTTCGACCTATAGCAGGCTAAGCAATTTGACTGAAAGGATCATTGGTGCTTATGGCACTGATTCGCTTGCAAACTGGGATAGCGCCTTTAGTCATGAATTCTATGATGTGGGAACCATTCCCCCCGAAGATTCATCAACCTTACTGGCAATGAGAAGATTCAAGTTCGAACTCCATGATAAATTAGATGGGATGATAAATATTCTGGATTCTGCAAAATTAAGTGAGGCAGGGCAGGATCTTATTTTCGCATGCCAGCTCCAGATCTTTAGGATTTCCAAAGCTCCAAAAGAAATTGCTGAAAATAATTAACGCTGGTAGCAGCAACCGTTATTATTTACCTTATTGGTAACAAAATGAACTGTCAATACTCATCAGCTCATTATTCCTGCTGAATTGAAAAATCACTTTTTTTATTTTTTTTAAACCATTTGCGCAAATAAGATCTCCATAATCCAGCCATGTGAGAATAATGCAATTTATATTCAGAAAAATGTAATGACCATCTCACGAAATGTCTTCATCTTAGCAGGTGATGATCCAGTCAATAAATAATATTGAAAGATTTTAGATTCCTATCGCTTAATAATTCATTTAAAGATCTTGACTGATCTGCCAATTTTTAATCAAATCAAATAATTCAATCATGAAAAAGAATTTAGTCAGGTTATTGTTTTTATCAATCATTGTCCTGTTTATATCTGCTTCCGCTTCAGCGCAGATATATGTTAGAATCCGACCTGTTGCTCCGGTTATTGTAAGAACCGAACAGCCCAGCCATGATCATGTATGGATTGATGAAGAATGGGAACCAAATGGAAGTGCTTACCGCTACACCGGTGGTCATTGGGCTAGCCCTCCTCATCCAGGTTATAGATGGAAACAGGGTCATTGGAAACGTCATCACAGAGATGGTGAAGAATGGATTGCTGGTAGTTGGAGAAAATAACCTGTTAACGGAGTTTATTTGAACAAAACTGGAAAACAAATTCCAAAACCGTTCAAAATAAATAGCAAACCCGCCCTAAAAGCGGGTTTCTTTATTAATACAAAGTATAACGTCAATGATTATCCCACAATATTTTTTTGTCAAAACAAAATACTTTAGATATTAGAAACTTTGTTCCTTACTATTAGAGTTTGATAGTGCCAGCTTCGCAGCCGGATGATTAATCATTTTAACAAATCAGATTGGCAAAATAAACAAATTGGAACCACGCATCGTTCTGCCACTTAGTGTTATAGTTACCTACAACCGTCCTTTTAGAAATCTAGATTTTTCATTGGCACGATTTTAGACCTACTACAGTTACTTAGCTTTCTCCGTTTCAACAATTCTTGACGCTTCTGTTTAGTTATGCTTCCGTTTACAGACCCATCAATTTTTTAAAGTACATTTTTAAAAACAAAATTTGAATACAATGAACACAAGTAATTTTCCAACGGGCGCTCCATTGAGCACGCCTCCGAAAAAAGATTATAGAAATTTAGTTATTGGTCTGCTTGCACTAGGCTTTTTGGCCACAGGAGGATATATACTGTACAGCAACTCTGAGCACCATCAGAGCCTGCAGACACAGCAGACCCAGATAGCTAAAGTAACTGATGATAAAGACCAGGTGCAAAGAAATTTTGATAATGCTCTGGTCAGATTGGATTCGATGACCGGGTTCAATAACAAGATGCAAGGCATGTTAACCGGCCGGCAAAATGATATCGCAAAATTAAAAGGGCAGATCCGTGGTATTCTCAAAAAAGAAAAATTAACGGAAGCTGACAGGAAAACGGCTGACGCACTGATATTGGACCTTAATGGCAAAATCACCGGACTGGAACAAAACATTGCGCAGCTTACGCTTGAAAATCATGGACTGACTCAGGATATGGTGCAATTAAATCAGGATAAAGATAAACTGACCTCGGATTTGCAAACCACAAATACCGCGAAAGACGAGTTGTCTAAAAAAGTAGATATCGCTTCAACACTTAATGCCAGTAATATCATGATCAATCCGGTACAGGAAAAAAAGAATGGTCAGGAAAAAACAACTTACAAAGCAAAGAAAGTTGATAAACTGAATATTTCTTTTGATCTGACTAACCGCATTGCACTAAGTGGCCACGCTGATGTATATGTATGCATCACTGGCCCTGATAATAAAATGATATTGGATTCTGCAAAAGGGTCAGGGGCTTTTACCACAAGGGACGATGGAGATAAAATGTTCACAGCTAAAGTACCGGTTGAATTTGAATCAGGCAAAGTAGAAGCAGTGAAATTTTCATGGAAGCAGGATAATGGTTTCAAGATAGGAGAATATAAGATTGAAATATATCACAACGGGTACAAAATTGGTGAAGGAATAAAGGACCTTAAAAAAGGTGGTTTGTTCTCATAATAAATCGCACCCATAATTCTATAATTAGGAGTCCCCATAGAACGGATGATATTTCATATCATCCGTTTTTCAATACAAACTCGACTGCTTTTTTTATTTTGAAATAATCGCTGCATACCAATTCGAATCGTTCTTGTTCATTATTTGTTCATATTAGCAAACTTATTGCTAATCAAATCTGTGTCACCGTTTTACAGCTATAGTCAAATTCAATAGCCATCGAAAGGATAGTTTAGTAATTCAATGAGGATTCTACTTTAATGATATATGTGTGAATTCTATAACTTATTTATCTCATCATGTAACTCTTCGTTCCCATAGTGAGTTACCTTCGTGAGTGGTATCTCATAGGATATTGGATTTTAAAACGGGGCTGGATTTTTATCCCGGCCCTTTTATTTGGTGTACCTTCGTAATTACTTTTCAAAATCAATCTTGCCAAATTCCTTTCCTTTCCTATTGACTATTTTAGTCTTAAGCATTTCAATTAGAGATGATAAAATAAAAAAATGAAGATCTTTCTCAAATATATGGTTAGCATTCGCTGTAAAATGCTGGTGAAAGCAGAATTGGATAAACTCGGGATTCATTATAAGACAGTGGAACTGGGTGAAGCAGAAATTGAAGAAAACATTTCTGCAGCTCAATGGAATGAGCTAAATGCAGCTTTGAAGAAATCGGGAATTGAACTAATTGACGATAAAAAAAGTATTCTGATTGAAAAAATAAAAGCCGTTATTATCGAGCTGGTGCATTATTCAGAGGAGCCGTTGGAAATAAATCTTTCTGATTACTTAAGTCAAAAATTAAATCACGATTACACTTATCTCGCAAATCTTTTTTCAGAATCGCAAGGCATTACCATCGAACATTTTCATATTTTACATAAAATAGAACGCGTCAAAGAGTTGCTGATATATGATGAACTGAACATTTCCGAAATTGCATGGAAGATGGATTACAGTAGCGGGGCGCACTTATCCAACCAATTCAAAAAAGTGACCGGTTTAACTCCTTCCTTTTTTAAAAAGATAAAACAGAAAAGGCGAAACTCACTAGAAGATATTTGAACAAATTCTTCGTTCCGAGATTCCATAATTAAATTCACAAAAAACGTAGCCTGCAGTATCACCATTATCAAACCGAAAGCAGTGCATTGCTAAAAGTGTGAATTATGTAACTTTTAAAAGAGATTATATAACAGCTACCTGAAATAAAATATACATTTTTGTTTCTTGCTAAGTTTTAGACCCGCATTGAAGAGCAAGGCAGAAAATACCCAGAAATATATTTGAGGATTTGATTTTTTCACAAGCATACATGCAAAGTTTAGTATAAAATAAAGAAAGCAATCATTATGACAATCCTGACATATGCATTAGCCTTTATTTTGTTATCAGGTTGGCTGGTTGGTTTTTTTGGGCTTAATGCCGGAAAGGAAGTACACATATTGTTGGTCTTGTCGATGATCACATTATCGTCAGCGATCATTATCCGGGATAATAGTCTTTTACATAGAAAATCGCTAAAGAGTTAAATAATAAATCCAATAAACCAATATTATGCTCTTTCTTAACCCTTATCGCCACAACTACAATTCAAGAAAGACAATGAATTCCTTTTATATAATAAAAACTAAAATTCAATGATCAATCCACGAGAATTAAGAATGGGCAATTGGTTATATTTTAAAACGGCACCGAAAGGTATTTTTGAATTTCACCAGGTTGTTTCAACAGAACCAGCCGTGGTCAGGATCAATAACCTGCCCTTTGAGTCGTCTGAAAGACAGCAAAATTTTCCTGGGTATGTAGAGTATAATCATATAGATCCAATTCCCCTGACCTCTGTAATTCTGGAGGCACTTGGATTTAAGGTAAACGGGGTATCTTTCAATTATTCACAGTCTTCCGATCACCAGCATACAATAATAACATATAGCAAAGGTTGGTTCATGCTGGTCTATTATTCATCAGGAGAGTTTTCATTCATGGGCTGGCAAAAATTCAGGTACGTGCACAATTTGCAAAATCTGTATTATGAATTAACCGGGGAAGAGCTGGAAATTAAGCAAGCGATACAGTGATCTATTTATATTTTCGACACGTTTTTGAAGCTTCAATACTTAGTTTGTTTTAAGTGTTGAACATGAAATTAGAGAACTGTGGATTATGTAACTTATTAAAAACATTATGTAACAATTTGGCCGCACGTAATTCTAATTTTACCCAGCACCGATTAGGATTCATTTAGTGTCAAAAAAGCAGTAAGCTAAATTAGCCCCTTGTTGAAGGGGCTTTTATTTTAAAAGTCCTACGAAACAATTTATAGTCATCTCGCATATTTAAATCCGGAACCACTATTTAGTATAAAGTGGGAATGATGTAACTTATTTACAAGGTTGTGTAATGCCTTTATTTAAAAGGAATCGCATCTTTACCATACGATAATTTAAAATAATTGAAAATGAATAAGCTTGATGATAAGGAACTGGAAAAATCAAAATCTCACATCATTGTTGAAATAATTGAGTATATGGCAAATTCTGTAGTTATAAAAACAATCTTTAAAAAATCAACAGGAAATATAAGCGTGATGTCCTTTGACAGTGGAGAAGGACTAACAGAGAAGATATCTCCTTTTGACACCTTTGTCCAGATCATTGAAGGAAAAGCAGAAATCGTAATTGATCATGTTTCCAACTTACTGGAGTCTGGAATGGGAATTATTATACCGGCCCATTCTTCAAATTTCATAAAACCAAACGGGCGTTTTAAAATGATATCTACCGTTATTAAAAGCGGGTATGAATAAAAAGCATATCATCGAAAAAGTCAACTGCCATCTTCCAAACAATTTCACAGGCGTCCGGATTATAAAGTTTACATTACAGCCGCTGTAATTTCACAAAACCAATAATCAAATGTTTTCTTCTGTTTACCTGGCGCTTTTTATCATTATGGTCATCATCGGTTCTATTATCTTTTTCATCGCACATTACAAAAAAAACAGTCATACAGAACTATATAAAGAAGGCGTTCGCAATGAAAATGACGGAAGATATACTTCAGCTTTACAAAATTACGAAGATGCATTAATCGAGATCAGGAAACTTAAGCTGGATAATAAATTTAGCGAGAAGATCGCCCAGCGTATTAAGGTTTTACAAACGACCATTGATTACGAAAAAAATTTTCATCAATAGAATTGCTGGTTGCAACAAAGGAAGCATACTGCCGATATGGTCCCGCCAAAGCAGAAACCAATCTTGTTTTTTAAAGCAAATATCCCCAACTAAAATTATGATCAATTATGAATGTGAACATCTACATCCGGAGGAGGAGTCATATGATGATGATTATAATAATCCGGACTGTGATGATGATTTTGTTGATAATACCGGTGTTCCATACAACCGGAAATGCACGAGGCAATTACTATCAAAATAATAGCGGTAGAAAATATTCTTTTAATCATAAAAATTGACTTTTAAAGTGTTTCAATAAGATTATTCAGTTCTTCCTTTGTTTTGCCTAATTTGATTTCAAGTCTTCCTAACATTTCATCTTTCTTTCCTTGTTCAAATAGGAGATCATTATCGGTTAAAATCGCAAACTTTTCTTTAAGCCTTCCTTTCTGATAATTCCAATTACCTTTTGCCTGTGTCGGGTTTATCATTTTATTTGAAGTTTTATCATCGCGAAGGTCAACTGATTTGTTCAGGCTTCTCTTACACAACTTTGTAAATAAGTTACATCATTCACACATCGAAATTTAAAAGGAGGTTTCTCGACCATAATGAAATGAAAAACGAGCATTACCATAACGAAAAGCGCAGTCGAAGAATAGTAATGTGTGAATGATGTAAGTCTTTCTGAGATTTGTATAAGAATAACGATGATAATACGCTCATCTTTACAATTGTTGTATCAGACCCAAAAATTCTTTCTATGCCCTTTTATTATTACGTTTTTTTGTTGATGCTCTTATGTGTTATAATCACATCAATCGTTTCAATTATTCTGTGGAGAAAAAATGTTCCTGTTGAACTGTTCATTAAAGCCTTAAGAAACGAAAATAAGGGACGATTTGAGGAAGCGATTCTTATTTACGAAAACGCTTTGATGGAATTTAAAAATATCAGGTTTCACAATGATCTTAAAAATAAGATCATTCAAAAAATAAAACTGCTTCATACTCTCATAGAGTATCAAAAAAGCTCCGTTTTTATAAGGTAGTCCTCGTTCAGTATATCTGTTCGGAAGGTTTCCATCTTTTAAATAAAAAAATTATGAATACCGGAAAATTATTTTTAGGCATTTTAGCCGGAGTAGCTACTGGCTTATTATTGGCAATCACATTTGGACCCCATGAAAAGGCCCCATTACTCCGAAAATTACCGGAAAAGGAAAAAGATTTTAGAAAAGCCTAGGTATTCTTTGGGGGAAAATGAGGGTGGCGTTAGACACAAATAAAAATCATTTTAAAAATTGAGTTATGAAAAAAATAAAAAATCTTTTGTTCGTCGCTGCGGGCATATTGTCCACCCTGAGCGTTTTTGCACAGGCAACACCTGTTTCTACCATGATAGAAAAAGAAAATCGAAATGCAGTAATGATTGAAATCAAACAACCCGCTAACATTACCGCAGAGGCACTACAGCAAAAATTTCAACGGGCAGGGTTAAATGAAAAAGTGAGAAATGGTGCGGCCAGTTATAAAGGAGTCATTCTTTCAGAGATCAGTAAGGACAAAATAGATATATACACTAAGGTAGAAGCAGGACCTAATAATACCAGCATTGCCTATATGGCTGTATCAAAAGGGTATAACAATTTTACCAGCTCCGATGCAGATACCGTGATCACACAAAATGTAGAGGCTTTTCTAAACTCGCTGGTAAAAGATGCAGATAATCATTTTGCCGATGTTGGCATCAGCGATAAAATTAAAACCCAAAACAAATCAGAGAAAGAATACCAGAAACTTCTGGAGGAGCAAAAAGATCTTCTACAGAAAAAAAATAAAATTGACGAACGGCTGGCAGCAATTCAAAATGATTTAGATGCCAGAAAAATAAATTTAGATAAGATGAAAGCAGGAGTTGAAGACGCAAAGACCAACCGGGGCAAAGAAAATAATTGATATAGCCCCAGCTATGTTCGGCTTCAGGTTTGTTTATTTTATTTCATTTCCTTCACCTAACTAAATTCCGAAAATGACCACGCTTAGCAATTTTCCCGATGTGATCAAAAACAGATACAATGCGTTTTCTACTATGCAACTAAAACCATTAGCCCAACAAAAAACAGCAGAACCCGAGCAAAACCAATTTGCATCGGCTATTGTTCATGAGATCAGAAACCCGCTAACAAATATCAATCTGGCTGCAGATTTGCTGCAGTCCACTTTGATTACAGATGATCAGAAAATATACCTGGACATTATTATACGCGCTTCAACGCGCATCAATGATCTGGCAAATAATCTTCTCGCACATTATAACCTTGACGAAACTCTTTTTGAAAAATATTCCGTTCGTCAATTGATCGATGATGTATTGGCAATAAACAGTGACCGAATCAATCTCAAGAACATCACTGTCAAAAAACAATTTATTGCCCCGGATGCTGAAATATTTGTGAATAAGCCGGAGATGAAAATCGCGATGACCAATATTTTAATCAATGCTATTGATGCTATGCCTTCAGCAAACAGAGAATTAAAATTGATCGTAAAATCAATGAATAACAAACATATCATAGAAATAGCAGACAATGGCATCGGAATAAGTAAAGAAAATTTAAAGAAAATATTTAATCCATTTTTCACGGATAAGCCCGGGGGAATTGGGTTGGGGCTCTCCAATACATTAGATATTCTTTTGTCAAATCATGTGGGAATAGATGTGCAATCAGTAGAAGGGGCAGGAACAAGTTTTATTCTATCATTTAATAAGGTCTCCTGAGATTGCTTCAACTATGATGTTTGGCAAAATAAAACACATACACGGGTACACAGAAAAATGGTTTGAAAGAATTACTTCTTTTGCCATTGCTATTCTGGGCAATTCCATCACTTTTTTTTTAGCTTTTTGTACCGTCATATTCTGGCTCAGCAATAAACGCTTTCGGATGGAAGATATTCATTATCGTATCGGTGATATTATTCTTGGGATCACCTTTCTGAGTTTATTTATTATTCAAAAATCATTCAACCGGTTTTCGGCAGCTCTTCACCTAAAAGTGAATGAACTCGTGGTATCTCATGAGTCTGCAAGTAATACAATGATAAATGTGGAAGAAAAGACAGAACTGGAGATGACTGAACTTTCAAAAGAATATGCGGCAATCGCCGGGCAGGCAAAAAAGGATATTCAAGAAAATGAATAAAATATATTCTTGAAAATGAATTCAAAATTCCGCGCGTTGATACCTGCTTTTGATTTTATGTACCTGCACTTATGCAAACCCGCCCATGATTGCATGTACGGAAGATCTTTATGGCTTTATTCGTCTCCAATGATTTTTTTCGTGGTATGTTCGAGCAATCCTTTAAATTCGGATTTTCATTTCCTTAAGTCTCGAAATCATTCATCATAAGATGGTAAAAAAGGAATGGCTTCAAAATCCAACAATCCTTTTTTATATGCATAACAATGTTGCCCGTTTGTAATAACGATATATTTTACCGGTATCGCAATGTTATAATGCAGCACCTGCCATAAAACGACCTTATCCAAATTAATATTCGGTCCCTTACATTCCAGCAACATCCAGGGTTTGGCGGCGCTGTCAAAAACAAGGATATCAAAACGCTTGTTCACTTCGCCCAATTTCATTTTTCTTTCAACAGCAATATAAGATGCCGGGTATTTTTTTATTTGCAACAAGTATTGAATAAAATTCTGGCGCACCCATTCTTCGGGTGTGAGACGTACCCATTGCTTGCGCAGCTCATCAAAAATGAATTCTTTCCCGATCTCCTCCTCTTTTATTTTAAAAGGATAATGTGGATAGTAGATTTTTATCATGAGCAAAAACTATTCGCTAAATTTACACAATGAAAAGCAAAGAAGAAATTGTAAAAAACTGGCTGCCACGATATACCGGCGAAAAACTTGAGAATTTTGGCGATTATATTTTGCTCACCAACTTCGACAATTATGTTGACCTTTTTGCTCAATGGAATAAAGTAAAAGTTGTTGGCGCAAACAGACCGATGCAATGCGCGACGGCGGGCGATATTTCTATTATTAATTTTGGGATGGGCAGCCCAACTGCTGCAACAATCATGGATCTGCTCACGGCAATTGAGCCAAAAGCCGTTTTGTTTTTAGGGAAATGCGGCGGTTTGAAAAAAAGAAATAAGCTCGGCGATTTGATATTGCCTATCGCTGCCATTCGCGGTGAAGGAACATCCGACGATTATTTTCCGCCCGAAGTGCCGGCCCTCCCTGCATTTGCACTCCAGAAAGCTATGTCAACCACAATACGTGATTATGCTGTTGATTACTGGACGGGAACTGTGTACACTACAAACCGTCGGGTCTGGGAACACGATGAAGAGTTTAAGGACTACCTGCAAAAAATTCGCGCTTATGCAATTGATATGGAAACTGCAACAATATTTTCTGTTGGTTTCTATAATAAAATTCCAACAGGGGCATTATTGCTGGTCAGCGATCAGCCAATGACTCCTGAAGGGGTAAAAACAGAAGAAAGCGATAAAAAAGTTACCGGCGAATTTGTAGAACGTCACTTAAAAATTGGTATTGACTCTCTAAAACAATTAATCAATAACGGACTAACGGTAAGGCATCTTCGATTCTAGCATTACCTATTTTTTGTTGACTGGTCTTTGTTGTTGATATTAAGTATTCGCCGTCTTGCAATCATTTGCATTTGGATCCCGAAGCAGCTAATTTTTATCATTTATTATACCGGTTTTGCAAACACTCTTACAAATAAAAGATCTCTCCATTGATTTCATAACTGAAAATGGCGTTATTCCGGCAATTAAGGATCTTTCTTTATCAATTGATCGTGGAGAAATTCTGGCAATAGTTGGTGAATCAGGTTCTGGAAAATCGGTAACTGCATTATCCATTCTTCAATTACTGCCTCCGACCGCAAATTATAAATCAGGGGAAATTATATTTTTTGAAAATAATGGTCATACCAATTTGTTATCCCAGTCTTTCAAACAAATACAGCAGGTAAGAGGAAATAAGATTGCCATTATTTTCCAGGAACCGATGACGTCATTAAATCCTGTATTCAGTTGCGGTGAACAGGTCACAGAAACAATTGTCGCCAATAAAAAAATATCGAGAGCGCAAGCCAAAGAATTGACCATTCGGCTTTTTGAAAAAGTTAAACTTCCCCATGCGTCGGATATATATCACCGCTTTCCCCATCAATTGAGCGGCGGACAAAAACAACGGGTAATGATTGCTATCGCATTAAGTTGCAATCCTTCTTTATTGATTTGTGATGAACCTACGACTGCACTTGATGTAACCGTTCAAAAATCAATTCTTGAATTAATAAAAGAAATCCAGCAAGCCGAAAAGATCGGAGTGATATTTATCACACATGATCTTGGCTTGGTTGCCGAAATCGCGGATCGCGCCGTGGTAATGCTTAAAGGAAAAATTGTTGAGCAGGGAAATGTAAACGTCATTTTCAATAAGCCACAACACCCTTACACAAAAGCATTAATGAACTGTCGGCCAACGATGCATAAAAAAGGAGAACGCTTACCGGTGGTAAGTGATTTTACCGGTGTAGAAATTGATTATAAGGAATTAAGATCAGGAGATGAGCAATATAAAAGTAAAATCCCGAATCAATCGGTCAACCAATCAGGTATTCCGCTGATCAGGGTCCAGGATCTCTCCGTCTGGTTTCCTGCAAGGAAAAATTTCCTTGGAAAAATTCTCACCAACACTAAAGCAATTGATGAGATTAGCTTCGAAGTATATAAAGGAGAAACATTGGGATTAGTGGGCGAATCCGGCTGCGGAAAGACAACACTGGGAAGAACTTTGCTCCGATTGGTTCAGCCAACATCAGGAAAAATATTGTTTGAGGGAAAGGATATGGCAGAATTTGATTCCGGTGAATTAAAAAGAATGCGAAAAAATATCCAGATCGTTTTTCAGGATCCGTATTCATCTCTAAATCCGCGATTAACCATCGGCTCGGCAATTGAAGAACCTTTGATCGTGCATAAAATTTTATCATCTGCAAAGGAAAGAAGAGAAAAAGTGGAAGAACTTTTGGGAGACGTAGATCTAAAACCAGAACATTTTGAGCGATATCCACACGAGTTTTCCGGTGGTCAGCGTCAGCGGATCGTGATCGCCAGGGCGCTCGCACTGAATCCTTCATTTATTGTTTGTGATGAATCTGTTTCTGCATTAGACGTGAGTGTTCAGTCCCAAATTTTGAATTTACTCACTGATCTAAAAAAACAGTTAGGCTTCACCGTTATATTCATTTCACACGACCTTTCCGTAGTGCATTACCTCAGCGACCGCATTATGGTGATGCATAAGGGGAAAATCGTGGAAACCGGGACAGCAGAGGAAATCTATTTTCATCCCCAGAAAGATTATACCAAAAAACTGATCGCCGCAATTCCTACAATATAATGGCATCAATCATTTGAATTGCGCCCGATATAATAATCATTATCGATGTAAAAAGAAGCAGCGCTCCGATGTTTTGAAAATAATAATCTTTTTAGTTGCTTATTGAATTGCTCTTCCTCGGCCTGATTGGGTTTTATTTTTTTATTTGTCAATCTAACCAGGTCATTATTGTCATCCACGTCTTTCAAATTCGCCGGTTGCAAGCCGCTTATTCCCATTTGCCAATCGTCATCTTTTTCTGGTTTGTACTTAAAGAAATAAACGTAACCCTTTTTATCTTTTAGCTGAACCAATTTTTTATCAACATATTCAATGGCAAACAAATCACTTTTAACATGTGCAGATGCCAACTGGCTTCGTGCAATATCCAATTGAGTTAAATAAAGTTTTGGAAATTTTTTGTCTTTATCAATTGCTTTGAGTTGCTTATACAGCTCAAACCTGTACCTGTTGCTGGCTGCAAGGGAGTGAATAATACTATCGGCAACCGGTTTATTATTTCTTATTAATAAAACTGCGGTCCTTAATTGCAATGATTGGTCGCGGCTTTGCAACAATTTATCAATGAACTTCGGAACATTCGGATTCTTATCATAAAAAGGCATTAACAAAACAGCATAATCTTCCAACCCGTTGTATTCATCGTTATCACCATTGTCAATATCGCTATAACGGCCGGAAGCGCTATTATCATCATTATTCTTTTGCAGCTTTGCCTCATCTTTCCCCTGTTGTCTCTTCCATTGAATCTTTGCTTCAAAATAAAGTTTACTGAAATAAGATTCGTAATCTGCGCCTTTTAAATAGCCGCTATCAACAAGTGTGGTAAGCAATGAATGAACACTTTCTTTATAATCATCAATGGAAGACAATTGCAACAATTCGGGGAATAAAGTCTTGGCAAGTTGCAATGAATCGCCAATATCCTGAAACAAATAATTATATTCTGACCCGTTGTCGAAAACAGGTGGATCCTGCACCAGCAGGTCTTTCAGCAATCCATAGGCCTCTTTCGTCTTATGGCGTGCGAGCGCTTTAAATACAATATTCTGAAAAGCATTTGTGTCGCCTGCTTTTTCGTAAATAAGTTTCAAAGCAGCAACCACTTCATGCACCACCGAGGAATCATTAATATAACCCAATTCGTTGATCAGTTTTATTTTGGTATCAAAATAATCTTTGTCATTGTAGGGTAGCGTTTGAATTTCGCGCATTAATAACGGAAAACCTTTCGGACCAAAATATACATTTGGAATTGCCTTTTTCGCTCTTCCATTTGTTGCAGAATCTTTACTGTTTAGGTCTTTAAAAAAAACATCGAGTTTGTTGGAGAAGATCGGTTCGCCCTCATTTTTATTTAATGGTTTGAAACTTGCATAGAATTTGCTTACGAATTCATCTGGTTGTTGCAAAGAATCATACAAGCTCATCACCCGATACAATTTATTATTCTTTAGAAAAACCCAGTTGCTGAAAAGTGAAGTAGAATTTGTGTCGGAAAGAATATACCGGAATCCTGCTATGGAATCATTTGTATGAAAAGATTGTTTGCTGTAAATAATAAAATTTTCTCTTAATCTTTTTTCATTGATCTCTTCTTTCCAGAAAGCGGCCGAATCGCGCGGGTAATAATATTTTGGGTAAGATTGGACGGAAACGTATACGGCTTCACCGGTCGTATCATCCTGGAACAAAGCCATTTTACCGACTGGCCAATAACTATTATAATCGGTTTCCGAGCTTGTAAAATCGCTGCTGCTGGCTCTCTCCATGAGGTTTCGCATGTTGGCATCAATATCAGGAATTATGGGGGTGATGACACTCATGTTCACCAAGGTGTCTGTGTAATTGGTGAAATGCTCGTAAGAATTGGGTATAAAAGAAAACGAATCAAAAAAAACATTGAATGCTTTGGTTCTATTTTTTGATTGCGCCGCGAGTAAATAATAATGAGCGCCGTCAAGAATAAATTTCGCCTTCACATAATTTCCGTTCTTTAGTAAATACACGGCATCAAGGGAAGAAAACCCTTTATAGGAACCCTGCTGCCTGCTTATCTCCTGGTTTACATAATCAGAAAGTCCAAAACTTTCCTCGGCGAGGTCTAGCAAGAAAGTATCTTCTTCAATAAAGTGATAATTCTGAATATTCTTTCTATAAATAAGATATGCGTCGCCGTTAGTTGAATCAATAGCTTCATATTGCCAGCATGGAACTCCATCGTAATTACTATTATCGTGACTTTCAAAAGGAGTTTGCGGTAATTTTATTGAAAAACCTCCCCGCGACGGTTTAAAATTCACCCAACCTTTGTCCGGATTATTATTTTTTACAGAAACAGAATTAAAAAATTGATCTGCCTCTTTCCCGTCCACATAATTATTATTGCCGCTCATTTTGAACACCAGCACTTCATAAGGAGTAACCAAGATATTATAGCGCTGAATATCGCCCCGGCGGGTTTTGTTGGTAATATCAAAACCCCGGTAACCATTTTTAACGATGGTTGTTTTCTTTAGAATCTTGCCGGGAATATTCTCGTACAAAAGACTATCGACCTTTTTCAACACTACCTCCTCATTTTGCCCGAGAAAATCTGCATGTGTCTTTACCCGCGTGACCATGTAATATGCGCCATTGCTCATGTCCGCATATTGCCAGGATTCGTTTGCCCGATTATCAATTCGCTTGTATAATTTTCCCGGCAGCTGCACGCTGAATAAATGGTCATCAGAACTAAAAGAAGAAAAATTCACAGGTACCTTAACTTTTTCAATATCATCGCGCTGCGAAGCATCCCTGTCCTGCATGATTATGGGACGCAGTTTATACCCTTTTTTTCTCAGTAGTTCAATCACGCCTCTTTTGCCCGGCAGGTGGGCAGCGCCAACTCCGACAAACAATGAATGTTTTCTTACAATGCTGTCAATAGAATTTGCCTGAATCTCATTTCTCCGGTACAAAAATTTCTCCATGTACGCTTCTGAGGACTGCATGATCTTTTCCAATGAATCCAGCAGATCCAGGTCGCCTTTGCGATAAGCATCCTGTGTTCTCTTTTCAATATCATACATTCCTTCTCCGTCATTATCGTAAGTCTTTCTTTTTTTATCTTTCATCATATCCTGGCTCGCTTCAAAGATCAGTCTTTCGGTTTCAAAATAATTTTCAACCCCTGTAGCCTGTTTGCCTAATTTCTTTCCGGTTTGATAAATGTAGAGATCGAGATAAGTGTCTTCTTCAAAATCTGCACTTGGTTGAAAAGTGCGGTATAATAATCCATTGATCAAAGTTGGTTCTTCACTTAATGCAGACTTTAGCTTGTCTTCGTATTTTTCCAGCTGAAATGATTTTTCGGTGATATTATCGCCGGGAGCACCTTGCGTGTAAAAACGAAGATTATTCTGCATTTTCTGGTAACGAAAAAGCTGATCCTGCCACAGTTGCGGATCCAGTTCCAAAGCCACCACATCCGCATTTTTTATACCCAGATAAAATGAATCGCTGAGGTGAAAGACCATTTTACTGCTCACATGCATCGTACCAAACAAATAAGATGGCTTTTTTAATCCGTTGCCGGTAATTTCCCATAACAATGCAGGGTATTTTTTTATGTCTTTTTGTTGTGCTGGAACAGAAAAAAAAGCAGCTATAAATATACTCGTCATCGCAAACTGCCGAACGGTAGTGGTCAATCGCATCATTATTGGGTTTCAATTGTTATGAAGATGTATAAAAGACGGGATTTCATAAAAAATATTTTCCTAAAATCTTATTATTATTTGAAAGGAGCCAAAAAGACCGATAAGTAGCTGGTTTTATTTCTTTTTTTGTCTTATTTAATTCGTTACCTTTGCCCGCTTGAAAAAATCATGCCGTAACATGATATCAAACTCGGGTGCCGTAAGACCTGGTTTGCAGCGGAAACCATCCGTAATATCTCTTACCACCTCCTGGTATCATGTGGCGATCATTCATAAAAAATAAAAACTCCACATGAAGCTTTCTCAGTTCAGGTTCGATCTTCCGTTAAATTTAATCGCCCAAAACCCCACCAAGAAAAGAGAAGACAGCCGTATGATGGTTGTTCATCGCGACTCAGGAAAAATTGAAAACAAACATTTTCGGGAAATTCTCGAATACTTTGATGATAAAGACGTTTTTGTGGTGAATAACACAAAGGTTTTTCCCGCAAGAATGTATGGAAGAAAAGAAAAAACAGGCGCAAAGATTGAAGTTTTCCTGTTACGCGAATTGAATAAACCCAATCGTTTGTGGGACGTGATCGTTGATCCCGCAAGAAAGATCCGTGTAGGTAATAAACTGTATTTTGGGGAAAGTGATGAACTGGTCGCAGAAGTAATTGACAATACAACAAGTCGCGGAAGAACCATTCGGTTTTTATGGGATGGAACAGATGATGAATTTCGCCAGGTGCTGGAAGTGCTGGGTGAAACGCCGTTACCGAAATACATTAAACGCAAGCCTGATGAAGAAGATAAGGAGCGTTATCAAACTGTTTATGCAAAACACGAGGGCGCTGTTGCCGCGCCCACTGCAGGTTTACATTTTAGTAAAGAGCTGATAAAACGTTTGGAGATAAAAGGAGTTAAATTCGCTGAGATCACGCTGCATACCGGTCTTGGAACTTTTCGTCCGATTGAAGTCGAAGACCTGAGCAAACATAAAATGGATGCCGAATATTATCGTATTGATGAAGAAGCCTGCAAAATTGTAAATAAAGCCAGAATAGAAAACAGAAGAATCTGTTCCATTGGTACCACAACCATGCGCGCTATCGAATCTTCATTCACTGCAGAAAAATTATTAAAACCTTCTGAAGGTTGGACGAACACATTTATTCATCCGCCTTACAAATTCAATATCGCTGATGCATTGGTAACAAACTTTCATTTACCGAAAACCAGTTTGCTGATAATGGTGTGTGCATTTGCCGGCTATGATCTTGCCATGGAAGCATATAAAAAGGCGATCAAAGACAAATATCGTTTCTTTAGTTATGGAGATGCGATGTTGGTTATTTAAGTGCGGGTAAAATTTTTGTCTGGAATTAATTATTATGAAAAGAATATTTCTACTATCCATTTTTTTCTATACCATTCAAATGACAAATGCGCAGGTAATAATTCCGTTATACAATAAGGACAGCATTCCCAATTCCAAACCCGTTAAGAATAATGAGCAATCAGAGTTCAATAAGGAATGGAATATTTTGATCATTAGCAAAATTACAAGACCAACATTAACAGCATTTCTTCCACCAAAAGAAAAAGCAAATGGAGCTGCGGTAATTATTTGTCCGGGAGGCGGATATTCCATTGTTGCTGCCGGACACGAAGGATATGATGTCGCAAAACGATTTAATGAATTTGGTGTTGCTGCATTTGTATTGAAATACCGACTTCCCGATGACTCTTCCATGATCAATAAAGAAATCGGTCCACTGCAGGACGCGCAGCGCGCTTTTGAGATCGTTCGTGAAAACGCTGCATCATTTAATATTGATGTTAATCGCGTTGGCGTTATGGGATTTTCCGCGGGTGGTCATCTTGCTTCAACAGTAGCCACACATTTTAACCATGCTGTTATTGAAAATAAGCATCACATTAATCTTCGCCCGGATTTTGCGATTCTTATCTACCCGGTTATAACTTTTAGTAACGATAGTTTCGCAAACATCGGCACCAGAGATAATCTTCTCGGCAAAAAACCATCAAAAGAAAAAGAGATTGAATACTCGGCAGAATTGCAAATAAATGCACAAACACCACCATCATTTTTAGTGCATGCAGAAGACGACGACGTTGTTAAAGTGCAGAACAGTATTGAATTTTATGAAGGATTGAAGAAATACAATATTCCATCTGAACTGCATATCTATCCAAAAGGCGGACACGGATTTGGACTTAATAACAAAACAACCAAAGACGATTGGATGGAAAGATTAAAAAATTGGATGGATTCAAATGGATGGCTGAAGTAAGAATTTATTTTTCTTGATAATCTACAGGCACTGCGTTAGCCATTTTTTCAAATAGGCTCCAGTAGCCATTTGTGACGAACTCCTGCGGAGGGGAATACAAACCATTACTATAAACGATTATGGGTTGAGGCGTTATTAAAAAAACCCAGGACTGGTCTCTTTTTTTATCAGGACCTGTATATAAAATGGTCAGACTATCTGAAAAGAAAAGAGATTTTGTTGCGTCACTGTTTGCAGTTATTAAACTATCGGGTATTACCGCTTTATAGCCTACACTGAAGTCGGGTTTTCTTAATACCGATTCATAATAGATAATCGAATCTTTTGGAAAATTCCTTTTTTGATTTACTTGCAATGGCGTTCCGTTTTTTCCAATCTGAAAAGTATCAGCTGTCTGGATATTTCCGAGATAAAGATCTTGCACACGCTTCTTTTCCATATTCGGTATCCTAAAATTTCTAATGATCCGAAATCCCTGTTCGGCCAACTGATTATTATAAAGAGATTTCATAAAATGAATGATAGAACCTAAATAAACTTCGCGCCTCTTTTCTTCCCATTTCATTTCCTGCTTTTTCTTTTCTGTTTCCATTTCCGTAAATAGTGGAAAGCCCAGAAATAGGATCATGTGTGTATGAAAATCACAATAGAAATCTTCGAGTTGATATTTAATAGTATAACCCAGCGATTTGTTTTCGATGATCAAAGGTTCATCGGCAAAAACAGTCAGCCTGTTTCTTTTTTCTGAAAATCGAAAATGCAGTGCTTTGGTATTTTTAATGGTACAATGACTCGCATTTTCTGTTGTGCCAATAAAATTATCAAGGAATGTTTTTCCCCAAACCCGCCATCCGTCTTTAACTTCAGGTTCAATGGTAATTTCCGAAAGCTCAGTTGATTTTTGGTTCAGGGTAACATTCAGATCGAGCGGCAACTGTGTACTGTTAAATTCATAAACAAAAGTTTGATAGCCGATGCTCGATATGATCAACTCGTGTTTGCCTCCAGGAAGATTTTGCAAAATGAATTCACCTGAATTATTTGTAACGGTTCCTTTAGAAGTACTGTTAATAAAAACGCTGCAGTTATTGACGGGCGCTTTACTTGCAGCATCGAACACTTTGCCTTTAATAAAATTGGTTGATTGCGCAAAAACAAGACAAAAAGAGAATAACCAAATAAATAAGCATACTGATTTCTGCATATTCATCAATAAAATTAATTATCAATAATGATCCGCAAATAAAAAACCTTAAAAACACAAATGCTTTTAAGGTTCCCCAATAAAAACGATAAAATCAAATTTAGATTTTATTCCAATCCAAACAAACCCCGATTAAGCAACTGCAATGTCTTTGTTTTGTGCGATGAATGAATCAACAAGGAGATATTGTGTTTACTTCCGCCATAACTAACCATACGTACCGGAACAGGGGTTAAGGCTGTGAACAATTTACTCAACACATCTTCGGTCTGTGCTATCTCATTTCCAACCACGGAAATGATGGTATAATTTTTTTCCACCTCAACCGTGCCAAAAGGTTCAAGCTCTTTTAAGATGCTTTTCAAATTCGTATCACTATCAATCGTAACAGAAACGGCAACTTCTGAAGTGGTGATCATATCAATTGAGGTGCGATATTTTTCAAACACTTCAAATATCTTTCTTAAAAAACCATAAGCCAGTAACATGCGGCTGCTGCGGATATTAATATCGATGATACCGTCTTTGGCCGCTACAGCCTTCACTCCCACCGATCCTGCCTGCCCGGTGATAAGCGTTCCTTTTGCTTCCGGTTGCATCGTGTTTAGCAATTTCACTGGCACTTTATAAAACTGCGCAGGCCAAATGGATGCCGGATGTAGAATCTTGGCTCCGAAATAGGCAAGCTCTGCAGCTTCTTCAAAACTTAATTGCTCAATGGGCACCGTTTTTTTCACCACACGCGGATCATTATTGTGCATGCCATCAATATCAGTCCAGATTTCACAAACAGATGCATTGATCGCCGCCGCAATTAACGACGCCGTGTAATCACTTCCGCCTCTTTTTAAATTATCGACTTCACCGCGCGCATTGCGACAAATATATCCTTGCGTAATAAACAATGATTTGTCTTTATGCTGCTTTAATAATTGAGTCAATTTCACTTTAATGCTTCCGATCTGTGGTTCATCATGCGCATCGATGCTCATAAATTCGAGAGCCGGCAACAGCATGTGATCAATTCCTTTTTCGTCGAGATAAACGCTGAATAATTTTGTTGATAATAATTCTCCCTGCGCCAAAATATCTTTATTCAATGCTTCGCTGAAAGAGATCTTTAAAATGATGTTCAGGAATTCGAAATGCTCCGCAACAATGGCTTTTGCTTTGTTATAGAATTCTTCTTTCTTCACTAATTCTTTAATAAAAGACTGATAATGCTTTTCTAATTTTTCAATTTGTTGTTTTGCCTGTTCCCTTTCGCCGGTCGCAATAGAATTGCCAATTTCAACAAGCGCATTTGTTGTTCCGCTTAAGGCGCTGAGCACTACAATTTTTTCTTCTTTTTCTTTTGTTATCAATTCACTCACCTGATGCATACGCTCGGGCTTACCAACAGAGGTCCCGCCAAACTTCATTATTTTCATCTCGTGTTATTTTTTAGGACTGCAAATATAGGAGCGATTTGCCGATTTTACAGCTAATGGCTAAAAGCTAAAAGAACTCCACCTTAAACCTTGCACTTAATAATTTCAGATCTTCTACAACACCATGCAGCAAAGGAATTCCGCGTTCTATTCTTTCTGCTTCCATTTCTCGTTCGGGATCGCCCGGAATCAATACCTGTTCTTCGCCTTCAACAGTCTTTGCGCTTCGAAATCTTCTTATCCATTGATCCATATTTTTCTTAAAATCTTCAGCCGGACGAAATGCATCAATTCGCATCGCTCCAAAAAAATGACCAATGCCTTTGCCTGGCATATTTTCAGGCATCGCAACATATGCAGGAAAAGGCGGAACCCATGGACCATAATTTGCGCCGCTTAATACAGCCGAAAAAATATCAACAACCGCGCCCAATGCATATCCTTTATGACTCCCATGTTCCCGATCTCCGCCGAGTGGCAATAATGCACCACCGGATTTTAGTTCGTGCGGATTGGTAGAACTGTTTCCATCTTTATCCTGGATCCATCCTGCTGGTGCAACTTGATTTTTTCTTTGCAGAATTTCTAACTTACCATTAGCTGCTGTGGTTGTAGCAAGATCAGCAACAAAAGGCGGCTCCTCCCCTGCAGGAATGGCAACACAAATCGGGTTTGTTCCCAATAATCTTTCGACAGAAAAAGTTGGGGCAACCAACGCGCTCGCATTTGTCATCGCAATACCGATCATATCTTCTTCAACCGCTTTCAACGCATGATAACCGGCAATGCCAAAATGATTGCTGTTTTGAACACTCACCCAACCTGTCCCGACATTTTTTGCTTTATCAATAGCAACCTGCATGGCGAAAGGAGCTACAACCAGTCCTAATCCGCCATCACCATCAACAACTGCAGTAGAAGGAGTTTCATGAATGATCTTTATGTCGGGGTTTGTATTTGCCCGTTTTGCTTCCCACAAACGAACATAACCGACCAGCCTGGCTATCCCATGCGAATCAATTCCGCGCAGATCTGCGCTGAGCAATGCTCTTGCAGCGATGTCTGAATCTTTTTCAGAGCATCCGATCTTTTTGAAAATATTTTTTGTAAATAATAATAAATCAGCGTAGCTGAATGATTTTTCCATGCCTAGTTTCTTGTAATAATAAAGCGAAGGTAGTTTTCCATTTGCAAATATCCATTTCAGTTGGTTCATGAAGTTTCCTACTATAATGTTTATATGTTCTTTCGTCTTTGCAAAATGAACAAATCACAAATAAGCATGGGCTGCTGTTTGCTGGTGGAGAAATAAATAAAAGGGAATAGATATAATCACAACAAATAATTTATTTTGGTAACTTAACACAATTTCCCATTGTAACACACATGCCGAGTTCTAAATATCTCCTATAGTATGCATAAATGGCCCACCATATTATTTGCTCTGATGCTCTCGATGTTTGGTAATGCTCAGAACCCAATCAGTAATTTGGCCGATGGAATTCAGTCGCGTTTCAGCAACCAACAACCCGTCATTAACTATACACTTACGGTGGATACATCAGATCTTTCTGTTATTAAGGTGCAAATAAAATTGGCGAACATCAGTGACACTTTTCGTCTCGCCATGTATTCTCATCCTTTGGGCGATGATAAATATTGGCGCTATATTGAAAACCTGCAATTGAACCCGGAGGAGCGCAATGCCTCATCGTTGCGTGAGGACAGTGCGTTGTGGAAATTTATTACTTGGGGACATAAGGCGACTGTGACCTATAAAATCCATTTACCCAAACCGAGGAACCAACGGCCGGCATCGCGACCTTTTCTAACGAGTTCCGGTGGGATGGTAGGAGACTTTCACAATTTTATGTATGTGGTAGGTCAAACGCTGAGTCCTTGTTTCGTTCATTTTCAATTACCAGTTGGCTGGCAAATTGCCACCGGTCTTGAACCTACTGCTGACCCTACCACTTTTTATGCGGCTTCTGCGGGAATTTTACTGGATGCACCTGTGCTCATCGGTCATTTTTCAAAATGGCAGTTCCAGGTTAGCGGCGTACCCCATACCATCGCTTACTGGTATTTACCCAATGCGCCGGCATTCGACACCTCTCTTCTTGTATCAAATATTCAGAAAATAGTAACAGAGGCTAGCAGTCTTTTTGGGCGACTACCTTATCGTGAATACTTTTTTCTTTTGCAGGACGGCAGCTACGACGCATTGGAGCATAATAATTCAGTGACTGTCGGAATACCATCCCGAACCCTTGCCAAAAATATTGCTGAAGATAACGGCGAGATCGCTCATGAATATTTTCATGCCTGGAATATGATGCGCATCGTGCCGGTTGAGTATAGCAACATTGATTACAAGCCGCCTCATTTATCCAAATCGCTTTGGTGGAGCGAAGGGCTGACGATGTTTTATGCCGATCTCCTATTGCGCAGAGCCGGTATACCTGAAGACACTACTACAAGAATTCAACATCTCATCCAATTGATCGAACGCTATTTGAATAACCCCGGCGATCATTCATTCTCTGCTGAAAAAGTCAGCATGTCCGACATTGCCCCCCTTGGTTATCTCGGCGATTACTACGGCAGCACACACTTGCAGGGGGAATTGATCGGTAACCTTCTTGATATGATCATCAGGGATGCGACTGACGGAAAACGAAATATTGATGACCTGATGCGAAACATGTTTGAAAGCTTTGGCGCAGCAAAAGGATTTAAAGGGAATGATATTGAACAGATGGCAAATAAAATATGCCATTGCAATGTTCATTTGTTTTTTGAAGATCATATAAGAGGAAATAAAAGGATCGACTTTAATAAATATCTCATGCTGTTCGGCTTAAAAATGGACATCAGAAAAACAATATTAAGGGAAGATGATAAAAAACCTGCTGCTGATATGAGCATATTTGCATATAACGATCCCGCCACCGGCAGCGTTAAACTGGGTATCACCGATCCGCAAGGCTGCTGGGGAAAAGCCGGGTTACATACCGGCGACGTACTGCTTAAGATGAATGATTCCGCCATCAGCAACCCTGACCAATTCTATTCACGGCTTGATGAATTAAAACCAAATGACACAGTGAACATGGAAATTAAAAGAGGAGATAAAAAAAATAAAATCAGAATTTATGTCACCACTCACGATCTCACACTGGTGAGCATCGAAAGTTTACCAAAGCCTTCAGCCAAAGCGAAAAGACTTTACACTGAATGGATAGTGGGCAAATGATACGAAACGGCATTTCAACAATAGAAATAAAACCATGTTCCGCCTGTGGATTACTGAACTGATCGGCAACGGGTTCAGAATGGACACTCAATAGTACCGGGAGGATAGACATCACAATGAAAACAAATCTCCCTGCATTTTGAAATCTTAAAGATCGCGAACTTGCCTTTCTTAAACCAGAAATACAGACATTAAGAATGGATTGAAAAAAATTTGAGATTGGTCTTTAAAAAAAATTGCTCAATGCAATTTCACTCGCAACACCAAATCATCGGCAGTAATATAGACAACATCTTTTGTTTCATTGAAAGCGCAATTGGATACCGGTCGGTTATAAATTCTTATTAGCGCCATTAATTTCCCTTCAGGAGAAATGATATTCAAGCCATCCGGTCCGGCAGCGAAAAGATTTCCGAATTTATCAATCTTGAATCCATCGCCACCTTGTTTTATCGTTGCTTTTTCTTTTAATGTCGTTGCATCCAATAATATTTTGCCACTCACAATATTTCCATCATTATCTAACTGGTATGAGTACCATCCACCGTGCTTGTCATCAGTACTTCCGATATACAATATTTTTTCATCCAGCGATAGCGCAATACCATTTGGCCTTTGGATTGAATCAATCAATAAAGTGGTTTTCCCATCAATACCTATTTTAAATACGCCTTCAAAATTCATTTCTCGTGATGGATCGTTTTCATGTTGAGGTAAACCATAAATGGGATCGGTAAAATAAATATTACCCTTGCTGTCACAAATAAGATCGTTGGGGCTGTTGAATTTTCTCCCCTTATAGTTTGAAGAAAGAACTGTGAACGAAGGCTTTGGCGAATCAAGTGATGCATTCATTCTTACAACCTGCCTGTTACCGGATTGGCAAAGCAATAAATTTCCATTCCTATCTAGCGTCAATCCATTGCTTCCATTTTCTCCATTTCTAACTGCAGTATCCGTGTAACCGGAGGGTGAAAGATAAGCAACGGGTGTATCTTTCATATTCCATGAAAAAACAGTGTTAGCGCGCACATCAGAGAACAACAACATTTTTTTTGAGGCGATCCATACCGGTCCCTCACTCCATTGATAATGCCTTCCAATAATCTCGATGGACGCATTGCTGTCTATCAGTGAGGCAGCATCCTTGCTGTAGACTTCAATTTTACCGATAGTATCTTTTTGAAGGGCTGCCGCGCTTGTGCTGGGGTTATTACAACTCCTCAATATTATAAGGCAACAAATTGAAGTCAAAACGATGTTTCGCATGGCAACCATTTTTTAGCAGAATTAATTTATCCTGGCTAAAATTAAAATATTGTTGGCGATAATCTGTCCCGTTTGTTAAAAAAGAATAATTGTTAGTAACCCATTATTATCAGGAATGTAATTTTCATTGCTTCGCAAAGGCGCTTATATAAGCCTCTGGAGTTATGGGATAAGAAAGCAATTGGAGTGAATTGTCGCTGATGCTCAATTCATCATCAACAAAGAATATTAATCCGCCGATATTAATGGTACCAAACCTTACAAAAGTCACTCCGGGCTGACTACTTGTACTGGTTTGCGGGAAATTATTGAAATGAAGCAGGGTGTCATTATAAGCTTGTACCGAAATACCATAAGTTCCTTGCATAACAAGACTTCCATTTAACCCGATAGCATAAGAACCATCCGGTCTTAGTGTAAAGGTGACCACAGAATCTGTTGAAGAAGAATCAGTAAAAAACCCGGAACGAGAAACTACCCATCTCCATTCCCCATAAATACCGATCGTGTCCGTTGCTTCAATAGAATTATACGTTATTTTATTCATTTGCTTTTTACAGCTTACGAGCACGCCTAAGCATACAATTGCAAAAAAAAGAATCTTTCTCATGTTCGAATTTTAGTCCCTGACCAATAATTTGTTTCAATCGTTGCATCGCCCATTTAATTTATCCTTTGCTGTTAACCACAGCTTAGCAATAAAACACATTTCTTTAATAAACGCCGGAGTATTTTTTGATTCTATATTCAACGTTATGAATACTGCAATTTATCATGAGTTATTTATAACTGTTAGTTTATTCAACTTAAAATCGTTTAACATGAAAAAGAAGTATTTAGTAATTGCGCTGCTAATTTTTACAATGGGCATCACTTTGAGCAGCTGTTATTGCGGATATTATGGTTATCACCGTCATCATGAGCACTATTATTATCGCTAAGGGATAGTTAGGCAAGAAATATGAGTCCCACATAAAAAATCTGCAAATCAATGAAGCCATCTTTTCCGGTGGCTTTTTTATTCTTATAGAATCAGTATTTTTATTTTAACTTGAAATATATGAATTTAAAATTATTGTCGCATTTCATTTTATCATTCTCAGTTACTTTTTCAATTGCCCAATCACAAAATCTTGATAAGACGATTATAGTTGATGGTCGGGAACGTCAATATCTTATTCATCTCCCCGCTTCGTTCACAAGTGCAGATAAACTCCCATTAATATTGGCCTTGCATGGTGGTGGCGGTACTTATAAAAATACCATTAAATTTTACGGATTTGATAAACTCGCTGATAAGTACAATTTCATCATTGTATATCCCAATGCAGTTAATAAGGCCTGGAGCATGCCCGGCATTAGCAGCCGCGTGAAAAATTTGGATAAAACGGTTGATGACATAAAATTCATTTCGATTTTGCTCGACAGTTTGGTTGCCAACTATAAAGTTGACAGTAAGCGCATCTTTTGCAGTGGTATTTCGCGTGGCGGAATGTTCAGCTTTTATCTCGCTTATCAATTGGGGAATAGAATTGCCGGCATAGCTCCGGTATGCGGTGGCATTTCTCAAACCGTGGCCGCCAATTATTCTTTTAAAAAACCGATGCCCGTATTGATGATCAACGGAACCGAGGATCCGCTTGTGCGTTATAATGGCGGCGCCGGTAAATTCAATAAACGCAATGCTGAAAGTGAAGATGCTGATATGCTTCCTTCAGAGGACCTGCTGGCAAAAATTGTAAAGCTGAATAATTGTAATGAAAAACCTGTAGTCACAAATATTCCCGACACAGATCCAAATGATGGTTGCAATGCTGTAGATTATATATACTCATGCAATAACATACCTGTTGAATTTATTAAAGAGATCGGCGCTGGTCATACGTGGCCGGGCGGCTCCCAATATCTCCCCAAATTCATTATTGGCAGCGTTTGCAGAGATTTCAGCGCTTCGGAAAAAATATTCGAATTCTTTATGAAGATAAAATGATAATAAAATATCAAATTTGAAATCGGGAATTAGGAATTAAAAAGTAATTTAATAGCCTCAAATTTGAGCTATGCTTCAACGGTTCCTGCTTTTTTATTCTTTATTTGTCATTTCTTATTTCTCATTTTCACAGGATACTGCCAAATACCACGCCTGGTGGAAAGAAGGATTTGTTCCTGCGCCAAAAAAAAGCGCTAAAGCAAGAGCATTGCCTGCTATTCATGTATACAAAAACAAGTTTGTGAATACAAAAGGCGACACGATCCTGTTTCGCGGATTATCCATTTCTGATCCTGATAAAATTGACCATCAGGGACATTGGAATAAAAACCATTTTGAAAAAGTAAAAGAGCTAGGAACAATGCTGGTGCGCATTCCGGTGCATCCCGTCGCCTGGCGCGAACGCACACCTGCAAAATATTTACAGCTTCTCGATTCGGCGGTTGACTGGTGCACTGATCTTGGCATGTATGTGATCATTGACTGGCACAGCATCGGCAATTTAAAAATGGAACTCTTCCAGGATCCGATGTATAATACAACACAAAAAGAGACCTACGAATTCTGGCAAACCATCGCCAAACACTTTTCCGGGAATAACACGGTCGCATTTTATGAATTGTTCAATGAGCCTACCACTTATCGCGGGCAACTCGGCAGCATTGCCTGGAGTGACTGGAAAAAAATGATGGAAGACATTATTCATCTCATTCGGTCATTCGATTCACAAACGATTCCACTCGTTGCCGGATTTGACTGGGCTTACGATCTCACGCCATTGCGCGAAGAACCGATCAACGCCGAAAACATTGCTTACGTTTCGCATCCTTATCCATGGAAAAGACAGGAACCCTGGCAACCCAAGTGGGATGAGGCATTCGGATTTGCCGCTTCATCTTATCCCATCATCGCCACGGAAATTGGCTTTGGTTTGCGCAATAACGAAACCATCGGACCAAATCATTATGGCTATCAGATCACCAAGTATCTCGAAGAAAGAGGAATGAGTTGGACTGCCTGGGTCTTTGATCCGGAGTGGGGACCAAATATGCTCAAGTCATGGAATTATGAACTAACGGATATGGGCAAGTTCTTTAAAGAAGCAATGCAGAAAAAATAGTTATGCAGACAGAACTTAACATAATTTGAACATCGCTGTGCCTGCCTAACGTAGGCTGGTCGCAGCCCTTTTCGACAGGAACATCATTCAACTCAACAAATTAAAATCAACAAAATAAAATGTATACTCCTTCATCAAAAAGATACGATAACATTCCGTATAACCGCTGTGGCAAAAGCGGTTTATTATTACCAGCAATTTCGCTTGGCTTGTGGCATAATTTCGGTCACGTGGATGATTTTAAAACAGATCAAAAAATCATTCGCACCGCATTTGATAATGGTGTAACCCATTTTGATCTCGCCAATAATTACGGCCCGCCCCCAGGGTCTGCCGAAGAAAATTTTGGTAAAATATTAAAGAATGATTTTACCGGCAACCTTCGGGATGAATTAATAATCTCCACAAAAGCCGGCTACAGAATGTGGGATGGCCCATACGGGGAGTGGGGTTCGCGGAAATATGTATTATCCAGTCTGGATCAGAGTTTGAAAAGAATGAAAATCGACTACGTTGATATTTTTTATTCTCATCGCCCCGATCCCAATACTCCGGTAGAAGAAACAATGATGGCGCTCGATCATGCGGTTCGCAGCGGTAAAGCATTATACGTTGGCATATCAAATTATGATGCAGATGAATCACGCAAAGCATTTACCATTCTAAAAAGCCTGGGTACACCGTGCTTGATCCATCAACCAAAATATTCCATGTTCGTTCGCTGGGTGGAAGATGGATTATTAAATGTACTGGATGAATTTGGAGTCGGTTGCATACCCTTTTCTCCCCTGGCGCAGGGATTATTGACCGATAAATATTTAAAAGGCATTCCCAAAAATTCTCGTGCGGCAAAATCAACCGGATTCTTACAGAAAAGTGAGGTGACAAAAGAAAAAATTGACAAAGCAAAGAAATTAAATCAACTCGCTAAACTGCGCGGACAATCGTTGGCAGAAATGTCTTTGGCCTGGTTAATGAAAGACAAACGCATCACCTCAGTATTAATTGGAGCAAGTTCTGTTGAACAGTTAAAAGATAATCTTGGTTGCCTGAACAACACCATTTTCAGTGAAGATGAATTAAGAAAAATTGAAGAGATCTTAAAGTAAAGAATAATTGAGATCAAACCCTGGTATCAAAAAAATCAAAACCATGATCATGATGGAGAAACTATTTTTATTACTCGTTTTTTGCCTTGCATCATTTACTAGTGCATTTGCGCAGGACAGCATGCAGGTTATTCATTTATGGCAAAATGGAGCGCCGGGTTTTGAGAAATTAAGAAATGAACCGGAACAGGCAAAAGATTGGTGGGTTAGAAATATCAATGATCCTTCAATTACTGTTTATCCTGCGCCAAAAGAAAATGCAAATGGAACGGCAGTCGTTGTTTGTCCTGGCGGAGGATTCTTAAATATTGTTTATAACTCCGAAGGAAGAGATGCTGCGAAATTCCTGAACTCACTGGGCATTACTGCTTTTGTTTTGAAATATCGTTTGTTTAGAATGGAAAATTCCCCATACAAACAGGAGAACCCGACACAGGATATTTTTCGGGCAATGAAATTGGTAAAAAGTCGCGCAAAAGAATTTAATGTAGATACAGCTAAATTAGGCGTCATGGGCTTTTCAGCCGGTGGTGAAGTAGCAGGTTGGGTTTCCTACAGATTCAAAGAAAATCATAATGCGAGCAATGACGATATTGATAAAATTTCCGCGCGACCATCTTTTCAAATATTAATCTATCCCGGACCTTTATGTGTTCCTGATTCTGTTTCATCCGATGCCCCGCCCACTTTTTTGCTTGCTTCCAATGGCGATGACTGCTGTTCCGAGCCAATCATAAAACTGGTGCAGATGCACCGCAAAGCAAAAGTTCCGGTAGAAATGCATTTATATGAAAAAGGCGCCCATGCTTTTAATATGGGTTACCGCACAGAATACATTACGCTAAAGAATTGGCCGCAACGCCTGGCAGACTGGATGAAAGACAATGGCTGGGTGAAGAAGTGAGTGCTCAGTTGATGGGAATGGTTGATAGTTGGGTTTGGTTGGACATCACCGCCCGCCTCAACAACAGCATCATTAAATCATTCAACCTGAAATTTATTCTTCTTTTTCAACTTCCCTTTCGATAGTAATGGTGCACTCCCCAATCAAAGCCGCCAAGGCACCGATCGCAGCAAGCACAGGGGCAAGAACTGCAGCTACTACACCAACCGTTAATGGAAAGCTCATCAATTCTTTTCCTTCTTTATCAGTAATGGTTATTTTTCTAACGTTGCCTTCTGCAATTAAATCCTTCACTTTTTTTAGCAGATGCTCCCCGTTGAGCGTAAAGGATTCTTTTTTTGTTGCCATAACATTAAAATTTCATTTACAATTTAGTTTTTAACACGCTTGAAATATCCTCCCAGAACAGCCAGTGATCATTTAATTTTTTTGCTCCATGCTTTCTATAAAATTTTTGAGCGGGGATATTATCCGCGGCGACATCAATGCAAACTATCATTGAATTTTGTTCAACAAACCATTTTGCCAACAAATGTAATAATTGCGATGCCACCCCAATCTTTCTATATTCATCAATAACATTTATCCATTGTAGTTCTCCGTTGCATCCTAATCTTGTGGTGAGATGGCCTGCGATAAACCCGATCGTTTTCCCCTTATCTTCCGCTACAAAAATTATTCTTGACATTAATGCATGTTGCGGATGATGCTCGCCGCGCATATAAGCACCTATCCGTATAAACCAGCCATCTTTGGTTCCCCATCCGCTTTCACGAATTTGTGCCATCGCTAAAATATCAGCTCCAGTTGCTTTTCTGTATTTAATGATATTCATCATTTTCGAGGAACTTAAGATTTGGCTCATCATTCTAATTTACCGCATTAGTTGAGTAATAAAATCCCCAATTACAAAGCTTTAACATAAATATCTCCTTTTGCAAATTTTGAGTATAAACTTTGCTTATTAATCAGTATCAAATGCTGAATTAAATTTATTAATCATGAAAAACATTTTAAAAATTTTGCTACTTCTTTCAATCGTTTCATTTACCGGTTTAAAAACGACCTATGCGCAGGTATCCGTTGGAGTTTCCATCACGATACCACCGCCTGAATTGGTCGTTTATTCACAACCTCCTTGTCCGGTTGACGGATACTTGTGGTGTCCCGGATATTGGGCATATGGACCTGATGGTTATTATTGGGTACCCGGTGTGTGGGTAATGCCGCCAACAGTTGGCTATTTATGGACTCCGGGTTACTGGGGATTTGAGGGTGGATATTATGGATGGCATGCCGGTTATTGGGGACCGCATATTGGTTTTTATGGTGGCGTAAATTACGGATATGGGTATGGCGGCGTTGGTTTTGTTGGCGGGATGTGGCAGGGTGGTCACTTCAGGTATAATACTGCCGTTGTAAATGTCAATACCACAGTTGTTCACAATACTTATATTAACCGAACAGTAATCAATAATACAAGCATCAACCGAACAAGTTTTAACGGTCCCGGCGGTATTGCAGCCAGACCTTCGCCGCAGGAACAAATCGCCATGAATGAACATCATGTGCGGGTAACACCGCAGCAGGTTTCGCATGAGCGTACGGCAAGAGTTGACAGAAACCAACTTGCCTCCGTTAATCACGGGCGACCAGCAACCGTAGCGATGAATTCAGTCGGCGGCAGACATTTTGATCAACAAGGACATAATGTTGCCAGTGTTCACACGATGCCAGCAAACAGAAACACTTCTGCAAATACAAGAGCTTCAGTAACAACACGTCAACCAAATATGGTTCACAATAATACCAATCATCCGCAGGTAACGCATCCGAATAACAATATGCAAAGGCAACCACAATCACAGGTCCACGTTCAACAGCCGCAACACTTTAGTCATCCGCAAAACCCGGAAAGAGGTCGTGGTGGCGAGCGTCATTGATATAACGCATATATATATACGTAAATATTATATTGGTTCGATGAAATGGTTCGCATTGCGAACCATTTTTCATTTCATCATATTCAAACCAATTAAACGGAGGGTCTGATCTTTTTGGAATGCCTTCTTAATAGTTTATCATTGTTTCTTTCAAATTCAATATTTTGCAGGTATTAAATATTGAGTTATGCAGAAACGATTGCTAATTTTTCATTGCTTATTCCTGATTTCTTATTTCTCATTCTCGCAAGATTCCTGGAAAATCGACGCCGAAAAAATTGATCCTTCAAATTATTACGGGATCACCGTTGCCAACGGGATGATCGGGATTGTATCTTCTCCTGAGCCATTCAAAGTAAAAGATGTTGTACTTGCGGGCGCTTACGATCTGTATGGAAGAGGAAGGGTAAGTAATTTTTTGCGCAGCTTCAATTTGCTCAATATGAAATTAAGTATTGACGGTAGAGAAATCGGCGCAAAAGATATTTCAAACATGAAACAGGAACTTGACATGCATCACGCGAGTTTCACCACCTCATTCGATTACGGCGATAAAGCAACCATTTCTTACACTTACTATTCGCTCCGTCATCTGCCTTTTACGGTGCTGATGGATATTTCCATAACCGCAAAAAAAGACTGCGACATTATTGCATCAAGTGTAATGGAAGCGCCGGATGCCTTGAAGGATGTTCAGAATTATTATAACGAAATTGATCGACCGCATGCCTTGATCAGCTTGCTTACGTCCACTGCAAAAAGTCCAACTGGAAAATTATTGATGTGTGCATCAACTACATTTTTATTTAGCGAGCATCGTGGAAGTGAACCCCGCGTGATTCATGAAATGTGGGATAATAATATGCACCTGATGAAATTTTCAAAACAGATCAAATCCGGTGAAACTTACCAGTTTTCCATTGCCGGCTCTTCCATCACCTCCGCGCATCATGATGATCCCTTGAATGAAGCGGAACGGTTAACCATCTTTGCAAAATTAGAAGGGAGAGATCGCCTTATCATGTTTCATAATAAAGCCTGGGATGAATTATGGAAGAGCGATATCACGATTGATGGCGATGCACAGTCCCAACAGGATATACATAGTATGTTATATCATTTATATTCTTTTGCGCGTGCAGGAACAACGATGAGCTTATCCCCGATGGGCATCAGCGGACTGGGTTATAATGGTCATGTTTTTTGGGATGCTGATCTCTGGATGTTTCCCGCACTCCTGGTCTTACATCCTGAAATTGCAAGATCACTTATTGATTACCGTTATGAACGAATTGATGCGGCAAAACGAAATGCCTTCTCTCATGGATACAAAGGCGCAATGTATCCCTGGGAAAGTGCGGGAACAGGAGTTGAAGAAACGCCCGTGTGGGCATTGAGCGGGCCCTTTGAGCATCATATCACCGCTTGCGTGGGAATGGCAGCATGGAATTATTATTGCGTAACGCAGGACAAAAAGTGGCTTCGCGAAAAAGGTTGGCCAATACTTTCGGCGACTGCCGATTTCTGGGCTAGCCGGGTAGAAAGAAATGGAGCAGGTCATTATGATATAAATGATGTTGTTGCTGCCGATGAGTGGGCAGAAAATATTGACAACGATGCATTCACCAATGCCGCAGCAAAATCTGTTTTGCACGCTGCAACAGAAGCTGCAAAGATATTGGGCATCGCTCCCGATGCAGACTGGATGAATGTTGCCAATAATATCCCGATTTTAAAATTAGAAAATGGTGTTACCAGGGAACATGCACAATATCATGGTGAAGGAATAAAACAGGCTGATGTGAATTTGTTGGCTTATCCACTAAAGGAAATCAAGGATTTGAATCAAATAAAAAAAGATCTGGAATATTATGAAACGCGTATTCCGAATGAAGGAACACCTGCGATGACTCAAGCCATCTTTGCATTATTATATTCAAGATTGGGAGATGGCAATAAGGCTTATCATTTTCTTAAAGATGCCTATACTCCAAATCTTAATCCTCCGTTCAGAGTAATTGCAGAAACGAAAGGCGGAACAAACCCCTATTTCGCCACTGGCGCCGGCGGTGTGCTGCAAGCAATGCTAATGGGTTTTGGAGGATTGGATATTACTTCCCAGGGACTCATTCAAATAAAATCAAAACTTCCCTCGAACTGGAAAAGCTTGACGCTGAGCGGGATTGGGCTTGATAAGAAAACATTCGTGAATCAGAATTAGAAAATAAAAATAGCAGGTGGAAAAAGCGCAATTTCGCAGAAGAACCGCAATCGTGACAGTGCTTATAAATTCTTAACTTCCAACTCCAGGTACATACTTCGTAAAAGAAAATGATACAATTTAAAAAAAATTACTAATTTGCCGGATCGTGAAAAAGATTGCGTCCATACTGCTGCTTGCTGTTTTGTTTTTTAACTGGTTAGGGTATAAATTCTTTGCTTCATATATGGAAGACAAAGCAAATGCCCGACTGGAAGCGCAATTTGATAATAACAGTTACGACGAATCCGCATTAATCTCCATCAAAATCCCTGCTGCACATTTTGCATATTACAGTAATTCAAAACAGTTCGAACGTGTTGACGGTGAAATTGAACTTAACGGTATTCAATATAAATACGTAAAAAAGAGACTGTACAACGATTCATTGGAATACTTGTGTATTCCCAATAACGATGTTACAAAACTGAGGACTGCAAAGGACGAATTCTTCAAACTGGTGAATGATCTGCAGCATAACGGGCAAGGAAAAAAATCATCCCCGCATTCAAGCAACTCAAAGAATTTCACTCCGGATTATTACCTGGATAATGATTCTTATCATTTCAATGCTTTTATCAATTCTTTTTCTGAAAGATCATCTTCCGGTCTTTCATATATACTTCACTGCTATATTCCCGTTGCCGAGCAACCTCCGGAACATTGCTGATTTCATAATGCTATCATAACATTCCTTTCATATCACTTCTAAAAAGTGACAGCCGTATTTTATTAATCAATTTCTATCATGAATAAATTTCTGTTCATAGCTATCATAGCTATCAGTTTTGCAGCATGCAACACCAAAAACGATTACGATAAAATTTTTAAAGATGCAACCCTTTATAGCAATACTGTTCACGAACTGAACACAGTTGTTATGGGAAATAACTTCGGGCCTATTGTAGCATCGCGAAATTATCTCTACGCTGCCGTTGCAGGTTATGAAGTGATCGCAGGCGGTTACCCGGACAAATACAATTCTCTCGGAGGTCAATTGCATGGATTAAGAAATGTTCCAAAACCAACAACAGGGCAGCAAATCGATTTTGAATTTGCTTCTCTTCTTGCTTATTGCAAACTGGGGGAATCGGTCACTTTTCCGGAAGGCAGTATGAAAGAATATGTTGATAGTTTGAAAAATCTTGCCAAAGAGCATGGCATGGCCTCAGATGTTTTTAATAACTCTATCGCGTACGCGGATACCGTCTCCTCTGTAATAATGGATTGGAGCAGGCATGATAAATATGCGCAAACAAGAGGCGCCCCTGAATATAATGTAAATGATTCGCCCGGCCGGTGGATACCGACACCCCCTGCTTATGCGCCGGCGATGGAGCCGCATTGGAGGGAAATAAGAACGCTGGTCATTGACAGCCCCCAGCAATTTATGCCTGCGCCACCTTTCCCGTTTAATGTAACCGATAAAAACAGCGATTACTACAAACAAGTAAAATTGAGCGAGAATAAAGATGATAGCCTCTCTACTGAAGAAACCTGGATCGCCGATTTTTGGGACGATAATCCTTTCAAATTAAATGTTTCCGGGCATTTGATGTTTGGAACTAAGAAGTTCTCTCCCGCCGGTCATTGGATGAGCATCGTTGGAATTGCTTCAAAAAAAGCGGGTTCGGATTTTAATGAAACAACTTATGCTTACGCTAAAACCGCCATTGCGCTTTTCGATGCATTTATTCAATGCTGGAATATTAAATACACATACAACACGCTTCGACCTGAAACTGCCATCAATAAATATTTTGATCCTAATTGGAAACCTCATTTGCAAACACCGCCATTTCCTGAATACACCTGCGGACATTGCACCATTTCATCAGCTGCCGCAGAAGTTTTATCAAATGTTTTCGGAGATAATTTTTCTTATAACGATACTACCGAATTGGAATTCGGAATCAAAAGCAGATCATTCAACTCATTCCGCGATGCAGCCATCGAAACAATGCACTCGCGATTCTATGGAGGCATTCATTACGAATATTGCTGTGAGCGCAGCAATATAATGGGGAAAAAGGTAGGCGAACTTATTATTCAACGATTAAAGATGAAAAAAAACCAACCGCAATAACAAACTAACTATTATGAAATTTTTTCAGCCAATAAAAAAACTAGTGTTGATCACTTTGGTGTTTCAACCTTTTATAAGCTCTGCGCAAACAGATAATGATGCCATTATGATGAACAAATTCCAATCATGCACTGGTGCAACGTATATGCATTCACAATGGACCAACTATTGGGAAGGGACATTAAAACGAAACAACGCAAACATTGGCACAGTCACCACACAATCTGTAATGGCGATGTCTAATTATGGCATTACAGACAACCTAAATGTAATGGTAGGATTGCCTTATGTGTGGACACACGCATCTGCAGGTACTTTGCATGGCATGAAAGGTTTCCAGGACATCAGTCTTTTTGTAAAATGGAAACCGATAACCATTCCGGTGGGTAATGGAAAATTTTCAGTTTTTGCGATCGGTGGTTTTAGCACACCAACTACAAATTATATTGCCGCATATCTTCCTTTATCAATCGGTCTGCACTCAACAAATCTTCTGGGCAGATTAATGGCTTATTATAAAAATGGAATGTTCTTCCTGCGCGCTTCGGCGACCTATGTTTGGAGAAGTAATATAACCATTGATCAGCCTTCTTATTATACAACGGAACTCATCAATTCCAACAAAGTGCAGATGCCAAATATGATGACTTATAACGGAAGTGTAGGCATCTATAGAAAATACCTGATAGCAGAACTTATGCTGGATAATATGACAACCCTTGGAGGCTTTGATATGCGCAGAAATGATATGCCATTTCCGAGCAATAAAATGAACAGCACGAGCTTGGGCGTTCACGCAAAATATACCTTACCATTTTACACGCATGTTTCCATTGTCGCCGGCGCTGACCAGGTACTGGGCGGAGTGAAAGTTTTCGGGAAAAATATTTTGATGCCTAGAAATGTGGGACAGTCAACAACGCTGAGTCTCGGCGCTTTCTATGCTTTTTATGTAAAACACAATTCAAAAAACTCATCATTATTAAATAATCAATAGTCATGAAAAAAATAATATTCTTTGCTTTAGTTGTGATGATATCTCCGTTAATGATAACGCAGCTTTCGTGTAATAAAAGCATTCACCAGGTAACAGCAAATATTCCTGCTTTAAATCCTTCCAATGAAGACACCGCTGCGGGAACCTGGAAATTGATTTTATTGTCACGCCCCGATAGTTTTGCTGTGGCTGCACCCGCCGCAACGAATTCATCAGGATATATTGCAGACCTGAATGAAATAAAAGGTCTGCAAAGAAATTTATCCTCAGCGGATGAGCAAAAGATAAATTATTGGGCCGCAGGTAATGTATTAAGATGGAATGAAACAATGCGCGATCTGGTGGCAAAATATAATTTACCACCCTATCAAAATGCAGACGGAACTTATCCCATTCCGAGTTCGGCAAATCCTTTTGCGTATCCCAATTTTCCGTTTTCAAATCCACCTTATGCAGCCAGAGCCTATGCATATGTAAGCGCCGCACAATACGACGCATTGGTTGCATGTTGGCATTACAAACAATTATACAACAGGCCTGCACCATATAAAGTGGATTCGAATGTTCAGGCAAAAGTCACCCGGACAAGCCTGCCTGCTTATCCTTCTGAGGCCGCAGTGCTTGCAGGCGTTACCGCAGAAATGATGAAATCATTGTTTCCGGATGAAATCGCCAACATTCAACAAAAAGCGCAAGAAGCAGAATTGGCCGCCATTGAATCCGGAGCAGCAGCTCGCAGCGATATTAACGCCGGGGAAGCATTGGGAAGACAAATTGCAGATCTTTTTATTGCACGCGCAAAAACAGATAATGCAAGTGTCGCAGTCGGTAATCCAACCATCTGGGCAAACCTCGCATCACAAACTGCAGCGACAGGGCAAACTCCATGGCAAAGTCTGGAAGTTCCCGCACGTCCCCCAATGCTACCGCTTTTTGGAAACGTAAAACCTTTTTTGTTTGATTCTGCAACTGTGGCATCCCTGCGCCCTGGCCCACCTCCTTCCACTTCAAGCACAGATATGACCCAGCAAGTGAAAATGGATTATGATCAAATAAAAAGCCCTACCCGGGAGCAGATACGTATCGTGCAATTTTGGGCAGATGGCGTTGGAACATATACTCCTCCGGGACACTGGAATTATATTGCCGCGACGGATTTCATCACCCAAAATTTCAGTGAAGTACGATGGGCAAGAAATCTCGCTTTATTGAACATGGCAGAAATGGATGCAGGTATCATTTGCTGGAATACGAAATATTTTTATTTCAATCCACGACCCACGCAAATTGATCCTGCAGTAAAGACCCTGACTGGAGTACCGAATTTTCCATCATACATATCCGGCCATGCTACATTTAGCGCTGCAGCCGCAACAATTCTTGGACACATCATTCCGTCTCAGGCTTCAAAGTACCAAGCGATGTCGCAGCAGGCATCAGACTCAAGATTTATCTCAGGAATTCATACGCAAATTGATTGCAGTACCGGTTTGCAGGTTGGAGAGGCAGTGGGCAATTATGCGGTGACAAGAGCAATGAACGATGGTGCTGAATAAAATTTAATCAATGGTTATAAGCAATATAAAGACGCTGCGATTCTTCGTAGTGTAATTTTTAAAAACGCGATCAACCCAATAGAAAATCATTAATAATGCAGACGACGACTGAGCAAAAAATTCATTACACACTGCGGATTGCCGTAGCTATGTGTTTTATTGGCCATGGCGCATTTGGTATCATCACCAAACCGATATGGTGCAATTATTTTGCAGTTTTTGGGATTGACCATAACACTGCTTATCAAATGATGCCTGTCGTGGGCTCGATAGATATCTTAATGGGAATGATAATGCTCATTTACCCGATCCGTGCAATACCCGCCTGGCTTGTGCTCTGGGGGTTAATGACGGCTTCCTTACGTCCATTATCCGGTGAACCATTTGCTGAATTGATTGAGCGTGCAGGAAATTTCGGAGCGCCACTGGCATTATTGCTATTATCAGGAAGTTCCAAATTAGATCTAAAAAAGATTTTCACACCCATCGATCCAAATATGCATGTCAATAATAAAACATTACGCCGCTCGGTAATTTGCCTTCAGGTGATTGTTTTTCTTTTGCTCGCTGGTCATGGATGGCTGAACATTATTGAAAAGAAAACTTTGATCCTTCAGTACAGTTCGCTCGGTTTTTCAAATCCGCAAAATGCAGCCATAACAGTGGGCATTTTGGAAATCATTGCCGCATTCGCCGTTTTGGTGAAACCCCTGCGATCTCTGCTTTTGATTTTAATTGTTTGGAAGATAATCAGTGAATTTTTCTACCCTCATTATGAATTGTTTGAGTGGATCGAGCGCGGCGGAAGCTATGGCTGCATCATCGCATTATGGCTGGCTACCGGTGAAAACGCATATCGAAATGGGATGGGTAAAATTTCTTTAAAGCATAATTTATTCCGCAATACTGCGCAATGATAAAATTTTAATGGTTATAAGCAATTAGCAATAACACCGCGATTCTTCGCGGTGTTGCTTTTTTGTAGATAAGTAAACCGGCAAGCGAAAAAAATCTTTTTATCTTCGGCTATCCAAATGCTTTGATATGAGAAAATATATTTCGCTGCTTCTATTATTATTGCTTCCTGTTTTTTTTGTTTGTGCACAAATTGCCGTTCAGCCCCCTGATAAAATTTATGGAGATCTGTTTGTTAAGGTTCAGATGAATAAAGTCTTTGCTGATGGAAAAACATTTGTTGATTGCATTCCTAAAAAAAGCCCTGCTGAAATAATGCGTGATTACGCATCAAAAAAAAATGGAGCAGATTTTAATTTAAAAAAATTTGTTGAAGAAAATTTTGAATTGCCTGCTAATCCAACGGATACTTATCACAGTAATACGAATGAAGATGTCGAAACGCACATAAAAAACCTTTGGAGTGTTTTAAAAAGAAATCCCGATAAAGTAGTTGAAGGGAGTTCATTGCTTGCATTGCCTTACCCCTATATCGTACCTGGCGGGCGTTTCCGGGAAGTGTATTATTGGGACTCTTATTTCACCATGCTTGGATTAAAAGAAAATGGAGAAGTGGAAATGATCGAGAACATGGTAAAAAATTTCGCTTATCTCATCGAGAATTATGGACATATCCCCAATGGCAACAGATCGTATTATCTCGGTCGGTCACAGCCTCCATTTTTTTCTGTAATGGTTGAATTACTGGCCGAAATAAAAGGCGATAGTGTCTATCAGACTTTTTTACCGGCAATGGAGAAAGAGTATGCCTTTTGGATGGATGGCGCGGATAAAATAAAGCCCGGAGAAATTTTTCGCCGCGTTGTGAAATTAAAGGACGGAACCATTTTAAATCGGTATTGGGACGACGTCCCCTCACCCAGACAGGAAAGTTACCGCGAAGATTTTTTGACAGCTGAAAAATCGGGAAGAAATAAAATTGAAATGTATCACCATCTCCGCGCGGCAGCGGAAAGCGGAATTGATTTTAGCAGCCGGTGGTTTTCCGACACATTCAAACTCGCATCCATTGAAACAACAAATTTTTTACCGGTTGATCTCAATGCACTAATGTATCATCTCGAAACAACCATCGCCAAAGCAAAGCTGATCAATAAAGATGACAGCATATCGTCCATTTTCTATACCAAAGCAAAAACACGCGCGATTAACATTGATAAATATTTCTGGAACAAGAACTTGAATTTCTACACCGATTACGATTTTCGGACGCACAAACAAAGTAACATGATCGTGCCGGCGGGCATGTATCCTTTCTGCTTTATTAACGAGCATCCGGATTACATGAGTTTTTTGGGAGAAAAAGTCGCAGAAGTTATCAGAAAAAAATTATTGCAGCCCGGAGGGATTACTGCATCTGCCTTTGCAGCCGGACAGCAATGGGATACACCCAATGGCTGGGCACCGTTGGAATGGATGACGATCTGGGGTTTGGACAGATGCGGACAAAAAGATCTGGCCGCAGAAATTGCAAAACGCTGGATAAAACTGAACATCAGGGTTTATAAAGAAACCGGTAAGTTAATGGAGAAATATAATGTGGCCGATATCAACCAATCTGCCGGTGGCGGCGAATATCCGGGACAAGATGGCTTTGGCTGGACCAATGGCGTGCTCTTGCATTTGATAAAAATATATGGCAGGTAATTAGCGATCGACCTTTCCCTGCTTTTGGCTTGGTAGGAAGAATGGATGATCATCCATGGATCCGGTAATATGCCCGATGAAGATGGATATTACTAACCGGCATTACCACCAACGGAAGTTTTTCCACCAATGTTTCGCTTGAATCTAGTCCAAAGGCTTTGTCTTCCGATAGTGCGAATTTCTTTATTCCAAAATAACTGTTGAGTATAAATCCATCACGAACAGAAAATTCATTATCGTAGGAAAGAAATTTCTCCAGAACAACAAATCGGAAATCTTCTGTAACATTACATTTTTCTAGACTCGGATAACGGCTCGCAATATCCAGTTCTTTATTATTCATCATTTCAGCCACGACCTTGCGAAACATGATACCCACTCGCGGTTGCACGCGAAATCCCAAACGCAATTCAACACGTATCACTTTATCATCTTTCAATTCATCCACACCGTATTCCATGGTGTATGGTTCATCCGTTCGCTCGATATGCACAAACCAATATACATCGGCACGTTTTGGATTATGGCTGAAAATGGAGTAAATAATTTTTTGTTCTATCTGCGTTTGCCGGTTTGCTTTGGTAAGATAAATGAGATGAGAAGAAAATTTAGGAACAGAGACATCCTTACTTAGATTTTCGATCAAGGGGATATACTCGCTGAGGTTTACGAAATTCAAAAAACGATTATTGATCTTTCTTGCATTATACCAGATGTACATCGTAAATATCAATCCAAATTCAAAGACAAGGAAGAAAAGCCGTTTCACGATCTTAACTGCATTTGTGATAAAGAAAGAAGTTTCAACCGTTACAAAAACAACCAGTATCAATATTACGATCAGTAATGGGAAATGCTTTACGTAACGGAGAAAATAATACATCAGTATGGTTGTCATTAACATGGCGATGGTAATGGAAAATCCATATGCTGCGGTCATATTGGCCGAGGTTCGAAAATATAAAACCACTAAAAAACACCCGACGCATAAAACCCAGTTGATGCTCGGAATGTAAATTTGTCCACGAATATTGGTAGGATACTTTACGGTCACTTTCGGCCAAAAATTCAAACTGATCGCTTCACTGATTAAGGTAAATGAACCGCTGATGAGCGCCTGGCTCGCGATGATGGATGCCGCAGTAGCAATTAAAACACTCGGGATCAAAAACCAATGCGGAACTATTGCGAAGAATGGATTTATTTCTCCAAGCGTTGGTTTATTTTGGACAAGAACCCAGGCTGCTTGCCCGAGATAATTCAGTACCAGTGTGACCTTTACAAACATCCAGGTCAGCTGAATATTTTTTTTGCCACAATGACCAAGATCGGAATACAAAGCCTCTGCTCCCGTTGTACACAAAAAAACTGCGCCGAGCAACCAAAAACCATGTGGATGCTTTATTAATAATTCCAAACCATAATGCGGACTTAATGCCCTCAACACTCCTGGATAATGAAGTATCTGGTTCACTCCCAATATGCCAAGCATGGAAAACCACATCAACATTATCGGGCCGAATGAACCACCCACTATTTTTGTCCCGAAGCGTTGAAAAATGAACAACAACAGGATAATTACCAGTACAATCTCTACCACAAGATTATTACCGGGGATAATAACATTCTCCATTCCCTTCACCATATTCAAACCTTCAATGGCTGAAGTGACAGAAATCGGCGGAGTAATTATCCCGTCTGCAAGCAAAGTTCCGGCGCCGATCATCGCCGGATACATTAATAGTTTGCCATATCTTCTTACCAAAGCGTATAAAGAAAAAACGCCGCCCTCACCTTTATTATCTGCCTGCAAAGTGATGATAACATATTTAAATGTTGTTTGCAAAGTGAGGGTCCAAAACACACAGGAGATGGCGCCGAAAACCAATTCCTGGGAGATTTTTCCACCTTCATTTAATATGGTTTGAAGTGTGTATAATGGGGATGTTCCAATATCGCCATAAATGATTCCTAATGTAATTATTAATCCGGCAGCGGATATTTTTTTAAAATGGTTTGAAGACATGCTGAAATTAAAAAGCTTTGGTTTTAATTAGTAAATGCATAAAGAAGTTGCAATAATTTCATCACATGGCAGAAAGAATTCTCAGTTTCACAAGCGTTATGTAAAGCAAACTTAATGCAATTAACCATGCAATTGCAACAAGAATTGAGCCTTTTATCTGATCTTTTTTAAAATGCATTTTTGGGAAGGTGTAAAATCCATGGTTCAATAATTATACCCAACTACATTCCAAAACCCTTTATTCTCCTCCATTTCAGCAGTAGCTTGATTTTTGCGGGATGAGTTTTTTTATTGAATATTCTCAGTGCCATTTCTCGTCATATCAAAATGAAAAAAATTTTCAAAATGATAATGCAAAAAAAATCTTTTGCATATTAATTTCTATTTTAAAATTTCAGCGCTTACCCTGAATGAGTCTTTATTTATCATCTGCATTTTTCTTTTGGTTTCTGATTATCTGTTTTAAATCATCGTTTTCCCCCTGTTTTTCAAAAACTTTAATGCCTAAATCCTAGACCTTATCTTTGCTCGTTATGAAAGATTGTTTTGTAATAGATGCTGTACGCACACCCATAGGGAAATATGGCGGGGCATTGAGTTCTATCCGTCCCGACGATTTGCTTGCGCACGTGATAAAATCATTGTTGCAGCGAAATCCCGGAATTGATCTAGATGCCATCGAAGACGTGATTGCAGGTGATGCCAACCAGGCAGGCGAAGACAACAGAAATGTTGCCCGCATGGCTGCGTTGTTGGCGGGTTTGCCGGTAACGGTTGCCGGCAATACCGTGAATCGTCTGTGCGCGAGCGGCATGCAGTCAATCATGGATGCGAGCCGCGCGATCATGTGCGGCGATGGTGAAATATTTATTGCCGGCGGAGTAGAAAGTATGACGAGAGCGCCTTTTGTAATGGCAAAATCGGCTCATCCCTTTAACCGCAACGCGGAGATTTTTGATACCACGATCGGCTGGCGCCTTATCAATAAAAAACTATCGGATAAGTATTATCCTTTTTCGATGGGAGAAACTGCCGAGAATGTTGCGAAGCAATGGAAAATATCAAGACATGCTCAGGATGAATTTGCCCTATCAAGCCAGGAAAAATATTTTGCGGCATTAGAAAAAGACAAATGGCGCGAAGAAATTTCTGCAGTTGAAATCTTAGGCGGTAAAGAAGAAAAAATATTTTTTAATAAAGATGAACATCCGCGCAAAACATCCATGGATAAACTGGCCGCATTAAAACCTGCATTTGAAAAAGATGGAACAGTAACTGCGGGAAATTCATCCGGCATTAATGACGGTGCGGCTGCATTATTATTAGCGAATGAAGAAGCGGTAAAAAAATATAATCTGCGCCCGATGGCCAAGGTTGTTTCTATGGCTGTTGCAGGAGTGGATCCATCAATAATGGGAATCGGTCCTGTACCGGCAACACAAAAAGCTCTGCAACGGTCAGGTCTGACCGTAAATGATATTGATTTGATTGAACTAAATGAAGCATTCGCTTCTCAATCCATTGCCTGCATTCATGAGTTGGGATTGGATCTGGAAAAAGTAAATGTCAATGGCGGCTCAATTGCGATCGGTCATCCGCTTGGATGTAGTGGCGCACGCATTTCCACCACACTGATCCATGAAATGAAAAGGCGATCCTCAAAATATGGATTGGCAACAATGTGCGTTGGCGTTGGACAAGGCACTGCGGTGATTTATGAAAGTATTGGTTAAATGGTATAGGAGCGATACCGATTAGCTATGCAACCAATGAGCATTACCCAGCTCTTCCTGCGAAACAGTTTGCTGCTCTCCCGTTTTTAAATTTTTTATCGTGCAGGTTCTATCGATAAGTTCTTTACTGCCGATAATTGCAATAAAAGGAATATTCTTCTTATCGGCATATTTGAATTGCTTATCAAACTTTGCATTTTCATGATAGAGTTCGCAGGCAATATTCTTACTTCTCAATTGCTGCATCAAACCAAAAGCGGTTTTGCTTTCCTCTTCCCCCAGATTAAAAAATAAGACCTTCGTTCCAACATAAATATCTCCAGGAAATAATTTCAGCTCTTCCATCACATCATAAATTCTGTCAACCCCAAATGAAATGCCGACACCGGGAATATTGGGTACGCCGAATAAACCAGTGAGATCATCATAACGCCCGCCGCCCCCGATAGACCCAATAGAAACGTCTTTTGCCTTTACTTCAAAGATAATCCCAGTATAATAATTAAGGCCACGAGCGAGGGTGAAGTCAACTTTGAGTTCTGCGTCTTGGTTTTTGAGCTGGTCCAAAATAAATTCAAGTTCTTCAATTCCTTTTTCCCCTGTTTCATTATTTCCGATGAGCTTCCTCAACTCACTTAACTTTCCCATGTTTGTTCCATCAATAGATAAATATTTTTCTATTACCAGGATTTGTTCTTCATTTAACCCTTTATGCAATAACTCATTTTTCACTTTTTCCATTCCGATCTTATCTAGCTTATCAATCGCAACAGTAATGTCTGTGAGCTTGTCAATACTTCCGCAGGTTTCGGCCAGAGCGTTTAACACTTTCCTGTTATTGATTTTTATTTCGACTCCTATCCCCAATCTTTTAAAAACTTCCGCATATAATTGTGCAAATTCGACATCACTCAATAAACTATTGCTGCCAACAACATCAGCATCACATTGGTAAAACTCACGGTAGCGTCCTTTTTGCGGACGATCAGCGCGCCACACCGGTTGTATCTGATATCGTTTATAGGGGAACGTAAGTTGCCCCTGGTTCATCGCAACATACCGAGCAAAAGGAATGGTGAGATCATAACGCAAAGCTCTTTCTGTAATCCCATCTGTATTTTTTCCGGCTAAAATTTTTTCGAAATCTTCCCTAGCCTTTTGATGTTTTGCAATATTATCCAATCCATTATTTAAAATTTTAAAAATCAACCGATCTCCTTCTTCACCATATTTTCCCATTAAGGTATCCAGGTTTTCCATTGCCGGAGTCTCTAATGGCTGAAATCCATACAATTCAAACACCTCGCGAATGGTATTGAAAATATAATTTCGCTTGCGGACTATTTCCGGTCCAAAATCTCTTGTGCCTTGCGGAATGGATGGCTTCATACTAAGTAAAAATCAAATGTAAAAAATGAAAAAGTGTTCAGATCGTTTTTTGCGTTTTGGTTTTTGCATGTTCAATAATTTTCTCACACGCTTCATCAAGCATATTATATACATGGTGATAACCCGGCTCTGGCCCATACCAGGGATCAGGTACATCAATATTCTGGCCGGGAAAAACTTCATTCATTATCAACTCAACTTTTCTATCATCAAATTTATTTCTTGCGATCTGCCGCATGTCATCGATCACATCTTCTGCCATCGCATAAATCTTATCGTACCTTTCAAAATCTTCAGCCACAAATTTCCGGGCGCGCAATTGACTGATGTCAATGCCATGCATCCGCCCCACTTTTTGCGATAAATGATGCGGCGCCTCACCCACATGATAGCCGTTTGTTCCAGCGCTGTCAATGATCCAATTCATCCCTGCCTCCGAAACCTTATGTTGCAAGATCCCTTCTGCCAGCGGACTTCTGCAAATATTTCCCAAACAGACCATTAAAATCTTCATTGGACAAAAGTAAGGAAACAACCAGGAACTATGAGTGATCAATGATGAAGTATGGTTTTATTTATCCGGCATCCTATACCCCAAAGCTCATGTTTCATCACTCATTTCTTATGGAATATTTTAATTGCAGCATCTTATTGATCAAACTTGCGCAAGTTCATCTTATTATTCTTCACCAATAAAACTTATTAAGATGAACCCGGATTTGATTTTAAAAGCCGATGTGCTGGACATCATTTTTGAAAACCGTAATAAAGATTATGGAGCGTATGAATTAAGAACTCGATACAATAAAAGACTAAAAAAAGCAATGACCATCATGTTTTCCATTGTTGCAGTTTGCTGTTCTTTAATTTATGTTGATAATAGATTTTTTCACGACAAAATAAGACAGCAATTTTTTTCTTCTTTTATTGATTCCGTCGATCTCTCCAAATTACCGCCAACCAAAAAAGTCGAGGTGATTAAACCGAAAACAGCAAACATTCCGCATCAAGACATTGCAACAATAAGAAGCACAACACCCTTGATCGTCCAGCAAATAAAACCGATAGATCCTACGCCAACTGTTGATGACATTATTAAAAGTCAGATTGGATCGCAAACAAAAGCAGGAGAGCTTCCAGGCGATAACGTTTCCATAACGGCTCATGGGAATGATAATGATAATGACAATTCAAAAGAAACAAAAACCGAATCTGCCGAACCGATTATTTTTGAAAGTCCTGAATATATGCCCGAATTTCCCGGCGGTGAGGAAGCATTAAAAAGATTTCTATCAAAAAACATCAGAGCTCCAAAAGAAGATATCGATCCCGGAAAAAAGATCCGCGTCCTGGAAAAATTTGTAGTCGATGAACAAGGAAATATTTCGAACATACAAATCATTCAGAGCGGCGGCGCCGATTTTGATAATGAAGTGATGCGCGTGCTAAAGAAAATGCCGAAATGGAAACCAGGAAAACAAAACGGAAGAAATGTTGCGGTGTATTTCACCATTCCCGTCATATTTCAGTCGCAGGATGAAAACTAAAAACAATAAGTACGAATTGAGAAGATTCGTGCTCATTATTTCTAACAAAATATTAATACCCTATCCTGAACTGTTCATTTTTTTTCAATGTTATTCTGTAAATTGCCCGTTCCATATTCAAAAAATTGAAACAATGGAAAATCAAAATCCCGACGACAGAAGATCAAAAGGCTATATCCTGATGCGCAGCATCATGGATTACGGAATGGGTGTAATTATTTTGGGCGTCGGTGTTTTTTTTGCCTTCGCACCAAAACTCGGTTACAATTTTGATATGAGTAATTTGTACCGTTATGCATTTGCTAGTTTGTTTATTCTCTATGGCGGCTGGCGGATTTACAGAGGTTATCAAAAAAACTATTTTCGCTGATGCGATTGTTACCGAAGCATACATATTTGAATCTGGCAGGATGCTGCTTTATTTGCGCAAGCCTATTATTTTCTGCATGCAAAGGCAGCGATCATAGTAATACGTCCAGGGATACGCCAACTTTGGGCTCAATTGCTATCAGTGTGGATGAATCTTTTAAACCCGTCATTGATTCGGAAATAAAAGTTTTTGAATCTTCTTTTCCCAACGCTCACATCAATGTTTATTATAAGCCCGAAGCTGCATGTTTGAGAGATCTGGCGCGTGACACCACAAGAATGATTATTGTGACAAGAGGGTTAACTCCAGAGGAAGAAAAGTATTATAAAGATTCGATGAATTTTGAACCGCCTTTTGACGAATTGGCCATTGATGCGATTGCAGTGATCGTTAATAAAGATTCAAAAGACACGATCTTTTCCATGAATGATATCCGCTCATTATTAAATGGAACGGCAAAAAATAACTTGCAGGCGGTAATGGATGGCAATTCTGCGACCAGCACGGTTCGTTATGTTATTGATTCTGTTCTACATGGACAATTACCTGGTAAAAACGTTGTGGCGGCGAAAAGCAGCGAGGATGTAATTAATTATGTCTCTGCTAATCCGAATGCTGTCGGCTTTATCGGGGTTAGCTGGATCGGCGATAAAGATGATCCGCAGCAACTGAAGTTTCTGCAAAAAGTCAAAGTGGCAGCAGTTCAATGTGTAAGTTGCCTCGGCGAAACTTATGTATTACCGAACCAGGCAAACATTTACCTCCGAAGATACCCGATGTTACGCGGTTTATATTTTATATTGAAGGAAAATTACAGTGGCATAGGAAATAACTTTGTAAATTTTTTGAAGTATGAGAGAGGTCAATTAATTTTCCGCAGGGCTTACCTGTTACCTGCAAATATGGCTTTTGAAATTCGGGACGCACAAATCACTAATTAATCATTTATTATAATAAATTTACACACTCTACTAAATAACAAGACAACAATGAAGAAAATTCCATTCAGTTTAAGTGCAGCGGTTGCATTATTATTTACAAGCAACATGTTATTTGCTCAATCTGTTGAGCAGGGAAAGAAGTTTTTGTATTATGAGCGATACAAAAGTGCCAAGGAAACTTTTGAAAAGATTTTGCAGGCAAACCCGAATGATCTCAATGCTGTTTATTGGTTAGGACAAACCTTACTTGCTCCAAAAGATAACAGAGATACCGCAGGTGCAAAAGCACTGTATCAGAAAAGCCTGATGTCCAATGGAACAGCTCCGTTAATATTAGCCGGTATGGGAGAAATTGAATTGTTAGAAGGTAAGGACAATGATGCCAAGCAACATTTTGAAACTGCCATCAGCCTCACCAAGGCAAAGGATATTGATGTGCTGAATGCTGTTGCCCGTGCCAATGCCAACGTGGATGTAAAAGTTGGCGACCCCAATTATGCCATTGATAAATTAAATACGGCTACACAAATAAAAAAATTTAATGACCCGGAAACTTACTTAATTATGGGGGATGCTTATCGCAAATTGATTGACGGCGGTAATGCAGTTTTAAATTATACAAAGGCTTTGCAGATGCAGCCAACTCTGGCGGCGGCAGAATATAAAATTGGAAAAATCTACTTAAGCCAGAATAATAAAGAATATTTTTTACCCGCATTTGAAAAAGCGGTTGCCATAGATCCGGCTTATGCGCCCGCATATTATGAGCTATATTTCTATTGGTATTATCACGATGTAAACAAAGCCGGTGATTACCTGGATAAATATGTTGCCAATACGGACCAGGGACCTGAAATGGAATATTCAAAAGCCGATTACCTGTGGGCGTCTGGAAAATTTGCAGAAGCAAAAACAAGAGCACAGAATTTGATAAATCAATACGGAGACAAAGTTGCTCCCAGAATGTACAGATTACTTGCTTTTGCCCAGGATACCTTAGGTGATCCGGTAGCCGCAAAGCAATCAATGCTCACTTATTTTAGTAAAGAAACAGATACCAGCAGAATCCGTGGCTCTTATTATGAATTATTAGCTAAAGATGATGGAAAATCTACCGATTCTATCACGCAACTGGAAGCTTTCAAATATTACGGAATGGCAATTCAAAAAGACAGCCTGCCGGAAGATAAGAACAGATATATCGTTGAGGCAACCGCATTGGCAAAATCCACAGGCAATAAACAAGCGCAGGCCCAACTGGCAGAATTAGTTTATACAACAAAGAAAAGCCCAACACAGACTGATCTGTATAATTGGGGTTATGCAAATTACCAGGCTGGTAACTACAAAAAATCCGACAGCATTTTTTGTGGTATCTATGAAACTCAATACCCCAACGAAGTTTATGGATATTTGTGGTGTTCCAAAACGAAACTTGCTGAAGACACAACCATGCAATCCGGTATAGTGGAACCTGCGTGGCTAAAACTTATTGATGCATACAGAAAAATAGATTCCGTCAAATACAAACCAAACATTATTACCACCTACTTTTATCTTGCAGGTTACTATAACGATGTAAAGAAAGACAAGCAAAAGGCAATTGAAATGTTCGAAGACGTTCTTGCAATTGATCCTACAAATGCTGATGCCACGAAGTTTAAGCAAATCTTAACTGCTCCACCAAAAAGGGTAGCTGCAAAACCAAAAGGCACGAAATAATATTTTCAAATATTAATACAAAATCCCTTGCTTTCTTAACGAAAAAGCAGGGGATTTTAATTTTCCGCGATTTATTTTTTAATAAATTGGAAATTGAACACGCTGTCTTATTTTTGCCAACGAGTAATCTTTTATAAATGAATATTTTTTTCCTGCAAGCAACCTCAGCTTCAGCAACAGGCAACAGTTCATTTAACTATCTTCCAATAGGCATTCAATTGTTATTTGCCGCTGGCTTTGTTGTCTTGGTACTTGGCGTTACGCATTGGCTGGGACCAAAACGCAAGACAGCTGATAAACTTGAAAATTTCGAAAGCGGAATTGATGCGGTGGGTAACGCGCGTCAACCCATTTCTATAAAATATTTTTTAGTCGCCATTTTATTTGTGCTGTTTGATGTAGAAGTGATCTTCTTCTATCCTTATGCAGTTAATTTCAAAGAATTTGCTGTGTCAGGTCATGGATGGGAAACTTTTTCAGCCGTCTTGCTATTTGTGGCCTTCTTTCTTGCCGGCTTTATCTATATCATCAAGAAAGGTGCATTGACTTGGGAAGACTGATTAATGGAATAATTAATAATGAATAATTCAGGTAACATTAACACAGAATAGTTGTTATTAAAGCAGAAGAATCATTATTAATTCTCAATCATAAATTTTAATTAATTATCATGCCTCGTCCAGTACGATTTAATATACATCCCATTCTTGCTGACACAAAAGACAGTATCAGCATGGTAGATAAAATGCCAGAAGGATATGGTGGTGAAGGTTTTTTTGCGGCGAAACTTAGCGATGTTGTAGGATTGGCAAGAAAAAATTCAATGTGGCCCTTGCCTTTTGCCACCTCTTGTTGCGGTATCGAATTTATGGCAACCATGGGGTCTCATTATGACCTGGGAAGATTTGGTGCTGAGAGATTGGGATTTTCTCCTCGCCAGTGCGATCTGTTAATGGTGATGGGAACGATTGCAAAAAAAATGGGACCAATCGTAAAACAGGTCTACTTGCAAATGGCAGAACCTCGTTGGGTTATGGCTGTGGGCGCCTGTGCTTGTAGCGGTGGGATTTTTGATACCTATTCTGTGTTGCAGGGGATTGATCAGGTTGTCCCCGTTGATGTTTATGTTCCCGGTTGCCCTCCAAGACCAGAAGGGATCTTAGACGGTTTCATGAAAATTCAGGATCTGGTCGGGCAGGAAAGTCTTCGCAGAAGAAATGGCGATAGATATAAAGAACTGTTGGGAAGTTACGGAATACAATAACTGTTAACCCATTGCGCTCAGCAGTCAGTTTTTAAATGCCTTTGCTCAGAGTTAAAGGCTAAAGCTAAAAGCTAAATGGCATTAAACAACGAAACAATTAAAACAAGGCTGATAGAAAAATTCGGCGACCAGGTTTCAAATTTTGATGAACCTTACGGATTGCTCACCTTTGAAGCGCCGAAAGAAATGAATTTAAAAGTAATGCAGTTCTTATTTGACGATGAGCAATTGCGTTTTCAATTTTTAACCGACCTCACAGCCGTTCATTACCCGGATAAGAAAGACAGGGAGCTAGCTGTTGTTTATCATTTGCATAACCTGGTAGATAATATCCGCATTCGTTTCAAAGTATTTACCGATATTAATAAACCGGACATTTATACGGCAACACAACTATATTCATCAGCAAACTGGATGGAACGGGAAACCTTTGATTTTTTTGGAGTGAATTTCGTCGGTCATCCAAATTTAAAAAGGATATTAAATGTAGATGAGATGAATTATTTCCCTATGTTAAAACAATATCCGTTAGAAGATCAGACGAGGGTTGATAAAGACGATGCCATGTTCGGGAGATAAAATAAAAAATAGCCATGGTGAAAATGGCGCAATTTTTCAATTGAGCCAATGGGAAATTTTTAAATTCAGAAATTAAGATAATGTCTGAAACAATAAGTCATCATATTAAATTACCAGAAGGAAGCATTGAGAAGACAACTACAACGCTTAACCTGGGTCCTACACACCCGGCAACTCACGGTGTCTTTCAAAATATTTTGGAATTGGACGGTGAAAGAATTGTCGGCGCAGAACAAACAGTAGGCTACATTCACCGCGCATTTGAAAAACTAGCAGAACGCAGACCCCTTTATCAGATCACCACGCTTACCGACAGATTGAATTATTGCTCTTCTCCCATTAATAATATGGGATGGCATCTCACTTGTGAAAAATTGCTTGGTGTAAAGACCCCGAAGCGCGTTGATTACCTGCGCATCATTATTATGGAATTGTCAAGAATTTCAGATCATCTGATCTGCAATTCTGTTGTTGGCGTTGACTCCGGCGCATACACCGGATTTTTATATGTGATGCAATACCGCGAATTAATTTATGAAATATATGAAGAAATATGTGGTTCCCGTCTTACTACTAATATTGGGCGTATTGGCGGTTTCGAGCGCGATTTCACAAATGCGGCGTTTGAGAAACTGGAAAAATTTTTAAAAGAATATCCTGATGTGCTGAAAGAATTCGAGAATCTTTTCAGCCGCAACCGCATTTTTATGGAACGCACGATTGGCGCAGGTCCTATTAGCGCGGAGCGCGCACTGAATTATGGATTCACCGGACCAAATTTACGCGCTGCCGGTGTTGACTATGATGTTCGTGTTCATACCCCCTACAGCAGTTATGAAGATTTTGATTTTGAAATTCCCATCGGCAAAACCGGCGATTGCTACGATAGATTTTTGGTTCGCAACCAGGAAATGTGGCAATCATTAAAGCTCATTAATGAGGCCTACAAAAAAGTGCAGGAATTTAAAGGCGCAGAGGCGGAAGTGTTCCATGCCGATGTTCCCGATTATTATTTACCTACTAAACCTGATGTATACACGAAAATGGAGGCCCTCATCTGGCATTTTAAGATTGTGATGGGTGAAACAGAAATCCCTCCCGGGGAAGTTTATCAAAGTGTTGAGGGTGGAAACGGAGAACTTGGATTTTATTTGATCAGTGATGGCGGAAGAACGCCGTACCGCCTGCATTTCAGAAGACCTTGCTTTATTTATTACCAGGCATATTCTGAACTCACAAAAGGAAGTATGCTCAGTGATGCGATTATCGTTATGAGCAGTTTGAACCTGATTGCAGGAGAAATGGATGCCTGAAGAACTAATAATTAAAAATTAATAAACAATAATGAGCCTTCAGTTTTCAGCAGAAAAATTAAAAAAATTTAACGAGATAGTAGCACGCTATCCCGAAGGCAAACAAAAAAGTGCGTTGCTACCTGTTCTCCATTTGGCACAGGAAGAATTTGGGAACTGGCTCAGTCCCGAGACAATGGATTATGTTGCTTCATTGCTAAAGATTGAACCGATTGAAGTTTATGAAGTAGCCACTTTTTACTCAATGTATAATTTGAAACCGGTTGGCAAATATAAGTTTGAAGTCTGTCAAACGGGTCCCTGTATGTTGCGCGGCAGTGATGAGATCATTGACTATATCAAAAAGAAATTGAACATTAATATTGGGGAAACAACCCCCGACGGATTATTTACTTTGAAAACCGTTGAATGTCTGGGTGCTTGCGGTTATGCACCCATGATGCAGTTAGGAAAAACCTATCGCGAACATTTGACAAAGGAAAAAGTGGACGCGATCATCAATGAGTGCAGGCAAAATGCTGCGATGAACAATTAATATAATTCATGTAATATGAAACTTAACCCTTATCTGAATTTTGCCGGCAATGCTGAAGACGTCATAAACTTTTATAAAGATGCATTAGGCGGAGAAGTGGTGATGCTTAGTCGCTATGGAGAAAGTCCGGTGCCATGTGATGATGATTGGAAACAGAAGATCATGCACGCAAGAATTGAATTTGGAGATGATAATGTTATTATGATCTCTGACGCAATGAAGGGATCTCCGTTTTCAACACATGGAAATATTCAATTGACGATCGGACTGGATGATGAAGCCAAAACACATGAGATCTTTAACAACCTGTCCAACGGTGGAACCGTTACCATGCCTCTCGCAAAGCAATTTTGGGGAAGCCTTTTCGGAATGTTCACCGATAAATTTGGTGTGGAATGGATGTTAAATTGCACTGAAAAAAAATAATTTCAGAAAATGACTTCTAAAGAAGTAATGACTGAACTAAAAAAATTGGGCACAGCCCAAACAAAAAAAACCTGGGCGAACCATGGGGCAACAGGTGAATTTTTCGGAGTGAAAGTGGGTGACATGAAACTGATCCAGAAAAAAATAAAACATGACAATGCCTTAGCGCTGGAATTGTTCGATACCCGAAATGCAGATGCCATGTATTTTGCCGGATTGATCAGCGAACCGCAAAAAATGGGTAAGGCAGAATTACAGCATTGGGCTGAAACAGCAAACTGGCATATGTTGAGTGAGTGTACCGTAGCCTGGACAGCTGCCGAAAGTAAATTCGGACATGAATTGGCAGTGAAATGGATAAAATCAAAACAAGAACATATTGCCGCTGCCGGATGGAGCACCTACAATTGTCTCCTCGCCTTGAAAAAAAATGAAGATTTGGATTTGAAAGAAATTGAGGAAATGTTGAAACAAGTGAAAGAAACGATTCATTCAATGCCAAATCGTGTGCGACATACGATGAATAATTTTGTGATTGCCGTGGGAACTTATGTGCCTGCATTAACGTCAAAAGCTAAAGCAGTTGCAAAAGCAATTGGCGAAGTGAAAGTGAATATGGGAAACACCGCCTGCAAAGTGCCGGATGCGATTGCCTATATTGAAAAAGTAGAGAGTGCAGGAAAACTCGGTCAAAAAAAGAAAACCGTTTTTTGTTGATTTCTAATCAGCCTCTGGATTTTAATGGGGGAAACAAGATCGGTTGTTCATTGCCGTTAGTATATCGCGGAATAGAATTGTTACCATAAAAGAGCGGCAGGTAACGAAGGTGCACAAAGGATAAAAGCCGCAAACACAAAGCCAATAGCGAATAGCTATCAGCCAAAAGCCAAATAGAATGGGTAGAAAATTATTATTAGAAAAAGATGGCATCGAAGGAATCAGGTTCTATGATGTCTATCGCCGTGAAGGCGGATATCGCAGCGTGGAAAAAGTGCTGAAGTCGATGACACCGGACCAGGTCACAGACGAAGTGAAAAAGAGCGGTCTCCGCGGTCGTGGCGGCGCCGGTTTCCCCACAGGGATGAAATGGAGCTTTATTGCAAAGCCCGAAGGTGTTCCGCGCCACTTGGTTTGTAATGCTGATGAAAGCGAACCCGGAACGTTCAAGGACAGGTATTTGATGGAATTCATCCCGCATTTGCTGATCGAAGGATTGATCGTTTCTTCATATGCGCTTGGATCGAATGTAACCTACATCTATATACGTGGAGAATACGCCTGGATAATCGATATTCTGGAACAGGCGATCACCGAAGCAAAAAATAATGGATGGCTGGGAAAAAATATATTAGGTAGTGGCTTTGATTGCGAGATCTATGTTCATCGCGGCGCGGGAGCTTATATATGTGGAGAAGAGACCGCATTGATCGAATCCCTTGAAGGCAAGCGTGGTAATCCGCGGATCAAACCCCCATTCCCGGCAGTAAAAGGCGCCTGGGACAGGCCAACCGTTGTCAATAATGTGGAAACATTAGCTGCGGTTGTTCCCATCATTAATATCAGCGGAGAAGAATATGCGAAGATCGGTGTTGGAAAATCAACGGGTACAAAATTGATCTCTGCTTGCGGAAACATCAATAAGTCCGGCGTATATGAAATTGATATGACGATTTCTGTTGAAGAATTTATTTTCAGCGAAGAATATTGCGGTGGCATCGCCAATGGAAAAAGATTGAAAGCCTGCATTCCCGGAGGTTCATCTGTTCCGATACTTCCGGCAAATTTATTATTAAAGACTGCTAAAGGTGATACAAGGTTAATGAACTATGAAAGTCTTTCGGATGGCGGATTTGCAAAGGGTTCCATGATGGGAAGCGGGGGATTTATTGTGCTTGATGAAGATCAATGTGTGGTCAAAAACACTTACACCTTTGCAAGATTTTATCGTCATGAAAGTTGCGGACAATGTTCGCCCTGCCGCGAAGGAACTGGATGGATGGAAAAAATTTTGAAGAATATCGATACAGGAAAAGGCAAAATGAGTGATATAGACCTGCTGTGGGATATTCAAAGAAAAATAGAAGGGAATACCATTTGTCCGCTGGGTGATGCAGCAGCATGGCCTGTTGCAGCAGCGATCAGGCATTTCCGAGATGAATTTGAATGGCATGTGAAGAACCCGGTAGAGTGCCTGAACAGAAATTACGGACTGGCGAATTACGCAGAACCATTACAGCTTGCAACTGCATAATATTATTCTGTCAATTTAAATTGATTCAAAGAATGGCTGACGCACCTAAATTATTTAAAGTAACCATTGACAACATCACCATTGAAGTGGAGGCGGGAACTTCTATCCTGCAAGCCGCACGGAAAATTGGGGGCGATGTTGCTCCGCCGGCGATGTGTTATTACACCAGGCTTAAAGGTAGTGGGGGCAAGTGTCGCACCTGTTTGGTGGAAGTAGCCGCAGGCTCGACGGCAGATCCCAGACCAATGCCCAAACTCGTTGCCAGCTGCAGAACAAACGTAATGGATGGAATGATCGTAAAAAACATTACCAGTGAAAAAGTGATCGACGCAAGAAATGGAGTGGTAGAATTTTTATTGATAAATCACCCACTGGATTGTCCGATCTGCGACCAGGCCGGCGAATGTGATTTGCAAAATCTGAGTTACGAACATGGAAAAGAAGGGACACGTTATGAATTTCCGAGAAGAACCTTCGAAAAACATGACCTCGGTCCTTATATCCAATTGCACATGACAAGATGCATTATGTGCTTCCGTTGTGTATATACCGCCGATCAGCTTACCGAAAAAAGAGTCCATGGAATCCTGGACAGAGGCGATCACGCCGAGATCGCCACTTATATTCAAAAATCCCTCGATCATGATTTTATTGGCAACGTAATTGATGTTTGCCCGGTCGGCGCTTTGACTGATAAAACTTTTCGCTTCAAAAATCGCGTGTGGTTCTTAAAACCATTGGACGCGCATCGCCAATGCAGTAATCCAAAATGTAGCGGTAAGGTAACATTATGGAATCGCGGCGAAGAAGTATTCCGGGTAACCGCAAGAAAAGATCAATGGGGCGAAGTGGAAGACTGGATTTGCAATGAATGCAGGTTTGAAAAAAAGAAAACAAGCGATTGGACAATCGAAGGTCCCACAATGATAAATCGGCATTCAGTGATCGCACAGGGTCATTATGTAGGCGTACAAAAACCACAGGAAGTTTTGTATGATGTGCTCGATGGACGAAAGCCAAGATTGTTTATGGATATTCATAGTGTGAGTCAAGTGAATGAACCTGGAAGAGATTTATCCAAGATCGAAGGACCAGCACACTCTACTGATTTTATAGAAAATAATAAATGAGGAATTATTAATTAATGACTATTGATTGGTAATTAAAATAAAAAGAACATGCTACTTGGTATCGATTGGTTTTTTATTTTAGAGAAAAGCATTTTGATTGCTGCCATCATTAGTTTATCATTGGTGGTTGCCATGTATTCAACATGGGCTGAGCGCAAGGTTGCGGCATTGATACAAGACAGGCGCGGTCCGAATCGTGCCGGCATTTTTGGCATTTTACAGCCGCTGGCAGATGGATTGAAATTATTTATGAAAGAAGAGATCATTCCCAATCTGTCAAACGGGTTTCTCTTTGTACTTGGCCCGGGATTGGCGATGCTCACGGCGATGATGACAAGCGCGGTGATCCCATGGAGCAGCCATTTGGAACTCTTCGGAAGAAATATTGATCTTCAGATCGCCGACATTAATATTGGTATCCTCTACATCTTTGGTGTAGTGAGCATGGGAGTCTACGGAATAATGATCGGCGGCTGGGCATCGAATAATAAATTTTCATTGATGGCCGCAATTCGCGGCGCCTCACAGATCATTTCCTACGAACTGGCGATGGGATTGTCCATTATCGCCTTATTGATGCTCACCGGCTCCTTAAGTTTAAAGACAATAGTGGAACAACAACAGGATCACCTGTGGAATATCGTTTACCAACCACTTGGATTCCTGATTTTTTTAGTTTGTGCTTTTGCTGAATGCAACCGCACGCCTTTTGATCTTTCCGAAGCTGAAAGCGAATTGAATTTTGGTTATCACCAGGAATATTCCTCAATGAAATTGGGATTTTATTTGTTTGCTGAATATGTGAACATGTTTATCAGCAGCGCAGTAATGGCAACATTATTCTTTGGTGGTTATGATATCCCCTTCATAAATGATGCATCGTTCGGAGACGCGCACGGGCAAAACTTATTAGCGATTTTACAAGGACTGAGTTTATTTGTGAAAGTGGCATTTTTTATTTTCTTTTTTATTTGGGTGAGATGGACCATCCCACGCTTCCGATATGATCAGCTGATGCGCTTGGGCTGGAAAGGGTTGATCCCATTGGCTTTGATAAATATGGTAATAACAGGCTTTATCGTATTGCTCAAAGCAAACGATTGGCATTTCTAAAACAAGTGATCGGAGAGATCAAAAATCTCCCGATTAAATTTAATTGGCAAGTTGAGTTGAGAAAAATATTTTTGCAAACTCTTTTAATATGCAGGCATTAACAAACAAAGCGAAAGTAGTAGAGCGCAAACCGATGACGGTATGGGAAAGATTATATCTTCCTGCCATCGCCCAGGGAATGTCCATTACTTTTGGTCATATTTTCAAAAAAAGACCAACCATAAATTATCCGGAAAAACAAAGACCATTCAGCCCGGTATTTCGCGGATTGCATGTGCTGAATCGTGATGAAGAAGGTCGTGAGCGTTGCACTGCCTGCGGGTTATGTGCAGTTGCCTGCCCGGCAGAAGCAATAACCATGGAAGCCGCAGAACGGTTGCCCGGAGAAGAAAAACTGTACCGTGAAGAAAAGTATGCAGCCAAATATGAGATCAATATGTTACGCTGCATTTTTTGTGGATTATGCGAAGAGGCATGCCCGAAAGATGCCATTTATCTGTCAGAGACCTTTGCACCATCTAACTATACAAGAAAAGGATTTATTTATGGTAAAGATGAATTGCTTATTCCGGATCCGAAAACGCAACCCGAAGAGTATGCAAAAGCAAGAGGAAATAAATAATTGACCATTATTAATGAATAATTAATAATACATAAATCCAAAATCGTATATCTAATTGCTAATGGGAACTACACAGATTTTATTTTGGTTTTTAAGCGTTCTGGCTATCCTGAGCGCTATTATGGTTGTGGTGAGCAAAAATCCCGTGCACAGTGTGCTGTGGCTCATTATCGTCTTCTTTGCTATTTCCGGACATTATATATTGTTGAACGCACAGTTTCTCGCGATCGTTAATTTGATCGTTTATGCTGGCGCCATCATGGTGCTATTTTTATTTGTGATCATGCTGATGAATCTGAATGCTGATGCGGAACCGCAAAAAAATAAATGGTTAAAGATCGCCGGTGTTATTGCCGGAGGTGCATTGTTGTTGGTTTTTGTTGCAGCCCTCAAGAATGCAGATCTGAAAAATCAAATTGCAGAAGTCAACAGTGGAGATATTGGCTTGATCCATAATCTGGGGATCGCCCTGTTCAACGATTACGTGATACCTTTTGAAATAAGCAGCGTGTTGTTTTTGAGCGCAATGGTTGGGGCTGTAGTGATCGGAAAGAAAGATTAATCATATTGGAAAATGAAACAATGGTTCAATTGCGTAATAAAGAAATCTTCAAATTGGGAAATTAAAAATTATGCCTATTAACTATTACATATTTCTGGCGGTTGCCTTGTTTTGCATTGGTGTTGCCGGAGTGTTAACCCGCCGCAATGCGATCATTATTTTTATGTGTGTTGAATTGATGCTAAATGCAGTGAATTTATTGTTGGTTGCATTTTCAAAAATGCATCATCTGGCATTGGCCAAAGTAGATCCGAATGCAGGCATAAACGGGCAAATTTTTGTTTTTTTTATAATGGTGGTTGCGGCTGCAGAAGTGAGTGTTGGATTGGCAATCATTGTGATGATGTATAGAAACACACATTCTATTGATGTGAATTTTTTGAACAGGTTGAAACATTAGAGGAAACAAAAATTGAAAATTCCAACTATCAGTTGCAGGTTGCTTGTCACTGGTTACCGGCATCGTGCAGCTCGTAACGATTAACATTATGAGTAAATTAGTTTATTTGGTTCCTTTATTTCCGCTGATCGGTTTTTTGATCAATGGCTTATTCAGGAAATCTTTGTCCAAATCATTGACCGGCATTATTGGTTGCGGAACTATTCTGGCTTCCTTTATTGTGAGCCTGACCATTTTTTCTGATACCAGAAAAGCAGGTTTTGATACGGTTATAGTCAAGCTCTTCGATTTTATTAATGTCGATAAATTACAAATTCCATTTTCATTCCAGGTTGACCAGCTTTCCATCTTATTCTTATTGATCATAACCGGCGTGGGTTTTCTCATTCATCTTTATTCAACATCTTATATGCACGATGAAGAGAATGAACATTACGCGCGATATTTCTCTTACCTGAATTTATTTGTCTTCTCGATGCTGATACTTGTGTTGGGCGCGAATTATGTGATCATGTTCATCGGTTGGGAAGGGGTAGGATTATGTTCTTATCTATTGATCGGATATTGGTTCAAGAATACCCAATATGATGATGCGGCTAAAAAAGCATTCATCATGAATCGCATTGGTGACCTTGGTTTTTTGATCGCTGTATTTTGGATGATCAATCAATTTGGTTCGGTAAATTTTGCTGAGGTCTTTGCAAAGGCTCCCGGAACATCAGTCGGAATATTAACCGGGATCACTTTATTGCTATTCGTCGGCGCAACCGGAAAATCTGCGCAAATTCCTTTGTACACCTGGCTTCCCGATGCTATGGCGGGGCCTACCCCCGTTTCTGCTTTGATACATGCGGCAACCATGGTTACCGCAGGCATTTATATGATCGCGCGCAGCAACGTGATGTACACCCTTTCTCCAATTTCGCAAACTGTCGTCGCCATTATTGGATTGGCAACTGCTTTTTTCGCTGCGACCATTGCACTCAAACAAAATGATATTAAAAAAGTGCTGGCTTATTCGACGGTCAGTCAGTTGGGATATATGTTCTTGGGATTAGGCGTTGGAGCCTATACCGGCGCCGTGTTCCATGTGATGACCCATGCATTCTTCAAAGCGCTTTTATTTCTTGGTGCCGGTTCTGTCATTCATGCATTGCATGAACAGGATATCCGGAAAATGGGGGCTTTAAAAAAATTCATGCCCATTACCCACATCACTTTTTTATTAGCGTGTCTGGCGATTGCCGGCATTCCGCCTTTCTCCGGTTTCTTTTCAAAAGATGAAATATTGGCTGCCGCTTATGCCAGGAACCCCATTTATTTTGTTGTTGGAGTAATCACGGCATTGATGACAGCATTTTATATGTTCCGCTTATATGCAACAACTTTTCTTGGAAATTTTCGTGGTACACGTGAACAGGAACATCACTTGCACGAAAGCCCTTCTGCAATCACCATTCCGTTGATCATTCTGGCCATCCTGGCTGTGATCGCAGGTTTTGTCGGCATTCCGCAGGTGTTCGCAAAAGATGCTCATATCCTCCATAATTTCTTGTCACCGATCTTTGAAAAATCAGAAAGCCTCAAACAAACGCCTGAGTTGAGTAATTCAATGGAACTAACCCTGATGGCTATCTCAGTTGCTGTTGCGTTGATCGGGACAATCTATGCATGGCGGAAATTCAGCAATAATCCTGAGCTTGATGAACCGCAAGGTTTAGCAAAAATATTATCGAACAAATGGTATGTTGATGAATTGTATGAGGCAATGATCCTAAGACCCATTAATGCATTTGGTAAATTCCTGAATGATGTTTTTGAAAAATCAATTGTTGATGGGATTGTAAATGGAGTCGGGAGAACCATTCAGTACGGCAGCCGGCAATTGAGACTTTTACAAAGCGGCCAGGTCGGGGGTTATGTGTTGATGATGGTATTGGGCATTGTGATCTTGTTCGTGATTCAGATCATTTTAAAAAAATAACTCAGCATTTTAATTAAAAATATGATTCCGGTTCTACTAATATTGATCCCTTTGATTTCCGGTTTTGCTGGATTTTTTATCAGGAATGGGAACGGCGCAAAGAAATGGTCGTTGTTCTCGTCAGTCATTACCTTACTCGTCTCCATTGCGGGATTATCGATATATAACGGCAAAGCATACCTGAATTTTGACGCTGAATGGCTGACAGGGCTTGGAAGCAGGTTTAGCGTAAGCCTTGACGGATTATCTCAAATTTTATCTCTCCTTACTGCAATTTCTTTCCCGGTGATCTTTATTTCTACTTACAGAAATGAATATAAAAATGCAAAGAATTTTTATGCGCTAATGCTCCTGTCGCAGGCAGGATTAATGGGAGTGTTTGTTGCAACAGATGCATTATTATTTTATTTTTTCTGGGAACTTGCCCTGATACCCGTTTATTTTCTCAGTTCACAATGGGGCGGTGAAAAAAGAATTCAGGCGACATTCAAATTTTTTATTTACACCTTCACCGGATCCTTATTAATGCTTGTGGGAATTATCTACCTATACACACAAACCCCCAATCATTCATTTTCTCTGGATTCATTTTATTCCCTTCATTCAAAAATTACCGGTGCAACACAAGGTTGGTTATTCTGGTTATTTTTTATTGCTTTTGCTATCAAGATGCCGATATTCCCTTTCCATACCTGGCAGCCAGATACATACGAACAATCACCAACTGCCGTAACCATGGTGCTGAGTGGTATTATGGTGAAGATGGGATTATTTGGCGTGATCAGGTGGTTAGCGCCTGTTTTGCCCATTGGCACCTGGGCCTGGGGGGACACCGCATCGGCGCTTTGCATTATTGGTATGATATACGCATCCCTTATTGCCATGCAACAGGATGATTTAAAAAGACTGGTTGCCTATTCTTCCATCGCCCATATCGGACTGATGTGCCTCGCCATTTTTGCAACAACAAAGATTGGCATGCAGGGCGTCATGATACAAATGTTCAATCACGGCATCAATATAATCGGGCTATGGGTCGTAGTAAATCTCATTGAAAGACAATTTCACACACGCAAAATCTCTGAACTGGGCGGACTTGCGCAAAAAGCTCCTGCCCTCGCCATTCTATTGGTGATCGTTGCCCTGGCTAATGTCGCCTTACCCCTTACCAATGCCTTTGTCGGAGAATTCCTGATGTTCAGTGGAATTTATAATTCGGTGGCGACAACGTACAATGTGGTATTTACAGTTACTGCAGGAGTTTGTATTATCTTATCCGCTGTGTACATGTTGAACATGATCCAAAAAGTTTTTTACGGGAATACCAATGAGCTTACACAAAATGCAAAAGACATTTACCCGAATGAAAAAATTATATTGGCAGTTTTGGTGATCATCATTATCGCCATTGGGGTTTTCCCTCAACCCATTTTGGAGCTCACAAAAAATGTGGTTGACTCGATCGTAACCAAAATGAATTATAAAACTTAGAGCAAGATTTAAAAGATATGAACGCAATTATTTTTTCGGCTGTTTGGGGAATCGTGATGATGTTTAGCGGAGTATTATCAAACAATAAAAAAACCATTCAGGCAACAGCAATTGTTGGATTGATATTGCTTTTTATTGTCAATTTACTCGACCTGGGAGGGAATCATTTTATCAATATCGATCTCCACAACATGCTTTATTTTGAAACATTTGGCTTATTGTTTAATGCCATTGCGTTTGGGGCCTCCCTTCTCTATTTTTTACTATCCTCCTCTGACATTCTCAAAGTAGGCGTGAATGGCGCGGAATATTTTGCACTGATATTTTTTGTTTTGTGCGGCGTGAGTATTGTTACGTCTTTCAATACATTATTAATGCTTTTTTTGGGAATAGAAATTATTTCCATCCCTCTTTATATCCTGACCGGCGCTGACAAACGCGATCTGAAAAGCAATGAAGCCTCACTAAAATATTTCCTGATGGGCGCCTTTTCCACCGGCTTAATGTTGCTCGGTATCACCTTTTTGTATGGCGCGACGGCTAACGGTTCATTCTTTTTAGATGATATTGCCGCTGCAAAGACATCTCTTTCCCCACTATATATAATCGGCTTACTGTTGCTATTGGTTTCGATGTCGTTCAAAGTGTCGGCTGCTCCCTTTCATTTTTGGACACCAGATGTATATGATGGCGCTCCGACTGTTTTTACCTCATTCATGGCAACCATAGTAAAAGCAGCTGTGTTCATCGCTTTCATTCGATTGTTCGGAGATGCATTCGGTGACACGATCCAACGCTGGCAGATATTTGTTGCCATCATTATCGCCGCAACATTGTTTATCGGCAATATCACCGCTGTGTTCCAACAGAGCGTTAAACGAATGCTGGCCTATTCAAGCATTGCCCAGGCCGGTTTTATGTTATTTGCATTGTTAACACTTAACACATTTGCCAAAGAAGGGATCATTTTATATACCGCAGCTTACAGCATCGCAACAATTGGAATTTTTGCCGTACTGATAAAAATGAAAGATTATTCATTTGAAGGGTTCAACGGACTGGCAAAACATCATCCGACCATTGCAGCCGTTACAACCATCTTTTTATTATCCCTTGCCGGGATCCCGCTCACTGCAGGTTTTTTTGCAAAATATTATATGCTCGCCGCAGCGCTGCAAACCGGTAAGTTCTTGTGGCTGGTGATATTTGCTGTATTGTGTGCAGCAATAAGTGTGTATTACTATTTCCGCATTATACAGGCCATGTATTTTAAAGAAGGCGAACCACAGGTGTTGGAAACCACGCTTTCTTTTAGAGTCGTGCTGATCGTCCTTTCAATCATTATTATCTTATTGGGTATTTTTCCTCAATGGCTCATTAACCAGATATATTATTTGTACCTCTAAGAGATCGGCAATGCTGCCGCCTGGTCATCATCTAAAAATTTTATTTTAAACTACCGCTGATGGTTAGGTTAAATCCAGGCATCATACGGCTTCAACAGGATGATAAATTCAAACAGGTATAAAAAAATTAAGGCAATCCCACCATTTTATTCTTTTCAGGATCCCAAACTTTTAATTTTAAACAGGCAATTATTTCTTTAATGCTCAGCGATGTCGTTTTCGCATTTTGCAGTTCGGGCAAGGCATCCATGATTTCCGGCAACCGGTAAAAAGGAATGCGCGAGTTTAAATGATGAATATGATGATACCCGATATTGGCCGTAAACCAAGCCATCACTTTATTCATTTTCATATAACTGGATGATTCGAGCGCGGCGACTTCATAATTCCAATTACTTCTTTCACAAAATGAAACTGCAGGGAAATTATGCTGTGCGTAGAATAGATAAGAACCAAAACCGCAGGCAATAAAAAAAGGAACAAAAATAAAAAGCGTCCATGCAAGCCATCCAAAATAGTGAATGATGAGAACAGAACCGATAATATGGATAACGAGTGCCACCAATGAATCTGCATGTTTGCGCGGATTGCTTATGAAAGAACGCACACACATCCCGATGGCAAAAATGGTAATATATCCAAACAAAATATTCAACGGATGACGGATTGCGAGATAAACCAGGCGATTGGTTTTAGACATGGAAGAAAATTTACTTTTCGTAACGATGGGAAATGAACCAATATCCGCGGTGAATAATTTGCTGTTATGATTGTGATGATAATCGTGCGAACGTTTCCAGATGCTTTGCGGCGCCAGAATATATATCCCGAAGATCGTCATAATGATGTTGGCGGGGATGGAATGTTGTAAAATGCTGTGATGCTGATAATCGTGATAAATAACAAAAAAACGAACGATCAGCAATCCGGAAAAAATACTGCACAAAATTTTAGCGATTAAATACGGAAGGAATAATGTCCCATACAAAGCAGCCAATAATAATGCCAGCGTTGTAAGCGCATAAAACCAGCTTTTTGCACGGCTTTCGGACGTATACGGTTTCGTTGCTAAGATCAGCGTTTTACCACACAGCATCAATCGTAGTTTTTTTTGTTAAGTCTCGTTTCTTTTATATTTCCATCTGCGGTGAGACCATAACCAGGTTTCAGGTTGTTCAAGAATGTCTTTTTCCAATCTTCGGGTATGTAATTCAGAAATTTCTCCATCGGTTGTCGTATCCGGGTATTCAACCAGTGTTTCTGCAAAAATATTATAATATCCTCGTTTTATCTTTTTTACACTAACATAAACAATCGCATAATTGAATTTGCGCGCAATCCTTTCCGTTCCCCAAAAAACAGGCGTATCCTGGTTTAAGAAATTTGTCCAGTAAGCATTTTTCGGATCAGGCGTTTGATCCGCAATAAATGCCGTTGCACTCAACACTTCCCTATTCGTAACCATCCCACGCATTGTTTCTTTCATCTCAATCAGCTTCGTTCCAAAGCGGGTGCGCATTTTGTAGATCAGCCCGTCAAAACGCTTATTGGTCAGCTCGTGGTAAATAACAAAGAGCTGTTGTTTACAAATAAGACTGAAACTATTTCCGCTCCACTCCCAGTTTCCAAAATGCCCCATTACGATGATCACATTTCGTCCTTCTGTAGCATACCTGGCAAAAACAGCTTCTGCTTCGCCTGTAATTTTGCATCGCTCCAGCATTTCCCTTTTTGAAATGGTGAGCGTTTTAAAAGTTTCAAGGAAAAGGTCGCATAAATATTTGTAAAAGGCTTTACAGAGCTTGCTTATTTCTTCTTTATTTTTTTCAGGAAAGGCATTTTGAAGATTTTGCAGAACAATTTCTTTACGATAACCGATCACATGATAGAAAATAACATAAAGCAGATCTGAAAAAAAATATAAAAGCCAGAAAGGAGATATCGACAATAAATACAAAAATGAATATGCTAAATAATAACCGATAGCAGATATTATTCTTGAAAACACGCTCAAATATTTTTTCGCGAAGTAAGGCATAAAGTTTTACATAACCTTTGATTGGCGTCATCAATTTTGAGGTTAACATTAGTTTATGAGTTTATCCACAGGCTTTATTGGCTCTTTTTCCAACTTGCCGCTTCCCATTGAAAACCCTGCTTATTTTGGCTTCCGTTTATGTAAGATTTGATCAAGTTGTACACAGAATGATTAATTTAGGGTTTTAGAAATTTTGTAAATGAAGAATATAGATACTTTTTTATTAGCCTTTAGAACTGTACGAACAAATAAATTACGTACAGGCATTACCGTTGCCATAATTGCATTTGGCATAATGGCACTTGTTGGCATTAATACGGCCATTGAAGCGATGAAACAAAAATTCACTGAAAGTTTTTCGTCAATGGGGGCAAATGGTTTTACTATTCATTACAAACAGTACAATGTAAATTTTGGGGGGAACAATGATGTAAAAAAAGAAAAGAAAGGTGCCCGCAAAGAAAAAAAATCAAACACGGGAAAACCCATTACCAAAGAACAGGCTGAATCATTCAAAGAAAGATTTCAGTATCCCGCAAAAATATCCCTGAACTTCCCCGGCTCAAGAGATGCTGTTGTTTCCTTGAACGATAAGAAAACAAATCCTACAGTGAGAATAAACGGAGGAGATGAGAATTTTGATGAGTTAAATGGATATGCATTGGCGGCGGGCAGAGAAATGAGCGATCTTGATATCAAGTCAGGAAGAAATGTCTGCATAATCGGGAGTGATATTGCCAGTAAATTTTTTGGCAATAATCCCGAAAGGCCCTTGGAAAAGATCATTAAAATAAATAGCATTCCTTATCGCATTATCGGTGTACTCGAATCAAAAGGCTCGACATTGGGCTTTAGCTGGGACAATATGGTTCTTACTTCTTACAATAATGTTCGCCAGTTTTTTAACTCAAATCAAAATGCATCATTCAACATTCTGGTGAAAGTGAATGATGTAAAAAATGTTGACGCCGCGATCAGTGAATCTGAGGGCATTTTCAGACCAATAAGAAAACTGGCAATCACCGAAGAAAACAATTTTGCTGTTGATAAGAGCGATTTTTTTGTGGGACTCTTATTAAAGCAATTGGGATTTATAACCGGAGCTGCTGTCGCCATTGGATTAATTACTTTAATTGGGGCGGCAATCGGTTTAATGAACATCATGCTCGTATCTGTTACGGAGCGCACCAAAGAAATCGGGCTAATAAAAGCAATTGGCGGAAAACAAAAAAGTGTTCGTCGCCAGTTTTTATTTGAGTCCATCAGCATCAGCGTAATGGGCGCAGTATTTGGAATTATCCTCGGAGTTATTGTTGGAAATTTATTCTCTCTTGTGTTAAGTACCGGTTTTGTGTTACCATTAGACTGGTTATTCTACGGCATCCTCATTTGTTTCATAACCGGGCTCTTAGCAGGATTGTATCCGGCTTATAAAGCAGGAAGACTTAACCCGATTGAGGCACTGAGATACGAGTAACCTTTATGCATATACGTAAAAAAGAAATGAGAAAGCGAACAACTTTCTCATTTCTTTTTTCTATTTTATTATTGCTAATTCCCCTTCGGATTTAGTATCAGATTAATTCTGTCCAGCACATCCTGCAAATGATATTTCGTCATTTTATCCTGAATAGCGGGCAATGCCGCAGTGATATCTGTTTTTAAAGTCCTTAATGTTGCTTTGGCTACAGAGAGGATATCAGAAGTGCGAACATTGACATTGGTAATGCCAAATGCACCCGCCGTTCTTCCGGAAATCCCCTGAATTCTTATTCCTGCCGATTGTCCATTGATAATACTGCCTAAAGTTTCTACAAAAACCTTTTGGAGATTTCTGCGATAAATATCAATCGGTTTTCTGGCATAAACTTCACTCCATATTCCTTTGCGCAGATCATCCATTAGTTCATCCGTTGAATAAGCATCCTTACCTAACTGTGCCGTGGATTCAGACATTCTTTCCAAACGTCCCGGGTCTAAAACACCTGTAAATCCTGATAATACGCCTTGCTGAAAGCTTCTGATTTCTTCAACGACCTGGTCCTGATTAAATTCTTTCAATTGTTTCCAGTCAAGCAACCATTGCGGAGTTTCAAAAGCATATTTGTTTAAGAACGCCACTGCATCTTTCTGCAAGTTCTTTGGCACAGGTGTAAATATCTCACCTTGCTGATCGTAGGTTTTTGGATCCTCATAAATACCGCCAATATTAGCAGTTACATGACCCATATATCTTCTTAATTGAATGATCACCTGTTCATACAGCTCATCCAAATTATCAAAAGGCTCGCCAGGCTGAAAAGTCCATTTGGATAAATTCGGAAGAATGCGTTTCAGGTTTTTGATCCCATATTCACTAGCCTTCATCGAATTGTCCCCCAGGTCTTCTGTTTGTGCCCGCGGATCGGTGGGAATAAACCTTTGACGCAGGAAACGATATCTTGGATTGGAAGCATGGTCTTTCGCCCATTGATTCAGGATCTCTTTTTCCTGTTTTTCATCTTTATCAGCGATCATTTTGTATCCCCATTCGATCGCCCATTTATCATAATCGCCAATACGAGGATACAGACCTGCCGGACCGATGCTATCCTCCGGTTGAGCTACATAATTGAATCGGGCATAATCCATAATGGAAGCTGTGTGACCATTGGCTTCCACCCAGGCTTTATCGCGCAATTTTTCCACCGGCGTTGCGGAGGAGGAACCCATGTTATGCGGAAGTCCTAAAGTATGTCCAACTTCATGAGAGGAAACAAAACGAACCAATTGTCCCATCAGTTCATCATCAAATCTTACTTTTCGGGCACGAGGATCAACAGCAGCAGTTTGAATAAGATACCAGTCTCTTAATAAATTCATGACATTGTGATACCAGCCGATATGACTTTCAATGATCTCCCCGCTTCGCGGGTCATGAACATTCGGCCCGTAAGCATTTTCAATATCAGAAGCAAAATAACGGATAACCGAAAAGCGCGCATCTTCCAAACTCATGGTACTATCATTTTCGGGCCAATCTTTTGCAATTATGGCATTTTTGAAACCTGCTTTTTCAAAAGCCTTTTGCCAATCCTCGATCCCCAGTTTCAAATATTTTCTCCATTTAACGGGAGTAGCAGGATCAATATAATATACAATGGGTTTTTGGGGTTCAACCAATTCACCACGTTTCATTTTTTCAACATCTTCAGGTTTCGGTTCCAGGCGCCAGCGAACAATAAATCTTTCTGATTCAGATCTCTGAACATCCAAGCCATAGTTGGTATAACCATCAGAAAAATAAGATACACGTTCGTCATAAAACCGGCGGCGATAAGGAGTTTTAGGTAGCAATACCATGGACGTATTCAATTCAAGTGTTACTGCCCCCGTTTCGGAAGCGGCAATTAAGCTGGCTGTTGGAAAAGGAGAAATCCCCGGCGGAGGAGTAGATGCTGAAAATGTTTTTGTTACCCGCACCTCGGTATTAATGGGAAATGTTTTGATATAATTAATAAAACTACGGTCGGCTGACGGGGCGGTTATATTAAACTGACGTTTGAACCCCGAAGGAAGAGAGACTATCTGGTTATCTCCTTTAAAAAAATCCGTTACATCAATGACAGCGCCGGTGCTGTCCTTACCAAATGCTTTCAGATCGAAGGCAGCAGCGATGGGCTCAACATTTGAGCTTTTGACAGCCTGGTAAATGGGCAATGTGTCTGAGGCAATATTCAAGTAAAATACTACCCGTAAAAAGACCTTATTATCGGGACCTTTTTCAAACCGAAGCACCTGCTCATTGATTTCTTCACCGCCATAACCTGCGCCGGTAGCGGTTTTAGCAATACGGGTGATCGCCAGGATCTCACGTCCGAATATTGAATCGGGGATCTCGAAATACCATTTATCATCTACTTTATGAACAGTCAGTAACCCCTTAAAAGTTTTAGCCTTATCTGTGATAACTTCTTTGTACGGTTTGGGTCCTGTTTTTGGCGGCGTTGAAGCCGTGGATTGATTTTGTTGATTTGTTGCAGCAGGTGTTTGTGTTTTTTTGTCCTGTGCGGATATAACCGTAAAAAATACAATTGTAAAAACGAAAATTAATAGCAGTTTGGTTTTAAATAAGTTCATGTGAAATTAAGGTTTTAGAGAATGAAGATAGCTAAAACTGAATGGCTGCAAAAACGATATTTATAAAAGGTGAATAATGTTCAAAAAACGCTGTGCATCTTAGTTGCATAGGAAACCGAAGTTTTTTATTACAAAACAATTTGTTCATATTTACATTCAATAATTTGCTTATCTTGTGTGTCCATAAAAATTTTTTGTACAATTTTGTTCATTGAAAAATTTTTTCCTTAGAATTGTAGAATCATTTATTGCTATTACATACTTCAAATTTTCTAAACACTAAAAACAAACGATCATGGCTGAAACAAAACCAACTGCAACGGTTGCCGCCGCACGAGCTTCAACTTCCGTTCAACCAAACAAAAAAGGCAATTCTATTTCCTGGATTGCGCCCGTAACCTGTATTTTGATAGGATATATTTTTTGGCGTTTCTTTTTAGGCAATCCTGCGAATTTTGATAAAACAGTCGAAGACGGCTGGTTTTGGCCTAAATATGACGGAGCTAAAGGTGACTTGTACCGTATGTATCTTGGAGGTATCATCGTTCCAATATTAATCGGCGCATTACTGACTGTGCTCACATTCGTAATCGAGCGTTTTCTTACCATCAGCAAGGCTTCGGGCACTGGTAATATTGCTGAGTTCGTTCGCAAAGTGCAATATCATTTGGCCAATAAGAATATTGATGCTGCTATCGGAGAATGCGACAAGCAAAAAGGTAGCGTTGGAAATGTAATGAAAGCCGGGTTGCGTAAATACAAAGAAATGATCAGCGTTACTGATCTGGATACTGATCAAAAAGTACTCGCGATTCAAAAAGAAGTTGAAGAAGCGACCGCACTTGAATTACCGATGCTTGAGAAAAACCTCGTTTTCTTATCCACCATCGCATCAGTTGCTACCTTGATGGGGCTGTTAGGAACGGTGTTGGGTATGATTCGTTCATTTGCCGCATTAGGCGCTGCCGGCGGTGGTGAAGCTGCACAAAGACTGTCTCAAGGTATTTCTGAAGCTTTGTATAATACAGCTTTGGGTATCGGCACATCAGCAGTCGCAATCATCATGTACAATATCTTCACTACAAAAATTGATGGTATAACTTACGGCATTGATGAAAGCGGATTCACATTAACACAAAGCTTCGCATCTTTATACAAATAAGAGGAAGCGTTCCATATTTTTTTAAGTAAATTTTGTGGAATTGACCGGAAATTGAATCTATAATAAATACAAAATATTAAATAATGGGAAGAGCCAAATTACCCCGTAAAAGCACCAATATAGATATGACGGCAATGTGCGATGTGGCATTCCTGCTTTTGTCATTCTTTATTCTTGCGGCAAAATTCAAACCACCTGAAGCGTTGAAGGTGACGACCCCGAATTCAGTGTACACCAGAATTGTTCCGGAGAGAAATGTGCTGATGGTTACAATCGATAAGGCAGGAAAAGTTTATCTTTCTTTTTCGGATAACAATACTGCAGAAAAAGCAGATATTATTGATGCCATCAACACTTCCAAGAATCTGGGTTTAACGGCACAGGAAAAAGCGGCTTTTTCGAAACAGCCTACTGCTTATATAGGAGCTCCTTTTTCACAGTTAAAAGCTTTTCTTGACAGATTGGCTGTACCAGATGGCTTAAAGGATGTAAACCTGTCCGGCATTCCTGTAAAAGATAGTGCAAACAATGAATTGATAGACTGGGTGCGCGCCGCAAAATCTGCGTTTAGCTCAAGCGCCCTGGCCATGAAGATTGTAATAAGAGGCGATAACGATTCAAAATATCCATCTTTTCAGGGAGTGATCTATTCATTTAAGAAAAATGATGAATTAAAATTCCAGTTGGTTACAAGCCCTGTATCCGTTCCATCGGGAACAGATCTATGGCAGCTGAATCAAAAGACAAATACGAAAGGTGCTTCTTAGCTAAAATAAATTATTAACAAAAAAACTTTTTGGTTATGGCAGAAATGGATACCTCGAGTGGTGGAGGTCATAAAAAAGGACCTGGTGTAAAAAAAAGTAAAAAACTATCTACCCGTGTGGATTTGACTCCAATGGTTGATCTGGGTTTTTTGCTGATCACCTTTTTCATTTTTACAACCACCATGAGCCAGCCTACAGCAATGCCGCTTAATTTGCCAAAGGATGTTGACAAGCCTGAAGAGCAAAACAAGGTAAAAGAATCTGCGGTACTAACGATCATGCTCGGCAAGAACGACCAGATATATTATTATGAAGGTTTGGATCCTACAAAAATGCAATCGACCACCTTTAAGGGAATTCGCGATATCGTAATTGATAAAAAAAGAAGAACAGACCCGGCAGATTTTGTAGTGATATTAAAGCCCACGCAGGATGCAACCTATGGCAACGTTGTGAATATAGTTGATGAGATGAAAATTGACGACGTGAAGAGATTTGCCCAGGTGGATATTGCGCCTGCTGAATATGCTCTTATTCAAAAGACCGAACAAGCGAATGGCATTAAATAAAATTAAAATCATTCTATAATGGATGTAAATAAAATTTTAAACGCAAATATTCTTGACATCATTTTTGATGGCAGAAATAAAGATTACGGCGCTTATGAATTGCGCACGCAGTACAATAAGCGTTTGCGTATTGCTATCATTTCTACAGTCTCGCTTTGTGTATTGCTTCTGGGAGGATTTTTTCTTGCCGGAGCAATTGGCAACGGACCAAAAAAACAGAACATGATAGTTCAGGACGTAGAGTTGCAGGATGTGAAGGAACAAAAGAAAGATGAACCGCCTCCCCCTCCTCCTCCGCCTAAAGAACCGCCCAAAGTGGAAATGGCAAAATTTACTCCTCCGAAAATTGTAAAAGATGAAGAGGTAAAGAAAGAAGATAAACCGCCTGAACAGGAAAAATTGGAAGATACCAAAATTGGTACTGTTAACCAGGAAGGACAGAAAGACGAAGGCATTACCGCTCCTCCAGTCGATCAGGGAAAAGGTGTTGTAGAAACTCCAAAGAATGATGATGAAGACAAGATCTTTACAAAAGTGGAAATAGAGTCTTCCTATCCTGGCGGAGATGCAGCATGGCAACGTTATTTGTATAAGAATTTTCATTATCCCGATGAAGCTCAGAATAATGAGATCCAGGGTACAGTGGTTGTACAGTTCATTGTTGATAAGGAAGGAAACATCAGTGATGTACAAGCTGTGAGCGGACCAACTGAAGGTGGTTTAAGGGATGAAGCTGTTCGAGTAATCAGAAAGAGTGGAAAATGGACCCCTGCTGTACAAAATGGTCGTAATGTAAAATCTTACAAAAGACAGCCGATTGTTTTCAAATTACAGGACCAATAGATCTTTATTCATAATATTTTCAAATCCCTTCTTTCAGAAGGGATTTTTTATTTCCGCTTTTTATGTAGGTTTGAAAAAATCTTAAATCTTGCTGGGTAAATTAATTGGATGGGATGATACGATTGTCGCTTTAGCAACGCCTCCGGGCGTTGGCGCAATTGGCGTAATCAGAATAAGCGGTAAAAAAAGTTTCGAAGTCATTGATCAATTATTTTCATCAAAAAGAATCTCAGAACAAGCTTCTCATACATTACATGTGGGTTTTTTCAAAGAAGAGGAAAAAATCTTGGATGAAGTCGTTGTTTCTTTATTTCGCCAGCCAAAATCCTATACTGGCGAAGATGTAATAGAGATCTCCTGCCACGGCTCACCATATGTGCAGCAACAAATTATCCAGGCCATCATTAACAAAGGGGTGCGTTTAGCAAAACCCGGAGAATTTACCCAACGCGCATTTTTAAATGGAAAACTCGATCTTGCGCAGGCGGAATCTGTAGCCGATATCATTGCCAGCAATTCCGATGCATCTTTGAAGGCTGCGCTAAATACTATGCGCGGCGGCTTTTCACATATATTGAAAAAGTTGCGCGATCAACTGCTCAGCTTTTCTGCATTGATCGAATTAGAACTGGATTTTTCGCAGGAAGATGTTGAATTCGTTGACAGAGAAAAATTTTATGCCTTAATAAATGATTCCACCCTATCAACGAATGAACTGATCAACTCTTTCAAATTGGGTAATGTAATTAAGCATGGAGTGCAGGTCGCCATCGTGGGAAAACCAAACTCCGGAAAATCTACATTACTAAATGTGTTATTGAATGACGAAAGAGCGATCGTCAGCGAAATTGCAGGAACAACGAGAGATACGATTGAAGAGGTAATTAATATTGATGGAATCCTTTTTAGGTTGATTGATACAGCGGGATTACGAGATCATACTATCGACATTATTGAAAATATCGGTATCCAGAAAAGCCGAGCAAAGATTGAAACTGCAGATATCATTGTTTACCTTTTTGATGCAAATGAAAACAAAAGTTTCGTTCTTGAAAAAAAGAAAGAGCTGGAAAAAGAAAATAAATCTTTTTTACTTGTCATCAACAAAAAAGACTTATTAAGCGACGAACAACTCCAGGAAAAATTTTCAGGCATTAATAATTTGGCTTTTATTTCTGCCAAAAGACATATCAATATTGAAATATTAAAGCAGCTCTTGGTAGGCAAAATTTTGAAAGATAATTTACGTGTAGGTGACACCGTTATAACCAATGCAAGGCATTATCATGCATTGCAAAAAGTATCTGAATCTTTATTGGAGATAAAAAAAGGACTTGACGAAAAGTTATCAGGCGATTTAATTACGCCAGATATACGTCAATGCCTGCATTATCTCGGCGAGATTACCGGCGAAATAACTACAGAAGACCAACTGGACTATATTTTTAGCAAATTTTGCATCGGAAAGTAGCCAGACTCCTATTGACGCACATTCTCTGCAGTTTATATTCAATCTCACAGGATTACTTGCTTTTTGTTGCCTTTACTTGCCTTTAGTAGCTGAATTCTTGTGACTAATCCGCTTACTAATTTTTATTTTGCTGCAAAATCATAAGGATCGGCAGAGATTATAGGCACTAACGATACACAATGATACAGTATGTATGCTCAATGATACTGTAAGCTCCTCGGATTTGATACCACTAATAATTAGAGTTTTCCAGTTTTTATTAAATCTAGGGAAATGGATTATTTATATTCATTCTGTCGAACAAAACCAAGCGATTGACATAGTCTTGAACAGTTGTAATATTGTCACCACTCTTTAACCATTCCAGAAGTAAAAGGCGCAGAATTAAAATTAAAAAAATGTACGAAATTCTAAAAAAGCTAAATCCATTTCGAATTATACTTATTTGGATTATTGGTAGTATTTCTTTTATAGTGGCTGCAATGATTATGTTAGGAGTTTCAACACCAGGTGGTGAACAGGCGCCATTTACAATACTTGGTAAAATGATCCCAATTATCGTCTATGGAGTTTTATTCCTGTCAATTATAACTATTCCATTTTATCTTTCTTGGTTCAGAAGGAAATGGTACATAAACTTTGTTCTAATCATTTTATGTATCGCATTTATTTATAAAGATCAGCGTGAAAATTTAAAACAGAAAATGAAATACGATGAGATAACGATTCCAGTCGCTGTCAACAATAAAGTTTATTTCAAAAAGACACAATATTACGGGAGTGACTACAAAAAAATTAGGAGTATATCATACACAATAAACCATCAAAAGGATAGCGAATGGGTTACTTTTTCGGAAAATGGAGCAATAATTGAAAGGATAAAATACAAAAACGATTCTTTAGTTAAAAAATAATATCCCGAGCTTTATTTAAATGAGGTCCTCCCTGCAAAATAAAAATATTTCGTGCGTTAGAATTTGTAACACAAGGTAAATAGAGATAAATTGTTCTCACTAATCTGTTACTAATTCCCATGAAACCCACTAGAATCAGCACTCTTCATTTTCTGTATCGTCACCTGATAAAATGTAAATCAAAACTAATGTGAATTGAGAATCAATAAGAGAGAAAATAGGTGAGCTCACCTGAAAATAAGTATGTTCGAAGACAAAACATGAAATCAACCTTAATAATCACACGATATCTTGTCTAAATACAAATTTATTCCAAATCATATTCATTTCATATTTTTAATAACCGAGACATTTATATGCGCTATCGATTGATCCACTTTGAAGATAATAACAGACTTATTCTTGCCTTTCAAAATAAACCAAAACTGAATTTGCCTATATGGAAGTACATCATCACCCGCATGTAGATAAGAAAGGCTTCAAGGAATATTTTCTCGAGTTCTTAATGATATTTCTTGCAGTAACGCTTGGATTTTTTGCTGAGAGTTATCGTGAATATCTGAGTGAACGTTCTAAAGAAAAAGAATATATCAATTCGCTGCTTGAAGATCTTAAAAGTGACAGTACCTTTTTAGATGTTAGTATTCATATACTCATACCATATCACGTTAAATGGATAGATTCTACAGAACATTTATTACAAATGCCGGGTATAAAAAATAAGAACAGAGAAATATACCAGGCATTCATAACAGCCACAGCATGGACATATGATTTTCATCCAACCGAACGAACGTTATCACAGTTGCACACAGAAGGTTTTCATTTGATCAGAAATGAAAAAACATCCAAAGCAATCAGCCAGATTGAAGACCAATATAAACTATTTTCACCTGCCAATACCTTATTTCAAAACATGCAAAGTGATATAGATGTTGCCGCGTATACATTTGCCGAACCGGTTATTACAGGTACTTTATTTGCAAAAGGATTTAAGAACAACAAAATCTTTTCATTGAAATTATCAGATATTCCCCCCGATGTGCCGATAAAATATGCAGACACTAAAGTATTCACAATTTATATTGACAAACTGCATCAATACAATTTCTATATGCAGGCTGCCATAAAACCTGATTATACAAATATTTTACAGGAGCTAACCAAGACTATATACATTTTAAAAAAAGAATACCATCTAGAAAATGAATGAGAATACGAAATTTCAAATCCTAAATTCTAAATAACAATCTGGAAGTACATCATCACCCCTCAAAGCATAAAAACGACATTTTGTATCTATATTTCCCATTTTTGTATACTTTATGTAAGAAGCACCATTTTCAATTGTAATATTGGCTTTTGTAAATAATATTTCCAATAAATCAAACGATGCGTAAAATGAAAAAGCATTATTTTCTCGTAGCAATTTTTGCGATCACAACGATATCATCTTACCCACAAAATAAATCAGCGTACCGTATCAGCGCTTCCTTCCCAATTAAGAGCGCTGGCGGATATGATTACCTGACGGTAGATCCAAATTCCGAAAAATTGTATGTTTCCCACGGGTCCCAGGTAAATGTGTTAAACAAACAGACCGGTGATTCAGTAGGTGTCATTAAAACCGAAAAAGATGTGCACGGCATCGCCCTGGTACCTGCTTTGAACAAAGGATATATTAGTAACGGAACCTTAAATGAAGTATTGGTATTTGACCTGGCAACCAATAAAGTACTTAAGTATGTGCCAACTGGAAAATTTGCAGACGGCATTTTCTATGATGATTTTTCAAAAAAAATAATCTCTTGCAACGGCATGAGTAAGAATATGACTGTGATTGATCCAAATACCGATACAGTTCTTGCCACCATACAACTTACGGGCTGGCCGGAGACTGCGGTAAGTGATGGTAAAGGAAACATATATGTCAACAATGCAGAAAAAGGAGAAATGGATGTAATTGATGCCAGCACTTTTACCGTAATTCATAACTGGTCAAACAAACCGGGTACCGGCGCTTCCGGATTAGCTATTGACCGCAATAACATGCGTTTGTTTGCAACATGTGGCAACAAAATGATGATAGTAATGGATGCAACTAACGGCAAAATAATAACCAGTTTACCCACCGGAGATGGGGCCGATGGCGCGGGGTTTGATGATCAATTAAAAGTTGCTTATTCATCAAATGGAGACGGAACCTTGACGGTTGTTAAAGAACAAACCCCCGATAAGTTCACGGTCTCTGAAAATGTAGTAACCAAATCAGGTGCAAGGACAATTGCAGTCGACCAGAAAACCCATAAGATTTATTTGCCTTCCGGATCATTTCAACCGGCCGCCAAAGGTTCTTTTCGTCCGCAGATAATACCTGGAACATTTAAAATATTGGTAATAGAGCCAAACCTTGATTAAAAATTTAAAATAGATCATTCACTGAAAACAGGAAATAAAAGTTTCAAAGAACACTTTTAGAGATCTGATTTAATATTTTTATTCCGGCTATACATGAACGTTAGTAATTAATAACGTGAAATCTTTGTCCCTAATTGTTCACTAATCCCTCTGGAATCCAGTATAATCGCGGTACTTTTTTTCTGTATCGTATTGTGCATTATTTAAAAAGATAGACTATACAGTCAACTCGGGTTCTGAAGTTGTAAAGTCAGAAAGAAATTTTCGAAAAATAATTTGTAGATATTGAATCAGGAACCTTGAATTGTACGTTCTCAAAACAAAGCTGGATTTTTTACTAAAGAGTGTTTGTTGGATTCAAGTTAGTGAATTTGTTTTTGGTTTTATAGGGTTAGGATTTAATAAGTGATGTGATTTTAAGTTGCAAATAATTTTTTCGTCTTCGCTTCATGGTTAATTTTTTGATGCGTTCCCTTTACTTTAATACTTCATCTTTTCTTCCATAATACACATCGAAAATAATGAGTTAATAAATCATTATCCATCTAAAATTCCATTTTTAGTAATTAAACTTTCGGCAAACATATTAAAGCATTGTTTAATCTACTGTTGCAAAGTAGATTTGTATTATGCAAAAAATCATATTCAAACCCAAAAAAAACGCGATGCTTGAGTTTTTGCATTGGTAAGAAACTAACGATTATGAATATATGTTAATGCAGGGTTATATTCAATTCTAGTGACCGCGGGTTTCAGTGAGCTCACCGGTCATTTCACTGCGAGATAATATATCTCCACCTTACATTGACGTTTTAGCCGTTCAAATAGACTTTCCCAATTTGGATTCTCGCTTTGTTTTTCCTCCACAATAATTTATTGGCCAACATTTTAGTTTAAGGGGATTTTTATCTGTATCTTTTGTAACGCTTCTCTGCATCTTTATAGAAAAAAGACTCCCTAATGGTACAAAGCATTCAGAAAAAAAAGCAAAGAAACAAAATTATAAAAGTGCTGGTCGCAAGATGGATTGTTAAACAAAAGAATACAACAAAGACACGCCCGTCATTAAAAACTCCTCGCCTGTAATTGACAAGTATTCTCACGGCCTTCATATATTCACCATTTTAAAAAATAAAAATGAAAATCAAATCGATTCTTACTCCTTTTATGTTCAAAGCTTTTCTTGTTATTACCTGCATCACGCTTGGGTTTGGAAGTTTTGCAAAATGCGATGCGCAATCTATTATCGGTAAATGGAAAGGCGTTTCTGTAAAAAATTATTATAGCGCCGCATATGCTAAAGAAGTGGGTAAACCTATGGATGAAAAATCTGCAAAAGAATTGGGAAATTCTGCAATTGAATACAAATCGGATCATACATTTTTAATGACGTTTTCTGCAATCAATGATCCGCATGTTACCACGATGTATGGTTCATGGAGCCAAACAGGAGATGAGTTGAAATTAACCATGGAGCCAAAGTACAATCCACAAAAAATGACTACAACAGCTACCTTTTCCATCATTGGCAACACCATGCTAATGACTGCAGTGATTCCGCCGCCATCCAGGATAATTAAAACCATTTCCCTAAGTACCAGAATGTAGCTACGATTTTATTTTGCTCTTTACTTTTAATACTTAAAATCATGTATCAAATAAATGAAATTGCTCCTGATGTATACCGTATTTCCATATTTGTGCCTGCCATACAATTGCAGTTTAATCACTTTCTCATTAAAGATGATGAACCCTTACTCTATCACGCTGGCTTAAAACATATGTTTCCTGTTTTGTTGGAGGCCGTTAAAACTTTAATTGATCCGAAGGTAATCAGGTGGGTGGGCTTCAGTCATTTCGAGGTAGATGAATGCGGAGCATTAAATGAATGGTTGCAAATTGCTCCGAATGCACAAGCTGTTTGTAGTGAAGGGGGTGCTTTAGTGAATATGTCTGACTATGCTCTTAGACCAGCAGTTGCCATGAAAAGTAATGAAATATTGCAAACAGGCAAACGTAAATTTCGTTTTATTCGCACACCTCATCTTCCTCATGGATGGGATGCAGGGGTTATGTTTGAAGAATCAGACAGGACGCTACTTTGCTCTGACTTATTCCATCAGAATGGCGATCTGATTGCTCTCACTGATAAAGATATTCTTGAAGCGCACCGATCTTCAATGCTAGTATATGAAAAGGGGCCTCTCATGGATTACACGCCATATAATCATAAGACAAAAACAATTCTTTTTGAACTTGCGGCATTACAACCCAAAACACTGGCTACCATGCATGGTTCCTCTTTTTTTGGCAATTGCTCCAAAGCGTTGATAGAATTGGATGAAGTAATGAAAGAGTTATGGGGTGAAAAGTTAGCAATTAGCAGTAACGATAACGCTTAATTTCATACTGGTTGATAATAATAGGGGAAAAATCACTTAGATTAAAGGTTAGTGATATTGCAAAATACTTTCTATTTATTAATTCTGCCACACTCTTACAGCAATTGTATCACTTATTGAAATACGTGTCAGGTCCTCTCCTATAATAAATCGTCCTGAATAATTTGCTTTTGTGCGATGTAATAATTCTTCTTCGCCAATCCCATGAAGTTTTACAATGTGTGAATATGCAGCCAGTTTTGGTTTTACCTCATTAAAAATTTTGCTTGCCTGTTCGATGTTTGTATGATGTGCAAATATGTGATAATCGGGATCTAATTTATTCAATGAATCGGGAGCAATAACCACTTCATGTATTAACAAATCTGTCCCGGTTGCAAATTTTATTAAATTCTTTGAATATCGAGTATCTCCAGATAATACCATTGAATGACCATTATATTCAATTCGATATCCAAATGCAGGTATAACAGGATAATGGTCTACCTCAAATGCAATTACTTTAACTCCATTTTTTTCGTAGACAATCCCTTCCTGAATTTCGCTAACCAAAAATTTGCTGCCAGTTTCCGGCGCTTTATCATCTTCAATTCTCATTTTGATATCAAATGCGAATGCCTTTTCTAAGTTCTTAATCATTTCATCCGTGCCTTTCGGACCTAAAATTTTTAGTGGTGTGGTGCGAGATGATAAAAGCCATCCCGTAAGCCACAAATCCGGCAAACCCACAATATGGTCTGAATGGAGGTGAGTCAGAAAAAGGGCATTTATTTTATCGTAAGACAAATTTACCTGACGTAATCTTTGTAAGCAGCCGCGTCCTGCATCAAAGAGGAGGATTTCGCTTCCAGCCTTTACAAGAATACTCGGCCCAAAACGTATCATACTTGGTTGGGGTGTACCTGTGCCAAGTAAGGTAACTTCAATAGCAGATGAATCAACCCGAAAGTAATCGTTTTTTACTTTAGCTTGCCCATAAGACATAAGAAACAAAAATGAAATAATTGTCGTTATAGTAAGTCGTGTCATTATGCCCTTTTATAAAATTTGATAAAAAAAGAATCCTATGCCGGTTTGACCTCACATTGAAGATTTGTTCTCCCAATACAAAACTATCTCCTAAATCAATCATATATCATTACCGCGTAATCAAAACAAAAATAATTTTTTAGTGTAAACTTATGATCTCCCCCAAAAAAATCGAAACAAGATAAACTAGAAACTCGAGGCAATTATTCCCAATTTAAGCTTTAAAACCTGAAAACACATCTGTAACATTTCTTCTACTCAGACAAATCGATTTTCACGTTCTACCTTTATTCAAAGTTTTTATTTTTTGAAAATAATTCCAAAAAAACCGTGATATTTTATTGCCCTGTCCGAATCATTGTTTAAAGATTCAAAAATCAGGGAAGCTGAAAACTGAATAGAGTAAGCAAAAAAATAAAATAGTAAAACAATGAAACGGATTAGTTTAATGATTTCACGTATTATTTTCTGCGCTTCTGCTTTTTTAAGCACAGCCAATTCTTATGCACAAAGTAAAAGCCCAAATGAGCATATTATTAAATCAAGCTTTAATAATAAGGCTTATCAACTAAATGTTTCGCTTCCAAAAAATTATTCAACGCTCGACACTTTACATTATCCGGTATTATATGTTTTAGACGGGAAATTCTCGTACCAATCATTTAATTCTATCAGGCAGGTTCTGGATTTGGCCAGGGAAATAAAAGATGTAATTATTGTTGCGATTGACGACAACTGCGAAACCGATGCCGACTGGTTTGCAAGCAGGTACTATGATTTTACCCCATCAAGCCTTCCACAAGCTGACACTCAATGGTCGAAAATGATGAATATCCCCGAAGGAAAACTGAAATCGGGCGGTGCTGAATTATTTTTGAATACTTTACAAAAAGACTTGATGTCGTTTATTGATAAAAATTACAAAACCACAAGCATTCAGGGTATATCGGGACATTCTCTTGGCGGATTGTTTGTAGGATATTGCCTCATAAAAAAGCCGGAGCTGTTTAGAAGTTATGGGATTAATAGTCCCTCTTTTTGGTGGAATAATAATGAAATGGCAGCGATTGAGAATACTTTTGCTAAACAAAATATATCGATATCCGCAAATGTTTTTTTCTCAGCAGGCGCATTGGAAGGAGACATGATGATTACCCCAATGATTGCCTTTATGAATGCCTTGAAAAGTCATCATTATAAAGGTTTGCAAATAACTTCTCAAATTTTTGAAGGCGAAACACACGTTTCGGTAGTTGCGGCCTGTAGCAGCAGAACACTAAAAGTATTGTTTGGCGTTAATGCTAAATAAATTCTACCCAGACTAAATACTTGAAATGATGGCAAAAGAACAGGAATTTATAAAGCTCATAAAGGAAAACAAAGGGATAATTTTCAAAATTTGTAACTCTTATTGTGCCGACAAAGACGATAGAGATGATTTAGCTCAGGAAATCATTTACAACTTGTGGAAATCGTTTCACAGTTTCAAACATGACTTTAAGTTTTCAACATGGATGTATCGAATTGCTTTGAATGTGGCGATTTCATATTACCGCCGGGAAAAGAAATTCAAAAATCATGATTCAATTTCGGAGAGCTTAATTGTTTTTGAAGATAACTCGGAAAATAAAAATGAAGTCGAAAATAATCTCCGGCTATTGAAGGATTTTATAAATAAATTGAAAGAAATAGATAAAGCAATTATTCTTTTGTATTTGGACGACAAATCACATAAAGAAATTGCGGAAATTACTGGTTTTACCGAAACAAATATAGCCACTAAGATCAATCGAATTAAAGATAAAATAAGAACAAACTTTTCAAAAGAATAAAAAATTAAATCATGGAATTAGACGACTTAAAAGCAATGTGGCAATCTAATGATGTAAAATTAGAAAAAAGCCTAAAACTCAATGAACAAAACATAGAGTTGATTCAGAGCCAAAAAGTAGCATCGAAACTTGCTCCTTTGTATCGCCAAAGGATGATTGAGTGTATATTTCATTCTATCGCGATTGTGTTATTAATTGCCTTCCTATTTAAAAACATTACGCAATTCCCTTACGCCATTTCAGCAATAGCTTTATTGGCTTTTTATATAGCTACTTTTATAAATGCCTTAAATCAAATTAATTTAATTAACAAAATGGATTTCAATAAAGATTTTGTAACAATGCAAAGTTCATTGGTAATGCTACAAACCCATATTATCAATTACGCAAAATTGGCTATATTATTTATTCCTGCATTTCTGTCTTACCCAACCATTATCACAAAAGTTATCAAGGATTTTGACATTAAAGCCTTAGCTGATTTTGATATTATAGCAAAATCAAATGGAAGCTGGTGGACAACACAAATGGTTGCTTTCGTAATATTAATTCCTATCGGTATTTGGTTTTACAAACAAGTAACTTATAAAAATTTAGACAAAAAGTGGGTAAAAAATTTCATTCAGAAATCATCAGGAACAAGAGTAACAAAAGCGTTAGAGTTTTTGAAAGAATTGCAAAGTTTGAAACAGGACATCAAGTGAAATAATCTGCTGGATAGGGAAAAGGCATCACACGACATTCTGTTTGCTACTATGCTGGCGGACTCAATAACAATCGGCGGCAAATCTTAATCAGCTTCAGTTCCACCGGCATTATTCTATTGAGCATTTATTATTATCTTCAGCATAAAATAAAAACCGGGCTTTTGCAATCGGCGGACGGAAATAAAATTCCAGGCCTGGGGCAAGCCTTGGTCGTTAGCGGCTATTGTGTCGCAAGTTTTCAATTCAAAAGCCAGTATGATATGAAAAAACTCATTCCCGCTTTTAGTTTGCTGACTACAATATTTTCGTCATGCAATAATGTTTCATATGAAAAAATAAAGATTCCTGATGACAGCTTAAAAAAAATTATCCTGGAATTAAACACAAAATTGACATCTTTAAAAAAGGAGAATCCTTCCGATTCGAAAGTTTATGAAAGCTTTTGTGAAGACAGTTTACTGGCTATGTACGATCAAGACTTTTCATCATCTTCTTATGATGTATCACATGATCTTGGTTCGGGAATAGTTGTCAGGCCACATGATTTCACATTTAGAATTTATCCGAACACAGTAATCCTAAGCTATTTATCTACCCCATATGAATTAATAAACACTGATACAGTCTTTCATGATATTCGAACCATGGAAACTTTTGTCTTAGATAATAATGAATGGAAGCTTGCTTCTTCCTGTGCAAGTTTGCAAGGCAAGAATTACTATAAGCCATCATTAAAACAACCGATTAATTACTACGGAATTCCGGGTGTTTATAAATGGACTGAAACAAAATTCGATTCATTTTATGTAAAAGATGGAATGCTATATGATTCATTCAATGGAGAGGCTCCTACAATGAATTACACTGTTGATGATTCTACTTTTATGATTAATAATGATCTCGGCAAAATCAATTTTATAAAGGATAAAAATGGGATAGCAACTGCCTATAGTTACACTCGTTATGACGGTCAGAAAATTAGAATCCCAAAAATGAAATAACAAAATTAACTTAACCTTTGGTGCAAGCGCCGATTGACTAGACCACCTCATGCCGGTTTAGATTGCGTCTTGTCCTGGTAAAAGACAGTACAAAAAAGATTCATTATTTTGCCGTATGAAGAATCTAATCGCTTCAATTTTCTTGGTCATTATTTATGTTTTTTTAGTTTCCTGGGGTTACGAAGGACATCAAACGATTGCCAGGATTGCCGAGAACTATTTGACCCCTTCAGCTAAATCAGCGGTCAAACAATTGTTGGGTCATCAGGCTTTGACCGATATTTCTTCCTGGGCAGACGAAGTACGGAGCCAACCCGAATGGAAATTTACTGCGCCCTGGCATTTTGTAAATGTGCCACCGAACCTGGATGCATTGCAATTCAAACTAGCCGTAGAACATGATACAAACCCAAATTTGTACAGCGCATTGCAGAAATGTGAGGGCGAGATCATGGATCCCGATGTTTCGGCAGAACAAAAGGCAAATGACCTGAAATTTATTGTTCATTTAGTCGGGGATGCGCACCAGCCCATGCATGTAAGCAGAGCAGAAGACAAGGGAGGAAACACGATCCAGGTTCAGTTTGACGGCAGGGGAACCAATCTGCATTCGGTATGGGACACTAAACTGATCGATCATCAGGGATTGACTTATTCACAAATTGCGGATCAATTCGGAAAGGCGACCTCTGCCGAAATCATCAAATGGCAAAACAGTGATCCTATTGACTGGATGTTCGAAAGTTATCAGATCAGCGCAAGACTGTATGCCGAAATAGAAAAGAATAACAAACTGGATGAGGCATACTATACAGAACATATCGGGATCTTAGACGAACGCATTAAACTGGCAGGCATCCGACTTGCTGGTGTGCTCAATAATTTATTCAAAAACGGTGTTGTTATAAAAGATGGACCGGGGCAATCAAAGAAGCTTGTTGATACCCTGCAAAAGAAAGTGATAAGCATTGATGTCCGGGAAGCAAGCAGCCACTATAACGAAAATGTGAATGTCACCAGTAAGGTATACGGATCTAAAGATTTTGGCAATATGGTTCTTTTGAATCTGGGAGCCGATTACCCAGATCAATTGCTTACCGTTGTTTTAAGGGGCGATGTTAAAAAGATCGCAAATGAATTAGAGGGTAAAGTGATCACCGTTACAGGGAAAGTGGTTGAGTATAAAGGGAGACCTGAGATCGTAGTCACTGAAGCAACCCAAATCCGGCTTTTTCAATAATATCTTTTCAAAGCACTGCCAATAATTTTCGTTCCCTGAATCTGAAATCAAAAATAAGATCCCATTCACTGATTCAACAAGATGTGGAGGTCACAGCATTTAAAATTTGTATCTCACAACCTAATTAAAAACAATAGGTCTGAGAATGGTGATAATACTTTGTGGCGGTCGTATAAAGCAGCAATTTCAAATCCGGCAAAAAGTTTGAGAACGGAACGATTACCGCATCTTACAAAATTCATTAAACAGTTCACTGTTGCATAAATTGTTTTCGCGGATCTATCATCAACCAAAATAAGCATCCGGTAAATAGAACCATCGCAATAACAAATAGAGCAGTACTGAAATTATGAGATTGCTGTACAATTCTCCCAACAGAAATAGCGACTGCAAAAGCTCCTGTTTGACCCGCAAAATTCATAATGCCTGCAACAGCACCAACGCGGTTTGATCCAATATCCACACAAACGGAAAATGAGGTCACGGTATTGAGTACAATAAAGAAGTTTGCTGCTATAAGACTTGCAACAGCTATTTGATTATTTGCCGTTTTGCTTGCAACAAGTACGGATATTGCGGAAATGATTAAAGAAAAAAACCCGATAAACTGTCTTGCAAATTTCACTCCTCTTTTTTTCGCGAGCCAATCATTAATCAATCCGCTGCAAAATGCACCGGCAATGCCGGAAAAATAGATGTATGAGGTGATATTTTTCATATCATTTTCCAAAAGCTTTCTTCCCTCTTGTAAATAAACCGGTAACCATGCAACAAAAAAGTAAAATGCAAACTGATTTGTAAAATATGAAGCCACTAAGGCACGCAAACTGCGATTTTTTAAAGAGTACTTCCAAGATATACGACTCGCGTGTTTTGTATAACGCCTGTTTTCTTCTATATAATCCTGTTCTTCTTTTTTTATACCGCGCATTTCTGAAGGTTCGTTCTTAAACCAAAAAAAACAAATCAGCACCCATATCAATCCTATACATCCGATGACAAAAAAAGGAACACGCCATCCATATGCTACAGCAATGGGAACAATAATTAATGGGGCAACTGCTGCGCCTGTATTTGTGCCAATTAGCAGTGATGATACAGCTTTGCTTGTTTCTGCCGCGGGAAACCAACGGGAAACAACTGCGGAGCTATTCGGAAATGCACCGGATTCTCCTATGCCGAAAAAAAACCTTGCAAATATTAATGTAATCAATCCTGTTGTTGCACCGGTTAATGCTGTAAACAGCGACCACCATATTACAATGCGCATAAAACTTGCACGCTGCCCGATTCTATCCCCCATTATGCCCGAAGGGATTTCGAATAATGCGTAAGCTAATGCAAAAGCGCCGAGTACCCAGCCAAATTGTTCGTTGGATAAATGGAATGCTGCTTTTATTCTTACGCCAAGTAGTGAAATACAAACTCTGTCGAGATAAGTGATTACAATTAAAAAGAAAAGAAAAACAAGAACACGGTTGCGATATAAGAATATCTTTTTTATTTGGTAGAATTTTGGCTTACTGCATTAGATGGGTTGCGGAATGAAATATACACCCTTTCTTTTTTAGACCAGGTACAAATAAATAGAAAGACCAGCCTACATGCAAGATTCCAGATCTTTTTATTATGTACCCATCTGTATCCCTACTATTATGGATCGTCGCGCCGGAGGGTTAATGATATTGTTTATTCATTCTAAAGGTCTCTGGCGAAAGAATATTTATGAACAAAATCATTTGTGCTGCTGCAAAAACAGATGCAGGAGATAGACATTCAAAAAATAAGAGTTGAGAAAACACTGGCTGAACCAAAAAAATGGTAAGCCTCAGTGAACTGAAAGCAGAAATCCCGCCTGCATGCAAGTACAAGAGGAAATTGACCATCTGGCGCCGATTTGAACAATCATACTCCTCCGGAACTTGCACATTTTACCTCGAAAAAAAATAATTGCAAATAAATTTGCGCAACTCGAAAGTTGCATATATATTTGCAACCTGAAGGTTGCGTAATTAAATATTGAAAAATGAAACAAGACATATTCCAAGCCATAGCAGACCCAACACGCAGGGCCATTTTAACTTTAATAGCTATTCAGGCATTAACACCAAATGTAATGGCGGAAAAATTTGATATGAGCCGGCAAGCAGTATCAAAACATATTAAAGTATTACAGGAATGCGAATTGATTAAACCCGAACCGTCTGGCAGAGAAATTTATTATCACTTTAATCCAAAAAAAATGCAAGAAATAGACAATTGGTTAGCCCAATTCAGAAAAATTTGGGAGACCCAATTCAATCAATTGGACAAAGTTTTATCAACACTTAAAAAACAGAAAAAATGAAAAATGATTTGCTATTTGACTTTACCATTGACAAAACAACAAAAACGGTATTCATAACCAGGGAATTTGATGCGGAACTTTCGCTGGTATGGGATGCTTTTACCAAACCAGAAATTCTTGACCAATGGGTGGCACCAAAACCCTGGATCTCTAGAACAAAATTTATGGATTTTAAAGTTGGCGGACGAAGATTTTATGCAATGGTAAGCCCGGAAGGACAAGAGCGTTGGGCAATTCAGAAATATACTTCCATTAGTCCGAAAACCAATTTCAAAATGTTTAATGCTTTTGCAGACAAAGATGAAAACCCTGAATTGCCAGGTTCTGAATGGGATTACCATTTCAGTGAACAAAACGGAAAGACAAAAGTCAATATTACCATTTATAATGAATCGATAGCCCGTATGGAGAAGATGATTGAAATGGGCTTCACAGAAGGATTCAAAGCATCAATGAACAATTTGGAAAATCTTTTGGCAAGTTTATCGCAAAAATGATTTTCGTCCCAAAACAGTAGTATAACCAAATAAGAAAGCAAGTAACGAATTTAACAACCTAAAAAATAACAATTATGGCACTTATCAATCCTCACATTAACTTCAACGGAAATGCCGAAGATGCGTTTACCTTTTACAAATCAGTATTTGGCGGAGAGTTTTCAAAGGTTATTCGTTTCAAAGACCTTGCAATTCCTGAATTCAGGGTTGCGGAAAAAGAAGAAAATAAGATAATGCATATTGCATTGCCGATCGGTAAAACTAGTATGCTGATGGCAAATGATGTTCCGGAAATTATGGGAAAAACGAACGAAAATGAGAACAGAAGTAAAATTGTAATCAGTGCAGAAAGTAAAGAAGAAGCAGACAAATTATTTAATGGGCTTTCAGAGGGTGGACAAATAGAAGGTCCCATTGGTGATAGTCCTTGGGGTTCATATTTCGGTTGTTTTAGAGATAAATATGGTATTGAATGGATCGTGGACTTTGATCCAAAGTATAAAGGTCAATCGTAAATGGGAGAAGATCTATTACTAGTCAACCTTTACCAAAACGAAGCGGCATACAGGAGTTACACCGCATCATTCTAGAAGTAATGCAGTATATAAATTCTGGCTCTTGGATGGATAAATAATGGAAATAAGACTGTTTCTAATCCTAATATAGGATATGACTTCACGCCATATCACTCACTATATCCAATAATCTTCATTTTTGATTATGATTATGCAACGTTATTTTCGAAAAGGGAGTCAATGGTAAAACGATTAAATGAAACGCATTACTTTCTATTCAACGATCTTTATATGTTTTTTATTCAACGATTGCAGCAAATCACAACAGTTTACAAACTTAGGGGTAATAGTTGGATGGAATTACGGCAGTTGTATGATGTGTGGGGGATTTTATTTGAATCGTTCAAATGATACAACAATGAATTCGAAAACATATTATGCACTGAACTATTCTTCTTCTTTAAACGATGTGGTCGAAAAACTTAGCGCAGAATACGCTAAGAATTTGAAACCAATTTATGTTTATGTTGAATGGCAGTCATTAGATTCAGTGGTTCCCGCTGCGCCTGCAAATTGGGTTCATGTAACCTACATAAAAGAAAGATAATTTATTTTCAATTTTTGATACTCAATTTAGCCATAATTTATGAGCTCTAAATGATAAAGAGGTTTACTTGCTGAGAGAGATTACCGGAAAGCTGCAAGAAATTATTTTATGTTTTGGAACAAAAAACATAATCACTAACTTCAAATCAACAAATACTCCTTTACAAGAGTCCAGCTTTATTTCCGACGTACAATTTGAACAAAAGGAATTATGGGAGATTATATGAGAAAAATATTATCAAGAGGTTTGCTTGTTCTGTATGTAGTGATACTAATTTGGTTGGTGTTATTCAAATTCTCACTGCATATTTCACATGTACTTTCGCATCACCATAGAAGTCTTAACCTGATTCCATTTGCTGCCCCTTCCATAGTAAATGGAAAAATTAATTACGGAGAGATGGTATATAACTGTATCTTCTTTATTCCATTGGGATTGCTTTTGAATGTCAATTTTAAAAAAATTGGATTTTTACCAAAGCTTGCTTTTATAATGGGATTTAGCATTGCTGCTGAATCAATTCAATTTATCTTCTCTATCGGTGCGACAGACATAACAGATGTAATTACAAATACGCTTGGAGGCTTTCTTGGATTGAAACTATATGATGTAAGCAAGAAGTATATTAATAGTGAAAAATTGGACAAAATAATTGTTTCAACTGGTATACTCTTGTTCTTAGTATTTTTTGCAATAGACGCCAGTCATTTCGTTTGGTTTAGAACGAAAGAATAAAGAATTTAATCAATAATCATAACTGATTTAGATAAAACTGCGGCATCCCCAAATTCGGCAAGAATCAACTTTATAAAATTGATTTTCTTTTTGACATTAATGGGATTTGGATTTTATTTGCTCAACTTGAGATACATACCTCAGCGACGGATGTGTCCTTGAAAAATTGTAATCGATCTCTCCTCTCTTCTGCTTTTCCCCGCACCGCTGATAGAGATTTAAAAAGCTGGGCAGCAAAACCACAGACCTTGGTCAAACGATCAGACGTCTGCAGCCCAAGCAGCCAATCAGGTCATTTAACGGTCTTTTGAATATGTCAGGCAGATTGCTTTTTTACTCAATTTTATTCACTTCGATCGCAGGGATTCCTTCCTGCAAAAATAATTGCGCCTGTTTGGTCGCGCCAGGTATGAATCCGACTCTGATTACTAAGGTTAATATCGATATTGATACTTTCATATTGAAAAAATATGTTAAGGGGTCAAACTTTACGAACTATCTTGATTCTGTATTGATAGATACGATCAATTCTTTATATCAGACTCGACAAGATACTACAGATGTGGTCATCGGAATAACCAATGCTACCATGACAAGCGCTTACGATTATGAGATGGTCTTTCCGGCTCCAGGTTTGATTCTTAAAATTACAGCTATTGATGAGTCACATATGGAAGCTTCTTGTCCAAGCAAGACAGCGTGCGTAGATCCTATAAATTCATACAAAATAAATGACAGTTTAGTTACGAAGTCTAATCCATTTGACAATAGTATATTAATCTCTATAAACTGATAAATTGAAATGGAGCCTGGTTGTATAGGCTACCCTCGTTTTGTTTATTAAGTATACAATTCTACATGCTACTTTTTCAAAAAATCGCATCGCTCAGAGTTGCAGTCTTTATGTTGATCTAGGGGTTCCGCCCTTCTCATGCTGAGTCAGCCAGCCAGGAACCAAAACTTAGGTAAATAAAAACAATAAATAATAAAAATCACCCAAACCGGAGACTATTTGCATAGATCTCTTGCTACTGGGAAATCATGCCCTTTCCATCAATTTACTTTAAGATGAGAGATGCATGTGTCAAGAAGGTGAATGGAGTGAATTTATAATTGAATTACCTTTCAAAATATTGTTCAACTCCGAAAATTTCTTAACCCATGTATACTACTGCTTTTCTGCTTCGCCTGGCAAAGGTGATTGCTGTATCTGCCATTGGCTTAATGGCCTTCCTGGTCGCATTTGGAAATATTACCGATTATTATAGCAATTATCAGTTTGTTTCGCATGTACTGAAAATGGATACTACATTTCCCGAAAGCCATATCCATTATAGAAGCATCAACAATATTTACTTTTTTCATGCTTCATATATTTTAATTATCATTTTGGAATCAGCAATGGCATTTTGCTGCATAAAAGGAACTTGGCTATTATTTGAAAACTTAAAAAGCGGAGCGGCAAAATTCCATTCTTCAAAAAATTGGGCTGTTGCAGGAATTGTTATCGGCATCATTATTTGGATTGCTGGATTTGAGGTCATCGGAGGAGAATGGTTTGCCATGTGGCAAAGCGCCATTTGGAATGGATTGGGCGCAGCTGAACGTATCGTCGGTTTACTTTTGTTGGTGCTTTTATTATTGCACTTAAAAGATGACGAAATCTAAATACACTGCCGCTCACCTGAATAAAAAAAGAAAAATGGCAAACAATATTTATTCAAGTTTTTATGGCGAATCCAGAGTTCATGACGGAGAAAGTGTTGGAACTAAATAGCGCTATCAAGCCTTTGACTTAAATCGGATCTTTAATACCCGTACAGTGCAACCAATTTTCCAGATGCTGTCTGGATATTATTCAATGAATCGGTAACGGTGACATTTGAAAAAGTGACCACGATGTCCTTTCCTGAAAAGCTCACATTTACAGAATCACTTGACTTGCCGGTTGAAAAGACTAGATGCGTCCCCGCTTGAGTCAAAAAAATAACATTGCATTGCGGGGGTGCGTTCGAGTAAATGGTATGGGATGTATCCCCCGATTCAACCGCATAATTACCCCCGATAATCGTATCATTCAAAAAATCAACGCTGGCAATGTTTCCAAGGGCATCGACCGCGTATACAGAAGAGCCGTCGAATGCAGCCTCACCATAATAAGTCTTATCATCTAATTTCCAATATACGGAAGGGGTGTTATTTGATTTTTTGCACGAATATAAGATCGCTGCAAAAACAAAGCTGACCAATATGAATTTCATTTTGCAGAATTTTAAATTAACTATACCAATTTAACGAGATTAATGGCAATAAAAAACACTTGAGCTAGGATCTATAATTTTCATTCTATATCATATATATCTCCTGAAGTAACAATAGTATCCCATGACCTGTCAGGACGTGCTAGAGTGATATTATTAAATATAAGTTGATATGCCCCGATTGAATCACTTAATGAAACCGAATCTAGCGCTTCGCCAATGGATACCCAAACGCCCCCAGGGTAATCGTTTAATATCATCTTTACAATGCAGGATCTTGCCGGAAAAGGAGTTTGGAGGCTTGTATCCTGTATAACTTTGTAAGTTCCGGCAGACAAACTTTGACCTGAAAAAATAAATTGAATAGTATCCTGCTTGAAGTCATATGCACGAATACCGGGGTATCCAGTGACATTATTTGTCAGAACTTTTATAGCTTCAAATGTGTATCCCGAAAACAGCCAGTAGGATAATTGGGGGGATGCTGTTGCAGCCTGTTCGTTTTTTTTGCAATTTAATAATGTAAATAGCGTAACCAGAAGTAAAAAAGAGAAAAGATCTTTTATTTTCATGGATTATACTATTTACGATGATCTCTGAAAAGAATGAGTGCTCCTTACAAACAAAACAATTCCCTTAATTTATCCAAAATTTTGCAGAATTGCAAGCGATGATTAAAGTAATATATCCTTCGATAGCCTGCTTTTTCCTGCTCTTGCGAGATAACAAAAGAACAAGTCAATAAATATATTTCTGGTGAATAGCTGGTCCAGGCGGATTTAATCGGGTGACCGATCCTCACAGGCTTGATATGATCGAAAAAAGAAAACAAAATATGCCGGGATATGACCCGAAGATGATGGTGAAAACAAGAAGGACAAGCGATAAACTTTTATTAACGGTAATGGATAATGGAAATGGGATAGCCAAAAAAGCGGTGGATAAGATTTTTCAGCCGTTCTTCACCACCAAGCCGACCGAGCAGGGAACCGGACTGGGATTAAGCCTGAGTTATGATATTATTAAGGCACGTCGCGGTGAAACAAAACTGAACACAAAAGAAAATGAAGGCCCCAAATTTATTATAGAATTTCCTTTCTTTTAATTTATGCTGGATAATATATCCTATCGTTGATCTAGCGTTTAATTCCCCTTCTTTTATCTTCCTTTGATTGACTGGCACTCTTTGAATAATTTTCTAGCCGATACTTTGATTTTGCGCATTTATATTTTCAAAATATACAAAGTCCGGCACTTTTATATCAGTGGTATGAACGGATTGCCAAACATTATAGAAATAACCTTATTTTGTCATATAAATTGTATCAGTGAGACCAAAATTTCTTCTATTAGCATTTATCATAGCGGCCCAGTGCATTCAATTATTTTCCTGCAACAGCGGTGATGCAAAAAATGTTCCCCTGGATAATGCACAATCTGAGATCAAGGATTTTAAAGTGCTTACATTATCTCCCCGGAAAGTGAAGGTAAATGCGGATTTTCCGGCTACCATTCAAGGTCAGCAAATAATTGAAATAAGACCTAAGATAGACGGGTACATAGATGCCATTTATGTGAAAGAGGGGGCTTCTGTCAAGAAAGGACAATTGCTTTTTCGGATCAGCAACCCGCAGTACGAGCAGGAAGTGATTACCGCCAACGCAAGCATCAAAAGCGCCGAAGCAGATGTTGATGCTGCCAAAATGCAGATTGCAAAAGTAAAACCGCTGGTAGAAAAGGAAATTATCAGCAAGTTTGAATTAGAATCTGCTCAATACGCACTTAAATCAAAAGAAGCTGCACTTGCCCAAGCCAAAGCGGCGTTGATCAACGCACAAACCAATCTAGGTTATACGCTATTGCGCAGTCCGGCAAATGGCGTTATCGGCACCATTCCTTACAAAGTTGGAGCGCTTGTCAATAGCACCAATGCCGAACCACTTACCAGCTTATCGAACATCGGGAATGTGTTCGCTTATTATTCGCTCAACGAAAAACAACTGCTTCAATATTTCAGCAGCACGGCAGGTTCTACCATACAGGAAAAAATAAATAACATGTTGCCCGCAACCCTGGTGCTCGCAGATGGTTCCCTATATCCTGAAAAAGGCAAAATAGAAATGGCCAGCGGTATGATATCCACCGAAACAGGAACCGCCACTTTTAAGGCCATCTTTGAGAATCCATTAGGCATTATCAGGAGTGGCGCGAGCGCTACCGTGAGGATCCCTACGATCGTGGATTCCGCCTTGGTGGTACCCCAAAGCGCTACTTATGAATTACAGGATAAAAGGCTTGTATATATTTTGGGCAAGGATAATAAAGTTTCAAGTATTGCCATCACGGTTATTCCTTCAGATAATGGACAGTATTTTATAATCACAGGTGGTCTAAAACCCGGCGATACCCTGATATTAGAGGGATTGATCGGACTGAAAGATAATACGCAAATAATACCAAAACAGGCAAATGTTGATTCGGTTTATGCGAACCTCAAATAAACATTTGAAAAAATAATGATAAAAAGATTTATAAAACGTCCGGTATTCAGTACCGTTATTTCCGTGATAATCGTATTGCTGGGGATTTTGGGCCTATTAAAATTACCGGTAGAGCAATACCCCAATATCGCACCGCCTACTGTTCAGGTATCTGCAAGTTATACAGGGGCAAATGCAGAAGTGGTTTTAAGAAACGTGATCGTTCCGCTCGAAGAGGCAATAAATGGAGTTGAAGGAATGACCTATATGACCTCATCGGCAGCAAATGATGGAAGCGCCTCGATACAAATATATTTCCAGGTGGGAACCGATCCGGATAAAGATGCAGTAAATGTGCAAAACCTTGTATCCAGTGCTACGAGCCAATTACCGCAGGATGTAGTCAAGGTGGGCGTCACCGTTAGAAAGCAGCAAAGCAGCATGGTATTGATATTTGCCTTGTATAGTGATAAGCCTGCTTATGATCAGACCTTTTTACAGAACTACGCCAACATTAACATATTACCGCAAATAAAAAGAGTGCCGGGCGTTGGAAGCGCAAACGCTTTTGGTACGCGCGATTATTCAATGCGCATTTGGCTGAAGCCCGATCTGATGTCGGTTTACGGTCTTACCCCAGAAGATGTTAACATTGCGCTGACCGAACAAAATATTGATGCAGCGCCTGGAAAATTCGGCGAGAACGGTGACCAGAGTTTTCAATATGTGATTACCTATACAGGCAAGCTACAAACCGTATCCCAGTTTGAAAATATTATCATCAAAGCAAAAACCAATGGGCAGCTATTGCACCTCAGAGATATCGCAAGAGTAGAAATAGGTGCGCTCCTGAACTCATTTGCTGCTGCCTATAACGGGCACCCTGCAAGTGGTATGGCGATCAGTCAAACTCCCGGCTCGAATGCAAGAGACGTGATCAATATGTCAAAGCAGGCAATGGAAGAAGCCAGCAAATCTTTTCCGGATGGCATTCACTACAGTATCGTTATTGATATCAACCGGTTTTTAAGCGCGTCGATTGAAAAGGTGATAATGACCTTACTTGAATGTTTTGCGTTGGTGTTTTTGGTTATCTTTCTTTTCTTACAGGATATACGTTCAACAATCATTCATGGGATATCGGTTCCTGTTTGTATCACAGGAACATTTTTCTTTCTATACATATTCGGTTACAGCATAAACCTGCTCACCTTATTTGCCCTCGTTCTTGCGATCGGCATTGTGGTGGATGATGCCATTGTTGTGGTAGAAGCCGTGCATGCCAAACTGGAACATGGTTATACCTCGCCAAGAAAAGCAGCCATTGATGCGATGCAGGAAATAACAGGCGCCATTTTATCGATCACCTTAATAATGGCTGCTGTGTTTATTCCGGTTACTTTTGTCAGTGGATCAACGGGTGTATTTTATAAACAGTTCGGGGTTACCCTTGCAGTGGCAATAGGTATATCAGCCATCAATGCATTAACTCTTTGTCCGGCTCTTGCCGCATTATTTTTAAGACCTTCAAAACATACGCCTCATGAAAAAAGAAATTTTCTGCAGAAGTTTGGTGCCGGTTTTAATGTTGCATATGACTCGCTAACGTCGAAGTATACCCGATCAATTAAATTTCTTTCATTAAAAAGATGGATCATTCTGGGGTCGGCCGCCATATTCATTGGACTGTTTACCTATCTCATGAAAACAACGCCCTCCAGTTTTGTTCCCGATGAGGATATGGGAACTATTTTTGTACCCATCAGTCTTCCAGCAGCTGCTTCCGCCGAACGCACAGCCACGATCGTGGAACAGGTGAGCGACAGCGCAAGGTCCATCCCTCAGATTGACCACGTATTTCGCGTGGTTGGATTTAATTTTTTAGCAGGAACCGGAAGTAACTACGGCATTGTTTTTCTTACCTTGAAAAACTGGAGTGATAGAAAAGGGGTCAGCAACCAGGACGTTATCAGGATACTCAATCAAAAGGTTTCCGGAATCAGGGAAGCCGCCATTTTCTGTATCCCGCTTCCAACCATTACCGGCTTTGGCGGCACAGGCGGATTTTCTTTTCAGCTGCAGGATAAAGGCGGCCATGATATTGGTGATTTCTATGCGGTGGCACAAAAATTTCTTGCCACATTAAATAAAAGAAAAGAGATACAATATGCCACAACATCCTTCGATCCCGGGTTCCCGCAATATGAACTAAGCGTAAACGTTGCCAAGGCAAAAGATGCAGGTATTGGGGTTAATGATATTTTGAATACGATGCAATTCTATTATGGTGGATTTTATGCTTCCAACTTTAATAAATACGGGAAGCAATATCGCGTAATGATACAGGCTGATACAAACTATAGGGCAAACCTGGAAGGATTGAGCAAAGTGTATGTAAAATCTGGAAGTAATAAAATGGCGCCCATCACGGAGTTTATTGATGTGAAAAGATCCTATGGTCCGCAAAGCATTACCAGGTTTAATATGTTCACTTCGATCTCTGTGAACGGAACTCAAAATCCCAGTTTCAGTTCCGGCGAAGCGTTGGTTGCAATAAAAGAAGTAGCCGCGCAAACATTACCTCCTGGCTATGGTTACGAATATTCAGGCATCAGCAGAGAAGAACAGACAAGCGGAACACAATCTGTTTATATCTTCTTATTGAGTCTTGTCTTCGTTTATCTTTTACTGAGCGCGCAATACGAAAGTTATATTCTTCCTTTTGCCGTGTTGTTATCAATGCCGGTGGGTCTATCAGGAGTATATTTATTTGCAAGAATGTTTGGTATCGGCAATAATATTTACATGCAAATCTCTTTGATCATGCTGATCGGCTTACTGGCGAAGAATGCAATATTGATTGTTGAGTTTGCACTGGAACGAAGAAGAAAGGGAATGGGGCTTGTTGAAGCTGCAACTGAAGGAGCAAAAGCGCGTTTGCGGCCGATATTGATGACCTCATTTGCCTTTGTATTTGGATTGATGCCATTGATGTTCGCAACCGGAGCTGGCGCATACGGGAATCGCTCGATCGGCACCGGCGCTATCGGAGGCATGCTGATCGGCACCGTGCTTGGCGTATTCGTCATCCCTGGACTGTTCATCATCTTCCAATCTCTACAGGAAAAAATAAGAGCTAATAAATACGACGAGAATGATGAGTTGGTAAATAGCTGATCTTACTAAAAGGAAAGCTGACTATTATGAAAAGACATTCATGGGAAAACTATATTTGGATGGTGAGGATTATTACAACAATAATAATTATCAATTCATGTAAAATAACGCAGCCATATAAACAACCTTCAGATTCAATAAATAATAAATTATACAGAGGCGTATCAATTAATGATACAACAAGCATCGCCAGTCTTTCATGGAGACAAATGTTCAGGGACAGCCTGCTTCAATCACTGATCCAGGAAGGCATCAATAATAATCTTGATCTTAAAATTGCGGTATCGCGAATAAAATCTGCAACGGCAAACTTCAAACAAAGCAAACTTCAATTGTTGCCCGCTCTTGATGCTGATGCTACCGCAACCTACCAGCGCGTTCCGGATACTCAGTTTGGTTTCCCGCAAGCGTATTTGATTGATGTGACCACGAGTTGGGAAGCAGATATATGGGGAAAACTGACAAGCGCGAAAAGAGCTGCACTTGCATCATTATTACAAAGCGAAGCATACAAAAGAGCAGTGCAAACCCAACTTGTTTCTGATATAGCTGCCAATTATTATTTACTGATGGCTTATGATCAGCAGTTGGAGATAACGCAAAGAACTGTCGAGAACCGTATCAAAGAAGTTGAAACCATGAAGCTTTTAAAAGAAAGTAATGTGGTCACTGGTGCAGCAGTTGTACAAAGTGCGGCAAATCGCTACTCGGTAGAAATTACCATACCTGATCTGAAACAAAATATCCGCGAAACCGAAAATACGTTGAGCATTTTATTAGGCAAATCACCGGATACAATCTTCAGGAGCACATTACAACAGCAAAATATCATCAGCGATCTTGCAACAGGTGTGCCTGTCCAACTATTGGCAAATCGACCGGACGTCCAGCAGGCGGAATATCAGCTGCGAAATTCATTTGAACTGGTGAATGTTGCAAGAACATATTTTTATCCTTCATTTACCATTACCGCTTCGTCGGGCTTCTCCAATACAACTGTCCAACAACTATTTGATCCGGTTAGTTTTTTTGCCAATATCACCGGGGGATTATTACAACCAATTTTTGACCAGGGGAGAAATAAGCAACGCCTCAGCGTGGCACAGGCAGCGCAGGAAGAATATCTGCACACGTTTAAAAAAACAATTTTGGTTGCCGGTCAGGAAGTGTCGAATGCATTGTTCAGTTATCAGTCTGCCTCAGAAAAACAATTGCTGCGGCAGCAACAGATCACTTATCTTGAAAAATCTGTTGATTACACCAAGCAATTGCTCGAATATTCTTCAGCAACAAATTACACGGACGTGCTCACCTCCGAACAAAATTTATTGTCGGCGCAATTGAGCAGCATCAACGATAAGCTGCAACAATTAAATGCAATCGTTACGCTGTACAGAAGTTTAGGGGGTGGATGGAAATAATTTTTTTGCATGATAATATTTAAAGAGTTTGAAAGATATCGTTTCAAAACAATAACTTAGTTTGACTTTTTATTTTATCAGTCTCCAAATGCCTTCATCATGATTCAAAAACTCAACTGGGAATCAGTTCCAACTGAGGAGGTAAATCCTTCCATGTTCCGAAAAATTGTTTCCGGTGAAAAATTAATGATCGCCAAAATGAAATTCAAAGATGGTTTTGTCGTGCCGCTTCATCATCACGTGCATGAACAGGTGACCCAGGTAATTTCGGGGCAGATGCGTTTTTGGTTCGGAGAAAATAAGGATCAGATCATGGACCTGTATCCGGGAGATGTGATCGTGATCCCATCTAACCTGCCGCACGAGGCGTTGATGATCGGAGAAGTGGAGGAAGTGGATACCTGGGCCCCACCGCGCCAGGATTGGTTAGATAAAACGGATAATTATTTAAGAAAATAGCTTATGGACTTAGGTATAAAAAATAAAGTGGCGTTTGTTGCTGCTTCCAGCCAGGGACTTGGAAAAAGTGTTGCCCTTGAATTGGCACAGGAAGGATGCAAAATAATTATATGCGGCCGCAATACAGATAATCTTGAAAAAGCCAAACAGGAAATAAAAAACAAAACGAATCATGAAGCGCTCGCTCTTGCCGGCGATTTATCGGTTGCTTCTGAGCGCGAGCATATCATCAACACGTCATTGAATGTTTATGATGCAGTGGATATTTTGGTAACCAATAGTGGCGGGCCTCCAGCGGGAAGATTTGAAGATTTTAAACAAACGGATTGGGATAAAGCTTATCAGCAATTGTTACCCGGTGTTATTGGACTGATCAATGGTTTTTTACCGGGTATGAAACAAAAAAAATGGGGAAGAATTGTTTGCATTACATCCATGGCGGTAAAACAGCCGGTCAATAATTTGATCCTTTCCAATGCGATCAGAACTTCTATTGCCGGATTAACGAAATCACTCTCCAATGAATTGGCTGTTCATAATATTACGGTCAATAATGTAATGCCTGGCTATACAGAAACGGAAAGACTCAAAGAGCTGGTAGAAAACAATCCTTCCTTTGCCGCGGCTAAAGCAGAGATACCGCTTGGTCGTTTTGGAAAACCGGGAGAATTTGCTGCGGCAGTTACCTTTTTGACCAGTGAACGGGCAAGCTATATCACCGGGGTTTCCCTGGCAGTAGATGGGGGCTGGATTAAGGGGGTTTTTTAAAACTAACGGTAATGGGTATTCGAAACATCTTCAAATGAGGAAATAAAAATTTTAAGTTGTAAACCGATTGTTCATTTCCCGGATAAGTATATTTTGGATAAAATAAAAATCGGATTAGCTTATCTTTCAAACAGATTGGGCATAAATTTGCGACAGATATAAGCGCAATGAAAAGATCCCGGACATTTCTCGCAAAAATAAAAAGGGGCTTCAGCATACTGGGACCAGGACTGGTGACAGGCGCCAGCGATGATGACCCTTCTGGTATTGCAACCTATTCGCAAGCCGGAGCGCAATTTGGGCTTTCTACTTTATGGACCGCATTGTTAACATTTCCCCTGATGGCAGCTATCCAAGGCATGTGCGCCAGGATTGGCTTAGTTACTTCACAAGGCTTAACCGTGACCTTAAAACAACATTATTCAAAACCGTTGCTGTACACGATGTTGTTATTCAGCTTTCCTGCCATTACTTTAAATATTGGCGCTGATATAGAAGGAATGGGCGCCGTAGCCAATATGCTTTTCCCGAAAATTCCCGTTTGGGTCTTTTGCGTGGTCATCACTTCAACTTTGATGTTCATCATCATCAAATATCCTTATCAAAAAATCGCCAGGATCCTAAAATGGCTTTGTCTTTCATTGTTGTTATACATGGTCGTCCCATTCATGGTTAAACAAAACTGGGTCGCAGTCGCAAAGAACACCTTCATCCCATCCATACAATTAAATAAAGATTCTTTTTCAATCATCGTTGCTATCCTGGGCACGACCATTTCACCATATTTATTTTTTTGGCAGGCAACTATGGAAGCAGAAGGTATTGCACACAGCAAACGATCCGTAATTGTAAATAAAAGAGTACTCGATGATATGAAGGCGGACGTAAACATTGGCATGTTTTTATCCAATGTTGTCATGTTCTTTATCATATTAACTGCTGGTAGCATCTTGTTCCCCGCCGGAATTAAACAAATAAATACGGTTGATCAGGCTGCAAAAGCTTTAGAGCCGTTGACTGGTAGACTAACCTATCTGACATTTGCTGTCGGTGTGATGGGAACCGGACTCTTAGCAATTCCGGTTTTGGCCGGTTCACAATCTTATATGCTTGCAGAAACATTTGGATGGAATGCCGGATTGGATAAAAAGTTCCCACAGGCAAAAGCATTCTATATCTCCATTATTTTTTCTTTGTTGGTAGGTCTGTCTCTTGATTTTTTGAACATCAGCCCGATAAAAGCATTGCTATATACCGCGATATCGTATGGACTCACTGCCCCCATAATGATCGCTATCGTGATGCATATTGGTAATAACAAAAAAATAATGAAAGAAAATACCAACTCAAAACTTTCAAACATACTCGGCCTGATCACTTTGCTGCTCATGACCGTTGCTGCCATTGCATTAATATATTCTTTGTTGGTATCCTGATAAGTCTTACCCGATCCTGAAAAAATAAAAATCAGCAAGAAGACTTGCATAAGTCAAAAGCGGGTATTATTTTTAGTATCTGATTATAAAATCCACTCCTCAAGTAGACTATGTTCTACAATTTCAGACCAAGACTTTCATTTGATTAATTTCCAATCCAGTTTGTATTTTCCCATATCCATTCTTAGCCATACAAAGAGTTCGTAATGCCTTTGTAGTGTCCCTATCCAATTCCAGGAAAGATCGATCACCATCCATGATTAACGCAGATCTAAATGAGGCCGCAGCTATGCTTAATGATGATTAGCAAATTGCTGCAGACGGGCTGAATAATTTTTATCAATTATTATCTATAACCCAAATAATAAAAATGAAAACGATCATTTTCTTTTTGATTGCCATCGTATTATTTACCTCTTGCAACAAATCACAGGACATCATTGCCCCAAATAAAAGCCTTCCCCAGGCAAAGAACACCGTTGGTAATATTGATACAAGTAAGGTCCAGAACGAAAGTATCCATTCCAGCGCAGCCAATGGGATGAAACGCGTAACTGTAGACTTCAGCGGTTTCAAATTTGCATCCAGCTATTCCTGGACACTGACTTTCAAAAGTACAGCCAGGCATGGTGAAACCTATGTTTTCAGGGGCGATGCTACAAGAGGTTATATTCATTCGGAAGATATGCAGAAAGGTAGTTATGAAGTTACGCTTGAAGCAAAGACAAGTGCAGGTGTCAGCTTCATCTTCGCCGTATTTACAAAAAACGAGAATTCAAGGATGACCAATGATCTTGATCTGGAACTTGATTACAATGAAACCACCGCTTCCCAAACAGTGCAGGAGCTGGCATCATATTATATGTCTGCTGCTACTGGCAGGTAGCAGGTAGAATAGATGATATTGATTCATCAATGCATGCCGCTAGAGTATAAAAAAAAGAAGCTAATTTTTCAACTGATAAATAACAGATTCATACGGACCCAGGGTAATTGATTTTTTACTGGTTTTCGGTAAATACTGGTAATTGGTTAAAAGCAATTTTGCATCGGTAATGTCAGCTGCAATCCCAACAATTGCATCATGAGCAGTAAAATTCAATAATACCAGGATCTTTTCTTGATCGCCCGTTCTTGTATATGCATAAACGTCAGGGTTGTTTTTTTCTAACAATTCATATTTCCCATACACCAATACCAAATGTTCTTTGCGAAGCTTTACTGCCCTTCGAAAATAATTTAAAACCGAATTTGAATCCTTATCTTCTTGTTCTTCATTGATGGTTTTATAATTTGAATTTACTTTTATCCATGGGGTGCCGCTGGTAAATCCCGCATTCCTTGAATAATTCCATTGAAATGGAGTCCGCCCATTATCCCTGCTTTCAAAAGCTTTCAGCTTCATAAATTTATCCAGATCTCCGCCGATATTTTTTTCATGCTGGTATGCATTTAGCGTTTGTACGTCTTTGTAATCTTCAATATGAGTAAAGCGAATATTGGTCATTCCTAGCTCATCGCCGTTATAATAATAAGGAGTGCCGCGCATTGTCATAATAAATGTAGTCAGCATTTCGGAAGACAAAGCCCGATAGGATGGGCTATCATTTCCAAACCTGCTCACCATGCGGGCCTGATCATGATTAGAAAGAAAAATAGAAAGCCATCCATTATCCTGAAAAGCGCTGTCCCAGCGGCTAAATACTTCTTTAAAATGCAGCAGGCTGTATCCTCCGGGGCTTGCTATATCGACACCTTCAAAGGGATAAGCCATGTTCAACTCGTGCCGGTCATTGTCAACAAGATTATGGGCATCTGCAAAAGAATTTCCTGCGCCTTCAGCAACACTCATAACATTGTATTTGCTCAGCACATCATTATACATCTGCTGTAAATAACCATGAAGGTTTCCCTGCATGGCATAATAAAGGGTAAATTTTTTTTCAAAGCCTTTCGGAAAAACAGGCCAGGTAGTGTCTTTTGCAGCGAACTGAAAAGCATCCAAGCGAAAGCCATCAATTCCTTTATCTGCCCAAAATTTCATGATATCGAATACCTCTTGCCGGACTTTTGGATTCTCCCAGTTCAAGTCAGGTTGTTTGCGCGAGAAGTAATGAAGGTAATATGCATCAGTTAGTGAATCATATTGCCATGCATTGCCATTTACATCAAATAAACTATAACGATAGGGTGGCTTCCCGTTTTCTGCGTTCCACCAATGATAATATTCTCGATAAGGATTTGTTCTTGAACGACGACTTTGTTTGAACCATTCGTGCTCGTCGCTGCTGTGATTTACCACCAGATCCATGATGAGTTTGATACCGCGCTCGTGTAAACCTTTTAGTAAGGAATCAAAGTCCGCCATCGTTCCAAAGTCCTTCATAATATTTCGATAGTCACTGACATCATAACCATTATCATCATTTGGTGAACTATAGATTGGATTTAGCCAAACAGCTGTTACACCAAGGCTCTTGATATAGTCAAGCTTGGATATTATTCCTTTTAAATCACCAATTCCATCTCCGTCACTGTCTTTAAAGCTTCGCGGATATATCTGATAAACGATTGCTTCTTTCCACCATTTTCTATCTTCTTTATTGGAAATGATTACCTGGCCAAAAATGTTGTTATTAAAAATGAGGAAATAGCAAATTAAAATGGCGAAAACTGAGCTGAAGTTCATGCGTTGATTTTACATTGGAAACAAACAACAATATTAAAACAGTTTTATCCAATCTTTCTACGGTTTTGTTGGGTCAACCAACAAAGAAGTATGCGCCGTATTTTCCAATAACTACTTATACATCAATAAAGGAAACCATTTAGAACAGCTAGAAAGGCATAAAATAAAATCACCAATACTTGCAAAGAATGAAAGTGGCAATTAGTTTTGATATGCAGTTACGGAAAACCACACTATCCTGAGTAAAACTACTTTCTTCAAAACATCGTACCGAATTTCTATCACAAACATTTTCACCTCTTCAGTACGGTAATCATTTAATATCCATTTCCTGTAAATTTTCAGGATCCAGTATTGTCGCTTCTTAGTCCAATTCCTCAGAATTTTTGTTCAGATCCAATTATTCCTAGCATTCACCCTTATATTATCATCACCAAACGCTGAAAAATAATCTCAACTTTTTTTCGTCAATATTTTTTTCACCTTTTAAAACATTCATTATGAAAAGTAAAACGACTCCTTCACCATTAATTGAAAACCTTAAAGTCGCAGCAATGGCACTTGGTTTTTTAAGCATCGTTTTTTTGCTGTCTTTTATTGCCTGGTTTGCTTAAACCCGGAACAGCTGAATCACCGAATAAAGATTTTAAAACCCTAAAATGAAAATTATGAAAAAAGTAATCTTGATCATCGTACTCGCCATTACTGCAACTACATTAATCAGTTCATGCTCGACCTCTCGTTCATACCGCAGCGGATGCCAGGAACATCGCGATTTTGTCGGGTACCGTTAATGCAATAAAAGGCAAAAAATAAGGAATCTAGATTTAAATTTTTGAGGCCATCAATAATTCAATAAATAGACTTATCGTTAGCAACCAAGCGCAAAACCCTTTCTGCTGAAAGGGTTTTTTATTTTGATAATACTAAAAGCAAAGAAGAAAATAAAGGAAATGGAATCTAGTGCTCCGGCATTATGCGTTTATAAATGTAATCAATTACAGAACCAACCGTAGCAAGTCTTTCAGCTTCTTCATCAGGTATCTTTATTTCAAACTCTTTTTCTAATTCAGCAATAAACTCAAATAAATCCAGCGAATCAATATTAAGATCATTACTGAACGAGGAGTTATAAGACAAAACATCTTCATCCACTCCAAACTTATCTACCATAATCTGAATTATTTTAGAAACATGGTCGGCTTTGTATGTTTTGTATGTGTTTTCGGCGAATATCATAGTTCATTCATTTAAAAAGCAACTTTAATTGTGCTCTTCGGGAGATAACATATAATCTTCAATTTTTCTATACAGCGTTGAAAGCGATATGTTAAGCAATTTTGCGGCTTCCGATTTATTCCATCTGGTGCTTGTCAAGACCTTTTGAATATGCAGGCGTTCGAACAAATTCAAATCATATGGCGAATAGTTGGTGCCGGTTGCCTTATATTTATAGGAAAGGATTTCATACGGAAGTGTGTCTTCAGAAAGAATCGAACCTTCAGAAAGTATCACTGACCTTTCGATGATATTTTTTAACTCGCGGATATTCCCTTTCCAGTAATAATTCAATATGAATTTTTCAAAATCCCTGGTAATGCCGGTGATATGTTTACCGAGCTTTTGTGAAAAAAGTTTTACAAAATAGTCTGTGAGTAAAAGAATATCTTTTTTTCTTTCCCGAAGCGGCGGCAAATGAATGGTGAAAATATTGAGCCGATAAAATAGATCTTCCCGGAAATTCCCATTTTTTACTTCAACAGGCAAGTTTCTATTGGTTGCAGAAATAAGCCTGATGTTCACTTTACTTACCTTATTGTCGCCGATTTTAATAAATTCGCCCGATTCAAGCACCCTTAACATTTTCGCCTGTAGCTCGGGGTCTATCTCTCCTATCTCGTCCAAAAATAAAGTGCCCTCATCAGCTTCTTCCACCAATCCTTTCTTATCTTTTGTGGCTCCGGTAAAAGCACCCGCACGATATCCGAACAATTCACTCTCGAGCAATTCTTTACTAAATGATGAACAATTTATGGTAACAAATGCATTGTGATGTCTTGCACTGCTGCTGTGAATTGCCTTGGCGAAAAGTTCTTTTCCTGTACCGGTCTCCCCCAGTAATAATACCGCAGCATCTGTGGCTGAAACTTTTTTTGCAAGATCTAAAGCATCATGAAAAATATCCGAGTCGCCAATAATATTATTGAATCCGAAAATTGTTTCAGTTCGTTTTTCATCATTTTTTAAAGCTGCATTCTCGGTCTTATGAAAATCAAACAACTGATCTTTTACCAGCTGAATGATCTGTTTTATGTCACCTCCTTTACTGATATAATCTGCCGCTCCATTTTTAATTGAGACCACACAATTACCGATATCAGGTTGACCTGTAAGAATGATGGTTTGCGTTTTCGGATATCGGGTCTTTATTTCTTTGGTGAACAATGAGCCATTTCCATCTGGAAGCGAAACATCCAGCAACACAACATTAATATCCTCCTTTTTCAAAACAGCAGATGATGACTGAATGTCATAAGAACGGAAAACAATGTATCCTTCGAGCGATAACACTCTTCCGAGTACATTACAAAATTGTACATCATCATCTACTATCAGGATCTTGTAAGCCAAGTCATTTTATTTTACTGATTCAGCGAATAAATACTTCAATTTGTAGGATTTCAAATATGGATCATAATCCATTAATCCATGATCATTATGCGCGTAACTTTCCAATGCATAACGGAATTTTGCATTTTCAGGAAAAGCGTCTGAAAGCGCTTTTACAGTTAATGATCGAAGGGGACCATCTCCTTTCTTGCTGAAATAATATTTCGTAATTGTGGCATATCCCTTGCCCCCTGCACCCGGCTCAAGCGCAGTATGTTTGTAGACATAAAAAGAAACCGTATCAACAATCTCAAACATTTTGTTCTGATAGAACCGATAATCGTTGCCTTTGCAATCATGGTATCCAAAAAAATCTTTTTTCAATACAACATATTTTTTATTGTTGATTGTTACGGTAACCTTGGGCGATTCAAAAAAACCATTTGTTTTGATCGCATCTTGTTTTGATTTGCAGTCCAGCTCAAAAGTGAGTTTGTGCATATTAAAATCATCTTCATTTTTATATAACCCTACTTTGGCCGATGATCCAGCCTGAGAAAATGCGCATGTAAAAGACATTGCGAACAGGATTACCAAAGTGGGTTTAATCAATTGTTTCATAGTAAAAAAAATTTATTGTAATTAAATGGATTGATATTATCAGAACCTGACCAGGAATGCGAGAATAATTCGCGATTCGGTTTTTACCATATCGGGCATCCACCCTCCCCAACTATTTAAAGGCGGGGCAACGGAAGCGCCGCTCGATGTATAAGTATAACTGCCGGTGTTAGCAAAACCTGTGGGCGAGGTAACACCACCCGGACCGGCGAAATAGCCTGTCAGTTGTGGAGTTCCCGGAGCAGCGCCAATGTCCACAATTGCACGATGAACAAATTCCAGTTTGAGCGTTATGTTCTGGGAAGGCATGTAATCAAGGGTTGTTGAAAAATCCCAGGCATTAAAGGTTGAACCAGGACCGGTTTGTTTTTGAAATAAAGTATCGGCATAGCCGGTTGGAGCCAGCACAAGATATTGTCCGGGATTATGCATATAGCCACCACCAAAATTGAATGCCCAACGTTCACCGAACCAAAGCCTGTTATAAAACATCCCGCTAATAAAATTCTGTGCAGGCAGATATGTTCCGGTTTTTGCATCAGATTTACCAAATGGCGTTACTCCATCCCCATTTTCAAATCCAAAATCACCTGTGATTGAAAATGCAGCCTTGGTTATAAATTTTCCATGGGGACGATTGAAGTAACGACGCTCATAACTATAATCAAGATGTAAACGATATCTTTCCGGAGCGCCTTCATCGTCTTTTCCGTAATAATTATTAAATACATAATCAACATTTTCCTTAGGTCTGTAATAAATGGAAGCACCTAAACCAGGCGAATGATTAAACATGCCATAGCTTTGCCAACCATTCACCAGCCACAACTCAACTTTTAATTTGTCTGAAGGAAAAGTTTGCAATCTTAATCCGTTAAAAAACCATGGAGTATTATCAGAAGTATATGAAGGTTGATAACCCCAGTTTTCAAAATTATTATAAGAGAACAATCCAATATAGGACATGAAAATTCCGGCATCAAGATTAATACCATGCCAGGTATTCCAATGATAGCCCGCATAAGCCTCACTGATATAACGATAGATTGTTTGCAGATCATATTGTCCTTTGTATGAACTTCCATCATTTCTTGGAACAACAGTTGAACGCGTTCCAAATTGCATCATGACCCTTCCACGCACGTTATTAACGTGAATATCTCCGCCCACTCCCATGAATGAAAGTTGCAGTTCGTTGTTTCTTGCCAATGCGGTGGAACCAACGACTGTATTATCAATAGGATGGTTGTAAGAATGTGTGTAATTGAAATCGAATGTGACGTCCCCTGTAAAATATTTTGAATCAAATGCAGGGGCACTTGTCTTTCTGCTTGTACCGTTAAGCCAGGAAAAATCTCCAAATGCAAAAGGATCACTGGCAGGTTGTTGAACAGCAGGTGAATCCAAGATTTTTAGCGATTCCTTTTTTTGTATTGAATCTGTTTTTATATCGGAGGTTTGGGCAAACGAATATTGATCAAGCAATAATGCCATTACTAAAAAAGCAATTGGTTTTTTAAATAAATCGATTGGTCGGTAAATCAGCTTTTTCATGCTCTTAAGTTTTATTTATTAAAAATGATCTGAGAATAATTCCTTTCTGGCATCAGACCAAATGAGTACCACAAATCAGAATCAGCAGTAATAAAAATTGTAAGAGATAGAACGGAAGGGAGTTTCGGAGCTTTTGTTAATGTAAATTATGTCCAAGCCGGGTGGGGAAAACAATGTCAAAATGGAATAGATAATGTTATAATGATAATTTTTTAATTTAAAAAAAGATAAATATTATATTATATTTTAAATTAATATGTCAATTGCCTAGTTTTATGCATTCTTAACATTGTAATAGCCTTGATGTTTCTACATCGGGCTTTTATTTTTTTCAGAAATGATAAAATGTTTTTGAATCCTTTATCATTTGAACATATGATCTTATTCACCCATTAAATCTCCCCCTGCTTGCGTAAATTATTTTATATTTAATGTGCTTTCTGATCGCATCTGAGATTCAAAGAATCTGCTTTTGGAACCTACCCGGATTAGTGAACCATAATTCAATCGACAATGACCTTATCATAAATTTCTGCGAATGCTGTTATGGGATGGTTGCGCAATTATTATCCTGCCCTTGGTGAATCAAAAAAACAAAATCTGACAGGAGTGAAAAATAAAATCCTTATTCTTCTTTTACTTTTCTGCCCGGGCTTTTTAATGGCGCAGAATCGTAATACTCAGGACAGCGTTAAAGCAATAATGAATAGGCATGCCGGGGATACAAATGAAGTCAAAGCGCTTGCCTATCTAGCCGCCAATACATCGCAGTTCGATTCAGCTTTAGATTACTCCCAACAGGGACAAGCACTCGCAAGAAAATTACATGATAAAAAAGGAGAAGCCAATTGTATTTATCCTCTAAGTACTCTGTATTATGATAATAATGATCTAAGTCGATCAATACAGGCCGATTTAGATTGTTTGCGTCTATATGAGGAGTTAGGCGACTTTGACGGACTTTGTACCATCTACCTAATTCTGCAAGGCGTCTACCGGGATGATATACAAGATTACAGAAAATCGCTTGATTACGCATTTGCAGGGGAAAAAATTGCAGAGGACAAAAAGGTCAAGAACATATTTTTTTTCCCGGGACAAAGCGCTGTCTCTCTTTTTTTGGAAGAAACTGCCGCCACCTATATACAAATGAATAAGCTCGACTCTGCTTTGATCTTCATTAAGAATACCATGGCGCAAAATGAACTTTTCAAAGGCAGTAAATGGAATTTCCCTGTCTATCTCTTAGGACTGATTCAATACAAACAAGGCAATTACAAACAAGCGCTTCAAACATACCGCTCGGCCGTTCCACTGGCCATACAAAATGAAATTTACCATGATACCCTCCAAATTTATACGGGTATGTCATCTGTTTTTACAAGGACCGGCCAATCAGATTCTGCGATTTATTATGGACAGATGGTTGCTCAGTCAACCAATCCGCAATTGGAAAGAAATAATTTGTTGGAAGCATTAAGCAATCTTGCAGAAGCATACAAAGCAAAAGGAGAAAAAGACAGTGCCATTAAATATATTGAACTTACGCATTCCTTGAAAGACAGTCTTTTCAACAGGGCCAAAGACCGGGAAGTACAAAATATTACATTCACTCAATCATTAAAAGAGCAGGAGATCTTATCAGAGCAACTCAAATTTAAGAGCAAAGTGCAGTTATATACCTTGCTTGCCGGATTATTTGTCTTGTTACTGATTGCAGGTATATTATGGCGCAATAATAAGCATAAACAAAAAGCAAATGTACTTTTACAGGAACAAAAGCAAAAGGTGGAAACAACACTGAAGGAGTTAAGATCAACACAATCCCAACTTATTCAATCTGAAAAAATGGCAAGTCTTGGCGAGTTAACAGCGGGAATTGCGCATGAAATTCAAAACCCTTTAAACTTTGTCAATAATTTTTCTGAAGTGAATAATGAACTGATTGAAGAATTAAAAAATCAAAAGTCAAAATTAAAAAATGAGGAACAAGATGAAATATTGGATAATATTTTTCAAAACAATGAAAAAATAAGTTATCATGGCAAACGCGCAGACGCCATTGTAAAAGGAATGCTCCAGCACTCACGGTCAAGCACAAGCGTAAAGGAGTCAACCGACATCAATGCCCTGGCTGAGGAATATTTGCGGTTGGCCTATCACGGATTACGGGCAAAAGACAAAACATTCAACGCCACATTGCAAACTGATTTTGACAATTCCATCGAAAGAGTAAATATCATTCCCCAGGAAATGGGGAGAGTAATATTGAATTTATTAACGAATGCATTTTATGCGGTCAATGAAAAGCGCAAGCTATCGCCGGGCAACTATCAGCCAATAGTCAAAGTATCGACAAAAAAATTAAACGATAAGATTGAAATACGGGTTGAAGACAATGGCAACGGCATATCCAAAAAAATAATTGATAAAATATTTCAGCCATTTTTTACCACCAAACCACCGGGAAAAGGCACTGGACTGGGTTTGAGCCTGAGTTATGATATCGTAAAATCCCATGGCGGAGAAATAAAAGCAGAAAGCAAAGAAAACGAAAGCAGTGTGTTTATTGTAGAATTACCGATAAAATAATGAGGTCATTGGCTTTGTTTGACAAACCGATCGTAATTCTCTTTGAATTCCTGGTATTTATATTTTCCCTGCTCAGGTTTTTCTTTTCCGGATTCTGCTTTATTCACCAATTCAAAATATGCCTGGGGAAATTCATCAGAATATATTTTAGGGAGAATGCCGGTCGTGGTAAATCCGCGGTACAAGGTAAACAAAAGGAACAATGCCAATATCAAAATTGAATTATCCTTTATGCGTGTTACCGTTTTCAGAACAGAAGTATTTTCTCCGTCCACCAGGATCTTTCTTTTCATCAGACCTGCAATGATCAATACGATAAGAAGAGCAAACGCTACCATTCCAATCGCAATAGAAAATTCCGGAAGAAAAGCAATCGAACCGAGCGAAAGGAAATAGAAAATGATGATACAATAAAAAATAAGAATAAGGAAGGAAAGGAAATTATTTTTTGGCCTGTAGAAAGAAAAGTTGTTCATCATCTTTTTAAAGTAGAGCAGGATGAGTGTCAATAATGCCAGTCCGAATATCACTTCAACATCCGGGAAACTGATATAAAAAATACGTAGCGCAAAAATGATGGAGATTACGAAAAGGCAGGCCAGTTCAATGGATGTATAAATGGACCTATTTTTTTTCTTATGGACACTGTCTATAAATTGAACAATGAATAATATCGCAAATGCGATAGCCACTCCTCCAAGAATTTTTTGTCCATAACTATTTTGCGCCATTGACGCAAATGCTCCCATGATGAGGATCACAAACAAAAGATAGTATAATGTATTATAGCCTTTCATTAAATTGGTAAATAATCTGTGTAATTCCATTCCCAATCGATATAGTCATCCATCGATTTCCATTGGTTATTTTTCCCCGATTGTCTTTCTTTTGCTTTGCAAGCCTCTATTAAGATCATAGAACGACATTGCAGATCTTCTGTTTCCGTAAGTGAATTGGGAATGGAAGTGTAAGCAAGGTAATAATTGCCTTCATATGCAACCCCGGAGACCCGCGCAAGGATGCCTGGAAATTTGGTTTCTTCGCTAATATCAAGAAGCGCATCGTTTGCTCGCTTGTTTAATGCATTGCTGCCGATCTCCGAAAGCAGCATAATAAGGTTATACCTGGAATCCGTGGAAAAACGTGTCAATGTTGAATAATCTGCTTTTCTGAATGCTGCAAATGCAGAATCAAGGTAAACAAATGCAGTGGGATTTGCATCAAGTCCATATACCCTCTTGGCCATGTAGACATATCCTTCCACCTTATCGTTGCCATTTGAAAATTGCGACATCATCCCGATCGCATCCTGCATTCTGCCGCTTGCAGCCAGGTTTCCACAAAGTCTTTTTACCATGTTTAAGAAAAAGATCTTTTCTACGTATTCATATCTGCCATACGATCGGTTGAGATTTGGTCTGTCTAACTGCGCGTAATATTTCAAACCATTTATGGAATCTCCTCTTCCAAATGCCCGATCGGACAAAATAAGATATAAGAGATTTTTGTCGAACTGCTTTCCCTGGGGATGCTGATCTACAAAAGAAATTATATCCGTCAATACCTTATCGGGTAAAGAGTAAGATTTATTCCAGGAATCCAGCGGCGGATTAACCTTCCATTCAAAAGCTTTTGCAACCCAGAAATGAATGGCTTGCAGGTCTTCGGCAGTTTTATATATTCTTTCAAGCAAATTATTTTTTTGCAGATAATTAAAAAAATAGTCTGTATGGAATGACCAGCTGAACCATCCATCTCGATAATCGGGATAGATAAAAAGATTTTTCCTTGTTACCAAACTGGTTCGCACCCCATCACCATTATATACAAGCGTGGATGATTCCTTTGCCTCAAGGGAATCTTTATCGATGCCTGAATAAAGATCTATTGCTTCTTTCAGCCAACCATCAAGTCTTTGTGCATCCACAGGCAGGTTCCTTTCATAGCAATACCTGGAATAGAACATCGCTTTGCGCTTATCATTCATCGCCAATAAAAAATTTCGTTCAGCCGGGTTACTTATTTTTTTAACTGCTGTCTCATAATCCACTACAACAGTATCGAAAACAGCACGGGTGCTGAAATATAAATTCGGAAATAAATACCCCCGGTCCGATCTGTAAACATCCGTATTCCTGTCAAAATTGATCGGGTACATGTGCGCAATATACCCCGAACGCAAGACCACATTACGCAGGAGGGTCACAGCAGAATTGTCTGAAGTATTTGCCGCAAACCATTTCAGCAACTCGGGTACCTGGTTGCGGTGTCCAAATTGATACAGGTAACCGATAACGTTTAAATGATTATTGAAGAGCCTGGGCAATTCAAAATAATCGCGCATCTTATTATTGAGTATCTGATCAAAACACCATTCCACATGATCAAGTTCGCCCAATGCTGCGTATAGCGATGCAAGCGTATGATAACCTCCGTTAAAATCAACAGGCTCTCTCCCATTTGGTTCGAAACTTCCCTTGGCGTAATAGAGGTTGAAAATACTTTCGCTCTCTTTTCCAGAAATCGGTGAAATAAGATTTAATAATTCTTTTGATTTTTCCGGAGTGGCATGACCAAAAGTCAACCACATTTGAATTGCCATATTTAATTCGGAAGGGATTTCTGGGCGGTACAAGGTTTTATCTTTGAAAAACCCCAGCACATATTGAAAATTATTTCCCGAAATAGTTGAAAGCGCTTCCTCCTTTTGAGCATCGGCATCATAATAATTGTCCATGGCTAAAAGAATAAGAAACTTATTATTTTCTGACACCAAAAATTCCATGGAAGCCGCCTGATCAGGCTTGCTCAGATCATTGGTTATTGATGTAAAAAGCTGATCTCTTAGTAAATTCTTCCCTTGTCCTTTTGTGTAAAAAATCAATTGTTTGTAAACGCCAATGGAAAGTTCCACCCTATCGTTGTATTCCATTTTTTGCAAGTAAGGCATTAATGAGCCGGCATTAAACCGTTCTTCTACAAGCAGGTAATTGGCTTTATCATCCACATTTATATCCTGGCTTTTCAGTAACGAAAATGATTCATTCCGGATCTTCTCCAATACATTATTGTTCTTTTTCTGATCTGCATCATACCAATAAAATCCGCTAAGCACAAGCATTGCAAGAATCGCAAATACCGTGGCAATCCGTTGGGGTCCGTATTTCATGAATGCCCGTGAAACCATTTCCTTGCGCGCACTTTTAGTGAGAAATTCTTTTGTGTCGCTTAATATTGCTTCGGCTTCATTTTTTACCAATTGCGGATTTTCGACAGTTCCCATATAACGCATTATCCATGCTGCATTGGGTTTGCAGTTCTTATACCAGTTCTCAAAATAAGTAAGCGGGCCTAACGGCAACAGGTATCCTCTTTTCTTTCCGCTCGTTCTCCATCTGTCGAGTTGTTTTTTAAAATCGAGATAAGTGGAATAGAATTCAAATTCCTTATTGGCCCAGATATTTAATTTATTCCAGTTGCGAATTAGGCTTTCATGGGTGATATCAAGAACCGTATCGTTGGAGATCTTTTGTGTTTCCGGATCATCCGTACTAAAGGGATGAATAAATGAATTGCCTTCTTTGCGATAAATATTAATAACATTGCCTGCGATCTCCGGGGTAATTTTTGGGGAATTGATGATCGCTGTAATTTCAGATAATGTCATCCGGTTACGCACAGCGCGGCTATTATCGATCTTGGTAAGACAGCTGAACGTCATCGCCACAATTCGCTTCGCCTCCTGCTTGGTAATTGGATTTTCTCCGTACGTCTTATCATAATTCTCCCACGCATTCTCATATAAGGTGTTTGCATGAATTTCAATTACCTTACTCAATCCGGTGTCCTTAAAGAAATGTTGCTGATACTCCGGAAGTTTAGAAAACCAATTATGAAATTTTTCTTTGTCTTCGTCAGGCAAATCTTCGGCAGGCATTCCGCCGGTTTTTGCATAATGCAACAGATCCATTTCATCATTGCCATAATCTGCCACCAGCCATATTTGGCTGAGCGCATGTTGGAGAATAGGCAATTGATCCACTCCTTCTGCAATATCATAAACGAGCCGTTCGATCAATCTTTGTGAAATTCTGTTACCGCTGAGAATGGCGGGTTCTTCAATGACCTGTTTTAGATCTTTCCTTTTAAGACGGGGAACAAAAAATTGTGAAAACCCAATATATTCAGGCAGTCCGCGAAAGGCCGAACATTGCCCGATATAATCCGAACGCATGGTGCAAACAATGTAGACCGGAAGGTTTCTTTTAATGGCAATTCTTGCTGTTTCGAGAATGAGATTGATAACGATTTGCGAATCGGTCGATGGCGTCTCGTTAAAAAAATTTTCGGGATTGGTAAAAAATTCCTCAAACTGATCAACAATGATCATCAGGTTTGCCGCCTTTCTTTTTCGTTCTTTTTTTTCTTTATCCGGAAGCTGTTCCCAAAACTCATCTTCATTGCCCGCATAAAATGCTGAACTCGTATAAAGATCGACCAAAGAAGAAAATCCCCTGCGCAATTCTGTTTCCACCGTTGCCGGATTTTGGTTGAATTGTGTTGCGACCGAATGTGCGAAATTAGCAACGGGACTGCGCTCAGGGCGGAATGAAACTACCACCCAATTAGAATATCTGGCTTTAAAAAAACCTGCACGCGCATTAGGAATTAACCCGGCATAAATAAGCGATGATTTCCCTTCGCCCGATGCACCGGTGACCATCAGGAATTTATTCTGTTCAAGTAATGATGCGATCTGATCCACCTGCAGATCTCTTCCCTTAAAATACAAACTCTCTTCTTCCGTAAAAGAACGAAGACCCGGATAGGGACATATATTTATCTTATCAGTTATTTTCATTAATATATCTTATAGGTAGATTCCATCTTGAAAAATAATTATTATCATATTCAACCCAATCCTTCATTGACTGATCATTTCTTTCCGCATATCCCCGCAGTATATACCAATAAAATAAAGCCTGATCAGTAGAAGAAATGAGCGATGGAATATTTTTCACTGCCTGATACATTTCTCCCGCAAATGCATAAGACCTGCATATACTCCGTGCCGCCTCAGATTTTTCTGGAATATTCTTAATGAGATGTAATGCCTCTGATCCGTTTTGTGATGGCGATTGAAGGATCAAAGCATCTGCAAGCAATTGTTTTTCCGGCTGACCTTCTGTAACATTTGTGACAAGACTCACTTGCTTTTTGGCTGAATCTATTAATGAGGCAATGATATCCCCTTTTACCTTCTTTTTCTGCAGGTCATTTGCCACAAAAGAATATAACGAAGCACGATTGATCGGATTCTTGAATATCTTAATGAAGTTATAAGCCAGGTCAAAATGGCCATATTTCGTTAATCCTTCAATGGCAAAAGCAACAAGGCGAAAAGACTGGTCATTGATCTGGCCGGCATATTCCTTAAACTGGAAAATGTTGAATAATTTTTGTAGTTGAATTTTATCATAGAACTGAAGCATAGCGGCTGAATCGCCCGCTTGCTGCGCATCTAAACCGAGATAGAGATATAAGAGATTAAAATCGAGATTCTGCGATGCGACATTTTTATTGATATTCTCGCTTAATTTTTCTAACACTTCATAATGATACTTTTTTCCCAAAAAACCAAATGGTGCAAAATTCTTTGAATTGTAATCATTAAACCAATCGCTAAAATTCTTCAATTCCTCCGAACCAGGATAAAGTTCATCAAATAATTTATTGTTCATCACGTATTGAAGGAAGACATCTGTGAATGAAAAATAAAAAAATGTTCTGGCTTCATCGGGAGTAAAACGTATTTTCAGATCAGGATAAATAAAAAGCGCTTTTCTGGGCTCTACAATTTCATCCGATCCGCCGCCGCTTCCAACCATCTGAATGGGTCTGCTAAGATAAGCAGTGCTCACTTGTCTGTAATAATTGAAAGCCTGATCGAATAACTGAGAGGTCGTGGATTCCCCTTTTGCGCTTTGTTCTTTATTTAACGCTTTTTCTATTCCCTCATTTTTAAAAGAAAGCGCCAGTAGAAAATTTCTCTCATCATTATCTTTTACGGTGGATCGAATAATTTCTCTGTGTTTATTATAGTAAGATGAAAGTTGCTCTCTACTATTGAATTTCAAATTCAGGTTATTTTTTCTTTTCGCCCACCAATATAGATTCAGATTGGAAGCAATTGATATCCCTGGCAACGTGCGCCCGATCAAACGTGCATAAAATTCTTCAGGGCTTATCTTTTTCCTTAGACAATAACCATTTACAAAATCATCTAACTTTTCGGTTTTATTATTACTAAAATATACTGCCACGATATTTGCCGCATTGTCTGCGCCGGCAGCATAATCACCCGTATAATTATTCTGGCTGTAACGAAGCAATGAATCCATGCATTGCAATGCTTTTTCACTGTTGCCTGCAGCTGCATACAAATAAGCAAGTTCCTGGTAAAGCCCGTTGAATTTAAATCCATAACCAAGAAATCCACGCTCTAAAAGTTTATCGATATAAAAATTCGTTTTCAACCAATCCGTTTTCAATCCATTTTCAAATGGAGATAGAATGCTGAGTAAATTCTTGATATCGTCTCCTGAAAAAGCGAGATAGTTGATCGCATTTTCAAGTGCAAGGTTGAAATTCTGAATATCATCAAAACCGGCTGGCTGAGCATTCGCAACCTTTAATACCAAACTTGCGCTACGCGCGACATTATTTTTTCTCCATTTATTGATCAAACTATCGGGATTATAGTAATAAGCGAGCTCAAGGTCGACGCGATAGTTGTTCATTTCACTGAGCATGTTTGATAAACGAACAGGATCATTCAGGGGAACATTCAGTGATGCAAACAAGCTATCGATTACCGACAAGCACCTGAATATCTCTTTTTTGGGTTCGTCTTTTCCCTGAATCACCAATTGGCTGGCGACGTTACCGAGCAGATCGATCTTTTGCAAGGAGTCTTTCACGGATTGAACCAATTCATCTATCGAAATATTTCCGAGTTTTAATTCTTCGCAAATAAGAAATGCTTTATTTGCGCCATCCGTTTTTGGATTGCCGGCAAGACTTAATGTTTGTTGATGAATGGAATGGATAACATAAGCATTCTGTTTTCTGAAATAATCCCGAGCAATAAATGATGTTAATGTTACCAAGGCAATAATGCCCAATACAATGGCAATTCGTTTTGCTCCGTAATGAATCAATGTGCGCGCGACCACATGTTTTCTTGCGCTTCTTGCAAGAAACTCCTTAGAATCTTCTAAAATTTCCTTTGCTTTTTCAAGTTTTATTTTATTGTCTGTATCTCCGGGCAAATAACGCGCGATCCACCATTCATTCGGCTTCGCTTTCTTATACCAATTTTCAAAATAAGTCAATGGTCCGATTGACAGCAGGAAGGCATTGGACTTGCCACTCTTCACCCAGCGATCGAGCTGACGCCCGAAATCTATAAAAACAGAATAGCTTTCAAATTCCTCTTTTGCCCATTCGCCAAGGTGTTGCCAGTTTCTGATCAAACTTTCATGGGTTATATCCAGGACCTGGCTTGGTTGAAGTTTTTGACTTTCGACATTTTCCTCCAAAATAAATGGACGAATAAAAGTATTTCCTGGTTCCCTGAAAGTATTCAAAACTTCGCCAACAATTTTTGTGTCGAATTCAGGCATTCCGAGAATATTGGTGATCTCTTCCAGCGTCATACGATTACGCACTGCCCTGCTTTCATCAATTTTAGTCAAGCATGAAAATGTATTGCGGATGATCAGTCTGGCATTTTCTGCAGAAATCTTTTTGCCGGTTTTATCGGCATAATAATTTGCTGCTTCACCATATAATTTATTGGTGTGTGTGTCTAAAACATTTTGAAGATTGGGTGTGTGATAATATTCCTGGATTTCTGCAGGCAATGCACTGAACCAAACATTAAATTCTGAAAGCTGCTCATCCGGCAATTCATTAGGCGCCATTCCACCAACCATGGCGTAATGCAGCAGATCCATTTCATCATTTCCCATATTTGCAGCTACCCAAATCTGACTCAATGCATGCTGAAGAATCGGGAGCTGATCGGTTCCTTCGGTAATATCATGAATCAATCTTTCTGTGAGCCTGCGGGTGATCCGATTTCCGCTCAATGTGGCAGGTTCTTCAATTACCTGTTGCAGCTGAGTTCTGTTGAGACGGGGAACAAAAAATTGGGAAAAACCGATGTATTCCGGGAGTCCCCGAAAGGCAGCACACTGACCGATATAATCTGAACGCATTGTGAATACAATATAGATCGGCAGATCCTCTTCCAGAGAAATACGTGCCGTCTCTAATAAAATATTAAGAACAAGATTTGAATCTTTTGAAGGGACCCCATTCTTGTAATTTTCCGGATTGGTGAAAAATTCTTCAAATTGATCTACAAGAATGATCAGATTTGCTGATTGACGCCTCAATGTTGCCTTGCTTGCATCATCAGCATGCTGCCATGCAAAAGAATTTGTATCAATGAATCGTTTTGAACTCTTATACAGATCAACCAATGCAGAAAATCCGTGGTTTAATTCAGCCTGGACTGTTCCGGAATTATTGATGTCTAATTGTTTTGAAACGGATTTACAAAGATTTTGAAAGGGTGATCGTTCCGGTCTGAAATCTGCGACGCACCATGAAGAGTATTTTGATTTTAGAAAACCCGAACGTGCGTTGGGAATAATGCCGGCATAAATAAGCGAAGATTTTCCGTCGCCCGATGCGCCGGTAAGCATTAGAAATTTGTTCCGCTGCAATTGTTCTGTTGCGCGGTTAATATCATCTTCCCTCCCTTTGAAATAGAGCGATTCTTCTTCCGTGAAAGATCGCAAACCAGTGTAGGGGCAAATTTGAAATGTTTCGAACATAACGCTCGCCCGGATCAAATCAAAAGATTAACTCGGGACCATTGGGTTTAAATAATAAAAAATAGTATTTATCTAAAATTCGGATAAGGTTGAATAGGCAAATATCTTTCTTTTGGGAAAAATACTTTCGATAAGGAATAATAATGATTGTAGTTTTTATTGCTTCAAACCCGCAATCAAAATGAATTAATTTTTATGGTAAAGTATCGTACACTTTTTTTACTTCGCCAGGAATAGTTTCTTTAGGAACGATCGAAGATATTACACGTGGTGCTTTAAAATTTCTCGCCAGATTTGTATACGGATCATCTTCACCAACAAGAAACATCGGAGTTGGGGAAGCGGCGCCGCCAACCTGTTTCCAAATTTGTTTGATAAACGGAAGCGCCCAATCTGCAGCATATTTAAAATAAACCACAGCCAGTTTGCTTTTTGGAATTTGTTGTGAAGACATTTCGCGATATGAATCCTCACCATCGGGAAGTATGTTCATCGTTTCCACCGGCAATTCAAGACTGATGCGATCCACAATTTGCAAGGCTTCATATTCATCCTGCTGATTGAAAATAAAGAAGATCTCGGTGTCTTTTGAGTCGTATACTTTCACATCCTGTTTCATTATTACAACCCGGATATCATCCACCAATTGCATCGGTCCATGACTATTTGAAAACATCATGTTTCGCGTAATATTATTCCTGATATACTTGATAAAATTTTGTTGCGATGGTTTTATCGTCCTGCTGTTCTCAGAAGAAAGCCATACAAAAACATTAAAGGTTGATCCCGGCGATTCTGCTTTCTTCTTTGCCTCCATGAATTGATACTGAGGAAAGGAAGTTTCATCATCTTCTTCAAAACGTCTTCCATATTCACCACTCAACATGTGCAATGAGCAAACACATTTTTGAATTTCTTCCGTGGCCTTCATTTTGAAACTTGCATCATCAGCCGGACAATCAATAGAGGGTAAAACATTGAAGCCGGCTTTTTGAAGAATGATAGCCATTTCTTCGCGGCTTTCTTTCAGATCTCCCGATGTCCAGGCAAGATAAATATTCGGTCTTTGCCTGTCGATGATCTGCACTTTTATTGACGGTGATATTGAAGTGGAAATAACATTAGGAACAATCTGGCGCGCGGATGGTGTAAAAGAAGAAGTTTCAGGCGCGCTGCCTCTTTCCATAAATTTTATTCCTGAAATAATTTCTTTAATGGCATTGGCAACTTTATTGATCTGGTTGCGATACATCGGTCTTAAAGGATTGGCAGATTTATCATCATCCAAGGGACGTAAAGGCCGATTCACTCCATCTTCGCGATAAATAAAATCAATGGAACGCAAAACTCCAGAGAGTTGCGTTTCAAGCAACCTCGTATCTTCTATATCAATATCATGAATTTTAACCGGTATCACGCGAGAGGCAGAATTGCCATTGGTTAATTTTACACTCGGTCCTATTTTATCGGTCGTTGAAAGAGCTTGAAACCCATTGAATTCTTTTTTCCAGACCGATGAATTGATGTCACAGTAAGTTTGTGAAATAATGGGAATGAAAACAAGGGATTTGATCTTGGGAGCGGCGCTTTCACCATTCAGAAGATCCTGTTGATTGGTCTCGGGGTTTTTATCAAAAAAGATACAGAGTTTATCTTTAACCGTTGCGCCTAATTCCTGGTTAAGTTTTTCGGCGAATTCACTAACCCATCCGTCATATTTGTTATCGTTGTACCGAAAGCTGATATGAATATCACAATCATACCCAGGCAATATGGATGTCGGATCGATCTTTTGCTCCTTTACCTCACTGTTCTCCTTTCCTACGGATAATATTTTATAGACTGCTATCGAATCTTTGACATGTTTGAAATTTTCGAGCCTGATAAACTCCGACCTGATATCACTTTTATTTGAAACATTGCGATGAACAGATTCAGAAACAAAAATTCCGCCGGGAGGAGCAGCAGACTGCAATCGCGAGGCAATATTCACGGCATCCCCAAAAATATCCCCATTTTCAAAAACCACTTCCCCCTGGTGAATACCGATCCGCAATTCAAAAGATTGCAAAAGATGGCACATTTCCTGAATCTTTATAGCGGCATAAACAGCGTTACTGACCGCCGGAAAACTGGCAAGAACGCCGTCACCAAGTTCTTTGATCCATTGACCACCAAATTCTTCAATGATCGGCTTTTGTATTTCTCTGTTTTTGCGGAGTAGTTCAAATGCTTTTTTCTCATCGTTGCCCATCATGGTTGTGTAACCCACAATATCGGTGAACATTATTGCAGCTAGTTGGCGAGATTGCGACATGAGTTGAAAATTATGCAATTAAATGCAATCCGCAATAATTTTTTTTGTACATAATCACCCCAAGTGTAGAAAATAAAAGTTTACTGAAGATTGGTGCCTGCGGGAATAAAAAAACGGACGTCATCACTAATTTCCTTCATCAGCGTTATTCTGAATCGGCTTTTCTTCTTTCTCTTTTTTAAATTCCAGTTTTCCGAATTTATACATGAAACTTATTCCAAAAGAACGGAAAGGTATTTTCCTTGTGCTGTTCAAAATGAACCCTTCTCCAGTAACCGCGGTAGTTTGATTTACGTATTTGTTAAAAGGGTTTGTAGTCGTAAAACCGATGCTCCCTTTCTTATTCCATATCTGCTTACGAAAAGCAAAATTGTAAGAAGTGAAAGAAGGAAAGCGCCCCTGAACCTCATTACGCGGAGAATTAAAATTGCCAAACAATTCGGCGACAAAATTATTATTGAATTGATAGGTAACGTTCATGTTTATGCGATAATTAAAACTGGTGATGTTCGCTCCGGCGATAATTCCGTTTTGAATATACCGGTCAAAAAAAGAAAGATTGGTTCGAACATTTAAATGGGAAGTGAAAGGAATGGAACCATAGATATTCAATCCATAATTATTTTCCACACCAATATTCTCAGGTGTATTCACCGAAACATTCTGATAGACAGAGTCTCCAACCTGGTAAGAATCATAATAAACCAGGTAGGGCTGAATATCCTGCGCCGAACGGCGATAAAAAAATACAAGATTTAATGAACCGCCCTTTTCAAAGGATTTGATATAAGCAAGTTCAAAATTATTTCCGATCTCTGGTTTTAATAAGGGATTTCCCTGGGTAATATTTTTTGGATCACTGACATTGATGAATGGATTTAATGCCCGGTATCCCGGGCGTTGAATTCTTTTGGTGTAGCTTATTCTGATGGATTGCTGCTCATCAAAACTGTGAGATAATACAAGGGATGGAGCCCATGTGTCATAAGAGGGGATCACCGGATTGGGCGATTTAAAAAAATCCGCGTTGGTTACTGTTCTTTCGTAACGAATGCCGGATTTAATATCCAATAATTTTCCTAATGGAAATGTGAGAGAGGCATACCCCGCATATACATGTCTGTTATAAAGCAAAGCGTTTGATTGAGCACTATCGTAATTATAGACATCCGAGGTCGCATCAAGAGAATAAGCAACGGTATTGCTGGTTATTTTCCTGATGTCCAATTTTGCACCCGCTTCCAATTTTACTTTTTCAGATATGGGTTGGACGTAATCAGCCTGAAAACTTGTTTCACGATCTTTTCCTTCATTATTACTGTACGACCCTGCGAAAAGGGAATCGCCGGCAGGATCATTTTGGTATTGGTCAAAATATGATTTATTATGACCAAAGCTTGATTGATAAAGGATCTCCAGTTCCTGGTCTTTTTTATTGAAGGTCTTTCGATAATTCAAATTCCAGTCAAAAGACTGCCCCCGAAAATGATTGATAGCATAAATTACACTGTTGAGGCTGGAAGAGATATTATTCAATGAATCATATGCTAATTGTTGCTGGTTATTAAATCCATTGCTGTTGTTTCCGAAATTATCATAACCAAATCCGCCGGAAAAATTATTCTTTTTGCTCGGACTCCAATCAAACCCGATTCCGGATTCAAATCCGTTTCTGTAAAAAGAGCTCTGACCATTTTGGGTAAGCTCGCTGGTTTGTTTGCCGGTGCTGTCAAATGATGGCCGGTTCATACTGTTTAAAGTAGTGGAAGTTAACTGTGCATTTCCGCTAAAATAGGCGTTGAGCCCGAAATCATTTTTTCGGGCATTCAAATTCAGTGAAGCGTTTTGCAGTCTTGAACCGCCAGACAAATTGATGTTGCCATTTATCCCCTGCACTTTCGAATCTTTTAAAATAATATTGATAATGCCGCCTGTTCCTTCTGCGTCATATTTTGCGCCGGGGCTGGTGATCACCTCAATACTTTTGATCTGGCTTGCCGGAATACTCTGTAAGGCGTCAGCCAGATTATTTCCAAAAATACTCGAAGGCTTGCCATTGATCAGGAAACGGATATTTGAATTTCCCTGTAGCTCCACGTTCCCGTCCACGTCAACAGATACCATGGGTATCTTTTTTAATATATCGGTGGCCACGCCGCCCTGTGAAGTGATATCTTTTTCTGCATTGTACACCATCTTGTCAATCTTGTTTTCAACAAGACCTTTATTGGCGGTGACGGTAAAACCTGCAAGTGTCTGTGCACTGGTGCTGAGCATGATTGTACCCACATTTACTGAGGTGCGCTTGCCCGTTAGACTGATATTGTTTTTTGTTTTTGATCTGTACCCGACAAAATCAACGACCATACGATAATTGCCAGCGGCAAGATTATCTACCACAAACAAGCCTTTCGAATCCGTTGTCGTTCCACCGATCGGTTTTTCATTTCCATTGAGGAAAACCGTTATAGTAGCATAATCTATCGGCTGGGAAGTTAGTGAATCAAGAACCTGACCTTTTAATTTTCCAGGAGCAGCAGTATTAGCGTTTTCCTGGGAAAACACGGATAACCGGATACAAAACAGCAATGCAGCTAAAAAATAAGATTTCATTAAGCCGCAACATAAAAATACATTCTGAAGAAATTTAGAAGATTCACCATATTATTTTATAAAAGGCAATCTAAATTTTTAATTGCAAATCAATTAACTTCATCTTATCAGCCATCCTATCAATTAATTAATTTTCGCCTCTTATCCACATTTGGAAATTCGATTTTAATAGTAGAGGTTCGTCAATCATGAGCAAGGGACCGCAAACTCAAAACTAAAAACTGCAAATAAGAAATGGAAGTCCATCATCATCCGCAGATAGAAAAGAAGAATCTTAAAGAATATTTTTTAGAGTTCTTGATGATTTTTCTTGCTGTAACACTTGGCTTCTTTGCTGAAAATATCAGGGAAACCGTCGCTGATAACAGCCGCGAAAAGGAATTTATGAAATCAATGGCTGAAGATCTAAAATCAGATTCGGCGAATATGAATGCGTTCTATGCACGGACAAATATTGCGATCAATCAAATAGATTCTCTGATCCATTTGCTGAGAAGATCCGATCGTGAAAAATATGGACAAACCATGTATTATTTTGCACGGGTTATTACCACCCTTCAGGGAAGATTCATATTAATGGACAGAACTTATGAAGAGATGAAAAGCTCAGGGGCTTTACGCCTAGTAAATGATGAAGCAATTTCAGATTCCATTTCAAGATATTATGCATCTCAAAATGATTTTAAAGAACAGGCACAACTGCAAATTCAAAAAATGTCTGAATACACCAATTTAGCAAAGAAGATTTTTGATGGAGCCGTATTTCAGCAAATGCTGAAAAGATTTCCTTATGGGGTAATTGCGCCAAGCGCAAACCCGCAATTGCTTACCAACGATAAGGCAACAATCGATGAATTTGTGGGCGCACTTCATTATTTCAGCGCGATACTTATCATCAATTCAAGCAGAGCAAAACAAAAAGGACAATCAACAATTCGGCTTATTGAAATGATACAAGAAAAATATCATCTTTAATGAACTGATCAAACCAACACAATGGAAATTCGATCGCAAAAATAAAAAGCCATGCAGGAAAATCTCAAACGCGATATCGGAACTTTCGCATTGGCCTGCACGGTAGTAAACCTGATGGTCGGCACAGGCATATTTGTCTTGCCTGCGCTGGCCGCGGAAAAATTAGGAGCAGCCGCAATCATTTGTTTTTTTATTTGCGGCTTCCTTATTTTTTTGATTGCATTGTGCTTTGCCGAAGTTGGAAGTAAAGTAACGGTAAGCGGTGGAACTTATACTTATATTGAATTGGCGTTTGGACCCTTCACCGGTTTTTTAGCCAATAATTTATTTTGGTTTGGTTCTTGTGTTTTGGGGGACGCAGCAATTGCAAATGCATTGGCAAAAACCCTTAGCTATTTCTTCCCGGCATTAGATTCTGAGATTGTTCGTCCATTATTTCTTCTATTATTATTTGGAGGATTAACCTTCATCAATATCCGCGGAGCAAAATATGGTGTTTGGTTTGTTGTTATTATGACGTTTGCCAAATTGATCCCCCTTTTTCTGATCGTCGCTTTTGGCGCATTTCATATATCCGCTCAAAATCTTCATTGGCAACATGCACCTGCGTTGAGTGATATCGGAAGTTCAACGTTGATCTTATTTTTCGCATTTCTTGGAATTGAATCTGCCGTTAATAATGGGGGTGAATTTAAGAACCCTGCGAAGACTGTTCCACTGGGGATTTTATCCGGGCTCATATTCGTCGTTTTTTTTTATGTCGCCATCCAGGTAATTTCGCAGGGGGTTTTGGGAGATAAACTGCTTGCATTCAAAGACGCTCCTCTTGTCGCTGTTGCCAGCAATTTGTTTGGAAGCAGCGGCATCACGCTAATGGTTTGCGCAACAGCTATTTCCATGCTTGGGGTACTCAGCGGTGAAATACTGGGCAACTCAAGGATATTATTTGCAGGAGCGCGCGATGGCATATTGCCTAAATTTCTTGCCAGGGTTCAGCCGAAATATCTAACACCGCATCTTTCTATCATTGTTTACTCAGGATTGGGATTTTTGTTTGCGGTATTTGGCGCCTTTAAGCAATTGATCATTTTAGCCAGTGCTTCTTCCCTGTTAATCTATCTTGGCGTGGTACTGGCAACCATCAGGCTGCGTTATAAGAAAGTAAAAACTGCCGAAAAATCATTCACCATTCCCGGAGGGATTATAGTTCCGCTTATAGCCGCAGTAATAATAATCTGGGTACTTTCAAATTTATCGAAACAGGAAATAACGGGTATCATCATAGCTCTCCTTATCCTTTCCGTAATATTTGTTTTGATGAAATTGTTTAAAAAAAAGGTTCATGACCATTAAAAAATCAATTGAGTGATCAGAATCGGAAAACATCAAAAAAGATAGGTAACTTTCTAAATAGCAAAGACATACTTCTTACGCTAGGTCCATTGATAGGCGAAGAAGTAGAAGGAATAAGAAAAGTGTCGGATCTTCCCATGGCAGGTATGTTCAGCAACGCAGAAATGGCTCGCGCCACAAACAGAAATTTAGAGATGCATGCTTTTACTGTCTGCTCAGTGGTACGTAAAGAGAAATGATCAGTCTTATTTATCAATAAAATTTTTGCTTCAAATCAAAATTAAATGAACAAAGATCTGCAAGTGGCATTGGAACTCGTTGCGCAATCGGCGCATCTTAGTGATGATGAAAAAAAATCGATTTCAAAATCGTTGAAAGATGCGGATAAAGAATTGGAGATAACATCTCTTAAACTCGACAGTACTGAAAAAGTAAAAAAGCCCACGGCTATTTTACTCCAGGAAACCATTGAAGAACTCGAACAAACACGAAAAGCAGTTGAAGAAAAAAACCATGAACTGGAAATACAAACGGCATTAGAAAGAGTGCGGGCGATTGCATTATCCATGAATAAACCAGCTGACATGTTGGAAGTATGCCGCATTATTTCTCATCAATTGGCATCCCTTGGTGTGAAAGAAATACGAAATGTGCAGACGGCAATATTTTATGAGAACAAAGGCACCTACATGAATTATGAATATTATGCAAAACACGATAAAACATTTATTACCGAAACATCTTATACCAACCACGCAATACATCGGGACTTCGCAGAGAAAATGTTAAAAGGAAACGGGGAATTTATGATCGCCCACATTAACGGCTCTGAAGTAAAAGACTGGATCGCGTATCAAAAAACCACCAATGTTTTTATAGACACTTATTTAGAAACTGCATCTTCATTGAATTATTATTGGTTTTCTCTTGGTCCTGTTGCATTAGGCATTTCCACCTATCTGCCTTTACGCGAAGATGATATTCATTTATTCAAACGTTTTTTAAAAGTATTTGAATTAGCCTATCGCAGGTACCTGGATATTGAGATGGCATTAACACAGGCAAGAGAAGCGCAGATTGAGGCTTCACTGGAAAGGCTGAGAGCGGCTGTGATGGCAATGCATAGATCAGAAGAGCTGACAGAGGTTTGTGAAGCCATGTTTAAAGAACTCACTACGCTTGGGTTTTCAAATATCCGCAATGCACAGGTGGCTATTGAAAATAATGAAAAAAAAACCTACAAGATCTATGTGTATTCTCCTTTTGAACGAATTACCGGAGGAGAATTCGGAATTGACAGCTCACCAATAACAAAGAGTTTATACAAACTCTTGGGAAATTCCCCTGATGGATTTTATGAAAAGCAATTTTCAGAAAAGGAAATGGAGGAATGGCGCGCATGGAGAAAAACTATAGCGCCATTAAATGATCCCAGGGAAGAGACAGTAGCATCTTTATGTTGGTATATGTATGGTGTTGGGAAAGGCCATATTGGTATTTCCACTTTTGACCCGATTGGAAAAGAAGAAATAGAAATTGTAAAACGATTTAAAAATGTATTTGCACTTTCTTATAGAAGATTTGATGACCTGCAAAAAGCGGAAGCACAGACAAGAGAAGCGCAAATTCAATTGGCATTAGAAAGAGTGCGGGCAAGAACAATGGCAATGCAAAAAAGCAATGAGCTCGCAGAAACTGTTTCGCTTCTTTTTAAACAACTAATTGATTTAGGAATCAAAGCAACACAAATGCGCACATGCGCAATCACTACATTACAACCTGATGAGCCGGTTGGCGAATGCTGGATCACGACACCAGATGGAAATATCGTCCCGGAATCATTCACGGTTCCTTATAATGAAACGTCTGCATACAAAACAATTTACAGTGCATGGAAAAACGGTGAAAAATTTTTGGTAGTACATCTTTCTGGTGATGAATTGGCACAGCATTTAAGTTTTTTAAAGAAATATGCAAAAATTCCAACGCAGCAATTTCAGGCTATCCCCAATCAGCCTAATGAAACATTTACTCATGCAATGTTTTTTTTGCGAGGTTATCTTTTTATAATTTCCAACGAACCATTGCCTCAATATCATGAGATATTTAAACGATTCGGCAATGTATTCGAACAAACCTATACCCGTTTTCTTGATCTGAAAAATGCAGAAGCACAGGCAAGAGAATCTCAAATTCAATTGGCATTGGAAAGAGTGCGTGCAAGTACCATGGCGATGCAAAAAAGTGAGGAGCTCAGCGACACCGTGTTCATTCTTTTTCAGCAATTCAAAGAATTGGGCGAAAATCCGGATCAGGCCACCATTGGTATTATCAATGAAGAAGAATGGGTGATTGAATATTGGGTCACCATGTATGGCAATCAAACGAATCGCGTATACAAATTCTCTATCGATGAGCCCAATGTCACCAACAGAATTTATAACGCGTGGAAAGAACAAAAAAAATCATTGGTGATTGAGCTTGGCGGAAAAGCGCTTTATGATTTTGCCCATTTCAGAGAGAGCATGGGCGGCGCAGCTTTTAACCCTGAAGAAAAAAAGCGAGTGATTAATGTCGCCTTTTTTTCAAAAGGAATTATCAATGTGCAATCGAATGAATCACGTTCGGCTGAAAGTATATTGCTTTTAGAAAGATTTGCCAAAGTTTTTGAACAGACCTATACGAGATTTCTTGACCTGCAAAAGGCCGAAGCGCAGACCCGTGAATCGCATATCCAGCTGGCATTAGAAAGAGTCCGTGCAAGAAGTATGGCGATGTATAACAGCCAGGAACTGCATGAAGTGGCTGACGTTTTATTTCAGCAGTTATTAAATTTTGGCAGCAATGTATTAAATGCAGGAATTGCATTGTGTAAACCTGATGCAGACGAGGATGAATTTTGGGTGAGTTCCGACACCGGCATTCGTCCTCTGATCTCGATTCCCCACACGGAGGATGCGACACAAAAGAATTTGTATGAAGGATGGAAAAATAAATTAGAATTCTATACTGAATCGAAAGGCGGTGAGGAATTGAAAGCGCATTATCATTATTTAGCTTCCGTACCTTCTTTAAAACCCTTTTTTCAAGAAGGAATTTCCAACCGTTCATTACCAACCTGGCAAAAATGGCATGCTGCGTATTTTAGTCACGGCTATGTGTTCTTGATGACAACTGATGAATACGACGAAGAAAAAATTCTTGTACGGTTTGCCAAAACATTTGAACAAGCGTACACCCGCTTTCTTGATCTTCAAAAAGTAGAAGCGCAAGTAAGAGAAGCACAGATTGAGGCATCATTGGAAAAAGTGCGTTCACGTTCTTTAGCGATGCATAAAAGCGATGAATTAAAAGAAGCAGGTGAACTGCTATGGAATGAGTTAGCCAGATTGGGTATCGAAAGTCTTTCCAGCGGTTATGTATTAATGGACAAGGAAGAAAAAATAGGTTGGATATATGCGCCCAATCCTGCAACAGGTAAGATTGCTGAACCCATGGGTTGTATGCATACTGAAACTAAAGAGATGCTTAAGGTTCTTTCTTACTGGAAAAAACAGGAACCCTTCAGCATTGTTGAAATGAATGAACAAGAAACAATCGCACACCAGACATTCATAGCTGAAAAGTCCCTGGCCACCGATGGAACGATCATACATTGGATTACGGCAGAACAGCTGATTGCCCTTTCGCCGAAAAGATTATTCCTGCACAATTTCAATTTTAAACAAGGTTACCTGATGATTGTTGGAGGCAACCGTTTGAATGAAAAACAGATTGAACTAATGCTTCGGTTCACTAAAGTATTTCAGCAAACCTATACCCGTTTTCTTGACCTGCAAAAAGCAGAAGCGCAGGCAAGAGAATCACAAATAGAAGCGGCTTTGGAAAGAGTGCGCAGCCGTTCTATGGGCATGCAAAAAAGCGAAGAGCTCAAAGAAGTGATCAAGGTTGTATATGATCAGTTCGTTCACTTAAATATCAACGTTGACCATGCAGGCTTCGTGGTCGATTATATACCGAGAGGCGATTGGCATTTCTGGATCGCTGACAAAAATGATATTCCATCTAAAATAACACATCCATATTTCGAATCAGTGTGGGCGAATCAATTCGAGGAAGCAAAACAAAAAGGTTCAGACTTTTTCGTCACAAATTTAAATTTTGAAGAAAAGAATAAATTTTACAACGAACTTCTTTCCTATGTACCGGGCTTGCCGGAAGAATCGAAAAATTTTTATTTTAGTTGCCCCGGTCTTGCCGTTGCAACAGTATTGTCAGAAAATGTCTCTCTTTACATCGAAAATTTTTCAGGCATCCCTTATTCAGAGGAAGAGATCAAAATACAGATGCGCTTTGGAAAAGTATTTCAACAAACCTTTACGCGTTTCCTTGATCTTCAAAAAGCAGAGGCACAATCAAGAGAATCGCAAATAGAATTATCGCTTGAACGTGTGCGCGCAAAAACAATGGCGATGCACAACAGCCGAGATGTTGGTGAAACGGCGGCAGTGATGGTTGACGAATTAAAGAAACTCGGAATAGAAACTATACGATGCGGGATCGGCATTATGCATGAACCGGGAGATATGGAATTGTGGACCATAAGAATTGATGAAAAAGACAAAACAGATATTATTATCGGATGGCTTGACATGAACATGCACCCTTTGCTGCATGGTGCATTCGAAAGCTGGCGCAACAAAATCGAATCTTACACTTACGAATTAAAAGACGAAGATTTATTAAACTATTATAACGCGATCAATAATTATCCCGGCTATCCTATAAGGTATGACACAACCACATTGCCGGGGCTGATACATCATAACGAATTTCATTTTGCGGAGGGAACTTTATTTGCATTTTCACTCCAACAATTAACGGAAGAACAAAGAAAAATATTCAAACGTTTTGCAGGCGTGTTCGGGCAAACATACAGACGCTATCTTGATTTGAAAAAAGCAGAGGCACAAACCAAAGAAGCACAAATAGAAACAGCTTTGGAAAGAGTTCGTTCGAGAACACTGGCCATGCAAAAAAGTGATGAACTGGCGGAAACCTCCGCTGTTCTTTTTAAACAATTGATTGGCTTGGGTATTTCACCCAACCGTTTATATATTACCATTGTAAAAGATGAAAATGGAGATGCAGAGTTCTGGATAACGGATGAAGACGGGAGTAAAGTGAGCATGGCCTATGAAGACAATATGAATAATAATCCCACATTTAAAAAAATGCTTGATGGATGGAAGCGGCAAAAAAAATCGCTGGTAATTGATATGAGAGACGAGGAACTGAAGCAATATTTTGAGTACCTCAGCAGCATTCATGTACCTTTCAAAGGTGGCCTGGCGCAGAAAAGAAGAGTCCAGCACATCGCCTATTTCAGTAAAGGCTTTATTGGCATGGCTTCACCTGATGAGCAACCTGCGGAAACATTACAATTGCTGGAAAGATTTGCTTATGTTTTTAATCTTACTTTCACCCGATTCAATGATCTGAAAATTGCAGAGGCGCATGCATTGCAGGCAGAACATGATCTTGTGGAAATTAAAGCTGCCAGGAAAAAAGCGGAAGAAACCCTGGCAGAATTGCAGGCGACTCAAAAACAATTGGTTCAGTCGGAAAAAATGGCATCACTTGGAGAATTAACCGCAGGCATTGCCCATGAAATTCAAAACCCGCTGAACTTCGTGAATAATTTTTCTGAAGTAAGCAATGAGCTCATTGATGAAATGAATGAAGAATTGGATAAAGGAGAAATTGAAGAAGCAAAAGTAATTGCCAACGATATAAAACAAAACCTTGAAAAAATAAACCATCATGGCAAACGGGCCGATGCAATTGTAAAAGGGATGCTGCAACACTCACGATCAAGCACAAGTCAAAAAGAACTGACAGATATTAATGCCTTATGCGATGAATACCTTCGTCTATCCTATCATGGATTAAGAGCAAAAGACAATTCATTCAATGCAACCATCAAAACTGATTTTGATAATACAATTGAAAAAATAAACATCATTCCGCAAGAAATCGGCAGAGTAATTTTGAATTTATTAACCAATGCTTTTTATGCAGTAAACGAGAAAAAGAAATCAAGAAACACCAATTATCAGCCCGAAGTAGAAGTTGAAACAAGAAAAGAAGGAAATAGGATATCCATTGCCGTTTGTGACAATGGCAATGGCATTCCTAAAGATATTATTGATAAAATATTTCAACCATTCTTCACCACAAAACCAACCGGAAGCGGAACCGGCTTGGGCCTCAGCCTGAGTTACGATATTATTAAAGCACATGGCGGAACGATAAAAGTCGAGACAAAACAAAATGAAGGAAGCGAGTTTATTATTTTTTTACCTACGAAAGAAAATTCTTAAATTAATTGATTTATGAAAATTCTATATTTTGTTTTACTATATATTTTCTTTTTTGCTTCATGTGCATTTTCACAAGATTCGTCTGCGACTGTTATGGATATCACCAACATTCCAACTGGCGGTTTATTGTTGAATAATGGATGGAAATTCCACGCGGGCGATAATCCTGAATGGTCGAAGAATGATTATAATGATAATTCCTGGAGCGTTATCAATCCTGCAAAAGATATTTATGACTTTCCGGAGATTTCAGATAAAAGCATCTGCTGGTTACGGCTTCATCTTCATTCCGGTAATTCAATAGATAAACAGCTTTCCATGCTTCTTCAGCAATCTGGCGCCTCAGAAATTTATATGGATGATAGTTTGATCTACCGGTTTGGTATAATCAGTAAAAATTTGGCCGAGGTCAGAGCCTTTGATCCTTTATGGAAACCACTTCGGCTACCCATATTAAAAAATGGGAAGCACATTTTGGCAGTCAGATATGAATTGCAGCCCGCTATTTTCTATACCAACGTATTTGAAACGATAAATCCTATAATATGGATGAAAGTGATGGAAGCGAACAGGTCAATCGAGTATTATCACAAAAGATCTGCGCTGGTTCAGTCGATGGCATTTATATCCATTGGTTTTCTTTTAATGATGCTCATCCTGCATATGGCATTTTATTTTGTTTATCCGAGTCAAAAAGGCAACCTGTACTTTGGGCTATACGCCTTAGCTTCATTAACCGGAAATATCTTACAGTTGATCTTACTCATGATAAACCACACGGTTGCATACAAATTTTATTTGGGGCAATCTGCTTTGGTGCTTTACTTTTCAACAAGTTTATTTATTCTAATAGCCCTGAAATATATCCTTGATTTGAAGTGGGACTTTACTTACAGAGCATCGATCATTCTATTCGTAATAGCAGCGATCGTTGGCATTCTAATGTATCCGTGGGGGTGGAGAGCAGGTGCGATAATTACCCCCCTGATCAATCTAAACATAATTAGAATCGCGATCTCTTCTATATTCAAAAAAAGAAGGGGCGCATGGATAATTGCCTTAGGTGGTATTAGTTCAATTGCTTTTTTTACAGTTTTCTTTTTGACAGTTCATGTTCCAGGCGCATCGCTTTTTGATCGGTATGATATATTGAGCTCGATAATTTTTATGCTGTTTGTTTTGAGTTTACCTGTATCATCTTCATTGGTTCTTGCCCTGGACTTTGCTTTTGCGAACAAAAGTTTGCAAAAAAAATTAATTGAGGTGAATGAACTGTCTCAAAAAAATATCATTCAGGAAAGAGAAAAACGACAATTACTATCTTCTCAAAATGATATGCTGGAAAAACAGGTTGCCGAACGGACTTCAGAATTAAAGCAATCATTGGAAAATTTACAATCAACGCAAAAACAGCTTATCCAGTCAGAAAAGATGGCTTCGCTCGGTGAACTCACTGCAGGCATTGCCCATGAAATTCAAAACCCATTGAATTTCATTAATAATTTCTCTGATGTAAATAAAGAATTATTAGCTGAAATGAAAGATGAGATCGATAAAGGCAATACAAATGATGCGAGAACTATTGCAAATGATATTATAGAAAATGAAGAAAAAATAAATCACCATGGTAAACGTGCAGATGCGATTGTAAAGGGAATGCTGCAGCATTCACGATCAAGCACAGGAGTAAAAGAACTGACAGACCTTAATACGTTGGCCGATGAATATTTACGATTAGCTTACCATGGCATAAGAGCAAAGGATAAAAATTTTAACGCAACGATGGAAACCCATTTTGATGACGCCATCGATACCATCAATATCATTCCCCAGGATATTGGCAGAGTGCTCTTAAATTTATACACCAATGCTTTTTATGCTATTTCTGAAAAGAAAAAACAAATAGGTGTCAGTTACGAACCTACAATTTCAGTGTCCACAAAAAAATCAGACAAACAGGTATTTATCAGCATTAGCGACAATGGCAATGGCATCCCACAAAAAATAGTTGACAAAATCTTTCAGCCATTCTTTACCACCAAACCAACGGGAAGCGGAACTGGTCTGGGATTGAGTCTAAGCTATGACATCATCAAAGCACATGGCGGTGAAATAAAAGTGGAGACCAATGAAAACGAAGGAACAACATTTACGATCCAACTACCAATAATCTTATCATGAAAAAATTTCTTCACCGAATTTGTTTGCTCTTATTACTATATGCATTCCCATGCATTGCATTACCCCAATCGAATACGGAAGATTCTTTGAAAATCATTTCCCTTAAAAAAGATTTACAATCGGAAAAAGAGGATACCAATAAAGTGATTACATTGAATACGTTGAGCCAAATGCTTTCTCATGATAAGAAAAGTGCTGAAGAGTATGCAAATCAGGCGCTGGCGCTCTCGCAAAAAATAAATTTCATACCAGGTGAAGGCCTCGCGTACTTTTTTCTTGGGAACGTTGAAACTGGCGCCGGTTATATTAACGGCAAGGGCGATATCAATAAGGCCCTCGATTATTTTAATAAGGCTATCGCAATATTTACAACTTTAAATGATCAACTGAGAATTGCAGACTGCTATGCAACCATAGGGGATGCCTATGCAGGCATGACTTCTAATTTTCCGGAAGCGGAAAAGTATTTTTATGCAGCATTAAAAATATACGAAAAACTGGGAGTTAAAGACAGGCTCGCCACAATGTATCCCACTCTTGCAGGTTTTTATAAATACAATGGAAATTACGATAAAGCATTCAGTACATTGAAAGCTTCTCTCGCCATATTTGAAGAATTGAAAGATTCCGCCGGACTTGCAAGTATCTGTATAAATATAGGCAAGGCTTATTTTGAAAATAAACAATTGGAAGATGCTTTATCGTATTTCAATAAGGCACGTAGTATTTATGCTGCATTGGGCAAACGTAGCCCTGAATGGGGTATTCCATGGGCGAAAGGAAATATCGCCGACGTATACATTTCCCAGGGCGAGAACGCTTTTTCATCTGGAAACGACCAACTGGCGCGACAGAAGATAGAGGAGGCACTTACACTATGTAAAGAAAGACTTGAGCTGGAAAGCGCAGGCAATATGTCCCACCGCGAAACTTATTTACAAACCGGAAATTGTTATTATGATCTGAGTTATATCTTACCGACAGCAGATAAAAAAAACAACCTTTTGGAAAGCAAAAAATTCTATGAACTTTCTCTTGAACTTGGGAAAAAGAATAATGAAAAAAGATTGATCAGCAATAGTTGTGATAAGTTGGCGCAAGTATATAGTTCGCTTGGAAACTATAAAGAAGCATACACATATTATACCGCCTATATTTCTTACCGTGATAGTATTTCCAATGAAGAGGCAACTCAAAAAACTGTTCAAATTCAAATGCAATATGAATTTGATAAAAAGGAAGCAAATGCCAGAGCCGAAGAGGATAAAAAAGATGCAGAAGCAAAAAGAATAAAAAATCAGCAATACTTCATGATCGCCGGGCTTGCAATAATTGTGGTGGCTGTCATTATTATTGCCTGGATACAATACCGCAATAACAAACAAAAGCAAAAAGCAAATCTTTTATTAGAAAGACAAAAACTGAAAGTAGAAACGACTTTATCAGAATTAAGATCAACGCAATCCCAACTCATCCAATCCGAAAAAATGGCTTCATTGGGAGAATTGACTGCCGGAATTGCCCATGAAATACAAAACCCGCTGAATTTTATTAATAATTTCTCTGAGGTCAATACAGAATTATTAACAGAAATGAAAGAGGAGATCGACAAAGGCAATAACAATAATGCTAAGGCAATTGCAAATGACGTTATTGAAAACTCGGGAAAAATAAATCATCACGGCAAACGGGCAGATGCAATTGTGAAAGGCATGCTGCAGCACTCCAGGTCAAGCACAGGTCTGAAAGAATCAACGGATATCAATTCCCTGTGCGATGAATATTTACGATTGGCTTACCATGGATTGAGAGCAAAAGACAATTCATTCAATGCGACCATCAAAACCGATTTTGATGCAACGATCGGAAAAATAAATATCATTCCCCAAGATATCGGAAGAGTAGTATTGAATTTATTAACAAATGCTTTTTATGCGGTGACTGAACGGTTAAAAGCAAAAGGTTCAGGATATGAACCGACTGTTTCTGTAAGCACAAAAAAGAGCGGTGACAGGGTTATACTAACGGTAATGGATAATGGAAACGGCATTCCACAAAATATCATCGATAAAATATTTCAGCCATTCTTCACAACCAAACCTACAGGAAGCGGAACAGGTTTAGGTCTGAGTCTAAGTTATGATATTGTAAAAGCCCACGGCGGCGGGATAAAAGTGGAAACAAAACAAGGTGAAGGGACTACTTTTATTGTAGAACTTCCTTCAAAATAGAACCAGGTGCATTTGATCAGCCTCTTGATGGAAACAAAGAATGGCGCAGGTTATTCCTGATATCTTGTTTAGTCCTTCCCTAATTTTTTTAGGAAAGAGATATGCGATCGAACTGCTGAAAAGATCTTATTATGTTCAAGATATGGCAGGTGGGATTCATTGCAGGTTTCCTTTATTATTTTACCAACTGCCGGATAATGAATATGCGATATTTTAGGAAATAAATGATGTTCGATCTGGAAATTAAGACCGCCAAGCCACCAGGTAATAAATTTATTGTTGGTAGCAAAATTAGCCGTTGACTTTAACTGATGCAATGCCCATTCATCTTCTAATTTATTGGAAGACGGTGAGGCAAAGGCGAATGAAGTTTCGTCAACCGTATGCGCCAGCTGAAAAACAATGCTCAGCATAAAGCCGGCAATTGCAGCACACAACAAGAACCCTGTTAACCAGGGAAGAAACCCGCATACATAAATTGGCAATCCGACAAACAAAAACAAATACAGCATTTTAAAACTCCAGAAAGTAATATGGTTTTTCAGTGTCAGCTTTGGCAAATGTATCTTACCAATTTTACCCGTGAAATATTTTTTATAATCAGTAAAGAAAACCCAAAATAAGTACAACATCATGTACAAGGCCCAAAAATAAATATACTGATAACGATAGATTTTATGTTGCTTTTGCGTTGCGCACAAGCGAAGAAATGGTTTCGCGTTTATATCATCATCTACACCATCAATATTTGTATACGCATGATGAATGACATTATGCTTCATGTTCCACATAAAACTACTCGCACCCAGCAAATCAAAACTCGATGCAGCAATCTTATTTAACCAACCATACTTGCTAAAACTACCATGCGCACCATCATGCATGACATTGAATCCGAGAGAAGCAGTTAATATGCCCAATAAAACACATTCCAAGATCACCAGCCAGGAAGGACTGCTGAAAATTAAAAGCGATGAATAAACCAGCACAAAAACAGTTAAAAGAATTCCGGCTTTTAAATATAAACGGTGGTCACCTGTCGATGAAATTCCTTTCTGCTGAAAATATTCATTAATTCTTTTTTTTAAAACTGTATGGATAGATGGCGTTGCGGGGTTGGAAAATTTGGGCATGATCATAACAAAAAAATAAAATGATGGATAAAATAATACCTCAACTAAAACATTTACACCGAAAGACTGCCATTATTACTTTCAACAAACCAATTGTCTGTAATCAAATGTGTGATAGGAAATATTTTTAAAGCCTTGGTTGTCACTCTAAAAACGCTGATTAGAATATCATTGATCGATTGTATAATATATTCTTCCTTATCATTGGCATACTGCATAATAATATCACCCTTCCGCAAATTATTGATCATATCTAAAGAATCAATTTTGAAATTCATGTAACGATTTAAGATGATTAGAGTTGAAATTCAAAATCCGGTTGATAAGTAGATTAATGGGGTCCAAATGGCAATTAAAAAATTTGGAGAGCAATAATGAAATATCAATTGAATAACGAAAGTAAGATACGCTTTATTACTTGCCGGTCGGATTAAATTCCTCCTCCGGCAACTTGCAATGAAGTAAAGGGCGTTGTTTACTTTCTTACATCCAAAACATCCTGAACATTTGACAAACTTGTCATTTCAGTACCACTGAAAATTCTAGACAGGTTTATGTCTTTTGTCTTCTTATATTGATCAACATTTTGTGTAGTCACAATTCTCCAGAAGTTCTTTGATTTTAATTCAGCATAATCTGGAGTTTCGATAAAAATTCCTTCCACTGGATTTCTGCTTTTAAACCCTACTTTAACAAGATTATTGGTCTTGTTCTTAGTCTGAAAAAATTTCTCGATCCGTTCATTTGTCATTGTGTAATAATTTAAACGCTTAATTATAGAATTAGTTCAAAATCCGAATAATTTTAACCGACCAAATTATCCTATAAAACCAGAGACTTTACAAACTAGGTGAAGAATTAAAGAATGAAAAAAGCATCTAGAGATATATGTGGCAAAATTACACTTTTTTCGCCTAAATGCCCGATTTAATTAATCCCGCATCCCGCAACAAACATTGAGCACATGCTACAACCCTGCGTACGAGGCTATTGCAGCAATTACGCTCATAATAAATGCCTGCAAGTGGTTTATTTATGTTACCTTACGAAGCGTAATAAAATCTTTATGATCAAACAATCAGGATTAGAACTTTTGAAAGATAATTTTAAGCAGGTAGAAGAGAAATTCAATTATTTTTTCGCTCAAGGAAGTCCAAGATGGCCGCTGGAAGCGCATGATTTTTTGAGGAATCATTATAATAGCATTGACAATTTTTTTGAATCAAATATCACACTCGAAAAATTAAACGTAGTCGATCTGCCCGAAAATATTCACCAGGAAGTGAGGCTTGCATTTGAAGCTTTCAAAAAAGGAGAAAAATACAATTCTGAAGAAAAATGATCTGCAGAATTCATAATGCATATGTCAAAAGATTACTTCCCATATTTTTCTTTTAATGCAAAGCTTGAATTTGAAAAAAAAACTTATCACCTAAAAGTCACTTCGATCTATAACGGTAGGATGAGCCGGAAAGAATTTGAGATTTTATCCGGCGACTTTACCGGCGCCAACAAACTCCTTGTGTATCAATTGATGATGGATCAAACTGAGTTCGAATGGATGGATATTAACAATCACGACAACTCTGCCCTTGTTCAGCAATTAGGAGAAATTATTTCCAGGAGCAACATTTAATAACTTAACTAAATTATTTTGAAAAAGTAAATCTTTATGATAAGAACAGTGATTACAGGTACAGGAGCTTTTATTCCGGATGTTGTTCGCTCAAATGAAGATTTTATTAAACGTTCATTTTTTGAAGAAAATGGTTTTCCCAATCAAAATTCTGCGCAGGTCATCATTGAAAAATTTGAAAAGATCACCGGAATAAAAGAAAGACGTTACGCTCCCAACGAGATAAATGCTTCGGATATGGCTTTGAAAGCCGGCGAGCAAGCATTGCTCGATAGCAAAATTGATCCGGAAACATTGGATCAAATTATTGTTTCACATAATTTTGGCGACATCAATAACAAGAGTTTTCAGACGCAAAATGTACCGTCAATAGCAAGTCGTGTAAAAAACAGGTTAAAGATTAGAAATCCGGAATGCATCGCCTATGATGTTCTTTTCGGTTGCCCTGGCTGGGTGCAGTCATTGATGATATCGGATGCCTATTTTAAAGCCGGTTCGGCAAAAAAAATCCTTTTGATAGGAACAGAGACCTTGTCCAGGATCATTGATTCATCGGACAGGAACAGCATGATCTTTGCCGATGGCGCAGGTGCATGTGTTGTGGAAAGTATTGATGGAGATGATAACAGCCCGGGAATCTTAAGCGTTTGCGCACAAACACACAGTGTTGAAGAAGCAAACTATATATACATGGGCAAATCATTCAAGAAATGCGATGCCAATGATCACCTGTACCTCAAAATGAATGGTCGTAAAGTATATGAATACGCCATTAAGCACGTACCCGCAGCAATAAAACTATGCCTCGATAAAGCATCGATGAACATAACCCGGGTTGCAAAAATTTTCTTGCATCAGGCAAACGAAAAAATGGATGAAGAAATTCTGAAAAGATTATTCTCCCTTTATGGAATATCCGCTGCTACGCCTGGAATTATGCCCATGAGCATCCATTGGCTGGGCAACAGTTCCGTGGCCACCATTCCCACCCTTTTTGATATGGTGAGAAAGGGAAAAATAGCTGATCAAAAAATTTCAAAAGGAGATATTATTGTATTCGCCTCCGTGGGCGCAGGCATGAATATCAACGCAGTATGTTACAGGGTGTAGAGGATTCCTTTTGAATCCATCATTAATTTAACCCGAATAATCTTTCAAAAATTAGTTATTGACGTTTCTAAGGCTTATCTTTGCTATTCAACCTAAATGTAAGGCCTACCGAATTAAGCGTTTATTCTTGTACATTTCCTCTGTATTTGTTTATCCACTTCTTCAATTTGCTGAAAATTCAGGTTTATTTAATCATTTTTTAATTAGTTATTTATGAACATGTACGTTTCGAATTTAAGCTTCCACACAACAGATGCGGACTTAAAAAATTTATTTATGGAATTTGGTGAAGTATCTTCAGCGAAAGTGATCACCGACAAAGAAAGCGGTCGCTCACGCGGCTTTGGCTTTGTGGAAATGTCAGATGAAACGGCTGCAAAAAATGCAATGCAGGCGCTTCAGGGCAAAGAAATAGAAGGCAGATCACTTGGAGTTTCTGTTGCTAGACAAAGAGAAGAACGCAGCGGAAATTCTTATTCCGGCAATCGCGGCGGTGGCGGCGGTGGTTACAAAAAGTGGTAATTCTTTTTACATTATAAATTACAAAAGATCCTGCACTTCTATGTGTGGGATCTTCTTTTTTAGTGAATTGCGTTACAGATATTCATTACCGTTAGTTACAGCATACGGCTCTTGGTGCATCGGGGATTAAAAATGGAACATTGAAGCACAATTCAACAAATGCTGGAAATGTTTTCATACCTTTAGTACCTGCTGCCTCCAACATCAGTACCTATTCACGAGACCTTATATCACTCCGAATCAACCAATTTTTAAAACAAAACAATAATATACATGAGCGAAACATGGAATAAAAAAGAAAGAGAAAAGAAAAAACAACAAAACAAAAAAGAAAAAGCTGAAAGAAAATTAGAACGAAAGGAGAACAGTAAAAATGGGAATGATCTGGACAGTATGTTAGCCTATCTGGATGAGAATGGCAATCTCACCTCTACGCCACCTGATCCCAGAAAAAGAGTGGTGATTAATGCAGAGGATATTGAAATAGGAGTGCCTAAACAAAGACCTATCGACCCCGCTGACCTTATTCATACCGGAATAGTTAGTTTTTTTAATGATGCAAAAGGATATGGTTTTATTAAAGACCTGAAAACACAGGAAAGTGTTTTTGTGCATATAAATTCATTGACAGAAGCCATACGGGAAAATAACAAAGTTAGTTTTGAGATTGAACAGGGCGTTAAAGGTTCAAATGCAGTTAGAGTAAAATTGGTAAAATAATTTTCTGAAGATAATTGTTGTATCGCCAATTATAATGCTTGGTGTATGTTTATGATTCCTGCATCGCAAATTCTTTATAAACACCAATGTCATCCACTTTAAGAATTTTCAATTGTTCTAAAAGTTCCGGCACATATTTATCTCTCACAAAGAACTCCATGATATAAGCATATTTGCAATTTTCATAGTATGCTTCGTAAATATTCAGTTTACAATGAGATGAAAAATGATTATGAATGTCAGCGACCTCCGGAGGATGACTGAGAAAAGCAATGATCTTACTCTCTCCTTTATGTGCATCATCTTCACGTTGCATCTGCAAAACGGAATATCCCCCCGCCTGCTTTGATTTTATTTCTAATTCAGGAACGCGTGAAGATCTTCTTGCTTTTTCAAAAACAAAATCTGACTCTCCTGAAGATACCCGATGTTGCGAAATATATTTAAACAAGCCATTATTTTCTGAGCGTTGCAAAATAACATTATCGTCGCTATGGTTAGACCTTGTATATTGTTTCCAGTGCGCAATAAACTGTTCGGTGCTAAGACTAACCGACGTTTCGAAACAAACAAAACGCACAATCTCATTTGATTTCATTCAGTTAAGGTACGCTAAATAATGATGCCATGCCTCATAAATATCATGGCTGGCCTGCAAATAAAAGTTGAGATGAAAGAAAATGCAGAAGGTAAATTATTGAAATCGCCCTTCGCGCGATTTATTTATTATGCATTTCCTCTACGCCCGTCCAATTTTCAGGAATGCCGTTATTCATGTAATGATCAACATTATTTAAAAATAGTTTTGCAGTCATGTCTTCAGGATGGATCTCGATTACCCGGTTAAATTTATTATATGCTTCAGGGAAAGATTTATTCAAGTAGTCAGACATCCCTTCCCTAAAAAAAGATAATGACGCCAATTTCTTTTCAATATCCTTTTCATCACTTCCATTAAAACATTCATAAATGCTGATGGATTCCATTTTGCCTTTTAATTGGACACTTCCCAAATGACGCAAATGAAAATTCTCCGGCTCATCAATATTTTTCAAACTGGCCTCGCTTAATAATATATTCCCTTTAAAATATTTTGTGAGGCTTTCCAACCGCGAAGCGGTATTTACCGTATCGGCAATAGTAGTAGCATCCAGCCTTTCATGATCACCGGTAATGCCCATTATCAACGGACCAGTATGTAATCCAACACCGATTTTTATTGGCGCACGATTCAATAATGCTCTTCGCAAATTAAATTCACGGACTTCTTTTTGCATTTTAATTGCTGCACCAAGCGCATCTGCGGCGCTATGCGGAAATATCGCCATGATCGCGTCACCGAGATATTGATTAACGAATCCGCCATGTTGCCTGATGATCGGGCCCATGCGCTCATTAAATGAAGAAACAAAGGCGAAGTTCTCTTCCGGTGTCATTTTCTCGGATAAGGTGGTGTAATCACGAATATCAGAAAAAAGTACGGTCACAATTTTCTCTACCTGGTCTCCAAGCTGAACATCAGTAATAACGTTTCTTCCCAGCGATTGAATAAATTCGTGCGGAACAAATTTGTTGGTTATCTCATAAATGCGGCGCATGGCTTCTTCTTTTTCTTTTGCTTCACGAATATTTCTTTCATATAGCAAAGCGCTTTCGATCGCCGAAGAAGATTGTAAGGCAAGTGTTATCAAAAATTTCAGGTCGGCTGCCGAATATTGAACTGCTTCTGTATTGGCAAGAATGATTGCACCCATCACACGATGCTTCACTTTTAATGCTGCATATATCAACGATTGCACTTCGGGAATTATCAATCCCGCGTTTTTCAATGCAGATAGATCACCGACAATTTCTGATAACCCGCTATGTGAAATAAACAGCAGTAGTTCAACATTTTTTTTAAAGCGCTCTTCATCAAAAACAGAATTACCCGATGATGCAAGGACCTCTATTTGATTACTTTGCTCATCCCACAAAACAATGATGCCGTTATCAGATTTTATTAATCGGGTTGCTTCGCCAAGGGTAATTTCTGCAATTGCCTTATGCCCGATGGCCTGTGCAAGCTTTTCCGAAAAATTAAAGATCAAATTCACTTCCTGGTAGAGCGTCAATACCTCAGTTCCTAATTTCTTCTTTTCAGCTTCTTTTTGAACCAATATATTTACCAATGAAGCAATCAGCTGCGTTTTATCATCTCCTTTTACCCATCCGATAATTTCATTGTCTATTTCAACGGCCTGCTGATACGATGTTGTTTCCAGAAATTTGCCCAATAAGATTTTCTGACCATCATCTTCAATAAAAACATCGGCATTTAATTCCTCAATCAATGAAGATATTAAGGCAGAAGCATTGCTCTTTTTTGCAAGAATATTTTTGAGATTGACCTTGGACATGACTTAAGAATAGAAAAAGATTTCTCATGGTGGCAGCATGATCATCATAGAAAAGGATTAAAGAGGTATCATTGCAAACCCAGCACCGATCTGGCTTTGGAGAGTATTGCTTCAGGATCGAAAGGCTTTGTCATATATACATCTGCACCAACCTCTTGCCCTTTCTGCCTGTCTAACTCCTGCCCTTTTGCAGTAAGCAAAACAATATACACATCATTTAACATGAGTTCTTTTTTTACACGACGACAAACTTCCATGCCATTCATTTTGGGCATCATCACATCTAAAAAAACAAGTTGTGGTCTCTCCTGCTGAATAATTTCAAGCGCTGTTTCTCCATTATCAGCCGTTAAGAAGGTTATGTCCTCGTCTTCCAATTCTTCAAGAGTTTGCTCAATCAGCATCCTGATATGCGGTTCATCGTCTACAATTAAGAGTTTTTGTTCCATCGAATTAATTATTATTGTCTTGATTTTTTTATTACTGATAAATTAAGAACAACACATTTTCCAGACCTTTTTCAAACCGAAGCGTTTGCACCACTTCCTGCTTACCGGAAAAAACAGAATTCAGAATAATAATGTCCGGTTGTGAAGCAATGGCTTTTTCTACCAATTCCTTGCCGTCTGATTCAAATACAACATAGCCTTTTGCGGTTAATACATCTGTCAATGTTTTTACTGCAGCAGCATCTTCATCAACCACCATCACTTTCCTCCTTGATTTACCTTGCTCCAATAATGCCCCGACCTCTGTAAAAAGTTTTGCTGTATCAATTGGTTTTGTAAGATACCGGTCAACGCCAATGCGGTAACCCCTGGCCTTATCCTGAACAATAGAAAGAACGATGATCGGTATATCCATTGTTTGCGGATCATTTTTTAAGATCGCGGCCAAATCAAATCCGTTCATTTCCGGCATCATCACATCAAGCACGATGAGATCAGGATGATGATCACGGATAATGTTCAACGCTTCTTTTCCATTTGTTGTTTCTTCAACCAAATATCCAGCTTCAATAAATTCCTGGCGAAGTAATGAGCGAATTGAATCATCATCATCAACCACAAGAATAGTTGCGTTTTCTTTTTTATGCTGATTGAATTTGGATTGAGCCATCTGTGCTCGCAATTGTTTTACCAACTCATCCAGATGAATGGGGTTGGCAACGATTGTTGATTTGACCATTGGTAATGCAAAAGAAAAAGTACTGCCTTTACCAAGCTCACTGTCAAGCCAGATGCGGCCACCGTGATGCTCGACAATTTCCTTGCAGATAGGCAGACCAAGTCCGGTGCCTTTGGGCTTATCTGTTAATGTATCTCCACCCAATTGTTTGAATTGTTCAAAAACCACCGCCTTATCCTTTTCAGCAATTCCAATACCGGTATCGCTCACGCTGGTAATGATCTCACTCCCTTTTGAAATCACGCGGCAGGTGATAGCACCCTGCTCCGTAAATTTTACTGCATTGGAAATAAGATTAACTACAACCTGGATTAATTTATCCTGATCGCCGGAGATTTTGGGAAGGTCGGGTTCGATAAATTTTTCGAGCGTAATATTTCTTTGATAAAATAAAGAAGAAGTTGCTGCGATAGCACGATCTACAATTTCAGGAATAGAAACATTTTCAATATTCCACTCCATTTTCCCTGCTTCTATTTTTGCAAGATCCAACACATCATTAATAAGATGAGTTAATCTTTCTCCTTCGGAGATAACAACATTCAAATTTTCAGAAACCTGCCCGATCGCTTTTTCCGTTTTTGGATCGCTTTTATCTGTTGCCGGAAATATTCTCTCTTCCAATCTTTTCTTGATAATCTTTGCAAAGCCGAGAACAGAAGTAAGTGGCGTTCTTAACTCATGGCTAACGGTAGAAAGAAATGCGCTCTTGGCTTCGTTAGCGCGTTCTGCATTCTTAGTGGCTTCTTCCGCTTCCAGTTTTGCATGCTTCACTTCTTCAAACAATCTTGCCTTCTTTAATGCAACACCGACATTTGCAGCAATGGTTGATAATAAACGCTGATCTTTCTCATCGAAATAATTTTCTTTGGTTGTACTCTGCACACTGAGTACGCCAATGATCTCATCATCGATCGGAATGGGAACGCCCAGGTAAGAAGCTGATGGCAGTCCCAATCGTTGAATTCCTAACTGTGAAATTTGCTGGTTAATATCCTTGTTCAGCAATAATGGCTTGCCGGTATTAATTATTTTTGAAGCGATGCCTTCGCCAAATTTCATCGGAGGTAATTTTTCTCCGTACTGATATGGGAAATTGATGAGATTGGTTTTTTTATCGAGCATTGCCAGGTAAACAATGTTCGCTTTAAAGACCTGGCGCATTTCATCGCCAACTAATTTTATTAAATCGTCAAGATTTAGTTGGGATGCTAATGCCTGGCTGATCTGGTTTACTGTGGTAAGTTCTTCAGCCTGAACCTGCACTTCGTACGTACGTTCCTGCACTTTCTTTTCCAACTCTATTCTTTGTTCATGCAGTTTTCTTGTGCGGTAACGAATGATAAAGTAAATAATAGCCAGCGCCACCAAGGCATATAACAGATATGCCCACCATGATCGCATTAGCGGCGGCTCGATGGTAAAAGTATAAACCACTTCTTCGCTTATATTCTGAAAAACATTTTTTGCGCGTACATGAAAATGATATGTGCCTTCGGAAAGATTGGTATATTCTTTATAAGAGTTTGTTCCCCATTCGCTCCAGCCTTTTTCAAATCCTTCCATCCATGTTTGGTATTTGGTTTTATCTTCCTGTTCAAAAAAAGGAGCGGCATATTCAAACCGAAGACTATTATTCTTATAAGAAATGGAATTGCTTTTCGTGCTGTCCGAAGAAATGGGGTTAAATAAATTATCTCCAGCCTCGATCTTGCGCACGAATGTTTTAAAGGGTTGGTCATAATCCTTTTTCATGTTTTCATTATAGCGAACCAAACCATCTGTTGTAGATATCCAGATGATGTTGTTTTCAGGATAGATCTGGCTGAAAGTTCTTTCACTGATGGGTAATAATGAAGTTCTGTCGAGTTTATATGTTCCATCCGGCTGAGGCGTTGCAATGACGGACTCTTTTCCAAAACGTATCCATGCTTTTTTTGAAGAATCTTCCGCAATAAATACTTCATCTTTGCCCCCTGCATTGGGAAATTTGCCGAATGTTGAATCCTTTACAAATCTGTTCGCCTTTTTATTAAAAACATAAAAGGTGGAATCAGCGCCAAAATAGGCAACACCGTTTATAGCATAAACGGGGCCGCAACCTGAACCAAGACCGTCTTGCAGCCCAAATCTATCAAAACTACTTTTTTTAAAATCCACATTACCAGTGGAGTCTAATATAATATTTACACGAAAAATAGTTTCATTTTGTGTGCCCATCCATATTGTTCCATCTTTATCTTCAACCATCGTCCACCCCTGCGTATTGGCACCCGGCAAGTATCCGGCAAACTTCCAGTCGGAAGATTCATTGTCCGGTTTGCTTTTTTTATTGAATACGGCAATTCCCTGTATCGCATCCCCCCCAAGAACAATATTTGGAAATTTTTTTGGATGAAAGAGCATGGCCAGCTGTAGATTGCCGCTAAGTGAGGGCTGAACCAATACAGTCTTATTATTTTTAATGGAGTATAAACCATCCGTTGCTACAAGCATTTCATTTCCCACATCTAAGAATTGAAACACCTGGTTTGTTGAAACTACTTTTACAGGTTCAAACATTCTCTTTGCATTATTGAACCGGAGCAGACCATTGGTAGTCCCCAAATACATAACGCCCTTAAATCGCTGCGCGCAAAGAGTGGCGGTAGTAATGCCAGATTGAACGGTAAATTGTGTTAAGGGAGAGGATGTTTGTACGCGGGATATGCCATTGTCTAACGCAAGCCATAAATTGTCTTTACTGTCGGCATAAATTCCATATACTGATTCATCCTGTAAACCGGTTTCGCGGTTAATGACTTGTAAAGTCTTCCCTTCTTTGTTTATAATGATGAGTCCCTTGCCGGCAGTAGCCAAGGCAAAAGACCCGTCTTTCAAAACAATACCTTTATAAAGGGTTGCTTTTAAAAGAGAATCAGAATCCGTATGAAAATGAGTGAAAGTTTTTCCATTAAAAAGATATAAACCACTATAAAACATACCGATCAAATATGTTTTATCGCCCGTAACAGATGGATATGGCAACATAACCTGAACACGTTCCTTTCCTAAAAATTCACTTCCCGGAATTAACTGCAAGGAATCGTTTACCATTTTAAAAAGCCCAAGTTTTTGCTGATGAACAATTAATGTACCATCAAGATAAAAACTGTACATAAACCTTGATACCGGTTCCCAGGTTTTTAATTCTCCCGTAACTCCGTCACCTGCTTTATTTTCTGTGAAACGAAATATTCTTTCGCGCGACTGAAAATAAACTCCGTCAAGAGTAGCATGAACTGTCCAAACGTCGTTGAAATTACGCAGGGCGGGAGGAACATATTTTAGCAGTGAATTGGCCTTCGTTTGTCCAAGGCTATCAATTGACAGATATCCAAAATCGCTGATTGAGCCATAGTATGCAATACCATTTCTATTCTTTGTAAGCGCTCTTATCGCTACTGTTCCATTTGCTGCAATAGGTATTTTTTTCCATTTCACTCCGTCATATTCGAGTAGACAGCCCTGATTGCCGATATACACCAAACCCCTGTTGTCTTCAACAAGGCTCCAGTTTTGTGGGTAACCATGGTAGTCATTTGGATGAAAATTTGTGATAAAAGGAAGTCCTTTTTCAGAAGCATCCTGCGCAGATAAAACAGAGGGGATTAATGCAATTAAAATGATTGCATTAAGTAACAATGAATAAAATTTATTGTGCACAACAAAGCAGTTTTTGCAGGTTACCATTTTAATGAGTGTCAAAAAAAAATTGATTACGAAAGAAAGGCTGAAAATATTTTTAGATAGGAAGGTTTAAAGTGCTGAAATCAATCAATCTTTAAATTTAGTGAAATCTGCCTGCAATTGTAAAATTATTTTTTTGGTTTATTTCTGCTTATTAAATGCTCGGACATGGAGAATACAAAAACTTTCTGAAGCTTATCAGCATCCTTTCGATTACTGATAAACGTTATCAATGAATCAAAAAACAGGTTTAACGATTTTAATTTCTTTTCGTTGGAATTATTTCGCTCCAGGAGGACAATGCTCTTCTATAAATTTCCTGAAAACGGCAGCTAGATGTTCTGATGTTCCTGCGCCTTCATCAATTTCATGTGTCCGGTTCGGGTAAACCATCAATTGAAAAACCTTTCCATTCCGGATCAATTCATTAATCAGCTGCTCTGCATTTTTATAATGCACATTATCATCTCCGGTTCCATGCATGTATAATAAATTTCCGGAGAGATTTTTTGCAAAATTTAAGGGTGAACACTGTTTATATGCCTCTTCATCGTCCTGCGGCAAGCCCATGTATCGCTCGGTATAGATGTTATCATAAAAATGCTGATCAGTAACGGCAGAAACAGCGATGCCTGTTTTATAAATTTCAGGATACCGAAACATCAGGTTCAACGTCATCGCTCCGCCTCCGCTCCAACCATGCACGGCAACACGATCGCCATCAATGAAACTCCATTTCAGAATCTGTTTTGCAGCCATTGCCTGATCGCGACTATTTATAATTCCTATCTTTTTGTAAATGGACATTCTCCATTCCGTTCCTTTCATTACCGGCGTGCCGCGATTATCCAGTGCAATTCCAATAAAACCTTTCGGAATGAACTGCGCAATGAGATCATTAAAATAAGGAACATCGCTGGCAACAGCGGATGCAGGCTCTCCATAAACAAAAAAGAATACCGGATATTTTTTTGAAGGATCAAAATCATTTGGCTTTGCCATTATGCCGTCCATCTCTACATTATCCTCCGTTTTTATTTTAAATTTTTCGAGTTTAAATCCAAGGTTCGGTTGGGTGAATACATCTTCACGTTTCGGATAAATTTTTTGATGATCTGGTAAATGAACCAATCGTAAATTATAGTTGCGATTGATGTTTGCATTAATATGCAAAGCATATGCTGCATCTGGAGAAAAACTGTATATGTTCGTTCCTTCAAAAACAGCAGGGGTCACACGAACGGTATCTGCCTTATTAATATTCACTTTGTACAAATAGCGTTGTGTTGCGTCATAAGGAGTTGCTTCCAGGTAGACATCGCCGGTCTTATCATCATAAGCAAGAAGATTAGCATCAAAATTTCCTTTTGTTAATACTTGTTCCTGGCTACCATTATGAGAAATTTTACAAATCCTAAGCCATCCATCTTTTTCTTTTGTTCTTAAGAAGAATTTCTTGTCGCTGCTCCAAAGCCACCATGGGCCATCCCAATCCAAAAGATTAAACGGTTCGATCCAGCCTGGTTCTTGCTTTTCACCATAAATCATGGTCGTGTTTCCAGTTGAGGCATTGCACAAATAAAATTTTGCCTGGTTCTGAAGTCGGTTAAGTTGCACAGCCATCACTTCATTATTACCCGACCAATCCATCCGGGGAATATAATTGTTAGCCGGGTCTCCGGGGATCTCCATCCATACGATTCTTTTTGATGCAATATTCACCACTCCGATTTTTACCGGCGAAGGTTTTTCACCCGCAACCGGATATTCAACTGGTTTTATGAATGGATAAATTGAATCTGTATTATCGATCATCAGATAATTTTTGGTTGCCCTTGCATCGGTATGCCAAAACGCAATCTTGGTCCCATCGTCATTCCAGCTAAATCCATCCCGAATACTCAATTCCTCCTCATAAGCCCAATCAAATGTTCCATTGATTATCCTATTGGTTCCATCATTTGTCAGTTGAGCAATGATGGTCGAATTTATTTGTTCAGTATATAAATTATGCTTGTATACATAAGCGACTGTTTTGTTATCCGGAGAAAATTTGGCAAACTGAAGGGATGATGATGAAAATTTTTTCCCGATCTGGTGTCCTTTTCCGGAATGTAGATCGAAATACCAATAATCCCCTTTTGAATTTACACGCCAGACTTTTGATGAATTGGTATAAATAAGAATTTTGCTCCGGTCTTTGCTCCATACGATATTTTCAATGGAGGTGCTGAGTCCGGAAGATTTTATCTGATCGGCGCTTAATAATAATTTATTTGTCGAAAGATCTTCTGCATCATACAGATAAATTCCATCGGGTTTACTCACCCAAAAATCATGTGAATGAGGAAGCCATTTTAAACCGTATATATTAATGTTTTCATCGGGTAAAAATTCTTTATCAATATTTTTTTGGAACGTATTTAACAGCGGTTGCGCAGGCGATAAAAGAGGTAAAGAAAAGATAGCGAAAATCAAGATTGCTTTTCTCATAAATCAATTTTAGTTTTAGTGAATCGCGATATGATGCGAATTGAAAGTTGATAAATTTATTGCGATTGGCAATTATGCAACATGAAAATTATATAAACGGAAAAGATGAAGATATTTTTTTAAGGTCATCAATTATCATTGCCATTTATGAAGATTAATTTCCGCTCCACATTTTCTTGAAACGATTCTATACTTATCTTTAAAATACAAGAGCGATCGCCACAACATTGATGTTGAAAACAAAATCAAAGGGCAAAGGGAATTTCCAGGATTTTAACAAAAAAAAAGAAAATTATTTTAGCTGATAAGCTGCAATACTGTTTTTAAAAAATGTTGGCACGTATACAATCTTGTTCTTAGCATCATAGCCAATATCAGCTGTATTGCTTTTCTGATCGCGCGTGTCCAGTAATTTCTGAACCGAACCATCTGCTTTTACATAGTAAATAATTCCGTTCCAGATAGAAACTAAAAATTCATTGGGGCTAACCTGTTCAAGCCCGTCGGTTCCGGGTTCCATGCCTTCAGCTATTTTAGTAAGTTTTTTATCCGCCGAAATTTTATACAAGGTTCCGCTGGCAAGAACATAAAGATCTTTATCAACAGCAAGAACTCCGTTTGCTCCTGTTAATCCTTCTGCATAAACGCTGGCTTTATCATTTTCAATACGATGGACTTTCCCTGTTTTGGAATCGGATACATAAACGATTCCATTTCCATCAACGGTGATATCATTAAGTCCTGTCGCCCCATCAACAGGTATCCGATTGATGATCATTTCTTTTTTTATATCGATCACCACAACATTATCCACATCAGCGGCGTATAATTTATTTTTATACAATCCCATTCCCTTCGGTGCATTCAATCCCTTCACCCAATCTACTTTTATTATTTTTCCATCAAGTCCCACCTTTCCGATAGAACCCATTCCGTCCTTTGCCCATGGATCTCCGTCAATATTGGAAACATAAAGAAAATTATTTGCAGAATTAAACAAAGCGGATTCGGGCACTTTTAGCACAGAATCAGTTTGCCAGAGTTTGGTCAATTGATGTTGTGCAACAACATTTTGAGAAAGAGTGAGCATCAGGGACCAGAAAAAAACAGCGGATAATATCTTTTTCATGATTATCAGTTTTGATTGAGAACACAAATGTAAAAACGGGCAAACAAAACAAGTGCAAATTTTTTGAGAAAAAATTCATTCCATTGAATATCCAGAGTATTTTTGATGATAACACCATAATTTTAAAGACACGCATTGTTTTTTCAAAAATGAACTACCCCCGGTTACTTTTCATATGCCTGATAATAAGCGCAAATAAGCCTGTTTTTTGTCAAACCTATGTATTTGCGCAGCTTAACGGTATTCCAATGAATACAAAAGGATGGAACCTTGTTGGTGATGCACATGTGGGCAATGTGACCGGATCGGCAGATTCTGAACTCATACTGGTGCGATCGGCCAAGTTGAACAGCGGCGCCATATTTTATGGCGAACCCATCAACCTTTCCCGATGCTTCAGGTGGACAGCGGAATTTGATTTCAGAATGTTTGATGGAACGGGAGCAGATGGATTGGCTTTTTGTTTTCTTGATGTCCCCCCATCCGGTTTTGTAAACGGTGGCGGCCTCGGCATCCCTGATGCTGCCAATGGTTTAAAAGTTTGTTTTGATACCTGGAATAATTGCATTCCTTTCGATACAGCAACCGTACACCAGGATATGCCCAAGATAGAATTAAGATGGGGCGTTGGTTATGATGATGACACTGACCCCAATAATATAATTTACGGAGAGTGCCGGTCCGGCCCAACAATCGACAATGCGGATGGAAAACTTTCATTTGTTCGCTCGCCTAATTATAATCATGCCAAGATTACTTATGATAGCGGCACTATTAAAGTGTATGTGAACGATGTATTGTATTTATCGGGATCTCAGGGATTCAATTTTAACGGCTATATGGGTTTTACGGCCAGTACCGGTGGTTATACAGATACGCATTCAATAAAGAATGTAATCATCTATACCGAGATGCCCCCTTCTGTTGCAGGCAACAGCCAGAGTTTTTGTCCCTACGACACCGTTCAGTTAGGAGGACCAGCCAATCCCGCTTATGCATATTCATGGTCGCCAACCAAAGGATTAAATGATACATCGGTATCATCGCCATTTTTGCATATCTCCAACGATTCGAGCACATCGCAATTTCATACTTACTATGTAAGAACTGCATTTAAGAATCAACCGGGATGCGCTTCAGTCGACAGTGTAACAGTGAGAGTATATCCCAATCCCAAAGTCAATTTTGTTACCCCGGAAATCTGTTTAACGGATGCTATTGCCCAGTTTTATGACAGCAGTTATACTAACGATAATACAACCATACCTTTTTCATATTTATGGAATTTTGGCGACCCCAACGCCCAACCAGCGAATCCAAACAGCTCATCTTTACAAAATCCAACACATCATTATAGTGCTGCCAGTAATTATATGGTTGGCCTGACAGTCACAAACAACCTGGGATGCACAGATAGTTCGTCAAAAATATTTACAGTTAACGGCGCAGTTCCCAAAGCAGGTTTTACCATTCATAACCCATCCGGTCTTTGCAGTAACAGCGCTGTCCAGATCATTAATAACAGCATTGTTGATTTTGGTTCAATTGTGAGAGTACAAATTTTTTGGGGTGACTCATCAGGTCTGTCTTATACAGACAGCACACCATATCCGGGCAAATCTTATACACACAATTATCCCAATCCGGTTTCCGCCAACAATATTATGTATACCATCCGCATGATCTCTTCATCGGGCATAATTTGTGAAAATGAATTGGATCAGCAGATCACCATTCAACCAAGCCCGCATGTTCAATTTTCGAATATCCCTCCTGTCTGTGCTTATGACTCTGCTTTTAATTTAACCCAAGCATCAGAATTGACAGGTATTACAGGCTCATTTTTATATTCAGGAAAAGGGATTTCTTCAGCAGGTGTATTTGATCCCCGTATTGCAGGCGCCGGAGTCGATACCCTTTTCTATAAATACACCGGCGCAAACGGCTGTACCGATTCCGCATATCAAACGATTTATGTGCAGGCGCCTCCAATTGTAAATGCAGGCAATGATACACTGATCGTGATTAATCAGCCATTACAGTTATTGGTAACATCTACGGATCTTAGCGGCGATTCATTTTTATGGACACCATCGACTGGCTTAAGCGATTCAACCATTGACAATCCTGTTGCTATACTAGGAACAGGTATAGATTCAATCCAATATTTTGTAAAAGGAATTGATAGCCTGGGTTGCTATGGAGCGTCCTCCATTAAGATAAAAATTTTTAAAACTCAGCCTGACATTTTTGTACCGAATGCCTTTACGCCCGGGAAGAATATGAACAGCATTTTTAAACCGATTGCTGTGGGAATCTCCTCTCTGCAATTTTTCCGCATTTATAACAGATCGGGAAGATTGATTTACAATACCTCTCAACTTGGTGAAGGTTGGGACGGGACAATATCGGGTAAACCGCAGGACACAGACACTTTCGTATGGATGCTCGAAGCGACAACCTACCTGGGAAAAGTGATTTATAAAAAAGGAACTGTTACCCTTATTCGTTAAAATTAAAATACCAAGCAGGATAAAGAAACTCCTGTTGCTGTATTTTATTGATCATGTGCCCTACAAACCATGAATATAAGTAGCGCTGTCTTTAAATTTATCCATGTCCATTTCTACAAAAAAATTCTTCACACCGCCTGTTTTTGCTGCAGCAAAGAATTCTTTCCAGTCAATCACACCTTGCCCGACAGGAACTTCTTTTTTATCCGCAGTCCAGTCAGATAAATGAGAAGAAATAAATCTTCCCGGATATTTATTAAAATAGGTTGAAGCCTTATAGCCAAGATTGATAACTTCAGTTTGAAATTGCATTTTGATGAGGTTGCCATCGAATCGACCCATCAACGCATCATATATCAGCTGACCTTCTAATTGAGTAAATTCGAATTCGTGATTATGAAAACCCGTTTGCATTCCTGCACTTTTTATTTTCTCCGCTGCTTTGTTTAATTTATCCGCAGCAGCATAATAATCGTTCAAAGTTGAAGTTTTAGGCAACCAAAAAGTAGAACATATCATTTGCGACAGCCCTAGCTGCTGCGCGAATTCTATGCTTGCATCTAATTTTTCAGGGGTAAGTTCGCCAAAACCATAATGGCAACTCGGGCAAACCAATCCTGCATCGTTGATTGTTTTTTTGATGTCAGCTGGTTTCATCTCTTTTAGAAAACCAAATCCGATTTCAGCATATCCTTTGGGCGAACACATTTCGGTTAGTTTGTACCCCATGTCTGCCATCATTTTCAAAGTCCCCGGGAAATCCTTGGCCAAAATATTTCGTATCGGGAAAGTTTGAAACCCGATCGGCAGATCTAACAATTTTGATTGCGATGAAATTGCCGAAAAAACGGCTGACGGGAAATATGATAAGGCAACTGTTGCGCCTATCGTTTTTGCTGCGACGCCAATAAATTTTCGTCTGTTCATCTTTTTCATGTATGCGATTTTGAAAATGAAACAAAAATATTTTTAAATGGATGCAATATCCCACCCTTGCCGGTACTCGCGATCCAGGTATTTATTGGCATCAGCATTATTGGTAATTTTTAAATTAGCCGCATCATACTTTAATAATTTTCCTGTTCTCAATGCCACTGCGTATAAATTAATGGCTTCTGTAATGTGCTCTGCTTCCGAAAAATTGCCCGGATATTGTTTGCCGGTTTTGCAGGCATCAACAAATAATGGTAATGCGGCAGAAGTTTGTTCAACCTGACTGCGTTTATCTGCGTTGGCATTTGCCGGCGCGTCCATTTTTTTACCGGAAATGATTTGGGGATTCTGCACATTAAACCCTGCAAGAATTTTTCCTTTATCCCCCACAAACATCATTCCTTCCGGTGGCAAATCTTTATTGTCCTCTAATAATTCTGTGGGAATGGGTGGCCGCATTCCGCCATCATACCAGCATAAATCTACCGGTGGTCGGGAACCATTTGCAGGATATTTGAATCGAACCGTGCTCGCCATGGGAAAAGAAAAATTATTTTGAATTTGAAAAGGGACAGGATCTTTCATTCCACAAACATGACTGAGATTTGGAATAATGGTGGTCGGCGCTGTTAATTGCAACGCATTGAAAACGGTCCACAAGCTATAATGTCCCATGTCTGCCATTGAACCTCCGCCGAAATCGTACCATCCGCGAAATACCATATTGGTGTAATTGGGATGATAGGGTCGAAAAGATTCTGATCCTAACCACAAATCCCAATCCAATCCGCTGGGAACAGGCGGTGTGTCTATAGGGATAGTAGAGTATTGAGGCCATACCGGACGGTTTGTCCAGTTATGAACTTCAGCAAGCGTTCCAATCGCACCGGCATTGATCCATGCCATTACTGTTTCCATCGAGCCATTCGAATCCCAGGGAATCAGATGTGTTATCACTTTACTCTCGCGGGATTTTGCAATGACTTTTTTTCCTTCGATCAACCGATTGGAAAGTGGTTTATGTACCAAAACATGTTTCCCTCTTTTTATTGCAGCCATTGAGATTAATCCATGAAGATGATCGGGTGTCATTATTTTAACCGCGTCAAGATCTTTTTCTTTTTCAAGGAGCTCACGAAAATCAGCGTAAGCTGCACATCCATTATATTTTAATTCCGGATGAACATTGGCATAAAAATTATCAACGATTGATTTTCCATTATCCCTGCCGCCGGGAATTGAATTATCTCCACCGGGTTCCCAATCAGGTTTGTTAATGGTTTTACGAATTTCACTTTTTAGCCAATCCTTTGCCCAGTCCTTATAGCCAACCGCTTCTTTGTTTGGATCGCAAACGGCAACGACATGAAACTGGGTATTGGCAAGCAAGGGCAATAATTCCCTGATGCCCTGGGTGCCAACGCCGATATAGGCTAATGTTATCTTATCACTCGGGGCAACATAATTTCTACCGCCGAGAACATGACGCGGTACAATCGTAAATGCCAACGCAGAAGTTGCCATTACTTCAACAAATTTTCGCCGGTTTAACGAAGATTTTTTTTGCGGGGAATTTGAAAATGATTCGTGATTGGTTTCCTGAGCATGGTCAGGTGTTTGAATCGCTTTTGTCATATAGCATTATTTAACGTTAGAGAGTGTTTCTAAAAATACTGAATTTCCCCTTAATAAATTCAAAGAATTTTTAAGGAATATTTTTGGGTATGGCAACCCGAAATCTTCACCTATACTAAACCGTTAGTTCTATTCGTCCGCCCGCTCATTCGGCGCTGGCACTCCCCGGAAGGATATCAAAACGGTAGGTCATGGTTGCTGCTGCCCCCAGGTTATTTTGGATAACGATTCGTCCGACGGATAACGCAGTGACTTCTAGACGCGAACTGCAACTGTTAATAATGGGAAGCTGCCGCCATTGCATGCCTTGTTCAACAACATAAACTGCATAAGCTTTTACCGAACCACCCTGAATGACCGATTGGGTGATTTCCGGAATTACGAAAGTATAAGGTTGAGATGAATCAATGGTAATGTTTTGAAAAAACACACTTTGAAGATCATTATTTACGGCTTGATTTTGATCAACACCCCTTGGTGCCGTAACTTCTTTACTGCAGCAAAGAAAAATACCACCAATGAAAATAGCGCTTACCAATAAAAGCAGGTTAGCTTTTTTCATAAACAGAATTTTAAATTAGAGGCGAAAGAAATGTTGAAAGGGGTTATTAAATGTACATTCTTTTAAAGATATCAGCCAAATTTGAATTTGCAGATTTGGCTGCCCTTACTTTTCTACTGCTTCAAATAAATCTTTTTACCGGCGATTGCCGATTGCTTTGCAGCTTCCAAAATCCTTACTACAATAAGATTATTCTCCAATGAGGAAAGATCTTTGTCTGCGTTTATTTTTCCGCTCAATACATCAGACAAATAGCGGATATTGTCTTTATAAACATAAGGCTTCACCTCAACGGAACCATTGATGGCTGAATCCTTTTGTATCAAGGTGGTTCCATTAAGTGCATGCAGGTAGCCCGTTTTACCAAAGACTTCTAAATCCTTTATGCCGAAAGGCCAATTCCAGGAGGCTTCAATAAGTCCGGTAGCATTTGGATATTCAACCATAATCGTTGCATCATCATCAACCTTTGGATAAATGTTCGGTTTGATATGTTTTGTTATTGCAGTTACTGAAAGGGGTGTTTCATTATGCATCAACCAGGTCATCAGGTTGGCGCCATAACAGCCAAAATCCATCAACGCTCCTCCTCCGTTTTTTACCGGATCTGTTAGCCATTTTAAAAAATCAGGACTGCATCCGATTTCTACCGGTCCCTGATGTCCGTCATGCACCACCATTTTTATTATGTTGCCTATCGCTTGTTGCGAATTTATCATGTTGTAGGCTTGCTGATTGGTGGGGTACCAGGTTGTTTCATAATTGGTGAGCAATTGTATTTTATATTGTTTTGCAAGAAAGGCCATTCGCTCAGCATCTTTTACGGTGGTAGCGAGTGGCTTTTCAACCATCACCGAAATCCCTTTTGGCGCGCAGGTTTCCACGACAGCGATATGATCAGCGATTGCATTATAAGCAAGAACGACATCAGGTTTTATATGCTGCAACATTTCAGAAAGATCTTTGTAAAATAAAGAATCGGGCAAACCGAAACGATCCTTATATTTTCTTGCCAATTGCCCATCGCTCTCGGCGATTCCAACAATGATCACTTCGCCGCTTTTGAATTGGTGCATGATGTTGTTGACATGATCATGGTTTAACCCCGCAACTCCAACTTTCAACAGTGGCTGTGCAAGCGTGTTTATATTTAAGAGCATGGATACTAAAAAAGAAAGAAAGGATGTTTTAAGAAATATATTTTTCATATAAACAAAGTTGATGAATGCTAACTATAATGTCAATTCGCCCCAACCTTTGCGATATTCACGTTTTACAAATTGATTCGCCGGTTCAAAATTCGTGATGCGCATATTTTCTCCATCCCATTTATAGGTGATATATCTTCCTGGCGTCTTATCATGGTCGCGAAGGTTAAAACTTCTTAATAACAGATTTCCCATGAGCACGGTTTCGGTTAGCGGACCGGCATATCCTTCAAAGGGAGAATCAACTTCTGCGTTCCCATAACCCGCGATGCAGGCATCGATCCATTGCCACCAATGCCCCGCCATATCCCCCGGCACGCGCGGATATTTTTTTGGAACGTTGACATCTTTATTCAAAGAGAGCGGTAATAATCTTGGATGACTTCCACCCCAACCACAAGACACTTTTCCTTTTGTGCCGATAAATAAGCTCCCTCCCTCAAAATCATTTTCTTCCGGAACATCACAGAGCGCTTCATTCATATTTACGCTTTCGTCAAGTTCATCCGGACGATCGGGAACGATTCCGCCATCCATCCAATAAAGCAAAAGATCGCGCCCGTTTTTTAATTTGAATTTATAACGAAGAATGCTTGATGGGGGGATGCTTTCTGCATAGTCTGCTTCCTGAAATATTCCCGAATAGACCGTGCTTGCGCTTCCGGTAATTTCTGTTGGATAACCGAGCTCTAGAAGTTTAAATGAAGGACCGATTATGTGGCAAGCCATATCTCCCAATGCGCCGGTTCCAAATCTCCACCAGCCGCGCCAGTTAAATGGAACTAGATTTCCGATATAATCTGTTTGCTCTGCTGTGCCGAGCCAAAGATCCCAGTTCAGTTCTTTAGGCACAGGCGGACGATCTTTTGGCCAGGGAATACCCTGCGGCCATACCGGCCGGTTCGTCCAGTTGTAAACTTTTTCAATATCACCGATCAATCCTGCTTCAAACCATTCGCGCATCGTGCGCATGCCTTCACAAGAAGCGCCCTGGTCTCCCATCTGCGTGATCACCCTATACTTTTTTGCAGCCTGGGTTAAAATTCGCGCTTCGTAAATATCGTGAGTTAGCGGTTTTTGGAGATAAAGATGTTTTTTTAATTTCATTGCATTCAATCCAACGATCGCATGATTGTGATCGGGAATAGCAACCGTCACCGCATCAAAATTCTTACTTTCTTTCTCAAACATTTCGCGCCAATCCTGGTAAAACCCGGCCTTTGGGAATTCTTTTCTTCTCGGTGCCGCCATCCGATCATCCACGTCGCACAAAAATGCGATCACGGCATTTTTTTTCGGATTGGCTGCATGATAGTGAATATCACTTCCCCCCTCCCCGCCGCAGCCAACGGCCGCGATGTATAATTTATCGCTCGGGGCAACAAAACCTTTACCTCCGATTACATGGCGCGGAACAATATATAATCCCGCAAAAGTGAGCGCTGAATGTCTGATGAAATTTCCGCGACTGACCTGGTTCTTTAGATTTTTATTTCTCATAACGGAGGTTTTATCAAATATTAATGGAGCGAATAAAGATAATGCATTCCTGTTTTTAGAAAACAGAATGTTAGGCACCTGCCTCATCAGCCATTTTCACATATACATACACGTTAGTGATACCCTAATTGCCTTACTTTAAAAAACCGGACAAAATCTGAATTTGCCACTGGTGTAATTTAAGAATTAATTACCGCGCATAGTGATAACTGTGCGCTTTACAGTTATTACTTTTATCGGGATGTATTTTTTGGAAAAAAATAATTCAATCCCTTAACTAACATTCTTAAGACATACACAGTGAAACCCTTACCGATAGCCATTCTCCTCATTTTTGCATCTCTCATTTCTCTTGCACAAAATCCGAAACCCAATATAATTGTCAGGGGTTCAGTGATTGATTCCACGACCAAGAAACCGCTTCCTTATGTTACGGTTGGCTTACAGGATGCAAAAACAAAGCTCGCCGTAAAAAGTGTGGTTTCAAAAGATGATGGCAGTTTTGAAATATCGGCCACGGGTGATAGGAATTACCTTCTCGTATTGGCTTTTACCGGCTACGGTAATAAAATTATGGCTTTAAAAAATGATGGGAAAGTTGTCGATATCGGACAAATAACCTTATCGACATCGGGCAAACAGCTTAAAGAAGTCACCATTACCGCATTAAAGCCCATAATGAAAAGACAGATCGATGGCATCACATACGATGTCACCGCCGATCCTGAAAGCCCTGCCCTTACTGCATTAGACATCATGCGTAAAGTGCCGCTGCTGACCGTGGACGCTTCTGATAATATCAAGCTGAAAGGAAACAGTAATTATAAAATATTAATAAATGGGAAGGAATCTGCACTGGTAGCCAAAAATCCTTCGGACGTTTTAAGGGCGATGCCCGCTACAAATATTGAACGCATCGAAGTGATAACAACCCCACCCGCAAAATATGACGCCGAAGGTCTGGCAGGCATCATCAATATCATTACTAAAAAAGATATCGGTCAAGGTTATAATATTGGCATTAATGGCCGTTATAATTCTGTTTGGGGACCTGGAATGAACATGAATGGCACCCTGAAGCAAGGCAAATTCGGTCTCTCCGCTTTTGTGGGGTTTAATGTTCGCGGCGATCATACGGTCGGTTTTGGCAACACCCAGAATTTCTTTGCGGATAATTCCGTTTTATCTCAAACAGGAACCAACACATTTAAAGGCAATAACAAGTACGGAAATGCAGAATTGAGTTATGAAATAGATAGCCTCAATCTGCTGACAGGTTCTTTTCAATTTTATGCGGGAGCCAATAATCAGCATAGCAGCCAACTTACATCCATACTAGACAGCAACGGGGATATTCAGCAAAAATATCTTTTGTCAAACTCCGGATATAATCATTATGAAGGCTTTGATGCATCTATAAATTATCAATTAGGCTTTAAGAAAGATAAGAACCGGTTACTCACCCTGTCTTACAAATACAGCTATTCTCCAAACAAGCAATTCACCAATAATATTCTTACCGATACCGTTGATTATGAGTTGCCGAATTACGAACAATACAATAGCGCCGGCAATAAAGAACACACCATCCAATTAGATTATGTGCATCCTTTCAAAAAAACGACATTGGAAGCTGGCGGAAAAGCAATTCTTAGAAATAATTACAGCGATTTTGAGACCAATAATTTTAATGATTCAACGGGAAAATATGAATTAAATACTTTTCAAAGTAATGATTTCAATTATCGCCAGGATATTTACAGTTTGTATAATTCTTATCAATATAAACTCGAACAGTGGACTGCAAAAGGTGGTGTGCGTGTTGAACGCACAACGATAGACGCAGATTTTATTTCGGTTGGAAGTGCAGTTAATCAAAGTTATAATAACCTCATCCCTTCCATTTCTATTCAAAGAAATTTAAAAAGCAGTTCGCTGAACTTTGGATATACCGATAGAATTAGTCGCCCCGGAATTTATCAGTTAAATCCTTTTGTTGATCAATCAAATCCGAAATTTATTAATACCGGAAATCCAAATCTGAAACCGGAATTAAATCACACATTTGAATTGAACTATAGCAATTTTTCAAAAAGCTCAATTAATATCGGGTTGAGTTATGCGTTCTCTACAAACTCTATTCAAAATGTAAGCAGCCTTCAAACAAACAGTACCGGCGACACAATAACCCTTACCACTTTTGAAAACCTGGGAAGCAATAGCAGACTGGGTTTCAATGTAAATACGAATTTCATGATCATTAAAGACCTGACCGTTACTTTGAATGGACAGGGCGCACATATTTGGCTCAGAGGTTCGTACAATGGTCAGATGTACCATAATCAGGGATTCACCGGCAATGCATTCTTAAGTGCCGGTTATAAATTTGGAAAAGGATTCCGTTTTGGAATTGATGCAGGTATTTTTAGTGGTGACGTGAATCTACAGGGTAGCTCAAGCGGATTTATTTTTACTTCCTACGTGCTATCAAGAACTTTTATGAACAAAAAAGCGACGATATCGCTTGTTTGCAATAATCCATACAACAATCTATTCACCTATCATTCCCATACTACAACCCCCGACTTCTATCAGTCATCGTTTAACCAGGAGCCTTATCGTTCATTTGCGGTGCGATTCAACTTCAGATTTGGAAAACTGAACAGTGATATAAAAAGAAATCAGCGCGGGATTAATAATGACGATACCAAAGCCGGCAAAACCAGTAATTCAAATCAATAATCATTCATCCGGTCAACATATCAAATCGCCATTGGTAAGAATGGCTTTTCAATTTGCTTAAATTATTATAGTTTTATTCCCTCTCTGACCTATATTTGAATCTTAAATAACCTTTGCCCAAACACCAGCCCGTTATTTAATTGGCGCGATAAGATTTTGCCGATTATTGATAATCAAAACGCTCACTTCCGGATAAATGAGGTTTGTTAAATTTGTATTCGATAAAGAAAATCAGCGTAATAAAACAGTTCAAATTATATGAATAACGCCGCCACGGGAGTTAAATCAAGCCTTGTTTTTTTTATTTTACTGATCGTATTTTCCTCATTCTTTAAAATCAATGCGCAAAACAATTCTCAAAATGATACGAGTACAAGTTTCACGCTCGGTCAGTGCATTGAATACGCATTAAAGCACCAGCCTGCATTACAGCAATCTTTGATTAATATAGATATTGCCAAGGTAACCAATTCCATTAATCTTTCCGGATGGTTGCCTCAAGCCGGAGTCAGTGGAAACCTTACGCATTACCTTGAACTGCCAACCAGTTTTGTAAGTAATTCCGGCGGTCAGCAGCAAAAACAAAAGGCGGGGGTTGTCAATACATTCATTCCGTCATTATCCGTTACACAAGCCATTTTCAGTCCTTCATTATTATATGCGTCAAAGAGCGCCTCTCTCTACGTACAACAAGCTGAGCAGGTGACGGACAGCACAAAGATATTTTTGGTCTCCATTGTAAGTAAATCTTTTTATAATCTTTTGCTTACGCTCGAACAGATCGATGTTTTAAAAGAAGATACGGCAAGACTGAATAAAAATCTCAGCGACACGTACCATCAATATATCGCGGGAACTGTTGATGAAACAGATTATGATGAGGCGGCAATTTCATTAAACAATTCAAAAGCCCAGCTCAAACAGGCCTCAGAAAACATTACCCCGCAGTATGCATTGCTAAAACAGGTGATGGGATTCCCTCCGGATAAACAATTCAATGTGAGTTTTGATACGCTGCGGATGATGAATGATATTTCCTTTGATACCACACAACAATTGCAATATGAAAAACGAATAGAATATCAGCAACTGCAAACAGCAAAAAAATTACAAAGTCAGCTTACTTCCTATTATAAAAATGCTTTCCTGCCCAGCGTGTCGGCATTTTTCAATTATACCCCGGAGTTTGAAAACAATTCTTTTCCCAGTCTTTTTGGAAGCGCTTACCCATATTCCTATGTTGGATTATCATTGAGCATTCCCATCTTCACTGGTTTTGCAAGGCTCGAAAACGTGCATCGCTCAAAGCTGCAGGAAAAATTTCTTGACTGGGATGAAATAGGTCTGCGCTCGCAGATATACTCCGAATATACATCTGCGTTAGCCAACTATAAAAGCAATTTATACAATTTGGAAGCGATGAGGGATAATGAAGAAAAAGCAAAACGTGTATACGGAATCGTGACTCTACAATACAGCCAGGGCGTTGTTGCTTATTTGAATGTGATCACTGCAGAATCAAATTTGATTTCATCAGAAATAGGATATATAAATGCGTTGTTCCAATTGCTCTCAAGCAAAATTGATCTTGAAAAAGCAATGGGATTTATTACATATAATCGTTAAAGCCTTAAAACAATTTACTCCATGAATAAAATGGTATTAATAATGGTGATTGCTGGTCTTGCTTTTTTTTCATGCCAGCAAAAGCAAGCGCCACCACCTCCTCCCGTGCCGGTAAATTTGTACACGGTATCAGCACAAAAGGTTTTGTATTACGATGAATATCCAGCAACTACCGTGGCGTTGAGCCAGGTTGATATAAGACCTGAAGTACAAGGCTATATTACCGGAATATTTTTTACAGAAGGGACTTTGATAAAGAAAGGACAGAAATTATATGAGATAGACCGCCGTTTATACCAGGCGAGTTACGATGCTGCCGCTGCAAATGTAAAAGTGGCGGAGTCCAATCAAAAACAAGCGCAGCAGGATGCAGACCGTTACACCTATTTAAGTGAACACAACGCCGTTGCAAAACAAGTTCTAGATCATGCGGTGATTGCTTTGCAAACAGCCAAGGACCAAACTGCGGCGGCAGAACAAGCATTGAAAACAGCGGCAACAAATCTTTCCTATTCTATTATCTATGCCCCTTTCGATGGTACGATCGGATTTAGCCAGGTAAAGATGGGGAATATGGTGACCGTTGGAACAACCGTACTGAATACCATTTCAACGGATGATCCCATGGCTGTTGATTTTTTAATCAATGAAGCAGAGTTAATGCGTTTTCAGCAACTCGAAAAAAATAAACACGGAACAGTTGATTCATTATTCACTATCGTTCTTCCAAATCATACAATCTATCCCGGCACTGGAAAGATTTCAGTGATCGACCGAGCGGTTGATCCAGAAACCGGAGCAGTGAGAGTGCGATTGGTTTTTCCCAATCCACAACACAACTTACGCGCGGGCATGAGCTGTATTCTACGTGTTCATAATATCGAAGGCTCGCCACAATTGGTTATTCCCGGCAGAGCAGTTGTTGAGCAAATGGGCGAATATTTTGTTTTCATTGCGAAAGATACAGTGATGCATAGTGCTGATTCTGCAGCAAAGAAAAATAATGAAAGCACTGGCGATGCTCCCAAACTTCGGGCATTTCAAAACAAAGTGCAGCTTGGACAGACAATTGGCGCAAACGTGATCATTAAATCGGGCATTAAGGAAGGAGATAAAATTGTTGTTGATGGTGTACAGGCAATTCATGAAGGCTCTGCGATCAATGCCTCTTCCAAACCTACAGCAAAAAATGACAGTAGTGCAAACCAGAAAAATAATAAACAACAATAACACGAATTGAAACGAATTACAACCGTGATATCCATCTATCATAAAAATAAAAAAGGTTTGTTGAGTTCAGCAACTCCATAAACGCCGCAATGCAGCATAAAGATCGATCCGTGTAATTCTATAATAATTCGGGTAATAAAAATAAAAGATGATAGCGAATACTTTTATTAAGCGACCGGTAACAGCCATGGTTGTTTCGATTGTGCTGGCGATTGCAGGTACTATTTGTATTTTAAGCTTGCCGGTTGACCAATATCCTGACATTACTCCACCTATCGTTCAGGTCAACGGACAATTTACCGGAGCCGATGCGCAAACGGTTGAACAAACAGTTGCCACCCCGATCGAAGGGCAGGTGAATGGCACCCCAGGCATGGAATACATGCAAAGCAACAGCACCAATAATGGACTGATGTCCATGAATGTGACCTTTAATATCGGAACTGATATTGACATCGCTACCCTTGATGTTCAGAATCGCGTAAGCATCGCAACTCCATTATTACCTGCCGTTGCGAGTCGTTTAGGCATTACCGTTAGAGCCGTTAATCCAAGCATGCTGATGATGGTGGCTTTGTATGCACCGAAAGGGACCCATAACATCACCTTTCTTGATAACTACACCAATGTTTTTATTCAGGATGCATTATTACGGGTGCCCGGCGTGAGCAGCATCAACCGTTTCACCGATGATTTCAGTATGCGCATTTGGATGAACCCGGAAAAAATGGCTGCGCATAGTATAACGCCACAGGATATCATCAATGCATTGAACGCGCAGAACGTCCAAGTAGCTGCCGGTTCAGCCGGCGTTCCACCGCAGCAAAAAACACAAACTTTTGAAATTGGTATCCTGGTTAATGGAAGATTGAGCAAGGTTTCTGAGTTTGAAAATATCATTGTGAAATCCATTCCTGCAACACAGGAATTGGTTTACCTCAAAGATGTGGCGCGAGTTGAATTGGGCAAGTTCACATTTTCGAGCAATTCATTTGTTGATGGACATCGCGCTTCTTTCCTTCGCATTTACCAGGCGCCCGGAAGCAATGCACTCGAAACAGCAAAAGGAATTTATAATGAATTGGCCTTGCTTAAGAAATCTTTTCCTGGCGATGTTGAGTATTCGGTTCCTTTTGAAGCGGTAACCGTTGTAAAAGTTTCGATGGCAGATGTTGTAGGGACCCTTTTAAAAACCTTAGGTCTTGTTGCCATCGTGGTATTCTTATTTCTTCAGAATTTTCGCTCAACATTAATTCCCATACTCGCCATCCCGGTTTCTATTTTGGGAACATTTATTTTCTTCATTCCACTCGGCTTTACCATCAACACGCTTACCATGTTTGGTTTTGTGCTCGCCATTGGTATTGTGGTTGATGATGCAATCATCGTGGTAGAAGCCGTGCAACACTATATCGATGAACAGAAAATGTCGCCGAAAGAAGCCACCTATCATGCGATGAAAGATATCTCGGCGCCTGTTGTTGCTATTGCGCTTATACTCGCCGCCGTATTCGTTCCTGTGGGATTTATTCCCGGCATTGTGGGAAGGTTATATCAACAGTTTGCCATTACGATCGCTATCTCGGTCATCCTTTCTGCATTCATCGCATTATCATTGACTCCTGCGTTATGCACCTTATTATTAAAACCTTCTGATCATGAAAAAAAGAAAAAAGGTTTGGGCAGGGTATTCGAAAGATTTAATAATTGGTTCGACAAAGTCACCGCAAAATATGCCAATGGTGTAAGGCGAAGCATCAAGGCTTCGAGATATGTTGTGATATTTTTGCTTTGCCTCTGCGTCGGCGCTTATTTTTTATTTCAAAAAAAACCAACTGGATTTATTCCTTCAGAAGACGATGGAAATTTATACGTCACATTTCAATTGCCGCCAGCCTCTTCGACAACCGCATCCGTTGACGTGATGCAAAAATTAATGGAGGTGGTAACGCAAACACCGGGCGTGGCGCATTATGCGGCATTATCCGGATTGAATGTGGTGAACAACGCTACCAACTCCAATGCCGGAACAATTTATGTTCAGCTAAAGCCATGGGATGACCGCGACGAAGAAGATCAGCAAGTGCCCGGCATTATCAATGTGATGCAAAAAAGAATTACTGATGCCGGAATAAAAAATGCAAATGTTGAAGTGATACAACCCTCGCCGATTCCCGGTGTTGGTGAAACCGTTGGATTTAGTATGCAGATCGAACAGCGTTCAACAAATGATGATCTGCATGCCTTCGAAAATGTCGTGGATAAATTTATTGCTGAAGCAAATAAAAACCCGGCAATTGCAAACGCATTCAGTTTCTATTCTTCAAAAACTCCAAGCATTAATCTTACTGTCGACAGAGAAAAATGCGAGAAACTTGGGGTGAACATTGGGGATGTGTTTACCACCATTCAGGCGTTCATGGGAAGTTTATACATAAACGATTTTACTGTTTATAACAGAACATTCCACGTTGTAGTGCAGGCTGATACTGCATTTCGCACGATGATCACCGACATGGATAAGTATTATGTCCGTAACCAGGATAGCGCAATGGTTCCGCTGGGCACTTTGATCAGCTATGCACCAACAGAAACAGCACCGCTCATTTCGCACTTTAATATTTTCCGATCTGCAGAAATTGACGGAGCATCTGCCACAGGAGTCAGCAGCACGCAATCAACAGATTCATTGATCGCAATCGCAAACCGCATTCTTCCGGAAGGATATAATTACGAATTCTCCGGATTGAGTTATGAAGAAATTCGGGCAGGATCAACAACGATTTACATTTTTATATTTTCGATCACTTTCGTATTTCTTTTTCTTGCTGCATTATATGAGAGCTGGTCTGTTCCGTTTTCGGTTTTGCTTGCCGTACCCATCGGGGCATTCGGCGCCATTCTTACATTGATCTTTGTCCCGAGTCTTACTGATAATGTATATGCCCAGATCGGATTGATTACCTTGATCGGATTGGCGGCAAAGAATGCCATATTGATCGTTGAGTTTGCAAAAGTAAGAGTTGATCGAGGCGAAGATCTTATTCAATCAACATTAGAAGCCGTAAAACTTCGCTTGCGGCCAATCATTATGACATCGCTGGCTTTTATTTTAGGGGTGCTTCCACTGGTGCTGGCAACAGGCGCAGGCGCCGTGGCGAGAAGAACAATCGGTTTCACCGTTCTTGGTGGAATGACCGCAGCCTCTACGCTTGCCATTTTTATTGTTCCAGTTCTTTTTGTCGTCATCACGCGCACGTCCTACGGGAAAGAAAAATTAGCATGGCTGAAAGCACACCATGATGAATTAATGGAGAAAGCAAAAAAAGTGGAACAACAGGATATTGATGCAGAGCTTGAATTTGAAATTGAAAAATCACGGCAGCAGCAAACGGAAGATAGCAACAGGAATGAAGAAGGTAAAAATGCAGCAGATAGAACTTAAAAGAAAAAAGTTGGGCTTAAAAAACTGACAACTCGAATAATGATCGCCAACACATTTATAAAAAGACCGGTTACTGCAATAGTTATTTCATTGGTATTGATTATTTCAGGGACGATCTGCATTTTTAATCTCGCAGTTGATCAGTATCCGAATATTTCTCCGCCAAGTGTTTCCGTAAATGGATCATATACCGGCGCAGATGCACAAACTGTTGAACAAACAGTTGCCATTCCGATCGAAGAACAAGTCAATGGTACGCCCGGAATGGAATACATGCAAAGCACCAGCACCAATACCGGAGGCGTAAGCATTCGGGTCACCTATAATATCGGCACTAACGTTCATATTGCGGCGCTCAATGTTCAAAATCGTGTTGGTATCGCCCAACCGCAATTGCCTGCCGTTGTCAGCAAATTAGGATTGACTGTTCGAGCCAGTAATCCGGATCAATTGATGCTGGTGGCCGTGTATTCGCCCAAAGGTTCTCACAACATAACTTTTCTGGACAACTATACGAATGTATTTATTGAAAACGCAATTTTGCGTACACCGGGGGTAGGTGATGTAAACGCAAGAACAGATCAGTTCAGTATGCGCATCTGGATGAACCCGGATAAGATGGCCTCCTACCGTTTAACACCTGCTGATGTTACGGCCGCACTGAATGCACAAAACGTTTATGTTGCCGCAGGGGCAGTTGGCGCGCCGCCACAACCCGCAGACCAAAGCAATGAAACTGGGATACTGGTTAATGGGATGCTGAGCAAGGCCGAAGACTATCAAAAGATCGTTGTCAAATCCAATCCGGCGACAGGAGAATTGGTGTATTTGAAAGATATTGCCCGGGTTGAATTAGGGAAATTTACCTTTTCCAGTAATGCATTTGTAGACGGACATCGTTGTTCGCTGCTCATGATCTTTCAGACGCCAGGAGGTAATGCCTTACAAACGGCCGATAACGTTTATGCAGCGTTGAAACAATTAAAAAAATCATTCCCCAATGATGTTGATTATGTAGTCCCCTTTGAATCAATAACGATCATCCGCGTTTCAATGCAGGAAGTGGTGGGCACATTATTAAAAGCACTTGCGCTGGTTGCACTCGTGGTGTTCTTGTTTTTACAAAACTGGCGTTCAACGATCATTCCCATATTAGCCATTCCTGTTTCTATTTTAGCAACTTTTTGTTTTTTTATTCCATTAGGATTTACCATCAACACGCTCACCATGTTTGGCTTTGTGCTGGCAATTGGAATTGTGGTCGATGATGCCATCATTGTTGTTGAGGCTGTTCAACATTATATTGATGAACAAAAAATGTCACCGAAAGAAGCCACCTATCATGCAATGAAAGAAATTTCGGCGCCGGTGATCGCCATCGCATTAATTCTCGCTGCCGTTTTTGTTCCCGTGGGATTTATTCCGGGTATTGTGGGAAGATTATATCAGCAATTTGCCATCACCATCGCGATATCCGTTATACTTTCTGCCTTCATAGCATTGTCATTAACACCTGCGCTCTGTACCTTATTACTAAAACCTTCTACCGTAGACAAAAGAGCCAATCTCTTAGATAAATTTTTCTATCGCTTCGATAAATGGTTTGAAAAATTTACCAACAGCTACACCAATGGCGTAAGAAGAAGTATAAAATATTCAAAGCTTGTTGTCATCATTTTATTGTGCATATGCGCTGGCGCATATTTTCTGTTTAAGACAAAACCCTCCGGTTTTGTCCCACCTGAAGATGGCGGAAGATTATTGGTAACTTATCAATTGCCCGATGCCTCTTCTACAACACAATCGGTTAATGTTTTAAATAAACTGATGAAAGTATTGGACGCTACCCCCGGAATATTGCATTACACCGCAGTTTCAGGTTTTAATATTTTGAATGGAGGAGCTACTTCAAATTCTGGTTCTGCCTTCCTTATGCTAAAACCCTGGGATGAGCGCACTACCGACAGTCTGAAAGTCCAGGGCATTATGGATGCAATTAAGAAGAGAGCTTTTGCCGCCGGGATAAAAAATGCAAACGTTGTTGTTATTCAACCGCCGCCAATTCGCGGAATTGGCATTGCGGCAGGTTTTGCGATGCAGATAGAACAGGGAAATTCAACTGATGATATACACGCATTTGAAAAAACAGTGAACAATTTTGTAGCAGCTGCAAAAAAAAACCCGGCTACTTCAACTGCATTCTGTTATTTTTCTGCACATACGCCAAGTTATAATCTGACCGTCGACAGGGAAAAATGCGAGAAGCTTGGCGTGAATATTTCAGAAGTGTTCAACACCATGCAGGCATTTATGGGAAGCTTGTTCGTCGGTAATTTCACCTTATATCATCAAACCTATCATGTCGTTATTCAGGCGGACACTATTTATCGAGCCATGATCTCCGACATGAACAAATATTACGTGCACAACAGCTCCGGTTCAATGGTTCCGCTTAGTACAATCATAAGTTACAAACCAGATATTGCCGCGCCGCTAATTTCACATTTCAATATTTTTCGATCAGCAGAAGTTGACGGTTCAATCCCGCCAGGATACAGCAGCGGACAAAGTATTGAAGCATTAAGAGAAATTGCTGCAAAAGTTTTACCTCGGGGATATACCTACGATTTTTCAGGATTAAGTTATGAAGAGATAAAAGCAGGCTCGCTTACCGTGTACATTTTTGCATTTTGCATCATTTTCGTTTTTCTTTTTCTTGCCGCTCTTTACGAAAGCTGGTCTGTCCCCTTAGCCGTGATGCTTGCCTTTCCCATAAGTGCATTTGGCGCGATACTGGCACTTTTTATTATTCCACCACTGACCAATAATGTATACGCGCAAATTGGATTAATAACCTTGATCGGTTTGTCTGCAAAAAATGCCATATTGATCGTTGAGTTTGCCAAGTTGAGAGTCGATCGCGGGGAAGAACTTTTACAATCAACACTCCAGGCAGTGCGGTTGCGTTTGCGGCCGATTATTATGACCTCCCTCGCGTTTATTCTTGGTGTGTTACCGCTTGCGCTCGCATCGGGCGCTGGTGGCGCTTCACGAAACACAATTGGAGTAACGGTTTTGGGCGGGATGATCGCCTCTTCTACCATTTCTATTTTTATCGTTCCGGTGCTCTTTGTGATATTCACCCGCTTTTCTTATGGTAAAAAGAAATTGCAATGGCTCCAGGATCATCATGAAGAATTAATGGAAAAAGGAAGAAGAGCCGAAGCACAAAATATCGATCCGGAATTAGAATATGATATTGCGCAAGCTCATGCAGAACACAAAGCCAACCTGCAAAAACCGGAATAAATTCTTTCATCCCATCAGCAAGAATAAAATCTTTCGAAAGAAAATTATTGCGCGCCTGCCACTGGAACCCAAATGACCACAGAGCCATCACGGTGTAGTTCATAATGAATTTCTGTGGGCATACGAACCGGATTAAGCACCTGGGACTGACCGGCAACATTGGTGAATCCGGACTTCTTCAACACCTTTGTAATTTGCGATTTCACTCCCTGCATTTCAGCATCCGGATCGCCATCAAAATTTATTTTGATCAGTGTATTTTTATCCGGAAAAGCATTTACAAATTCAGTGATATTACTTTCTGTTGTGTTTCGCGGTATAACGCCATATTTCGGAACAAAAACAGCTGCTGCTTTTGCGTTTGCATCAATATTGGTTTTTGTATTGTCAGTCGCCGCTGTATTATTGTCGCGCACATCGGGTAAACTTGCTTTATTGGCAACGCTCAGGCTATCTTTCATTTTTGACACGATCTTATCCGCTTTCTTGATTTTTGTGGTCGCCGTGGCTACACCGGTGTCTTTCTTAATTTCTTTCGCTATTCCCGGCGTAACGGATTTGGCAGTATCAATATGTGAGGAACTATCCGCAGCCATTTTTACACTATCGCGGGTTGCTGTACTATCTGTTGAAACAACTCCTGCTTTTTGCGAATCTTTGTTATGATTATACCATAAAAATGCGATCCCTGCCAGCAATAAGCAAAGAATGATCAGCAGAAAAATTCTCCTTTTTTTATTTTTTTGATCCATGATCTAAAATATTTCACCATTAATATACTGCGTAATTCACGAAAAAAGAAATTGTCCCGCGCAACCGGGTTTCGAATCAGAATAACAGCAGGCAAATGCTTACCATATTATCATTCATAAAAAAGGAAAAATCGAGCAATCGCATGAGTTTTACCTTTTCCGTTTTGTCTATAAAAATATTATTTAAATCTAAGTGTTTCCTTCATAGCTATTAAATAATAAGATAAAACATCAATCCGTTTAATCATCGTTTGTCAAATTTCAAGTGATAGAATCCAGAATCCATTGTCATGAAAAACTTTACCTGTTTATTATTGATTTTATTCATAAGCCCTTTTTATCTTTTTGCTCAGCTTCCCTCAGGCATAGTAGCAAAATATCCGTTGGATGGATCCTCTGCAACAGATGCCAGTGGAAATGGTCATGATGGCACGCTTACTTCAGTTTCTTCCACAACCAATCGCTTTGGCACCAGCAACACCGCTATACAATTGACAAGCGGCACATCTTACGGAACCATTCCTGTCGTTGTAAAAGATAATTTCACCGTGGGCTTTTGGATGAAGACTTCCATGTCGGCGGCCGGCGGATCGCAATGGTACAGCGGAAACAGTCTCATTGATGCCGAAGTTTGTGGTGTTACAAATGACTGGGGGATTGCATTGATCAATGGCGGAAAAATTTGTTTCGGAATTGGCAATCCTGACAAAACGATAATTTCATCTTCTTCTTACAATGATAATAACTGGCATTTTGTAACGGCAACACGAGATGAAAGCAGCACTGGCACTATAATATTATATGTTGATGGAAGCCAGGTTGCGACCACCACAGGCGTCAACACTTCAGCATTAAGCGCACCGACATTTATTGGAATAGGAAGGAATAATTGCACCGGCGCAAACTATACAGGTAGTATTGACGATCTGATTTTTTATGGACGCACATTAACCAGCACTGAAGTAACAAACTTATACAGCACATTGAACACAGTTATTCTTCCATTAAGCTGGATTTCATTTACGGGTCTTGCAATAGAAAATAAAATACAATTGCAATGGCAAATCGGCAATATAACGGATGATTACAATTTTGAAATTGAACATTCATCTGATGGAAAAACATTTTCATCGATTGGGACATTAAGCACTCATGCCAGTCAAACTTCGTCATTTTTATTTAACGATGCGTACCCTGCAAATGGAGTGAACTATTACCGCATTAAACAAATTGAGGTGAATGGTTCTGTTTATTATTCTCCGGTAATCATGGTAGCATTTCAAAATGCAACAAAGCATATCGGTTTACAATCAAACCCCGTCTTTAATAATATCGTTATTCAAAATCCGACGCAGCAATTGATCAACGAGTTGCGCATCGTTGATGTATCTGGCAGAATAGTGACGCATAAATATATCAACTCCCAAAACACATCGGTTCAAATAAATGCAACAAATCTCCCGGCAGGATTTTATTTTATTGTATTGAGTACGCCAGAAAAAAATATTACCCTTCCGGTGATAAAGGCCCAATAAATTATTCATGCATTTGGTCTGATCATCATTTTTGCTTCCAAGGCAAATTATGGTCTCATTATCGCTGCTTTTTGTAGCTTCGTTATTCATCACTATTTTATGAGATCATTTCTGTTAACGAGTTTGATTTCTCTTTCTTTAACGGCTCAGTCGCAACAAACAAAATTTGACGATCGTTTTATAAAACACATCATCACTCCAGATTTTATTTCTGAAGGTGTTGCCGTTGCCGATGTCAATAATGACGGCAAACCTGATATTATTGCCGGTGCTTTTTGGTTTGAAGCGCCAAATTGGATAAGGCATGAGATCACTACCCCTCAACAGTTCTTTCCAGCTACAGGATACAGTAATTCGTTCCTGAATTTCAGTTTAGATGTAAATCAGGATGGATGGATGGATGAGATACGAATCAGCCTTCCCGGTGAAGAATGTGTGTGGTATGAGAATCCCAAAAATAATACGGATCACTGGCGCATGCATAAGATCCTTTCTAATGCAGGAAATGAATCACCGGCTTTTGTTGATGTTGATGGAGATGGAAGAGCAGATATCATTTGCAATGACCCGGTCGCAAAAGAAATGATCTGGATGAAATCGCCATCAAAAAAGGGCGATACAACCTGGCAAAGATTTGTGATCGCAAAAGGAGATATCGGAACAAACAGGTACACGCACGGACTTGGTTTTGCTGATATGAACAATGATGGAAGACCTGATATCATTATTACCAAAGGCTGGTGGGAAATGCCTGCAGATCCAAAACAACCGAACTGGATCTTTCATCCAGCAGATTTTGGGGAAGATTGTTCGCAGATCTTTTTGCTTGACGTACTTAAAAATGGAAATAAAGATCTCATCAGCGCTTCAGCACACAGTTATGGAATTTGGTGGCACGAAAAAATCAAAGATGAAAATGGAAATGAGGTTTGGAAACATCACCCTATATTCAGCCATTTCTCTCAATCGCATGCAATGGCATTGGCAGATATAAACGGAGATGGAAATCCAGATCTTATCACCGGCAAGAGATATTTTGCTCATAATGAAAAGGATTCCGGCGCTTTTGAACCTGCCGTCCTATACTGGTTTGAATTTAAACCGGGAAAAACGCCATCCTGGATTCCGCATTTGATCGACGATAATTCCGGGGTGGGTTTGCAGGTTATTGTAAGAGATATTAATAACGACGGATTGCCGGATATCATCATCAGCAATAAAAAAGGTTTATTCTTTTTTGAGCAGAAGAAAAGAAATTAAGATTTTTATATGACCTACAATTTTAAACTGAAGCTAAGACTGGTTTGACGTTTAGTGAATCAAGATATTTATAATTTGGATAATGAAAAACATACTGCTTAATTCTTTTTTTATTTTATTCTTTATTGGTTCAGATGCTCAAATTTCCTATTTCCCTGATTCCACATGGCAGGGAAAAACACCAGAAGAACTGAAAATGAGCAAAATGATGCTGGATAGCGCTGTGAAATTTGCAGTAATAAATGAAAACAGTTTTAATAGAGATCTTCGGATCGCCACATTAAAATCTTACGGAGCGGAGCCGGATTTTAAAATACTTGGACCGACAAAAGAAAGAGGGGGCCCCGCAGGTCTAATATTAAAAAATGGGTACATCGTAGCAAGCTGGGGGGACATTAACCGCGTGGATATGACCAATAGCGTCACGAAGAGTTTTCTTTCTACAATTGCTGGATTAGCCATTGATGAAGGGTTAATAAAAAATCTAACAGACAAGGTAAACAGCTATGTCTGGGATGGCACTTTTGATGGAGAACACAATTCAAAAATTAACTGGGAAAATTTACTCACCCAATCTTCTGACTGGAGCGGAACACTTTTTGGGCTGCAAGATTGGGCAGACCGACCACCAAAAGAAGGTGGTATTGATGATTGGAAGAACAGAAAACTCAATGAACCCGGAACCATTTTTAAATATAACGATGTACGCGTTAATCTCCTTGCCTATTCATTGCTGCAAGTTTGGCGAAAACCATTGCCTGTAATACTCAAAGAAAGAATTATGGATCCCATCGGCGCTTCAACTACCTGGCGTTGGTTTGGATACGATAACTCCTTTGTAAATATTGATGGAGTAATGATGCAATCAGTAAGTGGCGGCGGCCATCATGGCGGTGGCATATTCATAAGTACAGCAGACGAAGCCCGATTTGGATTATTATTCCTGAGAAACGGGAAATGGAAGACCCGGCAATTGATATCAGAAAAATGGGTTAAAGCAATTCATCAACCTTCAACGGCTAATAAAGACTACGGATATATGTGGTGGATGAATACCACTAAAAGCTGGAAATATGTTTCTGCGGAAATTTATTTTGCCTGGGGTGCGGGCGGCAACTATATTGTTGTTGACAATGAACATGATTTGGTTATAGTTGTACGATGGATAGATGACAGTAAGATGGGTGATTTCATGAATTTAGTGGAACAGGCAGTTGCAAACAAATTCAATCATCAGTAATATGGAAGTACACCATCATCCGGATCTTCATCACAAGAAAAAAAATTTCAAAGAATATTTAAAGGAGTTTTTGATGATATTTCTTGCCGTGACTCTCGGATTTTTTGCCGAAAATTTACGCGAAGGTTTTGGCGATCATCATAAAGCTCACCAATATGCAAAAACACTGATCGCAGATATTAAACTTGACACCGAAGAATGCAGTAATGTAATATTAAACATGAATTATTTCATTGAAATTTATGATTCATTATTGCTTTTACTTGATGAGAAGAATGCACCCGTCAACAAAATGTATTATTATTTTGTACCAACAAACCAATACATTTATTTCAATGGCACAGACAGAACAATAGACCAATTAAAAAGTACAGGGCAAATGAGACTGTTTGAAGACAATAATTCATCAGACACGATCAATACCTATTATCACCAATCAAAATTTGTGATCAATTATACAAGCACATACTTAAAATATTTTGACGAATATCATAAAGACGCATTTGATCTGTTCGCCTACTCCAAAATGAGGAATTCATTTTTAAATCCGAAAGAATTACTCGATTCCTCAAAGCAATTGCAATTATTAGATGATGATTATAAGATCAGGCAAAAAGTATATAACAAGCTATTTATTCTGAAAATAATTTCAGATGACTATATTCATGAAGTTGTAAAATTAAAAGCCGAAGGAAAAAATTGTATCAATTTCTTAAAAAAGGAGTTTGACATCGAACAATAAAACCTTCCCCCATTGCTTGCATCCGCAAAATAAGAAACCACGCAATTGCGTGGCTAGGTACCCGGGATGGGAATTGAACCCACACAACCGTTTCGGGTTACAGGATTTTAAGTCCTGCGCGTCTACCAGTTCCGCCACCCGGGTATTTGACTAAAAAACCTATAAGGTTTAACGACTTATAGGTTTATCAAGAGCGGAAGACGAGGTTCGAACCCGCGACCTCAACCTTGGCAAGGTTGCGCTCTACCAGCTGAGCTACTTCCGCATAAATTACTGGGCTTTTCCGCAATTATTATTCAACCCAATGCATATAAAAGAACTTTGCTGCGGGCAGCAAAAATAATGAAGGTTAATGTACAGTCAAAAAAATAATTAAACTACTTGTACTGCGGTGTGTACAGCGTATTTGATGGAACACTTACTTCAGGTTTGCCTTTGTAGCGATGCGTGTATAAACCATAACTCGCACCCACTAAAAAAGCAATAATGCAAAAAACTTCGAGGTAAAAAAGAAATACCGAAGAGTTTACCCAGCTATAGGCAAAGTCTTTAAGTTTTGGGTCCTTTATTTCTTGTGTTTCTTCCATATTCTAGAATTACCCGGCAAAAATAATGCTTTGAAACAAAAAATCAGCTTTTGTTTTGAACAATTTGGGCAAAAGTCCTCCTGCCCTTAATAAAATATTTCCACACAATGCTTCCGGCAAACCATCCATTTAATATCCCCCTTTTATTTCCGGGAAAAACACTTTCCTTTCTTTTGAACAATATCCAGTAAACAAAAGCAAGATGCGCTCTAAAAACGGCAACAAAATAGGCGCCATCTCCGGATAATAATGATTTGATAGCCGAAAGGATATCCAGAAAAATACGCAGAGCTAACTTCGGAAACCATTGAAAAAAAGGAAGATTTTTTGCAAGCATGATCAGGTTATTACGAAAATTCAAGAACACTTTTCTTGAATTTCCCTTTGGCAATGTTCCACCCCCAACGTGGTAAACTATGGATTGCGGACAAACATAAATCGAATATCCGCTCAATTGCAAACGCCAGCACAGGTCAATCTCTTCCATGTGTGCAAAAAAATAATTATCAAATCCGCCGGCTTTATGAAATGCCTCCGCTCTTATGAACATCGCGGCTCCCCCTGTCCAGAAAATTTTTGCCGCATCATCATACTGATGTTCATCTTTTTCACAAACATCAAAGACCCTTCCGCGCGCGAACGGATAACCCAGGCAATCGATCCATCCGCCGGCAGCCCCGGCATATTCAAAGAATTGCTTGTTATGATAAGATAATATTTTCGGTTGTGCGGCACCGATAGTTTCATCATTGTCCATCAATGAAATAACCGGTTCTATCCAATTTGCAGTTACTTCAACATCTGAATTCAGTAAAACATAATACTCACTCTGCACTTGTTTCAACGCTTCATTATATCCTTTTGCAAAACCATAATTTTGAGAAAGTGAAATGATTCTTATTTGCGGATAATGTTGACCAAGATAATCCATCGAGTCATCGGTTGATGCATTATCTGCCACGATAATTTCCTTATTATCATAAGTGCTGCTCACGACAAATGGCAGAAATTGTTCAAGATATTTTCTTCCGTTCCAGTTAAGGATTACTATTGCTACTTTTGGCAACACAATGAGTTGAATAAAATTATTTTCAAAAATAAGGTTTTGAAACGCCAATAAAACAATAAGAAAACACAATTTCCGTATTTCTTTACGGCAGTAATAATTCTTTTATAAATTCGGTACATGATACATTCCTTGTTCAACTGGAGATCTTTACTGGCAATAGTTGCCATTGGCATTGTTACCGGAACGATCTTTTATTCAAATTATCTGTCCAAAAAAATTGCAGACGACGAAAAACGAAAAATGAGCGCCTGGATAGAGGCACAGCGAACCATTTTAAAAGCGAACGATCAAGCCAGCCTGATCCTTGCCGCAAAGATCTCTTCTGAAAATACGGACATACCGATTATTGAAACCAATGAAAACGACAGCATTATTACATATATCAACCTCGATTCTGCAAAAGCTGAAAATGATAAGAATTATTTAGCCAAAAAACTGGAAAAATTCAAATCAGAAAATAGACCATTTGAGGTTGAATTCTCGCACACTCCATATACTGCCAACCGTTATTATTATGGACACACCCTTTTATTGGACGAAGTAAAATATTATCCGCTTGCACAATTATTCATTGTCGCGCTATTTATCTTTTTTATTTTTTATTCAATTACGGTCCGCAATCGTGCAACCCAAAACCAGCTCTGGGCAGGGATGGCAAAAGAAACCGCACATCAGTTGGGCACGCCGGTTTCATCACTGGAAGGCTGGGTTGAAATGCTGAAGGAAAATAATATTGATGAGAAAACAGTTGCAGAAATTCAAAAAGATGTGAACCGCTTGAAATTGGTTTCTGACCGTTTTGGAAAGATTGGAAGCAAACCAAAACTTGAGGAAAGAGATATCATCGCCCAGGTTTCGAACATGATGGAATACATAAAAAAAAGATCAACAGGAAAAGTTCAATTTGGATTGAATACACATGGAGACACGCAAATTTTTACGAAAATATCTGAACCTTTATTCGATTGGGTGATCGAAAATCTATTAAAAAATGCGCTTGATGCAATGGAAGGGAAAGGGCAAATAAATATAGACATCAAACAAAATGAAAAAGAAATTTTTGTTGACGTTGCCGACACCGGGAAAGGCATCGCGGGCAATAATCTGCGCAAGGTTTTTAAACCTGGCTTTACTACAAAAAAACGTGGATGGGGATTGGGGCTGAGTTTATCCAAACGCATTATTGAGCAATATCACAATGGATCATTAGCCGTAAAAGACTCAGAAATCGGAAAAGGCACAACGTTTAGGATAATGCTGAGGAAAGTTTAGCATACTGGGTTCATCGTTTCCTCTTCGCGTATGGCCCTGTTTCTTATATCTAATAGCCGATGGCTAAAATATTTTTTTTACATTTGCACCCCAACTACAAACCCAAAAGCAAAAAGGGTAAGCTAAAATGCGGCGGTGGCGAAACTGGTAGACGCACTACTTTGAGGTGGTAGCGCCCGAAAGGGTGTGAGAGTTCGAATCTCTTCTGCCGCACAGAAAAAGGCGAAGCGCATGCTTCGCCTTTTATTTTACTAAATTGCAAAAAAAGTTTTCATGGCAACAAATATTAAATGCCCTAAATGCGGTAGTGAATTCCCGATGGAAGAAGCAGTTTCCGAAGAATATAAAAAAGAATTGCGCGAGCAGATGGTTGTTTATAAGAAACAAAAAGATGATGAACTGATAAAAAAAGAAAAAGAATTTCAACAAAGCGTGCTAAACAAAGAGCTTGAGCTTTCAAAAAAATTCCAGGAAGAAAAAACAGTTTTGCAAAAAAGTCTCGAAGAAAACATCCGTAAATCCATCAGCGGCGATTTTGAAAATCAGCTCAAATTATTGCAGCAAACAAACGACGAAAATGAAGAAAAATTAAAATTATCCCGACAAAAAGAATTGCAATTCTTACAAAAGGAAAAAGAACTCAAAACAAAAGAAGAAGAACTGGAGATTTCCATTCAACGAAAATTGCTTAACGAAAGAGAAAAGATAAAACTCGAATTATTTAAAGAAGAAACGTCAAGGCTTGAATTGAAAGAACAGGAATTCCAACTGAAATTAAAAGAACTGGAGAAACAACTGGATGACCAGAAAAAACTGACTGAAGAGATGAAACGCAGGCAGGATCAAGGTTCTATGCAATTACAGGGAGAAGCGCAGGAATTATTGCTGGAGGAAATTTTACGTAATAGCTTCCCCTTTGATAAAATAGAAGAAGTAGGAAAGGGAGTTCGGGGTGCTGATTGCATTCAAACAATAAGAAATCAATTTGGCATTGAAGCAGGCAAGATCATCTATGAAAGCAAACGAACAAAAGATTTCGCCAACGACTGGATCGAAAAATTAAAAACAGATATGCGAACCCTTGGCGCCGATATTTCTATCATAGTAACACAGACTTTGCCAAAAGACATGGAACGATTTGGCGAAAAAGATGGAGTTTATATCTGCACATTCGCCGAGGTGCGCAGTGTTGCATTATTGTTGCGCAATGCATTGTTGAGAATTTTTGACGCAAAGAAAAGCCAGGAAAATAAAGGCGATAAAATGAACATGCTTTATGATTATTTGACGAGCAATGAATTTGGCGAACAATGGAAAGCAATTCGCGAAGGGTTCATGTCGATGAAACTATCCATACAAAAAGAACGCGAAGTGATGGAGAAATTATGGAAAGCAAGAGAAAAACAACTGGAAAAGGTTTTGCTGAATGCCGCGCACATAAAGGGTTCTGTTGAAGGCATTGCCGGTCAAGATGCCATTGATATGAATTTAATTGACAGCAACTCGTCTTCTTTTCTGGAATAAAACAAAATCCCCTTTGATATAAGAGGCCGATTGTTTATGGCTTATTTTGATTATGAAAACGATTTTTTTAAAAATCATTTCATGATGCATAATCTTTTATAGTTGTATTGCCCCGAGATCTAGAAATGCATGACCCCATGGTAAACGGACTTGTCAACAATAATTTTTGATACTGAAAGATCTTTTAAATGAATTTTTGCCACACATCTTTTTTAAGCGATCAAGGTATAGCCAGTCTATTATAGAAAATCATTTCGTTGAAAAAGGAGGCGAATAATCAGCCGTCAATTTGCTATCCACTTTATAAGGCGTTTCGTTGATTCGCCATTCCAATACATAAAGTTTGGATCGATCATTATTAGAAAAGGCAGCAAAAGATTCGTTATTTTTTAAAATGGGCGCAGCATAATCATCCGTTCGTATGGTTGCCCATGCAATTGAAGGCAAATTAGGATTAGGGGAAAAATTTGATTTAAAATCTGGTTCCCGGGGTTCAACCTTCAAAATGCGGAAGTTTAACCCGATAACGCACCTTGGGTAACAAGCTGCGGAAATTGGACGATGGACGCAATTGCAAACTTCGGGATTTTGTGCTGGTGGAGGTGGTGGCGGTGGCGGTGGCGGCGGTGTGAAAAAAATACCTATTAATGTCCTGATAATATCGATGTTAGATTGTGCAGCAGCACTTTCTGATATGAAAGAGCATGCAAACATGGCAGCGATGAAAACAAGTATTCTTCTCATAATAAAATATTTGGTCTTGATCATAAATAAATGTCCAAACGAATTATTGACTTCCCGTTAAATTTAAAACGAAGGGGCAATTACAGGAAACGGGAATTAGTCGTTGACGCAAAATCAATGATAACTTGCTGAAATCGCAGTTCGTTTTGGTTTAACAGTCATAAATGTTTCCCTTAACCGGAAAACAATGGCAGCCTGAAAAGACCTTAGTGGTTATTTTTTTTTTCAATATGGTTTTGGGTGAATTCGCAGTGCTAATAAAAAAGCCTCATTACCAGTAATGAGGCTTTTCATGAATTCATTCATCAATGATCTATGATGTTTTATATGGGAATTTCTTGCTTGCATTTCTCATTAGTGCATCAACAAGATTATCTGTTGAAGAACCCAGACTCCCTGAAGCTTCATAATCATATTTCCACAAAAGGTTTCCGGATTTTCCATCATGAATATTAATGGTTGTAGTTACGTGATTGGTTGTAGCGCCGAAACCGATAACTGCTGCTAAAACAATTGCTCCGCCAGTTGAAATGGGTTTATCCATCTGCGTACGATTTTGGATAACTGCATCAACCCCGAGAATTTTTGCAAGTTCGGCACGATCCTTTGCAATTAGGTCATTATATTCGATTCCTGCCTGTTTAAGTAAAGCATTTGTTCTGCTCACATCCTGAAAAGTGACGGTATAATGATATTTTTCACTTCTTCTCAGGAACCAGCTGTACATTTTATCCTGAATGTCGTAACCCGTTTTTTGTTCCATATCTAAGACCTGGTTGGCGGTATATTTCTTTGCTTCATTTGGTCGCAATTTCATGGAAACATCCGCGGGAAGAATGGCAACCGTTTTATGACGGGCAAGTGCACTGTCAAACTCTTGCGACTTATAAATGGTGGGTCCGCAAGCAACAATCAACGAAACACAGCAAAGGGTCAAAAGGAGTGTTTTTTTCATATATTTAAAAATTTGCTCAAAATTAACCGAAATATTTAATAATCATGAATCAGGTACAAACCCATGCGGAAACAAATCCTGTGAACAATTGATAATGAACTACAAGCTCTGTCATTCCTTCCTTTTTAAAAAGACAATCCAGGCTTCCTTTATTACGGTTATGCTTAACCGAATTTATTTCTATATGTTTTCGAAAATCCACTCCGCCTTTGCCGTACCATTTAAAAAGAGCTTCCTTGGCGCTCCAGTAAACAGTTGTTAATTGCAATTTTAGTTGTGGCAATTCATTCCATCCATCAATATATTTTTTTTCAGAGTCGCTCAAAAATTTGCCGGAAATATTGTTTATCCTTGGCGTCACCAACTCAAGATCAACCCCTACCCTGTTTTCTTTACTTGCAATTGCTGCAACAAAATTTCCGCTATGCGAAATAGAGAAATGATATTGCTCATTTTCCAAAAAAGGTTTTTTTGTATCTGCAATGATGATCTCATCCAATGGAAAATCATTAAATAAAACAGGCAGCAGATACCTGCCAGCCAAATGCTGCAATCTTTTATATGGATGCGACACATCATTAAGCAACGGAACCCGCTGTAGAAAAAAATCTTCATGCTCTTCAATGCGCCAGATGCCGATTTTTGTAGTTTCGTTGATATTATGTTGATAAAACAGGGGCATTCTGTAAATGAAAAATGAAAAATAAAAATTGAAAAATTTATTTTTACAAATTACGAATAAACAAATTAACAATGATCCTTAGTGACAAACGAATACTGGAAGAAATTAAAAACGGAACGATTAAAATTGAGCCATATTCACGCGACTGTTTAGGCAGCAACTCCTATGACGTGCATCTTGGAAAATGGCTGGCAACTTATAACGAGCATATTCTTGATGCAAAAAAACACAACCTTATTGATTATTTCGAAATTCCCGATGATGGTTTTGTTTTATATCCACACATTTTTTATCTGGGCGTAACTGATGAATACACAGAAACCCATGCTCATGTTCCATTTCTCGAGGGTAAATCTTCTACAGGTCGCCTTGGTATTGATATCCATGCAACGGCGGGAAAAGGCGATGTTGGTTTTTGCGGAAACTGGACGCTTGAAATTTCTGTAAAACAACCGGTCAAAATCTATAAAGGTATGCCCATTGGCCAATTGATTTATTTTCCTGTTGAAGGCGAAATTGAAGTGAAATACAATCAGAAAAAAGATGCGAAATATAGCGGGCAGATCAATAAGCCAGTTGAAAGCATGATGTGGAAGAATAAATTTTAACTCCAGAATTTCGGTTCGCAGTTCATTTTCAAATCATTTTCAAATATGCTTTACCGAAATAAGTCATTGCGCAATCTGCACACGATCAAATTGACCCCGTTTTCTTATAATACGCGATCAGCCACGCTATCACTTCATCATAGCTCATCAATCCCTGGGGCTGCTGATTGGCTTTTAAATATCTTCCATAAATTTTACTAATGATCGGTTCAAATGGATTTGTGTATTGCTCAAAAAACTTTCTCAGATCTCTATAATCTTTTCTAATTGAAGGATGCAACTGGTCGCGATATTTTTTTACCAGGTTGGAATCACGCACAACCAAACCGCGCGCGGCATAAATATAAAAATCGAAATAAACAGAATACCTGAATGCGATATTATCAGAAGTTCTTGCAGCAAGATACCCTGAAAAATTCGCTTCGTTTTCCTTTGCATAACCTAATTGATGTCCCATTTCATGACAAATAGTAAATGGCTGGATCGATAAAGGGACCGTTGTATTCACCTGCGCTTCTCCGGAAAACGGATTGTAATAACCCGTGAATCCGAAATAATTACCGGCATAACTAAAAATGGAAGATTTCACCGAAGGCGAAGGATATGCAAGAAACCTATTTTCTTTCTCAACCTTAACATAAGCATTAACTGCTTCGCTAAATAAAATATGCTTATTATGTAACTGTTCTCTTTCAACTTGCGCAAGTGAATCAGTTGCATTCAATCTCTCAACAATCATTTGCAGTACTTCAGACAATTCTTCTGTAGAATAGGTCTTCACATTCAATTGTAATTGACTGGCGATCCCAAGCCGGTTATAATTCAATCCCCACAATAAATTAAACAGAACATAAATCCACAAGAAAATAAAAATGATCTTCTGCAGCACATATAGAAAATACACCCATTTTAATCTTCCCAAAAAAAGTTTCCGCAAAAAAGAAATGGCTTTGACAATTCCCCAGATAACTACCATTGCATACAAAATATCTCCCACACTGAAAGGAATCCATCCAAACAAAATCCTTAGAGCATGCGCAATGACCGGATAAATGCCAGTGGAATAATAATATTCAACTGCAGCCGGAAACAATGAAAATATTTTGATCGTGATACAAACAATAATCAATATAATCCAGGTAATTTTTCGCTTCCGGCTCATGCTATTAAAAATATATCAATATTATTGCATCCGCACTAAATTGCGTGTTAATTTAATTGTCTGTTATGAACCTGGAATTTAATAAGAATGAAGATGCGATGAAGATGGCATTAAGCCAGCTAAAAAACCGGTTTGAAAAAATTGCCTTGGGAGGCGGCAAAAAAGCCATAGAAAAACAACACGCAAAAAACAAACTCACGCCGCGCGAGCGCATTGATTATTTGATTGATGAAAATTCTACGTTCATTGAAATAGGCGCTTTTGCAGGATACGATATGTATGAAGAACAAGGCGGGTGTCCTGCAGGAGGAACTGTTGCCGGGATCGGTTACGTGGGTAATCGTCAGTGCGTGATTGTGGCAAATGATCAAACAGTAAAAGCTGGTGCATGGTTTCCAATAACGGGCAAAAAAAATCTGCGTATGCAGGAGATTGCCATGGAAAACCATTTACCAATAATTTACCTGGTTGACAGCGCCGGCGTCTTCTTACCCATGCAGGATGAGATATTTCCAGACAAAGAACACTTTGGCCGCATCTTTCGCAACAATGCGCGGATGAGCGCAGAAGGCATTTCACAAATAGCAGCAGTAATGGGAGCATGCGTCGCCGGCGGCGCATATTTACCAATAATGAGTGACGAGACATTAATGGTTGAAGGTAATGGTTCCATTTTCCTGGCCGGCCCATATCTGGTGAAAGCCGCAATTGGTGAGGATATTGACGCGGAAACTCTCGGCGGCGCAGTGACACACACAGAAATTTCAGGCATTGCAGATTATAAATTCAAGACCGAACAGGAATGCCTTGATCATATAAAAAAGATTATTGGAAAACTTGGTCATCATCAAAATATTATTTTTGACTGTACCTCTCCATTAGCTCCCAAAAAAAGTGCTGAAGAATTATACGGCATCGTCCCAGCTGATTCTTCTAAACCTTATGATATGCTCGACATTATCGCTCGAATTGTCGATGATTCTTCATTTGATGAATTCAAAGAAGATTACGGCAAAACTATTTTATGTGGTTATGCCCGTATTGAAGGATGGGCTGTTGGTATTGTGGCCAATCAACGCAAAATTGTAAAAAGTAAAAAAGGCGAAATGCAAATGGGTGGCGTAATTTATAATGACAGCGCCGACAAAGCTGCCCGTTTTATAATGAATTGCAACCAGAAAAAAATCCCGCTTGTTTTTTTACAGGATGTTACCGGTTTTATGGTTGGCAGTCGCAGTGAACATGCAGGCATCATCAAAGACGGTGCAAAACTGGTCAATGCAGTGGCAAATTCTGTAGTGCCAAAGATCACCATCATCATTGGCAATTCCTATGGCGCAGGCAATTATGCGATGTGCGGAAAAGCGTTTGACCCTCGATTCATATACGCATGGCCAACGGCAAAAATTGCCGTAATGGGTGGCGACCAGGCTGCAAAAACACTTTTGCAAATTCAAACATCCACGCTCAAAGCCAAAGGCAAAACGCCAACAGCTGAAGAAGAGAAAAAGCTCTTGGATGAAATAAAGAATCGCTACGATAAACAAACAACGCCTTACTATGCGGCCTCACGACTATGGGTAGACGCAATTATTGACCCGATCGATACACGCAAAGTGATTGCTGAAGGATTAAAAGCAGCAAGCCACAATTCGGAAATACGAGAATTTAAGACCGGCGTGATCCAGGTTTAATGGGATAGTGAAAAATTCGATTTTATTAATAAGTAACAAAAAATGGAAATAAGAGATCGGCAAGTGTTGAAAATCTAATTTGCTTTCTCATTTCTTGTTTCAAATTCTTTATTTTATTGTTCCCGTGATTAACAAACAACTCATCATCTACACCGACGGTGCATCCCGCGGAAATCCCGGACCGGGTGGCTATGGTACGATATTAATGTGGAGAGGAAAAGAAAAAGAATTATCAGCGGGTTATCGCTTCACCACAAATAATCGTATGGAATTAATGGCCGTTATCGCCGGACTGGAGGCACTGACAAAGGAGAATCTTGACGTAATAATCTATTCCGACAGTCAATATGTTGTAAGAGCTGTTGAAGAGGGCTGGTTGAATAAATGGATAGCGACTAATTTTAAAGGCGGGAAAAAAAATAAAGACCTCTGGCTAAGATTTTATGAACTCCAACAAAAAAATAAGATTAGTTTTAAATGGGTGAAAGGTCATGCAGACAATCCGCACAATAATCGTTGTGATGAATTGGCAGCTACTGCAGCTGATGGAACCGATTTATTAATTGATGAGGAATTTGAAAAGGGATCCGCCAAATAATCAACTGCTTTGAAAAAGAAAATTGGAATCTTTACTGCCTCAGCAATCGTTATCGCCAACATGATTGGCACAGGGGTTTTTACCAGCGTAGGTTTTCAGCTGTCAAAAGTGCAAAGTACCTGGACAATTTTATTGCTGTGGCTTGCCGGCGGATTGCTTTCATTGTTCGGCGCATTTGCTTATGCAGAGTTAGGAACGCATTTTAAAGAATCCGGTGGCGATTATATTTATCTGTCCCGTGTTTTTCATTCCGTGCTTGGTTATTTGTCTGCTTGGGCTGGATTAACCGTTGGCTTTTCCGCACCGGTAGCATTGGCAGCAATGGCATTCACAAAATATCTCGCACCATTTGGCTTGCAAAATAATGTTTGGCTCGCCGTCGGAATAATCATTCTCATCGGACTAATGCACAGCTTTAGCATCAAACACAGCAGCAGGTTTCAAAACAGCACAACAGTTATCAAAGTTTTATTTATAGTCGTTCTTATTGTCATCGGATTTACTTTTCATGGCAGCCATATTAATGCAGTCAATTTCAGCAGTGGCTGGCAACATGAAATCCTTGAACCCGGCTTCGCGGTTTCAATGATCTATGTGAGTTTTGCCTATATCGGTTGGAATGCAGCTGCCTATGTTGCGGATGAAATTGAAAATCCGCGAAAAAATATTCCGCGATCATTGATCGGCAGTACACTTTTTGTTTCGGTGATTTATATTCTGTTCCAGTTTGTGTTGCTGAAAAATGCAACTGTAACTGAACTGCAGGGGAAAGAAGAAGTCACCTTTATATCTTTTCAAAACCTGCTTGGCAGCGCCGGCGGAAAATGGGTAAGTATTTTCATCGCCATCCAGTTGGTCGCCACCGTCAGTTCGTATTTGTGGGTTGGTCCGCGCGTAACCTGGGCAATGGCGCGCGAAAATAAATTGTGGCAACCACTCGCAAAAAAAAATAAACAGGGCATTCCCGTTGCGGCAGTCTGGGCGCATGTCATCATTAGCATTGCACTCGCGCTGACGGGCTCTTTCGAAAAAGTGTTCTTATATGCAGGTTTTGTTCTAACATTAATGGCATCGCTAACGATTGCCACCAGTTTGTTCATCAAAGATCCGCGACCAGAGACTTTCAAGAGCCCATTCAAACCATTCTTTCAAATCATTTTTCTGCTCTTCAATGCATCAGTTCTAATTTATACGCTAATTGACAGACCCAGAGAAAGTCTATACGGAATTGGTATTCTCTTAATTGGTTTGGTTATTTATTTTTTCGACAAGCCCGTTGTAACTGAAGAAGAAAATATCATCTAGCGAGTAATAATTCGGTCCTGAACATCCCTGCCGAGAGGATTTATCTTTTTATAAAAATCCAATAGACAAAATTGTTGCAGAATGATATCAACTTGGAACCCTTAACAGTTGCCATAATATTCATTACAATAATACTCGCCTATCAATAAAATACCGGCACGTTTTTAAATGAACCTTCTGTAATCAATACAGAACTGGGAGCTCCATAAATATCGTTAGGATAATTTTGAGATATCAGCGGTGTAAGACGTCCTGAAAAAGTTCCACTAATAAGTCCATTTTTGTTGGCTGTGACCGTAAAACCAATGCTATCTGTCGTTGCCTGCAAATATTCATTTGTGCCATTGTACTCTGTAATGAACATATTATAGCTACCCGCAATGTTATAATTGCCTGCTGTCAAGGTATCCGTAATGAACATAAATGTAAATTCTCCTGCATCGGTTAATGCATCAAAAGAATAATAATTCGATTCTTTAGTACAGCCCAATGAATAATTATTAGGATTCTGGCTTTTAGCATCAGCAACAGTTAAGCTTACCAGATTCCCATTTACTTTATAACTCAGCGTTGCAGTGGCATCGCCCTGACCTGATGCACTTTTGGAACTAAGCATCGCATCTGGAATGGATTGTTTTAGGCAGGATGACAGAAATATCATTACTGCAACCATTATTAAATAAAATTTCATTACCATAATTTCCAATGATTTTTATTTCTTGCTAATAATCTGAACCTCTTTTTGAGAAACTAATAAATCTTGAGATTCCCAAACTGATAAAATTGTTAGAGCCACCATGATCAATCACTGTTTCATAACGAAGATTCAAATCAAAAGGTGCACGGCCAATCTCAAAAAGATATCCGGTACCAGCTGCAAATACCACTCCATGGTATCTTAAATTTATCTGGTTACCGTTGGCATCATGCAATGAAGTAACCCCTAGGAGGTCAAAGCCAACCTGAGGTTCTACATAAAATCCTTTACTACTTCCGTCCAGCATATACCGGTAACCTGCCTTTAACGGGCACATGATCGTACCGTCAGAACTTCCATAGCCATCGTTCAACAAGAAAATGTCAGCCCCAATTTCAAGGGTAACATCACTTCCTTCTGAGGCAGGAAATCCCGCCTTGATAAATGCTCCAAAACCGATTGTATAATTGCTGGTATTTTTTCCAACCAGTTTCATCACCCCCAATTGCGCATTCGTCTGCACTACAGAAAAAAATAAAATAGAAAGAGCAATCATGGTTTTTCTCATAATTCAGAAAGATTTAGATCAAACATAATTTTTTATTTTTTGCTAATGCTGATCTTAGATCAACAACTTTAGTGGTGGTGTGCTTTCAAAGATTTTTGATTACTATTAGAATTTACGCATACTCCCAGTCATGGTTCACCCCTATTTTTTTAGATGAAAATCGAGATCCCGGAAATCGTAACTGAAATCAGTTAATGGTGATATGGGTTTCATGGTAATGCCAGATGCTTTTCCGTTCTCATCAAGGGTGAACATTACAAATGCGTCGGCATCCATACTTCTATCCCGCCATTTTACAACAAACGTGTTGCCTTTATATGGAAACATTTCACCGGTGAGCTTTGGTGAGCGCTTCGAATCGAACCATACCTTACCATTTTTTTGCGAAATAGAAACATCTCCAAACCAGGTATCGGCAAATGTTCCAGTATAAATAGACATATCGGCTTTGGCATTTTTTGCCTTTGTTTCATCGACCTGCTTCCAGATTGAATCAAGCAATTTCTTTTCGTTGTCAAGCGCGCCATTGCGACCTGCTGAATATTCTTTAACACGATCTGTTCCTTTGATTCCAAAATATGCATCTTTGATTTGATTGGTAATACTGGAGAATGCGCCGCCTTCCTGCTGATTGGTCAGTACAATAATTCCGAGATTTAGTTCGGGTATCATCGTGATCTGTGTAACCATTCCTTCCAATCCGCCTGTGTGAGAGATTTGTTTATACCCTTTTACATCACTGATAAAAAATCCTAACCCATATGCTGCAAAATGTGTATTATAAGAGCCGCCATTGCGAATGGGGATAATGGTTTGAGGTGACCACATTTCCCAATGCGCATCGTGAGAGAATAATTTCTTTTCATTATTATCTCCAAATTTTCCATCATTCAATTGCACCATCACCCACTTGCTTAGATCGGCAATGCTTGAATTAATACCACCTGCCGAATGTCCAACTTTCAATGTACTTCGCGCAATCACCTGCACTTTTCCATTGACCGCAGCATGTCCATCAATCATGTTTGATCTGTCTTTTACCCTATCCGGGCTGGCTGCGCTGTTGGCCATACCGAGTGGTTTCATTATTCTTTCCTCAACAAAGTCATCCCAGCTCTCCCCACTTACCCGCGCGATCACTTCACCCGCAACGATGTACAAATTATTATCGTAATCGTATTTCGTTCTGAAACTTGAAACAGGTTTTAGAAATTGAAGATTATGCAAGATATCTTTCAACGTAAAATCGCTGGAATCGGGAAAGAACATAAGGTCACCTGCACCCAACCCCAGCCCGCTCCGATGGGTGAGCAGGTCGCGGATGGTGAATTCCTCCGTGACCCAGGGAATATATAATTTGAATTCAGGAATATAATTACGCACTTTATCATCCCATTTTATTTTTCCTTCATCAACCAATATACCTAGCGCCGCAGCCGTGAACGCTTTGCTGTTTGATGCAATTCCGAATAGTGTATTCTCATCAACCGGTTTCATGGTATTGAGCGAGCGAACGCCATAACCTTTCGAGTGAATCACTTTGCCATCTTTAATAACAGCAACAGCTATGCCCGGGACATCAAATGCTTTCATAGATCGCGTTACCAAAGTATCAATGGCTCCGCTGGTTAATGGCTGGCTGTAACCTGAAAAAATAATGATTGAAAAAAGAAAACTGATGAATGACTTTTGCATAAACTGTTTTTTGGAAAAACAATTTATGCAAAAAAGAAGAATTAAATATGAAACATGAAATTATCTTATCCTACAATGAATCATACTATTAATGAGGCTGTTGGCGTATTGCCTGAATTTTATCAATCACTTCAAGCAATCTCACTTCTGTAATATCACTTTTTACGATGTAATCAAAAGCTCCCGATTCCATGGCGATAACAGGAAGCAAGACCTCTTCCTGCCCCGAAATAATGACCACAAAAATATCAGGATTATATTCTTTAATATCTATCAAAACATTTAGACCGCTATCCGGTTTCATGTAATGATCAAGCAGGATAAGATCAGGCTCCAGCACCAGGCTGTTCAAACAATCCTGACCATTTTCAAATACATATAAATCTTTTATCCCGATTTTTTTAAGATGATATTCGTACAATTGCCTGCAAAAAGGATCATCATCAACGAGAAAAACACAGAAGGGGAATTCACTTTTGCTTTTCATGGCAATGTTTTTACAGGAGTGGATTGAATTATTTCTTTTAAACAACGTAACTACGGGTTTTTTAGTATCAAAAATGCCTGTAATCAGATACGATAAGTGATAATCCTTATTATTTGTAAATTGCTAGGAAGCTGAAATTCATTGGAATAAATAATTACTAACAAATGCAACACACCGCCCACTCAGAATTTGGAAAGCTCAGATCGCTTTTTATCAAGAAAGCATCCGCTGCATTTATTGACGACGAAACCATTCAACAGCAATGGGAAGCACTACACTATTTAAATAAACCCAATTTCGACAGTGCCATTTCTGAATACGAAAGCTTTGAATCTATTTTAAGGCAACATGCAGAAACAGTTTATCATTTGCCCGTTGATAATAATGTAACGATGGATTCCATTTATTGCCGCGATGCAGCAATTGCAACCAATAAAGGAATGATCATCTGCAATATGGGAAAGCCGGCGAGAATTAATGAACCAGATGCTGAAAAAAAAGCGTTCGAAGAAAATAATATCCCTGTTCTTGGCATAATACATACACCGGGAACTGTAGAAGGTGGTGACGTTGCATGGGTCGATGAATCTACCTTAGCTGTTGGCCACACCTATCGAACCAACGAAACTGGTATTAAGCAGTTAAAAAACTTGTTGGATCCAATCGGGGTTAAGGTTATTGTTGCAGAGCTTCCTCATTACAAAGGACCATCTGATGTTTTTCATTTGATGTCAATTTTTAGCCCAGTTGATAAAGACCTATCTGTTGTGTATTCCCCGTTAATGCCCATTGCGTTTAGAAATTTTCTTCTGAATAAAAATCACAAACTCATCGAAGTTCCCGATGATGAATTCGAATCTATGGGTTGTAATGTGTTGGCGTTGGCGCCGCGTATATGTCTGATGGTTGCAGGAAATAAAAAAACCAAGTCACTTTTGGAAAATGCAGGATGCAAAGTGATAGAATATAAAGGCGATGAAATAAGCGTAAAAGGTGGCGGCGGACCAACCTGCTTGACAAGACCAGTTTGGAGAGAAGGTTCTTAGTTTGCAGTAATCAGCAAGTGAAATTATGTGACTTGCTTGTAATTTTTAATAAGCTATTCGACTTCGACAATTATTTTCGTTAATTCCTTTAATGCAAATATTATTGACCAATTGGTTTTTACCAGAGTATGTATATTTGAGATTATCTCCCAAATACATTCAAACCAAAACTGAAACTGTATGAAATTTATCTATTTTTCTTTCTTCTTACTGGCTTCACTTACCATCGCTCAGCAATTGGCCGCCCAGAACAGTAAATATATTGAGGTAAACGCCAGCGATACGATTATCTTAAAACCAATTGAATTCACATACGAAATAAGTTTGGGAGGAAGATCATTCCCTTTTAATTTGAAGGTAGAGGATACCTCGCAACAAACTATATCGTTAATCGAAATCGAGAATTTGCTTACAAAAAATAAATTTCTTTATGAAGTTAAAGACAATTCAAATTATTCAATAAGTCCAAACAGCAAACCTGATTCCATTATCGCACTTATATTAAATTCAGAATCCGAACTGAAACGATTGTACAAAATTTTAATAAAGATTCAGGGCATATCGGGGAGAATAACAGATAAGAAATTTGAATCGTTATCAAATTACAAGGACGAAATTTATACGCAACTTTTTTTAAGAGCTTCCCAGGAAGCAAACGATTTGGCAAAAATTTCCGGCCATTCGATCGGGCAATTGATTTCAGTTCATGAACTTCAAGCAGATCCATTTTCTGGGTACCTGGATTCTTTTAAAGAAATGTTTACTAAGAATGATATGTTTTCTGGAGTATTTGGTTATCAGATTGATATTAATCAGCGAATAGAAAAAAAGTTGGTATTTAAATTTGAAATGAAGTAATTCTGATTCCATATCACGCCTTTTTTGCGCCGACAAACGAAACAAGTAATGAAAGTTTTATCTCCAAAGAAATAAACAATAATGAGAAAAATAATCGTATTATCAATGATCACTTTAGACGGTGTAATGCAAGCGCCTGGCGGACCTGAGGAAGATGCATCGAATGATTTCAAATTTGGGGGATGGGTAGCCCCTTATGGTGATGAAGTTGATGACAAACTTGTTCAAAAAGAACTGAAAAAGACTTCAGATTATCTTCTTGGCAGAAAAACATTCGAGATTTGGGCCGCCTTCTGGCCTGAACATGCAGATTTTTGGCCCGGTATCAACGATGGCACAAAATACGTGTTGTCCAAAACCATGAAAAGTTCAGATTGGAAAAACACCGTTTTTCTCGAAACCGTGGGAGATATTCAAACACTCAAAAATTCAGCCGGTCCGGACATTCAGGTTTGGGGTAGCAGTAAACTCGTTCAACTACTGCTTAAAAATGATTTAGTGGACGAACTCAGGCTTAAAATCTATCCAGTCACTCTCGGTGAAGGAAAAAAGTTGTTTGATACCGGGCCTATTCCGGCAGCCTTCACCCTAACAGAAAGCTTGGTTACTCCAAGCGGAGTTATTATCGCCAATTACCATCGGGCTGGAAAAGTTCAGACAGGTACAATTGGCGCTGATGTGGAAGCAAATTAACTGAAACCATAAGCTTTTAAAAACAAAAACCTATTCACCAGAAAATTCAAAACGAAATGAACTATCGCATTGAAAATATTGCTCCGGTATTATCAGTAAAAGATATGAAAATGAGTTTGCATTTTTATGTCGATATTCTTGGTTTCACAAACGCAAATTGGGGAGACGATAATTTTACAAGTATCAATCGTGATAAATCGGGAATTTATTTATGTAAAGGCGGGCAAGGAAATCCCGGGACCTGGATCTGGGTTGGGTTTGACGGCGACATATTTTTATTTTACAGTGAACTCAAAGGAAAAGGAGTCATCATAAAAATGCCACCAACTAATTTCTCATGGGCGATGGAAATGCATGTCCAAGATCCGGACGGGCATATATTAAGATTCGGAACCGACCCAAATTATAATGAACCATTCGCAGATAGAACAACTAAAGCCAATTGAATGCGAGGATGACAATGGGATCTATGGCAAAAAATCATTTAAGGATCGAACGACTGATAACAATCCGCTGCACTTCGCTTGTTCCTTCATATATCTGAGTAATTTTTGCATCGCGCATTAATCGTTCAACGTGATATTCTTTTACATAACCGTAGCCACCATGGATCTGTACGGCTTCTGTGGAAACCCACATCGCTGTCTCACTGGCAAATACTTTTGCCATAGATGAACTTAATGAAAAATCAAGACCATTATCTTTTTCCCAGGCAGAGCGTAAACACAATAAGCGCGCAGCTTCTATGCGTGTTGCCATATCAGCCAGCTTAAATTGTATTGCCTGGTGTTGTGCAATTTCTTTCCCGAAAGCCTTTCGCTGTTTTGAATAATTTAAGGAAAGTTCATATGCTCCGCTGGCGATGCCTAATGCCTGTGAGGCAATACCGATTCTTCCGCCGGCCAATGTTTTCATTGCAAAGGGGAATCCAAAACCATTTGCACCGATCTGGTTTTCTTTCGGAACTATTACATCATTAAATAAAATACTGTGCGTATCGCTCCCGCGAATGCCTAATTTATTTTCTTTCGCTCCGACGGTTACACCAGCCCAATTTTTTTCGACTATAAAAGTATTAATGCCTCGACTTCCTTTTGATGCATCCGTTTGTGCCATCACCAGATACACTGATGCAGAATTTCCGTTTGTTATCCAGTTCTTCACGCCATTCAGTACATAATGATCGCCTTTATCTTCCGCCGTTGTCCTTTGGGAAGTGGCATCGCTGCCTGCTTCCGGTTCACTGAGTAAAAATGCACCGATATATAATTCTCCGTTTTTTTGTCCCTGGGCCAACGGAGTTAAATATTTTTCTTTTTGCTCGTGTGTGCCGAATAAATTCAATCCCCAGCACACCAAGCTATTATTAACACTCATGCATACGCTCACACTTGCATCAATTTTACTGATCTCTTCCATTGCCAGCACATAACTGATCGTATCTAACCCTGCTCCGCCATAATTGGGATCAACCATCATTCCCATAAAACCCAGCTCACCTAGTTTCATTATCTGCTCTTTCGGAAATTTTTGATGCTCATCTCTTTCAATAACTCCTGGCAAACATTCGTTCACGGCAAAATCGTGCGCGGCCTTTTGAATCATTAACTGTTCTTCATTCAATTGAAACTGCATGTAATAAAATTAATGGTGCAAAAGTATAAGATTAATGACAAAAAAACTAACACATGTTAGTACACCAGATAAGCAACTATATACCAGTTGGGACAAGTGGGAATTTTACCTTTGAATAATCGAAATTTTCTTTTTTTCTGCCGAAACGAGAAATACTTATCTTGGCTGATTTTATTCGTAATCTAAGGAAGAAGATAACTCCCGATAAGCATTAATTTGTTTTTGGAAGTCAATTATTTTTTGTTCTGCTGTTGCAATGGCATCTGCACCGGCCAACCATCGTTTTGGTGGTTCGCTTTGGCTTGCAATCTTAATCAATGCTGCCGCCAATTTCGCAGGGTCGCCACCTTGTTTGCCGTTCATGCTTTTCCAAAAAGGTCTAAGCTCAGAATTCTTTGCGGTGTAATCTTCTATTTCGTTTTCTGCCCAAATAGTTGAAGAAGGTGTCAATAATCCTGTTCTGAAAAATCCGGGTTCTACAATGGTTGTATTAATACCAAAAGGTGCAACTTCAGCAGCTAAACATTCCATCCAACCTTCCAACCCAAATTTAGAAGCAGAATAAGCAGAACAATATTCATAGCCTACAATTCCGGCCGTTGATGAAATAGATATAATGTGTCCTGAACGATTTTTTCTCATAGTAGGAAGCGCGGCCCTTACTACATTCATTGCACCGAACAAACTTGTAGCAAATTGAAGTTCCATTTGTCGTGTACTTAATTCTTCAAAAAAACCTGCATAGAAATTTCCGGCATTGTTTACCAATACATCAATTGTTGTAAATCTTTCAATTGCTGATTTTACAGCAGTCTCAATTTCATTTGAATCGGTAACATCCATTTTTACAACCAATAAATTATCGGATGTTCCACCAATAGCGGCAGAAACCTTTCCACTATTACGCCCTGTGGCAACGACGTCATACCCTTCTGCAAGTGCAGCCTTAGCAATTTCCAAACCTATTCCGCTGCTTGCACCTGTTATAAACCAAACCTTATTTTTTTTCATGACTTTTATTTAATTTTTTGGATTTAGAAACAGGCATAGGAGTAACAGACACATTTATAACGTCCTCAAATGTGCCGTTGATATCAAGTTTTGTGTCGTAGTTAAGCGCACGCTGTTTTTTTAATTTAGTTTTATTTTGCTGCCTTTTCATTACTTAAAGTTAAGCGATTTGTATACCCCTGCAAAATGGAACAGAGGGTGCAAAGCCCTCCTTTTTTCCGAGATAAGAGTACTGGTAAATATGCAAATGAGGCGTATGGCCTGTACACGGTAGACTTAGTTTTATCCGTCGACATTTCACTGATATTTCACACTCTCAGAAGTGAATTTATTTTAAAGGTAGTCTGATTTTTGTGACGGTAATTTATTCTAGCTTAATATTTATTACCGTTGTATCCGCAACGCTAAAATTTTGCAATAGACTTTCATTTTTATGGAAGCCTTATTTATTCTGGTCTTTTATGAATCCCCATAACTTTAATTATATGTTCAATATTTTCATTCATAAAATCAAATGGTAAATAGACTTTCGCAATCCTGTTTTCCCCTTTCAAAAAAACGGGAATGGGGGGTGCAAATTCTCCTAATTGACTTATACTATCAGTAACAATTAATTGTTTATTTATTACATTTTTTGGCTCATTCATTACAATTGCCTCTGGGATAACCTGCCTGTCAGGATTTGTTTCAGCTTCAAAAAAATCATCTTTTAACTTATTTTCAGAATCAATTAAATCCAATTCTTTGAGATTATCTAAGAAAATTTTTGCTGCTCTTGAAGAAGCATCTTCTGAAACTTTGTAATTTCTGAATAATAGTATCGACAAGCCACCAATTGCAGGTAATTGCTTGCCTCTGAAATGTTCAATAAATGAAAGTTGGTGGGAATTTATTGCTGGGTTTTTGGGCTTCTCCCAACTCCTATATAGTTGGCACCAGATAAAGATCTGCCTTATAGTTGGCTATAATGGTAGAATATAAATGTCCAAAACAAAAAACCCACTTCGGTTAAGAAGTGGGCAATTGTTGCTGACGAAGCAACTATTTTTTAATGACCGCAGCCCGGAGGGCATGGACAGTCTTTCGGGCAATCTTTAGGGCATACACACTCTGTCTTTCTTGTCTTTTTCTTTGCATGCTTTGCGTTTCCTGCATAGGCAAATGAAACAGACAGCAATGTGACAGCCAAGATTGCAAAAAATATCTTTTTCATTTTGATATATTTTGAATACCTGAAATATTGTTTACTGATCGGTATTAAGAAAGAGGTAATTCGGGCGGATGCCAACAATCAGCGATATAATAGGAAAGTATCCTAACGTTCGGCGTGATTATTCTCTTTGTTAAAATCAAAAAAGAATTTGTTTGTTCAAAGGGCATTTCATTGATAAAAAAATTTCCATACGCACAAGCCATAAAAGGATTACACTTACTGCAATCATTATTTTCATCATTAAGCTTCCTGTTACAATGCTTTTTTTTCATACTGCACACATTCTGCATACATATTGGTTTAGCAGCATTGGTTTTTTGATTGCTGCTAATTGCTGGTTGAACGATCAAAAAGCCAACTAAAATTAAAAATATGGATGCAATGATTTTCATTTATAATGAACAAGGTAATCAAAGGCTTTCAAATCACTAAACCATTGGTAAAATAATTTTGCAGAAAATTTGCACGGACATGAATCCAAGGATCTCTGATCGGAGGTTGCGGCATTTATCAAATTCAAAACCCAGTAAGATATGTTGCAATTTTTCTACACTATTTGTTTGATGGCAATTACTTAATTCATTTGTGATTAGGTGGCATAGTTGTTGGTTTACTTACCATGTTGACATAAATCATTCAGAATAACAAAAAGTTTTAATTATGAAAAAGGTTCTCTTAGGATGTGCAGTGCTGTTGTCAGTGGCAGTAGTTCTTGCGACAAAAAATGAAAACAAAAATGTACAATCAAACCGTCACGCAGCCACAGTTGTAGCGTACAATTTTGCTAATGACACCATCCCCAAAAAAGACACAACTAAACCAAAGAAAGACACAATGATGCTCGCAAATTATTAATTCATAATAAGAATTAAGTGAGCTCATTTCGTTTTAATAAGCAAACCCCGGCCTTGGTCGGGGTTAGTTGTTTATGCGCAAAATAACCGCTTTAACAGAAATTTGTACCTTTGCAACGATTGTCGCTTATGAAAAAGAATAAAAGTTCATCCTGTCTTATTCAAGTGGCTAATTTATTGCCCGTAAATTATTACACGCCGGGCTAACATTTCGCGTTACCTTATACTTTATCTTTTATTAAAATCGTTATTAGTTTTACATAATTTCTATGGCAAAACATCATACACACAAATTACAGGTATCTTCCGAAATAGGCACGCTGAGAAGATTATTGGTACACAGTCCCGACAGTGGATTGGGGAAAGTTGTTCCCTCAAAAGCGCAGGACTGGCTATTTGAAGACATCGTTCACCTTGAAACCATCCGCAAAAAAGAATATGATTACTACACCAAAATATTATTATACTTCCTCGACCCAAAAAAAATAAAAGGAAAGTTGAAAAATATTGATGCGGAAAAAAATAAACGAAATTTTTATAAACCGGATCATGCAGATTTTTTTCAGTCGGATAAAGTGGTGGAATTACAATGGCTTCTTGCAGAAATTTTGAATGATCACGAAATAAAATTAAAACTCGTTGCTTCAGTTTGTGCAATTGAAAATTGTTCATACGACACACAGAAAGATCTCTTGGCGCTCGATGCTATCTCATTATCAAAAACATTTATTAACGGTACCATCAATAAGGACAAAATGCTTTTTGCGCCGATTCCCAATTTTATTTTCACCCGTGATATCGGCATTGTTATCAACGATCACGTACTCTTGAATAAGCCCGCAAAAAAAGCCAGAACGCGCGAGGCCCTTATTGCAAAATATATTTTTTATAATCATCCTTTCTTTAAAGATTTTCAGCAGAATATTATTGAGTTGTCAGATACACATCATCATTTCTTATTACCAAAAGAAGGTGACGATAAAAAAATCACTCTTGAAGGTGGAGATGTAATGGTGGTAAGCAAAGATCATGTACTCATTGGCGTAAGTGAACGCACTTCCTGGGAGGCGGCACACCAGGCTATTAATACTTTATTTGAAAAGAATGTAGTGAAAAAAATTACGGTCATCAAAATACCGAAGAAGCGTGATTACATGCATATTGACACGGTCTTCACCCAGGTAAAAAGAAATGTATGGGTGATGCTGGGAAATTTTTCAAAGAAATCAATGAAGCATGAAGATGCGGATTCTGTTCAGCGGGCGCTCGAGGGAAATAAAAAAGATGATAAGTTGAAGATTATTCAATTCAGAAAAAAAGATGTCGAGAACCCAAAACATTTTGATAACCTTGAAGACCTGCTCATCGATGTAAGCGAAAATGACCTGGGAAGTAAGGAAAAAGTAAGATTCATTTACTCAGGCAATAATGAATTTCCATTCGATGCACGCGAGCAATGGACCGATTCCTGCAATTTGCTTTCGCTCAAAGAAGGCGTGGTACTGGGTTACGATCGGAATGATAAAACTGTCGATGCTTTTAAGGAAAATGGTTTTGATATTATTCACGCAAATGAATTGATTGAACAGTTGGAAAATAATAAGATCACTGTTGAAAATATGAAAGACACGCTGATCTTAATGCCATCAGCAGAACTTTCCCGTGCGCGCGGTGGCTTTCATTGCATGAGCATGCCCCTGCTGAGAGAGGAATTGGAATAAAGTTGATAGCTTATGATCCATAGGAAATGCGATCAACCATCACCTACGAACCACGGACTTAAAAACATCAACCATGAACTAACATGCAGACAACCTCACACTTACTAATGATCCGCCCGGTCAATTTTGCGTTCAATGCGCAAACTGCCGTCAATAATGCATTCCAGGTTGCAGACCCGGGTAATGACGTTCATCAGAAAGCATTAAAGGAGTTCGATGATTTTGTGCAAGTGCTCCAGCAGAACGGCGTCGATGTTACCGTTATTGGTGATTCGCCGGAGCCATTCACCCCAGATTCTATTTTTCCCAATAACTGGATATCGTTTCATCACAACGGAACAATTTGTCTGTACCCCATGTTTGCGGAAAACAGAAGGCTTGAGCGCAACCCCGAAATTGTCCGGATCATCTCGAAAAAATTTAAAATAACCAAAGTCGTTGATTTCAGTTACTACGAAAATGAAGCTCTTTTTCTCGAAGGCACGGGTAGTATGGTTTTGGACAGAGAAAAAAGAATTGCTTACGCCTGCATTTCACCAAGAACGAATGAAAAGATTTTGAAAGACTATGGAAAGACAATGGGATACAAATCCGTAACTTTTAATGCTGTTGATGGAAATGATCAACCTATATATCACACCAATGTATTGATGTGCGTTGCAGAACAATTTGTGGTGATAAATCTTAATTCAATTCATAATAAAACAGAAAAAGATAAAGTTGTTGACGCAATCAAAGATTCGGAAAAAGAAATTGTTCGGATCACCAACGAACAAATGAACCATTTTGCAGGAAACATGTTGCAGGTGCGAAATAATAAAAATGAAAAACTATTGGTCATGTCAACGCAGGCTTATGAATCGTTGGAAGAGGAGCAGAAGAAAAAGTTATCCAAGTATAATAAGATCATCCACTCAAAACTAAACACCATAGAATCCAATGGCGGCGGCAGTGCGCGCTGCATGATGGCTGAAATTCATCTCCCCGAAAAATAGAACACAAATAACTATTTTTTTAAAAATTTTCGGACAGTCATCAGTAATTCTATATGTGTCCTCACCGAGTTCACTTGTACTTTCGCAGCTCTATTGAACAACATCATTCGGTAACGGGTAATGTTACACTTGAATTATGATATAAACGAATGGTTGCCTTTTGAAAATCGTTCTCGCTGCATGTTGGAATATCTGTAAATTTTTGCGGATTGAGATCAACCAAAGGGAACCAACTACTTTGTACCTGCACCATCAGGCGATGTCCTTTTTTAAAGGTGTGCGCGATCTCATTCATCTCAAATTTTATTTCTGTTATCTGCCCGGGGACCAGTGGCTCGGGCTTTTCGTAACTGTTCCTGAATTTACAACGAAAAACCTCGGCTCTTTGCAATCGTTGAACTCCCGCAAGCTGGTACTCGTGTGTTTGCCTGACTCCATTCATTTTATATGAGGTTTGAAAGCCGGGTTCATGATCAGGTAATACGTCAATCAGCTTAACAATGATATCTGCATCAGTTCCGGTAGTTGAAATAAACATATCTATTTTTAACCTGCCCGTTACTGTTATATCCTTTGTTAATGTATCGGTTTCATAGACAAGCACATCAGGTCGGCTCGCCGAAAAACGCTGGTCTTCCACCATATAGTTGTTATTGCGCCCGCTATATACGCCATTGGTATAGGGAACTGGATTTGCGGGATCGCTTATATATTCATCAAAGCTTTGCATATCGGAGGTTTGGGAAAGCTTTTGTTTACCTGACAGATACATTTTTTTTGATACCGCATTGGCAGGCGGCCATGAATTATAATGTTTCCACTGATTTGTTCCAGTTTCAAAAACAGTTGCTGCCGGCAATTTAAAATCTCCTTTGTGTTTCAAATAATAATTAAAAAATTTTGTTTCGATCTGTTCATGATAATATTGGTTTTGGCTTTCAAAATTTAATGTTGGGAATCCAAACTGCTTTACGCCAAACCATTCACCATGTGTCCAAGGCCCCATCACCAGCCTGAGATCGGTAGCAGGTGATTGTTTTTTAATCGCTTCGTACGTGTGTAATGAACCGAACATATCTTCAGCATCGAACCAGCCGCCAACAACCAACACAGCAGGTTTAATATTTTTAAGATGGGTACGTATGTTTCTTGCTTTCCAATAGTCATCGTATGTATCATGCGCCAAATACTCATTCCATATCTGCGCCTTATTATCAAAATAAAGATTTCCATTTGTTTTGGTTAAAGGTTCCATCGTTTTGAAAAATGAGTAAGCATCAGGACGCTCGCTTTGAAAAACGTCTTTATAATCCTTTCCCGAATCAATTCTTGTTCCCTGGAAATAATTAGTGAAATCAAAATTATCAAGCAAGAAAAATGCACCGTTGTGGTAGGCATCATCACCAATAAATTCATCGGTAACCGGCGCTTGCGGTGAAACAGCTTTTATTGCCGGATGCGCATCCGGCAATGATGCAGAAGCGTAAAAGCCCGGATAAGAAATCCCCGCAATGCCAACTTTCCCATTATTATTGGCAACATTTTTAAGCAGCCATTCAATCGTATCAAATGTGTCGCTACTCTCATCTGTATCTTTTTTTGATTTTTTCACTTCCTTTGCCGGAGTCATCTCATCAAAACTGCCTTCGCTTTTATAGCGACCGCGGACATCCTGATAAACGAAAATATATTTTTCATGCATCAGTAGTCTGTTTGGCCCCAGCCAACGACCGGGGACTTTCTTCTCGCCATAAGGCGCACAGGAATATGGAGTACGCTCCAAAAGAAAAGGATATTTTTCATTTTGTTCTTTCGGAAAATAAATTGAAGTGAATAAACGAACACCATCACGCATTGGAATCATCCGCTCAATTTTGGTATAATTATTTACGATGAATGCAGAATCCTCATTAACCCGCTGAGCATATAAAGAAACCGGAAGAAAAAGGATTATCGCAACTTTTACCATTAAAATAAATCGCATAAAAGATTATTTAAGAACCGGAATAATTACATAGGACGCGTTAGCGGCTTCATGATAGACACTTATGTTACTCTTGATAAAGTCTTTTTCATCACAGGAATATATATTCACATAGCGCTGCGGGTTGCGGTCAACCAATGGAAACCAGGTGCTCTGAACCTGTATCATCAGGCGATGTCCTTTTTTGAAACAATGAGCGATCGGCGGCAATTCAAATTTCACCTGCTCAATTTTCCCTGGTGTGAATGGCTCCGGATTTTCATAACTCTTGCGGTAACGTCCACGAAAAACTTCCCCGCGAACCAACATCTGGTAACCACCCATCGGGTATTTTTTTTCCGGATCTTTTTCAGCATAAATGTCAATATCATTATAGGAAAGATTATCAGGGAAAACATCAATTACTTTAACAATAAAATCCACATCGGTTGTTGAGATGCTTGTCAATATGTTGGCGATCACGTTACCTGTTACGGTTAGATTATCAGTTAATGTATCCGTTTGAAAAACGAGCACATCCGGTCTTCGCGAAGCAAAACGTTGGTCAGCGGTCATATACGTTCTTGTTCTGTTGAATTGGACGCCATCATCATAGGGAACCGGTTTTTCCGGATCGCTGATATATTGACTGAAACTGCTTGGCGCGGACGGTTTATCCCAACTCAATTTCCCATTTGCCTGTAAATACAGGTTCCTGTCTTCTTTTTCTGCCGGCGGCCATTGACTGAACTTTTTCCACTCATCTACTCCGCTAATAAAAATATTCGCTTCCGCTATTTGAGAAATATCTCCCTTGCCTTTTAAGAAATAATTGAAGAATGGGATTTCTATATTTTTCTGATACCACTCTGAGGTGTTGCTTCCAAAATAGATATTACCCAAATGTGTTCCGTCATTGCTCGCCCATTGTCCATGATACCAAGGGCCATCCACTATCTTATTGAATTCTTTCCCAGGATTATTTTGCTCCGCAGCTTTATAAGCATTCCAGGCCCCCCAACAATCTTCTGCATCAAATAATCCGCCTACCCACAACATCGCGGGCCGCAAATTTTTTGTCGCATTGCGGGCATCTCGCGCTTTCCACCACGCATCATAATTTGGATGAGCATATAGATCTTTCCAAAAAGCAACACTATCCCCTAAATAGTTCGCCAGGTTTTTTAAAGATCCAGTTTCTAGATAGAATTTATAATTATCGTGCGTATAATAATCAAATTCCGAAGGTCCAACCGTAGTTGGCGTTGGGCGCGGCTTTCCGAAAGAAGAATAAAATGAAAAAGCATCCATTTGAAAAAAAGCGCCATTGTGATGAAAGTCGTCTCCAATAAACCAATTCGTAACCGGCGCCTGCGGGCTTACTGCTTTTAATGCCGGATGATTGCTCGCAGCAGCCATGGTTGAATAAAATCCCGGATAAGAAACGCCGAACACACCAACCTTCCCATTATTATGAGGAACATTTCTTATTAGCCAGTCAATGGCATCGTATGTGTCGCTGGCTTCATCAATTTCTTTATCTTTTTTATTTGGATTGAACGGTCGAATATCTTCAAACTGTCCCTGGCTCATCCAGCGTCCGCGTACATCCTGCGTTACCATAATGTATCCTTCCTTAAAATATTCTTTTTTGTATGAATGCCACCAGTCTTTCCATTTGTCTTCACCGTATGGCGCACATGAATATGGCGTTCTCGTCATCAATATGGGATGCGCTTGGGTTGTGTCTTTGGGAATATAAAGAGAAGTGAATAATTCAACACTGTCGCGTGTCAGCACGTAACGCTCGATCTTATAATAGTGCTCCCGAATCCAGACGCTGTCGGCATTCTGCGCAAATACCGAAAAACAAGAGAGTAAAATAATAGCTGTGAAAAGATTTCTCATATTGCTTGGTTTGAAAAATAAATGTAGTGAATTAGATAAAACAGATAATAATTTTGTTTCTCACAGACCTTACCTGCTTGTTCCGGGAGAAAATATTCTTTCTCCCAAAATTTCAAATTGACTAAATTCGATTTTTAAAAACCTAAAACGGTTGCATGTTTAACAGGAGAAAATTTTTACAATCGTCCTTATTGAGCTCAGCAGGATTGGTATTTACAAAAAAGAATTTAGCGAATAATCACCCATCAAATAAAATCATTACCAATGATCCGATCGTTATTTCGACATGGAGTTTTGGTAAAGCAGCAAATGATGAAGCCTGGAAAACGCTTGGCACCGGAGGCCGTGCACTTGATGCTGTTGAAGCTGGGGCGAAAATTCCAGAAGCAGACATGAATAATCATTCAGTCGGTCGGGCAGGCTATCCCGATCGTGATGGTCATGTTACGCTCGATGCTTGCATTATGGATGAGAACGGTGGTTGTGGTTCGGTAATGTGCCTTGAGCATATTGCACATCCCATTTCTGTTGCGCGATTGGTGATGGAAAAAACACCGCATGTTGTCTTGGTCGGTGACGGTGCGTTGCAGTTTGCCTTGGCAAACGGATTTAAAAAAGAAGAATTACTTACCCCCGAAAGTGAAAAAGCCTGGAAAGAATGGCTCAAGGAATCGAATTACAAACCGGTAATTAATATTGAAGAGAAATCATACGGCAATAAAACGACAGCGAGTAATATACCGGTTGGCCCGAATAATCATGATACCATTGGCATTATTGCGATGGATACAAAAGGAAATTTGAGTGGCGCCTGTACTACAAGCGGCATGGCTTTTAAAATGCGTGGTCGTGTTGGCGATTCCCCAATTGTTGGTGCAGGACTATTTGTAGATAATGAGATAGGTGCTGCTACATCAACTGGATTGGGCGAAGAAGTAATTCGGATCGTTGGCTCCCATTTGGTCGTTGAATATATGCGACAAGGATTATCGCCTGAAGATGCCTGTAAAAAAACCGTCGAAAGGATCATCAAACGCAATCCGCAAAAACGAGATGACCTGCAGGTAGGATTTCTTGCATTAAACAAGAAGGGAGAATTCGGCGCATTTGCCATTCAAAAAGGATTTGTGTATTCGGTAAAAAATAATAATGAAGAAAAAATATATTCATCGCCGAGTTGGTTTGATTAACAAATAACAATTAGCGAGTAGCAAGAGCACAGTCAGTATTCACTTGCCATTCGCCACCCAAGTTGAATTCCGCAATAACAATCTATCAACCTATGCTCGAAATATGTTGTTTCAATTTACAATCAGCCCTCATTGCGCAACATGCAGGCGCAGATCGCATAGAATTGTGTGCTGATGCGGCTTCTGGCGGAACAACACCGAGCTTCGGAGTTATTAAAACGGCAAGAGAAAAATTACACATTCCACTATACCCGATCATTCGTCCTCGCGCTGGAGATTTTTTATTCAGCGATGAAGAATTTGAAATAATGTTGAATGATATTGCTCTTTGTAAACAGATCGGTTGCGATGGTGTGGTAATAGGGATCCTGCAACAAGATGGATCGATTGATAAAAAGCGATGCAGCAAACTTGTTCAGTTCGCCTATCCGATGGGCGTAACTTTTCATCGCGCATTTGATTGGACTGTTGACCCGCATCAAGCAATGGAAGAAATCCTCGAGATCGGTTGCGAAAGGATCCTCACCTCTGGACAACAACCATCAGCGCTAGAAGGATCTGAATTGATTCACGAATTAATTCTACAAGCCCATGATCGCATCATCATCATGCCTGGCTCCGGAGTTCGCACGGCAAACATTATTGAACTCGCAGAAAAAACAAAAGCGACCGAATTTCACACTTCTGCCAGAACACAGATTCATTCAAACATGCAATTCATTAATCAAAATATGCGCGAAGACCTGTCTTCGGTTATCGCCGATGAAAACGAAATAAAAAATATTATTGAATTATTATCGTCCCACCATGCATCAACAGATTTGCAACAGTCAAATGCTTAAATCAATTTTCATAAACGCAATCAGTATGAAATCAAAACCAATAATGCTTCTTTTTCTGTGCGTAACATTTTTATTTTCTTCAGCACAATTAAAAAAATTCATCTCGGTTAAAGGCAAGGACATTATTGGCGTTGATGGAAAGCCCTTTCTTATCAAAGGAACCAATCTTGGCAACTGGCTTGTTCCGGAAGGTTATATGTTCAAATTCAGCAACACCAATTCACCCCGACTAATAAACGAGACAATCACAGAACTTATCGGGCCTGACGCTGCCAAATCTTTCTGGAAAAAATATCTTCATACCTATATTACTCAGGCCGACATTCATTATTTAAGATGGACCGGAATGAATTCTATCCGTATCCCTTTTAATTATCGTTTGTTCAGCGGCGAAGAGTACCTGGGTGAAAAAGATATTCAACGTGGATTCCGGTTGCTTGACAGCGTTATATCCTGGTGCAAAAAAGAAGGATTATTTGTCATTCTGGACATGCATTGCGCGCCTGGCGGACAAACCGGTGATAATATTGATGACGGGTATGGTTACCCTTTTTTATTTGAAAATGAAGGAAGTCAAAATCTTGTAGTATCAATATGGAAAAATATTGCTGATCACTATAAAAGCGAAACTACCGTAATGGGCTTTGATTTATTAAATGAACCGATCGCGCATTATTTTAATAAAGAAAAGCTAAACCCTTTACTGGAAATGGTTTACAAAAAAATCACCAAAGCCATTCGTACTGTTGATAAAAATCATATTTTATTTCTGGGTGGCGCACAATGGGATTCCAATTTCGAACCCTTTGGTAAGCCATTCGATAACAAACTGGTTTACACTTTTCATAAGTACTGGACTGATCCTACTCAACAAGTAATTCAGGATTATATTGATTTCCGTGATAAATATAATGTGCCGATCTATTGTGGTGAAACAGGAGAGAATACAGATGACTGGGTGAAAGATTTCAGAATTCTTTTAGAAAAGAATAATATCGGCTGGCATTATTGGCCTTACAAAAAAATCGATAATACAAAAGGGATAATCACTTTCAAGGTTCCAAACAATTATGATACGGTCATTCGGTATGCAGAAACACCAAGAACAAATTTTGAACAGATAAGAAATGCAAAACCGCTAAATATTGATGAAGTAAAGCAGGCGCTTGACGATTTTATAAATAACAGCAAATTCAGCAATTGCACGCCCAACAAAGGTTACATCATGGCATTGGGTTTGCGTACAGATCAATAAAAAAAAATGGAAAAAAGAAAACTGGGAAATTCGGGATTGGAAATCGCACCGCTTGCATTAGGTGGAAATGTTTTTGGATGGACAACGGATGAAAAAACTTCTTTTCGCATCCTGGATGAATTTCTTGGCAAAGGGTTTAATTGTGTTGACACAGCCGATGTGTATTCCCGCTGGGCAAAAGGAAATAAGGGCGGTGAATCTGAAAAGATCATCGGCAAGTGGATGAAGAAAAACGCTGTGCGAGACAAAGTGATCATAGCTACAAAAGTTGGCAAGGAAATGGCGTCGGATAAAAAAGGATTATCAGGAAAATATATTCTCAATGCCGTTGAAGATTCATTAAAACGTTTACAAACAGACTATATTGATTTATATCAATCTCACGATGATGATACAAATACCTCATTTGAAGAGACACTCGAAACCTATAACCATCTAATTAAGCAAGGGAAAGTAAGAGCAATCGGTGCATCTAATTATAAAGCTTCAAGATTGACAGAATCGCTTGCAGTAAGCAAGGAAAATAATTTACCCCGCTACGAGAGTTTGCAGCCCTTATATAATTTGTTCGACAGGAATGATTTTGAAAGAGAGCTTCAAAAAGTTTGCATTGACAACGAAATAGGAGTAATGACTTTTTATTCTCTGGCACGCGGATTTCTAACGGGCAAGTATCGGTCGGAAAATGATCTCTACAAAAGTGCGCGTGGAGAAGGAATAAGAAAATATCTGAATCACCGCGGCATGCGCATTATTCAGGCACTTGATAATATTTCACAGCAATATCGATCAACACCCGCTGCAGTTTCATTAGCCTGGTCAATCGCTCAACCAGGGATCACTGCCGCCATTGCAAGCGCGACAAGCATTGAGCAATTGCAGGAAATAATGCAGCTCACAGAGATAAAATTAGACAATACAACGATGGAAACACTAATGAAAGCAAGCGCTTATTGAAATTACAGCTATCAACCAATTGCCATCAGCCGATAGCTGTAAAAAATTATTGAACTTTTACCTTGATCGTTGCGGCCAGTTTAGCGCCATAGGAGCGATGAATGCCATCCGCATATTGTAAAGTGAGTGTGTGTTCGCCGGGAGTTAATTTTACTTCAGCAGAACTTTGCGCTTTTCCAAAATGCAGATGCGTTGAGTCTTTCGGAACAACTGTTCCTGCCGCAATTGAATCCCCCGCATCGATCAACAAGTGATGATGCCCCGACGCCGGTTTTATTGCTCCCGCCGTATCTAAGGCAATCCCTTCTACCCCAAACTCTATTTTTACCGGCGATTTTACCGTTGCGCCATCTTTCAAATTTTTGAAAAATACCTTCGCCCCTGCAGGCACATCTGGCAAAGGAGCAATCATTGCTGTTGAATCCATATGATGCATCGTTGTATCTTTTGCGGCCGCAGTTGTATCACTGCCGCTTGCCGATTTATCGCCGGATGAATTGCAAGCCATCAATGCCACTAATAAAAAAATGGGAATGAAACTGATCTTTTTCATGATGAATTTTATTTTTTAAATGTTCAAAACAATTACAAATGAAAGACAAGAAAATAATGAGGTACAGAAATAACAAAAAGAGGTCTCGGAATAAGGAAAGATAAAGTTACTACAATTAGTGTTATCCTTTTATCCAAACTGTTTTTTCCCCAATCGGCTTTCTGGTTCCTTTCGCAGAGGGAGTTTGTACATACCCAAGGTAAAAAAATCCCAGCAGCTTATCCGCGGCATTCAGCCCAAAAAAGCTTTTTGCCTCTTCGATATAAGTAACGCCACCGCTGCTCCAATAGCCGCCAAGTCCATATGCAACAACAGATAAAAATAAATTCTGCACGGCGCAGGAAACCGCTTCTATTTCTTCAATTTCCGGAACAAGTCCGCTTCTTTTCATGCCAATGGCAATAATATGTGAACACATTGGCGGCGTTGAGGACAGCATGTCAAATTTTGCCTGCTTGAATTTTTCTCCCGCGGTCTCTTTATATAATGACGATTGAAATGCGGCAAATTTTTTCAGCCCCTCACCACTAAAAACAACAAAGCGCCAGGGTTCGGTGTGCTTGTGTGTGGGCGCCCAGTTCGCATTTTCAAGTAATTGGGTAACGATTTCATCGGGAATTTTTTTGCCCGCGACAAATTGTTCTGGATAAACACTTCTTCGGGACCTTATCAAATCATTTAACTGATCAGCATCAAACAAAGTTTCATTCATTATTGATAGATTTTTTTGCAAATGTAACCCTTATTATGTGCCCGGCGGCTGAATGAACGCGCATCGTTGCGCGCAGGCTTGTATGTCAACGTCAACAATTCTATTCACCTAAAAAAAGAAATTCCATACGATCCGTATGGAATTTGCTTTTTCCAAAAAACAATAATCAGCGTCACTACTGATTTAACTATAAAACCAAACAAGTGATTTAAAAATCTTTTATCATCGCATTATGCAAAGTATTCAGTGACCAATAACCCGGCACAATGATTCGGCGAATCGTGTATAATGGCTCCTGTTCATCGCGCTTTGTAATCAATTGGAAGGCAGCTTTGAAATCTCTTTTCTTCAATTCGGGAATTGCCTGCGGATTCCATAATCCAAATGGATAAGCAAAATAACGAATAGGCTTACCTGTTATATTCTCCAGTTGTTGGGTTGGCTTATCAATTTGTACTGTCCAGTCATTCCCTTTATATTGTTTCACATTATGATGATCCCAGGTATGCGACCCGATTATATTACCAGCATCTGAAATTTCCTTAACCTGTTCTCTGCTCATATAATTGGGGCGATTCAAAGAAACAGTCATAATAAAAAATAAGCCTTTGTATCCGTACTTCTGCATCTCCGGGAATCCAACCGTGTATTGACCGAGATCGGTATCGTCAAAGGTGAGCATGACGGGCTTTTGCGGTAATGGAGCACCTTTGGTCAGGTAATCGTATAACTGATCTGGTGAGATAGTGTGATATCCGCTGTCGGCGAGCATTTTCATCTGTTGTTTAAAAACAGCAACCGGAACGATATAATCTTTTGATCTTTTTGAGTCGGTAGCCCGCCAATCGCGAATTTGATGATAACACAGAACAGGTATTTGCTTCCGGTTAAGTATAGCCGAATTGCTTAATGTTGTTTTATCCGAATTGGCGGAAGCATGAATAGAAAGCGGGATATTCTTCTTTTCAACGGTGTTGATAGCAGCAGGTTTCAGCATATATCCTGCACAAACAAACAGGATAGCAAACACCGATAGTACGGCGATTTTCATGGTATTACGGATTGATCGAACTAAAAAATATTAACGATTTAAACTGTCCTTTTATGCGAAAAATTAATCAAAAAAATATTGTTCTTCCCCAAAGACTCCCGGCAATTTCACACTACACAAATTGTTCGTGAATAAGATTGCCGATCTTTTCTACCAACACATTCTTATTCGTATCACTTTCCCAGCTTTTGCCGGTGAAAGAAATAATGCCAAAATAAACGCTGTTTAAAGTAACCTGGAATGAAGTTGGAGATTTGTCCCAATAGCTTTTGATAGGTTCAATTTCACATAAGTAACGCTTGCCGTTAAATTCAAACGGTATGGAAAAGGGTACAGTGATCATACATTAAAGAACACAAACAACATACCATTTTAACACTAAATAACAAATTGCGTAAAACTGATTTGCGATCATTCGTAAACTCCAGAATAATGTTCGGGCTTTGTCTAAGTAAAACTTCGCATAAGGGGAATAGATAAGTGTTATTGTTTATCTGGATTCCATGGATCTTTCCAAACTATGACCGGCTTTCCATTTTCAACATGTAGTGGAAGCCAGATATACCGCGAATTTTCAAGATCCGTTTTATTCCAGCGATCGGCCATAAAAATGAATTCGTTCTTCTTTCCGTCAATTGTAATTACAAAAGTGCTTTGAGCGTGATAAGTACTGTCTGCATCCGGCCCGGTACATGGATTACCCTGCATTGTCCAGGCACCCAAAATATTTTCTGCACTTGCATACAAAGCTTTATTCGGATCCCAGCCCGTGCAAAGAGAGGTAATCAGATAATATCTCTTTTGAAATTTGAACATTGCAGGTGCTTCACGATCCGCACTGATCAAAATCCGGTTATAGGTGACCGTTGGTGATAAATAATCATCAGACAAAAGGCAAATCTGCATGGTATTATTATCTTCTGAAGAATAGATCAAATAAGCTTTGCCATCATCATCTTTAAATAAAGTCATGTCTCTCGACATTTGTCCATTTGGTCTTACACTCCTGATATAATGATAAGGTCCTGTAGGTTTATCACTTACAGCAACTCCTGCGCGAGCATAACTGTAATCATATTTATCAATATGCATCCACATTACAAAAAGGCGGGTACGTTCATTATAGATCACTTTTGGACGTTCTATTACTTTACTGATATGCAGATCACTGGAAGTATCTCTCTTTGCAGATGCCAATGCAATACCTTCATATTTCCAGCTTAATAAATCTTTTGAAGAATAACAGGAAACACCGCCTGCCTCAACACGATAATCTTCCCAGGAACGGATATCGGCGGCCCGGGTCGTCTTACCCTTTTTTATTTCACCAAACCAATAATATGTATTGTCAAAATAAAGAATTCCGCCACCATGTGCATTGATGGCGTTCCCGTCCTCATCTTTCCAAATTTTTCCCTGAGCAATTGAAGCCATTCTATTTTGAGAAAAAGAAAAATGGTAACAGAATAATAAGAAAGCAAAAAGACAACACTTCATCTATGGTACAATTATAGCGTTAAGTTAGAAAATGATTTTTATTTTTTTGTAGTTCGCAAAAATATTCAGCAATCACTAAATTGCATACACTTCAAAACAAAAAATATGAAATCGATTGCTCTTGTTTCAGCGCTTTTATTGTCTTTATCCGGATTTGCCCAAAATTATTATTTGTTCGTTGGCACTTATACAAATGGAAAAAGCAAAGGAATTTATGTGTATGATTTTAACGCATCCACAGCAAGCGCAAACCAGATAAGCGTTACAGAAACAAAAAATCCGTCTTATCTCGCCCTCTCCCCCGGCGGAAATTATGTTTATTCCGTCAATGAGAATGGAGGCGATCAGCAGGGTGATGTCAGTGCATTTTCGTTTGATAAGAAAAGCGGCCAATTACAGTTCATCAACAAACAACAAAGCGGCGGCGCCGATCCTTGCTTCATTTCCGTGAACAAAACGCGAAAATGGGCGATCGTTGCAAATTATACCGGTGGAAATTTATCTGCATTACCCATAAAATCCGATGGCTCCTTATCACCTGTTGCAGAATTAATCCAGCATTCCGGAACAGGCGCAAATAAGGAACGACAGGAAAAAGCGCATGTACATTCCACATTTTTAACCCCGGACGAACATTTTATTTTTTCTGCTGATTTGGGTACCGATAAATTAACCATCTATCGGTTCAATCCAAATCTATCAAAACCATTGACAAGCATCAAAGATTCTGTGGTGAATGTTGAATCAGGAAGTGGTCCGCGACATTTTGCATTTCATCCTTCCAAGCCCTTTGTATACGTGATTGAAGAATTAACCGGAACTGTTGATGCATATCAGAATAATGCTGGAAAATTGACCCACCTTCAACGTATCAGTTCTGCTCCGAAAGATTTTAAAGGAGATAATGGAAGCGCAGACATTCATATCACGCCCAACGGAAAATTTTTGTACGCAACAAATCGCGGGGACGCCAATACCATTGCCATCTATTCAATTGACACGGCAACCGGAAAATTATCAATAAAAGGCTTTCAATCCGTGATGGGAAAACATCCCCGCAATTTCATTATTGAGCCGGGCGGCAAATTTTTACTTGTTGCCAACAGAGACACCGATAATATCGTCATCTTTAAAATAGATCAGCATTCGGGATTATTGGAACCAACGGGCAAACAGATCGATATTCCAAATCCGGTTTGTCTTAAATTACTCAAGAAATAATTCACCAATAAACATTGTTGTATGAGCGAGTACAACTGGGATCAATTCACCAAACGCATTACCATCAAGGCGTCCGCACAGGATGTGTACAAAGCGTGGGCAACACAGAGCGGACTTGAAAGTTGGTTTTTACGCAAAGCTGTATTCACCGACATCAGCAAAAGGCAACGCGACCCGAATTCATTCGTTCAACCCGGAGATATTTACGAATGGACCTGGTTCGGTTACCCGGATACAGTTCACGAACACCATACCATTATCGAAGCTAACGGTAATGATCACCTTAAATTCAGATTTTCAGGCGGATGCATCGTAACCGTAACGATCAAAAACGAGAATAATGAACTGATCTGCGAATTGGCTCAGGATATGAAACCGGCAGAGGAGAGCAAGCGCCAAATGTTTTTTATTGAATGTAGCAAAGGCTGGGTATTTTATATGACCAATTTAAAATCTATTTTAGAAGGCGGAATTGACCTGCGTAATAAGAATGAAGCGATACAATCGGTGATCAATGCCTGATAATAAACCTTAGGTTGGAAAACCCTATTAAGGCCAAATAAATTTTAATTCTATGACAAACACCGCTGCAAAAAGTTTTGATCTTCACAAAATATTTTTTCTTTTCATTGTGGCTTGCGCTTGTTTTTTCAGCGCCAATGCAGTCTTTGCACAAAAATCAATCGAAGAAAAAAAAGTTAATAAAACGCACAAGAAAAGAATTGAAAAAAGACACCAGAAAGATTCTGTGTGGGAAAAAGATCTGAATATTACCGATACTTCTGCAGCACGCGCCATTAGCCGCATCCAGGACATGAATACTACGCTAAATGACTTTAATGATGTGGTTGACCAGGGTTATGACTCAAGCGATATTTCCGAAAACCTCCCACAATACGAAAGAAGAATCAAATACTATAAAGTCAGCTTTACCAACCTCAACAACAATTTGAATTTAAGCAGGCTCGCTGGCATGCAAGGCAATCTCGATGACATGGGAGATGATCTCAAGGATTGGCAAACCTCTCTCCTTTCCTACTATACCGAACTTGTTGGAATGAATGCGCAGATGCGAAGTATCCTGGTTGATTCCGGAATTGAATCATTACCCAAAGACACAACCCTGCTCATATTATATCTACGACAATTGAATGAATTAAAATTAAGGTTACATTCTACGGATACAGCAACAAAGAAAAATCTATTAAAAATAGATCTGCTGCAAAGCAAAGTTTCCAATGATTATCTTGATGTAATTGCATTGCAAAAACAAATCAAAAGTCTGGTAAAACAATATCGCAAAAAAGCATTTAGCAAAGAATCGGGTTATTTGTGGGAAGGTCCGTCAGCTGATACAAGCTCCCATACATTAAGTTCGATTTTCCAAAGAACGATGAAGGGAAATTCCATGCAGTTGAATAGTTATCTGTCCAATAACTGGGACAAATATCTGTTTGGCATTCCCATATTTTTGATTTTCTTTTTCTGGACCTATGCAAACATCAAAAAAGTAAAAAATAATAATCCCGAATTTTTACCTGAGCTTAAATACATTCAGGTTATTCCGGTTTTTGCTGCATTGGTCATCACCTTAATCATTATACCGTATTTGGACCTGTCGCATCCACCCGCCGTTTATCTAGTAAGCTTACATTTATTATTGGTTATTACCCTTTCATTTCTGCTGATTTCAAAATGGCCAAAACAGCTATTTCATTTCTGGCCAATTTTTGCCATTGCATTTGTTTTCTTCGGCGCTAAAGTGCTGATGTCCAATTCAACTTATTATATCCGGCTCATCACATTTGTCGTAACGGTTTCATCCGCATTGGTAGGTGTTTCGTTTTTAAAAAAAATAAAAAAATATCCCGACTTTTTTCCCGGGTATTTCAGGTTCATCACGGGCATTTATATTTTCCTCAACCTGATTGCCGCTTGTTGCAATCTTTACGGAAGAGCCACACTCGCGCATATTTTCGAGACAACCGCGATCTCCAATTTTATTGAAGCAATTGGGTTGATCATTTTTATACAAATAATTCTGGAGGCTGTGAAGTTGCAATTGGAGGCAGATAAAAAATCAACCCGATTCACTGCTTATCTGAATTATCAAAATGTTGAATTAAGATTAAGCAGGTTACTCACCGTAATTGCAGGTATTTTCTGGATAATCAATCTCGCTCAAAATCTGAATATTTTTGATACCTTATATGATTATGTTTCTGATTTCCTTGATGCAGACAGAGTGGTTGGTAACACAACATTTACGATTGGAAGTATTGTTGTTTTCTTTTTGGTCATTTGGGTGGCAAATTTCTGTCAAAAATATATTGGCTACTTTTTCGGTGACAGTGGAACTGATGATGTGATGCCTGAAAAAAAAGGAAGACTCGGAACTTCTATATTACTGATTCGACTATTGATCCTTACTGCAGGTTTTTTTCTCGGAATCCTCGCTTCGGGAATCCCGCTTGATAAAGTGACCATTGTTATTGGCGCCCTTGGAGTTGGAATTGGACTTGGGTTACAAAATATTGTCAACAATTTAGTGTCGGGTGTGATACTGGCCATTGAAAGACCGATCCAGGTCGGAGATATTATTGACATTGGCGGGAATACCGGGAAAGTAAAAGAGATTGGTATCCGGTCCAGCAGAATGGTAACTCCCGATGGCGCAGAAATTATAATTCCCAACGGAGACATGCTGTCGCAAAAATTGATCAATTGGACCTTAAATAATTCTCACCTAAGGGTTGAGATTGATATCAAAATTGCCGATGGCGCTGATCTTGATCGGGTAAAAGAAATAGTTACTGAAATATTGAAAACCAATGAAGATATTATGCAAACACCCGAACCACAATTACTTTATAAAAATATAAATCAAAGTGGCGCCGATCTGCAAATTCTTTTCTGGGCATTCGATATCAATAAATGGACACAACTGAAAAGTATCGTGTTGCAAAAGATTTATGAAGCCTGCCGCAAAGAAAATATCAATATTATCTGAGGATCGGTTCTCCTTTTTTTGAACACCAGGTAAAAAATTTTTGGTGAGTAAAAACATTTGGTGTAACTTCGATGTTTAAACATTAAATTAATCGATATGTCAAAAGTCAAATGGACCCTCGATCCAGTACACTCAGAAGTTACTTTCAAAATAAAGCATTTAATGATCGCCAACGTTAGTGGAGAATTCAAACAATTTGCCATTGAAGCAGAAACAGAGGATGAAGATTTTACTACTGCAAAAGTTAATTTTACTGCAGATATAGATTCTATTACAACAGGCAATGAGCAGCGTGATGGACATTTAAAAAGCGATGATTTTTTTAATGCAGAAAAATATCCGCAGTTAAAATTCACGGTTACAAAATACGAAGATGTAGATGATGACGGATCTTATGAACTGTATGGCAATCTCACCATTCGTGATATTACAAAACCAGTGAAATTGGAAGTTGAATTTGGCGGCGTAACAAAAGATCCATGGGGAAATACACGTGCAGGCTTCACCATTTCAGGCAAGATCAATCGAAAAGAATTTGGTTTGAAATGGAATGCCGCTACCGAAACCGGCGGAGTCGTTGTTAGTGATGATGTTCGCATCCACGCAGAGATTCAGCTGGTCAAACAAGCATAATAATACTGTTAATAAATTCCTTTTACCGGAGGCATCATTTTATGATGCCTTTTTTATTGCCAAAAGTGGAAATAATTATTTTCGGCATTAAAAAAATATATCTAACTTTCTTTTCACTTACACCTTCTTCTTCGAAAAAAAATTCTCTGTTCCTGACAAAGTTCATTTAACTCTTAACACCAAAACTACGCCAACATGAAAAAAGCTTCTTTGCTAAGCATTTCCATTGTATCTATTATTTTTCTTTCATTTTCATTCTCACAATTTAGTTGCACCCAGTCTGCGCAGGAAAAAACAGACTCCTTATCAGCGCCAAAACAAATGTCGCAGTCCGAAATGATCGCGCGTGGAAAATATCTTGTCCTTAGTGTAGGATGTGAAGATTGCCATTGCCCAAAAATCATGACTCCCCAGGGTCCGTTCCCAGATACAACGAAATTCTTATCCGGGCATCCCGCCGGAAGAAAACTACCGGCAATTGATAAAAATACCCTGAAGCCCGGCAATTGGTATTTGCTAAGCGATGATCTTACTGCTGCTGTTGGCCCATGGGGAATAAGTTTTGCTGCTAATCTTACACCCGATAGTGCAACCGGGATCGGCACCTGGACTGAAGATGTCTTTATAAAAACACTAAGAACAGGTAAACATCTCGGACAAGATGGAGGCAGGCAAATTCTACCCCCGATGCCTTGGCAAGATTTCAGAAATTTCAATGATGAGGATCTCAAAGCAATTTTTGCATTCTTAAAAGCGCTTCCCCCCATCGTAAACAAAGTTCCATCACCGGTTATACCACCAGATGTCTTAAAAATGAATTAATAAGGCTAACCTTTGCTCTATACATAGCGGCGCAGCAATTGCTGCGCTTTTTTATTATGCGCTGAGAAAGGCTTGATTATATTTGCACCATGCATTACGTTTCAGTTGATAGCCTTACAAAATCCTACGGCATCAAACCTCTGTTCACCAATATCTCTTTTAATATAGAAGAAGGCGATAAAATAGCTATCGTTGCCCGGAATGGCAGCGGCAAATCAACATTATTGAAAATTCTGGCCGGCAATGAAACAGCGGATGAAGGCAAGGTTTGGGTCAATAAGGATGTTACTGTTGCCCTGTTTGAACAGGAACCCACATTTATTGAAGATAAATCTGTTGTTGAAAATATTTTTCACCACGATCATCCTGTTATTAATGCGATAAAAAATTTTGAAACATTAAGTGAAGCAGGTGATGTACACAAACTTACCGATGCCATTGTCCAAATGGACGAATTGAATGCCTGGGATTTTGATAATAAAGTAAAACAAATTCTTGGCAAACTAAACATCCACCATATTCAACAGAAAGCCGGCGAATTATCCGGCGGCCAGCGCAAAAGAGTTGCCCTTGCTAAAACCCTTATTGACATTGGGTTTGAGCACAAACATGTTTTGTTGATAATGGATGAACCGACAAATCACCTGGATGTTGAGATGGTGGAATGGCTGGAGAATTATTTATCACACGAAAATGTAACCCTATTATTGGTTACCCACGATCGTTATTTCCTCGATACGGTTTGTAATGAAATTTGGGAAATAGATGGCAGTGATTTTTTTGTTTACAAAGGAGACTATGATAATTATCTTGAAAAAAAAGCGGCTCGCGTTGAAAATGATGCGGCGAGTATTGACAAGGCAAAAAATACATATAGGAAAGAATTAGAATGGATGCGCAAACAACCCAAAGCAAGAACCACAAAGAGCAAAAGCAGGCAAGACAACTTTTATGTTGTGGAAGCAAAAGCAAAACAGAAGATCGAAAATCAGCAGGTAGAATTGCAAATGAAGATGAATCGCCTGGGTGGAAAAATTGCGGAGTTTAAAAAAGTTTATAAGAATTATGATGACAAAATAATATTAAAAGGATTTGATTACACTTTTAAAAAAGGCGAACGTGTTGGCATAATCGGCAAGAACGGCGTGGGAAAATCCACATTCATCAATATTTTACAAGACATCGAAAAGCCTGACAGTGGCAAAGTGAATATTGGCGACACCATTATTTTTGGCAACTATTCCCAACAAGGGCTGGTAATTAAAGAAGACATGCGCGTGATAGAATTTGTAAAAAATATTGCCGAGAATTTCCCCCTGGCAAATGGCGGTTCATTAAGCGCAGCGCAATTCTTACAATTATTCCTATTCTCGCCAGACCAGCAATACACTTATATTTCAAAACTTAGCGGAGGGGAAAAAAGAAGATTACATTTATTATCCATTCTCTTTCGCAACCCTAATTTTTTGGTTTTGGATGAGCCTACAAATGACCTGGACCTGCCAACACTTGGCGTACTCGAAAATTTCTTAAGTGATTTCCAGGGTTGCTTACTGATCGTTTCTCACGACAGGTATTTTATGGATAGACTGGTTGATCATTTACTGGTAATGGAAGGGGATGGGGTAATAAGAGATTTTCCCGGAAACTATTCTCAATATCGCGAGCAATTATTAATGCAGCCCGAAGAAACGGTATCACAAAAAGAACAGCCCACAAACAACAATGATGATCAGAAAGCCGCTCAATCATCAGAAAAGAAACGATTATCATACAAGGACCAGCGTGAATTTGAAATTTTAGAAAAGGACATTGAAGAATTGAATAAAGAAAAAATAATGGTTAGTGAAAAATTAAACAGCGGTATCATTACCTACGACGAACTTCAAAAATTATCGAATCGGATTGGAGAAATATCGCAGATGCTGGATGCAAAAGAAACACGCTGGCTTGAGTTAAGTGAAATGAAATGATCATCCCACTACAAAGTTGTTTTGCAATTCCGTTTTATAATCGATAGCTTTATTATTCCAATCTACCCCACCAAAACATAAGGACCTCTTTTCGCTAATTTATTTTTTCAAACTAAAAAATGCTTCTTTATGAGAAAAGTTTTCGCATTGGTTGCAGGATGCTGCATGTTATTTGCCTGCACCAGCAAGCCTGCAGATTCGTCCACAGCTACTGCTGCCGACACAACGGCATCAGCCAAACCGACTCCGCCATCTGAATTTGCCGATCCCAAATATGTTGCTATAGGTAAGCAGGGTATGGCACAACTTTCCAGTGGCGATATTGATGGATGGATGAGCTCATTCGCAGATAATGCCGTTTACCGTTATTCGGCTGGTGATAGTATTTCAGGAAAGCCTGCCATAACCAGTTATTGGAAAGACAGACGCGGTAACCTTATTGATTCTCTTTCCTTCTCCAAGGACGTCTGGCTTCCCATCAAGGTAAATCAACCGCAAGCTGGTCCGGACATTAAAGGCGTCTGGCTCCTGGCCTGGCATCAAACCAATGTAAAATATAAAAATGGAAAGAAATTGATTTTTTGGGTTCATATTGATATGCACTTTAATGATAGCGATAAAATTGATGTTGTCGTCGAGTATATTGACAGAGCGCCGATAATGAAAGCGCTTGGTAAATAGTTAATTCATTTCTCTTTAAAAACTAAAACGGTGCAGTTAATCCTGCACCATTTTTTTGTCTAAAATTTTGTACCATCTCTCTGACCATATAGAGCATCTGCCATTTATCAATTAAATTGGAAAGATGGTTCGTAAACAACCTGCGTTATCTATATTTGAAATCCGAATTTTCATTTTAATGTTTCAAATACTACACACATGAGAAAAATTTTTCTATCACTCTTTATTCTTTCGTTTGCAGTTTCACATGCGCAAAAAATAGCCAATCCAAAACCCTTTGCCAATTTAATTACGGAGCAGGATCTGAAGAATCATTTGTACATCGTTGCCAGCAAAGATTTTGAAGGTAGGGAAACCGCAACAGAAGGGCAACGCAAGGCAGCCGCCTATATAGAAAGTCATTTTAAATCACTTGGACTTGCACCAGGAAATGGCAATGACTACCAATTGCATTACCCGGTTTATCAGGATTCACTCATCAAGGCAGCAATAACTGTAAACGAAAAATCATTTACGTTAAATGAGGATTTCGCAGTGAATGCCGGCGTTGATTATAATGCAACATTAATGGGTAGTGAAATTGTATTTGCAGGACATGGCATCAGCGATTCAACGCGCGATGATTATAATGGGGTGAATGCAGCAGGAAAGATTGTTTTGGTACTCAATGAAGATGCGGCGGCCCAACAACGCGGCCCAGGAAGACGATTCAATCCTTACCGGTTACAGGACGCAGCCCAGAAACATGGAGCCTCTGCCCTGCTCGTGGTGATGAATAATTTTCCCAGAAGAAATGGCAATGCAAAAGGTAACATGTATCAAAACGCATTCAAAAAAACAATTTATCCAAACACATTTTATATTTCTGAAAAAATTGCACTGGCAATAATGGGAGATGATTATGCAGCGGCTAAGAACGGGAAGGCGCAACCGAAAACATATGCGGCTGACGTAGAACTTGAGTTTGCCAAAAATACATCCCATTTGCAAAGCAGTGATGTGTTAGGTTATTTGGAAGGAACGGATTTGAAAGATCAGCTCGTGGTTATCTCTGCGCATTATGATCATTTGGGTAAACGCGATTCCCTTATTTGGTATGGTGCAGATGATGATGGTTCGGGAACGGTAAGCATATTAGAAATTGCACAGGCATTTGCAAAAGCAAAAGCAGCAGGCAAAGGTCCCAGAAGAAGTATTTTGTTTCTTGCCAATTCCGGAGAAGAAAAAGGATTATGGGGCTCTGAATATTATACTGATCATCCAACTTATCCGCTCGACAAAACTACCGTGGATTTGAATATTGATATGATCGGGCGACTTGATGATAGCCGAAAGATTGGCGACTCAACAAATTATGTTTATGTAGTTGGCGATGATAAGTTAAGCACAGACCTGAAACAGATCAGTGAGACAGTTAATAAAAAATATACAAAGCTTGAGTTGGATTATAAATTCAACGACCCGAAAGATCCTCAAAGAATTTATTATCGCAGTGATCATTTTAATTTTGCCCGCAAAGGAGTCCCTATCATTTTTTATTATGACGGAATGCTGGACGCAGACTATCACAAGCCAACTGACACACCAGACAAAATCAACTATGATGTCATGGCAAAAAGAGCGAAGCTTGTTTTTTACACTGCATGGGAAATGGCCAACCGAAATGATATGCTAAAGAGGGATATTCCTTTGCAGTAAGGGGAGAACGATTCGCTGTGAGGAAAATGGTCATAGCTATTACCTCGCCGCTCGATGCTTTGCTGTAATTTTGCAAGATCATTATGAACACCACTGCGAAGAAGAGATTTTATCTTATTCTTGTCCTTGGATTATTATCAGCCATCGGACCTTTTTCGATTGACATGTACCTGCCTGCGTTTCCTGCAATCGCTGCGGATCTCCACACCACCATTGCGCATGTTTCTTTATCGCTGTCAAGTTTTTTTATTGGCATTTCTTTCGGGCAATTATTGTATGGTCCCCTGCTCGATCGTTTTGGCAGAAAAAAACCACTGTATGCAGGATTATCACTTTACCTGGCAGCTTCGGTTGGATGCGCACTTGCCCGTTCTGCAGACGCATTGATCTTATTAAGATTATTACAGGCTCTCGGGGGCTGCGTGGGCATGGTTGCCTCTCGCGCCATGGTCCGCGATATGTTTCACGTAAAAGAAAATGCAAAGATATTTTCCCTGCTCATGCTTGTCGTCGCCGTCTCACCCATCATCGCTCCAACACTTGGAGGCTATGTAACGGCCGCATTGAGCTGGCAATTTATTTTTGTGATCCTTATAATCATCAATATCCTCATTCTTGCGGCCATATATTTCATTTTGCCGGAAAGCAGGCAACCCGATCCAAATTTTTCTCTCAAACCAAAACCGATCCTGAATAATTTTTTAGCGGTGATTAAAGAACCGCAATTTTACACTTATGCATTCACCGGCGCCGTTGCTTCTGCCGGATTATATGCGTACATAGCCGGCTCACCTTATGTTTTTATGGAATTATATAAAGTAACGGAAAGACAGTACGGATGGATATTTGCAATGATCGCGATGGGATTGATCGGCGCTAGTCAATTGAATAGTTTATTCCTAAGAAAATATAAAAGTGAACAAATAATCCGCATTGCGTTATTATGCCAAAGCATAACGGGCCTATTACTTTTTGTAGGCGCGATCATGGGAACAATAGAACTATACAGCACCGTGTTCCTGATTTTTATTTTTTTATGTTGCCAGGGATTCACATTTCCAAATTCGTCCGCGCTTTCCCTGGCCCCATTTACCACTATCGCGGGCAGCGCATCTGCATTGCTGGGCGCAATTCAAATGTGCATCGGTTCGCTGTCAACCGTGCTCGTAAGTTTCTTAAGCAATCATACTGCCTTGCCAATGACTGGAGTGATGGCCTGTTGCGCAATAAGCAGTTTTCTCATTCTTAATTTGGGCAGAAGAATTATTCGCTATAAAACAAATATCATTGAAGTAGAAGAACAAACAGCAGACATGATTGGAGAGATATGAGATGCTCGAATTTGTTTTTCGCATAATTCACTATTCATTATTCATTACCGATTATTCCTTAAATTCGACAGCCAAACGCATCACTGCCTGCCATGACTATACTGATTGTCCTATTTTGTATTCTTTTGTTGGTTGTTTTGATCACCTGGGGAAAAATCAATTCATTTCTTGCATTTTTAGTGGTGTCTTTATTGGCCGGATGGTTGCTTGGTATTCCATTAACGAAAGTCGTTCACTCTGTCCAGCAGGGCATTGGCGATGTGCTGGGTTCCTTGGTTGTTATTATTTGTCTGGGCGCTATGCTTGGGAAATTAGTAGCTGAAAGCGGCGCAGCCCAACGCATCACTTCTACCTTACGAGGCGCCTTTGGAGAAAAAAATATTCAATGGGCATTAATGGTAACCGGTTTTATTGTCGGTCTTCCCCTATTCTTCGACGTAAGTTTTGTGTTGATGATACCGTTGGTTTTTTCAGTCGTATACCAATACAAATTACCGGCTGTTTATGTTGGCTTACCCATGATGGCTGCCCTTTCGGTAACACATGGTTTCTTACCACCCCATCCTGCGCCCGCAAGTCTAGTTGCTCAATTCAACGCCAATATGGGGTTGACATTATTATATGGATTAGCCATCGCTATTCCGGCTGTAATACTTGCCGGGCCTGTGTTTGCTCAAACATTAAAAGGGATCAAATCAACGCCGTTGCAAACCTTTCTTCCCAAAAATATCCCGGAGGAGAAAATGCCGGGATTTGCAAATAGCTTCATTACTTCTTTATTACCTGTCCTGCTGTTGATCATTTCCACGCTCATAACGTTCATCAATATACGAAGTGAGTATGTTCGTTCAATATTCTCTTTTTTTGGTAACCCGGTTGTTGTCATGCTGATCGCATTGACAGTTGCTACTTTTACTTTGGGGATTGGAATGGGAAGAAAGATGACGGACATCATGAATCATTATGCCGATGCGGTGAAAGATATTTCGCTGATACTACTAATAATCGCCGGCGCAGGCGCATTGAAACAGGTATTTATCGATAGTGGGGTTAATCAACAGGTTGCCGCGAGTTTAAATGGACTTTCAATCAATCCATTAATTTTAGGATGGCTGATCGCCGCTGTTATTCGTGTTTGTGTAGGGTCTGCTACCGTAGCGGGTTTGACTGCTGCAAGCATTGTTGCCCCCATTCTTATTCAAACCCATACGAATCCGAATTTGATGGTGCTCGCTGTGGGTGCAGGAAGCTTAATGTTTTCTCACGTTAATGACGGAGGCTTTTGGTTGTTCAAAGAATATTTCAATATTACTGTGAAAGAAACTTTTCTTTCCTGGTCACTAATGGAAACGATTATTTCCGTTGCCGGATTAGCCGGAGTGATGATCTTACATTTATTTTTATAAAATAAAAATTATGTCGGCAGAAAAAAATCTTATTGAACTTGGATTGACATTACCGCCGGCACCGCCGCGTGGTGGCGTTTACAAACCGGTATTGATCGATGGAAAGCATTGTTATGTTTCCGGTCATGGTCCATATTTAGGAAATGGAAAATCGATCACAGGAAAAGTTGGAAAGGACCTGAATGAAGATGAAGCAAAAAAAGCAGCTCAGCAGGTCGGGCTTGCCATATTGGCTACATTAAAGGAATATCTTGGCTCATTAGATAAAATAAAAAGGGTGATCAAAACGCTCGGCATGGTCAATGCAACTCCCGAGTTTGAGAAACATCCTTATGTTATTAACGGATACAGTGAATTGTTTGCAAAAATTTGGGGTGATGAAAACGGCGTTGGCGTAAGAAGCGCCGTGGGCATGGGTTCCCTCCCTGGAAATATTGCTGTTGAAATTGAGGTGCTTTTTGAATTACATTGAGTCCGCACGAAAAGGTCCTTGGTCACCAGATGGACTTGGACCTCCGGCTTCGGGCTCCGGACACCTAACAAATTAGCTATGCACGACTGGTATGAAATAAACAATATTGCCGAACTTGATTCTCCGGCTTTGGTAATTTATCCTGCGCGCGTTAGGCAAAATATTCGAACCGCAATCGAAATGATTGGTGATGTGAAAAGATTTCGTCCCCACATCAAAACAAATAAATCCCCTGACGCGACAAAATTGTTAATTGATGCCGGCATAACCAAATTCAAATGCGCGACCATTGCAGAAGCAGAAATGTTGGGAATCTGCAATGCAAAAGATGTGTTGCTTGCTTATCAGCCCATTGGACCAAAGTTGAATCGTTTCATGGATCTTATTAAAAAATATCCATCAACAAAATATTCATGCCTGATCGATAATATTGAAGCAGCAAAAAAAATGAGTGAGGCTTTTTCAGCCATTGAATTAAACGTTCCGGTGTATATTGATATGAATGTTGGTCAAAACCGCACGGGCATTGAACCTGGCGAGCCAACAATAAAATTATATTTACAAGCTTCACAGTTAAAAGGGATCACCCCGGTTGGATTGCATGCATACGATGGTCATATTCGTGATGTCGATTATGATGTACGCAAACAAAAATGTGACGAATGTTTTGAAAAAGTACTGCAAACAAAAAATGCAATAATGCAGGACGGATTTGACGAGCCGATCATTATTGCTGGTGGCTCTCCAACTTTTTCCATTCATTGCAAAAGAAAAAATTGCGAATGCAGTCCAGGCACATTTATTTATTGGGATAAAGGCTACTGCGATCTTTGTCCCGAACAAAATTTTCTTCCCGCAGCGCTGGTAGTAACAAGAATCATTTCGTTTCCGGATAAAACAAGGATTTGCCTGGACCTAGGTCATAAATCCATTGCTGCTGAAAATGAAATTACAAAGCGTGTTTATTTTATCAATGCTCCCGAATTTAAAGCCATCAGCCAAAGTGAAGAGCATTTGGTTGTGGAAGCAAATGAAAATCATCCATATAGGATCGGTGATGTGTTTTATGGAATGCCGATGCATGTTTGCCCTACAATTGCCTTGTACGAACGTGCCTATACCATTATCAATAATGAATTAAATGGTGAATGGAAAAATACTGCCAGAGACCGGAAAATTAGTTTGTGACCATTAAACTGGAGTGTAGCGTTTTGAAGGATCAAATGCAAGATAAGATCCGGCTATGCAAAATAGAATTACGATGGATGAAAGGATTGCGGCTTAACGATGTTCAATAATATGACCATTGTCGGTATCTGCAGCTAATGGATAATCGCTTTATGCTGTCAGCAAAAAAGAAAAAAACAAACTCAAAACTAAAAATCAATAATGTTCACCATAGATGCCCATTTAGATTTAAGCATGAACGCGATGGAATGGAATCGCGACCTGCGGTTATCCATAAATGAAATTCGTGAAAGAGAAAAACATAAGACAGACAAACCCGATAGAGGCAAAGGAACTGTTTCATTACCGGAATTAAGAAAAGGCAATATCGGGCTGGTTGTTGCCACCCAAATTGCAAGATATGTTGCACCCGGAAACGCTTTACCGGGTTGGTTTTCGCCGGAACAGGCGTGGGCGCAAACGCAGGCACAGCTCGCCTGGTATAAAACAATGGAAGAAGAAGGAGAAATGGTACAGGTAAATAATTTAGCCTCTTTAGAGAAACATTTGCACAAATGGAATAATGAAAATCAAAAAAAAGCAATTGGTTATATACTGAGTTTGGAAGGTGCAGATTCAATGGTAAATGTGGATTATCTTGAAAGAGCTTATCAATATGGATTGCGTGCGGTTGGTCCGGCTCATTATGGACCTGGTCGTTATGCAAATGGAACTGATGCAACCGGAATAATGCATAATAAGGGATTGCAGCTATTAAAGAAAATGGAAGAACTGAATATTATCCTTGATGCAACACATTTATGCGATGATGCATTTTGGCAGGCCCTGGATAACTTTAACGGCCATGTTTGGGCAAGTCATAATAATTGCAGGGTATTTGTAAATCACAATCGTCAATATAGTGATGAACAGATAAAAGTATTGATAGATCGGGGTGCAGTGATCGGAGGTGCTATGGATGCGTGGATGCTTGTTCCGAATTGGGTCCGTGGAAAATCAATTCCCAAAGAAATGAATTGTGATTTGGAAAAAGTGGTTGAGAATATGGATCACATTTGCCAGATCGCCGGAAACGCCCTGCACATCGGTATCGGCTCGGATCTTGACGGCGCATTTGGAAAAGAACAAAGTCCTTATGATCTGGAGACCATTGCTGATCTTCAAAAAATACCCGCTTTATTAAAAACACGTGGCTATTCCGATGAAGACATCAACAACGTCATGCACGGAAACTGGTTGCGTTTTTTGAGAAATGCGTGGATCCAGACAAGGTAATGCTTACCTGATTCTGGTAGCCAGCAGTTATTTCTTCTCATAATAATCATCGGGGAAAGTATAGCTCACAAAGGCAATTTGTTTCCCGTCGGGTGACCAGGAAGGCACATTGATTGTTCCTTGTCCACCATATAGATAAGCGATCGTTTTCGGCTGTCCTTTACCGTTAGATGGCAACAATCTTATCATCACTCTTTTGCACGGAGGATGATCCCCTGCTGCAACATCCTTGGAAAAAGAAATGAATACCATCCATTGATTGTCTGGAGAAATATGCGCAAACCAATTATTGTAATCATCATTGGTCAGTTGTTCCTGGTGACTTCCATCGGGTTTCATACGCCAGATCTGCATACTACCGCTTCTTACCGAATTAAAATAAATATATTTTCCATCCGGAGAATATTCCGGGCCGTCATCTAATCCTTCTGCAGTTGTTAATCTCTTCTCTTTCCCCCCTTTTGCGGGAATAGAATATACATCAAAGTTTTTATCGCGTTGTCCGCAAAATACCAATGTCTTTCCATCGGGACTCCATCCATGCAGATAGGAAGGACTGTTTTCTGTGACTCGAACCGGGACTCCGCCACTCAGCGAAACAATATGAATCACTGAACCACCGCCATCTTTTTCTTTTGTTCCATTATTGCTGATGCCGATCATTTTATTGTCGGGAGAAAGGATGTGATCATTATTGCAATGTTTTGCAAAGTCAGTGTTGATTACTACCGGCATTTTTGTGTCAAAAGGAAAACGATTCAATAATCCGTTCCAATTGAAAACCAGCGCTGATCCATCTTTGAGCCAGTTAGGCGCTTCAAAAGTCTCTTTTGAAGTAAATAAGATTTTTCGCAATCCAGTCTCCACATCCATCACCTCCAACCGACTGCCGGGATAGTCCTTATACGGTACAAAATTGTCTTTTGCCGGAACGGTGATGCGGACGTTGGAGAATATTGCCTGTTCAGCTATGTCTTCTTCGTGTGAACAAATAAAAATCCCTGCATACACTTCATCGCCTATATTCAAATCCAGCCTTGCAATTTCTTTTATCGGATCGCCAAATTTTGCAGCTGAAAAAATATAGGTATTTCCTTTTCTTTCAAACCGGATTATATCGGGGGATTTGATCTCTGTTTTTATTTCTTCGGTAGTCGAGTCAATTGCCCGACGAAATTGAAGAGAAGTTAATCCATCCCCATGTATCGCTGCGTCTGCATAGGGCGTGTTCGGTTCAAGACTATGACGAACCATCCAGCCAATTTTCCGATGCGCATTTTTGCCATCCCCAATAAACTTTACCTGCGCATCCAAAATAAAATTGCCTTTCATTTTTTTCCAGCCAAAATGAAAATCATCGTGATTGCCCCAGATATTTTGTCCGCTTCCAGTAATGGTAAATTGCTGCGATTGCTCATTGTATTGCAATGAGCCTTTTTGTTTTACATTGCCAATATCATTATCCGCGCTGAATAATGAAGGCATTTGGCTTTGCGAAAAGGCAAATGGAGAAAATAAAAGAAGGATATTGGCGATAATCAGATTTTTCATACATGCAAGTTTTACTAAATATAAATAATATTTTTTTTCCGATTTCTGGCACAATTCTTTCGCATACAAATAATCAAATTCGTATCAATGAAAACCGCATTTCTTTCCTGTAAATGGATTTTTTTGATTTTAGGAATGTTGACTTTCAGTTGTAAGAAAGAGGCAACTGCGAAGACCTCATCGACTGGTCCGCAATCAACAAACGATTCTTGTTCAGCGACATTAGCAGATGCAGAAAACATGGAGGTTTTTCCGGCAGATAATGCCTGGAACCTGGATATTTCGACACAACCCGCAGATCCATATAGCGATTCGATTATCGCGCATTTTTCATCATCGACACTAAAAGCCGATTTTGGAAGCGGGCTTTGGGATAATGCGCCGATCGGAATTCCCTTTGTTGTGGTTTGTGGTAATCAGCCAAAGAAGCAAATTGTTTTTCGTGCAAATAATTATGATGGTAATTATGGTGATGAGAGCGACCCTGGGCCTTACCCCATTCCATTAAATGCGCCCATAGAAGGAAACGGACAAGGCGACTCGCATGTGATTGCTGTTGATAAAGACAATGATATATTGTATGAATTGTACAATGCCAGTGTTAATGGTGATCATTGGGAAGCATCATCCGGTGCAGTTTTTAACTTAAAATCTGATGCATTGAGACCAGATGGCTGGACTTCTGCAGATGCTGCAGGGTTACCCATCTTTCCGGGATTAGCAAGATATGATGAAGTATTGAAAGGTACGATCGACCATGCATTGCGATTTACCCTAAGCAGCCCAAATGTTCAGCCTGCTTATATTTCACCCGCAACGCATAAAGTAAACAGCTCCGGCGGAAAATACGGGTTACCATTTGGCGCAAAACTGCGATTAAAAAGTAATTATGATATCAGTGGATTTCCGCAGCATGTTCAGGTGATCCTCACCGCACTGAAAAAATATGGATTGATCCTGGCGGATATCGGGAGCAATCTTTACATCAGCGGAGCGGCTGATGACAGGTGGGACAATGATGAACTGCAACAATTAAAGACAATAAAAGCCACGGAACTTGAAGTGGTGAAATTCAATAACTAAAATAAATAAAACAAAGCTCATTCAAATCTGAAAAGAAATATTTCTGAAGAGCCGCGACATTATCTTCTTACAAAGATCTTTTTTGCCTGAACGCTTCCTGATGAGTTGATGACTTTTACTATATATACATCATTCTTAATATTGGGAGCAAGACTAAGTGTGATGATATCGCCTGTGGCGCCCGTTTGCCGCAATAATACCTGTCCAAGACTATTGATTATTTCTATGCTTAGCGGATCTCCTTTACTAAAGTTGAAATTGTTTTGAATATAAATTTGACTTGATGCAGGATTTGGGAAGATGATGATATTTGAAAAATTAAATGTTGCAGAAACAATTTTGGAATATACAAAACTGCTGTCCTGGTTAACTTGTTTCAAGCGGTAATAATTTATTCCCCCAAACGGCCTCATATCATTAAATACATATTCATGTGCATAAGCAGAGGCTCCGAGTGCTGTCACTTTTCCGATTGACTGAAAATTGGTTGTGTCTGTACTTCTTTCAATATCAAAATAAGAACTGTTCGTTTCACTCGACGTGGTCCAATCCAATAATGCATATTGGTTATTGATATTCTTTGCAGAGAAGTTAACGATCTCCGGCGAGGTTGGATTATGGATGATGATGGAGACGTTATCAACCACAGCAGTTCCGAGTTCTGCATTATTATGTGTTGAATATGCAAGATCAATATATGGATGAGAACCCATAGCCACAATGGTGGAATCGAAGGCCGTCCAGTTAACCCCATCAGCAGAACTGTACCCGGTGTATTGATTACCGAATTGCAAAATTCTAACCCAGTAGGGCGCATTTGTTCCCCCTCTATCAGTACTTGTTGTAATTGCATTTTGTGTTTGGCGATTTTGAAATGCCAGGCCGTTCCCAGATGATACAGCCATAAAAGCATTTGCAGCCCCTTTATCAAGATTGGAGCGGATCATGACACCGCATTTTGCCCAGGGATCTGTGTTTTGAATAGAAACGACACGCGCAATAACTTCAACATTACCACCGGGCGCCGGTTGAAACACGCTGTGAAAAGCATCTGCATTATTCCAAATATCATCGCCGGATGCAGTAATGGTGAATGTTCCATTATTGTAACAAACATCACCGGGAAAACCAACGTATCCAACATCTGCGCTTTGCCAGGGGGAAGGCAGTTGATTGGCGCAAGCTGAAGCAGAACGGGGATTTAATCCATAAACATTAAGCTTGCTTGAGAATGTTGCCATGTATACCTTACCGTTAGCGACCGTTGGCGTAACAAATTTTGCGAACATGCCAATGGAATCCCTGTTGCCGCTCATATTGCTGTTCCATAATTCATGCGTCACATCAGTTGCGTCGAAGGCTTGTAAAATTCCTGGAACTACTGCCTGATTCGCGTCTCCATTCAACGGATGAGATGCCCATAAAATTCCGGTGCTTTGCTCCGAACCGTTTGAGGAAAGTGATAGCATGGCACCCGGCATTCCATAAGGCAAAGTTGTGTTGCCAACCTTTTTATTCAGCGTGTCAAAGATCATGGTGGTGCGCAAAAAAGGAAATTGTTTCAATAAACCTCCTTCGGCCCAGGCATACACATACTCATTACCGTTATTGTCTTTATAATAGACCGGTGACCCATGAATATGTTTATCATAATCCATACTCGAGGCATTGACATTGAGCTGCTGCAAAACATTTGAATTATTACTCGTTGTTCCGCCCATTTTGGTGTCATCAATAAGATAGAGATAACTTTCTTTGCTGCCAGATAAAGAAAGATTAGAGTTTGGAATTAACATCACCCCATCCACTCCATAATCTAAATCCTGCTGATTGAGATAATCATAATCATTAGGCGTAAAAAAGTCAGCTACTTTCAATTGCCCTGAAGAAGTTGACAATTTCAAGAGGCTTTCTGCGCGATTGGTGGTATCGTTTGCATTTCCATTATTCCCCGTAGTCCCGTTGCCGGTGCTCACATAAATAAATCCATTATCATCAACTGCTGGCGCTTGTCCGCTCATCCAAATACCAGCTAATCCCCCATTAGGAGAATCATTATAAACATATTTTTGTTGCAGAGAACTTGCATCGTACCCAATAATCCATCCATGATAGGGTTCCCAATCACAATGCGATGCCCAGGAGATATAAACCACGCCATTGTAGAGCAATAATCCTGGCCGCGGGTTCTCATGTTGTTCATCAAACGTTACGGTTGAACCATTTCCACCTTCCCCATTCCCCGGATAAGTTGCCGTGATATAAACAGGACTTCCGGATTTTTCTGCACCTGTCTTAATATCCAACGCATGCAGGTATTGCACAAATGTTTGTCCATCCTGGGTTACACTTCTGGCGACAACATAGATGGTATTGGTCGTGCTGTCAATGACCGGGGTTCCAACAATGCCCATATTCCCGCTAAAATCTTTATAGTTTCCCCCGCATGCGCCCGTCATATCCGAATTCCGAATGGCCCGGTAAGTTCCCGGTGTATAGGTAAGATTAACCTGCCAGTATGGATTGGTTTTGCTTGAATCATCCGCATCAAAAGCATAAACACTGTTGTTGACTGTTGCAACAATTACCACATTATGTGTTCCTCCGCCAATAGAAAGATTGCTGATTATTAATGGCTGGGCATAAACCTGATCATCCAGCTGCCGGGAAAATATCAAGCCAAAATTTCCACCACTTACATTGGCTTGCGTTAGCTGAGTTTCATTTGCATTCCAACCGGTTCTTTTTAAATTATTATGCTGCATCAGCACATTTGTTTGTGCAGAGCCCGGTTGTACGCCCAATAAGATCGAAATTGCGATCAGTAAAGAAGCTGTAAATTTCATGGCAGGAAAAAGGATTTTAATAGAGTAATAATCAACCAAAATAATACATTTCCGGCAGATATGAAATAATCAATTCATTTTTAGGAGGATGATCAAAATCAGTGTCGAAATGCCTAAAATTAATTGCGTGACCAGGACACTAAAAAGAAATGAAAAAGATGCTGAAAATATTTTAGGAGCTCAAGAAGATAAAATAATTGCACTTTTTATTGAAATGGTGCTTTTCAGCCAAAACGGCGATATCCTTTATTCAAACATCGTTGCAGAACTAAGATTAAAAACACGCGTTTAAGCATTCTGGTTTGATTTTGCCTTATCCTATATATAACATTAAGCAATAAGCGGAGATAATTTTAGCCTGCTTTGATGAATTATTGCAACCAAATGCAAAAAAAATCGTATTATATGCAAAACCACCGGACAGAGATTGGAAAATTTACAGGATATCATAGCATCATGCTTGGATAACAACCATAAGAATCAAAAAATCTTTTACGAGAGATACTTTGGTTATTGCCTGAAAATTGTGTTCAGATATATATACAGGTATGATCGGGCCATTGATATTGTAAACGACGGGTTCGTAAAAGTCTTCAGAAACTTCACGCGTTTTCATTACGAAAATCCGGAAAATCTGGAAAGAATATTATTGGGGTGGATGCGCACCATTATGGTCAATACGGCAATAGATGCATTAAGAAAAGATAGCCTGCTTCCTGAAATTGGCGCCCTGGATGATAATGTATGGCAGCAGGAAGACAGATCGCATGGAGCCGACCAGAACCTGCTTTATAAAGAACTGATACAGGAAGTAAAAAAACTTCCTCCATCTTATCGTGCAGTTTTTAACATGTACGTGATAGACGGGTTCACGCACCAGGAAATTGCCAACAAATTGGGCATTTCGGTTGGCGCATCTAAGTCAAATTTATCAAAAGCAAGAGCATTGTTGCAAAAAAAAATAAACGATAGCAGCAAGCAATTAGACATATGCAATATTTGAGCGACGATAACATGGATGAGCTGTTTCGAAGAGCAGCAGACGATTACCCCCTAAAAACCAATAAGCCGGATTGGGATAAGGTTTCGCATGCATTGCAAACGGAAGACGCAGCAAAGGAAGCTGATGATGCAAAAAAGAAAACCAGCTATCGCAAATTGCTCTGGCTTCTCTTACTGTTGCCCTTTGTCTGGATTTGCAACGGAAAGTATTTTATGAACGATTCAAAATTTAGCGACGATAACATTGCTCTTAAAAAACCACTAAACCCTAAAACTTCATCGGCAACAAAAAATGCGGATAGTAAAAAAGACGAAACCACAAAGGTTGCAAAGAGCTCTTTGAACGAAGAAAAAATAAAATTGCAAAAAAATGTTCAGCCACTTGCATCGGATAATACCATAAAAAGAAAAGTTGCAATCAATCATGATAAAATTCTATTGTCTCTGGTAAAGCCAAATAATAATTCAACAGCATTACCGGATCAATCAAAAAGATCAACAAAGGCCATTAATAAGAATAATATGAAGAATGGATTTTCTATATCACCCAAAATGAATAAGAATGAAAAAGAGGAAAATGATTTCTCAATCCATAATAAAAAGGAACCGATAAATCCAGTAGCAAATAACAGCAATGCCAGTGAAAAAAATAAGGATGCAGTTGAAAAAAACAATGTCGATCAATCAACCGATGCACCAATGAACCATGAGAGCAACAACGGGAATATGCAAAATAACGATCAGCAAAAAACAACACCATCTGTTATAAGCGCAGAAAAAGCAATAAATAAAAATGATTCAATTCAAAACAAAACAGGTCAATCATTATCAAAACAAAAACATGATCAGCCCGAAAAAAATAAAAATCATTCTTTGTACGGTGGTATTGTTGGCGGTTTTGACGTAAGCACGGTAAAATTTCAATCTGTAAAAAATACGGGGTTTTCAGCGGGAATTCTATTGGGCTATCAATTGAACAAGAGATTAAGTGTTGAAACAGGATTCCTTTATGATAAGAAATTTTATTATACCGACGCAAAATATTTTGACATGAAAAATATTTACGTGCCCCCTAATGTAAATATCCTGAATATGAATGGCAATTGCTACATGTTCGAACTACCGATCAATGTAAAATACAATTGGTCGACAACAGCAAAAAGCAATTGGTTCTCGACATTGGGTTTATCCACGTATTTCATGAAAAAAGAAAATTATAATTACGCATATGAATATACAGGAAGCAGTTGGCCAATGAACTATTCCAAATCTTATGACAATTCTCCTACCAATTGGTTTGGTGTTATTAATCTCAGTGCCGGCTATATGCATACACTTGGAAAAGCAGGTAGCATTCGGGTCGAGCCATATGTAAAAATTCCGGTGCAAGGATTAGGAATCGGAAGCCTCTCAATCTGGAGTACCGGGGTATATGTAAGTTTTATCAAAACAATCTTTAGTAAGTAAAATTTTTTATGAGTTACGGCAGACGCGCTCTGGTTGCAATACCAGTGTTACTCTTATTGTGTCTTTTGATCTGGTTTGTGTATGAATACAGAAAACCACATACAGATGTCGCAGATAAAACAACTGCAATTTTTATTAAAGCGGTTGACCTATACAAAGATTTTAATTCAGACGAGGCGGCAGCGAATGCAAAATATTTGGACAAGATAATTGAGGTGACGGGCGCTGTTGATCACACGGAGAATGCGAACGGAGCAACATTGATATTATTAAGCGCCGATCAAATGATGGGTGGAATAAGTTGTAAGATGTTTGATGCAAAAAATAGCACAGTACAAAAAGGACAACAAATAACGATAAAAGGCAAATGCTCAGGATTCCTATCAGACGTGAATCTTGTCGATTGTGTAATAAAAAATAATTAACGTTTTTGAAATCACTTATTGGATGAACATGACAAAAAAATATTTATACATCATAGTAAGCGGAGTTTTATTGATACTTTTTTTCCTGAATTCCTGTACAAAACAAAATGAAGAAACACTAATACAACAAACTGGAGTTACTCCTTGCGATACTACCAACATGTCCTATGCAAATGATATCGTTCCCATATTAGAATATAATTGTGTGAGTTGTCACAATCCGACCAACTCAAACCTGGGTGTCATATTAACAGATTATAATGATGTAATGACAGAGGTTAATAATGGAAATCTTGTAAATGTGATTGAACATAATCCGGGATACCCACAAATGCCCCAAGGGCTTCCGCAACTTGCATCATGTACCATTAATAAAATAGTAGCGTGGGTAAATCGGGGCGCGCCAAATAATTAAAATATTAAATCGTGAAAAAAATATTCATCCTGTCCGTCTTATTTTTTCTAACCGTACATAGCAATTGTCAGACCTACATCACACGTTCGGGCTTCATCGGGTTTTATTCCAAAACACCATTAGAAGATATTAAAGCAGAGAATCAGCAGGCGAATGCGGTAGTTGACATTACAAAAAAACAAATGGCTTTTGCCGTACTGATGAAAGGTTTTGAATTTAAGAAAGAATTGATGCAAACCCATTTCAATGAAAATTATGTGGAAAGTGATAAATATCCAAAAGCAAACTTTTCCGGCTCCTACACAGGCGAGATAAATAAAAATGGAGAAGCAAGCAATGTTCAGGTTTCAGGAAGCTTAACACTTCATGGAGTTAAAAAAAATATTGATGTGCCTGCGACATTACAATTTATTGACGGAAAACTTTCCGGGCACGCAACATTTACCCTTAAACCAGAAGATTTTAATATTTCAATCCCATCATTAGTGAGGGATAAAATCGCCTCACAAATGACTGTCGAAGTAAAATTTATTGCTGACCAGATCAAAAATTAATCAATGAGACCGAAAAGAGTTTTCTTCATTATCATGCTGTCCAACATTTGCATTAATGCGTTTGCACAAGACAACAATCTATTAAAAATGCTTGATGATTCTCTTAATGCAGATCATCACAAAACCTTTGTGCGTGGGACATTTAAAGCCACCCACATTATCAATACTCAAACTGTCGAGCAACCCGGAGCAAAAGTTCTTGAGTTCGATATTATGCATCGCTTCGGGCAGCTAAATCAAGGCGCCTATAATTTTTTTGGACTTGATTATGCATCATTGCGTCTTGGATTAAATTACGGATTATCTGACAGATTATCGATCGGCATCGGCAGAAGCTCATTGGACAAGGTATTGGATGGATCAATTAAATATAAATTACTTCGTCAAACAGATGGTGATAATAGTATGCCGGTTTCAGTAAACATTTACTCCAGTCTTGCCTATGTTACATTAAGATATACTGACAAACCTTATCTCACCGACCAATACAGGATGATATATACAAACCAATTATTGATCGCAAGAAGGATCAGCAAAAATCTATCGCTTCAACTTACGCCAACATGGATCCATTTTAACCTTACACCGACTACAGAAGATAAGAATGATGTATTTGCTTTGGGACTTGGCGGAAGGATTAAACTCACCAATAGAATGAGCATTAATGCTGAATACAATTATTTGTTGCCCAACCAGGTCCAGTCAATGAAAGTTTATAATTCCTTTTCAATGGGAGTTGATTTTGAAACCGGCGGCCACGTTTTCCAACTGGTATTTTCGAATTCACAAGGAATGATAGAACCATATTACTTGGCCAAAACCACGGATAGCTGGGGGAAAGGAGGGATTTATTTCGGGTTCAATATCTCAAGGGTTTTCAATTTCAAAAAATAACAGCATTCATTTATGAAGAATGAAAACATTATAGTAATCTCAGAACTTAAAAATAATTTACCTATTCATAAGAAGGTTATTGCCTTAAATAGAAATGAACTTCCTATATTAAATATATATCCTGCCAAAAAAAATGATTACACATCAAACTTACTCTCCAAATTAATTGATCTAGATTCTCCGCTCAAAAAAAACAGGAATCGTTACTTTAAGCGCACAGTCGATATAGCATTTTCAACATTTTGCATTATTTTAATAATGCCCTGGCTGGTTCCGCTTCTTGCATTATTCATAAAAATAAACTCAAAAGGACCTGTTTTCTTTTTACAGAAGAGAAATAAACAAAATGGCGCGGTGTTCACTTGCATTAAGTTCCGAACTATGGTCATGAATGATGAAGCCGATATTCGTTCAACTTATGAAAATGATGAAAGAATAACTACTGTAGGTAGGTTTTTAAGACATTATCATTTAGATGAAATCCCCCAACTCATCAATGTTCTTACCGGTGATATGTCACTTATCGGTCCCAGGCCGCACATGCTCAGTGAAAATATTTTATACCAACAAATGATCAAAGAATATCCATACAGAAACGAAGTAAGTCCTGGAATAACCGGTTTGTCACAGTCTCTGGGGAGTTTCGGTTCTACAAATGATCCAGAAAAAATCGAAGAACGTTTACTTTTCGACCTGCTCTATATCAAACAATGGTCTGTGAAAATGGAGTTACAGATTATATTGAGAACTTTACGCACCTTCATACACGCAAAAAAGAAGGCATAAAATCATTGCAAAAGCAACCCAATTTGAAACAAGTTGCAAAAAATATCTTATCAATATTAACAGGTAGAGAAAACCGAAAATTGTTTTTTGTCACAACCCTGGATATTCTCATAAATATTCTTGATATTCTTTTTCTCGGTGCGCTTATCCTGATCATTAATTTCTACACGCAACCTGATAATGCCCATTTCAGGTTTACATTTTTAGCTGATCTCCTAACCAAACATTCATATTCCACAATCATTATTTTCTTTTTCTTATTTACACTAAAGAATTTAATTGGATTCTTTATTTTGAGAAAGCAATTTCAATTCGTTTACAAGGTATCGTTAAGGATATCGGAAAAGAGCCTGACAAACTATCTTTCCTCAGATTATAGCAATTATGCACACACAGATTCATCCGTACATATTCGCAAAATAAGTCAGCAGGCAATTCAATTCGGGCAATATGTTCTATTAAGTTTACAACAGGTGATCAGCCAATCAGTACTAATACTTATAACCATTGTCTCCATTTTGATTTTAAATGCCAAATTATTTCTGTTGCTTTTATGCGTCATAATTCCCCCTGTTGTTTTAGCCGCATGGCTGATGAAGAAAAAATTACAATCATTGAGATACCAGGCAAAACAAAACAGTGAAAAAAGCATTCAATATTTGCAGGAAGCCCTGACTGGTTTTGTGGAAAGCAATGTTTACGACAAGAACCTTTTTTTTTTAAATAGGTTTAAAGAATTTCAAAAAAAACTGAACCTGCATATCGCGGACCAGCAAACGATCCAGGGACTGCCTTCACGCATTATCGAAATATTTGCCATTCTTGGTTTGGTCGTTTTAATAATTCTAAGTAAGGAATATAATCGCACTGGTATTTCAATACTATTGATCGGCGCTTTTATGGGAGCTGCTTACAAAATAATTCCCGGCATTGTAAAAATATTGAACAGCCTTGGGCAAATAAAAGCATATAATTTTACGGTTGCTGATATACTCACAAATGATTATTCTCCCTTAGAAATTCAGAAAAACAATGTTAGTAAAATTTCATCCATCGAATTTGAAAACGTATCATTCTATTACAATGACAAAAGAATCATCAATGACCTGAATTTTAAAATCCATAGCAGCGATTTTGTAGGCATTTGCGGCGTTTCAGGAAAAGGAAAAACAACTATAATCAATTTATTGCTGGGGTTTCTGGAACCCAAATCCGGATCAATTAAGATAAACGATCAGAAAACAAATAATATTGAACGGCATTCATTTTTAAAAAGAATATCCTATACCAAACAACAGCCGTTTTTTATCCATGATACCATTTTAAAAAATATATTGTTGGATAATGATATACATGATAGAGAAAAATTAGAGCAGATCATTCAGGTGACGGGCATTACCAAGATGCTAAAAACATCTCGGGAAAATCTGGATTATATCATTGATGAAAATGGCAAAAACATTAGCGGAGGCGAAAGACAAAGGATCACTTTTGCAAGGGCATTATATAAATTAGCTGATGTTATTATTCTGGACGAAGCATTTACGGAAATGGATGAAGCTTCTGAAATGAATATGCTCAAACTACTGCAATCATTAGCTTTACAAGGCAAAATAATAATCCTCATCACGCATAATAAAAACAGTTTCTCTTATTGCAATAAAATCATTTCTCTAAATGAATGAGAAAAACAAAACGTTGATCATACTTTCACCAGGTTTTCCTGAAAATGAAAAGGATACGACTTGCCTTCCGGCGCAACAGTCCTTTGTGCGATCTCTAAACAAACATTTTCCCCGACTTAAAATAATCGTTCTCGCTTTTGAATATCCATTCAAAAAGTCAACCTATCACTGGAATGCAAACGAAGTGATTTCATTTTCAGGTCGAAATAAAGGACATTTTTTTCGCTTACGGCTCTGGCAAATGGTTTGGAGAAAATTAAAAATGATCGATAAGGAAGAAAATATTATTGGTCTACTGAGTCTTTGGTGCACAGAAACTGCACTTATTGGCAAATGGTTTGCTAAAAAAAATAAACTCAGACATTATTGCTGGATATTAGGGCAGGATGCGCGCAAAGGCAATAAAATGATAAAATATATTCGTCCTGATTCCCATCAATTAATTGCCCTCTCCGATTCATTGTCCATCGAGTTTTTTTTGAATTATAAAATTCATCCTGAACATATCATTCCAAATGGAATCGATACGAGCTTATTTTTTCAAAATATCACTGAAAAAGATATTGATGTTTGTGCATCCGGTTCTCTAATCTTTTTAAAACGCTATGATATCTTTATTGAGGTAATAAAAGAAATGACCAGAAACTTTCCAACACTAAAAGTAATATTATGCGGAGGAGGTGAAGAAGAAGATAATTTGAACACATTAATAAAAAAATCGAACCTGGAAAATAATATCACATTGACCGGAGAAATATCTCATGCTGAAGTAATGAAAATAATGCAAAGAAGTAAATTATTCTTACACACATCTTCATATGAAGGCTTTAGCAGTGCCTGTCTGGAAGCACTATGTGCCGGCGGTCACGTTATCAGCTTTTGCGAACCGATGAAGCGAAAAATCAATCACTGGCATATTGTGGAAACTAAAAAAGAAATGATCGGCAAAGCAGTTCAACTATTGAACAATAATGAAACCGAATTCACTTCTGTAGCTCCATTTCTAATTGATGATACAGCAAAAGCAATGATGAATTTATTCTTATAATTGATATCACACTAATTCAAGCGCCCTTTTAAAAATCATTTCCGGGGTGTAACGAGTAAGACAGTGATTGTCGCCGAATTTGCAAATTTCCAACATACAATTTCCACAAAGAAGATCAGATGAGTCAAATAAAAATGATTTTTCACCAAGTGGCCGAGCATGAAAGCCACGTGTAGAGCCAAATATCGCAAGGGTGGAAACACCCGAAACCCAGGCCATGTGCATCAATCCGGAGTCTTCGGTCAATACCAATTTTATCCGCTGTATAATTGCGAAAGCTTGCGCCGGAGTTGTTTTATTTACAAGATTAATGAGACGTTCCCCCAATTGAGATTTAAAATAATCTGCTTTTTCCGCAACTGTATTAATCCCAAGAACGAGAAATTGAGTTTGCGGAAATTCCTGCGCCCATAATTTCGCAAATGAAATATAATTTTCCATTGGCCAATTACGAGTTGGAAAAGCACCAGCCGGGTTTAAAATGATCAACTCATTATTATTCTGCCAGCCATTGGTTTGTAGCAAGCCTTCAATACCAAGTTCATTTTTTAAAGTAAAATGAGTAAATGCATTTATTTTACCCAGCCCGATTGCTTCCATTGTTAATCGCGTTCGTTCACCCGCAGGAATCGGGGAAAAACGATCGAATGTTGTCCAGGCGTTTGGCAAAAGTACTTTTCTTACCAATCTGCTGATGAATGCATCTTGCAGATCCAAAACCATATCGTAGCGATAAAAAAATAATTTGGGCAAAAGCAAACATGCAAAAAATAATTGTTTATAAAAATTTCGCCCTCCCCGAATTTTAAAAACTTTATTGAACAAGAAAATGTTTTTAGGAATTGCCGCCGATTCTTCAAGCGTTAGATAATCAATACGTATTGAAGATGGTAAATTATTTCGCAAATATTGTAAATAAGGCAGGGTAATAATAACGTCGCCCATTGCATGCAGCCGAATTGCCAATATCTTTTTTGGCAGCTTTTTTTTCTTCCATGCTTTAGCAACGATATCCATGACATTTATTCAGTTGAAACAATTGGGAAAATGACTTCAGGATAATATTTCTTTACTTCTTTGATCAATGCCGGCAAATCACCATAAACATATTTCTCAGAACCATTAACAATTATCTTGCTGAAACTCATTTTTGAAATCTCATCTTTTTGTAGTTGTTCCAGCAATACCGAATCAAATAGTTTTATTGAACCATTATGCACGATCAATAGGATATCCTCCGGGTTGGTCTTAAAAAAATGCTCGCTACTGTTATTGGCACTTTTTGACTTAGCAATTACAATATCGGCAGCCTTATTTTTTTCAATCGCTCCCAAATTCCCAAAACCCCATACCGTAGCAGGTTTCAGTGTAAGCATGGAAAACAGCTCTTCGTCGTTAACCAATGATGCTTCTTTTGCCTGCCGCAAATGATCCCACAAGTTCCAACCTGCCGTCAATGTTGAATCTGTTCCAAAAATAACTGATGTGTTTTCTTTTAAAATATCAACTCGTGCAGTTTCATTGAACATAAAATAATTTGATGCAGGGCACCAAACCAAAGCTTTGAATGATTCAGCTTGTTTTTCTGTCATCGCAATACCGTGAACGCCAATAATATTCTTTCGAAACAAATTCCACCGGATTAGTTTGTCAATCTCCTTTTTTGAATATGCATCTTTCCCTTCGCCAATATGAATTACAAATAATTTCTCTGAAGAGCTCCCATTCAGTTTGTATTTCCAGTTTTTCTCAAATTCAACCGAATGCAGGCAATGACAATTTTGAAAAACATTTATCACAGGTTCATCAATGTCGATCCTTTGCCCATGATTAATAACAGTTGTTATCCCGCACAACAAATTTTTATATATGCCCCACAAAACACGCAACTGTAAAGGAATTTTTAATACCCTATCAATGTCTTCTCTATATTTTTTTAATGTGTATTTTCCCCAATCGTTATAATTATCAAACAACCGATCTCCCATTTGAGGGAAGAGATTAAAATCGATATGATCGTGAGAATTTATAAATCCCGGAAAAGCAACAACGTTATTGAAATGTAATTGCAACGGGTCATCCGAAGAAATATTGTCATTATTGCCTGGCACATCTGCGATGCGATCTCCATCAACAATAATATTTACAGGTCTATTCCCGCCGTAAAGTTTTACGTTATTGAGTATCATTTTTTTTCAGATGCATACCATACACTACAGGTTTGCCTTTGAATTTTTCAAAAGTTGGCAATGCATTTTGCCGAACGTAATAATGTTTCATTGAATCGTCAATTCTTTTTTCAATCTTACTGATCAATACAAGATCATTTTGGTGAAACATTTTTTCAAGATATTCCAAGGAATGAACAAAATTCTTTATCGCCAAAGATTGCTGATCGTGCCTGAACGTTCTTTTCCCGCCATCATTCAAAAGTGCAGGATGATAATCGGTGATGATCATTTCTCCTCCATTCTTTAACATCCGCGACCATGAACAAACCGCTTCTCCCATATTTTCTATATGCGCGATAGTAAGTGTAGAGACGATAATATCAAAATATTCATCCGCTTCATCCACAAATTGATTATCTGTGACCTTTTTAACTGAAGAACCCGAAAATTTTCTTTTCAATTTCTTTAGCATCCCCTCAGAAACATCAAAACCTTTTAATAAGGCAGGCTGCTGCAAAAATATTTTTTCCCAATGTCTTCCCGTCCCGCAACCAATATCCGCGACTTTTTTTCCTGAAACACTTACTTCTGATAATAATGTCGAGAAAATGACCTCATCCAAGTCAATCATCAGGTTTCCGGGCTGATTGTCGTAAGTTTCCGCCCATAGATCATAAGCATCTTCGGCAGTTTTTTCAACGACCATTTTGTTTCTATTTCTAAAATATTTTTTTACAGTTCCCAGCATATTCCTGAAATGGTATTCAATTCATGATAATGACTAAAATTAGATGAGAATATTGGGGAGTGAGTTGCGTTTTATGAAATGCTTCTGTAATAAATACGAATTGCGCTGGAAACAGTTGCTTTTCAAGGCGTTTATTTATAATTCGGGCAACTTTTGGGCAAAAAAAACGTATGATAATTGCATCACAGAACCACTGAATTTCTGAGTATGCATAAGATAATATTATTCAATCCTCGGAGTGCCGTTGCTAAATACAGAATCCCCAATTCTATTTTAAATATTGCAGCTTCGGTCGAGGGCAAATATGATTGGGCAATTGTTGATGGAAATCGCGAAAATGATTCCTTTGAAAGAATTGCGGGTTACCTAAATACAGGCGAGTATAGATATATTGGCTTTACCGTGATGCCAGGACCTCAAATGAAGCAATCCATCCCGCTTGCAAAAAAGATAAAAGAATTATTTCCTTCCACAATAATAATCTGGGGCGGATATTTCCCCACCAATCATTATAAAGTAGTGCTGAATTCGGGTTATGTTGATTTTGTTATTAACGGACCGGGTGATAATGCCTTTCCCCAATTGATTGATGCATTAGAAAATAATACCCCATACGAGTTCATAAAAAATATTGCGTACAAATCTGATACAACCATAATAAAAACCACAAAAGAGGATTTGATCGACCAGGAAAGTTTGAAACCTTTGCCTTACCATAAACTGGATACATTTTACCCGATAGAAAAATATCTTGGTAGAACTTATCTTGGCGATAAAACACTCGCCTATCATTCAAGCATAGGTTGTCCATTCACTTGTTCGTTTTGCGCAGTAGTCCCCATTTATGAAGCGAGATGGAAAGCAAAATCAGCACAAACCGTTTATAAGGATATCAAGTACATAAAAGATAAGTGGGGTGCCGATGCCATTGAATTTCATGACAACAATTTTTTTGTTTCTGAAAAAAGAAGTGTTGAGTTTTCAAAACTGATAAAGCCAGAAAAAATGAGTTGGTGGGGAATGGCCAGAATTGACACCATGCACAAATTCAAAGATGAATCCTTGTCGCTGATCCGTGAAGCCGGTTGCAAAATCATTTTTTTTGGAGCAGAAAGCGGGAACGAAAAAGTATTGAAACAATTGGACAAAGGCGGAACACAAACCGGCGAACAAATTGAAGAATTTGCTTCGCGATTAAAACAATTTGACATTATACCAGAATACTCATTTGTGCTCGGAACGCCTGCGCCAACTCCTGAAGAAGTAATGCAGCAAATTGATTTCGACATCAATTTCATTAAAAGAATAAAGGAGGCGAACCCAAAAACGGAAATCGTTTTATACACGTATAGTCCCGTTCCAACTGAAGGCTCCGAGTTGTATAATGAAGTGCTGCAGAAAGGATTTACATTTCCAAAAAAATTAGAAGACTGGATAAATCCGGAATGGGAAAATTTTGATATGCGCAAAAACCCGCTGACACCATGGCTTACAGCGGAAATGATAGACAAGATCAGAAATTTTGAAACAGTGTTAAACGGATATTATCCAACAGTGTCGGATATACGCTTAAACAGCATCAAGCGAAAGATCATGCGCCTGACCGCTGGCATGCGCTACAAGATTAATTTTTATAAACATCCTTATGAAATAAAGCTATTGCAGCGATTATGGAGATATCGTCAACCGGAAATTCAGGGATTTTAAAATGAAACAAAACGTATCAATACAAAAATATCAGGATTCTTTTGAAAAGCATTATCACAATGTACGTGTCAGCGAGCAAAGGATATACTCCAATCAACAAATTGCCAAATTACCAGAAATTGAGCCAGGCCATCCGCATGCCAATGAATGGATCGTCAGGAAAAGATCGTCAGAACAATTAATTGAATTACTCAAAAAAAAGAAAACCACATTAAATATTCTGGAAGTCGGTTGCGGCAATGGCTGGCTTTGTTCAAGATTATCCGCAATACAAAACTCCAAGATAACCGGCATGGACATTAACCGGATCGAGCTGATGCAGGCGGTTACGGTATTTGAAAAAAAAGACAATCTCCATTTTATTTATGGAGATATCAGATCAGCATCTTTAAAACAACATGCATTCGATATCATCGTGTTTGCTGCGTCAATACAGTATTTCAGTTCCTTCACGGATATAATCAATACAGCGTTATCATTGCTGGTATCAACTGGTGAAATTCATATCATCGACACACCATTTTATAAGAAAGACGAGAAGGAAAATGCATTTCAGCGAACTAAACATTATTATACTTCCATTGGTTTTGAAGAAATGAGTGATTTTTATTTTCATCATTGCCTTGACGATCTTAATGCGTTCAAACATAAAATCATTTACAACCCGAATAACATCGTAAATAAATTGAAGAAAAATCATCAGCCCTTTTACTACATCATCATCAAACAATATTAATTTGCAAGTAAAATCGCTATATCATAGTTATCAACGATACAGAACTTTACAAACGCATAAAATTTCTGCGCTTCCTATTGTTATTTTAATGCCGCACAGTGCTTGCAATTGCCGCTGCGTAATGTGCGACATCTGGAAGGACAATAAAAATTTAAAACAGCTCACAGCACAAGATGTACAAGGGTTATTATCATCATTAAAAAAATTCGGAACACAACAGGTGGTAATGTCCGGTGGCGAAGCATTATTAAATCAAAATTTCTTTCGCCTTTGTGAAATGCTTCAGCGGGAAGGGATAAACATTTCATTATTATCAACTGGCTTAACGATCAAAAAAAATACCGAACAATTGCTAAGATGGGTTAACGATATTATCATCTCCATTGATGGCCCCGAAACTTTGCATGATCAAATAAGAAATATTCCCGGCGCATTTAATAAAATAAAAGAAGGCGTAGCATTCATCAGGTCAATCAATCCAAATTTTCAAATAACTGCCCGGACCGTTATACATAAATTGAATTATAAAGCATGGCCAGCCATTATTGAATGTGCAAAAGAACTGCAGTTGAATCAAATTAGTTTTTTACCGGCCGACGTGAGCAGTCATGCATTTAATCGCGAAATATTGTGGAGCCCGGCGAAACAACACGAAATTCTTTTACCCGAAGATGAACTCTCCGAGCTAAATACATTACTCGATTTCATTATTGAAAATCATAGTGCAGAATTTCAAAATCATTTTGTCGCAGAATCTCCGGAAAAACTGAGAAAGATTTATGAATATTATGCTGCATTCTACAAGCTAAATCCTTTCCCCTACAAAAAATGTAACGCCCCATGGGTTTCGACAGTTGTTGAGGCTGATGGAACCGTTCGTCCGTGTTTCTTTCATGAAGCCATCGGAAATATTCATGAAACCAATTTAGATCAGATATTGAATGGTGAAAAAGGAATGAGCTTCAGAAAAAATCTTGATATGGATACAAACAGCATTTGTAAAAAATGTGTTTGCTACCTGAACTTGCCAATATAATAAAATGCCTGGGGATAATTAACGGATAATGCTGAATCAAAAAACAATTCCTGTTGCCTTAAAACAAATACTGCCGATCTCGCTGATTTTTTTATTTTTCAGCGCGGTCGGAATCTTTAATCATGAATTGTGGCTTGACGAAGCGCAACATTTTTTAATCGCCAGAGACAGTGATTCTCTAAAGGAGGTCTATTACAACATGCAGTACGACGGGCATGTGAGACTATGGAATTTCATGTTGTTTTTCATTACTCATTACATCTCATCAAATCCTTTATCCATGCAAGTTTTCCACTTGCTTCTCATTAATTCCACAGTGTTTATTTTTTTGCGTTATGCACCTTTTCGTTTGTTAACTAAATTATTAATTATCGGCGGTTATTTTTTCTTATACGAATACGATGTCATCAGCAGAAATTATACCCCCGGAATTCTATTATTGTTTGCATGCTGCGTATTACTCGCCGATCTGCGTAAAAATATTCTATGGATCGCTGTTTTACTTATCTTAATGTGCAATGTGCATTTGTTTTTTCTGTTCGCAGCAACGTCGATCGCTTTTTACGTTTTTTTAAGAACTTTTCACGCAAAACAAATTGATCTGCGTTTCTTTATTTTTCTGTCATTATTTGCCATTGGAATTTTCAGTGTGATCGCCCAGATCAATATTCCTCCCGACAATACATATTTTCATCCCGAAAAAACAGCATGGAATTCCACGGGAAATTTCTTTTCAGCATTCTATGGATTGTCAAAAGGATTTCTTCCTATACCATTCTCAAAAAACGGGGATTTTTGGAATCATTATTTATACGATTTATTACCCACTTTTATCAAACTTATAATCGCTGCTTTTATTCTTGTATATACCGTTGCATTGTTTTACAAAAACAAACCGGTATTGTTATTCTATCTCTCCTCTACATTGATGTTGATGATATTTTTGTACGTTTCACAAATGCGCGCTAGTCGCTATTTTGGCATATTCTTTATATTTTTTCTTGCCGCACTCTGGCTCGATGGATATGAAAAAGAAAATATTTTTTCCGTTTCTGTTAACCGACTAAAAGGAAAGAAATTCTTATTCTATTTTTCATATTTTATATTGACCTGTCATCTTTTCTCAGGTATATATGCTTATGCAAGTGATGTTGCCAGGCCTTTTAGCGGGGCGAAAAATACAATTGCATTCATCAAAACAAATCATCTCGACAGTAATATGATTGTTGTTGACGGGTATGGAGGCGGTCCGGCATTGAGCGCTTATCTTGGAACGAAGGTTTTCTACTTAAATATTGATAAACCCGGGAGTTACTGCTACTGGAAAAAATCTTATTTCGAAGTGCCGCAAAAACCATTGGCCGAACTCTTAGATGAATCCGCCTATATTAATACACATAGTGACTTTGTATTGGTGTCTGTTCGCCAAGTAACATCAAATGAAATCCATTCTTCAAAATCTAAGTTTCAATTTCAACGATTAGCCGTTTTTGATAATAACATCATAAAACCCGATTATTATGTTTATAAGGTAATGATGCAAAAAGAAAAAACTCCATGAAGATTCTTTTTATTTCTATTTATCTCTCCTGTATTGCTCTTTTTGCATATCGGGGTCTGAAAAAACAGGAATATAACTGGGATATTTTGCCCTATATGGCTATCGTTTTATCTGCTGATGACAGCAATTTGAATTTTGTGCATGATCAGGTATACACTATTATCAAAGAGCAAGCCCCTCCTGCGGATTATAAATTATTGACCGATGGCAATATTCCAATGAGAAAACAAGCTGCGGCAAATGCAAATTATTTTGCGCAACAATTGCCTTTTTATGATGTAAAACCACTTTACACAAGATCAGCATATTACTTTTATAAAGCGGGGATTCCGCTCTCCAAGGCAGTCGTTTTTCCATCGGTAATAAGCTATTTTTTTATTGGGGTTTTAATTTTTTTTTGGTCAAAAAAATACCTGAATTTTTTTATAGCCCTTTTTTCGTGCCTCCTTCTTATGCTCAGCGCTCCATTATTATCAGTAGCCCAAATATCCACGCCGGATTGCTTGTCATCATTAATTCTTCTTATCGCTTTTTATTTTTTGATAGAAACAAAATCTCTGGCTGGCATTTCTTTATTTCTCGCATTGTCGATTTTTACAAGACTTGATAATATTATCCCAGCGCTATCTGTCACTTTCTTATTAGCCTTTACCGATAAGTGGAAGGAAAAGGTCTCATTTAAAAAATATTTACTGATCATATTATTAATGTGTGGCTGCTATTTTCTCGTCTCCTGGAATGCTAGAAAATATGGATGGAGTCTGTTATATTATCCTTCATTTATAATGCGCTTAAATCCGAATTACGATAATCATTTGTCATTTTCTATCGCAAATTATATTTCGGTTGCACATTCCCAGATAATGACCGGCATGTTTTATTCAGATGTAGGGCTATTCGTACTTTTAGGTCTTTTGTTGTTTGCTGATCAGAAGTCTTTTCAGGTAAAAAACTTAAGTTTTGATCAGCTTTTATTCATCACCATCATTTCAACGATCTTTTTTCGATTTATTTTACAGCCAATCATTTCCGATCGGCTATATATTGCGTATTATATAAGTATCCTGATACTGGTAATTAAAAAAAACGGGTTAAAGTCTCATCAAGAACCGGCATTAATAACAAAAAAGATTAAACTTTTTTAATGAACAAAATCCTTTTTTCTCATTCTTATTTTCTTCGTTTTGATCCAAAACAATGGAAGATAGGATTGCCGTATGCGCCTCTTGGAACTTTATATGCCGCCGCATTATTAAGGGACAATGGTTACCAGGTGAATTTATTCGACTCGATGTTCGCGAAGTCTGCTGATGAAATCATTGAACCGCTTGAAAATACCGGCGCCGACTTTTTTGTGCTCTATGATGATGGATTTAATTATTTGACCAAAATGTGTCTCACGAATATGCGTGAAGCCGCATTTAAGATGATCCATCGTGCAAAAGAACGCGGATGTATTGTGATCATATCCAGTTCTGATTCAACAGATCATTACAAAGAATATTTAGAACAAGGAGCCGATTTCATTTTACTTGGAGAAGCAGAAATAGCATTGCTTGAATTGATCCAATCAATAAATAAAAAAGAAAACGACTTTTCACCAATTGATGGCATTGCTTTTTCGCAACATGGGAGCATCATGAAGACGAAGAGAAGAAATGTTTTAAAGGATCTCGATGCATTGCCTTTACCTGCATGGGATTTGGTTAATATTGACCTCTACAAAGAATCCTGGAAAAAGAATGCAGGGTATTTCTCCATGAATATGGCAACAACGCGCGGTTGCCCATTTAAATGCAATTGGTGCGCCAAACCGATCTATGGAAACCGTTACAACTCGCGTTCACCGGAAAATGTAATAAAAGAAATAAAATTATTAAAAGAGAAATTCGATATTGATCACATCTGGTTTTGTGATGATATTTTTGGACTGAAACCCGGTTGGGTCAATGCTTTTGCCGATCTTGTTGAAAAGGAGGAAATAGTATTCAAATTCAAAATTCAATGCCGGGCTGACCTGCTTTTGCAGGAGAATTACATCAAAGACCTTGCACGTGCAGGTTGTGATAATATCTGGATGGGCGCAGAAAGCGGTTCTCAAAAAATATTAGATGCAATGGACAAGGGAACGACTGTTGGGCAAATTTATTCAGCTACCAATCTTCTTAAGAAACATCATATCAAACCATCATTCTTTATTCAATTTGGATATTTGGGAGAAACAAAAGAAGATATCGAAAAGACAATCCGCATGATCAACGAATTGTTGCCCCACGAAATCGGTATCTCCGTTTCTTATCCGTTACCAGGAACTGTCTTTTATGAAAAAGTGAAACAGGACTTGATACAAAAATCAAACTGGACGGATTCCGATGAATTGGCGCTAATGTTCAAAAACACCTACCAGCCTGCATTCTACAGGCAACTGCATCGTTATGTTCATAAAAGTTATCGAACACATCTTGCCCTTGCCAACTTGCTCAATTTATTTTCTCATCCGCTGAAAACAAATCTAAAAACACTTAAAAAAATATCTTCAGCGATATATTATTTGCCCGCAGCATATTTTGATAAATTAAAATTACAACAATTGGGAAAATGAGGGAATGAAAATGATCAACTCACATATTAACGAACAATTGGCGGCAACTGCGTTTTCAAAACAAGCTTTTGTATTTGATGAGCTTTATTCCAACAATACCATCATACGATATAAAAGAGAAAGAGTGAGAAATCATGTGCTGGGATATTTGCCCGTGAAAAGTAATATTCTTGAATTGAACAGTGGCACCGGAGAAGATGCCATTTTCTTTGCTGAGCTTGGTCATAATATCCATGCAACTGATATTTCTGCAGAAATGCAAGATGTGCTAAAGCAAAAAATTAAGAGTAGTAATCTTGAAACTCTTGTTAGCGCTGAGTTACGTTCATTCACCGATCTGAATAATTTGCAAAATAAAGGTCCGTATGATCTGATATTTTCAAATTTTGCAGGATTGAACTGTACTGATGAATTAGATCATGTCTTGTCATCTTTTCATGCCTTATTAAAGCCTGGCGGAATAGTAACATTGGTGATGTTGCCAAGATTTTGTTTTTGGGAAACATTATTATTGGCAAAAGGAAAATTCAAAACTGCAACAAGAAGATGGTTCAGCAGTAAGGGTAGAAAGGCTCATGTTGAGGGTGTTCCCTTCACGTGCTGGTATCATGATCCTTCGGAGATAATAAAAAAAGTAAAGAGCGACTTTGATCTAATATGCCTGGAAGGGTTGTGCACCATCGTACCACCATCTTATATAGAACATTTTGCAGAGAAATACTCGCGCATCTGGAAATATCTAAAAGAAAAAGAAGAAAGAAACAAATCAAAATGGCCGTGGAGATCTATTGGCGACTATTATATTGTTTCTTTAAAGAAAAAAAATGGCGCTATTTCGTGAGCCGATAGAGATAGTAATATTTAAGCCAGGTATAATATGCGTTTACTTTTGCAATATTAAAGCCTTCTTTTCCATCAAGAAATCCCAGGCGAAAAAAATACCCGTTAAAAAAACAAAATGCCGGTGAGAATATTATATTGACAACGCTTGCCTTCCTACCCAGCAAACAATACTTGTTGGCGCAAAGTTTCGCGTATCGCATCAGTTTTTCTTTATTCTTATCGATGCTTTTTGAAACAAGATGCTCAAGATTTCCTTTGATCAATTTTTTTCGAACACCATGGGTTATCAATGCCTCATGAACAGGAAATAAATTCCATGCTGTAGCTTTTCGATGATAAATCCGAAAAACCTTATCTCGCCCCCAATCTCCAAACCGGATTTTTTTATCGATCAGGTATGCTTGTCTTCTGAAACCGTAAATAGCTGCAGCATTATTTTGTTCCAGATTATTGATTGAGATAACGAGTTCTTCTGTGATTCTCTCGTCCGCGTCAAGCGCCAATATCCAATCGTTATTTGCAATTGCCGCACCTGCATTACGCGCATCACCAAAACTGGTCCAGTCAATGGCTAAAACCCTTGCTCCGTTTTCCCTTGCAAGTTTTATGGTATCATCTGTGCTGCCGGAGTCAACAACAATAATATCTTTACTTACGCGCTGCGCACCTTTAATACAGCACGAAATATTTTCCGCTTCGTTCTTGGTAATGATGACAACTGAAACTTCCATAGGTATTTTTTACAAACACTTTTATTTCACCAATGCGTAACCTGGTTCGACTTGTTTGATCAATTGCTCAACTTTTTTACAATGTTTATCCAAAAGACCGCTTTGAAAAAAAACTGGGTCAGGTTTGGCAACGTGTTTTCCGGCGATCATGCTCATCGTTATTCCACGACTATTTTTTTTGTTTACTATAGTTTTCCTCTGCCATCTTTTTGAAGTTACATTCATTAACAAATCATCAAGCCAATTGCCGAATCCATTATCGAATACTTTCTCTATGAGGTATTTTGGGAAAAAATGCTTTGCATTTTCAGCAATGGATACACGCATGAATTGATTTGGAAGATAATGTTTGCTCCAGGTGTTTGCATTATAGAATCTTTCCAGCGTCATCGCACCCTGCAACGGCAATAATGTTACAATTTCAGTCGCAGTATAGATGTTTTTTTCTTCAATCTCCATTTCCGCCTCATCAATAAAATAATTCATGCAAAACAAATGTTGCTTATTAAACAGGAAAGTGAACTTCTTAAAACAATGCATAAAACTGCGCGCGATCCACAGTCTGTTCGGAGCTGTAACAATAAAGAAATCTATATCAGATGATTTGTTGGCCACATTTTTTGAAAGCGAGCCGGAAACACCGAGTCCGCGTACAAATGGAAATTTGACCAGGAAGCTTGCCACCTTTTTTGCAGTGATGATCAGTGTTGCCGCATTTCTGTTATTCTCTTTTCTGACTTCAATAATTTCCGGATCATTGCTTAAGCTGTACATTTCTCCAAACTTAAAAATAACAGCATCGTTCACTAATGCTTGCAATGAATCATCCAACTCTGCTTGCTCACGATAGGCAGGTAGAAATAACCAGATTTCTTTTTTTGTAAGCGGATGGTTAAAGATATCAAAGTAAGCAAGTGTTGACAATATATCCGATTTCGTATGCTGCATTTTATTCACTAAACTCAAATTTTATTTTCCTTTTCTCCTACTAAGTAAAAACGAAAAAAGTATTGAATGGTTGCCTAAAACCAAACAAGGAGTCAGACTGTTGAAGCCCGTCTTCCGTTATCAGGCAATCCTTCTGAAAACGTAAAAAATGAAAAAAAGAAACCGAAAAAAAATATCCCCTTATTTACATCAAGAATATTTTCTGAAAAAGAAACGATGGTAATAATGGTCATAAATGCAAGGAAAACGATATCACGATTTTTTAATGCGCAAAAAAATCCAAAGGAAATGACAAAAAGAAAAATAAATAATCCAATTATGCCCGCACGAAGCAAATAGCCTAAATACTCGCTGTGTGTATTCAATCCGTAATTATAGGAATTGTATAACTTCCGCTCCAGGTATTTGGCTCTTAATATTTTCGTTTCCGATCCTGTTCCGTAGCCAATTATAGGTCTTTGCAAGATCAGTTCCCCAATCGTTTTCCAACGTATTACTCTCCCTTCGCTTGAAAAATTTGAAACGAAATCGTCTTTCAAATCCTCAACATACCTTTCTTTGAAAGACTCATTTTTCAGCAATAAAATTAAAGCTACAAGTAAGATCAGCATTGAAGTAGAGAGGAATCTTATTCTAATCCTTTTTTGAGAAATAAAAAAAGGAAAAATAATAATGACAATAATCGATTCGGCCATAAAAACCGCTCGGGAAGCGAGTTGTAGCAATCCGATTAAAAGAATAAAACAGCCGAGGCCGGTTAATACTTTTTTTTGCATCGCTGCACTATTCGTAAAACAATACAACAAAAAGACAAGTGATAATGCAACATACATCGAAAGATAAGTGGCGTGGATTTCAAGGGGTTCCGAAAAACGTTGATTTAAAAAACTATCGGAAAATAGAAATGAGATAGGAAGCTGATAATAGAAAATCACCCGAATTGAGTCTATAAATAAATACAAAATAGCACACACACAGGTCATCGCAAAAGCAAGAAGCAATCGATCCTTGTATTTCGAAATATTGAGTCTGGTCAAACAAAATATTAAAGGAAAGATGAAAAGTCCAAGTTCTTTTGTCAGATCGAATAATGCTTCGTCCTTATTGGTTGTATAGAGTGAACATACCAGGGACAGAAAATATAAAGATGTGAGAATAAACAAATTTCTATTCTTTAATCTTTTAAAATCATCCTTTCGAAAATTAATTGCAGTATGGATCCCAAGACTTATCAATATCACTTCACTATAAAAAAGGTCAAAGGGAAGACTGATAACAAATGCAAGTAAATGGTAATAAGTTATTTTATTGGGCAACTCATCTTCTATGAAAAAAATGCGCTTCATAATTTCATCTTATTATAGCATTCCATAATAAAACCTTCATAACGATCAGCAATGGCATTCCAGTTGAATTCATGCTGAATTTTTTTTAGATTATTCCTGATCATTGTTTCTTCTTTCTCGCCTATCTGCGTATTGTCGATAATAAATTGTACATCATTCGCGTTCGAAAAATATAACGCATCATTTTCAAGAATGGCAGCATTAAAAGGGTTACTGTGCGAAGCGATCAAAGTCTTGTTTGCCATCGCTTGAAGCAATGAGGGATTTGTTCCGCCTACGCTGTGCCCATGAAAATAAATATATGCCTGCGCCAGATAATTATTTACTTTTTGCTTATCGAAAACTGCTCCAGAGAATTCAATGCGCAAATCATTTTTGAATTTATTGGTAAGGTATTTTCCAAACCGATTTTGAATATCACCGATCACTGTAAATTTCTTCCTTGAATAACTCTGATGAAACCCGGTAAGGATCGTTTCTACATTATTTTCAGGTTCCATGCGCGCCATTAATAAAAATCCGTTTCCATTATTTCTTGGATATTCGCCCCCTGATATCTTTTCATCGTGTCCATACAGATCCGCGCCATAAGGAATATAAGCAGGTTCAATATTATATTTCGCAGCAAGATATTTCTGAATCGCCAGGGAATCTGCGATATGAAAATCGCTAAACCTCACTGCTAATTTTTCTGCATGTTTCAGGTAAACCCGAATGGGTCTCGAATACTTTTCCCTTTTCCATTCCAAGCCATCCATGTTAGTGATGATAATACTCTTTGGCGGATACAGTCTCCCCCAAATGGCATTGCTGGTATAACCGAACATCAGAATGATATCAAAATTTCTTTTTCGTGCATCAAGCAAACAATTCAAGTCATAAACAAATTGGCCTGCTGTTCCAATTTTAGATTCCGGATCGTAGCAATGGATAATATGAACACCATCGTAAATATCCCTTTTGTATAAATGATTATGCGAATTATACACCGTGATATCATGTCCACGAAAAGCCAATGCCGTGGAAAGTCTTTCTGCTGCATATTCAAAGCCGCCATAATTGTTGGGGATCCCTCGTGTTCCCAATATGGCAATCTTTAGCGATTTCATTTTTTATTCTTGATTAACAGCTCGTAAAAAATATCTGCGCTTCTTTCCCATGAATACTTATTTAAAATTTCTGCAGATACTTGATTCATAAAGGTTTCATTGGGCGGCGTATTGATCATAAGCAATAATTTCTGCTCAAATTCTTTTTCATTATTCGGATCAAAAACATAAGGTGAAAAAAATGCGAAATCTTTCATTGCTGTCGCATTTGAACATAATACCGGTGTTTTACAAACAGCGGCTTCCAACGGCGGAATACCAAACCCTTCTGCTTTTGAAGGATATACAAAAAATCTGCAGGCTTTGTATAACATGATCAGATCTTGCCGGTCAACCTGCTCGATCCAGAAAAACATTTTCCGTTGCTCGTTTCCCAACGAGCTTATTCTATTTTGCAGTTCAGGAACATCAATTGATTTTCTTCCAACAAAAACCAATGGTATATCTCTTTTTAATTGATCCAATTGCAAATATTTATCTAACAATAGGAGATGATTTTTGCGTGGCTCAATTCTGCCAACAGATAAGATGAAATTTTCAAATCCAAATTTTTGTTTAATACTTATCGTTGCTTCTGCCCTTGATAGATTACAACTCGTTAAAAGATCGTCGGCGCCATTTGGAATTACATTAATTTCTTCAGCAGTAATTTTATATCGCTGTGAGATCCTTTCTCGCGAATAATTGGAAACAGATGTCTTTACCGTTGCCTGCCGCAAACTCCTTTTGAATAAGAAATTTCTGCTTTGCCTGTAACCAGCCGGGAATTCCTTCGGGAAATCATCAAAAATGATATCATGAAGCGTTACGATATTTTTCGCAATCACTTGTTGCTGCAATGATATGTTTTGAAAATGCGCAAAATCGAACTGGAATTTTTTTACATAATGCGGTATATCTGTAAATAATCTTAAAAATTTTGATTTGCTTTTTTTGTATGGTAATATATGGGAAGCATCGACATCAGGAAACACAGAAGCAACTTTTCTTAAATCATTTGCACCAAAATAGATATCAAGTACGTCTGAATATTTTTTTATTAATGCGTTATACAACCCACAAATGAAAGTCTGTGTGCCCTGAAATTCTTTATCAAGTGCATGTGCATCAACAAATAATTTTATTTTCCTTTCTTCCATAAACCACCGTTTTCAATATTCCCGAATCTCCATCTCAACAAGAGGCTTTTCTGAAATAATTTCTTTGTTTTCTATGTGGGCATTTTCCCTTTTCATTAAAATGTACATTCTAAATACAAAGACACGCGGTAAAAAAGACAATAACGCGATCGAATAGCTTCGCCAGTCAAAAATATCCTGCCTCAAAGCATTGGCTGCATTGAATCGCGCCATTTTTGGCTGATAATTATTCCAGAGATATTTTTTTGAAAGCAGGGCATAATACGACCCATTTTTTATTTTTGGTCTATTTTGCTTTTGCAAGATCCGGACTAACCTTTCTCCATCTTGTTCGCTGATTTTCCTTTCTTTCAACGCTTTGTATTTTATAGAGACAAATTCTTTTGTTCTCCATTTTTCATCAATCGTCAATGAATCCGGATTCAACCGGACCCGTATCAATGAATCGGGAAGGTTATAAAACTCTCCTGATTCCATTATTTGCAACCACAAAAAGTGATCTTCAAAACTGTGGGCATGTATATTGTATCCGTCGGCTGCCAGCACAATTTGCTTTTTATACAAAACTCCCGAATGAATAAAAGGGCAAATTGAAAAAGGCAATTGTTTTATTCTCTGATCTGCAAAAGCAGGTGGCTGATAAGAAAAAACAAAATTGCCCTTTACATCGACATAATCTGCAGCAGACCCAAGAACAATACATTGCGGATTTTTCATCATAAAATCATATTGCAACTGCAGCCTCTTTTCATTACAGATATCATCTGCATCGAATCTTGCTATATAATCGGCACGCGAATGCATCAACCCGTTGTTCAGGGCAACAGCAATACCAAGATTTCTTTGTTCAACAAGTACAATTCTCGGGTCATCAAAAGACTTTACTATTAAAGCAGTGTCATCCGTTGAACCATCATCAATGACCAGTAATTCAAAAGCAGAAAATGTTTGCCGCAACACAGATTCAATGGCCTGGCCAATATACCTTGCTGCATTATATGCAGGCATTAACACCGTTATTTTAATATCATCTTGCTTCATTAACAGCAATATTCTTTTTTGTAGATCCTTTAAAATCCATAAACATCAATAATTCAAAAAGAATGACCACAGATAATTGTTCAAACCAATATCCGATGGCAAAAGCTCCAAACAATAAAACTCCTAGGGGCAATGAATAAGTCCGTTTACTCGTTTCTTTAAAAAAGAAGCCAAGATAAAATATAAAAAAAGCTACAGTTCCGGCAATACCGTATTCAGCAAGCAATTGATCAAAAACAGAATCAGGAGTATTAATAATAGAATGCAATCCTTTTTTGTTACTAAATACGAAAAGATACACATCAAGATGATTACGCAAAAAATCAGGACTGATATAGCTAAATCTTGCAGGGTATCCGCCTTCCATTTTTAATCCGGTTATGCGATATGCAAGCTTTGATGAGAAATTCCCAAGGCCATCTCCAAAAAATATTTTTTCCGGATGCTGTTGAAAAAACTGAACCGTTTGCCTGAATGCAATTAATTTACCGGCAGTTGAAAGTTCATAATCCTTTTCCCCGCACAACGGCAAATTCCTCTTATTGGCATTAATAAATCCCAAAAGACTGTATTGCGCTGCGCTTGTATCGTTTTTTTGTTGGAAAAAAGGGCGATTTATATTCGGCTCCGGAATTTCAGGCCTGGTGCGGGCTTTAAGTGAGGATATAATCTCGGGCTGTTTAATTACCGCAGCCAGTCTCATTTCTTTATTAACAATATTGGCATGAACAGAATTAACATATTGAAGGGCCGGAATTATTTTCACTACCTGGGTATCTCCTTTTGGAGGAGTTGAATGACTTGTTTGGAGCTCAGGTTTTTTTTCGTGGAAAACCTTTCCAAATACATCAGCAACATAATTATGATTTTGCGGGGAAATTTTAGCAAGAAAAATAATAAGTAAGGACGTACAAATTACCATCATGCTTTTCTGAACAGCATCTGAACGAAAAACAAAAAGCAATGCAAAGACAACCATCAATATCAAACTCGTAAAATTGCTTGCGGTAAGAATCAGGATGATCATACAAAGCAAGACCATCTGCATATTCCTTTTTGTAAGAAAATAAACAACCCCAAAAGCATTGATCAATGCATTTGTCGTGGAAGTATCGAAACTTATTCCTTTGATGTAATCACCCGTGCTGATAAAATATTTTTGAAATTGTCCCTGGTAGAGATAAGGGTTAATCGCGCCTGTTTCAAGAACTATCGCTCCAAGATTTATTAGCGAAACGAATGCATTGATAATAAAAAAAATGATCAAGGTCTGATGAATTGTTTCCATATCATTTTTTTCTGCAAACAATTTTATTTGATGAATGATAAGAACAGATAAAATCCAAAACCCTATTCCGGAAATAAAAGCAACATCATAATTGATATTTAAAAACCGGCGGAACACAATCAGGTTAATAAATGAAATGATAATAGCCATTAAATAAAAGAGTGGAAGCCGTGATTTTTTTATATTGAACCCGAAACTAAAATTCCAGTTCAACAGGTAGATCATAATAACCGCTGCAACTTTCACTGCTAATTTCACATTCAAAACCAGCAATAGAAAAAGCAATAGTTGCCAATCCATCTTTTTGAATAAAGATTTAATAACAGGAAAACCTGTTTTGCTGCCCATCTTCTTTTTTTATGAATAAACTGTTGTGGGAGAATGCAGAAATTGCAGCTATTCGTAACAAAAAACTTCCACTTATTAGATACGCTTCAAAACCGCTAAGGTTGCCTGATAATCAATAAGAAATCCAAATTCTATTTCTTAAAAAAACGATTTATTTCCTTTATATCACCCCAGCGCAGTTGAAGGGTTGCAGCAAGAAGTAAAAAATAAACAATAACGGCAAAACCAATGATGAGCCAACCGCTTAAAAAAATATAGCGAATGATAAATCCGCTTACTAACGCACAACCAAAACATATCACCAATGAAGAAATTGATCTTTTCAACCAGGGCAGCGCCGTTTTTTTTATGTAAAGGAAAGACTGAATAAAGATTGCGGCAATAAAAGCAATGGCTGCTCCTTCATTTTTTAAAAAAGGGATTAAGGTGAGATCTCCTAAAATATTAATTGAAAAAGTAACGGCAAAAATAAAAAATATCATTTTCAGTTTCCCCAAAGCAAAATTTATGCTCCACAAAAAGTTATTTAGATATAGTGCCGGGATGGATAGCGATAATATAAAAACGGTGTGAATATTTACTCCTCCATACTTGCCGTCGGTAAGCGGATCAATAATTGGTATCCAAAACAAATTCAATAATAAAGCCGTTAGTGATGCAATCACCATCTCCATCCTTAATAAGAATTGCAAATTTCTCACTGATGCTGGGTTTTCTTCTTTTTTTTGTTGAAAAAAAATGGTGAAAAGAGGAACCAACAACGGCGCAATGGCTAATAAAGGAAACGTTGCTATTTCAAATATTTTATAAGCAAAACTGTATTCGGCTAGTTTCACGTCTGAAACAAATAACCCGATGAAAATCCAATCAAATCTCGCAATGGCAGAAGTAAAAATAACCACGCCAACCTGCGGTAACGATTCTTTCAATAGTGATAAATAATGCTGCTTGTTCCATTTCAAAAACTTTTCGGCATTAATCATTTTCTTTCCGACAAGAAAAGAAATGATCAGTTCAATTGCGTCGCCACAAATAAAAATGATGACCACTTGTTGCATGCTGATATCACCGCTTACTGAAAAAAACAATAATGCTGATCCTCTTAGAACATTTGAGCCGACAGACATGATTAAAAGCAAATTAAATTGTTGCAATCCGGCAGCAAGTTGCTTGAACGGTGTTGAAAAGAAGATGAGCAATTTTCCGATACCGATGAATAATAACAAATGATGACTGATAAAAAAACCCGGAAAAATGATGGAGGCGAGAAAAATCAATCCATAAAATAAAAACCCCGAAATAATTGTATGAATTATGAATAAAGAAAGCAATGACGAAGGATTATCTCCGGCGGCAATTTTTTTTACGAGCATTTGATCAATACCAAATGAAAGCAAACTGAATGCAGTAAGCAAGACGGCAAGTGTCCAGTTTAATTCTCCAAAATTATTCTTACTTAAACTGCGCGATAAAATATAAAAAATAACAAACCCCAGCAATTGGTTTATTATTAATTGCAGCGTGCTGGCAGATAATCCACGAATGATTTTTTGCTTCATCATTATTCAACACAATGCTACTGTAATTTAAAGAGTATTGAAAATATTTATTGCTGAGCAAATGTTTTGTTTACAACATCAAATTGCTTCGAATATTTCCAATTTAAAATGTGGGCAGTAATGATGCAGCTTGCAGCAACTGCTTTGCAAATAATTTCAATTCGTGGGTGACCGGCGAAAAACTGTGAAGAAAATAATATCATCATCCCTACAATAAAAATGACCAACAAAAAGAAATGGCGATGTTTTTGAAAACCGGTATATAATGCCCAGCTACCAACCAAGAGCGATATGGTTATGATTAGGCTCTCAATGATAAAGTTGTTTAAGATCTCAATTCCCAAAAAAGAAAGGCTCGCAAATATCAAAGGCAATGCCACGCAATGCACGGCGCAAATCAATGAGGCGCTAATGCCGATCGCATCCCATTTTGAATGGTGAATCAATTTCATTTTTTGCAGAGTTCTTCCAAAAAATCAAAAATACACAAATGAAACGATGTTGCATTTAGGATATTTGAAATTTCACAATTCCTTGATTATTATTTCCAATTAATTGCCTTGAATGTGCTGTTAACCGATTAACTTCGCGTGCTTTTTGATCTGAACGAATTTAGTTTCCGTATCTATTAAAATTGAAAGACATCATATATGGCAATTCTCATCTTTTTTTTGGCGCATTGGTTTCTATCTCTTTTCTGCCAAACTTTTTTTCTCCATCGTTACTCATCGCATAAAATGTTTACTATGAATACTTTTTGGGAACGCTTTTTTTACGGGTTCACCATTTTCGCGCAAGGCTCCTCATTCCTCAATCCAAGGGCTTATGCCATCATGCACCGTATGCACCATGCATACAGCGACACGGAAAAAGATCCGCACTCACCACATTTTTTTAAGGACGTTTGGCACATGACGATGCATACCAAAGAGATTTATCTCGATTATGCAAAATTTAAAACGGAACCTGAAAAAGCTTTTCGCGGTAATTATCCGGAGTGGGCAGTCATGGACAAAATAAGTAATTCCTGGACAGTGCGCATAATTTTTGGAGTCGGATATATTGTCTTCTACGCATTTTTTGCAACACATTGGTGGATGTATTTATTATTACCGATTCATTTTTTTATGGGACCGATACATGGCGCATTGGTAAATTGGTGCGGACATAAATATGGATACTCAAGTTATGAAAATGACGACCATAGCAAGAACACGATTCCCTTTGACATTTTTTTGATGGGAGAATTGATGCAGAACAATCACCATAAAAGCCCAAACAGTATCAACTTCGCAAAAAAATGGTTTGAGTTTGATCCAACCTATCCGGTGATTTTATTGCTTCACAAACTGCGCATCATTAAATTAAAGAAAACCTGGGAATAGTTTTTAGGGAGTAAGAAGTCCGTAATCCGGAAAGAAATGATACATTTTTAGCTACTAATGACGTAGCATTCCCAGGGTAAGATTTTGCCATCCCAAAATCAAAAATCAAATCTTTTGCGTAAATTATAGCATGCATGATCTAATTCAACCTTTGGTCGTTTCACTCGCTGTCATTTGCAGCATCATGTTTTTTGTCTGGCTCTGGGCTACTCGCATACATAACTACAGCGTGGTAGATGTGTTTTGGGCTTTCAATTTTGCCGTGATCGCCATGATCATCTATTTCCTGGCAGATGGGAATGATACGAGAAAAATTGTCGTATGTGCATTGGCGCTATTCTGGAGTTTCCGCTTGGGGTTCTATCTAACGTCAAGAGTTTTCTCTCACTTAGATGTGGAAGAAGGCAGGTACAAACAATTGCGAAAGGAATGGAGCGACAATCTGGATCTCAAATTCTTTTTCTTTTTTCAGTCACAGGCAATCAGTAATGTCTTGCTGTCACTGCCCTATTTTATCATTGCTACAAATAAAAACCCGGAAATTTCCATTATCGAATATATTGGCGCAGGGCTGTGGTTGATATCGATAATTGGCGAAGGTCTTTCCGATTGGCAATTGAAACAATTCAAAAAAGACCCTTCCAATAAAGGTAAAGTTTGCTCGGCTGGTCTTTGGAATTATTCGCGCCATCCAAACTATTTTTTTCAACTGATGATATGGGTCAGTGTGTTTATTTTTGCATTGCCAAGTCCTTATGGATGGGTCGCTATTATTTGCCCCTTATCAATTGGCTATTTGATCTTTAAAGTTACCGGCATACCGATGACGGAAGAACAATCCATTCGCAGCAAAGGCGAATTGTACAAAGATTATCAAAGAACCACGAGTGTTTTCATTCCATGGTTTAAAAAAAACTAAGTCATCTGCCTTTCACGTATATTAGTTTCCAGAAAATAATATGTGGTATAATTCTTTGCTCGAAAAAAATAAGATTCCCGATGTACTAATTCGAATCGGAATCAGGAAATTATTGAAACAACGTTTGCTTGATGAAAAGAAAGGCAACACGGAACTTCAGCAACAACATTTGATGCAATTGATCGAAGAACTTAAAAATTCCCCCATCGCCATAAATACGGTCGAAGCCAACGATCAACATTATGAAGTACCGACGTTATTCTATCAATATTGTCTCGGTAAACATTTAAAATACAGCAGCGCCTACTGGAAAGAAAATGTTGATAATTTAAATGCTGCAGAAATTGATATGCTTGAACTGACCTGCCAAAGAGCAGGATTAGAAGACGGGCAACGGGTGCTGGAACTCGGCTGCGGATGGGGCTCACTTTCTCTTTTTATGGCAGCCAAATATCCGCAAAGCCATTTTACAGTTGTTTCAAATTCGCGAACGCAAAAAATGTTTATTGATGAACAAATGCAACAGCGAAACATCATTAATCTAATGGTGATCACCGCCGACATGAATATATTCTCGATCAATGAAGAATTTGATCGCGTAGTTTCTGTCGAGATGTTTGAACACATGCGCAATTATGAAAAGTTGATGAACAAGATCTCCTTTTTGTTAAAACCCAACGGAAAATTATTCGTACATATTTTCACACATAAAGAATATGCCTACAAATTCGAAGTGAAAGACCAAAGTGATTGGATGAGTAAATATTTTTTTACCGGTGGCATAATGCCCAGCGACCACCTGTTATTATATTTCGCCAATGAAATGAGCATCGAAAGACACTGGCATGTAAATGGATTGCATTATAGCAAGACTGCAGAAGCATGGTTAAAAAATATGGATGCCCATAAGAAAGAAATCCTCCAATTGTTTACACAAACTTACGGTAGTACAGATGCAGTAAAATGGTGGGTTTATTGGAGGGTCTTCTTTATGGCTTGTTCCGAATTATGGAAATACAACAATGGCAATGAATGGATGGTGAGTCATTATTTATTTATAAAAAAATAATGGAAAAATTAGCCATCATAGGAACCGGAATTGCTGGAATGGGTTGTGCTCATTACTTGCATAAAGAATATGATCTTACCATCTTTGAGCAGAATGATTATATCGGCGGCCACACAAATACGGTCGTAGTAGATGAAGCCGGGACAAATATTTTCATTGATACCGGTTTTATGGTATTTAATTTCGAAACCTATCCTAATCTGTGCAATCTTTTTAATGAGATAAAGGCGCCGATAAAAAAAACAAACATGTCTTTCAGCGTACAGCATGTTCCTTCAGGATTGGAATATTGCGGATCCGGATTGAACGGATTATTTGCACAACGAAAAAATATTTTCAATCTTTCATACATTAAAATGTTGCAACAAATTTCACGCTTCAATAAGGTATCCGTGAAAATATTGGACAATCCGCAATATGAAAAATATTCTTTAAAAGAATTTATCGATGAATTTGATTTCGGCGAAGACATGTTATGGAAATACCTGGTGCCGATGAGTTCAGCAGTTTGGTCAACGCCGATGGAAAAGATGCTGGATTTTCCCGCTGCAACATTAATTCGCTTCTTTAAAAATCATGGATTTCTCGGGCTGAAGACGCAGCATCAATGGTACACATTAATCGATGGAAGTCAGTCCTACCGCGAAATATTGATCAACCCCTTTAGAGAAAAAATCCAAATCAATAACCCTGCAGTGAAGGTAAAAAGGGAGAATAATAAAGCAATTGTTGCAACTGGCAATGGAGCAGTAAAAGAGTTTGATAAAGTAATATTTGCCTGTCATGCAGACCAGGCTTTACGTTTATTGACCCAGCCAACCGAGATGGAAAACCAATTATTGTCTAATTTTAAATATCAAAAAAATATAGCGACAGTTCATTCAGATGAATCGGTGATGCCAAAGAATAAAAAAACCTGGAGCAGCTGGAACTATAGAATAGAAGAAAAAAAAGGAGAAGAAATTCCGACAACCATTTATTGGATGAACAGCCTGCAACAGGTTTCTAAAAGGAAAAATTATTTTGTTTCCATTAATGCGTTGCCCGGCTCCATTAATAAGGATAAATTCATCATGGAAATTGAATACGAGCATCCATTATTTGATTTGCCCGCGATAACGGCACAGAAAGAATTATACAAGTTAAATCAACAAGGCATATTATATTTTTGTGGTAGTTATTTCAAACACGGCTTTCATGAAGATGCTTATGCCAGTGCAGTTTCACTCTGTGAAAAACTGATTAATGATAAAATATGAATAGTTGTCTTTATAAAGCAATGGTAATGCATAACAGACTGGAGCCAAAGCCGCACCGGTTCCATTATGATGTTTTCATGTTTTACATTGACCTTGACGAAATTGATTTGCTACACAAAAAGTTATGGATGCTTAGTCATAACCGTTTTAATTTTTTCAGCTTTCGCGATCAAGAACACTTGCAATTACCGATTGATGATCCGGACAAAACAAGAAATATCAAAGAACAAATTGCCGATTATCTGGATCAAAATGGAATCGCATCAAACAATCTGAGAATAATGCTCCTTACTAATTTGAATGTGTTAGGTTATAATTTCAACCCGGTTTCTTTTTATTTCTGCTTTGATGAAAAGGATGATGTGGTTTGCTGCATTGCCGAAATCAGCAACACATTTCGGGAAATGAAACCATTTTTCATTGGCAAAGAAAATTTAACAGAAAACAAGTTTCATGTTCAAACCAAAAAATATTTTTACGTTTCCCCATTCATCGATCATGATACCGATCTTGATTTCAACCTCACCGTCCCCGATGAAAAGCTGAACATCAAAATTGACGATTACAAAAATGGAAAACGTTTCTTTATCAGTTCGCTCACCGGAACTAAAAAGGCACTCACTAACGGCAGTTTGTTTAAGTATTTTTTGCTATTTCCGCTCATTACCTTAAAAGTGATTACCTTAATTCATTGGAATGCCTTATTATTATGGTTAAAAAAACTTCCGTATCATTCAAAAGCGGCAAACCAGGATTTGCAGAAAGACGTATATAGAAAATACAAACCAAAAACCTGACTGAGTTAATATAGAACATGTCAAATTCAATTATTTTACCTGTTGCTAACAAAAAAAGTTTTTATGAAAGAACGGTTTTGTCGCTGCTTTCAAAAATGGAATTGGGCAGATTGAATCTTACCTTACCATCCGGCGAAGAATTTACATTCGGCAACGGCATCGAAAACATTACGGCTAATATCCAAATATGTGATAATAATTTTTTCAGGCATTGTTTATTATTCGGCGATGTTGGATTTGGCGAAGCTTATGTAAATGGATATTGGGAAACAGATAATATCAGTGATGTCATCAAATGGTTTTTGCTCAATATTGATAACGCACCCTCCGTTTCGGGAAGTAAGGCAAAAGCGTTTTTACTAAATGGGCTGAGATTTGCTAACAAACTCTATCATTTTAAAAGAATAAATTCTATAAGCGGATCAAAGAAAAATATTGCCGATCATTACGATTTAAACAATGATTTTTTTTCTCTCTTCCTCGATGAGACGATGACCTATTCAGCAGCGTATTTCAAACAAAGTGATATAAGTTTACAGCAGGCACAATTGGAAAAGTATGAACGCCTGTGTCAGCAATTGCATTTGCAACCAGCAGATCATGTACTGGAAATTGGCAGTGGTTGGGGCGCCAATGCAATCTTTATCGCTAAGAATTATGGATGCAGGGTTACAACGGTTACCATTTCTGAAGAGCAATATAAACTTGCAAAACAAAAAATTGAACAGGAAAACTTGTCTGGACAAGTCGAGGTGCTATTAAAGGATTATCGTTTTATCACCGGGAAATTTGATAAGATTGTATCCATTGAAATGCTTGAGGCCGTCGGTGCACAGTTTTTGGATATGTATTTTAAAAAATGCGGGGAGTTACTAAAAAAGAATGGCATACTGGCCTTACAGGTCATCACTTGTCCGGATTCACGCTTTGAAAGTCTGCGCAAAGGCGTTGACTGGATTCAAAAATATATTTTCCCTGGTTCTTTATTACCATCCGTAGCGGCAATTAATCAAGCTGTCAACAATACAACAAATCTTACCCTGGTTGACCTGAAGGATATTGGGTTACATTATGCAACTACACTTACACATTGGCGTGAGCAATTTTCTAAAAACATTTCCAAAATAAATGAACTCGGGTTTAACGACCAGTTCATCCGTAAATGGAATTACTATTTCTCCTACTGCGAAGCTGCTTTCATCATGCGTAACATCAATGTGATGCAAATGATTTATGTGAATCCAAACAATACAATTAGGTGAACATGAAAACGGTATTTGACAAAACAACAAGAGATGAATTGATCGAAAGGATCAGTAAACTCAATGAAAGCAGTACAGCCCTCTGGGGAAAGATGCATGTATCGCAAATGATGAAACACTGCACAAAGGTTGATGAGATGTGCTTAGGCAAGAAAAAATATAAACAATCATTGATCGGCAAATTGTTTGGAAAATTAGCCTTAAAAGGAATGCTTAAGGATGAACCCATGAAAAAAAACCTACCTGCTGTACCGTCATTCAGGATCAAGGAAAGCAATATTGATATCACTGCAGAAAGGAAAAAATGGATCGAATTAATAAAAGAGTATGAACATTTCCCAGGTCCGGATTTTGTTCATCCTTTTTTTGGAAGAATGTCCAAAGAACAAACTGGCTATTGGTCTTATAAGCATACCGACCATCATCTCCGGCAATTTAATGCCTAACATTCCCTTTAAGCTTTATTAAATCATTACTGCAGCACTTATTTATTTTTAAAAAAATCTTAAAAAAATTTGGGTAACTCAAAAGTTACCTATACATTTGGGTAACTTAAAAGTTACATTTTATGAACAGGACAATTAAACACCAGTTTTTTTATTCCCAGACACCGGAAACAGTTTGGGAATTTTTGACAAAAGCAGAGCTTATTGCTCTTTGGCTAATGCCCAATGATTTTCAATTGATCTCCGGACACGAATTCCGATTTACGATCAAAGCAATTCCCGAATTCGAATTCGATGGGATTATTTATTGCAGGGTTTTGGAAATTGTTCCTTTCAAGAAACTGGTTTACTCGTGGAAGGGTGGACCTGGAGATGGCACGACCAATCTTGACTCTGTTGTTACTTGGACACTTGTTGAAAAAAACAATGGAACTGAACTCTTGCTGGAACATACCGGCATCATGGAAAACCTTTCCATTTATAATGCCATGAACGAAGGTTGGCTGAAAAACATTACCAGGATTGCAGAACTGATAAAAACCGAATCAAACGGCAAGACCAGGTCTTGATGTATTCCGGCTAAAAGGATCTGTTCTCATTGTAATCATGGGCAAAGAAAGACATTATATGCTGAAAAAGGATGCCTTCAATACATTGCCGGATGGGATAAATTATTTTGATTCGTTCTGGAAAAATAAATTGAAAAAATCAATATGAAAAATACCAGTTATACAGCAACAATTGAGGTTGAGAAATCCCCGCAAGTGATTTTTAATTGCCTCAAAGAAGTTCCAAAATGGTGGAGCAAAGATTTTGAAGGTAAGAGTAGTGAGCTCAATGATGAATTCATCATTCATCACCCCAATGCACATTTTTCAAAGCAGAAATTGATTGAAGTGGTTCCAGATAAGAAAATGGTCTGGCTTGTTATCGAAAGCACACTTTATTGGCTCGAAAAAAATAAGCATGAATGGACAAATACAAAAATGATTTTTGACATAAATACTGCTGGTGATAAAACGACGCTTCGCTTTATCCACGACGGTCTGGTACCGGAAAAAGAATCTTACGAAAGATGCAGCAAGGGCTGGAATATGGTTATTAAAGATTGGCTGTTGAACTACATTAATAAAAGCAAAGAGAAAATAAGAGATTGCGAATATAGTACAAGCATTGAAGTTCCATTTCCCCCAGGAGTTGTTTTCGAACATATCAACGAGGTTTCTGATTGGTGGCCGGAAGAAGTTGAAGGACAAAGTGCTAAACTTGATGATGAGTTTACATTCCGGTCCGGAAGCATGCATTATTCTAAGCAAAAGATTGTAGAATTTCTGCCAAATGAAAGAGTGGTGTGGCTTGTAATCGAAAGCATACGCAAGCCAGATAATTATGAATGGACAGGTACAAAAATGACTTTTGAGTTAATCCCGAGTGGCGACAAGACCCTGCTCAATTTTACATACAATGGTCCTGTTCCTGAAAATGAAAATGACAGGCTTGTCCAGGTTTGTGATATGGTGATCAAAGAGAAGTTTTACGATTATATCACAAAAGTTAAAAAATAAGAAATTATTTAAATGCAAAGAGAGATGGAAAACAAAAATTTTCAAAGTTCCATTACAGTGAAAGCAACTGCTGAAGAAGCATTCGATAAAATCGGGCATGTCTCCGAGTGGTGGTCAACCAATGTCGAAGGAGATCCTTTGCAGGCCGGCGCTTTTTTCACAGTGAGATTTGGAAAAACATTTTCGATTTTTAAAACACTGGAAATTATCCCAGGCAAAAAAATAGTATGGCATGTAGTGGAAAGTTACCTGCCCCTTTTTAAGCATGCGAATCAATGGGATGATACCAAACTGGTTTGGGATATTGCTGCGCAGCATGATAAAACCCAAATCACCATGACGCATATCGGGCTTACTCCGGAAATTGAATGTTTTTACGATTGCGAAAAAGGGTGGAATTATTATATCAAAGAAAGCCTGGCAAAATTAATTACGGAAAACAAAGGATTGCCTGGTTATGGAATATTCTGTTACGTTTTAAATGCGGATAGAAAATATGAAGGAATATTATTTACGAAAAATGATCCGCTTCCGGATATTCCGCAGGATTTTATCTTGATTGATGTAAAGGGAACAGCAGGTGAGCGTGTTGTCTCGGCTTATTCTGCGACCACTGTGAACAGTGCAGATTTTGACAGGCAATTAATACGAGGAGAATATTATATGCTGGTAGAAAATAAATCGCAGACCAAAGACTTTTCTCCACTCGAAGATATATTGAACGCCTTAAAATTAAATACTTAAAAAAAATAAAATGGAAACAAAAAATTATCACGCAGCAATCAGCGTAAAAGCAACGGCTGAAAAAGCTTTTGAAAAAATAAATCATGTGAAAGCCTGGTGGGCAAAAAATCTCTCAGGCAACTCCCAGAAGCTGAACGATGTATTTACCGTTCGCTTTGGAGAAACTTTTGTAACATTTAAACTCGTTGAAGTTGTTCAGGATAAAAAAGTGGTATGGCTTGTTACTGATTGTCATTTGCATTGGCTTAAAGACAAGAAAGAATGGATGAATACAAAAATCGTTTTTGAGCTATCAGAACAAAATGGCTCAACAGAAATTGGCATGACGCATCTTGGACTGGTGCCGGCAGCAGAATGTTATAAAGATTGCAAAAAAGGATGGGATGGCTACATAAAACAAAGCTTGTACAAATTGGTAACCGAAGGAAAAGGAATGCCGGGATGATTGATCGTCAATTAATTTCTTACTTCTTTAAATCTCGAAAAGATTATTGCTGCAATGACGCAAAGTACAAATCCCAATATACCATTTAGTCGTATTCCAAAATCATGACCAACATCTTTGCCTTGAACGAGAAACATGGCAAACAATGCAATGCCTAGTGTTTGCGCGATCTTGACAAAAAAATATCGCACAGCAAAATAAATGGCCTCTTTATTGGAACCTGTATCCAGTGTGTCCTTTGCTATCACTTCAGAAAGGATGGCGACGGGTAAAATATTTAACGAAGCAACAGGAATGGAAGCTAAAAAAACCAAAGCATATATCTGCAGTTTTGCATTAATATCAAATTTTCCCAGAAAATAGATTCCGGCGAAAACGATTGATAATAGCAACAGTGAAAAAGTTACAATGGGTTTCTTACCGATCTTTTGTGAAAGAATATTAACAACAGGATAAAAAATAAAAGAACCAAGAACCATTGTTATCATTAATTTATTGCCAATGCTTTCAGGTAATCGCAAAAGCACCGTTACAAAATATAATAATCCCGAAGTGATAATGGTCACCCCGATGAAATAAGAAAAATCCGCCACGATAAAAAATTGAAAATTTTTATTCGTTAGCGTTTGTCTTAATGCTTTACCAAGGGGAACAGCGCTGGGTTTACCAACTGAATATTTTTTTTCATTAATACCCCAGGCCGTAATAGCCATAAACAGCGCAGCCAATAATGCAAACATGGCAACCGTATATTGCAATGCGGCCAAACGGCTAAGCATAAACGAAGTTTGCAGCATATCAGCGATATTAAAAGTGTTGGAGGCAATCGCAATTCCAAAAACATAACCCAAGGATTGAAAAGTAGACAGTCTAACTTTAGCTTTCGAATCCGGCGCAAGCTCCGGCAGCAGTGCATTGTAGGGAATTATATAAGTGGTAGTTGAAACATAAAAACCGATCAGCATGAAGACAAGCCATATTACATTCATGCTGCTCTCCATTTTCTTTAATGGATAAAAAACAAGAAAACAGAATACCAATGAAGGCAAAATAGCCACCTTCATAAAAGGAATTCGTCTGCCTTGCTTGTTGGTGCTGCGATCACTCAATTGCGCAATGAGCGGATCAACAATAGCATCAACCAATCTTCCGCTCGCAGTAATAATGGAAATCAAATTAAAAATGCCAAAAATCACCACCTGGCTTATGAGCAATGGTAAACCACTTGTTGTTGGGGGTAGGTATAAATAAACCAATATAACGCTGATAAGATTGATCATTACACTCCAGCCCATCATGCCAAATGCGTAAATGATTTGTTTGCCAAGTGGAAGTGGTTGTTGCATGGCACAATATACAGCTAATAGCTATTTGCTTTTTGATGCCAGCTTTAGTAGAGCCCCTTGAGTTCCTTTGCAACCCCTGTCCGTCCTCTCTGGCGGGACCTGATCTGCAGAATCAGTATTTTACAATTTCAATTTCGCTCTTTCATATTGTAAAGGCCACGAAATATCTTCATGTAATTCCCGCGCAGCGTGCAATGGAAAATAAGGATCACGTAAAAACTCGCGGGCAAGTATGATCAAATCTGCCTCCCCCTTTTGCAAAATTTCCTCTGCCTGTTTTGCGGTGGTAATGAGGCCGACAGCGCCGGTTAATATTCCGGTTTCTTTTTTTATTCTTTCTGCAAAGGGAACCTGATAACCGGGCGCTAATGGAATTTTCGCATGAGGCGAAGTGCCGCCACTCGAACAATCGATTAAATCAATGCCTTTATTTTTCATCATCTCCGATAACTGCACCGAATCAGCAATACTCCATCCACCATCAACCCAGTCAGTTGCAGAAATGCGCACAAATAAAGGGTTTTCAGTGCTCCATTCTTTTTTAACGGCTTCAATAACTTCCATTAATAATCGCGCACGATTTACCAAACTTCCGCCATATTCATCATTTCTCTTATTACTTAAAGGAGAAAGAAACTGATGCAATAAATAACCGTGCGCCGCATGTATCTCGATCAATTTATATCCGGCTTTTATTGCGCGTTTTGCCCCAATGGCAAAATCATTAATTACTTTTTCAATTCCATTCCTGTCTAATGAGGCAGGCGCCTCCTGAGTCTCAGAAAAAGGAATATCACTTGCGGAAAAAGTCAACCACCCGCCATCGGCTATCTTTATTTGCTTTCCTCCTTTCCAAGGACTCGCATTACTCGCTTTTCTTCCCGCGTGCGCAAGTTGCACCCCAGCAACTGAGCCTTGCGAATGAATGAAATCAGTTATTTGCTTTAATTTTTCAATATGCTCATCTTTATAGATTCCCATATCATCCGGTGAAATTCTTCCTTCCGCTGAAACGGCGGTGGCCTCCTGTATCACCAACGCAGCGCCGCCAACAGCGCGGCTTCCCAAATGCACCAAATGCCAGTCGTTGGCAAATCCATCAACAGAAGAATACTGACACATCGGCGAAACGACGATCCGGTTTTTAAATTCAATGTTTTTGACCCTTAATTTGCTAAACAATAAACTCATAAAAATTTATCCTGATGATTTTTTGAGGATGCTTAATGCTCACCATTATCAAGCCAGGCTACTTTTTGCACTGGCTGATGATCCTTAACAAGAATGTCGCGGTATAGTTCAGGTCGTCTTGCATTTCTGTAACGATAACCCCCGGACTGAAGAATTTTTTCCGGGGTAATGACAGCCATTACAAAATCATTTCCGAGCGTACGACATTCTGCAATAATATCTCCGAATGGGTCAATGATCATTGAGCAGCCGTTCTTCAACTGATCATCATCCATTCCAATGGGGTTTGAAAAAACAATGTAGATGCCATTATCATAAGCGCGCGCCGGTAACCATTTCATCAACCAGCTTCTTCCTTTCAATCCATCAAATTCGATACGCAATGAGGTCGGATCAGATTCGCGATTATGCCAAAGCTTCGGATCCACAAAACCCGCGCCCGGCCTGGTTGATGGAGTACACATGGTTACGTGGGGCATAAAAATAATATCTGCGCCAAGAAAAGCTGTGGCGCGAACATTTTCGATAATATTATTATCATAGCAAATTAATATTCCGCACTTCCAGCCATGCAGTTCAAAAACACAATATTCGTTTCCGGGCTGGAGATAAGGATTGATAAAGGGATGTAATTTTCTAAACTTCGCTACCATTCCGTTCTCATCAACACAGACATAAGCTTTGAACAGATTGTCCTCTGTATCTTTTTCGAAAAATCCGGCGAGAATGGTGATCTTATTTTTTTTTGCGATTAAGGTTAGTTGTCTAATACTATGTCCCTCGGGAATAAATTCAGCAAGTTCAAGCATTTGTTCCTTTGAAAGATGGCGGGCAAATGTATACCCCGAAACAGAGCATTCATGAAACGCGATAACGGAGGCGCCTGCAACCGCTGCTTTTTGAGAAAGATCATCAATGACCGAAAGATTATACGCTTTATCATTGCTTCGATGTTCAAATTGAGCTGTGGCGATTTTTATGTTATTCATAATATTTTAACTGGCTACTTTGTGGACAAATGAAATTATTGAATTTTTTATTACATCGGTAAAACGGTAATCCTTAAGGGTTAAAAGAAAATAAATATCCACATTTTACTGGTGGATATTATCAGAAATATAATCTGCATCATTTTCATGTATTACACTTAATTTTAGGACTTAAATAAAAACCCATGAAGCTTTTTGTTGCTGGTCTCCCTTACGATTTCGATGATATTGATCTAAAAGAAATGTTTGAATTATACGGCGTGGTATATTCAGCAAAAGTGGCGCTGGACAAGGAAACCAGAAAAAGCCGCGGGTTTGGATTTTTAGATATGCCAAATGATGCCGAAGCACGCGAAGCCATACAGACCCTTAATGGAGCTGAATTGGGCAGAGGGAAAAAGTTGGCCGTCAAACAAGCAGAAGAACAACCACCAAAACCGGGATTCTCCGATCAGCGGGGAAGGGACGGAAGAGATAATAACCGCGACCGCAGAAGATATTAGCCCTCTACAATTTTTTTAGCATAATATTTTTATACCAGACCTCATCACCATGGTCCTGTAACGCTATGTGACCCGTGGTAAAAGTGCCGAAATTAGGCATATCCTTAAACTTGCTTCCTGCAATTAACTGTTTCCATTTATCATCCCAAATCGTTGTTGAAATGACATGCACCCCATTTAGAAAAAGATCGAGTTTGCCGTTATTGCTGATTATCTCCACTTTATTCCATTCGTTAAACCCTTTTGCCGACATAACCGTCGAAGGAATCAGATCGTACAGATCGCCTGCTTCATGCTTAAAACTGTGTGCATCTTCATTACTGTCTTTATCGCAAACCTGCATTTCCATTCCGGTATTCCATGTTTCTTTATATTTTGTTGTGTCTTCATTTACATAAAAAATGATTCCGCTATTTCCCTTCTTGCTTATTTTCCATTCTAGTTTCAGATCATAATTACCAAAGGCGCTATCCGTTACCAGATCGCCGCCCCCGGAAGTTTGATACCCGTTCCTTGTCGCAGATTGGAGGTGTATACTGTTGCTGTCAACATTCCAGGCATTGCCCGGTGCCGGTTTGCCGTAAGTATGCCAGCCTTTCAGGGAAGTTCCATCGAACAAAGAGATCCAGCCTGAGTCAGCGCTGTTTGTATTAGCCGAGGTGGAATCCGATGATGATTGATTATTGGTGTTTGCATTTTGGCAAGCAATCAAGATCATCAAAGAGCTTGCAAAAAAAAGAAGTTGTTTCACGATGAAGTTATTTAAAAAATGAATAAAACTATCGGTTATATATACCTGAAAACCTGAACAAGTTACAATCTTTGATATTAATTATTATTAATTGTTAAGAAGACAGTTATAATATCCACAAATCGAGTAAAAAAATCCACAACTACTTTTTTGTAAATATTTTTTTCTTATCTTTTGCAATATTTTACTACTTAGGCGAGTTTCTAAAACTGGCAATTTGAAAAATCATTAAGGTTATTTCTGCAACAAGACTTGTCCTAAATTACATTGATTTTTTACTTAATATATATAGTCGCATGAGAAAAATTTCGGTAATGGTGGTGGATGACCATTCACTCCTTCGCGAAGCGTGGAGCGTTTTGCTCAGTCAGCACAGAGAATTTGAACTTGCCGGAGACGCGGGCGATTCCGAAACGGCGATAGAAATAATTCAGCGCAAACGTCCCGATGTTATTATGCTTGACATTAGTATCAAACCAAAAGATGGTTTTGAAATTGTGAAACATATCATGCGCATTTCCCCCGAATCAAAAATCCTTGCTTTATCAATGCATTCATTTCCTGCGTATGCAAAAAAAATGTTACAGCTTGGAGCAAAAGGTTATGTTACCAAAAACTCATCAGTAGAAGAAGTCGTAAAAGCCTTGGTGCTTGTAAGTGAGGGGAAAAATTATATATGCAGCGAAATTGTTGAAATAATGACCAATATGATTGGTGAAGAAGATAATCCCAAACATGATATCAATGTTCTTACTGAGCGTGAGGTAAAGATTGTGCGATATGTAAGACAGGGAATGTCATCCCGTGAAATTGCAGAAAAGTTGAAAATCTCTTACCGGACCGTTGAAGTCCACCGGTCTAAGATCCTGAAAAAGTTGAACTTTAAAAACACCCCTTCATTAATAAATTATATTAATTACACCAATGCAGATCTTTAATTTATTGAGTCTGTAATTCTTAAAATTTTCGGCTACACATTGACGGTAGTTATATTCATAAAATTTTCCGGCGTTTTTCTTGGTTTTTAACGAGGCATTATTCTGGCAATACTCATATATTTGAGTAATGGCGCAGGAATTAAAATCATCAACACAAAACAACGCATCAACCGATGAACAGTTGCTCGCCACCCTGGGCTATAAACAAGAATTGAAAAGGTCGTGGTCGGGATTTTCAAATTTTGCCATTTCATTTTCCAGCATTTCCATTTTAAGCGGATGTTTTACCACATTCAGTCAGGCATGGAATAATGGCGGACCTATTACCATTTCCATTGGATGGCCTGTAATATCTTCATTCATTCTAATCATTGGGTTCTGCCTGGCAGAATTGGCTTCCGCATATCCGACATCCGGCGGAATTTATTGGTGGGCATCAAAACTTGGCGGACCGAAAGCCGGTTTTTTTACCGGATGGCTAAATTTTATCGGGTTGCTTGCCATTAATGCCTCTGTGGTTTACGGCGCAGCAACATTTTTGAATATTATACTCGGTATGTATTCGCCGCATTATGCCGCAAATTTTTTAGATGGCGATTACATCAAGCAGCAATTTTTCTGGTTCATGATCATCATGATCTTTATTACCGCGCTAAATTGTTTCAGCACACAAATCCTTGCCATATTCAATAATGCTTCCGTGTGGTGGCATGTTGGCGGAACGATTTTAATTGTTGCCATACTCATTATTGTTCCAGATGAACATCAAACTGCTAAATGGATGTTCACCACGCGTATAAATAATTCCGGGTTCGCGGGCGTAAATACTTACTGGCTCTACGTTTTACCCCTAGGATTTTTATTGACTCAATATACCATCACCGGTTTTGATGCATCGGCGCATCTTTCAGAAGAAACGCATGGCGCCCATTTATCCGCCGCAAAAGGAATCTGGAAATCTATTTTTTATTCTGCCATTGGCGGATATATCTTATTGATGGCTTTTCTTTTTGTGGCCACAAAGCCTGAAACCATCAGTTCCTTCGACACAAATATTAACCCTTTCGGCGGCGGCTCAGTGATCGCCATTTTGTATAATGCATTATCACCGATGATGTTCAAACTGATCATGATCGTTTCCACTGCCGGTCAAATTTTTTGTGCGATCGCTTGCCTTACTTCATGCTCCCGAATGATGTTTGCTTTTTCGCGCGATGGCGCAATTCCGGGTTATCGCTATTGGTCGAAAGTGAATAAAAATATGGTGCCGTTATATGCGGTGCTGGCATCTTCAATCATTGGAATCATCATTACGTTACCCGCCTTATGGAAAAGCCCGCGAGGGATTCCAACAGCATTTTATGCCGTTGTTTCAATCGGGGTGATCGGTTTATATCTCGCGTTCTTAATTCCATTATGGTTGAGATGGCGAGCCGGCAATCATTTTCAGGCTGGTGCCTGGACCTTAGGAAAAAAATATAGATGGATGAACCTCATAGCGGTAATTGAGATCATTATTATCTCCATTTATTTCATATTGCCTTTTGAACCCGCAGCGGTCCCGGGAAATAAGCATTTTACCTGGCTTGCCGTAAATTACGCTCCTGTTTTGGTTGGCCTCACCCTGATATCACTTTGGATCTGGTGGAATGTTTCTGTAAAAAAATGGTTCACCGGCCCCCGAAGAACAATTGAATAATTTGTGCATTCATCCTGCCGCCAAACAGGTAAAAAGTATAGAAGATCAATAATTTTTTACTGTATCATTTCACATTTAGGTAAAGAATGCTGATATTAAGTACCATTGCAAAACTCACCCAACTGATATAAGGTACCATAAGCCAGGCGGCTCTTTTATTTAATTTTGAAAAAGAAAGGATACAAAGCAAAATGGTTGCCCATAACAGAATTATATCTGCCAGTGCAACGGCAACCCGGTGGAAATGAAAGAAGATAAAGCTCCAAAAAAAATTAAGCAACAGTTGAACAAAAAAAATGCTCAGCGCAGTATTTCTTCTTTTGGAAGAAGGCAATTTCCAGATCGCGGATAATGCTATTGCCATCATGATATACAGAATCGTCCACACCGGCGCGAATACCCAATTTGGCGGATTGAACCAGGGTTTATTCAAGACGACATACCACGTGTCAATATTTTGCGCAGTGGCAATCCCCGCTATAGCGCCGGCTGATAAGGTAATGAGTAAAGAAAATACAAGTTTCACTGTTTAATTTTTAGTTGATACAGGATTATCACATCAAAACAAAAGCCAGCTTTCAAAACATTACCCGGCAATTTATTAATCGTATTTTTATTTTATAAAGAATCTTTCATGCGTAAATTATTTTTTCTTCTGTTATTTTCATCAACAATCATTCAGGCACAAAAAACGGATGAGCATTTACAAAAACAAATACAAGAACTGATCGCCGGTTTTCATGGAGAAGTGGGAATTTTTGTTCGCGATCTTAAATCCGATCGCATGGTTGCCATTAATGAAGATAGCTTGTTTCCAACTGCAAGTATTGTAAAGATCCCGATAATGATCGGTGTAATGAGTAAAATAAACAGCAAAGAACTCGATTATCACCAGGTGATGGTCTATAACGATTCCATGTATTTTAATGAAGGCGAAGATATTCTTGCTTCCTTCAAAACGAACGAAAAGATCTCCCTGAGTAAATTATTAATGCTTTCCATTTCTACCAGCGATAACCTGGCAAGCGTTTGGCTGCAGGGAATAGCAGGCGGCGGTATGCGCATAAATCAACTGCTCGATAGTTTTGGATGTATTTATACAAGAGTCAATAGCAGAACCCAGGGTCGCGAGGCAAACCGTGCTGTGTATGGCTGGGGACAAACAACGCCAAAAGAAATTTGCTTTATCATGCAGAAGATCATTAATGGAGAAATTTTTAATCGGCAGACATCTGATCGCATGTTGAGAATTTTGGGACGACAATATTGGGATGAAACGGCGCTCTCTCAAATTCCGCCAAATATTTATGCTGCAGATAAAACCGGCGCCCTGGATGAATGCAGAAATGAGGTGATGTATGCAAATGCGCCACATCCTTATCTGTTCAGCATCTTCACAAAAAATAATAAAGATCAAAGTTGGGATTATAATAATGAAGCCTGGATATTGACCCGGAAACTTTCAAAGTTGCTTTGGGAATATTTCAATCCCAAATTAAAATGGAATACCGACCCTCTTAGCAAGTAAAATATCAGTTACCCATTGTTGTTAGTAGCAAATATTTAATCGTGGTTGATCTTCACGATTGCCACTTATCCATTTTGTTTATCAGTTCGATTTTAGATATTTTGTATATTGAATAATGAACAAACACCGGCTGCTACTATTATTGCTCCCCTTTATTTCATTTCATTTATATGCGCAGGATGTAGATTTTTTTAAACCTGATTCAATCAAAAAGGAAATTGATGCGGTAAAAATCTTTACGTTCATTCATGTTGATGGAACAATGAACGAGCCTGAATGGAAACTGGCGAAACCCTCGCCGCGCTTTATCCAGATCGAGCCTTACCAGGGGAAAGAGCCGAATTTTGAAACCGACGTGAAAGTGCTTTATAATCGAGAATATTTATATGTCGGAATATTTGCAAAAGATTCACTCGGTAAAAAAGCAATTCATGCTACAGATTTTATGCGCGATTTTGATTTTACCAGGCACGATCTCGTTACACTTACTTTCGATGGATTTAATGATAAGAGAAATGCGATGTCCTTTGCAACCAATGCTTATGGCGTACAACGTGATCTGCTGGCATTTGATGATTTATATTACGATGTAGACTGGGACGGGCTCTGGCGCGTTCGCACATCAAGAACAGATTCAGGTTGGTTTGCCGAAATTGCAATTCCATGGCAAACTTTGCGTTATCGAAAAACAAATGACTCGACTCAAAATTGGGGATTTAATATTTATAGAAACAGAAGACTCACTAATGAGATCACGGCACTCTCTGCATTTCCACGTGTGTTCAGCTCCTGTCGAATGGATTATGCGGGCATTCTAAAAAATCTCGAACCGCCGCCTCCAAAAGCCAACATCCGCATTCAGCCTTATTTTCTCGGTTCCTATGATCATTATAAAAACTTCGATTCAAGTTACCAGCCCCATGCAACGCATTACAAAGTGGGTGGCGATCTTAAATGGGCTATCAATCCGAATGCAGTTTTGGATCTTACTGCCAATACCGATTTTGCTCAGGCCGATGCAGATCTGCAGGTAAATAATGTTACCCGGTTTTCTGTTTTTTTCCCGGAGAAAAGACAATTTTTTTTAGAGAATGCTTCTTTGTTTGGAGTGAATATTGCACAAGCCCCTGATTATTCTGGTGGGAGCATGCACATACAACCATTCTTCAGCCGGTCAATAGGATTAGACACAAGTGGAAATCCGATACCGATTGTTGCCGGTGGCAGATTTGTTTACCGTTCCTCAAATCTGAATTATGGCGCAATCGTAATGCGCCAAACTGATTCAGGGAATATCCCCGCAACAAATTTTTTTGTTGGAAGACTATCAAAGAATTTTGGTGATCAAAATAGAATCGGCGGATTAGTAAGTGTGAAAAATAGCCCCGCAGGAACAAATATTGAAAGTACCATCGATGGCTTTTTTCGATTGGGAGAGTCGCATTCGCTAAACACGATTCTTACGCAAACCATTTCTACCAACACCGGTAAAAAAGGTTTTGCCGGGTTCGCCCAATATTATTACTCCACGTTGCACTATAAGGTTTGGTGGACAGAATCCGTTGTAACCAAAGATTTCGATCCTGAAATGGGTTTTGTTTCTCGAACAGATGTAATCGGCACTACGCCTGGCGTTAACTGGTATTATCGGGGGGACAAATTACCATTCAAGAAAATCCTCCGTTCATTTGAACCCGGCATACTTCCCGAATTTTATTTCCAGGCCTCTACCGGAAAATTCATCGAAAGAGATCTGCCTATTTGGCCTATCTGGCTTAATTTTCACAGTGGCGCCTTTTTTGGATTCGGCATCACCCCCACTTTTCAACGTTTAACTGCTCCGTTTCAACCTTTGGGATTAAATATCAATGCCGGCGATTATTATTATACCCAGCAAACGGTCTGGGCGGGTAGTGATCCATCAAAAATCATCAACCTTTCTGCATTATATACATGGGGGAATTACTTTAATGGAAGCCTCACCACAACAGATCTGAAAATGCAATTCGCACCGATTCCATATATTTCCATTTCCGGTGAATTCAATCGCAATCATTTTACCGGAGTCGGCCAACCGAAAACAAATTCAACTGTTGACTTGTATATCATTCAAGGAAGATTTGCATTGAATCCACGATTACAATTAGTAGGTTTTTATCAAAGAAACTCACTGAATAATGTGCAGAGTTATAATATTCGCTTTTCCTGGGAATATCAACCGCTTTCTTACATCTATATTATCTACAATCACGGATCTACAAATGCGCTTAGCGAATTAAAGCAGACCGAGGATCATGTTATAGCCAAGATCAGTTATCTTAAACAATTCTAAAGGGAATATATTTGTTGCGATATATTTTCTTATTAATGAAAAAAAGCCCATTACGATATCCTGGCGGCAAATCACGCGCTGTAAAGTTCTTAAAGGAATACATTCCTGATTTTGCAGAATGCAGGGAACCTTTTTTCGGAGGCGGCTCTTTATCTTTTTATTTGATACAGCATTATCAGCATAAAAAGTTTTTCGCTTCCGATCTGAACTATGAATTGTATTGTTTCTGGAGACAATTGCAAAAAAATAAAGACGATCTAATCGCAGGAATTCAACACCTCTATCATGCTTATAAAAAAAATATGAGCAACAATGATGGAAAAGAATTATTCAAATTACTCCTTGGGCGGCGCAATAATAATATTTCTGAATTGGAAAGGGCGATAGATTTTTTTGTGCTCAACCGGATCACTTTTTCCGGAGTGGTTGACAGTGGCGGGTTTTCGCAGGGATCATTTGAAGGAAGATTTACACAATCAGCAATCCACCGGCTCAATGAGGCATCGGCGCTTATTGGCAATATTGATTTTTTTTGTGAAGATTATTCTTATCTCATCAACAAAGGCGGAGAAAATGTTTTCATTTTCCTGGACCCTCCGTATTATTCGGCAACCAGATCAAAATTATATGGAAAGCGTGGGATTCTGCATACACAATTCGATCATGAAGAATTATTTGCCAATCTTCAAAACTCAAAACACCATTGGCTGATAACTTACGACAACAGCGATTATATCAAGAGACTTTATCGCGATTTTTACCAGCTCGAATGGACATTACAATACGGAATGACGAATGCCTCATCGGCAAAAGACAACGAATTATTAATTGCAAATTATGATTTGCAAAATCTGCATTCATCTTCCAGCTTAACTCCTATTTTTGCATCTCAATTATAAAATATGAGCACAGTAAAAATCGGATTGGTGCAAACGACTTGTGTAAAAGACAAAGAGACCAACCTTGATCAAACCATTGAAAAAATAAAAGAAGCCGCTGCCAAAGGTGCGCAGATAATTTGTTTGCAGGAATTATTCACATCATTGTATTTCTGTGATGTGGAAGATTATGAGAACTTCAAACTCGCTGAATCTATTCCTGGTCCTGCAACGGAAAGATTAAGCAAACTGGCAGCGGAATTACAGGTTGTCATCATCGCTTCTTTATTTGAAAAAAGAACGCAGGGAATTTACCACAACACCGTTGCCGTGCTGGATGCAGACGGCACTTACCTCGGCAAGTATCGCAAAATGCATATTCCCGATGATCCGGCTTACTATGAAAAATTTTATTTTACACCCGGCGATCTTGGTTATAAAATGTTCAAGACAAAATTTGCCAAGATCGGTGTGTTGATTTGCTGGGACCAATGGTATCCTGAAGCTTCGAGAATAACGGCATTGATGGGCGCTGAAATTTTATTTTATCCAACAGCAATCGGCTGGGCAACATCCCAGGATGAAGCAACAAACACAGAACAATTTAATGCATGGCAGACCATTCAGCGCAGCCACGCTGTAGCAAATGGTGTGCATGTGGTCAGTGTTAATCGCGTTGGCTTTGAACAAAACGGCGCCATGAAGTTCTGGGGCGGTTCGTTTATTTCAAATCCGTTTGGAAGGATCCTTTACCAGGCATCACACGATAAAGAAGAAATTGTGGTTCATGAAATCGATACGTCGAAAACCGACAGCTATCGCACGCATTGGCCATTTTTGCGCGACAGAAGAATTGATTCATACGAGCCGATAACCAAGCGGTTTATTGATGAAGTGTAAGCCGGAAGACAAAAGGAAATATTTATTGGTAAAATAAAATTGATTTTGACCTAATCTTATTGCAGAGATAAATCACCTCTTCAGGTATTTCTTTGAAGAAAAATAATTAAACCCTTAAATTTCAATTATGAGTTCAGCAACTCACAAAATGTTTAACGATCAGTTTCCGGCCCAGGACCCCCGACCGCAGACCTCCGGCTACCCCAAACAACTCGGCTATTATTTCCCGGCCGAATTCGCTCCGCATGCTGCAACTTGGTTAAGTTGGCCGCACAAAGAAGATTCCTGGCCGGGAAAAATTCAAACCATATTTCCTTATTATTCAAAATTTGTAAAAGAGCTTTCTGAAAGCGAAAAAGTTTGCATCAATGTAAATGATGAACTGATGAAAGCTTTTGCTCTGGAATGCTTGACAGAAGCAAATGCCGATCTTGGCAAAATAGAATTCTTCTTTCATCCCACAAATGACGCGTGGTGCAGAGATCATGGTCCGGCATTTTTGATAAATCCGAACGCGGAACAAAAGAAAATAATTGTTGACTGGAATATCAATGCCTGGGGAAATAAATATCCGCCTTATGATCTGGATGATGTTATTCCAACATTGATCGCGAAACAATATAATATTCCCGTTTATTATCCCGGAATAATAATGGAAGGAGGTTCTGTTGATTTTAATGGAAAAAGAACACTGATTACTTCAACTTGTTGCCTGCTGAATAAGAACAGGAATCCACATTTGAATCAACAACAGATTGAAAATTACTTACAGAATTATTATGGGATCGAACAAGTGCTTTGGGTCAGTGAAGGAATTATAGGAGATGATACCGATGGTCACATTGACGACACCGTTAGATTCATTAATGAAGACACGGTTATCACGGTCGTTGAAGAAAATAAGCACGATGAAAACCATGAGCTGTTGCAGAAAAATCTCGCCGAACTAAAGGCCATGCGATTAATAAATGGCAAACAACTTAACATCATTGAAATTCCGATGCCTGATGAAATAATCTATAATGACCAACGATTGCCGGCATCATATGCAAATTTTTATATCGCCAACAGATCGGTCATCGTACCCACTTATCGTTCCGATAAAGATGAAAAGGTATTAGAAATAATTGCAGCATGTTTTCCCGGCAGAAAAATCGTGGCCATTGATTCCACCGAAATAATCTGGGGATTAGGAAGCTTTCATTGCCTGAGCCAGCAGGAACCTGAGGTTTGACCGGTAATGGATCTGGCAAACCTCTCGACAATTCACCCCCTGTTACTCCAATTAAGAATGCACAGCAATGATCGGTATTACGCTTTGGTAGGCAAGTTTTTTTGTGTGCGATGTCTTAAAAAAATGAGAAAGGAATGAATGCTGTTTTGGAATAGTGATGATCAGATCAATATTTTTATCTGTGACAAATTGATTAATGGCATCCATAAAATTGTACATGCGAATGAAATAAAATTCAGGATTATAGTCCTTCAGCATCTCCTGCAACTGCACACGTCCCGCCTGGTATTCTGCAGTCACCTGCACATAATGTTCATCATTCACATTCACCACATGCAAATTGCAGCCGAATAAATTCAATACGGTTTTGAGGTCATGTGCAGGAATCGTTTTTTCAATGTCTTCGAAATCGGAGATCAGCATAATATTTTTTGCTGCTTTAAACTGTGCTTCCGGCGGAACGATCATTACCGGTACCGTTTGTTTTTCAATCAGGCTAAGCGTATTGCTGCCCACAAATATTTGCTCCAGCTTATTTCCTCCTGTAATTCCCATTATCACCATCTGGATATTATTATGCCGGATATAACGGTCAAGGCTACCCACAAAATCATGTTCTTCTTCCACCACCAATGTTATGGGCACATTGGTGATGCCGGACAATTCTGATTTTACACTTTCCAACGCCAGTTCCATTACGGATCCTCTTGCCGCATCATCACTTTCAAGGGGAGTTCCATCACTGCCGGCCTCAATGGTATCGAATACATTGTACAATATCAATTGTGAATCGGCGACAACGTTTGCGATATGCGCAGCAAAGCGTGCTGCATTTTTGGAGGTATCAGAAAAATCGGTGGGAACTAAGAAAGTATTCATAATGTAAGTTTGAGCAGATAAAGCTAATAAATGTTTATTTCATTTGCATTGCCATAGTCAGAAATGTGTAAATTGAGCCGCAATTTAAAAAACAAACTGCTATATGAAGAAGTCATTCAAACTAATCTTGTGCGTTTTACTGTGCACAAATGTTTTCTGTCAATCTAATAATAAAATCGCGATCATTCCTGAACCTGTTTCCATCACCTCAAATGGGGGGCATTTTTCATTGCCCAAAAACATCACCGTTCAGGCGCCTGCCAATGCGGATCTAAAAGAAGCCATTCATTTATTGGTAGATAAATTAAAAACGGCAACAGGTGCAAGCGTAATGGTAACGCCATCATCCAGTACAGCAGGTACCATAAAATTAATATTGAATAAATCGGCGAATGATGTGATCGGCAAAGAAGGTTATACACTGACAGTAATGCCAACCGGCATTACGATCAAAGCCAACGAATCTGCAGGGTTATTTTATGGCATCCAAACGCTTTGGCAATTATTTCCAAAAGAAATTGAATCCAAGAGCGCAGGAAAAAATATTAAATGGGATGCTCCCTGTGTAACAATTACAGATTATCCCAGATTTGCATGGCGCGGATTAATGTTTGATGTGTCCCGGCATTTCTTTACAAAAGAACAGGTGAAGCAGTATATTGACGCGATGATAAAATATAAATTCAATTTATTGCATTTGCATTTAACCGATGATGAAGGCTGGCGCGTTGAAATTAAAAGTTTACCAAACCTTACAAAAGTTGGCGCCTATAACGTAAAAAAGGTAGGTTACTTCGGAACTTTCTCCACCCCAACACCCGATGAACCCCGTAACTATGGAGGTTTTTATACACAGGATGATATCCGCGAACTGGTTCAATATGCTAAAGCAAGATTTGTAAATATTTTACCGGAGATAGATGTTCCCGGCCACAGTCTCGCAGCGGTTGTCTCCTATCCTGAATTATCCTGCACACCTGGGGCAGAAAATTATCATGTTCGTTCAGGTGAAGAGATCATGGATTGGTCTCACGGTCAGCCGCCGGTTGCATTGGTTGATAATACACTTTGCCCTGCGAATGAAAAAGTGTACGATTTTTTAGATAAAGTATTAACAGAGGTTGCGCAATTATTTCCTTTCCCTTACATACACATGGGCGGCGATGAATGCCCGAAAAATTATTGGGAAAAAAGCGATGCAATAAAAGCGCTGATGCAAAAAGAAGGATTAAAAAATATGGAAGAAGTACAAAGTTATTTTGAAAAAAGATTAGAGAAGATCGTTGAGTCGAAAGGAAAAAAATTCATGGGTTGGGATGAAATTCTTGAAGGCGGTTTAGCGCCTGATGCGATCGTGATGAGCTGGCGCGGAATCAAAGGTGGCATTGAAGCGGCAAAGCAGGGACATCAGGTGGTGATGAGCCCCACAACTTTTGTTTACCTTGACTACATGCAGGCTGATGCCGTGATGGAACCACGCGTCTATGCGACGCTCCGCTTGAAAACGGCTTACCAGTTTGAACCGGTCCCCGATAGTGTTGATTCAAAATTCATCATGGGCGGACAAGCCAATCTGTGGACAGAGCAAGTGTACAATATGCGTCATGCAGAATATATGACCTGGCCACGCGGACTTGCTATTGCCGAAAGTGTCTGGTCGCCGAAGGAAAAAAAGAATTGGGATGATTTTGCCGGTAGAGTGGAAAAACACTTCGATCGTTTTGACGCTGCAGAAACAAAATATGATCCGGCTGTTTACGATCCTATTTTTAAAGCGGGCAAAGACGCAAATGGTCAGTTGCAAATTGAACTGAGTACAGAACTTGACGGACTCGATATCTATTACAGTTTTGATAATTCATTTCCCGATAGCTTTTATCCAAAATATACACAGCCACTCACTCCGCCAAAAGATGCTGTTCAATTGAAAGTGATCACGTACCGCGGCAACAATCCGATCGGGCGTATGACAGTAATGCCCATAAAAGAAATGCAACGAAGAGCAGACCGCAAAAAAGGTGATGATGAATAATATCTTGATGACCCAAGCCGAAAGATCATGATAAGAAAGCTGATGCATAAAAATAAAAAGGACAATGAGCATAAAAGGAACTATGAAATTCAGCGGATCGAAACTTTTAGCGATGGTGTTTTTGCATTTGCCGTAACGCTTTTGATTGTATCGCTTGAAGTTCCAAAAAACTTTGAGGAATTGATGATCAATATGCGTGGGTTCTTCGCATTTGGGATCAGCTTTTTAATTCTTGTTTTTATTTGGGTAGAACAACACAAGTTTTTTAGGAATTATGGACTGGAAGACAACTGGACAATTACTTTAAATGTTGCTTTACTTTTTTTGGTATTGTTTTATGTTTACCCGCTAAAATTTCTTTTTACACTTGTATTTAGTAACGAAATATATGCCGGGAAACAAATTCCCTTAAGAATAACTGATGCACAAGTGCCCTTGCTCATGCAGATATATGATGCCGGTTATATAGCCATTTATTTTCTTTTCACCTTAATGTATATCCATGTTTTTCGTAAAGCGGATTTTCTTGAATTAACTGCTATTGAAAAGTTTGATTGCAAAACCAATATCCACAAACAACTGATTATGGTGGTCGTTGGAATATGTTCATTTATTTGCGCATTATTGCTGCCATTACCCCTTTCCGCATACTCTCCATTTATTTACGTTCTCATTGGCCCGGTGCTCACCATTTATTTTCATTACAGAATAAAACTGCGAAAAAAATATTTTGTGGAAGAATGATAAAAAATTTTTAACCGATCTACAGTAAAAAGAAAAAAACCATAATCCTCAATTCTGCTCCAGCTCGTCCTTTGATGGCAGTTTCGGAAAAGGATTATGCGGTTCTGCCTGATACCAAAAAACAGTAGAGCTGATGTCGGAATGCTGCACCAAATAAGCGCCATTACTTTTCCATCCCAAATCCTGTATCGTTACCCGCAAACTTTTTTCAAACCTTATCGGATCCATAATATGCCAGCGATACAATCCAAATCTTTCCTGGGAAGTGTATAATCCGTCTGGTCTTATCACCTGGGGTAATCCGGTATATGCAGTAGAAAATTCGTGATATTGATGATTCACTTCAAAATCATAAGACCCGCAGAAATAATCTTCCGTTCCTGTTCCATTAATGGTTGGAAATTTGGTGTCGCCGTCCATGTAAAATTTTATTTCTCCTTCGCCCCACCATCCATTGTTATGAACGCCCCAGGCCAGGTAGGTCCCAACATATTGACCTTTGCCCTTAATGCTGTCAACCAAGGTGCAAACGCCATTATCAACCGGGTTTTTTCTTCTGAATTGCGCATGAAAATATCCTGCATCCGGCGGCACTTCCGTTAGGGTGTAATCAACCTGGTAGTACAAATACATTTTCTCCGTGTTGATATTCGTCATCGTTATTTTGCATTTTTTTCTAAAAGGCATCGTCCAGTAACAATTGAATGCGCTTCCCGGATTAACCGTAACCGGCAAGGAATTCAGTTGCGCATAAGTGCCCCAACCCATTCCAAAAAAATCTCCGACAGGAGTTTCAACAGAAGGCTGGTTTTCATCATCCCAATAAATTCTGAAAATGGAAAATCGCCAGTTGCCGGTCGGTGTCATCCAGATATGCTGAATGGCTCCCGGGCCGCTGATCTCAGCCATGGTAAAGGTTTCACCGGGTTTTATTACGATGAATGGATTCACTTTCCAGCCTTGGCCCAGTTCACGGGCAGCCTCCCGCGCACTTCCATTCTCCAATGTTGCCATACCCGCTTTGCCCGGTTCGCCGGTTAAACTCTCCGGACCGATAGAACGTGTTTTTGCATCTGATAATTTAAAAAGATTACCCAGATTCATATCTAGCCCGTTAAATGAATTTGATTTTTGCGCAATCGAAGAAAATGCAGCGCCGCATAATAATATGCAGACAATTAGATTTTTCATATCAGCAGTTTTATTAGAAAGGAAATTTACTGAAACATTTTTGTAATAATATTTTCTTTGAAGAAAGAATGCTATGAAAATTTTATTGCAACACAAATAAACGCACGAACAATTTTCCACATTATTGCGATTATTTTTTCCGGCAAAATTTTTGTTCACAAAAGGTGGATAAATGATTTGCTAAAAGCGGATTTTCAACCTTTTCTTTTTTGGGGTTCCGCTATATTTGCCGTTGACCAAATACAGAGAATTGTGCGATTAAAAAGTTTAGAAATAAAAGGCTTTAAGAGCTTTGCAGATAAAACACAGATTAGTTTTGACGAAGGCGTAACCGGCATAATCGGCCCAAACGGTTGCGGTAAAAGTAATATTGTTGACAGCATCCGCTGGGTTATCGGTGAACAAAAAATAAGTCACCTGCGTTCTGAAAACCTGGAAAGTCTTGTGTTCAATGGCTCCAAAAGCCGCTCTGCCTCAGGTCTGGCGGAAGTGAGCCTTACTTTTGAAAATACCCGGAATTTACTTCCCACCGAATTCAATACCGTAACCATCACCCGCAAATTTTATAAAAGCGGTGAAAGTGAATACCGTTTGAATGATATTTCATGCAGGCTGAAAGACATCCAAAATCTTTTTATCGATACCGGCATCACCACCGATTCCTATGCCATCATTGAACTGGGAATGGTTGATGATATTATCAAGGACAAAGAGAATAGTCGCCGCAGAATGCTTGAACAAGCCGCCGGCGTTTCCATTTACAAAACAAGGAAAAAAGAGGCCAAACAAAAACTTGATGCTACAGAGCAGGATCTCGCCCGCATCGAAGACCTGTTATTCGAGATAAACAATCAACTCAAGACACTCGAGAGCCAGGCAAAAAAAGCGGAGAAATACTATGAAGTAAAAAGAGAATATCGCGAATTAAGTATCGAGCTTGCAAAAGCTTCACTCGAAGGATTTAATCTCACTTACAAGACCCTTAATGAACAAACAGACGCTGAAACCAACAAGCGCATTGAATTGGAAGCGGTGATCGCCACAGAAGAAGCAGTTTTGGAACAGGATAAGACCGGATTAATAGAAAAAGAAAGGGCATTGCAGAACATGCAGCATGCTTTCAATGAACTGCAGCAGAATCTTCGTACCAAGGAAAATGAAAAAAATCTTGTTTCGCAGAAATTGAATTTCCTGAAAGAAAAAGAAACTGGACTGCAGGAGTTCATATTAAAAAGCGAAGGTCAGGTAAAGGGTTTGGACGAAAGCATTTTGTTCACCCAACAACAGGCGGCAGACGAGCAAACCACATTAACGGATCTGCAATCAGAATTAAATAGTTTAAGGTCTTCTGTTGAAGATTACCGTAAGGTCTTCGACGAAAAAAGAATGGCTACAGAAACACTGCGCAATGAAAGCGCGCAGATCCAGCGCAGCCAGTTTGAAGCTGAAAAAAAAGTGGCCGTTGCTGATACAAGCATTCAAAACCTTCAACAGGCAATGCAGCAGTTGGACGATGAAAAGATCTTACGTGAATCCCAACTACATGAATTGCAAAATGAACATTCACAAAAAGGAAATGATCTCAGGAATAAAAAGACCGATCTCGAACAACTCCAGCAACATCACGAAAATACCAAGGAGCAGATATTGCAATTGCAGGAAAAGTTAACCAAACTCCGCCAGGTGCTTGCAGATGAGAATCGTAAACTGGATTCAAAAAATAATGAGCACGATCTGTTAAAAAGTTTGATCGATTCGATGGAAGGTTACCCGGAAAGCGTAAAATTCTTGCATAATAACCCCAACTGGAATCACTCCGCTCCCATCTTGAGTGATATCATTTATGTAAAAGAAGAATTTCGCGCGGCGGTTGAAAATGTTTTGGAACCTTATCTTGGTTATTATGTAGTGAACGATCTCCGAGAAGGTTTACAGGCAGTGCATTTGCTCGATGAGCATAAAAAAGGGAAAGCCAATTTTTTCCTGCTTAATAAATTTGCCGAAGAGCAGCAGCAAACACATCATCAACCCGATAATACCATCCCTGCGATGCAGGTTATTGAAGTGGATGATCATTACCGTCGGCTTGCAGAACATCTTTTAGGCAATGTATTCATTGCGGAAAATGATGAGGCACTGGAAAACAGTAATGGCGCAGTTGTTCTGGAAAAGACCGGCAAATATGTAAAAGGAAAATTTGCATTGACCGGCGGAAGCGTTGGATTATTTGAAGGGAAAAAGATCGGACGCGCAAAAAATCTTGAAAAATTACGCGAAGAAATTGCTGCTCAACAAAATATCGTTTCGGCCATCAACTCAGAAATTCAGGCAAAGCATAATGAGGTGATCAGCCATAATGAGCAGTTGAAAGAACAGGCAATTAAACAAACACAGGACGATATTAATCGCCTCACCAATCTTGTTTTTTCTTTGCAAAACAAAATCGAAAATCTTCACGCCCAACAATATTCTTCACAACAAAGAATGGAAGAATTGCAATTGAACCTGGAGGAAACGGCTTCTTCTATTGAAGGCACACGCAATGAATGGATGCAATTGGTATCTGCAGCAAATGATCTGCGGGAAAAAATAAGACTCGCTGAAGAAGATTATAAAATGGCTTCTGCAACTTATGATAATGCGCTTACTCATTTTAATGATTTCAATTTACAGGTAACGCGTCAGCAAAGTAAAATAAATGGCTTGCAGCAGGAACTGGAATTTAAGAACAGTCAACTGAATGATCTGCACAAGCAGGTCGAATTGAATACGGCGCAATTGGCTCAGACAAATGAAAGCATTGAAGAAAATAAACAGTTGCTCAATACTGCTGAAAATGAGTTGATCACCTTAATGCATCATAAAGAGGAGGAAGAAAGAAGATTGAATGAATCTGACCAGGCCTATTATAACCTGCGCAATTTATTGAATGAAAAAGAAAGCGAGCTTCGGCATAAAATAAAAGAAAAAGATCTGGTTGAACATTTACTGAATGAAATAAAAGATAAGCTGAACGAACTGAAATTACAATTGGCGGGGATGAAAGAAAGGCTGAACGTCGAATTCAGAATCAATCTTGATGACATCATTGATCAGCCGAGGGAAAATGAAATCCCGGTGGAAGAATTGCAGGAAAAAAGTGATCGGATGAAAAAGCGATTGGAAAATCTGGGTGAAGTGAATCCCACTGCCATCGAGGCTTTCCAGGAAATGAAAAAACGTTATGAATTCATCCTCGAACAAAAAAACGACCTGGTTTCTGCCAAAGACAGTTTATTACAAACGATCCAGGAAGTTGAACAAACAGCCAACCAGCAATTTCTCGATACCTTCTACAAAGTGCGCGATAATTTTCAAAAAGTTTTCAAAGCATTATTCACCGAAGAAGATACAGCTGATCTCATTCTGGAAAATCCTGATGACCTGGCCGAAACAGGGATTGATATCGTTGCTAAACCAAAGGGCAAACGCCCTTCTTCCATCACTCAATTAAGCGGCGGAGAAAAAACATTAACGGCTACAGCATTGCTCTTCGCCATCTATCTTATCAAACCAGCTCCTTTCTGTATTCTTGATGAAGTTGATGCGCCACTCGATGACGCCAACGTCAATAAATTCACCAACATGATCCGCGAATTCAGCGGCAACTCACAGTTCATCATTGTAACCCACAATAAAATGACGATGAGTGCGGTGGACGTGATCTACGGCGTAACCATGCAGGAACCTGGCGTGAGCAAATTAGTGCCCGTTGATTTCAGGAGCCTGAATTGATCTTCAAATTATATTAGAACTGGAAATTATTAGCGCTAAGCCACTGTCTTTTGGTTTTTAAATTTTTTAAATTGCTTTACAAAAATCAATAGCATGAAAACGATCTTAATGTTATTCGCTTCCAATATTTTCATGACTTTCGCGTGGTACTGGCATCTTAATAATAAAGACATTTCTTTGTGGAAAGCTATCCTGATCAGCTGGGGAATTGCATTTTTCGAATACTGTCTAACGGTGCCGGCTAACCGACTGGGATACTTCGGTGGCAACTTCAATGGCTTTCAGTTAAAAATCGCGCAGGAGGCCATAACCTTGATCGTATTTACCGTCTTTGCCATCTTCTATCTCAAAGAACCCTTTCAGTGGCGTTATCTGCTGGGATTTGCACTAATACTGGCAGCAGTATATGTAATGTTTAAAAAATAATTCTTATGCCGATATACAAACTTGCATAACTTTAATTTTTCTACTTCTTTAATAGCAACATGCTTATGCGAAAAATATTATTTCTCTTATCATTGCTCTCTTTGTGCATCCTAAAGGTATCTGCGCAAACAGATAGTTCCTCACTTTATAAAGTAAGAAATGTAATGATCCCCATGCGCGACGGAACAAAATTATTCACTGCCATTCTTTATCCTGCCTACCCAAAAAATGCGGTCCCGATCTTGATCGAGCGCACTCCATATGGCGCTGAACTTGGCGTTCGCGAAGATTCTGCGTTTTCTATCCCAAGGTTTTTTCAGTTTTATAATATGGCCAAGGAAGGATACATCTTCGTTTTCCAGGATGTGCGCGGAAAATATAAAAGTGAAGGTACCATGCAAATTCATCAACCCTTGATCCACGAAACAAAAAAAGGCACTATTGATGAAAGCACGGATACTTATGATGCCGTTGACTGGTTGATAAAAAACGTTCCCGGCAATAATGGTAAAGCGGGAATTGCAGGAATTTCTTATCCAGGCTGGCTTGCCCTGGTTGGCGCAGTTGATCCGCATCCAGCGCTGAAAGCCTCATCGGAACAGGCTTGCATGGGAGACCTGTTCTTAGGTGATGATTTTCATCATAACGGAGCTTTTCGTTTGAGCTATGGAATGGAATATTCCTATGAAGTGGAGTTTGATAAGACGACCGACAGTGATTTTCCGTTTCCGCAATTTGATCTCTACGATTGGTACATCAAACTCGGTTCTTTGAAAAATGTAAACGAAAAATATTTTCACCGCAAAGTCCCGACCTGGAATAATTTTGTCGCACATCCTAACTACGATAGCTTCTGGCAAAAAAATTCTCCGCTGAACTATATAAAGTATCCGCAAATACCACAGCTTAATGTTGGTGGTTATTTCGACCAGGAAGATTTAAACGGTCCCCAACTGATGTATGCACATCTTGAAAAAAAAGATAGTTTCAATCGAAATCATATCGTACTTGGACCCTGGTATCACGGGCAATGGGCGAGCGCAAAAGGTGATAGTCTCGGGAAAATTTCTTTTGAAAGCAACACCAGTCTGTGGTTTCAGGACTTGCAAAAAAAATGGTTTGATTACTGGCTGAAAGGGATCGGCGATGGAAAATTTGATGAAGCATACTGCTTTCAAACCGGGAGCAATCAATGGAAAACATATAGTTCTTGGCCTCCGAAAGAAGCAACGATAAAGAACCTATATGCTGGCCCTAATAATTCTTGCTCATTCGACAAGCCGGCATCAGCAACAGGTAGTGTGAAATATATCAGCGATCCTGCAAAACCAGTTCCCTACCGAATGCCCCCAATTGAAGCAACTTACGGCAGAGGAAGTCATTGGCGAACATGGCATGTGGAAGATCAGCGATTTGTTTATTCGCGACCGGATGTAGTGAGTTTTATTATGGATTCGCTGACCGAAGACCTAACGGTAACCGGTCAGATCACTGCGCATCTCTTTGCAAGTACAACAGGCAGCGATGCGGATTGGGTTGTGAAATTGATTGATGTATATCCCAATTTCGATCAAAAAAGTTTTGCCATGAGCGGTTATATGTTACCGGTAGCGATGGAAGTTTTCCGGGGAAGATTCTATAAGAGTTTTGAAAAGCCACGGGCATTGATTCCAAATCAACCGGAAGAATTTGTTATTAATCTCCACCAGATAAATCACACATTTAAAAAAGGCCATCGCATGATGATACAAGTGCAGAGCACATGGTTTCCTGTTATTGACCGTAATCCTCAAAAATTTGTCCCCAATATTTTTGAAGCAAAAGAATCAGATTATACAAAAGCGGAACAAACCATTTATTTCAGCGCACAATACCCCACGCACCTGGAAATACCGGTGATGAAATAAAGTAAGAAAATAAAGGAAAATTCTGGACAATGGGTAAATTCTTACTCATCAGTAAGCTCTTTCTCCTTCTTATTATATGAAAAACAGTCATTTCATTTCAGGCACGATGTTTTGATTGGTATTACTGAAAATGAAAAGAGGGTAGCAACCGCCATTATTCATCAAAATTCGTCACTATGGTAGCAGGAATTATTTTTATTTTAACAGCAGCAGGAATTTCAGTTTATTTTATACAGCAGCCCGCAATGGCGCATAAGGCGCGCAGGGCAAGGAGACTTCGTAATTAACTTCTTCATTCCTTATCTTATTTATTTAAAGAAGAAAGCCGCATTAATGTGGCTTTCTTCTTTTATTGCTGATCTTTTTACAAGATTTTTTTATGTACTTCATTATTCAAATACACAAAGAATATCATTAATTTTATTGCCACGGATTAACTGCCGAAACGATTGCTATGGATATTTTGAAAACTTTATACGATGAGTTTACCGGATTCTTCGGCATCAGTGCTATCATTGATATGGTCAAATCCGGAGACTACAGTAGCCTGCGCACCCTTGATGGAATTGAAAATGTCATCGGACCGATCATTCCTCTTTTATTGGTCATCGAATTCATTCGCGCCGCCATTGATAAAAAATCCCACGTCGGCGGCTACAAGATCCCTTTTTTGATCTACGTCTTTAATCGCTTTGGATCAAGATTCATTTCCATTGCTGCCATCGCATTTTGTATCGGGCTTTTTGAAAAACATGCGATAATCAAAACCACATTTACCTGGTACTGGTTGATCTATGGATATATAGTTTGGGAACTCGGTCATTTTTTTTATCATTATTTCGCGCACAAAGTCCGTTTATTCTGGTGTCTGCATTCTACACATCATGCGCCGCAGGCAATGAATTTATCCGTGAGCTTTGCCCATTTTATCCTGGAAGCGCCATATGCAGATGTGATCAGAACAACAACATGCATTTTACTTGGTGTTAATCCACCACTCTTATTTTTTATCATGTTCATTGACGGAACATGGGGGGCTTTTATCCATGTGGGCGAAAATATTTTAAGGAATGCCAGACTTGGTATCTTAAATAAAATCATTCTAACCCCTTCTGCACACCGCGTACATCATGCGCGCAACCCGGCCTATATGGATACCAATTTCTGCAACCTGTTGAATGTCTGGGACAGGATTTTTGGAACCTTTGCTTATGAACGGGAGGATATTCCGGTTGAATACGGCATTACCCGGAAAATGAATCCAAATAATTTTTGGGACGTTTATTTTGGAGAAATTATTGCTTTAAGCAGGGATGTGATAAAGGCGCCAGGAATAAAAAATAAATTTTTGTACATCGTTATGCCGCCGGGATGGAGCCATACGGGAGAACATAAAACAGCAAATGTGATAAGACGATCTTTTTTACAAAATGAGGTAAAACATAATAACGAAATTGAGTTGAAGGAAAAAATTCCGGCAGAATTATTGAATTGATGGATTGAATAAGATTGCTTAACCATAAAAATAAAGATCAGTGAAAACATTTCTGATAATTATCGCGGCGATTATCGTATTCGGCGGATTAATATTGTTGAAAATGCATCTTAGCGCGGATGCCAATAAAAAGGACCTGACAGCAAAAGCAGCAGATATACCTTCTCTTGAAAATACCATTAAAGCAGATTCGTTGTATACAGTAAAAGATGTTTTGTACAAAGACAGCGGCATTTTGATCGCAGTAGATAATCCAGGCAAATCAGGAACTGAAAATTATTTCGACAAGAAATATAAACTGAATGATTACAGCAATATCAATATGGTTTATGTGTATCAATATGATTCTGCAAAACCATTGCAACAAGCCACGTTTGATGATGCAATAATGGCAAAAGGGAAAAAAATGGGAAGATTCCAGGAAATGTGGGTTACAAAATTCATTGACACAACAGATGGTTCATGCAAACCATTAAAAAAATACGTACAATCTTCGATAAAGAATCCGCAGAGTTTTAAAAATGAAGAAACAAATTATCAACCCGAAAGCATTTACAAAATGCGTGTAGTCTGCAAATACAGATTCACCGACAGCGCCGGAACCAAAATACTAAATGATGTAACCGCGATTGTTGATACGGCCGGCAATGTTACATCGGTTGAAAAAACACAGTAGACAAAGTTCCCATAATTTTTAGATAATCGGTGATGACGCGATCCGTCAAACATTTGTATTTTTATTTGATATTGAATACAAATAAAAATGGCACATTCCAAAGCAGAAAGAGGAAATTCACTGAATTATCTTAACATTCTTGTACTTGTATTATCCGTGTATGTTTTGCTGGCTTTGCTTGCAGATACTTTTTTTAAACTGCCACCACAAACTTCCAAACTGCTTGAATTGATCGATACTTCCATCTGCGCATTTTTTCTTTTCGAATTTTTTGTTCGTTTCTTCATGTCAAAAAATAAATTAAGATTCATGCGCTGGGGATGGATTGATCTGGTATCAAGCATTCCAGCCTTTCCCTTTCTTCGTTTAGGAAGAGCATTCAGACTGGTAAGGCTTTTCAGGATTTTAAGGGCGTTTCGTTCGGTGAGACATTTTATAAGTTATCTTTTTCACAATAAGGCTTATGGCGCCTTTACTACGGTATCGGTATCCGCTATCAGCATGGTCATTTTTTCTGCCATCGCTATACTGCAGGTTGAAAAAGCGCCGAACAGCAATATAAAAACGGGGGAAGATGCGATCTGGTGGGCATGGAGCACGATCACATCCGTTGGTTATGGAGATGTATATCCTGTCACCACCGAAGGCAGGATCATTGCATCCTTTTTAATGTTAGCCGGAGTAGCGTTTCTGGGAGTATTTACCGGTTTTGTTGCCTCGTGGTTCTTGAAACACAAGAGAGTTAAAGAAGAAATAAGCGCGGAAATTGATGCAGTGGAAAAAGAGGAAGGTTTTTTGTAGGATTTGGGCTGCCAAAAGCTCAATAATATGTATAAAGCGCAAACTGGTGTCACGAGGTCGTATAGAATGATTATCGCTGGCTACAAAACAAAAAAGCCCTTCGGTTAGGAAGAGCTTTTATTTTATTTTTCACTTTTTAATTAATAACGATAATGTTCTGGTTTGAACGGGCCATTCTTTGGAATGGCAAGATAAGATGATTGTTCATCTGATAGTTCATCGAGTTCAACACCAATTTTTGCAAGATGTAAACGCGCAACTTTTTCATCAAGATGCTTTGGCAACACGTAAACTTTATTTTCATATTTTTTGTGATTCACCCACAATTCGATCTGAGCAAGCGTTTGGTTGCTGAATGAATTACTCATCACAAAACTGGGATGACCGGTTGCACAACCTAAATTCACCAAGCGACCTTCTGCCAGAACGATCACATCTTTCCCATCAATATTGTATAGATCAACCTGTGGTTTGATGGTATCTTTCGTGTTCCCATAATTCTTGTTCAACCATGCCATATCAATTTCAATATCGAAGTGCCCGATATTACAAACGATGGCTTTGTCTTTCATTGAACGGAAATGTTTCTCCGTAATCAGATCGCGACAACCGGAAGCTGTGACAATAATATCCGCTTCTTTAACTGCGTCAGCCATTTTCTTTACTTCAAATCCATCCATGGCAGCCTGTAATGCACAGATCGGATCAATTTCAGTCACGATTACCCTGCATCCTGCGCCTTTTAGTGATGCGGCGGAACCTTTACCCACATCGCCATAACCGCCAACCACGGCTACTTTTCCAGCCATCATCACATCAGTTGCACGACGAATGGCATCAACCAAACTTTCTTTGCAGCCATATTTATTATCGAATTTAGATTTGGTCACTGAATCATTTACATTGAAAGCCGGAACTGGTAAGGTTCCTTTTTCCATTCTTTCATACAAACGATGAACGCCGGTAGTTGTTTCTTCGCTCAATCCTTTTACATGTTGGATGAGTTCAGGATATTTATCAAAAACAATATTGGTTAAATCTCCGCCGTCATCTAAAATCATATTCAACGGGCGATCAGTACTTCCGAAAAATAAAGTTTGTTCGATGCACCAGTCAGCTTCCTGAAGCGATTGTCCTTTCCACGCAAAAACACCAATACCCGCAGCGGCGATTGCGGCAGCAGCCTGATCCTGTGTTGAAAAAATATTACATGAACTCCAACGAACTTCTGCGCCCAATTCAATTAACGTTTCAATTAACACCGCGGTTTGAATGGTCATATGTAAACAACCGGCAATGCGCGCACCTTTTAATGGTTTTTGTTTTCCATATTCTGCGCGGATAGCCATTAAGCCCGGCATTTCTGCTTCGGCTAATTTAATTTCTTTGCGTCCCCATTCAGCAAGGCTCATGTCCTTCACTTTGTAAGGAAGACTGAGATCGATTTGTGTTTTTACTGTTGACATTGATTTATTTTTTAAAAAGCAAGTGAAATGATAATGATTGAGAAAGACAAAGTTATACAGAAGAACAAAATATGTAATATTATTATTAACTTTAGAACAGATATAACAATTATTCCAATTTATTAGAACAAAATATCAGTTTACTATGGAAAAAGAAGCAAAAAAAGAAAATCAGCCTACCCCAGAAATTGATGACAAGGACCGCGCGATTTTACAGTTGTTGCAGGAAAATGCAAAACTTACCGTACGCGAAATTGCGCATAATGTTCATTTAAGCCCAACCCCTGTGCACGAAAGAATCAAGAAAATGGAAGACTCCGGAGTCATCAGGCAATATGCAGCGCTGGTGGATCATTCGAAAGTGAAGAAAGGGCTAATGGTGATTTGCTATGTTTCATTGAAAGAACATAACAAACGTTCCGGCGCAAAATTTATTAAAACGATGAACGACCTGAGAGAAGTGATCGAGTGTTATAATATTTCCGGCGAATTTGATTTCATGCTGAAGGTTGTTGTTGAAAATATGGATGCCTATTATGATTTTCATGTTAATAAATTAAGCCAGCTTGAAAATATTGGACAGGTACAAAGTACATTTGTAATGGGCATTATCAAACAAACACATCAGCTTGTCTATTAGGCATGATTAATGTATTTACAGCTATTGGCTAAAAAGATAATCACTCTTAAGTATGTGCGTTTCAAACATTACATCTTACATTTTAAATCTCCCATAATATGTTCAACTACGACACCGTCACTCAAGCTGTGAATGGATTAAAACAAAGAGGATACACGATTGATTTTAATATTGACAATGAAGTGATCACCTGCAAAGAAACTCCGATAACATTGATGCCTTCTGAATTTGAGATCAGCGAAGTCTATCGTTTTGAAGGAAATAGCGATCCTGCCGATGAAGCTGTTGTGTACGCTATTGAATCTAAGCATGGACATAAAGGAGTCCTGGTAAACGGTTTTGGCATCTCTGCCGATCAGATAAGTGATGAGCTGATTAAGAAATTGAAAGTGGTTTATTAACAATTAAAACGAGAGCAGGGCCAATAACTAATCTTCAATAATTCAGCTTCACCATCTGTGCAACGACTTTATCAATCGGCAATGTTACCGTTTCTGCTGAAAAATCTTCCCATCTGACAAACCTGAAAGTTTCTGTTTCTCCCGTCGTTTTATACACGCCTAATTGTTTTTCATCAAAATCAAAAGGCTGCTCACGAAGCGGGGTGGTGATCTCTTCCAATGCTTCGGCAAAATAATAAATGGAAATGATCTGGTGCTCCGGATTGAAGGCGCTCATCTGGAAAAAATCCGTGGTATAAATATGATCGGTGATCTTCACTTCAAGGTCCATCTCTTCTTTAAATTCCCTTTTCAGGCAATCTCTGGTTCCTTCACCAAATTCCAATCCTCCACCCGGAAATTTTGTATAATAATTTCCACGGATGAATTCATCGCTTACTAAAACTTTTTTATCTTCCCCTAAAAGAATTCCGTAAACGCGAACGTTGAACATGCAGCGGAGATGATTTATGGTTGATAATTAATTGATGACCGCGTCCATAATGATTTATCCATTATTAAGGCTTTATTTCAACTTCTCCTTCAAAAACCTTTTCCGCCGGGCCACAAAGCCAGATATCCTTAAAAGTGTCATCATCATTTCGGTTATACCTGACCGTTAGTTTCCCGCCTTTTGTGATGACAGTTACGTCATTATAGCCCACATCATTATGATGATAAACCAATGCGCTTGCGGTAACGCCGGTGCCACAGGAAAGCGTTTCATCCTCTACACCACGTTCATATGTGCGCACCACAATTTCATCAGCTTTTTTGGGCTCAACGAAATTCACATTAATACCTTCTTTGGCAAAGTCACTACTGTAACGAATCTCCATTCCTTTATGCACCACATCGTAATCCATCACATCGCTCACCATTTTTACATAATGCGGCGAGCCGGTATTTAAAACATAATCCTGATCATATTCCCTAAGGTCATTAACATCATTCATTTTTAAGTTTACAATGTCACCATCAATTTCCGCCTCATGCTCACCGTCCACTGCAAGAAAATGATATTTATCCTTATGGATGCCGAGATAATGGGCAAACTTCACCATGCAGCGTCCGCCATTTCCACACATGCTGCTCTCCCGTCCGTCCGAATTGTAATATTTCATTTCAAAATCGTAACCACTTTTCGGATTTAGCAACATCAATCCGTCAGCGCCGATCCCAAACCGACGATCGCACAAAAACTTTATTTTGTCAACAGTCAATGCCGTTAGACTCCAGTTGCGATTATCAATAATGATAAAATCGTTTCCTGTTCCCTGGTATTTGTAAAAATGTATTTTCAAGTATACAGAATTGAAAATTTAATTATTTTTTCCCGATCTCAGTGATCCAATCGCCGGTTCAAAAATACTACAAACCTCAAATTATAAATCAGAAACTATTTCCAGCGTATTGACGATTAATTTTTCAACCGCCGCATTTCCATCTTTTGAAAATTGTTTGGTAATGCGGTTAGCCACAATTGCGCTAATGCTTAGACAATGATGGTTCAATATTTTCCCCAATCCATAAATGCCTGCCGTTTCCATTTCAAAATTAGCAATCCGGTGACTGCCAAATTGAAATTGCGTTAACCTGTCAATTAGATTTGGATTACTCAACCCCAGCCGCAATACTCTTCCCTGGGGGCCATAAAATCCCGGACAGGTGACCGTTATGCCATGATGAAATCCATTCACAAAATGTTTTATTAGTGATGCCGATGCGCTGTTAATGTATGGATAAGAGAACCGGTTATGCAGCTGCGTTAACGTAACAAATGAGTGAAGCAATTGTTTTTCTTCTTCATTTTCCCGGTGATGATAAAAGTTCAACAGATTATCAATTCCCAATCCGTGCGTGGAAACGACAAAACTATCTACGGGTATGCCTGACTGTAGTGAACCGGAAGTACCTATGCGAATAATATTGAGCTGCTTCAGGTCTTTTTTGATCGTTCGGGTTGTAAAATCAATATTCGTCAAGGCATCGAGCTCGTTCAAAACGATATCAATATTATCTGTTCCGATGCCGGTTGAAACAACGGTGATCCTTTTTTTTCCGATGCGACCGGAATGCGAGACAAATTCACGATGATGAGACTTTGATTCTATTTTATCAAAATATTTACTGACCACCTGCACACGATCGGGATCACCAACGGTAATGATATTTTCGGCCAGTTCCTCGGGCTTAATATCTAAATGATAAATAGCCCCGCGCGGGTTAATTATTAATTCGCTTTCTGCAATTTGTTGCATAAGATGAACGTTAGGGAAATTAAGCCGAATATACTATTTTTGCCGCACCTCAATGGTTCCGTGGCCGAGTGGCTAGGCAGAGCTCTGCAAAAGCTTCTACAGCAGTTCGAATCTGCTCGGAACCTCAGCAAACTTAAACCTAACAGGTTATTAAACTTGTTAGGTTTTATAATTTTAAATTATGAAATATTCAATGTTTCTCGGAATAACCGCTGCCATTGCTTTGCTGATCGCCTGTTTTATTCCCTGGGCTTATTATCCTGATCTTGATAAAACATTTAACGGTTTTTTTTCTGAAGGAAATGCATATGGCAAACCGGGTAAAGTATTCATTTTCCTTGCTGTTGTTTCGATCGCTCTTTTTATCATTCCAAGAATCTGGGCAAAACGTTTTAATATGCTTGTGGTCGCATTAACGATCGCGTATGCGGTAAAATCTTATGTACTTTTCACCGCCTGTTACCGCGGAATTTGTCCCGACAAAAAATTCGGCATTTTCCTGATCCTGATCTCTTCTGTAATAATGATGATAGCTGCAGTTACTCCCGATCTGAAACTGAGAGACAGTAAATAGCCAGCGCTGGATAAAATTTGGGAAGAATCACTGCCTGTCTCCTTCTTATCCCTGAATCAATCGCGCAATTCCAAAAGCGCAGCCCGCGGCAAGCGCACCAATGATGGTAACACGAAGTGCACCGGCAATCGCATTAACACCCGTAACCTTACTCTTAAAATATCCGAAAATAAAAAGGCAAATCAATGTGATAATCGTTGAAATTTTTAATCCGTCAATTCCGCTGCTAACAAAAAAATATGGAGAAAGTGGGATCAATCCGCCAACGACATAAGACATCCCAATATTAAAAGCGCTCTTTCTTGCGCGTTTGGGATCTGGCTTATCCAAACCCAGTTCATATTTCATCATAAAATCAGCCCATCGGTCTTTATCCTTAATCACTTCAGCAACAGCCTGCTCCTGTGTTTCAGCGCTCAATCCCAATCCCGCAAAGAAATCTTTTACTTCCTGTTTCTCTACCTGTGGGACTTTTTCAATCTCTTCATATTCTCTTTTCAATTCGGAATTATAATAATCAACTTCCGTTTTCCCGGCAAGATAGCCTCCCAAGCCCATGGCGATTGAACCAGCAGCAATTTCTGCCAATCCCGCAATGATTATCAATCCTGTGTTTTGCACAGCCCCGCTCAAACCCGCTGCCAGTGCGAATGGCACGGTCAGTCCATCAGACATGCCAATAACGATATCTCTTAATACCAGAGAACTCGTGAGATGGTGTTCGGTGTGACTATGCGTTAATGTGTCGTGCATTTGATCGGTTGGTTGAAAAGTTGAATGAAGATTCTAAATTCAAGATAGCGATTATCTGATTTATTAATAAAAAGTATTTTGACATTGAATAAGGTTTTCCGATCCAAACATCCCCCAATTTTAAATACTCGCCAAGCTTTTTGAAATGATTTCCACGCACTCTTCAATTTGTTCCTTTGTGATAACCAATGGCGGTGCAAATCTTATTTTGTCTCCGTGAGTGGGTTTTGCGAGTAATCCGTTCTCTTTTAATGTCAAACATAATTCCCAGGCAGCATCTTGCCTGGGATGATCGATCACGATGGCATTTAACAACCCTTTTCCGCGGATCAATGAAATATGCGGCGAATTAAGTTTCTTCAATTCATCTCTTAATAATCTCCCCATCGCTTCTGCATTTTCCATCATTTTTTCTTCTTTCAAAACGCTTAAGGATGTAATCGCAATTTTGCAGGCAAGCGGATTGCCGCCATAGGTTGAACCATGCTCGCCGGGTTTTATGGTGAGCATAATTTCATCGTCAGCTAAAATTGCCGATACCGGCAAAGTGCCGCCACTCAAAGCCTTGCCAAGAATCAGAATATCCGGGCGAACATTTTCATGATCACATGCCAGCATTTTTCCGGTGCGGCATAATCCGGTTTGTATCTCATCCCCTATAAACAATACATTGGCGTCCTCGCAATATTGTTTTGCTTTACTCAAATAATTTTCATCTGGCACTACAACTCCGGCTTCACCCTGGATCGGTTCAACTAAAAATCCTGCAACGTTTTTATCCTGTAATGCCTTTGACAATGCGTTCAGATCATTATAAGGAATTATTTCAAATCCCGGCATGTAAGGTCCAAACTTCGCATAAGAAGATGGATCGCTGCTAAAAGAAATCACCGTGCTCGTTCTTCCATGAAAATTATCTGCACACACAATGATCTTCGCCTTATTTTCGGCAATTCCTTTTACAACATATCCCCAGCGACGACATAATTTTATTGCAGTTTCCACGGCCTCGACACCCGTGTTCATCGGAAGCACTTTATCGTAACCAAAATATTCGGTGATGAATTTTGCGTACTCGCCGAGCAGATCATTGTAAAATGCGCGCGAAGTAAGCGTGAGTTTTTGTGCCTGCTCTGTTAATGTGGCAATTATTTTTGGATGACAATGTCCCTGGTTAACTGCGGAATATCCGCTCAAAAAATCGTAGTAACGTTTTCCGTCAACATCCCACAAAAACACGCCTTCACCTTTGCTTAATACAACCGGCAAAGGATGATAATTGTGCGAACCGAATTGCTCTTCGAGCTGAATATAATAATTGCTTTTTTTAGATATGGTTGAAACTGTTTGCATAAAAATTAAAACTAAAATGAAAAAATAAAAATTAGAAACCGAAAGAAATTCTTTCTTCCCGAAGGGATAATATCGTCATCCTCGATGATCGAGCAAGTCAAGGTTTTGACTCAAAAATTGAGATATCGTGCAGGATATGTTGATAGAAATATTTTCTGCAAGATAAATTTTTTCCCCTTTCAAAACAACTATTCATCATTAATTATTCCCTGTCAACGATTTTATAGTTCCGGTATTCAAACAATCGCTTTCCTGTCTTCTTTTCAACCCAGTACAGCAGTCTATCTTTCATGCTGAATTTTTTCCTGGTAATGTCAAAATCAAAATGCCAGTTTTTATTCTTTATTCTTTGTTGCATCACCAAAGGATGCGTTCCGCCAAATTTTACAAGAGAATCAATCTCCGCATAATTAAAAGCTTTAGTGGCTTCGTTGGAGATCTGATCGGATAATTTGTTGATATTGTATAATTGCTCGAATCGCAAATGTTTCTGCAATTGGAGTTCGGGGTGTTTTACCCAACCATAATGATAGACAAATGCATCGATGGCTTTTACATTCAACTTGCGACCATCCTTTCTGAACCCCTGCGCATCGCGATAAGAGCGGATGGTCTTATCATTTCTTATTATCCGGATTTCATGACTGTACCAGGTTCGCGAGTCGCCGATATAATCATAACTTCCATAAAAATGAAGGTATTTAAAGAGCAATCCTTCAACCCGTTTGTCTTCCAAATAATCCATCATCGCTTTGCGGATAACATCATAATATTTCTCGTGGATAATTTCATCCGCCTGGAAATAAAAACACCAATCAGCGTCAGGAGCTATATTATCGAAGGCTTTATTTGTTTCAATCGCCAGCACCTTTCCCCCTTCTTTCAATGAATCATCCCAAAGAGAATGATGGATTTTTATTTTTGGAGACTGTATCGAGCGTATCAATTCCTCCGTATTATCTTCTGAATTGCCAATGTTCACGATCAGTTCATCGCATAATGGAAGAACGGAATTGATTGCTTCCACAATGGGATAATCAAATTTTACAGCATTGCGCACAAATGTGAAACCGGAAACTTTCAAAAGGTTCTATTTTATTGCAAATACACCGAAATTATTTTCAAAACTAATGGAAGGAATATTATTTTTTTCAAAAATTCCATAAAACGCAGAACCGCTTCCTGTCATAGATGCATATAAAGCTCCTGCACTATACAATTGCTCTTTAATGATTTTCAATTCCGGATATTTCTCAAAAACGACCTTTTCAAAATCATTCGCCAATTTCTCTTTCCAGGTAAAAATGGGTTGAGCAATTATTTCCTTGATCGAGGAATATTTTTCTGAGATCCTCGGTTGCGAAAATGCCCAGGAAGTGTGAATATGAATATCAGGATGAACCAAAAGAAAAGAATAACCGGAAAGATCAAGTTGGATTTCTTTCAAAATCTCACCGCGACCAGAAGCAAAAGAAGGTTTATTCACTATGAAGAAAGGACAGTCGCTTCCTAACTGCGATGCATAACCGATTAGTTGCCCGGTTGATAAATTGAGTTGGAAAAGCCTGTTTAACAACATCAATGTGAACGCGCCATCGGCGGAACCGCCGCCCAGCCCCGCTCCAATCGGAATTGATTTATGGAGATAAATATTTACCGGAGATATTTGCGGGAAATTGTCCTTTAATAATAAATATGCTTTAACGCATAAATTATCGTGCGCATTTCCTTCAACGGCTGATCCTGATATAGAAATTGTAAATTTTTCTGACCGAATAATTTCGACGACGTCATGAATGGGAAAAGGATAAAAAACGGTCTCGATATTGTGATAACCATCTTCGCGCTTACCAACAATATGCAATCCAAGATTTATTTTACCATTGGGAAATGAAAGCATAGTCAAATTTCATATTGCAAGATACAGGTTGCAGGGAAGTCCCCGGGAATTTATGTCCGGCAACGGGACCTTGTAGCCGACAACCCAAGGATTATTTTTTCCCTCGGCTATTGATCTCATCGCGGATGGCGATCGCACGTATATAATCTTCCTGTTCCAACACTTCGCTCAGCAGCGAATTCAATTCTTCCAATGATAATGCTTTCAGATCTTCGTGCGATGAGCTTTCTGTTGTAGTAGTTGTTGTCACGGTTTTTTTCTTTTTTGAGGCATTATCTTCCATTAAAATTCCTGCGCTTTCTAAAATATTCTCATAAGTAAAAATCGGACATCCAAAACGAACGGCAAGCGCCAGCGCATCCGAAGTGCGCGAATCAATCTCAACCGTATCGTGTTCGTTATTGCAAACCAATTTGGAATAGAAGATACCTTCCTGGAGATCACAAATAATGATTTCCTGCAGGTCAATCTCAAAAGCCCCCATAAAATTTTTCATCAGATCATGTGTCAACGGGCGGCTTGGGTGCATTTTCTCCAACGCAACGGCAATAGCTTGCGCTTCAAAGCCACCAATAACGATGGGTAGACGGCGCAAACCATTCACTTCGCCAAGCACCACCGCATAGGAATGGGTTTGCGTAATGCTGTGCGAAAGTGCAACTATTTCCAATTCTATTTTCTTCATAGCCAATGCACGAAACTAAGGATTTTAAGGGAATTTGAAAATGTGCAGAATTATTTTGTTTCCAGCATTAATTCACTACTAAACATTGTTGCGTCCAATACTTCACCGACCAGCAGGATCGAGTAGTTGCTGAACCAATTTGCGAGGAAACGATGAGTCCATGAAAAGGGAGGCCGAACGCTAAACTACCCCTTTCAATTTCTTTACCGCGTCAATAAGTTTGGGGACAACCTCAAATGCATCGCCAACAATTCCATAGTCAGCGGCTTTAAAAAACGGCGCTTCAGGATCTTTATTGATGACCACAATTACCTTGCTGCGATTAACGCCGGCAAGATGCTGAATCGCGCCGGAAATTCCGATGGCAATATATAAATTCGGAGCAATCGCAATACCCGTTTGTCCAACATGTTCGTTGTGCGGGCGCCAATGCGCATCCGCAACCGGGCGGCTACAAGCTGTTGCTGCATGAAGTAATTTGGCGAGTTCTTCAATCATTCCCCAATTTTCAGGGCCCTTTAATCCCCTACCTCCACTCACCACAATTTCCGCTTCCGTTAGTGGCACTTCGCCGGAAGTCTTGGTAACACCGGCAACTTTTATTTTTGGCGCATCGACAACAGCATTAAGTGCGACGACCTCTGCTGCTCCGCCACTGCCAGCACTGACCTTATATGAATTTGGATTGAGCGAAATGATCTTTACATCCGTGTTCAACGCAATATTTGCAAACGCTTTTCCGGAAAAAACAGTTTTCTTAACGTTGAAACCATTTGCAGTGTCCGGCAATGCAATGGCCCCGGAAACCAGTCCTGCTTTGAGTCTTGCAGACAATCGCGGAGCGATTGCTTTCCCGCTAATGTTATTTGAAAAGATGATGACCTTCGCGCCGCTTGCATGAACAGCTTCAGCAATAATTTTTGTGTACGATTGCGAATCTAATTGATTCAGCGAATCATTACTAACCTGGTGAACTTTCTTTGCGCCATATTTTCCCAAGTCAGCCAGGTTATCACTGACTGTTCCCAACAAAATACCTTCAGCGGCTGTATTGAGTTGTTCAGCAATTTTTGCTCCATAGCACAATGCTTCAAGAGAAGATTTTTTTATTTGCCCATCTGCGTGATCTATAAAAACTAAAACTGACATAATAATTGATTTTTTTATTTCTCGATTCAACAATTATTCAATACCCCGATTGAGTAATCGCGAATTTTCAAATTGTCAAATTACTTTCGCTTCTTCGTGTAATAATTGTATTAATTCTTCAGGGTTATCTGGTGAAACCAGCTTCACTCCCGCTTTTGCCGGTGGTAATTCAAACGACACAACGGATGTAAGCGGCTCGATAGCTGCAGGCTCAACTGTTTTTAACGGTTTTGTTCTTGCGCTCATGATGCCTTTCATATTCGGAATGCGCTGCTCAGCAACACCCTTTTGACAACTCACCACAACCGGAAGATTTACTTCATCAGTTTCCTCGCCACCTTCAATTTGTCGGGTAACCGTCGCCGTTAGATTATTCAATTCAAATTTTGTGGCTAGAGAAATATAAGGCAGATCAAGTAACTCCGCCAACATGCCACCAACCGATGACCCATTATAGTCAATCGTCTCTTTACCGGTAAAGATCAGATCATAAGCGCCTTGCTTTGCTATTTCTGCAATTTGAGCAGCGATATAAAAACTATCCTGACTATCCGCATTGATCCGAATGGCCTCATCGCCGCCTAATGCCAGCGCTTTGCGGATTATCGGATCGGCATCTGCAATTCCAACCGTAACCAAATGCAAAATAGTGGACGGGTCTTTTTCTTTCAATTCGATTGCACGCACCAAAGCATACCATTCATCGTAAGGATTAATGATCCACTGCACGCCATCGGCAACGAATTTCGTATTGTTATCCCTGAAAGCTATTTTTGCCGTTGTATCCGGCGTTTTACTGATACAAATTAAGATCTTCATTATTTACATTTTGAGGTAATGAATAAGGTTGTTTATGCAACTAAAAACAAAGATAATATTAATAAAGATAGTGCAAGAAAATTCGTAGAAAAATTATCCAAAAATGTCGGAGCGCATCGATAAAATAAAAGAATTTTTAAAACTAACGCCGGATGATGATTTTTTGAAACACGCACTGGCGCTGGAGTATATTAAGATTGACAATAACAAAGAAGCCAGAAAACTATTTGAAGAAATTTTGATCAATAATCCGGATTATGTTGGCTCCTATTATCATTTGGCAAAATTGCTGGAGCGAAACAATGAAATAAAACTAGCGACCGAATGGTATGAAAAAGGAATGGCTGCGGCAAAAAAGGCAGGTGATAATCGGGCATACAATGAACTACATGCTGCTTACGAAGAATTGATCTATTAAAGTTGTCCGGCGCTTTATTGCTTATCAGGATCCTTGGGTCGCATACTTCAGCTTTTGCACTATATTGAATACGAATGAAAAGTATAGCAGAAAGATTTAAAGAATTTATCGAAGAAGAATATCTCTTTTCCCCAAAGGATAAATTATTGCTTGCCGTAAGCGGTGGCGTAGATTCTGTCGTTTTATGCGAATTGTGTTTTCGATCAGGTTTTGATTTTATCATCGCTCATTGCAATTTTCAGTTGCGTGGAAAAGAAAGTGTGCGCGATGAAATTTTTGTAAAGAGTCTTGCTGAAAAATATCAAAAAGAAATTCTTATCAAAAAATTTGAAACAGAAAAATATGCTGCTGAAAATAAAGTCTCCATCCAGGTCGCGGCAAGAGAATTGCGTTATATATGGTTCAATGAACTCGTGAATGACCGATCGTCAATGGTCAATAGCAAACACCAGATTCTCACAGCGCATCATCTTGATGACAATATCGAAACCTTATTGATGAATTTTTTCAAAGGCACAGGGATAAAGGGATTGCGTGCAATGTTGCCTCACCAGGGGAAGATTATCCGTCCCTTATTATTCGCCAAAAAAGAAGAACTGAAACAATTCGCTGAAGAAAATGACCTGCATTGGGTTGAAGACAGTTCAAACGAAGCAGATAAATATGCGCGCAATTATATTCGGCATAAAATAATTCCGGCCATCAGCGAAATTTATCCTGATGCCATTAATAATCTTGCTGATAATATTTCCCGATTTAGAGATATTGAAATTTTGTACCAGCAATCGATCGAACAACATAAAAAAGACCTTATTGAAAAAAAAGGAAATGAAATTCATATTCCAATTCTGAAATTAAAAAAAACAAGTCCTTTACAAACGATCGTTTATGAAATAATAAAAGATCATGGCTTTTCGTCTCCGCAGGTGGAGGAAGTGATCAGTTTATTGGAGAGTGAATCCGGAAAATACATTCATTCGCCAACACACCGTATCATTAAGAACCGCAACTGGCTTATTATTGCCCCGAACGATCATCTACAGGCGGAAAATATCATCATTGATGGTGTTGGCAGATGGTTATTTGCGGATGGCGAATTGAGCATTCAAAAGCTGCCCGCCATTAACCACCAATTACAAACCGCAAATTTTTCGGCAGATATTGATGCGGACAAGGTCCCCTTCCCGTTGATCCTCCGTAAATGGAAGCAAGGCGATTATTTCTATCCGCTGGGAATGAAAAAGAAGAAAAAACTCGGGCGTTTTTTTATTGACAATAAATTATCAAAAACAGAAAAAGAAAAGATCCGGGTCTTGGAGATGAACAAAAAAATTGTTTGGATCCTGGGGCTTAGAATTGATGATCGTTTTAAAATCACACCCCAAACAAAGGATGTTTTAAAAATCGAAGTGCGGATGACTTAGTTGATTCAAGAAGATATCAATCACTTGCGGACGAAGAACAATAGTCAGCACAATGCCAAATAAAGCACCGTAGAAATGCGCGTCATGATTGATATAATCGCCTCCTTTTCTTGACATATACATTGAATAGACCAAAAACAACACCGCATAAATAATTGCCGGAACAGGAATAAAAAAAATGTAGATAGTTTGCCAGGGTTCTAATAGAATAAAAGCGAACAAGACGGCGCATACCGCGCCAGAGGCGCCAAGGCTACGATAGTTATAATTATTTTTTTGTTTGAAATATGTTGGCAGAACAGAAACGATCAAAGCGCCGATATACAAGACAAGAAAATAATAATGCTGCAACCCAAGCCTTCCCATGTAATAGACTTCCATTACCCGTCCAAAAAAATATAAGGTGAACATGTTAAAAGCAAGATGCATGAAATTAGCATGTACAAAACCGCATGTAACAAATCGGTAATATTGTTTTCTTTTGGCGATTACAGGCGGCCAAAAAATAAGTTCATTGATGATCTTTGGATTGCTGAAACCCGCAACAGAAATTAAACAGGTAATGATAATGATAGTTATGGTAATCGTTGCGTAACCGAACATTGATTTTTATTTTAAAGATAGGTCTTAATCAGGAATGATGATATTTTTCGTTTCGCATTATGGTGCATGCCCGGTAGATCTGTTCTGCCAATATTAATCGAACCAGTTGATGCGGAAATGTCAAAGAAGAAAGTGACCATTTAAAATCTGCGCGATCCAGAATAGCGTCTCCCAAACCATAAGTCCCACCAATCACGAATACGAGGTTTTTTTTACTCTCATTTGCGCGCAATTGAATGAATTGCGAAAGCTGTTCGGAGGAGAACTGTTTTCCTTTTTCATCCAGGGCAATCAGGTAATCATCTTTTTTTAAGGTAGAAAGAATTGATTCTGCTTCTTTGCTTTTTATTATCATTGCTGAGGCAGAAACAAAATTCTTAAATGGAGAGATTATCGTCCAATGGACAGGGAAATATTTGGTGATGCGCGTGGTAAAATCTTCGATCGCATTTTTTAGATCTGCATCATGAGGTTTTCCGACCGACAATAACTGAATCTTCATAATAGATATTTTAACCGCAGATACTGCCAATAAAATTCCTTTTGCTTGATGAATCCGCAGCAAATCTATTTAAAAAACTTCTCCCAGGTTCACGGCGATTCCTTGCGATCCGTTCAAACCCCAACCATAGTCAACACAAAGATTTGCCCCTGAGAATTTATTGAGTCGTATGCGAATCCCCGTACCCACACCCGGAGCAATGATCTGAAATTGTTTTGATAATTCTTTTGAAAACGACTGTGCGTTGGCAAAAATCACCCCGCCTAAAAGACCATTATGCGTCAACTGAAACCGATATTCCGATTCCAGGTAAATCATATCCTGACCACGATAACGCCCTTGAATATAACCGCGCGCCGTATTATAAAAATCATCCCAACCTGTACTAGGGAGTAAAAGATAAGGAGGTTTTCCTCTTATAGTCAGCCAATTGTAACTCCAAAATGCCAATACATTTTTTGAGTTGCCGGGAAGATTAAAATACCGCCTAAATTCAAGCAACAGCGATTGCCAATTATTATTACTCCCCAAAAAAGTGAAATTCGGGCGATCAACGATATTAATATACCATCCTGCATCCGGCGTTATTTGATTTTTTCTCGTGTCAACCAATAATCGAAAAGCGACGCCTGCAGCAGTGACCGTGTTGGTCAACCCATATCTTTCAAAATCCGTAACCACTCCGGTTGGCGGATTTACTTCCTTTACATTCCAAAAATAATCATAGAAAAAGCCGACACCCAAATAAAAATCTTTCAGCACTTTCCTCATTAAAGTCTGGTGAATCTTTGCATAATTAAAATCAATGGTATAGCCGTTATTGATATTTGAATGTCCACCCAAGCCAAAAGTGGTTGAGGGATATTTCATGTATCGCCAGTCAGTAATGATATTGTATTTGTCATTATTGATCCAGATGTCAGTCTGAATGGGAAAAATGATTTGATGATATTGGGAATAAGTAACACTGGTTAATAAGCTGGATATTTTTTCCGTCTTATGCTTGTGTTTTGCCGTATAAAAACCGAGGTTCGCGCTGAGCACTCCCGCAAAACCCGTTTGCAAAGAATAACCGACAAAGGGAAGTGCGGAGAGATGTTCAGCTTTATCATCCGGTCTTAATACGGTATCTTTTTTTATTATCCTTCTGTAAAGATCGATGAGGTCCAATTGAGAGTTCCATTGCGTGTCCGCATAGTTTTCATCCCGGATGGAGTCCAATAATAGTTTTGATCTTGATAGATCTGATGAATCTTGCGCGCATAGCGAAATAGATAAGGCAAAAGAAAAAATCAGTAAAACTATTTTTGCGTAGAATTTCAAATTATATGCGGGTTTTGCTGAGCTAATAAATTTTATTTAATGCATCACCGCATCGGCAGGGATTACATAAAATAAATTAAAGGTGTTTGACAAGAACGGCTTCGCGAAAGTTTAATTATTCATTAGGGTTAATTATTGGTGTTTTTACAGGCAAACAACAAATAAGAGCATGCAACATAGCCCATAAACGCAAATTCCTGAAAAAAAGTTGCTGGGCAATATTAAATAATGGTGAGGTTTTCTGATTTATTTAACACTCAGGTGTCGAGTTGAACAAATGAATCGAAATTCCGGATGCCGATCATCTTTTCAGCAATAAAACCTTCTGCATAAGGAACGCCGATCATTTTACCAAACATCTGATGACGACCGATAATAGAATTCAGAAATTCCGGAGAAGAAATATAAGTCTGCGGTTCATTTTCTTTATACTCAGTTGAAAAAAATTGCGAAGAATATGCTTTGATCGATTCTAATTTTCTTTCAAAAACATTGGAAATATCGTATACAAAAGATGGATTATAAAACCTGTCCTGTATAAAATGAAATACATATTTCGGTCTCCAGCTTTGCTGATCAATTCCATCATTATCTACAGTTTCAATTTTTCTTAACCCACTTAAAAAACAAGCATCGGCTATAAGGTTGCCTGCTCTGCCATGATCGGGATGACGATCTGCCAAAGCGCTGGCCAAAACAATTTCCGGTTGATATTTCCGGATCGCCCGTATCAATAATCGTTGATGTTGCTCATCATTCTTAAAAAATCCATCGGCCATCCCTAAATTTTCGCGAACATCCAATTGCATGATCGAAGCCGCTTTTTCAGATTCCACAGCACGCAATTCAGCGCTTCCTCTTGTGCCCAATTCACCGCGGGTAAGATCGACCACCCCAACTTTTTTTCCATGCTCTTTTTCCATCATTAATGTGCCGGAACAACATAATTCGGCATCATCGGGATGAACAGCTATTGCGAGAATATCTAATTTCATGCTGTAAATCTAATGTGAAAATGTATTGTCATCCCAAAAAAAGCATCGAATCATTTTCACATTGCCAGATTGAGTCATTAATGTAGGGAGCAATTTTCACATTGAGACATTATTCCTTAAATTCGCACCTCTTTAATCATTCACTAAATCAACTTTATGGCATACGATGTAGTTGTTCTCGGCAGTGGCCCCGGCGGGTATGTTGCAGCAATCCGTGCAGCTCAGTTAGGATTTAAGACAGCTATTGTGGAAAGGGAAAGCCTCGGAGGCATTTGCCTTAATTGGGGTTGCATTCCTACCAAAGCATTATTAAAAAGTGCACAGGTTTTCCAGGATATCCTGCATGCAAAAGATTTCGGCATTGAAGCCAGTGGTACGCCTGATTTTCCTGCAGTAATCAAACGCAGCCGCGGTGTTGCAGACAAGATGAGCAAAGGTGTTCAATTCCTAATGCGCAAAAATAAAATTGATGTGGTAATGGGCAATGGGAAACTGAAGGCAAAAGGCCAGCTTGAAGTTACGGGCGCTGATGGGAAAACACAAATTGTGGAAGGGAAACATATTATTGTCGCAACGGGTGCACGCAGTAAAGAATTACCAAACCTGAAACAAGATGGCAAAAAAGTGATCGGCTATCGCGAAGCAATGGTGCTTCCGCAAAATCCCAAAAGCATCATCGTTGTCGGGAGTGGCGCAATTGGTGTTGAGTTCGCTTATTTTTATTTCAGCATGGGCGCAAAAGTCACCATTGTTGAATTCTTACCAAGAATCGTTCCCGTAGAAGATGAAGAGATCTCAAAAGAACTCGAAAAAAATTATAAAAAACTGGGCATTGATATATTAACCAACAGTGAAGTGACCAGTGTTGATACAAGCGGGGCTGGCGTGAAAGCAAAAGTGAAAACGCAAACCGGCGAGATCACACTCGAAGCTGATGTTCTATTAAGCGCCGTCGGCGTTACCGCAAACATTGAGAACATCGGTTTGGAAACACTTGGCGTGAAAACAGATAAAGGGAAAATTGCCGTTGACAAATTCTATCAGACAAATGTTCCCGGAATTTATTCCATCGGTGATTGCGCTCCCGGACAAGCGCTCGCACACGTCGCTTCCAAGGAAGGGATTATTTGTGTTGAAAATATCGGTTACAACGAAAAAAAATATGCGCATCAGCCTGAGCCCATTGATTATAACAATGTCCCGGGCTGTACATACTGCACGCCCGAAATCGCATCGGTTGGCTTCACAGAAAAACAGGCACGAGATGCCGGCTATGAAGTGAAAGTTGGCAAGTTCCCGTTGAGCGCATCCGGAAAAGCTTCCGCTGCCGGACATACAGAAGGTTTCATTAAAGTGGTGTTCGATGCGAAATACGGCGAGTGGCTTGGCACGCACATGATCGGTTATAACGTAACTGAAATCATCATCGAAACGGTTGTCGGCAGAAAACTCGAAACAACTTATCAGGAAGTGCTCAACAGCATCCACCCGCATCCAACCATCAGTGAAAGTGTAAAAGATGCGATCGAAGTAGCATATGGTGAGGCGATACATCTCTAAAAACCAATTGATCATATCTAGATACTTAAAAGGGTTACCGAAAAACAGGTGATCCTTTTTTTATTAATAGAATCATTCCGGTAACGAGTGGTATAAATATGGAATGCTGAGTTGTCCAGATATCATAAATTGCGCGTCATACAAATCTTCAGATATGCAGATCAAAAGCCTTATTGATAATAAAGATTACCAAGGTATCCAGCAGGCGCTCTCTGATCATCCTGCTCTTGCCAATGAAGGCATCCCTTATGATGAAGTGAATACGACAAAAGCCCATCCTTTGCACCGGCTTTGTGATGGTGTGTTTTCAAAAAAATATACAGAGGAAGAGAGCATAAAAATGGCAAAGCTCTTTTTGGAACATGGCGCAAATATTAATGGCGGTGAGCTGATATTAAAACAAGACACGCCGCTTATCGCCGCAGCCAGTCTTTTTGCGGACGGCCTTGCCATTTTTTATTTGGATAATGGCGCTGCACTTGGTCATGCAGGATGTCATGGCGGAACCGCATTGCATTGGGCGGCATGGTGCGGGAGAAATAAAGTCGTTGCAAGACTGGTACAGGAAGGCGCAGAAATTAATAAGCTATGCATAGATTTTAAAGCTACTCCACTTTTCTGGGCGGTTCATGGTTTAAAAAATGGACATATTACCGAAGGGCAAGATTATATTGCATGTGTAAGAACTTTAATTGAAGCCGGCGCTGATAAAACAATTCCAAATATAGATGGAAATACGCCCTTTGATTTACTTGCCCGGGAAGATGAGGAATTGAGGGAACTTTTGAAAACCTTTCAATAAATAAGCTGCCTGCTTTGTAATGAAATCGGTGATGATGATCAAAAAACCTGCTGTCGGTTACTGATGAGCGTTAGCCCCAATAAAAAAGACCTGCTGGGTTTTTAAACCGGCAGGTCTTATGATTATAAGTTCAAAAAACTATTCTTCTTCGTCAAACTGCATTGCTTCGCGTGTTGTTTGCAACAATTCATATTCTTCTTTGCTGCCCACGATCATGTTTTCAAATTCACGCAAACCAGTACCTGCAGGTATCGGATGACCGGTGATCACATTCTCTTTCAATCCAAGCATATCATCTGTTTTCCCTTGTATGGCAGCAGATGACAATACCTTGGTAGTTTCTTGGAATGATGCCGCTGATATCCAGCTTTGCGTACCAAGCGATGCCTTGGTTATACCCAGCAGCAGCGGTGCAGAAGTAGCAGAATTTGCATCTCTGAATTCAGCCAGTTTTTTATCACTGCGTCTTAAGATGGAATTTTCTTCTCTAACTTCACGGAGACTCACAATTTGTCCTGCTCTCAGTTTTCCTGAATCGCCCGGATCGGTAACTACTTTCTTATCGAATATCCAATCATTTTCATCAAGGAATTCAAATTTATCAACTGTATCTTCCTCCAAAAATCTTGTATCACCCGGATCAACGATAGTGAGTTTGCGCATCATCTGGCGAACGATAACTTCAATGTGCTTATCATTGATCTTAACACCCTGCAGACGATAAACTTCCTGTATTTCATTGACAACATATTCCTGAACTGCAAAAGGTCCTTTGATGGAAAGAATATCTGAAGGGGCAGTTTGACCATCACTAAGCTGAGCACCCGCTTTAACGAAATCACCATCCTGTGCAAGAATTTGCCTAGTTAAAGGAACCAGATATTTTCTTACCACACCATCTCTTGCTTCAACAATTATTTCGCGGTTACCACGCTTGATATTACCGAAAGAAACCACACCATCAATTTCTGAAACGATTGCAGGATTTACCGGGCTTCGCGCTTCGAACAATTCCTGTACGCGTGGCAGACCACCCGTTATGTCTCGCAATTTTCCTAACACGCGTGGGATCTTCACAATTACCTGACCGGCTTTTACATCATCCCCCCCTTCAACAACAATGTGCGATCCAACCGGAAGGTTATATGTTTTTACTTCTTTAGAACCTTCGATAATAATCGAAGGGATCTTTGTTTTATCCTTTGTCTCAATAACCACTTTTTCGCGGTGACCTGTTTGTTCATCAGCTTCTTCGCGATAAGTGATGCCTTCTATAACACTGTCGAATTTTACAATTCCGGCAATTTCTGAGATCACAACATTATTAAATGGATCCCAGGTGCAGATCACATCTCCTTTGATCACTTTCTGACCATCCTTCACATTTAGCGTTGCACCATAAGGAACGTTGTTGGTGATCAATAAGCGATCATTTTTTACATCCATGATACGCACTTCACCAGTGCGGCCGATTACAACATGTGCTTTACCATCATTGGTTTCTGTGGTCACCGTTCTTAATCCGTCGAACTGGACTGTTCCATCGAATTTCGCTGCCAATGTAGATTCAACCGATGCCGAACCTGCAACACCACCCACGTGGAATGTACGCAATGTCAACTGTGTACCAGGCTCACCGATTGACTGCGCAGCAATGATACCCACTGCATCACCTCTCTGCGCGGTGTAACCTGTGGCAAGATTTTTTCCATAACATCTTACGCAAACCCCACGCTTGCTTTCGCAGGTCAATACAGAACGGATTTCGATAGTTTCGATTCCGCTCTCTTCAATTTTCTTTGCAATCTCTTCCGTGATTTCTTCGCCGGCAGATACAATTAATGCATCATGCTGCAAGTCGTAGACATTATGCAATGAAGTACGTCCAAGTATTCTATCGTATAATGGCTCAACAACATCCTCATTATCTTTAAGCGCCGATGTGGCAATACCTCTTAATGTTCCGCAATCTTCTTCTGTGATAACAACATCCTGCGCAACGTCAACAAGACGACGGGTAAGATAACCGGCATCGGCTGTTTTCAAAGCGGTATCGGCAAGACCTTTGCGCGCACCGTGAGTCGAGATGAAATAATCCAACACGTTCAATCCGCCTTTGAAGTTGGAGAGAATCGGGTTTTCAATGATCTCACTTCCGGTTGAACCTGATTTTCTTGGTTTAGCCATCAGCCCTCTGATACCAGCAAGCTGTTTGATCTGTTGTTTAGATCCACGAGCGCCAGAGTCGAGCATCATATAAACAGAATTGAATCCTTGTTTATCTGTACTCAATTCACGGATAAGCGTTTCCGTTATACGCGTGTCTACACGGCTCCAGATATCAACTATTTGGTTATATCTTTCATTATTCGTTATCAATCCCATGTTGTAATTATCCCATACTTCATCGACCTCGACTTTTGCATTGTCAAGTAATTCTTCTTTTGTATCCGGAATGATAAGATCATTAATGTTGAATGACAATCCCCCGCGGAAAGCCATGCGGAATCCTAATTGTTTGATATCATCCAAAAACTTTGCGGTCTTGGGAACATTCGTCCATTTGATGATATCACCAATAATTTCACGCAAAGATTTCTTGGTAAGCAATGCATTGATGAATCCAACTTCCAACGGAACATGCTGATTGAATAATACACGACCAACTGTTGTTTCGATCATTTTTTTCTGCACCTCGCCGTTATCACTTCTGACATTGGTCTTCACTTTAATGTATGCATGCAGATCGATCTGACCTTCATTATAAGCAATGATCACTTCTTCGGTACTATAGAAAGATTTTCCTTCGCCCCGAACTTTTTCTTTATCCGTTGATTTCTTTCCTTTGGTAATATAATAAAGTCCAAGTACCATGTCCTGTGAAGGAAGGGTGATCGGTGTTCCGTTTTGGGGATTCAAAATGTTATGCGACGATAACATTAATAACTGTGCCTCTAAAATAGCGGCAGTACTCAGCGGTACGTGAACAGCCATCTGATCACCATCAAAATCGGCGTTGAACGCCGTGGTCACTAATGGATGCAATTGGATCGCTTTCCCTTCGATCAATTTTGGCTGGAAAGCCTGAATTGATAATCTATGCAATGTTGGCGCACGGTTAAGCATTACCGGATGTCCTTTCAAAATATTTTCAAGAATATCCCAGACAATTGCTTCTTTGCGATCAACGAGCTTGCGGGCAGATTTTACTGTTTTAACAATTCCTCTTTCAATGAGTTTGCGGATAATAAAAGGTTTGAACAATTCCGCAGCCATATCTTTAGGCAAACCACATTCATGTAATTTCAATTCCGGTCCAACAACGATTACCGAACGACCTGAGTAATCCACGCGCTTCCCCAATAAGTTCTGACGGAAACGTCCTTGTTTTCCTTTCAACACATCGCTTAGTGATTTCAACGCACGGCCACCTTCTGCTTTTACGGCGTTTGATTTTCTTGAGTTATCGAATAAGCTGTCAATGGCTTCCTGTAACATTCTTTTTTCATTACGAAGAATGACTTCAGGCGCTTTGATCTCCAATAATCTTTTCAAACGATTATTACGAATAATAACACGGCGGTAAAGATCATTCAAATCAGAGGAAGCGAAGCGACCTCCGTCCAAAGGAACAAGTGGACGTAATTCCGGTGGAATGACAGGGATATATTGCATTACCATCCATTCCGGACGATTGGTGATTCTTCCATTAGCATCTCTAAAAGCTTCCACAACACTCAGTCTTTTCAACGCATCTGCTTTACGTTGTTGTGAAGTCTCATTGGCTGCCGCATTACGCAAATCAAAAGACAATTGGTCAAGATCAATTCTTGCCAACAGATCATGAATCGCTTCAGCACCCATTTTAGCGATGAATTTATTGGGGTCATCATCAGGCAAATACTGATTATCCTTTGGAAGGGTATCCAGAATATCCAAGTATTCTTCTTCAGTTAAAAGGTCACCAAGATTCTGTCCTTTATCAACCCGAATACCCGGTTGAATGACTACATATCTTTCGTAATAAACAATGGTTTCCATTTTTTTGGAGCTGATTCCAAGCAGGTAACCAATCTTGTTCGGCAAACTCTTGAAGTACCAGATATGTACGACAGGCACTACTAATTTAATATGACCCATGCGCTCGCGGCGAACTTTCTTTTCCGTTACCTCAACACCGCAACGGTCACACACAATACCTTTGTAACGAATGCGCTTGTATTTTCCGCAGGCACATTCATAATCTTTTACCGGCCCAAAAATGCGCTCACAAAACAAACCATCTCTTTCAGGTTTATAGGTTCTGTAGTTGATGGTTTCCGGCTTCAATACTTCTCCATACGATCTTTCAAGAATAGAATCAGGAGAAGCCAACCCGATAGTAATTTTTGAAAAAGCTGCTCTTGGACGATTTTCTTTTTTAATAGCCATATTACTGGATTATTTTAAAAAAATTATTGACCTAAGTTCAGTTAAGCGATTGAGCATTGGGTGCTTCGCACTCTTCAACTGAATTAAGTCTATTGAACATCAATGTTTTAATGCAAAAATTAAATGGAAAAATGACAACATTCCTAAATTAAGGACGGCAAAGGTACGTACTAATGTCTAAAAAACCATAAAATATTAACAGTGTGAATAATTAAAGAAGACCCCCTAATTTACTCGGTTTTAAGGATTACCCAGGCGTCATTTTTATAATAAACCGGCAGTTTTGATCTTAGCGTTTTCGACAGGTTTTGATAATAATCCTCCGAATGCAAAACGATATAGTTGATCGAATATTTATTGACATCGCTCATTAGTGAGGCATCATCCGGGTACGACGCGATCCCGCCATAGTTGTGCAGGTCGAATAAAAAAAGATGATTCCACAAATCTTCACTGTAAAATCCGGCAATATGACTGCCGGCAGGAATATGCCGGACAATCTCTGTCGCTGAATCATAATCATCTTTATTAACATTTATCCGCGTTGCCAAATAAGTGATCGTTGTGTAAAAAAAGGGGATCATCATGATCAGCACCATGATCATACGCGCTTTTTTAGTGATATTGCAAATCAAATAATAAACCAACTGAAACAAAAGCATGGTTGCCGTTATCAATAATATCCAGATGTATCGCGGCTCGACGCTTATTAAAAAATAACCGGAAATATACAAAGCCACAAAAAAAATGATCTTATAAATCAAAGCGTTTTTAAGAAAGCGGACCGTGTTTTTATTCTTCCACACAAAAAATAAAACAAGCGGAACTAAAAAAAGTGAGAGCAAAAAATATTTTCCTAAAAACATCCCGACAAGTTTTTTACTGTTGATGAAAATGAGTTTCAGATAAGTGAAAATATCCTTATGGTACTTGGTATGCACCGTAGATTGTTTATAGATCAACGGCATATCCTCCCAACTAAAATAGGCTTCAGGATAGGGCAATTGCCGAAGCGTGTGTTGCGACTGGAAAGGATGATGAACGACGCCTTGCTCATCCAAAATGGAAAATACATAACCAGATGCTGTGGAAATGGTCCATTCTTTGTATTTTGAATGCAATGCCAAAATCCAGCAACCGCTCAACGCAAGAAAAATAAAAAGCGTCAGTAACGATCGTTGAAATTCTTTTTTTAAGCGTTTTTTTTGAAGCAATTTTTGAAGAAAGCAGGCGCTGATAAATACACCAAAAAAATAGAAAGAATATGCTTTTGTAAAATAGAGCAGAGCGCCTAGAACGCCAACGGTAAAGGGTTTTGAAAGGATATCACCCGACAAATAAATATCCAGCAGATACAAAAGCAGGCATAATGTGAGCAGGTCCGGAGTGATGGTATTAAAATGAAGAATTAATAATTCCAACGCACAACTAACAACAATGCATAACCGAAATAAATAGGGAATATCATTAAAAAATTTACTGACAATAATATTGATCTTCTGCAATGCAACACAAGCAATGATGATGTTCAGCAATCGGAAAGCGACCAATTCAGGGAGACCAATCTTAAATAAAGGAGCAAGCAACCAGCTTATTAGTGGAGACCAGCAACCGTTTACTGCAGCATTGAAATTCCCCTGCGCATAATAGCGGGCGATACGCAAATAACAAATGCCATCCGGATTGATATGGTATTGAAAGAAAGGCAATAAAACAACTGAGAAGAATATAAAGGCGGCAAGTATTACGAAAAATTCTTTTGATGGCTTACTAAACATTTCCGTTGTTTCAATGATTGTATTTTTCTAAAAACTTTTCCCTGATCACATCCTGAACAGGCACGCCCTTTATTTTGCTTTCGAGCCAGGAAATAATATCGAGATAAGAAAATGCGCGTGTTGCAAATGGGTTTTTTTCAAGTTTTTTGAGTTTATCCAACAAGGCTTCAAATTCCGGTTTTAGCTGTTTTGGAGATAGGCGGAATGAACGTCGTAAAAAGTTAAATATCTCTTCTTCAACAACGCCCAGGTTTTCCATTTTTGCCATAAAGCGATAAACAGATTTGATAAGATATTCGAGCAACTGGTAATTCTCCAACTCATAATGAGCGATCAAATGAAGCAACCGCGAATAACATTGCAGGTCCGTTCTCAGGTCAACTTTCCAGTTAATGATCTTATTCAGATAATCGATCGTGGTTTCGTAATCTGCGCTCCCAAAATAGAGCGAAGCGAATTTGTAATAAAAAACGAATACGCGATGTCTGTCAATGAATAGCTGGTATTCACCTAACTTTTGCAAAATCTCAGGAACGATTTGTTTCCCTTCAGTAAATGTCCCTTCAATAAAATGTCTATTAATGCGTGAGATGCTCAGGTAAATAAATGTTTGAATTAAATTGTTGTCATTCTGCAAAACAATTTTTGATTGTGAGAATTTTTCAAACTCCTGAAGCGTCTCTAAGAATTTTGTATAATTCTGTAGATCGAAATGTGCACCGAGCAAATTGTGCATGCCTTTTATATAATGCACGGTCTCGATTTCGATCATGAATTTTTCCTTCTCAAAAAGATCCACCCATTTTTGTGCATAGCGATAATACAATAAAAAATCCTGTCGTATAAAGGCATACCAGCAATAGCTTTGATACAAATACAATCTTTCATAAAATCCATTGCAGTGCTCGGTATTTGCAGGAATCCCTTCTTCAAAAAAATGCTGCACGGCATCTTCATCCGCCTTGTTTCTGGCATGCCCGTTCTTAATATACCAACTGTATAATTGCAAGGAAAGATTCGATAAATTGCCGATCAGCTGGAGCCGTTGATTGGTATTGTCAACTTCCGAAGTCAATTGCTCTGCCCGATCTTGCATGCTGCGGGTAATGTGAAGTGCTTCGATCTTTTTTTCAAAAAATAAGATCTGTAATAAAAAAGTAAGCTGATTATTTTCCTGCGCAATTGTTTTTATCTTATCCAGTGTTTTCAGGCTTTGCAGGTACAACCCTTTATTGTAGAGTATGCGCGCGAAATCCAGTTGTTCGTGTAGTTGAATGTCAATATTATCGTCATTCTTTATCAACCGAAGACTTGATAATATTTCTCGGTACAAATGCGCTTTTATGTTCGATAATTGCTGCTTGGCAATCTTCTTATTTCGTTTCAACAAGATCACTTCGTCGTATGTGTCCATATTGTCCAAAGCATCAAACAATTGAATGATCTTTAGGTCTTCTGCAGCCGAATTTCTCGTTACATAAAGCTTGAAATTGCGCTTTTCTGACTTCTTAAGCGACTTAATCAATTGAAATAAAGTATCTGAAGATCGGTTGGGCATTGTAATTAGAAATCTTTAAAACGCTTTAGCAGTAAGGGTTTTAATCAAATTTTAACTGCTTGCATTATGTAAAACAGTATTCTTTTTGATTTCCCTTCCTGATTAAACAAAGATAACTTCGAAAAGGTTGTTTTTATCTCTTTACCAATACTTTAATGAAAATTATGCCTGATAAAAAAATTCACATCTTCGACACAACGCTTCGCGATGGAGAACAGGTTCCGGGCTGTAAATTAAATACATCCGAAAAGCTTGAGCTTGCACTTAAGCTTGAAGAACTCGGTGTTGATATTATTGAAGCCGGTTTCCCCATCTCGAGTCCCGGCGATTTTCATTCTGTGGAGGAAATTTCAAAGATCATTAAAAACTCCACGGTATGCGGTCTTTCGCGTGCTGTTCAAAAAGATATCGAAGCAGCCGCAGCAGCTTTGAAATATGCCAAGCGTCCACGCATCCACACCGGCATCGGAACTTCTGACTATCACATCAAAAGCAAATTCAATTCAACCCGCGAAGAAATTTTACAAAGAGCAGTGCAGTCCGTTAAGTGGGCAAAGAATTTTGTTGATGATGTTGAATTTTATGCCGAAGATGCCGGCAGAACCGACAATGAGTATCTGGCAAAAGTTATTGAGGCCGTGATTGCAGTTGGTGCAACGGTTGTAAACATTCCCGATACCACCGGTTATTGCCTGCCTTACCAATATGGAGATAAAATTGCTTACCTGATCAATAACGTAAAAAATATTGACAAAGCAATTATCTCTTGTCATTGCCACAATGATCTGGGGTTAGCAACTGCCAATACAATAGCAGGGGTGATCGCCGGTGCAAGACAAATAGAATGCACCATCAATGGTTTGGGCGAACGGGCAGGAAATACTTCCATGGAAGAATGTGTGATGGTCATCAAGCAACATAAACATCTTGGATTTTACACCGATATAAAAACCGAAATGCTGAACCCCGTCAGCAGGCTGGTTTCCGACATCATGCGCATGCCTGTTCAGCCGAATAAGGCAATTGTTGGTTCAAACGCTTTTTCGCATTCTTCCGGAATTCACCAGGATGGATTTTTGAAAGACTCATTGACCTACGAAATCATTAATCCTGAAGAAGTGGGTGCAGGTGAATCAAAAATTGTATTAACGGCAAGAAGTGGAAGAAGCGCACTCGCGCACAGGTTTCGCAAGATAGGCTATGAATTCACGCGAAATGATATTGATGTTTTGTACGAAAGGTTCTTAAAACTTGCCGATACAAAAAAAGAAGTTGTTGAAAATGATTTGCATGAAATGGCAAAGACCTACAAACCCATTGAAGAGATTGCATAAAAAATAATGATGGCAAAAACACTTTTCGAAAAAATCTGGGACACACATGTTGTTAAAACCATCGATGGTGGTCCTGCTGTTCTTTATATCGATAAGCATTTTATTCATGAAGTGACCAGCCCGCAGGCTTTCGCAGGATTGAAGAAAAGAGGGATCAGCGTTTTTCGCCCGAAACAAATTGTCGCCACCGCCGATCATAATGTGCCAACCATTCATCAGGAACTCCCTATTAAAGAGGAACTATCCCGATTACAGGTTGATACGTTGAAAAAAAATTGTGCGGAGTTTGGAATTGAACTATATGGTCTTGGTCATCCGTTCCAGGGAATAGTCCATGTGATCGGCCCCGAACTCGGCATCACGCAACCCGGAATGACGATTGTATGCGGAGACAGCCACACTTCCACTCACGGCGCTTTCGGTTCAATTGCGTTCGGGATCGGCACCAGCGAAGTGGAAATGGTGATGGCAACGCAATGCTTGCTGCAGACCAAACCAAAGTTGATGCGCATTAATGTGGAAGGCAAATTGAACAATGGTGTCGTTTCAAAAGATATTATCCTTTATATCATTGCTCAAATTTCAGCAGCGGGAGCAACCGGTTTTGCGGTTGAATTTGCTGGTTCAGCCATTCGCGCCCTATCCATGGAAGCAAGAATGACCATTTGCAACATGAGCATCGAAATGGGCGCACGTTGTGGTATGATCGCTCCTGATGAAACTACATTCCATTATTTGAAAGGAAGGTTGTTCGCGCCCCAGGGAATAAATTTTGATGAAAAAATCGCATACTGGTCGACGCTATATAGTGACGAAGCCGCAAAATTTGATAAAGAAATAAACATTAATGCTGCTGATATCGAACCCATGATCACTTACGGAACAAATCCGGGAATGGGTATTGGCGTCAGCGGTCATGTTCCAGAACTCAGTGAAATCAATGAAAAGGAAAAACCTTCATTTGAGAAATCACTTCTGTATATGGGCCTTCAACCCGGAACAAATATAAAAGGCAAAAAAGTGGACTATGTTTTTATCGGCAGTTGTACGAATAGCCGCATTGAAGATTTGAGAATGGTAGCCTCATTTGTCAAAGGAAAAAAGAAGGCAGATAATGTTGAGGTGTGGGTGGTACCCGGAAGCAAGCAGGTAGAAAAGCAGGCGATCGAAGAAGGTATTAATAAAATATTTGAAGAAGCAGGATTCAATCTTCGCCAACCTGGTTGCAGTGCCTGTTTGGGAATGAACGAAGATAAAATTCCGGCAGGTAAATATTGCATCTCCACTTCAAACAGAAATTTTGAAGGCAGGCAGGGACCGAATGCAAGAACAATGTTAGCCAGTCCATTAACCGCCGCCGCCGCCGCCATTACTGGTGAAGTTACCGACGTAAGAGAATTAATATGACCGAATAATAATGAAAAATATTTCAACATGAGAAGAATTATTGTATCCCTTATCATTTTATCATTGGCCTTCACCGGCAAGGCACAAACTTTTACATTGAAGAGCAAAGACATTGGCGGGCAAGCAACCGACAAGCAAGTGTATAATGGTTTTGGTTGCACCGGCGAAAATCTCTCTCCCGAATTGTATTGGGAAAATGTTCCCGCAGGAACAAAAAGTTTTGCTGTCACCATGTATGATCCTGATGCGCCAACCGGAAGTGGTTTCTGGCATTGGGTGGTTTTTGATATCCCGGCAAACACGACCGAATTAAAAACAGGTGCCGGAAATATTGCCAAAGGATTGATGCCTGCCAGTGCTATTCAAAGCAATACCGATTTTGGCCAGGCCGGCTATGGCGGGCCCTGCCCACCACCGGGTCATGGTTTTCATGAATATCGCATCACCATATATGCTTTGAAAGTGGACAAACTCGGACTGGACAAGAACGCGACTCCGGCTTTTGTGGGTTTCAATCTTTTTTCAAACACCATCGAAAAAGCAACATTGGTAATGTATTATAAACGATAAAATGAGCAAAAGCATTAACATCATAAAATCAACAGCCGTTCCGGTTAATATCGAAAATGTGGACACTGACCAGATCATTCCGGCACGTTTCCTGAAAGCCACAACCAGGGAAGGTTTCGGAGAAAATCTCTTTCGCGACTGGCGTTATAACAGTGATGGACAACCGAAAAAAGATTTTATCCTGAACAACCCAACCTATCATGGAAAAATTTTAGTAGCTGCAAAGAATTTTGGTTGCGGCTCTAGCCGTGAGCATGCTGCCTGGGCGATCAAGGATTTTGGATTTGATGTTGTGGTGAGCAGTTTTTTTGCAGACATCTTTAAAAACAACGCGCTTAATAATTTTCTGCTGCCCGTAACTGTTGGTGATGATTTTTTACAGAAGATTTTTTCTGCTGTCGAAAAAAACCCTGAAACGGAAATTGAAGTCAGCCTTGAAAAACAAACCATCTCAATACCGGAAACGGGTGAACAGGATAGGTTTGACATCAACAACTATAAAAAGACCTGTTTATTAAACGGATATGATGACATTGATTATCTGCTCAGCATCAAAAATGAAATTGAAAAATTTGAAACCTCAACAAATTAAATCTTGAAACCGCTATGAATAAAAATATTGTAGTAATCGAAGGAGATGGAATCGGGCCGGAAGTAACGCGACAATCAATAAAAGTGTTGAATGCAATTGCCGAACAGTTCGGTCACGAATTTGATTATCGTTATTGTCTAATGGGTGCAGATGCCATTGATAAGACCGGCAACCCATTGCCTGATGAGACCATCGAAGCTGCCTTGAACAGTGATGCTATTTTATTTGGCGCGATCGGTCATCCAAAATATGATAATGACCCCACCGCGAAAGTCCGGCCGGAACAAGGGCTGCTTAAACTAAGAAAATCATTACAACTCTTTGCAAACATTCGCCCGATCAATAGTTATCCTTCTTTGCATCATTTGTCACCGTTGAAAACCAAAAATATCGAAGATGTGGATTTCATCATCTATCGCGAATTAACGGGCGGAATTTATTTCGGCAAAAAAGAAACCAACGCTGAAGGCACGATTGCATTTGATGATTGCATTTACTCAAAAGAAGAAATAGAACGCATTGCGCATCTTGCATTTAAACAAGCCCAGCAAAGAAGAAAAAAACTTACGCTGGTGGATAAAGCGAATGTTCTTGAAACTTCAAGGCTTTGGAGAAAAATAGTAAAAGAAATAGCCACGCAATATGCAGATGTAACACTCGATTTTTTATTTGTTGACAATGCAGCGATGCAGATCATCCTCAATCCAAAACAATTCGATGTGGTTCTTACAGAAAATATGTTTGGAGATATTATCAGCGATGAAGCGAGTGTCATCAGCGGTTCCCTGGGACTATTGCCATCAGCATCGATCGGAAGCGGCTCTGCATTGTTTGAACCGATACATGGCTCCTACCCGCAAGCTGCGGGAAAAGATATTGCAAATCCTATCGGCTCGATATTGTCAGCAGCCATGCTGCTCGATCATTTTGGTTTGCACAAAGAAGCACAGCTCATCAGAACTGCTGTGATGTGGACATTGGATAATGGATTCGTAACAAAAGATATTGACCCGGTGAATTTTTATTTCACTTCAACAATTGGTGAATTGATCAGCGATTTTGTTTCAAACAAGATTCCGGTTGATGTAAATAAAGAAAATATTGAATTGAGGAAGTCGACGATCATTTAGCGGTAAGCCATGAGCCGCGAGCGGCGGGGATCCGCTCGACGCTAAGGGCTCAAAGCTTAAAAAGTTCTTTGTTTTTAAAAAGGCGGTTCGTATATTCGCATTACAACGTTTCTTTCATGTTGAACAGCAGAATAAATAATGTTATTGGTCTTCTCACCGCAATTATTATTGTGGTTGTCATTATTATTCCTGCAACAACTGGAGGGGGCTGTTAAAGTATAAACATAAAAATTAAAATACTAAAAAACCCGCCTCCAAAAAGGCGGGTTTTTTTATTATGGCAATGGAAAATTCAAATCATAAATAGTATGGCAACTTATTACAACGAAAACACGATTCTTTATTTGAACGGGGAATTTGTGAAAGCATCTGAAGCAAAAATTGATCTATATAGCCAATCGCTCCATTATGGTTATGCAGTGTTCGAAGGGATTCGGGCATACAAGACCCTTGCTGGCGAAACAAAGATCTTCAAGGAACTGGAGCATTTTGAAAGATTAAAGAGATCTGCCGAGGCGATTAATATTTATTATCCCTATTCAACCGGAGAACTGATCGATGCTACGTACGAAGTGCTGAAAAGAAACAATTTACAGAACGCATATATAAGACCCTTGGTTTTCGCTCCCGCAAATATGAGTTTCACTCAGAATACGGAATCATTTATTGCCATTGAGGTTTGGGAGATGGGAAGATTTTTGGGTGATAAACTGATAAAAGTAATGAGCTCTCCTTTCGAACGCCCAAATCCAAAGGCTTTCAAAATAGAAGCAAAAGCAACCGGCCATTATGTGAATTCAATCGTGGCAAGCCAGGATGCAAAAGCAAAAGGTTATGACGAAGCATTATTAAATGATATAAATGGTTTTGTGGCGGAAGCCCCCGGCGCCAACATGTTTTATGAAAAAGATGGAAAATTATTTACCCCATCACTTGGAAATATTTTGCCGGGAATCACCAGAGCAACCGTAATAGAAATTTGTCATGAGCTCGATATTGCGGTTGAAGAAAGACTTTTCACCACTGAAGAAGTGAAGGAGCATGCAGATGCAGCATTTTTTTGCGGAACAGCGGCAGAAGTAATTGGATGGGAAAGTCTCGATGATATCAAGATGAAAAAAGATTGGAATGATACGGTGAGCAAAGTGATCCAGGATGCATATAAAGCAAGGGTGATTGAAAAAGAGTTTAAGCCAGAATTTGCATAAACAAGACCTTTGAAATGATAAATCGGAAATCAGAATTAAGGAAATAGAAACCAATAATGAAAAGGCGATCCAATGCAATCTGGGATTGTACATCTAACAAAGTAAATCGAATATACAAATGTCTGAACTGAACAAATATTCCAAAACATTAACGCAGGATGAAACCCAACCTGGCGCGCAGGCAATGCTTTATGCGATCGGTTTTAAAGATGAAGATTTTAAAAAGGCACAGGTTGGCATTGCCAGCATGGGTTGGGATGGCAATCCCTGCAACATGCATCTCAATGACCTGGCAACCGTGGTGCGTGACAGCGTAAACGCTGAAAACCTTATCGGACTCAGGTTTTATACAATCGGGGTAAGTGATGGCATGAGCATGGGAACAGATGGCATGCGCTATAGTTTAGTGAGCCGGGATTTGATTGCAGACAGTATTGAAACAAATGCCGGCGCACAATATTATGATGCACTGGTCGCCATTCCGGGTTGCGATAAAAATATGCCTGGCTCAATTATGGCAATGGGAAGATTGAATCGCCCCTCAATAATGTTATACGGTGGGACGATTGCGCCGGGACATTATAAAGGAGAAGATCTAAATATTGTGTCTGCATTTGAAGCGCTGGGAAACAAAATTGCCGGCAATTTAGATGAAGCCGATTTCAAAGGAATCGTACGTAATGCTTGTCCGGGAGCAGGCGCCTGCGGAGGCATGTACACGGCAAATACGATGGCGAGCGCTATTGAAGCTTTGGGAATGAGTTTGCCATATTCATCATCAAATCCTGCATTGAGCGGAGATAAACAAAAAGAGTGTCAAGCAATCGGTAAAGCAATAAGATTGTTATTAGAAAAAGATATAAAGCCCAAAGATATCATGACCAGAAAAGCATTTGAAAATGCAATTACGGTTGTGATGGTCCTTGGTGGGAGTACAAATGCAGTACTGCATCTTATCGCGATAGCAAAAAGTGTTGGAGTGAAATTAACCCAGGATGATTTTCAAACCATCAGCAACAAAACGCCCGTACTGGCTGATTTTAAGCCAAGCGGAAAATATCTGATGGAAGATCTGCACCAATATGGCGGGGTACCTGCGGTAATGAAATATTTATTGAGCAAGGGTTTTTTGCATGGCGACTGTTTGACGGTAACCGGAAAAACAGTTGCAGAAAACCTGCAGACAGCTCTAGATCTGGATTTTGAAAAACAAGATGTCATTCATCCTTTCGAAGATCCAATTAAAGCAACAGGCCATCTCCAAATATTATATGGCAATCTTGCAACAGGTGGAAGTGTTGCAAAAATTTCCGGTAAAGAAGGAAATCGTTTTGAAGGAACTGCCAGAGTATTTGACGGCGAACACGATTTGATAAAAGGAATTCAAAGTAAAAGAGTGCATGCTGGCGATGTGGTGGTAATAAGAAATATCGGCCCGAAAGGCGCACCGGGAATGCCTGAAATGCTGAAACCAACCGGAGCTATTATTGGTGCCGGTTTGGGCAAATCCGTTGCTTTGATCACAGACGGAAGATTCAGCGGCGGCACACATGGTTTTGTGGTGGGTCATATCACTCCCGAAGCACACGATGGAGGTTTATTAGGCATTGTAAAAGATGATGACATTATTGAAATTGATGCGCTGAAAAATACCATCAATTTAAAAATAAGTGAAGAAGAAATTGCAAAACGTAAAGCAGCATGGAAACAACCTGCATTAAAGGCTACAAACGGCATTTTGTATAAATATGCAAAGTATGTGAAGAACGCAGCGGAAGGATGTGTGACAGATGAAGAGTAGATCTTATTTATGAAAAGCTGCTGTTGATCTAAAAGGCAGCCGGTAATGTTTCTTATAAAAAATTAAATTAGTATGAGCACACTCGAATTGACCGCAGAAAAAGTTTCTGCAAAAAAAACAGAGAACATAAGTGGCAGCGAAGCAGTTCTGAAGGCCCTGATTGCTGAAAATGTCGAGACTATTTTCGGTTATCCTGGCGGGGCGATCATGCCGATCTACGATGCTTTGTATGATTATCAGGATAGATTACAACATATTTTAGTTCGGCACGAACAAGGCGCAATTCATGCTGCACAAGGCTTTGCCCGTACTTCGGGTAAAACAGGCGTCGTCTTCGCTACAAGTGGGCCGGGTGCAACAAACCTGGTTACCGGTCTTGCGGACGCAATGATTGACAGCACACCTGTTGTTTGTGTTACCGGGCAAGTATTCGCTCATTTATTAGGTACCGATGCATTTCAGGAAACCGATGTTATCAATATCACGACCCCGGTGACAAAATGGAATTACCAGGTCACTGATGCAAATGAGATTCCGGCCGTTCTTGCAAAAGCATTTTATATCGCAAAGAGTGGCAGACCCGGACCGGTCCTGATTGATATTACCAAAAATGCGCAACTGCAAAAATTCGATTACAGTGGATATACACCCTGTACGCATATACGTAGTTACCGCCCCAAGCCCATTGTCAGAAAAAAATATGTGGAACAAGCTGCAGCATTGATTAATGCTGCTGAAAAACCCTTTGTGATTTTCGGACAAGGAGTTATTCTGGGAAAAGCAGAAAAAGAATTTAAAAAGTTTATTGAAAAATCAGGTATTCCCGCTGCCTGGACAATTCTGGGCATGAGTGCCATTCCAACAGATCATCCCCTTGCTGTGGGCATGTTGGGAATGCATGGAAATTACGGACCAAATGTTTTGACCAATGAATGTGATGTGCTGATCGCAATTGGTATGCGTTTCGATGATCGCGTTACGGGAAGACTTGATAAGTATGCAAAGCAGGCGAAAGTGATTCATCTTGATATCGATCCGGCAGAAATTGACAAGAATGTAAAAGCAACGGTATCGGTTTGGGGCGATTGCAAAGAAACTTTACCCCTGCTCACGGAATCGATTGAGAAAAAAACCTATCCGCAGTGGTTAGAACGCTTTAAAGAATTTCAAAAAGAAGAAGAAGAAACCTGCATCATCCCCGAATTAAATCCAACAAGCGATGTGCTCACCATGGGCGAAGTAATAAAATTATTGAACGAGCTGACAAAAGGGGAAGCAGTGATCGTAACGGATGTTGGTCAACATCAAATGGTCGCTTGCCGCTATGCAAAATACAACCAGTCAAGAAGCAATGTTACGAGCGGAGGACTGGGGACGATGGGGTTTGCATTACCCGCGGCAATCGGTGCAAAGTTTGGCGCAGCAGACCGGGTGGTCGTCGCCATTATCGGAGATGGCGGTTTTCAAATGACACTGCAGGAACTGGGAACGATAATGCAAAGCAATGTGGATGTTAAGATCATTATTCTTAATAATAATTTCCTCGGTATGGTTCGCCAGTGGCAGCAGTTATTTCATGAAAAAAGATATTCTTTTGTTGACATCACCAGTCCTGATTTTGTGACTGTAGCAAAAGGTTACCACATCGAAGGACAAAAAGTTTCAAAAAGAGAAGATCTCATGAATGCATTGTCAACCATGCTCAATCATAAAGGTGCGTTCTTGCTGGAAGTGATGGTGGGGAAAGAAAATAATGTGTTTCCGATGGTACCGCAAGGCTGCAGTGTGGCAGAAATAAGATTGAAATAGCGTGCACCCTGAGAGACTGAATTACCAGCAAGCCGCTTTGCACCTGCTGCCGCAGGCAAGTCGCAACCATGCAAGGCAACGATAAATTGAACAGATAAGATCTCAAAGAATAAAAAAAATAAATTGAACACGACAACAGAAAATACAAAATGGAACGCAAGTCTTTATGATGACAAACATTCCTTTGTTTTTAAATATGGTGAAGACCTTGTGCATTTACTGAATCCAAAACCAGGGGAGCGAATCCTCGATCTGGGTTGCGGGACCGGTTATCTCACTAATATTATTGCAGAGTCCGGAGCAAAAGTGATCGGCATAGACAATTCAGCGGATATGATCGCCAAAGCAAAAAGCGAATATCCAAAAATCGATTTTGAAAAATTTTCAGCTACTGATTTTCATTTTGATTCAAAATTCGATGCCATCTTTTCTAACGCCGTACTGCACTGGGTTTTGGAGAAAGAAAAAGCGATTGATTGCATGTATGAAAATTTGAAAACAAATGGAAGACTGGTAATTGAAATGGGCGGCAAAAATAATGTGCAAAGCATCATGAATGCAATTCAAAAATATGCGTCAAAATATTTGCCGGAAAGTGCCTCATCTTTTAAGATTTGGTATTATCCGTCACTCAGCGAGTACACTTCACTGTTAGAAGCAAGGGGTTTTCGGGTCACCTACGCTACCCATTATGACAGGGAAACGGAATTAAAAGACCCTGCGAACGGAATAAAAGACTGGATAAAAATGTTCGGCAGTTCTTTCTTAAAAAACATGGATGAATCTGTCGCCGATAAAATGCTCTCGGAAATTCAGGAATCATTAAGACCTACAAATTTCAGAAATGAAAAATGGTATGCCGATTATAAAAGATTAAGAGTTGTAGCCATTAAACAATAATATTATGAAACCAGAATTCACCATAACCGTTTACACAGAAAACCAGATAGGTTTGCTGAATCGTATTGCTATTATTTTTTCCAGACGAAAGATCAATATCGAAAGTCTAAATACATCTCCTTCTGAGATCGACAGCGTTCATCGCTTCACCATTGTTATCAATGAGACCGAAGACGTAGTAAGAAAACTTTGCCGGCAAATTGAAAAACAGGTTGATGTATTAAAAGCATATTTTAATAATAATGATGAAATCATTTGGCAGGAACTGGCATTGTATAAAGTGCCGACAGATGTTATCGCTGAAAAAGTTAAAGTCGAACGTTTACTTCGCGAATATGGCGCCCGTGCAGTTGCCATTCGCAAAGATTATATTGTTTTTGAGACCTCAGGTCACCGCGAAGAAATTGAAGCATTGATAAAAGCCCTCGAACCTTATGGTCTGATTGAATTTGTGCGCAGCGCGAGAGTTGCCATTATCAAAGACAGCATGGGCTTTCATGAAAAACTAAAAGAATTTGAATCAGAAGAGCCCGGGGCAAATGTTATCGAAAATGAATTTTTAGATAAGCAGGATGAGGTATTCTCCATGTAAAAAAAATTTTATGATCGTTGAAAAAGTCATACCTACATTGCGCATTTTTGATTACAACAAAGCAATTGAATTTTATATCGATTGGCTTGGATTTAAGATCGTTTGGGAAGCCAGATTTGAAGAGAATGCGCCGATATATATGGAAATTGAAAAAGATGGAATCACCTTTCATTTGAGCGAACATCACGGAGATGGTACACCAGGAAGTCATGTTTTTATTTGGTGCAAAGGGGTTGAGGAATACCACAGAGAACTGATCGCAAAAAAATATAAGTACAACAGACCGGGACTGGAAAAAACATTTTACGGAGCACTGGCATTTACAGCCAATGACCCGTTCAATAATAAAATAATTTTCAATGAAAAAATTCCCGAAGCAGACAATTAAAAATTAATAATGAGAGTGCGGGCTAAAAAAAACGTACATCACCAATTTAAAATCGTAAATCAAAATCTAACATGGCAAAATTAAATTTCGGCGGCGTAGAAGAAAATGTAATCACCCGCGAAGAGTTCCCACTAAGCAAAGCACAGGAAGTTTTAAAAAATGAAACCATTGCAGTAATTGGATATGGCGTGCAGGGTCCCGGACAGGCACTCAATCAAAAAGATAATGGTATAAATGTCATTGTGGGCCAACGCAAAAGTTCAAAGACATGGGATAAAGCCGTTCGTGATGGTTTTGTCCCCGGAGAAACACTTTTTGAAATTGAGGAAGCTTTGAAACGCGGAACGATCATTTGCTATTTACTGAGCGACGCTGCACAAATTGCGTTGTGGCCAACAGTTCAAAAATATTTAACACCCGGTAAAGCGTTATATTTTTCACATGGCTTCGGGATCACATTCAATCATCAAACACATATCATTCCACCCAAAGATGTGGATGTATTTTTAGTCGCACCAAAAGGAAGCGGCACATCATTGCGCAGAATGTTTTTGCAAGGACGCGGATTGAATAGTTCATATGCCATTTTTCAGGACGCAACCGGAAAGGCTAAAGAAAGAGTGACCGCACTTGGCATCGCAGTTGGAAGCGGATATTTATTTGAAACAGATTTCAAAAAAGAAGTGTACAGCGATCTCACCGGCGAACGCGGAACATTAATGGGTGCGATACAGGGAATTTTCGCGGCGCAATATGAAGTGTTGCGCAAGAAGGGACATTCCCCAAGCGAGGCATTTAACGAGACTGTTGAGGAATTGACTCAATCATTGATGCCGCTCGTTGCTGAGAACGGGATGGATTGGATGTACGCCAATTGCAGCACCACGGCACAACGTGGCGCATTGGACTGGTGGAAAAAATTTCGTGACGCTACGCTACCGGTGTTCACTGAACTATATGAAAGCGTTGCTGCCGGAAAAGAATCACAGCGTTCGATCGATTCCAACTCACAACCGGATTACCGTGAAAAATTAGAAGTTGAATTGAAAGAACTGCGTGATAGCGAAATGTGGCAGGCAGGAAAAACAGTGAGAAGTTTAAGACCGGAAAATCAGAAATAAGGGTAGCTGCAGACAATCAGCGAATGGCTGTTAATGGAAGACATGCTACAACACCAGTAATAAAATAGAATCATGGCCAATCCAAAAAATCATGTTCCGGAAGTCGTGGCGCTTCGCACCTGGAAAGAATACGTCGGTGAATCTTTGCTGATCGTTTTCAGCGTGGTGCTCGCATTGATCCTGACAGAAGTCATCAACAAAATCCATGAAAGCAACCAAACCCATGAGGTATTGCATCAGTTACGCGAAGAGTTGCTCGCAAATAAAAAGGCCGAGGAAATACAGTATAAATATCATTTGCAGGTTTTAAAGAATATAGACTCGGCTTTGCATGATGATAAATTTCTTAAAAAATTTATAGATAGCGGAAGGGTGCATTTATACCTTCTGGCACCGGATGGGGTGCTGGAAGAAGACTTAAATGATGTGGCATGGCAGATTGCCAAACAAAATAATATTCTTTCAAAAATAGATCTCAAAACTTTTGGTCTGTTCACCGATATCTACAATCATCAACAGCGAATCACAAAAACAGAAGATGAGATCGGAAAAGTATTATTATCATTCGAATCACGTAAACCGGAAAACGCAAGAACTACTTTGATATTGATGCGTGATAATTATCACGGGTGGGCTGTTGACAGGGTCCCCTCATTATTAAGAAAATATCAGGTTGCCATTGATGCATTAAGCAATTATTGAAAACATTTTTGAAATGAACGTAAAAGAAAAAACAACATATCAGTTGGATTTTGCAAAAGCAAAAGAAAGATTGAGTAAAGTAGTTATCAAATCGCCGCTACAACTAAACAGAAGCTTATCGGCTAAGTATAACGCCAATGTTTATTTGAAAAGGGAGGATTTGCAAGTGGTTCGGTCATACAAATTGCGCGGAGCATATAACATGATGAGTAGTTTGTCGGAAGAAAAACTGAGAAATGGGGTTACTACTGCAAGTGCCGGCAATCACGCGCAGGGATTTGCTTATTCTTGCAAGAAACTTGGAGTGAAAGGTGTTGTGTTCATGCCCGTTATTACGCCAAATCAAAAAGTTAACCAAACGAAAATGTTCGGTGAAGATAATATCGAGATAAAACTGGTTGGCGATACTTTCGATGATTGCGCTGTGGCAGCAAAAAAATTTACGGAAGAAAATGGAATGACTTTTATACCGCCATTTGATGACTATCGCATCATCGAAGGGCAGGGAACTGTTGCTGTTGAAATATTGGAGCAATTATCCGATGTCGATTATGTGTTCGTACCTGTCGGTGGTGGCGGACTTGCTGCCGGCGTGGGCACCTATTTCAAAACATATTCCCCCAAAACAAAGATTATCGGGCTGGAACCAGAAGGCGCACCCTCTATGTATGAAGCGCTAAAAATCGGTCACCCGGTAACCTTGGATACAATTGAGCGGTTTGTTGACGGCGCTTCGGTAAAACGAACCGGCGATATCACTTTTTCCATTTGCAAAGAAGTGTTGGATGATCTGCATCTTGTACCGGAAGGGAAAATTTGTTCGACGATTTTGAAATTATATAATGAAGATGCGATCGTTGTTGAACCTGCAGGAGCAATGTCAATTGCCTGTCTGGATGATTATGCAAATGAAATAAAAGGTAAAAATATTGTGTGTATCGTGAGCGGAAGCAATAATGATATTGACAGAATGCAGGAAATAAAAGAACGCTCGCTGCAATATGAAGGATTAAAACATTATTTTTTGATTCGCTTTGCACAGAGACCCGGCGCATTGAAAGAATTTGTGAACCATGTGCTGGGTGCAAACGATGATATTACCCGGTTTGAATATATGCAGAAACATAATAAAGAAACCGGACCCGCGCTTGTCGGGATTGAATTGAAATCGAAAGAAGATTACCATGCATTGATGCAGAACCTAAAGAAGTTCAATATTAATTTTACAGAATTGAAAAAGGATGACAACATGTTTGGCTACGTGGTGTAAATCCTGCGAGCCATGGGTTTCGACCAGAAAACCAAAGAAAAAAAATAGGAATTTGAGATCTGAAAATGAAGCATCCGGTAGCATAACCAGCAAAGAATCCAGACGCTTCGACACTCCTTAAAATTGTCGATCTCGTTGCCCGGGAAACCATACTGCCATAGCTTAATAAGTCCACCTTTTTTGTGGAAAATTAGAATTGCAAAATTGTTCAATAATTCATATTTATTTCGTAATTTCAATTGAATCGTTGCTGCTATTTTGAAAAAATCTGTATTTATTTTCATTTTTATTAGATAATATTCAATAATTAAAAGAACATGAGTGAATTAGGCTTATATTCTCCGGAATTCGAGCGTGATGCCTGTGGTATCGGCTTTGTTGCTAACATCAAAAGCAACAAATCGCACCAGATCGTTTCTGATGCGCTCACGATTTTGGAGAACATGGAACATCGCGGTGCATGTGGTTGTGAAAATAATACCGGCGACGGTGCAGGCATAATGATTCAAACACCGCACGAATTCTTCTTTGATGAATGTGTGAAGCTGGGAATTCATTTGCCTTCTTATGGAAAGTATGGAGTGGGCATGATTTTTTTCCCCAGAGATATCCGGTTGAAAGAAGAATGTCGTGACATTTTTAACAGATCAACGGAGAAATTAGGATTGGAAATCCTGGGCTATCGCAAAGTGCCGGTCAATCCAGATGGAATCGGACCAACCGCATTATCTGTTGAGCCTGAAATTGAACAGGTCTTCATTGCATGTCCGGATCACATCAATAATCCGGAAAATTTTGAACGCAAACTCTTTGTGCTGCGCAATTATTCAACTCATCTCATCAACAGCACGGTAAAAAAAGACGCGATCGGTTTTTATTTCGCCTCCCTCTCTTACAAAACAGTGGTGTATAAAGGACAGCTGACGAGCATGCAGGTCCGTAATTATTTTCCAGACCTGAGTAATAAGCGCGTTGTTTCCGCATTCGGTTTGATACATTCTCGTTTTGCAACAAATACTTTTCCTTCCTGGAAATTGGCGCAGCCATTTCGCTACATCGCACACAATGGAGAGATCAATACACTCCAGGGAAATCTGAATTGGCTCCGTACAAGCGAAAAGGGTTTCACATCTCCCTATTTCACTGATGAAGAGATGGAAATGCTATTGCCGATCGTAACTGAGGGACAATCGGATTCTGCCTGTCTGGATAATATGATCGAGCTGCTCACCTTATGCGGAAGAAGTTTACCACATGTGATGATGATGCTCATCCCCGAAGCATGGGATGGCAATGAGCAGATGGATCCGGTAAAAAAGGCATTCTATGAATTTCATGCAGCATTCATGGAGCCCTGGGACGGACCTGCTTCTATTTCCTTTACGGATGGAAAAATAATCGGGGCTACGCTTGACAGAAATGGTTTGCGTCCCTCACGGTATTGCGTAACCGAAGATGACAGAGTGATCATGGCATCAGAAACAGGTGTGCTTCCCGTCGATCCGAAATTGATAAAAGAAAAAGGAAGATTACAACCAGGGAAAATGTTCATCGTTGACCTGGAACAGGGAAGAATCATCAGCGATGATGAACTGAAAAAAGATATCTGTTCTCAAAAGCCATATGAAGAATGGCTGAATAAATATAAAATCCGCCTGGAAGAACTGCCCGAACCCCGCGTCATGTTCACGCATCTTGAGCACGACCAGATATTCAAATATCAGAAAGCATTTGGATACTCTACAGAAGATCTGGAAACGATCATTGCACCAATGGCTTTGGATGCAAAAGAACCTGTAGGCTCGATGGGTAGTGATGTTCCGCTTGCGGTACTCAGCGATCAACCACAACATCTCAGCAGTTATTTCAAACAATTATTTGCGCAGGTCACCAATCCGCCCATTGATCCGATACGCGAAAGACTGGTAATGTCTTTGTCAACTTTCGCCGGCAATAATGGAAATCTGCTGGTTGAAGATTCGCTCGCGTGCCACAGTATCGCCTTGAAACATCCCGTGCTTGGCAATCATGAATTGGAAAAGATAAGAAGTATAGATACCGGAATTTTCCAGGCAAAAACCCTGCAGACATATTTTCGCGCAGATGGACAAAAGGGTTCACTGCAAAAAGGGCTGGACAGACTTTGTCGGTATGCTGTTGATGCGGTTGAAGATGGATTTGAGGTCCTGATACTGACCGACCGCGCCATTGACAGCGACCACGCTCCTATTCCTTCATTGCTCGCAACTGCAGCCGTTCATCACCATCTTATTCGCAAAGGCTATCGCGGTCAGGTAGGCATTATTGTTGAAGCCGGCGATATCTGGGAAGTACATCATTTTGCCTGTCTCATTGGCTTTGGGGCAACAGCGATCAATCCATATCTCTCCTTGTCTACTATCCGCGACATGAAGTTGAGCGGGAAATTAGAAACAGAATTGGATGTGGAATATCTAAAAAAGAATTACATCAAAGCCGTCAATGATGGATTGCTTAAAGTCTTTTCGAAGATGGGAATTTCCACGCTGCAATCTTACCAGGGGGCGCAGATATTTGAGATCATCGGTTTGAATAAATCGGTAGTCGATAAATATTTTACCGGCGCCACCTCACGTATAGAAGGAATGGGTTTGGATGAAATTGCCAAAGAAACCCTGGCAAAACATTTTTATGCTTTTAGCAAAAAAGATATTCCTGTTGATCGATTAAGTGTCGGTGGTATTTACCAATGGAGGCGCAAAGGGGAATTTCATTTATTCAATCCGCAAACCATTCACTTGTTGCAATATTCAACAAGAATGAATGATTACAATACTTTCAAAAAATATTCAAAACTTATCAATGAGCAGGGAGAAAAAGCGGCGACATTAAGAAGTCTTTTCACATTTAAGCACTTGCGGAATTCGATTTCAATTGATGAAGTTGAGCCAGCTGAAAATATCTACAAACGTTTTGCTACTGGTGCTATGAGTTTTGGTTCGATTTCGCATGAAGCACATTCAACATTAGCCATTGCCATGAATCGCCTCGGTGGAAAAAGCAATACCGGCGAAGGCGGTGAAGATGAAATGCGTTACGAAAAACTGGCGAACGGAGATTCAATGAACTCTGCGATCAAACAAGTTGCCTCGGCACGCTTTGGTGTTACGAGTTATTATCTGACCATGGCAAAAGAGTTGCAAATTAAAATGGCGCAAGGCGCCAAACCCGGTGAGGGCGGGCAATTGCCAGGACATAAAGTTGATGATTGGATTGGTAGAGTTCGTCATGCAACTCCGGGTGTAGGTTTGATTTCTCCCCCACCCCATCACGATATTTATTCCATTGAAGATCTGGCACAATTGATATTTGATTTGAAGAATTCAAATCGCGATGCCCGCATAAGTGTGAAGCTAGTTTCAAAAGCGGGTGTTGGCACAATCGCCGCAGGCGTTGCCAAAGCAAAATCAGATGTGATATTGATCTCCGGTTTTGATGGCGGCACAGGCGCCTCCCCGATCAGTTCCATCAAACATGCCGGCTTACCTTGGGAATTGGGTCTTGCAGAATCTCATCAAACACTCGTAAAAAATAAATTACGAAGCAGAGTTGTTCTGCAAACTGACGGGCAATTAAAGACCGGTCGCGATATTGCCATTGCAACATTATTAGGCGCAGAAGAATGGGGTGTTGCAACAGCCGCATTGGTAACGGAAGGTTGCATCATGATGCGCAAATGTCATTTGAACACTTGCCCGGTTGGCGTTGCAACGCAAGATCCTGAATTAAGGAAAAGATTTACCGGGAATCCAGATCACGTCGTGAATCTCTTCAAATTCCTTACACAAGAATTGCGTGAAATAATGGCTGAGCTTGGTTTTCGTACGATTGAAGAAATGGTCGGACAAGTAGATTGTTTGGACATGAGAGAGGATATTGATCATTGGAAATACAGCAAACTTGATCTTACCCCTATTTTATACAAAGAACCAACATCATTATATACTGGCTTATACAAACAGGAAGAACAAGATCACGGACTAGCAGATGTGCTTGACTGGAAATTACTGGTGGCTGCAAAACCCGCACTTGAACATCAGCAAAAAGTCTTCGCAGCATTCAATGTAAAAAATACAGACAGGACCATCGGCGCAATTTTATCAAACGAGATTTCAAAAAAATATAAATCGAACGGACTGCCGGAAGACACGATTCATTTTAAATTAACCGGGACAGCCGGACAAAGTTTTGCAGCGTTCAATACAAAAGGGGTTACCCTTGAGCTTGAAGGTGATGCCAACGATTATTTTGGAAAAGGACTATCAGGGGCAAGATTGATCATTTATCCTTCGCAGGATGCCGGATTCGTGCCTGAAGAAAATATCATCATTGGTAATGTGGCATTTTATGGTGCAACAAGCGGTGAGGCGTTTATAAGGGGAAAAGCGGGCGAGCGTTTTTGTGTGCGTAACTCCGGCGCAAAGGCAGTGGTGGAAGGCGTCGGCGATCACGGCTGCGAATACATGACCGGCGGAAGAGTGGTGATTCTGGGTGATACGGGAAGAAATTTTGCGGCGGGAATGAGTGGCGGAATTGCCTATGTATATGATGTCAATGCGCAATTTGCCGCATTATGCAATAAAGAGATGGTTGACCTCGACGCTGTTGATGAAGAAGATGGACTGGAGCTGAAAGACATGATACAAAGGCATTATGCTTATACGGGCAGCACGGTCGCAAAATTTGTGTTGGATGATTTTGAGAATCAATTAAAGAATTTTGTGAAAGTATTTCCAAGAGATTATAAAAAAGTCTTGTTACAGAAAAAGGTCAGCGTGAAAACGAATTAATGATAATTAAACACTTGAGGAATGAAAAAGGCTCAATTTCAAATCGTATGTTCGTTATCGTTAGTACAAAAGAGCTGAATAGAATATCAATTGTATTCAAGTGACGGCACTACGAGACAGGAAAGAATTGGAGATGTTTAAAAAATAAAAAGCCAATAGCAATTGACAAAAAGAAACTGTACATCGAACATCATAAATCATCATTGACAATGGGTAAACCAACAGGTTTTTTTGAATTTACAAGAGAGCTTCCGGGAAAACGCCCGGTGAGTGAAAGAAAGAATGATTACAATGAATTTGTTCAATTGTATGCCCCTGAGAAATTGAACCAGCAGGCAGCAAGATGCATGAACTGCGGCATTCCGTTTTGTCATCACGGATGCCCGTTGGGAAATGTGATTCCTGAATTCAACGACGCCGTGTATCGCAAGCAATGGCAGGAAGCTTATGAGATATTATCATCGACAAATAATTTTCCTGAGTTTACCGGAAGAATTTGTCCGGCCCCCTGCGAGACCAGTTGCGTACTTGGAATTAATCAGCCAGCCGTTACTATTGAAGAAATAGAGAAACATATTATTGAAATCGCTTTCGAAAAAGGATTTGTAAAAGCAAAAAAACCAAATATCCGCACCGGGAAAAAAGTTGCCGTTGTAGGCTCGGGCCCCGCTGGACTTGCTGCAGCAGCGCAACTCAATTATGCTGGTCATTCAATAACCGTCTTTGAACGTGATGATGCGCCAGGCGGTTTGCTGCGCTATGGGATCCCAGATTTCAAATTAGAAAAATGGGTGGTCGACAGAAGAATAAAATTAATGGAAGAGGAGGGTGTTGTTTTTAAGTGCAATGCGAATGTTGGGGTAAATATTGGCATCAACGATCTGCTAAGGGAATTTCATGCGATCGTTCTTGCAGGCGGTTCCACGATCCCAAGGGATTTGAATATTCCTGGCAGGGACCTCAAGGGTGTTCATTTCGCAATGGATTTTTTAAAGCAGCAGAACAAAAGGGTGAGCAATAAAAAAGTAACGGAAGAAGATATTTTTGCAACCGAAAAAAACGTAGTTGTGATCGGTGGTGGAGATACAGGAAGCGATTGCGTTGGAACATCAAACCGTCATCATGCAAAATCGGTGACACAATTTGAATTATTACCAAAACCACCCCAATCAAGAACTGCATTCATGCCTTGGCCAACTTATCCAATGGTGCTAAAGACTTCCTCCTCACATGAAGAAGGATGTGACAGAGATTGGGCCGTTGCGACCAAAGAATTTGTTGGTGATGCAAACGGTGATCTGAAAGGATTGAAGATTGTTACCCTTGAATGGAAATTTACCGAAGATGGCAAACCTGCGCAATTTGCAGAAGTGCCGGGCAGTGAAAAAGAAATTCCATGTGAACTAGCGTTGTTGGCGATGGGTTTTGTTCATCCTCAACAAGAAGGATTTATCAATGAACTTGAAATTGAGCTTGACGGCAGGGGGAATGTTCGTGCTACTGAAAAAGATTATCAAACCAATATTTCAAAGATCTTCACGGCAGGCGATATGCGTCGCGGGCAATCATTGGTAGTATGGGCGATCAGTGAGGGAAGAGAATGCGCAAGAAAGGTGGATGAATATTTAGCAGGTTCGTCTTTATTGGAATGCAGGGATGAAAATCTCATTGCGGTAAATTCATAAGTTCCAAACCAAAGAAATTGTAAAAAGCCATTCTGAAAGGGATGGCTTTTTTATTTGATTTATTTCGAAAAATTGGTAATAAAAAATTGATGAAATTTAAATAAAAAAAATTAATAGTTTAATAATCAAATATTTGAGAAAAAGATATTAAATAATTAATCACATTAAATAAATATATATGTATCAATTTGAAAATATAGATAAAAAATAATCGTAAATTAGCATCATAAATGTTAAATTAAAATTATTTATAATAAATGATATTTAATAACTCCTTTTTTATCCCCTTGAAAGAAAAGTCTTGCCTGCCTAAAGGAACGCTGCCAGAAGAAAAAGAACTCGAAATCATTAAATGGAATTTTCTCATAAAAAGAAAGGTACAACTCAGCACCAACTTTTGAGCAGTTGATTAGCGTTGCACCTTTTTTTATTACTAATTAAAACCAAAACAATGTTAAGAAAAATTTTCTTATTACTAATGTCATTTATTACCTTTTTTTCATTGGCTATCGGGCAAACAGATTCAACGGCTAAAAAAGTTGATTCTGCTGCTAAGACACCTCCCCCTGTTACCATTACGGGGTCGGTAGATGTTTATTACAGGTTCAACTTCTCAAATCCTCCGGGTCAATTGACAAACAACTACACCAGCTTCACCAACTCTCAAAGCTCTTTTGAATTGGGCATGGCTACTATTCGCGCCGATCACAGCTTTGGCAAAGTGAGCGCAACAGCCGATCTTGGTTTTGGTAGAAGAGCTGAAGAGTTCTCCTATAATGATGCTGGACATCCAACACTTTTTGCAGTTAAACAACTCTTTTTGACTTACCAGGCCACTGATAAGATCAAATTTACGATGGGTAAATGGGGAACCCATATAGGTTACGAAGTATTGGATGCTTATTCGAATAGAAACTATAGCATGGACTACATGTTTTCATTTGGTCCATTCTTTCATACAGGTTTAAAAGCGGATGTCACGCTGAGTGGAACGACTGCATTTATGATTGGGATCGCCAATCCAACAGATTTTTCATCCACAACGGCATCAACAAAAGTATTACTGGCGCAATTCAGTACCGGAACAAAGGATGGAAAATTAAAAGCTTTTTTAAATTACCAGGGCTACTCCGGGGTTAGCCAGGATACATTGATCAATCCGGCTACTGCATATTATCTATACAAAAGTTTGAATCAGTTTGACCTGGTTATCAATGGAACGATTTCAAGCCAGTTCGGAATTGGCCTGAATGGAACTGTTCAATCTGTAAATTCTTCTTTATTGGGTAAGACAGCAAGTTGGTGGGGCGCCGCGGCCTATTTGAATTTTGATCCCACATCAACCTTTGGACTAACGTTAAGAGGAGAATATTTTGACGATAAGGACGGAGTTAAAATACACAATTTCGATGATGGAAGCGGGCTTGGCGTCTTTGATCTAACGCTTTCGGGGATCTTGAAGGTGGGAAGCAATCTGACAATTATCCCCGAGCTGAGGCTTGACAATGGATCGAAAGATTTCTTTGTTAAGTCAGACGGGACAGCAACTAAATCAACTGTGAGCGGAATTCTCGCAGCAGTGTATAAATTTTAAAGTTCTAAAACGCAGCAAAACCAATTTTTATAACCAAAATCACAACACATGCTATTTTCTAAATTAATCCCCGCAAGAGCTAATGGGCAAATTTCTTTACCTATCAAAATGACCAAAGCAGAAAAATGGCGCTTTTGGCTTAGTATGTTTGGAGGTAAGCTCATTGGTTTGTTCCTAGTATTGTTGGCCATGGGCTTTTTGCCGGCAATAATTGGCACACCCGCTCACGCGCAAGGTGCGCCGGCTTATACGGCCCACGAAACAACAATGATGAATTCTGTTAATACCGTTTGGACCTTAGTTGCGGCATTCTTGGTTTTTGGTATGCAACCCGGATTTGTAATGTTGGAAGCAGGCTTTGCACGTGCTAAAGAAACCGTCAATGTGCTGATGGAGTGTATTTTTGATACCTGTCTTTGCGGATTATTATTCTGGGCATTTGGTTATGCTTTCATGTTCAGTCATGGTAATGGATTCATCGGTTATCATTGGTTTTTCCTGGTTGGCGCTGATTCAGATGGAGGACTTGCAAGCGGTACCTATCTTACGAGCGGAGTTCCCGTGATCGCGCACTGGATATTTCAATTTGCTTTTGCTGACACGTGTTCTACGGTAACTTCTGGTGCGATGATCGGTCGTACTGGTTTCCGCGGCGACATTCTATATAGCATCGGTGTTACAGGATTTATATACCCAATAATTGGTCACTGGGCTTGGGGTCCTGATGGCTGGCTGGCAAATATGGGAACAGCAGGAAATTTCTTCCCTTCTCTCGGACAAGGATTCCGCGACTTTGCCGGTTCAACAGTCGTACATACGATCGGTGGTATGGTTTCCCTTGCCGGCGCAATAGTGCTGGGACCAAGACTGGGGAGAGTCTTTAAGAGAGACGGCGGCGGACCGATGGCACCACATAACCTAACAATAGCCGCAGTGGGTGGTTTCATTCTTTGGTTTGGCTGGTACGGGTTTAACCCGGGCAGCACACTTTCGGCTGTTGATATGCAAGGCATCGGACGCGTAGCTACCAATACTACTCTTGCCGCTTGTGCCGGTGGAATGGGAGCCATGTTGATTGGCTTATGGACCGGTCCAACAAAAGGAAAATTTGACCTTGGACTTACTACCAATGGTTTTCTTGCAGGACTTGTGGCGATTACTTGTCCTTGTTATTGGGTAGATCCAGTTGGCGCAATATCTCTTGGCTTTATTGCAGGAATCGTGGTTGTATATGGACTATACTTATTGGAATACTTAAGGATTGATGATCCGATCGGAGCCGTTCCTGTACATGGATTCTGTGGTATGTGGGGAACATGGTCGCTGGGCCTTTTTGCATCCGGAAAATTTGGGGCTACTGGTGCTACCGGTGCGGACAATTCAAGCCCTGTCGCCGGATTATTTTACGGCGGCGGCACATCGGTGCTGAAGGCGCAGATAATTGGTAACCTTACTATAACCATCGCAACTTTTGTTGTAGCCTATGCAATGATGTGGCTCATACGACAATTACCGCATCCATGGAATTTACGTGTTGAAGGTCCTGGCGAAGTAGGTGTTGGTGGTTTGGATGTTTGGGAACACGGCACGCCTGCCTATCCTGATCAGGCTGAATATGAGGTACCCGCCCTCAGCACATCAAAAGTGCACGGCGATAAGGTCATTGGTTAATTGGATAAAATAAAAATTGTTCTAAATAAAAAAACGTTGAGAGTAAAATCTCAACGTTTTTATTTTGATAAATTTCTTGATTAAAGAATTTTATGCTAGTCTTTTTTTGCTCAATAAAGAAAGGAAAAGTACCATTACTGATGAGAAGAAAAGAATTTTAGGAAGAACTCCAGTTGAATAAAAGCTGAGTATTCCTAAAGCGATAGCAATGATCAAAAATAGAGGCGCTAACTTTAACATATACTAATATTTAAATTGTTTGAATAATTAAATTCGGAACGCAAGTTATGCAGCCTCAAGCAATTATCAAAAAGACCAGGCATCAATTGATTAATGTAGAAATTATTATATATGTTATTTATTTTTCATTTACCCCCTGGTTTTATTTCCAAAATAAAAAAAACATATTGTAGTCGACGGAGAAATAAAAAACTGGGCGATCAACTCAAAAATTATTTAGCTTTAAGCGAAGAAAAATTTTTCAAAAAAAATCAAAAAATTTTTTTTTGAGCTCGAAATTTTGACAAAAAAGGCTTCTTATTCTTCTTCGGTCTTGTCTTTGAAAGTTTTCATTAATGCAAAAAATCATCTGCTCATGAAGTTCATTTTCGTTTTTTTGATTTTGATCTCAATAAAGGTATCCGCGCAACAAATTCAACTCCTGACATCCGGCACAAAAACTTCCTTACGTGGATTAAGCGTCGTTGACAATAATGTGATATGGGCCAGCGGGACTGGTGGAAATATTGCGCGTTCAACAAATGGCGGACAAACATTTGTTTGGATAAAAGTGAAAGATTATGAGCAAAGAGATTTTCGCGACATTGAAGCATTCGACTCAAACAATGCAATAATAATGGCCATTGCTGAACCCGCTATTATTCTAAAAACAAAAGATGGCGGACAAACATGGAAAGAAGTTTTTAAGGATACAACAAAGGGAATGTTTTTAGATGCAATGGATTTTGTAAATAACGAAGGAGTCGTGATCGGTGATCCCGTTAATGATAAAATCTTCATGGCCTATACAAATGATTTTGGCGAGAGCTGGAAAATATCTTCAGTAACCAATGATATCAAAATAACACCAGGCGAAGCTTTTTTTGCGTCAAGCGGAACAAATATCAAATTGCAGAATAATACATTTCCGGTATTTGTTTCCGGTGGCAAAAGATCAACTATTTTCTTTTCATCCACGGCACAGCATGCATTGCCATTGGTCCAGGGACAAGAATCAACAGGCGCAAATTCCTTAGCAATTTCTCCGAACAATCCTTTGCATGCAATCGTGGTAGGAGGAGATTTTTCAAAAGATACCGTCTCAACAGGAAATTGCACGCTATTGAATTTAACGCCATTTACAAGTCAACAACCAATAACTCCTCCACACGGTTATCGCAGCTGCGTTGAATATATTTCTGCAAAAGAACTGATCACTAGCGGAACAAGCGGGGTTGATATCAGTAAGGATGGCGGAATGAACTGGCAATTGATCTCCAAAGAAAGTTTTCATGTTTGCCAAAAAGCAAAAAAGACCAACGCTGTTTTTCTTGCCGGCTCAAATGGAAAAATTGCCAAACTGATCTGGTAAAAATTTTCTTTTTAAACTTTTCGTCAAAATAATGGTCTATCTATCCCGTAAAGAATTATGACCATTTTTTATTCCCGTTTTTTTCTACTCTGGAAACAAGAAATTCTATCTTTATGAAGCTATAAGGCACTCAGCAATGAGTGCTTATTTTTTTGAAATATAATCATTCGATTTTTTTAAAGCCGTTCTATCGTCACAAAAAATTAACACTTTCCACAAACTGTTAATAATTAACTTTAGGATAGTTAGATGTTGGATAATATATTTGAATAAGTGTAGAGCAATACGATTTACTTCTTTTTACGAACGATAAAAGAATTCAATTTGACTGAAACTATCATTAACCTGGAGACCGTTAACCCTATCGAATTTTTTGGTACCAATAACGGCAAATTAGACATCCTAAAAAAGAAATTCCCACTCCTCAAAATACTTTCACGAGGCACTCAGATCAAACTTAGCGGTTCTCCCGAACAGGTCGAAACTGCAAAAGAAAAAATTGATCTGCTTGTTCAATATCTTGAAAGAAATGGACATGTTAGTGAAAATTATTTTGAACAGATCCTTGGTGGTGATGATGCAGAAACTGTTGATCATTTTATTGACAAACATCCAAATGACATATTGGTGTTTGGTCCGAATGGTAAAACAGTAAGGGCGAGAACACTTAATCAAAAAAGATTGGTTAGCTCCACCGACAAAAATGATATCGTCTTTGCAGTAGGTCCCGCAGGAACTGGTAAAACATACACTGCCGTTGCATTAGCGGTAAGAGCCTTAAAAAATAAAGCAGTAAAGAAAATCATTTTAACGCGCCCAGCGGTTGAAGCAGGAGAAAATTTAGGATTTTTACCCGGAGATCTTAAAGAAAAGATCGATCCCTATTTACGCCCGCTTTACGATGCCCTTGATGATATGATACCTGCAGATAAATTGGGGTATTATATGAGTACCCGGATAATTGAAATTGCACCGCTTGCTTATATGCGCGGACGTACGCTCGATAACGCTTTTATTATCCTTGATGAAGCGCAAAATGCAACCGATCTTCAATTAAAAATGTTTCTAACACGCATTGGCGCAAATGCAAAAGCCATTATTACCGGCGACTTAACACAAATTGACTTGCCAAAAAATCAAAAAAGCGGCCTGGCAAAAGCATTATATATTCTAAAAAATATTGACGGCATTACCCATATTGAGTTGGATGAAGAAGATGTAGTTCGTCACAGGCTTGTTAAAGCCATTATCAGAGCTTACGAAAAAGACAAAAATATTGATACCGGCCCTGCTACAGAAAAATAATCATATTCCCTTTGATATTAAACTAACCCTTCGCCTGTGGAATTATCTGCAGGCTTTTTTATCTTTGTCTGATTACTCATGATCGTTACAAATTTCACTGATGAAAAAAATACTTCTTGCAATTCTTATTATCACTGTTGCCATTGTTGCCTGCAATAACGAAACTTCATTCAAAAAAGCTGAAGATGCACAGGATGCAGCAAGAGAATTCATACGCGCATCGCTGGATGGCAATTATGATAAGGCAAGATTTTATCTCTACCCCGACTCAACCAATAATTTCTTGATAGAGAGATGGAAAAAGAATTACGATGATCTTTCTGGTGATGAAAAGGAAAAATATAAAAGTTCAGAGATAGTTGTACTGAATATTCATCCTGATAATGATTCAGTGACATCATATCAATATTATAACAGCTATAAGAAAGATACGACACGGATCAAGATTTTACGCATCAAAGGGGAATGGCTGGTCGACCTGAAAGAATTCATGAATAATTCAAAATGATCTTCAAAAATATTTTAATGGTAGGTTTAGGCGGTGGCTTGGGAAGCATTGCCCGGTTTGTTTGCCAGAAATACATTTCAGCATGGTATCCCCACCCGTTTCCTTTCGGCACTTTTTTAGTGAACATCTTGGGTTGCTTTTTGATCGGTGTTTTTTTTGGATTGGCAGAAAAAGGGAACCTGCTCACTCCTGAATGGAGGATATTTCTCACAACCGGCATCTGCGGCGGCTTCACAACATTTTCTTCCTTTGCTTATGAAAATGTTACCTTAATGAAAAGCGGAGATTTTTTATATTTCGGGTTATACATAGCAGCCAGTGTTGCCCTGGGAATTGCGGCTACTTTTTTAGGTATGGCATTGATGAAATTAATTTGAGATTATGCAACTTAACGGACAATCAAAATTGCTTAGGATCTTTGTTGGTGAAATTGACAAGATCGGTCATACCCCTTTGTATGAAGCAATTGTTTACGAAGCAAAAAAACAAGGCATAGCAGGCGCAACGGTCTTACGTGGCATCATGTCGTACGGAGCAAGTTCAACGATTCACACCGCCAAATTGATTGATATTTCCGAAGACCTCCCCATCGTCATCGAAATTGTGGATACGGAAGAAAAGATCAATCATTTCCTCCCCGAAATAAACAAACTTTTTGATGAATGTGGTCGTGGCGGATTGATCACCATCGAGCAGGTAAATGTTCTTTATTACCGCCCAAAAAAATAGAACCACTTTTTGTTTTCCCATTAATTTACTCCGCTAAGCTCCATAAACAGTCAACTGTTTTCTGTACGTTTGTGTAACCATCAATAAATTATTATGACAACTGTTTCTCATCCCTGGCATGGCGTCCCTTATGGCGAAAATGCGCCACGAATTGTAAATGCCATAATCGAAATCCCCCAGGGTTCGCGCGCAAAATATGAGATCGATAAGCCGAGTGGTTTACTAAGGCTTGACAGGGTGATTTATTCTTCCTTTTATTATCCGGTCAACTATGGTTTTATTCCACAAACTTATGGTGATGATAAAGATCCGCTGGATATTCTAGTCATCACTTCTTTGCCAGTGCAATCCTTGTGTTTAATGGAAGCAAAAGTGATGGGCGTAATGCAAATGATTGACAGCGGCGATGCGGATGATAAAATAATTGCGGTTGCAGCAAAAGATCCAAGTGTAAATCATTATAATAATATCGAAGAGTTACCAAAACATTTTTTTGAAGAGTTGCGGCATTTTTTTGAAGAATATAAAAAACTGGAAAATAAGACAGTGGTCGTTGAAGAGTTTGGCGATAAAACAACAGCAATAAAGGTTATTGAAGAAGCTATTGCTTTATATAAAGAAAAATTTCCGAATAATTAATTGCCGGCATATTACTGCTCAAATTGCTCATTGAGGAACTAACCGCTGAAAGCGCGATGCAACAATGTTTAATTGAAATACCCCATAACAAATCATCTGCTAATTAAAATTGAATGATATGTCTACACAAACTTTTTTAATTATTATTATCGTAGGATTGGTTGCAGGTATCCTCAGCGGATTGGTGGGCATTGGCGGCGGCATCATTATCGTTCCTGCGCTTATTTTCTTCCTTGGATTTGGCCAGCACCAGGCACAAGGTACTTCACTCGGCATTTTATTATTACCGGCGGGGATTTTTGCGGTAATCAATTATTACAAACAAGGATATATCGACCTCAAAGTTGTTTTCATCCTTTTTATTGGTTTTCTGATCGGCGGCTTTCTTGGTAGCAAAATTTCCCTGAGCCTTTCAGAGACCACCATCAAAAAGATTTTCGCTGTTGTTCTGGTACTCATCGCCGGCAAGATGCTCATTTTTGACAAATAACATTATCATTTCGTTAATACGTATCTAATGATTTGTGAAATTTGAGTTCCCCTGCATCATAGCAAATGAAATTTTTCTATTTTTCTTTTGTGAACCCAAACCTGATCAAACATATCAGCGACCAACAACTACTCGATAACTTCTACGCGGACCATAATAATAAATGGCTTGGCATTTTATTGGAGCGTTACACACTTTTGCTCTTTGGTGTTTGCATGAAATACTTAAAAAATGAAGAGGAAGCAAAAGATGCTGTTCAACAAATATTTTTTAAGGTTATTGTTGAACTTGAAAAATATAAAGTAACCTATTTTAAGTCATGGATCTATATGATCGCGAAAAATCATTGCCTGATGCAATTGCGAAAAAAGCAAGAGAGCACATCCATTGATCTTAGTGATAAAATAATTGCCGCAGATGGTTTTGAAGAAGAAAATATCTACTTGCAAAATGAACAATTGACAGAATCAATTTATGAAGCATTGCAGGAATTAAGCAAGGAACAGAAACAATGTATAACTTTGTTCTACCTTGAAAAAAGATCTTATCATGAAATTGCAGACAGAACAGGCTTCACATTAATGCAGGTAAAAAGCTATATACAAAACGGAAAAAGAAATTTGAAATTAATGCTGGAGAAAAAAATGAATCAGTAAATGAACAACGACCTTTTCAACATATTAGCCAATAACAGTAACATTGACACGCAAAAGCTGATCGATTATCTCAATGATAAACTTTCGTACAAAGAAAGAAATGAAGTCGAAAGATGGATAACGGATAATGAAATTGCCAATGATGCCGTTGAAGGCCTGCAGCAGTTGAAGAACAAAAAAAACCTGCAAGCTTATGTTGATCAGTTGAACAAAAACTTGCAGAATCAGTTGCAGCAAAAAAAACAACGAAATCAAAAACGAAGAATAAAGGAATATCCGTGGATATACTTCACCATCATTGCTATTCTTGTTTTATGCATCATCGCCTATTTGGTAATAAGAAATACGCTTCATTAAGCTTTTGTATCCATTATTGTTTTTTGGGCTTGCTCATGTTCGACGCAGGCAATTTCTCTTTAGTAGTGATCGGTTGCTTAAAATCACTTTCTTCAACCTTTTCCTTTTTACCCAAATAGGTCCATGCAACAGTATTCATGTATTTATCAAAGACATGGTTTAGATCATCTGCTTTTACATTATCGATCTTATTATTGATGGCATCAAATATCCGCCAATTGCCGGAAGCTTCGCAAAATCCGAGCACGCTCGCCTGTGAGCTGCTTGCTTCATTGGTAAGATAATAATTGGTGAGATATTCTTTTTTCTTATCCGCCACTTCTTTTGCAGTGAACCCATTTTTCTTAATGTCGTTGATAATATCTGTCATCACTTCCAGAGATTGTTTCGGATCAATGGTGGAGATGTATAAATTGGCAACCGGATTATTGATCAGGCTTTTATTGTAAAAAGCCGCCGGCGCATACGACAGACTTCTTTTTGTTCTTAATTCAACGAAATAACGGTCATACAAAATGCGCATCGCGAATTCAAATAAAGGTCCATCGGGAGAAAAATATTTAGGCGCATTGGCAGTTCCGAAAATATAATTGGTAGCAATATTTCTGTCGCTGATATTGACATCGGCCTTTGTAACGCCCGCCATAACCGGCTTTGCGGGTAATGTCCCCTCCGGCAATTTAGCCAAACTGCCTTTTATCTTATCGACCAGATCTTTTTCATCAATGTCGCCAACAATAACCAGGTAACATTTTTTCTTGCCTAATAATTTAGTGTAATAATTTTTTACATCATCTAAAGTTATTTTATCAAGTGTTTCAGGAGTTCCATTTTGCTGCAGTTCATAGGCAGTGCCTTTAAACACCTGTTGAATGGCGATCTTGCGCAAATAGCTGTCCGGGTTAGCATCCTGTTGTTTTGCGTTTGCGATCATCTGTTGTTTAATAACATCAAATTCCTTTTCATCCATCGCAGGAGCAAGTAGTGCATCAGTAAACATGCTCCAGCTTTGACTCCAGTTTTCTTTAAGGCAGGTCATCGTTACTGAACTGTAATCTTTGCTGGCAATGGAACCAAAGTTTGTTCCCAGTTTATCGGCAAGGGATGAGAACGCATCTTTGTCCATATTTTTTGTCCCCCCCTGCAAAGCAAGACTAAGGGCCATCGGCTCAATCCCTTGCTGAGCACTGCTGATATTTGAAACGCCACCGCGGATAAACAAACTGGCGGTCGCCACTTCTTTCGGTACTTTTTTAATAATGATCTTTAATCCTTCATAATTCACTTCTTTGGTATTGTCCTGAGCAACAACACTAACGGTTATAAATATCCCTGTAATTAAAAGCTTACATATTTTGAAAAAGGTTTTCATGCTTTATTTTTTTCAATGAATAATTTTATTTGAAAAGATTATCAAGATTGGTTACTTTCCAATTATCTTGCATTTTTTGATTGAGCAATAATCCCTTGACACAAGGTTTGCCCTTGATGTACTTATCCACATACTCAATAATATCCTGCCTGGTTACCTTTTTGATCTCATTGATATAATTGAAATAGTAGTCCAGCGAAGCAGAAGCCCACCAAAATGATAATGTGTGCACATAATTAGAAGTCACTTCCGCTCCATATTTTTCATTGTTGGCCAATTTTATTTTTGAAGTTTCCAATTGATCGTCAGTAAAATAATTGCTTGCATCAAACTGGTCAATTTGATTTTGCAGGGCTTTGAAAGCATCATTGAATTTAGAAGGATTGGGAACATACTGCAAAGTGATCGGTCCGACATATTTTGCAGATTGATAGTTAAGATTTGCAGATAACGCATACCCACTATCAATGAGGGATTTCTGGAACTTAGAACTTTTTTGATTGAGGATGAAAGAGAAAACATCAGCGACAACGGTATTTTTTACATCGTTCCTGGTATCGGGGCCGTGCCAGCCGCTCAATAAGACCGGGACCCGCGCATTGGGATTAATGACAACAAAACTCAGGCTATCCGATGCGTTCAGTGATGCAAATTCCGGAATCGGCCATTTTTGAAAAGGATCGAAATCGCTTGGCTTCCAGTCACCAAATATTAGTTTTGCCTTTTGAAAAATATCTTCATGCTTGACATTCCCGCCAACAATAAGAATAGAATTATTGGGATAATAATATTTGTCCTTTATTACCCGCATTTTTTCCGGTGTGCAGGTTAGGATCACCTGGTGATCGCCGATTGCATTTTTTCTGGAATACAGATCGCCCCACATTTTGTGATTGTATCTATCAAACAAGGCAAATCCGGGATTACTTTCCTGGCGCTGGAATTCACCATCAACAACCGGATCTTCTTTTTTCATTTCTTCCTGTAAGAACAAGGGAAAGCGGATAGCGCTGTTCAAAAATTGCAATCCTTCGTTAACTTCCTTGCTTCCCAATGTGAAAAAATAATTTACCCGTTCATCACCGGTAGTACCGTTAAATTCAATACCCAGTTCATGGATCCTGTCTAAATACTTTTCTTGAGAGGGAATGTCTTTATTCGCTTTAAAAAACATGTGCTCATAAAGATGAGATAATCCATTATAGGCAGTGTCTTCGGTAAATGCTCCATTGTGCACTGCTATTTCAACTGTCGCCAGCGGAACAGAGGCATCTTCCAAGACCAAGACCTGTAAACCATTATCCAGTTTGGTAAAAAAAATATTGGAGGGCCAATTTTGCTGAGCTCCCAAAAATAAAGTGATGAATAAAAAAGCCGCGCTGATAATACACTTTTTCATAAGAAGTTTATTAATGTAATTTTTTCATGTGAACGAAGATATTTTTACTTCAAAAAATAAATATAGGCAGAAATGCCATATGGCATTTGCCTTTTATAAAAAATTAATGACCCTTTTTAAGAAAAGGGTCATTAATTAACGATATAATTACAAGAAAATATTACTGATATTGAATATAAACCGGTTGCGGCTTAAGTTTCAGCACTTCCTGCGGAGTCAACATGCGACTGTTTTTTTCGCGATAGTCATTTTTATAGAACAGTTTGAAGCCGGTGAACTGAACCGGTTCTTTATAAATAAATTCCCTGTAGGTAGTTAATTTTCTGGATTGTGCTCCCCATCCATCCATATCCATTACAATTTGAACTTCCGGGTGGGTCTCGATTTTTTTATAGTTGGTTATCATCGCATGTGTAAAACGATGAACCACCAATATTTTGGGAGGAAGATTATTCTCTTTGGCAAGTTTTGCCAAATAATCCGATACGAAGTTTACATCGGTCGCATCCATTGTACCGATCACTGTGCCCGGTTTTTTACCGGTCTTCATCGAAAATTCAGGATCAATCCCCAAATGAACCTGTGGCATTTTCAAATATTTCTCCAGCAAAGGAACTTCTGTTTGAACATTACTCTTACCCACTTGTACATCTAAAAAAACAATCGCATTGATTTGTGAGGCAAGGCTAAGCACAGAATCTATTTGCTTGAAAGGCATACGCAGTTTGTATTTGCCATCTTTGCCCGGGCTTCCTTGTGCGGTGACCGCGATATAGTGCAATGCCGGAATAACCTCCATCGTTGTATCCGCGGCTTGCCATTTCTTTATTTCACCCTGCAATTTTCCAAGCATTTCTTTTGGAGGGTATTCTCCGAGCACACCCATTTGCTTTGAATAAAGATTTCCATAATAAGCAACAATTCTCTTAAAAGGAAGAATCGCTCCCGCATCAGGGTATGCCGTCTTTACCGGCCATCTCCCGGAAGAATCGCCATTGGTGATTTTTATTAATTGCTCGTTGAATAATAGCGTATCCAAAACAAGTGGCGCTCTTGCTTTTACCGAATCCTTCGATAAAGAATCTTTGATTGTCTTGGGCGATTTGTTGTTCTCGGAATATAGATTTCCGCAACTATCTAGTGAGGTACCGATGCAAAATATCAATGCGAATAATACTATTGCATTGAGCACGGAAAAACGGGCGCTTGTGTTGTTCAATGTTAATCTTTTTGTGGAATTACAGTAGTAATTCATAGGCGGATCTTTATAAGGTAAAATTAAACTACTATCAACCAATTCACAACGTTAAAACACGTATTTTATTTCAGTAAATACTTCTTTTTTCTAACAGTTGTTGATAAATGATATGCGCTGGTTAACCTAAAATCGTACCTCAGCTTGCGCAAAGGTATTCAAGCTCAAAACGTAATGCTGTTAATGATTGCATAAAAAACTGCTTATGTTGAAAAATAAAGAATTATTTATTAGTCTATAGATTTGGTAGACTAATAATTCTGCTGTAATCTTGCACTACAAGAGTTATGTGGCCGAGCGGCGAGGCGGAGGTTGGCAAGACCTTTTACGATGGTTCGAATCCATCCGTAACTGCAACAAAGATTTTTTTGGCAAGCAATCGTTAGACGGGCGGTGTTTCTACATCGCCTTTTTATTTGCGGGGGATCATTAGTATCTTTTGCTTGGGAAATGCATTGGGCATCCTGTCTGCATTTTGCGTATCGCCAAATCCTTGTCGGGGCATACGCTCAACTTTTTGTAGATCGGGAATAAGACAAGCCATCCCATCCTCTGAAAGAATAAAAATTGAACCAAGGGAGGTCTTATGAGAAAATGTTGCGTTCCCATCCGCCATTAATCCTCCCATCTCATTTTCATCTTTGTCCTTAAACAAAAATATCTTCTGGTTCTGCAATAGCTCATTATTTGAAATATCCGGAAATAAATTTCCCTTTAACGCATCACCAGGCAATAATTGGAGCAAAGAATCACTTTTAAGATTTTGTCCGTAAGCAGCTCCCGAAACAAACAATGCAAGAATTAATATCCTTTTCATGGTTTTTTATTTAAGGATGACAAGGAACATGAATTTACATAAATTTGAAAAAAGGTTGCTACTCTTTACCTCATTTTTTTATACGCATTGATCAACCCATTGGTTGAAGAATCATGCGAATTGACCTCATTTTCATTTTCGAGTTCTGGTAATATTTTATTCGCGAGCTGTTTGCCGAGCTCAACGCCCCATTGATCGAATGTGTAAATATTCCAGATAACACCCTGCACAAATATTTTATGCTCATATAAAGCGATCAGCTTGCCCAAACTAAATGGCGTTATTTCTTTTATCAAGAAAGAGTTCGTCGGTTTGTTTCCGGCGAAGGATTTATAAGGGATCAATTCCGGCTTCACTCCTTCGGCAATCAGGTCATCCTTTGATTTACCATTCATTAATGCTTCTGTTTGCGCAAAAAAGTTTGATAATAATTTATAATGATGATCGCCGATCGGGTTATGACTGATCGCCGGTGCAATAAAATCGCATGGTATTAAAACCGTCCCCTGGTGGATAAGCTGATAGAATGCATGCTGTCCGTTGGTTCCGGCTTCACCCCAGATCACCGGGCCGGTAGCATGATCAACACGATCTCCATTTCTGTCCGTACTCTTGCCATTGCTTTCCATATTCCCCTGTTGAAAATAAGTGGCAAACAAATGCATATATTGATCGTAGGGAAGGATAGCCTCGGTCTGGGTGCCATAAAAACTGGTGTACCACAAACCCACCAGGGCCATGATCACCGGAATATTTTGATCCAGGGATGTATGTCGGAAATGCATATCCGCTTTACGAGCACCCTTTAATAACCATTCAAAATTATCAAAGCCGATGGTCAGCGCAATGGACAATCCAATTGCGCTCCATAATGAATAGCGCCCCCCCACCCAATCCCAAAACGCGAACATATTTTCCTTATCGATCCCAAATTTCACCACATCTTTTTCATTGGTTGACAATGCCACGAAATGTTTGGCGATATATGCTTCATCTATTGCGGACTGTAAAAACCAACTGCGTGCCGTCTGCGCGTTGGTCATGGTCTCCTGTGTGGTGAAAGTTTTTGATGCAATGAGAAAAATCGTTTCATCCGGGGTAATTTTTTTTAAGGTTTCGGCAATATGTGTTCCATCGACATTCGAAACAAAAGAAGTTTGAATTCCCTCAACCCAATACGGTCGCAGCGCCTCTGTAACCATTGATGGACCAAGGTCACTTCCCCCGATGCCAATGTTCACCACGTATTTTATTTTTTTCCCCGTATACCCTTTCCACTCGCCGGAATGGATCCTTTTGCAAAAGGATTTCATGTGCGCAAGCACAGCCAGTACATCTGGCATCACATCCTTGCCATCAGAAAAAACAGGTTCGCCGGAAAAATTGCGCAGCGCAGTATGCAATACCGACCTGCCTTCAGTGCGATTGATCTTTTCGCCGCTGAACATCGCTTCAATGGCATCTTTCACCTTGCATTCATCGACAAGCTGCAACAATAAACCAAGGGTTTCACCGGTGATGATATTTTTTGAATAATCAAAAAGAATATCATCAAACCTTAATGAAAAATGGGAAAAACGCTCAGGTTCGGATTCAAACATATCTTTCATCTGTGCATTCTTCATCACATCATTATAATGATATTGTAGTTGTTTCCATGTTTTTGTTTGCGTGGGAGAAATATTCGGGAACATTTTTATCGGTTGATGGTTAATAGTTGATTATTTGTAGAATGCGATTTATAATCCATTGATCGTTTCAAGTGTATAATCCATCATTTCAGTTGAAATATCCAGATGAGTTACAAACCGGATCAGATTTGCAGCAATGGCAATTGTGCGAACGCCTTGCTGCTCTAAGTTTGATGCGATCTTTTTTGCGGAAAAATCCGGCTTTGTTTCCATGATCACAATATTGGTCTCCACCGGCATTATCGATTTGCAAAAATTCTTTTTTGATAATGCCTGTTCAATTTGTTTTGCATTTGCATGATCATCTGCCAAACGAATAATATTATGTTGAAGTGCATAAATCCCTGAAGCCGCCATAAACCCAGCCTGTCGCATTCCCCCACCAAAAACCTTGCGCACTCTTCTTGCTTTTTTTATGAAATCTTTTTTACCAATTAAGATGCTTCCGATCGGGCAACCCAATCCTTTATTCAAACAAACAGAAATGCTGTCGAAAATTCTTCCGTACTGTGATGCAGTTTCATTTTTTGCCACCAAAGCGTTAAATAATCTTGCGCCGTCAAGATGGAATGCAAGATCATTTTCATGGCATACCTTTTTTATCTTTTTTATCTCCTCAAAATCATAACAACTTCCGCCGCCCCGATTGGATGTATTCTCTAAACATACTAAAGATGTTCTCGCCTTATGAACATCGTCAGGATTGATATGATCAACAATTTGCGCGGCGCTGATTCTTCCATGATCTCCTGCGATCACCCTTGCCTGCGAACCGGAGTTGGACGCAATGCCACCACCTTCATAAATATAAACATGCGCCTGTCGTTCACAGATCACCTCATCGCCGGGTTGTGTGTGACAACGAATGGCAATTTGGTTCGACATTGTCCCGCTTGCACAATATAATGCCGCTTCCATCGAGAACATTTCTGCAGCCATTTTTTCCAAATGGTTAATGCTGGGATCCTCTTCAAAGACATCATCACCCACTTCAGCACGCATCATCGCTTGCATCATGGCTGGCGTTGGCTTTGTAAGCGTATCGGAACGAAAATCTGCGATCATAATTAAAATAAAAAATGCAAATTAACAGGATTTGTGCAGAATGCGGGAAGATTATTCTTTCTTGACCGGCTGTCCAAATTGCAGGATATAGCCGTTACAATCCTTTATCGCAAATTCGCGCATGCCGTATTCAAAATTTTCAATTTCATAAAATATCTCGGCATTATCTTTTAGCGCATGCCACCAGGCATCTACATTATCGGTGTTAAAATAAAATGATCCGGTGAAATTCGCTTTATCAAAAGCAATGTGATCGTTAGGTAAAGCGAACATGATGTCTATCTTATCGCGAATTACAATTCCCCACCCAATCGATGGTTCGTAATTGCCCGCTGTAAAACCAAGCGTATTGACATAATAATCAATAGTGGTTTGCACATTTTCAACCCAAAGCATGGGTGTTAAAGAATTTATTTTCATTTCAACTGTTTTAAAAAAAAATTGCCGGGCCAAATTATTACTCCTGATACTATTGGCCCCGCTTGCGCCAGCCGCAGGCAAGCCGCTCAGTTGAACATTCGATCATTATGCGGGCAAAATAACGAAGCGCCAATTATTTATTACATTCATTAACAATCATCTGCCAAAAATTAAAATTAAGGTAATCCCCAGCTTTTCCCCCCAATAATTTTAACCTCATGTTTTCTGCTTTCAGCAACGTAAATTTGCAGTTCTTCAAAAAAAATAAGGACATAGCTGTATGAATTTATTTGAACAACAGGCGAACGAATTTTCTTCCCGACATATTGGACCCAACGAGCATGAAACCCGGCAAATGTTGCACACCATTGGAGTTTCCTCTCTGAACGAATTGATAGATAAAACCATCCCTGCTTCAATTCGTATTAAAGAGCCTTTGCAAATTCCGGCAGCGATCAGCGAATATCAATACCTGCACGATTTAAAAGGCATTGCTGCAAAAAATAAAATTTTCACTTCCTATATCGGACAAGGATATTACGGAACCATTACACCGAGTGTGATCTTAAGAAATATTTTTGAAAACCCGGGATGGTACACCCAATACACCCCTTACCAGGCAGAAATTTCGCAAGGAAGGCTGGAAAGCTTGTTGAATTTTCAAACCATGGTAAGCGATCTCACCGCTTTGCCCCTTGCAAATGCATCATTACTGGATGAAGGAACAGCAGCCGCCGAAGCGATGACGATGTTCTTTAACCTGAAGAATAAAGATCACGAGCATATTACTGTTCCGAAATTCTTTGTCGATACTAACGTATACGCACAAACGAAAGATATTTTAATTACCCGCGCAAAACCGGTAGGCATCGAATTGGTGTTTGATGATTATCGAAACATAACCATTGATGAAAGCTTTTTTGGCGCACTTGTTCAATATCCAAACAATTATGGCGCAATTGAAGATTATCGTGATTTCATTAATAATGTACATGATCAAGGTGGCTATGTCGCCATGGCAACAGATCTACTCGCACTGACATTATTAACTCCGCCAGGCGAATTAGGCGCAGACGTTGCTATCGGTTCTGCACAACGTTTTGGCGTTCCGGTTGGATTTGGAGGACCCCATGCTGCATTCTTTGCAACCAAAGATGATTTCAAGAGATTTATCCCTGGTCGCATCATCGGCGTGAGCATTGATGCGCAAAATAATCGCGCATTGAGAATGGCATTACAAACACGCGAGCAACACATCAAACGGGAAAAAGCTACCTCAAATATTTGCACTGCACAGGCATTATTGGCAAACATGGCTGCTATGTACGCGGTTTATCATGGAGGGGAGGGATTGAAAAAAATTGCAAAGCGCGTTCATACGCTGACAACAGCCATTGCCAGCGCTTTAAAAAAAGCAGGCATCAAACAATTAAATGAATTGTATTTCGACACCATTACTTTTGAAGTCGATAATGTAGCCGCTTTCAAAAAAATTGCTGAAGAGAACTTTTCCAACTTTATGTATCACCAAGATGGAAAAATAAGTTTGTCGGTAGATGAGACGGCAGCAGCATCTTTAAAAGAAACGACACAAAACCTTTCAAAGATCTTTGGCGCTTTTCTTAAAAAAGACAATAGTGATTTTATTCTTTTCTTTGATGAAGCCGATGATCTGTTTGGAGAACATTCCGAAGTGCGAAGAGCTTCATCTTATTTAACACATCCCGTTTTCAATTCTCATCATAGCGAAACAGAAATGATGCGCTATATTAAGAGCCTGGAGAATAAAGACCTTTCGCTGAATACATCAATGATCGCTCTGGGTTCCTGTACCATGAAGCTGAATGCCGCTTCTGAACTGATTCCTGTGAGTTGGCCGGAATTCAGCCAGATTCATCCATTCGCCCCCGCAGATCAATGGCTGGGCTACAAACAAATTATTGGTGAGTTAGAAAATTATTTGAGCAAGATCACTGGCTTTGCTGCCACATCATTACAACCCAATAGCGGAGCACAGGGTGAATTTGCAGGATTGCTGACCATTCATGCTTACCACGCATCAAAAAATGAATCACACAGAAATATTATGCTCATTCCTATTTCAGCACATGGCACAAACCCGGCAAGTGCTGTTATGGCAGGGATGAAAGTTGTTGTTGTAAAAAGCGATGATGATGGTCATATCGATGTTGCTGATCTAAAAATAAAATCTGAGCAGTACAAAGATTCACTTGCCGGATTAATGGTTACCTACCCGTCAACACATGGTGTGTTTGAAGAAAGCATCAAAACAATTTGCAAGATCATTCATGAAAATGGCGGATTGGTCTATATGGACGGAGCGAATATGAATGCGCAGGTCGGGTTAACGAGTCCGGGTTTTATTGGCGCAGATGTTTGTCATTTGAATTTGCATAAAACATTCGCGATCCCACACGGCGGTGGCGGACCTGGAATGGGACCAATTTGTGTTACTGAAGAATTAAAACCATTCTTACCTGGACACCTGGTTCTTAGTCGTCCATCTTCAAACAACGGAAAACATGTAACCAATGCTGTTAGCGCGGCGCCTTTTGGTTCAGCGAGTATTTTATTAATTAGCTACGCATATATTAAGATGCTGGGCGCCCAGGGCGTTACCGATGCAACGAGATACGCCATATTGAATGCGAATTATATGAAGACCCGTTTGGAGAAACATTATAAGATTTTATACACGGGAACCAATAATACCTGCGCGCATGAATTTATTGTTGATCTGCGCCCATTCAAATCAATTGCAGGAATTGAAGCGGAAGATGTTGCCAAAAGATTGATGGACTATGGCTTTCATGCCCCCACATTAAGTTTCCCTGTTCCCGGAACGGTAATGATCGAACCTACAGAAAGTGAGGACAAATCTGAGCTTGATCGTTTTTGTGATGCCATGATCAGTATTTATCATGAAATAAGAACTATTGAAGAAGGCAGCGCAGATAAAACAGACAATCCTTTAAAAAATTCCCCGCACACGCAACATGTTATCTGTGCAGATGAATGGAATCATTCTTACTCGCGCACGCAGGCTGCATTTCCATTATCTTATTTAAAAGAAAATAAATTCTGGCCAAGCATAGCGCGTGTCAATAATACTTACGGCGACAGAAATTTAATTTGCACCTGTGAGCCTGTTTCGGCTTACGCAGAAGAAGTGGTGAATCAATAAGAATTATTTTCTTCTTGTTAATGTAACCACTTTATTTTTTTGATCATCAGCAAAATGATCGCGGCTGTCATTTTTCTTTATCACCTGCAATTTCATGGTATCCTTGTCAGTCAGTTGAACCAAATATTCGTTTCGGATCTTGTGCCGGTTTGCTTTTTTGTAAACAGTTATTATAGCTGGGGCGTTTGTATTATTAATGAGATAAGGATATTTTTTGGAAGTGCCGCTATGTCCCTTGTAAGAAAATTTGACCAAAGCGCTGTCAACAAAAATCATCGTAGGCGGATGTTTGCCTCCGCTTTGATCCCATGTCCCGATCAGGTCCGGCGAACTTATTGACGACTGGCTAAAAGCCCCGAAACTTACACAAACGATAAAGCACAGACAAAAAATCAATCTTTTCATAGTAACTATTTTGATAAAGACAATCTTGATTGCTTAGCTGCAAAAATCAGTCAAAATTATTTAATCTGAAAAAGTTGTTTGAATTGATTGGCGATCGCAAACAAACTTAAAAATTAATTGGAAACAGGAATTGGCGCTAAAATTCTTTTCATCCGCCTGTTCAGAGCGATACGCCTGAAATAAACAAGGCGATAACTACCGATCGTATTGCGATACTCATAATCGGAAGATTGTCCTTTGGTGTTTATTGCGCTTTGAATCCACAACAGGCTGACTCCCCAACGGCTTAAGTTGTAGCCAGCGCCAAGTCTGAAGATAAAATTGGTGGTTAGCCCGATATTATCGGCTTTAAGACTGTTACCGATCTCGCGCGAAAAATGAAGGTTTTCATTAACATTAATGGATCCGAGAATAAAAAAATGCTCTCTTATTACTAACGTATATGCATATCCTACGCCCGGACCGAATTCGAACAAATGAAGTTTGCGTATATTTTTTTGATTATTGACGGAATCCGTTTTTGAGGGAATATAAGAGCTGTCTGCATTTGCTGCCATATAAAAGACTTCGCCTCCCAATAAAAAAGATCCGGCTGATTTTTTCTGCCATGCATTTTGCGATAACCCGGCGCCATAGGAAAATCGCTGATCGTTTAATACGCGATAAACAGAGCCACCGACCAATTGAACGCCCATATCAGGTCTTACATAAAAATTTTGTCCATCAGGTGTGCCTACGCCATGAGGTGTTAAATAAAACCCTTTATAGAATTCACCAATGGCATCAATGGTCCATTTTCTTTTATACAAATGCAATTGCAGATCAAAATCATTGGTAGGTCCTTTTGACTTCTCAGATTTTAAAAAACTCAATTCTTTTGAAAAACTAAATGAGAGCGAACGATAAGTTAATCCTACTCCAATGCTAAAGGTGGTGTTGGCATGATATGCCATTTTTGGCAAATTGCCGGGCGGATCTAAGCTAAACTGGTTATATTTCTTTGAAAAAAAAACGCGCGCTATTATCGAACCCTTGTATGACTGGTAATAAGAACTGTCATAATCGTACCTCCTGTTCGATTGAGCGGATAAGATTGTTGCTGAAACTACAAAAAAGGTAAGCAGTAAAAAATACTTTTTCATACGGTAATTTAAGAATTTCATTTTATTACCCGCAAAAATGGATCAAATAATAGACAGAACCCGTTAAAGTGACTCAATTTTCAGGCTTGATTAAATGGCAGAGTTTTTTATCTTTGCCGCCTTTGGCGAGATAGCTCAGTTGGTAAGAGCGTCGGATTCATAACCCGGAGGTCGAGGGTTCAACTCCCTCTCTCGCTACGATCTGTTAAAACGAAAAGTTTTAGCAGCTTTTGTTTTTTAGTTTTTATAAAAACATTTCGGCTGTTAACTTCATCATCAGCATTTTATTCGTCTTCAGTTCGTGCTGGATATTATAAAATACCAGCACAGCAGCAAGCCGGATGCGTTGCACGCAAGCTTAAAAGACTAAAATGAAAACAAACATACTATTATTGATTATGGCGGCAACGGGGTTATTTTCCTGTGGACAAGCCAGTATTTCAAAAATAGATACTGTTGATATAGAAACTTACAATTCGGTAAGGAATTATGAGTATGCTGATTCTATGGGTAATCGTCTGATAATACATAACAGCCTTCCGAAAGGTGGAATGAAATACGCCGACCCTAATGGCGAGGTATACGGTTATGTTGGTTTTTGGACGCAAATAAACAATGAGACAGCAGACCCGATTGAATTGAAAATTGATTTCCCTCTAGATTCATTTAAATTTCCATCTTCATCTGGTAGGTATATCAAGTTGCTTGTTCCTTCCGATACAATGACGGTTGATAAAGTATCCTTACCTGATTATGGTTTGAATGTAAAATCTTTTTTAGATAATCATCGTTTTGATGCTTCATCGTTGAAAAGAACAATTAACCCCAAAGATTCGACTGCTTTTCATGTTTTGATTATTTCTAAATTGAATCCTATAGCAGGCGGTAGCGGCGGAATGCGAACTGGACTTATTTTAAAAGGACAAAATCTCATTTATAAAATTTCAGCATACAAATTGAGTACTGACTTGCCGCTAACAGACAAAAAAGAAATTAGTTTCGGAAGTATTAATGTAAAAAATTTGATGTTACAGAAATAAACAGAAAGCCAGCCTACAACATGTGCATTGGCTGTATTTCCGCGGACAGTAAATATAACTTCAGCTTCAGCTATCTATCATCTTTGGTTCGGGCTGGAAGTTATGATTTTAGCCTCGGTTCTTATCTTCAACTTTTGTAATTTCAATTAAGCATCGGTTGTCGGCTCACGATTTTCAAACTCCGCCACATCATCAATGCTTCAAGGTTGGCAGCAACCTTGTGAGACACATTCAATCCTTAAAAAGTTTATTATGAAAGAGGCAGAAAAAATCAAGATTGCTGTCGAAAGATGCAAAAAGGCGTTTACGCTGAAATCTGCAACAAGCAGGGGTACAGCTATTTCTAAAGTACGCATCGTAAATGGGCTAACTTGCGAAATAAATGAAGGCGACTGGAAGTTTTCTGCCGATATGCCCAAAGCAATCGGTGGCAACAATTCCGCTCCTACACCTGGCGTGTACGGAAGAGCAGCCCTTGGCTCGTGCCTTGCCATTGGTTACATGATGAAAGCCGCTGAGTTGAACATTCCTGTTAAAAATCTTGAAGTGGAAGTACAAGCAGATTTTGACGACGGTGCTTTGTTAGGCACGGCAGAAAAAAATATTCCGCCTGGCTATCTTGAAGTGCGATATAAGGTAACAATTGAAAGTGATGCTCCCGAAGAAATAATAATGAAGATGTTGGATAATGGTGATATGCACAGCCCTTATCTCGATGTTTTTTCACGAGCGCAAAAATGTATAAGAAAAATAAATATTGTCAACACTAAAATGAATGATTGATGGAACCAGCCTTGCAAAGACGTGTTCAGCGCTATGGATGGGATAAGGCTGCCTCTTATTACGAAAATTCATGGCGGCAGCAGCTGAAACCCGCACATGATATGTTAATTGATTTTGCTGATATACAACAAGGACAAAAAATTATTGACGTTGCCTGTGGCACAGGACTAATGAGTTTCCGGGCAGCAGAAGCAGCCAGCAGCAACGGGTTTGTATTAGGCACGGATATTTCCGACAAAATGGTTGAGATTGCTGATAAAACCGCTAAAGAAAATAACATCGGGAATATCAGGTTTGAAAGAATGGATGCCGAAGAATTAAAAATCAATGACGAAGAATTTGATGTGGCAATTTGTGCCTTAGGATTAATGTATGCACCGCATCCTATAAACGCATTGAAAGAAATGTACCGTGTTTTGAAAAAAGGAGGACATTGCATTGTAGCTGTTTGGGGAAAAAGAAATAATTGTGGATGGGCAGATATATTTGAGATTGTTGATAAACGGGTTTCATCGGAAGTATGCCCGATGTTTTTCAATTTAGGCAATGACCATATGCTTGAAAAAAGCTTTGAACTCGCCGGGTTTTCAACAACCAAAATCCAAAAAATTCAATCTTCTCTTGACTATGCCACAGGTGAAGAAGCTTGCTCTGCCGCATTTGAAGGCGGTCCGGTTGCATTGGCATATTTTAAATTTCCTGAAAATGTAAAAAAGGAAGCTTGCGCAGAATACCTTGCTTCTATTGAAAAAAATAAAACAGAGAAAGGTTATTCTGTTCCGGGGGAATTTATAATAGGTTTGGGAATAAAGTAGAACTCCAAAATTTATGGTAAAATGATGAGCTCAGCAATATTGAAACTTTGGAAAAAAAATTTGCAGAATTAAACCAACCTTGTAAGTTGATGGAGATTACTTTGTTTGATCATCTGATTATTACTTCTGAAGATTATTTGAGTTTTGAGGATGAAGTGTTACTATGAAGTTTGTTCAATACCGAACAACATCTGTATCAAAATCGTGCAATTCAATTTATTGAATTTAGATAGTTCATTATGCAACAATCCAAAATGATTTTGGTCTTTTTGTTGTTGTAGAATACTATCATCATACATCAGAAACCCCTTTTATGCTCAAGAAATATTTCGTTACTGCCGTGCGTCATTTATGGCGGTTCCGTTTGTTTACAGCGTTGAATATTTTTGGAATGGCTGTAAGCATCAGCGCCTGTTGGATAATTTTCAGGATCGCCGATTATGAATTTAGTTACGACAGGCATCTTCCCAACAAAGAAAAAATCTATCGTGTTGTAAGCGGTTTTAAATTTGATGAAAAAGAATCTTATAACGGCGGCGTATCAGCGCCTATTTACCAGGTTGCGCGCAAAGAAATGGAAGGAGTTGATCATGTAGTGCCGGCAACGGTGATTTATGTCACTGCAGTTGAAGTGAACGACTCAAAAAACAAACCGGTACTATTTAACGATCCCACCAATATTGTTGTTACAGACACTTCTTATTTTGCAATGCTTCCTTACCGCTGGCTTGCGGGCAACAAGTTAACCGCATTCAATTCTCCCGAAAATGTAGTGCTCACGGAGAGCAGGGCGCAAAAATATTTTCCGGGAAAAAAGCCGGAAGACATCATCAATCGCACGCTCACCTATTATTCCTGGGATACGTTGCGAAGAACAGTTGTAGGAATTGTTTCCGATTTAAAAGAGCCGACCGAATTCACCGCAAAGGAATTTTGCGCACTGCAACCCAAACCTTATGAATTGGTGGAGTGGACAAACACCAGTGGCGATAATAAATTGTATCTGCAATTAAAAGACGGGGCAAAGCCGGAACAAATATTAACACAGATCACCAATATCGTTTCACAAAAAGAAAGAGAGTATTATGCAAAAACTCCCAAGCAATTTATATTCGACCGTTGGTTTCAATTGATGCCATTAAAAGATACTCATTTCTCAACTTATATCGAAGAGTATGCAGTTCGCAAAGCGAGTAAGCCTGTTTTGTACGGGTTGATAGGCATCGGTTTGTTTTTATTGATCCTTGCCTGCATCAATTACATCAACATGAGCATTGCGGGCATGCCGCAACGTGCAAAGGAAATTGGAGTGCGCAAAACTTTAGGCAGCAGTCACGCTCAGTTGATATTTCAGTTTTTAAGCGAAACTTTATTCACCACTTTTCTCGCTGCAATTTTCGCACAGGTTCTTGGCTGGCTCGGATTCTGGTTATTGAAAGATATTCTACCGCCCGGCGTAACACCATTGGGCGAAAGTTTGCAGTTGGTTGCATTTGTAGTTGCGGTATCGGTAGTGGTTTCTTTGCTGGCAGGAGTTTATCCCGGCTGGCTCATTACAAAAGTGAAAACAGTTAACGTGTTCCGCAATTCTTCTGTGGTAATAAATAATCAAAAATTCAGTTTGCAAAAAGCGCTTATTGTTTTTCAGTTCGCCATTGCGCTTGTTTTTATAACGAGTGCGTTGATCGTAGGAAATCAGTTGCACTATGCCCTTGCAACAGATATGGGTTTTAATAAAGATGCAGTTGTGCTTGTAGATATTCCCTGGAAATATTTGGATAATAGGAATTATAAAGACAAACAATTTACTCTTTATGATGAATTAAAAAAATTAAGCGGAGTGCAGAATGTATCGCTTGGATCGCCGCCTATGTCAGAAGCATATTCTTCCTCGCAATACGATTACGATCGCCCGGGCAAAGAACCAATAAGCCGACAAGTATTTAAAAAGAAAGTTGATACGGCGTATCTCAGTTTGTATGATATAAAATTATTGGCCGGGCGAAACTTATATCCTTCCGATACAACAAATGAGCTGGTAATAAATGAAACGGCAATGCACGCGTTTGGATTTGCTTCGCCGGCCGAAGCGATCGGAAAATATATCGGACAAAAAAATCAAAAATATCCGATAGTAGGAGTTGTGAAAGATTTCCATTTACAAAATTTTTATAAAACCATTGACCCGATGGCGCTCGAAAGTCAAAAAGATAATCTCTATACATTCAATATCAAACTCGCAAGCAGAGATCCATCGCAATGGCAGGCAGCATTAAAGAACATTGAAAAAAAATGGTACCAGTTTTATCCGGCAGAAAGTTTTTCCTACAAATTTTATGACGAAGAATTGGAAAACATGTACGTGCAGGAAAGACATTTATCTAAATTGATCAACCTCGCAACAAGCATCGCTATTTTTATCAGTTGCTTAGGATTATTTGGACTCGCTGTACTTACCGCTTTTCAACGAACAAAGGAAATAGGAATAAGAAAAGTGCTGGGCGCTTCTGTGTTTGGCATTGTTCAATTGCTATCTAAAGAATATTTATTGCTGGTTTTAATTGCCATGCTTATTGCCGCGCCTATATCGTGGTGGGCAATGAATAAATGGTTGCAGGATTTTGCTTATCGCGTACCCATCGAATGGTGGATGTTTGTTTTGGCGGCAATCATTGCATTGGTTATTGCATTATTAACCGTAAGTTTTCATGCATTAAAAGCGGCAAAAGCAAACCCGGTGAAGAGTTTGAGAACGGAATGAAAACAATTTGAATATTTGCTGAAATGTGATTTTGAATACAGTTAACAGTTCATAAAAAAGATGTTCAAAAATTAGAAAATGCAATAAAATCATCAAGTAATGAGTTCGCTAATTTTCCCATTCTCGCTACAACTTTTGAAAGCTGTTAAAGATTTTTTCTTTAGCGGCTTTTGTTTTTATAAAAATATTTCGCCCATTAACGTACAACATCTGTATCAAAACCGTGCATTTTTATTCTTCAACTTTTTGGCTAATTCATTAATTAACAATCAAAAATGATTTTGGTCTTTTTGTTGTTAAAAAAGTAAATAACCTCTTCTTCTATGCTGAAAAATTATTTCATAACCGCCTTGAGAAATCTTACAAAAAATAAATTATTCAGTATTATAAATATTGCCGGATTATCAATTGGCATTGCCGGGTGCATGATGATCGGGCTGTACATTTTTAATGAATTGAGTTATGATAAGTTTCATAAAAATGCAGACAGATTAGTTCGTGCAACTACAGAATATACTGTGAACGGCGTTATAAGCGAAGACGGAACCACAGGCTCTATGACAGGTCCACGGCTTGCTTCTGCATTTCCGCAAATAGAATCGTTTGTCCGTGTTCGCAGTTTTGAGCCTTATGTTGTTCAATACGAAGAAAAGAGATTTATAGAAAGAAAATTCTTATTTGCCGACTCGGTTTTTTTCAGCATGTTCTCTTTCCCATTGACAGAAGGAAATCCAAAAACCGCACTTGATGCACCAAATAAACTGGTCATCACAAAATCAATGGAAAAAAAATATTTTGGCAATCAACTTGCACTTGGAAAAACATTGCGTGTAGGAGGAACAACAGATTATTTGATCTCGGGTGTTGCGATGGATCCTCCTGTTAATTCACAAATCAAATTTGATTTTGTTGCCTCTTATGAAAGTTTACCGAATGCAAATTCTCCGAATTGGTGGGTTCATATTTACACCACTTATTTTTTACTTCGCAATACCGATATTGCTTCTGCATTGGAAAAAAATATCGCGACATACATGAATAATCAGCAAGATCGCGGACAAGCTGGAAATGATTACCTGATTTTTCATCTTGAGCCATTCGCAAAAGTGCATTTGTATTCCCATCTTGAGGGATTAGAACCAAACGGAAACATAACGTACATCTATGTTCTCGGCGCAATTGCTATGCTGATTCTTTGTATCGCCAGCGTAAACTATACAAATCTTGCCACTGCTCAATCTGCTAGTCGTATTTCTGAAATTGGCATTCGTAAAGTATTGGGGTCTACGCGATGGCAGTTATTCTGTCAATTCATTGGTGAATCGCTTTTGATGAATTTATTTGCACTTCTACTCGCCATTTTTTTGGTTATTACATTCCTTCCTCAGTTTAATCAGCTAGTGGAGCGATCGTTATCTGCAACGATACTGATTAAACCTTTTTCGGTCGCTTTGATAATACTTCTTTTTTTCGCAATCAGTTTTGCTTCAGGTGTTAACTCTGCTTTTATTTTGTCAAACTTAAAACTCATAAAAATATTGAAAGCAGGATTTTCTTTTTCCGGGGGCTCCTTTGCATTTCGTAAATCACTGATCGTTTTTCAATTTTTTGTTTCTGTTTTTCTCATCATATCTACGGTAATTATTTTTCAGCAAATGTCTTATGTCAGGAATAAAGATCTCGGATATAATAAAGATCACATTATTGTTTTGCCGGTTGATGGTGCGATGCGCGAAAATTTTCAAGCAATTAAAGAATCAATTCAACGTGTTCCAAATATTTTATCTGTGAGTTGTGGAGCGGAAGAAACTACAAATATTCAATGGGATGATGAAGTGAGAACAAGAAATGATATTTCAGCCCCGCCACTATTTGTCCGTGCAGCTCCAACGGATATCGATTTTGTTCGTACAATGGGATTACATTTGGTTGCGGGTCAAGATTTCAGTTTGTCCGACTGGAGGCAGATGAGCAGTGCCAATAATCCTGATCCGCACACAACATATATGTTGAATGAATCACTTGCAAAAGCATTGGGATGGAAACCTGAAGAGGCAATAGGAAAAACAGTTTATAGAGGTTTGCAAAAGGGAATTGTAAAAGCAGTTATAAAAAATTTTCATTTTGCTCCGCTTCATCAGCAAATAGCTCCACTGATTATTTTTCTTGATTCGAGGTACGCTCATATTTTCCAGTCATTCGTAAAAATTTCAGGTAATAATGTTTCGTCAACGCTTCACTCTTTGGAAAATGTATGGAAAGAAAGAGTGCCTTACAGACCTTTTCAATATCATTTTTTAGACGAAAATTATAATAGTCTTTATCACACGGAACAACAAACAGCAAAAATATTCATCGTATTTTCGAGTCTTGCCATCATACTTGCTTGTCTCGGATTATTTGCACTTGCCGCGTACACAACCGTACAGCGCACAAAAGAAATAGGCATCAGAAAAGTTTTGGGCGCTGGAGAGTTTCAAATTGTTGCACTCATTTCAGGAGATTTTATCAAGCTCGTTGTGCTGGCATCATTAATCGCATTTCCCATTGCATGGTTTCTTATGAATCAGTGGCTGCAAAATTTTGCATACAGGATCAATATCAGCTGGTGGGTATTTTTTGCAGCAGGATTATCAGCAACTACATTAGCAATGATTAGTATTTTTTTCCAGGCAATCAAAGCAGCAATAGCCAACCCGGTGAAGAGTTTGAAAACTGAATAATACGATAATGTGATTGTAAATACAGCAAATAGCTAACTGTAATAAATAACCGAAAAAAAAACAGACATAATCAAATCAGAAATTTCCTTCTATGCTCAAAAAATTATGTTAAGCTTGCCTGGAGAAATTTGTTTAATGACAGAATGTCTTCTGTCATTAATATTGGCGGACTTGCTGTAGGCATGGCTGTGGCTTTGCAATAAGTTTTCAGGCAATAAAAGCAGCCATCGCAAATCCGGTGAAGAGTTTGAGAACAGAATGATTTTTTTGAGTAGCAAATTTGGTAATTAGAGCCCAGTATCAATCTAAAAACTTTACCTCCATGATATATTTTATCAGACATTTTTCAATTTTGCTTATCACAAGTCTTAGTTTTTCTATTGCCATCGCACAAACCGAGAAAATTAAACGCATTGACTCGCTTATAAAAGCAGCTAATGAATTTGGAATATTTAACGGGAATCTACTCGTTGCAAAAGAGGGAAAAATAATTTATCAGAAAGAAATAGGATTCGCTGACAATACAAAAACAAAATCGCTTAATACCGAATCGAGATTTGCAATCGGTTCTATCACCAAAGAATTTGCCAATGTCGCAGTTCTATTAATGCAGGAGAAACATAAGCTTAGCATTGAAGATAAGGTTTCCAAATATTTGCCACAATTGCCAAGCTGGGCAGACAAAATTCAAATAAAACAGCTATTAGATTACACTAGTGGTTTGCCTTCATCAAATGCCGATTCGGATTCATCATACATGAGCAATCTGATGAAACTTGAAAAGCTAGAATTTGAACCGGGCACTTCTTATAATTATTCCAACGATAATATTTTTCTTCAAAGAAAAATTGTAGAGAAACAATCGGGAATGAATTTCGATGTGTTCATGGATAACTATTTTTTTAAACCACTAAAGATGTCCGGCGTGCTTATCAATCCCATGATAACAAACACGGAGGTTGCTCAATCTTTCGATAATGATTTTAACTCAACAACAACTTACCAAGGAAATAACGAATTATATCTCACCTTAGCTGATCTTTATAAATGGTCGGAAGCAATAGATCATTATCAGATTATCAATAAGAATTCCATCCGCGAATTGTCCAAAAACTTCGCCGGCAATGAAAGTAGTTTAGGACTAGTAAAAGTTAGCGGAGACAGTTTAAAATTGCATGTACATCAGGGATCGGGTAATAACTATGAAGCATTGTTATATAGTGACGGAGAAAATCGGCTGACCATAATTTTAATGACGAACAATCAAAATTTTAAAGTGAATCAATTAAAAGATGCGTTAGTAAGTATCCTCAACAACAAACCTTATAGTGTCCCTAAAAAATCGATCTATCTTGATATTCGAAAAAAATTATTTGATAATTTCGATCAGGGCATAGCTTTTTATACCAATATCAAAGTAGCTCAAAAAGAAAAATATGATTGGACAAACGAAGTAGTCGATCTTTATAGCACAGGTAAATATCTGATGAGACGAAATCGTTTTGAAGATGCCATTAAGATTTTTCATTTGAGCGTTTTAGTAGATCTAAAGAATGCAGGAGGCATATCTTATGCTTATACATTAATTGGCGAATGTTATCTGAAAAGCAGCAGTGAACAAATGGCGGGTATTTATTACAAAAAAGCATTGGAACTTGATTCCACCAATAAAACAGCTGAGGGAATGATAAAACAATTATTAGCAGAAAAAAAGATAACATCAAGCCTTAATTAAAAATTAAAGAGGAAACTTACCTATAGGTTTTTTAGGTTTCAATTCAGGTAACGAATTATATTTTACTCAAATTAAATAATTGGATTTCATAACCCGGAAGTCGAGGGTTCAACTCCCTCTCTCGCTACAACTTTTGAAAGCTGTTAAAGATTTTTCTTTAGCAGCTTGCCTAGTCCTAAAAAATATTTCGTTCGCTACCGCACAACTTCTGTATCAAAATCGTGCATTTCATTTTCTCACCTTTCGGCTAATTCATTATGCAACAATCAAAAATGATTTTGGTCTTTTTATTGAAGTAAAATGCTAAACTCTCCGGCATGATAAAAAATTATTTCAAAACTGCACTCAGAAATCTTGCACGAAACAAAATTTATTCCTTCATCAACATTGCGGGGTTAAGTCTTGGTTTGGCTTGTGCCATGCTCATCATGTTGTATATAAAAGATGAAGTGAGCTTTGATAAGTTTCATAAAAAAATAAACCAGATATATCGGATAGATAGAGAAAATGTTCGTGAAGAAGGCAGCGCTCATTACAGTAGTTATACCGGCTATGTTCAAGGTCCGCGTTTTGCAGCAAACATACCGGAGATACAAAGTTTCGTTCGCTTTCAACCGAGCGGAGCTGAAATAAAATCAGGACCAAATATTCAATCGGAAGGCGTGAGTTTTGTGGATGCAAATTTCTTTTCCGTATTTGATTTTCCTTTATTAAAAGGTGATGCCAAATCTGCGTTGACACAGCTTAATTCAATTGTAATTACTGAAACGATCGCCAAAAAATATTTTGGAAATTCAAACGCCTTTGGCAAAACATTATTGATAAACGAAACGGGAAAATTTGCACCTCACGTTATTACCGGCGTCGCAAAAGATTGCCCGCAAAATTCATCAATCAAATTCGACATATTGCTACCGCTGAAAGTATCTGCTGGAGAAGAAAATGATAGCAAGAATTGGTTTAATTATTTTCTCAGCACTTTTGTTGTGCTTGCACCTGACGCAAATGTTAATGCCCTCCACACAAAAATGGATAAGGTCTTTAAATCGGATGCCAACACTGCAATTGCCGATATGCAAACCAGATACGGCATCAAAGACATCAGCATGTCATGGACGCTTGAACCATTTAGTGATATTCATCTTGGCAAAATGGTGTCCGATACAGATGAAATACTTTCAGACAGAAGCAGCCCGGTGTATTCTTATATTCTTTCTGCCATAGCAATTTTTATTTTACTGATCGCGTGCATCAATTTTATAAACCTGACCGTTGCGCGTTCTGTAAAACGCGCGAGAGAAATTGGCGTGCGCAAAGTGATCGGGGGCACGCGCAAACAATTGATGATTCAATTTCTCAGCGAGTCGTTTATTCTTTGCATTATTGCTTTCAGCCTGGCAATTGTTATTGTAAAAGCAGTGTTGCCCGTGTTCAACCAGTTATCAAACAAAATACTTTCAGTTTCTTATTTGTTTGACGTTAACCTTATCATTGGTTATGCAGCGCTTTTTATTTTCACGGGGGCATTGGCGGGGTTATACCCGGCGGTGGTGCTATCAAATTACAATCCTGTTCAAACGCTATATGGTCGCTTGCGTTCGAGCAGTAAAAATTATTTGCAAAAGTCGTTGGTGGTATTTCAGTTTGCATTAGCATCATTTTTGATCATCGCTACACTTACCATTTTTTTGCAGTTCAATTATCTCACATCACAAAGTCTTGGCTATGATGACAGCAATTTGATCTCTGTTCAAAAACCGGAAATGACGCGCGACGAAGCTGCTTTATTTAAAATGGAATTAATGAAGGATCATGATATAGTTGACGTCACCCCGAGAAATTCCGGGTTCAATAATAATACAGTAAAAGCAAGCCCCGAAAAAGATGTGAACGTTGTGATTGAAACCATCGATCCGTCTTATCTGCCATTATTTAAAATTCCTGTAACAGCAGGCAGAAATTTCTCCGCGCAATTTCCATCCGATTCAACAAATTCGGTTTTAGTAAATGAGGCATTGGTACAAGAAGCCGGTTGGGATCAGACTGTCGGAAAACAAATAATCAGCTATGAGAATAATAAGACCTACACAGTTGTTGGTGTTGTAAAAAATTATCATTACAAGCCATTGACTGAAAAAATTGCGCCACAAATATTTACGATGAACCCGGCTCATGACTATGGAATGGCCTTTATAAAAATAAAACCTGGCACCGAAACTGCAAGCCTGAAGCAGATAGAAAAAACATTTAAAACACTGTTTCCATTAAACGCGTTTGCCTACAATTTTTTGGAACAACAGAATGCCATGAGCTATCAGGCGGAAGCAAAATGGAAAGAGATTCTTTTATTCAGCGCAATACTCACCATATTTATTTCCTGCATCGGGTTGTTTGGGTTATCGGTGTTGTCTGCAGAAAAAAGAACAAAAGAAATTGGCGTGCGCAAAGTGCTGGGAGCTTCTGTAAACAGCATTGTTGTTACGCTTTCAACCGATTTTTTGAAACTGATCATCATTTCATTATTCATATCCATGCCCCTGGTGTGGATCGCCGCAAACAAATGGCTTGAACATTATCCCTATCGCATTACCCCAGGGTGGGCTTTGTTTACTGCAGGCGGGGCACTTGTAATATTGATCGCTTTGATAACGATCAGTTTTCAATCTATCAAAGCTGCGATTGCAAACCCGGTGAAAAGTTTGAGAACAGAGTAATTTGAAAATGTGAAAATGTGGAAATATGAAAATGAAAAAACCAGCAGAATTGACAATAGAGGAAATCGTACATCACAAAATCTCAAAATCAGAAATCCCTTTTTATGTTCAAGAGTTATTTCAAAACTGCCTTCAGAAATTTCCGGCGGCATAAGCTATTTACGTTGATAAATGTTGTTGGCTTATCTATTGGCACTAGCGCCGCATTGGTTATTTACCTGCTTATTCATTACGATCTCAATTTTGATAAATTTCATAAAGACAGCGACCGTATCTATCGCGTGGTAACAAATTTTACAACATCAGGAACTCCTTGGTATGCCCCAGGTGTTTGCGGACCGCTGCCATGGGCAACTAAAGAACAGGTAACCGGTTTGCAGGGAACGGCTCCTATCTTTTGGTTATCGAAACCAAATATAACTGTGACCAATGGAAGTAAAACATCTACCCGATTTAAAAACCAGGAGAACATAGTTATTGCAGACAGCGATTATTTTAAACTTTTTGAATACAAATGGCTGGCAGGTTCTGCGGCTTCTTCTTTGAATTCTCCTTACCAGGTAGTGCTTACTTCTGATCAGGCTGAAAAATATTTCCCCGGTTTAAGTTATGAGCAAATGCTTGGTCGTGTAGTAATGTACGATACTTTAAAAACTTCAGTGAGCGGAATTGTGCAAAGCATTAAACAAAACACCGACTTCGTTTTCCATGATTTTATTTCTTTTCCTACTGCCTTTTCAGACCCGTCGTTAAAAACGCAACTGCGTTTACATAATTGGGGAGGCGTAAGTTGGTCGTACCAGCTATTTGTAAAATTATTGCCGCAAACAAAAAAAGCAGGAATAGAACAGCAGTTGAATGATATCGAGAAAAAGAATCTTCAGCCAAGAGCGGGAGTAACCGAAGTGTTCGCATTACAGCCGTTGACAGATATTCATTTCAACACCGACTACGGAACATTCAATAATGGACGCGTTGCAGACAGATCTACGCTAATAGAACTTTCCGCCATTGCGTTATTCTTATTATTATTGGGCTGCATTAATTTCATCAATCTCACTACTGCACAATCGGCGCAAAGAGCAAAAGAAATAGGCATACGCAAAACTCTTGGCAGCGACCGCAAGCAATTAATATTTCAGTTTTTGAGTGAAACTTTTTTGATCACACTTGTTTCCGTCATTATTTCTGTAATCATTACCCCTGTTGTGCTTCGGCTTTTTTCAGGTTTCATACCGCAGGGTGTGCAGAACGAACAAATTTTACAACCAAACATTATTCTTTTCCTTGTATCATTGGTGATCGTTGTAAGCCTGGCTTCGGGCTTTTATCCTGCAATGATACTTTCAGGTTTCAAACCGGTTTCTGCAATTAAAAATATGGGCAATGAAGGCAGCGGCAAAACGCGCAAAGTGGTACTTCGAAAATCGCTTACGGTGCTTCAATTTGCTATTGCTCAATTTTTCATTATGGCCACTCTCCTTGTGAGCAAACAGATCTATTATGCCAAACATAAAGACCTGGGATTTAAAAAAGATGCCATCCTCATTGTAAATTCACCGGAAAAAAATCGCAAGTCGAGTCTCAATAGAGTATTTCTTAACAAGCTCAATGCAATTCCTGAAGTAGAATTAGTGAGCATAGGATATGATGCGCCAACTTCAGACTATTCAAATAATACCGACGGCAGTTATCAAGACGGGAAAAAAGAAATTCATATTCAGAGCCTTGTTACTAAGTACGGCGATGAGAATTATATCAAGGTTTATCACATCAAATTATTGGCGGGACGCAATCTATTACCCGGCGATACATCGAAAGCTTTTCTCATCAACAATACTCTTGCAAAACAGATCGGTTTTCAAGATCCGCATGATGCTGTGGGAAAAGTGATCAGCAAATATAATGGCGACAGAGATATGCAGATAGTAGGTGTTGTTTCCGATTTCAACCAGGAATCGATACATGAATCCATTATGCCGCTAGCCATTCTTACTGCCACCGACAATGATTATAATGGAACGCACTATAATGGAACTTTTCACATCGCGCTTAAACCGCAAACGGCAAATGGCGATGAATGGAAAATGGCAATCACATCTATGGAAAAAGCGTGGAAGCAAATATATCCGAATGATGATTTCGAATACCAGTTCTTTGACGAAAGCATCGCCCGGCTTTATGCGAATGAACAACAAACATCAGCGTTGCTGAGTTGGGCAACAGGGTTATCAATATTGATCAGTTGTTTGGGATTGCTTGGTTTGGCTATTTATACAACCAATCAACGCACAAAAGAAATTGGTGTGCGCAAAGTTTTAGGAGCAACAGTAACGCAGATCATTGTTTTATTGTCTAAAGAAATGGCATGGCTGATTGTACTTGCATTTGTGATCATAAGCCCTGTTGCATGGATAGCTATGAATAAATGGATGGAAGGTTTTGCTGATAAAACAACAATAAGCTGGTGGATATATGCGCTCAGCGGAACTGGAATGTTGCTCGCTGCATTGTTTACATCGATATTTCAATCTATCAAAGCAGCGATCGCAAATCCGGTAAAGAGTCTGAGAACAGAATGATTTATTTTGAGTACCAATTCAGGTAACGAAATATATTTTGCTCAGATTAAACAATTGGATTTCATAACCCGGAGGTCGAGGGTTCAACTCCCTCTCTCGCTACAATTTTTATAAGCTGTTAGAGATATTTCTTTAGCGGCTTTTGTTTTTTTAGTTTCTATACAAAAAATATTTCGCTCATTATCGAACATCATCTGTATCGAAACCGTGCATTTTATTTTATTTGTTTTTGACTAATTCATTATGCAACAATCAAAAATGATTTTGGTCTTTTTGTTGTTGGAGCTTGGCAGAAAAACTTAGATTAGCCCGTTGCCGGAATTAATTTGACACCGAATGTTTATCGCTGCTTGCGGGTTCGTTGAAAATAATTTTGTTGAAGAACTCTAAAATTGTAATCAATCAGTAAAACATATTTTAATTTTGATAATCAGTGAGGTTGAATATCCGGGCGCGCTTTTAGGTAATCTCGTCGGAAGTTGCAGGGCAATCAGAGAGCCAGTTATTTGTTAGGTAGATTTTTGTTTATTTTCTACCAAAGTTAACCCTAAACTCATTTAATGATACTTAATACTGGTCAATATACGGGTGAGGTGATCCAAAGAGTCTATGATAATGGCACCATTGTGAGTGTAACCTCTTATCGTAAAAGGGATTTTGATAATCAGCGGCATTGCCATCAAAACACAAATATTAGCTTTGTGTTACATGGCGGTTGCGAATTGAAAAAGAAAAACAGTCGTGAATTATTTCCAGGGGAAATTGTTTTCAATTATGCCGGGGAATATCACCGGGTAAAGAACGTGGCCAAATACTCCAGACACATTAATATTGAAATTGAACCCACTTTTTTTACGAAATATAAATTGGATGAAAGTTATGTATTGACCTCTCTAGACAAAAAACTTGATTCCAAGTTTTTAATGTTGAAAATACTTAAAGAACTCCATGAACCCGATCACTTTTCATCCATTTCTATCAACATGATGCTGTTGGAACTTGTCAATCACATGCCAAAAATAAAATATGCTGATCCATCTCGCTGGCCTATTTGGATGACGGCTGTTAAAGATTATTTGCACGATAATTGGAATGACAAAATCAGTCTACAAGAATTGGCAAAAGTTGCAAATGTGCACCCTGTGACAATCTCCAGATATTTTTCCAAATACTTTTGCTGTTCTTTGGGAGAATATGTCAGGAAGATCAAAATTGAAAAGGCGCTCGCTTTAATTAAAAGAAGGGAACAATCCCTGACTTGTATTGCTTACGAATGCGGCTTTTCTGATCAAAGCCATTTTATTAGAACTTTTAAAGAATTCACCGGTTTCCTGCCATTTGCTTATAAGAATCTATAATGTAGAACTTCTCATAATCCGACTGATTTTAGCTAATCTCATTCTATTTCCATCTTGACGGATGCTCTAATTTTGAAATTCTAAAACTAAGCGAGTTATGATTATATCAAAAAGCAACACGAGGGAGGTAATAAAACTCAGGAGCAGGGTTAATTTTTTCTCGTTTCTATTCCTGTTATTTGTCTTCACCAAAATCAACGCCCAGTCCAAGGCTCAAACCATCGATTCACTTGTCTCAACCTATCACAGATTTAACCTGTTCAACGGCGAAGTATTAGTTGCACAAAAAGGAAAAATTGTCTTCGAAAAAGGCTATGGGTTTGCAAACATGGAGTGGAAGATGTCCAATACCCCCACCACCAAATTCCGTATTGGTTCTATCAGCAAACAATTTACTGCCATGCTAATTATGCAGCTAAAACAACAGGGGAAAATAAACCTCCACTCAACCATTAGCGACTATTTACCTTGGTACAGAAAAGATGTTGGCAAAAGTGTGACCATTCATATGATGCTCTCCCACACCTCCGGACTTCCCAATTACACCGACAAACCCAACTGGGAAAAAGAATTAAGTGGGGGAAATGTTGATCATAAAGAGTTTGCATTAAAATACTGTAGTGATACCTTGGAATTTGTTCCGGGCACAAAAAAAGATTACTCAAATACGAATTATTTTCTACTAGGACTGATCATTGAAGCAATTACCAACAATTCTTTTGAAGAAGTGCTCCAGAAGAATATCCTGGATGTTGTCGGCATGAAAAATACGGGGATTGATTATCCCGACAAAATTATTCTTAATCGAGCAGCTGGCTATGATTTTAATTTCGATGGGTATGCGAATGCACCCTATATCAACATGGCTTCTTCCACTTTTGGTTGTGGGGCGATGTATTCCACTGTGGAGGATCTGCTACTATGGGACAAGGCCTTACGAACAGACAAATTACTTTCCGAAGAAAATAAGAAAATTATGTTTACTCCAGTTTTGGATAATTATGCTTACGGACTTATAGTTCTCCACCAAAAAAATTTCATCGGAACAGGTAAAGACATCACAACTATGGCTCATGCAGGCGGTATCAACGGTTTTTCAAGCATGTTAGGTAGGACTTTAGAAGATGAGAATTTTATTATTTTGCTGGACAATTCAAGGGCTGGTCTCAGGGGCGGCTTGCTCGATGCTATCATCAACGACATTATCGCGGTAATCTATGATAAGACAGTATCTATGCCAAAGCCATTGCCTGCTTACGCTCTTTACGATTCATTACAAAAGAGTAATATCGAAACAGCAATTGCATACTATCGGAAACTCAAAAAAACCGAACAACCTATTTATAATTTTAATACCATAGAAAACGACTTGAATAATCTTGGAGACTTCCTGGCTTCAAAAAAACGCATAAATGAATCCATTGCAATCTATGAATTGAATGTTGAGGAAAATCCATCATCTTCGGACGCATACTCTGCTTATGCAACCGCTCTTCAGAAGGACGGTCAAAAAGCTGAAGCCATAAAGAATTTTAAAAAATCATTGGAACTTAATGCAGACAACAAATATGCAGCTGATCAAATAAAAAAGCTGGAATCGCAGTAAAGTTCCGGCAATTATTAACAAGATTTCTTTACTTATACGTAGTTATCTAACTTATTTCTACCAGTTGGTGTCGGAAGTTGTACCCAGAATACAATGCGGCCCCTTTTCTAAATTTAATTCTGCTAACGAGTTACATTCAATTTTCACACTTCAAAAAAGTGAGTCGCGAAAAATTAGAAAATGCGATAAAATCTTTAATTAATGAGTTCTCTAATTTTCCCTTTCTCGCTACAAATTTTAAAAGTCTCTCAGAGAACATCTGGGAGGCTTTGCATTTTACATACTTCTTGTTTTCATTTTCTAATCAAATAAGGCAGACATCAAGGTAACAACATTCTATTTGGGTATATGAATCCTGAAATAATATAAGTCTTACCGTATAAGCATTTCAGTTCATTTGGATTCTAGTCTGATCCAGCTATTCTCACCTGCTACCTTCTCTCAATTTAATCATCAAAAAATCATTTTGTGCTTTCAGGGCTAGCAATGGATTTATCCAACTTTAAGATTGAAGCAGAATCAAAAGTATTAACATCTAGGGAAGAGCAGGAGCGCCTGATCGAACAAGGTCAAACAGAAATCTTAGGCAGAAAATGCTTGGTGTTCCGAACATATGAAGAAGCAAGCGAGTATAAATATAAGAATAAAGGAAATTTTTGAATCAAAATAAACAATTTTTCTCTCAACACTATTTCTCAAAATGCATTCGTATAAAATCAATCTTTGGAATATAGAATAGCCCTTACCGCTAGTTCGACACCTAATCATATTTTATCATCATCAGTATTAATGTAACACTAAGTTTATAATTCCATTTAAGTTTGAAAATGCAAGGTGGTTATTCATTAGCAACGCCCTGAAAATCCGGCAATGTTTTGAATAAAAATTAGTGATATTACAATTTCCTGTATTTGTCATTGACGCAACGACAATCTCAAAATGTATAACACTGCACCATTAATTTACAATAGAGTTGATTTTTGAAAAGCAGCTTATAATATCATAAATTTGAGTGTTGTGCGTAATTTTAAAACCGCTTCCCTCATTCGAGGTGATAACTTATGAGAGACCATGCGGTAACATGCCTTGGGTCAATCAGCATATTAGAGGGGTTAAAATGTCTTTTTACAAGACCGACATTATTTTCAATCCATTCATCAATGACAAAACCTGCATCTGGCATACCAGCATTCCCGGAAAGATGAAATGTATTGTCAAAATGGTTCTGACCGACAATGATATTAGATTGCAGACCCACAGTTACGTCACTAAAAGAAGGAGTGCTATATTGCCACGAGCTGTTAAGGCTCAAAGGGATAATATACTGCTTCGCGTAAACAGAATAAATTGTTTGGTCAATGTCAATAAAACGAATGGTGTCGCCCTTTTGGAACACGTAGTTGGTATCAGTCCTGTCGGGATAAATATAGACCCAGACATTTGCTCTTATGCCTCCCTGTAATTGAATACTGTCAATTACAGATACTCTCAAATTATACTGAGCAGCCGGGCTGTCGTTCGGTGCGCTCCTGTTGACAGTAGTGTCATTGACAAGGTAAAGCCAGGTATCCCCAACCTTATTGGGGAAAACATCAGTTGCGGTTTGGTTGTTGTTATTGCTGTTGACTTTTTTGCACCCTGCCATGGACAAGGAAACGACGAAATAAAAGAATACCTTTTTCATTCGAAATTTTTTGAATGACCCAATTTCCCTTCTAATCGTTGCACCACAAAAAAACTAAACCTATCTTATCAGTGACAAAGCAATGTTTGCTAAACAGCAAAACTACGCACAACATGCGGCTCCTTATTTACCGACTGTCCGTAAAAAAGATATAGCTCCTATACTTTTTAATGAATCGCAGATCAATACTGTTTGCAGAGATTTTTATTTTGATGATGAAGGAACCATTCATGTTGATGAACCAACAATCAATTTGTGGACGCTTTACAATCTGCTTATATCTGCCAACAAGAGCAGTTATATAGATTCTTTTTTAGAGCGTAGCGTCAATGCCTATGACTTCACCGGGCAAATACGTCATGCGTTGGAAAACAAATCCACCAGTTGGTATCTGAATTAGAATTAACCCTACCCAATGAAAACAAACTAATGTGACATATTTTATAGTTTTAGATAGATTTCCTTATCTTTTAACATTAAAAACAAAACTGTCAGTGCGAGAAAAATTGATTTTAATATTATATCGCGAGTAAATTATGAAATCACATTACGGAGAAATAAAAACGGAAAAAAAAGAAGGTAGGGGAAGTGAACTTATTATTCAACTACCTTTCAAGTAATGAAGAAGACCGTAATTATAATATTACTTTTATCAAGTTCTATCAAAACAGTGATAGCCCAGGCGGGCAATGACATTGTTTCTCTTCGCCAGGTGTCGATGGGCTTGCGCATTCAAATTGGGTTTTTATCTATATTTCTTCTTCTGGGATTACTTTTCTTAATGTTATTCATTTTCTATCCGCGGCAAAAACTAAATATTTATTACTCACTCTATAATATCAGTCTTGCACTACTGATAATAACCCATCAAATCGCTAGTTCAAATGCTCATGGCTCTTTCGCGGATAGTATCATAGGACTTCTAAGCCGAATGATTGGAATGAGTATTTTATTATTCATTTTGTATGCAATTGACCGCTTTAAACCGGTTTATTGGTTCTTTGTTGGTTTTACTTTATGTATTGATTTTCCGCTAAGTCTTATTCTAAAGGAGAAGTATGCTTTTACTGAAAACTTCGTTCATGCAACTTTCACAGTAATCTGCTTTTTCCAGGCTGTGGCTGCATTTAAAAGTAAAAGTACAGGTAGCTGGTTAATAGGCCTGGTGGCATTAGCAGTTGTTTTGATTAATATTGACAGTATTCTCTCATTATTTGGAAAAGAAGGAATAGTACCTGGTTCTGTTTTGGGAATTGTGCCGTTTGTAATCTCCATTAGTGTCGTTATTTATCTTGCTCTCCGTTATGCACGCACAAATACTTCTCTGGAGCAGCAATTAATTCAGGTAAAACGCCTTTCACAAGAAAATTTACAGAGAGAACAGGAACGACAACAATTGCTGGCTACACAAAATGAAACATTAGAAAAGCAAGTAGAAGAGAGAACCTTAGAATTAAACAAATCGTTGGATGGACTACGGGCAACACAATCACAACTTATACAGTCAGAAAAAATGGCTTCACTTGGCGAACTTACTGCTGGCATTGCGCACGAAATTCAAAACCCATTGAACTTTATTAACAATTTTTCGGATGTAAATTCAGAATTAATAGAAGAAGCCGGGGAAGAAATTGAGAAAGGAAATATTATTGATGCCAAAGAAATCCTGAATGATATAAAAGAGAATGAACAAAAAATAAATCATCATGGTAAAAGAGCAGATGCAATCGTAAAAGGTATGTTACAGCATTCACAAAAAAGTTCAGGTCAAAAAGAACTTATAAATCTCAATAGAATAGGGGAAGAATGTTTAAAATTAAGTTATCACAGTTTTCGTTCAAAAGATAAATTATCCCAAGCTAACCTGAAAGCAGAATTTGATGAAAGCATTGACAAAATTCCTCTAGTTCAACAGGATATAGTTCGTGTGTTAGTTAATTTATTCAACAATGCCTTTTATGCAGTTAATGAAAAGAGCAAGCAACAGATTGAAGGATATGAACCTACTGTTTCAGTGAGCACAAAAAAGATAAAAGATAAGGTTGTACTAACGGTTATGGATAACGGCAACGGCATTCCGCAAAAAATAATTGATAAAATCTTCCAGCCTTTCTTCACCACAAAACCAACAGGTCAGGGAACTGGATTGGGCTTGAGTTTGAGTTATGATATTGTGAAGGCACATGGAGGGGAAATAAAAGTAGATACAAAACAAAACGAGGGAAGTAATTTCATATTAGAATTGCCAATAAGCTAAATCAAGAAAACTGCAAACATGGAAGTCCATCATCACCCCAAAGTAGAAAAGAAAAATTTCAAAGAATATTTTCTGGAATTCTAAATGATATTTCTTGCAGTAACGATGGGGTTCGTTGCAGAGAATATCAGGGAAGGCATTGTTAACCGTGAGACAGTGACAACAAATATGGAAACAATTGTGTCGAATCTAAAAACATATACCATTCACCTCCGCGAAATTATTAAGTTCACTAAATCAAGAGTACGGGGCCTGGACAGCTTAGACAAATTTCGTTACCGGGATTTAACAGACACAAAAACCCTCAAAGAATTTTTTTTATGCATAGACTCAGCTATGGGTTTCGATTTTTTCAGGATCAGCAAAGTTGCATTTGACCAAATGAAAAGTGCTGATGGTTTCAGGCTTGTTAAACAGCAGAATGTGGTGGATAGCATTTTTGCTTATTATGATTTCAATGGTGTGCTTGATGAAAACACTGACTACATTAATTATTTTCAGTGGCAGATTTTTAATTTATACCATAAATTACTTGAACCGGATAATTTAACAGAGACATCACGAATTGTCAGCGGAAACAGAGCTTCGGTAGTTGAGCTTTTCAATACAATAGCGACTATGAATGTGGGACTGAAAAAATTTTACACTTATCATTTAGGATTGCAATTGCAAAATGCAAACCGACTGATTGACTTGCTGAACCGGATATACGATCTTAATTGAAATAATTATCAAAAAATGGAAGTACATCATCATCCACATGTAGAATTACACTAACGTCGACAAACATACGATGTTTTATTTCAGCCGCATCCCATCTTAAAAACTTACCAAGTTTATTTCTTAAACCTATTAAATTAATATCTGATAAAAGATTATCAGTACCACATGCCCATTTACGAACAACATCTGTATCAAAATCGTGCATTTTTAAATTGTTAGTTTTGCCTAATCTGTTATGAAACAATCAAAACTGATTTTGGTCTTTTAGTTGCTGCGAAGTAATTAATCTTTTCAAATGCTCAAGAATTATATCAACACCGCACTAAGAGGTCTGCTTCGCAACAAGTTTTATTCAATAATCAATATAGCTGGTCTTGCGATAGGGCTGAGTGCCTGTATAAGCATTTATCTGATTGCTAGTTTTGAATTGGGGTATGAACATTTTCAGCCAGACATGAATCGAATTTACCGTGCAGTAACGGATACTCGCGACATTAATGGTGAAAATCATTTTCCACTGATTTCTTATTCAGAAGCATCGTTCATAAAAAGTCATTTTACCGGTATTGAAAAATCAGCTTATTTTTTTAATTATTATTTTAGAGTTTCAGTCAAGACAAAAGATGGAAATATAAAAATATTTCCTACCCCCGACCCCTCAAAAGTGGTTTCAGATATTATCATCACCGAACCAGCTTACTTTGATATTTTTAAATATGAATGGCTTGCAGGTAATCCATCAGCGGCGCTCTCTGATCCTTTTAAAGTCGTACTTAGTGAAAATAAAGTGCACGACTATTTTGGTTCTGTTCCTTTGACTGAGGTTATAGGTAGGGAGATCGTATACAACGATTCCCTTCGGCTGACCATATCTGGGATCGTAAAAGATTATCCAAAAAATTCAGATTTTGTTTTTAAAGAATTTATTTCCCTTTCCACGATTGAGCACAGTTTTTTAAATAGACCTCCCTATTTCTCAGCAGTCACAGATCCATCCAAATGGCTCTGGAATGATTTTGGCCAAGCTTTCATAAAATTGTCACCGGGAATCAGCCCCGCGCAAATAGCAAACCAAGTACCCTCACTCCTTAATATAGAAAATAATTTACACATCAAGTTTGCAAATGTGAACAGAAGTATTCACCTGCAGGCGCTTTCCGATATGCACTTCAATCCTGTTTATGGCTCTGATTTTTATACGATACAATCCGACTTACATACACTATATGCCTTAATGGGAATTGCCGTGCTCGTGCTGGTGATCGCAGCCATCAATTTCATTAATCTATCTACTGCCCAATCTATACGCAGGGCCAAGGAAATAGGGATAAGGAAAGTATTGGGGAGTAACAGGGTTGCGCTGATTTTGCAATGCCTTAGCGAAACATTTATTTTGGTTTTGCTTGCGATTGTTATATCAATGTTGATCACCAGACTCATATTGAAGGCTTTTCCCGCTATGATCCCTGATGGTGTCAGTATTGACTTGTTTAGCCCATCCTTACTGCTGTTCCTGTTTTCAATTGCCATCATCACTACAGTTTTATCAGGTCTTTATCCGGCAAAAGTTTTATCCTCTTATTCACCAGTGCAATCCCTGATGGGAGCGGCATCGCAAATCTCAAATCAGAGAAGCCCGCTTCGTAAGATCCTGATCGTATTTCAATTTAGCGTTTCCATAATTTTCATTATTGGAACTATCATGATAGGTCAGCAAGTTCACTATTTGATAACTAAAAATTTGGGATTTAATAAAGACGCAATCATTAATTTTTTTAATGCAGCCAACCATCAGAAAACGGATGATTATCTTCTTGCAGATAAGATCAGACATCTTTCGGGCGTTGAAAAAGTTAGCGTGAGCGATGATCCTCCTGAGACCGCCTTTCCCAGGAGTGGTCCGTCCATTTTATGTAAAGATAAACAGACGCAGACAGAGCCACAATATTTGGATGCTGACGATGAATTCATTTCTCTATACGGACTCAAAATCTTATCCGGGCGCAATTTTGTTGCACCTACTGGAAAAGATTCTTCAATTGAATTCCTGATCAATGAAACTTGTTCTCAACAGCTGGGGTTCAAAAGACCGGGTGAAGCAGTTGGTCATTTTGTGCAGGAAGGAAGCTTTATGAAAACACAGTTTATTCCTTTTCGCTCGGGTCAGGTTGTCGGAGTATTGGAGGATTTTCATTCCCAGCCCCTAAATAAACCTATAGTAGCTGTTTGTATCGCCGCTTCCAAATATCGCGGAGGAATGATCAGCGTTAAGCTCTCGACAAATGGGAAAACCCCGGGAAATTTCGATGGCACGATAAAAAATATCGAAAGACAATGGAAAATGATCTACCCTGACGAAGATTTTAATTATAGCTTTTACGATAGAACCATTGCCGCATTTTACAGCAAGGAACAAAAAACCGGAGAGATCATGAATATTGCCATGGTTGTTGCAATCCTCATTTCCTGTATTGGACTTTTGGGGCTGATCACCTATATGGCAGCACGGAGAACAAAAGAAATCGGTATCCGAAAAGTTTTGGGTGCATCTGTTACAGGGATTGCTGTAATGCTTGCAAGAGAGTTTGTCATTCTGATCGTTCTTGCTATGGTAATAGCATCGCCAGTTGCTTACTATTTGGTACATCAATGGCTCCAAGGTTTTGCCTATAGGATCAGCTTCAGTTGTTGGATTTTTTTGTCATCAGGTATGTCTGCAATCTTGATTGCACTGCTTACTGTCGGTTATCAGGCAGTTAAAGCAGCAATGGCAAACCCGGTGAAGAGTTTGAAAACGGAATGATTTGTTTTGGATGGCAAATTCGGTAACGCAAAATAAATTGATCAGATTAGTTCATTGGATTGCATAACCCGGAGTTCGAGGGTTAAACTCCCTCTCTCGCTACATTGCAAAAGCTGTTAAAGATTTTTCACTCAAGTATTTCCATTGATAATGAGAAGTACTTAAAGCTTTCTAATAATCTAAAAGCTTACTCTAAATAAGTTCGATATTTATCATCCCATATATTAGCTTCCCTTCTTCCCGGTATTTACATAACCATTACCGTTAGTCCATCCAATAACATTCTAAAAGTTAATAGAATTTAAGTTGTTGATAAAGGTATCTACTTAGCTTGTTGCACAACAGCCACAAATGGCGAGAGAAAATGTTAATAATTAAATAAGGAAAAATCTGAGATTTTTCCGGTTATATTTTCATATTTTCGTTTTGCCCCAGCGAAATATCCTGCTGGGCATTTCTCCTGCTTACAAGTTTGAAAACCGAAATCTCTTACCCGACCAAGATAAAATAACCGAACAACACCTACTCGGAATTTACAATGTAAAACAAAACAATATGAGCACAACAGCCATGTTCCCCCCGGGACAAAAATTACCAAACGATCAGTTCACTGGAGATGCTTTTTTATCTCCATTGGTTTCAAGGGACAAGAACAATGATTTTACAGTAGGCAGTCTAATTTATGAACCAAAAACAAGAAGCTATTGGCATTCGCATCCGAAAGGACAAATATTAATTATACTTGAAGGCGAAGGTCTTTACCAGGAAAAAGGCAAACCCATACGCACTCTAAAAAAAGGCGATGTAGTAATTGCTCCCGAAAATACACCACATTGGCACGGAGCATCTGCAACAAATAAAATGGTTGACATAGCTATCACCAATTACAAAGGCGATGACCAGGCGACTTGGCTTCAACCCGTAACCGACGAAGAATACGATAGTGTGCAATGATCACAAATAATCCAACGCATACATAGTCCTGAATAAAAATTATAACTATGGCACAGAAAGCCCCGGATTATTCTGTTGATCCGCATCTCTCACCGGCAGTGAAAGCATTCTTAAAACCACTGAATGCAGGAGGGCCTGCACCAGAATCCTTGTCTGAACAGGATGCGCGAAATGTATTGATAGATCTACAGGCGTCAGTAAAGGTCGATTTATCGGGTATTGATGAAAGTGAAAAAACGATTACTCAAGATGGGTACACTGTAAAACTCAACATTGTAAGGCCAAAAGGGAAGAAAGAAAAATTACCGGTTTTTATTTTCACGCATGGTGGCGGCTGGGTGCTGGGTGATTATCCTACACATAAACGTTTGGTAAGAGACCTGGTTGTAGCATCGGATTGTGCTGCTGTTTTTGTTAATTACACGCTTTCCCCGGAAGCACATTATCCGCAAGCTATCAATGAAATTTATGCAGCGGCCAAATGGGTGTCAGAACATGGCGATGAAATCAATATAAACGGAAAAAATATGGCCGCCGCGGGCAACAGTGCAGGAGGCAATATGACTGCTGCATTGTGCATGAAGGCAAAACATAAAGGTGGACCCGTAATTAAACTGCAAATATTGATGTGGCCGGCTACTGATACCAGTTTCACAGAGGATTCCTATGAACAATATGGACAGCAACGCTTTCTTACCATTCCTTTGATGAAATGGTCGTGGGATCGGTACACTATGGATGCGGCACAACGGAAAGAAAAATACGCTTCTCCTTTGCAGGCTTCTCTTGAAGAGTTGAAAGATTTACCGCCCGCTCTGATCCAGGTTGCAGAGAACGATATTTTAAGAGATGAAGGCGAGGCATACGGAAGAAAATTGGAGCAAGCCGGTGTGAAGGTTTTATCAGTCAGATACAATGGTATGATCCATGATTTTGGAATGTTGAATGGATTGGCTGAAACGGCGCAGGTAAAAGGTTTGATTGAACTCGCAGCTGCCGAATTGAAAAAGTACCTGCAATAACTTTTGAAACAGTAGTCCACAACGCTTGCAGTCTAAGCTCATCCAAAATCCGACCAGGACGATTGGAGAATTCATCAAAATTTGTTTAAATCAAATTTTAAAAATCAAGGTTATGGAAAAGACAAAAAACATTATCGCCACCACGATCATTACGGGTGCGGTAGTCGCAGCATCGGGATTGACTGCAGGCGCACAATCATCCGAAGCTATCCGCCCCTTTCATATAAACACTCCGCAGGTTGCACTCGACGATCTCCGCCGCCGCATTCTTGCAACAAAATGGCCTGATCACGAAACGGTCACGGATGCATCGCAGGGCGTGCAGCTCGAAACAATGAAAAAACTAGCGAGCTATTGGGCGACAGATTATGATTGGCGTAAAATGGAAGCGAAACTGAACGCATTACCAGAGTTTATAACCACAATTGATGGTATAGATATTCATTTTATTCACGTTCGGTCCAAACAAAAAAATGCATTGCCTATCATCATCACGCATGGTTGGCCGGGCTCGATCATCGAACAGCTGAAGATCATTGGACCGCTCTCTGATCCGACTGCCTACGGAGGGAGGGCTGAAGATGCTTTTGACGTGGTTATCCCTTCCTTACCCGGCCATGGCTTTTCGGGCAAGCCGACAACAACCGGTTGGGATCCTATTCGCATCGCCCATGCATGGATTGTGTTGATGCAACGCCTTGGATATACACGGTATGTGGCGCAGGGCGGCGATTGGGGAAATGCAGTTACGGAGCAAATGGCTCTGCTTGCACCTCCGGGGCTCATCGGCATCCACACCAATATGCCTGCAACAGTTCCGGATGATGTTGCTACAGCATTACAGTTCGGTAACCCGCCGCCGTCCGGTCTTTCACCAGATGAAAAACGGGCATGGGATCAGCTCGACTTTTTTTACAAACATGGATTGGGTTATGCCTCTGAAATGGCTAACCGCCCGCAAACTTTGTATGGTCTTGAAGATTCTCCCATCGGTCTTGCAGCCTGGATGCTCGACCATGACGCGAGCAGTTATTCTCTCATAGCGAGAGTTTTTGATGGTAAGCCGGAAGGTCTCACCCGTGATGATATTCTCGACAACATTACGTTGTATTGGCTAACGAACACTGCTGTATCTTCTGCCCGCCTGTATTGGGAAAGCAAGCTTCCTTTTTTTGCTCCGAAACATGTAATGATCCCTACAGCCGTGAGTGCATTTCCGGACGAGATATATACAGCGCCCGAGAGTTGGACAAGGAAGGCATATCCAAAGCTGATCTATTTTAACAAGCTCCCTAAAGGCGGACACTTTGCTGCATGGGAACAGCCAACACTTTTTGCTGAAGAAATGCGCGCATCATTTAAATCATTGCGCTGATCAATTTCAAAACAAAATTTAACAACTGTATGTCTGAAGCACTCAAATATGACCGCCGCCGGTTTTTGGGTACAGCCGCAATGACCTTTTTTGCATCGGAATTTGCACTCGCAGGTCTTTCTGAGGCAAAACCCTATAACACAAACCATGGCGATGAAACCCATATCAATCATATGTCAAGCAATTCATTTGAAACAATAAAGCAAATTAATGCAGGACCGCTGAATGTTGGATACGCAGAATCCGGTCCTTCAACCGGAACTCCCGTAATCCTGTTGCACGGCTGGCCTTATGATATATACAGCTTTGCAGATACAGCTCCTTTACTGGCATCGGCAGGGTATCGGGTGATCGTTCCGTATCTGCGCGGCTATGGCACAACAAGCTTTCTTTCCGGCGAAACAGTCCGGAACGGTCAGCAATCAGTAGTTGCGATCGATACTATCAATTTGATGGATGCGCTTAAGATCGATAAGGCGATTATCGGAGGTTTTGATTGGGGAGCACGAACAGCTAATATAATAGCGGCACTTTGGCCCGAGCGTTGTAAAGCGCTTGTATCTGTAAGTGGTTACCTGATTGGCAACCAGGAGGCAGGCAAGGCGCCTTTGCCGCCAAAGGCTGAGCTCCAGTGGTGGTACCAATATTATTTTGCGACTGAACGTGGCCGAGCAGGTTACGACAAATACCGGCGCGAATTTGCTAAACTTATATGGCAGATAGCTTCACCGAAATGGGCCTTTGATGATGCCACCTTCGATCGTTCTGCAGCATCATTCGACAATCCGGATCATGTTGCTATAGTTATTCATAATTACCGGTGGCGGCTTGGGCTGGTTGAGGGAGAATCAAAATACGACGATATTGAGAAAAAGCTTGCTACAGCCCCGGTCATTACAGTGCCTACTATAACCCTCGAGGGAGACGCCAATGGTGCACCTCATTTGGATCCAAGTGCCTATGCAAATAAATTTTCCGGCAAATATTTGAACCGGATAATTAAGGGCGGCATAGGACATAATCTGCCGCAGGAAGCTCCCCGGGATTTTGCAGATGCTATAATTGAGGTTGGTGGTTATTCCAAATGATTTCAAACTCGGTAACGAGGATGCTTCGAATATAACGGCAATGAATAACCCAAAACGATCGTTGCTCTTTTTCTTTCCGCTTTGTTGTTGTTCACATAGCCATCAGCGTTAGCTTCATCAACAACGTTATAAAAGTTAACGGATCATAGTCCTATTTCAATTGTAACAGCCCTTTTAAATAGTTTAGAAAGTATTCGTACTCCCAATTATCATAGTACTGCTGTCCATTGATAAAAAAACCCGGAGTGCCATTAACGCCACTTCTGGCACCGCTTTCAAAATCTTCTTCTACTTTTTGAAACAGCTTTGGATTCTGAATATCCGAGGCGAATTGCTTAATGTTGAGCTTTAAGTTCTCAGCCAGAGCCAAAATACTTTTTTTACTCAGATCAAATTGATGCTCAAATAAAGCATCGTGCATCTGCCAGTACTTATTTTGCAGTGCTGCTGCTTCCGAGGCTACTGCTGCCTTCAGAGCATCAGGGTGGCTTTCTTCAATCGGAAAATTTCGAAATACAAACCTCAGATCATCGCCCAATTGCTTTTGAATCTTCTTTAGGATCGGGTAAGCGCGTCCACAATGCGGACATTGGTAATCACCATATTCAACAAGCACTATTCTGGCATTTTTTGCGCCTTGGGTGTGATCATTATCGGAAACCGGTGGCTTTAGCATGTTCAATACATTTTTTTATTTTTTTGACATCTCTTCCAAAGCATCAAGGATACCATCTGCACCAGGATTTATTCCAACAGGAGATAAATAATTCCAACAAATAACACCTTCTTCATCGATCACGTATAGGGCACGTTTACATTCTCCTTCCTCCTCATCATAAACATCATAAAGCCTTGCCACAGTGCCTGCGGGGTGGAAATCAGCCAAAAGAGGGAAATGTAATTTCCTGTCCCTGGCAAAGGCCATATGACACCATTTGCTGTCAACTGAAATACCAATCAACTCAGCATTGTATTTATGAAAAAGCTTGAGTGTGGCATTGTATAATGACATCTGATCACTACAAACAACACTCCAATCAGCGGGATAGAATGCAAGAATAATTTTTTTGCCTTTTAGCTCGCTTAACCTTAATTTTTGATCGGGCGTAGCGAATAGAGAAAAATCGGGAGCTGGAACATTAACCGTCAACATAAACAATACCTGTTTGAAATATAATTACAAGTTATTAAAAAATATTACAGTTAAGTTCAAAGTATTCTTATTTTCTTAAACAAGTTGCTTTGTATGTTCCTCCAAAATTCAACCATGACAATTTGAGAAATTGATTGATTCGAATTTCGTTATTCTATATAACCCTCAAAAACCAGAAAATGCAATATAATCCTTGATTAATGAGTTCGATAATTTTCCCTCTCTCGCTACAAATCATAAAGCTGTTTAAGATTTTTCTTTAGCAGCTATTGTTTTCGTCTTTGGAAAGGCAGTTTCTTGTTATTTATTAAATCTTCAAAGTTATCCTGTAACATTTATACAATGAAGTTCGTACTACAACAAACTTTCTGTTATGAAGGGAATATTTGTTGCTGTTACATTCCTATATTCTTTGCCACTGTTAGCTCAACAAAAACTTATGGAGGAGTCAATGAAAAAGTACGGTATTCCCGGCATACAACTCGTTTGTATAAAGGATAAGAGTGAAGAGGCTTTCAATATCGGCACGATAAGTACGGAATCGGATAAAAAAGTAACTGCAAATACTATATTCGAGGCAGCTTCATTAAGCAAATGTGTTTTTGCATACGCTGTGCTGCGCTTGTATGATAAAGGAGTTATCAACCTCGATACGCCGCTAGTCCGGTATGCAGGCTATTATGAACGTTTCGATTCAACGGATCACCGTTACGCCAAAATAACGGCAAGAATGGTGTTGAGACATACCACGGGTTTGCCTAACTGGGGCGACGATAAGGTTGCTAAACTTATTTTTCCTCCGGACAGTACATTTTCTTATTCGGGAGAAGGATTTCAGTACCTGCAACGGGCAGTAGAAAAAATAACAAACAAATCATTGAATGAGATTGCACAGCAGGAAGTATTTACACCGCTGGGCATGACAAACTCGAGCTATACCTGGACTGATAAATTTGATACATTAGCTGCATTTGGGAACGATTCAAATGCGGTTAACGGGCACAAAAAGCAAATGGCTGCTGCAAGTTTATTAAGTTGTGCGCATGATTATGCGGTCTTCTTACGCGCGTTGATTAATGGTACCGGGTTAAAACCTCAGACTCGGCAAATGATGTTTGAAAAGCAAACAGAAGCCAGATGGTTTCACCACAGGGTTACGGAAGCGAATAATCATATCTGGTGGGGTCTCGGTATGGGCTTGCAGGAAAATGAAACTGGCCGGTGGGCATGGCAGTGGGCTGATAATGGCAACTTCAAAGGTTTTTGCATTGTCAATCCAAATAAAAAACAGGCGTTCGTTTACTTCACCAATAGTAATTGGGGATTACATATCACCACTGATTTATTGAATGCTTTCTTTCCTAAACAAACCTGGTGGCCGCCCATTTGGAATGGTTATGAATTTTATGAAAAAAAGAACATGCTGGCTTTTTGGTCTGAATTGGACAAGCAAGGCTATGATCATGCTCTTGAAATTGCACACGCTCTAAAACAAAGAGATACATCTTTTCTCTTGCCCGAAAGTGATGTGAATGATCTCGGGTTTATTCTTTTAGGAAAGAAGATGAAAAATCAATCCATTGATATTTTTACATTCAACGTATCGGAACATCCGGAAAGCTCAATGACATATGAAGGTCTCGCTGAAGCATATGATGAAGCCGGCGCAAAAGATTTGGCTCTTGAAACTTTCAAAAAAGTGGTCAGACTCAATCCAAACAATAATTATGCAGCAGGCCGAATCAAAGAGCTCGAAAGTGAAAAAAATAAAAAATAAACTTGTAAAAATATTTTATGCTAAAATCAAAACACAGTATTACGATTGCTATAATTTTTATGTGTACCGCAGCGTTCGCGCAAACAAAAATATCGGTACGCCATTTCGAAAAAATAATAGTTAGCCCGCACATTCAAGTCACATTTGTTGAAGGAAATGAAGAAAATGTAGTTATTGAAAAGTGCAGCGCTCCTATAGATAAAATACATATTGAAGTGAATGGTAAAACCCTGCGCGTTTATTTAGAAGGTGCCAAAGAGATCACTAAAAATGAAGACGATGGGTATACCGGGAGGCGTGCTATTTATCATGGCACGGTGGTGGCGGCTACCATAAATTATAAAGCCCTTCAAGCACTTTCGATACGGGGCGATGAGACCCAAGTCTGCCAAAGCCTCTTAGCCGGCAAGAAGTTCAGGTTAAAAATGTATGGCAACCCGCATGTTTTTTTAAATGAAGTAAACCTCGGGAAGCTCAAGGCTTCTGTCTATGGTGACGGAGAGCTAAATATCAAAACGGGCTCAATTGGTCATCAGAAATATACTTCTTATGGGGAAAGCAGGATCAACACTGTTGCTATAGATAACCATACCACTAAAATAACAGCGTTCGGTAAAGCGAGTTTCCGACTGCATGTTTCTGATGCAATAAGGATTGTTTCTTTTGGAGAAGCTTCTGTAGCTTACGAAGGAGATCCGACAATAAACAAGTGGTTCCACTTTGGAGAAATGCAAATCAGTAAGATTGATTAGTGGAACGTTACTTGATTGATCGACAGACAAAAAATAATTTTTTCCAAACTCTCTCAGCGAATGTTAGGCTTTAAAGAATTATTTACATACAGATATCCTTATTTACTAAATTGCAAAAAAGTAATGTTCAAAAATTAGAAAATGCAATAAATTCATTGATTAATGGGTTCGCTAATTTCCCCCTTCTGGCTACAAATTTCAAAAGCCGCTCGGATTAATCGTTTGAGTGGCTTTTCGCATGTAAATTAAGCAATCAATAATGATATGAAGCCTTTCAAAATTATATTCTTACTTGCATTCATTATTCATATATCCAGTTGCGCCCAAAGATCGGGCTTTGGTGAGGCCTATCAATTTAGTCTTTTCAATAATACTCCAAATGAAAAACTAGCGGAAGCAGTAAAAAATGAAGAGGTAGAGACCATAAAACGACTTGCTGAGAGTGGGAAATATGATCTAAATTTTCAGGAACCAAGATTTGGAAGAACATTGCTGATGTTAGCGGTCGGTAATGACAAACTCAATTCAGTGAAAGCTTTACTAAAAGAAAAAGCGGATGTGAATAAAAGAGATTCATTTAATCTCAGTCCAATATTGGAGGCAACAAAATACATACCCTTAAAAAAAAATACAGCCGGCATTTTAAAAGAACTTATCAAATATGGCGCAAACGTTAATGATACTTCATTTAATAGAAGAGATAATGATACGCTGAGCATGACTGTTCCATTATCTGAGGCTACTTCAAACCTGCTTTGTACAAAGATTTTAATAGATAATGGAGCAAACATATACTTTCGCAACGAAAATATCTATATGGTCTGGTATGAACTTTTTTTCAACGGATTTGAAAATATTTTGGTTGCGAGATATCTTATAGTTGATAAAAAGTTCCCGATACCTAGCCCTATCGAGGGAGGAGTTAAAGGCAGATCTCCAGATATATTTTCCCTCCTTAGTAAAATTAACGTTGGTACTGATTCTGCAAGTCAAAAAGCTGCGCAAGATATTTTAGAATATTTAAAAAAAATTGATTTCCCAAATAACCAGGTCTATCATCAAGGGCATGTCAAATAAATTGGCTTTGCCCTCCTCCCTTGGCGGAGCTTACAGAACAACTAAAGCCGAGCAACAGAATTTGTTATCATCTTCATTAACTTTACTCATCAGCAGTCCGGACTGACGAATCACCGAATATCAGCACAGCAGAAAGCCCTGACCGTTGCCTGCTATTGTATAGCGACAATCTATGATGATGACAGAAGACCAAATAGTCCAATTTCACTCATAAGGATAAAATCTATCCCCTTCATTTCAATAATTTTTAAATCAGATACAAAATGCGCAAATTAACTTCAAGATTCTTAATCGCTGTATTGCTTCCGATTCTAGCTTCAGCCCAATCTACAAATCCGCCAGTAACAGTTAAGTTCCTTGATTCGTTTGTTAATGCCTTCAACGCACATGACCTCTCTGCAATAATGTCCTTCATGACAAAGGATTGTATTTTCGAGGCATCTGCAGGTGATAAAGCCGACGGCGAGAAATTTATTGGACAGGATGAAGTAAAGAAAGCCTTTGAAAATGTTTTTGCCATTTTTCATGACGCCCATTGGGGAAATGCTTACCACTTTGTTTTAGGCGATAGAGGTTTTTCCGAATGGCTTTTCACTGGAACAAAATCAGATGGAAGTAAAGTTGAAGTGACTGGATGTGATTTATTTACTTTTAGGGATGGCAAAATTGCAATTAAAAATTCTTATAGGAAAAATCGTTTCGCACCTCCAAAATAGCTTGCGTTCTTATCGATTTTAATATTAATTGCTTTCCGTTAGAACTTCCCAAATTGATTTCTCACCCTATTAAATTAATACTGATAAACCAAAATCAGTCACATGTCTTCCATTCCGATAACTTCTGCAATCTGGCGATCAATCCTAAAGGAGACATCAGAAAACTTTAAACACCTTTCAGATTGCTTTCATTCAAGAATCCGCAACCAAAAAACAATAATGGCTTTTTGTTGATGAAGCACCCATATATAGAACTGACAGTTATTTTCAGGACGATACCACCTGTATAGTTTTTCCAGGACGAGACAATATTCGATCATAACCGCACAAGAACTGTATCAAAATCGTGCATAATACTTCACTGATATTCTACTAATTGATTAAGACACAATTAAAAACGATCTTGGTCTTTTTGTTGCTGAGAAAGCAAATAATCTCTTTTTATGCTTAAATACTATTTTAAAACTGCATGGCGGAATTTGAAAGCCAGTAAATTTTACAGTATTGTAAACATAAGCGGACTCGCTGTGGGGCTTGCAACAGGGATTATGCTGCTGCTTTGGGTTCAGTATGAATTTAGCTACAATAGATTTAACCGGGAGTATAAAAATATCTACCAGGTAAATTCACACATTACTTTTTTACAACGGAAATCACTTGCCTGGCAAGGGATACCTGCGCCATTATCTGTAGTGGCGAAAAAAATTCCTGGTGTAATTTCTGTTTTAAGATTAGCGAGTGACAATGAAAATCCAACCTTGTCCGATAAAATGTTATCTAATAGTGATCAAACAAAAGTATTTGACAACAACAATATTGTTTATGCAGACAGTAATTTTTTAAGCTTCTTCAAGTACGCCTTGTTGCATGGTGGTCAAAATGCATTTTTGCCGAATACGCACTCTGTCGCACTCACACAGTCAACGGCCAAAAAATTATTTGACACAGACGATGCTATTGGCAAAACTGTACGGTTTGATAATAACAATTTTACGGTGACTGCCGTTTTGCAGAACTTCCCTCATAATTCTTCTCTGCAATACGATGCTATTTTTCCGCTAGATTATTATGCTCAACAATTCGCTAACCACGGTGGCAATCACGGCTGGAAAACAATCGATGAAGACATAAACGACTATAGCTTCAGAACGTTCCTTCTGATAAATCCAAATGCCAATACTTCAAGTATTGAAACAAAACTTACACAGTTATTTAAGGCTATGGGAAATGGTCAAACTTCAACAACTTTCCAATTGCAGAATTTAGGAGACCTTCATCTTACAGGAATTGATGGAGATCATGCTGCATTACAAATGGTACAAATAATGACTCTCGTTGCGATATTAATATTGGTCATTGCAAGCATTAACTACGTAAACCTGTCTACGGCTCGGGCGCTCACAAGGATTAAAGAGGTAAGCATAAAAAAAATCATTGGTGCGAAAAGAGGACAATTATTTTTGCAATTCATTACTGAGACAGTCCTGACTTTCGGGTTTGCTATTTTCATCGCATTTGTTTTAATCAATTTGTTGAAGCCATTGTATGATAGAATCACAGGCGAACAATTAATTCTTTCCCTGGCCAATTTTTCCATGTTAGAAATATTGGTTTGCGTATTGTTTGGAACAATACTTATTTCATGCATTTATCCGGCAATTTTATTATCATCCTTTAATCCTTTAGGCGCAGTACGTGAAAAAAGCTTTTTGGGTATTAGAGTGGCTTCATTCAGAAAATCGTTAGTGGTTCTTCAATTTGCCATCTCATTCATACTGCTGGTTGTTACAATCATAATGGGAAAACAAATGGCTTATATAAGGAATAAAGATTTGGGGTATGATAAGAACTATGTTTTTACGGTTTCATTTCCGGCAGAAGCAACGAAAAATGCTTCCGCTATAGAAAATGAATTGCTATTGCAAAAAAACCTACTAAATGTTTCGTTTAGCAGCGCAAAAGATATTACAAACGTAACCGAGGTATCAGGAGATATTGTTTGGGATGGTAAAGAGGGAAATGTTCCGTTTATGCTTTGGCGTGTATCTGCAGATAAAAAGTTTATACCTACGATGAAGTACCAACTCATTGCGGGAACAAATTTTAGCGAAACGCCTTCTGATGAAAATAAATATATTTTAAATGAAACTGCCGTAAAAGCGATGGGTTTGAAACCTCCTTACGTCGGTACAAAGATTGGTTATGGCATTGCCAATGGAGAAATAGTTGGTGTAATAAAGGATTTTAATTTTAAATCGCTGCTAGATCCCGTGGGTCCTTTATTAATTAGAACGTCTGGATTAAAGAACACTTTATATGTACGAACAACAGGTGCGGGTGCTCAGGCAGCCATCAAAGCAGTAGAGTTGCAGTATAAAAAATATGCAAACAACACACCTTTCTCTTACGATTTCCTTGATAAGACATTTGAATCGCACTATCAATCGCAACAGCGGACTGGTACTTTGTTTACAACTTTCGCAGCCATCGCCATTTTTATTTCATGCCTTGGCCTGTTTGGTTTGACAACTTATACGGCACAGGTTAAAGTAAAAGAAATAGGCATAAGGAAAGTATTGGGTGCAAGTGTCGGCAGCATTGTACAATTGATTAGTAAAGACTATTTGAAATTGGTAATTATCGCGTGTGTAATTGCAACGCCCCTGGCTTACTGGGCAATGAATAAATGGCTGAGGGATTTTGCCTATCGGATACACATCAGTGGATGGATGTTTGCTTTAACAGCTCTTCTTTTGGTAGTGATCGCTTTAATAGCTATCAGTTTTCAATCCATCAAAGCAGCCATGGCAAACCCAGTGAAGAGTTTGAGAACAGAATAATTTCAGATGGCTGGAAGGTTTTGCAGAGAAAGTAACACTGAATTATTGGTATTTCATAATTTCGGCTGTTGTTGCACTAATGATTGCCATGATAACGTTGAGTTTTCAGATATTTAAAGCAGCATAACAAACCCGGCGAAAAGTTTACGGGGTTTTATGATTGACGCGATTGTATTTAGAATAAATGCTTAATCAGATCATTGATTGATGAGTTCGCTAAATTTGCCTTTCTTGCTACACAAATTTTGAAACATTTAACTTCGCGAACCATGAAATACTTTATCCATCTCGCTTCGATTTTGTTTCTATTGGTATTCATGAATGGATGTAATAAATCCAAATCCTCCCTAACCCTCCCAAAATCAAATTGGACCTGGAGTCTTTCTAATTCTCATTTCATTGGCAATTCCACCACCTACGCAGATCTAACGCTTCAGAGTGTTGACGATCCATATAGTCCGCAAATATGGTTAATGATCAATTTTAGCACCAAGCCAGATTCTAATTCATATGCCGTACTTGATTATCCGCCATTTAATAATGCTACACCGTCATGTGACGTTGAATTTTATTCCAATGGACAATTGCAATGTGAATCAACCGGAGGAGGCACGGTGAATGTAACAATTACCAATGGCAAGATTACTGCAACATTTAGCAATATTCCAATGGGTGTGATAACAGGATCAAATTCTAACGGGATGCGGTTTTTTAATCCAGATGGTACTGTTTCAGGAGAAATTATCGAACAATAGTCTCGAATCTAATCGAAGTGATTAAAAAGATTTTGCGTAATTCCTGCTTTTGTAAAATTCTTTGGTTGATTCATTTCAAAAAAGTGCGCCCCGTTGTAACAGACTCTGTTTAGGTATATGAATTTTAAAATCACCGACCCTTATCGAAAAAGGGATTTGATTTCATTGGATATTTGCCTTTTTCGGCTATGCGCTATTGAACCTCTTATCATCTGACCGCCTACAAAAAATTTTTCTATAATGCCCATTTTATTCTGGGTATATAAATCACGCCCTCATAAAAACTGTGGAAAAACTCCAATTATAATGCACATCACGTGCAACAATTGCCTACAACGTCGGTCCAACTATAAAACGTTTAAATGAAAAGCAATTTCTTGATGTCCATATTGATACTGGGTTATTTTTTTTCTGCAAAGGCCCAAATACCCCATTACGACCAACACATTCCAAAGCCATTATTGCAAAAAGATTTTTTGATCCTGCGAGACACCTTGGAGAAGAATCATCCGGGACTATATCGCTATCGCAGCAAAGTAATCATGGATCAAATTTTTGACAGTTGTTATGCGTCGATACGGGATAGTGAGACAGATCTAGAATTTTTCACGCGAGTGGCTTATATCATCGCTGCGATCGGCGATGGACATACCAATGCCAACCCGCCTAAAACTGTATTTGCTGAATGGACTGATAAGGGAAAATTCTTTCCAGCTCTTGTGGTGTTCATTCACAACCGCGCTTATATTTATTGTAACAATCAGGATACTGCTTTGCGCGGAACTGAATTATTATCGATCAATGGAGTGACGATGCAGAAAATAATTCGAAGAACCTACGATTATGTTCAATCAGATGGTTTTATCACATCGCATAAGGACACTGAATTGCCAGAAGGTTTCAACTACTATTATCAGCTTTTATTTGGAGTGAGCGACAAGTATACGATCACTTATCGGACGATTAAGGAAAAAGTGGGGACTTCTACTCTCAATAGTGCTCCATTTAAAGAGATCTTATGCGCATCTCCTTATAATAGACCAGGAAAATATCTTGAACTCCATTACGAAAAAGGAAGTACCGCGGTGCTGACGATAAGGAGTTTTTTTGACGGGTTCCTGCAACAGACTAAGGAGAATTTTCATTCCTTTTTAGATTCCGCTTTCACGGACATCCGGCAAAAAAATGTAAAAAAATTAATTATCGATATCCGCCGCAACCAGGGAGGGAATGACAACAATGGCGAACTACTCTATTCATACCTTACAGATAGACCTTTTCGCTATTATCTTTCGCAGGAAACGATCAAGGAGAAATTCTCAGAAAAGGATCATCCAAACCTTCAGATTCAGCAACCACAGAAGAACAATTATTCTGGAAAATTATTCGTGTTGGCTGACGGAAGAAGTTTTTCTGCAAGCGCTGAATTTTCTTCAATCGTCAAGACAAACCGGCGCGGGCTTTTCATCGGCGATGTTGTTGGCGGCGGATATTATGGCAATGTATCCGGCGATGAGATACACGTTATCCTTCCCGCAACCGGGATCGATATTCGTCTCCCCCTTGTCAAATACACGATGGCGGTAAAACCACTGGCAAAGAATTTAGTGAGCATCGAGCCAGATTTCCCGCTTTACCCATCGATTGAAGATCTGATCGAGAAAAGAGACCGTGAACTTGAACAAGCGATTAAAATTGTAGAAGTAAACAAAGACTAACTTCGACCTGTAACCAAAATCACCCACTGCATTAGCACACAATAGGAAACAGAATTGATTTACTACAAAAACATGGAGGTAAAAAAATTAGAGAATGCGTGCGCTAATTTTCCCTTTATGGCTGAAACTTTTGAGGCTGTGAAATAATACCCAAAAATGATAGCAGTCCGATTTTTCTCTTTGGATGCAAAATATGTAACGGAAATGCATACCTGTTCCATCTTCTCCCATTTTTTGATTAAAATACGATATACTGAACCGTTAAATTTCCTTTAGCATGTTGAGTGATTGACCAGCAATATGCTATCACAAAGAAAGGAAATCGTGATCAGGACGAAGCAGATTTTATATCAATGGAATGATTTATGTAAGCTGTGCTGGCTGAGATAAGGTGCCAAAATATTTTTCCAGCATCTCCACTCCCGTTGTCACTCCATCTTCATTCTGCAACTTTTCTCCCATGATGTTGGCGTTGTGTTTTACCTGTGCCATCTGCGATATCTCGATGGCATCAAGCAATTTTTTAGTGGTGAGTTTTTTAAATGGAATATGAACCCCGAGATCCTTTTGCTGGATGAATTTCCCCCAGATGGGCTGGTCACCGAAAATGGATACCACGATCGCAGGTATTTTTGCATGAAGCACTGCAGCAAGTGTGCCGATGCCACCATGGATGACCGCTGCCTTGCACCTGGGGAATAACCATTCATGGTTGATCGCTTTTACTGCAAATAAATTTTCATGGCGGGGCAGGTCCGGAAGTTCAGACCAACCCTGGCAAAAAATAATACGCTCATTTGTATTATCCAAAAGTTCGTGCAGGATGCCCGAAAATCTGTCAGTGTCCGGTATCGGTATGCTTCCAAATCCTATATAGATCGGTGGTGCACCTGCTGCCAGCCACTCGATAAGTTTTGCATCCGGTTCCTCGTTCCCGCCAGCGATTCTTTGGGATTGCGAAATAGCAAAAAAACCAGTCAACTGAACTTCATCCGGCCAATCATCAGGGCGGGAAATAAGCGAGGGGCTGAGTGCATAAAGATTGAGTATCTTTTGTGCATTCATTTTTTTTTGGATCGGGGTTTTTAATGCAGGGAGTCCGAGCAAGGCACGGTGCCCATTAACATCCTTCTTATTTAGCTTCCAATAGATACTGTGGATCAGCTTATAAGTAAAAATATTGTATAACGAAAAATCAAAAAATGAAAGACCAGCGAAAGGAAATTCCCTGGTGGGGACTGTAGGCAGGCTGAGTTGTACGACCGCCCATTTTTTACCCAGCTTTTCTGCGATTGAATATACCCAGATCATCGCGAGCGGGCTTGCAACCAGCACATCCACTCCAGACGCTCCTTTGAGCATGGCTGCATTGGCAGCAGGTTGAAATTTCCTGCCCACCTTTTGCAATTCCCGAAGAAAGCGGATCATATTCCCCGATCTTAAAATTCCCAGGACCTCAGGAGAATGCACCACCTCTTCCATGTCTCCCGGCAATGGACAAAAATCAATATTGTAACAGGTGATCATGCCGGAGAAATTCTCGTTCGCAAAAAGGGTGATCACATGTCCCCTGCTTTTTAGCCCCAGAGCAAGGGCGATATAAGGTTGCGTGTCCCCGCGTGAGCCATAAGTGCAGATTCCGAAATGCATAATTTTTTCTAAGTCCTTTTGAATACAATGTGAATAAAGATTTTTGAACTCGAGGAGAGAAATCGTCCGCTTGAGAGAAAAATTACCAGCCGCGAATCTACCAATAGTTTTGAAATTATAAGAATGATCTGATAAGAAATTCATATTCATTTCATATTTTTAATCATTCTTATCGCTCTTCCGTTAGAAAATATGAATTGCTTGGACCAGGGAAAATGAAGAAATAACATTCATTATTCAATTAGCAGTAACATAAGGTTATTTATAATAAAAATACTGATCGATGTGTAGCTGGAGAAAATGACTTACCTGGGTGTGCCTAATGACGGCATTGCGCACGAAATTCAATGTCCATTGAATTTTATTAATGATTTTCCTGAAATAAATAAAGAACCGTTAGCAGAGAAATGTGTTGATAATAGGAACGGGATTCGGCTAGAGTTCGAGATATGACATCATCATAGCACAGGGAGGAGGATAAAAAGTGGAAACAGGGGCTGGTGAATCCAGCAAAATTATCATTGATTTACCAATAACTGTTGCATGAAAAAATTTGCAGGCTTCCGTTTCTTCAACCAGGGAATTTGCAGCGCTTACCTTGCCCTGATCCTGCTTGTCTTTGGCTGCCATCAACAGGAAAATGCGCGGCATGATTTATCTGTGACCAGTAATCTGGTGGCAGCAAAACCTGTTCCGGTCAAAATGTATAAACCCCCTTTGGTGACCTTGCTGGATACCTGTCCCCCTCCGCTGGTCATTACGCTGCCCGTTAAGCCAGGGACCAGCTACGGGAAAGGTAAAAACAAGATTGACCTGACCCCGCCAGTGGTAATCAAAGCTGGTTTTAATATACCCATGAAATCCTACAACGTAGAAGACGGACTGGCGCAAAGCAATGTACAATCAAGTTTCTGCGACCGGGATGGCAACCTCTGGTTTGGAACAGAAGATGGCGGTGTGTCTTGTTTTAATGGCAGGACGTTTACTGGCTATACCATGGAAAATGGTTTGGTGGATGACCAGATTTTTTCCATCTTCCAGGATAAGGAAGGTATTCTTTGGTTTGGCAGCTGGAACGGTGTGACCAAATATGATGGTAGGCGTTTTACAAGATATTCCAGCCTGTATACATCCAGTTCAAACCTGCCTACATGCTGCGTTTTCAAAAGTTTTACCCAGGATAAAAAAAACAATATCTGGATGGGGTCGGAATCCGGTCTTTCAGTCTTTGACGGCAAGTACTTTAAAAGTTTCCATACTTCAGATGGTTTGATCAATGAAAGCGCTTTCGCCCTGCTTACTGATAAAAATGGAAATATTTGGATCGGTACCGACAGTGGCGTTTCCCTCTATAACGGAAGATCTTTCACGAATTTTACCATGGCAAATGGTTTGCCAGGAGATCATATTTCCTGTTTGCTGGAAGACCAGGGGGGGATAATATGGATAGGTACAAAAAAGGGGATTTCTTTATATGACGGAAAGAGTTTTAAGAATTTTACAACGGCTGATGGACTTTTAGACAATAACATCACCAGCATTTTGGAGGACGCAGATCATCACATATGGATCGGAACAAATAATGGAGGCGTATCAGAATATAATGGGAATACATTTATGAATTATACAAGATCAAACGGGCTTGCAAGCAATAACATCTCCAGTATTGTAAAAGACAGATCAGGCAATATCTGGATTTCAAGTCCGGAAGAAGGTATTTGCAAATACCCCGGGAATGGCTTTATTACCATGACCAAGGGGCAGGGTCTGCCATCAAACAGCATTAACGCCATTTTCCAGTCACGTGATGGCGATTTATGGTTCGGCGGTTACGATAATGGTGTCACAAGTTACGATGGCAAGTCTTTTACGACCTTTTCTAAAAATCAGGGGCTTATCGGCAATAATATTGGTGACATTTATCAGGACAGTGATGGCAATATGTGGTTTGGAACCTATGACGGTGTCTCTTGTTTTGACGGCAGATCTTTTACATCTTATACTACTGCACAGGGACTCTCAGCAAACACCGCATGGAGTATTGCGCAGGACAAAAATGGAAACATATGGTTTGCGACTTTTGGTGGTGGAGTTTGCAAGCTAAGCCATGACAGAAAGACTTTTACAAGCTTTTTCATCGACACTTTGATATCGACCGGCAATGTTCATGAGGTAAAGGCCGACAAGGACGGGAATATCTGGTTATGTCTTGATGAAGGCGATATATTTAAATATGATGGCAGCTCTTTTATTAATTATGGAAAGCCTCAAGGTTCCAAAACATTGGGCATGTTGGGTTGCTGGATAGATGGTCATAATTACCTGTGGTTTGCAAACGGCTCAGGAATATGCCGCTATGATGGCAAAAGTTTTCTTACTTTTTCTCATGACCAAGGTCTTCCGGATAATTTGGTTTCAGATATCAAAGAGGACAAAAAAGGGGTCATCTGGGCAGGAACTCGATTGGGTCTTAGTGGGCTTGAGTTCAGACCCAAGAAAAAAGGGGCAGAAGACTCCATTTTCAGTAGCGACATTCCCCTGGATAACAGTTATCTGTATGCTAACTATACCGGCTTTTTTGTGAATTATGGTTATAAGAATGGGTTTCCTGTAAGAGAGATCAATTATACCAATTCCCTCTTTGTGGACAGCGGGAATATTTTATGGGCGGGAACTTCAGACAAACTGGTCCGATTTGATCAGCAGGAACTCAGAAAAAACACCAACACACCTCTATTATCCATAAACTCAATAAAAATAAACGGGGAAGCTGTCCCCTGGCATGACCTGAAAACAGACACCGCAAAAACCGATAGCTCCGTTATCCTGGCAAATGTCAATGAAGAGCAAATGCTTTATCAAAAACTCTTAAGAGCTGAAGAACGGGACAGCATTAAAGAAAAATATAGTGCAGTTGCTTTTGACTCCTTGACTAATTTCATTTCACTCCCAACAGGTCTTAAGCTTCCATATAAATATAACACGATCTCTTTTGATTTTTCTGCCATAGAACCTGGGCGACCCGAGCTTGTTGAATACCAATACCTGCTTGAAGGATATAATAACAACTGGAATGATATCAGTAAATCAACCATCGCTGGTTTTGGAAATTTGCATGAAGGCAAATATACTTTTAAGCTAAGAGCATTTAATCCTGGCGTTGCAAAGCCTGGCGAACTTGAATACCGATTCGAGATCCTGCCTCCCTGGTACCGGACCTGGTGGGCTTATGTCTGCTACCTGATCATCATTTCTTTTTTCATGCAACGCTTTATCAGGTGGAGGATAAAAAAATTGAACCGGGAAAAAGTACTGCTTGAACAAAAAGTGCAGGTCAGGACGAACCAACTCCAGGAAGAAAAGCGAAGGGCCGAACTTGCGCTGGGTGAACTGAGATCGGCACAGACCCAACTCATTCAGTCTGAAAAAATGGCTTCGCTTGGTGAACTCACTGCAGGAATTGCACACGAAATCCAGAACCCTTTAAATTTTGTCAATAATTTTTCAGACGTGAACCAGGAGCTTCTTACTGAATTAAAAGAAGAAGCAGATAAAGGAAATTTGAAAGAAGTAAAAGCAATTGCGACAGATGTAATTGCCAATGAAGAAAAAATAAACCACCACGGAAGGCGCGCCGATGCCATCGTCAAAGGAATGCTACAACACTCCCGCTCAGGAGCCAGTGTAAAAGAACCGACAGATATTAATGCACTGGCAGAAGAATATTTACGACTCTCCTATCATGGTTTAAGAGCAAAGGATAAAGAATTTAATGCATCAACAAAAACTGATCTCGATGCGACGCTCGGCAAAATAAATATCGTTCCGCAGGACATCGGCAGGGTGCTTTTAAATTTATATAACAATGCGTTTTATGCAGTAACTGAAAAGAAGAAACAGCAAACTGAAAATTATGAGCCAACCATTTCAGTCACTACAAAAAAAAACGGAGATCGTGTAGCTATTACTGTTAGTGACAATGGAAATGGCATCCCGCAGAAAATAGTAGAGAAAATATTTCAGCCATTTTTTACCACCAAGCCAACAGGTCAGGGAACGGGGCTCGGCTTAAGCTTGAGCTATGATATTGTGAAAGCACAAGGCGGAGAAATCAAAGTGAGAACAAAAGAAGGCGAGTGGAGTGAATTTATTATTGAATTACCAATAAAATGATGATCTCTGAAGATCATACAAGTTTGCTCCAAGTCGTACTCATTTCATATTTTTAATCTTTCCTTCACTGCAAGGCTGGCAAAACTAAAATATCATTATGGAAGTCCATCACCATCCCCAGGTAGAAAAGAAAAATTTCAAAGAATATTTTTTGGAATTCTTAATGATCTTTCTTGCCGTATCCCTTGGCTTTTTTGCGGAAAATATAAGGGAATATTTTGCTGATCATTCAAAAGAAAAACAATACATCAACTCCATGGTCGCAGACCTTAAGGGGGATACTGCCGGTCTCAATGATGTGATTGACGCCAATATTAAAAAAGCCGCGGGAGTGGACACAATGACATCATTACTGAATAAGGCGTCGCTCACTCCTGATGATGAAAAGCAGCTTTATATACTCAATAGCCGGTACGCTTCCAACATCGCCAAAATGGATTGGAATGATGGGACGATCCGCCAGTTGCTTACTTCAGGTAATCTCCGGCTGATGAGTGAACAAGGGACCTCGGACAGCATCATGAATTATTACGGTCCCCACAAAGACATAGCCGTGGGTCAGGCAGAAATACTGTACGAATCCGTCAAGCGCATCTATTTTGGGGCAGAGGAGCTTTTTGACCGGTCATTTATACGGTGGAATTTAAATAAGGATAGCAGTTTTAGCAAGGCACCATTGCCGCAAACAATGTCACTGCTGACCAAGGAAAGAACAGTCTTAAAAAAATACGCACAAATGATACTCACCATGCAGGGACTTATCAATAATTATCTTTCCATGCTTTTTAAAATGCGTAAACGTGCAGAAAACCTGTTGATTTTTTTACAGGATAAATACGATGTAAAATAGTGATGGAGATTCGCTCAAATAACCTGGCAGAAAAAAGAACTCCATGCAAATACTTTTTGCCAGGAAGTTTTATTAAAAGATCCGTGGTTGGAAAAAGTGAGTCGAAGATATTCTATTGAGAAGCACACCTGTTAAGCGTGATGATTGACTAAGTAATAAAATATATTCATCATTGATACGATAAATGATATGCATAAAATAAATCAAAATCACAGCAGGCGAATCTTTCTCACGCGTCTGAGCACCGCCGGCATCGCCCTTGCCCTCAATCCAATTAGTTCCTGGGCTGTTGAAGAACAAGATCCCAAAATAAAAAATATAGTAACCAGGATCATGGGCATTGACGCGCATAACCACATGGATCTGCCATTTAATAAAGCAGAATTTAAAGGACAGAAATATGAACTGGCAGGTGAATTGAAAAACTCAGGGTTTACTGCTATCGCTATGACATTTTGCGTCGATCGTCCTGCGCTAACCAAAGAAGGCGAAGCATGGGAAAGATTCATCACTACCCTCGATGAAATGGATGAGATACTGAAAGAAAATGGGCTGACACGCGTTTTGAAAGCTGCTGATTTAAAAGAAGCGTATAGTAAGAATAAACAGATCGTCATCCAGTCCGTGGAAGGTGGCCATTTTATTGAAGGAAGATTAGAGCGGATAGAGATCGCATATAAAAGAGGTTTAAGGCATATTGGGCTCATGCACGACGGGCAGTCCTCGCCACCGATGGGTGATATCTATACAGACCCGCCAAAATATGGAGGACTGACCGAGTTTGGCGTAAATACCATCAAAGAATCTAACAGACTTGGCATCCTGATTGACCTTGCGCACTGCAGCACTGATGCCGTCAATAAAGCCATTGAGATTTCTACCAGACCGATGATCATTTCGCATACCGGACTCAATACGCAACTCGGAGGTGATGAGCAGATGGCAAAAATGATGATGCCCAGACTGATTTCTAAGGAACAGGCAAAAATATTTGCTGCTGTTGGCGGGGTTATCGGGGTATGGACACACTTGGCAAACTCTCCACTGGACTACGCAAGAAATATAAGAGCACTGGTTGATATAGTAGGTACAGAACATGTCTCAATGGGGACGGATACCAAAATGGCCCCGCCCAGTAATGCACCTGACAGGTTTGGAAAAAAGACGAATCTGAGCTGGGATAATGAAAAGCAAGGATTTTTTTATGTGGTGGTAGATGCATTGCTCAAAACAGGTTTTGCGGAAAAAGAAATAGAACAGATCGGCGGTGGCAATTACTCACGAATATTTGCAAAGGCAATGAGCTCTTGACGGAGATGATTTTTTCCGGGGTATTTTTTATGTGTTCGTCTTGGATGAAATGAATATTAATCCTGCCCGAATCTTAACTTCTTTTTCGGGGCGGTGCTTTTTTGATTTAAAATGGATTTGGTATTAACTTCAATCCCTGATAAAAAAGCAATAAAAATTTTACAAATGAAATTACGCGTGCTGGTATTAGGTGCAGGTTTTGGGGGACTCGAACTTAGCTCCATACTCTCTGATCAGATCGGGAACGATCTTGATCTCACACTGATAGATCAAAACGATTCGTTTTATTTTGGTTTTTCAAAATTGGATATTATGTTTGGCCGCAAACATGCCGATGCGGTTAAGATCTCTTATAATAATATTAAAAAACCTGGCGTAAGATTTTGTAAGGAAACCATAACAGCCATTGATCCCATAAAAAAAATAGTCACTACCGCTACTGGCAGCTACGAAGCTGATTTTATGGTGATCGCACTCGGCGCCAATTACGACATTGATGCTACGCCAGGTCTTGCAGCATGCGGCAATGAATATTATTCTTTTCAAGGGGCACAGAAATTGAGGGAGGTGATCCCGGCATTTACAAAAGGCAATGCAATCATTGGCGTATGCGGCGCGCCATTTAAATGTCCTCCCGCACCCAGTGAAGCGGCGCTCATGCTTCATGATCACCTGACCGCGGCAGGATTTCGTGATGCTTGCACGATAAGTCTTGTAATCCCATTTGGTTCCCCCATTCCCCCATCTCCGGATTCATCAAAGGCGCTGGTCAAAGCTTTCGAAGAAAGAAAAATTACTTTCATACCTCAAAGAAAAGTGAGTTCACTTGATGCAACAAAAAGGGCAGCCATTCTTGATGACGGAACTGAAATGCCATTCGATCTTTTTTTGGGCATTCCAAAACATATTGCCCCTGATGTTGTACTCAAAAGCGGTATGACAGAGAATGGATGGATACCCGTAGACCGGGCCAATCTCCTTACCAAATTCCCCAACGTATATGCGATTGGTGACATCACCAGCGTAGGCACACCCAAAGCGGGTGTATTTGCAGAAGGAGCAGCAAAGATCGCGGCGGCATCGATCGTCGCTGCCTTCAAAGGGCAAGTGAACAATGACCCATATACCGGCGCAGGCTCCTGTTATATTGAATTTGGTAAAGGCGAAGTTGGCCGTGTGGACGTAGACTTTTTTTCAGGTCCTAAACCTTTTGGAATTCACCACGGCGCTTCTGTGACGCTCGCCGCCGACAAAGAACATTTCGGGACGAGCCGGAAAGCGCGGTGGTTTGGTATTGTATGAATAAAAATCAGTCATCATTGATTTCCAAAGCAAAGAAGAATGAGCTCAGGGTAGCTTCATTTAAAAAATGGGCATATTGACCGCATTTATACCGGTAATTGAATAATAAACTTGCTTCCCTCACCTTCTACCGTTTCAACTTTGATTTTACCGCCGTGTGCTTTTATAATATCATAACTTAAACTGAGCCCGAGTCCGGTTCCCAGCCCGGGTGGCTTTGTCGTGAAGAAAGGCTGAAAGATCTTGTCGACAACTCTTTGCGGGATGCCACTTCCATTATCCATTACCGTTAGTTCCACTTTATCATTTATTTTTTTTGTCTGAATCGAAACAGATGGCTGATAATTTTCATCAGTCCCTTTCATTTTTTCATTTACTGCATAAAAAGCGTTATTATAGAGATTCAGCAAGACACGTCCGATATCCTGCGGTATAATATTTATTTTTCCGATCTGCTGATCCAGTTCAGCTTTTATTGATGCATTGAAACTTTTATCCTTGGCTCTTAACCCGTGATAAGCTAGCCTTAAATATTCATCCGCCAGTACATTGATGTCCGTCGGCTCTTTTCCACCGGTGCTTAACCGTGAGTGCTGCAGCATACCTTTTACAATTGCATCGGCTCTCTTGCCATGGTGCGTTATTTTCTCCTCGTTCGCTGCTATATCTTTTGCGATTTTTTTTGCTTCCTCAAAATTTCCTTTGCCCATTTCATCCGTCATCTCCGCAAACAATTCTCTATTTAATTCAGAAAAATTATTTACAAAATTTAGCGGATTTTGAATCTCGTGGGCGATGCCTGCCGTGAGATCTCCGAGGGAAGCCATTTTCTCTGATTGAATGAGTTGGTTTTGTGTGGCTTTGAGTTCAGACAATGTACTTTCAACAATTTCTTTTTCTTTTTTCAATTCGAGGGTCCGTTCTGTCACTTTTTCCTCAAGAATTATTTTTTCTTTTTGTAAAAGCCGTGTTCTCCATTTAATGATTCCCCATACAAGCAGATAAGCTACAAGCCCATAGATCGCAAACGCCCACCAAGTGACCCACCAGGGTGGGGTAATGGTAATGTCTATTTCCTTAATTGACCACACGCCATAACTGCTGGCAGCTTTCATTCTAAATACATATTTTCCAGTGGGAACATTGCGATAATCCACAGCATTCGTTGAATCAGATCTTATCCAGTCAGGATCATATCCCGCTAAGATATAATAGCAGACATTGTCTTCAGGTCTGCTAAAATGGATGGTTGCAAAATTTATTGAAAAAGAATTCTGGTTATAATGAAGGGTTATTTCTTTTGCTGCCTCAATAGATCGATTAAATGCCGTGTTATTGCCTGGGGTTAAGGGCTTACCGTTTATTTTAAAATCCGTAAGAATTAATTCAGGTGGTTTATTATTCAGAAGATTATTTGGATCAAAAATATAATAGCCCCCATCCTTACTCAGCACCAAGCGGCCATCCCTTAATTTCATCAGATTCCCAAAATCTTTTTTATCTACTCCAAATTTAGTTCCGTAAACAGACAATTCCTTTTTAATGTAATTGATCCGAAAGACACCCAAAGATGAAAATCCCCAGATATTTTTTTGTTCATCTTCAAAGCCTATCGCATAAATAAATGCGGTCCTGAATTCTAGACCTCCATAATCGACAGGAATGAATATTTTGGTTGAATCGTTGCGATAATACAAACCGTTATCAGTTCCTACCCAAATTGTTCCTGCCTGGTCTTGGTAAATATTCGTAGTGGTCATTCCGGACAGGAAGTGCTTGAATTTCTTTGTTTTTATATCTAACAGGTTTACTCCTTTTTTGGCCCAAGTGCCCACCCATAGATTGCCCGAACTTTCTTTAAATAATCCCGTTGTGAAATTATCGTTGAGGCTGGTTGTATCTGACAGCTTATTTTCATAACGCATAAATTTACCTGTCTTGGAATCTATAATGAAAAAACCCCAGTTCGTTGTCACATATATTTCTCCATTATCATTTTTCAGTAATTCAAAAACTGCCGTATCCTTAAAATCACCTTTGCTAATCTCATTATACAGATACCTTGCAAATTTTCCTGTTTTTGGATCAAAATGATTGAGTCCATTCATGGTAGCTACCCAGTAAAAACCACTGGTGTCCGGTCGAATGGAAAGTATATTGTTACTGCTGATTGAGTATGGGTCTTTGGGATCATGAATAAAATACTTTTTATCATTTTTATTGGGTCCAATTCTTAGCAGACCTTTATCACTGAAACAAAACCAGGTTATTCCAGCAGGGTCATCAAAAACACGATTAACCTTATTGCCCATGTTTACTGCTGTGATTTCAGACTGCAAAGGATCGATACGAAATAGGTTTTCTTCCCATTGAGTAGAAATCCATACCGCGCCGTCACGGGATTTAAATGCAGTCCAACTGCTGTTGTCCGTAAAACCTTTTGGCCGGGATTTGTCGGAGCTGTCATAATGAGTTATTTCTTTAGTAATCGGGTCATAACGAACAAGTCCGGCATAAAAAGTACCGATCCATATTTTTCTTGCCCCATCTTCTGTAATAAAAGTAATATGGTCTGCCCAGTCCTTGCCAGTTACCAATGGTGGACGGCTTAACTTTTCCGGATGTTGGGGGTCATAATTCAGTCGCTCAATTACGCCTGCCTTTCTATCCATAATATGCAAACCCTCACCATCAGTGCCTATCCAAAATACGCCGCGACTATCCTCAAATATAGCCCTTACCTTATCGCCCGCCAGGCTATGTGGATTTTTTGGATCATGCATGTATCTTGTAAATTTTTCATTTTCTCGGTTAAACTTATTGAGCCCCCCCTCTTTAATTGTCGGATCGAACTCCCATCCCGTGCCAACCCATAACACGCCTTCATGATCTTCGTAGAGACATCGCACCATATTGCAACTGAGAGAAGAGCTATCATTATTCCTGTGGGAATAATGAATAAAATTCCCGGTATTTTGGTCCAAGCGGTCAAGACCCTTATCGGTTCCGATCCATACAATGCCAAGATGGTCGATAAGTATGCATGAGATCGACCGCGTTTCAGTCTCCTTGTATCTATAGTGAGAAAATTTATTTGTGGAGGGGTCAAATTTGTCTATCCCGGCATCGGTATTTGTCCAAATGCAACCAGTTGAATCGGCTGCGACACACTCGCTGCCACCCCCCTTGTCCAACGAGTTGCCGTTATTAGGATCATATTTATAGCTTTTCATTTTGTAGCCATCAAACCGGATAAGCTGGTTATTATTGTTATCTGCAAACCACATGTAACCGAAGCGATCCTGGGTAATTGAATTTATTTTCCCGATCGTAATCCCGTTATATTCTTTGATCAGATTAAAATCCAAAGGAGTGTGCTGGGCAGAGACCTGCACAGTCCGCATGATTAGCAGGCAAAATGAAAAAAAGAATATTTGAATGGTATTCTTCATGTAAATACTTTATCCTGCAGCCAACATCGATACAAGATCAACTGCAATAAATCACCGTACTTATGATTATTTCGATTTCAAAAAAGATTTTACTATTTCGATGCCGGCAACTGAATCAAAAATGTGGTGCCTTCACCTTCTCTCGTTTCCACTTTTATTTCACCTCCATGGGCTTTAATGATATCATAACTTATGGATAATCCCAGACCGGTTCCCTGACCGGTAGGTTTTGTGGTAAAGAACGGCTGAAAGATCTTGTCAATCACTTTTTGCGGAATGCCATTTCCATTATCCCTTACCGCCAGTTCCACTTTATCGCTTAAGGCTTTTGTTATCATAGATACCATTGGCTTATAGCCCATAGTTAATGATTCGTCACTTTTCTTCTTTTCGTTGACTGCATAAAATGCATTGTTGTATAAATTGAGCATCACCCTCCCGATCTCCTGTGGAATGACATTAATTTTTCCAACCTTCGGGTCAAGTTCAGTTTTGAGATCGGCGCTAAAAGATTTGTCTTTGGCACGAAAGCCATGGTAGGCGATCTTCAGGTATTCATCAGCCAGCGCATTGATATCAGTTGGTTCTTTTACCGCGCTGCCGGACCTGGAGTGTTGCAGCATGCCTTTTACGATCGCGTCTGCACGTTTGCCGTGATGATTTATTTTTTGTTCATTTTCTTGCAAGTCTTGTGCGATTCGATCCGCTTCATCAAAATTCTTTTTCGAGATTTCTTCTCTCATTTCCAGGATCAATTCGTTATTTACCTCAGAAAAATTATTCACAAAGTTCAGCGGGTTTTGAATTTCATGAGCTATGCCTGCGGTGAGCTCACCCAATGAAGCCATCTTCTCTGATTGTATGAGTTGGGATTGGGTGGCTTTTAGTTCAGACAAAGTGCTCTCAACAATTTCTTTTTCTTCCTTCAATTCCTTTGTTCGAAGTGTTACTTTAGCTTCAAGTATATCCTTTTCTTTTTGTAACGCTTTTGTTCTCCACTTGATAAAGAGCCACACTATTCCTGCAAGCACCAATAGATACAATGTATAAGCCCACCAGGTTTGCCACCATGGAGGCAATACAGTTAATTTAAATGATTTTTCAGACCACACTCCATAACTGCTTGTCGCTTTTACTCTGAAAATATAATGACCCACAGGTAAATTAAAATAATAAGCGGTCTTTTCAACCGTAGCATTCCTCCATCTGTTTTCATAACCTTCCATCATATATTGTTGAATATTATTTTCCGGATCACTGAAATGAATGCCCGCGAAGTCAATGGCAAAAATATTTTGATTGTGCTGAAGCTCTATCTCCTGCAGGTCCTGAACAGGTCCTTTTATTAAACCATCTTTGGCCGGTTCTACTGAATGCCCGTCAATTTTAAAATCAGTAATGACAACCTGGGGTGGTATGGAATTGAACACGTGATCAGGAAAACATCTATAGAAACCGTGTGGATTGCCAAAAAATAATTCGCCATCCGAGGTTCTGAAAGTTGGTTCATAGGCTAAAGCACCGACATCAAAAGTGCCATACTTGTCCCCGTAAATTTTGATCTCCTTTTTAGCCGGATTGAACCTGAAAATCCCTAATGATGAAACTCCCCAGATATTTTTACCAGCATCCTCGGTCATCGATTTGACCTTCGTTGTGCTGAATTCCATGCCTGCAAAATCTGCGTGCATAAAAGAATCTGAAGAATCATTGTAGCTATATAGTCCATTACTCGTACCTACCCATATTCTGCCATCACTGCTAATAAAAACATCCCAAATCGTCGTAATGTCTGTAAGATAACGCTTGAACTTTTTTGTTCTCTTGTTAAAGCAGTTCAGTATTGATCTCATTGAGTTATTCCAAATAACCATCCAAATACTGGTATCACCACTTTCTGTTAAGGATAGACTACCTCCGGGTGAAATACTGGTGGAATCAGTAGGGTTATTTACATAATTGGTGGTGGCACCCGTCTTCTTATCCTGTACATACAGTCCCGTACTTAATCCAATATACATTTCATTCTTTGTTTCAAGTAAACTAAATACCCCGGTATCCTTGCTTTCGTCTTTACTGCTATTGTAGAAATACCGGGTAAACCGGTTTGTCTTGGGGTTAAGAAGATTCAGCCCTTTATCCCAGGTAGATACCCAAAGTAGACCATCCTTTCTTTGTTTTACAAGAAAGACCCGATCTGAACTGAGTGAAAAAGGGTCTGAAGGATCATGCAGGAAATATTTTTTTTCCCCAGTTTTTTTATTGATCATTAATAAACCTTTCCCCGGGTTGGTCCAGATAATACCCGAAGAATCTTCTGCTAAATATCCTGCAGATTCCTCGAGTTTCACTTCTGAAAAACCCGTTTGCAATGGATCCACCCTGAAAAGATCGTTGTGATCGTCACTTATCCACAACACACCTTCTTTTGAAGCATAGATCGTCCAGGTTGTGTTATCCATATATCCTCCGTGCTTGTTTCTGTCTGCATCGGTAAAATGATCCAATTTTTTTGTGGACGGATCGTAAACGACGAGCCCCTCTTTGTAGGTTCCAATCCATATCTTGCCAGTAACGTCTTCGGTAATAAAAGTTATGTGATCAAAATCATCCCCTTTTTTTACCGGGGGCCGGCTTAATTTTTCCGGGTGCAGCGAGTCGTAAGTAAGTCTTTCAAAAGTTCCTTTTTCCCTGTTCATTAAATGAAGCCCGTCCCCATCGGATCCCACCCAAAAATTCCCTTTGCTGTCTTCAAAAATGGCTCTTATTTTATTGCTTATCAGGCTATGCGCATCATTCGGATCATGAACATACCGGGTAAATGTTCCCGTTTCCTTATTAAACCTGTTCAATCCTCCGTCTTTGATCTGGGTTTCAAAAGCAATACCGGTACCCACCCATAATACCCCTTTTTTATCTTCGTATAGACAACGCACATGGTTATAACTAAGCGAAGAGGGGTCATTATCTTTGTGCACAAAATAGGTAAATGTTCCGGTCACAGGATCAAGCCTGCAAAGGCCATCATGACCTCCCATCCACACTATTCCACTATGATCGACCAGTAAAGCCTCGCCTCCCACGCCATGTTCATTTTTGGGATAACGATAATGAATAAATTTATTCGTAGCAAAGTCAAACCGGTCAACACCATTATCGACACCGATCCAGATATTGCCGGACTTATCAGCTGCCACACATTCAAAAAGATCTTGGCTAAGAGAATTTGTATCTGCAGGATCGTGGTGGTAGACCTTGATATGATACCCATCATACCGCACGAGGGCAGTATTGTTTTGATCATTAAACCACATGTATCCATATTTGTCCTGCGCTATACTAATCACATGATTGAATGTGTAATTACTGGTTCCTCTTACAAGATTAAAATCTGGTCTAACGATTTGTGCGCTGCCAACTCCTGAAAGCATCAACAATAAAATAATTATAGTTCTTTGTTTATAAGCCATTCATAATTTTTTCTGGATCAAAATGAATTTCAATAGCCTGGATTTTGCTTTAGGTTTGGATTGACTGCCAGTTGTGAACTTGGAATAGGAAATATAAGATAATGCGGATCACTTATATAATTCTTATCGTAAAAAGTCTGAAGGAATTTCCCAAATCTTATCATATCCTGTCTTCTCCATCCTTCCCACCAAAGTTCTCTTCCTCTTTCATCAAATAAACTATCAAGATTTACCGTAGACATTGCAGAAATCCCCCTGGAAGGGTCAGTACGGATCGCATTTACAATAGCAGTAGCCGAGTTCCCGTATATACCGGCGGCAGTTGGTGTCCCACCCCGAAAAATTGCTTCTGCTTTCATTAGCAGCACATCGGCAAACCGCAAGAATACAAAATCATTGTCCGGGCTAAAATAATTGGGATAATCTATAGCATATTTTATTGGTCTTATTCCAGTAACCTGCAGGTTGCTATCGGTTTCAATATTTTGTACCTGCGCTGTATAACTCAAAGGTGCATTGAATGTACCATAGGTAAGGGGTGCATCGCTTGTAAGATCATATTGCTGACCAACCAGAAAACCAAGATTGATGCGATTGCCCGAATTTGGGGGGGAACCATTTGTGGGATAAATTGCCTGTCTCCTTTTGTCAGCTACATCAAACCTGGAATAAAAGTCAGGTAGCGTAGCGGCGCCATTTAGGCCGCCCTGGTTATAATGTAAAACCAATATCCAAGCAAAAAATACTCCATTATTATTGGTTATCTGAGGCTGATTCAATAACGTAAAAATGTTTTCCTTTCCTATATTGGTATTGTCCGGCGCAAAATCATCAAAATAATTTCCCGTAAAATGATAATAACCGCTATTAATGATGTCATCTGCAAAGCTGATCACAGAATCCATATCGGCAGGATCAAAAACAGGAGTCGCTCTATTTTGATAAACGGCTTTGTTCAGGTAACATTTCATCAGGATCGCCAGCGCCGCATATTTGTTTGCGACATATGCGGGTCCTTCAGGCAACTCGCTTTTTACCGTATCAATCTCGCTGATGATATAATTCAACGCATCCATTCCTTTCCTCACCCTTGCCGGTTGTATCAAATCTTCTCCCGGGTCTCTGTAAGGAACCTGGTCGAAAAAATCCAATAACCAATACATCGCCCAGGCACGAATCAATCTTGCCTGAGCACGGTCTGATATGGCGGTATCATATCTTAACAGATCTGTTGCGGCATAAACAATGCCCCCCAGGTCATTAAAACATCCGCTGATATGGATATTATCAGCGTCCCATTTTTGTTCATGAAACGCACGCCAGACACCGTTATCATCCCAGTCGCCACCACGAGTAGGTATAATGGCTTCGTCTGTTGAAAGTTCTGCTAACGGAAATATGTCGAAAGGAAAAGTGAACGGACTTTCCATGGAATTATATACTCCCTGAAGGAGTGCGGAATTTGAAGATGGATTACTCGCCACCTGGCTTTGAGAAAGATCACCCTGAAATGTTTCATGCAGCTTTGTGCAACCAATTACCAATGCCGTTAATAGAAGTACGCCTAAAGCAAGTCTAATTTTTTTCACGTTGATCATAAGGAAAAATTTATTCCTAAATTGATTATTCGGGCAGTGGGATATTCTACATATCCAATACCCAGGGAAGGAACCCCATTATTATTTCTGTCCGCATTTACTTCCGGATCAAACCCTTTGTATTTTGTTATCACAAAAAGATTGCGTCCCGTTAAATAAATATTTGCTGCTTTACATACATTTTTTATATCGCCTAAATTATATGAGATCGTGAGATTAGCCATTTTTATATAATTACCATTTTCAACGTACCTGGATGAGGGGGTAACGGGATTGGCAATTGATTCTTTAATTGGATTATTAAATAGATCCAGTCCGATGTTCCTTCCGATGTTGATTCCACCGACATTGATTACATTAAGCGACGTATTATCAAAGATCTTTCTACCAAAAGCACCAAACATATTCATTATAAGCGAAAGTTTTTTATACCGGAATGTTGCGCTCATTCCCAACAATGTTTTTGGATTCGGATCACCTGCATAATGAAAAGTATTCCCGCTGTCAACATACATAGATTGTCCCGTAGACTTATTGATACCTTCGTATGTCCTTGTATAAATGGCATTCATAGGAAGCCCGTTTTTTATTACTTCAACCAGATCGCCGGATACGCCGCTTCCCTGCAAAGCGCCGGTATATATGGTTGCCGGCAATCCCGAAACATTGTTCTTAATAAACGTGGCATTGGCTGAAACATCCACACTAAAGTCTTTTTTGCCAACAAGGTTAATATTTATCAAAGCCTCAATTCCTTTATTAATGACTTCTCCATCAAGATTGATCCATCGAACAGTTGATTGCGGAGGTGCGGGTTGTATAGGTGGGCTCGGATATAAGAGGTTGGTGGTTTTTTTATTGAAATAATCTATTGTTCCAGAAATTTTTTTATTAAGAATTGAAAAATCAAGCCCGATATTATATTGTTTGTCAGATTGCCATTTCAGATCCGGGTTGGGATTATTTATCTGGATGATTGATGTTCCGTTTTGAAAAACATATCTTGCCTGTGCAGAACCCGGGGGGAATTCCTGATTGCCGGTTTCTCCCCATCCTGCTCTTAATTTAAGCAGGCTGATAAAATCAGAATTAAAAAACTTCTCTTTGTTAATATTCCATGCTGCGGCAAAAGAAGGGAAATAACCGTACTTATTATTTGCGCCAAATTTGCTGGAGCCATCTGCCCTGAAAGTTGCAGTCAGCAAATATTTTTCTTTAAAATTGAAAATAGTTCTTGCGAAATAAGATTGAAGTTCTGTATTCGGATTTGCGAAAGAGTACAGGCTTCGTGAACCCGGAAAAGAGTATTGAATATAATTTGTATAGTCAAGTCCGTAACTCCCAAATCCAACGTTTGGATCTCCGAAAGCAGAAAGATTATACCCTTTCATCCCGGATTTCGTGTACTCATAACCCACAAGCGCGGTGAGGCGAAGATCAGAAGACAGATTTTTATCAAATGTGAGCGTATGCGTGATTTGCGCTGTGGTCAATTCATTATTGGCAATATAAACCTGTCCACCGGGGTCATTGGAATTGTAGGGATCAAGTGCAACATCCAAAGAAAACCGGTCTATGCTCGTGCTGTAATTTATGCTGAAAAGCATGCGGTATTCAAGCCAATCCGTGAATTTATAATATGGGGAAATACTACCTAAAATAGTGGTCACTTTTAAATTGTTCTTTAAATAACTGGCAAGAGCTACCGGATTTGGGGGATCATCACCGGAATTAATACTCAATGTTCCATCTTTATTTGTCAGTGGTTTAGTTGGATTCCACTGCAGGGCTGAATATACCAGTTCGTCTGCCCCGGTGGCAGGTAATGGCACCGTCTGCAGGAACTGACTTGAGATAAGATTTATATCCAATCCAAGTTTTTTACTTTCCAAAAATTTAAAATTGGTGGAGAGGTTGATGGCATATTTTTTAAACCCGGTATGAATAATAATTCCGTCCTGGTTCAAGAGATTTCCGGATATCCTATACTTTCCGTTTTCATTGCCGCCGCTGACTGCTGCTGAATAATTTTGTTGAGAACCATTATGCAAAATTGCGTCCAGGGCATTTACACTGGATCCAAGATCATTTAAGGTACTAACATCATAATAGCCTATCGCTTTTCGATATTGAGCAGCATCCAGTACTTTTATTTTTTTCATTATTGAGGAAACGCCGATCGAACTGCCTATCTCCAGCCTAGGCTGTCCTGTTTTTCCTTTCTTTGTATTAATGATCACCACACCAAAAGATCCTCTCGAACCATATATTGCAGTGGCGGATGCGTCTTTGAGAATTTCAACAGATGCAATATCATCAGTATTCAAAAAGTTCAATGGGTTTGTCCCTGCCTGGAGTGAGCCACTGTTTTGCGGATTGGTCGCATTGTCCCCGGCAGCAATGGATCGTCCATCCAGGGGAACGCCATCGACTACATATAATGGTTGCCCGGTTCCCGTAAGTGCATCATTACCCCTGATCGTTATTGTTGCCGCACCGCCTGGCATACCGTTATTATTGATTATCTGAACTCCTGAAACCTTACCCTGAATCAATTGATCAGCAGAAGCCATATTGCCTATATTGAAATCTTTTTCTGATATAGATGTTACAGCACCGGTAAGGTCCTTTTTCTTTGATGTGCCATACCCAATAACAACAACATCGTTGAGATTTGAATAAGCTTCGCTCATCGCAATGCGCAGGTTGCTCGTTGAACTGATGCCGACGTCTACTGAATTAAAACCTTCTGCCGAAATCATCAGGGAGCCGGCAGATGCCGGAACTGTGAGCAGAAAATGTCCTTTTGTATCAGTCATTGTACCAATACGAGCGTTTTTTACAAATACAGAAACATTGGAAATGGGCAGGCTATCTTTTGCATTGATTACGATGCCTGTGATCGTTTTATTTTGTGCAGTGACGCATATATGTGAGCAAAGAGATAAAAAAATCAACAATGCGGTTGGTGTTGTTTTCAAGTCCATTATCAGTCAGATTTTGGTCGCGTGCTGTCGTTAACAATGCTTACTAAAAGTAATTTAATTAAAACTTGCAAAAAAATTAGATTGGGTCTTTAGCCCTTTTCCATTATTTCATTCGGTGATCATACTGCGATCATTCTTCTTTCAGTCCTTTCAAGATCACATTGCCAGTGCCATTGGGATCACAGGGATAACCGAATTCATTTTTCACTTTTTTTGGATTATTGATTATTGAATAGAAATCATCCAGGTATTTAAGGGTCGTTTTAATATACTTTTCCTCCAATAATGTACAACCCGAGTATAGATCGTAAATATCTTTTTTCTTCGAATTGTAAAAAGCAATTGTGCTGTCAAAGTCTGTGATGTCTCTTACACAATAACCGCGATAGCGTCTTTCCTGAACTGAATTCATTTGTAATTCTTCTGCCGGCATTGCGTACGGCGAATTTACAATACCCGCAAGGTCAAAATCGTGCGGAACTGTGATGGGCAAAGACAGGGAATCCGGCGCAACAAGATTGATGTTTTGAAGGTATTCTACAGACCAATCGGTATTGCCAATAAGATATTCAAAAACAGCCATCCTTAAAAAATCTTCTTTTTTTGTCTGCTGTGGCCTCATTTTTCTTTTCACCAATATCATATTATTGCGCTCCGACATTTGCTTTTCTTCTTCAAGCAATATGCCGTAGAAAGGACCTGTGCTTTTTTTTCTTGATTCGTCCTTCAGTGTTACCCGCACTAATCTTGCTCTGTAACTAAAAGGACTTATGATATTGTATAATTTGTAAACAAGCCATTCGTGCACAACAAATTCTTCTCCTTTGCATGGCATCACCAGTTTTAATTTTGATTGCTTTGAAAAAACAGGATTTGATACCCTGGCCTTTTTGGAAAACTGGAGTAAGAGCGGTGGATAATCGCAATTCGATTTCATCCGACGGAAATGTCCCCTGGTCTTTATGCTGATAGAAACGGAATCTTCGGCCGCTTCCTTCTCATGGTACCTCATAATAACGGGAAAGCTTTTTGCTTCTCCTGTACGGTTGTTTAATAATTCACGGATGTTACCTTTTATTGTGATGTTCAATATTCCATCAGATTCAAACAAACTTTGAGTGGCAGATCGATCAGCATTAGATTGTGAAATTCCATTGATGCAAATTATCATAGAGACGAACAAAACAGGAATGGATAATCTCATGACCAGGTATTTATAAAAATTTTTAATTTCAAAGTATATATGATCTGACGTAATATTGGCAATACCGGTAACAGATAGGATCTCTATTCTTATCCCTCCAGCCCAGCATCTGTCCATTATTTCAAAGGCAACTCAATATTGAATTTGCTGGCTGCGACTTTCATCGTTCCACATTAGTTTCTCCGCGATGTGTCTTTACAATATCTTAATTCAGACATGGACCAGTCCCACTTTGCTGAATATAACAAGCTAACTAAAGGAAAAACGCAGAGCGGGCATTTCTCCTTTTTCCAATTCAAATTCATCTGGAGCTCAACTGCCCATAAATATACCTCCTTTAGAAAATATGCTATACTTCAAATTAATTTCCTATTGTTTTAGGTAAGAACTGGCCGAGGAAAGTTCAACTATCTCAAAACTGGGATATTGAGATCTACCGTCAATACGCTCGCGGCGCCCAGGTCAGGCTCTGGTGTTTGGATACCGAAATCTAGACGGTTAACCGTAAAGTTTGACACAAAAACGCCGCCTCCCGAATTCTTAGTGAACGTAAAAGGAATCGTGAAATCTTTGGTGACCCCATGCATGGTCAAATTTCCTTTGGCAGCATAACCGCCTGGCGTTTTTGAGATGGAAGTTGACTTGAAAGCGATGTAAGGATATTTTGCTGCGTCAAACCATTTCTCACTTTTCGCATGTGTATTTTTCATGCCGCTGCCCGTATTGATCGAGGTTACATCTACAGTTACATCAAACCTGGAAGAGGACAGATCGGCATCATCAAAGATCACGGTGCCTTTCAGTCCGCGGAAAATACCCGTCGCATTATTGCCGGTAAATTTTATAGAATAATCATCACTGATCTTCCATTCCTGTGACTGAATAAATGTGAAAGAAAATATGGCGATGATCATCACTCCTGCGACCATGCATATATTTGTTTTCATGCAACAAATATACCGAAGTGCTGACATTGAACGAGAGATCATTTAAGAGCGTTATACTAACTTTAGCATTATATTCTATACCTAACATTTTTTATGAAGCCATTATCTTATATTTTGCTGCTGATGCTGTCCTATTTTGCAGCGCCGGCACAAAGCCCTGCCAAACACATGGATTTTGAAGAGTATGAACCCGTTTCAACCCTGGTGGTTCCGCAACATCTTGTGACCCATGCAAAATTTCCTTTCTATGATGTTCACAACCACCAGTGGGATGTTCCTCACCAGGACCTGAAAGAATTATTTGCCGACATGGATAAACTCAACATGGCAGTCATGAACAATCTTAGTGGAAAAAGCTATAAGGAGTCGCCGGGGAGAAACGGAGAATTCGATGTCCAGAATAATGATTACCTGGTCAGCAGCTTCAAGCATATCGCCCAAACCAATGCCAAAAGACTCACTCAGTTCACCAACCTTTCTTTCGTCGGGTTTGGCGAAAAAGGCTGGACGGAAAAAGCAGTGAAGGAACTGGAAAAAGATGTTGCCGCAGGAGCCTGCGGATTAAAGATCTATAAAGACTTCGGTCTGGTCTACAAAGATGAGAAGGACCAGTTTATCCCCGTCGATGACCCCAGGCTTGACCCCATCTGGGATAAATGCGCAGCACTGCATATCCCCGTACTTATCCATACCGCAGATCCGAAAAGTTTTTGGGACCCTGTTGATAAGAATAACGAGCGCTGGCTTGAAGTCACTACTCACCCCGATCGTAGTTATTACAAAAAGGGGCTACCTTCCTGGGAGACCTTGATCAGCGAACAACACCATCTGTTTAAAAAACATCCGCACACGACCTTCATTGCCGCGCATTTTGGATGGCTTGCCAATAATTTGTCGGCCCTGGACAGCTTACTCACCGCACTTCCCAACGTCTGTGTAGAGTTTGGTGCCATAATCGCCGAGATCGGACGACAACCCATTACTGCAAAAAAGTTTTTTGAAAAATACCAGGACAGGATATTATTTGGCAAAGACAGCTGGGTTCCTTCAGAATACAGCACATATTTTAGGGTGCTGGAGACAAAGGATGAATATTTCCCTTATCATAAAAAATACCATGCTTTCTGGCGAATGTATGGGCTAGGGCTCAGTGATGATATCTTGAAAAAGATCTATTATCGTAATGCATTGCGCATCGTTCCCGGGATCGACAGATCCTTATTCCCAAAAGACTGATCTAAATGAAATATTCATTTCCCCGAATCAAGAAACTAAAATAAAAGACTTATACTAACGGTGCCGGATACCCGAAATGCATAGAGATCTCCACAAAAATATCGACCATTCAACATCTATTAAATCATGGTGAAAAGGTCAAATACTTTTGCGTTCTTACACAAAGAAAGGAAATCAGCATTGAGTGTTTTCTAGTCTTACCAAAAGTCAGAAAGGATCATAGATTTGTCATTACAGTCATTTGTAAACCAGTCGCCTATTTTTTTTTGCGCACGGCTCACCATTAATCTGATGCAGTTGATTTTCGAATCGCATGATCATCTTTTTATCATATCGCAGAGATTATCTCATTCCACACCAACAAAAAAACCAAAATCATTGCTACTTTTTGCATAATGGTTGGTGAAAATTCCAAGAAACAAAATGGACGGTTTTGACACATACTTTGTGCCTTAATGATCGCAACGGAAAAGACAAATCCAGCGATTCTTTAGCGATACTGCCTTCCAGCCCTTGAATAAACCTTTTAAATAGTCAAAGGAGTTCCCTTCAATTTGTCTAGCATTAATATGCAGTAATTCCTTAGCTTAACTGGAGATAATGCTCCATTTTTTTTGAAATTTTCATTCTTTGTTTTATGCCTAAAACGACATGTCTTTTCATTTTTGCAATTGTCTTGCTCACTTCCTGTAATGTTCCAAAAGCGGAACAATACGGATTTTTAACAATGCTGGGGACCGATACGATCTCTCTAGAAAGTGTAACTAGAAAAGGAAATACCTTAACCAGTGATGAGGTCGACCGATTTCCTGAAGTGCGGATACGCCATGCCGTAGTTGATCTTAACGAGAATGGAAGTATAAGACATTTTGAAATGAACATAAATACACCGGCCGAGCCTTCTGGTCAGCGGGATCGAAAAGTGGTTGCGGATATTACCGGGAATAAAGTACATCTTTCTAAAACAGATAGCACGGGGACGGTCAATCGCGATTTTACAACCGGAGGCAATATCGTAGTTGCACATGTACCGCAAATGTATGGTCTCTATGAGCTTTATTTTGCTGCGGCTTTAAAAAAAGTAATGGCTTCAAAGCTTGCTCCAGGCAACCCGGTCCAGATGCAGCAGTTCTACGTTGACCGTGAATTTGACCACTTCCCTTTGGGAGATGTCCAGGTAACACCGCTTAATGGGGGCAGAATGGAGATCACACATGACTGGCTTGCGGGAACCGGGCTAGCGACAATCGATTCTGCAGGCAACCTGCTTGAGTATTCAGGCACCCGAACTACTTACGATGTCCGGGTAAAACGACTTGCCTCGCCTCCGGATGTAAAAACCGTTGCTGACCGTTTTGCTGCTACCGAGACTGCAGGAGGCAGGGTCAGGTCATTAAGCGTACGGGATACCGTCCGGGCACAGATTGGCAATGCGACTTTCACCGTTGACTATGGAAGACCCCTGGTTCGCGGACGAACCCTACTTGGTGATGTAATACCGTATGACCGGGTATGGAGAACAGGAGCCAATGCAGCTACACAATTCATCATTTCAGCGCCGATAAAGCTTGCGGGGATGGCGGTCCCTGCGGGAGCATACACGCTGTTTACCGCCCCACACACAGGGGGTGTTGACCTGATCGTTAATAAACAGACCAAAGAATGGGGCACAGATTACAACCCTACATTTAACCTGGGCTCAGTAAGTGTCACCAGCGGGGTTAACTCTTCACCGGTGGAAGAATTTACCATTTCTATAATAACAGGCGACAACCGTCACGGGGAACTTGTGCTGGCATGGGGTTCCTTCAAATGGACCGCATCGATCGAACTGCAGTGAGGCAAACTTTTGCACCTTATACGACCCGCATTTGCGCTCAGGATCTCGATGGGCAATTTGCGAAAATCCGGTCTAGTACCTTTCTGGCGGATGCAAGCTCGCTGGCGGATATCCCGCGCAAGGCATAAGCACGGTTCTTTATCGCGAGCTTTTCTATCTTTTCAAGCAGGGATCTCGTTTTGCGGTTTGCAACAAGGATAGTCTTTCTCCGGTCTTCTTCCGCGAAGCCTCGCAAGAGCAGACCCTTTTTTACGAGTAGCTCAATGATCCGGGTTACTGAAGCCCCATCTTTAAAGACGGTTTCTGCAATGGTCTTTTGCGAGACCCCGGGATTCTCAACGATCGTCCTAAGCACGATCCACTGATCGATGGTGATCTGTATGCGGGAAGCCTTAAGCTCCCCTTGCGCGAACTGGCGGTATGTTTTTATCGCTTTATCTAGGCGGTAAAAAAAGATATCATTTAATTTTTCCATATAGCGCGCCGAAGATAAGCCAATTTGCCCGTTCAGATATGAAAAAGGACAGTTAATTGATATGTCATTAATTGATATATCAACAATCGTATCTTTAAAAAAAATCAAACCGCGCCATGTTCAAAAATTACCTGGTTATCGCCCTTCGCCACCTCTGGAAGCGGCGAGCATTCACCATTATAAATATCGCCGGACTTTCGGTCGGCATGACCGCCTGCTTTTTAATATTCTTATACGTTCGTCTTGAGCGCAGCTATGACTCTTTTCACCCCGCCGCCGAACGCCTCTATCGTGTAGCAGCTGATATCAAGACACCGACCGAGACGATTCGCGCGGACGGCCCGGCATGGCCCATGCTGCCTGCGATGGTGGCCCGTTTCCCTGAGATCGCTGCTTCTGTGCGCACGGTGCAGTCCAGCTTGCTCATCCGCCGAGGTGATATCAAGTTCCAGGAGGAGCATTCGTTGTTTGCAGATCCTAAATTTTTCCAAATTTTTAATTTCCCGTTAGTTAAAGGTGACCCCACGACTGTCCTGCGCGACCCCTTTAGTGTCGTTTTTTCTGAGTCAGCAGCGAAAAAATATTTTGGAACCGAAAACCCCATTGGTCAGACCCTGCTGATGGCTCAAAAAGCTTGGCCGGTCAAGGTAACCGGGATAATGAAGGACCTGCCAGAAAATACAATATTTCGTGCGGACATGGTCGTTTCCATGAGCACAGAGACCGATCATCTCAACCGGGGCGTAGCAGACAGTTGGGAATGGAATTCCTACCATCCGCTTGCTTTTGTAATGCTCAGGTCTGGCACCGACGCCAGGTCAATTGAAAAACGATTTCCGGATTTTGTTGCCGGTGTCGAGGGCAGCCAAATAAAGGAAGATAGATCCCACACCACCCTGGTACTGGAAAAGCTTACCGATATTCATTTGTATTCTACCCGTGGCGCAGGTGCGGTCCCTGCATATAAGACAGCCGGGCTGTTCTCGGTGATCGCTGCTTTTATCCTGCTGATCGCCTGCATTAATTTTGTCAACCTGGCTACTGCAAGGGCCTCTGAAAGAGCTAAAGAGACAGGGATCCGAAAAGTAGTCGGCGCAAGCCGGGGGCAACTCGCTCGCCAGTTTCTCACAGAATCTGTACTGGTCAGTCTCAGCGCCTGCCTGCTGGCGGCGATCCTTATTGCTATTTTGACCCCTGAATTTAACCAGCTCGCGGGAAAAACGATCTCTGGTGGTCTCTTTGAGCACCTCGTCTATATAGGGTATCTTTTTAGTGCTGCCCTGCTTATTGGCATAGGCGCAGGTATCTACCCCGCACTCGTGCTTACGGCATTTGAGCCAAAAGCGGTACTCAAAGGAGCCTTTTCAACCAGTGAAAGGGGGACCCGCCTCAGACGAATCCTCGTTTTTGTCCAGTTCAGTCTTTCCACGGGTTTTATCATTGCCACCCTGGTGGTACACCACCAGCTACGCTATATGCAGGAGAAAGATCTTGGTTTTGCCAAAGACCAGCTGATGGTGATCAATACTGAAGGTGATCCCGCCGGTCCTGCCTTCCAACAATCGTTAAAAGGAATGCCAGGCATCCTTTCCACCTCCCTGGCTTCCTCCGTTCCTGGCAGTGAAGACTATACGCTGGACTGCCAGATCGAAAATAAAAAAGGAGAGCTGCAGACAGCAAACCTGGACTCCTATTTTGTGGACTGGGATTATATCAGCCAATACCAGATCCGGATGCTTGCCGGCAGAGCTTTTGATCGCGCATTTTTAAGTGACACAACGCAGTCCATGATCATTAATGAAACAGCAGCAAAACTATTTGGCTACCAACGACCACAGGATGCTATCGGCAGACGATTCCGTCAGATCGGGCGTGAAGGTAGGATCATCGGTGTCATGAAGGATTTTCACTATCGCCCCCTCCAGGAAGAGATCCGACCCCTTGTAGTGAGGATTGAACCGGAAGCCTGTTTCCTGGTCTCAGTAAAATTAGCTACACAAAACCTCCGGGCAACTATAAAACAGATCAATCAAAAATGGAATGAGCTGATCCCCAAGAGACCGCTGTTATATTATTTTCTCGATGAACATTTTGAAAGCCAGTACCTGGCTGAAGAGCGCTTCAGCGCCCTTTTCTTTAATTTCACCGTGCTTGCGATCCTGGTCTCCTGCCTGGGGCTTTTTGCGCTTTCTTCCTACAGCACCCTGCAACGCAGGCGGGAAATTGCCGTCCGCAAAGTCCTGGGGGCATCTGAAAGAGGACTTGTCGGGCTGCTTGCCCGCGATTTCCTAATGCTGATTGGGATAGCTTTCCTCTTCGCCTCGCCATTGACCTGGTGGCTCATGTATGAATGGCTAAGCGGGTTTGCCTACAGGACGAGCGTGGGATGGGAGGATTTTCTAACCGCCGGCACTCTCGCGTTCATGATTGCAGCATGCACCATCTGTTTTCAGACGATCAAAGCAGCTTTGGCAAACCCAGTGAAAAGCCTAAGAACCGAATAAAAATGGGTTTTTTGGGTCTTATGCTCCCGGGTATAAATCCCGTTTGTGTTACATCAAATAAATGCTGCGCCAGCAGATTTTGCTAACTTTACTATAATGGGGATGATGTTTATTTGTCAGGGTTTCCGTGAATGAGCTGGTATACTGGCATGGTAGCAGCACAGTGGTTCTTGCCCCAGGCTCCAATGTAAACGCGAAAAACAGCATCGCAGTTTGCAATGCTGATGTATACGTCGCCAGCAATTTATGGAACAGCGCAGACTATGTTGCCGCTTATTGGAAGAACAGAGGCTACCCCATCACCCCTCCTTCAGATTCAACAGTGAATGCTTACGCAAACGATATCGTGGTGACAGCTCAGGAAATCATGGATGATAATTGCAACACTGAAAATGAAAAATACGTTTTATGTTAACTGATCAATCTATAACTACCGCAACTTATCGATCCAACGGAAAAGAGGTGAAGGTTCATGCGGTGCAAACAGGAAAGATCTCTGTAAAGAAAAATTTTAGGACAAGAAAAGGGAAGGGATTGCTTTCAAAATTAAATATTTTGCTTGGGCAGGAGTTTACAGAGTTTATGCCGATCTGGGTTTGGGTGATTGAACATCCTGAAGGTATTATCATCATTGATACAGGAGATATCGAAGATGCAGATCATAAAGAATTCTACAAAAAAGAAAACATCGGCTCAAAATTCAATTTAATGGCGATGTCCAATAAAAGAAAGATCGCAAAAGATGATGAATTGAACAATCAATTAGCAAAACTTAACATCAAGACCGAAGCAGTTTCTAAAATAATATTAACGCATCTGCACGGAGATCATACAGATGGCTTGAAATTTTTTCCTGCAAATGAAATTCTTGTACTCGAATCAGAGCACAAATATCCTTACGGAAATTTACCAACCACCTATCCTGCATGGTTCAAACCAACGCTTGTTAATTTTTCAAAGGACAGGATCGAATGTTTTAATAATGGGTATGCAATAACGAGATCCGAAGATCTTTGGTTGGTACCAACGCCAGGACACACCCACCATCATTGCTCCGTTTTGTTTAAAACGGATGAAGAACATATCCTCATTGCAGGCGACAGTTCCTATTATCAGCAGCAAGTGATCGACAATGCTTTTGCGGCTGCAAATATTGATTATACAAAATCGCAGGAGACCTATACGACCATCAAGAATTATGCTTCCAAATTCCCAACCATCTATTTACCATCGCATGATAAGGATTCCGCTTCGCGCCTGATAAATAGAGAGGTATTTTGATCCAGGCCAAAGTGGCGCTCGGGTTGACCATTAGGACAGGGGATCTCATTGCATGCAAGAGTATTTTCTTAGGTCAAATAAATTATTTGAGTGGTAACTCAATAGTAAATTCACTTTCTTCATTTTCTTTTGTGTTCACTTTTATTGCACCGCCATGCGCTTTGATGATATCATAACTTAAACTGAGTCCGAGTCCTGTTCCCTGTCCTGTTGGTTTTGTGGTGAAGAATGGTTGAAAGATCTTATCCACTATTTTTTGCGGGATGCCATTGCCATTATCATTAACGGTAATGTATACCTGATCTCCTGATTTTTTTGTGCTGACAGAAACAGTTGGCTGATAATTTTCCCCAGCCGTTTTCTTTTTCTCATTTACCGCATAAAATGCATTGTTATATAAATTCAAAAGCACTCTGCCGATATCCTGCGGAATGATATCTATTTTTCCAATGGAATCATCAAAATCTGTATTCATTGTTGCGTTGAATGAATTGTCCTTTGCTCTCAGACCATGATAACTCAATCGTAAATATTCATCGGCTAACGCATTAATGTCAGCTGGCTCTTTTACACTCACACTCGAACGTGAATGTTGCAGCATTCCTTTCACAATAGCATCAGCACGCTTGCCATGATGATTTATTTTTTCTTCGTTATCCCTAATGTCTTTCAATAATTGATCTTCCAACTGCTCATCCCTTTCACCATTCCCCTTTGACCTTTCAGCTTCTAATTCTTCAATCAATTCTTTATTCACTTCCGAAAAATTGTTTACGAAATTCAACGGGTTTTGAATTTCGTGCGCGATGCCTGCAGTGAGCTCACCGAGGGAGGCCATTTTTTCTGATTGGATCAGTTGGGACTGGGCTGACTTAAGTTCCGTTAACGTGGTCTCTATTTTCTCTTTTTGCTGTTTCAATATCTGGTTATTTTTTTTACGAGCCACATTATTTCGGTAAAGTAAGAGCAGGAACAATAATAGGATTCCGATTCCACCCAGAAATGAATAGGTGCGTATCTTATTTTGCGTTTCGATCTTTTCCTTTTCCAGCTCCTGCAACCTGAATTGTTCATCAAAAGAAAGTTTTTGAACATCGGTTAAACTTTTTATTCTTTCCCTGGAAGCAATGTTCTTTGCATTGAGCGCCATCCCCTGGTATTTAAAGGCGCTGTCACGATTGTTATTCATCTCGTATGCTTTGGAAAGATGATCATAAACGTCACCCAGGTTTTTTACCCCAATAGATTCAAGCACTTGCAGTGTTTTTTTAGCATAAAAGAGACTGGAATCTTTATTTTTTTCGCGGGTCAAATAATGCTCAGTAAGGTCATCATAAATATCTGCCACATCAGCCTCATTATCTTGCGCTGAGGAAATGGCAATGCCTTTATAAAAATATGCGCGGGCAGCGGAATTGTCATTTTTTTGTTCTGAGATATCCCCCATTATCTGGTAGACAACTCCCAGATATCTTTTGTCCCCTGTTTGAACAAAACAGCGTTCCGCTGTTTTTTCCATTTCTAAAGCAGAGTCCAGGTTTTTTTTCTCTCCCAGGTATACATTCCCGACGTTCATGTTCACAAATCCAAGCATTGATGTATCGTGGATGGAAGCAGCAATTTTCCGGGTTTCGCCATAATGATATAATTGCTGGTCTGTTTTCCCAGCAGAACCCATCAGGTGCCCGATCTCGTGATGGATACTTTCCAGGATTTTGAGCCTGAATCTGCGTGGGGAATCAAGCGCATGGCGGTCCCATGATTTTTTTTCGCTTTCTGTGTTCTCTGCGATTTGCAGCGCTTCAGACAAAACCTGGAAAGAAGCTGATAATTTCGACAGGTGCATCAGGTTGTATCCCTTTAAGTCCAAAGCCCGCGCCTGGTCAAGTGACTTATCATTCTTTGAAGCGATCCCGATCGCCTTTTCCGTATAATAAATGGCGGAATCAAAATTATTCTCAGTATATCTTTCTGCAATAGCATCCAAAATCGCAAACCGCGCAGAGTCAGTGGTGGCAACATAAAATGCACGCTTTAAACTATCATAACCATTTTGTTGGCAAAAGCAAAATAGCGGAAATATTGCCAGTGCTAATTTTAAAATGACATTCATCTTTTGGGGTAATGGTATTTTCATATTGTAAGTTAGCCTTGCGGAGCAAAAGATAAGAAAAATGATCAATAACCATTTGGTAATGCAACATCTTTCATGCTTTCTTCTCTTTAATCCATCATACTTCATTTATGAAATCATTCTTATTTATTTTCTTAACGCTACTTATTTTCACTGTTGCAAGAGCGCAGAGAACCAATGAGGTCGTCATTGGCAGCGTTGACAGCTTATATTCACGGATTCTTCATGAAGAGCGCTATTTCTGGGTTCATCTGCCTGCCAAAACCCGCCGTGCTGAACACCGCGAGAAAAAATATCCGGTACTTTACCTGCTCGACGGTGAGCGGTATTTCGCGCAGGTGGTGGGCATGACCGATCTGCTCAGCGCACAGAACGGAAATGATTTTTGCCCGGAGATGATTGTGGTGGGGATCGTCAACACCGACCGCTTTCGGGATCTTACGCCCACCCATGAATCCAGCGGACTCTGGGTAGACAGCGCTTCGGGCAAAAAATCCGGTGGTGGGGAAACCTTCTTCCGCTTCCTGGAAAAAGAACTGATCTCCCATATTGATTCCAGCTTTCCTGCAGGACCATATAAAATGCTGATCGGCCACTCCCTCGGCGGATTAATGACAATTCATGCCCTGGTTCATCATAGCCGGGTCTTCAACAGCTATGTGGCCATTGACCCCAGCATGTGGTGGGACAGTCAGCGTCTCCTTCATGAAGCAACAAGTGCATTTAACCTGAATTCCTTTAATGGAAAAGCGCTGTTCCTGGCCATGGCCCATACACAGGTGCCTGGCATGGATACCAGTTCCCTCCAGCTCGACTCCACAGATGGCACCATCCACCCGCGCAGCATCCTTGAGCTCAGTCACTCGCTTGGCGGCGCTGGAACACATGGGCTTCAGGCAGGTTTTAAATATTATGACGCAGAGAACCATGGCTCGATCCCGCTCATCGCGACTTATGACGCGCTTCACTTTATTTTTTCAGATTACGCGCTCAACTTTCAAAGCAATTATTATTCCGACCCTGCTTTCCCGCTTGCCGCTTTCTTAAAGGATCACTATGCACTCACTGCTGCAAAATTCGGGATCACGGCTGATGACGGTAGTCCCGCCAGTCTCCCACCTGAAGATCTGGTGAACAACCAGGGTTATTATGTGATGACCTTAAAACAATTTGACAAAGCAGCCGATCTTTTTTCCATGAACATCAAAAATTATCCCCATGCGCCTAAGGCTTTTGATTACCTAGGCGACCTGTATATGGCCAAAGGGGACACTATTCAAGCAGCAGCGTCCTATAAACGATCATTATCCATTAAAGAAAATGCAGAAACCAGAAAGAAATTGGAAAGGATAAAAGGCAGCTAGTGCCTGCCATGCATCCTGGTTAATTTGCGGGGAGGTTTTGAGTTCAAATTGTCCGCTAAAATGAAATTGAAGATGGATCAGGGCCTATGCATCTTCAATTCGTGAAATGCCTTGGTCGCCATCAAAAACCCCGCTTTAAAAAATCAACTGAATGCTAAAAAATATTTTTTTGTCTGTCTTCTTAGCAATATTGCCTATTTTAGCATTACCCATAATATTAACTAACGATTAAATTCAAGATCAACATGGCAAAATCAGCAAAAAAAGTGGTTAAAAAAGCTTCTAAAAAAGCACCCGCAAAAGCAGCAAAAAAAGCCGCTCCTAAAAAAGCAGCTCCAAAGAAGAAAGCAGCGAAGAAAGCAAACGTAGGATTATTAAAGCAAGTTACTCCCAGCGCAACGCTCGCCGAAGTAGTAGGCGCAAAACCGTTGCCCAGAACTGAGATCATCAAAAAAATCTGGGAGCATATCAAAAAAAATAACCTACAGGATGCGAAGAACAGAAGGATGATCAACGCGGATGCAAAACTTAAAGATCTTTTTGGAGGTAAAAAACAAGTGTCAATGTTTGACCTCGCCAAACTGGTGAGTAATCATGTGAAATAATATTGACATTGAGTATCTAACGTTAATGGACAACCGAAGTTTATATGCCGAAGTTGTCCTTTTTTATTTACTAAAAATGTCTTTTGGATATAAGAACGTTCCCGCCCAATAAGTAAGTTAGGATGATACACCAGTAATTTTCAGAAAAATCAGCCGGCAACCGGATCCGCCATTTCTGATTTTTTTACCAGCTCAACATCAGGAATTGATTCATCGGTTAATGCTACTTTACCGCGCTCTTTGCGCACTACACGCGAGTATAGCGATATTTCCTTGTCGAATAAGAATCGGAAAAATAATTTAAACCATGATGTATGGTAATATAAAGTGTTATAAAAGCCAGGTGCCGATTGCCTGATTTGTGGCAATTTGTTCCAGGGGATCGATGGGAAATCGTGATGTTCATTATGATAACCAACGTTGAAGGCAACGGTATTCAACGCGCCATAATAACTGTAGGTTTCCTGTTCTTTATAAGTGAGATAATGTTCCTGGATCCATCTTGCGCCCAGCGGGTGCAATCCAACGGAAAAGAAAAAACTCGCAAGCAAATAAATGATTGCTTTCGGCCCAAAGAAAAACCAGATCGCGGCAATGAAAACTATTTCTGCAGCAAAATTCAAAGCGATCCATTTATCAAAAGGTTTAATTTCTTTTAATCGTGAAATACGAAAAACCTGGAACAATGGATAAAACAATAACCAGATAATCTTTCCGATAAAATAGTTATTAATGAGTTTTGCTTCCCAGCGGTTTGGCAAATCAGCATCTAGCTCATGCACACCTTGAAATGAATGATGTTTGATATGATAACGTTCAAAAGAAACCGAACTGGGAAAAAGCTGTGGAAGATTGGAAAGAATTCCTGCGAGCCGATTGGCAGTTTGATTTTTGAATAATAATTTATGGGCACACTCATGTATCATGACGAATAATGCGTGATCTGCAAACGCTCCGAATAAATATGCGGCTCCGATAACCAACCACCAGGACTGCTTGGAAACAAGCCATGCGAGGACAACCTGAAATGCAACCAAACCTAAAATGGCAAAAATGGTTTTGGGATTTTTCCCGATAAGCTGGCGGATCTCCGGATGCTGTTTCAAAATTTGTTTTGTACGAATCCGATGGGGCTCGCACTGAACTGAATAAACAAAATCTGTTTTTTTGGACATTGTCAATATGGAGTTTTACAAGGCGGACAAGATACGATTTAAATTTTAATTAGCGCGTCAAATGGGGATATGTTATGGGCTTCAATCAAATATTACCAAATTGTTGTACGATTATTTTACAAAAATCAAAAAGAGAGAAGCTCTCTTATTTTTTGCGCTGTTTTTTCTGCATTTGGCAGCATTGCATTTTCCAGCATTGTATTCATAGGAACTGCAGGCAGATTAAGCGCGCCAAGGACCTCAACTGGAGCATCAAGATAAGAAAAACATTTTTTTGAGATCCGCGAAGCAAGCGCTTCTGCAAAAGAATTGTTCTGTTGTTCTTCAGTCAATACAATACATTTCCCGTGTTCTTTCACTCTTGCAAAAATGAGTTCCTCATCGAGGGGAAATAATGTGCGTAGATCAATAATTTCAATTTGCTCATCGAAATATTTTGCCGCCGCCTTTGCCCAGTAAACTCCCATACCGTAAGTGATAATACAACAAGACTCACCGGAAAAAATACGATCATCACTTGCCTGCAAAACTATATTTGCCCTACCTAACGGTAATATATAGTCGCTTTTTGGTTCTGCTGTTTTCGCGTCTTCTGTTCCCGGAACTTTACTCCAGTACAATCCTTTATGTTCTAGCATCACAACCGGGTTGGGATCAAGAAACGCAGCTTTCATCAATCCTTTCATATCTGCTGCATTGGCGGGATACACAATCTTGATTCCTTTGATGGAAAGTAATGTTGTTTCAACACTTCCGCTGTGATAGGGACCACCACCGCCATAAGCGCCGACGGGAACACGAATTAAAGTTTGCACCGGAAATTTTCCGCAACTTAAATAGGATGATTTCGCAATTTCAGTGACCAATTGATTCAAGCCCGGATAAATATAATCGGCAAATTGTACCTCAACAATGGGTTTCACGCCGACTGCGCTCATTCCCACTGTTGAGCCAATAATATAGGCTTCCTGTATTGCCGTATTAAACACTCGATGATCGCCGAATTTTTCTGCGAGTGTTGCCGTTTCTCTAAAAACGCCACCCAGCCTGCGTCCCACGTCTTGCCCATACAAAACGGACTCAGGATATTCTTCCATGATTTCTGTTATCGCATGCAAAGCAGCATCGACCATCAATATTTTTTCTCCGCTTGCAGAACGAGTTCCCTGTTCATTAATAATTTTCGTTGGTGCAAAAACGAAATCTTCAACATCATTAATATCGGGTTCTTCTGCTGCAGCAGCTTTTTTAAAATCACTACTTATCAATTCATTTATTTGTTTTTCTATTGCCGACAGATGATCATGGCTAATGCCTCCATTGATAAGCTGAGTCTGCAATTTTGTTAATGGATCATGGGTCGCATGTTGTTGAAGATCTTCTTTTGTGCGATAGGTTTCTTTTCTCACCCCGCTTGTGTGATGATTGAGCAAGGGCACTTTCGCCTGCACCAGGTAAGGTATTCTTTTTTCGCGCACGTTATTGATCACCATACTCATCAACTCATAACTCTGTTCAAAGTCGCTGCCATCAACGCGAATGCGTTCCATACCGCTGAATCCACCAGCATATTCAAAGGCATCCATTGCGCGCGCTTCACCACTGGTTACACTAATGCCCCAGTTGTTGTCCTGCACCAAATAAATTATCGGCAATTTTTTCAACACCGCAAATTGAAAAGCTTCACTCACTTCACCCTCCGTTATGCTTGCATCACCCAAAGAGCAAACAACAACAGGCAATTCATTATTCCTTCCTTTTATGAACAAAGAAGATCTTATCGTTTCCAGATACTGCAATCCCTGCGCAATGCCAGTGGATGGAATTGCCTGCATTCCCGTCGCACTGCTTTGATGAATGATGGTTGGTTTATCTTTTCCGCGATAACTTGGATGCGCATAATATTCGCGACCTCCGCTAAAAATATCATTTTTTTTGGCGAGCAATTGGAGCATTAACTCGTAAGGTGAAAAACCCAGTCCAAGCAAAATACTTTCATCCCGATAATAAGGGCTGATGTAATCGCATTGCAGAAGATTGAATGCTGTAGCGAGTTGTATGGCTTCATGCCCGCGCGAAGTGGAATGAACATATTTACAGATGGCCCGATTGCTTTCATAAGTTTCGGACATTGCCTTTGCAGCGCACATTAACCGGTAAGCTTTCAACAAGATCTCTGTGTTCATCATCTGCAAACTATGTTTCCGACAAATGTAAAAGATATAATTCTTTATATAAAACAAAACCATCTTGCAAAAACAAGATGGCTAAACAATAATTTAAACAATAATTTTTATTTTATTTCGAGCGCCAATAAACTTTCATCTTCAATAAAGGCTTCCAGTTCATCACCGACCACACATTCACCAACGCCAGCCGGAGTCCCGGTGAATACCAAATCACCAATATTAATAGAAAAATAATTGGATATATAAGCAAGCGCTTTATCAAAACTGTTGATCATTAATCCTGAATTTCCCTGCTGAACGAGTTCTTTATTTTTATACATGCAGAAATTAATGTCCTTTTTATTTTTGATATTGGTCAATGGAATCCATTTACCAATCGCTGCGGAATTATCCCATGCTTTTGCTTTTTCCCAGGGAAGTCCTTTTTCTTTCAATTCATTTTGTACATCACGCGCAGTAAAATCAATACCTACAGTAACGGCATCATAATATTTATTCGCAAATCGATCCTGAATATATTTTCCGTTTTTTGAAATGCGAAGAACGAGTTCGCATTCGTAGTGCAATTCATTGGTGAACTCGGGATAATAAAATGGAGTATGCGCCTGAAGCAAAGCGCTTTTTGGCTTCATAAAAATGATGGGTTCATCAGGAACTTCATTATCCAGCTCTTTGGCGTGAGCTACATAGTTACGGCCAAGACAGAATATTTTCATATTCAATAAGGGTTTTAAATAGAAAATTCTTTTTTATAATTTCTTTAGGGTTAAAAAGCCCGCAGCACGGATCGATCTTAGATAGGAATATTGAAAATTTGAATGAACAACAAGAAAGATAGCTTTTTCAACATTTGTGCGAAAATAAAGATTCTCAGTTACATATCACACTGTTATCTCTATTTTATTGTACAGGTTCATCGTTTGCTCGATGCCGGCAAGTATAAAGCTTTCAATAACCTCCACCGTTTTCTCAATTTTGAGCTTTACCAGCGGGATTTCCGTCTCAAACCATCTTCCTAAAACAAAGTCAACCTGCATTCCTTTAGGGAAATTATTTCCAACCCCAAATCGAAGCCTGGGATAATCTGGCGTATTCAAGGTGTCCTGGATACTTTTTAATCCGTTGTGACCAGCGTCACTTCCTCCGGGACGCAAGCGCAATTTGCTTAAAGGCAAGGCAAGATCATCGGTAATAACGAGTAAATGATTAATTGGTATCTGCTCCTTATCCATCCAATATTTGACAGCCTTGCCACTCAGGTTCATGTATGTGGTGGGAACGATACAAATAATGGACCTGCCCTTGAGTTTTATTTTGGCAACACCGGCATAACGTTCATTGGTAAAGGCGGCACCATGTTTATGAACAAATACGTTGGCGACGTCAAATCCAATATTATGGCGTGTCCCGGCATATTCGGAACCAACATTACCCAATCCAGCAATTAAAAATTTGTCCATAATCACTTTAAAAATAAATCAATTCCCTGATGTAAAGATTTAGATTGTCAAGGGTAAATATAAAACCCCGCAGATGGCGGGGTGCTGAATAAAAAATAAATTAAGACTTATTTTTTTGCTGCTGGTGCTGCAGGGGCGGCAGCGGCCGGAGTTCCTGTTGCTGCTGCAGCAGGAGTAGCTGTTGTTGCTTCTTCCTGTTTCAGTTCACGAGTCAATACCACAGATGCGACCGGGATACGCGGAGAATTCAATATTTCATAATGCTCCACTTTAACGTCCTCTACCCGGATGTTTCCATTAAGCCTAAGATTTGTAATATCTACCTTGATATTTTCCTGTAAATATTTTGGATAGGTTTTTACTTTCAATGCCTTCATCTTTAAAATTAGTTTACCGCCTTCTTTTACACCTTCCGCGGTTCCAACAAATTTTAAAGGAATGGTGGCAATCATTTTCTTGTCTTCTACCAGTTCAAGCAAATCAATATGAATCAGGTCATCAGTTACTTTATCGAACTGAAGATCCTTCATAATGCAATTGTAGGTCTTCCCTTCAATATTTACCTCTGCCAACTGAAAGTCCGGTGTATAAACCAGGTTCTTGAAAGCGGTAACCGGAGCAGAAAAATTTATTTCTTTTGCACCCCCGTAAATTACACCCGGCACTTTTTCCTCAGAGCGAATTTGACGGGCGGCTGCCTTCCCGTGTTCGGTCCTGAGCTGTCCTTCGATTGTAATCGTTTTCATTTTTTATGTTTGTTTTATAATTACTCTTTTATTTATTGCGTAATTGCGAATGAATGAACAAGCTGGTGATACTTTTATTTTCATATGCATTCCGGATCGCTACAGCAAACAATTCAGCAACACTTAACACTTTTATTTTGGAGCTATGCTGACGCAAGGGAATGGTATCGCAGACCACCAATTCTTCCAGCACACTGTTTTCAATATTTGCGTATGCATTTCCGCTCAGTACCGGATGCGTGCATAATGCCCGCACACTTGTCGCTCCCTTCTCTACCAACAGTGCCGCCGCTTTTGCTAAAGTCCCGCCGGTATCGCAAATATCATCAATCAAAATCACGTCTTTTCCCTCTACATCACCAATCACCACCATGCTCGCAATTTCATTAGCCCTTTTTCTGTGCTTGTCGCAAATGACCATCTCGGCATTAAAATACGACGCAATTTCACGAATGCGATTTGCACTTCCCACATCGGGGGCGGCAAAGGTAAGGTTTTCCAGTTTAAGTTGCTCAATGTAGGGGATAAAAATCGCCGAACTGTCCAGATGATCCATGGGAATATCAAAATAACCCTGAATTTGAGGAGCATGTAAATCCATGGTAATGATCCTGTCGGCCCCTGCCGCCACCAACATATTCGCAACCAGTTTGGAGCCAATGGCAACACGTGGCTTATCTTTTCTGTCCTGGCGTGCATAACCATAATAGGGGATGACCGGGACGACCTTATAGGCAGAAGCACGGCGTGCGGCATCGATCATCAATAATAGTTCCAATAGATTTTCAGCAGGAGAAAATGTACTTTGTACCAAGAAAACCATATCTCCTCTGATGCTTTCATTAAAAACCGGTTGAATTTCACCATCACTGAAATGTTGAATGGTTATTTTTCCCGGGGTACTGCCGAACTGCTGTGTGATTTTTTCAGCGAGGTATTGTGATGCGGTGCCCGAGAATATCTTGGCGCTGGAATCCATATTGATAATTAGTGTGCGGCGAAGATATGACCAAAAAGAAAAATGATTACGGGCAGTAAAAAATAATTTTATTAACCAGTGATGTTAATAATGATGAGCTGTATTCTGGATACAAAGTCATCAAAGAATCCAATTGATCAGTCCTGATTTAAGGAGTTACTGATGCTAATACTTGCTTGTCGGCTCTAACAGCAGCTTTAGCGACATTATTTGTCTTGCTGGCAGCAGCCTTTGCGTTCAACGCATAAAAAACAGAGGAACAAATAAAAATAGAAAAGAAAAGTGCTACACAATACATACCTACACAGAACATCAGGGATTGCCATCCGCCAATAGCAGAGAAAGTTCTTGGTTTCATCGGAATATGGATTTTAGTTTTCAAAGGTTACGATTATCAGCCAATTTTATAAACGATCATTTCATTTCAATATTATGGAATGCCGTTTATTATATTCGAAAATTAGCGGTTAAACCTTATCGGTGCAAGCGCAAAACCACTCAATAAAGCATTGGACCAAAGATGAAGGCCACCCTGAAAAATTGCTAAGTAAAAATCCCATATGACGAAGCCTCTCTGAATGATCAGCCAGTTTAGACAAGAACAAACAAGATGGGCGGCATTACCGGAACAGCTGCCGATCGGAAATAATTTTTGGAACCTATTCAAAGAAGATGGTTACTTGGCTTTGGCGATGAAATGATTCTGTATAAAATATTGCTGATCGCTCAAATAAAACAATCAGGCCTGGGCAGTAGGTCCTCCAAAATTCAACGGAAGCTGAACGTCTTCCAAATCCTGTATTTTCCCATTTGTAGATTCAAAGCGGGATATATTTTCTGTAAGCGCCTTCATAAAACGTTTTGCATGCTGGGGCGTAAATATGATCCGCGATTTTACTTTGCTCTTGGGGGTACCTGGCATCACATTTACAAAGTCTATTACAAACTCAGCATGTGAATGGGTGATAATGGCAAGATTTGCATATTCACCTTCTGCCACCTGCTCGCTTAATTCAATATTTAGTTGATTATTGGGTTGTTGATCCGGCATAAAAACATTTTAAAAATGAAGCACGAAAATTAGTTTATTCTTCAATAATAAAAAATTTATCTGCCATGATATAACCCCATTGCAGTCAATAAAAGAAAAGACCTGTTCAAAATGGAACAGGTCTTTTCCTAAATCTATTTTCTTGAGTTAATTTATCTAGGTCCCAGATAAATTAATGTATCATAAATCATCTGATTAGGTCTTCCATTTTGCGACATGATATATGCCATATAGATATTGCCTGTAGCAGCATCCCAGCCACTATTGGTCACCGCCGGATTCAAAGTGAAAGCTCTGTTTCTTGCATCTGGGGTAAGGTTAACAATACTCGATAAAAGATCAGTAGTTGGATCAAAAATATAGTTCGGAGTTGCCGCGCCAAAACCCAATGGATTTCCGCTCGGATCAAATCCAACCTGAGCATAACCACCTGCATTCAACAGATCTGAATTTCCACCTGATGTTTCAAATGTTACACTTGACGGCCATGTGAAAGTCAGTCCATCGGCAATATTGTATGCCCCCCAACCTACCGTTTCTTCAGTAAGGCTGTAGGTACCATCATACTTATTTTTCAATACCACGCTAAGCAATAGATGATTGTATTGCTCAATAGGCAAAGACGCCTGAGAAATGGTGATGGGCAAAATGTACGCTGTTGACAGATCCAATTTAGTAAAATCAAATGTTACATTCATACTATCCAGTCTCTTTCCGGCAGGAATGGTAAGGTTCCAGCCAGAAGTTGTATAAACACTATCCGGAAGTAACACATATGATGTTCCATTGTTGGCGTTATATTGATTCAGATACGCGGTATCCAAGCTCAAGGTCGCCGTATTTGCCTTATTTGGTATTGAAGGAGAGGCAACATCTACATAAACTGGTATTGATGTTGTCGTTACTGTAGCATCAAAGCTAAATGTGACTACCCCATTATTGTTGGTAGCAGCCAAAGGCAAATCCACAGATGCAGCAGCTGCGGCAAAATCTGTATAATAAGCTCCATTTTTTAAACATGAGCTCATTGCAATCATGCCAGTTACTAGAGTTGCAATGCCTATGATTTTATTTATTTTCATGAAGTTTTTATTTAATATTCAAAGTAATTATTTTTTGATTCCATTTAAATGTTTACGGCATCCAGAAGATCTTATCATTAAAAACATCAATAGTTGGTCCACCAGCAGCTTTCCACGCAGCTCCATTACTGGTGCTTTCTTCTGTTGGATAAAAGTATCTGAATGGGGCATGAGGCGCAACATTTGATGGCGAAATAGAAACAGGAACGATCGGATAACCTGAATCCATATTAGGGTCGAATGTTCTTCTCCAGTCATTGAATGCTTCAACTGTGCTGATACCGTTCAGGGCAGCCCATTTCTGCGTAATGATGGTATGTATAAGACTATCAGAACTTGCAGAAGTTGGGAATGTTACAAAACTGGTATTTGCCTGACCATAGTAAGTAGCAGCATATGTGTCAGCGCTGGCTGTACTTCCGCCTACATTGAGATATTCAAAAGAAGCGGTTATACCTTTTTGATAAAGTGTCTGCGCAGCTGACGCACCACCTGCTAACCAACCACGTACGGTCGCTTCAGCCTGAATGAAATAGCTTTCAGCAGCTAACATGAATACCGCAGATTGTGTAGGTCCCTGAGCTAGTCCCGGTCCGATTCCTGATCCACCAGGAGCAGGAAGTGAATTTTGACTTCCCAGATAATTCGCTAAATAATCGTTATTGGTAAGTGGTAAAGAAACCGTGCTATAACTTGGATTGGTTGGATTTTGTCCTCTCTGGCAATAAAAATAACCCAGACGCGGATCATTGCTTTGTTTGTAAAAATCAATCGCCGTCTCATTGCCAACAATAAAGGTAAAGGATCCGGCAATAGCGCCTGAAGGAGTTACCCCAAATCCACCCCACATTGGGCTTGGTTGAGATGCTGAATATCCTGGATTAACCAAGGCATCAGAAGTCAAATATCCTACTGAAGCTGTGCTTGCTGCTTCAGAACTCAAATAGGCAGCTTTAGAAGTAACAGCTGCTTCCTGAACCAGTAATTTCAGCTTTATTGTATTTGCCAGTACCAGCCATTGATTCATATTTCCAGTAAACATGATATCATCAGAAGCTGGGACAGAAACATCACTATTTCCTAGATTGGCTTGAATGCTGGAAATAGCAGCATCAAGTTTTGCAACAAGGCTATCATAGATATCACTACCATTGTCATAAGAAGGTGAAAAATTACCAGACCCTTTAAGTGCCTGCGTATAAGGAACGTTATTGTAATTATCAACCAGACCCTTAAAGCAAACAGCTTCAAGAATATTTGCAATGGCATTGTAGTTCGCCTGTTTTGGATCACTGGTTTCTGATATAATGAAGTTCAAATTTGCCAATACACCATAGTAGTCATCCCAATGTTCCGGGCCACCAGATGACAGCACGTAGTTCTGAACACTGGAAACGAATGAATAACCCGGAGCATAGTTCCAGTATCCCATCCAGGCAGCTTCAGACTGATAGCTTGTACCATTGGTAATGTTGATGATGCTTGTTAAAGTTCCCGGCAACACCAACTGCGGAGTTGCTGCGGAACTTGTTGGCGAGTTAGGGTTATTCTGCAAGTTGCTCAAAAATCCCTTTTGACAACTGCTGATCCCTACTGCGGCTATTATGAAGAGAACAATTACTTTTTTCATGCACTTTATTTTATAATTTTTTAAATTATTTTTTTTAAGCTCCAGGTTTAAAATGTAAAGGTTAATACACCCGTAAATTGTCTTGTTGGAGGCAATTGATAGTAGGTATTGTAACCTAAACCATTAGCATTGCTAGCATTGAATTCAGGATCCGTAAAATCATTTTCTTTAGGTCTGAACATCGCTACGTTATTACACAAAACTGTAAGCTTAATGCCCTTAAACACTTTTTGGCTGCTTGCACTCAAAAGTCTTGTAAAATCATAAGCCAAACTAATAGTGCGTATTTTCCAGGCTGCCGCATTTTCTACGTAAGCACTACCAGCACTACGATACTGTGAAGAAACCCAGAAACCGAGATTTCCATCTTGCGTATACACTGTTGTATTCGTTTGGTATTTACCATTAACCAAAATCTCTGAATTTGGATAAATAAAGTTCTGACGACCATTTGCTGCAGAGTGTGCAGAAGCGCCGGTGAAATCAAGATTCAATTCGGCATTGTTGTAGAAAACATAACCGCCGCGGTAGTCGCCGATAACATTCAAAGTAAAATCTTTAAAATTTAAAGTACTTGTCAATCCTAAAATATACTTTGGAGTTGTGCGTCCAACGGGTATAAAGTTAGGTCCCAATTGAGGATATCCCTGGGAATTAACCACCACTTTACCATTAGCAGAATCGCGAATAAAATCCTGAACAAACATCTGAGGCATTGTCATACCCACGATCGCTTCGTTGCTGTTTCCCATGCTTGCTTCAGTGACTTTATTATCGCCACTTCCATATAATGATTTCACAGTAGTTGTCTGGATCGCCAGATTTGCTCCGATATCCCATCTAACATTTTTAGATTGTACCGGTTTCACATGAACGTCAAACTCAAGACCAGTTGAATTGGTATTAGCAGCATTTACGAAAGCTGAACTAAATCCTGTTGAGGTACTAAGTCCGACAGGGAACAACTGGTTATAGTTATTATCAAAATAATATGTCGCGCTAAAGGTTATTCTGTTTCTTAGGAAATACAAGTCGATACCAACTTCTTTTTCCTTTGTAGCTTCCGGAACATTGGAAGGGTTGTTATACGTCCCGTTCAATGCCAATGCTGCCAGTCCCCCATATGGATAAGGGGAAGGAACCTGGAATGTATTTACCGTTGCATAAGGACTCAAGGTAATTTGACCTGTTTTGCTATAAGCCCCTCTAATTTTTGCTAAAGACAATACATCGCTGTTCTTCAACGCTGGTATTGCTTCCGAAACAACAAAAGACGCATCTATTGCATACACACTGTAGCTATTATGCCCAGGAGCCAGAAGTGATGAGTAGTCTTTTCTGAAGTTTCCATGAAGGAAAAGTAGGTCCTGATATCCGAGAGCCAGATCAGCATATCCACTGATCAAACGATTGTCAGAAACACCCTGGATTCCACCAGAGGAAGTAATTGGTCCACCAATTTCAGGAATTCCATAGCTGTAAGCAATATTATATACTCCTGGCAGGGTAAGACCACTTGTCTGTGTTTGTGGTCCTTTACCGCTTAGGTTATTACCCACACCTGCTCCAACACCCTGCACCTGTTCATTGAGATATCGGTCCCAAATGGTGCTACCAGCAATTAATGTTGCAGATATATCTCCAAATTTGCGCTGGAATGTCAGGAACACGTCTTGTTGAATTCTTTTCTGGAGTAGCGCATCATCTTCTAATGCACCGGCAATATTTCCACTTGCAGGAGTACCATAAACCGGAGGTCCGTAAGCGGCAATTGCATATGGTGTGAATATAGCAGCATTTCTATAGTATTTATTTACCGTGCTGCTTACCAATGCTCCTAAACGGTATGTGGCACTAAACCAATCAGTTGGTTTAACTGTAGCAGCCAATACACCCTGAATATTATCTTGTTTTGAAATATTTCTTGAATTATCAACCTGCCACCAAGGGTTTATATAATAGGCATTGTAATAATTGCTCAGGTTCCCAAAAGAATTCGGATCCTGCCAATCCTTTAACTTACCGATTGGTATATTAGCAGGGGTGTTCAACAGTGTCCAGTAAATTGGCCAACCTGCAGTAATATCGTTTCCCACTGTATTGCTGTATTTATAGCTATAGTTCATGGAAAATGTATAACTGAAAATACCAAAAGTACGCACGCCACCAAAACGGACGCTTGCTCTCTTAGATTGGTCTTTAGGCACTGTTCCATTAACATTTACAAATTGTAACCCTACAGAATTTGAATTTTTTACATCTCCGCTGGAAATGGATACATCCGTTTGGGAAGTAACTCCCGTTGTGAAGAATTGTCTTCTGGGGTCAACCGATTGTGGTTCGAAAGGAACGGTATCAACAGTTCCGTTTTGAGTAGGAACGCCTATCCATGCATTGGCTGGATTGCCATCAAATGCAGGACCGTACTGTTGATTCTCGAAAGGGATATAGTTAGTAAATCCGGTATATGGGTTTGTCGCTGAAAACTGATATGGTGTACCAGCAAAGAATGTACCCTGCTCACCACCATAACCGGAAAACGTAGTCTGCAATTTTGGAAAATAAGCCAGCTTTTCTAAAGTCCCTGTTTGCGCAACTGTAACGGAGGGCTTACCATTTTTTGAGCCTTTTTTAGTGGTAATGATCATAACCCCGTTAGTGGCTTCTGAACCATAAAGTGCAGCCGCGGTTGCTCCTTTTAATATAGATACATTGTCTATATCTTCAGGATTGATCGTAATTAAGAAATCGCTTCTTACTTCCAAGCCATCAACGATCATCAAAGGCTGGTTATCTGAAGAAATATGTCTTTCACCACGTAACTGAACTCTTATTTGAGGATCTACCCCGTTGTTGATCACACTTATTTGCGCCCCGGAAACCTGCCCCATCAATCCCTGGGCCACATTCACCGGTTTTGCAACATTCAATGCTTCGGAATTTACCGTAGCCGTGCTGTAACCCAATGCTTTGGCCTCTTTCCTGATACCCAAGGCAGTTACAACGACTTCTGTAAGTGTCCCTTCTGTACGCCTGATTGAAACATCAAGCACACCAGGTCCGGTTACTGCAATTTCTTTGGTAGTAAGTCCGGTACCAGAAACAACCAATGTTTCTCCTGCATTCGCTTTAAGTCTGTAAAATCCATCGGCATCCGCAGCGGTGCCAATTTTTGTGCCTTTAATTCTAATGGAGGCATATGGAACTGGTTGTCCTTGTTGATCAGTTACTCTTCCGGTAACTTCTTTGGTTTGTGATAGTGCTGTCAAATAAAATAAAACCAGCACTGCAAACAGCGATAGAAATTTTCTCATGTGACTGATAGTTTGGTTTATAGAAGCTGTAAATATAGGAACTTTTAATTTTTTCAAAAAAAATGTTAAAAAAATAGTCCCTTTTTGATGGTAGACAACCTTTTTTAATAAAATGCTGCAATTGTGTTAAAAGATTTTGGCAGTTGATCGCTGGATGAAAATTTATTCAGATTTTTTATTTCCTTATACCTGATCTAAACTGAATCAAGCGAAATTTGAGGGATAAATCACCTTATACTGGTCGAAGCTAAACCTCAGATAAAATCCTTTTCCCAGGTTGGATTCGGATTTTCGGCATTTCCCTGAACCAGCGGATAATATTTCAATTCCTGTGTATACAATATATATACTATAATGCCAAAGCGGTATTTCGATGCCCGCATATTCACAAACCTTAATCCAATGCTTTGTTTCGATCTCTGTCAATTGCCAATTCCCCTAATCAGTAAAAACCTGGATTGATATTTATGTAGTCTTTCGCGGAGATTTGTCAGCCCATTTGCTGGTATCACAATTAAATGATACGGCTGAACTTGATTTTGAATTGAATTTGAAAAATGATAATGGATAACGTTAATGCCTACCTGAAAAACGCTCATAGCAAAACGCAGTACTAGCTTTTCTCTCAGTCAGTCAGCTTCGCTTATACGTTGGTTTGAAAAATCCGGAATTAAAAACAGGCAAGAACAACCTGGTATTATTTGGACATTATCGCATTATCACATTTTCACATTAGTTTTGCTCCATGCAAATTTTAGACGGACTGCTAACATCGCAACACATTAAGGACGCACTTAAACTACAGGTTGCGCAACTGGTCACCGAAGGAAAAAAAGTCCCGCATCTCGCAGCGGTTTTGGTTGGCAACAATGGGGCAAGTGAAACTTATGTAAATGCAAAAGTAAAAGCTTGCGCGGAAACAGGATTCAAATCCACATTAATCAGATTAGAAGATACGATCAGTGAGAACAGATTGTTGAATGTGATCGGGGAATTGAATACAGACATCGATGTGGATGGAATTTTGGTTCAGTTGCCTCTACCAAAACATATTTCCGACGAGAAAGTAATCAATGCCATTGATATTTCAAAAGATGTAGATGGGTTTCATCCGATAAGTATTGGGAAAATGGTTCAGGGAATATCAACTTTTGTTCCCGCGACGCCGCATGGTATCATGCTCTTACTGGAGCATTATAAAATTGACACGCGCGGCATGCACGCAGTGGTTGTTGGGCGAAGCAATATTGTCGGTCGCCCGATCAGCATCTTACTCAGCAGCAATACGAATCCCGGTAATTGCACCGTTACCATTTGTCATTCGCAAACAAAAAATTTGCGCGAATTGTGTTTGCAGGCAGATTTGATTGTAGCCGCATTGGGCAAGCCCGAATTTCTCACTGGCGATATGGTAAAAGAAAATGCGATCATCATTGATGTTGGAATAACCCGCGTTCCTGATGCTTCAAAAAAAAGCGGCTTCGCATTAAAGGGCGATGTGAAATTTTCCGAAGTTGCTCCCAAATGCAGCTATATCACCCCCGTGCCCGGCGGGGTTGGACCAATGACCATCGCAGCATTAATGAAAAATACATTCAAAGCATGCATCGATAAGAATTAGACTTTTGATACCTGCATTGTTTTTCAAAGCACCCTTTTATAAATATCAAAGTCTTATTATAACAATTACATTACTGATTCTTACTCCAAAAATCATGAACTTTGCAAAGCATGCAAGTAACAACGCAAAATAAGAGACAACTGATCCCGGTAATGGAATCTTTTTATACAATCCAGGGCGAAGGTTTTCACCAGGGAAAGGCTGCTTATTTTATTCGCCTCGGCGGTTGTGACGTTGGATGCGTTTGGTGCGATGTAAAAGAAAGCTGGAACGCCGATATTCATCCAAAAAAAACCATTGAGGAAATAGTCTGCAATGCAAGTGAAACAACTGCCAGTTACCAGCTGCCACTTTCCGGAAACGTTGTTGTGATAACCGGCGGCGAACCGTTAATGCACAATTGCACTTTGCTGACCAGCGAACTTCATAAAGCAGGTTTTAAAACCCATATTGAAACTTCAGGTTCGCACCCATTAAGCGGCAATTGGGATTGGATATGTTTATCTCCCAAAAAATTCAAAGCTCCGTTACCGGAAATATTGCCGTTTGCCAACGAGCTAAAAATCATTATCTTTAATAAAAGCGATTTTGAATGGGCAGAAAAATATGCATCACTCGTGCCCGCAACATGCAAACTCTACTTACAGCCCGAGTGGGATAAATCATCAATAGTAACTCCGCAAATAATTGAATACATCAAGATACATCCCCAATGGGAATTTTCGTTACAGTTACACAAATACATTAATGTTCCGTAAAAATCAAATTCGGCCACTGAGTGTACTGATAAAAAATTTACCATTGATCCGTAAATATTAGCAATGAAGAAATGTCCGCTTCTTATATTATTAATCATTGTGCATGTTGCGCACGCACAATATGATCCCGACAAGGTTCAGAAAAAAGCCGCGCAATTATATGCCAAGGGACTTGATGAGGCAAAACAAAATAATTTTTTAGAAGGAATTAAAATATTACAACAAGCCATCGCAGTGGATAATAAATTTGAAGACGCTTATTTATCCATGGCTGGAATCTATGGTGAGTTGAAGGATTATCGAAACGCGATCGATAATTACGAAAAAGCAAGAGCCATAGACAGCGAATATTTTAAGGACTATAATCTTCCTTATTCCATTAATCTTGCGGGCATGGGAGAATTTGAAAAGGCGCTGGATGCGGTCAATGATTTTTTATCCATCACCAATCTGAATGAGCGAAGCAGAAAATCTGGCGAGTACCGGCAAAAATGTTATTCATTCGCTGTTGATTATGCAAAAAATAAACCGCAAACAGATTATAAATTCGAACCAAAGAATTTGGGCGACAGTGTGAATAGCGGCGTTTCTGAATATTATCCAACCATTACCATTGATGGAAGCAAATTGATCTTTACGCGAAGAGTGAATAATAATAATGAAGATTTTTTCGAATCAGATTGGAAAAACGATCATTGGTCAAAAGCAAAGAGTTTGGAAGGAAACATCAATACCAATTTGAATGAAGGCGCTCAAAATATTTCGCAGGACGGACAATTATTGATTTTTACAGGTTGCAATTTCCCCGATGGTTACGGAAGTTGTGATCTGTACATTTCTTATCTGACTCCCGATGGATGGAGCACCCCGGAAAATCTTGGCGCGACCATCAATACTGAATTTTGGGAATCGGCGCCATCACTTTCCCCTGACAAAAGAGACCTGTATTTCGCCAGTCGTAGAACAGGTGGTTATGGAGGCAGTGATATTTATGTTAGCCATCGCATGATGAATGGTCAATGGACCGAGCCAGAAAATCTAGGCCCGGAAATAAATACCGTTGGCGATGAAAGCACCCCGTTTATTCATGCCGATAACCAGACTTTGTATTTCACATCAAGCGGTCACCAAGGCTATGGTGGAGACGATTTATTTGTAACAAGAAAAGATGCAAATGGAAAATGGACAAAACCGGAAAATCTTGGTTATCCGATCAACACGATAGAGAATGAAGGGAGTTTGGTTGTTTCTGCCGACGGAAAAACGGCGTATTATGCAAGCGATCGTGCGGATAGCCGCGGCGGCTTAGACCTTTACACTTTTGAATTACGCAACGACGTTCGCCCTATTCGTACTTTATGGGTGAAAGGAAAAGTGTTTGATGTAAAAACAAATAAAGGTTTGCCCTCTTCTGTAGAACTCACTGATCTGGCAACAAAACAAATCATCAGCAAAGTGCAAACAAATGAAACCGGAAATTACCTGGTTACACTTCCGGTTGGAAAAGCTTATGCATTTAATGTGAACCGAAAAGGTTATCTTTTTTTCTCGGATAATTTTTCGCTCACCCAAGAACAGCCCGATTCAATTTATAATATTGATATTCCCCTCCAACCCATCGAATCAAATGCTGTTATTATTTTGAAGAATATTTTCTTCAATGTTGGCCGATATGACTTGAAACCTGAATCGCAATTTGAGTTGGATAAAGTTGTTTTATTGATGAAGGAAAATACAACATTGAAAATAGAAATTAGCGGACATACAGATAATGTTGGCAAGATCGCAGATAACATGATATTATCGCAGAATCGTGCAAAATCGGTGGTGAGCTATCTTTCATCCAAGGGAATTGAATTGAACAGATTATCGTTCAAAGGTTTTGGCGATACAAAACCGATTGCCGATAATAAGACCGAAAACGGTCGCTCTCAAAACAGGCGAACAGAATTAAAAGTGATCAGTCGTTAAGAACTTGGCATTATTTATTCCAAACAAATTCCTTTACCACCGGGCTTCTCAACGTCCGGTTTTTGACCCCTGCCCTGCACTCGTAAAATTATTTTGGAACGAATTTACCTCTTGCCCTATCTTTGCACATGGCAAGAATAATTAACTCTCCCTCAACTCATCTCCACAGCAAATTTTTCGGTGAAGGATTGACATTCGATGATGTTTTATTATTACCCGCTTTCTCGCAGGTGCTCCCACGGGAAGTGAATATTAAAACAAGACTTACCAGGGAAATTACCCTCAATATCCCATTGGTATCTGCAGCGATGGACACGGTTACAGAAGCCACGCTGGCTATCGCTTTGGCACGCGAAGGCGGAATTGGCATCCTGCACAAGAACATGGCTATCGAAAAACAGGTGGAACAGGTGAGAAAAGTAAAACGCAGTGAAAGCGGATTAATAATTGATCCGATAACCCTGCTCGTTGATGCTACCATCGGCGATGCTTTGCGCTTGATGAAAGAAAATAAGATCGGCGGCATTCCAATTGTGGATAACAATCAAAAATTGGTCGGCATTCTCACCAATCGCGATCTGCGATTTGAAGATGATAAGAATCGAAAAGTGAAAGAAGTGATGACCAAAGAAAATCTGATTACAGCGCCCGAGGGAACAGATTTAAAAAAAGCTGAAAAAATTTTACGGCAATATAAAATTGAAAAACTTCCGGTCGTTAATAGATCAGGAAAGCTGATCGGTTTGATCACTTATCGCGATATACTTCAATTAACAAGTTTTCCCAACGCCGTAAAAGACGCATATGGCAGACTGTTAGTCGGCGCGGCATTAGGCATCACCGCCGATCTGAGAGATCGCGCTTCTGCATTACAACAGATAGGAGTAGACGTAGTTTGTTTGGATAGCGCCCACGGCCACAGTAAAGGCGTAATTGATTCCTTAAAAAACCTGAAAAAGAATTTCCCCAACCTGCAGGTCATTGCGGGAAATATCGGAACGGCAGCAGGTGCAAAAGCATTGGCCGACGCCGGAGCCGACGCAGTGAAAGTTGGTATTGGTCCGGGTTCAATTTGTACAACAAGGATTGTTGCAGGCGCGGGTGTCCCGCAAATAACAGCGATCATGGAAGCAGCATCGGCATTAAAAGCAAAAAAAATTCCATTGATCGCCGATGGCGGCATCCGTTATACCGGGGATATGGTGAAAGCTCTAGCAGCGGGCGCCGACACGGTAATGATGGGCAGCGTGTTTGCCGGAGTAGAAGAGAGTCCGGGAGATACCATCATTTATGATGGAAGAAAATTCAAACAATATCGGGGCATGGGTTCTATCAGCGCTATGGCAGAAGGCAGCAGCGACAGGTATTTCCAGGATGTCGAAGACGGGATTAAGAAATTGGTTCCAGAAGGCATTGAAGGCCGCGTTGCATTTAAAGGAAATTTAAGTGAAGTGGTTACACAATATACCGGTGGGCTACGCGCAGGAATGGGATATTGCGGAGCAAAAGATATTCTTGCCTTGAAACAAGCAAGCTTTATTAAGATCACCAATGCAGGAATGCAGGAAAGTCATGCTCACGATATTGAAATCACCCGCGAAGCGCCGAATTACAGCAGGCAGTGATTTGATCTGCGCATGGCGATTTTGAGTTTGCGATTTCTTAAGCTGAAAGCTGTTGGCCACCAGCCAATCGCTTTTGTTGCATTACATTTACAAAAATTTTCTTTTTGAAAAAAATCCATCCGCTTTACTTATCCCTTCTTTCCGGATTATTACTTTACGCATCATGGCCGGTCCTGCCATTTACATTTCTGATCTTTATTGCATTTGTTCCATTACTCATCCTTGAAGATCAAGTAAAAAAAAGAGCGCATTTTTTTTGGCCCACCTATCTCGCCTTATTAGTTTGGAATATTGGCACAACCTGGTGGGTCATCAACTCAACCGTTATTGGAGGCGTTTTGGCGATCATATTAAACCCGCTGCTGATGTGCATTCCATGGATCGGGTTTTACAATATGAAAAAAAGGTTTGGAGCGACGGCTGGTTATTTTTCATTGATCATCTTCTGGATAACCTTTGAATACATTCATCTGAATTGGGAATTATCCTGGCCCTGGCTCACTCTGGGAAATGTTTTTGCAACACATCCCGGTTGGGTTCAGTGGTATGAATTCACCGGCGCGAGCGGCGGAACATTATGGATCATGCTGATCAACGTCTCTGTTTTTCAATTGCTGAAGAAAATATCTGAAGCAAAAAATATTAGGCAAAAAGCGCAAAATAATATTTCCCATAAGCTATTCCCCATTCACCATCTGGTCTGGTTAATTTCGGATCTGATCCTGCCATTTATTTTTTCTTTTTTGATCATTAACTCTTTTAAACAACCATCCGCAAACAACAAAACACAGAATATCGTCATCGTTCAACCCAATATTGATCCATGGGATGAAAAATTTGTTGCCGGAAAAGAAGAGGCGCAATTACATAAATTAATAAAACTGAGTGAATCTCAAATTGACTCCAATACGGCACTGGTCGTTTGGCCTGAAACTGCAGTTCCCGTTCCGATCAATGAGGATTCAATGAAGACGGCTTATTTTATTGCTCCCGTTTGGGATTTTCTAAATAAATATCCGCGCATTGATCTGTTAACCGGCATTGAAGGGTTTCGGATTTATGATGCACAGCATAAAACTTCCAGTTCACAAAATATTCCCAACACCGAAAAATATTTTGACGACTACAACAGCGCTGTATTAATGAACAGCAAGAATTTCCAGGTTTATCACAAATCAAAATTGGTTCCGGGCGCAGAAACGCTTCCGTCTTTTTTGAAATTCATGGATAGTTGGTTTGAAAAATTTGGCGGCACCGGAAGCGGTTATGTAAAACAAGATGAAAGAACTGTTTTGAAAACCTATAATGATACTTATCAGATTGCACCATCGGTATGTTATGAAAGCATCTATGGAGAATTTATGTCCAAGTATGTTCACAACGGCGCAAATATCATTGCGATCATTACCAATGACGGATGGTGGAGAAATACAAGCGGTTATAAACAACATGAAAATTATGCACGCCTGCGCGCCATTGAAACACGCTGCTGGATCACGCGCAGCGCCAATACAGGTGTTTCCTGTTTTATTGATCCTGCCGGCGAGGTGATCAACCCGCAACCTTACAATACCGTTGCTTCAATTAAACTGGATGTTCCCCTATCAAATCCCTCACAGACATTTTATGTAAAGTATGGCGATATTATTTCCAAAGTCGCTATGACAATTGCTATTCTTCTTGTAATTTGGAACCTGTTCAATATAATCAGAAACAGGACCAAGCGTGGATAAGATCATCAATTACAAATCCGGTTTGCTTCATTACCAAATAATCGGCGATGGATTTCCGGTGATATTCATTCATGGTTTCGCAGAAGATGGGAGCATATGGGAAAACCAGGTGAATGATCTTTCAAAAAGATTCAAATTGATTCTGGTGGATCTGCCCGGTAGTGGAAGATCATCATTCAACCTACTTGTAATTACGATCGATGATCATGCTGATTGTATACATTTTATTTTAGAGGAAGAAAGGATTGGCTCAAGCATCATTGTCGGACACAGCATGGGAGGATATATTGCATTGGCTTTTGCAGAAAAATATCCGGAGAAACTAAAAGCATTCGGATTGTTTCACTCCACCGCTTACCCTGATAGTGAAGAAAAGAAAACGGCGCGAAATAAAGCAATTGAATTCATACAAAGAAATGGTTCCGGTGAATTCCTGGAACAATCAATTCCGAATTTATTTGGAGCCCGTTTTAAAGAACAAAACGAAGAGATCGTAATTGAATTAATTGAAAGATATAACAACTTTAATCCGGATTCTCTCGTATCCTATTACCGTGCGATGATGAAAAGACCTGACCGAACCAATGTGCTAAAAAATGCCAAACAACCCGTTCTGTTTATAATCGGAGAAAATGATAATGCAGTGCCGTTGGAACATAGTTTGCAACAATGCCATTTACCGGATTTGTGTTATATTCATATTCTCGAGAATACCGCGCATATGGGTATGTATGAAGATCGCACCCGCAGCAATATCATTCTGAATGAATTTTTAACCCAGGCAAAATAATATAATCCTGATGATGTTTTTATATCGGTACGCTTCATGAAAAAAATTTTATACATACTGATTGGTGCTTTTGGTTTTTTAATTTCCTCAAAGACATTTGGGCAATCGCAAAGTTGCCCACTTAATATAAATTTTGCTTTGGATAATCTGACGCACTGGTGGGCTTATACCGGTAATAATCAAAACGGTAATAATGATCAGCTGAGGAAAAATTACGACTCGACAAAAGCTGCGCCAGTCGGAACCATCGGTGCAAATGGTATCAGCGAATTCCAACTTCCAACAGTTTTGGGAATACAGGTAATTACCGCACAGGGAATAGATCCCTTTGGCGGTTTTCAGAAAATACCAACAATTAATGGTTATGCATATAATTATGCCATTTTACTGGGCTCGACTTCGATCAGGGTCTCTCAGGATGGCTCTACGGCCGGAGGTTATATCCGCGGGGTCAGTTATAAAATCAATGTGCCCGCAACACCGGTGAACCAGCCCTATACCATGACCTATGCTTATGCCATGGTCCTTGAAAACGGCAGGCATCCTTCTGACGATCAGCCCTTGTTTTCGGCAACACTAAGACTCAGCGATGGAGCCATTATTAGTTGTGCGTCCCCAAAATATTTTCTTCCTACTGTTGCAGGCAGTGCCAACAGCAATGGTGGGGATGGCACTTTGGACAGCGCAAGCGCAATTAAACAGGGTTTCACCGTCAGTCCAACCCTATCCCCCAACCCAGATCCCAATGCACCCAGAGGGGATCCCAATCCACCCCACTTGCAAGATGTATGGACAAAAAGTTGGAATGAAGTAACTTTTGATCTATCGCCATACCGCGGACAACAGGTTACATTGACTTTTGAAGCTGATAATTGTGTTCCCGGCGGACATTTTGCCTATGCTTATGTCGCTTTAAGAAATACCTGTGCAGGGCTTCAGATAAGCGGACCTCTGGCAGCCTGCATCAACGGTGATCTGATTTATTCAGTGCCTGCACTCGCCGGCGCTATTTACAATTGGACCGTCCCCAGCGGATGGACGATCAATTCCGGAGCCAATAGCAATATTATAAATGTCCATGTTGGCAACAATGGGGGTTCCATTATTGCCAATGAAGAAAACGGCTGCGCAAATCTTAAAGATACCATCCAGGTCACTACCGCGCTTCCAACCATTCCAGGAAGCGTAAGCAGCGACGCCACCGTATGTGCAGACAACAATACCAATACTTTGCAATTAAGCGGTAACAGAGGTGGGGTGGTAAGCTGGATCTCTTCTACCAATGGTATCAAGTGGACCTCTATTCCGGATACTACCACTTCATATACTTACAAGAATTTAGAAACCACCACCATTTTTAAAGCATTGGTGCAAAGCGCCGAATCCTGTAGCCTCGACTCCAGCACTGCAGTCACCATCACTGTTGATCCAAAAAGTGTTGGAGGAAACCTCACTCCGCCCAATGATAACTTTTGCGCAAACCAGACCGTGGCTGATATTTTGCACCTTAACAGCTTTACCGGGCAGGTCAGCAGCTGGCAGTCTTCCCAGGACAGCATTAACTGGCAGAATATTAATCCTGTCATTACCGATTCTGTTTACGGCGTTATCGGAATTCCAACCTCAACTTTTTACAGAGTAATTGTAAAAAGTGGCGTGTGTCCATCAGATACAAGTTCTGTTGCAAGTGTCAAATTATATCAGACGCCATTTCCGCAAGCCATGATCGATCCTGCCGATACTACAATTTGTTACGGCGCGGTTGCCCCGCTAAATGCATTGATACAGATCGGAACAAATTATACCTGGACCAATACCGATTCTTTACGCAACCCTGGCAATGGCTTCATCGGCTCAAAACCATTCTTATTGACATCACAGGCTGTGCCTTTAAAGACGTCCGATTATATATTAAGCATTGCCAACCAGGGCTGCCCTAATTTGCTGGTTGACACTTTTCACATCAATGTTATTCCCCAGATCATTGTCAATGCCGGTAACGATACCTCTGTGGTTATTGGGGAGCCTTTGCAATTCAATGCAACATCCAATGATACGGCGCAGGACGCTTTCTTATGGACGCCGGCAACAGATTTAAACAATGCGAATATTTCAAATCCGATCGGTATTTACGCATCAAATATCGATGAGGTTATTTACACCGTAAGAGCGACAGATTCCTACGGTTGTTACGGCGAAGACAAAATTCTTGTGCATGTATTCAAGACTCCGCCAGATATTTTTGTTCCAAATGCATTTACGCCCGGAAAAACGGTAAACAATATTTTCCGACCAATTCCTGTTGGTATTTCTTCCTTAAAATATTTCAGGGTATATAATCGCTGGGGACAATTGGTTTATTCTACTTCTCAGTCAGGACAAGGCTGGGACGGTAATCTCGGCGGAAGACCCCAGGATAGCGGAACTTATGTGTGGATGGTCTCAGGAATTGATTATACCGGAAAAGTTGTCGCCAAAAAAGGAACGATGGTTCTCATCAGATGATCATCACAATATGCAGGACCCGAAATAAGGATCACTGTATGCAAATACGACATTTCACATGCAGTGTTTCAGATCAGGAATCAAAAACTCCAAATTTCCCTTCTATCTTTTAACTTTACTTCATGAACAAGATCATTTTCATTACCGGCGCTACATCCGGCTTTGGCAAAGCATGTGCGTATAAATTTGCTGCCAATAATGACAACATTATTATTACCGGAAGAAGGGAAGAAAGATTGGAAGAATTAAAGGGCGATCTTGAAAAAAAATACCATGTAAAAGTTTTATCTCTTGCTTTTGATGTTCAAGATAAGCATGCTGTTTTTTCCGTCATTAATACCATCCCGGATGAATGGCAAAATATTGATGTACTCATTAACAATGCAGGCTTGGCTTTAGGCAGAGATTTTTTTGAAGAAGCTGATCTTAATGATTGGGAAAGGATGCTGGATACAAATGTGAAAGGGTTATTGTATGTATCCAAAGCCATTTTGCCTTTTATGATTAAAAATAAAAAAGGCCACATCATCAATATGGGTTCCGTTGCAGCCAAAGAAGTATACGAAAGAGGGAATGTCTATTGTGCCTCAAAAGCCGCTGTGGAAACTATTTCTGCCTCAATGCGTATAGATTTGTTAAGACATAAAATCAAGGTAACGGCTATTCATCCCGGCGCTGCGGAAACAGAGTTTTCAGAAGTTCGATTTAAAGGCGATAAACAGCTAGCCAAAAAAGTGTATGATGGATTTACCGCGCTTTCCGCTGAAGATATTGCCGATACTATCTTTTACTGCGCCAGTCTCCCACCCCATGTATGCATTAACGACCTGGTTATTACTGCCCTTGCCCAGGCTGATGCCCTCTATTTCTATAAGGAATAGTACTTATACACAATAATAAAGGCGGTATGATAATTGCGCCAATATTGCAAATTCGAAACCAATTGCTTATTTTTAAACCAACAACCAGGTATCCGTCATCCTATAAAAATGATTCCATGTCCCTAAAACTATGTAAGCTCTTTTTTGCATTACTTCTTTTTACTTCCATTTCTGCAAAAGCTCAGGAAGTGATCAAGCAAGAAAGTTGCGATATCTCTCCATTTCGCACAGAAATTGACAGCCTTAAAAATGTTTTCACCTCACAGGGATATATCGTTTTACGCGAAGCTTCTATGGCTATGCAAAGTGAATATGAAATGCCCATAGTTGTACCGATGAACCAGGGAAGTCTATATCAATTTGTTTTTATTGGCGAACCAAGCTCTAGACTTTATGAAGTAAGAATGTATGATTGGAATGAAAAACAAGTGGTATATAAAAAGAATCAATGGGGCGATGTTGACGGAAACATCATCAGCTACGCTTATACCCCGCAGTTTTCGGAATACCACATGATAAAACCAGTCCAGGTCAATAAAGCAAAAAAGAAATTGTGTGGTTATGTCTTGTTGTTGAAGAAAGTAAAATAAGTAGGTTGATGTATGATCGCCAATAGCTACTTCGGAAAACTCATCTTATAATCTACGCTCACTTTTCCTTTTGAAATATCGTCTAATTTACTTTTCAGCAGTTTTCTTTTCAATGGTTGCAGGTAATCAATGAATAATTTCCCTTCAATATGATCGTATTCGTGCAATATCACCCGCGCGGTAATTCCATTAAAAGTTTTTGTGTGGGCTTCAAAATTTTCATCAACATATTCCAAAGTCAGTTCTTCATTCCTAAAAATATCTTCACGAATTTTCGGGATACTTAGACATCCTTCATTATAAGACCATTCTTCTCCGTTTAATTTCTGTACGTGTGCATTGATAAAAACCTGTTTAACTCCGGGTTCATCAGGATATTTTCCTTTGTCCTCTTCATCAAGATTTGCGAATATCTGCGTTGAATCGATGACAAACAATCGAATGCCCTTATTGATCTGAGGAGCTGCCAAACCCACGCCGGAACTATTGTACATCGTTTCCCACATATTCTCTATCAACACCGCCAGATCGGGATAATCAGGAGTGATATCCTTACAAACTGTTCGTAAAATGGGAGCGCCGTATGCAACTATCGGTAAAACCATATTTTTAAAAATTGCTGCAAAATTAAATCAAAAGACTGAACTGTGAGCAACAAGCGATGAACAGTTAATGATTTAAGCCTGCCAAATATTCCTGCAACAGGATGGTGGCTGCAATTTCGTCGACCAGCGCTTTATTCTGCCTTTGCTTTTTTTTCATTCCCATATCAATCATGGCGCGGGAAGCCATTTTGGAAGTGAAGCGCTCATCAACCATTTTTATGGGGATGGATGGAAACTCTTTTTGCAAGCGGATGGTTATTTTTTTTACTAACGGTGTTGCGTGTGTGTCGCTGTCATCCAAATTCTTGGGTTCGCCAATCAAAATCAATTCAACATTTTCTTTCTTGAAATAATCTTTTAAAAAAGAAACGAGTTTCGGCGATTCAACCGTGGTTAATCCGGTTGCAATGATCTTCAATGGATCAGTGACCGCAAGGCCGGTTCTTTTCAAACCATAATCAATAGCTATAATTCGAGGCATATTTTGGTTGGCATATGATCATTCAAAGTTGATTGTCCACCGCCAAATTTATTGCTGACCATCAACCACCATGAACAAACAAATCAGTTATGACAAATACGGCGAACACAACACTCGCGATTCCGTTAGCCGTCATGAATGCCAGATTCACTTTGCTGAGATCGTTTGGTTTTACCAGGGAATGTTGATAGATGAGCATTCCGGTAAACACAGAAACGCCGATCCAATACCACAAACCAAAGCCACCAATGATTCCAGCGGTGATCACACAAAGAAAACTCAGGAAATGTAAAAACTCCGAAACCCGCAATGCTTTTGATTTTCCAAGCCACGAAGGCATGGAATATAATTGATTCGATCTGTCAAAGTCCTCATCCTGCAATGCATAAATAATATCAAAGCCGCTTACCCAAAAAATTACCGTACATGAAAATAAGATCGGTAATAATGCAAAGGCGCCGGTTACTGCCAGATATGCTCCGATTGGGGCCAGTGATAATCCCACCCCTAAAACCAAATGACAAAGCGGGGTGAAACGTTTTGTGTAACTATAAAATAATACCACAAACAATGCGACCGGCGATAGATAAAAACAAATGGGATTAATAAAGAAACAACAAACAAGGAATAAAACACAAGAAACGATCGTAAAGCTTAATGCACTGTTCGCAGAAATAATTCCTTTTGGAATTTCACGAATGGCAGTGCGCGGATTTTTTGCATCAAAATTTCTGTCCAGGTAGCGATTAAAAGCCATGGCTGCGCTGCGTGCGAATATCATGCAGAGAATGACGAGAAAAAAGGTTTTCAGTAAATAATCGATTGTCCACGATTCATGACCAAGATGAAACGCCGGGTGATTTATATTTTGATATAGTCCAATATGAACGTCTTTATTGAATTCAGCTGTTCCCAAAAAAAAACCGATCAATGCAAATGGCATTGCAAAAATGGTATGTGAGAATTTTATTAATGACAGATAATTTTTTACTGTGCTCATAAATTTGAAAGTAATGAATGATAGGCAGGTAAACGACAAATGGGTACAACCTTCAATTATCAACCTTCAACTTCTTTCTCACCAATTCCCATATTACGATCCCTGCCGCTACTGAAATATTTAATGAATGTTTCATTCCGAGTTGCGGTATTTCAATGCAACCGTTGCATAATTTCAAAACATCATCTCCCACCCCGCTTACTTCATTGCCAAATATAACAGCTATCTTTTCATTATCGTTCAAAACAAACCTATTTAATGCAATGCTATTTTCAACCTGCTCGACTGCCACAATTTTGTATCCTTCATTTTTCAGGCCTATAATAGCGATCACCGCGCTATCAAAATATTTCCAATTCACTGTCTCGGTTGCGCCCAAAGCTGTTTTATTAATATCCCGATGCGGCGGTTGTGGTGTGTATCCGCACAAATAAATTCTTTCCAGCAAGAAAGCATCAGCAGTTCTGAAAACACTGCCAACATTATGCATGCTTCTGATGTTATCCAACACTATGGTTATGGGATTTTTTTTTGAAACCTTAAATTCGTCAACCGATTTTCGGTTCAATTCATCCATGCTTAACTTGCGCATCTTGCAAAGTAAAAAGTAAAAAAGCAAATCAAAAAAGAAAACCGTTTTTACTTTTTACTTTTTACTTTTGAATCCCTCATGGCAAAATCTTTCAACGATACTCCTTTAATGCAGCAACATCGGGCGATCAAACAAAAATATCCTGATGCGGTCTTGCTTTTTCGTGTCGGCGATTTTTATGAAACGTTCGGGGAAGACGCGATTATCGCGTCGCGCGTACTGGGCATTACATTAACGAAAAGAAATAATGGCGCGGCTGCATCAAGCGACCTGGCCGGATTTCCTTACCACGCACTGGATACCTATCTGCATAAATTGGTGAAGGCCGGCTATCGTGTTGCCATTTGCGATCAGCTGGAAGATCCCAAAACGGTAAAGGGAATTGTAAAACGCGGCGTAACCGAAATGGTCACTCCCGGAGTAGCCACCAATGATAAATTGCTTGAGCATAACAGCAATAATTTTTTAGCAGGTTTGCATTTTGGCGAACAAAAAATCGGGATCTCATTCCTTGACATTTCTACGGGAGAATTTTTTGTAGCCGAAGGCGATAAAGAATATGCAGATAAATTATTACAAACCTTCAAACCGGCAGAAGTCATTTTTCAGCGCAGCTTTCAAAAACTATTCAAAGAAAACTTCGGATCCAAATTTTACATCTATACATTAGAGAGCTGGATCTTTGATGAAAGATTTGCAACGGAAAGTCTGCTGAAACATTTTCAAACACATTCCCTGAAAGGTTTTGGGATTGAAGAGCTGCAGGAAGGCATAATTGCTGCCGGCGCCATTCTTCATTATTTAAAGGACACAGAACACCCAAACCTGCAACACATCACGTCCATCCAGCGGATCGATCGCAACGATTATGTCTGGATGGACAGGTTTACCGTTCGCAATCTGGAGATAACCGGAACAAGTGGCGAAACTTTATTAAAAGTTTTAGATAACACCATTTCGCCAATGGGCGCAAGGTTATTAAAGCGATGGATATTACTACCGTTAATGGATATACGCAAAATTAACGAGCGTTTAAACCTGGTAGAATTTTTTATTAAAGAAGTCGACCTGCGAAATAAACTCATACATCACATCAGGCAATGCGGGGATATTGAAAGGCTGATAAGTAAGATGCCAATAAAAAAGATCAATCCTCGCGAGGTGATGCATATTGCAAAAGGCTTGCAGCATATTCATCAAATAAAAATGCTCTGCGAAAATGCGGATAATGAGTATTTAAAGAAATTATCAAACACTCTTGATCCCTGCTTTTATATTGCCGAAAAAATTATAAAGGAGATAGAAGAAAATCCACCTGCTGTTGCCGCAAAGGGCAATATCATTAGAACAGGCATCAGCGCTGAGCTTGATGAATTGAGAAACATTGCCAGCGGCGGTAAAGAATATCTTGCCAAATTACAACAAAAAGAAGCCGAAGCAACCGGCATCAGTTCGTTAAAAATCAGTTTTAATAATGTATTTGGCTACTATCTTGAAGTAACAAATGTGCACAAAAACAAAGTACCCCCTACCTGGATACGTAAACAGACATTAGCCAATGCGGAACGCTATATTACTCCGGAGCTCAAAGAATATGAGGAAAAAATAACCGGTGCAGAAGAAAAAATCCTTGCTATTGAATCTGCACTTTTTGAAAAATTATTGATGGAGCTGCAGGATTATATTGCGCCGATTCAGGTTAATGGGAATATTCTTGCCACCACAGATTGCCTGATATGTTTTGCGAATAATGCGCTCCATTACAATTACAAAAAACCACAACTGCATGAAGAGAATAAATTGGTGTTGAAGGAAAGCCGCCATCCCGTTATTGAAAGAAATCTCGCAGCCGGCGAAGCCTATATTGCCAATAATATTTTTCTTGATAATTCATCGCAGCAAATCATTATTCTCACCGGGCCGAACATGAGTGGTAAAAGTGCCCTGCTTCGTCAAACAGCATTGATAACATTGATGGCGCACGCAGGAAGTTTTGTGCCGGCAGATGAAGCCCTAATTCCGCTCACTGATAAAATATTTACCCGTGTGGGAGCATCCGATAATCTCAGCGGAGGAGAATCGACATTTATGGTTGAGATGAATGAAACGGCGAGCATCATCAATAATATCACCCCGCAAAGCCTGGTTCTGCTTGACGAAATTGGTCGCGGAACTTCTACTTACGATGGTATTTCCATTGCATGGAGCATTGCCGAATATCTGCACAATTCGCCGCAGGCCCCAAAGACGCTCTTCGCCACCCATTACCATGAATTGAATGAGCTGGAAAATAAGTTGCCCCGCGTAAAAAATTTTCATATCACCAATAAAGAAGTTGGCAATAAAATCATTTTTCTCCGCAAACTGGCGCCGGGCGGCAGCACACACAGTTTCGGTATTCATGTGGCAAAAATGGCAGGAATGCCAACGGCCCTTATTAAACGTGCCAATGATATCTTAAAACAGCTAGAAGATAGCCGCGATACATCTGAGCATTCGAAAGAAAAATTAGATCATCAAATAAAAAAACTTTCAGCGCCGCAATTACAACTTTCCATTTTTGATGCACACACGGCAACATTTGATGAGATGAGAAAACTTTTGGAAGCAACGGATATCGATCGCTTAACGCCGGTGGATGCCTTGTTAAAACTGAACGAAATTAAAAATCTATTGAAATAAGATCTGGTTACCATTCGCCGTGCAATCCTTCTTTTAATGCCTTGTGGTATTTGCGCAAGTCGAATGAATATAAATATGGAGCCTTATGGGCGCCGCCTTCACGGCGTTTTTCGAGTCGCTTCAGGATTCCATAACCGAGCATTTTTCGTTGAAAATTCCTTCTGTCCAATTTCTTGTCCAAAATGGTTTCATACAATTTTTGCAATTCGGGCATCGTAAATTTTTTCGGTAATAGATTGTATCCGACAGGTTGATATTTTAATTGAGTACGTAAAACCTCCAGCGCCTTTTTCAATATCTGCTCATGATCCATAATCAGATCGGGCAGCTCATGAATATCGTGCCAATCGCAGGAGTCAGACATAGAATCAGGTTTTGGGTTTACATGCGAGAATTCTACCAACGCGTAATAGCCAACAGTAATAAATCGCTGTAGCAGCCAATAATCTTTGGTAAAATTCCATCCCACTTTTTTCATTCTGTCTATATGGAATTTTTTGTCAGACCGGTTCGGGTCGCCAAATACATAAAATTGCTGAAGAAATATATCACTCAATCCCGTCCTCTCTTTCAAAATCCTTATTGCGGCTGCATCAACATGTTCATTTTTATAAACAAAACCGCCGGCTACAGCCCAAAAATCGATATTCTTCAGTTTCGTCAGCAATACTTTCAACTGATTATCATGAAACCCAAAAATGACTGAATCAATAGAAAGCCCACGCTGATAAAGCTTTTCGCCTTGCTCAAAGAAACTATATAGTTCGCGGTCCTGTATCATTGATCATCGAAAATAAAGAAAAAAATAAAAAAATTACATTATTATTGTGTCATGACAACACATTAAGCTACTTTTGAATTGAACAAAAACTAACTGATCTATTACTTAATCGAAATCTTGTCAAACATGATGCAGCTTGCCAAAAAATTATTCATTGTTCCTTTTATTTTCTTGATTGTTTTCTTAATCGTTGTTTCCTGGAAAAATATTTTTGTTGACCGATCTGAAACCCCCAGCATCATTGCCAGTAAAGAAGAATCGCATTTATTAACGATAGATAATTTTGCTTTTCGCGACCTGAATAAAAACGGGAAGCTGGATATTTATGAAGACAGCCGCCAGCCAACAGAAGCACGCATTGATGATTTATTGAAACAAATGAATTTAGAAGAAAAAGCAGGACTCATGTTTATTAATGGCGCTCGTGTCAATGATGATGGTTCGATAGAGGATAAACCCGGGAAAGGTCTCTTTGCTTTTGCGCCAAACGCCTTGAAATTGGTTACGGAAAAAAAGATGAATCATTTCAATTTCTGGGCGATTCCCTCTGTTGCGGCGTTGGCAAAATGGTATAATCTCATGCAAAAGTTTGCAGAAGATTCAACAAGATTGGGAATACCGATCACCATCGCTTCGGACCCGCGCAATCATTTTAGCAGCAGCATATTCTCCATGACGGCAGCAACATTTTCGCAATGGTGCGAACCGCTTGGATTGGGCGCTATCGGCGATGAAAAATTAACAAGGGAATTTGCCGATGATGCAAGACAGGAATATGTTTCAGTAGGCATTCGCGAAGCTTTACATCCCCAGATCGATTTGGCCACCGAGCCACGTTGGCCGCGCATCAGCGGCACTTTTGGTGAGGATGCAACCCTTACTTCAAAAATGGGCACAGCTTATATTCTCGGATTCCAGGGAGATAAATTGGGAAAGAATAGTGTTGCCTGTATGACGAAACATTTCACTGGCGGCGGTCCGCAAAAAGAAGGACTCGATCCGCATTTTCCATTTCAAAAAGGACAGGTTTATCCTGGTCATAATTTTAATTACCATCTCAAACCTTTTGAAGCAGCCTTTGCTGCGCACACAGCAGCCATCATGCCCTATTACGGAGTACCGATGGATCAGACAAGTGAAAATGTGGGCTTTTCTTATAATAAAGATATCATCACCGGATTATTGCGCAACAAATATCATTACGATGGTGTGGTTTGCACAGATTGGGGATTGGTAACAGATTCGCATATCGGAAATACGATTTGGCCTGCCCGCGCTTGGGGTGTTGAAAATTTAAATACCGAAGAAAGAGTGAAAAAAATCATTGATGCCGGCGTTGATCAGTTTGGCGGAGAAAATATTCCTGAGATAGTGGTGAAACTGGTGAAAGAAGGAAAACTTTCGGAAAAAAGAATCAATGAATCCGTAAAAAGATTATTGCGCCAGAAATTTGAATTGGGATTATTTGATGACCCGTATATTGACGAAGCAAAAGCGGTGCAAACGGTTGGCAAACCGGAATTCATGAAAGCGGGAGAAATCTCCCAACGCAGAGCAATGACATTATTGAAAAATGATGGAAAGACTTTGCCATTGGCCGAAGGAAAATTAAAGATCTATGTAAAAAATATCGACCCGAAAGTGGCGTCACAATATGGAACTGTTGTCGATAAACCCGAAGACGCAAACATCGCCATCATCCGGTTGAATACACCATTCTATCCGGTCGAAACGCCGATAATGATGGCGCGCATGTTTCATCATGGCGATCTTGATTTTAAAGGAACACAAAAGGACAGCATCCTTCAATTGCTAAACACTGTTCCGACGATTGTTGATATTTATTTGGATCGCCCTGCCGTGATCCCGGAGATCAGCGCAAAAGCGAAAGGATTACTGGCAGATTTTGGAGCAAGTGATGCAGCCGTGCTTGATGTCATTTTCGGAAGATATAAACCTGGCGGTCATTTGCCGATTGAATTGCCCTCATCAATGGAAGCAGTGCGCAATCAAAAAGAGGATGTGCCGTACGATTCGAAAGATCCGCTGTATAAATTCGGTTTCGGTTTGAGTTATTAAATGATTTCATCATCGTTGATAAACATTATTTCAAGATCCAATGTCGTCTGTGAAAAATCTTTTTAGAGAATTATCAATCTAAAAGCATTTCAAAATCCAATATCCTTTTTTAGTGTTAAGAAATCTTTCTAGATTTTCTCCATACAATTATCTGCCAAGCAATTTCTCCGCTGAATAAAGCCAATACAGCAGATAGTGCAGGAATAAATGTTTTCCCAGATTCTGAAAATGCACCGCTCAGCCCGATCGCATAAATGGAGACCGAAAGCAAGAACATGACGCAAAGCCCCGGAATTTTTAATGGAATTGTAAACGGGCGATATTCATGAGGCACTTTTATGCGCAACACCAGTAAGCTGATGAACTCTAAAAATAAACCAGCTCCATACAATGTAACATCCATTATAATCAGATCGGTGAACGTAAATAATATCATTATGCTCACGATGAATGCGGAAACAATAATGGAAATATATGGGGTTTGGAATTTTGGATGAAGTGCATTGAATTTTTGCGGAAGCAATCCGTCATCAGCCATCACTTTGGGTACCCGTGAAACGGAAAGCAAAACCGCAGAAAATAATCCAAGAGCACTTGCCATCCCGCCAAGCGCTAGTAGAATGCCAAGCCATTGGTAATTCATCAATGCGCCAAGAACGGGAAATCCTTCGGCATTCAACTGTTTAAAATCAATTCCGGAATGCAAAACGGCAAGCGAGGTGAGCAGATACATGGCAAATATGGTAACAAAAGCAAGAATATTTGAAATGATATAGGAACGGATCGGTTTATCGACCTCGCCCGCATAAGTTGTTGCATTGTCCCAACCAAAAAAATTCCACATCACCGTATATAATCCCATGCCGAGTGAAGAAAAACCAACACCACTTAACGTAAGATGCGGAAACGATAATGAGCCTCCATGACGAAAAAGAATTATTCCACATAAAATAATAAACGGAGTGAGCACAATTACCCCAAGCACCATTGAAATTCTTCCAACAGGAACAATACCGATAATGTTCAATAATGCGCTCGTCCAAATAATGCACAGGCAAACCGGGATCTTGTAAGCATGCAAATCCGGAAAAAAGAAAGAAGCGTACTCTACAAAAAGAACGGGATAAATAGCGAGATCAACAAAAGTATAGAGCCATGTCCAGTAACCTTCATAAAACCCCCAACGCGTGCCCAGCGCGCGTTTTACCCATTGATAATAACCGCCATTCACCGGCATCATGCCGTTCAGTTCAAGCACCGTAAGTATAGCGGGCACATCCCACAAAATCGGCGCAGTCATTAATAAAATCAGCGCAGCATGTTCCCCGGCATAATTAAACAAAGGTTCAATACCATAAGGACCGCCGGAAACAGTAAAAAAAATTACTGCTGCCAATTGCAGCATTTTCAGCCGGTTTCGCGAAGATGGTTTGCGATCGCTCATCATTAAAAGTAAAAAGTAAAAATTAAAAAATAGAGAATCTGCAACGGTATTCTTTTTTGCTTTTTGCAACAAGATCTTCACTTATTTTCACGATAGCTTCGGTTGTTTATGGAAACATTTTCGTGGCTTTCCGCCGCAGACAGGCTGCCGTCCATTTGTCGGTTGTTCTGCTATTGAAAGGTTGTCCGCCCAGGCATTGTTCAAAATTGATTCCCGGCGATGCACCATTCACGAATCTTTCACATCTCCACATTAATTTAATCAGCAACTTTGTATTTGTATGGAATATTTTGTGGAGGAAAAATCTATCGTTCGTAAAATCTGGGGCAAGAGCGACAACATTCTTTTCATCTTCGGCGGCGCTGCTGCTGAATTTGCTTTGAATAAGGCAGTGGACTGGTTATATTTTACCGGACGTCTTCCTGCCGATCCCATCGGCAGGCTATTTTCAACAGTTGCCTATGCGCGACAAATCGTTTTTTCTGAAAAGGACAGAGCATTTGCTGCCATTGATAAAATGCGATCCATCCATTCTGCCGTGGAAGAAAATCGCGGAGCACAAATCCCCGATTGGGCTTACCGCGACGTACTATTCATGCTTATTCATTATTCAATCAGCTCTTTTGAATTGCTGGAAAGAAAATTAACGAGATCAGAAAAAGAAGAAGTGTTTTTTGTTTTTAATGATGTTGGCAAAAGAATGGGTTTGAAAGAGCTGCCGCAAAACTATGACGCATGGCTTATTGCGCGGGAACAACATTTGCAAAACGATCTTCAGAAAACCAAATACACCGACGACCTTTTTTTGCAATACAAAAAACATCTTGGCGTCACCAGATATTTTTTATTGGAACAAGCGCAAATGCTTGTAGTTCCAAAACGCGTGAGCGATCTGCTATCCTTCGGAAAAATCTCTGCTATATCTTTTATTCTGCCGGTTTACAAACTGAGCAATAAAATAAAACTCGGGTGGTTTTTTAAATCCATCATATTACCAAACAAATACAAATCGCAGATAAGAGATCTTGATGTCGTTGTATAATAGTTGATCAACAGTCAAACACATTTCATAAATTCGGATGCACAATTTGGCATCATGAAGCCTTCAATAATCATAATAGGCAGTTCTAATACCGATATGGTCATTAAAACGGATCGGATCCCCCAACCGGGCGAAACTGTTTTAGGGGGTACCTTTTTCATGAACGCGGGCGGCAAAGGGGCTAACCAGGCTGTTGCCGCTGCCCGTTTAGGCGGAAACGTTAGTTTCATTTGCAAAACCGGCAATGATGTTTTCGGAAAACAGACAGTCGAATTATTCAAAAAAGAAAATATCAACACCTCATTTATCCTCACTGATCCTGAATTACCGTCAGGCGTTGCCTTGATCACTGTTGATAAATATGCCCAGAATAATATAGTTGTTGCGCCGGGAGCAAACAATGCCTTGACTGTCGGCGATATCGAAGAGATTGAAGACTTTATTCTAAGATCGGATATCATTTTAATGCAACTGGAAATTCCATTATCAACGGTGGCGTATGTTGCAGATATTGCGACACAAAATAAGATCCCGGTCATTTTAAACCCTGCGCCAGCTTGTGAATTGCCCGAAGAATTATTGAAGAACATCAGCGTCATTACACCCAATGAAAATGAAGTTGAAAAATTAACCGGTATAGCGGTAACCAGCATTCAAACTGCAGAAAGGGCCGCAAAATCATTATACAATCGCGGGGTGGAAACGGTGGTCATCACCCTTGGCAGTGAGGGTGCCTTGTTAATGAATCGTGATATGGTCATTCATATCCCTGGCTACAAAGTTGACGCCTTGGATACCACAGCCGCTGGCGATGTATTTAATGGCGCCCTGGCAGTAGCATTATCAGAAAAAAAATCATTACAGGAGGCAGTGATCTTTGCCAGCCAGGCTGCTGCAATTTCTGTAACAAGATTCGGGGCGCAGGTTTCTGCACCCTATATTGATGAAATAAATGGCTTCCATTTTATAAACAGCTGATGAACCGGGCCACGCATTTCTGCTGGTTTCAAAAAACTGACTGTATGAGAAAAATAATATCCCTTGTGTTATGCTGCTGCTTAATCACTAACGGTGTTGCATATACGCAGGTTTTGCCAAAAACCATTACGCTCACCAAAGAGCAATTGAAAGACAAGATCATGGGCGGCTGGGCAGGGCAAACGATCGGTGTTACCTTCGGCGGTCCCTACGAATTTCGTTTTGAAGGAAGCTTCATTCAAAACTATCAACCATTATTATGGTATGATGGTTACCTGAAAAAAACAATGGTTGATAATCCGGGATTGTATGATGATCTCTATATGGATCTGACCTTTGTTGATGTATTCGAAAAATACGGGTTGGATGCACCGGTAGATTCATTCGCGAACGCCTTTGCCCACGCTGGTTACATGCTGTGGCATGCCAACCAGGCCGCCCGTTATAATATTCTCAATGGGATAAAAGCGCCTCAATCCGGTTATTGGCAAAACAATCCACATTCAGATGATATCGATTACCAGATCGAATCCGATTATGCCGGATTGATGTCGCCGGCAATGCCAAACACGGCATCCGCGATCAGCGATAAAATCGGGCATATCATGAATTATGGCGATGGTTGGTATGGTGGCGTTTTTATCGGCGCCATGTATTCGCTTGCCTTTGTTTCTAACAATATTCATTTTATTATTAACGAAGCCTTGAAAACCATTCCGGAACGAAGCACATATCATCAGTGTATCTCTGATGTGATCAAATGGCATGATCAATTTCCAAACGACTGGCATCAAACCTGGTTCGAATTACAAAAAAAATGGTCCAGTGATATTGGTTGCCCGGATGGCGTTTTCAGTCCTTTCGATATTGATTCAAAACTCAATTCGGCTTATGTGGTAATGGGATTATTATATGGCAACGGGGATTTTTCCAAAACCCTTGAAGTTGCTGCAAGAGTTGGGCAAGACGCAGATTGTAATCCCTCTTCAGTCGGTGGAATTTTGGGAACATTATTGGGTTACAAAAATATTCCCGCTTACTGGAAAATGGGATTAAAAGAAGCAGAAGACATCAATTTCAAATACACCACCATCTCCCTGAATAAAGTCTATGATATCGGTTTCAAACATGCACTTGAAAATGTAAAAAGAAACGGTGGAAAAATTGAAGATGATAAAATAACCATCATAGTTCAACCGCCTCAAACTGTAAAATTTGAACAAGGCTTTACCGGAATATATCCGGTCGATAAGAAGGATTTCTCCAATAATAACATCAAAGACATTTCTTTTGATTTTGAAGGAACAGGTTTTGTACTGCGGGGTGAAGCAGTTAAAAAAAATAACAATGATTCAGATTATATTTTTGATGGAGAAATTTATATTGATGGACAAAAAACAGAGACCGTAAAATGGCCAACCAATTTTACGGTCCGCCGCCATGATCTTTGTTGGAAATATCTTTTGCCAAAAGGGAAACATACGGTGAAAGTAAAAGTGCTGAACCCGAATGATAACTATGAATTGCACAGCACAGATTATATTATTTATGTTGATAAACCCGCTCAATAAATCGCAAAAATTCTTTTATGTTCATCATCGGGAATTATTCAGTCGCTGTAATCTTTTGCATCATTACCATGCTTTGCTGGGGTTCGTGGGCGAACACCCAGAAGCTCGCTGCTAAAACATGGCGCTTCGAATTATTTTATTGGGATTATGTTATGGGTATTCTCTTGTTCTCTCTCATCAGCGCTTTCACATTGGGAAGTTTTGGCGCAGAAGGCAGATCATTTTTGAACGACCTCAAACAGGCAGATATTTCAAGCATTGGAAATGCCTTCTTAGGGGGTATTATTTTCAACGCGGCAAACATCCTGATTGCTGCAGCAATTGCTGTTGCGGGCATGTCGGTCGCTTTCCCCGTCGGCATTGGCATTGCATTAATACTTGGTGTATTGGTGAATTATATTACTGCAGCAAAAGGAAATGCATATTTGCTTTTCAGTGGTGTTATTTTAATAGCTATTGCCATCTTGTTAAACGCCATCGCTTACAATAGAAAAAACCAAGCGGGAAAAAAAATATCAGAAAAAGGAATTGTGCTGGCAATAATCGGCGGGATATTAATGTCTTTCTTTTACCGTTTCATCGCAGTGAGCATGGACATGGAAAATTTTCACCAGCCTGCTGCCGGCAAAATGACGCCATACACAGCCGTGTTTATTTTTTCCGTTGGTATATTTCTCAGCAATTTTTTATTCAATACCATTCTCATTAAAAAACCATTTTCAGGTGAGCCTGCCCGTTATGCAGATTATTTCAATGGCAAATTTAAAACACATCTTGTTGGCGTGCTAGGTGGATTGATCTGGGGCATTGGCAATTCGTTCAATCTGATCGCTGCAGGCAAAGCAGGACCGGCAATATCCTATGGGCTCGGACAAGGTGCAACTTTAGTGGCTGCATTATGGGGCGTTTTCATCTGGAAAGAATTCAGCGATGCCCCAAAAGGAACCAACAGCCTAATCACTGCAATGTTTATTCTTTTCATTGCCGGATTGGTATTATTGGTTTATGCCGGACGATGATGCTATTTAGGATTTAAGCTATTAGACTGGAGATCTCCCTCAATCTAAAATTTATTCTTCCTGTAAAATGCATGCCCGGGAAAATCCGCCATCCCCCATCTCGCATTCTTGGTCACACTTTTATTTTCTTCCATTTACCTTTTCTAAAAATCAGATACGAAACGATTGTGACGACTGTTTCTGTAATGATGATCGCCCAAAAAACACCTTTCGGCCCCCATCCAAAAATGATCGCCATCAAATAGGCAATGGGAATTTGAAAAGCCCAGAAACAAAACAGGCTGATGATGGTCGGTGTCCTGGTATCACCTGCTCCGTTAAACGCATTCATCAAAACCATTCCAACTCCATAGAAAATATATCCCGCAGTTACAATATGCAATACTTGTATGGCCACTTTCTGCACAGCTTCATCATGGTTCATAAACTCAACGATCGGACTTGCGGCAACTAAAAACAATAAGGTGATCACGGCCATAAAAACAGCATTATATTTTGCCGTTTTCCACACCGATTCTTCTGCACGTCCAGGCTGCTTGGCGCCCAGATTTTGTCCCACCAATGTTGCGGTGGCATTACTCATACCCCATGCCGGTAACAGAAAGAATAATAAAATTCTAATCGCCACCTGGTAACCCGCAATGGTAGCATTGCCGAATTGGGAAATGATCCTGAGCATGATGATCCAGCTCGCTGAGCCAATGAGAAATTGCGCCGTCCCGCTCCACGCGATCTTCAATACAGATTTTATGATCTCCCAATCAGGAGCAAAATATTTCCGCAGTATATGAACCGCGCCGCTGCCTCTGAATAAATGGTACAACTGAAAACAAACCCCTGCGCCTCTTCCGATGGTAGTTGCCATACCCGCACCACGTACACCATAATAGTGGATCAGGATCGGGCAGAGAATAATATTCAGCCCATTTGCTAGGAATAAGGTCCACATGGCAATGGATGCATTGCCCGCTCCGCGAAAAATACCATTTATCAGGTATAGCATCATGATAACAACGCTTCCTCCAAATATGATTCGCGTGTAAGAAACACCGGTTTCAATTACCTGACGGGAAGCACCCATCACACCAAGAATATCAGCTGAAAAAATAAACCCGATAATGCTGACGATCACGGTGACCACCAGTGCAATTAAAATGGCCTGCACCGCAGCGCGCGAGGCTTCCTCTGGCTTTTTTTCGCCGATCCTTCGCGCAACCATTGCCGTTGCTGCCATACTTAATCCAATGGCAACAGAATAAACAATGGTGAGGACAGATTCGGTTAAAGCCACTGTGGCAACTGCTTCTTGTCCAACACGGCCCACAAAGAAAATATCAACCACGGCAAACACTGACTCCATGCACATTTCCAGTATCATCGGAATGGACAAAAGAAATATGGCTTTGCGGATGCTGCCCGTTGTATAATCCTGGTTCTCGCCCGAAAGCGATTTTTTGAATAATGTGTATAGTGATTTTATGCTTATATTATTTGTTACTGACGATGACATAGAATTCCTGTTTAAAAAAAAATCTGGATAATAAAATAGATGAAATTAATATTGAGCAGTATAGCTCAAAACCGGCGGAGAAAACATCCTGCACGTAGCGAGGACCAGGTCAGCATTTCATAATTCCTAAAATTGATGCGCAAAGGTTATCTTTTTTCTTGAAGAGCAGAAATAATTTTTATAAGCTACACTTTATCTTTAATCAGCATCCCAGCGACGCCCCCGCATTACCTGCCCGGTGACTCAATTGTCCAGTTTGGATCTATTCAACTGATCATTCTTCTTTTGCTCCTTCAGCCACGCGGATATAATATCCGTTAATGTCAACAAAAGCAAACTCTCTGAGAGAATAGGGATGTCGCTTCAGCTCGTCTGCCAATTCAATATTCTTTTCTTTGAATTCAGCGTACACTTGATCAATATTATCAACAAACCAAATTATGGATAAACGGCTATTTTTATAGCTTTTGATCACCTCAACAAAGTCTGCATCTTCTCCAAAAAGAAGCTGCATATCATCTCTGCGGATACCACCATCTGTTATAATTCCGTCTTTATTCTGAAAAGTCCATTCATCGTAAAACCCTAAAGTATTCCGATAATAATCAAGAGTTTGTTGCAAATTTCTTACTGGAAGATGCGGATTACACCTGATGAATTTTTTTTCTTTCATAACTCGCTTTTGGCTTACGCTAATTTAAGATTTTAGTCCGGCAACTAATGAATTTATGATCACCCTGAAACCGATTTACTGATTTTTGATTTTTCTAAAATCATTTTATTTAAATTCATACTAAATATTTTTATGGTTAAGGCAATAAAAAGGGCAACATGCCTATTGATCATGCTGTCGCTGCTCAACACGCAATTCACATGCGCACAGGAGCTTCATAGCCGCTGGGATGAGCTGGTGGCAAGCGATTGGCCAAAAGCGCTTAAACTTTCCGACAGCACTTGTATTTTGCCTATTGGCATTTTAGAAAAACACGGACCACACGTTCCGATTGGCTCAGATCTTATCCAGGTTCGCGAGTGGGCCGCAAGAGCAACAAAAAGAGAATATGCTGTGGTATTTCCCGATTATTTTTACGGACAGATAAATGAAGCACGTCATCAACCCGGAACTTTTGCTCTGCCTGAGCGTGTGGTCTGGGATCTCCTCGAAGCAACATGTGATGAAATAGCGCGTAATGGTTTTAAAAAAATATTGATCATTAATGGACATGGTGGTAATCCCGAATTGATAAGATATTTTATGCAAACGAGATTGGAAAAACAACGCGATTATGCAGTCTATTTCTTTGAACCACATTCGGATTCTGCCTATGCTAAAAAATTATCTGCTCTCCATAAATCAGATCCTGCCGGTGATCAGCATGCAGGCGAGAGAGAAACCTCTTCGTTATTATATTTACGTCCCGACCTTGTAAAAATGGACAGCGCAACCAATGAATCGGGCGCTAATCAAAAAAGATTAAATATTCCCAATGTGTACACTGCTATCTGGTGGTATGCTGATTATCCAAATCATTATGCAGGCGAAGGCGCAAAAGCAACACGCGAACTTGGACAGTTGGTGAATGAACATTTCATCGATCAGTTGGTCACCGCACTAAAAGATGTGAAAACGGACACAAGGACACTTGCTCTGCAAAAAGAATTTTTTGACAGGGTGAAAAAATAAAATTTTATGAGCCATGCATTTGTGAAGGAAGAGGATGGACAATGGCTTCATGATGTTGCCCCGAGCCTTAGCGCATTGATCATATATCTTACGCGCGAGAATAACGGCATTCGTGTTTATGAACAAAAAAAATTTGTGAATGCTGAAGGCAAAGAAGTGCATACAATGAGCAATGGATTATCTTACGCGAAAGACGCAGAAAATAAATGGTATGTGATCGGTTATTGAAATGCTACGGTATTTATTAACGTACCGATCTCCTCAATACTGATTATTATTTCATCATCTCTTTCCAGCGTGAACCCATCGGGCGGGACGATGCCAGTCCCAGTCATCAAAAAACATCCGCTGGAAAATTTACATTCGCGAAATAAGAATTGAACCAGTTCATTGAATGAACGTTTCATGCGATTAAGCTGAATGCTCCCTGAAAATTTTTCTTCCTTATTTCTGTTTATCAGCAAACGGATTGTTGCGTCTGAAGAAATCGGCTTTTCAGTAATAAACAAACATGGACCCAGTGCCGCACTGCGCTCGTATGTTTTTGCCTGAGGAAGATAAAGTGGGTTTTCACCTTCAATACTGCGTGAACTCATGTCATTACCGATAGTGTATGCCTGTATTTCTCCGAAAGAATTGATGAACAGTGTCAGTTCTGGTTCCGGAACATTCCAGACAGAATCTTTACGGATAAACACCTGTTCCTGATGCGCTGCGACCCGATGTGGTAAAGCTTTAAAAAAAAGTTCAGGTCTTTCCGCCTCATAAACTTTTTGGTAAAAATCTGCGCCACCAGAAGTTTTTGATTCTTCCATGCGTGCATCACGGCTTCGCATATACGTAACACCGGCTGCCCATACTTCCTGGCTTCCAATTGGAGCTTGCAGATCATTCGCCACCATATCTTCGAATTCTTGTCTGGAAATTTTCTCATTATCTTTTATGACTGATAAAAGATAATGGAAAAGGTTCTTTCGATTAATGATCTGATCCCATGATTCATTAATGATGACCAGGTTTTCAGAATCAGCAACAATATTTCCTTTTCTTGTTTTGTAAAGATGCATAGCGTAATATTAATAAACTTATTTTTTCAGATCATTTAAATCAATGCCTAGCAAATGTTTGGCCAATACGCGCAATGAATCATAATTTCCCTGGAAATGGCAAGTCGTTTGCTTATATTCTTCCACTTCCATTCTTTTCAATTCCATTGCCGGCGATGATGATTCAATCTCATAGAATGGTCCAAGTTGCGTTCCATCCTGCAAAGGTCCGTCATTATAACTATTTACCACATCCCCTTTATATGGCTGTTTTTGAATCTCCCATTTCGAATTTACATACAGCCCGTTTTTATCGACAGGGAAAAAAATAATACTCAGCACATGATTACGAAAATCAAAACTGGCAGCAACCGATCTTGCGATCTGTGGAGATAATCCAATTTTGCCGCGCGATCTCCCATCGCATCTTAAATACAAAACACTGTCTTTTATCTGCAATCGCTCGGGTGCAATCTGTCCGAAATAATCGTCTGTAATATATTCATGAATATTTTTTTTCGGCGTGAACGGAATGATGACCGTTGTTTGCTCCGAGGGCGCCATCATTCCCAACAACCAAATAGAAAGAAGTCCTTTTTCTTTTTTCCAATCAGCATCGCCGGTGTTTTTAATTTTATTGTCTGTTTCGTATCCCACAAAATGAATGGAGTCAGAGAGAGTAAAATTTATTTTCTCTTCAACCTGCTTCCTGTTTAGCAACCTCACGCCTCTTTCAATATTAATTTTAAAAACAGTGTTGCTGTAATTTGTCACTGCGGCGTCCTTTGAAAATACCGCCTGCGTTTTATTTGAATGGACGACATCGTAAGTGATGGTATCGACAATGGCAGGCACTTGCCAATGACCGATATTAAATGAATCATCTTTTTTAAAGTAAATGGAATATTGCCCACCTTCCGGGCCCATCCAAAACCTTTCTTCACCGCCAATGGGATTAAATTGTTGTTTCTTTTTTCCTGATCCAAGAAGCCCATAATTTAACCATCCGAAACTGGAGCCCAGATCGCCATTCGCTGTACTCGTCAGGACACGTCCCTGGAAATCGGGGGATAATAATATTTTCGAATTGCCATCATCACTTTGTAATTCGATAATTTCCCTTACATATTTTTTTAAAAAGGAAACATCATATCCATAAGAACCCTTTGGAAAAGATTTTTCCTGATCTTTTGTTGTGGTACTTTTTTCATTATTATTATTACAGGCAACAATGATTAAAAAAAAATACAAGCAAACGCCAGCAGTTATTTTTTTCATGGGCAAAAGTTAACCAAAAACTCATAATAAAAGAGATCGGCCCAATAAAATAGACGGTGAAAAGAGAAAGCTAAAAATATTCGCCAAGAGTAAGATGCCAGTCGAATGAATCCTTTCCTACTGCAAAATCAAGAGCTACATTAACATTTGATTTTTTATTGAATTTAATACGAAGCCCTGTTCCCATTGCGGGTAACATATACGCAAAGCGGTTGGTTTGAGGTTCTGCAAAACTTTGAACATTGGCAAAAACTACTCCGCCCCACAGCCCATTAGACGAAATATCAAAACGGTATTCACTTTCTGCATAAAGCAATTGCTTTCCGCGATAGCGCCAGCGCAGATAACCCCTACCTATTTTTTCACTTACATCACCGGCTGTTGTCGGCAGGTCCAAATAAGGAACATCTCCATAAGTTCCCCAATAAACGGCCCAGAATGCAAGTACGGAATGCCAGTGATCACTAAGGGAAATATATTTTCTGTTATCAAAATAAATGGAAGTCCAGTTAGATGTACTTCCTAAATATCCAGGGTTGACGCGAAAAGAAAGGGAAGAATAAAATCCGCTGATCGGATTATTTGGATTCGGCCGGTTATCGAATAAAAAGTTCGGACCCAATCCACTGGTAGTTGAAGCGGGACCGGTACCAATTCCGTATTTTTTAAAACTGCTCGGATAAGGCAAAGTCCAGGTTTCGTGAATATTATAAAAACGATCGAGGTTATATCCTAATCCAATATAAAAGGATCCTTTTACCTGCTTGTTTGCATTTACATATATACGTATCTGGTCGTTGGAAATATTATTTCCTAGTTCATCAGAAGTATTTGAGCCTAGGCCGTAAGTGGCCACATCATTATGAATAATGCGCAGATCTCCATTCATATTCCAGCCATTTTTATTAAGCCAAACATTCGGTTTGATGATGAACCCGAAGCGCGTACTCAAATTTGTGTAAGGAATGAAATAGATACTGGAGAGATTTGTATTGGCAGGCGAGCCAAGTAAAAATGTTGCATTGATTGAAGAAACGATAAAGCTGTTGCCATTGGTTGAGGCGCCAGACAGAGGCAGAAATGAAAAAAATATTTTTCTTTCTCGCGGTATTTTTTTCTTATGAAATGGAATATATTTTGAAAATATGTCGATAAGGTCTTTCTGTTTTACGTTGGCGGTATCTGCATTTTGATGTTGTGCAAAAATTCTTGTTGAAAGCAGGCAAAGCAAAATCATCAATAAAAAAAATAATGGACCCTTCCGGGAGGAATGCTTTTTGCTTATTTTATGAACTTGGTTTGTCATATAGTACAATCAATTTCTGCCATTAATATGGTCCCGGAAAATAAAATAAGTGCCGGTGCGCGGTCCTGCACTGTAGATCGCATAACCTAAATCCAAGTGCGCATAAAGTCCCGGTTGAATTTCCAAACGCAATCTTACCCATGCTATCGGAAATGAATATTAATGATTTCACACTCCTAAGACAAAACCTATACCCTTTATTGTAACGATCAAAGCCCTCCATTTCTGGTAGAATAGCAGGAAGGCTTTTGAATACTATTTTCTTTATTCCCCGAAGTGTAGAACGAATGGGGCAATTCGTGATTTTAACCAAGCAAGAATTTCCAGTGTGGTATCATCTATCAAATCATTGCTGTTGCTGATTGAAAATAAGAATCTGTCCTTTGATCAACGCCTCTACTGCATTTTGTTGACGAAGTTTATGTTTCAAATTTAAGGCTATCAATGCTTCTGTATAGCGCGCCAGTAATGATCCCGTTGATACCACGGTAATATTTTCGTAATCCTCTTTATCAATATCCTTTAATTCCTCACCAATCAATAATCCGCTCAGGTAATGATGGTTTTCCTTTTTGCCTAGTTCACCAAACAAATGTTTCGCTCTAACATGGAATATATTATTAAGAAAATTTGAATCCTTTGCTTCTTCAATTCCTTTGGTGAATTGATCATTGCCGATGGAAGAAATATTATCGGGTTCAACTGAAGCAGCTAAAATGCTTTTGTTATGTAACAGGTCGAATAATTCCCCTGTCATATAGGTTTTCAGATCGATTACTGAACCATTTTGAACAATTACCTGTTTTGAATGGGTTCCCGGGAAAATAAATAATTGTTTAGTAGACGAGGTTTTAATGTCGCAACCGACAATCATTGTTTCTTCGCCACGCATCACATCCTTATTTGTTTTCAACCCGGAAATTAAAAGGACGTCATGCTCAAATTTTTCATCGGCAGCTATTTTCTCTACATTTAATTGTCCGCCATTTATTTTAAAAGGAATAGCTGTGTACGGAAGCTCCATCATGCCGATCGAAGCGGATGCCATTCCTGAAATAATGATCGGCAAACCGCTTAACCGGGAAGTCGACAGTCCTTTTATTTGCCTAACTAAAATATTTGTATAAAATAATGCTCTTTTATTTTCTGGTAAACCGCTTTGCAACCAATCATTATAGACAACAGCGATCCCTTTGCCATCAATAGCTTCAGCAAGTATAGCCTTATCGGCTGTATCAATAAGCCGGACACGCAAAAAACTCGTTCCCCAATCACAACTTAAAACTTGTTTGACCATCCTCAGGAAGCTTATTATTTTATCATCTCGACAAATTGATTTGCTTTTTGACTAAGTTGACGTAAAGACTCTTTTATTATTTGTGCTTCAGTATTGATCAGTGAGCTTCCAACGCCAAAGGCGACTGCACCGGCTTTTTTAAATTGATCAATATTTTCAAGATTGATTCCCCCGGTCGGCATCATCCGAATATGAGAAAGAGGGCCTTGCAAATCTTTTATATATCGCGGACTGGGCGCCGGAAATACTTTTACAATATCAGCGCCTGCTTTATGAGCTTCCACAATTTCTGTAGCAGTAAATGCACCCGGAATACTTACCAGCTTTTTTTGATTCGCAAATTTTACAACATTAATATCCAGTGATGGCGAAATGATAAATTGAGCTCCATGTTTAGCGGCAGCCTTTGCAGATTTCACATCCAGGACTGTTCCCGCGCCGATCAGCATTTTATTCTTCATTACAGAGGACAATTTGCTGATCAACTCCAAAGCATCTTCAGAGTTGAGTGTTATCTCCACAATTTTGATACCGCCTTCATGTAATGATGCCACAATAGGAAGAACATCCTTTGGTTTTACACCACGAATAATCGCGATAATTTTATATTGCAGAATGTAATGCAGCGCTTTCATATTGCAATTATTGTAAGTGTAAAGTTATGTGCCATTTTTCCAATTCCATAGCACAATGATCCATTCGGTTTTATCTGGCGAAGTATATTTATGGATTTCCTTAAAGCCGATTCTTTTGTGCGCTTGCAGGGAACGTAAATTTGTGCTGGCAATATCTGTTATTGCAAAATCATATTTCCTGCTAAAATGATCTTTGTAGGTGGAATAACACTTATCAAAAATTCCCTTCCCGCGATAATTTTTGTCAACACAAACTTGTCCGATGACAATATAATTATATGTTGAAATCGGTCTTCCTTCAAAAACAACATTATTAAACTCATCAAACATGGGCTCTAAAACGGGAATGTCAAACTGAGATTTTTTTGTCATTGCCAATACATAAGCCACAACTTTATCACCATCTTTTGCGACAATGTGGTTTTCGATTTCATTAAGTTTCATCAAACTCGCGTAGCTATGCTTTACCGTTACAAATCCCTGGCTGCTGATCTCATCTTTGGTCAGATTAATGGCAAGGTTGGATTTTTGCAATGATAAAATTCCAAGTAGATCTTCTTCGGTCGTTGAAGTGGTGTACATTTCCATAAGACGACAAAATTATACGCAAATACAATTCAAATTGATCCGTTCCGGTTTTTTTGATCTAAATGGCAATCTCCTAAAAGAAGCGATAATATGATCAATTACTTACAGTGAAGAGTATTTAAAATAAAAAAAGGGCCAGGATAAAAATCCAGCCCCGTTTTAAAATCCAATATCCTATGAAAAACCATATTGTAAATTACAAATGCCGTTCCGGAATTATTTCCGCTTTAAAACGTCGTTTTCTCGTGAAATTTTCTCCCCGTTTGAGCCATTTTTTTTCATTTTGGGAAAAAAATTTCAAATTTTTGTATATTCGGCTAATCTTTCGCTACCCAATCAGAAAACAAGCAATCCCTTTCCATCAATCAAACCCAAATGGCTGAACAAAGTATAAATACTGGTGTATCGCGAGTGCATAGGAGCGACATGGTAGCCTGTAACCTGCTCAAAAATATTGATCGCTATGAACAATTTGCCATCCTCTATTCAATGGACAGCCGGATACTAAAACGGGTTTTTAATGCAGCCGTTGCCCAGGAAGAATACGAGATTTGCCAGGTCATTAAAGAATTAATGGAAGAAAGGAAAATGATTACAGCTTCTTCAAGTAACCATTATCGTTAGATTTTAAAATCACACCATAATATTATTAAACCATAACTGGATTTGAGTAACCCTGGAGTTCATCCAATGAGGATCCCATGTTTATCTTATTGCATAATTTAATCACACCTAATTATACTGTAGATGCATTGATAAAATTAGGTAATGATCACTCATTTTCAGCGAACAGAGTAGAATTTGAATACATGAACGGAATACTCATCAAAGAAAGGTTCTATCTGAGAGGTAACAATTTCTCTTCGCTTACTATTGACTGCACTAAAACTAGTTTTCTAAACAATTCGGGAATAGGTTTAACACATAAGTCAGGAAAAATAGATCGCTGAAAAAACATTTAACAAGTTAGTCTTGGGCATAGCTATTTTGGGACTATGCCAGTTTTGATTTGCCAGCTAACGTTAATCAAACTCATTTTAATTTTGCCTGGAGGTCATTGAAAAAAAAAGTCCCAGGCAATTTCGGGTACCTATTACCGGTAGGTAGCAGGGGCGCAGAGCATAAGACAATTCATTTTTTCTCACTGGCATTTAATTTCTTCAGCGAGCCCCCAGAAAGAATGATGGCGGAGCTGTCCTGGATCTTCAGTTGAAGGGAACCTATTTGCGCGTGACCAATATCTAGTAAGGAGTGTCCACCAACGTCTGCCCGGACATAATTGATACCGATTGATTCATCCTGGTTGGTCTGCGTCCTGGTAGTAGCAGAAAATCCAATTCGTTTTTTATCGGTATCCACCTTTGTAATGTATTCGGGGGCAATCTCAAAAACAATCTCCGATGAATCTCTCTGGTATACACTAATGCTGTCCATGATTCTGTTGATGGTCTCGACCTCAAATCTTGACTTCCCGGTTATGTTCACGCTAATGCTCTTTTGGGTGACCTTTTGCATTTCGAAATGAGTATTGTTGCAGGTCACTGACAGGAGTTCCGGCGAGAAGATACGTAAGGGGGTGGCGTTGGCGACCCAGAATTTTTCAAATAGATTTTCCGGCTTATAATCAAAGTTGATATAGAGCGTATCATTGCGCACTTCCGCTTTTATTTCACCCTTGTGGTATTTTACCCATTCCTGCAAAAGACGGACAGAAGGATTTGCCCCCGGTTCATAATAGATATTCGTTCCGTTGCCACCAGTAATATTGAGGTGTTTAAAAGGTTGCGCGAGAACCGTATTATATGTCCAGTAAATATCCCGTTTATCGATCGCGTCAAATTGTTTTTTTAAGATCATGTTCGATGCAAGTAGTCCTGCAATCATCAACAGGAGCAACCCGTTCAGTATTCTTATGGTCAATTTCATATTTTATTTTTTAAAGTTGTCTTTGACGAATTGGTCGTACATCAATTTGATCTCTTTGAAATCCATCTTCAGTAAATAAATATTACGCATAAATACCGGTAATTCAATTTCGATGAATTGGGCTCTACGGAAACTAAGGATCCGCTCCAATGCATCGGTCTCAGCAAAATACCCGATCCCCCGCTTATTGGTGATGATAGCTTGGTGCTGCAATAGATCATAAGCGCGCTGCACGGTATTGGGATTCACTTCTATTTGTTCGGCCAACTCTCTTATGCTGATGATTCTTTCTTCCGCCTTCCATTTCTTCAATAGGATCTGTTCACAAACATATTCTGCTATCTGTATATAAATTGCGGGGTTTTCTTTGAATTCCATTAGTGAATTTTAAAATTCTTTCTCCCTCAACCTGCCCAGGGGCAGGGTCCATAATATGGTAGGTATGGCATATACGAAACTGTAATGAAAAAAACTTTCCACACCTGTTGGTAGTATGAGTGTCCCCTCCTCTTTGCCCACGGCAACCGTGACATGATCGAAGGGTGCTGCGTCCTTCATGTGATCGAAAAGAGTGGCTGCTATCAGCCAATTCAGTCCAAACAGAAGGAATACAAGGATGCATAGGGCGATGCTGGTCTTAATAAAAGGGATCTTGTTGAAGTACAAAGATCCTGTCAGCATAGAGCCCGCAAGGATCAAAAAAAGGCAATACACATTCCTGGCGATGAAATCATTTAGATCATAAGGATATACACTTTCATATTGCTGCCGGTAAAAGACTGATGTGGGGTCAAGGCTGTGATGATACTGCGCGACAAAAGCGAGGTCCATGACGTGAAAGCACAAAAGGAAAATGAGCGGGTACATAAAGCCGACCATCAGTATTCCGCAGAGCCATTTTTCGAGCCAGGATGCAGGTAGCAGTAGATAAGAGGAACCACTGGCGTTGCTGGAAAAATGAGCGAAGACGAATGAAGAGAAAAAACAGCCGCCACCGGCTAATCCCCAGACCAGGGTCAGGTTCTGGGCTGCCCCGAAGCCAAAAATTCTCTTTATCACCACATAGAGTATGAATGATAGGAGCAACGATAGCACCATGACCCCGATGGTTTGTAGCGGTCTTTCTACGATCGCTTTTTTTACTAGCAGGGCAAATCTTTTTATATTGAATGTATTGTTCATAATTAGTTCTTGTTTTGAAAGATGGATCTTGCTTTTGCCGGGTTTTCCGTTACTGCGTTGAATAGGAACTCCAGATTAACCTTCGATTGCTCCCCTCCTGGGTTCCTCATGACCACCGAATAGCCCTTTAGTGCCGAATCAGCATAAAGGAGGTCATTTGGATCTGGCATTTGATCCACCACTTTAAAACTTAATCTTTTTTCAATTTCGGCAATGGAAGCCTGCAGCAATAGCTCCCCGTTGTCCACAATGATTACATTGTCGATCAGGTTATCCAGGTCGCGGATCTGATGGGTGGAGATGAAGATCATCTTGTCCTCCGTAAAAACAGAAGCGATTAGTTTTCGGAATTTTATCTTGGAGGGGATATCCAGCCCGTTTGTCGGTTCATCGAGGAATAATATTTTAGTGTTGCAGGCAAGCGCGAAAGCAATGATGAATTTTTTCTGCTGCCCAAAGGACAGTGTATTCAATTTGCCTTTATCGCGGACATCGAGCAGGTCGAGATAATGGTAAAACTGCTCTTCGTTAAATAAGGGATAGAAAGGGGCGAATAGTTTTTTGTAACGGTTAATGGTGAGCGATGGTACATATACTTCTTCAGGGATGAAATAAATGGTTTGTAAAAAAGAAGGCATTCTTTTTCCCGGCGCGTAACCGTTGACCAGTATCTCACCCCCTTTGGGGAACAACAGTCCTGAGAACTGTTTGAGCAAGGTGGACTTGCCGGCCCCATTCTTACCAAGCAGCCCATAGATACTACCGAGAGGCAACGAGAGGTTTAGATCTTTATACAAAAGCTTTCTTTTTTTGTACCCGAAAGATAAATTTCTGACTTCTATCATTAGTGTATTAGTTATGTAGTACACTGCAAGATAAAACCTTCTTTTGTTTTCTCAAATTTTATTTTTTTGCCGATTGGCAATGCCAATGAAACACCTCTCGATATTGCTAATATTCGCATTAAGCTTCAATGTCAGAAAAAAGCAAGAATGAAGAAATTGCTTAGTCAATCCCCATCGGCTTTAAATGGTCAACGGCTCCAACCCATCTATAAAAGGTTGCCTTTTTGGCTCATATTTTTATTGCAGAGATCGACATTTAAGTTCAGCAAAAAAAACGTTCATGCATATGTCAAATTTGATTTGATTTGTTCGCCGGATTCAGCTGAACATGTAATTCTAATTTCTAAAAAGCAGCTATATCCGTTAAGCTTGCGCCGCTGCAGCAGGTCCATAGGGCTGTTTGTCTATTTTGCGATACGCCCATCCGAATATTAATGGGAACACCCATAATGAAAATAGCATTGCGCATAAAATACCTCCAATTACAACTCTTGCCAAAGGTCTTGAGCTTTCAGACCCGATGCCATGTGAAAGCGCTGCCGGACAAAGACCAATCGCGGCCATCAATGCGGTCATCATTACTGGTCGTATTCTTGAGTTCACTCCTAACTTAATGGCAGTATATAAAGACGCTTTTTGTCCTCTTATTTTTTCAATATTTTGTTTGAAAACAGTAATGAGCAAAACGCCATCCTGTATGCAAATACCAAATAGTGCAATGAATCCAATACCGGCAGAAATACTGAAATTGGTTCCTGTAATAAATAATGCAAGCAAACCACCTACAATTGCAAAAGGAACATTTAGAAAAACCAAAGCGGCATCTTTTAAATTTCCGAACATCACAAAAAGAAGTAAAAAGATAAGCAGCAAACTGATCGGCACAACTTGCGCAAGGCGTTTTTCAGCTCTTTGCTGATTTTCAAAATCGCCCTGCCAGGCAATAGCGTAACCTTTTTTTAGGGTTACCGCTTCGTTCACTTTTTCCTGTGCCTCTGCTATGGTGCTACCCATATCTCTTCCACGAACAGAAAATTTTAGCGCAGCATATCTCGCATTATCATCTCTGAAAATCAGGCAAGGTCCGGTTGTTTTTTTGATTGATGCTATTTCTTTGATCGGGACCCTTGCTCCAGTATTGGTTGGCACAAGCAAATTGCCAATGTCAGCAGATGTTTTACGATACTCTTCCGGCAAACGAACTCTTATGTCAAAGATCCTGATGCCCTCATATAATGATGAAGCGGCTTGTCCACCGATGGCCATGGCAACAACCGCATTTGCGTCTGCAGTTGCAACACCATACAAAGCCATTTTTTGCTGATCGAGATTGACATCTAATTCCGGCTGGCCGATATTATGAATCACGCCTAGATCCTCAATACCTTTCACATGCTTCAAAATATTATAAACAGCATTCACTTTATCCTCCATATAATCCAATGAATCGCCGAATATTTTTACGCAGATAGAGCCTTTTACACCAGATACTGCTTCTTCCACATTATCCATAATGGGTTGTGAAAAATTAAGATCTGTTCCGGGGATCACAGAAAGCTTTGCATTCATTTGGACTATCAATTCTTCTTTTGAAATTTTTGGAGACCAATCCGATTCCGGATATAACATCACGGAAAATTCATTATTATAAAAACCCGCAACATCGGTTCCATCATCAGGTCTGCCGGTTTGCGATACTGCATATTTCACCTGGGGAAATGTCATCAATATACTCCTCACCTTTTTCGATACTTCAACCGATTTCTCAAGTGAAATACTATAAGGTGTTTGCACGCGCAACCACAGTGATCCTTCATCTAGCTCAGGTAAGAACTCACTTCCCAAAAATTTGAACGAATACAAGCCAACAGCCATGGCAATAAATGAAATAATGACAACGATCTCCTTATTTTTAAAAGCGCTCGCAAAACCATTTAACATGAAGCGCGTAAGAAAATGTACAAACGGATTATGCTTTTCGCGAACATTTTTTTTCAGTAAGAGGCTTATTAATACAGGCACAAGGGTGAGTGTAGTAATTAAAGCCCCGAGTAATGCAAAGCCAAGTGTATAAGCCAGTGGAGAAAACATTTTGCCTTCCACTTTTTGAAATGAGAATATGGGAAGCAATCCGGTTATGATTATTAATTTGGCAAAAAAGATTGCTTTGCCCAATTGCGCCCCATTATTTTTTATTAATCCCAGTTTTGCCAATTTATTGAAACGCTCCATGCCAACATCACTGGCCTTGTGATCGAGGACAACAAACATTCCTTCCACCATGACCACAGCGCCATCAATGATGATTCCAAAATCAACCGCACCTAAAGAAAGGAGGTTCGCAGACATGCCCATTAAATGCAGACAAATAAATGCAAATAACAAAGCCATTGGAATAATAATGGAGACAATTAATGTTGTTCGCCAGTTGAACATGAACAAGGAAACCAATAATGTTACAAGCAAAATGCCTTCTACCAAATTATGCAAAACGGTATCGGTTGCATACTCTATAAGATCAGAACGATCATAATATGGAATGATCCTGGTGTCTTTAGGGAGAATGGAACTATTGAGCTTATCAACTTTGTTTTTTATGGCATTGACCACTTCAGTAGGGTTTTCTCCTTTTCTCATTACGATGATCGCTTCAACAATATCTGGCTCATCCGTTACGATTCTTTTTCCCGTTGAGTCGTTAAAACCATTTGACCTTGCTACCCAACCCAATCTTGGCAAATTGGATATTTCAACTTGTGCAACATCTTTCACCAGGACCGGCACGCCATTATTGTTTTCAACAACTATATTTTTAATTTCATTCAGGTCATTTAATAATCCAATTCCTCGTACAACATAAGCCTGATCATTTTCAATGATCATATCTCCCCCAATATTGATATTGGTTTTTTGAACGGCAGTGAAAACATCAAGCGGAGTAATTCCCAATGATGTTAATTTTCCGGGATCAACTTGGATCTCGTATGTTTTTGTCTTACCACCAAAACTATTGATGTCGCCAACGCCGGGAACAGATCGTAATTGTCTGTCTATCACCCAATCCTGAATCGTTTTCAATTCACGTACATCACGCAACGAGCTTTTTAAAGTATACCTGAAAATTTCACCTGTCGGTCCTGTAGGCGGTTGAACCGAAGGTTGTATGCCATTTGGCAAAACAGCATTGGGTAATAAATTCATAACCTGCTGTCTTGCCTGGGCATCTTTTACATTGTCATCAAAAATGAGTTTGATGTACGACAAGCCAAAAATGCTGGTGGAGCGAAGACTGATTTTTTGCTGAACCGGATTCATGGCTATTTCTATGGGAATCGTCACAAATTTTTCGACTTCTTCGGCGCTTCTCCCCGGCCATTGAGTAACGATACTTATTTCAGTGTTGGTGACATCAGGAAAGGCTTCGATGGGCATGTCGCGGAAAGTAATAATGCCTGTTATAAGCAGAGATAGTGCGGCAAATAAGATGAAGTATTTATTTTTTAGGGAAAACCCGATGATGTTTTTCAAAAATCTGATCATTACAAAAATTTAAGGTTTTTGACGATTGTATTTATATGGAAAGCTTTATCCTTAAAATGGATTTTGTACCTGCGTTAATACTTAGAATTAGTTAGGTAAAATGTCCAGATAATTTTTAAGAAATACCAAACTTGTCGAAAATCATTTGTTCGGATTTACGATTGAATAAGAAATGATTTTTGATTAAAGCATTTTCAATTGTCAGAAGAAGTGTCATGAAGAGCAAAGATATTTCGTGGAGAATTTAATGGTGTTAACTGTTTGAAAAGTATTTGTTATTAAGTAAGTAAGAAAAATCCAACCAGTTTCAATTTAATTTTCGAATAACAAATTCTTTTCAAATGGTTAACATCAAAAGATTGTTGTTAGTGTATTTTTGCTGCCCTCCTTATACTGGCACAAAGAAAAATTTCTTGAAAAGAAAAATATTGTTGACAGCATTGGCATATTTTATAGCAGGATTCTTAGTTGCTTATTTATTGATCTTTATCATCAATCATTGGTAATGATGAGATCTATTTTTCGGGTATACATAATTGTTAGTATTGATTTGCATATTCCAAGCGCCGGTTTACTTTGACCATATCTCACCTGTTTTCGCTGATCAATGTTGGCGGCAATAATTTGACAACCTGAAAGCATGGTAAATCAATTTGTCTACCCGTTCTATGAAATCATTTTGGTGTCCGCGTAACATTCGACGCTGGCTTTTTATTTTCTGGATAATGTGCCGTAAATGTTGATCAATGGTCATCAAGTTGAAAGATTTTTTACAGTTCTCCTGAATCAAGGTTATTTAAATCAAAAGGCAATCTGCGAAGCCGCTTGCCCGAGGCGGAAAAAATTGCGTTTGCCAAGGCTGGAGCAAATGGCGGAAGGCCGGGTTCACCAACACCTTTTATCCTTTCACCGCCGGTAAGAATGTAAATATCTATATCGGGAATTTCGTTGATGCGTGGTAAAGGATTATCGTAAAAATTATGTTGCTGCACCATGCCGTTTTTCAAAGTGATTCCAGGTTTTGTTGCTGCGCCTAATGCCATCACAATTGCGCCTTCTATTTGATTTTTCACGTTATCAGGATTTACGGCAACACCCAGGTCAATTACCGCATACACTTTATCAATTTTGATGGATCTATCTGCATGGTATGTTACTTCGACTACCTGCGCACACAAACCGGCAAAAAATTCCCATTGCGCCAATCCTCTTGCTTTATTTTTTGGCAAGGGCTCATCCCAGTTAGAAAATTCTTTGAGCTTTAATAATACTTTCTTTAAATCAGAATCTTTTGTAAGTAATGACAGGCGAAAATCAAGTGGGTCTTTGCCGGCTTTCTGCGCCAGTTCATCCATAAAACATTCATGTGCAAATGCAAGTGTTGAGCTTGTCACCGAGCGCCATGCTGCAACAGGAACATGAAACTCTGCACGGACATAAGATGTTTTCAGGTTAGGAATTTCATAAGCCTGCTCGCCGATGCCTTCGACCATTGTACCATCAACAGTTTTGATATCAAAGCCCGGCCGCATAGCTTCCGAATAGGAAGGACTGATCACTTTATGTTGAAACATGACAAGCTTTCCACTATCATCCATTCCTCCTTTCAGTTGTGAAAAGGTCATTGGCCGGTAGGGTCCATATTGCGTTGTATCTTCTCTGGACCAAATCAATTTCACCGGCTTATTGATTTGTTTGGCAATATTCACCGCTTCAATCACGTAATCTATGTTCAATCTTCTGCCAAAGCCGCCACCAACAAACGCTGCGTGCAACTTTATATTTTCAGGGGAGAACCCGATAAACTTATGAAGATCGTTTGCCCCGCTGCCAGTAATGGTACTGTTCACCTGTGATGAAGTCCATATTTCAACTTTGTCATCCTTCACTTCTGCTATGCAATTCATAGGTTCTAACGCATGATGTGCTACCATCGGGGTTTCATAAAAAGCCTCAATTATATTTTGTGAGGAAAGATTTATCGTATTCACATCGCCGATGTTTTTATCAAGCAATCCATCTTCTTTTGCAAGAGCACGCAAATAATTTTCGAAATCCTTTGAATTAAATTTTTCATAACCTTTTGTATCCCATTCAATCTTTAATTTTTTTCGTGCCTGTGTTGCATTCCAGTATGAATCTGCTATCACGGCCACACCAGACGAATGGTAAATGCCCATGATTCTTTCCACCTCAACAACCTTTTGCACACCGGGCATTTTCAACGCTTCATCTGAATCAAAACTTTTTAATGTGCCCCCCACAATTGGACAGCGTTCAATGGTAGCATACAGCATGCCGGACACTTTCATATCCAGACCAAATTCTGCTGTGCCATTGGTTTTTAATGGCACATCGGGGCGATGTTTTTGTTTGCCGATAATGGTAAAATCCTTTGGATTTTTCAGCTTTGGTTGTTTGGGAATTTCTATGGCAGACGCTTCCTCAACCAATGCTCCGTACGTGAATGACTTATTTGTAGGCTTATGAAATATTTTTCCTTTTGATGCAAAACAATCATCTTCTTTCGCATCCCACTTTTTACAAGCTGCAGCAATAAATACGGCTTTAGCAGAGGCACCGATCTTTCTCAAATCATCATAGCCAGTTCGTATAGAAGCGCTGCCACCGGCTCTTTGCTGTGGGCCAAATTCCTTTTCGCCATTCGTTTGTTTAATCCTTATCTGATCAAGTGACACCTCAAACTCTTCTGCGATTATAGCAGGCACAGATTGGAAGGTACCCTGGCCCATTTCCGGTCTGATGTTAAAAATAGTGATATTGTTATCTGAATCGACAAGTATAAAAGGGGTAAAGTTTTTTGCGCTAGCAAGGTCAGCCGTTTTTGCTGCTATGCCTCTTGAGGAAATACCGAGCCATAAAGCGATGCCTGCTCCACTTGTATGTTTTATAAAATTACGTCTTGAAACCTGGTTCATCGATTCTTAGATTTGGATAGTTGAACACATAGGATTGTTAGAAAGATTTTTGCAGATGATATTGGCTATAAGGGGCCACTATTTGGGAGCATAGCCCCCCTTCTGGATCCAGGTATCCCATGCTTTCAAAAAAGCCTCATAACTTAAAGGTGGAGGTTTTCGTCCTTCACCCATGTTCCAGGCCGCCTTTACCAATGTATCTCTCGCGTGCGCTAACAACTGCTTTTTATTTTTATGTCCGTTCCTGTTATAGTCCATGATTTGCAAAGCCAATTGGTGTGATGTTCTTCCCTGGAAAACCATCTTCATGTCCGCCGGAGGCAGACTCCATTTAGGGTTACCCGGAGGTGTATGTAATCCAGGCGTATTTTCCGGTTGATGACAGTTTGAACATTTGGCTGCATAAACACCCTTGCCATCTTTTCCACGTTGAACCTTCATCGTATGAACCTTGCTTTCGTCCCCCTGCAATGGCTCATCACCTGCAGGATGACAATTCATGCATCTCGGGCTCATCAGCACTTTATATACCTGGAGGAATGCCTCTGCTGATTCGGTACTATCCGTGACGGCGTTCTTATAAACAGCAATGTCCATTACAGTCTTACTATCCTTAAATGCTGAGGTAGTCAAAACAACGACGGTCAGAATGACGGCTATCAGAACAATTACTTTCAAATGCAAAAAATAATGCAGTTTCTTTTCTGAAGGATGATTCATACGTTCTAAAAGTTTTAGTAGTATAAGTTTGTTGTTGAGGAATGAAAATTCCAATCATGTTCTATTCACCTTACGTTGCATATCTGCTGCCAGATGAATAGCTTTGCGTATACGCAGATATGTGCCACACCTACAGATGTTTCCAGCCATGGCAGCGTCTATATCTTCATCGCTTGGATCCGGATTTTCGCGAAGAAGAACAGCTGCTGACATTAATTGCCCGGACTGGCAATATCCACATTGAGGAACATCCAGTTCTATCCATGCTTTTTGTAAAGGATGATCATTTTTTTCTGAAAGACCTTCAATAGTGGTTATTTTTCCACCTTGCGCACGTTTTACTTTTGTTACACAGGAACGAACGGCTTCTCCATTTAAATGAACAACACATGCACCGCATTGTGCAACACCACAACCATATTTTGTTCCCACAAGACCGATAACATCCCGTAATACCCAAAGTAAAGGCATGTCAGGGTTAACATCTACTTCGTAGTTTTTCTGATTAATAGTTAATGTGATCATAGCTCAAACATGAAAATTAAAAAATATTTTTTCCCGAACATTCATCGATCGTTACAGACAATTTTGAATTTTAAAAAGCCTTTTTGTTGATCATGTCATTAGCGTATGGCTGACTATAAAATCGCTTACCCGTACTTTTGTACAAGGCATTCGATACGGCTCCAAAAACAGGCGGGAACGGAGGTTCACCCAGTCCCGTTGGATCAATGTCATTTGGTACAAAATGAACTTCGATTTTTTTTGGAGCTTCGTGAAATCTTATTATTCTGTACCGACTGAAGTTATTTTGCTGGGCAACCCCATCTTTGTGAGTTAGTCCACCATAAAGTGAATTTCCAATTCCGTCCACAACAGCACCTTGTACCATATTGGTTGCTGCATCAGGGTTCACCACAATTCCACAATCGATCGCACTGAATACTCTTTCAACATAGGGTTGTTCATCTCGATCAACCATATCAACTACATGTGCGGCATAGGAATTATGACAGAAATATGCAGCGACCCCGCGGTTGTATTTTTTATTTTCGGGCTTATTCCATCCCGATTTATCCCTCACCAACTTCAGCACGCCTGCATACCTGTCGGCATCGTACTCATTGTTTTTGCCAACAGGGTTTTCTTTTGCCCGCTGCAAAAGTTCTAACCTGAACTCGATGGGATCTTTACCCATCTCTTCGGCCAATTCATCCAAGAATGATTGCTCCGCGGCTGCATTAAAATTTGATCGCGGAGCTCTGAATGCTCCTATGGTAATATTAGTTGGAATCTCCCAACCTTCAGCGAGGTAATTATCCACGCTGCCTGCTGGAAATCTGTTTGCATGAATCGGATGTTCGGGAAGACCACCCCCCTTTACATGAAATGCGATTAAATTTTTATTTGCATCCAGTGCAGCTCGATAAGTAGCCGTATACATTGGGCGATAGATTCCGTAGGTCATATCATCCTCGCGACTATAGATCAATTTTATCGGAGCATTTATGTACCGGGAAATTAAGGCAGCTTCAACCAGATAATGCCCATACGCACGACGGCCGAAACCGCCCCCCATTCTGGTCATTTGAATTTCGATCTTCTCAGGGGGTAATTTTAATACTTTTGACAATGTGGGTTCTGTCCAACCCGGAGCTTGTAAAGGTCCGACCAACAGGGCTTTTTCGTTGGTAACGTGAGCAAAAAAGTTGATCGGTTCCATGCAGTTATGCGCCAAAAAAGGTCCATTGTAGGTACGCTCTATAATCCGGGCAGCATTTTTGAAGGCCGACTCGGGGTCTCCGTCCTTTCGTAAGACCGTGGCCGGTTCTTTAGCTCTCTCCTGCATCTTTTGGTATTGCGATTCAGAGCTTTCCAGGCCTGCAGGGATTATTATATCCTGTTTTCTGCCAAAATTGTTCGTTTTTTCTTTTCTCTCAGGTGCGGGTTCCCATTGTACAACTAATTTTTTCCTAGCATTCATAACTTCCCAGGTATTGTTGCCTACCACTACCAGTAAGTCATTGAATGTTCTCGTATCGAAGCCGCCCAGTTCGAAATCCTCGTCAAACATTTTTATGGTAAAAACATCTTTAATGCCCGGCATCTTCAAAGTTTGGGATGCATCAAAAGTTTTCAGTTTCATGCCAATGGCCGGCGGATGTTCAATCATTGCAATCAGCATCCCCTCGTGTTTATAGTCCAATCCAAAAAGAGGTTTACCAGTAACGATTTTCAAACCTTCCACATTTTTCTTTGAGTTACGGACTATTCTGAAATCATTTGGATCTTTTAGTTTTACGCCCTTGGGAATTGCAAGTCCAGATGCTTTTGAAGCAAAGTCGCCGTACTTCCCTGATCGTCCGCTTTTTTCATGATACACATTTCCTTCTTTAGTCGTCACTTCTTCAGCGGGAACATTCCATGTCTGAGCAGCAGCATCCATCAACATTCGCCGGGCAGTTGCTCCTGCTTCGCGCAATGGCTTCCAATACATCCTTGTCGAATTGCTTCCTCCGGTAAATTGAGGCCCTAATTTTACACTGTCGTGCGGCCCCATTTCCACGACTACCTGCTGCCAATCTGCGTCCAACTCTTCTGCTACGATCATGGGGAGTGAGGTCATCACATTTTGCCCAAATTCCGGATTAGGATTGAGGATTTTGATGATATTATCGGGGGTGATCTTGATATACCCGTTTATTTCATTCCATTGGTCAGGGAGACCTGGTACATTTATTTTATCGGCAAGCGTTAATTCTGACAACCAACTAAAACTTATCATCATTCCTCCGCCAGCAAGTGTTGATGATCTCAGAAATGACCGTCTGCTGATCGACGCTCTTTGATTTGTCATTTTCTTCTATTTATTTTGAACAATAAATAATTTTTACTTCGTCATTTAAAGTTACAAACTTTAGATAAGGTGTTTCTTTAATTAAAAGAAATTAAGAAGATTGATTTCAAATTGGTGCTAAAATAGAATGATCACATTTTTAAGAAATACAAAGGTACTGACGAATGCGTTGCCGGCTGCTACCACAATTACTGATTTATCTACCATTTTTATCGTATTCGAGTTTGGTTTCTTTGCGAGCTTGCAACTTCAGGCACCGATGGCAGGAAATACAATATAATCCCTTGCGGGTGGCAACAGCAAAACTAAGCACGCAAAGAAAGCGGCAAAAAAACGCAATGCCCAGAATATCGCCCGCGTACAATGGGATGCGGTCATTAAAAAAATAGCTGCTTACAATAACAACGTTTTCCCACTGCTTTATTGTAGTGGTTTTGTTATTGACTAATTCTTTCCGTTCGCTTTTTGTTGTCTTAAAGTCGAATGCTTAATTGAAAATAAGACCTATCTGCAAATTCAATCCAAGGGTGGGAAGTTCACTGTTTCCGAACCTTGCCGGTAGCGAAAAAGCCACAAAATAATTTGCCACTTTCGTACGCGCATACACTTCATTAAAAACAGGAGTAAACCCATAACGGCCAGTTGTCTCAAATGCGAGTCTGGTAATGATAGTAAAACCATGGGAGAATCTAAACATTGGTCCAGGATCAAATAATATTTTGCTTGTTTTGGTTGTGCCTGGTGAAGCCTGGATGGTCGGTGTAATTTCATAGCTGAAACCAAAATGTTCACTATATAAAACATTTATCCCTACAGGAAACCCAATCGCAAATTCATTAACGCCACCAGAAAAGTCATTGGTGATTTTATCTTTATTTCCGGTAAACATGGGCAAAATAAAACTGAGATAACCTACCGTCTTTGGATACAATGGCGCTGGCTGAGGTTGAGACTGCGCAAATGAATTCAAATCAAGCAAACTCAATAGGGCAGTAGCGAAAAATAAATTCTTGAGCATCAGATGGTAATTTATTCAAATAAAAAAAATGTCCATGTCGTTATTTATATAAATATATAACGAACCATAAATATGCTCAAATTTTTATGAATTGAAAAAAATAACCAGGAAAATAAATTAAGCAAGGAGTTTTGTTTCCTCCGCTAAAAAGTCTTCGAATTTTTTTCTCAAATTTTTATACTGTTTGATCAGTTGTTTTGCTTCTGGTGATATAAGCGAGCCTCCGCCTTTTTTGCCCCCAGTTCTTGTTTCAACCAAGGGCCGTATCGCATTCTTATTAAGACGATTTATAATCTCCCAAGATTTTTTGTAAGACATGCCCATTTGCTTCGCAGCTTTATTGATTGAGCCTGTATCTTCGATTCTTTCTAATAACTCCATCGGACCAGGTCCAAAAAATTTCTTGCTTTCACATTCGATCCACATGCTGCCGTTAACTTTGAGATGGAGATCTTTTTTCAATATGGATTGTAAATGCTTAGACACTTTTTTTTGATTTACTGAATAATTGTTATTAAAAATCAAATTTATTTCCTGCCTGCAATTTGCCTTTCTTACCTATGTGTTCTTTATTGGTCCCTGTAATATTCCGCCACCTTGTACGATCACCTTTTATCCCGAAGCAAACGCCCTGGTTCCAGTGAGCAGTGTAGAAGTGGTTTTCATTAAAATAAGAAACTGCGCGGAATGATAATTTATCCCCCAATCGATATCATGCTGCGGTTATGAATATTTTCAGCATGAATTTTCTCAAAATCTTTGGTAAACTGTCCGCCAAGTTCTTTTTCCTTTGATTGAATATTTTGATAGATCAGCGGGAGGATATCCTCCCCCTTCCTAAAAGCAGTCAGGAGATCTGTTTCCTTTTTAGAGAACAAACAATTTTTTATTTTTCCATCAGCAGTTAACCGCATCCGGTTACATCCGCTGCAGAATGGAGCACTCATCGTGGAGATGATTGCAAATGTGCCTTTGTGACCTGTAACCTTAAATTTTTTTGCGGTGTCATGCAAATCATCTTTTAATCGCTCTATCAGATATTTATTTTCAATAACGGCGATTATTTCTTTTAGTGTAAAAACTTTATTGCTTGTCCAGCGGTTTGCATCAAAAGGCATGAACTCAATAAAGCGAACATGGACGTTGGTTTCCTTCGTCCATTCTACAAAATCAATGATCTCATTATCGTTAAGACCTTTCATAACAACCATATTCACCTTCACATTGAAATTTCTGCTGATGAGCAAATTGATCGTTTCAACAATTCTTCCAAAAAGATCCCTGCGGGTGATGATCTGAAATTTTTCCTGCTGCAATGTATCCAGGCTGATATTCAGGGAGCGCACATTTGCCCGTTCAAGAACATCCACAAATTGGTGCAGCCTTGTTGCGTTAGTAGTAAGGGTGAGGTTGACAGGCAATTTTGATAAACGAAGAATGATCTCACCGGCATCTTTACGCACGAGTGGTTCACCACCGGTGAGTCTTATCTTATTAACCCCCTGTTGAACAAATATTTTTGCAATTGCCTCGATTTCTTCGACGCGCATTAGTTTTGATGATGCGGTAAATTCATAATCTTCTTCCGGCATGCAATAAAAGCAACGCAGATTGCAATTGTCTGTCAAAGAAATCCGCAGATAGTCATGAACACGCCCGAACGAATCTGTAATCATTGTCGCAATTTAATTCCTTTGGAATTGTAATCTTAATTCACCTGAACAAATAAAACTTCTTTGACGAAATTAATTCCGCTCATGAATGGTTGTTTGTCTAAGACGTAAAGATCTGCCCTCTCTTTCAGAAAAAACTGCCCTTACTTCTGCCAGAAGCGAAAGCGCAATCTCCTCGGGAGATAATGCCCCGATATCTAATCCTGCAGGGGCATATATCCTTTTTCGATCTTCTTCAGAAACAGTCTTGCCCTCTCCTTCCAATTCTTTAAAAATTTTTTCTGCCCGCACTCGTGGTCCGAGTATTCCAATATAGTGAGCTTTAGTATTCAATGATCTTGCAAGATTCAATTTATCTGTTTTAAAATCATGTGACATCAGAACAATTGCCGAGTATTCATCAATGGGAACATCCGAAAATTCGTCAAAATCAAAAACAGGTATCCCGGCACTCACCAAGTTATGATTCAATTTGAATCGGTAAGAAACTACAGTTGCCCGCCAACCTATTTCAGCAATGAGCCTGGTAAGCGGATAGATATCATATTGATGCCCCATGAGCACCAAATGAATTTCCGGTGGAAGGACTTCAATGAAAACAGATAGTTTATTTCCGTCACTGGTAGCAAACTGCCATGGCTTTGACTGCAGGTTTTGAATTTGTTGATCTATTTTTTCTGCTAATTCTTTTTGAAGCAATACATCTTCAAAAATCTTTAAACTATCATTACCGGTATATTGGATCACCTGCCCGGCTTTTATATTTACCCATTTCCCATTTAATTCAGTAACGGTGATGAGTATGTGCATTTGACGCTTTGCGGCAACGCAAGATTTCAATATTTCAACAGGATTATTTTTGTTGTGATAATCAAGTGGAGTAAATAAAATATCAATGACACCCTGGCAACCAAGTCCAACACCAATCTGATAAGGGTCGTCGTCAGTAGTGTCATAGGTAATCAATGATGATTGTGATTTGAATATTGCATACCGGGCTCTTATCAACGCATCACCCTCCAGACAACCTCCACTTATTCCTCCTACCCAAATACCATTATCCGTTACAAGCATTCTGGCACCTGTACGCCGATATGAAGAACCGTCCACGCGCACAACAGTCGCCAGCGCTGCGCCGGTGGCTTCTTGATCTATGCTGTCATATGCTTTGATAATTGCCCTGATCTCTTTCATAGCTGTTCAAATGGGAATCTTTCTTACTTTTAATAAGACGATCAAAATGAAACAAAATAGCTATCCCATTGTTCGAACGTAAAAGTATGCCAGTTCAGAAAATAAAAAACATATTTTATCAGGGCGCAATACCAGCTTTATTTATCGCTGAAAGTATTGAGAAGCACAAAACGCAGACTGCTATAGGCGGACACAGTATTTTTTTAGGACAGATACGTGCCGACGAAAAAGACGGGAAAAAAATTTCGGCAATAGAATACAGTACTTATGAACAAATGGCTCTGGAGAAAATGCACGCAATAAGGGAGGACATCTTTGAAAAATATCCGCTTGCCTGCATGCATGTGTATCATAGTCTCGGAAAAATCAATGCAGGGGAGATCTGTTTTTTTGTATTTACCTCATCTGCACACCGCAAGGCCGCAATTGATGCTTGCCAGGAAACAGTAGAAAGAATCAAGACTGAACTCCCCATTTGGGGCAAGGAGCTTTTTGAAGATGACACTCACCAGTGGAAAGAAAATAAATGACCTTGCCTGTAGTGCCGCCAATCTTCTGTTTACAAATTCTGCAAAAAGATTCTGAAATAATAGATTAAATTGCTAATCAGAAAGAATATATCGCCTTTAGATTTTCTTCATTAATTGTTTTCGTCTTAAACTCCTTATTATGGCATCTATTAATTTAACGATCAATAACAAACCGTACACGGTAGATGTTGATCCGCAAATGCCCCTGCTCTGGGTGTTGCGTGATGTTGTGGGACTCAAAGGAACAAAATTCGGTTGCGGCATGTCGCTATGCGGCGCTTGCACAGTCCACTTTGACGGTGTGGCCATGAGATCATGCACATTACCTGTATCAGCAGCTGCAGGAGCAAAAAACATAACCACGATTGAAGGGATTTCCGAAAATATTGATCACGTCGTTCAAAAAGCGTGGATAGAATTACAGGTGCCGCAATGCGGATATTGTCAATCCGGTCAGATCATGTCGGCAGTTTCGTTACTGAAAACAAATCCTAAACCAACAGATGCAGATATTGATGCTGCAATGATGGGTAACCTTTGTCGGTGCGGAACTTATACCCGCATTCGCAAAGCCATTCATCGTGCATCAGAAATGATGGGGTAAGATTTTTTCTAAAATTTATTAATAAAATATTATGTCAGAATTACTTATATCAAGACTTTTAAGAAAGGATCGCTCTTCGGGCATTGATCGCCGGAACTTCTTAAAGTTATCCAGCTTAAGTGGCGTAGCGTTGGTACTTGGATTTTCATCCGGTCCGGACAAAAAGGAATTAATTGCTGTTGGAAATGTTGCCGATTCTTATCAGCTCTCCCCTTATATTATCATTGAAAAAAGCGGAAAAATAACGCTCATGAACCCTAAGCCAGACATGGGCCAGGGAACTTTCCAATCTGTACCATCGTTGATGGCAGAAGAATTGGAGGTTGCATTGGATAGCGTAACCATTTTACAAACAAGCGGAGAAAAACAATTCGGGATGCAGGTTTCGGGTGGCAGTTATTCTGTACGCGGAAATTATAATGAACTTAGAAAGGTCGGCGCAGCTGCAAAATATATGCTCATTGCTGCTGCCGCCGCCGAATGGAAAGTTCCTGAATCAGAGTGTTACGCGGACAATGGAAGAATTTTTCATAAACCATCCGGAAAGAATTTTACGTATGGAGAGCTCGCGGAAACCGCCTCCAAATTAACCCCTTCACAAAATCCCCAATTAAAAGATCCAAAGGATTTTAAAATACTCGGAAAAAATTATCCCCGTCCGGATGTTCCGCTCAAATCTTCCGGCAGAGCAGTTTTTGGAATCGATGTAGAAGTTCCGGGAATGCTCCATGCATCTGTCGAACACAATCCTGTTTTTGGCGGAAAGTTAGTGAGCTATGATGATAGTGAAGCTTTGAAAATAAAAGGTGTTCAAAAAGTTGTACAGATACAACGTATGCTCGGCAAAAATAAATACGACGCTGTTGCCGTTGTTGCAGATAATTATTGGGCTGCCCGACAGGGAAGACTTGCCTTAAAAATAAAATGGGATAATGGCGAGCTCGAAAAATTTAATTCAAAAGATTATGAACAAGCTTTGCGCAATGCAGCGAATCAGGAAGGTGCAGTAGTGCACGCCGATGGAGACTTTGATAAATCTTTTGCCGGTGCGCCTGTAAAACTTGAAGCATTTTATGAAACGCCTGTTGTTTCCCATTCGCCAATGGAACCGATGAATTGCGTTGTTACGTGGACAGGCGCAGATTCAGTTGAGGTCTGGGTTTCTGCACAGGGACCTGATCTTGTAAAAGATGAATTGGCAAATACACTCAAGATACCCCGCGATAATATTGCAGTGAACATACTATTCAATGGTGGTGCATTTGGAAGAAGGTTATATCCTGATTTTGCTACAGAAACTGCGCACATTTCAAAAGCAGTTGGTAAACCCGTGAAATTAGTTTGGACAAGAGAAGATGATACCCAACTAGGACCATTTCGTCCGCTTACATTTTCTGCAATGAAAGCCGGTTTATCAGCAGATGGCAAACCGCTGGCATTTCAACATAAAGTAATTGGACCGTCTATTGGTTCAACAATGGATGAAAAAAGAGATAACACGGGGGAAAGCTCGGATATGACAGAGGGGATCAGCACACAGAAATATGAATTGCCAAACATGAAAAATGAATACGTGTTTGTTGAAATTCCAATTCCGCTTGCAGCATGGAGATCTGTGACCAGCTCAACGGTTGCTTTCGCACATGAATGTTTTATTGATGAGATGGCAGTCAAAGCAAAAAAAGATCCCATGACTTATCGTCTCGAAACCTTACTCACAAAAGATTCCGATACTAAGAAAGTGTTGACGAAATTAAAAGAGGTCTCTCATTGGGATAAGCCGTTGCCAAAAGGTTGGGGGCGTGGTGTGGCGCAGTATGAATTTTTCGCAGGCCTGGCTGGTTATGTTGTGGTAGTTTCCAGTAAAAACAATGCAGTAAGAATTGAAAAAGTTTATTCAGTGATTGATTTGGGAACAGTCGTGAACCCCAATATGACTGCGCTCCAGATCGAAGGCGCGGCAACGATGGCTTTATCCGCTGCGACAAAAAACGGCATCACGTTTAAAAACGGACAAACCGAGCAAACCAATTTTCATAATAATCCCATCGTTCGCATTAATGAAATGCCCGAAGTAGAAGTGCACATTCTTGCAGATGGTGGTCCAACGATCAAAGGTGTTGGAGAGCCTGGCATACCTCCCTTTGCGCCTGCACTGGCTAATGCTATTTTTGCGGCAACCGGAAAAAGAATTCGTCGTATGCCTTTCGATTTGAATAAAATTTAGTTTGATCAAAGACATTTCATGGTCCGTGTTGAAGAAGCAGAAAAAATAATTTTACAGCAATGCAAAGATTTCGAAACAGAAATCATTTCTTTTGATAACTGTTTAGGAAGAGTGTTAGCTGAAAATATTATTGCTGACAGGGACTTACCTGCCTTTGACAGAGTTACTATGGATGGGATCGCAATTAATCACGAAGCATTCAGAAACGGTGAGCGATCATTTAAAATAAAGGCCACACAATCCGCCGGAGAAAAGCCAATTGACATAGATGCTGATGATGAATGCATCGAAATAATGACCGGTGCTGTTTTGCCTTCCACAACTGATACTGTCATCCCGTATGAAGAAATTGAAATAAAAGATGGGATCGCAACAGTTAAAACAGAAAGGCCATTAATCCATCAGAATATACACTCCAAAGGAAAAGACAAGAAGCAGAATGAAATACTGGTTGAAGCCAATCAGTTCATTACACCTGCCATCATTGCTATTGCTGCCACTGTTGGCAAAACCAGTTTGCTTGTAAAAAAGAATCCTGCTATCGTTATTATTTCAACAGGTGATGAATTGATTGAAATAGACGAAACACCAACCGCTTTTCAAATAAGGCGTTCTAATGGTTACACATTGCGTGCTGTGCTGCAACAACATGGATTGCGTGCAGACATACAGCATCTTCCTGATGATCAAAAAATTATCCTTGAAAAACTCGAATATTCTATCAACAATTACGATATCATTTTATTGACCGGCGGTGTCTCTATGGGAAAATTTGATTACATCCCTTCTGCTTTAGAAAATCTGCGGGTGAAAAAATTATTTCATAAAGTGCAACAGCGCCCCGGAAAGCCATTTTGGTTTGGATCACATCAAAACGGTGCATTGGTGTTTGCTTTTCCTGGAAATCCTGTTTCGTCTTTTATGTGCCTTTATCGGTATTTTTTACCATGGTTAAGAATTTCCTGGCAGGTAAAAACAGATAAAAATTTTGCAATACTGAACGAAAATCTCACATTCAAACCTTCTTTACAATATTTTTTGCAGGTGAAATTGCAAAATAATGAAAAAGGGATCTTGCTCGCATCTCCCGTTGAAGGAAATGGCTCGGGGGATTTCACCAATTTACTCCAAACAGATGCATTTATGGAATTACCTTTGGAAAAGGTAGATTTTAAAAAAGGAGAGGTTTTTCCAATATGGGTATTTAAACAAATTCTGTAATGAAAATGTAATATGTAAAATGACTGATTTTTCACATTTGGATGATACAGGAAAGCCGGCTATGGTGGATATAAGCGCTAAAAAAATCACCTTACGCACGGCCGCTGCAAGATCTATTGTTGTGCTGCCTGAAAATGTACTTGAAATGTTTGCTAACGGTGATATACAAACGAAAAAGGGCTCCGTTTTTCAAACAGCGATCATTGGAGGTATCATGGCTGCAAAAAAAACAGGAGAATTAATTCCGCTCTGCCATCCGCTTGGCCTGGATAATTGTGAGATCAAGATTGAGATGAACGGTAATAATGAAATAGTGATCGATTGCACGACTACTATAGAAGCAAAAACTGGAATCGAAATGGAAGCGCTGGTGGGGGCTAGCATTGCAGCCTTAACAATATATGATATGTGCAAAGCCATCAGCCACGATATCGTCATCAAAGAGACAAAACTCATGATGAAAACGGGTGGCAAAAATGATTTTGAAAGAAAATAAATATGAAAACTCCTATTAATGGTTTGATTTTAGCTGGTGGCAAAAGCACCCGAATGGGAATTGACAAAAGTTCCATCAAGTGGCATGGCAAAGAACAGCAATATTATCTTGCGGATCTTTTGGAATCGTTTTGCACAAAAGTTTTCATTTCACACCGAGAAGAGCAAAGGGAAAACAATCCAAATTATAAAATACTGGTTGATTCGTTTACAGGGATCGGACCTTATGGAGCGATCCTTTCTGCTTTCAATCAGCAACCCGAAGTTGCCTGGCTTGTTGTTGCATGCGACATGCCATTAATTGATAAAAGTACATTGTCTTATCTTCTCGAAAACCGGGATATCTCTAAAATAGCAACAACATTTCAAAGTCCGTTTGATGGACTGCCCGAACCATTAATCACTATTTGGGAGCCGAGAAGTTATGAGGTGTTACTTTCTTATTTATCTAACGGTTATACCTGCCCGAGAAAAGTTTTGATAAAGAGTAATGACGCGCATATTCTTCAACCGCAAAATGCAGACTCACTGATGAATGTAAATACGCCGGAGGATTTCGCAAGAGCAGAACAATTTCTTCTTACCAAACAGCAATTGCATCATGCAGGATGAATGGTTACGATATAGCTGCCAGATAGCATTACCCGGATTTGGAAAAGAAAGTCAGCTAAAATTGCAAATTGCAAAAGTGTTAGTTGTCGGCGCAGGTGGCTTAGGGTGTCCGGCTTCACAGTATTTAGCCGCTTCAGGTATCGGCACAATTGGCATAGCGGATTATGATATCATTTCAATGAGCAATCTTCATCGCCAAATATTGTATTCACCCCACGAGGTCGGTTTATTAAAAGCAGAAATCGCTTGCAATAGATTACGCTTGCAAAATCCCCAAATTGATATTGTCCCAATAACCAAAAAAATTACAACTGAAAATGTATTAGATCTTATTAATGATTATGATATCGTTATAGATGGCTCAGATAATTTTAGCACAAAATATCTTTTGAACGACGCCTGTGTATTAGCTGGCAAACCATTGGTGTTCGGCGCAATTTATCAATATGAAGGACAGCTTTCTGTTTTAAATGTGCTGAACAGAGACGGAGCCTATTCACCCAATTACAGGGATATTTTTCCTGATGTGAATGCAATAGAAATTCCGAACTGTGCCGAAGGAGGAGTGATACCAACCATTGCAGGCATTATCGGCTGCATGCAAGCGGGTGAAGTAATAAAATATATCACCGGCACAGGCGATTTACTCACCGGAAAACTATTAATGATAGATGGAAAAAGTTTGCAGAGTAGGATAATCAAAACCGGAACCGTTACAAAAACAACCATCAACAATTTGCCTAAAACAACCTATGTTGATCAAATTTCCGCAGTTGAGTTAAAAAATAATTTGCATAACAATTTGTATGAATTAATTGATGTGAGAACCATTGAAGAAAGAAACAATTATCACATCGGCGGAAAACATATTCCACTCAATGAAATGGCAACCACTCTTTTTGGAAATGAAACGCACAAACCGGTTATTTTTTATTGTGAAACCGGAAGGCGAAGTGAAGAAGCTGTAAAAATGGCCAGCAAAAAATTTCCAAACGGACATTTTCTTTCTCTTGACGGTGGTTTGAAAGCATGGAAAGAAGCAGAAACATTAATTTAAAGAAAATATGAAAATAATTATTGGCTTTTGTCTTATTGCGATGGGTCTGGTTGTCAATGCGCAAATCAAATTAACTCCCACCAATAGAATTACCATTGAAGGGAAAGTAAAACATGCTCTGCATTTTTCTATTGCTGATCTGGATACATTTAAAATGAAAAATTTACCTGACCTGGTTATTACCGATCACATGGGTACAAAAAAACATACACTCACCGGATTAAGAGGAATACTATTAAGAGATATTTTGGGCATAGCGGACATTGATGCAGAAAATCCGAAAGTCTTAAGTGAGTTTTATTTTGTACTTGCCGCACCGGATAATTACAAAATCGTTTTTTCATGGAACGAAATATTCAACACAGAAACGGGGAATAACATTTATATCGTAATGGAACAAGATGGAAAAAAGATCGACGAATCTGCTGACAGAATATCTATCGTTACGATGACCGATCTACGGACGGGCCGGCGGCACATGAGTAATATTGAAAGAATAATTGTTGAGCGTGCAAAATAAATTTTATCCCCCGCTGACAGGAGGAATTATCGCAATTTCATCGCTTGCAAAAATCTTGATCTGGTCATCACGCACATATTCCTTATTCACAGCGATCATATAAGAACCTAATCTCTTTACGGCCGGATATTTTTCTTCAATCCATGATCTTACATTTAATAAGGTGGGTTGTTCCGGCAAATTTGCATACACAAAATCATTTTGAAATATTTCCCGCACAACACCGAAACCAAGTATTTCAATTTCCATATTAGATTATTTAAACCAGGGAAGATGTTTGAATAATACCTCCACGCCAGCAAAAAAAACGAGCGCAGCGGTTACTCTCCGAATAATAAGCGGGTTAAATTTTACCGCACCCATGCGAGAACCCATCTGTCCACCCAACAAAACTGCTGCGCACAAAAAAATGATACGGTTGTAATTTATTTCAGCCGTAAAATTCGATATCTGACCCACAATACCAGAAATAGAATTTACTAAAATAAATACGCTCGCTGTCGCTGCAATTTTTTTTGCCGTGTCCCATTTCATCAGGTTTAGCAATGGAGATAGGAAAATACCCCCGCCAATACCAACCATTCCGGACAAAAAGCCAATTGCGCCTCCAATAACCCCGTCTTTTGCATAATGCCAGTTATTCTGTTTTTGAATAATATCGGGATCACCAGGCTTTGTTTTAATCCAAAGAAGAATGGCTGCAAGAAGCAAACTGCAGCCAAGGATAATAAAAAAAGTATCCTGGCTTACCTTCATTTTCGCTCCCAGGAAAGCAAGTGGAATACTAAAAACAGCAACCGGAATTATTTTTTTCCAATCGGTTTGTTTTGTTCTAATGAAAACGATCGTGCCCCCTGTCACTACGATAATATTGCAGAGTAAGGCGATCAAACGGATCTCTTTAAAGGGTAATGCATACAACGCGAGTATGGCGAGGTAACTGGACCCGCCACCAAAACCAACTGACGCGTAAACAAAAGCAATGACAAAAAAGAAGATGATGATTTCCCAGTGTTGCATAATGATCATTTGTTTAGTTGTTTTTGCAAAAGTTCATAATCTTCTTTTGTATCAATATCAAAATATCCTAATGGGAAGGAAACTGTAATGGTTTCATCATGGTTTTGTTCAATGATTTTTTTTGCTCCGGATTGACCTTGTAAATCTAGTAAGTCAGGGAAAAATGTTTTTTCAAAAAGCGCGGGAGTACCAACTGTCCCCTGGTAAGTGCTTGCTATTATTTTTTTATTTGTTTTCAAAAATTTGGAAATAAGCTCGTTCAGCAAAGATGTTGAAACAAATGGTTGATCGCAAACCAAAAAAATAACTGCTTTTGCACTGGGCTCTGCCTCAAGGAACGCAGAAAGCCCAATTCGTATTGAAGAAGCAATCCCTTCCTCCCAATTTTCATTTAAAACTATATTTACATGAGTATCTTCAATTTCCTTTTTCACTTTTTCCGCATTTGCGCCCAATACCACCATTATTTTATCTGTAACAATTTTAGAAATAGAAACGGCGTGACGAACAAAAGTCCTACCCTCATAAAATGACAATTGTTTAATGTCGCCATAACGTGATGATGAACCGGCTGCGAGAATAATTATTCCAACACTCTCCATAATATAAAATTATGGATTCAATCCGATATCACGCCTGTAATATTACAATTACAATAAGACAAACTCTATCGATTTTGGACAGATTGATTAAACAATCGCTTATATCTGGATACACCATTTTAAAGAGTTTATCCGTGAGCGGGAAACGTACAAAATAGGGTTCAAATACAAATTCCTTTGTCCATCATGTTTCAAGACTCTATTTTACGATTCTTACATTATGGAATTCGCCGTTCGTTATCGCGAGCTTCGCCGTGCCCCCTGGCTCGGCGTTTGACATTTGCGCTTTGAATGTTCCGTCTGCATAATAACTGTCGTGAATGCTTGTAACGTTCACCGTGACAAAATCATCGTTGGCGCTGCATAAAAAGGCCGAATTCGGCATGAGGCAGTCGTCTGTATAAATAAAGATCGCTGAATCGGCGGCAGGGTCAGATTTTGTTTGAGTATAAATTCCGACATTGAGGTTTGTGGTAATAATGGAGAGCGATATCTGGGGAGTGTAGTTCGTGTTTCCTCCCTGGTAAGCCAAAAGCTGATAATAGGCCGGCGAGCCCTGCGCTGGAGACGAGTAGGTTATAATTGAGCCTTCAGTATAGACAGTAATATTGCCGCCCCCCGGTCCGGTCCTGTACCCCTGGCCGTCCCATTCCAGCAGGGTATCATTTCCCGTAAATTTGAAAGTGGATTTCAGATCGGGTGCAGCGGAGGATTTTTTGGAACAGTTGATTATAATGGTAATAAAAATGCAGATCAGGACGATTTGGACAAATCGTTTTTTCATAATACCGTTTTAGAATAGAAAAATGTGCTTCCCCCAAATTATGAAATATCCTGACAATTTCGCCGGAGGATTTTAGGAGGATAATGAACTCTTTATTTTCCTTCCTGATTGAATGAAAAACTAAAAATTTCATATGCTTTGAAACACATGCCTGGTGATGATTTCAACCCAACAATCGTAATTATTATTGAACTTTATAGCAATTCATATTTTATAGTTTTTGCTCATGGCTCTGAATATACTCCAGCATAAAAAAGAGCTTAAACTTTCAATCCCAAGATTAAAAAATATAATGAAAGGCGATCGGATCTTGTTGATTTTTTTTCGGGGCTTTTTAGCTAATGGAGAAATCGTGTTGTTGGGGGATTAACCACGGCGATTTTGTCAGCACAACACAGCTGAATGAAAAAGGATTATTCGGTTTATGTATAATTTGACTTTCACGTGGGTTATTGCGGATAACCTTTATCAAACCAGTCGACTTTAATGTTGTGCGGAAGATTCAACAATTTTTGGTTTGTAAAGCCCATCTGGTTGAGCAGCGTGAAAGCAGGACGGATGTTTGGGCAGTGTTCAAAGGGACAACAACCGCAATAGATGACGATGTTCGTACTGCGGGGCAGATCCTGCAATTGCTTTTTCCACTTCGCCAGGTTAACGTTTTCTTTCACCGGTCCTTCGCCGATGGAATTTTTCACACCGCCGCTGAACCCGATGTTGTATATGACAGGCTGCCTGGCAGCGGGATTATTTAAAATAGCAGCCAGCGCTGCAGGCTCCATTAGCTGTTCGGGTGTCCACGGCTCGTTGTGTTGGCGATAAGTATTTTTGAAGGAAAAAAATCCGATAACCACAATGAATAGAAAAATGATTCCAACCTTTGCTTTTTTCATTTGAATACTTTTTAATATCATAAAATTATTGAATACCGCTATGAACATCGACAAAGGTTGCTGTTAATTTTTTGATATATGAATACCTGATAGTACCTAAAAATCTGCGGGACCGAATACTCATCTTACCGCCAATGGCGTCTGTGCAGTAACCGTGTATTCTGCGATGGTTTCGTTGCTCAAAAGGACCATTGCGGGAAACAAAAACGATATGACAATTGGCTTGCCTCTGCTGCATCGGGCATATATATCGCCCGCCTGTTGATGGCGGACGGATCGGTAATCGTGAAGAAAGTTCTTTTGGGCGTTAGCACAGTTTTCAATAACGATAAGCAGTGTCTTATCCGGCACAAAAAAACAGCGGGTCATCCCGTTACGATCAGTTTCGATGTTTGGCTTTAATAATTATGCCTGCCTGCCAGATTATTTGCCTGTATGAATGGTTTGCCTCACAACATCTCTTTAGCGCTTCAATGAATCCGTCACAAAGAAAGAACCTCCCACGGAAGAAAGGATCAATAAGGAATCGTTCAATCTGGTGATTTGATAATTGGTGCCCGTCGTACTGGGAACATTGTCTGTAATCGGGTAAAGCGACAATATCTGACCAGAGGAGTTCAACGTATATTTTGATGTATCATCTGTGGAAGCAGTATGTCGATAGAGTCTTCCGTTGGTTGAAAAATTATAATAGTCTCCAGAAACACCCACATAGCGGTACGCCTCTCCATTCTCTGAAATGATCGACCATGTATGCTGCAATGATGACAGTGTGTGCCCATTCTCCTGATTTTTTTTACAGGAAACAATGCTAATGACCAAAAAAGCTACAGCGATGAATAATTTCATGTTTTATTTTTTTCATTTGACAACAATAAAGACCTAATCGTTGTCAGGCAATGTTAATTTACCGTATAAAACTTTACCGAGGCAGGCAGGATGGTGAGTGAATACCGCAAACAAGCTGATAAACCATTCATAATTTGATACATTGTTGATGAGCCGGTAACATTGACCATCAAATGCCGGAGCGGATTGACCAGTAGGTTTATTTTTGTCAATTTCAATGAATTCATTGTATGCTAATTATTTATTTAAGGTCAAATACTTCCTGCGGACTGTGGTTATTCAAATCGGCCCCTAGTGGTTAAAGTCTTCCGGCGTTTGCGCCAATATCAACTAAAAGATCAATTTTTTGTTTGAATAAAAATGCTGAATTTTTATTTTCTAATGCTAAAGATTCATTGGCTTTAGGTATTCCTATTAAAAATGCAAGGAACAATGAGGTGGTTTTTTCTATAAGCAAAGAAGTTTCTAATATTACATTTCGACATTCAAAACATAAATTAAAAGGTGGGAGAAGGGCAAACTTGCTTAAGAGTTCAAATGCATCATTTTCAGTTTCTGGCATTTTATTCTTCATCGTATTAAATTATTAATTGATAAAAAAGAAACTTGTTATTTAACTTCTTCATCAGAAATTTCACCAGGGTACAGGTCAACTGTTTTGTCGGTTCCGAATTTTATACCTAACGAAACAAAAAACTGTTGCAGTTTCTCCACCTTCTGAATACAATTGCTACCAAAATAAATTTTATTAGAACTTTCTTCATGCCTTGAGCAATGAAAGCAAATCAAAATATATTCTCTTAAATGCCCAACTTTATCATAAAATAAAAATGCATTGCGTGGGAAGAAACATTGTGTTATTGAACCATAGTTACGTTGTTTCTTATAAAAGTTGTTGTACAAGATATCTGTCAAATTATTTATTTCTGCTTTGCTCAATACTTTGATTTCAATTAAACTGTCAATTAATAATGTATCCCCTTTGATTGGATAATTGTGCCTGTGATAACGAAATGAAATTAATTTAATCGTATCTGCAATATTAAAAGGATAAAACTGATTACGCTGTGCTTCTGAATATTTTGGTTTGTAGAAACAATTTAAGTCGCCTTTGCGCTTAGGTAATTTAATTCCTTTAGCATTTGTTTGTGCTGTCAAATTTTGAAAGATCCCAGCTATCAATAATATGAAAATTGAAGGTTTCATTAAAATGGGTTACCTCAAGTTATGACCTCCCCCCAAAAAATCGAAGCAAGATAAACTAGAAAATCGGGGTAATTATTCATAATTTAAATGTGAAAATTGCTCATGAAAAAATCAAAATTTACGGAAGCGCAAATTGTTTTTGCGATCAA